>Ga0209373_10000001_pt1 | contig 1572228 bp, 1497 predicted proteins | sample Higcelweek5metaG_FD_187173 | JGI IMG/M metagenome (GOLD analysis project Ga0209373, IMG submission 187173) | Freshwater pond sediment microbial communities from the University of Edinburgh, under environmental carbon perturbations - High... | ecosystem: Environmental > Aquatic > Freshwater...
TGGTAGAGTCCGTCGTATCAAGGAGACGGGCGGACGGCCGATGTCTGCCGCAAGCGCGGGATATCCGAGGCGACCTTCTACAAATACAACGCCAAGTTCGGCGGCATGGACGTATCCGATGCTCGCAAGCTGAAGGCTTTGGAATCAGCGTCCAATTTTGCCCCCCCTTCGGATTTATCTGAGCATCCGTTTTGACGGCGGATGGAAAGGGAGTCGAAGCGGGTGGATATGATTGCGCGCGTCCGGCGGGCCTTTCATGTTTAAGGTGAGCGTCCGGTGAAGGCATTTTTGCAGCGTCGATATGTTGAAGCTATTGGCCGCGCTTCAGTTCCTCGGCCATGATGCGCTCGATCATCTCCGGATCGCATTGCTCCGCGACGAGAAACTGGCGGATACCACCATCAGGTCAGAGTTCACGTGGTTTTACATATTCACGTTGGAACAATTAAAGATTGTTGCACAGCATTCCAGGCAGACCGAGTTGTCGCGAATGTCGTGGGCATAAAAGTCCGCACGGCAGTTGCGCCACCGCTCGGGTTTACGCACCGCTGTTCCAACAGCGTGCGTGTGCGTCAATTACACCTGCATCCGTCAGCGTTGTGAGCGCGAGCGTCTGGTCAAGATGCCTTGCCCGCAGCGCCAGAAGCTTCTCCGCATAAACGAGCCTAATCTTCAGGTAATCCGGGTCTTCCGCCCGGTTCTCCAGTTCGCCTTTGTCTCGCTTGAGGTCGAACAGAACCGGAGGCAGGCCGGCGAAGTGGACATACTTGAACTGGTCGTCCCGGATGACCGAAAGGTTGCACAGCCTGGATGGCAAGCCGAAATAGGCTTCAGCAGCACCACTTTCGATATCGCGGAAATCATATTCGAAAAAGGCTGCGTCGCGCCAAGCCACTGGAGCCCGTCCTTCTAGAAAGGGGAGCAGCGATGCGCCGTCGACATGGTTTGCGGGAGCCACGCCCATGCGCTCACACAGGGTCGGCATGAGATCGGCTGAAGACGTGAAGTCCGAGACGATCTGGCCGGCGCCGCCCGTCAGTGCAGGATCGCGGATAGTGAGCGGAATGTGGTAGCTGCCGTCAAAGAAGCCCCCCTTTCCAAGCGCCCAGTGCTCACCCATCATCTCAGCATGGTCGGATGTCACGATGACGATGGTGTTTTCCCATTCGCCACGGGCCTTTAACGTAGTGAAAAGGCGCCCGAGTTGCGCGTCCACTTCCGCGATCATGCCGTAATAGATGGCGCGGATGGCCGAGAAATCATCGGCCTCCCATTCGCTGACCTGGCCGGTCGTGCCGGGAATGAAATTCGACTGCTTCTGCCGCGGCAACTCATAGGCCAGGAAGGGATGGGCGGCTATCTCGGCCTGATAGCTTTCGGCGCGTGCCGGTTCCGGGTTGTCCGACGCCTGAAACAGGCTGTTATAGGGCTCAGGCACGGTGAAGGGGGGATGTGGCCGCAGAAAGGAGATATGAGCGAACCATGGTTGGTCCTGTTCCGCTTCCCAAGTGAGAAATTCATTCACCAGAAAGGCGGTCTGGGTTTCCTCCGCGCTGTAGACGGGCGGAGCGCCGATTGTGCCGACGGGTGCCGCCGCCGGGCCGTGCGGCAAGGCGGGGTCGACCTTCGTGCCGCGGGTCGCCAGCCAGGAAATCCAGGGCTTTTCATGCTCGGGAAGCAGTCGGCGCACGGTGAAACCGGGCAGCACGCCTTCATAGGTCGTCAGATGCGGATCATTGGCAGCCATGCCGCGCGGGTCGGGTGCGGTATCGGTGTAGCCGAAAAGGGTCGGGTCATATCCGGCCCGGCGGGCGGCCAAAGCGATGGTGTCGAAGCGGGCATCGAGCGGCGAACCGTTGCGGCAAACCCGATGGTTCATCTGGTAAAGGCCGGTATAGATCGACGCGCGGGCGGGCGAACAGGGGGCAGCACCGGCATAATGGCGGGCGAAAAGCGTGCCCTCAGCCGCCAGCGCATCAAGCGTCGGGGTCTTGACGGTCGGATGGCCAAGCGCCGAGATGCAGTCGCCGCGCCACTGGTCGGCGGTGATCAAAAGGATGTTGGGTTTCATGTCCATGTCCTTGAAGGCGTTTCGTAACGCGATACCCCGAATGAGGTATTCGCGTTACGACAGCTATGAGACAGAATTATAAAGGGCAGGCGGCGGTTCACGGTTTCGGTTGCAGCGATCCCGGATTGAAGGCACCACCGAACGGTGAGGGGTTGGCCGAAGGGGCGGGAGCGGGCGCTGCCCCCGGCGCAAGCGCACCGGGATTGAAGGCGCCGCCAAAAGGTGACGGATTGGTAGAAGGCGCGGGTGCGGCGCCCGGTGCCAGGCCGCCGGGGTTGAAGGCACCGCCGAAAGGCGAGGGGTTGCCGGACGGCTGGGCCGGTGTCGTTCCGGCCGGTTGTTGCAGCCGCTTCTGCTCTTCGATGCGCTGGCGTTGCTCCTGAAGGAGCTGTTCCTGCACGGCGCGTTTCTGCTCGATCAGATCGGCGCGGCAGGCGCGCGAATCATGCTGGCTGCCGGCATAGACGAGACCGGCGGCGCAGCTGACAAGAATGATGCCGATGCCAGCAGGGTGCGTCAGCCAGCGGGTGATCGGGTTGGCGTAGAGACGGGACTTTGAAGCGCGACCGGTTCGCAGCAGTTCCTGCCTGCGGCTATGGGCTTCGTTGATCATAGCACCGATCAGCGTGACGGCAATGATGATGACGGCCAGTGCTGACAGGGAGGGGTCTGTTCCGAGACGTACCTTGGAGGCGAGAGCCGTGGTGAAGGTGTTACCGGAGAGAATAGTAAAGACGGTGGTGTTGTAGTTCTCGAACGAGGCGAGCAGCGCCATGAAAGCAGCGGAACCGATGGCCGGGCCAAGGAAGGGCAGGAGGATCTTGCGAAAGGCCTGTCCCGGGGTGGCGCCGAGGTCGAGGGCGGCTTCCGTGAGTGTTGGATCGAAGCGCTGCAGTCGGGCCATGAAGACCAGCATGGCATAGGCGGCGATAAAGGTGACCTGCCCTGCGAGCGTCAGGAACGTGCCGTTATAGAAGATGCCGCCGTGATCGCCGCCGAACAGCCGTCCGACGCTGCCCCAGAAGACGATGGTGGAAATACCGAGTACGACGCCGGGCACGAGGATCGGGATGATGAGAACGCTGTAGAGTGCTGTTCTGAGGCGCGGGCTGACTTCCGAAAGGGCAAGCGCGCCAGCCAGACCGAGCGGCACGGAAATCGCCACGACGCCGATCCCGATGCCGATACTGGCGGAAAGACCGGACATCAGCCGCTGGTCGCGGATCAGTGCGCCGAACCAGTCGGTCGTGAAGCATTCCCACGGGGTGATGCGCGGGAAGGAGGATGAATTGAAGGCCGTGATCGTCATGATGATCAACGGGCCGAACAGGAAGGCGAAGAAGAGCAGCGAGTAGCCGATTGCGAAGAGGCCGCCGCCTGTGCTTTTTGAAGAACCGCTCATCGTCCGATCGCCCCGATATCGACCTTGAACACCCGCATGACCAGCATGACGAAGAGCATGCAGCACATGAGCAGGATGGCGGCATAGGCGGAGCCGCGCTGCCAGTCGCCGGCCTCGTTGAACCACTGGTAGATCACCTGTGTGAACCAGAGGTTGGAGGGGCCGCCAAGGATCTGCGGTGCGGCGAGTGCGCCGGCGGTCAGCATGAACACCATGGTGGCGCCCGATGCGATGCCTGGCTTGGCAATGGGCAGAACCACGCGCCAGTGCACCCGCCACCAGCTTGCGCCCATGTCGCGGGCGGCCTCGATCTGGTTGCGGTCAAGCGCTTCCACGGCGTTGTAGATCGGGAAGATCATCAGCAGGATGTAGGCGTAGGTCAGGCCGGAATAGAGTGCAATATCGGCGCGGATGAAGTCGATGGGGCTGTCCCAAAGACCGATACCCATGCCGATGCCGTTCAACACACCGGTCGCGCCGAAGATAACCCGGAAGGCGAAGGCGCGCAGGATTTCGTTGACCCAGAAGGGTACGATCAGCCCAATGACCATCAGTCTGGCGGCCACGCCACGGGCCGAATGGGCGAGAATGAAGGCGATGGGATAGCAGATCAGAACGTCGATGATGGTGACGAAGACCGCGGCCAGCATGGTTTTGAACAGGACGCCCATATCCAGAATGTTGGCCGATCCATCGGCGCTCTGGAAGAAGGCGGCATAGTTCGAAAGCGTGTAAACGTCCTTTGCTCCACCGATTTCACTCGGCGGCAGGTTATGGCGCAGTGAGAAATCGAACATGGCGATCTGTGGCAGGGCGATCAGGAAGAGAACCCAGAAGCCGACGCCAAGACCGACGAAAAGTGCGACGCCGAGGCCGTGCCGTCCGGCAAATTCCTGCCAGCGCGCCTTCATGCATCCACCTCCGCCAGACTGGAAACGGGCAGGACGGTGGCATTGTCGGGCGAGAAGGCAAGTGTCACGCTTTCGCCGGGTGCAAGCGGTGCGGAAAGGCCATCATTGACCCGCGAAATGCGGATCATGGCATTGCCGATGCGCACATGAGCGATACGGATATTGCCTTCGAACTCCTCTTTCTCAAGCGTACCGGCGATGCGGTTCACGCTGCCGGCATCGCGGGCAAGCGTCAGGCGTTCCGGCCGCACGAACAGAATACAGGTATCGCCCGGCTTGTAGTGGCGGCCACCCGCGGCCACGCCATGCAGAAGCCCAGCCGGCGTCTCCAGCGCGGCGTAACCGCTGTCGGAACCGGCAATTTTGCCGGAAAGCGCGTTGTTTTCACCGACGAAAGACGCAACGAAGGCCGTCTTCGGGCGATTGTAGATGGCTTCCGCCGCATCCACCTGTTCGATGACGCCGGTATTCATAACCGCCACGCGATCAGACATGGTCAGCGCTTCGCCCTGGTCGTGGGTGATGTAGATGAACGTGAGCCCGACGCGCTGCTGGATCGCGCGCAATTCGGTGCGCATGTGCTGGCGCAGCTTCAGATCGAGCGCGGAAAGCGGTTCATCGAGCAGGAGAATATCGGGTTCGACGGCAAGAGCGCGGGCAATGGCCACGCGCTGGCGCTGACCGCCGGAGAGTTCATGCACCTTCTTGTCGCCGGCGCCAGGCAGCGCGATCATATCGAGCAGTTCGTCGGCGCGCTTGCGGCGCTCCTTTTTGCCCACGCCACGCACTTCCAGCGGGAAGGCGATATTTTCAGCCACGCTCATCAGCGGGAAAAGCGCCAGATTCTGGAAGATCAGCGCGGTTGGTCGCCTGTTGGGACCCACATCGCGCATGTCCTTTCCGCCGATCAGCACGCGGCCTTCGGTCGGGTCGACAAAGCCTGAAACGCAGCGCAGAAGCGTGGTCTTGCCGCAGCCGGAAGGGCCGAGAAAAGAAAAGAACTCGCCGCCCTTGATGGTCAGGAAGGCATTATCCACCGCGGTATAGGCGCCGAAGCGGATGGACACGTGATCGAGCACGACGTCTTTGTTGCTGGTCATACGGCCTCTTGACGATGCAAACGGTGTGGGCAGCGCCCGCAGGTCCGGGCACTGCCTGTCTCGATACCGGCGGCTTCATGCCGCCGGGTCAAAAGGACCTGATTGTCAGGCGCTGAGGAACTTGTTCACGAATTCCGTGCGCTGTGTCACATACCAGGGCATTTCGGCCGGCCAGGCGTTCAGCTTGGCAAGCGCATCGCCCGGATAGGCATCGGCAAAGTTCTTGGCATAGACCTCGCCGCCGAACTTGTCGGCGCCGATGACCGGCGAGTTATAGCCATGCGTCTTGATGGCTTCACCGGCCAGTTTTGCGTCATAGGCCGCGTCGATGAAGGCATAGACCTGATCGATGTTCTTGGCGCCGACCGGCAGGGAAAGGCCATCGACCCATGCCATGGCGCCTTCCACCGGTGCGCGGTAGATGACCGGTTCGCCGGCGGTCTTGAGTGCGATCGGCGGGCCATCCCAAGTCTGGCCGACGATGACGCCTTCGTTCAGAAGACCGTTCTTCTGGGCATCGGCATCGTTCCAAAGCAGCTTGAGGTTTTTCTTCTTGGCTACGGCGATCTCGGTCAGCTTGCCCCAAACTTCCTTCATCTTGTCGGCGTCCTTGTAAGCCGCCCAGATGGAGCCGGGTGCGAGTTCGCCGCGGCGCTCGAGGCCAAGGCCGAGGCCAAGCATCACGGAATGGCCGCGACCCATGGTCTTGCCGGCATTGGCTTCGTCCCACACGTCGTAATAGCTCGGGAATTCACCGGCCGGGGTGAACTTGTCCGTGCGCCACGCAATGCCCTCCGTGCCCCAGATATGCGGCAGCCAGTGAACGCCCTTGCCGCCGAAGTTCCAGTGGGTTTCACCCAGCGCCATGGCCGGGTTCACCTTGTCGATCGCGACACGCTTCATGTCGAAGGGCTGGAGAAGGCCAAGTTCGGCCCAGAGCGGATTGCGGTTCACGGTCGGCGTCACGAGATCGAAACCCTGGCCGTTGGTGGCCTTCATCTTGTTGAGGATTTCGTCGTTGGAGCCGATGCCGGTGAAGTTGATCTTGATACCGGTCTTTTCCGTAAAGGCCTTGGTGAAGCTTTCCGGCAGATAGTCGGACCACATCATGATGTTGATTTCGCCGGAGGAGGCGAGCGCCGACGAACTGATGATCGCGGGCATGGCGAGCCCGGCGCCCGCAGCGGCGGTCGATTTCAGCAGTGTGCGGCGGCCGAACGGCCTGGAAAGAATGAAGTGAGACATCGTATTCCCCTTGGTTTGCGGCTTTGGACCGACTTTGTCGTGATGTCGTGATCGGCGCCCGCCCTGACCTTCTCCCGATCCGGCGGACACGGAAAGGGAGCCTATTTCCGGCGTCGCTCCCAACCGTAGAGCCACGGATTTAAATCTATGGGGCCAGAACGCACTGGACAGTTCCCGGCGCGGCGCAATAGGCTGCGAGCCCATCCGAAACACGGTCGTCCATGCTCGAACATTTCTTTTCCGCACCGCTCGATCCGGGCCGCAAGTTGCAGCAGCAGATCCAGGAACGCATCATCGAGGCGATCCTGGCAGGCAGCCTGCCCTCGCACGAGCCGTTGCCGGCGACCCGCATTCTGGCACGTGATCTGGGTGTTGCCCGCAACACGATCAGCCTCGTCTACGAACGTCTGGCGGAAGACGGCTACCTGAAACCGGTCAAACGACGTGGCTATTTCATCGATGAGCGCTATGTCCGAGAGCAACTCAACCTGAAGCCCGACGGGGGCGGCAAGGGACTTTTTCCGGTCACGGGCAAGCCGGTCGACTATGCCGCGCGCATCGCCGTCAGCTACCGGAACCAGCGCCTCATGCACAAGCCCGCCGACTGGCGGCGCTATCTCTACCCGTTCATATACGGGCAGCTTATCCCGGACCGCACCTCGGTTAGCCGCTGGCGTGACTGTATCCGTCAGGCAGGCACGGCCGAGCATGTATCGAGCTGGGCGGTGGACCTGATCGATGCGGACGATCCCATGCTGATCGACCAGATCATCCGCCGCGTTTTGCCCAAGCGCGGCTTCCGGGCCGAACCGGCAGAGGTGATGATCACGGTCGGTGCCCAGCACGCGCTCTTTCTGGCCGCGACGCTTCTCATGCAGGCGGGAACCGTCGTCGGCTTCGAGGAGCCGGGCTATCCCGATGCGCGCAACATTTTCCTGTCGCGGGGGGCGAACATCAAGCCCCAGATGCTTGATGGCAACGGCATGCGGGTGACGGAGGATCTGGCGGGCTGCGAGGTCGTCTGCGTCACGCCCGGCCATCAATCGCCGACCAATGTCACCATGACACTCGAACGCCGGCTTCAGCTTCTCGCGGCTGCGGAAGCCCATGATTTCCTCATCATCGAGGACGATTACGAGCATGAGCTGAACTATGTCGGCAAGCAGCGCCCGGCCCTGAAAAGCCTCGATACCAGCGGCCGTGTCATCCATATCGGCAGCCTGTCGAAGCCGCTCTTTCCCGGCCTCAGGCTCGGTTTCGTCGTGGCGCCGAAGCCGTTGATGGAGGAACTCAGGGCACTGCGCCGTCTCATGTGCCGCCACCCCTCCGCGCTCGACCAGCGGGCGATGGCGATCTTCTTCGCCGATGGTCATTTCGAGGCGCATATCCGCCGCCAGCGCAGCGATCTCGCCCAGCGCTGGAAAACCATCCTCAAGGAAATCGACAAGAGCCTGCCCGATTGCGATGTGACAATGACCACCGGCGGTTCCGGTCTGTGGCTGACGCTGCCGAAGGGTACGGATGCCCGCCAGCTTGCGTTGGTTGCGGCTGAAAAAGGTGTTCTCGTCGAGCCGGGCGATGTCTGTTACCTGCGCGATGTGCCGCCGCTCAATCGTATCCGCATGGGCTTTGCCGCCATTCCGCGCGAACGCATCGCCGCCGGTATCACGCTTCTGGCCGAGGCGCTGAAGGAGGTGCGGCCCGCGGCATCGTGATGCCGTTGGAGCCACCCCCGATAAACGATGGAGCCAGAGGGGAACAACGGTCTGGCGGCCTTGGCCTTTATCGCCTGCCCCGATAAACCTTTCAGCGCGAGCGGTTGCGACATGCGCCTGTCATCGAACGCCGTTACGGCTCGCGCGAAATGACAGAAACAGGACATCGGAAATGGCTCATTACGATCTCGCCGTGGTCGGCGCCGGCATCGTCGGTCTGGCGCACGCGCTGGCCGCCGCCCGCAGGGGCAAGCGTGTCGTGGTCGTGGATCGGGACGCGCAGGCAAACGGCGCTTCGGTCCGCAACTTCGGCTTCGTCACGGTCACCGGGCAGGAAGCCGGCGATTGCTGGGAAAAGGCGCGGCGTGCCCGTGAGGTCTGGGCAGAGGTCGCGGCGGCGGCCAACATTCCCGTCCTGCTCAACGGTTTGGTCCTGACGGCACGTCTGGAGGAATCCGAAGCCGTCATCGATGCCTTCCTGAAAACGCCGATGGGCGAGAAGTGCCGCAAGATCGGCTATGACGAAGCACTCGCCTTTGTTCCGGCGCTGCGCCGCGAGGCGGTCCGTACCGCCCTCTACAGCCCGCATGAGGTCCGCGTGGAATCGCGCACAGCGATTCCTTTGGTGGCCCGTTATCTGGCCGAACGCTACGGGGTCGAATTCCGTTGGCAGACCAGCGTTACGGCAGTTCAACCGCCGCTGATTGAAACCTCGAACGGCCCGATCGAAGCGGAAACGGCGGTTGTCTGCCCCGGTGACGATTTCAGCGGTTTGTTCCCCGAGCGCATTGCCGCCTACAAGGCGACGCGCTGCAAGTTGCAGATGTTACGCATCAAGCCCGGTGCACCGGTTTCCTTCAAGACTGCCGTGCAGTCCGATCTCGGCCTCGGCCGATATCTCGGCTATTCCATGCTGCCGGAGGCCGAAGCACTGAAGGCGCGGCTCGATGCCGAAATGAAGGCCGCACGCGAAAACGGCATCCATCTCATCGTCACCCAGTCCGCTGACGGTTCCTTCGTCGTCGGTGACAGCCACCATTATGCCGCAACGCCCGATCCCTTTGCCAGCGAGGCGGTTGACCAGCTCATCCTCGACGAGTTTGACGCGGTACTCGATCTACCGGGCCGCACGATCAGCGAGCGCTGGGTCGGTACCTATGCCTCGGCCGCCCATTGGCGCTTCACCGACAAGCCCGCCGATGCCATCCGCATCGCCATCGTTACCGCCGGCTGCGGCGCATCCACTGCCTTTGCCATTGGCGAGGAAACCATTGCCGATCTTTATGGAGACGCCGCATGACCCGCTTCAAGGCCGTTGTGTTCGATTGGGCCGGAACGATCATCGATTTCGGTTCGTTCGCGCCCATGGGCGCCTTCGTGGAAACTTTCGCCAAGTTCGGCGTCGAAACCTCGATTGCCGATGCGCGCAAGCCGATGGGCCTGCCGAAGCGGGCGCATATCGCGGCCATGCTGGCTGATCCGCAGATCGCCGCCCGCTGGCAGGCAGCCCAGGGTTCCGCACCCGATGAAGCCGCCATTGATGCCGTCTATGCGCTCTTTGTGCCGCTTAACGAGGAAGTCGTCACCGATTACTGCACGCTGATACCCGGTGCGCTGGAGGCGATCAACGATTGCCGCGCCAGAGGCATGAAGATCGGTTCCACCACCGGCTACACCCGCTCCATCATGGAGCGCGTTCTGCCGCTGGCCAAGGAGCAGGGTTATGAGCCGGATAACCTCATCTGCGCCGATGATCTGCCCTTCGGTCGCCCGACGCCCTACGGCATGTACAAGTGCTTTCTCGATCTCGGCGTTTTCCCCGCCGGTGCCGTCATCAAGGTGGACGATACCGAGCCCGGCATTGCCGAAGGCGTGGCGGCGGGCTGCCTGACGGTCGGCCTGACGCTGTCCGGCAACGAGGCCGGTCTGGCACTCGAAGAACTTGCCGCCCTTTCGCCGGAAGCGCGCAGGGCCTTGCACGAAAAAGTGGCGGAAAAGCTTCTGGCCGCCGGCGCCGACTACGTCATCGAAACGGTCGCCGATCTTCCCGCCCTGATTGAGACGCTCGAATAACCCCTATCGCTTGATGGGTCAGAAAACCTGCGTCGCCGTTATCCGTCTCTTTAAGGTTTGCCCCTAGATTCCGGTCAAACGGAGCATCTCGTGGGTCAGCGGCACGGATCATGGCGGTTCTTGAAGAACAGCGCGGCAAGGTTGCCGTCGCTGCGCACGTGTATTGCCGGCGTCATTCTGCTCGTGCTTCTGCCAACGCTCGGCGTGGTAGCAATCACCCTTTTCAAGGCCGGTCTATCCTATCGCGACGGTTCAGTCAGCCGTATGAAGGAAACTGCCCATGTTGTGGCGCAGTCGGTTGAAAGTGAATTGGATTCGGCCGCCCGCATGATTCGTGCCTACGGCTTGATGACGGACCACTCCTCAACGGAGGAGGCGGAACGGCGGTGGTTGTCGGACTCTTTCGGCGACGGCGAGTTTCACCGGGTTCTCATCCGCCGTCAGGGACCGGATTTCACCGTTGTCTCCGGTGATCCCGGTGGAGATCTGGCAGGGCTTGCCCGTGCTGCGGCGCGCAAGGGCGAGCCGCAGCTTTCCAATCTCGTCTCCAGCGCGGAAAGCCCTCGCCCCAGCATTGCCGTGGCGGTCGCTGCTCCCGAAAACGCCGAAGGCATGGTCGAGGTGGACCTCATCGTCGTTCGTCCGGACGCCCTCATGCGCCCGCTCGCGCGTCAGGGTGCGACAAGCCAGTCTGTCACGCTGGCAGTGACGGATGGCAGCGGCCGCATCATCGGCCGTTCACGCGATGCAGAGAAATTTCTCGGCCGGCCGGTGCCGGATTGGCAGGCGCTCATGGCGCTCGGTACCGATTCAGGCCTGTTCGAGGCCCGGACCATCGAAGGCCAGAAGATCATTTTTGCCTTTCAGCGCATTGCCGGTACTCCGGGCTGGGTGGCGGTTGTGGGCGAGCCTCTGAGCCTTTTCAACAGCCGCTGGCAGAAGCCTATCGCCGTCATGGCGGGGGCCTCCGCCGCGACGATTTTCGTCGCCTCCCTTCTGGCCTGGCTTCTGGTGCGTAACATTCTGAAGCCAATTCGCCTTCTGGCTTCGCATGCGGAACGCGTTTCCAGCACGCGCGGCGAGGGTGAGGCCGTCGAGGTGCCACCATCGTATGTTGCCGAGTTCGAAACCCTGCGCCAGAGCCTGGCGGCTTCCGAAGCGGAACTGCGCCGTTCGATTGCCGAAAGCCGCTCCGCCGAACAGGCAGCGGAAAAAAGCCTTGCCGCCATGCGCCGTGCCGAGCGGCTCGCCCGTATTGGAAGCTGGACCCTCGATCTCGAAACCTTCGAGTTCAGTTCCTCCGATATGCTCTATATCCTCAATGGAGCGGATCCTGCTGGCCCCGCGGTAACGGTCGATGATCTCAAACGGCTGACATTGCCGGAGGATTTCGAGCGTATCAACGCGGCCATCGGCAACTGCATCGCCACGGGTGAGCCTTACAGTCTGGAAGTCATGCATCTGCGCGAGGATGGGTCGCATTTCCCGGCCATGCTGCGCGGCGGCCCCGTTTTCGGCGAAGGCGGGGAGCTCATCGGCCTTGCCGGCACGGTGCAGGATATCAGCGAGCGCCACGAGCAGATGGCGCGGCTGGCGATGCTGGCTGACAATCTGCCCAGCGGTGCCGTATTCCGTCTGGAGCTGGGTGCAAACGGAAAGCTGGCGGCCAGCTATGTCAGTGCCGGTATCGAGAAGATGACAGGCATCCCGCCAAGCGAGATGATTGAGAGCCGTGATCATCTGCTTGCGCTGATCGTGCCGGAAGATCTCGTTTCCTATGAGGGGGCGTTGGCGACTTTCATCGAGCGCGGCGATGCCTTCGATCACGAATTCCGCGTGAACGCCCGCGATGGTCGCCTTGTCTGGTTGCGTCTGCGGGCTGCGCGCCACGACCTGCTGGATGGCCGCACCGTCTGGGACGGCATCATTCTGGACATCACGGATGAAAAGGCTTCTGCCCAGGCACTGGAGGCCGCCAAGGAAAAGGCAGAAAACGCCGAACGCGCCAAGAGCGATTTCCTCGCGACCATGAGCCATGAAATCCGCACGCCGATGAATGCGGTCATCGGCATGACGCGGCTGACGCTGCAGACGGATCTGACCGCCAAGCAGCGCAACTATCTCGAAAAGATCGATACCTCTGCCCGCCTTCTGCTCGGCATCATTAACGATATCCTCGATTACTCGAAGATCGAGGCTGACGGACTGAGGCTGGAGCAGACGGATTTCACGCTGGAATCGGTGCTGGAATCGGTGTCGGTCATCACCGCTCTGCGCGCGGAAGAAAAGCAGCTTGAGGTGATCTTCTCCGTCGCACCGGACGTACCGCCGGTCATCATCGGTGATCCGCTCCGGCTCGGACAGGTGTTGACCAACCTCGTGTCCAATGCCGTCAAATTCACGGAAAAGGGTGAGGTTGCCATTTCGGTGGAAACGGTGCCGGATACGGAAAAGCCCATGCTGCGGTTCAGCGTGCGTGATACCGGTATCGGTCTGGATGCCGACCAGATTGGCCGTCTCTTCCGCCCCTTCAGCCAGGCCGAACGGGCAACGAGCCGCAAATATGGCGGTACGGGGCTCGGTCTGGCCATCAGCAAGCGGTTGGTGGAAATGATGGGCGGCGAGATCGGCGTCACGAGCGAACCGGGCATTGGCACCACCTTCAGCTTCACCGTGGCCGCGCCCCTTGCGATCCAGGCCCGTCCGGCGACGGCCATTCCCGAGCGCCTCAAGGGCAGGCGGGTGCTGGTCGTCGATGACAATGAGAGCGCCCGCATGGCGCTGGCCGAGATGTTAAGCGGTCTGGGTGTCGAGATCGACGTGCGCGGTTCCGGCTTGGAGGCGCTGGCTCTGTTGCATGAACGGGCGCTGACCGGCCGGCCTTTCGACGTGGTGCTGATGGACTGGCGCATGCCGCATCTCGATGGTCTGGAAACCGCCCGCCGCATGCGCGCCGACGGGGCGCTGGCAAAAATGCCGGCGGTTCTTATGGTTACGGCCTATGGTCGCGAAGAGATCCTGCAGGGTGCGGAACAGGTTGGTCTGCAGGGTGTCCTGATCAAGCCGGTCACGCAGTCGGTCATGTATAACACCATGCTCGACCTTCTGGCCCCCACGGACGGCAACGAGCAAACGGCGATGCCCGCGACGGACACGGATATCGCTGCCCAGATGCGCGTATCGTTGTCCGGTCGTCGGGTTCTGGTGGCTGATGACAATGCGTTGAACCGCGAAGTCGCGACCGATTTCCTGCATGCCGTCGGCATGGTGGTGGAAGCTGCCTGCAACGGCGCGGAGGCGCTGGAAAAACTTGCCGCCAGCTGCTTCGATGTCGTTCTTCTCGATGTACATATGCCGGTCATGGGGGGGTTGGAAGCCGTGCGGGAAATCCGCCGCAATCCGGTCTGGGCCGATCTTCCGGTCATTTCGCTGACTGCCCAGGCAAGCCTGGAGGACCGGCAGGCCAGCCTCGATGCCGGCATGACAGCCCACCTGACCAAGCCCATCGATGAAGCCGCACTTTATCGCACGCTGGCCGATGTGCTGAATGCCGGCGACGCGATCGAAGGTGCCGGCAACCCGGTACCGACGCTGGCCGGGCCTGAGCCTGAGCCTGAACACCCGACCCAACCTGTCGACCTGCCCGCCATTCTCCAGCGCTTCAGCGGCAATGAGGAGCGGGTAAGGCGCCTGCTCGAGGGTTTCACGCGCGATTTTGCCGATGCGCCGGCCACCCTTGATCAACGTCTGGCGACCGACGACAAGGATGGCATTGCCATGCTGGCGCACCAGATGAAGGGCAGCGCCGCCTATCTTGAGGCAAAAGCATTCTGCCGGATTGCGGAAAGGCTGGAGATCGCGGCCCGCAGGGGTGACAGTGCGGCCGTTACGGCTGAGGCCGGTGGTTTCCGGGATAGGCTTGTCGAGCTTCTGGCTGCCGTGAATGCGATCACCGCATCGTTCGGATCCGTGGCAGCAGCAGCGGACGGCGATGTGCAAAAGTTGATCACAGACGCCAAACCCCTTGTGGAGTCCGGGGATTATGCGGCAATGTCCCTTCTTGAGGACATTGCCGCGCGGTTCTCGAGCGGCGCGGCGCAGGCGCTGGCTCGAAAGGTGCAGGCCTGTTTCGAGGATCTCGAAATCGCCGCCGCACTGGATGCGCTGGATGCACTCGAGCGGCTGGTGACGGGAACAGGAGAGGCGGCCCCGTGACGACGAGCGCAAACCAGGAACCCGTCCCCCGACTGCCGACTGTCCTGATCGTCGATGACGACCGCGTCAATCGTGCGGCCCTTGCCGAAGCGCTGCAATCCGACTGTCGCCTGCTTCTGGCCAAGGATGGCGAGAGCGCCCTGCAAAGATTGCGGGAAGAAGATGTCAGTCTGGTTCTTCTCGACATTTCCATGCCGGGCATGGATGGCTACGAGGTGCTCCGGCTCATCAAGTCCGACCCGCAAAGGGCCGATCTCGGCGTGATCTTCATCACCGGACAGGCGAGCGAGGCGGACGAAGAGCGCGGCCTTCTGCTCGGCGCGGCGGATTACATTACCAAACCGGTCCGCTCGACCATTGTGCGCGCGCGCGTCAACATTCATTTGAAGCTGGCCGCCCAGCGCCGCGAACTCGAACGACTGTCGCGTGAGGATTGGCTGACGGGACTGGCGAACCGCCGCTCCTTCGAGGAAGCCTTCGTTCACGCCACCCGCGAAGCGGCGGAGCATGGCCAACCGATTGGCGTTGCCCTGCTCGATGTCGATCATTTCAAGCAGTTCAATGACCGCTACGGCCATGCGGCGGGTGATCGCGCCCTGCAGGCCGTGGCCAGTGTCCTCGCGGAGATGACCCGGCGAACCGGCGAGATTGCGGCACGGTATGGCGGCGAGGAATTCGTTCTGCTGAAGTCGGGCCCGCACGATTTCGCGGCCTTTCTCGATGACGTGCGCGCCAGGGTCATGGGCCTTGGCATTCTTCACGAAGCCTCCGCCACGGCGGAGGTTCTGACTGTCAGCCTGGGTGGGGTCGTCGCGCAGGCGGTAGGACTCGATACGCCGGCAGCCTTGCTGCGCCGGGCGGATGAACTTCTCTACACCTCCAAGCGCGACGGGCGGAACCGGGCCACCGTCACGGCTTACGCACCGGCGGCAGGCTGAGCCTCAGGACTCCTTCACCGACTGCATGACGACGGAGGTCGATGTGCTCGCCACATGCGGCAGGCTGGAGATCTTTTCGCCTAGCACCTCGCGATAGCGACGAATGTTTTGCGTCCGCACCTTGAGCAGATAGTCGAAGCGCCCCGCAATCATGTGACATTCCTCCACCTCGCGGATTTTACGGACAGCCCGGTTGAACTCGCGCAGTGCATCCTCGCGCGTATCGGTCAGCTTAACCTCCGCGAAGGCAACGTGATCGAGACCGAGCTTCTGGGTATTGAGCACGGCCCGGAAGCCGAGAATGAAACCCTCCTCCACCAGGCGCTTGAACCGCGCCGTGACCGGCGTTTTCGACAGGCCGACCCTTTCGGAAAGCTCGGTAATCGAAATTCGTCCGTCTTCCACGACGGCATCGAGAATTTTCAGATCAAAAGGGTCAAGTTCGCCATCTTTTGGCTGTTCCATAGTGAAATTCACTTAAAATAGGAAAAATTTTGGTCTCCAAGGTTACACAGTTCCCGAATCAAAGTCCAGAATTTCCGTGGAGATCGGGTATTCTCAACCCATGAAGCTCAAGTGCTGAAAAGCCGCCGGATCAACCGGCAGGACGCGCTTTCGCGAGGATTCGGGACATGGACATGACGAACACAGCAGCACACGCCGCCAGGCCCTTCGCTAACTTCGCCCCGTCGGTTTCGCCGCGCACGCCGTTGCGCGAGGCGATTACCGCCGCCTACCGCCGGCCCGAGGTCGAGTGCCTCAAGCCGCTTCTGGAAGCCGCGTCGTTGCCGCAAGAGCAGCGCAACCAGATCCGCGATACCGCCCGCAGCCTGATCGTTGCGTTGCGTGCCAAGCACAAGGGCACTGGCGTTGAAGGTCTGGTGCAGGAATATGCGCTCTCCAGTCAGGAAGGGGTGGCGTTGATGTGCCTTGCCGAAGCGCTGCTGCGCATTCCCGACGATGCCACCCGCGATGCGCTGATCCGTGACAAGATTTCCGAGGGCGACTGGAAATCCCATATCGGCGGCGGTCGCTCGCTTTTCGTCAACGCCGCCACCTGGGGTCTCGTCGTCACCGGCAAGCTCACCGGCACGGTCAACGACAGCAGCCTTTCGGCAGCGCTCACCCGCATCATCGCCCGCTGCGGCGAACCCGTCATCCGCCGCGCCGTGGATATGGCCATGCGCATGATGGGCGAGCAGTTCGTGACCGGCGAAACCATCGATGAGGCGCTGAAGCGGGCGAAGGTGCGCGAGGCGCAGGGCTTCCGCTATTCCTATGACATGCTCGGTGAAGCCGCGACCACGGCTGCCGACGCCGCCCGCTATTACCGCGACTACGAGCAGGCCATCCACGCCATCGGCAAGGCGTCCGACGGGCGCGGCATCTATGACGGTCCGGGCATTTCCATCAAGCTTTCGGCGCTGCATCCGCGTTATACCCGCGCGCAGCCGCAGCGGGTGATGAACGAACTTCTGCCTGCCGTGAAGGCGCTGATGCAGATCGCGAAATCCTACGATATCGGCGTCAATATCGATGCGGAGGAAGCCGACCGGCTGGAACTGTCGCTCGATCTGCTGGAGGCGCTGGCGCTCGATCCCGATCTTGCCGGCTGGGATGGTCTCGGCTTCGTAGTGCAGGCCTATGGCAAGCGCTGCCCCTTCACCCTCGATTTCATCGTGGACCTCGCCCGCCGAGCCAAGCGTCGCATCATGGTGCGTCTGGTCAAGGGCGCCTATTGGGATTCGGAAATCAAGCGCGCCCAGATGGACGGACAGGCGGATTTTCCGGTCTACACCCGCAAGGTCCATACCGACGTATCCTACGTCGCCTGCGCGAAAAAGCTGCTGGCCGCGACCGATGCCGTCTTCCCGCAATTCGCCTCGCACAATGCCCAGACGCTGGCAACGATCTACCACCTCGCCGGCCCCGATTACCATGTCGGTAAATACGAGTTCCAGTGCCTGCACGGCATGGGTGAGCCGCTCTACGAGGAAGTCGTCGGCCCCGACCGGCTGAACCGTCCCTGCCGTGTCTATGCGCCGGTCGGCACCCATGAAACGCTGCTCGGCTATCTCGTTCGCCGTCTGCTGGAAAACGGTGCGAACTCCTCCTTCGTCAACCGCATTGCTGATCCGTCAGTCACGGTGGACGATCTGGTCGTCGATCCCGTTGACCGCGTGCGCGCCATGCCGGAACCCGGTGCCCGTCACGACAGGATTGCCCTGCCGAGGGACCTGTTCGGCGCGGGCCGGCGCAATTCGCAAGGTTACGATCTCTCCAACGAGGAGACGCTGGCCTTGTTGGGACGGGAGTTCTCCGCCAGCACCGAGAGGGCATGGGTAGCGCTGCCTGCCTTGGCCGATGCTTCGGTGGAAGGCGAAACACGCCCGGTTCTGAACCCTGCCGATCATGCCGATGTCGTGGGCAGCGTGACGGAAGTCGCGCAGGACACCGCCCGCAAGGCCGTGGCGCTCGCGGCCACTATCGGGATCGACTGGGCGGGTGTTTCGGCGAAGGATCGTGCCGGCATTCTCGACCGTGCCGCCGATCTCTACCAGCAGAACATGCCCGCACTGATGGCGCTTGCCGCGCGTGAAGCCGGCAAGTCGATCCCGAATGCGATTGCCGAGGTACGCGAGGCGATCGACTTCCTTCGCTACTATGCCGAACAGGCGAAACTGACGCTGGGCCCGGTTCACAGGCCGCTCGGACCCGTGGTCTGCATCAGTCCGTGGAATTTCCCGCTGGCGATCTTCACCGGCCAGATTGCTGCCGCTCTCGTTGCCGGCAACCCGGTTCTCGCCAAGCCCGCCGAGGAAACGCCGCTGATTGCGGCGGAAGCCGTGCGCCTTCTCCATGAGGCCGGCATTCCGCGCTCGGCACTGCAACTTCTGCCCGGCGATGGCCGCGTCGGTGCGGCCCTCGTCGCAGCACCGGAAACGGCGGCGGTGATGTTCACCGGTTCCACCGAAGTGGCCCGCCTTATCCAGAAAACGCTGGCGGGCCGCGTCTCGGCTGCGGGCAAGCCCATTCCGCTGATTGCCGAAACCGGCGGCCAGAACGCCATGATTGTCGATTCCTCCGCTCTTGCCGAACAGGTGGTTTTCGACGTCATCGCCTCGGCCTTCGATAGCGCTGGCCAGCGCTGCTCGGCGCTTCGCGTTCTGTGCATTCAGGAGGATGTGGCTGAAAGAACGCTTGGCATGCTCAAGGGCGCGCTGAAGGAGCTTTCCATCGGTCGCACGGACAGGATCGATGCCGACATCGGCCCGGTCATCACGGCGGAGGCGCAGGGCATCATCGAGGCGCATGTGGAGCGCATGCGCGCCGCCGGTTGCCCGGTCGAGCGTTTCCCGCTGCCTTCGGAAACGGCGAAGGGTACCTTTGTCGCCCCGACCATCATCGAAATCCGGTCGCTGTCGGATCTGAAGCGTGAGGTTTTCGGGCCCGTCCTGCATGTGCTGCGCTACCGGCGCGGCGATCTCGACCGGGTGATCGATGAGATCAACGGCACGGGTTACGGCCTGACGTTCGGCCTGCACACCCGCCTGGACGAAACCATTGCCCATGTCACGAGCCGGGTCCGCGTCGGCAATATCTATGTGAACCGCAACGTCATCGGTGCCGTGGTCGGCGTCCAGCCCTTCGGCGGGTGCGGGCTTTCCGGCACGGGTCCGAAGGCTGGCGGACCGCTCTATCTCGGGCGTCTGGTCACGGTGGCACCGGTGCCGCCGAAGCACGGCTCGATCCACACCGATACGGCCGCCGCCGATTTCTCCGGTTGGCTGCGCCGCAAGGGCAATCTTCAGGCCGCCGATACGGTGCGCCAGCAGGCAAGCGCGTCAGGTCTCGGGCTTGAGCGTGAGTTGCCGGGCCCGGTCGGCGAGAAGAACCTCTATGCCTTGCATCCGCGTGGCCGTATCCTCGTCGTGCCGCAAACGGAAGCCGGGCTTTACGGCCAGATCGGTGCGGTGCTTGCCACCGGCAATACGGCGGTGGTCGATAGAGCGGCAGGGCTGGAAAAGCACCTTGCCGGCCTTCCGGCAAGCGTCGCCGCCCGGATCGAATTCACCGCCGACTGGGAAAAGGACGGACCCTTCGCCGCAGCACTTGTCGAGGGCGAGACGGATGCGGTTCGCACGGTCTGCCAGCGGGTGGCTGCGCTTGAGGGGCCGTTGGTCACGGTCCATGCCGCAACGAGCGAGATGGCTGCCCATGAGGATGGCTGGACGTTGAACTGGCTGCTGGAAGAGGTCTCGACCTCCCTCAACACGGCCGCCGCCGGTGGCAATGCCAGCCTGATGTCCATCGGCTGAAGATCGTTTATCGGGATTGTAAAAGGCGCGTGTCCCACGGGAAACGCGCCTTTTTTGCAACAGCGAAGTAATGGACCGGACCTTTATTTCGCAAATGCGAAATAAACATTGAGCGCCAGAAAGGTCTGTGCTTTGAAGGCGAGAGCCGCAACCGGCCTTTTCCCGCTCAAGTGTTCACCATGTCCTCCCTTTCCCGCTCCCTCTCGGCCGTCTCCAAGAGCCTCATCCTGTGTCTTGCCGTGGCCGTGCTTCTGGCCAATATCGGCGGGGTGAAGGGTGCCTCCGATGTGGCGGTGGCAGCGCTTGGTCTTTTCGTCATCCTCGAATGGCGTAACCTGCCGCGTCTGGCCCACCTCTTCTCGATTGGCGCGGTGGTCGCCGTCATTGCCGTTTTCTGGCTGAAGCCCGATGCATCGGCCCAGATGATTGCCGCCATGCGCCAGAGCACGACCTTTGCCTGTCTGCTCGCCATGCTTGGCGTTCTACGCTATCCCGCCCGCCGCTCGCGGCTGGTGGCGAAGGCCGCCGCCTGGCTCGTGACCCGCAAGCCGCGCCATGCTTATACAGCGCTCAGCATCGGCGGCCACTTTCTCAGTCTGCTGTTCAATGTCGGCATTCTTCCGCTCATCGGGGACATGATCCGCAAGGCGGGCGGGCGGTTCGAGGAAGGTCAGCTCGGCCGCGAGATGATGCTTGGCGGCATGCGCGGCATGTCGCTGATGACGATCTGGTCGCCCATGGGGCTCGGCTTTGCCATCGTCACGACCTCGACGGCCGGCCTTGATCCTGTGAAGTTCCTGTTGGTTGCCTTTGCGGCGGCCATGGCGCTTCTTGCGATCAACTGCCTCACCACGGAACCGGTCGAGGCCGAGCGTCCGGATGAAGAAACGGCCGCCGCACAGGCTCTTTCCGTCGTGCCGCTGCTTCAGATCATGGCGGCCTGCGCCCTGCTGATGGTGATGACCATCGTGCTTCACACGATCCTGAACGTGAGCTTTGTCGTGGCGACGGTCTTGATCCTGCCGGTCTTCAGCGTCGTCTGGCTTTTGCTGGAGGGCGAGGAGAACCATGTGTCCGCCACTCGGACACTCAAGGCGGGCATGCGTGGCATCTTTGCGACGCTCTCCGACATGCGGACGGAAGCGACATTCTTTGCGGCCGCCACCTTGATTGGGGCGGCACTTACCCTCTTCATATCGGCCATTCCCGGCTGGGAGGCGATTGCCGAAAGCCGGAATTTCGGTCTGCCGATCCTCATTCTGTGCCTTCTGGCACTGCCGGCAACCGCTGCAATGGCCATTCCCCACACCATCGTCGTCGTGCTTGTCGCCCAGCTATTCGGTCATAGTCCGCTCGGTGTCGCCCATCCCATGGCCCTGGCGCTGACGCTCACCATTGGATGGGCGCTTGCCATCGCCGTGTCGCCCATCAGCGCCACCACGCTGATCACCGCAGCGCAGGCCGGCGTGAAGAGCCACATTGTCGGCCTCGTCTGGAACCGCCGCTACGTGCTCATCCAGACCTCGGTCGCATTGCTGATCGTCTCATCCGCCTATGTCGCCGGTATCTGAAAACGGAAAACCCCGGCACTGGCCGGGGTCTCCATGGTTGCGATGGCGCGATGGCCTCAGTCGAGGCCGAGTTTGCCGCGGAGCGTCGAAAGGTCTTCGGCCAGCGTGTTGACGGCGGTGGAGAGAACCTTTCGGTCGTCTTCCGTCAGCTTGTCGTAGGTCACGTAGCCTTCGCCTTCCTTGTACTTTGCAAGGATGGTGTCGACCTTGGCGAAGTTGGCATCGACCGCCTTGAGGAAGTCGCCTTCCTTCTTCTCGATCAGCGGACGCACCAGTTCGACGATCTTGTAGGCACCGTCGAAATTGCCGCGGAAGTCCCAGAGGTCGGTGTGGCTGTAGCGGTCTTCCTCACCGGAAATCTTGGTCGCGGCCACTTCTTCCATCAGCACGGCGGCGCCGCCCACCACCTTTTCCGGCGGGAAGGTCAGATCGTTGATGCGCTTGGAAAGCTCGGTCACGTCGGCGAGAAGCTTGTCGGCGACCGGGCCGAGTTCGGCGGTCGAGTTCTTTTCCCACAGACCGTATTCGATGCGGTGGAAGCCGGGGAATTCCGGGTCCGCCTCGGCCTTTTCGTAATCGTCGGCGCGCGAATCGATGGCGACGTCAAGATCGCTGAAGAGTTCGGCGATGGGCTCGATGGCCTCATAGGAAAGGCGGGTCGGCGCGAAGAGCGCCTTGGCCTTGGCCACGTCACCGGCCTTGACGGCTGCGGTGAAGGCGGTCGTGTCTTCGACCAGCTTTTCCAGCTTTTCGGAAACGTAGATCTTGTACTCGGCAATCGGCTCAACGAGGTCGAGCGTTGCGCTCTCGGCAAAGGCCGAGGTGGCGAGGAAGAAGGAAAGCGCCGTTGCGCCGAAAAGATGCTTGATGGTCATGTCTTGGTCTCCAAGCGGGTTTGAAGGGTGTTTCAGGGCGCTTTGCGTGCGGCGGCAAGCAACGTGCTGCCAAGATAGTCCGAGGTGTCACGAACACCGGGCAGGGTGTAGAAATACCCGCCGCCAATCGGCTTGATGTATTCCTCCAGCGGCTCTCCATCGAGCCTGCGCTGTACGGTTATGAAGCCCTTTTCCAGATCGCCCTGATAACAGATGAACAGCAGGCCCTGGTCGAGCTGGCCGGACTTGGTGACCCCGTTCGAATAGTTGAACGGGCGACGCAGGATGGTGTTTTCCGCGGCCGCGGGGGTGCGGTCATTGGCCAGCCGGATGTGGGAATCGAGCGGCGTCAACTTGCCGTCGGGGTCGGCGGCATAGTCGGGCGTGGCGAACTCGCCGGCGTCCGGCTTGTCCAGCGGTGCGCCGCCGATCTTGGTCCGGCCAAAAATCCGCTCCTGTTCCTTGAGCGGCGTGCGGTCCCAGCGCTCGACGAAATTGCGGATGATGCGCACGGCCTGATAGGAACCGCCAACCGCCCAGTCCGGCTCGCCCCGGCTCTGCCCGACCCACACGACCTTGTCCATCACGGTCTCGTCGCCCGAATCCGGATTGGCAGTGCCGTCGCGGAAGCCGAGATAGTTGCGCGCGCTTTCGGCAACACCGCCCGGCGGCGGCAGGATCACCGGAACATTGCCCTCCTGCTTCCATTTTAAGATGAGGTGCTTGGACGTATTCTTGATGATGTCACGCAGCGCGTGGATCGTGGTGTCCTGCGTGTTGGCGCAGATCTGGATGGTGATGTCACCGTGGCAGAGCGCGGCATCGAGCGCGTCGTTCGGAAACTTCTTCATGCGCGAAAGATGGCGAGGCTTGAGCGGCTTCAGCCATTTCCGGTTGTCGAACAGCGAGGAACCGAGAGAAACCGTGATGGTCAGCGCATCGGGCTTCACCACCGGGCCGACGATGCCGGAATCGGCCGGCGGCAGGCGTGGGTCGAGTACCGGCGGTGCGCCGCCTTCGGTCAGGAACGCGATGCGGCTGGTGATGAGCTTCAAAAGCGTCTCAAGTTCATCCGGCGTTTCGGCGATCACGTCGAAGGCGGCGATCATGCCGTTTGCCGGGCGCGGTGTGGTGATGCCGGCTTGATGCGCGCCGACGAAGGGAACGCGATCCTCGGCGGAAGCGGCGTTGGCGACCGGTGCATCGGTTATGTGGTGAGCGGTCGAGGTCGCCGCCGCGGCCTGGGCGGCCGCGGCGCCCGCAAAGGGGCAGCCAAAGGCGGCAAGGCCAAGGCCCTTCAGAACCTGCCGGCGGTTTCCGTCGATGGAAGCGGACGCATCCGCAAGGCGATCCTCAGACATGGGCTTACTCCATTCCAATGGCTGTGTTGATGGTTTCAAGACGTTCGGCGAGCGTCGCGAAGGCGGCGGAAAGGCGCTTGCGCGTGTCCGTGTCCACGGCCTGATAGGAAGCTGTGCCGCTGGCGGCAAGCACGGTGCGCGTATCGGCAAAGCCGTCCTTCACCGCCTTCGCCACCTCCGGCTTTGCTGCCTCGATCAGCGGGTAAAGCAGAGAAACACTCTTCTCCATACCGTCTATATTGGCGGTAAAATCGGTGAGATCGGTAAAGCTGTAGCGGTTGTCACCGTTCAGAACCGTGTCCTCGGCCAGCCGGCGCGCCTGTCGGGCCGCGCTGGTGGCCAGATCTTCCGGTACGAGCTTCATTTCCTTCAGGCGTGCCTTCAGCGCGGTCACGTCGGCAACCAGAGCGTCGGCGAAGGGTGCAAGCCCATCGGTCGAGTTCAGGCTGTAGAGCCCGTATTCGATGCGATGGAAGCCAGCGAAGCCCGGATCGTCTTCCCGCTTTTCGAAATAGGCGGAGACCGGATCGATGCGGTTCTCGAGATCGGCAATGCGGCCGCTGACGCTTTCGATGCGCTTGTAGGGCAGGCGCGCGGCCACATAGGCGAGGCGGGCGCCATCGAGATCGCCGACCTTGATCGCATCGGCGAGCTTTTGCGTGTCCTTCACCAGTGCGGAGGATTGCAGGCCGATATAGACCCGGTATTCCGACAGCGGGCCGATGAAGGCTTTCAGCGGCGGTTTGGACTTCTCGGCCTCGGAGGAGGCCGAAGGCGTGACCGTCAGCGTGCCGCGCGGGTTGGAAAGCAGGCCGCAGGCGATTTCGAACGTGCCGGGATTGAGCTTCGCGGTTAGCGAGGAACGGAAGCCCGGCGCGATATTCTCGCGCTCTTCGACCACCATCACGCCATCCAGGATTTCCCATTCCAGTGTTCGGTCGGAAGCGTTGACGATCTCGAAGGTGCTGCGGCCGGCTGGAACGGTCAGCGCATTCGGCTCACACCCTCTGGCGTTGACCGTGACCGTGTAGACCGCGCCCTTCTCCGGCCCTTTTGCCGTTCTGGCGGCGTAGTAGAACAGCACGCCGCCGGCCACCGCCAGTGCGGCTGCGCCGGCAACGGCAAGCGGCATGAGGCGCGACGGGCGAGCAGAAGAACCGGGATTCGACATGATCAGACCTTTGCGGAACCGTTGACCGGCGCTTTCGCGGCGGGGGTAGGCTCCGGCTTGAGGAAGAGGGTCAGTGTGACAGCGAGAAATCCGACCCAGGCGATGACTTCGCCGAGTGTCGGTGCATCGTGGTAGTTGAAGATGCCGGAGAGGATGGTCCCTGCGAGGCTGGAGACCGGCAGCATGGCGCTCAGGTCATACACGGTCGTCTGGAACTGGTTCCACAGGCCGGCCTCATGCAGATTGCGCAGAACGCTAGCCAGAAGGCCGGCGGCGACGATGAGAATGAACACGCCTGTCCAGCGGAAGAAGCGGCGCAAATCGATGCGGATGCCGCCGTAATAGAGCGCAAAGCCGAGCAAGGTGGCCACGGCAACGCCCGCCAGCGCGCTGAGCGGAGCGGCCGGGCCAGGGCTCTGCTGGAAGATCGCCAGCAGGAAGAAGATGGATTCCAACCCCTCACGCGCCACGGCGAAGAAGGCCATGCCGATCAGCGCCCAGGCGGTGCCGCGTTCGGCGCCCATGGCCTGATCGATGGAATGGTGCAGGTTCGACTTGATCGAGCGCGCCGCCTTGCGCATCCAGAACACCATCGAAACCAGAACCACCACGGCCACCGCCCCGACGATGGCTTCGAACAGTTCCTGCGCCTTCTGCGGAAACTCGGCACTGACGAGTTGCAGGGCGGCACCTGTGAAAAGTGAAAGCGCCACCGCAAGGAAAATGCCGACCCAGACCGCCGGAAGCCACGCACCGCGGCCCGACTGCCGCAGGTAGCTGGCGATGATGCTGGTTACGAGTGCGGCCTCGATGCCTTCCCGCAGCATGATCAGAAACGGTGCCAGCAAGGGGTTCTCCTTCAACGGCGGCTTAAACTGGTGTGACGGTGTCAGGAAATACGCCCGGTCACATTTTCGTGCAAGACTGCTGCGCGCTAAAATAAGAGACAAAAATGCAGGTTTTCCGGGAATCTGCGCTTTCTGCGACAATCCGCCCGTCAACGCGCGTCAACCGGGTGGTCAAAATTGGCTCTTGCATCCTGCCCGGATCTGCGCATTAAACATGATTATAAGACTCATCTTATTCCATGTCCGTCAATTCTGGAGATTGAAATGCGCCCTCATCTGTCCGGTGCGCCCGCGTTGCGAACCCTTGCCCTTGCCATGGCGGGGCTGGCTTTCGCGCACGGCGCGGTCCTTGCCGATCCCATCGTTTTCACCGATCAGGAAAAGCGCGAGGTCAGGCTTGAGAAGCCGGCGGAACGGGTCGTTTCCATCGTTATTCCCATGGCATCGACGGTCGTGGCCCTCGATGGCGGCACCAAAAAGCTGGTCGGTATGAACCCGACCGCCAAAAGCGCAATCGTCGATGGTATTCTCGGCAAAATTTTCCCCGAAGCGAAGAACATTCCTTCGGATGTGACGGCGCCGAATTTCGTCCCGAACGTCGAGGCGCTGACGGCGGTCAATCCTGATCTCGTCATCCAGTGGGGCGGGCGCGGCGAGGATATCGTCAAGCCGATCACGAATGCCGGCCTTAACACCATGCTCATCCTCTATGGCACAGAGGAACTGACCCGCGAATACATGAGCCTCGCCTCCCAGGCGATCGGCAAGCCGGAGCGCATTGGCGAACTCGTGGAGTGGCGGGAGCGGGTGCAGAAGGATATCGAGGCAAAGGCTGCGGCGATCCCTGAGGAAAAGAAGCCGAAAGTGCTCTACCTGCAGACGGCTCTTTCCAGCACGACGGCCGCAGGGACCGGCGGCAATTATAACGATTGGTACATCAAGCTCGTCGGTGGCTCGAATGCGGCTGTCGAGTTGAAGGGAACCGTTGCCGTCAACAAGGAGCAGATCGCGCAGTGGAACCCGGACATCATTCTGCTCAACGCGTTCGAAGCCAAACTCGGTACGGATTGGGTCTATAACGACCCGGTTCTGTCGCTCACCAAGGCAGCGCAGGCCAAGAAGGTCTACAAACTGCCGCTGGGCGGCTATCGCTGGGACCCGCCGAACCAGGAATCGCCGCTCACCTGGATGTGGCTTGCCAATCTCGTGCAGCCGGAGATCTTCAATTACGACCTGCGCGCCGAAATGAAGGCGGCCTACAAGACCCTCTATAACTACGATCTGACGCAAGCCGATATCGACAGCATACTCTGGATCGATCGGCAGGGCGATGCGGCGGGCTACAACCGCTTCAAGGTCCAGTGACGATGGCCGATGCGCTGTCCGAAGTGAGGCCGGCGACTGTCAACGCCGCCGGTGTCGCCCGCCATACCGCGATTTTCGCGGCGCTGGCGGTGTGCCTTTTTGCTGCATTGATCGTCGGTATCGGCGCGGGGCGTTTCAGCGTCGCGCCGCTGCGGGTTATCGAACTCGTCTGGCAAGGGATCACGGACCCCACGCGGCCGCTGACCGGCATGGATGAGCGCATCGTTCTTCTGGTGCGGGCGCCGCGCGTGCTGCTGGCGGCGCTGGCCGGTGCAGGGCTCGCCATCTGCGGTGCCGCACTTCAGGGCGTTTTTCGGAATCCGCTGGTCTCGCCGGATATTCTCGGCATTTCCCAAGGGGCGGCCTTCGGCGGCGCGCTTGGCATCATGCTGGGCATCTGGGGCGGACCGTTGATCGCGCTGGTGTTTTCCACCGGTCTTACCGGCCTTGCCTTTGTCGGCCTCCTGTCGCGCATCGACGGGCGCTCGGAAACCGTCACCGTCATTCTTTCGGGTCTTGTTGTCAGTTCGATGTTTTCGGCCGTCGTGTCGCTGCTGCAATTCGTGGCCGATCCGAACACGTCGCTGCCCGCCATCGTCTATTGGCTCATGGGTTCGTTCGCCTCTGCCACCTGGGAGCGGTTCTTCACGGCCCTGCCGGGGCTGGTCGGGGGCCTTGTCCTACTCTGGAGCCTGCGCTTCCGGCTCAATCTCCTGTCACTCGAGGAGGCGGAAGCCCGCAGCCTCGGCGTTCGGACCGAGCGTGAACGCTGGCTGGTCTTTGCGGCCATTGCCATCATCGTCGGCAGTCAGGTTGCGGTTTCCGGCATCATCGGCTGGGTTGGCATCGTCATTCCGCACGCCGCGCGCCTCATTGCCGGTCATGATCACCGGGTGCTGTTGCCGGCATCGGCCCTGCTCGGCGGCGCCTTCATGGTGGTGATCGATACGCTGGCCCGCACCGCTACCGCCGCCGAAATTCCGCTCGGCGTCATCACGGCGCTGGTCGGTGCACCGGTTTTTGCGGTGCTGCTGCGCCGCCACTACCGCGAAAGGAACAGCGAATGATCGGTCTTGAAGGCGTCACGATCCGCTTTGGTGAGCGGGTCATAGTCGAGGCCCTGAGTTTTTGTGTGCCGCGCGGCCGCTCGCTCGCCATTCTCGGCCCGAACGGGCGTGGCAAGACCACGACGCTCAAGGCGATGCTCGGTTTTCAAACGTTGAATGCCGGTCGGCGGCTCGCGCCGGAGATTGTCGGCTACGTGCCGCAGTCGGCATCCTATAGCCAGCGCTATAAAGTGTTGGACGTGGTCATCATGGGCCGTGCTGCGCGGCTCGGCCTGTTTCGGCAGCCTGGTCCGGAGGATTTCGCCGTCGCCCGCGCCGCGCTGGACAAGGCGGGTGCGCTTCGCTTCGAAAATGCCTATTTCGACCGGCTGTCAGGCGGTGAGCGGCAACTCGTTCTCCTGGCACGCGCGTTGGCCACAGGTTCTGACGTGCTGGTTCTCGATGAACCGGCCGCGGCACTCGATCTTGCCAACCAGCACCGGCTTCTGGCCCTGCTCGCCCAGCTTCGCGCCCCGCGCGACCGGGCCATCGTCTTCACCACGCATGACCCGAACCACGCGCTGACCGTCGCCGACGATGCGCTCCTGATGATGCCGGGCGCGCATCCTCTGTTCGGGTCGGTGGAAGAGGTGCTGACGCCTGACAATCTCGAACGTCTCTACGGGGTGCCGATGCGCCTCGTCGATCTCACCGGACCGAACGGCGCGCTTCACCGTGCCGTTCTGCCCGCTTTTGCAGGAATGAAAGCCGCATGACAGTTCTTATGATTCAATCCCACTATCAGGCGCCGTTCACCATGGGAGGAGCGCTGTTTGCCCGCCACATCGAGGCCGGCACTGTCTGCCCGGTTCGCGAAATGATGCTCACCGAAGCGCATTTCTCCGCCGCGACGGGTTTCATCACCTCCACGCATCTCGACCAGATCGGCTTCCAGCGCTTTGCTGACGCCGTGAAGGCGCTGCTCGACCGTGGCGGGCGCTGGATTCTGAATGGCCATATCCTGCGTCCGATCTTGCCTGAGCTTTCCGTGTTCCAGCCAATTGCCGCGCCGAAGCGTCCGGATTTCGACCAGACCCGGCTTTATGACCATCCGGTCTTCACCGGCCTTGATCAGAGGGCATTGGAAACCAACAAGGGTGTCGCAGGCTTTTACGGGCGCGGCCACAACCCGCCGCCCGAAGGTGCCCGCGTGATCAACGCGCTGGGCGCAGCCCGCACGCCGGTGGACTGGGTGTGGGCCCGCCCGCAAGGCGGCGAACTGCTGTGCCATGCGGGCAATGAATTCTGGGCCTGCGGCGACGATGCCGCCCTGAAGCAGGAGCTTGCCGACCGCGCTGTCGCCTGGGCCAATGGGGAGTTGAACTGATGAGTGTTCTGGCCATTCACCCGGGTGCCGCCTACCACATCGAATCGCTGGAAGGACCGCGTTATGCTGGCTATTTCGACCGGCTCGTGCGTCCCGAAGATTTGGGCACGGTCGATCTCGCGGCATTCGATGTCGTCTTCGTGCCCTGCCGCACCCCCGCCGATCGCATGATCGAACACAGGGACCGGCTGCGCGCCTATCTCGATCAGGGCGGTACGATCATCGCCACCGGCGAAACCGCCTGGGAAGCCTTTCTGCCCGGCATCCGCTTCACGCCGCAGCCAACGAATTGGTGGTGGTGGCTGGAGCCCGGCGCCGATCTCGGTGTGCGGATCACGTCGCCCGGTCATTCGCTGTTCAGCCACGTCGGCGAGGGCGACATTACCTGGCATCTGCACGGCTGGTTCGATCCGCCGGATGGGGTGGAGGTGCTGGCCGTCAATGGCGAGGGCAAGCCGATCCTCTACATCGATGAGGTCACGACCGGCGGACGCATGGTCATCACCAGTCTCGATCCGATGTTCCATCACGGCTCGCATTTCATGCCGGCCACCACCCGCTTCCTCGATGGCTTCCTGCCCTGGATGCGCGAAACGCTCGATAAGGGAGCCTCTGCATGACCGTGATTCGTGTGCTCGAAAATGGCAAGTTGCTGGAATATGGCTTCGATGACCTCATCCGCTATCACGGTTTTGGTTTTCCGGGTGGTGTAGCGCATGGCTTCAAGGTGATGCAGCGGGCCTTCCCTCTGCTTTCACCCGAAACACCGCCCGAAAGGCGGGAGATTTCGGTGCGCACCGCCTTCCGTGGTCCCGGTGCCCGCGATGCCTTCGAGATGGTCACGCGGGCTGTGATCGAAGATCGCTATGCAATCGACGCAGGTCTTGAAATGCCCGAACGGGGCGAAACGCTGATGCGCTATGTCTTCGAAATAAGCTACCGAAATGCGCGAATTAAGCTCAAAATCCGCGAGGGACACGTGCGGGACGAGTTTATTTCACTTGGGAAAAAGCCGGAAAGAACACAGGAAGAGGAAGAACGCCTGACATGGCTGAAGCAGGAAATGGCTGACCGGCTGCTTGCGGCAGACCCTGTTGATATATACGAACCGATTTAAACCTTGCGCTGTCTGCATGGCGGTTTTGGGGTGTTTATAGATATGCATTTTTGCATCGCTGCGTTGCGCAGAGCATACTTTGAGCGCCAGAGAAATCAGCTATAACTCACTCATCGCAGCGGCGCACTCCTCCTCCCAGCGCACTGCGATCTGATCGGCAACACTCCTCCTCCTCCCAGTTGCCGATACAATCAAAGCCTGACGCACCTCCTCCCGCGTCAGGCTTTTTTGTTTTACGGGTTTTCAGATTTGCCTTGTTCGCCGTCCGGCGTGGATGTGTCAGCGCAGCGGTGCCACGGTGGCAAGCGTTGCGGCCGCAATCCCTTTCCACGTCATGATGCTCTTTGCGAAATGGTCGCTGTGGGGCATCGCAAGCGCCTCGGCGATCTTGGCGGCCCAGTCGTTCGGTTCGTTCAGCGAATAGATGATTTCGTTGCCACGTGTGGCGGGAATGGTGTCCGGGAGCATGACTGGCAGGCGGCAGTAGGCATATTGGAGCAGCTTAAGGCTGGATTCCGCCAGATAGACCTCGTTCTCCGACATGCGATAAGGTGCAAGGCCTATATCTGCGTGGCGGATGTAGGCAACGATGGTCTCGAAGGCGCGTTCGCCATGAACCTGAATGTTGGCGGGTGCCTCACCTTGCCAGTGAATGCCGAAGAGGTGGAACGTGACCTCGGGTGCGGCGGCAGCCATGGCGGCCACCGAAGACTGGTCGAACAGCATGTCTCCCACCGCGACGGCATTGCGCGTGCCCGGGACATAGGGCGACTGGATGGCATTATCGAACAGCTTTGTTTCGACGCCTTGTGCGATCACATTGACGTTACCGCCGGGCGGCAGCATCTGTCCAAGCCGCCGCGAGGGCACGCAAACCGAATCGAACATACCGATCAACCGTTGCTCCGCCTCCTGCAGAAACGGTGCCGTGCCGATGCTGGACAGCAGGTCGCGGCAAAAATAGAGTGTCTTGGCCTGCTTGTTCAGTCTGCGGGCGAGACCGAAGAAGGTGATGGCTGTGCCGCTTTCGAACACCAGCACTTCCGCCTCGGCAATCGCCTGCCGCACGAACCCAGGCAAATAGGCGCCATAGAGCTGGAAAATTGGCTTTATCACCCGGTTCGCCAGTGCATTCCGGGTGCTGAAAGCGTGCAGAAACGGTATATAGGCCCCGGCCCGAAGTCCGGGCTCAATCGTGGAAAACCGGTTTTTCTGGCTCGATGCAAGCGCTTTGAGGCGTGCAGGCTGTTTGAAAAGGCTCAGCCAGCTATGCCCGACCGTCACGAAGGTCACGTCATGGCCGAGTTCGGCCCAGTTCTGGCTGACAAAATGGACGCTTGCCTTGCGGAAGCCCGGAAGAAAGACGTGTGACGTCAGCACAACGATCTTGAGCGGTTTGCCGCAATCTGGGGGCGCGTCTGAAACAGATGACATGGGTGCGTTTGAAAAACTTGTGAAATCGAGGTCAGGCCCAAACTGGTCTCGTGGAGTTAATATTTATTCAAGATGGCAGGTTTGGCAACTTCCAGTCGAGAACTGCGTCAGCCCCTGGTCGCGACCATATGCAGTACGTCGGCAAGGATCGATTGCAGGCGACGCGGCAGCCGTCGCACCGGTCCACTGTCCAGCAGCGGTGTCGTATCGGCAGGCGAAACCAGCCGGAAAGCTCTGAGCGCGATGGGATAGGTGAGCGTGCCGGCAACGACACCGCCTCCGATGCCGCACCAACCGCCCAGTGTCTGGGCTGCCACATGGGCGGCGGCGGCGCAGGCCATTGCGGCAAGCGCAACCTTCAACAGCATGGTGTAGGCAATGGTGAGGTTGCTGCGCCGGCGAAGCGCGAGGACGAGCATGGCGAAGGTCAGGAGTTCGACGATCACGCGCGCCAGGGCGGCGCCATTTACGCCGGCCAGGGAAATGGCCGCCGTCAGCAGTCCCACGGTCACGACGGCGCTGCCGGTCATGACGCGCAGGAGGCTGCCACTGCCGCCGGTCGCAGCGAGAAAGGCCCAGGGCACCACGGCGATGCCGGTGATGGCGGAGGCGATGAGAAGGACGGCAGCGGCGGGACCGGCGGGCGCGAAGGCCTCGCCGAAAGCCAGAGGCAGAAGCTGCGGAATGATGGCCGCGCCGCCAAAGGCGATGGGGAAGACACCAAGCGCGGTAAAGCGCATGGCGTTGCTGAAGAGCCGGGCACGGGCATCCCCGGTTTCCTCGATTGTCGAGAAGCCGACGATCAGCGCTGGTGAAAGCTGCAACGCGAACTGTCCGACCAGCCCGGCAAAAACCGCCGCCGCTGCAAAATAGCCCATATCCGCCGAAGAGAAGAACAGGCCCAACAGGGCGAGCTCGACGCGGGTCATGATGACAACGTCGATAAGATCGCTCAGCCACATCTGTCGCCCGTAGCGGCGCATCTCCGGCGTCAATTGCGCGGGTTCGGGTCTGAGCGAAAAATCGACATATCGACGGATGTTGAAAAGCTGGGGAAGGAAACGCAACGCCATGCCGGCGACGGCACCGGCAGCGCCGAGAAAATGCGCGCCGACGACGATGAAGGGAAGCTGAAGCAGACTGCCCGTGACCGTGCCGATGGCAGTTTCGCGGAAGTTTCCCCGCCCGCGCGCTGCTGCCGTGGTGAAAGCGAAAATTGCATAGCTGAGGAAAAGGAGAAGTGCCGCAGCCCAGAACAGGCCGGACTCGAGTCCCTTTTCGTAGGTCGCCCAGAGACCGTAGGCGCCGGTTGCGAGTGCTGCGGCGAGGACCGGGCGGATGAACAGTGAGAAGGCGGATCGCGCCGTCGCCTTCCACGCGTCCGGCGGATCGCCCTCATGCGTGCCGAGCGACCGCAGCATTGTCTGGGGCATGCCGCGATCGGCCAGTGCCGAAACCGAGGTTGCGAACCACAGGGCAAAGGCGGCAAGACCGGATCCCTCCGGCCCCAACAACCGTGCATTGAGAATGCTGACAGCGAAACCGGCCAACAATGACACCAGTGTCGCGGCCAGATTGAGGAGCGAGGATTTCAGCACGGTACCCATGCCTCGCGTTCTAGGGGAAATAAGGTAACGGTCAATTAAAGAAAGGAGCGCATCTTGGCATGGGGCGAGTGGCGCTCCGCATGGGGATCGTCGCAGAAAAAGTGGGCGCGATCCAGCTACGGAGACCGCATCATGAACGATATTTCGATCCGCCAGGAGAGTTTTCTCATGCCTGGCTATCAGGATGGCAGGCTGCGTGAGAAGGTCCATCATCTGATCTGGCGCATCATCGCACCCTTGCCCGACAAGCCGTATCTCCGCATCAAGTTTCGAGTGATCAAGGGTGTGTGGCCGGATCTGGAGAACCCCAAGACCTTTTCGGAAAAGGTTCAGTACCGCAAGTTGCATGATCGTGATCCGCTTCATGCGACCTTGGTCGACAAGGCTGCTGCCAAGGCCTATGTCGATGCCAAGCTGGGCGCAGCCTATGCGGTGCCTGCCTATTGGGTCGGCACGGATCTTGCGACGGTCGACTGGTCGAAGGTCGAATTGCCGGTCGTGGTCAAGCCCACGCATGCCAGCGCGCAGGGCTGTTTTCTCTACAATCAAGCCGATATCGATGCACTGGTCGCCGAAAACCCTGTGCCGGACTGGTTGAAGCTCGACCACGCACATTACAATCGCGAATGGGCCTATTCGCAGGTCAAGCCGCAGGTAGTCATCGAAAAGATGCTGAGCGTCAATGGCGGCGTTCCCTGGGATTATCGCTTCTTCACCTTCGGTGGACGGGTTTTCTGCGTGCAGGTGGATATTCGCCACGAGGGCAGGGGCTATTCCTGTTTCTATTCCCGTAACTGGGAGCGCATGCCGTTCCTCGATGCGGATTACCTGCCATCATTCCCCAATGAAGTTGAGCGTCCGAAACGTTATGACGAGATGCTTTCAGTGGCCGAGCGGCTGGGCGAGGCGTTGGATTTCGTTCGCGTCGATCTCTACGCCAGCGACGACTGGGTTCATGTCGGAGAACTGACGCTCTATCCCGGTGGCGGTTTCGAAAATTACCAGCCGGCTACCTATGACCGCATTCTCGGCGATCATTGGACCTTGAAGTCCGGTTCCTGAGCAGGGTACAGGATTGTCATAAATATGAGTTAAATAATCCACTTAAAACTTGCTTTTTCCCGTCAGCTTATTTATCGCAGAGGCATCGTCGCCGGTGCTGACTGAAGGCTGGCTTTACAGCACCGGGCGCACGACGTAAGGAAAAATGGTCGGGCGTCCAGCAACCAGGCGGCGCCCTCACCATTCTTTCCGCAAAGCCGAAGCGTGAGAAAGAAGCCCGGTCATGCCTATGATGAGCCTTGCCATTGGTCGAACCCTTCGCCTCCTGCTCGCTGCGGGCACGCTGTTTGCTGCTGCCGGTGTCGCGCTGGCGCAATCGGTGGACACGGCCACGCCTTCCAGCCAAGTCATTTCCACGCCTTTGGTTGAAAGTGCCGCACCGGTCGCTCTGCAGGGTGCCGTCGAGCCGGTGACAGCGCCGCGCCGCGCAGATATTCCGCACGATCTCTCGCCCGTTGGCATGTTCATGGCTGCCGACTGGGTGGTCAAGTCGGTGATGCTGGCGCTGGCGCTTGCCTCAGTCGCCACCTGGACGGTCTGGCTGGCCAAGACGCTGGAACTGGCGGGTGCCCGCCACCGCGCCGCCGCCGTCATCCGCATCATCCGCCAGTCGAAAAGTCTTGAGGATGCGCTCAGGGACACTGGCAAACACAAGGGTCCCGCCGCGCTGATGTTGCATATTGCCGCCGATGAGGTTCGCCTGTCGGAAGGCGCAATCGATCATGCCGGAGGAAGCGGCCTCAAGGAACGTGTAGCATTGGCGCTTTCGCGTATCGAAGCCCATGCCGGCCGCCGCATGATGCGCGGCACCGGCATTCTCGCCACGACCGGTTCCATTGCGCCCTTTGTCGGCCTGTTCGGCACGGTCTGGGGCATCATGAATTCCTTCATCGGCATTTCCGAATCGCAGACAACGAACCTTGCGGTCGTCGCGCCGGGCATCGCCGAAGCGCTGCTGGCCACGGCGGTCGGCCTTGTCGCGGCCATCCCAGCCGTGGTGATCTACAACATCTTCGCTCGTGCCATTGCCGGCTATCGCATGCTCATGGCGGACGCGTCTTCGGGTGTGGAGCGCCTTGTCAGTCGCGATCTCGACTACCGCAAGGTTCCGAAGCCCGGCCAGAAGGCTTCCGTTTCCCTGGCGGCGGAGTAACCCCCCGATGTCTGGTGGCATTCGCGAACATCATGACGACGACATGGCGGAAAGCCATGAAATCAACGTCACGCCGTTCATCGACGTCATGCTGGTGCTTCTGATCATCTTCATGGTGGCGGCGCCGTTGGCGACGGTCGACGTCAATGTCGACCTGCCCGCTTCCACTGCCCGCCCGGCGCCCCGCCCGGAAGAACCACTTTACCTGACGTTGCAGCAGGATCTGACGATCAATGTCGGCAACGATCCGGTGGCCCGCGAAAATCTCGGCGCGACGCTCGACGGTCTCACCAAGGGCGACAAGGAACGCCGCATCTTCCTGCGTGCCGACAAGACGGTGGACTACGGCCAGTTCATGACGCTGATGAACCTGCTGCGTGATGCCGGCTATCTGAAGATCGGTCTGGTTGGCCTCGAAACGGTGCCGCAGGCGCCCGCGGGAGGTGCGCCATGATGCCGCTCTGCCCCCACGAACCCCGCCGTTCGACCCGCCTGCGTGACGCCGTTCTTTGGGGCTCCGCTGCCCTCATCGTGCTTTTCGCCCATGTTTCCAGCGCTGCCTGGCTTCTGGATCAGGTGCCGCCCGAAACCGCCTCGGATGGTCCCCCGCCCGCGATCATGATCGAGCTTGCTGCTGAACCCGAAGCGATCAATACCGAAGCGACCGAAGTCTCGACCGAGACAGAGGACGCCCGCGAAGTGGCCGAACTGACGCCGCCGGTCGAGGAGGCCGTGCCCGAGCCGGAGCCGGTGCAGGAAACAACGCAAGCCATCCCCGAACCCGAGCCTTTGCCGGAGCCGGTGGTGGAACAGGTGCAACCGACGGAAAAGCTCGTCGAAAAGGCCGAGATCCCCTTGCCGCCTCCTTTGCCCGAACCGGTGAAGCCGGAGGTGAAGAAGCAGGCTGAACCACCGAAGCCCAGGAAGGTCGTGGTGAAGCAGGACAAGCCGAAGGATGTGGTGAAGCCGCAGCCCGTACAGCCGTCGAAGGCCTCCGTGGCCGCAGCGGCGGAGGTCGCGAAGAGTGAGCGCAATGCTGCCACCCGATCCTCTGCAGGCAGCGCCACCTCAAGCGTTTCGCCTGCCCGCTGGCAATCGAAGGTGCAGGCGCATCTGGCCCGCCGCAAGGGCCAGCTTGCCAAGAGCCGGGACAAGGGCACGCAGGGCACGGTTCTCGTGCGCTTCAGCATCGATACCGGCGGCAACGTGCTTTCGGTGTCGCTGTCGCGCTCCTCCGGCTTTCCCGCGCTTGATCAGGATGTGCTGGCGATGGTACGCGCTGCCTCGCCTGTGCCGGCACCGCCGCCGGATGTCAGCCGCACGCTCACCGTTCCCTTCGAGTTCACCTCCCGCTGAGTGTAACAACGCTTTTGCAGGCCGGTCATTCGCGCTAAGAGGCGTGAAGGATCAATGCGGGAATGTCGGACATGCTTCTTTCCATCGCCGAGGCTGAACGCCTCGTTTCCGAAACCCTTCAGAAAAACCGGGTCAGCGCTGAAAACGCCGCAGCCGTGGCGCGCGCGCTGGTGGAGGCCGAAACGGTTGGGCAGAGTGGCCACGGCCTGCGCCGGGTCGAGGCCTACAGCCTTCAGGCGCGGGTCGGCAAGGTCGATGGTTTCGCTGTGCCGTGCCTTGAGAAGCCTCGCCCCGGTGTGGTGAAGGTGGATGCGGGGCTCGGTTTTGCCTATCCGGCGCTGGAGCTTCTTCTGCCCAAACTCGAAGAGACGGCACGGCGCCAGGGTATTGCGGTTGCCGCCATCTCCCGTTCCCACCATGCCGGTGTCCTCGGCCTCACCGTTGAACGGTTGGCCAATGCCGGGCTCGTTGCCCTCATGGTTTCAAACGTGCCCGCCGCCATGGCGGCCTGGGGCGGTCGCCGCCCGATGTTCGGCACCAACCCCATCGCCTTCGCCGCACCGCTGGCCGGGGCCGAACCCATCGTCATCGATATGGCGCTCTCCACCGTGGCGCGTGGCCGGCTCATCAAGGCGGCCCAGAAGGGCGAACCCATTCCCGCCGACTGGGCGCTGGGTCCCGACGGCAACCCCACGACCGATCCGAAGGTCGGTATTGCCGGCACCATGATGCCGGCGGGTGGCGCGAAGGGTGCGGCGCTCGCTATGATGGTCGATCTGCTCGCTGCCGGTGTGACCGGAGCCCATTTCGGCTTCGAGGCGTCCCCTGTGATCGATGACAAGGGCTCGGCACCGGAACTCGGCCAGACGATCATCGCCATCGATCCCGAAGCGACCGGCGGTTCGGCGGCGCATATGGCGCGGCTGGCGGAAGAACTCGGGCGGGAGGAGGGCGTGCGCCTTCCGGGCAAGCGTGGTTTCAATCTCCGCCGTCAGGCTCTGGAAAACGGTGTCGATATCGAAGACGACGTACTGGCGACCATCGCCGCACTCTGATTTCCGGTCTTGAGGCATCGTCTGGTTTTCACGGGAAATGCCTGAACGAAAAATCCCGGCGACCACGGGGCCGCCGGGATGTCTGCTTTGAACGATTCCGACCGATCCTCAGAAATCGTCCGCCGCAAGAGCCATGAGCGTGGCCGGCCCCTTGAGGATCGACGCTTCGAGCGCCATCGTCTGGGGCAGGATGCGGGCTGCATAGAACTCGGCCAGCGCGGGCTTGCGCTGCACGACAGGCGCGGCACCGGCACCGGCGGCAAGGGCAGCCACCGCCATCTTCGCCCAGCACCAGCCGAGCGCGGTCAGCGCGAAGAGGCGCAGATAGTCGGTCGCGGCCGCGCCGGCTTCCGCCGGGTTTTCTGTCTTGCCCAGAAGATAGCGGGTTGCCCGCTCCAGCCGGTCGAGCGCGGCTGCGGTCTCGCGGGTGATGGTTTCCGCGCCGGGCACAAGTGCGGCGGTCTGAAGGTCCTGCTTAACCAGCGCGAAGAAACGCTGCGCCAGTTCGCCGCCTTCCATCGGCAGCTTGCGGCCCGCGAGATCCATGGCCTGCACGCCATTGGTGCCTTCATAGATCTGCGTGATGCGCGCATCGCGCACGAACTGTTCCATACCCCATTCGCGGATATAGCCATGCCCACCGAACACCTGCTGCGAGATCACGGCGGTCTCGAAGCCGAAATCGGTAAAGGCAGCCTTCACGATGGGCGTCATCAGGGCCACGAACCCGTCCGCCGCCTTGCGGGTGGCATCGTCGGGATGGCGGTCGGCCGTGTCCATCTGCAGGGCAGTCCACATCGAAAGCGCACGAGCGCCATCGCACAGGACGCGGCCGGTCAGCAGCATCTTGCGCACGTCCGGGTGCTCGATAATCGGCACCAGCGGGCGCGAGCCATCGAGCGAACGGCCCTGCAGGCGCTCTTTCGCATAGGCCGTTGCCTTTTGGGTGGCGGCTTCGCCAACGCCCAGACCCTCGATGCCGACGAAAAGACGCTCGGCATTCATCATGGTGAACATGGCGGCGAGGCCACGATTGGGCTCGCCGACGAGATAGCCGGTGGCACCGTCATAGTTCATCACGCAGGTCGGCTGGGCGTGGATGCCCATCTTGTGTTCCAGCGCGCCAGCGGCCATGTCGTTGCGCGCACCGAGGCTGCCATCGGCATTGACGAGGAATTTCGGCACGAGGAACAGGCTGATGCCCTTCACACCCTTCGGTGCATCCGGCAGGCGTGCCAGCACCAGATGAATGATGTTGCCGCCGAAATCCTGATCGCCGGAGGAGATGAAGATCTTGTTGCCGGTCACCTTGTAGCTGCCATCCGCCTGCGGTTCGGCGCGGGTGGTCAGAAGGCCGAGATCGGTACCGGCGGAGGATTCGGTCAGCGCCATGGCGCCGGTCCATTCGCCGGAAATCATCTTCGGCAGGTAGATGGCCTTCAGTTCGTCGCTGGCATGATGGCCGATAGCCTCGGTCGCGCCGCGCGTCAGTCCCGGAAAGAGGCCGAAGGACAGGTTGGCCGACGAGACCATTTCGTCCATCAGGATCTGCAGGGTGCGTGGCAGGCCCTGCCCGCCATATTCCGGATCGCCCGAAAGCCCACTCCAGCCGGCTTCGGCAAAGGCTCGATAGGCCTCCTTGAAGCCCTTCGGCGTGGTAACCAGACCGCCATCGAGCTTTGCACCTTCCTCGTCGCCCGGGCGGTTCAGCGGCTCGAGAATTTCAGCCGCGAACTTGCCGGCTTCCTCCAGCACGGTGGCAGCAAGCTCGGTATTCACCTCCTCGAAGCCCGGAAGGGCCGTCATCGCCTTGTCGAAGGCGAAGACATCGGAAAGCAGGAAGACCATGTCTTCTACGGGCGGGGTATAGTTTGCCATGCGTGCAAATCCTCCTAATCAGTTTCTCAGCGGCTTGCCGGTGTCCAGCATGTGGCGGATACGGGCGACCGTTTCGGGTGTTTCCAGAAGATCGAGGAACGCCTCACGTTCCAGAAGAAGCAATGCATCCTCGCTGATGACGGTTCCGGGCGCGGTATCGCCGCCGGTCAGCACGCGGGCGAGCGCCGTGCCCACCACCTTGTCATGTGGTGTGACACCATCTGCGTCGAGAAGCGCGGTCAGTGCGGCAAAGCCCTCGGCCCCGGTGACCGTCACAGAGGCCGGTTCCGGCGCTTTGTAGCCGGCTAACAGGCTGATGGCGCGGGCCTTGGCGTCGGCAAGCAGGCGTTCGCGGTTCATCGTCACCCGGTCGGTGGTCCGGATCAGGCCAAGGCCGCGGGCCTCGAAGGCGCTGCCGGAAGTCTTTGCGCCGGCAATGAGCGCAAAGGTTGCCCTGGCGGCCTCGAGCGGAGCCAGCGTTTGCGAGAAGCGCAGCAGCATTTCCTTGCAACCGCCCCAACCGGGAATGATGCCGATCTTCGTTTCGACCAGACCGATGGAAAGCTCGGCGTGCGCCTGTACGGCAGCGGAATGCAGGGTGATTTCCGCGCCACCGCCCAGCGCCAGTCCGGAAGCGGCGCTGACCACGGGGAAGGGGGCGTATTTCAGCGCCTTGAAGGTCTGCTGGCCCTTGGCCACGAAGGGATCGAGCCCGGCCCGGCCTTGCGCTTCCAGAAGGGCGAGAAACTGGCGCAGATCCGCACCGGCACTGAAGGGATCGGTGTCGCCGCCGATCACCAGAGCGCCGAAATCGCGGCCGGTCCGTTCCAGCGCCGCCAGCACGGCGTCGAGGGCCGCCGGGCTGAACGTGTTCATTTTGGTGCGAAGCTCAAGGCCCGCAACACCGTCGCCGAGATCCCAGAGGTTGGCGGCCTCGGATGTCTCGACCGGCGCCGTCGCGAGCTTCAGCGCCGCCAGCGCAATCACGCCCTCGGGTGTCTCGACGTCGCGCCACTGGCCATCGAGGCCGAGCCACACGGCCTTGCCGTCGCGCACGCTGTAGAAGCTGCCGGCCTCAGCGGCGGTAGCAAGATAGGCGGGCACGGCGACACCCAGTGCTTCGAGCTTCCTTGCCAGCCATTCCGGGCCAAGCCTGTCGATCAGTTCGAACGGGCCAAGCTTCCAGCCGTAGCCGGTGCGCATGGCGTCATCGACGGCCTGCGGCGTGTCGGCGATTTCCGGAATGAGGGCGGCGGCATAGGCCAGCGTCTTGCCCATGGTGAGTGCCGCATAGCGGCCGGCAGGGCTGTCGTGGTCCATCAGCGCCCGCGCATCGCCCTTGGTGGCGTCGAGTGCAGAGGAGGCAAGCTTCTGCATCGGGCGGTAATCGCCGGTCACGAGATCGGTGATCTCGCGCGTCTTGCGGTCGGCGGAGAGTTTTACGAAGCCCGCGCCGCTTTTGCGGCCCAGCCGGTTTTCTGCAATCATGCGGGCAATGAGCGGCGGCTCGGCAGCATAGTCCTGCATCGGGTCGGTGGCGGGCAGCGCGCCCTGCAGGCTTTTCAGGATGGTCGCCATCAGGTCGATCCCGATGAGGTCGAGCAGGCCGAAAATACCGGTCGAGGGGATGCCGAAGGGCTTGCCAATGATGGCGTCGGCCTCTTCCACCGAAAGGCCAAGCGCAATCGCTTCGCATTCACCGACCATGATCCAGTAATTGCCGATACGGTTGCCAATGAAGCCGGGCGTATCCTTGCAGGGCACCACGGCCTTGCCGAGACCGCGATCTGCGAAATCGGCAATCGCTGCGCGGGCGTCGGCGCGGGTCTTTTCTCCGGTCACCAGTTCGAATAGGCGCATGCGGCGTGGCGGGTTGAAGAAATGGGTGATGAGAAAATCGCCGGCGAAGCGCTCCGGCATGTTCTCGGTCAGGCGGGCCAGTGGAATGGTCGAGGTGTTGGATGAAACAACAGAGCCCGGCTTGCGCACGGCTTCCAGCGCCCGGTAAAGCCCCTGCTTGATCTCTGGCTTTTCCGCAATGGCCTCGATGATCCAGTCGGAATCAGCGGCCAGCGCCAGATCGATGATGGACGAGCCGGTGCGCACCCGCGCCGCAAAGCTGCGTTCCATGAAGCCGCCGGCCTTGAGCTGGCGGTCGACGCCCGCTTCCGCCAGTTTCGCGTCCATATCGAGCAGGGTCACGGAGATGCCGGCATTGGCGAGATGGGCGGCGATGCCGGAGCCCATGGTGCCCGCTCCGATGACGGTTGCTTTTGCGATCGTGGTCATGATGCCTCACAGGAGCGGTCTGGCCGGATGCGCTGCCGGCGTGCTTGCAAACTGGATATGGGTTGCTGACGGTCGCCCTTGCTCCTCCTTGGCCGACCCTGCTCCCATTGTTTCTATATCAAACGGTTGTTACAGTTTGCAAGAGGCGAAAGACGGGATAAGGGAAGGAAACATGCGTGGCACTTTGCGGGATGATGGTCCGGCAAATGCCGGGCGATGCCCTAAAGCCCTTTTCGGGCGGTGGAGAGACGATGGCAGCACACACGGACGGCAAGGCGACGGACGCACAGCGGGCGCAGCCCGGCAAGGGTCTGTTTCGCAACGAGGCGAGCGAACGCTACCAGGAAATTCTGGAGGCGGCGGCGGCCCTGTTTGCCGAACGCGGTTATGCCGCAACCTCCGTGCGCGACATTGGCGAGCGGGTCGGCCTGCTCGGCGGTTCGCTCTATCACTATATCAAGTCCAAGGAAGCGTTGTTCGTGAAGATCCACGATACGGCGTTGGAAGTGGCGGCGGAACAGGTGCGGCAAGCAATTGCCGGGGTGTCGGACCCCTGGGAAAAGCTGGAAGCCGCCTGCGTGCGCATGCTGGAAATCCAGCTCGACCCCCACTCCATCACTATGCCGCTGATGAACGATTTCCAGTCGACGCCACTTGAGGTGCGCGAAAGGCTTGTCGCTCGCCGCGATATTTTCGAGCAGACCTTCCGCGATCTGGTCGACGGACTGCCGCTGGATCCGGCCATAGACCGGGGCATTTACCGTCTTCTTCTGCTCACAATCCTGAACAATATCAGCGGCTGGTATCGGCAGGGCCGCCTGACGCCTGCCGATATCGGGCGTCAGATCGTTCTGGTCTTCCGCCATCAGACGGGCGGTTAAACCTTCTCAGGCGGCGGCCTTCGGTGCCCGGCGGCGGACGGCCAGAACCAGTGCACCGATCGCCACGGTTCCCACGATGAACAGGAACGCCGAAGAGGCAATGGCCGGGCTGATATTCTCACGGATGGTCGAGAACATCTGCCGGGCCAGCGTGCGCTGGTTCGGGCCGGCGACGAAGATCGTCAGCACCACTTCGTCGAGTGAGGTCGCAAATGCCAGTACCGCGCCGGAAAGAACGCCCGGCATGGCCAGCGGCAACGTCACGCGGCGAAAAACCGTGGCCGGCGAGGCGCCGAGGCTGGCGGCGGCCAGTTCCACGCGTCGGTCGATGCCAGCCAATGCCCCCGCCACGCTGATGATGACGAAGGGAACCGCGATCACGGTATGGGCGATGATGACCGCCGCATAGGTGTTCGCGAGGCCGAGATGGGCAAGCAGGATCTGCATGCCAATGCCGAGCACCACGGCGGGCACCACCATCGGCAGCATGAACAGCGTGCGGAGAGCCGCGCCGATATAGGGCAGCCGCTGGCGAAGCCCCAGAGAGGCCAGCGTTCCGAGAACGGTGGCGAGCACCGTCGTGCCGCCACCGATGATCAGGCTGTTGACGATGGCCCGCCGCCACGCCTCGTTTTCCACCAGTTCCGTAAACCAGCGCATCGACCAGCCCGGCACGGGATAGACGAGCAGCGCGCTGTTGGTGAAGGCGAGCGGCAGGATGACGATGAGCGGAATGACGAGAAAGGCCACCATCAGCGCCGCGAAAAGGGCCTGAACCGTTTTGACGGGCATTATGCGCTCCTTTCACGGGTGGCGGACAACCGTTCATAGACGGCGTAAAGCAGGATGGTGATGGTGAGAAGCACGAGGCCGAGCGCGCTCGCCATGCCCCAATTGGCCGTTTCCGTTGCATAGAAGGCAATGAAATAGGAAATCATCTGGTCGCCCGCACCGCCGATCAGCGCTGGCGTGATGTAATAGCCGAGCGCCGACATGAAGACGAGCAGCGAGCCGGAGAGAATGCCACGGAAGCTGAGCGGCAGCATCACCCGCCAGAAGGCCCGAAGCGGGTGCGCACCGAGCGAGGCGGCGGCCGGCATCAGGTTCTTCGGAATTGTCAATAGCACACTATAAATAGGCAGGACCATCAGCGGCAATTGCACATGCGTCATGGCGATCACAACGCCGGTGCGGTTGAAGATCAGGGCCAGCGGCTCATCGATGAAGGTGAGCGTTTGCAGCAACTCGTTGATCAGTCCCTTTTCCTGCAACAGCATGAACCAGGCAGCGGTGCGCACCAGAAGCGAGGTCCACAGCGGCAGAAGAACGGCGGCCAGCAGAAGCTGGCGCTTCCACCCGCTCGAGGCAGCAATCAGCAGAGCATAGGGATAGCCCAGAATGACGCAGAAGAAGGTGACGAGGGCCGAGATCCACAGCGTGCGCGAAAAGATTGCGGTGTTGATCGTTGCTTCCGGCGGCTGCGAGACGATAGTGCCCGCGGCGTCACGCGTCAGATCGACAGAAGCAAGGAGATAGCGGTCGGTAACGGGCGAAAGGGCTTCGGAGATGGCCTTCCAGTATTGCGGCTGGGCCCATTTCTTGTCGACGGCGAGAAGGTCGACAGGGCCTTCCTTCGTCTCGTTTGCGGCCTTGATGGTTTTGGCCATCAGCGTGCGGAAACCAGACTGGGCGCTGTTGAGGCGGCGCACCATGTCGCCGATGGCCTGCTCGTCGGTCGCGATACGCAAATCGTCGATCAAGGCCTGCTGAAGTCCGGGGGAGGGAGCCGATTCTCCATCCCATTCGCTCATCGCGTCTGCCGTCTTTGGCAGTATGTGCAGCACGGCTGTATCCGATACCGACTGTTTCATGACGCTGGCGAGCGGCCAGACGAAGAAAAGCGCGATGAAGAGAAAGAGCGGCGCAACCAGCAGAAAGGCCCCCGTGCGGGGTGAAAACAGGCGTTTGCTCATGGCAGAACCACCTTGCAATCCGCAGGCTTGAAGAGGGCGGTCACGGCAGTGCCCTTCGGCCATTCCGCCGACTTGCGGTCGAGGCGGGCGATATAGGGTGCTCCGGCGCCGTCTTCGAGCTGTAAACGGATGTGGTCGCCCTGATAGACGCTGTCGGTCACGCGGGTGGCGAAGGCGTTGGGGCCGGTATTGGCAATGGCGGCATCCTGAACCTCGATCCGCTCGGGGCGGATGGAGATGAAGACCGGCTGGCCAGGGGCAAGCCCTTGCGTATCGGCCACGGTGATCGCCTCGCCATTCGTCAGCCGCACGAGGGCATCGCCCGCGCTGGTGCGGTCGACGACGCCTTCGAGCAGGTTGGTCTCGCCGATGAACTCGGCCACGAACCGGGTTTTGGGCTCATCATAGATGTCGCGCGGTGCGCCGATCTGTTCGATCTTGCCCTTGTTGAACACGGCGATCCGGTCCGACATGGTCAGCGCTTCGCCCTGATCGTGCGTGACGAAGACGATGGTCAGCCCGAGGCGGTTGTGAAGGGCGCGGATATCGAGCTGCATCTGTTCGCGCAACTGCTTGTCGAGCGCACCGAGCGGCTCGTCCATCAGCACGACGCGCGGTTCGAAGACCAGCGCGCGGGCCAGCGCCACGCGCTGCTGCTGGCCACCGGAAAGCTGCGAGGGCTTACGGGTGGCGAGATGGCCAAGCTGCACCATGTCGAGTGCGCGGGCGACCCGTTCGGCAATCTCGGCCTTGCCGATGCCGCGCATCTGCAAGGGGAAGGCGATGTTTTCGCCAACGGTCATGTGGGGGAACAGTGCGTAGTTCTGAAAGACGACGCCCATGTCGCGCTTGTAGGACGGCAGGTCGTTGACGGCGCGGCCATCCACGAGAATCTGGCCTTCGGTGGCGTCCTCGAAGCCGGCCAGCATCATCAAAAGCGTTGTCTTGCCGGAGCCCGAGGGGCCGAGCAGGCTGACGAATTCACCTCTGGCAATGTCGAGTTTCAGATTGTCGACCACCCGGACAGGGCCGTAGTTCTTGCTGACGCTGTCGAAGCGGATGCGGATGTCCACCAAGGTCTTGTCCCCTCGTTCTGGTCTGTGCCCGTGACATGGGCCGGTGGCCGCGCGGAAGGCTCCGCGCGGGTCGGCGTCTGGAAGGCATGGCGGTGAGGCCGCCACGCCGGCAGAGGTGTGTTACTGGGCAAGCCAGGCGTTGAAACGCTCGGTCAGCGCTTCGGAATTGTCGATCCAGAAATCGACATTGAGTGCGATGGCGTGTTCGAGGTTGGCCGGGTAGGTCGGCAGGTTTTTCTGCACTTCGTCCGGAATGGTGGCGGCGGCCTTCGTGTTCGGCACGCCGTAATCCACCTTGAGCGGCAACTTCGCCTGGTTTTCGGCCTGGCTGGCGAAGGTGATGAAGTCCTGCGCCAGCGCCTTGTTCTCGGCCCCCTTCAGGATAACCCAGCTATCGACGGCATACATGCTTTCCGGCCACACCAGCTTGAAGTTCTTGCCTTCAGCCTTGTTGATGCCGGTGACACGGCCGTTATAGACCGAGGTAACGGTGACTTCGCCCGAGGCGAGGAACTGGATCGGCTGTGCGCCGGCTTCCCACCACACGATGCTCGGCTTCAGCTCGTCGAGCTTCTTGAAGGCGCGGTCGACGCCTTCCGGCGTGGACAGGACGTCATAAAGTTCGGCCGGCTTCACGCCGTCGGCCAGAAGTGCGAATTCCAGATTGTACTTGGCGCCCTTGCGCAGCGAGCGCTTGCCGGGAAACTTCTTCGTGTCCCAGAAATCGGCCCAGTTCTTCGGGCCTTCCTTCAGCTTGTCGCCGTCGTAGCCCATGGCCATCGACCAGTAGATGACGCCGGCGCCGCATTCCGAAACGGCGTCTTTCAGGAACTCGTCCTTGACACCCATCTTGGCCCAGTCGAGCTTTTCATAGATGCCGTCGGCACAACCGAGCGCCAGTTCTTCGGCTTCCACCTGCACGACGTCCCAGTTCGGGGCGCCGGCCTTCATCTTGGCCTGAAGAACGCCGTAACCGCCATCCCAGCTTTCCTGGATAAGGGGCTTGCCGGTCTTGGCGGCAAACGGCTTGAAGTAGACTTCATCCTGGGCCGCCTGGCCGGCGCCGCCCCAGCCGACAATGGTCAGATCGCGAGCCGCCGCCGGAAGGGCGGTCGCCAGCGCCGCAAGCGCTGCGCCGGCGAGGATGGTTGAACGGAGCATTTTGGTCATCTGGTAGTTCCCCTTGTGTTGCGGCCGGCTTTTGCCGGTCCGTATCTGGAATGTCACCGAGGCCCGCCTCAGACGTGCTGGCCTCCGTTGATGTGAATCTCCGCGCCGTTGATGTAGGAGGATTCCGTGGAGCAGAGAAAATAGATGGTGCGGGCCACTTCGGCCGGCGTGCCGAGACGGCCCATCGGCACTTCGGCAGCCACCAGCGCATCGGTGCCCGGCGAAAGGATCGAGGTCGAGATTTCGCCCGGCGCAATCGCGTTGGCGCGCACGCCGCGCGGGCCGAATTCATGCGCCAGTTCACGGGTCAGGGAGGCAAGGCCGGCCTTCGACGCGGCATAGGCAACGCCGGCAAAGGGATGGACGCGCGATCCGGCAATGGAAGTCACGTTGACGATCGACCCTTGCGCCTTTTCCAGTTCCGGCAGAAGCCCGCGGGCCAGAAGCGCGGTCGAGATCAGGTTGACATTCAAGACCCGCGTCCACACTTCCGCATCGGACGCGAGCACGCCAAGCCGCGAGCCACCCGGCCCCTTGGGCGAAATGCCGGCATTGTTGACCAGCCCGTGCAACTCGCCATTCGGCAGGCGCGAACGCACTTCGGCAATCAGGTCATCGATCTGATCGAGATTGGCGAGATCGGCCTGAATGTGGCTTTCACGGGCGGATGGCCAGCGGCACTCCTCGGAGAAGGGTTGCCGGGACACGGTCAGGATTCGCCAGCCATGTTCCTGGAACAGCTTGACCGTGGCATGACCGATGCCCCGGCTGGCCCCCGTTAAAAGCATGAACTTGACTGACATTTCATCACTTCCAATCTATGCAAAATTTCTGTGCATCTTATTATTTGTACGGTCCAATGCAAGCCGGCGCGGAAGAGTTTTTTGCGTCGCGCATTGAGTGTCGGTGCGAGTGCAAAAAGACGGTTGCACCGCAACGACGAGGGGAGCGCCACCACCCTTGCATTTTCGGGGAATGCGCGCTATATGAACGTCAAATTCTTGATCGGTTGATGAAGAGTGGGCCCTCCGGACCCGCTCTTTTTTGTTGCCGCGATCTCGTGAAGTTGAACGGACGGGGTCGTCCGGGAGGGTAGATTGTCTGATACCAATGCGGCCGTAACCGGCCCGGAACCGAGGCTGATTGTCGAGCAGGGTCTCGACCGTCGCGTCGCCGAAATCATCGAGCCGGTGCTGGAGGCGATGGATTTTCGTCTCGTTCGCGTGCGTCTGATGAACCAGAATGGCCAGACCCTTCAGGTCATGGCCGAGCGCAATGACGGCACGATGACCGTCGTGGATTGCGAAGCCGCCTCCATGGCGATTTCGCCGGTTCTGGATGTTGATGATCCGGTCCCCGGCGCCTATCATCTGGAAGTGTCCTCGCCGGGCATCGATCGTCCGCTGGTTCGTCGTTCGGATTTCGCGCGCTGGCAGGGTCACATCGTCAAGTGCGAGACCTCGGTCATGCTGGACGGTCGCAAGCGCTTCCGTGGCCGCATCGCCGGTGCCGACGAGAACGGCTTCACGGTCGAGCGTACCGATATTGCTTATGGCGAAAGCCCGGTCGTGGTCGTACCCTTCACGGCGCTGGCCGAGGCCAAGCTCATCCTGACCGACGATCTGATCCGCGAGGCGCTGCAGGCTGACAAAAAGGCCCGCGAAGCTGCGAACCAGAATGACGAGACGGACGAAACCGATTCGATTTGATTGAGATGCCGGCCACCGCGCCCCGGCAAAAGACGGAGTGAAACGAAATGGCAGTCAGTGCGAACAGGCTTGAGCTTCTGCAGATCGCGGATGCCGTTGCCCGCGAAAAGGTGATCGACCGCGACATCGTGCTCGCCGCGATGGCGGACGCCATCCAGAAGGCGGCGCGCTCCCGTTATGGCAGCGAAACCAATATCCGCGCCGACATCAACTCCAAGACCGGCGAAATCCGACTTCAGCGTCTGCTGGAAGTGGTCGAGAAGGCCGAGGACTACGCGACGCAGATCCCGCTGGAACTCGCCCGCGACCGCAATTCCGACGCCAAGATCGGTGATTTCATTGCCGATCCGCTGCCGCCGATGGATTTTGGCCGTATCGCCGCTCAGTCCGCCAAGCAGGTCATCGTGCAGAAGGTGCGCGAAGCCGAGCGTGACCGTCAGTTCGACGAGTTCAAGGACCGCGTCGGCGAAATCGTCAATGGTACGGTCAAGCGCGTCGAGTACGGCAACGTCATCGTCGACCTCGGCCGTGGCGAAGGCATCATCCGCCGCGACGAGATGATCCCGCGCGAAAACTTCCGTTATGGTGATCGCGTTCGCGCCTATGTCTACGACGTGCGCCGCGAACAGCGCGGTCCGCAGATCTTCCTGTCGCGCACCCATCCGCAGTTCATGGTCAAGTTGTTCACCATGGAAGTGCCGGAAATCTACGACGGCATCATCCAGATTCGCTCGGTTGCCCGTGATCCGGGTTCGCGCGCCAAGATCGCCGTGATCTCGAACGATTCGTCGATCGATCCGGTCGGCGCCTGCGTCGGTATGCGTGGTTCGCGCGTTCAGGCCGTTGTCGGCGAACTTCAGGGTGAAAAGATCGACATCATTCCGTGGTCGCAGGACCCGGCTTCGTTCATCGTCAACGCCTTGCAGCCGGCTGAGGTTTCGAAAGTCGTTCTCGATGAGGATGCCTCGCGCATCGAAGTCGTTGTTCCCGACGAACAGCTTTCGCTGGCCATCGGCCGCCGTGGCCAGAACGTGCGTCTGGCCTCGCAGCTCACCGGCTGGGACATCGATATCATGACGGAAGCCGAAGAGTCCGAGCGCCGCCAGAAGGAATTCAACGAGCGTACCAACCTCTTCATGAACGCGCTGGACGTGGACGAAATGGTCGGTCAGGTTCTGGCTTCGGAAGGCTTCGCCGCCGTCGAGGAACTGGCCTATGTCGATTCCAGCGAAATCTCGTCCATCGATGGTTTCGATGACGAGACGGCTTCGGAAATCCAGACCCGTGCCCGCGACTTCCTGGACCGTCTCGAAGCGGAAATGGATGCCAAGCGCAAGGAACTCGGCGTTGCCGACGAACTGAAGCAGATCGACGGCCTGACTTCGCCGATGCTGGTTGCGCTGGGTGAAGACGGCATCAAGACCATCGAGGACTTCGCCGGCTGCGCCGTCGATGACCTGACCGGCTGGACGGAACGCAAGGACGGTGAAACCAAGAAGTTCGACGGCCTGTTCTCCAAGCTCGACGTTTCGCGCGTCGAGGCCGAGAACATGATCCTGCAGGCGCGTCTCGTCGCCGGCTGGATTACTGAGGAAGAGCTTGCCCAAGGCGGTGTTGAAACCGCCGAAGGCGACGCAACGGAAGAATGAGCGGCCCTGCCGGACAGGCGGACGTGAACGATGACGATCTGGAGGCGGCCGTGAACGGTCGCCTCTGCATCGTTACTCGCAAGAGCGCTCCGCCTGAAGGTCTGATCCGCTTCGTTGCCGGGCCGGATGGCGCATTGGTGGCAGATCTGAAGCGCAAGCTTCCGGGACGCGGCTGCTGGGTCACGGCGAACCGGACAACCATAGAGACGGCTCTGGCGCGGAAAATCTTCGCCCGGGCGCTGAAGACCGAAGTGAAGCCCGCATCGGATCTGCTCGATCAGATCGACCGTCTGTTGCTGGTGGACCTCGCGAGCATGATGAGCATGGCGCGCAAGGCGGGTCAGTTCGTCATGGGATCGATGAAGGTCGAGAATGCTGTCCGCTCCGGCGCGGCACTCGCCACCTTTCACGCCCGTGACGCTGCTGCTGACGGCGTGAGGAAGATCGATCAGGCCCGCAAGGCCTTCGCGATGATGGTTGAGGAAGACGAAATACCGTCCTTTTCCCTGCTCGACAGCGCGGAAATGGACGCGCTGATGGGCCAGAGCGCGTTTATGCATGCCGTGGCGCTTGCAGGGCAGGCGGGTGAGGGTGTAGTGAAGCGCGCAACAGCGCTTGTCAGCTTCCGCAATGGCGGAAAGGACAGCGGGACTGGCGGTCGTGGCGGCCGGTCCTCCCGATCGGACGGAGCCGGGCGATGACCCGCTATCCGTCGCAGGAATTTGATTGAACGACGAGGACCGGTCCCAATCCGGCCTTGTCTGAAGGAACGGAAACGGAATGACCGACAACAAAGACGACAAGACCCTTGGCATCTCTGGCAAGAAGACGCTGACGCTGAAGCCTTCGGGCCTGACGCAAGGCACCGTGCGCCAGGACATGGGCCGTGGTCGCACAAATTCTGTCGTGGTCGAGACGGTGAAGCGCCGTCCGACGCGCCCGGCGGAAACGACGGCAAAGCCGGCACCCGCCACGACCGCTGCTCCGACGCCCGCCCCGGCGGCACCTGCGGCTCCCGTAAAGGCACCGGAACCCGTGGCCGCACGTCCGGCCCAGCCGGCGCAACCGCCCCGCATTCACCAGCCTGTGCAGCAGCGCCCGCAGGGGCAGAACCAGCGTCAGGATCGTGACCGCGACCATTACCGTCAGGATCGCGACCGTCCGCGCGGTGGTGCTCCCGCCTCGCAGGGTGGTTTGTCTGCCGGCGAAATGGAAGCCCGTCGCCGCGCGCTGTTCGAAGCGCAGGCACGCGACGCCGAAGATGCACGCCGCCGCGTGGAAGAAGATGCCCGTCGGCGCGCCGAAGAGGAAGCTCGCGCTGCCGAAGAGCGCGCCGAGGCTGCCCGCCGCGCTGCCGAGCCGCCGGCACCGGCCGCGCCGGAACCGGTGGCTGCTGCTGCAACCCCTGCTCCTGCCCGTCCGGCTGAAGCTGCACCGTCCACCGTTCGTCGCCCCGACGCCCGTCCGCAGGCTCCGGTCGTTGCTCCGGTTGTCGCCGGTCGCGGTCGCAAGGGTGCGGAAGAGGAAGAGGATGATCGCGGTGCGGCCCGCACCGGCGCTCCGCGCGGCAAGGTTGCTGTTCCAGTTCCTGCCAAGGTTCCTGCCCGTCCGAAGGTCGAGGAAGACCGTCGTCGTGGCAAGCTGACCGTCACTGCCGTCAATAGCGACGAGGAAGACGGCGGTTCGTCCCGCGGCCGTTCGCTGGCGGCCATGCGTCGCCGGCAGGAAAAGTTCCGTCGCGGCCAGATGCAGGAACCGCGCGAGAAGATTTCCCGCGAAGTCATCCTGCCGGAAACCATCACCATTCAGGAACTGTCGCAGCGCATGTCCGAACGCGCCGTCGACGTCATCAAGTACCTGATGAAGGAAGGCCAGATGATGAAGCCGGGCGACGTCATCGACGCCGACCTTGCCGAACTCATTGCCGGCGAATTCGGCCACACCGTCAAGCGCGTGTCGGAATCCGACGTCGAAACCGGTATCTTTAACGTCGCCGACCAGGACGAGGACCTCGTGTCCCGCCCGCCGGTCGTCACCATCATGGGTCACGTCGACCACGGCAAGACCTCGCTGCTCGACGCCATCCGCAAGACGAGCGTCGTTTCGGGCGAGGCCGGTGGCATCACGCAGCATATCGGCGCTTATCAGGTCGAACAGCGTGGCCACAAGATTACCTTCATCGACACCCCCGGCCACGCCGCCTTCACGGCCATGCGTGCCCGTGGTGCGCAGGTGACGGATATTGCCATCCTGGTGGTCGCGGCCGACGACAGCGTCATGCCGCAGACGATCGAGTCCATCAGCCATGCCAAGGCGGCCGGTGTGCCGATCATCGTGGCGATCAACAAGATCGACAAGCATGAAGCCGACCCGCAGAAGGTGCGCACACAGCTTCTGCAGCACGAGGTTTTCGTGGAAAGCATGGGCGGTGAAACGCTTGACGTGGAAGTGTCGGCCAAGGCCGGCCTCAACCTCGACAAGCTGCTTGATGCCATCCTTCTGCAGGCCGAAATTCTCGACCTCAAGGCCAACCCGAACCGCTGGGCCGAAGGCTCGGTGATCGAAGCCAAGCTCGACCGCGGTCGCGGCTCGGTGGCCACGGTGCTCGTTCAGAAGGGCACGCTGCGTCCGGGCCAGATCATCGTCGCTGGCGATGTCTGGGGCCGTGTGCGTGCGCTCGTCAACGACAAGGGCGAGCATGTGAAGGAAGCAACGCCCGCCATGCCGGTCGAAATTCTCGGCCTGTCCGGTACGCCGCAGGCCGGTGACAAGTTCGCCGTGGTCGAAAGCGAAGCCCGCGCCCGCGAAATCTCCGAATATCGTCTGCGTCTGGCCCGCGACAAGGCCGCTGCCCGCCAGTCCGGCCAGCGCGGTTCGCTGGAACACATGATGATCCAGCTCCAGAGCGCCGGCACCAAGGAGTTCCCGCTGGTCATCAAGGGCGATGTGGGTGGTTCGGTCGAAGCGATCAATGCGGCACTCGAGAAGCTCGGCACCGACGAGGTTCGCGCCCGTATCGTTCACTCCGGCGTCGGTGCCATCACCGAAACGGACATCACGCTGGCAGAGGCCTCGAACGCCGCCATCATCGGCTTCAACGTTCGTGCCAATGCCCAGGCCCGCACCGCCGCCGACCGCGCCGGCACGGAAATCCGCTACTACAACATCATCTACGATCTGGTGGATGACGTGAAGGCGGCCATGTCCGGCCTGCTTTCGCCGGAACGTCGCGAAACCTTCCTCGGCAATGCCGAAATCCTCGAGGTGTTCAACATCACCAAGGTCGGCAAGGTCGCGGGTTGCCGCGTCACCGACGGTAAGGTGGAACGTGGCAACGGCGTTCGCCTCATCCGCGAAAACGTCGTCATTCACGAAGGCAAGCTCAAGACCCTCAAGCGCTTCAAGGACGAAGTGGCTGAAGTCAACATGGGTCAGGAATGCGGTATGGCCTTCGAGAACTACGAAGACATCCGCGTCGGCGACACCATCGAGTGCTTCCGCGTGGAGCACATCACGCGCACGCTCTAAAAGCGGCGTTATACATAAAAGCGAATTGGCCCCGGGCGCTGGTTTTTCCAGCGTCCGGTTTTGCCGAACGCCATTTTATTCCAGGTTCCATCCCTGAAGGACGAGACCATGACCAGACCTACATCTTCTGCGCCTTCGCAGCGCATGCTGCGCGTTGGCGAACAGGTTCGCGCCGCCATTACGCAGGTTCTCCAGCGCGGAGACGTGCGCGATCCGCTGCTTGAAAAGACCATCGTTTCCATTTCGGAAGTGCGCATGTCGCCCGATCTCAAGATCGCCACGGCTTTTGTCACGCCGCTTGGCGTTGCCGATCACGAAGCGACCATCAAGGCGCTGAATCATCACGCGAAATACATTCGTGGACGCCTTGGCCCGTATCTGCATCAGATGAAATACATGCCGGAAGTGCGCTTCCGCGATGATACGAGCTTCGACAATTACAGCCGCATTGATGCGCTGCTGCGCTCGCCGGAAGTGGTGCGCGATCTCAACGTCCACGACGATAACGAAGAATAACGGATATCATGTCGAAACCCCGCAAACCCAAGGGCCGCGCCGTTTCGGGCTGGCTTATCCTCGACAAGCCGGTCGATTTCGGTTCCACCGAAGCCGTTTCCAAGATCAAGTGGCTGTTCAACGCCCAGAAGGCCGGTCACGCCGGCACCCTCGATCCGTTGGCCTCCGGCATGTTGCCGATCGCGCTCGGCGATGCCACGAAGACGGTTCCCTATGTCATGGACGGCCGCAAGATTTATGAATTCACCGTGAGCTGGGGCGAACAGCGCACGACGGACGATCTGGAAGGCGAGGTCATCGCCTCGTCCGACAAGCGACCGACGAAGGAAGCCATTCTGGCGCTGCTGCCGAACTATACGGGCACGATCAGCCAAATCCCGCCGCAGTTTTCCGCCATCAAGATCGATGGCGAGCGCGCCTACGATCTCGCCCGCGAAGGCGAGGCGGTCGAAATTCCGGCGCGTGAAGTGGAAATCTTCCGGCTGAACCTCATCGGCTGTCCGGATGAGAATACGGCCCACTTCGAAGTGGAATGTGGCAAGGGCACCTACGTTCGGGCTCTTGCCCGCGACTTTGGCCGCGAGCTTGGTTGCTACGGTCATATTTCCGATCTGCGTCGCACCTTCGTCGCTCCCTTTGCGGAAGAAACGATGATCCCGCTCGCCGATCTCGTGGCGCTCGAAAGCATCGAGGACCGCGACGAACGTCTGGCTGCTCTCGATGCGCTGATGATTGACACCGGCGAAGCGCTTTCGAACCTGCCGCATGTGGCGGTCACCGATGATCAGGCCCATCGCCTGCGCATGGGCAACCCCATCATCCTGCGCGGCCGCGATGCCCCGCTATCGACCGACGATGCCTGGGTGACGGCACGTGGCAAACTGGTGGCCATCGGCGAGATCGCTGGCGGCGAGTTCCGCCCCAAGCGGGTCTTCCAGTAAGAATGCAAGCGCCGGCCTTCGAGCCGGCGTTTTTGTGCGATCTCAACCGGATGGCTTTGGTGACCGGTTTGCCAGCCACTCGCTGGGCGTCTTGCCCATCACGCGCAGAAATTCCCGGTTGAAGTTCGACTTGGTGTTGAAGCCGCTGTCCAGCATGGCGGCGGTGATGTTCGCTCCGTCTTCAAGGCGCCGGCAGGCGTGGCGGATGCGAAAGCCGTTGATGTAGCGGGAGACGTTATCACCGGATGCGCGGTTCACCGCCGTCGAAAGACGTTTGACCGGCACGCGCAGGCGCCGGGCCAGTCGCGCCAGCGTCAGGCAGGGATCGAGATAAAGCTCGTCCTTTTCCAGAACCGCCTGAAGTTCCACCATCAGCGCCGTATCGGGTTCGCTTGGCTCAACCGACCTCTCTGCGGGCGTTGCATCCCCTTCGCCGAGGCTCTGGGACAGGCTGAGCGCGCCGATGGCGAGAAGCCAGAGGGACGAGAACACGCTGACGATCACCGGCTGGAGCCAGGCAATGCCCAGGACGAGGGCCGTGGCGATCATCACATCGCTGAGGGCCGAAAGCATCAACGCCACCGCGATAGCACGCCAGACATGCATGGGCAGGTCGCCCGCTTCAAGCCGCGTCAGCGGCAGGCTATCGGCACCGGTCCGCAACGCCGCAACGATCAGAACGCCGTAAACCAGAAAGACAGCGGGCACCACGAAATCGAGCGCCTGTGGCGCAAAAAGAACGCAGAACAACGTGAATGCCGGCGCGGCGATATGGAACCCATCCCGTCGCAGGTCGGCGGAACGGATGGCGGTCGTCTGGAACGTCACCCAGGCCAGCGGTGGAATGAAGGTTGCAGTCACGGGCTGCACGGTGAGCAGGCCAATCAAACCGTAATACTGACTGAGCGAAACGATCACACCCTGAACCGCGCAGGCAGCAAGCAGGGCGAGGAAGGGGCGCGGCCTCTGGTGCAGGAACAGCGCACGGGCAAGCAGGAAGCCAAGAACCAGAGAAACGACCAGCGGAATGGGGAGCGCGATCATGGGGCACCGTTCGGAAACATGCGCGCATCCTTGTCCTTCATCGCGTCCGGCGCGACCTCGATCCGGTTTCAGGACGCGAATTCAGCGAAAAAAGGCGTAGCGGCTACGGTGTCAATGTTCAATCCCGAAAGGACGAAACCCATGAAACGCCTTGCTTCTCTTGTTGGCGCCATCGTGCTGGCCGCCGGTGGGGCCCGCGCCGAGCCCTATGCCGGTTATGACCGCTTCGAAATCACGGCGCCCGATCGTAGCGGTCCAGTTGCCGCTTCCGTCTGGTACCCCGCCGCAAAGGCCACCTATCGCGGCCTGGTTGGAGACAATGCGGTCTTTCAGGGAACCTCGGCCTATGTCGGTGCGGCGATGGCGGAAGGAAAGCACCCGCTCGTTCTCCTGTCGCACGGGTCGGGCGGCAATATGGATGGCCTTGGCTGGCTGTCTTCGCGATTGTCGCTCAAGGGCGCGATTGTCGCGGCAGTGAACCATCCGGGCTCGACCTCCGGCGATTCCTCGCCGCGCCGTTCGGTGCGTCTGTCCGAGCGGGCGGGTGACGTCAAGGCGCTGCTCGACCATGTGCTGGCCGATCCCGAACTCGCAAGCCGCATCGATCCCGCCCAGATCGTCACGCTCGGCTTTTCGCTGGGCGGTGCCACCGCGCTCAATCTGGCCGGTGCGGTTACGGATGGCGCGCTGTTCAAGCCCTATTGCGAGCGCTTTCCCGACGCAGCCGATTGCGTGTTCTTCACCAAGGGCGGCGTCGATTTTGCAAGGATGCCGGCTGCATTTTCAGGCGACATGCGCGACTCGCGCGTCACGGCGGCAATCGCCATTGATCCGGGCCTCACCTATGCGATGACACAGCAGAGCATCGAGGCCATGAATCTGCCGGTTCTGCTTATCAATCTCGGCGGCGACGATCTCTGGAAGGCCATTGACGTCAGCGCCGGGGGCAGCAACCTTGCGGGCCGCATGCCGCAGGCGCAGTATGCCCGCTTCGGGCCGGCTCACCATTTCACCTTCCTCGCGCTGTGCAAGCCGGAAGGACGGGCGCTTCTGGCGGAGGAAAAGGACGATCCGGTGTGCGACGATCCCGAAGGCGCCGACCGGGGGCAGATCCATGAAGCCGTAGTAAGCCGGATCGCTGCCTTTCTCGGCCTTTGAGCCCTTTCCGGTTTCGCTCTTTCCTTTGATGTGGAAATGCACTATATGCGGCGCCAGCAGTGGGTTTCTGGCCCGCGTGCATTCATGGCCAAAGCTGGACGACATCCCGGCTTTTGGCGTCCCTTAAATCCATTTATGAAAGGATTGTCCGATGTCGATCACTGCTGAGCGCAAGGCTGCCCTTATCAAGGAATATGCAACCGTCGAAGGCGACACCGGTTCTCCGGAAGTCCAGGTTGCTGTCCTGACCGAGCGCATCAACAACCTCACTGAGCACTTCAAGGGCCACAAGAAGGATAACCATTCCCGCCGTGGTCTGCTGAAGATGGTTTCCAGCCGTCGTTCGCTTCTCGACTACCTGAAGAAGAAGGACGAAGGCCGTTACGCCAAGCTCATCGCGAGCCTCGGCATCCGCCGCTAAGCTCTTCCGGCAGACGCTGGTCTCCAGCGTCTGCCGCCTCGTTTTCGGGCCGTGAAAGCCCATACCGTCCCGGCCCTGCCGGATACGGATCTGCCGAAAAGCGACGCCATCCGGGCGGATACGACTTCGGCCAATGCAGAGCCTTCGCCGCAGGGTGGAGGCAAGGGTGAACCGGATGGGCCGGTCGCCCGTGTTAACCGATGACCTGTCATGGGGCAGGATTGCAGGATGCTTGCCGGCCGCCATTGCGGACTGAAAGCCAAGCATCCCGCTGTCTTGCCCGTGATGAGTCTCAATCGCGAGGTGTGCCCCTGGCCAATCGAGCCGGAGCGCCCCGCAGTCTCAAGGACAAGATATGTTCGAACATCACATTGTCGAAATCGAATGGGCAGGTCGCCCGCTGAAGCTCGAAACGGGCAAGGTTGCCCGTCAGGCTGATGGCGCCGTGATCGCCACCTACGGCGAGACCGTCGTCCTCGCGACCGTCGTTTCCGCCAAGTCGCCGAAGCCGGGCCAGGACTTCTTCCCGCTGACCGTCAACTACCAGGAAAAGACCTACGCCGCCGGCAAGATCCCTGGTGGCTATTTCAAGCGCGAAGGCCGTCCGTCGGAAAACGAAACGCTCGTTTCCCGCCTCATCGACCGCCCGATCCGCCCGCTTTTCCCGGAAGGCTACAAGAACGACACGCAGGTCGTCGTCACCGTTCTGCAGCATGACCTCGAAAACAACCCGGACGTTCTGTCGATGGTTGCGGCTTCCGCTGCCCTGACGATTTCCGGCGTTCCGTTCATGGGCCCGGTCGGCGGTGCGCGCGTTGGCTACATCAACGGCGAATACGTTCTGAACCCGCATCTCGACGAGATGCAGGAAAGCGTCCTCGACCTCGTGGTCGCCGGCACGCACGACGCCGTTCTGATGGTGGAGTCCGAAGCCAAGGAACTCAACGAAGAAGTCATGCTCGGTGCCGTCATGTTCGGTCACCGTGGCTTCCAGCCGGTTCTCGATGCGATCATCAAGCTCGCTGAAGTGGCCGCCAAGGAACCGCGTGACTTCCAGCCGGAAGACTTCTCCGCTCTCGAAGCCGAAATGCTTTCGATTGCCGAAACCGAACTGCGCGACGCCTACAAGATCACGCAGAAGGCAGATCGTTACAACGCCGTCGACGCCGTGAAGGCCAAGGTGAAGGCACACTTCGCCCCGGCTGACGGCGAAGAAGCCAAGTACACCGCCGAAGAAATCGGCGCCGTGTTCAAGCACCTGCAGGCCAAGATCGTTCGCTGGAACATCCTCGACACCGGCAGCCGTATCGATGGCCGCGACCTGTCGACCGTTCGCCCGATCGTCGCCGAAGTCGGCACCCTGCCGCGTACCCATGGTTCTGCGCTCTTCACCCGCGGTGAGACGCAGGCCCTTGTGGTCGCAACGCTGGGCACCGGCGAAGACGAACAGTATGTCGATTCCTTGACGGGCATGTACAAGGAAAACTTCATGCTGCACTACAACTTCCCGCCCTACTCGGTCGGTGAAACGGGCCGCATGGGCTCCCCGGGCCGCCGCGAAATCGGCCATGGCAAGCTTGCCTGGCGCGCCATCCACCCGATGCTGCCGGCTGCCGAACAGTTCCCCTACACGCTGCGCGTCGTCTCGGAAATCACCGAGTCCAACGGTTCGTCCTCCATGGCGACCGTTTGCGGTACCTCGCTCGCTCTCATGGATGCAGGCGTTCCGCTGGCCAAGCCGGTTGCCGGTATCGCCATGGGCCTGATCCTCGAAGGCGAACGCTTCGCCGTTCTCTCCGACATTCTCGGTGACGAAGACCACCTCGGCGACATGGACTTCAAGGTTGCCGGTACTGCCGACGGCATCACCTCGCTGCAGATGGACATCAAGATCGCCGGTATCACCGAAGAGATCATGAAGGTCGCTCTGGAGCAGGCACAGGGCGGTCGCACCCACATCCTCGGCGAAATGGCCAAGGCCATCACCGAAGGCCGTTCGCAGCTCGGCGAATTCGCACCGCGCATCGAAGTCATGAACATCCCGGTCGACAAGATCCGTGAAGTCATCGGTTCGGGCGGCAAGGTCATCCGCGAAATCGTGGAAAAGACCGGCGCCAAGATCAACATCGAAGACGACGGTACCGTGAAGATCGCTTCGTCCTCCGGCAAGGAGATCGAAGCCGCTCGCAAGTGGATTCACTCCATCGTGGCTGAGCCGGAAGTCGGCCAGATCTACGAAGGCACGGTCGTCAAGACCGCCGATTTCGGCGCTTTCGTCAACTTCTTCGGTGCCCGTGACGGCCTCGTCCATATCTCGCAGCTCGCTTCCGAGCGCGTGGCCAAGACGACCGACGTTATCAAGGAAGGCGACAAGGTCTTCGTGAAGCTCATGGGCTTCGACGAGCGCGGCAAGGTTCGCCTCTCCATGAAGGCCGTCGACCAGACGACCGGCAAGGAAGTCGTCGCCGAGAAGAAGAAGGACGACGGCGAAGCTGCCGAGTAATCGGTCGCTTTTCCAGGAAATCAGGCGCGGGATTTCGATCCCGCGCCTTTGTCGTATCCGCCCAACCCGAAAGCCTGAACCATGTCCCGCGACGCCCTGAAGACCCTGTTCCACCCCTTTGCCGCCGAGGTTCTGCCTTTGCCCGGCGCGGAGGAACGCTACCTGTTTCTGGGCGCCGAGGCCGGGTTCCGCCCGCCGGAGGGTTTTGCGGCGGCACTCGATTGCGTTCAGGGATTCCGGCCGTTCTACCTGCCGCTCGAAAAGGCCGGGTTCGCACCGAAGCCGCTGGTTGAGGGCGAGGATTATGACGGCGCGCTGGTGCTCGTCGGCAAGCACAAGGGCGAGAATGAAAACCGTGTTGCCGAAGCGCTGAAGCGTGTCCGCACCGGTGGCGCCATCGTCGTCGCCGGCGGCAAGGAAGATGGAATCCAGCCGCTGCGCAAGGCGCTTGAGCGCCTGGGTCTCCTGACCGATCACATGCCGAAGTATCATGGTGTAGCGCTCATCCTGCGCCGCCCGGAAGATATTACGGCGGCGCTGGCCCTGTTCGCCACCCATCCCGTGACGGTCGATGGTCGTTTCACGGCGGCGCCCGGCATGTTCTCCCACGACCGTATCGATGCCGGTTCCGAACTGCTGGCAAGCCGCCTGCCGACCAATTTCGATGGCAACGCCGCCGACTTCGGCGCGGGCTGGGGCTATCTTTCGGTTATGCTGGCCACGAAGTCGCCGGCGACCGCGCGTATCGACCTGTTCGAGGCCGATTACACGGCTCTGGAATATGCGAAGGGTAATCTGGCCGCCAATTGCCCGAAGCTCACCACCCGCTTCTTCTGGCAGGATCTGGGTTCTGAGCCGCCGAAGGAAAAATACGATCTCGTGATCATGAATCCGCCCTTCCACGAGGCGCAGGCCGCCGAGCCGGGTCTGGGCCAGGCTTTCATCCGCGCCGCAGCGGCGGCCTTGCGTCCGGGCGGCGAACTGCTTCTTGTCGCCAATCGCGGCCTGCCTTACGAGCCGGCTCTCAAGGAAGCCTTCCGCGAAAGCGGCGAGGTTTGCCGCAATGCCCGCTTCAAGGTGCTTCAGGCACGCCGGTAACACGGCCTTGCCATTCTTGAGTTGCCGAAGATTTCAATGAAAACGTCCGCCGCCCGGCGGACGTTTTCATTTGGGCACTTTGTCGTCTGCACATCACTAATCCTAATGTTTGTATCGACAATGCGATCTATTCATCTTAGCATTGTGTGACAATTTCCGAACATCAGGCGCCATAGTATGACAAATTCACCCGAGCTTGAGGGCATGACCATTATTGCGGGTGTGGCCTCCGCCGTTGCGGAACATGCAGCCAGCTATGGCATCGATATCAAGCCGATTTGCGACGCGCTCGGGATCGATCCGGAAGTATTCCAGAGCATGACGGCACGCGTCAGTCTGGACAAGATATGTCGTCTTCTGGAAGCCTGCGCGCTTCTCTCCGGCGATGAAGCCTTCGGGCTGAAATGCGTCGATGCCTATGAGCGGGGTGCCAGCGGGCCCTTCGGCTACGGCCTGATCGTGGCGCCGACGGTGCGGGCGCTGGTCGATTTTCTGGAGGCGCATGTTCCGGGCGCCACGTCTTCAAGCTATTTCGTGCGCGAGGAAACCGAGAAGGGGGTGGCGCTGCGCCTGACCTTCTCACCGCTCATCGTCAAGCGTGACCAGTATGTCGATATGGCGATTGCCATGGTCATGGCACGGCTGCGGGAGATCGTTGGCGAACGCGCCGCGCTGGTGGAGATCGAACTGGAGCGTCCGAAGCCGCGCAATCCCGCCATTTTCCAGCGCTATCTGTCGAACCGGCTGACCTTTTCCAGCCGCATCAACAGTGTGTGCTTTCCCCACGAGCTTATGGATGCAGTCAACCCGCGCGGCGACCAGCGGCTGTTCATGCTGATGGATCTCCAATGCCGCAGCCTGCATCCGTCAAAACCGGCCTCGCACGAGGAATTTGTTGCGGAGGTTCGCGATTATCTCCATCTGCGCATTGCGGAGCCGGAATTGTCGCTGACGGAGACGGCGAAGCATTTCGATCTGTCCGAGCGCACCCTGCAGCGTCGCCTGTCAGAACAGGGTACGAGCCTCAACGATATCCGCGACGCCATCCGCAAGGACATGAGCCTGACGCTGCTCAAGGAAAGCGATCTATCGATTGCCGAAATCTGCTATCGTCTGGGGTATTCCGCGCCCAGCGCTTTCAGCCGTTCCGTCACGCGCTGGTTCGGCACCTCGCCGCGCGCAGTCCGCAACAGGAGGGCGCGCTGAGGCGGCTGGTCGCAAAAGAAGACCGTCCACCGGAGGCCGGCAGGCGGTTCTATTCGGTCATCGTTCTCCGGCTTATTCCGGATCGACGTTCTTCAGCACTTCCAGCGGCGGAACCGAGGTGATGTTGAAGCCGCCATCGACGTAGTGGACTTCGCCAGTCACGCCGTTCGAAAGCCGGCTGAGCAGATAAAGAGCGGAACCACCGATATCGTCGATGGTCGCGGTACGGCGCAGCGGGGCGTTCTTCTGGTTCCACGAATACATGGCGCGGGCATCGGCAATGCCGGCACCCGCCAGCGTGCGCACCGGGCCGGCCGAGATTGCGTTGACGCGAATGTTCTGCGGGCCGAAATCCGCAGCGAGATAGCGCATCGAAGCCTCGAGTGCCGCCTTGGCGACACCCATGACGTTGTAGTTCGGAATAACGCGCTGCGAACCGTTATAGGTCAGCGTCAGTACGGAGCCGCCATCGTTCATGATCGCCGCCGCCCGCTTCGTCACTTCCGTGAACGAGAAGCAGGAGATGATCATGGTCCGCACGAAATTATCGCGCGTCGTATCGGCATAGAGGCCCTTCAGCTCGTTCTTGTCGGAAAAGCCGATGGCGTGCACGAGAAAGTCGATCTTGCCCCAACGGGCTTCCAGCGCGGTGAAGACGGCATCGACCGACGCCAGATCTTCTACGTCGCAGGGCAGCAGGAAATCGGAGCCGATCTCGGCCGCAAGTGGCTTCACCCGCTTGCCCAGCGCATCGCCCTGATAGGTGAAGGCGATTTCTGCACCTTCCGCTGCCAGGGCCTTGGCAATGCCCCAGGCGATGGAGTGGTTGTTCGCGACCCCCATGATGAGGCCGCGCTTTCCGTGCATGATACCCGTCATGGCGCTTATCCGTTGTAGCGCTGGAACACGAGCGTGGCGTTGGTACCGCCGAAGCCGAACGAGTTCGAGAGCGCTATATCGATCTTGGCGTCATCGATGCGCTTGCGAACGATCGGAACGCCTTCGAATTCCGGATCGAGCGTTTCGATGTGGGCGCTTTCGCCAATAAAGCCGGCCTGCATGGACAGAAGGCTGTAGATGGCTTCCTGTGCGCCTGCGGCTCCCAGCGAATGGCCGGTCAGCGACTTGGTGGACTGGATATGCGGGATCTTGTCGCCGAACACGGTGCGGATGGCGCCGATTTCCTTCGAATCGCCAACCGGCGTCGAGGTGCCGTGCGTGTTGATGTAATCCACATCGCCCTTCACGGTGGCAAGGGCCTGCCGCATGCAGCGGATGGCGCCTTCGCCGGAAGGCGCAACCATGTCGTAACCGTCGGAGGTTGCGCCATAACCGACGAGTTCGGCATAGATCTTGGCGCCGCGGGCCTTGGCGTGTTCCAGCTCTTCCAGAACCAGAACGGCAGCGCCGCCGGCAATGACGAAACCATCGCGCTCGGCGTCATAGGCGCGCGATGCGGTGGCGGCATTGTCGTTATACTTGGAAGACATGGCGCCCATGGCGTCGAACAGGTTCGACATGGACCAGTCGAGGTCCTCGTGGCCACCGGCAAACATCATGTCCTGCTTGCCCCACTGGATCAGTTCGGCAGCGTTGCCGATGCAATGCGCCGAGGTCGAGCAGGCCGACGAGATCGAATAGTTGACGCCGTGGATCTGGAACCAGGTGGCGAGCGTTGCAGATGCTGTCGAGGACATGGCCTTCGGCACGGCAAATGGGCCGATGCGCTTCGGGCTCAGGTTCTTGCGGGTGATGTCGGCGGCATCGATGATCGTGCGGGTGGACGGACCGCCCGAACCCATGATGATGCCGACGCGTTCCTGCGCAGCGTAGTCCTTCTCCTCAAGGCCCGCATCCGCGATCGCCTGCTTCATGGCGATGTGGTTCCACACGCCACCCTGCGAAAGGAAACGAAGGGCGCGGCGATCGACCATGTCCGTCGTGTCGAGATTGGGTTTGCCCCAGACCTGGCAACGGAAGCCGTATTCGGCGAAATCAGGAGAGAAGGAAATACCGGACTTCGCTTCCCGCAGGGACTGCGTGACCTCTGTCGCATCGTTTCCGATGGAAGACACGATGCCAAGACCCGTGACAACAACCCGTCTCATCTCATGGACCTTTCTATGAATGTGCGGAGCGGGCGCCTGTGCGCCCTGCTGCCGTTAGCCCTGCTTTTCCTGGAACAGACCGACGCGAAGATCGGTGGCCTTGTAGATGACTTCACCGTCAGCTTTCATCCAGCCATCGGCAATACCGAGGACGAGGCGACCGCGCACAACGCGCTTGAAGTCGATGCCGTATTCCACGAGCTTCGTCTTCGGCGTCACCATGCCGGTAAACTTCACTTCGCCGGTCGAGAGCGCGCGGCCCTTGCCGGGCTCACCCAGCCAGCCGAGGAAGAAGCCGGTCAACTGCCACATGGCGTCGAGGCCGAGGCAACCCGGCATGACGGGATCGCCCTGGAAGTGGCAGGGGAAGAACCACAGGTCGGGTGTAATGTCGAATTCGGCGCGGATGTAGCCCTTGTCGTGCGGACCGCCGTTTTCGAAGATCTCGGTAATGCGGTGGAACATCAGCATCGGAGGCAGCGGAAGCTGGGCATTGCCCGGCCCGAACATTTCGCCCCGACCGCAGGTCAGGATTTCCTCATAGGTGAAGCTCGATTGTTTCTGTGTCATTAACGTGATGTTTCCCGTCTTTAACGCCGCGCCTGCTGCGAGTGCCTGCAAAAGCCTCTAGTGCATGTTCGCGATAAAATGAAGCGCCACTTTGGCGCATGCGGCAGGCCAAGCCCACCTCTCCCTTTTTCTTGTTCAACAGGTCGCATACAGGAACAACCGGTTTCCGGCCAGCGAAAAAAGCAGGCGTTTCGCCCGTCTGTTAGGCGCTTTTGCGGAATCTGTTGAAAGAATGGGGGCAAAACGATATATGCAATCGTGAGACCCTCCCTGTTTCGGAGGTTGGAGCGATGGGCATGGGCGAAGACATGGATCTGGCGATGGAAGACAAGCTGCGTGAATCGGGCCTGCGCCCCACGCGGCAGCGCATTGCGCTCGCCGAACTGCTCTTTGCCAAGGGTGATCGCCACCTGACCGTCGAGGAACTGCACGAGGAAGCCGTGACGGCTGGCGTGCCGGTTTCGCTCGCCACGGTCTACAATACGCTCCATCAGTTCACCGAAGCCCGCATGATCCGTGTTCTGGCGGTCGAAGGGTCCAAGACCTATTTCGACACCAACACTTCCGACCACCACCATTTCTTCGTCGAAGATACGAACGAGGTCCTCGATTTTCCCGAGGGCAATGTGACGATCGACCGCTTGCCAACACCGCCGGAAGGCATGGAAATCGCCCATGTCGATGTTGTGGTGCGACTACGCCGCAAGACCTCCTGAATTTTCGCCGCCAGCCTTATTTTGTTGATCGGTCGCTTTCGATCGGGCGGCCGGGTCGCGGCTTGTAGCAGGGAATACTCCAACCGCGGATCAGCGCGCCGCCGCGCAACAGGAAAGCCGCCATCGCACCCGCCGTTGTCGCCGCCCACAGCGGCGCTCCGGCGAAATGCAGGCCGGTGAAGACACCGGCCCCCAGCAGCGCCGCCGTAACGTAGATTTCCGGCCGCAGAAGGACGGAGGGTTCTCCCGAAAGCACATCGCGCAGAATGCCGCCGAAAGTGGCCGTCATCACGCCGGTAACGATAGCGACGGAGGCGGACCCTGTAGCGGCGAGACCTTTCGCCGCGCCCATGACGCAATAGGCGGCCAGTCCCACCGTGTCGAGCCACAGCAACAGCCGGTAGCGGTATTCGATAAGGTGGGCGGCGAAGAAGACGATGACGGCCACGCCGCCGCAGACCAGAACATAGGCCGGGTTGACGACCCAGAAGACAGGCGCGCGGCCAAGCACGAGATCGCGTACCGTACCGCCGCCGATGCCGGTCAGGGCTGCCAGAAACAGGAAGCCGATGGGATCGAGCTGTTTGCGCGAGGCGGCAAGCGCTCCGGTCGCTGCGAATACGGCGACGCCGGCATAATCGAGAATGGTCAGAAGCGACATGGATGTCCCTGATGTGGTGTCGGGCCGAGATGATCGCCCATCCCCAATCCGTTAACAATTCCGTGGCATTCTGTCATCGGACCATTTGGAAAGCACCGGGGCATGACGCCGAACCGGCGATGGTCCGGTGTCCCGACCGCTCTTTCCCGAGGCGCCCGCGCCCGCTGCCGGAACTGAAACCCGTGAAAAAGTCCCGTTCTCTTCTCGCTGCCGCCCTTCTGCTTTTTGTCGCCAACGATACGCTGGCGCAACAGGGGCTCGTCAGCGACCCGGAAATTTATGAGAAGAAGTTCTTCCAGGGCAAATGCAAGGTCGTGCAGTTCGACAGCGGCTTTGTCACGCGCAAGGACATCAACAATGACGGGCTTGTGGATGCGGTCGTCAATCACGGCGCTGTCGTGTGCGACGGTGAGCGCGGCGTTGGCTGCAACGGAGACGGCTGCCTCTACAATCTCTATCTTCAGGTGAAGGAAGGCGGTTATTTCATGATCGCCACCGCACGCCTCTATAGCCTCGACTACGAGGTACGTTACGGCAACAATCACATCGCGATGAAGATGCATCCGCGCTTTTGTGACCGGGCCGAAGGCGAGGAGCCCTGCCTGATCGTCTCGCGCGTTCGCGGCACGACCCTTTACACGGTTCAGAAGAAATAGGTTTCAGCCCGGCAGAAGTGCATCCGTTCGCCCCATAAGTCGGTAGGCGACGAGACCGATCCATTCGCGTAGCGCCGTTGCCGTTTGCTGCGCATTCAATGTTGGCTGGGTCAGGTCGATACCAAGCCGCGTCTTTCCGTCCGTTCGATAATCCGTCGACCATGGGATGACGGAAAGTCCAGTCTTTCGCATCAGGCCGATCGAGCGCGGCATATGGAAGGCTGAGGTGATCAGCAGGCAATCCGACAGCCCGGCACTTGCCAGCAGCGCCCGCGTGTTTTCCACATTCTCGGCGGTGTTCCGCGAGGTCGTATCGCGTAGCAGGCGGTCGGCTGAAACACCAAAAGCCGGGAAGAAGCGCTCCGCCGTCACGCCGTCACCCTCATAAGTGCCGCTGAACGAACCGTCTCCGCCGGAAATCAGGATCTTCGCCTGCGGATAGGCGAGTGCCAGCCGCAAGGTTTCCACGAAACGGTCTGCGGACTGGTTCATCTCGATGCCGCCGCGCGCCGTATTCACCTGCGATGAAAACGCCCCACCCAGGACGATCATGCAGGATATGCGCTCCGGGTCGCGTCCGGGCTTCGGGAAGCGATCCTCAAGCGCCTGAAGCGCCACTTCGCCCGTCGTGGTGAAGAGCGTTACGAAGAGGATACCGCTTGCCAGCACGTTCAAAGTCACCCCGCTCTTTCGAAAGCCGAGGATCAGCGCCACACACCCGAGCGTGACCAGAAAAAAGGCGAGCGAGAGAGGCTGGGCGAGCAGCCAGAACAGGCGGGAGATATGGAACATGGCGTATCCCGGGATTGATTCGTTTGACGGCCATCATCCCGGTGAAGGTGACGCAGGCAAGACCGCTCACGGACTTGTGCGAATCCGCCAGGCCATAAGCGCCAGTGGCACGCCGATGGCGATGAACTGCACGCCGATCAAAAGCGCGACCAGCCACACCGCCGTTTCCGGCAGGTTCACAAGCAGGAACACCGAGAGCAGAACGCCGACAACACCGCTTGCCAGCACGTAGCCCCAGACCGGCAGGGGGCGGATCGTCAGCGCGAAGACAATCTTCGACATGCCTTCCATCATGAAGAACACCAGAACGAGCAGCGTCAGGATGGCGAGCGACTGGAGCGGATCACGCAGGATCAGGAAGCCGGCGATAAGGCTGAGAAGGACAGCGGCAAGTTGAAGCCAGAAATGCGGCACATGCCGGGCGCTGATGAGGTTGATCGCTTGCAGGGAACCGCTGAAGATCAGAAGCCAGCCAAGCATGAGTACGGCGGCGGTCGAGGAAATCAGCGGAAAGACCATGGCGAGAACGCCGGCAAGCGTCAGCAGCACACCCTCGACGAGATACCACAGCGAATAACGCCGCACGGACTGGCGCATGGCTTCCCGATAGACTTCCGCTGCCGCATCGAGTGAAAGGGTCATGACGGTTCCTCGCAAAAGCGGGGCAAGGCCGGAAGAATCGATTCGGTCGCCCGCATGAAAAAACGGTTCTGAGGCAACGATGTTCCGCGAACAGGCGCAGGAAGTCAATTTTCGCGTCGGCCGAAGTTTTGTGGCTTCAGTGCCGTTCACATCAGTGTCGTATAAATCTTGGAAGGTTTGGTGGAGCTAAGCGGGATCGAACCGCTGACCTCTTGCATGCCATGCAAGCGCTCTCCCAGCTGAGCTATAGCCCCATTTAAGGTGCCGGTTTTTCCGGCCCGGGAACCTTCCGGAGAACTTGTGTCCCCGTCGGGTGTGGCGGCTTATTACTTCGTGGTTTTTTGAAGCGCAAGCCGAAAAATGCAGGCCGGTCGATTTTTTTATGACCGGCCTGTGGAACACATGCGATCAGACTTCGTCGTCGCCGCCGGTAACGCCGATGATACCGGTCATGTCGTCATCATCGTCATCGTCGTCAGCTTCGAGGAAGGTGTCGTCCCCGTCATCGTCCAGTTCGACGTCGTCGTCATCGCCGAGATCGGGCAGGTCGTTGCCGCCGGCTGCGTCGTCGTCGGCGTCCTCGAGGGAAACCAGTTCGACGTCCGTGTTCTCGGTATCGACTTCCTGGACGTCCTCTTCCTCGGCCTTTTCCATGATCGCCGCAGCCGTGCTCTCTTCGAAGAAGGAGAGCGGCCAGCTCTTGCCCGTGTAGGGCGAGACGACCGGGTCGCGGTTCAGGTCGTAGAATTTCTTGCCGGTATCAGGGTCGGTCCGCTTGGTACCAAGTTCCGTTTTTGCCACTGTTAGGCCTCTTGAATGGCTGAGATCACAATCGGTGCGAGCCGTCAAAACGGGCGCAGGACGAAAAAATTATAGCCGGTCCCCTTAATCTGTGCGCCGCCTTCTGTCAAAGGCAAACTTCTCAAGGCTTGCAGGGCTTTTCGAGGGCTGGCGGATGACCGGGGCGCATGAGTGTGGTAGCAAGCGCCGCAAGCCAGCCAAGTGCCGGAACCGACGCAAGTGTTGAGGTCGCACCATGAGTTTCGTTATCGCCATCGATGGCCCCGCTGCCGCCGGCAAGGGCACGCTTGCGCGCCGTATTGCCGAAACCTACGGGTTCCATCATCTCGATACCGGACTGACCTACCGCGCGACAGCCAAGGCGCTGCTCGACGCCGGTCTGCCGCTTGATGACGAAATGGTCGCCGAACGCGTGGCGCTTGACCTCGATCTCTCCGGCCTCGACCGTACAGCCCTCTCTCGCCACGAGATCGGCGAGGCAGCCTCGAAGGTGGCGGTGATGACGCCGGTGCGCCGTGCCCTCGTGGCCGCCCAGCGCCGCTTTGCCCTTAAGGAACCGGGGACGGTCCTTGATGGCCGCGATATCGGCACGGTTGTCTGCCCGGATGCGCCGGTGAAGCTATATGTGACGGCCTCCGCCGAAGTGCGCGCAAAGCGTCGTTTCGATGAGATCGTCGCGAATGGCAGTGCGGCCGATTTCGAGGCCATTTTTGCGGATGTGAAGACGCGTGACGAACGGGACATGGGAAGGGCCGATAGCCCTTTGAAACCAGCGCAAGACGCGCTCTTGCTTGATACCTCGGAAATGAGTATAGAGGCGGCGTTTCTGGCTGCGAAATCGATCATCGATGCCCGGCTGAATACGAATTGATTCTTTTCTCTTCCAAGAGAAATCGATGAATACGAAGGGAACCGGCGTCCGCCTGTTCCGTTTATGGGTCCGCAAGCACGTCCTGCGCCGGTTGTTCGCTCGTTGAAGCGGACGGATGCGCTTGCGAACCGGTTCAACACCAGCCCCCGGCGCATACGCGTCCGCTCGGATAGAGTGGATGTTCCAGGAGATTACATGTCTGTTTCTACCCCCACGCGCGAAGATTTCGCAGCTCTGCTCGAAGAATCCTTTGCCAAGACCGACCTCGCTGAAGGCTATGTTGCCAAGGGCATCGTGACCGCCATCGAAAAGGACGTCGCCATTGTTGACGTCGGTCTCAAGGTCGAAGGCCGCGTTCCGCTCAAGGAATTCGGCGCCCGCGCCAAGGACGGCTCGCTGAAGGTCGGCGACGAAGTCGAAGTCTATGTCGAGCGCATCGAAAACGCGCTTGGCGAAGCTGTTCTGTCGCGCGAGAAGGCTCGCCGCGAAGAAAGCTGGATCAAGCTCGAAGCCAAGTTCGAGGCCGGCGAGCGCGTTGAAGGCGTCATCTTCAATCAGGTCAAGGGTGGTTTCACCGTCGATCTCGACGGCGCTGTTGCCTTCCTGCCGCGTTCGCAGGTCGACATCCGTCCGATCCGCGACGTGACCCCGCTGATGCACAACCCGCAGCCCTTCGAAATCCTCAAGATGGACAAGCGTCGCGGCAACATCGTGGTTTCGCGCCGCACGGTTCTCGAAGAGTCCCGCGCCGAGCAGCGTTCTGAAATCGTTCAGAACCTCGAAGAAGGTCAGGTTGTTGACGGCGTCGTCAAGAACATCACCGATTACGGTGCGTTCGTTGACCTCGGCGGCATCGACGGCCTGCTGCACGTCACCGACATGGCCTGGCGCCGCGTCAACCATCCGTCGGAAATCCTGTCCATTGGCCAGCAGGTCAAGGTTCAGATCATCCGCATCAACCAGGAAACCCACCGTATCTCGCTCGGCATGAAGCAGCTCGAGTCCGATCCGTGGGATGGCATCTCGGCCAAGTATCCGGTCGGCAAGAAGATCTCGGGCACCGTCACGAACATCACCGATTACGGTGCATTCGTCGAGCTGGAGCCGGGCATCGAAGGCCTGATCCACATCTCCGAAATGTCCTGGACGAAGAAGAACGTTCACCCCGGCAAGATCCTGTCCACGAGCCAGGAAGTCGACGTGGTCGTTCTCGAAGTCGATCCGACCAAGCGCCGCATCTCGCTCGGCCTCAAGCAGACGCTGGAAAACCCGTGGCAGGCATTCGCCTTCTCGCATCCGGCTGGCTCTGAAGTCGAAGGCGAAGTCAAGAACAAGACCGAATTCGGCCTGTTCATTGGCCTCGAAGGCGACGTTGACGGCATGGTTCACCTCTCCGATCTCGACTGGAACCGTCCGGGTGAGCAGGTTATCGAAGAGTTCAACAAGGGCGACGTCGTCAAGGCTGTCGTTCTGGACGTGGACGTCGAGAAGGAACGCATCTCGCTCGGTATCAAGCAGCTCGGCCGTGATTCGGTCGGTGAAGCTGCCGCTTCCGGCGACCTGCGCAAGAACGCTGTCGTTTCGTGCGAAGTCATCGCCGTCAACGACGGTGGCGTTGAAGTGAAGCTCGTCAACCACGAGGACATCACTTCCTTCATCCGCCGCAACGATCTGGCCCGCGATCGCGACGATCAGCGTCCGGAGCGTTTCTCGGTCGGTCAGGTGTTCGACGCCCGCGTGACGAACTTCTCCAAGAAGGACCGCAAGGTCATGCTTTCGATCAAGGCGCTCGAAATCGCCGAAGAGAAGGAAGCCGTGGCTCAGTTCGGTTCGTCCGACTCGGGTGCTTCGCTCGGCGACATCCTGGGCGCAGCCCTGAAGAATCGCGGCGCCGAATAATCGGTATCGCCTGAAATAAAGAACCCGCCGGATGAAAGTCCGGCGGGTTTTTCATGCCTGATCGCAAAAGGAAGGAGCCGGTTACGGTTCCTGGGTCTGCCTACATCGCACCTGACATGCGCTGGTAATAGGCATAGGCGACTTCGTCTGCCGCTTCGTCGTCGCCGGCTGGCAATGACGTCGTCTGGTCGCCAGACGTGGCTTCGTGCGTGAGTGCGGGCTGCTGGTCGCTCTCGTCCGCTTCACTGTCGCCGTTATCACCGTCCTGGTGGTCGCCCCCGGTCGAGGCGTGCTGTTCCTCATCCTCGTCTTCGTCGTCCAGCGCCGCATCGTCGATGGCCATATTCACATAGGGCAGGGCGATGCCGACCCGTTGCGCGGCCAGAAATGCGGCCTGGAGAAGCTGGTTTTCAAAGGGCTGGATATTCGAGACGCCCTTCAACTCGATTTCCGGGCGCACGGAACGAAGCGCCAGCGCAACCAGACTGTCATCTTCGGAGGCTTCGTTCTGCAGATAGGACGCGACGACGGCATCGGTGGCCGCGTCGCCCTTCTTGCGATTAACCTCCAGATAGGCCGCGACGCGTGCGGCTTCGGCTCCACCAGGCTGCTTCAGGGCGAGTGCCACGAGTTGCAGGGGGAGGCCCTTGAGGAGATGGCTGAGCTGGCGCTCAAGCGCCATGCGCGCGCCCTCATTCATGGCGAGAAGGGCGTTTGCGAGACGAAGCGCGTGCATGGCAGGGCTCTCGCCGGCTATGGCTGGCATGTCGAGCGCCTTGGCGATCGCATCCGAGAGCTGGGAAAGGCTCATCGTCATGGTCTCGGGACCGGACAGATTGAGAATGTTGACCCGGCCTGCCGCGGCACTGGAAACGGCGACCGTGCTCTGATCGCCGCGATTGCCTTGTGGGTTCTGGCCTTGTCCACCCCGTGGATTGCCATCATGTTCCTGCCGCGGCGGCACCCTGTGCTGCACGGTGGTATTCGATACGGATAGGATCGGAGGCAGCATGGCGCGCTCCCATTCTGGCTATGAAAGGGGAACAGACAACATCAAGCCGCTCATACGGCTGTCGCATTCGAGGCGCGGTGCCCGGTTTCCACGCATTGCCTCATGGCCTGTGCGAATGCACATAAAAGTCAGCATATCGTCAGCGGATATGCGGCAGGCTATTTCCGGATGCGTCAATCGGGCGAATCATGACGACGCTTCAGGTCCAAGGATATGCGGACAATGCCCGAATGCAATGGGCATGGAACGACCCCAGACTGTTATAATCCAAAATGGTTAATAAAAGGTGAAGAGCGCCGCGCCGCTTTCGCGGCCAAATTCGCGGACTTGCGCAGGCAGCCGGTCTGGACTAGCCGGGCGGCCCGCTCAACTATGGGCGAAAATGTCGGTCTCTTCCCAGCCGAGAAGGTCGAGCTGCGCGCGCGTTGGCAGAAAGCGGAAGCATTCCTCGGCCAGCGCCTTGCGACCGTCGCGCACCAGCCGCATCTCCAGCTTGTCACGCAGCGCATGCAGGTGCAGCACGTCGGAAGCGGCGTATTCGAGCTGTTCCGGCGAAAGCACTGCCGCCGCCCAGTCGGAGGATTGCTGGGCCTTGGAAATATCGACGCCCAGCATTTCCTTGAGATTGTCCTTCAGGCCGTGGCGGTCCGTATAGGTGCGGGTGAGACGCGACGCGACCTTGGTACAGAACACCGGTGCCGTCACCACGCCAAAGGTATGGAACAACACGGCAATGTCGAAGCGGCCGTAATGGAAGATCTTCTGGCGGGCAGGATCGGCCAGCAGCGCGACAAGGTTCGGCGCTTGCCTCTGCCCGGCCGCGATACGGATGACATCGGCCGTGCCATCGCCCGGTGAAAGCTGGACGACACAAAGCCGGTCGCGGCGCGGAATGAGGCCGAGTGTTTCGGTATCGATGGCGATGGCGCCGGTATAGCGCGCGGCATCCTCGGCGGAAATGTCGCCTTCATGAGAGCGGATCTTCGCGGCCATGGTTTTCTCCGGTCGTTTGCGCATGGTCTGATGGACTAACCGCAAGCGCTTGCCTGTGCAATGGCTATTTCAGGCGGCTTTTCAGCGATGCCTCGGGATAGCAGGTAGAGGCGATACCGTTCTTCGCCTGCCATTCGCCGAGCGAGCGCCGGGTCTTGAAGCCCGGCAGGCCATCCGCCTTGCCGACATCGTAGCCGAGCATCACCAACCGGTTCTGCATGGCGAGCACATCCGAACGCAGCATCTTGCCGACATCGCCCCATGCCCCCTTGAAGGCTCCGCCGCCACTTGCAATGCGGTCGGCGAGGTTGCCGATGTAAAGCGCATAGAGATCGGAGTTGTTGTATTCCTTGATGACATAGAAATTCGGCGTGACGATGAACTCCGGTCCGAAGGTGCCAGCCGGAACCAGCATCATGGATGGTGCCTTCATCTCGCTGGCGGGGAAGGCGCGGCCCGAAACGGGCCTGATGCCTTCGCCGGCCCAGACGGAAAGCGGCTTGGCACGATCAGGCCCCTCCTGCGCACACGAAACGCCGGCCGGTATCGTTACCTCATAGCCCCAGCCGCGCCCGCGCTGCCAGCCCTTGAGCTTCAGATAGTTGGCGATGGAAGCAAGGGTATCAGGAACGGAAGTCCAGATGTTGCGGTGACCGTCGCCATCGAAGTCCACGGCATATTTCAGGTAGCTGCCGGGCATGAATTGCGGCTGACCGAGCGCGCCGGCCCAGGAGCCCAACATGGCCGAGGCTTGCGAATCGCCGCTTTCAACAATCTGCAACGCCGAGATGAGTTCCTGCCGGAACATCTCCTTGCGGGTGGACATGAAGGCCTTGGTGGCGAGAACGCCCATGGCCGGATAGGGCAGCTTGGCCTTGCCATAACCACTTTCGCGCCCCCAGACGGCCAGAACGATCGGACCCGGGACGCCGTAGGCCGCCTCCACCTTTTTCAGCGTCGCCGCATGTTCCGATGCCAGTGCTCGACCCGTAGCGGCAAGCCCCTGAAGCCGTTGTTCGTTGAAATAGGCACCGGGGGAGGAAAACTCGGCCTGACTCTGACTCTGTTCTTTTGGCGGCTTCGTGCCGGGCGGCACCAGATCGGGCAGGTCGAAATAGAGCGTGACGCCCGAAAGCGCTGCGCGGAATGTCTTTTCGGAAATGCCGGCGGCCTTGGCTTCCGGCCACAGCTCCCGGTCGATCCATTGCCGGAACTGGCTGTCGACCGCGCCCTTGTCGAGGGCCAAAGCCGGGGTGGCGAGGGCCGTGAAGCCCGCAATCAGTACGGCGGCAAGCTGTTTCAGACCCATCGGTTGTCCTCCCGGTTCCTGCGAATCGTTTGTCGCGAGGATGACCTATAGGCGGAAAGGAGGAAACAATGGGGCCGGATCAAATCGCCGTGCGGGCGCGGAGCGCTGCCGTCAGCGTGCCCTCATCGAGATAGTCGAGTTCGCCGCCCACCGGCACGCCATGCGCCAGACGGGTGATCTTCACGTCGATGCCGGCCAGTTGCTCGGTTATATAGTGGGCTGTGGTTTGCCCCTCGACGGTGGCGTTGACGGCGATGATGACCTCACGCACATGGCCGCGTGTCACACGGTCGATCAATCCGGCAATGTTGAGATCGTCGGGGCCGACGCCATCAAGCGGCGAAAGCGTACCGCCGAGAACGTGATAGACCACGTTGAGCGCCGCGGCCCGTTCCAGTGCCCAAAGGTCGGAGACGTCTTCAACCACAATGATGACGCCGTGGTCGCGACGGTCATCGGTGCAGACGGTGCAGGGATCGATGGTATCGACATTGCCGCAACAGGAGCAAATCCGCACCTTGTCATAGGCCTCGCCCATGGCTTTCGACAGCGGCCCGAGCAACTGGTCCTTCTTCTTGACGAGGGTCAGCGCTGCACGCCGGGCCGAGCGCGGCCCAAGCCCGGGCACCTTTGCCAGAAGCTGGATGAGTTTTTCGATTTCGGGACCGGTGACTCGCTTTGCCATGGCGTCTTTCTATCCCATATGAACCCTGAACGGAATCGGGGAGCGGGTGCGCAACGATGAAACTGACAGCTATCTGCATTGGCCGGGCCGAACGACTTCCCGGCAAGAGCTACAAGAGCGGGATCGGCAAGAGCGAGGTTACGGCACCGGTGATGATCGATGCCGCCGGTCTAGTCGGTGATGCCGTCTGTAACACGAAACATCATGGTGGACCCGATCAGGCGATCCTGCTTGAAGGGTCGCTGACGCTCGACTGGTGGGCCGTCCGTCTCGGTCGCCCCATACCGCCGGGAACCTTCGGCGAAAACTTGGTGATCGAGGGGCTGGACAATCGCCAGATGGCGGTCGGTGATCGCCTGCGGATTGGCGCTGTCCTGCTGGAAGCCACGGCGGCGCGCATTCCCTGCAACACGCTCGCCACCCGCATGGGTGATCCGAAATTCGCTTCTCTTTACAACGAGGCAACGCGGCCGGGCATTTATTGCCGGGTTTTGAGCGGCGGCGTGCTGGACGGGGGGCTGGCAGTTTCGCTCGAACCCTATCAGGGCGAGCGCGTTGCCATCGCGGAGATGCTCTTGGCCAGCCGGAGAAAGCTTCCGGAAGAAGACAGGCGGCGCATGCTCGCCGCCCCGATCAGTTCAAGAATGCGGGCGCTGTTGTCGTCCTGAATTTCAGAACGGAAACTTCATGCCGGGCGGGATCGGCAGACCGGCGGTCACGGCCTTGGTCTTTTCGGCGGCAATCGCTTCGGCCTTATCCTTGGCGTCCTTGTGGGCGGCCACGATCAGGTCTTCGAGGATTTCCACCTCTTCTTCCTTGAACAGCGATGGGTCGATCTTCACGCCCAGAAGGTCGCCCTTGCCGGTCAGGCGCAAAGTGACGAGGCCGCCGCCGGACTTGCCTTCCACCTCAAGGCTGGCGATCTCGGTCTGCAGGCTCTCCATCTTGGCCTGCATTTCCTTGACCTTGCCCATCATGCCCATGATGTCGCGCATTGCGGCTCTCCCTGTTTGTATTGTCGGCTATGTTTTCAGAATTCGATGTCGTCGCCGGGCAGGATGTCGCCCTCGGACGATTCAGTGATCGGCGGCGCCGGCGGGTTGTCCATCTCGCTGTCGTCTCCAGCACTCGGCTTGGAAATGCGCACGTCGATGATTTTCGAGCCGGGGAAACGGGCCATGATGGCCATCACGTCCGGATCGGCCTTGGCATCTTCCTTGCGGGCTTCCTGCGCCATCACTTCCGCTTCGGAAAGCGTGGGTTCGCCCGGTTCGTTGGAAAGCGTCACCCACCAGGTGATGCCCGTCCATTCCCGAAGCTTCGACGTCAGATCGTTGACGATGGACTTCGGCGCGTCGGGGGCAAGGTTGATTTCAAGCCGCCCCGGTTCAAGCTTCACCAGATGCACCGACTGGCGCACCCGCGCCCGAAGCACAGGCTCGCGATGTTGGGCGCAGAGATCGGCAATGTCTTCCAGAGAGTGGATCGGAACCAGAGGCTCCTGCTGCGGCTCGACCTGAACAGCCGGGCGTTCCAGCGTCTCGGGCGGGCGCTCGGGTGTCGGCACGGCCCGCAGATGCGCGGAGGGTGCGTTGGTCGGAGCCGGTGCGCGGCTTTCCAGCGGGCGGCCCATCGCAGCCGTGGCTTGCATCTGCGCGCCGCCACCATTGCCCGAGGGTGCGCGCGGCGCCGCACCGCCATTGCCGTTCGAAAAATCGGCGAGGCGGCGCGCCGCATCTTCCGGTGAGGGAAGATTGGCGGCATGCGCCAGCCGGATCAGCACCATTTCGGCAGCGGCAGAAGGCCGCGAGGAATTTTCCGCCTCGGGAATGCCCTTGAGCAGCATCTGCCACAGCCGCGATAAGGTGCTGACGGCCACGCTTTCGGAAAAACCCTTGCCGCGCACGCGCTCGACTTCGGACAATGAGGGGTCGTCGGAAGCGTCGGGCACGAATTTCAGCCGCGTCACCAGATGGGTGAAATCGGCCATGTCGGTCAGCACCACCACGGGGTTGGCGCCGGCCTCGTATTGGCTGTTGAATTCGGAAAGGGCGGCAGCGGCATCGCCGCGCAGGATGTGTTCGAAGAGATCGACGATGCGGGCCCGGTCGGCAAGCCCCAGCATGCCGCGCACGGCCTCGGCCATGACCTTGCCACCGCCATGGGCAATCGCCTGGTCGAGCAGGGACAGGCCGTCGCGGGCAGAACCTTCGGCGGCGCGGGCAATCATCGCCAGCGCTTCCGGTTCGGCGTCGATGCCCTCCTTGCCGGCGATGGTGCCGAAAAGATGCACGAGATCCGAGGCGCTGATGCGGCGCAGGTCGAAGCGCTGGCAGCGCGACAGAACCGTGATCGGCACCTTGCGGATTTCGGTGGTGGCGAAGATGAACTTCACATGCTCCGGCGGCTCTTCCAGCGTCTTCAGCAGGCCGTTGAAAGCCTGCGTCGAGAGCATGTGCACTTCGTCGATGATGTAGACCTTGTAGCGCGCCGAAACCGGGCGATAGCGCACCTGTTCGATGATCTCGCGGATATCGTCGATACCGGTGTGGGAGGCAGCGTCCATCTCGATCACGTCGACATGGCGACCTTCCATGATCGCCTGGCAATGGATGCCGGGCTCGCGCAGGTCAATGGTCGGTTTGTCGATCGTGTCGGTCTTGTAGTTCAGCGCGCGGGCGAGAATGCGGGCTGTAGTGGTTTTGCCCACCCCGCGCACGCCGGTCAGCATATAGGCCTGCGCAATGCGCCCGGTCTCGAAAGCGTTGGTGAGCGTGCGCACCATCGGTTCCTGACCGACCATGAGATCGGAGAAATCCTTCGGGCGGTATTTGCGGGCCAGAACGCGGTATCCGCCCGCAGTCGTCTGGCTTGCCGCCGGTTGCGTGTCGCTCATCCGACCCCTGTCTTGCCGCCAACGGAGAATGGATCGCTAAAGCATTTCCGGAAAAGCCGGTAAGGCCCTGCATCCGGAGATGGTCTAGGTGGGAGACTGGCGAGGCGACCCGTGCCCGCTCGTTGGGGCTGCTTCCTTCCGGACCTGACCCGGTTGGCGAGTGGCGACGTCCGCCACCAGCCTCCCGAACCCCATATCGGCAATTCCATCTGCAAATGCAAGCCAGACCGTCAAAAAACTGCTATGAAAAACCGTAAGCCCGATGCACCATTCAAAAAAACGCGACAGCCCTGGGGAGGGACATGAAGTGAGCGACTTTCTTCTCGACGAACGGCTCGCGCGTGACAGCGAGTGCCTGTCCAAACTCGGGCTCTGCCAGTTGCGGCTTTCAAGGGATGGCCGCTGGCCTTGGCTGGTGCTGGTGCCGCAGCGAAACGGCGTCAGCGAAATCTTTGAACTCACCCCGCTCGATCAGGCTGTTCTGACCTTCGAGATCAACATGGTGGCCAACGCGCTGCAAAAGGTGACCGGCGCCACCAAGATCAATGTCGGCGCGCTTGGCAATATCGTGCGCCAGCTCCACGTTCACGTCATTGCCCGCAGCGAGGGCGATCCCAACTGGCCCGGCCCCGTCTGGGGCTTCGAAGCCGCAAAGCCTTGGGATACCGAAGCGCGCAAGACCTTTGTCGACAAGCTGCAAGAGGCCCTTTCATGACGCTTGCCCTCTTTGACCGGACGGAGGAAGCCAGCGCGCTCACTGCGTTCTCCGGCAATACGCTGATCCGCGATTCCGAACACCGCACCGATGATTGCGCCCAGGTGGCCCTGCGTGACAAGCGCGCCAAGGCCTTTGTTTTCTGTGGCGGTAAACTGGTTCTCAAGCACGAGAACACAGCGGTCGATCCGCTGTTTTCACTCTACGAACTCTCCGATCTGGAGCCTGCGCTGGAAGAGGCTGTGCTGCTCGGTCACGACAGCGAGGGAAAGCCGCGTCTGGCCGTCAGCATCCTGAAGAATGTCGATGAGCCTGCGAGCCCGTTTCGCCTGACCGACGGACGTTCGCTGATCCGTGAATACGATCTTGCGCCGGAACTGCTGGGCGAGTTCGCGCAGGGAGCGGGCCTCATTCGCTGGAATGCCGATAATCGCTTTTGCGGCAAGTGCGGGGCCCGCATGGCCATCCGCGCCGGTGGCTACAAGCGTGAATGCACCGCCTGCGGCAATGTCATCTTCCCGCGCACGGACCCCGTGGTCATCATGCTGGCGATGGATGCTGCGGGTGATCGCTGTCTTCTCGGACGCGGCCGCCATTTCGCGCCGGGCATGTATTCCTGTCTGGCCGGCTTCGTGGAGCCGGGCGAAACCATTGAGGATGCCGTGCGCCGCGAGACGGCGGAGGAATCCGGCCTGAGGATCGGCGGCGTAACCTACCACGCCTCCCAACCCTGGCCGATGCCGCACCAATTGATGATCGGTTGTTACGCCGAAGCACTGTCCACCGATCTGAATCCCGATCTGGAGGAACTGGAGGATTGCCGCTGGTTCACCCGCGAGGAGGTCCGTGCCGTGCTTGCGGCCCGTCCGGGCGATGAAGGCGTTCTCCATGCGCCGCCTTCGGGCGCGATTGCCAATCGGCTAATGCGGGACTGGCTGGATCGCGGGCTCTGAACCCGCATGGCCGGGTCCCGTTCCGAACGGCTGCTGGCGCTGTTGCAGGCGCTTCGCCGGCATCGCCGGCCGGTGTCCGGCAATGATCTCGCGTCTGAAACAGGAATCAGCCTGCGCACGCTCTATCGCGATATCGCCAGCCTCAGGGCGCAGGGCGCTCATATCGAGGGCGAGGCGGGTGTCGGCTATCTGTTGAAGCCGGGCTTCCTGCTACCGCCGCTGATGTTCTCGCCGGAGGAAGTCGAGGCGCTGGTCCTCGGTTCCCGATGGGTGGCGAGTACAGCCGATCCGAAGCTTGCAGGTGCGGCGCGGGACCTGATGACCAAGGTCGCCGCCGTGCTGCCCGACGATCTGCGTGAGGATCTCGACCGCACGACGCTGATGGTGCCGCGCCGCGAACAGGTGGCCGATACCGCCGATGTCAGCGGCATCCGCGAGGCCATTCGTCAGGAGCGGGTGCTGCGGATTGCCTATCGCAACGAGCAAGGCGAGGCCTCCGAACGGCACATCTGGCCCTTTGCGCTCGCCTATTTCGAGCGGGTTCGCGTCGTGCTGGCCTGGTGCGAATTGCGCAATGATTTCCGCAGTTTTCGCACAGACCGTATTCTGGACTACGCGGAAACCGGCCGCCGCTATCGCCGCCGCCGGGCGGTTCTTCTGAAGGAGTGGAAGGCGGCGCAGGGAATTTCAAAAGAGGTATGACGCTGCTGCCATAAACTGACAGTAGGGCGGGTTAGTGTCCGGTCATCCACAAAGGAGACCTGACATGAAAACCCTCGATCTCAATCTCACCGTCCTCTATGTCGAAGATCCGGCCGCAAGTGCGGCCTTCTACCGTGATCTTCTCGGCGTCGAGACCTTCGCTTCCTCGGAAGGGTTCACCGCCATTCCCCTGCCGGGCGGTCGTCTCATGGGCCTGTGGCGCAAAAGCGCGGTAAAGCCCGAGGTCACAGGGCCATCCGGCGGCTTCGAAATCGGCGCGATGATTGCCGAAGCCGGTGGCGTTGCGGCGAAATTCGCGGAGGCTGAGAAGGCCGGCCTCACCATCGCCCAGCCGCTGACGGTTGCCGATTTCGGCCCGACCTTCGTTATCCTCGATCCGGACGGCCATCGCATCCGCTTCTGCGAGCCGGACAAGTAAGCCGAAAAGAGAAGGGGCGCTTGATGCGCCCCTGTTCCTTAGAGATCACTGCGCATCGCGTGGCCGCGATAGACGCCGAGCACGCGGACCTTTTCGGAGAAGAACCGCAGTTCCTCCAGCGCCCGGCGTACAGGCTCGTCATCCGGGTGGCCCTGGATATCGGCATAGAACTGCGTGGCAATGAAACGCCCGCCGATCTGGTAGCTTTCGAGCTTCGTCATGTTGATGCCGTTGGTGGCAAAGCCGCCCAGCGCCTTGTAAAGGGCGGCGGGAATGTTGCGGACGTTGAAGATGAAGGTCGTGACGATCACGTCCTCGTCCTTCTCGCGTTTGGCCCAGCGCTCGTCGCGCGAAAGGATCACGAAGCGGGTGACGTTGTTGTCGGTGTCCTCGACATTTTCCGCGACGATATCCAGCCCGTAGAGACCAGCGGCCAGCCGGGGCGCAAGGGCGGCCATCGTGCGGTCGCCCTTTTCCGAAACGAGCTTGGCCGCGCCCGCCGTGTCGCCTGCCACAACCGGTTTCCAGCCGTTGGAGCGAATGATCTTGCGGCACTGGCCGAGCGCATGGATATGGCTGTGAACCGTGCGGATCTCGCTGACATCGACGCCCGGCAGCACCATGAGCTGGAAGCGGATCGGCATGAAATATTCGCCGATGATGTTGAGGCGCGACAGCGGCAGCAGATAGTGAATATCCGCCACGCGGCCCGCAATCGTATTTTCGATCGGGATCATCGCCAGATCGGCATCGCCGTTCTCAAGTGCGGTGAAGGCGTCCTCGAAGGTGGGGCAGGGCAACGGCTCCATGCTGGGAAACATGTCGCGGCAGGCCATATCGGAATTGGCGCCGAAATCGCCCTGGAAGGCGATCCTGTTGGTACGCTGGATCATGGAAGTCAGTCCGTCTTTCGTGCGGTGAGAATGGCGCGGGCCTTTTCGAGGTCTTCCGGCGTATCGACACCGAGCGGCACGCCATCGACGATCTCCGCGTCGATGCGCATGCCAGCCTCGAGCGCGCGAAGCTGTTCCAGCTTTTCGCGGGTCTCAAGCGTCGAGGGGCCGAGCGAAACGAATCTTTCAAGCGCGGCACGGCGATAGGCGTAAAGCCCGATGTGATGGTAGAGAGGCCCCTCGCCGTAAGGGGCGGTGGCGCGGGTGAAATAGAGCGCCTTGAGGCGCGTGGACGAAAGCGGTCCGCCAACCACCTTCACCACATTTGGATTGGTCTTTTCGTGGGGGTCGGTGATCTCGGTCGTCAGCGTTGCGATATCGACAGCCGGATCTTCCAGCGGCCGAAGGGCGGCGCGAATGGACTCGACCTCGATGGTCGGCAGGTCGCCCTGCACATTGATGATGATCTCTGCCTTGCGCTCGGGATCGGCGGCCTGAAGGGCCTCGAAAATACGGTCGGAACCGGATTGATGGCTCTCGGCAGTCATCACGGCGGTGAAACCGGCGGCAGAAACGGCATCAAAAACGCGCTTATCATCGACTGCGACAATTATTCGCCCCACCGCCGCCTCTTCGGCGCGTTTGGCCACCTGAACGATCATCGGAAGGCCGGCAATGTCGGCCAAAGGCTTGCCGGGCAGGCGAGTCGAGGCCATTCGTGCCGGAATCAGCACGAGAATCCGGTCGGAAACGGTTTTGGACATGAAGAGGCCCTTTAAATACAACCCGCGAAATGGCACCATACGAGCGCCTCGGGCCGAATGACGATATTGCAACGGACAGTCAAAAGACATAGGTTCCGCGCAAATTCAAGGCGCTCCGGGGGACGGATCGCTGACTCGCGATTGAAGAGGGACGAGTTAATGACATCTATCCTATTGAATGGTGCGGGGGCACTGATCAGCACGGCATTGGTGGTGGCACTTGCAACGGTTTCCGGCAACGGCATCTTTGCGGAAAAGACGCCAGCCAAGCCCGGCTATGAAATCGCCGTGGGCGAAGCCGGTGGTGGCGCCGCTGCCGAAAAGGCTGTGCCGAAGACGCTCTCCGAGTTGCTGGCCAGCGCCGATGCAACTGCCGGCCAGGCTGTTTTCAAGAAGTGTGCTGCCTGTCATGACGCCTCCTCCGGGGGGCCGAACAAGGTCGGGCCGAACCTTTATGGCGTCGTCGGCCGTCCGGTTGCCTCGCATGAAGGCTTTTCCTATTCCGACGGCATGAAGGCCCATGCGGACGGTGGCAAGCACTGGACGTTCGAGGACCTGAACAAGTATCTGACGAACCCGAAGGCCGAAGTGCCAGGCAACAAGATGGCCTTTGCCGGCCTGAAGAAGGACGAAGACCGCGCCAATCTTCTGGCATGGCTTAACAGCCAGTCGGCTTCGCCGCAGCCGCTGCCCTGATTGCCGCAGTTTTTCTCGATTTTCGGGCCCGGCCGGTTTCCAGTCGGGCCTTTTCTGTTCAGGTCAGAAGCCAGGCCCAGAAGGACACCGAGAGAATGCCGGTTGCCGTGCTCATGGTGATGGTGGAGGCGGCAAGCGGCTGGCCGGTGTTGAAGCGCGTTGCCAGAAGCCAGGAGTTGATACCCGTCGGCAGGCAGGAGGTCAGCACCAGCGCCAGCGCCCAGGTTGGCGACAAGCCAAGACCGTGTGCCGCAAGCCAGACGGCTGCCGGCATCAGGAACAGCTTCAAGAGCGTCATCACGCCCGAAAGCCCCACATTGCCCGAGACGGAATAGCGTGTCAGGCTCATCCCGAGTGCAATCAGCGCTGCCGGACCTGCAATGCCAGCGATCTGCGCCAGAACAGTGTTGCCGATGGTGGTCATGGGTAATTCCACGAAATTGACCGCAACACCGGAGGCCATGGCGATGACCAGCGGATTGGTCACGAGATTGCGGCCGACTTGCCTGAGAATAGCGGAGACGGGGCGCTTCGTGCCGCCTTCCAGCTTGAACTTGGCATTTTCCATCAGGACAGTGCCGGTAATCATCATGATCGGCAGGTGCACGGCCAGCAGGATCGAAAGCGGCACCAGCCCCTCATGGCCGACGATATTGCCGACCAGCGGCAGGCCGATGAAGACGTTGTTGGCGAAGGACGAGGAGATACCGGCGATAACGCCCATCGTAGCATCGCGCCGGAAGATGCGCGTGGCAATGAGGTGGCCGGTGGTCCAGGTAACGGCGACACCGAAGAAATAGGCGCCCCAAAGCCGGAAGGGAGAGAGGCCATTGAAATCCGCTTGCACGAGCGTGCGGAAAATCAGAACGGGCAGGGCGATCTTGAACACGAATTCGCCAAGGCCATCGCCGACCGAGGACTTGAGAAGCCCGGTTCGGGCCAGAAGCCAACCAATCAGGATGAGCGTAAAGATCGGGGCGACATTGAGCGCAATGGCATACATGGAGAGGGGAGCCTTCGGCGGAGGGTCTTCCCGCTGTCTAGCGGATAATGCCGGGGCTGACAAATGGATTGAACCAATTTCCGCTTGGCGCGAGTGCGCGCGACGCGCCCGTCAAGGGCCGGAAAGCCGCGCCGCCAGTTCATCCGTGGTCGACGCGAGCAGTCCGGACGGAGAAATCCTGAGGCCGGTGCTTTCATGGCGTGGCCCCGGTTCTTCCGGGCGGACCATTGTCCGCTGCAGCTTCTTCTAAAGGCGCTTCGTAACAGGCATATGACGGGAAAAAATGCCGCTTGCTTCTTCCGCACCGCGAAAAACCCGCTATACCTCGGCGAGCAAAACAGGGGTTTCGGGGTCTCATGACGCAATATGACGTGCTTACCGTTGGCAACGCGATTGTCGATATCATTTCACGCTGCGAAGAGGCGTTTCTGACGGACGCCGCCATCGTCAAGGGCGCGATGAATCTGATCGATGCCGAGCGCGCGGAAAAGCTCTATGCCCTGATGGGACCGGCGGTCGAGGCTTCGGGCGGCAGTGCCGGCAACACGGCTGCGGGCGTTGCCAATTTCGGCGGACGCGCTGCCTATTTCGGCAAGGTTGCCAAGGACAGTCTCGGTGAGATTTTCCGCCACGACATCCGCGCCCAGGGCGTGCATTACGGCGTGACGCCCCTCATCGACGGTGCGCCGACCGCCCGCAGCATGATCTTCGTGACGCCGGATGGCGAGCGCTCGATGAACACCTATCTCGGCGCCTGCGTCGAGTTTGGTCCGGAAGACGTCGACCCCGCCGTGGTGGCGGAGGCGAAGGTGACCTACTTCGAAGGCTATCTCTGGGACCCGCCGCGCGCCAAGGATGCCATTCGCGATTGCGCCCGCATCGCCCATGACAATGGCCGCGAAGTCTCGATGACCCTGTCGGACTCCTTCTGCGTCGGTCGCTATCGCGATGAGTTCCTCGAACTGATGCGCTCCGGCACGATCGATATCGTCTTCGCCAACAAGCAGGAAGTGCTGGCGCTCTACGAGACCGACGATTTCGACACGGCGCTGAAGGCGATTGCCGCTGACTGCCGTTTGGCGGCAGTCACGATGAGCGAGGAAGGGGCTGTCATTCTCTCGGGCGGTGAGCGTATTTACGTTCCGGCTTTCCCGGTGGAAACGGTGGTGGATACGACCGGTGCCGGCGATCTCTTCGCCTCGGGCTTCCTGTTCGGCTATACGCAGGGCCGCTCGCTTGCAGAAAGCGGTCGTCTCGGCTGCCTCGCGGCCTCGATCGTGATTGCGCAGATCGGCCCGCGCCCGATGGATTCGCTGAAGAAGGCTGCGGAAAAGGTCGGCCTGCTCTGACGAGTGGATCTTGGGGGAGGCTGAACGGCGTTACTTGAACGCTTCGCCGGGATAAGCGCCCCAGATTTCACCCTGCGCCACCCAGCCCTCATTGCCTTCGGCCTGGGCCTTGCACCATTCGCCGGTGCATTCGGCAATCTTGAAGATCACGCCCGGCTCAAGGCGCGCTGTGATCGTGGAATTGGCCTGCGCATCGCGGCGCAGGTTCACATAGATATTGTCGCCCTTGCCACGCATCCACGGGGCGGCTACCGCCATGCGCTCGCCCGAAAGCAGCGACTGGTTCACCCAGCCTTCCGTGCCGTCGGCATCGCGGATTTTGCGCCAGTTCTCGTATTCCTGGGTGATTTCCACCGGCAGACCGGCACGGGTATACATCCACGAGGTCGCATAATCCGTACTTGGGCCAACGCGCAGATTGACGCGCTTCGATTTCAGGCTCACGAATCGCGGCAGAGGCAAACCGCTCGCACCCTTGGCGTTTTGCGCCTCGGCGGTCGGGGCCAAGGCTGCAAGCCCGAGGGCGAAAGCGAGGCAGAAACGGAAAATCGCGCGGCGCATTCTGGGATCACTCTTCGGTCTTGAACCTGGGTTTGCGAGCGTCCAAACCGGCTTTCACCTCAGGGTGCGACCCCAAAACCGTTCGCAACGCCACGAGTTTTGTTGTCTTCCCCGGAGGGTCTGGTAGAAAACGCCCATAACGGCTTAATATTCGGTCATTCTGGTTAATGACCTCTAAATCTGGGGGCGGCGAAACGCCATGGCGAACAAGAAACGTCCGAGGGTCTACATCACCCGCAAACTGCCCGAGGCGGTGGAAGCGCGCATGAGCGAGCTGTTCGACGTCGCGGTAAACGCCGATGACCACTCCTGCACCCGCGCGGAACTGGCCGCTGCCATGCGTGAGTCCGATGTGATCGTGCCGACGGTTGGCGACCGCATCGATGCCGAACTCATCGAACAGGCTGGCCCCGATCTCAAGCTTATTGCCTGCTTTTCCAATGGCACCGACCAGATCGATGTCGAGGCGGCAACTCGCAAGGGCATCACCGTCACCAATACGCCGAACGTGCTGACCGAAGATACGGCCGACATGACCATGGCGCTCATCCTCGCCGTGCCGCGCCGTCTGGCCGAAGGTGCGCGCCTTCTGACGGATGCGCCCGGCGACTGGGCCGGCTGGTCGCCAACATGGATGCTGGGCCGCCGCATCTGGGGCAAACAGATCGGTATTATCGGCATGGGTCGTATCGGCACCGCCGTCGCCCGCCGCGCCAAGGCCTTCGGCCTGTCGATCCATTACCACAACCGCAAGCGCGTCAATCCGGCGACGGAACAGGAACTGAATGCGACCTATTGGGAAAGCCTCGACCAGATGCTCGCCCGCGTCGATATCGTTTCGGTGAACTGCCCCTCGACGCCCGCGACGTTCCATCTTCTGTCGGCCCGTCGTCTCGCGTTGCTTCAGCCGACGAGCTACATCGTCAACACGGCGCGCGGCGACATCATCGACGAAGCAGCGATGATCCAGGCGCTGCGCGAAGGCAAGATTGCCGGTGCCGGTCTCGACGTGTTCGAAAGCGCGCCCGCCATTAACCCGAAGCTGGTGAAGCTGTCAGCCGAAGGCAAGGTCGTGCTTCTGCCGCATATGGGCTCGGCCACCATCGAAGGCCGCGTCGATATGGGCGAGAAAGTGGTGATCAACATCCGCACCTTCTATGATGGCCATCGCCCGCCGAACCGTGTTCTGCCGGTCAGGGTCTGAGACCTTGCGCGTAGCGCGTCAGAGCGTTTTCTTCATCTCGATGGAGGTTGGCCGGTCATAGCCCGCATGGGCGTTTTCGGCAGTCTTCACGAAGCCCCACTTGCCGAAAACCGCATGGTTGTTGGTGAGTTCGATGCGGGTTTCGAGCCGAAGTGTGCCAAGCCCGAGTTCGCGAGCGAGGTTTTCGGTTGCCGTGAGCAACAGGCGACCAAGGCCCTTGCCCTGCGCCTTCGGCGAAATCGCGAATTTGCCGATATAGAGCGTTTCCGGCTCCGCCTTGCAGAAGACGCAGCCGAGAAGCTGACCGTCTTCAATCGCAACGATCCCGATTTCCACGGATGCTTTTTCCCTCAGGTTCTCCGGCGTCAACCGGTGGGCGGAAGAGGGGGGATCGATGCGCCCGTCCATATAGGCGAAGGCGTTCATGATCAGCGCGTGGAGTGCGGTCCAGTCGGTGAAGTGATCGGGGTCGATGCGGAGAAGGTCGATGCTCATGCGGTCTGTTTCCTGCGGCGATAGCGGATGGTATCGAAACGGCTTGAGAGCGCGTCGTAGAGCAGCAAACGGCCCACGAGCGGTTCACCTGCGCCGGTAATGAGCTTGATCGCTTCCATCGCCATCAGCGTGCCGATAACACCGGTCAGCGCACCAACGACACCCGTTTCCGCGCAATTGGGAACCAGCCCCTCCGGCGGCGCTTCTGGGAAGAGATCGCGAAAGCCGGGGTTGAGCCTGCCGTCTGCATCGACCTCATAAGCTTTCAACACTGTCAACGATCCGTCAAAGCGCCCGACGGCCCCCGTCACCAACGGAATATGGGCGGCTTCCGCGGCATCGGCAGCAGCATAACGCGTATCGAAATTGTCGGATCCGTCGATCAGCAGGCGAAAGCCGGAAAGAAGGCGAGGGGCCGTCTCCGGTGTGAAACGCTCCTCGAAGCGCGTGACTGTCACATACGGGTTCAGTCGGGTAATCGCCTGTGCCGCGCTTTCGGTCTTCTGTTCGCCGAGCGTGCCGGTATCGTGGATCACCTGCCTTTGCAGGTTGGAGAGGCTCACCGTATCGTCATCGACAATGCCAAGATGGCCGACACCGGCGGCAGCGAGATAATGCAGCACAGGGCTGCCAAGCCCGCCCGCACCGATCACCAGAACCCGCGCCCGCTTCAACGCCTGTTGTCCCGTACCACCCACTTCCGGCAAAAGGATGTGGCGCTTGTAGCGCTCGATCTCGTCGAGGGTCAGGGCATCGCTCACGGGCTTTCCTCCGTCACGCTGGCGTCGCGCACGGTGAAATATTGCGCCCTTTCGCCAAGGGCTGCAAACATCGAACGGTCGGTGCCGGTCATGAAGGACTGCCCGCCAAGCGCATGGATGCGGTCGAAAAGGGCGGCACGCCGGTTGACGTCGAGATGGGCGGCGATCTCATCGAGCAAAAGCACCGGCGCATGGCCGGTCATGTCGGCGATCAATTGCGCATGGGCGAGGATGAGGCCGACGAGCAGCGCCTTCTGTTCACCGGTCGAGCAGCGGTCCGCCTGCATGTCCTTCTCGCGGTGGCGCACCAGAAGATCGACCCGGTGTGGTCCCTCCAGCGTGCGCCCGGCGGCGGCATCGCGATAGCGGCCTTCTGCCAGAAGGGCGGCATAACGGTCTTCCAGTTCCAGCGCGGGCACACCCTGCGCTTCGTCCAGAAAGCCGGAAAGGGCAAGGGTTGCGGTCGGAAAGGGCTGGTCGCCACCAGCCGTGCGTTCGGTCAGCGTCACGAGAAGGGCGAGCATTTCCCGTCGGGCCAGCGCCATGGCAATACCGAGCCCGGCCATTTGTTGCTCCAGCCCGGAAAGCCAGGCTGGGTCGAAGCGGCCTTCGGAGAGCAGCTTGTTGCGGCTGCGCATGGCGCGCTCGAAATCGGAGGCGCGGCGTCCATGGGCGGGGTCCAGCGAAAGCACCAGCCTGTCCAGAAACCGCCGCCGGTCGGAGGCGCCGCCGGTGAACAGCCCGTCCATGGAAGGTGTAAGCCACAGCACCCGCAGATGGTCGGTCAGTTCATCGGCGCTCTTGGCCGGCGTACCGTTCAGCCGCAGCTTGCGCGACAGCGTTTCCTCGGCCAGATCCACGCCGGTGCCGATCGCGACCTCTTCCTCCATGCCGTCCACCTCGGCAAAGACGGTGAAGGCGTCAGCACCGTTGCGGACGACCTCGTCATAGCCGGCGCGGCGCAGGCCGCGACCGGGGGAGAGGAAGGAGATGGCCTCCATCAGGTTGGTCTTGCCTGCGCCGTTTTCGCCAGTCAGCACCACGTGACGTCCGTCGAAGCGCAACTGCAACGCGGCGTAGTTGCGAAACTGCGTGAGGGACAGGCGGGAAATATGAACCTTATGGGCCATGAAGCAAGCAATCCGGAAAACGCGAAAGTGCTATCCTATTCGCGCACCCAATGAAACAGGGAGGGTTGGTCAGGCCTTGATGCCGGCGACGACGGTATCGACCACGGTCGCGATAGCGCCTTCCGCATTGTCGAGCCTGCCAGTCAGCAGGCGGCCCCAGACGAAGGAGGCGAGGATTTCCGTCACCAGCAAGGGATCGGCATCGGCGCGCACCTCGCCGCGCGCCTGCGCCCTACGGACCATTTCGCTGCTGAGGCGAAACCGACCATCGATATAGGCTGCCAGCGCCGCAGCGGTATCGGTATCGGCCTGCGCCTCTGCAATGACGCTGCGAAGAAGTGCACCAGTCTCCTCATTCTGGCAAACGGAAAAGAGATGTTCGAGAAAACCTTTCAGATCTTCGCGAATGTCTCCAACGGGTTCAAAGGCGAAGTGCGCCTGCTTGTGGTGCTGGTACACATCCAGAAGCAGGGCCGCCTTGCTCGGCCACCAGCGGTAGATGGTCGGCTTGCCCGCGCGCGCCCGGCGCGCGACCGCCTCGATCGAGAAGCTGGAAAGCCCGCCTTCCAGAAGGACGGCTTCCGCCGCCTGCAGGATGGCTTCCTCGCTCGCGGGGCTGCGCTGGGCGCCAATGGAGCGCCGCGCCGGTTTTGCTTCTGCCTCGGCCACCTGTTTCTCCCGATTCATTTTTTGCGACAATAGCACGGCGGGCACTTGAACGGAACGTTTCGTTCTTATATAAAACGAAACGTTCCGTTCCGTAAAAGGTTGCTTCGATGACCCAATCCGCCTCACCGCTACGCAAGCTCTCCAAACCGCATCTGGCCCTCGCCATGCTTCTGCCGGTCTATCCGCTGATTACCGTGCTGCTCTACATCGTCATGCCGCTCACCGAAGGCTGGGCCATCTGGCAGCGAACCCTGCTCATCGCCCCTGTCATGATCATCAGCATCGTCTTCTTCGTCGCGCCCATGGTGCAAAAGCACTTCGCCAGCTTCATCATGCGCCCGGCTTGACGCAAAAGGCCGGAGCGTTTCCGCCCCGGCCCTGGCTGCAAGCATCGCTTGCGATCAATTATCGAAGAAGTCCTTCATGCGGGCGAAGAAGCCGGAGGATTCCGGGCTGTTCTCGCCGGAGGAAAGTTTCTCGAATTCCTGCAACAGTTCGCGCTGGCGCTTGGTCAGTTTCTGCGGTGTCTCGATCTGGATCTGGATATAAAGATCGCCGACCTGGGAAGATCGCAGCACCGGCATGCCCTTGCCCTTGAGACGGAACTGCTTGCCATTCTGCGTGCCTTCCGGCACCGTCACGCGCGACTTCGTTCCATCCAGTGTCGAAACGTCGAACGTGCCGCCAAGGGCTGCCGTCGTCATCGAGATCGGCACGGTGCAGTAGAGGTCTGCGCCGTCCCTCTGGAAGAACTCATGTGGCGTCACCGACAGAAAGATGTAGAGATCGCCCGCCGGTCCGCCGCGCAGTCCAGCCTCGCCCTCGCCCTGCAGGCGAATGCGCGTGCCGTCCTCGATGCCCGAGGGAATGTTCACCGAGAGCGAGCGCTCTTCCGTCACCCGGCCCTGACCGTTGCACTTGGTGCAGGGGTCGGAAATCGTCTGGCCGCGGCCGTGGCAGGTCGGACAGGTGCGTTCGACCGAGAAGAAGCCCTGTGCGGCGCGCACGCGCCCCGAGCCCTGGCAGGTCGCGCAGGTCTTGGGCTGAGTGCCGGGCTTGGCGCCCGTGCCGGTGCAGGTTTCGCAGGTGATCGAGGTCGGCACACGGATCTGCGCGGTCTTGCCCGAAAAGGCTTCCTCCAGCGAGATGTCCATGTTGTAGCGCAGGTCTGCGCCGCGTTCGCGACCGCCGGAAGCCCGGCGGCCACGGCCGCCGCCCATCATCTCGCCGAAAATATCCTCGAAAATGTCCGAGAACCCACCGGCGCCAAAACCGCCCGCACCGGCGCCGCCGCCACCGCCGAAGCCGCCCTGTTCGAAGGCGGCATGGCCGTAACGATCATAGGCCGCGCGCTTTTGCGGGTCCTTCAGCGTTTCGTAAGCCTCGTTGATTTCCTTGAACTTCTTCTCGGCTTCCGCATCGTCCGGGTTCTTGTCGGGGTGATATTTCATGGCCAGCTTGCGGAAGGCGCTTTTCAGCTCCTTCTCGTCAGCGGTCTTGCTCACGCCCAGCGTTTCGTAGAAATCAGCTTTTGCCATGGAAATTCCGGTCCTTAAAGAACGTCCGGCTGTCTGTTGAGACAGCCGGACTCCAAGGTTTCAGAGTTGAACGAGAGTCTCGGCTTAAGCCGACTTCTTGTCGTCCTTGATTTCCTCGTAGTCGGCATCGACCACACCGTCATCCTTGCCGCCTTCGGCACCAGCACCGGCTTCCGCCTGCTGGGCTTCGTAGATGGCCTGGCCGAGCTTCATGGCGACTTCGGTCAGCGACTGCGTCTTTGCCTGGATGTCCTCGGCGTCGAGTTCAGGCGCTTCGAGCGCGGTCTTAAGCGCAGCAATGGCATCCTCGATCGACTTGCGGTCGGCTTCGGAAACCTTGTCGCCATAGTCCTTCAGCGACTTCTCGGTGGAGTGAACGAGGCTTTCGGCCTGGTTCTTGGCTTCCACGCCTTCGCGACGCTTCTTGTCCTCGGCCGCATGGGCTTCGGCATCCTTCACCATCTTCTCGATGTCGGCGTCGGAGAGGCCGCCGGAAGCCTGGATGCGGATCTGCTGTTCCTTGCCCGTGCCCTTGTCCTTGGCGGACACCTGCACGATGCCGTTGGCGTCGATGTCGAAGGTCACTTCGATCTGCGGCATGCCGCGCGGTGCCGGCGGCAGGCCAACGAGGTCGAACTGGCCGAGCAGCTTGTTGTCGGCGGCCATTTCGCGCTCGCCCTGCGAAACGCGGATGGTCACGGCCTGCTGGTTGTCTTCGGCGGTCGAGAAGGTCTGGCTCTTCTTCGTCGGGATCGTCGTGTTGCGTTCGATCAGACGGGTGAAGACGCCGCCAAGCGTTTCGATGCCGAGCGACAGCGGGGTCACGTCGAGCAGCAGAACGTCCTTGACGTCGCCCTGCAGAACGCCGCCCTGAATGGCCGCGCCGAGAGCGACGACTTCATCCGGGTTCACACCCTTGTGCGGCTCCTTGCCGAACAGCTGCTTCACGACTTCCTGCACCTTCGGCATGCGGCTCATGCCACCGACGAGAACGACTTCATCGATCTCGGCAGCCGAAACGCCGGCATCCTTGAGAGCGGCCTTGCACGGCGCGATGGTGCGCTGAACGAGATCGTCCACCAAGCTTTCGAACTTGGCGCGGGTCAGCTTCAGCGTCAGGTGCTTGGGGCCCGATGCGTCGGCGGTGATGAACGGCAGGTTGATTTCCGTCTGCTGCGAGGAAGACAGTTCGATCTTTGCCTTTTCGGAAGCTTCCTTGAGGCGCTGCAGAGCGAGCTTGTCGTTCTTCAGGTCGATGCCGTTGTCCTTCTTGAACTCGTCGGCCAGATATTCGACGAGACGCATGTCGAAGTCTTCACCGCCGAGGAAGGTGTCGCCGTTGGTCGACTTTACTTCGAAGACGCCGTCGCCGATTTCCAGGACCGAGATATCGAAGGTGCCGCCGCCAAGGTCATAAACCGCGATGGTCTTGCCGTCCTTCTTGTCGAGACCGTAGGCAAGCGCTGCCGCCGTCGGCTCGTTGATGATGCGCAGCACTTCCAGACCGGCGATGCGGCCAGCATCCTTGGTGGCCTGGCGCTGGGCGTCGTTAAAATAGGCCGGAACGGTGATGACGGCCTTTTCGACCTTCTCGCCGAGATAGGCTTCCGCCGTTTCCTTCATCTTCTGAAGGATCATGGCCGAAATCTGGGCCGGGGAATAGTTCTTGCCGCCGGCCTGCACCCATGCATCGCCATTGTCACCCTTCACGATTTCGAAGGGAACGAGGGCCTTGTCCTTGGTCACGGTCGGGTCGTCGTTGCGGCGACCGATGAGGCGCTTGACGGCGAACAGCGTGTTGGTGGGGTTGGTCACGGCCTGGCGCTTGGCCGGCTGACCGACGAGGCGTTCGCCGTCGTCCGAGAAGGCGACCATCGAAGGCGTCGTGCGTGCACCTTCAGCGTTTTCGATCACCTTGGCGTCCTTGCCGTCCATGACGGCGACGCAGGAATTGGTCGTTCCGAGGTCGATACCGATAACTTTTGCCATGTTTACTTCTCCTTGAAGCAGGTCGCCGGAACCCCTTGAAGGCATTTGCCTAGCGACCCCTTGACGTATGGTCCTGATTTCGAGGCCTCCGGGGCCACGATTATGACGGGTATATAAGGAGCCGTTTTTCGGACTGCAAGGCGCTTGAGCGCTCAAAACCGGCCAAAATTCAGCTTGTTGGAATGTTCAGTTTCCCATGATGACGTCGAGCAGCGTCGTGGGGCGCGTGCCGCGCGGCTGCCCGGGGGCAGGGCCGATATCGGCGGGGGGGACCGGGCCGCCATTGGCCTCCATCGGGCCGGGTGGCGGCGTCTGACTGAAATTGCCTGATGCTGGCGGAAGCGGTGCTGTGGCGCCGGTCTGTTCCGCTGTCGCGCCCTGCCGCGGGGAGGCTTCCCGCTCACCCGGGAAGACGCCGGAAATGATGTCCATAATCGTGGTTTTTTGCGGCACCTGCGCCGGCGGAAGGTCCTGCGGCGGCGCGGCATCAAGCGGCGCGGGACCCGTGCCGCCAAGCCCGAAGAGGGGGGCGGGTGAAAGCCCCTTGTGGGCCGCCGTCATGAAGTCCTTCCACGCCTTGGCCGGCAGGCCACCGCCCGTGACCTTCTTCATCGGCGTGCCGTCGTCATTGCCGAACCAGATGCCTGCGGTCAGGTTGGAGGTGTAGCCGACGAAGAGCGCATCGCGGAAGGATTGAGTCGTGCCGGATTTGCCCGCCGCCTGCCATCCATCGATCCTCGCGGCCTTGCCGGTGCCTTCGGTGATAACGCGCGACAGCATGGCGTTCATGTTGGCGGCAATGGCACCGGAGAGAACACGGGGCGGGTTGTCATAGGTGTTCTCATAAAGCACCTTGCCGTCCGCACCGGTGATGCGGCGGATGATGTGCGGCGTGGCCCGGTAGCCGCCATTCATGAAGGGTGCATAGGCCGATGTCAGCTCAGTCAGCGACACTTCCGACGTGCCGAGCGCGATCGAGGCGTTGGACTGAAGCTCGGAATCGATACCCATGCGGTGCGCCAGCTTGATGACATTGTCCGGCCCGGCTTCCATCACGAGCTGGGCGGCAATGGTGTTGAGCGAATTGGCAAGCGCCGTCGCCACCGTCACCGGGCCACGATATTTCTGGTCGTAGTTTTCCGGCGTCCAGTTGCCGATTCTCACCGGCGCATCGTTGCGGATCGAATCGGGGGTAATGCCCTGTTCCAGTGCGGTGGCATAAACGAACGGCTTGAAAGCCGAACCCGGCTGGCGCTTGGCCTTGACCGCGCGGTTGAACTGGCTTTCGGCATAATCCTTGCCTCCGACCATGGCGCGGATCGCGCCGGTGCCGTCGATGGCAACGAGGGCGGCCTGTGTGGCGCCCTGCTTCTTGCCCTCGCCGTTCAGGAGCTTGGCGATGGTCTGGTCGGCCTTGTGCTCCAGTCCCATGTCGATGGTCGTATCGACGACCACATCCTGCTTGATCTCGCCGATGAGCCGCTGAACCTCGTCCATCACCATGTCGGCGGCGTAATATTGCGCGCCCGACCAGTAGCTCTTGGCCTTGGTCGGCGGCTGGCTCATGGCGGAGGCCACTTCGCTGTCGGTAATCAGGCCCTGATCGCGCATTACGCTCAAGACAACCTGCGCGCGGGCTTCTGCCGCGGCCGGATCGCGGGCGGGTGAAAGCCGGGAGGGCGCCTTCAGCAGCCCTGCCAGCAACGCTGCCTCGCCGAGATTGGCATCGCGGGCCGACTTGTTGAAATAGCGCCTCGACGCCGCCTCGACGCCATAGGCGTTCGAGCCGAAGAACACACGGTTCAGATACATCGCGAGAATCTGATCCTTGGTGTAGTGCTGCTCCAGCCAGAAGGCGAGCAGCACCTCCTGCACCTTGCGCTCGATGGTGCGCTCGGGCGAGAGGAACAGGTTCTTGGCAAGCTGCTGGGTCAGCGTCGAACCGCCCTGAATCGGCTGGCCGGTCAGGTTATTGAAAAAGGCGCGGGCAAGGCCGAGCGGATCGATGCCGAAATGCGAGTAAAAGCGCCGGTCCTCGATGGCGACCACGGCCTGCGGAATATAGGGCGACATGGCGTCGAGCGAGAGTGCTTCGCCACCCGTTGCGCCACGATTGGCAATCGTATCGCCATCGACGGACACGATCTTCACGTTTGGCGGGCGCTCGGGAATGGACCAGGTGGAGGCGCTCGGCATGCGCGCGCCGTAATAGACCAGAATGCCGGCAAGGCCGATGCCGCCCCAGATGCCGAGCACAAGTGTCCAGTAGATGGCAAAGCGGATCAGGCCGAACAATCCGCCGGATCGCGTCCGCCGCTGTCGGGCTGGCTTGCGTCCCGCAGATTTCGCCGGCTTGGCGCTGCGCCCGCCGCCGTTCACCCGCTCGCTCGCATCAAGGCGGAAATCATTGCCGGATGCGGAGCGGTCGCCCGCCTCGAAGGAAGGTTCCATACGCTGGGATGATCTTTTCTTGCCTGCCATGGAACCGGCCATATCCTCCTGATATTCCGACCTTGATTAGAAGAAGGTCCATGAATGCGTCGTGAACCGGTCGCGAGCCGTGGGCTCCATGCCGGCACCCCACTGCGTGCGGATTGGACTCTAAATGAGGCGATTTAAGGGGGCGTAAACGGGCGGTTAACCAGCCCGTTCTCGCGTTCTGCCGTCATTGGCAGAGATCGGCCCATTCGGCCTGCACGAGTTCCGCCATGCGTTCGGGTGCAATATGCACGGCGGCGTTGGTGGCTCCTGCGGCAGGCACCACGCGCGGATAGGCCTTCAGCGAAACATCGCAATAGATCTTCAGCGGTGCGGGGAGGCCGAAGGGGCAGACCCCGCCGACCGGATGGCTGGTGATGGCGACGACCGTCTCAGCATCCAGCATGCGCGGCCTCACGCCGAAGAATTCCTTGAATTTCCGATTGTCCAGCCGCTTCGTGCCGGCAGCGACGATCAGGGCGATGTCATCGCCCAGCTTGACCGCAATCGTCTTGGCGATCTGGTCTGGCTCAACACTGTGGGCCGCGGCCGCCTGCGCCACGGTTGCGGAACTGGCTTCGGTCACGATGACGTCAATGTCGGGGGCATGTGCGGAGAAGAAGGCGCGGACGGATTCGATGCTCATGCGTGAAATCTACCTCGGAATGGTGGATGGTCAACCCGTAGCGCTTTAGCTATGCATAAAACGCATAACAGTGCTGTTTTAATGTGTCTGTTTTTTAGGCGTAACTGGAGTATCTTCCAATTAACCAAGTGACGCATTTCTCCTCCCGGTGTCCTTGGCTTTCGACTGGCAACACCCTCCTCCCGGTTGCTGGTCAGTTTCAAGCAGCCCGGCCTTCCTCCTCCCAGGCCGGGCTGTCTGCTTTCCGGATTTCTAATCAGGATCTCTTGAAAGCATCGGCAGGGCTTCCCATCTAGGTAATATCGATGGTCCGAAGAAACAGTTTCACGCAAGGCAGCCGGATTAGGCTTGGTTCTCGTGAAACGGAAACGGTCGCCTGAAGATGCCCGCAGCGCGGTTAACGTTATGTTAATCATTTCGCTGCAATATATCTTCAAGAGCGTTCGCAGGGTGAAAACCCTGACGCGCCGGGAAATCGAGATTTAATTCGCGTCGAAATGCTGACCACGGATGTACTGGCAGGTTTCGGGTAGCGGATTGGGAAAGGTCGGGCTAGCCCGGCCTTTTTGTTTTTCAGGCCTCCGGAAAGCAAAAGGGGCGCCGTCAGCGCCCCTTGGTGTTTGTCAGAGGGGTTTCCCTCAAAGCGCCGCCAGAATCCGTATCCACGAGCGGATGCCCTTGTGGAAGGACTGCAACTCATATTTTTCGTTGGGCGAGTGGATACGGTCATCGGCAAGGCCGAAGCCGACCATCAGCGATTCCATGCCGAGCGTCTTCTGGAAATCGCCGACAATCGGGATCGAGCCGCCCATGCCGACAACGATGGCGGGCTTCGGCCACTCGTCGGAAAGTGCAATCTTGGCTTTCTGCAGAACGGGCGAATCATAGCCGAGATGAATGGCGGGCGAAGCGCCGTGTTCGTGGAATTCCACCGAGCAATCCGCAGGGATTTTCGAACGGACATAGGCGCGGAAGCTTTCACGGACCTTTGCCGGGTTCTGCTGGCCGACAAGGCGGAAGGAAACCTTGGCCGACGCCTGCCCCGGAATGACCGTCTTGAAGCCCTGCCCGGTGTAGCCGCCGATGATGCCATTCACCTCGGCTGTCGGGCGCGCCCAGGTCAGTTCCAGGATGGAGCGGCCCTTTTCACCGGAAGGAATGGACAGGCCGACCGCACCGAGGAAGCCTTCGGCATCGCGGTCGAGTTGCGCCCAGGACTGCTTGATGTTGGACGGCGTTTCCTCCACGCCCTCGTAGAAGCCTTCCAGCGTCACGCGGCCGGTTTCGTCATGCAGTCCGGCGCAGATATCGGCGACGATATGGATCGGGTTGGCGGCGGCCCCGCCGAACATGCCCGAATGCAGGTCGCGGTCGGCGGCGGTGACGACGAATTCTTCGCCGACAAGGCCGCGCAGCGTTGCGGCAATCGCCGGCGTTTCGCCATCCCACATGCCGGTGTCGCAGACCAGCGCGTAATCCGCCCTCAATTCATCGGCATGGGCATCGAGGAAGGGCTTGAGCGACGGCGAACCGGATTCCTCCTCGCCCTCGAACAGGATCGTGACCTTCACCGGCAGGCTGCCCGTCACGGCCTTGTAGGCGGCGCAGGCTTCCACGAACGTCATCAACTGGCCCTTGTCGTCGGAAGAACCGCGTCCGGTAATGACCTTGCGGCCCCCCTCGATCTCGGCAATCGACGGATCGAAGGGATCGCGCGTCCAAAGGTCGATGGGGTCGACAGGCTGCACGTCGTAATGCCCGTAGAACAGCACATGCGGCGCATCCGCTGACGCGCCGGCGTGGTGGGCGACGACCATCGGATGACCGGCGGTATCGCGCACCGAAGCTTCAAAGCCGAGTTCGGTGAGGCGGGCCGTCAGCCATTCCGCTGCCTTGCGGCATTCCGGCTTGTAGGCCGGATCGGTGGAAATCGAGGGAATGCGCAGCAGCGAAAAAAGGCGCTCGAGGCTGGCGTCGAGGCTTTTGTCGGCATGGGCAAGGAGGGCGGAAAGGTCAGTCATGGGCGGGGACTCGCTTGGTGAAACATTCGGCGCCGAACGAAGCACGCCACACCGCGCTGTGCAAGAAACTTTGCGGCCTCACGCCTTGCCGGCATTGTCGATAATGCGGCGAATATACTCCAGCATCAGTTCGCGTTCGAACGTGCGAAAGCCGGCAAACAGCACGTCATCGGCCTCTATTGCCGCGGCAATCGCGGCGTCGCGCATGGTGTTGGCCTTGTCCGTCAGGCGGATGACCTGCTTGCGCTTGTCCTGCGGGTGCGTCCTGCGTTCGATCAGCCCGTCACGCTCCATGCGCGAAAGCGTATTGGCCAAGGTTGCCTGTTCCACGTCGAGGCGGTCAAGCAGATCCTTCTGGGTCAGGCCATCGCCATTCCAGAGTTCAACAAGAACGGGAAACTGTCCGGGCAAGAATCCAACGCTCGCCGACCGCTCCTGAAGCGACCGGCTGAAGCTTTTCGCCAACTGGCTGGCGAGATATGTAGCCGAATTCATACGATCAAACGCCATGGGAACTGCATAAGCTGAATTCGCATCGCATACAATCACAGGGTAGTCGCATATTGCATCGAGGGTAAATGCCAGCAAAAAAGCCGCCACGGTCCGGGGGCTGACCATGGCGGCTGTGCTGTTGGACGAAGACCCGGAGAGGGGGGAAGGTCTCCATCCGGCCTGCCGCGGCGGGGGACGGGCCAGCGGCAAGAGCGGTGGCGGTTTCATCCGCCGATGAGTATCAAATGATAGGCCAAATGCGGCTTTTCAAGGGAACGCTCCATTACAATTCGGTAACGTTCCGGTGAGCGATCAACCTGTTGGCGGCTGAACTTTGTATGGACGCGGGCCGGTGTGGCGGGTTATCCATTCGCCCATGAAAAAAGGTGATCATCTCTTCCTCGTCGACGGTTCCGGCTTCATTTTCCGCGCGTTTCACGCGCTGCCGCCGCTCACCCGCAAATCGGACGGACTGCCCGTCGGTGCCGTGTCCGGCTTCTGCAACATGCTGTGGAAGCTCATCACCAATGCGCGTGATACATCGGTGGGCGTCACACCCACCCATCTCGCGGTCATTTTCGACTACTCCTCGAAAACCTTCCGCAAGGAGCTTTTCCCGGACTACAAGGCGAACCGCTCCGCGCCGCCGGAGGAACTGATCCCCCAGTTCGGCCTCATTCGTCAGGCGACGGTCGCCTTCAACCTGCCCTGCATCGAGACCGAAGGCTTCGAGGCCGACGATATCATCGCCACCTATGCCCGCATGGCGACGGAAAAGGGCGGTGATGTCACCATCATTTCCTCCGACAAGGACCTGATGCAGCTCGTTCGCGAAAACGTCCATATGTATGACAGCATGAAGGACAAGCAGATCGGCATTCCCGACGTGATCGAAAAATGGGGCGTGCCGCCGGAAAAGATGATCGACCTGCAAGCGCTGACGGGCGATTCAGTCGACAATGTTCCGGGTGTGCCCGGCATCGGTCCGAAGACGGCGGCGCAACTGCTGGAAGAATACGGCGACCTCGAAACGCTTCTGGTCCGCGCCGGCGAAATCAAGCAGGCCAAGCGTCGTGAAAACATCATCGAGAACCGGGAAAAGGCGCTTCTTTCGCGCCAGCTTGTGGAACTGCGCACCGATGTGCCACTCGATGTCGATCTGGACGGTCTCGTGCTGGAGCCGCAGGACGGGCCGAAGCTCGTCGCCTTCCTCAAGGCGCTCGATTTCACGACCCTGACCCGCCGCGTGGCCGAAGCGACCGGCACGGATGCCGCCGCCGTGGAGCCGGTCGAGGTCACCACCGAATGGGGTGCGGATGCCCACGGCCCTGATGTCGGCGAAGGCAGCACGCCCGCGTCCGCCGGCAAGGCTGAAGTCGTCCCTGTCGCCGCACCGGTGGCTGCCGCCGGAGCTTTGACGCCTTCCGCCCTTTCGGCGGCCCGGGCCGAAGCCTTCAAGGGCGTGAAGATCGATACGGAAAGCTATGAGACCGTGCGCGATCTCGACGCGCTGGATCGGTGGGTTGCGCTGGCGCGTGAAACCGGCCTCGTCGCCTTCGATACGGAAACCACCTCGCTCGATCCCATGCTGGCCGAACTCGTCGGCTTCTCGCTGGCGGTTGCCGATAACCGTGCGGATGCAACGGGCGCTTCGGTGAAGGCCTGTTACGTTCCGATTTCCCACAAGGCCGGACAGGGCGACCTGCTGGGCGGTGGGCTGGTGGAAGGTCAGATCCCGCTCGGCAAGGCGCTGGAGCGGTTGAAGCCGCTGCTGGAAGATACGTCCGTCCTGAAGGTGGCGCAAAACCTCAAATACGACTACCTTCTGATGAAGCGCCACGGTGTCGAAATTGTCGGCTTCGACGATACGATGCTGATGTCCTATGTGCTGGAAGCCGGAACCGGTTCGCACGGCATGGATGCGCTTTCGGAACGCTGGCTTGGCCACACGCCCATCGCCTACAAGGACGTTGCAGGCTCCGGCAAGGGGGCCGTTACCTTCGACATGGTGGATGTCGCCCGCGCCACGGCCTATGCGGCGGAAGACGCGGACGTGACTCTGCGTCTTTGGCAGGTGCTGAAGCCCCGCCTTGTCTCCGAACAGCTTGTCACCGTCTATGAACGGCTGGAGCGCCCGCTCGTACCGGTTCTGGCGCGCATGGAAGAGCGTGGCATTTCCGTCGACAGGCAGATCCTCTCGCGCCTTTCCGGTGAGCTTGCCCAGAAGGCGGCGGCCTTCGAGGCGGAAATCTACGAACTGGCTGGTGAAAGCTTCAATGTCGGTTCGCCCAAGCAGCTTGGCGATATCCTGTTCGGTAAGATGGGGCTGCCGGGTGGCGCCAAGACCAAGACCGGCCAGTGGTCTACCTCCGCGCAGGTGCTGGAAGACCTCGCCGCAGCCGGCCACGACCTGCCGCGAAAGATCGTTGACTGGCGCCAGCTGACCAAGCTGAAATCAACCTATACCGATGCGCTGCCGGGCTTCATCCACCCTCAGACCAAGCGCGTCCACACCTCCTATTCGCTGGCATCGACCACGACGGGGCGCCTTTCCTCGTCGGAACCGAACCTGCAAAATATTCCGGTGCGCACGGCGGAAGGCCGCAAAATCAGAACGGCCTTTATTGCCGCCCCCGGTCACAAGCTGGTATCGGCCGATTACAGCCAGATCGAACTGCGGGTGCTGGCCCATGTCGCGGAAATTCCGCAGCTCACCCGCGCCTTTGCCGAGGGCATTGACATCCACGCCATGACGGCATCGGAAATGTTCGGCGTGCCGGTGGAAGGCATGCCGTCCGAAGTGCGCCGCCGCGCCAAGGCCATCAATTTCGGCATCATCTACGGCATTTCCGCCTTCGGCCTTGCCAACCAGCTCGGCATCGAGCGTTCCGAAGCCGGCGATTACATCAAGAAGTATTTCGAACGCTTCCCCGGCATTCGCGACTATATGGACGCCACCAAGGCCGAGGCGCGTGAGAAGGGCTATGTCGAGACCATCTTCGGACGCCGTGCCTATTATCCGGAAATCCGCTCGTCCAATCCGCAGGTCCGCGCCTTTAACGAGCGCGCCGCCATCAATGCGCCCATTCAGGGTTCGGCGGCGGATATCATCCGCCGCGCCATGATCCGCATGGAAGGGGCGCTTTCAGAGGCGGGACTTGCCGAGCAGGCCCGGATGCTGCTGCAGGTCCACGATGAACTGATCTTCGAGGTCGAGGATGAGGCCGTCGAAGCGACGCTCAAGACGGTCACGCACACCATGGAAAACGCCGCCATGCCGGCGCTCGACATGCGCGTGCCGCTCAAGGTCGATGCTCGCGCGGCGCATAACTGGGATGAAGCGCATTGAGGGGACAAGGCCCCTTTTGTCGGTAGGCAGAGGGGCCGTCAGGCCCGCTCAGCCACCGCGGCATCAAGCACGCCGACAAACGCCTGTACGGCGTCATTGAGCGCGCCGCTATTATCCACCGTCACCACATCGAGATGGTCGTCGAGTTCCGCCGGCGTGTGGGCCAGGCGTTTCAGGATACCCTCGCGGCTTTCGCGGCCGCGAGCCGCAAGCCGCTCGGCCAGAACCTCCGGCTTTGCCGTCACCGAGATCACCCGCACGCGAGTAAACACCCGGTCGAAGGCGCGCAGTGCCGAGCGGGAACCGTTGACGATGGCGACATGGCCCTTGGCGAGTTCCTCGCAGGTCGTGCGTGGCACGCCGTATTTCAGCCCATGGGCGCCCCACCACACGGCGAACCGGTCTTCCGCCACCAGCCGGTCGAAGGCTTCACGGGAAACGGCTTCGTGATCCTCGCCGCCGGCTTCGGCAGGGCGGGTAATGGTGCGGCGCACGAAATGCACGTCATCGCGTCCGGCAAAATGGGCGCGGGCGGCATCCATCAGCGTGTCCTTGCCGGCCCCGCTCGGGCCGACCACGACGATCAGGAGTCCCTTGCCGGAACCGACGGCACACTCCATCAAACCACCCGCCGGCCTTCGCGCCAGACCGAACGCACCACCGGCACGTCGTTGGAGCGGTGAACGCGCACGAGATCAGCACGCAGCCCCGGAGCAATGCGACCGCGATCGTCCAGCGAAACGGTGCGGGCCGGCGTCGCCGTGACCATGGAAATGGCCTTGGGCAGCGACATGCCCTCGACGCTTTCGGCCAGCAGGAAAGGCGCATAAAGCAGGCTGAACGGCACATAATCCGACGACAGCACGTCGAGAACGCCGTGTTTTGCCAGATCGCGGGCGGCGATGTTGCCGGAATGCGATTTGCCGCGCACCACGTTCGGCGCGCCCATCAGCACGCTCATGCCGGCGCTGTGGGATGCCTTGGCGGCCTCGATGCTGGTCGGGAATTCGGCGAGACGCACACCATGGCCGATCGCTTCCTCGACATGGGCAACGGTCGCGTCGTCATGGCTTGCAACGGTAATGCCGCGCTCGGCGCTGGCCTGCGCGAGATAATCCCGATGTTTGGCCGAATATTCGGCCGAAAGCGCCTTGCGGCGTTCCACGAAACGTTCGAACGCGGCATCGTCCAGCCCGCGCTTGGTCTTGTAGTAGAACGTATACTGATCCATCGACTGGAACTGGCGCTGGCCCGGGGAGTGGTCCATCAGTGAGATGAGACGGACATGCGGGTCCTCCTCGAAATCGGAAAAGTGGTCGAGCACGTCGTTGGACGCCACTTCGCAGCGCAGGTGCAGAAGATGTTCGGCGCGCAATCGGCCTTCGCGTTCGGCGGACTGGATGGCATCGGCCATCTCGCGCATTTCGCCTTTCTTGAAGCCGCCATCCTCATCGGAGCCGAGACGCAGGCAGTCGAATACAGTGGTAATGCCGGAGGACGCGATCTGGGCGTCATGGGCCTGAATGGCTGCCGTCTTGTTCCAGCGCACGCTGGGGCGCGGTGAATAATGGCCTTCCAGATGGTCGGTATGGAGTTCCACGAGGCCGGGGATCAGGAAGTCGCCTTCACAATCCTCGCCGGCCTGTGTGTTGCCGGTGGAAATATCGGCGATCCTGCCATCACGGATAAGGAGGGTTCCGTTGACGATCTCGTCCTCGAGAATGATCGCGGCATTGGTGAATATCTGTTCGGCGGACATGGTTTTCTCTCGTGCGGGGTCAGGCCGCCAGCGGCAGCCAGGTGTGGACGGTGAAAGGCGCGCCCCGTTCGGGCTCGACGAAGAGAGCGATCCCGGATACGGCCAGCGGCTTTCCGAGGAAGGAGGCGAAGCGGGCTTTCAGCAGAGGAGCGATCGCATCGGCCAGTGCTGGCTCCAGCGCCCCGGACAGCGTCATGTGAAAGCGGAATTCATCGAATACGTAAGGGTAACCCCAGCGCAGAAGATGATCGCGCTGGGCGGGCGGCAGCGTGTCGGGCTTGCGGCGGGCGATGTCGCTCTCTGAGAGCGGCGCGCGGAACGGTTCGAAGCGGCGAACGGCTTCGGCGGCAAACGCCTGCAGTTCGGTCGAGGGCTGACCAGGCACGAGCGCAAAGAAGGCGCCGAGGCGGCCAAGCGCAAGCGCGGGAATGTCGAAGCGGCGGGTTTCGGCGGCAAAGGTGGCGAAGCTTTCCGTCAGTTCCGTCAGCGAGGCGCCGTCCTTCAGCGTAAAGGGTGCCTTCAGCGTGGCATGAAAACCGTAGCGGCGTGGCTCGGCGGTTGCTTCCCTAAGCGTTTCGGAAGAAAGCGGTGGTTCGTCGCCCTGGGCAACGAGCCCACCGGAAAAGGCGTCGCGGCCGAGCCACCGGGCAGCCGCAACGGTCAGCGGATCGTCCTGGGCGGGCGTGAAATAAAGGGCATAGCGCACGGGCGGGTCTTTCAGTCGGCGGCGGGAGCGGTGCATTAGAGTGCAAACGCCACCCCGTCGCAAGGTCGGTTCTGCCCTAACGCCGTTCCATGACAGAATGATGATGCCCTGACCGGTTTCAGTGCCCCTACTTGCCGATCAGCTTCCAGCGTAACGTGTTCGAGATATTGTCGAACAGGAAGACGACGCCGAGGATGAGAAGCACCATATAGGCGACCTTGTCCCAATCGGCATTGGTGCTCATGGCTTCCAGCAGCTTGAGGCCGATACCGCCCGCCCCGACAGCACCGATAACGGTGGCCGAGCGGATGTTGCTTTCGAAGAAGTAGAGCGATTGCGACACGAAGACCGGCAAAACCTGCGGCACCACGCCAAAGCGGTTGACCAGCGCCGGCGGTGCGCCAAGCGATTTCATGCCCTCGCGCTGCTTCTCGTCCACATTTTCAATGGCCTCGGCATAGACTTTACCGAGCGCGCCGGAATCGGTGAAGAAAATCGAGGCGATGCCGGGGATCGGCCCGGGGCCGAAGCTGCGGGTGAAGAACAGCGCCCAGATCAGCATGTCGACGGAGCGCAGGAAGTCAAAGGCCCGCTTCATGCCCCAGTTGGCAATGCGGTTGCGCGTGATGTTGCGGGCGGCGATGAAGGCCAAGGGGAAGGCCAGAACGGTGCCGAACAGCGTGCCGACAAAGGCCATCACCAGCGTCTGGGTGAGCTGCTGGAACACTTCGCCGTGCTGCCACACGCGATTTTCGAGGAAATCATCCGCCATGACCGCAAGGTTGGAGCGTGCGGGGTCGAGCCGTTCGCCGCTGATGGCAAGGCCGGCAAGCTCGGTGAAGCTCTTGCCCCAGAAGGCCGAGCGCGTATCGAAGAAGAAGTTCGCCCAGCCGAGGAAGCGGCGCTGCACATAGACCTGCGAACCGCGGATTTCCGCCTGTCCGGCAAAGCCGTAGCTGACGACCACCTTGGTCTCGTCCTGGCGGATGGCGGCGGGCCGTTCCGCCGGTGCACGCACCGCATCGGTGGCAATCGTCACGGGATAGGAAATACCGTCGATGATCACGTCCACGGCGGTCGTCGTCACTTCCAGACGATTGTCGGCGCTGCCGTAATAGACAGTATAGCCGCCATCGGCACGGGGCTGGAGCCAGTCGATCTGGGCACCTGCCGGATATTGACCGCGCAGCGTCCATTTCGGCTCGACCTTGCCATCCTCGAAGCGCAGGCGCGGCTGGGCGCGCCAGGAAATCCAGTCCTGAAGATAGGCGCTGGCACGGTCCCATTGCCCGTTCATGAAGGCAGGGCCGACATTGAAGAACACGAAGCAGAGCGCGAGATAGGCGGCGGCCATGGCAAGGCCGATGGCCAGGCCGAAGCGTTGCAGGAAGCTGCGGCCGAGAACGTCGGCATATTGTTTTTCGATGCGTTCGCGGTCGGCCAGCGGAATGAGCGGTGTCGAGTGCATCACAGGGCTCCCGGTGCAGCGAGAAGGGGCTTATCGGTCATCAGACGGCGGCGCAGCCAGGCGGAGAACTGGTCGATGGCAATGATGGTGACGAGCAGGAGAATGATGATGGCATAGGCCTTGGCGGCGTGGTCGCGACCGATGGCGAGCCGGAAGACCTCGCCGATACCGCCGCCGCCCACCGCACCGATGATGGTGGAGGCGCGCACATTCACTTCGGCGCGCAGCAGCGTGTAGGAGACGAAGTTCGGCAGAACCTGCGGCACGATGGCGAAGCGCACGCGCGTCAGCCAGCTTGCACCGACGGCGCGCAGGCCCTCATCAGCTTTCATGTCCGCATTCTCCACCACCTCGAAGAAGAGTTTGCCGAGCGCCCCGACCGTGTGGATCGTAATGGCGACGATGGCGGCGATGGGGCCGATGGAAAGGATTGCGGTGATAAGGCCGGCAACAACGATTTCCGGGAAGGCGCGCATCACTTCCATCGTGCGGCGCACGACGAAACGGGTGGTGCCCGCGCCGACCAGATTGGTGGAGGCGAAGAAGCACAGGCCGAAGGCCAGCGCACTGCCGACCAGCGTCGAAACCAGCGCGATGTTCACGGTAATGACGAGCTGGTAGATGAAGTGGGGAATGTAGATGTTGTCAGTGATGTAGACCCGCTCCGACGTGAAATCGTATTTCAATGAGCCGTCGGCATAGGGGGAGGGCAGATCGAACATTGCCCGGAAAATATCGAGCGGACTATCGGGCGTGAAGGTTTTCAGGAAGTCGAAGAGATAGGGCAGGCGTTCGAAGAACTTGCCGGAATTGGCGGTGTTGGCAAAATCCAGCGAGGCGAGGAGAAGGACGGCGAACACCACGATGGATAGTACGGTATATATCCGGCGGCGATTAAGCTGCTGCTGGTAGTGGCGCATCGTCGTGACGGCCTGTGTGCCAAGACGGGCTTCCGGGGACTGTGCCAGCGTGGTCGCCATGCCGTTTTCCTTTTGATGAGAAAAAGGCGGCTCCCCGGATGGGAAGCCGCCCTGTGTGAACTGGGCGCGATCAGCCGCCGATGACGGACTTACGGGCGTCGATGATCGTCTGGTAGAAGGACGGGTCGACCTTGATATAGGCCTGGTTCTTGCCCTGGGTGTAACCCTGGAAGCAGGCAAGGTCCTTCTTCGGCAGATCGAGGAAGAAGTTTTCGACCTTGGTCTTCATGTCGTCGCCGAGCTTGTTCGACACCATCAGCGGGCCGTTCGGGATCAGCGGCGACTTCCAGATTTCGACGATATCGTCCATGTCGAGAATGCCCTTGCCGACCATCTGGTGCAGGTTGCCAGCGGTATAGCCTTCTTCCCACTTGCCAACGCCCGAACCGAACGTGGTGCCGGCGTCGAACTTCTTGTCGAGAACGGCGAGAACGAGCTTCTCATGGCCGCCACCGAAGCCGGTTTCGGAGAAGTATTCCTTGACCGGAGCGCCGATATCCTTCGGCAGGGAAACGTTCGGCACGAGGTAGCCGGAGGTCGAGTCCGGATCGGCGAAGCCAAGCTTCTTGCCCTTGAGGTCGGCCAGCGTCTTGATGCCCGAATCCTTGCGGGCGACCATGATGGAGTAGTAGCCGCTGGAACCGTCGGCACCCGTATAGGTCAGGATCGGATCGACAGCCTTCGGATCGGCAAGGGCGATCTTGGCGTAGGAGGAAGCGCCCATGGAGGCGATGTCCAGCGTGCCGCCGAGCAGGCCCTGGATGACGCCGTTATAGTCCGGCGACGGGAAGATCTGAACATCTTCAACGCCGGTTGCAGCCTTCAGGCCATCGGCAACGCACTTGGTGTTGCGCACCTGGTCGGCTTCGTTTTCCGAACCGTCGAGGCCGATGCGCAGAACCTTGACGTCTGCGGCGGCGGCGGAACCGGCGAGAACGCCAAGGGCGGTCGCGGCAAGAAGAAGTTTCTTCAGCATGGGGTGTTTCTCCTGGTTGAGGGGATCAAGAAAATGGCGTCCGTGTGGACGCCATGATGGGAATGAATTCAGGCCTGCGCCGTTGCCATCGCCGAAAAGGAGGCGACAACCGGGGCGGCACGACCGGCGCTGATCGCTGTCGAGGTCATGCTCTCGTCGATTTCGGAACCGTCGTGGCTGGTGCCGTAGATCGTGCGCACGGCCTCGGCGTCGAGTTCGTTCGGACCGCCGTCAAACACGACGCGGCCGGCCGACATGCCGATGATGCGCTCGCAATAGGCGCGGGCGGTGTCGAGCGTGTGCAGGTTGGTGATGACCGTAATGCCTTCGCGCTCGTTGATGTCCTTCAGCGCATCCATGACGATACGGGCATTGAGCGGATCGAGCGAGGCGATGGGTTCGTCGGCAAGCAGCATTTTCGGCGCCTGCATCAGGGCGCGGGCTATGGCCACGCGCTGCTGCTGGCCGCCCGAAAGCGTGCCGGCCGCCTGCAGCGCCGTCTGTTCGATGCCGAGTCGCTCCAGTGCGGCGATGGCCGCAATGCGCTCTTCGCGGGAAAAGATGTTGAGAAGGCTCAACGCCGTCGAACGGTGGTTCAGCCGGCCGAGCATGACATTGGTCAGCACATCGAGGCGCGGCACGAGGTTGAACTGCTGGAAGATCATGGCGCAGTCGCGCTGCCAGTCGCGCAGCGCCCCGCCCTTGAGAGCGGAGACTTCGAGGTCGCCGAAATGCAGCGAACCGGAGGTCGGATCGGCCAGACGATTGATCATGCGCAGCAACGTGGATTTGCCGGCGCCGGAACGGCCGATGACGCCAACCATTTGTCCCTGCGGAATGCTCAGATTGACGGTGTTGACCGCAGTATGACCGCCGAAACGTCGGGTGACATTCCTCAACTCGAACTTCATGTCCATCCGTCCATTGCCATTAAATCCTGCCCGGCAATAACGTTCGGTCGTGAAGCACTCATGTCATCCAAGTGACAGTTTTGTAAAAATGAAAAAAAGGCGAACGGGGTCCGGTCGCTTTGGAGATGCTGCCGGCGCTCAGCCGCCATATCGTTTCAGGAAGTCGTGAACGGAGAGTGTGCGGAAGTCGTTCAGCCCTTCACGCAGTCGCTCATGGTCCCAGTCCCACCAGGCAAGCGCCTCAAGCCGGGCGACGGTTTCCCGGTCGAACCGCTCGCGTGCCGGCTTGGCCGGAACGCCTGTGACGATGGTATAGGGCGCCACATCGCGGCTGACCACGGCACCTGAGCCGACCACCGCGCCATTGCCGATGGTCACGCCCGGCAGAAGCGTCACGCCATGACCGATCCAGGTGTCATGGCCGATGGTCACGGGCTTCGAACGACGGGCGGCGAAGAAATCCGCCTCGTCCTCTTCCTCGCCCGGCCAGTATTTGCCGGCCCGGTAGGTGAAGTGGTGCAGCGTTGCCCGGTCCATGGGATGGTTGGTGGCGTTGATGCGCACGAAGGCGGCGATATTCGAGAACTTGCCGACCTTCGCATTCCATAGATGACCGTGTTCCATCACATAGGAATAGTCGCCGATCTCGCTTTCGCGGATGCGGCAGAATTCGGCGACTTCGGTATAGCGACCGAGCGTCGATTTCTCGACCGTTGCGGTATCATGGATCGATGGCTGTTCGGAGAGCGTGCTCATGCGGCCTTCTTTCTGGGCGAAAAGCCCGATACGTTGATCAGTCGGTTCGCGACCTTCTCGCGCACGTCGAGATCGTGGAAGATGCCGATAATGGCGACACCCGCTGCCTTCTTGGCGGCAATCAGGTCCTCCACCACGGCGCGGTTTGCCGCGTCGAGCGAAGCGGTCGGCTCATCGAGCAGAAGGATCGAATGATCGGTGATGAAGCCGCGCGCGATGTTCACGCGCTGCTGCTCGCCGCCGGAAAAAGTGGAGGGCGGAAGCTGCCACAATTCCTTCGGCAGGTTGAGGCGGGCAAGCATCGTGCCCGCCCGTTCGCGGGCTTCTTGCAGTGAAACACCCCGCGCCAGAAGCGGTTCGGCCACCACATCGATGGCCGCCACACGCGGCACGGTGCGCAGGAACTGGCTGACATAGCCCATGGTCTTGCGGCGAATGTCCAAAATGCTGCGTGGCGAGGCCTTCGCCATGTCGATAACCTTGCCTTCGTGATCGACAAGGATCTGGCCGTTGTCGACGGCGTAGTTGCCGTAGAGCATTTTCAGGATCGAGCTTTTGCCGATGCCCGACGGGCCGGAAAGGACGGCGCATTCGCCGCTCGCCACGGAAAAATTGACGTTGGACACCACGGGCAGAACGAGGCCGCCGCGCAGGTGCATGACGAAGCTCTTCTGGACTTCGGAAACGACGAGAGGGGTCGGCATGGTCACACCTGCAAAATCGAGGAAACGAGCAACTGGGTGTAGGGCTCGCGTGGATCGTCCAGCACCCGGTCCGTCAACCCGCTTTCGATGACGCGGCCATCCTTCATCACCATCATGCGGTGCGAGAGAAGTCGGGCGACGGCGAGGTCGTGGGTGACGATGATGACGGCAAGGCCGAGATCGTTGACCAGCGAGCGGATGAGATCGAGCAGGCGTGCCTGCACCGAAACGTCGAGACCGCCGGTCGGTTCGTCCATGAAGACGAGACGCGGACCGGTGATGAGGTTGCGGGCGATCTGCAACCGCTGCCGCATGCCACCGGAAAAGGCGCGCGGCTGGTCGTCAATGCGATCGATGCCGATCTCCACCCGTTCCAGCCATTCGGAGGCGGTATTGCGGATGTTGCCGTAGTGCCGCTGGCCGATCGCCATCAGTCGTTCGCCGGCATTCGCCCCGGCGGAGACCGTCATGCGCAGGCCGTCTGCGGGGTTCTGGTGCACGAAGCCCCAGTCGGTGCGCATCAGCATGCGCCGCTCCGCTTCGCTCATGCGGTAGAGATCGCGCCAGCTTTCGTCGCGCATGCGGTATTCGACGGTGCCGGCGGTCGGGGCAAGCCGTGTCGAGATGCAGTTGAGCAGCGTCGTCTTGCCCGAGCCGCTTTCACCAACGATCGCCAGCACTTCGCCCTGATAGAGCTCGAAGGACACATCGCGGCAGCCGGTGCGGGCGCCATAGAATTTCGAAATGCCGCTGGCCTTGAAGAGAGGGGTGTCGGTCATTCCGCTGCCTCCTGTTTCACGCCCAGTTCGCCGACGCAGCCACAGGCCCGGCGTTCCTCGCAATGGTCGGTGTCGGAGCAGACGAACATGCGTCCGCCGCGGTCATCGAGAATGACCTCGTCAAGATAGACGTCTTCCGCGCCGCAGAGCGCGCAGGGCTTGTCAAATTTCTGGATTTCGAACGGATGATCCTCGAAATCGAGGCTGACGACCTGCGTGTGCGGTGGAATGGCGTAGATGCGCTTTTCCCGCCCAGCGCCGAAAAGCTGGAGTGCTTCTGACTGGTGCATCTTCGGGTTGTCGAACTTCGGAATGGGGGAGGGGTCCATCACGTAACGTCCCGCCACCTTCACCGGGTAGTCGTAGGTTGTGGCGATATGGCCGTTGATGGCGATATCCTCGTAGAGCTTCACATACATCAGGCCGTATTCGGAAAGCGCATGCATGGTGCGCGTTTCGGTTTCGCGCGGTTCGAGAAAGCGCAGCGGTTCGGGGATCGGCACCTGATAGACGAGAACTTGCCCCTCCTTCAGCGTCTTTTCCGGAATGCGGTGGCGCGTCTGGATGATCGTCGCTTCGTCCGTGCGGGTGGTCACCGCCACATTTGCCACCTTGGCGAAGAAGGCGCGGATGGAAACGGCGTTGGTCGTATCATCGGCACCCTGGTCGATCACCTTCAGCACGTCGTCGGGGCCGATGATCGAGGCCGTCACCTGCACGCCGCCCGTGCCCCAGCCATACGGCATGGGCATTTCGCGTGAGGCGAAGGGAACCTGATAGCCGGGAATGGCGATGGCTTTCAGAATGGCGCGGCGGATCATCCGCTTTGTCTGTTCGTCCAGATAGGCGAAATTGTATTCTGCCAGGGCGTTCATTCCGCGGCCTCCTTCTTTTCGGACGGTTCCGATGCGGTGCGGGTGGCTTCGAATTCCGCCCGCATCCGCCGCACGAGGCCGAGTTCGGCCTGGAAATCGACGTAATGCGGCAGTTTCAGGTGTTCCACGAAGCCGGTCGCCTGCACGTTGTCACAATGAGACAGAACGAATTCCTCGTCCTGAGCGGGGGCGACGATATCCTCGCCGAACTCCCGCGCCCTGAGTGATCGGTCGACCAGCGACATGGACATGGCCTTGCGCTCGCTCTGGCCGAAGACGAGGCCATAGCCGCGTGTGAACTGCGGCGGCACCTTGGCCGAACCCTTGAACTGAGTGACCATCTGGCATTCCGTCACGCGGATTTCGCCGAGTGAAACGGCGTAACCCAGTTCCGGCACATCGATTTCTATCTCGACTTCACCAATGCGAATCTCGCCGGTGAACGGATGCGTGCGGCCGTAACCGCGCTGGGTGGAGTAGCCGAGCGCCAGCAGGAAGCCTTCGTCACCACGGGCAAGCGCCTGCAGGCGCAAATCCCTGCTCATGGGAAATTCCATCGGCTCGCGCGTCAGGTCGCCGCCACCTTCGTCTTCACCAAGTCTACCATCGCCCTCGATCAGGCCTTCCTGCGCGAGGATTTCGGAAACGCGCATCGCAGCCTCGGGCGGTACTTCGCGTTCGGCGCCTTCCTCCACGGGGCCGTCCTCCAGCAGCGTGGGATCGAGCAGGCGGTGGGTGTAATCGAAAGTGGGGCCGAGAAGCTGGCCGCCGGGCAGGTCCTTGTAGGTAGCGGAAACACGCCGCTCGATCAGCATCGCACCGGTATCGATAGGGTTCGACACGCCGAAGCGCGGCAAGGTCGTGCGATAGGCGCGAAGCAGGAAGATCGCCTCGATCATGTCGCCGCGCGCCTGCCGGAAGGCAAGGGCAGCGAGATCGCGGTCGTAGAGCGAGGCTTCCGCCATGACGCGGTCAACGGCAAGCGCCAGTTGCTCGACCACCTGTTCACTGGAAATGGCCGGAAGCGAGCGATCCCCCCGCCGCCGGTCGGCGAGCAGGCGATGTGCGTTGGCGATGGCGGTTTCCCCGCCCTTGACGGCTACATACATCTCAAAATTCTCCGGCGGAAATCCGCGTCGTGCGCGGCAGGCAGAGGAAGCGGTCGCCCGCGGTCAGCACCACATCCACGCCGCGCGGGAACAGTGCATGGTTCTCTGCCCACTGGCGCAGGAAGCCGTCGGGCAGGCCAAGCGGATGGACGATGCGACCGCCCGCAATGCCGGGGCCGGTCAGCTTCAGCGGCGCGGTGCCCTCGAAACCGGCAATTTCGATGATCAGAGTCACCGAACGGTCCGGATAATCCTGCATGCCTGCGGAAAACAAGCCGAAGGAGGGGAGAGGGGCGCCAGCCTCGATGAAGGCAAAACGGGCCTCGGTTTTTTCCGGGGCAAGCGGCGCGCCGGCATGGAAGGAGAGCCAGCCCGGCAGGGGCGATTTTTGCAGCCGCGGGGAAAGCCAGACCGGCGTGTCGTGATCGAGAAGGGTCAGCGCAATGGCGCCGGCCGCAATCCCGAGCGGCGCCGGGGCGCCGGTATCGTCTTTCACCGTCTGCAGCGTGCCGGGGCGGGCCATCGCGTCCATGACGAGGCGGAACACAGCCTGGCCCTGAAAGACCGGATCGTGAAAGCCACCGGAAAGCATATCGGATGCAAGGCTCATCAGTCCTCTCCTCGTACCATGGTGAAGAAATCGACGCGGGTGGCGGCGGTCTGCGCCTGTTTGTGGCTCCTGGCTTCGGCAACGCGCCGCTCGACCGGTGCCAGCAGGCCGGTTTCGATGCGGTCCCGCGTGGCTGGTTCATGCCACAGCGCATGGACGATGGCGCCGAGCCTCGCCTTCTCGCGGTCGGTGCCGAGCGCTTGCGCATGGCCGACCGTGCCGGAGACAAGCCGCACCGAAGCGCGGCTGACCGTGACCTCGCCCAGATTGAACGGCGCACCGCCGCCGCCGACACGCCCGCGCACCATCACGAGCCCGGTCTCGGGCCCGCGCAGGGGCCTGGCCTCGAAAGGCCCGCCAAGCGCATCGATCAGCGTTGCAAGTTCCGCCCGCGTGGCGCGGGCAATCAGATCCGAAGCGCGTTTGGCGCGCTGCGTCTCCTGGGTTGATGTTGCCGCTTCGGCCATTCCGTGCACCTCAAATGTCTATTTATGTAGACAACCATACAATATGATGTATATCTATTCTGAGCCCATGACAAGCGTGTGACGGATGAACGATAGCAGACTCGTAAGACGACAAAGCGGCGTGGCACTGTGGCGGCAGATTGCCGACCGCATCAGGGCCGCCATTGCCGATGGCAGCTATGATGAAACCGGCATGGTGCCGCCGGAAACCGTGCTGGCCGGCGATTTCGGTGTGAACCGCCACACCGTCCGTGCCGCCCTTTCTGCTCTGACGCAGGAGGGCATGTTGCGACCTGTGCAGGGGGTTGGCACCTTGATCCTGCGCCGTGAACGGCTGAGCCTGCCGATTTCCCGCCGGACGCGGTTCACGCAAGGGGTGGGCGAGCAGGCGCGTGAACTGTCCGGCCGACTACTCGACCACGCGGAGGAACCGGCGGGTGCCGCAGTGGCGCTCGCGCTCGGGCTTGCCCCGCAAACGCCCGTCCTGCGTGTCGAATCGCTGCGTGCCGGCGATGGTCGAGGTCTTTCCCGTTCAACGGCCTGGTTTCCGCTGCCGCGTTTTCGCGGTCTGGCTGATGCGTTCGAAAAGTCCGGTTCCGTCACCGCAGCGCTTCGGGCTTTCGGGGTTGAAGACTATGTGCGGGTGAAGACGGAAATTAGTGCTGTTCACGCCGAACCGGCTGACCTCGTCGATCTTGGCCTTGCACCCGGCGCTATCGTGCTGGTCACGCAAGCCGTGAACGCCGATGCAGGCGGCGGGCTGATCCAGTATGCTGTCAGCCGTTTCCCGGCAGACAGGGTCCAGTTTACCGTCGAGGCTTGACGGATAAATCTATTGACTGTACCAATCGGTAAAGTGTAAACCGAAAGGTACAATCATGCTGTCGTTTTTCCGGCGTATCCAGCCGGCTCAGCCGCCGAGGGCCGCCTTCATCGCCGGTTTTGGCGCCTTCCTGGGGTTGGCCGTCCTCGGTCTCATTTCCAAATATGAATCGCTGCCGCTTCTGATCGCACCCTTCGGCGCGAGCTGCGTGTTGTTGTTTTCCGTCCCGGCCAGCCCGCTTTCCCAGCCGGTCAATGTCATTGGCGGCCATGTGCTGGCAACACTGATCGCCCTTGTTTTCAATATGCTGCTTCCCGATGCCTGGTGGTCTGTGGCGCTGGCCGGCGGCGTTGCCATCGCGCTCATGGCGGCGCTGCGCATGACCCATCCGCCGGCAGGGGCCGATGTACTGGTTGTGTTTGCGCTCGATCCGGCCCCCGAGTTTCTGCTCCTCCCCATTCTGGCTGGCAGTATCCTTCTGGTCGCCGTTGCCGTGCTTTATCATCGGGCAAGCGGCATTCGCTATCCCGTGGCGGGCATCTGATGGCAAGGCTGGTCGCGGAACGTTCCGATGTCATTCCGGTGCTGGCGGAGATCTTTCGCGAGCATGGCTATGAAGGCGCCAGCCTGAAGCTGATCGGTGATAAGACCGGGCTTGGCAAGGGTAGCCTCTATCACTTCTTTCCCGGTGGCAAGGAGGAGATGGCCACGGCCGTTCTGGAAGAAATCGGCGCCTGGTTCGAGACGAACATCTATCAACCGCTGGAAGAGCAGGAACCCGCACGGGCGCTCGCAGGCCTTTTTTCCGGTGTGTCGACCTATTTTCGCTCCGGTCGCCGTGTCTGTCTGGTCGGAGCCTTTGCGTTGAACGACAGCCGGGACCGCTTCCCGACGCTGGTCAAGCCCTATTTCGATCGTTGGCTGGCCACCCTTGCCGACGCGCTGGAACGCAGTGGTCGGGGGCGAGAGGAGGCTGAACGTTTGTCGCGGACGGTGGTCGCCGGCATTCAAGGCGCCATCGTTCTTGCCCGGGCGCTGGATGACGAAACGCCCTTTCGCGAAATGCTGGAACGGCTTGAGGCACGTTGCCGCCCGTAACCTGAAATGCAAACGCCCGCCGGATAGTCAGCCAGCGGGCGTTTTTATTGAGGCTTGGGCGCCTTAGTGCGCGCCGGACATATCGCCGAGAACGTCCTTCGAGGCAACCGTCGAGTCGGCCTTGAGCTTGTAGACCATCGGCACGCCGGTCGCGAGGTTGAGCTTGAGGATCTCTTCCTTGGAAAGGCGATCGAGCACCATGACGAGGGCGCGCAGCGAATTGCCGTGGGCGGCAACCAGAACGTTCTGGCCCGACAGCACGCGCGGCAGAATTTCTGTCAGGTAATAGGGCCAGACGCGGGCGCCCGTGTCACGCAGGCTTTCGCCACCCGGCGGCGGCACGTCGTAGGAGCGCCGCCAGATGTGAACCTGTTCCTCGCCCCACTTGGCGCGGGCGTCGTCCTTGTTCAGGCCGGAAAGATCGCCATAGTCACGCTCGTTCAGCGCTTCGTCCTTGATCGTCTCAAGGCCGGTCTGGCCGACATTTTCAAGAATGATGCCGAGCGTCTTCTGGGCGCGGGTCAGCGCCGAGGTGAAGGCGATATCGAACTTGATGCCGTATTCAGCGAGCGCCTTGCCGCCGGCATTGGCTTCTTCCACGCCGAGCGCGGTCAGGTCCGGGTCGCGCCAGCCGGTGAAAAGATTTTTCAGGTTCCATTCGCTCTGGCCGTGGCGAACGAGGACGAGGGTACCGCTCATGACATGATCCTCCGCTTGGGATGGTGGAAAGGCAATCAGGATTTCGACAGTCCGAGAACGTCGGACATCGTATAGAAGCCGGGCTTCTGCCCGAAGGCCCAGAGCGCGGCCTTGACCGCACCACGGGCAAAGATGGTGCGATCACCGGCGCTGTGCGACAGCGTTACGATTTCGCCTTCGCCGGCAAGCATCACCGAATGCTCGCCGATGACGGAGCCGCCGCGCAGCGTCGCAAAGCCGATATCGCCGGCATTGCGCGGGCCGGTATGGCCGTCGCGCACGCGCACCGAGGTTTCCGCCAAGTCGACGCCACGACCGTCCGCCGCGGCCTGACCGAGCAGCAGTGCCGTGCCGGAAGGGGCATCGACCTTGTGCTTGTGGTGCATTTCGAGAACTTCAATATCCCAGCCAGCGGCATCGAGCGAGCGGGCGGCTTGTCGCACCAGCTCGGCCAGAAGGTTCACGCCAAGGCTCATATTGCCGGATTTGACGACACGGGCATGGCGGGCGGCGGCGTGAATCTTGTCCTCGTCGGTGGCCGAGCAACCGGTCGTGCCGATGACATGGACGATGCGCGCCTGCGCGGCAAGCCCGGCATAATCCACTGTGGCTGCGGGAGAGGTGAAATCGATGACGCCCTCGGCATTGACGAAGGCGGCCAGCGGATCGGATGTCACGGGAACACCGAGCTTGCCCGCTCCGGCGATTTCGCCGGCATCGCGGCCGATGAGTGCCGAACCTTCGCGCTCGATGGCGGCATGCAGCGCCACGCCTTCCATCTCCGCGATGATGCGAATGAGCGTCTGGCCCATGCGCCCGCCCGCACCCGTCACCACCAGTTTCATGCCGGTCTTCGTCATGTCGCTTCCGTCAAATATCCGTTCGCACTGTTTGCAGGTTGTTGAGGCGCGCGTAAAGCCCGTTTTCGCGGGCACTCAGCGATTCATGCGTGCCTTCTTCCGCCACCTTGCCTTCGTGCATGACCACGATCTTGTCGGCATTGACGACGGTGGACAGGCGGTGGGCGATCACGATGACCGTGCGACCGGCCATGGCGGTGTCGAGTGCCTTCTGCACAAAGGCTTCCGATTCCGTATCGAGCGCAGACGTCGCCTCGTCGAGAAGCAGGATCGGTGCGTTGCGAACGAGGGCGCGGGCTATCGAAAGCCGCTGGCGCTGCCCGCCGGACAGCGTCACGCCGTTTTCACCGACAGGCGTATCGTAGCCCTGCGGCTGCGCCAGGATGAAATCATTGGCATAGGCCAGACGCGCAGCCTCCTCCACCTCTGCGTCTGTCGCATCGGGTCGGCCATAGCGGATGTTGTCGCGGATCGTGCCCTCGAACAGGTAGGGCTGCTGGGAGACATAGGCGAGATGCTCGCGCAGCGACGATTTCGTCACCATCGCGATATCCTGTCCGTCGATCAGGATCGAGCCGCTCGCCGGGTCATAGAAACGCGGAATGAGATTGATGATGGTCGACTTGCCGGCGCCGGAGGGTCCGACGAGTGCCGTTGTCTTGCCGCCCTCGGCCACGAAGGACACCCGGTCAAGCACCGGTTTGCCATTGCCGTAGGAGAAAGTCACATCGCGGAATTCGATGCGGGCATGCTCCGTCACAAGGGGTTTCGCACCGTCGACATCGCGCTGATGCGGTTCGATATCGAGAATTTCGTAGAGCATGCGGGCGTTGGTGACGGCGGCTTCGACGCGCACCTGAAGGCGGGCGAGGCGTCGGGCCGGATCGTAGGCCATCAGGAGCGCGGTGACGAAGGACACGAAAGCACCCGGCAGCGCGCCCTGATAGAGCGACATGTAGGCAGTGTAGGCGAGGACGCTGGAAATTGCCAGGCCGGCGAAGGTTTCCGTCATCGGCGCCGTGCGTTCGGCCAGGCGCGCGATCCTGTTGGCACGCCTTTCGGCGTCATCGATCAGCACCCGCACCTTGCTGTTCAACTGGTCTTCCATGGTGAAGGCCTTCACCACGGCAATGCCCTGCACGCTTTCCTGCATGGCGCCGAGAACGCGGCTGTTGATCTCCACTGACTGGCGCGTAGCCGCGCGCAGGCGCTTGGAGACATAGCGCAGGCCGAACATCAGGGGCGGCGCCACGATGAAGACGATCAGCGTCAGCACCCAGTCCTTCGACAGCATCACGCCGATGAGGGCGATCAGGGTCAGAAAGTCGCGTGCGACGGAGGTCACCGTCATGTTGAGCACATCGCGGATGCCGGAAATGTTCTGACTGATCTGGGCGGCAAGCTGGGCCGAGCGCGCTTCGCTGTAAAAGCCGACCGAGAGCTTCATGAGATGCTCATAGACGCGGCGCTGGTACTTGGCGACGATGTTGTTGCCGATCTTCAAGAGCAGAACCGCCTGCCAGTAGGTGGCGAAGCCGCGCGCCACGAAGGTCAGGAAGATAACCACGCAGATGATCCATATCATCCCGGAATCCGAGCGCCCGAAGGCTTCGTTGATCACCGATTCCATGATCCAGGCGGTAAAGGCCGTGGTGCCCGCCACAATACCGAGGCAGAGGATGGCAAGAATGTAGGACTTGAGATGTTCACGCCCGTTCTCGGCAACGACGCGCTTGAGAACCTCGCGCACGCCCTGGCTGTCGATGGCACGCTTCGGCTTATCCGCTTCGGTCAAGGGCGCGAAACCTTCCTGTGGGTTCAGATGCTTAGCCGCCGCGTCCTGTGTAAAAGTGCGTGGCGGTTTTGCGTCCGGAATTGCGCCTTAACGAAGAGATAGAGCATTTCCGTGACAGCGTTTGGAACGGAAATGCTCTATAGAGGCTGGAAAGCCGTTTGGCCATAGGGTTTCGCGCTGTCTGGGCTTAGCCGCGCCAGCGGCGGCCTTCAGTCGCGACACCGAAATTGGTAGGGGTGCGCGCATAGGCGGCAAGGCCGGCGAGCGCGGCCATCGGATGCGTTACCACATAGGTCGGGGTCGCGCGCAGCAGGGCGGAATGCGGCGCCTTGTCCTCGAAGGCCGCGCGGAATTCCGGCTTCTGCAGCGCCGGCAGGATTTTCTGCGAAATTCCGCCGGCGAGATAGACACCGCCGCGCGCCATGAAGGTCAACGCCAGATCACCGGCCACGCGGCCGAGATAGGTGGCAAACAGCGACAAGGTTTCGACCGCAACCGAATCGCTGCCTGAAAGGCCGGCCGTGGTGATATCAGCGGGATCGGCAAAACCCGGCTTCACGCCATCGGCCGCGCAAACGGCGCGGTAAAGGTTCACGAGGCCGCGGCCGCACAGAACCTGTTCTGCGGAGATGCGGCCTTCGATGCGGTCGAGATGCGGAAAGATGGAAAGATCGCGTTCGGTGCGCGGGCCGAGATCCATATGGCCGCCTTCGCCGGAGACCGGAATCCACCGGCGCTGGACATAGACGAGACCGGCAACGCCAAGGCCGGTGCCCGGTCCCAGCACGACGCGCGAGGCAACCTGCACCTTGCCCACCGAACCGATTTCCTCGCGGCTTTCTTCTGACAGCGAGGCGACGGCCAGCGCCTGCGCCTCGAAATCGTTGATGACGATAATGTCTTCAAGGCCGAGGCTTTGGCGCATGTCGGCCGGGCGCAGCACCCAGTGGCAGTTCGTCAGCGGGATTTCCTGCGCGGCGATGGGCCCCGCAACGGCAAGGATGGCCGAGCGCGGCTGAAGCGAGGTCTTGTCCAGCACGCCGGACTGGATCGCATCCTCGATATTGGGGAAATCCGCCGTCTTGAGCACGGGGAATTCTTTCGGCTCGGCATAGGCATCGATCAGAATGGAGAAGCGGGCATTCGTGCCGCCAATATCGCCGATCAGGATCGGAAAGGGCTGATGGTCGGTATCCGGGTATTTGAGCATCGTTGATCCAATCCGCGCCGCAGGGCGCCGTGGCAAGGGGCTGGCGGGTCCCGCCGAGAGCGGGCCGGGTTCAGGTGCAGGAATACACCCGAACGGTTACGGTTGAACGATAGCCCGGAAAGACCGATCATATCGCGCAAACGTGGTTTCAACCGATTGAATAGCGCTCCAGTCCGAGGGAGGCAAGCTCTTTCAGCGTGTGGCGGCGGGTGAAGCCAGAACGGCTGTGCAGGCCTTGGGAAGGTCGGCCAGCGTTACCGGCTTCGGCGGCTTGGGCGGCGGCGCATTGGGGTCCTTCTTCGGTGCGGCCCACGGTTCCTTGGTGAACCACCAGGCGAGATTCTTGCCGCAATCGTCGCCCGTCGGCGTCGAAGCCTGCTCCTTGCAGTTGGTGGAACCGGCGGGACAGCCGAGGCGAATGTGGAAATGCGCGTCGTGACCATAGATCGGGCGTACCTTGCCAAGCAGATTGCGGTCGCCGGTCCAGGTCTCGCAAAGCTTCTTCTTGATGGCCGGGTTGACGAAGATGCGCTGGATTTCCGGATAGCTTGCCGCCCGCATGATGAGGCGGGCGTGGGCGGGCGTCCACTTGTCGTTGATGGTCAGGAACTTGTTTGGTTCGAGCATCGAGGTGAATGGCATCTTCTCGCGCTCGTCGGCCGAAAGGCGGCGGTTCGGCATCGGCGTCAACCAGATATCGGCATCGAGGCCGATCTGGTGCGAGGCATGGCCGTTTTTCATCGGTCCGCCGCGCGGCTGGGAAATGTCGCCGATCAAAAGGCCCGGCCAGCCGTCCTTTGTGCCGTCGCGCGAAAGCTTCCGGATCGTGGAAAGGAGGTCGGGATGGCCCCAGTTGCGGTTGCGCGAAAGGCGCATCACCTGCCAGTTCGGCCCGTCGATGGGCAGCGCCTGCGCACCCTCGATGCAGCCCTTTGCGTAAAATCCATAGGGTGTCGGGATGCCGCTACTGGGCGCATTGACGGCGCCGAACAGTTCCTTGGCCGGCTTCGGACTGTCAGCCGCACTGGCCGGCAAGGCGCCCATGGCTGCCATGGAGATAGCGAGAAACGCACCAGAAATTCGGGAAAGAGAAAGGGTCATGCTGCCGCCGCTGAATGAAGCCCCGGTTTTCCGGGCAAATATGTTTTCTTGATAAACTGATTTGCGATTGGGGTGAAAGCGTGACCTTTGCTCCCCTGAAAGCAATGTGATCATGCGCCCCTGTTTTTCGCCCCACTTTTGCTTATGCTTTGGCGCGAAGCGGTTCAAAAGAGCGGGAAGGCATGGCTTTGATGCGGATGATGGTGAAGGAACTGGCGTTCGTGGCGGTGGCGCTTGTGGCGGCAATTCCGGCGGTGCGGGCCGAGGACAAGGTCTGGCGCCATGGCGTAACGCTCGGCGACACGCTGAAATATCCGCAGGGCTTTGCACGCTTCGATTACGTCAATCCCGATGCGCCGAAGGGCGGCACACTCCGGCTTTCCGCCGATGGCACCTTCGATACGTTCAATCCGGTTCTGTCGAAAGGAGAGGCCGCCGCTGGCGTGAGTGTGGTCTTCGATACGCTGCTGAAGGAATCCGGCGACGAAGTTTCTACCGCTTACGGTCTTCTGGCCGAAGCCGTATCCTACCCGGACGATATGTCAGAAGTGACCTTTCGCCTGCGACCCGAGGCCAAGTGGGCCGATGGCCAACCTGTCACACCGGCGGACGTGATTTTCTCGCTGGAAAAGCTGAGGGAGCATAACCCGCTCTACAGCAACTATTATCGCCATGTCACCGAAGCGGTGGAAACCGGCCCGCGTGAGGTGACCTTCCGTTTCGATGAAAAGAACAACCGCGAACTGCCGCAGATTCTCGGGCAGTTTCCCATCGTACCGAAGCATTGGTGGGAAGGCACGGGTCCCGATGGCAAGCCGAGGGACATTTCCCGCACCACGTTGGAGCCAGTCATGGGTTCCGGCGCCTACAGGATCGCCGCGTTTTCGCCGGGTGCGACTATCCGTTACGAACTGCGCGACGATTACTGGGCGAAGGATCTGCCGGTCAATATCGGTCAGGATAATTTCGGGGCCATCACCTATACCTATTTCGGTGACCGCGATGTGGAGTTCGAAGCTTTCCGCGCCGGCAATACTGACTACTGGTACGAGAACATGGCGGCGCGCTGGGCAACGGGTTACGATTTCCCGGCGGTGAAGGATGGGCGCGTCATCCGCGAGGAGGTCGAAAATCCCTTCCGCGCCACCGGCGTCATGCAGGCGCTTGCCCCCAACCTGCGCCGCGCCAAGTTCCAGGACGAGCGCGTGCGCGAGGCGCTGAACTACGCCTTCGATTTCGAAGAACTGAACCGCACCATCGCGTTCTCGGCCTACAAGCGTGTCGATAGCTACTTCTGGGGAACGGAGCTTGCCTCGTCCGGCCTGCCGGAAGGCCGGGAGAAGGAAATCCTCGACGCCCTGAAGGACAAGGTGCCCGCGCGGGTCTTCACCACGCCCTACACCAACCCGGTGGGCGGCGATCCCACGAAATCGCGCGAGAACCTGCGCAAGGCCATCGCCCTGTTCAAGGAAGCGGGCTATGAGTTGAAGGGCAATCGTATGGTCAATGCCAGGACCGGCGAGCCCTTCTCCTTCGAAATCCTGCTGTCCAGCCCGACGCTGGAGCGCTGGTCTGTGCCCTATGCCCAGAACCTCAAGAAAATCGGTGTGGAAGCCAGCATCCGCACGGTCGATGCCGCGCAATACACCAATCGCGTCCGCGCCTTCGATTATGATGTGACATGGGTCGTGTGGGCGCAGACGCTGCATCCCGGCAACGAGCAGTCGGATTACTGGGGCTCAGCCTCCGTCGGCAAGCAGGGCTCGAAGAACTATGCCGGCATTGCCGATCCGGCCATCGATGAACTGATCCGTCAGGTGACCTTTGCCCAGACACGCGCAGAACTCGTGCCGGCGGTGCATGCGCTCGACCGCGTACTTCTGGCCCATAATTACGTGATGCCGCTGTTTTACGGCAATACGGCGCGTCTTGCCTATTCCAGCCAGATCACCCACGCGAAGGAACTGCCCTATTACGGCACCGGCTTCCCGGACGCGTGGTGGTCGACGGCGGCGGGCAAATGAGCCGGGGTTGCGTTGGCGGGCCAAGCCGTTACCAAATGAAACCAAACGAATCACCATCCTCTGCAAAGGGCATGGCAGCTTGAATAAGACCGGAAGGGCCTGACCATATGGGCGGCTATATCCTCAGACGCCTTCTCCTGATGATCCCGACGATGATCGGCATCATGGGCATTTCCTTTCTCGTCGTGCAGTTTGCGCCAGGTGGGCCTGTCGAGCAGGTCATCTCCCAGCTCACGGGGCAGGGCGACAGCGCCTCCGACCGTTTAACCGGCGGTGGCGACATGCTGGGCGCGCAGGATTTTTCCTCGCAGGATAGTGCGAAATATCGCGGCGCGCAGGGGCTTGACCCTGAACTGATCGCCAAGCTGGAAAAGCAGTTCGGCTTCGACAAGCCGCCGCTGACCCGCTTTCTGGAGATGATGGGCAATTACATTCGCTTCGATTTCGGCGAAAGCTTCTTCCGCAACACGCCGGTGATCGATCTCATCCTTGAGAAAATGCCCGTATCAATCTCGCTCGGTGTGTGGATTCTTCTGTTTTCCTACACGATTTCCATTCCCCTTGGCATACGCAAGGCGGTGAAAGATGGTTCGGCCTTCGACGTCTGGACGTCTGGCATCATCATCATCGGCTATGCCGTGCCGAGCTTTCTTTTCGGCATTCTGCTCATCGTCCTGTTTGCCGGCGGGTCCTTCTTCGACTGGTTCCCGCTGCGGGGCCTCACCTCCGACAACTTCGATCAGCTTTCCTGGTGGGAAAAGATAGTCGACTATTTCTGGCACCTGACGCTACCGCTGATTTCGCTGGCGCTCTCGGCCTTCGCAACGACGACGCTTCTGACCAAAAACTCCTTCCTTGATGAAATCCGCAAGCAATATGTGGTGACGGCGCGCGCCAAGGGGCTTTCGGAACACCGGGTTCTGTATGGCCACGTTTTCCGCAATGCCATGCTCATCGTCATCGCCGGTTTTCCGGGTGCCTTCATTTCGGCCTTCTTCACCGGTTCGCTGCTGATCGAGAACATCTTCTCGTTGGATGGTCTGGGCCGCCTTGGCTATCTCGCTATCGTCAACCGCGATTATCCCATCGTCTTCGGCACGCTCTATATCTTCTCGCTGCTGGGCCTCGTCGTCAGTCTCGTCTCCGACCTGATCTACACCTGGATCGATCCGCGCATCGACTTCGAAAAGAGGGAGGTCTGACATGGAAGCCACCTCGGCCACGACAACAATGGCGGAGAAGCCCCGTCGTCCCTTCCTCTCGCCGGTCAATAGGCGGCGTTTGGAGAACTTCAAGGCGAACCGGCGCGGCTACTGGTCCTTCTGGCTGTTCATGGTGCTGTTCGTTCTCAGCCTCGGCGCGGAGTTCATCGCCAACGACCGGCCGCTTCTCGTGTCCTACAAGGGTGAAATCCTGTTTCCTGTGGTGGTGAACTATCCGGAAGAGAAATTCGGCGGCTTCCTCGCCGAAACCGATTACCGGTCCTCCTTCATTGCCGACGAGATCAATGCGAACGGCTGGGCCATCTGGCCACCGATCCATTATTCCTACAACACCGTGAATTCGAACATTCCGCATTCCGCACCAACAGCGCCCTTTTGGCTGATGAGCAAGGAAGAGCGCTGTTCGGCCTATCCGAAGGGCGTCGAAGACCCCGATTGCAATCTCGGCAATTTGAACTGGCTCGGCACCGACGATCAGGCTCGCGACGTGACGGCGCGCATGATCTATGGTTTCCGCATCTCCGTTCTGTTCGGGCTGGCGCTGACGATCTGCTCGGCCGTGGTGGGCGTGACGGCGGGTGCGGTGCAGGGCTATTTCGGTGGCTGGACCGACCTTCTGATGCAGCGCTTCATCGAGATCTGGTCATCGATGCCGGTGCTCTATATTCTGCTCATCATCGCCGCTATCCTGCCGCCGGGCTTCTTCATCCTGCTCGGCATTATGCTTCTGTTTTCGTGGGTCGGCTTCGTCGGCGTGGTGCGCGCGGAGTTTCTCAGGGCACGTAATTTCGAATATGTGCGGGCGGCCCGCGCGCTCGGTGTCGGCAATGCCACGATCATGGCGCGTCACCTCCTCCCCAATGCCATGGTGGCGACGCTCACCTTCCTGCCGTTCATCCTCTCGGGCTCCATCACCACGCTCACCTCGCTCGATTTCCTCGGCTTCGGCATGCCGCCCGGCTCGCCATCGCTTGGCGAACTCATCGCGCAGGGCAAGAAGAACCTTCAGGCGCCCTGGCTGGGGCTCACTGCCTTCTTCACCATGTCGATCATGCTCTCGCTGCTGATCTTCGTCGGAGAAGCCGTGCGCGACGCCTTCGATCCGCGCAAGACATTCCGGTGAGGCGGCCATGACAGAACAAAAGACCCCGCTGCTTTCCGTAAAGAACCTCTCCGTTGCCTTTCATCAGGGTGGCAAGACATCGCTGGCTGTCGATGGCGTTTCCTTTGACATCATGCCGGGTGAGGTCGTGGCGCTGGTGGGGGAAAGCGGGTCCGGCAAGTCGGTCTCGGCCAATTCGATCCTGAGGCTTCTGCCCTATCCCGCCGCAAGCCACCCGTCCGGCGAAATCCTGTTTCAGGGCAAGGACCTGCTGAAGGCCGACGAACGTTCGCTGAGGCAGGTGCGCGGCAATGACATTACCATGATCTTTCAGGAGCCGATGACCTCGCTCAATCCGCTGCATTCCATCGAGAAGCAGATTGGCGAGATCCTTGAACTCCATCAGGCCATCACCGGTGAAAAGGCCCGTTCCCGCACGCTGGAACTGCTCAATCAGGTCGGCATCCGCGAGCCGGAGAAGCGCCTGAAAGCCTATCCGCACGAGCTTTCCGGCGGCCAGCGCCAGCGCGTGATGATTGCCATGGCGCTTGCCAACCGCCCGGCGCTGCTGATCGCCGACGAGCCGACGACCGCGCTCGACGTGACCGTCCAGGCGCAGATCCTCGAACTGCTGCGCGATCTGAAAACCGGCCACGGCATGTCCATGCTGTTCATCACCCATGATCTCGGCATCGTTCGCAAGTTCGCCGACCGGGTCTGCGTGATGACGAAGGGCCGGATCGTCGAGACCGGCCCGGTGGAAGAGGTCTTCAATCATCCGCAGCATGACTACACGAAGCATCTTCTGTCCGCAGAACCGCGCGGCGAGCCGCCGCTGGCCGATACCTCGCGCCCCGTGGTGATGGAAGGCGACGACATTCGCGTCTGGTTCCCCATCAAGGCCGGCTTTTTGCGCCGGACCGTCGATCATGTGAAGGCAGTCGACGGGATCGATGTGACGCTGCGCGCCGGCCAGACGCTCGGTGTCGTCGGCGAATCCGGCTCCGGCAAGACGACACTCGGTCTGGCGCTGACGCGACTCATCTCGTCCAAGGGGCGGATCGCCTTTCTCGGCAAGGATATCAATGCCTACTCCTTCAAGGAGATGCGGCCGCTGCGCGACCGCCTGCAGGTGGTGTTCCAGGACCCCTTCGGCTCACTCTCGCCGCGCATGACGGTGGGTGACATCATTGCCGAGGGTCTTCAGGTGCATGAACCGACGCTCGATGCCGAAGGGCGCGATGCCCGCGTGGTCGAGGCGCTGAACGAGGTGGGCCTCGACCCAGCCACCCGCTGGCGCTATCCGCACGAATTCTCCGGCGGCCAGCGTCAGCGCATCGCGATCGCCCGTGCCATGGTGCTGAAGCCTCGCTTCGTGATGCTGGACGAGCCGACCTCTGCTCTGGATATGAGCGTGCAGGCGCAGGTGGTGGATCTGTTGCGCGATCTCCAGAAGCGGCATGATCTCGCCTATCTCTTCATCAGCCATGACCTGAAGGTGGTGAAGGCGCTCGCCAACGACATTATCGTCATGCGCGCCGGTCGCGTGGTGGAGCAGGGCCCGTCGTCGGAAATCTTCGCCGCGCCGAAGGAGCCTTACACCAAGGCCCTGCTGGCCGCGGCCTTTAATCTCGAAGCCCGCCCGGCTGTCAGCCAGTAACGAAAGACCAGAGGAACCTGCCATGCGTGCGAAAAGCGCCATTATTCTCGACCTGAAATTCGCGCGCGACAATCTCCAGCAGACGATTCAGGCCTTCTTTCCCGACCGGGAGATCATCGATCTGGCAGAGCCGGAAAATACAGCGCGTGACCTGTCCGGCATCGACTATGCGGTGGTGTGGAAGCCGGATGCCGATCTTTTCCGCCGCGCACCCGATCTCAAGGTGCTCTTTTCCGGCGGTGCAGGCGTCGATCACATCATGTCGGTCAAGGGCATTCCCGATATTCCGATCGTCCGCTTCGTGGATCGCAACCTGACGACCCGCATGAGCGAGTGGATCGTGCTGCAATGCCTCATCCACCTGCGCCGCGTTCTGCCTTATCTGGAGCAGCAGAAGAAGCATGTGTGGAGCGAGTTCCTTCAGCCGGAAGCCTCCGAAATCACGGTCGGCCTCATGGGGCTCGGGGTGCTCGGACTTGATGCCGCCGCCAAGCTCAAGACGCTCGGTTTCACCGTTATCGGCTGGTCGCGCACGAAGAAGGACATTGAGGGGATGGAAACCTTCGATGCGAGCGATATGGACGCCTTCCTGTCGCGCACCGATTTCCTCGTCGGCCTTCTGCCGCTGACTCCGGAAACGACAGGCCTCTATGATCGCGATCTGTTCGGCAAGCTCCGCCAGGGCGGCGCGCTCGGCAAGCCGGTCTTCATCAATGCCGGGCGAGGCAAGAGCCAGAACGAGGTCGACCTGCACGCCGCGCTTACGGACGGTACGCTGGGCGGCGCTTCGGTGGATGTGTTCGAGGTGGAGCCGCTACCGGAAACAAGCCCGCTCTGGGGGCTGGATAATCTCGTCATCACCCCGCATGCGGCCGCGCCTTCCGAGCCGGCAGCGCTGTTTAAGCTCATGCAGGAGCAGATTGACCGTTTTGAACGGGGTGAAACGTTGCAGTTCACCGTGAATACTGCGGCAGGCTATTGAGGAATTGCCACTGCCGAGGGTGGACAGCGGCAATGGTTATTTCCTAGTCTGCCCGCTTGAGGGAGAGCGACTGAGCTCGCGGGGGATGTGCAGATGACGAAAACGGATATTGCAGCGCGTGTGTTCAATCACACGTTCAAGCTGGACCCGATCATCCGCAGCCTGATCGATACCGACTTTTACAAGCTCTTGATGCTGCAAATGATCTGGAAGCTGCATCCGGATGTGGATGTCACCTTCTCGGTCATCAACCGCACCAAGACGGTGCGTCTCGCCGATGAGATCGATGAAGGCGAGTTGCGCGCCCAGCTCGATTTTGCCCGCACGCTGCGCCTCACCAAGAAGGAAATGATCTGGCTGGCCGGTAACACGTTCTATGGACGCGCCCAGATCTTCGAACCGGAATTCCTCGCCTGGCTCTCCACCTATCAGCTTCCTGAGTATGAGCTGGTGAAGCGTGACGGCCAGTACGAACTGACCTTCCACGGCCGCTGGAAGGATACGACGATGTGGGAAATCCCCGCACTCGCCATCATCAACGAGCTGCGCTCGCGCGCCGCCATGCGCAATCTCGGCTTCTTCACGCTGGATGTGCTCTATGCCCGCGCCAAGGCCAAGATGTGGGCGAAGGTGGAGCGGCTGCGCGAGTTGCCGCGGCTCAAGATTTCTGATTTCGGCACCCGTCGCCGTCACTCCTTCCTGTGGCAGCGCTGGTGCGTTGAAGCGTTGAAGGAAGGCATCGGCCCCGGTTTCACCGGTACGAGCAACGTATTGCTGGCTATGGATTCTGATCTGGAAGCCGTCGGGACCAACGCCCACGAACTGCCGATGGTGGCGGCCGCACTTGCCAACAATGACGAGGAATTGCGCGCCGCGCCCTACAAGATTCTGCGTGACTGGAACAGGCTTTACGGTGGCAACCTGCTGATCGTTCTGCCTGATGCCTTCGGTACAGCCGCTTTCCTGCGCGGTGCGCCGGACTGGGTGGCAGACTGGACAGGCTTCCGTCCGGACAGTGCCCCGCCCATCGAAGGCGGCGAAAAAATCGTGCGCTGGTGGCAGGAAAAGGGCCGGGATCCCAAGAAGAAGCTTCTGATCTTTTCCGATGGCCTCGATGTCGATGCGATCGTCGATACCTACCGCCATTTCGAGGGGCGCGTGCGCATGAGCTTTGGCTGGGGCACCAATCTCACCAACGATTTCGCCGGTTGCGCGCCGAGCGAGATCGCCGGCCTCAAGCCCATTTCCATCGTTTGCAAGGTGACGGAGGCCAATGGCCGCCCGGCGGTAAAACTGTCCGACAACCCGGAGAAGGCAACCGGTGATCCCGCCGAAGTCGAGCGCTACCTGAAATTCTTCGGCCAGGAAGACCGCGTCGTCCAGCCTGTCCGGGTCTGAGGCAGAGCCTGTAAGACATGCAAAAGCCCCTGCGGGTCATCCCGAGGGGCTTTCCATCCACGGCTTTTGAAGAGAAATCCTAACGCCAGTTCTTCGCCCAACCGGTCTGCGGCTGCGTGCTGCGGCTCAGGCTGCCGATGAGATAGCCGACAGCCATGCCGGAAAGCGCTGCAATCGCGGCAACGGATGTCGCGGCACCCGGATTGTCGCGCACGGTTTCCAGCGCCTGCTGACCACCTTCACGCACGGTGGACGCAGCGCGGCGCAAGCCGCCCTTAGCCTCGTCCAGTCGATCTTCGGCCTTTTCCCTGAATGATCCCGCCTGCGACGACACCGACTCGGTCAAGCTGGCAATCTGCTCGCGCAACGCCGCAATCTGCTCTTCGATGGTTGCTTCGGTCAATTTCTGAGCCACGTTTCATCTCCTTCGTGAGTATTTGAAGGGAAAACGCCGAATGACAAGGAAGGTTCCCGGCAAGCAGGCAACGCATGTTAGGTAAAAGCTGTTCATTCTCTCGGAAGAGTGGCGGACAGGGTGGGATTCGAACCCACGGTACGCTTTCACGTACACACGCGTTCCAGGCGTGCGCCTTAAACCACTCGGCCACCTGTCCGTCTAAACATCTGCAAGGTGCAAAACCTGCAAATCACTGGAACGGCGCGATATATACCGATGATTTTCAAAGGATCAACCTGAATCTGACGTTTTCTTGAAGGCTTCTGTGAAAAGAGGTTCGAGGATGGCATTGTCGCGGGCGTCAGCCCATCCTATCTTTAGCCGCAACGGGGCCTTGCGAAGGCGGAAAGGACTGGGTTTCATGCGGTTTTTCGCCCGGTTCATAAGCTTTGTGATGTTGGTAGCGGCTGTGGTCGTTGCGGCTGTCGATGCCATTCGTTTTGTTGCCACCTCGCTTCTGGAACTGCTGCCCTTCAGGGCTGTTCTCGTCTGGCTGGACATAAGTCCGGAAGCGCTTTCCAGCCTTGCGGGTGGCGCTGGCAAAGGCCTGCTCGAAGCCTTGATCGCTCAACCGGCCGCCCCCGTCTTTCTGGTGCTGTCGCTGCTTTTCTGGATGGCGGGTTATCGCCGTCCCAAGCCCTTCAGGCCGTTCGCCACGACCGGGGCCTGATACTCTGGAGGATAATCATGTTCGGTTTTCATGAAAAAAAGGTGGTCATGCCGAGCCCGGAAGCCGCGCTGCCCGGTCGTGCAGAGCCCATTCCCACGGCAACGAATCACTTCGTCAACGCTCATCCGCTCAAGGGCCCCTATCCCGATGGCTTCGAAACCGCCGTGTTCGGCATGGGGTGCTTCTGGGGTGCTGAGCGTCTATTCTGGAAAATGCCGGGCGTCTGGGTGACGGCGGTCGGCTATTCCGGCGGGCTGACGCCCAACCCGACCTATCGCGAGACGACGACGGGGCTGACCGGCCATGCCGAGGTCGTTCTCGTGGTCTTCGATCCCTCCATCATTTCCTATGGTGCGTTGCTCAAGACCTTCTTCGAGGAACACGACCCGACACAGGGCATGCGTCAGGGCAATGATGTCGGGACCACCTATCGCTCGACGATCTACACGACGACACCGGAGCAGCAGGACGAGGCGTTCGCAGCACGCGATGCCTTTGCCGCGGCGCTGCAAAAGGCCGGCCATCGCAGCCCGATCACGACGGAGATCGCTCCGCTCGGCCCATTCTATTTCGCCGAGGCCGATCATCAGCAATACCTCGCCAAGGTGCCGGATGGCTATTGTGGTCTGCGGGGCACGGGCGTCGCGTGCCCGGTCGCAAGGGATTGAAAGAAAAACGTTTTGGTTGCAAGTGATGAAGCGCTGGCTCCCTGAGGGGCCGGCGTTTTTTGCGTGTTCGGCAGTCAGTGCGCAAATCTTTACCAGTTGAAAAAAACCGGATGAATTTTTGTTTTAGCCGTGCAAGACTGCTTCCAACCGCGCTCATGGCGGATTGCGCTGCGGCAGCGCCTTTCGACGAGCGACGGGGGGAACAGGTTTCAACAGCGATGACAGGGCTGAAAAAAATGAAGAAAAGCTTTTTGACCATGCTGGCGCTTGCCGCGATGTCCACGACCGCACTTGCCGCCGATGTGAAGCCGGCGCTGGTTTATGGCACGGGCGGCAAATTCGACAAGTCGTTCAACGAAGCCGCCTTTGCCGGTGCCGAGAAGTTCAAGGCCGAAACCGGCATCGACTATCGTGATTTCGAGCCGACCGGCGATACGCAGGGCGAGCAGGCCATCCGCAACTTCGCCAGCCGCGGCTATAACCCGGTTGTCGCCGTGTCCTTCGCCTGGACCTCGGCCATCGAAAAGGTGGCCGCCGAATTCCCGGACACCAAGTTCGTGCTGGTCGATTCCGTGGTTGAAAAGCCGAATGTCCGTTCGGTTGTCTACGCGGAGCATGAAGGCTCCTATCTCGTTGGTGTTCTCGCCGGCATGGCCTCGAAGAGCGGCAAGATCGGTTTTGTCGGCGGCATGGACATTCCGCTGATCCGCAAGTTCGAATGCGGTTATGAGCAGGGCGCCCGCGCAGCCAACCCCAAGATCGAAGTGTTCCAGAACATGACCGGCACGACGGGTGCCGCCTGGAATGACCCGGTTCGCGGCGGTGAACTCACCAAGTCGCAGATCGATCAGGGTGCGGATGTGGTCTACGCGGCTGCCGGCGCAACCGGTCTCGGCGTTCTGCAGACCGCTGCCGATAACAAGAAGCTGTCGATCGGCGTCGATTCCAACCAGAACCACCTGCATCCGGGCTCGGTGCTGACCTCGATGGTCAAGCGCGTCGATCTCGCTGTTTATAATGCCTATGCCGATGCCAAGGGTGACAAGTTCACCGGGGGTATCGTTGCCATGGGCGTGAAGGACGATGGCGTGGCTTGGGCGCTGGATGATAACAACAAGGCGCTGATCACGCCGGAAATGAAGGCTGCTGTCGACAAGGCAAAGGCCGACATCATCTCGGGCGCGGTCAAGGTACACGACTATATGTCGGACAACGCCTGCCCGAAGTCCTGATCGAACTGAAATCCATCGCGAACGCGGGCGGGCTGCCATGCCCGTCCGCTTTCCGTTCCGTTCGTTTCGGGGGGTATGCGGTTTGGTTGACGTTCCAGCCATTGAACTCATCGGGATCGATAAGCGGTTCGGTCTCGTTCACGCCAACAAGGCGATCAATCTGAAGGTTGGGAAGGGCTCGATCCACGGCATCATCGGTGAAAACGGTGCCGGCAAATCGACGCTCATGTCCATTCTCTATGGTTTCTATCAGGCCGATAGCGGTGAAATCCGCGTTGACGGCCAGCCGATCCACATTCGCGACAGCCAGGCGGCGATTGCGGCGGGCATCGGCATGGTCCACCAGCACTTCATGTTGGTCGAAAATTTCACGGTTCTCGAAAACATCATGCTGGGTGCGGAAGGCGGCGCGCTGCTGCGCGGCGGCGTGAGCCGGGTGCGCAGCGAATTGAAGCGTCTGGAAGAGGCGTATGGGCTTGAAGTTGAACCCGATGCGGTGATCGAGGAGTTGCCGGTCGGTCTCCAGCAGCGGGTCGAAATCCTCAAGGCACTGTATCGCGGCGCTGAAATCCTCATTCTCGACGAGCCGACTGGAGTGCTGACGCCGGCCGAGGCCGATCACCTGTTCAAAATTCTCGCGCAATTGCGCGATCAGGGAAAAACGGTGATCTTCATTACCCATAAGCTGCGCGAGATCATGGCCGTGACGGATACCGTCTCGGTGATGCGCCGCGGCGAGATGGTGGCGACGGTGAAGACAGCCGAAACCTCCGTGGAGGAACTGGCTGAACTGATGGTCGGCCGCCGCGTTCTGCTCCGGGTCGAAAAGGGAGCATCTGAGCCCGGTGATGTGCTGCTTTCGGTCCGCAATCTCACCGTCAAGGATAATCGCGGCGTCGTCATGGTCGATAACGTCTCCTTCGACGTGCGCGCCGGCGAAATCACCGGTATTGCCGGCGTGGCGGGCAATGGCCAGTCGGAACTGCTGGAAGCCATTGCCGGTATCCGCAAGCCGGTGTCGGGCGAGATTTTTGTCAACGGCCAGTCACTTGCCAAGGCCGATCCGGCCTATCTGCGTGAGATCGGGCTTGCCCATATTCCGGAAGACCGTCACCACATGGGCCTTGTGCTTCCCTTCGAGGAGTATGAGAACGCAGCGCTCGGCTATCACCGGGATGCCGCTTATGGAAAAGGTCCGTTTCTCGATCTCGAGGCGATGCGCGAGGATGCGAAAGCCAAGATCGAGAAATACGATATCCGTCCGCCGGATTGTCGGTTGAAGACCGCCAATTTCTCGGGCGGCAACCAGCAGAAGATTGTCTGTGCCCGTGAAATCGAGCGCGATCCCAAGGTGTTGATCATCGGTCAGCCGACACGCGGCGTCGATATCGGTGCGATCGAGTTCATTCACAAACGCATCATCGACATGCGCGACAGCGGCAAGGCTGTGCTGCTGGTTTCCGTCGAACTGGATGAAATCCGGGCGTTGGCCGACCGTGTGCTGGTGATGTTCGCCGGGCATGTGGTGGGCGAAACCGTGCCCGATGCCGATGAAAAGACGCTGGGCCTGATGATGGCCGGCATCGCCGCATGAGGCCCGCATGAGCACTGCTTCCGTCAAGCTTCCGAACTGGATCAATTACGGCCTGATGCCGCTTCTCAACCTTACGGTCGCCTTCGTGATTTCGGGGCTGGTCGTCTGGCTGATCGGCGAGGATCCGTTCGAAGCCGTCAAGCTGATGCTGGAAGGTGCGGTGGGAAACGGCGAGGGCATCGGCTTTACCCTCTACTACGCCACAAGCTTCATCTTCACCGGCCTTTCGGTGGCCGTCGCCTTCCATGCCGGGCTGTTCAATATCGGCTCGGAAGGTCAGGCCTATGTCGGCGGGCTCGGGGCGGCACTGGCAGCGCTGGCGCTTGACCGTTACGTGCCGTGGTATGTCACCATGCCTGTGGCTGTCATCGCCGCTGCCCTGTTCGGGGCGGCCTGGGCCTTCATTCCCGCCTGGATGCAGGCGAAGCGCGGCAGCCACATCGTTATCACCACCATCATGTTCAACTTCATCGGCGCGGCGCTGATGGTCTATCTGCTGGTCCACGTACTGATCGTGCCCGGCAAGATGGCGCCCGAAACCCGTACCTTCCTTGAGGGTGGACAATTGCCGAAGCTTGACTGGCTGATGGCGCTGTTCGGCATGAAGCTCGGTCCCGCACCGTTCAACGTATCGTTCATCATCGCGCTGGTGGCGGCCTTCCTTGTCTGGGTGCTGATCTGGCGCACGAAGCTGGGTTACGAGATGCGCACGCTCGGCATCAGCCCGTCGGCGGCGATTTATGCCGGCGTGCCCTATGTCCGTACCGTCATCGTCGCCATGCTGATCTCAGGCGGTCTTGCCGGCATGATGGCGCTCAACCCGGTCATGGGCGCTTCCGCCCGGTTACAGGTGGAATTCGTCGGTGGTGCGGGCTTCGTCGGTATCGCCGTGTCACTCATGGGGCGCAGCCATCCGGTCGGCATCGTGCTCGCCGCCATCCTGTTCGGCATGCTCTATCAGGGCGGCAACTGGGTGTCGTTCGAAATGCCCAATATCACCCGTGATATGATCGTGGTCATTCAGGGGCTCGTCATCCTGTTTGCCGGTGCGCTGGAATTCATGTTCCGCCCGGCCATCGTGAAGATCTACACCCGGCTGGCCGGGGCTTGAGGAGACAGGAATGGACGGTTTCGATATTTTCGTCAGCATTCTCGGCTCTACCATACGCCTGTCGATCCCGCTGATCTTCACCGCCCTTGCCGGGCTCTTTTCCGAACGCGCCGGTGTGTTCGACATCGGTCTGGAAGGCAAGATGCTGGCGGCGGCCTTCGCCTCGGCTTGCGTCGCCTATCTCACGGGTTCGGCCTTTGCCGGGCTCGGTGCCGGCATCGTCGTATCGATCCTCTTGTCGCTGGTGCATGGCTTTGCCTCGATTACCAGCCGCGGCAACCAGATCGTTTCCGGCGTGGCGCTGAACTTCGTCGCGGCGGGGCTCACCATTGTTCTGGGGCAGGCGTGGTTCGGGCAGGGCGGCCGTACGCCCACCTTGCCGACGACCGCACGCTTCCAGCCGATCACGTTGCCCGGTGCCGATCTCCTGCGCGACGTGCCGATCCTGGGACCCTTCTACGCCAACGTCGTTTCCGGCCACAATCTTCTGACCTATCTCGCCTTCCTTGCCGTTCCGGCCTGCGCCTGGGTGCTGTATCGCACCCGGTTCGGTCTAAGATTGCGTGCCGTCGGTGAAAATCCGGGCGCAGTGGATACGGCCGGCATTTCGGTCGTGTGGCTGCGCTACCGCGCCGTTATCGTCGCGGGTTTCCTTTGCGGCTTCTCTGGCACCTATCTTGCCATTGCCCAGTCGGCCGCCTTCATCCAGAACATGTCGGCGGGCAAGGGCTATATCGCGCTTGCCGCGCTCATCTTTGCCAAGTGGAAGCCGGTGCCGGTGCTGTTTGCCTGCCTGCTGTTCGGCTTCCTCGATGCCATGGCCAACTTCATGCAGGGCAAGGCCATTCCCGGCATCGGCGAGGTGCCGGTTCAGATTTTCCAGGCGCTGCCCTATGTGCTGACCTGCATTCTGCTTGCCGGTTTCATCGGCGTTGCCCGCCCGCCCAGGGCGGGCGGTGTCGCCTATACCAAGGAACGCTGATATGGCCCACGATCTCTTCGAGGCGGCGCGCAGCGCCATGAAATTCGCGCACGCCCCCTATTCAAAGTTCCCGGTGGGCGCGGCGATCCGCGCCGATGACGGCAAGGTCTATACCGGCGCAAACATCGAGAACCTGTCCTTTCCGCAAGGCTGGTGCGCCGAACCGACGGCCATCGGCTGTATGGTCATGGGCGGAGGCAAGAAGATCGTCGAAATGGCCGTGATCGCCGAAAAGCTGGCGCTTTGCCCGCCCTGCGGCGGCTGCCGACAGAAGATCGCGGAATTCGCCGAGGCCGGAACGCGCATCTACCTTTGCGATGAAACAGGTGTGCAAAAGACCCTGACCATGGATGAACTCCTGCCCTTGTCCTTCAAGACGGATCTTCTCGGATGAAGGACGTGACAGATCTGCTCGTCGAGCGTCTCGATGGTTTGATGCCGCGCGTCGCGGTGGTGCTTGGGTCCGGCCTCGGGCCACTTGCCGACGAGATCGATGTCAAGGTCCGCATTCCCTATGGCGAATTGCCGGGCTTTCCGGTCGGCCGGGTTTCAGGCCATGCCGGTGAGCTGATTGCCGGCCATATCGGGCGCGAACCGGTCGTCATGCTTTCGGGCCGGGTGCATTATTACGAAAGCGGCGACGCCCGTGCCATGCGCCGTCCTATCGAGGTTCTGGCAGGGCTCGGCGTCCAGTCCATCCTTTTGACCAATGCCGCAGGGTCGTTGCGGGAAGACATGCCGCCGGGCTCGGTCATGTCGATTACCGATCACATCAACTATTCCGGCATGAATCCGCTGATCTCAGAGGAAAGCGATGGCCGTTTTGTCGGCATGACCACGGCCTATGACGATGTGCTCGGTTATCGTATCCGGGCGTCTGCCGAAAAGCTCGGCATGCCCATCCACAAGGGTGTCTATATGTGGTTTTCCGGCCCGAGCTTCGAAACGCCGGCGGAAATCCGCATGGCGCGTATTCTGGGGGCCGATGCCGTTGGCATGTCCACCGTGCCGGAAGTCATTCTGTCGCGCTTTTTCGGGCTGCGTGTGGCCGCCGCATCGGTTATTACCAATTTCGGGGCCGGCATGACCGGCGCGGAACAAAGCCACGACGAAACCAAGGAATGGGCCCCCGCTGGCGGCAGGCGTCTGGCCGCCATCCTGAAAGACATGATTGCCGAGGGAGGATTCGAGGCATGAGCGAGTTGAACCTCAGGGAAGTGGCGCTTTTGGCGCTGACCCTTCTCGATCTTACCAATCTGAAGGAAGGCTGCACGGAAGCGGATGTGAAGGCGCTGTGCAAGCGTGCCCGGACGCCCTTCGGCGATGTCGCCGCCATCTGCATCTGGCCGCGCTTCGTGGCCGCCGCCGCTGCAACGCTCGGTGATGGCAGTCCGATCCGTATCGCCACGGTCGTCAACTTTCCTTCCGGCGACGAACCGCTGGCCGATGTGCTGGCCGAGACGGAGCGGGCGATTGCCGATGGTGCCGACGAAATCGACCTCGTCATGCCCTACAAGGCGCTGCTGGCCGGTGATGAAGCTGCCTGCGAGGCCATGGTGAAGGCGGTGCGCAACGTTTGCCCCGATCCGGTCAAGCTCAAGGTCATCATCGAATCTGGTGAACTGAAGGACAAGGCACTCATTCGCCGCGCCTCCGAAATCGCCATTGCGGGCGGGGCAGACTTCATCAAGACCTCGACTGGTAAGGTGGCGGTCAATGCGACGCTCGAGGCGGCAGATACGATGCTGCACGCCATTCGCGATCTGGGCCGCGATTCCGTCCGCAATGTCGGCTTCAAGGCGGCGGGCGGCATTTCCACGGTCAATGAGGCAGCGTTCTATCTCGATCTGGCCGACACCATTCGCGGACCGGATTGGGCCATTCCCTCGACTTTCCGCTTCGGCGCCTCCAGCCTGCTGGACAATATCCTTGCGGTTCTGGCGGGTGGTCACCAGTCGACCACAAAAGGTTATTGAGGGCGCCATGATTCCGCAGGAAATCATTCGCCGCAAACGTGACGGGCAAGAACTGAGCGGCGCGGAAATCGCGGCCTTCATCGAGGGCCTGACGCGGGAAACCGTTTCCGAAGGGCAGGTCGCGGCCTTTGCCATGGCCACGTTCTTCCGGGGCATGAGTCGCGACGAAGTGATTGCGCTGACGCTTTCCATGCGCGACTCCGGCGATGTTCTGGCCTGGGCCGATGCCGGCAAGCCGGTGGCGGACAAGCACTCGACCGGTGGTGTCGGCGATAATGTCTCGCTGATGCTGGCGCCTATCGTCGCCGCCTGCGGGCTGGCAGTTCCGATGATTTCCGGGCGCGGCCTTGGCCACACCGGTGGCACGCTCGATAAGTTCCAGTCCATTCCCGGCTATGATGTCATGCCGGGCGAGGCCGTTTTGCGCCGGGTGGTGAAGGAGGTCGGCTGCGCCATCATTGGCCAGACGGGTGATCTCGCCCCCGCCGACAAGCGCCTCTATGCTATTCGCGATGTGACGGCGACGGTGGAATCCATTCCGCTGATTACCGCGTCCATTCTCTCCAAAAAGCTCGCCGCTGGCCTTGAAAGCCTCGTGCTCGATGTGAAATGCGGCAACGGCGCCTTTATGGCGCGCCGTGAGGACGCCGAGGCGCTGGCGCGCTCGCTGGTCGAGGTGGCGAACGGCGCTGGTGTGAAGACGGCAGCCCTTCTGACCGATATGAACGAGCCGCTCGCTGACGCCGCCGGCAACGCCGTGGAAGTGGCGAATGCCGTCTCCTTCCTGCGTGGCGAAAAAGCGGGAACGCGGCTCGATGCCGTGACCTTCGCTCTGGCGGCGGAAATGCTCGTGCAGGCCGGTATGTTCACAACGCATGATGCCGCTGAAGCCGCGGCCCGCAAGACGCTTGCAAGCGGCGTGGCCGCCGAGATTTTCGCACGCATGGTGCATGCGCTGGGCGGCCCCGCCGACTTCATGGAAAAGCCCGAGGCCTATCTGGTCAAGGCGCCCGTCATCCTGCCGGTTCCGATCGTTGAAAGCGGATTCCTTTCCGCCTGCGAGACGCGGGATGTCGGGCTTGCCGTTCTGGAACTGGGCGGCGGTCGCAAGCGCCCTCAGGATAGTGTCGACCATCGGGTCGGCTTCACCGACCTTCTGCCGCTCGGGACGCGGGTGGAAAAGGGGCAATCCTTTGCCTTCGTGCATGCTGCGGATGAAGAGGCGGCTCAGAAGGCGGTCTCTGCCTTGCAGGCCGCCTATAGGGTTTCAGCCGATGCACCTGCGGAGCGGCTCGCTATCCTGACCCGGATATAATCAGTTCGAAAGCTTCATCTGTCCGCCCTCGACCTTGTAGGAGGCGAGTTGCTTGAGGAAGCTGTTGCCGATCAGCGTGGTGGAGAGCGCATCGTCTTTGAGCACCAGCGCAGTGACATTGCGCACGCGTACCTGACCGATCTCGATGCGGTCGAGGGTGACGAGCGCGCCCATGGCTTTGCCGTTGGCGGTGCTCACCGGATGGCGGAAATCGAGCGTGGTGGCGCTGAAGCCCAGACGACGGGCAACGCTTTCAGGCACAGAGACGAAGGATGCGCCAGTATCGACCAGCCCGTCGACGGCTTTGCCGTTCATGCGAAACGAGCCGGAGTAATGGCCGCGGTTGTCGGATGCCAGCGTGGCGCTGCCGTTCATCACCTGGGTATCGACATGCGCATCGGCTGCCGCTGCCATGGCCGGTGTTTCAGCGCGCGGCGGTGGGGCGAGGCGCTCCATGTAGGACGGCACCTGCGTTGCAGCGACGGCCGTCAGGCCGGCGATAAAAAGAAGGCTGCGCATCGTCATGAAGCTGCTCCGGGTGTGTTGAGTTCGGAGCCAATCTCGCAGAGCGGTGCTGAAACGCGGTTAAATCCATTCCAGCAATTTTAATCAATGCCGGAATGGTGCAATCTTCGAGTGTTATTTCGTGCCATACATGCGGTCGCCGGCATCGCCGAGACCAGGCACGATATAGCCATGCTCGTTCAGGTGCCTGTCGATGGCAGCGGTGTAGACCGGTACATCCGGATGGGCGGCGCGGAAGTTCTCGATACCTTCGGGCGCGGCCAGCAGGCAGAGGAAGCGGATATTGTGGGCGCCGCGTTCCTTCAGCTTGTCGACGGCTGCAATCGAGGAATTGCCGGTGGCGAGCATGGGATCGACAACGATGACCAGGCGTTCGGCAATGTCTTCCGGCGCCTTGAAGTAATATTCGACGGCTTCGAGCGTCTCGTGGTCGCGATAGACGCCGACATGCGAAACACGGGCCGAGGGCACGAGATCGAGCATGCCTTCCAACAGGCCGTTACCGGCGCGCAGAATGGAGGCGAAGACCAGCTTCTTGCCCTCGAGGACCGGTGCCTCGATGGTTTCGAGCGGCGTCTCAATGGTCTTCATCGTTAGTTCCAGATCGCGCGTCACCTCATAGCAGAGGAGCGTCGAGATCTCGCGCAGCAGGCGACGGAAACTCGCGGTGGACGTTTCCTTGCTGCGCATGATGGTCAGCTTGTGCTGGACAAGCGGGTGTTTGATAACGGTCACGCCATTCATCGGAAGCTCCCCGGCATAGATTATTCATCCCTGTTTTCCACGGAACAACAGGCGCTGCAAGCGTTTCGTCCGACCTTCCCCAATCCTCGTTCTAAACAAGCGCAAGGAGACGGGCGCGGGTATCCGAATCGATGAAGGCCGCCTCGATGGCCGTGCGTGTCGTCGCCAGGATCTGGTCCTGCGAAAGCCCGAACACCACCGCCGCACGCTCGTATTCCATCGCCAGCGTCGTGTGGAAGAAGGGTGGATCGTCGGCATTCAGCGTCACACGCACACCCGCCTCGATGAACCGACATAGAGGATGGCTGGCATAATCCGGGAAGACCTTGAGCGCGATGTTCGAGCCGGGGCAGACTTCCAGCACGGTGCCGAGATCGGCCAACCGCTTCACAAGGTCGGTATCCTCGATGGCGCGCACCCCATGACCGATGCGCGAGGGCCGCACCAGATCCAGCGCGTCGATGACACTTTGCGGGCCCACCAGTTCACCGGCATGGATGGTGAGGCCAAGACCGGCATCGCGGGCAATATCGAAGGCGCGGGCATAATCGGCAACGCGGTTCATGCGTTCCTCGCCGGCCATGTTGAAACCCGTAACGAGCGGGTGCCTGTGCAGATGTTTCGCCGTTTCGGTGGCTCGCCGCAGCACATTGTCGGGGCCGAGGTGTCGCTCGCCAATGATGACCATGCGCGATTCGATGCCGGTCTTTTGCTTTGCTGCCAGCATGCCCGCGGCAATGCCGTCGAGGTACGCGTCGGCGGAAAGGCCGACCGCCTCGCCGTGATCGGGCGAAACGAACAGCTCGCTATAGATCGTGTTTTCGGCGGCCAGTTCCAGAAGGTAGGTTTCGGCCAGGTGCGCGTAGTCTTCCGGCGTGCGGAACAGGTCGGCCACCAGATCATAGGCGGCTATGAAACTGGTGAAATCCTCCCACACATAGATGCCGTCGCGGATGAAATGGTCGGTTTCGACATTGTATTTGCGAGCCTGCTCAAGGGCCAGCGCCGGCGGCGCCGCACCCTCGATATGGCAGTGCAGTTCGGCTTTGGGCAGGCTTTTAGTCAAAGGAAACTCTTTCCGTGGGGGCCGGCCTCAAGGCCGAGATGGGCGGCAACGGTCTCGCCGATATCGGCATAGGTCTCGCGCACGCCGATGGAGCGCGAACGAATGCCGGGGCCGAACATCATTACCGGCACCCGCTCGCGGGTATGGTCCGTGCCGCGCCAGGTCGGGTCGCAGCCGTGGTCTGCCGTCAACACGACAAGATCGCCGTCGCGCAGGTGACGGTGGATATCGGGGATCTGCTGGTCGAAGGCTTCAAGGGCTGCGGCATAGCCCGCCACGTCGCGACGGTGGCCGTAAGCCTGGTCGAAATCCACGAGGTTGGTAAAGACGAGATCACCGTCGCCAGCCTCGGCCATCACGCGCAGCGAGGTCTCGACCAGCGCGGCATTGCCATTCGCTTTCAAGACACGGGAAACGCCCTGATGGGCGTAGATATCGCCCACCTTGCCGATGGCGTGCACCTGCCGGCCGGCGGCGACGACACGGTCAAGCAATGTCGGTTCCGGTGGCGGAACGGCAAAGTCACGCCGGTTGCCCGTGCGCACGAAGGTTTCCGGGGTTTCGCCGATGAAGGGGCGGGCGATGACGCGGCCAATGTTCAGCGGGTCAAGATGCTTGCGCACGATGCGACACAGCGCGATCAACCGGTCGAGGCCGAAATGGGTCTCATGGGCGGCGATCTGGAAGACGGAATCGGTCGAGGTGTAGCAGATGGGCATTCCGGTGCGGATGTGCTCTTCGCCTAACCGCGCGATGATCTCCGTGCCCGAGGCGTGGCAATTGCCGAGAATGCCGGGAATATCGGCATCGCGGCATATGTCCTCGATCAGATCCTGCGGAAAGGCGGTCTCACCTTCGGGGAAATAGCCCCAGTCGAAGGAAACGGGCACGCCGGCGATTTCCCAATGGCCGGAGGGCGTATCCTTGCCGCGCGAGATTTCGCTGGCAGCGCCGGAAAGTCCGAAAATGCGTTCTGGAACAGGCATGCCCGCCGGGAAATCGCCCGAAGCGAGTTTGGCGGCGTGCAAGAGGCCAAGTGCGCTCATATTGGGAAGCTGGAGCGGTCCCTGCCGAAGTCCGGCACGATCTCCTGCACCGGCTGCGCAGAATTCGGCAATGTGGCCAAGCGTGTTTGCGCCGGCATCGCCATAGGCATCGGCGTCCGGGGCTCCGCCTATGCCGAAGGAATCGAGAACGTAAATAAAGGCGCGTGCCATGTTCGACCTATTCACAAGACGCCGATCCCCCGTGCGCGATGCGGAACGGGAACGAAGCGGCCTTTATGGTCAGATAGAGCGCCGGAGGCGGCTTGGCAAGAAACTCAGCCGGAAGGGCAACCGGTGCAACTGACCGCGTCATTGATACGCTGGCGGAAGTAATACTCCCGGCTGATGGTGATATTTTGCATGGAAGCCGGCATCAGACCGGGCATGAACATCAGAAGTTCATGCGGCACCGACACCCGGGCATGAACCAGGAAGGAACTGGGCGTCGCGATATTCGTGGGTAGCGAGAAGGCTGCGTTCTTGGCGTAGGGGGCCGTTCCATTGCCCGCCCAGGACCAGCGCACAGTTGCTTTTCCGGCTGAATCGACATCGATGCCGGTAATCTGCAACGTCATGTCGTCGGTCGAATAAGGTGCGAAGATTGCGCCTGCCACGTCCTTCATGGTGTTAAGGGTCGCGAGATTGACGGTATCGGCCTGCGTCGTCAGGTCGGCGATCGCACCGGCCGAACGGGTAGCCCGCTTGGCCACGGAAAGTCCGATCGTGACCTCGAAGGCGGTGATGTAAAGCATCAGAAGCAGCGGTGCGATCATCGCGAACTCGACCGCGCCCATGCCGGATCTATCCCTGCCGAAACGCGAAAGCCTTTTCCGCATTGCGTGTGCAAGTGCGGCAAGTCCCTTGTCGTTGGATGGTGGCGGCAACCGACCGGTCATTATGCGCTTTCTAATTCGGATAGGCTTCGTTCTTGTAGGCGGTGGTCGCCATGATGAGGAAATAGGATTGAGAACCGTCCGTTCCGAGCTTCACGTTGCTGATATAGGGACGCACGAGATCGGTAATGATCTGCCATTTGTAATAGGCACGGAACATGTTGATCGTGCTCGGACCGCCGGGGTTGAACTGGAAGGTGCTGGTGTCGAGGTCGATACTGCCATCGGCCTGCGCCGACATTGTGAAATTCTTGGGAATGTCGCTGAAGTTGTTGAAACTGCGAATATCCAGGAAGAGCTTGGACGGCGTGTTCACCTCGGAGGTCGAGCAGGCGATGAGAATCGATATCTCGTCGCAGAACGCCTGCCGGAACTGCTTTTCCGTCTTGTTGCTGGCCAGGTTCAGACCGGACGTGATCTGGCCGGTGCGCAACTGACGCGATAGCGTATCGACCGCATTCGAGACGAGTTGTTCGCCTGTGAAGGCAATAAACGTTTCGAAGATCGCAAATACGATCATGAAATAGGGAATGGCCAGCAGCGTGAATTCGATGGCGGCGGCGCCGTCGCGCGTGCGGGCGATACGGGGCAGAAGACGGAGAAGTCGCCGTTTGCGGGACATCAGCCTGCCTTTTTTGGGATTGCGCTCGCTCATGCCGGTATCCGCGTCCAGTTCGGAACATCAAAATAGGGGCGAGAAGGTTTATTTTCCGTTGCCGTCTCGTTCTGCTGCTCAAGGCGTACCGGACGATCCCTTCTGGTTTTGCTGCTCGTGCTTCTCGCAATTGGGCGAACAAGAGAACACGCTTCGTTCCGTTTGCTTGTAAAGACGCACCGTGTTGCCTTCATCGATGGAAACGAGGATGCGCTCATCGACGATCGGATTGCCGTCAACGTCGAGAAGAAGGATATTCGTTGTTCCGAAGCTCTTGCCGGTGAGCACGATGGTACGGGAATCGGCGACCGTTGCGTCGGCGACATCGGCATTGCCGATGATGACCTTGGCCACCGGCCGTTCCAGCCGCAGCACACGCGCATGGTCCATGTAGACCCGCAGCATGTCACCGTCCTGCGCGCGCAACGGACCGATCGACATAAGAGCCATGATGGTCGCGGCAGCCAAGCAGGAAAGAACGTTCTTCAAGGTCATGACGGCAGTCATCCCGCAAGTGGTCGTGGTGAAATCCTTTCATGAAAATGAACCGGATAGGTGAATGAAAGGTTAAGGCCCCGTACTGGGGTCGCCAACGGTATCCCTTGCTGGAGCGGTTCTTGGAAATGGTGGCTGAAATGCGAGGTGTAAATTCGGGTTCCCCGTTTAGTGTTTTATTCACCACCTCACACCAGCGGTTGTTCTTCATCTCCGATTAACCCTGTTCCTTAAGCGGATGGAAATGAGGCCGGGCTAATGTTTGCTCAACCGAACAACGGAAACAGTTGTCGGGTGTGCTGAAAAACAAGTGAAGTAGGAGAGAGTTCCATGACCAAGATTTTCGCAAAGTTTCTGAAGGACGAATCGGGCGCAACGGCTATCGAATACGGCCTGATCGCTGCCCTCATTTCCGTCGCCCTGATCACCGGCGCCACGACGCTCGGCAACACGCTGAACCAGACGTTCCAGGCGATCTCGACGAAGATGAATACCGCCAAGAACGCCAACTAATCCTTAATAAGGATGTGTTGAGCATAAACAGCGCCCTGCGAGAAATCGCGGGGCGTTTGCATTTGGTGCAACCACAATGTTGCACTTTGGCGTTTGCGCTTTTTTAAGCGCGATTGCCTATGATCCGCGCCACGAATGCGTGCCGATTCATCGAAGGACCGAGGAAATGATTACCGCAGCGACCTTCATTGTATTTCCGCTTTGCCTTGCCTTTGCGGCCTTCACGGACCTGTTCACGATGACGATCCCGAACCGGGTGTCGGCGATCCTGCTCGCCGCCTTTGTCGTCATTGCTCCGTTTAGTGGCCTCGGCTGGAACGACATCGGCATGAGCTTTCTAGCCGGTGCAGCCGTTTTCGCCGTCTGTTTCGCGCTTTTCGCTCTGAATGTCATGGGCGGTGGCGATGCGAAGTTGCTGACGGCGGCATCCGTCTGGTTCGGCTTCGGCATGCCTCTGGTCGCATTCCTGGTTTACGTCGCCTATATCGGTGGCTTTCTGACGCTTCTAATCGTGTTGTTGCGTGTCAAATCGTCCTCGGTCCTTGCCATGGGCCTGCCGATCCCGGACTCGCTTCTGATGGCCAAGAAGGTGCCCTATGGCATCGCCATCGCCATCGGCGGCTTCATGGCTTTCCCCGAAGCGCCCATCGTCGCGCAACATCTGGCCCACGCCTTCTGAGGGTCGGCAGCAAGGCGTAAACGAATCCCATCGTCGATAATCCGAAGCCGGCCCTCGTGCCGGCTTTTCCGTGTCGTCGACGCAGGCCCTCAACGGTTTGTTAATCCCATATTTAAGGAAGTTGTTAACCATAATTACACCATTGCGGCCCATGCTTCGGGCTGAACCAGAGTCTTGTGCCCCTTTCAGAGAACGCCCATGAAGCCCGCTCGCATCATAATTCTCGCAGTCGCCATCGGCGCGGCCGGTCTGGCCGGGCTGATCGCCATGCGTATGACCGGTACGCAGCAGGTGGTGATGCAGCAGGCCGAGACGATCATCAAGAAGGAACCCACCGTCAAGGTGCTGGTTTCAGCCGAAAATCTGCCGGTTGGTTCGCGGCTGAACGAGAATACGGTCCGTTGGGCCGAATGGCCCGAAACGGCGCTGATCGATGGCTACATCACCGACCGTGCGATGCCGGAAGCGGTGAAGGATGTGACGGGGTCTGTGGTCCGCATGCCGCTCTTTGCTGGTGAACCGGTGCGCCGCGAAAAGATCGCCGACGCCAAGACCAATGTCATGTCGGCACTGTTGCCGGCGGGCAAACGGGCGGTTTCAACCGAAATTTCCGTCTCGACCGGTGCCGGTGGCTTCATCCTGCCGAATGATCGCGTTGATGTCATCATGGTGCGCCGAGGCGAGGCCGGCACGTTCACGACCGAAACCGTTCTCGAGAACATTCGGGTTCTCGCCATCGACCAGCAGATCCAGGAGCGGGACGACGGGGCAAAGGCCGTTGTCGGCACGACCGCGACCCTCGAGCTCACGCCGGATCAGGCGAAGGTCATCGCCGTGGCACAGCAGATGGCCGACCGACTGACCTTGTCGCTCCGCTCGATTGTCGATGCGCAGGAAGAGGATACACGCTCGGCGGATTATCTGCTGAGCGGCGGCAGCAACAATCCGGCCGTTCAGTTGATCAAGTCGGGCACGTTGACCACCAGCACGCCGAGCGGGACAGGCACGGCAAGTTCGACCGGCGCGGCGACCGAAAAGGGGCAGCCGGCTTCGTCCAGCAAAACATCGGATATGCAATGAGCGAGGGCGGTACAGTGAAGAAGAATCGCAAGATCACCGGCGCTGTCCGGGCCAGTCTCGTTCTGGGTATCAGTCTTTCGCTGGTGCCGCCGCCATTCGTTGCCGTGGAGCGTGCACAGGCAGCCTCCAGCGAAGCCCCCAGCATTCTGCGCATTACCAACACCGGGGCGGGTGCCCGCAAGCGCGTTAAGCTTGGCCTCAACAAGGCGCTGGTCGTTGACCTGCCTGCCGATGCGCACGACATCCTGGTTGCCGATCCCTCCATGGCGGACGCGGTGACGCGGACCTCCCGGCGCATCTATCTGTTCGGCAAGACGGTCGGTCAGACGAACATCTTCATCTTCGGCGCCAATGGCGACGAGATCGTCAGCCTCGATGTCGAGATTGAACGTGATATCGGCGGGTTGGAAGCCAATATCCGCCGCTTCGTGCCGGACTCGGATGTGAAGGTGGAAATCGTTTCGGACAACATCGTGCTGACGGGCTCTGTGCGCACGCCCCAGGATTCAGACCAGGTGGTAAAACTGGCTAAGATCTTCCTGAAGGGTGGTGAGGCGACGACTCGCAACATGACCGCCAGCGGTGGCAACAATGGCGGTGATGTCGCGATCTATGCCGAAGGCCGCCAGACTTCACAAGTCGTGAACCTCCTGACGGTCGACGGCGAGGACCAGGTGACGCTGAAGGTCACGGTGGCCGAGGTTCGCCGCGAGGTTCTGAAGCAGCTTGGGTTTACCAACGATGTCAATCCCGGTTCAGGTTCCGGCTTCGATTTGTTGACGTTATCTACCGGCAGTGGAGGGATAGCAGGTACCGTTGCCGGGCAGATCGGCAAATATACCTTGCAATCGAAACTCAGCGCGCTTGAGCAGGCCAAGGTCATGAAAACGCTCGCCGAACCGACGTTGACGGCGATCTCCGGTCAGTCAGCGACTTTCAATTCCGGTGGCGAGCAGCTTTATACGGTCGCCGATGGAAGTGGCGGCACGAAAATCGAGCGTTATCAGTACGGCGTCGGTCTCGGATTCACGCCGACGGTGCTTTCATCCGGACGCATCAGCCTTCGCATTCAGACCTCCGTCACCGAGCCGTCATCCTCCGGTGCAGCAGGCGGCGCCTATCAGACTCGTAATATGGAAACGGTCGTCGAGCTTCCTTCGGGCGGTTCGCTCGCCCTGGCCGGCCTGATTCAGGATGGCCAGAAAAACATCGTCAACGGAACGCCTGTCGCCAACAAGATCCCGGTGCTGGGTGCCCTGTTTAGGAACAAGACCTTCGAACGGACCGAAACCGAACTTGTCATCATCGCAACGCCCTATCTGGTGCGCCCGGTGGCTCGCAATCAGTTAGCCCGGCCGGATGACAATCTTTCTCCGTCGAACGATGCCGGCACCTTCCTGCTCGACCGGGTCAACAAGATCTACGGTCGCAAGGAGCAGGTTCAGCCTGGCCAGTACCACGGCAATGTCGGGTTTATCTACAAATGAGGAACGGCGTCATGACGATGATCGAAACCATCAGGCCGTTCAACGGAAGGGACGGGAAAATGTCCGCTGCACTCAAGGTTCATCCGCTTCGCATGCTCGGCGGCCTGTCGCTGGTTCTCCTGCTCTCCGCCTGCGGCAGCCCCCGCGACGGCATGACGACGGGCTCTGTTGACGACTACCGTGAACGCCATCCGATCGTGATTGCCGAGGCTGAGCATGGGATGGACGTGCCGGTTGCGTCCGGCGACCGGGCGCTGACCATGTCGGCCCGTGAAGTGGTCCGCGGCTTCGCCCGGGCCCGCAGCGAGAATTCGCGGGGAACCGTGCAGGTTCTTTATCCGCAAGGCGCCCCGAATTCGGCTGCGGCCCGCGGTCTGCGCGAGCAACTCCTTGCCGATCTGAAGCGTGGCGGTGTCGATCCGCGTTCCGTGGTCGAAGGTAGTTACCCGGCCGCAGGCGGTGAAGCCGCGCCGATCCGTCTCAGCTATGTCGCGACGACAGCCATGGTCGCCAGCCAGTGTGGCGAGTGGCCGAAGAACATCGCGCCCGATATGGCGAACCGGCAGTACCACAATTTCGGCTGCGCCTATCAGAACAACCTTGCAGCCCAGATCGCCAACCCGTCCGATCTTCTCGGTCCGCGTGCCATGACGCCGGTCGATGCGGAATCGCGTGCCAATGCGCTGAACCGCTATCGCACGAAGTTCACGGAGCTGAAGGATATGAGCAACAATTGACGCAATCCGGCAAGAAAACGGAACGTAAGATATGAGCACCGTCAATTACGAAATCCGCAAGGCAGACGACTTCGCAGATCAGGCGCCGGAAGAAGAAACCCGCGCGGTGGATCTCGAAGGCCTGCGCCCGCTTCCGCGTATCTCTGTCCATGCTTTCTGTGAAAGCGCCGAGGTTCAGCGGGTGATGGAACGCCTTGCCGGTGATCGCCGCATGGCCAAGGTCGCGATGCGGGTCACGGGCGGCTCCGTCGCGGCGGCTGCGAACATGTTCGCCTCCACATCGACGCCGAACCTCATCATCATTGAAAGCCATGCCAAGCCGGAGGACATTCTTCCCGAGCTTGGACCGCTGGCAGAGGTCTGCGATCCGAACACGCGCGTCATCGTCATCGGTCGTTACAACGACATTTCTCTCTACCGTGAGTTGATCCGTAACGGCATTTCCGAATATATGGTGAGCCCGGTCGGCATGGCCGACCTGCTGGTTGCCATTGCCTCGATCTTCGTGGACCCGGAAGCAGAGCCGCTGGGCCGTTCGATCGCCTTCATTGGCGCGAAGGGTGGCGTCGGCTCCTCGACCATTGCGCATAACTGTGCCTTCGGCGTCTCCACGCTGTTTTCCTCGGAAACGATCCTCGCCGATCTCGACCTGCCCTATGGCACGGCAAATATCGACTTTGATCAGGACCCGGCTCAGGGGATCGCCGAGGCGGTGTTCGCACCGGATCGTCTGGACGAGGTTTTCCTCGACCGGTTGCTGACGAAGTGCTCGGAGCATCTTTCGCTTCTGGCCGCGCCGTCGCTGCTCGATCGTGCCTATGATTTCGAAAGTGGAGCCTTCCTGCCGGTTCTCGAGGTCCTCCAGCGCAGTGCGCCGCTTTCCGTTCTCGATGTGCCGCACCAGTGGTCGGACTGGACCCGTTCTCTGCTCTGCGAGGTGGACGAGATCGTGATTACGGCGGTGCCGGATCTCGCCAACCTGCGCAATACCAAGAACATGCTGGACGCATTGAAGAAGCTGCGTCCCAACGACAAGCCGCCGCATCTCGTTCTCAACCAGGTCGGCATGCCGAAGCGCCCGGAAATTGCACCCTCCGACTTCTTCGAACCGCTGGAACTGGAGCCGGTCGCCATTATCCCGTTCGATGTGCAGATGTTCGGCAATGCCGCCAATAGCGGTCGCATGATCTTTGAAGTCGATCCGAAATCGGCGATTGCCGAAACCTTCGCGCAGCTTTCGCATGTGGTGACCGGGCGCGTCGCGGCCAAGAAGCAGCGGCGCGCTGGCCTTGGCGCGATGCTTTCGATGCTGCGCAAGCGCAAGTAAGGGCCGGCCGCCGGGCCGGAACGCTTCCGGAATGAATGAAGATGGAAACAGGGCATGTTTGGAAAACGCGGTAACGATGGCTTCGGGAAGAAACCCGGTGGAACGGTGCAGACGGCCTCTGCGGCGCCGGTTGCACCCGCGCCTGTCGTTTCCAAGGGACCGGAGGTCCTGTCGGAACCGCCTCGCGACAGCGCATCCTCGCGCCAGCAGATGACACCGCCGCCGATGCAGGCGCCCGGCAATGGCGGCGCGGCGCGCCGGCGCGTGGCCCGCACGGAAGATTATTACGACACCAAGACGCAGGTGTTCTCGGCCCTGATCGATACGATCGATCTCTCGCAGCTTGCCAAGCTGGACACCGAAAGCGCGCGTGAGGAAATCCGTGATATCGTCAATGATATCATTACCATCAAGAACATCGCCATGCCGATTTCCGAGCAGGAAGACCTGCTTGAGGACATCTGCAACGACGTTCTGGGTTACGGCCCGCTCGAACCGCTTCTGGCCCGCGATGACATCGCCGACATCATGGTCAACGGTGCCGGACAGACCTTTATCGAAGTGGGCGGCAAGACCATCGAATCGGAAATCCGTTTCCGTGACAATGCGCAGCTCCTGTCGGTGTGCCAGCGCATCGTCAGCCAGGTGGGCCGCCGTGTCGATGAATCCTCGCCGATCTGCGACGCTCGCCTTCCCGATGGTTCGCGTGTGAACGTGATCGCCCCTCCGCTGGCCATCGACGGTCCGGCGCTCACCATTCGTAAGTTCAAGAAGGACAAGCTGACGCTCGATCAGCTTGTGCGCTTCGGCGCCATTACGCCGGAAGGTGCGGTACTTCTGCAGATCATCGGCCGCAGCCGCTGTAACCTCGTCATCTCGGGCGGTACCGGTTCGGGCAAGACGACGCTTCTGAACTGCCTGACGCGCTACATCGAACCGGACGAACGCGTCATCACCTGCGAGGATACGGCCGAACTTCAGCTCCAGCAGCCGCATGTGGTGCGCCTGGAAACCCGTCCGCCGAACATTGAAGGCGAGGGGGAGATCACCATGCGCGATCTCATCAAGAACTGCCTGCGTATGCGCCCTGAACGTATCATCGTCGGCGAAGTGCGTGGCGCGGAAGTGTTCGATCTTCTGCAGGCCATGAACACCGGCCACGACGGTTCGATGGGTACGATCCACGCCAACACGCCGCGCGAATGCCTGAGCCGTATGGAATCGATGATTGCCATGGGCGGCTTCACGCTGCCCGCCAAGACGGTTCGTGAAATCATCTCCGGCTCGATCGACGTCATCATCCAGGCGGCCCGACTGCGCGACGGCTCTCGCCGCATCACCCACATTACCGAAGTGGTGGGCATGGAAGGCGACGTGATCGTGACCCAGGATCTGATGCGCTACGAAATCGAGGGCGAAGACGCCAACGGCAAGATCGTCGGCCGTCATGTCTCGACCGGTATCGGCAAGCCGCACTTCTGGGATCGCGCCCGTTACTACAATGAGGAAAAGCGGCTGGCGGCGACGCTGGACGCAATGGAAAAGCAGGTCAACTGAGGCTCTTTCGGAGCGTCGGGCCAGGGAAAACGGAGGCGTGAGCGATGGACTTGACAGTACTGGCGATTGTCGCGCTCGCCGCCATTTCCGCCGGTGCGATCGCCTGGGGTCTGCTTTACAGCCGTCTCGAAGTCGACAAGAAGACGGAGAACCGCGTGAAGCGGGTGCAGGCGGCCGAAACGGACCGTGCCCGCATCAAGGCGTCGCGCGACCGGATCGCCGAAGTATCCAAGCGCCGTAAATCCGTGCAGGATTCGCTGAAGGAACTGGAGCGCAAGCAGGCTGAGAAAAGCCGCAAGGCCGCGCAGGCCAGTGTCAAGATCCGCCTCGTTCAGGCGGGGCTGAACATTTCTCCGCGCCAGTTCTACATGATCGGTGGTGGCTTCGGCCTGTTCATCGCCTTCGTCGCGCTTCTGGCGGGCATGAACCCGCTCATCTGCCTCGGTGCGGGGTTTGTCGCCGGTGCCGGACTGCCGCGTTTCGTGCTCAATTTTCTGCTCAATCGCCGCAAGAAGAAGTTCCTTGAGGAGTTCCCCAACGCGCTGGACGTCATGGTGCGTTCGATCAAATCGGGCCTTCCGCTCAACGATGCGCTGCGTCTGATCGCCGCCGATGGTCAGGAGCCGGTCAAGAGCGAGTTTCGCCGGGCCGTCGAGTCCCAGCAGATGGGGCTTTCGGTGGCCGATTCCTGCGCCCGCATCATGCTGACCATGCCGCTTCAGGAAGTGAATTTCTTTTCCATCGTCATTGCCATTCAGGCACAGGCGGGCGGCAACCTGTCCGAGGCGCTGGCCAACCTCTCGAAAGTGCTGCGCGAGCGCCGCAAGATGCGCGCCAAGGTGCAGGCGCTTTCGATGGAAGCCAAGGCGTCCGCCGTCATCATCGGCGCGTTGCCCTTTATCGTCGCGACGCTCGTTTACCTGACGTCGCCTCAATACATCATGGTTCTCTTCACCGATACGCGTGGTCACATCATTCTGGCCGTCTCTGCCTTCTGGATGTCGATCGGTATTTTCGTGATGAGGAACATGATCAATTTCGATATCTGAACCGGGGACTGGCGCCATGGAACCGTCAATGATCGTCGCTCTTCTCGTTGCCGTCGCGGTCTTCGCCACGGTCTTCGCGATCGTTCAGCCCTATCTGGTGCGCGAGGGCTTCGAAAAGCGCATGCGCGCCGTCTCGTCGGAACGCGAGTTGATCCGCGCCCGCGAACGCGCCCGGATGGCCTCGGAAACCACGATTGGCCGTGCCGCATTGCGCGGCAACAACAATCGCTCGGTGAAGCAGATCGTGGAGCGCTTCAACCTGCGAGAGGCGCTTGTCGATGAGAATACGGTCAACAAGCTGAAGGCGGCGGGTTATCGCTCGCAGAACGCCCTGAATACCTTCCTCGTAGCGCGGTTCACGCTGCCTTTTGTGTTTTTCGTCGCGGCTCTGGTCTGGCTATTCGTTCTGGGTAACCTGGCGGAAAAGCCGTTGCCGATGCGCATTTTCGGCTCCATCGTCTTTGCCTATCTCGGCTTCTACGCTCCGAATATCTTCATTTCCAACAAGATCAAGAAACGTCAGCTTTCGATCAAGCGTGCCTGGCCGGATGCGCTGGACCTGATGCTGATCTGCGTTGAATCGGGCATTTCCATGGAGGCGGCCATGCGCCGCGTGGCCGAAGAAATGACCGAAGCTTCGCCGGAACTGGCTGAAGAAATGGTGGTGACAACAGCGGAACTCTCCTTCCTTCAGGACCGCCGGACAGCCCTTGAGAACCTAGGCCTGCGCACCCAGCTCGACATGGTGAAGAGCGTGATGCAGGCGCTCATCCAGGCCGAGCGTTACGGAACGCCAATTGCCACGGCATTGCGCGTGCTGGCGCAGGAAGGCCGTGACGAGCGCATGAACGAGGCCGAAAAGAAGGCTGCCGCTCTGCCGCCGAAACTCACCGTGCCGATGATCCTGTTCTTCCTTCCGGTTCTCGTCGCCGTCATTCTCGGCCCTGCCGGTATTCAGGTGTCCGACCGCTTCTGACTGGTCGCTTCGCCGTCTGGTCCGGCGGCAAGGAAAATCTCGGCCTTCAGCCCCGGCACGGCATTGCTGAAGGCAAGCGTCCCGCGGGCGGCCTCCACGATATCGGCGACAATGGCAAGTCCGATGCCCTGGCCTTCGCCGCTTTCGTCGAGCCGGACGCCGCGTTCTACCAGCCGCAGAAGATCGCTGTCCGGAACGCCGGCGCCATTATCCTCTATCGTGATCAAGATACGGCCGTCACGGGCGGTGACGCTTGCCGTGACGGAATCATGCGTATGCCGCATCGCGTTTTCCAGCAACGCACCGAGCGCCTCGGTCAGATCGTCGGCATCGATGCGTGCGGATAGCCCGTCTTTGGCTTCTATACGCAAGTCGATATCGCGTCCCATCGGTGTTTTTCGCAAGACGGCGATGACCTTTTGCAGAAGGGCGGCGGGATCGGAGAAACCGGTACTGCGGTTCGAGCGGATGCGCGCGCGTGCCAGTTCACGGTCCACAAGCCGGCGCATGGCGGCGACGACATCCTCGATGCTGCGGCCGATTTCCTCTTGTCCCTCATCGCGCAGGCGCTGGGCATCGCCTAGAAGCGCCTGAAGCGGCGTCTTGAAGCCATGCGCCAGATCGCCGGCCCGGTGACGAGCCCTTTCCAGTTCCCGGTCGCGGGCATCGAGTAGCGCATCCAGTTCGCTGGCGAGCGGAATGACCTCGGTCGGCAGGTCCTGACCGATCCGGCCTGGTCCGCCGGAGCTCAATCCTGCAATGCGCCGGCCGATCTGGGCAAGTGGCCTGAGGCCGACGGTGATCTGCGCCCAGGATGCCGCCAGCAGCAGAGTGGTCAGAACCCCGATGTAGGGCATGAGATCGCCGAGAAAGGCCTGCCGCGCCGCCGCGATCTCGCTGCGGTCGGCAGCGACGATGATGCGGAGCGGAACGGCGTCCTTGCCGCTGCCCACGCGCAAGGCATGTTCGACAGCGACCAGTGGCTCCTTGCGTGGGCCTTCCAGCGCAATCGTGCGCGGCTTTCCCGGTGCCGGGCCAGCTCCCTCCATGGGAAACTGGTGATCCCACAGCGAGCGTGAGCGATGGATTTCGCCGCCAAGGGCGATCTGCCAGTAATGGCCGGAAAAAGGCTGGTCGTAGAGCGGGTCGGCAGGCGGTTTGCGGATGGTGGCACCGGCGGGTCCGCCCGGTTCCACCATGGCGATGAGCGCCAGCGCCCGGGCGTTGAGGCTTGAGACGGCCACACGCTCCACATGGCGATCGAAAAGGATGGCCAGAACGATTGCCGAGAGGGCGAGAGCCGAAAAGATGGCGACCGCACCGGCCAGCAAAAGCCGCCATCGCAGCGAACGGCCCATCACTCCGGCCGTTCCAGATGGTAGCCGAAGCCGCGCCGGGTGGCGATGACGCCCGGTCCGAGCTTGCGGCGCAGGCGGGCGATGATGGCCTCCAGCGCATTCGCTTCTCGCGCGTCATCCTCGCCATAGAGATGCTCCAGCAATTCGCCGGGCGGCACGATCTTGTCCTGATGCAGCGTCAGATAGGCGATCAGGCGGAATTCGAGCGGGGTGACAGGGGTGGGAACGCCCTCGATGGCGATGGTCATGTGGTTGAGATCAACCGTCAGCCGCCCGACCTGATGGCGCGCGGCGCCGCGCCCTCCGGCCCGGCGCACCAGTGCCCGGGCGCGGGCGATCAGTTCCTCCATGCGGAAGGGCTTGGCGAGGTAGTCGTCAGCGCCGGCATCGATTCCCTCGACCCGTTCGGTCCACGCCCCGCGGGCCGTGAGGATGAGGATTGGGCTTTCGCAGCCTTCCGCACGCCAGCGCTTGAGCACGGTAAGACCGTCGAGCTTTGGCAGCCCGAGATCGAGAACGATCAGGTCGTAATCTTCCGTTCCACCACGAAACCAGGCTGTCTCGCCATCCTCGGCATGTTCGGCACGGAAGCCGGCAGAGGTAAGCGCGCGTTCAAGACTTTCGGCGATCCGTCGGTCGTCCTCAACGATCAGCGCGCGCATCGGTCCTCGGTTCAATCATCATCTTCTTCTTCCTCAACGTCCAGAATGTCGCCCGTCGCCGCATTCATGTCCACCTCGATGAGGCGCCCATCTTCGGTGACGAGTTCGACTTCATAGACGAGAACGCCTTTGCTGTATTCCAGTTCGACTTCGACGACGCGCCCGGGATGCACCTTGGACAGCCGGTTCAGGACCTCGGCAAGCGGCAGGATTTCGCCACGCTCGACGGCATCCCGGGCGATCTCGAAATCCGGAGGCACGGCAGGGGGCTGTCCCGCGGCAAAGAGCGGCAGAAGCGTCAGAACGGAAGCGAAGAAGACGGTGCGTTTCATGCCCTTTCCCATAAGGTTTCCAACCTGACATTTACCTGACAGGTCGGGTCAGGTCGCTGTCAGCCACCCTGTGCCAGTGGTGGGGGCAAGCCGGGTGCATGAGCGCCATCGGCAGTCACGAACCCGGCGGACCGAGGCGCAACGGCGCTGTCCGGTTCCGGGTGCTTATATTTGAAGGAACAGGACCATGGCACGCAAGAACGGAACCATCAATGCAGATCTCCTGAAGGGCACGACGGTTGCCGACTGGCTGTTCGGACAGGATGGCGACGACGCGCTCTACGGTTATGCCGGTAACGATGCGCTTTACGGCGGCAATGGCAATGACCGTCTTTGGGGCGGTGCCGGCAATGACGATCTTGAGGGCGGCGCCGGCAACGACAAGCTTTATGGCGGCGATGGCCATGACGATCTGGAAGGCGGCTCGGGTGCGGATTACCTGGATGGTGGCACCGGCAATGACGAGCTTGAGGGTGGTTCCGGCAATGACACGCTGCTGGGTGGCTCCGGCAACGACGAACTGGAAGGCGGCTCCGGAAACGACAAGCTGAATGGTGGCAGCGGTCGCGATCATCTGGAGGGCGGCACCGGCAACGACATCCTGACCGGCGGCAGTGGCGCCGATACCTTCGAGTTCGACAGCAATGACGGTCATGACGTGATCACCGACTTCAGCAACAGTGTGGATCGCATCGAACTCGACGATTTCAGCTTCGCCCAGGTCCGCTCGGTGATTGCCGGCGCAAGACAGTCCGGTGATGATGTCGTGCTGAAGCTTTCGGCAACCTCGAGCGTCACGATCGAGAACTTCAAGCTGTCGCAGCTCGATACCGGCGATTTCATCTATTGATGTGCCGGATCATGATGATTGAGGACCCGTTCGGTTTTCAGTCTGAATCATGATCTACATCAACAAAGTGGGAGCCGGACCCGTTTTCAAAGTGAAGACGGGTCCGGCTATCTCAGCCCGCAGCAGCAGCAAGGCGGGCCGGCGGCTCGCGCAGCGCGATAATGGCGAGCGACGCCGCCAGGCAGAGAAGTCCGGCCAGGAAAAAGGCCGGAAGATAGGTCTCGTAGGCCGAGCGGATGAAACCGGCACCGAAGGCGGCAAAGGCCGCACCAAGCTGATGGCCCGCGAAGATCCAGCCGAAGACGAGATTGGCACGGTCCCCGAACCGGTCGGCTGCAAGCTTGATCGTGGGCGGTACGGTCGCTACCCAGTCGAGCCCGTAGAAGACGGCGAAGATTGACAGTTCGTAGAAACTGAAATCGGTAAAGGGCAGGTAGATCAGCGAGAGACCGCGCAGCCCGTAATACCAGAACAGCAGCGTGCGGCTGTCGAAGCGGTCGGAAAGCCAGCCTGACCCCACGGTTCCGATGAAATCGAACACACCGATGGCCGCCAGCATGCCGGCAGCGGCGACCGCCGCCATGCCATAATCGCCACACAGCGAAACGAAATGGGTCTGCACCAGCCCATTCGTGCTGGCACCGCACACGAAGAAGGTGCCGAAGAGAACCCAGAACAGGCTGGTCCGGCTGGCGTCCCGGAGCGCGATGAGCGGTGAGGCGAGCATGGCCATCAGGGTTGCGGGTGCTGCTGCAGGGCCGGGCTGAAGCTCGGTCGCGCCATAGGGCGCAAGCCCGATATCCGAAGGACGATCCCTGAGCAGGAATAGTACGGCAATCGCCGCAATCAGCAACATGACGAGCATGAAAACAAGCGCGCCGCGCCAACCGGTATGCTCCGTCAGCGCGGCAAGCAGCGGCAGGAAGACAAGCTGGCCAGTTGCGGTGCTTGCGGTCAAAAGCCCGATAACGAGGCCGCGACGGTTGGAAAACCAGCGCGTGGCGACTGTTGCGCCGAGCACCATTGCCGTCAGCCCCGTGCCGAAGCCGACGACCGCACCCCACAACAGCATGAGCTGCCAGACCGTTTTCATATAGAACGAGCCGAATATACCGGCGCCGATCAGTGAAAGCGCGACCGTTGCCACCGGGCGAAGTCCGAACCTGTTCATGAAGGCGGCGGCAAACGGTCCCATAAGGCCGAACAGCACCAGACGGATGGCAAAGGCCGAGGAAATCTCGGAGGTCGACCAGCCGAATTCCTTCTGGAGCGGGCCAATTAGCACACCCGGCGTGCCGACCGCACCGGCGGTGACGAGCATGGCAAGAAAGGTGACGGCGGCAACCACCCAGCCATAATGTATGCCGCGACGCGCGAAGAAGGCCGGAAGATAGGCTGCACCGTTGGCGGGTTCGGTCGAAGACATGAAATGCTCCATTTTGAGGGTATATGCCCGTATATGGGAAACAGAAAACCGTTACAGCAACGGCAGAAGTTCCCCGATCATGGCAAGGCGATCAGGGCCGAGGCGGCTTTCGATTTCATTCTGGCAGGCCTGCCAGAGGGGGATCGCACGGGCAAGGAGAGCTGCGCCTTCATCCGTCAGGCTGACCGCCGCCTCGCGTTGGTCACCGCCTTTGGCGGTGGTGACCAGCCCCATCCTCTCGATCACCCGCACATTGCGGCCCATGGTCGATCGGTCGAGGTCTAGCCGCCGGGCGAGATCGGTCAGGCTGATGGGTTGTCGGCGCTCGATAGTCCGCAGCACGGAGAATTGCGCGACATTTATGCCTTCCGGTGCCAGTGCGGCGTCGTAAAGCGCGGAAATTTTCCGGGTCGCCATTCTCAGGCGTGTGCAGTGACAGGGTGACGACATGAATAAGGGTATATGCCCGTATTTCGGAAAACGCAAGCCCCACCCCGAATGCCGAGATGGATGTGTGGCCTGATCGGGGGTTAACCGCCGGCCTTCCTGTCCTTCTGGGAAAGTTGCTGCCAGGCATTCTGTTGCGACAGCATGCTGCGCAGATAGGCGACGTTGGCATCGGCCTGCTGCGGCGAAAGCTCCTGACGGGCGATCTGCTCGGCTTCGGCGAAGCGGCCCTGAAGCCCCACCACCAGCGAATAGTTCTGCCGCACGCGGCTGTCGGCGGTCGGCTGTGCCATGGCGCTGCGCAGATAGCTTTCCGCCGACTTCAGGTCGCCCGACAGCAGGTACGACATGCCGAGATTGGACAGGATACTCGGCTCGTTCGGCTGGATCTGCAGCGCATCGTTGTAGCGGCGGCGGGCGTCGTTCGTGCGACCAAGCTGGTCGAGCACGGCACCTTCGGCTGAAACGAGCCGCCAGTCGGGCATGTCCGGCGTCTGCGCCCGGCGAATGGTGTTCAGGGCCTCATCGAGCTGGCCTGCGCCAGCCTGCGCCTTGCCATATGCGGCCAGAATTTCCCGGTCATTGGGGAAGGCGATGGCCATCTGCTGCATCACCGCCAGCGATTGCGCATTACGCCCGGTCATGCGCAGCACATTGGCATAGTTCAGCCCGATGCGGCGGTCCTTGGGGTTCTTCTCATAGGCGGTGCTGTACTTGCGGGCGGCATCCGCCAGTTCGGTGGCGGTCATGGATTCCACCGGCTTGCCCGGCATGCTCAGCGAGGCGCTGTCGGTGGTCGAGCCCGTGGTCTGACGGCTGGTTCCGCAGGCGGCGAGCGGAAGTGAAATGAGGGCAACCGCAACACCGCGCAGCAGCCGGCTTTTCAGATCTGGCGTTGTCAGCAGCATGGCACGATCTCCGGGTTCCGGCGCCGGACCGGTCCGATTTGCCGGAAGGGTGTGGCGCAATCCTCAATTCAGCAATAATCTGTTAACCCTAACAGATCGTTAACGCGCTGATTCCGCCGTACTCCGAAGGTCCCCATGCAGTCCTATCAGTTCATCGAACGAACCTCGCCCTTCTGCCCGGAAGGGGCCAAGACACTGCCCGTTTTCGCCATTACGCCCGCCGATCTCGAAACGGGAGCGGCGATTACACCGGCGGCCCGCGACTGGGCGTGCAAGGCGGGCTTCAAGGCGGCCAGCGGCACGCTGCTTCCTGTTCCGAGCACTGATGGAAAGCTCGGCGGTGTGCTGTTCGGGCTGGGAGCAAAGCCGCAGGAGACCCCCTTCATCGCCGGCAAGCTGGTGCGTCTTCTGCCGCCGGGTGACTGGCATTTCGAAACGACACCGCTGACCCCCACCCAGATGGCGCTGGGCTTCGGCCTCGGCGCCTATAGCTTCGATCGCTACAAGTCCGATCCGCCGGCTCCGCCGCGCCTGCGCATTCCCGCCGGCGTCGATGCCGACCAGATCCATCGGGAACTGGCGGCCATTTATCTCGTGCGCGATCTCATCAACACGCCGGCCAACGACATGGGCCCGGCCAAGCTCGAGGCGACGTTCCGGGAACTCGCCAGCCAATACAAGGCGGTGGTGAAGGTCTCGGTCGGCGATGCGCTGCTTGATCACAATTTTCCGCTGGTTCACGCCGTCGGTCGCGCCGGGGCGGAAGCGCCGCGCCTGATGGAAATGCGCTGGGGCAAGCCCGGTGCGCCGAAGCTGACGCTGGTCGGCAAGGGTGTCTGTTTTGATACCGGTGGTCTCGACATCAAGCCGGCTTCCGGCATGGCGTTGATGAAGAAGGACATGGGCGGGGCCGCCAATGTTCTCGGCCTGGCGATGATGATCATGGATGCCGGGCTGAAGGTCGATCTGCGGGTCATCGTGCCTGCCGTCGAAAATTCCATCGCCGGCAATGCTTTCCGTCCCGGCGATATCTACCGCAGCCGCAAGGGCCTTTCGGTGCAGATCGACAACACCGATGCCGAGGGCCGCTTGATCCTTGCCGATGCGCTGGCGCTGGCCGATGAGGAGGCTCCCGACCTGCTGATCGACATGGCGACCCTGACGGGGGCCGCCCGCACCGCTCTTGGTCCGGATGTCCCGCCCTTCTTCACCGATGACGAGGATCTCGCCGCCGGTATTGCCGCTGCCTCTGTCCGCTATGACGATCCGCTGTGGCGTCTGCCGCTCCATCGCGGTTACGAAAAGGACCTTTCCGCCAAGATCGCCGATCTGACCAACGCACCCGCCGGCGGTATGGCCGGCGCGATCACTGCCGCCCTTTTCCTCAACCGCTTCGTTTCGGCGGCTAAAAGCTGGGTTCATTTCGACGTTTACGGCTGGGCACCGGCGGAGCGGGCGCATGGCCCGGCGGGCGGTGAGGCGCAGGCCATCCGTGCGCTCTATCACCATATCGTCAAGCGGTTCGTCTGAACCGCTTGCCTCGACGCCCGGATTGAAGGACAATGAAACGGAGGCGAAACGATAACCCGGAGCGTGTCCGTTGCCTGTTGAACTCAGTCCCTCGCAGGCGCTTCTCCTCTGGCACGCGGCAACGCTTCAGCAGGTGCGGCAGGAACGGACCGACCTGACGCTGCGCCAGATGGCGATCCTCCTCCACATCTATCTCAAACCGCCGCCGCACACCGTGCGCGGGCTGGCCGCGACGCTGGATGTTACCAAACCTGTGATTACCCGGGCACTGGACACGATGGGAGAAATGGGTTTGGTAGAGCGCGTACGCGACGAGCGTGACCGGCGCAATGTCATCATTCGCCGCACCGTCACCGGCGCGCTTTATCTCGAACGCCTTGGCGATCTCATTATCGCCGAAGGCCGCCGGCTGGATGTCTGAAACCGCATCCGCCGCATGACGAACCAGAGGACACCTGATGCTTGACCGCCGTCTCAACGCCTTTCGTCCCGATCTTGCGGATATCCGCCTGCAAGGGCAGGTCGAAGCGGAGCGTTTTGTCGAAGGCGATGTGGCAACCGTCGTCGTGCCGGTGGCGGGTATCCGCCCGCGGCCCGATTTCCGCGCCTCCATCGATACGCAATTCCTGTTCGGCGAACCGGTGACGGTGTTCGACCGCCAGGATGAATGGGCCTTCGTGCAATCCGATATCGATGGTTATGTCGGCTACCTGCCGGAAGAGGATATTTCCGACGAGATCGACGAACCGACCCACTGGATCGTTGCACCGCGCACCTTCGTTTATCCCGGCCCCGACCTGCGCTTTCCTCATGCCGGTGAACTGTCCATGGGCAGTCGCATTTCGCTGATCGGCGAGGAGGAGACGCGCGGCACGAAATATGCGTTGATGGAGGGCGGCGGCGCCATCATCGCCGCCCATTGCCTGCCGCTTGAGCAGGTGGCCGGTGATGACTATGTGGCGATTGCCGCCCGCTTCCTTGAAACGCCCTACCTCTGGGGTGGTCGTTCAGGCTTCGGCATCGATTGTTCGGGTCTCGTGCAGCTTTCGATGATGATGGCGGGCAGGGAGGCGCCGCGCGATTCCGACATGCAGGCGGCACGATTTGGTGCGTCGATCACCCGCGAGGAACTGCGCCGCGGCGATCTTGTGTTCTGGAAGGGGCACGTCGGTATCATGGAAGACGCGGAAACGCTGCTGCATGCCAATGGCCACACCATGACGGTCGCGCGCGAAAATCTGGAAGCGGCAATCAAGCGCATCGGCTGGCTCTATGAAGCGCCGACCGGTTACCGGAGGCCCTGATGTCAAGGCTTTCTCTTGTACTGGCCCTGCTTTTTGCCGGTATCGCGGCAGCCGGTGCGGCGGAAAAGAAACTGCCCAAACTGAACCTTGATGCGCAGCCAGCACCCGCCTATCAGGATTTGCCGGGCGTCAAGACACCGGAGGAAGTCGAGGCGGCCCGCGCGGATGGTTTCACCTGCACCACCACGCTCAGCACCCAGCGGCAGGACGGTGTCGAAGGCTTCGACCGCAGCCTGCCCGAGCGCGTCTATCGCTGCGAAAAGAATGGTATCGTGCTGGAAAGCCGTAACCCGCCGGCCCGCGGTGTGTGGATGCCGGGTATCAATCCGCCCGACAATTTCTGAACCCGAGCGCGGTTCATTTGCCCGAACTCGTTGCCAGTCGGGTATCGTCGTCCAGCGGGGCGGTGGGCTTTGCCTTGCCGACCGGCGGCAGGGCCGGCATGCTGTTGAGAACATCGCCAAGCAGGGCCACGGGTGTCGCCTTGGCAAAATGCCAGCCCTGAAGATAATCGCAGCCAAGACGCAGCAGCAGTTCGGCATGGTCGGCGGTTTCCACGCCTTCGGCGGTCACGCGCTTGCCGAGGCTGTGGGCAATGCCGATGATGCCGCGCACGATAGCGAGATCTTCCTGACTTTTCATGATGTTGGTGATGAAGCTGCGGTCGATCTTCAATCGGTCGAAGGGCAATTGTCGCAGATGGGTCAAAGAGGCATAGCCTGTTCCAAAGTCATCGAGCGCAACCTCGACGCCCGCCGAATGCAACCGCGTCAGGCGGGCCCGCATCGAGGCGGTGCCGCGCCCCAGGAACATGCCCTCCGTCACCTCCATGCAGATCTGCGACGGTGCGATGTTCAGCGTTTCGCAAAGCTCGAAGAAGCGATTGATGAAGGTATCGGATCGCAGATCGGCATTGGTGAGATTGAGCGCGACGCGCCCGATGTCGAGCCCCTGATCGCGCATGGCTGCAAAATCGGCCAGCACCCGGTTCATCACGAAGAGGCCGATTTCCGCCTGAATGGCCGGATCGTTCATGCCGGAGGCAAAGCGTTCGGGCGAAATCGTGCCAAGCCGCGGATGTTGCCAGCGCAGCAGCGCTTCCAGCGAAACCGGTTCCTGTGGGTCGGCATTGACGATCGGCTGGTAATGCATGGCAAACTGCCCGTCATCCAGCCCGGTTTCGATCTCGTCGAGCAGTTCGGCGCGGCGGTCTATGGCGTCCTGAAATTCGCTTCGGAACACCTCGCAACGATCGCGCCCCATGTCCTTTGCGTAGTAGAGAGCGATATCCGCACGCTTGAAAAGGCTTTCGCCGTCCTGGGCGTGGTCGGGGCAGATGGCAATCCCGAGGCTTGTCGTACTGTGCCGCTGCCAGTCATTGATCGAAAAAGGTGCACGCAACGCTTCCTGCGCCTCGTGAAACAGGTCGCGGGCCTGCGGGCTCTGCATTTCGGAAACGACGATGGCGAACTCGTCGCCCCCAAGGCGTGCGATGAAGACATTTTCGCTGCTGAGCGCCCTCAACCGTCCCGCGACGATCTTCAGAAGTTGATCGCCCGTATCATGGCCGAACGTATCGTTGATCTCCTTGAAGGCGTCGATGTCGAGCAGCGCCAGATGAAGCGGGTTTGCACCGCCTGCCTGTGCGATCCGGCTCTCGATATAGTCCTGAAAGCAGCGCCTGTTGGGAAGATCGGTCAGCGCGTCGATGTTGACGGCACGTTCAAGCTGCGACCGGCTTGAACGAAGCTCTCGTTCGGCAATCTTGCGGGCGGTAATGTCGAAGCGCACGGACGTATAGCTTGAAAGCCTGCCCTGCGCGTCGAAATGGGGCACGATGGTCGTGTCGACCCAGTAGATTTCGCCATTCTTGCGTCGATTGCAAATCTCGCCATGCCACACAATGCCCTGGGCGATGACGCGATACATCTCGCGGAAGAAGCTGACATCGTGAAGGCCTGAACGCAGGACGCGGTGATTCGAGCCGAGCAGTTCCTCGCGCGAATAGCCGCTGATTTCGCAGAACTTCCGGTTTACAAACGTAATTGTGCCCTTGAGATCGGTGCGGGCCACGATGGCCGCATTGTCCAGGGCGTCTCTGATCAGATCGGCAACCTTGGCCGGCTCATCCATCATCGGCGATCCTCAGTCTTCAAGGTGCGGGAACGGATCGCAGTCAAGCCAACGCCTCCCGGCATCGACGCCGCGAAATTCGTGGGATCAAAAACGATCGGCACGGGTATTCCCTTTCCTTGCATAAATCATATGTACGCTCAACGTGTATTACGTTCAGCTTAATTTTCCTCTGCTAATCGACCGGGGTCGTTGCATCAAACTCTCGCACAGGCTGCGATAATTTGATGCAGCGATGATCTGAACCATTCGTCAGAAGGGCAACCCTGTGCAAATACAGGATTTTAGCGGTGTGCGACTGCATAGAATGGAATGCAGCCGGTGCGAACCGGCTTTTCAAATTGTCATTAAGGCTGGGTAAAGCGGAGGGGGCAGGATGTTGTCATCATCACCGTCCTGCGGCAGCGGTTCCCGCCATGGTTTTCTCAGAAGAGGGCATCCTCGAACAGGTCGTCGTCGCTGGCCGGGGTCGCGGGCGCTGCTGGAGCGACCGGCAGATTGCCGGGCAGGATGGTCTCGTGCACGGCCCGTTCCTGCATCATCGTATAGGTCCGGAAGATGCGGGCGCCGACCTCTTCGGCTTCCTGATCAAGCCCTGAGAGATCGAGCGGCGTGTCTCTGATTTCGGCAAAGCCGGCGGACACGTTTTCAATGATCTCGCCCAGTTCGCTGTCGAAATCAAGCTTGGCGATTGCGGCGCTGACCTGGCTGAAGACGGCTTGCCCCTCATTCGCAAGTTCGCCGATAGCGCCTTCGGTATTGGCGCAAACGCTCCGGATCGTCACCAGCGCTCTAGCCAGCGGCTCTCCGACATCTTCGTCGCCGCTGTTTTCGCCGTGGAGTTCACCGGCCGCACCGGTCAATTCATGCAGGCGACCGACGATGCTTTCCGCCGCAATCTCAAGCTTGCCCGCGAAGATCCGCAGCTCGGAGGTCACGACATTGATCGATCGGCCGGCTTCGCCCAGCTTGGAGCAGCGCAGGTTGGAATTGAGCGCCATATAGTGAATATCGGTCTTGATGGCGCGAACCACCTCTATGCCGTGCATCAGATCCTGTACCGTGCCGGATGTGGTCTGGGCGACGGCATTGGCCCGGCTGCTGACTTCGCGGACGCGCGCGACAACGTCACCGGCCGAGGAAACGCTTTCCTCGAGCGTGTGCAGGAAGGTGTGGCCCCCCCCCGTATTTTCCGAGGCCATGGCGTCGCGCATGGTGAGGATCTCGCGGGTATCGTCGACGAAGCTGGTGATCTTGTTGACGATTTCCCGGCATTGGTGACGAAAGTCGGCGGCTGTTTCGGCCATCTGCGCGGCGGCGAGATGCAGAACGGCTGTCTCCAGCCGGACCGCCCACTCGTCCTTCCGGGTATCGGCGCCGCGTTCGAGAAGATAGGCGTCGAGAATGTCCAGACTGGTTCGCACATGCTCGATGCGCTGGCGGGTAATATCGCCGATCTGCAGCGCGGAGAGTACAGCGGCAATCTTCATCTGCACGCCGCGTGCAAGGTTGCCGACCTGCTTGGCCATGCCCGCCATCGACTTTTGATGGTCACCGACATTCGCGGCGTTACGGCTCAGGTCCTCGACGATTGCCGGTACGGTGTGGGCATATTCCTGCGCCGTTTCCGCTGAAAAATCCTTTGCTTCCGTCAACTGGGCGTACATCGCTTCCAACTGCATGGCAAAGCGCGACACTTCCTGGGTTCCCGATTGAATGCGTTCGAGAATTTCTTCGGCAAAGGCGGAGAAGCCCGGCAATCCCGCCCCGGTGATCTTCACCGTGACGGCGAAGGTGCGCAGGTATCGCATGGTCTCCTGCATGTCGCTGACATGCTCGCGCATCGAAAGGCAGACATCGGCCAGCCGGTCCAGCGACATGCGCCGCGCATCTTCCTTCACAGGCAGATGGGAAAGATGCCCGACGGTTTCCAGAATGCTGGCGGTCGTGCCCTCGGTGGTCTTCTCGTCGAGCGCACTGCTCAGAAGGTCGAGCGATCCGATCAATCGCTTGAGGACTTCCATGACCGACATCAGTACGGCGCCGCCGTTGAGGAACCGTGTTTCAAGCTGGCTATGGGCCTGATCCAGCGCCAAAAGCAGCCCATGGTTGCGATTGCTGACGCCAGGTAGGCCGTTATCCTGCTTGATCGATGTTCTCACTATTCCACCCTCTACTTGGATTGAACTAAAAATCGACTACCTTGAGAAGGGTAAGATTTCGTAAATTACGGTCTAGGCAATTAAATACTACATATATTTATGGGTGAGAAACTGCACCTTCAGCGCCAAACCTCTCGAAATGCTAGGCGAAATGTCGAATATAATGTCTAAGTCTCTGTATTTAAAATTTAATGAGTTTTTTGACTTAAATCATTAATTTCTAATAGGTGAAATTTTGCGATGCGGAAGCGCCGAAACGGCTAAACTTGAGATTTTAAATTATTATTTTATTTACCAATCCAATCGACTATTTCGGCATATATAGCGTATTGTTGTAATATAAATTGGGAATTTCAAATGCAGACAAGTGTGAAAGTGTTCTGTATTGGGCCGGTAGCCAATATCAGAAACATCGCCGAAGTCTATAAAGAGCTTCGCGCTGCAATAGAAAATTCTGACACGGTTGAACTTGATCTCAGCGCCTGCACTGACGCCGACCTGAGCCTCGTTCAGCTGGTGGAAGCGGCGCGGCTTCAGGCGGTTTCTGCCGGCATGTCTCTCTCGCTGTCGCTGCCCGTCAGCGATGCCGTCACTGCCGCGCTTCACCGTGGCGGGTTTGTGGAAGGAGCCGCGGAAGACGCGCTTCGTTTCTGGTTCAAAGAAGGAGTAGCTTGAGGTGAGCGCAAGAATTCTAACGGTTGACGACAGCGCCAGCATTCGGCTGACGACGAATGTTGCCCTTTCGACGGCGGGCTATTCGGTCAGCGAAGCGGTCAACGGTGCAGACGGTCTTGCCAAGGCGCAGGCCGAACGTTTCGACCTGATCGTGACGGACCTGAACATGCCGATCATGGACGGCCTGACGATGATCGAGGAGCTTCGCAAGATTCCGAGCCAGACCGGCATTCCGATCATCTTCCTGACCACCGAGTCCGATGCCGCGCTGAAAACGCGCGCCAAGAATGCCGGTGCCACCGGCTGGCTGACCAAGCCGTTTGACCCGGAAAACCTCGTCAAGATCGTTCGCAAGGTGCTCGGCAAATGAGTTTTCCCGATCCGATCACCGTATTCCGTCTCGAAGCCGGCGAATTGCTGGAGCAAATCGAAGCAGGCCTGCTCGATCTCGGTCGCAATCTCGATGATCGTGATCTGGTCGACGCCGTCTTTCGCGGCCTCCATACCCTCAAGGGGTCGGGTGCGATGTTCGGTTTCGATGCGCTGGCCGCCTTCACTCATCATTGCGAAACCGCCTTCGATCAGGTGCGCAAGGGCGAGGTTCCGGCAACCCAGGAACTGGTGGCCGCGGTGCTTGAGGCCCGCGACCAGATGCGCCTGCTCGTGGAAACGCCGAACGGTGAGCATGGTGCAGAAAGCGAGCGTCTGCTGGCCATGCTGCATCAGGCCGTGAAGGCGGCTGGCGGTGCTGATGCAGTGGCACCCGGCGCGGCCCCGGCCAAGGTTGTCGAACAGCGCCAGGCTGGCCGCAAGCGCTATACGCTGCTCTTCCGTCTCCCCGTCAATGCCATGGCCAACGGTACCAACCCGCTTGGCCTGCTTGATGAACTGCGCGAACTGGGTGACTGCAAGGTCATTGCAGACCGCGCCTCCATTCCCCCGCTCGACAAGCTCGTGCCCACCAACCTTCACGTCGGCTGGCGCGTCGAACTGGTGAGCGAACGTCCGCGCTCCGACATCGATGACGTCTTCATCTTCGTCATGGATGACATGGAGCTTTCGGTCTCCGAAGAGGATATGGACGCTGCACCTGTCGTCGAGGCGAAGCCGCAGACCCAGCCGGCGGCTTCGGTCGTCGCGACGCCGCCTGCGCCGGCCCCGGTTTCCAGAGTGGAGAAGACACCGGTTCAGGATACCCGTGCTGCCGCGCGCGGTCAGGAAAACGTGCGTGTTCCCGCCGAACGCCTTGATGAACTGATGGATCGCGTCGGCGAACTCGTTATTGCCCAATCCCGCCTCAACCAGCTTGCCACGTCGAGCGTGGATATCGGCTTGCGCGCCGTTTCTGAGGATATCGAACGCCTCTCCGGCGAGTTGCGCGACACGATGATGGTGCTGCGCATGGTGCCGATCACCCAGCTCTTTGGTCGCTTCCGCCGCCTCATCCACGATCTGGCCCGCGAAACCGGCAAGCAGATCGAACTCATCACCGAAGGCGAAAGCACTGAGGTTGACAAGGGCGTCATCGAACGCCTGGCCGATCCTCTGGTCCATCTCGTGCGCAATTCCTGCGATCATGGCCTGGAAACGGCGGAAGAGCGTATCGCTGCCGGCAAGTCGCCCGTCGGTCGCATCACGCTGGCCGCCCGCCAGTCCGGCGGCGAGGTGACGATCAGCATTGTCGATGACGGTCGTGGTATCGACCGGAACCGGGTGCGCGCCAAGGCGGAATCCTCTGGCATCATCACGCCGAACACCCAGCTTTCCGATCAGGATCTGTTGCAGCTCATCTTCCAGCCCGGCTTTTCCACGGCGGCCCAGGTCACCAACCTTTCGGGGCGCGGTGTCGGCATGGATGTAGTGAAGAAGTCGGTCGAGGCGCTGCGTGGCACGATCAACGTCGTGAGCAATCCGGGCGCGGGTTCGGAAGTCTCGCTCGCCATTCCATTGACGCTTGCCATCATCGATGGCCTTTTGGTGCGCGTCGGCTCCGGTTGTTACGTCATTCCGCTCGCCGCCGTCGAGGAGTGCCTGGAACTGTCGATCGAGGAAGACCTGCGGTCAAGGGGGCGTTCGTTCATCTCGCTGAGAGACAGCCTCGTGCCGTTCATCCGCCTGCGGGATCTCTTCCTGACCGGCACCAAGCCCGATCCGTTCCAGAAGGTCGTCGTCATCTCCACAGGGTCCGAGCGTGTCGGCCTCGTCGTCGATCAGATCATCGGCGATCACCAGACTGTCATCAAGTCGATGTCCAAGCTCCACCATGATGTCGCCACCTTCTCGGGCGCGACCATTCTCGGCGACGGCAATGTCGCCCTCATTCTCGATGTCGCTCATCTCGTGGCGGCCGGGCAGCATCAGGAGGCGCATATGCGGGCGGCAGGATGAACAGCGCGGCTTTGAAGCATAATGAGGAATTCTGGGAAAACCGCGAGGAAATCGAGGTTCTGATCTTTGACATTGCCGGCGAGACCTTCGCGCTCGGCGCCGTCATGGTTCAGGAAATCCTCGATATGGTGCCGGAAACGCCGGTGCCGGGCAGCCAGCCCTTTGTCGGTTCAGTCATCAATTTCCGCGGCAAGGTCATTCCGCTGGCCGATATCCGTCTGGCCTTCGGCATGGAAGCGACCCGGATCACCATCGACAGCCGCATTATCGTGATCTCGCTGGATATCGACGGTGAGAACACGCTGGTCGGCATCCGCACCGATAAGGTCAATGAAGTGACCACGCTTGCCAAAGCCAACAGCGAGCCGCCGCCCAGCGTCGGCATGCGCTGGCGGCCGGACTACATCGAATGCCTCGTCAAGCGCGGGACCGACTTCATCATCGTTCCCAACCTGACCGCAATCTTCGCCACAAATCGCGAACGTCGATAAACGGACGTCGCGTTGCCACCTGATTTCATGAAAGAACCCCAAATGCGTATGACCATAAAATTTAGGCTTGGTGCCGCGTTCGCAACGGTCGTCCTGCTCCTCGTTGGTGTGGCCGTGTATGCAATCATGAGCTTGTCGGGATTGAACGACACGCTTGCAAGCGTCATCAACGGTCCAGCAAAGCAGTTGCAATATGCGATGCAGGTCAACGTTGAACAGGCCGAGCAAGTTCGCGCCCAGCGCAATGCGTTGCTTCGGGCCACCGAACAGGAAACTGAAGCCGATTACCGGAATGCCGAGCAGCGGACCAGGAATATTCAGGCAGCGGTTGCCGCAGGTCTGCCGAATGCTAGCGAAGTTGGTCGTCCAATGTGGCTGGAACTGCAAAAGTCAGCAGAAGCACTTGGCGTGGTGACGAAGAAGATTGAAGAGATCCACGATACGCAGGGCCGCGACGCTGCGCTGACCTACGCCACAGCAGAACTCGGTACAGTTTCGTTGCCGTTGCGTGATCTTGCCGTGAAGCTGCAAAATCAGGCCGTTGAAAACATGGATGCCGCTCAGGTTCAGGCTTCACACGCCTACATTCAGACGCGCACCTTGCTCATCGTGATCGCAGGCGTTGCCTTTGCAATTGCCGTTATTGCGGCCATCTGGTTGTCTCTGATCATCAGCCGTGGTCTCGGTCGTGCCGTCGAAGCCGTCCGTACCGTGGCGGAGGGCGATCTGACCCGCAGTGCCCAGGTTACGAGCCGCGACGAAATCGGCGAGTTGCTGACCTACGTCAACACCATGATCGAGCGCCTGCGCGGAATCATCGGCGACGCGGTGTCGGCATCCGACAATGTGTCCTCCGCCTCGCAGCAGCTTTCCGCCGCTGCCGAGCAGGTGAGCCAGGGTGCGACCGAACAGGCTGCTGCTGCCGAAGAAGCCTCTGCCTCGATGGAAGAGATGGCTGCGAACATCAAGCAGAATGCCGATAACGCCGCCCAGACGGAAAAGATCGCCCGTCAGTCGGCCAAGGACGCCGAAGCCTCCGGCGAAGCCGTCCGCAGTGCCGTCGACGCCATGCGCATCATTGCCGAGAAGATTTCCATCGTTCAGGAAATCGCCCGCCAGACCGACCTGCTCGCGCTTAATGCAGCCGTGGAAGCTGCCCGCGCCGGCGAACATGGCAAGGGCTTTGCAGTGGTGGCTTCGGAAGTGCGCAAGCTGGCTGAACGCTCGCAGTCCGCTGCGGCCGAGATCAGCGCCATGTCCGGCAGCACGGTGAAGGCTGCGCAGGAAGCCGGCGAGATGCTCGCGCGCCTCGTACCGGATATTCGCAAAACGGCGGAACTCGTGTCCGAGATCACCGCCGCCTGCCGCGAACAGGATATCGGCGCCTCGCAGATCAACGAAGCGATCCAGCAGCTCGACCAGGTGACACAGCAGAATGCCGGCGCCTCGGAAGAATCCTCCGCCACGGCGGAAGAGCTTGCCTCCCAGGCCGAAGAACTGCAGACCTCGATTGCCTACTTCAAGGTGGACAACGCCGCGGCTTCCGCTCCGGCCCGCCAGGCGCCGGTTGCCCGTCGCCCCGCGCCGGCGCCGGCAAAGCCGAAGGCCCAGGGTCGTCCTGCGACAACCAATCCCGTCCGTGCCCAGCAGGAACGCGTCAAGGGTTTTGCCCTCGACCTCTCTCAGGGCGGCCCGGACGACTATGATGCCGATTTCAAGGAAAGTGCATAACGCACCTCCCCGGAGGTGCCGACAAGGCCATGATACGGGGGAATAGACCGTAAACATATTGACCCGCGCATGAAGGCGCAGGTGTCACGAAGGCCGAATGAGTCTGTGAGGGTGGGCGTGAATGCGTCACTCACCCACCTCAACAGCCGGTCGTCAACGTTACATCACGAACCGGGCGTGCTTATGCGCTCCTTCAGGAAAGCGGGTTACGAAAATGCGATTTACGATCAAACTGAAACTGGCTCTGGCCTTCGGCTTCTTGATCCTGATGCTGGTCGGCACTGCCGGCTATGGCATTGTCAGCCTGGGTGCCTCGAAGGACGCCATGGACGAAGTCGTCGATGGAACGGTTGTACGGCTCGACAAGATGCACCAGTTGAACGCGTTGTCGCTGGCCACGGTTCGCTCCCAGAAGAACCTTATCCTGGCCTCCACGCCTGACGAGGTGCAGCGTCACAAGGCAGCCGGTGATGACACCCGCAAGCAGTTCGAGACCCTCCTGAATGACATGGCTTCGAACGCCAGCGAAGCCACACGCGGTTTCTGGAACGAACTGACGTCCATCAGCAAGGCGTTCGAGGTAAGCGACGACAAGGTTCGCGAGTTTGTTGCCGCAGGCAATATCGCGCAGGCGACCCAATATTCCTCCGGTGAGGGCCGCACAGCAGCCAACGCCCTGACCGACAAGCTGCTCGCCGGCGTGAAGATGAATCAGGAGCGTCTGGAAGCAGCGCAAGGCGAAGCCGACATCACCTATTACCAGACGCGCACCCTTCTCATCACCCTGTCTGGCCTTGCCGTCCTTATCGCTGCGGTTACGGCCACCTGGATTGCCCTTGGCATCAGCAGCGGCCTGCGCAAGATCATGACGGTTGCGGACGCCGTGTCCATCGGCGATCTCAACCAGAAGGTCGAGATCCGTACCAATGACGAAATCAAGGATCTCGTCGATCGCATCAATGTCATGACGTCCAACCTGCGCGAGATGGCCGGCATTGCTGAACGTATCGCCGATGGCGACCTGACGGCGGCACCCAAGCCGCTTTCCGAAAAGGATACGCTGGGCATCGCGCTGGAAAGCATGGTCGAGCGCCTTCGCTCCATCGTTGCCGATGCGCTGTCGGCTTCCGACAACGTGTCGTCCGGCAGCCAGCAGCTTTCCTCGGCCTCCGAACAGGTCAGTCAGGGTGCAACCGAACAGGCCGCCGCCGCCGAAGAGGCTTCCGCCTCGATGGAAGAGATGGCCGCCAACATCAAGCAGAACGCCGACAACGCCGCCCAGACGGAAAAGATCGCCCGCCAGTCCGCCAGGGACGCGGAAGCCTCCGGCGAAGCCGTTGGTCGTGCGGTCAGTGCCATGCGCACCATTGCCCAGAAGATTTCCATTGTGCAGGAAATCGCCCGCCAGACCGATCTGCTTGCCCTCAATGCAGCGGTGGAAGCGGCCCGCGCCGGTGAGCATGGCAAGGGCTTTGCCGTCGTTGCCTCGGAAGTGCGCAAGCTGGCCGAGCGTTCGCAGTCCGCTGCAGCCGAAATCAGCGGCCTTTCGGGAGAAACAGTTCAGGTCGCGACAGAGGCTGGCGACATGCTGAACCGTCTGGTGCCGGATATTCGCAAAACCGCCGAGCTGATCTCGGAAATTTCCGCGGCCTGCCGCGAACAGGATATCGGCGCCTCGCAGATCAACGAGGCGATCCAGCAGCTCGATCAGGTCACGCAGCAGAATGCCGGGGCATCGGAAGAAATGTCCGCCACCTCCGAAGAGCTGGCCGCGCAGTCCGAGGAACTTCAAACCTCCATCGCCTTCTTCAAGGTCGATACGTCGTCGCCTTCGCGCAAGATTGCGCCTCAGGCGCAGTCGGCCCAGCGTTCCGCCCCGACGGTGAAATCCAAGGCGCCGGCCCGCCCTGCCGCCCACCCGGTTCGTGCCCAGCAGGAGCGTGTCAAGGGCTTTGCGCTGGATCTCTCGCAGGGCGGTCCGGATGCCTACGACGCCGACTTCAAGGAGAGCGCCTGATATGTCCAGCCCATCGTCCGAAGCCCAATTCGTCACCTTCAGTCTCGGCGAGGAAGTCTTCGCCGTGCCGGTTGAAGTGGTTCGGGAAATCCTGGACCACGAGGAAGCCTTCAAGATCCCGAATGGCCCCGACTATCTGATGGGACTGCGCGATGTGCGCGGCAGCGGCGTGCCGGTTATCGACCTGCGCCTGCGGCTCGGTCTCTCGAAGACGGTGCCCACCGAGCATACGCGCGTCCTTGTACTCGACGTGCCAATGGATGATCGCACGCTCAGCCTTGGCCTCGTCGCCGACCGGGTCTATGAGGTCACGCCCTTCCGGCGTGACCAGATCGAAACGGCGCCCGACATCGGTATTCGCTGGCGGTCGGATTACATTGCTGGTGTCGTGCGCCGCGATACCGGCTTCGTCGTCATCATCGATCTCGCCCGGCTCCTGTCGCATCAGGAAGCGGCTGCCCTTGCATCGACGCCGCGTTCTGCTGCGTGAAAGGGGCTGTCATGAGAAATACCGCCCTTGCCGCTGCCAGCCAGCCGCCGGTGGTCTATACCAGCGACCACCTCAGCCGCCGGGATTTCGATCGTCTGGCCCGCTATATCTTCGATTACAGCGGTATCAAGATGCCGCCGACCAAGATGACCATGCTGGAAGGTCGCCTGCGCCGTCGGGTCAAGGCCTGCGGGCTGGCCTCGTTTGAGGATTACTGCGCCTTTCTGTTTGATCATGGCGGTCTGGAGCATGAGGCCATCTACCTGATCGATGCGGTCACGACCAACAAGACAGACTTCTACCGGGAGCCGAACCACTTCCAGCACATGCTGGATCACGCCTTGCCCCATTATGCCCATGCCGGTGTCAACCGGTTGCGCGTCTGGAGTTCGGCGTGCTCCACCGGCGCGGAGCCCTACACCATCGCCATGGTAATGGAAGAGTTCTGCAGGAGCGGCAAACGCCTGGATTACCAGATCCTTGCCACCGACCTTTCCACCGAGGTTCTGGAGATGGCCCGCACCGGCATCTATCCGCGCGACCAGCTCGCGCCGGTGCCGCCCGATCAGCGGGGCCGTTTCGTGATGCAGCCCCGCGACAAGACGCGATCCGAGGTCCGCATTCACCCGAAGCTGCGCAGTCGCGTATCCTTCGCCCGGCTGAACCTGATGGAGGCCCGCTATCCGGTTGGCGACAAGATGCACATCATCTTTTGCCGCAATGTGCTGATCTATTTCGACAAGTCGACACAGGAGAAGGTTCTGTCCCGGCTGTGCGAATGCCTGTTGCCCGGCGGTTTCCTCTATATCGGCCATTCCGAATCCGCGGCCGGCATGAACCTGCCGATCACCCAGGTGGCAAACACCGTCTTCCGAAAGCTCTGAGGTTCCATGGAAAAAAAGATCCGCGTGCTGATCGTCGATGATTCCGCCAGTGTCCGTCAGGCGATGACCCAGGTTCTTCAGGAGGACCCGGACATCGAAGTGATCGGTGTCGCAACCGACCCGTTCATGGCGGCGCGCAAGCTTCGCGAAGAAGTGCCGGATGTCATCACGCTCGATGTGGAAATGCCGCAGATGGACGGCATCACCTTTCTGCGGAAACTGATGGCTCAGCATCCGATTCCGGTCGTCATGTGCTCGTCGCTGACGGAAGAGGGGTCGCAGACGCTGATGCAGGCTCTTGAGGCCGGTGCGGTCGATGTGATTTTGAAGCCGAAGATCGGCGCCGCCGATTATTTGGCGGAATCCGGCGAGCGCATTCGCGAGGCCGTCAAGGGCGCCGCCAAGGCGCGGCTCGGCAACCACCGGCGCAACCGGATATCGGCCTCCGCTTCCGCTTCCGGCCCGCAACAGAAGTTGACGGCAGATGCCGTTCTGCCGCCGCCCACCGCCGGTCGTGCCATGGCCAAGACGACGGAAATGGTGGTCTGTGTGGGTGCCTCCACCGGGGGAACCGAAGCGCTTCGCGAAATGCTGGAGGCGCTGCCGGCCAATGCGCCGGGCATGGTCATTGTCCAGCATATGCCGGAACGGTTCACCGCCGCCTTTGCCAACCGGCTGAACGGCCTGTGCGAGGTCGAGGTGAAGGAAGCTGCGGACGGAGACCCCGTGTTGCGTGGCCATGTGCTGATCGCCCCCGGCGATCGCCACACGCTGCTGGAAAGGCGCGGTGCCCGTTACCACGTTTCGGTGCGGACCGGCCCTCTGGTCTCTCGCCACCGTCCGTCTGTCGATGTTCTCTTCCGCTCTGCCGCACGCGCTGCAGGTGCGAACGCCATGGGCGTCATCATGACAGGCATGGGCGACGATGGGGCGCGTGGCATGGAGGAGATGAAACAGGCTGGTGCCTTCCTGACCGTCGCGCAGGATGAAGCGACCTCCGTCGTCTTCGGCATGCCGAAGGAAGCGATTGCCCGCGGCGGCGTCGACAGGGTCGTGCCGCTGGAGCGCATCGCTCACGAAATCATGAGCGCACAGTCCCGTTTCTGAGAGGGCCGATCTGGCAGGCAATCTCTGTTGAATTGGCAGACCAACGCGGCATCGCGGTCTCGCTCTCCAATGGCGAAAATGGCCTGAGCTTGACCTGATCCCCAAAAGCAAAAAAGCCCGGTGAACCGGGCTTTTTTGTTGGTTTAGAACCACTTCCGTGATCCTAATGGAATTTGGTGCCAGAAGAGGACTCGAATACTCATTCTATGAATTTGAAAAGAATGCATTTTGTAATTTGGTTTTGAAAAAATACCAACGAAAATACCAACAAATTCAAATCCGTCCCACGTAAGGGTAATGGGCCGCGCTGATTTAATAGCAGCGGCTCAATTTTGCCTAGTGTTGCCGGATCGCCGCATCAATGCGGGCGAATTCCTTGTTTTCGATCATCAGGAACAAGCCAGCGCCTGCCGATCTGTCCGCCCATAGCTCACCGATCAGTCGTTTTTCCTTGGCGTCGTCTGCGGTCGCCAGGAAACCACCCTTGTATTCTACAACGAGATAGCGACCATCATTCAGAAGGGCCACAAAATCCGGATAGAACTTGTCGGTCGATGTTTGCAGCCAGAAGGAGTTCGGTTGTTGTGCGGTGTTGCGCACCCAGGCTTTCACGCCGGCCAGCCTGTCGAGATAGATGGCGCATTCATGTTCTTCGCCATTGGCTTCCAGATCGCCGATCACGCGGAACAAGGGCTTCTTGAAATCCGTTCGTCCCTTGTAGGGGTCCCGGTAGGCGTAGCGGGTTTCATCGAACACAAGTTCGAGGTCTGAACTCGTTTTGAAGTCGAGACCGCTTTGCGGGAAGAGCGCCTGTTGAAAGGCTTGCGCCTCGCGCTGGTCACGATGCTTGGCAATGACCTTTACCAGCGCCTCCACGATCCGGAATTTTGCGCGTGCCAAGGCTTCCAGCGACATTTCGGTTTTCGCCGCAATGAGGTCAAGCGCCTTGCCGATGAAGAGTGTGGAGGACGTGCGCGTAATGTCGCGCCGTGCCGAGAAGGGAAGCCGTCGGTCAAGCCAATTCACCAGCGCGCTCTTCGTCCAGCCCCGTTCCTGAAGGTTGAGCGCAAGCTGGTCGTGCAGGTCGGTCACGAACGCCACTTTCACGTGCCCGCTTGCATCAACGTCCACATGGGCTTCGTCGCGTGCCTGCCTGGGCGGCACGAAGAAATCCATGATCGCGGTGGGATCGTCGTTTTCCAGCCGCCAGGGAATATCGAGAAAATGTCCCCGGTCGAAAAGTTGCAAGCCGTGGGCGGTCTGAACGCCAAGACGCGGCACGGCGAAACGAACGGTCGCAGTTTCCTCACCGGTGGCGCGCAGCCGTGCCCCGCGTGATTTGTGAACCAGTGCTTCCACCATCGAAGCGGCGGCATCGGGCAGGGCCAGAAGCAGCGCAGTCTTGTCATAGTCGCTCAAGGCACCACGCGCCCGGATGACGCGCTTTTCCGGATCGAACTCGACACGCCCGCCGGTGATGGTGTGAACGTTCTTTTCGAAGGTCTGGAAATCCAGTTCAAAAGGCACGGCCTCTTCATGCACATAGGCAATGCCGCCGGGTTCAAGGCCGTGCAGCGGTTCGGCCACGGCATGCACCAGCGCTTGCGCTTCCACCTTTTCGAAGCCGTTGTTCACCAACCCGTCGCGCAGCGTTGCGGCGGCATTCTGGAAGCTGGTGGTGGTGGCGAAGGCATAGGCGCGGTTCAGGTCTTCATTCTGCTTGCGGCTGGCATGGGGCAGGCGCAGCACGCGACCGAGAAGCTGTTCCACGGCGCGGGCCGATTTCTGTTCGGCAACGGAACACAGAACATAGGCGAAGGAGCAATCCCAGCCCTCTTTAAGCGCCTGTTGGGTGATCACGAACCGCACGACGCAATCGGGATCGAACAGGTTGACACCATCAAGGCCGCGACTGTCGCCGGTGGCAATGACGATATGCGCTTCGGGAACACGGAAATCCTCGATCAGCAGCTTCTTCACTTCGTCGGCGTGCAGCGTCGGCTTGTCCTTGGAGCGTGCTTCGGCCTGCACCAGCATGACCGGGCGAATGAACTCGCCGGTCACGTTGCCTTCCTTGCGGGCGGTGGCGTCAAGCTCGTCCAGCCAGGCAATGGCGTCGCTGATTGTGTCGCGCGGATCGGATCGCCCGCGCAGGATCACCGGCAGCTTGATCATCTCTTCCGCCTTGAGTTCGGCGGCGGAAACGTGATGCAGCACGTTCGAGGCGTAAATGCCCTTTTCCGGCTTGTGTTCCTCTGGCGTCACGGGGGTTGCCGTGAACTCCACGATCAGCGACGGGCTGAACCGGGCCAGCGTTTCGAAGGAAAGATCGGTGCGGGCATTATGCGCCTCGTCCACGATCACCATCGGGCGGCGCATCCGCAGCACATTGGCCAGCGAAGGCACGGGGTCGCCGGAAGGGCCGGCTTCCAGCAACGCGCGCTGTTCATGCGCCATGCCGCTGAAATGGTCCATCAACTCGCCATTGGCCTCATAGACCTTGCGGCCTTCGGTCTTTTCCACGCGAAACGCCTGAATGGTGGCAACGATCACCACCGCCCCGCCATCATAGTCGGCGCGCTTGGCATAGAGCGCATCCTGAATGGTCATGACGCGAACGTTCTCGCCGAAACGGTCGGCCAGCGCCCGGCGGTTCGAATGCGAACGGTCGGAAAGTGTCGCCAGCGTCTGTTCGCGAATGGCGTCGGAAGGCACAAGCCACAGAACGGTGGGGTTCTCGCAGCGCAGAAAGCTGTCGGCGGCAATGGCAATGCTATGGGCGGCAAGAATGGTCTTGCCGCCGCCGGTCGGCACGCGAAGGCAGACATAGGGCAGGCCGGGAAGCCCCGGCGGCTGGAAGAAGGGCCGCTTCGTCAGCGAATAGAAGGCGGTATCGGCATCGTTGAACTCCACCGTCTTTTCCAGAAAGCGGCGAAGACTGGCGAGCGTCTGGCGCTGATAGGCCTTGAGCGTGAAAACCGGGAGGCTCATGATCTGTCCTCCTTCTTTGCTTTCAAGAGTTCGCGCGTGGAGCGGTCGAAATCACTGACAAAGGCGCGGTCCTGTTCGATGCGGTATTTCTCGAACTCTTCCAGCGCCTTCGTGTCGGCATCCTTGCGGCTCACCTTGCCGGCATTCAACAGCACGTCACGGTCGTTCAGTTCAAGGAAGCCGTGCAGCTTGGAAATCCAGTCGGCCATCGTCATCGGCTTGCGCCGCGCGGCTTGGTCTTCGGCGAAGGAAAGATATTGATCCACAATGCGTTCCATTGAAAGCAATTCGTCTTCTGTCAGATAGTTCAGCGCCACTTTCGCATCGTCCGGGCGCGGGCTGTCGCCCTTGAAGGAGGTCATGCCCATCATCGGCTTGGCGGCATCGGCGCGGGCCTTGATCACTTCCGGCGCGGTCATGCCGTGGATCGCGTAATGAAACTTGTTCTGCACCGTGGCGAAGAACTGTTGCGTCATGCCGTTCTTGGGGTCGTAATCGATGCTGGTCGCGTAAATATCGGTGATCTTCTGATAAAACCGGCGTTCGGAAACGCGGATCGCCCGGACGCGGCGAACGAGTTCATCGAAATAATCATGCCGGGCAAGCTTCAGGCGCTCATCGTCCATGACAAAGCCCTTGACGATATATTCGGCAAGGCGGGCATTGGCCCATTGGCGAAACTGCGTGCCGCGTGCGGAGCGAACGCGAAAGCCGATGGCGATGACCATTTCGAGATTATAGTGTTCGATATGTCGCTGGATTTGACGGCTACCTTCGGTTTGAACTGTTGCATATCGTGCAACAGTTGCCGCCTCATCAAGTTCACCTTCCCGGTAAATATTTGAAATATGGCGTGAAATGACGGACTTGTCGCGCTGGAAGAGTTCCACCAATTGCATGAGGGATAGCCAGACGGTTTCATCCTGCACCCGCACATCGATGCGCGTGCGCCCGTCTTCGGCCCGATATAGCAGAAACTCGGTTTCACCGTCCGCCATCGCCTCAAATCCCCTCGATCTGGTAGGGGATCTGCTTGAAGGTGACGCCAAGCTTGGCCAGCCGGTCATCCGGCACCGTGCAGCCTTCGGCATAGACGATGCGCGTGCCGCTGAAATCGGCGGATGGCAGCGGCAGGCTTTCGAGAATGGAACCCGTCAGCACATTGCCGGCCTTCTCATAGGCCACGCCCACGGCCTCCGCCGAGTGCAGCAGATAGACGGCGCGGTTCTGGAACGTGCCGATCAGCGGCGAAGCCCCCTCCGCCCGCTTCGGGATCGGCGAGCCGGTCTCACAGAAGAACACATGCGCGGCGAGGTCGGGAAAGGTCACTGCCGGCGAAACATTGCCATCGGCATCGAACAGCGGTTCGCCGAGTGTGCAGAAACGGAAGCCGCCGCCGGTGCCCTCAACGAGTTCGCTTTTGCCGCCCGATTTACTTTTATCATATCCTGTAATAACCCGCTTCAATCGCTCGGCTGTCACGGGTTGGGCTATTGTCGGTTCCATCTCAATCAGGATGAAGCGCCGTCCGCCGCCTTCGCGAGCCACCGCAACGCCCGTCGTGCCTGAACCGGCAAAGCTGTCCATGATAATATCGCCGGGTTCGGTCGCGATTTCGATGATGCGTTTCATCAGACGGGTAGGCTTCGGCGTGATGAAAACCGAAGCGCTATCGGTGAAGTCAACGGTCTCTATCAGTTCTTTCTTGGCTTCCTGTGTGTGCCCAACATCCTTGTAAAACCAAAGGGTTTGCGGGACTACGCCCTGCTTTACTTCTGACAAAAATTTCTTTTGTTGTGGAATAGAGTTCCCGTCAGTTCCCCACCAAATTCGACCATCTGAATGAAGAGACCAAAGTTTATCCTCAGAAATTGCCCAATAACGCCCAGTAGGTGGTTTTTCTATTTCGCGACCGCCTGGCGTCTTTATTCCGTATGTTCCAAGGCTATAAAAATTTCGTGCCGACAAATCTGCCGTTTTCCAGTCTCCACGAACATCTCCATCGGGATTGGAATACCTTGCATTTTGCTCATCAGATCTAGATATTAAGCCGATGGAGCATTGCGAAATTTTCTTTGCATAAACATAAATGTAATCGTGATCATCGGAAAAAAATTGTGCAGAATTTTTTGGTGAATACACTTTTTGCCAGATGATCGACGCAAGAAAATTCCCTCGACCGAAAACATCATCCAAGAGCATGCGAAGGGAGCCGGCTTCGCTATCGTCCATCGAGACAAAAATCACGCCGTCTTCGCTCAAGAATTCCTTCAGCAGCCGCAAGCGCGGATACATCATGCACAGCCATTTGTCGTGGCGGGACAGGTCTTCCGCCTCCTTGCCCACGACACTGCCCAGCCATGCGCGGATTTCCGGCGAGTTTACATTGTCGTTGTAGACCCAGCTTTCATTGCCGGTGTTATAGGGCGGATCGATATAGATGCACTTCACCTTGCCGGCGTAATAGGGCAGGAGCGCCTTCAGCGCTTCCAGATTATCGCCCTGCACCAGAAGATTGCCGGCATCGGGGTCGCCGTGGCTCTTGTCCTTGTCGCAATGGATCAGGCGGTAAGGCACTTCGCGATGGTGGTTCACAACCGCCTTTTTGCCAATCCAGTCGAGTGTGGGCATGGGAGTTCCTGCAATCTGTCCGTGATTCAACGGCCCGATTTGTAAAGACCCGCGCCCGCCCTGTCACGCCTTCTTGCGTTCGTTTTCAAGGATAGCGGTTATGGCGCTCACCGCATCCGGGGAAAGGCCGGCCTTGATGTCCGGTTTTTGCAGCGCCGCCATCAGGTCCGCCTGTCTTGCGGTTGAAACGGCGCCGTAGCTGGTAAAGGTGGTCAGCACCTGTTCATGGCCAAGGTTCTGGCTCCACGCCTTGAATTCCTCCGGTGTGCGGCATCGCGTTTCGCCAAGGGTGGCCAGCGTATTGCGCAGGCTGTGCGGATTGGCATAGGGCAGGCCGGCGGCCTCAAACGCCGTTTTGAAAATGCGGCGAATGGCGGCGGCATTCTTCCAGTGTTCGCGCGAAAGCCCGGCGGCACCGAACAGGCCATCATTGCCCAGCGCAATGCGGGTGGATGGAAAGAGCGGATCATTCGGCCCGAACAGCAGCGTTTCTTTCAGATGGCGCACCCAATCGGCCAGGATCGCTTCCACCTTGTCCCCCACCGGAAAAAAGAAGGTGGAGAAGGTTTTCCGCGCCTTGGTGCGCACGCTGCGGGCATCGTGAAACACACGCCGGGCGTCAAGATCGATATGTTTCAGGCTGAAGGAGGCGGTCGCATCGTCCCGCGCGCCCGTCAGCAGCGTAAAAGCAATGATGGCCCTGTCCCGCTTCTCGATGTCGCTGTTTGCCGGCATGCATGAGAGAACGTGCCGCACCTGTTCAATGCTTGGTGCCCGGTTTTCCCGTCGTGCCGTGGCAATGCGGCTGTCATGGGCGGACGGGTTGAAATAGTCGGCATCGGCATAAGCAATCCGCGCCTTGTATCCCGGCTGTCCGGCCAGCCAGAAGAAGAACGCCTTGAGCGCCATGAGGCGGGAATGCAGCGTGGCCTTGGCCAGCGGCTTGCCCGTGCGTTCGTTGGTACTGTTGCCAAGATGCGCCTTGAACCCCTTGGCTTGTTCAATGTGGAACTTGGCGAAATCGCGATACTGGTTCCATTGCTCGAAGCCGGCAATCGCGGCTGCCGCCATGTCGATGCTGCTGACGTCCATGCGCTTGGCCTCCTTGAGATAATCGAAGTAGCGGCGCTTGATCCGCTCGTTTTTCGGGTGGTGTTTCTTCATGCCTTCGCCTCCATGCCGAAGTGTTCATTTGAACGGGGTTTGGTCCCATCGCTTAGGCGTGGTTCGCCGCGTGGAAATGAAACCTCCGCCAACTGCTTCAGGGCAGGCAGCTTCGCGGCGCTGTAGTTCTTGTGCATGAGGGTGCCGCAGGTTTCGCAAATGGCGCTCAACTGGCCGGCAAGCAGCGTTTTCGGCACATAATCAATCAACCCACCTGCGGCAGCTTTCGGCGTGCGGCACCGGAAGCAGAAGAATTCATGCGGGCGGCAGGTCTGTTTCCGGCTTGCCTTCTTGTCCAGAAAGGCTTTCAGATCGGGGCCGAGAATGAGGAAGGGTTTCTGGTCGGTCAGCGCGGCAAGGCCTTCTTTCATCCAGCGGCGGACAGTGCCTTTCTCCACGCCAACGCACCGCGCCGCCTCCTCAACCGTGTAGTTCCGGTGCTGCTTGATGGCCCGCGCGTTCGGGCGGTGCCGCGCCATTCACCGGCCTCCGCTTTCAATCAGCGCGCGAATGTCTTCGACACGCCAGGCGGTAATGCGCGGGCCGAGTTTGATCGGTTGGGGAAAACGCCCGTCTTTGATACCGGCCCACCAGGTGGACTTGCTGACGGGAATGGGGCCGTTCGGCGCGATGATCGCGGAAAGCCGGACAAAGCCGGTCGTGGGGAAATGCGTGTTGTCTGGCATGGTCTGCCTCCGTTCGTTGCGATACGAGGAGGTTTAGGAGCGCCCGACGCGGCTTTGGCCGAATTCGGCTTACATAAAACCGAATTCGGTTTTCAGATTACGGTGTGATCAATCCTTATCCAGCTTCAAGTTTTTGGCTTCATTCAGGAATTTTCGCACCGTATCTTCATCGATCCGAAAGCCAACTTCATGAACCGCGTTCGCGATATTGGTTGCGGTGGCGTTTTTCGCTTTCATGGGGTCGAAATGATATTTCTTCGTGGCAACGGCCAGCACGATCTTGAGAAGGCTTTCCCGTTCTCGTGGATGAACGGGTTTTTCCGCCGCTGGCGTGGCCAGGTTTTCCAGTTCTGCCAGCTTCTCGCGAAGCTGCCTGTTTTCGACAAGCAACTCCGCTGCACTCGGTATGGACGGCTGAACTGCTGCAACCAGTTCTGCGGGAACATCTAAATTCACTCCGCGCGCCCATGCGAGACACCGCGCGGGCCTCACCGTTGAATTGTCCCGTGGATCAAAGGCACGGTTTATCAGAATGCGCAGCGACTTGTAGCGTTCAGCGGTCACGCTCCTGTCTGTCGAGCGGAAGACCGCTTCATCCGTCACGACGTCCGGGTTCCTGCCGATCAATAGAGCGTTTGCTTCGGCCAGGGTCCAATAGGCGGCCTTGCTCCAGTAGGAATAGGTTTCAGTCGTGGCCAAAGCGTTGCCGACATTGAACCTGTGCCGCTTCTCTCCCTCTTCGGCGATTGCTGCCCGCACCGTTGCGACCATATCTTCAATTTCTTGCTCGCTCTTTTGAACGAGTTCCTTTTTATAGGCAGCTATCTGTTTTTTCTCCGCGCTGGATAGCTCGTCTATCGACTTCCGTCTTCTGCCGTTGGGCAGGTCCGGCAGGAACGGATCATAGGTATCAAACCGATAGCCGGTCAGGAATTCGATTGGTTGGAATGACGGAAGGCGTGCCATCGATTGCCGGCCTCTCTTTGATTCTGTCGTATCAAGAGAAACCAGCTTTCGCAGTCTTTCAAGCAAGAAGCGTCTTGATTTCCTCGCTCCACCAAGCTGCCATCTTCACCCGCTCATCCCAATAAAGCGCGCGATGATATGCCCGGCGCACCTCGTCGGCCCCCATATGCGCCAATTCGGCTTCAATCGCATCCGCCGACCACAGGCCGCTTTCATTCAAAAGGGTGGACGCCGTGGCCCGGAAGCCGTGGGACGTTGCCTCCTGCTGCGTGAAGCCCATGCGTCGCAAGGCGCTGTTCATGGTGTTCTCGCTCATGGGGCGTTCGCGCGACGTCATCGCGGGGAAGAGGAGGCGACCATTGCCGGTGAGAGCTTTCAGCCCTTCGAGCAATTCAACCACCAGCGGCGGCAGGGGTTTGCGGTGTTCCCGGCGCATTTTCATGCGCGCCGCCGGGATCGTCCACGTTGCCGTGTCGAAATTGAATTCCTTCCATTCCGCAAACCGTAACTCGCCGGGGCGGGGATAAAGGATTGCCATCAACTGAAGCGCGGTTCGCGTTTCTGGCGCGCCCTCATAATGCCAGAGTGCCCGAAGCAATCCGCCAAAGGCCTTTCGTTCGGTGATGGCGGCGCGGTGGGTGACGGTCGGTGCGGTCAGCGCACCCTTGAGGCCAAAGGTCGGATCATTATCGATGCGGGCCGTGGCAATGGCATAGCGGAAAACCTGACCAATGGCGGCGCGTGTCCGTCGCGCGGTTTCATAATTCCCCTTTGCCTCGATCCGTCGCAAAGGCACCAGAATTTCCGCAGCGCTGATTTCTGATATGGGGCGCGAACCGATGTCGGTCATGGCAAGGCCGAGCAGCCATTCCTTCTTGCGTCGGGTCGCTTCGGCCTTGCCTTCCTTCCCGATCTTTTGAAGGAACTCGTCCGCCACGCTCTTGAAGGTGACGGCATTGCTTGCCTGTCGGGTAATGCGTTCAAGCTTCGCCTGTTGTGAAGGGTTGATGCCCTTGGCCAGCAAAGCCTTGGCATTGTCTCTCAACCGGCGCGCATCGGCCAGCGTTACCGCCGGGTAAGAGCCCAGCGCCATCGTCTGTTGCTTCCCATCAAAGCGGTAGGACAAGCGCCACAGTTTTGAGCCTTGCGGGGATAGCAGAATATGCAGACCGCCGCCGTCGCTGTGCTTTGTTGGTTTTTCTGTTGGTTTCAGGGCCTTTAGGGCGGTGTCGGTGAGCGCCATGTTGGTATCCGGCCTGCAAACTGTTGGCATTGGGGCGAACGGCTGTTGGCATTTTCAGCCACGCACCAACAAAGCTACCAACAAAATTTCCGGATGCAATCGGACGGTATCGAACCGTAGAAAACAAAAAAGCCCGGAAAACCGGGCTTTCTTTGTGTTTCACGACCGTCTTGGACGATCTGAAACCGGAATTTGGTGCCCAGAAGAGGACTCGAACCTCCACACCCTTTCGAGTACCAGCACCTGAAGCTGGCGCGTCTACCAATTCCGCCATCTGGGCGACGAGGAGCGATGTAAAAGGCGGGGCCTTTTCTGTCAACGGGGTATTTGAAGTTTTCCGGTTCTGATCTCGAAAAAATGCAGAAAATTTGTATTTCTGGTGGCGAAGATTATACTTAAGACATTGATTTTAAAATATTTTATGAGTTTTTGGTGGAGTGTTGTGAAACCGTCAAAAAACATGGGGTCATTGCTGGAAGGTGGCCTCATAAATCTCCGGGCGGAAGCCGACGAGAATCATGCCGTCCTTTTCCAGCACAGGGCGCTTGATGAGCGAGGGCTGGGCCAGCATGAGGGTGATAGCCTTTTCGCGGTCGATATCCTGCTTATCCGCATCGGAGAGCTTGCGGAAAGTGGTACCGGCACGATTGAGGAGGGTTTCCCATCCGGCCTTGTCGCTCCAGACCGCAAGCATCGCGGCACTGACGCCCTCGGTCTTGTAGTCATGGAAGTGATGCGTGACGCCGTGGCTGTCCAGCCATGTGCGCGCCTTCTTCATCGTGTCGCAATTGCGGATGCCGTAGATGGTGACAGTCATGGGGTCCGGTCCTCGTCGTGTTCGAACGGAATTGCCTCGTCGTGATCGACACCAAAGACGAAGACACGATTGCGTCCGTTCTCCTTGGCGGCATAGAGCGCAAGATCGGCACGCCGGATAAAGCCGTCCAGCGTTTCGCTTTCGCGGGCATGGGTCACGCCCGCGCTGGCGGTCAGGCGCAGGTCGATGTCGCTCCCAAGGCTGAAGGCCGCGTTTTCCACGGCGCGGCGAATGCGTTCGCTGACCGAGATCGCCTGATCGAGCGAGGCGGATGGCAGCAGCACGATGAACTCTTCGCCGCCCCAGCGGCCCAGAATGTCGTGTGCACGCAGCGACGTGCGCAGAAGGTCGGTAAACTCGCAGATCACCCGGTCGCCCGTGTGATGGCCGTGCTGGTCGTTGACGCATTTAAAATGGTCGATGTCGAAAAGGATGAGCGCTGTCGGGTGGTTACGCAGTCGCGAATTGTGGATTTCCGTTTCGGCGACATCACGGAACGCACGGCGGTTCAATGCGCCGGAAAGGGGATCTGTGTTGGCCAGGCGCTGCAACTCGCTCTGATGTTCCAGTCGTTCCGTCAGATCACGGAGGATGGCGACCATCAGCGGCTCACGGCTGTCGATAACGTTGAGAATGGTTGCGCCCAAAGAGATTTCATGACCGGCGCGGGTTTGGCCAAGGATAAAACCCTTGCGGTTTCCCATGTAGCGCGCGTCTGCCGTTTCACCACGGAAGCTTTCGACATTGCCGCCGTGCGCATTGTGGAAGCGCTCGGGAATGAGCATGTTCACCGGCTTGCCGATGATTTCATCGCGGCTCCAGCCGAACAGCGCTTCGGCTGCCGGATTGCACAGGCGGATGATGTGATGCTGGTCGATACCGATCACGCTATCAGCCATGTCGGTCACGATGCGGGCGTAAACACTACGATCAAGGTTATACAACCCATCGATTGCGCGAACCGGTGCGCCTGTCATCCCCACTCCTTTTCCCCCTCACCTGGAATCGCCGGCATGGAACGATGAATCAACATCAATTGCAATGCCGGTTTCTGGTGAAAAAGAAGGCGAAGGGTGCTTTTCGGGCAGTTGTGCTGCGTTGCGTGAACGTTATTGTACTACCATTTGAAGTTGAAGGCAGGTTTGCCGATGGCCGCTAATCCTCGAGGGTGCCGGGTGGGCGGCTGCGGGCGCTGGGCTGCGCGCAGGCAATCTTCATCAGGTCGCCGTTGCGGCGCACGTAACGGTGGGAAATTCGCGTCACGATCAGCCCGTCCTGCGGTGCGTGGATATGCATATCGCCTTCGGCAAGGCCTGGGCGCGTGATGACCGTGGCAAGGATGTCGCTGGCCTTCACGCGTTCACCGATCCTGCGGTGGAAAAGCACGGTCCCGGCTTCCGGCGCGCGGATCACTTCCACCTGGTCGAGCGTCGAAACCGTGCCGCTGAAACCGTGTGCTTTTCCCGCCTCGCCAGCGAGAACGCCGCGCATCGTCAGAAAGCGGTAGAGGCCGTCGGCATCGCGACGGGCGGTCTCCGCGTCCATATCCGCGAGGCCGCGTAATTCGACGGTCACGGCCAACCGGCCGGGCAGCGTCTCTGCACCGGGGGCTGTCGCCTTGAAAGCATGCCCCACGGCCTCCTCGAAGGCTGTGCTTTCACCGTCGGACAGGAACACCGCATCCATATCCAGTGCTTCCGCAAGATCGGCTGCCTCCGGCCAGAAAACCGGATCGATATAGGCATATTGCAGGGATTCGTCGTCGCAATGCAGGTCGAGCATCAGATCGGCGCCAAGCGCCATGTACAGAAGCTGACGCTTCAACCGGTTAACGGCGCTTTGGCTTTCGACCCCGTGCAACAGGCTTTCACGCATTGAAAGGGAAATGAGCGGAAAGTTCCGGTTGAAGTTGGTGCGTGACCCCAGATCGAAACGCCCCTGAATCTCGCCGAAATGCTGTTGTGAGAGGCCGATCGGGTTGGCGTGGGGCACGATGGTAATGTCACCGCGTATGAGGCCCTGCTCTTCTGCTGTCGCCAGTCTTTGCAGGAGGGTATGCAGGAGCGCCGTGCCCGGCAACTCACCGGCATGGAGTGCGGCCTGAATATAGACGGACGGCGCGTCGGAGGCCTTGCCCTTGAAGCGGAAAACCGGAAAGCGCCACGCCACGCCGGACGTGTCGCCATCAATGACGATTTCGGAAAGGTTCATGCTACGCCTGTGATGTGGCCTGCAGCGAATGCGGGCCTTCTTGGAAGAAAGCTGCGTTGCCGAACAACGGCGTCGCTATCGGTTAGTAAAGCATGTCCAGCAAAAGTGTGAAACGGTTTTGCGTGCGGAAATGCGCAAAACAAAAGCTCGCCTTCTCCGCACCGTGGCCTGTCAAGGCATGGACGCCTCGCCTCAGGCGGCGAAGCGTGGCGCCTCGTTGAGATGCGAGCGGATGGCGCGCTGCACCTCGGTGATCGACTGGAAACGCTGGTTATCCAGATCGATGACGTGATACTTGACGGCGATGAACCGGAGCTGGTTCTGATCCGGGATAACGATCCCGACGGGAACACCCGCATATTCGATGACTTGCTTCTGCATGATAAACTCCTGCCAGCAGGGGCCTGCCGGACTGTCTCTTAGTTTCGCTTTGTAAGGGGAAGATGACGGTGGCTCAGGAAGTTCGTTTTCTCGTGAGCCGGGAAGCGTCACATTCGCTCAGGCAAGCGGCGACAGGTTCGTTTCTGGCAGCAGCGCATCACCGGCCAGGGCAGCGTATGGCGGGCGAACATAGGATACATCGCATACTCTCCTCTGGTTGGCAGACAGGGTCGTCTGCGGAAAATCCGGTCTCATCGATCTTTCTCGATGACAACCAAAATAGGATTTTCCACATAAAAAGTCAAATAATATGGAGAGTATGAGGCAATATTTTGCTTATTTTTCCTTCTTGCGACCGAAATAAGGCATGAAATTCTTTCGGCTGCGGGCGTGCAAAATGTTTCATGCTAACAGGCAAGCGGGTTTTCACCCGCCTGCCGTGCTGTTACTGGCGAACAACGACGCGCGCCTTGTGTGGAACGCGCTCATAGAGGTCGATGACATCCTGATTGATCAGGCGCACACAGCCTGATGACACCGACTTGCCGATGGAAGACCATTCCTTGGTGCCGTGCAGGCGATAAAGCGTATCCTGCCCGTTCTGGAAGATATAGAGCGCGCGGGCGCCGAGCGGGTTATCCGGGCCGGGCGCCTGGCCGCCGTTCTCGACGGAATATTTCCGAAGCTTTGGCTGCCGCGCGATCATTTCCTCCGGCGGCTTCCAGCGTGGCCATTTCTGCCGCCAGTGGATCACACCTTCCCCTTCCCAGGCGAAGCCGGCACGGCCTAGGCCGACGCCATAACGCATGGCGGTACCGCCCGGTTCGACCACGTAGAGGTAATTCGACGGCGTATCGACCACCACCGTGCCGGCGGGCTCGCCGGTGGTGTTGCGCACGCGCTGGCGGTACAGGCGCGGGTCGATCTGCTGGTAGGGAATGGCCGGCAATGTGTAATTGCCATCCTTCAGCTCGGCATAGCGTGTCGCGAGTTCCTCGGCACTGGGCGGTCCCATGGGGCGCATCGCCTCGCCCGGCATCGGCGCGCGGGAGGCGACGGTGGAGCAACCGGCAAGGGCCGTCATGGAGGCCATGCCAATCAGGATGCCGCGGCGGCGGATGAGCGTTTCGTCACGTTGCATCGGTTATTTCCGTGGTTCGGGAGCCTGGGGGAGGGTGGTTATTGGGAGCTGACGGTGCTTGCGGGTGCGGAAGTCGCCTGTTGTCCATAGGGGTCGGCGAGCGCGGCCTCTGGACGACTGACGGGATACTTGGTGCGGGAAACGATGGCGGCCATGCTCTTGGCGCCCTTCTGTTCCAGAAGCGTTCGGAAGCGCGGATGCATGCCGCCGTCCACATAGGACATGGCTGCCGCTGGTGGCTGGCTGGCTAGCGCCGTATCGAGTTTCAGCCGCTCTGCATCGAGCCGCGCCGTCAGTTCAGGTGCGTTGAGGTTCGTTCCCGCCGGGCAGGCGGCGAGCGGGTCGGCAGGTTCGCCGCCGGGAAACTCGGCGTTGAACATATAGCGCCCTCCGCAGGCGGATACCTTCGGCTGGCGGCGGGTCAGCGCGAAAATGTCGTAACCCTCCTTCAGTGTGCGCCAGAACGGCATGTTCGGGTCACCGGCATGGCGGGCCATGTTTTCGGCGCTCATGCGGAAGGGGTAGGCCTGCACCTGAAACCGGTCCTGCCCACCCTTCAGCGCGCTGTTGACGATGGCATAGATCTCGCCGACGCCCTGATCCGACATCGCATAGCAGCCGGACGATGAGCAGGCGCCATGCACCATCAGCGCCTCGCCGGTGTAGCCGAGCGCGGATTCCAGCCGGTTGGGATAGCCGAGATTGAAGGAGACGTAATATTGCGACTTCGGGTTCAGCATGTCCGCCGAGACATGGTAAAAACCTTCGGGCGCCTGCCGGTCGCCGCTGGCCTTCTTCGGCCCGAGTTTGCCCGACCATCGGCACATCGGGTAGGTCTTGAAGCGGCTATAGGCACCGCTCTTGTCCACCTTCCAGATTTCCAGTTCGCTTTCCTGCTTGAAGATGCGAACGAGAACCGGGCTTTCCGGTTTAATGCCCTTGCTGGCCATCTCCGATTTCACCTTGCCGGAAAGTTCCGGTTCCGGCACAGCCATATCCATGGCAACACAGCCGGACAAAAGCGCGCAAGCCAACGCCAGCACCGCCAGCCGGCGGAACGGTCGAAACAGGGCAGGGTTCGTTGATGGCGTAGCGGTGGGACGGTTACGGCCCGGCATGTGATTCCCTCGTGATCGTTCACTCACTGTAAAACCTCAAGCGGCTGGAGCTGCAAGAGACCGCGAGCCAAATCTTCGGCTGATCCTATCACGTTCCGCTGATGAACAGAAAAAAGGCGGGGCTTCATCGAAGCCCCGCCTTTTTCTCATTCCCACTCGATGGTGCCCGGAGGCTTCGAGGTAATGTCGTAGACGACGCGGTTGATGCCCTTGACCTCGTTGATGATGCGCGTTGCCGCACGCCCGAGGAAGTTCATGTCGTAGGGGTAGAAGTCTGCCGTCATGCCATCGACCGAGGTCACGGCGCGGAGCGCGCAGACGAAATCATAGGTGCGGTAATCGCCCATGACGCCGACCGTCTGCACCGGCAGAAGTACGGCAAACGCCTGCCAGATCTTGTCGTAAAGACCGGCCTTGCGGATTTCGTCGAGATAGACGGCATCGGCCTTGCGGAGAATGTCGAGCTTATCGCGCGTCACGCCGCCGGGGCAGCGAATGGCAAGGCCCGGACCCGGGAAGGGGTGGCGGCCGATGAAGCGGTCCGGCAGGCCGAGTTCGCGGCCAAGAGCGCGCACTTCATCCTTGAAGAGTTCGCGCAACGGTTCGACCAGCTTCATGTTCATGCGGTCGGGAAGGCCGCCAACATTGTGGTGGCTCTTGATGGTGACCGAGGGGCCGCCGGAGAAGGAAACGCTCTCGATCACATCCGGGTAGAGTGTGCCCTGGGCGAGGAAGCTCGGTGCGCCCTTGCCGTCGGAAGCGATCTTCTTGGCTTCCTCCTCGAACACTTCGATGAACAGGCGGCCAATGATCTTGCGTTTGGTTTCCGGGTCGGCAACGCCTTCCAGTTCGCCGATGAACTTGTCGGAGGCGTCCACATGCACGAGCGGGATGTTGTAGTGGTCGCGGAACATCGAGACCACTTCGTCGGCCTCGTTCATGCGCATCAAACCGTGATCGACGAAGACGCAGGTGAGCTGGTCGCCGATGGCTTCATGGATAAGGATGGCCGCCACGGAGGAATCGACACCCCCGGACAGCGCGCAGAGAACGCGCTCCGAACCGACCTGATCCTTGATCTTGCGGACCATTTCGGCGCGGTAGGCCGACATGCTCCAGTCGGATTTCAGACCGACGACCTTGTGCACGAAGTTGGCGAGCAGCTTGCCGCCATCCGGCGTATGCACCACTTCCGGGTGGAACATGGTGGAGTAATAGTGGCGGCTTTCATCCGCAGCGATGGCGAACGGTGCGTTCTCGGACGTGGCGATGACCTTGAAGCCTTCCGGCAGCTTGGTCACCCGGTCGCCATGGCTCATCCACACGGGATAGGACTGGCCGACCTCCCAGAAGCCGTCGAAGAGCGGGCTTGCCGCCTTGATCTCGATATCGGCACGGCCGAATTCGGCGGCATGACCGCCCTCGACGACACCGCCGAGCTGGGTGCAAAGCGTCTGCTGGCCGTAACAGATGCCGAGGATAGGCACGCCGCTGTCGAACACGGCCTGCGGCGCGCGCGGGCTGCCTTCCGTCGTCACCGAGGCCGGGCCGCCGGAGAAGATCACGCCCTTCGGCTTCAGGCGGTCAAAGGCTTCCGCCGCCGAGTTGAAGGGATGGATTTCGCAATAGACGCCGGTTTCGCGCACGCGGCGCGCAATGAGCTGCGTCACCTGGCTGCCGAAGTCGATGATGAGGATGGTGTCGTGATGAGTTGTCTGGGTCATGGCGCGCTTCGGAGCAATTCCCGGAAGAGTGTGAAACGGAGAACCGACCCGAATTGCGAGAAGACAAAACGAGGCAGCAGTTCGGCAATTCCAATTGAATTGCCGATGGCTCTAATGGCTTTTCCCGGATTTCGCAACCTTAGAAATAGTTTGGCCTCAGCCGATCAGCCGTCCATCCGCGACCAGTGCCTCCAGCCGGTCGACCACGGCGGCCAGCTTCTCGTCGATGACGTGGAGATACTCCGTCCAGTCGTTGACGTGTTGCAGTTCCTTGCTGCCATCCGAAATGCCGCGCAGGCCGATCAGCGGCACATCGAACAGGTGGCAGGCGCGCAGCAGCGCGAATGTTTCCATGTCCACCATGTCGGCATCGATGGCCTCATAGGCCGCGCCAGACACGATATTGGCACCTGTCGACAGCCGAACGGCAGGAATGCCGGGCAAAGTGTGTGGCAAGGGCACGACGGCGGGCAGGTCGAGGAAGGGCGTGCGGCCCTTTTCGAAGCCGAGCGGCGACACGTCCATGTCACGGTACGAGACCGAACTGACCTGATAGATTTCCGTCTGTTCCAGAACCGCCGATCCGGCAGAACCCAGCGAGACGACGATATCCGGCAGGATGTCCTTTTCCTCAAGACTGGCCAGCGCCCGCGTCAGGACGATCGCAGCCTCCACCGGCCCGACCCCGGTCATCAACGGCGTGAAACGCGCCTGTAGATGTGGACCGTATTCGGCCTTTGCGGCCATGACATAGAGGATCGTCCTGTCACCGGCGGTCTTCAACTCGAATTTCATGCGGAAATATCCTCGCGGCCCCGCACGACCATCAGCGTGCTCGTCATGGAAGCGATCAGCTTGGCGGGACCGTCGGTCAGGGCATAGGCGCGGCCATCGGCCACGATGATGGTGGAGCCCGGCTTGGTGATCTCGCCCTGAAAGAGAAAGCGCGTGCCGCGGCCGGGAGAGAGAAGGTTGACCTTGAACTCGATGGTAAGAACGGAGGCATCCGGATCGATCAGCGTATAGGCGGCCAGCCCACAGGCGGAATCGAGCCCGGCAGCAATCGCGCCGCCATGCAGCCAGCCATATTGCTGCGTCATCTTCTCGCTGAACGGCAGTTCCAGTTCCACGATGCCGTGGCTGATGCGCGTCAGTTCGGCGCCCATGCTTTTCAAGGCCGGCTGGCGCTTGAAATTGCCTTCGACGCGGTTGCGGACGAAAGCCGCATGTCCCTCGCTCATCGATTCCTCCCTGTTCGCCGCGAGAGTGGCATGCACATGCGGCTTCGGCAAGGCGAGGCATTCATTCAGTTGAGCAGGACGATGCTGGCGTTCAACACACTCGCGAAGGCGACCCAAAGCGCATAGGGGGCGAAAAGCCACATGCTGGTGCGGTCTTTCGTGCGGCTTGTTGCAATGAAGGTCAAAATGAGCACCAGAAGGGGCAGGATAACCGCCAGTCCCAAGCCGGGGCTTTGCATTCCGAAAAAGGCAGGAGACCACAAAAGGTTCAGAACCATCTGGGCGAACCACAGTTGCATCCGGCCCGACGCAGGGGCGCGAAGCCATGTCCGCGCGCCCGCAACAGCGATCATCACATAGAGAATGGTCCAGACCGGGCTGAAGATCCAGGGCGGAGGCTGGAAGAACGGCTTTTGCAAGCCGTCATACCAAAGGCCGGGCAGATTACTCACACCGGTCAGAATGCCGGCGGCCAGAACGGCGGCGATAAAGACCGCGTAGATGATGAAGGTTTTCATGCTTCGTTATCTAGGGCGTTTTCGTCTTCGAACCAATGGTCAGCAGCGGCGTTTCAGGTGGCAGAAGAAGAAACCGTCCGTATCGGTGGCGGCGGGCGTCAGGGTCAGGGTCTTGCCATCGACGCTGACGGGCCGGGGTGCCGAGGCGCCGAAGAGATGACCCCAGGTCGGCAGGGCCGATACGATCTCGAATTCCGGGTTGGCGGTCGTGAACCATGCCATCTGCCGGTCATTTTCCTCTGGAAGCACCGAGCAGGTGATGTAATAGAGCGCGCCGCCGGCGCGCACGAAGCGGCTGGCTTCGGTCAGGGCCTGCTGCTGCTGGGCCACGCGTTCTTCGAGATTGCGCTGGGTCAAGCGCCACTTCGTGTCGGGACGGCGGCGCCAGGTGCCGGCACCGGTGCAAGGGGCATCGACCAGCACGCGGTCCATACGGCCCTTCAACCGCTCAAGCGCCACTTCGTCATCGTGTACCTGAACATTGCGGGTGCCGGCGCGCTTCAGGCGCTCGATGATCGGCGCCAGACGCTTGGAATCGGTGTCGTAGGCGTGCACCTGTCCCTTGTTGTTCATCGCTGCTGCCATGGCCAGCGTCTTGCCACCACCACCGGCGCAATAGTCCAGCACCTGCTCGCCCTCATGCGGGGTGGCGAGATCGGCGACGATCTGCGAACCTTCATCCTGCACTTCGAACCAACCCTTCTGGAACGAAAGCTCGGCTGTGACGTTTGGAAGACGATCGGTTTTTTCACCGGCAGGAATACGGACACCGAAGCGGGCGATCTCGCACGGGGTAGCACCAGCACGCTCCAGCGCCTTGAGCACCTTGGCGCGGTCGGCCTTCAGCGTGTTGGCACGCAGGTCGAGCGTCGGGCGCTCGGTCAGCGCCTGCGCCTGGGCGAGCCAGCCGTCGCCAAAGGCGCCTTCCAGCGAAGGCTGTACCCATTCGGGAATGTCGCCCTGCACATGAAGCGGGGCATTCTCGAGAGAGCGTGTGCCAAAGGTAGCGATGGTTTCCGCCTTGAGCGGTGCGGGGGCGAAGCGGTCGCCCTCGAATTCGGCGGCAAGGGCTTCAAGGGTGAAACCCCATTGACGCAGGAGGACGGCATAGCCCAGAGCCAGCGGACTGTCGTCGTCCATCATGTAGGCATGGGAGAGGCGCTGGCGGAGCGCGTCATAGACAATATTGCCGATGGCGGAACGATCGCCGGAGCCGGCGAAACGATGAGCGAGGCCCCAGTCCTTGAGGGCATCGGCGACAGGGCGCTTGCGCGTCTCGATGTCACCCAGCACCTCGATGGCTCCGCTCAGCCTGCCGCCCAGCCGCATGTTCCGTCTCCCGCTTCCGCAAATCGCCCGGATTGCCTGTGCATCGGGGCGAAACTCAGAGTGGGCTCTAGCCGTGAAACCGCGTGAGGGCAAGCCTTGTCTGCGCCTGAAGGTCGCAAAGGCCGCCCCTGAAACGCAGCATTGCGTCAGCCGATCGGCTGGAAACAGACATGCGCGGTACCAGAGCTGACCATGCCGATGCGATGCGCGGCAGCCTTGGACAGGTCCAGCACGCGACCCTTGATGAACGGACCACGGTCATTGATGCGCACGATCACGGCCTTGCCATTGTTGCGATTGGTCACCTTGACCTTCGTGCCGAACTTCAGCGAACGGTGCGCGGCGGTCAGGAGCGATGCATTCATCCGTTCGCCGGAGGCGGTGCGGGAGGAGAGCGCATACCAGGAAGCGCCACCACAATTTGGGGTAGCAAGGGCTTCGACCGGGGCGACGAAGGTGGAAAGAAGAATCGCCGAAGCGGTTGCAAGTGCGAGGTGCTTTTTGAACGTCAAACCGTAATTCCTTGAGCCGTTGAACTTCCGCCGGGGCGGCGGGGGCTTAAAGACGGTCAAAAGTGGCGAAAAACGGCCAAGACAATTCACGAAACATTACAGGTTGTAACATTTGTGATGCAACCGGAATGAATCATATCGGGCTATGAAAACCGTGTAGTCCAGAAAAATGCTTTGGAATCAGTAACCCTAACAAATTCAGCGGCCACTGGGACGTTCCCATACGGCTTATCACAAAAACGAGAGAAATAATTTTCCACGAACGCCCAATTTGCTGCCTGAAGTAAGGATTCTTTGTGGCGGAACGTCGGAGTTAACAAAGAATGAATATTCAGAAAGGGCGATTTTCAGGAATTTTCTTCCGAAACAGGGTTTCGCGGATGCGAGATCAGCCTCGCCAGCGGTCGCGATTCCACAGGTCCGTGAGGGCGCTGTGATAGTCGGGAAAGCGAAAGGTAAACCCCTCGGAAACAATCTTCGCGTTTGAAACCCGCTTGTTCTCTCCATAGAAGGAACGGGCCATCGGCGTCATCGAAGCGGGGTCGAAAGGGGTCTCAGGCGGCGGTTCGACGCCCATCATCCGGGCGGCCTCGACGACCACATCCGGCGCCGGTGCAGGCAGGTTGTCGGTGACATTGTAGAGCCCGCCCGCATATCGCTCGGCAAGGAAGAGAGCGGCCCCGGCGATGTCTTCGACATGGATGCGATTGAAGACCTGGCCGGGCTTGACGATGCGTCGCGCCGTCCCGTTGGCCAGATTGACGAAGGCATTGCGGCCCGGCCCGTAGATGCCGGAGAGACGCAGTGATGCCATCGGCAGGTGACGGACCCCCGCAAAACCAGCCCATGCCGCTTCCGCCGCCACCCGTTCGCGGGAGCGGGCCGAGACCGGCCTGCACTCGGTTTCCTCGCTCACCCAGTCGCCATCATGGTTGCCATAAACGCCGACGGTGGAGAGGTAGCCGACCCATTCAAGCGCGGGCATCGCCACCTCGCCCGCCAGACGCAGAAAGGGATCGCCCGCCGCATCCGGTGCGATGGACTGGATGAGGTGCGTCACCGTCAAAAGCGTGGCTTGCATCTCTGCGGAAAGGGACGCGCCGTCGAATACGATCGGCGAAATACCGGCCTCCTGAAGCCGCTGCGCCTTCTCTGGCGAGCGCGTCGTGCCGGAAACGGAAAACCCCTTCGCCGCGAAGGCTTGGGCAATGGCCTGGCCGGAATAGCCAGCGCCTAGGATCATCAGATGCACGGGGTTTCTCCTGCCATTTGCCATTCCGCCGCGACAACCGGGTCGGGGTCCGCGGAGCGTTGTATATATAGAGAGTGAAATGCCTCCCGTGTCATCAGGCGCGACAGCGCCCAGACGGCCATGCCGCGCACATCGGTTGAAGGGTCGCCGAGGAGTGCCGTGCAGGCGGGAATGAAGCTGGTCTCGCCGGAATTGCCGGCGGCGATCAGTACGTTGCGCACGAAACGATCCCGACCGATGCGCTTGACCGGGGAGCCGGAGAAAAAGCTGCGAAATGTGGGGTCATCGAAGGTGAGAAAGAGGGCGATGTCGGGCGCCTTGAGGTCTTCGCGCGCCTTCAGCTTCATTTCCGAAGCGATGGCAGCGAACTTGTTCCATGGGCAGGCCGCCAGACAATCGTCGCAGCCATAGATGCGGTTGCCGAAACGCGGGCGCAGTGCGGGGTCGATGATCCCCTTGTGTTCGATGGTGAGATAGGAAATGCAGCGCCGCGCATCGATCTGGTAGGGGCCGGGAAAGGCATCCGTCGGGCAGGCGTCGAGGCAAGAGCGGCAGGAACCGCAATGATCGCGCTCAGGCGCATCCCCTGTCAGGTCTGCGGTAGTGAACAGGCTGCCGAGAAAGAGCCATGAGCCGAAGTCGCGGGAAACGAGATTGGTATGTTTGCCCTGCCAGCCAAGCCCGGCGGCGGCGGCAAGCGGCTTTTCCATAACGGGAGCCGTGTCCACGAACACCTTCACATCCTCGCCGGATTTCGCGGCAAAGCGGGTGGCGATTTCCTTGAGCTTGCCCTTGATGACATCGTGGTAATCGCGGTGGCGGGCATAGACGGAAATGGTAGCCTTTTCCTTTCGGTCAGCCAGCGCCCGCGGATCGTCTTCCGGGCCATAATTGAAGCCGAAGAGAACGATGGAGCGCACATCCGGCCACAGCACGCGAGGATCGGCGCGGCGGTCGCGCGTTTCCGCCATCCAGTCCATCGTGCCGTGGTAATGGGCCGCCAGAAAGGCATCGAGCCGTTCGGGCGCCAGCGGAATGGCATCGGGGGTGGTCACACGGCAGACATCGAAGCCTAGCGCCACGGCTTCCCGGTGCAGAAAGGCGGTCAGCGTCTCGCGGCGTTTCAGCGCCCTGACATCCTCGTCGACGATCCCGGCCTCCGTCAGTGTTTAGAAATCGAGGTCCGCATAATGCGAAACCGGCGTGACGCCACGAATACGCTCCGTCAGCAGCGTGCGGATGGAAGGGCGCGACTTCAGCCGCTGATACCATTCCTTCGCTTCCGGGTTTTCCTGCCAGTTGATCTCGCCGAGGTAATCCAGCACCGAAATGGCCGCCGCCGCCGCAAGGTCGGCATAGGAAAGCCGGTCGCCGGCCAGCCACGGCCGCGACGCCGACAGCCAGCCGAGATACTTCATGTGCTGGCGCACATTGTTGCGGGCCGTGCGCAGGATCTTCGAATCCGGTGCGCCGCCCCCGATGGTCGGCGGCATCTGCAGCTTGAACACCCGCTCGCGCACCAGCGGCATGGTCACGTCCTGTTCCATCTTTTCCAGAAACCATTCCGTCAGGCGGCGGATTTCTGCGCGCTGGAACGGGTCTTCCGCCAGAAGCCGGCGGTCGCGCTTCAGCACGCCGTGGGTTTCGTCGAGGAACTCCGAAATGACCGTTGCGCCGCTCAGCACCCGCATATTGTCATCGACATAGACGGGCAGGGTGCCGGCCGGGTTCAGCGTCAGGAATTCCCGTCGCTTTTCCCAGGGTTGTTCTTCGGCAAGATCGTATTGATAGCCGTATTCCTGAAGAATAAGGCGAACAAAACGGGAGGCGGCAGACATCGGGTGATGATAAAGGGTTGTCATATGGAAATGCGCGCTTGCGGTTAAGTTTGGCTGGAAATTGTTCGTGTTTCGTCTATCACTCACATGCCGGCAGGAGTGCTGAGCTATATAAGCAGCGCTCCATCGATACAAGCGAAAGGCTGGCCCTTCTAAGGCTGCAAAAAGGATAAATCATGGCTGACCAATCCATTATCAGCGCTCTCGTTCTGGGCCTGATCGAGGGGCTGACAGAGTTCATTCCGGTTTCCTCCACCGCGCATGTTCTGCTCGCCGGTCATTTTCTCGGTTTCGAATCGCCGGGCAATACATTCGCTGTTTTGATCCAGCTTGGCGCAATTCTTGCTATCCTTCTGGTTTACTTCACGAAACTGGTTCAGATCGCCGTCGCGATGCCGACCAGCGCCAAGGCACGCCATTTCGTTCTCGCCGTTCTCGTCGGCTTCCTCCCGGCCGCCGTCATCGGTGCAATGGCCCACGGCTTCATCAAGAGCGTTCTCTTCGAAACGCCGAAGCTCATCTGTTCGGTTCTGATCCTCGGCGGCATCGTCCTTCTCGTGGTTGATAAGCTGAAATTGAAGCCGCGTTACCACGACGTCTCCGATTATCCTCTGTCGCTGGCACTCAAGATCGGCTTCTGCCAGTGCCTTGCCATGGTGCCCGGCACCTCCCGCTCCGGCGCAACCATTGTCGGCGCCCTGTTGATGGGGGCGGACAAGCGCTCGGCGGCTGAGTTTTCCTTCTTCCTGGCCATGCCTACGATGGTTGGTGCCTTCGCACTGGACCTCTACAAGAACCGCGATGCCCTGAATTTCGGGGATGGCGCCATCATTGCCATCGGCTTCGTGGCTGCTTTCGTCTCTGCACTGCTGGTGGTGCGATCGCTGCTCGACTTCGTGTCTCGTCGCGGTTATGCGCCGTTCGCCTGGTGGCGCATCGGTGTCGGCATCGCCGGCCTTGCCGGCCTCTATCTGGTCGGCTGACCGGTTATGAAAATCGCCTGAGCGCTTCGGCGACAGGCTTCATCTCAAACGAAAAGGGCCGGTTTGAAACCGGCCCTTTTCGTTATCTCTCATTCTGCGTTGCAGGGGTCCACGCCGTAAGCGGGGCTGCATTCGGCTCGGCCGGCGGCAACAGTGCCGGGCGAGAGGAAGGAACCGGTCAGGATGATGAGAGCCGCGCACGCAAAGAAGAGCGCGATGGACTTGCCCATGGAGGAGTGCCTTTCGAAAATCGGTGATGCACGTATGTCCCGCCGCAAGACAGTCCGCTACGTGCTGCGGGGCTGTCTAAGTCTACAAACGCTGAATATCAATAGAGGTTCATGTTGAACCGCAAGTTAACGTCTATTATTTTCTGCTGCTGCATTTATGCAACGCAAAGGAAAACCCGGAGAGCGGAATGCCCGTCCGGGTTTGCACAAAGAACGTGGCGGGCAAGAGCCTGCCGAAAAATCAGGCGGCTTTCGCCGGGCGCGTGAACTGGCCCTGAGGACGGAAGTGCACGGTGTAATTGGCCAGAACCGAGCTGATCAGAACCGGCGCGATGCCGAGGCCCTTGAGGGTCAGGCCGGCCTGTTCGGCAGCGGCGGAAACAACATTGTCCTTGTGCAGCAGTTCCACCTGATCGCCGGTCAGCGGCGGTGCGATGAGCGGGATCTTCTCGGCGATCTTGCCGATGATCGATGCCAGGCCGAAAGGCAGGGTGACGAGCAGGCGCTTGCGGCTGATGGTCTTGAGAACGAGCTTCAGGCAATCCTCGAAGGACAGCACGTCTTCACCGCCAAGCTCATAGGTCGCACCAGGCTTCAGCTTGCCATCCACCGAGCGGGCGATGACTTCGGCGACGTCACCGGCATAGACCGGCTGGAACTTCGTCTGGCCGCCGCCGATGAGCGGCAGAACCGGCGAAGTCTTCGCCATGGCGGCGAACTTGTTGAAGAAATTGTCTTCCGGCCCGAACACCACCGAAGGGCGGATGATCACGGCATCCGGAACAGCTTCCAGAACGGCCTTTTCGGCGCGGCCCTTGGTCGAGGCGTAGAGCGAAGCCGAGGACGCGTCGGCGCCGATGGCAGAAACATGGGTCAGCTTGGCGCCGATGGCCTTGGCGGTCGCAGCGATGACGGCAGCGCCCTTGTCCTGCACGGCTTCGAACGTGTTCTTGCCACTCTTTGCCAGAAGGCCGACGCAGTTGACGATGTGGTCGGAGCCCTCAGCTGCCTTTTTCACCGACTCAGGATACCGCAGGTTCGCCTGAACGAAGGAAATCTGGCCGACATTGCCGAGCGGCTGCAGGAACAGCGCCAGATCGGGCCGGCGACAGGCGACGCGGATGCGGTAGCCACGCTTGGCGAGCGCACCGACGACATAACGTCCGACGAAGCCAGACCCCCCGAAAACGGTGACGAGCGGAGGAAGGTTTGCCAGGGTCATGAGGAGCTCCTCGAATGGGAAGGGATCAATGCGCTGCTTATAGCGCTTCTTAGCCTAAACAGGTGTGAAGGTGAAGAGATAAGCGTGACCGCAAAAGGTCTGAAAGCAAGCCGGGCACAAGCATTTTTTCAGGCTCTGCGCCGGGTTTGTCGCTCGTGGCTCAAATGCCCTCGACCACGATCATTTCCGCATCGGCGATCTGCTGGCGGATTTTCGCGGCGATCTGGTATTCCGGCGAGTTGTAGCAATCGACGGCGGCCTGAACGGACGGAAACTCGATCACCACGTTGCGCGCGCGCGCCTGACCTTCGAGCGGTGTGATGGCACCGCCGCGGGCGAGGAACACCGCGCCGTATTTTTCAAAGGCAGGTTTGGCGGCGGCGACATAATCCTTGTAACGCTCGGCATCGCGCGAATCGACGCGGGCGATCCAGTATCCCTTGGGCATGGAAATTCCCCTTAAAGTACGGTGTTCATTTCATCGAGAATGGCGCGGGCCGCTATCAGCGGATCGGCCGCCTTGACGATTGGGCGACCGACGACCAGATGGGTCGATCCTGCCTTGAGCGCATCCGCCGGCGTCATGACGCGCTTCTGGTCGCCGTGATCGGCACCGATGGGGCGAATACCTGGCGTGACGATCGCCATATCGGGCCCGACGATGCCACGCACGCGGCTCGCTTCTTCTGCCGAACAGACAATGCCGCCCATGCCGGCCGCGCGGGCCTGTGCCGCGCGTTTGGCAACCAGCGTCTCGGCATTGTCAGAGTAGCCGGCTTCCTTGAGGTCTTCATCGTCCATCGAGGTCAGCACTGTCACGCCCAGCAGGGTGAGTTTCGACCCGGCAGCCGCCTTCACGGCGGCGCGCATCGCCTTGGGATAGGCGTGCAGCGTCAGCATGGAAACGCCCATGCGCACGATGTTTTCGACGCCGGAAGCGACTGTGTTGTCGATGTCGAGCAGCTTCATGTCGAGGAAGACCTGCTTTTCGCTTTCGATCAGCTCGCGGGCAAAGCCCATGCCGCCGGCAAACAGCAACTGGTAGCCGATCTTGTAGAAGGACACGTCATCACCAAGCGTCGAAACGATGGCTTCGGCTTCTTTCAGGGTCGGCACATCAAGGCCGACGATCAGGCGATCGCGTACATTCATTCTTCAATCTCCCTGCCAGTGTTCCATGGGCGTCCAGTCGCATGAGATGGCGCGGTCCGCAAGAGAAAAGCGGTAGAGATGGCCGCCGCTGCCGGGCTGGTCATGGCGGCGGGCAATCGGCGTACCCAGCAGGTGACATTTCAGCAGCGTGCCCACGCCGCCATGGCCAACGAAGGCGATGGGAATGCGCAGATCGTGCCGGTCGAGAATATCGGTCACGGCAGCAACGATCCGTGCCTGCGCATCGGCGGCGCGCTCCCAGCCGCGGAAACTTTCGAAGGGTTCGGCAAAGAACCGGTCCGCTGCCGCCTCAAAAGCATCGGGCGGCAGAAAACCGGTGGCCGAGCGGTCGTTCTCGTGAAGGTTTTCAGCGACTTCAAAGGAAATCCCGGCGGCTTCCGCCAGAATGGCCGCTGTTTCCACGGCCTTCGTCTCGTCGCTGGAAACGATCCGCCCGAGTTTTCTTACCCAAGGCAGGGAAGCGGCCGTTAGGCTACGGATCTTTCCCAATTCAGAAAGGCCCCAGCGGGGAACGGGAATGTCCGGGTCGATCTTCACCTGAGGGTGCGTGATATAGAGCCCGAACATTCTGGTTCTGCTTCCGGTTCAGGGCTTGCGGTAGATCCAGAGCTGCGCCGGCGGAATGTTGCGCACGACGAACTCGAAATGCTCGATATGGTAGCGGTCGGGCCAGGCGATGACCGGGGAAACCGGACCATAGGTGATCTGGATCACCGGGCGGCCGGACGGCAGGTGTTCCATCAGCTTTTCCATAAGCTGTACGCGACGGTACATCGGGAAGGAAAGCAGCGGGATGGCCGAGACCACACAGTCGAACTTCTGGTCCTTCAGCGTTTCGCCCAGCGTCGCATCCAGATCGAAGGCATCGCCGTTGATGAAATTCACGCCGGGATAATGTTCGACCAGATGCTGGTAGAAGTCGGTCGAGAATTCGATGGCGTGGAGCTTCTCAGGCGCAATGCCGCGCTCGAGGATCGCCTTGGTGATGATGCCGGTGCCGGGGCCGAGTTCGAGGACGGGCAGGCCGGACTGCGGATTGATGACACTCGCCATGCGCCGCGCAGTGATCGAGGATGTCGGTAGAATGGCGCCGACCCGCTTCGGCTTGTCGATCCATCCCTTGAAGAAACGAATTTCTTCATCGAACTTCTGTTCGATCTTTTCCTTGAGGCGCAAAGCCATCCTCGTTCTCTCCACTGAGTTCAAACAACGTCATGTCTTGAACCGACCGGCGTCGCGACTTGCCTTAACACAAATGCGCGATACCCGCCACGGTTCCGCCAGGAACCGCTCCCCGTCGCATTTTTACACGCGCATGGGCATAAGAACGTAGAGCGCCTCTTCGCTGGTCGTATCGCGAATGAGTGTCGGCGACCCGGCGTCGGCGAGCAGGAAAATCGCTTGATCGCCTGAAAGCTGGTTTGTGATGTCGAGAAGGTACTTGGCGTTGAAGCCGATCTCCATGGCATCGGCACCGTAATCGGCAGCAATCTCTTCAGTCGCCGAACCGGAATCCGGATTGTTGACGGTCAGCGTCATCAACCCGTCGGACAGCGCAAGCTTCACAGCGCGGCCGCGCTCGGAGGAAATGGTGGAAACGCGGTCGACGGCCTGCGCGAAGGCGCCGCAATCGATGCGCAGTTCCTTGTCGTTGCCCGCGGGAATGACCCGCTGGTAATCCGGGAAAGTACCGTCGATCAGCTTCGAGGTCAGCACGATGGAACCGACCGTGAGCCGGATCTTGGCGTCGGAAACCTCGACCTTGGCGGTTGCCTCCGCATTGTCGGACAGTTTTTGGATTTCGCCTACCGTCTTGCGCGGAATGATGATGCCGGGCATGCCTTCGGAGCCGGAGGGCGCTTCCACCTCGGCCCGGGCCAGACGGTGCCCGTCGGTCGCCACGGCGCGCAGCTTCAGGTCGCCGTCGCTTTCGATAGTGTGGAAATAGATGCCGTTCAGATAATAGCGCGTTTCTTCCGTCGAGATGGCGAACTGCGTGCGGTCGATCAGCATCTTCAGGTCGGTTGCCTTGAGGCTGAAAGAATGGCTGAAGCTGCCGGCGGTCAGATCCGGGAAGTCCTGCTCCGGCAGGCATTGCAGCGAAAATTTGGAGCGGCCGGAAGCAACCGTCATCGCCGCACCGTCCGGCGTCGTGGCGAGAAGCACCTCGGACCCATCGGGAAGCTTGCGCACGATTTCGTAAAGCAGATGCGCCGGAACGGTGGTGGCGCCGGCCTGCTCGACAGCGGCGGGCGTTGCCTCGGTAATTTCGAGATCGAGGTCCGTTGCCTTCATCGAAAGGCTTTCACCGTCGGCGCGCAGCAGCACGTTGGAGAGAATCGGGATTGTATTGCGCCGCTCGACCACACGATGAACGTGGTTCAGGGATTTGAGGAGATTCGAGCGCTCGAGAGTAATACGCATGGGATACGACCGTTTTCCGACCATTTCAGGCGGCTTGCGCCGGCCCGCATGAATATGTCCCGCTCTAAAACATCGCGGGGTGGAGAGCCAAATTGCAAAAGCTTGAGGTCTTTGGCAAGGGCTGTCAGGGCCTGCGGTGCGCTTTGCCGTTTTTTCGCAGTGGCTATCCCCTTAAAAACATGACTTGCGGCGCATCGCGTGCATGACCCATAAGGGAAAAAACAGAAAGGCAAGGCAGGATGGCAGCGGTGACGGACAGCGAAAAGCCGGCGGGCCCAATGGAAAAGACGTTTCGCGTGCATGATCATCTCATCGCGGCCCGCCCCCTCGGTCCGGCGCTCTATCTCGTAGCCACGCCTATCGGCAATCTCGGTGATATCACGCTGCGCGGGCTGGAAACGCTGGCGGCGGCGGATGTGCTGGCCTGCGAGGATACCCGCGTTACCCGCGTTCTGCTGGACCGCTATGGCATCCGCAACCGCCCCTTCTCCTATCATGAGTATAATGCCGATGAGGCAGGAACCCGCCTTCTTGCCTTTCTCGAGGAGGGAAAGTCGGTGGCGCTGGTGTCGGATGCCGGAACGCCGCTCGTGTCCGATCCCGGCTACCGGCTGGCGCTCAGGGCCATCGAGGCCGGTTATCCCGTCGTGCCGTTGCCGGGGGCGTCCGCGCCGCTGGCGGCCCTGCTCGGCTCCGGCATGCCCAATGATGCCTTTCTCTTCGCGGGATTCCTGCCCACCAAGGACAAGGCCCGGCATGAGCGCCTGCGGGCTCTGATCGATGTGCCTGCAACGCTGATTTTCTTCGAATCGCCCCACCGCATTGGCGCCACGCTTCAGGCCGCGGCGGAGGAATACGGTCCCGACCGGCCCGCTGCCGTCTGCCGTGAATTGACCAAGACCTACGAGGAGTTCCGGCGCGGCCCGCTTGGTGAACTCGCAGCCGAATTCGCTGAACGTCAGGTCAAGGGCGAGATCGTCCTTGTCGTAGGCCCGCCTGATGAGAAGACTGAGGCCGATCCGGCCGATGTGGACCGGATGTTGCGCGATCTTGCCGCAACCCGCTCCGCCGGCCAGGCGGCGACGGAAGCGGCCAAACTGACCGGCTTGCCGCGCCGGGAGCTTTATCAGCGGCTGCTGGAACTGAAGGACGACGCATGATGAAAGCGCGCCAGGCGCGTCAAAAAGCCGAACGGCGCGGCCGTTTGTCCGAACGTGTTGCCGCCGTCTGGCTGACGCTCAAGGGGTATCGCATTGTCGCCCTGCGCTATCGCACCAATGTCGGGGAAATCGACATTATCGCGATGCGCGGCGATCTGGCGGTGTTCGTGGAGGTGAAGGCAAGGCGACAGGAGGGGCTTGCCATCGATGCGGTCGGGCCCGCCGCGCAGGCCCGCATCCGGGCAGCGAGTGATATCTGGCTGTCGCGCCGGAAGAATGCGGCCCGACTTTCCCAGCGCTACGACATCGTGGCCGTGCTTCCCTTTACCCTGCCGCGGCATTTCCCGGATGCCTTTTGAAAAACGGGATCGTTAAAATGCAAGCCTTCGCCTGAACCCGTCCGTTACCTTCCCCTGCTACCTGTTGGCGAAGAACGGAGAAACAGGGGTGGAATTATGCCGTTGAAACTTCTGGTGGCGGTTGCGATGGCCATCACGGCCAAGCGACGGATGGACGAACAGGAACGTGCCGAACCGGCGCCGGCCTTCGTGGCCGATGGCGTTGCGCGAATGGTCATGAAGGATGCGCCGATCGAACCGGCATGGGTGATCGACGGTGCGCCGCATGCGCGTCTTTCCGAACACTCCAAGAGCCATGACGAGGCCTCGGCAACAGCGGTGTGGGACTGCACGGCTGGCACCTTCCGCTGGTTTTTTGGCTGGGACGAAACCGTTGTCATTCTCGAGGGCTCTGTGCACATCACCGCTGAAGACGGCACGCAGCGCCTGCTTTCAGCCGGTGATATCGCCTATTTCAAGGCTGGCACCTGGGCGACCTGGAATATCGACCAATATGTGCGCAAGGTTGCCTTCGTGCGCAGGCCTTTCCCCAACCTGATGGTTGCGGCGATGAAGTTGAAGCGCGCTTTCAAGGGTGGCGATCCGGCCTCGGGCCTCGCGGCCTGAGGCACTACGCCAATCTTTCCCCTGACCGCGTTGCGCTTGCCCGATCCGCGTCCTAAATAGACGCAACCGTATCAGGAAAGGGCCAGTCATGGCGAAGATCAGGAATGTCGCGGTCCAGATGGACCATGTTTCGACCATCAACATCGCGGGCGATTCCACCTTCGCCATGAGCCTTGAAGCGCAGGCGCGCGGCTACAGGCTGTTCCACTACACGCCGGACCGGCTGAGCCTGCGCGACGGCAAGGTGTTCGCCACTGTCGAACCCATGGAACTGCGCGACGTCAAGGGCGATCACTACACGCTGGGCGAACCCGAGCGCGTCGATCTCGCGACCATGGATGTCGTCCTGCTGCGACAGGACCCGCCCTTCGACATGGCCTATATCACGGCCACCCATCTTCTGGAGCGCATTCATCCGAAGACGCTGGTCGTCAATGATCCGGCCTGGGTGCGCAATTCGCCGGAAAAGATCTTCGTCACCGAATATGCGGATCTCATGCCGCCGACGCTGATTACCCGCGATGTTGCCGAAATTGCCGCCTTCCGCGCTGAAATGGGCGATATCATTCTGAAGCCGCTTTACGGCAATGGTGGTGCCGGCGTGTTCCACACTTCGCGTGACGACCGTAACTTTGCCTCGCTGCTGGAAATGTTCGGCCAGATGTTCCGTGAACCCTTCATCGCACAGGCCTATCTGCCGGCGGTGCGCAAGGGCGACAAACGCATCCTCCTCGTTGATGGCGAGCCTGTCGGTGCCATCAACCGTGTTCCCGCCGAGCATGACAGCCGTTCCAACATGCATGTCGGAGGACGCCCGGAAAAGACGGAGTTGACGGCACGCGAAAAGGAAATCTGCGAACGGATCGGCCCGGCGCTGAAGGCGCGAGGCTTCCTGCTCGTCGGTATTGACGTGATCGGCGATTACATGACGGAAATCAACGTGACCTCGCCTACCGGTATTCGCGAAGTGCGCCGTTTCGACGGGACCGATATCGCAGCGCTGTTGTGGGATGCCATCGAGCGCAAGCGCATCTGACGGAGATTGACCGGACACGCAAGGCGCGTGTCCGGTTGCCACACTTTGTTCCGGGCACACAACCCGACGCAACCTGAATGCATCGTTTGCGAGAAATTGTTCTCAAAATGTTCTTGTTGCATTCCTTTTTTCATGCCAAATTGCAACCGGTAAACCGGCATTGTCCGCAGGGCAATCCGGGTAAGCGGGGTTGGCGGGGGAATCTGGTATGGTGGCGCGCGTCTCTACGGTTGCATTTCAAGGTATAGAAGGCCTGCCTGTCGAGGTGCAGGTCATGGTCGCGCCAGGAAAGGTCGGCATGCAGATCGTCGGCCTGCCGGACAAGGCGGTGGCCGAAAGCCGCGAGCGCGTTCAGGCCGCACTCCATGCGACCGGACTGGCCCTGCCGCCGAAACGCATTACCGTCAATCTTGCCCCTGCCGATCTTCCCAAGGAAGGCTCGCATTTCGATCTGCCGATTGCGCTCGGGCTGATGGCCGCACTGGGTGCTGTACCGGCCGAGGCGCTCGATGGTTATGTCGTGGCCGGCGAACTGAACCTTGATGGTACGATTGCCGCGATTGCCGGGGCCCTGCCTGCCGCGATTGCCGCCAATGCCGCCGGCAAGGGGCTGATCTGCCCGGCAGCCAGCGGCGCGGAGGCGGCCTGGGCTGGGGAAGGCATGGATATCCTCGCCCCCCGCAGCCTGATTGCCATCGCCAATCACTTCAAGGGTGAACAGAAGCTCGCCCGCCCGCAGCCCGCCATTCGCGGAGCCTCCTCGGCCCTGCCGGACCTTGCGGATATCAAGGGGCAGGAAAGCGCGCGCCGAGCGTTGGAAGTGGCGGCCGCTGGCGGGCATAACCTTCTGATGGTCGGGCCGCCCGGCGCGGGCAAGTCGATGCTGGCCGCGCGTCTTCCCTCGATCCTGCCGCCGCTTTCGCCAGCAGAACTGCTGGAAGTCTCGATGATCCATTCCATTGCGGGTGAACTGGCCGATGGTCGCCTGACCGACCGGAGGCCCTTCCGTACCCCGCACCATTCCGCCACCATGGCGGCGCTGACCGGTGGCGGCGCGCGTGCCCGGCCGGGCGAGGCGTCGCTCGCCCATCACGGTGTTCTCTTTCTCGATGAGTTGCCGGAGTTTTCCCCGCAGGCGCTTGATGCCCTGCGTCAGCCGCTGGAAACCGGCGAATGCGTGGTGGCGCGCGCCAATCATCGCGTGTCCTATCCGTCGCATATCCAGCTCATTGCCGCCATGAACCCGTGCCGCTGTGGCATGGCGGGCGAACCGGGCCATGTCTGCGCGCGCGGGCCGCGCTGCCAGTCGGATTATCAGGGACGGGTTTCCGGTCCGCTGCTCGACCGTATCGATATCCGTATCGACGTGCCGGCGGTAACGGCGCTCGATCTCATCAAGCCGGCGGCCTCCGAACCCAGCGAGATCGTGGCGCGTCGCGTGGCGGCTGCCCGTATGCGCCAGCGCCAGCGGTTCATCCAGGCCGGCCTTCCGGCGGTCACGACCAATGCACGCTGCCCGGCAGCACTCATCGAAGGGCTGGTGAATGCGGATTCGGGCGGGCTGCAATTGCTGCGCGATGCTGCGGAGAAGCTGAAGTTTTCGGCACGCGGTTACCACCGCATCCTGAAGGTAGCGCGCACGCTGGCCGATCTCGATGGTAGCGATACCGTCGGTCGACTTCATCTGGCCGAGGCGATTTCCTACCGTATTCCCGGCGAACGCCTGTCAGCGGCTGCCTGACCCGGCTCAGAAGTCGGCGGGTTCCGCATCATCCATGGGCTTGGCAATGGCGCGCATCGGGATCGTCATGGTCACCATGGCGCCGGTTGAGGGGTAGGCGACGTGGGCTTCGCCGTTCAGCATGGCGATGACGCGTGAAATCAGGGTTGAGCCGAACCCCTTGCGTTCTGGGTCGGTCTCCGGCTCTGGTCCGCCCTTTTCGCGCCAGACGATTTCGAGATCGGGCTCATCGGGCGTTTCCGCGCGAAAGATTTCCTGCCAGGTGACCTCGACATGTCCCTGGCCGGTGGAAAGCGCGCCGTACTTGGCGGCATTCGTGCCAAGTTCGTGCAGGATGAGGCTGAGAACGACCGAGCTTTGCCCTGCTGCAGAAACAACCGGGCCGGTCAGGGTGAAGCGGCTGCCATCACCGGTGCCGAAAGGCGATAGCGCCTGTTCGACCACGGACCGCAGCGTTGTTGGCCCGGCAGGGCCGGCATTGCGCAGCAGCAGGCTGGAACGCGCCATGGCGTTCAGACGCTCCTTTAATTTCTGCGCCAGTTCGCCGGACGTCGCGGCGTGGCGCTGCGACAGGGTAATCACCGCATTCATGGTGGCAAAGACGTTCTTCAGCCGGTGATCAAGCTCGTTGGTCAGGACCTCGCGTTCCTCCCCCATGCGCTCCAGATCGCGGCGGGCGACGAGTTCGGCGCGATAGGCGCTCATCATCAGGCTCAGCAGCAAAAGATCGGTCGTCACCACGATCACATAAAGCAGCAGCGCCATCAGCGTGCCGCTATTCACGCCGCTATCCTGTGGCGCAATGAAGAAGTACCAGGAGGCAAAGCCGGCGAGAACAGCCACCATGGCCCCTTGCCGCACGCCGAACAGGAAACCGGCGATGACGACCGCGGGGAAAAAGGTAAGGAAGGGAAAACCCGGCGGCAGAATGGGTTCGAGCCTGAAACGAAGGGCAAGCGCCACCGCAAACACGCAGAGGGCCAACCCATAGCTGGCCGCCATTTTCGTGGCTGTAAGTTCACCGCGAACGGCTTTGAAGGCGGGCAGTTTCCGGAAGAAACCGATTTTCTTGGGCATGAAGGGTTCCGTGCGAACGCGTTCGCTACACCAAACGCCGGCCCACGCTACTTCAGATGACACTAAATCACAATCGGGTCAGGGCATGCCGGAACGTATCGTGAAAAACCCCGGAGCGATGGGCTCCGGGGCATTGTCGTGTTACTCGCCGAGACCGTCGAACAGTGCCGTCGAAAGGTAGCGTTCGGCGAAGGACGGGATGATGACCACGATGGTCTTGCCTTCGTTTTCCGGGCGCTGGCCGGCCTGGATGGCGGCTGTCAGCGCCGCGCCGGACGAAATGCCGACAGGAATGCCCTCGAGACGCGCGATCAGGCGTGCATTTTCGAATGCATCCTCATTGGAAACAGTGATGATCTCGTCATAGACCTTGGTGTCGAGAACCGGCGGGACAAAGCCGGCACCGATGCCCTGGATCTTGTGCGGCGAGGGCTGGCCACCGGACAGCACCGGGCTTGCGCTCGGCTCGACAGCAATGACCTGAACGGAGGGCTTTTTCGCTTTCAGCACCTGGCCCGTACCGGTGATGGTGCCGCCGGTGCCGACGCCGGAAATGAAGATATCGACATCGCCGTCCGTATCGTTCCAGATTTCCAGCGCGGTCGTGTTACGGTGAATTTCCGGGTTGGCGGCGTTCTCGAACTGCTGCGGAATCACCGCGTCGGGCAGGGAAGCGGCCAGTTCCTCGGCCTTGGCGATCGCACCCTTCATGCCCTTCGGGCCTTCGGTCAGCACCAGTTCCGCGCCAAGCAGCGCCACCATCTTGCGACGTTCGATGGACATGGTTTCCGGCATGGTCAGGATCAGGCGATAGCCCTTGGCCGCAGCGGCAAAGGCCAGTGCGATGCCGGTATTGCCCGATGTCGGCTCGATCAGCACGGTCTTGCCGGGAGTGATCTTGCCCGCCGCTTCCAGTGCATCAATCATCGCCACGCCGATACGGTCCTTGACGGAGGCGATCGGATTGAAGAATTCAAGCTTGGCAAGGATCGTTGCCTTCACGCCCTTTTCTTTGGCCAGCTTGTCGAGGCGCACGAGAGGCGTATTGCCTACTGTTTCAGTGATCGATGCGTAAATGCGCCCGCGACCAGGCTCTTGAGTGCCGGACATGACGTCCCTCCTTTTGAGATTTCTTGGCAGCAGAATAGGGCGAGTGTTGATCCAGTGCGAGAAACTGTTGTCTCTATACTTTGCACTACAGAGAATCAAATTCCCATTAAACGGAATATGTGGTTTGAAATTCTATAAATTGTAAATTGTCTGTATGGCTCGGTGATCAATGCGTCCGGATGGTCAAGGCGGTCACGCCTTTGGCATACGCCTTTGGCATACGCCTGCGGCATCGCCACAAGGCTGGGTAGCAAACGCTGTGCAATCGCGCTAGACTGCTTTCTGTTCGTTCCAGAGTGGCGCGGTATTCGTGCTTTTTCCGGCAGTCCGCGTGATGGAGCGACAAAACCGGAGGTTCATCGCATGAGGCGATTGCAGCGGAACGTGGGCAAGCCCCGACCGCAAACGGTGCGATCCGCGCCGGACTGTCCTTGCGCCGGGGCTTCAGCGTTTGCGACCACGTCTCACCTCGTCGGATAGTCAGTTGATTTTACAGCACACGCACCCCACCCATGCGATGTTCCGGCGAACCTCCGTTCGCCAGTCCTTCCGTAATGCTTTTTTCAAGGGCGCGATTGTGGCCGTTCCTGCGCTGGCGTTGCAGGCCCTGCTTCTGACGTGGGTTGGACAGACGGCCTGGGCGCTGCTGCCGGTGGCGGTCGCCCTGCTCGTCTCAACGGCCTACACGGTGATCGCGCATGCCGCAGACCATCGCCCGCTCGCGGCCACTGCCATAACGTTCGGCTTTGCCGCTGCTTATAGCCTCGTTATGGCGCTGGGTTTTGGCGGGCAGTTCGGTTTTCATTTTCTTTTGATCGCGCTCCTGCCGCTTGTGCTCGTGTGGGAGCGGGCGGGCGATGCCGGCAAATGGGCGGCAGCTGCGGCACTGTGCTTCTTCACCTTGTGGATTGAGTTTCGCGATGGCAGCGCCTTCCTGCTGCACTCGGAAGCCACTGCCTCGCAGGCCAGCCTCTTCCGCTTCTCCAATATGGCGCTTGCCCTTCTCCTGCTGGTCGCCTTCACTCGGATTGTCCTCGATTTCAGGAAGGATGACATGCGCAGGGATGCGCCCGCCATCGCCTCGTCGCGCCTGGCGGCCTCTTTGCCCGACCGCCGGCGCCTGACGGATGCGCTCAGCAAGCCGCACCTGCATTTTATGGAGCCGGATCGTGTGTTCTCGGTGATCGTTCTCGAAGTAGATCACCACGCTGCCATAGCGGAGATTTTTGGTCGCCTTACCGCCGAGCAGATTGCGAGGCAGGCATCCGCGATGATCCTCGGCAAGGTCCGGGAGACGGACATGATCAGCCGGCAGGGACGTCGTGCCTTCCTGATCTTCCTCCCGGAAACGGTGGAGGAGGAAGCGCATACTGTGGCGGAACGCATCCGCATTGCCATCGCGGAAATGCCTCTCATTGTCGGGGATCTGTCGCTCAGGGTCTCGGTCACGCTGGGCATTGCCCAGTCCAGGGCGAGCGCTGATGTCACCATGGCAATAGCCGACGCGGAAAAGGCCATGGCAACGGGCCAGGCTGGCGGCCGTAACCGCACAATGCTGGCGGGACTACTCTGACGAAACGCTGTTGTCAGACGCCGGTGGAGCCGAATCCGCCGGCGCCGCGCTGGGTGTCAGAGGTTTCCGTCACTTCAGCGACCACGACCTGCGTCACCGGTGCAATGATCATCTGGGCGATGCGCATGCCGCGTTCGATGGTAAAAGCCTCCTCGCCGAGATTGACGAGCAGCACCTTCACCTCGCCGCGGTAATCGCTGTCGATGGTGCCGGGTGTGTTCAGGCAGGTGACGCCGTTCTTGAAGGCCAGACCAGAACGCGGGCGGATCTGCGCCTCGAAGCCCAGCGGAATTTCCATGACGAAGCCGGTCGGCACCAGCGCGCGCTTGCCTGGAGCAAGTGTAAGCGGCTGATCGGAAGGGACGGCGGCGCGTAGGTCCATGCCAGCGGCCCCTGCCGTTTCGTAGGCGGGCAGGTCTATGGCGTCAGCATGCGGCAGGCGCTTGAGGCCGAGGGTCGGGCGAAGGTTGTTTTGAGCGGTCATGACCCGACAGTTTGCCTTTTGCGCGGCAAGGTCAATTGCAATGGGGGGTGAGACCCGCTAGATACGCGGCAATTCCACAGGATTTCAAAGAATGGCCGAAACCCTTGCAGAGGCGGTCTCCCGCCGCCGCACCTTCGCGATCATCGCTCACCCGGACGCCGGCAAGACCACGCTGACCGAAAAGCTGCTGCTGTTCGGTGGCGCCATCCAGCTTGCCGGTGAAGTGAAAGCCAAGAAGGACCGCATCCAGACCCGTTCGGACTGGATGAAGATCGAGCGTGAGCGCGGCATTTCGGTCGTGACCTCGGTCATGACCTTCGAATACGACGGCAACGTCTTCAATATTCTCGATACGCCCGGCCACGAAGACTTCGCGGACGACACCTACCGCACGTTGACGGCGGTGGATGCTGCCATCATGGTCATCGATGCTGCCAAGGGTATCGAGCCGCGCACGCTCAAGCTTTTCGAAGTCTGCCGCATGCGTGATATTCCGATCATCACCTTCATCAACAAGATGGACCGCGAAAGCCGCGATCCCTTCGAGATTCTGGATGAGGTCGAGGAAAAGCTGGCGCTGGATACCGCGCCCGTCACCTGGCCGGTTGGCCGCTCCAAGACCTTCTGTGGCGCCTACAATCTGGCGAACGGCACCTTCCGTGGCTCCGATACGCAGGTCGTGCCGGATAAGCTCGACAGCCCGACCAGTGTTGCAGCCCATCTGCCGGAAAATGAACGTCAGGTGTTCATCGACGAGCTTGAGCTCGCCATCGAAGCCTGCCGCCCGTTCGACCGCGAGGCTTTCCTCGAAGGTCATATGACGCCGGTCTTCTTCGGTTCGGCACTGCGTAATTTCGGTGTTCGCGATCTCATCAACGCGCTCGGAGCCTTTGCGCCGCCGCCGCGCGACCAGGTGGCCGATACGCGCACGGTGCACGCTGCGGAAGATGCGATGACGGCCTTCGTCTTCAAGATCCAGGCCAACATGGACCCGAACCACCGCGACCGCATCGCCTTTGCGCGTATTTGCTCCGGCAAGCTCCAGCGCGGCATGAAGGCGCGGCTTGCCCGCACCGGCAAGCAGATCGGCCTCACTGCGCCGCAATTCTTCTTCGCCTCGCAGCGCCAGCTTGCCGATACCGCCTTTGCCGGCGATGTCGTCGGTATTCCCAACCACGGTACGTTGCGCATTGGCGATACGCTGACGGAAGGCGAATCGCTCGTCTTCCAGGGCGTGCCGAACTTTGCCCCGGAAATCCTGCGCCGCGTGCGGCTTGAAGATGCCATGAAGGCAAAGAAGCTGAAGGAAGCCCTGCAGCAGATGGCGGAAGAGGGCGTCGTGCAGCTCTTTTCGCCGGAAGACGGCTCACCCGCCATCGTCGGCGTCGTCGGCGCGCTTCAGCTCGACGTGCTCAAGGAGCGCCTGATGGCCGAATACGGCCTGCCGGTCTCCTTCGAAATGTCGCGGTTTTCCATTTGCCGCTGGATTTCGGCAGATCAGGTGGCCGATCTCGACAAGTTCACCAATAGTCATCGCGGCGATATCGCCCGCGACCTTGACGGTGATCCGGTCTATCTGGCGCAGGACAGCTTCTCGCTGCGTTACGAGTCGGAGCGCTATCCGGCCATCAAAATGGTCGCCATCAAGGAATATCACGCAGTCAAGGTTGCGTGATTTAAAGCTCCGTTAACGAAATGGGCGCGCGGTCTCGCAAGGGCCGCGCAATTTCCCGATTTCGACCCCTCTCCCACCGCATTCTCCGGTCAGAACGACAGTCGATCGCTGAGGTCGTTCACAGGCGGATACCAGCGTTGCAAAAATGTGAACAGTCCGCCGCGCGGATCTGTGTCAGATTTTTGAACGTTCAGCCTGTGTTAACCCAGCCGGGCTGAAACTTGTCTCAACACGGTAGAAATCGGAGTAGATTGCATGTGTCGCTGGGCTGCTTATCGCGGCGCACCTGTCTTTATCGAGGAACTGGTGTCCTCGCCTGCCCACTCTCTGGTTGCCCAGTCCCACTGCGCGACGATGGCCCGCACGACGACGAATGCCGATGGCTTCGGCATTGCCTGGTATGGGGATCGACCAGACCCCGGACGTTACCGCGATGTCCTGCCAGCCTGGGCGGATTGCAATCTCATGAGCCTTGCGCGCCAGATCCGCTCCGGCCTGTTTCTCGCCCATGTGCGCGCCGCCACCCATGGCTCGACGCGCCGCGACAATTGCCACCCCTTCGTTGCCGGCAACTGGTCCTTCATGCATAACGGCCAGATCGATGGCTTCGAGCATTTGCGCCGACGGATGGAAGCGGAGCTTTCCGACGACCTGTTCCGCCATCGCACTGGCACGACCGATTCCGAACTGCTGTTCCTGCTGGCGCTGCAATTCGGCCTGAACGACAAGCCGCTGGAGGCTATGGCAAAGGCGGCGGGCTTCGTCGAAGACCTGTCGAACGATATGCTCGGCTATGCGCTCCTACGCTTCACCGCAGCCTTTTCGGACGGAAAGACCCTGTTTGCCGTTCGCTATGCCACGGATGCCAAGGCGCCGACGCTTTACGCCGCGCCGGTCTGCGGCGGCAACGGCCACTGTCTTGTGTCCGAACCGCTGAACGATGAGGCCGATACCTGGGTCGAAATTCCCGATGGTTCCACGGTCATTCTCAACGAGCGCGGCATGGATGTCGCCCTGTTCGAACCGGCGGTGAACTGGGCCGCGCGGATGCGCAAGGCCGGCTAAATCAGCTTTGCTGCCGCAAAGGCGGCGAGCTTTTCCGCCACCGCGTCCTTGTCCATCTCCGTCCAGGTCTCGATACCGGTGCGGGACACGATTTTCACGCTGTTGCGCGTGCCGCCCATGATGCCGGTTTCCGGTGAAACATCGTTGGCGACGATGAAATCCGCGCCCTTTTTGTCCAGTTTCACCTTTGCGTTGGCCAGAACATCGTTGGTTTCGGCGGCAAAGCCGATGACGAGTTTCGGGCGCTTCGCATGGTGACCCACGGTTTTCAGAATATCCGGATTTTCCGCCATGGTCAGCGTCGGCGCGGCATCGCCCGGCTGCTTCTTGATCTTCTGCGTCGATTCGGTCGCCATACGCCAGTCGGCCACCGCCGCCACCATCACCGCGAGATCGGCGGGAAGGGCGTTCATCACGGTCTCAAGCATTTCCGAGGCACGCTCCACATGGATGACCTTCACACCCTGCGGATCGGGGATCGAGACCGGGCCGGAGACGAGTGTTACATCTGCGCCGAGTCGGGCCAGCGCTGCCGCAATGGCATGGCCCTGCCGGCCAGAGGAGCGGTTTGCAATATAGCGCACGGGGTCGATCGGCTCATGAGTCGGGCCGGAGGTCACGATAGCGCGCTTGCCGGCAAGCGGCTTTGGTGCGTCGTCCAGCAAGGTCTCGATCGCGGCGACGATCTCCAGCGGTTCAGCCATGCGGCCAAGGCCACTTTCGCCGCTTTCGGCCATTTCGCCGGCCATCGGCCCGATAAAGCGGATGCCATCGCCGGTCAGTGTCTCTACGTTGCGCCGAGTTGCCGGGTTCGCCCACATGGCCGGGTTCATGGCCGGTGCGAGAAGAAGCGGAATGCGCCGTGCCAAAAGAACGGCGGAAGCGAGGTCATCGGCTAGGCCGTTGGCGATCTTTGCCATGAGGTCGGCGGTGGCCGGGGCCGCCACGATCAGGTCGTGATCGCGGGCAAGGCGAATGTGGCCGACATCCTGCTCGTCAGTGCGGGAAAACAGATCGGTGAACACATGGGTTGCCGAAAGCGCGCCAACGGCAAGCGGCGTCACGAATTCCTGCGCGGCCTTGGTCATCACCGGCGTCACCGATGCACCGCGCTCGCGCAGGCGACGGATGAGGTCGAGGCTCTTGTAGGCCGCGATGCCGCCGGAAATGACGAGAAGGATGCGCTTGCCCGATAGTGTCATCGAAATTGCCATGCTCTCCTCCCGGCTTTCGTATCAGGTCAACTGGACTGCGATATAGACGAGGGTCGCCGCCACCACCCACAGCGCCACGCGGCCCGAGCGATTGTGCCGGGCTTCCGAACGGCCGATGGCCTCCGCCGTTTCCGGATCGAAGCGCAGGCCGGTATCAACCATGCCGGCAATGTCCTGATTGAGCTTTTCCGCCTTCGCTGCAATCTCCGGCGCCGCCTCCGCCAGACGCCGCACGGCCTTGAGGCCCTCGCGTACGTCGTTGACGATGCGACCGGGGCCGAGATTCTGGCGAATCCAGCTTCCGACAACAGGTTCCGACGCCTTCCACATATTGAACTGCGGATTGAGAATGCGCGCGACGCCCTCGACCACCACCATGGTCTTTTGCAGGTTCACCAGTTCGGGCCGCGTTTCCATATCGAAAAGTTCGGTCACCTCGAAGAGAAGCGTCAGTAGCTTGCCCATGGAAATGGTTTCGGCCGGCTGGCCGTGGATCGGCTCGCCGATGGCGCGGATCGCCTGCGCGAAGCTGGCAATATCATGGTGTGCGGGAACATAGCCGGCCTCGAAATGCACTTCGGCCACCCGCATATAGTCGCGGGTAATGAAACCATAGAGGATTTCGGCCAGGAACCGGCGCTGCTTGGGGTTCAACCGCCCGACAATGCCCATGTCCACGGCGACGATGGTGCCCGAAGCATCCACGAAGAGATTGCCGGGGTGCATGTCGGCATGGAAGAAGCCGTCGCGCAGCGTGTGCCGCAGGAAGGACTGGATCAGCGTATCGGCAAGCTTGTTCAGGTCGTGTCCAGCCGCCTTCAGCGCCTCGACATCCGACATTTTCACGCCGTCGATCCATTCCATGGTCACGACATCGCGGCCGGTGCGTTCCCAGTCCACCTTCGGAACGCGGAAGCCCGGATCGTCCTTGGTATTCTCGGCGATCTCCGAAAGGGCGGCGGCCTCGAGCCGGAGATCCATTTCGATGCGGGTGGTCTGCTCCAGCGTCCTCGTCACTTCCACGGGTCTGAGGCGGCGATGGGAGGGCAGAAAACGCTCCTGCATCCGCGCCACGAGATACATGGCCTCCAGATCCTGCGTGAAACGCTGGCGGACACCGGGGCGGATGACCTTGACGGCGACCTTGCGGGGGCCGTCAGCCGTCTTCACTTCAGCCGGATGCACCTGCGCGATGGAGGCGGCGGCAATCGGCGCGTCGAAGCGGAGATAGAGATTGGACATCGGGCGCCCAAGCGAGCCCTCGATGGCCTTTTCCGCCGCACCCTGCGGGAAAAAGGCCATGCGGTCCTGAAGCTTGGAAAGGTCGTCGGCAAACGCCTTGCCCACCACATCCGGGCGGGTGGCGAGGAACTGGCCCATTTTCACATAGGAAGGTCCCAGCCGCTCCACAGCACTCGCCAGTCGGTCGCTGCGCTCGGTATCCTTGGCGCGGTTGCGGGCGAAAAGCGACGCGGCCTTCTGTCCGAGAAGGGCGATCGTCGGCAGGCCCTCGGCGGGCAGGGCCGAAATCACGCCTTCGCGCGTCAGAACCCAGCCCACGCGCACGAGCTGGTAATAGGCATTGAGAAGGCTCATCGGTAGCGCTCCGGGCGGCAGGACCCCATCAGAGCTTCCAGCCGGAATGGAGAGCGGCAATGCCGCCGGTATAATTGGTGAAGCCGACGCGGGCGAAACCGGCCTGCCGGATCATCGTAGCGAAGTCTTCCTGATTGGGGAACTTGCGGATCGATTCCACCAGATACTGGTAGGGCTCGGCCTCGCCGGTAATCATCTTGCCGAATTGCGGGATCGCGTTGAACGACCAGGCATCGTAGAACCGGTCGAGCAGCGGCAGTTCCACCTCAGAAAACTCCAGCACAAGCAGGCGCCCGCCGCGCTTGAGCACGCGATAGGCCTCCGAAAGCGCCACATCGATATGCGGAACGTTGCGAATGCCGAAGGCGATCGTATAGGCGTCGAATGTGTTGGCCTCGAAGGGCAGGGATTCCGCATTGGCCTCCACGAAGGTCAGGTTCTCGGCAAGACCCTTCTTCTTCGCGCGTTCCTCGCCCACACCCAGCATCGAGCCATTGATGTCGAGCACGGTGGCGTGGGCCTTGCGGTGGGAGGCCTCGATGATGCGGAAGGCGATATCGCCGGTGCCGCCGGCCACATCCAGCACTTTGTAATCCGCATCCTTGCGCGGGTTGAGGGCTGCGACCATCGCATCCTTCCACAGGCGGTGCAGACCAGCCGACATCACGTCGTTCATGATATCGTAGCGCTTGGCCACCTTGTGGAACACGTCGTTCACGAGCGTCTGCTTCTCGCCCTCGTTCACCTCGCGAAACCCGTAGGAGGTGGACATGCCGCCGTCGGCGGTGGTGCGGCTGTCAGCCATCGTGAAACTCCCTCATTTCAACTCGAACCTGGCGCACCATATAACAGGCGAAGAACCGGCGCCATGCCGTGGGTTGCGACCTTTTCAGTCGCGTTCTATAGCCCAAGCGCCGGACCGTTGAAACAGGAAGATGAAGCCGATGCCGGAATTGCCAGAGGTGGAAACCGTGCGCCGGGGCCTTGCCCCCAGCATGGAAGGGGCCGTCATCGAACGGCTGCAACTGAACCGCCCGGATCTCAGATTTCCCTTTCCTGTCGGGCTTCAGGCCCGTGTTGAAGGTAAAACCATCGCCTCGCTCGGGCGGCGTGCCAAATATCTCCTGATCGAACTGGACGACGGCGCGGTCATCGTGTCGCATCTCGGCATGTCCGGCTCCTTCCGCATTGAGGACGATGTTCCCGGTGTTTTCCACCATCCGCGCGGCAAGGATGAAAAGCACGATCACGTCGTCTTTCATCTGAAGACGTCTGAGGGGCCGCGTCGTGTCCTCTATAATGACCCGCGTCGCTTCGGCTTTCTCGATTTGATCGAACCCGGTGGGCGCGATACCTATCCGGCTTTTGTTGGCCTCGGCCCGGAGCCGACGGGCAACAGTCTGCGCGCGGATTATCTGGCCGAGCGCTTTGCTGGCAAGGCACAGCCTTTGAAAAGTGCGCTGCTCGACCAGAAGGTCATCGCCGGGCTCGGCAACATCTATGTCTGCGAGGCATTGTGGCGGTCCCGCCTGTCGCCGGAGCGCAAGGCGGCAACATTGGTGACGCCGAAAGGAGGGCCGCGCGCTGAGCTTGAGCTTTTGACCCAGTCGATCCGCGAGGTCATCGCCGATGCCATTGCCGCCGGCGGCTCGTCGCTGAAGGACTACCGGCAGGCGGATGGATCGCTTGGCTATTTCCAGCACTCGTTTTCCGTCTATGGCCGGGAAGGCGAGACGTGCCGCACGCCAGGCTGCGGCTGCACTGTCGGCCGCATCGTACAGGCCGGACGCTCGACTTTCTATTGCGCTGCATGCCAGAAATGATGTCCGTTCATGGAGGAAAACAACATGGCCTACGAAACCATTCTCGTCGAGACGCGCGGTGCGGTCGGTCTCGTCACGCTCAACCGTCCGCAGGCGCTGAACGCGCTGAATTCCACCGTCCTGAAGGAATTGCTGGCCGCCTTTGCCGCCCTTGAGGCGGATGAGGCTATTGGCGCCATCGTGTTGACCGGTTCGGAAAAAGCCTTTGCCGCCGGTGCCGACATCAAGGAAATGCAGCCGCTCTCCTTCCCGGATGTGGTGACTGGCGATTTTCTCGGCGGCTGGGATCAGGTAGCCGGCATCCGAAAGCCTGTCATCGCCGCGGTCTGCGGCTATGCGCTCGGCGGCGGCTGCGAGCTTGCCATGCTCTGCGACTTTATCATCGCCTCGGAAACGGCGAAGTTCGGCCAGCCGGAAATCACGCTCGGCATCATTCCCGGCATGGGTGGCACCCAGCGCCTGACGCGCGCCGTTGGCAAGGCCAAGGCCATGGACCTCGTTTTGACCGGCCGCATGATGGATGCAGCCGAAGCCGAGCGCTCCGGCCTGGTGGCCCGTGTTGTGCCCGCAGACAAGCTTGTTGAGGAGGCGTTGGCCGCCGCTGCCAAGATCGCCGGCTTTTCGCGGGCCTCCGTGCTTATCGCCAAGGAAAGTGTCGGACGGGCCTTTGAGGCGACACTCTCCGAAGGGCTTCGTTACGAGCGCCGCCAGTTCCAGTCGCTCTTTGCCACGGAAGATCAGAAAGAGGGCATGGCGGCCTTCGTGGAAAAGCGTAAACCCGTCTTCCGGAACCGCTAAGGCACGGACAGGAATCGGGAATGTTGCAGCAGCATGAAATTGCGCGTTGACGCCTGCCCGCTTTCCCGTTATACGACCGCCCACGGTTCAGGAAAGCCCGAGGGGTTTTCCGGTTACTCCCGTTTGCTGTCATGACAGGCTTTGAAAAGACTGGCGCGGTGATCGCGGAGATTAGGTTCGATTTCGAGAGAGGCATCAATGGCCAATACTACTTCTGCGAAAAAGGCGACCCGCAAGATCGCCCGCCTCACTGCCATCAACAAGGCACGCCGCTCCCGCGTTCGTGGCTTCATCCGCAAGGTTGAGGAAGCAATTGCGACCGGCGATCTCGCTGTTGCAACGGCAGCCCTCAAGGCAGCACAGCCGGAAATTCAGCGCGCCGCCACGAAGGGCGTTCTGCATGGCAATACGGCGTCCCGCAAGGTGTCGCGCCTTGCTCAGCGCGTTAAGGCACTCGCTGCCTAATTTGTTAATTATGACAATTTGTAGCCCGGCCGTCATGCGGCCGGGCTTTTTGATTCATGCTTCATTTTGCCATCCGTAATTGTGTTCGCGCCTTGTTCCAGGCTTTGGCAAAAACATAAAAAAACGAAATAAAACAAATACTTACAAGAGGATGCCAAGACGGCGGCGCTGTCCGGGCAGGGGGGTAGACCCCAATCCTGAGTCAAGCGGTTTTTTATTTTTTTGTCGTTTGTGCCGTGCTTCTGCCGGCTATTTTTGAATCCCATTGATTCAAAAGCGATTCTCGATTGCGGTCATTGTGACGCCCAAATGACACCGTATGAGTCAATGGCTTTCCGATGCGGCGCGGCAAAAAAGGCCGTTGATCTCCTAGTTTGATCCTGCGTAAATGGCTTCCAGGCAAGGGCCGGGGGCGAAGAAAGTTTACCCAAAACCCGGTCGCGGCAAACGCGGCGGGACAAGCCTCAAACCCTTCCTCGAAGCCATCAGCTTCGCTTTTTCAATCACTGGCTGTTCCAAGCCTGCGCTGTTTCTTCCGGCAGAACGATGTTCTGCGACCATGGGACAGGGCTGGGGCGGAAAGGCATTTTTCAGCGGCCACATCCGTTACGAGGACGTGTGGGGCCGGACGGATCCTTGTGGTCCAAACGGGGGCGCGGACACGCGGTTCATGAATGAACCGTATGTCCGCATATGAATGCAAGTCCCGGCGGGCGGCTACGAGGCCCCTGGCGGTAATGAATTCCGGAAGGCGGCAATATGCATATGAACCTGGTGACGAAGAGCGTATCCCTCGGTGAGACCGAAGGATGCGAGCGGGACGAACTATCCTCCGGAACCACAGCGGGAGATGCTGCTCCTATGAAGCAGGACGCTTTGTTCGAGCGCGTGAGTATCCGGCTGAAAGCGCAGGTCGGTCCTGACGTCTATGCAAGCTGGTTTGGCAGGCTGAAGCTGCACTCCATTTCCAAAAGCGTCGCACGTTTGACCGTGCCGACCACTTTCCTCAAGTCGTGGATCAACAACCGCTATCTGGAGCAGATCACCGGTCTGTTCCAGGCCGAGGATCCCGCGATCCTCAAGGTCGAGATCCTTGTGCGCACGGCAACCCGCAGCACGCGTATGCCCTCCGGCGAGGAACGGCCGGTCAGCGAGATCGCCGTCAATCAGGGTCGCATACGTGGCGCCCAGCAGATCGGCCAGATTGCGATGCCGCAGCCGGAGGCCCCTTCGTCGGCTCCCCGCGCGTCCTCCGGCCCGCTCTTCGGATCGCCGCTCGACAGCCGCTTTACTTTCGACAATTTCGTCGAGGGTTCGTCGAACCGTGTGGCGCTTGCCGCGGCCCGCACGATTGCGGAGGCCGGCGCCAGCGCCGTGCGCTTCAATCCGCTGTTCATTCACTCGAATGTTGGCCTCGGCAAGACGCATCTGTTGCAGGCCATTGCGAATGCCGCAGTGCGTTCGCCGCGCCAGCCGCGCGTCGTCTATCTGACGGCGGAGTACTTCATGTGGCGTTTCGCCACCGCGATCCGCGACAATGACGCGCTCACGCTGAAGGACTCGCTGCGCAACATCGACCTCCTGATCATCGATGACATGCAGTTCCTGCAGGGCAAGATGATCCAGCATGAATTCTGCCATCTGCTGAACATGCTGCTCGACAGTGCCAAGCAGGTCGTGGTCGCCGCAGACCGTGCACCGTGGGAACTGGAATCGCTCGATCCGCGCGTTCGCTCGCGCCTTCAGGGCGGCGTTGCCATTGAGATGGAAGCGCCTGACTACGACATGCGTCTGTCCATGCTGCGCACCCGTCTGGATGCCGCCAAGGCCGATGACCATTCGCTGGAAATCCCCGAGGAAATCCTGACCCATGTGGCGCGCAACGTAACCGCCAGCGGTCGCGAGCTGGAAGGGGCTTTCAATCAGCTCATCTTCCGTCGTTCCTTCGAGCCGGATATTTCCATTGACCGCGTCGATGAGCTTCTGGCCCATCTGGTCGGGACCGGCGAGGCCCGTCGCGTCCGTATCGAGGACATCCAGCGCATCGTTGCCCGGCACTATAACGTGTCGCGGCAGGAACTGGTTTCCAACCGTCGCACCCGCGTGATCGTGAAGCCGCGCCAGATCGCCATGTATTTGTCGAAGACGCTCACGCCGCGCTCCTTCCCGGAGATCGGTCGCCGCTTCGGCGGGCGCGATCACACGACCGTGCTGCATGCTGTTCGCAAGATCGAGGAACTGATTTCGGCGGATGCCAAGCTCAGCCACGAGATCGAGCTGCTCAAGCGGCTCATCAACGAGAACAACGCCTGACAAGAGGCCGCCTTCGGGCGGCCTTTTCGTTATGGGGGCAAAATGTCCGACAAGACCGCCGCTTTCTATGCCGCCAATGCCGCTGATTATGTCGCGGCTGGCAGCCATCGCGACAATCTCTGGCGTGACCGGTTTTTGGGCGGACTTCGCCCGGGGGCCGAGATCCTCGAACTCGGCTGCGGTGGCGGATACGACACGCAGGCGATGATGGCGAGCGGGTTCGAGGTGACGCCGACCGATGGCGTGCCGGAAATGGCAGCGGAGGCAGAAAAGCGACTCGGGCGTCCGGTCCGGGTTCTGGGCTTTCGCGATATCGCCTTCGATGCCGCCTTCGACGGTGTTTTCGCCAGCGCCTGCTTGCTGCATGCGCCGCGCGACGATCTCGCGACGATCCTTAACCGTATCCGCCGGGCGCTGCGCCCCTCCGGCATCTTCTATGCCAGCTTCAAGGCTGGTGAGGGAGAGGGAATGGATGGCCTTGGGCGCTACTACAACTATCCCGATCCGGATTGGCTGCGGCAGACCTTTGCCGCGGCCGGTTGGCCTGTCGTGACGATAGAAGAGGCAGACGGCAGTGGCTACGACCGCCAGCCGACCCGCTGGCTTCACGTCTTCGCCCGGCTTTAGGCCTTGCCGGCCTCGGCCAGCAGCCAGTCACGCACTTGCCGGACAGACGGACGATCGAGCGCGGTGGGGGGATACACCATGTAATAGGCGAAGCGGCTGCGGATTGGCCGGCCATAGGGCGCCGTGAGCCGGCCTTCTGCCAGATCTTGGGCAACGAAGCTTTCACGCATCAAGGCAAAGCCGAGGCCTGCCCGCGCGGCCTCCAGGGCACCATTGCTGTCCGGAGCGATGACCGGCCCCTTGCGCCAGTCGACGTCCAGAGCGCCGGCTGCTTCAAGCCAGAAGCGCCAATCGTTGCGTCCGGCATCATGGATCAGCGTTTCACCGACAAGCGCCCGCGGTGACGGCGACGGTCCCAGACGCGTGGCGAGCGTCGGGCTGGCGACGACGATCAGCTCATCATCGATGAGCTTTTCCGAGGCAAGACCCGGATAGGCACCGAGCCCATGACGAATGGCCAGCGCAACGCTGTCCTTTTGAAAGTCGATGAGCCGTGCCGTTGTGCCGATCCTGAGATCAATGGCCGGATGAGCGGACTGGAACGCCTCCAGCCGGGGCATCAGCCACTGGATGGCAAAGCCCGTGGTGCAGCTCAGGGTCACGATGTCGGGCCGGGCCTGCGAGCGGGCGATTTCGGTCGCCTCGCGGATCAGCCGGAACGCCGAGCCGAGCGAGGCCGCATAATCGGCACCCGTTGCGGTCAAAACCAACTGCCGTGGCTTTCGTTCGAACAGCGGCAATCCAATGGCCTCTTCCAGATCGCGAACCTGCAGACTGACAGCGCCGGCTGTGACATGCAATTCCGCTGCCGCGCGCGTCATGCTCAGGTGACGGGCAGTTGTCTCGAAGGCCCGCAAGGCCGAAAGAGAAGGTAGTGGTTGGTTCATGATTTAGAAAAACTCGATCATTATGCGAGAATTCCTCGTTTGCCCGGAGGATTTCTCACGGCTATCAATAATCATATCAGCGCATTTCGGCGGATTCCAGTGGGTTTAACTTCGCAGGGCCGGAAAGAAATGATGAGCTGAACTTCATCGTGATGACGCAGGAAACGGGTGGCCAACGCCATGTGCTGCGGTCAGGATGACGCCGGTTCAAGGGAGTGGATAATATGGCGACGAAGGAAATGGGGCTGGGAGAATGGGCGATGCTCGGGGCCTTGTCCGTGTTGTGGGGCGGTTCATTCCTGTTCAACGGCATTCTGGTCAAGGTCTGGCCGCCGCTCACCATCGTTACCGGTCGTGTCGTTCTGGCGGCGCTGGCGCTCTGGCTCATCGTGCGCATCATGGGGGTCACTGTGCCGAAAAGCCGTCAGGCGTGGAGCGCCTTTTTCGGCATGGGTATCCTCAACAATGTGATCCCCTTCATGCTGATCGTCTGGGGCCAGACACATATTGCCAGCGGCCTTGCCGCCATTCTCAATGCGACGACGCCGCTTTTCGGCGTCATCGTCGCCCATGTCCTGACGGCGGACGAAAAGCTGACGGTGAACCGGGTGGCGGGCCTGCTGGTCGGCTTTGCGGGCGTCGTCACCATGGTGGGCCCTTCGGTGCTCGGCCATGTCGGCAGTGACTTGATCGGTGAACTCGCGGTGCTCGGTGCGGCGGTAAGCTATGCCTTTGCCGGGGTTTACGGCCGCCGGTTCAAGGCCATGGGCCTGCCGCCGCTTGTCCCGGCTGTCGGGCAGGTCACGGCTTCCTCGCTGCTGCTTTTGCCGGTGACGCTGATTGTGGATCGCCCCTTCAGCCTGCCGGTTCCGGGGCTAGAGGCTTGGGCTGCCCTTTTCGGTCTCGCCGTCCTGTCGTCGGCACTCGCCTATATCCTGTTCTTCCGCATTCTGGCGACGGCAGGTGCGACAAACCTGATGCTGGTGACGATCCTCATTCCGCCGAGCGCCATTCTGCTCGCAGCGCTGGTGCTGGGTGAACAACTGGCTGCCCGCCATTTTGCAGGCATGGTTCTGATCGGACTGGGGCTGTTGGCCATTGACGGGCGGCTCTGGCGCTCGCTTTTCCGCAAGAAACCGGCGTAGTCAGCAGGCGAGATCGGCCACCACGGCATCGAGAACAAGCATGCCGGAGGGCGTGCAGCGCAGGCGAGAATTGCCAAGCCGTTCGATGAAGCCATGCTCCAGCAGCGCCTCCTCCCGCTTGGGGTCAAGCTCCCGGCCGGAAAGCGCATGCCAGCGGGCAAGATCGACCCCTTCACGCAGGCGAAGCCCCATCAGAAGCAATTCGTCGGCCTGTTCGTCGCGACCGAGAAGCTCGCGGTCCACCATTCCGTGGCCATGATCTTCCACCAGCTTGAGCCAGCCTTCCGGATTGCGCTCCGTCGCCGTCGCCAGTTTGTCGGCGCCAATGCTCAGGCGCCCGTGAGCGCCGGGTCCGATGCCCGCATAATCGCCATAGCGCCAGTAGGTCAGGTTATGGCGGCTTTCCGCGCCGGGCCGGGCATGGTTGGAAACCTCATAGGCCGGCATGCCGTGGGCGGCGGTAATATCCTGCGTCGCCTCATAAAGCAGTGCCGACTGGTCGCCATCGGGCACCACCAGCTTGCCGGCCTTGTGCAGGCCGTAGAAGGGCGTGCCTTCCTCGATGGTCAACTGATAGAGCGAGAGGTGGTCGACGGCGTAGGAAATTGCCTGCTTCAATTCGGCTTCCCAGCCCTCGACGGTCTGGTCGGGGCGGGCATAGATCAGATCGAAGGACATGCGCGGGAAGATTTCGCGGGCGAGATGGATGGCCTTCAGCGCATCCTCGACATTGTGCAGCCGCCCGAGGAACTTCAGATCCCGATCGTTCAGCGCCTGCACGCCAAGCGATACGCGGTTGACGCCGGCAGCACGATAACCCCGGAAGCGGGTGGCCTCCACGCTGGAAGGGTTCGCCTCCATGGTGATCTCGATGCCATCGGGCACATGCCAGAAGCGGGTGATGCCGGAAAGGATGGCGTCCACAGTTGCCGGGTCCATCAGCGAAGGGGTGCCGCCGCCGATGAAGATACTGGTCACGGTCTTGGGCCCCGAAAGCGACCGCATCGTCTCCATTTCTTTCAGGAAGGCGGACACGAAGCGCGGCTGGTCGATGGCCTGATGGCGCACATGGCTGTTGAAGTCGCAATAGGGGCACTTGGCCGCGCAGAACGGCCAATGGATATAGACGCCGAAACCCGGCTCACCCGTATCGGGCAGAAGGAAGGTCGAGGTTTCGGCGCTCATCGGTTCAGGCCGCCAGACAGGTTTCGACGAAGAGCTTGAAGGCGCGGGCGCGGTGCGACAGAGCCTGCGCATCGCCCGGCTTCCAGCCGTGCTTTTCGTCGGAGGTCAGTTCGCCGAAGGTCTTGTCATAGCCTTCCGGCTGGAAGATCGGGTCGTAGCCGAAGCCCTTGTCGCCGCGCGGTGGCCAGACCACCGTGCCTTCTACCTCGCCGCGGAAGATTTCCGTATGTCCGTCCGGCCAGGCGAGACAAAGCACGCTGACGAAGCGGGCGGTGCGCTCAGCGGGTGCGGTGGCGTTCTTTTCAGAGAGCGCCTTTTCCACTTTCTCCATCGCCCAGGGAAAGTCGCGCGTACCGTCTTCGCGTTCGGCCCAGTTGGCGGTGTAGACGCCCGGAGCCCCGCCCAGCGCATCGATCACAAGGCCGGAATCGTCCGAAAGTGCGGGCAGTCCGGAGGCCTGGGCCGAGGCAAGCGCCTTGATCGCGGCGTTTTCCTCGAAGGTGGTACCGGTTTCATCGGGCTCGGCGAATTTCAGTTCGGCAGCGGATTTCGCGGAAAAGCCGAAGGGGCCGATCAGTTCGGCGATTTCGCGGATCTTGCCGGCATTGTGGCTGGCAACGACGATGGTGCGGGTATCGAGCTTGCGCATCTCAGTTTTCTTCCATGTTCCAGATCAGGGGGGTCGCGCATTCGAGACTGTTGCCCGCAGGGTCGCGGAAATAGATCGAGCGTCCGCCCTGGGGCCAGGTCATATCCTGTTCAATGGTAATGCCGGCTGAAACGAGCGTCGCCGCCATTGCATCCAGATGGTTGGCGCGGACCCGGAAACAGGCGTGGCCAGGACCGGTCGTACCATGTTCCGGCACGGCAAGGCGGCCATCCGCCACGGGCTTCAGCGTTTCCACACCGTTGAAGATCAGCAGGATGCCCGGGCCGCAGCGGTAGAAAACGTGGCGGTTGCCGCCACGCCGGATCTTTTCGAAGCCGAGAATGCCACCGTAAAAGGCCTCTGCCGCGTCGAGGTCATCGACGTAGAGCGCCGTTTCCAGAATGCCTTCGATCAGTTCGGCCACGTGGGGTTCCTGTCAGGCAATCGCCTGCTTCTGCAGTTCGACCAGTTCGGCAATGCCGTTGGTGGCAAGGCCGAGCAACTTCAGAAGTTCCTCCTGGCTGAAGGGAGTACCTTCCGCAGTGCCCTGAATTTCAACGATGCCGCCCTTGCCGGTCATGACGAAGTTGGCGTCGGTTTCTGCCGAGGAATCCTCAAGGTAGTCGAGGTCGATGACCGGCTGGTTGGCGAAGATGCCGCAGGAAATGGCGGCGACATGGTCTTTCAGCACCTTGTCGAGCTTCACCATGCTGCGGGCTTCCATCCACTTCAGGCAATCATGCAGGGCAATGAAACCGCCGGTGATGGAGGCAGTGCGGGTGCCGCCATCGGCCTGGATCACGTCGCAGTCGATGGTGATCTGGCGCTCGCCGAGCGCCTGCAGATCGACCACGGCGCGCAGCGAGCGGCCGATGAGGCGCTGAATTTCCTGGGTGCGGCCGCCCTGCTTGCCGGTGGCGGCTTCGCGGCGCATGCGGTCGCCCGTGGCACGCGGCAGCATGCCGTATTCGGCGGTCACCCAGCCCTTGCCGCTGTTGCGCAGCCATGCCGGCGGCTTTTCCTCAAGGCTTGCGGTGCACAGCACATGCGTATCGCCGAACTTTACCAGACACGAACCCTCAGCGTGCTTGGAGAAATTCCGCTCGAAGGAGACCTTGCGCATCTGGTCGGTTTTTCTGCCTGAAGGTCGCATTGCTTGCTCCTGAATTCGTGTCTGTTCGCGTGCTATGATCTGCGTTCAAACACGCTTTAAGGGGCTGCTTGCCGTTTTGCAAAGGAAAAGCGGGTGCGAATGAATGCGGCAATGCCGCATTTTTCCTTTTGTAACGGCGCTGTCATGACTATATTCAAAACACAGAGTGAGATGAAGCAAACAAGGGACAGATGGGACTGACGAAACCGACCGGAAAAGACATAGCTGCCGCGCTGGACGAGCGCTCGCGCGACGTTTTCCGCCGTATCGTTGAAACCTATCTCGATACCGGCGAACCGCTTGGCTCGCGTAATCTGTCGCGGCTGCTCGCCGCGCCGCTGTCGCCGGCCTCGGTGCGTAACGTCATGAGCGATCTGGAAGCGCTCGGCCTCATCTATTCGCCGCATATCAGCGCCGGTCGGCTGCCCACCCAGCAGGGGCTGCGTTTCTTTGTTGATGCGTTCATGCAGGTCGGCGATCTTTCGCACCAGGAACGCGCCGAAATCGACCGGCAGATCCGCCCGGCGGGAACCGACACGACGATGGAAAGCGTGATGAACGAGGCAAGCAGGCTCTTGTCCGGCGTGTCACGCGGTGCGGGCCTCGTCATCACCGGCAAGAACGATCCGGTGTTGAAGCATGTCGAGTTCATCCGGCTGGAGCCGACGCGGGCGCTCGCCATTCTCGTCGGTGAGCACAATCAGGTCGAAAACCGAATTGTCGAGCTGCCGGCGGGGGTCTCGTCGTCTCAACTCACCGAGGCCGCCAATTTTCTCAACGCCCATCTCGGCGGTCAGACGCTGGTTGAACTGCGCAGCCAGCTTGCCCAACTCAAGATCGAGATTGCTCAGGAACTCGATCAACTGGCCGGTGATCTGGTGGAGCGCGGCCTTGCCGTCCGTTCCGGAGAAAACGAAAGCGGCAAACCCGCCCGCCTTATCATTCGCGGTCATGCCAACCTGCTGGAAGGTCTGGCGGGAGCGGAAGACATTGACCGCGTGCGGATGCTGTTCGAGGATCTCGAGCAGAAAGACGGGCTGATCGAACTGCTCGACCTCGCCGAGAGCGGTCCGGGCGTGCGTATCTTCATCGGTTCGGAGAACAAGCTGTTTTCGCTGTCGGGCTCTTCGCTCATCCTTGCACCCTACAGGGACAACGAGGAGCGCGTGGTCGGTGTGGTTGGCGTCATTGGCCCGACCCGCCTCAACTATTCCCGGATCGTTCCCATGGTCGATTACACGGCCCAGGTGATTGCAAGGCTGTCCCGCAAGTCTTGATTTTTGCCGCCCGAACCTCGATATGTGCGGCAATTCCTTAGAGAAGCAATTGAAATCGGAGTACGTCATGACCGACGAAGCAAAGACCAACGGACCTGACGCCAGCGCGGCGGAAAAGCCGGAGACCGTGGCTGCCGAAGCGGCGCCTGCGGAAGAAACCAGCCCGGTTGATATTCTGAAGGCTGAAAACGAGGATCTGCGCGACAAGTTCCTGCGTCTGGCTGCCGAAATGGACAACCTGCGCCGCCGCACCGAGCGCGAGGTCAAGGATGCCAAGGCCTATGCGGCCTCTTCCTTCGCCCGCGATATGTTGGCCGTTTCCGACAACCTTCGCCGCGCGCTGGAGGCCGTTCCGGCTGAACTCAAGGATGCGGCCGATGCCGTCATCAAGTCACTGCTCGAAGGCGTGGAAATGACCGAGCGCTCCATGCTCTCGACGCTTGAACGCCACGGCGTGAAGAAGATCGAGGCCGAGGGCGAGAAGTTCGATCCGAACTTCCATCAGGCGATGTACGAGGTCCCGAACCCCAACGTGCCGAACAACACGGTCGTGCAGGTGGTTCAGGCCGGTTACACAATCGGTGACCGCGTTCTGCGCCCGGCCATGGTCGGTGTTGCCAAGGGTGGCCCGAAGGCAGCGGAAGCCGCACCGGCGGATGCGGCTGGTGAAGCCAAGGGCGCTTGATCGCCTCCACGCAAAGACAATGAAAAAGCCGCGGTTTTGCCGCGGCTTTTTCATTTTATGGGCAAGCTTGTAGTGCAGGAAGGATCAGGCGGCGTTGGACGCGTGATCTTCGTTCAGGAAGGTGTAAATGGCGCCTGCGGAATCCGTGGCGCGCAGCTTGGCGACGAGATCCTGGTCGCGCAGCACGCGGGCAATCCGCGACAGGGCCTTCAGATGGTCTGCCCCGGCACCCTCGGGAGCCAGAAGCAGAAAGACGAGATCAACCGGTTCATCGTCGATCGCCTCGAAATCAACAGGCGTTTCAAGCCGCGCGAAGAGGCCGCGAATGGTGGGAATGCTGTTCAGCTTGCCGTGAGGAATGGCGATGCCGTTGCCGACACCGGTGGAACCCAGTCGCTCCCGTTGCAGGATAACGTCGAAAATCTCGCGTTCGGGCACGCCGATGAGCTTCGAGGCCTTGGCGGCGAGTTCCTGGAGCAATTGCTTCTTGGAATTGACCTTGAGGGCGGGAATGATCGCATCTGGTTGCAGCAAATCTGCCAAAGCCATACTTCTTTTCCTTCAAGCCTTCAGGCGGAAGAGGGAGGCGCCGGCACTGCGCAGCGCCTCCCCAACTGGTTAACTCTTGATGTTGGCCGAATCGATCCAGCCGATATTACCGTCGGGACGACGATACACGATGTTCAACTGCTCGTTGCCGGAGCTGCGGAACAGAAGGATCGGGTCGTCGGTCATGTCGAGCGCCATCACGGCGCTGGCGACCGACATCGTCTTCAGCGGCCGGGTGTTCTCCGCGACGATGGTCGGCGCGAAATCTTCCGGCACTTCGTCGGCTTCATCCGGCACGGCATCGACCACCGAGAAGGTGAATTCGCCGGGGTTGCCGGTCTGGCCGGCGTGATGGTCGCGAAGCTTGCGCTTGTAGCGACGCAGACGCTTCTCCAGACGCTCGCAGGCGGCATCGAACGCGGCCTGCGGTTCGGCAGCCTGACCTGTGGCGTGAAGATTGACGCCGGTATCGAGATGAAGCCGGCAATCCGCTGCAAAGCGGGATGACGACTTCTCGACGATAACCTGGCTGGAATACCCTCCCTCGAAATATTTCGTGACCGCATCGGCAATCTGCCCTTCGATCCGCTGACGGAACGAGTCGCCGATATCCATATGCTTCCCGGTTACACGCACACTCATGGAGTTTCCCTTCTTGTTGTGGTTTGCGTTGAACAGTCTAAGTCAACGCCGGTTTGCATCCAAGCCTTCGCGACAAATATAACGGACGGCGAAAGCCGTTCCGGATAGGCAATTTGTCGTGAATGTGCCGGTTTGCCGCAGCAGGGTAGAGAATCCTTCGATCATGCCTTTCGGCGTGTCGTGAGTGAAAGCGAGTTTCCAGTGCACGTCCTGTTTCGCGCCGGTATCGCCTGCCTTTCATGCTGGCGGGCTTCTAACGGTCAGGGTCCCAAAAGTCAATCACCGGTTAAAAGCAGGTTAATTCCTGCGGCTTGACTCCCCCGCAAGCCCTTATTGTGCAGCGACTTTCGCAAGCGCCCGCTTCTCGCGTCGGCGTTGAACGGAGGAGGGGATGTTCATGGCCTCGCGATACTTTGCGACCGTCCGGCGGGCAAGGTCGATACCCGTGCTGCGCAGGCTGTCGACGATATCGTCATCGGAGAGAACAGCGTCCGGACGCTCCTTGTCGATCAGCACGCGGATACGGTGACGCACGGCCTCCGCCGAATGATTGTCGCCACCCTCGGCTGAGCCGATTGAAACGGTGAAAAAGTATTTCAGCTCGAACAAACCGCGCGGCGTTAACATGTACTTGTTGGAGGTCACGCGGCTGACCGTCGATTCATGCATCTTGATGGCGTCCGCGACTGTCTTCAGGTTCAGCGGTTTGAGATGATCGACGCCATGCATGAGGAAGGCATCCTGCTGGCGCACGATTTCGCTCGCCACCTTCATGATGGTGCGGGCGCGCTGGTCGAGACTGCGCGTCAGCCAGTTGGCGTTCTGCATGCATTCCGAAAGAAAGGCCTGATCCTGCTGGTTCTTGGCGGTATTGCGCGAAATTTCCGCAAAGTAGCTCTGGTTCACCAGAACGCGTGGCAGCGTGTCGGGGTTCAGTTCCACCAGCCAGTTGCCTTGTGGTCCCGCCTGCACGACGATATCCGGTGTGATCGTCTCCGGCACGGTCGTGGAGAAGCCGCTGCCGGGCTTGGGGTTCAGGCAGCGGATTTCACCGAGCATTTCCAGAAGATCTTCCTCGTCCACGCCGCACAGCTTCCTGAGCGTCTGGAAATCACGCTTGGCCAGAAGTTCGAGATGATCGACCAGCGCCGCCATCGCCGGGTCGAGCCGGTCTTTCTGCTTGAGCTGGATGGCCAGGCATTCGCTGAGGGAGCGGGCAAAGATGCCCGGTGGGTCGAGGGTCTGGAGTGCGGTCAGCACACGCTCGATATCCGCAGGCGCCTTGCCGAGACGGTCGCCGATTTCAGTGAGATCACCGCGAAAATAACCGGCCTCGTCCAGGTGCTCGCTCAGAAGCTGGGCGGTCAGGCGGTCGGGCAGCGATGTCAGGAGGAAAGGGATCTGCTGGGCGATGTGATCGCCGAGCGTGACCTGCATCGCCGCGAAGGCGTCGAGGTCATAACCTTCGCCGGCATCACAGCCCGGCATCGATTTCCACTGACTGACAAGTTCGGGCACATCGGCTGACCGCTCATGCCCGTCATCGGGGTAGACGTTTTCGTAGTTGGTGTCGAGTTCGCTGTTCAGCCGGTCGGCGCTGGCGTTTTGCCCGGTTTCATACCAGTCCGCGTTCAGCCGTTCCTCGCCCTTGCTTCCGTCCTCGGCCCGGATTTCCGGCGGTTCGCCACCGAAATTGTCAGGGATCGCCTCGGCCGGCGTGCCGTGATCGTCATCTCCACCGCTGACTTCCAGAAGCGGGTTCTTTTCCACTTCCTGGGCAATGAACTGCACGAGTTCGAAATGAGTCATTTGCAGCAACTGGATGGATTGCATCAGTTGCGGCGTCATGACGAGAGACTGACTCTGACGCAGGAAAAGGCTGGCGGAAAGTGCCATGACGGACGCGAAACTCCCACAATTTCCTTGGTTTCCACTTCTCGTAAACACGAAAAGAAGAACTGGCCCAAAAATTGCTTTTTTGGAGGTTCCGGTCAAGTGGAACTGTCATCCACCTGTCAAAAACTTTCACCGGGGCGAAAAATGATGGAAAAAATGCCTACGATGTGCGGTTTTCGCGCTTTTGTGGTCGTCTCTCGCTTCAGAAAAACCGGTGCTTGCTTTCGAGGACAAACGTTAAAGGCTGAATTTGTCACCAAGGTAGAGACGGCGTACTTCCGGATTGGAGACGATATCGTCGGCGCGTCCATGCGTCAGCACCTCGCCGGCGTGGATGATATAGGCCCGGTCGATCAGGCCGAGCGTTTCACGCACATTGTGGTCGGTGATGAGAACGCCGATGCCGCGTGCCGTCAGGTGGCGAACGAGATTCTGGATATCGGCAACGGAGATCGGATCGACGCCCGCGAAGGGCTCGTCGAGCAGCATGAAGGCCGGGTCCGTCGCCAGCGCACGGGCGATTTCGAGGCGACGGCGTTCACCGCCGGACAGCGCAACGGCGGGTGACTTGCGCAGCTTGTCGATATGGAATTCGTTGAGCAGCGAATCGAGCTTGGCCTCACGGCGAGCCTTGTTGTTGTCGTGCAACTCGAGGACGGCGCGAATATTGTCCTCCACGGTCAGTCCGCGAAAGATCGAGGCTTCCTGCGGCAGGTAGCCGACGCCGAGCCTCGCCCGACGGTACATCGGCATGCTGGTCACGTCGTCGCCATTGATGGCGATGGTGCCCGCATCCACCGGCACGAGGCCGGTGATCATGTAGAAACAGGTGGTCTTGCCCGCACCGTTCGGGCCGAGCAGGCCAACAGCCTCGCCCCGGCGCACAACCAGGGACACGCCATTGACGACACGGCGCGTCTGGTAGGTCTTCGTCAGCCCGTGCACGATCAGCGTACCTTCGTAACGGCTCTTGTCGGCCACCGTCTTGACGGACTTATCCTTCGGCAGAAGTCTGCTGGCAATATTCGTAAGGCTGCTGATCTTCACGGGGCGTCGGCCTTACGGCTTTTTCTGCGAGGACGGATCTAGCTGGATGCTGACACGGCCGCCACAGGCGTCGAGCTTGGCCTCGCCGCTATCCATGTGCACCGTCAGCTTGCAGCCGACAAATACGTTCTGGCCCTCGGAAAGCACCACCTTGTCGCCGGTCAGCACGAAGGTCTGGGTATCCATGTCGAAACGGCCTGCATCGGCGGTGGCCTGCTGCGTACCGGAGGACAGGAAGACCTTGCCACCCATGTCGATGCTCTTGATATCGGTGCTGCCCGAGCTGATCGAGGCGCCATCACCGCTCTTGTAATAGACGGTCATGTTGCCGGACTGCATGGTGGTGGTGCCCTGCACCACTTTGACGTTGCCGGTGAAGATCGCCTTGGCTTCCTTGTCCTTCACTTCGAGCTGGTCGCTCTCGATCTGGATCGGCTGATCGTTGGAAAGTTTCAGATTACCTTTGGTCGAGGTGCTTTGCGCCATGGCGATCTGCGGCAGACAGACGGCGATGATGACGATTCCCTTGAGAAAGGCGGCGGTCTTGCGGTCTTTAATCGGGCTGAACTCAATCATTTAAGGCCGGCTCTGCTGCTTGGCGTTGCGGATGGCGACAGGGTCGATATTGACACGAACCTGACCTGAGAAGGAGATGATGTGACCCTTATCCGTTATCTTGACGCTGTTCGCAAGAATCGATGAGCCATCCATCAAAATAGTCACGGGCTCGTCGCTTTCGAGCAACCCTTCCTTGACGTCGATGAAGGCCGAGGTGAGGTGAGCCTTCAAGCCGGTTGACAGATCGATATCGAACGGGGCGGTCATGTTCAGCCGGTCTGACGAGCGATCGTAGTCGCCCCGTTCGGCAACCACGCGGGCAATGATCTGGTCGTTGAGCGGCACCGCAGCCTTGATGGTTTCGAGCGAAAGGTTGTTCGGGTTCTTGATATCCTGAAGCGCCCGCTCGGCGGTCATGGAATAATTGATACCGTCCTTGTTGCGTCCCGCAATGGCCGGCTTTTCCATGACGATCTTGCCGTTCTCGACCTTGGCGCCCAGCACGGACACGTTTTCCGGAAGGTAGGAGCGAACGACCGAAACAAGAATGAACGCCAATGAAATGAGCGTAGCGCCGACTGGCAGGATGACCTTCAGCCGCCGCACGCGCTGGGAGTGGTGGCGTGCGTCGTCATAGGCACCGGCAGCCCGGGATGGGTTGCCGGCCAGGGTCTCGGCTGGGCTGTCAGTTCGATCAAGCATTGTCGGGGCCTGTAGAGAAGGCGGAACTGGCGTCATTCAGTCCCAAGGTCGTTTCGCATGGTTATGGGCGCTTGCCAATATGGAAATTGCCTGCGCCCTCTTCAACCGAAGGCGCTTTAGCCATAAGTACGGTCAATGCGCCTTCTTTGAGACAATGGGTCCGGCGCTATGGAAGCGGGAAGAACCATGGATATGGACGGAACCTCGATTGCCGAACGCCGGCATCTGCGTCGCAAGCTGACCTTCTGGCGTCTCATGGCGCTCGTGCTGGTGATTGTCGGTCTTTTTGGCGTCTGGCGGGCCTTGAAGCCGGACGATGAAGGGGCGGGCACTGACCATATTGCGCGGGTGATGATTTCCGGTGTCATTCAGGATGACCGCGAATTGCTCGAACGGCTGGACAAGATCGCGAAAAGTGCGACGGCAAAGGCGCTCGTCGTTTCGATTTCCTCGCCCGGCGGTACGACTTACGGCGGCGAGCGGCTTTACAAGGCGCTCCGTGAGGTGGCCGAAAAGAAGCCGGTCGTTTCCGATGTCCGCACACTCGCAGCCTCGGCAGGGTATATCGTGGCGCTGGCCGGGGACAGGATCATCGCGGGAGAGACCTCGATCACCGGCTCCATCGGCGTTCTCATGCAATATCCGCAGGCCGGTGAACTGCTCGACAAGATCGGCGTTTCGATCGATGAGGTGAAATCCGCACCGCTCAAGGCCGAGCCTTCGCCCTTCCATGCGGCGAGCGATGAAGCCAAGGCGATGATCCGCGCCACCGTGATGGACAGCTACGACTGGTTTGTCGGTCTTGTGGCGGAACGTCGCGGTCTTCCGCGCGAAACGGTCCTGCCGCTCGCCGACGGGCGCATCGTAACGGGTCGGCAGGCGCTTGGCCTGAAGCTCATCGACGAGCTGGGTGGTGACAACGAAATCCGCAACTGGCTTGCCACAAAGGGTGTAGATGCGGCTCTGCCCGTCGTGGAGTGGAAGGCGCCGGCGACGGGTTCCATGTTCCCGCTTCTTGGCAGTGTGATGCGCATCGCCGGTTTCGGTGATCAGGCGGAGGCCTTTGATCCGGCGGCGGTTTTGCGGGAAATCAGGTCGCGCAACTTGTTCCTTGACGGGCTTCTTTCCGTTTGGCAGGTTGGGCGCGATTAACAAGAAGAGCGGAAAGCGCCGCGAATCTCACCCGGAAGACGGGAAGAACGTGTGGCGCTTGGGTTTACGCGTGATGTCTGGGATCAATACCGGTTTCAGAGAACACGCGTTTTGGGGTTTCAGGGGATCGACGTGATCAAGTCCGAGCTTGTACAGATTGTTGCGGCGCGTAACCCGCATCTTTACCACCGGGACGTTGAGAATATCGTCAACGCGGTGCTCGATGAGATCACCGACGCGCTGGCTGCCGGCAATCGCGTGGAACTGCGCGGCTTCGGCGCATTCTCGGTCAAGAACCGCCCTTCGCGGTCCGGTCGCAACCCGCGCACCGGTGAAACCGTGTTCGTTGAAGAAAAGTGGGTGCCCTTCTTCAAGACGGGCAAGGAACTGCGCGAGCGCCTGAACCCCGGCATGGACGACGAGGACGAACAGGGCGATTGACCCGCGTTCCCGCTGCGTCCCGCGGAAGGAGGTCCGTCATGGTCAAGAAAATCGCTAATCTTTTCATCCTGCTGCCGCTCGCCATCGTGCTGATCGTGCTGTCGGTCGCCAATCGCCACATCGTGTCGCTGGCTTTCAATCCCTTCCGTCCGGAAGACGAGGCGCTGTCCCTTCATGCGCCGTTCTTCGTATTCCTCTTCCTGGCGCTGATGCTCGGTATGGTCATCGGTTCCTTCGTCACCTGGTTCTCACAGGGGCGTCATCGCAAGCGCGCCCGAACAGAGGCCCGTGAGGCCGTGAAATGGCAGGGCGAAGCTGATCGCCACAAGGCGCGGGCGGAGGAAATGGCGGCGCAGGCCGTGGCGCAACTCCCCGCCAAGTGATCGTTCTCCCCGTTTTCAGGCTTTGACCGCGCTCACGGCGATGATAAAGCAGGCGCCGAAGCCGGGCCGTGCACGGGTGCTGGTATGTTCCGGGCGCCGCAAATCTTAGGGTGCCCGTTAATCTTTAGGGTGATGGCGTGAAGGACAAGGACCGCCGCAAGGCGCAGAAACCGGCTGGTAAGCCGGGCTTTGGCGAAAAGCCGGTTGCGGGGCGACGTCCCGATGCGCGCCCGATGTCATCTTCCCGCCCGCCAAAGGTGCAGGAACGGCCAGCAAGGGAGCCGGAGCGTCCGCCCATTCGCGCCGAACAGGACGAAAAGCGCGGCGAGACGGCGGAAAAGGTGTTCCTTCCGCTTCGGTCCGGGGCTCGCCCTGCCGAGCGTGTTCCGGTGATTCTGGAGACTGCGGGCTCCGAAAATTTCCGCCTGATCGACAGCGGCAATGGCGAAAAGCTGGAGCAGTATGGCCCCTATCGCATCACCCGCCCCGAGGCGCAGGCGCTCTGGCCGAAGTCGCTGCCGGAGCATGTCTGGCAGAAGGTCGATGCGGTCTTCACCGGCGACACCGATGAGGACGGGATTGGTCGCTGGCGTTTCCCGCGCGAGGCGTTGGGCGAAACCTGGCCGCTTCAGCTTCTGGGTGCTGATTTCTTTGGTCGCTTCACCGCCTTCCGCCACGTCGGCGTTTTCCCGGAACAGTTGGCCCACTGGGCGTGGATGAAGGCCGAAATCGAGAAGGCCAACCGGCCTTTGAAGGTGTTGAACCTCTTCGGTTACACCGGCGTCGCCTCGCTGGTGGCCGCTGCGGCCGGTGCGGAAGTCACCCATGTGGACGCCTCCAAGAAGGCTATTGGCTGGGCACGCGAAAATCAGGCGCTGTCGCGTCTCGACCGCGCCCCGATCCGCTGGATCTGCGAGGATGCGATGAAGTTCGTGCAGCGCGAGGTCCGTCGCGGCAGCCGTTACGATATCATCCTCACTGACCCGCCGAAGTTCGGACGCGGCACCAATGGCGAGGTCTGGCACCTCTTCGAACATCTGCCGCTGATGCTCGACCAGTGCCGCGAAATTCTCGCGCCGAAGGCTCGCGGCCTTGTGCTCACGGCCTACTCCATCCGCGCCAGCTTCTATTCCATGCATGAACTGATGCGCGACACCATGCGCGGTCGTGGCGGTGTGGTCGAATCGGGCGAACTGGTCATCCGCGAGGCGGGCCTCGATGGCGAAACACCCGGCCGGGCGCTTTCCACCTCTCTCTTCAGCCGCTGGGTACCGGAATGAACGAATATCACGGACAGGACGGCGCGCGCCGCGTCGGGCAGGTCAAGGAAGTCACCAGCCTTGCCAATCCTATCGTCAAGGACATCAAGGCCCTGATGAACAAGAAGGCGCGCGAGGAAACCGGCGCTTTCATCGCCGAGGGCCTGAAACTCGTTATCGACGCCATCGAACTCGGTTGGGTTATCCGCACGCTGATCTATGCCAAGGCCGCCAAGGGCAAGCCGCTGGTGGAAAAGATCGCCGCGAAGACCGTGGCCTCTGGTGGTCTGGTGCTGGAGGTCTCCGAAAAGGTCATGTCCTCCATCGTTCGCCGCGACAACCCGCAGATGGTGGCCGGCGTGTTCGAGCAGCGCTGGAAGCCGCTTTCGGCCATCCGCCCGCAGCAGGGCGAGACCTATGTGGCGCTTGACCGCGTGCGCGATCCCGGCAATCTCGGCACCATCATCCGCACGGCGGATGCAGCGGGCGCTTCGGGCGTCATCCTCGTCGGCGATTGCACGGACCCGTTTGCGGTCGAAACCGTGCGCGCCACGATGGGCTCCGTTTTTGCCCTGCCGGTGTCGCAGGCCTCGGTTTCCGATTTCCTCGCCTGGCGCAAAGGAGCGGATGTGCAGATCGTTGCCACGCATCTGGCAGGTTCGGTCGATTACCGCACGGTGGATTACAAAAAGAAGCCGACCGTTCTCCTGATGGGCAACGAACAGTCCGGCCTGCCGGAAGAACTGGCGAGCAAGGCTGACCAGCGCGTGCGCATTCCTCAGCAGGGCAGGGCGGATTCGCTTAACCTCGCCGTGGCCACTGCCGTCATGCTCTATGAAGCGCGCCGGCACCTTCTGTCGCTGGATGAGGCATGAGCATGGAACGCGTTCCCCTCGCGTCGCGGCCGCTCTTCGCCGTTGTTCTGGTTATCGTTGCGCTGGCGCTCGACCAGATCGTCAAGGTGGCCGTAGAGGCCTACCTGCCGTTCCAGCAGGAAGTGCCGGTCATTCCGTTCCTGGCGCTGTACCGCACCTATAATCTCGGGGTCGCCTTTTCGATGCTGGCCGATACGCATGGCTGGTTCATCGTGGGCATGCGGCTTGTCATCGTCGCCTTCGTTCTTTGGCTTTGGAAACGCACGCCGCCGTCCCACTGGCTGGCCCATCTCGGCTTCGCGCTCGTGGTTGCCGGTGCGCTTGGCAATATCATCGACCGTTTCGTCTATGGTCATGTGGTGGATTACGTGTTGTTTCACACGCAGACATGGTCGTTTGCCGTGTTCAACCTGGCCGACGCCTGCATCAGCGTCGGGGCGGCACTGATTTTCGCAAACGAGTTCTTCGCGCCGAAAGTGCAGGATCACTAAATTTCTAACGAACCGGAAAACCGGATCGGAACAGGCCCCGTGCTAGTGCGGGGTCATGAGCGACCTTATCCGACTGCAGAACCGTATTGCCAATGCGTTCTCCCCGACCCCGGCTTCCGGCGACGAACCCGTAAAACGCGTCACCGTGACACCGCCGCCCCTTTCGGCAGCGGCGGCCTTCGAACCGGAACCTGTGCAGACGGACGCGGCACCACGGCGGGGCCTTCAGTTCAGTCCTTATCTGCTCGGCGGTGCTGGCTTGCTGGCATCCGCGGCAGCGCTGGCTATCGGCAAGGAAGCCGGCCTTTATGCCGTCATCGGTGGTCTGGGCAGCGTTGGCGTCGGCGCAGTCATCCTGCATTTTCTGACCCGCTCTTCCACCGTGGCCGCTACGGCCCCGGCGTCTCAGCCGGTTTTGAAAGTGCGGCAGCCGGTTCCAGCTTGGCCGCCGGTCAAGGCGCCTGCTTTGGCCTTGGCGGAGCGCCGGCAGGATGCGCGCTGGGGCGGTGACGAGAACGCTGCGATCCACGATTCGATTCACAATGCGCTCGGGGATATAGTCCTGACTCGCGATCTCGAGGGGCGCATTCTCTCGGCCAATGCCGTGTTCCGCACGCTGGTCGGCGACATCGCCCCGCAAGGCCGCACATGCGGTGATCTCGGCCTTCTGTTCGAACCGGGCAGCCAGCCCGGCCGCTTCGAAGTGGAGATGCGGACGGAGCGCGGCCCGCGTATCTTCCTCTGGCATGATGTGACGTCGCGAGACGTTCGGACCGGCGATCTCGTCGTGCAGAGCCTCGCCCGCGACGTGACGGATGAGCGGCAGCTTTCCCGCGCCCGTGAGGATGCCCGCCGGCGTGCCGAAGAGGCGAGCGAAGCCAAGTCGCGCCTGTTGGCCACCGTCAGCCATGAAATCCGCACGCCGCTTGGCGGCATCCTTGGCATGGCAAGCCTTATCTCCCGCACGCGCCTGAGCCCCGAGCAGGCGAGTTATATCGAAGGCGTTCGCCAGTCCAGCGAGGCACTCGGTCAACTGGTCGACGAACTTCTGGACTGTGCCTCCATCGAGGCCGGCCGCTTCACGGTCAACCCGGTGGTGACCGAAACACGTCCCTTCATCGAAGGTGTTTCGGAAATGCTGGCACACCGCGCTCATGCCAAGGGCCTGGAAATCGCCGTTACCGTCGATGCTTCCGTGCCGGGGCAACTGGAATTCGACAGTGCCCGCGTGCGGCAGGTGCTCTTCAACCTCATCGGCAATGCGGTGAAATTCACCCGCACCGGAGGCGTCCTGATTGCCGCCACCCTTGAAGGCAAGGAGATTGTCATTACTGTTACCGATACCGGCCCGGGTATGAACGAGGCCGAACTGGCGAAGATCTTCCGTGAGTTCGAACAGGTGGGCGAAGCTGGTGAGCGTAGCGGCGGCACCGGTCTTGGGCTGACCATTTCCACACGCATCATGGCGGCACTGGGCGGTACGCTGTCTGCGGCCAGCCGCAAAGGGGCCGGCAGCGCCTTCACGCTGCGCCTGCCGGTTCGCGCCGTGCAGGTAGAGGCTGATGTGGAGGAGCGCCGCCAGCACCTTGCCGCAAGCCATGTCCTGCTTGTGGCGCCGGCCGGTCCGGCGGCGCGTGCAACGGTTTCCACGCTGCAAACGCTCGGCGCCCGGTTCCGTCACGTGACCACAGCCGCTGAAGCCGTGCAGGCGCTGGAAGGCACGACGAGAACCGGCCTCTTCACGGATATCATCGTCGATCACCGGCTGTCGCAGGCCTTTGCGCGCGCCGTTCCCGCCCGCGCGGCCAATGACGCCAGCGGCCCGCGCCGCATTTTCCTTGTCAATCCGGAGGAGCGGACCTCCCGCCGCCGGGGCGATTACGATGCCTGGCTGATCCGGCCGTTGCGCGAGAAGTCGCTGGCCGATGTGTTGACCGGGCGCATGCGCGGTGTCGAACAGCGTGACGCGCTGAACGATAACAGACCCCTGCCGGGCTTTGCCAATACCCTGCCGGTTGTGGCAAATGCCGATGGCTTGAATGTGCTTCTGGCCGAGGACGATCCGGTCAACGCCATGCTGGCCCGTGCGACGCTGGAAAAGGAAGGCCATCGCGTCACTCACGTCATGGATTTCAGCGATGTGCTGGATGTGATGCTCGATCCTCTTGCGAACCGGCCCGATCTTCTGATCACCGACCTCAATATGCCGGGTGGTGACGGGATCGATGTGATCGCCCGCATCCGTGCTGCTGAGCGCGAACGAGGCGTTGGCCGCACGCCGGTTCTGGTGCTGAGCGCCGACAAGCGTCGGCAGGCTGCCCAGCGTGCGCTCCTGAACGGTGCGGACGTCGTGATGGAAAAGCCCGCCGGTCCCGAACGACTTCTGGAGGAGATCAAGGCCCTTCGTCGGGCGCAAGTCGATGAAAAATCCGGTCTGTAACCAGCACTTGCAAGCCTGTCACTTTCCTGTCGCAGAGAAGTGTCATATGCCAGACACAGGATCGACGACGGGCAGGGCACCATGAGCATCGAACTCCTCATGCCGGAAACGGCAACCGAAGCCGGTGAGCGCGTTCTCGCCAGGGCACCTTCCACCACGGAGGGGCTTCTGGGCCGCATCGGTTCGCTGGAAACACGGCTGGCCCGCACGACCGCCGAAGTGGAAGCGGCCCAACGGGTTCGCTTTACCGTTTTCGTCGAGGAAATGGGCGCGCAGCTTCCGCCGGAGGCCATGCAGGCGCGGCGCGACTACGACGCCTATGATGCGATCTGCGACCATCTCCTCGTCATCGACAGCGCCATCGACGGCGATCCGGAAGACCAGATCGTTGGCACCTATCGCCTGCTCCGGCAGGATGTGGCGGAGCGCCATGGCGGTTTCTATTCGGCCCACGAATTCAATATCGGCCCGCTTCTGGCCCGCCACGCCGGCAAGCGCTTCATGGAGCTTGGCCGTTCCTGCGTGCTGCCAGACTATCGCACGCGCCGCACGGTGGAGCTTTTGTGGCAGGGGAACTGGGCTTACGCGCTGAAACACGGTATCGACGCCATGTTCGGCTGCGCGTCCTTCCCGGGCATTCAGCCTGAGGCGCATGCGCTGGCGCTCTCCTTCCTGCACCATCATGCACGGGTCAAGGATGAATGGGCGGTGGCCGCGCTGCCGTCGCTCCATTGCTCTATGGATATGATGCCGCCGGAAGCGGTCGATGCGCGTCGGGCATTGGCGGTCATGCCGCCGTTGGTGAAGGGGTATCTGCGCCTTGGCGCGGTTTTCGGTGAAGGAGCGGTAGTCGACCGGGCTTTCAACACAACGGATGTTCTCGTCGTTCTGCCGATTGCCGCGATCTCCGGCCGTTATGTCAATTACTATGGTGCGGATGCCGGGCGTTTCGCTGGCTGAGCGGTTTCAGAAAGACATTTCAGCGTTTTGCGTTTTTTCAGCCACCCCGCATGGGAAAACCCATGCGGGGTTTTTCATGGCATCAGTTGCCAGCGTTATAGGCCGCAATGGCCGCGAGGTTGACGATGTCGCTGTCGCGGGCACCTTGCGAGGCGATCTGCACTGACTTCGCAAAGCCGAGCAGGATCGGGCCGATTACGGTCGAGCCGCCGAGTTCCTGCAACATGCGCGAGGAGATCGAGGCCGAATGCGTGCCGGGCATGATGAGCACGTTTGCCGTGTCTGACAGGCGGCAGAATGGATACTGCGCCAGTCGCTGGGCGTTCAGCGCCACATCCGCCCCCATCTCGCCGTCATATTCGAAATCGACGTTGCGGCTGTCGAGTTCGGCGGTGGCGGCGCGCATGCGTTCTGAGGTGCCGCTGACCGGTGAGCCAAAGGTGGCGCTGGAAAGGAAGGCGACGCGCGGCGTATAGCCCATCTGGCGAGCGAAATCCGCCGCCGTTTCGGCGATATCGGCCAGTTCCGCCGGGCTTGGGCTGTCATTGACGGCGGTATCGGCGATGAACACGGTACGCCCGCGTGAAATCGCCATGGACACACCGACGACCGGGCGGTTCGTTGCGGTGTCGATGCAGCGGCGAATATCCTTCAGTGCGGTCGGAAACTTGCGTGTTGCGCCGGTCACGATGGCGTCCGCCTCTCCCAGTGCCACCATGCAGGCGGCAAAATGGTTGCGGTCGGTTCGCACCAGACGTTGGCAATCGCGCAGCAGGAAGCCCTTTCGCTGAAGGCGGCCATAGAGATAGGTCGCATAACGGTCGAGTGTGTCCGGCGAGCGGTGGTTGGCGATCTCGACGCCCGGACGGTCGAGGTCGAGACCGATCTTTTCGGCCATGGCACTGATTTCGGCTTCGCGACCGAGGAGAACGGCGGTGCCGAGACCCTGATTGGCGTAACCGATCGCCGCGCGCAGCACCTGCGCCTCTTCCGCTTCGGCAAAGACGACACGCTTCGGATTGGCGCGGACCTGGCCAAAGAGCCCCTCCAGCGTCGAGGCGATGGGATCGCGGCGGGCGAGAAGCGAACGCTTGTAGGCGGCAAAATCCGGGATCGGTTTCTGGGCTACGCCGCTTTCCATCGCGGCCGCTGCGACGGCAGCCGGCACGGCGGCGATGAGGCGCGGATCGAACGGCACGGGAATGATGTATTGTGCACCGAAGCTCGGTCGCTGGCCGTGATAGGCAGCGGCGACCTCATCGGGCACTTCCTCGCGGGCAAGGCCGGCAATGGCGCGCACGGCGGCGATCTTCATGTCCTCGTTGATCGTTGTGGCCTGCACGTCGAGCGCGCCCCGGAACATGTAGGGGAAGCACAACACGTTGTTGATCTGGTTCGGATAATCCGAGCGGCCGGTTGCCATGATTGCATCGCCGCGAATTTCCGCTACCTCTTCCGGCGTGATTTCCGGATCGGGATTGGCCATGGCAAAGATGATCGGGTTGGCTGCCATTGAACGGATCATGTCGGCGGAGAAGGCGCCCTTCTGCGACAGGCCAAGCACGACATCGGCGCCCTTCATGGCCTCAGCCAGCGTGCGGTCATCCGTCTTCACGGCGTGCGCCGATTTCCACTGGTTCATACCTTCGGTGCGGCCCTGATAGATGACGCCCTTGGTGTCGCAAAGCGTGATGTTCTCGGACGAGAAGCCCATGGCCTTGATGAGTTCGATGCAGGCGATGGCCGCAGCCCCTGCGCCGTTGCACACGAGTTTCGTCGTCTTCAGGTCGCGGCCCGTCAGTTCCAGTGCATTGATGAGGCCAGCGGCGGCAATGATCGCTGTGCCATGCTGGTCGTCATGGAACACCGGGATGTTCATGAGTTCGCGCAGACGGCTTTCGATGACGAAGCATTCCGGCGCCTTGATGTCCTCAAGATTGATGCCGCCGAAGGAGGGACCGAGATAGCGCACGGCATTGACGAATTCATCGACGTTTTCGGTATCGACCTCAAGGTCGATGGAGTCGACATCGGCAAAGCGCTTGAAGAGTACGGCCTTGCCTTCCATCACGGGCTTGGAGGCAAGCGGCCCAAGATTGCCGAGGCCGAGGATCGCCGTGCCGTTGGTGATGACGGCCACGAGGTTGCCGCGCGCCGTATACTCGTAGGCCGCAGCCGGGTTTTCGGCGATGGCTTTCACCGGAACCGCCACGCCCGGCGAATAGGCCAGCGAAAGGTCGCGCTGTGTGGCCATCGGCTTGGTCGGCACGATTTCCAGCTTGCCGGGGCGGCCCATTGCATGAAAATCAAGCGCTTCCTGCGCGGTGACGGTGGTGCGGCTACGCTCAGGCTTTTCGGATGCGGACATGGGTCTCCCCCGTTTCTGTGGGCAGCCCGGCTCCAGCCGGGTTGTCGGCTTGTTTTGGTTGGGGCACATCGATAGAGTCGCAAGTCCTGCCGCGCAATAAAAAATTAACGCCGTGACGATTAGCGACACAAATGAAAACGGCCTCGACGCCGCGACCCTGATCTCCGAGGAAAGCCGCGCATCGGCAACGCCGATGATGGAGCAGTTTATTGAGATCAAGGCGGCGAACCCGGATTCGCTGCTGTTTTATCGCATGGGCGATTTTTACGAGCTGTTCTTCGATGACGCGGCAGAGGCCTCCCGTGCGCTCGGCATCACCCTGACGAAGCGCGGCCAGCATATGGGCCACGACATTCCCATGTGCGGCGTGCCGGTTCATGCTGCTGACGATTATCTCCAGAAGCTGATTTCGCTGGGCTTCCGTGTCGCCGTTTGCGAACAGGTGGAAGATCCGGCAGAAGCGAAGAAACGAGGCTCGAAGTCCGTCGTCCGCCGTGATGTGGTGCGGCTTGTTACGCCCGGCACACTGACGGAAGAAAAGCTGCTTTCGCCGTCGGAATCGAACTATCTCATGGCGCTTGCCCGCATTCGCGGCGGCGGTGAGGCACAGTATGCACTGGCCTGGATCGATATTTCGACCGGCATTTTTCGCGTGGCGGAAACCGGGGAAGACCGGCTTCTGGCCGACATTTTACGGATCGATCCGAGCGAACTCATCCTGGCCGATCAGGTGTTTCATGATGCCGAGTTGAAACCGGTGTTCGACGTGCTGGGGCGTCGCGTGGTGCCGCAGCCGGCGGTTCTGTTCGACAGTGCCAGCGCCGAAGGCCGCATGACCCGTTACTTTGGCGTTGGAACGCTCGATGGTTTCGGCACCTTCGGTCGCGCCGAACTGACTGCTGCTGCTGCCGTCATCGCCTATGTCGAGAAGACCCAGATCAACGAGCGTCCGCCGCTTGGCCGCCCCGAGCGCGAAAGTGCGGCCTCGACGCTGTTCATCGATCCGGCAACCCGCGCCAATCTGGAACTGGCCCGCACGCTGTCCGGCAGCCGTGAGGGCTCGCTGCTGAAAGCCATCGACCGCACGGTGACGGGCGGCGGTGCACGCCTTCTGTCCGAACGGCTGATGTCACCGCTGACCGATCCCACCCGCATCGGCGAGCGGCTCGATTCCATCGGCTGGCTGATGGACGAACCGGACACGGTGTCGTCGCTGCGCCAACTGTTGAAGCGCGTGCCGGATATGCCGCGCGCCTTGACGCGCCTTGCGCTCGACCGGGGCGGCCCGCGCGATCTCGGCGCTATCCTTCAGGGGCTTGCTGCATCGCGCGAACTCGAGGAAAAGCTGGCGCACGCGCCGATGCCGCCGGAACTGTCGGAGGCGTTGAAGACCCTTCAGGCCCTGCCGCTCGGGTTGGAGGAAATGCTGGCACAGCTTCTGGCCGACGAATTGCCACTTCTGAAGCGTGACGGCGGCTTCATTCGCGAGGGCGCCAAGGCGGAACTGGACGAGGCCCGCAGCCTGCGCGACCAGTCGCGCCGCGTTATTGCCGGCCTGCAATTGCAATATGCCGAAGAGACCGGCATTCGTGCCCTGAAGATCAAGCACAACAATGTGCTTGGCTATTTCATCGAGGTGACCGCCGGCAACAGCGATACGATGACCGGCACGCCGGAAGCCAAGGCGCGCTTCATTCATCGTCAGTCGATGGCGAATGCCATGCGCTTCACCACGACGGAACTGGCGGAACTCGAAAGCCGCATCGCGAATGCGGCGGGCGAGGCGGTTGCCATCGAACTGGCAGCGTTTGCCCGCATGGTGGAAGCCGTTGTGGCCGAGGCCGAGGTGATCAAGGCGGCAGCCCGTGCGCTGGCCGTCTTCGACGTTGCCGCAGGCCTTGCCATTCTCGCCATCGAGCGCGCCTATTGCCGTCCTCATGTGGACGATACGCGGGCCTTCCGCATCGAAGGCGGGCGTCATCCGGTGGTGGAACAGGCGCTGTTCCGGCAAGGCAACGGCCCCTTCATCGCCAATGATTGCGATCTTTCGCCCGCGCCCGGCGGCTCCTTCGGCGGCGTCTGGCTTTTGACCGGTCCGAACATGGGCGGTAAATCGACCTTCCTGCGCCAGAATGCCCTGATCGCCATCATGGCGCAGATGGGATCTTATGTCCCGGCGACGGAAGCACGGATCGGTATCGTCGACCGACTGTTTTCGCGCGTCGGCGCCTCCGACGATCTGGCGCGCGGTCGCTCCACCTTCATGGTCGAAATGGTCGAGACGGCGGTAATCCTCAATCAGGCGACCGACCGTTCGCTGGTCATCCTCGATGAGATCGGTCGCGGCACGGCGACGTTCGACGGCCTTTCCATTGCCTGGGCGGCGGTGGAGCATCTGCATGAGGCCAACAGGTCACGCGCGCTGTTCGCTACCCATTTCCACGAACTGACGGTTCTCTCGGAAAAGCTCGCCCGCCTTGCCAATGTCACGATGAAGGTGAAGGAATGGCAGGGCGAGGTGATCTTCCTGCATGAAGTCGGACCCGGTGCTGCCGACCGCTCCTACGGCATTCAGGTGGCGCGCCTTGCCGGCCTGCCGGATTCAGTCGTTTCGCGGGCGCGTGAAGTTTTGACCAAGCTGGAGGATGCCGACCGCAAGAACCCGGCCAGCCAGTTGATCGACGACCTGCCGCTGTTCCAGGTGGCTGTGCGCCGGGATCAGGTCAAGGCCGGCCCATCGAAGGTGGAGGAGATGCTCAAGGGCATCAATCCCGACGACCTCACGCCGCGCGAGGCGTTAGAGAAGATTTACGCTCTCAAGAAAGAGCTTGGCAACGGCTGATCTGTATCCTAAGCCCCGCCTGAAACGCGCGGAACACGGCGCGATGAACGAAAGATGCACGACATGGCGAAGCTCGAAGTCGAATTTCCTGAAGTCATCGATGTTGCGCGGCTGAGCGCCGAGTGCATGGCGCTGGCCGCAGCCCACGCCGGAAGACCTGACGATATCAAGGCAGCGCTTCTGCCCGTGTTGAAAGCCGCGAGCAAGGACGGACGGGACAAGGCCCGCCGCATTCTGGAGACTGAAGGTGGTGGTCTCGATTGCGCTCGCCGTATTTCCTTCCTGCAGGATAGTCTCATTTCCATTCTGCACGACGTGACCATCCACCATGTCTACCCCGCAGCGCGCGGCCAGATGACGGTGACAGCGGTCGGTGGTTACGGTCGCGGCACGTTGGCGCCGGGTTCGGATATCGACCTTCTGTTCCTTTTGCCAGCCAAGACCGGTGAGATCGCCCACAAGGCGGTGGAGTTCATCCTCTACCTGCTTTGGGACATGGGCTTCAAGGTCGGCCATTCCGTCCGCAGTGTCGAGGAATGCATTCGCCAATCCATCGCCGATATGACGATCCGCACCGCCATCCTCGAAACCCGCTTCATCTGCGGCGAGGAAAGCTTTGCCAACGAACTGGCAAGCCGCTTCGACAAGGAAATCGTCGTCAATACCGGCCCGGAATTCATTGCCGCCAAATTGGCCGAGCGCGACGAGCGCCACCGCAAGGCCGGCGACACGCGCTATGTGGTGGAGCCGAATGTCAAGGAAGGCAAGGGCGGGCTGCGTGACCTGCACACGCTGTTCTGGATCTCGAAATACTATTACCGTATCTCCGATTCCGCTGAACTGGTGCGCCTCGGCGTTCTGTCGCGGCAGGAATGGCGGCTGTTCCAGAAGGCAGACGACTTCCTCTGGGCGGTGCGCTGCCACATGCACTTCCTTACCGGCAAGGCCGAGGAACGTCTGTCCTTCGATATCCAGCGCGAGATCGCCGAGCTTCTGGGCTACAATTCCCGCCCCGGCCTGTCGAATGTCGAGCGCTTCATGAAGCACTACTTCCTGGTGGCGAAGGATGTGGGCGATCTGACCCGCATCTTCTGCGCTGCCCTCGAAGACCAGCAGGCCAAGGATACACCCGGCCTGACCGGCGTCATCAGCCGCTTTGCCCGCCGCAAGCGCAAGATTGCCGGCACGGTGGATTTCGTCGAGGATCACGGTCGCATCACGCTGGCCAATGCCGACGTATTCAAGCGCGACCCGGTCAACATCATCCGCCTGTTCCACATCGCCGGCCTCAACGGGCTGGAGTTCCATCCCGATGCGCTGAAGCGCGTCACCCGCTCGCTGTCGCTGATCGATCAGGACGTGCGCGAAAGCGACGAGGCGAACCGCCTCTTCCTGTCGATCCTGACTTCCAAGCGCGAACCGGCCCTCATTCTCCGGCGCATGAACGAGGCCGGCGTTCTCGGCCGCTTCATCCCCGAGTTCCGCAAGATCGTCTCGATGATGCAGTTCAATATGTATCATCATTACACCGTGGACGAGCACCTGATCCGCTCCGTCGAGCAGCTTTCGCGCATCGACAAGGGGCTTGGCGGCGATACGTTTCCGCTGTCGGTGAAGCTGATCGAAACCATCGAGGACCGTACGGCGCTTTACGTGGCTGTGCTGATCCACGACATTGCCAAGGGCCGGCAGGAGGATCACTCCATCGCCGGCGCCAAGGTGGCGCGCAAGCTTTGCCCGCGCTTCGGCCTGTCGCCGAAGCAGACCGAACTGGTCGCCTGGCTCATCCAGGAACATCTCACCATGTCGATGACCGCGCAGACGCGCGACCTGCACGACCGCAAGGCGATCACCGACTTTGCTGAAAAGGTGCAGTCGCTCGACCGGCTGAACATGCTGCTCATCCTCACCGTCTGCGACATCTGCGCGGTGGGGCCGGGCGTGTGGAACGGCTGGAAGGGCCAGCTTCTGCGCACGCTCTATTACGAAACCGAGCTTCTTCTTTCCGGCGGCTTCTCGCAGGTATCGCGCAAGGAGCGCGCCGAGGCGGCCCAGCAGGCGCTTCACGATGCGCTTTCGGACTGGAGCCAGAAGGACCGGCGCAAATATTCGCGACTGCATTACCAGCCCTATCTCCTGTCTGTGCCGCTCGAGGATCAGGTGCGCCATGCCCAGTTCATTCGTGACTCCGACAAGGAAAAGAAGACGCTTGCCACCTCGGTGCGCACCCATTCCTTCCATGCGGTAACGGAAATCACCGTGCTGTCGCCCGACCATCCGCGCTTGCTGTCTGTCATCGCCGGGGCCTGCGCCTTTGCCGGTGCCAATATCGTCGGCGCACAGGTGTTCACGACGTCCGACGGGCGCGCCCTCGATACGATCCTCATCAACCGCGAATATCCCGAGGATGAGGACGAGATGCGCCGTGCCGCCACCATCGGCCGCATGATCGAGGAGGTTCTGGCCGGCACCAAGCGCCTGCCGGAGGTGATTGCCAGCCGAACGCGCGGCAAGCGTCCGAAGAACCGTGCCTTTCCGGTCACCCCCGGCGTTTCGATTTCCAACACGCTGTCGAACAAGTTCACAGTGATTGAAATCGAATGCCTCGATCGGCCCGGCCTTCTGGCGGAAATCACTGCGGCACTGGCCGATCTGCTGCTCGACATCCAGTCGGCCCACATCACCACCTTCGGCGAGAAGGTTATCGATACCTTCTACGTGACCGATCTTACCGGCGAGAAGATCAACAGTGACAACCGTCAGGCGGCGATCACCAATCGTCTGCGTTCCGTCATGGCGGGCGATCACGATGCGCTGCGGCCCGGCGCGCCGCGCCATTCCGGCGGCAATCTCTCCACCGCCGGGAGTGGCGGTCGATGAGCCTTCTGAAGAAGTTCGCGACCGTCGGCGGTGCCACGCTCGGCAGCCGCGTCTTTGGCTTCGTGCGGGAAATGCTGATGGCCTCGGCCGTCGGCACCGGGCCCGTGGCCGATGCCTTCAATGCGGCCTTCCGCTTTCCCAACACCTTCCGCCGCCTCTTTGCCGAAGGGGCGTTCAACTCCGCCTTCGTGCCGCTCTTCGCCAAGGAGATCGACGCCGGCGGTATGGAGGGCGCACGGCGGTTTTCAGAGGAAGTGTTCGGCGTTCTCTTCACCGTGCTTCTGGCCATCACCATCGTCATGGAACTGTCCATGCCGTTTCTGGTGCAGACAGTCATCGCACCGGGCTTTTCGGATGATCCCGTAAAATTCGACCTCACCGTGCGGCTTGCCACCGTCATGTTCCCCTATCTCGCCTGCATGTCGCTGGCGGCGATGATGGGTGGCATGCTGAATTCGCTGCACCGCTATTTCGCGGCAGCCATCGCGCCGGTGTTCCTGAATTTCATCCTCATCGGTGTGCTGGCGCTTGCCTGGTGGAAAGATTACGATGCGCTCGATGTTGGGCTCGGCCTCTCTTGGGGCGTCATGGCGGCGGGCGTGGTGCAGCTCGCCATCGTCTGGGTTGCCGTGCGCCACGCCGGCATGAAGATCGGCTTCCGCCGCCCGCGGCTGACCGCGAATGTGAAGCGGCTTTTGGTGCTGGCGCTGCCGGCGGCGATTACCGGCGGCATCACCCAGGTCAACCTGCTGATCAACACCGCCATTGCCTCCGGGGCCGAGGGCGCTGTTTCCTCGCTGGTCTATGCCGACCGCATCTACCAGCTCCCGCTCGGCGTTATCGGCATTGCGGTCGCAACCGTGCTTCTGCCGGAACTGGCGCGCGCTTTGCGCGGTGGCGCGGCGACGGAAGCGGCCAATCTCCAGAACCGGTCAGTTGAGTTCGTCCTGTTCCTGACGCTGCCGGCGGCAGCGGCCCTTCTTGTCATGTCCGAGCCGATCGTGCGGCTGCTCTACGAGCGCGGCAATTTCCATGCGGACTCGACGGTTACGGTCGGCGCGATCCTTGGCCTTTATGGTCTCGGTCTGCCCGCCTTCGTGCTTATCAAGGCCTTCATTCCCGGCTTCTTCGCCCGTGAAGACACGCGCACGCCGATGATCTTCGCCGGCATTTCCGTTCTGGTGAATGTCACGCTCGCCATCACGCTCTTTCCGAAGCTTTCGGCGCTCGGCATCGCCACCGCCGAGATCGTTGCGGGCTGGGTCAATGCGGGCCTGCTCTTCTTCACGCTGGTGAAGCGCGGCCATTGGGGCAGCGACAAGCCGCTTTTGAAGCGCATTCCGCGTCTCGTTCTGTCGGCAGGGCTGATGGCCGCGGCGCTGCATTACGCCATCGCTTTCCTTGGGCCGCAACTCGCCTCGTCTGCTGCGACGGCAGTGAAGGCCGGCACGGTGATGGCGCTCGTTCTGGTGGCCATGGTCATCTATTTCGGCCTTGCGTTCGTCACCGGAGGAGCGGATCGCTCCATGCTGGCGCGGGCCTTGAAGCGCGGCGCAAAGCCGAAGGCGGAGCCGGTTTCGGAGTAAAGGTTTTTCTTGATCGGCGGCGGGTGAGGGTGCATACAGCCCGCACAAAATTCCCTTATTCCGCCTGTCGAGGACGACGATGACCGAATTCAAACCGCTTGTCTTTTCCGGTATCCAGCCCACCGGAAATCTTCACCTCGGCAACTATCTCGGCGCGATCCGCAAGTTCGTCGCCCTTCAGGCGGAAGAGAACGATTGCATCTACTGCGTTGTCGATCTGCACGCGCTGACGGCTCAGCTCGTCCATGACGACATGCCGACCCAGATCCGTTCGATCACGGCGGCTTTCCTCGCTTCGGGCATTGATCCGAAGAAGAGCATTGTCTTCAACCAGTCGGCTGTGCCGCAGCATGCGGAACTCGCCTGGATCTTCAACTGCGTCGCGCGTATCGGCTGGATGGAGCGTATGACCCAGTTCAAGGACAAGACCGGCGGCAAGAATGCCGAACAGGTCTCGCTCGGCCTGCTCGCCTATCCCAGCCTGATGGCCGCAGACATTCTCGTCTATCGTGCCACCCACGTTCCGGTCGGCGAAGACCAGAAGCAGCATCTGGAACTGGCCCGCGATATCGCCCAGAAGTTCAACATCGACTTCGGCGCCCATATCCGCAAGCAGAACCTCGGCATCGACATTACCGTCGGTGAAGAGCCGGTTCATGCCTATTTCCCGATGGTCGAGCCGCTGATCGGCGGTCCGGCGCCGCGCGTCATGTCGCTGAAGGATGGCACCAAGAAGATGTCGAAGTCGGACCCGTCCGATCTCTCGCGCATTAACCTGACCGATGATGCCGATGCCATTGCCAAGAAGATCCGCAAGGCCAAGACCGACCCGGATGCATTGCCCTCCGAAGCCGCCGGTCTTGCCGGTCGTCCGGAAGCGGCAAACCTCGTGGGCATTTACGCGGCGCTTTCCGACAGCACCCGCGAAAAGGTGCTGGAACAGTTCGGCGGCCAGCAGTTCTCGGCCTTCAAACCGGCGCTGGTGGAGCTTGCGGTCAGCGTTCTCTCGCCCATCGGCGAGGAGATGCGTCGCCTTCTTGACGCACCCGAGCATATCGATGCCGTGCTGCGCGACGGTGGCGCGCGTGCCCGCGAGATCGCCGAAAAAACCATGACGGACGTGCGCGACATCATCGGTTTCGTGCGGTAATATCATGACTGGCGGGCCTGTTCCGCCAGTCAGTGGTTTTCGGTTGGAGGCTTTATGGTTTCAAAACGATTGTCCAGCCTCGAAGGCCATCGGCGCAAGTTCATGGCCGTCATCGATAACACGCCCGAATGCGCCCGCGCCGTTCATTATGCCGGACGCCGCGCCAAGAATTCCAATGGCGGGCTGGTTCTGGTCTATGTCATTCCGGATGGCGATTTCCAGCAATGGCTGGGCGTCGAGGAGATCATGCGTGCCGAGGCGCGTGAGGAGGCCGAAAACGTGGTGGCTGCCGCCGCCGCGCAAGTGCGCGAGACCATGGGTGTCGATCCCGAAATCGTCATCCGTGAAGGCTCCGCCGCCGAACAGATCAATGCGGTGATCGAAGAGGATCGCGATATCGCCATTCTGGTTCTGGCTGCCGGTTCCACCAAGGACGGCCCCGGCCCGCTGGTGTCGTCCATTGCCGGTCGCGGTGCGGCGTTTCCCATTCCGGTGACGGTTCTGCCGGATACGCTGTCCAACGAGGAAATCGACGCGCTGTGCTAACAAGGCCGTGAGAGACCGTCCCGGACGCTTTGTCTCGCTCGTCACCCTTGAAAGATGAGCGACAGAGTTATATTTTGGAAGAATTCTAAAAACACGCGGCTTGCCGCAGGGAGAGACCCATGTTCATCCAGACCGAGACCACCCCGAACCCGGCCACGCTGAAATTCCTGCCCGGCCGCGTTGTGATGGAAAACGGCACCGCCGAGTTCCGCTCTGCGTCGGATGCCGAAACCTCGCCGCTGGCCGCGCGCCTTTTTGGTGTCTCGGGCGTCACGGGTGTTTTCTTCGGCTATGATTTCATCACCGTGACCAAGGACAGCCAGGAATGGCCGCATCTGAAGCCGGCAATCCTCGGCACGATCATGGAACACTTCATGTCCGGTGCCCCGGTCATGGGCAAGAACGGTCCGGCCATCGACGCCGATTCGGATGATGAGTTCTTCGACGCCGACGACGAGAGCATCGTTGCTACGATCAAGGAGCTGCTGGAAACCCGCGTTCGCCCGGCCGTTGCGCAGGATGGCGGTGATATTACCTTCCGTGGCTACAAGGACGGCACTGTTTATCTCAACATGAAGGGCGCCTGCTCGGGTTGCCCGTCCTCCACGGCGACGTTGAAGCACGGCGTGCAGAACCTTCTGCGCCATTTCGTTCCGGAAATCCGCGAAGTCGAAGCCGTCGGCGTATGATCCTTCTGGCGCTGGACACGGCGGCGGGTGATTGCACCGCCGCCCTTTATGATTCTGGGCAGGATCGGCTGCTGTCGAGCGTCGTCGAGACCATCGGCAAGGGTCACGCCGAACGGCTGATGGCGGTCATCGATCAGGCGCTCGATGAGGCGGGGCTCACACTCGACGTCGTTGAAAAGATCGCAGTTACGGTCGGTCCCGGTTCCTTTACCGGCATTCGTGTTGGCGTGGCAGCGGCGCGTGGTTTTGCGCTCTCGCTTGGTATCGAGGCGGTCGGGGTTTCGACGCTCGCCGTCATCGGCCTGGCGGGGAAGGAAGCGCATTCCGGCAAACCGGTTCTGGCGGCGATCGATGCCCGGCGCGGCGAGATCTATGCCCAGCTCTTTTCGGCGACGGGGGAGGCGATGACCGCACCGCTTCTTCTGAGCCACGAGCAAGCCGCAAGCCTTGCTGGCGAAAGCGGTGCGGTGGTCGTCGGTTCGGCGCGCGCCCTTCTGGTCGAAGGGGCCGAGCCGCAGGCGGATCGTTATCCGCCGCTTTTCATCGCCCGTCTGGGCGTGGGTGAAACGGCGCTTGCGCCGTCACCGCTCTACCTGCGTGGTCCCGACGCCAAGCCGCAAATGGGCTTTGCCGTCGCCCGCGCCTGATAACAATCGAGACAAGCATGCTGAAATATTTCACCGGAGCGCCCGAATTCGATATCGCGCCCATGGAAGGCCGCGATTGCGGCGAGATCGCCAAGCTCCATGGAGAGCGCTTTCCGGCACCCTGGGGTGAGGACGAGTTCGCCTCGCTGTTTTCGCAGGATACGGTTTTCGGCTTCGTGGCTCGCCAGACGAATGCCTGGAGCGGTCGCCCGCTGGCCGGTTTCGTTCTGGCCCGCGAAGTGGCGGGCGAGGCGGAAATCCTGACTGTTGCCGTGGCAGAAAAAGCGGGCCGCGCCGGTCTCGGCTGGCGATTGATGCGCGCTGCGATGAGCGAGGCACATCTGCGCGGCGCGACCGAGATGTTTCTCGAGGTCGATTCCACCAACACGCCCGCCATCGGACTTTATGCCAAGCTCGGCTTCACCAAGGTGGGTGAACGGGCCGCCTATTACGCCGCAAAGGACGGGACACGGTCGACGGCGCTTGTCATGCGCCGCGATCTTGGCTAACCCCTTTCTCAAGACCTGAACGGACGGGGGGCGCCGCATGGCCGATCTTTCCAGCACGCTTGAAGAACTGTGCACCGAGCGCGGCATGCGCATGACGGAACAGCGCCGGGTGATTGCCCGCATCCTCGAAGAATCCGATGACCATCCGGATGTTGAGGAACTGCATCGCCGTGCGGTGAAGGTCGATTCGCGCATTTCGATTTCGACCGTCTATCGCACGCTGAAACTGTTCGAGGATGCCGGCATCATCGCCCGCCACGACTTTCGCGATGGCCGCTCGCGCTATGAGACGGTGCCGGAAGAGCATCATGACCACCTCATCAATCTGAAGACCGGTGAGGTGATCGAGTTTCATTCGCCGGAGATCGAGGCGCTTCAGGAGCGCATTGCCCGCGAATACGGCCTCAAGCTGATCGATCACCGTTTCGAGCTTTACGGCGTGCCGATCCGCAAGGACGAGGGCTGATCCCGTTCCATGCTGGCACTTCGTTCGGCCTTCGTCGCAGTTTCCCTTCTCATTGTGACGTTGGCGCTTCTGCCGTTCCAGCTTCTGGGACTTCGGTTTGACTGGAATATTCGTCGCCGTATTCCTCGCTTTTGGCACCGCGCCGCCTGCTGGCTCATCGGGCTTAAAATCCGCACCCACGGTCGCCCGGATCATCGCCGCCCGCTGATGCTCATCGCCAATCATGCCTCCTGGGTAGATATTCTCGTGCTTGGCGCGCTTGCCGATGTCGTCTTCATCGCCAAGACCGATGTCGCCGGCTGGCCGGTCTTCGGTGTGCTGGCGAAATTGCAGAAGACCATTTTCGTCGCGCGCGAGGCGCGTACCAAAACCGGCGAGCAGGTGGACGAGATTGCCGAGCGGCTGAAGGGTGGCGAAATCGTGGTGCTGTTTCCGGAAGGCACGACCTCGGATGGCAACCGCCTGCTGGAGGTGAAGACCTCGCTGTTCGGCGCTGCCGCCACGGCGCGCGCCCATGTGCCCGATGGGATCGTTCATGTGCAGCCGGTCTCCATTGCCTATACCGGTGTGCAGGGCATGCCCATGGGCCGTTTTCATCGCCCGATTGCCGCCTGGCCTGGCGATATCACCCTTCTGCCGCATCTCAAGGGCATTCTGGAAGCTGGCGCCTTCGAGGTGGATGTGGACTTTGCCGAGGCCATCGTGTTTGGCCCGGAGGCTAACCGCAAGGTGCTGGCGGCCGATGTCACGAAGACCATCCGTACCATGTTGTCGGAGCGCCTGCGGGGCGGCAAACCCGGCTGAATCGCCGGCTTTGCCGTGGTGCCCCGCGATTTTTTGATTTGATCCCGGCTGGAAAGCGATTAGAGGAAGGCGAAACTTTCCCGTGCTACGGACCCTTTGCCGATGACCGAACAGACCACGCCCGCGCATGGCGAAAACAGCCGCAAGGTGTTCATCAAGACCTATGGCTGCCAGATGAATGTCTACGATTCTACGCGCATGAGCGATGCGCTGGCGCGTGACGGCTATGTGCAGACGGAAGAGATGGCCGAAGCTGATCTGGTCCTGCTCAACACCTGTCATATTCGTGAGAAGGCCGCCGAGAAGGTCTATTCCCAGCTTGGCCGTTTGCGTGACCTGAAGGCAACACGCAATCGCGAGGGCCGCGAATTCATGATCGGCGTGGCCGGTTGCGTAGCGCAGGCAGAGGGCGAGGAAATCATGCGTCGCGTGCCGGCGGTGGATGTTGTGGTCGGCCCGCAGACCTATCACCGCCTGCCGGAAGCGCTGAACCGCGCCCGCGCCGGCGACCGGGTGGTCGAGACGGATTACGCCGTCGAGGACAAGTTCGAGCACCTGCCGAAGACCGATGCGGCCCGAACCCGCGCTCGTGGCGTCACAGCCTTCCTCACTGTGCAGGAAGGTTGCGACAAGTTCTGCACCTTCTGCGTGGTGCCCTATACGCGCGGTTCGGAGGTTTCCCGCCCGCTCGCCCAGATCATCGATGAGGCGAAGCGGCTGGTCGATGGCGGCGTGCGCGAGGTGACGCTGCTTGGCCAGAACGTCAATGCCTGGCGGGCCGAAGGTCCGGACGGGCGCGAATGGGGGCTGGGCGACCTGCTTTACCGGTTGGCCGATATTCCGGGTTTGGAGCGCCTGCGCTACACCACCAGCCACCCGCGCGACATGGATGACCGGCTGATCGAGGCCCATGCCGATCTGCGCAAGCTGATGCCCTATCTGCACCTGCCGATCCAGTCCGGCTCCGACCGCATTCTGAAGGCCATGAATCGCCGCCACACCGCCGATGATTACCTGCGTCTCATCGAGCGAATCCGTAGCGTTCGTCCCGATATCGCCATGTCCGGCGACTTTATCACCGGCTTCCCTGGCGAGACCGATGCGGATTTCGAGGCGACCATGGATGTGGTGCGGGCGGTGAAATATGCCGCTGCCTTCTCTTTCAAATATTCAAGCCGCCCCGGCACGCCGGGTGCCGATATGCCCGATCATGTGGCGGAAGAGGTGAAGGCCGGACGGTTGGAACGACTGCAGGCGCTGCTCATCGAACAACAGGCGGCATTCAATCAATCCTGCGTTGGAAAGACCGTTTCGCTGCTGCTGGAAAAGCCCGGCCGGTTCCCCGGACAGCTTATCGGACGCTCTCCTTGGCTGCAGTCTGTAATTGTTGATGCAAAGGGCGTGGAAATCGGTGACATTATTCCTGTGCGAATCACTGGAACCGGGCCGAATAGTCTTTATGCCGACATGGTATTGGAGCTATCATAGGTCAAACTAGAGGAGCATGACCGCTTGAACGGACAGGAATTGGTAGCCACCCCCACGCGCCAACCCAAAAGTGCGGCCACTGACGCCAACCACTTTGTCCTGACCTTCGAGAATAACCGGTTAGCCGGGCAACTCTTCGGCCAGTTCGATGAAAACCTCAAGCTTCTGGAGCAGCGGCTCAATATCGCCGCCCATCCCCGCGGAAATTCCGTTGCCATCAAGGGCGATGTGACCGCCACCAATCAGGCCCGTCGCGCGCTCGATTTCCTCTATGCCCGTCTGCAGAGCGGCGGTTCCGTCGAGCTTTCCGACGTGGAGGGTGCGATCCGCATGGCGTTGGCCGCCGACGATCAGCTCACCCTGCCAACGCTGGAACGCCGCGCCCGCCTTTCCATGGCGCAGATTTCCACACGCAAGAAGACCATTGCCGCCCGCACGCCGACGCAGGACGCCTATATGCGGGCGCTGGAACGGTCGGAACTGGTCTTCGGCGTCGGCCCCGCCGGTACCGGCAAGACCTATCTCGCCGTAGCGCAGGCCGCCCAGCTTCTGGAGCGTGGCGCGGTCGACAAGATCATCCTGTCACGTCCCGCCGTCGAAGCCGGCGAGCGTCTCGGCTTCCTGCCGGGTGACATGAAGGAAAAGGTCGATCCCTATCTGCGACCGCTCTATGACGCCCTTTACGACATGATCCCCGGCGACAAGGTGGAGCGTGCGATTACTGCCGGCGTTATCGAAATTGCGCCGCTGGCGTTCATGCGTGGGCGCACGCTGGCTAATGCCGCCGTCATTCTCGATGAGGCGCAGAACACCACATCCATGCAGATGAAGATGTTTCTGACGCGTCTCGGCGAGAATTCGCGGATGATCATCACCGGCGATCCGAGCCAGGTGGACCTGCCGCGCGGCGTCAAGTCCGGCCTGGTGGAAGCGCTGGACGTGCTCAAGGGCGTCGAGGGCATTTCCGTGGTCCGCTTCAAGGATACGGATGTGGTCCGTCACCCGCTTGTCGGCCGCATCGTTCAGGCTTACGACGCGCTTTACGTTCCCCGCCCCGACGATGCGCCGGTCGTGCGGGACGCCCCGGTGGAACCGCAGGAATAAGCGATAGTCAATGCCCGAACTGGACATACAGGTAAGCGTCGAGGACGCTGGATGGCCGGACGAAGCCGTTCTGGAAGCCGCAGCCGCGCGCATTTTGGGGGCCGCTGCGCTTTATCTTGCTGAGAATGAGGGGCAGCCCTTTCCCGCTCATCCGGTCGAGGTGTCGTTGCTCTTCACCGGCGACGAGGACGTACAGGAGATCAACGCGGAGTGGCGCGGGCAGGACAAGCCGACCAATGTCCTGTCCTTCCCGGCCTTGCCCATTCAGCCCTCGGACATGCCCGGCCCCATGTTGGGTGATATCGTCGTGGCCCGCGAGACGGTGGAGCGCGAGGCGCTGGCACTGGAAAAGTCCTTCGACGAGCATTTGACCCATCTTCTTGTGCATGGCTTTTTGCATCTTTTCGGGTACGATCACATGACCGCTGAAGAGGCGGAGGAAATGGAAGGGCTGGAGACTCGCATTTTGGCGGTTCTTGGCTTATCTGATCCCTATGCGGGTCAGGATCCCGTTTGACAGACAGGTAGAATGAGCGACTTTTCCTCCAGGCCGACCGGTACGGCCAAAGACGATACCGGAAACCAGTCCTCCGACGAGGGCAGTAGTAGTACCTCGAACGGTTACGAGACGGCGGCGCGTGCGCGCCCGTCATTCTGGGCGCGCGTTGCGCGCCTCGTGCGTCCGGCCCAGGGCGAGAAACTCCGCGAGAACATCGCCGACGCGCTGTTGACCGATTCCGATATCGGCGCGGCCTTCTCACCGGAAGAACGTGCGATGTTGCAGAACATCCTGCATTTCCGTGAGGTCCGCGTCGAGGACGTGATGGTACCGCGCGCCGATATCGAGGCGGTCGAGCAGAGCATCACCATTCGCGACCTGCTGGTATTGCTCGAGGATTCCGGGCGCTCGCGCATGCCGGTCTATTGCGAAACGCTGGACGATCCGCGGGGCATGGTCCACATCCGCGATGTTCTGTCCTATGTTACCCGGCAGGCGCGCAACAAGCGCCGCGTCGGCTCGAAAGCTGCCGCTTCGGAAAATGGTGAGAAGCCGACGCGCCAGTCGCGTCCGGTCTTCGATCTCGCCCGCGTCGATCTCGACAAGTCGGTGGCCGAGGCAGGTCTCATCCGCAAGGTTCTCTTCGTTCCACCTTCCATGCTGGCGTCGGATCTTTTGAAGCGGATGCAGGCCGCCCGCACCCAGATGGCGGTCGTCATCGATGAATATGGCGGCACGGATGGTCTCGTTTCGCACGAAGACATCGTGGAAATGGTGGTCGGCGACATCGAGGATGAACATGACGACGAGGACACGATGATCGTCCGGGTTTCGGATGACACCTTCGTGGCCGATGCCCGCGCCGAACTGGAAGAGATTGCCGAAGCCTTCGGGCCGGATTTCGATGTGCGCGAGCAGGTTGAGGAGATCGACACGATCGGTGGGCTGATCTTCTCCGCCCTGGGCCGCATTCCGGCCCGCGGCGAGGTTGTGGAGGCCATTCCCGGTTTCGAATTCCATATTCTCGATGCCGATCCGCGCCGCATCAAGCGTGTCCGTATCGTTCGCAAGAAGACGGCGGCGATCCGCAGGCAGCATCACCGCGGTCCGGCCAAGGATGAAGGGGCCGCCAGATCCGGTCCCCCCGCGCCGGTCGATGCCGAACCCGGTTCGGCAACTGACGAGAGCTGACGACAAGCGTCGCATTTTTTTGCAAGACTGCGTGATGTGATTCGCCGCCGCGACGATGTCGCGGGCGGCGTCCTTACGTGCGCGTTCCACCTCGCGGTTTGGTTGGGGCGACGCCGGAATTTGCGGAAGGGAATGCGCTTGGAGCGGCTTGCTGGCAGGATCATGCTGTTGTGGGGATGGCGGCGTGCGGTGCTGGCCATCGCCGCCGGTGCGGTGGCGGCGATGGCCATGCCGCCGCTGAACTTCATCGTCGCCCTTTTCGTGTCGCTTCCCGTTCTTGTCTGGCTGCTGGATGGAACGGCGGGGAGTGCAAATGGTGGTGGTCTGCGCCGCTTCGCATCCGCATTCTTCCTCGGCTGGTGCTTCGGTTTCGGCTATTTCACGGCAGGTCTCTGGTGGTTGGGCAACGCACTTCTGCTGGAAGCCGACGAGTTTGCCTGGGCTTTGCCGCTGGCAACCCTCGGGTTGCCAGCCGTCCTTGCGGTCTATTACGGGCTTGCGGCACTGGTGGCTCGCCTTCTGTGGTCGGATGGGGCAGGGCGCATCGGTGCGCTTGCCATCGGCTTCGGATTGGCGGAATGGCTTCGCGCTTTCCTGCTCACCGGGTTTCCGTGGAATGCCATCGGCTACGGTCTCATGCCCGTTCCGGTGATGATGCAGCCGGTCGCCATCGTCGGCCTGCATGGCATGACGGTCTTCACGGTGCTCGTCTGCGCGGCGCCCGCTCTCTTCGGTACGGGAAAGGGCTTGAAAACCGGCGTCGGTCTGGCAGTGCTCCTGTTGGTTGCCCAGTTCGGCTATGGTGCCTGGAGCCTGTCGCAGCCGGCTGCCGAAGGCGGCAAACGCGTGAATGTCCGTCTGGTTCAGCCGGCCATCGATCAGTCGGAAAAGCTTGAGGGCGGTGATCGCGCGGCAATCTTCAAGGAACACCTGCGCTTGTCCGCCCTGCCGCCGGCAGAGGGTCGGCCGCGCCCCGACATCATCGTCTGGCCGGAAACATCGATCCCTTTCATCCTGACTGAAAACACCGATGCCCTCGCGGCGATCGCCGAGATGCTGGACGATGGCCAGATTCTCGCGACGGGGGCGGTGCGCGTAGAGGCCGCCGCCGCCGGATATCCACCGCGTTACTACAATTCCGTTTATGTGATCGACAGCAGCGGCCAGATCCTCGCGGCTTCAGACAAGGTGCATCTGACGCCGTTCGGTGAATATGTGCCGATGGAGGGTGTGCTGCGGGAGTTCGGCATCGACAACATGATTGCGCTGCCCGGAGGCTTCACGGCCGCCGCGCGGCGCTCACTGCTCGCCTTGCCCAATGGCCCGGCTCTTTACCCGCTCATTTGCTACGAGATCATCTTCCCTGACGAGATGGATGGTCTTGGAGACGGTACGAATGGGCTCCTCAACGTCACCAACGATGCGTGGTTCGGCCTGACGCCGGGTCCATGGCAACACTTCCAGCAAGCAAGGATCCGCGCAGTCGAGACCGGCCTTCCGCTGATTCGCGCTGCCAACAATGGAATTTCGGCTGTGGTGGACGAAAAGGGGAGAATTATTGAGGGTTTAGCGCTTGGTGCTAAAGGAAAAGTCGATGCTACCGTGGATATGAAAGTCGGGCCGACCCCCCTATCGAAATGGCGAAAAAATAACTTCTGGTTGATTATTCTGACAGTGTTGTTTTATGCTGTTTTTGCACGGGAACGTTTTGTTTCTCGGAAGAATTGACCGAAAACCCCTAAAATTGCATAGTGCCGGAACCTTCTGTTGCCAGACGCGTTGATGACTTGTTGTGGGGCGGGGCGATAATCTACGTCCGGTTGTGCGATTGTGCTGTGAGCGTTCGGGCGTAAATAATAATCGGGACGACATGATGATTGAGAACAAGAAAAAGCCGAATCCGATCGACATCCATGTCGGCAGCAGGATCAGGCTTCGTCGCACGATGCTGGGCATGAGCCAGGAAAAACTTGGTGAAAGCTTGGGTATTACGTTCCAGCAGATTCAGAAATATGAAAAGGGCACGAACCGCGTTGGTGCCAGCCGTCTTCAGAACATATCGAGTATCCTGAACGTTCCCGTCTCTTTCTTCTTCGAGGATGCGCCGGGCGATACGCCAGTGCGCAGCGATGGTATGGCCGAAGCGGCCAGCTCGAATTATGTCGTTGATTTCCTGTCGTCCGCCGAAGGCCTGCAGTTGAACCGCGCCTTCGTGAAGATTTCCGATCCCAAGGTGCGTCGCCGGATCGTTGATCTGGTCAAGACACTCGCCGAAGAGGGTGAGGCGGAGTAATTCTGGGCGGGTGATCCGAGGGCGCTTTGCTGTCACCTATGTATTAAGAGGCCGAAGCAGCGTAATGCCGTTTCGGCCTCTTGCCGTTCCCAAGGCCATCAGAGGCGGGCGATGCGCTCCGTCAGCAGATCGAAAAAGCCCTGATCGTCGGCAAAGCGCATGACGGAGGCGTTGGGCGCGCGACCGGACACGCCCCACCAGTCGACAACGGTCATGCCCAAGGTCAGCGGCGACTGGGTTTCGATCTCGACATTGCAGTCCCGCCCGGAAAACAGTGTGGGCCTGATGAGCCAGGCGATGACCGAGGGATCGTGAAGCGGGCCGCCATCGCTGCCATATTTTTCCAGATCGAAGCGCTCGAAGAATTCGAGCATTTCCGCCAGCGCCACCGCCGGGCGTGTGCCAATGGCCTTGAGACGCGCCACCCGATGTTCGAGGGTGAGAAGACGGTGGGTAAGGTCGAGCGGCATCATGGTGATGGGAAATCCGGCCGCGAAGACATCCGCTGCCGCTTCCGGATCGACGTAGATGTTGAATTCGGCAGCGGGCGTGATGTTGCCGCCCTCGAAAAAGCCACCGCCCATCATAACCAGCCGTTTCACGCGTGGCGCAATCTCCGGTGCTTTGCGCAGCGCAAGCCCGATATTCGTGAGCGGACCGAGCGTGCACAGCGTGACCGTGCCTGCGGGTTCGCGCAGAAGCGTTTCAATGATGAAATCGACGGCATGCTGTGACTGGATGCCCATGGTCGGCTCGGCGAGTTGCGTACCGTCCAGCCCGGTCTTGCCGTGAACATGTTCGGCCGTCACCAGCGGCCGGGCGATGGGCGCGGATGCTCCCTCGTAAACCTTCATATCGCGCCGGCCCGACAATTCGCAAATGATTCGCACATTGCGGCTTGTCAGCGCCAGGGGAACATTTCCGGCGACGGCGCAGATACCCAGAACCTCAAGGTCTTCCGGGCTTGCGAGCGCCAGCATGATTGCAGCGGCGTCGTCCTGCCCCGGGTCGGTATCGATGATGATCTTTTGTGGCGCGGCCATGATGTCCTTCCGGTCGTCTTCTGGTGACCGATAGGAATCCGGCGACCTCCCCCTGTCAAGATGTCGCAGCCCGACCAGCCCAGCTTTTGTATCTCTGTTCCTTGCAAGGTGGCATGTGTTCCGTATATTCACGATTGCTTATTGGTCCCAAAATGAGGCGGTAAATGTCTGGAGATGCAATGAGTCCGTTCTCCCATCCCCTGCTTGTCGGTTTCGACATGCTTGAGGAAACCTTGCGCCGGAACATGCGCGCCAATGACGGTTATCCGCCCTACAACATCGAGCGCCTGCGCCCGAGAGATACAAATGTCGACTATCTGCGCATAACATTGGCGGTTGCTGGCTTTTCGGAGAGCGAACTCGATGTTTTCACGGAGGAAAACCGGCTCATCGTGCGGGGAAGGCAAGCGGAGCGTCCGGAAGCGGAGTTCATCTACAGGGGCATCGCGGCGCGGCAGTTCCAGCGCATCTTCCTGCTGGCCGAAGGCATCGAGGTTCACGGCGCAAACCTGCGCAACGGTCTTCTTTCAATTGATCTCATTCGCCCGGAAAACGTCGTCGTAGTGCGGAAAATTAACATTTCCGTCCCAGACTGAGCATTGAGGCGAAAGCCGAGAATCCCTCTGTTTCACGGAGAAACAGCAATGCTCTTGAAAGAAGTCCACGCCCGCTTGACCCGTTCGCAACTGGCGCATCTGGGGTCGGGTGAAGTAGCGTACGTGCGCAAGATGCGCTCTGAGGAAGTGACGCGATGCTTCCCCGAGGCTCCGTCCATCGATCCGGAACTCGACCTGTGGGCGCTGTTCGGCGCCGATGGCACCCCGATCCTTCTGACGGATAACCGGTCCAGCACCTTCTTCAAGGCTGCGGAAGACGACCTCAAGACGGTCAGCCTGCACTGAGCGGGCACTCTCTTTTTTCGAGGTCCTGACCAGAAAACCCGCCGGAGATCGGCGGGCTTCTTACTGGATCGTCAAACGCGGCGGAAGGTCAGGTAGGCGGACGAACGCCCTTCACGCTTTGCCTTGGCCTCGTAACGGGTGCCCGGCCAGCCCGCATAGGGCGTCAGCCAGTCGCTTGCATTGCGAGCCGTCCAGGCAAAGCCGCCGTGCCGGCTGCAATGCTGCAACGTCCAGTTCACGTAGGTGTCGATGTCCGAGGCGAAGCAGAAGACCCCGCCCGGCTTCAGCACACGGTGAAACCGCTCGAGATTGACCTGCGAGACGAAGCGCCGCTTCCAGTGCTTGCGCTTTGGCCAGGGATCCGCATAGAGCAGGTCGATCTGGTCGATGGAGCCTGCAGGCATCCAGTCGAGCAGAAATGTTGCATCGTCGTCAAACACGCGGATATTGTTCAGGCCGAGATCGCGAACGCTGGCCAAAAGCTTGGCCATGGAATTGACGAAGGGCTCGACACCGATGAAGCCTGTTGAAGGCTCTTCTTGTGCGCGATGGGCAAGATGTTCGCCACCGCCGAATCCGATTTCAAGCCGGATGCGTTCGACCGGATGTGGGAAGAGCCCGGCCAGATCCGTGACAGGAGGTGATTTCGGGTCGATGTGCAGGGCCGGTAGCAGATGCTCCATGACATCCACCTGACGCTCACGCAACGCCTTGCCCTTGCGCCGACCGAAGAACGCTTCGGTCGCGCGGCTACCTCTTGTCTCTTCACTCACGGTCGGGTCCTCTTGGCGTATCAGCCCTTGATCGCATCCTTGAGCGGCTTGACGAGGTCGAGACGCTCCCAGGAGAACGAACCGTCACGACCTGCCTTGCGGCCGAAATGGCCATAGGCAGACGTCTTGGCATAGATCGGCTTGTTCAGGTCGAGGTGACGGCGGATGCCCGTCGGGGACAGGTCCATGACCTTGCGGATGGCGGCTTCCACCTGATCTTCCGTCACACCCTTGCCCGTTTCGTGCAGGTCGACATAGATCGCCAGCGGCTGGGCAATACCGATCGCATAGGCGATCTGGATCGTGCAGCGATCGGAAAGACCGGCGGCCACGACATTCTTTGCAAGGTAGCGTGCCGCATAGGCAGCAGAACGGTCCACCTTGGTGGTGTCCTTGCCGGAGAAGGCGCCGCCGCCGTGGGGGGCTGCACCGCCATAGGTATCCACGATGATCTTGCGGCCAGTCAGACCGGCGTCGCCATCGGGTCCGCCGATCACGAACTTGCCGGTTGGGTTGATGTACCACACGCAGTCGTCGGCAATCTTCAGGTCGCCGAGGGCTTCGCGGATATAGGGTTCGACGACAGAGCGAACCTTGGTCGAATCCCAGCTTTCATCGAGATGCTGGGTGGAGAGCACGATGGAGACGACTTCGGTCGGCTTGCCGTCTACATAACGAACGGTCACCTGGCTCTTGGCGTCGGGGCCGAGCTTGCCGGCATCGCCCTCGCCCTTCTTGCGGGCAGCAGCGAGAAGCTGGAGAATGCGGTGCGCGTAGTAGATCGGCGCCGGCATCAGGTCCGGCGTTTCGCGGCAGGCGTAGCCGAACATGATGCCCTGGTCGCCGGCGCCCTCGGCATTGTCATGGTCGGCAGCCTTGTCCACGCCTTGGGCAATGTCAGCAGACTGGGAGTGCAGCAGCACGTCGATGCGCGCCGTCTTCCAGTGGAACCCGTCCTGCTCGTAGCCGATGTCGCGGATCGCCTTGCGGGCTGCCGTCTTGAATTTCGAGGGGTTTATGACGTCGTTGCCGTCCTTGTCCTTCTTCATCAGGCTCGGCGGCAGGCGCACTTCGCCGGCAATCACCACGCGGTTCGTCGTCGCCAGCGTTTCGCAGGCAATGCGAACCGACCACGGGTCGATGCCGGTCTTGGTGGCTTCGCGATAGACCAGATCGACGATTTCGTCGGAAATGCGATCGCACACCTTGTCGGGATGACCCTCGGAGACGGACTCGCTGGTGAAGAGGTAATTGGCACGCATTCGGGATTCCCCTCAAAGAAACGGTAAAAGGCTTCTATTCAGTTCGCAGTCGGAAAACAAGCGCACAAGGACATAAGCATATCTTTATGTCGTTCATTGTGTCGGCGCAACCACGGATCTGCTCTGTCGGCGTGCTTGGGGCCGGCAGGGCCGAAACTCCGCGCATGAAAAAGCCGCCGAAAACATCGGCGGCTTCCCCTTCTCAATGGTTTTCGGGCTTAGAATTCTTCCCAGCTATCCGCAGCGGCGGCTGTCGCAGCCGCTGCGACCCGGACGGGCGCACGGGTTGCCGCACGCGGAGCAGGGGTCTCGACCCTTGCTGCCGGGCGCGGCGCAGCAGCGGCGCGCATCGTGGCAGCCGTATCGCGCAGCGCTGCCGAAGCTGAGCCTTGACCGCCGGAAATATGGAAGCGGCCGGCCAGTGTGCGCAGGCGTTCGGCCTCGTCCTTCAGCGTCATGGAGGCTGCGGTGGTTTCTTCCACCATGGCCGCATTGTGCTGCGTCACCTGATCCATCTGGTTCATGGCCGCATTGACTTCCTTCAGGCCGACAGCCTGTTCGCTGGCCGACTGCGAGATTTCCTGAATGAGACCGCTGATCTGCAGAACCTGAGAGGCGATGCTTTGCAGTGCCGTTCCGGCCTTGCCGACGAGGTCGACGCCATCGGCCACCTGCGTCGAGGAGGCATTGATGAGAGCACGGATTTCCTTGGCGGCTTCTGCCGAACGCTGGGCAAGCTGGCGCACTTCCTGCGCCACGACCGCGAAGCCCTTGCCTGCATCGCCAGCACGCGCGGCTTCGACGCCGGCGTTGAGGGCCAGAAGGTTGGTCTGGAAGGCGATCTCGTCAATGACGCCGATGATCTGGCCGATCTGGCTCGATGAGCTTTCGATGGCATGCATCGAAGTGATCGCGCGCTGGACGATTTCACCCGATTTCTCGGCATCCGAACAGGTCATCGTCACGGACTTGGCGGCAGACTTGGCGTTCTCGGCGCTGGAGTTCACCTGTTCGGTGATCTCGTTGAGTGCGGCAGCGGTTTCCTCAAGGCTGGCAGCCTGCTGCTCGGTGCGCTGCGACAGGTTGGAAACGCTGACCGAAATCTCACCCGTTCCGCCACCGATGCCATGGATCGCGCTGTTGACGGTCATTATCGTTTCGTCAAGGCTGGCAATGGCCGAATTGAAGTCGTCCCGCAGCTTGGCGTACTCGCCGGGGAAGTCCTCGGTAATGCGATAGGTGAGTTCGCCGCGCGACAGTGCGCTCAGGCCCTCGCCGACGATCCCCACGATGCGGCGCTGCAGTTCGGCGGCGCGGTTGCGATCCGTTTCCGAAAGCGTGCGCTGGTTTTCGGCGTCCTGACGGTGGGCATTCGCCTCCTGCTCCAGACGGCGCGACTGCGACAGCGTGTGGCGGAAGCCTTCGAGCGCCTTTGCCACCGAGCCGATTTCGTCGGCACGATCCTGTCCGGTCACGGGATTCTCGTATTCACCGGCACCGAGGCGTTCGACATCGGTCACGAGACGATCGATCGGGCGGCGGATGAAGGTACCGACAGCAAGATAGAGAGCCAGAATGACAGCGCCGAGCACAACAAACGCGCTGATCACCATCATCAGTGTCTGCTGGTTCACCGATGCGCCGATGGCAGAGTTCGGAACGTCCACGAGCACGGCCCAGGTCGTGGGCATGTTCGGCACCTGGAACGGCAGGATGACGCGCTGGTAACCTTCCGTGCTGCCGCTGGCTTCCGTTGCATGGAAGTTGATCGGCTTCATGGAGGCGATGGACTGCTTGAGAAGGTCGGCGTGTTCGCCGTCATATTCCTTCATCAGGCGTTCTGCGGTCGGTGCCACAAGCCATTTTCCGTCACCGGAAACCAGCATGACCCGGCCTGTCCCGAAAGGCTTCAGTTTGGCGAGGTGTTCGGACAGCGAAGCGAGCGACACGTCGATACCGCTGACGCCGATAAGCTTGCCGCCGGAAATCACCGGGTAGGAGATGGACGTCATCAGCGTCGGAACATCCGTGTCCTGCGTCGTGTAGGGCGGCGTGACAGAGCCCTTCTTCGTCTGCTGGGAAACCTTGTACCATTCGGCCTGGTAATCCGCCACAAAGGTGGTCAGCGTTACCTGCCCGTTGCGATCCTTTGCCCAATAGGGCGTGAAGGCGCCGTCCTTGTTGGCGCCAAGCTTGTCGTCGCCCTTGATGTCCGAGCGTCCGTCGAAGGCCTGCGGCTCTTCCATGAACCAGCTTCCGAAGGCTGACGGGTTCTGGTCGGTGCTGGCCTTGAGGACCTTGACCACGCCTGCCCTGTCCAGCATCTGCCCTTCATGCGTCTTGCCGATGATATCCGCCATGGAGCGCGCGGCGCTGATCAACTGGCCGGTGCTGGCGCTCAGTTCATTTGCAATCGAACTGGCTTCAGCTTCAGCACGTTCCATCGTTAGCTGTTGCACGCGATCGCGGGTCTGAAAGATCAGGAACGAATTGGATACCAGCATGACGCCCGCGATGGCGCAGCCGGTGGCGAGAATGAGCTTGCTGGCGAGTGACTTGAGACGGATTGGGGACATGTTTTCCTCGACAATCGGGAATTGCCGTTAACGGGTTCTGTAATTTTCTTGGAAAAGCCCCGTCATGGAGCGGCACGGAACCTGCATGTTCCGCGTCAATATCGTTAAACTAGTACTTAAATTGTTAACCGGTAATGAAAGCGCGTGTCGCGAATTTTGTCCCCTAGGACTGCGGGCGTTCCGGCTCAGAGTGCGGCGTCGACCGCTTCTAAGCGGGGGATGGATGGCTGCGCGCCTGCGGTCAGGCAGGCCAGTGATCCCGCGACGGCCGCCCGGCGCAGTGCTTGCGGCAAGGTGAAGCCTGCATCGATACCCGCTGCGAGATAGCCGGAGAAGGTATCGCCGGCCCCAACGGTATCGACAGGCTTGATCGAAAGCCCCCCGGCGCGCTGGATCGCGCCATCGCTCGCCGCCGCAACACCTTCGGCGCCAAGCGTCACCACCAGTGTCTGGCCGGTCTTCGCATGAAGGTCCAGAAGCGTTTTTTCATCGAAGGTCGTCACATCGGCGAGAAGCGCGAATTCGGTTTCGTTGGCAATGACGATATCGGCCAGGGCGGCGAGCCGCACGGCATCGGCCGTCAGAGGCGCCACGTTGAGCAGAGACAGGGCGCCTTTTTCGCGTGCGAGATGAAGGGCCTTTTCCACCACCGCTGCAGGAATCTCGAGTTGCAGCATGAGGATATCGCCGGCGCCAGCCTTGCTGAGCGCCGCTTCGGCATCGGCCTCGGTCAGCGCCCCGTTTGCGCCCGGCACCACGACGATGGTGTTCTCGCCGTCATCGGAAACGGTGATGATGGCGGTGCCCGTCGGCTCTTCTGTCTGGCGCACGCGGGAAAGATCGACGCCGGCTTCGCGCAGCAGTTCCAGTGCGGGTGTGACAAACGCATCCCGGCCGGTTGCACCCGCCATCACGACGGTGCCGCCGGCCCGGCAGGCCGCCAGGGCTTGGTTGGCGCCCTTGCCCCCGGCCGCCATCGAAAATGCGGAACCACCGATCGTTTCGCCCGGCTGCGGCAGGCGCGGCGCATTGGCGATGAGGTCGATATTGATGGAGCCGAGTACAATGATCACGCCGTTTTCTCCTCGATCGGGAACGGCGGGACAGTGCAGAAAAGACCACGCCCTGTCAAATATCTCTAGGGTTTTTGAGGGATGACTTCTGACAGCTGCAAATTAAGGGCCGATACATCGAACTCCCCGAAATTTAACTGTCAGTTCACCCTCTTTCGAGATGGTCTGAAGGGGAGGCGCGCAGATTGTTTGTTTGGCCGATAGCCTGCAACATCCGTTGATGTCTTCAAGTGAAGATTTGCTTTTTATCAATTTATTTACAGGGGTGGAATGTCGATGACCGGTCAAGCTGAGAAAGCGTTGAGTGAACGTCTCGACTTTATCGGACTGGACGCGAGTACGCGCCAAACCTTGCGCGAAATACAGCCGACCATCCGCGAGCATATCGGCGCCACGCTCGGAAACTTTTACGACAAGGTTTCGAAGGTTCCCGGTCTGGCCAGGTTCTTCCGCGACAAGGCGCATATGAACGTCGCCAAAGGTCTGCAGGAGAAGCACTGGGACCGGCTGGCGGGTGGTGAACTCGACATGGATTACGTCCGTAGCGTGACCATGATCGGTAAGGCTCATGCCCGCATCGGCCTTGAGCCGCAATGGTATATTGGTTCCTACTCGCTGGTGGTTGCGGGCCTCGTTCACGCCGTTGTCGAAAAGCACTGGCCCTTCTTCTTCGGCAAGCAGCACGCCACACGTCTTGCCGAAAAGGTCGTGGCGATCGTCAAGGTCGCCAATATCGACATGGACTACTCGATCTCGACCTATATCGAAGAGCTGGAAAGCAAGCGGCAGATCATGGAGGCTGAGCGCCTCAAGCTGGAAGCCGATCAGAAGATCGCGTTGGACACGCTGCGGGCGGGTCTCGAAGCGCTGGCCCGTGGCGACTTCGAAACACCGATGACCACCGATCTGCCCGACAACTTTCAGGAAATGGCGGCCAACTACAATATGACGCTCGAGGGCTTGCGACGCTCCTTTGCCGGTGTCCGCCAGACCTCCCGCGAAATTCTCGGCCGTGCGGATGCCATCGCCTCCGCCGTGGACGATCTTTCGTTGCGCACCGCCCAGCAGGCGGCAGGCGTCGAAGAGAGTTCAGCCGCGCTCCAGCAGCTTTCCATCAGTGTCGGTCAGACGGCGCAGAGCGCCGAACAGGCGTCCAAGGCCGTGCGCGACACGCAGACGGCGGCCCGCAATTCCGGCGAGGTCGTCACCAAGGCCGTTTCCGCCATGGCAGAAATCGAGAATTCGTCCTCCGAGGTCTACAAGATCATCGGCGTGATCGACGATATCGCCTTCCAGACCAACCTGTTGGCCTTGAACGCGGGTGTTGAGGCAGCGCGTGCCGGTGACGCAGGCAAGGGTTTTGCCGTGGTGGCGCAGGAAGTGCGCTTGCTGGCGCAACGTTCGGCGGATGCGGCCAAGGAAATCAAGACCCTGATCGAGCAAAGCTCGACGCAGGTGCAGGAAGGGGTCGATCTCGTCAGCACGACCGGTCAGGCCCTGACCGGCATGATCGAGCGGATCGACTCGATCAACCAGATCGTCACGGGCATCGCTTCCGCCGCCCGCGATCAGGCCATCGGCGTCAGTGAAGTCAATGTCGCAATCCGCAACATGGATACGATCACCCAGCAGAATGCCGCAATGGTGGAGAAGACATCCGGCGAAACGAATGGTCTGCGCGGACAGGTCGACCGTCTGGTAGATATGCTGCGCGACTTCAAGACCCGCGAACGGGCGCGCGAACCCAACGCCATCGTCTACAACGAACCCAGCCGTCGCTCGGCGGCCTGACACGATCAGCTCGCCGCCAAAATTTTCGCGCGGCGGGCAATCCGGATTATTCCCTCGCGCGGCAAGATGCGCTAAGGGAGCCTATGACGATCAAGCCCCTTATCATTCTTCCGGATCCGCTGCTGCGCGAGGTATCGAAACCCGTGGAGCGGATCGATTCCGACATTCTGACTCTGGCGGACGACATGCTCGCCACGATGTACGATGCCCCCGGCATCGGCCTTGCCGCCATACAGGTTGCGGTGCCGCGCCGGATGCTGGTCATCGATGTGGCTCGTGAGGGCGAGGAAAAGCAGCCGCTGGTGGTCATCAATCCGGAAATTGTCGCCGTCTCGGACCAACCTTCGGTCTATGAGGAAGGTTGCCTTTCGATCCCCGATTACTATGCCGAGGTGGAGCGCCCCGCCGAAGTCACCGTGCGCTTCCTCGATCGCGCCGGCAAGGAACAGACGCTCAAGGCCGACGGGCTGCTGGCCACCTGCCTGCAGCACGAGATAGACCACCTGAACGGCGTTCTGTTCATCGACCATATTTCGCGCCTGAAGCGCGAGATGGTGATCCGCAAGTTCACCAAGGCTTCCAAGGCGAAGGCCTGATCTTCGCGGCGCACGCTCTAAAGCGCGTCGCGATCTTCCAGATCCGCTCAATGCGTTTTAATTTTTGTTTTGCCGCATGTCGTCATCGCGAAATCGCTGCACACTTTTGCGCGACATGCTTTGTGCGCTGAAATAAGGGGACCGCCGTCATGACGCTCCGTATCGTCTTCATGGGCACGCCGGATTTCTCCGTTCCGGTTCTCGAAGCGCTGGCCAGGGCCGGCCACGAAATCGTTGCGGTCTATACCCAGCCGCCGCGCCCGGGCGGTCGACGCGGGCTTGAGGCCGTGCCGTCTCCGGTGCATCGTGCCGCTGAAGCGCTCGGGCTTCCAGTGCTTACCCCGCTCAATTTCAAGGCCGAGGATGACCGCGAACGTTTCCGTGCGTTTGAGGCGGATGTCGCCGTGGTTGTCGCCTATGGCCTGCTTCTGCCGGAAGCGATCCTGACCGGCACGCGGCTTGGCTGCTATAACGGCCACGCCTCGCTTCTGCCACGCTGGCGCGGTGCCGCTCCCATTCAACGTGCGATTATGGCCGGCGATGAAAAGACCGGCATGATGGTGATGAAGATGGACAAGGGCCTCGACACCGGCCCCGTCGCACTCACCCGCGAGGTCGCCATCGGCCCGGACATGACGGCCGGCGAGTTGCACGATGCGCTTCGCGATGTGGCCGCCACTTCCATGGTCGAGGCCATGGAGAAGCTGGAGGCTGGCGATCTGCCGCTGACGCCCCAACCGGACGAGGGCGTGCTCTACGCCGCCAAGATTTCCAAGGAAGAGACCCGCATCGATTTTTCAAAGCCAGCCGTTGAGGTTCACAACCATATTCGCGGTCTGGCGCCTTTCCCCGGCGCATGGTTCGAACTGGAGATCAATGGCAAGGCCGAGCGGATCAAGGTGCTGGGCTCGACGCTCGGTGCCGGCGAGGGCATTGGGGGTGAGGTCCTGGCCGAAGCGCCGCTGACGATTGCCTGCGGGGCAGGGGCCGTGCGGCTGACCAAGCTGCAGAAGGCGGGTGGCAAGCCGCTTTCTGCGGAGGATTTCCTCCGTGGCACGCCAATTCCCGTCGGCACGAGGCTTTCCTGATGCCGCGTTATCGCATGGTCGTTGAATATGACGGCACGACCTATGTCGGCTGGCAGCGGCAGGAAAACGGCCATTCCGTACAGTCGGCGCTGGAAGGCGGCATTCTTTCGCTGACGGGCGAGACGGTAACGATCCGCGGCGCGGGACGCACCGATTCCGGCGTGCATGCGCTCGGGCAGGTCATTCATGCCGATCTCTCCCGAGAGTGGAAGGAATACAAGCTGCGCAATGCGCTGAACGCCCATCTAGCGCTGGCGAACGAGCAGGTATCGGTGCTGGACGTGAGGGCGGTCGGGCCGGAGTTCGATGCCCGCTTTTCGGCGTTGCGCCGGCATTATCTCTATCGCATCGTCAACCGCCCTGCGCGCCTTGCCATCGAGGCGAACCGGGCGTGGTGGGTTCCGAAGCATCTCGACCACGAAGCCATGCACGCCGCCGCCCAGCGGTTGATCGGCAAGCATGATTTCTCCACCTTCCGCTCCGCCCATTGTCAGGCGAACAGCCCTGTCCGCACGCTTGACCGTCTCGACGTGACCCGCCAGGGCAATGTCATTGAAATCCGCGCCACCGCCCAGAGCTTCCTGCACAACCAGATCCGCTCCTTTGCCGGAACGCTGAAGTTGGCAGGAGAGGGCAAGATGACGCCGGACGATGTCCAGACCGCCCTTGAGGCCCGCGACCGCAAATATTGCGGCCCGGTGGCGCCGCCCGAAGGGCTCTATTTCATGCAGGTTGATTACGGCGACTGATTGTCCGGGTTACAGCGGGTAGATGCCCAGAAACCGTTGCAGCCAGTCGGCCAGCAACAGCGACGGCACCAGTAGCAGCATCGTCAGCGTTCCCGCCATAAGGTTCTGTTTTTCGCAAATGATGTAGAGAATACGAAACAGCATGGTCACCAGCAGCAGCACCAGAACCAGTTGCAGCAGCGAAACCAGCCCCACCGCACCCGGAACGAGCACCAGCAGGATGAGCAGCGCTGTATAGGCGTAGGAAAACGGCACGGCGAGCCAGTTGTTGATCGTGACGACCGCCGGAAGAAACCGGCTGGCACCGAGTGCAAACAACATCAGCCCGACAATCACCAGCGGAAAGATCCAGCTTGCGGCTTCCACCAGTCCGAGCCGGACATAGAAGATCCAGCCCAGCCGGAAACCGTCCGGCATGCCGTCCATGAACAGCATCCGCCGCCACAGCCAGGAGATGATCATGGCCGGCAGACACCAGACGATGGCCCAGAAGGAGCGCATCATGCCCCGGTCCGTCAGGTCGAGGAACCGGAAGCCCTGAGGGTCATGCCGGGCCAAAAGCACGAGGCCCCGCAGATAGAAGCGGACTTCGTCAATCCCCGGCATGCGCAAACCAGCTTTCGATGAAGCTCTGATAGATGTCGGTCAGCTTCTCCAGATCGGCGACGACCACGCGCTCGTCGATCTTGTGCATGGTCTGGCCAACGAGACCGAACTCCACCACCGGGCAATAATTCTTGATGAAGCGTGCATCGGAGGTGCCGCCAGTGGTCGAGAGCGCCGGCTCCTTGCCGGTCACAGCTTTGATCGCTGCCGAAAGCGAGGAGATCAGCGCATCGTTGCGGGTCAGGAAGACCTGTCCCGCCCGCTCCGGCCAGGTGATGGTATAGTTCACCGGTGCGCGGCCCGGACGCAGAGGGCCGGTCGCCGCGGCTGCATCGAGACGGCGCAGGATTTCTGCTTTCAGGCTTTCCTCGTTCCAGACATCGGAGAAGCGGATGTTGAAGGCCGCATTGGCCCGCGCCGGGATGACGTTGACGGCCTTGTTACCGGTGTCGATGGAGGTCACTTCGAGGTTCGACGGCGGGAAGTGGTCTGTGCCATGGTCGAAGGGCGGGTCGAGCAGTGCATGGGTCAGTTGCAATAGACCGCGCAACGGATTGTCGGCAAGATGCGGATAGGCGACATGGCCCTGCACACCCTCGACCGTGATGGAGCCCGACAGCGAACCGCGCCGGCCGATCTTGATCATGTCGCCGAGTGCATCGGGATTGGTCGGTTCACCGACGAGGCAGGCATCCCAGCGTTCGCCGCGTTCCTCGGCCCACTTGAGGAGCTTTTCCGTGCCGTTGATCGAGGGGCCTTCCTCGTCGCCGGTGATAAGGAACGAGAGCGATCCCTTCGGCACACCATGCTTTGCGATGACGCGGGCGACCGCTGCCACGAAGCAGGCAATACCACCCTTCATGTCGACGGCACCGCGTCCGAAAAGCTCGGTGCCGTCGATCACGGCGGAGAAGGGCGGGTGCGTCCAGGCGGTTTCGTCACCCGGCGGCACAACGTCGGTATGGCCGGCAAACATCAGGTGCGGACCTTCGGAGCCGATCCGGGCGTAGAGATTTTCCACGTCCGGCGTACCCTCTTCGCGGGCCACCATGCGCGTCACGCTGAAGCCGAGCGGCAGGAGCATGGCCTCGAGCGCGGCCAGCGCGCCGCCTTCGGCAGGCGTCACGGAGGGGCAACGAATGAGGGTCTGGAGATTGGCTACGGGATCGGTCGCGGTCATGGTGTCAGGTCCGGAAAGAAAACCGGCCGGAACGATCCGGCCGGCAAGTGGGAAGATCAGGCGCGCAGCAACTCGTTGATGCCGGTCGTGGAACGGGTCTTGGCATCCACACGCTTGACGATCACGGCGCAATAGAGGCTCGGGCCCGGTTCGCCGTTCGGGAACGGCTTGCCCGGCAGGGCGCCCGGCACGACCACGGAATAGGCCGGCACTTCACCGTAGAAGATTTCGCCCGTGGCACGGTCCACGATCTTGGTAGACTTGCCGATATAGACGCCCATGCTGAGCACCGAACCTTCGCGGATGATGCAGCCTTCGACGACTTCCGAGCGGGCGCCGATGAAGCAATTGTCTTCGATGATGGTTGGGCCGGCCTGCATCGGCTCCAGCACGCCGCCAATGCCGACGCCACCGGAAAGGTGCACGTTCTTGCCGATCTGGGCGCAGGAACCGACGGTGGCCCAGGTATCGACCATTGTGCCTTCATCGACATAAGCGCCGAGATTGACGAAGGAAGGCATCAGTACGACGTTCTTTGCGATGTAGGCCGAGCGGCGGGCAACGGCGTTCGGCACGGCACGGAAGCCGGCGGCACGGAATTCGTCCTCACCCCAGCCTTCGAACTTGGAGGGAACCTTGTCCCACCAGGTGGAGGCACCGGGGCCGCCCTTGATAACGTCCATATCGTTCAGGCGGAAGGAAAGCAGAACGGCCTTCTTAAGCCACTGGTGAACGGTCCAGACGCCGTCTTCGCCGCGCGAGGCGACGCGCGCCTTGCCGCTGTCGAGCAGTTCGAGCGAGGCCTCGACGGCGTCGCGGATCTCACCCTTGGTGCCCGTGTTCACCGCGTCGCGATTGTCAAATGCGGTTTCGATGATCTTTTCGAGGGAGGCGAGATCCGTGGTCATGGCTTTCCTTAAATATTTTCTGGCTATCGTCAGGGATGGCTGTCGCGAAGATGCGATTGGTCTAAGGGAGAGCCGGGCGGGCGTCAATGCGCTTGTCCGCCCCGGATGACCGGGCCGAATGGAAAGCGAGGATGGCATGGCGAAGAGTGAAAAGGCAGGCGGACACAAGGTATCCCGCCGTTGGGACCCGCTGAAGAACAGCGCAAGCGACAAGCGCCGTGCCGAGGGCGTTCCGAAGACCCCGCAGACGCTTTCGCCGACCTATCGCCTTGCCTATGCGGATACCGATTTTCTGCTGCGCCCGGAGCTTCAGTCCGTCCGCCTTCAACTGGAATTGATGAAGGTGGACATGACGCTGGCCGAGTTGAACATTCGTTCGACCATCGTGATTTTCGGCGGCGCGCGCATTCCCGCGCCCGGCGCAGAGGCCTGGGCGGCTCGCAATCCGGTGCAGCGCGCCAGCCTTGAGGGTGCATCCCACTATTATGAAGAGGCGCGCAAGTTCGCGCGCATGTGTTCGGAATATGCCGGAAAGTCGGACTTCGAGGAGTTTGTCGTCGTCACCGGCGGCGGCCCCGGTGTCATGGAGGCCGGCAACAAGGGGGCGGCGGAAGTCGGTGCGCCCACCATCGGCCTCAACATCGTGCTGCCGCACGAGCAGTCGCCGAACCAGTTCGTGACGCCGGAACTATCCTTCAACTTCCACTATTTCGCCATCCGCAAGATGCACTTCCTCAAGCGCGCCAAGGCGATCACGGTCTTCCCCGGCGGCTTCGGCACGCTGGATGAACTGTTCGAAGCGCTGACCATGATCCAGACCGGCCGTATGGAGCGCATTCCGCTCATTCTGTTCGGCGAGGCCTTCTGGCGACGGATCGTCAATTTCGAAGCGCTGGCCGAATTCGGTACCATCGCGCCGGAGGACATGGACCTCATCAGTTTCGCCGAAACTGCCGACGACGGCTGGCGGATCATTTCGGATTTCTACAACATCGACGGCTGAACCCACGCATATCCAGTCAACAAGAGCGCCCGCCCCACGGGATGGGGGCAGGCGTGGGGCGGGACGCTCTTCACTTCGCCTGAACGGGGGCGGTGTTCAGGCGCTTCGTGCCGGGAACATGCGGCGGCTTTCCCGGCAGATGGCATGACCGTCAGGGGAACGGACGGTCCGGCAGGTCATCGATGGAGATCATCCCATCCTTGTTCACGTCGAGACGGGCAAAGATTTTGTCGCCGAGCGCCTTGGCTTCGTCGCGGCTCACCTGGCCATTTTCGTCAGTGTCGGCGTGGCGTAGCATGAAGGAAGCGCGCATCGGGCGAGGCTCGTCGTCCTTGCCCTTCCCGAACCAGCCGCGGCCTTCACCGCGATCACCATCGCCACGTTCGGCATGATGCTTCCAGCCGCGGCCTTCGCCATCCTTCGGCGGGCCACGACGGTCGCCATTGGCGCCGTCTTCCATCATGGCCTGTTCCTTGCCATCGGCGGGCGGGTTGTTCTTGCGGAACTCTTCCATCCGGGCCTGCGCATAGGTGCGGAATTCGCGAGGGGTCACGGAGCCGTTCTTGTCGGTGTCGATGGTGTCGAAAATCTTCATGAAGCCGGCATCGGCTTCGGCCTTCGTCACCTTGCCGTCCTTGTCGGCATCGGCAAGCTTGAGCATGCGCACGAAGGCTGCATCGCCGCGCATGCCGCCATGCGGGCCATGGCCCATGGGGCCGCCCATCATTCCGGGGCCCGGGCGTCCGTCACGGTCGCCCCAGGGTGCGGCGTGAGCGATGCCGCCGATCAGCAGCAGGCTGCCCAGGGCGGCGACGGCGATCTTCTTGGCGTTCATATCTCTTCCTCTCGGTTGTTGGTGAGAAGAAATTACGCCCGCCAAGGCCTCACCGCCACTTAAAGGACGGTAAGGTAGATGAAACTTTGGTAAGTTTTGATGCTCAGAGGGCCTTGTTCAGCGCCGTCAGGAAGTGTTCCAGATCTTCCGTCAGATAGTCGATGTGGTCATCTTCCGAGCCGGCATATTCCCAGCTTTCGAGAACCGCTTCGGCCAGATTGTTCGGAACGATCAGAACGGTTTTCATGCCGCGTTCCTTCGGTGCCTTCAGGTTGCGGGGCAGATCCTCGAACATGGCGGCGCGGCTCGTGTCGACGCGGTTCAGCGCCACGAACTTGTCATAGGTCTCGCCGGCAGGCTTCGGCACGTAATCTGCTGCCACGATGTCGAAGATATCATCGAAATGGTCGAGAATGCCGAGCGCCCGCGCCGTGGCTTCGGCATGGGGCACGCTGCCATTGGTGAAGATGAATTTGCGGCCGGGAAGTGCCTTGATGGCTTCGCCCAGCTCCGGATGCGGCATCAGCGGCGAGTAATCGATGGAATGCGCCTTTTGAAGGAAAGCGTCGGGGTCCACCTTGTGGTGGACCATCAGCCCCTTCAGCGTCGTTCCATGCTCGAGATAATACTGCTTCTGCAGTTTCTTGGCCTCGATGGCATCCACCTGAAGCAAATCCGAAACGAAGGCCGTCATGTTTCGGTCGATCTGCGCAAAGAGATTGACGCGATGCGGATAAAGCGTGTTGTCGAGATCGAACACCCAGTCTCGGACATGGGCGAAATCGGCTGGGTTCGGAGCGTTCGTAAGCTGGGCCATGGGCGCTTTATGCACCGGGTAACGGCAAAAGAAAAGGTACGAACGTTTGCCTTGCGGAGCTTTCGATCCGTCCCACGTCATGCTACCGCAGGCCATGGAACTCTGGATCCCCATCACCATCGCCGCCGCCTTTCTGCAGAACCTGCGCTCGGCCCTCCAAAAACGCCTGCGATCCTCGCTCGGCACGCGCGGGGCAAGCTTCGTGCGCTTCGGTTTCGGCTTCCCGATTGCCGTTCTCTACGTCTCGTTTCTGCATGGCGTGATCGGCTATGACTTCCCCGCGCTGAACGGGCGCTTCGCGCTTTGGGCCGTCATCGGCGGGCTGGCGCAGATCTATGCGACGATCCTTCTGGTTCATCTGTTTTCACTTCGAAACTTTGCCGTCGGCACGGCCTATTCCAAAACGGAACCGGTGCAGGCCGCATTGTTCGGCTTCGTGCTTTTAGGCGAGAAGCTGACGACCGGTGCGGTTCTCGCCATTCTGGTCGGTGTCTTTGGCGTCATGCTCATTTCCATGGCGCGCTCGCCGCTTTCACCGAAAAGCCTGCTTACGTCGCTGACAAGCCGCACGGCGCTGATCGGCATCGCCTCGGGCGGCATCTTCGGCATTTCCGCCGTTGCCTATCGCAGTGCCGCTCTTGCGCTTGATGGGCCGAACGCCATCATGCAGGCGGCGGTGACGCTCGCCTGCGTCACCGGCTTCCAGACGGCTTATATGCTCGTCTGGATGCTGGCGACAGATCGCAGCGAAATCGGCCGCGTGGTGCGGTCCTGGCGTTCGTCCTCGCTGGTGGGGCTTGCCGGGGTGCTGGGCTCGGCTTGCTGGTTCACGGCCATGGCGCTCCAGCCGGTGGCCTATGTCCGGGCGCTCGGGCAGGTGGAGCTGATCTTCACCTTCGCGGCCTCGTGGTTCCTGTTCAAGGAGCGCTTGAACATCCGCGAACTGCTCGGTTGCCTGCTCATCGTCAGCGGTATTCTGGGCTTGCTTCTGGCCTGATCGCGCGTTCTTATTGGGCCACGGCGCACTTTCGACGGAGCCAGACGACTTTCTTGCCGTCAGATCGCGATATATCGTGCTAATTCATTGTCATCCTATGACCCTTTGAAGAGGCTCGCTATGAACACTGTCGTCAACCCCAACGATATCAGCGGCGTCGTGGAAGCCGACCGCAAGCATGTCTGGCACCATCTGAGCCAGCACAAGCAGTATGAAACGATTGATCCCCGCGTTTTCGTCGAAGGGCGCGGCATGAAGCTCTGGGACGCCAAGGGCCAGGAGTTTCTGGACGCCGTTTCCGGCGGCGTGTGGACCGTCAATGTCGGCTATGGCCGCGAGACCATTGCCAACGCCATCCGCGACCAGCTCATCAAGCTGAATTACTGGGCCGGTGCTGGCGGCAACGTGCCCGCCGCCCTCTTCGCCGAAAAGCTTCTGACCAAGATGCCCGGCATGAGCCGCGTCTATTATTCCAACTCCGGTTCCGAGGCCAACGAGAAGGTCTACAAGATGGTGCGCCAGATCGCGCATCGTCACCACGGCGGCAAGAAGTGGAAGATCCTCTATCGCGACCGGGATTACCACGGTACGACGATCGGCACGCTTGCAACGTCCGGCCAGGACCAGCGCGCCGCCCAGTACGGACCCTATCCGGATGGCTTCGTGCGCGTGCCGCATTGCCTCGAATACCGCAAGCAGTGGGATGTCGAGAACTACGGCGAACGCGCCGCTGACGCCATTGAGGAAGTCATCCTGCGCGAAGGGGCTGATACGATCGGCGCTATCGTTCTGGAACCGGTCACCGCTGGTGGTGGGGTCATCGTGCCGCCGAAGGGTTATTGGGAACGCGTGCAGGAAATCTGCAAGAAGTACGAAATCCTGCTGCATATCGATGAAGTCGTCTGCGGCGTCGGTCGCACGGGCAAATGGTTCGGCTACCAGAACTACGGTATCGAGCCGGATTTCGTGACCATGGCCAAGGGCCTTGCCTCCGGTTATGCGGCCATCTCCTGCACGGTCACCACCGAGCGCGTCTTCGATCTGTTCAAGGATGCGCCCGACGACACGATGAGCTATTTCCGCGATATCTCCACCTTCGGCGGCTGCACGGCCGGCCCCGCGGCGGCGCTGGAAAACATGCGTATCATCGAGGATGAAGGCCTGCTCGAAAACACCGTGGCAATGGGCGAACGCCTGATGGCCAACCTCGCCGCGCTCAAGGAAAAGCACGAAGTGATCGGCGATATTCGCGGCGCAGGCCTGTTCTGCGGTGCCGAACTCGTGGCTGATCGCGCCACCAAGGAGCCGGCAGACGAGAAGAAGGTTCAGGCCGTGGTCGGCGACTGCCTCGCGCAGGGCGTCATCATCGGCGCAACGAACCGCTCGCTGCCGGGCCTCAACAACACGCTGTGCCTCAGCCCGGCGCTGATCGCCACCGCCGCCGACATCGACGCGATCACCACCGCCATCGACAAGGCGCTGACCAAGGTCTTCGGTTGATCTTTTCGTAAATGAACGCTGGCGCTCTCAAGAGCGCCAGCCGCAAGGCCGCTCTAAAAGGGCGGTCTTTTTCATGGGTGCAACAGAGCCGCAAACGCGAAAACCGCGCTTTGCTATGCAAAACACGGATCGAACGTTTTCAATTTTTCATAAAAAAGCGAATGGCGCACCCGAAGAGATTCGAACTCCTGACCCCCAGATTCGTAGTCTGGTGCTCTATCCAGCTGAGCTACGGGTGCGTGCCGTTTCGGCGTTGCCAGCGGTGTTCCGTTGGCGTGGCGATCCTCTAAAACGTCGCCGGTTCGATTGCAAGCGAATTTCGATGCGTACTGACATTTTTTCGAAACAAAAAATGTAAGATGTTGATTTATATGTAAATATTAGATGCGCTTTTGGCGGTAGTCATCGAGCGATACGAGACGGTCGGGAATCTCGATGCGAAATTCCGTTCCGGGGGCGGATTTTTCCACCAGCGCAATCGTGCCGCCATGGGCCAGCACAAGCTCGCGGGCGATGGCAAGGCCAAGACCGGTGCCACCCGAGCGGACGCCACCGCGAAACGCCCTGAACAGGTTCTCACGGGCCTTGTCGGGCATGCCGGGACCGGTGTCGTCGATGGAGATGGCAACGACGGTGCCGCGTCTTTCGGCTGAGACGGTGATGCGGCGTGGCAGATCGGCATCGGCGGTCAGCGAGGCGAGCGCCTGATGGGCGTTGCGGCAGAGATTGTTGATGATGCGGAAGAGCTGCTCGCCGTCGGCGTCCACTTCCAGTTCGGGTTCGATGGCGATGACGAACTCGATGCCGCTGGCCGGTTCGATGCCGAGGATGTCGCGGACCTCGCGGGCGATCTCCGCCAGACACAAGCGCCGCCGCTTCGGTTCGGCCTCCGTGGTCTGCCCGTAGGACAGGACTTCGTTCGTGTAGCCCACGGCGCGGTCTATGGTGCGCAGAAGCTTGGGCGCGAAGCTGCGCACCATGGGGTCGTCCACATCCACCAGACGGTCCGACATAAGCTGGGCCGAGGCGAGAATGTTGCGCATGTCGTGATTGATCTTGGAAACGGCAAGGCCAAGATCGGCGAGGTTCTTCTGCTGTTTTAGTGTGTGCTGCAACTCGGTCTGCATGCTGGCGAGGTGCTGTCCGGCAATGGTCAGTTCGTCGCCGCCCGCTTCCGGTACCATGATGCGGGCGGGATCGCCCGGATCGGCGGAGAAATCGCGCATGTTATTGGTCAGCCGTCGCACCGGAAGGATCATCATGCGGTTGATCGCCACATAGATCAGGCCGGCGGTAATCAGCGAAATGATCAGAGAAATAGAGAAAACGTTGCGGGCATAGGTCAGCATGGCCCGGCGCAACGGTTCGTCGGGCATGATCAGTTCGATCGTCATGTCGCTGTCGCCGACGTGACCATAAACACGCATCAGCCGCCCGCCACCAAACAGCAGCGTATCCAGCGCATCGCTGACGGTGGCGATGACCCGCGCGTGGCCGACGTCATAGTGGCCGTCCACCTCACTCGGCATGTCCTCGGCCTTGGCCAGAAGGCGGGAGGTGCCGTCTTTGCGCAGCACGATGGCCCGGGCACCGGTGGCCATCAGTGTATCGGCCTGCACGGAAGGGGGAAGTTCGGCCTGCAGCCCGTCGATGACGACACCGGCAGCGGCGGCAATGGCAAGCTGGTCCTGTAGCCAGCGAAGTCGCATGGAGGCAACGGACGGCACGAAGATCAACACTTCGGCCAGCATGATGAACGCAATGGTCAGCGTCAGAAGCCGACCCGAGAGGCCGCGGAAAAAGCCGGGCAGGCGTTCTGCCGTGCGCTGCCTTTCCTCCGCTGCCGTTCTGTCTTCCATCGCCTGAATGTGCCTTTCTGGCATTGCGCCGCCGAAGGGGTTTCCCTGCGGCGGCGAATTGTTGCACTTATTCTAAAGCGCTTCGTGGCGATTTCCAGTCCTGAAACCGGGCGAGGATGCCGCATCCTTGCGAAAAGACGACCTGTCAGAACTCCTGCCAGTCGCCGCCGGCCTTTGCGGGCTGTCCCCCACCGAAGGCCTGTGCCGCCTTGGCCATCATTTGGCGGGCAGGGGAGGCGACGGGAGTCGCCCGCGTCTGGTTGACGGCGGTGGGCCGTGCAAAGCCGCGCTCGCCTATGCGGAAGCGATCGACAAGTGTCAGGAGTTGTGCAGCATCGGCGGAAAGGCGGTGGGTCGCGGCAGAGGTTTCCTCCACCATGGCGGCGTTCTGCTGGGTGACCTGGTCCATCTGGTTGATGGCGGCATTGATTTCCTTCAGGCCCGAAGCCTGCTCGCCGGCTGCTGTGGCAATCGACTGGATGCGGTCGTTGATCTTCTGGACATGGCTTTCGATTTCCGACAGTGCCTCACCGGTGCGTTGAACGAGGGTCACGCCGCTTTTTACGGCTTCGCCGGAACGCGAAATCAGGGCCTTGATATCCTTGGCGGCGGTGGCGGAACGCTGGGCCAGTTCGCGCACTTCCTGGGCCACGACGGCAAAGCCCTTGCCGGCCTCACCGGCCCGGGCCGCTTCGACGCCCGCGTTCAGTGCCAGAAGGTTGGTCTGGAAGGCGATTTCGTCGATGACGTTGATGATCTGGGTGATGCCGTCCGAAGCGGACTCGATGCGCTCCATGGCGGAGACGGCATCGCGCACGATGAGGCCGGATTCGGCGGCGCTGCGGTTGGCAGCGGCCACCATGGCACTTGCCTCGCGGGCCCGGTCGGTGGATGTCGTCACGACGACGGTGATTTCGTCGAGCGCAGCGGAGGTTTCTTCCAGTGCTGCGGCCTGCTGCTCCGTGCGCTTGGAAAGATCGTCTGCGGCGTGGCGCAATTCGCTGGCATTGGCCTCGATCCCGCCGGTGCCCGCCCGCACATCCGCAAGCGCCGAGCGCAGTTCTGCAACGGCGCTGTTGAAGTTGGTCTGGAGGTCCGCGAACGCGCCGCGAAGATCACCGCGCATGCCTTCGGTCAGATCGCCCTTGGCAAGGAAGGCGACGGCTTCGCTGGTCTGCTTCAGGCCGTCTTCGACACCGGCCAGCAAACCGTTGACGTTGGCGGCGAAGCGGTCGAGGTTTTCGTCACCGTAAACCTTGTCGATGCGGCGAGAGAAGTCGCCATTGGCGGCAGCGGCAACGACTGTGGAGAGCCCTGCCTGCAAATCGTCGCTGCGGGCCCGCATGACCTTTTCCTCGCGGCCATGGCGTTCGATTTCAAGACCATTGTCCCGGAACACGGCAACGGCTGCAGCCATAGCGCCGATTTCATCGCGGCGGCCGGCATGGGGAATGGCGGCGTTATGGTGGCCATCGGCAACGGCGCGCATGGCGCCGGTGATATCGCGGATCGGGCCGCTGATCTGGCGGTTGGCGACATAAAAGCCCGCGGCGGTGCCGGTGATGATACCAAGCGCGGTCAGGCCAAGCACGGCCTGCACGATCATTGCGGAGAAGCTGGCAAGACTCGCCGTCACGGCGGCAAGTTCGGCCTTGTCGGCGTCGACAATCGCGTCGATGGCGGCCTGAAAGGCCTTGCGGTTTGCGCGGTTCGCCTCGTTGTTGCCCTGCGTGTTAGCGGCCTGCGGGCCTTCCGTCGCGGCTAGGCGAACGGTTTCGGAGCGGAATGTTTCGAACTCCTTGGCCTGTGCTGTCATCTTGTCGAAGGCGGCGCGCTGGGCGTCGGGCACGGCCTTGGACCAGCTCGCGAGCAGGCTTTGCATGTCGGTGAGGTTCTTGAGCAGGCCATCGCCGAACTTCTTGGCGTCGTCGGAAGTCTTTGAAGCATAGATGCCGCGGGCTTCCATCACCACCGCCGTCACAAGGCGGTTCAGCCGTTCGCCCTGATACGCGCGTGTAGCCGCGGCCTCATAGGCCTGCGATTTGTTGCGATACTCAGAAAGAGCATAGAGCGACAGCCCGCTGACAAGCGCGGCCATGAGGCTCGCGAAAGCCACGAGCAGATTGATTTTACGGCCGATGTTCACTGGTATCCTCCACGACGGTCTGCCTGTCGCGGTCACTTCCCCCCAAAAAAGTGAACGCGGCGCTTAAATTAGGAGAGAGTTTATGATGCGAAGCTTAACGAAGCGTTCGACAAAAGTCTGGAGCGCCTGTGCCGCAAGCTTTCTGGCGGCGCTGAATTGACTTTTTCGCCCGCTTGCCCTTATAAGCCGCCGACGTCCGGATGCTTGCCGTTTTCCTATGGGAAAAGGCGCCAGCGCCGTTCGGCTATCAAAACGCGCAAATCAAGAAGGGCCGCACTCCGCGGTATTTAAATAACATGGCTACCAAGCGTACCTACCAGCCCTCCAAGCTTGTTCGCAAGCGCCGTCACGGTTTCCGTGCACGCATGGCCACCAAGGGCGGCCGCGCCGTTCTCAACGCTCGCCGCGGTCGCGGTCGTAAGCGTCTTTCGGCGTAATGCATCGCGCACCCCGAGCCTTTTCGAATGTTCGGGGATGACCGCGCCGGTTCGGGTTCCGGCCCGTGCGGCGCTCTCCTTGAGGACGCCGCATGACGGACTCCAGACTTGCAGAGAAGAAGCCCGGGCGGCTGAAGAGCCGGCCGGAATTCCTCGCCGTCAGAGAGGGCGAGAAACGCCGGGGACCCTTGTTTCTCCTCGAGGTGCTCGATCGGCGGCTTCCGGAAACACTCCCGCGTGCCGGCTTCACCGTAACGAAGAAGCAGGGCAATGCAGTCGAGCGAAACCGGATGAAGCGGCGTCTGAAAGAAGCCGTTCGGCTTCATGCCGCAATTGCAATGCAGCCCGGACATGATTATGTGATCGTCGCCCGTCGGGAGGCGCTGGCGGCGCCGTTCGACCAATTGGCAAACGAACTTGTCGCGCGCGTGAACGGCCGGCCCGGCCCGAAGCGGAGCAAGGGCCACGGCCCCAGGAAAGAGTGATGGAAAAGAACCGTAATTATCTGGTGGCGATCGCCCTGTCCGTGGTCATCGTGCTGGCCTGGCAGTTTCTTTACATGAACCCGCGTCTGGAGGCCCGCCGCGCCCAGGAAGCGGAGCTGGCTGCCAAGACACAGGCTCAGACGACAACCGCCACGCCTGCCACATCGACGCCGGCGACGCCAGGCGCTGCCATCATTCCCTCCTCGCCGGCACCGCTGCTGCCGATGAGCCGCGACGAAGCTGTGGCCCGCACGGCCCGCGTGGAGATCGATACGCCCTCCATCACCGGTTCCGTCAACCTGACGGGTGCGCGGCTCGATGATATCCGTCTCAAGGATTATCGCGAGACCGTCGACAAGACGAGCCCGATCATCACGCTGTTTTCGCCTTCCGATACCAAAGACGGCTATTTCGCCGAACTGGGCTTTGTGAAAAGCGATAACTCCGGCACGGTACCCGGCCCGACGACGGTGTGGGAAGTGGCGGAAGGCTCGAAGCTGACGCCGGCCGCCCCGGTTACGCTGCGCTTCGTGAACGAGAAGGGTGTCACCTTTACCCGCAAGATCGAGGTGGATGACCACTATCTTTTCACCGTGACCGACCGCATCGAGAATGCTGGCGCGGAAGCTGTGACGCTATCCTCCTACGGCCGCATTACCCGCTACAACAAGCCGACGACGCCTTCCATCTACGTCCTGCATGAAGGCTTCCTCGGCGTGATCGGTGCAGACGGTTCCTTTGTGGAAGAAAAGTACAAGGACATCGAGGAAACGCCCTTCGTCAATCCGAAGGCAACCGGCGGCTGGGTCGGCATCACCGACAAGTACTGGGCCTCGGCGCTCGTGCCGCCGCAGAAGACGGCCTATGATTCCCGCTTCTCGCATTTCAGTGATGGTCAGTCCCGCTATCAGGCCGACTATCGTGGCGACGAGGTTTCTGTCGCTCCCGGCCAGCCGGTCGAGTTGCAGTCCCGAGTCTTCGCCGGCGCCAAGGAAGTGCCGATCGTCGATTCCTATCGGAGCCAGTATGAAATCCCGCGCTTCGACCTGATGATCGACTGGGGCTGGTTCTACTTCATCACCAAGCCGATGTTCAAAATGATGGATTATTTCTATCGCTACATCGGCAATTTCGGCCTTGCCATCCTGCTGACCACCGTCGTGGTGAAGCTGCTCTTCTTCCCGCTCGCCAGCAAGCAGTATGCCTCCATGGCGAACATGAAGCGCGTGCAGCCGAAGCTCGAGGAACTGAAGGCCAAGTTCGGTGATGATCGCATGGGTCTCCAGCAGGCGATGATGGAGGTCTACAAGACCGAGAAGATCAATCCGCTTGCCGGCTGCTGGCCGCTGGTTCTGCAGATCCCGGTGTTCTTCGCGCTTTACAAGGTGATCTATGTCACCATCGAAATGCGCCACGCACCGTTCTTCGGCTGGATTCAGGATCTTTCCGCGCCGGACCCGACGAGCTTCATCAACCTGTTCGGTCTCCTGCCGTTCGCAGCGCCGACGTTCCTGCATCTGGGCGTCTGGCCCATCATCATGGGTATCACCATGTTCGTGCAGATGCGCATGAACCCGACGCCGCCCGATCCGACGCAGGCGATGATCTTCACCTGGATGCCGCTCGTCTTCACCTTCATGCTGGCCAGCTTCCCCGCCGGTCTGGTGATCTACTGGGCCTGGAACAACACGCTTTCTGTAACCCAGCAGGCGCTGATCATGAAGAAGCACGGCGCAAAGATCGAGCTGTTCGACAATATCAAGGGCCTGTTCCGACGAAAGGGATCGGCTGCTTCGAAAAAATGACCTTCGAACCCCGGGGCAGGTCCCCGGGGTTTTGCTTCATGGGCGGACAAGCCGCCTGGACTGAAAAGGATGCGTGCAGCCATGGCAGACACCGACAGCAAGACCGTCAGGCCGATCTTCGGCAATCCGTGGATCTTTATCCGCGGCGTTCCCGCCATGAAGTTCCTGCCGCCGGAAGGGCCGCCGGAAGTGGCCTTTGCCGGGCGCTCCAATGTTGGCAAGTCTTCGCTGATCAATGCGCTGGTTGGCCAGAAGGGGCTGGCCCGCACCTCGAACACGCCGGGCCGCACCCAGGAGCTCAATTACTTCGTTCCCAACGGCTATTCCGGCGAAGGCGACGACCTGCCGCCGGCCGCTCTGGTCGATATGCCCGGCTACGGCTACGCGCAGGCGCCGAAGGAACAGGTAGACGCCTGGACGAAGCTCGTCTTCGATTATCTGCGCGGCCGCGCCACGCTGAAGCGCGTCTATGTGCTGATCGACAGCCGCCACGGTATCAAGAAGAATGACGATGAGGTTCTGACGCTGCTGGACAAGGCGGCTGTCTCCTACCAGATCGTTCTCACGAAGACTGACAAGATCAAGGCTGCGGGCGTGCCAAAGCTTTTGGCGGAAACAGCGGCAAAGATCGCCAAGCATCCGGCTGCCTATCCGGAAATCCTGGCGACGTCCTCGGAAAAGGCCTCCGGTCTCGACGAACTGCGAGCCGAAATCGCCAGGACCGTCGGCTTGGTGGGCTGAAGGCTTTATTTGCCGGGCGCGACGGCAAGCGTCGCGCCATTGTCCATCAGCCGCTTCATCTCATCATCGAGTGCGATGAAACCATCGGTGGGCAGCTCGCCGACAAGGTGTGCTTGGTTCGACGTGTCGATGATCCAGATATTCGTGAGTGTCGAGCTCGTCATGGAGGCTCCAACGGCAATGCGTGCAGCGACCGGGTCGTAAGCCGCAGTCACGACCGGAAGCGGGGCCACCGTCTTCACGGGGGTCTGCATCGCGAAAATCGTATAGATGGCGAGAATGCCGAGCGCAGTCACTCCTATCCCGCGCCACAGGGCGAAGGAATGCCAGAGGGTGCGGTGGGGCTGGTTTAACTCAACGACGGCTGGTGCACCGGAAATGCGCGAGCTTGCGGCGATAAGCCAGGGGTCGGCCTCGCTGTCATCCAGGTCGCTTAGATTATCCTGCCAGCGCCGAACCATTGCCGCAAACTGCCTGTCTGTCTTGAGGCGTGCAGCGACAACACGTTCCATATCCGGAGCCAGGGCACCGAGCACATACTCGCCGGCCAGAACTTCATCATGAGCGCCGCTGCCGGTCCCTCCCACGGGTGTCGTCATTTGTCTGTTCCTGCTGCCCGGATTTCGCGAACTCTTCCGGTTCACGTTGTTAATCATTTTTCCTGCTTTGCTGCGTCTGTCAATTCCTGCAAACGCCGCACGATGAAGAGAATGTCATAAGAACGTAATATTTTGCCGGATTATTCCCTCTCGGTCGAACTTGGTCTAAAAGGCCGCGACATGAACCGCATGGAGGATTGCATGAGCGCTTCGGAAAGTGAAACCCAGGCCCGGCTTCTGGCGCAGGCGCTGCCCTTCATGCAGCGATATGAGAACAAGACCATTGTCGTGAAATATGGCGGCCACGCCATGGGCAATGCCGAACTCGGCAAGGCCTTCGCGGGCGATGTCGCGCTGTTGAAGCAGTCGGGTGTCAATCCGATTGTCGTGCATGGCGGAGGCCCGCAGATCGGCGCGATGCTGACCAAGATGGGCATTGAATCCAAGTTCGAAGGCGGCCTGCGCGTGACCGACCAGAAGACGGTCGAGATCGTCGAAATGGTGCTGGCCGGATCGATCAACAAGGAAATCGTCGCGCTGATCAACCAGACGGGCGAATGGGCGATCGGCCTGTGCGGCAAGGATGGCAATATGGTTTTCGCCGAGAAGGCGAACAAGACCTTCCGCGATCCCGACAGCAATATCGAACGCGTGCTCGATCTTGGCTTTGTCGGGGAGGTGGTCGAGGTTGACCGCACCCTGCTCGACCTGCTCGCCAAGTCGGAAATGATCCCGGTCATCGCGCCGGTTGCGCCGGGCCGTGACGGCCACACCTACAACATCAACGCCGATACATTTGCCGGCGCCATTGCCGGCGCGCTGTGTGCCACCCGCCTTCTGTTCCTGACGGACGTGCCGGGCGTGCTCGACAAGAACGGCGAACTCATCAAGGAACTCTCCGTCGCCCAGGCCCGCGCGCTGATTGCCGACGGCACGATTTCCGGCGGTATGATCCCGAAGGTCGAAACCTGCATCGAGGCGATCCAGGCCGGCGTTCAGGGCGTTGTCATCCTCAACGGCAAGACGGCCCATGCCGTCCTCCTCGAAATCTTCACCGAAGGCGGTGCGGGCACGCTGATCGTTCCCTGATCGTGGCCTTCGCCAATGTCCTGAAATGACGAAACCCGCCGGGAGACCGGCGGGTTTCGCATATTCGGACGGGCCTGATTAGGGGGGCTGACCCGTCCGCTATTCGCGGTGCTTATTCCGCCGGCTGAACCTGTGCGATGGCCGGCTCGGCGTCGATGGTCTTGCCGGCCATTGCAGCGTGGAACACTTCTTCATCCAGTTCGCCTTCCCAGCGGGCGACGACGACGGTGGCGACCGCATTGCCGATGAAGTTTGTGATGGCGCGGCATTCCGACATGAAGCGGTCGATGCCGAGGATGAGCGCCATGCCTGCGACCGGGACCGAGGGAACGACCGATAGCGTGGCGGCCAGCGTGATGAAGCCCGCACCGGTAATGCCGGCAGCGCCCTTGGACGACAGCATGGCGACGAGCAGCAGCAGGATCTGCTGGCCGAAGGTCAGGTGAATGTCGGTGGCCTGGGCGATGAAAAGCGCCGCCAGCGTCATGTAGATGTTGGTGCCGTCGAGATTGAAGGAGTAACCAGTCGGGATGACGAGACCGACGACGGAACGCTTGCAGCCCGCCTTTTCCATCTTGCTCATCAGGCCCGGCAGGGCGGCTTCCGAGGAAGAGGTGCCGAGCACGAGCAGGATTTCTTCCTTGATATAGCGAATGAGTGCGAAGATCGAGAAGCCGTTATATTTGGCCACGGCGCCGAGGACGACCACCACGAACAGGACTGAGGTGATGTAGAAGGTACCGATGAGGAAGGCGAGGTTGGTGACGGAGCCGATACCGTATTTGCCGATGGTGAAGGCCATGGCGCCGAACGCACCGATCGGGGCAGCCTTCATCAGGATCGCGACCAGCTTGAAGATCGGGTACATCAGGGCGTGCATGAAATCGACGACGGGCTTGCCACGCTCGCCGACGATGCCCAGCGAAATGCCGAACAGCACCGAGAAGAACAGCACCTGCAGGATGTCGCCCGAGGCGAAGGCGCCGACGATGGTGGTCGGGATGATACCCATCAGGAAGCCGGTGATGGTCGATTCATGCGCCTTGGCGGCGTAATCGGCCACGGCCTTGCCGTCGAGCGATGCCGGGTCGATATGCATGCCGGTGCCCGGCTGCAGCGTGTTGGCAACGATCAGGCCGACGATCAGCGCCAGCGTCGAGAAAGTCAGGAAGTAGAGCATCGCCTTGCCAGCGACGCGGCCCACCTTCTTCATGTCACTCATACCGGCAATGCCGGTGGAAACGGTGAGGAAGATGACGGGTGCGATGATCATCTTGACGAGCTTGATGAAGGCGTCGCCAAGCGGTTTCAGTTCAGCGCCGAGGTCCGGCCAGAAGTGACCGAGCGTGATGCCGGCGGCAATGGCCACCAGAACCTGGAAATAGAGCAGCTTGTAAAAAGGCGTATGGACGTGGCGCGCCGCCACGATCTTCTCATCGATCATGATGTCCTCCTTGGCGGGCCTGCCCGGTTCCCCGGCCTCCGAGGCGCGCCTGTGTTGCGTCACAGCCGTCCCGCGGCTGTTCGCTTCTCTCTTCGCAAGGCGCGTGCCAGTTTTGATGCTTCTTCTAAGGTATTGAAAGTAAGTAATTATTATTCTAAGCTTGTGAATAAATGCCGCCTTTGTGCGGAAATCCACACAAGACATCTTGCGCGCCGTGCGGAAAGGCGCACAATATTCGCATGTCAGAAACGCTCTCTTTCCCTGTCGATAACCTGCGACGAAGCGCACGTCGTCAATGGATTGTGTTTGCGGCTATCGCTATTGCGCTGGGGGCTGTAGCGCTCTGGTTTGCCGGTGAAATCGGTCGCGGGCGGGCGATACGGGAATTGCAGGTGCAGGCGCAGACCGATGCCGCCCTCAAGGTGGCGTTGCTCAATGCGGCCATGGAGCGGCCGCGGGCCCTGCCGCTCATTCTGGCCGGCGATAGCGATATTCGCGATGCGCTCGAAAGCCGCGCAGCGCCCCTGCTGGAACGGGTAAACCACAAGCTGGAAGGCCTGATTGTCGGAACGCAGGCCTCCGTCATCTATGTCATCGGCCCTGATGGGGTGGCGATTGCTGCCAGCAATTTTCGCGAACCGGACAGTTTTGTTGGGTCAAGTTACGCCTTTCGCGACTATTTCGGTCATGCCATGGCGGATGGCGGCACCGAGCAATATGCGCTGGGCACGGTCAGCCGCCGGCCGGGTCTTTACATCTCGCGGCGGGTGGAAAGCGTAAGCGGCAAACCGCTCGGCGTCGTCGTCGCCAAGGTGGAGTTCAACCGGCTGGAAGCGGACTGGAGCATTGGCGGACGTCCCGTCTATGTCACCGACCGGCGAGGCATCGTGCTGATGACCAGCGTTTCCGACTGGCGCTTCCTGACGATCGACCCGATCCCAGACACGCAAAAGGCGGCCATTGCCGAAAGCCTGCAATTCGGTGACGCGCGGCTGGCGCTGTTGCCCTTCAGGCCCGCGGAACGGCTGAACGACGACGAGGAGTTGGTGCGCAACGAAAGCGGTGTCGAATGGCTCCATCTCGGCCTGCCGGTGCCGACCACGGAATGGAAACTGCATTTTCTGCTGCCGGTGGACGCGGCGATCGAAGCAGCCATTTGGCAGGACCGGTCGCTTGCCTTTGCCACGCTTCTGCCCGGTATCGGCCTTGCTGGATTCGTGCTGCGGCGGCGCCAGCGGGCATTGCGCAAGATTGAGGTTGAGCGAGCGGCGCGCGAGGAACTTGAACAGCGCGTGGAAACCCGCACCCGCGACCTGACGGCGGCACGCGACCGGTTGCAGGCCGAAATATCCGACCACGAGCGCACGGGTCGCAAGCTGCAAAGCGTGCAGCAGGATCTGGTGCAGGCCAACCGTCTTGCCATTCTCGGCCAGGTGGCGGCGGGCGTCGCGCATGAAATTAACCAGCCGGTCGCGACGATCCGCGCCTTTGCCGATAATGGCCAGACGTTGATCGCGCGCGGGCGGCTTTCAGAAGCCGGTGAGAACCTCGAGCAGATCGCCGCCCTGACCGAGCGCATCGGCACCATTACAGCCGATCTCAAGACGCTCGCCCGCAAGGGCCGCTCCGCCGCCGGTCCAACCGGCGTGAAGGACGTGATCGAGGGTGCGGTTCTCCTGCTGCGCAGCCGCTTTGCCGGTCACATGGGCGCGCTCGACATCGTTTTGCCGCCGGCCGGCCTCAAGGTCTCCGGCAGCCGTGTGCGGCTGGAGCAGATCATCATCAACCTTCTGCAAAATGCGTTGGAGGCCGTGGGGGGGCGTGAAGGCGCACGCGTCTCGGTTCGCGTGCGGGAAGAGGGGGCGGATGAAATCGTGCTGACCGTTGCCGATAATGGTCCGGGCATCGCGCCCGAAATTCGCGAGGCGCTGTTTACCCCGTTCAACACATCGAAGGAGGCCGGGCTTGGTCTCGGTCTGGTCATTTCCCGTGAAATCGCTGCCGATTATGGCGGAAGCATCACGGTGGAAAGCGGGCCGGAGGGTGCCTCCTTTGCCGTTCACCTGAGGAGAGCCTGATCCATGGAAGCGCTCGGTCCCGTTCTTCTGGTCGACGACGACGCCCAGCTTCGCAAGGCCATGACCCAGACGCTCGATCTGGCAGGCTTTCTGGTCACGCCGCTCGCGAGTGCGGCGGACGTCCTGCAGAAGATCACGCCGGATTTCGCCGGCATCGTCATCTCGGATATCCGCATGCCGGGCATTGACGGCTTGCAGCTTTTCGAGCGGCTGCGTGCCATGGACCCAGACCTGCCGGTCATTCTCGTGACCGGTCACGGCGATATTCCGATGGCGGTCCGCGCCATTCAGGAAGGGGCCTATGATTTCATCGCCAAGCCCTTCCCGGCGGACCGGTTGGTGCAGAGCGCCCTGCGCGCCATGGAAAAGCGCCGCCTTATCATCGAAAACCGCACCCTGCGGCTCGCCGCCGAAAAAGCGGAGGGCGATGCGCCGTTGATTGGCCAGACACCGGCCATGGAGCGGTTGCGCCACACCATTCGCCACATCGCCAATACCGATGTCGATGTGCTGGTGGCCGGTGAAACCGGCAGCGGCAAGGAAGTGGTGGCCACGCTGCTGCACCGCTGGAGCCGCCGTGCCTCTGGTCATTTCGTGGCACTGAACTGTGGTGCGCTGCCGGAAAGCGTCATCGAGGCCGAACTGTTCGGTCATGAGGCCGGGGCCTTCACCGGTGCGCAGAAGAAGCGCGTCGGGCGCATCGAATATGCCAGCGGTGGCACGCTGTTTCTCGATGAGATCGAGAGCATGCCGCTGTCGGCCCAGGTCAAGATGCTGCGGGTTCTGGAAAAGCGCGAGGTTTCACCGCTTGGCGTCAACGAGGTGCGCCCGGTCGATCTGCGCGTTGTCGCCGCCGCCAAGATCGATCTCGGCAATCCGGCCGAGCGCGGCGATTTCCGCGAGGACCTGTTCTTCCGGTTGAACGTTGTCACGCTGTCGATTCCGCCGCTGCGCGAGCGCCGCGAGGATGTGCCGCTTCTCTATGCCCATTTCGCTGCCCGCGCGGCGGCCCGCTTCAACCGCGAGATGCCTGCGATCACGCCCTCGGTGGCTCGCCATCTGGCCGAACATTCCTGGCCCGGTAATGTCCGCGAACTCGGCCACTTTGCCGAACGCGTTGTGCTGGGGCTTGAGGATGGCGCGCCTGCGGGCTCCCCATCGCCCGCACGTGCCGCCAGTGGAACGCTGCCGGAACGGATCGACCGCTACGAGGCCGAGATCATCCGCGAGACGCTGACGGAACAGAAAGGCGACGTGGCCGGCACTGTCGAGGCGCTCGGTATCGCTCGCAAGACCTTCTATGACAAGCTCCAGCGTCACGGCATCAATCGCACGGATTACGTCGGCGACTGAGCCATGTCCCGTCGTTCGATGAGGCGGTCTTCCGTCAGGCGGCACGCAATGAGAGCGGCCTCCGGAGGCGCATGACCGGCAAGGATGGCGTGCAGATAGCTGCCGGCAAATGTGTCGCCCGCGCCGATCGTATCGGCCAGTTGCAGCCGTTCGGGCGGTGGCACCAGCCGGATCGCTTCATTGTCCATCAGCCGCACGGGGTCCGGCCCGTCGGTGATGACGAAATGCGAAAGCCGCGCGCCGGCAATGCGGTGCGCCACGGACCAGAGATCTGCATAGTCATGCCCCGCCATGTCCGCTGCCGAGCCGATGAGAACGTCGGCAGGGCGAGCGGCTTCCTTCGCCGGGAACTGGGCGATGGAAAGCGGCGCCTTCTCCATCGCAGCGAGCAGGCCGGGGCCGCATTCGCTGGCGTTGACGTAGATGGCATCGGCATCGACCGCACCGTAGAGATCGGCGGCCAGCCGCTTGCGGTTCGGCGGCGCGATGATGGTGCGTTCGCCGGTCGGGTCGAGCAGAATGTCGGCGACGGCGGTCTCGCCGGGGATCATCGAGACCTGCGTGGTATCGAAGCCCATGGCCTCAAGCGTTAAAAGGGCTCGGCGGCCCGTCTCGTCGTCCGTCAGGTGGCCGGCGATGGTCACGGCATGGCCAAGGCGCAGCAGTTGTGCGCCGGTGTGGAACGCGCCGCCGCCAAGTCGCACCTCACGGTTCACACAGGATAGCCTACCGCCGGGGATCAGCGGTCGGTCGAGGTGCCAGACCCTGTCGTGGTTGATGTTTCCGGCAACGAGTATATGCGCCATTGGGCTTTAATCCTGCGAAGCAAAGCTTTCGATGCGGATGTCGTTGAGAATTTTGAGGCCGAAAATGCTCATGGCAAAGCCGGCGACACCGTTCAACGCCCGCGTCAACCTGGTGTAATAACGGCGGCTGATGCCCGAGGACAGGGTAAGAGCGACGATACCGTACCAAACGAAGGCCTGAACGCCGACGATAACGAGAACCGCGCCATAAAACCACACCGGCGCGTGCGCCGGCACCACCAGCGCAAACACGCTGGTCCAGAAGATCGCCGATTTCGGATTGCTGAGCGTGGTGATGAAGCCCGCGAAGAAGGGTTGACGATAGACGGGCGGTGTCCCGGAGGCGGTGGCCGCCTGCCTGCCGAGGGTGGAACGCAACAATTTGTAACCCACCCACAACAGATAGAGCGCGCCAGCCAGACGGATGGCCCGGTAGACGGCACCGGCTTCCAGCAGGACGATGCCGATTCCCGCGAGGCTGAGCGACACCCAGATGAGCGAGGCCAGCGCGATGCCGCCCGCCACCTGCAGACCGGCGCGGCGCGAAATGCCAGCGGCGCAATAGCTGACGGCGACCGTGTTCGGTCCCGGCACCATGGCCATGAGAAGATGAATGGCGGCGAGGTGGGCAAGCGTTGGCAGAAGGTCCATGGACGGGTCATCCGGAGTTTGGCGGGGAAGGCCACTATTCTCCCGGCGGTTGCCTGGCGCAAGGGCTGGTGCGAAAGGATTGCTGATGAAAGTGATAAGGTGGGGCATGGGCTCTGGCTGCATCATTTGCGCCCGGTTCATTCCTGTGCGATAGACTGTGCATTCCGGCAAGAAAACAAGAAACTGGCACTGCATGAGGCCGGTATTGTCTGAGGAATGAACGGTTGAACCCGCTGCCCAATCTGCGCCAGCTCCGTTATCTGGTTGCCCTCGCCGATCACCTCCATTTCGGCGAGGCGGCGGAAGCCTGCCAGGTCACGCAATCCACCCTCTCCGCCGGTATTCAGGAACTGGAATCGTTGCTCGGCGTGCCGGTAGCCGAGCGCACCAAGCGTTCCGTCATGATCACGCCGGTCGGCCGGCGTATTGTCGAACGTGCGCGCTTCATCCTGCGGGATGCCGAGGAACTGGTGGAAATCGGTGCCCGGGCCGCCAATCCGCTCTCCGGCCGGCTGGAGCTTGGCGTCATTCCCACCATCGGCCCCTTCCTGCTGCCCAAGCTCGTGCCGCACATTATTGGCCTTTTCCCAGACATGCGCCTCATTCTGCGTGAGGACAAAACCGGAGAGTTGCTGGAGCGGCTTCATGCCGGCCGGCTCGATCTGGTGCTGATGGCCTTCCCCTACGAGGCGGAAGGGTGTGAAACCTTCATGCTGTTTTCCGATGGTTACCGGCTGGCCTGCAACCCTGACGACCGACTGGCTGCGCTCGAAAGCGTGAGCAATGAGGATGTGCGCGGCGTGCCGATCATGCTGCTTGAAAAGGACCATTGCCTGCACAGCCATGCGCTGCCCTTCCTCAAGGGTCTGTCGGGTCAGGCCGTCACGACCTTTCAGGGCACCAGTCTCTACACACTGGTGGCCATGGTTGCCGAAGGGCTGGGCGCGACGCTTGTCCCGGATCTGGCGATTGCCAGCGGCCTTCTCAACGAAAGCAATGTCATCACCCTGCCGCTGGCGGAAAGCGAAGGTGCCGTGCGTCAGATCGGGCTTTGCTGGCGCAAGAATTCCTCGCGCGCTGCCGAGTTCCGCGAACTGGGCGCTGCCATCCGTAACTGGGCGGAAAGCCACATTGCCCCGCTCGGCAACGTCTCATCCCGTCCATCGGACTGGCTGCCCGACCGCACGGTATCGTGAACGCTGCTCACGGGAAATCGTTGTTGCAGCGCATACGAAAAACAGCGGTTCGTTAACGATGACCGCCGATTGACGACTTGCCCTTCGGTCGCTGGTATTTGTCGAAAATTCATTTTGAAACAGCGGCTTGAATGGCTATGCGCTTGATGGGGAACGGGATTTCCCTGTTTTGCGCCAAGGTTGCAGCGCGCAATGGCGCGAAGATTCCGGTGAGTCTTAGTCTCTTGGGTAATTGCTTTTCGCACACCGGTGATTATTGCAGGCATAAGTGTGCTCGTGGATGCTTATGGCGTCCGCGCACCTTGGGTTGAGGAAATCAGGGTTTTACGACCATTACGCAAAGAGGGATTGCCTATGCTTCGTGACCGCGTGCGCCGCAAAGCGCTTCTGGATAAAGTGGTGAGTGCCGAAGAGGCAGCCTCGCTGGTAAAGAACGGTAGCCGTCTCGGCATGAGCGGCTTCACCCGCGCCGGTGAGGCAAAGGTCGTGCCGCCGGCTCTCGTCGAGCGCGCCAAGAATGACGGCCTCAAGATCGAGCTGTTCACCGGCGCTTCGCTGGGTAACGACATGGACGGCAAGATGGCCGCCGCCCACCTTTTGACCCGCCGTTCGCCCTTCCAGGCTGACCCGGTCATGCGCAAGGCGATCAACAACGGCGAGATCATGTTCATCGATCAGCACCTGTCGCTGACCGCTGAAGCCATGCGCGCCGACCAGATCAAGAAGGTCGATACCGCCGTTATCGAAGCCTGCGCCATTACCGAAGACGGTTACATCGTTCCGACCAGCTCGGTCGGCAACTCCGCAACCTTCGCGCTCGACGCCGACCAGATCATCGTCGAACTGAACCTGGCCCATACGGACCAGCTCGAAGGCATGCACGATGTCTACATTCCGGAAAAGCGTCCGAACCGCACGCCGATCCAGATCAACTCCACGATGGACCGCATCGGCGTTCCGTATTTCGCCGTCGATCCGTCGAAGATTGCGGCAATCGTGGAAACCAACATTCCCGACAGCGCCGCCAACAATCTGCCGCCGGATGAAGAAACCGCGCAGATCGCCGGCCACCTGCTCGACTTCCTCAAGAACGAAGTGAAGCAAGGCCGTCTGACCCACTCGCTGCGCCCCATGCAGTGCGGTATCGGCACGATTGCCAACGCGGTCATGTCCGGCTTCCAGGACTCGCCGTTCTACGATCTGGAAATGTACTCGGAAGTTCTGCAGGACTCGACCTTCGAACTGTTCGACAGCGGCAAGCTGCTGCGCGCTTCCACGACTTCGTTCTCGCTCTCCGCAGCCACGAACGATCACGTGATGGCGAACCTTGCCGCCTTCAAGGAAAAGATCATTCTGCGCCCGCAGGAAATTTCCAACAACCCGGAAATCTCCCGTCGCCTCGGCCTGATCTGCATCAACACCGCGCTTGAGTTCGATATCTACGGCAACGTCAACTCGACGCATGTCGGCGGCACGCACATGATGAACGGCATCGGCGGTTCGGGTGACTTCGCACGTTCCGGCCAGATGTCGATCTTCGTCACGAAGTCGATCGCCAAGGAAGGCAAGATCTCCTCGATCGTCCCGATGGTCGCCCATATCGACCACACGGAACACGACGTTGCCGTCGTTGCCACCGAAATCGGTCTCGCCGACCTGCGTGGCCTTGCACCGCGCGAGCGCGCACCCCTCATCATCAAGAACTGCGTGCATCCGCTGTATCGTGACCTGATCACGGATTACTACGAGCGCGCCACCAAGCGCGGCGGCCACACCCCGCACGTTCTGGAAGAAGCCCTGTCCTGGCACGTCAACCTGGCGTCCAAGGGCACGATGCTCTGATCCGGCCTGCACTCATGCGAAATCGGAAAGGGCGCCTTCGGGCGCCCTTTTGCGTTGATGTTGTCGTTGCGCCACTGGCAATCGGCCGGGCATGGCACTAAAGGTTAAAACTCCTTAACGGTTTGACGGGAAAGCGGCATGTCGTCCATCGGTGGCGCGCAGGACATTCGGGGCTCTGGACGCGGCGCTGGCATCATGGTCATGCTGGTTGCTATGCTGTTCCTTGCCGCCTGCGGTGGAAGACCCATCGGTGTCATGCAGCCGGAGGCGGTTAACGCACCCGGCACGTCCAAGGTCGATCTGCTTGTGGCAACGACCCGTGCGCCCGCCGATGATCCGGCGGTCCTGTTTTCCGGGGAGCGGGGAACGGGGCTTGCCCTGTCCGCCGTTACTGTTTCCATTCCACCGGAGGCAAACCGCACGGTGGGTCAGGTGCAGTGGCCGAAGAAACTGCCTGCCGATCCCCTGAAGTCCTTCACCACGGTTTCGGTCCAACCGATGCTCGGTGCCCAGCAGGCGCGAGAATGGGGGCGCGCACATCTCACGAAGAGCCGCCGCGTCATGGTGTTCGTGCACGGTTTCAACAACCGCTACGAAGATGCCGTCTTCCGCTTTGCCCAGATCGTTCACGATTCCAATGCGGACGTTGCACCTGTCATTTTCACCTGGCCCTCGCGGGCGAGCATATTCGATTACAACTACGACAAGGAAAGCACCAACTATTCGCGTGACTCGCTGGAGGAATTGCTGCGCAACGTGGCAAACGAGCCCTCGGTCAGCGAAGTCACGGTCATGGCGCATTCCATGGGCACGTGGCTGGCGATGGAAGCGTTGCGCCAGATGGCAATTCGCGACAAGCACGTTGCCTCCAAAATCCGCAACGTCATTCTCGCCGCGCCGGATCTCGATGTCGATGTGTTCGGGCGGCAAATCTCCGAGATCGGCCCGAAAGGTCCGAAGTTCACCATCTTCACCTCGCAGGATGACCGGGCGTTGCTTGTCTCGCGCCGCATCGCCGGTAATGTCGACCGTCTCGGCCAGATCGATCCCGCGACTGAGCCCTATCGCTCGGCGCTGGAAAAACTCGGTATCTCCGTTATCGATCTCACCAAGATGAAGTCGGGCGACAGCCTCAACCACGGCAAGTTCGCCGAAAGCCCCGAAGTGGTGAAGCTCATCGGCACGCGGCTTGCCGCCGGCCAGACGGTCACCGATTCCGATGTCGGCATCGGCGAGGCGCTGGGCTCGGTCGCCATCGGTGCTGCCAACACCGTTGGTCAGGCTGCTTCGGTGGCCGTGTCCACGCCGATTGCGGTTTTCGATGCCAATACGCGGCGCAACTATGGCGGCCAGTGGCAGCGCATGACCGGATCGGTCGGCACGACCGTCGGTTCTTTCGGTGCACCGCTTCAGATTGTGACCGACAACGAAAGATAGGACGGAAAATGCGGTGGAAGCGCACGCTCCAGCTTCTGGATGTTCATTGCGAAGGTGAAATCGGTAAGGCGGCCATTGGCGGCGTGCCAAAGATTCCCGGTGAGACCGTAGCCGAACAGCTTCACTGGCTGAATACCGACCCGAAGGGCGAGGCGCTGAGGCGCATGGTCTGCCTTGAGCCGCGCGGCGCGCCCATCGGCTCCGTCAATCTCGTGCTGCCGGCGAAGAACCCGGCTGCGGATTTCGCCTTCATCATCCTGCAACCCGATCAGGCCCATGCCTCCTCCGGGTCCAACTCCATCTGCGTCACGACGGCGCTGCTGGAGAGCGGCATGGTGGAGATGAAGGAACCTGAAACCATCGTGATGCTCGAAACGGCTGCCGGTCTGGTCAAGGCTACGGCCACCTGCCGTGACGGGCGCTGCGAGAGGGTGAAGCTCACCATGGTGCCCTCCTTTGTCCACGCGCTGGATGCAGAAATCGATATCGCGCCCTGGGGCAAGGTGCGTTTCGATCTTTCCTATGGTGGCATTTTCTATGCGCTGGTTGATGCCGATCAGCTTGGTCTCGAAATCAACGAAGCCAGTGCACGGGCACTGGTCGAAGCCGGCATGGTGCTGAAAGCGGCGATCAACAAGGCGTTTACGGTGGTTCACCCGGAAATCCCGGCCATCAGCGGCGTCGCCTATGTCATGTTCCGTGGCGTTGACGCCGATGGCGCGATCCGCACGGCAACCACCATGTGGCCGGGGCGTGTCGACCGCTCGCCCTGCGGCACGGGCAATTCCGCCAATCTGGCAACACTTCACGCCCGCGGCAGGGTGAAGGTAGGCGACATCTACAAGTCGCGCTCCACCATCGGCTCGGAATTCGAGGTTGGCCTTGCTGCCGTCACTGAGGTTGCGGGTCGTCCGGCGGTCATCCCGACCATCACCGGGCGCGGCTTCACCTTCGGTCTGCATCAGGTGGCGCTCGATCCCTTCGATCCCTTCGAGGGAGGCTTTGCGCTGACCGATGTCTGGGGCCCGGAAGCAGGAAGCATTGGCCGCGCCAAGGGCTGATTTTCGGCCTTTTGCTGCTGTTTTCCCGCGCGAAAAATGCTAAGCGCGGGAAACATTCCTGTCCGGAGGCTCCCCATGACCGAGATCACCATCCGTCGTCCCGACGACTGGCACCTTCACCTGCGCGATGGCGCCATGCTGGAGGGCGTGATCGGCGATACGAGCCGCCATTTCGGCCGCGCCATCATCATGCCGAACCTCGTGCCGCCGGTGGTGACCACGGCGGATGCCCGTGCCTATCGTGAGCGCATCGTCAAGGCCATTCCCGAAGGTGATCGCTTCGAGCCGCTGATGACGCTCTACCTGACCGAACACACCAGCGCCGACGATGTGGAAGAGGGCAAGACGAGCGGCCTGATCACCGCCGTGAAGCTCTACCCCGCGGGTGCCACCACCAATTCCCACGGCGGCGTGCGCGACATGGACAAGGCCATGCCGGTACTGGAGCGCATGGCAAAGATCGGCTTGCCGCTCTGCGTCCATGGCGAGGTGACGACGCCGGAGGTCGATATCTTCGACCGGGAGGCGGTGTTCATCGACACCGTGCTGGAGCCGCTGCGCAGGCGCCTGCCGGAACTCAGGATCACCATGGAGCATGTGACGACGCAGGACGGCGTGAATTACATCCTCGGCGCAGACAGGAACCTCGCCGGTTCGATCACCACGCACCACCTCATCATCAACCGCAATGCCATCCTCGTCGGCGGTATCAAGCCGCATTACTACTGCCTGCCGGTTGCCAAGCGCGAAAGCCACCGCATCGCTCTGCGCAAGGCCGCGACATCGGGCGATGCGCGCTTCTTCCTCGGTACGGATTCCGCCCCGCATATCGATCCGCTGAAGGAATGCGGCTGCGGTTGCGCTGGCATCTACACCTCGATCAACACCATGAGTTGCCTTGCTCATGTATTCGAGGATGACGGCGCGCTCGACAAGCTGGAGGCCTTTGCCTCTCTGAACGGCCCGGCCTGGTACGGCCTTGCGCCGAATGCCGGGACGATCACGCTGATCAAGCGCGATGAGCCTGTTGCCTTCCCGAAGAAGATCGAAACGGGCGCTGGCCCGGTGACGGTATTCGATCCGATGTTCCCGCTGCACTGGGATGTGGCTTGACCCCTGCCTTATGAAAGGAAAAATCCGATGAGCGTCAATTCCTTCAACGACAGAGACGTGGTCGCCGAACTCGTGGCGAAGATGCTGTGGGAAATCAAGGCGGTGCATTTTTCTGCCGCCGAGCCCTACACGCTGTCGTCGGGCATGAAGAGCCCCGTCTATATCGACATGCGCAAGCTGATTTCCTATCCGCGTATCCGCTCGGCCGTGATGGATTTCGCCGCCTCCACCATCATGCGCGAAGCCGGTTTCGAGGCGTTCGACTGTGTGGCCGGTGGCGAAACGGCAGGCATTCCCTTCGCCGCCTTCCTGTCCGAGCGCCTGTCGCTGCCGATGATCTATTGCCGCAAGAAGCCGAAGGGCCATGGCCGCAATGCCCAGATCGAGGGCCACATGCCGGAGGGCGCGCGTGTGCTCGTCATCGAGGATCTGACGACGGCGGGCGGCTCCATGTTCACGTTCATCGATGCCATCCGCGCCGCCGGCGGCGTGATCGATCATGGTATCGCGCTGTTCTATTACGGCATCTTCCCGGAAGCAGAGCAGCGCTTCGGCAACGGCAAGGTCAATCTCCACTACCTCGCCACCTGGCGCGATGTGCTGGCGGTGGCGAAAGCCGGGAAGCTGTTCGATGAAAAGACGCTCTCTGAAGTGGAAGCCTTCCTCGATGCACCACTTGCCTGGTCGGCCAAGATGGGCGGCGTCGGCGAACTGCCGACGGCCTGATTGTTCACTCTTCGGCACCCGTGGGGTGCCGCTTTGTCAACCGAATCCGGCATTTTCGGCCGGGTTCGCGCTGTGTATGGTCGTGAAAATCGCGGCCAGTGCTGGCCGCTCCCCGCTTTGAGGAATGACCATGCTCGTAAACGGCAAATGGACGGAAGACTGGCAGCCTGTGCAGGCGAAGGACGCCAAGGGCGGCTTCGTGCGGCAAACCTCCTCCTTCCGCAATTTCGTGACGCCGGATGGCGCGCCGGGCCCGACCGGTGAAGGTGGCTTCAAGGCGGAAGCCGGACGCTATCACCTCTATGTCGCGCTGATCTGTCCCTGGGCCTGCCGCACGTTGATGGCTCGCAAGCTGAAAGGTCTTGAAGACGTCATTTCCATCTCCATCGTCGATCCGAACCTCTCCGAAAAGGGTTGGCGTTTCAGCGATTTCCCCGGCACCATCCCGGATGCGGTGAACCATGCCGAGTTCATGTACGAGCTTTACGTAAAGGCAGACCCGACCTTTACGGGCCGCGCCACCGTGCCGGTGCTTTGGGACAAGAAGACGGGCACCATCGTCAACAACGAGTCCGCCGATATCCTGCGCATTTTCAATACCGGGTTTGGCGATCTGGCGAAGAACGCCATCGACCTTTATCCGGAAGACCTGCGCGCCGAGATCGATACGCTGAACGACTGGATCTACCCGAACCTCAACAACGGGGTTTACCGTGCCGGTTTCGCCACCACGCAGGTGGCCTATGACGAGGCCTTCGGTCAGGTGTTCCGCACGCTCGATACGCTGGAAGAGCGCCTTGCGAACGGCGGCCCTTTCCTCATCGGTGAGCGCTTTACCGAAGCCGATATCCGCCTGTTCGTCACGCTCATCCGCTTCGATGCCGCCTATCACGGCGCCTTCAAGTGCAACCTGCGCCGTCTTGCCGATTACAAGGCACTGACTGCCTATCTCTACCGCGTCTACGGTCTGCCGGGCGTGGCGGAGACGGTCGATATCGATCACATCAAACACGGCTATTACTCGATCAAGTCGCTGAACCCGAACGGTATCGTGCCACTCGGGCCCGATCTGCCGGGTATCTATCCGGTCTCGGTCGCCGAGGTGAAGGCATGAGCCGTAACCTCGTCATCTTCCTGCATGGCGTCGGCTCCAGCGGCGCCAACCTCGCTCCGCTCGGTCGGACGTGGGACGCCACCCTGCCGGAAACGGATTTCGCCGCCCCCGATGCCCCCTTCATCTCCGACATGGGGCAGGGCCATCAATGGTTCAGCGTCCGCGGCGTGACCGAGGAAAACCGCCCTGGCCGCGTGCTGGCTGCGCGCGAGGGGTTCGATGCGACACTCGCGGCGACCATTGCCGCTCACGGTCTCACCGACCGGCTGGACAAGGTGGCGTTGGTCGGGTTCTCGCAAGGGTCGATCATGGCGCTTGATGCGCTGGTGTCAGGCCGCTGGCCGGTGGCGGGCATCGTCGCCTTCTCGGGGCGTCTGGCCGCACCCGAACCCTTTGCTCCGTCCACGACGACGAAGGCGCTTCTTATCCACGGCGATGCCGACCGCATCATGGCTGTCGGTGAAAGCGTTGCCGCTGCCGAAAAACTGAAGACCCTCGGCGTCGATGCGACGCTCATCATCGAACCCGGCCTCGGTCATGCCATCTCGCAGGAAGGGGCGGAACGCGCCGCCGCCTTCCTCAAGCATGTGTTTGCATAGAAAGAGGGGGCTCAGGCCCCCTCGAATCCCGTCAGCACACCGACGGCGTTGACACCGATATCCGCAACGGCATAGCCGCCTTCCTGGACGAAGAGCGTCGGCTTGCCGATGGCCTTGATGAGCGCACCGATCTTCGGATAATCTTCGGTCTTGAGCTTGAACTGCGAGATCGGGTCCTTCTCGAACGTATCGACGCCGAGCGAAACGATCACCACATCCGGGCCAAAGGCTTCAAGCTTCTGGATGCCATCCTTCAGGGCTTGCGACCAGCCGGCCCAATCCGTGCCCCAGCGCAGCGGATAGTTGATGTTGAAGCCTTCGCCTTCGCCCGCGCCGGTTTCTTCCTTGTAGCCAAGGAAATAGGGATATTCCTGGTTCGGATCACCGTGAATGTTGATGACCTGAACGTCGGCGCGGCTGTAGAAGATTTCCTGTGTGCCGTTGCCGTGGTGGTAATCCACGTCGAGGATTGCGACACGCTTTGCGCCGTTCACACGGAAATATTCGGCGGCAACGGCGGCGTTGTTGATGTAGCAATAGCCGCCCATGAAGTTGGAGCCGGCATGGTGGCCCGGCGGACGGCAAAGCGCGTAGGCAGAGCTCGCGCCTTCCTTCACCAGTTCGGCGGCGGTCAGCACCACGTCATGGGACGATTTGATTGCATCCCAGGTGCCTTCCACGAAGCCGCAGCCTGCGTCGAAGGAATAGTGACCCAGCGCCCCGTCAAGGCATTCGGGCACGACATCGCCGCGCAGGCCGCGGGTCGGCCAGGTATAGGCCAGCGCCGTGCCTTCACGACCCAGTTCCTTCCAGCGCGGATAAACGGTTGGCAGAAAGGCGAGGAAGTCCTTTGCCTGCACGCGTTCGGCGATGGACAGATCGAATTCCTTCGGGGCTAGGATATCGCCAAGGCCGACTTCGAGAATGCGGTCATGAATGAATTCGGCGCGTGACGGCAGTTCAAAGCCGGGCACGATGGCGCCGGCCATGAGTTCGAGCTGGTTGGCATGGCCGCGATGGCGCGGCGAAAAGACGGTTTTCATGGGTGTGGCCTGCTATTCGGAAAAGGAAAGCCCGCCGGAGGTCTGATCCGGCGGGCTCGGGCTGTTACTTCTGAAGCTCGGTCCAGATCTTGGTGTAAAGCTCCTGCGTGGCCGGGTCGCAAAGCTTCATGAACTCGGCCTTGTCCTTCTTGTCGGCCGGAACGTTCAGTTCGTTTGCGCCCTTCATGTCAGCGGGCATGAAGGGTTCCGAGCCGGTGATACCGTTGGCATAGCGTGCGAAGGCGGAAAGCATCGCGGCGTTTTCCGGGTCCATGATGAAGTTCTGGAACAGCTTGGCATTCTCGACGTTTTTCGCATCCTTGAGAACGACAACGTTATCCGACCAGTAGGTGAAGCCTTCCTTCGGGTAGAAATAGTTGATGGAGGGCTTGGCAAGGCGCTGGCGGAAGGCAGAGCCGTTCCAGTCGGAGGACGCCGCGAAATCGCCGGCCGTCATCTTCTCGATGGTGCCGTATTCCATCGCCACCCAGTTCGGCTTGGCGTTCACCAGCGTATCGCGGGCCTTTTTCAGGATGGCCTTGTCGGTTTCGCACAGCTTGCCGCCGTTATACTTGATGGCGGCGTAGAGAATGTCCGACATTTCCGGAACGATGTTGACCTTGCCCTTCAGTTCGGCCGGCGGGTCGAACAGAATGCCCCAGCTATCGGACGGCCCCTTGTAGACATCGGTGTTCACGACCACGCCGACCGTGCCCCAAAGCCACGGTGCCGAATACTTGCGGCCGGGGTCGAAGTCGGGGTTCGACCATTCCGGCATAATGTTCTTGGCGTTTTCCATCTTGCCGACATCGGTCTCAAGGATCAGCCCTTCGGCGATCCAGATCGGCAGATGGCTCTGGCTCGGCACAGCAATGTCGAAGCCGCTGCCGCCCTGGCGCACCTTGGCAAGCGCGGTGTCGTTCGAATCGTAGTCGGTGATCGTGACCTTGACCTTGTACTTCTCTTCGAACTTCTTGATCATCTCGGGGCTGGTATAGTTGCCCCAGTTATAGATGTGCAGTTCGCCATCGGCGCGGGCAAGCCCGGTCGAGGCGAGCAGTATTGCTGTCAGGGCAGTCACAAGTCTGGTCTTCATGGTCGTTCCCTCTTTTGATTGGATTTACTGGTCTTTCGAGCGCTTGCCGTCCGCGAAGAACATGATCGTCACGGCGAGAACGGAAAACAGCAGAAAAATGGTCGATATGGCATTCATGGCGGGCGTCGTGCCGCGGCGGATCTGGCCGAGCATGTAGGTTGGCAAGGTGTCCTGCCCGCCCGATTTCACGAATTCGGTAATCACCACGTCATCCAGCGAGATGACGAAGGCCAGCATGAAGCCGGCGATGATGCCGGGCCACAGAAGCGGCAGCGTGACATAGCGGAAGGTTCGAAGCGGTGTCGCATAGAGATCGGCGGCAGCCCGTTCCAGCGCGTCGTCCATGCTTTCCAGCCGGGCGCGGATCGGCAGATAGGCGAAGGGAATGCAGAAGGCGGCGTGCGCTGCAATCAGATAGCCGAGGCCGGAATAGCCGGTCCATATCTTCAGCCGTGAGAAGAAGATGAGAAGCGCCACGCCGGTGACGATTTCCGGCACCATCAGCGGCAGGTTGATGAAGGCATATTTGGCCGAAAGACCGCGATAGGGCGCGGTGCGGGTGGTGGCGATGGCAGCAAGCGTGGCGGCAAAGGTGGCAATGCCACCGGCGGCAACCGCGAGCACCATGGAGCGGATCGCGGCATCGATGACATGGACATCCGTGATGGCGACGGCGAACCATTTCAGCGAGAGCCCCTGCCAGTCGGAAATACTCTCGCCGGCATTGAAGGCGAACACCACGAGCACGGCAATCGGCACATAGAGCGCGAAGAAGGTGAGCGCGGCGATGAAGGTGAAGCCGCCCAGCCGACGGACGTCGAAACTGTTGTCCCTTTGGTCAGCCATGGGCCTTGGCTCCCTTGCCACCGGAATAGCGGACATAGGCCAGAAGGGCCACCATCACGACCACCATCAGCGTGATCGAAAGAGCGGACCCGAGCGGCCAGTTACGGCCCTGGCCGAATTGCAGGCCAATGAGATTGCCGATCATCATGTTCTTGCCGCCGCCGAGCAACGTGGGGCTGACATAGGCGCCGAGCGATGGAATGAAGACGAGGATGGAGCCGGCCACGACGCCCGGCTTGACGATGGGGATGATGACCTTGGTCAGAACCCGGTAGGGCGTTGCATAAAGGTCGTAAGCCGCTTCCACCAGTCGGAAATCGAGCTTTTCAAGGCTGGCATAGACCGGCAGCACCATCATAGGCAGATAGACATAAACCATGCCCGCCAGCACCGCGCCATCCGTGAAGAGCATCTGGAGCGGCTTTTCGATCAATCCGCTGCGCATCAGGAACGTGTTGATCAGCCCCTCGTTGCGGATCACCTCCAGCATCGCATAGGTGCGAATGAGGATGTTGGTCCAGAACGGAATGGTGATCAGGAACAGCCAGAGATCGCGGCTGCGGTCGGGGCGGGTGGCGATGAACCAAGCGGTCGGAAAACCGAGCAGCACGGTGAAAACGGTCGTCAGGATCGACAGGTTCACCGAACGCATGAAGATCGAAAGATGCGCGCCGGCAAGCGTCAGCGTGTCATCGAACATGTCGCGCTGGAAGAACACGTTCACCCAGGCTTCCGTCGAGAATACCCACTTCACATCGCCATAATCGCCCGGCGTCAGCAGGGAATAGATGACGACGATCAAAAGCGGGCCGGTCGCGGCAAGAAGGACGATGAGAAGCGCGGGAAGCGACAGAAGCCAGCGGTTGCGAATGTCGCGTTGAATTTGCTTGGTGATCAGATCAGGGGCCGCGCTCATCGCCGTTACTCCTGCAGATACCGGAGAGCCGAACTCGGCAGGGATATCGCCACAGCATCACCGGGATCAAAGCCCTGTTCGTCTTCAGGGCGGTTCTGCCGTCTTACGGAAAGCGATGCGCCATCGGCAAGCTTAACCCGGTAATAGGTGTCGGTACCGATATAGGCGATATCCGCCACCGTGCCGGCCAGCGCGCCCGGCGAGGGCGGGCCGCCCGCGATGCGGATATGCTCGGGACGGATCATCAGCGTCACGATCTGGCCGGAACCCAGATCTTCCGCAGCCGGGCCTTTCAGCGTCGCACCGCTGGCAAGCGTCAGCGCAACCCCGCTGGCATCGTTTGCCGCAACCGTGGCCGTCAGGAAGTTGGCCTCGCCGATGAAACTGGCGACGAAGCGGTCGGCGGGATTGTTGTAGATCTCGCGCGGTTCACCCACCTGCAGCAGTTTGCCGCCCGACATGACCGCGATGCGGTCCGACATGGTCAGCGCCTCTTCCTGATCGTGGGTCACGAAGATGAAGGTCACGCCCGTTTCGGCCTGTAGCCGTTTCAGTTCCACCTGCATTTCCTTGCGCAGCTTGTAATCGAGCGCCGAAAGCGGTTCATCCAGCAAAAGAACCTTGGGGGAAGGTGCGAGCGCGCGCGCCAGTGCCACGCGCTGCTGCTGGCCACCGGAAAGTTTGGCGACCGGCCGGTTGGCCAGCGCTTCCATCCGGACCAGCCGCAGCATTTCCTGAACGCGAGGCACGATTTCCGACTTCGGTTTGTCCAGCATCTTCAGGCCGAAACCGATGTTTTCGGCCACGGTCATGTGCGGGAAGAGGGCGTAGGATTGGAAGACGGTATTGATCGACCGCTTGTAGGGCGGCGTGCCTGTGATGTTTTCGCCGTCGAGGATCAGGTCGCCGGCGGCCGGGAATTCGAAGCCGGCGATGAGCCTGAGAAGAGAGGTCTTGCCACATCCGGAAGGGCCGAGCAGCGTGAAGAACTCGTTGTTGCCAATGTTGAGCGTGACATCGTTGACGGCGATGACCGCGGCGTCACCGCTGCCGTAGGTCTTCGTGACACGCCAAATTTCGACTGCGTACTTAGACCCCATGCAATGACCTGACCTCTAGCACCGTTGGCAATATATTGGATACAATTTCGGGGGCTTGGCAACTCGGATTTTCGGAAGCTCCCCATTTCTCTTGGCTAAGCAGCGTGGACCACCCGTCCGCCGGTGATTGTCCATTGCACCTTCGCGTCGTCCAGTGCCTCTGGCGCCAGCGCCTCCAGATCCCGCGAAAACACAGTGATATCGGCGAAATAACCTGGCCGGATCATGCCCTTGCGGTCTTCCTTGAACTCCGCATAGGCACCCTCGACCGTATAGGCGGCGATGGCTTCCGTGAGCGTGAAACGCTGGTCGGGATCGGTCTCGGCCCATTTGCGTCGGGTGATCGCAGCCTTCATGCCACGGATCGGACAGATCGGCGAAACCGGCCAGTCGGAAGCAAAGGGAATGTGAGCGCCTGCATCCTTCAGTGTGCGCCAGGCATAGGCGTAGGGCCAGCGCTCGCGTCCGATCATCGAAACCGTCGGCTCCAGCGGCAGGCCCATGGCGCCCGGCGGATGCGGCGGTTGCATGGAGGCGATGACGCCCAGTTCGGCAAAGCGCGGGATATCGTCGGGGTGGATGACTTCGATATGCTCAATGCGGTGGCGGCTGTCGCGGCGGCCGTTCGCCGCGCGGGCGGCTTCATATCCGTTCAGCACGGCGCGCACGGCGCCGTCGCCGATGGCGTGAACGGCAATCTGCAGGCCGCGCCGGTCGGCCTCGATGGCCGCTGCGGTAAACTGTTCCTGCGTGAACAGGCAATCGCCGATGGAGCCCGGCTTGTTGGCATAGGGCTCGACCATCAGCGCCGTCCAGGCATCAAGTACGCCATCGTAGAACATCTTCACGGTGCCGGACGACAATTCGTCGTCGCCATAGGCGGCGGCCATGTCGGAACCCTTTTGCATGTCGCCAAGCGCCATGAAATTCTTGAAATGGAAGGGCACGCGCACTCGCGCCGGCAGGAAGCCGTCGCGGCGGCGGATTTCAGCGAGCAACTGAAGCTGGTGATAGTTGCCGTCCATCAGCAGCAGCGAGGTGAAGCCGTGGCGCACGCACCATTCCAGCCCGCGCCGCATAACGGCAATATCCGTCTCGAAATCCGCGCCGGTGGGGTAGGGATCGGGCTCGCCGCCAGTCGAAAGCCCCAGCCGGTAACGGTCGGCACCAGCGGTGGCCAGCAACGGGTCGAAGGCCTCCATTTCGCGCAGTTCGCCGGTTGCCAGGCCGTCCTCACCCATCATGATCTCAGCGCCGGCACCCACTTCAGCGCCGTTGAGCAGGCCGGACAGGTCCAGGGCTTTGGTGTTGGCCCAGGCGGTGTGGTGATCGTGCGAGAAGATGGCAAACGCCCGATCGGGAAAAATGCGGTCGAGATGATGCCGGGTCATGCGCTCGTCGGTGCCGAGCAACGTGTAGTCCGCACCTTGCGCAAAGAGGAAAAGCTGGTCAGGCCTGCCCGCCGCATAGGCCTGCGCGCTTGCTGCCAAGGCGTCGAAACCGGAAATGCCTGCAAGCTGGAGATGGTCCAGCTCGGCAGCGCCGGAGAACAGGTGCATGTGATTTTCCGAAAAACCGGGCGTGACTGTCGCACCCTCGGCGTTCAGGATCACGGTATCCGGTTCGGCAAGCGCCCGGATTTCGGTGTTGCTTCCCACTGCGACGATGCTCCCGTCACGGCAGTAAAGCGCCTCGGCCCGGGGATGCAGCGGATCCATGGTGAGAATGGAGGCATTGAGAATGGCAAGCGGCGGGGCAGGCTTCACGCGGGGAACTCCATTGGCCGATACGCGTTTAATCGCTACGATCAAGATAATTTGATTTCTTCAGCAAAGTGAAGAGATTTTCCTGGCCATGCAGATCCCTGACGTGGCGTTTGAAATCTTTCCGCCCGTTCATGCGCAGTTCAGCGGAAAGATCGGATTCTCACCCCGAAGCACCTGGTTGATCTGGGGGCGTCATTAAAAAGCCTGCATGAGCCGCATGGTCTGCGGCAAAACACATGAGGAAACACAATGACCACCAAATACAGACTGCTGGCCTCGGCACTGGTTCCGGTCATGGCCGGCTGGTTTGCCGGTCACCCGGCTCGCGCAGAGAACTTGAACGCTCCGTTTGAAATCGCCCAGGCGCAGCCGCTGACGCCTGAGGAAGAGGAGCTCATGAAGCGCCGGAAGCGGGCGGCTGCCGAGAGGGAAGCGCAGAAGGGTGGCGCTGAAGCGCAGCCGCGTCGTCAGGATGACGCTGGGCAGCCGCCGAAAAAGCCGCAGCGTGAGGCCGCGCCGCAAGCCGGCGGTGATGAGCAGCCGCGTCCGCCCAAGCGGGCCCAGCCTGCCTCCGATCCAGCCAATGATGCGCCCGTCCAGAAGCCCCGTCGCGAAGCGGCTCCGCAGGCCGGTGATGATGCCCAGCCGCGTCCGCCGAAGAAGCCCGCTCCCGCCGCCGATCCTGCCAACGATGCCCAGCCGCCTCAGAAGCCGCGGCGCGATGCAGTGCCGCAGGCCGGTGACGATGCGCAACCGCGTCCGCCGAAGAAGCCTGCTCCCGCCGCCGATCCTGCCAACGATGCCCAGCCGCCTCAGAAGCCGCGGCGCGATGCAGTGCCGCAGGCCGGTGACGATGCGCAACCGCGTCCGCCGAAGAAGCCGGTTCCCGGAGCAGATCCGGCAACGGATGCCCAGCAACCCGGCCAGAAGCCGCAGCGGGACGTGGCACCGAAGCCGGGTGACGATGCCCAGCCGCGCCCGCCGAAGAAGCCGGTTCCCGGTGCTGATCCGGCAACGGATGCCCAGCAACCCGTCCAGAAGCCGCAGCGCGATGTCGCTCCGCAGCCGGGTGACGATGCGCAGCCGCGCCCGCCGAAGAAGCCGGTTCCCGGTGCTGATCCGGCAACGGATGCCCAGCAACCCGTCCAGAAGCCGCAGCGCGAAGTCGCTCCGCAGCCGGGTGACGATGCGCAGCCGCGCCCGCCTAAGAAGCCGGTTCCCGGAGCCGATCCGGCAACGGATGCCCAGCAACCCGGCCAAAGGCCGCAGCGCGATGCCACGCCGCAGTCGGGTAATGATGCCCAGCCGCGCCCGGTACGGCCTCAGCCCGGTACCGACCCGGCTGCTCAACCGGATGCACGCCCTGAGCGTCCGCGCCGTCCCGCACCGCCGATCGAGGATCGCCGTACCGAGCGCGAGCGCAAGGACGAAGCGGCCGATCCGTCGAAGACCGATGACACTGTGGTGCTGCCCGTCGACAAGGGCGCTGCCGTGCTCGATAGCGACAAGGATGCCGACAATCGTGGCGGCCAGTCGGCCCGCGACGAGCGACGTCGTGACCGCGAGCGTCAGCGCCAGCGGGCTGACGATCTGCCACCGCCGCGTAACGACGCTGAAGCCCAGCGCCGTGCGCCGGTGGTTCGTCGCGATGAAATCGAGGCCGGTCGTCGCGAGGAAGGTCGTCGCCGCGATCAGGCACCGGATTTCCTCGGCGCTCTGCTGGCACCGCTCGTTGTCGGGAGCGGTGCTGCCGCCCAGAACTACGAGCCGCCACGCCGGTTCGACGACCGGACGGTCTATGAAACGGATGACGGTATCGTGGTGCGCTCGGATGAACGCCGCCGCCTGAGCCGCGCAGCAGAGCAGAGCTATTATGAGGACCTGTCGCGCGGCCGTGTTCGTGAAACCATCATTCGCCCGGATGGCGGTCGCCTCATCACGATCTACAACCGCTATGGCGATGTCATCCAGCGCAGCCGCATGACGCCGGATGGCCGGGAAATTCTGCTGGTCTTCGCGCCCGAAGCGGATCAGGAGCAGCGTCCGCCGGTGTTCCGTGACCCCGGTGACGATCTTCCGCCGATGCGTCTGCGCATTCCGGTGCAGGATTACATCATCGATACCTCCACCAATCCGAACCGGAACTATTACGAATTCCTGTCGGAGCCACCGGTGGAGCAGGTCGAGCGCGTCTATACGATGGATGAGGTAAAGTATTCCGCCCGACTGCGCGACAAGGTGCGCCGTATCGATCTCGATACGATTACCTTCGCAACTGGCAGTGCGGAAGTGCCGATGTCGCAGGCCTCGACGCTGCGCAGCGTGGCCGATGCGATGCTGAAGGTTCTCAAGCGCGACCCGGGTGAAACCTTCCTGATCGAAGGCCACACGGATGCGGTGGGGTCCGATGAATCCAATCTCGTCCTGTCCGACCAGCGCGCGGAATCCGTCGCCAACCTTCTGACAGATGTCTATGGCATTCCGCCGGAAAACCTCTCTACGCAGGGTTATGGCGAGCGCTATCTGAAGGTGCGCACGGAGGGTGCCGAGCAGCAAAACCGTCGCGTTACCATACGCCGCGTGACGTCGCTCGTTCGCCCGGCGACGGCTCAGCAGTAAGGCGAGGTCTGGCCTCGGTTCAAACAGGCCCCCGCAGCGAAGGCTGCGGGGGTTTTTCATTTCAAAGACTCAAATTATGCGAAGCCGAACCCGTTTGCGGGCTTTGCTGTATCTCGGGTGAAGACGCGTATTGCGGGAAGATTGTGCCCGTTTATATAGAAATCATCGATCACATGTGAAATTGGTAACATCAAATCATGAGCGGTCGCGAAGCGCCGTAACGAGAGCAAAGCGTGGCTTCAGAGGAAATACAAATGCCTGATCGTTTCGTGGAAGATTGGCGGACGCTTGTGGGCCAGACCGCTTCCCCGACGCGACAGATCATTTCCGACATCGTCATCCGGCACGAACATGACTTGCGGCAGCGCTACAAGGATTACCTTGCGGCCGATCCCGAACTCGCGGAACTGATGCATAGCGAGGATATTCGTCACGAATTCTCCGGGCGCTTTGTGGAATGGGTCAAGCGGCTGGTCGATCCGAATGCCACGGCTGGCGACCTGTTCTTCACCGAGCAGCACCGGATCGGTGAATTGCTGGCGCGGATCGGCTTTCCGCCGCACGCGCTGGCTCGCTCGATGCGCAAGCTCAAGCTCTGGTTCCTGTGCCATCTGGCGGAAACGGAAGTGCCTCGCGGGCAACTGGTCGATGTGATGGTCTTCATCATCAGTCTGTTCGATATTGCGCTCGAAGTGCGTGAAACAAGCTACCAGCAGGAAATCACCGTCGATGTCCGCGTGACCGAAGCTTACAGGCTTCACCTGCTCGGCCAGAACCTCGCCATGGAGCGCGAGCGTCAACGTGCTGCTCTGATGGAATGGGGGCATGCCATTCTTGCCGCTTTTTACCAGCGCGTGCCCGCCGGCAATCTGCCGAAACTATGGAAGGCTGATTTCGGCCTGTGGCTGAACCACAAGGCCCATATTCTGTTCGAGCGTGAGCCGAAACTTGCCCGGATACGCACCGCCGTGGACCGGATCGACACCCAACTGGTGTCGAAGCTGCAGGTGCTGACCTTCGAAAACCCCGAGGAGGTGCGCGACACGACCCGCCAGATCGAGGAGGAAATCGCCTCGATCAAGTTCCTGCTGAACACGGTTTTCGACGAACATATCGAAATCGAAAGCGGCAGGGACCCGCTGACGCGGCTCCTGACGCGGCGCTTCATGCCATCGGTGCTGATGCGGGAAGTCCATTTGCAGAAGGCACAGAATGCGCAGGGCTTCTGCGTTCTCCTGATCGATATCGATCATTTCAAGACTATCAACGACACCCATGGCCACAAGGCAGGTGATCAGGCCCTGTCGCTAATCGCCGCGGCCATCAGCGACAATGTGCGTCAGACCGACTTTGTGTTCCGCTATGGCGGCGAGGAGATCCTCGTTCTCCTGATCGAATGCGACGAGCGGCGAGGCCTGCAGCGTGCCGAGAAGATCCGGACCGGCATCGAAAATCTGGCTATCCCAGTTGCCGAGGATGTGGACGTCTCGGCAACTGTCAGCATCGGCCTCGCGGCCTTTCAGGGCGAACTCGATTACGAAACCATCCTCGTGCGCGCAGACCGCGCCGTCTATGAAGCCAAGGCGCTGGGCCGCAATCGCGTCGTCGTCGCCGACCCGAGGTCGTTGGGGTAGTCCGGGCTGTCGGTAACGCCCCGACGGAAAAGTCGTGTTCAACGGACAATTGGTCAACAGAAGGGAGAAGAGTGGTGCCGCTTAGGTGACTCGAACACCTGACCCCGTCATTACGAATGACGTGCTCTACCGACTGAGCTAAAGCGGCCCGCAAGGCGTTCCGGAAAGAAAAGGCCGGATCGCGTTTCGTGTGGCGCTGGATACAGGCAAAGTGTTTTGATTTCAAGCGCTGAGTTGGGGAAAAATGCGGAAAGTTTCACTGCATTTTCCCCCGATCGTCTCAAAGGGCCAGTCGTTTGCGGGCGGCGAGGTATTCCGCTTCCAGCCGGTCGACGATTGCGGAGACCGGTTCCACGGCCTTGACGGCGCCGATCCCCTGGCCGGCTCCCCAGATGTCCCGCCAGGCCTTGGCGCCGTCGCTGGCCTTGTCGAAGTCCATCTTCGAACTGTCTGCGTCCGGCAGGTGGTTGGGGTCGAGGCCGGCGGCAATGATCGACTGACGCAGGTAGTTGCCGTGAACGCCGGTGAAATAGTTCGAATAGACGATGTCCTTCGAACTGCTTTCGACAAGCGCACGCTTGTAGTCCTCGCTGGCGCGTGCCTCCTCACTGGCAATGAAAAGCGACCCCATGTAGGCCATGTCAGCGCCCATGGCCTGTGCGGCCAGAATGCCGCCACCGGTGGCGATGGCACCGGCAAGAAGCAGCGGCCCTTCGAACCATTCGCGGATTTCCCGGATCAGCGGGAAGGGCGATATGGTGCCGGCATGGCCACCCGCGCCGGCCGCAACCGCAATCAGGCCGTCCGCCCCCTTGCGTATGGCCGACTGGGCGTGGCGGTTGTTGATGATATCGTGCAGAACGATGCCGCCATAGGAGTGCACCGCCGCATTCACCTCCGGCACGGCTCCGAGGGAGGAGATGACGATCGGCACCTTGTATTTGACGCAGAGCGCCAGATCGTGCTCCAGTCGCTTGTTGGAGGTGTGGACGATCTGGTTGACGGCGAAGGGAGCGGCCTTTCGTTCCGGATTGGCTGCGTTGTGCGACGCGATCTCTTCGGTGATCTGCGCCAGCCATTCGTCAAGCAGGCTCTCCGGTCGGGCGTTCAGCGCCGGGAAGGCGCCAATGATGCCAGCCTTGCATTGCGCCAGCGTCAGTGCTGGATGTGATATGATGAAAAGCGGCGAGCCGATCACCGGCAGCCTGAGGTTCTCCGTCAGAATGGACGGTAGCGCCATGTTCCCCTCCCTGAGAATTGACGTTTACGATAACGTCAATCATAGCGACCCCGTTACGCTCTGTCAGCAGCTTTATTGTTGCGCAAAGCATTTGTCCGGTCCGGTCGGCCACTCAAAAGGGGACTTGTCATTTCTGAGACTTGCGGTTTGCGATGCTTGCGGCTACCGAATCTTTCACGAAGTGTTAACGGATCGGTGAAGCTGGTCCTGCGGCTTGCGAGAAGGACGGCGCGTGAACGGATTTGAAGCTGCCATCAGGAATGCGCTCGAGCGCTCCGACCGGACCAATCCGGAGGTGCGAGCCCGTATCTATCAGCAGGCCCGCCACGCTCTTGAGGGCGGGTTGCGCAAGCAGGGCGTCACCGATGCTGCGAAAATTTCGGCGCAGCGACGCTGGCTGGAGCAATTGATTGCGGCCGTTGAAGCGGGTGAACAGAAGGCCGCAGCGCTCGCCGCATCCGCAAATGCAGGGCAGCGCATCGAGCCAGGCTTTTCCGCCGCTCGTCCCGCCGCTGCCAGCTCGCTGCCGGGCGAACGGCGCGAACCGGGCTTTTCGGAACAACCGGCTGACGATGGCGCTCATGAAGAGGATGACGAATTCATCGATGACGACGATCTGCGTGCCGACCGGATTGCGAGCGTACCCGATGGCGAAATGCTGGGTGGTGTTGTTCCGCCTCGTCGGGAGGTACCGGCAGGCACCGGCCTCCTGCATGAGGAGCGCGTTGTCCGCCCCCGTCGCAAGCGCGGTGTCTTTGCCCGCGCCTTCATCTATTTCATTCTTTTCGGCTCGCTGATTTCGGGTGCGGTGTGGCTTTATACCTCCGGCGCCCTGCTAACCGATGCCGAACGCGACACCAGCGTGCCGAACCCGCCGCCGCGCGTGGAGGAAGAAGACTTTGCAGGTGGTGGCCCCAAGCGCACGCTGGCCTTTGATCCACAGGGCGGCTTCTCCGGCGATTGGGTGGAAATATTCACGCCCGCCGCCGCGCCGCGTCTCAAGGTGGGCCCGGCAGCGAAGGTTGAGCCCGTGACGGCGGCCAGCGGCCCGGCTATCCGCATTTCCGCATCGCGTGCCGGCGCTGCGGGCGAGGTTCGGTTCGATGTGCCGGTGGACGTGCTGAGCCGCATGGCGGGCAAGACCTCCACCATTGCGCTGACCATGCAATCGGCCACCAGCGAATCGTCCAGCATTTCCGTGCAGTGCCAGTTCGGCAGTCTTGGCACCTGCGACCGTCATCGCTTCACGGCCAATCAGGAAAAGTTCGACGCGCTGTTCAAGGTCACGTTGCCGCGCGGGCTGACGCCGGGAACCCCCGGCGCGCTGCTCGTGAATCCCGGTCTTGGCGATGCAGGCCACAGCGTCGAACTCTTCTCGGTTCGCGTTCTGCCCGGCGAGTGATCCCCGCCGGGCCGCAGCTCACGATTTGAGGAAGCCGTAGCCCCGGCCGAGGATCTTGTCGTCCACCTCGTCGATCACACCCTTGTCTTTCCCCTCGTAATCGAGGCTGGAGAGAATGTGACGAATGACATTGATGCGGGCGCGGCGCTTGTCGTTGGCTTTCACGACGACCCAGGGCGAGTGATCGGTATTGGTGTCCTTCAGCATGCGGTTGCGCTTTTCGGTATAGTCGTCCCAGCGCGGCAGGGCTGCGATGTCCATGGATGAGAGCTTCCACACCTTCAGCGGGTCATGCCGCCGGTCGTGGAAGCGCTTGAGCTGCATTTCCCGGCCTATGTCCAGCCAGAACTTGAAGAAATGAATGCCTTCCTTGGTAATCATTTTCTCGAAGCGCGGTACCTGCTCCATGAACTGTTCATACTGTTCCGGTGTGCAGAAGCCCATGACCGGCTCCACGCCGGCGCGGTTGTACCAGGAGCGGTCGAACAGCACGAACTCGCCGGCCGTCGGGAAATGCGAGATGTAGCGCTGGAAATACCATTGCCCCTGTTCGGTGGTGGTCGGCTTGGTCAATGCCACAATGCGGGCTGAACGCGGGTTCATGTAAGCCATGGTGGCGGCAATCGTGCCGCCCTTGCCGGCGGCGTCACGGCCCTCGAACACCGCCATGCAGCGTTCTCCTGTGGCCTGTTGCCAAAACTGCACTTTCACAAGCTCCATTTGCAGCTTGGTCAGGATCTCGACATATTCGGCTTCGTTCAGCTTCTTCTTGTGCGGGTAATCGCCGGAACTGAACGCGGCGTCCTCCACCCAGTCGGGAAGAACGGGATCATCCACATCGAAAATGCGCTTCTGTCCGTCGATGACCAGTTCGGCGACGCGACTGCCCTTCGGGTCCTGCTGCATGGCTGCTTCCTCATTGATGCATTGTGGCTTTGGAGAATATATGTTTTCCGCGCCGGTTGAAGATGGGCAATGCGCAATTGCATATCTGTCAAGAACGGGTGATATGCGAACAGGCTCGCGCATCGCGGGGCGGTCGGAAAGGAGACGGGACTTGGGCGGACAGGAGACAGTTTTCGTTCGTCTGTGCCGGGCTTTCATGGCCCAGCGTTTGGTCCTTCTGGCGGTCTTTCTGGCCGCTGGCATTGCCATGGCGGCAGGTGCCCATGTCTGGGCGGCGGCCGTTGGAGCGGCGCTCTGCGTTCTCGTCGTTCTCGCAGCAAACCTTCCGCCCCATGTTGTCGTCCCACCCGAACCTGCCCCCATGCCGGACGAGCCGGTGGACCCGGTCATCGCCATCGATGCGGCGATGACGGCCGTTCCTGCAGCCCTTGATCAGCCGTTGTTTCTTCTGGGCGGTGACGGATCGGTCTTGTTTCAGAACCGGGCGGCAGAGCGGCTGCTCGGCAACGTGCCGCGCGGCGCGCATCTCACCGCTCGGTTGCGCTCGCCCGGCATTCTTGACATGGTGCGCGAGACCATGGCGACGGGCGAGCCGAACCAGATCGAACACGCCGAGCGTCTGCCGTCCGATACGGTCTATGTGGTGCGCATCGCCCCGCTGGCATTGGGCGAAGGGACGGCCCGTTACGTCCTCTCCTTCCGTGATATTTCCGAATTGCGCCGTATCGACCGCATGCGCTCCGATTTCGTGGCCAATGCCAGTCACGAATTGCGCACGCCGCTGGCCTCCATGCGTGGCTTTATCGAAACCCTCCAGGGCCCGGCCAGGGACGATACCAAGGCTCGCGAGCGCTTCCTTGCGATCATGCTCGATCAGGCGACCCGTATGAGCCGATTGGTGGATGACCTCCTGTCCCTGTCTCGGCTCGAGGTGAAATCCCATATCGCACCGGACAGTATCGTCGATCTCGTGCCGTTGGTCGGAAAGGTGCGCGATCAGCTCGGACCGTTGGCCGATGAATTGGGCGTTGAAATCGTCATTGAAGCCCCTCTGGGGAAGGTGGAGGTAACGGGCGATCCTGATGAACTCGTGCAGGTCTTCGAGAACTTGATGGAGAATGCCTGCAAATACGGGCAGGACGGCAAGACGGTCGATGTGAAGATTTCCCGCGATGCGGGCCAACCCGTCGAAGTCTCCATCCGTGACCATGGGCCTGGCATTCCCGCTGAACACGTTCCCCGCCTCACCGAGCGGTTTTACCGGGTCAATGTCGAGGCCAGCCGGTCGCGAAAAGGCACCGGTCTTGGCTTGGCCATCGTCAAGCACATCCTCACCCGTCACCGCGCGCGTCTCATTGTGCGCTCCAGGGAAGGCGAGGGATCGGAATTTACCGTCCGTTTTTGACATATTGGCTGAAACAGGTCGGTGTGTTCCTGTTTTTATATAGCAATTTCAATAATTTGATTTGTCATAAATGTTTCACCGAAATGACATAAAAGATAGGGGCAACGGGGGCTAAGAACCCCTCAGCGAGGCCATGAGAAGTGAGAAAACACTCCTGAAGGGCTCGCGGCAAGTCATTCGGGCCAACCTCGCAAAGAGGGGTGGCGCAATGCTTTGAAGTTCAAAATCGCGTATGCCCCGTATCGGCTGATCCGGACGGGGTTCATTCGCCAGCCCTGTCGGGAGATGTTCATGACCCTTCTGAAAATGTCCGCCGCCGCTCTGGTCGCCTCCGTCGCCTTCGCCGGCGCCGCTGCTGCGCGCGATCAGGTTCAGGTCGCCGGTTCCTCCACCGTGCTTCCCTATGCCAAGATCGTTGCCGAAACCTTCGGCGAGACCTTCCCGCAGTTCAAGTCCCCGGTCGTTGAGTCCGGTGGTTCTTCTGCTGGCCTGAAGGAATTCTGCAAGGGCGTCGGCCCGGAAACCATCGACATTGCCAACTCTTCGCGTCCGATCAAGGACAGTGAACTGAAGGCCTGCAAGGACGCTGGCGTTGCCGATGTTCAGGAAATCCGCATCGGTTATGACGGTATCGTCTTCGCGACCGACAAGGGTAACCCCGACGTCAACTACGTTCCGGCTGACATCTACAAGGCCCTGGCCGCCCAGCTCGTCATCGACGGCAAGCTTGTTGCCAACCCCTACAAGAAGTGGTCGGAAGTCAACCCGAAGCTCCCCGACGTTGCCATCGCTGCCTACATCCCGGGCGAAAAGCACGGCACGCGCGAAGTCTTCGAAGAAAAGCTCCTTGCTCACGGCTGCAAGGACACCGGCGCAACGGAAGAGCTGAAGAAGCTCATCACCGATGAGAAGGCTGCTGCCAAGGCTTGCGTTGCTGTTCGCAAGGACGGCGTTGCTGTCGATATCGACGGTGACTACACCGAAACGCTGGCCCGCATCTCCGCCAACAAGACCGGCGTTGGCGTCTTCGGCCTGTCCTTCTACGAAAACAACGCCGACAAGCTCAAGGTTGCCACGGTTTCCGGCGTTGTCCCGACGGCTGCAAGCATTGCCAAGGGTGAATACCCGGTTTCGCGTCCGCTGTTCTTCTACGTCAAGAAGGCTCACCTCGGCGTGATCCCGGGCCTGAAGGAATATGTCGAGTTCTTCACCTCCGACCAGATGGTCGGCCCGGACTCGCCGCTCGTCGAATACGGTCTGGTTGCGGCTCCGGATGCCGAGCGCGAAAAGGTTCGCGCTGACTTTGCCGCCGGCAAGGGCCTCTAAGACATAAAGTCGGGCGCGGCAGAAAACTGCCGCGCCTCCCTCTTTCGGCGGCCGTCCATGAGGGCGGCGAAGGGAATACCCGATGAGTGGATCAGTTCTCCTCCTTTGCTTGCTGGCTATCGGTATCGTGGCCTATTGGCTCGGCCGCACGAGAGCGAATGCTCTTGCCGGCGCCAAGCTTTCTTCCATGCATTCGCGCCCGTCCTATCACGGTGGCTACACGTTCGTGTGGTCGGTTCTGCCTGCAATTCTCCTGTTGGCTGTCTGGGTTTCCGTCAGCCCTACGATTGTCGAAACGACGGTGGCGCGCTCCTTCCCGCAGGACGTTCTGGCCGCTGCCCAATCTGCACAGAACCTTGAATTCGGCATTATCCGCTCGATTGCCCGCGGCCTGACACTGTTGTCGTCTTCCGATGCAGCGACGCTCGTCAACGGCACTGGCGATGTTCGCGCGCTCCTCTCCGCCAAGGGCGTTCCGCTTGCCGGCGATCCCAAGCCGTACATGATGACGGCGGCGCTTGAACTGAACCGCCTGACATCGATCAGCCAGTGGCTGATGACGGCTGCTGTCATAGCGCTGTCGTTTGGCGGCCTGTTCTTCTCACTCAAGACCATCGCGCCGAAGCTGCGCGCCCGTAATCGCGTCGAACGCGTCATCCTCGGCAGCCTGATTGCGGCCTCTTCCGTCGCGATCCTGACGACCATCGGCATCATCGCCTCCATGCTGGGCGAAGCCTCGCACTTCTTCAGCATGGTGCCCGCCCACGAATTCTTCTTCGGCACGGTCTGGGACCCGCGTTTCGCCGCCGCCGGCGCCGGTAATTCCGAAGGCCAGTTCGGCCTCATCCCGTTGCTGCTCGGGACGCTCTATATCGGCCTGGTCGCCATGCTGGTGGCCGTGCCGGTCGGCCTGTTCTCGGCCATCTACATGGCGGAATATGCCTCCCCCCGGCTGCGCGCCTTCGCCAAGCCGATGCTGGAAGTGCTGGCCGGTATCCCGACCATCGTCTACGGCTTCTTCGCCATGATCACCGTCGGTCCGTTCCTGCGCGATATCTCCGCCCAGATCGACGGTATCGTGACCGGCAATTTCCAGAACTTCATTCAGGCCCAGTCTGTCCTGACCGCCGGTTTCGTGATGGGTATCATGTTGATCCCCTACGTTTCCTCGCTGTCCGACGACATCATCACCGCCGTGCCGCGCGCCTTGCGGGATGGTTCGCTTGGTCTCGGCGCCACGCGCTCCGAAACGGTGAAGAAAGTGATCCTGCCGGCGGCTCTGCCGGGCATCGTCGGTGCCCTGTTGATGACCGCCTCGCGCGCCGTGGGTGAAACCATGATCGTGGTTCTGGCCGCCGGCGTTGCCGCTCGCATCCAGATCAACCCCTTCGAGCCGATGACGACGGTCACGGTGAAGATCGTCAACCAGTTGACGGGTGACCTTGAATTCACTTCGCCGCAGACGCTCGTTGCCTTCGCGCTCGGCATCACGCTGTTTGCGCTGACGCTCTGCCTCAACATCTACGCGCTCTACATCGTTCGCAAATACCGGGAGCAGTACGAATGACCGACTTCACAGCAAACGGCCCGCTTCCGGTCACCGCCTCGCCGGCCCGTCGCGACATCGGCATCAAGCGTCGTTACGCTGCGGAACGCCGCTTCCGCCTCTACGGTATCCTCGCGATCGGCTTCGGTCTGCTGTTTCTGGCGCTGTTGATCTGGTCGGTCGTCTCCAAGGGCTACACGGCCTTCCAGCAGACCGAAATCAGCATTCCGGTCGAGTTCTCCGAAAAGGTCATTGATCCGCAGAACAAGCGGGCGACCGACCCCAACGTCCTGATGATGGCGAACTATCCTGTTCTGGCCCGCGATGGTCTGGCTAAGGAACTGGGTGTCGATCTTTCCGATCGTGTTGCGCTCAAGGAACTCAACACGATGATTTCCAACAGCGTTCGCGTCCAGCTTCGCGATATGGTGCTGCGCGATCCCTCGGTGATCGGCAAGACCGTGACGGTGCGGGTGCTGGCCGAAGGCAATGTCGACTCCGCCTTCAAGGGGCAGATCGATCTCTCGGTGCCGGAAACGGACCGCAAGATCAACGACCGCCAGCTTGGCTGGATCCATCAGCTTGCCGAAAAGGGCGATCTGGTGAAAGCCTTCAATACCGGCATTTTCGTCAACGGCGCCTCGAGCCGTCCGGAAGCCGCAGGCGTCGGCGTTGCGCTGATCGGCTCCTTCTACATGATGCTGATCGTTCTGGTCCTTGCGCTGCCCATCGGCGTGGCGGCCTCGATCTATCTTGAGGAGTTCGCCCCGAAGAACCGCCTGACGGACCTCATCGAGGTGAACATCAACAACCTCGCCGCCGTGCCGTCCATCGTCTACGGTCTGCTCGGTCTTGCGGTGTTCATCAACTTCGCCGGCCTGCCGCGCTCTGCCTCGGTGGTCGGCGGTCTGGTGCTGACGCTGATGACGCTGCCGACCATCATCATCGCCACCCGCGCGGCGCTCAAAGCTGTGCCGCCGTCCATTCGCGCCGCCGCCCTTGGTCTTGGTGCCTCGAAGATGCAGACCATCTTCCACCACGTCCTGCCGCTCGCCATGCCGGGCATTCTGACCGGAACGATCATCGGTCTGGCGCACGCGCTGGGTGAAACGGCTCCGTTGCTTCTCATCGGCATGGTCGCCTTCGTGGCCGATTATCCGGGCACGCCTCTGCAACCCTCCACCGCTCTGCCCGTCCAGATTTATATGTGGGCGAATGAAGCCGAGCGCGCCTTCGTCGAACGTACCTCGGGTGCGATCATCATCCTGCTCCTGTTCCTGCTTGCCATGAACATCGGTGCGGTCATTCTGCGCCGCCGGTTCGAGCGCCGCTGGTAGAAAGGGAAACCAAAATGAATATGCTGAGCGAAACGGCAGTCGAAAAGGTTCTGGAACGTAAAATGACCAATGCAGCCCTGAAGATGAGCGGCAAGGACGTCTGTGTTTTCTACGGCGAGAAGCAGGCGCTCTATAACGTCAACCTCGACATTCGCGAGAACACCGTCACCGCGTTGATCGGCCCCTCGGGCTGCGGCAAGTCGACATTCCTGCGCACGCTGAACCGCATGAACGACACGATCGACAATTGCCGTGTAACCGGCAAGATCTCGCTCGATCAGGACGACATCTACGATCCATCAATCGACGTGGTGGAACTGCGCGCCCGGGTCGGCATGGTTTTCCAGAAGCCGAACCCTTTCCCGAAAACGATCTACGAAAACGTCGCCTACGGCCCGCGCATTCATGGTCTTGCCCGCAACAAGGCTGAGTTCGACGAAATCGTCGAAAGCTCCCTGCAGCGCGCCGGTCTGTGGAACGAGGTGAAGGACCGTCTCAACGAGCCGGGCACCGGTCTTTCCGGTGGTCAGCAGCAGCGTCTGTGCATTGCCCGCGCCGTCGCCGTCAGCCCGGAAGTCATCCTGATGGACGAGCCCTGCTCGGCGCTCGATCCGATCGCGACCGCCCGCGTCGAGGAACTGATCCACGAGTTGCGCGCCAACTTCACCATCGTTATCGTCACGCACTCCATGCAGCAGGCCGCCCGCGTGTCGCAGCGCACCGCCATGTTCCACATGGGCCTTCTGGTTGAAGAGAACGATACCGACAAGATGTTCACCAATCCGGACGACCAGCGCACGCAGGACTACATCATGGGTCGCTTCGGCTGACGGCCTGGCCGTCGTCTGCTTCCCGTTTTCGAACTTTCAAGGAACTCCCATGGCAACGTCCCACATCGTCTCTGCATTTGACGAAGAGCTGAAGTTTCTCACCCGCCGCATTTCCGAAATGGGTGGCCTGGCCGAGCAGATGGCTGGCGATTCCGTCCGGGCCCTCATCAGCGCCGACACGGCGCTGGCCCAGAAGGTCATTTCCGATGACGTGATCCTCGACGCTGCCGAACGCGAGATCGGCGAAAAGGCCATCGTCACCATCGCCAAGCGCCAGCCGATGGCGTCCGACCTGCGCGAGATTATGGGCGCAATCCGGATCGCCGGCGATCTCGAACGCGTCGGCGATCTCGGCAAGAACACCGCCAAGCGGGTGGTGGCCGTGCGCGACACCGGTGTGCCGCGTTCGCTCGCTCGCGGTCTCGAACACCTCTGCGAACTGGCGATGAACCAGCTCACCGACGTGCTTGACGTCTACGCAACGCGCTCTGCCGAAAAGGCCAACGCGATCCGCGAGCGCGACGATGAGATCGACAGCGTCTACACCTCGCTGTTCCGCGAACTGTTGACCTACATGATGGAAGATCCGCGCACGATCACCACCTGCACGCATCTTCTGTTCTGCGCCAAGAACATCGAGCGGATCGGCGACCACGCCACCAATATCGCAGAGACCATCTACTACATCGCGACCGGCGCACAGCTTGAAGGCGAACGCCCGAAGGACGACCTGTCGACCTCGGTCGGCGCGGCCGGCAAGTAAGCCCGGACGGATTGGAGACGAACACATGCAGCCGAGAGTGACGGTTGTCGAAGACGAAGAAGCGCTGAGTGTGCTTCTTCGCTATAATCTGGAATCGGAAGGCTATGAGGTGGAAACCGTCATGCGTGGCGACGAGGCGGAAATCCGCCTTCAGGAGCGCGTGCCGGATCTTCTGATCCTCGACTGGATGCTCCCCGGCGTCTCAGGTATCGAACTGTGCCGTCGCCTTCGGGCCCGCGCCGAAACCGAGCGCCTGCCGATCATCATGCTGACGGCGCGCGGCGAGGAAAGCGAACGTGTTCGGGGCTTGAGCGTTGGTGCCGACGATTACGTGGTGAAGCCCTTTTCGACGCCGGAACTGATGGCCCGCGTCAAGGCCATGCTGCGCCGGGTGAAGCCGGAAACGATTTCCACCGTTCTACGCTGCGGCGACATCGAACTCGACCGCGAAACCCACCGCGTTCATCGCAAGACCCGCGAAGTACGCCTTGGGCCGACGGAATTCCGCCTGCTGGAATTTCTCATGTCGTCGCCCGGCCGCGTCTTCTCGCGCTCGCAGCTTCTGGACGGTGTCTGGGGCCATGATATCTATGTGGATGAACGCACAGTGGACGTCCATGTCGGCCGCCTGCGCAAGGCGCTGAACTTCGCCAATCTTCAGGATGTCATCCGCACCGTTCGCGGCGCGGGCTATTCCATGGAAGCCTGAGCGGCACTCTTTCCGGAAAACGAAAAACGGGCCGAAAGGCCCGTTTTGCATGTGTGCAATGCTGTCGCGATCAGCGCGCCTTGCGACGCTCGTTGACCGGCTGATAGGCCATCTTGCGATGGAAGTTGCAGTAGGGCGATGCCTCGTTGGAATCGCAACCGCAGAAGTGGAAGTCTTCCTTCAACGGGTCGCCGACCGGCCACTTGCAGGTGCGCTCGGTAAGCTCCGTCAGGGTCAGGCGGCGGGAAATCGGAACCACGACGTTTCTGGACGGTGCGTAAGCCACTTCCGTCGCGGTATCGATCTCGATTTCTTCCTTGAGCAGGGTGGCACCGGACTGACGGGTGACCGTGCGGGTCGTCACGCGCGAGGCGTAGTTCGGGGCCCGCGGTGCCGAAGTCTGCCGCTTGGCGGGGCGAGTTGCAGCACTGGTGCCGCCACCGGCCTTGGCCCGGCCCGGCAGGCTGAGCCGGTGCACCTTGCCGATCACGGCATTGCGGCTGACACCGCCAAGCTGGGCCGCGATCTGGCTTGCACTCAGGCCCTCGGACCAGAGTCTTTTCAACTTCTCGACTCGTTCATCTGTCCAGTTCATGCCGCCTCTCCGCATTTGGGGCTGTCGCGACAGAATCCATCACCGCTGCCGCGGACGGGCCGCGACATCCTCGTGTCTATGACTTTCGGTGAATGTTCCGCCGCATGCAGTCAATTCATTAAATATTAACCTAGTGTGAGCCTGACTCGCTGACAAGAGTCCCCGGAATCAGCGGGAATCGATTTTGCAGTTTTCCCCAACTTGGTGGCGGTGTGTGACATTTCCGTCGTGCCGATTGAGGGCGCGGAGACGGGCGCCAAATCGCTTGCAGAGCCTTTAAATGCCCGGAAATGCACCCTTTTGTTGACAGGTTCCGATGAAAGGGGAATAGTGAGGCCGCCGTCCGGTTGGGCGGCATTTTGATTTTTTGGGCTTGGCGGTTCTCCTCCCCGGCGGGGACCGCGAAAACACGATGGAGATCGCGCGTCATGGCCACGGCCGCCTCGCTTTATGAGACCTATAACAGAGCCCCGCTTCGGTTCGAGCGCGGCGAAGGCGTCTGGCTCATCACCGAAAACGGCGAGCGATATCTCGATTTCGCGGCCGGCATCGCGGTAAATTCGCTGGGTCATGCCCACCCGCATCTGGTCGAGGCACTCAAGGCGCAGGCCGACAAGGTCTGGCACCTTTCGAACCTTTACGAGATCCCGGGCCAGGAAGAACTGTCGAAGCGTCTGACGGAGGCGACCTTCGCCGACCGCGTTTTCTTCACCAATTCCGGTGCGGAAGCGCTGGAGTGCGCCATCAAGACCGCGCGCCGCTATCAGTATGCCAAGGGGCATCCCGAGCGTTTCCACATCATCACCTTCGAAGGGGCCTTCCATGGCCGCACGCTGGCAACGATCGCAGCCGGCGGCCAGGAGAAATACCTTGAAGGCTTCGGCCCGAAGGCGCCGGGCTTCGATCAGGTACCCTTCGGCGATGTGGACGCGCTGACCGCTGCGATCACCGACGCGACCGCGGCGATCCTTATTGAGCCCGTGCAGGGCGAAGGCGGTCTGCGCCCCGCTTCCAAGGAGTTCATGAAAAAGCTGCGGGAAATCTGCGACGAGAAGGGCCTGCTGCTCATTCTCGATGAGGTCCAGTGCGGTGTCGGACGTACCGGCAAGTTCTTCGCTTACGAACTGGCCGGCATCACGCCGGATATCATGGCCGTTGCCAAGGGCATCGGCGGCGGCTTTCCGCTTGGCGCATGCCTTGCCACGGAAGAGGCTGCGTCCGGCATGAAGCCCGGCACGCACGGAACCACCTATGGCGGCAATCCGATGGCGATGGCCGTTGGCAATGCCGTTCTCGACGTCATTCTCGGCGAAGGCTTTCTCCAGCACGTCAACGATGTGGCTCTGGTCTTCCGTCAGGGACTTGAAAGCCTCAAGGATCGCTTCCCGGATGTGATCGAGGATATTCGCGGCGAAGGCCTGATGCTCGGCATCAAGACCCGCGTGCCGAACGTCGATTTTGTCGGCGTTGCCCGTGATGAGCACCTGTTGACAGTTCCGGCTGGCGACAATGTCGTGCGTATCCTCCCGCCGCTGACCGTGACGGCGGAAGAGGTGCGCGAAGGGCTGGCGCGCATTGAAAAGGTGGCCGAAAAGCTCACCGAGTTGAAACTGAAGAAAAGCGCCTGAGCCGGAGGGCCTGAAGGCCCGTGCTGCAAGGGTGAACGTTCTAGAGCCGCCGCATGATGTGCGGCGACTTCCATTCAAGGGGTGAAATGGAATGGCTGTACCGAAACACTTTCTCGATCTTTCCGCCATGTCTTCCGGCGATCTGCGCACGATTATCGATGATGCGCGCCAGCGAAAGACAGCGTTGAAGGAAGGGCGTGGCGACAAGCCGCTGGCCGGCAAGGTTCTGGCCATGATTTTCGAGAAGCCTTCCACCCGCACTCGCGTCTCCTTCGATGTCGGCATGCGCCAGCTCGGCGGCGAGACCATTTTCCTCTCCGGCACGGAGATGCAACTCGGCCGTGCCGAAACCATTGCCGATACCGCACGCGTGCTGTCGCGCTATGTGGATGCGATCATGATCCGCACCACCCAGCATTCGCGTCTGGTCGAACTGGCCGAGTATGCCACTGTCCCGGTCATCAACGGCCTGACGGATGATACGCATCCCTGTCAGATCATGGCCGATATCCTCACCTTCGAGGAACATCGCGGCAATATCGCCGGCAAGACGCTGGCCTGGACCGGCGATGGCAATAACGTGCTGCATTCGCTGGTCGAAGGCTCGGCCCGCTTTGGCTATCGCATGAACATGGCCGTGCCGCTCGGTTCCGAGCCGGACACCAGGTTCCTGAACTGGGCGCGCAACAATGGCGGCAGCGTCATGCTGTGTCATGAGGCCGAAAAGGCCGTCGAGGGCGCCGATTGCGTCATTACCGATACCTGGGTTTCCATGAACCAGGAACACAAGGCCCGTGGCCACAACGTATTCCAGCCGTTCCAGGTCAATGGCGATCTGATGAAGCGCGCCAATGACGATGCGCTGTTCATGCACTGCCTGCCTGCCCATCGCGGCGAGGAAGTGACTGACGAGGTGATTGACGGCCCGCAGTCTGTGGTGTTCGATGAGGCTGAAAACCGCCTCCATGCCCAGAAATCGGTTATCGCATGGTGTCTCGGCGCGATCTGACGCGCCGGCTCTATCATCGGGCTTGACCTTTCCCGGCCAAGCCCCCATCTGTCCGGCAACGAAAGACGTGGCGGTTCTCGCCGCGCGGAACGGCGTTGCAAGCGGACAGATGCCGGTCAGTTTCACCCATTCGCAGGGGCGCCCAGGGCTCATCCGGGCTCGTCAACACCCTTGCCGTGCCGCCAGTCCGGCCGCGCTTGCGCGGGCCGCAAGGAGAACTGCGATGACCGATGATGCGATGCGGCTTGAAGACCTGACCCTTGCCGGTGACGATCATGTCGTGCCCTTTCAGGTGGAAGGGCTCGACGTGCGCGGGCGCGCCGTGCAGATCGGCCCGATGCTGGACGCCATTCTGGGCCGGCACGATTATCCCGCACCGGTGGCGCGTCTTCTCGCGGAAGCCATCGTGCTGACGGCGCTGATTGGCACGTCGCTGAAGTTCGAGGGCAAGTTCACCGTGCAAACGCGTAGCGACGGCCCGGTCGACCTTCTGGTCGCAGATTTCACCTCGCCCGATCGTATCCGCGCCTATGCCCGCTTCGATGACACGCGACTGGCCGAAGCGGTTGCTGCCGGCAAGACCACGCCGCCCGAATTGCTCGGCGCGGGCGTTTTGGCGCTCACCATCGATCAGGGTTCTTTCATGCAGCCCTATCAGGGCATCGTACCGCTCGACGGCTCGTCGCTGGAGGAGATCGCCGGCACCTATTTCCGTCAGTCGGAGCAGATCCCGACACGGGTGCGGCTCGGCGTTGCCGAATTTTTCGGGCGTGATGCCGATGGCAAACCGCGTCGCGGTTGGCGGGCAGGCGGCATCATCACGCAATTCCTGCCGGAAGCGCCGGAGCGGATGCGCCAGCCCGATCTCCATGGCGGCGAAGGCTATGACGAGCTGGCCCACAGCGAGGACGATAGCTGGACCGAAGCCCGCATGCTGGTGGAAACCGCCGATATGGATGAACTGACCGACCCGCAGATCGGTGCGGAGCGTCTGCTTTACCGCCTGTTCCACGAACGGGGCGTGCGCATCTATCCTTCGCAGCCGGTTTTGGACCGCTGCACCTGCTCCCGCGACAAGCTGCTTGGTGTGCTCAAGGGTTTCTCGCGGCAGGATATCGAAGACAGTATCGAGGACGGCGTTATCTCTGTTTCCTGCGAGTTCTGCTCCACGACCTATCGCTACGAGGCCGAGGAAGTGCTCGCGGCGTAGGTCTTTCGAGCGGAACCTTTTTCACCCACCCGCCACCTCTGGCCGAAAGGCCAGGGGACTTCTCGTTATAGCCGGATGAGTGGCTTATGCCGTCGTCTGCGCGTTGGCGGCTTGTCGTAATGCGAGAAGAGCGCCCGTTTGGTGGTTTCCGATACTGCGAGATAGACGAGCGTGATCCCGGTCAACCCGGCCAGCACGGAAAGCGGCGGCGGCGTGAAGCCGAGATCGGCGGCGAGCGGCGTGTAGGGCAGGGCGATGGCAATGAGGCCGACGGCGATGCTCAGCCCGATCAGCAGGCCGGCAGGGCGGCTTTGCCAGAAGTGTTTGCGGGTGCGCACCACGTAGACGATGAAAAGCTGCGTCAGCACGGACTCAACAAACCACCCGGTCCTGAACAGCGTCTCGTCTGCCTGAATGACGTAGAGCAGGAAGCCGAAGGTCACAAAATCGAAGAATGAGCTGACCAGGCCGAAGCTGACCATGAAGCGCCGGATATGGGCGATATCCCATTTCTTCGGCTTCTGAACGTCTTCCTCATCCGTGTTGTCGCGGGCAATGGCAAGCGAGGGGAAATCGGACAGGAAGTTGTTGAGCAGGATCTGCTTGGCGAGCAGCGGCAGGAAGGGCAGGTAGAGCGAGGCGAAGGCCATGCTGATCATGTTGCCGAAATTGGCGCTGGTGGTGATCTGCACGTATTTCATCGTATTGGTGAAAGTCCGCCGTCCGTCATCGACGCCTGAAAGCAGGATGCCGAGATCGCGCTTCATCAGCAGGATATCGGCGGCCTCGCGGGCCACATCCACGGCGCTGTCAACGGAAATGCCGGTATCGGCGGCGTGCAGCGCCGGCGCGTCGTTGATGCCGTCACCGAGATAGCCGACCGTGTGGCCGTGCCGCTTCAGCGCCCGGATGATTCGTTCCTTCTGGTTCGGGTCGATTTCCGCAAAAAGCGTGGTCGCGGATGCTGCGCCAAACAGGGCTTCATCGGTCATCCGGTCGAGGTCCTCACCGGTCAGAACACCGGTAACCTTCAAGCCCACCTGTTCGGCCAGATGGCGGGCTACGTAGCGATTGTCGCCGGAAATGACCTTGAGGGCGATGCCGCGCGCCTGAAAAGCCGCCAGCGCCTCGCTGATACCGGGCTTCGGCGGATCGAGGAAAAGCAGGAAGCCGGCAAAGCTCAAACCGGTTTCATCGTCGCGACTGTAGCTATCCTTGTTCGGGCGGCGGGCAATGGCAAGGCCGAGAACGCGATAGCCCTGGTTGCTCCAGTCCCGGAAGCGGGTGTCAAGCGCCTCGCGACGGGCATCGTCGAGCGGCTGGGGCACACCACCTTCCAACACCGTGTCGCAGGTTTCGAGCACATTGGCGACAGCGCCCTTGCATACGGTCAGATCATCGCCGCTTGCCCTGTCGCGCACGATGATGGAGAGCCGCTTGCGAATGAAGTCGTAGGGAATTTCGTCGACCTTCTCGAAGGCGGCAATGTCAAGCTTGCCGGCGTCGCTCGCGGCAATCGCCTCGTCCAGCGGGTTGGCGATGCCGCGTTGCAGTCGGGCGTTGAGCCCGGCCCAGAGCATGACGTCTGCGGAAGTCGCCCCCGCCATATCGAAGGCGGCATCCAGATGGATGACGCCTTCCGTTAGCGTGCCGGTCTTGTCGGTGCACAGGATATCCATGCTGCCGAGGTTCTCGATGGCATCCAGCCGCCGCACGATCACGCCGCCGGCGGCCAGTGTCTTTGCACCCCGCGCCAGCGTCACGCTGATGATCGCCGGCAGGAGTTCCGGCGTCAGGCCAACGGCAAGCGCCAGCGAAAAGAGCAGGGAATCCGTCAGCGGACGGCCGAACAGCAGGTTACAGATGAAGACGATCAGCACGATCGCCAGCATCACCTGTGACATCAGATAGCCGAAGCGCTTCATGCCGATGTTGAAGGCGGTTTCGGGTGCTGCGCGCTCCAGCGATTCCGCGATCTTGGCAAACTCGGTCCTGCCGCCGGTGGTCACGGCCAGCATGGTGGCGGTGCCGCTGCGCACGGAGGTGCCGGTGAACACCATGTTGTTGCGCTTGGCGAGCGGCGCATCCGCCGGGCTGGTGCCCGGCCCCTTGACGACAGGAAAGGTCTCGCCGGTCATCGCCGCTTCGCTGACATTGAAGTCGCGCGCTTCGATAAGAACGCCGTCTGCAGGAATGAGATTACCGGCAGCAAGCTGGATGATATCGCCGGGCACGATCGTTTCAGCGTCGATGGATTGTTCCTGCCCGTCGCGCATCACATTCGCCTTGCGGGAGATGCTGGCCCTCAATGCCTGCATGGCCTTGGAGGCCCCGTATTCCTGCGTGAAGCTAAGGACGCAGCTTGCGAGGATGATGAACGCGATGATCGCCGCTTCCTGAAGCTCGCCGGTGAAGGCCGAGACGATCGCCGCGAAGACAAGGATGAGCACCAGCGGGCTGGCGAACTGACGCAGGAAAATGACGAGGCCGCTGGCGCTCTGCGTCTTGCCGATGCGGTTCGGTCCATCGGCCGCGAGCCGGCTTTCGGCCTCTGTCGTGGAAAGGCCGGCCGGGCCGCTGCCGAGCGTGGCGGCGAGCTCATCGGCCGTCCTTGACCAGTAGGGATTGGCGGCACTGTTTGGGGTGTTTGCCAGGGGCATGCAAGCCTCCCTCGAGGGGAATGAAAGCCGGGCGCGGGTTGCGCCTAGTTCAGAACGCGGACCAGACCCGGCAGGTCGAGCGAGAAGGCGGGAATGTCGGCGTTGAAAATATCGCCTTCGTCCGTTTCCATACGGAAATGGCCGAACATCATGCCCGACGGGGTGTCCAGCGGGCAGCCGGAGGAATATTCGTAGACGCCGCCGGGCAGAATGCGCGGCTGGTCGCCGATGACGCCGGGGCCCGTGACTTCATCCACCTGCCCGTTTTCGTCGGTAATATGCCAGTAGCGGTGCGTGAGCGTTACGGCATGGTCGGAATGGTTGGCGATGACGATGCGATAACCCCAGACATAGCGATTGTCCTCTGGATCGGATTGCTCCTCCAGATAAAACGGCTCGACTGAAATTTCGATGTCGCGCGTGCGGGCACGATACATCGGATCACCTTTTCCTTTCCCGGATGCAAGGTCCGGGGTTGCGGGATCAACGGCTTGACCCCGCAACATATTCTACAGCTTTGCGGCAAGGTCAAGAAAGCCCTTGCCGAACGGATGCGAACGCGGTGGTCCGGAAGCCCGGATCAGCCATGAACCTTGTCGAGCGCGGCGAGGAAGTCCTCAATCAGGTCCTGTGTGTCCTCGATGCCGGCGGAAAGGCGCAGCGTGCCGCCGGAAATACCGAGTTCGGCGCGGGCCTCGTCGGTCAGGTTCTTGTGCGTCGTTGTGGCCGGATGAGTGATCAGGCTGCGGGCGTCGCCGAGATTGTTGGAAATCTTGACGATCTTCAGCGCGTCCTGAAGCGCAAAGGCCGCTTCCTTGCCGCCCTTCAGTTCCAGCGCCACCAGCGTGGAGCCACCGGTCATCTGCTTGGCGATGATATCGGCCTGCGGATGGTCCTTGCGACCCGGATAGATGACGCGGGCTACCTTCTTGCTGTCGGCCAGCGCATCGGCAATGGCCGCGGCATTGGCGGCCTGCTGGCGAATGCGTAGCGGCAGTGTTTCAAGCCCCTTCAGGAGCACCCAGGCATTGAACGGCGACATGGCCGGGCCTGTGTGACGGAAGTAATCCTGAAGCACTTCCTCCGTCCACTGCTTGTCGGCCAGAATGACGCCACCAAGGCAGCGGCCCTGACCGTCGATGTGCTTGGTTGCGGAATAGACGACGATATCGACGCCGAGGTCGAGAGGCTTCTGGAAGAGCGGCGTGGCGAACACGTTATCGACCACCGTCTTGGCGCCGATCTGCTTGGCGAGGGCGGCGACACCGGCGATGTCCACCACTTCCAGCGTCGGATTGGTCGGGCTTTCGAGGAAGAACAGCTTGGTGTTCGGGCGGATCGCGCTTTCCCAGTTTTTCAGGTCGCGACCGTCGATCAGCGTGCATTCGACGCCATAGCGCGGCGCCAGTGTCTCGACCACCCAGCGGCAGGAGCCGAAGAGTGCGCGCGCGGCAACGATATGATCGCCGGCCTTGACCTGGCAGAGAATGGCGGCAGCAACGGCAGCCATGCCCGAAGCCAGAGCGCGCGCATCTTCCGCCCCTTCCAGCAGGCACATGCGCTTTTCGAACATGTCGTTCGTCGGGCTGGCGTAGCGGGCGTAGATGAAGCCTTCCGTCTCACCCTTGAAGCGGGCCTCGGCGGCGGCGGAGTTTTCATAGACGAAGCCCTGCGTCAGATAGATCGCTTCAGAGGTTTCGCCATAGGGAGAACGCAGTGTGCCGCCGTGAACGAGCTGGGTTGCGGGGCGCCATGTCTTGGTCATATCGGTTGCCTTCAAAACAAAAACCGGTCGCGAAAAGCAGACCGGTTTGATAGCAACCCGGCCTTTTTAGCTACTTGTTTAACGTGGCTGCAAGCCGACCGGCCAAATCACCACGGAATAGGATGTGCATTACGCCCGCTTGCGCCTTGCGTCAAGCGGCAGAGTTTGCTTGTGTCCCCGGTCAGACAGGGAAAATGACCATGACGGACAAACCGGGAATTCTGGCCGATAGCGCCATCCATGCGCTGTTTGCGACAGGCGCCTTGAAAAGCACGGCGCCGCTCGATGCCGATCAGGTGCAGCCGGCCAGCCTCGATCTCAGGCTCGGGCCGAAAGCCTATCGCGTGCGGGCCAGTTTCATGCCCGGCCCCGGTCATCGCGTGGCCGAAAAGCTGGAGCGGCTGAAGCTGCACGAGGTCGATCTCGAAGGTGGTGCGGTTCTCGAAACGGGCTGCGTCTATATCGTACCGCTGATGGAAAGCCTGGCGCTGCCGGCGGCCCTCTCTGCCTCGGCCAACCCCAAGAGTTCCACGGGCCGGCTCGATATCTTCACCCGCGTCATCACCGATTTCGCCCAGGAATTCGACAAGATACCGGCGGGCTATACGGGCGGGCTTTATCTCGAGGTTTCGCCGCGCACGTTCCCGATTGTGCTGCGAAAGGGCTCCCGTCTGTCGCAGATCCGCTTCCGCGTCGGCCATGCGCTCCTGTCCGAGGCCGAGCTTCTGGCGCTGCATGAGGCGGAAACGCTGGTGGCGAGCGAGCGCCCCAACGTTTCGGGCGGCGGCATTGCACTCTCCATCGATCTCAAGGGCGTGGGACCGGACGGTCTCGTCGGTTATCGTGGCAAGCACCACACGGCGGTGATCGATGTCGATGTGAAGGCCGCGCACGATCTCTACGATTTCTGGGAGCCGCTCTACAGTCGCGGCCGAGACGAACTGATCCTCGATCCCGACGAATTCTACATTCTCGTTTCCCGTGAGGCCGTGCATGTGCCGCCACTCTATGCGGCGGAAATGACACCCTATGATCCGCTCGTCGGTGAATTCCGCGTGCATTATGCCGGCTTCTTTGATCCCGGTTTCGGCCATGCCGGTGCGGGCGGTGCGGGCAGCCGCGCGGTTCTGGAGGTTCGCAGCCACGAGGTTCCCTTCATTCTCGAACATGGCCAGATCGTTGGGCGGCTTATCTACGAACACATGCAGGAACCACCAGCCGCCCTTTACGGCTCAGGCCTCGGTTCCAACTATCAGGCGCAGGGCCTGAAGCTTTCGAAGCATTTCCGCGCATCGTGAGTGCTTGACAGAGCCGGCGAACTATCCGAAGAGTGCGGCAGTCTTCGCGTCGCCCGACGCGACGGGCGGGTATGATGTAATGGTAGCCTGTCAGCTTCCCAAGCTGAACGCGCGGGTTCGATTCCCGCTACCCGCTCCAGCTTCTTCCTCCATATCGTGCAAAGCCGGCGTATGAGGCGTCTTCGCCCAGAAGAACGGTCTTGCGATGAGATCGGGCAGCGCCCGCCACGCGGCCAGCGACAGGGCTAGCCAGTAGAGGGGCAGTGCCCATTGCCGCCAGCCGATGGCGCGGCGCTCTTGTTGGGTCATGCGTTTCATGCCCATCTGCCGGAAAATCCAGTAGCTGCCGAGAACGTTGAAGAGATCGATGGCGAGAAGGGCGTTCTCATTGGTGGTCAAAGGCCGGTCGCTGAACAGATCGTGCAGGGCATTCGCAACGAGCAGGATGGCGAGCGGATGCGCGAGTGACGAAAGGATCATGCCGCCGATAAGAAGGTGAAAGGTGAGGCTCGCCTTCAGGCCGATTTCGCGGACAAGCCTGAAAGGCGCCCGCATCACCACCAGCCAGGTTTGTAGCCAGCCCTTGTACCAGCGGGTTCGTTGATTGAGCCAGATGCCGAAATTCGTGGGCGCGTCCTCGACGGTTGGAAGACTGAGCACGTCGCTTCGATAGCCCAGCCGATGCAGGCGCAGGCCAAGATCGGCATCCTCGGTCACGTTGAACGGGTCCCACCCGCCGATGGACCGCAGCGCGTCCGTTCTGAAGTGATTGGACGTGCCGCCAAGCGGCAGAGGCAGGCTGGAGCGCGCCAGCATGGGCAGCAACGAGCGGAAAAGCGCAGCATACTCCAGCGAGAACAGAGCGCTGATGGCACTTTCCCGGCCGTTGGCGATGTGTAGGGGGGCCTGCAGGCAGGCCAGTGCCGGTGGTCCTTCGGAAAATCTTCTGTGAGCCTCGCGCAGTTGCAGGGGATGCGGGCGATCTTCAGCATCATAGATCACCGTAAAGACGCCGCGTGCTCCACTCAGCGCGTAGGTGAGCGCCTTCGGCTTCGTCATCGGCAGCATGGCCGGTACTTCGATGATCTCGAAGGCCGGGCCAAGCGGCAGTGCCTTCAATGCGGCGATGGTCTGGGTGTCGCCGGCCTCACACACCAGCTTGATGTCCAGCCGGGAGCAGGGCCAGTCGATCCGTCCGAGCGCTTCGGCCAGTTGTCGCACGACAGCACTTTCCCGGTAGAGTGCCACCATAACGGTGTAGATGGGCAGGTTGGCGTCGCCCGGCGTTGCAGAGGTGGTGCTGATCAGGCCCGCGCCGGGGCCGAGAATGGCGGCGGCTCGGATCAAAAGGGCGGCGCAATAGAAGAAGGACAGGAAGCCATGCAGGGCCTGCCCCGTTGCAAATGGGGCCATGAGAAGCCCAAAGGTCAGCACCGTGAGCAGAATGCCGGCATAAAAGCCCTGCAGGCCCCAGAGCGTGACTCGTGCCGAAAACTGTGGCGTCTGATCGAAGAGGCGGGTTACGGCCTCGCGCACGCGCCTGCGCTCACCCGCTTTCCACACGGCTTCACGTAGCGCCTTCCGGCTGGTGACGGTCAACGCCGTTCGGGCATCCGGCAAACCATTAAGCAGGGTGGCGAGCTCGAAAAGCCGGGGTGCTGTCGGGACGACGGCAATGACGGGCGGCCTGCCCGGGGGATGAAGCCTGAGCATCTCCGACCGCAAAAGCTGAATGTCGAGGCCTGATGTGTCGGAGAGGTGGTTGGACGCAGGTCGCGGCATGAAGGGCACTTCGAGATAGCTTGCCAAGGCCGCAAAGTAGTCATCTTCGCCAAAACCACTCGCCAGGAGTTCGTCTTCTATGGTGGCGCCACTGAAGGCGGCGCGATCTGCCATACGCGCGATCAGACCTGCGCCGAAGCCGACCGCCGCGAGCGCCTCCGCCTCCCGTCTGAGGTGCTGTGCCACCGATTTGTTCGAACGGGTGAGGGGCGGTGCCCGCCCCATGGCATGCGGCGACGCGGGCTCTGGAGGATCTGCGGCTTTGCCATGTCGCATGACTCTGTTACGCTCTCCGCGAAGGTTGCGTGTTGTGACATTTTACCCTTTTGCGGATCATAGTGATGGCATTGTTTTTTACATCCCTCAAAAACAAGGGGTTGTATATTTTTGGCGTTTTGGTGTGCGCGGTTGCAGCCCTTTCGGCGCGCGCCAATGCCCAGACGATGGCCCCCATGCAGGGACTGCCGCTGCTGTTCGATGCGCGTGAGCATCTGCCCCTGCCCGATCTTTCCGCCTACCCGCGCCTGCGTTTCCTGACGACGACGGATTTTCCGCCGTTCAATTTTACCGATCAGAGTGGCCGCCTGGCGGGCTTTCATGTCGATCTCGTGCGCGAGATCTGCACTGTGTTGTCGATCGAGGACCGTTGTCAGATACAGGCGGTGCCCTTCGGAGAACTGGAAACGGCGCTGGCGGCAGGGCAGGGCGATGCGGTGATTGCCGGGGTCGCTGTAACTGCGTCCAAGCATGAGCGGTTCGCGTTCTCGCGACCCTATCTGGCGCTGCCGGCCCGGTTCGTTGCGACGAGGCAGGTGCTCAAGGCGGGGCAGGCTGTTCCCGCGCCCGGCTGGCGCGTCGGCGTGGTTGCGGCCACGGCCCATGAGGCGATGGCGAACGCGTGGTTTCCCGACATGCGCCCGCAAGTCTTTGAAACGCAGGAGGCTTTACTTGACGCTCTGAAGGCGGGAAAAATTGATGCCGGTTTTGCGGATGCGCTACGCCTGTCCTTCTGGGTGTCGGGCGCCGCATCACAGGCCTGTTGTGCGCTGGCGCCGGGCGCCTATCTCTCTGAACGCTTTCTGGGTGAGGGGCTGGCCATCATGGTCCGGCGGCAGGACAAGACGCTGTCCGCCGCCTTCGATCACGCGCTGGCGGAACTCGCGACCAGCGGGCGGCTGGAAGAAATCTACCTGCGTTATTTTCCGCTCGGGCTTTTTTGATCAGGTCTACTGGCTTGCCCAGATAATGCGGGCCACCCATTCCACCTCACCCACATCGAAACTGCGGTTGGGGTGTTCCGGGTTGAGCGACACAAGCTCGATGGTCCGGGGCGTCTGGCGGAAGAGAACCTTCGCCATCACCTCGCCCTCACGGGTTTTCAGAACCACGCGGTCCCCGCGCCGCACCTGTGCACCGGGTTCGACGATCAGCACGTCACCGTCGCGGTAGAGTGGCAGCATGCTGTCGCCCTGAACTTCAAGCGCATAGCAACCCGTTCGCCGGGCCGGATCGGCGGGGAAATCCACCACGTCCCAGCCCTGGCCGGCGGGAAAGCCACCATCATCGAAGAAGCCGCCGGCACCGGCCTGGGCAAAGCCAAGCAGCGGAATGGCGCTGGCTTGCGGCGGAAACGCGCCCTGCGGCAGGGCGTCGCGCACGCTTGACGAGGGCAGGCGGCTGAAAAACTCATCGACGCTGGCGCCCGTCGCCTCCAGAACCTTGGCGATCGATTCCGTTGAGGGCCAGCGCAGGCGGCCATCGGGCCCGAGTCGCTTGGACTTGTTGAAGGCTGTGGGATCAAGACCCGCCCTGCGTGCAAGACCAGATGGCGTCAGCTTGTTGTTCTCTGCCAGCGCATCGAGCGCGTCCCAGATCGTTTCATGCGAAAGCATTGCCGCCACCCCCGAAACCCGGCCTCATTCCGCCGCGGTCCGAATGCCCGCGATTGCGTCTCATCCACATCAGCGCAGCGTTCGGAGCAGTCTGAAAAAGCGTTCGGCGGTCCCTGATGTCGAAATCCTGCCCATCAAGCGCCAATGGGTCTGTTCCACCAGGCCCAGCTTGCCAAACACGCCTTGAAACGGACGCGTTGCACGCGTCACGTACCTCCAAGCACTTGCGCGGAAGATTAATGGCAGACGGGGAACGAGTAAAGAGGGAGAGGAATAAAATCCTCTTTCCTGGGTGTCAGGCCACCAGCGGCATGGTGATCTTGCTGAGCTGAATGACGGCCTGTGTGCGGCTGTCGACCTTGAGTTTCAGCAGGATGGCCGAGACATGCGCCTTGATCGTGGCTTCGGAGACGCCAAGTTCATAGGCGATCTGCTTGTTGAGCAGGCCTTCTCGCAGCATGTTCAGCACACGGTTCTGCTGCGGCGTCAGCGTGCGCAGGCGTCCGATGAGTTCCGCCATGTCCGGGTCCTGTTCCTGCGCTCCCTTGTAGGAAGCGGGCGTGGCAATATCGCCTTCGAGAACGACGCGGATGCTGTTGCGGATATCCTCGATGCCGGCGGACTTGGAAATGAAGCCGGAAGCGCCGAGTTCAATGGAGCGGTGAATGGTCGTGGCATCGTCAGTGGCGGATACGATGACGATGGGGAGGCTGTAGAACTCTGCCCTGAGCGACATCAGGCCGGAGAAGCCGCTGACGCCGGGCATGGCGAGATCGAGAAGCATGAGGTCGGCATCGGAATGGGCCGCAGCAGCTTTGCGGGCGGCGTCGAAATCGCCAGCCTCGACAATCGTCACATGACCTTCAATGCCGTCCACGGCTTGTCGCAGCGCGCCGCGAAACAACGGGTGATCGTCGGCGATGATGATGGTCAATGCTGCCATTTAGCGGTTCCCTCCCAAGAACGGTTTACAATCCCGCCGCTCACTGTTTTTACTCGGCTACCTGCCTTTATACAATAGTCTAGGGTTCCTGCCTATAGGATTCATATCGTCATTGCTATGAAAGCATGCGGCGAAGATATAGCGGCGAGATCACGTCTTCTCGGATAGTCCGGGGGTTGGCTTTTCTTCCTTTTCCCTGAATTCATCCACCAGCCCCATGAAGCTGCGCATGAAGCGTTCCATGATAGAAATGGAGCGGTCGATTTCAGCATCGCTCGGCATGGCCTGTTGTTTCGGCCCGCTGCCGGCCTTGTTCTCCAGTGCGGTCACGCGCTTTTCCAACCGGTCGAGTTCATCCTCGAAAGCGGTGCGCTCGTCGGCGGCCATGCGGCATGCAAGATTACCATCGCTCAGCGTGCAATAGGACATTGAGCCGCTTTGCCGGTCGAGGCGGACGAAGCCTTCGCCGCTCTTTTCCAGAGAGAACCGGTCGGCGGGCTGCTCTTTGGCTCCTTGCGCGAGCGCGGCAATCGGCAGGGTGGCAAGCACCAGTGCGAAACCAAGCGGCCTTTTCATGGAAACGATCCTCCTCTTGCGGGTTGCTGCAGCGTACAGGCCCAAGACCATGGACACGGCTTTCATTTTGCGGCAAACGGGGCGTTATATTCAACCGTCTGCGAAGGAAACTGTGCGATGTCCGCAGCCGTGACTGCCGCCGTCATCTACAAGATCGTTCCCGTTGCACTTTGGGAAGAGGCACGGAAAAGCGGGCTTTTCGAGGGCGCTCCGGTCGACCTTGCCGATGGCTTTATCCATTTCTCGACGGCGGAGCAGGCGCGCGAGACGGCGGCCCGCCATTTCGCCGGTCAGGAGGATCTTCTGCTGGTGACGGTGGATGCTGCCGCTCTCGGCGAAAAACTGGTCTTCGAGCCCTCCCGCGGTGGTGCGCTCTTCCCCCATCTCTATGCTCCGCTGACATTGACCGCGGTCCTTTCCGAGGCGCCCCTGCCGCTTGGTGAAGACGGCGCCCACATCTTTCCGGAGAACTTCGCATGACCGGCCTTTTCAAGCTTGCCCGCAACGGCCTCTTCCTCATCGATCCGGAAACGGCGCATGGCCTGACGATCAAGGCCTTGAAGGCAGGCTTCGTGCCGCCCTGCCGCCCGACCGTTGATGCGCGTCTGGCGGTCACGGTTGCCGGCGTTGCCTTTCCCAATCCGCTCGGCATGGCGGCCGGGTTCGACAAGAATGCCGAGGTGCCGGATGCACTGCTTTCGCTCGGCTTCGGCTTTGCCGAGGTCGGTACGCTGACACCGAAGCCGCAGGCCGGCAACCCCAAGCCACGCCTGTTCCGCCTGCCGGCAGACGAAGCCGTCATCAACCGCATGGGCTTCAACAATGAGGGGCACGGTGCCGCCCTTGCCCGCCTTCAGGCGCGTACCGGAAAGCCCGGTGTCGTCGGTGTCAATATCGGCGCCAACAAGGACAGCGCCGATCGGGTGGCGGATTACGTTGAAGGCATCCGCCGGTTCTACGGCGTCGCCACCTATTTCACCGTCAACATTTCCTCGCCCAACACGCCCGGCCTGCGTGACCTGCAGGCGCGCGACAGCCTGAAGGCGCTGCTGGAGGCGGTCCTGGCCGCCCGTGCCGACGAAGCGGCAAAGGCCGGTCGGCGCATTCCCGTTTTCCTGAAAATTGCGCCCGATCTGACGCCGGAAGGTCTGGACGATGTGGCGGCGGAAGTGCTGGAACATGATCTCGACGGGCTGATCGTCTCGAACACCACGCTGTCCCGCGAGGGGCTAAAGGAGCAGGCAACCGCGAAGGAAGCAGGCGGCATGTCCGGCAAACCGCTGTTCGAGCGCTCGACGGCGGTTCTGGCCGCCACCCGCAGGCGCGTCGGCCCCGGCCTGCCGATCATCGGTGCCGGCGGCGTTTCGACCGCCGCCGATGTCGTGACCAAGATCAAGGCGGGTGCGGATCTCGTGCAACTCTATTCGATGATGGTCTATGAGGGGCCGGGCATTGCCGGCGCGATCCTGAAGGACCTTCCGGCCCTTCTCGACCGGGAAGGCGTGAAATCGATCTCCGACCTGCGCGACCGCGACGTGGAGCGTTGGGCGGATCGCTTCTGAGCTATCGCGAAAGCACCATGGCCCAATAGGGGTGATTGCCGCTGGCCGGATCGCGCGCCACGGCCACCCCAAGCGTGGTGTAGGATGGCCCAAGCATGTTTTCGAGGTGATGCGGCGAAGCGATCCACGCCTTGACCACGGCATCCGTCGTCTGCTGGCCGGCACCTATGTTTTCGGCGGCGGGCAGCGGCACGTTCGAGGCCTTCATGCGCGCGCCAAAACTGTCCGTAATCCCCATCAGATGTTTCATCTGGCCATTGGCGGCCATGCGGCTGGCCTGCTTCAGCGCGGCATCCTGCGAGGGTGCTGCAATCGAAAGCATCGGCAGCCCCCTGGAGGCACGCAGCGCATTGACGGAGCCAAGCGCCTCCGCCGTCTTGTCCTCGGCGGTGCCGGTGAAGCTGCGCGGCGGCGGAGCCGTCGTGCAGGCGGCGAGAAAGGACAGGCCGCCTGCCGCAATGAACGGCAGTGCCCGGCGGCGGGTAAGTTTGGTCATGGTCAGCGCCTGTAGCTGATGATCCGGAGAATGATGAAGACGGGAATGACAACGGTCGCGCCGAGTGCCAGATAGCGCCACACCTCGCCCAGAGCCTCGAAGCCGCGATACCACAGGCCGAGGAAGAAGCGGTGCAGCCCGTCGAGAATATCGACCGGGAAAATGCCAAGGAAGGCCATCACGAAGCCGACCACCAGCGATACCAGCAGCAACTTCACCAGCGTGCGGGCAGGCGTATCGCCCAGGAAACGGTTGAACTGTTCGGACATGCGATACGTTCTCCTTCGAAACCGAGAGATAGGCTCTGGCGGTTGCGGCGGCAAGGGGTTTTGGGAAAGGGGGTCTTGCTGCAAAGCGTGGAAATTTGATGGCAGGCCGGCTGTTGCGGGAAATCCCTTGCTTTCGGGCGCGCTTTTCCGCAAGGAAACCCACCGCTTTTCCTCCGTTTTCAGGATTTCCCATGGTGTCGGCCAGCCTTTCCTCGGGTGACGTTCTCGCAGACCGTCGCGCCGCTTACGCGAAAATGCTCTCGGAAGAGGGCCAGTTCACGGAAGCGGCGGAACTCATGGAACAGGCGCTGGAACTGGCATCCGGCTGGCGGGCCGGCTGGTTCCAGCTTGGCGAGTATCGCGAAAAGGCGGGGCAAACGGACGGAGCCATCCAGGCCTATGCCCGCGTCGCCGAAGAGGGCGGCGAGGATATTTTCGGTGCCCGGCTGAAGCTTGCCCTGCTCGGCGCGGCAGAGGTGCCGGCCAGTCCGGAGAGTACCTACGCCGAAAGCCTGTTCGACGATTATGCAGATCGCTTCGAAAAGGCGCTGACGGAAAAGCTTGGCTATGATCTTCCGGCCCTTCTCGCCAATCGCGTCGCGACCTTTGCCGGTCGCCAGCCGCACTTTCCGCTTGCGGTGGACATCGGCTGCGGCACGGGGCTGGCAGGGCCGGAAATCCGCCCCTTTGCCGATCGCCTCGAAGGCTTCGATATCTCGCTGAACATGCTGGCCAAGGCACGGGAAAAGGGGGTGTACGATCACCTCGATCGCGCCGACCTCTCGCTTCCGGCCGAGGAAAGCGGCCTCTTCGGCCCCGATCTGCCGCGCCGCCGGGCCGATATCGTTCTGGCCGCCGATGTCATGATGTATCTCGGCGATCTCGAGGTTGTCTTTGCGCTCACAGCCGAACTGGTGAAGCCCGCCGGCCTTTTCGCCTTCTCTGTCGAGGCGGCGGATGAGGGCTATATCTTGCAGCCCTCGCTGCGTTACGCCCACTCCCAAACCCATGTCGAGGCACTGTTTGCCCGTCACGGCTTCGAAGAACGCTTTTTCGAGCGCGTGACCCTTCGCATGGATGGCGGAAAACCGGTCTTCGGCTTTGTGTTTATTGCTGAAAGACAGGCCTGACAGGATCGTTTCTTGCTATTTTCAGGAAGAGAGGCCGATAGGTCAGTATTGCTGACCGAACCGCCTTGAAAACCGGCCCGGCAACCGGCACAATTCAGGGGTATTCACGCCTGAAACCGGGGAGTTCCGCGCATGACGCAGTTGAGCAAGGTATCGGGTTTCTGGAACACCAGCCCCACCCATCACACCGCCGTCGAGGACTTTCAGGGTCTGCTGACCGGTGCGATGGTGTCATCGCTCGGCTTCTTTCTGCTTGGCAAGGCGGGGCTTCTGACGGGGGGTACGGCGGGCGTCGCCTTTCTTTTGCACTACGTCACCAATACCAGCTTCGGCTTCTGGTTCTTCCTCGTTAACCTGCCCTTCTATTACCTTTCCATCCGCAAGGTTGGTTGGGATTTCACCATCAAGACCTTCGTTGCCATCGGTCTGACCTCGCTCATCACCGAAATCCAGCCGCAGTTTCTGGGCTTCGACAAGCTCAATCCGGTCTGGGCGGCGGTTCTCGGTGGCCTGCTTCTGGGTTACGGCCTGCTGGCACTTTATCGCCACCGCGCCAGCCTCGGCGGCGTCGGCATCCTCGGTATTTATGTGCAGGATCGCTTCGGCATACGCGCCGGCCTTGTGCAGATGATCTTCGATATCGGCGTGCTCATCGCCGCCTTCTTCGTGGTCGATCCTTTCATCGTCGGCTGTTCGGTGCTGTCGGCTGTGGTGATCAATCTCTTCGTCACCATCAACCACCGCAAGGACCGCTATATCGTTCTGCGCTGATGCGGGCTTGAACGGCGCGCGGGAGAGGATAAAACGGCGGTAGACCTGCCCGAATGCCGGCTCCGGAGACGCGCCTTGTCCGAAAAGAAAATCCTGAAGATGATGCTTGAATCGACGCCGGTGCGTCACTCGCTGGTCGAGGATGCGCAGGCGCTCCTGGTGGGCGCCATGCTCTGCGCGCTCGGTGTCACGCTTCTGAAAAGTGCGGGCCTGCTCTCTGGCGGCACAGCGGGCGTGGCCTTCCTCACCTATTACGCCTTCGGCCTGCCCTTCGGTGCCGTGTTCTTCGCCATCAACCTGCCCTTCTATTATCTCGCGTGGAAAAAGGTCGGGCTGGCTTTCACCGTCAAGACATTCATCGCCGTCACCATCACCTCGTTCATCACCGAGGCGTTGCCGCGCTATATCGGCTTCGGCTTCCTCGATCCGGTGGTCTCGGCGCTGTTCGGCGGCGTGCTTTTGGGGAACGGCATGCTGGTTTTCTTCCGCCATCGCGCCAGCCTGGGTGGCTTCGGCATCCTCGCGCTCTGGCTTCAGGATCGCTATGGCGTCAAGGCCGGACTGGTGCAGCTTGGCCTCGACATGATCATCCTCGCCATCTCCTTCCTCGTCGCCAGCCCCTATATCGTCTTCGCCTCGGTTCTGGGTGCGGTCGCCATCAATGTCGTGCTGGCGGTAAACCACCGCCGCGACCGCTATATCGCCGTCTGATGGGCAGGGAAGGCGCGCATCTTCCGCCGGTCTTCGAACGCTGGTTTGCGGAAAGGAGCTGGTCGCCGCGCCCGCACCAGTTGGCGCTTCTGGAACGCGCCCGCGCCGGCGAAAGTACGCTGCTGGTTGCACCCACCGGCGCCGGCAAGACACTGGCCGGATTCCTGCCCTCACTGACGGCGCTCACCGAACGCGGCAGGCTGCCGCCCGGCAGTCCCTTCACCGGCATCCATACCCTCTATATTTCACCGCTCAAGGCGCTCGCCGTCGATATCGAGCGCAACCTGATGAAGCCCGTTTCCGAAATGGGCCTGCCGATCACCATCGAGAACCGCACGGGCGACACGCCTGTCTCCAAGCGTCAGCGCCAGAAGCTGAATCCGCCGGATATTCTCCTGACCACACCGGAACAGGTGGCGCTGCTTCTGGCCAACGGGCAGGCGGAACGCTTCTTCCGGGACCTGAAATTCGTGGTGCTGGATGAATTGCACGCGCTCGTGACCTCCAAGCGCGGCCAGCTTCTATCGCTCGGCCTCGCCCGGTTGCGGCAGCTCGCGCCGGATCTCCAGGCCATCGGTCTCTCGGCCACCGTCTCTGATCCCATGGAACTGCAACGCTGGCTGGTAGCGCAGCCGCCGGGCGGTGAGGCCCATGCCGGGCTGGTGACAGTGAAGGGCGGGGCAAAGCCGCAGATCACTATTCTGGAAACAGAGGAGCGCATTCCCTGGTCGGGCCATTCCGCCCGCTATGCCGTGCCGGATATCTATGAGGTGCTGAAACAGGCGAAGATGGCGCTTATCTTCGTCAACACCCGCAGCCAGGCGGAAATGCTGTTTCAGGAACTGTGGACCATCAACGACGATAACCTGCCGATTGCGCTTCACCACGGCTCGCTCGATGTCGGCCAGCGCCGCAAGGTGGAAGCGGCGATGGCCGATAACCGTCTGCGCGCCGTCGTCGCCACCTCCACGCTCGATCTTGGTATCGACTGGGGTGATGTCGATCTGGTGCTGCATGTCGGTGCGCCGAAGGGAGCAAGCCGCCTCGCCCAGCGCATCGGCCGCGCCAACCACCGCATGGATGAGCCAAGCCGCGCCATCCTCGTCCCGGCCAACCGCTTCGAGGTGATGGAGTGCCGTGCCGCCCTCGACGCGAATTATGTCGGCGCGCAGGATACGCCGCCGCTCGGCGAAGGTTCGCTCGACGTGCTGGCCCAACACGTTCTCGGCATGGCCTGTGCCGAACCCTTTGCTGCGGATGCGCTCTATGCGGAAGTCACGAGTGCCGAACCCTATCGCGACCTGCTGCGCGAAACCTTCGACAGGATCGTCGATTTCGTTGCTACCGGCGGCTATGCGCTGAAAACCTATGAGCGTTACGCGAAGATCCGGCTGAATGCGGATGGGCTCTGGCGCATTTCCAACCCGCAGGTGGCGCAGACCTATCGCCTCAACCTCGGCACCATCGTCGAATCCCCCATGCTGAATGTCCGGCTTGTGAAACATGGCGGCAAGGCGCGGTTTGGCGGCCTGTCGCTCGGCAAGGTCGAGGAATATTTTCTCGAACAGCTCGTGCAGGGCGATACGTTTTTGTTCTCCGGCAAGGTGCTTCGTTTTGAAGGCATTCGCGAGAATGAGTGTCTCGTCAGTCAGGCCTTTTCCTTCGACCCTAAAATCCCGGCCTATGCGGGCGGCAAGTTTCCGCTTTCCACCTTTTTGGCCGAACAGGTGCGCGCCATGCTGGCCGATCCCGAAAGCTGGGGCAAGCTGCCGGAACAGGTGCGCGAGTGGCTGGAAATCCAGCGCCTGCGCTCCATCCTGCCGAAGCGCGGTGAATTGCTGATCGAGACCTTTCCGCGCGCCGCCCGCTTCTACATGGTCGCCTATCCCTTCGAGGGGCGGCTGACGCACCAGACGCTCGGCCTGCTTCTCACCCGCCGGCTGGAGCGCATGGGCCTGCAACCCACCGGCTTTGCCGCCACCGATTATTCGCTGGCCGTCTGGGGCCTCAAGGATATGGAGGATGTGGATTTCGGCGCGCTGTTCGATCAGGACATGCTGGGCGACGATCTTGAAGCATGGCTTTCCGAATCCTTCATGCTGAAACGCACTTTCCGCAATTGCGCCGTCATCGCCGGGCTCATCGAGCGCCGCCATCCCGGCAAGGAAAAGACCGGGCGTCAGGTCACGGTCTCGACCGACCTCATTTATGACGTGTTGCGCAGCCATGAGCCGGACCACATCCTGCTGGAGGCAGCACGGCGCGATGCGGCGACCGGTCTGCTGGATATTGCCCGCCTTGGCGTTATGCTGGAGCGAATCAGGGGCCACATCACCCACAAGGCGTTGATGCGGGTCTCGCCGCTGGCCGTGCCGGTTCTGCTCGAAATCGGTCGCGAACCGGTCTCCGGCAGTGCCGAGGATGCGGTTCTGGAGGAAGCGGCGGGTGATCTGGTCGAAGACGCGATGCGGCTTTGACTGGTACGACGCAAGAGGACGCATCGATGAACCGGATGGTTCTGGCAGAGACGCTGAAGACGGCACCGCTCGAAACCGGCGCGACCATCACGGTGGCCGGAGTCGAGGCCGTGTGCGAACCGTCCGGGGCGCTGTGGCTACCGGAACTGCGCCTCATCGCCGTCTCCGACCTGCATCTGGAAAAGGGTGCGGCCTTTGCGCGCCGCCGCCAGTTCCTGCCGCCCTATGATACCGCCGCAACGCTTTCGCTGCTGGAACAGGCGATCACCCGCCGCAATCCCGAAATCGTCATCAGCCTGGGGGACAGTTTCCACGACAGCATCGGCTCGGCCCATCTACCCTTGCCGTTTCGCGAGCGGCTCTCCGCCCTCGCGCGCGGGCGGCAATGGATATGGATCAGCGGCAACCACGATCCCGATGGCGTCGAGGGGCTGGAGGGCGATGTGGCCGAGGACGTAACTTTTGCTGGCCTGACCTTCCGGCACGAACCGAAGCACGGGAAGGCACCGGGCGAGGTGGCGGGCCACCTGCATCCGGCGGCTGCCGTCACACGGCGAGAGAAGACGGTCCGTCGTCCCTGTTTCGCCAGCGATGGTGAACGGCTCATCATGCCATCTTTCGGTGTCCTGACCGGCGGGCTCGACCTGCGCCACAAGGCATTCACCGGCCTCTTCGATCCGTCGCGCCTGACCGCCCATCTGCTGAATGCGGGTCGGGTCTACTCCGTGCCCTTCGGCCGGTTTTCGGCTTAACGGTAGACGATCACCGGAACCTTGGATTCATTCAGCACCCGCGTCGTGACGCTGCCAAGCACAAGTGCTTTGAGGCCGCTGCGGCCATGCGAACCCATGGCGATGAGATCGGCGCCAGCTTCCTCGGCGGCCAGCGCAATCGCACTTGCCGGCTCGGCGCTGTCGACAACGACGCCACCGGACGTCACGCCGAGTTCCCCGGCGCGGGTTGCCGCCTCCGCCAGATATTTCTCTGCTTCAGCGTGTGCTGTTTCCAGAAAATCGATCGTGGTCAGCGGCACCGTGTCCATGGGCACGATGACCTGCGGTTCGACAACGGCAAGGAAGGTGACCTTCGAACCCAGAACCTTCGCCAGTAGCAGCCCCTGTTCGATGGCCATGGAGGACCGGTCGGAACCGTCGGTGGGGATCAGAATATGTCTGTACATGGAATTCTCCTCAATCCTTGCGGAAGGCCACGCTTGCGATCCAGCCGGTGACAACGGCCAGAACCACGCAGAAAATGCCGTAGAGATACGGCTGTTCGTGTGCAGCGTCCGTAATCGTTTGTTCCAGACCCGTTTTGACGACGCGTAATGGTAATGTGCGACCGGCCACATAGGTTCCGCTTTTGAAGAGATAGGCCTTCACGGTATGCACGCCGTCCGGAATATTGGCCGGCAGGCGCAGCGTGGCGCGGAAAAGGTTGGAGGCAACAAAGCGCACGCCATTATTGTCGCGCTGAAACAAACCACCCGTTTCCTTGAGGCGGCGGAACGCATCGCGAAACTCGCCAAGCCGCGATGCGGCCCCGGCAAAGCCAGTTGGCGTTAATGGCATGTTGGAGAAGCCGGCCCCGACCTCTGCCAGAACCTGTGGCTTGGCAATGGCGTCGAGCGCGCGCGTGGAGGCCAGCGAATAGGATTCGGGTGCAGGAGCGAAGGCAATGGATTGCGTATTGATCCAGATACCCAGAACGCGTTCCTTGCGGCGGACGGTGGCAGGTGCGGCGGGCCCTTCCAGCGTCACGATCACATCATACTGGCCGATGGCCAGCAACAGCGCATCCGGATTGCCGAGCGCGCCGAACACTGTCAGGTCCGCACCGCGAAAATCGGAAGCGATGGCGATCTCGCTGGTCGATGTGCCGATCTCGATGGTCTCCTTCGGGCTGTCCGGCATCTGGAACGGCACCAGAGATTGCGCCGCGGCCGGCAGCGCCGAAAGCGAAGACAGGGCAACGAGTGCCGCAAGGGCTCGCCGGCGGAGCATCGGTCAGAACCCTCCCATGGCTATGGAATAGATATCCTTCGGTGTCACGATGAGTTCGATAGCAAGACGCACGCCGACGGCCAGAACGAGCAACGCCAGAAGGGCACGCAACTGCTCGCCGCGAAGTTTCTGCCCCACCCGCAAGCCGTATTGCGCGCCGATCACACCGGCTAACATCAGAATGAAGGCCAGAACCACATCGACTGAATAGTTGGTCGCGGCCTGCACGATGGTCGCGTAGGCGGTGGTGAAGATAATCTGGAACTGTGAGGTACCGACCACGACGTTGGTGGGAATGCGCAGCAGATAGATCATGGCCGGAACCATGATGAAGCCGCCGCCCACACCCATGATGGAGGTCAGGATGCCGATAACGAAGCCGAGGAGGAGAAGCGGCAGGACGCTCAGATAGATGCGCGATTTCTTGAAACGCATCTTGAAGGGCAGGCCGTGAATCCAGTTGTGCTGACCCGGACGTTTCAATGTGGCCGGCTGGTTGCGGGCGGCCTTGCGCATAGCCGAGAGGCTTTCCATCAACATCAGGCTGCCGATGATGCCGAGCAGAATGACGTAGAGCAGCGAGATGGTGAGATCGAGCTGGCCGAGCCGCCGCAGCCACGAGAAGATCCACACGCCGACGGACGCCCCGGCCAGACCTCCGACGAGAAGCACCGTCCCGAGCTTCATGTCGAGCGTGCCGCGCCGAAAATGGGTAATGGCACCGGACAGCGACGAGGCGACGACCTGGTTGGCGCCCGTGGCAACCGCTACGACAGGCGGCACATTGTAGAAGATGAGGAGCGGCGTGATGAGGAAGCCGCCGCCCACGCCGAACATGCCGGACAGGAAGCCGACAGCCGCACCCATCCCGAGAATGATAAACACATTCACCGAGAGTTCTGCGATGGGCAGGTAGATGGTCACGGCATCCTCGATACAACAAAAGCCGACAGTCGGCCCGCAGGGACATGCGGGGAGGCCGGTCAAATAAAAAGGCGCAGGTGCTGACCTGCGCCCCATGTGATCTTTGCCCCTGCCAGATGGCGTGTCAATCGCCCACCGTTTCCTGAGGGGTCCAAACCGCTTTTTTCATCAAAGTGTTACAACGGCAATGGCCGATGTCACTTGTTGCGGGCCAGCAGTTCCTTGACGAGCGCGTCGGTAATCTTGCCGGTCGGCTCCTGGCCAACCGATTTCTGGAAGGCCTTGATGGCGGTTACGGTCTTCGGACCGAGTTCGCCATCCGGTGCGCCGGCGTCGTAGCCATTGTTGTTCAGGATCGCCTGAATGTTGCGGATCGCCTTCTTCATGTCGATCGATGCGGTCTTCAGACCCTTGCCGGCCCATTCGTCTGGAATGATCGCATCATTGGCCTTGCTGTCCAGCGGAAGCTGCTTCCAGACCTCGGCCTTGGCGCGGGCGCTTTCAAGCTGTTCCGGCTTGAGCGCGTTCGCCACCTCGTCGCGCTTTTGCGCAGCGTCCTTGTCGCCGCCATTGGCGGCAATGGCAAACCACTTGTAGCTTTCTTCCAGATCGCGGTTCACGCCGGAGCCACGGGCGTAGAGAATGGCGAGGTTGAACTGGCTGTCGGAAACACCGAGATCGGCAGCCTGGCGGAACCAGTTGACGGCTTCGGTGAGGTCCGGCGTGCCGGCCGCGCCAGAGGCATACATCACGGCCAGATTGTGCATGGCGCTGGCATTACCCTGGCTGGCAGCCTTGCGGTAATAGTCGATGGCCTTGCCTGCATCGGGTGCAACCCCCGTTCCCTTCTCGTAGAGATTGGCGAGGCGATACTGCGCCGGTGCGAAGCCCCGGTCGGCGGAAAGCTTGTACCAGACGGCTGCTTCCGCCAGGTTGGCGGTCACGCTGCGGCCTTCACTGTAACGCGCGCCCACTTCAAACAGTGCCAGCGCATCGCCCTGGCGGGCAGCATCGGCAAGGCTGGCTGGCTGTATTTCGGCAGGAACGGAAATGGCGGCGGTCGTCGTGCCCGGCTGGGCCTCAAAGGTCGAGGTTGCCGTTGCGGCGGTGCCGGCCGGCGAAAGCGGCACGGTTTCCACCTGGCCGGCGGGGGCGATTTCAGACGGTGCGTAGGCCTGTTCCTGCGGCGCTTCGGTAGCGGGCGCCATCGAGGTGTCGGCCTGCTTTTCGGGCACGGCTTCCTCGATCACCGGGCGGTTTGTATTGTCGCCAACCGGCGGCACGCTGTTACCGTTCAGAAGCGTGTTGACCAGCGGCATGCTCATGACGACGAGCAGAATGGCGCCGATGGTCAGAAGCAGCGGGCGGCGATAGCGGGAAAGCGCGCTTTCCCCGCCAGCGGCAGCCGGTACCTTGGCGGCCTTGCCCTTCCTGGACGTTCCCTTTTCCGGACCAAGTTCGCGCGCAGCCGCCTGGGCGGCGCGGCGGGCAGCGGAAATGTAGTCCACCGGGCCGTCTTCGGGCGCGGTAACGCTTTGCCCCTGACTGGCGCGCACGCGCTCCAGAATGCGCTTCACGTCCGGAACGCCGGTGCCGGGCTCCAGAAATTCGTCGGCGGCGCTGGCAATGGACTGATCGTCGGGTGCAATCGGCGGTGTCGGATCGACAACGGTACGGCCGGCTTCGAAGGCGGCGGCGCTCTCCTTGGACTTGTTGAGGAAGCGCTTGGTCAGGCTGCCGATCAGGCTGGTCTTTTCCGGGGCGGCCTTGGCAACGGGCTTCGGCATTTCCGGCGGACGGATGCCGGCGGTGGATGCCGAAGCATCTTCGCTGGGCTTCACCTCGGAAATGATCGGGCCATAGTGGTCCTCACGACCGGCCGGCGCCTTCGCCGGCCCTTGTGCGAAAAAATCGTCGCCCTCGTCGTTGAAAACCGGCACGGTGCTGGCACTGATCGGGCGGCTTTCTTCACGGCGCGGCTCACCGGTAAAGGCATAGGCCGGTTCTTCGGCGCGTGCGGTTGCTGCCTGCCGGCGCGGCGCGGGTTCCCGATAATCGTCCTCGACGGGCTCCAGCGGGCGGGCGCTTTCAATGTGTTCGAGACGGCCGGCAATCTGCAGAAGCGTGTCGTGCAGCGCTTCGAAGGTGCGGTGCGTGCGCTCCTCCGAGTTTCGCGTCAGTTCTTCCAGATGGCGCAGATCGTCTGCAAGGCCTGAAAGCGCACCGATATCGGCGGCGGGCATCGCCGCAGCGGAGGCCCCACCATTTCGCATGAAACCGTCGAGCACAGCTTCGGCAGCCTGCCGGGCGGCTTCGATAATGTATTCGTCGCTGGTGGCGATGTAATCCTCGATGGCCGTCATGCGGCTGTCGAGTTCCGGCGAAAGTGTCAGCGGGCCGCTTGCGGCCTGCGGCTGGCTGATGAGGTGCGACAGATTGGCGATCTGCGCTTCGAGATTGGCGAGCGCGCGATTGTCGGAAACGGGCGCGTTGACCGTCTCGTCCAGACGCGCGGCAATGCCGCCGATCTGGTTTTCAAGGCGGCGGATGGCGCTGTCGTCATACGCGGGCGCGGGATGGCGCGAAACGTCCATCTCATCGATGCGGCGGGCGAGAAGATCGAGCCGCTCGGCCAGAACGTCGTTGACGAGACCGTGGTCCATCGCATCGATCTTCTGGGAGATGTCGGAGAGATAGCGGGTCAGGTCCATCTGCTGCTGGGCCGGGCGCTGGTTGCTTTCCATCAGCGCGGAAAGCGCATCGATGCGTTCTTCGAGGCGGGCGGCTGCACGTTCGCCGGCGAGATCCTCGATGCGTTCGGTCAGCGATTCCAGTCGGGCATTCAGCGCCACGGCCGGGTCGGGTCGGCGGCTTGCTGCGGCGCCGATATCCTCGATCTGTTCGGCGAGCGCGCCGATGCGGTTTTCCAGCCTTTGAAGGAACACGGGATCGACGGCAGGCGTTGCCGCACGCGAGGTGGCCGCGATCGCGCGGGAGATTTCGTCCAGACGGCGGTCGAGCCCGGCGAACTGTTCGGCGGCAACCGCTGTATCACGCGGTTCGATGCGCTTGCCGATCTCGTCCAGCGTGCTGGCAATCGACATCATGCGGTCTTCGAGCGCGCGGATCGCGGGAACGTCGTTCATCGAACCGAGCTGGGACTTGATGTCGTCGAGACGGTAGGCCAGCGAAACCAGTTCGTCCTGCAGCAATTCGGTATTGAAGCCGCCCATGCGTTCTTCGAAACCGTTCCAGCGGCTTTCCATGCGCTGCACGCTGTCCTCGCGGGCGAGGTTGTCCATCATGGCGCGCAGGTCTTCGAATTCGGCGCGCAGGCTCTGGGCCTCGTCGGGGCGGGCCTGACGGCTGATCTGGCCGATGCCATCGGCAAGCCGGGCGAGGTCGCCGCGCATGTCCTCGGCATAGCGACGGTCGCCGGCCATGGACTTGATGGCGCGCATTTCCGACAGAAGGCCGCCGATCTCGCGCGATACGCCTTCGGAAATATCCTGCTTCAGTTCATGGCGCAGATTGACCAGTGCCTTCGCAATATCCTGCTGCGTGGTGTCGCGGGCGGGCGCTTCGCTACGGTGGTCACGCTGGCGCGGACGTTCTTCGTAGCGCTCGGCAGCGCGCGGTGCAGGTGGCGTATAGGTTTCGCTGGCGCGGGGCGCATAGGAATCGGCTGGACGGACTGGCGGACGGTTCGTCTCGAGCGCCCGCTGGCGCTGGCGGATTTCGTCGAGCGCGCTCTGCACCGAAGAACCGGCGGCACGGGCTGACGGCGGCTGGCGGCGGTCATGCTCGATCTCACGTTCACGCGGACGTTCGCGCTCCGGTGCACGGCGCGGATCGCGTCCGCCGCCGGGGGCTCCCATCAGGTCCTCGATACGGGCTTCGAGACCCTCGATCGTGCGGCTGAGCGCATCGAGCGAAGACCTTTCGCCTTGGCGGGGATGAGAAGATCGCGATCCGTTCATGTTTCTGCTCGCTTCGACGTTGATCCGGCGGACAGCCGGATTTGGGCATGCTGCCCAACCGGCTCTGTCCGAGCCGAAAGGCGGAATCCCGGACTTGCGGCTCTAGCAGCGTTGACTGTTGCGAGCCTGACCGGAAGCGGCATTTCCCCTCCGGTTCACGCGAACCGATTCATGGACAAATGTCGCCTACGCTCACATTTCACGAAACGTGGTAAACAACCCGTTAACTTCTGGCGTGTTTTCTTTAACGAACGCCTCCCGAAAGCGGGTGCCGTTAATGAAAGTGCCTTGTGCACAGGCTTTGCCGGCGCTTTTCACCGATCAAAAACTGTCGCGCAAGTTTGACTTGACGTTTACGCAAACGTCAATATTTTGATCCGTGAGGAGTGGCTGGTGGCATGAAGGAGGTTCGCGCTTGCGCGGGTGCCTTTCAGGCCTAAAGCCGAATGGCGAGGAGGACTATAACGATGCCTGTATACAAGGCGCCTGTAAATGACACGTTGTTCGTGCTGAACGATGTACTCAACCTGCAGAATTACGGAAACCTGCCCGGTTTTGCCGATCTCGGCGCCGAGACGCTGGAAGCCATTGTCGGTGAAGCGGCGAAACTGGCGGAAGAACAGTTTTTTCCGCTGAACCTGCCGGGTGACGCTCAGGGCTGCAAGCGCAACGATGACGCGACCGTCATCGTGCCCGACGGTTTCAAGCAGGCCTATGACGCCTATTGTCAGGGCGGCTGGCTCGGTCTTGCCGTGCCGGAGGAGTTCGGCGGTCAGGGCCTGCCCTACACGTTGCATGCCGCCGTCGGCGAATACATGTCGTCGGCCAATATCTCGCTCACCATGTATCCCGGTCTGACGCAGGGCGCGATTGCCGCGATCCTCGTTCACGGTTCCGACGAGCAGAAGGCGAAGTACCTGCCGAAGATGGTGGAGGGCACATGGTCCGGCACCATGAACCTGACCGAACCTCATTGCGGCACCGATCTCGGCCTGCTGCGCACCAAGGCGGTTCCCGCCGGTGACGGTTCCTACAAGATCTCCGGCCAGAAGATCTTCATTTCCGCCGGCGAACATCCGATGACGGAGAATATCATCCACCTCGTGCTGGCCCGCATCGAGGGGGCTCCGGCCGGCACCAAGGGCATCTCGCTGTTCATCGTGCCGAAGTTCATCGTTAATGAGGATGGCACACCCGGTGCCCGCAACGGGGTCGCCTGCGGTGCCATCGAACACAAGATGGGCATCCACGGTAATTCCACCTGCGTCATGAACTATGACGAGGCCACCGGCTATCTTATTGGCGCGGAGAACAAGGGCCTTGCAGCCATGTTCGTGATGATGAACGAAGCCCGCCTCGGCGTTGGCCTCCAGGGACTGTCCATTGGCGAGGCCGCCTACCAGAATGCCGCCGCCTACGCCCGCGACCGTCTTCAGGGCCGGGCGCTGACCGGCGCCAAGGCCCCGGAAAAGGCCGCTGACCCAATTATCGTCCACCCCGACGTCCGCCGCGCGCTGATGACCATGCGCGCCTATACCGAAGCCGGTCGCGCGTTTACGCTGTGGACGGCGCTGAAGTCCGACATTGCGCATCGTTCTGAAGATGCCGCCGAGCGCCAGATGGCCGACGACCTGCTGACGCTGGCGACGCCGATCCTGAAAGGCGTGCTGACCGACAAGGGTTTCGACCATGCGGTCGCCGCCCAGCAGGTCTATGGCGGACACGGCTATATCGAGGAACACGGCATGAGCCAGTTTGTCCGCGATGCCCGCATCACCATGATCTATGAGGGTGCGAACGGCATTCAGGCACTCGATCTCGTTGGCCGCAAGCTGGCGGCGAACGGCGGCCGCGCGGTGATGGCCATGTTCAAGGAAATCGGCGATTTCTGCGAGGAAAACCGGGGTGACGAAAAGCTGTCTTTCTTCACCAAGGGGCTGAAGAAGGGTCTGAACGACCTTCAGGCCGCCACCATGTGGTTCATGCAGAACGCCATGGCCAAGCCCGACAATGCCGGCGCCGGCTCCACTGATTACATGCACCTCTTCGGCACGGTCGTTCTCGGCTATATGTGGGCGAAGATGGCGAAGGCGGCGGAAGAAGCGCTGGCCGCGGGCGATCCGCGCAAGGACTTCCTTGAGGCCAAGATCGTCACGGCGCGGTTCTACATGGAGCGCATCATGCCGGAAACGGCGCTGCGCAAGGTACGCATCGAAGCGGGTGCCGATAGCCTGATGGCGCTTGCCGCCGACGCATTCTGATTTCCGGGAGGATGAAATGACGGACGTTTACATTTACGACCATGTGCGCACCCCGCGCGGGCGCGGCAAGAAGGATGGGTCGCTGCATGAAGTGCCCTCCGTGCGCCTTGCGGCCAAGGTGCTGGAGGCCCTGCGCGACCGCAACGGCCTCGACACCACGAAGGTTGACGACATCATCATGGGCTGCGTCGATCCGGTGATGGATGCCGGTGCGGTGATCCCCAAGGCGGCCGCCTTCGAAGCCGGTTATTCCACCACGGCGCCGGGCATCCAGATCTCGCGCTTCTGCGCGTCGGGCCTCGATGCCGTGAACCTCGCCGCTGCCAAGGTGGCCCAGGGCGCGGACGATCTTGTCATTGCCGGCGGCGTCGAAAGCATGTCGCGCGTCGGTCTCGGCATGTCCGGCGGTTCCTGGTTCATGGACCCCTCAGTCAACTTCCCTGCCTTCTTCATGCCTCAGGGCGTGTCCGCCGATCTCATTGCCACGAAATACGGTTTCAGCCGCGATGACGTCGATGCCTATGCGGTGGAAAGCCAGAAGCGCGCCGCCCACTCCTGGGAAAAGGGCTATTTCGCCAAGTCGGTCGTGCCGGTGAAGGACAATAACGGCCTCGTCATCCTCGACCGCGACGAACACATGCGTCCGGGCACGGACATGCAGGCGCTGGCCTCGCTCCAGCCCTCGTTCCAGATGCCGGGTGAAATGGGTGGGTTTGAGGCCGTCGGCATTCAGGCGCATCCGGAAATCGAGCGCATCAACTACGTCCATCACGCCGGTAATTCCTCCGGTATCGTCGATGGCGCGGCGGGCGTCATCGTCGGCTCGAAGGAAGGCGGCGCCATCCTCGGCAAGAAGCCGCGTGGTCGCATCCGCGCCTTCGCCAATATCGGTTCCGATCCGGCGCTGATGCTGACCGGCCCGGTGGACGTGACGGAAAAGCTTCTGGCCCGCACCGGCATGAAAATTTCCGACATCGACCTCTTCGAACTCAACGAGGCCTTCGCCTCCGTCGTGCTGCGCTTCATGCAGCATTTCGAGGTGTCGCACGACATCATGAACGTCAATGGCGGGGCGATCGCCATGGGCCATCCACTGGGTGCCACCGGGGCAATGATCCTCGGCACGGTGCTGGATGAGTTGGAACGCCGCGACCTGAACACCGCGCTCGTCACGCTCTGCATCGGGGCGGGCATGGGCACGGCTACGGTCATCGAGCGCGTCTGAGTTTCGGGGGAGGAACGGAAAATGACTTACAGGAATTTCACCATCGAAACCGACGCCGACGGCATCGCCCTTATTACCTGGGATATGCCGGAAAAGTCGATGAACGTGTTTACGGCCGAGGTTCTTCAGGAACTGGCCGCCATTCTCGATGCCACGGTGGCCGATGCCGCCGTCAAGGGCGTGGTCTTCACCTCCGGCAAGTCCACCTTCTCGGGCGGTGCCGACCTGTCGATGATCAAGTCGATGTTCTCCTTCTATAACGAGGAGAAGGAAAAGGATGCGGACGCGGCCTCTGCAAAATTGTTCGAACTAGTCGGGCAGATGAGCGGGCTTTATCGCCGCATCGAAACCAACGGCAAGCCCTGGGTCGCGGCCATCAATGGCACCTGCATGGGCGGGGCTCTGGAGCTTGCGCTCGCCTGTCATGGCCGGGTGGCGGCGGACGGCAAGAACGTCAAGCTGGCGCTGCCGGAAGTCAAGGTCGGCATCTTCCCCGGCGCGGGCGGTACCCAGCGCGTGGCGCGTCTCACCGATGCGCAATCGGCCTTGCAGATGATGACCACCGGTCAGAGCCTGACGGCCCAGCGTGCCAAGGCCATGAACCTCGTGCATCAGGTCGTGCCCGCAGCAGAGCTTGTGACGGCGGCAAAGCAGATGATCAAGGACGGTTTGAAGCCCGTCGCCCCGTGGGACGAACGCGGCTTCAAGGTGCCCGGTGGCGGCATCTGGACGCCGGCGGCTGCCCAGTTATGGCCGGCAGCCCCCGCCGTTCTGCGCCGTGAGACGGCCGGCAATTATCCGGCTGCATTGGCCATCCTCAAATGCGTCTACGAAGGCTTGCAGGTGCCGTTCGACACCGGTCTTCGCATCGAACAGCGCTATTTCACCGAAATCCTGCGGGGCAAGGTTGCCTTCGCGATGATCCGCTCGCTGTTCATCTCGATGCAGGAACTCGGCAAGGGCGCTCGCCGCCCGGCGGGCCAACCGAAGACGGAATTCACCAAGGTCGGCGTTGTCGGTGCAGGCTTCATGGGCGCGGCTGTCGCCTATGTGACGGCTGCCGCCGGCATTCCGGTGGTGCTGGTCGACCGCGATCAAGAGGCCGCCGACAAGGGCAAGGGCCATTGCGAGGAAACGGTGAAGGGTGCCGTCAGTAAGGGCAAGCTGAGCGCCGATGAGGGCAAGGCGCTGCTCGACCTCATCACGCCGACGCCGGATTATACGGCCCTCGTGGATGCGACCCTTGTCATCGAGGCCGTGTTCGAGGACCGTGACGTGAAGAAGGCGGTCATCGAGGCGGTAGAAGCCGTTCTGCCGGAAGGCGCGATCTTCGCCTCCAACACCTCGACGTTGCCAATTACCGGTCTTGCGAAGAATTCGAAGCGTCCAGCCGATTTTATCGGCATCCACTTCTTCTCCCCGGTCGAGAAGATGATGCTGACGGAAGTCATTCTCGGCAAGGAAACGGGCGACAAGGCACTGGCCGTCGCGCTCGACTATGTTGCGAAGATCAAGAAGACGCCTATTGTTGTCAACGATACGCGCGGCTTCTATGTGAACCGTTGCGTGCTGCGCTACATGGCCGAAAGCTACAATATGCTCATCGAAGGCGTGCCGCCGGTGATGATCGAGAATGCCGCGAAGTTCGCAGGCATGCCGGTCGGGCCGCTGGCGCTGAACGATGAGGTGGCGATCGACCTGTCCCTGAAGATCCTCAAGGCAACGGTTGCCGATCTCGGTGAAAAAGCCGTCGATCCGCGCCATCTGGAACTGGTCACGCGGCTTGTCGATGGAGAAGGCCGTTTCGGTCGCAAGAACGGCAAGGGCTTCTACGACTACCCGCCGAAGCCCGCCAAGAAGGCGCTGTGGCCCGGCCTCAAGGCCTTCTATCCGCAGCAGAAGCCGGAAGATGTCGATATGGACGTCCTGAAAGAGCGCTTCCTCGTGACTATCGCGCTGGAAGCCGCCCGCACCATGGAAGAGGGCATCGTCACCGATCCGCGCGAAGCCGATGTGGGCTCCATCCTCGGCTTCGGTTTTGCGCCCTACACGGGCGGCGCGCTGTCCTACATCGACGGCATGGGCGTAACGGCCTTCGTCGCGCTCGCGGAAAAGCTGGCGAAGGACTACGGCCCGCACTTCAGCCCGACACCGCTTCTGAAGGAAATGGCTGAGAAGGGCGAAACTTTCTACGGGCGGTTCAATCCGTGGCCGGCACAGGAACAGGCTGCCTGATTGCTGAAACAATATCGACGGCCGCGGGCGTAACACCCCGCGGCCGTTTCTTTTCCGGGAACCATTCGGCGGTCTGGGCCGTTAACGGCTCAGGAGAAGGAAAGGATATGACCATGAAAACAAAATTCAGGTTCTTCACCGTCATGTCGCTCGGTTTTGCGCTGGTGGCGACCTCGCTTACCCCGGCCGCGGCGTTTAATGTGCCTCTGCCGATTGCAAAGCCTGCGACGAATGTCGAGGAAGTGCAGTATCGTCCGCATGAGCGCGACCGCTGGCAGCACAATCGTTGGCAGCATAATCGCTGGGAGCGCGACCGCCGTGATCGTTACGGCTGGTATCGCGGTCACCGCGGCTATCGCGATTTCCGACCCGGCTATCGCCGCCATAGTGATGGTTACTGGTATCCGCTGGCCGCTTTTGCCATCGGCTCCATCATCGGCGGCGCCATGACCGCACCGCGCCCGGCTTACGCCATGCCGGCCCGTCATGTTCAGTGGTGCTCGGCCCGTTACCGCACCTATCGCGCCTACGATAACACCTATGTGCCGCGTGCGGGCGTCCGCGCCCAGTGCGTTTCGCCTTACCGTTGATCGCACCGAATACGAAAAAGCCCCGCTTCGGCGGGGCTTTTTGTGTCTCGGGTTACTTCCCCGTGCGGGCCTTGAGGCTTGCGATCAGCTTCTGCGCCAGCGCCGGATAATCCTCGTCGAAATGGTGCCCACCTTCGATGCGGATCGTCTCGATGCCCTTGGATGCGAGTGTGGGGCATGGGTCATCGTCCTCATCGCTGCCATAGATGCATTGCAGCTTCGTCGGATCGATCTTCGCGACAGCGTCCATCACCGCCGCTCCCTGGCTGGCATCGCTGGCACCAATGATGCCCATCACCGAAATCTCGTAATCGGCATAACCGGACATCGCCATCAGCGACACCAGCGAAACGTCGTTCTTGAGGCCGGCCGGCAGGCGGTCATAGGCATCGGGCATGATATCCGCGCCGAAGGAGTAGCCGATTAGCATCACATGCTTCACGCCAAACTCCACGCGGTAGTGGGTGATGATCCGGGCGAGATCGCGCCCCACCTGTTGCGGTGTCAGCTTTGTCCAGAAATAGTGAAGCGAATCCAGACCGACGACGGGCACGCCGTTCTTCTGCAATTCCGCCCCCACTTCTGCGTCGATGTCGCGCCAGCCGCCATCGCCCGATACGATCACGGCCATCGTGTCCATGGTGGGCTTTGCTTCTAGAATGGTCAGCGGCAGGCCGAGCGTTTCCTCCACAGATGGCGGGTTTTCGACCAGCGGCAGAAGGTTTTCGGTCAAAGCCGACGTCGCCTCCTTGTCGCTATCCGTCAGCTCGACATCCGGCCAGTCCTTTTTCAGGGTTTCGGCATGGGCGCGGCCAGCCGCATCCGCTTTCTTCGTGAAGATGACACTGACGGGATCGGGCAACGTGCCTTCCGTCAGCGCATAGACGAACCGGTCACCTTTCAGCTTCTTGTCCGCAGGGGTGCAGAGTTCCTTGGCAAGCGGAATACCGGCCAGCGGATCGACCGCGACCGTTGCCGCCACCGTGGCGGGTGGCGTCTGGGCGGCCATGGCCAGCGCCAGCGCTCCGCCTTCGCCGATGCCGGCGATGATCGGCGGGCGATAGGTTGTTACCCCCATGTTCCGCTCGATCTGCTGCGTCACGGATTCGATGTCGGAAATGGTATAGACGCAGTCGCCGTCATCCGCCTTCAACTTGGTGAGATAGGCGGGGAAGTCGACGCCGATGACGAGCGCGCCGTTCTTGGATAGCGTAGCGGCCACACCATCTTCCTTTGCGCTCCAGCCGGCGGCATCGGAAAGCAGCACCACGGCCGATTTTACTGGACCTTCCGGCTGGCTGATATGCGGTTCAGGCATCATGCCGAGATCAAGCGGTGCCGGATCGCCGGCAAAGGCTGCGCAGGGAAAGAGCAGGGCGGCGGCGAGCAGGCTGGGGCGTTTCATCATTTTCCGACGACTCCTTTGATACCACCGCCGATCAGCAGGGTCACGTCCATCAGGGCGATCAGCGGGTTGCCGCCGCCCGAAACCGCGAGATAGCGCGGTTGCCAATGGGGGTTGAACTTCTGCTTGAAGGCGCGCAGGCCCTTGAAATTATAGAAGCGTTCGCCGAGATCGTAAACCGCGCCGCCCAATCGGTCCCAGACGGGAGCAGCCTCGCGCTTGCGGATGCCGGCAAGCGGTGCCATGCCGAGATTGAAGGTGCGATAGCCTTCTTCGCGCAGATGCAGCATGATCTTCACGAACAGGAAATCCATCGCCCCCTTCGGTGCATCCGGGTGGAAGCGCATCAGGTCCACCGTTCCCTCGGCCCTGGTATCCGTGACCATGACGGTGGCAAAGGCGACGATCCGGCCCTCAACCTGCAGGACCGCGACTGGTTGGGAGGCGACGTAATCGGGATCGAAGATGCCGAGCGAGAAACCCTTCTCGCGGCTGTCATGCTCGGCAAGCCAGGCATCCGATACGGCGCGCAAGTCTTCCATCACCGCAGGCACAGCCTCCGGCGGCAGCAGCGCAAAGGTTAGCCCGTCGCGTTCGCCGCGGCTGACCGACTGGCGCAGATTCGCCCACCGGCCTCCCTTCAGGTCGAAAGTGTCGAGCCGGACCTCAGCGAGTTCCCCGAGCTTGAAGGCACGAAGTCCCGCATCGGCGAGCGGCGAAAGAATGGCGGGCGAAACCTGATAGAAGACGGCGCGCCCGCCTTCGGCGCGGGCAAACTCCACGAATTGCCACACGAGTTCCGGCAGTTCATCGGCTTCGCCCACCGGGTCGAGGAAGGCGATGAAGGAGCGCCCGTAGCAGCCATACATCAGGAAGCTCTTGCCGCTGTGCGAGAACATCACGCGCTTGTCGCCCATGCGAACCAGATTGGCGTCGGCCACATCCTGCGCCATGACGATGGCTGTGGCCTTTTCCAGCCCGTGCGCTTCTTCGGGGGGCATGTGATGAACCACCGGCCTGAGCAGCGCGAAGAGCCCCGCGGCTGTGCCGAAGATGGCAAGGCCAAGTGCTGCGCGCAGCGAACGCGGCGCTTCCTCCGAAAACTCGAACTGCCACCACAGATCGTGACTGTACTCCACGTCGCGATAGACGAAGAACAGAATGGTGCAGGCGCCGGCCAGAACCACCAGCATGGCAAACAGCCAGGGCGGCGAAAGCGGCTGGTTGATCAGCGAGGCCCGACGGTCGAAGCGGTGGCGTGTGGCCACAAGGCTGAACACCAGAAGGGCCAGAAGCCCGGCTTCCACCACGGCGGCGGCCTTGACCAGCGAAAAGACCATGGCAGCAAGGCTTGCCGCGATGGCAACGACGAGCGCCCCGTCCAGCCGTTGCTGAAGCCCGCGAGCCGCAAGGATCAGCACGAGGCCGAGGATGGAGGCGAGGAAATGCGCGCCTTCGATAAGCGGCAGCGGCAGGACGTCGGAAAGGAAGTCGAGATTGACGTCCGGTGTCGGCGTGACGGAGGAGAGAACCAGCATCGTGCCGCACAGGAAAGCCAGCGCCGAGGTCAGAACCGGCGCAAGCTGGGCAAGCGCGGCAACCGGAAGGCGGGTGGCAAGCGGCCGCACCAGCGAAACGGAGAGAATGGCGATGGCGGTGACCATCGGCAGCACGTAATAGATGATGCGATAAAGGACGAGCGCGGAGAGGATCTGTTCGACACCGGCATCGCCGCCGCTGAGCGCGGCCACCATGACCGCTTCGAAAACGCCGAGACCTGCCGGCACATGCGAGAGCACGCCAAGGCCGATGGCCGCCGCATAAATGGCGAGGAAGGATGGCCAGCCGAGACCGGTATGCGGCATCAGCACGTAAAGCACGCTGGCCGAGGCGGCAATGTCGAGCGCGGTGACAAGGAACTGGCGGGCTGCGGTGGCTGTATCCGGCAGGGTCAGTGTCAGTTTGCCCAGTTTCACCGGCTTGCCGCGGTGGCCGAGCCAGGCGAGGCCAGCGATCAGGGCAAGTGCGGCCACGGCACCGGTTCTGAGCGCCAGCGGATCGAGACCCATCGCGCTGCCGAGGTGATTTGCAACCGGCAGTACGGCGAGTGCGGTGACCGTCGCAAGACCAATGCCGAAGGAAAAGGTGATAAAAGCAACGATCCGCGCGATATCTTCCGGCGAAAGGCCGAACTTCGTATAGACCCGGTAGCGGATGGCGCCGCCGCTCAATGGCCCGAAGCCGACCGAATTGCTGACCGCATAGGCCGAAAACGCGGTCATCGCAACGGTGACGGGTGGTACCTTGTTGCGGTGGATATAGGCCAGCGCATTGAAGTCGTAGGCCACGAGCGCGGCATAGGAAAGACCGGTGAAGAACACGGCCAGCAGCAGGTCGGTGACCGGTGTTGCCACAAGGGAGGCGACGACATCGTCATAGCGGACCTCGCCCGTCAGGCGGTAGAGTGCGAACACGACGAGGCCGAACACGCCAAGGGCGGCCGTGAAGGCGAGAGGTTCCGCCAGCCGTGCAAGAAGGCTGCGGATGGCCGGGGCAAGCGAGGACAGTTTCATCGCGCGGCAATTCCATTGACAACAAAGCGTTGTCTTACATCGGGTGAATATGGCCGAATTCCAGCCGTTCCCGCTTATTCCGCGGCGATTTTCTTCTGGCCGGCCACCTGCGTGAGATAGGCGCGCAGCGCTGCCGGGCGAACTGGCTTGTGTTGCAGGCCGATATGGTGCTTCTCGGCCTCGCCGCGCACCTCCTGCGTGCGGTCGGCCGTGATGAGAAGGGCGGGAATGTCGCGCTCGTAAAGGGCGCGCAGCCGAAGGATTGCACCGATGCCGCTGCCATCGTCCAGATGGTAGTCGGCGATCACCAGGTCGGGAGCGTCTGGATTGTCAGCGAAGACCGTATCGAGCGCCTCCACCGAGCCTGCCGTCTGCACGACACAGCCCCAGCCCGAGATGAGCATGGACATGCCATCGAGAATGGCCTGCTCGTTGTCGATGCACAGCACCCGGAAACCGCGCAGCGGCTGGATGGCCGGTTCCGGTGCGGGCGCGGCCATCACCGGCTGCGGTTGCGGCAAGGTCAGATCGAGCGGCGCAAACACGCGGAAGGTCGTGCCCTTGCCGGGGCGCGACAGAAGTTCGACGCGATGGTTCAGAACGCGCGCGATGCGATCCACGATGGACAGCCCGAGCCCGAGCCCCGATGCCGTCCGAGCGCCCTGATCCAGCCGCGCAAACTCCTTGAACACGGTCCGGAATTTTGAGGACGGGATACCGATGCCGGAATCCGTCACCTGAATGACCGTCTCGTTGCCCCATTTGCGCACGCCGACGATGACCTTGCCGGTGATCGTGTATTTGATGGCGTTGGACACGAGGTTCTGCACGAGGCGGCGCAGGAGATTGGGATCGGAACGGGTCCTGAGTTTCGTCGGCAGAACCACGAATTCAAGGTTCTTCTCGCGGGCCATGGGCGCGAAGTCGGTTTCGATGCGCTGAAGCAACTCGTTGAGATCGACGGAGGAGAAGCGTGCCTTCATGGCGCCGGTGTCGAGGCGCGAGATATCGAGAACGGCGCCCAGAATGATTTCCACCGATTCCAGCGCCGAATCGATGTTGCGAACCAGTGAACTGTTTTCAGAGGCGCCCATGCGCTCCACCAGCGAAGAGGAGTAAAGGCGCGCGGCATTCAGCGGCTGGAGAATATCGTGGCCGGCGGCGGCGAAGAAGCGGGTCTTGCCGATATTGGCCTCGTCGGCGGTGGCACGCGCCTCTGCCAGCTCGCGGTTCACGCGGGTCAGTTCTGCGGTGCGCTCGCTCACACGCTGTTCCAGCGTCTCGTTTGCCTGTTTCAGCGCCCGGTCGGCCTCCACGCGCTGGGTAATGTCAGTGAAGGTGGCCACGATGCCCTTGTCGGGCATGGCGTTGGAGCGCACTTCGATGATGCGCTCGCCACCCGACAACACCAGCGGGAAGGGCGCATCCAGCGTGCGGAAAGTGGAAACGAGTTTCTGCGGTTCGTCCGGGGCGATGTCGCCGCGTTCGGTCAGGATGGCGATGATTTCGGTCAGCGGGAAGCCGACCTGACCGACATGCTCCGGCAGATCGAGCAGCGAACGGAAACGCCGGTTCCAGATCGTCAGGCGGTTCGAACTGTCGAATACGGCGATGCCCTGGTCCATCTGTGACAATGCTGTTTGCAGCATGTCCTGGTTATATTGCAGGGCCTCCGATGCCTGGTCGAGCAGCCATGCGGTGTCGGCGGAGGTATCCTCGGCCTTTTGCAGGATGAGCGACAGCACGAGCCGGGCGGAGGACGAGCCGATGGCGCTGCCGAGAAGCTGTTCTGAGTAGTGGATCAACGCCATGTCGGCTGGCTGGTCGTCTTCCAGCCTCCGGCCGATGTTCTTTTCGTAGTTCTCGAAGGAGCGCATCATGCGTTCGTCACCGAGATAGCGTGCAATGGCGACCTTGAGATCGCCGACATTGACGCGGGTCTTCCAGCCGCGTGTGGCAAATTGCGAGCGTGAATGGCGCTTCACGAAAATGCCGGACTGGATACGCTCCACGGGCTTCGGATTGCGCGACAGCGAGCCCAGCACGAAGGCGGTGCAGTTCACCAGCAGGCTGAGGATGGAGACGGTGACCAGCGGATCGGAATGGCTGGTGTTGAAGGCGGAAATGCCGGGAAACAGGAAGCCGAGAATGGCCGCCGCCACATGGCTGTTGTCCGGCCCGCCAAGGCTCGGCACGAAAAGCAGGTAGGCCCAGACGAAGAAACCGGAGGTCAGGCCGGCAATCGCGCCACGCGCATTGGCGCGCCGCCATACGAGGCCGCCGAACAGCGCCGGCGCCATCTGAGCGACGGCGGCAAACGACAGCAGGCCGATGGAGGCGAGCCCTGTCTCGACATTGACCGAGCGGTAATAGAGATAGCCGAGCATCATGATCGCAAGGATCGCGGTGCGGCGGATGTTGAGCAGCGTACGCGCGAAATCGTCGCGCTGGCTCTGCCTTCCGATCAACCGCTGGCGCAGCAGGATCGGCATGACGATATCGTTCGACACGGTGATGGCCAGCGCCACCGACGCCACGATGACCATGGCAGTGGCGGCGGAAAAGCCGCCGATGAAGGTGATGAGCGTCACCAGCTTCATGTCGTGTGAGAAGGGCAACGCCAGCACATAGAGGTCGGCATTGCCCGTGCCGCCGAACACGATGACGCCGCCGATCGCGACCGGCAGCACGAAAAGGTTGATGGCGACAAGATAGAGCGGCAGAAGGCGCCCGGCCCGGCGCAATTCCTCGGGCGTGCGATTTTCCACCACGGTCACATGGAACTGGCGTGGCAGGAGAATGATGGCGAAGGCCGAGAGCATGATCAGCACCAGCCAACGGCTGACGGGCGTCTGGTAGGATAGCGCCTGCATGGCGCGCTCGTTGGTCAGCGCCTTCTCCCAAAGATCCGCCGGTCCGTCGAAGATCAGGAAGACCACCGCAAGGCAGGCGGTGCCGAAGGCGACCAGCTTGACGAGCGATTCCATCGAGACGGCGAGGATAAGGCCGTCCTGATGTTCGGTGGCATCGGTGTGGCGGGTGCCGAAGATGATGGCGAAGGCGGTGAGAACGGCGGTGACGAGCAGTGCCAGGTCAACGAAATAGAGATTGCCGTCACCGATGCCGTAGGCGGCGGGATCGACCATGGCCGAGACGGAGCCGGACACGGCCTTGAGCTGAAGCGCGATATAGGGAATGGCCCCGACCAGCGAGATGAGCGCGACGATGGTCGCCACCGCCGGGTTCTTGCCATAGCGGGCTGCGATGAAATCGGCGATGGAGGTCAGCTTTTCCGCCTTGGCGAGCGCTGTGATGCGCTGAAGCACCGGCATGCCCAGCGTGAAGACGAGGATCGGCCCGATATAGATCGCCGTGAATTCGAGACCGCGCGCGCTCGCAAGCCCGACACCGCCGAAATAGGTCCAGGACGTACAGTAGATCGCAATCGACAGGGCATAGACCGTCGGTCGCCCCTTGTCGGGGACGCCCTTCTCCCGCGTCCGGCGGTCGCCGTAGCTTGCCACCGCAAACAGCAGCAGAAGATAGGCAAACGCGGCCGCCAAAATGATCCAGCCTGCGAGCATGTCTCCTCCGGGTCGCCGCTGATCGGTTGAGATCACCTATAGGGACAGGTCAAACCGCAACGCAAGGAAATTGTCCGGTTTTAAGCCTTAGGTTTGAAGGCCGGGTTGCGGGAGCGAATGGCTTCTTTCGGAATCCATTGAAAAATTCGCTGTGGGCGATACGTCTTTCTGCTAATAGTCAATCAGGCGAAGCGGCGAAGCATGATGCGTCCGCCGCGCCGAGGCAGGGGCTCGGCATTCAACCAAGGAGTGGGTATATATGTTGAATGAATTCAAGGCGTTCATCGCCAAGGGCAATGTGATGGACCTCGCGGTCGGTGTCATTATCGGCGGTGCGTTCGGCAAGATCGTTTCGTCATTGGTCGATGATATCATCATGCCGATCGTCGGTGCGATTTTCGGCGGTTTCGACTTTTCCAACTACTTCCTGCCCTTGAGTTCGAACGTGACCGCCGCGACGCTGGCAGCAGCCCGCGAGCAGGGTGCCGTCTTTGCCTATGGCAATTTCATCACCGTCCTCATCAACTTCCTCATCCTGGCGTGGATCATCTTTCTGATGGTGAAGGCCGTGAACAAGCTGCGCCTTTCTGTCGAAAAGCAGAAAGCCGCCGAGCCTGCAGCACCGGCTGCTCCGCCGGCCGATATCCAGCTTCTGACGGAAATCCGCGACCTTCTCAGGAAGAGCTGATCCGGCAAAGTGCCCGGGCGTGCGGTTCCTTCGATCCATCACGGGAATAGATCGGTGCCGCACGGAATGTCATGGGATTTTTCGCAGCATTTGGGCTAGAACGCCTAAACGGATGCCGCTTGGCTGCATCGCAGGCCGGAACATCGTTTCCGGCCTTGTCATTTTATAAAACCCGATCAAGGAGAGCCCAGTGACGGTTCTGGAAAGCCTGAGCCCCCGCGCGCTTGCCGCCCCCGAAAGCGGTATTGTCGAAGTCATCACCTATGCCCGCGGCCGTGAAGGGCTGATCCCGCTCTGGGCCGGCGAGGGCGACCTGCCCACGCCTTCCTTCATCAGTGATGCCGTTGCCGAAGCGCTGAAGAATGGCGAGACGTTCTACACATGGCAGCGCGGCATTCCCGAGTTGCGGCAGGCGCTATCCGACTACTACGCGCGCCACTTCGACAAGCGGCTTTCCACCGATCATTTCTTCGTCACGGGTTCGGGCATGCACGCCATCGCGCTGGCCGTTCAGGCCGTGACGGAGCCGGGCGACGAATTGATCTACCTCTCGCCCATCTGGCCGAACATCATTTCCGCCACGGAACTGGCTGGCGCGCATCCGAAGGGGGTTACACTGTCCTTCACGGATGGCCGCTGGGTGGTCGATCTGGACAGACTGGAGGCCGCGATCACGCCGAAGACGCGGGCGTTGTTCATCAACACACCGTCGAACCCGACCGGCTGGACCGCGAACCGCGACGATCTCACCGCCATTCTGGCGCTCGCTCGCAAGCATGGCCTGTGGATCATTGCCGACGAGATTTACAGCCTTTATCATTTCGCGGGTGCGGGCCGCGCGGCCTCTTTCCTCGATGTCATGGAAGAGGGCGATCGCATCATCTTCGCCAACTCCTTCTCGAAGAACTGGTCGATGACCGGTTGGCGTGTCGGCTGGCTGGTGGCCCCGCCGGAACTCGGTCAGGTGATCGAAAACCTCGTTCAGTACTCCAATTCCGGCGTGGCGCAGTTCATGCAGCGCGGTGCTGTCGTGGCGCTGGACCAGGGTGACGATTTCGTGCGCGAGAACATCGAGCGCGCGCGCCAGGGTCGCGACATTCTCTGCGATACACTGCTGGCCACCAACCGGGTCGAAACGCTGAAGCCCGATGGCGCACTCTACGCCTTCCTGAAGATCGACGGCATCACCGACAGCCGTCAGGCGGCTTTCGATATCGTCGACAAGGCAGGTGTGGCGCTGGCACCGGGAACGGCCTTCGGGGCGGGTGGCGAGGTCATGTTGCGCGCCTGCTTCCTGCGCAACCCCGCTCAGGTGCGTGAAGCGGCCGGTCGCCTTGCCGATTACATCCGCAAGCTTTGATCCGTTTTGGGCGGCGGAACAGGGGTTTCGCCGCCAAACGGTAAAATTTGACCGAATTCCTCAAATCCTGTTTAAGTATAGATTTGAATTAACACTCCGATTTCTGGAGTGTAACTTCTGAAATAACCTTTTTTGAATGGAGCCGTGCAAAATTACTTCCCATAAGAAAAAACAGGGAAGTAAGTCATGGCTGTTTTGGTTACGGGTGGGGCTGGGTATATCGGAAGTCACATGGTCTGGGCCTTGCTGGATGCGGGTGAGGAGGTTGTCGTCATCGATCGGCTCTCCACCGGCTTTCGCTGGGCCGTCGCGCCGGAGGCCCGGTTTTATCTGGGCGATGTCGGCGACCGGGGGCTGCTGCAGAAGATTTTTGCCGAGAACAGGATTGACGCCATTCTGCACTTTGCCGGCTCGGTCGTCGTGCCGGAATCGGTGGCCCATCCCCTGCGTTACTACGAAAACAACACGGCCAACACGCGCACGCTGATTGACGAGGCGGTGGCCGGCGGCATTCCGCACATGATCTTCTCTTCCACGGCGGCAGTTTACGGTCGCCAGCCCGTTGCCGGTCCGGTGCCGGAAAGCGGTGTTGTCAGCCCCGAGACGCCCTATGGCCTGTCGAAGCTGATGTCGGAAATCATGCTGCGCGATACCGCTGCGGCGTATGACTTCAACTATGTGGCGCTGCGTTACTTCAATGTTGCCGGTGCCGATGTGCACGGGCGCACCGGTCAGTCCACCAAGGGCGCGACGCACCTGATCAAGGTGGTTTGCGAGGCGGCTTTGGGCGCGCGCGACCATATTGATGTTTACGGCACGGATTATCCGACACCGGATGGTTCCGGCGTGCGTGATTTCATCCATGTCAATGATCTGGTGGAAGCGCATCTTTCGGCGCTGACATACCTGCGCGCTGGCGGTGCGCCGCTGGTCGCTAACTGCGGCTACGGGCAGGGCTTCTCGGTCATGGAAGTGTTGCAGGCGGTGATGGATATCGAACACTGCGACTTCAAGGTGAATTTCTGCCCACGTCGACCGGGTGACCTTGCCAGCGTCGTCGCCGATGCGCGGCTGATCGGTCAGGAACTCGGCTGGGCGCCGCGCTACAATGACCTGAATCTGATCCTCAAGACATCTCTGGCTTGGGAACGGCGGCTTGCGGAGCGGACGGGAAGCGATCTCGAAACGGTTTATCGAAAGCTGGCCGCAGGCCGTTTTTGATAAACTCCGACGTTCCGGGGGGTAAAGGGCCGGAGCGTCGGAGTGAAATCCGCATCAAGAATTCAGCCGCCCGCTTGCTGAGCCAGTTGGTAAAGCATGACGCAGCGGTTACCCGAGGCGCAATAGGCCAGAACCGGCCCTTCCGTCTGCCGCAAAATCGCGCTCAACTGCTTGGCTTGGCCCAGCGGGAGCGCCCCGCCGCCGACCGGAACGTAATGCGCCGCGATACCGGCGGAACGGGCGGCCTTTTCGATCTCCGCGAAGGCGGGCTGGAAAAAGCCCTCGCCATCCGGGCGCATGCAGATCACGGCGGCGTAACCCGCCTCCGCGATCTTCCCGATCTCCTTGGGCGAGACCTGACCGCTAACGTGGTAGCTCGCATCGACGGGGCGGATATTCATGACGGGGACACTCCTCGGAAGACGGACGAAACGTGAAACAGAAGGGCGGATCACACGATCCGCTCCTTAATACATATAATTAATTATATGTATTTCGCAACCTTATAGACGATTGAGGTGTTCGGGCGGCAAAATTATTCTCCGGGGGGATTGCCGTTCGGAATTTCGTCCCTGTAAATTCGCTGGAGCCGAGCCGAAACTGGCTGTCTCGTTCCATTCGATTTCCGGCGCCGCCGCCAGGTTCAGACCCTTGCACGACGGCTCTCCGAGCAGGGAGTATGTCATGACGATCCTCACCCTTTCCCGCCGCGGCCTTCTGAAGGGGGCGGCCCTTGGGCTGCTGGCCTCGACCGCGCCGATGGCTGTTCTGGCTGCCGAAAAGGGCGGACGCCTTGTCGTTGCCGCCGATTCCGAGCCGAAGAACCTCAATCCGGCCATCGTCGCCTCGAATGGCGTGTTCTATATCGCCAGCAAGGTCATAGAGCCGCTGGCGGAAGCCTCTTATGACGGCCAGGACGGGCTGGAGCCGCGTCTGGCCGTGTCGTGGGAAGGGGCGCCGGACGGGCGCTCCGTCACCTTCAAGCTGCGTGAGGGCGTGACCTGGCACGATGGCAAGCCGTTCACCTCCGCCGATGTCGCCTTCTCCGCACTCGAGGTGTGGAAGAAGCTGCAGAATATCGGCCGTTCGGTCTTTGCCAATCTGGAAGCGGTGGATACGCCGGATGCCACGACCGCCATTTTCCGCTTTTCGAAGCCGACGCCGTTCCAGCTCATCCGCAACGCGCTGCCGGTCGCGACCAGCGTCATTCCGAAGCATCTCTATGAGGGCACGGATATTGCCACCAATCCGGCCAATACCAAGCTCGTGGGCACGGGCCCGTTCAGGTTTACGGAATACAAGCCCGGCGAATATTATCGCCTGACCCGCAACGAGTCCTACTGGAACAGGCAGGCGCCGCTTCTGGATGAAATCGTTTATCGCGTTCTGCCAGATCGCGCCGGAGCGGGTGCGGCGCTGGAGGCCGAGGAAGTGCATCTCGCCGCCTTCTCTGCCGTGCCGCTCGCCGATCTCGCCCGCATCTCCAAGGTGCCGGGCATCCAGGTTATCTCGAAGGGTTATGAGGCGCTCACCTACCAGCTCATCGTGGAAATCAACCATCGCCGCAAGGAACTGGCCGATCTCAAGGTGCGTCAGGCGATCGCGCACGCCATCGACAGGAAATTCGTTGTTGATACGATCTTCCTTGGCTATGCGGTTGCCTCCACGGGCCCGGTGCCGAAGAACGCGCCGGAATTCTACACCGCCGACGTGCCGACCTATGATTTCGACGTCGCCAGGGCCAACGCGCTGCTGGATGAGGCCGGCTACAAGGCCGGCGCTGATGGCAAGCGCTTCTCGCTCAAGCTTCTGCCTGCCCCCTATTTCAACGAGACGCGCCAGTTCGGCGCCTATCTGCGGCAGGCGCTCGCCGCCATCGGCATTGATGCGGAACTGGTGAACAACGATTCCGCCGCCCATCAAAAGGCGGTCTATACCGAACACGCTTTCGATCTGGCGGTGGCGCCGCCGGTCTTCCGGGGTGATCCTGCCATTTCCACCACCATTCTCGTCCAGTCGGGTATTCCGGCGGGCGTTGGCTTCTCCAATCAGGGCGGTTATGTGAACCCCGCGCTGGACGGGATCATTACCAAGGCGGCGGAAACCATCGACACCGCGGCGCGCACGGATATCTACAAGGACTTCCAAAGCCAAGTGGCGGCCGATCTGCCGCTGATCAACGTGGCTGAGTGGGGTTTTATCACGGTGGCGCGCGACACGGTGGAAAACGTGCCGAGCAATCCGCGCTGGGCTGTATCCAGTTGGGCTGATACGGCGCTGAAGGGATGATGTCCTCGTGAAACGCATCGCGGCACTGCTGAAGCGGCGGGCGGTAACGGCCGTGCCCGTGCTGCTCATCGTCATCGCCGCGACGTTCCTGCTGCTGGAACACGCGCCGGGCGATGCGGTGGATGCCTATCTCGTCGCGCTGGGTGGTGGCGATGCCAAGCTTGCCGCGGAACTCAGGGCGCAATACGGGCTCGACCAGTCGGGCTTCGCACGCTTTTGGCTCTACCTCTCCGCTCTGTCGCGCTTCGATCTCGGCTGGTCGGTCGCCTTCGACCGGCCCGTACTCGATCTCGTGCGCGAGCGATTGCCCAACACGCTGCTTCTGATGGCCAGCGCCACGGCGCTATCCTTCGGGCTTGGTTCGCTGCTTGGCATCGCCGCCGGGGCACGGCCGGGCAGTGTTCGCGACCGGGCGCTCTCCATCGGTGCGCTGACGCTTTATGCCGTGCCCGGTTTCTGGTTGGGGCTGGTTCTGGTCCTGCTTTTCTCCGTTCAGTTGCGCTGGCTGCCGCTGGCCGGTCTGGAAACCATCGCTTCTGGCAAGCACGGACTGGAGCGTGCGCTCGATATCGCTCGCCATCTGGTCCTGCCGGTCACGGCATTGGGCTTCATCTATCTTGCGCTTTTCCTGCGCGTTATGCGCTCCGGCATGGCTGAGGTCTGGCCGCTCGATTTCGTGCTGTTTGCGCAGTCGAAGGGCTTGTCGCGTGCCCGCATCGTCTGGCGGCATGTGGCGCGCGATGCGCTGCTGCCGCTCGTTACCGTGCTCGGCCTTCAGGCGGCTGCCATGCTGGGCGGCAGTGTCGTCATCGAAAGCGTCTTTGCCATTCCGGGTTTCGGACGGCTGGCGCAGGAGGCGGTGAGCGACCGCGATGCACCGCTGCTTGTCGGCGTCATCCTCACCAGCGCGGTGCTGGTCGTCCTCGTCAATCTCACGGTCGATATCGTCTATGCTCTGCTCGATCCGCGCATCGGTTCTGGTGAGGAGGGTGCATGAGGTTTGCCTCCCGTTTCGCCCGTTCCGGCCCCGGCCTTGCCGGCGCTATCATCCTGATACTGCTTGCCCTTGCTGCTCTGGCCGCGCCGCTTCTCTTTCCGGGCGATCCGCTAAAGATCGCCGGGCCCGCCATGACCGGGCCCTTTACCGATCCGGCGCTTCCCTTCGGCACCGACCGCCTCGGGCGTGATGTGCTGGCGGGTGTGTTCCACGGTGCCCGTGCCTCTCTGGCAGTAGGGCTTGCCGCTGCGTTTGCCGCGCTTGCCATCGGGCTCGTGGTCGGAACGCTGGCGGGCTTTGCCGGTGGCTTCATCGATGAAGCGTTGATGCGCGTCGCCGATGCCTTCCAGATCGTGCCGGGCTTTCTGCTGGCGCTCGCCTTCGTCTCGACGCTGGGCGCCTCCATGCCCACGGTCATTCTGGCGATTGCCCTTTCCGCCTGGGCGGAACCGGCACGGTTGGCGCGGGCCGAGGTCCTTTCCATTCGCGAGCGCGATTATGTCGCCGCCGCCCGCATCATCGGCATGCACCCGCTGGAAATCGCCTTCCGCGAAATCCTGCCCAACGCCCTGCCGCCGGTTCTGGCCTTCGCGGCCATTACCGTGGCAGGCGCGATCCTGACGGAAGCCGCCCTTTCGTTCCTCGGTCTCGGCGATCCCAATATCGTTACCTGGGGCGCGATGATTGCCGAAGGACGAAACGTGCTGCGGGCCGCCCCCTTCCTGTCGATCATTCCCGGTCTGGCGCTGGTCGCCGCCGTTCTCGGCGTCTACCTCGTCAGCGAAGGCGTGAGCGATGCCCTGCGCTCGCGTGAGGGAAGGGCGGCATGACGGTATTGTGCGACATCCGGCACCTCGGCATTCGTTATCGCAACGCGCAGGCGTCGTCGCTCGAGAATGTATCGCTGACCCTTCAGGCGGGCGAACGGCTGGCGGTGATCGGCGAAAGTGGTTCCGGCAAATCCACGTTCGCCCGTGCGCTGGCGGGGCTTCTGCCGCCCGGCGTGACCTCTTCCGGGCAGATCGTCTGGCCTTCGTTTTCGCCAACACCCCAACCGGGCCGCGATCTCGGCTTCGTTTTTCAGGACCCTGGTGCCAGTCTCAACCCGGTACTGACCATCGGCGAGCAGGTGGCCGAAGGGGCCAAGCGTCATCTCGGCCTTAACTGGAAGCAGGCGTTCGCGCGCGCGGCGGATTTGCTGGAGCGGGTGCGTTTACCCGTGCCGGAACACCTGCTCCGCGCCTTTCCGCATCAGCTTTCCGGCGGCCAGCGCCAGCGTGTGGCGATTGCCGCCGCCATTGCTGCCCGTCCCTCGATCCTTTTTGCCGATGAGGTGACAAGCGCGCTCGATCAGGCGGTGCAGGCCGAAATCGTAGCGCTGCTCGACGAACTCGTGCGTGAGCAGGCGATGACGCTCGTCTTCATCACCCACGATATCGCTCTGGCTTCGACGCTCGCCGACCGTATCGCCGTCTTTGCCGCTGGCCGCCTTCAGGAAATCGGCCCGGTGCGTCAGATCGTGGGCAATCCGCAGAGCCAGGCCGCCAAAACGCTGCTCGCGGCTCATATTGATCTCGAAACGCCGTCGCTGGTGGCCGGAGGCTGGACGTGAGCGCATTCTTGCTTGAAGCCACCGATCTCCGGAAAAGTTGGACCGCGCGCGGCCGCGACGTCATGGCGTTGAAAGGGGTGAGCCTTACGGTCGCGCCGGGTGAAACACTCGGCCTCGTCGGGCGCTCCGGCTGTGGAAAGTCCACTCTGGCCCGTGTGCTGACCCGGCTGACGACGCCGCAAGCGGGCAATATCCGTTTCCGGGGTGAGGACTGGCTGGCGCTTTCGGGTGGCGCTTTGCGCGTCGCGCGCCGCCATATGCAGATGGTGTTTCAGGACCCGCTCGGCGCCTTCAACCCGCGCGCCACGGTTGCCGGAGCGCTGGCCGATCCGCTGCGCATCCATGATCTCGTGCCGTCTGAGCGCCGCGCCGTCCGCATCGAAGCGCTGCTGGAACGCGTGGGCCTTTCTGCGGACTATGCGCGCCGGCCCGTGTTCGAGCTGTCCGGCGGCCAGCGCCAGCGGGTCGCCATTGCCAGGGCGCTGGCCTGCGAGCCGTCGCTGATCGTGTTGGACGAGGCGGTTTCAGCGCTCGACGTTTCCGTGCGCGCCCGCATTCTCGATCTGCTTGTCGGTCTCCAGCGCGAGCATGGCCTTGCCTATATCTTCGTGTCGCACGATCTCGCTGCCGTGAAGGCAATCTCCCACCGCATTGCCGTCATGGACGCCGGCGAGATTGTCGAGGAAGGGCCGTCCGATACGGTGGTCAACGATCCGCAATCGCACGCGGCGCGCGCGCTCGTCGCCGCCGTGCCGCGCCTGATGAGGAAAAAACCATGAGCCGCTTCGATGCCACCGTCCTTCTCGATCCACCTGCCTTTCCCGCAAGCGGCTACGCACCGCTCGCCGACCGTATCGCCGGCCTTCTCGAGACACAAAACGATGTGCTGTTCATTCAGGCCGAGGCCGTCGTGGCGCTGGAGGCGGTGGCGACAAGCCTCGCAACGCCATCTCTGAGGGCTCTCAACATCGTCACCAGCCCCTATGGCACCCTGTTTGGCGGCTGGCTGCGCAGGGGTGGTGCGACCGTCACCGATCTTGCCGCCGAACCGGCGCGGCCCGTCACCGTTGAGGCTGTGGAAGCCGCGCTCGATGCGGCGGAGGGCATCGAGCTGATCGCGCTGGTTCATGCGGAATCGGCCAGCGGCATTCTCAACCCGCTGGAAGCCATTGCCAGGCTTGCGCGAGAACGCGGCATTCTGCTCGTTGTCGACGCAGTGGCCTCGGTTGGCGGTCATCCCGTTGCGGTCGATGCACTCGGCATCGACATTGCCGTCATCGGCCCGCAGAAGGCGCTGGCGGGGCCGGCGGGTATATCGGCTGTATCGGTCAGCAAGCGGGCCTGGGCGCTGATCGACCGGCCCGACGCGCCCGTCAACTCCGTTTTATCGCTCATGGACCAGAAGCGAGACTGGCTCGACAAGGGGCGCGGCGCTTTGCCCGGCACGCCGTCGCCGCTGGAATTTCATGCCTTGAAAGCGGCGCTTGACCGGATCGAGGCCGAAGGGCTGGAGACGACCCTGTCCCGTCACGCCGAAACAGCAGCGCAGGCGCGCGCAGCGCTTGGCGATCTTGGGCTGAAGGCTTTTGAGGCCGGGGAACGCGCATCAAATCTGGTGACAACAGTCATTGTGCCCGAGGGGGTCGAGATGGAGACCATTCTCGTTCTGGAAGAGGTGGTGCGTGTGGAGCTGACAGGCGGTGTCGGGCCGGGTGCGGAGCGTCTGCTGCGTATCAACCACACCGGGAGGCGTGCTGACGAGAAGACGTTGCGCGAAACGCTTGCAGTTCTGGCAGAGGCGCTCGAGCAGGTCAGATCCTGAATCAGAACCGCTTCGGGTCGAAGCCGTAGACGGGAACCGTGCGCGGTTCTTCCTTGACCGGGGTAACCGCGACAGGGGCAGGTGGTGTTACGCGCGGTGCCTTGGCCACCTTGATGGCTGTGCCAGCCAAGGCGACCGTTGTCACGGGTGGCCGAACGACAGGTGCCGGAGTGGCAGCCATTTGCGGTGCGGACAACGGCTGAGCCGGACGCACCGCTTCGGAGCGAATGGTCGCCGGCGCCCTCATGGGCTCCGTTCCACCCATCATCACATTGGTCGAGGGACGGAAGGTGCCGCCATTGGCCGGAAGCTGTGCCACCACGGTCGGTTGCGGTTCCACCGCCGGGCGCAGCGCTGGCGCGGGTACGGCGGCGATGACGGGTTCGGCAGGCGCATCTGCCGGGCGGCGCGAGGGAACCGGTACGAAAGCCAGTTCGGTCGCCGGCGCATCGCTGCGCGACAGAAGCGAAGGCACGGGAATACGATAATTGCCGAGATCGGCAAAGGCCGGCTGTTGCACTTCCTGCTGCATGGCCTGAAGCGCCGGGGTCGCGCCTGGCGGTGGCGTCAACGCCGACATCAGCGTGCCTTGCGGCGCAGTCTGGACCAGTGCGGGGCGATTGGACGGAATGGGGGCATTGAGACCGGCGGGAATGGGCGCCTGCGGCGGTGTTGCTTCCGCTGTCAGCACAGGCGGTTGGGCTGCCGGCGCTGCAGGAGCGGGCGGGCTTGCCGGGCTCTCCGGCGCAGCAATCGCATCGGCATCCTCGTCCTCGTCGCCACCGCCGAAGAGGAAGGCAAGCAAGTTCGGACGCTTCGGCTTCGAGCCGCTGCTGTTGGCGATCTCGATCGGCGCATCGGCACGCGCCTTGTATTCGGCCAGCGCCTGCTCATAACCCGGCAGCGGCTTGCCATCGGCAGGAATGTGCAGTGTCTTGCCGGTTGGGAACAACCGCACCAGCTCCTCGCGCGGCATGCGCGGCCAGGCACGAACGCCCGCGACATCGAGATGCACGAAGGGGGAGCGCGAGGTGGGGTAGAAACCGACGCCACCGCGCTGATATTTCATCGCGGTCTCGCGCAGTGTTTTCAGCGGAATGCCGGGAATGTAGAAATCCATCGCCTTGCCGCGCATGTGCTGGCTGGTTTCGGCCACGCCCTTGGTGCGCGAACGCAGCATGGCATTGGTGGTCGGTGAACGGTAGGCAGACACGACGTGGATGTAATCGGAAGCGCCGACCTTGTTGTAGACTTCCCAGACGAGGTCGAACAGACGGGGGTCCATGCGGGTCGGTTCATTGCGGCGCCAGTCGCGCAGAAAGCGGTTGATTTCCTGCAGGCCCTTGGCATCGAACTTGCCGTTGCGCTTGAACGTGATCGTGGCCTTTTCACCGGTATGGATGAAATAAAGCTTGAGACTACGCGTTTCGCCGGCAGCCTCCGCCGGCTTTGACGGCACAAATCCGGCAACGAGCGCAAGCGCGGCAAGGGCGACGAGGCGCCGGGCCAATTTCGTCGAAAACAACATCATTGCGCGCGGCCTGCAGCCGTTGGCGAAGGATGTCTTTCGGCAATATACGTCATGGGCAGCGATACCATCCAGGCGCAACAGCCCCCGCCGTTACGCAATCTCCTCAAGGCCAGTTTCAGCCGGAAAGCCGGTCTGCAACAATTGCCATCGCAAGCCCTTGGGCCAAGCGCGGCAACTTCTTATAAAGCAAGGACAAGAAGAAGGGAACCATCTCGGTCACGCGGATTTCAATCGTCTGTGAAGATGGATGGTGCTGCCGAGAGGATTTGAACCTCCGACCTCTCCCTTACCAAGGGAGTGCTCTACCCCTGAGCTACGGCAGCATGCGAAGGCTTCGTTGCGGTGTTCCGCATCGCCCTCAAGCGAGGGGGCTTCTGCCACAGCTTTTTGAGAAGCGCAAGCCGCATTGCAAACTAATTTCATTTGGCGCCCCAAAAAGCGGGGGAGGGTTTTTCGTTTGCGTGCTTTTGCGTTATGGAAGGGCCATGACTGATGAGAACCAGAACTCCGGGAAATCAAGGGCGTCCGGCGCCATTCGTACGGAAGCGGAACTGCGCCGTGAGCGAGCCGCCGCCAAGTTGCGGGAAAACCTGCTTCGCCGCAAGCAGCAGGCCCGCGCCCGCCGCGCCGGCGAGGCTGATGAGACGGTCGGCCTGCCTGCGGCAAAAACGGACGAATCATCCTGATGGCCGGTCACGTTCCGGTCATGAATTGAAGCGCGGACGGATTTCGTCTAAAGCAGCCACAAAACGTCCCTGATTTCGCTTTTCGAGATCATGAGGAAAAGTCGGAGGGCACCGAACGTCCGCCCGCTCCGGCCACACGAACAGGAAGAAAGGCGGGCAAGGCCCGTAGACGCATATGGACCGTATCAGAATTGTCGGCGGCAATCCGCTGAACGGCGTCATTCCGATCTCCGGCGCCAAAAACGCCGCCCTGCCGCTGATGATCGCTTCGCTTCTGACAAGTGACACGCTAACGCTCGAAAACGTGCCGCATCTGGCCGATGTCGAGCAGCTTTTGCGCATTCTCGGCAATCATGGCGTCGATGTATCGGTCAACGGTCGTCGCGAACGTCAGGGCGAAACCTATTCCCGCACCATCCACTTCACCTGCCGCACCATTGTCGATACGACCGCGCCCTATGAACTGGTGTCGAAGATGCGCGCAAGCTTCTGGGTCATCGGCCCGCTTCTGGCGCGCGAAGGCCAGGCCCGCGTTTCCCTGCCAGGCGGCTGTGCCATCGGTACGCGCCCGGTCGATCTCTTCATCGACAGCCTTCAGGCATTGGGCGCCACCATGGAAATCGATGGCGGTTACATCAACGCCACCGCGCCGAAGGGCGGCCTCATCGGCGCGCACTACACCTTCCCGAAGGTTTCCGTCGGTGCCACCCATGTTCTCATGATGGCGGCAACGCTTGCCCGCGGCACGACGGTGATCGGCAATGCCGCCCGCGAACCGGAGGTCGTCGATCTCGCCGCCTGCCTCAACGCCATGGGTGCCAGGATTTCCGGGGCGGGTACCTCGACCATCACCATCGAGGGCGTGAACACGTTGTCCGGCGCCCGCCACCGCGTCTTGCCCGACCGCATCGAAACCGGCACCTATGCCATGGCCGTGGCCATGGCGGGCGGTGACGTGATCCTCGAGGATACCGATATCAGCCTCCTTGAAAACGCTGTCGAGGCGCTTCGTCGTTCGGGCGCAACGGTGGAGCCGGTCGAGCGCGGCTTTCGGGTCGCTCGCAACGGCAACGGCATTCGTCCGGTGGATGTCGTGACCGAGCCCTATCCCGGCTTCCCGACCGATCTTCAGGCGCAGTTCATGGCGCTGATGACCCGTGCGGAAGGCGTTTCGCACGTTACCGAGACCATTTTCGAAAACCGCTTCATGCATGTGCAGGAACTGGCTCGCCTCGGCGCGAAGATTTCGCTTTCCGGCCAGACGGCCCGCATCGAGGGTGTCGACAAGCTGCGTGGCGCACCTGTCATGGCGACCGATCTGCGCGCTTCGGTGTCGCTGGTCATTGCCGGTCTTGCCGCCGAGGGCGAAACCATGGTCAGCCGAGTCTATCATCTCGATCGCGGTTTCGAGCGTCTGGAAGAAAAGCTGACGCGCTGCGGCGCCATCGTAGAGCGCATTCGCGACTGAGTTCCGCAATTGTTGCGGCGGTGGCCTCTGGCTGCCGTTGTATAACCGGATATGCGCGCCTATCTCACGGTTGTGCAACGGCGTTCAGCCCGAGGAAAAGCCCAGGAGGAAGCAATGACGGATCTCAAACTTCTGGCGCTGGACACGGAAGATCTCGCGATCATCTCCGCCCACGTTCAGGACAGCGTGTTCAAGACGAAAGATATGGCCTTCAGCCCGAAGGGTCGGCAATTTTCCCTTGCGGTTAACCGTTTCGTCTGGGAAGAAGCGGTAAGAAGTGCAAAGTCGTTCGAACGCCGCCGGGCGGCGCTCGTCTTCAAGCGCGTCAGCGCCGTGCGGGTCGCGGGCATCGACCGCGCGAAGGCGGACGAGGTGCAGGATCTTCTGGCCATCCGCTTCACGCCAAACGGCGAAGGGCCGGAGGGCACGGTGGAATTGACGCTGGCTGGCGGACGCGCGGTGGCGCTCGATGTGGAATGCATCGAACTTCAGCTTGCCGACATCGGCGGCGCGTGGGAAACGGAACACAGGCCGGACCACAAGGTTTCCGGCTGATAGGTGTCAGGGAGAAGCGAAAGCCGGTTCCCTGACGGGATGCTGGAGCCTTTCGACCTTTCGCTGAAAGGCTCTATTCTTTGTTTTACGCATTTCCGGACGCAAAACCGCTTCGCACTTTTGCTGGAAATGCTCTAGGGCCGCAGGGCACGGATTGGCCTGCGGGAAGAGGGGAACAGGCAAGTGGCTATCTGGCTCGATCGGTCGGCCGAGGATTTCGAAGCGCGGTTCGCCGCCTTTCTGACAACCAAGCGTGAAGTTTCTGAAGATGTGAACGCGGTGGTCCGCGATATCATCACCGATGTGCGCGCCCGTGGTGATGCGGCACTCGCGGATTATTCGCAACGCTTCGATGGGATCGATTTCTCCGTTTTGCCGATGAAGGTGACGGATGCCGAGATCGATGCGGCGGTTGCTGAGGTCGATCCGGTGGTGTTGGAGGCCCTGCATCTGGCCGCTGAGCGCATTGAAAAACACCACGCCCGCCAGCTTCCCAAGGATGACATTTACGAAGACGCCATTGGCGTCACGCTCGGTTCGCGCTGGACGGCCATCGAGGCTGTCGGCCTCTATGTGCCAGGCGGCACCGCAAGCTATCCGAGTTCGGTTCTGATGAACGCCCTGCCGGCCCGCGTGGCCGGTGTGGAGCGCATCGTCATGGTTGTGCCGGCGCAGGCCGGGCAGTTGAACCCGACGGTGCTGGCTGCCGCCCGGATCGCCGGCGTCAAGGAAATCTACCGTATCGGCGGCGCGCAGGCCGTGGCTGCCCTTGCCTACGGCACCGGGAGCATCGCGCCGGTGGCAAAAATCGTCGGCCCGGGCAATGCCTATGTCGCGGCCGCCAAGCGCCAGGTTTTCGGCACGGTTGGCATCGACATGATCGCCGGGCCCTCCGAAGTGCTGGTGATTGCCGACGCCAACAACAATCCCGACTGGATTGCAGCCGATCTTCTGGCCCAGGCCGAGCACGACATGGGTGCCCAGTCGATCCTGATCACCGATGACGCCGCTTTCGGCAAGGCCGTCGAGCAGGCCGTCGAGCGCCAGCTCACCACGCTTTCGCGGGCTGAGACGGCGCGGGCAAGCTGGCGCGATTTTGGCGCGATCATCCTCGTGCCCGATCTCGCCGCCGCCGTACCGTTGGCGAACCGCATTGCCGCCGAGCATCTGGAACTCGCCGTCGATGATCCCGACGCGCTCATGAAGGACGTGCGCAACGCCGGCGCGATCTTCGTCGGACGTCACACGCCGGAAGTCATCGGCGACTATGTCGGCGGTTCCAACCATGTCCTGCCGACGGCCCGTTCGGCACGCTTCTCCTCCGGCCTTTCGGTGCTGGATTACGTCAAGCGCACTTCCATCCTGCGGCTGGGGCCGGAGCAATTGAAGGCGCTGGCGCCGGCTGCTATCGCACTGGCGAAATCCGAAGGGCTCGATGCCCATGGCCGGTCGGTCGCGATCCGCCTGAACCTTGAGGGATAAGCGATGGCCGATGGTGATTTCCGGCTTTGCGATGTCATTCTGGACGAGTCCATCGGCCGTTCGACGCCGGATGTCGAACATGAGCGGGCCGTGGCGATCTTCGATCTCATCGAGGAAAACACTTTTCACCCTGTCGGCCATGCTGGCGGGCCCTATCGGCTGAGCATTTCGCTGGTCGATTCCAAGCTGGTCTTTGCGATTTCCACCGAACAGGGTGCGGATGTCGCCACGCATATTCTTTCGCTGACGCCGTTCAGGCGGATCATCAAGGATTACTTCATGATCTGCGAAAGCTATTACGAGGCCATCCGCTCATCGACGCCTTCCCATATCGAGGCGATCGACATGGGCCGTCGCGGCATTCACAATGAAGGCTCGCAGACGTTGCAGGACCGCCTGAAGGGCAAGATCGACTTCGATTTCGATACGGCCCGCCGCCTCTTCACCCTCGTCTGCGTGCTCTATTGGAAGGGCTAGGCGGCATGAGCGGTCCGGCCTCCGAAGCGATTACGCGCGTGCCGGGCTCGATCCTGTTCATGTGTGGCATGAATGCGATCCGCTCGCCCATGGCCGAGGCGCTGGCGCGGTCCATGCTGCCGAAAGGCACCTATATTGCCTCCGCCGGCGTGCGCAAGGGCGAGCCTGACCCGTTCGTGGAGGCCGTGTTGTCCGAACTGGGGTTGACTTCGCCGAAGCGGCAGCCGCAGACGCTGGAGGAGCTTGAAGACGACTTCTTCGACCTCATCGTGACGCTGGCGCCCGAAGCGCATCACCGGGCGCTGGAATTGACCCGTTCGAGCGCCGTCGACGTCATGTACTGGCCGACACCCGACCCAACGGTCGCAACCGGCACCCGCGACCAGATTCTCGGCGCGTATCGCGATGTCCGCAATCACTTGTCCGGGCTGATTTCCAGTCGTCTGGTGCGCCGGGAGGCATCGCCGTGAGGGCGCCGGGTACGCCTGCGAAATAACCATCAACTGCGTGGTTCACAAAAGCGTGGCGATTGTGTAGTTTCCGCGCAAATTTGCCGGGCGCATAGGCTGCCTGGCCTCAACTCGTGAGAAAGACAAGTCTTATATGACCAAGGAAGAAGTCCTCGAATTCCCCGGTGTCGTCACCGAACTCCTGCCGAACGCGACGTTTCGCGTGAAGCTGGAAAACGAACATGAAATTATTGCCCACACAGCAGGCCGCATGCGCAAGAACCGCATCCGCGTTCTCGCAGGCGACAAGGTTCTGGTCGAAATGACCCCTTACGACCTCACCAAGGGCCGTATCACCTACCGCTTCAAGTAAAAGCGGCATAGAAGGTCCAGTCAGGCGGCAGGGCAGGGTTGTTCCCTGCTTGCGCCTGAACGTGAAAGTGCCGGAGGTAATATGGCGCCCGTCCACAAGCTGATATTGGCCTCGGGATCGCCGCGCCGGCTCGACCTGCTTGCTCAGGCGCGGATTGCGCCGGATCGCCTGATGCCCATGGACATCGATGAGACGCCGAAGAAGGCCGAGCATCCCCGCTCGCTCGCCCGGCGTCTTTCGGCGGAAAAGGCCGAGGCCGCACGTGTGGCGATCGATGGCGACCCGGCCTGGTCCGGCTCCTTCATCCTTTCGGCCGATACGGTGGTTGCCGTTGGGCGTCGCATTCTGCCCAAGGCCGAATATCTGGACGAGGCCAACGGCGCCCTGGCGCTGCTTTCCGGTCGCAGCCACTGGGTGTTCACCGGTGTTGCCATCATCACGCCCTCCGGCCAGATGCGTCAGACCGTTGTGGAAACCAAGGTCCGCTTCAAGCGCCTCTCGGATCGCGAACTGAACGCCTATCTCGATTCCGGCGAGTGGCGCGGCAAGGCCGGCGCCTATGCCATCCAGGGCATTGCCGGCACCTTCGTGCAGAAACTGTCCGGTTCCTATACCGGTGTCGTCGGCCTGCCGCTCTACGAGACGCTGCGTATCCTTGAAGGCGAAGGGTATGACGCCGCGGCGAAATGGCGGGAGGGTTAAAACCATGACTGACAAACAGACTGTTACTGCCAAGGTCGAGCCTTTGCGCAAGGCGCGCCCCTGCGCGGAATGCGGCAAGCCTTCTGCGCGCGAGCATTATCCCTTCTGCTCTGATCGCTGTCGCACGCTTGATCTGTCCCGCTGGCTGAATGGTGCTTACGCTATTCCGGTGGCCGATGATGAGCGTCAGGCCGATTCCGAAGACGGAAACACCTGATTTTTCCACCTGCTTCAATCATCTTGAAGCTTGGCCGTGCCCGCAAACCGAGCGCGCGCCCGGGCATATCCGCATGCCGAACGATTTGTTTTTCCACAGCAAACGGCAAATTTCACAAAGCGGTCAAAAAAGTTCGTTTTGCCGCTTGCCATCGCCGATCAAGCTGTTATAACCCCGCTCGCTTCCGGGGGAAACCAACACCCCCAGCGCTTCGGAAACGAACGCAGGTTTAGCAACCGGATGCCCGGATAGCTCAGTTGGTAGAGCAGCGGATTGAAAATCCGCGTGTCGGTGGTTCAAATCCGCCTCCGGGCACCAAAGTTTCCCTAGTGAATGCCTGAAAATCGATCGTTGCTGCAGTCACCAACCTGTTCCTCCCCCTTTGCAATATGTTCTTTGCGTTGACATGCGTCTTTGTTGATTGGGCTGTGCGGTGAAGCATCCAGCACGATGCGGCTATGGAAAATAAAACAGGTGAAAAAGCAGAGGTTTGAAAGATTTTTTGAAATAAATTTCTGTATTTTTCTCGTTCGGCATTGTATTTATCTTGGATTGAATTATATAAGTCTTATCGACAATTGCTTGTACGTTTGTCAGAGCCCTCTAGGCTTCGTCAGATTTCCTCTCAAAATCGATCTATTCCCACAATGTATCGTGGGGTCAACAACGATTGAATTGAAAGGACATCGTTATGACTGAAGAAATTCTCAACTCGGGTATCGTAAAGTGGTTCAACTCTGCCAAGGGCTTTGGTTTCATTCAGCCTGAAAACGGCAGCGGTGACGTGTTCGTCCACATTTCTGCCGTTGAGCGTGCTGGTATGCATATGCTCAACGAAGGCCAGAAGATCCGTTACGAGATCGTCAAGGACCGCCGCACGGGCAAAAGCTCGGCCGACAATCTTCAGGCTGCTTGATTGAATTGTCATTCGCTGACGCTGACCACGGATGTACTGGCAGCTGATAGCTGAGTGACGAGGGAGAGGTCGGGGTAACGCCCGGCCTTTTTGCTTTTGAAGGTCTAGAGCATTCCCAGTCAAATCCGGATCGGATTTGACGCCAGGACAATGCGTTAAAACAAAGAGGTAGAGCATTCGGGCGCCATGCTCATTGCAGAGTTGCCGCGGGGCGGATGCGCTTTTTGGTTTGCGCTGGGATCAGCGCCAGCACCCGTCGCAATCAACGACCCAGGGAAGGAATAGAATTTGCTGGTTCTTGTAAGAGATAACAATGTTGAACAGGCGCTGCGCGTCCTGAAGCGGAAAATGCAGCGCGAAGGTGTTTTCCGGGAAATGCGCGCAAGACGCTCCTATGAAAAGCCGTCTGAAAAACGCGTGCGTGAAGAAGCGGAAGCCGTTCGTCGGCACCGGAAGCTTGCCAAGAAGCAGCTTCAGCGTGAAGGGCTGCTTCCGGCTCCCAAGAAGGCTGTGCGCCCGGCCCGCCCTGGCTTTCAGGGTTCGACCAGACCGGAGGGCGCATGAACATTACCAAGGAACAGTTTTTCAAACCTGGAAAGATGTCGGCCCAGGACAAGGCTTCAACGACCAATCACGCCGCACGGGAGATCCTTGCCAAGGAAGCTTCCGACCGCGAACGCAAGACGGATCGTCTGAGGCAGTTGCGATTGGAGCAGCAGGGCGCCATTGTCACGCCAGACGCCGCGAAAAAGACCCGCAAGGCTGCTGCGCGTAAGTCATAGCGCATGCGTCAGCGTGGGTTGGTCGCCGCTTCCGACCGCGCGACCTGATATGCAAAAGGCATGGAGCCCGACCGGTTCCGTGCCTTTTTTGTATTCAAGGATGATCGCCGGGGAGAGGCGCTCATCGTTTCGTGACCGGAAAGTGATTGACAGACCGCAATAGATATCCGAACAAACGTTCGGATATCTATTGCGGTGCAAGGACGTGGGACGTAAACGCCGGGCAGACAGGGATGAGATCATCGATGCCGTCGGCCTGGTCATCGGTGAGCGTGGTCTTGACGGGTTGAGTATCGACGCGGTCGCCAAGGCCGCGGGTATCGGCAAGACGAGCGTCCTCTATGATTTCAAGAGCCGGGATGCGCTGTTGGCAGCCTTTGTCGAGCGCCGGATCCGGCTGCATCGTCAGGCTGTCGCTGCACTGCGGCAGACCTATGAGCATGGCCCCGATGCCACGATGCGCGCGCTGGTCGAGTATCGCGAGGGGCGCCCCGCCCGGGACGATCTCGTGCCGGGGCTTCTGGTGGCCGCTGCCGCCAACCGCAACGAAGGCTTCCGCTCTTTTCTTCAGGAGGCTTTCACCGAAGAGATGGATCACGTCGAGGCTGAATCTGCCAATCCGGATCTCTCGCTGCTGGCCTATCTCGCGTTGAAGGGACTGATGGCCCTCGAGTGTTTCGGCTTCTGCGAAATCGAGGAGGGGCGTCGCCAGCGAGCGTTCGCGGAAATCGCGAAACTGTTGAATTTTCCGGGGCCGGTGACTGTCGCCCCATCCGAATCGAAATCTCCCGACATTTCTCGCAAGAGCCAGGTAGTTCCATGACGAACAATTTTCTTCGTATTTCGCGTATCGTTCTCTTTGCCGGGGCACTGGCAGCAGCGCCGGTTGCAGCCCAAGCGCAGGCGCCGGCCAACCTGCCTCCGACTTCGGTGAGCATTCTCGAACTGGTGCCCGAGCCGTTGCCGGTCATCAACGAGTTGCCGGGCCGCATTTCCGCGACCCGGTTGGCGGAGGTGCGCCCGCGTGTTGCCGGCATTGTCATGGAGCGGGTCTTCACGCAGGGCAGCCTGGTCAAGGCAGGCGACGTGCTCTATCGCATCGATCCCGCCCAGTTTCGTGTCCGGGTCGCCAGTGCGGAAGCGACACTCGCCCGCGCCAAGGCCGCGCAGATGAATTCGCAGGTTCAGTTGCAGCGCCAACAACAATTGCGCGAGCGCAATGTGAACACCGGCATCGAGATGGATAACGCCATCACCACGGCGGCCCAGGCCGATGCCGATGTTGCGGTGGCGCAGGCGAGCCTTGCCGAAGCGAAACTCAACCTCGATTATACGGAGGTCCGCGCCCCGATCACCGGCACCATCGGCCGTGCGACCGTGACGGAAGGCGCCTTGGTTTCCGCCCAGCAGGATGTCATGGCGACGATTCAGCAGCTCGACCCGGTCTATGCAGACTTCACGCAGTCTTCGGGTGAACTGCGCCGTCTGAAACTGCAGATGGCGTCTGGCCAGCTTGTGGCGAGCAACGCCACGGAAGCGCGCGTCAACCTCTATTTCGATGATGGCACGCAGTACAAGCATCCCGGACGGCTGCTGTTTTCGGAAGCTTCCGTCGACCAGACCACCGGGCAAGTGACGCTGCGCGGCGAGTTTCCGAACCCTGAAGGCGAGCTTCTGCCCGGTCTGTACGTCCGCATTCGCATTGAACAGGCCGTGCGTGAAAAGGCGATCGCCATTCCGCAGATGGCCGTCCAGCGCGATGCGCTCGGCAATGCACAGGTTTATGTGGTGAAGGAAGACAGCACGGCGGAATTGCGCACGGTCAAGCTCGGCCAGACCATCGGCAGCCGCTGGCTGGTGGATGAAGGCCTGAACCCCGGCGAGAAGCTGGTGGTTGTGGGTGCGCAGAAGCTTTTCCCCAAAGCGAAGGTCGCGCCGCAGCCGTGGACGCCGGGCGAACAGCCCGCCGCCGCCCCGGCCGATGCCGCCAAGCCGAAAAACTGAGGGGCGAGACGGTTCCATGGCTCAATTCTTCATCCATCGCCCGGTCTTTGCCTGGGTCATCGCCATCTTCATCTGTATCGCGGGCATCGTGGCGATCCCGTTTCTGCCGGTCACGCAATATCCGCGCGTCGCACCACCGCAGATCCAGATCTCGACCAGTTACACAGGCGCCACCCCTGAAGAAATCTACCGCGGTGTGGCCCAGCCCATCGAGGAAGAACTGAACAGCATCGCGGGTATCATGTATTTCGAATCGACTTCGGATACATCGGGCCGCATCTCGATTACCGCGACCTTCGCGCCGGACAGCGATGTCAGCAAGGCGCAGGTCGATATCCAGAACGCGGTGGCCCGCGTCGAACCGCGTCTGCCGCAAAGTGTGGTGGATCAGGGCATTCAGGTGCGCGAGGCCGGCGCCGGCTTCCTGCTGCTGGTGTCGCTCACCTCAAGCAACCCGAACTACGATATCAGCGCGCTCGGCGACTATATCAACCGCAACATTGCCGGTGAACTGCGACGTATCAAGGGCGTCGGCGAGGCGCAGATATTCGCCGCCCAGCGCGCCATGCGCGTCTGGATCGACCCCGACAAGCTGACGGGCCTCAAGCTCTCGGCCAATGATGTGGTTACCGCCATTCAGGCCCAGAATGCCCAGGTCGCTGCCGGTTCCATCGGTGCAACGCCGAACCCGATTGTCCAGCAATTGACGGCAACGGTGCAGGTGAAGGGCCAGCTTGCCACGCAGGAGGAGTTTGAAAGCATCATCCTGCGCGCCAATGCGGATGGTTCGACGGTGCTGTTGAAGGATGTGGCGCGTGTCGAGGTTGGCAGTGAGAGCTATAACTTCGCCTCGCGGCTGAATGGCCAGCCCTCTGCGGCCATCGGCGTTCAGCTTTCCAGCAAGGGCAATGCGGTGGCGGCTTCCTCGGCCATCCATGCCAAGATGGAGGAACTGTCGAAGTTCTTCCCCGAAGGTGTTGCCTATTCCATTCCTTACGATACGTCGCCCTTCGTGCAGGCTTCCATCGAGAAGGTGCTGCACACGCTGCTGGAAGCCGTTGGTCTCGTCTTCATTGTCATGCTGCTGTTCCTGCAGAGCTTCCGCTATACGGTGATCCCCACCATCGTCGTGCCCATTGCGCTGCTCGGCACGCTCTCGATCATGATGGTCTCGGGTTTCTCGATCAACGTTCTGACCATGTTCGCCATGGTGCTGGCCATCGGCATTCTGGTGGACGATGCCATCGTGGTGATCGAGAACGTCGAGCGCATTATGGCGACGGAGCATCTGCCGCCGCGCGAGGCGACGGAAAAGGCGATGAAGCAGATTTCCGGCGCCATCATCGGCATCACGCTGGTTCTGGCGGCGGTTTTCGTGCCCATGGCCTTTTTCCCCGGCGCGACCGGCATCATTTACCGCCAGTTCTCGCTCACCATGGTCGTGTCGATCCTCTTCTCCGCCTTCCTGGCGCTGACACTGACGCCAGCCCTTTGCGCCACATTCCTCAAGCCAATCAAGGAAGGCCACCACGAGAAGAAAGGCTTCTTCGGGCTGTTCAATCGTGGTTTCAACCGAACGACCAATGGCTATGGCCGTTCGGTCGGCGGCGTCGTGCGCCATGGCTGGATCATGATGCTGATCTATGCGGGCATCACCGGCGCAACCTATTTCGGGTTCGTTTCCCTGCCGACCAGCTTCCTGCCGAATGAAGACCAGGGCTTCATCATTACCGATATTCAGGCTCCCCCGGCGGCCAGCGCCAACCGCACGAATGAGGTTCTGCAAACCGCAGAAGGCATTTACCGCGCCATGCCGGAGGTGGAAAACATCGTCGCGCTACGCGGCTTCAGCTTCTCGGGTTCTGGCCCCAATGCCGGCCTCATGTTCGTAACCTTCAAGAACTGGGCCGAGCGTCAGCGGTCGGCGCAGCAGATTGCACAGGGAGCGAACAGGCAGCTTTTCGGTCTGCAGGATGCGCGCGCCTTTGCCCTGTCACCGCCGGCCATCATGGGCTTCGGAACGTCCAACGGCTTCTCGTTCCGTCTTCAGGACCGTTCGGGTCAGGGGCAGCAGGCTTTGCAGGCAGCGTCCAACCAGTTGCTCGCCATGGCGGCGCAGAGCCCGATCCTTGCCGGTCTGCGTCCGGAAGGCCTGCCGCCCGCCGCTCAGGTGGTGCTGACCATCGATCGCGAAAAGGCCAATACGTTCGGCGTGACCTTCGCAAACATTGCGGCGACCATTTCCCGCAATCTCGGCTCGTCCTACGTCAACGATTTCCCGAATGCGGGCCGTCTGCAAAAGGTCGTCGTGCAGGCTGATCAGCAGGCGCGCATGAATGCGGAAGACCTGCTGAAACTGACTGTTCCGAACGCCCATGGCGGCATGGTGCCGTTCTCCTCCTTTGCCTCCGTTTCGTGGGAGCGGGCGCCGGCGCAGGTGGTGGGCTACAATGCCTATCCGGCGGTCCGTATTTCCGGGCAGGCGGCTCCCGGCTATTCGACCGGCGCGGCCATCCAGGAAATGGAGCGTCTGGCAAAGCAACTGCCACCCGGCTTCGGCTATGAGTGGACGGGGCAATCGCTCGAGGAATTGTCGTCGGGGGCATCCGCGCCGATCCTCTTTGCCATGAGTATTCTCTTCGTGTTCCTGTTGCTCGCGGCGCTTTACGAAAGCTGGTCGATTCCGCTCTCGGTGATGATGGTGGTGCCGCTCGGCATCATCGGCTGTATCGCTGCGGTCATGCTCAGGGAAATGCCGAACGACATCTACTTCAAGGTTGGCCTTATCGCCATCATCGGCCTTTCCGCCAAGAACGCCATCCTGATTGTCGAGTTCGCGAAGGACCTGCATGCCGAGGGCAAGAGCCTGAGGGATGCGGCGATTGAAGCGGCGAAACTGCGCTTCCGCCCGATCCTGATGACCTCCCTCGCCTTCACGCTGGGCGTTCTGCCGCTGGCGATTGCCACGGGGCCGAGCGCCGCCAGCCAGAATGCCATCGGCACCGGTGTCATTGGCGGCATGGTCACAGCGACCATCTTCGCCATCTTCTTCGTGCCGGTGTTCTTTGTGGTGGTTCTGTCGCTCGCCAGCCGCCTCAAGGGCGGAAAGGACAAGCCCGCACCGGACCGGACGGCCGGCGAGGCCTGACCGCACCGGCTTTGATGAGGGATCTACCAGACACAAAACGCCGCCCGGAACCTTCCGGGCGGCGTTTTGCATGGGAAAGATGGGCTGATGGAGACCGGCGATCAGAAGATCGGGCGGTAGGCCTTTTGCGTCGTCGACTGGAACGTGCCCAGAAGCGCGAAGGCGAGAAGCGTCAGCGTGGGGATGAAAAAGGCACCGATTGCGAGAACAGTCATTGTCGTCCTACCTGAACATCATGGTCATACGGGCTCTGCGAAAAGAAGAATGCGCCGTCGAACTTGCCTGTGGCTTGCGCGTCAAACGGGTTTTTGATCCACCTTGAGGAGAGCCAAGAAATGACTGTGAGTGTTTGGCCAGACTTTATTAACCTTCGGGCAAGGAATTAACCATAAGAATTGTTGGACACGGGGGAATGGGATGCCCGCAATGGGCTTCCCCTCCTGGCATGACGCCGCCCCTCCCGTACCGGTCGATCCGGTATTTCAATAAAAACAATCACTTGATTATCAAGGGCGATGCAGGTTGCGCGATTTTCGCGCTCACGAGCGGCGATGCCGCTTGGAAGCCGTCATCGGTCCGGTCATTCAGGCAGGCATTGCCGGCGAAAAAGTCCGGCGGCGAAGAGGGGACATGGTGCGGCACGAAACGGAAACAGCGGGGAAAGGGCAGACCGGCGGTCTGCGCGAGCGCCTGCGTTTTGCCGGGCTCGATGCCGAAGGAACCGAATTGCTGCGCCGTCATCGCCCCATGCTTGAAAAACATACCGGGCAGGCGCTGCGCGATCTCTTCCAGCGCTACCAGACCTCTCCGGATGCTTCGCGCCAGTTTGCCAGCGAAAACCAGATCGACCGTCTTCACGATTTGCAGCTCTCCCACTGGAACGTGCTGACGGACGCCCGCTTTGACGGCCTTTATGCCGAGCGCGCCAAGCTTGTTGCCGATACCGAAGAGCGTATGGGCCTCGACCCGCGCTGGAACATGGCCGGTCATGCGGTCGTGCTCGAACACCTCGTTTCCGGCATTCTCACCGAAATGACCCCCGCGCCTTTCCTGCCGTCGTCGAAGCGCAAGGCAGAGGAAGCGCGCGCTCTGGTCTCCGCCCTCATTCGCCTTGTCATGCTCGATGCCGAAATTGCTCTGTCGTTGCGCTTCAACGGCGAACGCATGCGCCACGATGCAGAGTTGAAGGCCCGTAGCGCCGGTCACGATGCCGAGGCTATCCGTTTGCTGACGGCTGTCGCCGACGCTCTTGAAAAGGGTGGCGTCGGCCACAAGCTTCCGGAAGACATGCCGGAGGTCTATGGCGAGACCGTTGCGCGGCTGAATGCCGGCCTTGAGAAGATTGCCGCAAGCCTCGTTACGGTCGCCAAGACCAGTGAGAATGCCGCCGCCTGTACGATCAATATGCAAGAGGGTGCGGAGCGTCTGGTAACGTTGGCTGGTCAGCAGACGGAAGCCGTGTCCGCCGCCGCGCATATGCTGTCCGATCTTGCCGCCCGCCAACATCGCGCCGTCGAAAACACGGGGGCGGTCGCGAAGGTTGCCACAGGCACTGGCCGCAGCGTCGAGGAAAGTGGTGCGATTGCAGCCCGCGCTCTGAATGCCATGGCCGATATCGAAAATTCAGCCGAAGAAATCGGTCGCATCATTGGCGTAATCGATGAAATTGCCTTCCAGACCAATCTTCTGGCGCTCAATGCCGGCATCGAGGCGGCTCGGGCCGGCGATAGCGGTCGTGGCTTCGCGGTCGTGGCGCAGGAAGTCCGCGCCCTTGCCCAGCGTTCGGCAGAGGCGGCACGCTCCATCAAGACCCTCGTCGCTACCACGCGCGGGCAGGTCGAGGCTGGCGTGGACATGGTCGGCCAGACGCGCCAGGCCATTGGCGAGATCATGCGTCAGGTCGGCGACATCAATACAGCGCTTTCCGGCATCGCCAGCGAGAGCGGCGAGCAGGCCATCGAAATCAAGGCGGCTGGCGAACGGCTCATGGCCATCGGCTCCGATCTCGGCCAGACGCGGGCAGAGGCCGAGCGCACCTCGGGTGCTGCCGGCGATCTGCAGACGGTCATTCTCGAACTCGGCAATACCGTTCGCGAATTTCGTATTGCCCGCCGGCGGCATGACGGATGGACGGATGAAGAACCGGCTTACGAACGACGCCCTGTACTCGAGCGCGCCCCGGCTCCGCGGGCGCTCGCCTACGGCCAGGCGGGGAGGGGTTAAGGAACATGCTTGTGGAACTATGTCTCCGGCTTGAAGCGGAAGGAACCAACTGATGGCGGCGAAGAAGAACGCGACCACCATGAAACTCGCGGCGGTGCTCGATCTCAACGAGGCCACCGCGCTCCACCGTGCCTTTCTCGATGCGCGCGGCAAGAACATCACGGTCGATGCCTCGGGCGTCGAGCGCGCCGGTGTGCCGTGCATCCAGGTTCTGGTTGCTGCGGCCCGCGCCTGGGAAGCCGATACGCGTACCTTCACCATTACCGCCCTCTCCGAGGCCTTTCAGAAAACCCTGAGCCTCGTGGGCGTGAACATCGATCATCTGCTTGCCAAGGAGAGCCACTGATGAAGAAGCGAGTCCTTACTGTCGACGACTCCAGGACGATCAGGAACATGCTTCTGGTCACCCTCAACAATGCCGGCTTCGAGACCATTCAGGCCGAAGACGGTGTCGAGGGGCTGGAAGTGCTGGAAACGTCCCAGCCTGACGTGATCGTCACCGATATCAACATGCCCCGTCTCGATGGCTTCGGCTTTATCGAAGGCGTGCGCCGCAACGAGAAGTACCGCGCCATCCCGATCCTCGTTCTGACGACCGAGAGCGACGCGGAAAAGAAGAACCGCGCTCGCCAGGCCGGCGCGACGGGCTGGATCGTCAAGCCCTTCGATCCTGCGAAACTGATTGATGCGATCGAGCGTGTAACCGCCTGACGGGAATTCTTCCGATGGATATGAACGAAATCAAAGAGATCTTTTTCCAGGAATGCGAGGAACAGCTCGCAGAACTGGAGTCCGGTCTTCTGAAGCTCAATGACGGTGACCGCGACCCTGAAACGGTCAACGCCGTTTTCCGCGCCGTACATTCGATTAAGGGTGGTGCCGGGGCGTTCGGTCTGGACGATCTGGTTTCGTTCGCTCACGTCTTCGAAACGACGCTCGATTGCGTTCGCTCCAACAAGCTGGAGCCCAATCAGGACGTTCTGAAGGTCATGCTCAAGTCCGCCGACGTTCTGGCCGACCTGACCAATGCCGCCCGCGATGGGGCAAGTGTCGATGAAAGCCGCACGCGCGGGCTGGTGAAGGAACTGGAAGCGCTGGCCCGTGGCGAAATGCCGACGGCCTCCGCGGAACCGACGCCTGCCAAGCCTGCTGCGGCACCGGCGCCGGCCGCCGCTGCGGCCAAGCCCGTGCCGACGGATGAAAGCGGCTTCCAGCCGATCCCGTTTACTTTCGATGATTTCGGTGACGAGCCGGCAACACCTTCGGCCGATCCGGTCTTCGAGGTGACCTTCAAGCCCCGCCGCGATCTCTACGCCAAGGGCAACGAAGCGGCTCTCCTGTTGCGTGATCTCGCCCGTCTCGGCGAAATGACCGTCAATTGCAACATGGATGCCCTGCCTCCGCTGGAGACGCTCAATCCGGAGGAAGCCTACTTCCACTGGGTCGCGACCGTCCGCACGTCGAAGGGTGAGGAAGGCATCCGCTCCGTCTTCGAATTCGCGGAGTGGGATTGCGATATCGACGTTCGCGGCCTTGAGGAGAACGAGGAAGCGGAACTGCCGATGATCCCGGTTCCGTTCGATCTCGACATTCTCGATGGCGACGGCGCCCTGGGCTCAGACGACCACGATCACAACGATGGTCACATGGGCGACCACCACGAAGCCTCTGCCGAAGCACCCGTGGCTGCCGCAGCTGCCGAAGCTGTCAGCGCCGCCCAGACGGCCACCGCTGTTTCCCAGACGGCACGCGCCGCCGCTGCGGCTGCTCCTGCGGCCGCTGCTGCTGCCGCTCAGGCCAACAATGCCGCCAACCAGGCCGGCCAGACGATCCGCGTCGATCTCGATCGCGTCGACCGCCTGATCAACCTCGTCGGCGAGCTTGTCATCAATCAGGCGATGCTCTCTCAGAGCGTTGTCGAAAACGACAGCAACGGCACGTCCTCGATCAATATGGGCCTCGAAGAGCTGCAGCAGCTCACCCGCGAGATCCAGGATTCGGTCATGGCCATCCGCGCCCAGCCGGTGAAGCCCGTGTTCCAGCGCATGTCGCGTATCGTCCGTGAAGTGGCGGACATGACCGGCAAGTCCATCCGCCTGATCACCGAAGGTGAAAACACCGAAGTGGACAAGACGGTCATCGACAAGCTGGCCGAACCGCTGACGCACATGATCCGCAACGCCGTCGACCACGGTATCGAAACGCCGGAGAAGCGTGAAGCCAGGGGCAAGAATCCGGAAGGCACGGTTCGTCTTTCGGCCAAGCATCGCTCGGGCCGCATCATCATCGAACTTGCCGACGATGGCGCGGGCATCAACCGCGAGCGCGTGCGCCAGAAGGCCATCGACAACGACCTGATCACCGCCGATGCCAACCTGAGCGACGAGGAAATCGACAACCTCATCTTCGCGCCGGGCTTCTCCACGGCAGACAAGATCTCGGACATTTCCGGTCGTGGCGTGGGTATGGACGTCGTGAAGCGCTCCATTCAGGCGCTCGGCGGCCGCATTTCCATCCAGTCGCGTCCGGGGCAGGGCTCCACCTTCGTCATGAGCCTGCCGCTCACGCTCGCCGTGCTCGACGGCATGGTGGTGACGGTGGCCGGCCAGACGCTCGTGGTGCCGCTGACGGCCATCGTGGAAACGCTTCAGCCGGAAGCTGCCGCCATTCACTCCTTCGGTGCATCGCAGCGGCTCATCTCGATCCGCAACAGCTTCTGCCCACTGGTCGATGTTGGCCGCATCCTCGACTTCCGCGCCACACAGGCGAACCCGGTCGAAGGCGTCGCGCTGCTGGTGGAATCCGAAGGTGGCGGGCAGCGCGCCCTCATGGTCGATGCCATTCAGGGTCAGCGCCAGGTCGTGATCAAGAGCCTTGAGGCGAACTATACCCACGTTCCGGGCATTGCCGCTGCAACAATCCTTGGGGATGGCCGCGTCGCGCTCATTCTGGACGTGGATGCCGTCGTCGCCGCCTCGCGCGGTCAATCGTTGAAACCGGAAATCTCACTCGCAGGGTAAGTTTGAGTCATGTCGTACACAGCCAGAAATCTGACCGCAGGGGACCGGGAGCTGATCGCTTTCCGCATCGGTGACCAGGAATTCTGCGTGAACATCATGTCCGTGCGGGAAATTCGCGGCTGGACGCCGGCAACGGCAATGCCGCATTCGCCTGCCTACGTTCTCGGCGTCATCAACCTGCGCGGTGCGGTGCTGCCCATCATCGACCTGTCTTCCCGGCTCGGCATGAAGCCGGCCGAACCGTCTGCCCGCCACGTCATCATCGTGGCGCAGTTCAAAAACCAGATCGCCGGCCTTCTGGTCGATGCCGTTTCAGACATTCTCACCGTCACGGATGAGAATATCCAGCCGGTACCGGAAGTCTCTTCGGATCTGGAACGTCAATATGCACGCGGAATATTCGCAATCGATAAACGAATGATCTGCATGATCGAGCTAGACGCACTGTTTCCTGATATGGAGAGCGAGGCTGCATGACCCTTCCGGGGCTGAAAAGTCTAAGCCATGGCGGCGATGAGATCCTGGCGAGCGGCGAATACCCGCTCAGCCGGCGTGATCTCAACGAAATCGCCGCGATGATCTATGCCGATGCCGGAATCTATCTCAATGATTCCAAGGCCTCGCTGGTCTATTCGCGCCTTTCCAAGCATATCCGTAACCTCGGTCTGGACGGGTTTCGCAGCTATTGCGCACTGGTTTCGTCGCCGGAGGGAGCGGACGTTCGCCGCGAAATGCTCTCGCATCTTACGACAAACTTCACCAAGTTCTTCCGCGAAAACCATCATTTCGAACATCTGCGCGATCAGGTTCTGCCGGGGCTTATCGAGCGTGCACGTCAGGGGGGGCGCGTGCGCATCTGGTCGGCTGCCTGTTCAGACGGGCAGGAACCCTATTCGATCGCGCTGACGGTGCTCGGCGCCATGCCCAATGTCGCCGATTACGACTTCAAGATTCTGGCAACCGATATCGACCCGAAGATCCTCGCCGCCGCTCGCGCCGGTGTCTATGACGACACGGCGCTTGAGACGGTCGCGCCGCCGCTGCGCAAGCAGTGGTTTCAGGATGTCGATGTTCAGGGTCGCCGAAAGCACCGCGTTGATGACCGCGTCAAGCGTCTCATCACGTTCAACGAACTGAACCTGATGGCCAACTGGCCGTTCAAGGGACCGTTCGATGTCATCTTCTGCCGCAATGTGGTGATCTATTTCGACGAGCCGACGCAGATGAAGGTGTGGTCGCGCTTTGCCGGCATGCTGGCACCGGGTGGCACGCTGTATATCGGTCATTCCGAGCGCGTTTCCGGCGATGCGAAGAATGTTTTCGACAATACTGGTATCACGACCTACCGCTACACCGGCGGTCGGGCGACGGCCAAGGGAGGGCAGTGATGACCGCGCGCGTTCTCGTTGTCGATGATTCCGCGACCATGCGGGGCTTGATCGCCGCAGTCCTGAACTCCGATCCGGAGGTCAGTGTGGTCGGTCAGGTTGGCAGCGCCATGGAGGCGCGCGCCGCCATCAAGGAACTCAATCCCGATGTCGTGACCCTCGATGTCGAGATGCCGAACATGAACGGTCTCGAATTCCTCGAGAAGATCATGACGCTCCGGCCGATGCCCGTCATCATGGTGTCGAGCCTCACCCACCACGGTGCGGGTGCGACGCTGGCTGCACTCGAAATCGGCGCCTTCGACTGCGTTGGCAAGCCACGGCCGGGCGAGGCCCGTCCGTTTGGCGATCTGGCGGAAAAGGTGAAGGCCGCCGCCCGCTCCCAGCGTCCGCGCATCTTGCGTCCGGTCGGCGGTCATGCCGCGCCTGCGCCTGTTGCGCCTTCGGTGTCGGATTACCGCGTCGGCCACAAGGTGGTCGCCATCGGCTCCTCTACCGGTGGCGTCGAGGCTTTGATTGCGGTTCTGCAGAAATTTCCGGCGAACTGCCCGCCGACCGTGATTACCCAGCACATGCCGCCGAGCTTTACCAAGAGCTTTGCCGAACGGCTGAACCGGCTCTGCGCGCCCGTTGTGGAAGAGGCCACGGATGGGGCGAGGCTGGAAATCGGCAAGGTCTATCTTGCGCCTGGTGGCGACCGGCACCTTCAGGTGGTCAATCCGTCCGCCCCGTCGTGCCGCCTGCTTGAACGAGATCCCGTGAACGGGCATAGGCCCTCCGTTGATGTCCTTTTTGATTCGGTCGCCGAACTTGCCGGCCGCCGGGCCGTGGGCGTCATACTGACGGGCATGGGACGCGATGGCGCGTCCGGCTTGCTCAAGATGCGCAATGCTGGCGCCAAAACCATCGGTCAAAACGAGAAAACGTGCGTGGTCTACGGCATGCCGCGTGTCGCCTATGAGCTGGGTGCTGTCGAACAGCAACTCCCGCTCGGCTCGATTGGCGAGGAAATACTAAAGCTTACTGCCGCCCGGAAAGAAGGTGTAGAATAATGTCGCTTGCTGAAAAAATCAAAGTTCTGATTGTTGACGATCAGGTCACGAGCCGTCTGCTTCTGGGGGATGCGCTCCAGCAGCTCGGCTTCAAGCAGATCACGGCCGCCGGTGACGGTGAGCAGGGTTACAAGATCATGCAGGAACAGCCGCATCATCTCGTGATCTCCGATTTCAACATGCCGAAGATGGATGGCCTCGGCTTCCTTCAGGCTGTTCGGACCAACCCGAACACGAAGAAGGCCGCCTTCATCATCCTCACGGCCCAGGGCGACCGCGCCCTCGTGCAGAAAGCGGCGGCTCTTGGCGCGAACAATGTGCTCGCCAAGCCGTTCACCATTGAAAAGATGAAGGCGGCAATCGAAGCCGTATTTGGAGCATTGAAATGACGGAACACGATGCGGCCAAGCGCGTGCATGTGATTCAGGGCGAGTTCAAGGTGGTGCGCGATCCGAATGTGGTCCTCACGACGATCCTCGGTTCCTGCGTTGCAGCCTGCATTCGCGACCCGGTCGCAGGTGTTGGCGGCATTAACCACTTCCTGTTGCCGGGCTCTGCCGATACGGCGAAGTCGGGTGGCGATGCAACGCGTTATGGCGTGCATCTGATGGAGCTTCTGATCAACGGGCTCTTGAAGGAAGGTGCGCGGCGCGACAGGCTGGAAGCCAAGGTGTTCGGGGGGGCGAAGACAATCGCAACCTTCTCGAATGTCGGCGAACAGAATGCAGCTTTCGCCATGAAGTTTCTGAAAGACGAAGGCATCCCCGTGGTCGGTTCCTCGACCGGGGGAGAATTCGGCCGAAAGCTGGAATACTGGCCGGCCTCCGGGCGGGCGCGGCAGTATCCGCTCACGGGTGCGGAAACAACCAAGACGGTGGCTATGGAACAGGCGCGCCCTGCTCCCGCGCTCAAGCCGGTCGAAAGTTCCATCGAGTTCTTCTGAGGCGTGCTTCGGCGCGTCGGTTGGAACCGGTGCATGTAATACAGGCGGTCGTTCGTATCCGGACGGCCACGCGAGAACCGAGGGCAGGCGAAACGTCGGCCGTTATGAGGATCGGAGCTGTTATGGAATTGGGAAAGACGCGAGAAGAGCCCATCGAAGAGGCGCTTCCCGACGTGCTGATGCGGGTCGTTTCCGAACTGCATGACGTCGCCTATCTCATCGAACGCATCGAGCCGCAGCTTCTCGAAGTGATGGGCGATGATACGGTGGCCTCTTCGCCGGACAGCATGAAAGTGCTTCAGGGCATTGACCTGACGGTTCAGAAGGTGCGTGGCCTGGCCGATTTCATCGATACCATTACGGCCTCCATTCCCGCGGAGTGGCAGATCGATCTGTCGACGGCGCTCAGCCTTATCAAGCTTGCAGACATGCAGCGCGCGCTTGCGACGGGTGTGCGGCATGGGCATTCCCAGCCACTGACCAAAGCCGCCGGAGACTTTGACTTTTTCTGATTTCGGCCAAAAGGTCGAAAAACGCCGAAGCGAAACGCTCGCACAAGTTTCGTTTCCTACCGTGCGACAGGGACAAAAGATGTCCACGGTTTGTTTGGCGGCGCGAGAACAGAATGAATCTGTCAAATCAATTAGTTAAGCTTTACCAAAACCTGCTTGGTCTTGGTCAGAAGCGGTTGGCCATCCTGGCTGGGGCGGCAGTGGTATCGCTGGGGCTTGTCGCCGCTGCGGCAATGTACGTGAACAAGCCCGGTTACGAGACACTTTATGTCGGTCTCGAAGTCACCGATCTCAACAAGGTGAGTGTTGCGCTGGCGGAAACCGGTGTGAACTTTCAGGTCGGGACGGATGGGACGAGCATCAAGGTGCCGGTCGGTGAGACCAGTCGCGCACGATTGCTGCTTGCGGAGCGTGGTCTGCCCGATAGCGCCAATGCGGGCTACGAACTCTTCGACAAGGTCGGTTCCCTCGGTCTGACCTCCTTCATGCAGGAAGTCACCCGCGTCCGTGCCCTCGAAGGCGAGATCGGTCGCACCATCCAGCAGATCGGCGGAATTGCAGCCGCCCGCGTCCACATCGTCATGCCCGATGCTGGCAACTTCCGCCGCGGCGAGCAGAAGCCGACCGCATCCGTCATGATCCGCGCCTCCACCAGCGTCGGCCGTAAATCCGCCCCTTCGATCCGCCATCTCGTCGCCTCGGCCGTTCCCGGCCTCGATGTCGCCGACGTAACCATTCTCGATTCCGCCGGCCAGCTTCTCGCTTCCGGTGATGAGGGCGGCAACACCTCGCTTGCCCGGTCGCTTGGTGTGGTCCAGTCGGTCCAGCAGGAAATCGAATCCAACATCGACAAGGCCCTGGCGCCGTTCCTCGGTATGGACAACTTCCGTTCGAGCGTCACCGCTTCGATCAATACCGACAGCCAGCAGATACAGGAAACGGTTTACGATCCGGAATCGCGTGTCGAGCGCTCTGTCCGCACGACGAAGGAAGCGCAGAAGTCCGAATCGCGTCAACAGGACACGGCTGCAACCGTCGAACAGAACGTGCCGCAGGCCGCCCCCCAGGGCGGTGCTGGCGGTCCGGCTTCCTCTGACCAGTCGGACAAGAAGGAAGAGCAGACCAACTACGAAATCAACAGCCGCGTCACCGCGACCACCCGCAACAGCTACCAGATCGAAAAAGTCTCCGTTGCCGTGGTCGTCAACCGTGGCCGCATTGCCAAGATGGTCGGCGAGCCGATGGATCAGGCCAAGGTCGACGCTTACCTGGCCGAGATGCAGAAGATCGTCGCCTCCGCTGCGGGCCTGAACACCGAGCGGGGGGATATCGTCACCGTTACCGCCATGGAGTTCCTCGAAAACCAGCTTCTTGAAGATGCCGCGGCCGGTCCGTCCATCATGGACAATCTGAGCCGTAACATCGGCGGTATCATCAACGCACTGGCCTTCGTCGCCGTCGCCTTCCTGGTGGTCTGGATGGGCATCCGTCCGTTGATCCGCGAAATCTCAGGCAAGAGCGGCGCCGGTGCAGGCGAAGGCAGCAGCGGCGGCCTGGAGTTGCCGGACTTCGCGCCGCCGGAACTCGGCGGCGACAGCCCGGCACTCATGGAAGGCTTCGGCGCGGATTTCGGCTTCGACAGCACAGACGACCTGCTTACCGGCGGCGACGAGGAAGGCGGCTTCAACCGCCGCGTCAAGGAAGGTCCGGAACGTCGCCTCGCCCGCATGGTCGAGATCAGCGAAGAGCGTGCCGCAAAGATCCTCCGGAAATGGGCTACCGAAAAGGCAGCCTGACAGGAAATGTCGTTCGCGAATTGATCGCGGTCAATTAAACGGCGGTTTGCTTCTGCCATAAGTGTGGCAGAAGCGTGAGTACATAAAAGCGTCGTTGATGTTCGGTTGCGGGAAGGTTAGCGTGGCTACAAGGCTATCACACAAGTGAAATGCTGTCGTTTTGCCCGCGGCCTGCAGAATTTGGTGGGAAGTCCGGCCTGAATGATGGCATTCTTGTGGCGGACTTCTAGAATACTAACGATTCGTGGGGGTATCCTTGGGGCAGATGACAGCCGTTCGCCAGGAGGAGGGGGACGAAGAGACTTCGAAAGCTGGACTTGTGGCTGGCGAGATGTTCGCCCGTGGGGTATGCGGAATGGAAGCTGAAAGTCTTGCGGGCACGATGAATGGTGTGCCGCCTGTCGCGGCAGGCGCAGTTCATACCCTGCCGCGTGAGCAGCTCATCCGCAGGCTGACGCAGCTTGCCGGTGTTGGCAACATTGATGAGGCGATGCGTTGCCTGACTGAATATGTCGGGGCCACGCGCTTCCTCCTTGCCCGCTACGACCTGCTTCAGGAACAGGGCCTCAATTTCATCGTTACGTCTAACTGGCCTTTCGATCTGGTGCGGCGCATCAGTAACGCCCTGTCCGATAACTACTCCCGCACGACGGAACTCGAAAAATGCGTGACGCTGCTGCAGCCGTCATTCGAGCGGCTGCCGGCGGAATGCCGAGCACCGCCCGGCATGTCCCAGCAATATTGCTCGCTGCTTTTCTGCGTCGGCCGTGTGCGCTTTGCCCTTTTGCTGCTGTTTGAGGAGCAGATGATCCTTTCCCAGGAACGGCTGCGGGAAGCGGCCCTGCTGGCAGCCTATGGCGCGAGCTTCGTGGAAGGGCGGGGCCAGCGCAATGATCGCGATTTCGAACTGACCGAACGCGAGGTCGAATGTCTGTTCTGGATCGCCGAAGGCAAGACGAGCGATGAAATCGCCGTGATCCTCGGCATTTCACGCAACACCATCAATAATTATATCACAAGCGTCATGCGCAAGACCGCGACGAAGACTCGCTCTGAGGCTATCGCCTACGCTGTGCGGAACAATCTCGTATGAGACGGGGAACTGTGATCATGCCTCAGCCAACCGATCCCTTGGGCCCTTCGGTGACGGAGACGTCGCCATTGAAGCGGGTCTCCAGCCGATCGGATCTCTTTCCGCAATTCGTTGCGATGCAGAAGAAGCTGAAGGCGCGCAATTTTGCAGTTTTCCGTATGGCGGGCGGCGGCATGCCAAACCGTCGCAAGCTGGTTTGTGAGCTTGAGAATTTCGGCGCCGCGGCACTGGAAACCTGCGATCGCTTTCTGGAGGCCTACAGCACGACCCTGCTTGAGCATCTGGACAAGTCGCTGTTGCCCTTGATGTGGGGCGGTGAAGGCGAGGCCAGCTTCTCCGAAGCGCCGGAATTCGCATCGCTGACGGTGCGTCTGTCGGCGGGCCTCCTGCCCTATGCCGGCATTGCCTTTCCGGTTCGCCTCGGCACCACCGGCAATGGCTATGTCATCTTCACGGCCGCCTCCCTTGATCTCGCCAGCGATGATATCATCGACCAGCATGTCAGAAGCTGCCGTCTGATGGCGGATCTGCTGACGCTGGATGAGCGTCGCGCCGGCCATGCCGAAGCACTCAGCGAGCGCGAGATTGCCTGTCTCCAACTGGCCGGTGACGGGCGGATCAGTGAAGAAATTGCCGAAAAGCTCGGACTTTCGGTTCACACGGTCAACGCCTATCTGGGTTCGGCGGCGATCAAGCTCGATTCCGTGAACCGCATCCAGGCCATCGCCAAGGCGATCCGGCTCGGCTACATCCATTGATGGTTTGATCGGCGTCCTCGCCGCTCTGGATCCCTCTGCAGAAATCAAGCGACGCGCCTTTCCGGCGCGTTTTTCTTTGTGCGAACCCTCTGGGTCGTAGGTGAAGAACGCGCGTCGTCGAGCATCCGGGCACAGGTCCGCGATGGTCGGGAGCAAATTAGCGAATGGATAAAGGGGGAAGGGGAGAGACCCGAAGCCCATCATGGACCCGGGATTTTGGGTGCAGGCTGAAAGCGCCTGTTCAGTTCGTCAGGCGGCGCGGTTTTCCTGGAAAACGGGGCCCGTCAGGCATTTGAAGTCTTTGATGAAAGACGCTTCACGCAGGCTTTCGACGAGGAAAGCCGTATTTTCCTCCGGGTCTTCGGAAGGGCTCTGGAACGCAATGTGGTTGATGGCGATGCCCGCCTGGTCAGCCTCGAGTGCAAGCTGGGCATAGATGGTCACGCCGCGAGGCTTGATTTCCAGATCGAGCGTGATCGACGGATGGGTGTCCCAATCGAGCCTGAAATCGCCACCCAGACCGAAATTCACGGTGCCGGGAAGAAAATACAGCTCTGCTGCGGATGAAACGAGGTCCGCGAGGTTGCCATGGCGTTCGAATCTGAGAAGCGAAATGAGGTCCGCTGCGTCAAGCAATCTCAGCTCCGCTGCCACCGGGCTGATGGCCTCGGCGAGAATGGCTTCGCGTTTTTCGGAGAAGGGGCATTTTTTCATCAGGTTATGTGACCCGTTTGTTTTTCGGGCTGGTGGCGTATACCCGGTGGATCAGTTCCGCCACAGCCTTGTAGAAGACTGACGGGATCACACTATCCACCGAGACTTGCGCAAACATGGAGCGGGCAAGCGGTGGGTCCTCGAAAATTGGGATGTCATTTTTCTCCGCAATTTCTCGGATCTTGAGTGCGATGAGGTCCTGGCCTTTGGCCACGACGATGGGTGCGTCGCTTTCTTCCTGCGCATAACGCAACGCGATGGCATAGTGCGTCGGGTTGGTGATCACGAGTGTGGCTCGCGGAACGGCATCGATCATGCGTCGCCGCGCGCGGTCGCGCGCAACTGAACGCTGGCGAGCCTTGACGATCGGATCGCCCTGCGACTGCTTCATTTCGTCCTTGATTTCCTGCTTCGTCATCTTCAGGTCGGTGAACCACTTGTGGCGGGTCCAGAAGATATCGACGATAGACAGCGCGCCGGTCGCAAACAGGATGACGACCATCGATTTGCTGATGATGGAAAACAGCCGCGCGAAGATGGTTTCCGGCTCGGAGAACATGGCGTCGAGCGAGCGGAAAAAGTCGTTGCGCAGGACGAAATACATGATGGTCGAGACAACGAGGATCTTGAATAGCGACTTGCCGAACTCGACCATGCCCGGCAGGCTGTAGATGCGTCCGAGGCCGGAAATCGGAGAAAGGCGGGAAATCTGCGGTCTGATTCGTTCCAGAACGAAGCTGGGAAGGTTTTGCGCCACGGAAGCAATGATGCTGAAGACAACGAACATGATCGCCGCGGGCAGGAGAAGAAGTGCGCACTCCTTGGCAATATGCACGAAAAGCGACACGACATCGTGGCTGGTTGTCAGTCGCCACTGTTCGGGCTGCTCGAAAATGTCCTTCAGCGCCTCGCTTATGCGCACCAGCCCGTCGGGCAGGAAGAAGAGGAGATACATGTAGAAGGCAAGAGAAGAGGCGAAAATCGACACTTCGCGCGATGAGGGAAGGTTACCCTTCTCTGCGGCGTCGCGCATTTTCTTGTCTGTCGGGGCTTCTGTTTTACTGTCTTTATCTTCGTCCGACACAGCGCTCTCCCTGAGCAGGGCGCATCGTGACGGTCGTTCAAGCAGGGGCCCTGAGCGACGAAACATATAGCCGCTCGCGAACCGCTTCAATGGATGGCGGATCGGGACCGGTGCTTATTCACATGGTTCGGGAAGAAAATCCCGGAACAGGCCGGGATCCGAATCTCAGAAGAGGGTCAGGCGGCTTCCTGGCCGCCTTCCTTGTCCTTGAGTTCAATCTGGCCGGAGTTGGCGAGACGAATGGCTTCCTGTGCCACGGCGCGGCGTGCAATCGCGATTTCGCGCGGATTGATGCCGGCAACGCCTGTGGACAGGTCCGACTCGATCATGCGGCGCTGACGCGGACTGATCGAGGCCAGGACACACTCGCGGATTTCCGCGGCGGCCCCGCGCAGCGCCATCGTAAGGATGTCGCCGGCGATGTCGTTGAGAAGCATGACGCGGCTGCGCTGCGGCATCTGCAGAAGGTCTTCGAAGAGGAAGATCTTCGGGCGCACCTTGTTGACGGCCTCGAGGCTGACCTGTTCCAGCGAATTGAGCAAAGTATCGACCTGCGGCTTTTCCAGCTCGTTCATGAGGTCTGCAACCTTTGCCGAACCCGTCGAGTTGCGCTCGGCCTCGATGTCGCGGATCAGCTCCATCACGCGGTTTTCAATGATCTGCGCGGCCTTGGGCGACACTTCCTTCATGTTGACGGTGCGCTTCATGACGTCGGCACGCAACGCTTCGGGCAGTTGCAGCAGCACCTTCGCACCGAAGGAGGAGGGAAGCATGGACAGAATATAGGCGATGGTCTGGGGATGCTCGCGCATCAGGTAACGGCAGATGAAGGCCGGATCGGCATCCTGAAGGCGATCCCAGCCGGATTCCTCATAGGCCTGGAAGGCCGTGCGTCGACCCAGAAGGCCATCGACTTCCTCGGGCGTCAGGCCGGCATCGAGAATGTTCTCGATAGCCTTCGCATTGTCCATAAGGCCGGTACCTTCGGTAAACAGATCCTCGAACTCGTTGACCAGCGTGGTCAGTTCGTCCGGCGGAATGGACCGCAGGGTCTGCGCCGAGGAGATGATGACTTGAAGTTCGCTCTGCGTGAAATATTTCAGCAGCTTCCCGGCCACCGGTGTACCCATGGCCAGAAGCACGGCCGCTGCCTTCTCCGCTCGGGAGAGAGGGGCGCTTGGCAGGTTCGTGCCGAAATTGTCAAAGTCCATCATGGTCTTCCACCTTGTCTGTCCCGGTCAGGGATCAGGCTTTTCTCGTGCCGAGAACTTCCAGCAGCTTCACGCCGAAGCGTGTGTCGTCACCTTCCATGATCGTGATCTCGCCGCGGGCAATGCGACGGCCGTTCACCATGATATCGACCGGCTCACCGATTCGCTTGTCGAGACCGATGATGGCTCCTTCTTCCAGCCCCATCAAGCTGGAAACCTGCATGCGACTGGTACCGAGGACGATCTGGACATCGATCGGAATGTCCATGATGAGATCGTGGTTGGCCGTCAGCGCACTGCCCGGTGCCTTGGCCGGACTGGACGAGGCAGTATTGTCGGAGAACGAACCGCCGCCGAAATCACCACCGCCGAAGTCGCCGCCGCCGAAATCACCGCCGCCACCGAATGAGGGGGCGTCGTCCAGGTCGAGGCCGCCGCCGAAGGAGACGTCGCCATCCGCGTCGCTTTTCAGAACGCCGCGCAGATTGTCGATTGCACTGTCGAGGGCGTCATCGCCGGCCGGCACGGGCAGGGCGTCGTCTTCGCTGAGGGGAGTCGTTTTCTTTGCCATGACGTCATTATTCCTGTCGAAACTTGTCTGAAGCTGCCCGAACCTGTCAGGCGTCAAAAAATCTCATGCTTTCAGGAGGTGCCTGAGCAATTCCTCGTCGGACGTCGTGTTGTCCTTGATCCTGACCGTGTAGCTCTGGCCGGAGCGCCCGAACTCGCACGCATAGAGCTCCTTGCCATTCGCATTGACCTCCACATGCACGTCTTCCTCGTCGAAGAAGGGGATGACATCTCCGGGCATCAGCCGGGCGATGGTGCCCAGCGTCAGCTCTGTCAATTTGATCCTGGCCTCGAGCGTGACATGCGAGCGGCGAACCTGCTCGGTCAGGTGATCGGCCCAGTCCTTGCTGGCCTTGCTTGCCGGCGCGCCGTTCTTCGGCGGGGTGATGCGCGTCTTGAGAAGCGGCGCCTGCGGAACGATGAGGATGATTTCCGACTCGACCGGTGCAAGCGTCACAGCCAGACGCACGGCCAGCGCAAACACGCCATCGCGCTCTTCCTCGTGCGCCACACGGTCGGGCCGGTTGACCGGCGCCGACAGAATGGCTTCGAAGCCGCCGGGAACGGTAATGGCCGAACGCAACACGCCGGTCGCTTTCGTCAGAATGATCGTTGCCGCGTCGAGTTCGATCTTCGACAGCGGACGTTCTTCCGGGTCGGCGATATCTTCGGGCAGCGCGCCGAGCATGTTGGCCATCAGCGAAATCGCCAGGCCGTTGCCCGAGGCCATGACGAAGTGTGGACACCAGTTGCGCTGGCTGACATCGACCGTCGTGAAATTGGGACCGATACGGGAAATGAGTTCGCTAAACGGCCCGGATTCGCAGCCGATATAGGAAACCGAGATGGGAAGTCCGGTCTCGCTCTCGAAGACGTCGGGCAGGAAATCGGCGTACAGAGCGCCGATCTCGGCGCCGATGCGGTTCAGCAACTTCACATCGCCGAGCCCGCCCGTCAGCCGGGCGAGAACGATGGGGTCCATGGTCTGTTCGGTGGTTCGCGCCAGATCCGTCATGATCTCAAGCCGCCTTCTCTCCGCCGGGGTTCATCATTTCCTGCTCCACCGCATCGATGGACGGACGCTCATAGCCCGAGATCGTCTTGCGGCCGTATTCCAGGGCCACCTGCGGCACGGAGCCGTTCATGTAGGCAAGCAGGGTCTGCTTGACGACGATGTAAAGACGATGCTGCTTGGTGCGCACGATCTTGATCTGCTGGATGATCGGGTTGCAGAGGCAGTAGGACAGGAAGATCCCGAGCATGGTGCCGACGAGGGCGGCGCCGATGAGGCCACCAAGCACCGCCGGGGGTTCGTTGATCTTGGCCATGGCCTTGATAACACCGAGAACGGCCGCGACGATACCGATGGCGGGGAAGGAATCGCCCACCGCCGTGATCGAATGATACGGCTTCAGCTTGTCGGCCAGCATCGTTTCCATTTCCTCATCCATCAGCGCCTCGATCTCGTGGCTGCGGGCGTTGCCGATGATGATGAGGCGAACATAGTCGCAGATGAAGGTGGTGAGATCCTTGTTCTTCAGTACGGTCGGAGCCGACTGGAAGATCGAGGATTCTTCCGGATTATCGATATGCGCCTCGATTTCGTTGCGCGACTTCGTGCGCAGGTCGCGCATCAGTGAGTAGAGCACGCCCAGAACATCGAGATATTCGCGTTCCTTCGGTACCTTGTAAGCGAAGGCTTCACCGATCGCCTTGCCGGAGTCCTTGATGACCTTCATCGGGTTACCCATGATGAAGACACCGACACCGGCGCCGCCGATGATCACCAGCTCGAAAGGCTGGATCAGTGCATCGACGTGGCCACCCATCGCCATGAAGCCACCGAGGATACAGCCGACGGTGATCACGAATCCGATAATAATAATCATTGTTAGCTCGCAACCCACATGAATGTTCGAGCATCAGCGATACGGGGCCTGCCTTGCGTGAGGCTGGCCCGGACCGGATTTTTCGCGGGTGCGGCCTCCCATGATTATGCCCGTGTGTTTCTGGGGGTGGTGTTGCGGTGCACGCTGTCAGCCTCGCGCAAGCCTTTGTCCTTAACGAATGGTTAACGGGCGCTCCTGCCCTTGTTCCAGCCGTGCGCCCTTGTGTCTTGCGAACGGGCGTCTCCAGGGAGATACAAACGATGCAATCCGGTCTTTACGTCGCTATTTCCTCACAGATCGCGCTTGAGAAGCGCTTGACGACGATTTCGGACAACATCGCCAATATGAATACTGCGGGCTTTCGCTCGACGGAGGTGAAGTTCGACGAGATTATGTCGCGCACGGGCAATGACCTGAACGCCAAGATTTCCTTCGTCTCGCAGGGCAATGACTATCTGAACACCCAGACCGGCCAGTTCAACCAGACCGGCAATCCACTCGATTTTGCCATCCGGGGTGATGCCTGGTTCGCCCTTCAGACCCCGGCTGGCCAGGTTCTGACGCGCGACGGTCGCTTTACCATGTCCCAGAACGGCGAACTTCTGTCCACGCGCGGCTACCCGGTTCTCGACGCCGGCGGTTCGCCCATCCAGCTTGATCCAACGGCCGGTTCGCCGGATGTGGGTGCCGATGGTCGCATCACCCAGAATGGTCGCGTCGTCGGTTCGCTCGGCCTTTTCACGGCCGACGTCACCCAGGGTTATCTGCGTTATGACAACAGCGGCGTCATCCCGAGCACGGCTGCCCAGCCTGTCGTCGATGATGCGGAGGTTGGTGTTGTGCAGGGCTATGTCGAACAGTCGAACGTCAACGCCATCGGCGAGATGACGCAGCTCATTCAGGTCAACCGTGCTTTCGAGGGCGTCGCCTCCCTGATGCGCGACAGCGAATCGAGCTTCGGCGATGCCATCAAGACCCTTGGCGGCAGCCGCTGACACAACCGGAGACCGGTAAACCATGCAGGACGCCGCGCTCACCCATCCCGTTTCGACCGAAAGGCTCGACCGCATGTCGGTTCTCGGCCGACAGTTTGCCGATCCGGCAACCACTGTTGCGCATGGCGGACGGGTCCGCACGATTTCCGCGGGCTATTACACGGTCAGCGGTCTTTCGCGCCATGTGCGTCTCGGTGATTTCGTCACCCATCGCGGTGTGACAGGCGATCAGTTGGGTGAGGTGGTGCGGGTCGAACCGGATCTCGTCTATGTCTGCCCGATCCAGCCGGGAGAACCCATCGGTATCCACGATGTCGTGCTGCGCAAGGGCGAATTCCGCCTTGCACCGGACGATAGCTGGTGCGGTCGTGCCATTAATGCGTTGGGCGAGCCGATCGATGGCGGCCCGCTTCTCATGCAGGGTGATGACCGCCGCTCGATCATTGCCAACGCGCCGCCGTCGATGTTGCGCCGCCGCGTGGAACAGGGGTTTCGGACAGGCGTTCGCGCCGTCGATATCTTCACGCCGCTGTGCCTTGGCCAGCGTCTTGGCGTATTTGCCGGCTCAGGCGTCGGCAAGTCCACCACGCTTTCCATGCTGGCGCGGGCCGATGCCTTCGACAAGGTGGTGATCGCGCTGGTGGGGGAACGCGGACGCGAAGTGCGTGAATTCATCGAAGATACGCTCGGCGACAATATGCAGAAGTCCATCGCGGTGGTTGCAACCAGTGATGAAAGCCCGATGCTGCGCAAGATGGCACCGCTGGTTGCCATGACGATTGCCGAACATTTCCGTGACAAGGGCGAAAACGTCCTCTTCATCGCCGACAGCGTGACGCGCTTTGCCCATGCCATCCGCGAGGTGGCGATGGCTGCCGGTGAACCGCCGATCGCGCGTGGCTATCCGGCCTCCGTTTTCACCGAACTGCCGCGCCTTCTCGAACGCGCCGGTCCCGGCACGGAAGGCACGGGCACCATCACCGCCATCATCTCGATCCTTGTCGATGGCGACAATCATAATGACCCCATCGCGGATTCGACGCGCGGTATTCTGGACGGTCATATCGTGCTCGATCGTGCACTGGCCGATGAAGGGCGCTATCCGCCGGTCAATCCGCTGTCCTCGATCTCGCGTCTTGCCCGCAAGGCTTGGACGCCGGATCAGGAAAAGCTCGTTTCGCGCCTGAAGGCGTTGATCAACCGTTTCGAGGAAACCCGCGACCTGCGTCTCATCGGCGGCTACCGGCCCGGTGCCGATCCCGATCTTGACATGGCGGTCAAGCAGGTGCCGGTCATCTACGAGATCCTGAAACAGTCACCGTCCGACAAACCCGCCGCGGACGCCTATGCCGATCTTGCCGGCGCGCTGCGCGTGGCTGCATCCGGCGGGCAGCCGGGTCGTCCGATGCAGGGAGCAATGCGATGAAGGGCATCAGCATGAACGACTTCGACGCTGACGAGCCCGTCGCGCCGCTCAACCCGAAAGCCCGCCCCAAGCGTCAGGCGCGGCGCACTGACAAGATTCTTGCCCTCACCGGCATCGGCCTGGCAGCAGCGGCGGCGGCGTTCCCGTGGTATGTCTTCTTCAATGAGGAAAAGTTCGGCATTCGCATCGCTGGATGGGAACAGCTCGACAATCTGCCGGCGGATTCAGCCGCCCGCCGGCCCTTTGCCGTTTCCACGGCCATGCCCGCGCCTGAAAACCGCTCCATGGAACCGAAGCAGGTCGACAATATCACGACCGCCACGGTGTCCAGTCTGGGGCAGGAAAAGGACAAGGCACCGCCGATGCAGGAGTTGCAGCCCCTGCCGGGCCGCAGCGGCTTCCGGCTTCTGCATGTCGCCAATGGTCGCGCCCTTATCGAGGACGACAATGGCATGTACATGGTTCAGGTCGGTTCTATCCTGCCCGATGAAACCCGGCTGGCGACGGTCGAGAAGCGCGGCGGTAAATGGGTGATCATCACCTCCTCCGGTGAAATTTATACCGCTCCGAACTGATGTGCTGTGACAGGCCGTCCGGTTGACCGGCGGTCGGGTGCTTTTGCGCACCTATCGCAGGATGGAACGGACGCAAGAAGCGCTTCCGTGTCCCTTCCTGCCTCCGCCGGGATGATCCGGCAAACCAATGAATGGTCCTTTTCTCGCCGCGCCGGTTCTCTCTGGAAGCGGCTTTGCCGGTCGTTCGCCCCGTGATCCGACCGCTGGCCATCCTGTGCCGACACCCGGATAAAACAAGCGCTTTCCCGTAAGTCCCACGCAAGTTTACAGGACTAGTTTCACCGTCAATGAGTAGACGGAGAAGTGTTCATGCAGCCGATTCAGCTCTTTGAAGTGGCATCGAAACAGGCCGAGTGGCTTTCGGTTCGTCAGAAGGTGGTCGCGACCAACATCGCCAACGCCAATACGCCGGAATATCGCGCCAGGGATGTCACGCCCTTCGAGACCGTGCTGAAGTCCAGCTACGCGGCGATGGCGCGGACCAACCCCGCGCATCTGACCGGTGATACGCTCGGTTCCGACAAGGTCGGCGTCGAGGAGGAAGGCCTGAACCAGGAAATCGGGATTCAGGAATCCGGCAACACCGTCGCGCTGGCCACCGAACTTGCCAAGACCGGCGAGATCAAGCGTCAGCACGATCTGAACACCCAGCTCGTCAAGAGCTTCCATTCCATGATGATGACTGTCGTCGCCCGGTAAAGGCAAATCGAATGATCGTAGATCCCCTGTCTGCCTCCCTGAAGATCGCTGGTAGTGGCCTGGAAGCCCAGTCGACCCGCCTGCGTATCGTTTCGGAAAACATTGCGAACTCCCGCACCACCGGCGATACGCCCGGCGCGGACCCCTATCGCCGCAAGACGATCACCTTCGGTTCGGAAGTCGACAAGGCTTCGGGCGCCACACTGGTCGGCGTGAAGAAGCTCGGCACCGACCGCGGCAAGTTCACCGAGGAGTACGATCCGAGCAATCCGGCAGCCGACAGTCGCGGCATCGTCAAGATGCCTAACGTCAACATGCTTATCGAGATGGCGGACATGCGCGAAGCAAACCGCACCTACGACGCCAATCTCCAGACCATCCGACAGACGCGCGACCTCATCAGCGCGACGATCGACCTTCTGAAAGGCTAGTCATGATCGACAAAATTCAGGCCACCTCGTCCCTGTTCACCTCGGCTGCCGGTGGCGCCAAGGCCAGCGACAAGACGGAAAATTCGCCTCTCGGCACGGCAGTCAGCGCCGCAGCCAGCACGGTCGTCGGTCCCACCTTCGCATCCGTTCTCGGCAACATGGCCACGGAAACCGTCAACACGCTGAAGAAGAGTGAAGGCGCTGCCTTCGCCGGCATTCAGGGGACGGCTTCCACCCGTGAGGTGGTTGACGCCATGCTGCAGGCCGACCAGTCGCTGAAGACCGCCATCGCCATTCGCGACAAGGTCGTCAACGCCTATCTCGAAATCACGAAAATGCAGATCTGACGGTTCGGAAGGAACGGTAGGATGAGAGCACTCGCCATCGCAGCCACCGGCATGGACGCCCAGCAGACCAATCTGGAAGTCATTGCCAACAACATCGCCAACATCAACACGACGGGTTACAAGCGTAGCCGCGCCGAGTTCACCGACCTTCTCTACCAGACGGAACGGGCCGGCGGCGTTGCCAACCGCGCCAACCAGTCGGTCGTGCCGGAAGGCGCGAACATCGGCCTTGGCGTGCAGACCTCCGCCGTGCGCAAGCTGCATATGCAGGGCGAACTGTCCCAGACGAGCAATGATCTCGACCTTGCAATTGTTGGTCGGGGCTGGTTCACGGTTCAGGCCTCCGATGGGTCGACGCTTTACAGCCGCGCCGGCGCCTTCAACAAGGATGCACAGGGTAATCTGGTGACGGTGGACGGCTACACCGTTCTGCCGCAGATCACCATTCCGGCGGATGTCACGGAAATCGAGATCGGCCAGGACGGTACGGTCAACGTCCGCATCGGTAATGATGAAAACTTCACGCAGGTCGGCCAACTCCAGCTTGCCAACTTTGCCAATGAAGCCGGTCTGAAGCCGCTCGGCGACAACCTGTTCATGCAGACGGAGGCCTCTGGCGAGGCGGTCATCTCCAATCCGCAGGAAACCGGTTACGGCTACGTCAAGCAGGGTTATCTGGAATCGTCCAATGTCGATCCGGTCAAGGAAATCACCGACCTGATCTCGGCGCAGCGCGCCTACGAGATGAATTCCAAGGTCATCACCACGGCCGATGAAATGGCTTCGATCGTCAGCAAGAACCTGAAGTAATCCGAAAGGGTGGGCAAGCATGAGGTTTCGCCGTCAATACGCAATCAAGGGCCGTGCGCTCGCCGTGGCGGCGGCCTCTTTCCTGTTCCTCGCCGGTTCGGCCTCTGCCGATGGCGAATTCGCTATCGTACCGGTCATGACCATTTTCCCCGGTGAAACGATCACGGAAAGCCGGGTGAAATCGGTCGAGGTCACGAACCCCAACATCGCGCCCGGCTATGCCAGCGCGGTGGAGGATGTGGTCGGCAAGGTTGCAAAGCGGACGCTGGTTGCCGGGCGCACCATTCCTATGGGGATGCTGCGCGAGCCCTTTACCGTTCAGCGTGGCACCCCGATCCGTCTGATCGCCCGCATGGGCACGCTTTCCATTTCGGCGTCCGGCACGCCGCTCGCAGATGCGATGACCGGTGATGTCATCCGCGTCCGCAATCTCGATTCCGGTGTCACCGTTTCCGGCACGGTTATGGCGGATGGCACCGTGGAGGTGATGAAGAAATGAGACTGAGTCTGTTCCTGGCCGCTCTGGTCACGGCATTTGCCCTCACCGCGGGCGCTTTTGCCACCGGCACCACGGTCTCGCGCATCAAGGATATCGCCTCGCTCCAGTCTGGTCGCGACAACCAGTTGATCGGTTACGGTCTCGTTGTCGGTTTGCAGGGTACGGGCGACAGCCTGCGCTCCTCGCCGTTCACCGAGCAGTCCATGCGCGCCATGCTGCAGAACCTCGGCATTTCCACGCAGGGCGGCCAGTCGAGCGCGAAGAACGTCGCCGCTGTCATGGTCACCACCAACCTGCCGCCCTTTGCTAGCCCCGGCAGCCGCATCGATGTCAACGTTTCCTCGCTTGGCGATGCTTCGTCGCTGCGCGGCGGTACGCTGGTCATGACCTCGCTTTCCGGTGCCGATGGTCAGATCTACGCTGTGGCGCAGGGTGCGGTCATCGTTTCCGGTTTCAGCGCGCAGGGGCAGGCCGCCTCGCTCAACGAAGGCGTGGTCACCGCGGGTCGTGTGCCTGGCGGTGCCATCATCGAACGCGAGCTGCCGTCCAAGTTCAAGGATTCTGTCAATCTGGTCCTCCAGCTTCGCAATCCGGATTTCTCGACTGCCGTGCGCATTGCCGATGTCGTGAACGCCTATGGCCGCAAGACCCATGGCAGCGCCATTGCCGAAGCGCGCGATTCCCAGGAAGTCGCGGTTGCCAAGCCCGCCTCAGCCGATCTGACCCGCCTGATGGCCGATATCGAGAACCTTCTGGTGGAAACCGATACGCCGGCCAAGGTGGTCATCAACGAGCGGACCGGCACCATCGTCATCGGTGCGGATGTGCGCGTCTCCCGCGTCGCCGTCAGCTACGGCACGCTCACGGTTCAGGTCACGGAAAGCCCGCAGGTCGTCCAGCCGCTCCCGTTCTCCAACGGCCAGACCATGGTTCAGCCGCAGACGGATATCGCGGCCCAGAAGACGGGCGGTCCCGTCGCGGTCATCGAAGGCCCGGATCTCAAGACCCTTGTGGCCGGTCTCAACAACATCGGCGTCAAGCCTGACGGCATTATCGCGATCCTTCAGGGGATCAAGTCGGCCGGCGCCCTCCAAGCGGAGCTTGTCCTGCAATGATTGCCAGCAAGAGCCTTTCCCGCCTGACGGCCCACATCACCCCGGGTCGCCTTCTGTCCCTCGGCTTCGTTCTCGTGACGCTCACCGGGGCGCAGGCGCAGGAAACAGCCGCGCCGCCGCCGCTTGCCGGTGGTACGCAGGATGAGATCAAGCAGTTCTGCACCAACATCGCCGATGCGGCCCGCGATCAGCGTTACCTGCTGCAGAAGCAGGATCTCGACAAGCTTCAATCTGAAGTCAACGACCGCATCACGGTGCTTGAAAAGCGCAAGGCGGAGTACGAGGACTGGCTGAAGAAGCGCAACGACTTCATGAAGCAGGCTGAAGCCGGCCTCGTCGATATCTACAAGACCATGAAGGCCGATTCCGCGGCCCCGCAATTGCAGGAAACCAACCCCATTCTGGCCGCCGCCATCATCATGAAGCTGCCGGCCAAGCAGTCCGGCCTCATCATGGCCGAAATGGACCCGAAGAAAGCGGGCGTCATTGCCGCGATCATGGCAAGCGCCGCCGATCCGTTGACGTCGAAGGACCCGTCATGAAAAAGCTTACCCTCGTCTTTCTGGCGGCGACCTTCCTTGCGGGTTGCCAGTCGGTCGAAAAGAACCAGACCCTTCGCGAAATCGGCAACGCCCCGTCCATGAGCCCCATCGGCTCCGGCCTTGCTTTCGGTCAGACGCCGCAAATGGCGCAATATCCGAAGCAGCCGCGCCACATGGCGAGCGGATATTCGCTGTGGAGCGACAGTCAGGCCGCGCTCTTCAAGGATGCGCGCGCACTGAATGTCGGCGATATTCTGACGGTCAACATCTCCATCAACGACAAGGCGTCGTTCGACAACACCACCGACCGCAGCCGCAAGAACAGCAAGGAAACGAACTGGAAGGCCGCCGCCGAAATTCTCGGCTGGTCGCCCAAGGCGGACTCGAACCTTGGTTTCGATTCCGACAGCCAGAGCAAGGGCAAAGGCTCGATCAGCCGTTCCGAAAAGCTGACACTGCTCGTCGCGGCGGTCGTGACCGGTATCATGGAAAACGGCAATCTGGTCATCAGCGGCTCGCAGGAAGTGCGCGTGAACCACGAAATCCGCATCCTCAACGTTGCCGGTATCGTGCGTCCGCAGGACGTCAACGCCGACAACACGATCTCCTACGACCGGATCGCGGAAGCCCGCATCTCCTACGGTGGCCGTGGTCGCCTGATGGAAGTGCAGCAGCCGCCGGTTGGCCAGCAGATCGTCGATATTTACTCGCCGATCTGATGAAGCCCCGCATTTTGAGTGGAAGGAACGGATAGGCATGGCCGACGAATTGGTGCCGGTAGGCGAAGAAGCCCCGCAAAAGAAGAAGTCGGGTCTGGTAATGACCATCGTCGGTGTTCTCGTCCTCACGCTGGTGGGGGCGGGCGGCGGCTGGTTCGTCGGCGGCATGCTGGCGCCCTCCGTGTCCGAGGCACAGGCCGAAAAGGAAAAGGCTGCTGCAGCAGAACATGCCGCAGCCCCGCCGGCTGCCGCAGGCGGCGAGCATGGCGGTGGTGAGAAGAAGGAAGAGGCTGGCTTGCCGCGCGTGGCGACGGCTGCGAACGGCACCGTGCTTCTCGAGCCGATCATGGCCAACCTTGCCTATCCCACCGAAAGCTGGATCAGGCTCGAGGTTGCCCTGATGTTCAACGGTGCGCCCGATGCGCCGCTGGCCGAAACCATTCATCAGGACATTCTTGCCTATCTGAAGACGGTATCGCTGCAGCAGATCCAGGGACCGCGCGGCTTTCAATATCTCAAGGAAGATCTCCAGGAACGTGTTGACCTGCGTTCGCAAGGACGGGTATCGAAAGTTCTGTTTAGAACCTTTGTGATCGAATGATTCGGAAGCTCCTGCTCATCGCCGCGCTGCTGGCGGTACCGCAACTGGCCTACGCCCAGCAATTGCCGACGGAGCTGTTCAACGCGCCGCTGGAAGGTTCTGCTGCGGCCTGGATTGTCCGCACCTTCGGGCTGCTGACGATCCTGTCTGTGGCGCCGGGCATTCTCGTCATGGTGACGAGCTTTCCGCGTTTCATCATCGTCTTTTCCATCCTGCGCTCCGGCATGGGCATCGGTTCGACACCCTCGAACATGATCCTGTCATCGATGGCGCTGTTCATGACCTTCTACGTCATGTCTCCGACACTTGAACGCTCCTGGCAGGAAGGGGTTCAGCCGCTCCTCCAGAATCAGGTGACGGAACAGCAGGCCGTCGGGCTGATCGCCGAACCGTTCCGCAAGTTCATGATTGCGAACACGCGCGACAAGGATCTGGCGCTGTTTGTCGATATCGCGCGGGAAAAGGGCCAGACCATCCAGTTGGGCGAGGCGACCGAATACCGTGTGCTCATCCCGGCCTTCATGCTGTCGGAAATCCGTCGCGGTTTTGAAATCGGCTTCCTCATCCTTCTACCGTTTCTGGTCATCGACATGGTCGTTGCCGCCATCACCATGGCCATGGGTATGATGATGCTGCCTCCGACCTCGATCTCGCTGCCGTTCAAGATTCTCTTCTTCGTGCTGATCGACGGCTGGAACCTGCTCGTCGGTTCGCTGGTTCGATCGTTCGTCTGACGCGCAAGCTTGCCACAGGCTTCAACCATTAGCGTGGCAGGCAAAGCTGAAACGCTTCCGACCGGAGGCGGGCTATCGACACGAGAGCATATATGAACAGCGCCGTGCCGCGGGGTATGTTGCCCCGCCTTCTTAACCTCGGCTGTGGAAAAGATTTCCGCCAGGACGCCTTCAATGTCGATCGCAACCCGCTCTGCGCGGTTGATGCCGTTCTCGATCTGGAAACCTTCGTGCCCGGACGGACGCTGACGCTTGACACCGTGCGCTTTGGCCGCGTTTCCCTGATGGAAGGCAGCTTCGACACGATAGTCGCGCATAACGTTCTCCAGCAGGCCCGGGATCTCGGGCGTCTTCTGGATGCTTGCCGCTATCTCCTGAAGGCTGGCGGGGTGCTCGATGTCGTGGTGCCCTACGACTTGTCCTACGGCGCCTGGGCCGACCCTGAAAATGTTCGTGCATTTAACGAACAGACCTTCCAGAGGCTGGGTGCGGGTGAGGGGGCGAACGGCTGGAGCGAAAGCCATTTCGAGGTGTCGAGCCTCAACTATGTCCCGAGTGCCATTGGCAAGGAACTGAGCGAGCGCGGTCTTTCGGGGCCGGAAATTGCCGGTATGCCGCGGACCATTGACGCGATTTCGGCCGTCCTGACCAAGATCGGACCGAAAAAGACGGAGATGGCGGCGGCTTCTGCTGTTCCGACGGCTCCTGCGGCTGTCACCTCTACCCATGAGCCGCCGGCGGCAAGCCCGCTCGTTCCTTTCCCCCGCGGTTGGGAGGAACACAAGGACCGTCACTGCATCTGGATCGTGACGCCGCCGGGCTTCGTTCACAGTCAGGCCTTTTCGGAAGTGGCCTTCACGCTGCAATGCGCCTTCGAGGAACTGGGGGGCTCGGCGCCGATCGTCACCGATATCGCCGGCTGGAAGGATCGTGCGCCGATTATTTATGGCGGCAACCTTCTGCCGCAGGACATTCTCGAAGTTCTTCCCGAAGACAGCGTTCTCGTCAATCTCGAGCAGATCGTAACCGGAAGCGATTGGCTGAGCGACAAATATATAGCCATCCTCAAGGGCTTGCCCTTGATCGACTACAGCGACCTGAACCGCGGGGCACTCGCGCAACGTGGCATCACCCACGCGCAGACGATGGAGATCGGCTATGCCGCACCATTGACGCGGATTTCGCCAGCCCCCGTTCAGGATATCGATGTCCTGTTCTACGGTTCCCTTTGTGAACGTCGTATCAGGATTCTCGATGCCCTCAAGGCCGCTGGCCTGAAGGTGCGGCACCTCTTTGGCGTCTACGGAGAGAAGCGGGACGAAGCCATCGCACGCTCCAAGATCGTTCTCAACATCAACAGCTTTGATGAGGGTGTCTTCGAAATCGTTCGGGTGTCCTATCTGCTGGCCAACCGGGTCTGCGTCGTCACCGAGGGCAAGGCGGATGATCCGGCGATCGAGCCGTTTCGTGACGGCCTGGAAATCGCGCCGTTCGAAGAGATCGTCCAGCGCTGCAAGGCTCTTGTCGAAGACGGGGCGCGTCGTCGTGCGCTGGCGGAAAGGGGGTTTGCCGCAATGGCAGCCCGCTCTCAGGCCGCTTACCTCAAGGCTTTGATGGAAGGTCGCACATGACGATCGCCCACAGCCTCAACTCCTCTTCCGTCCCTGGGGGCCCTGAATGACCGTCACTACGCTTTCGGCCACGCTTGAAAAAGCCGGCGCGCAAATTCGCTTCCCCTCCCGGGAGGAAGTCACCGAGAAGGCTGCGGCGAACGGCTCGGTTGTGCTTTATCAGCCTTATATCGGTGAGGCGCAGCAACAAATCCTCAATCCCGAAGCCATTCCGTTCGATATCTCCTTCAATACGGCTCCGGATACGCGGGAATACGAACTGTTTGCCATTCTTCACGGCTTTCACAACCGGATTGGCTTTGATGAGCGTGCATTCTGGGGCCTTATCTCGCCGCGTTTCGAGTGGAAGGCCGCCCGGCCGTTTACGTATTTTCTCGCCGAGGCGCAGCGGGCTCAGGCCGAGGGCTTCGATTGCTACGCCTTCAATCCGATGATCGGCAATGCCGCGATCTATGCCAACGTCTGGGAGCAGGGCGGGCATGAGGGCATGGACAAAATCGTCACATTCCTTGGCGAGGCAGGTTTGCCGATGGATGGACTTCAGGGCGCAAGTCGATTCTTCTTCTGCAACTACGTCTGCGGCAATCAGCGTTTCTGGAACGGCTATTTCGATTTTTGCGAAAAGGTGCTGGGCGCTCTGGAGGAGCAACTGGCCCATGGCACCCCTGCGGGGCTCGCCTATGGTGGCTCCGGCCACTATTCGAAAGATGCAACCGCCAAAATGCGGCCGTTTGTGATCGAGCGCCTGCTCGGCGTCTATTTTGAAATTGCCGCGCCGCAGGGCCTCAAAGTGGCCCATTACACGCCGACGCAGGCTGATTTCGAGTGGAAATTCGGTCCGCGCGTCGGCAGGACGCTGAGGAAGCTTCTCGCGTGGAAAGATGTCTTCCTGGGGCTGAATGACCCCGCCGCGTTCGAAAACTGGCAAAGCGGGCGTCTACCGATCGCCCGCGAACCCCACTTCGTCATCTTCGGCGACGATCCGCCCGGATGGTTTGAAAGGACTGGATCGGCGAAGGATTGACCGCGGTCGCGCCATGGGGCGCAGCCAGGGCATGAATTTGCAGGGACCAACGCCCTCCTCGTCGATAACAGCTTCCGAGCGAGCCCATTCCTGTTGAAGAGGAGGCTCCTGTCAGCAGTATTGCGCCATGTTTGGCGCACCGGCCATGCCGATAAATCCGGCGAGATAAGCCTAACGCAAACCAAAGAAGCTTCTCAAACGAGAGAGCTGGGATAGGGTTCCAAGATATGTATCTAGATCTTGAGTCTGACGATGTAACGTTGAACGAAATTTATCAATCCGGAAATATATCTAGCTTTCTTCAAGAGACGGCTAGGTTGTTCATCAGCATCGAAAGAAATGAATCCCTAAAGGGTCGAGCTTTTTTTGAGCCTCGCTCCGACGCAAGGCTTGAAGATTTGTCGGGTTGGCTTGTGAGGCCGTCGTCGACACCTCCAAGGCGCGATACAATCCTTCATGTTGCGACCGAGCTATATTCGACCGGGGGGCACACTCGTGTCATGGAAGACATCGTTCGTGCGATGCCGGATCGCAGGCATGTCGTCATCCTGACGGATTTGTTGGGAAGCTACTCGAGCGGAAGAGCGAGCCTCGGTCTGCTTGAGCAGCGTTTCATGGAAATCGGCCTGGAAGTCCAATGGTTGCCTCAGGGCGACATTCTCAGTCGAGCCATCATGTTGACCAAAATGGTCAACGCGATTTCGCCCGGTGCGATATTCGTCAATGCTCACCCGTTCGACACCGTTGCCTATGGCGGCATATCGGGAAAAAGTGCGCCGCGGGTGCTGCTGTTGCATCATGCGGATTCCTATCCTGCCCTCGGTAGCAGTCGACGCGACTACATACATGTTGACCTGACTGACATGTGTCACGCGATCTGCTGCAGTTCCCATCTCCACGAACCGAAACTTTTACCCATGTCCGTGGAGGATCAAGGTGTCATCGCGCCCGACTACAGTGGGCCAATCACTGGCGTAACTTCGGGAACCTATAACAAGTTTGAAGGCAACGTTGGATCGACCTATGCCGAATTGCTGGTCGCCGTTCTTCAGGGCGGGGTAGCTGCAATGCACCATATCGGTGCATTGCAGCCAGTGCAGACCGAAGAGATTTACAAGGCCTTGGATGATGCCGGCGTGGACCGGTCGAGAGTTATCTTCCACGGCGGAGTTCCCTCGCTCTCCGAGAAACTGATGGAACTGAAGCCAAATTTTGTGTTGAATTCTCATCCGATCGGCGGGGGGAAGGCTTTGATAGAAGCCCTCAGTCTTGGCTTGCCGCTCATGCACTACAGCCCTCCCGAGAAACTCCCGATATACAATTGGGTTGAAAAACTGAAGGGCTGCATAGTGTTGAATGATTTTTCCGAAGTTCCCAAAGTGATCCAATCGATCAAGGAGAATGGTTTGGAGATCGGAAAAATAAATCGTGATGTTTATGAAGAACGCCACACTATGAAGGCATTTCGTCAAAGTCTTGAAGAGCTGACCAGTTTCTAGTTTCTTCAACTTCATCGGAGGCGGATGAACGCCCGCCTCCGTACGCCGTAGAAAATCGGTGGTTTGTGTTGCGCGGATAAATTTTCTGAACGTGACGGAGTGAGCACCGGTGGCGGAACAAGCGAGATGCTGTGCTCTATCTCTTTGCTTTAACGCATTGTCCTGGCGTCAAATCCGATCCGGATTTGACTGGAAATGCTCTAGAGGCGGGCGCGTCTGGATACTTCAGTTGATCAAAGGTCGATCCGGTAGGTATCCAACACCAGTCCACGCGCACCGAACCCTTCTTTCTGGGCAATGAGGCCCGAATTGAGAATGGTGCCTTGCTGCTCGGTTGAAATGCCGAAGCTGAAATACTTGCAGCTCGAAGCGGCCTCCGAAATGATCTCCTCGATCAGGAAGTCGAGAGCCCCCACTTCCTTGCCACGCTCGCTGGTGCACAGATATTGCGTATGCCGGGTCTGCCCGAACAGAAAGATCAGGCTGGCAGCAAGAAGCGTGTCGTTTTCCACCACGGTATAAAGCCGGATGTTGTGCGGGAAGCGTTCATGCAGAAGCCGCAACTCGGCCACGCTATGCACGGGGCTTGCGCCATGGCGCTGCAATACATCCGAAAGAAGGGCGTGAAACCGTTCGAAGTCGGCCGATACGGTCACTGAAAGCCCTTCTTTTCGCGCCCGTGCGATGAGGGCCTTTCGGCCTTTCGACAGTTTCAGTCGGTTGTCGAGATGGATGACACTGGACAGGTCGCGCCTGACGATCCGACCGCCAAGCTGGTGCAGCGCGTAGAGATCCTCCTGGCTCGGCAGGCATTGGAACACGTAGGGGATAGATTTGTAGAGAACGGATGAAACGCCCGCCTGTGCCACCGCCTCCAGAAGCGCCTTGAATGCCGAGACAATCGAACCGGCGCGACAACGCTCGCTCAGCAGCATTCCACCGAAGGTCAGTCCGCCGTGGGAGATGAGGGTGTCTCCGTGAAGACTGGCTGGAAGAACCGTGATGAGAGCATCATCCTCGAAACAAAGGAGTGAGTGGTCGGTAAATCGGTCGGCATGATATTCCATGAAGCCGCGCTCGAAAAAGAAGAGCGGCGAGCGGCATGTTTTCACGAATTCGTCCCAAGCTCTCCGGTGCGATTCGTCATAGCGTACCCAGTTTACCATTCCAGCAATTCCGCAAGGCCGAAGCCGGCTGCGCCCATGTCGTTTCCGTTGTAGATCGCCCAGACCTTGCCATGGGCTTCGAAAAGGCGCGGATAGCACAGGTGGCGCGAATCGAAGTCGTTGTCAGTGCCAAGGACCAGGCCGAACTGCTCGTCCATTCTTGTCCAGTTCGAACCGTCCGGCGAAAAAGCGATCCCCGCCTTGTAATCGTTGCTGGAGATATAGCCGCGGGTGTAGAACATGCCGAACCCACCATCGGGTCGCCGGAACACCGAGGGCCGGCCGATCCGGTATTCGTCGCCCTCGAGCGCGATAAGTTTGCGCGATGGGGTGTCGAAGCGAATACCGTCCGCAGAGGTTCTCTCCCAAATGTCGTACTGCGGATAGGGAATGCCGTTGCGGATCTCCCAGCCGTTGCCCTGAGCAACCCAGGCGAGGAAGCCCCCCTGTTCCCGCGGCATAACCGTGTGGATGGCATTTATGAACAGCGCCCCGTCAGCCCGATCGAGAACGGGCGCCTCGGAGTGCCGTGTGAAGGTCTCTCCGCCATCGACGCTGGTTGCCATGCCGGAGAAGGCAAGAAACTTTGCCTTCTGTACCTTCTGAAATCCGACATAGTACATGCGATAGGCGTCACCGATGCGAATGATATCGCCAAGGATAACGCCGTTATCGTCAAACATGCCGGGTCGACCAATATCGAGGGCTGGTTTCTCCGACACCGCGATGATTTGCTGAGGGTTCCTGGCGTCAAGGTCGATAAAGCCGATACGGCTTACCCCGTCACCATCGCGAAAACCTGCATAGATGCGAACCACATCGTCGTTGAGGACAACGGGCGTCGGCGTAAGAGCGGAATAGGTGGCCCAACCGGGCACAGTCCGCCGATCGGCGATAAGCCCTCTTTTTGCCCACTTCATCATATGCCTCCGATCAACCGTGTTGGCCTATCGTGTGTCTGTCAGAACTTGACGCTGAGCGCGCTTTTCTTTGGAAGTTCACTGACAGGCGAGCCGTAGTAGATTTTTTCCGGGTTGGTCAGGCTCTTGTTCACGAGTGAACCCGAGGCAATCACACAGTCGTGGGGAATGGTCACGCGGTCATTGATCGTCGAATTGACCCCGAGAAAGCAGGATTCGCCGATATCGCAGTAACCCGAAATGACGACGTGCGAGGATACGAAGCAATTGTCACGGATCACCGAGCGGTGCCCGAGGTGGTTGCCGCTCCACATGATGACATTGTTGCCGATTTTCGTGAAAGGCTGGATCGTGTTGTCTTCGAAGATGAAGCAATTGTCGCCGATCTCTGCATTGCGCCAGACAAAGGCGCGGCTGCTGATATAGGTCGCGAGACGGTACGATTTCTCCTTGGCGGCATGATAAAGCCGCGTGCGCAGGCGGTTGAGGCCGCTCGCAGGAATGGCAACGAAAACATCGTGAGCGTCCGGTGGAAAATGGCTTTCGATCTCCTCGAACGCAACCACCGCAAGGCCGTTCAGTTCCGTTTCCTTGATATAGTCACGCTCGACGCTGAAGCCGACGACCTCATAATCACTGTCGTATGTAAAGTATTCATAGGCGATCAGGGCCAGTTCGCCAGCACCGACGATCACGAGTTTCTTGCGCATTGGAATTTCCTCCTTGTTGGCCCGTTATCCGTCCTGGCTGGCCCTTGGCGGCTAGAGCATTTCCAGTCAAATCCGGATCGGATTTGACGTCAGGACAATGCGTTAAAACAAAAAGATAGAGCATTTCCGGTGAACCGGTATTCATCGGAAATGCTCTAGAGCATGTCCATTGGCCGGTTCCGGCGGCGGGAACCCGAAACAGGATCACGCAAAGCGATTGACGGCATCTATGACCCTGTTGACCTGCTCCGCGCTCATCGTGGGGCTCATCGGCAATGACAGGACTTCCTGATGAAGCGCCACGGTGAGGGGCAGGACAATGTCTGCAAACCCTTCCCGGTAGCAGGCCTGCTGGTGCGGCGGCACGGGATAGTGGATTGCGGTTTGTATTCCTGATTGTCGCAGATGATCGGCGAGTGCATCGCGCTGCTGGCAGCGGACGACAAAAAGGTGCCAGACATGGCTCTCCTCATCCAGGGCGACTTGCGGCAGGCTGACGAGAGGATTGTTGATTGCGTCGCGATAGCGTTTGGCCGTCGCCCGCCGACTGTCATTGCCGGCATCGAGATGCGACAGCTTGACTGACAGAAAAGCGGCTTGAATCTCATCGAGACGGCTGTTCACGCCCGTCTGCTCATGGTGGTATTTGAGCTTGGAGCCGTAATTGCGCAACTGGCGCAGCAGCGCGGCCAGTTCGTCGTCATCGGTGGTAATGGCCCCGCCATCACCCAGCGCGCCGAGATTTTTGGTTGGATAGAAGCTGAACCCTGCGGCGTGGCCGAAGGCGCCGGCCCGCCGGCCGGCCGTGCGGGCACCGTGCGCCTGGGCGCTGTCTTCCAGCAGCAGCAGGCCGTGATCGTCGCACAATGCCCGCAATTGCGGCATGGGGCATATCTGGCCGTACAGATGGACCGCTATGACGGCCTTCGGCTTTTCCGCGAGGGCCGCGCGAAGGCCATCGACGGAGAGATTGAAGGTATGTTCGTCCGGCTCGACCAGAATGGGGCGCAGGCGGTTTTCGGTGATGGCGAGGATGCTGGCGATATAGGTGTTGGCCGCGACAACGACGCCATCGCCATCCTTGAGGCGCCCCTGCTCTTTCCAGGCGCGCAGGGTAAGCGTCAAGGCATCCAGTCCGCTGGCAACGCCGATGGCGTGCCGGGTTCCGCAATAGGAGGCGAATTCGGCCTCGAACTGTTCGACCCGCTTGCCAAGGATGAACCAACCGCTCCTGATCGTTGCAGCGGCTTCCGCGGCAAGCGTCGCTTCAAAAGGTGCGTTGGCGGCTTTCAGATCGAAAAACGGAATATCGGTCATTGTTGCTTCAGCGCGTCCAGAAGGAATTCGTCGTAGTTGCGATAGTAATCGCTCTCGTCGTAATGCTCGGAAGCCAGCACGAGGCAAACGGCGCCCGACGAGAAATTGTCCATTTCGCGCCAGGTCATGGGCGGGATGTGCAGCCCGTAATACGATCTGTTGAGCGAGTACCGTTCCACTTGCTGGCCGTTGTCGAGAATGATGTCGAAGCTTCCGGCGATCGAGATGAGCAACTGGTGGAGGTTGCGATGGGCATGACCGCCACGGGTCGCGCCTCCCGGGACATCATACAGATAATAGATGCGCTGGATGTCGAAAGGGACGTGGCGACCGCCTTCGATGAAGGTCAGAACGCCCCGCGCGTCGGGTATGCGCGGCAGATCGATAATCGTGCCGATGCCGCTCGACGGTTTGCTCGGATCAATCGGAACGGCAACGTCGCTCCCGAAATCGAGCTTGCCGCGCGCCAGCGAAGAGGTAACCTGGCGCAACTTCTCGGCCAGAGGCGAGGTGGAGCCGGCGGCAGGTGCCAGGCCCGTTGTCGAAGCAGGCGCGTTTTCCATTTCATGTCCTCCCTGGCAGAAGCCGAGGTTCCTTCGCGATTGCACGGCCCCGCTCCGGAGAAGGGGCCGTACCTTGCTTTTGAGGGGTCACGCCTTGCCGTTCGGCAGATCGCTGGTCGTCATGAAGACGCCTTCGCGTGGCGGCAGGGCGGGCACGTCGATGAGCGCAGGTTCCAGCCCCGCCCGTGCGCGGTCCGCGATCATTTCATAGGCCGCTTCGAGGTGGCGCGTGAACCGTTCGGTGTCGAACAGCGGCTTCACGAAACGATTGTCGCGGAGACGTTGACGATAGGCCTTGAGCATTTCCGGGTTCTGCGCCAGCTCGACCGCGCGGTCCTTGTAGGCCTCAATGTCTTCCGCGATGAGGTCTTCGACGCCGAGATTGGCGAGAAGGCTCTCACTCACGCGGGAGGCGAAATTGGTGCCCTTCACGGTCAGCACGGGCAGTTCGGCCCACAACTGCTCGGACGTGGTGGTGTGGCCGTTGACCGGGTAGGTATCGAGCCCGAGATCCGCCGAGGGAATGCGGTTCAGGTGGTCCTTGAAGCCGACCATCGCCATGAAGAAAAGCCGCTTCGGCGACACGCCGAGCTTTTCGAAACGTTTGATGATGTTGGCCCGGCTTTCCGGATTGTTATGCATGACCCAAAGGACGCTGTTCGGCACGCGCTTCAGGATGTCCGCCCAGACCGCGGTCATCGCGATGGTGATCTTGCGGTTCGTGTTGAACGAGGCGAAGACGAAGGCATCCTCCGGCAGGCCGAGTTCCGAGCGCGGTGTGGCTTCGGCAAGCGGGCGGTTCTCCGGGTCGTTCGGCTGGTAGCACTCCGGCAGGCGGCAGAACTTCTCTTGATACCAGGACTGCGAGCTGTCGGGCAGAACCCAGGGGTCGCCGATGATGTAGTCGAGGTCCAGACCGACGGTGCTGCCGGGGAAGCCGAGCCAGGAGACATGCACGGGCGCGGCAGCCCGGTTGAAGATCTCGTGGCGGTTGTTGATCGTGTAGCCCTTCAGGTCGATGAGGAGATCGATCTCGTGCTTGTGGATTTCCTCCACCGCCGCGTCCACCGACATGTCACGAATGGTGACGACCTTGCCCCATTTGCTGCGATCGGCCTTGTTGTGTTCGAGAAACTGTGGCGGCGTGTTGCAGAACAGCGTGATTTCGAAACGATCGCGATCGTGACGTTCGAAGACGCCGCGCAGAAGCTTCATCGTCGCATGCTGGTCCCAAAGGTCGCCGGATACGTAACCGATGCGGATCTTCTTGCCCCAGCTATGCGGCATCGCACGCCGCTTCTCGTGTTCGTTGCCTTCGTAGGCGCCTGTGCTGAGCAGTGCCAGTTGATTGATCTGCTCAATGCCGCACCAATGCAGGTTGAAGAACGGCTGGTCGAATTCGAAAACGGACAGATCGCCGCTTTTGATCACCTCTTCGATGAATTGTTGCTGGCGCTCAATGATGTCGTATTTCGAATGCTCGCGGCAGATGGTGAGATAAAGCAGGCGGATGGCGTTGTTGCGAGGAATTTTCTGGAGGATGCGCCGCGTTGCTTCCATATGCTCACGACTGTCCGGCTGCCAGTCTGCATACAGAATGCGCGCGGCCATGAGCAGGTGCTCCGAGTTGTCGCTGCCGGCGAGAACCTGCTTGAAGGGAGCAGCCAACCGGTATTCGCCCTGACGCATCAGGATTGCGGCCATGATGTAGGCAAGCTCGGGGTCGCGCCGGGCAAGAGAAACGAGCTTGTTACCAATGGCAAGCGCCATCCGGTCATTGCCGATTTCGTAGTGCAGACGAAAGGCTTCGCTCAGGTAGTCTGTGCTTCGCCCGTCGGACTTCTCACCTGCGAGTTGATAGGCTGCGGCGGCCTCTGCCTTCATATTCAATTGCTCGAGGTTGCGGCCGAGCAGCGCGTAGGTGCGGGCGTCCGTTTGAGCATTGAGCATGTGGTTGAGCTGGGTCATGCTCTCGATGTAGCGTCCGGCCTTGAACTCTTTTGCCGCCGATGCATAGGAAATGTCACGGTTCACAATCTGCTCCACAAGTCTTGCCCTGTCCGCGCGCCACGGATGGCCCTGTTCTCGCAGTATGAGCTGCGAAGCTTGCTTGAAGCCGGTGTGATTTCCTCCTCCATTCCGCTCCTATCGCCTCAATGACGTGTTCACGACTAATTAACTATGCCGTGATGCGGCGCGCGGCGCTCAGGCACATTTAAGGAGTTGGCAAGTTTTCGCTGAGAGATTGATCCTCACATGACGGGTTCGGTGTCCTAGAGAATAAAAAGGAGCCGAGTGGCATGAAGCCGAACCGCCATCGCCGGTAGTAATTCTAGAGTCCGGTAATGTCCTCACTCAGTCACGCGTTTTAAAGGGGACAATCCAATGACGAGCATCAACACCAACACCTCTGCAATGTCCGCACTGCAGACCCTGCGTAACGTCAACAAGGGCCTCGAGAGCACCCAGAACGCCGTTTCGACCGGCTACAAGGTCGCCTCTGCTTCCGACAACGCTGCTTACTGGTCGATTGCCACGACCATGCGCTCCGACAATGGCGCCGTTAACGCCGCCTCCGACGTGCTCGGGGTTGGCGCAGCCAAGGTTGACGTAGCCTATGCAGCCATCGAAAGCTCCATCGACGTTGTCAACGAAATCAAGACCAAGCTCGTTTCGCTGAACGAATCCACGGTCGATGACGACAAGGTCTGGGACGAAGTCAAGCAGCTCCAAGCTCAGCTCGTGTCGATCGCCAACTCGGCTTCGTTCAACGGTGAAAACTGGATGCTCGGCGCTTCGACGGCCACGAATTCCGTTGTCACCGGTTTCGTTCGTACCGGCGGCGGCGTTCAGGTTACCTCGGAAACCGTTGTCTCGGGTTCGTTTGCCCTGTTCGCCAAGGGCACGAACGGTCTTGCCGACACCACCAGCGGCGTCCTGAAGGACATCGCGGCCTTCACCACGGCATCGCTGGCCTCGACGGCTGTCGCGGCTTCGCTGAACACGGTTGAAACGGCCCTGAAGGCCCTGACGACCGGCGGTTCCGTACTCGGCTCGATCTCCAAGCGTATCGACCTGCAGTCCAACTTCGCCTCGAAGCTCTCCGACGCCATCGAATCCGGCGTTTCCAAGCTGGTCGACGCCAACATGGAAGAAGAATCCGCTCGCCTGTCTGCCCTGCAGACGCAGCAGCAGCTGGCAATTCAGTCGCTGTCGATCGCGAACTCTTCTTCGCAGAACGTCCTGTCGCTCTTCCGCTAAGAGCCAGAAGATCGCTCCCTTTGGGGAGTTTGAAATCAGGCCGTCCCGGGTTTGTTCCCGGGGCGGTTTTTTCGTATGTGGTTCTCACAAAGTCAGCCGTAATTGAATAAAATTTTTGATGTTCACCCCGTATTAACCAAAGTCGTATTTAACTGTTCATGCAAATCGACGGGCTGACGCGAAACAATATTGAAGTCAGCAAGCATGTAGCTGTCTGTCGTTACCGGTTATATTCCGGAATGTCCCTTATAAAAGTGCCAAGTAAAGGGGCAATATTAGTATGACGAGTATCAATACAAACACTTCTGCAATGGCTGCACTGCAGACCCTGCGCAACGTCAACAACAGCCTGGAAACCACCCAGGGCCGAGTCTCCTCTGGTTTCAAGGTCGGTGCCGCTTCTGACAACGCCGCTTACTGGTCGATTGCGACGACCATGCGCTCCGACAATGGTGCTGTGAATGCTGCCGTAGACGCTCTGGGCGTCGGCGCTGCCAAGGTCGATGTTGCCTATGCTGCCATCGAAAGCTCCATCGACGTTGTCAACGAAATCAAGACCAAGCTCGTTTCGTTGAACGAATCCACGGTCGATGACGACAAGGTCTGGGACGAAGTCAAGCAGCTCCAAGCTCAGCTCGTGTCGATCGCCAACTCGGCTTCGTTCAACGGTGAAAACTGGATGCTCGGCGCGACGACGGCCACGAACTCGGTTGTCACCGGTTTCGTTCGTACCGGCGGCGGCGTTCAGGTTACCTCGGAAACCGTTGTCTCGGGTTCGTTTGCCCTGTTCGCCAAGGGCGCGAACGGTCTTGCCGACACCACCGGCGGCGTCCTGAAGGACATCGCGGCTTTCACCACGGTGTCGCTGGCCTCGTCGGCCGTCGCGACTTCGCTGAACACGGTTGAAACGGCTCTGAAGGCCCTGACCTCGGGCGGTTCGGTTCTCGGTTCGGTCTCCAAGCGTATCGATCTCCAGACGGACTTCGCGACCAAGCTCTCCGACGCCATCGAATCCGGCGTCTCCAAGCTGGTCGATGCTGACATGGAAGAAGAATCCGCTCGCCTGTCTGCCCTGCAGACGCAGCAGCAGCTGGCTGTCCAGTCGCTGTCGATCGCCAACTCCTCTTCGCAGAACATTCTCTCGCTCTTCCGCGGCTAAGGCCCGAAACAGCGCTGAACAAGGCCGCTCCCGGGGAAACCCGGGGGCGGCTTTTTTCGTGGAAAGCTCCTAGCATTCGGCGATGTTTCAAGTCTTTCAAAAAACTTTTCCATGTTTATCACCTGTTAACCATAATAGAGTTTAATGAATTCATCAAAACGATGGGTTGACCAATAGCTTAATCAATGGTTAACGGGCATGTAGCCGATTGTCGTTCCCGGTTTTATTCCGGAATGTCCCTTGTAAAAACGTGCCAATTAAAGGGGCAATACTGTTATGACGAGCATTAACACCAATACTGCTGCAATGTCGGCCCTCCAGACGCTGCGCAATGTCAATAGCAACTTGGAAACCACTCAGGGTCGCGTTTCGTCCGGCTACCGAATTGCTGAAGCCAAGGACAATGCCGCTTACTGGTCTATTGCTACGACCATGCGCTCTGACAATGGTGCTGTTAACGCCGCCGCAGATGCTCTGGGCGTTGGCGCGGCCAAGGTTGACGTTGCTTACGCTGCTGTCGAAAGCGCCATCGACGTTGTCAACGAAATCAAGACCAAGCTCGTTTCGCTGAACGAATCCACGGTCGATGACGACAAGGTCTGGGATGAAGTCAAGCAGCTCCAGTCGCAGCTCGTGTCGATCGCCAACTCGGCTTCGTTCAACGGCGAAAACTGGATGCTGGGTTCCACGACCGCCACCAATTCGGTCGTCACCGGTTTCGTCCGCACCTCGAGCGGCGTTCAGGTCACCACGGAAACGGTCACCTCTGGCTCGTTTGCCTTGTTTGGCAAGACGGCCGGGACCGGTCTTGCCGACACCACCGTCGGCGTTCTCAAGGACATCGCGGCCTTTACCACGGCATCGCTCGCCTCGTCGGCCGTCGCGACTTCGCTGAACACGGTTGAAACGGCTCTGAAGGCCCTGACGACCGGCGGTTCCGTCCTCGGTTCGATCTCCAAGCGTATTGATCTTCAGACCGACTTCGCCAACAAGCTCTCCGACGCCATCGAATCCGGCGTGTCCAAGCTGGTCGATGCCGACATGGAAGAAGAATCCGCTCGCCTGTCTGCCCTGCAGACACAGCAGCAGTTGGCTGTCCAGTCGCTGTCGATCGCCAACTCCTCTTCGCAGAACATTCTCTCGCTCTTCCGCGGCTAAGACGCGACAGACCGAAAGCAGAATTGGACCGGCGGCCTCAGGGCCGCCGGTTTTCGTTTGCGTTGTCATGCCGGCGTGCTCAGTCCCGCAAGCCGGCCGCTTCGGCAAAAGTGGTGGCGGACCAAAATTATGACACCCGGGCCGGCGGCGAACGACGCGGGCAGGGGGGAATTGCGACCCGCTCACGCGCCCGGCCACCGCAGGCGTCGGATAGAGCCCGAAAAGACCTGAGAAGGATATTAACTCCGGTTAACGATCGCGGTCGATTTGTTTACCCTGAGGGTGAAAAACGAGCTTCACTCGCTAAAATCCAGTTAATTTTTGCCTTATAACGTTATGAAATATTTATATAAATTTACAAACGATGAATTTCCCGCCGGCTCTTTAGGGTTTGTTAACCATAATGGTGTTTTCTGTGACCATCGAAGCGGCGAGTTAACCAATAAACATCGCAGGTTGACAGGCATGTGAGCTGATCGCCGCTCCCGGTTCTGATCCGGAATGTCCCTTGAAATCGAGACCACATTAAGGGGCACGTATTCTTATGACGAGCATCATTACCAACGTTTCCGCCATGTCCGCTCTCCAGACGCTGCGGGCAGTCAATACCAGCCTGGAAAGCGCACAGAATCGCGTTTCCACCGGCTTCCGCATCAGTGAGGCCAAGGATAATGCCGCCTATTGGTCGATCGCAACGACCATGCGCTCCGACAATGGCGCCGTGAACGCCGCAGCCGATGCGCTTGGCGTCGGCGCAGCCAAGGTCGATGTTGCCTATGCCGGCATCGAAAGCGCCATCGACATCGTGACCGAAATCAAGAACAAGCTGGTTTCCGCCTCGGAAACGAGCGTTGATGTCTCGAAGATCCAGGATGAAATTTCCCAGCTTCAGGCGCAGTTGAAGTCGATTGCCAACTCCGCTTCCTTCAACGGCGAAAACTGGCTGATCGGTTCGTCTACATCGACCAACTCGGTTGTCACCGCCTTCGTCAGAACGGGCAGCGGCTCGGTTCTGGTTGCCACGGAAACGGTCAGCAGCGGCAGCTTCGCGCTGTTCGGCAAGGCCGCCAACGGCATGGCGGACACGAGCACCGGTCTGCTGGCCTCGATCGCCGCGATTTCGCTGACAAGCACTTCCGTTATCTCCACCGAACTGCAGACGGTTGAAACGGCGCTGAAGAACCTGACCAAGGGGGCCGCAACCATCGGTTCGCTGTCGAAGCGTATCGACCTTCAGTCCGAGTTCGCGAATGTTCTCTCCGACTCGATCGAAACGGGCGTGAGCCGTCTGGTCGACGCGGACATGGAAGAAGAATCGGCCAAGCTGTCGGCGCTCCAGACACAACAGCAGCTTGCCATCCAGTCGCTGTCGATCGCCAACTCCAGCGCTCAGAACATTCTTTCGCTCTTCCGCCAGTAACAGGCGTTTCGAACAGCCTGAAAAGAACCGGAACAAGGCCGCGACCGCACCGGTGGCGGCCTTTTCTTTTTACCGGAGCGCTTGCCAACCGGTTAGCTTTTGGTTAACCATGTTTGAAAGCTCCCGTATAGGATGAGTGCGTGGCTGGCCGATCACGGCCTTGGCATGATTGCCGCCAAGCCACCGCCGGTTTTCAGTCCGGCATGTTCCCGTTGAGCGAACAGGGACCTCCCACTCATGGCATACAATATCATCACACCGAACTCGGTCGGCAGCGCACTTCAGACGCTTCTGTTTTCGAACACCCAGCTCGAGGACACACTGTCCAACCTGTCGAGTGGCCTGGTTGTCGCCAGTGCCAAGGACGACGCCGGTTACTGGTCGACGGCCAATTCCCTGAAGTCAGATGAAAGCATCATCACCAGCGTCGGTGATGCGCTCAACCTCTCGGAATCCACCGTCAACACCGCCTATACCGCACTCAAAACCGTCATCGAGCAGTTGTCGAGCCTGAGCAAATCGCTGATCACGGCCGCAGAGCCGAGCGCCGACCGTTCGCAAATCAGTTCCGCCGTCGAAAGCACGAAGAAGACCCTGCAAGTCGCGATCGAATCCGCTCAGTTCAGCGGTACCAACTGGCTTTACAACAACCAGACCAATCTCAGCGGTACGAACTCCTTCGTGGCCTCGTTCCAGCGCACGGCCAGCGGTACCGTTCAGTTGACGACTCAGGGGATTCCTGCTGCCGATACCGTTCTGGTCGATACACAGGACGCCAGCCGTGGTCTTCTGACCAATGTGATGGATGCGTCCAAGCTGAACGACACCGGCTCCACCACGCCGCGCAACTACTACTTGTTGAATGTCAATTCCGCCTCCGGTGTCTCCGGCACGGAAATTGCCGTCAGCGACACGACGACGGACGAACAATTGGCCGACATGCGCTATGTGGTCGATAATCTGATGGGCAGCGTCACCAAGATAGCCGCCCGCGTCGGTGAAATGCTGAACCGGATTTCGGCGCAGTCTGATTTCGCCAATGACCTCAGTGACACGCTGCAGGCCAGCGTTTCCCGTCTGGTTGATGCCAATATGGAAGAAGTCAGCGTGCGCAAGACGGCCGCCAAGGTGCAGGCCGATCTCGCGGCAGAAGTCGTTTCACTGGCCAACACCAACATGCAGAAGCTTCTGAAAATCTTTGGCTGACGGGCTTTGAAAGCCGCCTGGCCTTCATCCTCGCACAAGTTTGGCACCCTAGGGTCACGGGGAGATTGCTTTCGGCGAAGTGTCAGACCGCGCCTTGCCGGGCAACGATGTCATCGAATGTTGGGGAGTCCCTTGGCGAAAAGTTCTCTGTCGAAACGAGCGGTTCGGATCGGGCAGAGCTTTTCATCCGGCTCCGGAGGTGAATGATGAGCGCGATGATCGCCCGCTATCTGAAGGATTTCGGCGCGCCGGTCTTTCCGGTGGCAGACGAGCGGCCCGTGGAAGACGGGCCTTTCGGCTTTCCGGCCCTGGTCGATCTGGAAACCGTTGACGATCCGGAAACGATCCGGAGCGAGGCTTTCGCCGAAGGGCATGAAGTCGCCACCACGGAACTGACAGAGCGCCACGCGGCGGAATTGGCTGCGCTGGCCGAAACGCATGCCGCGGAAATGGCAGCCCTTGCCGAGCGCTATGAAATGCATGTGACCGCCATGATCGCCGAACGTCTCTCTGCCATGACGGAGGATGTTGCCCGGTCCGTAACCGAGGCGACGGCACGGGTTCTTCTTCCTTTCCTGGGTGAACTGGTAACGCGCAAGGCGATTGCCGATCTGGCCGTTCTTCTGAAGGGTGTGATCGAAGAGGGCGAAGCGGGCCGCATCCGGTTGCGTGGTCCCGAAACCGCCTTCCGCCGGCTGGCGGATCTCATGGGAGACAAGGTGGCGCTGCTCGATTTCGAGGAAAGCGCTGAAATGGATTTGACGGCTGAGATCGGCACGGCCGTTCTGGTCACGCGCCTGAGTGCGTTTGCTGCCGGTCTTGAAAAGGTGATGGAATGAGCGAAGGCGAAAGTCACCACCACGGCAAGAACGAGATTATCGTCGTCAAGAAACATGGCGGCGGCCATGACGGCGCCCATGGCGGCGCATGGAAGATTGCCTACGCCGACTTCATGACCGCCATGATGGCCTTCTTCCTGGTGATGTGGCTCGTCAATGCTTCGAACGAGGAAACCAAAGCTTCGGTCGCCAGCTATTTCAACCCGATCAAGCTGGCCGATGATACGCCGGCACAGAAGGGGTTGAAAAAACCTTCCGAGCAGGCAGAGGGCGAGCAATCCGCTGAAAAGTCGAAGGTGAAGAGCCAGACCAACACCGAAGAAGGCGGCAGCGCCATGTCCGGTGAGGATCTGAGTGCGACCTCCGGCGACCAGAGCAAATATTCCGAAGCGGACCTGTTCCAGAACCCCTACGCGGTTCTTTCCGAAATTGCCCAGGAAGTGGGCCAACAGGCCAATGTCAGCGTCAAGGGCGAGGGCGGTGCGGCCAATGCCGGCCCCTCGACCGGTGCGTCGGGCGGCGAAGCATACCGTGACCCGTTCGACCCGGATTTCTGGAGCCGGCAGGTGCAGGCCGCGAAGGTTCAGGCCCCCAAGGTTGATGACAGCACGTTGCCGGAATCCAAGCAGGTCGTTGCGGCACGTGAGGCCGCCAAGGAAAAGCCTGCCGACAAGGTTGCTGCCGACAAGGCGTCCAAGAAGGACGACGCGGCGGCAAAGTCTGACGATGCCAAGAACCGCGCCGCCGAAGCGGCGCAGGAAAAGGCGGCCGACAAGCTGAGCGAGGAGATCAAGCAGCAGCTCGCCGGTGTTTCCGGCAAACTTGCCGAGGGGCTGGTCGTTACGCCCTCGGAAGGCGGGCTGCTTGTGACGATTTCCGACCAGCAGAACGACGCCATGTTCGGCGTTGGCTCGGCCGTGCCGCAAAAGGAGATGGTTCTGGCGATGGAGAAAATCGGCGCCATTCTCAAGGCACGCAAGGGATCGATCATCATTCGCGGGCACACCGATGGACGCCCGTTCAGTGGCAAGTCGGGTGATAACTGGAGCCTGTCTATGGATCGCGCCCACGCCGCCTATTTCATGCTGGTGCGGGGCGGGCTTGACGAAAAGCGCGTCGAGCAGGTCTCCGGCTTTGCCGATCGCCGTCTTCAGGTGCAGGATGATCCGCTCAATCCGGCCAACCGTCGCATCGAAATCCTGATTCAGGACGGTTAGAGCCGATGGTGCGAACAAAGCGGCGGTTCCGTCTTCACTCATGGCTTCTGGTTGGCGCGCTTCTTTCTCCGGGCGTGGCCCAGGCGGATGAGGATCTTGCACCCTACAAGGTGCTGCGCTCCCTTCAATTCGTACAGGATGCGGTGGTCCAGGGCGATCATTCCGCCGGAGAGATGCAGCGCTTCATTCTGGAGACCATCGACAAGCGGCTGCGTTCAGCAGATCCGGGCGTGTTCGAAGACCCACGCAATGTGGATGCGGCCCTGATCTATTCGATGAGCGGCGGCAATCCCGCGACGCTCGACTATCTCGTTGCGCGCGATGTCGAAGGCAATTTCGACAGTCGTGTCATCGACGCTCTGCGCAAATATTTCAACGGCCAGGGAACGCTGGTGGCAAAAAGCCTGCCGGATATGGTGCCTGAATATCTGAACGCCCGGATCGGTCCCTATCTGGCGCTGGTCAGCGGGAATATTCTGCTGAGTTCGGATGTGAATGCAGCGCTCGGCTTTTTCGATCAGGCGCGCCTGACCGCACCGGGAACCATCATCGAGGAAGCGGCGCTGCGGCGGTCCCTCACGATTTCAGTTGAAAGCAATCTGGTGCCCCGCGCGCTTGCCACGGCGAACCGCTATGTGCGCCGTTTTCTGCATTCGCCCTATGCCAGCCAGTTCGCCGACCTGTTTGTCCAACTCGTTGTCGCCAATTATGGCAGTACCGTTCACCCGGACGATGTCGCCTCCACGCTCGACCTGATGGACAAGGAACGGGCGCGCGAGGTCTATCTGCGCATTGCACGGCGCGCCACGCTGGCGGGCAAGAGCGAACTGGCCCGCCATGCCGCCGCGGAGGCAGACGCGCGCGCCTCGGAAAAATCGGATGGTCGAGAAGCGTTGGGCAGCCTTTACGGTAACGTCGCCTCCATTCCGAGCGCCGATGTCGGCAGCGCGGTGAAGGCAATCGATCAAATACCCGACGATCAGCTTTCAGATCGCGACAAAGCGCTACGGGAAGCGGCCAGAGTTGTCGCCGAGCAGATTCTGCAGGCTCCCGTCGATGCTACAAGCCTCACGCAAGTGGAGGCTGGCAATACAATTGCCGAACAGACGAAGCAGACGACCGCAGCCGCAGCAAAGACGCCGGCACCGAATGCGGCCGAAGCCGGTCAGGAGGCTGACGGCGCCTATCGCTCCTTCGTCGAACGCGGGCGTTCGCAGCTTGAAGCGATCGACGCGCTTCTGAAGCAGGAAGGCAAGTCGAAATGATGGACGCACTCAGCACGCTCGTAAAACCTGCACCGGAAACGGCGACAGGCGCAAAGTCCTCCAAGGGCGGCACGTCCGCTGGCAAGGAGGGGTTTGCTCACGAGCTGAAGGGGGTGAACGACCAGCAGGGTGGCGGTAAGGGTTCGGCGCGGGGAGCGGAAACGAAGACGGTCGCGGTGGATGCCGAAGCCGGCGCGGCGTCGCCCACGGAAACCGTTGCAGAAGACACGATCGGTGCCCGGTCCTTTGCTGCGCTCAGCACGGCAATCGATGCTACGCTTGAAAAGGTGGCGGCGCTATCTTTGGAGGGCGCACCTTCCGAAGCAGGTGCCGAGGTAACCTCCAGGAACACGAAGACTGCCACCGGAAAGCCTGTAAAGACCAAGACCGCCGATTTTTCCGGTCTCGGCGTTGAGCTCGCGGGCAAGACGATCATTGAAGGCAGTGCTGCCGGCGAGATTGTCCGCAAGGCGAAGGTCGCGGCGCAGGCCGAAGTTGAAAAGACTGCTGTGGCCAAGGACGCATCTACCGATGACACGGCGGACGTCGAAGCTGGGGCTGAGGTTCAGTCCGATGTTACACCGCAAACCCTGAACGACGTTCTCGGACTTTTGACAGCCAGTGCGGCTGCCACCCAGATCGAAGGCAGGGTGCCTGCCACCAACGGGCGCTCCATCGAAACGAAGGGCGTTACGGCGAAGGCGCAGACCAGCGATACCGCGAGCGATATGGCTACCGCGGACGAAGCCATGGACGCCATGCCGAGCGACGAGATGCAGCAGGACCGTGTTTTCCGCCTCGTGCGCGGTGAGGGCCAGGGCCAGTCGGTTGGTTTGAAGATTGCCAGCGATTCCAATGGGCGCCTCGATGTCGAGACACGCAGCGGCACCGGCGGACAGGCCGAAACCGTCAATGTGGTCGAAGCCCGGCGCTATCTCGGGTTCAATGCACCGTCCAATTCCTCGTCGCTGACGGCAGCAATCGCTGGTAACGACGAGTGGGTCAGTGCGATGCACCCGTCCGCAAGACTTGCCAACGAGGCACAGCAATCGAGCACCGGGCAGGTGGTCAACACGCTGAAGCTGGAACTCAATCCGATCTCTCTTGGCACGGTCACGGCTATGCTGCGGCTGTCCGGTGATGAACTCAATGTGCATCTGACGGTGCATACGGCGGCGGCCTATCGTGAGTTGAGCAACGATTCCAGCTCCATGATGGATGCGCTTCGCTCGCAGGGGTTCAGTGTCGACCAGGTGACCGTCAGCATGGCGCCGGTGGCGTCTTCGCAGGACGCCGGCGATACCAGCGGGCGCTTCAGCCAGCAGCAACAGCAACAGAACATGCAGCAGGCTGCCGGTGAAGGCAGCCGAAACGGCGATCAAGGCGCGCGACAGAACGCGCGCGGCGGCTCTGACGGCCAGCCAGGTATCGCAGCAGGACGTATTGATGAAAGTGAGCAGGTCTCCTCTGTTCTCCGTGGCTCTGGCAGCGCTCGCCCTGGTCACGTCTATATCTGAAGCTCAGGCTTCGAGCGGCGCCTGTGAGCGGCAGATTGAAGTCGCGGCGCGCAAATACGGCATCCCCGAAGGAATTCTTTATTCGGTCGGTCTCACGGAGACCGGTCGAAAGGGGTCGTTGAGTGCCTTTGCGATGAACGTCGAGGGCAAGACCGTGTTCGCCAACTCGCCCGCAGAGGCGATCACGCGCTTCAATCAGGCCCGCAACGGCGGCGCGAAGCTGATCGACATCGGCTGCATGCAGATCAATCACCATTATCACGGCGCGGAATTCGCGTCCGTTCAGGAAATGTTCGACCCCGGTCGCAACGTGGAATATGCCGCGCGCTTCCTGAAAGCGCTGCATGACAGGCACGAGACATGGACGATGGCGGTAGCAAGATACCATGCCGGTCCCAACAATGATCCGGCGCAGAAGCAGTATGTATGCCGGGTTATCAGCAACCTCGTGGCGACCGGTTATGGCAAGTGGACGCCCGCCGCTTCGCGCTTTTGCGGTTGATCACAACTTCTGATTTATTGATTTGTGCCCGAGCTCGCCTGTAACCGAATGCGGCGACAATTCGGGGATTTTGTGGCCGCAAGTCCGACGTTAACGAACCATTAACTTTTCCACTAAATTTTAGTCAATCATTTTGCGATCGCCTACTATATGTAGGTCAAATCATGCCAATATGGTTAATCAACTATTAATTTCTCCCATTCAGTTTCTCCAGTTGTTCAAGATTCCCCCGATTCGTACCCATAGTGCATCGAGGCACCACACTGATTCGGAGGCGGACGAATGATCGTAGTGGTTGATGAGCGTGAGCTCGTGAAAGACGGTTACACTTCTCTTTTTGGGCGTGAAGGTATTCCGTCCACAGGTTTTGATCCGAGCGAATTCGGGGAATGGGTCAACACGGCAGCCGATGCGGATATCGCTGCTGTGGAGGCCTTCCTTATCGGTCAGGGCGAGCAGGCTTTCGAGCTGCCGCGTGCCATTCGCGACCGGTCGCAGGCACCGGTGATCGCAGTCAGCGATCAGCCGTCGCTGGAAGTCACCCTGGCGCTGTTTGACTGCGGTGTGGACGATGTCGTCCGCAAGCCGGTCCATCCGCGCGAAATTCTGGCCCGTGCCGCGGCGATCCGCCGCCGGCTGAAGGCTGTATCCAACTTCACCGACGTCGGCCCGGTTCGTGTATTCTCGGACGGTCGCGACCCGGAAATCAATGGTGACGTGTTCCCGTTGCCGCGCCGCGAGCGCCGTATTCTGGAATACTTGATTGCCAACCGTGGTCGCCGCGTTTCGAAGACGCAGATCTTCAACGCGATCTACGGCATCTTCGATGAGGAAGTCGAAGAGAACGTGGTGGAAAGCCACATCAGCAAGCTGCGCAAGAAGCTGCGCAAGAAGCTGGGTTTCGACCCGGTCGATTCCAAGCGCTTCCTCGGCTACTGCATTAATTGGGAATAAGCGTGGAGCGGTCGGTTGGGCCGCGCCGAAGCCGGCGTCCGCTGTCATGGCGGATGTCTTCTGAAAACCTCTGAAGCGGGCAAGCTTCGACAGGTCGGCCTTGGGCCGGCACAGTGATCCGAAATGGTTCACGACCACCGGACGGGGCTCCGGATACTCCCAGAACTTTATAAGGCGCATGAGGCGCAAATTACTGAAATAAAAAAGAATATCGTCGCGGTGCGAGGCGGACCGATTGAGGCCGCCTGTGCATTTCGGTGCCGGATTGTGAAAAATTGAAACTGCTTCGGAAAGTGTTTCTTTCCACAAGACAGACAGCTTCACGCAAGGCCCGCCGCATAGTCTCGAATGCAACGACTTAAACGAGGTCCCAGATGAGCATCTACGGAACGATGAAGACTGCCGTGTCGGGCATGAATGCCCAGGCGAACCGCCTGAGCACGGTCGGCGACAATATCGCCAACGTGAACACCACGGCCTACAAGAAGGTCTCGACAGCCTTCTCGTCTTTCGTTCTGCCGTCTTCGTCCGGCAGCTACAACTCCGGTGGCGTCAACACAACGATCATCAATTCCATCTCGCAGCAGGGCATGCTGACCTCGACGGCCTCGGACACCGATCTGGCAATCCAGGGAGAAGGCTTCTTCCCCGTTCAGGACGCCGGCGGCACCAACTACCTGACGCGCGTCGGTTCCTTCGCGCTCAACGAATATGGCAACCTCGTGAACGCCGCAGGCTTCATGGTCATGGGCGCGCCGCTCGGTGACTCGGTCAACACCTTCGATGACCTGACGCCGATCCAGATCAAGGCTTACGAGTTGACCGCCGTTCCTTCTACCACCGCAACGGCCAACTCAAACCTGAAGATGTCGGCAACGGCCGTTGCCGCGGCAGACCTTCCCTCGGCCAACGCGGCTACGGCGACCCCGACCTTCAAGACGTCGATGACCACCTTCGATGCTGGCGGCACGAAGATCCAGTACGACCTCTTCTATACCAAGACGGCGGCGAACACCTGGGAAGTGGCGGTCTATGACTCGGCTGGCGCCAGCGCCAGTTCCACGGGTTTCCCCTATGCCAGCGGCCCGGTCACGACCGCAACGCTCGCCTTCAACCCGACGACCTACGGCCTCAGCACCGTCAATGGCTCGAGCGATCTCTCCATCACAGTCAATGGCATCAAGGTCGACATGACGACCACGACGCAGCTCAACGCCGACAGCTTCTCCAAGGTTGCTGCCGATGGCAGCGCGCCGAGCTCGCTCGAGAAGATCACCATCGACAATGAAGGCATCGTCTACGCCGTTTATGAAAGCGGCACGCAGATGGCCATCGCTCAGATCCCGCTGGCGACGGTCATCAGCCCGGACAACCTGCGCATGGGCACCGGCAACGTTTACAGCGTCACCAGCACGTCGGGTGCCGCGGTCTTCGGTTTTGCCGGCGAACCCGGTTTCGGTGACATCGTCTCCGGCGCGCTCGAAAGCTCGAACGTCGATCTCGCCAGCGAATTGACGGAAATGATTGAAGCACAGCGCAGCTATACCGCAAACTCCAAGGTATTCCAGACCGGGGCAGACGTTATGGATGTCCTGATCAACCTGAAGAGATAATTTCAATACGTAAGGATTGACGGATGTCTCTCGCATCGACGCTTAACACTACAAAGAGTATCTTCAACAATACGTCTGCGCAAAGCGCCGTCGTTTCGACGAATATTCAAAATGCGAGTAACACCGACTACAACAGGCGGTCGGCCAACACCACTGTGAACATCTACAGCGGTGCGATGATCGTGAGCACGGAGAGGGCGCAGAACAGCGCCCTCCTCAAGCAGACGCTGAACGCAATCTCCAGTAATTCGGCGCAGCAGGAACTGCTTGCCGGCATGACATCGGTCAGTTCGCTTCTTGGCGGCGACACCTATTCCCTGTCGCCGTCCACCTATCTTGCGACGCTGCGCGACAAGCTCAAGACCTACGCGGAAACGCCCGGCGACATCACGCTTGCCCAGACGGTGGTTGCCGCAGCACAGGACGTTGCCACATCGCTTAACAATACGGCCGATGGCATTCAGCAGCTGCGCGGCGAAGCCGATGGGGAAATCGCGACCCAGGTGACGAAGCTCAACAAGCTTCTGAGCGACTTCGAGACGGCCAATAACGAGGTCATCAAGAAGACGGCGATGGGAGAGGATGCCAACAACGCCATCGACAAGCGCGAAGGGCTGGTGAAGCAGATCTCCGAGATTATCGGCGTCTCGACATATACCCGCGAAGGCAACGACATCGCGCTCTATACGAGTGACGGTACGACACTGTTCGAGACGGTGGCCCGCAAGATCAGCTTCACGCCCACCGCTGCGTTTGCCGCCGGCTCCACCAGCTCCAGCCTTTACATTGACGGCGTCAAGGTCGAAGCAGGTGCGGGCGCCAGCACCACTGCCAAGGGCAGCCTCCCGGCACTGCTGCAGCTTCGCGATGACGTCCTGCCCACGATGCAGGACCAGCTCGATGAAGTGGCCCGCGGCGCGATCTCCCTTTTTGCGGAGGACAGCGCCGGTACGCCGGTCGCCGGTCTGTTCACCACCAAGACGGGTGCTGCCGTTGCCTTCAACACGGCCAACATCATTCCCGGTCTTGCATCACAGATCACGGTTGCCAGCGCGGTCGTTTCCTCGCCTTTCAAGCTGCGGGATGGCAACATTTCCGGCACCAGCACCAACACAGGCAATTCCAGCGGTTACTCAGAACTGCTTCGCGACTATGTCGCGGCATTCGATACTCCGATGACGTTCGATGGCGACACCAAGCTCGGCACCAATGTCACGTTGCTGAACTTCTCGACGGAAGCGGTCGGCTGGACGGAGAACTTCCGCAGCAATGCGAGCACGGCAGGGGAAAGCACCTCGGCTCTCATGACGCGCGCCTCGGAAGCCTATTCCAATAACACCGGCGTGAATCTCGATGAGGAACTCATTCTGCTTCTCGACATCGAACAATCCTACAAGGCGGCCTCCAAGCTTCTCTCGACGATCGACGAGATGCTCAAGGCCCTGATGGCGGCTACGTAACCATGAAGACATCTTCGATCTCATCCCTCTCGATTACCAATGCAATCCAGCTCGTTGCCACGACGGCGCAGAAGGAAGTCGTGAAGCTGCAGAACGAGTCCGTGACCGGTACGTATTACGATGTCGGTCTGGAACTCGGCGCGAAAACGTCGCAAAGCCTGAATTTCAGCCGCGAAAGCGAACGTCTTAAGGCCATCACCAAGTCGAACGCGCTGGCCGAACAGCGGATGGACACGCTGCAGTTGACCATGAAGAACATGGCGGCGTCCTCGCAATCCATCCTCAACACGTTTACCGGCGTGACCGGTGCAAGCGACGGCACGTCGACCGCCGTCGCTGCCAGCAAGGCACTTGCCGAACTCGAAAACTTTGCCGGTATGGCAATGACGTCGGTCAACGGCGAATATGTTTTCTCCGGCATCAACACCGATGCCCAGCCGCTGCAGAACACGTTCGTCAGCGATGTGACGGCGGATTTTCAGACGAAGCTGAATGCCTTTCTCCAGGCCAACAGCCTGACCAATGACAATACGACGACCGGCACGCCGGACATGACGAAGATGAGCGGTACGGATGTCGACAATTTCGTCGCCAGCTACAAGGCTGGTTTCAACTGGTCGAGCTGGACGGATGCTTCCGACACGGTGATGTCGAGCCGCATCAGCACCACGGAAACGGTCAAGACCTCTACGTCCCTCAACGGTGACGGCTTCCAGGACTTCGTGCTTTCGGCCTTGATCGGGTCGCAGCTTGCCAAGAAAGACATGCAGACCGACGCGCTGGCGCGGGTGAAGCACCATGTGGTGGAAACGGCCGGTTCTTCGGTGACGGGCATCAACGCGGAGCGCAGCCAGCTCGGTCTGGCGCAGGCCCGCGTCGAAACCGCCAATGAAACGCTGCTGGCCCAGAAGACCATCATCGACACCCAGTTCAAAAACCTTGTCAGCGTCGATCAGTACGAGACCAAGACCCGTCTGGCGACCCTGATGACGCAGCTCGAAACCTCTTACACGATCACCGCAAAAATCCAGCAGCTCAGTCTCGTGAACTTTCTCTGAGACGTGAGTTTCTCCCGATGAATGGGGGAATGGCCGTAAACATGAAGGAAACATAGATGTTTCAGTTTTCTTACGCCGAAGTGATGGCAGATGACGTTGCCGACGCCAAAGAGCGGGAACGACAGGTTCTCGACCGGTCTGTCGATCTGCTTGTTGCAGCGCGCGACCGGGGTGGGTTTTCCAGGGAATCAATCGAAGCCCTGTTCTACACCCGCCGGGTCTGGCTTCGCTTCATCGAGGACCTGAAACAGCCGGACAATGCGTTGAGCGTCGAGTTACGCGCCAATCTGATCTCCATCGCTATCTGGATCATGAAGGAATGCGAGAGGATACGTCGGCGGGAATCGACGAACTACCAGGGAATTATTGACGTAACCACCATCATTAGGGATGGCTTGAAATGAAAAGTACGCTCCGCATCTCGCTGAAATCCGGCGAAAAGATCTTCATCAACGGCGCGGTTCTCCGTGTCGACCGCAAGGTGGCGCTGGAATTCCTGAATGATGTGACCTTCCTTTTGGAAAACCACGTTCTTCAGCCGGAAGATACGACGACGCCGCTGCGTCAGCTCTATTTCATCGCCCAGATGATGCTCATCAATCCGGAAGGCAAGGAACAGTCCATGACACTGTTCCGCAAGTCGATCATGATGCTGCTGACCTGCTTCAAGAACGAAGAGATCCTGGCAGAGCTGAAGCGTATCGACGCAATGGTTTCCTCGGGCCGTCCCTTTGACGCGCTGAAGGCCATTCGCTCGCTTTACCCGGCTGAAGAACGCGTCCTTTCCAACCAGGAAATCACGCCGGCGATCATCGAGGATATCCGCAGGGAGATTGCACCATGGCGGTAGATACCTCGAGTATCACGGGGGTAGCGGCCTACAAGACCGCGTCCACCAGTTCGACGGCCTCGAAGGCGTCCACATCGGACGCCAAGTCGGCCTCCGTCGACTATGACAGTTTCCTGAAGCTCCTCATCGCTCAGATGAAGAACCAGGATCCCACCGACCCGATGGACGCGTCCGAGCAGCTTTCGCAGCTTGCGACCTTCTCGCAGGTGGAGCAGTCGATCAAGGCGAACTCGCACCTTGAAGATCTGATCTCGCAGACCGCGATGAACAGTGCTGCGGCTTATATCGGCAAGACGGTGACGAGCCTCGACGGCGCGACATCCGGTGTTGTCGCATCCGTGAAGGTGACGTCCGATGGCGTTATTGCAACGACCACGGACGGTAAGAAAGTCACGCTGGGTGAGGGCGTCACCATTCGCGATACCGCGGCTGCGGCTCCGACGGATGTGACCAATATTATCGGCCAGACCCTGACCGACAAGGATGGCAAGGCCATCGGCACGGTCGCGGGTGTGACCGTCACCGACGAGGGCGCGTTCGCGACGACGGCGGAAGGCAAGTTCGTTGATCTCAGCACGGAAGTGACGATCAAGAGCACCATCCCGACGACCGGCGTCGACGGCACCTACTTCCTCGGCAAAACGCTGACGAGTGCGGATGGAACGGTCACGGGCAAGATCACTGCCGTGACGGCGACGGCATCCGGTGTTTACGGCCTGACGGCCGACGGCAAGGGAATTCTCATTGAGAAAGGCGTCACGTTGGGCAATGCTACGTCCTGATCAATCGCTGATTCGGAAGTAGCCAAGTCATGAACGAAGCCGACGCTCTCGATATCGTCCAGGCCGCCGTGTGGACCGTTCTGGTTGCATCAGGGCCGGCCGTTCTGGCCGCCATGGTGGTGGGCGTCTTCATCGCCTTCCTTCAGGCGCTGACCCAGATTCAGGAAATGACGCTGACCTTCGTTCCGAAGATCATCGCCGTGATGCTGGCGCTCGGGGTTTCGGCCCCTCTCATCGGCGGGCAGGTGTCCATTTTTACCAACATGGTCTTCTCCCGAATCCAGTCGGGTTTCTGAAAACCGCCGGGCAATCGCCGGCGGTTTTTCCGTTCGACCATCCTCGCACAAGTTTGAACCTTTAGCCCTGTTGTCGAATGGCGCGGAATGCGTCGCGAACGCTCATGACGAGACGGGGAAAAAATGGCGCAGACTGACGCGATCTCCATACCGAAAGCCGCTCCCAGCGGTCGGGACCTAGGCTTCGCAGCCGGCATCGTTCTTATTCTTTGCATTCTCTTCCTGCCCATACCGGTCTTCATGATCGATATGGGGCTGGCCTTCTCGATCGCCTTCTCGGTGCTGATCCTGATGGTTTCCCTGTGGATCCAGAAGCCGCTGGACTTCTCCTCCTTCCCGACAATCCTGCTGATTGCGACGATGATGCGCCTTGCGCTCAACATTGCGACGACACGTGTCATCCTGACACACGGCAATGAAGGGCACGATGCGGCCGGTGGTGTCATCGCCGGCTTTGCGTCGATAGTCATGTCCGGCGATTTCATGATCGGTCTGATCGTCTTCCTGATCCTGATCGTGGTGAACTTCATCGTCATCACCAAGGGTGCAACGCGTATCGCAGAAGTCGGCGCGCGCTTCACCCTCGACGCCATCCCCGGCAAGCAGATGTCGATTGATGCCGATCTGTCGGCGGGCATCATCGACGATAAGGAAGCTCAGCTTCGCCGGCGTGAGCTGGAGGAGGAAAGCTCCTTCTTTGGTGCGATGGACGGTGCGTCGAAATTTGTGCGCGGCGATGCCGTCGCCGGTCTTCTCATTACCACGATCAACATCATCGGCGGCATCCTGATCGGGGTGTTCCGTCACGGCATGGAAGTCAGTCAGGCCGCTGACGTTTTCGTCAAGCTTTCGGTCGGCGACGGTATCGTGTCGCAGGTTCCCGCCCTCATCGTTTCGCTCGCCGCCGGCCTGCTCGTATCGCGTGGTGGTACGAAAGGTTCGACCGACCAGGCTGTGGTCGGTCAGCTTTCCGGTTACCCGCGCGCGCTCTCCGTCGCGTCCGGTCTGATGGTGGTTCTGGCGCTCGTCCCCGGCCTGCCTTTCGTGCCGTTCACGATCCTCGGCGGTGTCATGGCCTTTGGCGCCTGGTTCATTCCCCGCCAGATCGAAAGCGAAAATCGTCTTCTGCGTGAAAGCGAGGAAAAGAAGGTCGTCCAGAACAAGGAAGCCGAGAAGGATTCGGTCAAGAGCGTGCTGCGTTCGACGGAAATCGAACTGGCGCTCGGCAAGCAGGTGTCCACCCGTCTTCTTGGCGCGCATCAGGAACTGGCCTTCCGTGTCGGCAAGATGCGCAAGAAGTTCGCGGCGCAATACGGCTTCGTGGTGCCCGAAATCAAGGTCACCGACGATATCGCCATCCCTGACAAGTCCTATCAGATCCGTATTCACGGCACGACGGTTGCGTCGAACCTGCTGCGTGTCGGTGAAGTGCTGGTCGTCACCGGCTCGGGTCGCAAGCCGTCGGTCCCGGGAGACGAAATCCGCGAACCCGCTTTCGGCATGCCGGCGGTTTCGGTCATGGAAAACTTCGTCGAAGACCTGAAGCGCGAGGGATTCCATCCGATCGACAACGTTTCGGTGGTGCTGACCCATGTCAGCGAGGTCATCCGCAACAACTTGCCGCAGCTTCTATCCTACAAGGACGTCAAGATCCTCATCGACCGGCTCGATCCGGAATACAAGAAGCTAGCGGACGAGATCTGCACATCGCATATGTCCTATTCAGGCCTTCAGGCGGTGCTGAAGCTGTTGCTGGCCGAACGCGTATCGATCCGCAACCTGCATCTCATCCTCGAAGCGGTGGCCGAACTTGCGCCGCATGTCCGCAAGACCGAGCAGATCGTCGAGCATGTGCGCGTGCGCATGGCCCAACAGCTTTGCGGCGATCTGGCCGACAATGGCACGCTCCGGGTTCTGCGCCTCGGTTCCAAATGGGACCTCGTCTTCCACCAGGCGCTCAAGCGCGACGCCAAGGGCGAGGTGGTGGAATTCGATATCGATCCGCGTCAACTCGAGGAGTTTTCGGAGCAGGCAAGCAAGGTTATCCGTGAATTCATGGATCGTGGCCTGCCATTTGTGCTTGTCACATCCCCCGAAACGCGCTCCTATGTCCGCATGATCGTCGAGCGTTTGTTCGCCACGCTTCCGGTGTTGTCGCATGTGGAACTCGCCAAGGGGATCGACATCAAGATACTTGGATCGATTTCATGATAACAGACCCGCAGGGATCGGTACTGGCGCTCTTTCTGCTCTTCTGCCGCATTGGTTCCTGTTTCATGATGCTGCCGGGCCTGTCCTCGGCGCGCGTCAGTCCGATGGTTCGCCTCTTCGTGTCACTGGCCGTGACGCTCGCCATGCTGCCGCTGATGTGGGACACGGTCTATCCGCGTGTCCGGTCATCCGATCCCGGTGCCATGGTGGTGCTGATTTTTTCGGAAAGCATGATCGGCATCATGTTCGGGCTCATCGCCCGCCTTTACGTGGTCGGTCTGCAATTTGCCGGTGCCGTGATTGGCTCCTCCCTGCAGATGACCACGCCGGGTGGCGTCGACATTCTGGAAGATACGTCGGAAAGCTCGTTGACATCCTTTCTCACCTTCTCCGGCTTGATGGTGCTGTTTTTGCTGGATTTCCACCAGGTCGTCATCAAGGCACTGGTCGATTCCTACGACGCCATGCCGCTTGGCCATTTCGTCACCGGCCAGAAGATGCTGATTACCCTCACCGACACGCTGGGACAGATATTCATGGTGATGCTGCGGCTTGCCAGCCCCTTCGTCATCTTCAGCATCATGTTCAACTTCGCCATCGGCCTCGTCAGCAAACTGGCGCCGGCTATTCCGATCTACTTCATCGCAACGCCATTCTCGTTGATGGCTGGCATTTTCCTCATGTATCTGGCCGTCGCGGCAATGCTTCGCCTTTATGCCGATGGCTTTGGGCCAATCTTCATCGGGCACTAGCGTAGGGAGCGTCGCGTGGCCAAGGACAAGAAATCCGACAAGCTGAAGCGCCTCGTCTCGGTGCAGCGCCATCTTGAAAAGGTCGCGGAAACCGAACTGGCCTCCACCGTGCGCCAGCGCCAGGAGGTCGGAAACTCGATGGGCGTGGTGATGGACGCTATCAGTTCGCTGAACGAGCTGCATCGTCCTTTTGCGCGCAATTATGCGGAACGTTTCTCGCGACTCATGTTCCGTGACCAGCAATTGGGCAACCTTCAGCGGACGCATGAGGCGCAGATGCTCAAGGAGCGGACCAAGGGCGATCGTCTGGAAGACCGCATGAAGGAGGCCCGCGGTCTTGAGGAGCGGGCCGAAGAGGATGAGGCGGTCTATGACCTGCTCGATATGACGATGGCGAATGTAACGCCAGCCTCCAGCAAGGTTCGCACTTCATAGTCCTTGCACAACCTGCATGACCGGGCCGAACGCCCTGCGGGATCGACAATAATCTGACTGTAAACATGACCCCGGCGCACCGTTCGGTTCGCTGAACCATGTCCTATGCAAGGAAAACGGGATGGCGATTTCTCCTCCGAGCGACCTCGTGCTTGATGTAGTCAAGGCAGCGGAACCGAGCGACATTCAGGCGGCGCGCGAGAAGCTGAGAACCCGCGCGGCGGGAACGGAAGCAACGCAGCTTGCGGCGTTGGGCACGGGCTTTGCGCAGGCTGTCGGCAGCTTCGACGGTCCGGCAACGAAGGCGGGTCTCGGCAATATCCAGCACGCGACGGTCAAGGGCATGGCAATCCCGGAGACCTACAAGAAGTTCGAGGCTTCCGTTCTGAACACCTTCATCCAGAACATGCTGCCAGCCGAGAGCGAGGACGTTTACGGCAAGGGGTCCGCCGGTGATTTCTGGAAAAGCATGATGGCGGAGCAGATGGCCAATGCCGTTTCCGAGCGCGGCGGTATCGGCATTGCCGAGCAGCTTTTCAATCAGCAGATTGAAAAGACACGGGCAGGCACGCCCAATGCCAAGACCGATGAGAACGATCGCAAGATGGTGCAGGGCACCATCATGGACTTCCAGCGTCGCACGCTCGGCGTCAGTGAAGATTTCAAATCCGCTGCTGAAAACACTTGAGAGTATCGGGCAGGGTCAAACGGCCCTGTGCACAGGATCGGATAAGGGCGGCGCATGACGGGCGCGTCGCCGAAAATGCAGAAAAAGGGCAGAACATATGGAAATCGTATCCGGGGATTATCGCATCAAAACCGTTCTCGGCCGACTTGAGGCGATAATCGACAACGAGAACCAGCGTATCGGCAAGGATCCAGAGTTTGATCTCAAGGTTTCCAACGCACACAAGAGCCGTTGCCTCTACGAACTGACGATGCTGTTCCGTGACACCGATCCGCAGGAACTGGCCAATACCTATATCGAGCAGATGCATGACCTGAAAAGCAAGCTTGCGCTCAATGCGCGGCGCGTCGAAGCCCATCTTCACGCCGTCCGCGCCGTCGCCGATCTCCTGAAAAACGCCGAACAGTCAGCCGATGGTGACGGCACTTACTCTCAGGAACAGTTCCGTTATAGCGAGATGTGATGCTGAAGCTCATTCTGACCGGCCTTTGGGTCTGCATCGTGACGCTGGGAGCCGTTTGGTTTTCGATCAGCCGGGCAACCGCACCGGCGGAACATGCGGAGACGACGCCCAAGGTTGAAACCGAACTGTTGAAGGGCGAGTCGATCTCCATTCCGATGATCGCCGATGGCGCCGTGCAGGGCTATTTCATCGGTCGCGTTTCCTTCATCGTTGACAAGGTCAAGATCAAGGAAAGCAAGATGCCGATGACGGAGCTGATGACAGACGAACTGTTCACGCTCCTCGTCGGCTCGCCGGTCGTGGACATGAAGAATCCCGCAGGCTTCAGCCTCGCGAACTTCAAGTCGAAGATCAAGGAAGACCTGAACGCCCGGTTCGGTGGCGATATCGTTTCCGATGTGCTCGTCGAGCAGCTCGACTATCTTTCCAAGGCCGATATCCGCGTCAATACGGACGCGCAGAAGCCGGTGCGCAAGGGCGTGCAGATTACCCCCGGCGAGGCGCTTCCCGAAAAGGCGCCGGCTGGCCATTGATGGCGCCAGCATTCAGTTCAAGAAAATCGGGAAAGGGGCAGGCGCAAGTCACCGCAGGGTGAGAGCATGCCCGAAGATTTCCCACGACATCCGTCGCAAGACGGGGTGCAGGCGCGTATCTCCCCGCCCGGAGTGCGCGTCTGCATCATTCTGAGACGGGCTCCGTCTCCCGAAAACCTGAAACCAATAGTTAGGTCGTATTTTAGCGACTGATTTAAGCCGGTTGTGACGGCGCTTGCGCTACATCCTTCTCCAGCCTTCGTATAAGGTCGCCATTCGAGCGGCAGAAGCAGGGAGCGGACATGAACGTCGCGGTCAACAATGTCGCGGTCAATTTCGGGATTCTGGCGTCGAAGCGGACGATCCTGGATGTGCCGGTTTGCGATCTCGATTGGGATAGCGCATTGGCGTTCTCGAACGATCTGGTCAATCTGACGAATGGTCAGACGATCATCGCCTTCCTCAACGCTCACAATGCGAACCTGATGCTGAAGTTCGAGGATTATCACGAATTGCTGCAAAGCCAGCTCGTGTTTCCGGACGGTTTCGGCGTCGATATCGCTTCGACGGTGCTGCATGGCGAGGCGTTCCCCGCCAACCTCAACGGTACGGATTTCATTCCGGCTCTGATGACCTATATGAAGGACGGCAAGCGGATCGGCCTTATCGGCGCCAAACCTGAGGTGCTGGACGCTGCGCGGCAGGAATTCCAGCGCCGCTGCCCGTGGCACACCTTTATCGCCGTCAGCGACGGCTATCTCGATGATGAAAAGAGCAAGCGTGTTATCGAGGAGATCGAGACGCTGAGCCTCGACGTACTGATCGTTTGCATGGGCACGCCGCGTCAGGAGCGCTGGGTTGCCCACTATATTCGTCCAGGCCATGCGCGCCTGGTCATGACCGGCGGTGCGTTGTTTGATTTCATCTCCGGCACGGTTCCGCGCGCCTCCGAAACGCTGCGCCGGTTGCGGCTGGAATGGGCTTTTCGTTTCTGGAACGAGCCTCGCCGCCTGGCAGGCCGCTATCTGGTTGGTATTCCGCAGTTCTTCTTCAACCTCATGCGTTTCCGGTTCAGGAAGAGGGCACTTCCGTCCTATCTGCAACGTGGAGCGACGGTGGAAGCGGGCGGGGGGCCGCAGGTTGGCCGGCTGCACACGGCTCCGACCCGCACGACGGTGGCCCGTTAACGAAATCTTTGCCGTAAAAATTTACTCTGGGTTCACCAAGACTGTCGGCTGTGTCCGACGGCAAATCCAGGCGGTAGAGTCATGCGGTATCCGGCGGAACAAGGCAGAATCGACAGACGTGCTGATGAGGGACGTTCATCGACCCGTGCACCGCGCGCCGCTTCGCTCCGTTTTGAACCCGCTAATAGTGATGTGCGCCATCGTCCGGTGCGCGGCCTTGCCTTTTCTTTGCTGTTTATTGGTGCGGCGGTGCTTGGTGGTGCCGCCCTGCCGTTCACCTTTGGCGAAATGTTTCCGCGCTCCTTTACGGCGACGGCCGTTCTCGGCGTGGACAAACATGAGGCCGTTGACGCCATCGCCTCGCGCATGAAAGCGGGCGACACGCTTGAGCAGATTGTCCAGAAGCTCGATCTGGCCCGCGAGCCCGCTTTGGCGGGTGCGGTTCCCGGCCCTCTGGCCGTTGCCACCGATCTTCTGGCGGGCACGGAACGCACGGCTGTCCGGCCCGCTATCGCCCTTCAACGCGCTTTGGCCAGCGTGCTGTCGCTCATGCCTGACCGTGCATCCGGGCAATTGTCGCTGGCCGTCACCACACCGGACGCCGCTCTCTCCGTCCGTATCGCCAATGCCTTCGCGAGGAACAGCGTTGAACAGGCCGCAGCACAGGCGATGGACGATTCCATTGGGTTGACTGCGGCCCGCAAGGCCGCAGAGGAAGCCGAACGTGCATTGAGCGATTTCACGGCCTCGCACGGCAGTTCCGCTCTTGATGAGGCTTCCGGTCACGCCGCCGAGATTGCTGCCAGCGACGCCGATATCACGGCGCGGGAGGCAGCCCTTGCAACGTTGAAAGGCGACAGTGCCCGCGTTGCTGGCCTGAAGATCACGGACTCGGTTTCCAGCCTCGCTGAACTTGGAATCGATGCGCCTGTCTTCGATGACACCCGCCAGAAATACATCAGCGCCAAACTCGAACTCGACCGTCTCGCAGCCGAACTTGGTCCCCGCCATCCGCGCCTGCTGGCTGCCCGCAGTGCTGCCGAAGACGCCCGCAACCGGTTGCAGGATGCCCTGCGCAAGCTGGATACGGTCTATAAGGACAGGGTGAAGGTTGCAGCCCGGGCGCTGGATGAGGCGAAGGCTGCCCGCGCCAGGCTGGACGCGGTCGCCACGGACGATCAGAACGGTCTTGAAACACGGGAGAGCCTGAAGCGTGAGGCCGAGCGCCTGCGCGCCGACTATCTCGACAAGGTCGATATCAGTACCGCCGCGCCTGCTCCACCCGCACCGGCTCGTCTCATTGCACCCGCGCGGCTTGAAAACGTCATTGCCAACGGTGCGTCACCGCTTTTCGTTTCCATCGCCGGTGCCGGCATCGGTCTCCTGCTCGCCTTCGCCTGGCTCTATCTCGCCGGTCGCGCTCACGCGCAGGAAGATGATCTGGACGAGGACGAGACTGAGGAAGACGCGCTCGAAGCAGGGCACCATCCGGACAGATACCGTCGCCGTGATGGCGAAGAGCGTTATGCAGCTTATACGGTTGACGACGACGATGTCTGGATGCCGCCGCCAGCCCACAACGATGACGAACCGCTGGCGGAGCGTTTGCGTGCCGTTTTGCGGCGAAGCGCGGAAATGGATCAACGCGAGGCGATGCGTGCGGCAGGAGCGGACCGTCAGGCCGAGCTTGAGGAAATACGTCTGCGCATGGCCTCGCTTCGCAGCCGCGTCGAAGCCTACAATGCGCGGCGTTCCTCCGGGCGCCACTAAGACCTTGCATTTCGCCTGATTTCGGACCATAGGCGCTGTATCAGAGGGGTTCTGAAGCCCCCGCCAGCAGGAGAAACGCCCATGGCAACGGTCATCGACGGCAAGACTATTTCGGCTTCAGTCATCAAGGCGGTAACCGCTGCTTCGGCAGCGCTGGAGCAGGATACCGGCGTCAAGCCGGGCCTCGCCGTCATCATTGTCGGCGACGATCCGGCCAGCCATGCCTATGTCGGCGCCAAGGGCCGCATGGCCAAACAGTGCGGATTCAATTCGGTACAGCACACGCTGCCCGAAGCGACCACGCAGGAAGAACTTCTGAAACTGGTGGCCGAACTGAATGCCGACGCCTCGATCCATGGCGTGCTCGTCCAGCTTCCCCTGCCGAAGCACTTCGACAGCGAAGCCGTTATCCAGTCGATCCTGCCGGAAAAGGATGTGGACGGTCTCCACGTCGTCAATGCCGGCAAGCTGGCGACCGGCGATCTCAAAACCGGTCTTTTGTCCTGCACGCCTGCAGGCTCCATGCTTCTGGTGCGCACCATCCACGGTGCCGATCTCTCAGGGCTGAACGCGGTCGTCATCGGTCGTTCGAACCTCTTCGGCAAGCCGATGGGCCAGCTTCTGCTCAACGCCAATGCCACGGTGACCATGGCGCATTCGCGCACGAAGGACCTCGCCGGTATTTGCCGCACGGCCGATATTCTGGTGGCCGCCGTTGGCCGCCCGGAAATGGTCAAGGCGGACTGGGTTAAGCCCGGTGCGACCGTGATCGATGTCGGCATCAACCGCGTTCCCGCGCCTGAAAAGGGCGAGGGCAAGACCAAGCTGGTGGGCGATGTGGCCTATGGTGAAGCCGCTGCCGTTGCCGGTGCCATCACCCCGGTTCCCGGCGGTGTCGGTCCGATGACGATTGCCATGCTGATGGCCAATACGGTCATTGCGGCTGCCATGACGCTCGGTCGTCCGCGCCCTAAGTTTTGATGAACTGTTAAGCGCGACCTGTATAAACTCCCCGAAAAGCAGAAGGGGAGCGCATGGTCGCGCGGCGACAATTCCTGAAATTAGGTCTTGGGGCGGGTGTGGCTGCCGCATTGCCGGTCGTGTCCGCCAATGGTACGGATCGGCCACCGGTCGATGTCACGTTCCTGGTCATCAACGATGTTCATGCCTGCCGGATTGGCGATGGGCTCGGTCCCCACTGTCTCGATCAGGGCAAGACGGACGAAAACCTTCTCCGGCACATAAGGGCGCTGAACGGCATCACCGAGCGGAAATGGCCCGCCGAAATCGCCGGCAAGCCGAGTGGGTTGAGCGCGGCAGGACAACCGGTCAGTCGTCCGGCTGGCGTTGTCGTCTGCGGCGATGTCACGGATTACGGCGGCGGACAGGCACCCGATTTCCGCATCGGTCCACAGCTCCTGCAATTTACAAGCCGCTATCAGGAAGGCAGCGGCCCTGAACGGATTCACTATCCCGTCTATGTCGGACTTGGAAACCACGACCTCGACATGGATGCCAAGCCCCCGAGGGTCGATCTCTACCGCGACCAGCTTCGCGACTATGTGCAGGTGAACCACAAGCCGAGCGCCTTCTTCAAGGCGCCGGTGCCGGTCGATAACTACGATTCCGCTTCCGACAGCTACTCCTGGAACTGGGGAGGGTTGCATCTCGTGCAGGCGCATCGCTATGTCGGTGACACCGAAAAGCACATGCCAAGCAATATCGACTGGCTGAAGCGCGATCTTCAGGCCTATGCCGCCGATGGTCGCCCGGTCATCATCTTCCAGCATTACGGCTGGGACCCGTTCTCGACCGAACGCTGGGACCCTGTTCGCAAGACCTTTGCCCCGGATGGCACCGGCCAGCCGCACTGGTGGAGCGAAGCGAGCCGCGAGGCGTTGCTTTCACTTCTCTCGGGCTACAACGTTATCGGCCTGTTCCACGGCCATGAACATGACATGCCCATGGCCTACAGGGTGGGTGCGCTCGATATCTTCAAGGCGAAAGCGGCCTATCTCGGCGGCTTCTGCCTCGTGCGCGTGACCAGCACGGCCATGGATGTGGCCATTGGCGAGGCCGCGGGCGACGCGGGCGAGGTGACCTTCACCAATGCCTTTTCGAAGGTACTCGGGGTCTGAAAAAGTGAGCGGCCCCGAAGGGCCGCTCGTCGCAAGGTCACGGTCTTGGGAGGAGGTTCATGACTTGCGATAGCTGTGGCCATCCGCATCGAAGAGATGCAGCTTGGCGGCGTCGGCAGTAAAGGCGAGCGTATGCCCCTTCACTTCGCGCACGATGCCGGGCAGCTTGACGACGACCGGTTCGTCACCCGCCAGTTCTTCCAGATGCAACAGCGTTACCTCGCCGAGCGCCTCGACAATGCCAACGGTGCCTGAGAAGAGGGGTGCTTCCGTCGCCGTCGCGATCCTCAGATCTTCGGGGCGAACGCCGAACCAGGCTTTCCTGCCAATGTGATCGCTCGGCGTGGCAACATCGATCACCACTTCGCGCGCGCCGTTTGATGAACCGAGCGAGATCGTCGTGGTGCGACCGGCTTCGGCGATCGTGACAGGCACGATGTTCATGGCCGGCGAGCCGATGAATTTCGCCACGAACAGGTTGGCCGGACGCTCGTAAAGTTCGAGCGGCGCCCCCACCTGTTCGATGTGGCCGGCGGACAGCACGACGATGCGGTCTGCGAGCGTCATGGCTTCCACCTGATCGTGCGTCACATAGATCATTGTTGTGTCAGGCATGGATTCGTTGAGCTTGGCGATCTCCAGCCGGGTTGCGACGCGCAGCGCCGCATCGAGGTTCGAAAGCGGCTCATCGAACAGGAAGACCTTCGGATTGCGGCAGATGGCGCGACCGATGGCGACGCGCTGGCGCTGACCGCCCGAAAGCGCCTTGGGCAGGCGTTCCAGATAGGCGGACAGTTGCAGCTTCTCGGCGGCGGCACGCACGCGACGGTCAATCTCGGCCTTGTCCTCGCCGGCAATGCGCATGCCGAAAGCCATGTTGTCGTACACGGTCATATGCGGATAGAGCGCGTAGGACTGGAACACCATGGCGATGCCGCGCTTGGACGGCGGCACCTCGTTGACACGCTCGCCCTCGATCTGCATTTCGCCGGAGGTAATGTCCTCCAGCCCGGCAATCATGCGCAAAAGCGTGGACTTGCCGCAGCCTGACGGCCCGACGAAGACGATGAACTCGCCCTTTTCGATCTGAAGATCGATACCGTGCAACACCTTCACGGGTCCGTAGGATTTGCGGATATCCTTCAATACCAGCCCGGTCATGTCATCCTCCCTCTCTTTTTCTCACACATGCCGGGCGATGAAACCGCCCCAGGCCGGAAGTTCGACGATGCCGCCTTCCAGATTGCCGGCCAGACCATGACCGGACAGAACGCTCCAGTCGCCGGGCGGCAGGGCGGTGCGTTCCATCGCCTCGCCCATGTTGAACAGGCACAGGAGCTTGTCCTCGCCATGGGTGCGCGTAAAGGCGAGAATATTGCCGGTTACGGGCAGGAAGCGGATTTCGCCCTTGATGAGCGCCGGCTGCGTTTTGCGGAAGGCGAGGAAGGTGCGGTAATGCTCCATCACCGAGCCCTGCGCACCCTTCTGTCGGTCGACCGCGCGGGAAAGATGCTCGGTTGGCACCGGCAGCCAGGTCTTTTGAGCGGTCGAAAAACCGCCATTCGGGTGGTTGCCTTCCCACACCATCGGCGTGCGGCAGCCGTCACGGCCCTTGAACTCCGGCCAGAACTCGATGCCGTAGGGGTCCTGAAGGTCTTCGAAGGCGATCTCGGCTTCCGGCAGGGCCAGTTCTTCACCCTCATAGATGCAGACCGAACCGCGCAGGCTCATCAGTGTCGAGGCATAGAGCTTGGCAAAGGCATCCTTGTCCTCGATACCGGCACCCCAGCGCGAGACATGACGCACGACGTCGTGGTTCGAAAATGCCCAGCAGGCCCAGCCTTCCGGTGCGGCAGCGGCAAAGGCGTGCAGCACTTCGGCTACCGTCACCGGCGTCGGGCGTTCCGGCGCCAGGAATTCGAAGGCATAGCACATATGCATCTTGTCGCCGCCGGAGGTGTACTCGCCGACGATTTCCAGACCGCGCTGGCTGTCGCCCACTTCGCCTACGGCGGCAATGGCCGGGAATTCATCGAGCACGGCGCGGAAGCGCTTCAGAAACGCGAGGTTCTCCGGCTGGTTCTTGTCGTAGAGGTGTTCCTGGAAGTTATAGGGGTTCACGGCCGGGGCCGTGTTGGCATTGCGCCGCTCCGGTGCCAGCGCCGGGTTGTCGCGCAGCTTGCGGTCGTGGAAGTAGAAGTTGATCGTGTCGAGACGGAAACCGTCCACGCCGCGCTTCAGCCAGAAGCGCGTGGCGTCCAGCACCGCGTCCTGAACCTCGGGATTATGCAGGTTGAGGTCCGGCTGGGTCGTCAGGAAGTTGTGCAGGAAATACTGCATGCGACCGGGGTGCCATTGCCAGGCCGAGCCACCGAAAATGGACAGCCAGTTGTTGGGGGGCGTGCCATCCGGCTTCGGATCGGACCAGACATACCAGTCCGCCTTGGCATTGTCGCGGCTGGACTGGCTTTCCTTGAACCACGGGTGATCGCTGGAGGTGTGCGAGATGACGAGATCGATCATCACCCGGATGCCGAGCCGGTGGGCCTCGGCAATCAGCGCATCGAAATCGCCAAGCGTGCCGAAGATCGGATCGACATCGCAGTAATCGGAAACGTCATAACCGAAGTCGCGCATGGGCGAGGTGAAGAAGGGCGATATCCAGATGGCGTCGGCGCCCAGTTCCGCAACGTGGGAGAGGCGGGACGTAATGCCCTTGAGATCGCCGATGCCATCACCGTTCGAGTCCTGAAAGGAACGCGGATAGATCTGGTAGATCACCGCGCCGCGCCACCAGTCCTTGTCGGCCGTCAGAATGGAAGTGGTCATGAAGCTTTTCCTATATGCGAATGATCAACCGCCCTTCACCGAACCTGCCAGCAGGCCGCGCACGAGATAGCGCTGCAGGGCGAAGAAGACGAAGAGTGGAACGAGGATGGTGATGAAGGCGGAAGCGGTGAGGATTTCCCAGTTGCCGCCGCGCGAGCCGAGCAGCGCGTTCAACGCGCCCGTCAACACGAGTTGATCCTTGGCGGTGCCGAGGAAGACCATGGCGATCAGAAGGTCGTTCCACACCCAGAGGAACTGGAAGATGGCGAAGGAAGCGAGCGCCGGGAAAGACAGGGGCAGCACGATCTTCATGAAGATCTCGAAATCCGATGCGCCATCGACGCGGGCGGATTCGATGATTTCCTTGGGCAGGCCGGCAATGTAGTTGCGCAGCAGGTAGATGGCGAGCGGCATGCCGAAGGCGGTGTGCGCCAGCCAGATGCCGGCATAGGTCTTGGACGGTACGCCGAAGAACATGCCGATCTGGTTATACATCTTCAGCAGCGGAATGAGCGACATCTGCAACGGCACGACGATGAGGCCGACCACGACCGCAATCAGGATGGCGCGTCCCGGAAACTCCATCCACGCCAGCGCATAGGCGGCAAAGGCGGCAATCAGGATCGGAATGATCGTGGCGGGGATCGTCACTGTCAGCGAATTGATGAACGCCTTGCCGATGCCCTCGGCATTCACCACCGTGCGGTAGTTGTCGAGCGTGAAGGCGGGTGGCGTCATCACTGTGAGATAGACGCGCTTGCCACGGTCACCCTCGAAACTGGTCGCCTTGCGGTACTCGTAGGTACCATCACCAAGAATCTTCAGCGTCTCGCCATTGCCGATATCGACAGCTTCGCCGGCAGGATAGGCATTCGGTTCCTGAACGCGCGTGCCGAAGCCTGTCACGGTCTTGCCACCGTCAAACAGCGAGCCGGTAATGATGAAGCCGGTGCCGTCCTGCCTCTGGGCAGACGCATCGCCAAGACGCACGGCCTCCGTCTGGGCTGAACCGGAAAAGGCGGTCCACCAGCCGGAAACGGTGATCTGGTCCTTGTCGCGCAACGAACTGACGAGAATGCCGAGTGTTGGCAGAAGCCAGAGGATGGCGATGACGAGAACGGCGGTGTGGACGAAAAGGCGAGGGAAGCCGGTGCGGCGGATGGATTGGGCGATGTTCATCTCAATGGCCTCCGTTTTCCCGGTTTGCCTGGCGAATGTTCCAGACCATGATCGGCGTCACGGCGGCCATGATGACAAGCGCGATCACCGCCGCGCGGCCGCTATCGCCGCCGCCACGGAACATCCAGTCGAACATCAGGTTAGCCAGAACCATCGTGTCCCACTGGCCGTTGGTCATGGTCAGCACGATGTCGAACACCTTGAGAACGAGAATGGTGATGGTGGTCCACACCACGGCAATCGTACCCCAGATTTGCGGCACCATGATCTTCCAGAAGATCTGCCAGCCATTGGCGCCGTCGATGACGGCGGCCTCGATGGTTTCTTCGGGGATGCCGCGCAGCGCGGCGGAAAGAATGACCATGGCAAAGCCGGTCTGGATCCAGATGAGGATCACCATCAGGGCGAAATTGTTCCAGAAGGGCAGGGCGATCCACACCTGCGGATCGCCGCCGAAAAAAGTCACGACGGCGTTGAGAAGGCCGATCTGGGTGCCCGTGCCGCGATATTCATAGATGAACTTCCAGATGACCGATGCGCCGACGAAGGAGATCGCCATGGGCATGAAGACGATCGACTTGGCAATGTTACCCCACCAGATGCGGTCGGTCAAAACCGCGATCACAAGGCCGAGAAAGGTGCAGGCGGCGGGCACGACGGCAAGCCAAAGCACGTTGTTGAAGATCGACTGGCGGAATTCGCGGTCGAACAGCGCCCAGCGGTAATTGTCGAGCCCGACAAAACTGGTGCCGGCGCGGTCATAGAAAGAAAGGATGAGCGTGGCGATGACCGGATAGACGAGATAGACGGCCAGAAGCAGTAGCGCCGGGCCGAGAAACAGCCAGGGCCGGATGACCGCGCGCCGGTTGAGATTGCGCGAGGCCGTCATGATATCACGACCGCCTACCGGCAGCGCCATGTTGAGCACCCTGTCGGAGAGCCAGTAATAGGCCGCGCAGGCAAACACGCCTGCAATCATGATGCCGACGGCGGAAACGATCTGTCCTGTCATGTTCCTCCCCCTTGGAATGAGGAGGGACGTGGGTGAACCACGTCCCTCCGGGCCGTTTCCGGTGTTTACTTCAGACCGTCCCATGCCTTCTGGATGTCGGTGGCGACGGCGTCGCCCGACTTGCCGCCCACATAGTCCACCATTCCGGTCCAGAAGGCCCCGGCGCCGATCTTGCCCGGCATCAGGTCGGAACCGTCGAAGCGGAACGAGGTCGCCGTCGTCAGGATTTCGCCTTCGCGGCGCATCGTGTCGTTGGCATAGGCTTCCGGCTTGGCTGCCTTGTAGGGCGTCAGGAAGCTCGACTGGGCCATCCACACCTCATGCGCGATAGGCGTCTTGAGGAACTCCAGGAAGGCGCGGGCCGGCTTGGTGTCCTTGGTCAGCGACACCAGTGTGCCAGCACCGAGAACCGGCTTGCCGAGTTCGGGCTTGGAGGCATAGGTCGGCAGATAGAAGAAGTCGGCATCCGTGCCAAGTTTCGTGCCTTCCGGGAAGAAGGATGGTACGAAGGAAGCCTGACGGTGCAGGTAGCACTTCGGCGGAATGCCAAAGAGGCCTTTCGGGCTGTCGCGGAAATCGGTGGAGGCCACGGCTGCCACACCGCCATCGACATATTTGCCGTTCTTGGCGAACTTGCCGAATTCCTCAATGGCCGCCACGACCTTGGGGTCGTTGAACTTGATCTCGTTCGAAACCCACTTGTCATAGGTTTCCGGCGTGTCGAGGCGCAGCATCAGGTCTTCCACCCAGTCGGTGGCCGGCCAGCCGGTTGCACCACCGGAACCCAGACCGATGCACCAGGGCGTGCCGCCGTCCTTGACGATCTGGTCGGAGAGCTTGAACAGGTCCTCCATCGTCTCGGGAACCTTGTACCCGGCTTCCTCGAAGTTTTCCGGCACGTACCAGACCATCGACTTCAGGTCGGCCTTGTAGGGGAAGGCAAAATAGGCACTCGCGCCGTCCTTGCCCTTGTAGGTGCCGTAACCCACCCAGCTTTCGCCGGCGCCATAATTGTCCTTCACCCACTTGGCGGTTTCATCGCCGAGCGGCACAAGGAAACCCTTGGCGGCAAGGTCGGCATAAAGGCCGGGCTGCGGCAGAATGGCGATGTCGGGCGGCGAACCGGCCTGCGTATCGATGACGATTTGCTGCTCGTAATTTTCAGAGGATGCATACTTCACGTTGATGCCGGTCGCATCCGCGAAATAGGCGAGAACAGATTGGAACAAGACTTCGTCATCGCCGCGCCAGGGGCCGAATATGTTCAGCGTCTGGCCCTTGAGATCGCCATGCGCCTTCTTGAAATCCTCGTAGCTCGCCCAGTTCAGGCGCTTGTCTTCACCCGGCTTGAATTTCAATTCGGCCGCAGATGCCGTCGTGGCGAGAAGCGCAAGTGCTGCGACGCCCGCATAAAGGTAAATCTTCATATGAGTGACCTCCCAGTCATTTTCGTACTGTAACGTTACCGTAATTCAGTTTTTGCGCAGTGTCTCCATCTCAAAGCGCTTTGAAATATTTATTCACATTCCTGTAGCATGGAAGTCAAGCCTTTTCGGGAAAGGCTTGCCGGTCTTCTCGCCCTCCGATGGGCTATGCTTGTTGCGTATTGTGAAGATTGGGCAGGATGATAGATAAATCCAGTCTGTGACAGTGCTTTGGCGCGCTGAGTCGCAAGACGGCTGCAAGTTCGTGCGGGGGGAGAAAACAGATATGAATCTGAAGCAGTTGTCGGAAATGCTCGGCCTGTCGCAAACAACCGTCAGTCGTGCCCTGAACGGTTTTCCGGAAGTGAGCGAGATTACCCGTCGGCGGGTTCTGGAAGCTGCGGAAAAGACGGGCTATCGGCCCAACAAGGCCGCCCAGCGTCTGGCGACGGGCCGTGCCCGTTCGCTTGGCCTCGTCATGCCCACCTCGCCGGATCACCATTTCGATGTTCACTTCGGCGAATTCGTCAGCGGCGTCGGGGAAATCTCGTTGAAGCACGATTTCCATTTCGTCATCATGCCCGCAGATCCGCGCGACGAGGAAAAGGCGATCCGGCGGCTCGCCTCCTCCGGCAGCGTCGATGGGTTTTATGTCGGCTATCTGCGCGCCAACGATCCACGCATTGCCATGGCCCGGTCGCTGGGTCTGCCCTTCATTGCCCATGGTCGCTCGCTTGGCCTGCCGCTCGACTATCCGCTGCTCGACATCGACAACGAGGCCGTGTTCCGTGATGCCGTCGATCACATGCTCTCGCTCGGACACCGCCGCTTCGGCCTGATCAACGGTCCGGAGGAATATGACTTCGCTCTGCGCCGTCACAAGGGGGCAGGGGACCGTCTGGCAGAGGCGGGCATTGTGCTTGATCCTGCCGCCTGCCTTGCCGTTCCGATGACCGACAGTGAGGGCTATCAGGCCATGAGCGCGCTGCTCGACCGGCCGGATCGTCCGACCGCCGTCCTTTGTTCCTCCACCACTCAGGCGCTGGGTGCGGTGCGGGCGATCAATGCGCGGGGCCTCAAGCTCGGACGCGATATTTCGCTGACCACCCACGATGACGACCTGCCGCTTCTCAAGCCCGAGAATTTCTCGATCCCGCTCACCACGACGCGTTCATCGCTGCGCGCGGCGGGCATTCGCATTGCCGAACGCCTGATTGGGGTCATCGAGGGCGACAGGCATTTCCCCGATCAGGAAATCTGGCGGGCCGAACTCATCGTGCGGGCCTCGACCGGACCTGCTCCGAATTGATACAAGTCTATTAAGGCTACCGCCAAACCGTCTGTTAAAAGCTCGAATGTTATCGTCCCCGCGAATGAAACGGGGATCAAGTAATGCGTAACGTAGGAGTGGCCGGCGGTCCGTCATACCTGAGCAAGGAAGAGTCTTTCATGTATGACCGCGAAGCGCGGTTTCCCATGCAGGACACCTGTAATGCTGCCCGAATTGAATATACTGAAAAGGGCGTCATGCACATGGCGGCCCGTCGCTGCGATATCGTCCGCATCTCCCAAAGCGCGGCGATCCTGAGCCTGCTGACCCAATACCATGTGCCGCGCCAGTTCTATCTCGATTTACCGGATGCCCGCATCAAGAAGATCGGCTGCGTCCTGATGAAGACCATGCCCAAAAATCTGATCGAGGTGCGTTTCCTGCGGCAATTGACCGAGAAGGAGATGAACCGCGTCTTCGTCTACAGCACCCATCCCGCCCATCGAAATCACGTTCTCGACGTCCGCGCCTGGTAGGGGTTGCAAAGCAGATACAGAAAAGCCGCCGGATTGGATCCGGCGGCTTTTCTCTTATGTGTCGTGCAGGCAATTTTAGTTGAAGAACACGCTCGCGCCCTGATCGGCCGGGCCGGCGATGCGGCGGAAGGAGGCGAAGAGTTCGCGCCCAAGGCCGAATTCGTTAGCCGAAAGATCGGCCTTCACAAGTTCGCGCCCGGCAAAATCGCTCGCCTCCACCAGCACCTCCAGCGTGCCCGCCACGGCGTCGAGGCGGATGATATCGCCATCGCGGATCTTGGCGATGGCGCCGCCATCCACCGCTTCCGGCGTGACGTGGATCGCTGCCGGAACCTTGCCGGAGGCGCCGGACATGCGTCCATCCGTGACAAGTGCCACCTTGAAGCCGCGATCCTGTAGCACGCCGAGCGGCGGCGTCAGCTTGTGCAGTTCCGGCATGCCGTTGGCCTTGGGCCCCTGGAAGCGCACGACGGCGATGAAATCCTTTTCCAGCTTGCCGGCCTTGAAGGCCTCCTGAATTTCGTGCTGGTCGTGGAAGACGATGGCCGGGGCCTCGATGATATGACGTTCGGCTTTCACGGCGGAAATCTTGATGACGGCGCTGCCGAGGTTGCCGGTCAGCATCTTGAGGCCGCCATTGGCCTGGAAGGGGGCTTCGATCGGGGCCAGGACCTTGGGATCGGCGCTCTTTTCCGGGATCGGCTCGCGCTTCACGGTACCGTTTTCGCCAAGCTTAACGTCGATGGCATAGGCTTCCATGCCATGGCCGAAAACTGTGCGCACATCATCGTGCAGCAGGCCGTTCTTGAGGAGCTGGGCAATGAGGAAGCCCATGCCGCCTGCCGCATGGAAGTGGTTCACATCGGCAAGCCCGTTGGGATAGACGCGGGCCAGCAGGGGGATGACATCTGAAAGCTCGGAAATATCCTCCCAGGTCAGCTTGATGCCGGCGGCGCGCGCCATGGCCAGCAGGTGCAGTGTGTGGTTGGTGGAGCCGCCCGTGGCGTGCAGGCCGATGACGCCGTTGACGATGGAACGCTCGTCGATCATCTCACCGGCGGGCGTGAACTCGTTGCCGAGCGCGGTGATCGCCAGCGCGCGCTTCGCCGCTTCCTTCGTCAGCGCGTCGCGCAGCGGCGTGCCGGGATTGATGAAGGAAGCGCCGGGCAGGTGGAAGCCCATGATTTCCATCAGCATCTGGTTGGAATTGGCGGTGCCGTAGAAAGTGCAGGTACCCGGCCCGTGATAGGATTTCGATTCCGCTTCCAGAAGCTCGGCGCGGCCCACCTTGCCCTCGGCATAAAGCTGGCGGATGCGACCCTTCTCGTCATTGGGCAGGCCGGACGTCATCGGTCCCGCCGGAATGAAGATTGCCGGCAGGTGCCCGAAGGTCAGGGCGGCAATGGTCAGGCCCGGCACGATCTTGTCGCAAACGCCGAGATAGACGGTCGAATCGAACATGTTGTGGGTCAGGCCGATGGCGGCGGCCATGGCGATGAGATCGCGCGAGAACAGCGACATTTCCATGCCCGGCTGGCCCTGCGTCACGCCATCGCACATGGCGGGAACGCCGCCCGCCACCTGCGCCACGCCGCCCGCTTCTTCCGCCGCCTGACGGATCAGCGCCGGATAGGTTTCGAACGGCTGGTGGGCGGAAAGCATGTCGTTATAGGAGGTGATAATGCCGAGATTGGGCACGGTATCGCCGGCCAGCGCCTCTTTCCCGGCGGGGGAACAGACGGCAAAACCATGCGCCAGGTTGGCGCAGCCGAGAACCGAGCGCTGCACGCGCTTGCCGGCGGCCGAGCGAACACGGTCGATATACACTTCACGGGTCGGCTTGGAGCGCTCAACGATGCGTTTGGTAATGGCCAGGATGCGGTTATCGGCGGTCATGACGGCGTCCTTTTTGAAAGGCACAGGCCGAACGGGCGGGGAGAAGCCCTTCCGGCGCGGTGCACGGTCGTTTCATCGGTTCGGGTCAGGCGCGTTACGGCGCCCAGAAAATTGTCAGCGGCGTTTGCGCCCGGCGCAATGCGGCGCGGATCGGCATGCCTTCCTCGGAGCCATCGCCAAGCGCTGCGTCCAGCACCTGCTTTTTCTCCTCGCCTTCGATATGCAGGGCCAGAAGCCGTGCATCGCGCAGCGCGCTGAAGGTAAAGGTCAGTCGGGGTTCACCCGCGCCCTGTGCCCGCATCGTCATGACGCCACGGGTGGAGGCGGCGTCCAGCGCTTCCGCAAGATTGTCGCCGCCGGGGAAGAAGGAGGCCGTGTGGCCGTCCGTTCCCATGCCGAGGATGACGACGTCAAAGGGCTCGTCGATGCCGCAGGTTTCCTGGCTGGCAACCGTCGCGGCTTCTTCCGCCGTCTTGTCAGCATGGAAGAGCGGAACGAATTTCGCGCTTGCCGCCTTGTCTTTCAGAAGATGCGTTGCCACGAGCTGATGGTTGGAACGGTCGCTGTCCGGCGGCACGAAGCGCTCGTCCACCAGCGTCACCGTAATCCTCTCCCACGGCAGGTCGCGCTTCGACAGCACATCGAAGAAGAGCTTCGGCGTGGAGCCGCCCGACACGGCAAGGCTTGCCTCGCCGCGCGTGGCCACGGCCTCGCTCAGGGTTTGACCCACGGCGTCGGCCAGCCCTTCCGCCAGCGCCAGCCGTGTTTGATAGCTATTCATGTGCGCCATTTCGGTTCCTCCCGGCATGGGCATCAATCGACTTCGTGCCAGGTGCGGCCGTCGCGTTCGATGAGAGCGATGGAGCCGCTCGGGCCCCAGGTGCCCGAAGTGTAGCCCTGCGCCACCTGTCCCGTCTCTTCCCAGCCCTTCAGAATGGGATCGACCCACTGCCACGCAGCTTCCACTTCGTCGCGACGCATGAACAGCGTCTGGTTGGCGCGTACCATGTCCATCAGCAGGCGTTCATAGGCATCGGGATTACGCACGTCGAAGGCCTGCGCAAAGCTCATGTCGAGCGAGATGTGCTTGAAGCGCATGCCGCCCGGACCCGGCTCCTTGATCATCAGCCATTGCTTGACGCCTTCATCCGGCTGCAGGCGGATGACCAGCGTGTTGGCCTCGATGCGACCTGTGGAATCGGTGAAAATCGAATGCGGGATGGGCTTGAACTGCACGACGATTTCCGACATGCGCGTCGCCAGCCGCTTGCCGGTGCGGATGTAGAAGGGAACGCCAGCCCAGCGCCAGTTGCCGATTTCGGCCTTGATGGCGACGAACGTTTCGTTGTTGGAAACGCCGCCTTCCAGCTCGTCCAGATAGCCCTTCACCGGGCCGCCGGCGGATGCGCCGGCACGGTACTGGCCGCGCACCGTCAGCTTTTCGGCATTGGCGGCGGTGATCGGTTTCAGGGCGCGCAGAACCTTCAGCTTTTCATCGCGCACGGCTTCCGAATCCATCGAGGCGGGCGGTTCCATCGCCACCAGACAAAGAAGCTGCAGAATGTGGTTCTGCACCATGTCACGCAGCGCGCCTGCCTTGTCGTAGTAACCAGCCCGGCCTTCGAGGCCGACGGATTCAGCCACGGTGATCTGTACATGGTCGATATGGGCCGAGTTCCACAGCGGTTCGTACAGCGCGTTGGCAAAGCGCAGCACCATCAGGTTCTGCACCGTCTCCTTCCCGAGATAGTGGTCGATGCGGTAAATTTGTTCTTCCTTGAACACCTTGCCGATCGTGTCGTTGAGTTCGAGCGCCGAGGCGAGGTTGCGGCCGATCGGCTTTTCGACAACGATGCGCGTTTGTTTGGTGATCAGCTTAAAGTCGCGGATACGTTCGGAAATGTCGCCGAAGATGGCCGGTGCGACGGCGAGGTAAAATGCGCGGATGCGGTCCTTGCCCTCTTCCAGCAGCGCCTTCAGGTCAGCCCAGCCTTCGGTCGATTTGGCGTCGACCTGAACGTAGAACAGCCGGGCGCAGAATTTTGCTACCTGTGCCTCGTCATATTCGCCCTGCTTGAGGTGCTCCTTCAGCGCATTCTGGGCGAAGGTGCGGTATTCGTCATGCGTCATTGCCGAGCGCGAAGCGCCGATGATGCGGGTCGGTTCGGTGAACTGGTCGGCAAGCTGGCGGTGATAGAGGGCTGGCAGGAGCTTGCGTTCGGCAAGGTCGCCCGTGCCGCCGAAGACGACGCAGTCGAAGGGCTCGACGGGGATGATCTGGATGGACATGCGATTTTTCTTCTCCGCGAAAGAATGACGGACATCATAATCTAATCGATTTAAATACGCCAGTGTGCAACGCAACAAAAATCAGGTAACTGTGCCTGATGGTCCCGTCCGCAGGCCAAAAGGGGATGTGGTCCGGCGTCGGAAGAAACACTATCATCCTGTTTACGCGACAGCTTTACGAAAAACGGGCGGGCTTTCGCGAGTCATGCACTGCGAAACTGGCAAAACAGGCTTGTCACAGCCTGTCCTTCAACGCGTACCAGGAAAGGGCGAGGAAAAGCAGCGGCGCCCGAAGGCTCGCCCCTCCCGGAAACGCCCGGATATTCAGGTCTTTCAGAAGCTCCAGGTCCGGGCTGCGGCCCAGCACCGCTTCGGCATAAAGCCGCCCGCAATAGTTGGAGAGCATGACGCCGTGGCCGGAATAACCTCCGATGGAGACGACATTCGGCATAACTTCCCGCGCGAAGGGCTGCCGCGGCAGGGTGATGCCCACGGAACCGCCCCAGGCATGGGTAAAGGTAATGTCCTTCAGTGCAGGGTAGATTTCCGTCACCTGCCGGTGGATGTGGGCGGAAATATCGGTCGGATGGTCGGCGGTATAGGCCTCGCGCCCACCAAACAACAGGCGGTTATCCCCAGTCTTGCGGAAATAGCGCACGACGAAACGTGAATCGGCCACCGCTTCCTTGCCGGGAATAACCTGCGGAAAATCATCGAGCGGCACGGTGGCACCGATGAAGGAGCGGATCGGCATGACATGCGCCGCCGTTACCGGTTCCAGCCCGCCAATATAGGCATTGGTGGCGATCAGCGCCTTGCCGGCGGTGATCGTGCCGGCGGCGGTTTCTATTTCCACCTTGCCGCCGGAACGAATGGCTGTGGCCGGTGTGTTCTCGAAAATAGCGGCACCGGCAGCATGCGCGACCTTTGCCAGTCCGATCAGCAGTTTCATCGGCTGGATATGGCCGGTGCCGGTGTCGCGCACGCCGCAATAATAGCGGTCGGACCCCAATCGTTCCGCTGTTTCCTTCCGATCCATGAAGGTGGAGTGGGGGTAGTTGTAGCGTGCGGCGGCAATTTCGGCATTGGACTGATAATCGCGCTCATAGCCGGGCTTGTGCGCCACATTCATCTGGCCCGGCAGGTAATCCATGTCGATGCCGTGTTCGGCAGCGAAATCCATCACATGCTTCTTGGCGCTTTCGGCGAGATCGAACAGCGCCTTGGAACGCGTAAAGCCAAGCTTGGCCTCCATCTCTTCCGGCCACCAGCGCTGCCCCGTGCCGAACTGGCCGCCATTGCGGCCGGACGCGCCATCGCCAAGGCGATGTGCTTCGATAAGAGCGACGGAGATGCCGGCCTTAGCCAGCGCATAGGCCGCCTGCAGGCCGGTAAAGCCGCCGCCGACAATCGCGACATCAACGGTGCGCGAACCATCGAGCGCGGCAAAATCCGGGCGCGTGCCCGCATCGGCCTGATACCAGGAAATGCCCGGCGCAATGGGGCTCTGCCACAGCATGATATCCCCTTAGACGTTGAGGAGCAGGAATTCCCGCTCCCACGGGCTGATCACCTGCATGAAGGTTTCGAATTCCGCCCGCTTCACGCCGGCATAAAGGCCGATGAATTCCGCGCCCAGCACATCGGCAAGATCCGGCGCGTCTTCCAGAAGCGCCACGGCTTCCAGCAGGCCGCGAGGCAGTTCGATGAGCCCTTCATTGGCGGTGTCTTCGGTTGGAGCCGTCGGTTCCACCTTGTTGACCATGCCGAGCCAGCCGGCGGCGAGCGAAGCGGCCAGCGCCAGATAGGGGTTGGCATCGGAGGAGGGCAGGCGGTTTTCGACACGCCGCGCCGCCGCATCCGAAACCGGCACGCGGAAAGCCGTGGTGCGGTTGTCATAGCCCCACGCGGTGTTGACCGGTGCGGCCATATCCGGTGTCAGGCGGCGGTAGGAATTCACGTAAGGTGCCATCATCACCAGACCGGCCGGCACATATTTTTGCATGCCGCCGATGAAGTGGAAGAATTCCGGCGAGGCCTCGCCATTCGGCAGCGAGAAGATGTTCTTGCCGGTCTTTGCGTCCACAACCGATTGGTGGATGTGCATGGCGGAGCCTGGCTGGCCCTGCATGGGCTTGGCCATGAAGGTGGCATAAATGCCGTGCTTCATCGCCGCTTCGCGAATCGTGCGCTTGAACAGGAACACCTGATCGGCCAGCGCGATGGGATCGCCATGACGCAGGTTGATTTCGAGCTGGGCCGGGCCTTCCTCGTGAATGAGGGTATCGATTTCGAGACCCTGCCCCTCGGAGAAGTGGTAGATGTCATCGATCAGTTCGTCGAATTCGTTGATGCCGGCAATCGAATAGCCCTGACCGCCGACGATGGAGCGGCCCGAGCGGCCCTTCGGCGGATAGAGCGGATAATCCGGGTCTTCGTTCTTGGCGACGAGGTAGAATTCGATTTCAGGTGCGACGATCGGCTTCCAGCCGCGCTCGGTGTAAAGGCTCAGAACCCGCTTCAGAACGTTGCGCGGCGTATAGGGCGCTTCCTTGCCATCGGCCCCCACGACGTCGCAGATCACCTGCGCGGTCGGGTCGGTTTCCCACGGCACGGCGGAAAGGGTGGAAAGGTCCGGCATCAGCTTGAGGTCGCTGTCGCGCGGCTCATAGCGGAAGTTTGCGGTTTCATCCGGGTATTCGCCGGAAATGGTGTGGCGATAGAGTGCGGAGGGCAGGGCAAGCGACGTGTTGCCCGTGAATTTGGAGGTCGGCATCATCTTGCCGCGCGGCACGCCGGCGAAGTCGGGCGTGATGCACTCGATGTCTTCGATGCCGCGGGCGCGCAGCCAAAGGGCTGCTTCCTTCCAGTTGGCCACGCCCTTGGGCTGGTCGAAGCTTGGCTGCGGCACGGCCGCTTTCGTCTGGGGTTTACTGGAAGTAGCGCCTGATTTGCGTTTGGCGGGCATGGATCACCGGTTTGATGTTTCGGTCTCAGCCATGATAGACGCGGCTTGACGCGTTTGGCGAGAGGAAAAACGGCGAAGCTTTCGCCGGGAAGGACAAGTCGTGGTTCACAAGCAGGATGTGATCGTGATCGGTGCCGGTGCAGCCGGCATGATGTGCGCGCTGACGGCGGCCCGCCGCGGCCGGCGGGTCACCCTTCTCGACCATGCCGCGGCACCCGGCGAAAAGATCCGCATTTCCGGCGGCGGGCGCTGCAATTTCACTAATATTCATGCCGGGCCGAAAAACTATCTTTCGGCGAATCCGCACTTCGCAAAGTCGGCTCTGGCGCGCTTCAAGCCGGCGGATTTCATCGCTATGGTGGAGGCCCACGGCATTGCCTGGCATGAGAAGACGCTGGGCCAGCTCTTCTGCGATGGCAGCGCGAAGGATATCATTGGCCTCTTCCTCAAGGAACTTGCGGTGGCAGGTGCGCGGCTGCATCTCAAACAGTCGGTCGCTTCCGTCGAAAAGAACGGCGACACCTTCCGGGTGAGGACGGAGACGGATCTGTTCGAAGCCCCGGCGCTGGTGATCGCCTGCGGCGGCAAATCCATTCCCAAGATGGGCGCGACCGGGCTTGCCTACAAGATTGCCGGCGAGTTTGGCCTGAACGTGCTGGAAACCCGCCCGGGCCTTGTGCCGCTGACGCTCGATCCTGCCTTTCTGGAGAAGATCGCACCGCTGGCCGGCATTTCGGTGGACGCCGAAGTGCGCCACGGCAAGACGGCCTTCCGGGAGGCGCTGCTTTTTACCCATCGAGGACTGTCCGGTCCCGCCATCCTGCAAATTTCGTCCTACTGGCGCGAGGGCGACGAGATTTCGATCCGCATTGAACCCGATGTGGATTTCGCGGCGCTGTTCGACGCCGCCCGGCGCGAAAACGGACGGCAATCCGTCGTGACGGCGCTTGCCACGGCCCTTCCGAAGCGTCTGGCGCAGTTCTTCGTGACGGAAACCGGCACCGAAAAACCGCTCGCCGAACTCTCGGGCAAGGCGCAGGCGGCACTGGTGGAGCGCTTGCGGGACTGGCGCATTCGTCCGGCGGGTTCGGAAGGGTATCGCACGGCCGAGGTCACGCTCGGCGGTGTCGATACGGACGGGCTCGATTCCCGCACCATGCAGGCCAAAGCCGTGCCCGGCCTTTATTTCATCGGCGAATGCGTGGATGTCACCGGTTGGCTTGGCGGCTATAATTTCCAGTGGGCCTGGGCTTCTGGCCATGCTGCGGGGGAGACGGTCTGACGCTGCCCGCAGGAAATCGCGCCATTTTTCGGGGTAGGCGATTCATCCGATCTTAAAGAGTCGGGTGGGATGCTTTCGCTCCGGGATGGTGCTGCCTTCCCGCTGGTCCGCCCGGCCTCTGCAATGAAGCCGCATCATGATGATTGGCCGACCCGCCCTTGTGGCATGATAGACTTCACCCGTTTCCGGGATGCCTGTCCATGACCAGACCGCGCCACCGCGCCCGCGCCATTGCCGTTGCTGAAACCCGCTACCAGAACACGCTGCTGTTCTGGCGCCTGACGGGACTGGGCCTCGCCGCCCTGGCTGCCTGGTACTGGCTGCCGCCGCTTTCCGTGGTCTGAGCCCTCTTTTTTGGGATGCAGCGGTCGTATTGCGGCAGACCCGCATCGTTCCGCGTGCAAATCCCTTTCCCAAATGCAAGAGAGACCGCGACGGCGTGCGCCATCGACGGTCTCTTTTTTCCTCCTCAGGAAATCACGGGAACCAGCGCAAATGTGCCGCTGCGGTTCCGAAAGGGCAACATCGGCCCGGTTACGGGGCCGGGCCGATGTGTATGCGAGGCGAATTCCATGGAAACCGGGAGAGCTTCCAAAGGGTTCTTCGTGAATTCGCCCCTGGGACATGGCGGCTCATGGCAGCCGCCAATGGGAATTTGGCTCAGGCAACTTCGCTGCGGGGTGCGTTGGCCAGAATGACGGGGATCAGAAGGTCGCCCCAGTTGCCATTCCCGCCGTGGTGACGCGCCGAGCGGACCAGTTCAACCGACACGCCGGCATCGACAGCCTTCATGATCGACTGGTTCAGGCGGTGCAGGTCGTTGGCAACCATGCGGATCATCGCCTGCTGATCGGTGTTCATCGCGGAAGCCTGTTCTTCAGCACGTTCCTTGACTCGGGTCTGCGGGGTCATGGCATTTCTCCTCTTGTAATCCGGGGTTCTTGATCTTTTGTCATGGCGGTTTGTAAAAACCGGTCACGACATTCTGTATTCCTGTCTTTCGTCCCGGGCGCTCCTCCTCCGTGAGCTGTCTTGCCCGGTTCTGATGTGACTTGTTTTACAAAACATCGGACGAAAGCGCCAGAAAAAACACAAAAACAACGGCTTGAAAAGGGTCGGGATGTCTTGTCTTTGACAAAAGGCGAATGTAAAATTGTAAATCTTGTAAAGGCAGCCATTTGCCTTTCTCTCGGAAATCTTGTCAAAGGGCTGTAAAAATGGCGGAAAAGAAGATATTTGCCGGTCCGCGCGTCAAGCGTATCCGTGCCAGTCTCGACCTCACGCAGACGGCCATGGCCGAGGCGCTTGGCATTTCGCCGTCCTATCTCAACCTCATCGAGCGCAATCAGCGCCCGTTGACGGTGCAGCTTCTTCTGAAACTCGCCGCGGTCTACAAGGTGGACCTCGATGAATTGCAGGGCGAGGCGGCAGGGGCCGTTGGTCACCTGCGCGAGATTTTTGCCGATCCGCTTCTGGCCGGCGAAGTGCCCGGCGAACACGAACTGGTGGAACTGGCCGATGCCGCACCGAATGCCGCTACCGCGCTCGTCAAGCTCTACCGTGCCTATAAGGAACAGACGGCGCGACTGTCCGATCTTGCCGCCCTTCTGGCGCAGGAGGGGCACGAGACGACACTCTCCGGTGCCCGTCTGCCGATGGATGAGGTGCGCGGCACGCTGGAACGGCGGGCGAATTTCTTCGCCCGTATCGAGGATGCGGCGGAGGCTTTCCATGCAAGGCTTGCGCCGGGTGACGATCTCTCGGGAGCGCTTAAGGCATGGCTTCGAAGCGAACACGGCATTGCCGTCCGGCTTCTGCCGGTCGAGGCCATGCCGAACCTGCGTCGCCGCTACGACCGCCACTCGATGCGCCTGTTTCTGTCCGACCGCCTTTCGCCCTTCGACCAGACGCGTGAACTGGCGATGGAAGCTGCCCTTCTTTCGATCGGGGCGGATATCGCCGCCGAACTGGACGGATTGGGGCTCGATGGCGACGAGGCCCGGCGCATCGCCCGCTTCGAACTGGCGCGCTATGCGGCGCATGCGCTGATGATGCCATACGGTGCCTTCCTGTCCGCCGCGTTGCGCAACCGCTATGATATCGATCTCCTGCGCAGCCGGTTTGCGGTCTCCTTCGAGCAGGCCGCCAACCGGTTGACGACGCTCGCACGGCCCGGAAGCACCGGCGTGCCGTTCTTCCTCGTGGAAATGGATCATGCCGGCAATGTGCTGCGGCTTGCCGGTGCGCAAGGCTTTCCCCGTGCCCGCTTCGGCGGGCTCTGCCCCAAGCTGAACATCCATTCCGCCTTCGCCCAGCCGGCACAGCTTCTGGTCGATCGGGTGGAAATGCCGGACGGCAGTGGCTTTCTCACGGTATCGCGCACGCTGGAGGGGCCACAAATGCCGTTCAGCGAACGGGTGCGCCGCTCGGCGGTGCTGATCGGCTGCGATATCGCCCACCGCGATGAGGTGGTATATGGTGCGGCTGCCACGGCCACCGTCCCGGTTGGTACGGCCTGCCGGTTGTGCGAGCGCCGTGGCTGCCTCTCCCGTGCCGAACCGCCCCTGACGCGCCCCCTCGGTCTCGATGAGATGGCGACAGGACTTTCCGCTTTCGATTTCCAGTGAGGTTTACCGATTTCTGCCGCGCTGCAAATCTCCTCTTGTGGGGCGTGCAAATCCTTTCTAGTCTCTTACCAAAAGGGGAACGACGACACCCTTGGTCGTTGAGATTAAGTACAGGAGTCATCATGAAATCCAGCATTTCCGGTTTCGTTGCGGCCTTCGCGACGGTCCTGCTCGCAACCTCCGCGTTGGCGCAGGAGCGGGTCGTCCATGTTTACAACTGGTCCGACTATATCGATGAAACGGTGCTTGAGGAGTTCACCAAGGAGACCGGCATCAAGGTTGTCTACGATGTGTTCGACAGCAATGAACTGCTTGAAACCAAGCTTCTGGCCGGCGGTTCAGGCTATGATGTCGTCGTTCCGACCGGTCCTTTCCTCGCCCGCCAGATTTCCGCTGGCGTGTTCCAGAAGCTCGACAAGTCCAAGCTGCCGAACCTGAAGAACATGTGGCCGCTCGTTTCCGAACGCCTCGCCAAGTATGACCCCGGCAACGAGTATGCTGTGAACTATATGTGGGGCACCACCGGTATCGGCTACAACGTGGCCAAGGTGAAGGCAGCGCTGGGCGATGTTCCGGTCGATAGCCTCGACGTGATCTTCAAGCCGGAAAACGCTGCGAAACTGAAGTCCTGCGGCATCAACATCCTTGATGCGTCGGATGAAACCTTCGCCATCTCCATGAACTATATCGGCAAGGACCCGGACAGCAAGAACGCTGCCGATCTGGAAGCCGGCGGCGAAGTGTACAAGGCCATCCGCCCCTCGGTGAAGACGTTCAATTCCTCCGCCTATATCGATGACCTTGCCAATGGCGATATCTGCATCACCATCGGCTGGTCGGGCGATATCCTGCAGGCCAAGTCGCGCGCCGAGGAAGCCGGCAATGGTGTATCGGTGGAGTATGTGATCCCGAAGGAAGGCACCTATATGTGGTTCGACAACCTGGCGATCCCTGCGGATGCCAAGAACGTTGCCGAAGCGCATGAATTCATCAACTTCCTGATGAAGCCGGACGTCATCGCCAAGGCTTCGAACTACGTCCAGTACGCCAACGGCAACCTGGCCAGCCAGCCGCTTTTGGATGAGGCCGTGTTCAAGAACCCCTCCGTGTATCCGGATGATGCGACGCTGAAAAAGCTCTTCACCATCTCGCCCTATGGCCCGAAAGAACAGCGCGTGCTGAACAGGGTCTGGACCGCGGTCAAGACCGGTAGCTGAGAACAGGAAAAAGCGGCGGTAACGCCGCTTTTTCTATGATGCCGCAGAGCCGGAGCACGACATGGCAAAATCGCTTGGACCCGTCAAACGCAAGTTTTCCCCCTGGACAGACCCGAATGAAAAGCCCTTCATTCGCTTTGAAAATATCACCAAAACCTTTGGCGACTACACCGCCATCGACAATCTGACGCTCGATATCTACGAGCGCGAATTCTTCTCCCTGCTTGGCCCGTCCGGCTGCGGCAAGACCACGCTGATGCGGATGCTCGCCGGCTTCGAGGAGCCGACCTCCGGCCGCATCCTGCTGCAGGGCAAGGATATTTCCGGTGTCCCGCCCTATCGCCGCCCCACCAACATGATGTTCCAGTCCTACGCGCTTTTCCCGCATATGTCGGTGGAGAAGAACATCGCCTTCGGCCTGAAGCAGGATGGTCTGCCGAAGGACGAGGTGACGGCCCGTGTGGCGGAAATGCTGAAGCTGGTGCAGCTTTCGCAATTTGCCTCGCGCAAGCCGAGCCAGCTTTCCGGCGGTCAGCGTCAACGCGTGGCGCTGGCCCGCTCATTGGCCAAGAAACCGAAGGTTCTGTTGCTCGACGAACCGCTCGGCGCGCTCGACAAGAAGCTGCGCGAGGAAACCCAGTTCGAACTGATGGACATCCAGACCAAGCTCGGCCTCACCTTCCTCATCGTGACGCACGATCAGGAAGAGGCGATGACCGTGTCCGACCGCATCGCGGTGATGGACAAAGGCGTGGTGATGCAGGTGGCGACGCCGGCGGAAATCTACGAAGCGCCGAACAGCCGCTACGTGGCCGATTTCATCGGCGACATCAACATTCTCGAAGGCAAGGCGACCGCCGTCGGCGGCGGCCTGACGAAGCTCAATTGCGATGGCCTTGCTGTTGCGGTTGCCGATGAGGCTCATTGTACGGCAGGCGATGGCATCGCCTTCGCCATACGCCCGGAAAAGGTTTCGATTTCGCTGGATGCGCCTGCGGATACGTCCGTCAATACCTTTCACGGCGAAGTCTGGGATATCGGTTATCTCGGCGATTTCTCGGTCTTCATCGTTCGCGATGAAAATGGACGCACGATGCGCGCCGCTCAGGCCAACATCGCCCGTCTGGTCGATCGTCCGATCACCTATGGCGACATGGTGTGGCTGTCATGGAAGGCCGAGTCCGGCCTTGTCCTGACCCGCTGAGGGAGAATTCCGATGGCCGTGACCGAAGTCGAGCTGAGTTCGAAACCCAATCCGGCCCGCTGGCTGGTGGTGCTGGTGCCCTATGTCTGGCTCCTGCTGTTCTTTCTTGCGCCGTTCCTCATCATTTTGAAGATTTCGCTGTCCGACACGGCGATTGCGATGCCGCCCTATACGCCGGTGTTCGACGGTTTCGCGTCGATCGGCACCTTCCTGTCGGCGCTTGATTTCGACAACTACGTCTTCCTGACCGAAGATCCGCTCTACATGGATGCGTATCTGTCCTCGCTCCGGATCGCGGTCATCTCGACTGCCCTGCTGCTTCTGATCGGTTATCCGATGGCGCTCGGCATGGCGCGGGCACCGACGACGATCCGCCCGACGTTGGTTATGCTTGTCATCCTGCCGTTCTGGACCTCGTTCCTCATCCGCGTCTATGCGTGGATTGGCATCCTGAAGCCGGAAGGGCTTTTGACGCTCGTTCTCCAGACGGTCGGTTTCCTGGGGCCGGACGAACAGGTGCAGATTTTCCGCACGGAAGCGGCGGTCTTCATCGGCATCGTCTATTCCTATCTGCCCTTCATGGTGCTGCCGCTCTATTCGGCGCTGGAAAAACTGGATGGAACCCTGCTGGAAGCGGCCAGTGACCTCGGCTGCCCGCCGTGGAAAAGCTTCTGGCTCATCACTTTCCCGCTCTCCATTCCCGGCGTCATTGCCGGCGCGATGATCTGCTTCATTCCGATCACCGGCGAATTTGTGATCCCCGACCTGCTCGGCGGTGCCGGTACGCTGATGATCGGCAAGACGCTTTGGACGGAGTTCTTCGGCAACCGCGACTGGCCGCTGGCGTCGGCCGTTGCCGTACTCCTGCTTCTGGCGCTGGTGGTGCCCATCGCCATCTTCCAGAACCAGCAGCAGAAAGCGTGAGGAGGCCATCATGAAATTCACCCGCCTCGACGCAACGGTTCTCACCTTCTGTTTCGCCTTCCTCTATATCCCGATCCTCATCCTGATCGTCTATTCCTTCAACGAATCCAAGCTGGTCACGGTCTGGGGCGGCTTCTCGCTGCGCTGGTATCGCGATATGTGGTCTAACCAGGGGCTTATGGATGCCGCGTGGATCACGGCGCGCGTCGGCGTGCTGTCAGCCACACTTGGCACGGTGCTCGGCACGCTGGCGGCGCTCGCCATCACGCGGTTCACCCGCTTCAAGGGGCGGCTGCTCTTCTCCGGGATGATCTATGCGCCGCTCGTCATGCCGGAAGTCATCACCGGCCTTTCGCTGCTGCTTCTCTTCGTGGCGCTCGGCATCGATCGCGGCTTCTGGACGGTCATTATCGCCCACACGACCTTCACCATGTGCTATGTGGCTATCGTCGTGCAGTCCCGTCTTGTGACCTTCGATCGCAGTCTGGAAGAGGCGGCGCTCGATCTCGGTTGCCCGCCGGTCAAGACGTTCTTCGTCATCACCCTGCCGCTCATTCTGCCGGCAGTGATTTCGGGCTGGATGCTGGCCTTCACTCTGTCGCTGGACGATCTGGTGATTGCAAGCTTTACCACAGGGCCGGGTGCAACGACGCTGCCGATCAAGATCTATTCGCAGGTGCGTCTCGGGGTGACCCCCGAAATCAACGCCATCAGCACGATCCTCGTCGGTATCGTGACGCTTGGCGTCATCGCCGCGTCCCTCACGGCCAAAAGCCGCGAACTGCAGCGCCAGCGCGACGAGCGCGCCGCCTTCCGGGCGGTGGGGTGATCATTGGTGTCGTCTTTTTGCCTCGCAGCGGGTCAATCCCCGGTGCGGGGCGGCAGAAAGACGTAGGTAACAAGCCAGACCGGCACGACGACGATGGCGCCAAGCGCGATGTTCGGCAGTGCCCAACTGACGAGAGCGGTGGCTTTCAGCCACAGGCTTTCCGGTGTCATGCCGATTGTAGCCAGAATTGACTGGGCCGTGATGCCGAAGAAGGACAGGCCGACGCCCGCAATCAGCGATGCGAGCGCGATCTTGAAGAGGCCGATCAGAAATTTCCGCACCGTGTCCTGGTCCCCGCCCGTCGATTCGCTCAGGTTATCTTAGCGGCAAGCCCGCATGTCCGCTCACGAAATTCCTGATGGTTCATGGCGTCTCGCCAATCGCGGTGATAATGGGGGCTGTGCGAGGACCGCCGATCGCAATCGCAAGATCAGGATCGGTGGCCCCGGGCACAATCGATGAAAGCCGCGCAGCAAGCGTCAGGTCGTCGTTTTCGGAAAGCGTACCGGAAAACCGAAGCCGGCTGGTTTCGCTTTCCAGTATGGCGCTGTCGATGGTCACGGCGCCCTTGTCGATATTGAGACGGGCGTCCAGCCGGTCGAAGTCGAAATCCGCATCGCCTGCCTCGGTCAGGGGAAACGGAACAGCACGGTTCGCAAGCGCGCGCAGCGCCGATGCGGCAAAGCGGTTCAGGTGGCCTTTGTTGGCGGTGACGGTAGCCTTGCCGGAAAGGTCTGGCCGCCGCGTGTCGATAAAGGACCGCTCGCTGGCAAGGCTGATGTCGAGTGAACCCGGACCGCTCGGCCAGAGTTCATCGAGTTTCAGGCGTTCGCCAAGGCGGGCCAGATCGATATCGCGCACCGAAAGCTGGAGCCGCATATCCTGTCCGATCCCTTTCGGTCCCGAACTGAGCCGTCCGGTCAGACGACCGTCCTCGAAGTCGCTGTCGCCGATATCGATCAGGGCATGATCCTGTCCGATCAACATGCTGGCGGCCACATTGCCGAGGCTCACTTCGCCAAGTCGCACCTGCCCGACCGAGAGGCGCAGATCGAAGGCGGCGGCCGGCGCTGGCGGGGCGTTACCGCGCGCGGTCACGAACTGGCTCATCAGTGGTAGAAGATTGTTGACGTCGCCAATGTCGAAATCCGCAAAGGCAAGCGTACCGGTGAATTTCGGCAGGCTATCGGGCTTCAACGCCAGATCCAGAATGCCTGTGGCCGATGTATCGTTGATGGAAAAGGCAAGCTGTTCGAACCGTAACAGGCGGTTGGTGGCACTCAACCGGGCCGTGGCGCGCGCCGTCTGCATGGCCTCCATGCCCTTTGGCGCCTGTCCATACCAGCTAAGCAGCGCGGGCAGGTCTTTTGCTTCAAGCGAGAAGCCGCCGGTGAAGAAGCCGGACAGCGCCAGGCTTGCGGAACCTTCCGCCGTGATGGTCGCGCCAGGAAGGGTCAGGGTGAAGGTCATCGGCGCGTCGCCGCCGGCAATCAACCGGCGAAACTGAGGGGCGGTGAGATCCGCTCTCACCCGCTTGCCGGCGACATCGGCGCTGATCGAGCCCACGAAGGGCTCGCCCGCGTCGGGCCAGGATAGCGTCGCATTGATGTTGGCAATCACGGTCTGCTGGCTGGCGTCCTGCTCGATGACGAGGGACCCTTCGCGGATCGTCAACTTGCCGAATGTTCGCTGGGCAAAGGGCCAGGGCCCCAGCCGGAAACCATCGGTCAGTTGCCAGACGGCATCGATGAAATCGCCGCCGGTTTGCGGTAGTCGGCCACGCCAGCTTTCATCGAGATGAAAGTGGGGCCGAAAAAGCCTGAGGTTGGAGAAGGTGAGTGTACCCGACAGTGCTTCGAACACAGAGAATTCGGCTGAAAGCCGGTCTGCTTCGAAGAAGGTTGATCCATCGCCCTGCCGAACGGTCACATCCCGATAGGTCAGCGACGGTGACGGCCAAAGCGTGAGTTCGGGAGGGGTCTGCGTGCTGATATCCACCCGGTTGCGGGCCTTGAGATCCGACCGCAAGGCGGCACCCAGTCGTTCGGTAGAAACCAGAACGGGAAGGATGATCCACAGGAGAAGGCCAAGCGTTGCCAGAACGGCAAGAATTTTCAGGCCGATACGCCCGACGCGCGTCAGCCGTTCCTTTCGCCTTTCCCATGCCATTGTGCGCATGTGGTGCCTGTTCCCTGAGCCGTTGCGGAAGAGGCGAAGCGCCTCCGCAGGGGGCTTGCGTCTGAACGCTCTGCCCGTTGCGGTTCCTGCGCTAGCCGATACAGGATTTGCCGCGTCGTGGCAAATGTCCCGCATGGGCACCCACACACAGTAAAACGGAAAGAATCATTCGAAAACGGCAGCTTATTCCGGGGTGATTGTCTGTTCTTAACGGTTTTTTAAAACGAATTTGCGATTTCTATAGTCAACTTGGGGTCATCCCATGAAAGGATGACTTGGGGCTCCCAGGCCCCGGAACAAAACATGATGTTGACGCCTCGCCCCCTCGTTTGACAGCATTCGACTTTAAAGGCAGCGTCTTGCTGCCTTTTTTTTTGGAGCCGCCCTCGGCGTCAGTTCGCCAGCACCCGCTGGGGCGGGAAGAGGATTTCCACGAGGGTTCCCTCATTCGGCGAGGACTGAATGACGAAGGCCGCGCGATTGGCCTCGGTCATGGCCTTGGTCAGCGGCAGGCCGAGACCTGTGCCTTCACCGCGCTTCTGCTGTCCCGACGTTACCTGCCGGAAGGGCTTCATCGCCTGTTCCAGTTCCGCCCGGGTCATGCCGATGCCGGTATCCCGGATGCGCAGCGAAACGCCTCCGTTCGCCTCATAGGAGGTCGAGACGACGATCTGCCCGCCCGACGGCGTGAAACGGATCGAGTTCGCGAGAATGTTGAGCACGATCTGCTTGATCGAGCGAAGGTCGGCCACAACCGCCGGTACGGATTGCGACAGAGCGGTGCGGATGATCACGCGCTGACCGTTCGCCTGCGGCTGCACCAGCGAAACCGCCTCGGCAATCGTCTCGTTCAGGCTGACGGCGGTGAATTCGAGATCCATCTCCCCCGCCTCAATCTTGGAAATGTCGAGCAGGTCGTTGACGATGTCGAGCACATGCCGGCCAGAGCGACCGATGTCATTGGCATATTCCACATAGCGCGGATGGCCTATGGGGCCGAAATGTTCGGAGGCCAGCAGATCGGAGAAGCCGATGATGGCATTGAGCGGTGTGCGGATTTCGTGGCTTACGCGTGCCAGAAAGTCGGTTTTGTGGGCATTGGCCGTTTCCGCCGCGCGCTTGGCGTTGCGCAATTCCTCTTCGGAGCGCTTCCATTGGGTAATGTCGCGCATCACCGCGCAATAACCATTGGACGAGGTTAGCCGCCCGATGGTCATGAACAGCGGCAGAAAACCGCCCGAAGCCTCGCGGCCGATCACTTCGCGCCCGTCATTGAGAACGCTCATCACGCCATTACCGGACAGGCCGGAAAGATAGTCGGCAACCGCCCGCTGGCTCTCATGGGCGAACAGCATGACGAAGGGCTTACCGCGCGTTTCATCGTTATCATAGTTGAACAGTGCGCTGGCCGAGCGGTTCATCGAGCGGATTTCACCGTCATGGCTCAAAATGACCACACCATCGGTGGCCGTCTCGAGGATCGAGCGCAGCTCATCCGCTTCGACGCGCAACTGGGCCAGTTCTGTGGCGGTCGTGTCAGCAGCGACAGTGGCCACCGGCGCAGGCGGATCGATCTTGGCAGCCTGTCCGGCATCGAGCGGCATCAGTGCCAGCATCAGCGCGGTCGTGCCCTCCCAGCGAACGGACTGCAGCTTGGCGGTTACCGGCACGATCTCGTCATCGGCCCGCACCACCATCATGGCGCCGGGGGCCAGTTCCTTGCCCGAGAGATCGCCGCGCTGAAGCAGCGCGTCCAGCCCGCCGACATCGCGCACGGCGTCGAGGTCGGCGTAACCGGTCAGGCGCAGAAATTCCGGATTGGCGTGGTAAAGCACATCACCGGCCAGAACCAGAAGCGCGACGGGCATCTGCGCCAGAACGGCCGGTGTCAGGCCGCCGGCGGGTGCGACCGGCGCCTCGATCATGTCATCAGGCGCTTCGGTTTCAGCCGCGACCGGTTCCGCCATGGCCTCTTCCGGCTCGGCGTCCTCGATGGTCGGGGCGGGCGCATCGGTAACAGCCGCCACGTCCTCAGCAACGACCTGCGGTTCCTCGGCCGTCGTTTCAGCCGGTTCATCCGCCTGGCGGAAGGATTCGAGCTTGCGGCCGATCTCGCGGAAGGCAGCCTGTTCGCCGGGCGTCAGGCTCTCGAAAGCCTTGGCACGGTGCTGTTCCAGACTGATGACCTTGTCAGACTGCGGCGGCGCCAGCGGCTCGGCAAATCGCAGGGCCGGCGGCTCGCCTTCCGGCCATTCGGACGGATCGATAGCGTCGATGGTCTGCTCAAGATCGCTCTTCGCCGGTAGCAAGTCCGCGGGCGTTGCTTCTTCGGCGGTAGCCTCCGCGTCGAGGTCATCTGCCGGCCCCAAATCGTCGGCCATTTCGAGAATGGCTTCGGTCTCCGTGCCGTCCGGATGGAGGTTCTCTGTTGCTTCGTCCGCAGGGGCGGAGAGGACGGGTTCTTCCGGCACAGGCGCCTGCGCCTCGCCTTCATCGGTCAGGTCACCGGTTGCAATGGTCCCATGCCCTTCGGATACGACGGGTTCCGGGGTCGTCTCCTCGATGGTCGGAACGGGCTCTGCCTGTGTTTCTTCGGTTGCGACATCCGGAACGCCAATGGTCAGACCGATGCCGTTGGCGTCTTCCACCGCGTCGCCGGGGCGCACGATACCGAAGCCCCGGAAACCATCGAATTCGCGCGAGCGGTCATAGGCGGGCAGGGCGGCCAGATCCACGGGCACCTTGAGGCGACTGCCTTCCACGGGCCAGTAGACGGTCTTGCCGGACCAGGTGTCGCGCCGGGCCAGCGCCTCGATCACCTTGCCGTCGGCATCAAGGCCGTAACGCTCTGCCAGGGCAGCAAAGGACTGTCCCTTGACATCCGCGGCATGCGGGCCGACCGCTTCTGCGAACTCGCCGGAAATATCGCTGAACCGGCCTTCGGCGTCCGTCTTCCAAACGAAGCGGAAGGTGCGCCGGGCCGGATCGAACAGAAAGGAAGAGACAGCGGTTTGCGCAAAGGTGGCGGGCGTGCATTCCACGGGTTCCACAGGGGCTTCTTCATTCAGCGCCAATGCCGGCGCTTCTGCCATTTCCACAGGGGCGTCTGCCGCATCGATCGTGTGGTCGTCCTCGCCTTCGGCAGGCTGTGTCTCGATCTCCTCGATCTTTGCGATCGCGGCCAGCGTGGCCTGATAATCGGGCAGGACGAAGGGTTCTGAAGCCGGTGCTGAAAATTCGGGCGTCGAGACGGGTCCCTCAGCCACCGGTGCGATTTCCGTCACCCGGACCACTTCTGTCAGCGCAGCGGGATCGGCAACGTCGATCCCCCCCTGACCGTCGTCGGTCTCCGGTTCCACGGTCAGGATCAAGTTAAGATCGTTCGAAACACGGGCAACGGCAGCGGGCAGGTAGCCACGCAACGTGGGAATGGGACGCTTGACCAGTCCGGCGTTGTCGCTGGCGGCCAGAGCGACGAGCGTGCGCGCCGTCTGCGGGGTTACGCCCAGCGCTTCGAAACCGGAAGAGGCGGCCACCAGCACGCCGTCGGCGTCGAGGACAGCCATATGGGTATCAGGGTCATCGAGGCCGGCCAGCATCTGCTGCGCACGGCTGGCCGGCGCCGCATCGGTCGTTGCGGCGGGCGTCGAAAGCAGAAGCGCGGTAGCGCCATCGGCAAGGGTTATGACCTCCGCCGTGGCATTGACTGTGGTGCTGCGGAAGCCGCTGGCCGCACGTATCAGGAAATTGCGGCTGTCGCCCGGTTCCCGCAGCCGACCGGCGGAAGCCTGAAACTGTCGAAAGAAGACCGACAGACGATCCGGTCCCTGTTCGATGAAATCATATACCGACGAGAAGCCGAACAGTGCGGCTCCCGCACCATTGGCCCACAGCGCACGCTCCATGCCGGACGAAAACAGCGCAAGGGCATCACCGGCGGCATAATGCGCGCGCACCTTCTCGTGCACGGCAATATCGATGAACGGATAGTAAGCGTCGACCATGGGGCGATCCATTGACGTTCCTGCAAGACTTATTAACAGATTATTAATAGCCGTGCATGCGGTTTCGGTCCATTGGCCGCGTAAGCCTATCGGGGAACACGGTTAATTGCCCCGGGCTCTTCCGGCCGCTGGCGTTTTTTTGTAGAATACCCATTGTCAAGGCTTGCAAAAGCGCCGAACACCTCGTATGTGACGGCCCGTAACGCGGTTTTGGCGTTGATGTGCGGTTGTAGCTCAGTTGGTTAGAGCGCAGGTTTGTGGCACCTGAGGTCGGAGGTTCGAGACCCCCCAACCGTACCATTCCACCCTTTTTCCTGAATATGCTCTTTGCGGTTTGATCCGCCGGGAACTTGTGCGCTTTCACGAAATGCGCTTCTCCCTCAATGGTTTCCCGCGGGCGTTCCATCAGCGCTGCGGCTGTGGTGCCGCTCGTTTTAACCTGGCCTGCCGTCCTTCATGGTTAAACATCGCCAATGTGGTTTAACCGGCCATTCACCACACCTGCGTGGTTCCGGGCCATCCGATGCAATCTTAGCGATTCATTGACTCATTGATCCCTAATTCTTGTGCGTTCCGATGGTGGAATGGCGCTCGATGCAGAGCGTTCTGTGAAAATGGGGAATGAGGCACATGAAGTGCGCTAAGTGGCCGGCAATTATTGCCGGTATGACCGGCCTGTTCATGCTGTGGCTACCGCTCAGCTTGCAGGCCCAGCTTGTAATGAGCTTTGCCGTTCTTGGCTTCATGTTCATCGCCATGAGCCGTCCGGATAACACGTCGTTCCGTCTGGCGACGTTCGTATTCGCTGGCATTCTCGCCATGCGCTATGCCTATTGGCGTACCACAGAGACGCTGCCCAGCATCGATGAACCCCTCAATTTCATTCCCGGCATCGTGCTTTATGTTGCCGAAATGTATTGCCTGCTGATGCTGGCCGTCAGTTTCTTCATGCTGGCCGATCCGCTGCGCCGGACCGCGCCCCAGCTTTCCGGCCGCAATGACCTGCCGACAGTCGATGTCTTCATTCCGACCTATAATGAAGAGCCCGAGCTTCTGGCTGCGACACTTGCTGCCGCCAAGTCGATGATCTACCCGGCCGACAAGCTGGCCGTCTATCTGCTGGACGACGGCGGCACCGAGGCCAAGCGCAACCAGGCCGATCCTGAAAAGGCGCTCGAGGCCCTGCGCCGTCACGAACAGCTCAAGGCGCTGTGCGATGCCATGGGGGCGATCTACTCGACCCGCGCGAAGAACGAGCACGCCAAGGCTGGCAATCTCAATGAAGGTCTGAAGGTCTCGAAGGGCGATCTCGTCGTCGTCTTCGATGCCGACCACGCACCGGTCCGCACCTTCCTGCAGGAAACCGTCGGCTACTTCATGGAAGACGAAAAGCTCTTCCTGGCCCAGTCGCCGCACAACTTCCTGAACCCGGACCCGCTGGAAAAGAACCTGCGCACCTATGCCCGCATGCCCTCGGAGAACGAAATGTTCTATTCGATCATGCAGCGCGGCCTCGACAAGTGGAATGCGTCCTTCTTCTGTGGTTCGGCCGCCGTGCTGCGTCGCTCGGCACTGGAAACCACCAACGGCTTTGCCGGAGAATCCATCACCGAAGACTGTGAAACCGCGCTCGCGCTCCACTGCAACGGCTGGCATTCGATCTATATCGACAAGCCGCTCATTTCGGGCCTGCAACCGGAAACGCTGGTGTCCTTCATCGGCCAGCGCATCCGCTGGTGCCAGGGCATGCTGCAGATCCTGCTGCTCAAGCGTCCGTTCATGGCCCATGGCCTGACGGTGCCGCAGCGCTTCGCCTATGCCGGCATCAACCTGTTCTGGCTGTTCCCACTGTCGCGTCTCACCTTCATGTTCGCGCCGTTGCTCTACATCTTCTTCTCGCTGGAGATCTACGAGTCGAACATCTACGAATTCGCTTCCTACGCAGTGACCTACATGGTCGCGTCCATGGCGATGCAGAGCTACCTTTTCGGTCGGGTCCGCTGGCCGTGGGTTTCGGAACTCTATGAATATGTGCAGTCGGTTATGCTGGCCGGTGCCATCGTCAGCGTCGTGCGCAATCCGCGCAAGCCGACCTTCAACGTCACGGCCAAGGGCCAGACGCTGGACAAGAGCGGCCTGTCGCCGATCGCCGGTCCCTATATCGCGATCTTCCTCGTGCTTCTCGCCGGTGCGTTCTACTCCGTCTGGCGCTACATGACGGAACCGCTGGCCGGCGACCTGCTGATGATCGTGGCCGGCTGGAATGTCATCAATCTCGGCCTTGCCGGCGCCGCCCTTGGTGTCGTTGCCGAACGCCGCGAGCTGCGTCGTAACCAGCGGCTCAAGATCAAGCGCCGGGCGCTGCTGCACAAGGACGGCACCGTCTATACGGCCATCATCGAGGATGTGTCCAACGGCGGCATCGCGCTTCGCTTCGATGGTCAGCAGCTTCCGGTCAACCTCAATGAGGAAACGAAGGCCACCGTCGAACTGCGCCGCAACGGTCGCATCCTGACCTTCGATGTGGTCGCCCGGTCGCGCCGCCATATGGCGGAGGGCGAGGTCTTCGGTTTCGCTTATCAAGAGCGCACACCGGAAGTGTTCATGGCCATCGCCGATCTCATGTATTCGGAACAGGCCGTGTTGCAGGAGCGCATGACTCGTCGCCAGGTGCCGATCGGTTTCTTCAAGGGTACGGCCCGTTTCGCGCTGTGGTCCTTCACTGAAACGCTGCGCTGCACGCGCTATGCACTCGGCCTTATCCATGAACAGCCGGTCGTCTCCCGTCCGGATGCTCCCATCACCATCCGCGAAAAAGCCCGCGCCTCTGTCGTTGCGGAGTTTCCGGAAGCGCATCCGATGTTCAAGGAGGGCCAGATCTATGGCTAATACCAGACGCATGTCGCTTGCGGCGGCGGTGTTTGCCGCCTCCACGGCGCTCGCCGGCCCGGCTGCCATGGGCGCTGATCTCAAGCTCTTCGCCCCTGCCGATGGACCCGCATCCCAGCAAAAGCCCGCCACCAGTATCCTGCCCCTGCTGCAACCCTTTCCGGGTGAACAGCGCGCCGCCAACCTTCGCACCACGCTTGTTCCCTTCGAGCAGGCAACCAGCGCCATGCGGCTGGCGGGCGAGGATGACAGTGCGGTTCTCACCTTCAGCCTCACCGGTGCCCAGCGGGCAGCGGGCGGGCAGTTGCAGTTCAGCTATCGCAATGCGGTTTCCGTTCTGCCGGAAAGCGGTGTTTTCGATGTGGAAGTGAACGGCAAGGCGCTCGGCTCCTTCGCCATCCGCTCGCCGAACGGTTTTGCGCCGGAAACGGTGGCGGTCTCGGCCGATCTTCTGCGCGAAGGCCGCAATGAAGCGCGCATCCGCGTTCGCCAGCACCATCGCGTCGATTGCTCGCTGGAAGCCTCCTATGAATTGTGGACCGAACTCGATCCGGTCACGAGCGGCTTCATCGCCCAGACGGGCGGCGGCTTCCGGACCATGGCGGATCTCCTGTCCGTCGGACGGGACGAAGGCGGCATGACCAATATCCGCCTCATCATGGGGGACAAGGCGACGGCTTCAGCCGCCAATGAAAGCCTCGCCCTCATCCAGTCGCTGGCGCTTTATCTCAACCGTCCCGATATCGCGGTCTCGGTCGCCTCCGCACCGGGGCAGGGGCCGGGCATCGACGTCTATGTCGGTTCGCCGGAAACCTATCGGGCCTCGCCCGCGATCGCGTCGATGATCGACAACGCCCCTGACGGGCTTTCGGTGCGCGATGCTGCCGCCGGCCGCGCGGCACTTCTGCTTGTCGGCACGGGTCGGGACGATATCGAGGCCAAGCTGGTTGATGCCGTCAGCGGACCGATGCGCGCAGGCTTCGATAGCGGTGTGCATGCGGCCAGCTTTCGACGTCTGGTGGCCGAACCTTCCACCCGCTACACGCTGAAGGACACGGGGTATCGCACGCAGCCCTTCGCCGGCCGCCTGTCCAACCTGCGTTTCGACATCGAAATGCCGGCAGATTTCTACCCGGCCGAATATGGCGCCATCGATTTCACCCTCAAGGGCGCGACCGCGCCGGGCCTGAAGCCGGGTGCCCAGCTTCTGGTCAGGGTCAATGGCAACGCCGTCCGCTCCTATCCGTTCCGCGATGCACGCGGCGAGGAGTTTAATGGCAAGCGGCTGGAACTGCCGCTGCGGGCCTTCCATCCGGGCGTGAACCGGGTTGAAATCATCGCCGAACTGCCGGTCGAAAGCGATGCGGCCTGCGCGCCGCAGGCCCGTGACGATAGCCGTCCGCGCTTTATTCTGCTCGATGAAGCCGAACTGCACATTCCGGCCCTTGCCCGCATTGGCCGCCTGCCGGATCTGGCTGCCTTCTCCGGCACAGCCTATCCCTTTGCCGCCGGCAAGCCGTTCGACATTTTCCTCGACAATGCCGACCCCCGCACGCTGGGCGCGGCGATGACCATGATGGCGCGGCTCAGCCAGTCGGCGCGCGCACCGCTCTCCGGCGAGATCACCTTCTCGCAGCCGGAAGAGGGACGTCACCGCGATGCGCTGGTCATCTCGTCGGGCCTGTCGCTGGCGGCACTTGCACCGGCCAAGGGCGCGCGTGTTGCGACGGCGCAGCCGGTTCAGGGCACGCTCGATCCCGTCACGACGGCCTCGGTTGCGGATGTCGCGCTGGCCACGGCCACGGCCGCAGGGGATTCCCGCTCTCTGCTTGAGGCCTTCCATTCCTCGACGGCGCTGGAACGCGACAGCCTGTCCATCACGGACAAGCTGTCGGACTGGACCCGTCAGGCCGCAGGCCGCTTCGGTCAATGGCTGCATTATGGCAACGACACGCATGCCGCCGAAGATACGAGCGGTGCGCTGGTCACGCTGACGCAGAGCCGTTCACCGCTCGGTTCGGCCACCTGGACGGTGGTCAAGGCCGCCAACCCGGCAGATCTCGAAAAGGGCGTTGCCCGCCTCACGGCGCCCGCCGCCTGGCAGGTGTTGCAGGGCGGCACGGCGACCATCGGTGCCGAGGACCTTGCACTCGAGACCCATGCAGCAGGGGAGCGGTATGTCTACGACCTCTCCGACATGGGGTTCCTCAATCTCCGCCGCATCGTTGCGGCGTGGTTCTCTGACAATTTCCAGTTCTACATCGTGTTGCTGGTCGCGTTGATGACCGGGCTTGCCCTTTGGCTGGGCCGCATCGTGCCGCGGATGGGCGTGAGGACAGAAAAATGAAGAAGACGACCATTTTCAAAGTTCTCGCCGCCTCGTCGCTGCTGGTTCCCTTCGCCATCGGCCCCGCCGCCGCGCAGGATAGTGTCAAGCTTCTGACCAACTCGGCCATGACACTGCGCGCTGTGGACAGCATGTTCGATAACGGTCGCGATGGCGGCGTGCTCTGGGCGCAGCCGGTCTCGACCACCATGCCGGATGCGGACAAACTGGTTACGGCCAGCACCCCCGTTGCCCAGCCCGATGAGGTCGATCTGGCCGCGCTCTATTACTATGCGGAGCAGAAGCAGCGCGACCGCGTGGAAAAGGAAGCGGCGCGACTGAAGCAGAAATATCCCGAGTTCCAGCTTCCTGCCGATCTCTATGCCGATCCCACGGTCCGCAATGTCGATGAGGCACCGCTCTGGGCGCTTTACGACAAGGACGATTTCGAGGGCATCGATCGCGAAATCCAGCGCATGTCGCGCGTTTTCGCCGGCTGGCAGCCGTCAGAGAATTTCCGCGATACCATGGCTCGTCGCAAGCAGCGCGTCGCCATGACCGGTGCCTATGAGCGCAAGGACTGGGCAGCGGTCATCGAGGCGGGCAACAGTCTCGACCCTGTCCACGAAACCGAAGCCGATCTCCTTTGGATGATGATCGATGCCTATCGCGAGACCGGCATTTCGGACGGTCTTCTGACGCTTTATCGCGGTATTCTGACCCGTGAGGGCGAACAGCGGCTGCCCGACGACATTCTCGTTGCCACCCTGCAGAAGGCGACCCGTGATTTCAGCGCCGATGAAATCCGCGCTGCCGTGACCCGCATCGGCACAACGCCCGCCATGATGGCGAAGCTGCAGCCAGTGGCGCTCGGCCTGCTGCGCCGGGAAGTCGGCGATTTCAACGCCGACAAGACCCGACAGGACCCTCTGCCTGAAGCCGACATCATGAAGATGCGTGCGGTTGCCGATGGCCAGAAATCGCCCGCCGACCTGTCGCTGCTTGGCTGGTATTACCTCAAGCTGAAGCAGCCGGTGGAAAGTGCGCGCTGGTTCAAGCAGGCGCTCAGTGCCGAGGCCAATGCCGACAATGCCAAGGGCCTTTACCTCAGCCTTGCCGAACAGAAGCTGGATGAGGAAGCCTATGCGGTGGCGGCTGAACATATCAAGGATCTGTCGTCCGACCCGGAATTCCTGATGAACGCCCTGTCGCTGCGTTTCTCACGTCCTGAGATTGGCAAGATCGATGCCGATGTGGTGGCAAGCTACAGTGCCACGATCACCGAAATGAAGTCGGCGCCCCATTCCGAAATTCTCGGCTGGTACGCCTATAATTCCCGCCAGTTCGAGGCTGCCGAAGCCTGGTTCCAGAAGGCGATGGAATGGGAACAGGCCCCCGCGCGCCTCAAGGGTCTGGTTCTCGCCAAGACCCAGCTTGGCAAGAAGGCGGAGGTGGCGGTTCTGCGCCAGGAATTCGAGCCGCTCTGGCCCGAAATATGGGAAGACATAAAAGTGGCCGAGGCGCCGAAAGCGCGTCCGGCGGCCATCGTGACCAAACCGGCGGTTACGATGGCAGCGGCTCCCGCCCCGGTGCGGGCCGCCAGAACGACCGGTGGGGAAAATCAGACCAGCTACTATACGGCCTTCAAGGCCAAGCGCTATCAGGCCTGTGTGGAGGACCTGCAAAGCCTTGAGGCTCGCCAGCCGCTGAACAACGAGGCATCGCTGGTCAAGGGCTGGTGCATGCTGGGCCTGGACCGTCTGGCCGAGGCACGCGATGCCTTCGCCCGCGGTCTGCGCGGCGGCGGCGAGGTTCGCCATGATGCGGCCTATGGCATGGCGCTGACGCTTCTGCGCGGCAAGCTGACGGATGATGCGGAATCCATCGTTTCGCTCTATCCGCTCAGTGCTGCCCGCGACCGGGAAGTGCGTTCGGAGATCTATTTCCAGCGGGCCCGCTCGGCCTTCGACCACAAACTTTACCAGCGCACGCTGGATGCTCTTAACGCACGCCTGAAGGTGGCCGCCGAACCGGCGGACCTCTCGATGCTGCGCGGCTGGGCTCACTACCACCTTGGCCATACCGGGGAAGCCCGCGCGATCTTCACGCGGCTTTCCCAATACATCGGCAACCCGGCAGCGCGCCAGGCGATGGAAACGACGGCGCTGGGCAACGACCTCGGACGCTGAAAATAAAATGAAAACAAGAACAAACGAACAGAACAGGGGCAAAATCAATGCGTTGGGCAATCACCACGGCCATGATGGCCACACTTGCCGGATGTGCGTCGGTTGAAGATCCGTTTCTCACCGGATCGGTGTCGGGGGGGATCAGTCCGTCCGCCCCGGCGCTGACGCAGGAAGTCTCGTCCTCCTACGCACTGGCCGGGCTTGCCTCGGCTGTGGGGGCACCGCGTTCGGTGCGCCAGACAGCAACAGGCGGCGAGAACACGATCCGTCAGGTCATCGTCTATGGCAACACCACCCGGCTTGCCGGTGAGAATGTCATCGTCGTCGAGGGTGGAAAAGGCGTTGACGGTCGATATCGTCGCGCCCCCAGCCGCAACCAGTTGATCGCCGAAATGAACCGTGCGCTTCCGGGCGTGCCGATGCGGATTTCAGCGGTCATCGGCGAGAACCCCTATGGTGTCTACGGCTATGCCACCGGCCCCTATGCCGGCGGCGCCTGCATCTATGGCTGGCAGGCCGCCAATACCGGCGGCGCGGGCTATAGCGCCGGGCGTCTGTTGGGTGGGACCTATCCGGCACAGGTGCGCCTGCGCTTCTGCGATGCGCGCATTTCCGAAGAACGCATTCCGCTTTTGATGCAGAGCCTGTCGCTGAAGCCAATGACCAGTGACACCATCGCCATGCTGCGCAATATCCGCGGTTCGACGGTCGCCAACGGTTCCCCGCTCTATGGCAACGATATGCTGTTCGATGTGCCGGCCGAGCGTAGCCAGTCTGCGGCCTATGCGCCGCCTGCTGCGGAACCGCGCAGCGTTCAGGTGGAGCAGCCGTCGCCGCGTCCGGTCACCCCGCGCCGGACCGTGACGGTCACGGAGCCGGTGCTGCGAGCACAGGCGCCGGTGCAGGCCGAAAAGCCGGCGCCCGTCATTCTCAACGCGGCCAAGGTGCCGTTGCCGGGCGAGCAGGTGGCCGCGACTGAAACGGCGTCTGCCGCACAGCCGGCGGAAACCGTGGCCGCCTTGAAGCAGAAGGCGGCGGATGCCTGGAGCGCGGCGCGCAGTCGTATTACCGGTTCGGACGACCAGAACCGGTAAGGCACTAAAGGAAGATCTTCCGCTCGGCTGTCACCAGTTCCTGGATGAAGGCCGCCACGGCGCGCACGCGGGCAAGCTCGCGGGCGCTTTCGTGGTAGGTAATCCAGTAGGCCCGCCGGATGGCGACGTCGGGTAAAAGGCGCGTCAGTGCCGGCACATGGCGGGCGATGTAATTGTGCAGGATACCGACCCCCGCGCCGGACAGCACGGCCTCGAACTGGCCGGTGGCGGAGGAAATCTCCAGCGCCGCATCCCAGTTGCGCATGATCTCGCCGGTAAAATCCAGCGAGGCGGAATAGAGCAGGTCCTCCACATAGCCGATACGGCGGTGGTCGCGCAGTGCTTCCACGCTGTCTGGTCGGTCGCGCCCGTCCAGATACCGTTTGGCCGCATAAAGCCCGAGCGAGTAATCCGTCAGCTTCGAGGAAACGAGCCGCCCCTGATCCGGCCGGTCGATGGTGATCGCAATATCGGCTTCGCGCCGCGACAGGGAGAAGGAGCGGGGCACGGGCACGAGTTGCAGCTTCAGTTCCGGGTGCCTTTCCGACAGCTTGCCGAGACGCGGCGCCAGAAAGGAAACGCCGAACCCGTCCGGCGCGCCGATGCGCACCGTGCCGGAAATGGCGGCATCCGTGCGTCCGAGGCTTGCCTGCGCCGCCAGCATTTCCGTTTCCATCCGCTCGGCGGCGGCCAGAAACCGCTCGCCTTCCTCCGTCATCTCGCAACCCTGCGGCCGGCGCACGAAAAGCCGGGTACCGAGCGCAGTTTCCAGGGCCGAAACCCGTCGCGCCAGCGTGGCATGGTTGACGCCGAGCCGGCGGGCAGCAGCGAGAAACTGGCCGCTGCGTGCCACGGCCAGAAAAAGGCGAACGTCATCCCAATTCATGGCACCCTCAAATGTCGAAATTTGCACAATGGTTGCTTATAGCAGGTCATTGATTTGGCGCAAATTGAAGTGCACCTTCCACCCAGTTCAAAAAACACGAACGGAGAAGGTGAGGAGCCATGAGGGAAATCGGTCATTTTATCGGCGGCAAGCACGTTGCCGGCACCAGCGGTCGCTTTGCGGATGTTTACAATCCGGCAACGGGCGAAGTTGAATCGAAGGTGGCGCTCGCGTCCGACGCCGAACTGCGCGCTGCCGTCGAAAATGCCAAGGCTGCCCAGCCGGCTTGGGCAGCCATGAACCCGCAGCGCCGCGCCCGCGTGTTCTTCAAGTTCGTCGCCCTGCTCAACGAGCGCATGGATGAGCTGGCCAACGTGCTGTCGCGCGAACACGGCAAGACCGTCGAAGACTCCAAGGGCGACATCATTCGCGGCCTCGAAGTCTGCGAATTCGTCTGTGGCATTCCCCATCTCCAGAAGGGCGAGTTCACCGAAGGCGCCGGCCCGGCCATTGATATGTATTCCATGCGCCAGCCGGTTGGCATCGGCGCGGGCATCACGCCCTTCAACTTTCCGGGCATGATCCCGATGTGGATGTTCGCCCCGGCGATTGCTTGCGGCAACGCCTTCATCCTCAAGCCCTCCGAGCGCGATCCGTCCCTGCCGCTGCTTTTGGCTGAAATGATGATCGAAGCCGGTCTGCCGGCTGGCATCCTCAATGTCGTCAACGGCGACAAGAGCGCGGTCGACGCCATCCTCACCGATCCGGATATCGGCGCCATCTCTTTCGTCGGCTCCACGCCGATTGCCCGCTATGTCTATGGCACGGCGGCGATGAACGGCAAGCGCGCCCAGTGCTTCGGCGGTGCCAAGAACCACATGATCATCATGCCCGATGCCGATCTCGATCAGGCCGCCAATGCCCTCATCGGCGCCGGCTACGGTTCGGCTGGCGAGCGTTGCATGGCGATTTCCGTGGCCGTTCCGGTCGGTGAGGAAACCGCCAACCGTCTCGTTGAAAAGCTCATCCCGAAGGTCGAGGCACTGCGCATCGGTCCTTATAACGACGAGAAGGCCGATCTCGGTCCGGTCGTGACCAAGGAAGCCAAGGCCCGCATCGAGGCGCTGGTGGAATCGGGCATTGCGCAGGGCGCGACGCTTGCGGTCGATGGCCGCGGTTTCAAGCTTCAGGGCTATGAGGACGGGTTCTTCGTCGGTGGTTCGCTGTTCGATCACGTCACCCCGGACATGGACATCTACAAGACCGAAATCTTCGGGCCGGTGCTCTCGGTCGTTCGCGCCAAGAACTACGAGGAAGCGCTCTCCCTGCCGATGAAGCATGAATATGGCAACGGCGTCGCCATCTTCACCCGCGACGGCGATGCCGCCCGCGACTTTGCCGCCCGCATCAACATCGGCATGATCGGTATCAACGTTCCGATCCCGGTTCCGCTCGCCTACCACTCCTTCGGCGGCTGGAAGGCTTCCTCCTTCGGCGACCTGAACCAGCACGGCGCGGACTCCATCAAGTTCTGGACCCGTACCAAGACGATCACGGCCCGCTGGCCGTCGGGTATCAAGGATGGTGCCGAATTCTCCATCCCGGTCATGAAGTAAGCTTCATCGACACCAACAAGCGAAGAGGGTCGGGATACCGGCCCTTTTTGCGTTTTGGCGGGAACCCGCTCCGCCCGCAATGGATCGGCGCAAATCCATAATTCACACCCCCGCGACAATCAGCCGGTGCGTTATCGGCGCTTTTTTGTATTTTGGAATTGTTCCAAACAAGGGAAGCGACTATATATTGCCCAGCCGTTGAAAAGGGAGTGCGCAATGCGCCTGACGAAGCAGACGAATTATGCCGTTCGCATGTTGATGTACTGCGCCGCCAATGACGGGCATCTGAGCCGCATTCCGGAAATCGCCAAGGCCTACGGTGTATCCGAACTCTTTCTGTTCAAGATCCTGCAGCCGTTGAACAAGGCCGGTCTGGTGGAAACCGTTCGCGGTCGCAATGGTGGGGTGAAGCTCGGTCGTGCGGCTGACAAGATCACCCTGTTCGATGTGGTGCGCGTAACCGAAGACAGCTTTGCCATGGCGGAATGTTTCGATGAGGACGGCGATGTCGACTGTCCCCTGATCGATAGCTGCGGCCTGAACTCCGCGCTGCGCAAGGCATTGGGCGCCTTCTTTGACGTTCTCGCCAGTTACACGATTGATGATCTGGTCAAGGCGCGTCCGCACATGGGCCTGTTGCTCGGTCTGCCGGAACAGGTTGTGCAACCGGCGGCCTGAGGCTCCCTTGGGAGGCTCCGGACACTTGACCTTAGTCTAATATCGCGGATACATCGTCAGGCCGGTTCCGTCATGGGGCCGGCCTTTCACATGGATGGCATTCGTGACTTTTGCGGAGTTTCGCGCCGTCGCCCTGACGGTGCTGTTTGGTGCGCTGGGCGCATCGGGCGCCTGGTATCTGGGGGCGCCGGCCCCCTTTCTGATCGGCCCCGCCGTTGTGGTGATGTGCGCCGGTCTGGCCGGTGCGAAGCTCACGGTGCCGCACAAGCTGCGCAATGCCTGTTTCCTTCTCATCGGCATTTCCATGGGTGCCTCCGTCACGCCCGAGGTTGTCGTGGCCGCCAAGCGTTGGCCGCTCAGCTTCGTCATGGTCATCGTCATGGTCACGATGCTGCTTTATGTCGCCGCATGGATTCTGCAACACCTGTTCCGTATCGATCGCAAGACGGCGCTGCTGGCCTCTTCGCCCGGTCATCTGAGCTTCGTTATCGGTCTCAGTACCGACAGCAAGGCCGATGTGCCGATGATCGCGGTGATCCAGAGCGTGCGCGTCATGGCGCTGACGCTCGCCGTGCCGCCCATCCTTTCGGCGCTTGGCATGGCGACGCCCGGTCCGTCCGGCCCGCAATTGGCGATGGAACTGCCGGTTCTGGCCTCCGTCACGGCGGTCGCCATCGGGCTCGGCCTTCTCTTCACCCGCTGGCATTTTCCCGCGGCCCTTCTGCTGGGCGGGGTGGCTGCTTCGGCCATTCCCCATGTCAGCGGCTTCATTTCGGGACAGGTGCCGGTCTGGATCATGAATCCGGTCTACATCATCATCGGTTCGCTGATCGGCACCCGCTTTTCCGGCGTGTCGATTGCCGCCATGCGCACCGCCTTCATTGCCGGCGCGGTCACGACGGTGGTTGTGACCATCATGGCGGCGGCCTGCGCCGCCTTCGTTTCGTGGGTCACGGGCGTTCCCTTCAATGCTGCGCTCATTGCCTTTGCGCCGGGCGGGCTGGAAACCATGGCCGCCATGGCCGTGATGATGCATGTCGACACCACCTATGTCGGCTCGCACCACGTCATCCGGCTGATCTTTCTGTCGTTCCTGATGCCCTGGGTGATGGGCCGGGTGAAGCGTGAGGAGAAAAACGGATGATGCCGGGTGTCGTGATCGTCATGGGTGTGAGCGGCTGCGGAAAGTCCTCCGTCGCCGCCCGCATCGCCGTGGAACTGGATTACACGATGATCGAGGGCGATGCGCTGCATCCGCCGGAGAATATTGCCCGTATGAGCGCTGGCCTGCCCTTGCGCGATGAAGACCGCATGCCCTGGCTCGATCTCATCGGCGCGGCCATTCGCGCCGCCCGCGCCAAGGGGCAGGGTGTGGTCGTCACCTGCTCGTCGCTGCGGTCAATCTACCGCGACCGCTTGCGCGCGGGTGCCGGCGAGCCGCTCGCCTTCGTGTGGCTGGATGGTAGTCGCGAACTGATCGGCGGGCGCATGGCGGCGCGGCAGGGCCATTTCATGCCGACCGCCCTGCTCGACAGCCAGTTTGCGACGCTGGAGCCGCCGCTCGGCGAGCCAGATTGCGTCCGCGTCGACATAGACCGCACCACGGATGCGGTTGTGGCCTATGCCGTCAGGGCGCTACGGGCGGTTTGAAGAGCTACATGGTCCGGATCGATCCTTCTCCCCATCGGGGAGAAGGTGCCGGCAGGCGGATGAGGGCGTGCAAGCGCTGGAGAGCTTTTAAACCCCCAGCCGGTCGCGCAGTCCGTACCACCACGCGCCGAGCATGGTCAGCGGCACCCGGAAGGTCTTGCCGCCGGGGAAGGGCAGGTTGGGCAGCGAAGCCCACACGTCGAACCGTTCGGCCTGACCGGACACGGCTTCACCCAGAATCTTGCCCAGAAGCTGCGTCGTCGTCACGCCATGGCCGCTGTCGCCATGCGAGAAATAGACGGTGGGCGAAAGTTTGCCGATATGGGGAATGCGGGTCAGCGTCAGCGCGAAATTGCCGCTCCAGGCGAAATCGATCTTGACGCCCGCAAGCTGCGGGAAGGTCTTGACGAGGTTCGGCTGGATATAGGCGACGATATCCTTCGGGTCGCGCCCGCCATAATTGATGCCGCCGCCGTAAAGCAGGCGGTTATCGGCGGTGCGGCGATAGTAATCGAGAACGTAGTTGGCATCTTCGACGCAGTAATCTGCCGGCAGCAGGCTTTCCAGCAATTTGGCGTCCAGAGGTTCCGTCGTCAGAACCTGGCTCGAAACTGGCATCATGCGGCTCGAAACTTCGGGCAGCGTCTCGCCGAGATAGGCATTGCCGCAGACCAGCACATATTTCGCCTTTACCGAACCCTTTGCCGTCTGAACGGATGGCGAGGGGCCCGTACCGATTTTCAGCACCCGCGAGTTCTCGAAAATCCGACCGCCGAGGCTCTCGATCACCGCCGCTTCGCCCAGCGCATAGTTCAGCGGGTGGAAATGCCCGCCCAGCGTATCGATCATGCCGCCGGCATAGCGGTCGGACTTCGCATAACGGTGGACTTCGGCCTTCGAAACCATCTGCAAGCCGGTGTGGCCATGCTTTTCCCAAGTGGCCTTGTGGGCTTCCATCTCGCGGATCTGCTTTTCGGTGAAGGCGGCGAAGAAGCCGCCCTGCCGCAGGTCGCAGGCGAGATTGTACTTCGCCACCCGCTCGCGGATAATGTTGCCGCCTTCCAGCGACATGGCGCCGAGCTTCGCAGCCTTGTCCGGGCCATAGCGGCGGGCAATCGTGCCGATATCGCGGCTATAGCCGTTGACGATCTGGCCGCCATTGCGGCCGGAGGCGCCGAAGCCGATGCGCTCGCTTTCCAGCACGATGACGGAATAGCCTTTTTCGGCCAGCGTCAGTGCGGCGGAAAGGCCGGAAAAGCCGGCGCCGACGACGCAGATGTCGGCTTCGAGCGCGCCTTCCAGCGTCGGACGGATGGTCTTGTCATTGGCCGACCAGGCATACCAGGAGGCGGTGTGGCCGGGATTGTTGGGGGAGGTGATCTGTGCGGTCATGGGTTACACCGTTCGAATGTAGGCGTCATACTCGACGTCGGTTACGCGCAGCGAAAATTCAGCGATTTCCTGATCCTTGCAGGCCGTGTAGAGCGAGCGGTATTGCGGCCCGAGCGCTGCATAGGCGAAGCTGGAGCGGGCAAAATTATGCACCGCCTGCGCCCAGTTGGTCGGCAACGCCTCATGGGTGGCGCCGTGGTCGTCGCCGCTGATGGCGCCACCGGGGCGGATCTTTTCCTTCATGCCGGCAAGCGCCGCCGAAAGGATCATCGCCAGCACCAGATAGGGGTTGGTATCCGCACCCGCCACGCGATGCTCGATGCGGGTCGCAGGCTTGGACGCCGTGATGACGCGCACCGCCGCGGAGCGGTTGTCGAAGCCCCAGGAGGCATAGGTCGGCGCATGTTCGGACGGCCGCAGGCGGCGGTAGGAGTTGGCGTGCGGCGCAAAGATCGCCATGCTGGCCGCCATGTTGTCCAGCAGACCGCCCACCGAATGCATCAGCGCTTCGGACGGCCCATCCTCGCCGACATAGATGTTGCGGCCCTGTTCGTCGAGCATGGAGAAATGGACGTGCATGCCGGAACCGGCCTGCGTGCCATAGGGCTTGGCCATGAAGGTCGCGTCCAGCCCATGGCGGCGCGCCACGCCCTTGACGATGCGCTTCAGCAGCAGGGCATAGTCTGCGGCGCGCAATGGATCGGGAACGTGGTTGAGGTTGATTTCATACTGGCCCGGACCGTTTTCGCGCAGCGTCGTGTCGGCGGCCACATCCTGCGCCCGGCAGGCGGCGGAAATGTCATGGAACACCGCTTCGAAGTCCTGAAGTTCGGAAATCGACAGAACCTGCGTCTGGCCGGTATGCCAACGACCCTCGCGGCTGTTCGGCGGGCGCACGGGGTCGAGTGCGGAGCGCACGGGGTCGATCAGGTAGAATTCCAGTTCGGTCGCGACGACTGGCGTCAATCCAACAGCCTTGTAGCGGGCCATCACCTGCTGCAGCAGGTGGCGTGGATCGGCGAAATAGCCGGTGCCGTCGGTGTTCTTCATGCCGAGCAGCACCTGTGCCGTCGGGCGCTGGAGCCAGGTGACGCGCGACAGCGTTTCAATGGCGGGAAAGCAAATCCCGTCCGGATCGCCCGTGCCCTCGGCGAGGCCTGCGGCGTTCACGTCGCGGCCCCACACATCCAGCGCATAGACGGAGCGGGGAATGGCCATGCCCTTGGTCAACACGTCGAAGGCGCGTTCGCGGGGAATCCACTTGCCGCGCGGCATGCCGTTCACATCGATGACAAAGGCTTCCAGCAGTTCGATGTCAGGGTTCTGGTCGAGAAATTCTTTTGCTTTTTGGGCAATATCCATAGGGCACCGGTTGTTGCATCCGATCGTTCCCCGGCGGTTCGTTCGCGCAGAGCGCATGAAGCCGAATGCGAAGGGCCGGCACGCAGCGCCTCTTCATTCATTCGAAAGCCATGGGGAGGCGGCGCAGGCCGTTGAGTGAGGCCAGTGAGGCGCCTGAAGCGATCGGAAGAGGCTTGAGAAAAAGCGTCGTCCGTTCGGGCTGTTACGCTAATCGCCTGTCTCTGCGGCGTAGGTCAGAAAGCGTGGCATGAAGCCGGTCCCCTTGTTCTTGCGGCTGCCGGATTGGCTCCGCCAGCCGTTTCGTCCACCGTCTTTGCGGCCTTGGACGCGTTCAAGTCTGCCCCATCCGGCTGCGGAAAGCAACCGCAGCGCGGCAATCCTTACGGATTGAAGCGTTCGGCGCGGAAGGCGGTGATGTCGATCACCGGCGTTTCGCCATACATGGCTTCGGCAATGACGCGACCGGTAATCGGGCCCAACGTCAGGCCGTGATGGGCATGGCCGAAGGCGAACCAAAGGCCGGTATGCCGTGGCGCCTTGCCGATGACCGGCAGCATGTCCGGCGTGCAGGGGCGTGAACCCATCCACGGTTCGGCATCCAGCCGCTCGGTCAGCGGGAAAATGGTCCGGGCGATACGCTCCGCCTTTTCAAGTTGAACCGGCGTCTTCGGTGCGGTGCGCAGGGCAAATTCCGCCCCGGTCGTCAGGCGAATGCCATTGCTCATCGGGGCGAGGAAATAGCCGCGCTCGGCATCCATGGTCCAGCCGTTCAGCGTGGCGTTGTCCTTGGTGCCGTAATGCATGTGATAGCCGCGCTTGACGCCGAGCGGGAAGGAATAGCCGAGCCGCCCGGTAATGTCGTCCGACCAGGGGCCGGTGGCAATCACCGCCTGTTCGGCCTCGATAATGCCTTCCTGCGTCACCACCTGCCAGCCGCGACCCGTGGCGCCAACGGCGAGGCTCGACGCATCGCCGATCACGAAGCGCCCGCCAAGGCGCTTGAAGTGCTCGACATAGGCGAGCGTCAGGCCGCGCGGATCGAGAACCGAGGTGGGATCGGTCCATTTCAGACCGCCCTTGAAGACCGGTGCCAGATGCGGTTCTTCCGTCGCCAGTTCCTCCGCCGTCAACATCTGGAAGCCGACGCCGAACTCGCGCGACAGCTTGTCGGCCATGCGGAAATCCTCATCGCGACGGGCTTCGGTGCGATAGGCTTCCTTCCAGCCCTTGCGGGCGATCAGGTGTTCGGCCCCGGCGGCGGCGATCAGCGTGTCATGCTCGCTCACGCTGCGTTCGATCAGCGGTGCATAGGAGTGGGCGATGGTCTTGTGCCGCTCGGGGTTGGAATTCCACCAGTAGCGGGCGAGGAACGGCGCAACGGAGGGCAGTGCCGACCAGTGGAAGCGCGCGTCAATCTGGTCGTTGAAGGCATAGCGGAACAGAACGTCGAGCCCCTGCGGGAAGGCATAGGGGAAGATGCCCTCGCGCTGGATGAGGCCGGCATTGCCGAAGGAGGTTTCGAGCCCCGGTTCCTTGCGATCGACCAGCACGACGGACTTGCCGCGCATCGCAAGTTGAAGGGCCGTCGAAACGCCGATAATGCCGGCTCCGAGGACGATTGCATCCGCTGTCATGATGAGAATATCCAACTGCTCTTGAAAAGGTAGTTTAGACAGGATGCCTCCCGCACGAAGGCGGCGCAAACGAAAAATTTGACCATCCGGGCAAATTGCATGTTGCGTTGCAAAATAGTTGGCCGCGTCGATATATCGACGCCAAATCAAGTCCCGAAAGCAAGGGCGGCTTTCGCCGCCCTCCCTTGTCCGGTCAGTGCGTTGCGCCGAGCGCTTCGGCTTCCCGTTCCTTGCGGTTATGCCGCACGGAGGCCCAGAAGGAGATGCCGATGAGGCTTGCGCCACCAAGGCCGGTGATGACTTCCGGAATATGGGCAAGCGTCTGGACGTACATGATGACCGAGAGGATCAGCACGGCATAGAAGGCGCCGTGTTCCAGATAGCGGTATTCCGCCAATGTACCCTTCTCGACCAGCATGATGGTCATCGAACGCACATACATGGCGCCGATGCCCAGCCCGATGGCGATGATGAAGAGATTTTGCGTCAACGCGAAAGCGCCGATCACGCCGTCGAAGGAGAAGGAGGCATCCAGCACTTCGAGGTAGAGGAAGGCACCGAAGCCGCCCTTGGCACCCGTTGCCGCGATCGACTTCTGCGACATGTCGAGCAGGCCGCCCAGCACTTCCACCGCAAGATAGGTCAGCAGACCGTAGATCGCCGAGGTCATGAAGGTCACGGTGTCCTGGCCGTCCAGCAGGTTCGAGAACAGCACGACGAGCAGGAGAACGATGCCGATTTCCACGCCTTTGATTGTGGCGGCGCGCGCCATCTTGCTTTCAAGCCACTGGATCCAGTGCACGTCCTTTTCGTGGTTGAAGAAGTAGGTCAGGCCAACCATCATCAGGAAGGTGCCGCCGAAAGCCGCAATCGGCAGGTGGGCGTCACTCATGATGCGGGCATATTCCTCCGGCTTGGCGGCGGCCAGAACCAGAGCCTCCCACGGGCCGATCTTCGCGGCGATGGCGACGATGGCGAGCGGAAAGACGATGCGCATGCCGAACACGGCGATGATGATGCCCCAGGTCAGGAACCGGTGCTGCCACTCGGGCGTCATGTCCTTGAGCTTGTTGGCATTGACGATGGCGTTGTCGAAGGAAAGCGAGATTTCGAGAACAGCGAGCACGACGCAGATGAAGAACACCGTGCCCATGCCGGCCAGCGTGCCGGTGGACGACCAGCCAAGCCAGGCGCCGAGCGCAAGGCCGATGACGGTGAAGGCAAAGGCCCAGGTGAAATAGCTGATCGTGGATTTATGCGTTGCAGGGGAGAGGCTCATCGGCTGGCCTCCTTGCATTCGCGGGAGAGGGCAGGAACAAACGAAAAAGGCACGCGGCCAAGGGCGCGCATGCGAAGCATGTTGCTTGTGGTCATGGCAGACAATATCCGCCGGCTGATTTGCAGGCGGTACCGACATCACGAGAGCGCCGTAAAAACTCTCGCCAGAGGGGCCCGGCACCAGGGTTCCATCCGCCGCGCTGTCGTACTGCGGCGGTAGCCTTTGTTAATTGTATCAGCTTCGGCCTTTCGTCAAGGGGCGGAAGCCCTTTACATCGCCGCGTCTTCCCGCATGAATAGGCGGAAAGATACGGCGGTGCTTCTTTGAGGGGTGCCGCCCGGGATGAAGGACGAAGAGCATGGCCGAAACGATGACCCTCAGAGCACTGGCAAAGGATCTGGCCTCGGGCCGCACCAGCGCCCGCAAGCTGGTGCGCGAATGCCTTGACCGGATCGCCGATCCGGCGGGCGAGGGCGAGTGCGCCTTCATCAAGGTCCATTCCGAGCATGCGCTGGTAGCAGCGAGCGCCATCGACCAGATGCGCGAGGCCGGCATTGCGCCGTCTCCCTTCGCCGGCATTCCGATCTCGATCAAGGATTTGGCTGATATTGCCGGTGACGTGACCACCGCTGGCTCCACGGCACTGGGCGATGCCGAGCCGGCTGAAGTGGACGCGCCGGTCGTCGCCCGGTTGCGTGCCGCCGGCTTCATCGTCATTGGCCGCACCAACATGACGGAGTTCGCCTTCTCGGGCATCGGTATCAACCCGCATTACGGCACGCCCGCCGCACCCTTCGACCGCGCCACGCGCCGCATTCCCGGTGGATCTTCCTCGGGGGCAGCGGTTTCGGTCGCCGATGGCATGGCCGCTATCGGTATCGGTTCGGATACCGGCGGCTCCTGCCGCATTCCGGCGGCGTTTTGCGGCGTGGTCGGCTACAAACCGACCGCCTCCACTGTCCCGCGCGATGGTGTTGTGCCGCTCTCGACGACGCTCGATTCCATCGGCCCGCTGGCAAATTCCGTGGAATGCGCCCGCATCGTCCACAACATCCTCGCCGGTCTGCCGGTGGGTGAGGGGAAGGTCTCCGCGCTGAAGGGCATGCGCATCGCCGTGCCGCAGACGGTAATGCTCGACGGATTGGATGCCCATGTCCAGCAATGCTTCGACCGGGCGCTGCATGCGCTGTCGCAGGCCGGCGCGCTGGTTACGCATCTGCCGCTCAAGGAATTCGCGCAGGTTGCGGCGATCAACGCCAAGGGCGGATTCTCCGCGGCGGAAGCCTATTCCTGGCATCGCGATCACGACATTATCGAACGGCAGGCGGCGAAATACGATCCGCGTGTTCTTGCCCGCCTGGTGAAGGCTCGGGAGCAGACCGGCGCCGATTATGTCGATGCGCTGAAGCTGCGCGCTGCGCTGATCTCTGGCGTTGAGGCAGCCATCGCCTCCTATGATGTCCTGGCCATGCCGACGGTTCCCATCGTGCCGCCCGCCATTGCCGCGCTGGAGGAAAACCTCGACCTTTTCACCCACACGAACCTGACGGTGCTGCGCAATCCCTCGGTGGTGAACATGTTCGACGGCTGCGCCATTTCACTGCCCATGCACCGGCGAGGCGAGGCCCCGGCAGGGCTGATGCTTGCGGCTTCCGGCGGCCGCGACGCCGCTCTTTTCGCCCATGCGGCGGCAATCGAGACGGTGCTTGTGGTTTGATCCGATTCAACCGTTGCACTTTTGTGACTTCACGTTTATAAGCCGCCCGTTCGAACGGCCCGGCAGGGCATGCCGTGGCCGTTTCCAATGCTCGGTAGATCCGGTTTCGTCACCGGTTCGGCCCACACAAGAACGGAGTAGCAAAATGCCCAAGATGAAGACGAAGTCGTCCGCCAAAAAGCGGTTCAAGATCACGGCCTCCGGCAAGGTGCTGGCAGCCGCTGCCGGCAAGCGCCACGGCATGATCAAGCGTACCAACAAGTTCATCCGCGATGCTCGCGGCACGATGGTTCTGGCCGAGCCCGACGCTAAGAAGGTCATCAAGAACTATCTGCCGAACGGTCTCTGAGACCCGTCGTCCAACGAGCAATAAGGAGATCATGATATGGCTCGCGTAAAACGTGGCGTAACTTCCCGCGCCAAGCACAAGAAGGTTCTGAAGGCTGCTGAAGGCTTTTACGGCCGTCGCAAGAATACCATCCGCGCCGCCAAGGCTGCGGTTGACCGTTCGCGTCAGTATGCCACCCGTGACCGCAAGGCCAAGAAGCGCACGTTCCGTGCTCTCTGGGTTCAGCGTATCAACGCTGCCGTCCGCGAATTCGGCCTGACCTACGGCCGCTTCATCGATGGTCTGAACAAGGCTGGCATCGAAGTCGACCGCAAGGTCCTCTCCGACCTCGCCATCCATCAGCCGGAAGCCTTCAAGGCTCTGGTTGACGCTTCCAAGAAGGCTCTCGAGTACCTCAAGGAAGCCGGTACGGCCAACGAGTTTGAAGCTGTGGTCAAGTAAGCCGCGCTTTTCAGACGCTTCATTGAAGAACCCGCGTCCGAACGGCGCGGGTTCTTTCGTTTCTGCGCTGGGGTATGTTGCGGGGAGGTCGCCTTTTGGAAACAGGACAACTTTCATCCATTCCCGATGTGAGCGATGCCGATATCGCGCTGCTGGTGGCCGGCCTTGCCGACACCAGCCGGCGGGTGCAGCGCGTGGAACTTTCGCGCCGCACCGTCTGGATCAAGCGCTACGGCACGGAGGGCGCCATCATCTGGCAGCGGCTCTATGCGCCGCTCACCCGCTTTTTGCCCGCCGCCTTCCGGCTGGCACCGCGCCGCACGCCGGCGGAAATGATCCGTCAGGAGGAGGCCCGCATTGCTCGGTTCGCAGCAAAGGGCTTTGCCGTACCCGCCGTGCTTTATAGTTCTCCGACCGCACTCGTCCTGTCCGATACGAGCCCGTCCGTGCAGGACAAGCTTCGGGCGCTGAAGGATGAGTGGCCCGAGGCGCACGAGACGCTTCTCGTTGCCTGTGCCGCCGAGCTCGGGCGGTTGCACGCGGCAGACCTCTGCCATGGCCGCCCGCACCCGCGTGACATGACGGTGATCGACGGCCGCATCGGCTTCATCGATTTCGAGGAGGAGCCGGAGGCGGTGATGCCGCTGGCAACAGCGCAGGCGCGGGACCTCTGGGTGCTGTTCTTCCAGCTCGCGACACGCACCATGCAAGGCGAAGCAACGCTTGCACGCGCCTATGAAGCATGGGCGGCGGAAGCACCCGCCGGGGCAAAGACCGAACTTCGGGCGTTGATACGATTCGCCGCGCGATTTTTGCCCTTTGCCCGGTTGATTGGCCGCGTGCGTATGGGTAGTGATCTGCGACGTTTCATCGTGGCTACCGGTTATCTTCAAAAGGCCATCGGGCAAGACAGCGTACCGGTCGGCAAGGCAGGATCAAATGACTGAACTCACCAATTTGCAGAATGAGCTTCTGGCGGCAGTGGCAGGCGCCGGGGACGAAGCCGCCATCGAGGCCGTGCGCGTCGCCGCACTCGGCAAGAAGGGCTCGGTTTCGGAACTGCTGAAGACGCTGGGCGCGATGACGCCCGAAGAACGCCAGACCCGTGGTGCCGCCATCAACGCCCTGAAGACCGAGGTGACCGATGCCATCGCCGCCCGCAAGGCCGAACTGAAGGATGCCGCCATTGCCTCGCGCCTGAAGGCGGAAACACTGGATGTTTCGTTGCCGGTGCGCTCCTCGCCCGCCGAGCGCGGTCGCATTCATCCGATCAGCCAGATCGTCGATGAAATCACCGCGATCTTCGCCGATCTCGGTTTCTCCATCGCTGAAGGTCCGGATATCGAGACGGATTATTACAACTTCACGGCTCTGAATTTCCCGGAGGGCCATCCGGCCCGCGAAATGCACGACACCTTCTTCTTCAGCCCGGATGAGAAAGGCGAGCGCAAGGTTCTGCGCACGCACACCTCGCCGGTGCAGGTGCGCACCATGGAAGCGCAGAAGCCGCCGATCCGCATTGTCATTCCCGGCAAGACCTATCGTCAGGATTCGGACGCCACCCACTCGCCGATGTTCCATCAGGTCGAAGGGCTGGTGATCGACCGCAAGGCCCACGTCGGCAATCTGCGCTGGGTGCTGGAAGAGTTCTGCAAGGCCTTCTTCGAAGTGCCCTCTGTCACCATGCGCTTCCGCCCGTCCTTCTTCCCCTTCACGGAACCGTCCTTCGAGGTCGATATCCAGTGTGACCGCTCCGGCGGTCAGGTGAAGTTCGGCGAAGGCAATGACTGGATGGAAATCCTTGGCTGCGGCATGGTTCACCCGAACGTGCTCAAGGCCGGCGGCCTCGATCCCGACGAATTCCAGGGCTTTGCCTGGGGCATGGGCCTCGACCGCATCGCCATGCTGAAATACGGAATGCCCGACCTGCGTGACTTCTTCAACGCCGATGTGCGCTGGATGAACCACTACGGCTTCCGCCCGCTCGACATGCCGACCCTGTTCGGCGGTTTGAGTGTTTGAGGAGATAGATCATGAAATTCACGCTCTCCTGGCTGAAGGAACATCTGGAAACGGATGCCTCGCTTGAACAGATCTGCGAACGGCTGACGGCCATCGGCCTTGAGGTCGAGGATGTCGATGACAAGGCGGCCTACAAGCCCTTCGTCATCGCGAAGATCGTCTCGGCCGAAAAACACCCGGAGGCCGATCGCCTCAAGGTGCTGACCGTCGATGCCGGCGACGGCAAGCCAGTGCAGATCGTTTGCGGCGCGCCGAACGCCCGCGCCGGTCTCATCGGCGCGCTGGCGCGTCCGGGCACCTATGTTCCGGGTATCGATGTCACGCTGTCGGTTGGCAAGATCCGCGGCGTCGAAAGCCACGGCATGATGTGCTCGGAAAAGGAACTCGACATTTCCGACGATCATAACGGCATCATCGACCTGCCCGAGGATGCACCGGTCGGCACGTCGTTCGCGGCTTATGCCGGGATTGACGATCCGGTCATCGAGATCAACCTGACGCCGAACCGTCCGGATTGTACCTCAATCTACGGCATCGCGCGCGATCTGGCTGCCGCCGGTCTCGGCACGCTGAAGGCCAAGCCCGCGCCCGCCTTTGCCATCGAAGGCGATCTGCCGGTTGCCGTGAAGATCGAGCTGGACGACGAACGTCTATGCCCCGGCTTTGCGCTGCGCCTCGTACGCGGCGTCAGGAACGGCCCGTCGCCGGCCTGGATGCAGAAGCGCCTGCGCGCCATCGGCCTGCGCCCGATCTCCGCTCTGGTCGATATCACCAACTATATGACCTTCGATCAGGGTCGCCCGATGCATGTCTTCGACGCGAACAAGGTCAAGGGCGATCTCGTCGTGCGCCGTGCGAAGGAAGGCGAGACGGTCCTCGCGCTCGACCAGCGCGAATACAAGCTTGGCCCGGCCAATGTGGTGATTTCCGACGATAACGGCGTCGAATCCATCGGCGGTGTCATGGGTGGCGAACATTCCGGCTGCGACGAAACCACCACCGACGTTCTGATTGAATCCGCTCTGTGGGACCCGATCAACATCGCCCGCACCGGTCGCTCGCTCGGTATCATTACCGATGCGCGCTATCGTTTCGAGCGCGGCGTCGATCCGGAATACATGATGCCGGGTCTCGAGCGCACGACGGAACTCGTTCTCGAACTCTGCGGCGGCACGGCGTCCAAGGCGACGCTGGTCGGCTACCGCGGCTTTGAGGCCAAGACGATCGATTTCCCGGTCTCGGAGGTCAAGCGCCTGACCGGTCTTGAAATTTCCAGTGCCGAAAGTGCGACAATCCTGAAAGGTCTGGGCTTCGTCGTGGCAGGGTCCGGCGAGCGCCTCACGGTGTCCGTTCCCTCCTGGCGGCCGGATGTGGATGGCAAGGCCGATCTGGTCGAAGAGGTCATGCGCGTGCATGGCGTCGACAAGATCAAGCCTGCGCCGCTGGAAGCCATCGGCACAGTCAATGCGCGCATTCTGACGACGTTGCAGATCCGTACCCGTACTGCCAAGCGTGCGCTCGCCGCGCGCGGCATGCTGGAAGCCGTCACCTGGTCGTTCATTTCCGAAGATCAGGCGAAGCTCTTCGGCGGTGGTAGCGCAGCGCTGAAGCTCGCCAACCCGATTGCCGCCGATATGTCGGACATGCGCCCTTCGCTGCTGCCCGGCCTCTTGTCGGCAGCCCAGCGCAATGCCGACAAGGGCTATGGTGATGTGGCGATCTTCGAGGTCTCTGGCACCTACGAAAGCGACAAGCCGGAAGGCCAGCGCCGGGTTGCCGGCGGCGTGCGCCGCGGCACGGCCTCGATTGCCGGTGCTGGCCGCATGTGGTCGAACGCCGCGAAGGGCGGCGGCAAGCCCGTGGATGTCTATGACGCCAAGGCCGATGCGCTGGCCGTTCTCGAAGCCTGCGGCCTGCCGATGGGCAATGTGCAGTTCGAGACCGGTGCCCCGGAATGGTATCATCCGGGCCGTTCGGGCACGATCAAGATGGGTCCGAAGGTGGTGCTCGGCTATTTCGGCGAGTTCCATCCGAAGACGCTCGCCGCGCTTGATGTGTCCGGTATCTATTGTGGCTTCGAAGTTTTCGTGGACGCCATGCCGGAGCCGAAAAAGAAGGCGACGCGTACCAAGCCGCCGCTCGATCTTTCGCCCTTCCAGGCCGTGAAACGCGACTTTGCCTTTGTGGTCGAAAAGGCCGTGGAAGCCGGTGCGGTGCTGCGCGCCGCGCAGGGCGCCGACCGCAAGCTCATCACGGGCGTCAACGTCTTCGATATTTTCGAGGGTGCGAGCCTCGGCGAAGGCATGAAGTCGGTGGCCATCGAGGTGACGATCCAGCCGTCCGATCGCACACTGACGGATGAGGATTTCGAAGCCCTGACCGGCAAGGTCGTCGCCAGCGTTGCCAAGGCCACCGGCGGCACGCTGCGGGCCTGATAAAGAGATGGAAACGGGCACCCGGGTGGCGCCCGTTTTATTTAAGCGACAGGGTTTCCCGGCGCACCTTTTGCAGATGTGCCTTGAGGTCCGCGGCCTTGCGACGATCCATGTCGTGCAGGGCCAGCATGCGGAAATCCGCGCCCTTGGTACAGGCCTTTATAAGGCCGCGTTTGAGAAGGCGTCGGACGGGATCGCCCATATAGAGCTTTACGATCCACCAGGGAGAACCCGTGGTGGTGAAAACCCGGACATGGCGAAGGCGCGTCAGGCCGGGGCGGATGCGACCACCGTCCAGATCATGCAGGAAGGCGACACCGGGCGCGAAGACGCGGTCGAAGAAGCCTTTGAGCACTGCCGGAAAATTGAACCACCATTGCGGAAAGACAAGAATAAGCGCATCGGCGGCCTTCAACCGATCGATTTCCGTCTGCGCCGCGGTCGTATTGAAAGGCACGTCGAAATAGCCGCGCCTCTCGCTCTCCTTCAGGCGCGGGTCAAACTCCTCGCGATAAAGATCCATCAAATCGACGCTGTGTCCGTTCTCTTCCAGGGCTGCCTTGGCGGTCGCCGCCATTGCGGCGGCAAAGCTTTCGGGCAGGGGGTGGGCGAGAACGAGAAGAACGTGCATGCTATGACCTCAGAACAGGCTGCCTTGACCGGTACGACCCTTTTCCGATCTGGCCGGGCGTTTCCTTGGGGATGGTGAGGAGGACGGCGGCTCAGCGCCTTCACCCGCAATGGCCGAAACACGCCCATCGGTAAATTCGATGGCAAGGGTGCTGCCGGACGAAATCGCGTCCGCACGCGTCAACAGGCGGTCGTTTTCGTCGCGGATCACCGCATAGCCGCGCTTCAACACATTCGTATAGGACAGCGATTGCAGCACACGGTCCTGCGCGGCAACCGCAAGCCTGCGATGGATGAGGGTAGTGGAGAGGGCAGTGTCGGCACGGGCGAAAAGCGCTGCGACCCGTTCCCGCTCCCGGCCGGTCTGGCCCTTGAGGCGGACGGGGAAGGCCCGGAAAACGGCATCGGCAGCACCGACACGGCCGCGCGCCGCCAGAAGGTTGCGCTCCACAATCCGCTCGATGCGCGCCAGCCGTTCTCCAAGCGTCTGCCGCTGCTGGGTGATGCGGGCGCTCAGCATTTCCGGTCGCAGGCGGCTCGATACCTGCTCGAAGCTGCGGCGCTTGGTCAGCGCCGTGCGCTCCAGTCCGCGCCCGAGACCGGCGGCGGCTTCATCGAAACGGCGGCGAGGCAGGGCCAGAAGCTGGTCGAGGGAAGGAAGGGCGCGCACCAGACCGCGCAAACCCTGTTCGCGGTTCTGCATCTGCCGGGAGATTGCGCCGCTTAGGCGTGCGCCGAGGCTGGCAAGCTGGGCCTCGAGTTCGGCCTTCACCGGCACGGCCATTTCGGCGGCCCCGGTCGGTGTCGGTGCGCGCATGTCGGCGGCATGGTCGATCAGCGTCCAGTCGGTTTCGTGGCCGACGGCGGAAATCAGCGGGATCGTGCTGGCGGCTGCGGCGCGCACGACTGCTTCGTCGTTGAAACTCCACAGATCTTCGAGGCTGCCGCCGCCGCGTGCCACGATCAGCACATCGGGCCGCGCGATGGAACCTTCTGCCGGCAGCGCATTGAAGCCCTCGATGGCGCGGGCCACTTCATCGCCCGACCCTTCGCCCTGCACTTTAACCGGCCACACGACGACGTGAACGGGGAAACGGTCGGCAATGCGGTGGAGAATGTCGCGAATGACCGCACCCGTGGGCGAGGTGACGACGCCGATGACCATCGGCAGGAAGGGCAGGCGCTGCTTGCGTTCCTGGTCGAACAGACCTTCGGCGGCCAGCTTGCGCCGGCGCTCTTCCAGCAATGCCATCAGTGCGCCAACACCGGCAGGCTCCAGACTTTCAATCACAAGCTGGTATTTCGATGATCCGGGAAAGGTTGTGACCTTGCCGGTGGCAATCACCTCCATACCCTCTTCCGGACGAACCTTCAGGCGTGAGAACGTGCCCTTCCAGATCACCGCGTCGATGCGGGCCTTATCGTCCTTCAGCGCGAAATAGGCGTGGCCGGAGGAATGCGGGCCTCGATAGCCCGAGATTTCGCCGCGCACCCGCACATGGTCGAAAGAGGTTTCGATGGTGCGCTTGATCGAGCCGGAAAGCTCCGAAACGGAGAATTCCGTGAGGTTGGTTGGCGAATCATCGAAAAAGCTGCTCATGCCGCAACTATCGCATGGCTGAACGAAATTGGGACCGTCCTTTGCGGGATAAACGGTAAATTGCCCACCGCAATCTGTGTCGTTCCGTGCATGTTTATCGGCCATGGCTTCATCTTTTCAAAGGCTTGCCTGCTCCGCCGCTCACCGGGCTCACCGAACCGGCATAATCGGACCTGCAACCCAGAAGGAGAACTGCATGTCCGATCCCTTTCTCAACACGCAACCGTCGCTGACGGGTCCCGCAACCGGTGGCTTTGCCGTCACGCCCGGCGATACCGCTGCGCTTCCTGTGGTCTGTCGGGCGCTTTATGTGGGCGGCGGCGGCCATCTTGCCGTCAGGATGCTCTCCGGCGAGGTGGTGACGCTTGCCGATGTGCCTGCTGGCAGCTTGCTGCCGTTGCGTGTCAGCCACGTCCTGGCCACTGGCACGGCAGCGACCGGCCTCGTCGCCTTCTACTGATCCGCTGCCGGACGTCCCGATTCCGAACGTTGCAACCGGAAATTAACCCTTGCTGAGGGCCGTTTTTTTAACGGCTGATCCGTATGCTGTCCTCAATAAGAAGGAAAACAGGGATCTTCCTCATGATATTCGTTGCAACGTTCGGAATAGGCCTTGCAGCCGGGCTGACGCGCTCCGTTCTGTCGGTCATTGTCGCCATTCTGGCGATTTTCGCGACTTTTACCGCCGCGGCTGTCGTCGGCGCGGGCGCTTCGTTTCTCGCCCTTCTCGTGGCGATCTGCGGTTACAATTTTGGCCTCGTTGCGTTCCTCGTGGCGCATTACGCTGCCGCCACTCCGGTCGCAGAACAGGCCTGATCGTCACAGAATTGCGAAGCTGCAAGGCGCTGCACCGGTCCGGTGGAGCGCCTTGTCATTTTCGGGGGGGATAAATCCTCAGGGGCGAACGCGGTAGAGCTTCAGGCCCGAACCCTCGACATTCGGCAGGGGTTGCAGATAGGACGGCAACTGACCGACTGTGAGCTGGGCATAGAGCCCGTCCGGCTTCAGTCTGGCGATCTCCTCGGTCTGAGGGTCACTGGCACAGAAAGCCAGGATCGAAACATGCGCCCCGCGCAGGAAGGCTTCCGCTTCGCGCGGTGTCGCAAGGCCAATGTGAAGCTCTGTCAGCATGCCGGCCTGGTTGCGGTGATAGGGGGCGGTCAGCACGCGATGACCGGAAAAGCGCAGAATGGACGTTCCGAGATTGGATGGGGCGGCCACCACCGCCGGCGGCAGCGCGGACAATTCGGCAAGGGCGGCCTCGCCGTTGCAGCTTGCATCCGCAGGGTTCGGTGTTGCGAGGATAGGCGTGCGGAAGCGGTTTGCAATGCCGCTGATACCTTCGGTCGGCAGGGCGCCGCCAAACACCCAGACGGCGGGCACAGAGGCAAGCGTTGCCGCGAAGAAGATGAAGCCGGCAACGATGTTTTCCGGCGCGGCATTCGCCTTTTGGCGCAGTTCCGAAACGAGCAGTGACAGCGGTAGGATGGCGAACAGATTGGCGAAAATTGCGCCGCGCACCTGAATGAGGGCGACCCCCCACGATACCAGAAGCAGGGCCAGCAAGACGGCATGGCCTTCCCGGCGGTCATCGAGGAAAATCCGTGAGAGCGATACGGCGATGGCAAAGAAGCCGACTGCATAGAAGCCGCCGGCAGCCGCCGCGCCGGAATGAACGGTCGCCAGGAAGGACTGCGCTTCCGTGACCTTGCTCAGCCAGAGCGCGACAAGCAGGGGATCGAGGTCGGCCAGTGGATTGCCGAGGCATTGCGGGGCAATTACCACAGCGGTGATGCCGATCAAGACACCGTTTGCGGCCAGCACGCCCAGCCGGCGTTGAAAAGTCCAGCCGCTGGCGAAGCGGGCGGAGAGGAACATCAACGCACCGCCGAGTGCAGAAAGACCGTAAAAGCCGAAGGAGAGGTTATCGCAGGTCACGACCGCATAGCGTGCCACCGGTACCGTCGCGAAGAAAAGAACGGAGATGGAAAGAGCCAGTGACAGGCCGAAAGCGCTGGCAGCCTTCTGAAACGCCGGGCCACGCGCCACCCACAGGCCGGCGACGACAAGGCACACCACGGCGATCAGCGGCGTGGTCTCGGCGCCGATGGCGATGGCGATTGCCGTCAGTAATCCGCCGACCGCGTAGTTTAATGCGCCATAGCGACGGTCGAGAAGAACGGCGGCCAGACCGGCCGCAAGGGTGAGCTGGACGTTGTGATGGTCGATGGAACCGGGCAGGAAGCGGTTGGAGGTGACAAGGAAAATCACTCCGAAACCCATGGCGATGTTCATTGCACCCGCGCCGCCCAACCGACGCGCGCCGAGGCCGAGACAGAAGATCATGGGCGCAACGAAGGCAAGCGGCCATACGGCCAGCGCCACGGCTTCCGCCGTGATCCTGTCGAAGAACAGACCGAAGAAGAGAATGAGGGCGGCAATCGGTGCGTCGATCAGGCGTGACCAGTGCATGAGCGTGCCGCCGTCGAGGCCGAGGCGGTACTGCATCATGTCGAACCAGCCCTGTCCGGCGAGGAGATCGCGCACTTCGACAAGCCGCATGGCATCGTCGTTGTCGGCACCGACATAATCCATGGTGCCCGGCATGTTGAGAAAGAGGATGCTGACGATGGCGCCGATGCTGAAGATGACAGTCATCACGGAAAGCCGGTTCCACCACGGACGCTGTTCGTGATCCTCGCGGGGGTCGGCTCTTCCGGGGCGCTCCGCCCGATGAATTGCGTTCATCATGTCCGCAGCACCCTCATTTTTGATTGTCGCTCAGGCTTTTCAGGTCGTTCGCAACCTAGCCTTAACCTGTTCAAGAAATAGTAAAGGCGAGAAAAACGGGATGAGCCCGTGACACGATTTTCTGGCATATTGGGTGGAAATCATGACCGAGCCCCTGACCACGCCGATGAACGGCGATCTGGATGTGGCGGTGCTTTTGCCTTGCTACAATGAAGCGACGACCATTGCGGATGTCGTGCGCGGCTTCCAGGCCGCGCTGCCGCAGGCGCGCATCTATGTCTACGACAACAATTCCACTGATGGCACAGCACTGGCCGCAATGATGGCCGGCGCGATCGTGCGCAGCGAGAAGCGACAGGGCAAGGGCAATGTAGTGCGCCGCATGTTCGCTGATGTCGATGCCGATCTCTATGTGATGGCTGATGGCGACGGCACCTATGCGCCAGCCGACGCGAACACCCTGATTGCGGCCATGCTGGCGGAAGGCGCCGATATGGCGGTCGGTACCCGCCGCGGCGTTCACGACGATGCCGGGCGTCAGGGTCATGCCTTCGGCAACCGCATCTTCAATTCGCTTTACCGCCGCCTGTTCGGCAATGATTTCTCCGATATCTTTTCCGGTTACCGCGCCTACACCCGTCGGTTCGTGAAAAGCTTTCCGGCACTTTCCAACGGCTTCGAGACCGAAACGGAAATGTCTGTCCACGCCTCGCGGCTGAAACTGCCGGTGGTCGAGATCGAACTGGATTACGGGCGCCGTCCCGAGGGCTCTCATTCGAAGCTTTCGACCTTCGGTGACGGCTGGAAGATCCTCAAGATGTTCGCAATGCTGATGAAGGAAACGCGGCCTTTCGCCTTCTTCGGTGCGTTGAGCTGGGCTGCCTTCTGCACCGCCATCGGTTTTGCGCTGCCGGTTCTCATCGAGTTTTTCGAGACCGGGCAGGTTTCGCGCATGCCGAGCTGGATCCTCTCCGTGGCGATGATCGGCCTGTCCTTCCTCGCTTTCACCGCTGGCATGATTCTCGATTCGCTGTCTCACGCCCGCTATGAGCATCTTCGGCTCGCCTATATCGCCCAGAGCGAGGCAAGCCGGGTGCGCGAAGCCGCCCGCGCCAGCCGTGCCCAGCCCGCGGTGAGGGACGCCGCGTGAAACGGGTCGCGTTCTTCCTGATCGCCGGTGGCGGCGGCTTTCTGGTCGATGCGCTCGTCCTCTCCGCGCTTCTCCATTTCACGCCGCTCGGTCCCTTTCTGTCGCGTGCCATCGCAATCACGGCGGCGATGGGCTTCACCTTCGTGTTCAATCGCAGCTTCACCTTCGGGCGCTCCCACCGTCGCCTGTTGTCCGAAGGTATTCGTTACGGCGCGGTGGGGCTCGTGACGGCCCTCGTCAATTACGGGCTGTATGCATCGCTGCTCATGGCCATCCCGCTGCTTCAGCCGCTCATTGCGCTCACCCTGGCCTCGCTCGCCGCAATGGGCCTCAGTTTCTTCGGCTATTCCCGCCTCGTGTTCGCCCGCCGGTGAACAATCGCTATCCGGCCTTGCGAAAGCGGACCGCTTCTTCCAATATGGTGCGAACCAATCGCAACCCAATTCGTCAATCATTCCGGAGGAAGTTTCATGCAGTTGCGCCCGCTCGGCCGCACAGGCCTTTCGATTGCGCCGGTTGTCTTCGGCGGCAATGTCTTTGGCTGGACGGCGGATGAGAAGACCTCGTTTGACCTGCTCGACGCCTTTTTCGATGCCGGACTGAACACAATCGATACAGCCGACGTCTATTCCCGCTGGGTGCCCGGCCATGCCGGTGGCGAAAGCGAGACGATCATCGGCAAATGGTTGAAGCGCGGCAGCGTGGCGCGCGACAAGGCGATCATTGTCACCAAGGTCGGCTCCGACATGGGACAGGGCCATATCGATCTCTCGGCTGAATGGATCGTCAAGGCTGTCGAAGCATCGCTCACCCGCCTCGGTACCGATTACATCGATCTCTATCTCTCCCACTGGCCTGACCCGAACACGCCCTATGAGGAGACGCTTGGTGCCTTCGCCAAATTGAAGGAAGCCGGCAAGATCCGCGCCATCGGCTGCTCCAACCTCGATGCCACCCAGTTGCAGGCTTCGCTTGATGCTGCCGGCAAGGCCGGTCTGTCGCGTTACGACGTGATTCAGCCTGAATACAATCTGGTGACACGTACCGCTTTCGAGGGCGCACTGGCCGATCTCTGCGTCAGGGAAGACATCGGAGTCATCACTTACTTCAGCCTTGCCGCCGGGTTCCTGACAGGCAAATACAAGAGTAAGGAAGACGCTGCCGGCAAGGCGCGCGAAAATCGCGTCGCGGCCTATTTCGATGAGCGCGGCGTGCGCATTCTTGGCGCCCTTGAGGAAGTTGCCGCATTGACGGGCGCCAAGCCGGCAACGATTGCCATTGCCTGGCTGCTGCGCAAGCGTGGCGTCACGGCACCGATTGCCAGCGCCACCAGCCTCTCCCAGCTTCAGAGCCTCGTCGCTGCCGCAACGGTGTCGCTTTCCGATGAGGCCGTCGCCCTGCTCGACAAGGCAGGTGCGTGATGAGTGTGTTTATTCGCGATGCCGCTCCCGCAGATGAAGCCCGCTGGCGGGAACTCTGGGCCGATTACACGACCTATTATGAGGTCAGCCTTGGGCAGGAAGTGACGGATTCCGTCTGGCGGCGCATGTTCGATCCGTCCTCTCCGCTGTTTATGCGTGTGGCCGAGGTCGATGGCCGGGTGGAGGGCTTTGCGCTTTGCCTAACCCATGAAGCGACCTGGGTGACGTCGCTCGATTGCTATCTGGAAGACCTGTTCCTTGATGCGAGCCTGCGCGGCAAGGGGGTCGGAAAGGCAATGATGGACGATCTGGTCGCGCTCTGCGAGGCCAACGGCTGGAAGCGTCTCTACTGGCATACGGACACAGAAAATGCCCGTGCCCGCAAGCTGTACGACCAGTACGTCGAGTGGGACGGTCACATCCGATACCGGATCAGCCTGTAAGAGATCCGATTTCTCGGTAGCGGAAGAAATCGACGAAGGCGCGCAACGCCGGACGCACCTGATGGCGCGTGGGATAGTAGATGGAAAAACCATCGAAGGGCGGGCACCAGTCTGCGAGCACGCGCTCAAGACGCCCGTCCTCCAGCGCGCCATCAAGTCGCGCGCCAAACAGATAGGCCATACCCGCCCCGTTCAGCGCGGCGATCAGTGCCAGCCGGTCATCGCCGAGGATGAGTGGCCCATTGACGGAAACGGTCAGCGCCTGACCGTCCTTTTCGAATTCCCAGCGATAGATGACACCACTATCGAAGCGCCGCCGAATGCAGCGGTGATGAATAAGATCCTGCGGATGCTGTGGCCTGCCGTATCGGGTGAAGTAATCGGGTGTTGCGACCACCGCGCCCCAAAGTTTCGGCATGGCCCGCACCGCCACCATATCGGCCAGCAGGTGTTCGCCAAGGCGTAAACCTGCATCGAAGCCTTCTTCGACGATATCGACGAAGCGGTCATCATTGACGAGTTCGAGTTCAATATCCGGATATAGGGTGAGGAACGCACCCACACGGGGCGCAATGATGTGTTCCGCCGCCAGACGCGGCAAAGTCACCCGCAGGCGTCCGGCTGGCTTTTCGCGTGCGTCCGCAAGCGCTTCCAGCGCGGCATCGATGCCGTTAAAGGCCGGGCGAAGCCTTTCCAGCAAGCGCAATCCCTCTTGCGTGGGCGCAACACTTCGGGTCGTGCGCGCCAGAAGTCGCACGCCGAGGTTCTGTTCCAGCGCGGTTACGGCATGGCTGACCGCCGATGGCGCGATACCAAGCTCACGGGCCGCCGCCCGAAAGCTTCTGTGTTCCGCAACGGCAGCCAGAACGGCGAGACGGGAGAGTTGAATACGATCCATTGATCTAAATGATAGATCAATCCGTTCGGATTTGCACGGATTATCGTTGGAAGCGGTTCGCTCTATCTTCAGCTCAGTCTCAACCTCCCCAAAGGAAGCCGCGATGGAAAACCGCAAACTTGGAACCGAACTCACCGTCTCTGCCCTCGGCCTCGGCTGCATGGGCATGACCTATGCCTATGGCAGCGCCGATGAGGCGCAATCGGTCGCCACGCTCGAAAAGGCCGCCGATCTTGGCGTGACATTCTTCGATACCGCCGAAATGTACGGTCCCTTCACCAACGAGATCCTGTTGGGTCGGGTGCTGAAGCCGGTGCGCGACCGTATCGTGATCGCCACGAAATTCGGCTTCAGGATCGATGAAAGCCTGCCGCATGGACAGAATATCGTTGGTCTCGACAGCCGCCCCGAGCACGTCAAGGCGGTGGCCGAGGCCTCGCTCAAGCGGCTCGGCACCGATGTCATCGATCTCTATTACCAGCACCGGGTCGATCCCGCTGTGCCGATCGAGGAGACGGTGGGCGCCATGGCCGATCTGGTGCGCGAGGGCAAGGTGAAGGCTCTCGGCCTTTCCGAAGCGGGCGCGGCCACCATCCGCCGCGCCCAGGCCGTTCACCCCATCGCCGCCGTACAGAGCGAATATTCGCTGTGGAGCCGCGACCCCGAAGAAAACGGTGTTCTGGAAACCTGCCGAGACCTTGGCATCGGTTTCGTGCCCTACAGCCCGCTCGGCCGCGGCGTGCTGGCCGGCGGCATTCGCGCCGCGGGCGATCTGGCTGCCGATGACTTCCGCAGCACGCTGCCCCGCTTTCAACCGGAGGCCTTCGAGGCCAATGCTGCGCTCATTGCGAAACTGGAGACCATGGCCGTTGAAAAGGGTGTGACCGCTGCACAGCTTGCCATCGCCTGGGTGCTGCATCAGGGTGATTTCATTGTGCCCATTCCCGGCGCGCGCAAGGTGGCGCATCTGGAGCAGAATGTGGGGGCCGCCTCGATCCGCCTCAGTTCGTCCGAAGTGTCGGCGCTCGGCGAGATGCTCAACCCGCGGAAGGTGCAGGGAAAACGCTACTCCGAGGCTTCGCTTGCCATGACCAACCTCTAAGCCTCAACCGAACAAAAAGGGCGCCGTTGCGGCGCCCTTTGCGGTCTCAGGCCCATTCGCCCTTGCGGAACACCGGCACGCGGGTTCCATCCGGTTTGACGCCGTCGATGTCCACCTTGTCGGAACCGATCATCCAGTCGATATGGATGAGGCTGGAATTGCCGCCCTTGGCGGTAATCTCGTCTTGCGAAAGCGACGCTCCGTTCAGGAAACACTTGGAATAGCACTGGCCAAGCGCGATGTGGCACGAGGCATTTTCGTCGAACAGCGTGTTGTAGAACAGGATGCCGCTCTGCGAGATCGGCGAGGAATGCGGCACGAGCGCCACTTCGCCCAGACGTCGCGCGCCCTCATCGGTATCCAGCACCTTGTTCAGCACTTCCTCACCCTTCGAAGCCTTGGCCTCGACAATGCGGCCCCCTTCGAAGCGAACCTGAATATCATCGATCAATGTGCCCTGATGCGAAAGCGGCTTGGTGGAGGACACCGTGCCCTCGACGCGCAGCGCATGCGGCGTGGTGAAGACTTCTTCGGTTGGAATGTTCGGATTGCAGGTGATGCCGTTCCTAGCCGTGGATGCCCCGCCATGCCATTCGTGGTCATCGGCCAGCCCGACCGTCAGATCGGTGCCGGGGCCCGTGAAGTGCAGGGCGGAAAAACGCTCGCCGTTCAACCAGGAGGATTTCGTCCTGAGGCGGGCATTGTGCTCGGCCCAGGCGGGAACGGGATCGTCACGGTCGACCCGCGAGGCAGCAAAAATCGCCTCGGCCAGTCGGGTAATCGCTTCGTCCTCGGGAACACCGGGAAACACCTGCCGGGCCCAGGCGGGGTTCGGATAGGAAACGATGTTCCAGTTGATTTCGAAGTTTGAAATTTTTTCCAGCGCCGGCTTGTAGGCCATGGAATTGGCCCGGTTGGCGCGCGCCACCTTGGACGGGTCCTGCCCGGCCAGCATCATCGGATTGTCGCCGGAAATGGCGAGCCGTGCCGCATTGCCTTCGTAAGCCTTCGCCATGCCCTCGTAGAGCCAGCCGCTGGCCCGGTCGAAGCTTTCATCCGGGGCATATTCATAACGGGCGAGAATGGCGTCTTCATCCGAATAGAAGGTGGAGACGAGGCCGGCACCAGCCTTGTAGGCCTCGCGGGTGATGAGGCGTACCAGCGGCAATGCGCCGATGGGGGCGGTGATGACGAGATCCTGTCCCTTCTCAAGCCGCAGGCCCACCTTCACGGCGGTCATGGCAAGCTTTTCCAGCTTTTTCGGGTCAATCAGAGCGCTTGTATCGCGGGTCATGGCAAGTCCTGGGCATTGTCTGTCAAAATGGAGTGTTGAACTTAGCGCGCTCGTGCTCGGTGTCCATCCGCAAAATCAGGCAATCAGCGGCGCGGCCTTCGCCTTGAGGGCAGCAAGCGCAGCCTTGGGGGCAAGCCGAACCTGCAGGCCGCGCTGGCCGCCATTCATGAATACATAGGCTTCGGAAAGCGCGGCCTCCTCAATGGCCGTCGGGACGAGCTTCTTCTGCCCGAAAGGACTGATGCCGCCCACATGATAGCCGGTCAACCGTTCGGCATCCGCCGGCTTCATCATCTCGGCGGATTTGCCACCAAAAACGGCAGCCAGCTTCTTCATGCTGACCTCCCGGTCGGAGGGAATGACGGCACAGACAGGCTTGCCATCCACCGACGCCATCAGCGTCTTGAGCACACGGCAAGGGTCCTCGCCAATCGCCTCCGCCGCCTGAAGGCCGACGCGCGGCGCCTCGGGATCATAGATATAAGACACGGTCTCGAACGAGACCCCAGCCTTTTCAAGCGCCTGGGTGGCGCGCGTGGTTTTCGACATGGACAGGACCCGCATTCTTGAGCCCAGCAGTCATAAACCGCTTCGCGGGCGGATTGAAGGGGGGAAGGAGCAGGCAACGACCCTTGTTTATCTCGGGTCGGGCCATTCCGGTTCGAAGATCAAACCAATGGGTGTCGGGTAGCTGGCCGCTGGCTCTTGCGGTTGTCAGTATGGTGTAAAGCTGTTAATCAAACCGGACTCCTTTACCAGATTCGGCGACATATCATGATCGGTATCTTTTTAAGTGGTGTCCCATGCGAAACGGTGACGCACTTTTTTCTTTGGTCGCCCTTTCAGAATGTGATCATTACTGATGAAGCTGGGCGCATGCTTGCCGATGTGTGTTGTGACCGCTGGCGTCAGTTCGTGTGGGAGCATGAAGCGAAAAAATTTACGGTCGCTGATGCCTTGGGCATTATGAACAGTGAAGATACCACGCCGGGCCGGCTGCATTTTGCCGATATTCATAAGTCATCGCGGGTAGAACTCGTGCCGAGGCTCGACGCCAATGGATGCGTACTTGGTGTCGACATCCAGACCGGCACAGTATTCAAGCCGGTAGCTGCGCAAGGCTTGATCATGGCGGGCGGTTTTGGTCGAAGACTGGGCGAATTGACCAAAAACACTCCAAAGCCGATGCTGCCGATCGGTGACAAGCCGATTGCAGAACACCTCCTTGATAATCTTGTCGATAGCGGTGTGAGCGACATTTTCATGTCTGTTCACTATTGTCGGGATGTCCTCATCAACCATTTTGGTGAAGGTCAGGATTTCGGCGCTCGAATTCGGTATGTGCATGAAGACAAGCCGTTGGGGACCGGTGGTTGCTTGTCGTTGATCAGCAAGGATGTTGATTCACCGATTTTGGTTGTGAATGGCGATATCTTCACGGACCTTCAGTTTCATAGGCTGATCGATTACCACAATAGTTCGGGCGCAGACATTACGGTAACGGTCAAACGGCATGCTGTTACCGTGCCGTACGGCGTGATCGAGACAACTGACTACGGCAATTTCATCATGCGCGAAAAGCCGACATTCTCGCATGCGATCAATGCAGCAATCTACGTTCTGTCGCCCAGCATTCTCTCCAGGCTCGAGTTTGGAGTGCGAATCGACATGCCGACGCTGATTCAGCATATGGCGTCTCTCGGTGCCAAGGTTAGCCTCTTCCCGCTGATGGAGACATGGATTGACATCGGCACTGAACCTGAACTGCGGCGTGCACAGGCAACGGCAGGTTCCAAGCCGCGGCCTCAGTTGCGAACGGTGTTGACGGATTATAATTTCGTCAATGACGATCGGGAAGTGACTGGCTTGACTGCCGCGCGAATGAAAATGTGAGTTACAGCCGTCGAGCGGACAGTTGATGCCAACAACCGGTGCGTCGTTACGTTCGATGATATTTTTGTCCCGATACAGAACCACATCCAGAACGCTTTCGCAGAACCCGACGCTCGGGAATGCGCTGGGCGCGCGCGTGGGCTACAGGCCTTCAAGTCTTGAAAACGGGCGTGGAGCGGTCATGCTTGGTTGGGGGCGCCGGCCCTCCGGCCTTCGGGCCGTCAGCCTTGCTGAAAAGGCGTGTTCGTCGTTTCTGTTGCTGGAAGACGGTTTTCTTCGGTCTGTCGGGCGCAATGATCCCTCTCTTTCCTTCGCGATTGACCACGAGGGAATGTATTATGATGCTGCCGCTCCATCCTCGCTGGAGCGTATGATTGCGCAACCGTTGACGGACGATGAATGCAGCCGTGCATTGAGCATTGTTTCCCGCTGGCGGGCTTTGCGGCTTTCGAAATACAATGGGGACGCTGAATTCGGCGGTGAATTGCCCGAGCGTTACGTTCTGGTCGTAGATCAGGTTGCCAAAGATGCATCGGTCGGTTTTGGTTTGGGCAGTCCCGACAGCTTCACGAACATGCTGGATGCGGCGCTGGCAGAGAATGCTTTGTCGACCATTGTGGTTAAAGTGCATCCGGACACGTTGAGTGGGACCAAGGCTGGCTATTTCGACATGGCGGCGCTGAAAGCCAACCCCAGGGTCAGGATCATAGCCGATCGATGCCATGTCGCGCGTCTGATAGAGAATGCGGAAAAAATCTATACCGTGACCTCACAGGTGGGCTTTGAAGGGCTTTTATGGGGCAAGCCTGTGCGGTGCTTCGGCATGCCGTTCTATGCCGGCTGGGGATTGACCGACGATGTGCTGCCAGCACCCTCGCGCAGGACGAGAGTTTCGCTGGAGCAACTCGTTTTCGCGGCACTCGTCCGCTATCCTCGTTATGTCGATCCGGAAAATGGCTTCAAGCCCTGCGAGGCTGAGGTCGTCATGGATTACATCGGGCTACAACGTCATATGTGGCGGCGCTTCCCCGAGACGGTTCATGTTGTGGGCCTGCCGCTGTTACAACGGCCCCTTTTTCGTCAGTTGCTTGCCGGTTCATCGGTGGTTTTTGTGCGTTCATTGCACATGGTTCCGATGGGGGGGGCGGCGCTCATCTGGGGGCGGGAGCAACTGGACGTGGCGGAGGAGCGCATCAAACTGATCGGCGTCACGGAGGGTTTCCTGCGGACCGTTCCGCCTCGCGAGTCGATTTCTCTGATTGCCGGTTCGCTCGCGGATCCTGATCGGACAGCAAGCCGTCCATTCGCGCTTGACTGGCTTTTGGACAATGCCCGGCTCGATGATTCCCTGCGCCAGAGGGCGCGTGGGTTAATGGACAAGATCAATGCCGGCCATGTCGATCATCGAAAAACGGGGCCTGAGCGATGGGCGAGGCCACCCGGATACGGCTGTGTGCTGCTGGTGCCTGGACACGGCGAAGACGTTGGTCGCAAGACCGTCCCTGCGAAGCGCGACTTGCGGCTATTGCAGGAGGTGCGGCAGGCCAATCCCGACGCGTTCATACTCTTTGCGGTCCCTTCCGATAAAGAGGTGGCTCTGCTGAAGAAGCACGCAACCGTCACGGCACTGTGTGACGAAATCATTTGTCGCACCGGTGTTGCGGATCTTCTAGATCAGGTGGACGAGGTGCATACGTCAACCTCTCTTGTGGGCTTTGAAGCTTTGCTGCGAAACCTTGAGGTTGTTTGTTATGAGCAGTCCTTCTACAGCGGATGGGGACTGACAAGGGATGTTGTCCCCGTTGACCGGGGTGGTCGGAAACTGACAATCGAAGAACTGGTCGCCGCGGCTCTCATCCTTTATCCTGCCTACATCAATCTTAAGGCAGGGTGTTTTATCAGTCCGGAAAAAGCCTTGGCTCAGGGAGCCCGGTTGCGCGACGGTCCCGCCAGTCTGCCAGCCATGGGGCGTGATATCCGGGCTGTTTTCAGGGCTTGCGTTGCCCTGGGGAGGGAAAGCGGTCTTTTCTCTCGGTGATCCTTCTTCTGTTGGTGGTGGCCGTTGAACGCACTGCCATGCCAGATAAAAGTGAGTATTCGCACAATGTCACACCTGTCCCGAAAATTCAGGCCTCAGGACTTCAAGTGGAAGATTCGTCCGGCCGGCCTGTGCCATCTGGTTGTGTCCTGCGGGGTCGACGGGCCGGGTCTGAGCATTGACGGCGAGTTATTCGGCCAGCAGTCCTTTGCCGTGCCTCTTTTCCGATCAGACTATCATGCGCTCGCGGATACGCAGGCCGCAGCCGCGTGGATGGCGAGCGGTTTGCCGCTGGCAGGCTGTCATGTGTTGGGAAAACGGCGGTTGCTGTCGCTCGACTCGGACAAGACCGTTTATGCGCAGGCCTGGAACATCGCAGCCGCTTTGCGTGCCGGCAAGCGCGGAGTTCGATCGACGGACTATCCGCAAGAGGCGATCTACGGTCTCATGCATGCGATAGTCCCGAAGCTACGCATTCATGCCGAACTTGTAGAACTCGTGGAACAGCATCATGCTACGCGGATCTATGTTCCCACGAACAGGATTTTCGACGCGTTTTGCCTGCGCGGTTTCCTGGAGCGCGGCTTATCAGGGGGCGAGGCATTGTCATCCAATGCGCCCGCCAGAGATGACGGAACTGAATGCCGGAAGCAGTGGCCGGTGGTTACCACGCTTGCTTTTGTAGACGCGGAGGCGCGCGAACGCCCATTTGCGGACCGTGCCCTCTTGCAGTTGAAGAATGAGCTCGCGGCGTTCTTCGAGTTACAGACGGTCAATGCGGCACCGGACTCACCAGACGGAAGGATGTCCATCGTCAGTCCCCTTAGGGTGGTGGCCCTCTATAGGACTCTGAGGAAAGCGGGGCAAAGTCGTGCCGCTGCGTGGCTCATCGCCTGGCCCGCGGCCCTTTACGAGGGGGGGACACTGGCGCGTCTCAACGAGATTGCCGCTTGCTTTCGAGCGCGCGCGCGTTCGCATGTGGTAACGGTGGTGACAAACATATCGCGGTTGCCGGTTCTCTTTGCTGTTGCGGGTGCACATGCGGGCGGTGGGCGTACAGCCGCCATAGAAACCATGCTCGTTACCCGGTTGAGACGCTACTCGCAGTTTCAGGTCGATGACCGTTTCGTGATCGATGAAGGACAGGCCAAGCTGCTTGGATCGACGGGTGCGTTGACCAGCATACGCGCATGCGGCTCTGTACTCATCGAAGCGCGACAAAAGGAAACGCGGCACACGGCAACGGTGCCGCCAAAGGTCATCATCGCCAGTCAGCCTTCAGACCGCGAGATGCGCAGGATCATGAAGTTGTCGGAAGGTCTTCCCGGTTCGGCTGAGATACGCATCGCGCCTCACGCCGAGGATCAGGCAGCGTTCAGGACGTGGCTGTCCGGCATGGTTGAAGGGTTCCGCAACCGGGATGTCCAACTGAACGAAGCCGGCGAGGATCCACTGACACATGCGGCCGTCGTGATTACCGCAACAAGCAACATCGCCATTGTTGCCCAGACACTCGGCATTCCGGCTATCATGGTTGCGGCTCGAAGGGACCTCGAGGACATATGGCAGGACGGCCCTTATCCCGGTCTATGGGTCGATCCCGAGGAGGAGGGCGCGGAAGGTCGCTTTCTGGACGCCTATCAACGCGCGCTGGCTGGGGATATGGGCGATTATCGTCACATCAACCAGAAGCATCTGTTGCCCGGTGTCGCGGCACGGATAGCCGCCGCCTTCGCCGGGTCGCTGGGGGCGGAATCCTCGTAAGCTTGTGCGGCGAAGCCGGGGACACCGGTGAACACGCCTGGGCGTGTGTAACGGCATCCTGCCAACCCTGCTACCAGAAGAGCAGCGAGATCGGTCGATCTGGCTACGCCGTCTCAGTCATGAACGAGCGGCCATATGGTTCTGAATCGTTCGGTGCATGGAAGCCGAAGCGGGTCCATGCAGCAGTTGCTGGTTTCGTTGCAGGTAAGCACCGCGGCTTTTCTGCAAGCTGGCCCATTGTTCGCCGTGGCTGCGGAAATCCTCGATGCAGCTGAACAATTCTCCCCGATTGTTGGCGACCTGCGCGACGCCCATGCGATCAAGACTTATCGGGTGCGGTTCATTTGTGAAGTTGCATGCAATGACGTCACAGCCCAAAAGCGCAGCCTCAAGTCCGACATTCGAGAACCGAGTGATCATGATGTCGGCTGCAACGAGGGTCTGGGGAAGGTCAAGGGCGCGCAAGATGGAGATCGCCGGATTCGCCACGCTCAGTTTTTCACAGTAGGACATGAACGCGTCATCGGCTGTGGGATGCAAGCGAATTCCGAGGCAGGCTTCAGGCCACTTCGAAAGCCCTTCGGCTATGGCTGCCAGAATGGGCCGATCTTCTTCAAGGAATGGCGACCCCGCAAAGACAAGGAGGCACTTCTCTTCAACCCGAATGGATTGCCGGACCTGAACGCGGTCAAGTCTGCGCGCCTGATCCTGAACCAGACCTACCTTCGCACAGCCCGTCAGCGCCGTTTTCTCGACCGGCAGTCCGAAGTATGTTGTGAAGAGTTCTTGCGACTGCGTTTCAATGGTGAACTGAACGTCCGCCTTGGTCGGCTTATAGCGTGAACGTGGTCCAACAAACACGGTCTGGACATCGAAGCTCGGAATACCTGCCTCGCGGCCGACAAGACACGCTGTCTGTGCGATGAAATCACGACCGGGCAAAACGACCATGTAAGCCGGCGAAAGCGCTTTCAGGCTCTTTTCGGTCTCTGAACCGGCTTCTATATAATTGAAAATCTTGGCACTGAAGAATTTTTCGAGTTGGGCATGAAGCGATAGGATGACGGCTATCTCGGTCAGGTCGAGCATTTCGTTTTTCTGCGCAAAGCGGACGAGGTGCGGCAAAAGGCTGGCCGTCGTTTTCCGACCGAGCGTGCCGTCAAAGGCGTGCAGGCGGGCGGCAGGACCGGTCATTACTTTATCGTACCAGTCGCTGGTCATGGAATCGAGCAGGGTCGTGAGCCGGCCTTGAATCGTCTGTCCTGTCGTCGGCATGAAAACGACATCGCCGTGTTTACGAAATTCTCGCCCAAGCTCAACAAGGTCCGTAACGTAATTTCTGTCGAGGGATCGCCCTATGAGCAATGCCCCGCCCTTGGAAGCCGGAAAATCCTGCCTTGCGCTGTCGGAACCGAGCGATTTCAAGATGTTGCGTTGCGCAGTAGCCTGCACCGCGGGGCTGAATTCAGGAAATGCATGGTCCACAAGTTGTTGGGCGAAGGCGTTGTTATCCGCTTCAGGATTAAAGACGAAGTCCGGTGCCGCAATACGTACAAGCTCCGGATAGCCGATTGCACGCAAGCCAGCAGTAAAAGCCAGGCCAAGTTCAGCATTGCCAACTAAGATTGTATCGCCTGTTCGCGGATTACGGCGGAGATATTGCAATAGGCTCCAAAAATCCGCTGCCTTACCAAAAATGAAGTCGTCAATTGGCAGTTCGATCGCATTCAACCAGATTTTGCTGTCCCCGCTTTCGTACAAGCTTGCGATGCCTGCGGCAAATGCACTGGCGATTCTGGCTGTATGCTTGCTGAAGGCCTCCTCACTTTCGCTGTAGGGAAGCATGCGCAGCGCTTTGGCATCCTGGATACTTGCAACATGTCCGGACGGCGAAGAGCGTTCGATCATCGCCAGGGGAAGTGTGGCGAATGGCGTCGGGCCGATGCAGATGACTTCTGGAGCAATGGCAGGGTTGCTGCTGCTGAGTTCTGAAGAGGGAACCTTGCCGGAAATGATCCAGCGATTTGCCAGTTGCGCCTGAGTGTATCCAGCGTCCTGCACCGGCACATGGTTGATGGATCGCAGTAAAGGGAGAGCGGGAAATTGCCATCCGGACAGGAGCTGCTGATCGACCTCGGTTTCCTCGGCCTTCAGACACCGCAGGAAAAGCTGGATCGCAAATCTGCCTGAGGTATCGAAGGTTGGACGCGTGCCGCATGCTTCGATTGACTTGAGGAAGTCGTAGGCCAGCGACAGGCTGGTGACCTGTCTCAATGTCGGGCCGAGGGCCGAGGGCGTATCCTTTGCCAGTGCCTTGTAGATGAGGGTCAGGTATATCAGTGCGGCATGCTCGGGCGTCTCGGTTGCTCGCTCGCGCGCCTCCGTCAACGTCAGCGGGCTGAAATCTTCTGCACGCGGCACGGATCCGTCCCGTGTGATGAGTGGCAAGGAAACGGTGCTTTCGGCAATGACAGAGACGACCGATTGGAGAAATTGGGTCGTATCGACACGTTTTCTGACGGTAGGTCCCCATGCGGGCGCCGTCAGCTTCAACCACACGAAGACTGAAGCATCATCAGTGTTGCCGAACGGACGAGGATCTTCGAGACGCGCAGAATGCAGCTTTGGCAGCACGTCAGCCGGAGCCCGCCCGGTTGAGCTTTTCTTCGGCAGCAAGGATCGAATGAGCTCGCTGTCATAGAGCGCCGACGGAGCGGGGCCGAATGTGCCTTCGTAAATGGCGGTGCCCAGACGTTCTCGTGCGCGAATAACACGTGTTCTCAGTTGCTTGGAAAAAGCATAAACCGCAGTATCGCGATGCATCAGCATCAGCCGCAGTTCGGATGTCAGTGTGTCTTCCTGGGCAAAGATATTCTGGACTTCGGGATAGGCGGTATCGAAATGTTCCCATTTCGAGCGATCCAGACCGAGCACGATTGCGCGATACTTGGCTCCCGGCCTGTTCGTCAGCTTGTGCAGCCGAGACCGCTTCAGTCCGACCAGATGCAGAAATGCCCGCCAGGTCAGGAGCGGCGTCTGCACAAAACTCAATAAAAACGTCCAGAAATACATCATGAAAACTAGCTCGGCTGTTCGATCGAGAAGCCGACAGCGTAGATATCGGCTACGACGCCAGGATCGGTACGAATTGTAAACGTTTGTTTGCTGGTTGTCGCGATCTCGATCTGGATGATCTGCCGATCGCCAGGGTGGTTGACGTAACCAGCGAAAAACTCACCACCCGTGCGCCCGAGCGTACTGACATACGCCCCACCGCCTTGATTGCCTGCACTGAGAACGATTTCCATGCGCAGCATACGCCCGTATCCGGGAACCCATCTGCTCGCATCTATGGTCTGTGGTGCGGGCGAGGAAATGCCTCCAGCGATCAGATATTTTTCCGTCGGCAAGACCCGCGTCCAATTGCAGACCGACTTCGGCCAACCGTAGCAGATCATCGGACGAAATCCATCGTCAGGCTCATAACGGTAGGCTATCGGAAGGTGGCGCCGATAAACGAATGTCTCTGGAACGCCTGCGGAACCGGGAGCATCCGTGCGTTGCGAGCTTTGCTGGCGCGTTAAAATGGGAGTGACAGGGGCGTCCTGCCCATATTCCTTGGCCAGAATGATATAATACCAGCCAGCGAACGGTTTTCCGGAGAACGGGCCACCGGCATAGGTCGCTCTTTCCCGCTTAGGTGCTTTAGCAATAAAGGAGTTCGCTTCCCTCATACTCTCAATGTCGTTGGGTGTCGCCAGGTCATCGCGGCCGCCCATGCCGATCCGTTCGATATCGACCTGGATGCTCCGGCGGACATTCAGGATCTCGCAGCCGGTATTGTCGACAGCGGACCCCGGATATATGATAAGCTGGTTGGCGTCTAGACGCTGTGTCTCAAGACCATTCAGCATCCGGACAGGATATCCCGTCGATGCGGCTTGGCAACGCACGTTCGTTTCGGCCTCGCCGCCATAGGCGGGTAGCGCGGCGAGGATACCGGTAAATAGACTGACGATGATGGAACGCGATGCATTGCGCCGGTGCCCAGAAGAGGAAACAGGCGCCATCAATCATACACTCCTGTAGTCGCGAATGATGGAATAGAGCAGAACGGCTATGCCGAAAAGCAAGAGCGTTGCCACCAGAACAAGCATCGTGTGGAAGCCGGGAAGGGGGAATACGCGTTCACTCGGCAATGTCGGGCTGGAAATCGGAACGAGGTACTTCTGTTTCTGAAGGGCCACCTGACGAGCACTCTCCAAGGCAGCCATCGACATTTCGAGGTTCTTTTGGGAAAATTCTAGTTCGGCCTGAAGTCGCTCATAGTCCGCCAATTGATTGGTGACATTATGAACCGCTGAGCCGGTCAACCGCTCACGCGTGCTGGCAATTTGCTGCAGCAGGCTTGATTCGCGGTCCTGCAGCACTTGAATGCGCGGCTTGAAGCGATCCGCATTGGCAGTATCGGTGAGCTGGTTGATATCTGCACGGACTTTGGAAAGCTCTGCTTCCATGCCGTTGATCAACCCTTGAATCATTTGCCCCTGCGTCATGGGGTCAAGAGCGCCGTTGGAGTTACGCCAAGCGGTAAGGGCCACCCGTGCAGCCAGAAGCCGTTCCTGAGCCCCCTTGAATTCCTTGTCGCGGAAAGCAACCTGATCTTCAAGCGACCGGTTGTTCATGCGATTGACGAAACTTTCGGAAATCTGAAGAAGGTTGTTGGCAATATCGCGCGCAGTCTCCGGCGTGAACGCCCAGACTTCAAGCGTCATGATGTTTTCGGTCGAGGAAATATGCGGCGTCACCATTGTGGCGTAATAATTGAGGACGCTGTCCGGGTTTGCATCTGCCCCCAGACGCGTCAGCCAGTCGCCATTCGGTGCACTATAGTGTTTGCGAAAGCCGTATGACTTCTCAAGATACGCCATCGCATCCGCCGACTGGATGAATCGACGAAGGGAATACATGGAATTCGCTTCGCCGCCTCCCGCAATTCCGATCGATGCCATCAGGCCGCCGAACGGCGACGACTGGCCCTGTTGACGATCTTCGATCGTGAACTGCGTCACAGACTTGTAAAGCGGAGCCGGTGTCGTCACTGCATAAATCAGCGTCAGGACAGTCGGGATGAGCGTGATGATGAAGAAGAAAAGCCGGATCCACGGCACCTGCAGATTTACCGCACGCTTATGGATGCTCGACAGGCTACCTCTGAGCCCAGCGACGACTGACGCTCCTGCCTTTGCGCGGTGCACGATTTCTTCTGTCGTCGTAGCCATCGGTCGCCCTTAGGGAATCTGGTAGATTGCTTCTTTTGCGGCCGCCTCCAGTGGCAGAGTGACCGGGCAACCTTTCGACGCTGACCAACGAATGGCCGCGTAAACTTCCATCGTTTCAACGGCCCTGTCAATTCCGCTTTCCGGATTGACGTCTGCAAACGCGTCGTGAATCGCCGCGGCAGCGTAGTCAACGAGATCCGGTGGAACCGAATGGAATTCATCAGCCACAAGCGGTATGCCATAGAAGGTCAAGGGCTTTCCGCTGTCTTCCGGGCGACGGTGCATGTAGGACCAGTTGCCGCCTTCCGTCTGCCACGAAACTATGCCGCGTTCGAAGATGAAGTCTGCTCCGCCGACGATCCCGACATCGTCGCCAAGATCGATGATCGCCCGTTTTCCATTCGCATAGAACAAGATCACAGTGCCGCCGGGATCGAAAAACTGCGGGCCGCGATTGTTGTCGGGGGTCTTGACGCTCAATGAACCGAAGACCTGCGCCGGCTTTCCGCCCATGAGATTGTTGCAAAGATCAATCCAGTGGGTACCGACGCAACCAAGCGATCCGCCACCCATCTTGATCACGATCGAGCGAAGTTCGCCGGTATCCGGCCCGCCGTTCAGTGCCTTGAGGTTGCGGGTATTGTTGCAGTAGCGGCGCCCGTGATTGACAATGATCCGTGCTCCCGATGTCTGGGCCAATTCGGAAAGCGCTTCTGCATCGGCAAGGCTCTGGCTGAGAGGTTTTTCGATGATGAGGCGCTTCTTCCCAGCCTTCATGATATCGCGCGCCAGCGCCACATGGGAGTCTGCCGTCGTGCAGATCGCAACGGCTTCGGCATCGCAAGACAGGAGTGCCTGGAAATCGTGCGTCAAAAGCGGAGCGAGGCCAGGCTCGCTCGCTACGGCGAAGGGCACTTCCGCGGGGTCGAAGATCGCCGCTATTTCATGGTTCGCCTTGCGTATAGCCTGCGAAAAACGGTAGCCCATCCTGCCGGCGCCGACGAGAGCAATTCCTGCCATAATTTCAAGTCCGCCTTAGTAATTCGCGATGCGATTGTAAATGTTGGTGATTGCGTTCAATTGTTGCTCGACTGTGACCAGATTTTCATCCGGCTTATCCTTCAGGAATGCGGCCATCTGAAGGTAAAGTCCGGGTTTGAACGTGCGGTCCAGTTCGTCATCGATCTCCACGGCTCGCGTCTCGAAGCTGCCGCGCGCCATCACAGCAAGCTTCTCCATCGGGCGAAGCGTCAGGCGCTCGTCCGGCAAGATAATCTCGATGCCCCAACGCCCCGGCCCGCGCCAGTCCGCAAAATAGGAAAAGCGGGCGCCTTGTGTCGTTTCTCCAAGGCCACGGAAATCTGCCCCGCGGCTGTGCCAGGCAAGGCTTCCCCGTGTTTCGCTGGTCCAGCTTGTGGGCTGGCCGCACAGATGAAACGCGAGATCAATCACATGTGTGCTGTTTGCCAGAACCCAGTTTTCCTTGATGGGGGCAGGTGTCGGCAACGCCTCGATGCGCGGAGCATCCTCGCAGAACTCGAAATTGACGGAAAGAACCTTTCCGGCTGCCTCTATCCTTCGCCTTGCTTCGATCACGGATGCGAAGAAACGTCGATTATAGGCGATGGCGACATATGCTCCAGTCGCTTTTGCAGCGGCGACCACCGGCTCAAGCTCGCTCGCCGTCAGGCAACCGGGCTTTTCGACCAGAATTTTGCGGACACCGGCGCGTGCCAGAGTTTCTGCTGCAGGGGCAAGCTTGTCTACGGGAAGAGCCACAATGGCAGCTTCCGGCGGCGGCATGTCCAGCAGAGCCTGATCCAGGCCTTGCGTATAGGCGCGCATCGCGTGTTTCGCCGCCAGTGGCTCGGCTCTGGTCGGGCTGGTCGCAACAATGACAACGTCGATGCCCATGTGCTCCAGAACAGCAGCGTGAAGGGCGGCCATCGGCCCAGCCCCAATTAACCAAACCGACACAGTGTCCATCCTTTCTGTCAGCGCCTTGTGCGCTGTTGTTCTCCAATCACCGCGGGAGGAATGCCTTGCACGGTAAATTCCGCCGCTTGGCCCGTCCAGACCTTTGGGCCCGCCCGCGGCGCATGCCCCATACCGGGTAGGCGATGGAACCGGCTTCACCGCGTTTGACAACAAGCCGGCAAACCGAACTGTTTCCGCTTCGCCGGTTGTTTCCACACTCTGGTTATTGCAGAGCGTTTTTGATCTGCGCGCCTCTCAACCCGACAAGCGCTGTCTGAGACGCAAGGTCGATGAATTTCTGCAATTCGACAGCGACTGCGTTTGCAACGTAGATCAAATCGTTGTTGCGGACCTTGATCTGTTGCAGCCAGAAGAACGACCGCGGATCGGAGAACCGCACGCGGAATACGATTGGGACGCCCGATGGCGTTTCCTTGAGAACGGTGCCGGGAGGAAGCAGTTTCCGTGCATTTTCCGGCGTCTCGAAACGGAAAATGAAGACACCGCCCGCATCGGCCATCGCATCAACAAGACCGCCGGCAATCGATATGGCGCCGGCGATCGTCTGGTTTGTGAAGCCGACTGGATACTGCCCGGTCTTGCTGACGGCCCCCATGACGTTGAAGACCTGCGGTTCCTTGAGAACAAAGATTGTATCACCAGGATAAACGTAGATGTTTTCGGTCGGGACGTTGAGTACGGTCGTCAACGGTACGGTCTGGATCGTTCCCCGGCGCACAAGACGAACAACGGCTTCCGTCTCGGAATCCCGGATACCGGCATTAGCCAGAACGGTCAGGATCCGGTCTCCGCCGATGCTCAGCTTGACGCGGCCCGTATTGCTGACGCTGCCGAGAACCGTCGCTGTGTTTGCCGTCGTATCCAGAGCGCTGACCATTGCCTGCGGTTCGATAGCGCGCCCTGCCAAGGCCTTCTCAACCCGGCGCGCGACTTCCGACGGCGTGCTGCCGGCGGCCATGATCTTACCGCCATACGGCACGTCAATATGGCCGGTCTGGTCGACAACCTGGCTGGGAAGCACCGCTTGCCGCGAACCCGATACGATGGCTTGCTCCGGAGGCGAGAAGAGGCCGCCGGGCGCGCTTTCGAAGATTGCGATCGACAGGGTATCCCCGACGCCGATGACCTGACGGGGCGGCGGAGGCTTGGTGCCAAAGCGGGCGCTCAGGCTTGCAACGGGCGAATTCACCAGAATATTGGCGATGTTCTCGGACAGGTCCACGATGTGGTAATTTACTGTCTTGGCGCTACTGTCGGCCGCGCTCATCAACACGTCTGCGGTAACAGGACCTCTTCCGGCCGTGATCTGACACCCTGCCAGCGCCACAGACGTTGTGAGGGAGAGTATGGTCGCCGCCAGCCGTCTACTCGTCACAATTTTCAACCTTTTACTGTCCAGGCATATGTTGAAAAAAGGGTGAGAGGTGCTGCGGTTGGACGATATGCAGCTTCCCTGTTCCGATATTGTACGCATTACTCAGTACCTGTTTCCAATCACAGTTCAATAGCGGCTGCCCGGACCTGTGAAGTTAGCGGCATATCTAACATCTAAAAAAATGTGAGTAAAGGTTGATCGATCATCAACGTACATTCTTGTATTGAGTAATGAAAACAATGCTATGTCGCTATTTCATCATGAAATTTGATAATTGTTTCCATAGCTTCGTGAGCCACCCTGTGAACTCTTGTCCCAGGCAGGGTGGGATCGGTCAGATGGGGCGGGCTGCTCCTCCGCCGGTCGACATGACGCCCGTTCGAGCAGGCAAGCCTGCAACGCCGCCAGCATGACACTGATTCGTGTATAAATTGCTTTAAAGAAGGAAGTCGTCGTCCTGTACGACGAAATTTTCTTCGACTGCGCCTTCTTGACGGGGAGCGGTCTTGTCGCCGATCTTGAGCGCCTTGTCGATATCGGTTGTCCGGGTCATCTTGCCGTCCTTGATGATGATCGCCGAAGCGCACATTTGCTTGACGACACGGGCTTGCCGGGCCGTGAAAAGGACCGTTCGGGCCTTGATTCGCAGATTGAGCAACTGGAGGAAGCGCTGCGTGAAGGCGATGTCTTCAGGCAGAACGATATTCGAATCGATCAGGTAGACGTCGAAAGTTGGGACCAGCGCCATCAGCAGCATGAACTGATTCTGCAGTGACCGCGGCCATGTGTAGATCGGCCGGTTGAGTTCCTTGGCGCCCTGAAACTCGGCCGCCATGAAGTCGACGGCCAGGCTTCGTTCGACACCGTAAAGCGTCGCGAAATGCGAGATGGCCTGCATACCGGTAACCGCGACGGAGAACGGACCGGTGTGTCCGATCGGCCAGGAAACCCAGCCGCGATAAATGACCTGCCCGCGTTGAGGAACCAGTCGGCGGCAGAAGAGGTCGAGGACCGCGACGGCGTTGACGCGCGCATCGCTGATCAGCACCGTATGCTCGCGAGGGAAGGAGAAGGACACATCATCCAGGATGTTGACCTGCTTGCCACCCTGTTTGATGTTCAATGTGACGTTTTTTAGCTCGAGGTCAGTATCTGTCATGCGCGAACGGTGTCCGGCCTTTTCTCGTCCACTGTCAGGCATGCAAGGGCCAGAAGACCAAGACCCAGAAGCCAGAAAACGACGTAGATCGCGCTGGAGTCACGCGTCTGGTACTCATAGAACCAGAATGATCGCGCAAACTGTACCAGATGGAGCAGCGGGTTCAGTAGCATGATACTCTTGATTCCATCGGGTAACTGTTCGGAGACGTAGAACAGGCCTGACATGATGGCAATGATACGGATGATAAACCCGTTCATGCGCCGATAGCCCGGATACAGCAGCAGCAGGGAGTTGGCGACGATGCCATACAAAAGGCCGGTCACCCACACCAGTATGAGGCAAAGCAGAAATCCCGGCAGGTTGACGGGCCAGGTCGCCAGGCGCATCCACATGGCTAACCCCATCAGCCATGTGCCGACGCCAAAGAAGATGATGAGCGCGTTCACGGCGCGCGCGGTCATGATGTCGAAGCGCCTTACAGTCGGGTGTTCGAGTTGTGGTTTGAGAACCCCGCCTCCGAACATGGAGCCGATTGCCGCCGTTCTGAACGTCAACCAGAAGCAGGCGCCGATCACGCCGAATGGAAATGACGGCATGTCGAAATTGGTGCCCTGATGGATGAAGAGCGAAACGAAACAGATAATCATCACGTGGATCAGGGGATCGAGAATCAGCCAGATGTAGCCGATGCGATCGTGCGAGGCCTCGTGATTGATCGCTCTTAGCCAGAGACTGAGGATCACGCGAAGCCTGTAGCCGGGGCCGGTCGAGCGAGCCATTTCCTTGGCGGATGGCGTGTTGAACAGCTTCTCGGCCGCGCTGTCCATTTGCGGTTCGCGGGAAAGGACATAAAACGACGACGTGGGGTCGATCAGCAGCCAGGCGTTGTCGGCCTGTCGAGCCTCGCCTTCTTCCGAAATGCCGGAAAGCTGACGTTCGACTTTCTGAATGGCGTACTCGACCGCAAGACGGGAATCGTAGCCGTTGCCTTGTCCCGTGGCGTTTGCCTTTTCCATGACGTAGTCGCGCAGTCTCTTGTAGATGCGACGACGATCGTAAATGTCGGCACCTTCGGGCAGTTCCCGAAGCAGCAGCGTGATTGCTGCAGCCGTCAGTGTCTCGTTGGGTTTCTCGCGCATTTCAGTTCCCGAGGCACATGGGCGATCGATCGTCCTTTAGGCGGCATCCTGTCGATGGCGATCTATGAGTTCATGCAGGCCGTCAAGCGCAAGGGCGTGACCTGGCAGATGCTCAAGGACCTCGAAGCCGATTTCAATATTTTCCTTTGTTGCGGGCAGATCCACAAGCAGTCCCGCCAGTTCTTCCCAGAATTCTGGCGAAACTTCGACCTCGCCCGAGACCAGAAAGATCAGATCCGCACGGCTTTGGGGAGAAAGATGCGCGCGCGCCGCGCCAAGGAACGCTGCCTGTGCCGCTTCGCTGAACTCCACATCACCCATAATCAGCCGAGAGAACCGCAAGGTCGCTTCATAGTCGCGCTCTCTGATGGACTTGTTCATCATCGAGCGCAAGTATCGGTTGATGGCTCCCAGAAAGGCCACAACCTCCGGATCGTCCTCATAGTGTGTGAGGAGTTCCAGAGCAATTTTTTTGGCCTTTTCGACGTGCTTGCTCCGAAATGCAGTCTGCGCAGCCCGCAACTGTGCCCGATAATTGATTTCGTAAGTCATACATCATTCCAGATATCGGAAGCGCGAGTGTATAGCGCTGGACATCAAAACGTCGCTTTGCTAATCCCGATCGGGCATACCGAGGGAAGCAGTTTAATGATCATTATCGCTGAAGCCGGCGTAAACCACAACGGAAATCCCGACCTTGCCCTTGAATTGGTCAGGGCCTCCGCCAGTGCCGGTGCGGATATCGTGAAGTTCCAGACCTTCAAGACCGACCGGCTTGTGACGCGTGAAGCCAATCAGGCAAATTATCAGAAGCGTAATCTCGGTGCGCCGGAAGGACAAAGCCAGTCCGACATGCTGCGCAAACTGGAACTCGGCTACGATGTGTTCTTCGAGATCAAGAAGGAATGCGTGCGCAATGGCATTCGTTTCTTGTCGACTCCTTTCGATATCGAAAGCGCTCTCTTTCTGATCGATGAGCTTGGCGAAGATCTTTTGAAGGTTGGCTCGGGTGACTTCGATAATCTGCCGCTCCTGATTGCTGTTGCCCGTCGCGGCGCCAAAGTCATCCTGTCTACCGGTATGACCACGCTGGGGGACATCGAGATATCGCTTGGAGCGTTGGCGTTCGGATATCTGGCCGGCGCCGAAAGCAAGCCTTCCCTGCAGGCATTTCAGGCTGCCTACGCGGATCCCGAGGCGAGGCGGGTGCTCAAGGAAAAGGTCACGGTGCTCCATTGCACGACCGAGTATCCGGCGCCGCCCGAAAGCCTCAACATCAACACCATCCCGGTTATGACCAGGGCCTTCGGTCTGGATGTTGGCTTTTCCGATCATTCCGAGGGGTTCGAAGCGGCAATTGCTGCGCGTGTCCTGGGGGCGACGGTTCTCGAGAAACACATTACGCTCGATCGTTCCATGGTCGGCCCCGACCACAAGGCGTCGATGGAGCCGGCGGAGTTTGCGGCGATGGTTCGGCAGATCCGGAACCTGGATGTTGCCCTTGGCGATGGCATCAAGCGTATGATGGCGGCGGAGAGTGCCAACAAGGCAATTGCCCGCAAGTCGCCTGTGGCGGCACGGCCAATCGCAGCCGGTGAGCTGTTCTCCGAAGATAATTTGACATTGAAGCGCACCCGCGGTGGCGTGTCGGCCACGCATTACTACGACCTGATCGGAAGGGTCAGTCCGCGCAGTTTCGACGCAGACGAGGTGATCCTCTGATGGCTTGTGCACCCGCGGGCCAGCGCGTCGTCATTATCGGCGCTGGCGGCCACGCAAGGGTGCTGCAATCCAGTCTTGTGGCCATGAACATAACTGTGCTGGGTGCCGTGGAGAGGCCCGGGACGGCAATGCGTCCGGGCGGGCCGCTGGAAATCATCGGCTCCGAGGCATTGTTGGCCGGAGAACTGGCTTCGGAACACCTCGTGATCGGTGTGGGCGCCGTTCCATCGAAGGGGGCAACCGGCTTGCATATCCGCCGTCGAATCTTCGAGGCCTATATGCCCGATGACGATGGGCGACTGATTTGCGTGATCGATCCGAGCGCTGTTCTTCGAGGTTCGGTCGATCTTGGGCGAGCGGTGCAGATCCTGGCGGGCGCCGTCATTCAGACGGAAACGCGGATCGGGGCGAATGTGGTTGCCAACACCGGGTGCCGCATCGATCACGACTGCAGCATCGGGGATCATTCCTTCATCGGTCCCGGCGCGGTTCTTTGCGGCGGCGTCACGCTTGGGGAGGGCTGCTTCATCGGAGCGAATGCGACCGTTCTTCCGGGCATTTCTATTGGAGCGAATGCGGTCGTTGCGGCAGGTAGCACGGTGGCCAGGAATGTGCCGCCTGACGGCTATAATCCGCGTTGACGAGGCTGGAGGACCAGGACTGTGAGTCGTAAGATTTCTTTCGTGACCGGTACGCGCGCCGAATTTGGGCTGTTGGTGCCCGTGTTAAAGGCGTTGCGCGGGAGAGACGGTGTGACCGTCCGTCTTTATGCAACCGGCACGCATCCGGTTGCGGCATACGGGCGAACCGTTGATGAAATGAATAAGGCCGGGTTCCCTCCGGACAGGGTGGTCGACATTCTTGTCGGCGGGGACAGTCTTGCGTCAATGGGTAAGACCGTCGGTCTGGGCACGATCAGCTTCATCGATGTGTTCGAAGCGGAACGGCCGGATTGCATCGTGGTTCTGGGGGATCGTTTCGAATTGCTGGCGGTGGCGACCGCTGCGCTGTCGCTGGGTATTCCCTTGGTCCATCTTGAAGGTGGCCATGTGACCGAAGGGGCGATCGATGACTCGATCCGTCACGCGCTGACGAAGATTTCCCGATTGCATATGACGTCAACGGAGGTATATGCGCGTCGACTTCGCCAGATGGGAGAAGACCCTTCGATGATCCATGTGGTCGGGGCGACGGGCATCGACAATATCCTGAACGCACCGCGTCTTGACCGGGCGGCTCTCGAGGAAAGCCTTGATTTCAAACTGTCGGGTTCGCCACTTTTCGTCGTTACGCATCATCCCGTCACATCTGCGGTGGAGTTGTCGCCTTCGGAGGAAATCAGTGCGCTGTTGACGGCCCTCGATGCATTCGATACCGCGACCATCGTGTTCACCCAGGCCAATGCGGATCCGGGTAATCGTGAAATCAACGAGGCCATGAAGGCATTTGTCGCCCGTCAGCCGGCGCGCCGCCTTCTCGTCTCTTCTCTTGGCTTTATGCGCTACCTTTCGCTGGTGCAGTTGGCGGACACGGTTATCGGAAATTCATCGAGCGGGGTAATCGAAGTCCCGAGCCTCGGAGTGCCGACCGTCAACATCGGACCGCGACAGCAAGGCCGTCTGCGGGCGCCGAGCGTGATTGATGTCGCCCCGGACGTAATCTCCATCAGGGACGGGATTGGCAGGGCGCTCAGTCCCGAAATGGTGGAGATAGCAGCTCGGAAACACAACCCCATGGGTGACGGAACGGCAGGCGCTCAGATCGCGGATATCTTGTGTTCGACCGACTTTGCACAACTGGGAGCGAAGGTGTTTTTTGATCTGCCGGACGCTTGATATGGGTTGGTAAAGTAAATATGAGGTGACGGAAGTCTCACGGCTTCATGAAGAAGCGGAAAACAGTCGGAATTTTTCGCCCACGGGGCTCCAGGTTGACACGATCGAAAGCGAACAGAGATGGAATTGCGCGGTAAAAAGATACTGGTGACCGGAGCGGATGGGTTTATCGGATCCCATTTGACTGAATATCTGGTCCGAGCCGGTTATGATGTTCGGGCATTTGTTTGCTACAACAGCTTCAATTCTTGGGGCTGGATCGATACTTTCGAGCCTGAACTTCAGAAGTCTTTGGATATTTTCTCGGGTGATGTGCGTGACCCGAACGGCGTGCGCAATGCCATGCGCGGTTGTGATGTCGTGCTCCATCTCGCCGCGTTGATCGCAATTCCGTTTTCGTACCATTCGCCTGACACCTACGTTGACACGAACGTCAAAGGCACGCTGAATATCGTGCAGGCTGCCCGCGATCTGGGGGTCTCGAAGGTCGTTCACACGTCGACCAGTGAGACTTACGGCACGGCGCGGTCTGTCCCCATCACGGAAGAGCACCCGTTGCAGGGACAGTCGCCCTATTCGGCTTCGAAGATCGGTGCGGACATGATTGCCATGTCTTTCCATTCGTCCTTTGAGACGCCGGTCGCAACGATCCGTCCGTTCAACACCTATGGACCGCGCCAGTCGGCAAGAGCGGTGATCCCGACGATCATTGCGCAGATTGCCTCGGGTGCAAAATCGATCATGCTTGGCGATCTCGCTCCGACGCGTGATTTTAACTACGTTTCCGATACCGTGGCCGGCTTCGTGGCAATCGCGGAGAGCGATGCGGCCGTGGGACAGGTCATCAACGTCGGCTCCAATTTCGAGGTGTCGATCGGCGACACGGCACGCACGATCGCACGTCTGATGGGCAAGGATATCGAGATCCTGCAGGATCCGAAGCGCCTGCGTCCGGTCGGAAGTGAAGTCGAGCGCCTGTGGGCGAGTAACCAGAAGGCGTTGAGCCTGACCGGGTGGGCGCCGCAGTTTGGCGGGCTTGATGGGTTCGAACGTGGCCTCATGAAGACCATCGAATGGTTCTCGGACAAGTCAAATCTCGCCCGATATAAAGCCGATATCTACAACATCTAGGCGCAACCAATGACCAAACGCAATATTCCACTTGCCGTGCCCAATATCGGCCCACTGGAAGAGGCCAGCGTGATGGAAGCCGTGCGGTCGGGCTGGGTCTCGACGGTCGGTCCAGCCGTGACGGAGTTCGAGAAGCGGGTTGCGGATGTCTCCGGCGTGGCGTCATGCGCAGCTATTGCGAGTGGCACCATGGGCTTGCACATGGCTCTTCGTGCGCTTGGTGTCGGGCGGGACGATATTGTCGTGATCCCCAGTTATTCGTTCATCGCCACGGCCAATGCCGTGTCGCATGCGGGTGCCATGCCCTACATGGTGGATGTGTCCGCGTCCAGTTGGACGATGGCCCCGGGCTCTCTGCAGCAAATGCTTGAAGAGGAATGTTCCCGGGATGTCGACGGGCAACTCGTACTGACCTCGTCGGGACAGCGTGTTGGCGCGGTTATGCCGGTTTACACGAATGGCCATCCGGCGGACATGGACGCAATCAATGCGGTTGCGAAGCGCTTCGGTATTCCGGTGATTGCCGATGCAGCCGCATCGATCGGCGCCCTTTACAAGGGACGACCTGTCGGCGGCGAGGCGGATCTGACTTCTTATTCGTTTAACGGCAACAAGACGCTGACCACAGGCGGCGGTGGAGCCGTGGTCGGTCCTGACGCCAGTCTGGTTGCCCGCGTCAAGCATCTTTCGTCCACGGCTCGCGTCGGAACGGATTACGATCATGACGAGGTCGGCTTTAATTATCGACTGACAAACCTGGAAGCCGCCCTTGGCGTGGCACAGATGGGACGACTTGGTGAGTTCCATGCAGCAAAGCGTAATATTTCCGAATATTATGCCCGCCGATTTGGCGATACGCTTGGCTTGTCACTATTTCCGCAGCCGAACTGGGCGGCGCAGTCCGTTTGGTTTACGGGGATCGTCGTGGATACCTCGGCGGGGTTGGCGGTTCCTGAACTGGTCAGGAAACTCAATGAGGATGGTATTGGCGTTCGCACGTTTTGGAAGCCGATCCATATGCAGCGCCCCTATGCACATTGCCCCCACGGTCCACTTCCGGTGACGGAAGCGCTTTGGCGCCATGTCCTGCCGCTTCCTTGTTCGACCGATCTCTCCGAAGAAGACATGCAGTTCGTTGCCGACAGGGTCATCTTCCATTTGTCCGAGGCTCGTCGTTAGTTGCGTGTTCTTGCGATCATTCCGGCGCGCGGCGGCTCTGTTCGGCTTCCGCGCAAGAATGTCATGGATTTCATGGGCAAGCCACTCATTCACTGGACTGTGAAAGCCGCGCTGGACAGTGGTGTATGTGACCGGGTTACGGTGAACACAGATGATCCGGAAATAGCAGCAGCCGGACGTGATGCAGGCGCCGATGTCCCCTTTTTGCGCCCTGCGCATCTGGCCACCAGTGAGGCAACGACATTCGATGTGGTTCAACATGCCATCGAGACGCTGAACGATACCCCTGAATATGTCGTTCTTCTGCAGCCGACGTCGCCGTTGCGAAACGGCGGCGATATTGCTGCTGCGTTTGCGTTGATCGAGAGAACGTGCGCGCCAGCGGTTGTGTCCGTGTCCAGGTTCGACAAGCCTTGGCCGGTCCTTCGCCGGGTTGATGACGCAAATGTCATTTGCGAACTGCCGGAACCTGCGGATGGTCGGCCGACTCACCAACTCAATGGCGCGGTTTATATCGAACGGCTGCAACCATTTCTTGAGACGCGCAGCTTCACGCCTCCGGGTACGCTTGCTTACGAGATGCCCTCGGACAGGTCCGTGGATGTCGATACCGCACTTGATTTCAAGATTGCGCTCACTGTTGCCATGCAGAACAAGAGCGCTTTCGGTATGGATCGCTGACGAGGCGCCAATAGCATTTGGAGCTTGCGGAACTGCGACAAATGCTGAACCAGAATGCAGGCGCCTAATTTTCTTGCGGCCCGGTGTGAAAAAATTCTGCTATTTTTTGCCTTTGGCTGTTTGTGAGCCTTTTGCCGGTCAATTCCCCTGATCTCGTGAATTGTACTTTGCGCGAAAATACAATAGTGCATCGAGAGATTGTGTCGCGACGAGCGATACGCCAGCGCGCGATGGGGAGGCTGCACCACGGGGCTACCAAAAAGCTCCGGATGTGTCTAAATTCGCTCGGATGTGTATGACAATAACAATTCTGTGATGCGACTCCACGCGCAGGGAGTGCGTCAGTGAGGAAAATGCCTGTGGAGTGGAGGCTGTGCGCCCCGCATGATGGCAGGGTAGCAAGGCTTCGAGATTGAGAGTGGGTCTAAATGACGATTGAAATACTGGGTTATGCCTGTTCCGTTCCGTCAGCAGGCAGCCCTGAGCAATTGTTTGAACTGCTGCGGGATGGCGTGTGCGCGGTCACCGAGATTCCCGAATCGCGGTGGGACAAGGCCCGGTTCTGGCATCCGGTTCGCGGTACGCCCGGCAAGGCCTACACCTTTGCGGCCGGCGTGCTGGACAATGTCTTCGATTTCGATCCTGCAGTCTTTGGCCTGTCGGCGCGTGAAGCGTCCTACATGGATCCGCAGCAGCGAATCCTTCTGCAACTCGTCTGGCGCGCGCTGGAAGACGCCGGCTTGGCCCAGGCTGATCTGCAGGGCGAGCGGGTTGGCGTCTATATCGGCTCCTCCGGTCTCGATCACGGCAATCTTTATATCGAAGACCCGGCGTCCGGCGGTCCGTATTTCATGACGGGCAACACGCTGTCGATCGTCTCCAACCGTATTTCGCATGTTTTCGGCCTCAGCGGTCCGAGCATGACCATCGACACCGCCTGTTCCTCGTCGCTTGTGGCCTTGTCGCAGGCCGAGCGGGCGTTGCTCGATGGCGAGATCGACACGGCCATCGTCGGTGGCGTCAATCTGCTTCTTCACCCGTTCTCCTTTATCGGCTTTTCCCAGGCGCGCATGTTGTCGCCGGAGGGCTTGTGCCGGGCCTATGGTCAGAACGGCGAAGGCTATGTCCGCGCCGAGGGCGCAGGTGTTATCGTGCTGCGCCGTTCCGACCGTGTCGCCGTCGAAGGCGGGCGCAGCCGAGCGACGCTTCTGGCCGCCGGCATGAATTCGGCCGGGCGCACAAACGGAATTTCACTGCCCTCGCGGGAAGCGCAGGCGCAATTGCTGCGTTCCATTTATGAAGAGCGCGGGCTCGATCCCGCCCGGCTCGCCTTCGTTGAAGGCCATGGCACCGGCACACGGGTCGGCGATCCCGCGGAAGTCTGGGCCATTGGCGAAACGCTGGGCAAGGCCCGCACGGATGTTCTGCCGATCGGTTCGATCAAGACCAATATCGGCCATGCCGAGCCCGCTTCGGGCATTCTTGGTTTGATCAAGGCTATTCTGGCGCTTGAGAACGATTTCCTGCCGTCGTCGCTGCATGCCGAGGTTCTGAACGAAGACATCGATTTCGCCGGACTGAACATCGAGGTCAATACGCATGGCCGCGTTCTGCCGCGCGGGGCCGAACGCCGTCTGGCCGGGGTCAATTCCTTTGGCTTTGGCGGTACGAATGTCCACGTCGTCATATCCGATCCGCCGGCCCGCGCGGTCGAGCCGGTCGCCGACGAAGGCGGCGTGTTCACCGTCAGTGCCCATACGGCGACAGCGCTCGAAGCATTGCTGCGTGATTATGCGAAACGCATGGCCGGTACCACGCCGCAGGAAGGCGCACGCATTGTCGCCGCCACACGCAACAGCACGCCATTGAAGCATCGCTTCGCCGTCTCGGGCCGCAATGCGGCCGATATCGCTGCGTCCATCGAGGCGCACCTGGAAGGGATTGGCGCCGGTGAAGTGGGCGAGGCCCCGGCCAAGACTGTGAAGACCGCGTTTGTCTATGCCGGCAACGGTTCGCAATGGGCGGGGATGGGGCTCGATGCCTATCGCGAGAATGCGGAATTCCGCACTCGCTTCGATGACTTTGCCGAGCTTTTCGCCGAGCGCACCGGCGAGGATCTGGTGGCGATCCTGCACGCGCCAGATCTTGCTTTGCTGTTGCGTGATGCCCGCATTGCCCAACCGCTGCTGTTTGCGGTTCAGGCAGCGCTGACCGATTGCCTAGGTGCCCGCGGCGTGAAGCCAGATGCGGTCTTCGGCCATTCGGTGGGCGAAGTCGCTGCGGCCTACGCTGCCGGTATTCTGACTGCCGCCGATGCGGCAACCGTCGTCGCGGTGCGTTCCCGTCACCAGCATGCGTTGGCTGGTGCTGGTACAATGGCGGCCGTGGTCATGTCTGAAAAGGCGGTTGAGGCCTTCGTCGCCGCGCGAGGCCTGACCGGCATCCACGTTGCTGCTGTCAATGCCCATAATTCCGTGACGATTTCCGGTCCCGTCGAAGAAATCAAGGCGTTCAAGAAATATGCTCAGGCGGCACGCATCGTGTGCCACGTTCTCGACATCGACTATCCGTTCCACCATCCGGTCATCGACCGCGAGCGTGATGCCTTCCTGGCGGAAATTCCGGCAATTGCGCCGGTCAACGGCCATACACCCTATATCTCGACGGTCACGGGCGACGTGCTCGATGGCGCGGCGCTCGATGCGCAATACTGGTGGCGCAACGTGCGCGAGCCTGTGGCCTTCGAGGCCGGTATTTCGGCGGCGCTGGAACTCGGATGCAACCTGTTCATCGAAATCTCGCCGCGGCCGATCCTGTCCGGCTATGTCACGGAAACCGCCAAGCAGGCTTCAGCCGCTGTGGCCGTGATCCCGACCTTCGCACGACCGGGGCTTGCCGAGGGCGATGATCCGGTCGAGCGCTCGGCCATGCGTGCGATCGCTCACGGCGCCGTGTGTTCAGATGCAGGCTCCGGGCGCGTATATGGCGTCTGTCTGCCGCCGCTTCCCTTCGAAAACAAGGAATACCGCACCCAGAAGACCTCGGACGGTATCAATGTCTTCGGCCGCGACCTCGTGGAAGCGCCCTACACGCTGCTTGGCTGGCGCGCCGATCCGCTGTCCTCCGTTTGGAAAAACCATATCGACGCGCTGCTTCTGCCCGATCTTGCCGGCCATGTCGTTGACGGCAAGCCAATCATGCCGGGCAGCGCCTATATCGAGATCGCCGTTCAGGCTGCACGCCGCTTCTATGGCAGTGTAGAGGTGGAAATCACCAATCTCGAGATTTTCCGCCCGCTCGACCTGCGCGATACCCGCATCGCCGAGGTATCCACACGCATTTCGCCGGAAACCGGCGTCATCGAGATCGCCTCCCGCGAATATATGAGCGAGGATGGTTGGGCGGTGCACGCCACGGCCCGCAGCCGCAAGTCGGCGGGCCTGTCGCGCAAGCCTGAACTCAACATCGTGCCCTTCGGCAAGGCGCATGAAATCCGCGCCGAGGAAGCCTATGAAACGGCCCGTCGTTTCGGCCTCGATTATGCGGAATGTTTCCAGCTTCTTTCGCGCGCCGAGCTGTTTGGCGAACGTCATCTCGTGGTTGATCTCAAGTCGCCGGCCGCGCCGCTGCATCCCTGGCTGACCTATGACCTCAACCCCATCTCCATCGATGCGGCCTTCCATGGCCTTGTGGCCCTGTTCGGACGCCTGACGGGTGAGGCCGATGGCGCGCCCTATATTCCGGTTCGCTTCGGCGCGATCCGCACCGGCGTCGCGGGCAAGGAAATCACCCGTGCCGTGGTGGAAATCCAGCGCTTCAGCGCCAACAGCCTCAAAGCCCGTTTCGAGCTGATGGCCGAGGATGGCACGCTGGTCGCGACGCTTGATGACTGCCGTTTCCGTCGCACATGGCTGCGCCAGCACAACACGCCGGAAACGGTCACCTTCCATTACGAAACGGTCGCGAACGGCTTCCTGACCGGCCACCGCCCTGCCGTGGCTCTTCCGGAAGGCATCGCACCGGCTGCACTGGGTGAGGAGCCGGGCGAAGCGACGTTGCTTATCGATGCTGCCGTGCACCGGGCCTGTCATGATATCGCGCTGGTGCTGGCAAACGGTGCCGGGCGCATTGAAATGTCGCGCCTGCCGCATGACCGTGCCTTTGCCTGCTTCCTGGCGAGCTGCCTCTACACGCTCGAAGATGCCGGTCTGGCGAATTTCGATGGCGACGGCTGGTCGGTGCCGGCGGAAAACGGTCTGCCGCCGCTGGCCGTGTTGCTGCGCGAGGTCTATCGACGCTTCCCCGGCCGTGTAGCCGAGGCCGTTCTCGTCAATGATGTGCAGGTCGAGACGCTGGAGCGTCTCGCTCGTGGTGCAACTGCGGAGGAGGGCAGGTCGTCCCGCTTCCTGAGCGAAGCCACGCTGGACCATGTGCGTCATCACACGCCGCTGGGCCGCCTGCGCGATAGTTATGTGCTTGAGGCCGCGGCCCGTGCGTTGGAAAGCGTTGCGCCTGGCCAGGCCTTTACGCTGCTCGAAGCCGGTGCCGTGTCGGTTGCGTTCAGCGCCCGGCTGGCGGATATGGCGGCGCTCAAGGGCGCGCGCCTCGTCATTCTGGAGCCGTCCGACCATCTGCGCCGCACGCTGGAACTGGCCTTCGAGCGCAATCCGATGGTCGAGGTTCTGCCCTTCGAGGTGGGTGTTCTGGCCGATGGTGCGGATATCGCCATCAGCGCCAGCGGGTCGCTCTATGCCAGCCTGCGCAATGGTGGCGCACTGAACGATGCGTTGCGTGCCGTGGCCGCGTGCGGCGGAGCGCTGGTGGCCGTAGAGCAGCCGTCCTCCGGCCTTGCCGATTTCGTTTTCGGCCTCACTGACGACTGGTTCGCGGAAAGCGCTTCGCCGGAATTCCCGCTGGGTCGTTTTGCCTCGCCCTCCCAGTGGGAAGATGCGCTGAAGGAATTCGGCTTCACGAATGCCCGCGCTGAACTCAGCGACACCGCCGATGGCAGCCTGCTGGTCATCAGCGCGCAAGCTGCCGCTGCCGCGGTCGAACCGTCCATCGAGCCGACGGCCTTCGGAACGGTGATGCAGATTCTGGAACCGGGCGTTTCGCCGCTGTCACTGGCCGGGGCCGAATGCATTCGCGCCGCCTATGACCCGGATGGCGGCGCTGCTGCCTTCGCAGACCTGCTGGCCAACTGGAAGGAAGAACCGGTTCAGGCCGTTCTTGTTCTGCCGACAGCGGTTGACGCGACCGGTTCGGCAAGTCTGCAGGATCATGTCCTGGTGCTTAGTGCTTTCGCGGAGGCGGCTCGCGCCCGCGCGCAGGCTTCCAGCGGCGTCAAGCCGGCCCGCCTCGTGATTGTCGCGCCGGGCGGTTCGCCTGCCGGTGTGGAAGCGGTGGCAAGCGGCGTGTGGACGTTTACCCGTGTGTTGCAGAACGAATATGAGGAGGTCGACACCTTCCTCCTCGATGCCGATCCGGCCACACAGGAAACGGAAAAGGCCGTCGCTCGCCTGCTCGCCTACAAGGGCGATGAGCGCGAATGGCTTCTCGACCGCAAGACCGGCCTTCTGTCGGTCGTTCGTGCCGTTCCAGGCCCGGCGCCTGTCGCCCTGCGCACGACGCTGAACTTCACGGCAGCCACCATCCGTCAGCATACGAGCGGACGCGTCGACAGCATCGTCTGGGAAGAGCGCGACCTGCCCACCCCGAAACCGGGCGAAGTCGTCGTCGAGGTGGCTGCCACAGGTCTCAATTTCCGCGACGTGATGTGGTCGATGGGCCTTCTGCCGGAAGAAGCGCTGGAAGACGGTTTCGCCGGCGCCACCATCGGCATGGAAATGGCTGGCACCGTTCTCGCCGTGGGCGAGGGCGTCACCGATATTGCCCCGGGTGAGCGCGTCATGGGCATTGGTCCGGAAGCCTTCTCCACCCATATGGTCGTCGCCCGCGAAGGTCTGATGCGCCTGCCGTCGGGCATGGATCTTGCCGCCGCCGCCACGGTGCCGGTTGCCTTCCTGACAGCCTATTACGCCATGGTCGAGCTTGGCCGCATCCGCGCAGGCGAAACGATCCTGATCCACGGCGCTGCCGGCGGCGTCGGTCTTGCCGCGTTGCAGATCGCCAAGCTGAAGGGTGCCACCGTGATTGCGACGGCCGGCACGGTCGAGAAGCGCCGCTTCCTCTCCATGCTCGGCGCGGATTACGTTTTCGATTCCCGTTCGCTCGATTTCGTCGGCGATGTGCTGCGTGTCACGGGTGGCGAAGGTGTCGAGCTGGTGCTGAACTCGCTGTTTGCGGAAGCCATGGAGCGCAGCTTCGAACTGGTGAAGCCGTTCGGTCGCTTCCTCGAACTCGGCAAGCGCGACTACTATTCGGATCGCAAGCTGGCGCTGCGGCCGTTCCGCCGCAACGTTTCCTATTTCGGCATCGATGCCGACCAGCTTCTCGTCAAGGCGCCGGCGCTCACGCATCGCATCTTCGATGAGATCGGTGTGCTGTTTGCCGAAGGCAAGCTCAGCCCGCTGCCCTTCCGCGCCTTCCATTACGATGAGACGGCAGGCGCCTTCCGTCTGATGCAGAATGCCGGCCATATCGGCAAGATCGTCGTTCTGCCGCCGGCGGCTGGCAAGGACCCGGTGCGCGTTGCGACCGATGGTAAACTCGCCCTTCCGGCGGGTGTCTATCTTGTTGCCGGCGGTATCGGTGGCTTCGGTCTGGCAGCCGCCAACTGGCTGGTGAAGCGCGGCGCAAAGCATGTTGCGCTCGCCACCCGCCGTGGTGTGGCGGATGAAGAAACCGTGGCCGCAATCGCCGCCTGGAGGGCGTCGGGCGTGAGCGCCAGCGTTCATGCGTGCGACATCACAAGCGAAGCATCGGTGACCGAACTGCTCGGCAAGCTGCGCGCCATCGGTCCGCTGAAGGGTGTGCTGCATGCCGCCATGGTGCTGGATGACGCGCTGATTTCGAACCTCGACCGTGCGCGCAACCGCCCGGTTATCGATGTGAAGGCTTCGGGGGCTGCGGTTCTCGACCGTCTGACGCGTGCCGACGATCTCGCGCTGTTCCTGATGTTCTCGTCGGCAACGACCATGATCGGCAATCCCGGCCAGGGTAATTACGTGGCCGCCAATGGTTATCTCGAAGGTCTGGCGCGGGCCCGGCGCGCGGCGGGTCTTCCGGCGCTGGCCGTTGGCTTCGGCGCCATTGCCGATACCGGCTTCCTGGCCCGCAACACCGGTGTCAACGACATCCTGTCGAAGCGTCTCGGCAAGTCGGCACTGCGCGCCCGTGATGCGCTGGCCTTTGTCGAGCGTTGCCTCGTGGGTGACACCGGCATGGTCGGCGCGGCAACCGTCATGGTGGCCGAACTGGACTGGGCTTCGGCCTCGGCGCTCAAGATCACGGCTCAGCCGCTGTTCTCGGCCATTCCGCGCAACGCTGGCGGCGGGGCGCAGGGTGGCGATGGCGAACAGGTCGATCTGGCTGCCCTCATCGCCGGCAAGCCGGCGGAAGAGGCGCAGGCGATTCTGCAGCGCTTCCTGGCAGGCGAGATTGCCGGCATCCTCAAGATCGCCGAGGACAGCGTGACCGCTGACAAGGTGCTGAAGGATATCGGCCTCGACAGCCTCATGGCCATGGAACTCGGCGTCGGCTTCCAGCAGAAGACGGGCATCGACATCCCGCTTTCGGGCATGGGCGATGGTGCGACCGTGGGCGACATCGTGCGCAAGCTGCACGAAAAGGTTACGGCGCGCGGCGGCAGCGATGATGAGGCGTCCTTCGAGGACAGCATCGTCGAAGGGCTGGCGAACAAGCATATGAACGCGGAAGCGGAAAAGGGAGCCGGTCAAAATGGCTGACGGCAAGGACGACGAAGGCGGCGCGGGCGATATGCTCGGCGCATGGCGCAGCCGCCACGAATCGGCTGGCCAGAACCGCATGGCGCGCATGAACCGCAAGGCACCCGAACCGGTGAAGGCACCGAAGCGGTTCGAGGACCTGCCGGAATACAAGAAGCTTTTGGCGCACAAGGCTATCAGCGCCATGGCTGGCGTCGAAAATCCCTTTTACCGCTCGCATGAGCGGGCAGCGGGCGCAACGACCGTCATCGGCGGCAAGGAGATGATCAACTTCGCCTCCTACGATTATATCAGCGCCAACACCCACCCGAAGGTGGAGGCGGCGGCCAAGGCTGCCATCGACCAGTTCGGCATTTCCGCGTCCGCCAGCCGTCTGGTGGCCGGCGAACGGCCGCTCCACACGACGCTGGAAGCAAGTCTGGCCGAAGTCTATGGCACGGAAGCCGCCGTCTGCTTCGTTTCGGGCTATCTCACCAATGCCGCCGCCATCTCGACGCTGGTCGGGCCGAAGGATCTCGTGGTTCATGACGAACTGATCCACAACAGCGTCCTGGCCGGCGTAAAGCTTTCAGGCGCGACGCGCCGCTTCTTCCGTCACAACGATGCCGCCGATCTGGAAAAGGTGCTGAACGGCGTCGCCGGCAATTTCGACCGGGTGCTGGTCATCGTCGAAGGCATCTATTCCATGGATGGCGATATCGCCAACCTGCCGGAATTCGTGCGTCTTCGCGCCCGTTACGGTTTCTGGCTGATGGTGGATGAGGCCCATTCACTTGGCGTCCTCGGTAAGACCGGTCGCGGCACGTTCGAGCATTTCGGCGTTGACCCGACCTCCGTCGATCTGTGGATGGGCACGCTTTCAAAAACGGCCTCGAGCTGCGGCGGTTATATCGCTGGCTGCCGCGCGCTCATCGAAATTCTGAAGGCCGAAGCCGGCGGTTTCGTCTATTCCGTTGGCCTTGCCCCGGTTCTCGCCGCTGCCGCGATTGCCAGTATCGATGTGTTGCGCACAGAGGTGGAGCGGGTCGATTCGCTGCGCCGCAACGGTCATCTTTTCCTCGATCTTGCCCGGCAGGCGGGCCTGAATGTCGGCACCAGTGCCGGCTATTCGGTTGTGCCAGTCATCGTCGGCGATTCGCTGCGTGCCGTGCAGCTTTCAAACGAATTGCTGGAAGCGGGCGTCAACGCTTTGCCGATCATTCATCCGGCCGTGCAGGAAGGTCTGGCGCGCCTGCGCTTCTTCCTGACGGCTGATCACACGCCGGAGCAGATCGCGCGGGCGGTCAGCCTCACGGCGGAAATTCTCAAGGATCTGGAGCGCCGCAAGGTCGGTCTCGGTTCCATCGACATTCAGCAGGCGGCGAAGTTCATCTCCTGACGGGAGAACGGGCCGGCAAGGCGCATCCATGACGCATGCGATCATAACCGGCGGTTCGAGCGGAATAGGGCTGGAGATCGCCCGGCTCTATCTGGCACGGGGCTACCGCGTTTCGCTTCTGGCCCGGCGGATTGATCTTCTGGAGGAGGCTGCGCGCCTTCTGTCAGCCGGGCGCAGCGAGACCGCATCGCGTATCCACGTCGCCCCGGTCGATGTGGTGGACGCTGCGGCGGTGGAGGCCGCGATCCGGCAGGCCGAATCGGTTCATGGCGCGTGTGATCTTCTGGTGGCGGCAGCCGGTCGGGTTGATCCCGCCTTCTTCGATGCGCAAACCCCAGAAATCTTTCAGGCGCAGCTCGATGTCAATTTTCTCGGCGTGGCGAATGCGGTCCGGTCTGTCTATACGGGCATGAAGGCCCGCCGCCGGGGGCGAATCATGCTGGTGTCGTCGGGAGCCGCGCAGATCGGCATTCCCGCCTATGCCGCCTATTGCGCCTCGAAAGCGGCGCTGAAGGGCTTTGCAGAGGCATTGCGGGCAGAAGTACGCGCCTTTGGCGTGGTCGTTTCGATCTGTTATCCGCCGGATACACGCACGCCGCAATATGAACGGGAAATGCTGGCGCGGCCTGCAGAGGCCGAGGCGATCATGGGTGTTCTGCAACCATGGGAACCGCCGGTGGTTGCCGAAAGGATCGTCAGGGGGCTTGATCGCGGCGCGGCGGAGGTGCATTTCGGGTTTGCCTTGACCATGTTGGCGCTGTTCGGCGCCTTTATCAAACCCGTCATCTACAGGCGGGCGGCGCGTGGAAAACGCGTATGACGGAGTGACAGGGAATGTTTGAAGGTCTGCATGATCATCCGGTTGCCTTGACGGTGGCGTGCTATGCCGTCGCGGCGCTGGTCGTCTATCTGACGGACCCCTTTGCCATGCCCAGAAGCGAACGGGACCGCAGCCGCATCGAGCGCACACCGTCGCGCATCGCTCTGGAACTGGCCGCACGGCTGCCGATCATTCTGTTTGTCTTCTCCATCTTCTTCGCCATTTCCTGGCGCCCGCTTTACGGCGCGGTGGGCACAATCAGCTTCTTCGTCATCTTCACCGGTATATCGCGCGCCAAGTTCATCTTCATTCGCGAACCGCTGGTTTTCTCCGATATCGCGCTGGTCATGGACGTCTTCAAATACAAGACGATCTTTTATGCCACGCGGCTGAACATCCTGTTCTGGGTCGTGGCGCTCGGCTATGTGTTCGGCGCTTCGGCGGCGTTCATGATCTTCGAGCCCGATGTTCTGCCCGATCGGTTTGGCTTTTTCTGGGTTCTCGTCGGCCTTTCCGTGCCGGTGCTGCCGATCATTCTACTGTTCGTGCGGCCCGTGGGGCAGGCGGCCTCGTGGATTTCCGAAAAGCTGCTGCGAACGCTGAAGGTAAAGGTGAACACGGTGCGCTTCGGCACCTTCACCTCGGTGGCCTATCATTTCATGATCTGGCTCGGCATGCGTCGCGATGCCATCGTGGCGGAACTGACGCAAGGTTTGCAGAACGTCATTCACGAGTTGATCGGCTCGGAAGAGGGCGTTGCGCCGTTGATCGTCATCTGGCAATCGGAATCCTTCCTCGATCTGCGCAATGTCGGCGATACAGAACTCGAACTGCCGACCATCGACAGGCTCAAGGATCGCGCCGCCCAGTGGGGGCGCCTGACCAGCGTGTTCGAGGGCGGCTATACGCTGCGGACCGAGTTCTCCGTGTTGAGCGGCTTACAGCCGGACGATGTTCATGCGGATGCCAGCTATCCCTATCTGCGCGCCGCCCATTATTCGGATGTCGTGTGGCCCACGAAACTGCGCAAGGCAGGCTGGCTGACGCATTTCATCCACCCCTATGAAAGTACGTTCTTCCATCGCAACAAGGCCATGCCGCTGCTCGGTTTCAGCGAAATGACCATGCTCGATGCCTTCGATCACAATCCCGAACGTGATGGCCCCTACGTGTCCGACCAGCGGTTGACCGACAAGGTGGTGGACATCGTCGGCGCGCTGGACGATACGCAGCCGGCGCTGCTTTTCGTCGCGTCCATGGCCAATCACGGCCCCTGGGAACCGGGTCGTTGCGAAGGCATGACGGACCCGGTGGAGATCTACCGCGAACTTCTGCGGCGGGCCGATGCGGCACTTGGCGCGCTGGTGGAGGAACTCGACAAGCTGGAACGCCCGGTCTGGCTTACGTTCTATGGTGACCACGCGCCTCTCCTCAAGCGTTTTGCCGATCCGTTCCCTGACCCGCGCACGGACTACTTCATCGTGCCGCTGGGCGGCGCGCGACAGGAAGCGCACAAGCCGACGCGCGCCCGTGTGGAAGCGCCGTGGAACCTGTTCGAAACGCTGCTGTGGCACTCGCATCTCTACAAGGAACAGTTCCGATGAGCGGCAGGGCCGCCTGGCTTTTTCTGCAGGGACCGTCCTCACCGCTTTTCATGAAGATCGCCGACCGGCTGGAGGCCGCTGGCCACACCTGTTTTCGGATTAATCTCCATGCCGGCGATCAGGTGTTCTGGCGCCGCAGCGGCGCCATCGCTTATCGCGGACGGCCGGAAGACTGGGCCGTTTTCATTCGTGAGGTGATAAGCAGCCGCAAGATCGGCAATCTCGTCCTTCTGGGTGAGGAACGGGCCTATCACGCGGAAGCCATCCGCGCGGCGAAGGAAGCGGGTGCTGCGGTCTTTGTCGTGGAAATGGGTTATCTCAGGCCGGACTGGGTGACCATCGAGCGCGACGGCATGTCGTCGAACTCGCGTTTTCCAAGCGATCCCGCCGCCATTCTGGCCGCTGCGCAAGGTCTGCCGGAACCGGACTGGACACGCCTTTACCGCCAGACTTTCTTCGCCGAAGCGCTTTACGATCTGGCCTATAATCTGCCCTCCGTCTTCCTCGGCTTTCTCTATCCGTTCTATCGCCGTCATGCACTGTTTCATCCTCTGGCCGAATATGCCGGCTGGATTGTGCAACTTGCCACGGAAAAACGTCGCCACGCGCGGGCTGCGAAGCAAACGGCTGCGCTGAAAGCCTCCGGTGCGCCTTGGTTCGTCTATGCCCTGCAATTGCAGACGGATTTCCAGCTTCGTGCCCATTCGCCCTATAACGGCCAGCCGCAGGCCATCGCTGAAGTGCTGTCTTCGTTTGCAGCGCATGCGCCGCCCAAAGCCCATCTCGCCATCAAGGTTCACCCGTTGGATAACGGTTTGATCGGCTGGCAGCGGCAGATCATGGCACGGGCGAAGCGGCTCGGCATCGCGGAACGGGTGCATTATTTCGGCGGTGGCGATCTCGGCAGGCTCATCGACGGTTGTTCCGGGATTGTCACCGTCAATTCCACCGCGGCCTTGCACGGACTTCGCGATGGTGTTCCGGCCAAGGTACTGGGGGCAGCCATCTATGATATTGCCGGCATGACCGATCAGAGGCCGCTCGACGTCTTCTGGAAAACGCCGATGCGTCCCGATCCGGCGTTGACCTCGGCCTTTTACCGATTGCTGGCCGCCTCCATCCAGGTGCGGGGCAATTTCTATTCCGATGCGGGAACCACGGCGGCGGCGGATGCCATCGCTGCGCGATTGCTGGCGGGAACGGTGAACCAGCCGGGTGGCGACAGCGGCACAGCACCACGCCGCAAACCGGAAAAATATCCGCCGGCCCGCTTCATGGATTGAACCGCCCGGGCGGGATGGCGAAAAGTGTATGCGGTTTTCGCCTGAAATCCCGCTCTGACATCATGATCCAGGCGGCGGCGTCCCGCACGATGGTGCGGATCATTGCGGCGAAGCTGTCGCGACGCTGACCATGCCACATTCCGCCGTCAGGCATGGCTTGACGGATGATTGCGCAGTTTTTCATATGATCTCCGGTATCATGCTTCGTAAAAGTGGAGAAACATAGCCTCATGCGTGTTTTGGTGACTGGTGGTGCAGGGTTTATCGGATCAGCCGTCATACGCCATCTGGTTCTTGAAAAGGGCTATGATGTTCTCAACGTGGACAAACTGACCTACGCCGGAACCCTGACCTCGCTGACGTCCGTTGAGAATAACCCGCTCTATCGGTTTCTCAAGGCTGATATCTGCGACGGACAGGCCATGGCGGCGGCGTTCGATAGTTTCCGGCCCGACCGGGTGATGCATCTGGCGGCGGAAAGCCATGTCGACCGTTCGATCACCGGGGCGAGGGACTTTGTGGAGACCAACGTTCTCGGCACGTTCACGATGCTGGAAAGTGCCCGCGCCTTTTGGCAGGGGCTGACGGAGGAAGGAAAGGATGCGTTCCGTTTCCTCCATGTCTCTACGGATGAGGTCTATGGTTCGCTCGGCGATGAAGGCCTGTTCGAGGAGGTAACGCCCTATGATCCGAGCTCACCTTACTCGGCATCGAAAGCGGCGTCCGACCATCTGGCCAAGGCATGGCATCGCACCTATGGCCTGCCCGTTGTCGTTTCCAATTGCTCGAACAATTACGGTCCCTTCCATTTCCCGGAAAAGCTCATTCCGTTGATGATCATCAGTGCTCTGGAAGGCAAGCCGCTGCCGGTTTATGGCAACGGTGCCAATATCCGCGACTGGCTATTCGTGGAGGACCACGCCCGGGCGCTTGATCTGATTGTGGAACGTGGCCGGACCGGAGAGACCTACAATGTCGGCGGTCGCAACGAACGCCGCAATGTCGACGTGGTCAAGCGCATTTGTGCCCTGATGGATGAACTCCATCCGGCCGGTAAGCCGCACGAAAGCCTGATTACCTATGTTCAGGATCGTCCGGGCCATGATGCGCGTTATGCGATCGACGCCACCAAGCTCGAGACGGAACTGGGTTGGAAAGCGCTGGAGAATTTCGATACGGGCATCGAAAAGACCGTCAGATGGTATCTTGAAAACGCGTGGTGGTGGGCTCCGTTGCGCCGGAATTATGATGGCGGTCGCCTTGGTCTCCTGAAGGCCGCCGGCCCCAGGTGATGGCGAGGGAACGGCAGACAGGGCATCGCCCATCGTTCACGCCGCGGTTCGGACGTGCCGTTGGTCAATGCAATTGGATTGGAATGAATGGATGTCTGCGAAAATATTGCTGATCAAGCCGAAGCGTTTCGGCGATGAACGCGGCTGGTTCACGGAAGTGTACAGCAGGAAAAGGTTCGCCGACCTCGGTCTGCATGACGATTTCGTACAGGATAACCATTCGCTTTCCGTGCCCACGGGAACCTTGAGAGGTCTGCATTTCCAGACGCCGCCCTTCGCCCAGGCCAAGCTGGTGCGTTGTACGCGCGGAAGGATCTTCGATGTGATGGTCGATGTGCGTCGCGGTTCCCCGACCTACGGTCAATGGCTCGGCGCCGAGCTTTCCGCCGAAAATGGCCATCAGCTTTTCATTCCGGTCGGTTTTGCCCATGGGTTCGTGACGCTCGAGCCATCGACCGAGGTGATGTACAAGGTCTCGAACGGCTACGCTCCGGCCAATGATGGCGGAATTCGCTGGAACGATCCGGCGGTGAACGTGATCTGGCCGGTGCCTGAGGGCATCACGCCGGTACTGAGCCAGAAGGATGAAGGCCTGCCGCTTCTGGCTGATTTCGACAGTCCGTTCGAATACGACGGAACGCCTTTGGCCTTGATGGAAATCTGAGCGAAAAGAGCCATTCGATGCGCATTCTCGTGACCGGCGTGACCGGGCAGGTTGGACATGAACTCTCCCGGCTCCAATGGCCGGCGGGGGTCGAGATTGTCGCGGCATCCAGACGGGATCTCGATTTGGCCCAGACCGATGCGATCGAGCCCTATATTGTCGAGGGCGGTTTCGATGCCGTCATCAATCCCGCCGCCTACACTGCCGTTGACAAGGCCGAAACGGATCTGGTGACGGCATGGAAGGTCAACGCCCTGGCGCCGGCGGCGATGGCCGCGGCGACGCGCAAAGCCGGTATTCCGCTCCTGGGCATTTCCACCGATTACGTCTTCGACGGAACCGGGGCGGCGGCCTACACCGAGGATGATCCGATCGGCCCGGTTGGTGTCTACGGCGCGTCGAAGGCGGCCGGGGAAATGGCGATCCGGACAGGCAATCCGCGGCATGTGATTTTGCGCACCTCCTGGGTGTTTTCGGCGCATGGCGCCAATTTCGTCAAGACGATGCTCCGCCTTGCGGCGGATCGGCCCTCTCTTGGTGTTGTAGACGATCAGCGCGGGTGCCCGACCGCTGCCGGCGACATTGCCGCAACCATTGCCGCCATGGCCCTGCGTCTTGTGGCCGATCCGCAGGCCCCCGTCGGAACCTATCACTTTTCCAATGCCGGCCCGGTGACCTGGTGCGGTTTTGCCCGGGAGATCTTCAGCCAGTGGCAGGCTCTCGGTTACGCGGTGCCGGAGGTCAAGGCCATTACCACTGCGGACTATCCAACGCCGGCAAAACGTCCGGCCAATTCCGTCATGGCAGGAGCGAAGCTTGCCCGCGACTACGCGATCAAACCCCGGCCGTGGCGCGATGCGCTGTCGGACGTACTGTCCGAACTCGCGCCTGAAACAAAAAAGAAATCGGAGGAGATACGATGAAGGGCATCATTCTTGCGGGGGGATCGGGTACCCGTCTGCATCCGGCAACGCTGGCGGTGAACAAGCAGCTTCTTCCGATCTACGACAAGCCCATGATCTATTACCCGCTGTCGGTCCTGATGCTGGCCAACATCAGGGATATCCTGATCATTTCCTCCCCGGAATATATCGACAACTACCGGCGCCTGTTCCGTGACGGTTCCGATTGGGGGCTGAATATCTCCTACATCATTCAGCCAAGCCCGGATGGCTTGGCGCAGGCTTTCACCCTCGGTGCGGAGTTCATTGCCGGCGACAATGTGGCTCTCGTGCTGGGTGACAACATCTTTTTCGGCGCTGGCATGCGCAAACTTCTTCAAAGCGCGGGGGAGCGCGAGGAAGGTGCCACCGTGTTCGCCTACGAGGTGGAGGATCCGGAACGCTACGGTGTCGTGGAACTCGATGCTGCGGGCCGCGCCCTGTCGCTGGAGGAAAAGCCAGCGCAGCCAAAGTCCCGCATGGCGGTCACTGGCCTCTATTTCTACGACAACAAGGTGGTTGACTACGCGCGCGGCTTGAAGCCTTCGGCCCGTGGTGAATATGAAATCACCGATCTGAACCGTATCTATATGGAGGCCAATGCACTCTACGTTGAGCGCATGTCGCGCGGCTATGCCTGGCTCGATACCGGTACGCATGACAGCCTTCTGGAGGCGTCCGAATTTGTCCGCACGATCCAGCATCGTCAGGGCACCAGCGTCGCCTGCCTTGAGGAAATCGCCTTTTTGAACGGCTGGATTTCCCGCGACCGTCTGATCGAATACGGCAAGCTCTATTCAAAGACGGGCTATGGCCGGAACCTGTTGCGACTTGCAGAGGAAAGCAGAAGCGCAGAGGCGTAACGCCAAAGATCTGCAATCCTGACCGGCAGGGTCGCCCGGCAATGGTCGTCCGATGGCTGACTTCTGCCAGGCCTTCGGCGCCGGTCATCTCAGGGCACAGCGGGTTGGTTGAAGGCGCCAGGCCGCGTGGGCCGTTCCAGTCGGTGCGAATCCTGACTGGAGGATGCCGGCCGTATGATCAGGTTGTAGGCATCGGGGTTGGTAAACTCCCGTCTGAAGGTCACGGACAGGCTGTAGTCTGTCATGTTGACCTCCTCGAGTGCCAGAAAACGTTGGCGCAAAGGTGTAAGATCGCTCCAGCCGGTTGCCTCGATCAGATCCGCGAGTGTGGAATCGAGTTCCTTCACGGCCGCCTGTCCCTGTGGCGTTGCCGGCGCGAGCATCTTGAGTCGCAGGGATGTGATGTCGTCCTGCTCGGTGCCACGGATCACCACGAACAGCGAGGCCGCCGATCCGCCCGCCGTGTCCGCTGCGGCGATTGTCTTTTCGGCGGTGCACTCCGATGCCTCGCCCAGAGGTGAGGGCTGCCAGCCACCTCCCTCATATCCACGGTTAACGAAGAGCTTGCACATGTCGGGCGCGGGGAAGTGGATGATGCGTGCAAAGGGCGTCATGCCCGAGCCAGAGAAAAGCCGTTCGGCGCCGCTGCCGGAAAGCGGTATCGTATTGCCCTCCGGGTTACGGCGCTTCTTGGTCAGTGGCGGAGCGGGGCGGGGCGGTTCCATGTAGCCGTAATAGACCAGCAGCGCATTGAGGTGGCGGCGGTCATTGGCCATAAGGACCGTGGCAATGATCGCGCCAATAATCGCCAGCGTCAGGCTGACGAACACGAACCTGCTCTTTCTGACCGGAATGTCGGTCACGCAATCACTCCTGGCATAACGGACAGCCGGACGAATCGGCTGATGCGACGCCTGTCGCCCCGTGATCTTGTGGTCGCTTTTATCGGAATTTTCATGACGTGCCTATGGCTTCTCCATTGATTTCAGGAGTGGCGTAGCCGTCGTGAAATTCGGTTGTGAAATGAATAATTTCATCTTATGGATGTAAAAAACACAGCGCGCAAAGGGGATTCGCGTGAGCACTTTGGAAGACAGTCTTCGCGCCTTGTCCGAGCGGGTCAAATCCCATTCCAGCACGATGGCGACGGAAGAGGCGGTTAAAACGGCGGTGGTCCTGCCCTTCCTGCGGGCTCTGGGATATGATGTGTTCGATCCGCACGAGGTCATTCCCGAGTTTACCGCCGATGCCGTCGGCAAAAAGGGTGAAAAGGTCGATTACGCCATCAAGATCGATGGTGACATCCGCATTCTCATCGAATGCAAGCCGATTGCCACGACCCTTGAAAAAAAGCATCTCGACCAGCTCTTTCGCTATTTCACGGTTACCAAGGCAAAATTCGCCATCCTCACCAATGGTCGCAGCTTCAATTTCTATACCGACCTCGAAGAACCCAACAAACTCGACACGCGCCCTTTCCTGATCTTCGACATTGCCGATCTCCAGCCCAATGCCATCGGGGAACTGCGCAAGTTCGAAAAGGCCGCCTTCAACGTGGAGGCCATTCTCGCAACGGCGGAGCGACTGAAATACACCTCTGGCGTCAAGCAGGTCATTGCCAGGCTGATCGATGAGCCGACGGAGGACTTCGTCCGGCTGGTGGCGGCCGACATCTACGAGGGGCGACTGACGGCGCAGGTCAAGGAAATGCTGACCGGCGTCGTGCGGGCCGCCTTCCGGGAGGTCATCATGGAGACGGTGAAAAGCCGCCTGACGAATGCGCTGGCCGATGCGCAGGAGGTTGTTGAAGCCGTCAGCGCTCCGGTCGAGGACGAGCCGGATATTGTCACCACCCCCGAGGAGATCGAAGGATACATGATCGTCAAGGCCATCGTGCGCGATACGATTTCCGGGCGGCGCGTCTTCATGCGCGATGCGAAGTCCTATTGCGCCATTCTGGTTGATGACAACAACCGCCGTCCGCTGGCGCGCCTGCATTTCAATCGCAGTGTCAAATATATCGGGCTGTTCGATGGCGAGGCGGAGGAACGGATGGTTATCGACGCGCTCGACCAGATTTACGATTACACGGACCGCTTGCGCGCGACCGCTGCCCGCTACGCAGACGCGAACGCCTGAGGGCAGCCGCCGCCGCAAAGCAAAGCGCGCCGGCGCGGACATTCTGGTCCGGACCGGCGCGTCGTTGTTTCAAGACCGTGTCAGTTTTTCGACTTGTCGTCGGTCGTAACCGCTTCCTGATGATACCAGCAGGTGTCGATGACGGCATACTGCTGCACCGGTTCGGGGAAAAGAAGGACCGATGACGACATGCCTTCCGTCCGCTGCCCAAAATTCTGGCGGCGACCTGCGACGGGGAACTGGTAAATCTTGGCGGTGTCGTGGTGAAAACCTGTGGTCATAATCATCCCTTCCTCAGCTACTCTCTGTGCACGCCGTCCATCCGGTTAATTTATGCGCATTTTTTAATCTCTGCGCCTATTTTATTATCATTTCGCAGTGGGCGTGTAATGGAAGATTTTTGTGATTTGGGTGCCTATGTCAGGGCAATGATCATAAAATAATCATGACGCTGAATTTTTGGCGCAAAGAACTGCCTATGGTTCCGTCAGTGGTGTGAAAATGATCTTTTTGGCATTTAATTAGAAGGATTTGTTCGAATCGCATCGCGCGGTTTTCGGTTTGGCACGCGGCATGCATGGAAGACGGCGACCTTCAAAAGCCGCGCCGGCGGGATTGCAAGGGCCTTGCAACATCACGTAGTGAGAGAACCGAATGACCAAATTTAAGCTCGAGTACATCTGGCTCGATGGGTACAAGCCCGTTCCGAACCTTCGCGGCAAGACTCAGATCAAGGAATATGACGCGTTCCCGACGCTCGAACAGCTTCCGCTCTGGGGCTTCGATGGTTCCTCGACCGAGCAGGCTGAAGGCCGCAGCTCTGACTGCGTTCTGAAGCCGGTTGCCCTGTACCCGGATCCGGCCCGCACGAACGGCGTTCTGGTCATGTGCGAAGTCATGATGCCCGATGGCAAGACCCCGCACCCGACCAACAGCCGCGCCACGATCCTCGATGATGCCGACACCTGGTTCGGCTTCGAGCAGGAATACTTCTTCTACAAGGACGGCCGTCCGCTCGGCTTCCCGGAACAGGGCTACCCGGCTCCGCAGGGTCCGTACTACACGGGCGTTGGCTACAAGAACGTCGGCAACGTCGCTCGTCAGATCGTTGAAGAGCACCTCGACCTCTGCCTCGCCGCCGGCATCAACCACGAAGGCATCAACGCCGAAGTGGCAAAGGGCCAGTGGGAATTCCAGGTGTTCGGCAAGGGCTCCAAGAAGGCCGCCGACGAAATCTGGATGGCTCGCTACCTGCTGACGCGTCTGTGCGAAAAGTACTGCATCGACATCGAATGGCACTGCAAGCCGCTCGGTGATACCGACTGGAACGGTTCGGGCATGCACTGCAACTTCTCCACGAAGTTCCTGCGCGAAGTTGGCGGCAAGGAATATTTCGAAGCCCTCATGGCACAGTTCGAAAAGAACCTTGAAGACCACATCGCCGTTTACGGCCCGGACAACCACCTGCGCCTGACCGGCAAGCACGAAACGGCTCCGTGGAACAAGTTCTCCTACGGCGTTGCCGACCGCGGCGCTTCGGTTCGCGTTCCGCACTCCTTCGTCAACAACGGCTACCGCGGCTACCTGGAAGACCGTCGTCCGAACTCCCAGGGCGACCCCTACCAGATCGCTTCGCAGGTTCTGAAGACGATCTCGGAAGTACCGACCGAAGGTTACGCCACCGCTGCTGCCTGATTTCAGCGCGGATAGATATTGATGATCTTGAAAACCTCCCCGTCCTGCGACGGGGAGGTTTTTTATATCTTGATCCCTTTGCGTGCGTCCGGTTTCGGGCGTTCAGGGCAGAACGCGCCGGGTAACCGCCGCGTGTCCGGCGGGCCAGGGGTCGGCATGGGCGGGGTTTTCGAGGAAGGCCTCATCCGTCAGGCTTTCGAGAAAGGCAATCAGATCGCCGATCTCGGCCTCCGAGGCCGTAAAGCCTGAGATCATGCCGTCCTTGTAGGGATTGGCGGAGCCACGGCCTGCATGGGGACCGCTCGCAATCGTGCGTCCGCCTTCGGCATAATGGGCTAGCACATCGCGCAGCGTCGCGGCTGAACCATCATGGAAATAGGGACCGGTGACCGCTACGTTGCGGAGTGAAGGCGTGCGGAACTTGCCCATATCCTCGGGATCACCGGTCAGTTCAAACAGCCCCGTCGCCTGCGCGGGATAGGCGCCCTTTCCGTCGATATTGTAGAGCCCGTTATTATGCAGGCCGGTTTCCCGGAAGGCGCTGCGCTCTGTCTGCAGATTGTCGGTCAGGTGAACGCCGCTGTGGCAATGATAGCATTCGAAGCGGTGATCGAAGAATAGCTGTTCGCCGCGCTGGGCGGCCTCGCTCATGGCGGTCTTGTCGTCGTTGCGCTTGAAGCGGTCATAGGCGCTGTTCACCGAAATCAGTGTGCGTTCGAAGGCGCCGAGCGCGCGGGTTACGGTGAAGAGATCGACCGTGGGGCGTTCGGGAAAAGCGGCCCGGAAGGCCTCGGCATAATAGGGATCGGCGGCCAGCCGCGCGAAAATTTCCTGTTCCTTGCCGTTTGCACCCATTTCGTCGGGATTGTCACCGAAGATCGGCAGCAGAACCTGAAATTCCAGCCGGTCCATATGCGGATTGGCCCAGGTCAATTGCGGGAAATAGCCGACATTGGCGAGCGAAGGCGCATTGCGCACGCCCATGGTCTGACGAATGCCGATGGCAACCGGTCGCCCATCGGTGAAGGCACGGCCCTGCACATGGCAGGAGACACAGGCAATGGTTCCATCGCCGGAAAGGCGGGAATCGTAGAATAGATGGCGTCCCAACTCGACCTTTTCGGCGGTCATGGGGTTGTCCGCCGGTACGGGCGGTGCGGGCATCCATGCGGGCAGGGACCAGTCGAAAGACGGCGACGCCCCGGCGGCCAGAGCCGCCGGGGCCAGAAGCGCCGCCAGGAGTGTCAGGACGGCGCGCATGGATCAGCGAGCCTTCAGCAGAAGCTGTTCGCCAGCAGGGATGTCGCCATAGGGTTGGCCGAGACGGGCCATCACCGTCTTGCAGTCGGCATCGCCGGGGAAGGACATGCAGCCTGGTGACGTTTCCGGTGCGTTGACGCGCAGGTCGGCGCCCGCGATTACCGGCGCGGGATCGATGACGACGACATTGTTCTTCGGGTCGAAACGGTCGAAGCGAAGGGCGACGCGGTTGGAATTGGCGCAGGCGCTCGGCGCTTCGGTCTTCGATTTGGCGGCGCATTGTGTGGAACCAAGGTGCAGGAACCAGCCCTTCGGGCCGTTTTCGGTGCGGTCGGTCGGCACCAGATCAATACGCACGAAGCGGAAACCGCCCTGCCAGTTCCAGAACATGGCGGTGGTGTTCAGCGGCGAAGCAGCCACGGTCGGGTCCACATGGTTTTTCTCGAAGGGCACGCCGACAGTGAAGGCCAGGCCGGTGTAGGCGCCATCCGGAACCGTGCCGCGCAGCGTCGTATTCAGATCCGGGTTGCCAGTCCCTTTGCAGCCGCCGGTCGCGTCTTCGAAGTCGAGCAAGGCGAGGTCATCGAGCTGCCACTTGCCATCCTGCTCCAGCTTGATTGGCTGAAGGCTGCCATCGGCGCGTACCAGTGCCGCAGCACTGACAAAAAGGCGGTAGTCGATCCCCTTCACGGAGGCGGCGGTCGATCCAAGCCCCGTATAGGTGTCGGTACAGGAGAAGGGCTTGCCGCCGATTTCGGCAGCGAATTGGATGGCAACCGGCTGGTCGGCAAGGGCGGGCGCGGCAAGCGCGGTGGCAAGAGCAAGCGTTGCGAGCATTTTCTTCATGACAGGGCTTCCTTCCTGGTGGGCATCGGGCTGTTCGTCGATGCGCTGTTTGCAAACGGGGGAAGCGCGGCAGAGCTTTTCGCCGCGCTTCCGGCTGGAGGAGGTCAGCCCAGTGCGCGTTTCAGCGGCTTGATGTGGCGGATGACGAGAAGATCGAGCGCAAGCACGACAACCAGCACCGCACCGGTGAGCGGGAAGAGAAGGGCGACGCCGAGCATGACGAAGGCGCCCACCTTCCACAGCGGGCCGGGTTCGGACACCACCGGCGCAAAGAGCCGGGCCGCCGCCCCCTTGGGACGACGCTTCCACCACATCACCACGCCGCTGACCGCCATGAAGATGATGGCAAGGCAGAAGGCGGTGACGAGAACGAGGTTCCACAGCCCCATATCGCCCTCGTGGAAGGCAATGCCGACCGCCATGGCCTTGCCGGGCACGCCGTAATCCGCAAAGCCGACATCGGCCAGGACCTTGCCGGTGTAGCGGTCTATATGCACGGTGCGGTCCGAGGTGGGATCGGCGGCGTCATTGCTCATCGTGTCGCGCGCGATGGTCCAGACGCCGGTTTCTCCGGCCGGAAAGCCGAGCTGGAAGCGGCCGTCGAAACCGGTGGCACGGGCAAAGGCGACGACAGAGTCGATATCGACCGGCTGGCCGGGCGCCGTGCCGGGCTGTCCGGCCTGCGAGCCGGAGGCGGGCATCGGCGTCTGTTCCAGCGTCCACGGCACGTTCTTCACGCCATCATGGTTCATGCTGGCATGCGTCACGTCGGAAAGCGGAACATTGTCCCACTTTTCTGCCGGGAAGGTGCTCCAGGCCTGCGTGAACTTCTCGCCCCAGATACCGGCCCAGGTGAGGCCGGACAACAGGAAGACGAGCAGCACGAGAGCGGAATAGAAGCCAACCGTGAGATGCAGCGATTTCCATGTCTGGCGACTGCCCTTGCCGAACTGCGGCACCAGCACGGAGCCGAAGCCCGCACCGTTTCGCGGCCACCAGAGGTAAAGGCCGGTGACGATCAGCACGATGCCGAAGCCAGCGGCAATCTCGATCAGCCGGTCGCCGACATCGCCGATCATGAATGTGCCGTGGATCTTGTTTGCGAGATCATAGAGTGCGTTGCGGCGCTCCCAGTCACCCAGCACCTTGCCGTTGGCAGGATCGACGGCAATCATGGTGGAGACGTCGTCATGGTTGACGCGAAAAACCGCCGGCTCCATCGGCGTTCGCGGTGCGATGTAGGTTTTCAGCGCGCCGCCGGGCACGACGGTAAGCGCTGCTTCTGCTTGCTGTGAAACCGCAACCTGCGTCGCGGACGGCGTCACCGTGTAATATTTCTCGCCATCGCGACCGACAAGGACGGCTGACCACAGCATGATGAGGCCGGTGACGGCCAGCATGATGAGGAAGGGTGCAACGTAAAGTCCGGCATAGAAGTGCCAGCGCCAGGCGGTGAAATAAAACCGCCGCGAAAGATCACGCGTGGCGGCGGGCGCCTGCGTTTCAAGGGTAATGGACATGGGTTCGGGTTCCGATCGGGCGCCGGGTTATCCGCTCGGGTTTTCGCGCCGGCGCAGGAAGAAGGGCTGCCGCGTGGCGCGCGGCAGGGCGATCAGGCGATCAGATCGAAAAGGGGAGGCGCCCGGGGCGCGGCATTGGGCGGAAAGGTCTGCCGGTGAATATTCTCGATGGGCGGGGGGATGAGAACGGCGAGAACCCGCGCCATCGGCTTGCCGGCACACGTCGGCGGTGAAGGCAGGATCATTGATCCGCTCAGCCGACAGGCTTCGCAACCGGAGCCGAGGATATGTGATTTGCCATCGTCGCCCTGTCCGGGAAGACAGAGAATGGCAACGGTACCATCGGGCAGAACGTAATTGGCAAGCTCGCTGACCGGGATCTGCTCGGCGACGATGACGGGCGGCTTGTGGGCAAGGCCGATACAGAACAGGGCCAGCGCGCACATGATGCGCACCCACGCTCCCCATTTTGCCCCGGCAAACGCCATGTTCTCTCCCGCAGTTCAGCGGAAAACGGATAGCGGCATTCACGCGGACAAGCAATGCGTCATCCTGAACCGTTGCCGGGCGTGCGGGTCCGTCTGCGGCGATCGGCCGCTTTTCAGCAGATGCCGTCTTGAATTTCGGCCAAAGGTCAGAGAATCATGGAAATGATCGAGCGTTCATCCGGCCGGGGTGGGATGCGGTTGGAAAAACATCCACGCAAAGCGATGGGTTCCGGGGGGAATGGGGATGGATTGCCGACACAACTTGCGGGCACTGCATACGTTTGAAACCGTTTCGCGGCATATGTCGGTTGCTGCCGCCGCCAGAGAACTGGGCGTGACCCAGAGCGCGATCAGCCACCAACTGCGCGTGCTCGGTGAAATCGTCGGCGAGCGGCTCATCCAGAAGAATGGTCGCGGCATCATGTTGACGGATGCTGGGAGGGATCTGGCACGGCGTCTTCAGCCGGCCTTTGCCGAGATTGACCGTTCGCTGGCAGAGGCGATCGGCGGGAAACGTGATCGCGTGCGGCTGGCCGTGTGCAGCAGCTTCGGGCCGCGCTGGCTCGTGCCCAGGCTTCAGAGCTTTTATACGGCCCATCCGAATGTCGATCTGCAGATTCTCATGTATGCCCGCGATCCGGAGTTGACCGATGCGGTGGGCGATGCCTTCGTCACGACGCTGCCCAAGGATCCCGGGTATCACGCGTTGTTTCTGTGGGCGGAACTTCTGGTACCCGTCGTCTCACCCGATCTGCTGCGGCGTGGCCCCCCCTGCGCGCTGATTACCACGGACATGCAGCCGGGCCATGTTGGCGATGATTGGCACGCCCATGCCAGGCTGAGCGGCCGCAACGATCTTCAGCCGCCCGGCGGCCGCTGGCTGTTTGCCTCGCATTATATCCTCGCGCTGGAAATGGTCAGGCAGGGGCTTGGGGCCGCGTTGGTGCCGGATTTTCTGGTCGAAGACGACATCGCCCAGGGCACGCTCGCTTTGCTGGACGACACTGTCATTCCGACGCAAGAGGACTACCACCTTTGCATCAAGGAAAGCCGGCGCCAGGAGCCGGCCCTTGAGGCGCTCGGTCGCTGGTTCAAGCAGGAACTCGCCCGGCTTCGCAACATCCCCGCCCAACCGATGCCGAGGTTGGTGCTATAGTCGTAAACGGCAAGGCCGCGCACCGCGATACCGCAGCACCGGCAGAAGCGCGCATGAAACCGGGATCAATCGATATCCAGGAGAAAATCAACAATTTTGTGAAAATGAATTGGCTGGGGAACCTGGACGATAATCCAACTTTGTTAGGCTCTTTGATTACTCATAAGATATTGTCAGGTAATAGCTTATTCGTCTAGAGGTGTTCCGGTTTACTGTTCCGGTAAACTGCTCCGGGAGCCCTCAATGACCAGACGTTCAAACCTTATCCGTCGTGATGGCGGAACATATTACGCCCGGATCTACATTCCCTCGGATTTGCGAGATCAGTTTCCGAGCGAGGACAAAAAGGTCTCGTTGCGGACGAAAGATGAAGCTGTCGCTAAGCGGCGGCTCAATTTCGAACTCCAGAAATGGGACGCTGAGTTTGAGGACATGCGCGCTCGTCGCCATCTCACCGACGAGGATAGAACCGTGGCCGTCTGGGAGCATTATGAAGCGCGGCTAAATCAAGATGCGGAGAAGCGTTTGGCCATGCCAACGGACGCTGATCTCGAGACGGAGGTCGCTCGGGTCTGGCAGCGCATTGATCGCGGCGAAATACGGTCCGATGATGTTGTCGGCATGATCAACGGGTATGCGGACCTTGAGCTGTTGAAGCGTGCCCGGCAGGATGACGCCAATCTCCGTGCCCGTCGGTTGGCAGCCCTGAGGTGCGATCTGGCCATCGGGAGATATATGCTGGTAGATGAGGAGGTGCGTCAGTTCATAGCGCGGCATCTCTTGCTGGTAGACGAAGGATCCGAACAGTTTCGCGAACTTGGTGCCCTGATGATGCGCGCTGACATTGAGGCGCTTGAGCGAACAGTTGAGCGTGATGTTGGCGACTACTCCGGGAGGCCCAAGGACCCAATCGTGAAGCCGGCCTTCGCTAGGCTACGCGAGACGGCGCAACCGGGGCAGTCGATCACGGAACTCTTTGAGGTTTACGCTCGAGAAAACCCCCGTAGCGTCACAGGCGACACATTGGCTCAGGCTCGCCGCGATATCGGGTTGTTCGTAGACCACGTCGGCTCGACATTTCCTGCGTCAAAAATCGACAAGAAAGCTGTTCGGGAGTGGAAGTCACTCTTGATGCTTTATCCTGTCAAGGCTACTGAGACAAAAGCCTTTAAGGGCATGAAGATCGCCCAGATCGTTGCGCACAATGAAACGGTCTGTAAGCCGGTTTTGAGCGTGAACACCGTTAATCGCTATCTTTCCAACCTGGCGGCTTTTTGCAGCTGGCTCGTTGGGCATGGATACATCGATGACAATCCCACCGAAGGGATGTTTTTGGCGAAGGATAAACGGAAAAAGGTCTATCCGTTCACAGTTGATCAGATGAATTCCCTCTTCCGGTCGCCGTTATTTACCGGTTGCACGAGCGATGATGCGCCTCGCTTCTGGAACAAGCCGGGCAATGTCAGAATTCGCGACCATCGCTATTGGATACCATTGATCATGCTCTACTCGGGCGCCCGACCCGGGGAGATTGCACAGCTGGCCCTTCCAGACGTCCGGGAGGAGCAGCAGACTTGGATATTCGACATCACCGAAACCACGGACGATGGCGACGAGGACGTCAAGAGGCTGAAAACAGATGGCTCTCGTCGCATTGTACCTGTCCATCGAGAATTGATTAATCTCGGCTTTCTCGATTATCTGGCAACAATTCGCGATGGCGGGCATACGCGCGTATTCCCATTCGCAATTCGCAATGATCGCGGCCAGATGTTGTCCGATTTCAGTCGGGATTTTGGGCGCTATCTGGAGAAGGTGGGTCTGAAGAGTGGGCGAGGCTTGTCGCTCTACTCGTTCCGTCATGGTGCCTTCGATGCAATGAGGCGTGCTGGCTACCTCGATGAGCAATTCAATTTCATCTTCGGGCACGTGAGCGGTGGTAACCGCGTGACCAAGGGATATGGTGTTCTAACGCAGGGGGTGCTCGAACAACGGTCTGAACTGGTCAACGCCATCGCATATCCTGGGCTGGATCTCGGGATTCTGAAATAACAGGATGCATTTTGCGCGAAAGACTGGGACTTTCGCGCAGTCAACGGCAAAGCCAGACAGCAGCTTAAGTTGTCGTGAGATGGCCGGGCAGAAACACCGGGGAAGCAAAAAAATACAACCAAAGTTATTGATCTTGTAAGCCAATCATAGTTACGGTTGGTGCGTTCTGATTTTGAGGCTCGGGGGAGTCATGCGGACAGGTGGATACGTGGCGTCAATACGAAAGTATGACGTAATGACTGTATTACGCACTCCGCATTCGCATGCGAATTCCACTCCGACCTGCGAGCCGACATCTCACACTGCGAATGTCGGTGGCTCCCAATGAGTTCTGATGCGAGCTTCGAGTACGTCGTCTTGTGTCGCTCATCTTTGACTGGGGGCCGAGGAGTGGTCTCTTGACGGCGTATCCCGATGTTGCGCCTCATTTCTCGCCAAGACAATTTTCAGGTGGTGCAGACGTTCAGTCTGCGACATCACGTGGTGCGGTTCTCGATGTGGACGAGATACGCCTCATTTTACACGGAGCATCAGACGCGATCTTGCAATTCGCAAGATCCTCTCGGCTTCACGTTGCAGATCCGAAAGGTGATACCGGGCTACATCTAGCTGCGAGAATCGGTGACTTGGCACTCTGCGATCTGTTCATTCGGGAAGGTGCAAATCCAGATCTCCAGAACCACGACAAACAGACCCCGGCGGATGTGGCACTTGAAGAAGGTCACGTCCTTGTAGCAAGTCTGCTGTCGGCGCTGGTAACGCAGCATGCGCAGAAAGAACCGGCAGCCGAAAGTGGTTCTGCCCCGCTTTTGAGGGAAGAGCTCGCTAGCCTTGAGCTTTTCGAGCCCAATTCAGTCCAGCATCTGCAACAATCTCCCGGGCCGGCAGAAGAGCTTGATGACCTTATCTTCTTAGAAGCAGACCAGGAGCCCGAGGAATTCTTCGTCCAAAACGTGCTCAAGACGGTGTCTGGAGCATTTGCTCCGCATGCAACTTCAGCCGTTCCGGGGGATGATCAAGAAGGCAAGTGGGATCTGGATCTGTCGCCAGCATCGATTGTTGGAGAAGGTATTAACGTGGGCCCTTCTGCTCGCAGAACGGATGATATCCGCGCCGAGCAAGACTTCCTAAAGGTCAAAAATCGTGGCCGGCGATCCGCAAAACGGGCGGCGGTACAAACTGGGACGCATGTCTCAATCGATCGGGATGTATGCCACGCCTGGATAGAGGACGTCTTGGAGAAAGGGCGCTGCTCTTTCGGAGACATCGATCATCTTGCCGCTTCGTCCGGAGGCAACGCTGAAGTCGATGACCTGCGAAACAGCCTGCAGCGCACCCTGGAGGCACACGGTTTCGATCTCGCCGACCAAGCGTACGATGACGATGTCGGACTATGGGACACAAAAACGGACGTCCGGCATGATGACATGATCGAGGTGATCGAAGCAAACCTCGCACGTTCGACGCAACTGCCCGGAAATCAACGTTTTCAGATGGACAAGTTTCGGGAACTTCAATTGCTTGAACCCATCGTGCGCGCCAAGGGCGAAATTCACCTCCAGCTACTCGCATCAGAAGAAGCCGTATCCGCGATACTCGATGCAATAGAAAGCATCAGCAACGGATCACGACATTTCAGCACTGTTTCCCTTAAGACAATCTTTCTGTCGCGCTTGGACCATGCAGAGACGATGGAATTCCTTTCTGCTGCAAACAATCTGAGGCTCTGGCAAGCCGATGGGCGAGTGATGGAGGGCAAGCGTCGGAGACAGGCGCTCACAGCATTGGAAACACTCGATCTTGCCCTTTCGTTTTTCAGGGAGCTCGCTGGCGCGGCTACAGATGGGAAGATTGCAGCCAGATTGCTGTCTGAAATACTGGTTTTCGAAAGAGCCATCGAGCAACTTGTTTGCGAGCACCTGCCCTATGTGCGGCGTTTTGCGGTACGACATGCCGAGGATGACGATGATCCCGAGGATGTTTTCCAGGTTGCCGCCATCGGCTTGCAGAGATGCGCACAGCGTTTTGATCCAGACCTTGGCCATCGCTTCTTGGTTTATGCCACATACTGGATGCGTCAGGCAGTAACGCGCTGGCGTTCCGACGAAGGAAGTCTGGTTCGCATACCGGCTCATCGTGCGGAAAAAATTGCCCAGCTCGACCGCGCGCTCAACCATCTCGATTTGCGAGGTGACGGTCAGGTGTCCGATGAAAATGTCGCTGCGGAATTGCAGTGGGCGAACTCGGAAGTGCGGCAGTTTCGCGATTTCCCGCGCGACGCGGAGTATTGCAACGATAGCTCCGAATGGGAGGAGCTTTTACGCCCGGAAGAACAGCGCGCCCCGCTTGAACAGGAGGCAATGGTTATGGCTGTAGATGAGGCCTTGGCGGCGCTTCAGGATCGTCAAGCTACTGTGATCCGGATGAGATTCGGAATTGGACGAGACGCCGAGATGACGCTGGACGAGATTGGCAAGGTTTTTGGCGTAACGCGCGAGCGTATCAGACAGATTGAAGCCAAGGGATTGGAATATCTGGCTCATCCGGTGCGCAAGCGACGACTGCAGGAACTGCTGGGAAAATGAGTGAATGACCGTAAGAAACGCCCCTCCCTATGCCGGATCGATGCTCGAATCTCTTCGAGGGCTTGGTTATGCTCCCGCGACCGCGCTTGGCGATCTGATAGATAATTCGATTACGGCGAAGGCTAGTGAGGTTTCAATCCATCTCGAATGGGCAGGCCCGGAAAGTTGGGTTCGGATTACGGATAATGGTCTGGGCATGGATGATGCCGAACTGGAGGAGGGCATGCGCCTCGGAGCTAGGGATCCGCGGAAAGAGCGTGCTGCTGCGGACCTTGGGCGTTTCGGCCTCGGCCTCAAGACTGCAAGTTTCTCGCAGGCTCGGCGATTGACTGTCGCCAGCCGGCAACAAGGTGGTCCCATAACTTGCCTCAGGTGGGACCTTGATCTGATAGGCCAGGAGGCAGGCGCCGATTGGCCACTCTTTGAAGGGCCGGCAGAGGGATCCGAGCATATCCTCGCACAACTCGAGCGTATGGAGCATGGAACCATCGTGCTCTGGGAGAAGCTTGATCGCATCGTTACACGCGGCTTCGCGACAAGTGACATGATTGAGCTTGCCGATCGCGTGGAGTCTTATCTCGCGATGACCTTCCATCGTCTTTTGGCTGGTCAGCAGCCGAGCCTGCGCCTGCTTCTCAACAGCAGGCCGGTGCAGCCATGGGATCCATTCCTGATGGGGCACCCCGGTAAGGCATTGGAAAGTCCAGAATACGGTATACTGCACGCCACTGGAGTGACCGCCCAATGCCATGTCCTTCCTCACCGCGACATGTTGAAGGCATCCGAGCAGGAAGATGCTGCGGGGCCTGCCGGCTGGACCCAACAGGAAGGCTTCTATGTCTATCGCAACAAGCGCCTTCTCCTTGCCGGTGGATGGCTAGGCCTTGGAGAACGCGGTAAGGTCTGGCCACGCGATGAAGCCCATCGCCTTGCTCGTATTCGACTTGATATACCCAACAGCGCCGATGCGGAGTGGAAAATCAATGTCCTGAAATCTTCGGCCAGTCCACCCGTGCGGCTCAGATCCCAGCTTCATCGTCTGGCATCGGAAACTCGAAATATCGCGCGCGGTGTCTTCGCACACCGTGGTCACATATCTCCAGCCTCCGGCAACCGGGCGAATGGCATCAGCGATACCTGGCAGGTTCGACGCTCTGCACAGGGGACCTCCTATAGGATCGCCCGTGACCACGATCTGGTGGCATCGATACTGAGTCGCGCTGGCCCCCTCAAGGCCGATATCATGGCGTTGTTGAGACTTGTCGAGGAAACTGTGCCAGTGCAGCGCATTTGGCTAGACACGGCCGAAGACAAGGAAACGCCAAGAACCGGTTTCGCTGGTGCACCTGACGATGACGTCAAGGAAACGCTCTTCGCGATGTTCGAGGCATTGGTCAGATTTCGCGGCCTCGATCCGACCGAGGCGCGAGAACGCCTCAGTCGCACCCCTCCATTTGACCGACATCTGGAGCTGGTGTCGGCGCTTGAATTGAAAGATGCAAGATGAGCCTTTCGAACCAGAAGGCCTTCGACTCGATTCTGTCGATGGCACAGAACATGCTTCGCCTCGCTGCCGAACGCGCTCAAAGCGCGATCACTCCGGAGATGATTGAAAAGGAGCTGAAGAAGCTCGCGATCATGATGGAGGATGACTTTGCTCTCGTCGACAGGGACGCGCTTGTTGATGAATTGATCCGTAGATCAAGTCGTACGGTAGGTGAAAATGCCACTCTCTCAAGCGGTGAGGACCACGTCCCGTGGCTGGATTCCGACAGGAAAAAGGGCTGGACCTATTGGCAACGTTATTCCGAGTACATGGAGGCTCGCATTCCATGGACGGCATTGGACGCGCTTGATCTCGCCACGGACGATGTTCTCTCTCAGCTGGAGGACCCGACTAGGGAAAGCGCGTGGGACCGCCGTGGCCTTGTCGTCGGACATGTTCAGTCCGGTAAAACGGGGAACTACACCGGCCTCATCTGCAAAGCTGCAGATGCCGGATACAAGATCATCATTGTCTTGGCCGGCCTGCACAACAATCTAAGGGCCCAGACACAGATTCGATTAGACGAGGGTTTCCTCGGCTTTGCGACAGTCTCCGATGGCGACGAACTGCCGTTTGTTGGGGTCGGCCTTATAGACCAGGATAGGTCAGCCCGCCCAAATGCCGCAACAAATCGCAGTGATAGGGGCGACTTCAATACAGCCGTCGCAGCGAAAATGCATATCCGACCCGAAGAGCGACCTTGGTTGTTTGTGGTCAAGAAGAACAAGACCGTTCTGGAGCGTCTGCTGAACTGGATCAGTAATCGCGTGGCCAATCATGTCGACCCCGTGACGGGGCGCAAGCTGGTGACCAATCTGCCGCTATTGGTCATCGACGACGAGTCAGATCACGGTTCGGTCGATACCGGCGAGGATGTGGTTGATGAAAACGGCAAGCCCGATCTGGAGCACGAGCCGAAGACGATCAACCGCTTGATCCGCTCAATCCTGCATCATTTTTCGCGCAAGGCGTATGTCGGTTACACGGCAACGCCCTTCGCCAACATCTTTATTCATGACCGCGGCGAAACGCAGGAACATGGCCCAGATCTCTTCCCTGCGGCATTCATCACCAATCTTGCCGCCCCTTCCAACTACGTAGGCCCCGGTCGAGTCTTCGGTTCCGCATCCAGCACTCCAGAAGACCTGCCTCTCGTTCGTCCTCTGCTCGACGAAGAGTTCCTGCCGTGGATGCCGAGCAAGACCGCGACGTCCCCCGAGGTCAAGCAGCACAAGAATGGCCACAGGCCGCGCTGGAAGGGGGAAGACCAGGTGCCGGATTCTCTCGCCGAGGCGATCCGTTCCTTTCTTTACGCATGCGCGATCCGGAAATTGAGAGGCCAAGGCAACAAGCACTCCTCAATGCTGATACACGTCACGCGCTTTACGACCGTCCAGGCCGCTGTCGTAAATCAGGTCGCCAGCTATGTCCGCGACCTCAAGGGCCGTTACACGCGGGGTATGGATGTTCTTTCCCTAGAGCTTTCCATGCAGAAGGAATATCAGGAGAAATTCCTGCCCGGCATGCAAAGAATTCGGGATGCCTTGGTCGAAGGCGAGACACTGGAGGACTTTTCTTGGGAAGACGTTCGGGCGGTCCTGCCGGATGTCCTCTCTGATGTTCGCGTCCGCGAGATCAATGGCACGGCAAAGGATGCACTCGACTATTCCGAGAATGAAGGAACCGGTCTGAAGGTGATTGCTGTTGGTGGCGACAAGCTGGCTCGCGGATTGACGCTCGAGGGGCTTTGCACAAGCTACTTCCTGCGGACGGCCCGTATGTACGACACGCTCATGCAGATGGGGCGCTGGTTCGGATACCGCGATGGCTATCTTGACGTCTGCCGCCTGTACACATCCCGGGAAATGGTAGAGTGGTTCGGCCACATTGCTGACGCTGCAGAGGAACTGCGCCAGGAGTTTGATAATATGGTCGCGGCTGGCGCGACCCCCAAGCAATTCGGCCTGCGAGTTAAATCCCACTCAGTGCTGACCGTGACTTCGCGCGCCAAGATGCGGAATGCTCGAGCGATGCAGCTCACCTATTCCGGCGACCTTTTGCAGACGATCGTCTTTCCCAATCAAAAAGCTGACATCACTGCGAACTTCGAGGCAGCGGATCGGTTCATCAAAACGCTGGGGCCATCCAGGGACCTCAATGATCAGATTTTCGCTGCATCAAACCAGAAGTGGCATGGTCACCTCTGGCGTGAGGTGCCCTCACTGAGCGTCATCTCTTTCCTGCGAGACTATCGGACCCATCCGGCCAGTTTCCGGATCATGAGTCCGCTGATCGCCGACTTCATCGAGGAGATTAACAAGGATGGTGAGCTCACGAGCTGGACCGTCGCCCTGGTCGGAAAAGATAGTGGACCCGAAGACAAGCCGCGACAGGTAGGCGGGGTTCCGATCAACATGCTGTTGCGCCAACGAACTACCGATCACGCTGATAGATATTCCATCAAGACGCTGATTTCTCCGCGTGACCAAGCCATCGATCTGACGGAAGCCGAGTGGAATGCCGCCTTGGAGCTTAGCCGAAAGACATGGCGTAACGATAACGACCGGAACGAGGGCAAGAACCCACCGACTGAACCACGAGGTCCGCAGATCCGTCATGTTCTGGGCCAAGGCGACACTGATGCCGGAGTCCCCGCTCGGCGGGAACGCGGGCTGCTCATGCTGTATCTTCTGGATCCAAAAGGCGCGGGTAGCGACGAGCTCAAGAATGCCGATCCGATCGTGGCATGGGCCATCAGTTTCCCGTCAAGCTCTTCCGAGCGCAGGGTTTCAAACTCGAAGTACGTTGCCAACAGCGTCCTGTGGGGAGGCTTGAATGACGGGGTGGACTGAGGAGGGTATCACGCGCGCCTGGAGAGCGCTCACGCAGCAGGTGGCGAACGAGGAATGGCGACTGGTCCATCTGAGTCAGATTGGAGAAGTGGTAGTCGAAGCGGGGTGCCAGTTTCCTCTCGGACTGGAAGCGCTGGTTCTGTCATTTCCGGCCGGTAGGTCGGCAGTCTTGGGCAGTCTGCCTGATTGCAAGGGCTTCGATGTTGTCAGACTTGAGAGCCATGCCCGATTTTCGAAAGGCGTGGCAATAGCCATTGTGAGGCGCACCGCCGGTTCTCTCGACCTCTTTGCTATCATGGTGATCGACATCCTTCGAACGCTCGAGCACACCAAGGCGGTCGTCGAGCGTGATCCCATGACTGTTTTTCTGGATCGTGTACGAGAGTGGCAGGCCTTTATGGCTCGCTCACACAAGCCGCTGTCGGCCGACGCGCAAACCGGCCTATTCGGCGAGCTATGGATCCTGCGATTGCTAACACAGACATCTCTTGGCGGCGGCGCGATTGAATGCTGGCAGGGACCACTGCATGCGGCACAAGATTTTCACGTCCGGGAAGGAGCAATCGAAGTCAAGAGCACCGTTCGATCCAGCGGTTTCCCTGCTCGCATCAACAGCGTCGAGCAACTGGATACCGAGCGCAGCCCACTCGTATTGGCAGCCCTACGCTTCAAGGAAGCGGTTGATGGAATATCCCTTGAGGAGCTGGTCAATGAGCTGCGCCGCTTGTTCGAAGTGGCCGGCTTGAGAAGGGGATTCGACGCCATGCTGTTGATCATGGGCTATCTCGATGAGCACGCCCATCTCTACGGCCGCAAACTGTTGATTTCGGATGGGAAGGCATTCGCTGTCGACGATGGTTTCCCACGCCTCACCAAGGCCGGCTTGCCTGCCGCTATCCGCTCTGCTGCATATGTTCTCGACCTTCAGGCGGTCGAAGCAACACATGCCAATATTCCCGCATTTTTCAACGAATTTGGATTGCGATGCCATGAGCTTGGATGAATTTCACCGGAACTTTCGCTCCGACGTACATACAATCATTTCCCAGCGCGTGGAGGCCGGAGAAGGGGCGTTTCCTTCGGAAGAGCTTGTGTTTGCGGAAATGGTCATGGAACACCTCACAGAGGCCGGAATCTGTGAATCTCCGGTCATCTGCCATTGGAATGGTACGGTGGGGACGTCGAAGCTGCGGATCACCGGCTATGCATTGAGCGCCGATGAAACGGCTCTGGATCTATTCGTGACGCACTATCTCGGCTCGGAGGAACTTCAGGAGTTAAAGGACTCGGAAGCTGGGGCTACGGCCACCGAAGGCGTTCGCTTTCTTGTTCGTGCCTCTGCCGGATCACTGGATGCGAAGATCGATCCAACACATCCTGTCCGCGATTTGGTCGCGACCATTCGCTCACGATGGCCTGAGCTTGATCGTTTGAGAATATTCGTCATCACCGACGGAAAGACGAAGGCAAAGCGCTTTTCCGACAAGGAGGTTCAGGGCAAGATGGTGGCCGTCGAGGCCATGGATATCGAGCGGCTCTACAGGCATACAGAGGGGAAGCCTCGCGACGAACTGGCCATAAGCTTTGTGCAATCCATCGGACGACCTTTGCCCTGTGTGCATGTTCCTGATCCCGATGCGGACTATGAGTATGCGCTCACCGCCATACCGGGTCAGGTAATCCGGGATCTATATCTGCGTTGGGGTGTCCGCCTTCTCGAGGCCAATGTCAGGACGTTTCTGGGGACCAAGAAGCCTACCAACAAGGGTATCGTGGAGACCTTGAAAAAGGAGCCCGAGCATTTCTTGGCGTTCAACAACGGCTTGGTGCTGGTCTGTGATGAGGCGGCCTTCGAGCGGGCAGACGATGGAAACATCGGCTTGTCATTCCTGAAAGGGCTGCAGATCGTCAATGGTGGACAGACCACGTCGACCATCTATTTTGCATCGCGCGACGACCGGACGATTGATCTCAGCCACGTCATGGTTCCAGCAAAGATCATCATACTGAAAGGGTCGCAGGATGAGGCAAGAGAAAGGCTCATCAGCAACGTTTCTCGGTATGCCAACAGTCAGAATGCCGTAAAGATGTCCGACCTTTCGGCCAATCGTCCCTTCCATGTGCAATTTGAAAAGCTTGCAAACGAAACGTGGTGCCCGGACGGTGCCACAAGGTGGTTCTATGAGCGGGCTGCGGGCGCTTACAACGTCATGTTGCTTCGGGAGGGCACCACCCCGGCCAAGCGCCGCAAGTTGCAGGAGATGATCTCGCCCAAGCGGAAGCTGAGCAAGAACGATGTCGCGAAGTTCCATGAGGCGTGGCGAGGGCGCCCAAGTCAGGTTGCGATGGCGGGCGAGAAGAATTTCGCCGCGTTCATGGCAGCGCTCGATGAGGATCCGACGATTGTTCCCAGCCCGCTCGATGCACGCTGGTATAGGGCAATGATTGCCAAAGTCATTCTATTCAAATCGATAGAAACGATGATCAAGACAAAGGAAGCCAAAGGGATATTTCGTCAGGGCTGGGTTAACATTGCGACCTATGTCGTTTCGATCGTGGGGGCGAAACTGGGCGACCGCCTTGACCTCGAGCAGATCTGGACCAACCAGGGGATATCAGAAGGTTTGAAAAAGCTGATGTGGAACTGGGCGGTGATAGTCAATTCGGAGTTCAACCGCATTGCTCCAGGGCAGCAGATTTCGGAAGTTGCCAAGCGTGCAGACACATGGAACAAGATCAGCAATGCCGACTATCCACTACAGCTTGATACCGTGGCCGAGTTGACCCCTCGGTAGGATTGACCATCATCCGACACGATACAACGGGCCTGGGCCCTTCTAGCAGAACGTTCAAATGTGGCACTTGTTCAGATCATTTTTGGGAACGACCCGGAAGGAGACTCCCCGCGTCTCAAGCAACGAAACGCGGTTATTCGAGATGCGTGAGAGAGTCGGCTCAGATGACTTGGAAGCGAATGAGCTGTTGGGTTTATCTTTCACGCCCGAACAGGCGGCAGAAGACTTCTTCACTCAAACCCATAAACAGCCGGCTAAGGGCGCATTCCAGCCTGTTCATGAGGTTATGCTTCGCAAAGCCGATCAGGATTGGGATCTGACTGAAATTCCGGGGTCTACGAAAGCCATTCTTGCCACCTCGCCGGGTGAGGCTCAGAAGTTGGCTTCCGAAGTTGAATTGCAAGGAGACACAAGGGCGTTTGCAAATAGCGGCCCGCTCCCTTCCATGGCGGTGCGTAGCGATGAGGCCGCTGCCTTGAAAGCCAAGATAGGCGGTGAGGCTGTAACCCTCAGCCTGCACGGCACGCTAGAGACTGTGGTGCTTGCTAGAAGTCTTGGTCTGCCCATTGTTGTCGCCGGAAAGGGCCTTTTGGAGGAATTCTCATCGCTCACGGCAAAGGAGTACGTAATTTCCACCTTGGGTTCACGTAGTGCGGTTGGAAATTTTGTTCATGCGCTGGTTATAAGCCCCGTTCTTTCGGTCGAAGAGATCTTGGCTACCAACATTGGGCGCGCTTGGCTGGCCAGTATCATAAGGAAGGAGCAACTCCTTGTGAGCTACCGACCGATCCGGGCGGCGACCTCTTGTGAGGATCTGGCCGAGCGGGCCAAAGCGATGCCCACAGACGCCATCACGATTATCTCGAAGCAGAGAGGCCTCGACATCAACTCCTGAAGAGAGAGCGCGTCGTCAGCGACGTTGGAAGCGTCTCAGAGAGCATCATTGACAAGAAGCTTGTGAACGAGAGACGCAATCTGTCTTGCCAAGAAGGGCGGGACAGCATTCCCCACTTGGACGTATTGCTGCGTCCGGTTGCCGAGGAAGAAATAATCGTCAGGGAAGGTCTGGAGCCGCGCAGCCTCTCGCACAGTTAGGCTTCGGCACTGCAGCGGGTCAGGATGGATAAAATAGTGGCCATCCTTCGAAATGTGGCTGGTGACAGTGGTTGCAGCCTCGACGGCTAATTGTACACGAAATCGATCATTGAATACGCCGCTATCCCAGTTGCGATGATCGGGTGCCAGTGCGGCGGGAAAGTCGGTGGCCTTGGGGCTGAAGCCTCGAACGGCCCCAAATACGGAAGCGAAAAGATAGCGCCCGAGATCGGACACCATGTGTCCGCGCGTTTCATGTTGCGCCACGGCTACCAGTTCAGGCCGTTCCAGCCACCTGAGCAGCTCATCATTCGACACACTATAGCTTGCGGGAAGAGATGACGCGCCTCGATGATCTGGTGGATTTGCAACGAACTTCCTGAGCATGTCTGCAAACGCTTCGCTCAAGACCTCGTCGCCGGCATCACCGCAGATATCTGCCAGCTGTCTGGCCGCATCTCGTACAGCCGCTTGCCAGGTCGTCGCGTCATCATGACCGCGACTGATGCCACTGCGTAGAGGCGGCAACGTCGCGATCGTGTCTTCGACCGTACGTGTCCTCGCCGAAACAGCGATCTGCGCATCTTTCGCCCGGGATGCGAGATCTGAACGAATGCCGACAATGATGACGCGATGGCGCCGCTGAGGAACTCCAAACTGCTCGGCACGGACAATGAAGTCGGACGGTTGCGCGGCCTCATTCAGCCTGGCCAAGCCATTGTCCACCCGGATCGCACGGAGTTCGTAATGATGTTCGTGACCTGTGCCGAGCGAAGACAGATCCTCCATCAGCATCTCGAACACCAAACGGCTTTCAACTGTCGATGACAGCATGCCCTTGACATTTTCCATCACGAAAACGGCAGGCCTTAGGCGATCGAGAGCACGGATATATTCTCGGAAAAGGTAGTGCCTGGCGTCATCCTCCGGGACATAATCCGTCTTGCCTCTGGATCTGGCGCGCCCGACAAGTGAATAGGCCTGACACGGTGGACCTCCTATCAGGATCGTGTCATCGTATTCTTCCTTGAGCCTGACGATGGCAGAATCCAGTGCTTGCGTGGCTGCTTCTGTGCCGAGTTCCAAGGCGCGAGCTTCGTTTGTCGCATGGCGCCAAGCCTCCGCGTCGATCTCAGGCCAGTCCAGCTGAGCTCTACGCCCGGCGTGAAACTCGACATATTCGATTGGTAGGCTACCGTGCCGCAGGCGATAATCACGCAGGAATGCGCGTAATGTCAGCGTGGCATGCGCCGATGCCTCCTTCTCAACCGAGATGCCAATGCGGAATGGTACATGACCGTCTTGCATCAACGACGCAAAACCTTCACCCAGTCCGCCCGGACCAGCGAACAGATCAACTATGCCGAACGTTGAGGGCAAACCACACTCCTGAAATCCTGACCAGGGCTGTATACCAGGTTCAGTTTCGAAATACAGGGTTCACATGATCGATATTGTTGACCAGTCTACTCGCTCTCGAATGATGGCCGCGATTGGCGGCCGCAACACGAAGCCAGAGATCGTGTTGCGACGCGCGCTTCACTCGCTTGGCTTTCGTTTTCGACTTCACTCTAAGCAGGTTGTCGGTCGGCCGGACATCGTTCTTGCCAAGCATAACGCTGTGATATTCGTGCACGGCTGTTTCTGGCATCGACATGAAGGATGTCGTTACAAGACCACTCCGACATCTCGGCAGGAATTTTGGACGGCGAAATTTGAAGCCAACGTTGCCAGGGATTCGGTGGTTAGAGCGGCTCTGCTGGAACGTGGCTGGCGAGTGGCGATCGTTTGGGAGTGCGCTCTCAGGAACCCAGGCCAGGTTCTGGTTGCAAGCCAACGTCTGTCGTCTTGGCTCTTGTCTCGTGAGAATGAAATTGAAATCGGCTGAATCACGCTCGCTGCATAAGATTGAACGACCGCGAGTTCGTCAGCACCGTTTGCACGGCAGGTTTTTCCCGAAGGCTGACGCCCGCCTAGTTCCGAAAAATTACCGAAACCAGCCATGTTTATCTGTGAGCCGAGAAGCTCGACCTAATAACTTGTTTATATGCTCGCATTATAAATAGCTGAGTATCCCTGAAGCCATACCTACGCCTTCATCTCCCTCCGTACCTTCCTCTGAAGCCCGGCAAGCGCGCGCTCAACGACTCGTGCCATCTCGGGGTAGGCGATGTGCGTTCCATAAGGTCCCGTGCCGACCCGGCTCTTCTTCGGCATCTTGCTTCCGCGAGTCTTATGCCAACTCAGAAAATAGTCCCGGTTCAGACGAGCGTGATCCCATCTCGCATCTTCCCGGATCTGGAGACCCAGAACACCGGCGTTGAGGAAGCGCTGCTTTCTGGTCTCTTCGACGCGTGCCCTAACCGCAGCAACTGGTCTGGATGAGTTCTTCAAGCTGCTTGGCGGATATGTGCCGAAGGTCGGCAGCCGAAACTGGAAGAAGTTCTTCTGAAGCCTCGTGAAGCTGAAATCGGCGAGATCTTTGAAGTCCGCGAGTCCCGCCTCTCGGCAACCATCCGGTCCCAGCGTGACCTCGAGGCGTATGCGCTTTTCTTCTTCCGTCAAGTCCTGCCGCGTTCCGGTGGCCTTGTTCTGCTTGTCTACGGTCTTGTTCTGGATCCGCCACATGGCGTGGGGGTCGTTCTTTTCGCCGAGGTAGTAGGTGGACGCATAAGGAGCTGGGCGATCCGAAATTGGCGTCATCCGGTCTTGAATGTCCCGGAAGGGGTCTTGCTGGTTCCGGGCGACAATATAGTCGCCGCGCTTGTTCACGATGCCGGGCATTGCTCGAGGCCATTTCATGGCCGCTGTGAGCCACCTGGTCGTCGGGTAGAAATGTCTGACCAGGACAGCATGCAGTCGAGCCCTGGCCTCCTCGCCGGGGGTGTGCGGATAGGCGTCGATGCTCACCTCAATCCCGGTGATAGCCGCCGGTGAAGCGAAGCCGTATTCGTCTTCTATATCCGCGAGCACACGCCGGAGAACACTGAAGTCGGGTTCCTGGACACGTAGGCGGTAGTGACTGGCGGTTCCACCTGGGCCGATCTCCAACGCCTCCGGATATTCCTTGCGTCCGGTCAGCCTCTCGATACGAGCGTTCAGGTGCCAGTGCTGCGATGGCCGGCCAAGGTTAAATTCGACATCGAGCCAATCGACCACAGCAGCCCACCGGTAGCCATCCAGAGCAATCTGCGGGCGAACACTGTTCGGCCCTCAAAGCGCCTCTGTGAGCCCCTGAGAGTCTCCTCGACGTATTGCAGTGTGACGGGGGCATCGAGCTCACTGTCTCGATGCAGGATGACGGCGTGGGTGGAGATCATCAGTGGTATCCGACTTCATGCGACCCGTCCGGATAGGCGACCTCGCTTCGCCACTCCACTGGCAACGATCAAAAACCATCACACTGTTGCTCATCTGCAACAGTAAAATGTGCATCGCCACGTTGGCTTTCGCTATAATCGAACTGACAGACACGGAGAGACCAATCGATGAGCATGCCGGCCGCGGTTGGCAGCGACAAAGCCCCCGGTCGAGGCTGCCCGGCAGTGATTTCATTGCTGCGAGCAAGCCGCGACCGTCAACAAATCTGGCTGCAGAGCGGACAATCGTCTGCATCGCGGCCAGGGGAGCGCTATAAGGTAGGTAAGAGAAAAGGACACCATAAATGATTTTATACCCCTCGCCCCTTCGCCTCCAATAGGCCCGGCTTTTCGCCGGACCTTGAGAGCAAGGAGAAAAACCATGTCCAATACCGAAAACGTTGGTGGAAGCGCCAGCTGCTATTGCTTCGACTATCCCCCGGAAATCGAGGCCAAGACTGGCATCAGCGGTCTGACGCTGCCGCGTCGCGAGCTCTACCTGATGCTCGCACGCGATCAGGAGAAGGACGATCCGAAGAGCGCGGCCTTCTTCCGGGAAGTGGCGAACTACTACCCCGAGTGCGACTCCAAGGGATACCAGATTGATCGTGATGGCAACCGCAACATCCGTGTCGACTACGACGATTGGGATGAACTCAGCGATGAAGAGCGCCTTCTTCGCGGGAACCGCAACGCAACGATCGCCATCCTCGATAGGCTTCGCTTTCATCTCGAGATGATGGATGACGATGTAACGCGGAAGGACGAGATCGACACCATCCGCCGCGCCATCAACGACATTGTTGAGCCGCTGTCGATGATGTGATTGACTTGGGCGCGGTTAGGCAACCGCCGCGCCCTTACAACCCGAAGGTGGCGTCATGGTAGGTTTGGCGCCGCTTTTGTCGAGACCACATATTGTCCGCGCTGCCCCAACATTCCTGTGCGCATAGCCGTATGTATTTCGGTTTATCTGACCTGCTGTGGGGGGGCGGACATGACGAGGCCGTTTATCCAAGAGAGAACGGCGCCGAATATCGATTGTTCATCGATCAATTCTGCGTCGTGCAAAACATGTTTTCGGTACTGGCTAGCAAGGCTTTTGACCTTCAGCTTCGACACCATTTATCCTCGGCCAGGACCACTATTGGTTGCTTCGAGATTAAGTAGGCACCATCACGTTCTGTACCGGCGCTGATGATCGGCAATACCGAGCACGAAGTTGACACCTTGAGAAAATTTCGATTTTCGGACCAAAAGCGACAACCAAACGGAAAGCTCCGTCAACATGGTGTTGCGTTTCACAGCTATTATAGCCGGCTTATGTCAACCTGATGGCGTCAAAGGTTGACGTCCTGAGCTTCGAATGCCGAGTTAAGTTGTCAGCGACAACGCGACCGTCAACCGGAATTGCATCTATTGATTGCAAATTGCGACATGGGAGGTTTGGTGCCGAAAATGCTGGTGGAGCCTAAAGGCATCCCGATCAACGTTCCTTGGAAACCCTAGGACTTCGATTTCCCGCTAAAGGATACCCATGGTGTTGCGCCAGGCACGCGTCGCCCAACGCGTTTCCAGCACACCCGAGCTTGTCCCCGCAATCCACAGAGATAAGCGTTTGTTTATCTGGCACCCACTGTGATCGTTAGTGAGCTCCACTTGTTGAATTGGAGCGTGCTATGACGAAATACAGGGTTGATGCTGTAACCAAGCATATCCGGAAGAAGCACCCAGGCTGTCCAGACTTTGCAGTTGCCTGGTTTGCCGCCGAGATCGCCAGCAAGAACTGGACAGGGGCCACATTGGGCAAGGCGGTTGGCATTACGATGCAAACGCACCTGCGCCATCACCACACCGACTATGACACTCTTTTGCTCACCGGGATTGACCGAGAGGAAGCCCGCCGACGAGTCCAGCCGCGCGTGAACGCCATCATAGATAGCTGGCGGCGAAAGGAATCCACGTCCCAGGAAGCGCAACCAAGCGGGAGCGTAGAAGATTGTGGGCGGTAACTACGAAAACTGGAGCTATCTCGCAGGAATTCTGAATGAGCGCCTTGATGAAAGGGGATATGAAGCTTGGCGCGCGCTAAGCAACGCCGGGATGAGGGGCGCGTATCTAACCTTTCTCCTATCGGGCAGAGCTCGCATGAGGCCCGAATTCGTGAAGCCCGTGGCGCAGGCGCTGGATCTGGACGAGAACTGGTTGTTCTGCGTCGCCCTTGAAGGCATGCAGCAGTCCTACGACCTTCCTTACGTACGTGAATTCCTAAGGCGAATGTTCTCATTAGTCGAAGAGGCAAATCTCCGAGTAGAGGCAAAGTCGCAGGGGGAGGAGCCGCGCGAAGAGCATAAAAAGACAAAGAAGGGTAAGAAGAGGAAGAATAAAAGAAAGAAGGCCGACTGACCGCGCCATCAGCGGATCGAACAGTCTGTTCTATCCGCTCCTTTTTCCGACCGGCGTATCCCGGTCGGCGCCCGCTCCACCTCGCGCGTTCCAAGGAATTTGCCGGGGGCTTCATATGGAGCCCTTGTCATCCCGCTCACGGGTTCTCTTCACCCGGTCAGCCCCCAAGACACCCCCACGCACTCCTTCGCTATAAGTAACTCATCAGCATCAACAAATGAGCGCACGACATGAAGAACTTTCCGATCCGCGACCACCTGGCCGAGCTTGTGACGGCCGCCGGCCTCAGCATTGACGACCTCGACGGCTCATCCGGTTCGCCTGAGCGCGTGGTGCGCCTGGTCCTCGACGGCAAGGCAAAGCTGCCGCTCGACAAGGTGGCAGACGTCGCGGTTATGCTCGACTGTGATGCCCAAGCCCTGTTTCGGGTGGCGCTCGCGCAGTTTTATAGCGCGGATACTGTTGCCCTCTTGGAACGCATGCTCCGGCCGCAGGCAAAGAGCGCCGGTGAAGAGGTGTGGGTCAGTTTTGTTAGAAGTGTGGCACCGGATGATGTCCTGCCTCCGGATCGATTTGCGCGGCGCTTGTTGCGGACGTTGTTGAAAAGGGCGGCATCAGGGAGCGTCGTAGAATGAAGAGCTCGAGGTGAGAGCGAGTGCCCACCTGATGTTCTTGGGTCTGCGTAATCCGGAAAAGTGATGCGGTCAACTGTTCCGGTAGCAGTTCGCTCCGGTCTCCCAAATCATTGAAAAATATGAAAAATGATGTGTTGGCTGGGGAACCTGGATTCGAACCAAGATTAACGGAGTCAGAGTCCGTCGTTCTACCATTGAACTATTCCCCAGCAGGGGGCGGGCGTTGCCGTCCGGTGAGCGGGCTTATAAACAAATTGCCGGCGAATGCAATTGGGTTTTCGAAAAAAATGCACGGATTGCGGTCCGGCCTGCGTTCCTAAAAACAGTTTGGAGAATGGCGCCGCCGCTGGTATGTTCCGGGCAACGTAGCATTTAATGCCAGCAGCACGCCTTTGTGGCCTTGCGCGGCGTATAGGACATTGACGTGAAAGACCCCGAAAACGGCCATCGGCCGTCCGAAGACGGGGTGTCGGCGGTTGAGCGCTCTGGGGTGAAGTCCCCTCGGCGCCGCAAGGGTAGACGCGGCGGTGGGAACCGTGGCGCTGCCAAGCCTGTCGATGCCGGACCGGATTCGAGCGCCGGTCCGTCTGCGCAACCTGTTTCGGCGGGCGCGGGCGAAGTGTCTCAAAAGAAAAGAAAGCGTCGCCGGCGGTCGAAATCCGCCAGCCTTAGTGCGCCTGTGCCGGGGCAAGGGCAGGGCGCTGCCGTTGAAGTTTCGGGCGGGCGTCCGGCGGGTAATCCTGGCCCGCAGGCTGGCAAGGCGCGCCACAAACATCGCAACCACCATCAGAAACGCGGGCCGCAAGGCCGTCCGCTCGGGCCCGGCGGAAACCGGCCCGCGGGTGCTGTTGCCCACGCGGAAAGCCGGGCGGCAGAGGGCGGAGAGCGGGTGAATACCCAGCGCCATGCCGAGCCGCGGCGCACGCCGCCGAAGGATGGGGTGACGGCACCGGCTGTTGCCTCCGCAGGCCATAACGATCTTTATGCGGCGCTTGATCTGGGCACCAACAATTGCCGCCTTCTGGTGGCGCAGCCCACCCGCCCCGGCCAGTTCCGCGTCATTGATGCCTTCTCGCGCATCGTGCGGCTTGGCGAAGGTCTGGGCGGCAGCGGCCGCCTTTCGGCGGAAGCGATGGACCGCGCCGTCGAAGCCTTGCGCATCTGCGCCGCCAAGCTGCAAGCCCGGCGGATTCGCCGCATGCGGTTGATTGCGACGGAAGCCTGCCGCGCGGCGGTGAATGGCGAGGAATTCCTGGCACGGGTGACGGAAGAAACCGGGCTCGACCTTGAGATCATCGATCGCGAGACAGAGGCCCGGTTGGCGGTGTCCGGCTGCTCGTCGCTGGTGGAGGCGGAAGCCCGTTCGGTTGTGCTGTTCGATATCGGTGGCGGTTCCTCGGAAATCGCCATGATTCGCCTTGGCCGGCACAGGACTGGCGGACGTCTTGCCAACCACATCACCCACTGGACCTCGTTGCCCGTTGGCGTCGTTACGCTGTCCGAGCGGCACGGGGGGCGCGATGTGACGCCATCGGTGTTCGATGCCATGGTTTCGGAAGTGGATGGCATGCTGGCGCGCTTCGATTGCCCGCCGGTTCCGGGCACGGAAAATGGTGGTATTCCCGATGATTTCCACCTGATTGGCACCTCGGGCACGGTCACGACGCTGGCGGGTGTCCATCTCGGTCTGCCGCGCTATGATCGCCGGCGGGTGGATGGACTTTGGCTTTCGAATGACGAAGTCTCGGCGATGCAGGCCAAGCTTTTGTCGTGGGATTTCGATGGTCGCGCCGCCAATCCCTGCATCGGGCCGGATCGCGCCGATCTGGTTCTGGCGGGATGCGCCATTCTCGAGGCCATTCGCCGCCGCTGGCCGTCCAAGCGCATGCGTGTTGCGGATCGGGGCCTGCGCGAAGGGCTTTTGACGGATATGATGATGGAAGACGGCGTCTGGCGGCGCATGGGCCAGAGGCCGCGCCGGTCCGGGCGCGGCAAACACGCGCAGAAAGACGGGTGAACCCATGGTCAAGACACCGAGCGGCAGCAATCGTACCGGCCGCAAGATCGGCCAGAAGGTCAAGAAGGGCAAACTGAAGGCGTCGTCGCGGCGCTGGATCGAGCGCCATATCAACGACCCTTATGTGCAGCGCGCGAAGCTGGAGGGCTATCGTGCCCGCGCGGCGTTCAAGCTGCTGGAAATCGATGAGAAGCATGGCATCCTGAAGGGAGCACGCCGCATCATCGACCTTGGGGCCGCTCCCGGGAGCTGGTCGCAGATCGCCGCCAAGGTCACGAATTCGACCGAGGAGGACATCCGCGTCGTCGGTATCGACTTTCTCGAGGTCGCGCCCATTCCGGGCGTTACCCTGCTGCAGATGGACTTTCTGGAGGACAGCGCACCGCGGGCGATCATGGATGCGCTTCGCGGCACGCCGGATCTGGTGATCTCGGATATGGCCGCTCCCACCACCGGCCACCAGAAGACCGACCACCTGCGCACCATGCATCTCTGCGAGGTCGCGGCGCATTTCGCCGTTTCGGTTCTGGCCGAAGGCGGCCACTTCCTCGCCAAGACCTTTCAGGGCGGCACGGAACGTGACCTGCTGAACCTGCTCAAGCAGAACTTCAGGCAGGTCATTCATATCAAGCCGGGCTCATCGCGCGCCGAATCGGTGGAAATGTTCCTGCTCGCCAAGGGCTTCAAGGGACAGAAGCGCGTGGCGGACGAAGCGGCGGCAGCCGCTGCGGCGGACGGCATGGACGAGGGCGACGAGGCCTAAATCTCTGTTTTTGCCCGGTGTCCGGAAACGGATGAGCCTGCCGTCTTCGGCAGGTTGAACAGCGATGGCAGAGCCGTCAGCGACAGCGCGGCGACCACGAAGAAGGCGAAGTGGAAATCACCGAGCGTGAGATGCGAGCCTGAAAACAGCGCCCGGATTTCCAGAACGGCAGCGGCTGCCGCCACACCGAGCGCCAGGCTGATCTGCTGTGCGACGGAGGCGATGGATGTCGCCTGGCTTGCCTCAGCGTCATCGATGTCGGAATAGGACAGCGTGTTCGAGCTTGTGAAGAAGAACGAGCGCGCGAACCCGGCCATCAGCAGAAAGAAAAAGATGACCGCATAGGGCGTTTCCGGCGTGAAGAAGCCGTTGGCGGCGGTGGCGACGGCGGTGATGAACGTGCCGCAGATGAGCACGGTTCGAAAACCCGCAAAGACCAGCACGCGCCGGGCGATGAACTTGGTGGTGATCGCGCCGATAGCGCCGACAAAAGTAATCATGCCCGATTGAAACGGTGTCAGCCCGAAGCCGAGTTGCAGCATCAGCGGCATAAGGAAGGGAATGGCGCCGCTGGCGATGCGAAACAGCGTGCCAGCGATAATCGCGCTGCGGAAGGTGGGGTGGGCAAACAATGTCAGTGACAGAATGGGCGAGGGCGTGCGGCGAGCGTGCGCCACATAAGCAAACCCTGCCACCGTACCGATCAGCGCCGTTGATATGCCGATAGCGGGCGGAAGGGCCGGAAGGCTCATGACGGAAAGGCCGAAAATGACGCCGCCGGCGGCCGTTGCGGAAAGCAGGAAGCCGCGTGTATCGAGCGGCGGCGGCGCTTCAGCCTCGATATCAGGCAGAAAAATGCCGGACAGGATGAAGCCGATCACGCCCACCGGCACGTTGATGAGGAAGATCCAGTGCCAGGAAAAATAGGTGGTGATGAAGCCGCCGATGGGCGGGCCGGTCAGGGGGCCGACAAGGGCGGGAATGGTCAGAAGCGCCATGGCCGAGACCAGTTCGCTGCGCTTGGTGGTGCGCAACAGAACGAGACGCCCCACCGGCGTCATCATCGCCCCGCCCATGCCCTGCAGAAAGCGCGAGGCCACGAATTGCAGCAGGCTACCCGACATGGCGCAGGCGATGGAGCCGATCACGAAGACAAGGATCGCGATACGAAAAACGCGCTTGGCACCGAACCGGTCTGCCATCCAGCCGCTGACGGGAATGAAGATGGCCAGTGACACCATATAGGCTGTCAGCGCCAGCTTGAGCGTGATGGGGCCGACGCCGAGATCGGTGGCGATGGCCGGCAGCGCCGTGGCGATCACGGTGGAATCCATCTGCTCCATGAAGAGGGCGACGGCGAGGATGAGGGGAACGATGCGGTTCATGGGCCTTGGCGATTAGGGCGGCGAGGGCTTTCGCGACTGTGTGTAAACCGAGATTTGGTCCGAGCCAATCACGCATTTCACGAGGAGATGAAATAGCTTTCCGCGGCACTTCTTCAAGTCTGCGTGAGGCGACTTTTCATGTCATGGTCCCGCCCTATCTTGGCGGTGACGGCAAAGGAGGACATCATGTCGGACGAAGTGATTTTCAACAGACGCTTGCTGCTTGGTGCCGGTGCTGCTGCATTGGCTGCACCGGCGGTGTTTGGCGCGAGCCGCGCCACGGCACAGGACACCAAGACGGAGACGATGACGAAAGCTGTTTTCCCGCCGGAAATTCACCGGTTCAAGGTCGGTGCCCTCGAGGTTACGGTGATCAAGGATGGTGCCCGTCCGTCCGGTCAACCGAACGAAACTTTCGGGATCAACCAGAAGCCGGAGGATGTGGCCCGGTTGCTCACCGACAATTTCCTGCCGCCAAACGCCTATGCCAACAGTTTCGCGCCGGTGCTGGTCAAGGCCGGCTCCGAGCTGATCCTGTTCGATACCGGGCTTGGCGAAGCGGGACGCGAATGGGGCGGCGGGCGTTTGCTTGATGGTCTGGCGGCAGCGGGTTACGCGCCTGACGATGTGACTGTGGTTGTACTGACCCACATGCATGGTGACCACATCGGCGGCATGACGGAAAAGGGAAAGCCTACCTTTGCGAAGGCGCGCTATGTCACCGGTCAGGTGGAATATGATTTCTGGGTTGATCCGGCCCGTGCCGGCACGCCGGCGGAAGGTGGGCACAAGGGCGTTCTCGCCAAGGTGAAGCCCTTCGCGGAAAAGTTCACTTTCCTGTCCGACGGCGGCGAAGTCGCGCCCGGCATCAGCGCCATGGCCGCGTTTGGCCATTCACCCGGCCACATGATCTACGGTCTGGAATCCGAGGGCAAAAAGCTGATCCTCACCGCTGATACGGCGAACCATTATGTGCTGTCGCTACAGCGACCGGATTGGGAAGTGCGCTTCGATATGGACAAGGCCGCGGCCGCCGCAACGCGCAAGAAGGTGTTCGACATGATCGCCACCGACCGGCTCGCCTTCCTTGGCTACCACATGCCCTTCCCCTCGGTCGGTTATGCGGAGAAGCAGGATACGGGCTACCGCTTCGTGCCGAAATCCTACCAATTCGACGTTTGAACGCAGCATTGCCGCCACCCTCTCCCGCGCGGGAGAGGGTGCTCTTGGGTGTGTGAAGCCTGAGTAAAACGGTTATATTTACTTTTATTACAGGATGTTAATGCGGATTAGAACTTGGTAATATTGATCTGAATCACATAGAAAAAATTATATGTGATGTTAGTGTCTTCCCGCAAACACTCGTGAGGAGACACGCCATGAACAAGACCCTTTCCGCCCTGATCCTTGCCGCCACCGCTCTGGCCCTGCCGCTCGGCGCGTCTGCCGCCGCACTCGAGAAGCCCGCTCAGGACGCGCTCCAGCGTGCGCTGGAAGACGAGTACCATGCCGAAGCCTTTTACGAAGCCGTGATGGCGAAGTTCGGCGAGGTCCGCCCCTTCGTCAACATCATCGAAGCCGAGCGCCGGCATGCATCCATGCTTGCCGATGTCATGAAGACCTATGGTCTTGATGTCCCGAAGAACACGCAGATCGGCTCCGCTGAAATGAAGGCCGCCGTGCCGGCAACGCTTGGCGATGCCTGTCGCATGGGGGTTGAAGCCGAGATTGCCAATCGCGACCTCTACCAGAAGGCGCTTTTGCCCGCCGCCGCTGGCCATGCCGATATCAGGGCGGTTTTCGAGCGCCTGAGTGCGGCCTCCGACAACAACCACCTGCCGGCTTTCCAGCGTTGCGCCGCCCGCAATTGAGGTCGCAAACGTGACGGAGTTGTGAAATTATACCGGACCGGGCGTTTTTGCCTGGCCCGGCTGTTCCCATACCGCGAAAACCGTGGTACCAGCCCTCGCCAACTTCCTATTTCCGAAGACCAGCCCCCGGTCCCCCTCCGCCGGCATGGCCTTCTTTTAACTGAAGGAACTTGGCATGGCTCGCATCCTGCAAACCGCAACCGGCGCGGAAGCGCTGACCTTCGACGATGTTCTTCTCCAGCCCGGCCATTCGGAAGTCATGCCGGGGCAGGTGAACGTCGCAACGCGCATCGCCCGCGATATCGACCTCAATCTGCCGATCATTTCCTCCGCCATGGATACCGTGACCGAAAGTCGTCTCGCCATCGCCATGGCTCAGGCTGGCGGCATCGGCGTCATCCACCGCAACCTCACCCCTTCCGAGCAGGCCGAGGAAGTGCGCCAGGTCAAGAAGTTCGAAAGCGGCATGGTGGTGAACCCGGTGACGATCGGTCCGGACGCCAAGCTGTCCGACGCGCTGTCGCTGATGAAGGCCCACGGCATTTCCGGTATTCCGGTCGTCGAGAACGGTGGTTCCGGCGGTCACAAGACCGGCCGTCTGGTGGGTATCCTGACCAACCGCGACGTGCGCTTCGCCTCCGATCCGGACCAGAAGGTCTATGAACTGATGACCCGCGAGAACCTCGTGACGGTCAAGGAAAGCGTGGATCAGAACGAAGCCCGCCGTCTTCTCCACAAGCACCGCATCGAAAAGCTGCTGGTGGTGGATACGGATGGCCATTGCGTTGGCCTCGTCACCGTCAAGGACATGGAAAAGTCGCAGCTTAACCCGAACGCGACGAAGGACCTTCAGGGCCGCCTGCGCGCCGCTGCCGCCATCTCGGTGGGTGCGGATGCCATCGACCGCGCCGAGCGCCTGATCGATGCCGGCGTCGACATTCTCGTGGTCGATACCGCCCACGGCCATTCGCAGCGTGTGCTGGATGCCGTTGCCCACGTCAAGAAGATGTCGAACTCCGTTCGTATCATCGCCGGCAATGTCGCCACCGCTGAAGGCACCAAGGCGCTGATCGATGCCGGTGCCGATGCCGTCAAGGTCGGGATCGGTCCGGGCTCCATCTGCACCACGCGTATTGTCGCCGGCGTTGGCGTTCCCCAGCTCGCCGCCATCATGGCCGCCGTCGATGCCGCCAACGAAGCCGGCATTCCGGTTATCGCCGATGGTGGTATCAAGTTCTCGGGCGATCTGGCCAAGGCGATTGCCGCCGGCGCTTCCGCCGTCATGATCGGCTCGCTGCTGGCCGGCACGGATGAAAGCCCGGGCGAGGTGTTCCTCTATCAGGGCCGCTCCTTCAAGGCCTATCGCGGCATGGGTTCGGTCGGCGCCATGGCGCGCGGCTCGGCGGATCGCTACTTCCAGGCGGAAGTGCGCGACACGTTGAAGCTCGTTCCCGAAGGCGTGGAAGGCCAGGTTCCCTACAAGGGTCCGGTCTCGGGCGTGCTGCACCAGCTCGCCGGTGGCCTGCGCGCTGCCATGGGCTATGTCGGCGGTGCGACCATCCCGGAATTCCAGGAGCGCGCCACCTTCGTGCGCATCTCCGGTGCCGGCCTGCGTGAAAGCCACGCCCATGACGTGACGATCACCCGCGAAAGCCCGAACTATCCGGGCGCTGCCTGACCATGGCGCTGCATCCGGTTGATCGCATCATTGTGCTGACCGGGGCGGCCTCCGCCGCCCTGTTCGGCTGGACCTATGTCGGTTTCCGCCAGCCGCTTTCGGCCCTTTTGCCGAATGTCGCGCTGCCGGATCTTGCCATTGGCGATCATGCCCGCGAAAGCGTTGCGGCCTTCTTCCGCGCGCTTTCCGGCCAGCCGGATGCCGCTGCCCTCTTTCACAACATGCTGACCGGGCCGGAGCTTTACCTCCCGCTCGTTCTCGCCGTTTTTCTGTTCCTGCTGCTTCTGCGCGTCTCGAACGGCGCGCAGATGTTCAACCGTCCGGTGGGCGGGCCCATGAAGGCCATCGTGCTGGTTCAGCCGTTGACCTATGTGCTGGCGGACTATGCCGAGAACGCCGTGTTCTTCGGCATGCTCGACCAGCCGGAGCCGGCTGCCTGGATGCTCGATCTCGCGCCCTGGCTCACGGCCTTCAAGTTTATCGGCCTGTCGCTGTCGGCAATCTTCGTGCTGCGCTTCACCCTTCTGCGCAAGCTGCAACCGAAGACGTAATGAAATAACTTTACTAAATAAATCATGTTTTTAGCCGTCCTGTCGCGTTTCCGATACAGGTCGGCATCACAATTTGCGTGGGGTTGATCCAGATCCTTGGAGTCACCGTTTTGGCCTGTTTTTCTATGCGCGGTTGTTTCGTCATGGCGACGAAACGCACCGCCAAACGGAAAGACAACGGGAGACGACCCATGGCAAAGACAATGAAAGCCGCTGTCGTGCGGGCCTTTGGCCAGCCGCTGACCATCGAGGAAGTTCCGATCCCGGACCCGGGTCCGGGTGAAATTCTCATCAATTACAAGGCCACCGGCATTTGCCACACCGACCTGCACGCCGCGACCGGCGACTGGCCGGTCAAGCCCAATCCGCCCTTCATTCCCGGCCATGAAGGCGTGGGCTATGTGGCAAAGATCGGCGCCGGTGTGACCGGCATCAAGGAAGGCGACCGCGCCGGCACGCCTTGGCTTTACACCGCCTGCGGTTGCTGCATTCCCTGCCGCACCGGCTGGGAAACCCTGTGCCCGAGCCAGAAGAATGCCGGCTATTCCGTCAACGGTTCCTTCGCCGAATACGGCCTTGCCGATCCGAAATTTGTCGGCCGCCTGCCGGATAATCTTGAATTCGGCCCCGCCGCACCCGTGCTATGCGCCGGTGTGACGGTCTACAAGGGCCTCAAGGAAACGGAAGTGCGCCCCGGCGAATGGGTGGTCATTTCCGGCATTGGCGGGCTCGGCCACATGGCCGTGCAATATGCCAAGGCCATGGGCATGCATGTGGTGGCTGCCGATATCTTCGACGACAAGCTGGAACTGGCAAAGAAACTCGGTGCCGACGTTACCGTCAATGGCCGCGATGCCGATGCCATTGCGCAGGTGCAGAAGGCCACCGGCGGCACCCATGGCGCGCTTGTCACCGCCGTTTCGCCCAAGGCGATGGAGCAGGCCTACGGGTTCCTCCGCTCCAAGGGCACGATGGCGCTGGTCGGCCTGCCGCCGGGCTTCGTCTCCATCCCCGTCTTCGAAACGGTGCTGAAGCGCATCACCGTGCGCGGCTCCATCGTCGGCACAAGGCAGGATCTTGAGGAAGCACTGACCTTCGCCGGTGAAGGCAAGGTGGCCGCCCACTTCTCCTGGGACAAGCTGGAAAACATCAACGACATTTTCCACCGCATGGAACAGGGCAAGATCGACGGTCGCATCGTCGTCGATCTCGCTGCGTAAGCTTGAAAAAATGGATGGGGGCGTGAAAACGCCCCCTCTTGCTGCCGCGAGGGACGTTAGAGCATTTCCAGTCAAATCCGGATCGGATTTGACGCCAGGACAATGCGTTAAAACAAAGAGATAGAGCATTTCCGGTGAACTGGTATTCACCGGAAATGCTCTAGGTCGTCTCCATCCGCGGTGCGCAGGCAATGATCGCGTCGGCCAGCGCCTCCATGCCGGAAAGCCGCGCATCGCTCGCCCGCCAGAACAGTGCGATCTGCCGCGAAGGGGCGGGGTCCCGGAAGGGTATGATGGTCAGCCGGTTGCGGGCGGCCTCGGTGGGGATCGCCATTTCCGGAATGAGCGTCATGCCCATATCATAGGCCACCATCTGCAAGAGTGTGGTCATCGAGGTCGCACCGATATTCACGAGGCTGCGCTTTTCCGCCACGCCGCACACGCCAAGTGCCTGATCGCGCAGGCAATGGCCTTCCTCCAGCAGAAGAAGCCGTTCGGGATCGACCTCGGCTTCCGTCAGCGGCGAGAGGATCACGTCACGGTCATTCTCTGCCATGGCCATGAAGAACCGGTCGGTCAGCAGCGGGCGCGAACGCACGAAGCTGGCCTCGATGGGGAGTGCGGCAACGACGGCGTCGAGCCGCCCGTCGCCAAGATCGGCAATGAGGTGATCGGTCACCGCTTCCCGCAATTCGATCTGCACATCGGGATAAGTGCTCCTAAGGGAGGGCACCAGATGCGGCACGAGATAGGGCGCGACGGTGGGGATGATACCGATCCGGACCTTGCCGTCCAGCAGGCCCTGGCTTTGCTGAGCCGTTTGCTCCAGCGTGTCGATCTGCGCGAGAATGGCGCGCACCTGCGTGAGAACCTCCTCGCCGCGGGCGGTCAGAAGCGTCGCACCGCGGGCGCGTTCCACCAGCTTCACGCCCAGATGGCTTTCCATTTCCATGATCTGCGTGGAAAGGGCCGGCTGGGTCACATTGGCGAGTTCCGCCGCCCGGCCGAAATGGCGGGTGGTGGCCAGCGCATCGAAATAGCGCATCTGTCGAATGGTCAGCATCGGCGCGGTCCCGGGCCGCTTACCAGCCGGGCATGAGATGGCCGGAGCGGTGGCGCTGAGGGCGCGGCGCAAAGCTCCGGACATCGCCGTCCAGATCGTCCGGCACGGAGGAGGCCGAAGCGATGGAAATATTGTCCAGGCAGGCGGTGATATGGTCGGTGATGGCGCTCATCAGGGAAACCGAAAGGCCCGGACGCTTCATTAGCCCGATCTGGACCGGCGGAAGCGGCGGGAAGCCATCGGCCGAGGTCAGCACCTTCATGCCGGGCCGGAGCGCCGATTCCGGCAGGACAGACACCGCCATGCCGGCCAGAACGGCTGCGGTAACGACCGTGGACGACCAGCTCGTGAACAGGATCTGATAGTCGCGCCCGTCGGCATCGAGTGCCGAACAGGCAAGCTGGCGCCAGCAGCAGTCGCGCCGGCCCACAGCCAGCGGCACCGGTGCATTGTCGCGCAGCGGGTGGTTGGCAGACGTGACCCAGCACAATGGTTCGGTCCGCACCACATCCGACTGACGCTCACGCGGATTATGCGTCACCAGCGCAATGTCGAGTTCGCCCTTCTGCATCTTTTCCGTCAGGCTCGTTGACGGCTCGCAGACGATGTAAAGCTCGACATTGGGGTGCGTCTTGGCGAAGCGGCCAATGATTTCCGGCATGTAGCGGTCGGCATAGTCGTCCGGCGTGCCAATCCTGAGCGTCCCCTCCAGCCGGTTGTCGTCGAAGGCGGCGATGGCTTCGTTGTTGAGGCGGATGATGCGCCGCGCGTAGTTCAGGAGCTTCTCGCCCTCGGCGGTCAGCCGGTTGCCGCGTCCGTCCTTGGTGAAAAGCTGCTTGCCGATCCGCTCCTCAAGCCGCCGCATCTGCATCGACACGGCCGATTGCGTCTTGAAAATCCGGTCCGCCGCCCGCGTGAAGCTGCCCGTATCGGCAATGGCGATGAAGGTGTGAAGCTGGTCGATGTCGAGCGGCGCGGACATAAGCGGTCATCCATAAGAAAGGTTGATGATACACATTAAAAACATTCGCTGGACTGATCAATAGCTTTTCCGCATTTTGCCATCACGAGGCGAAGCCAGACGGGCATCGCCCGAACACGGAATCCAACGGGAAGACCCCCATGTCCAGCATCAAGGAGATCAGTTTCACCGCCACCGGCCACAGCCTCGTCTCTGCGCCGAAGGCCCGCCCTTTCGCCACGTTCTTTTCCGCCGTGCGCGCCAATGTTTCCGGCTTTGTGCGCGCCGTCATCAACCGTTCCAACGCCGACTACCTGCATGAACTGGACGACCACATGCTGGACGATATCGGATTGACGCGGTTCGATGTGCAGAGGGCCTTTGCCGTCACCGGCCGGTTTGAAGATCCGACGCCGGATCTGGCGCGCAGTGTGCGTGCCCGCGCCTGGCGACGTTTCGCGAAAACGCGTCACTGATCCCCCGATTTTCCCCGCGGAGCGATCGCCAATGCGCTCCGCCTTTACCCGGCGTCGACCCCCGTCGCCGGGTCTTTTTATGCCCGCTTGCGTCTGTTCGGGCTGGGCGCTATACCGTCGCCGCTGCGTGACTGGCGACGAGAGCATTCCAGCAAAAGTGTGAAGCGGTTTTGCGTCCGGAAATGCTCCATAGATGGGCAACCATCGGGAAGCGTAGCGTCCTGTATTGCCGCGCGCCTGGGCACCGATCGAAATTGGAACGAAGGTGCCGACCATGCGGGATATCCGCGACCAGCAATTGATCGACGTTCTGGCCGAACTTGACGGCCTGACCAACTGGGAAAGCCGCCCGCGCGATGGCATGCGGGTCGGGCTCGAACCGATCCACGATCTTGCCGCCCGGCTCGGTCATCCCGAACGCAGTTTCCGTTCCATCCATGTCGCCGGCACCAAGGGAAAAAGCTCCACCTGCGCGCTGCTGGAAGCCGCGCTCTGTCGCGCGGGCTTCAAGGTGGGGCGCTATTCCTCGCCGCATGTGGAATATTTCGGTGAGCGCATGACGCTGGACGGGCATCCCGCCGCCGAACCGCTGATGGCGTCCGCCCTCCTGCGGGCGATGGAGGCGCTGAAGGCCGCCCGCGCCGATGACACCGCCGCCGCCCACGCCACCTGGTTCGATGTGCTGACCATTGCTGCTTTCGTTTTGTTTCGTGATGCCGGGGTGGAATGGGCGGTGGTCGAAACCGGTCTTGGCGGTCGGCTCGATTCCACCAGTGTCGTGCCGAGCGACGTCGCCATCATCACCAATATCGAGCTGGAACACACCGAAGTTCTGGGCAAGACGCGCGCGAAGATCGCCTTTGAGAAGGCCGGTATCATCAAGCCCGCCCGCATTGCCATCACGCCGTTGCCGGCTTCCGATGAGGCGGGCGCGGTGATCGCCGCCCGCGCCGATGAGCTGGGCGCGGTGCTGATCGTGCCGGAACTGCCAGAGGTTACGACGATTGTCGAACGCAATGCCCGCGTTGTGGGCACGGCGCTGGAAGCGCTTGGCGAACGTGGCGTGCGGGCTGCGGGCGGTGCCGCCGCCGGCAAGCCGCTCGGTGCCTGGCTGCTGGATCGCGCCACGCTGGACGCCGCCCGTCTGCCGGGCCGCATGGAATTTTTCGACGTGACAGTCGGCGAGGGCGACAAGGCCCGCACGGTGCATGTGGTGCTCGATGGCGCCCATGTGCCCTTCAACCTTGCCGCTGTGCTGGCCGATCTCAGCCAGACACCGGATCACACCGGCGCGTGTCTCGCGGTCGTCTCCATTGCCCGCGACAAGGATGCGGAAGGCTTGCTCGGCCTTCTGGCCAAGGAAGGCGCCACCGCCATCCTGACCCATGCCACCGATCGCTCGCGCGATCCGCAGGAACTCGCCGACGTCGCGGCAAAGGTGGGCCTGACCTCAACGGTTATCGCCGATCCGCTCGCGGCTTATGCGCAGGCGCTGGAGCAGGCGGCGCGAACCGGCCAGTGGGTGCTGGTGACCGGCTCGCTCTACATGACAGGCGTCGTGCCGCGTCCTTGAGTTTAAGGCGCGTCCCTCAACTCAATACTGGTAAGTGTCGAACACCGGCTCCACCGAGCCGTTCCAGTCTCCGCTGAACGCCGCCAGCATATCTTCGGCCAGCGTCGACTTGCGGTCGAGAATGGCATCGAGCGGGGCGAGGAAGACGCTTTCGTCATTACCGGCTTCGTTGCGAATGCCGCGCGCTTTGAGGCCCTTGCGGGAAATGGCGACGGTTTCGCGGGCGATATCGAACGCCGAGTGACCGGCGACCGTCGCAGCAAGGCCCTTGGTCGGCACGGCGTCGCGCAGCGCCACCACATCCGCGAAGGTCCAGCCGGCGGTCAGCGCCTCGGCATCGGCCAGCGCGCTGTCGTCATAGAGCAGTCCGACCCAGAAGGCGGGCAGGGCGACGATGTGGGAGAGCGGGCCGTTGTCTGCGCCGCGCATTTCCAGGAACTTCTTCAGCCGCACATCGGGGAAGAGGGTGGAAAGATGGTTGGTCCAGTCGCCCTGCGTCGGCTGCCACGCATCGATGCGGCCCTTCATCGCGCCGTTCAGGAACTGGCGGAAGGTGATGTCGGTGCAATTGATGTAGCGGCCATCGCGGATGACGAAATACATGGGCACGTCGAGCGCCCATTCCGCATAATCGGCAAAGCCGAAATCCGGCTTGAAGACAAAGGGCAGGCAGCCGGCGCGGGCATTGTCAGTATCGCGCCAGATTTCGCCACGCCAGGACTGGTAGCCGTTCGGCTTGCCATCGGTAAACGGCGAGGCGGCGAAAAGCGCGGTGGCAATTGCCTGAAGCTTCATGGAAACGCGCATCTTGCGCGCCATGTCTTCCTCGCTGGAATAGTCGAGGTTCACCTGAATGGTGGCGCTGCGATACATCATGTCCAGCCCGTGGCTGCCGACCTTCGGCATATAGTCGGTCATGATGCCGTAGCGGGATTTCGGCATGCGCGGTGTTTCGTCAAACGTCCATTTCGGGCTGCCGCCAATGCCGAGAAAGCGGATGCCGAGCGGTTCGGCGACGGCGGCGAGCGCGTCGAGATGCGCCTGTGTTTCGCTCTGCGTTTCGAAGAGGCTTGCGAGCGGCGCGCCGGAAAGCTCGAACTGGCCGCCGGGCTCGATGGAGATCGCACCCATGCCGGTGGGTTCCGCAAGGCCGATGATCTTGCCGTTGTCCTCGATCGGCTCCCAGCCCAGCCGGTCGCGCATGCCGGTCAGCAGCGCTTCGATGCCGCCCTCATAGGGAACGGGGCGGTTGCCATCGATATAGAACGGATATTTTTCATGCTCCGTGCCGATCCGGAACCGGTCCTTCGGCTTACAGCCGGATTCCATGTAGGCGGTCAGCTCGGAATGCGCGGAGAGCGGCGTATCGTCGGTCGTATCGCGGGCCATGAAACCTGCCTTGTCTGGTCTATTTTGCGTTTGTCGGAGTGATTGGACCGGAAATTGTTCAGAGGCAAGTGAATTTCTTTTGGAGATCGTTCAAAAAAACAATCTCCCAGCCCTGCCCACGAACAGGTAGGGATTGCCTTGCCAACCGGCAATGCGCGCGAAAAAATTTCTATTGTCCGGGCGTCAGTTCCAATCGCCGCAGGCTGCCTGCACCAGCGCCATGGCAGCGACGGCGGCAGTATCGGCTCTGAGGATGCGTGGCCCGAGCGGAATGGCGGTCACAAAGGAAAGCCCGCGCAGCCAGTTTCGTTCTTCTTCCGAGAAGCCGCCCTCGGGGCCGATGAGCAGCGCGACCGGCGTGCCCTTCAAGGCCTGCAGCACGGGCAGGGGATTATTCGTCTCCTCCCCTTCATCACAAAACAGGATGCGACGCGAGGCATCCCAGCGGTCGAGAAGGTCGCGCAGTTTCACGGGGGCTGCCAGCGCAGGCACGGAAATGACGCCGCACTGTTCCGCAGCCTCGATGACGTTGGCGTGCAATCGCTCCATGCTGGTGATCTTGCCCTGCACATGCTGGGTCATGACCGGCTGCATCACGCCGGCGCCCATCTCCACCGCCTTCTGCACCATATAGTCCATGCGCCCGGTCTTCAACGGTGCAAAGAGATAGTGCAGGTCGGGCATCGGCGTTTGCGCCCGCGTCTGCTCGTCGGCCACCAGTATGATTTTCTTGCGGGTAGGGAAGGAAAGCCTTGCCCGCCATTCGCCATCGCGACCGTTGAACAGAAGAATCTCGGCACCGTCCTCCAGCCGCAGCACATTGGCGAGATAGTTGAACTGGTCGGCATTGGCAGCGATTGCTGCAGCGGCGTGAAGCGCATCTTCGATATAAAGCCGTTGCAGGCGGAAATTGGCGCGCATGACAAACTCTCAGTAAAATAGCGACATCAGTCCGTAGAGAACTGCCGAAAGGGCGGCCGACACCGGAACCGTAATCATCCATGCAGCGATGATCGTCATCAGATGCGAACGGCGCACCAGAAAGCGTCGGCGCATTTCGTCCGGATTGCTTTCGCCCGCCTTCGCCTTGCCCTTCTTGCCGGATTTCTCCTGCATATAGGCGAGACGGCGGGCGGAATTGCGGGTGTACCATTCGCGGAAGAAGCCGACGCCGAACACTGCGCCAACGGCGATATGCGTGGTGGATACCGGCAGGCCGAGCCAGGAGGCGAGGTTCACGGTCAGGCCGGTCGAAAGCGACACGCAGAAGGCCCGCATCGGATTGAGCTTGGTGATCTGCTCGCCGACGAGGTGGATGAGGCGCGGCCCGAACAGCAGAAGACCGACGGAAATGCCCATGCCGCCGATCAGCATCACCCAGAAGGGGATTGCCACGAAGCCGCCGACATTGGCCGCTCGCGTTGCCTCGACAATGGCCGAAAGTGGACCCACTGCGTTGGACACGTCGTTGGCGCCGTGGCCGAAGGAAAGGATGGCGGCGGTGAAGATCAGCGGCAGGCGAAACAGCTTGCGCAGCGACTGGTTGCGGTTTTCGAGGCCCACGGCCTGCCGGCGAATGAAGGGAATGGCGGCAAGCCAGGCGATGACGCCGGCAAGAAGGCCGACGAACGTGGCCATGCCCAGCGATAGCGTGGTCAGCCGGTTGAGGCCGATAAAGGCGAGATAGGTGGAAAATGCCGCTGTCATCGCGCCGATCAGCACCGGCACCCAGACCCGCGCGGCGGCGATCTTGTCCTCGCGGTAGATGATCGTTTCCTTGACCATGTAGAGAATGCCGGCGGCGATGGTGCCGCCAAGAAGCGGCGAAATTGCCCAGGTTGCGGTAATCTCTGCCATGGAGGCCCAGTTCACCGCATCAAAGCCGGCCGCCGCGATGCCGGCGCCCAGCACGCCGCCAACCACCGTATGCGTGGTCGAAACCGGTGCATTGGCCCAGGTGGCGATGTTCACGAACAGCGCGGCGGAAAGGAGGGCGGCCAGCATGACACGGATCAGCATCGGCCCGTTCGTCAGCACTTCGGCGGAAACGATGCCATCGGAAATGGTTGTCACCACGTCGCCGCCGGCGAGCAGGGCGCCGGCTGTCTCGAAGAAGGCGGCCATCAGCAGGGCAGCCCCCATGGTCAGCGCCTTGGCGCCGACGGCGGGGCCGACATTGTTCGTCACATCGTTGGCGCCGATGTTCATGGCCATGTAGGCGGCGATCGCCGAAGCGGCGATGATGACGAGCGAACCCGGCTCATGGAACACCGTGAAACCGGCAATGAGCATGGCGACGACGAGGAAGAGAAGGCCGATGCCGGGGGCAACGAGCGCGCGCGTGACATGGTGCGCCGCCTGTTCGTTCAGCGTCACCCGGTCGAGATCCTTGTCGAGGGTCGGCTTGCCGGCCGGCCGCGTTGCCTGTTCCATGCGCTCCCTGTCAGGCTGGTGTCGCCTGCTCTTATTCATGCGCGTTTTCATGACATGGGCGAAACGGAAATACGCGCGCGGGTCGAGTGCCACGATGCCACCGGCTTTGCAACGGAAGAATGGCCGGTGCGACGAAAGTCAGGCCGTTTTGGGCTTTGAAGCCAGCCAGGCCGGAAAGCGGCGCAGGAGGGATTTCAGTTCCGGTTCCCGAACGCGTGCGGCGGCCTCGTCGAAGGGAACCCACTCCAGACGGCGGCAGTCTCTTTCCGGGAAATCGGCCAGCATTTCCGCCACTTTCAGCGCGTGGACCTGCACCCGGCAGGGAATGCGCAGGCCGTTGTCCAGCACCTTGGTGTAGAGATAGGAACCAGCCGGCTCCGCATCTGCGGTTCCGCGCACACCGGCCTCCTCGAAGGCTTCCTGGGCGGCGACTTCGTGCGACGGCTTGGAGGCCATCGGCCAGCCCTTGGGGATCACCCAGCGCCCGGTGTCACGGCTCGTCAGCAGCAGCACTTCCGGCGCGCCGTCTGTCGTCATCCTGTAACAGATCGCGCCATACTGTTGACGCGGCGGGCGCTGCACCATCAGTTTCACATTCGTGGCGATCCGTTCAAGCAAGGTCAAGTCGTGGCCATCCTTCCGCGGTTGTCATAACCGCTATCCAAGAAATTGAATCGTGCAGCAGCCTTACCCGGCGCGCAAGTACGCCCTTCGGCTAAGCACACTTTATATGGGCTTTCTGACGTGAAACTGTAAGCCCGGCAGGCGGGTTATTGATCCCAATAGGGCGTCGGACCATAAAGTGCGGCAAGATAATCGATGAAGAGCCGCACCTTGGCCGGCAGAAACTCTCGGCTGGGGTAAACCGCGGAGAGTGAAACGCCGCGCCCGCTCTCATAACCCGGCAGAACCTGAAGAATCTGGCCGGATTTCAACTCCTCGCCAATATCCCATGTGGAGCGCAAGGCAATGCCGAGACCGGCGATCACCGCCTCGCGGATCACCTCGCTGGAATTGGTGACGAGCCGCCCCTGCGGCTTCAGCATCACCGGGCCGCCGGGGCCGACCAGCCGCCAGCTATCGTGGTTATGGGCCGGCAGGCAGACATGGTGCCTGAGGTCATCCAGCGTTACCGGCATGCCGTGCCGGGCGATATAATCCGCCGAGGCACAGAGAATGCGGCGCACGGGTGCCAGTCGGCGGGCCACCAGCGAGGAATCCGAGAGGTCGGCAATGCGGATGGCCAGATCGTAGCCACCGCCGACGATATCGGTCAGGTCGTCGGAAAGCTCGAGTTGCACGGTGAGATCGGGATGCGCTTCCATGAAGGCGTTGAGATGCGGCGCCACATGCATGCGCCCGAAGGAGGTGGGCGCGGAAATTTTCAGCGTGCCCTGCACCTTGGCCGAGCGTCCGGAAACGAAGGCCTCCGCCTCCTCGATGCCGGAGAGAATGGACTGCACCCGGTTGAAGAAGCCCTGTCCGGCCTCCGTCAGCGCGATCTGACGCGTCGTGCGTTGCAAAAGTCGCGTTCCCAGGCGGTCTTCCAGCCGCTTGATGCGCTTGGAAACCACGGCGGGCGAAAGCCCGAGCGCACGCCCCGCCGTCGACATGGAATTGCAGGCCGCCACGCGCACGAAGACTTCGAGATCGCCGAGATTGGTCATATTATGCTTCCCGAGAGAGCTGCCTTGGAAACAAAACCGCCCATTCTTTCCTTTTCTGTCACAAGTGCTTAGCATTTGTTATGGGCCGCGAAAACGGGTAGGAATCGCAGTGAGGAGGAATTCGGCATGAGTGGAGCGATTGCATTTCTGGAACCGCGCGCCGATGTCATCGAGCGCCGCAGGACGATCATCGAAGATCTCGCGGATCTTCTGCCGCCGGATGCCTTCATTCACGAGCCGCGCCGGCTGGTGCCCTTCGAGACGGACGGTTTCATATCCTATCGCCGCCTGCCGCTCGCCGTCGCCTTGCCGCGCAACACGGAGCAGGTGGCGGCGGTGATGAAATATTGCCATCGCTATGGCGTGCCGGTGGTGCCGCGTGGCGCGGGCACCTCGCTTTCGGGCGGCGCGATCCCGCAGGAAGATGCGGTGGTGCTCTGTCTTTCCGCCATGTCGCGAATTCTCGATCTCGACTATGCCAACCGCACGGCAACGGTGGAGGCGGGCGTCACCAATCTCGCGATTTCCGATGCCGCCGGCCCGGAGGGCTATTTCTACGCGCCTGACCCGTCCTCCCAGCTTGCCTGCACCATCGGCGGCAATATCGGCATGAATTCCGGCGGGGCGCACTGCCTGAAATACGGCGTCACCACCAACAATCTGCTGGGCGTCAGGATGGTGCTGGTCGATGGCACGATAATCGATGTCGGTGGCAAGGCGCTCGATGCGCCGGGGCTCGATCTCCTCGGCCTCATTTGCGGGTCGGAGGGCCAGCTTGGTATCGTGACCGAAGCGACCGTGCGCCTGATCGCGAAGCCGGAAGGGGCACGGCCGGTGCTGTTCGGTTTCGACACCTCGGAAGAGGCGGGTGCCTGTGTGGCTGATATCATCGGCTCCGGTATCGTGCCGGTCGCCATCGAATTCATGGACAAGCCGGCCATCGAGATCTGCGAGGCCTTCGCCCATGCCGGCTATCCGCTGGATGTCGCAGCCCTTCTGATCGTCGAGGTCGAGGGCTCGGAGGACGATATGGACGCGATGCTGAGAAGCATTGTCGAGATCGCCCGCCGCCATGGCGTGAAAGTGGTGCGTGAATGCCAGTCGGCCATGGAGGCGGCGGCAATCTGGAAAGGCCGCAAATCCGCCTTCGGCGCCACGGGCCGTATTGCGGACTATATCTGCATGGATGGCACGGTGCCGCTCTCCCAACTCCCCTATGTGCTGAAGCGCACGGCGGAGATTATCGACAGCTACGGCCTGCGCGTCGCCAACGTCTTCCACGCCGGCGATGGTAATATGCACCCGCTCATTCTCTATAATGCCAACGATCCCGAGGATGCGGCCAAGGCGGAAGCGGCGGGTATGGATATTCTGCGGCTCTGTGTCGATGCGGGCGGCTGTCTCACCGGTGAACACGGCGTCGGCATCGAAAAGCGCGATCTGATGCGCCATCAATATTCCGATATCGACCTGCGCCAGCAGATGGCGGTGCGCGCCGCTTTCGATGCGCAATGGCTGCTCAACCCCTCCAAGGTCTTCCCGCTGGAAGGACGTGACGCATGACGAGCCAGCGCTTTCCCGCAAATCTCAAGGAAGTGGTGGCAATCATCCGCTCGGCTGCCGAGGCCGGTATGTCGATCGCGCCGCAGGGCGGCGGCACCCGCGCCGATCACAGCCTTGCCGAAACCGCGATTTCCACGACGGGTCTCGCCGGTATCACCGCCTATAACCCCGCCGAAATGGTCATGACCGCGCAGGCCGGTACGCCGCTTGCCGAAATCGAGGCGATCCTTGCCGCCAACGGCCAGATGCTCGCCTTCGAGCCGATGGATCATCGTCCTGTTCTCGGCACAACCGGTGAACCCACCATCGGCGGGGTCTTCGCCGCCAATGTCTCCGGCCCGCGCCGGCTGACGGCTGGGGCCGCACGCGACAGCCTGCTCGGCATCACCTTCGTCAACGGTCTTGGTGAGGTGGTGAAGGCCGGCGGGCGCGTGATGAAGAACGTCACCGGGCTTGATCTCGTCAAGCTTCTGGCCGGCTCGCGCGGCACGCTCGGCTTCATGACTGAAGTGACTTTCCGCGTGTTGCCCGTGCCGCGCGCCACCGAAACCGTGGTGATCGCCGGGCTGGACGATGCCCATGCCACGGCGGCCATGGCGACTGTCATGTCCCTGTCGGTCGAGGTGTCGGGCGCGGCGCATCTGCCGTTCACCGTGGCGGGCCGTTTCCTCTCCGGCGCGCTGCCGGAAGGGGCGGCGACGGTTTTCCGGCTGGAGGGTCTGCCGCATTCGGTGGCCGCGCGCACGGAAAAGCTGACGGCCGCCCTCTCTGCCTTCGGTCCCATCCACTGGCTGGGTGAGCCGGAAAGTCATGGCCTTTGGCGGGAAATCCGCGATGCCACGCCCTATGCGGCGGTCCGCACCAAGCCGCTCTGGCGCGTTTCCGTCGCGCCGACCGCCGGCCATCAGCTTATGAACGCGCTGCGCCTGCACACCGGCGTCGATGCCTTTTACGACTGGCAGGGCGGGCTGATCTGGTTGCAGATGGAGGCCGATCCGGAAGCCGATTTCCTGCGCCGCGCCATAAAGCAGCTCGGCGGCGGCCATGCCACGCTGGTGCGCGCGCCGAAACATCTGCGCAAGGGGATTGCGACCTTCGAGCCGGAAAACCCTGCCGTTGCCGCCCTTTCCGCACGGATCAAGGCCAGTCTCGATCCGCACGGCATTTTCAATCCCGGCCTGATGGGGTGATCCGATGCACGACAACTACAAGTCTTGGCTGCGAGAGCAGGGTTATCAGGAAAATACAGTAGCGACACAGACTCATCGTGTCGGTCGCGTCGAGCAGTTTTACGGGCCTCTTGATGACATAGTCTCGGGTGGCGGCTACGAGGCTTTGATTGCCGAGTTGAGCTACTCCACGGCGGATGAACGCTCCAGCCGCACTAATCCATCGAGAATACCAGTTGACGGAAATATTCGCACCAGCCTTCAGTCTTATAAGAATGCCGTGTCGTGGTATCGTCGCTTTCTCGTTGAAGGCGGAGAAGCAAGTGCCGTTTCCAACCCCGAGGCGAACATGATGGTCGCTGATCCTCCTTCGACAAACGGTGGCTCAACTGAAGTGCAAAGGCTGTCTCTTGAGAGAGATATGCAGATTGCCCTTCGGCGCAGTATCGGTGCGCTTGAGGACGGTTTGGCGATCATTGATGACGGCATCGAGCGCGGAGTGCTTTCGGGCTACATCGACATTCTGTGTCGCGATGACGCCGGTCGTCTTGTCGTGGTTGAGCTGAAAGCTGGTAAGGCTGACTCGCGTGTCATCGGGCAGACCCTCGGTTACATGGGAGACCTTCTGGAGGAGGAAGCGACAGAAAATGTTCGCGGGATAATAGTCGCCCACGACTTCGATCAACGGACAAAATCCGCAGCGAAGGCGGTGCCCAGTCTGTCGCTCTATCGATATTCGATCTCATTCGTCTTCGAAAAGGAGGCGTAGTCGATGCAGACCCATTTCTCACCGCAGCAGCTCGCCGACCCCCGCGTGGCGGAAGCCGAGAAGATTTTGCGCAAATGCGTGCATTGCGGCTTCTGCACGGCCACCTGTCCCACCTATGTGACGCTTGGCAACGAGTTGGACAGCCCGCGCGGGCGCATCTACCTCATCAAGGACATGCTGGAAAACGGCCGTGCCGCCGACAAGGAGGTCGTGACCCATATCGACCGCTGCCTCTCCTGCCTCGCCTGCACCACGACCTGTCCCTCGGGCGTCGATTACATGCACCTCATCGACCACGCCCGCATCCACATCGAAGAAACCTATCAGCGCCCGCCGATGGACCGGCTGACGCGGCTTTTGCTGGCGGCGATCCTGCCCTATCCCAAGCGGTTCCGCGCGGCGCTGAAGCTGGCGAACCTTGCCCGACCGCTGGCTGGTCTCTTCGACCGGTCGCCGAAACTGAAGCCCGTCGCCGCCATGCTGCGGCTTGCGCCGGAAAAGGCGCATGAGCCGACGCCGTTCACACGGCCCTGCACCCATGTCACCCTCGATGAACCGAGGGGCCGGGTGGTCATGCTCACCGGCTGCGCACAGCCGGTGCTCGATCCCGGCATCAACACGGCGGCCATCCGCCTTCTCACCCGCTTCGGCATCGAGGTGTCGTTGCCGGAAGGGGAGGGCTGTTGCGGGGCGCTCACCCATCACATGGGCAAGGAAGAGGCCGCACTCGCCTCCGCCCGCCGCAATGTCGATGTCTGGGCCGCCGAGATCGACAGCGGCGATCTCGATGCCATCCTTATCACCACGTCGGGCTGCGGCACGGTCATCAAGGATTACGGCCATATGCTGCGCAACGATCCCGCCTATGCCGAAAAGGCGGCGCGGGTTTCGGCCTATGCCAAGGATGTGACGGAGTATCTGGCAACGCTTGACCTGCCGGAGCAGAATTCGCTCGGACTGACGGTTGCCTACCACTCCGCCTGTTCGCTTCAGCATGGACAGAAGGTGACGGTGCAGCCGAAGGCGCTGTTGAGAAAGGCGGGGTTTGCCGTCCGCGATCCGGCTGAAGGCCATCTCTGCTGCGGTTCGGCCGGCACCTACAACATGCTGCAATCCGAGATTTCGGAAAAGCTGAAGACCCGCAAGGTGAAGAATATCGAGGGTACAAAGGCCGACATCGTTGCTGCTGGCAATATCGGCTGCATCACCCAGATCGGTTCCGGCACGGCGATGCCTGTGATCCACACCGTCGAACTGCTCGACTGGGCCTATGGCGGCGATGTGCCGGAAGAGCTGGAAAAGCTTTTGGAGGCGCGGGCGAAGGTAAAGGGGTGATGGAGGGCTGAAAACGCCCTCTGCCGAAAAATGGGGCGAGAGGGGCCGACGTTCTCTCTTCTCCCCGTCGGGGAGAAGGTCGCTGCAGCGGGATGAGGGGGGGGGACGGCAGCCCTTTCCGGCTACCGCCCCAATGCCAAATCCTCAGCCGCCGAACAGTGAGCGCAGGAAGTCGGTGCCGCGGTCTTCGAGAACCACCTGGCCCTGCTTGTTGCCGGGGCCGATGACGATGACCCTCGAGCCTTCCGGAACGCGGCTGTAGAGGTGTTCCACATCCTTGTTCATCATGCGGATGCAGCCGGAGGACAGGTTCTGGCCGATGGACCACGGCTGGTTGGTGCCGTGAATGCGGAAGCCGGTGTCACCGCCATTCGGCTTGTAAAGGTAGAGCGCGCGGGCGCCGAGCGGGTTTTCCGGGCCACCGGCCTGACGGTCGGGCAGGATGTGGCCGCGCTTGCGTTCGCGGGCGATCATTTCCTTCGGCGGAATCCATTCCGGCCATTCCGACTTGCGGCCAACGCGCGTCACGCCCGACCAGCCGAAGCCTTCGCGGCCGACACCGATGCCGTAGCGCGTCGCCTTGTTGCCGCCTTCCACGTAGTAGAGGAAGCGGTTGTTGGTATCGACGATCACCGTGCCGGCTTTTTCGGTGGTCACCAGGCGAACCGCCTTGCGGTTATACTTGTCCGCAACCGGCTTCTTGTCCGCGCCCTTGGGCAGGATCACCTGACCACGGTCATTGGTGCGGTAATCGAGCGCCGAAGCGGTGCCTGCGGAAAGCAGACCTGCCATGATTGCAATCGCCGCCCCCGCGGCCATCCAAGCTTTCTTCATCAGTTTCCCATCCCCCCGGGGTTTAAAACAGGCTCAAACACTACGAACACGAGCGGTTTTCGTCAAACCACCTGTGATTGAACTCCAAAAAATAGGGGAGGGTGGCCTTGGCCATCCTCCCCGCCATGCGTCATGATCCGGTGAAGTGCCGTCACTGGACAATGACGCGGGTGCCGACATCGACCCGTTGATAGAGGTCGGTGACATCTTCGTTGCGCATACGGATGCAGCCGGAGGACACGGCATTGCCGATCGTCCAGGGCGCGTTCGTGCCGTGAATGCGGTAAAGCGTGGAGCCGAGATACATGGCCCGTGCGCCAAGCGGGTTTTCCGGGCCGCCTTCCATTTTCGCAGGCAGGACATGGCCCTTGGCAGCCTCGCGGGCGCGCATTTCTTCCGGCGGATGCCAGCTTGGCCACTCCGCTTTGCGCGTCACCTTGTGAACGCCGGCCCATTCGAAGCCGGGCTTGCCGACGCCGACGCCGTAGCGCTTGGCCTGGCCGCCTTCCTGCACCAGATAGAGGAAGCGGTTATTGGTGTCGATCACGATCGTGCCGGGCTTTTCGGTGGTCTGGTAGGACACCGTCTGCGGCAGGAATTGCGGCTCGACGCCGCCAACCGGCGCGTTCGGGCGCACGGCGGCCTGCTGCACGGCGGCGGCGCGCGGCTGCTGCGTGCCGTAGACGCCTGGAAGCGGTGCGGGCTGGCGCTGCTGATAGGTTTGGCGCTGCTGGTAAGAGGGCTGAACCTGCTGCTGCTGATAATACTGCGCCTGTGGCTGCACGCGGCGCGGCGGCGCGTAGACCTGCGGGCGAATACCGCCGCCAAGCTGGTTCACCCAGGGCGCGGTCAGGTCTGAATTCACGATCACCGGCGGGCGCGTGCCATAACGGTCATTGGCAAGCGCTGGATGGGCGACACCGGCCAGCAGACCGGCGGCAAGAAGAAGGAAAGATCTGTTCATCGGATCGACTCGCTACATTCACCGAAACTCGGGCACCGAATGCAGGTCATTCATGCCCTTTGGCCGGATCGTCGCACTTCCCCCCCATCCGAATGGTAAACGCCGGTTCATTAAAAGGCCGCGCATGCCGTAAACCGTCTGGCAAGGTTAGCAACCCGTTTGGAAAAAGAGTGAACAAATGGTAAACGTTGCCGCAAACGGAGATTCGGACATGGTGGAAGAGAAGAAGACGGGCCTGATTACGGGCGAGGATGGTGTCGTAAGCTGTTTCTGGCACGGCAATCTGGAGGATTACCGCCGGTATCACGACGAGGAATGGGGCCGTCCTGTTACTGACGATCATCGCCTGTTCGAAAAGATCTGCCTTGAAGGCTTCCAGTCCGGTCTATCCTGGCTCACCATCCTGCGCAAGCGCGACAATTTCCGCGCGGCTTTTGCCGGGTTCGATTTCAAGGCGGTCGCCCGCTTCGATGACCGCGACGTGGAACGCCTGCTGGAAGACAAGGGCATCGTGCGCCACGGCGGCAAGATCCGCTCCACCATCAACAACGCCGCCCGCGCGCTGGAGATGAAGGCCGAGTTCGGTTCGCTTGCCCGTTATTTCTGGCGTTTCGAACCAAAGCCGGAGGAGCGACCGGCAGTGTTTGATTGGGAAACCCTGCGGGCCAATCCCACCACGCCCGCCTCGGTGCGGCTGTCGAAGGATCTGAAAAAGCGCGGCTGGAGCTTTGTCGGCCCGACCACCGTCTATGCCTTCATGCAGGCCATGGGCATGGTCAACGATCACATCGAGGGCTGCCATTGCCGGCCGAAGGTGGAGCGGCTGCGGGCGGAATTCGTTCGTCCCGTTTAACCCTGGTCGATATCGCGTATCAGCGACACCAGATCGGCAATCTCCGGCAGTTCGCGAAAGCGGGGCGCGTCTGCCGGTTTCTCGACATGCTCAAGGATCCACGTCAGCGCATGGGGAATGAAAACGCCCCACGCGCCCACCGCCAGCGCCGGCACCACATCGGATTTGAGCGAATTGCCCACCATCATCGCCTGTTCGGGCGTATCTGCATGCTTTGAAAACAGCCGCCGGTAGGTGGCGGCATTCTTGTCGGAAACGATCTCGACGGCGTGGAAGAAATCGCCCAGCCCCGATTGCGCCAGCTTGCGTTCCTGATCAAACAGATCGCCCTTGGTGATGAGAACGAGCGCGTGCGATCCGGCAAGGCTTTCCAGCACATCGCCCACACCCGGCATGGTCTCGACCGGATGGCTGAGAAGATCGCGCCCGATGGCGAGGATTTCGCCGATCACATGGCCGGGCGCGCGGCCCTCGGTTACGTCCAGCGCCGTCTCGATCATCGAAAGCGTGAAGCCTTTTATGCCGAAGCCGTAATGGGCAAGGTTGCGCTTTTCCGCCTCCAGCAGCCGGGCCGAAACGTCGTCGCCGGTGGCGTAATCGCTGAGAAGTCCGCGAAAATGCTCCTCCGTCAGCCGGTAATATTGCTCGTTCTGCCAGAGCGTGTCGTCGGCATCGAGGCCGATGGTGGTGAGTTGGCGGGCCATGCGCGAAACACCCTGTGGATTTCGATGGCGCGATTTTACCGCAGTTTGAAGCGGAGTGCGATGGGTGAAAGGGAAGGCCCGCCCCCAGGATCAAAGGAGCGGGCCACCTCTCTTACTTCCCGTGCTTCTTCAGCCAGTCCTGCATGAAGGCGATTTCACCTTCCTGAGCGCTGATCACGCCTTCGGCCAGCTTCCGGATGGCCGGGTCCTTGCCATGTTCCAGCACCACCCTGGCCATGTCGATGGCGCCCTGGTGATGCGGGATCATGCCCCGCACGAAGTCGACATCGGCGTCGCCGGTCAGTTCGACGGCCATGTCCTTGTGCATCTTGGCATTGGCCTTCTCATAGGCCTGAATGACGACATCGTTGCTCATCTTCATACCGCCCATGTCATGGGTCTTGTGGGCATCCTGCGCGAAGGCCGGAGCGGCGATGAGGAGGGCGACAAGGGTGATTGCGGTTCTGATAGACATGATATTCCATTCCCTTGAAAGGGTTCGATTTTCCGGAGTTCCGGCGGTTTGACGATCTGGAAGGTCTGTCTTCAGGCGCGGGGTGGCGGGTCTGCCGGGGCGGGAGCCTCGGCCACCAGTTCGCGGGCCGGCAGGGGACGCGGCCATGAGAAGGGGGAACGTCCGTCGCGCGCCAGTTCCGGCTGCGGAACGATGGCAAGGCAGGCCGCGCAGAAGGAGCCGTGAACCGGGCCGCCGCGATGCGGGCAGGGGTCGCTGTAGGACTGTGCGTGGGGCTGATCGGTGGCCATGCCCTGATGTCCGGCATGGCTGTCGCCCATCACCATGGGCGCATTCATGCTCATGCTCGCCTGAGCCGGCATGAAGCCGTAGACGAGACAGGCGATGAACATGGCGATCAGGGTGACGAAGCGCATGGTGCTGAACTTACCAACCTTCTGGGCGGAAGCAAGGCGGTGCGGCCTCACGCCGCGATAACGCGGTGCACGACCTGATAGTCCGGGCTTTCCTCGCCCATCGGCGCCACCGGCCAGTCCCAGCTTGCAAAGGAGGACAGCGGGGCGATGCCGGCCAGAAGATCCTGCTGCTCATGCGTATGGCCGTTGCGGTCCACCACCGAAAAGGAAATGTCGGTGAGAAGGCAGGTGTCGCAGGGCAGAGCCTTCAGCCCGTCAAGATGCGCGCCAATCAGCCGCTGGACGGTATCGGCGGGCATCGTGCCCGGTGCTTCCTGTTCCAGCCGCCGCCCTACGCCCACGCCGATCTGCGAGACGAGATTGGCCGAAACGACGAAATCGAGATAGGGCACCAGCCGCAGGAAGGCGAAGGGTTCCGGTTCCTTGCCGGCCTTCAGGTCGTCATAGCCGGAAAGGTCGCGCTCCACGAGCTTCACATTGGGAAGCTTCTTCGCGGCCAGCCACAGGCGCACGGAAGCGAGATGCACGCGGTCCACCAGCACCACGGTGTCAAAGGCGCGCGCCAGCATTTCCAGCGGCACATCGCGCAGAAGGCCGGAGCCGAGAATGACGGCGGTGCGGCGCATCTTCAGGTCCTTGGCCTTGAACAGCACCGCGCGCTTGCAATTGTCCTCATGGTCGCGCCATGCCCTCGAAACGCGCGCCGCACGGGCCCAGAGGTTCACGGAGGCGCCGATGAAGGGCCGGTATTCCCGGGATGTCTGCGGCCAGGTGGCGGCGTAATTCAGGGCTTCGAGCAGCATGTTACACCCGCGTCCCGGCAGGGGAAAACAGGCAGGCGGCGGCAAACCGGGCGGCAAGGGAATCGCTTGGAACAGGAGACATGGCGTTCGATAGCAGAATCAGGCCCCGCCTGCCAATCGGGGGCGCGCTTGCGGCTTGCCGCAACGCGCTCGTTCCTCTAAGACACGGCCACGATTTTCAAGCGCCCGCCGCCCCTTGCGGTCGGCCTTCCGCCGAATGGTTGAAGCAATGAGTGACAAGCAGAAGAAGCCGCAAAAGCCGAAAGCCCGCCTGCCGCGTGGCTTCGTGGACCGCAACGCCGCCGATATTCGCGCCGTCAACGAAATGACCGCGAAAATCCGTGAAGTCTATGAACGTTATGGCTTCGATCCGGTGGAAACGCCGCTGATCGAGTTTACCGATGCACTCGGCAAGTTCCTGCCCGATAGCGACCGCCCCAATGAAGGCGTGTTCTCGCTTCAGGACGATGACGACCAATGGATGAGCCTGCGCTACGATCTCACCGCGCCGCTTGCCCGCCATGTCGCGGAAAACTTCAACGACATCCAGCTTCCCTACCGAACCTATCGCAATGGCTGGGTGTTCCGTAACGAAAAGCCGGGTCCGGGCCGCTTCCGCCAGTTCATGCAGTTCGATGCCGATACGGTCGGCGCGCCCGGCGTGCAGGCCGATGCCGAAATGTGCATGATGATGGCCGACACGCTGGAAGCGCTCGGCATCAAGCGTGGCGATTACGTGATCCGCGTCAACAACCGCAAGGTGCTCGACGGCGTGCTGGATGATATCGGCCTAAGTGGCGATGACAATGCCGCCCGCCGCCTCAACGTTCTCCGCGCAATGGATAAGCTCGACAAGTTCGGCCCGGAAGGCGTGAAGCTACTGCTTGGCCCCGGACGCAAGGACGAGTCCGGTGACTTTACCAAGGGCGCGGGTCTTGATGATGCCCAGATCATCAAAGCAATGTCGATTTTGACCGCTAACATCACTCTTGATCAAGCGGAAGATGGAACGATCAATGTGTTTCGAGAGAATGACAAAGAGTTTAAGGTTTCTCCGCCTTCAACCTCAGAAGGATTGAAATATTACGAGGGCCTATCCGAGCTTTTCAAAATACAGCATATGGTTAGATCTGGCGGCTACGGTAACGACCGAATTAAAATTGACACTTCCGTCGTGCGCGGCCTCGAATACTACACCGGCCCGGTCTATGAGGCTGAACTCACCTTCGACGTGACCAACGAGAAGGGCGAGAAGGTCGTGTTCGGCTCGGTCGGCGGCGGTGGCCGTTACGATGGCCTCGTGTCGCGCTTCATGGGCCAGCCCGTGCCGGCCACCGGCTTCTCTATCGGCGTCTCGCGCCTCATGACGGCGCTGAAGAACCTCGGCAAGCTCGGTCAGGATGAGGTGCTTGCCCCCGTTCTCGTCACCGTCATGGATGGCGATGCCGAAGCCATGGGCCGTTACCAGCGCTTCACCCAGCAGCTTCGCGCCGAAGGCATTCGCGCCGAAATGTATCAGGGCAACTGGAAGAAGTTCGGCAACCAGTTGAAATATGCCGACCGTCGCGGCGCCCCCATCGCCATCATTCAGGGCGGTGACGAGCGGGCTCAGGGCGTGGTGCAGATCAAGGACCTGATCGAGGGCAAGCGTCTGGCCGGCGAGATCGAGGACAATGCCTCCTGGCGCGAAGCCCGCGTGGCCCAGATCGTCGTTCCCGAAGCCGAGCTGGTCGAAAAGGTCAAGGACATCCTCGCCGCGCAGGCCGAGGATCGGAAGCGGGCGAACTGATGCCGATGACCGATCTGCCGGGCTTTTCCGGCGAGCTTCTCGATGTTTTCGCCGCGCGCCGCACGGAGCGCGTCGATACGCCGATCATCCAGCCCGCCGAACCCTTTCTCGATATTGCCGGTGAAGACCTGCGCCGCCGCATCTTTCTGACGGAGAGCGAGCGGGGGGAAAGCTTGTGCCTTCGCCCGGAATTCACCATTCCCGTCTGCCGTCGCCACATCGAAAAGGCCACCGGCACGCCGAAGCGCTACGCCTATCTCGGCACGGTGTTTCGCCAGCGCCGCGAAGGCGAGAACGAGTTCTATCAGGCCGGGATCGAAGATCTGGGCGACAAGGACGTGGCGAGCGCCGATGCCCGCGTCGTGGCCGATGCGCTGGCCTGCCTCGTCAAAATCCTGCCGGGCCGCGCCTTCGCCGTGACGATGGGCGATCAGGCCGTCTTCGAGGCCGTTGTTGCTGCCCTTGGCCTGCCGGTTGGCTGGCAGCGCCGTCTCATCCGCGCTTTCGGCCAGACCGAACTGCTTGAAAAGATGATTGCGCGTCTGGCAAAGCCGGAAGCCATGGCTGGCCTGACGCCGGAGGTGGAAACGCTGCTGGACAAGGGCGACGATGCCGCCCTTGAGGCGCTGATCACCGCCCGTATGGACGAGACCGGCTATTTGACCAATGCCAGCCGTTCGCCCGCCGATATCGTGCGCCGTCTGAAAGAAAAGCGCCTTCTGGCCGCCGCCTCGCTCGATGCCGGCAAGCTGGATACGCTGAAGGAATTCCTGTCGCTGAATGTCAGCCTGCGTTATGCGCCGGGCGTGCTGGCCGATTTCGCCAAGGCCGCGAACCTGCCGCTCAATGCCGCCATTACCGGCTTCGATGCGCGCGTGGCCGCCTTTGCCAATGCCGGCGCGCCGCTGGCCGATATCACCTGGCGGGCCGCCTTCGGGCGTCCGCTCGATTATTACACCGGCCTCGTCTTCGAAATCACCGCACGTGGCGATCACGCGGTTCTGGCCGGCGGTGGTCGCTATGACCGGATGCTGACGCTGCTCGGCGCAACGGACCACATTCCCGCCGTCGGTTTTGCGCTGTGGCTTGACCGTATCGAGAAGGTGAGGGCCTCCTGATGATTACCATCGCTCTGCCCTCCAAGGGCCGCATGAAGGAAGACGCGTCAGCGATCTTCGAGCGCGCCGGCATGAAGATCGTCGCTGTCGGTAACGACCGCTCTTACCGCGGCCGGGTCGAAGGCTGGGATGATGTGGAGATTGCCTTCCTGTCGGCGTCGGAAATTTCCCGCGAAGTGGGGGCCGGCACCGTCGATTTCGGCGTGACTGGTGAGGATCTGGTGCGCGAGGGGCTGGCGGATGCGGACGCCCGCGTCGAGTTCGCCGCCCGTCTCGGTTTCGGCCATGCCGATGTCATCGTCGCCGTGCCGGATATCTGGTTCGACGTGGAAACCATGGCCGATCTCGGTGATGTGGCGGCGGAATTCCGCGCGCGCCATGGCCGGCGTCTGGCCATTGCCACGAAATACTGGCGGCTGACGCAGCAGTTCTTCTCCGGTTCGCATGGCATTCAGCTTTACCGCATCGTTGAAAGCCTTGGCGCCACCGAAGGCGCACCGGCGGCGGGGCAGGCGGATATCATCGTCGATATCACCTCCACCGGATCGACGCTGCGCGCCAACCACCTGAAGATCCTGTCGGATGGCGTCATCCTGCGCTCGGAAGCCTGCCTCGTGCGCGCCCGCAAGCCGGAGCATGAGGGTAACGCGACCGTGGAGCGCATCATCGCCGCCGTTCGCGCCGCGCTCTGAGTTTTGCGCATTTCCAGAACGCAAAAAACCCGCCGGATCGCTCCGGCGGGTTTTTCGTTTCAGGCGGTGGAAGTCTGAATTACGCGCCGCGCTTGGCGTCGAGCGAGTAGGCACCGGCACCGAAGGCAGCCAGCACGAGGAAGCCGCCGGCCAGTGCGAAGTTCTTGACGAGCATGATGCCGTTCAGCGTGTTGATCCAGCCGAGCGCCGGAGCCGGCCAGCCTTCGATGGCAACCGTGCCGGAATGGAAGGCGAGAGCGGTGAAGACGCAGAACACCGCCAGGGCAAGCGAGACCAGCTTGGTCTGGAAGCCGACGAGGACAGCAAGGCCGGTCAGAAGTTCAAACGCGCCGGCGACATAGGCCAGAAGCGTGGCGGCGGGCAGGCCGGCGCCGGTGATCATGCCGGCGGTGCCGGTCGGGTCCAGCAGCTTGGGATAGCCGGCGGTGATGAAGAGGTAGGCAAGAAGGATACGTCCGACGAGGACAAGCGCGTTCTGGGCAGTGGTCATTGGGTCTCTCCAGTTCGAGCCATTGGGGGAGGAGGGCTCGTTTCGACAACAGATATGCCGGTTTTTGATTGTCTTTAAAAGACGAACGATTGTTTACATATTGTTCAATAATCGACCATCAATAAAATTGATGACAGGCAAATTTCTTTGCACCGAGGCCGCGCTTGCCCGGCCCTTCCTAAGGTCTGCATTCTCACCTATCTAAGGGATACCCAATCAAGGAGAACGCCATGGCCGATCTGTCCGCCTTTCCCGTCTCGCGCCTGTTCCCGGTGCAGAACCCCGATATCATCCAGCTTTATTCGCTCGCAACGCCCAATGGCGTGAAGGTCTCCATCGCGCTGGAAGAACTCGGCCTTGCCTATGAAGTGCACAAGATCGACATTTCCACCGATATCCAGAAGCATCCGGATTTTCTGGCCCTGAACCCGAATGGGCGTATCCCGGCGATCATCGATCCGAATGGCCCGGACGGCAAGCCGATCGGCCTGTTTGAGAGCGGCGCGATCCTGATCTATCTCGCGGAAAAGACCGGCAAGCTTTTGCCGAAGGACCCGGCGCTGCGCTATGAAACGCTGTGCTGGCTGATGTGGCAGATGGGTGGCGTTGGCCCGATGTTCGGCCAGTTCGGCCATTTCTACAAGTATGCCGCCGATAAGGTTGCCAACAATCCCTATCCGACCGAGCGCTACAAGAACGAAACGCGCCGCCTGCTTGGCATTCTGGAAGAGCGTCTCGCGGATCGGCAGTTCCTCGTCAATGAGGAATATACGATTGCCGATATCGCCATCTTCCCCTGGGTGCGCAGCCTGACGACGGGCTACGGCGCCGCCGAAGCCCTGAACCTCACCAACTTCCCGAAGACGGAAGCTTGGGTGAAGCGCCTTGCCGAGCGCCCGGCGGCGGCCAGGGGCCTCAACGTTCCGTCGCGCGCGTAAATCCGCGCCAAGCGCAGGCCAGCCATGCGAACCCGGTCTTGCAAAAGATCGGGTTTAGCTCCATCAATATAATTGGTATTCAAATTATTTTGATAGAAACATGAGCGACGATCCCGACACATCCCGTTTTCGCCTGGGCATGCGCCTCACGGTGCTGGCCCGTCGCTGGCGCCAGACACTGGACGAACATCTGGCAACGGTTGGTTTCAGCGATGCGACCTGGACACCGCTTTCCTATCTGGCGCGGCGTGGCGATGATGTCAGCCAGAAGGAACTGGCCGAGCGGATGCAGATCGACACGTCGAGCCTCGTTCGCCTTCTCGATATCCTCGAAGCCAAAGGTGAGATCGAACGCCGGCCTGACCCTGCTGACCGCCGCGCCAAGCGCCTGTTTCTGACAGAACGGGGCAGGGCGGCCTTCGAGACGCTGGACCGCAAGCTTGCGATGCTGGAGGCGGAAATGCTGGGCGATGTCACGGATGAGGAGGTGGAAGCGCTTTTTTCCGTCTTCGGCCGGATCGAGGCGCGTCTTCAGTCGATGCAGAAGGGCGAGCGGTGATGGACGCTTTCCTGAAGCGGATTGGCGGGTCACTCGATCCCGTCGTTTTTGCCTTTGCCGTGCGCACGGCCATCGGGGCCTGTACCGCCCTGCTTCTGGCCTTCGCGCTGGGGCTGGAGCATCCGCAATGGGCGGCCATGACGGTGTGGGCGGCCTCCCAGCCGGTGCGCGGCCAATTGCTGGAAAAAAGCTTCTACCGCTTTGCCGGCACACTGGCGGGCGTCGTCGCAGGTGTCCTCATGGTCCTTGCCGCCAATGGCAGCATCGGCTGGCTCGTGGTCGGTCTGGCGGTCTGGATTGCGCTGTGCACGGCGCTTGGCCATCTCGTGCGCGGCTTCCTCGTTTACGGTGTCATCCTGTCCGGCTATTCGGCCTCCATGGTTGCCCTGCTCGACAATGGCGATCCGGCGCTGGTCATCGGCCTCGGCATAGACCGCTTTCTGACGATTGCCACCGGTGTTGCCGTGGCGCTGGTCATCGGCCTTCTCTTCGCACCCGCCGGTGGCCCGGGGGCGCTCGCCCAGGCGATCCGTCAGGTCACGGCCCACCTGCTGGCGCTGATGGCGGAGGCTGGCAACAGGGACGAGGAAAGCATTCGCGAGGAAACCCGACGGCTGCTCGCGGATATTGCGGAACTTGAAGGCAAGCTGGAGCCGCATGCCGCTGGCTCGCGCAAGGCCCACCGGTTCGTGGTCACCGCACGCGCACTCTTCATCGCAGAGGTGGATATTCTTTTGCATCTGCGGGGGGCGGATCGAACCGCGCTTGCCCCGGAGGATCGCATGGCGCTGGCGCGGGCCTCCAATGCGTTGAGCCGCGAACGTGCCGGGGAAGAGGCACTTTCCGTTCTGGCCGACGTCACTTCCATCGGGCGAGACGACGGATGGCAGACCCGGATCGTCCGGCTGTGCACGGCACTTGCCGCTCACATGGGCGCGCCCGAGCGACCCGCCAACCGCAATAGCGCCGCCGCACCGCTCGTCATTCTTCATGCTGACCTGCGCGGCGCAAGAAGCGCGGCCCTGAGGGCACTGGTCGTCATGCTGGCCGTTGGTGGCGTCTGGGCGGCAACCGGCTGGCACGGCGGGCCCTTTCTGTTGCTCGGCCTTTCCATCATGATCTCGCTCTTCTCCACCTTCGAGAATCCGGCACGCTTCATGCGCAATGTCATGATCGGCCAATGCCTCGGCGTGGCCGGCGCCCTGGCCTGTCGCTGGCTGGTCTGGCCGCTGGTTGATGGTTCCACGCTTTCGCTGGTTTTGGCGATGATCCCATTCATTCTCATCGGCGCACCGGTTATGGCGCACGGACGCACCCGCCTCGTTGGCTTCGACTACAACATGGTCATGCTGCTCCTGCTTCAGCCGGCCCTGCCGCTTCACGGCACATTCGTTCAGTCACTGGGCATGGCGGCAGCGGTTCTGGCTGCGCCGGCTCTCGCCTTCCTGGCCTATCGCCTCATGCCAGTCGATGCACGCCGCCGCCATGCGATGCTGGTGCAGGCCATGCTGGCGGAATTGAAGGATATGGCGACGTCTCGACGCCCGCTGAACGCCCGGGTGCGGCGCGCGCGCCTGCATCACCGGCTCTTGCGTCTTGTCCAGCTTGGCGAGAAAGCGGGATTGGGCAACGCCGCAGCGGTAGACCGTGGCTTTGCAATCTATGGCCTTGGCGAAATCGTGCTGAAAATCCGCTCCTCAAGCGAAGCAGACGGACGACGGGATCGTAGCCTCGATCTCATCCTGGCACGAACGGGCAGGATCGATATCGATCCGCGGGCGCTGGTCAAAGCGCTCGATGCGGCATCCACCCGGCTAGGCCGGACCGGTGTCGCGGGGGCTGGCGAACTCCAGGCCGCCGCTCGCGCGCTGGAGCGTCAGATCCCCCACCTTTCCCGCGGGATCGGAAAGTGAGCAACGCAGCCCTTCGGGTTCTCAGCGCTTGACCAGTTCGACGCGGCGGTTCTTCGCCCGGCCCGCATCCTCGTCGTTGGAGGCAATCGGCGAGGCCATACCCGCGCCGAACGGCGTTAGCCGCTCGGCGGCAATGCCGTAGCGGTTGGCAAGTTCGGCCGCGACCGCCGCCGCGCGCCGCTTCGAAAGATCGACATTGTAATCGAATGCGCCTTTGGAATCGGTGTGGCCCGTCACCACCACGGAAAGTGCGGGCGATGCCTTCAGGAACTTGGCGATCTCGTCCAGCGTCGGGCGCGACTCAGCCTTGATCTCGGCCTTGTCGAAATCGAACAGGATGCCGTAAAGCGCCACGCGGCCGTTCGCGGCAATCGATTGCGCCATGGCACCGGCGTCGATGAAGGCGATCTGGCCGGTCTCCATCGGTTTCAGATCGGCGGCAATGACATGCACCAGCGGGTTGCCCTTGCTCTCACCGATGACGATGGCGGCATAGACATCGCCGGCCGGACGCGCCGCCTTGGCCAGCAGATAGCGCACGCCGGCCTCGTAACGGTAGTTGATCGGTCCGTCACCGGCGACGAAGTTGAAGCGGTAGACGCTCGTCTTGCCCTTGAAACAGCTTTCGTTGGCGCAGGCATAGACCGTCTCGAAGCCCTTGGACTTCAGGGAGCCCTCGTAGTTGCGCATGATCTCCAGCGCAGAACGGTCCTTCGGTGCATCGTAGCGAATATCGGTGATCTGCCCCTCGACCTTGAAACTGTTGGCGTCGGTAAAGGCCTCGCCATCGGTGCGAATGTCGAGCGGCGCGTTGACGAAGCGCTGCTCGTTGAACGCCGCCACCTTGTAGGCGGTGATTTCGGAACCGGCATAGCGCCCGATCAGCGGATGATCCTTCGACCCCTCCTTGTCCTTGGCGGACGCGGAAACAGCCACAAGACCGATAGCTGCGGCAAGGGCAAGGCGGCAAAGGCTGGAAAGCGGCATAACAGCTCCTGTTCGGCGTGGAGCACGGAGCCTAGCAGCGGTCGCAAGGGCACAATATTCCCCGCCGGGGGAAGATTTTTGCCGTCAGGGCACCCCTGTCAAAACGACAAAAGAAAAGGGCGGTCTTGCGACCGCCCTTCCTGAAGTGAGGCTGATGACAGGACTTCTTAGAAGTCCATGCCGCCCATGCCGCCCATGCCGCCAGCCGGCATGGCCGGAGCGTCCTTGCGCGGCAGTTCGGCGATCATGGCTTCCGTCGTGATCAGCAGCGAGGCAACCGAAGCTGCATTCTGCAGAGCCGTGCGGACAACCTTGACCGGATCGACGATACCAAGCGCGATCAGGTCGCCATATTCGCCGGTCTGGGCGTTGTAGCCGTAGTTGTCTTCGTTCTTTTCGAGGATCTTGCCGACCACGATCGAAGCTTCGTCACCGGCGTTGTCGGCGATCTGGCGAACCAGAGCCTGCAGCGCGCGGCGGATGATGTTGACGCCAGCTTCCTGGTCGTCGTTCTCACCCTTGACGGTGATCTTCGTGGAGGAGCGCAGCAGGGCAACGCCGCCGCCGGGCACGATGCCTTCCTGAACAGCAGCGCGGGTCGCGTTCAGAGCGTCGTCGATGCGGTCCTTCTTTTCCTTCACTTCGACTTCCGTGGAGCCACCAACGCGGATCACGGCAACGCCGCCAGCGAGCTTGGCAAGACGTTCCTGCAGCTTTTCGCGGTCGTAATCGGAAGAGGTTTCCTCGATCTGGGCCTTGATCTGGGCAACGCGACCTTCGATGTCGGACTTGGCGCCAGCGCCGTCGACAATGGTCGTGTTTTCCTTGGAGATCGAAACCTTCTTGGCACGGCCGAGCATGTCGAGCGTGACGGTTTCGAGCTTGATGCCGAGGTCTTCGGAAATGACGGTGCCGCCCGTGAGGATGGCGATGTCTTCCAGCATGGCCTTGCGGCGATCGCCGAAGCCCGGAGCCTTGACGGCAGCAATCTTCAGGCCGCCGCGCAGCTTGTTGACGACGAGCGTAGCAAGAGCTTCGCCTTCGACGTCTTCAGCGATGATGAGGAGCGGCTTGCCGGTCTGGACGACGGCTTCGAGCACCGGCAGCATGGCCTGGAGGTTCGAAAGCTTCTTTTCGTGCAGAAGGATGTAGGCGTCTTCGAGGTCAGCCACCATCTTTTCGGCGTTGGTCACGAAGTAGGGCGACAGGTAGCCGCGGTCGAACTGCATGCCTTCGACGACTTCGAGTTCGGTTTCGGCGGTCTTGGCTTCTTCAACCGTGATAACGCCTTCGTTGCCGACGCGCTGCATGGCTTCGGCAATGTCGAGACCGATCTGCTTTTCGCCGTTGGCGGAGATCGTGCCGACCTGAGCCACTTCTTCCGGCGTCGTGATCTTCTTGGCCTTGGCCTGGAGATCCTTCACGACTTCGGCGACAGCGAGGTCGATACCGCGCTTCAGGTCCATCGGGTTCATGCCGGCGGCAACAGCCTTGGCGCCTTCGCGAACGATGGCCTGGGCCAGAACCGTGGCGGTCGTGGTGCCGTCACCGGCAATGTCGTTGGTCTTGGAAGCGACTTCGCGAACGAGCTGGGCGCCCATGTTCTCGAACTTGTCTTCCAGTTCGATTTCCTTGGCGACCGAAACGCCGTCCTTGGTGATGCGCGGAGCGCCGAAGGACTTGTCGATCACGACGTTGCGACCCTTAGGGCCGAGCGTGACCTTCACTGCGTCAGCGAGGATATCGACGCCGCGCAGCATCTTTTCGCGAGCGCTACGGCCGAACTTGACTTCTTTAGCTGCCATTTTCTTAAACTCCCGGGCTCAAAAGCCCATCAGTCAATTGGAATAGGGTGAGACGTTTCCGAGCGAAACCGGCAATCAGCCGATGATGCCGAGAATGTCGGATTCCTTCATGATGAGAAGGTCTTCGCCGTTGACCTTGACTTCGGTGCCCGACCACTTGCCGAACAGAACGCGGTCGCCAGCCTTGACTTCAAGCGCAACGACCTTGCCGCTTTCATCGCGGGCGCCATTGCCGACGGCGACGATTTCGCCTTCCTGCGGCTTTTCCTTGGCGGTATCCGGAATGATGATGCCGCCCTTGGTCTTTTCTTCGGACGCAACGCGACGAACGACGACGCGGTCGTGCAGGGGGCGGAAGTTGGTGCTTGCCATTGTCTAATCCCTCGATCAAATGACACATGACGGCCTTGAAGGTCCGTCGTGAATGGTTGTTAGCACTCGACTTTGGTGAGTGCCAGCGAGGTTGAGATAAGCAGGCGCTTCGGACGAGTCAAGGACGGCACCCCGAAAAAATTTCACGAAAAATGGTGAACGGGCCCAGGTCCGGCTGCAAAGGCGATGCCACCGTTTGTGTAGCGACCATTTTGGGCGGGCATATGTCAGCGCCGCATCTTTTTAACTCCCGGCTCCGGAAATTTTCTTGCCACGGGCCATTTCCTTTGCAATGTCACCCAGACGAAAAAGGTTGGGAGCTGACGGACATGGCCGCTTTGATTGGCGCCTTTGATGAGATCACGGACCATTACGATGTAATCCTCTGTGATGTCTGGGGCGTGCTGCATAACGGTGTGGCCCCGTTCATGCCGGCCTCGCACGCGCTGGCGGCCGCCCGCAAGGCCGGCAAGACCGTGGTGCTCATCACCAATTCGCCGCGCCCGCGCGCCGGGGTTATCGCCCAGCTCGGTGCGATCGGCGTTCTGGCGGAAGCCTATGACCGCATCGTCACCTCCGGCGATGTGACGCGCGACCTCATTGCCTCCGGCCCGAAGAAGGCTTTCCTGCTCGGCCCCGAGCGTGATCTTCCGCTCTTCGAGGGGCTGGATGTCGAACTCGTTTCAGCCGATGATGCCGAAACGATCGTCTGCACCGGCCTGTTCGATGATGAGACGGAAACGCCGGAAGATTATCACGACATGCTGACCGCCATGCAGGCGCGCAACGTGCCGATGATCTGCGCCAATCCGGACCTGATCGTCGAGCGCGGCGACCGGCTCATTCCCTGTGCTGGCGCGCTTGCTATCTATTACGAACAGCTCGGCGGCACGATCCGCATTGCTGGCAAGCCGCACCGCCCGATCTACGAGGCATCGCTGGCCGCAGCGCGGGAAATCCGTGGCGAGTTCGACATGAGCCGCGTTCTCGCCATCGGTGACGGCATGCCGACCGATGTGCGCGGCGCGCTCGATTTCGGCCTCGACCTGCTTTATATCGGCGGCGGTATTCATGCGGGCGAATATACGATCAACGGCGAGATGGACGACGCGCTCGTCAACGCCTGGCTGAAGCGCGAGAACGCCGCGCCACGCTACTGGATGCCGAAACTTTCCTGAGACGAACGCCCTCGAGATTGCTGCAATGACCGTTTTCCACCGCAATGAAAAGAAATGTCCTCTGCCGGAAAACCTGCGGGGCGGCGTTGTTGCGGTCGGCAATTTCGATGGCGTGCATCGTGGCCACATGAGTGTGCTCGGCAAGGCACAGACCCTGGCGGAAGCCCATGGCCGTCCGGCGCTGGTTCTGACCTTCGAGCCGCATCCGCGCACCGTTTTCAACCCCTCCGCGCCCGTTTTTCGCCTGACGCCAGCGCCTATCAAGGCCCGTCTTCTGGAAGCTGCCGGCTTTCACGCCGTCGTCGAATATCCCTTCGATCGTGAATTTGCCGGGCGCTCGGCGGAGGATTTCGTCCACGCAGTTCTGGTGGACTGGCTGGGTGCGGCAGACGTCGTCACCGGGTTCGATTTCCACTTCGGCAAGGGTCGCGAGGGCGGCCCGGCCTTCCTTATCGAGGCCGGCAAGCGGCACGGTTTCGGCGTGACGCTGGTCGATGCCTTTCGCGACGAGGCCGCAGCGGTCGTGTCGTCAAGCCGCATTCGTGCCTGTCTGGAACAGGGCGAGGTGGCGGAAGCCGCCGGCCTGCTGGGTTATCGCTACACGGTGGAGGCCGAGGTGATCGGCGGCCAGAAGCTGGGCCGCACGCTGGGCTTTCCAACCGCCAACATGGCGCTGCCGCCTGAAACGGCGCTGAAGCCCGGCATTTACGCGGTGCGCCTGCGCCGCGCCGATGGCACGCTTCACGACGCGGTGGCAAGCTTCGGCCATCGCCCGACCGTGACGGAAAACGGCGAGGCACTGCTCGAAACCTTCGTTTTCGATTTTTCCGACAGTCTCTACGGCGAGGTGTGCTCGGTGTCCTTCTTCGGTCACCTGCGCGATGAGCTGAAGTTCGGCGGGCTGGAGCCACTGGTGGCGCAAATGAACCGGGATTGCGAGGAAGCCCGCGCGCTTCTCTCCGGCGTTACGCCGCTCGGTGAAATCGATCGCCTGATCTGCTTCTGAACAGCGAATATATTTTCCTGTATTGCGCACAGGATGCTGTCGGATTCAGTCTTTCTTTGAGCTTTCCTGCTTCAATGCCTGCATCCGCCACCTTGCCGATGCGAGTGCGCAATGCTGGAACTGAAGACTGTTTTTCTCTATTCTGCGGTCATAAACTGTTGCACCGTGATGGCCGTGACCATTGGCTGGTTCCGCAGTCAGGGTCGCGACGACATGAAATTCTGGCTGCTGGCGGCCTGGCTCATGCTCATCGGCAGCGGCATCATGGCGGTGGGCGACAGGGTGTCCTATTTCATCGCCGGTTATGTCGGCGGCTTCGTCTACATGACGTCGATGGGCTTCCTGCTGCTCGGCTTCAAGGAATTCTTTGGTATCGCCTATCGATGGTGGGAGGCGGTCTCGGTCGCGCTGGTCGCCAGCGTCGGCATCGTGCTGTCGCGTGTGCTGACGGACGGCGCCTATGACGGCATCTGGCTTCTCTATATCGGCTCCGGTTCCAATCTGCTGATGACCATGCTCGTGATCTGGCAGGGCAAGGCCGGTGAAACCCTGCCGTCGCGCTCGCTTGCGGTTCTCGTTACCGGTGTCTATGCGCTCGGCAATTTCTGCATTGCGCCGTTCGCCTTCGTCTATCCTGTCCTTTTCCTCGATGGCGCGCCCCATGCCATATGGCTCGAATACTGCGTCATCCCGCTCGTCATCTGCAATGCGGCGACCTACGTCATCCTTCTCGTTCTGAAGCTGGAGCGCGCCACCGAGAGCCAGCGCTATCTCGCCACCCGTGACATGCTGACCGGCGTGCTGAACCGCCGCGCCTTCTACGACAGTGTCGCTGCCTTTACGGAGCGGGATGGTTCCATGGCCGTGATTGATCTCGACCATTTCAAGAAGATCAACGACGCCCACAGCCACAAGGGCGGCGACGACGCGTTGCGCGCGTTCGCCCGATGCGCCGAAGCCACGCTGCCCGCCGATGCCGTGTTTGGCCGCACAGGCGGCGAGGAGTTTGCGATCTGTCTACCCGGCTATGACACCACGGCGGCCATGCTGGTGCTCGAACAGCTTCGCGCCAATGTCGAGCGGCTGGATGTGGCCTCGCCGAAGGGCGGCTCCATGCCCTTCACGATTTCCTGCGGGTTCAGCACCTTCAGGTCGGGGGCCTGGGCCATCGACCAGACGATTGCCGAAGCCGACAACGCCCTTTACCACGCCAAGAATTCCGGCCGGAACCGGGTGGAGCTTTACGCGCCGGCAACCTGGTTGCAGCGCTGCATCGAAGATACGCTGGCCACGCTCGGCGCCTCGGCCAAGGCGTGAGAGACAAGGCAGGCCGGCGCGGCATATTCCTCGGCGGCCCCCCTTCCTTTTTGCGGTAAAACCACATAAACACCGCATCCATGTCCCAATACCGGTTGATGATGACGTCCCGAATTATTGGCCCGGCCTTCTGAGGCACCTTGCAAGGTCGCCAGAAGGTCCGGGATTTTGGCGCTGCAATGCTGCCGCGCATCATGTTTTCACGCATTCCGTTTTCCGGGCGGCTGGACGACCAGCGCCCCATTGATTGGCAAGACCATGACCGACGCTTCTGAAAAGAAAGACTATTCCGCCACCCTCTACCTGCCGCAGACGGAGTTTCCGATGCGCGCCGGCCTGCCGCAGAAGGAGCCGCAGACGGTGGCCCGCTGGCAGGAACTCGGCCTTTACAAGAAGCTGCGCGAAGACGCCAAGGGCCGCGTCAAGTTCGTGCTGCATGACGGCCCGCCCTATGCCAACGGCAACATCCATATCGGCCACGCGCTGAACAAGATCCTGAAAGACGTCATCACCCGCTCGTTCCAGATGCGCGGTCGCGACGCCAACTACGTTCCCGGCTGGGATTGCCACGGCCTGCCGATCGAGTGGAAGATCGAGGAAAAGTACCGCGAGAAGGGCAAGAACAAGGACGAGGTGCCGGTCAACGAGTTCCGTCAGGAATGCCGTGACTTCGCCGCCCACTGGATCGGCGTTCAGTCGGAAGAGTTCAAGCGCCTCGGTATCGAGGGCGACTTCGAAAACCCCTACACCACGATGAACTTCCACGCGGAAGCCCGCATCGCCGGCGAACTGCTGAAGATCGCAAAGAGCGGCCAGCTCTATCGCGGCTCCAAGCCCGTGATGTGGTCGGTGGTCGAACGCACGGCGCTGGCCGAGGCCGAAGTCGAATATCACGATGTGGAAAGCGACACGATCTGGGTGAAGTTCCCGGTGGTGGAAGGCGCTGCCGACCTCAAGGGTAATTTCGTCGTCATCTGGACGACGACACCATGGACCATCCCCGGCAACCGCGCCATCTCCTTCTCCTCGCGTTTCCCCTACGGTCTCTACGAGGTGGAGAGTGCCACCAACGATTTCGGCCCGCAGCCGGGTGAAAAGCTGATCTTCGCCACGCGTCTGGCCGATGAGGCCGCCGCCAAGGCCAAGGTGACGCTGAAATTCCTGCGTGATGTGACGCCGGAAGAACTCTCCGCCATCACCTGCGCCCACCCGCTCTCCGCTCTCGGTTACGATTTCGCGGTGCCGCTGCTCGATGGCGATCACGTCACCGATGATGCCGGTACGGGCTTCGTGCACACCGCGCCCGGCCATGGTCGCGAAGACTTTGACGCATGGATGGCATCCGCCCGCGAGCTGGAAGCGCGTGGCATTTCCGCGCGTATCCCGTTCACCGTCGATGACGCCGGCTTCTACACCAAGGATGCGCCGGGCTTCGATGGCGCGCGCGTCATGGATGACAACGGCAAGAAGGGCGATGCCAACGACCGCGTCATCAAGGCGCTGATCGCTGAAAACAACCTCTTTGCCCGTGGCCGACTCAAGCACTCCTATCCGCATAGCTGGCGCTCCAAGAAGCCGGTCATCTTCCGCAACACGCCGCAGTGGTTCGTCTATATGGACAAGGGCCTTGCTGATGGCACGACGCTGCGTTCGCGCGCGCTCAAAGCCATCGACGACACGCGCTTCGTGCCCGCCGCCGGCCAGAACCGCCTGCGCGCCATGATCGAGACGCGCCCGGATTGGGTGCTGTCGCGCCAGCGCGCCTGGGGTGTGCCGATCGCCGTCTTTGTCGATGAAGCCGGTGAAATCCTCGTGGACGAGGCCGTCAACGCCCGCATTCTCGAAGCCTTCGAGGCCGAAGGCGCGGATGCCTGGTTTGCCGAAGGCGCGCGCGAGCGCTTCCTCGGTGCGCGCGCGTCCGAAGGCTGGAAGCAGGTTCGCGACATTCTCGACGTCTGGTTCGACTCTGGCTCCACCCATACGTTCACGCTGGAAGACCGCCCGGACCTCAAGTGGCCCGCCGATGTCTATCTCGAAGGCTCCGACCAGCATCGCGGCTGGTTCCACTCGTCGCTGCTGGAAAGCAGCGCCACCCGTGGCCGCGCGCCTTACGATGCCGTCATCACCCATGGTTTCACCATGGATGAGAAGGGCGAGAAGATGTCGAAGTCCAAGGGCAACGTCGTCTCGCCGCAGGACGTGATGAAGGAATCGGGCGCCGATATTCTGCGCCTGTGGGTCATGACCACCGACTATTGGGAGGATCAGCGTCTCGGCAAGACGATCATCCAGACCAATATCGATGCCTATCGCAAGCTGCGCAACACCATCCGCTGGATGCTCGGCACGCTGGCGCATGACAAGGGCGAGGAGATCGCCTTTGCCGATATGCCGGAACTCGAAAAGCTGATGCTGCACCGGTTGGCCGAACTCGACGTGCTGGTGCGCGAAGGTTACGACGCCTTCGACTTCAAGAAGATCGCCCGCGCGCTGATCGATTTTTCGAACGTCGAATTGTCGGCCTTCTATTTCGACGTGCGCAAGGACACGCTCTATTGCGACGCACCGTCCTCGCTGAAGCGCCGGGCCTCGCTCGCCGTTATCCGCAAGCTGTTCGAATGCCTCGTCACCTGGCTGGCGCCGATGATCCCCTTCACCACGGAAGAGGCTTGGCTGTCGCTGAAGCCGGATGCCGTTTCGGTGCATCTGGAACAGTTCCCGGCGGTACCCGCCGAATGGCTGAACCCGGCGCTGGCCGAAAAGTGGGAAAAGATCCGCAAGGTGCGTTCGGTCGTCACCGGCGCTCTGGAAATCGAGCGTCGCGAAAAGCGGATCGGTTCCTCGCTGGAAGCCGCGCCGGTCGTCCATGTCGCCGACAAGGCGCTGCTGGCCGCGCTCGAAGGTCAGGACTTCGCCGAAATCTGCATCACCTCGGCCGTTTCGGTCGCGGGCGATGAAGGTCCGTCCGAGGCGTTCCGCCTGAACGAAGTGGCGGGCGTTGCCGTCGAACCGAAGCTGGCGGAAGGCAAGAAGTGCGCCCGCTCGTGGAAGATCACGGCGGATGTCGGTTCCGATCCGGAGTTCCCGGAGGTTTCCGCCCGCGATGCGGCGGCGCTTCGCGAACTGAAGGCGCTTGGCATCACCGTGTAACGGGATTGTACCGGATGAATTGCGCTTGATGGCGTCATCCGGTACAACGCTGCCTGAAATTGGCCGGAATTTCCGGGCATCGGGAAGAGCAAGACTGTTACGGTCGCGACAATGCGGCTGGCGGAAGGGGTCTCATGAGAAAGACGCATGTGTTTCGAGTCAGTGCCGTGATGACGGTTGTTGTCGCTGGCGGCGCGGGGCTTTCCGGCTGCACCAGCGGCCCGACCTATGGCACGGACAAGACCGCGACCGAGCAGCTTTTCTCCGATCTGGGTTCTGCCGCCTCGCTTTCCAACAAGAAGGATGGCCCGGCACCGAAATATGCGCCGCGTCCGGGTCTTGTCGCACCGGTCAAGGGCCAGCCGCTGGCGCTTGTTCAGCCGCAGACTGCGCTGAACGATCGCAAGAGCAATCCCAACTGGGCTGAAACGCCTGAGGAAATGCGCGATCGCCTGAAGCTGGAAGCCGATGCGAATGCCGATAACTCGAATTACCGTTCGCCGCTTCTGGCCGGGCGCGGGCAGGCCGGTACGCTGACGGAACAGCAGAAGTGGGAAGAGTTCCGCAAGGCCAAGGCTGAAAACAGCCCTGCCGCCGCTCTCCAGCGTCGCCGCTATCTCTCCGATCCGCCGCCGGAATTCCGCCAGCCTGCTGCCACCGCCAACACCGATGAGCTGGGCGAAAGCGAGGACAAGAAGGAAAAGCGCCGCCGCAAGGAAGCCCAGGCCGCCAGCGGCAAGGGTTCCAACTGGTGGAACCCCTTCGACTGAGGCGAGTTTTGCCGCACATTTCAAAGCCCCGGAACGGCAACGTGTCCGGGGTTTTTCGTTGGGGCATCCCGCTCTCTTATCGCCGGTCCCTGAAGAAATCCGTCAGAATGCGTGCGGCCTCGACCTCGGCAATGCCGGAATAGACGTCTGGCGCGTGGTGGCAGGTGGGCTGTGCGTAGAACCGCCCGCCATGATCGACGCCGCCGCCCTTCGGGTCCTCCGCGCCGTAATAGAGCCTGCGAATGCGGGCAAAGGAAATGGCTGCCGCGCACATGGCGCAGGGTTCGAGGGTCACGTAGAGATCGGCGCCTGTCAGGCGCTCCTCGCCCAGTTCGGCAGCGGCAGCGCGAATGGCGAGAATTTCGGCATGGGCGGTAATGTCGCAAAGCTCGCGCGTGCGGTTGCCGGCCCGCGCCAGAATCTCACCTTCGCGCACGATAACGGCGCCCACCGGCACCTCTCCGCGCCGTGCGGCGGCCTCCGCTTCCTCAAGGGCGACCGCCATATAGCGATTTTGACCGTCCATGCGGCAATTTCCTCCGATATGCCCCTTAACCCCGAACGCCTCACCTGATAGAGCATGTCTCCAAAAAGTGCGATGCGGTTTCGGGCGCGGGCGATCTTGTCCTGTCCACCTTCGCCAGCTTCAGGCAAAATGGTTATATGAGCTTCAACGATAAATCTGGAAAATCCGGCGACAAGCGTCCCGGTGGTGGCAAGACGTTCAAGGGCGGCAAGCCGGCCGATGGGCAGGGCAGGGGCGGCAAGGCCGCCGGCGGGCCCGGCAAGTTTGCCAAGGGTGGCCCCGCAAAGGGCGGCTTCGGCAAGGCTGGCCCCAAGGATGGCCCGCGTGACGGCAAGCCTCGCTTCGAGGACAAGTCCCGGAGCGAGCGCCCCCGCAGTGATCGCGCCTATGGCGATCGCCCCCCGCGCGACGATGCGCCTGCCCGCAATTTCGCGGCAAAGACGCCGCGTCCGAAGCCCGCCGCCGAAGGCGCGCCGGGTGAACCGGAACGTATTTCCAAGCTTCTGGCCCGGGCCGGTGTGGCCTCGCGCCGCGATGTCGAGCGCATGATCATGGAAGGCCGCGTCAGCGTCAACGGCAAGGTGCTGGAGACGCCGGTTCTCAACGCCACCTTCGCCGATACGATTGAAGTGGACGGCAAGCCGATCCGCGGGCCGGAACGCACGCGCCTGTGGCTCTACCACAAGCCCGCCGGTCTGGTGACGACCAATTCCGATCCGGAAGGCCGCGCGACCGTGTTCGACAACCTGCCCGCGGAACTGCCGCGCGTGCTGTCGGTCGGTCGCCTCGACATCAACACTGAAGGCCTTCTGCTGCTGACCAATGACGGCGGCCTTGCCCGCACGCTGGAACTGCCGAAGAACGGCTGGCTGCGCCGCTACCGCGTTCGCGCCCACGGCAAGGTGGATCAGGCCGATCTCGATACGCTGAAGGACGGCATTGCCGTCAACGGCGTGCTCTATGGCGGCATCGAGGCGACGCTCGACCGCGTGCAGGGCGGTAATGTCTGGATCACCATGGCATTTCGCGAAGGCAAGAACCGCGAAGTCAAGAACGTGCTGGGCTCGCTCGGCCTTGAAGTGAACCGCCTCATCCGCCTGTCCTATGGCCCGTTCCAGCTTGGCGAACTGCCGGAAGGTACGGTTCTCGAAGTGCGTGGCCGCACGCTGCGCGACCAGCTCGGGCCCCGTCTCATCGAGGAATCCGGTGCCAATTTCGATGCACCGATCTTCACCAATTCGGTGGATGAGGACGAGGACGAAGCGCCCGCAAAGCCCGCCCGTCGCAGCGATGAGGCCAAGGCTGCTCCGCGTGGCGAGCGCAAGCCTTTCGATAAGGGTGACAGGTTCGAAAAGGGCGGTGATCGTGCTGCCCGGCCTGCCCGTGGCGGTTTTGACAAGCCCCGTCGCGATGCCGCTGAAGATGACGACCGTCCGAAGCGCCAGAAGCCGGGCGCGAACCGCACGGTCAATATCTGGCGCGCGCCGGGTGCGCGCCCGGTTGGCCCGAAGCAGGCCGCCAAGGGTGAGCGTCCGCGTGCGGAGGCTTCGCCCTATCGTCCGGTGTCGGATATGCCATCGGTTGCCTCCACCATTCGCCGCAGCGGCGACGAGAACGAGTGGATCAGCGCTAGCGAGGCCGCCCCTGACCGTCATTCGCGCGATGGCGACGATCGTCCGGCCCGCAGGGGCTTTGGCGGCGGCAAACGCGATTTTGGTGACAAGCCGCGCGGCGACCGCGAGGGCCGTCCCGAACGCGCCCCGCGTGGTGACCGGCCCTTTGGCGATAAGCCGCGCGGCGAGCGCTCCTTTGGTGACAAGCCCCGTGGCGACCGGCCTTTTGGCGACAAGCCGAGGGGAGAACGCTCGTTCGGTGATAAACCGCGTGGCGAAGGCCGTTCGTTCGAGGCCCGCGAGGGTCGCCCTGAACGCGCCGCCGGAGATCGTCCCTTTGGTGACAAGCCGCGTGGCGGAAAATCCTTCGGCGGCAAGCCCCGGGGCGAAGGTGGCAAGTCCTTTGGCGGACCGCGTGGCGCGGGTGGCGGCGGCAAGCCGTTTTCCGGCAAGCCGCGTGGTGCAGGCGGCGGTAAGCCCGCCGGTGGTCGCGGCAGGAAGGGGTAAAGCGCTGTGCGGATCGTAGGTGGAGACTTCCGGGGGCGCGCGCTGGCGACCCCGAAATCCAACGCCATCCGGCCGACCATCGACCGGACGCGCGAAAGCCTGTTCAACATTCTCATGCACGCCTATCCGGAGGCGCTGGATGGCACCCGCGTCATGGATGTGTTTGCCGGCACGGGCGCGGTAGGGCTTGAAGCCCTGTCGCGCGGCTGCCGCAACGCGCTCTTCGTGGAAAACGGTGTCGAAGGCCGGGCGCTTTTGTGGGAAAACATCGATACGCTGGGCTTGCATGGCCGCACCCGCATTCTCAGGCGGGATGCGACCCGGCTTGGTGCCATCGGTGCACTGGAGCCTTTTCACCTGATTTTCGCCGACCCGCCCTATGGCAAGGGGCTTGGCGAACAGGCGCTCCGCGCTGCCCATGAAGGCGGTTGGCTGGAGCCGGGGGCGCTGGCCATTCTGGAAGAAAGCGCCGACGTCGAGCCGCAGGTCTATATGGCCTTCAAGTGGCTCGAAACCCGTGCCTTCGGCGACACAAAGATGCACTTCTATCGCTACACGCCGGCGTGAGGCGGGGGCAGGCCATGACGACGAACGCGCTGCCTGCCATTTCCAACCCGTCCACGCCCCGCATTGCCGTTGCCTTTGGCGGCGGCGGTGCGCGCGGGCTGGCGCATATCCACGTCATCGAGGTGCTGGATGAACTCGGGCTGAAACCCGTGGCCGTCTCCGGTGCCTCCATCGGCGCCATCATGGGGGCGGGCCTGGCCGCCGGCATGAGCGGCCGGGAAATCCGGGAGTTCACCGTTGAAACGCTCGGCAATAGCGGCCTCGTTCTCGCCAAGCTCTGGAGCATCCGCCCCAACACGATGCGCGAAACGCTGGGCGGCTTCCGGCTTGGCCAGTTCAATCTCGAGCGCGTCCTCAAGGCCTTCCTGCCGGACCGTATTCCGGAAGACTTCGGCGAACTCGTGCTGCCGCTGACCGTCGCCGCCACCGATTATTACGGCCAGTGTGAGGCGCTGATCGAGAGCGGGCCGCTGTGCAAGGCGATTGCCGCGTCCGCAGCCCTGCCGGCGCTGTTCATGCCGGTCCGGATCGATGGTCGGGTGCTGATCGATGGCGGCATCTTCAATCCGATCCCCTATGAACCGCTGATGGGTAAGGCCGATATCGTCATCGGCGTCGATGTGGTCGGTGCGCCGGAGGGCGACGGCACGCATGTTCCCAACCGGCTCGACAGCCTGTTCGGTGCGAGCCAGCTCATGATGCAGGCCAATGTGGCGATGAAGCTGAAGATCGCGCCGCCGCATATTTTTCTGCGTCCGCCGGTCAACCGGTTCCGCGTTCTGGACTTCCTCAAGGTGAGTGAAGTGCTGGATGCGACCGCCAGCGTTCGCGACGAATTGAAGCGCGAACTCGATCGCGCCTTCGAAGCCCATGCGAAAGCGTGATGCTGCATTGCACAATCGTCCGCTTTCGGGCTTGATGCGGCCATCGTCGGGCAATAAATGAAAGGCAACGAAAGGCCGATTTCATGACCGATACCATTCAATCCGCGACGCTTGCCGACCGTGCCGGCGAACTGGTCGATCTCGCCCGCAAGGCTGGCGCCGACCGGGCCGATGCCGTCATTGTGCGCTCCCGCTCCACGGGCGTCAGCGTCCGGTTGGGCAAGGTCGAAGGCACAGAGTCTTCGGAGAGCGACGATTTCTCGTTGCGCGTTTTTGTCGGCAACCGGGTGGCCAGCGTTTCGGCCAATCCCGGTTTCGATCTCAAGGCACTGGCCGAACGGGCCGTCGCCATGGCGAAGGTCTCGCCGGAAGACCCCTTTGCGACGCTGGCTGACGAAGCAATGCTCGCCCACGGCATTCCCGATCTCGACCTCTTCGACGCCACCACCGTTTCGGCGGAGGAACTGACCGAGGCGGCCCTTGAGGCCGAAGCGGCGGCCCTTGCCGTCAAGGGCGTGGCCAACAGCGGTGGCGCTTCCGCCGGTGCGGGCATGGGCGGCCTCGTGCTCGTCACGTCCCACGGCTTTTCCGGCAGCTACATGGCGAGCCGCTTCAGCCGCTCCGTCAGCGCCATTGCCGGTGAAGGCACGGGCATGGAGCGCGATTACGATTATGATTCCACGCTTTATTTCGCCGATCTGCGCGGTAGCGCCGACATCGGCCGTATCGCCGGCGAACGGGCGGTCAAGCGGCTGAACCCGCAGCGGCTCGATACGCAGGCGAATGTAACGGTCATCTTCGATCCGCGCGTGGCGCGCGGCTTCGTCGGCCACATTGCCGGTGCCATCAACGGGGCATCGGTCGCCCGCAAGACCTCCTTCCTGCGGGATCGCATGGGCGAGCAGGTTCTGAAAGCCGGTCTTTCGATCACCGACGATCCGCTGATCCGTCGCGGTTCCTCCTCGCGTCCCTTCGATGGGGAGGGTGTGAAGGGCGAAAAGCTGACGATGATCGAGGACGGGGTGCTGAAGCACTGGTTCCTTTCCACCTCCACCGCCCGCGAACTCGGCCTCGTCACCAACGGGCGCGGCGTGCGCGGCGGTAATCAGGTTTCGCCCGCCTCCACCAATCTGGCGCTGGAACCCGGCGAGATTTCGCCGGAAGAACTGATCCGTTCTGTCGGCAATGGCATCTATGTCACCGAACTGATCGGTCAGGGCGTCGATATGCTGACGGGTGAATATAGCCGTGGCGCTTCCGGCTTCCTGATCGAGAACGGCGAACTGACAATCCCCGTTTCGGAAATCACCATTGCTTCCAACCTGAAGGACATGTTCCTGCGGGTGACGCCGGCAAGCGACATCGACCGCTCCTTCGGCGTCGCTGCACCGACGCTTGCCATCGAAGGCATGACGCTGGCAGGCCGATGACCATGAACCCGGCCCACGCGACACCCCCGAGCCTCTGGGATGATGATCTGGCGTTGCTTTCGCAGGCCGCAAGGGCGGCTGGCGAAGTGGCGATGGGCTATTTTCGCAAGGATCCGGAAGTCACCTGGAAGAATGGCGGTCATTCCCCGGTGACCGAGGCCGATTTCGCTGCCAACCGGGTTCTGGACGAGCGCCTGCGCGCCGCGCGCCCCGGTTACGGCTGGCTTTCCGAGGAAAGCGATGACGATCCGGTGCGGCTCGGTTGCGAGACCCTGTTCGTGATCGACCCCATCGACGGTACCCGCGCCTTCATTGCCGGTGAAGAGACCTGGGTGGTAAGTGCCGCGGTCGTTCATCGTGGGCGCCCGGTGGCGGGTGTGCTCTATGCGCCTGTCATGGATGAGGCGTTTTCGGCGGTGGCAGGTGGCGTCGCACTGAAGAACGGTCAGCCGATCACGGTGAACAGGGCAGATCCGGCCGCACGGCTGAAAATTGCCTGCGCCAAGGACATGCTCGGCCACTTCGACTCAGCGTTCGCGGCGCGGGTCGAGCGCGCACCGCACGTTCCCTCGCTTGCCTATCGGTTGGCCATGGTGGCAGACGGACGACTGGATGCGACGCTGGTGAAGCCGAACGCCCATGACTGGGACATCGCGGCAGCAGAACTTGTGCTTGAATGCGCTGGCGGGGTTCTTTCGGATTGCAACGCGAAGCCGGTAGCCTACAATCGCCCGGCGGTTTCGCACGGCTTTCTGTGCGCGGTGGCTGAACCCCTTCAGGAGCCCCTCCTGCGGCATTTTTCCTGGCCCGGCAAAGGTTGACGTTTGGCCCGGAATCCAGCAGATGAATGAACGAAGTCAGACAATGGAAGAGACTGTAAGATGACGGATAGCGACAAGAACAAGCAACTGCTGCATCTCGTGTTTGGCGGCGAACTGGAACACCTTGAAAACGTCCAGTTCAAGGATCTGAGCAAGCTCGATATCGTCGGTATCTTCCCGGATTACGCCAGCGCGCTCGTCGCCTGGAAGGGCAAGGCCCAGCAGACCGTGGACAACGCCCACATGCGCTATTTCATCGTCCACATGCACAAGCTGCTGGCGCCGTAACATCACGAAAAAGCGAGTGGACGACGGGGTCCACCGCTTCAATTTCGACGCATTCCGGGGTCATCAACACCCGCTCTCCGCAAGGAGGTGGGTGAAGAAAATAAGGATATTGCGGTGGCAGCAGCAACGCCCTCCAAGGCGGGTCGACAGGCAATGAGCATGGCGGGTATGACCCGCCGGGAGCGACAGTCATGAGCAATGCCATGGCCCGTCTCGCGCTCACGACCTATCGCGGTCTTGGCGTATGCGCCTACCCGCTGGCCTCCTTCTACCTGCTCTGGCGAGCCGCCAAGGGCAAGGAAGACCGCAAGCGCAAGGCCGAGCGGTTCGGCTATGCCGGTGCCGCCCGCCCACAGGGTCCGCTGATCTGGCTTCATGCCGCCAGCGTCGGTGAAATGCTCTCGGTGATCGCACTGGTGCGTGAGCTTCGCCGCCTTGATATCGCTGTTCTCCTGACCACCGGCACGGTTACTTCGGCGCAGGTGGCGGCCGAGCGTCTCGGCTCTGAAGTCATCCACCAGTACATGCCGCTCGATCTTAAGCCGGCCATCAGTCGCTTTCTCGATTACTGGCGCCCCGATGTGGCGGTGATGGCGGAATCGGAAATCTGGCCGACGACCATGGTGGAGCTTCAGGCTCGTCATATTGCACAGGTGCGGGTCAATGCCCGCATGTCCGATCGTTCGTTCGGTCGCTGGATGCGTTATCAATCGATGGCCGAACTTCTGTTCTCCAAGCTTTCTCTGGTCGTGGCGCAGTCGGATATCGATGGTGAGCGTTACCGCGATCTCGGTGCCTGGCCGGTCGTCGTCTCCGGCAATCTCAAGGGTGATGCGGAGCCGCTGCCCGTCAACCAGACCGAGCTTGCCCGCTATCGCCAGCAGATCGGCAGTCGCAAGACCTGGGCGGCGATCTCCACCTTCGACGGGGAGGAAAAGGCCGCTGCCATGGTGCATCGCGCGCTGAAGGCCCATAACGACCAGCTTACCATCATCGTGCCGCGCCATCCGGAGCGGAGCGACGAAATCGAGGCGATGCTGCTCGAAAAGGATCTCAAGGTGGCGCGCCGCAGCCGCGGTGATGCCATCACGCCGGAAACGGATATCTTCCTCGGCGATACCATCGGCGAAATGGGCCTTTACCTTCGTCTCACCGATCTTGCTTTCGCCGGCCGTTCGCTGCTGACGGAAACCGGCGGGCAGAATCCGATGGAACCGGCGAGCATCGGTTGCGCCGTTCTTTCCGGCCCGCATGTCGAAAATTTCCGCGAAGCCTATCAGAAGCTGGTCCGCAATGGCGGTGCGCGCATCGTCAAGGATGTGGAAGTGCTGGCCAAGGCGGTGCATTACCTCCTGACCAATGATATCGCCCGCCTGCGGATGATCGATGCCGGACAGGCCACGGTGCAGGATATGCGCGGCGCATTGTCTGCCACGCTGCGTGCGCTGGAACCCCACGTCAATCCGCTGGCGATGAAGGCACGGCTGGAGCCGAGGGCCGCCGCCCAGTGAGCGGCAGCGCCGGGAAAGTGTGTGGTTTGTCAGGGAAACTGTCTCGATGATGGCAGCCCCTCCGTCCTTCTGGTGGCAGAAAGCCGGCTGGCAGGCCCTGTGCCTTGCCCCCGTTGCCGCCCTTTACGGTCTCGTTTCCGGTGCACGCATGCGCCATGCCCGCGGGTTTGCCGCCGCCGTACCGGTTCTCTGCATTGGCAATTTCACGCTGGGCGGCGCTGGCAAAACGCCCACCGCGCTGGCGCTCGCCAGCGCCGCGAAGGCGATGGGCCTCACCCCCGGCTTCCTGTCGCGTGGTTATGGCGGCAGTGTCGGCACTGCGGTTCTGGTCGATCCCGCCCGGCACACGGCAGCGGACGTGGGGGACGAGCCCCTGCTTCTCGCGAGAGCGGCACTGACGGCCATTTCCCGCACGCGCGTCGAGGGTGCGCGCCTGCTTGCCGAACAGGGTGTCGATCTCATTCTCATGGATGACGGCTTCCAGAGCGCCCGCATTGCCATCGATTATGCGCTGATTGTCGTGGACGCCCGGCGCGGCGTTGGCAATGGCCGCGTCTTTCCCGCCGGTCCGCTGCGCGTGCCGCTTTCGATTCAGATGCCGGCAGCCTCTGCCTTGCTGATCGTCGGGGAAGGGCAGGCGGGCGCTGCCCTTGCGGCTGATTTCGCGGCAACCGGAAAACCGGTCTTTGCCGCCGCACTCAAGCCCGCGGAAGCCCCCGATCTGCGGAGCGTGCGGGTTCTGGCCTTCGCCGGCATCGCCGACCCCGCAAAATTCCAGCGCACGCTGGAGGAACTGGGGGCGGAGGTCGCGGAACGCCGTGATTTCGCCGATCATGCGCCGCTGACGGAGGTGGAGATCGCCGCGCTTCTGGGCGACGCCAAAGCCGGGGACCTCAAACTCGTCACTACGGCCAAGGACGCCGTGCGTCTGGCCGGCCGTCAGGGGCCAGCCATGGACCTGCTGAAACAGGTGCAGGTGGTGGAGGTGGATATGGCCTTTGCCGATCCGCAGGCACCGCGGGCCATCATTGCCGCCGCCATGGCGGCAGGCAAGGCGCGGCTGGGTTAATTCTGGATGGGGAGCGCGCCAGCGCGCTTTTCAGCTTCGAAAGAGGCGGCGGCATCCGCATAGGCTTCCTGCCGGGCCACGCTCCAGTAGCGCAGTTCATCCAGCGGAATGTGCTTGCCGGTGATGGCGCAAACCACATAACCGCCATGCGTCATGATCTGGAAGTCGCCGTCCAGATACTTCACCTTGGCTTCCCGTGCGCTTGCCATGTCGAACCGGTTCATCCTCTGTCTCCTGCCGCGTGTACCTCTCTGCCATAACGCCGAGAGCAGCCGATTGCCAGCCATTTCAGTACGCAGCCCCCTGCAAATGTTGCGGGAAAAATCGCATCGTCATGACCGTCCGAACAGCCGCTCGATATCGGCGAGCTTGAGTTCGATATAGGTCGGTCGGCCGTGGTTGCACTGGCCGGAGCCGGGGGTGGCCTCCATCTGGCGCAGCAGCGCGTTCATCTCTTCCGGGCGCAACCGCCGGCCGGAGCGCACGGAACCGTGGCAGGCCATCGTCGCCGCCACATAATCCAGCTTGCCGGAAAGCGTCGAGGCCACATCCCATTCGGCGATCTCGTCGGCAAGCTGGCGAAGAAGTCCGGAGGCATCGGTCTCGCCCAGCATGGCCGGCGTTTCGCGCACGGCAATCGCGCCCGGGCCGAAGCGCTCGATGGCAAGACCCATGCGGTCGAATTCCTCGGCATGGTCCATCAGGCGGTCGCAATCCTCTTCCGGCAGATCGACGATCTCGGGAATGAGCAATGCTTGCGAGGGCACTCGCCGGTCAGCATAGGCCCGGCGCAGCGCCTCGAACACCAGCCGCTCATGCGCGGCGTGCTGGTCGACGATAACCAGCCCATCGCCGGTCTGGGCGACGATGTAGTTTTCATGCACCTGCGCGCGGGCCGCTCCCAGTGGAAAGTTCTGCGGCTCATCGGCCCTCATAACGGGCAGGGGGCTTTCTGCGCGTTCCATCCGGGCCGAGGGCTCGGCCAGACCATCGAAGGCGTTCTGGCCAAGGCTGGAGGACGGGGCGGCGCCTGCCAGCGGGCGATAGGGTGAGGCGGCTGGCGTCCAGTTCTGCGCTGGCGCCGCATGGCGCGGCGAAAAGCCGGGCCGGAAGGAGGAGAGCATATGGCTCGCGCCCCGTGTCGACGCCCGGTCGCCTTCGCGGCTCAGCGCCTCGCGGATCGCGCCGATGATCAGGCCGCGAATGAGACCGGGATCGCGGAAACGAACATCGGATTTGGCAGGGTGCACGTTGACATCGACCAGCGCCGGATCGAGCGTCAGCGACAGGACGGCGACGGGATAACGCCCCTGCGGCACGGTTTCGGCATAGGCAGCGCGGAGCGCCGACATGATCAGCTTGTCGGCCACCGGCCGCCCGTTGACGAAGGCATATTGATGCGCGGAATTGCCCCGGTTGAAGGTCGGAACGCCGGCATGGCCGGTCAATGTCACGCCCTCGCGCTCGGCGTCGAGTTCGATGGCGTTGTCACTGAATTCCTCGCCGAGAATTTGCGCGATCCGGGCCAGCCGGTCCTCGCCGGTGGCCGGAAATTCCAGTGTCTGCCGGTCGCTGCCGGACAGCACGAACCGCACCGCAGGAAAGGCAATCGCCATGCGCTTGACGATTTCGGTGATGGCCGATGCTTCCGCGCGCTCGGTCTTGAGGAACTTGAGGCGGGCGGGCGTGGCATAGAACAGGTCGCGCACCTCCACCACCGTTCCGGGATTGGCGGGTGCCGGGCGAACGTCGGAGACAGCGCCGCCGGTGACGGAGACGGAAAAGCCGGTAGTGGCCCCCGGCGGGCGGCTGGTGATTGTCACCTTCGCCACCGAACCGATGGAAGGCAGCGCCTCGCCGCGAAAGCCGAGCGTGCGGATATCGTCCAGATGGGTGGAAATCTTCGAAGTGCAATGCCGCCGCACGGCGAGCATCAGATCCGCCTCGTCCATGCCCGAACCGTTGTCGGTGATGCGCAGGAGCGCCTTGCCGCCGCCGGCAGTGGCGATCTCGATGCGGCTTGCGCCGGCATCGATGGCATTCTCGATCAGTTCCTTCGCAGCACTGGCGGGCCGTTCGATGACCTCGCCGGCGGCGATCTGGTTGATGAGCGTTTCGGGCAGAAGATGGATTTTCATAGCCGCATTTTCCCGGATTCGCGGGGCTCTGGAAAGCCGGTTGGCGGCATAAGTTTGAAAAATGCGTTCTATCAACGGCATTAATTGCAATTTAAGACAAGTACGTTAGCTTCTGCTTGTCTGAAATGAGTTCGGGAATTTGGCCCTCCGGGGCAAATGTGCAAAGACGGCTCGCCGGTCCGTCATCCCAAAGCACCATCCCGCTTCAGTACCCTTCCACCGGCATGATCTCACCAATTGCCCGTCCCGGTTCTATCTGGCGTGAACCGGCGTTCGGATCGATCCTCCGTTGCGAGGGATGGGAATGCGCTGACGGTCTGTCGCCGCACCCAAAAGGGGGACTGGATGGAGAATGGGGCGTCACCCGACGCGAACATTCAGACGGCTGTGCTGGAGGCGCTCAGTGAGGGTCTTGCCGCCGCCATCTTTATCTATGACCGCAACGATCTCATCGTTTTCGCCAGTCCCGTCGTGCTGCAGTTTTTCCCGGTTCCCGCCGGTGTGCTGACCCCCGGAACGCGGCTGCGCGATTTCCTTGGCGCGGTTTATGACAGCGGTGCCCGCTTTGCCATGGGCGCTCCGGCCGACCGTACCGGCGGTCGCGAAGGTTGGCTTTCCGCCCAGATCGCCCGCCACTGGAAAGAGCGGTCCGACAGCGTCGAACGCTTCGGCCAGGAGCGCTGGGTCCGCCTCGTAACAAGGCGCATGCCGTCGGGATACGGCATCTGCCTGATGCGCGATGTCAGCGAGGAAACGAAGCGCGAGGACCAGTGGCGCATCGACCTCGAACGCGTCCAATTGACCGAAGAAATTCTCGACAGTCTGCCATTCCCCATTTCGGTCAAGGATCGCAACCTGACCTATGCCGCCGTCAACCGCTCCATGTGCAAGCTGTTCAAGCGCGAACCGGAAGAGATTATCGGCCGGATGGACCGCGATGTGCTGCCGCCGGAACTGGCGCGCATGTTCGAACTCAGCGACCGCCGGGTCATGGATACCGGCGCGCCCATCATGTTTCCCGAGCATGTGAAGGGCGAGGACGGTGAGGATATGCTGTTCCTCACCCACAAATGGCGGGTCGGCAAGCCGGGCCGCTATTTCCTGGTCACCGTTCCGCAGGATGTGACCGGTCTGGCGGAAGGCGCCAGCTTCGAACATCTGGCGCCTCCGGCAAGTGGCGGTGCGCCCGCCCGCGGCATGAATTACGACACGCTCCTCGCCATGCCGGGCCAGCGCATCCTGCTGGTAACGGGTGATGCTGATCTCGAAACCCGCGCGCTGCGGGTGCTCTCCCGCCTCGGTTTCGATTCCTGCTCTGTCCGCAATCGCGATGAGCTGGGTGCGTTTCTGGATGTAGCGCAGTCGGCAAAGGTCGCCATCGATCTCGTCGTGCTCGACAGCGATATGGATGTCGCCTGCCTCGAACTGGTGGAGCGCTACGGGGTTGAGGCTCTTGCGCTCGATAACTGGCAGATTGCCAACGAACTGGCCTTTGCGATTGCCCGCCGGCAGAACCGGCGCAAGGCTGCGGAAAGCACGCCGGGCGATCTGCTCCAGCATGTCACAGCAGGATCACCGCCAGCGCCGGTGCCGGTACCGCCGGGGCTTGATGTGCTGGTGGTCGAGGATAACGACGTCAACCGGATTGTCTTTTCGCAGATACTCGAGGGGCTTGGTTATTCCTACCTTCTGGCGACGACCGGTGAGGCGGCATTGTGCCACTGGCGCGAAAACGCGCCGCGCGTCATTCTTCTGGATACGACCTTGCCGGACATTTCCGGCAACGAGGTGGCCCGACGCATTCGTCGGCAGGAAGCTGTCATCGGTGGCCATGTGCCTGTTGTCGGTGTTCTGGTCCGCGCGACGGACGGCGACCGCGAAGCCTGCCTGCTCGACGGCATGGACGAGGTCATCCTGAAGCCTATCAGCCCGGATATGATCGAGGGCGTCGTTCGCCGCTTCTTCGCCGAAGGCATTGCCGGCGTCGCCCTGTAGGGCGCGCCTCTTCTCTGTCTGCGTCGCCCTGTAGGGCGCGCCGGTCTCGCGTTCACCTCAGATGAAGACGTGCGAGCCCATTTCCACCACACGGTTGGCCGGCAGGCGGAAATAATCGGAAGGGTCAGCGGCGTTGTTAGCCAGCACTATGAACAGCCGGTTCTGCCAGCGCGGCATGGCCGATTTCGGGTCGGGCATCAGCTTGCGGCGACCGAGGTAGAAGGAGGTCGACATGATATCGAACTTCACCCCGCCCTTGCGCATCTGGCCAAGCGCCTGCGACACGTTCTGCGTTTCCATATAGCCGAAGCGTAGTTCGATCCGGCTGAAGCGCTCCGAAATCTTCTCCACCACGAAGGGTGATTCGCCGCCGAGATGCGGAACGTTGAGCGTGCGGATTGTCAGGATGATGTTGCGGGCGTGAACGACGTGGTTGTGCTTGAGGTTATGCAACAGCGCCGCCGGCGTAAACTCCGGGTCGGAGGTCAGGAAGATCGCCGTGCCCGGCACCTGCGTCGGCGCATGGTCGCTCGGTCGTTCCAGAGACGTTACGAAGACATCGAGCGGCACGTCGGTGCGCCGCGTCTTGGCCAGCAGGATGCCGGTTCCGCGCCGCCAGCTCAGCATGACCAGCGTGAAGCAGGCGGCGAACATGACGGGGATATAACCGCCGTCATGGATCTTGAACATGTTCGCGCCGAGAAAGACCAGTTCGAGCGCGATGAAGGGCGAAAGCGCCAGCGCCGCCAGCGCCAGCGGCCATTTCCAGGCCGTGCGCAGGAACTGGAAGAACATGATGGTCGTCACCACCATCGCGCCCGTGACCGAGATACCATAGGCGGTGGCGAGCTTTTCGGAGCTGCCGAAGGCCAGCACCAGCCCCATCACGCCAAGCATCAGCAACGAATTGACCGCCGGCAGGAAGATCTGCCCGGTATTGGTTTCCGAGGTGAAGAGAATGGACATGCGCGGCAGGAAGCCGAGGTGGATCGCCTGGCTGACCAGGGAGAAGGCACCGGTGATCACCGCCTGGCTGGCGATGACGGTGGCGATGGTGGCGAGCACCACGACCGGCAGGATGCTCCATTCCGGAAACATCAGGAAGAACGGATCGGAGGCCGCTTCCGGATGCTGCAGCACCATCGCACCCTGACCGAGATAGTTGAGGGCAAGGGCAGGGAACACCAGAGCGCACCAGGCAAGCTGAATGGGCAGACGCCCGAAATGCCCGAGATCGGCATAAAGGGCTTCGGCGCCCGTCACCGTCAGGAACACCGCGCCGAGAACGATGATGCCGAGCCAGCCTTCATCGATCATGAAGGTGATGGCATGGGCGGGGTTGAAGGCGGAGAGGATCTCGAAATCGTCGGAAATATGCAGGATGCCGCCGAGCGCCATGACGATGAACCACAGCGCCGTGATCGGTCCGAAAAACTTGGCGATGGCGCCCGTTCCCCGCGATTGCACAATGAAGAGCCCGATGAGGATCGCCAATGCAATGGGCACGATATAGTGTTCTGTGGCGGGATAGACGAGCTTCAGGCCCTCCACCGCTGAAAGCACCGAAAGCGCTGGCGTGATCATGGCGTCGCCCAGAAACAGCGCCGCGCCGATCAGCCCGAGGATCATCAGCAGTGTGCCGTGGGGCGCCCGCTTCTTCATCAGCAGCGCCAGCAGTGACAGCGTGCCGCCTTCGCCGCCGTTATCGGCGCGCAGCAGAAGCAGCACGTACTTGATCGTCACGATGATCGTCAGCGACCAGATCATCAGGGAGGTCAGGGCAATGATCTCCGCGCGCTCCAGTCCGTCATGGGCAATCGGTTTCAACGCTTCACGAAAGGCGTAGAGCGGACTGGTCCCGATATCGCCATAAACGATGCCGACCGAGCCGAGCGCCAGACCGAGAAGTTTGCGCAAACCGCCTTTGCCATCTTCTTCAAGTGAAGGTGTGTGTGTCTGCATGAGGGGTTCAGGCTCTCAGAGCCAGCCTTTCCAGCGAAAGACGAAAAAGGGAACGATGGCAGAGATCAGCATCAGCAGCAGCGCCAACGGGTAGCCGAAACTCCAGTTCAGCTCAGGCATAAACTGGAAATTCATGCCGTAAACGGAGGCCACCAGCGTCGGCGGTAGGAACACCACCGAGGCGATGGAGAAGATCTTGATAATCGCATTCTGCTCGACATTGATGAGCCCGAGCGAGGCATCGAGCAGGAAGGTGATGTTTCCTGAAATGAACGAGGCGTGCTCGGACAGCGAATGCACATCCCTGAGCACGGTGGCGCAGAGTTCGTGGGCCTGTTCGTCCTGGGCGACCGAGGGAACGGACTGCACGAAGGAGAGCAGGCGGCCGAGTGAGCCGAGGCTGTCGCGCGTCTTCGACACCATGCGGTGATGGGCGGCGACATCGAGAAGCCGGTCTTCCAGGTGGCGCGGCGGGCGGCGTTTACCGCGGCTGCCGCCACCGAAGACCTGGGTGGACAGCGTGTCCATCTTCGCCACGGTCTGCTCAAGGATCTCGGCGGTCCGGTCGGCGATGGTTTCCAGGAGACGCGCCAGCAGAACCGGGCCAGAGCGGCAGTTCTCCGGCAGGCGCTGCAAGCCCGCGGCAAACAGCGCGAATGAGCGTGGATTGCCGTAGCGGATGGTCACCAGCCGGTTTCCGGTGAGAATGAAGGCGATATCCGCGAGTTCGGGCGCATCCGTATCGGATTTCCACAGGACCGAACCGGTCATGAATGTCGCGCCGTTTTCGCTGTAGAGTCGGCTCGACGGTTCTATGTCCTTCATGTCCTCGCGGGTCGGCAGTTCGATGCCGAGAAGCCCTTCAAGGAACGATTCTTCCTCGCGTGACGGCTGGAACAGGTCGATCCAGACGATATCAACGGGAAGGGACTGCAAGCCATCATCCGGACTAAGCCGTGTCGCGGCGCCACTTACGCCATAAGCACTGATCAAGCGTTTCAAAGCTCCGCGTCTGCCCAAGCGATCGCACTCTTAGGACGTTTTCATGGCCGCGTGAAGCCCCCCTTTGGGTCAGCATGCGGGATGTGCTGCGACGCTACGTCACTTCCCGATCGAACACGGCTGCACCATATTGAAGGGCAGATACAGCGGACCATGAGGCGCCGCTGAAAGGCGCCGGATAGTTCCTGATGCAAGGAGGACATCATGAGCGACAAGACAAGCGAAGGCACGCCCACACCGGCCGATGAACGGCTCTTTGCCGACTGGCGTCAGGAGCTGGGCGAGATTCTCGACGGCTTCTTCTCGCACCGCGCGCCTTGGAGCGGCTCTGGAACCGAAGCGCTGACGCCCGTGATCGACATTGTCGAGAAGGCGGACATCATTCTCCTCACCGTCGAACTGCCCGGCATCGATGAAAAAGATATCGAACTGGCGGTGGGCAAGGGAGCGCTGCTTCTCAAGGGCGAGAAAAAGTCCGAAGCAATTGGTGAGGCAGACAGTTGCCACGTTGCCGAACGGCGATACGGTGCATTTGAGCGGACGGTCCGCATCCCTGCGAATGTCGATGAGGCGAACATCTCAGCCTATTTCGACAAGGGCGTGTTGACGGTCACGCTACCCAAGAAAACGGGTTTGGCCTCAGCGTCCCGACGGATTGAGATCCGCCGGGAAAATGCGCCGGGTAAGGCCGGCGCGACCTGAGCCAATAGTGGCTTATTCGAAGATAATGGCCGGCGGCGGTGCGATCTTCTGTCCGGCCATGGCGGCCTGAACCCGTTCAGCGATGGCGAGATAGGCCTTGGCCTGTTCGCCATCCGGATCGACAGCCACGACTGGCCGGCCGGCATCTGAGGCTTCGCGGATCGACATGGTGAGCGGCACTTCGCCAAGGAAGGGAGCGCCGATGCGCTCCGCTTCCGCCCTCGCGCCGCCATGACCGAAAATATCGTAACGACGGCCGGTATCGGGCGCGATGAAATAGCTCATATTCTCAATGACGCCGAGAACCGGCACCTGCACCTTGTTGAACATGGTGATGCCCTTGCGCGCATCGATCAAGGCAAGGTCCTGCGGTGTCGAAACGATGACGGCACCCGCCAGCGGCACCTGCTGGGCCATGGTAAGCTGCACGTCGCCGGTGCCGGGCGGCATGTCCACCACCAGAACGTCGAGATCACCCCAGGCCACTTCGCGCAGCATCTGCAGAAGTGCGGACTGAACCATCGGGCCGCGCCAGATCATCGCGGCTTCCTCGTCCACGAGAAAACCCATCGACATCACCTTGAGGCCGTAGTTTTCCATGGGAACGATGATGCGCCCGTCGATCTGCTTCGGGCGGCCGGAAATGCCCATCAGGCGCGGCAGGGAGGGGCCGTAGATATCGGCATCGAGAATGCCAACCTTGAGCCCCTGCGCCTTGAGCGCCAGCGCCAGATTGACGGCGGTGGTCGACTTGCCGACCCCACCCTTGCCGGACGCGACAGCAAGGATCGACTTGATGCCGGGAATGCCGGGCTTGGCCGGCGCGGGGGCGTGTGCATGGGCGTGGGGTGCCGCCGGTGCGGCGGGCCGGGGCGCCGGTGCATTGCCGGGCGCGGGCCTGCGGTCGGCCGTCAGCGCCACCACGGCGCCACGCACGCCGGAGAGCGCCTTCACTGCGCTTTCGGCTTGCGCCCGCAACGGCTCCAGTTCACGGGCCCGTTCGGCGGGCACGGTAATGGAGAAATAGACCTTGCCATCGGAAATGAAGATATCCGACACCAGACCGCCGCTGACGATATCGGCCTTCGAGCCGGGGATCGCTATTCGGGAAAGTGCTGTCAGCACCTGATCTCTGGTCGTGTCTGCCATTGCGTTCTGCCTTGCTGGAATGGAATGCGTCGCCCTTTCGGCACGCGTGCCGCAAGCTGTAACCGCGGAAGGCCGCGCGTCAACGACAAATTTCCTTGATCGGGCGGTCTCGCCGTCCGTTACGGGCCGAAAGCCCTGAAATGCAAACCGCCGCTTCCGGCAGGAGCATCATGCTCCCTCGCAAGCGGCGGTGCAAATCCGTATCTCTTGTGGATACGTGTTGGCGTCCCCTCTGGACTTGACTGAAGATATGCAGGACTTGTGCCAGATGATCTGACTGTCTTTAAAATCAAATAAAAACAATGTTTTATTAAGGGGCGTCGAATTTTGTTGCGGCGCAGAATTTCTCGCTGCCCAGTTTTTGTGCGATGCGGTCCTCCAAAATACCCGGATGACCAAATTTTATCCTCATCCTACTTGATGATGTGCTGCCGAAGCGCCTTGGCAACGGCCTGTGTGCGGTTGACGGCATCGAGCTTGCGCGTCACGCGGTTCAGGTAGTGGTTGACCGTATGTTCCGACAGGCCGAGAATTTCAGCGATTTCGGCGCTGGTCTTGCCCGCGGAGGTCCAGGTCAGGCAGGCTGCTTCCCGCTCGGTCAGGAGTTCGCGCGCCGGCGAGACCTTGCGTCCGATGGCATGGAGCTGGTCATAAACGGCGGTGCCGATCCACAGGAGTTCAATGCGGTCGAGCGTTGCGGGCGGGTTCTCTCCGAAGAAGCCGACGGCTCCCATTTCTCCGGATACGTTGTGGGCAGGGAACCAGAGGCCGTGTCGCATTCCGAACCGGTCGAAGAGTTCGCCGTAGGTTTCGTTCGAACCGGGACCGCAGCTATCGAAATGGAAGGGTCGGCTTGTGGTGCGCAGGCGACGAAACAGCGGGCTCTTGGTAATCAACCGGCCCTGATCATATTGGCTCAGAAGTTCGGTCGGCCAGTTGGTAATCAACGTGTGGGCGGCCAGCTCCTGAGCGAATTCATTTGGCAGGGATACCACCATGAAGGCGCGCAATCCCCGGCTTTCGGTCAAATGTTTGAGAAAGCGGAACACGTCGAACTGGCTGACCAGTCCGCTGATTTCGTTTTCGACTTTTTCGAGTCGTGCTGCGATGGCGCTATCGTCAGCGAATTCCATTGGTGTCGCACTTCATGTCTGTGGTTCTGCATTTACGGTCAGCGAACGCGGGCGCGTTGCATGGGAACGCGTTCTCGACCGGTGTCATGCCTTCACTCCCGACAAGGTTCCGCGACGGCGTGAGCCGCCAGTCGAAACGACCACCCCCTAGAACACGGGAATAGGGTGCTGTACTCGGCGGCAAATGCCAAGGTGCGGAGTGTATTTTACCGTAAACTCATCATACAAAAGCGCGCTCCCGGTCGCGTCCGGGTGCAACTCGCCGTCATCTCCCTGTCGGATTGTATGCCCGAACGGGAGCGATGACAAATATTTGAGCGTTGCGCGATTCCTGTCCTGCGCTCAGCCACGCCGGTCGATGTGCCGCACTTCCATGTTGTGGCGGTCAAGATAGGCCAGCGTCGCAGCGGCATCGACAGGTTTGCCGAACAGGTAGCCCTGACCGTAGCGGCAACCCAGCGCCTTCAGCATGCTGGCCTCGATTTCTGTCTCGATCCCCTCGGCGACGACGGCAAGGTCAAGGCCGTCGCACATGGTGATGATGGCGCGGATGATGTGTTCGCTGGCGCGGTCGGTGGAAATCCGAGAGACGAAGGCGCGGTCGATCTTCACCTTGTCGAAAGTGAAGTCGCGCAAGCGGCCAAGGCTCGACTGACCCGTGCCGAAATCGTCCAGTGAGATGCGGATGCCCGCCGCCCTGAGATCCTCGATGATCCGGTGGGCCGTGTCGGCGCTGGTCATGACGGCGGTTTCGGTGATTTCCAACTCGAGTCGGTTGGGATCGAGGCCGACGCGACGCAGGATCGAGAGAATGTTCGGCGTGGTGCCGGGGTCCATGAGCTGAGCCGAAGACAGGTTGAACGACAGGAAGAGGTCGCGCGGCCAGGAAAGGGCCGCTTCCGCCGCCTTGCGCAGCAGGGTTTCCGAGAGTGTATCGATGAAGCCGCGCTCTTCTGCCAGCGGCACGAAGACGGATGGGGAAACAAAGCCGAGATCCTTGTCGATCCAGCGGGCCAGCGCCTCGAAACCGGCTGGCGCGCCATCGGAAATGCGCACGATCGGCTGGAAATGCACATCCACCGCATCGGCGATGATGGCGTTGCGCAGCGTTTGTTCAAGCTGTGTCGCGCGCTTCATCTCCAGCGCGATCTCGCTGGAATAGACGGTGATCTGGCCGCGGCCGCGCCGTTTGGAACGGTAAAGCGCGGTTTCCGCGCTTTTCAGCAGGTCGTCGAACTCCTCGCCGGCGAAAGGGTAGACGGCAAAACCGAAGGATGCGGACAGGCGCACGTTGCGGTCGCCGAGATCGTAGGGTGCCGAAAGCACTTCGCGCATCATCTGTCCGATTTTCTCCGCGCCCGAGCGCTCGAAAATCAGCGGCAGCACGAAGGCGAACTCGTCGCCATCATGGCGCGTGACGGTAGCGCCATCGGGCACGCAGGCCTTGAGCCGGTGTGCCACCTGGCACAATATCTCGTCGCCGGCTTCCGAACCGAACAGGTCGTTGATCGGCTTGAACCCGTCGAGATTGGCGATGGCGATCGTGAACGGTGCGGGGTCCGCAGCGCGGTCGGCGGCAAGCTGGCGCACCTTGTCGCGCAGCCGGTATCGATTGCCCAACCCGGTCAACGGATCGGTATAGGCCATGGTCTGCAGTTCATGTTGGCTAAGGGAATCGGCCAACGGCGGCAATGCCGACTTCATACAGGAACCTCGTGCTGTCTAGGCCCGGTCAGGATGCGCTCAATCCCTTAAGGAAGAACGAAATAGGCCGCGCGAGGCGGCCGGAGAATGCGTCCAGGGGCAATGTGTTCAATGTGATAGGCCGCAAAAGCCGATGAAATGTGGGAAATTTGCGGCAATATGTCTATATTTAAGAAAATTTTCGACGAATTGGCACGAAATTTGCCCTCAAAGTTTACCGGCGGCGACAATGCTTGCGTTTGTTGGCTTCTTGCGCCAGTGCCCGGAGGGCCGCGCATCATCGTTAACCTCGTATCAAGGTTAACAAGATATTTTTTGCAGAATAATCCGTCGCGTTCGCCTGGAGTTTCTGTGTTGCCGGTCCAGCCTTCCAAGTTTCGTGGCCTTGCCGCGCATTTTGATCGATGGGTGTCGCCTGTTGCTTTCGGTGTGGCGGCGTGGCTGCTCCTGCCTTCGATGGCCGCTCGCGCTGATATGGCAACCCTCCTGACCGGGGCGGATGGCGGCATCGCCGCCTGGCGGATGGTGCTGACCGCCAGTCCCGCCGGCTCCCTTCATCAGTCCGAACTGGCCTTTGCCGATCTGGCGCGGGCTGGCGTCACCGTCGCGGATGCCGGTGTCGCGCTTGCCGATGGCGACCGTGTGGCGCTGACCAGCGGCGAAAAGGGGCGGGGCGAGACCCCCGATGAAGACCGCGTGAACCGCACCGGCAAGAGGGGGCGTGTGGTTGCGGTGGAACGGGTGCAGCCGCCGCGCAGTTTCACGGCCGGTGCAGTGAACGAACATCGCGCCAGCCTCATTCTCGGCGCCCCGGTCGAACAGCACGAGCGCACGGCGCTTCTCAAGCCGGAGGCGGCCCGCAACATCGAGGTTGCAACCTTCTATCGGGCCAGGCCGCCGGTGGCGCCGGTGGCGTTGCCGACGGCGATTGCGGGTCTTGTTACCAATGCCCGGCCGGACAGTCTGGCGACGGCCTATGCGTCGCCCGCCCCCGATTTCGCCGGCCAGTCGCCGTTCGATGCGATTCTGCGTGATGAAAACAGCGGCCGTTTCACGCCGAAGATCGGGCCGGAGGATCATGCCTGGGCCGCCAGCATCCTGCCGCCAGCCGTATTCGGTGCCGCTGAACAGAAGTGTCTTGCCGAGGGCATTTATTTCGAAGCGCGGGGTGAGTCGGTCAAAGGCCAGGCCGCGGTGGCGCAGGTCATCCTGAACCGGGTTCGCAATCCGGCCTATCCCAAGACAATCTGCGGCGTGGTCTACCAGAACGAGGACTGGACCAATGCCTGCCAGTTTTCCTTCGCCTGTGACAATATACCTGACAGGATCAGTGAGCCCGAACACTGGAAGACGGCGACGGATGTTGCCATGGCGGTGACGGCGGGCAAGATCTGGCTGCCGGAAGTCGGTTCCTCCACGCATTATCACGCGCTTTACGTGAAGCCGGATTGGGCCCGCACCATGAAGAAGGTCGGACGCATCGGCCTTCACGTGTTCTACCGAACTTATGGTGGTGGCTGGATATGACGCAGTGACCTGCCCGGCAGGGCCGGGCGGTTAACGCCGCACGCGTTGCCGATTCTTGAACAAAGAACGGCCTTTTCGCGGCATGTCAGACTTAAGTCTATGTTTTTACCGGATTAATTTGTGTTGAATCAAGGGCAGTCAATGCCTTGACTATGTGGGCGCTCAAAACTATGTTGCGCCCGACTTCAGAACGGGTAAGAAAGTATCAATCCTTGCCGTTTGGGCATGCTTGGCAGGCTAAACTGGCGGAGCAGTAATGCCGGACAACTCGGAAGACGGTCTTGAAGAACGGCGCAGACGCCTCGGTGCAAGCCTGGGGCGCATCCGTGCTGACGATGTGAAGGAAGCGAAGGCCGAAGCCAGCGCCGAGGAAAGCCGTAAGGGTTTTGCGAACGCGATGAAGCTTTCGAGCGAGTTCATTTCCGCCATCATTGTCGGCGTGGGGTTGGGCTGGGCCATGGACTGGTATTTCGGCTCGACGCCGTGGGGCTTGATCTTTTTCCTGCTCCTTGGTTTTTGTGCCGGGGTTTTGAATGTCCTGAGGGCGACAGGCGCGGTGCCGACAAGGCTTCCCGCGTCCCCCGAGGGAAAGAAAGACGACAGCAACCGGGGTGGCGTATAAACGCTCCTCCTGGGAAATGGTTCCGCCAGAGTGCGGGCGCAGCGAGAGAGGCCTTCAAAGGTGTCAAACGATCCGACCCATCAGTTCGTGGTTTCCCCGATTGTTCCGATCGAAATCGGTGGCATCGACTTCTCTTTTACCAATGCTTCGCTGTTCATGGTGGCGACCGTTGCCGTTGCTTCCGGCTTCCTCTATTTCTCCACGTCGAGCCGTGGCCTCATCCCGGGCCGCACACAGTCCGTGGCGGAAATGGCCTATGAATTCATTGCCTCCATGCTGCGCGAAGGCGCCGGCACGCAGGGCATGAAATTCTTCCCCTTCGTCTTCTCGCTCTTTATGTTCGTGCTGACGGCCAATCTTCTCGGCATGATGCCTTACTTCTTCACGATCACCAGCCAGATCATCGTGACCTTCGCACTTGCCCTTCTGGTTATCGGTACGGTCGTCGTCTACGGTTTCTACAAGCACGGTACGCACTTCCTGCATGTCTTCATGCCGCCGGGTGTTCCTGCGCTTCTCCTGCCGCTCGTTTCCGCGATTGAGGTCGTTTCCTTCCTCTCGCGTCCGATCAGCCTTTCCGTCCGTCTTTTCGCCAACATGCTGGCCGGCCACATCACCCTCAAGGTGTTTGCAGGCTTCGTCGCCTCCATGGGCGCGCTCGGTGCCGTCGGCGTCGGCGGTGCGGTTCTCCCCCTTCTCATGACGGTCGCCATGACCGCTCTCGAGTTCCTCGTTGCTTTCCTGCAGGCTTATGTCTTTGCGGTACTCACTTGTATGTACCTCAATGACGCCGTGCACGGGGGAAGCCACTAAAACCACGTTTGGCGCTCCTGGCCTCGTGGGTCGGTGCGCCGCACATTCCAGCCGCAACAACCATTCTAAAGGAGTTCTTACATGGAAGCGGAAGCAGCAAAGTTCATCGGCGCAGGTCTGGCTTGCCTTGGCATGGCTGGTACGTCCCTCGCTCTGGGCAACATCTTCGGCAGCTACCTGACCGGCGCTCTGCGCAATCCGTCCGCCGCTGACAGCCAGTTCGGCCGTCTGGTGTTCGGCTTTGCCGTTACGGAAGCTCTGGGCATCTTCTCGCTGCTCGTTGCCCTTCTCCTCCTGTTCGCCGTCTAATTTATCGGCGGGAATTCGGATCACGGCTGGCCTCTAGATGCTGGCCGTGATCCTTTGCATCCGAGAGTACACCTGGAGGTGAGCATGTTCATCAGCCCGGCATATGCAGAAACTGCGCCGGCCGAAGGAGCGACGCATACGGAAACCGGTACCGCCCACGAAGGCGCGTCCGGCGTTTTCCCGCCCTTCGACAGCCAGACCTATCCGTCCCAGATCCTGTGGCTGGTCATCACGTTCGGCCTGTTCTACATGCTCATGCAGAAGGTCATCGCACCCCGCATCGGCAGCATTCTTGAACAGCGTCACGACCGTATCGCTCAGGATCTCGACGAGGCCGGACGCCTGAAGGCAGAAGCCGACGCCGCCGTCGAGGCCTATGAAAAGGAACTGGCTGCTGCCAAGTCCAAGGCCGGCAGCATTGCCTCCACCGCCCGCGACGAAGCCAAGGCCAAGGCCGAAGCGGAACGCGCCGCCGTGGAAGCCGATCTGACCGCCAAGGTTGCCGCTGCGGAAGCCCGCATTGGCGAAATCAAGGCCAAGGCGTTCACCGAAGTCGGCTCCATCGCCGAAGAAACCGCATCCGCGATCGTCGAACAGTTGATCGGGGCGAAGGTTTCGGAAGGCGATCTGAAGGCCGCGGTTGCCGCTGCCAAGGAGGCTTGATCCATGCACTTCGACGCTACATTTTTCGCCTTTGTCGGCCTGCTTCTGTTCTTCGTGCTGATCGCCTATCTCAAGGTGCCGGGCATGATCGGCAAGTCGCTCGACGCCCGCGCCGCGAAGATTTCCGAGGAACTGGCGGAAGCCAAGCGCCTGCGTGAAGAGGCCCAGCACCTGCTGGCCGAATATCAGCGCAAGCGCAAGGAAGCCGAAGCCGAGGCCGCGGGCATTGTTGCCGCTGCCGAACGCGAAGCCGCTGCCCTGACCGCCGAAGCGCGCCAGAAGACGGAAGAATTCGTCACGCGCCGCAACGCGCTCACCGAACAGAAGATCAAGCAGGCTGAAGCCGAGGCCATTCAGGCCGTTCGGTCTGCCGCTGTCGATCTGGCCATCGCGGCCGCTGAAAAGGTTGTCGCCGCCAAGGCCGATGGCAATGTGCAGAGCAATCTGTTCCAGAGCGCTGTCGGTGAAGTGAAGGCTCGCCTGAACTGATCCTTTCGGTATTGTGAATATTGAAAAGGCCGGTTGCGCACGCAACTGGCCTTTTCGTTTACGGCGATGCAAATGACGAATGATGTCGAACGGCTCAAACGTGTCTGGCGCGTCCGGCATTTCATGCCGGACATATCGCGTGCTTGACACGCCGCTTTTGGTCGTTCTATGCCATCCCCAAATCTACCGTTAATTGTGGCAGGACCAGCCTGCTACGCCATAAGATGGTGCAGGCTGAGGGCTATGCCGCTCGCTGGGTCGCTGGATCCGAATCGGATGAGTGCGGCTTCTTCGATGGGCAGGTCTGGCGCAGCCACTCCTGGGTGGTTTGCGACGGTTTGATCGTGGACATCAAAGCCGATCAGTTTGGCGTGCCAACAGTAATCACGCCATCGGTCCATGACCGGCGTTACCGCAAAAGCAATGTCGATCCGGCATCAGACGTCTGGCAGGTGACGCGGGATATGGCCGCATCGGAAGCAATGGTTCTGTGGCGCCAGCATTGCGAGGCTCACTCCCTGTCTTGAATGGCACGGAGCGGCTTGAAACTCATGCGGTGCAGCGAGCAGGGGCCGTGGTCCTTGATCGCCTGTCTGTGGGTCTCTGTGGGGTAGCCGGCGTGTTTCGCAAAGCCATAGGCGGGATAAACCGCATCGGCCCGCTTCATCATCCGGTCGCGGGTAACCTTGGCCAAAATGGAAGCAGCAGCAATCGAGACGCTGCGGCTGTCGCCCTTCACGACGGCCTTGGCCGGCAGGCCCGTGCCCGGCGGCACGTCGCGTCCGTCGGACAGTACGAAGCGGGCGGGAACGGCAAGCGACAGAACCGCCCGGCGCATCGCATCGAGGCTTGCCTTGCGAATGTCGGTGGCATCAATCCGTTCGGGGCCCGATGAGGCGATGGAAACGGCCAGTGCCGTCTCGATAATACGCGCGAACAACCGTTCGCGCTGTGTCTCGCTCAGCTTCTTCGAATCGTTCAGCCCGTCCGGAACATTGTCCGGGTCGAGGATGACGGCTGCGGCGACCACAGGGCCGGCAAGGGGGCCGCGCCCGGCCTCATCGGTGCCGGCCACCGGCCAGTAACCGAGGGCCTTCGCCTCCAGTTCGAAACTGAAATCAGGTCCGGCAGGCTTCTTTGCGATGGGAAGCGTGCCAAAGAGGGCGGGAGAATCGGGGGGTGTGCGACGTTTCATGCGGTATTAAAGCATGTCACGCAAAGGTGTGCAGCGGTTTTGCGGTCACGACATGCGCAAAATCAACGACCTCAAGCGCCCGGAGATAATCTGAAAGATCGCCACGCGCTGCAGTCGATGCGTCCCCAATCTCCTGCAAGTCCTCCGGCCGCTTCTGGAACATGCGGCGGACCGTAAAGCGGCCGGAGGTGCCGGGCGAGGCGGTGGGATTGCTCGACCCGAACCGGTCCAGCCGAGGCAAAAGCTGGATCGGGAACCAGTTCGCGATGGCGGCGCGAACCGGAGGATGGTGCCCCGCGCGGACCGCGAAAGGCAAAGACCAGAGCATTTTCACTGAAATCTAGACAGGATTTCACTGGAAATGCGTTAAGACAAGAACCTCGAGCCGATCCGGTGAACATGGGGTCACCGGAAAGGCTTTGGGTTTTACAGAAGCGAAAGCTGCACACCGCTGCCATTCGGTGGCACGAAGAGGTCATCGCGCATCGGCAGGCCGCGCCGGGTCAGTTCCAGCCGCTTGGCGGCAAGTTCGAAACGCCGGCTGATCTGCCAGGCATAGGGACCGGCCCCCTTCATGCGCTTGCCGAACTCGGCGTCATAATCCTTGCCGCCGCGCATGGAGCGCACCAGCGACATGACGTGCTGATAGCGATGCGGATAATGGCGCAGCAGCCATTCGCGAAAGAGCGGGCTCACTTCCAGCGGCAGGCGCAGCAGAACGTAGCTCGCCTCGCGCGCGCCACAGGTCTTGGCCGCCTCCAGAATGCGCTCGATCTCGTGGTCGTTGAGAGCAGGAATGATCGGCGAGGCCAGAACACCGACGGTAATACCCGCCTCACTCAGTGCCTTGATGGCCTCCAGCCGCCTTGTGGGAGTGGAGGCGCGTGGTTCCATCAACCGTGCCAGCTTGCGGTCGAGCGTCGTCACCGAAATACCGACCTTGGCGAGCCCCTGCTCGGCCATGCCGGCAAGGATGTCGATGTCGCGCATCACCATGGCCGACTTGGTAACGATGGTCACCGGATGCTTGGCCGCCGCCAGCACCTCGAGAATCTGCCGCATGATGCGCCACTCCTTCTCGATGGGCTGGTAGGGGTCGGTATTGGTGCCGATGGCGATGGTGCGGGGCTTGTAGCCGGGTTTCGATAGTTCCCGTTCCAGAAGCTTCGCCGCATCCGGCTTGGCGAATAGTTTCGATTCGAAATCGAGGCCTGCCGAAAGCCCCATATAGCTGTGCGTCGGGCGTGCGAAGCAATAGATGCAACCATGTTCGCAACCCCGATAGGGATTGATCGAGCGGTCGAAGGGAATATCGGGCGATTCGTTCCGGGTAATGATGGCGCGCGGCTTTTCCACCTGCACCTCGGTGCGGAAGGGCTCGAGCGTCTCCGCCGTCTCCCAGCCATCGTCAAACACTTCCTTTTCCTGCGTCTCGAAGCGACCGGACGGGTTCAGCGCTGCACCGCGCCCGCGCCGGCGTCCGTCATCGACGCGCAGCCCGGAGGCGTTGATCAACGCTTCAGCCATATCTGTCGTGTTGGCAGGTGCAAAAGCAGCCTGCCCCGAAAGGGACGCCTGGATCATGGGGAACTCCTTGATGACGCATGTACCGCCTCAATGACTTTATTCCTATCGCTGATGCGTGAACAATGCAAGAACAAAAATGCGAAATCCGCCGATGGCATTTCCGGTTGCGATGCGGTAATTGTGACAAATGCTTACTGTGCTGATGGAATGCCTTGATCAGGAACCGGAACTCGCCCAATCGCTCGCCGTGCTCGTCAGCGGCGCTGTGGAGGGGCTCGTCAGCGATGTCGTTGTTCTCGATCGCGGCTCGAAGGACGGCACGGAGCGGGTGGCGGAGGCTGCCGGCTGTCGCTTCCACAGTCACTGGGATCTCAATCAGGTGCTTGGGTCCGTGCGTGGTGAATGGCTTCTTCTGATGGAGCCCGGTGCGCGCCCACAATTCGGCTGGGTGGACGAGATTGCCGAGTATATGTCGATGAACCGCGATCCTGTGCGGTTCGCACCCTCGCGTCATTACCGCCGCCCGCTGTTGAAACGGCTGATCGAGCGGACGCCGCCGCTGGAAACGGGTGTCATTCTGTCACGCCAGCAGGCGCTTGGTCTTGCGCGGGCGGATATGAAGCTGAGCGAGCTTGCGCGCGGCGTGAGATCGCGACGGCTGGCAAGCGAGATGATCCCGGCCTGGGCTGCCCGGAATTTCCGCTGATTCAGCCCTTGCTGCGGTGCAGATGTTCATCGAGACGCGGCATGATCTCGACGAAATTACAGGGCCGGTGGCGATAGTCGAGCTGGTCTTTCAAAATGCCGTCCCACCCATCCTTGCAGGCTCCCGGCGAACCCGGCAGGCAGAACACGAAGACCGTGCCGATGAGGCCGGCGGTGGCACGCGACTGAACGGTCGAGGTGCCGATCTTGTCGAAGGAAATACGGTGGAACACCTGCGAGAAGCCATCCATACGCTTGTCAAACAGGGGCTCCAGCGCCTCGGGCGTCACATCTCGACCGGTAAAGCCCGTGCCACCGGTGGTGATCACAACATCCGCCACCTTGGCCTCAATCCAGCCAAGAACCGTCTCGCGGATACGTTCCTTGTCATCGGGCGCAATGGCGCGTGCCGCCAGCCGGTGGCCTGCGTCCTGAATGCGCTCGGCCAGCACCTGACCGGATTTGTCGTCCTCCAGCGTGCGCGTATCGGAGACGGTCAGAATGGCGATATCGAGCGGAATGAAACTTTTTTCTGCCGAATGTGTCATGGCTCGTCTCCTGAAACGGTGGTCGTCGCCTGAACGAACCAGCCGGGCTGGGCGGTGCGCAGGTTGCGTTCTGCGGCACGCGCGGCCTCGCGGGTTTCGTAAAGGCCGAAACAGGTGGCACCCGAGCCGGACATGCGGGCGAGCCGCGCACCGGTCAGGTTCAACAGCGTGGCGATGAAGCCGATTTCCGGCACGACCTGCCGGGCCGCCGGCTCCAGATCGTTGCGCTGGGCGGCCAGAAAGTCGATCCAGTCTGTCAGAGCGAAGGAGGTGGGCAAGGCCTCCATCGGCGCGTTGTCACGGCGGGCCAGCCGGCGAAAGGTCTCCGGCGTCGAAACCGGCTTGAGCGGGTTGACGAGCAGGAGGTTGAGTGAGGGCAGGGTGGAGACGGGCGTGAGATCCTCGCCCACGCCGCGGGCAATGGCGGGCCGGCTGGCAAGGCACATCGGCACATCCGCCCCCAGTTGGAGCGCAAGCGCTGCCAGCGCCTCATCGGGAAGAGATGCGTTCCAGACGCGCAACAGAGCGCGCAACGTGGCCGCGGCATCCGCCGAACCGCCGCCAATGCCTGAGGCAACCGGCAGGTTCTTCTCCAGATGCAGTGCCACTGGCGGGGTGCTGATGCCTTCGGTTTGAAGGGCTTGCCTCAGAAAATCCCGCGCGCGAACGACGAGATTGCCGTCATCACTCTCAAGCCCGACGGAAAACGGCCCGGAGAGAGTGAATTCGTCAGCGCTGGCCAGGCGGGCGGTCAGAAGATCGCCGCGCTCGGTGAAGGTCACGAGACTGTCGAGAAGATGATAGCCATCCTCGCGCTGCCCGGTCACGTGCAGCGCGAGATTGATCTTGGCCGGTGCGGTCTCGACAACCAGGTTCACGGCTTTTCAGGTTCAGTCGAAGGCACGATCAGAACCTGGCCGGGCTCAAGCCGGTTCGGATATTTCTGCAGGGCCGGATTGGCCTTGATGAGATAAATGAAACGGTTGCCATCACCGAACACCTTCACGGCGATTTTCCACAGCGTATCACCGGGTTGAACCGTATAGGTATCCTGCTCGACGGCGCTTTCTGCCGCGGCGGCCTTGGCCTTCTCGGCCTCGAACGCAGTCTTGGCCGTTTCGGCCTGCGCGACCTGCTCCGGCGTCAGTTCCGGCAGACCGTTCTTGATCTTTTCCTCGATCTTCGGAATTTCGGCCGCTTCCGGCTTCAGTTCCAGCGCGTTTTTCCACTGGAAGCCCGCTTCCAGCCTGCGGCCCACGCGCCAGTAGGCATCGCCCAGGTGATCGTTGAGGGTCGGATCTCCCGCGCGCAGCGAGGTGGCGCGCTCCAGTTCCTCCACGGCGGCATCGAAGCGGCCAAGGCGATAATAGGCCCAGCCGAGCGAATCGACGATGTAACCGTCATCCGGCCGCAACTCGACAGCCTTGCGGATCATCTCAAGCCCCTTGTCGAGGTTCTTGTTCATGTCCACCCAGGAATAGCCGAGATAGTTCAGAACCTGCGGCTGGTCCGGATTAAGTTCCAGCGCCTTGAGGAAGTTCGGCTCGGCCTTGTCCCACTGCTTCAGGCGCTCATAGGCAATGCCGCGCTGGAAGAAGATCGACCAATTTTGCGGCTTGGCATTGTTGCCGATCACCTCGGCGGCGCGATCGTAATTCGCCGCCATTTCCGCATAGTCCTTGGCATCCGAAAGCACGCTGCCATAGGAGAGGTAGCTACGCAGGTCGGTCGGATCGGCATCGATCAGCGATTTCAGATGTTTGCGCGCCTCGTCCACTTCACCCGTCTGGGCGAGCGCCAGACCGAGCTGGAGTTCCGAAATGCGGCGCATCGGCGAGTTTTCCGGCACCTTGCGGTAGAACTCGATGGCTTCCTTCGGGCGTTCCAGTTCGTCGGCAATGCCGCCCAGAATAATGAGCGTATCGGCGCTTTTGGGGTCCAGCGCGCTGGCAATCTGCATGTAGAGGCTGACGACATCCTCGGCGCCCGGGCGGTTCAGCGCCCCGCCGATGGAAAACAACACGGCGCTCGCCCCTTCGGTCGGGTCGGTCACCTGCTGGATCTGCGGTTCATCCTTCTCGATGGAGGCGCGCAACGCCTTGAGCGGTGCATAATTCGGCGTCACGGTCTCGCCGGCGGAAATGCTGTCGAGCGCCTTCTGCTTGTTGCCGGTGGCGGCTTCCAGCCGCGCCAGCGCCATCACGGCACGCATGAACGTGTCGGGAGCGGTGCCCGCACCCTCGCGGTCGGTCACGGCGGCGGAGAGGAACTTGCGGGCCTTGACGGGATCGCCGGCGACGATGGCCAGCGCGCCGCCATGGTAGTTGCGAAACAGCGCATACCAGTCCGGCCCCTTCAGCTTCTCGATCATGGCAACGGCTTCCGCGCCCTTGCCGGCGCCCACCTGCGCCCAGGCGGAAAGCAGGCTGTTCATCAACCGGTCGAGATCGTTCGGGCCGTTATATTTCAGGATCGCGTCGGCGCCGGCATAATCCTTGCGGCGAATGGCGTCGGTGGCGCGCACCACGGTCGTCACACGTTCGAAGGCCTTGTCGTCCTTCAGTTCTTCGGCAAGCTTTGCGCCTTCCTCGAAGGCGCCGCTCATCAGCAGGGTGAACATCAGCCGTTCGCGGATTTCGATGTGACCGGGCTCGATCGCCAGCGCCTTTTTGTAGAGCTGGGCGGCGGTCTTGTAATCCTTGTCGGTATCGGCATTGCCGGCGGCCAGAAGCGCGCCGGAGAAGCTGGTGACGCTTTCCGGATCGAAGCTTTCGGTTTCCGCCGTCTTCGGCTGGGTATCCTCGGCCAGCGCCGGAAGCGGGCTGAGGCCGAGGAGCAGGACGAACGCCGTGCCGGAAAGCAGGCGAAGGGCGGAACCGTGCCGCATGGAAAAGCCTTTCATCAGAATTCACCGGCTCTGGCCGGGGCGAAGGAGGACGGGTCTTCGCGGGCCGAGTCATTCACGCGCAGGATGGCTTTTTTGTAGCAGCGTCGCAAGAAATTCCCTTGCTCCACACCCTCAGTTTACGCGGCTGATGCAGAAGTCGATGACTTCCATCAACGCGTCCTTGTGGGGGCCGTCCGGTAGCGGCGCCAGCGCATCGCGGGCAATCGCCCCGTAATGCTCGGCGCGGGCGATGGTGTCGGTCAGGCCGCCATATTTGGTGATCAGGCCAAGCGCCTTGTCGAGGTTCTCGTCGCTCGTCTCGCCATTTTCGATGGCCTTGCGCCAGAACGCGCGTTCCTCGTCGGTGCCGCGCCGCCAGGAGAGAATGATCGGCAGGGTGATCTTGCCCTCGCGGAAATCGTCGCCGACATTCTTGCCGAGATCGGCAGCCTTGCCGCCGTAATCCAGCACGTCATCGACAAGCTGGAAGGCGAGGCCGAGATTCATGCCATAGGATTTCAGGGCATTGCGCGTCGAACGCGGCGTGTTGGCGATGATCGGTCCGACTTCGGCGGCGGCGGCAAACAGCGCTGCGGTCTTGGCGCGGATAACGGAGAGGTAATCGTCTTCCGTCGTTTCCATTTTCTTGGCGACGGAAAGCTGGAGAACCTCGCCCTCGGCGATTACAGCAGAGGCCGACGACAGCACGTCGAGCGCATCGAGCGAGCCGACCTCGACCATCATGCGGAAGGCCTGGCCGAGCAGGAAGTCACCGACCAGAACGCTGGCCTGGTTGCCCCAGATCATGCGCGCCGTGGATTTGCCGCGCCGCAGGTCGCTCTCGTCCACCACATCGTCATGCAGCAGCGTGGCCGTGTGCAGGAACTCGACGCTGGTGGCGAGCTTGATATGGCCTTCGCCCTGATAGCCGAACATGGCGGCGGAGGCGAGGGTGAGCATGGGACGGAGCCGCTTGCCACCGGAGGAGATGAGATGGTTCGCCACTTCGGGAATCATCTGCACGTCCGAACCCGCCTTGGACAGGATGAGCTGGTTCACCCGCTCCATGTCCGGCCGCGTCAGATCCACGAGCGGCTTCACCGAAGCCTGTTTGTTTTTGCCTTCTTCAAGCGATACGACGACGCCCAAGGATGAAACTCCTGCTTTCTGCCCTTCACCGCCCGAAACCTTGCAGGGGGAGCGGTGCGGCAGATCTTAAAAACTCTGCATAACTTCATCATTAAACCGAAATTCGGTTCAAGGCGTTAGGCAACTTGTCGCCCTAAGAATAAAAAGGCGCTTGGGGCACGGCAAGGGTGAATCGTTTCGGTCCAGCAAATTTGAGGGATTCAGTGATATGCGTGAACTGATCCGTACCAACGATGCCGTCATTCTTTCCTTCGCGGAGAGCCTGATGAAGGATGCGGGCATAGCCTGCCTCATCGCCGACCAGTCCATGAGCGTGCTGGAAGGTTCGCTCGGCCTTTTGCCACGCCGGTTTCTGGTGGAGGAGGCCCGAGCCGTCGAGGCCCGCTACATCCTGATCGAAGCAGGGCTCGAATCGGAGTTGATAACGTGAATGTGATCGAAACCGTCGATGCCTTCCATCGCGGTCGCTTCCATCTCGTCCAGCCGAAAGGAAGAGGCCACCGCGCCGGCATGGATGCCATGCTTCTGGCGGCCCTCGTCGATGCGCCGGGGGCAGTGCGCGTCGCCGATCTCGGTGCAGGGGCGGGCGCTGCCGGCATGGCGGTCGCCGCCCGTCTGGAACAGGCCGAGGTCGTCCTCTACGAACGCGCGACTGAAATGGCGACCTACGCCCGCAAGAGCCTGGCGCTTGCCGAAAACGAGGCGATTCGTGACCGGGTTTCGGTGGTCGAAGCCGATGTCACGCTCAAGGGCCGTGCGCGCGTTGCCGCTGGCCTGCCCGACGATGCGTTCGATCACGCCATCATGAACCCGCCCTTCAACGATGCCGATGACCGCCGCACGCCCGATGCGTTGAAAGCAGAGGCGCACGCGATGACGGAAGGCCTGTTCGAGGACTGGATCCGCACCGCCGGCGCGATCCTGAAGCCCGGCGGCCAGCTTTCGCTGATCGCCCGCCCGCAATCCATTGCCGAAATCATCGATGCCTGTGGACGCCGCTTCGGCGGGCTGGAAATCACGGCCCTTCACCCGCGTCCCGGCGAGGATGCCGTGCGTATCCTCGTCAGCGCCATCAAGGGGTCGCGTGCGCGACTTCGCCTTCGCCACGGTCTCGTCATGCATGATGGCGACGGCCACGCCTTCTCGGCCTTCGTGGATGACCTCAACAATGGCCGGGTGGCGCTGACCCGCACCGGGCGCTGAACCGAACCCCTTATTTCTGGCACTTGCGCAGAGCCACCAGCACCATACATGAAGGGAAACGCCCATCATGGATATGCCGAAATGAAGAACTTCATCAAACGCTTGCTGCCGAAACGCTTCCGCAACGAAGAAACGGTCATTCCGGTCGTGCGCCTGTCCGGCGCCATCATGGCCGGCGGCAGCGCGTTGCGACCGGCGCTGAACCTCGCTTCGGTGGCGCAGATGCTGGAAAAGGCCTTTGCGATGAAGGCTGCACCGGCGGTGGCGATCCTCGTCAATTCGCCGGGTGGCTCTCCGGTCCAGTCCCGCTTCATCTTCGCCCGCATCCGCCAGCTTGCCGAGGAGAAGAACAAGAAGGTTTTTGTCTTCGTGGAGGATGTCGCTGCCTCCGGCGGTTACATGATTGCGCTGGCGGGCGATGAAATCATTGCCGACCCCACCTCCATTGTCGGCTCCATCGGTGTCGTCTCCGGCGGTTTCGGCTTTCCGGAGCTTTTGAAGAAGATCGGCATCGAGCGCCGCGTCTATACCTCCGGCGAGAACAAGGCGATCCTCGATCCTTTTCAGCCGGAGAAGGAAAGCGATATCGACTATCTCAAAACGTTGCAGCACGAAATCCATGATGTCTTCATCGGTATGGTCAAGGAGCGCCGCGGCAGCCGTCTCAAGGATGATCCCACCCTTTTCTCCGGCCTGTTCTGGACAGGTGCCCGCGCTCTCGATCTCGGCCTCATCGACGGGCTGGGCGATCCGCGCGCCACGCTTCTGGCCCGCTATGGCAAGGATGTGAGGCTGCAACTGGTGACGGCGGCGAAAAGCCTCTTCGGACGCCGCCTGCCGGGCGTCGATGCCAGCGCGCCGGAGCGCATCGCCGCAGCCGCCGCCGATGGTCTTGCGCAAACGGTGGAAGAAAGGGCATTGTGGTCACGCTTCGGACTGTAATCCTGGACGTTTCATGACCCGCATTCTCTTTTTCGTCGCCGCCGGTTTCGCTATCTGGTGGTTTTATCGCCGCTTCACGGCGGATGCGCGCAAATTGCAGCGCCAGCACAAACGCAAGCGGCGCGAGGAGCGCAACAAGGCGCATGGAACGCTGGTGAAGGACGCAAAGACCGGCGAATATCGCGTCCGCCGCCCGGATGAGGAGGCGGAATAGGCCCGTCGGACCTATTGCCGCTTGACCCTTCGGTTTCGCCGTGGCACTCGTCCCGACACCAAAAGATGACCCGGACAAAACCATGACCGTGACCGAACTTCCTGCCCACATGAACCCGAAGCGCTCCTTTCAGGCGCTGATCCTGACGCTCCAGAACTACTGGGCCGACAAGGGCTGCGCCATTCTTCAGCCCTACGACATGGAAGTGGGCGCCGGTACGTTTCATCCTGCCACGACGCTGCGTGCGCTCGGTCCGAAGCCGTGGAAGGCCGCTTATGTCCAGCCGTCGCGCCGTCCGTCAGACGGTCGTTACGGCGAAAACCCGAACCGCCTCCAGCACTATTACCAGTATCAGGTCATTCTGAAGCCGAACCCGTCGAACCTGCAGGAACTTTACCTCGGTTCGCTGGCGGCCATCGGGCTCGATCCGCTGCTGCATGATATCCGCTTCGTGGAAGACGACTGGGAAAGCCCGACGCTCGGCGCCTGGGGCCTTGGCTGGGAATGCTGGTGCGATGGCATGGAAGTGTCGCAGTTCACCTATTTCCAGCAGGTCTGCGGCATCGAATGCGCGCCCGTCGCCGGTGAATTGACCTATGGTCTGGAACGCCTCGCCATGTATGTGCAGGGTGTTGATAACGTCTACGACCTGAACTTCAACGGCCGCGAGGGTGACGAGAAGATCAGCTATGGCGATGTCTTCCTTCAGGCCGAGCAGGAATATTCCCGCTTCAACTTCGAATTCGCCGATACCGAGCTTCTGCATCGCCATTTCATCGATGCGGAAAAGGAATGCCAGGCGCTTCTGGCTGCCGGTCAGCCGGGCGAAGCGGGCGGACTGCACAAGTGCGTCCTGCCAGCCTACGACCAATGCATCAAGGCCAGCCACGTCTTCAACCTGCTGGATGCGCGCGGCGTGATTTCCGTGACCGAACGCCAGAGCTACATCCTGCGCGTGCGCACGCTGGCCAAGGCCTGCGGTGAGGCTTTCCTCATGACGGAAGCCGGCGGCGTGAACTACAAGCGCGACGCGGCCTGATCAAATCGATCCCTTTATTTCGATCTCTGGGCGGGGAGGTGACATTTCCTCGCCGCCCGACTAATCTCCGCTCGAAAATCGAGCCGGAGGATTCCCCTTGTCGACCTATATTCTTCTCGCGATTGTCGTGATCGCGCTTTACGGCATCTTCACCTATAACGGCCTCGTCAAGGCGCGCCAGATGGCGGAAGAAGCCTGGTCCGGCATCGATGTGCAGTTGAAGCGCCGCGCCGACCTCATTCCCAACCTCGTCGAGACCGTCAAGGGTTACGCCTCGCACGAGCGCGAAACCTTCGAGGCCGTCGTCAATGCCCGCAACAAGGCGATTTCCGTGCCGGCCGGCGATGTCGAGGGACGCGCGGCGGCGGAAGGCATTCTCGGTCAGGCGCTCGGCAAACTCATTGCGCTGTCGGAAGCCTATCCCGACCTCAAGGCCAACGCCAACTTCCTCGAACTCCAGCGCTCGCTGGAAGGTGTGGAAGGCGAAGTGCAGATGGCTCGCCGCTATTATAACGGGGCCGCCCGCGACCTGAACGTCAAGGTCGAAAGCTTCCCGTCCAACCTCATTGCCGGCCAGTTCGGCTTTGCCAAGAAGCCCTATTTCGAAATCGAGAACCCGGCCGACCGCGCCGTTCCCTCGGTGAAGTTCTGAGCATCCATGACCCTCGACAAGCTGACGATCGTCCCGCCCGCGCACCCGCTTTCCGGCAAGGTGAGCCCGCCGGGTTCCAAGTCCATCACCAACCGCGCGCTGCTGCTTGCCGGCCTCGCCAAGGGCGAAAGCCGGCTGACGGGCGCGCTGAAAAGCGATGACACGCTCTATATGGCTGCGGCATTGCGGGCTATGGGCGTCGAGGTCGAGGAGCCGGACGCCACCACCTTTCTCGTGCGCTCTTCGGGCGTGTTGAAAGCCCCGAAGGAACCGCTCGTCCTCGGCAATGCGGGCACGGCAACCCGCTTCCTCACCGCCGCCGTGGCGCTCGCCAAGGGCCGCTTCGTGGTGGATGGCGACCAGCATATGCGCAAGCGCCCGATCCGTCCGCTGGTCGAGGCGCTCGCCTCGCTCGGCGTCGCCATCGAAGCACCGACCGGCTGCCCGCCCGTCACCATCGATGCCGTCGGCGCTTTCAAAAGCCACCGCGTCACGATCGATGCCGGCCTGTCCAGCCAGTATGTCTCGGCCATCCTGATGGCGGCGGCGCTCGCCGATGCGCCCTTCGAGATTGAACTCGCCGGTGCCGAAATCGGCGCACGCGGTTATATCGACCTGACGCTGGCTGCCATGCGTGCATTTGGAGCGAGGGTCGAGCAGCCGTCGCCCGCCGTCTGGCGCGTCGAACCGACGGGCTACACCGCCACCAATTTCCACATCGAACCGGATGCCTCGGCTGCCACCTATCTCTGGGGCATGGAAGTGCTGACCGGCGGTCAGATCGATATCGGCACACCCGCCGCGCAGTTCACCCAGCCGGATGCAGAGGCCTACAAGGTGATCGCCGCCTTCCCGCACATGCCCGCCATTATCGACGGTTCGCAGATGCAGGATGCGATCCCGACCATTGCTGTGCTGGCCGCCTTCAACGAAACGCCGGTGCGCTTCACCGGCATCGCCAATCTGCGCGTCAAGGAATGCGACCGCATCCGTGCGCTTTCGCTCGGCCTCAACGGCATCCGTCCGGGGCTGGCGGATGAGGAAGGCGACGACCTCATCGTTCACGCCGATCCCGCCCTGGCCGGCACCAGCCATCCGGCGAAGATCGACACCTTTGCCGATCACCGCATCGCCATGAGCTTCGCGTTGGCGGGCCTCAAGGTGGCAGATGTCGCCATTCTCGATCCCGATTGCGTCGGCAAGACCTATCCCGCCTACTGGGATGCGCTGAAAAGTCTCGGTGTCTCCTTCACCCGCGAGGCCGCATGAAACCCTTCCTCCGCCTGTTCGCCCTTCTCGTTCTTGCGCTTGGCATGGCGGCGGGCGTCGCGCGGGCGGAGGAATTCATCCAGTCCTATAATGCCGACATTGCCGTGGCGGCGGACGGCGATCTCACTGTCACCGAGACAATCCGCGTGCGCGCCGAAGGCAATCGCATCCAGCGCGGTATCTTCCGCGATTTTCCGCTGACGCAGCTTGGTCCGGATGGCCGCACCCGGCAGGTGGATTTCGATGTCGTCTCCGTCGAGCGCGATGGCGCGGCGGAACCGTGGTTCACCGAAAGCGTCACCGGCGGCCTGCGCATCTATACCGGCTCGAAGGATGTCTATCTGCCCAGCGGTTCGCACCTCTACCGCATCACCTACAAGACAGGCCGGCAGATCCGTTATTTCAAGGATTACGATGAGCTGATGTGGAACGTCACCGGCAATGGCTGGCAGTTCCGCATGGCCGAGATTACCGCCACAGTTACCCTGCCGGAAGGCGTGCGGGTGGACGACACGGCGGTCTATACCGGAAAGCTCGGCGACAAGGGCCGCGACGCCCGCGCCTTCATCGAGGGCAACCGGGTGCGTTTCGCCACCACGCGCGCCTTTGCTGCGGGCGAGGGACTGACCATCGACCTGAAATTGCCGAAAGGCGCCATTGCCGCGCCCTCAGCCGGTCAGGAGCGCTGGTGGTGGTTCCGCGACAACCGCGACACGCTGATCGGTTTCGGCGGGCTTCTGGTCGTCTTCCTCTATTATTTCCGCGCCTGGGTGGCGGTTGGCCGCGATCCCGCCGCCGGTGTCATGGTGCCGCGCTGGGATGCACCGGAAGGCATTTCGCCAGCGCTGGTCAACTATATCGACAACAAGGGCTTTTCCGGTCAGGGCTGGACGGCGCTTTCGGCCTCGGCACTCGATCTCGCAGTGAAGGGCTATGTGACGCTGGAAGACCTCAAGCGCTCCATCGTCATTCGTCGCACCGAAAAAGCGCTGCCTGCCAAGCTGCCGGAAGGGCAGGCAGCGCTTCTCTCGGCCATCGGTGAGGGCGGGGAACTTACGATCGACAAGGCCCATGGCGAGCAGGTGGAAAAGGTCGGAAAGGCCTTCCGCAACGCCATCGAGAAAGAGCATCGCGGCAAATATTACCAGTCCAACTCGCTGTTCGTGGTTGGCGGCGTGCTGCTCTCGGTGGCCGCCCTGTTCTGTCTCATCACCTTCGGCGGACTGAACGAGGATGCGCTGGCGCTTCTTATTGCGCCCATCGCCATTGCCATCGTCATTGGCGTCGTCGCGGTGAAGATCGGCAAAGGGTTTCGGGCCGGGGCCTCGCTCATCAGCCGCATCGGCGCGATCATTTCGCTCGGCTTTACCGGTCTTGTCGCCGCCAGCATTTTCGGCACGATCTTCGCGACGATCCTCACGGAAACCACCGATCACGCCGCCATGGTCACGCTGGTTGCCGGTGGCGGCATCGCGCTGGTCAACACGCTGTTCTTCTTCCTCATGGGTGCGCCCACGCCGCTTGGCCGCAAGCTGATGGACGGCATCGAGGGCCTGCGCACCTATCTGACGCTTGCCGAAAAGGACCGCATGAACATGGCTGGCGCACCGGAAATGTCGCCCAGCCATTTCGAGAAGCTGCTGCCCTATGCGGTGGCGCTCGGCGTCGAAAAGCCATGGACGCGCACCTTCGAGACATGGCTGGCCACGGCCGCCGCCGGTGCCGCCGCAGCCAGCTACCAGCCCGGCTGGTATAACGGCAATGCCGGTTCCTTCTCGGACCGTATTGGCGGCTTCTCCTCCTCCATGGCCTCCACCATCGCCTCCACCATTCCCCAACCGGTGGCTTCGTCGGGCTCCGGCTTTTCGGGTGGCGGTGGCGGCGGTTTCTCCGGCGGTGGAGGTGGTGGTGGTGGTGGCGGTGGCTGGTAAGCCGCGCACGGCCTGAAAACCCTGCCTTTGCGGCGTGACATTTGCGCTCCGGCTTGCTAGAGCCTCCCCAACACTTTCCAAACTGTTAGCTGGTCCATCGACATGCCCGATCTTCTGCTCGAACTCCGCTCCGAGGAAATTCCCGCCCGCCTTCAGCGCAAGGCCGCGGGAGACCTGAAGAAACTCGTCACCGATGCGCTGGTGGAAGCGGGCCTGACCTATGAGGGTGTGCGCGAATACTGGACGCCGCGCCGCCTGACGCTGGATATTCGCGGCCTCACCGCCCGTTCGGCTGAAGTACGCGAAGAGGTCAAGGGTCCCTCCACAAAGGCGCCGCAGCCGGCCATCGATGGCTTCCTGCGCAAGGCCGGCCTTGCCGATATTTCCGAAGCAAAGGTGCAGAGCGATCCGAAGAAGGGCGATTTCTACGTTGCCATTCTCCAGAAGCCGGGCCGCGAAGCCGCCGATATCATTGCGGAAGCCATGCCGGGCATCATCCGCAACTTCCCCTGGCCGAAGCCCATGCGCTCGGGTGCTGCCTCCGCCAAGCCCGGTTCGCTGCGCTGGGTGCGCCCGCTGCAATCCATCATCTGCACGTTGGGGTCCGAACACGACGAAACCACCATTGTCCCCTTCGAGGTCGATGGCATCGTTGCCGGCAATGTCACCTATGGCCACCGCTTCCACGCGCCGGGCGCCATCACCGTGCGCCGTTTTGACGACTACGCCGCAGCGCTGGAACGCGCCCGCGTGGTGCTCGATGCCGAGCGCCGCAAGGACATCATCCTGCACGATGCCCGCGATCTCGCCTTCGCCTCCGGTCTGGAACTGGTGGAAGACGAGGGCCTTCTGGAAGAAGTCTCCGGCCTCGTCGAATGGCCGCAGGTGCTGATGGGCACGTTTGAGGAGGATTACCTCGCGATCCCCTCGGAAATCATCCGCCTGACGATCAAGACCAACCAGAAGTGCTTCGTCACCCGCGCGCCGGGGGCCGAAACGTTGTCGAACAAGTTCATTCTGGTGTCGAACATTCAGGCCATCGATGGCGGCGCGGAAATCGTCCACGGCAATGGCAAGGTGGTGCGCGCCCGTCTCTCGGACGCCAAGCATTTCTGGACTCGTGACCAGGGCGACCTGCCGGACCTCGAAACGCTGAAGGCCTCCGCCGAAAAGTTCGGCCTCGATCTGTCGAAGCCGCTCGACCAGCGCATGGCCAAGCTCGATCACCTCAACGTCACCTTCCACGCCAAGCTCGGCACGCAGGGCGAGCGCGTCTCGCGCATCCGCGCGCTGGCCGCAGAACTCGGCAAGGCGGTCTTCGCCGGGCTGACGGAAACCCAGAAGGTGGCCGAACCCGAGATCGCCAAGCTCTCCGAAGCCGAGTTCCTCAAACTGGTGGACCGCGCCGTGGTTCTTTCCAAGGCGGACCTGCGCACCGAAGCCGTCGGCGAGTTCCCGGAACTCCAGGGCGTCATGGGCCGCAAATATGCGACGCTTCAGGGCGAGCCGGACGCCGTCGCCACCGCCATCGAAGACCATTACAAGCCGCAGGGCCCCTCCGACCGCGTACCGTCCGGCCGCGTGGCGTTGACGGTCGCTCTCGCCGACAAGCTCGACACCCTGACGGGCTTCTGGGCCATCGACGAAAAGCCGACCGGCTCCAAGGACCCCTATGCGCTGCGCCGCGCTGCGCTGGGTGTGGTGCGGATCATGCTGGAGCGGGATATCCGCTTGCCGCTGCTTGCCATCACCAAGGATGCCGATCTTCTTTCCTTCTTCCACGACCGCCTCAAGGTCTATCTCCGCGATCTCGGCGCGCGTCATGATCTGATCGATGCCGTGCTGACGCCGGAGGCCGATGACCTGCTGATGGTGGCCCGTCGCGTCGAGGCGCTGACGGCCTTCATCACCGGCGAGGAGGGGCTGAACCTTCTGGCTGGTACCAAGCGCGCCACGCAGTTGCTCGCCGCCGAAGAGAAGAAGGGCACGGTCATCGCCGATGGCGTGTCGGAAGACCTGCTGACGCTCGAGGCCGAAAAGGCACTCTATGCCGCGATCCGCACGGCCTCTGCTGCGGCGGCTGATGCCGTGAAGGCCGAGGATTTCCGCAGCGCCATGGCGGCCCTTGCGGTGCTGCGCGCGCCGGTCGATCGCTTCTTCGAGGATGTGCTGGTGAACGATGAGGACGCCGCCATTCGTGCCAACCGTCTGGCGCTTCTGAAAGCCATCCGCGCCGCAACCGGCACCGTGGCGGATTTCTCGAAGATCGCCGGATAAGGCTCCGGTTCGGTCTCATCGAATGCAAAAAGCCGCCGGATCGCTCCGGCGGCTTTTATGTTTCTGCCCTTCGGACCTTAGGCCGCGTAGCGCTGGCGCTCGTTGGTGCCGCTCACCCGGAAGTTACGAACCAGATCGATCAGTTCTTCCGCATCGCGGGCCAGCATTTCGGCGGAGGCCGTTGTTTCCTCGGCAATGGCCGCGTTCTTCTGGGTGGTCACGTCGAGCGAGCCCATGGCGGCGGCGATGGAGTGCAGCGTGGTGTTCTGCTCGGCAGCGCCATGGGCGATCTTGGAGACGATCTCGTTGGCGGTCTGGATCTGCGTGGAAATGCGCTTCAGCGCTTCGCCGGCTTCACCGACAAGCCGCACGCCGTTTTCCACCTGGCCGGAGGAGCGGGAAATCTGCGTCTTGATTTCCTTGGCGGCAGCGGCAGAACGCTGGGCGAGTTCGCGCACTTCCTGCGCCACCACGGCAAAGCCCTTGCCGCTTTCGCCGGCGCGGGCGGCCTCCACACCGGCGTTGAGCGCCAGAAGGTTGGTCTGGAAGGCGATCTCATCGATCACGCCGATGATCTTGGTGATCTCTTCCGAGGACTGGGCGATGCCGCCCATGGCCTCGATGGCCTCGGCCACCACGGCATCGCTGCGCACGGCCTCGCCGTTCACGGCATGCACTTCCTGCGCGGCGCGGCGCGCGCCTTCCGCCGTCTGGCGCACGGCCACGTTCAGCTCGTCGATGGCGGCGGCGGTTTCCTCAAGGCTTGCAGCCTGCTGTTCGGTGCGCCGGGCGAGTTCGCCGGAAGCAGAGCGGATCTGTTCCTTCGCGCCGCCGATTTCCGTGCTCTTGGCCGAAACACGCGACAATGCGGTCTCAAGCTGGCCGATAGCCTCATTGAAGTTGTTGCGCAACGCGGCGTAGTCCGCGCCGAGATCGTCGCACCGCACAGTCAGGTCGCCCTGGGCCAGTCTGTTCAGCACAGCACCAATGGTGGCGACGGCATGCGCCTGCTTTTCGGCCGCTTCGCCTTGCAGGCGGGCATTGGTCTGACGCTCGCCGTCGAGTTCGGTGCGGTGCCGCTCCTCGCGTTCCACCATCTGGTGGCGTTCGCGCACCTTGTCCTGCAACGCCTGCGTGGCCTTGGCCATCAGGCCCACCTCGTTGCGCATGTCGGTGTGGGGAATGGCGATCTGCGTGTTCTCGTCGGCAACCGCCTGCAAGGCACCATGAACGGCGGCCAGCGGACGGGTAATGCCACGAATGACGAACCAGGCAGCGGCCATGCCGACCACCAGCATGGCGATGACCACGCTCACGGCCTTCAGCACGGTGGCGGTGATCTGCGCCTTGAGATCGTCGGTATAGACACCGGTGCCGACGACGACCTTCCACGGCTCGAAAGCCTGCGAATAGCCGGTCTTCGGGAACATCTGGTCATCAGGCAGACCCGGCTTGGTCCATTCGAAATCGGTGAAGCCACCGCCCGCACGGCCCTTTTCCACCACATCGACGAGGAAGGCGAAGCCATTGCTGTCCTTCACATCCTTGAAGCTCTTGCCGATGTTCTTGGGGTTGGGGTGAAAGAGCTGGATATAGTTGTAATCATAGCCGTAGAAATAGCCGTCCGGCGTGAACTTCAGCTTGACGATGGCAGAGTAGGCCCTGTTCTTGGCTTCCTCCTCGCTCAGTTCACCCGATTTCTGGCGCTGGTAATAGCTATCGAGCAGGGAAACCGCGGTTTCCACCTGCGAGCGCAGCATGGTGTAGCGCTCGGCATAGATGGCGTTGACGGAGGCGCGGATCTCGAATGCCGTAGCAATCGCAAAGGCGGCGATAAGGCCAGCCACCAGCAGGACCAACTGTCTGGAAATCTTCAGGTTTCGCATGGTGCGTCGCTTCATGGGTGGTGCCGGTTTCACCAAGCCGGCATCATGCCTAGGGCGTTGCACCTGTTTCTGGACCAGGGAAGGACGTCATGCCGTTCCATTGCGACGCAGCATAACCGCACAGGTGGTTAAGAAACGCTAAAACCCCTTGAAATAAAGGGGGTTAACGCGAAGATCCGGCGCACAGCCGTTATTTCAGACGCATCTCGAAGCTGGAGAAGTCATCGGGCGCCTTGGCCGGCGCGGCGGAAACGGCGGCGGTGGTGGCCGTCGGGTCGACGCCATCCTGACCGGCGACACCCGCGGCCATGGGAGGTTCGACGCCCTTGATCACGGGTTTGGCCGTCATGGCGGCTTCGGTCTCGGGCGTCAACTTCTGGTGATAGATGGTCGGGGAGCCGCCCATCCACCGGTCGGTGCGCACCAGAACCCGTTCGCCGTTGATGGTGAGGATCTCTTCCTTCTGCACGCCTTCGTCCAGCGTCGGCACCTTGTAGCCGCTGCGTTCTTCCGGCGGCTTCACCGGCGGGCAGGTGGCGCAGGACATGCTGACCATGCTGTCATTGCCAAGGCGCGTGCCCGTAATCACCTCAACGGACGAGGCGAAGGCGGGAAGGGCGGTACTGGCTGCAAGAATGGTGAGGATGACGAGACGCATCACATGGTTCTCCCTTATGATGGGGAGAGACTAGCGCGGCTTTCTTTCGATCCCGTCAGGAGAATTGGTAAAAATTGAGCGAAACCGCCGGTTTTCCGGCGGTCTGCCCCGAAATGTTACGCCTGTTCACGCTCCACGGCACGCCAGCCGATATCGCGGCGGCAGAAACCGTTTTCCCACTCGATGCGGTCGACAAGGGCATAGGCGCGCGCCTGCGCCTCGGCCACGGTATCGCCCGTTGCCGTCACGTTCAGCACACGGCCACCGGTCGCCACCAGCTTTCCATCCTTCATCGCGGTGCCGGCGTGGAAAATCCTCTCGCCGTCGCCGGTTTCGGGCAGGAAAGCAATCGGCGTCGCCTTCTCATAGGAACCGGGATAACCCTTGGAGGCCATGACCACCGTCAGCGCCGGGCCGTCATGCCATTCGGCGCTGACCTGATCGAGCGTGCCGGTCGCCGTCGCATAGAGCAGCGGCAGCAGGTCGGATTTCAGTCGTGTCATCAGCACCTGACATTCCGGGTCGCCGAAGCGGACATTGTATTCGATGAGTTCAGGCCCCTTGGCCGTGATCATCAGCCCGGCAAAGAACACGCCGGAAAAGGGGGTTCCGTCCTTGGCCATGCCGGCAATCGTCGGCTCGATGATCTCCTTCATGGTGCGCTCCACCATGTCCGGTGTCATCACCGGGGCGGGCGAATAGGCACCCATGCCGCCGGTGTTCGGGCCGGTATCGCCATCGCCCACGCGCTTGTGATCCTGCGCGGTGGCCAGCGCCAGTGCATTCTTGCCATCGGAAAGAACGAAGAAGCTGGCTTCTTCACCGTCGAGGAAGGCTTCCACCACCACTTCGGCACCGGCAGCGCCAAACGCGCCGGAGAAGCAGTCGTCGATGGCGGCCTGCGCCTCATCCAGCGTCATGGCGACCGTCACGCCCTTGCCGGCGGCCAGACCATCGGCCTTCACGACAATCGGCGCCCCCTGTTCGCGGGTGTAGGCCTTGGCGCTTTCGGCATCCTTGAAGCGCTGGTAGGCCCCGGTCGGAATGTCGTAGCGGGCACAGAGATCCTTGGTGAAGCCCTTCGACCCCTCAAGCTGGGCGGCGGCGGCAGAGGGACCAAAGGTGGCGATGCCAGCGGCGCGCAGCGTATCGGCCAGACCGGCCACCAGCGGCGCTTCCGGCCCGACGACCACGAAGCCGATGCCCTTGCCCTTGCAGAAGGCAACGACGGCGGCCTGATCGTCGGGATCGATGCCGGCGGGTTCGGCATGTTCGAAAATGCCGGGATTGCCGGGCGCCGCATAGAGCATTTCGAGAAGCGGCGACTGTGCCAGTTTCCAGGCCAGCGCATGTTCGCGTCCGCCCGATCCGATCAGAAGAACTTTCATGGTCAAATCCCCGCTTGCCCGGGCAATTCCAGGAAAAATGTGAAGCCGTTTTCCGCTCGGAATTGCGATCATAAGATGCCAAGGCGGTTAAGGGCAGGGGGGCAAAAGGTCAAGCGGAGATTGGCGCCACCCCCTCATCCCCCTGCCGGGACCTTCTCCCCGGGGGAGAAGGATATACCGCGGCCTCTTTGGGTTCCCCTTCTCCCCGTCGGGGAGAAGGTGGCGGCAGCCGGATGAGGGGGCGGATAGCTCCGGCTTTCCCTGTGGAACCGGCTTCACCATCGTTGCCATGCCGCAATTCCTCGCTAGATTGCCCCTCCCGACACGAATCCGAGAGTGATGATGGCCAACGATATTCGATCCCTGAGCATAACGATTGCAGCGCTGATCGGTGCCAAGCCGGCGCAGGCCGAGGCTGCGATCGAGCTTCTGGACGGCGGTGCGACGGTGCCCTTCATTGCCCGTTACCGCAAGGAAGTCACTGGCGGTCTGGATGACACGCAGCTTCGTGACCTCTCCGAACGCCTCGTTTACCTGCGTGAACTGAATGCCCGCCGCGCCTCCATCGTTGAGTCCATCACCTCGCAGGGCAAGATGACGGATGAGCTTTCGGGCAAGATTTACGCCGCCGCCACCAAGGCGGAACTGGAAGACCTCTACCTTCCCTACAAGCCGAAGCGCCGCACCCGTGCGGAAATTGCCCGCGAAAAGGGCCTTGGCCCGCTGGCGGAGGCGATCCTCGCCAACCGCGCCGCCGATCCGCAGGTGCTGGCCAAGGCCTATCTCAATGAAAACGTCCCGGACGAGAAGGCAGCCCTCGAAGGCGCACGCGATATCGTGGCCGAAGGCATGGCGGAAAACGCTACGCTTCTGAAGACGCTGCGCGACTATATGAAAGGCGCCGCCGTGCTGCGCGCCAAGGTCGCCGATGGCAAGCAGGAAGCGGGCGCGAAATTCTCCGACTATTTCGACCATTCCGAACGCTGGGCCACGGCTCCCGGCCATCGCGTGCTTGCCATGCTGCGCGGCTGGAACGAGGAATTTCTGTCGCTGACCATCGAGGTCGATCAGGACGATCCCTCACCGGTCAAGCCGGCGCAGGCGAAGATTGCGGTTGCCTACGACATCCGCGATCGCGGTGCTGCCGACCGCTGGCTGATGGAGGTTGCCGGCTGGACCTGGCGGGTGAAATTGTCCGTGTCGCTGTCGCTCGATCTGATGCGCGAAATGCGTGAGCGGGCGGAAGAGGAGGCGATCCACGTCTTCGCCCGAAACCTGAAGGACCTGCTGCTCGCCGCGCCCGCCGGTTCGCGCGCCACGATGGGGCTTGATCCCGGCATCCGCACCGGCGTCAAGGTGGCGGTGGTCGATGGCACCGGAAAGCTGCTCGAAACCGCGACCGTCTATCCCTTCCCGCCGAAGAACGACGTGCGCGGCGCGCAGGCGGAACTGGCAAGCCTCATCCGCAAGCACAAGGTCGATCTCATCGCTATCGGCAACGGTACGGCCAGCCGCGAGACGGAGCGTCTCGTGGCCGATCTGCTCACCAATCTTCCGGCCCCGAAACCGACCAAGGTCATCGTCTCGGAAGCCGGTGCCTCGGTCTATTCGGCGTCCGAACTGGCGGCGAACGAGTTCCCCGGTCTCGACGTATCGCTGCGCGGCGCTGTCTCTATCGCGCGCCGTCTTCAGGATCCGCTGGCCGAACTCGTGAAGATCGAGCCGAAGTCCATCGGCGTCGGCCAGTACCAGCACGATGTCGACCAGGGCAAGCTTGGCCGCTCGCTGGATGCGGTGGTGGAAGATGCGGTGAACGCCGTCGGCGTCGATCTGAACACGGCGTCTGCGCCTCTGCTCGCCCGCGTGTCCGGTCTGGGTGGCTCGCTGGCGGAAGCCATCGTTGCCCACCGCAATCAGGAAGGCCCGTTCGCCAGCCGCAAGGACCTGATGAAGGTGCCGCGTCTCGGCACCCGCACGTTTGAACAATGCGCCGGCTTCCTGCGCATCGCGAACGGTAAGGAGCCGCTCGACGCTTCCTCCGTCCACCCGGAAGCCTATGACGTGGCGCGCCGCATCGTCGCCGCCTGCGGTCGCGACCTGCGGACCTTGATGGGCGACAGCGCCACGCTGAAGACCCTCGATCCGCGCAAGTTCATTGACGAGAAATTCGGCCTGCCGACGGTGAAGGACATTCTCGCTGAACTGGAAAAGCCCGGCCGCGACCCGCGCCCAAGCTTCAAGACCGCAACCTTTGCCGAGGGCGTCGATGAAATTAGCGACCTCAAGCCCGGCATGATCCTCGAAGGTACGGTCACGAACGTTGCGGCCTTTGGTGCCTTCGTGGATATCGGCGTGCATCAGGACGGCCTCGTTCACGTTTCGCAGCTCGCCGACCGTTTCGTGAAGGACCCGCATGAGGTTGTGAAGGCCGGCGATGTGGTGAAGGTGCGGGTGGTGGAGGTGGATGCCAAGCGCAAGCGCATCGGCCTTTCCATGCGCAAGGACGAGGGCGCGGCCACCGCGCCCGCCCCGCGCGGCGACCGTAACGCCACGGCTGGCCGCACGCCGCCAAAAATGTCGGCCAAGCCCGAAAAGCCCTCGCAGCAGGGCTCGCTCGGAGCCGCACTTGCAGAAGCATTCAAGAAGCGTTGAGAAAAACTCATCGTGGCGGGGTCACTGAAACGTGATTCCGTCACTTCTGGGACTTGCCTCGGTGGCGCAAGGCGTTAAATTTCATGGAACAGGCATGAAAGTTAATGCACCTCCGGGGGTCGTCTATGACATCTTCCTTGCATTTGCTGTTGCGTAAGATCATTGCAAAAGGCGCGTTGCGGCTGACTGATCACTCCGGGCAGATGGAAACGCTGGGTGACGGCTCTGGCCAGCCCGTCGCCGTCCGCTTTACGGATGCGGATGCCGAGGAGGCGATTGCCGCCGACCCCGCTCTCAAGCTTGGCGAGATGTATATGGAAGGCCGGATGCTGCTCGAAGAGGGTGACATCTACGACTTTCTGGCGCTGGTTAAGGCCAATACCCGCAGCGAAGCGCTGACCTGGAAGATGATCGGGCTGGGACTTGCCCGCATGGCGGCGGCGCAGGTCAGGATGCGCCTGCCGGTCAATCACAATCGCCGCAATGTCGCCCATCATTATGATCTGAGTGCAAAGCTCTTCGCCCTGTTTCTGGATGAGGACTGGCAATATTCCTGCGCTTATTTCAACCCGCCGGGCATTTCCCTCAAGGATGCGCAAGCCGCAAAGAAACGCCACATCGCCGCGAAACTCCTGCTCGAACCGGGCCAGAAGGCGCTGGAAATCGGTTCGGGCTGGGGCGGCATGGCCATGTATCTGGCGGAGGCGGCGGGTGTCGATGTCACCGGCATCACGCTTTCGCAGGAACAGTTGCGCGTCTCGCGCGGGCGGGCGCAAAAGCGCGGACTGGCGGACAGAGTGCGCTTCATGCTGCAGGATTACCGTTATCTGCCGCCGCAGAAATATGATCGCATCGTTTCTGTCGGCATGTTCGAGCATGTCGGCATCGGCAGCTACGGAACCTTCTTCGGCAAAGTGGCCGATGTTCTGGCCGAGGATGGCGTGATGGTGCTGCACGCCATCGGTCGCCCGAAGCCGAGCTATGCCACCAATCCCTTCATCGAGAAATACATCTTTCCCGGCGGTTATATCCCCTCGCTCGGCGAGGTACTGCCCGCCATCGAGAAGGCCGATCTTCTGGTGCGCGATGTGGAGGTTCTGCCGCTGCATTACGCCCACACGCTGCGCCATTGGCGTGAGCGCTTTGTGGCCCGCAGAGAGGATGTGCTGGCCATCTATGACGAACGCTTCTTCAGGATGTGGGAATTCTATCTCGCTGGTTCCGAAATGGCCTTCACCCATGAAGACCTGTTCATCTTCCAGATCCAGATCGCCAAAAGCCAGTTCACCGTTCCCGACAATCGCGATTATATCGCCGCAGGTGAAGAGAAATACCGGGCCTTCGAGGCCGGCAGGCCGCCGCTGGAGCCGGTCGAATTCTGAGCGTTTCCTTGAAAACGCGGGCATCTGTGCTAGAATGCAACCAAGGAGGAGGTGAGACGCCTTTCCATCCGGTGGAGACCGGGCATCATGCCCGGCCCCCGTTTCTTAGCTGATCGTCAGGGTGAAGCGCCAACCTCTGAACCTGATCGTCAGCATAAGCCGGATTTTCAAACGTCTCACCTCCTTTCTCTGGGCGGGATCGTTACAACCCGGCTCGCGTGTTTATCCGTAAAAGTTGTTTTTTGTGAAGGCACGTCGCGCGTGGCGGTGCTTGTTTTTGCGTTTATGCGACAATTTAAGAGGGTGTTAAGCCTAACGGTTCATTGTGGGGCTAGTGAGCGGCCTCCCCGGTGGGGTCGCCGGTATTGCGTTTTCCGGAGTTGTGTCGTGTTCAAGCCTGCATTTGCCGTTCTGGCAGCCAGCCTCTCCCTTTTTTCTCCCCAAGCCGCTTTGGCGGGCGATCATCTCTGGTCCGGTGACTGGGCTTTGACGCTCGGCGGCACCGGCTTCGTCGGGCCGAAATTTGAGGGATCGAAGAAGAATTCCCTTCAGTTTGCGCCGATCATTTCGCTTGGCAAGCAGGGCATCGGCCCGCGCTATGTCTCGCGCAACGACAACCCCTCGCTGTCGCTGTTTGACGAAGGTGCCTTCCGCGCCGGCGTCACCGGCAAGCTGGTCATGCCGCGTGATCCGGATGACGAGAAGGAGCTGAAGGGTATGAAGGAGATCAAGCTCGGCGGCGAACTCGGCGCTTTCGCCGAAGTCTATCCGACCGAATATCTGCGCGTGCGCGGTGAAATGCGTCAGGGCATTCGCAGCCATCACGGTGTAGTCGGCGATATCGCCGCCGATGGCTTCGTGGACGTGACCCCGAATATCCGCGTTTCGGCGGGGCCGCGCATGCGTATCGCCAGCGCCGATTACTTCGATCACTATTATGGCGTTTCCGCTGCCAGCGCGGCGGCCGGTGGCCCCAGCGCCTATTCGCCCTCCGGCGGTATTCATTCCGTGGGCGTTGGCGGTGCTGTCGACTGGAAGCCGACGGAAAACATCACGGCTTCTTCCTTCGTGGAATATCGCCGCCTGACAGGCCCCGCCGCCGATTCGAGCCTCGTGAAGGAGCGCGGCTCTGAAAACCAGCTCGTGATCGGTCTTTCTGCCAGTTACAAATTCAATTTTACGCTGGAATAAGGACCGCTGTTTCCGCCGAAGCTTGACCTTGGCGGGCGCGCGCCGATACTTGAGACACGAGGGGAGCCGCTCAAGACGCGACGCGCCCCTTTTTCGATCAAGGACGGGAGCCTACCATGAACGAGACCACGGCCCGGGACGGACGCGTCGTCGATGCACCTTCCGATAACTGGGTCTATCGCTTTCTGCCGCGCTGGATCTGGCCCTACGCGCAGCTTGCGCGCTGGGACAGGCCCATCGGCTGGCAGCTTCTGATGTGGCCGTGCTTCTGGTCGGCGGCCATGGCGGCCAATGTCGCCAAGGCCGCGCAACAGTTCTATCTGCCGATCTTCGTCTTCCACCTGTTCCTGTTCTTCATCGGCTCGGTGGCCATGCGCGGCGCGGGCTGCACCTGGAATGATCTGGTCGACCACAAGATCGACGCACAGGTGGCACGCACCCGCTCGCGGCCGCTGCCGTCGGGCCGGGTCAGCAGGCTGCAGACAAAGATTTTTCTCGCCCTTCAGCTTCTCGTCGGGCTCATTGTCCTGTTTCAGTTCAATACATTCGCCTTCTGGCTTGCGGTATCCTCGCTGCTGGTGGTGGCTATCTATCCCTTCGCCAAGCGGTTTACCGACTGGCCGCAGTTCTTTCTGGGACTGGCCTTTTCCTGGGGCGCGCTGATGGGCTGGGCCGGCATGTTCGGCAATCTCTCGTGGGCGGCGATCATTCTCTATGTCGGGGCCGTGGTCTGGACCATCGGTTACGACACGATCTACGCCCATCAGGACAAGGAGGACGACGCGCTTGTCGGCGTGCGTTCGACGGCGCGGCTCTTTGGGGAACACACGAAAACCTGGCTATGGCGGCTTTACGGTGCGACCTTCCTTGCGATTGCCGTCGCCTTCGCGCTGGCGGGCATCGGGCCGGCGGCCTATGTCGGGCTTCTGGCCGGCGGCGTCATGCTGGTCTGGCAGATTCTGGTGCTGGATATTGATAATCCCGATCAGTGTCTGGCACTGTTCAAGTCGAACAACCGGGTCGGGGCGCTGATCTTCGCCGGGCTGCTGCTGTCGCTGCTGTTTATTCCCGGCTGATCGTCCATTTAAAAAGGGACAGGCCCGGCTTCGTGGGAAGCCGGGCCTGATCTCGCGCGGAGCGGTGGATCTTTTGGCCGGAGGTCGGCCTTTTTTAAGACCGCGCGATGATTTCCTTGCCCTCGATCTTCATCGTGACGCCAAGCGAACCGGTCTTGCGGCGAACGAGGAAGCGGGGACGGCGATCGGCGAAATAGGCGTGGCGGCGACGTTCGGCAGCGGGTTCGCGGCGGATCGGGCCGATATGCTCTTCCAGCGGCCGGGCTACGCCATCGGCTTCAACCATCAGCATCGGAAGGCGGAAGGCAACGGACCAGGAGCGCCAGTCGGCGGCGATGTCGCTGAGGTCATGGGCGACCAGAAGTGGAATGGAGAGGTCGGGGTCCTCGTGGTGAAGTTCGAGGGTGACCGTCATCGTGCCGTCGCCATGGTCGATGGCACGGGCGGCGACACCTTTGAACGCACGGGTCGGCAGGGCAAACGAGAGGGGCAGGCCGCTTTGGGGCAGGATGCGACGCAGCACGGCGCCGCGTTCATCCAGCGTCACGCTGACATTGCCGTTTTCGCTGTTCAGTGCATATTCCACCTGCTGCGGAAAGCGGGCCGGATCGATCCGGAATGCTGCCTCCGCCCAGACGGGCTTCAGAACCGTGTTAGCCATCGTATCATTTCCCTTGTCTTACCTTCGGAGTCTTCCGCTCCTGAGCAGTCGGGACGTTTTCGTCCTCTGATGGATGCACGATACCGCCGCCTCGTTGGAGACCACTTAAAAATCGCGGTAAAGAAAACATTGCCGTTTCCAATGGTTAGCACTTTCGCCCATGGACAGGGTTGAGAAAGTCTTGCCATCGGTCGGCGCAGGCGGCGGGGCGCTTGCACACGATGTGTAAAGCTTCGGTTAAGGAAGCGAGGCTATCATGGGCGCACCGATCCTGTGGCGCGATGTCTGCGTCCTGATACGGGCCATGAGCTGGGCCTTTCCATTGAAGGACTTATTCCGTGACCCTGTCGACCTATACGAGCTATCTGATCGTTACCAAGGACCTGAACACATCGCTCAACCGCGTTGCATCGGACAGTCAGGTCAAGCGCGAGACGGCGTATTACGAGGCCAACATCGGTAACGTGACCTCGGTCGACGAGTTCATGAAGGACTACCGGCTCTATTCCTATGCGATGAAAGCCTATGGTCTTGAAGACATGACCTATGCCAAGGCCTTCATGCGCAAGATCCTGGAAAGCGATCTGACGGATTCCGCAAGCTTCGCCAACAAGCTGACCGACAAGCGCTATCAGGAATTTGCTTCTGCCTTCAACTTCTCCGGCGGCACGAAAGTGGCGCAGTCAGGCGCGCAGCAGAGCGACGTAATGGATGGCTACGAGGCATCCATCACGGCAAATGAAGCCGCGATCAACACGGAAACCAAATATTACGACACCGCCATCGACAAGATCACGAGCGTCGATGGACTGGTGAAAAATTCGCGTCTCATGTCCTATGCGATGAAGGCCTACGGCGTTTACACGAACTATTATTCGAAGGAGAAGATCAAGCAGTTGCTGACCAGCGACATGAGCGATCCTGCAAGCTTCGGCAATGTTGAATACGTGCAGAAGCGCGATGCGATGGTTTCGGCCAACAGCGACATGAAGGTGGTGATGGACGCCATCGCCAATCGAGGAAACCTGATCGCCGCCAACGCTGCCATCGATGTAAAGCTGAACGACACAACGACGACACTGACGCCAGAAGAGCGTCAGACGCTGGAGGACACCAAAGCCTCGAACGCGTCCTCGATCAGCACCTATGAAAGCGCACTTCAGGATGCCGTCGGCACCGTCGACAATGCGGCATTGGCCGGCATTTACGCCGACTATAGCAGCAAGCGGTCTGAAAATACCCGTCTGATCGGCATCATCGACGGCACATTGGCGATGGCCGCGCAATTCTCGTTCAACCCGGACGGGTCGCTGGTCAACGCGACCGCCCAGACCGCCCAGCAGAAGTCGGACATGAAGACGACCTATCTGCTGAACGTCTCGGATGGTCCTTCCACCACCCTCTTTCTCGTCAACAAGGCGCATTACGAGGAGGTGGTCGCCAACGCCACGACCGTCGATGACCTGACCAACGATGCTCGCGTCGTCGAGTATATCCGGGTTGCCTACGGTTTCAGTCAATATACCTCGGCATCGACAATCCGGTCGATGATGCTGAGCGACCCGACGAACTCCGGAAGTTCTGCCGCGACCAAGGGCGTTCAGGATTTTCCGCGCTACTTCAATTTCAATAGCGATGGAACGGTCAAGGCGGGCATGACGGCACAGTCCAATGCCGACATCACCTTCACCAACGCCAAGGGCGTCGAGGTGACGGTCAACCCGCTGAGCGATATTAATTCCAAGTACAGGAAGAACTACCTCACCGCCCATCAGGACGAAATCGACCTGGCGATGGAAAACTACGAAAAGCGCATCGATGCCGTGAAGTCGCTCGGCGATCTCATGGAAACCAACAAGTCTTACTGGCAGAATAACCCGGTCACCGGTCAGGAATATAGTACCTATGGCGACAAGCCGGAACTGTGGCAGATGGCCATGGAAGCCTACGGCATCGATTCCTCTCAGTTTTCGGCCACCAAGGTCCGGCGTATTTTGACCAGCGATCTGTCGGACAAGACGAGTTACGTCTACACGCTCAAGGACGATAATCTCGTCAAGTTCGCCAAGGCCTTCAATTTTGACGCCAAGGGCAATGTCGAAGCGCCCGTCCAGGCTCAGTCCGAAGGGGTCGTCAACGAGCTGACCTCGGCCTACAAGTCGCAGAAAACCCGGTTCCTGACCGGTACGGAGTTGCAAACCGCCACCAAGAAGGCGGAGACGGAAATCACCTACTACAAGGAGCAGCTTGCCCGTATCACGACGGTCGATGCGCTGCTGAAGGACAGCCGTCTGGTCGATGTTATGCTGACCTCGCGCGACATCGATCCGAAGTCTGTCACCACGGCTGATCTGAAGAAGATGTTCGTCTCAGATCTTTCCGACCCCAAAAGCTATGTAAACCAGCAGGATAACAAGGATTTCGCCGAACTCGTCTCCTCCTTCAATTTCGACGCCAAGGGCAAACTGACGGAGGACAAATCGGTTTTGGGAGAGGTTCAGCAGCGGGGTGACGTGCTGGAAACTGTCAATCGCTATGTTCGCCAGATGCTGGAAGAGGATCAGGGTAACGCCTCCGAGGGTGTTCGTCTGGCGCTTTACTTCCAGCGCAAGGCGCCGGAGATCACCTCCGCCTACAGCTTCCTGAACGACAGTGCGCTGACGCAGTTCTTTACCTCGACCTTCAGCCTCTCCACCTACTTCTCCAACATGGACGTGACCAAGCAGAAGGCGATGGTCGAGAAATTGGTGGACGTGAAAAAGCTTGAGGATCCGAAATATGTCCGCTCGCTCATCCAGCGCTACACGGCCATGTTCGATTCGACCAACAACAACTCTTCTTCGGCGGCGCTGACGCTCCTGACCTCCTGACGCGGCGAGGTTACCGGGATTTTTGAGCAAGGGGAGCGTCGCGCGGCACGCCTCGTCTTCCGGCTTTGGTTGTCGTGGCAATTGGCGGTCATAAATGCGCCGATGGCCTGCAGAAATGGGCTCGCCTGATCGCTCAGGCGAGCCTTTTTGTGACAACGACGTGCAGGAAGCCAAAAACTTAAAGCGATGGAAGTCGATCTGAAAGATCGTGACAGGCTTTGGTCGATGGAGATCTACTCGGCCAGAAACAGGCCGTAGCTTTTGAATGCGGCGGGCGTCAGATGGATGCCGTGCGGTTCGAATTTCTCCTCATGGCCGCGATAGGAAGGGATGAACTGGTCAAATTCGACCTGTCTGATCTCTGGATGGCTCACAGTTCAGTCAGGATTTTTGGCATGGGGTATTCATGCTGAATGCCTTGAACAATCAGGAGCCAGAAATCGCCACCATCACCGCTGGTGGTAACGCAGTTCATCACAGACGGAAGCAATTTCGCGGGTTGCATTTGCAATCCGGCGCCAATCTGACCCTGGCCCCACGGCACCAGCAAAAATGACGGTGCGTCGCCACCTTTCGTTTGAGGGGTGATGCATCGGTTGACCGGTCCGGCCCTTCGATATATTCCAAAGAATATATCGAAGGGAGATTTTCATGAAACGGTTTGCAATGCACACCCGCCTCGGCGGTTTCCTCTTTCTGCTGCTTGCCCTCATATCCGCACCGCTTTCGGCTATGGCTGCCGAAAAGGTCACGGTCTTCGCCGCCGCCAGCCTCAAGGATGTGCTGACGACGATTTCCGAAGACTGGAAGACGGAAACGGGCAACGAGGCGGTGTTCTCCTTTGCCTCGTCTTCAGCCCTTGCCAAGCAGATTGCCGAGGGTGCGCCGGCCGATCTCTTCATTTCCGCCGATCTCGACTGGATGGACAATGTGGAAAAACAGGGCCTCGTGAAGGAAGGGACGCGCCTTTCACTGCTGGCCAACCGCATCGTGTTGGTGGCGCCCGCCGATTCCAAGGCAGACCTGAAGATCGCTCCCGGCTTCGACCTTGCCGGCGCGCTCGGCAGTGACAAGCTCGCCATGGGGAATGTCGACAGCGTTCCCGCCGGCAAGTACGGCAAGGCCGCGCTTGAAACGCTTGGCGTCTGGGATGCCGTTGCGCCCAAGGTCGCGCAGGCCGAAAACGTTCGCGCTGCCCTCCTGCTCGTGTCGCGCGGCGAAGCGCCCTTCGGCATCGTCTACGAGACGGATGCCAAGGTCGATCCCAAGGTGAAGATCCTCGATCGCTTTCCGGAAAACACACATAAGCCGATCGTCTATCCGGCTGCCGTGCTGAAGGAAGCAAAGTCGCCGGTTGCCGCAGCCTTCCTCGACCTGCTCAAGACCGAAAAGTCGAAGGCCGCCTTCGAGGCCGCCGGCTTCACGGTTCTGGCAAAGTAACGAGAAGTGGGCCTGTCCGACGCCGAGTGGGTGGCGGTGGTGCTCAGCCTGAAGGTGGCCGTCGTTGCGGTCGCCTTCGCGCTGCCGGCAGCCGTCGTGGTGGCTCTGTTTCTCTCACGCTGCCGGCTGCCGGGTGTCGGTCTTGTGAATGGTCTGGTTCACCTGCCGCTCATCCTGCCGCCGGTCGTGACCGGTTATCTGCTGCTCATCGCTTTCGGGCGCAGAGGCGTGATCGGCGCATTTCTCAATGAGTGGTTCGGCCTGGTCTTTTCCTTCCGCTGGACGGGAGCGGCACTCGCCGCCGCCGTCATGGGTTTTCCGCTGATGGTACGTTCGATCCGGCTTTCGATCGATGCGGTCGACCGCAAGCTGGAGGCGGCTGCCGCCACGCTTGGCGCCGGCCCGGTGAGGGTGTTTTTCACGATCACACTGCCGCTGATCCTGCCGGGCATCGTCGCCGGCACCATCCTCGGCTTTGCCAAGGCGCTCGGTGAGTTCGGCGCGACGATCACTTTCGTCTCCAATATTCCCGGTGAAACCCAGACCCTCGCCGCCGCCATTTATACCTATACCCAGGTGCCGGGCGGGGAGGCGGGCGCTGCACGGCTCACCGCCATTTCCATTGCGATCTCGCTTCTGGCGCTCGTCGCCTCCGAGGTTCTGGCCCGGCGCATCGCCCGGAGGATGGGCGCATGAGCCTGCTGGTCGACATCACCCACAAGCAGGGCGATTTTACGCTCAAGGCTTCCTTCTCCGCCGCCGATGGCCTGACGGCACTCTCCGGCCCCTCCGGTTCCGGCAAGACGACGCTTATCAACCTCATTGCCGGGCTCACGCCGCTGCAAAAGGGGTGCATCCTGTTTGGTGACCGGGTGTGGAACGATACGCAGGCCGGTATCTTCATGCCGCCGCACCGCCGCCGCATCGGCTATGTCTTTCAGGAGGCTCGGCTTTTCCCGCATATGAGCGTGCGGGCCAATCTCGCTTACGGCATGGGCAACGTGGCGAAGGCAGAGCGTCCGGCGCGCATGGCCCGCATCGCCGATCTGCTGCGCATCGCGCCGTTGCTCGATCGTCGCCCATCGGGTCTGTCTGGGGGGGAAAAGCAGCGGGTTGCGCTCGGCCGCGCATTGCTCTCGGCTCCCGATCTGTTGTTGATGGACGAGCCGCTCTCGGCGCTGGATGCGGCATTGAAGGCGGATATCCTGCCCGATATCGAGCGGGTACGCGATGCCGAGGGCATTCCGATCCTCTATATTAGCCATTCCATCGAGGAGGTGGCGCGGCTGGCCACCCGCGTCGTGGCGCTGGAGGCGGGCCGCATCGTTGCCATCGGCGGGCCGGAAGCGGCCTTCGCCAGCGGTGCCCATATGCGGGCTGGCTCCTTCCTCACGGCGGTCGTGGCCGAGATATTCGAAGGCGAGGGCCTGATGCTGGCGCATGCGCCCGGCGGCAAGCTTTACCTGCGCTCTGCTCCTGTCGCCATCGGCCAGACGGTGCGCGCCTTCGTGCCGGCAGCCGATATTGTGCTGGCGCGCGGCTTACCGGAGGCGATTTCGACCCTCAACCGCCTGTCCGGCATCGTCGTCAGCCTGCGCGAAAGCAAGAACTCCGTTCTGGTCGAACTCGACTGCGGCGGCGAACGGCTGCTGGCCGAAGTCACCCGCCGCTCCGCCGAAAGGCTCGCCATTGCGCCCGGCGAGCGGTTGAACGCGCTGTTCAAGGCCGTGCGGATGGAGCCGGAAAACCTGTTCCGGCAGCGGCCTCACTCCGGTTTGGTCACGGACAGTTCGCCACAAAGATAAGAGAGGTCAGCAGCGATGGCGGCACGGGTCGCCGCCTCCATGCCGCGATAACGGGCGAGCAGATCCTGCCCGAACGACGTCAGTTCCGCCCCGCCGCCGGATTTACCGCCGTGGCGCGTCACCACCGAGGGTTCGCGGAACATATGGTTGATCTCGTCGATCAGAAGCCAGGCACGGCGATAGGACATGCCCATGGCCGCCCCTGCCGCACTGATGGAGCCGTGTTCCGCGACGAGAGCCAGAAGATCGGCCTTGCCCGGCCCCAGACGGATGCCGCCTGGAAAGTCGATCCTGAGCGTCGTCTTCGCGGAACCCTCGCCCATTACCGCACCTTGAGCACCTTGTCGGGGTTCATGATGCCGGCGGGGTCGAAGGCTGCCTTGATGCGGTGCATCAGCTTCAGTTCGATACCGTCACCGCGAACCTCGGCCAGTTCGTCGCGCTTGATCTGGCCGATGCCGTGTTCGGCGGAAATCGAGCCGTTATAGGACAGGACCACGGCGTGAACAGCGTGGTTCAGCTCATGCCAGCGATCAAGGAAGGCCTGCTTGTCGGCACCGATCGGCTGGGAGACGTTGTAGTGGATGTTGCCGTCGCCCATATGGCCGAAGGCGCAGACGCGCGAGCCGGGAATGGTCTTTTCCACCACGGCATCGGCTTCGGCCAGGAAGGCGGGAATGCGTGAGACCGGCACGGAGACGTCGTGCTTGATCGAGCCGCCCTCCGGCTTCTGCGCTTCCGAAATGGTTTCACGCAGGTGCCACAGCGCCTTCTGCTGGGCAACGGAGGAGGCAATCACGGCATCCACCACCAGTCCTTGCTCGAAACCCTGTTCCAGCACGGTGGTCATCAGCGTTTCCGCGCTTTCCTCGGAATCGGCGGTGGAAATGTCGATCAGCACATACCAGGGATATTCGCCATCCGGCAGCGGGTCGCGCACGCCCTCGATGTGGCGCACCGCGAAATCGACCGAGACGCGCGACATGAGTTCGAAGCCGGTCAGCGCGGTATGGCATTGCCCGGCGGCGAGGTCGAACAGCGCCAGCGCATCCTCCGGCGAATTGAGGCCGGCGAAGGCCACCTGATGGCCGACCGGGCGCGGGAAGAGGCGCAGCACAGCGCCGGTGATGACACCGAGCGTGCCTTCCGACCCGATGAACAGGTCGCGCAGGTCGTAACCGGTATTGTCTTTCTTCAGGCGGCGCAGCCCGTCCCAGATCTCGCCGGTGGGCAGCACGACCTCAAGGCCCAGGCAAAGGTTGCGGGTGTTGCCATAGGCCAGCACGCCGGTGCCGCCGGCATTGGTGGCGAGATTGCCGCCGATGCGGCAGGAGCCTTCGGCACCGAGCGACAGCGGGAACAGGCGGTTGACGCTTTCGGCGGCCTTCTGCACGTCGGCGAGAATAACGCCGGCATCGACCACCAGCACATTGGCGACGGGATCGATATCGCGCACCTTGTTCATGCGGTCGAGCGTCAGGATCACGTCCGGCTTGCCGATGCGCGGAAGCTGGCCGCCGACGAGGCCGGTATTGCCGCTTTGCGGCACGACGGCGGTACCGGTTTCGCTGGCAAGCTTCAGGATTTCCGAGACTTCCTGCGTTGAACCGGGGCGCAGCACGATGGGGGAGGCCCCTTCGTAGAAGCCACGCGGCTCGGTCACATAGGCCCCCATAGCCTTCGGATCGCGGATCGCATAGGCCTCGCCGACGATTGCCGCGAAACGGTCGAGAAGTTCGGAAGAGGGCGCGTTGCCGGTCATGATGTGCCTTCGTCAGTTATGGGGGCGGGCCGGGGGGCGGCCGCGCGAACCAGTCTGTCATTGATCGCCTCGCCGAGACCGGTCGAGGGAATGGGGGAAACGGCGATGGAGGCCACGCCCGCTTCATCGGCGCGCTTCATCAGTTCGAAGAGATGGCTTGCGGCCTCTGCCGCATTGCCGGAGGCGCTGAGTGCGAAGATCGCCGCAGCCTTGTCCTCGCCGGGCAGGGCATCGGCACCGAATTTCAGGAAGGCTTCGCCGGGATAGACCTCGGTCGCGTTGATCCGCACGGCAGCGCGCGGCGCGTAATGGGATGGCAGCATGCCCGGCGCCTCGATGGCGGCGGCACCCGCCTTGCCGCGCGTCAGCCTTACGCCTGCAACGCGTTCGATCTCGTCTGCCGAAAGCCCGCCGGGACGCAGCAGGCGCAACGTGCCGTCCGCCTCGACCTTGACGATGGTGGATTCGACGCCCACGGTTGCCGGTCCGCCATCCAGAATGAGTTCCAGCCGCTCGCCAAGCCCGGCCTCGACATGGGAGGCAGCCGTCGGGCTGATGCGGCCGGAAGGGTTGGCGCTGGGAGCCGCGAGCGGCTTGCCATAGGCGGCGATGAGCGCGCCGGCGAAGCCGCGGGGAACGCGGATGCCGACCGTTGTCAGACCTGCCGTCGTTTCGCGGGCTATCGGGCTGCCCGGTTTCAGCGGCAGCACCAGCGTCAGCGGTCCCGGCCAGAAGGCTTCGGCTAGCCGGCGGGAGAGCGGGTCGAAGGTCGCGTAACCTTCGGCCATCGCCAGATCCGACATATGGCAGATCAGTGGATTGATGCTCGGACGGCCCTTGACCGCATAGATGCGGCGCACGGCTTCGGCATTGGTGGCATCGGCGGCCAGGCCGTAAACGGTCTCGGTGGGAATGGCTACCGGCAGGCCGCGCGCCAGCACTGCCGAGGCCTCAGCCAGCGCCGCGTTTTCCTGACCGTCGATTGTCAGCGTTCTCGCCATGTCCGTCCCGCTTTTACCGGGCCAAGTCCTTAGCGCGTAACGGTGCAGGGGATCAATCACTTTGCCCTTGCGGGACCGCAAACATGACACTTTTTCGTTGAGCGCGGCAGGCTTGTGGCGCAAAGTGCGCACAAGGATTCCGTTAATGCCGGGTTCATTGTGAGCGCGCTAGAACGGAATTCAAGAGGGTCGGCATCAGCCGGCCGTTACTGGAGGGATACAGGATGAGCAGGGTTATGAAGACGCTTCTCTCGGCCGGCCTTTCCGCGGCGATGGTTCTCGGCACGTTGCTGCCGGTGGAAGCCATGCCGCTGGTCAAGGCACCGGTTGCAGAAGGCAATATCGAACTGGTCCAGTGGGGCCCGCCCGGCCCGGGTTATGGCCCGCCCCCCGGTTATGGACGCCCCCCCGGCTATGGACGCCCCCCCGGCTATGGTCCTCGTCCCGGTTATGGCCCGCCTCCCGGCTACTACCGTCCGCCGCAGCCGCCGCGCTATTCCTATGACCGTCCTTCCCGGGATGGCTGGTACAATGGTCACCGCGGCTATCGCGAAGCCCGTCCCGGCTATCGTTACCACAACGGCTACTGGTTCCCGCTGGCGGCCTTCGCAGCCGGCGCCCTGATTGGCGGTGCGCTGGCCCAGCCGTCCGCGCCGTCGCGTCCGGCGGCCGGTGGCATCAATCCGAAGCATTACGATTGGTGCGCCTCGCGTTACCGTTCGTATCGCTCCTACGACAACACGTTCCAGCCCAATTACGGCCCGCGTCAGCAGTGCCTGTCGCCGTATTATTGAGCGTTCGAACCTGATTGAACCCGCAACGCCCGGCCTCAACAGCCGGGCGTTTTCATTTGGCTTTTATTTGACGTTTACGTAAAATCCATTTAACTGGAAAAACGTTGCCTCAAAACTTCGGGGCAGGCTTTAGGGATTGGCAGGAAGTTTCTGCGATTGTCGGGGGAGGCTGGCATCGTGAGAACCGCCAGAGGAGGAAGATCATGTCTGAAAACCATATTCTCCTGGAACAGGTGGAAGCCTTTCCGGGCGTGCAGATCATCCGGTTCAATAGACCGGAAAAGAAGAACGCCATCACCGAGGCCATGTATGGCCGCATGGCCGACGCGCTGAAGGCCGCCAACGCGGACCCAGCCATTCGCGCCATCGCCGTTCTCGGCACGGATGGCTGTTTCACTGCCGGCAACGATATGAAGGACTTCCTGACCTATGCGATGAGCGGTTCGTTCTCGCGTCCCGTCGCCTTCGATTTCCTTCAGGAACTTGCCGATAGCGCCAAGCCCATCGTTTCGGGCGTCGATGGTCTGGCCATCGGCATCGGCACGACCATCAACATGCATTGCGACCTGACGGTCGCTTCCGCCCGCAGCCTGTTCAAGGCGCCGTTCGTGGATCTCGGTCTGGTGCCGGAGGCGGGCTCAAGCCTCATTGCGCCGCGCGTGATGGGCTATCAGCGCGCCTTCGCCATGCTTGTTGCCGGTGAAGGTTTTACCGGGCAGGAAGCCAAGGATGCGGGCCTCATCTACCGGATCGTCGATCCCGAAGAGGTGGCCCCCGAAACGCTGCGTCTGGCCGCCCGCCTCGCAAAACTGCCGCCGGAAGCGCTCGCCATTTCCCGCGCCCTGCTGCGCGGCGATCGCGCCCCGATGATGGAGCGGATGAACGAGGAACTCGTCTATTTCGCCGCCCGCCTGAAAAGCGCGGAAGCCCGCAAGGCCTTCGAGGCGTTCCTGAACAAGTGAGGGGTGCCCCTCACTTGTTCCTTGCTTCACTTTTCCCTGGAAAGCAGCGCCACCGTTTCCACATGCGATGACCACAGGAACTGGTCGATAGGCGTGACGCTGTCGATGCGGTAGCCGCCATCGACCAGCACCCGCAGGTCGCGCGCCAGCGTCAGCGGATTGCACGACACGGCGGCGATGCGGGAAATGGTAGTGCGCGCCAGTTCTTTCACCTGCGCTTCGGCCCCGGCGCGGGGCGGGTCGAAGACGAGGCCATCGAAGGTCTTCAATTCGCTCACCATCAGCGGACGGCGGAAAAGATCGCGCTTTTCCACCGTAACCGGTTTCAGGCCCTGCGTGTTGCGGGCAGCATGGTCGAGGGCGGCGAGCGCCTTGGCCTCGCCTTCCACGGCATGAACCTTCGCCTTGCGGGCCAGCCTGAGCGCAAAGGTGCCGGCACCGGCAAAGAGATCGGCGATCTTCTTGGCCTTCGCCAGATGCCCGAGCACGAGTTCGGCCATCGCCTCTTCGGCCGCAACGGTTGCCTGCGTGAAGCCAGCCGGTGCAGGGGAGACGGACACGCCGCCGAAGGAGATGAGCGGCTTTACCGGCTCGATCAGGATTTCACCCTCATGGGAAACGCGGGCAATGCCCTTGAGGCGCAGCACGGCGCGCGTCATCGCCTGCCGCTCGTGGTCGCCCAGCTTGCGAATGCCCTCGAAGCCGAGATCGAGCCCGGTCGCGGTTTCGAGAACCGTCACACGGAACGGGTCTGTGCTGGTTGTCAGTGCGCTACCGATAGCGCGGATATCGTCAAGCCGCGCCATGATGCCGGGCGTGGCGACGGGACATTCCCGGATGGAAACGATGTGATGGCTGCTGGCCTGGTTGAAGCCGATCAGCATTTCCTTTTCCGTGCGCCGCATCGTGAACACGGTGCGCCGGCGTTCGCCGGCATGTGCGGGAATGAGGTCCGCCACCGGCACATCGAGCCCCTTGGCCTTCAGCGCATCGACCACGAGGCCGCGTTTGTAGGCCTGATAGGGGGCATCGGCATAGTGTTGCAGCGAACAGCCGCCGCAGGCGCCGCCGTCCGCATCCGGGCCGAAATGGCGACAGGCCGGTGCTTGCCTGTCGGGCGAAGGGGTGGTGATCGACATGATCGTGCCCTGGTTCTTCACCCGCGCAATCGCCAGGGTTTCGCCGGGCAGCGCAAAGGGCACATAGACCGCGCCGCCCGACGTGTGGGCAACGCCATCGCCTTCAGCGCCGAGATTGGCAATGGTAACGGTTTCCGTGCTCATGGTTTTTTCCCGGCAAGAAGAAATTCGCGGTTGCCGTCGCCCCCTTCGATGGGCGAGGGAATGAGGCCGAGGCTTGTCCAGCCCATGTCGGCGACCAGCCAGTTTTCGAGATCGGCGGCCACATCCGGCGCTGTCTCCGGCTCTTTCAGCAGGCCCGCCTTGCTGATGGCGTCGCGACCGGCCTCGAATTGCGGCTTCACCAGCAGCACACAGGTTGCGCCGGGTTCGGCAAGATCGAGTGCGGGTGCCAGCGCCAGCTTCAGCGAGATGAAGGACACGTCCGAGACGACGAATTCCACCGGCACGTCGCCGATATCTTCCGCCGTCATATGGCGCGCATTGAGCCCCTCGATGTTCACGACCTGCGGGTGGCCCGAAACGCTCGGGTGCATCTGCCCGTGGCCCACATCGACGGAAGTGACGTGGGCCGCCCCCCGTTCCAGCAGAACCTGCGTGAAGCCGCCGGTCGAGGCCCCGACATCAAGGCAGGAAAGTCCCTCCGGCGACAGCTTGAAATGGTCGAGCGCGGCGACCAGTTTCAGCGCGGCCCGCGACACATAAGCCTGCGCCGGATCGTCGGTTTCGATCACCACATCGGCGGCCACATTGGCGGATGGCTTGCTGACGACCTTGCCGTTCACCTTCACTGTGCCACGCTGCACGGCATCGCGCGCCCGCGAGCGGCTTTCGAAAAGGCCGCGGTTGAGGAGGAGCTGGTCGAGGCGGAATATTTCTTTGTCTTGTCCCATGCGTCCGTCAATGACCGGCCTTTGCGGCGGGTGCAAGAAAATTGTTGTGGATGGCGGCGGTGCCGCGGCCTCAAATGCCGGGAAACCGCACAAAGGCGGTCTTTCCGGCAGCTTTCTTGGGGTGCGCGCTTAACAGGATATCAACACTAGCGCGGGAAAATTGCACCGATCTTATGCCGGGTTGCCGGCACGGCGCCATGATGGCGGCTGTATCGACCAATGTCTTTTAACGCTTGAGCCGGCGGAAACGCTGCTGCGGAGCGATCTTGCGCTCCGCCGTTCTGGAATATGTGCCGATGTCGCTGAAGAATCTCTCGATCAACCTCAAGCTGGTGCTGACCTTTGCCGCCATCATGAGTGTCTGCGCCCTTGCATCCGCCGGTGTTCTCTGGACCTCGGTGCAGAACAGGGTGATCTCCGACGAGGTGAACCGTATCGGCGTGATGACGCTGAAGGTGGATGATGCGCTTTCGGCCATGCTGGAGCAGGCGGTGAACCAGCGCGGTTATGTGCTGTTTCGCAGTGAAAGCACCTACAAGGACGTTTTCGCCAACCGCGAAAAGATGCTGACGGCGCTGGGCGAGGCCGAAGCGCTGGCAGCGGGGCAGCCGGAAGAACTGGCCGCTATCGCCGCACTGCGTCAGTCTGCGGATGTCTTCCACAAGGAACTGACGGTGCCGCAGCTTGCCGCGCGCAAGGACACAGACAAGCCGATTGAAGAGATCATCGAGATCGGTCGCAACGCCTCCAAGGGCCAGCTCGATACGTTCCGGTCCACCGCCGCCGAATTCAAGCAGAAGGTCGGCGCACGGCTTGGCGCCCTGATTGGCGAACAGCAGACGGCCCACAGCGCCATTTACATGGCGCTTGGCATCGGCGGCGCGCTGGCCGGCCTCATTGCCGTTGCGCTCATCTGGCTGCTCGCCCGTTCGCTGGTCACACCGGTCGTCGGCATGACGGCAGCGATGACGCGTCTGGCCGCCGGACACAACGACATCGACGTCCCCGGTCTGGACCGGGGCGATGAACTCGGTCGCATGGCCAAGGCCGTTCTGGTCTTCAAACAGGCCGCTATCGACAAGCTGCGCCTTTCCGGCGAAGCTGACCGCATGCGCGCCGAAACCGATGAGGAGCGCCGCCGCAACGAGACCTATCGCAGCGAACGGGACAATCAGGCCCGCTTTGCCGTGGAAACGCTGGCTTCCGGCCTGAAGGCGCTTTCGGATGGCGATGTTTCCTGCCGCCTCAATCAGGCATTTGCGCCGCATCTCGATGAATTGCGGGTCGATTTCAACAATGCGCTGGAAAAGTTGCAGGCCACGCTGAAAACGGTCGGTATCACCGCCTCCACCATCAAGGCCGGCTCATCGGAAATTCGTGCCGCCACGGATGAACTGGCCCGCCGCACCGAGCAGCAGGCAGCCTCCGTCGAGGAAACCGCCGCAGCGCTCGAGGAAGTCACCATCACCGTGCGCGATTCCGCCCGCGGCGCCGAACAGGCCGGGCAGCTTGTTGCCCGTGCGCGTGGCGAAGCCGAAAAATCCGGCGATGTCATGCGCCGCGCTGTCGCCGCCATGCGCGAGATCGAGAAGTCGTCGCAGGCTATCGGCAACATCATTGGCGTCATCGACGAGATTGCCTTCCAGACCAACCTTCTGGCGCTGAATGCCGGCGTCGAGGCCGCGCGTGCGGGCGAAGCCGGCAAGGGCTTTGCGGTGGTGGCGCAGGAAGTGCGCGAACTCGCCCAGCGCTCGGCCAACGCCGCCAAGGAGATCAAGACGCTCATCGGCGCGTCCAGCCAGCAGATCCATAACGGTGTGACGCTGGTGGATGAAACTGGTCAGGCGCTGGAAGCGATCATCGCGGAAGTCGAGGAAATCGACAGCCATGTATCGGCCATCGTCACCGCTGCCCGCGAACAGTCGACCGGTCTTCAGGAAATCAGCGCCGCCGTCAACACCATGGACCACGGCACCCAGCAGAATGCCGCCATGGTGGAACAGCAGACCGCCGCAAGCCACACGCTGGCCCGCGAGGCGCAATCGCTGAACGAACTTCTCTCGCAGTTCAGGATGGATGCTGGTGGCGGCTTTGCCCAGCCCGCACCGGTGAACCGCTCCGCGCCGCCCTCAAGCGGCCCGGCTTCGGCCCCGCGTCCCTTCGTCGAACCGATTTCCCGCCAGCCGGTGCGCAAGATCACCACGCCGCAGCCGGCCCCCGCTACAGCCCGCCCGGTGCCGTCCCCGGCTCTGGCGCTCAACCAGAAGCTTGCCAGCGCTCTTGGCGCGAAGCAGGAAAGCGGTGGCAAATCGGAGCCCGACTGGACGGAGTTCTGAACGGCTTCAGCAAGGCTATAGTTTTGTGAAAAAAGCGCCTGCACTCCCGATCGGAGTGCGGGCGTTTCAGCGTTTGGCCGCCATCCAGATCACATGGCGTGCGCCGCCGCGTTTGCCGTTGGCGCGCACATGCTTTTCCTCGGCCAGAAAGCCCGCATCGCGCAGCCGCCGCGTGAAGGCGGCATCCGGTGCGGATGACCACACGGCAAGAACCCCCTTCGGCCTGAGCGCCTGCCAGGCGGCGCGCAAACCGGCCAGCGAGTAGAGGCTGTCATTGGAGGCGCGCGTCAGCCCGTCGGGACCATTGTCCACATCGAGAAGGATGGCGTCATAGGCCGCCTTTTTCGAGCGGATCAGTGCGCCGACATCGCCGACATGAAGATCGACGCGGGGGTCGGTGAGCGTGCCCTTGTGCACCTCGGCCATCGGCCCGCGTGCCCATTCCACCACCGCCGGTACCAGTTCCGCCACTGTCACCTGCGCATCATCGGGCAGTGCGCCAAGGGCAGCCCGCAGCGTGAACCCCATGCCAAGCCCGCCGATCAGCATGGCCGGTGCCTTGCAACCTTCCAGCCGCTCGCAACTGAAGGTCGCCAGCGCTTCCTCCGAACCGCTCAGCCGGCTGTTCATCAACTCGATCGGCCCCAGCATGATCGAAAACTCCTGCCCCCGCTGCTTCAGCCGCAACGTCCCGTCCTCACCGGGAATGGTCGCACGGTCCAGCTCGATCCAGGGCAGCATTGGAAACTCTCGTAAACGGGGGCGGATGCGCGTTTCTTACAGGCGAGGGGCAGGATTGGCTAGGGGCTGAAGCGCAATGGCTGGCTTCCAACGCCGCCACGTTCTGAAAAACACTCCCCCTATTTCTATCTTTCGCAGCCCGGCCGCACCCTCTATCCTGTGCACCACATCCAATCCGGGGGAACCTGATGAAAACGCTCTCGCTTGCCGCTCTGGCGGTCCTTGTTCTTACCGCGCCCTGTCTCGCCAACGATACCATGGCCGAGATGAAGACCGGCGGTCTTGTTTATGTTCAGAGCGAGGACGTCGTGATGGAGAAGGAAGACCTTTTCCTGTCGATGGCGCAGGTGCGGGTGGATTATGTGTTCCGCAACACGTCTGACCACGATGTGGAAGGGGTTGTTGCCTTTCCGATGCCCGATCTGATCGGTTCACCGGAAAGCATGGCGGATACGGGCGATGCCGAGGCGGATAATTTTCTCGGCTTTTCGGTGACGCAGGACGGGCAGGCCATCACGCCGCAACTCGACCAGTATGTTATTGCGATGAGCATTGATCGCACGGAGGATCTACGCGCTGCCGGTATTCCGCTTTTGCCCTTTGCGGAAAAGACCATCGAGGCGATTGCGGCAGCGCCCGCGCAGACCCGTCAGGATCTCGTCGCCAAGGGGCTGGTTCTGGCAAGTTCCTATGAGCAGGACGGTAAGCGGGTCACCGAATACACGCCCGTCTGGACCCTGCGTTCCACCTACTGGTGGAAAACCGTGTTCCCGAAGAGCGGCACGGTTCGCGTCAGCCATCGCTACAAGCCGAGTGTCGGCGGCACGGTTGGCCTGTCGAGCTATGACGGCGCCACGCCGGAGGGCGTCGAGCGCAATGCGCAATACTGTGTCGACAAGGATTTTGCCAAGACCGCCGTGCGGATCGGCAAGGCCCATGAGGCAGGCAAGGGGCCGTATTACACCGAAAACTGGATGTCCTACGTGCTGACCACCGGTGCCAACTGGTCCGGTCCGATCGGCCATTTCAGCCTGACGGTGGACAAGGGCGCGCCCGAGAATTTCGTCAGCTTCTGCGGCCAGGGCGTGAAGAAGGTGGGGCCGACCACGTTTCGCATGGAAGCCACTGACTTCAACCCGGAAAAGGATATCGACATCCTCTTCCTCGTCGCCACCCCGACCGACTGATCAGCCGCGCGGCGGGATGCGGGTGATGTGCGCGCCAAGCGCATTCAGCCGCTCGTCGATGCGCTCGTAACCGCGTTCGATCTGCTGGGCATTTTCGATGGTGCTGGTGCCCTCGGCGCACATGGCGGCAATGAGCATCGCCATGCCGGCGCGAATATCCGGGCTTTCCACGCGGGCCCCCGTCAGCTTCGCCGGGCCGGACACGACGGCCCGGTGCGGATCGCACAGCACGATGCGCGCGCCCATGGCAATCAGCTTGTCCACGAAGAACATGCGGCTTTCGAACATCTTTTCGAACAGAAGCACCATGCCCTCGCATTGCGTGGCGGTGACGATGGCAATCGACATGGTATCGGCTGGGAAGGCCGGCCAGGGCTGATCCTCGATCTTCGGCACATGGCCGCCGAAATCCGGCTTGATCTTCATCTCCTGACCCGCGGGCACGACGAGATCGTCACCCTCGATGCGGCAGCGGATTCCCAGCCGCTCGAAATTCATCAGCGTCGAACGCAGATGCTCCACGCCGGCATTGCGGATGGTGATTTCCGAGCGCGTAACGGCGGCAAGGCCGATCAGCGAACCGACTTCGATATGATCCGGCCCGATACGGTGGCTGGCGCCCGAAAGGGGGGTGCCGCCGTGAATGACCATGGTGTTGGTGCCGATGCCTTCGATGCTGGCACCCATGGCGATGAGGAAGCGGGCGAGGTCCTGCACATGCGGCTCGGAAGCGCAGTTGCGCAGAATGGTGGTGCCCGAGGCCGCCACCGCCGCGCAGAGCGCATTTTCCGTCGCCGTCACCGAAGGTTCGTCGAAGAACACATCGGCACCGGCAAGCCCGTTGGTGCGGAATTCATAGGCGCCGTTCAGATGCACTTCCGCGCCCAACTGCTGGAGAACGAGGAAGTGGGTATCGACGCGCCGGCGGCCGATGACATCGCCGCCCGGCGGCGGCAGGGTCACCTCGCCGCAGCGCGCCAGCATCGGCCCGGCCAGCAGGATGGAGGCGCGGATGCGCGAGCATAGAACCGGGTCGAGATCGGCGGGGCGGATTTCGGTCGCCTCGATTTCCAGCGCATTCGGGCCGGTCCAGCGGGCCTTGGCACCCACCGTCTGGATGAGTTCCACCAGCGCCTCGACATCGCGAATGCGCGGCACATTGGTCAGTTCCACCCGCTCCGGGGTCAGAAGGGCAGCCGCGATGATCGGCAGCGCTGCATTCTTGTTGCCGCTCGGCTCGATTTCGCCTTTCAGCGTGTGGCCGCCTTCCACGACATATTTGATGCGCTCGCTCGGCTGTGTCTGGCCCATGTTTATTGTTCGCTCTGTCAGGGAAGGGAAGGCGAGCCTCAGCCCGCAGTGCCGAAGGAAACGGTCTTGTGATCGAGCGCCGCGAACACCGTCGCGACGATGCCGGTGTGGTCAAGGCCGGCGCGGGCGAGCATCGCCTCGGGCTTGGCCTGTTCCACCCACTCATCCGGCATGGTTAGACAGCGGACTTTCAGCCCATTGTCTAGGAGACCCTGTGCGGCGAGGAAATGCAGCACCTGCGCGGCAAAGCCACCGGCAGCCCCTTCCTCCACCACCACCAGAACCTCGTGGTGGCGGGCAAGCTGGCGGATGAGATCGGTATCGAGCGGCTTGGCGAAGCGCGCATCGGCCACCGTGGTGGAAAGCCCGGCGGAATCGAGATCTTCCGCCGCCTGCATCGCCTCGGTCAGCCGCGTGCCGAAGGAGAGCAAGGCCACCTTGGAGCCCTGCTTGACGACACGGCCCTTGCCGATTTCGAGAATATCGCCGCGCGCCGGCAATTCCACGCCAACACCTTCGCCGCGCGGATAACGGAAGGAAATCGGGCCTTCGTCATAGGCGGCGGCGGTGCGCACCATGTGCTTCAGTTCCGCCTCGTCGGCCGCGGCCATCACCACCATGCCCGGCAGCGTGGCAAGGAAGGCGGTGTCGAAGGACCCGGCATGGGTCGGCCCATCGGCGCCCACGAAACCGGCGCGATCGATGGGAAAGCGCACGGGCAGCTTTTGCAGCGCCACGTCATGCACCACCTGATCGTAGGCGCGTTGCAGGAAGGTGGAATAGAGCGCGCAGAACGGCTTGTAGCCCTCCGTCGCCAGACCGGCGGCAAAGGTCACGGCATGCTGTTCGGCAATGCCCACATCGAAACACCGCTCGGGAAAGAGGTTCGCCAGCTTGTCCAGCCCCGTGCCCGACGGCATGGCGGCGGTAATGCCGACGATCTTGTCGTCCTGGCGGGCTTCTTCCACCAGCGCCTCGGCGAAGACGGAGGTATAGCTCGGCGCATTCGGCTTGGCCTTGGCCTGCGCGCCGGTAATGACGTCGAACTTGTTGACGCCGTGATACTTGTCGGCCGCCTCTTCCGCCGGGGCATAGCCCTTGCCCTTCTGTGTCACGACATGGATGAGTACCGGTCCCATGGCGTTGTCGCGCACATTGCGCAGAATGGGCAGGAGGTGATCGAAGGAATGCCCGTCGATGGGGCCGATGTGGTAGAAGCCGAGTTCCTCGAACAGCGTGCCGCCGGTGGCCCAGCCGCGCGCATGGCCCACGGCGCGGGTAATGGCGCGGTCCACGGTCTTGCCCAGATAGGCCGTCAGCTTCTTGCCGAAATCGCGGATGCCCATATAGGTGCGGCCCGAGGCGAGGCGGGCGAGATAGGCGCTCATCGCCCCCGTCGGCGGCGCAATCGACATATCGTTGTCGTTGAGGATGACGATGAGGCGCGCATCGAGCGCGCCGGCATTGTTCAGCGCCTCGAACGCCATGCCGGCGGACATGGCCCCATCGCCGATGACGGCGATCACCTTGCGGTCGGACTTGTCGAGTTCGGCGGCAACGGCCATGCCAAGGCCGGCGGAAATCGAGGTGGAGGAATGGCCCGCGCCGAAATTGTCGTATTCGCTTTCGGCCCGGCGGGTGAAGCCGGAAAGGCCGTTTTCCTGGCGCAGTGTGCGGATGCGGTCGCGCCGGCCGGTCAAAATCTTGTGCGGATAGCACTGATGGCCGACATCGAAGATCAACCGGTCATCGGGCGTGTTGAACACCTTGTGGATGGCGATGGTCAGTTCCACCACGCCAAGCCCGGCGCCCAGATGCCCGCCGGTGCGCGAAACGGCGTCGATCATCTCGTCGCGCAGTTCACGCGCAAGCTGCGGCAGGTCACGGTCGTCGATCTTTTTCAGATCGGCGGGAAAATGCACCTGATCGAGCAGCGGCGTTTGCGGCAGGGGAGCGGATGGCGATTGCGTCACTGGCGGTTCTCTTGGCTTATGCCCGGTCCAGTCCGGGCGGTTCCGCTTCTCGCACCGGAATCGGGCGAAATGCGGAACGCACTCTTTAGAGACCGTTCTAGCGAAAATCAGCCTTGCGGCAAGGGGACAAACTCCTCTTCATCGCCCGGAACGATGTCAAAACGCCCCGTGCGCCACTCTTCCTTGGCCTTTTCGATGCGCTCCTTGGAGGAAGAAACGAAGTTCCACCAGATATAACGCTGCGAATTCAGCGCCGCGCCGCCAAACAGCATGACATGACAGCCCTCAGGCCCGCCTTGAAGCGTGATGGCATCGCCCGGCCGGAAAACCAGAAGCTGGTCGGGCGCGAAGTGATCGCCCGCCACTGTCAGGCTGCCCGACAGTATATAGAGCGCCCGCTCTTCGGCCCCGGCGGGGAAGGGGAAGCGCGCTCCGGCCTCAAGCTTCAAGTCCACGTAAAGCGTGTCGGAAAACGGCGTAACCGGCGATTTCAGCCCCTCGAAGGCACCGATGACCACGCGGCCTGTCGCCCCGCCATCGGTAAATTCCGGCATGTTGGCGGCTTCGGTATGGGCAAAGGCCGGGTCGATCTCCTCCAGATGGTCCGGCAGCGCCAGCCAGGTCTGCAGGCCAGAAATGGAATGCGGCGTGCCGCGCAGGTTTTCCGGGGTGCGCTCGGAATGCACGATGCCCTTGCCCGCCGTCATCAGGTTGATGTCGCCCGGCTTGATGACGAGTTCGGTGCCCAGACTGTCGCGATGCTTGATCTCGCCATCGAACAGATAGGTGACGGTGGAAAGCCCGATATGCGGATGCGGACGAACGTCGAGCGCCTGATCCGCCTTCAGAAGCGCCGGTCCCATCCGGTCGAAAAAGATGAACGGACCCACCAGCCGCCGCTGCCGCGAAGGCAACGCCCGCCGCACCTCGAAATTCCCGAGATCGCTGGTGCGCGGAATGATGAGATTCTCAATCGCCGAACAGGAAAATGCATCCCCCGCAACAGGATCGTCTCCGGGAAAAAAGGACATGGCCGCGCTCCTCGGTTGGTGTGGTGAGGGGAGCATATAGGCGCGGAGGGGGTGAGGGGTAGGGTTACTGAGTTGAATAAGAACGTGATTTAATTTTTTATTGCTTGCAGCAATGTGTGAGGCGCCTCGTTAAAGTATCCGGCGCCTCTGACGATTTTTATGCTGCGCAGGCAGCATTTACATATGCGGGCACGTCATCAGCAAAACTCTTCGTGTTCTTGCGAACAATTTCAGAGGCACGTGAAAAGGTTTCCGCTTCTTTTTCGTCGTTTATCATTGACGATACGACGAAGCGTTTAAATTGCTTGGAAGTCTCTGGCCATCTTAGCATCAGGATAAAGAGAGCCGACGACATGGCGGTTTCTATATCTTTTGCTATATCGGGACGAGCATTTCTTACGGCATCAAGAGAGCTTTCGACAGATTCTGCTTTGCTGGTATTTCCGGATTTTCCATTGCCGATCACAGCTTCGCATACGCGGCGCGATACATCCCTATTGCCTAGTTCCCTTGATACTGAAATTAGGGATTTCTTGAGCTTTTCAGGGACTTCGGGCGTCAGAATGATGCGGTCCATCGCGTCGTAGTGAGCTACCAGAGCTTTCTGCGTTTCAATGAGGTCGTAGCAGCGCTCACGATAAAACGACACTTTCCGCTTAACATGCCAGGCAGTAAGGACGCCCACAACGGCTGCCGTCAATGGCGCCACAAGTGCTTGCATCTCTAAAATCATGGCTCCTACCTCTTACCAACTTTCGCCTGATTTGTACCAGTCGTCTTTTCGTCTTTGACTTTTATCTTCGCTAACGCTTTCTCGAGGCTGTTGCGTCTGTCGATTTCGAGTTTGTTGAGAGCAATGTTTGCCATTTGCATCTCATGTCGAGCCGTTCGCTCCTGACGTAATATATACATTATATAAAGCCCAACGGGCATAAGGCAAGCCAGCCACTCATTAACTTTGGCCATCGCGAGGCCGAGTGCTACACATCCAAGCCCGAAGACCAGAAGAGCTTCTGTGTTTTTCGATAGGCCATTTGCTACGCTCTTAAATACACTTGGAAATGTTACCATAGATTTTATAAGGCCTGAATGTGACGTTGATTTCAATTACCTATCAAAATTGCATTCGATGTTAAAGGTAGAGGTGCTTCTTAGGGTTGTGAATTCACAATTGAAGAAATGAGGAAATTTAATATAACTTATTTTGCACCAAATAGGTGCGCGCGGCCCCTCCTCCTGGCCGCGCGCGGGGCGGGGCCGGTAAACCGGCGGCCGCCGAACTGAGATCGTGTGTCCGGCATTTGCCAGACCGCTGCGGATGCTGAGCCGCTGCCGTGCCTGAAATGATGTGGTATGCCCTTGCGGGTCCAGAACCGGAACCGGGCCGCCGCCTTCAGCGGTCTGCCCTACGCAATACGTCGGTTCCTCCCAACCGGTGATGCGTCTTTATTCAGAGCGCATCCGGCGATTGGCGTCAATCACCCCGGCACGAATTTTCGTGAGGCGGGCGGGGTGGCGGAAATTGCGATGGGGAAAAGCTGTGGAAATCAGCCGTTATCGAGCGGTTCGGTGCCCTGCGGCTTGCCGGCGCGGTCCAGACGGATTTTTTCGATGCGGTTTTCGGCGGCGGAAAGCAGCGCCTCGCAATGCTTCTTCAGCGCCTCGCCGCGTTCATAGATGGCGATGCTCTCGTCCAGCGCCACATCGCCGCGTTCCAGCCGGGCCACGATGTTTTCCAGTTCCGCCACGGCCTTTTCAAAGGAAAGGGCAGCGATATCGGCGGGCGCGGCGATGTCCGTCATGGTCAACCTCGGATCAGTCTTGAAATATGCAGCCCGGCCGATTCGGCCAAGCCTTCGAGATCATAGCCGCCTTCAAGCAGGCTGACGACCCGGTTATGGCCTCTATCCTCGGCGATTTCCATGACGCGGCCCGTCGCCCAGTCGAAATCCTCGCCGGTCAGGTTGATATGGCTTACCCGGTCGCGGTGGTGGGCGTCGAAACCGGCGGAGATGAGGATGAGGTCGGGGCCGAAATCGTGGAACCTGCGCTGGATGCGGTCGCGGAAGGCCTCGCGGAACTGGTCGCCGGTGGCGCCCGCCGAAAGCGGTGCGTTGATGACGTTGTTGGCGCCCCCGGTTTCCTCCACCGTGCCGGTGAAGGGATAGAGCGGCGCTTCGTGGAGGGAGGCGAACAGCGTATGCGCATCGTTCCAGATGATGTCCTGCGTGCCGTCGCCGTGATGCACGTCCCAGTCGATGATGGCGATGCGCTCCACGCCATGCGCGGCGCGGGCATGGGCGGCGGCAATCGCCACATTGTTGAACAGGCAGAAGCCGGCGGTCTTGTCCCGGCCGGCATGGTGGCCGGGCGGACGGGCAGCGACGAAAGCATTGTCGGCCTTGCCGGTCATCACGTCATCGACAGCCGCCATCGCCCCGCCAATGGCGCGAAACGCCGCCTGTAGCGTGCCGGCGGAACCATAGGTGTCCTCGGCAATCCGGCGGATGTCGCCTTCTTCCTCCGGCATGGCACGCATGACGTGCCAGAGGTGTTCCTCGGTATGGGCGAGAAGCACGGCGTCCTCGCTGGCGCGCGGCGCTTCCACCCGCTCCAGCCGGGCAAAGTTCGGATGCTCCAGCGCAATGTTCAGCGCCCGCAGCCGGTCCGGTCGTTCCGGATGGCCTTCCGGCACCTCATGCAGCAGAAAATCCGCGTGTTCGTAAAGCCGTGTGGTCATCCGGGTCGTTCCTTGGGCGGCAAGCCTTGTCCTTTTCGCCATCGCGGCTTTAGATGGCGTTAAAGCGGGGTAAAACAATGACAGCCAATGAACGTTTCGACACGATGGAGATGCGGATCGCCTATCGCGACATCGATCTGCTCGGCCAGATGCACAATGCGGCCTATCTGACGCTTGCCGAACAGGCGCTGGTCGCCTTCTGGAGTCACCGCCCGGCGGTGGGTGGTGAGCCGTCCTTCACCATGAAGCGCATGGAATGCAGCTTCCACAAGCCGCTGCGCTATGATGATCTCGCCAGCCTCCGGGTCGAGGTGGACAAGATCGGCATGCAGACGGTGGGTTTCGCGGTGAGGATCGAGCGGGAAGCGGTGCTTTCCGCCCGCGTCGAAATCGTCTGGACGGCCTATGACCGGGAAAAAGGCGAGGAAGTCACGTTGCCGGAGCCGCTTCGCGACTGGCTCTACGACTTCCTGCCGTAAACGAAAAGGCCGCCCGGAGGCGGCCTTCGTACAACGTTGCTTAGCCGCGAACCGGCAGCAGCGGGTAGCCCGCCTGCACCGCGCGGGCGGCAAGGGCGGCCACACCGGCCTTGACGAGGTCGCCCGGCACGAAGGCGAGCGAACCGGTGAGCGCCTTCATGAAGGGCAGGCCAGCGACCAGCATCATGCCGACAATACCGCAGGCGTAAAGCACCACCACGCCACCGATGACGGCGGCGATGAAGAAGTTGGCAAGCTGGGCAAAGCCATTGGCGCGCCCGGCGGCGAAGCGCTCGGAAAGAGTGCCGGTGACGAAAGCGGCGGCAAGCCAGCCGAGAAGGAAGCCGACGGTCGGGGCCGCGAAGACACCGAGGCCGCCGCGACCGCCCGAAAGCACCGGCAGGCCGATGATGACGAGCAGGATGACGAGCGCCACGGAAAGCGTGCTGCGTTTTGCGCCGAGAACGGTGCCGGCCAGCATGACGCCGAGCGACTGCGCGGTGATCGGAACGGGAATGAAGCCGAGTGTGATGGGCGGCAGCAGGCCGAGCGCCACGATGATGGCGGCAAACAGCGAGACGAGCACGAGATCGCGGGTGGTCATGACAGGCGGTCCTCCATAATTTAATGAAGCCTTAATGACGGCGAAGACCACGCGCGTCAATGGCGGCGGCAATCTGATCGGCTTCCCGCAACGTAAGTATGATAAGCGGTGCAATCAGCGTCAGCGGGCGCAGCCTGATGCCGCGCGCCTTGTGCGCCTCGCGGATCGCCTCGTAACGCGCCAGAATTTCCGGCACGAAGCGCACGACGAGCCCGAAGGCAAGGCCGATATCGTCGGCCTTCACCAGTCCCAGCCTCTCGAACGGACGGGCAAGCGTGGTAATTTCCTCGATAAAGGCGCTGACGGTGGTCGTCGCCGTCACGCTGGCGGCAAACAGCATCAGCGTCGTCAGCCTCAAAAGTTGCAGCAGCGCCTCTTGCGCCGAATTCACCACAAAACTGAAGGCGGCCACGATGACGATGGTCAGGAAGACCGGTCGCAGCCGGCCAAACGCCTCGCGCAGGGGCAGGCCGAGCGTGAACCACACGAACGCGCCCAGCACCGGCCCGATGGCCAGAAGGCGTGGATCACGCGTCAGGAAAAGGCCGATGCCAAGTGCGGCCAGCAGCAGCAGCTTGGCGCGAAGGGGCAGGCGGTGAAAGACCCCGTTGCCCTCGACATAGAGCGATTTCATGCGCCCGCGACCTCCAGATAGCGCGCGATGGCCGCCGCTGGCGGCGCGTCGGCGGCAAGCCGGCCCTCGTGGAACAGCAGCACCCGGTCAAACCCGTCGAGCAGCGCCAGATCGTGGCTGATGACGATGAGTTGCTGGGAAAGGCCCGCTATGGTCTGCTCCACAACGCGCCGGTTCCTGAGATCGAGCTGGTTGGTCGGCTCGTCCAGAATAATGGTATCCGGCCCGGTCACGAGCACGGCGGCGAGCGCCGCAAGCTGCAATTCGCCACCGGAAAGCTCATGCGCGCGCCGGGGGGCCAGATGGGAAACGCCAAGGCTCTCCAATGTCTGCAAAACCGCGGCCTCGCGCGCGGCCTTGTCCAGACCCCGGCCTTTCAGCCCGAACTCCATGTCTTCGGAGACGATCGGCATGATGATCTGGTTCGCGGGGTTCTGGAAGATGTAACCGGTGCGGCCGGAAAGCGTCTTCGCATCCTTCACCGTGTCCAGACCGTCAAGCGAAACGGTGCCGCGCGTCGGGTTGAGAAGACCGGTAATTAGCCGGGCGAAGGTTGATTTGCCGGAGCCGTTGAGGCCGATCACCCCGATCCGCCGCTCCCCAAGCGAAAGCGTCAACGGATGCAGCACCGTGCGGCTGCCGAAATCGACGCTGGCCGCTTCGAAACGAATGTCCACGCTCTATCCTCTCAAAAGCCCGGGCCTCTCAAAAGCTCGGCGCTTATACCCCGTGCCATCGCAAAAGAGAATTCGCAAAAGAGAAATCGGAACATAAAAAGAACATTGCCTTTGTGTGAGCGGTTTTCTAGTCTCGATCCATGGCGATTCCCGTTTCGAACTCCGATGCAAGGCGATTTTTCCTCGAACGGCAGGGCCTTGCCGCCCCGCCGGGCCGCGCCATGGACAAGGCCGGTCTTGCCGATCTCATCACCCGGCTCGGCTTCGTGCAGGTGGATAGTATCCGCACGGTGGAGCGCGCCCACCACATGATCCTGTTTTCCCGCAACCAGACCTACCGGCCCGGCCATCTCGAGACGTTGCTGGAAAAGGACCGGCTGCTGTTCGAGCACTGGACGCATGATGCCTCCATTCTGCCATCGGCTTTCTTTCCCTTTTGGAAGTGGCGGTTCCGCCGTCGCGAGCCGATCATTCTGGAGCGTTGGCGCAAATGGCATGGGGAGGGCTTCGACGCCGAGTTCAACAACACGTTGGATCGTATCCGCGAAGGCGGGCCGGTCATGGCACGCGATCTGAAAGCCGAGGATCACGTTTCTGGCGGCTGGTGGAACTGGCATCCCTCCAAGACGGCGCTGGAGTTTCTCTGGCATACCGGCCATCTCGCCATCGCCGGAAGGCGGAATTTCCAGAAGGTCTACGATCTTTCCGAGCGTGTTCTGCCCCCGCATCATCATGCCGGTGAGGTGGATGAGGAGGCCTTCGTGGATTTCGCTTGCCGTGGCGCGCTGGAACGGCTGGGCTTCGCCACTTCCGGCGAAATCGCCGCCTTTTTCGATCTCATCAGACCGGAAGAGGCGAAGTACTGGGTGACGCGCCACCGCGACGAACTGGAAGAAGTCGCCATCCAAACCGTGGGCGGCGACAAGCCACGCATGGCGTTTGCCTTTGCCGGGGTTGGCGACCGGATCAGGGACGCCGCCGAACCACCCGCCCGTATCCGCGTCCTTTCGCCTTTCGATCCGCTGTTGCGCGACCGTAATCGGGCGGAGCGCCTGTTCGGTTTCTTCTATCGCATCGAAGTCTTCGTGCCGGAGGAAAAGCGGCAATACGGCTACTATGTCTTCCCGCTTCTCGAAGGCGACAAGTTGATTGGCCGGATCGATATGAAGGCCGAGCGCGGAGAGGGTGTGCTGGTGGTCAAGCGGTTATGGCTTGAGCCAGGGGTAAGGGCATCGGCCGGGCGACTCGAAAAGCTCGACGCGGAATTGAGCCGCATGGCGCGGTTCTCAGGCGTAGAGCGGGTGGCCTATCGGGATGGCTGGTTGGCTTGATCAGGCGCGCGGATCAAGCCGCATCCTTATCGCGCTTCTTGCGCCTGACGAGCGCTTGCGGATCGTCGATGTAGAATACGACCAGAGAGCCGAGCATCAACACCACATAGGAAAACAGAAGCCTCATGAGCGCTTCACCGGGAACAAACTCTGCCCCCCAGAATGTGGTGATGAGCAGGAACATCATCAGCAGCGTACAGATAACGCAGAACGGTCTGAGGAATCTGCAGAGCAGGCTGATCATACGGTCTCCATAACAAAGGCGCGCATCACTGGAAGCGATACGCGCCGAAGTTTAGTTGGGTCCGGTTAAGAAATATCTCAACCGATATCGGTCGAGCTGATCTTGATGCCAAAGCCTTCGAGACCGACATAGTGACGCTCGCGGGTCGTCAGCAGCTTGATCGAGGAAATGCCGAGATCCTTGAGGATCTGCGCACCGAGGCCGATTTCCAGCCATTCGTGTTCGCGGCTCTTGGCCTGTTCGTGATCTTCCGCGGCGCTGCGCACCTTGCGGGCGCGGTCACTCTGGCCAACGCCGACCGAGCCTTCGCGCAGGTAGACGATGACGCCACGGCCGAGTTCGGAAATCTTCTTCATGTAGTGCGTTACCGGCTGGCGCACGCCGAACACGTCGTCGGCCACGCTCTCCGGATGCAGGCGCACCGGGATTTCCTCGCCGTCGCGAATGTCGCCAAAGATCACCGCCATGTGCTGCATCGGGTCCCAGGGCAGTGAATAGGTGTGCGCCTTGGCCGGGCCGAAAGGGGTTTCGATGGTGAAGCTCGATTCCAGCTCCACCAGCGTTTCCTTGCGCTGACGATAAGCGATGAGATCGGCGACGGAAACCTGCTTCAGGCCATGCTTTTCGGCGAATGCCGTCACCTGCGGGCCGCGCGTCACGGTGCCGTCGTCGTTGACGAGTTCGCAGATCACGCCAATGGGCGGCAGACCGGCCAGCTTGCAGAGATCGACAGCGGCTTCGGTGTGGCCTGAGCGCATGAGAACGCCGCCCTCGCGTGCCACCAGCGGGAAGATGTGGCCGGGACGGGTGAAATCGGCCGGGCCGACATTCGGATTGGCGAGATTGCGTACCGTCAGCGTGCGGTCATCGGCGGAAATACCGGTGGTCGTGCCATGCTTGAAGTCGACGGTCACGGTGAATGCGGTGGTGTGCGCGCTGTCGTTCTCGGCCACCATGGCGTTGAGGTTGAGGCGCTTGGCCTCTTCCTTCGGCATGGGCGCGCAGACGATACCGGAGGTGTGGCGCACGATGAACGCCATCTTTTCAGCGGTGCAATGCACGGCGGCAACGATGAGGTCGCCTTCGTTCTCGCGGTCGTCATCGTCGGTCACAACGACGATTTCGCCAGCCTCGAAGGCGCGGATGGCGTCCACGACGCGCTTCTGGTCAAAGCTCATTTCGGGTGTCCTTGCTTATTTCAGACGGCCGGTCTGGCCGCGGTCTCTCAGATAGTGGTCGGCAATGGCGCAGGCGAGCATCGCCTCGCCGACCGGAACGGCGCGGATGCCGACGCAGGGGTCATGGCGGCCCTTGGTGCGGACCTCGACATTGTGTCCGCTCGCGTCGATGGACTGGCGCGGAGTCAGGATCGAGGAGGTCGGCTTGACGGCAAAACGGGCGATGATCGGCTGGCCGGTGGAGATGCCGCCGAGAATGCCGCCGGCATGGTTCGACAGGAACAGCGGTGTGCCATCATTGCCCATGCGCATTTCGTCGGCATTTTCCTCGCCGGTGATTTCGGCGGCCTCGAAACCGTTGCCGATCTCAACACCCTTCACGGCATTGATTGACATCAGCAGCGAGGCGATATCCTGGTCGAGCTTGCCGTACAGCGGGGCGCCGAGGCCGGCGGGCACGCCTTCGGCCACGACTTCCACCACAGCGCCGATGGAAGAGCCCGCCTTGCGGATCTCGTCGAGATAAGCTTCCCACACCGGCACGGTTTCAGCATCCGGGCAGAAGAACGGGTTCTGGTCCACCTGGTCCCAGTCGAACCGGCTGCGGTCGATCTTGTGCTTGCCGATCTGCACCAGCGCACCACGGATCTTCACGCCGGGAACGACGAGGCGGGCAACGGCGCCAGCAGCGACACGGGCCGCCGTTTCGCGCGCCGAGGAGCGGCCGCCGCCGCGATAGTCGCGGATGCCGTATTTGGCGTCATAGGTGTAGTCAGCATGGCCCGGGCGATATTGCTGCGCGATCTCGCCGTAATCCTTGGAGCGCTGGTCGGTGTTTTCGATGACGAGCGAGATCGGCGTGCCGGTCGTCGTGTAGGTCTCGCCATCGGGGGAGGGGAAGACGCCCGAGAGAACCTTGACCTCGTCGGCCTCGCGGCGCTGCGTCACGAAGCGCGACTGGCCGGGCTTGCGCTTGTCGAGAAAGGACTGGATGTCGGCCAGCGTGAAGGTCAGGCCGGGCGGGCAGCCATCCACGACGCAGCCAAGGGCCGGTCCGTGGCTTTCGCCCCAGGTGGTAACGCGGAAAAGATGACCGAACGTGTTATGCGACATGGGCGCTTGTGTGCTTCTTCCGGATGCAATGGACGGGCACACTCATAGTGGAAAACGCCCCCCAAGCAAAAGGCTTTCTTTCCCTCAAAAGGTGACGCAGCAGGCGTTTTTTTGAGAACAATCACCCTAAACGGCGAATTTCCATCCGGTATCGACGGTGCGCTGGCTGAAGGCGTCAAAGGAAAGCGGGCGGGCGAAGGCATAGCCCTGCAGCATGTCGCAGCCGAGTTCGGCGAGCATGCGTGCGTGGTCGAGCGTTTCCACGCCTTCGGCCACCGTCTCGACACCGAGAGACCGGGCCAGATCGATGATCGAGCGCACCAGCGCGCGTTCGCGGGTCGAGTCCAGAATGGGCATGACGAGCTGACGGTCGATCTTCAGCCGCTTCGGCTTCAGTTTCAGCAGGCTGACGATGGAGGTGTGGCCGGTGCCGAAATCATCGATCTCGATATCGATGCCGAGCGCCTTGATCTGTTCCAGATTGATGTCGGTGATTGCCTCGCGGTCATCCAGGAAGATCGATTCCACCAGTTCGAAGCACAGCTCGCCGGGTGCGATGGACAGTCCCTTGAGCGAGGCGATCAGCGCCTCGTCGTGCAGGCGGCGCGAGGAGACATTGACCGAAACCTTGGGGACATTGATGCCCATGGCCGCCCAGCGCATGCGGTCCTTGAGCGCAATCTGCATGACGAGCTGGTCGAGCGTGGCGACCACGTTCAGTTCCTCGGCAATGCCCAGAAAGCGATCGGGCGTGATGATGCCGTGCGTCGGGTGCTGCCAGCGCACCAGTGCCTCGACGCCGGTCAGTTGCATCGTGCGGGCGCAAAACTGCGGCTGATACCATGCGGTGAATTCATCCCGCTCGATGCCGGCGAGGATTTCGTCGGCCGTGCGCTTGCTGTTGATGATTTCGGCCTGAAGATTCTGGGTGAAGAATTCGAAGCGGTTGCGGCCCATGCGCTTGGCGCGATAGAGCGCGATATCGGCGTTGATCAGCACCTTGCGGGCATCGACCGAGGTGCCCGACGCCATGGCAATGCCGATGGAAACCCCGCAGCGGCAGGAGAAGCCCTCGAAATCCACCGGCTGGCTGATTTCCTGAACGATGCGGCTGCACAGATCCTTGAGCGCGTTGCGCGATTCCATGCCCGGCAGCAGGATGACGAATTCGTCGCCGCCGATGCGGGCCACGATGTCGCTCGTCGCGATATCGTCGCCGCTGCGCACATTGGCGCGCAGAACACCGGCGATGTGGGCGAGCATCGCGTCGCCGGCGGCATGGCCCAGCGTGTCGTTGATCTGCTTGAAGCGGTCGAGGTCGAGGTGAAGGATCGAGAAGGTGACGCGTTTGCCCAGACTTTCCTGCGAAAGACGCTCCAGTTCCACATCCAGCTTGCGGCGGTTGCCGAGCCCGGTGAGCGGATCGTGGAGCGCATTGTGCTCGATACGGCTCTTCGTCAGTTCCAGCTCGACATTCTTCGCATCGGCCTCGTCCTTGGCGGCCTTCAGCGCCGCGGTGCGCAGCGCATCCTCGGTCACATCGACGGCGATGCCGATGATGCGGCGCACGCCGTCGCGGTCAAGATGCATCTGCCCGACTGAGCGGATGTAGCGCAGCGTGCCATCGGGGCGCGTGATGCGGACCACGAGCGGTTCGGTCCGCCCGCCATGCCTGAATTCCGCGCTGTTGCCGAGCGCGTGAGCGCGGTCATCCGGATGAATGGCGGCCAGCCAGTCCTGCTGGTTCACGGCATGCTTGTCGGGTGCGACACCGTAAAGCTGGCACATGCGCGGGTCCCAGTATTCGCTGCCGTCCTCAAGATTGGCTTCCCAGATGCCGCAATGATAGGATTCCAGCGCCAGATCGAGTTTGCGCGACAGATCTTCGAGTTCCTGCTCGCGGCTGGAAAGCTCCTGCAACGCCAGTTCCAGTTCGGCATTCTTGATGTCGCTGCTTTCCTTGGCTTCGCGCAGCGTCAGCGTCACCATTTCATCGGAGGTCACATCCCAGATGATGCCGGTTGTGCGAGTCGAGACGTCCTGGCTTTCGTAACGGGCACCGACCGAGCGCAGATAGCGGATGGACCCGTCGTCAAGGCGGATGCGATAGGTGACCTTATAGGTGCAGCCTGTCAGCTTGTAGTCGCGGAAATGGGCACTCACCATCTCGCGGTCTTCCGGCACGACACGCGTCAGCCAGAGATCGAGCGGGCTCACCACCTCCTGCGGCATGTCGCCATGCAGCATGTTGGCGCGTTCGTCCCAGTAAACGTCGTCCGACCCGTCCTGCATCTCCCAGATGCCGATGTTGGAGGACTCCATGGCAAGGTTGAAGCGCTGCGAAAGCTCCAGCAGCTTGGCCTCGCGGCCTTCCAGCGCCATGATATTGCGGTTGCGCTCGGCAATCAGCATGCTCGCGCCGAAGATCGGCACCACGATCGCTACGCCCGCCAGCAGCAGGGCAAAGCGGAAGGCGGCTTCCTTGGCCCAGGGAATGTCCCACCCGGCCGCGGGCATGACCATCACTTCCAGCGCGCCGCCATCGAAGGGAATGCGGCGGGCCACGGGCTGGCCGTCGCCCATGGCGGGATCACCGAACATATACGAGGGGGCAACACCGTTGCCGCGGCCGGAAACATCGCGGATCGCCACCCGCATTTCCGGGAGTTCGTGGAAGATTTCCGGAGACATGACGGTGAAGCCGGCGGCGTTGAAGAAGTCCTTCTTCCGGATCGAAATCTCGATGAAGCCCCACAGGCGTTTCGTCGGGTCAGCGGCATCCTTCATCACCGGTGTCAGGAAGACAAGTCGTCCATCCTCCGTTGCCATCAGCGCCGGGCGACCTTTTGTCAGATAGGTCTCCACGTGATGGACACGCTTCTGGTCATAGGGGTAGCGCGAGGCGAGCGTCTGGCCGATTTCGTTGTTTGCCTCGGTCACGGGAAGAATGCGGGCGAGGTTCCAGCCCTTCGTCACGGCAATGTGACCGAAATGACTGTTTCCGGAAAGCACAAACTGGGCCTGATCGTTGAACAGCGCCATGGCGCCATCCGCATCCACGGCGAAATCACGGGCAAGGTTGGCGGCTGTGTTCTGGTCTGCCTTGATCTGGCCGGCAAGACGCTGCTGCAGGAAAAAGGCGGTGCGGTCGGCGTCTTCACGCAGATTTACACGGTAGCTTTCGCTATTCTGGCGATCGAGCGCGATGCAGATGGCCAGAATAGCGAAAGCAACCAGTGCGGCGCCTGCAAGCGCGACCCCGGTCTTTTGCCAGTAGTTGCGGATACGCCGCCCCTGAAGTTGCCAGTTCCCCACGCGGACCTCTTATCATTATTCAAAAGGACCATAGGAACCGCAAGTTAACATAGCCTTGCCCCGACAACCCAAAATCCCGGCAGAAAACTGGGCGCAACTGACGGCAAGGAACAGCTCTCCCTTGAAAGACGCCCGAATCCGGTCCATCAATCGTTGCTGTAATGTCATCGTGCAGGCTGCAAATCGCCACATTCAGGAGGGTATCCTTGTTCCACCGCTCAAGTCTGGACCGGAAGGGAGCCCTCTCCGTGCACATCGTTTTCGCTTTCATCCTCGCACTCACCATATTCCTGCCGGTGGCGTCCTTTGCGCAGAGCGCCGATGTCGAGGCGAAGATCAGCAAGATCGACACCGACAAGCTGACGATCATGCTGGATGACGGAAAGAGCTATCAGGTTCCGGAGGAATTCAATTTCGAAGGATTGAAGGCCGGCCAGAAGGTCATCGTGTTCTACACGGTCGTCCAGGGACGCCGCGTCGTCGACGACCTTCAGATTTCCGAGTAATCAGACCCAGTCAATCCGGCCCTGTACCGGATCGAGCGAAAGAATGCGGTCCTGCGGCGTATCGGTCATGGCCGATTCTTCCGTGCCGCGGCCGCCGACAATGCGGAACAGGCTGCGAATGACGCCACCATGGCAGACGCAAACTGTCGGGCGCTTTACCGAGGAAAGCCAGGACCCCACCCGCCAGGACAGGATTTCATAGCTCTCTGCCTGCGCCCCCGGAGGAATGAAGTCCCATTTCGCGCGCTCGCGCTCGGCCACCCGCTCGGGGAACCGGCGGGCCAGTTCTTCCAGCGTGTAGCCTTCCCAATCGCCGAACGAGACTTCGAGAAGCCGCTCGTCAGTCGTATAGCCACGCGGATCGAGACCCATGGCGCCGCGCACGCGCAGCATCGTTTCACGGGTGCGGGAGAGGGGACTTGCCACGTAGTCGAAGGCAGTGGCGGAAGAGCCGAGCAGGACCTTCAGCGCCGCACCGTTGCCATTGGCCTGGGCGCGGCCGAGGCTGTTCAGCGGAATGTCGCGCTGGCCCTGCATGCGGCCATCGGCGTTCCAGTCAGTCTGGCCGTGACGGATCACGTAGATTTGCATGGCCGCCTCCAGGATGCGCCGAAGTTGCGTGGTGCAAAGAGGTGAGCTGCCCTCGCGGTTCAACGAGGGCAGCCCGAAACGCTTTACTCCTTGACGACGGAAATGTCGGGCGCATCCACCGCCTTCATACCGACCGTGTGATAGCCGGAATCGACGTGGTGGATCTCGCCGGTCACGCCGGTCGAAAGGTCGGAGACAAGGTAGAGTGCGGACTTGCCGACTTCCTCGATCGTCACGGTGCGCTTCAGCGGCGCATTGTATTCGTTCCACTTGAGAATGTAGCGGAAGTCGCCGATGCCCGAAGCGGCCAGCGTCTTGATCGGGCCGGCCGAAATGGCGTTGACGCGGATGCCGCGGCCGCCGAGATCGACGGCGAGGTAACGCACGGATGCCTCGAGCGCGGCCTTGGCAACGCCCATGACATTATAATGCGGCATCACCTTCTCAGCGCCGTAATAGGTGAGCGTGATGATCGAGCCGTTATCGTTGAGAATGCGCTCGGCGCGCTGCGCCACGGCGACGAACGAATAGACGGAAATGTCCATCGTCTTGGTGAAGTTGTCGCGGCTGGTTTCGATGAAGCGGCCCGTCAGCTCGTCCTTGTCGGAAAACGCGATGGCGTGAACGACGAAATCGATTTTGCCCCACTTCTTTTCCAGCGTGTCGAACACGGCATCGATGCTGGCGAGATCGGTGACGTCGCAATCGCTGGCAAGGAAGGCATCGAGTTCGGCGGCCAGCGGTTCCACGCGCTTTTTCAGCGCATCGCCCTGCCAGGTGAAGGCGAGTTCGGCGCCAGCGTCGCGGGCGGCCTTGGCGATACCCCAGGCGATGGAACGGTTGTTCGCAACGCCCATGATGAGACCGCGTTTGCCTGCCAGCAGACCGGAAAGCTCAGCCATGTCTTACTCCATGTTTTTCAGCGCAGCGCCTCGGGGCGGGCCGCGATCGTCGTCGGTTGACCCGCGCATATCCGAAAAGCAGGAGGGCGGGCATCGTGAATGCCCAAGCCTATGGCATAGCCGGACTGACCGTTCAAGCGGCCCCGGATCATCTCATGTAATTGGCTGCAACAATGCTTGTGCGGCCAGATCGCCGCGCCATCGGTCAGATATAAAGGCCTTCGCGCATCAACCGCATCAGGTCCGTTACCTTGTCATCAGGCTTTTCCCACAGCAGGAGACGCAGCTCGACCACCAGATCGCCACGTTTTCCCGGTGCTTCCGGCAGCCCCTTGCCTTCAATGCGAATCGAGCGGTTCGAATCCGACCACGGCGGAATGGTGATGGCGACGGCGCCTTCCGGCGCCTCGACGGTGCTGTCGCAGCCAAGCACGGCATTTTCCAGCGAAACCGGTAGAACCGTATGGATGTCGAAGCCTTCGACCTCGAAGCGCGGATCGTCGGCCACTTTCAGCATCACCCGCACATCGCCGCGCTGCATGCCCTGAAACCGATGGCCCTGAGCTTCAAGACGCACCACATGCCCGTCGGTCATGCCCGGTTCCAGACGCACGCGCACTTCGCGACCGTCGAACAGCGCCACCGGAACTGTCCGTCCGGCAATCAGGTCATCGATGGAAACGACGGCTTCGGTGACGATATCCGGCGCCTTTTCCGGCACGGGTTCGATGCCGCGCAGCTTTCGAATCCAGTAGCTGATGAGTTCGACCGCCTGCACCGGCAGCGGCACGGTGCCGGCGCGGCTCGCTTCGCCCTCTTCGGTGGGTTTCTGGGTCGTCTCGTTCTGTGTCGTGGCGCTGTCGCCTGCCCCTTGCGCTTGCCCCGAACCCTGGGGTTTTGCCGAGGCGCCTTGCGGCTGCGCGGAAGAGGTATTCGTCTGGGCCTTTGCGCCCGCCTGCTCGCCGGAGCCGAAGATGCGGTTCACCACCGACTCGGGGCTTTCGCCGGCCGGTGTCTCGGGGCCGGTTGCGGCAGCGCTTTCCTGCGCGGCCTTGGCCGCACGCTGGGCGTTGGCGCGGGCAAGCTCCTCCATCACGCGGGCGGCTTCCTCGCGGGCGGCCTTGGCGCGTTCGGCGGCTTCCTTGGCCGCCTGCCGCTTCTGCATGATGGTCTGGCCGTCTTCCTCGCCCTTGCCGCGATGGCGCTGGTCGTAACGGTTGCGTTTCTTGGGGTCGCGTAACAGGTCGTAGGCCGCGCCGACTTCGGCGAAGCGCGCCGCTGCCTGCGGGTCGTCGCGATTGTGGTCGGGATGGACGCTTTTCACCCGGGCGCGCCAGGCGGCTTTGATCTCATCCTCGCGGGCGTCCTGCCTGACGCCAAGTACGGCATAGGGATCACGCATGTGGGCCACCGAAAACTCCGACGGCCGTGCTCCCGGTCTGGCACAGCCGCAACGCTACTCGAACACTCGCAAACCGTGGCTACGCAACCGGACAATGCCAACGGACTGCTTACTATTGTCAAGATTAGGCCAAATTCACTAACTGAGAGTTTATGAAAACTTGATCAGTTCTGTCGAATGAAACGGATGAGCTTCCAGTCACCTGAAGTATCGAGGCAGGTGTCGCCGATGAAGTTGGCAATGCCGTCATAGGCGTGGCGGGTGGTGACGAAACTGCGGCACACCGCGCCGTTCACCCGGTTCTCGCTGATCGAGGCGACGACGCCCGCGCTGCCGGTGGAGGCGTTGGCCCAGGGCAGGGATGCGCCCTGAAGCTTGGCAAGATCGGCGGAGGTCACGGCATTGCGTACCGTTACTTCGTCGGATGTGGCTTCGGTGGATTTCTTCGGTGCGATGGAATTGGTGGTGAGCGAATTATCGGCGCGCGACGAGAACAGGTCGAAGCTCATGCAGCCGGAAAGCGTCATGCAGAGGGGCAGCACGGCAAAAAAACGGATGCCGCCTGAAAACATTCCCTTTCTGGGTTTCCGGCATTTTGTTATGACGATCACCTTTCATCGTGTCGCGTGCTGGCAACCGAATCCCGGCCAGGCCAAGTTCGGAGCATTTGAATTAATATGTCGGATAACGGGTTAACAAGCGGTGACTTCACCGCCGAAGACGAGCCGTTTGCGCTCTTCGCGCAATGGCTGATGGATGCCGAAGCCTCGGAAGTCAATGATCCCAATGCTTTGGCGCTGGCCACGGTGGATGACGACGGTCTGCCGAATGTGCGTATGGTTCTCCTGAAAGGCTACGATGCCCAGGGCTTCGTTTTCTACACCAACTTCGAGAGCCGCAAGGGTCGCGAAATTCTGGGCCAGAAGAAGGCGGCCATGTGTTTTCACTGGAAGTCACTGCGCCGGCAGGTTCGCATTCGCGGCCCGGTCGAAATCGTGACGAACGAGGAAGCGGACGCCTATTATGCCTCGCGCCCGCGCGGCAGCCGCATCGGCGCCTGGGCCTCGAAACAGTCCCGCCCGCTGGAAAGCCGTTTCGCGCTGGAAAAGGCCGTGGCCGAGCACACGGCGAAATTCGCCATCGGCGAAATTCCGCGCCCGGAATACTGGTCCGGCTTCCGTATTCGTCCGGTGTCCATCGAGTTCTGGCACGACCGGCCCTTCCGCCTGCACGATCGTGTTCTCTTCGAGCGCGAAACGCCGGATGCCGCCTGGTCGAAGGCCCGCCTTTATCCGTAAGTGAGGAAAAGACCTGCCGGTCTCACCCGAAGATCGGCAGGCCCAGCAGGCCGGCGGCGGCGATGAGGCCGAGGCAGATACGCCGGAAGGTTTCCTCGCTGGCCAGGCCAAAGAGTCGCGATCCCGCATAAAGCCCGATACCGTAGGACGGGCCAACAATCAGCGCCACGACAAAGGCCTGCATCACGAACAGGCCGCCGGTGAAGTAGCTGAGGCCGGAAATGACCGTCGCCATGCCGAAATAGAGTACGATGCTGGCGCGCATCCTTGCGGCGGGCAACGCGCCTCCCAGCCAGTAGGCCACGACGGCGGGGCCTCCAAGCTGCGCCGCACCCCCGAAAAACCCGGAAACCGCCCCGACTGCGATGGTGAGCGGTGCCGTCGGGCTCTGCCGGTAGCGCCAGCCCGAAAGAAGCAGCGCCAGCATGGCGAACACCATGAGGCAGATCCCCCAGCGCAGAACCATTGTCGGCAGATTGGCGAGCGCCATGGCCCCAAGTGGAATGCCGACAACGGCACCAGCCAGCATCAGAAGCGCTTCCTGCCGGTTGGCGTTGCGCCAGCCCGCTGGCAACATGCCCACCGTCATCACCGCATCCGCCACCAGCAGAGAAACCGCCGCGATCTTCGGGCCAACGACGGCACTCGCCAGCGGCATGTAGATCAGCGCCGCACCGAAGCCGGAAAAACCACGCGCCAGCCCCGCCATGAGCGCGACGGCAACGAGCAGGGCGGCTGCACCCTCGGTCAGACCGGCGGCGGCAAGGAACGACATGGAGAATTTCCCGAAATGGGCTGCTTTAGGAAAAGTGCCCTGAAAATGGCGATATATCGCAAAATGGTACCGGGGAAGCCAGCGGCTTGCAAGAACTGTTTCCGAGTGGGGAAGGCGTAAGAAGATCGTTCGCTAGATGGAGGGACGCTCGCCCAGGTCCTCATAGAGCCTCAGAAGATAGCCGTCGGGATCGGCCACGGCGAATTGCCGGTTGCCGACTTCGTGATCATCGCGGCGATACCACTTTTCTTCCAGCGGCAGATAAAGCGGGTGATCTGCGGTCGCAAGGCGGGCAAGGATGGCGGCGACATCGCCAACGCGGATTTGCAGGTTAACCCCGCGCCCGAGCGGATAATCGAAGGGTGCATCGACCACGGCAAAGGTGCGCCCGACGCCGATTTCATCGATCATCAGTTCGGCGTCTCCCAGTTCCAGAAAGGAGAAGCCTTCTTCCGGACGCTCGTAGCGCACGGCAAAGCCGATAAGGTCGCAATAGAAAGCGCGGCTTGCCCGCCAGTTCGAAACCGCCAGTTCCGGAACGAGCGCGTTGCCCATCAGGCCTTGGTGCCGCCGACGGTGATCTGGTCCATGCGCAGATGCGGCTGGCCGACGCCGACCGGAACCCATTGGCCGGCCTTGCCGCAATTGCCGATGCCGGTGTCGAGCTTCATGTCGTTGCCGACCATGGAAACCCGCTTCATCGCCTCCGGGCCGTTGCCGATCAGCATCGCGCCCTTCACCGGCGCACCGATCTTGCCGTCCTCGATCATGTAGGCCTCGGTGCAGCCGAACACGAACTTGCCCGACGTGATGTCCACCTGACCGCCGCCGAAGGACACGGCATAGAGGCCGCGCTTCACCGAGGCGATGATTTCTTCGGGGCTCTTGTCGCCGCCCAGCATGTAGGTGTTGGTCATGCGCGGCATCGGCCGGTGCGAATAGCCCTGACGGCGGCCGTTACCGGTCGGCTTCATGCCCATCAGGCGGGCGTTCTGCCGGTCCTGCATGTAGCCGACGAGGCGACCGTTTTCGATGAGAACGTTGTAACCGGACGGGGTGCCTTCGTCATCGACGGTCAGCGAACCGCGCCGCTCGCCGATCGTGCCGTCATCGACCACGGTCACGCCCGGTGCGGCGACCATTTCGCCCATCAGTCCGGCAAAGGCCGAGGTCTTCTTGCGGTTGAAATCGCCCTCGAGGCCATGACCGACCGCCTCATGCAGCATCACGCCCGGCCAGCCGTTGCCGAGAACGACATCCATGGTGCCCGCCGGCGCGTCGATGGCCTGAAGGTTGACGAGTGCCTGACGCAACGCATCGTCGGCGCCGCGCTGCCAGTGCTCCTCGGTCAGGAAACTGTCGAAGCCCATGCGGCCACCGAAGCCGTTGCCGCCGGATTCCTGCCGATCGCCTTCGCCGGCGACGACGGAAATGTTGAGCCGCGTCATCGGGCGAATGTCACGCACGCGGTGGCCATCGGCGCGCAGGATTTCCACCACCTGCCAGCTCGCGGCGATGGAGGCTGTCACCTGCCGCACGCGCGCATCCTTGTCGCGCAGATAGCGGTCGATGGTCTGGAGGAGTTTTGCCTTTTCCTCGAAGCTCGGCGAACCGATCGGGTTTTCCTCGCCATAGAGCTTGCGGTTGGTGCCCAGCGGCGGCTCGCTGTAGGTGCCGGCATGGCCGCGGGTTACGGCGCCTGCGGCATCCGCCGCGCGCTTCAGCGCCGCTGCGGAAAGCTCGCCGGCATGGGCATAACCCACGGTTTCCCCGGCCACGGCGCGCAGGCCAAAGCCCTGATCGGTGTTGAAGGACCCGCCCTTGAGACGCCCGTCATCGATCGTCAACGATTCCGACTGGGCGTGCTCGATGTAAAGCTCGCCATCATCCGCGCCGGAAAGCGCATCGGACACGATGGACTGGATTTCACTCTCGCTGACGTCGAAGAGCGAGAGAAGGTCGGTGCTGGTCATGTCATTTCCGATCGGGCGGCTTCCGGTGAAACGGGCGGTGAACCACCCATATGGGACTGTTGCCCCTTCGGCTCAAGGCAGGCTGTCGTAACCGTCGGCAAAACCGGCGAGATCGACGGGAATGCCGATACGCTCGTCGTTATCGGGCGATTCCTTCAGGGCGAAGATGGCGGTCTTGCCGGCGCGCAGCGTTTTCAGAAGATCGTCGGGAACCTCGAATTCCAGCGTGCAGCCTTCCTGGAAGCAGCGGGTGAAATAGGCGCGACCGGCCTTCTTGTCGTCCACGTAGAGATCGACGCCGTCGTGCAGCCACACGCCGAGCGGGGCGAGAATGCGCATCAACCGCACTTTGCGGTCGGCGGTTTTCAGAACGGCAACCGAAAGGCCCACTTCCGGGCGCTCCTGATCGATGACGTTCTGCATCAGGAGGCACTGTTCAGCCTGCGCGCCGGGCGGCGTTTCACAGACGCTGGACCACGCGCCGAAGGACTTGCCGCCGGGCGGCTGTGCGCCGGTGGTGGACTGGCCGGGAACCGGCTGACCGGTTTTCGGCGCCGCCGGCTGCGCACTAACCGGCGCGGCGGCAAGCGCCGTCACGGCGGCCAGAGCCAGAATGCCGGCGCGGGCGAAGGGGGGAAGGCCCATGGAAACCTCTGGAATACGAATCATTGCTTCTATTCTTGGCGGCGGTCGACCCATAAGAAAAGGCCCAAGCCTTCATTTCCAATTGATCGGGGCGGAAATAGGACCATTTGCAGCTTGCCTCAAGCCATCGTGAGCGAAAGCGTCCTCTGGCGAAATGGCATTGCCGATTTTTCCGCGTCTCTGTAGAGGATAAGTCATAACGAATGGAACGGACATGACTTCTATCGCGATCAAGCCTCCCCTGACCATCCGCCTGTGCGGCCCGCGCGGCTTCTGTGCCGGGGTGGACCGCGCCATCCAGATCGTCGTCCTGGCCTTGAAGGCCTATGGCGCGCCGGTTTATGTGCGCCACGAGATCGTCCACAACCGCTATGTGGTGGAGGGTCTGGAAGCCAAGGGCGCCGTCTTCGTTGAGGAATTGAACGAAATCCCCGCCGAACATCGCGCCCAGCCGGTGGTGTTCTCCGCTCACGGCGTGCCGAAGTCGGTGCCGGAAGATGCGGTGGCCCGCAATCTCTTTTATCTCGATGCGACGTGCCCGCTGGTGTCGAAGGTGCACAAGCAGGCCATGCGCCACCAGCGTCTTGGTCGCCACGTCATCCTCATCGGCCATGCCGGCCACCCGGAAGTGATCGGCACCATGGGCCAGCTTCCCGAAGGTTCGGTGTCGCTGGTCGAAACCGTCGAGGATGCCAGCACATGGGAGCCGCCTGTCGATCCCGCCCATCTCGGCTATGTCACCCAGACCACGCTTTCGGTGGATGATACGGCGGGCGTCATCGCCAAGCTTCAGGAGCGGTTTCCGGCGCTGACGGCACCCGCCGCTGACAGCATTTGTTACGCCACCACCAATCGGCAGGAAGCGGTCAAGCAGGCGGCCCCCGGCTGCGATCTCTTCATCACCGTCGGCGCGCCGAATTCTTCCAACTCCAAGCGGCTGGTGGAAGTGGCGCTGAAGGCAGGCGCAACGCATTCCATTCTGGTGCAGCGCGCGTCCGAGCTGAACTGGGACGAGATCGAGGCGTTGGGGCCGATCCGCACGCTCGGGCTTTCCGCCGGGGCCTCCGCGCCGGAAGTCATCGTCGATGAGATCATCGCCGCCTTCAAGCAACGTTTCGAGGCGACCGTCGATCTGGCGATCACGGCGGAGGAAAACGAGCATTTCCTCGTCAATCGCGAGTTGCGCGGGCTTGAGCTGACGGTGGCCGACATGGCCTTTGTCAATGGCGATCAGGCGCCGCCGCCGCGGGTGTGAAGGGCGCGCTCCCCCATCCCCTTCCGGGATCTTCTCCCCGAGGGCAGAAGGGGGTCGGAGCAATGACGGTGCCACACTGTCCTTCTCCCCATCGGGGAGAAGGTGGCGGCAGCCGGCCGGATAGGGGGCTTCCTTTGCCTCCCACCCTTGACCTCTCTCGTCCCGGATGCGATCCCCTGACTTCCGATTTTCCTTACTGACGAGTCTCAAAACCGTGGCAGTCTATACCGACATCAACGAGGTCGACCTCAAGGATTTCCTTTCGCAATATGATGCGGGGGAGCTTCTGTCCTACAAGGGCATCGCCGAAGGCGTCGAGAATACCAATTTCCTGCTGCACACGACAAAAGACCCGCTGATCCTGACGCTTTACGAAAAGCGTGTGGACCGCAACGACCTGCCGTTCTTCCTTGGCCTGATGGAACATCTGGCAAGCCGCGGGCTGACCTGCCCGCTGCCCCTGCCGCGCAAGGATGGCGAACTGCTGGGCGAGCTTTCCGAACGTCCGGCGGCCCTCATTTCCTTTCTCGAAGGCATGTGGCTGAGGAAGCCGGAAGCCCGGCATTGCCGCGAAGTGGGCGCGGCCCTTGCCGCCATGCATCTGGCCGGTGCCGATTTCGCGCTGAAGCGTCCGAACGCCCTTTCGCTCGAAGGCTGGAAGGTGCTGTGGGAAAAATCCGCCGCCCGCGCCGATGAGGTGGAGAAGGGGCTGGAAGCCGAAATCCGCGAGGAACTTGATTTCCTGGCCGCCCACTGGCCGAAGGACCTGCCTGCCGGTGTCATCCATGCCGATCTCTTTCAGGATAATGTCTTCTTCCTCGGCGATACGCTGTCCGGCCTCATCGACTTCTATTTCGCCTGCAACGATCTGCTCGCCTATGACGTTTCGATCTGCCTAAACGCCTGGTGCTTCGAAAAGACCGGCGAATACAATGCCACCAAGGGCATGGCGCTTCTGGAAGGCTACCGCTCGGTGCGCCCGCTGTCGGATGCCGAGCTTGCGGCGCTGCCGATCCTGGCGCGCGGTTCGGCGCTGCGCTTCTTCCTGACGCGGCTCTATGACTGGTTGACGACGCCGGAAGGTGCGCTGGTGGTCAAGAAGGATCCGCTCGAATATCTCGGCAAGCTGCGCTTCCACCGCGCTATCGTTTCCCCCGGTGAATACGGGATCGAACTCTGATGAAGCACGTGGATATTTTCACCGACGGCGCCTGTTCCGGCAATCCCGGTCCCGGCGGCTGGGGTGCCGTGCTGCGCTACGGCGAGGTCGAGAAGGAACTCTTCGGCGGCGAGGCCGATACCACCAACAACCGCATGGAACTGCTGGCGGCGATTTCCGCCCTCAACGCGCTGAAAAGCGCCTGTGAGGTCGATCTCTACACCGACAGCGCCTATGTGAAGGATGGCATTACCAAGTGGATTTTCGGCTGGAAGAAAAAGGGCTGGAAAACCGCCGACAACAAGCCCGTGAAGAATGTGGAATTGTGGCAGGCCCTTGAAGAAGCGCGCCTGCGCCACAAGGTTACGCTGCACTGGGTGAAAGGCCATGCCGGCCATCCGGAAAACGAACGCGCCGATGAACTGGCCCGCCGGGGCATGGAACCGTTCAAGAAGAAATAGGGCGCGTGCCGTTGCCCCGTCCATCACGAGGAGAAGAGCCCCGATGATCCTGCATTGCGTGTTCCTTCGCCTGAAAGCCGCCCTGACTTCGGAAGAACGGGATGCGCTCTACCGCGATATCACAAGCCTGAAGAGTGTGGTTCCCGGCGTCATCGATCTCAAGGCCGGGCCGAACGTATCGTCCGAACGGCTCGATGGTGGTTTTTGCGATGGGTTCATCGTCACCTTCGATAGTGCCGATGCCCGTGACCGCTATCTCGCCCATCCCGCCCATCAGGCTGTCAGCGAGCGCCTTATCCACGCCACCGATGGCGGTTTGGCGGGCATTCTCGTCTACGATCTCGACGTTTAGGGTCCGCCCGGTATCTCCTTTCCCGCCAGCCGGGCCATATGCTCCCCGGCCGGGGAATATTGAAGTTGGCATCACCTCTCTATGCTCAGCCCCATGAAGGGTGCCACCTTTTGCGGCACCGGGCGCGAGGGTGACGGTATGGCTTGGCAAATTCCCCTTTCCACGAATGTGGCGATCGATCTTGGAGAGGCTGACAGCCTGTTGGTTCTCCCCAATGTGGCCGTGGCGATCACCGGCTTCAATACGGCTGTGTACGGAAGCGGCGGGTCCCAGAGTGTTGAGGTTTACGGCTCGATCGGCGCATGGATGAGTGGCGTTTTCCTGGGCGATGCGCCCAATCAACTCGCGCAAAACAGCGTTTATGTCGGCAGCACGGGCCACATCCAGTCGTTTCTGGATACCGGCGTCGCCTTCTGGGGGCAGCAAAGTTCGCTGACCAATGAAGGCACGATCACATCCAAAGTCTATGGAGCGCTGTTCAATGGCGTCGGTGCCGGCAAAAGCACGCTCGACAATGCCGGCCTCATCAGCGGCGATACCATCGGCATCTGGCATACCGGTTCCGAGACGCTGGTCACAACGAATTCGGGACGCATCCTGAGCAAGGACAGGGCCTATGTCGACGCCGCGGGTGGACAGGATATCCTGACCAATACCGGCAGGATCGTCGGCAACATCGTCTTCGGCGATGGTAACGACACTTATAACGGTCAGACCGGGGCTTTGAAGGGAAAGGTTTACGGCGACGGGGGCAATGACACACTGCGCGGCGGCGCTGACAAGGACGTGTTTTATGGCGGGGCGGGCGATGACAAGCTGTATGGCGGCACGGGTAAGGATGTGCTGGCCGGAAACGCCGGTGTGGACAAGCTTTACGGCGGCGCTGATGCAGACACCTTCGTCTATTCCCGCCTGTCGGATTCAACGCGCCCGGCGATGGATATGATCATGGATTTAGCGCGTGGCGATGTCATCAACCTTTCAGCCATTGACGCCAATGCGGCGGTAGCCGGCAACCAGAAATTCGCGTTCATCGGTTCGGCCGCCTTTCATGGCATTGCCGGAGAGTTGCGTTTCCAGACGGCGGGCGGAGACAGTTTTGTCTATGGCGATGTGAACGGCGACAGGATCGCGGATATTGCCATCAGGATCGACACGCCGACGGCCTTCGTGGCGGCCGATTTCATTCTCTGACGGGGCCGTCAGGCGGACATGACCGGGCGACATGGCCCGGTCATGTCCGAGGTCTCAAAGCTGTTCGAGAATGGCCGGTGCGCCGGAAACGGTGGCCTGGCCCGGATTTTCCTCGATGGCGATGTGCTTGACCACGCCGTCATCGGCAATCAGGGCATAGCGCTTGGAGCGCACGCCGAGGCCGCCGCCAGAAAGGTCGATATCGAGGCCGAGTGCCTTGGTGAACGAGGCGTCCCAGTCGGCAAGAAAGTGGATCTTGCCGAAGCCGCCGGAGGCCTGCGCCCAGGCGCCCATGACGTGCCAGTCATTGACCGACACCACGGCGATCTCATCGATGCCCTTTTCAACCAGCGCATTGAAGTTTTCGACATAGCCGGGCAGGTGGTTCAGCGTGCAGGTGGGCGTGAACGCGCCGGGCACGGCAAACAGCACGACTTTCTTGCCCTTGAAGAGCTGTTCGGTGGTGATTTCGACCGGGCCGTCCGCTGTCTTTTCCTTGAAGGTTGCGGAAGGGATCTTGTCGCCGATGGCAATGGTCATGGTCTTCAGTCTCCTCATGATGGCGGGAACGACCCCGCGAAGCATGACGGGACTATAGGTTGACGTCAGTCAAAAACAAGCGTCGTTTCCATCGACCGGTGGCCGGACTTGACCAGAAGCCGCCAGGTCTTGCCGTGGAGGTCGTAGTTGCGCGGCAATTCGCCGAGCGCAAAGGTGGCATGGGTCTGGCTGCTGCCGGAACGCTCCAGCATCGGCTCGACATAGACATAGCCATCCGGCCCGGTGAGGAAGAATTCCGGCTTGTTCTGGAGGTCGGGCAGACCGACCGGCACGGTCACGGTCCTGGCATCAGCACCGATGCGGGGCTTTTCGGCGAAGAAATCGGCGGAGGGCGCTTCCGGCAAACGCTCCCCGGCGGCAATGAGGGCGGCCTTCGCCTCGGCCTCCTGCGCGGCATCGCCGGTGAACGGCACGTTGAAATCGGCCTGGAAAGGCACGCAGATTTCCTTGCATACGCCGATGAAAACGCCGGCCTTCAGCGTGTCGCCCGCCGCCTTGCCCTTCAGCGTAAAGACGAGCGAAACCGGCGCGTTGTAGCCGATGTCGCGCACGCCGCCCTGATCGAAGATGCGAGGCGGGGGAAAGCGCAGATCTTCGAGCGCAAGGCCCGTTCCCGGTGCCAGCGTCATCAGCGGTGGCATGCCGGCCTCACCCGGCTCGCGCCAGTAGGTGATCCAGCCCTTGGCGGGTTCGATTTCGATTACGCCCTTCACGGTCCCCTCGGCGTCGGGGGCGAGAACGGCGAGCCGCATGCGCCCGCCCGGATTGTCCGCCCAATCGGATACGCCGGCGAACGCGGTGGCCGGGCCGATGGTGAAAGCGGCGAGAAAGGCGAGGATGGTGGCGGTTGTCTTCATGGCCGGGATTTAGCGCATCGCCGGGGAGCGTACCAGTCACGCCCGCGTCAGCGGCCATCATTTTCCGTTGATTTCGGTTGATTGCAGCGGCTGGATGCAGCATCCTGAACGAACGGGTCAGGAAACCGCCTGAGGACAGACGGTCACCCGAACGGAGGCATGGATGACCCTGTCGACGCTGGTGGACAAGAGAGAGCGCGGTCTGCTCGACGGTCACTTCCTGATCGCCATGCCCGGCATGGCGGACGAAAACTTCGCCCGCAGCGTGGTCTATATCTGCGCCCACTCTTCCGAAGGCGCCATGGGCTTTATCATCAACCGCGCCCAGCGTCTGAGTTTTACCGATGTTCTCCTTCATCTCGACATGGTCAAGGATGACGAGAATATCCGCCTGCCGGACAGCGCGTTGCGCGTGCCGATCCAGAGCGGCGGGCCGGTCGAAACAGGGCGCGGCTTCGTGCTGCACAGCGACGATTATACCAGTCAGTCCTCCATTCCGGTCAGCGACGAGATTTCGCTGACGGCGACGCTCGACATTATCCGCGCCATTTCCGGCGGCCACGGACCGCGCAAGGCCACCATGCTGCTGGGGTATGCCGGCTGGGGGCCGGGCCAGCTCGAGCGCGAGATTTCCGCCAATGGCTGGCTGACCTGCCCGGCGGATGAACGTCTGATTTTCGACACGGCGCTGGATGCCAAATACGATCAGGCGCTCGCCCTTCTCGGCATCAATCCCGCCATGCTGTCTCGCGAAGCCGGTCACGCCTGAGGTTTTTGCGGGAACCAATTCGTAACCCGCCCGTTTCTTCCCTGACCACCGCACATGGCGGTGGGTTAACAAGAGGAGAAACTTTCCAATGGGTAGCACCTCGGACAAGATCAAGGGTACAGCCAACGAGATTGCCGGCAAGGCCAAGCAGGCTGTTGGCAAGGCCACCGACAACCGCAGCCTTCAGGTCGAAGGATCGATCCAGGAAGGCAAAGGCAGGGCACAGGTCACCGCCGGCAAGGTCAAGGACAAGCTGAAGGACGCGGTCGACCGCCTGTAATGAATTGAGTTCCCGCTCCGGCGGGGGCGCCGCCGGCTGTCGCGCCGAAGAGAGCCTGCCCCGGCCTCTTCGATGCCGCGGCGCCGGCGGTTTTTTCGTGAGTTTTCATATCAGTGTCCATTTCGGGACGGAGCTTATTCATGCGAGTGTTTGCCTGCGGGGCCTGTGGCCAGACGGTGCATTTCGACAATCGTGTTTGTGTCAATTGTGGCCACAACCTCGGCTTCGTGCCCGAGCGGCTGGCCATGGTGGCGCTGGAGGAGGGGACTGACGCCGCATTACGGCCCGTCAACGAACCCGATACGCCACCGCTTCGCCTGTGCGCCAATGCCGGGCTCGATATCTGCAACTGGACCGTTCCCGCCGAGGGCACGGAAACCTTCTGCCTTGCCTGCCGTCATAACCGTCTGGTGCCGAACACCGATACCGAAGAGGGCGTCGCCCGCTGGCGGCGGATCGGTCAGGCCGAACGCCACCTGTTCTATTCCATCCTGCGGCTGAACCTGCCGCATCCCACCCGCGCGGAAGACCCCGCAGGCGGCCTCGTCTTCGATTTTCTGGAGGATCAGGTGGATGAGAGCGGCAATACGGTGGCCGCCATGACGCTGCATGACGAAGGCCTGATCGCCATTCGCGCAGCGGAAGCAGACGACGTAGTGCGCGTGGCCGCCAAGGAAAACATGGACGAACCCTATCGCACCATGCTCGGCCACTTCCGCCACGAAGTCGGGCATTTCGTGTGGAACAAGCTGGTGCGCGATGCCGGTCGCCTCGAGGAATGCCGCGCCATCTTCGGCGACGAGCAGGTGGATTACGCCGCCGCCCTTCAGCATCACTACGAAAACGGCCCGCCGCCGGGCTGGCAGCAGAGCTACATCTCCTCCTATGCGACAACCCATCCGTGGGAGGACTTCGCCGAATGTTTCGCGCATTACCTGCACATCGTCGATGCGCTGGAAACCGCGAACGCCTTCGGCATCGCTATCACTCCGGCGAACCACACCACGCCCGACGTGATTTTCGATCCCTATCACGCCGAAAGCGCCGAACAGCTCGTCTCCGCCTGGATACCGTTGTCGGTCGCCATCAATTCCATTCAGCGCAGCCTGGGCGAAAACGACATCTATCCCTTCGTGTTGACGCCGGAGGTGACGGCCAAGCTGGAATTCATCCACCGGCTCCTGCAGGGGCAGGCGGCGTAATATCTGATGTTAGGAATGCCGCCATTTTCGCACGAGGGGCATGGCCGGGTTTGTATTGTCGATCACGATGGTCGCAGCACTCGAGGGCGTGCATGTTTCGAGATAGAGCATCTGACCGCGAAGATATCGGTCATTGGTGCTGGCTGTCGGGTTCGGGTCACAGCCATCACGGATGGCCATGCGCGCATAGGTCTCCATAAACGGAACGGCGAGGAAGATACTCATATCCCAGAAGTGGGCCAGTTCTGTCCGGTGTAGAAATATTCCGTCAACAACCAGTGTGGAGCGGACAGGTAACGTGGCGTGCAGATCGACGCGTTGGTCTGTCGTGTGGTCAAAGCAGGCGGTGCGAATGACGCTGTGGCCGGTCATGAACGGTTGAATCAGCTCATCTGTAAAGGAAGCATAGTCATAGGAATCGCGGAAATAACCTTCTGCGCTGGTCTTGCCGAGGCGGTAGCGATGGCTGCGCGGATTATGGAAACCGTCTATGCTTGCCTGCACCACCGTTTCCCCACGCTGCACCAAGGTTTGGGCGAGAGCCCCCGCGAAGATCGATTTTCCGGCACCGTCCACACCATCTACCGCCACGATGAAGCGGGGTACGGTTCGGGCGGCGCAGAGTGCGGCAATGCGATCAAGAAGGGGCGTGCGAAGATCCGTCATGCTTGTCTTTACTAAGCACTGGCAATGACAGTGGTGCGAAACCCCGTGACCTCCTCTACGCCCGCCTTTGCTGGGGGAAACGCTCTTTCAGCAGACGCAGGATTGAGTCGGGGCTCATTGGTGCGCCGAAGAGGTAGCTCTGGCCAAAGGCACAGCCAAGACGCGACAGTTCGGCCACGTCTTCCGCTGCCTCGATGCCTTCGGCCACCACCTGCATGTCCATTTCGCGCGCCATCGAGATGACGGAGCGCAGCATGATGCCGCGCTTGTCGCCCATGTCGTCGTTGAGCAGCGCCTTGTCCAGCTTGATCGTGTCGAAGGGGAAGCGGGTGAGATAGGCGAGCGAGGAATAGCCGGTGCCAAAATCATCGAGCGCCAGCGAAAGCCCCATGGCTTTCAGCTTGTCGAGAACGAGGCGGGCCTGTTCCGGGTTTTCCATCACCACGCTTTCCGTCAGCTCCAGCTTCAGCCGTTCCGGCTTGCACTGTGTCTTGGAAAGGGCGGAGCGCACGTCGTTGCACAATTCGCTGTTCAGAAGCTGGGCGCTGGAAACGTTAACCGAGAGGAAGATCGGCAATTCGCCGGTCAGGTTTTCCCAGGCCATCAGGTCGGTGCAGGATTTTTCCAGCGCGAAGGCGCCGAGTGCCCCGATCATGCCCGACATTTCCGCGACCGGAATGAACTCCAGCGGCGGAATCTGGCCGCGCTTGGGGTGCTCCCAGCGCATCAGCGCCTCAAAACCGGCGATCTCACCATCCGAAAGCCGAATGATCGGCTGATAGGCCATCGACAGCTCCTTGCGGTCGATGGCGCGACGCAGGTCCGTTTCCATCTGCAACCGGTCGGCGCCATTGTTGCGGAAGGCCGGACGGAAGGGTTCGACGCGATTGCCGCCGGCACGCTTCGCCCGGTACATGGCCAGTTCCGCATCGGCCAGAAGATCGCTGGCATGGGCCTGTTGATCGACATAGGAGGCGAGGCCGATGGACGCCGTCAGGATGATTTCGCGGCCGGCGAAATTGATCGGCACCATGATCGCCTTGGAAATCGCGTCGGCAAAATCCGCCACCTTCACCGGATCGTTTTCCGAAACCAGAATGAGGCCGAACTGGTCACCGGAAAGGCGCGCCAGCGTATCCTGCGGGCGCAGAAGCCGGCGCAGACGCCGCGTCAGTGCAATCAGGATGTTATCGCCCGCCGCAATGCCCAGCGCATCGTTCACATGCTTGTAGCGATCGATATCGATCGACATCACCGTCGGCTTGACGCCGGACGATGGCGCAATGGCGAGAACCGATTGCAGCCGGTCGAGGAAAAGCTGGCGGTTCGGCAGGCCGGTCAGGTTGTCGTGCAGCGCATCCGCCAAAAGCCGGTCGATGGAATTCTTCTGCTCGGTCACGTCGATGATGGTGCCGACGCAGCGGATCACTTCGCCGGTCGCACCCACCACGGGCCGGGCGCGGATCTTCAGCCAGTGGAAGTGGCCGTCTTCGGCGCGAATGCGGAATTCGTGGTTCAGGCGACCCTTGCGATGTTCCAGCAGCACGTCGAGCGTGGCGCGGAAGCGGTCGCGGTCATCGGGGTGAAGGCGCGGCACCCAGTTGCGCACCGGGCCGTGCATCGTGCCGGGTTCGAGGCCAAGCCGGCTCGAAATGTCGGGCGTCGTGACCACGCGGTCGCGCGCCACGTCCCAGTCGAACACGGTATCGCCGGACCCGGTCAGCGCGAGAGCCTGTCGTTCGAGATCGGAGAACAGGCCTTGCGAATAGGCCCCGCCGGCAAAGGCGTGCTGCATTACGGTGAAGCCGATGAGCAGAACGATCAGCACCAGACCCCCGCCCAATGCGGGCTGGATGATGTCGTTGTCGAGCCGCCCGGTTACCGTCAGCCAGGCGCCGAACAGCCAGACGAGGATCAGCGCCCAGGCCGGCACCAGTAGAATGGCGCGGTCATAGCGGTTGAAACCGAGATAGACGATCAGCACGATGCCGGCGCTTGCCGTGAGCGCGAAGGAAATGCGGGCGATACCCGCGGCAATCGAGGGATCGTAGATGGCCACGCCGAAGAGCAGGCAAAGGCCGATGATCCACGCGAAGGTGACGTAGGAAAGATGCGTATGCCAGCGATTGAGGTTCAGATAGGTGAACAGGAAGATGACGAGGCTGGATGCCAGCGCCACTTCCGCCGAGGCGCGCCAAATCTTCTGGTCACCGGAGGTGATGCTGATGAGCTTTTCCAGAAAGCCGAAGTCGACACAGACATAGGCGAGAACCGCCCAGGCAAGCGCTGCCGCCGCTGGCAGCATGGACGTGCCCTTGACGACGAAGAGAATGGTCAGAAACACCGCCAGCAGGCCGGAAATGCCGAGCACGATGCCGCGATAGAGCGTGAACGAGTTGACCGTGTCCTTGTAGGCGTTCGGTTCCCACAGATAGATCTGCGGCAGATCGGGTGAGGACAGTTCGGCCACGAAGGTGATGACCGAGCCAGGGTTCAGCGTGATGCGGAACACGTCGGAGTCCGGGCTCGGAAGGCGGTCGAGTGCAAAGCCTTCCGACGGCGTGATGGCGCTGATGCGCTGCGAACCGAGATCCGGCCAGAAGAGCTTGGAGCCGACGAGACGAAAATGCGGCGCGACGATCACGCGCTCAAGCTGTTCGTCGGAAACGTTGGCGAGCGCGAAAACCGCCCAGTCGCCCTGATGGCCTTCGGTGGCCGAACGCACCTCGATGCGGCGGCGAATGCCGTCGGCGCCGGCAGCGGTGGAGACCTGAAAGGCTTCACCCTGATTGGCATAGACCTCGGTCGTCGCCGTCAGGTTCAGCGCGGTGTCCTCGCGGGAAATCTTCACCGGCTCCACGGCAAATGCAGCCGGCGCGGCAAGGCACATCAGCGCAAGCGACAGCGCCAGAACGGCAAAAGCTGCGAAGTGGCCACGGACGATGGCGGTGAAAAACCGGCGCATCATCATCGGGCGGAACTTTTCCCAATGGGGCGCACGTCTTCCGAAATCAGGGAAAACATCAGATGATCGCGCCATTCGCCGTTTATTTTCAGATATTTGCGCAAAAGACCTTCCTGCACGAAACCAGACTTTTCCAAAAGTCTTATGCTTCTTTCATTCTCCGGAATACAGGCTGCTTCGATCCTGTGCAACCGGAGACCCTCGAAGATGTAGGGTATTACGAGGGCAACTGCGGCGAACATATGGCCGTGTCCAGCGTGTTCTGCGCCCATCCAGTATCCGATCATGCAGCTTTGCGCCGCCCCCTTGCGAATGTGACCGATGGTGATGCCGCCCAGCAGCGTCATGTCCGCGCGGTCAAATATGAAGAGCGGCACGGAAAGACCGGCGGAATATTCCTGCCGGTTGCGGCTGACGCGCACCCGGAAGCTTGCTTCGCTCAGTTCATCGGTGCGCCAGGTCGGTTCCCACGGCTGGAGAAAATCGCGGCTGCCTTGCCGCAGGATGCGCCATTGCCTGTAGTCGAGATAATCCGGCAGACGCAGGTAGTAACGACCGCCGGCCAGTTCGGGAAATTCCGGTTGCCGCGATAGAAAGCGGAAGACCGATCTCGCCATGCCAAACCTCCCGCCCCATGGAACTGCGTGGCAATCCGCCCGCCTGTCACGTCACGGGGCTTCTTTCGGCCCCGCTCTCGTTGAGAAGTTACGCTTTCGCGCGCGAAAGGGAAGAGAGGATATCTTCCGGTGCCGCAAGCTTGCCGATCGGTCCAATGGCGGAAATCGTCGGCTTGCCTGAAAGGAAGAGGCGCGAGGCCAGATCCGTCAGCCTGTCCGGTGTCAGCGCCGCCAGGCGGTCCAGCACTTCCTGGTTGGGAATGGTGCGGCCGTAGAGCATCACCTGCCGGGCAATCTGGCCCGCACGCGCGGCCGGGCTTTCCTGCGCCATCAGCAGATGGGCGCGGGTCTGGGCGCGGGCGCGGTCGATTTCCTGCTGGCCAATGCTTTCCGTCGCCTTCACCAGTTCGGCGGCAATCACTTCCACCAGTTCGGAGAGATCCTCCTCGCCGGTCGCGGCGTGAACGCCGAAAATGCCGGCATCGGAAAAGGCCCAGTGGAAGGCATAGACCGAGTAACAGAGGCCACGCTTTTCGCGCACTTCCTGGAAGAGCCGGGAGGACATGCCGCCGCCGAGAATATTGGCGAGCACCTGCGCCGCGTAGTAATCGCGAGCGTGATAGGCCTTGCCCTCGAAACCGATCAGCACCTGCGCATCCATCAGGTCGCGCACCTCGCGGCTGTCGCCGCCGATATAGCGGGCGGGTTCGACGACCGGCTTTTCAGCCGGTTCGGTGGGCAGCGCCGCAAAGCGTTCTTCGACCTGCGCCACGAAGGCATCGTGATCGATGGCCCCGGCACCCACCACGTACATGCGGTCCGTGGTATAGTTGCGGGCGAGATAATGACGGATATCGTCTGTTCTGAAGCCCTCGACCGTTTCCGGCGTACCGAGGATCGGGCGGCCTATGGTCTGGTCCTTAAAGACGGTGGCGGAGAAGTGGTCGAACACCACATCATCGGGCGTATCGTCGGCAGCGCCGATTTCCTGCAGGATGACGTTCTTCTCGCGGCTCAGTTCTTCTTCGTCAAATGCCGAATCCGTCAGGATATCGGCGAGGATATCGACGGCGAGCGGCACGTTTTCCTTCAGCACGCGGGCGTAATAGGAGGTCGTTTCCGTCGAGGTGGCGGCGTTGAGTTCGCCACCGGCATTTTCGATTTCCTCGGCGATCTGACGCGCCGAGCGGGTGCCCGTGCCCTTGAAAGCCATATGCTCGAGAAGATGGGCAAGGCCGTGTTCGCCGGCCGTCTCGTCGCGCGAGCCGGAACGTACCCACACGCCAAGCGCGGCACTTTCGAGATGCGGCATCTTTTCGGTAACAACCGTCAGGCCGGAGGCAAGGCGGGTGCTCTGGATATTCGGGTTGGCGGCGGGGATGTTGTCCATCAGTTGCGTCCCGCCCGGGTCAGCCCGCCAATATGGCCTTCGATCGCCTTGATATCGTTGTCCAGAACGTCGAAGCGTTCGGGCTTGTCCATCATGCCGGCGAGCCACTGCGGCAGGGCCGGGTCGATGCCGCTTGCCTTCTTCACCGCCGCCGGGAACTTGGCGGGGTGGGCGGTGGAAAGCGCCACCATCGGACTGTCGGGCTTTTCGAACTTCTTCGCCACGAACACGCCGATGGCTGTGTGCGGGTCGGCCAGATAGCCGGCATCGGAAAGCGTATCGCGGATCGTGTCAGCTACCTGCTTTTCGGAGGCGCGGGCGGCGCGGAAATCACGGCGGATGGCTTTCAGCGTATTCGCCTCGATCTCAAAGCTGCCGGATTGCTTGAGCCCGGCCATGGCGCTGCGCACGCTGCCGGCATCGCGGCCGGAGGCTTCAAACAGCAGGCGCTCGAAGTTGGATGAAATCTGGATATCCATCGAGGGCGATGTGGTCGCCTTGACGGATTTCATCTCGTAACGCCCGGTCTTCAGCGTGCGCGAGAGAATGTCGTTCTCGTTGGTCGCGATGATGAGCTTGCCGATGGGCAGGCCCATGCGCTTGGCAGCGTAACCGGCGAAGATATCGCCGAAATTGCCGGTCGGCACCGTGAACGATACCTTGCGGTCCGGCGCACCGAGCGAAACGGCCGAGGTGAAGTAATAGACGATCTGGGCCATGATGCGGGCCCAGTTGATGGAATTGACGCCCGACAGGCGCACCTTGTCGCGGAAGGCACCATCGTTGAACATGGCTTTGACGAGGTTCTGGCAATCGTCGAAATTGCCGCGCACGGCCAGCGCATGCACGTTGTCGGCGGTCGGCGTCGTCATCTGGCGCTGCTGCACCGACGAAACCTTGCCTTCCGGGAAGAGGATGAAGACATCGGTGCGCGCGCGGCCGGCAAAGGCGTCGATGGCCGCGCCGCCGGTATCGCCCGAGGTGGCGCCGACGATGGTGGCGCGCTCACCGTTCTGTTCCAGCGCATAGTCCATCAGGCGGGCCAGAAGCTGCATCGCCACATCCTTGAAGGCGAGCGTTGTGCCGTGGAAAAGCTCGAGAATGAAGGAATTCGGGCCGGTCTGCACCAGCGGCGCCACTGCCGGATGGCGGAACGTCGCATAGGCCTCATCGATCATGGCGCGGAACTTTTCCGCCGGGATTTCATCGCCTACGAAGGGCGAGAGCACCGTGAAGGCAATTTCCTGATAGGACTTGCCGCGCAGCGCGCGAATGTCGCGCTTGGAAAACTGCGGCCATTCACGGGGAACGTAAAGCCCTCCGTCGCGGGCAAGACCCGCCAGCAATGCTTCCGAAAATGAGAGGACCGGAGCCTCCCCCCGGGTCGAAATATAGTCCACGGCGTCTTCCCAAACTTCTGGCGGAGGAAAATCGGCCCGGCTCGGTTTTCGCGCGTCCCAGCGAAAAAAGGCCCGTGATGCCGCTTACCCTCGATTTTTCAATGCGCCGCTGGTATAGACCATCACCATGGGTCAGGAAAGGCCTGTAACGTCGGATGTGGCGGGCGTGTGACGCCTGAATGCAAAAGGGTTGAGTTTCCGTGTTGTTCAAAGTCTCGCGCGCTGTGGTTTCGCTTTCGCTTCTCGGTCTGCTGGCCGGCTGCAACTCCTCGTCCGGCCTTTCCGATGCCGCTCCCAAGGCGCAGACGCCGCTGCCGCCGAATGCGTCCGCCATCAATGCCGCCGTGGTTCAGGCAAGCTGCCCGATGATCTACCTGCGGGACGGTACCGCCTATCACCGCGCCTATGCCAAGGGCGGCGAAAACGATCCCTCGAAGCTTATCTATCAGGCCTCGTTCGCCGATACGACGCGCACCTGCTCGACTGACGGCAACCAGCTTACCATCAATGTCATGGCGCAGGGCCGCATCATTGCCGGCCCGCTCGGCAAGGCCGGCAGCATCACCCTTCCGGTGCGCGTCACGGTGACGGAGACCAACCCGATGCAGGTCGAGGAGCAGATCTACTCACAACTCGTCTCCTTCCCGGTCGATATCCCGGCGGATTCGCTTTCCGGTCAGTTCCTGTTCAACAAGGCCGACGTCTCGATCCCCGCAGCCTCCGGTCAGAACGCCAAGGTTTACATCGCCTTCGATACCGCTCCGCAGGCAACCGGCAAAAAGAAGAAGTAAGGCAAGGCCTTACTTCAACCGTAACCGGAAGAAGGCATAGACCAGAAGAAGCGCGCTGCCGCCTGCCGCCATCAGGAAAGGCGCGCGCAGCGCCATTTCACGCCCGGCTTCGGTTTCCACCAGCGAGACGATCAATCCGCCGGCGAGCGCGCCGAGCGGCATCGACCCCCAGCCGAAGAAACGATAGATGCTGTTGACCCGACCGAGCAGGGCGGGCGGAATACGTCTTTGCCGCCAGGAAACGGTGATGACGTTCCACAGCATAGACCCGGCCATGAGCGTTAAGAGGGCGATGGCCACCACCGCCGCTTTCGAACTGAGCCCGATGACCGCATAGGTGACGCCCCAGATGGCGAGCGCTGCAAGGAGGCTGGCCTGCGCGCCGATCCGCGCGACGATGGCGGGTGCCCCAAGGCTGCCGACGACAGCGCCGATGGCTGCGACCGACAGAAGAACGCCATGCCCGGCGGCGGAAAGCCCGAGAACGTCCTGCGCGAAGAGTACGGTAATCGTCGTCGCCATCATGTAGAAGAAATTGACGAGCCCCAGCACCACGGCCAGCCTCAGCAGCGGCTTGTCATCGCGCATCCAGCGAATGCCTTCGACAAGTGCCGGCCAGAAGCGGCTGGAGACGCGCATTTGCGGCGGCAGCGTGATGAGCCAGACGAGACCGGCCGCCAGCACGAGTGCAGCGGCATCGAGCCCGAAGGGCAGGGCGATACCCGTACCGATCAGTAGACCGGCGAGCGGCGGGCCGATGAACTGGCCGGTCAACTGTTCCGCGCTCCACATCTGGCCGTTGGCGGCTTCAAGATCCTGCGGCGCGACGATGGCGGGCAGAATGGTCTGGGCGGCGTTATCGCGCAGGACCTCCGCCGAGCCGAGCAGGAAGGCAAGGCCGGCCAGAACCCACACAGCAGCCGGTTGCGGCGAGCCGAGCGCTAGCACCATGATGGCCGTCACGATGGCCGCGCGCAGCAGGTCGGCGCGGGCAATCAGCTTGCGCCGGTCGGCCCGGTCGATGATGACGCCGGCGGGCAGCGCGAAAAACAGCCAGGGCAGACGCCCTGCGGCCGCCACGGCCGAAATCGCCACGGGATCGCGCGTCATCAGCGTCGCAAGCCATGGCAGCGCCAGCGAAATCACCCCGTCGCCGAGATTGGTCAACGCGCCGGCGGAAAACAGCAGCCGGTAATTATGGTTGCGGATCAGAAGCGGTGTGGCCATCCGGAAAGTTCCCTTGTTTTCGGGCAAGGGTGATGGCCGGGAAATGTATCGTCAAGCGCTTCCGTATCTCTGCGTTGCGGTTATGGGCCGCTATGGCTTGAATGGCGCGGCAAGCGACGGCCATTCCCGCAGGAAGGCCTCCATCGTCAGCATGCCGGGGGAACCGCTGGTGCGTTCGCGGGCTTGCGTCAGCCGCGCGAAGACGAGTGTACGGCCTTCCCGCTCGGCCCAGCCGACATACCAGCCCCAGCCGCGAGCATAGTCGAAACTGCGGTTTTGGTGGCGGGGATAAGCCGTTCCGGTCTTGCCATGAACAACCCAGCCATCGGTGGCGCGGCTCTCGACGATGGCATGGGTGTTCGCCATCGCGGCCTTGTCCACGGGCAGGGTGCCAAGCACCAGCTTGCGCAGAAAGGCGACCTGTTCGCGCGGCGAAACCTTGAGCGACGAGCCGATCCAGGCACGGTCGAGGCCGTTGTTTTCGCCGGCATCGCCGGTGAAGTCGGCATTGCCGTAACCGAAGGTCCGGGCATAGCGGGTGAGTTCGGCTGCGCCCATGGCATGGGTTATGCGCTGTGAATACCAAACGACGGAAAACCGCATCCAGTTTGCGGGATCGGTGTCGCGCGTCCAGTTGGCGCCGCCCCAGTCCGGATCGCCCTTGCGGAACGCCATCACGGGGGTGTTTGCGTCCTTCAGGATGCCCGCGTCATAGCCCATGACGGCGAGCGGTATCTTGAAGGTTGAGGCAGGCGTCACACGGGACTGGCAATCGCCCTGCTCCACAAGCACTGCGCCTGTCGCCGCATCGGTAACGAGGGTGCATATGATCTTCGCTTCCGCCAGTGCCGGCGTGCCGGAAAGGAGGAGAAAAAGGCTGGCGAAGACGGTGAACGGACGGCTCAGGCGACGCCATCCCAGGCGGCCAGGGCCTCGATGGTCGCAGGCAGGTCGCTCATGCGGGCAATCACGGTTTCGGCCCCGGCATCCATCAGGCGGCTGGCGTGGCTCGGATAGGTGTGCGAGGCGCCGGTGAAGCCGATGACGCGCATGCCGGCGGCGCGGGCGCCTGCAATGCCGTGCACGCTGTCCTCGATCACCACCGTCTTGCGCGGATTACCACCCATCTTCTTGGCGCCGTGCAGGAAAATATCCGGCTTCGGCTTGGTGCGGTCAGGCCCCAAATCCTTGGCGGAGAAGATGTTCGGCGCAAAGGCAGAATGCAGGCCGACCTTCTTCAGCATCATGGCCAGCCGGTCGGTACCGGAATTGGAGCAGATGCAGCGCGGACCCGTCAACTTCGCGATGGCTTCGGCGGCGCCGGGAATGATCTGCACATCGCGCTCCAGCCGGGCGTCGAGCAGCTTTTCCGACTTGTCGATCAGCGAGGCCGAAAGCGGCACGTCGATTTCCTTTTCCACCGCAAAGAGAATATCGCGCCACACGAGGCCGGCGAAACGCTCACCCATTTCCTCGGGCGTGATGGGATAGCCGGCATCGCGCAGCAGGGCGGATTCGACCTCTGCCGCGATGATTTCGGAATCGACCAGAACGCCGTCGCAATCGAAAATAATCAGGTCGAAACCGCTCATGGTCGTCTTTCTTTCAGGCTTTGGAAAGTTTCGCAGGCAGCACGGGTGCAACTGCGCATCATCAAGGATGGAGGGCTTTTAGCCGATGTGGGCGGCGGGCTCAAGAGTTGGGGTCGTTAACCAAGCTTCTCCCGCTTTTTTCGCGGCAGTGCGAAGGCGTTGAGACTTTCGTAACCATCTTCAGTAACCATAGGAGCAACAAAGAGTTTTTCGAGTAAGCGTAACAAGCGAGTTCAAAAATGGCGTCTGTCCTCCGTCTGGGTGAACTGTACAAGCAGTCCGCCGGCCCCCGGTCTCTTCTCGACACCATCATCAAGGGGGATTGCGTTGCCGCCCTTGAGGCGCTTCCCGACCAGTCGGTCGATGCGATCTTCGCCGATCCGCCCTATAACCTCCAGCTTGGTGGCATGCTGACCCGTCCCGACCAGTCGGTGGTCGATGCCGTCGATGACGAGTGGGACCAGTTCGCCTCCTTCGAGGCCTATGATGCCTTCACTCGCGCCTGGCTTCTGGCCTGCCGCCGCGTGCTGAAGCCGCATGGCACGATCTGGGTCATCGGCTCCTATCACAACATCTTCCGCGTCGGCGCCACGCTTCAGGATCTCAACTTCTGGATTCTGAACGACGTCATCTGGCGCAAGACCAACCCGATGCCGAACTTCAAGGGCCGCCGGTTCCAGAACGCCCATGAAACGCTGATCTGGGCGAGCCGCGACGCCAAGGCCAAGAGCTACACGTTCAATTACGATGCGATGAAGGCGTCGAACGACGACGTGCAGATGCGTTCCGACTGGCTGTTCCCGATCTGCAATGGCGGCGAACGCCTGAAGGACGAGGACGGCAAGAAGGTTCACCCGACCCAGAAGCCGGAAGCGCTGCTTGCCCGCATCATCATGGCGTCCACCAAGCCAGGCGACGTGGTTCTCGATCCCTTCTTCGGCTCCGGCACCACGGGCGCCGTTGCCAAGCGCCTCGGCCGCCACTTCGTCGGCATCGAGCGCGAGGAAAGCTATATTGAAGCGGCAGCCGCCCGCATCGCCGCCGTCGAGCCTTTGGGCAAGGCGGAGCTGACGGTCATGACCGGCAAGAAGGCCGAACCGCGCGTTGCCTTCAACGTGCTGGTGGAGAGCGGCCTCGTGCGTCCCGGACAGGTGCTCACCGACGCCAGACGTCGCTGGAGCGCCATCATCCGTGCGGACGGCACGCTGGCTGCCGGTGGAGAATCCGGGTCGATCCACAGGCTCGGTGCGCGTGTCCAGGGTCTTGATGCCTGCAATGGCTGGACCTTCTGGCACTTTGAAGAGGAGGGGTGCCTGCGTCCGATCGACGATCTGCGCGCCCGCATTCGCAAGGAACTGGCAGGTCTGGAGTAATCCCCTGGCTGCAGGCCTGTTCCGATGCATGTCGCGCAAAAATGTTCAGCGGTATTGCGACAACGACATGCATCAAACGAAGACTGAAAGCGCGGCAAGCGAATCTGAACGATCGCCACGCGCTTTAAGGATGCCCCTGACGGTTTAGTACCTTCAGTCCCGTTGGGGGACTTGGCGCCCGGTCCGGTAACGGATCGGGCGCAATTCTTTTTTTAGCAATTTGTGGAAGAGTAGACGTCGGATATGCACCCGCGATGTTTGCGGGACAAACCGCCCGCCCTTTGAGCGCGCGAGTTCGGACGCGAGGATCGAGTCCGGCAGCCATGTGGAAACATCAGGCATGACATAAACCGGACGTCTGGTTTCCGGTGAACATGCCCCATTGGCAAAGGCATCGGTGGCGATCATGTCCCGCTTGTTTTATCTTCTGTTTTCGTTCAACGGCCGCATCGGGCGGCTGAGTTTCGCGTTGGGTTCGCTTGCCCAGATCGTCCTGACTGTGGCCGGTTTCGCAACGGTCATCTATTCCTTCGTCCTCACCCGCCATGGCGCGAAGATCGATGAAACGCTTATCAGCATGTGGATGGCGCCCGTCTTCATGTTCTCGGTCTGGTCATCGCTCGCCCTGTCGAGCAAACGGCTGCATGACCGGGAACTTTCGGGCGTCTGGACACTGATCGCCCTCATTCCGGGCGTGGGAACGCTCTGGTGGCTGGTCCAGACCTTGGCGATGCAGGGCACGGAAGGCGAAAATCGCTACGGCATGCCGCCCGGCCATGGCCGGGCTATCGATGCGGATGAGGAAGACGATCTCGACCGCCGTATCAATGGCGTATCGGTCCGCGCAGCGCGCTATGCCGGAATTCCCGACATTCTGAAGGAGGCTTCGGCCCCGGCGCGCCCCCGCAACAGCGCCCCTGCAATGCAGCACGGCATTCCGCGCGCCCAGGGCTTTGGCCGCAGGCGCGCCTGAACGGTATCAGGCGGCAATCCCGAGGGCGGCCAGATCGGCCCGCAGCTTGTCCGCGCTGGTGAACTGCACAGCCTGCCAGCCGGCGTTTTGCGCTCCGGTCACATTGGCCGGCACATCATCGATGAACAGCGTGTTTTCAGGTGTCAGGTCGAAAGCCTGAACGTGATGTTCGAAAATCTTCCGGTCCGGCTTGATGAGGCCGACCTCAGCCGAAACCGTCACGCCGCGCGGCGCGTTGAGGAAATCGAAGCGCTGGCGGGCCTCGACAAAGGTGTCGCGGGCGAAATTGGTCAGCATGGTCACGTCATGGCCGGCCGCGATCAAGGCCAGCAGGATGGACACGCTGTCTTCCAGCGCATGCGGCACCATATCGTGCCAGTGGCCGCGAAAGGCGCGGATCTTGTCGGCATATTCCGGATACTGGCCGATCAGTTCCGCCTCGGCCTCGGCCCATTCGCGGCCCCGGTCCTGTTCCTCGTTCCAGTGGTGGGTGCAGACATTGGCGAAGAACCAGCGCCGTTCCTCGGGGTCGGGAATGATATGGCTGAACGGAATGCTCGGATCGTAGTGGATCAACACGCGGCCGATGTCGAAAACGATGTGGTTGATGGGGGCGGTCATGGCGATGTTCCTTGGTGATTTCCAGCCCGTGAGATAGCCGCCTCGATTGCCTTTTTCATGACAGAAGGCAAGGCCTGTGCGTCCAGGTTGGCAAGCGGCTCCCACCAGCCATCGGCGAGCGGGGTTTCGGGTGTTTCCGCGCCGAAGACGTCGAGCCGCAGTTCGAAATGCGTGAAGACGTGGATGACCGTGCCGCGCGCTTGCCATGCGGCGGGAAAGGGGGCGGCATCCGGTGATGTTTCACCGTCCCGGCGCGAGGTGAAGGCTGTGACCGGCACTTCCGTCATGCCGCCCAGAAGACCGGTTTCCGGGCGCCGGCGTAGCAGGATACGGCCCTGCGGCGAGCAGGCGACGAAGGCCGCCGCCCGGCGCACCGGCTTGTCCTTCTTCGCGGCCTTCACCGGAAAAAGCTCGGGATCGCCCTCCCCAAGCGCCCGGCACTCCGCCCGGAAGGGACAGAGTGCGCAGGCCGGGCGCTTCGGCGTGCAGATCGTCGCGCCGAGATCCATCATCGCCTGCGCGAAATCGCCGGGCCGCTCGGTTGGCGTGATCGCCGCCACCTTCGCCTTCATCGCCGGTTTCGATCCGGGCAGCGGCTCGGAGATTGCGTAGTAGCGCGAGATCACCCGTTCCACATTGCCATCCATGACCGCCGCGGGCTCATCGAAGGCAATGGCCGCGACGGCTGCGGCGGTGTAATCGCCAATGCCCGGCAGGCTTTTCAGCGCCGCCTCCGTTTGCGGAAAGCGCCCGCCATGATCGCGATCGACCGCTTCGGCGCATTTCTTCAGGTTGCGGGCGCGGGCATAGTAACCAAGCCCTGCCCAAGCGGCCATCACCGCCTCCGAAGGGGCGGATGCGAGATCGGAGACGGTCGGCCACAGTGCCAGAAACTTCGCGAAATAGGGTTTGACTGCCGTCACGGTCGTCTGCTGCAACATCACTTCAGACAGCCAGACATGGTAGGGATCGGCCTTGATGCCGCGCGCGCGCATGGGCGGCGACACCCGCCAGGGCAGGTCGCGGTGGTGACGGTCATACCAGGCGAGAAGGCGGGCGGCCTCGGGCGGTTGGGTCGTTTTTGCGATCATGATTTGGGCCGTTGGGAATTTTGCCCTATAGTTGACCCATAGACCTTCGCGGTTCAACCAGTCGGAATGCTTTATACATGAGTTACCAGAAGCGTGGCGCCCATCCCCTCTCCGATATCGCCAACGGCCTGATGGACCCCGTACTGGCAAGGCGTGCCGGCATTTCCACGGCGCTTCTCGGTTCCTGGGATGAAATTGCCGGGGCGGAGTTTGCCGATTGCACCCGGCCCGAGCGGATCGTCTGGCCTCGGCGCAGCGAACCCGGGCAGGAGGATGGTTACCGGCCCGGACAATTGGTCATCGCCTGTGAGGGCGCGCGTGCCCTGTTCCTCACCCACGCGCAGGATGAACTGATCGACCGCATCAACAGCTTCTTTGGCTATCCCGCCATCCGTCAGGTCCGCATCGTGCAGAAGCCGGTATCGCAGACCCACCGTTTGCGCCGCACCATTCGCCCGCTGCCGAAGGCTGAGGCCCATCGTCTGGAAACGATGATGGAAGGGATCGAAAGCGAAGCGCTGCGGGCGGCCATCACCCGGCTCGGCAATGCCGTGCTGCAACCGGGCCAGCGCCCGCGCAAAAAATAAATGACATTTGCCAAAAAATTAAAGCCTCGTGGAGCCGCCCTGCAATCGGCTTCACGAGGCTTCCGTTCGGCTTTTAACGGCCGAACGTGGGGTCCACCAGCTCACCATACGCCAGCCAAAATGGCGCGTAAGGTCAAGCCATTCAATTCAACTGCGGCAGACTATAACAGTTCATCGGTGAATTATGCTCCCTATTTTTGGGGGATTTACCGAAAATAATTGGGTGGAATTTGCTGCGCTGCGCCTAAAACTTATCATCCGGCGTCACGCAGGCGCTCGGCTGTCTGCAGGTCGACGGAAACGAGCTGCGACACACCCTGTTCGGCCATGGTCACGCCGAACAGGCGGTCCATGCGGGCCATGGTGATCGGATTATGGGTGATGATGACGAATCGCGTGTCGGTCGAGGCGGCCATCTCGTCCATCAGGTTGCAATAGCGCTCGACATTGTGGTCATCGAGCGGTGCGTCCACTTCGTCCAGCACGCAGATCGGCGCAGGATTGGTCAGGAACACGGCAAAGATCAGCGCCATCGCTGTCAGCGCCTGCTCGCCGCCGGAAAGCAGCGTCATGGTCTGCGGCTTCTTGCCCGGCGGACGGGCCAGAATTTCGAGACCCGCTTCCAGCGGATCGTCGGACTCGATCAGTTGCAACTCCGCCGTGCCACCGTTGAAGAGGTGGGTGAACAGCCGCTGGAACTGCGCGTTCACCACATCGAAGGCCGCCAGAAGTCGCTCGCGACCCTCACGGTTCAGGCTGCCGATGGCGCCACGCAGCTTGCGGATGGCGTCGATCACGTCGTCGCGTTCGGCAATCAAAGCCGCCAGCCGGTCGGAAAGCTCCTTCGCCTCTTCCTCGGCGCGCAGGTTGACGGCACCCAGCCGCTCGCGCTCCATCTTGAGCCGGTCGAGTTCGCGTTCCACCTCGCGCGTGTCGGGCAGCGGCGCATCCGGCTCGATGCCGGCGAGACGCGACAGGCCCTGCGGCTGAAGGTTCAGCGTCTCGCGAATACGGGCCTCGGTGTCCTCGCGCCGCTCGCGGGCGGACACGAGGCGTTCCTCGGCACGGCCCCGCTTTTCGCGCGCTTCCGCCAGTGCCGCCAGCGCATGCACAGCACGGGCGTCCGCATCGCGTTGCAGGCTTTCGGCCTCGATCAGCCGGTCTGCCGCTGACCTGCGCTCCGCGTCGGCCCTGGCGATGGCGCTCAGAAGATCTTCCCGTCGCACTTCGAACTCTTCGGGCGCCTCGTCGAGCGTCTCGATTTCTTCGCGGGCTTCCGCCTCGCGTTCGCGCAGCGTGGAGATATGGGCGGCAGCACTCTGGGCGCGGCCCTGCCAAAGGCGGCGCTCGTCGCCGATGGTGGTAAGGCGACGGCGGCGGGCCTCGTTCTCGCGGGCAAGCCCCTCATGGCGGGCGCGGGCTTCCGCCGCTTCGCCGCGTCCGGTGGCGACCACGAACTGCTGTTGCGTCAGCCGGGCATCGAGTGCGGAAAGATCAGGCGTATCCACCAGCCGTTCGCGCGCCTCGTCTTCGGCAATGACAATGTCCTCGATCTGGATCTGCAACTGGTTTTGCGCTTCCGCGACGATGGCGCGGCGCTGGGCGAGATCGCCGGAGGCTTTTTCGGCGGCGGCCAGTGCCTCGCGTGCCTCGGCCAGAATGCGGGCGGCAAGCCGTGCCACCTCGCGAGCGGTGGAAACGCCGCTCTCGGCGTGGCGGATCGCCTCGCCGGCGCGAGCAAGGGTTTCCAGCGCATCGGCCAGCCGGTCGCGGGCCTCTTCCGCCTGCGTTTCCAGTTCGGCAAGGCGATTTTTCTGGGCCAGCCGGAGCGCGGCAGCAGAAGGCGCATCCGCCCCCTTCACATGCCCGTCCCAGCGATAGACGGCGCCGTCACGCGTCACCAGAGCCTGACCGGGCTTCAGCTCTCCCATCAGCGCTGCGGCTTCGGCGGCGGTGACAAGACCGGTCTGCGCCAGCCGCCGTGCGAGCGCCGCCGGCGCCGTGACATGCGCGGCAAGCGGCGTGACACCGGCGGGAAGCGCGGGGTCGGTCTCGGCCCCTTCGGTTTCGGTCCAGTAGGCGGGTGCCTGATGATCGAGCGGACTATCGAGATCCTCGCCCAGCACAGCACCCAGCGCCGTTTCGTAGCCGCGCGCGACCTCGATCAGGTCGGAAACCGGGGTGAAGCCACCGGAAGGGGCGCTGGCGGCCAGCATGCCGGAAATGGTGCGGGCTTCGGTTTCGAGTGCGGCCAGCCGGGCGCGGGCCATCTCGGCGGGCGGGCGCAGGCTTGCCTCTTCAGCGCGCGCGGCGGTGAGGGTAGCTTCCGCATCCTCGACACCGATCTGGGTGTCTTCCAAGGATATCTCGGCATCGGCCACGGTCTGCCGCTTTTCTTCGGGATCGGGCAGGGCGGAGAGCTTCCGGTCGATCGTGTCGAGTTCCTGTTCCGCTTCCGCGTTTTGCCGCTCCAGCCGCTCGCGGCGGCCGGCAAGCTCGGAAAGCGCCCGCTCGATCTGGCTGCGACCGGCGGCAGCCTCGGCGCGCTCGGCGGTCAACCCCGTCAGCAGCGTTTCGGCATCGGCAAGGCGGGCCGCAGCAGCCTCGAAGGCAGCGCGCAGATCCTCGGCCTCTATGCCGGAATCGGAGAGCGCTGCCGTCAACTCGTCCTCTTCCGCCGTCAGCCGGTCGAGAATCGCGGCATTGTCGGCCACCAGCCGTTCTTCGCGGCTGATGTCCTCGCCAAGCTGGGCAAGCCTGCGGGTCAGTTCGTCGCGGCGTTTCAGAAGGCGGCTCGCCTCCTCGTCAAGCTGCGAACGGGCAATCTGCAGGCGTTGCAGCGCTGCCGCCGCGCGGGCCTCGGCCTCGCGCAGTTCCGGCAGCTTCACGTTGGAAACCCCTTGGGTCTTCGCCGCTTCCATCTGCGCCTGCGCGCGCTCGGCCACAAGGTTCGTCACCTCGTTCAGCGCGGCGTTTGCCTCAAGCTCTGCCTCCTGCGCCTGCTTCCAGCGAATGTAGAGCAGCGTCGCCTCGCGCTCGCGGATCGAGGCCGAAAGCATCTTGAAGCGGCTCGCCTGCCGGGCCTGTCGCTTGAGGCTTTCGATCTGGCTGTCGAGCTGGGCGGTCACGTCCTCCAGCCGGTCGAGATTGCCCTCGGCGGCCTTGAGGCGTAGTTCGGCTTCATGGCGGCGCGAATGCAGGCCGGAGATGCCGGCGGCCTCTTCCAGAAGCTGGCGGCGGGCTTGCGGTTTGGCCTGAATAAGCTCGCCGATGCGGCCCTGTCCCACCATGGAGGGAGAGCGTGCCCCGGTGGAGGCATCGGCAAACAGAAGCTGCACGTCCCGGGCGCGCGCTTCCTTGCCGTTGATGCGATAGACGGAACCGTTCTCGCGCTCGATGCGGCGCGACACCTGAATGTCGTCGGTATCGTTGAAGGCGGCGGGCGCGGTGCGGTCGGAATTGTCCAGCCACAGCGCCACTTCCGCCGTGTTGCGGGCCGGGCGGTTGCCGGAGCCGGAAAAGATCACGTCGTCCATGCCGGACGCGCGCATGTTCTTGTAGGAGTTTTCCCCCATCACCCAGCGCAGCGCTTCGACGAGGTTCGACTTGCCGCAGCCATTCGGGCCCACGACACCGGTCAGCCCCGGTTCGATGAAAAACTCCATCGGCTCGACGAAGGATTTGAAGCCGGTCAGGCGAAGGCGGGTGAACCTCATTCGCTTGACCCGTTGATTTCAGGCACGGCAGGCCAGTGGGGGAGAAACGGCAAGCGCCATCGCACCCCCGCCGGCAGACGGGGATCAGGCAGCGCCGTCGATGATGGCCGACATTTCGTCAACCGACATGTCTCCCGAGTAGACCTTCCCGTTGATGATGAAGGTCGGGGTGGCATTGACGCCGAATTCCTTGGCGCCGCGCTCGCGTACCGAATTCACATCATCCAGAAGCTTCTGGTTCGTCAAGCAGGCGTTGAAGCTTTCCTCGGAAAAACCGGCCAGACGCGACATCTGAAGCAGGGCGGCGCGGCCGTCCTGGGCGGCGGCCCAGCTTGCCTGCTGCTTGAACAGCATGGAGACGAAGGGGAAATACTGCTCCTTCGGGGCGCAGCGTGCCAGCATGAAGGCAGCAGCGGCGCGCGGATCGAACGGGAATTCGCGGATCACGAAGTAGACCTTGCCGGTATCGACGTATTTTTCCTTGATCGCGTCGAAGGTCTTGGTGTGGAAATTGGCGCAGTGCGAGCAGGTCATCGACATGTATTCGACGATCTTCACCGGTGCGTCTTCCTTGCCGAGCGCCATTTCCGGCAAGGAACCGGGCTTGATCACGGCGGCCATGTCCACTTCACGATCCGAAGTCGGGCCGGCGGCGTGGGCGGGAAGGGCAAGCGTCAGCGGCAATGTTGCCGCCGCCATACCGCCAAGCAGGGTTCTGCGGGAAACGCCAGTTTCGAAAATCTGCATCGTCTGGAACCTTTGTCCAAGGGTTTTAGAAGTGTCGTTCGCTATCCGATATAACGTGCGATGACGGCAAACAAGCGGCAGCGCGGGTGACGCAGCGTCAAACAAGCGTGATTTTACGCCAGCCTCGTCTCAAGTGCGGTTCACCACGGGCGAAAAACAATCGTTCCGGTCGTTTTCATCCCCTAGCATTTGCTGTAGAGCATTGAAAAAATTGCTTCCGGGCGAAAATCGTTTCGAGTTGGGAGGAAGCGGTTTCAGCTTGCGGTCCCGTGGCGCGGAAGAGATATTTCCGGCCACGTTTTCGTGAGCGGAGGCGGGTGCGAGGACGGGTGGATGGTGAAGTGGGTTTACACATTCGGTGACGGCCAGGCGGAAGGGTCCGCCCGCGACGTTGCGCTGTTGGGCGGCAAGGGGGCGAACCTCGCCGAAATGGCCTCGCTCGGCCTGCCGGTGCCGCCGGGCCTGACCATCACCACCGAAGCCTGCAACTTCTTCTACAAGAACGGTCGCGTGCTGCCGGAAGGTCTGGAAGCGCAGGTGCTGGCCGGTATTGCCGGCATGGAAGCCATTACCGGCCGCCGCTTCGGCGATGCCGAGCGTCCCTTGCTGCTGTCGGTGCGTTCCGGCGCGCGCGCCTCCATGCCCGGCATGATGGATACGGTGCTGAACCTCGGCATGAACGACCAGTCGGTACAGGCGCTCGGTCATGATGCGGGCGATGCCCGCTTCGCATGGGACAGCTATCGCCGCTTCATCCAGATGTATTCGGACGTGGTGCTCGGCCTCGACCATGAACTCTTCGAGGAAATTCTCGAAGACGAGAAGAACCGTCTCGGCCACGAATTCGATACCGACCTGACGGCGGTCGAATGGCAGCACGTCGTGTCGCTCTACAAGGATATGCTGGAGGAAGAACTCGGCGAGCCCTTCCCGCAGGACCCGCATGAACAGCTCTGGGGCGCCGTTTCCGGCGTTTTCGCAAGCTGGATGAATGCCCGCGCTGTCACCTATCGCATGCTGCACAACATTCCCGAGGCCTGGGGCACGGCGGTCAACATCCAGGCCATGGTGTTCGGCAATCTCGGCACCTCGTCGGCCACCGGCGTTGCCTTCACCCGCAACCCGTCCACCGGAGAAAAGGCGCTTTACGGCGAGTTTCTGGTGAACGCACAGGGCGAGGATGTGGTGGCGGGCATCCGCACGCCGCAATCCATCACCGAAGACGGTCGCCTTGCCTCCGGCTCCGAGCGCCCGTCGATGGAAAAGCTGATGCCGGTGACCTTCAAGGCCTTCTGCGAGATCTGCGACCGGCTGGAAGCCCATTACCGCGACGTGCAGGATGTGGAATTCACCATCGAGCGCGGCAAGCTGTGGATGCTCCAGACCCGCTCGGCCAAGCGCACCACGCGCGCCGCCATGCGCGCGGCCGTTGACATGGTGGCGGAGGGCGTGATTACCCGCGAGGAAGCCATTTCCCGCATTGATCCCGCCTCGCTCGACCAGCTTCTGCACCCGACTATCGATCCCGCTGCCGAACGTCACGTCATCGGTTCCGGCCTGCCGGCCTCGCCCGGTGCCGCAACCGGCGAGATCGTGTTTTCAGCGGAAGAGGCGGTGGCGGCGGAGGCCGAAGGCCGCAAGGTCATTCTGGTACGCATCGAAACCAGCCCCGAAGACATTCACGGCATGCACGTTGCCGAAGGCATTCTGACGACACGCGGCGGCATGACCAGCCACGCGGCGGTGGTGGCGCGCGGCATGGGCATTCCCTGTGTCGTCGGTGCCGGCACCATGCGCGTGGATATGCGCAATGGCCGGCTGATCGGCATGGGCGTGACGCTGGAAAAGGGCGATGTCGTCACCATCGACGGTTCCAGCGGTCAGGTTCTGGCGGGCCGCGTGCCCATGCGCCAGCCCGAGCTTTCCGGCGATTTCGGCAGGCTGATGGAATGGGCCGACGACCTGCGCCGCATGGATATCCGCACCAATGCCGATACGCCGTCCGATGCGCGCGCCGCCCGCAGCTTCGGTGCCGAAGGCATCGGCCTTTGCCGCACCGAACATATGTTCTTCGATGATGGCCGCATCCACGTGATGCGCGAGATGATTCTGGCCGAGGACGAGGCGGGACGCCGTGCAGCGCTTGACCGGCTGCTGCCCATGCAGCGGCAGGATTTCACCGAGCTTTTCACCATCATGCACGGCCTGCCGGTGACGATCCGTCTGCTGGACCCGCCGCTGCACGAATTCCTGCCGAAGAGCGAAGAGGAATCGCTGGAGGTTGCCACTGCCATGGGCATGGACCCGGCCATTCTCGCCCAGCGGCTGGATGCGCTGCACGAGTTCAACCCCATGCTCGGCCTGCGCGGCTGCCGTCTGGCCATCGCCTATCCGGAAATCGCCGAAATGCAGGCCCGCGCCATCTTCCAGGCGGCTGTGGATGCGGCGAAGGCCACGGGTGCGGCCGTGGTGCCGGAAATCATGGTGCCGCTCGTCGGCCTGCGTTCGGAAATCGACTATGTGAAGGGCGTCATCGACCGCGTGGCCCGCGAAGTGACGGGCGAGGCCGGTATCGAGATCAAGTATCTGGTCGGCACGATGATCGAACTGCCGCGCGCCGCGCTTCAGGCGCATGTGATTGCCGAAGCCGCCGAGTTCTTCTCCTTCGGCACCAACGACCTGACGCAGACGACCTTCGGCATTTCGCGTGATGACGCCGCCCGCTTCATGACGGTCTACCAGAAGAAGGGGATCGTCGAACACGACCCCTTCGTCTCGCTCGACTTCGATGGTGTGGGCGAACTCATGGAAATTGCCGCAACGCGTGGCCGCCGCACCCGTCCGAAAATGAAGATGGGCATCTGCGGCGAACATGGCGGCGATCCCACCTCCATCCGCTTCTGCGAGAATATCGGTCTCGACTACGTATCCTGCTCGCCCTTCCGCGTGCCGATTGCCCGCCTTGCCGCGGCGCAGGCCACGATTGCGGCGAAATCGACACGCATGGGCGACGCCTGATTATTTCCGCACGATCACCCGCCGTTCGATGACGAGCGGCGGTTCCCACATCATCTGCGAGGCGCGGATGGAACTGGCGCGGGCTTCGGCGCGCCGGTCGAGATCGATCCGTTGCAGGCATTCGGCAAAGGCATCCGTGCCGCGCCTGAACCCGTAATTCAGGCATTGCCCCTCATCGGCAGCGCGGCGCTGTTCGGGCGTCATGCTCTGGCAGGCCGAGAGTACGATTGCGGCAACAAGGACGAGGGCATTGCGGGTGCGTGTCATGGATATTCTCCGCCATAGGGCGACGTGCGTTGATAGAATGAACAGAACCGGTTTAATCTGCGGTCGCGAATCCCGCGCCCTGAGTGATGATTATTAGGCAGGTTCGAACTCCATGGCCATACGCTTCGAAAGACCGGTTTCCCGCTCTGCCTTCTGGGCGAAGCGTCTGGGTTTCGTGGCACTCCTTCTCTTCGTCATCGTCTTCGTCGCCGGCCGTTTCGGCGGGCTTTCCGTGCCGGATTTCGCCGCCCTGCTTTTGGTCGCCGCCGCGCTGGCGGCAATCGCCGTTGTGCTGGCGGTGCTGGGGCTCACGCAATTGTGGCGGGTCGGCGCGCTCGGCGGGCTCGCCGCCTTCGCCGGCCTCGTCTTTGCCGCCCTGCCGCTCGGTGTGGCGGGCCTGGCGGCGGCGGCCTATGTGGCGTCCCCTCCGGTCTTCGACCTTTCCACCGATCCCGGCGATCCCCCGCCTTTCCTCAAGACCCGTGCCGGCGACCAGCAATGGCTGCCGCGCGAAGCGGCTGCGAACGGAGAGTGGCAGGCGGCGGGTGCCTATGTCGATCTCGTCGGCCGTCGCTTTGACGGTGCACCCGACCGGTTGACCGCCGCCGTGCGCAAGGCGGCGCGCGCCGTGCGCATGACGATTGTTGCAACGGAAGGCGAGGCGCTGGCCGGCTCTGCCGATGCCGTGCCCGCGCCGGTTCCGACCGGCAAGGGAGGCGGCAATCCGGCCATCCCCATTCCCCTGCCGCGCCCCGAACCGCAGCTTCTTTCAGCGCCACCGGTCCTCATCGGCAAGCCCGGCGATGTGCTGATCCAGGGTGTAACACGCACGCTCGTCTTCGGCCTGCCCTTCGACGTCATGATCCGGCTGCGCGAAGAGGATGACAATACGCTGGTGGATGTGCGCGCCGTGGCCCGCTACGGCGACCGCGATTTCGGCATCGGCGCCGAAGTGATCCGCGCATTTCTCGACGCGCTCGAGGCGGAAATGCTGGGGCTGGGTTAACCGTCCGTCTGGTTAGCCCGGTTCGTAGAGGCCCGAAAGCGCGGCGGGGCCGTCGGTCTTCACCGCACCCTTCTCCACCAGATCTTCCAGATGCGCCAGCACGGAAAGGGCTGCTGCCCCATGCAGGCGGGGATCGGTCTCGCGGTAGATGATCTTCACCATCTCGGCAATGGTGCGGTCGCCGGCGGCCACGCGCTCGCGAATGGCGCGTTCGCGCATGCGCCGGTGGGTGCGCAGGCCCCGCAGAAAGGAGGCCGGTTCCTTCACCGGCCCGCCATGGCCGGGTAGATAAAGCCGGTCATCGCGCTCCAGCAGCTTTTCCAGCGAGGCGAGATAGTCGCTCATCGATCCGTCCGGCGGTGCAACGATGGTGGTAGCCCAGGCCATGACATGATCGGCGGAAAAGACGATGCCAGTGCCTTCCAGCGCGAAGGCGGCGTGATTGGCGGTGTGGCCGGGCGTGTGCAATGCCGAAAGCGCCCAGCCATCGCCAGAGATGGTCTCGCCATCCGCAACCGTCAGATCGGGAACGAAATCGTTATCGGAGCTTTCCGAAAAGGGGTTGGTTTCGCCGGCGTGCAAGGGGCGGGACGGGCGGTGCGGCCCTTCGGCCACGATCAGCGCGCCGGTTGCCTCCTTCAGGCGCTTCGAAAGCGGTGCGTGATCGCGATGGGTGTGGCTGACGAAGATGTGGCTGACCGGACGTCCGCCGATCGCCGCCAGAAGCGCGGCAAGATGCGCCTCGTCTTCCGGGCCAGGATCGATCACCGCCAGCGTATCGCGCCCGACAATATAGGAATTCGTGCCGTGAAAGGTGAAGGGCGAGGGGTTGTTGACGGTAATGCGCGCCACATCCGGCCCTACCGGCACGGGCGTGCCATGCGCCGGTTCGAACGCTCGTTCAAAAAGCGGATCGCTCATCCTGCCTGCTCCCCAAAATGCCGCCTGGTCGCCCTGTTCCCTGTGCCTCTATCATGCAGGCCCGCCAAGGTCACGGAAAAGCATTCCCGGATCGAGACCGTGAATTGCGCGTATTTTGTCGCAAGGGCGGATTGCCGCCCGCGTCGTCTTTTGCTAATCACCCCGCACCAGTGAGGTCCTTGAGACCTGACTCGGCTGTTGGGGCGTCGCCAAGCGGTAAGGCACCGGTTTTTGGTACCGGCATTCCCAGGTTCGAATCCTGGCGCCCCAGCCATAGTTTCTCCCTTGCCGTCTTTGGTCCAAAGAAGCTAAACAGCCGCGTGCTTCCTGTCTGCGCTCTTCTTACAACGAAGGCCACACCCTCATCCGGAACCCGCCATGCGCCTGCGCGACGTCGTTGTTTATGTCTTTCTTGCCATCGTCTGGGGGCTGTCCTTTCTGGTTCTGATGAAAGCGGTCGAGGCTTTCGGCTGGATCGGGGCGGTGACGTTGCGGGCGCTGCTGGCTTCGGCCACGCTTCTTGGCGTTGCGCGGCTCATCGGGCGGCGGCTGGATTTCTCGCTGGGCTGGAAGCCGCTTTTCGTTGTCGGCGCAACGACGGTTGCCGGGCAATTGATCGGATTGTCCTACGCCGCGCCGCTGATCGGCACGGCCATGTCCGCCATTCTCGTGGCGACGATCCCACTCTTTTCCATGGTGATTGGCGCGGTCTGGGGACTGGAGAAGATCACGCCCGGCCGGCTGGCAGGGCTGGTGCTCGGTCTGATCGGTATCGCGCTGCTGGTCGGCTTCCCGGCGGTACCGGTGACGCCAGCCTTTCTGGCGGGTTGCCTTTCGGCGCTGTTCGGTTCGTTCTCGGCAGCCTTCGGCAGCAATTATGCCAGTCGCTGGCTCGGTCGGGCCGGTTCGTGGGAGGTCACGATCGGCGCGTTTTTCTTCGGCGGGTTGATGACGTTGCCGCTTCTGCTCGCCGTGCCCGTGCCGGGCATGCCGCAGGCAACCGATCTGCTTTATCTGCTCATCCTTGCCTGCATCATGAGCGCGCTGACCTATGTGCTCTATTTTGGTCTTGTCGCGTCGCTGGGCGCCACGCGGGCCATCAGTGTTGAATTCGCGGTCACGACCGTGGCGGTGGCCATCGGTGCACTGGCGCTCGGCGAACCGCTCTCTCTCGTTCAGGTCGTGGGGGCGCTGGTGATTGTGACAGGGTGTGCCGTGGTTCTCGGTCTTTTCCCGTTTTCCGTGGCGTGAAAAGTCACCCATAGCCCTTACGGGCGAGGAGATTTGGTATTGACCAATGTTAAAACGGTGCGTTGTTCTGCGTTTGGGGCTGTTTTGTTTGGGTTTTGATCCCGTAAATATTAGAAATATACAGTGAACAATTGTAGCGCTGGATAAAATATAGAATACGGGTTGAATTATATTGAGCCCGTAGTGCATCGCAACATTTTTTGGCGAAACATTGCGTCGCTCAAAGAAAAACCGCACCGAAGCCGTCGGGCTCCGATGCGGTTTCTGCCAGGTCGGCCGCACTTATTTCGCAGTAAGGAATTCTTCGCAGTAGCTCGGCGCGCCGTTCAGGCCGGGCTTGTCAACGATGGTGCGCACGGAGCGGATGACGTAATCCGGCGAGGTGGTGAGCTGTACTTCGCAGCGCAGATACTCGGTGCGGGCCGGCGAAAGGATCGCGCCCTTCTTGCCACCCTTGCCTTCGGCATACTTGGCCGGCACGGTGCGGGTCTTGTAGCCGCCGCGCCAGGTATAGACCGTGGAAGCGCCGGTGGGCTGGTCGGCAACGGGCGGGCCGAACTTGGCGAAGAAGACGCCGGCCTGCTGGCCATTCCAGCGGGTCTCGATGGCATTCGTCTTGATGGCCGCCGTGGTGCAGCCGCCAAGGGCGAGCGCAAGGCCTGCAAGCGTGATGATGCGGATGTTCATCTGTCTCGTTCCGTGAGATGTGAGCGTGGTTGAAGCGGGCTTGCCGCTCTGGCGCCGGAGGGCCAGCAATGCGACTTGCATACCTTGCTCTAGCGCTTATTCCGCGCCTGTCAAAGGCGGCGTGACACAGTTGTGCCGTTTTTTGACGAAGTGAGGCCGAAGCGTCACGCTTGTGCCCCGTTGCGTGGCACAACGGGCCAAGATTTTGCACAGGGCATCATTTTTTTGTCATCCGGCGCTTGTGCGGCGGCAGAACCCGGACTATAGACAGCCCCGCTGGTCACGGAGTGTAGCGCAGTCTGGTAGCGCACCACGTTCGGGACGTGGGGGTCGGAGGTTCGAATCCTCTCACTCCGACCAGCTTGAATATCCCGACCCTTCCCCATGAATTTGCAAGACTAAAGCCGCTTCAGGGCGGATTTTTGCGTTGGCAAACCGGCTGCATTTTTTCCGCCGGATAGCTTGTGCTTCGCGAAAAGCCGGACTATAGACAGCCTCGCTGGTCACGGAGTGTAGCGCAGTCTGGTAGCGCACCACGTTCGGGACGTGGGGGTCGGAGGTTCGAATCCTCTCACTCCGACCAGCTTGATCTCCCCGACAATCCGAATGCCGCGCGACACGCTCTACAGCGTGCCGGACAGTTTTTCATGGAACGACGCACTGCGGGCATCGAGGCCGGTGAAATGCACGGTCGCGCCATGATCGCGGTAACGCGTTTCGATGGAATCAAGCGCGGCTACCGTCGAGGCATCCCAGATCTGTGCATGGGTGAGATCGACGACGATGCGCCGTGGATCGATGCCGTAGGAAAAGCGCTCCACCAGATCGTTGCTGGAGGCGAAGAACAGCGGGCCATGCACATAATAAAGTGCGGTTGCGCCATCGGCGGACACCGTGCGCTCCACCCGCACCACATGCGCCACACGCCGCGCGAAGAGCACGATGGCCAGCAGAACGCCGGCACCGATGCCGAGCGCCAGGTTGCCGGTCGCCACCGTCAGCGCCGTGGTAACGATGAGAACCGAGGTTTCCGACCAGGGCATGCGCTTCAGCGTCGCGGGTGAAACGCTGTGCCAGTTCACGGTTTTCACGGCAACGATCATCATGACGGCGGCGAGCGCCACCAGCGGGATTTTAGCCATGACGCCGGAAAGCACGGTGACGAGCGCGAGCAGCACCAGTCCGGCCACAATGGTGGAAAGCCGGGTGCGCGCCGCGCCGATCTTCACGTTGACCACGGTCTGGCCGATCATGGCGCAGCCGCCAATGCCGCCGTAGAAGCCGGAAAGGATGTTGGCGAGGCCGAGCGCGCAGCTTTCCTGCCCTTTGTGCGAGCGCGTGTCGGTCATTTCGTCCACCAGCTTGGCGGTCAGCAGCGTTTCCAGTAGGCCGACAAAGGCAACGCTCAGCGCCGCCGGCCAGATGATCTTCAGTGTTTCCAGCGATAGCGGCACGGAGAGCGTGAGGATACCGGGCAGACCGGGGTCCATGGGGCCCTGCGCGCCCACATCCGGCACACCGAGCCCGGCGGTGACGGCGAGAACCGTGACGACCGCAATGGCAATCAGCGGCGCGGGAATGGCGGTGATGAAGCGTGGTGCGAGAAGCACGATGGCGACGGTCAGCACAAACAGCGGATAGACCGCCACGGGCACGCCGATGAGATGGGGCACCTGCGCGGCAAAGATGAGAATGCCAAGGCCATTGACGAAACCGAGCATGACCGAGCGCGGCACGAAGCGCATCAGCCGTGAGAGGCCGAGCAGGCCGAAGGCAATCTGGATGACGCCGGCCAAAACCAGCGTCGGCAGGATATAGCCGGTGCCGAATTCCTTCACCATCGGCCCGATGACGAGCGCGATGGAGCCCGCCGCCGCCGTGACCATGGCAGGCCGCCCGCCGAGGAAGGAGAGCGTGAGGCACAGCACGATGGAGGCGACGAGCGCCGATTTCGGATCGACCCCGGAAATGAAGGAGAAGGAAATCACCTCCGGCACCAGTGCCAGCGCGGTGACGATCCCGGCCAGACTTTCGCGCAGGAAGAGGCGCGGCGAGGTCAGCGCGTCCTTCAGGCTCGGCGAAAGCGTTGTATCAGGCGCGGCGGCAGGGTGCGTCATCGGTGTAATTCCGGTGTTTGTACGGGAAGGGCGGGGTGCGACCTTGTGAACGCGAATTCCTGACGAAAAGCAACCCGCATGCCATTCATGATATCGGTCAGACGGAGAAGGCTGTTGTCGGAATAATTTTCCACGTTTCAGCGAAAGCTGGATGAAAAATCTTTGCGGGATGAAAAGTGAGAATTCCATCCCTGTTCTTGGGGCACGGTTGTTGAGAGAGTCCGCGACGCTTGCCGGAGGTCTGCCGGCGGGGCTTTTAAGCGAGGATTGCGCGCCATGACCGGTTCCCCCCTTCTTTCCGTCGAAGAGCTTGATGCGCGCCTTGCCGCGCTCGATCTGCCCGCCCGCCTTGCACTCGTTGCCGGGCTGCCCGGCCGTGCGGTCTTCACCACCAGCCTTGGCATCGAGGATCAGGTGATCACGGCGGCCATCGGCACGGATCGGCTCGATATCGATGTCGTGACTCTGGAAACGGGCCGGCTTTTCCCCGAAACGCTGGCGCTGATCGACGAGACGGAGGCCCGTTATGGCCTGACGATCCGCCGTTTCCGCCCGGAGGTTGCCGATGTCGAGGCCTATGCGGCGCAATACGGTCTGAACGGCTTCTATGAGAGCGTCGAGGCCCGGCATGCCTGTTGTGACGTGCGCAAGCTCCGGCCACTCAAACGGGCACTGGAAGGCGCTGCCGTCTGGATCACCGGTCTGCGCCGGGGCCAGTCGGGCAACCGCGCCGCTATTCCCTTTGCCGAGTATGATGAGGCGCGCGGTCTTCTGAAGGTCAATCCGCTGGCGGATTGGGAGATCGAGACGATCCGCGCCCATGTTGCGGACGAAGCCATTCCGGTGAACCCGCTGCATGCGCGCGGCTATCCCTCTATCGGCTGTGAGCCCTGCACCCGCGCCATTCGTCCCGGGGAGCCGGAGCGTGCCGGTCGCTGGTGGTGGGAAGACGATGTGAAGCGCGAATGCGGGCTGCACGTTCCGGAAACCGCCGCCACGCCGCAGAGCGCCTGAGGGCAGGGGCCGGGGACAGGGCAGGCAAAAGCCGCGCCGCTTCCTTCGGCACATGCCGCATTTTTTCGCGCAAGCCGAAAAAATCGTGGTATGGTTCCTCAAGATCGCCGGCATCCCGAGGGGTGCGCGGCATCGAATGGAACCTTTCGGCTGCATGAGACTTGTTCTCTCAGATGAACATCGGGTGAACTTTGAAAGGTTCCTTTGTTCCTTCGCTCGCTCAATGACGGGCGCCGGATTTTCTGAATTCCCTGTCGCGCGTTCTTCAGTCCGGTGTCCTGAACGGAAAGGAAATGAGAACATGCCTATGGTTACGATCTCCATCTCCCCGGAACAGGTGGCCCATTTGCGCCTCGCCGTGGAATGCGGTGCCTATGCTTCCGACAGTGAAGCGGTGCGCGATGCGCTGATGATGTGGTGCGAGGCCCGCAGACGGCAGAACCTGCCGCCGGTTTCGCCTTCACGCATTGCCGTCAACCGCCATGCCGGCAAGGAAGGCAAGGACGTCGCCCATCTGCGCGTCGGCGATATGCTGGGCTCCTACAGTGCGGGGTCCGCACGCGGTTGATCCGTGTGCACTGTCATGAAAGTTTCATGTCAGCCTAAGGATTTCTAGAGGAATTGGACCTGTAATCTTCGGCAATTGCGTATTGTCAGAAGAGGTCTTGTCCATGGCTGTTCGCCCCTTGCCGGAGCAGGAACCGGTGCGTCTGGCGCGCGCACAGGATGCCTTGTCTTTCATGATGATGGCGAATTCCGTCCTCGAAACGGCCTTCCAGCCCATTGCGGAGGCTGGAACCGGGCGACTGATGGCATGGGAAGCGCTGATGCGCGGCCATGACAAGGCCGGTTTTGCCTCCCCGCCCGAACTGATCGATCTTGCCCACAAGGCGGGGGCGCTGCCCGCGCTGGAAAAGCTGATGGTGCGCAAGGCGCTGAAGACCTTTACCGCCCAGCCGGAGCGTGGGGGGCGTATGCTGTTCCTCAACCTGGATTCCCGCCTTGTCGGCGATGGCGAAGCACTGGTGCCGCGCCTTGTCGAGCATCTGGCCGAAGCCGGCCTGCCGGCCACCGCCATCTGCTTTGAACTCTCCGAGCGCTTCGACGTGACGCTCGATCCCGGATTCCGCCCCCTGATGGAGCGCATGCGCCGTGTGGGCTTCCGCTTTGCCATTGATGATTTCGGCGCCGGTGTCGGCGAAATGAAACTGCTGTGCGATTATCCCGTCGATTACGTGAAAATCGACCGCTATTTCATCGCGGGCATCGATGCCTCGCCCCGCCGCCGCCATGTGGTCGGCAACATCGTTGCCACGGCGCACCGCCTCAGCGTCAAGGTCGTGGCCGAAGGCGTGGAAACGGCGGGTGAATGCGATACCTGCCGCGAACTCGGCGTCGATTACCTGCAAGGCTGGTTCGTCGGACGGCCGGAAATCGATGTGGCGCCGGCGCGGGAGTTTCCGCATCTCCTGTCGCGGCATGCGGCATCGACCGTCTCCGGTGGTGCCGACCGCGACCTGATCCTCAACCGCATCGAGTTCCCGCCCAGCCTGCGGGAGGATGAGAATGTCGAGCGTGCCTTCGACATATTCCACGCCAGTCCGGGGCAGGGCTATCTGCCGATCCTTGCCAGCGATGGTGCGCCGCGCGGCATTTTGAAAGAAGAGCGACTGAAGGAATATATCTACCAGCCCTTTGGCCGCGATCTCTTGAAGAACAAGGTCTATCACCGCACGGTGGCGCATTTCATCGATCCAGCCCCGGTCGTGGCGCTCGATATGGCGACGGAAACCATGCTCGGGGTCTTTGCCGGGGTGGAGGCAAGCCCTTGCATGATGCTGACGGACAACGGCGCCTATGCCGGGGTCGTTTCGGCGGCCTCGCTGCTTCGCGTCATGCACGAAAAAAGTCTGAGGGCCGCGCAGGACGAGAACCCTTTGACCGGCCTGCCGGGCAACCGCGCCATCGGCGATTATCTCGCCCGCACGGCGGTGGAGGCCGGGGAGGCGCGCTATTTCTGCTATTGCGATTTCGACCACTTCAAACCCTTCAATGATCTCTACGGTTTCCAGAAGGGCGACCACGCCATCATGCTGTTTTCGGCCTTGATGCGTCGCTATTTCTTTGCCGAAAGCGCCTTTCTTGGCCATGTCGGCGGCGATGATTTCTTCATCGGACTGCGTGGCCTTTCCGCCGATGACGTGCTGGACATGCTCGCCCGCCTGACCGGTGATTTCCGTCAGGATGTGGCCACACTCTATACGCCGGAGGCGCGGGCAGCGGGTTTCGTGCGCGGGCGTGACCGCTCGGGCGGGGCGAAGGACTATCCGCTAATGCGCTGCTCCGTCGGCGTGCTGTGCCTGCCGGCGGATGTCGAAGCCGCCAGCGCGGATGATCTGGCGAGCGCCATCGCGGCGCTCAAGACGGACGCCAAGAAAAGCGAAAGCGGCCTGTGCCTGCGCCGGTTCTGCGAGACCGACCCGGCCTGAGTTTTGGCGGGCTTGTGCCTGCCGCGTCAATGGGCCTCCTTTTCAAATGGGAAGGACTGATTTATCCCTGTCGCCCACGATTGGATATTTGCGTTCAAGGGAGATCGCGCCCCATGTCTTTGCCCGCCGAAATGCGTTTCGTCGATCTGCCGTCCTTCGGTGCCCCTGACGTCATGGTTATCGCTAAAGGGCCGTTGCCGGTTGCCAAGGCCGGTGAAATCCTCGTCCGGGTCGAAGCCGCCGGCGTCAACCGCCCGGATGTCGCCCAGCGCGAAGGCTCCTATCCCGCGCCGAAGGACGCAAGCCCGGTGCTTGGCCTTGAAGTGGCCGGCGAGGTTGTGGCGCTCGGCGAAGGTGTCACCGAATTTGCCGTGGGCGACAAGGTTTGCGCGCTCGCCAATGGCGGCGGCTATGCCGAGTATTGCACCGTGCCCGCCGGGCAGGCGCTGCCGTGGCCCAAGGGTTATGACGCCGTGCGCGCCGCCGCCCTGCCGGAAACCTTCTTCACCGTCTGGGCCAACCTCTTCCAGATGGCCGGGCTGACGGAAGGCGAAACCGTGCTTATCCATGGCGGCACGTCGGGTATCGGCACGACGGCCATCCAGCTTGCCAATGCCTTCGGCGCCAAGGTGTTCACCACCGCCGGCTCCAAGGAAAAGTGCGAGGCCTGCGTCAAGCTCGGTGCGGCCCGTGCCATCAATTACCGTGAGGAGGATTTCGTCACGGTCATCAAGGAAGAGACCGGCAAGAAGGGCGTCGACACCATTCTCGACATGATCGGCGCGGCCTATTTCGAGAAGAACCTCGCCGCGCTGGCCAAGGATGGCTGCCTGTCGATCATCGCCTTTCTCGGCGGCTTCAAGGCTGAAAACGTTAACCTCACACCGATCATGGTCAAGCGCCTGACGGTGACCGGCTCCACCATGCGCCCGCGCACGGCAGAGGAAAAGCGTGGCATTCGCGATGAACTCGTCGCCGAAGTCTGGCCGCTCATCGAAAGCGGCAAGGTTGCCCCGGTCATCCACACCGTCGTTCCGCTGGAACAGGTGGTGGACGCCCACAAGCTGATGGAATCGAGCAACCACATCGGCAAGATCGTCCTGACGCTCTGAACTTGAGGGAGGGGGGCCCTTGCGGCCCCCGATCGCCTATACCGCTTCCTCCATCGCCATCCCGATCCGCCCGAAGCCGGGGATCTTCACTGCCGGGCGGAAGAAATCGAACCCTGCGGCCAGGCCGAGAAGGTTGATCTCGAAGCCTGAGCGCAGGCCGACGGAAAGCCCGGCATAGCCGCCGAGCGACAGGTGCAGATCGCGACCGTCCGGGTCGAGCCTGATGAAGGCCGGTCCCGGCAGATAATCGCGCCCGACGCCATCGGGTGGCAGCACCGCGCCGATTTCCGGCACCTCGCGCAGCACATGCGCCACGAAGGTGTTCGAGTTCGGCCCCGGCCAGATGCGATAGCCGCCGGGCTGGGCGTAAGGGTAGGCGGCAATCGCGGCCTCGATTTTCGGAATCAGCCGTTCGGCCTCCTGCCCGCGAACGGTCTTTACGAGACGTGGCGGGTTGGAATACCAGCGGGCATCCGGCGCATAGGCGTTCTTTCGGATCGGCTGGCCCCAGCCCACCTTGTCGTAGCGGTCGTAACGGCCGGCATCCCTGTCCTTCAGCACGATCCAGCCATGGCTGGCGATCGCCCCCTTCAATCCACCCGACATGGCCGAGAAGATATGGACCGTCGCCTCCCGGTCGTCCGCCGGTTTCGGCAGAATGCCGGTGGCCGACCAGTCCGCTTCCCGCCAGCTTGCCGGCCTGTCCTCCAGCAGCCACAACCCCACTGCCGCACCCACCGGCAGCAGGTAGAGAAACAGGAAGGCGAGCGAAAGCCATTTGAAAATTCGCATCGGGTCGGTGCATCTCCGTTTGTCTTGTGATCTAACAGACGCAACGAGCATGTCCGAATTGAGGTTGCCCATGTCCAATCCCGTCACCGTCGAAGTCACCCGTGGAAACCGCGTCGAAAGCCGTCACCGGGGGCTGATTGCCGTTGTCGATGCCGATGGCGGGCTGGTGTGGTCGGCGGGCGATGAGGAGGCCGCTGTTTTCCCGCGTTCGGCCTGCAAGGCGATCCAGGCCCTGCCGCTGGTGGAAAGCGGTGCGGCGGATGCCTACGGTTTTACCAACCGGGAACTGGCGCTGGCCTGTTCCTCGCATAATGGCGAGGACGGCCATGTGGAAACCGCCGCCGCCATGCTGGCCAGGGCAGGTCGCGATGGCGAGACGCTGGAATGCGGCGCGCACTGGTCTTTCGATCAGGCCACCCTCATCCATCAGGCCCGCACGCTGGGCAAGCCGACGGCGCTCCACAACAACTGTTCGGGCAAGCATGCCGGCTTCGTGTGCGCCTGCTGCCATCAGGGCATCGAACCCACGGGTTATGTGACCTATGAGCACGAACTCCAGCGCCAGATCCGTGCGGCGATGGAAGATGTGACCGGCAGCCTGCTCGGTGCCGATAATTGCGGTGTCGATGGCTGCTCCATCCCCACCTATGCCGTGCCGCTCAAGGGGCTGGCGCAGGGTTTCGCCAAGCTGGCGACCGGCACCGGTTTGGCGCCCGAGCGCGCCCGAGCCGGACGCCGGCTGGTCGAGGCCTGCATGGCCGAGCCGTGGTATGTCGCCGGCACAAAAAGGGCCTGCACCCGGCTGATGGAGATCGCGCCGGGCCGCATTTTCGTGAAAACCGGAGCCGAAGGCGTGTTCTGTGCGGCCATTCCCGAGCTTGGTCTCGGCATCGCGTTGAAATGCGAGGACGGCACGACCCGGGCGGCGGAGGCGATGATCGGTGCGGTTCTCGCCCGCTTCTTCCGCGAGGATGACGAGGTGCACGCCCTGCTCACCGGCTTTGCGAAGCATTCGATGCGCAACTGGAACGGCATGCATGTTGGTGATGTGCGTGTGACTGACGCCCTGTTTACGTGATGACGATTGCAATGGGAGGAAAAGACCATGTTGACACTCTATACCGCCAGGGGAAGCTGCGGCACGGCGAGCCATATCGCCCTTGAGGAATCCGGCCTGCCGCACGAGGTGAAGCTGCTCAATCTGGGCGCGGGCCAACAGCGCGACCCCGATTATCTCGGGATCAATCCCAAAGGCCGCGTGCCGGCCCTGATTACCGCCAGCGGCGTGCTGACGGAAAATCCGGCCATCCTGTTCTACATCGCCAGCATGGCGAACGCGGTGGACCTTCTGCCGAAGGACGATCCCTTTGCAGCGGCGGCCGTTCTGTCGTTCAACGCCTATTTGTCCTCGACGGTGCATGTGGCCCACGCCCATGGCCGCCGCGGCTCCCGCTGGGCGGATGCGCCCGAAGCAATTGCCGCCATGCAGGAAAAGGTGGCGGAAAACATGCGCGCTTCGTTCCTGCTCATCGAAGACGAGTATCTCAAGGGCGAATGGGTGATGGGGTCGAGCTACACGATTGCCGATCCTTATCTCTTCACCATGGCCGGCTGGCTGAAAGGCGATGGCGTCGATATCGAGGAGTTCCCGAAGGTCGCGGAACACTATGCCCGCATGCTGGAACGGCCTGCGGTGCAACGGGCGCTGGCCGCCGAACACGGTTGAAGAGGCAGCCAAAAACAAAGGCGGCGGGTGTGTCCACACCCGCCGCCTTTTGCCTGGTTCAATGCTGTGATCAGAAGAACAGGAAGTTCGAGGCGGACAGATCCGCAAGGTCGACGCCCTTGAGCGTGACCATGTCGCCCTTGCCGTGATAGACAACCACGTCCGCGCCACTCTGCTGGACGTAGCCGCTGTCCATGAACTCGGCGAAGCTGTCGATGCCTGTGAGGCGGGTGTTAACCTTCAGGAGATCGAAGTCCGTGCCGGTGGCCTGGAAGTCCGTGATGATGTCCTTGCCCTCGTAGGTGCCGAACACGAACGTGTCCTGGCCCGTTCCGCCCGTCAGGATGTCGTTGCCCATGCCGCCCGTGATCAGGTCGTTGCCGGTGCCTCCGATCAGGGTGTCATTACCCGCACCACCGATCAGCGTGTCGTTGCCGGCACCGCCGTTCAGGACATTGTTGGCCGCCGTGCCATTGATGGTGTCACCATAGTTCGAGCCGATGATGTTCTCGATGGAGACCAGCTTGTCGGAGACGACGCCGTTGGTCGCAACGGTGGCCGTGTCGGTGCCCGTCGCCTTGATCGTCAGCGCGATGCCGGCCTTGGTGTAGTCGATGGTGTCGATGCCCGCGCCACCGTTGTAGCTGTCCGTGCCGGCGCTGCAGTAGAAGCGGTCATCACCGGCGCCACCGAGGAAGGTGTTGTTGGCGGAGGAGCCGTAGAAGGTGTCGGCCTTGTCCGAGCCGATGATGGTTTCGATGTTCACCAGCTTGTCGGATGCGACGCCGCCGGAATAGACGGTTGCGGCGGTTGCCGAGGTGAACTTGAAGGTGAGGCCGGTGCCTGCCTTGGTGTAGTCGATGGTGTCGTTGCCCGCGCCACCGTCATAGCTGTCCGTGCCGGCGCTGCAGTAGAAGCGATCGTCACCAGCGCCGCCGACGAAGGTGTTGTCGGCGGAGGAGCCGTAGAAGGTGTCGGCCTTGCTCGAGCCGATGATCTTTTCGATGTTCACCAGCTTGTCGGAAACGACGCCGCTGGTCGAGATTGTTGCGGTATTCGTCGCCGTGAACTTCACCGTGATGCCGATGCCGGCCTTGGTGTAATCGACGGTGTCGAAGCCCGTGCCGCCGTCGTAGAAATCCTTGCCGCCGCTGCACAGGAACGTGTCGTTACCGCCATTGCCCCAGAACGAGTTGTTGTTGACGTCGCCGCGCACCACGTCGTTGCCGCCGCCGAGGATCAGGTTCTCGATGTTCGAGAGAATGTGATACTCGCCATAGGCGCCGTTGGCGCGAACCTGGGTGCTGCCGTTCAGCGAAACGGTGATCGCACCATTGTAACCGGAGTAATTCACGGTGTCGGAGCCTTCGCCGCCATCGATCACATCGTTGCCGTAGCTGCCGATGAACAGGTCGTTACCCGCGAGGCCATAAAACGCTTCGGTCGCGCTCGTTCCGCGCAGGGTATCAGCGTTGGGGGAGCCGACAATACGAATGGGCATCTTAAGTACTCCTGACAAATTACGCGAAACGTTGTTGACGGAGTTTTTAATACCATTGGGCGAGTTTGAAAATAGATGTGCCAAAAGTGGGGTGTTTTATCGCCCGTAAACCTTAATGCTGGTCAATTTTACTAAAATTATGCTTTGCTTTATTTTATTACAATTTTAAGCGGTCAGGACCGCGGCGCTCCCTGGAGTGCTGCGGCCCTGTATATCGCTTGTCAGGCCGGTTCGGCGGTGCGTCTTTCCCACATCGTCTTGAAGGCGGGGCGGGCCTGCGCCTTTTCCAGCCAGGCCTTTACATGCGGGAATTTGTCGATGAGCGTGGTTGCGGGCTGGGCGTAGCGCACGATCTCGGCAACATTGATATCGGCTACCGTGAAGCGATCGGCGACGATGAAGCCGGTTGCGGCCAGACGGGCATCGAGCACCCGCAGCGGGCGTTCCAGCAGGCGGCTGGCGGCGGCGATATCGGCCTTGCCGTCTTCGGATTCGAGTTTGCCGGCGGCAGCCGCCGAGGAAATGCGTAAGGCCTCGGTTTCGAGCGCGGTTACGGCGAAGAACGACCACATCGTGGCCTCGGTCTCTTCCTGAAGCGTCGCCGGCGCCAGCGGGCCGCCGTGCTTCTTCGCGAGATAGAGATTGATGGCCATGGATTCGATGACGACGAAGCCGTCATCCTCGATGGCCGGGATAAGGCCCATGGGGTTGATCTTCAAAAAGTCTGGTGAAAGCGTGTTGAGCGGCGCGTCGGCGGCCAGCGGGTTCTCCATCCGACGGGCCTGAAGCACCGGAACGGAGGTGAAGTCGAGGCCAAGTTCCAGGGCGAGCCAGTAGGTGCGTGTGGCGCGCGAGCGGTAGGCGCCGTAGATGGTCAGCATGCGGTGTTCTCCCGTATCGATGCGAGGAACGACGATAGTGCCAAACGGCGATTCGCTGAATGCGGCTTGTCGCGTTCAGCCGGCGCGGTTGGTGGAAATCGAAAGATGAGAATAGCGGCCCGGTCCGTCGATCAGGTCGCTGCTGGCCTGCTTGTTCCACAGGAAGCCGGCAATGGCGCCGCCGGGCGTGGCTTCGATGAGGTTGTTGGCGATGACGGCGGTGCCCACGCCATCGGCGACCGAAACGGCGATGCCGACCGGCGCGCGGCGGATGATGTTGTTCATCGCAGAGACATTGCGCAGATAGGGGCCCCAGCCGAGAAGCATGCCCCATTTCGGCACATTCTCCACTACGTTTCCCGAAATGACTGCATCGGCCTCTGCTGAAATGCCCACGCCAAAGCCGTTCTCGGCGGCGTAGGGGCCATCCGCCACGAGGTTTCGGACGATGTTGTTGGCAATGGTCGCGAGCCGCCCGCCCTCGTTGAAGTTGACGACGGCAATGCCGTTGGCGGCGCCATCCACGATATTGCCGGAGATCATCGCGCCTTCGAAGCCGAATTCGGCATAGATCGCCATTTCGCCGCTCTTGAGGCACTGGTTGCCGTTGATAAGCGCGTTGGAAGAAGCGTTAGCCCGGATGGCGGAAAAGGCGCATTCGATGATGTGGTTGCCTGAAACCAGCACGCCATCGGCCCTGAACAGGTTGATGCCGTTGCCGAACTGGCCGGTGCCGCCGCTGCGGGCACGGATGCGTTCCACCCGGTTACCCTGAAGGATGGTGTTGTCTGGCCCCTTCACCCAGCGATGAACGAGAATGCCGCCATCGCCGCAATCGGCCACCGTGTTACCCGTTATGGAAAGCTCTGTGCTTTCAACGGCATAAAGCCCATAGGCCTGCGCACCGGAAAGGCGCGAACGCTCCACGCGCCCGCCGCAGCGTTCAAGCTGAAGGGCAGTCTTGCGGGCTCCGGCGATGGTGCAGTTGTCGATCACCACGGACTTCACCGCCCGAAAATGCACCAGCGCCGGCGCGTCGTCACCCAGCCAGCCGTTCGCCCCGTCAATGGCGAGGTTGGAAAGCGTGATGGTATCGGCGCTTTCCGCCCGGAACAGGAAGCCGTCGCCGTCATAGAGAATGCGCGAGGCACCGGGAACGCCGGTCAGGTGCGTGCCGGCGGGCAGGGTGATGTTGGAAACACGGTAATCGCCCGGCGGCAGGAAGACCGGCACCTTCGCCGCCGTCGCCTTGTTGATGATTGCCTGAAACTTGCGGCTCTGGTCGCCGCCGGTGCCGGCCTTCATGCCGAGCGTGCCGGCATCGAGAGAACCGCGCAGGTCCACCGGTGTGATGACGGCACGCTCCGCCGCTGCGGTCGCGCGGGCCACCATCAGCGTCATCGGTGCGCCTGCAAGCAGTGCGAGTGTCTGGCGTCTCGAAATCATGCAACTCTCCCTGACAGGAGAACAGACAGCAGTTTTCGTGCCATCCCGCATTACCCCTGAAATCCGGGGCTTTACGACAAGCTTTCACGATTCCATTAAATGGAAATAAGGATTCATGTCCTACTACTATACAGACACAAGCAATGACCCCGGCGACACACCGGGAGCAGGAGAACATGAGCGACGCCCCCCGGACAGGTGCAGGACTTTCGGACGACCTCCGCTATGCGGCGGGGTCTGCTTCCGTCGCCGCACGTCTTCATGAACTCTTTGTCGAGGGCAAGGGCACTGAAAGCTGTTCGCTCGTGCTTTTCGATCAGATCCCTTTCGTGTTCTACCTGAAGGATCGGGACGGTCGTTTCGTTCTGGCCAATCAGCGGGCGCTGGAAATGATCGGCGTCCAGACCGAGGCCGAACTTTACGGCAAGCGGGCCGACGCGTTTTTCAGCGGCGAGGCGCTTGCACTTCTTAACAGTGTGGAAGCCGATATCCTGGCTGGCAGGGCGGTTTCGCTGGATGCGGAGATCGAGAAGCCGACGAGCACGGACGGCACCGGCTGGATGTTGCTGGTGCATTCGGCACTCAGGGATGCCAATGGCGCGATCATCGGCGTGGTCAGCTTCGGGCGTGATATCACCGTGCGCAAGCGTGCCGAGTTTCTGCGCAAGGGCCACGGGGCACTTCTGGAGCAGATCGCGCGCGGTCTGCCGCTTGTCACGATCTTGGAAGGGCTGGTTCGATTGGTCGAGGCCCAGTTGACCGATATCCGCGCGTCGATTCTCCTGTTTGACGAGGAAACCGGCTGCCTGCGCCATGGCGCGGCGCCCACGCTTCCCGCCGACTATACGGCGCTGATTGACGGGGTGAAGACGGGCAACAATGTCGGTTCCTGCGGCACGGCCGCCTGGTTGCGTATGCCTGTCATCGTGTCCGACACCTTCAGCGACCGGCGCTGGGCCGGTTACGCGCCGATCGCCGAACGCTTTGGCCTTCGCTCCTGCTGGTCGACACCGATCATCGACGGATCCGGAACGCTCTACGGCACTTTCGCGCTCTATTCCGGCTCGATCCGCGAGCCGAGCGAACTGGAGATGGAAATCACTGCGATGGCGACCGACCTTGCGGCCATCGCCATTGCTCGCGCCCGCACCGAAGAACGGGTTCGCCATCTGGCCAACCACGATGCGCTGACGGGCCTGCCCAATCGCCGCTATTTCCTCGAAAGCTTTGCCGAAACGATCGATGCCGCCGGTGAGGCGGGACGCCATCTGGTCATCGCCTATTTCGATCTCGATGGCTTCAAGCAGATCAACGATACGCTGGGCCACGGGGTTGGCGACCATGTGCTGCGGGAAATCGCTTCGCGCCTGAAGCAGAGCGTGCGTGGTTCGGATCTTGCCGTGCGTCTCGGCGGCGATGAGTTTGCCGTGGTCATGCCCTGCGAACCGGCCGAGGAGGCGCAACTCCTCGGGCGCCTGCACGAACTCGAGGATGCCATTGCCCTGCCCATCCGCTGCGACACGCGCACGGTGGCCTGCGGCGGCAGCATGGGCGTTGCCGTCTTCCCGCGCGATGGCCTGACACCGGATGCCCTTCTGGCCAAGGCCGATACCGGCATGTACGAGGTCAAGAAAAAGCGCGCGCGCCGCCCCAAGGGTGACATCATCCGTCCCCTCTGAAGTATCCAGAGAAATCCGCAGCGGACTTTGCTGGAAATGCCCGTGTTGCCTGCGTCAAAACGCGCAGGCCAGCGCCCCGGACGATTTGCTCCAGATCAAAGCGATAAAGTTCAGTCCGGCTATTCTTTCCCTCGACAACAAATGGAGGGTTCGATGCTTCGTCTTGCGGCTGTTCTTTACGTACTTGTGGCGACCGTGCTTGGCGGGTCGGCTGTTATTGCCGTCATGGCATTGGGCTTCATGAAAGGCTGGCAGATTGCGGGTGCATTCGGCGTCGGTCTGGTGATCTCGCTGCCCATCGCGCTGTTTCTCGGCAAGAAGATGTATTCGGCACTGAACACGCCGTCGGTTGGCGCAACGGTTCGCCACGCCTGAGCAACGGAGAAAGCATTTCCAGCAAAAGTGCGAAGCGGTTTTGCGTCCGGGAATGCGTAGGAACAAAGGGATAGAGCATTTCCAGCAAAAGTGCGAAGCGGTTTTGCGTCCGGAAATGCGAAAGAACAAAGGAATAGGGGCGCTCGGGGCGCTTCTCTGATCGAAGTCGCCGCGAACTCAGCGGGCGAGGCGGCTTCGAAATTCTCTCTCGCCGGCAGCAAGGCGGGAAGATGGAATGCGGGTTGCTGCGAATGTGTGATGGCAGGCGTTTTGGCGGGGCCTGAACATCGAAATCGCTTTGCGCGCCCGTTCTGACCGTCCGGCGAACTCTGTTCCCGGACGGTCTTTTTTTGCCCACCGTTCAGCCTTCGCCCGGATCGGCTGCCGCAGTGCGGCACAGGTTTTCACGCCTTGCGTTGGCTGAGAGCATCGCTTCGAAATTGCATACGAACAGATCATAAAGCCGCGCAAAGGCTTCGATATCGGCCTGCGGCCAATCGGCAACGGCCTGCCGGATGACGCCGTCCTTGATGATGTGCATTTCGCCCAGCAACCGCTGGCCAAGATCGGTCAGTTCGATCACCGAGCGCCGCCCGTCCGCCTGAGAAGCCAGACGGCGCAGAACGCCGCTCGACACCATTTCCGCCACCAGACGGCTGCCGCGCGAAGGGTCGATGCGCAATTGCTCGGCAATGGCGCCCACGGTTGCTTCACCTTCGATGCGGCGAACGGCCTCCAGCACATCCACATGGCTGAGTTCAAGGCCCGGCGTCACATTGGCCAGCGCCAGCCGGCTGATCAGGCGGCGGCCGATGAGAATGCGCATGCGCGACATCGTCAGCCCGATCGCATCGATCTCGTCCGCCACCGCACCCTGATTTTTTCCGCAACCGTCTTTCATCGTTCCTCCCGGAAAGGACATCCTTTCATAACGCAATCGCGGTTTCGTGTCATTGACAACTATATGCTAACAGCACATAAATTGACGGAACTCAAACGGACCCGCCCTATGGATATGAAAAACACCGAACCGGCACCTCTCGTCGCAGACAAGGGGCGGCGTCTGACGGTTTTCGTCTTTCTGCTGACAGCCATGTTCATGGCCACGCTCGACAACCAAATCGTTTCCACCGCGCTGCCGACCATCGTGTCGGAATTCGGCGAAATGGAGCGGTTCGGCTGGGTCGGTTCGGCCTATCTGCTGGCCACCAGTGCCGTCATGCCGGTCTATGGCAAGCTGGGCGATCTTTTCGGCCGCAAATATGTGATGATCGCGGCGATCCTCATCTTTGTCGCCGGGTCGCTGGCCTGCGGCATTGCGCCGTCCATGAACATGCTCATTGCCGCCCGCGTGTTGCAGGGGCTTGGCGGCGGTGGCATCATGGTGTCGATCTTCTCCATCAATGCCGATCTGTTTGAACCGCGCGAGCGCGCCCGCTATCAGAGTTATTCGAGCCTCGTCATCATGGCATCGGGTGCCACCGGACCTATCCTCGGCGGCACGATCAGCGATCTGTTCGGCTGGCGGGCGATCTTCCTCGTCAATCTGCCTATCGGCATTGCGGTCGTCACGGCGCTGATGTTTCTTCTGCCCTATCGCCGCCCGCACCGGCAGCCGAAGATCGATTATGCTGGCGCCGTGCTTCTGGCCGCCTTCGTGTCGAGCATCGTGCTTTGGACGGACTCGGTCTCGATCTTCGGTTCTCTGGCTGCGCCCGAAGCGCTGGCGATTCTGGTCGCGGGCTTTGTCTGCCTGCTCTTGTGGGTGCAGGTGGAGCGCCGCGCGGCGGAACCCATCATGCCCGTCTACCTGTTCCGTGATCCCGCCTTTCCGTTGCTCCTGACGGTCTCGGTCATGAGCGGCGCACTCGGCATCGGCCTCGTCAACTATTTCGCGCTCTTCCTGCAAACCACCACCGGCCTGCCGCCGGCAAGGGCAGGGGCCTTCTTCATTCCGCTGACCGCCGGCATCGTGATCGGGTCGCTGTTTGCCGGGCGGCTGATTTCCATGACGGGGCGCTATCGCATCTTCTCCATCGCCGGCCTCAGCCTCGCCATCTGCGTCTTCATCGCCTTCACGCAGGTCACGCCGCAAACGCCGCTGGCGGTCATTGCCCTGCTCTTTGCGCTGCATGGCGTGGGTGTCGGCCTCGGCCAGCAGGTACCGATCACCGGCGTGCAGAATGCCGTTCCCAAGCGTGATGTCGGTGCCGCCACCGGCGCGGTGACACTGACGCGCATGTCCGGTGCGGCGGTTGGCATTTCCATCTACGGCGCCATTGTCGCCTATGGTGTAGGTCACCACAGTCCGGCCATCGAGGGTGTGGAAAATCCGGGGGCGCTGTCGCCCGCCGATCTCGCCGCCCTGCCGGACGCCGCCCGCGCCGCTGTTGCCTCGGCCTATAGTGACGCTTTCCTGCCGCTCTTCATCGCCTGCATTGCCATTGCCGCCATCGGCCTTGTTGCGGCCCTGCTGCTGAAGCCGGTCGCACTGCCGGTTGCTGCAAAGGGCAAGGTGGCGGACAAGGCATGAGCCGCCCCGCCGCCTTCCATTTTCGCGCGTCATGCCTATCTTTGGACGCATGAAACCGGAAGCGCTGCTGCACCCCACACCCGCCGGCCTGTATTGCCCGCCCGGCGATTTCTATGTCGATCCGGTGCGGCCGGTGGCCCGTGCGCTCATTACGCACGGCCATTCCGACCACGCGCGTCCCGGCCATGGCAAGGTTCTGGCCACGCGCCGCACGCTGGAGATCATGAGGATCCGCATGGGCGAGGGCTTTTGCGATGCATCCGAAGCCATCGGCTTTGGGGAAACGCGGGTGATCGATGGCGTCAACGTCACCTTCCATCCCGCCGGCCATGTACTCGGCTCGGCCCAGATTGCGGTCGAGATGGAGGGCACCCGCATCGTCGTTTCGGGCGACTACAAGCGCGGTGTCGATCCGACAGCCGAACCCTTCCAACCCGTGCCCTGCGATGTCTTCATCACCGAAGCCACCTTCGGCCTGCCGGTCTTCAATCACCCGGACCCCCGAACGGAAATCGCCAAGGTACTGGGTTCGCTGACCGTCTTTCCCGAACGCACCCACCTGATCGGGGCCTATTCTCTCGGTAAGGCCCAGCGCGTCATTCGCCTGCTGCGCGATGCGGGTTATGACCTGCCGATCTATCTGCACGGTTCCATGGAGCGGCTCTGCGCCTATTACGAAGCCGAGGGGATCGCGCTCGGCGATCTGCGTCCCGCGACGGTGGAGAAGGGCGCGAGCGTCGACTTTCGCGGCGCTGTCGTCATCGCGCCACCCTCGGCGCTTCAGGATCGCTGGACGCGGCGTTTCAACGATCCGCTGCCCGCTTACGCGTCCGGCTGGATGACGGTGCGCAACCGCGCCCGCCAGATGGGGGCAGAACTGCCGCTCGTCATCTCCGATCATTGCGACTGGAACGAACTGACCGGCACGATCCGCGAGCTTCAGCCGCAGGAGGTCTGGGTCACCCATGGCCGCGAGGAAGCGCTGGTGCGCTGGTGCGCGCTCGCCGGCATCGCGGCGAAACCGCTCCACCTCGTCGGCTATGAGGAGGAGGGGGAGTAATGCGTCGTTTCGCTCACCTGCTCGACCGCCTTCTGGTCACGCCGTCGCGCAACGGCAAGCTGGCGCTGCTTGCCGAGTATTTTCGTACCGCCCCCGATCCCGACCGCGGCTATGGCCTGGCCGCACTCGCTGGCACGCTGACGCTGAAAAGCGTCAAGCCGGCGCTCATCCGCGAACTCGTCGCCGAACGCATGGACCCGATCCTCTTCCAATGGTCCTATGATTATGTCGGCGATCTCGCCGAAACCGTATCGCTGGTGTGGAAGCCGGAGGGCGAACCGGGCAATCCCGGCCTTGGCGAAACCATAGAGGCGATGAATGCGCTGGGGCGCACGGACGTGCGCGGCTTCGTGCGCACCATGCTCGACCGGTTGGAAACCTCGCCACGCTTCGCCTTCATCAAGCTCGTCACCGGTGGCTTGCGCATCGGCGTGTCGGGCCGTCTGGCGCGGCAGGCGCTGGCCGATGCCTTCGGGCGCGAGGTGGACGATCTGGAAACCGTGTGGCACGGCGTTTCCCCGCCCTATCGCGACCTGTTCGACTGGCTGGAGGGCCGCACCGCCGATCTGGAAATCGCCAGCCCCGCCATCTTCCGCTCCCCCATGCTGGCGACACCGGTGGGTGAGGGCGATCTGGACAAGCTCGACCCCGCCGATTTCGCCGCCGAATGGAAGTGGGACGGCATCCGCATCCAGCTCGTCAAATCGGGGGCGACTTGCCGGCTCTATTCCCGCTCGGGCGACGATATTTCCACCGCCTTTCCCGAGGTTCTGGCCGACGACTCTTTCGAGGGCGTTATCGATGGCGAACTTCTGATCGGTGGCACGGCGCGCAGCAATGCCGCCACCCGCACCTTTTCCGATCTTCAGCAGCGGCTGAACCGCAAGACGGTGAACCGGAAGCTGATCGAGGAACTGCCGGCCTTCATCCGCGCCTACGATCTGCTCGACGAGGGTGGCGAAGACCGCCGCGACCTGCCCTTTGCCGAGCGCCGCAAGCGTCTGGAGGATGTGGTTTCCCGTCTGCCGCATGACCGGTTCGATCTGTCGCCGCTGGTGCCGTTCACAAGCTGGGAAGAGCTTGACCGGCTGCGCTCCACCCCGCCCGATCCGGTGATCGAGGGCGTGATGATGAAGCGCTGGGACAGCCCCTATCAGGCCGGTCGCGCCAAGGGTCCGTGGTTCAAGTGGAAGCGCAATCCCTACAATGTCGATGCCGTTCTGCTCTATGCCCAGCGCGGCCACGGCAAGCGCTCCGGCTATTATTCCGATTTCACCTTCGGCCTGTGGCGCGATGGCGAGGCGGGCCCGGAACTGGTGCCGGTCGGCAAGGCGTATTTCGGCTTTACCGATGCCGAACTGGACGTGCTTGACCGTTTCGTGCGCGAAAACACGGTGGAACGCTTCGGCCCGGTGCGTTCGGTCAGGGCCGAGCCTGACTTCGGTTTCGTGGTGGAACTCGCCTTCGAGGGTATCCAGCGCTCGACACGCCATCGCTCGGGCGTGGCGCTACGCTTTCCCCGCATCGCCCGGCTGCGCGCCGACAAGCTGCCGGCGGAGGCCGACAGGCTTGCGGTGCTGGAAGCCATGCTGCCGCCTTGACGGGCGGGCGGTTTACTTCTTCGGATGCGCGTTCAGAACCTCGGCGCAACGGGAAAGGCTGAGGCCTTCGCCGTCCGTATCCCGCGAGGCGCGGATGGCGGCAATGCGGCGATCCGGCGTTTCGGTGATCTGCAGCTCGCAATAAAGCTCCTGATACTGCGGCGGCGAAATCATCTGCGGCTGCGCGGGCGGATAGGCGCCGACCGTGGTCGTTCGCGTCACCACCCTGCCGGGCGCCACTTCCTCGCGCACGGTGGTGGTCGTCGCTTTCGCAGGCGTCGGGCTGGAATAGGTCGGGGCGATGTAGCGGGTCGTATCGCCGCCGCGCCAGGTGTGGATCACGCTGCCATTGCCGAGCTGGTAGCTGGACAGCGGTGGACCGTATTGCGTGAAGAACAGGTCGGTCGGCTGGCCGATCCAGCGTGACTGGATGACCTGCTGGGCCTCTTCCGTGGTGGTGCAGCCGCTCAAAGCGGCAATGGCAATGGCCGCAATGGCGGCGAAACGAATTTTCATGCTCCCGAACCCCTCTCGATGAACCGCCGCACCGTAGAGGCGCAGGTGCGGTAACGGCAATCCCCTCGGGATCGGTCATCCCAGTCTTTGCTGTTGATGGCATGGGCCGCGCGCCAGTTTCGCGAAAGCCGCGGGCGATAGACAGGGGGTGACGTCATCTTGCACGAACGGTTCCCATGCTCAGCTTCCGCCCCAGCCTTCGCCGCGTTCCCGGCCTTGTCGCCGGTCTTGCCGCCGTCCTGTCGCTCAGCGGCTGCCTCTTCGTCACCGATACCAGCCGCATGAACCCGGATGTCTTCGTGCAGGAGACGATGCCGGTGTTCTACTCGCAGGACGGGACGCAGGTGGCGCAGAACCCCGCCAAGGTGCAGCCCATTCGTCCGGAAGCCAAGGCGCCGCAGAAGCGCAACATCTACCAGACCCAGTTCCACCAGACCTATGGCATGCCGGTCACCAACCCGCTGCACAGGGCCATGTATGGCGTGATTGCCGATGATGGCCACACCCTGCCGGAAATTCCGCTGCAACGGGTCGATCAGCGCTATCTGCGTCAGGAAGTCGATTACCAGACGGTGGAAAAGCCCGGCACCATCGTGGTCGATACCGCCCAGAAATTTCTCTATCTCGTGCAGCCGGGTGGCAAGGCAATCCGCTATGGCGTCGGCCTTGGCCGTGACGGCTATGCGTGGTCGGGCCGCGGCGTGATCCAGTACAAGGCGAAGTGGCCGCGCTGGACGCCGCCGCAGGAAATGGTGTCGCGCCAGCCGGAACTGCGGACGATCTCCGCCGCCAATGGCGGCATGGTGCCCGGTCTCAACAATCCGCTCGGCGCCCGCGCGCTCTACATTTTCAAGGGCGGCAAGGATACGCTCTACCGCATCCACGGCACGCCGGACTGGCAGTCGATTGGCAAGGCGACATCCTCGGGCTGCGTGCGCATGTTCAATCAGGATGTCATCGATCTCTTCGACCGCGTCGGCGGCAAGGCGGAAATCGTCGTTTTGTGAAAGTCACACCGTCCGCAATTCGGCGTGAAGGGTCATATTAACCATAGCGGCGGCGCAAAACCGGGCCTATGAACAGCAGGGGCCGGAACCATTCGGCCCCTTGCCCGTTTCTGGGTGTATTTGCTTCCATGGGTTTTCCGTATTGCCGATGAATCACACTTCGTCCTTCTCCCGCCGCCGTTTCCTTTCACTCGCCGCCACAGCCTCCGCCGCCGGTCTCGCCGGTTGCGTGGCGCCGAACACCGTGTCGCGCATCATTCCGCCGATGCCCTCCATGCCCTCGCTGCCGAATGGTCGAACGCCGGAACTCGACGCCATGTACGGCCAGATCGAGGATGGCGGTTTCGTCATTCCCGCAGTGCCCTACTGGAAGATCCCGTCGCGCTTCTATCGCCAGCAGGTGGTGGACCCGACCGGCGAGACGCCCGGCACGGTGGTGGTCGATACACCGTCGCGCTTCCTCTATCTGGTCGAACCCGGCGGCATGGCGATGCGCTACGGCGTCGGCATCGGTCGCGACGGCTTTTCCTGGGGTGGGGAAGGCACCATCCAGTGGCGCCAGAAATGGCCCAAGTGGACGCCGCCGGATGAGATGATCGCCCGCCAGCCGGAACTTGAGCAATATTCCTGGCGCAATGGCGGCATGGCACCGGGGCTGATGAACCCGCTCGGTGCGCGCGCGCTCTACATCTTCCAGAACGGTAAGGACACACTCTACCGTCTGCACGGCAACCCCGAGTGGAATTCCATCGGCAAGGCCGTGTCTTCGGGCTGTGTGCGCCTGATGAACCACGATATCATCGATCTCTACGAGCGGGTGCCGACCAAGGCCCGCATCATCGTCTGGCAGTAACAGACATCCGGGGCCGCCTGTTCAGGAATGGGCGGCCTCCAGCCTCTCGCGCAGCGCTTTCAGCGTATCGCGCAGTTCTGCCATTTCGCTGAGGCTGCAACCCGTCGCGGCCCCGAAAGCCAGCATTACATCCACAGCCTTTTCCTTCAGTGCCGCACCCTGCGGCGTCAGCGATACCGTCACCTGACGTTCGTCGGCGCTGTCGCGCATGCGGGTGACATGGCCCGCCTGTTCCAGCCGCTTGACGAGCGGTGAAAGTGTGCCGGAATCAAGCCCCAGCCTTTCGCCCAGCACCTTCACCGGCAGATGGTCCGTCTCCCATAGAACCATCATCGCCAGATATTGCGGATAGGTGAGGCCCAGCGGCTCCAGCAACGGCTTGTAGGTGCGGCTCATGGCCAGCGATGCGCCGTAAAGCGCAAAACAGAACTGGCGGTCCAGCACCAGTTCCTTCGCAATCGCCTCTTTCCCTTTCATGATCCTGTCCTATGTCCGTTCGTGGCAATCGTGCCTGAAATCACCTGCGAATTGTCGCAAGGACGGTCGTGAAATGCAATGTGTAAAATTAACTTGCACGCAATTGAATTGTGCGATACATAATTGGTCATCCCACAGCCGGTAAGGCCGGCGCCAACCGAAGGAGACAGACAATGGCTATTCTTTACACCACCAGCGCGACGGCAACCGGCGGCGGACGTTCGGGTCGCTCCGCCACGGCAGACGGCGTTCTCGATGTTCAGCTCACGGTTCCCAAGGAACTGGGCGGCGACGGTGCGCGCGGCACCAACCCGGAACAGCTTTTCGCCACCGGCTATTCCGCCTGCTTCCTCGGCGCGCTGCGTTTCGTTGCCGGCCAGAAGAAGGTGAAGATCCCGGACGACACCACGGTTTCCGCCAAGGTGGGCATTGGCCCGCGTGACGATGGCACCGGCTTCGGCATCGAAGTGGCGCTGACGGTCGATATTCCGGGCCTCGATCGTGATCTGGCGGAATCGCTGGTTGCTGCCGCCCACATCGTCTGCCCCTATAGCCACGCCATGCGCACCGCGACCGAAGTGCCGGTCACGCTCGCCTGATTGAACATGCTGGGCTGATTGAAAAAAGGCGGCGCTTTTCGGGCGCCGCCTTTGTTGTTTCTGCCTGCGGCTTTCGCCGCGGTCACTCCGGTGTCTGGATGATGACGCCGCGCCAGCCGAGACCCTCATAGGTCTCGTAACCCGGCGTGATGTGATGGGCGATGAGCCGCCCGTCCCTGGACAGGGCCCAGCCCTGCGGTCCGTTGGCCAGGCCCTCAATGCGTTCGGTGAGAATGCCCATGCCGTCCGAGGCGGCGATGACGCGGTTGTTCCGGTCGGCAATCAAGACGCGGCTGGTGCAGCGTTCCTCGTCGGTCAGGCGCACGCCTTTGACGATGAGATCCGATTGCGCCTGCCAGTCGAAATGGATGGCGAGCAGGCCGAGCGGCTTGCCGTTCACCCGGCCGCCCATGCGCACCGGCGTGGTATAGGTGGCGACGATGGCCTCGCCCAGAAGCGGTTCGCGCGACACGTCCTCGGCGTGGAAATCATCGCCGGTCGAAAGCGAAAGGCCGCGGCGGAACCAGCTACGTTCGGTCACGCTCTCGCCTGTGACGGCAAACTGGCCGCGTCTGGCCGAAGCCACCACCTTGCCAGCGGTGTCGCACAGCCAGAGATCGGTGTAGACCGTATAGGACCGCAGAATGGTTTCCAGCCGCTCCGTGGCAAAGGCGAAAGCGGCTTCACCCGGTTCAGCCAGCGCATTGACGAAAGCGGAATCGGTGGCCCACCAGCGCACATCGCAGGTGCGCTCATAGAGGTTGCGGTCGGCGATCTCGATGGCGTTCAGCGCAAGATCCACCAGCCGCTGGCCGTTGCTGCTCTCGTTCATCACCCGCGCCAGATGCGACATGGCGTCGATTTCCTCGGCCAGTTCCGCTTCCAGCGCCTTGGAGAGAATTTCCACTTCCTCGGAAATGTTGCGCACTTCCTGGCTGACCACGGCAAAACCACGCCCGGCCTCGCCGGCGCGCGCCGCTTCGATCAGCGCATTGAGCGCCAGCATCCGCATCCGCCGGTTAATGGCACGAATCTCGCTGACCTTGCCGACGGCGATTTCCCGCACTTCCTCCGACTTGCTGGAGATATCGCTGATGGAGACGGTGGCTGCGCTCATGGTGATGGGCTCGCTCGGGTTGCAAGGCCACAACAATGCTGCACTGCACTTAACAAACCGCAAATGCCTTGCGGCGCCGGCTCATTCTCCGGATTTTGGTGGAGCCGATACCTCCAGCAGACCCCGGCGCAGGCTGGCGGCATCGATGGCGGTGAGGTCTGCCTCTATGTCTTCGTGCAGGCGTTTCCATTCCGGCAGCGCCGCCATCAGAACCGCCATGCCCGCATCGGTCAGGCGCAATCGCCTGCCGCGTCTGTCGCGGGCGTCGGCCTCCACGCTGACCCAGCCCTGCCGGGCCAGCGGCTTGAGTGCTGCCGTCAGCGTCGTGCGGTCCATGGCCAGCAGGCTGGCCACCGGCCCGATGGTCGGCGGTTCCGGCCGGTTCAGCGCCATCATCAGCGAAAATTGCTGGTTCGTCAGGCCGAACGGCTTCAGTGCCGCATCGAACCGGCGGGCGAGCGCGCGCGCCGCGCGCTGGGCATGCAGGCACAGACAGGTGTCCTTGACGTAAAGCGTGGTGGCGAAGGGAATCGGTTGCGGATTTGACATTGCCTGAATATGTTTATATCAACCTATGTCGTCAAGGATCGTGTTGTCGCACAAGGAGGGCGTGACATGCAGGGAAGTTTCATCTGGTACGAACTGCTGAGCGCGGATACGGCTGCCGCCACCGCCTTTTACGGCGCGGTCGTCGGTTGGGAGGCAAAACCCCAGGGCGAGCCGCATGGCAATTACATGATTTTCAGCATTCCCGGTTTTGAAATGGGCGTGGCAGGCATGATGGCGATCACGCCGGAGATGGCCTGTAGCGATGCCCGTCCGGGCTGGATCGGCTATATCGGCACTAAGGACGTGGATGCGACCACCGCCGAAATTGTCGCGACCGGAGGCAGGCTGCTGAAGGGTCCGGAGGATATTCCGGGCGGCATCGGTCGTTTCGCGGTGGCCAGCGATCCACATGGCGCGGTCTTCTGCGTGTTTCGGCCCAACATGCCGGAGGGACCGCTACCAGCCTCGCCCGCCCGCGGTGCTCAGGGCACCTTCGGCTGGCGTGAGCTTTACGCCGGCAAGTGGGAAGAGGATCTTGCGTTCTATGCCCATCTGTTCGGCTGGGAAAAGAGCCTTGCGGTCGATATGGGCGCCATGGGTGTCTATCAGTGCTTCGATCTGAACGGCGAGGGGCTTGGCGGCACGATGACGGCGGTGCCGGAAATGGGGCCGCCCACCTGGAACTATTACATCAATGTCGATGGCATCGAGGCGGCGGCGGCCCGTGTGGTTGCAGCCGGTGGCAAGGTGCTGCACGGCCCGCAGGAAGTGCCGGGCGGGTCCTTTATCCTCAACTGTCGGGATACGGAGGGCGCGCTCTTCTCGCTCGCCTCTGCAACACGCTGAACTTTATCGGTCTTTCCGGTTGCGGAATACCCGCTTTCGTGGCCCTATAGAGCCATGGACGCGCGGGGCGCGCGTGCGGGGACGCGATCGGGGAGACGGTCATGCCGGAAGAGTTCGGGCAGTTCATCTGGTACGAACTGATGACGACGGATGTTGCCGCCGCCGCCGCCTTTTACAAGGCGGTGGCCGGCTGGAGCGCCAAGACGATCAGCATGCCTTCCATGGATTACACCGTGCTGGAAGTGGCGGGCGAACCGGTCGGCATTGGCGGCATTCTGGAGTTGCAGGCCATTCATCTGGCCGAGGGCATTCCGCCCAACTGGACCGGCTACATCCTCGTCGATGATGTGGATCTCTGCCTCGCCGATCTCGTCATGCTCGGCGGCTCCGTGCGACGTCAGCCGGAAGATATTGCCGGCGTCGGTCGCCTTTCGGTGGTTGCCGATCCCTTTGGCGCGGTTTTCATCGTCTTCACCCCGGTGCCGATGGACAATCCACCGCCCTGCGTCACGCCCGGCAAGCCGGGCACCGTGGTCTGGAATGAGCTTCTGGGCGGCGAACCGGATGCGGCCTTTTCCTTTTATGAAAAGCTGTTCGGCTGGAAGAAGGCCGAAGCCATCGATATGGGCGAAAAGGGCGTCTACCAACTCGTGTCCATCAATGGCGAGGTGTGTTGCGGCATGATGCGCAAGCCGGCCGAATGCCCGATGGCCTACTGGGGCTTTTATGTCGCGGTGGACAATCTCGACGCCTCGCTTCACCGCATTACCGAAGCGGGTGGCTCCATTGTCTTCGGCCCGCAGGAAGTGTTCGGTGACCGCTGGATTGCCCAGGCAACTGATCCGCAGGGCGCCTATTTCAACGTGGTGGCGGAGAAGCGCTGACGCCGCTCCGCCACAAAGCCTGTCAAATGGCGTGAGCCAGTTCGTATTCGATATAGAGATCGCGCAGCCGCGCCGTGATCGGTCCGGGCTTGCCGTCGCCGATTGCCTTGCCGTCGATGGCGACAACCGGCATGACGAAGGCCCCGGCCGACGAGATGAAGACTTCCGCCGCATCCAGCGCTTCCTCAGGTGTGAAGCCGCGTTCTTCCACCTTGATCTGGGCATTGCGGGCGAGATCGAGCAGCGAGGCGCGGGTAATGCCGTGCAGCAGCGCGTTGGAAAGCGCCCGGGTCACCAGCGTCCCGTCTTTGGTGATGATGTGGGCGTTGGAAGAGCCGGCCTCGGTGATCACGCCGTCTTCCACGAACAGCACGTCCTCGGCGCCCTGTCGCTTCGCTTCCATCTTGGCCAGCGAAGAATAGAGAAGCTGGACGGTCTTGATCTGACGGTTCGCCCAGCGGCCTTCGGGCATGGTGATCACGGAAATGCCCGTCGTCCACCGCGGATTGTCGAGCACGGAGCGCGCCTGCGTGAACATCACGAAGGTCGGTTGCAGATTGTCCGAATAGAAGAAGTCGCGATCTTCCGCGCCGCGCGAGATCTGTAGATAAACGGCGCCATCGGTCAACCCGTTGCGGGCAACGATTTCGCGGTGAAGGGCGAGCAGGCTTTCATCGGTGAAGGGATGCGGAATGCCGATGGAATCGAGCGAACGTTTCAGCCGTTCGGCATGGCCCTGATAACCCACCAGCTTGCCGCCGACCACGGCCGTCACCTCATAGATGGCATCGGCGAACAGGAAGCCGCGATCAAAGACGGAAACCTTCGCCTCGGTCTCATCGACCCACGCACCATTGACATACACAATTCTCGCCATCGGATATTCTTTCGTTCCTGCACCGCGATTGCCGGCGCGATGGTGTCTTATGAATGCGGACCATGCCGCGAATATGACGGGGCGGGGAGGGGCTGTCCCGGTCCCACCCCTTACCGCTTCAGGCTGCCCAAAATCCCCCGCACGATCGCGCGGCCGAGTTGCGTCGCCACCGTGCGGGTGACGCTCTTCATCGCGGCTTCGATCACGGTTTCGCGTTGATAGCCGCCGGTGCGGGCCTTCGGCCGGGCCTCGGCGGTCTCGTCAGACGGCTTGTCGCCGAAACCCGGCAGCGTCCAGCGACCACCGGCGGAGCCCTCCTGAACGCCATTCTTGCGGCGCTCTTCCTCGGCCTTCTTCGCGGCTTCCGCCTCCGCCGCCTTGGCGGCACGTGCGTTCAGCATTTCGAAGGCGGATTCGCGGTCGAGATCCTTGTCGTAAAGGCCTGCCACCGGGCTGGTGGCGATGACACCGGCGCGTTCCTGATCGGTCAGCGGTCCGACGCGGGCAGATGGCGGGCGCACCAGCGTGCGCTCCACCATGGTCGGCGCGCCCTTGCCCTCGAGCGTCGAGACCAGTGCCTCACCGGTGCCGAGCGCGGTGATGGCTTCCGCTGCGCTGAAGGCCGGGTTGGGGCGGAATGTATCGGCGGCGGATTTCACCGCCTTCTGTTCGCGCGGCGTATAGGCGCGCAGCGCATGCTGCACACGGTTGCCAAGCTGGGCCAGAATGGTTTCCGGCACGTCCAGCGGGTTCTGCGTGACGAAATAGACGCCGACGCCCTTGGAGCGGATAAGGCGCACCACCTGTTCCACTCGCTCCACCAGCACCTTCGGCGCATCGTTGAACAGAAGATGCGCTTCATCGAAGAAGAAGACGAGGCGCGGCTTTTCCGGATCGCCGATCTCAGGCAGTTCCTCGAAGAGTTCCGAGAGCAGCCACAGCAGAAAAGTGGCGTAAAGGCGCGGGTTCATCATCAGCTTGTCGGCGGCCAGCACGGAAATCGTACCCTTGCCTTCGTGGTTGACGCGCATGATGTCCTTGATGTCGAGCGCCGGTTCACCGAAGAAATGCTGGGCGCCCTGCTGTTCCAGAATGAGCAGGCCGCGCTGGAGCGAACCAACGGAGGCCTTGGAGATGAGGCCGAACTGGTTGGAAAGTTCGCTGGCGTGTTCGCCCATATAGTTCAGCATGGCCTGAAGGTCCTTCAGGTCGAGCAGCGGCAGGCCGCCCTGATCGGCGATCTTGAAGGCGATGTTGAGCACGCCTTCCTGCGCTTCCGACGCATCCATCAGGCGGGCCAGAAGCAGCGGCCCCATTTCCGCAATGGTGGTACGAACGCGATGGCCCTTCTCGCCATAGAGATCCCAGAAGATCACCGGAAACTGATCGAAGGTAAGATCGGTGAAGCCGATCTGTTCGGCGCGCGCGGTCACCCAGCCCTTCGGTTCGCCCTTGGCGGCAATGCCGGAAAGGTCGCCCTTGATATCGGCGGCAAAGACCGGCACGCCGGCGCGCGCAAAGCCCTCGGCCATGACCTGCAGCGAAACCGTCTTGCCGGTGCCGGTCGCGCCGGTCACGAGACCGTGGCGGTTGCCAAACTTCAGTTCCAGATATTCACCCTTGTTCAGGCTGTCATCGGGGTTGCGGCTGGTGCCGATATAGAGCTTGCCGTCCTGAAGCATGATGCTGGTCTCTCCTCGGGTCATCCCGGAAATGGGCGATGCGGATCTATCCGCAATGGCGTCGATAATGGCCTGAAGGTTGCCTGCGGCGTTCGGCGCATGGCGTCCGTCATTGAATCATCCTACTGATCTTATAAGGACAGTCATCGGTGGCGACAACGGTCGCGTGTTGCGCAGAAGCGGCGTATAGTCGATCCCGTTTCCGTCGGAACGCGCCTTGCGCTTGTGTTCGGTGAAAAGTTGATTTACCTTGACGTTAACGTCAAAATTACCGGAGGGATTTCCATGAATGAAATGGTCACGAAGATTGCCGAACAGGTGGGCATCAGCCCGGAACTGGCCGAAAAGGCTCTGGGCATGATGCTCGGCTTTCTGCAGCGCGAGGGCGAGGACGGCCCGGTTGCCAAGATGATCGAAGCCCTTCCGGGCGCCATCGAACTCGTGGCGAAGTATAATGGCGAAGGCCAGAGCAAGGGCCTGCTCGGCGGCCTGATGAGCGCCATCGGCGGCGGCGGCATCATGGGTCTCGGCCAGCAGCTCATGTCCGAAGGTCTTGGCATGGGTGAAATCACAGCCCTCGCCAAGTCCACCATGTCCACCGCCCGCGAATATGCCGGCGATGAAGTCGTCGACAACGTCATTGCCTCGGTTCCGGGCCTCAAGCAGTTCGTCTGATCTGCGCCGCTTGTTTGAAGAGGGCCGGGAGTGATCCCGGCCTTTTGCGTTTTGGGTAGCGCCGCGCGTGGGGACTGTGCCTCGCCAAACTGAATTTCAGTGGAATTAAATATATCTTTATCTCCTTTCCGCACCTTGTGTTCAGGTTGTCCTACAAGGTGGAGGAAAGCTGTGCTTCGCTTGAAATTTCGCGCCCGTCGTCCGGGCATCCGGCATAGCCTGATTGGCACGATTGGCGGGCTGGCGGCCATTTCGGTGCTGATTGCCTGGTCATCGGTCGGCTCGGTGCGCGATATCGGTGAAAGCAGCCAGGAGATTGCGAAGACGGCCGAAACCGGCATAGCGCTGGCCAGGGGCATCGATACCGATGCAGTGCGGCTGCGTGAGGCCTATGGCCAGCATGTTCTGGGCATCGAGAAGGCCGAAGCCGAAGCGAAAATCACCGCCATCAACGACCGTATCAAGGATGCCGTGGCCCAATATGCGGCGCAGGCGAGTGAGGCCGACAAGGCGGCGATCGAAAACCTCGACAAGCAACTGGCCTCCTACAACAAGATCGGCAAGTCGCTGCTGTTTTATTCCGGTCAGGGTAACGAGAAGAATGCCCGCATGTATCTCGCCACGATGAGCGGCATCGGCAACACCATCTCGAAACTCACTGCCGGCATCGTCACCGCCAGTCAGAACGCGGCAGCGGAAGGCTGGGCGAAGAACGCCGCAATGGCCGAAGAGAATATCCGCTTCGCCTATATTCTGGCCGGCACGTCCGTTCTCATTGCGCTTCTGGCCGGCTTCTTCGTCTATCGCTCGGTTGCCGTGCCGGTTGGCCGCCTGACGAGCGCGATGCGGGTGCTGGTGGCGGGCGATACCGAAAGTGCCGTTCCCTATGTCGGTCGCAGCGATGAAATGGGCGCGATGGCCGGGGCGGTGGAAACTTTCCGCTTGGCGGCCATCGACAAGCGCGAACTGGAATTGCGGGCGGAAGAGGAGAGGGGGCAGGCCGAGGCGGAACGACTGGAGACGCAACGCGTGGCGGAAGAAAATGCCACGGAGCGGCTGCGGCTTGCGACCTCAAGCCTCGCGCTGGCGCTCAACCGTCTCGCCGCCGGCGATCTCGCCTTCCAGATCGACCAGCCCTTTGCCGCGGAGTTCGAGCCGCTGCGCCATGATTTCAACAGCGCCATCCAGCGTCTGGCCGATACGCTTTTCCACATCTCCAACTCGGTCGAGGCGGTGGAAACCGGCAGCCGCGAAATCGCCGCCAGCGCCGATGATCTCGCCCGCCGCACGGAGCTTCAGGCCGCATCGCTCGAAGAGACCGCCGCGGCACTGGAGCAGATCACCGCCAATGTCAGCAATTCCGCAAAACGGACGGAAGAGGCCCGCGGCATCGCCGACCGCGCCGATACCTTCGCGCAGAAATCGAGCGACGTGGTGCGCACCGCCGAAGACGCCATGCACCGCATCGAACAATCCTCGCGGCAGATTGCCAGCGTCATCGGTGTGATCGATGAAATCGCCTTCCAGACCAATCTTCTGGCGCTGAATGCCGGCGTTGAGGCCGCCCGTGCCGGAGAGGCCGGCAAGGGCTTTGCCGTGGTGGCGCAGGAAGTGCGCGAACTCGCCAGCCGCTCGGCTACCGCCGCCAAGGAGATCAAGGCGCTCATCCAGAATTCGGCGACAGAGGTGGAGCGCGGCGTGGGCTTCGTACGCAATACGGGTGCAGCACTCGTGGAAATCAGCGACCTCATCGGCCAGATCAACCGGCAGATGGAGGCGATCAACCTTTCGGTGCGCGAACAGTCGACGGGGATTGCCGAGGTGAATGGCGCGATCAACCAGCTCGATCACACCACCCAGCAGAACGCCGCCATGGTGGAGGAATCGAACGCCGGGTCCGTGGCGCTGGCCCATGAGGCGCAGGCACTGCGGGCGCTGGTCGGCAAGTTCGCCTTCCATGGGCAGGAGACTGAAACGGCCCGCGCGGCCTGACCTTTAGAACTTCACGCCCACGCCCACCGTTACCCGGTTTTCCTTCATGTCGAAGGTCGAGGGGCCGATGTCCTGCTTGCCGTAGTCGTTGAAGCGATATTCGAGCCGCCCGAACATGTGGTCGGTGATGGCGTAATCCACGCCTGCACCGAGGGTGTAGCCGTTCATGGTCTTCGAATCCTTGGTCACGCCGGGAATGTCGGTATAGCCGCTGGCGGCCGTCCAGCCGGCAGCACCATAGATCAGCGCGCGGTCGATGGCGAAGCCAAGACGGGCGCGAACGGCGCCGTTGATATCCGTACCGGCATTGCCGAGACCCTGCACGTCGCTTTCGTTCCAGTTATAACTCAGATCGCCTTCGATGCCGGCCACGACATTATTGTCGAACTGGTGGTTGAAGCCGGCAAAAGCGCCGAGCACGCCGCCATCGAAACTTTCCTGGCTGCGCACGCCGCCCAGGGTGAAGTCGCCCGAAAGCCAGCTTCCGCCGCCCTGCACACCAAGATAGGGGCCAGACCAGGTGAACGGAATGGCGGCGGGGTTTTCAACGGGAAGCGGCGCTTCCGGCGGCGCATAGACGGCATCGGCGGCGAGCACCGGAACGGCAAAAGCGATGAACGCCGAGGTGAGAAGCATCGTCTTCATGACAGTCTCCCTTGCGGTTTCCATGGAACGGGCGGGTTTCATGCCCTGTTCAATGCGCGAGCAGCGAATTTGATCCCTCCGCCCGCCATTTTTTGCATTGTTTCGCCATTATGCACGCGAAAGCGCCGGAAAAATGTCAGTCGTCCCAAGCCTCCGCCAGATGGCCGGGGTTGATGATCCGGCCATCGGGTGCGGCAAGCGCGTGGATCGCCTGCATTTCATGCGGGGTCAGCGCAAAGTCGAAAATGTCGAAATTCTCCTTCAGCCGGGATTCGGTCGCGGTCTTGGAAAGCGCGACAAGCCCTTCCTGCTGCACCACCCAGCGCAATGCCACCTGCGCGGCGGTCTTGCCGTGGGTCGCGCCGATTTCGCGCAGAAGCTGGTCCTTTGGCACCTTGCCATCGGCCATCACGTAATAGGCGGTCACCGAAAGCCCGGCCTTGCGCGCGCCCTCGATCACTTTGGTCTGGTCGAGATAGGGGTGATACTCGACCTGATTGGTGGCAAGCGGCGCGTCGGAAAGCTTCACCGCCTCCGCCATCATTGCCGTATTGAAATTGGAAATGCCGATATGGCGGGCCTTGCCGGCGTTCACCACCTCGTTCAGCGCACCGATGCGTTCTGCCAGCGGCACATCGCTTTTCGGCCAGTGCAGCAAAAGAAGATCGACGTGATCCGTCTCCAGCCTGGCAAGGCTTTCATCCACGGAAGCCAGCAGATCGTCATGACGGAACCGATCCACCCAGACCTTGGTGGTGAGGAAAATATCGGCCCGTGGAACGCGGCTTGCCTTGATGGCCGCGCCGACGGCCGCCTCGTTCTTGTAAATCTGCGCGGTATCGATGTGGCGGAAGCCGAGCGCGATTGCCTTGGGCAGAATGGCGTGTACCGCATCTTCCTTCATGCGGAAGGTGCCGAAACCGAGGGCGGGCATGTTGGCGCCATTGGCGCTGACGACGTGCATGGTCTTGTCCTTTCGAGCAGGCTGAAAGGGGCGCGATCATCACCGCGCCCGACGTCTATCTGACAAGATGGAGCGCCGGCGCTCCGGATCAAGCCTCAGGCCTTCACGGCGATCACGAACAGGCGCGGAAAGCGCAAGAGCCGGCGACCATCCGCCATGGCGGGGTAGGCGCGGTCGATGCGGGCGGTGTAATCGGCAAGATAGGCGTCGCGGTGCTCAGGCCCGGCGGCGTCCAGATAGGGGCGAAGCCCCGTGCCCTTCACCCATTCGACAATGGCTTGCGCGCTCGCCATCGGGTGATTGTAGATCGTGTGCCATACATCGACGCGGGACGCCTTCGGTCCCAGCCGGTCGAAATAGGCGGAAGGGGCAGGCAGCGGTGCGCGGCGGATCTTGCCCCCGGCAAAGGCCGGGGCCCACGGTCCGGCGGCCCCCGCTTCCTCCATCGAAACATGCGAGGGTTCGCCAAGATTGTCCGGCATCTGGATAGCCAGAACTCCGCCGGGCTTCAGCCCGTCCATCAGTCGCGCCAGCACGGAAAGATGGTCTGGCACCCACTGGAACACGGCATTGGCATAGAGCAGATCCACCGGTTCGCTCGGTTGCCAGCTTTCCAGATCGGCCTTTTCGAATGGCGTGCCCGGCAGCCGCTTGCGGGCGGCCTCCAGCATGTTTTCATCGCTGTCGAGCCCGCCGACACCCTCGGTGCCGAAGCGTTCCACCAGAAGCTCGGTCGAATTGCCAGGTCCGCAGCCGAGATCGATGACGCGCGTGGCCGTCTCAAGCGGCACCTGTGCCAGAAGATCGCGCGCCGGCCGGGTGCGCTCGTCCTCGAATTTCAGATATTGTCCGGCAGACCACGTCATGCTTGCTCCTCCATCGTTTGCCGCATCGTGGCACGGCTTTGCGACGCCTGCAAAGCAAAGCGTGGCCGTGCCCATCATTTTTTGTGATGGCATTCGCACATCAACGTGTTGATTCAGCAAAAAATTCCGGAAAGCGGGCAGGGCGCGATGCAGCTTTTTCGCAAAACTTGTCGCCCGGTCAAAATTCTGCTTGACCTCCCCGAGCGCCTTGGACTTGAGTGCGAGCGCCCGCGCGCCGGAAACGTCTGCGGTGCTTTGCCAAGGAGATGAGAAATGGCTGTCGATACCACCCCGAAATCCACCACCTGGACCTATGTCGAAGGAGAATGGCTTCCGGGCAATCCGCCGCTCATCGGTCCCACGTCGCATGCCATGTGGCTGGCTTCCACCGTATTCGACGGCGCCCGCTGGTTCGATGGTCTGGCCCCTGATCTCGACCTGCATTGCCAACGCGTCAACCGCTCTGCGGTCAACATGGGCATGAAGCCGGTTCATACGCCCGAAGAAATCATGTCGCTGGCGCTGGAAGGCGTGAAGAAGTTCGACGGTAAGACCGCGATCTACATCAAGCCGATGTACTGGGCCGAGCATGGCCGTCCGGGCTCCATCGTCGCACCCGATGCAGAATCCACCCGTTTCGCGCTCTGCCTCTTCGAAGCGCCGATGGACTCCGGCCACCCGACGACGCTCACCGTTTCGCCTTTCCGCCGTCCTTCGCCGGAAACGGCCATGACCGACGCCAAGGCCGGCAGCCTTTACCCGAACAGCGGCCGCGCCATCGTGGACGCCCGTTCGCGCGGCTTCGACAATGCGCTGATGCGCGACATGAACGGCAATGTCGTGGAAACTGCCGCCTCCAACATCTTCCTCGTCAAGGACGGTGTGGTCCTGACGCCGGTTGCCAACCGCACCTTCCTCGCCGGTATCACCCGCGCCCGCGTCATGGGCCTGTTGCGTCAGGCCGGTTTCGAGGTGCGTGAAGCAACGCTCTCCGTCGAGGATTTCATGAATGCCGACGAAGTGTTCTGCACCGGCAATTATTCGAAGGTCTCGCCGGTCACCAAAATCGACGACCGCAGCTTCCAGCCGGGCCCGATCACGGCCAAGGCGCTGGACCTTTACATGGACTGGGCCGGTTCCGCCGCCGACCTTTGAGAAGGAATGGATGCGCCGCCGCCCGGTCACGGGCGGCGGAATATCCTGCTCTCCATGCAAAGAAATTTAGGATGCGATTTCGGGAGGTTGGGCGTCTTTTTGACGATTTGCAGGTTGCCTCCGGCGGGCCTCGCTCCTATGTTCGCCTGCATACGTTTTTCCCTTTTCGAGAAGCCCAAGGAGGATTGACCCATGGCTTTTGAACTTCCGGAACTCCCCTACGCCTACGATTCGCTTGCCCCGTTCATGTCGGCCGAGACGCTGGAATATCACCACGACAAGCACCACAAGGCCTATGTCGACAACGGCAACAAGCTGGCCGCCGAAGCCGGTCTGGCTGACCTGTCGCTCGAAGAAGTGGTGAAGAAGTCCTTCGGCACCAATGCCGGCCTCTTCAACAATGCCGCCCAGCATTACAACCACGTCCATTTCTGGAAGTGGATGAAGAAGGATGGCGGCGGCACCAAGCTGCCGGGCAAGCTCGAAGCCGCAATCGCTTCCGACCTCGGCGGCTACGACAAGTTCAAGGCTGATTTCATTGCCGCCGGCACGACGCAGTTCGGCTCCGGCTGGGCCTGGCTCTCGGTCAAGGACGGCAAGCTTGCTATCTCCAAGACCGCCAACGGCGAAAACCCGCTGGTTCACGGCGCATCCCCGATCCTCGGCGTCGACGTGTGGGAACATTCCTACTACATCGACTACCGCAATGCCCGCCCGAAGTACCTTGAAGCCTTCGTGGACAGCCTGATCAACTGGGATTACGTGCTGGAAATGTACGAAGCCGCAACGAAGTAAGCTTCGGCAGCGCCCTTTCGAACCCCCGGCTGCAAGGCTGGGGGTTTTGTTTTTGTGAACAAAGATTCAACCGTTTGGCACCCGGCTTCAACGGAATGTGACTTTCCAGAAATAGGGTCGCCAATGCAAGAATGCCGCGCCGCACCCTTGGGTGATTGGTAAAACCAGATGGAGATTGTCCGAATGAAGCTGAAATCCGCTTTCGCCGCCCTCTTCGCCGCCGCGATCTGTTCGACCGTGGCCATTGCGGCTGAACCGCAGGAAATTCGCCAGCAGGAAATGAAGGATACCGGTGCCGCCTTCGGCGCGCTTTCCGCGATTGCCAAGGGCCAGAAGCCTTTTGATGCAGCCGTCGTCAAAACCTCGCTCGACAAGATTTCCGAAGTCAGCAAGGATTACCACAACCACTTCCCGAAGGGCTCAGAAACCGGCTTCGAAACCGAAGCGGGCATCAAGATCTGGGAAGACGCAGCCGGCTTCAGGGCCGCCAACGACAAGTTCGCCGCCGACGTGGCGACGGTGCTTGCCAGCGCCCCGACCGATGCCGCCGGTGTGGGCGTAGCGGTAGGCACGATTGGCGCCAACTGCGCCGCTTGCCATCAGGCCTATCGCGTCAAGCGCTGATCGCGCCCTATCGTGAAAAGACGGGGGGCGGTCCGAAGGGGCCGCCTCCTCACTGTTGTATTTCAAAGGGTTGGATCATGGGCCTCAGGAAATCCGTTGCGGCATTCGCCGCGCTCGTGGTGGTGGGGGCCGGTGGCGGTCTATGGCTGACGGCACCGGCGCCCTTGCCGAACGAATACTGGGAAAGCCTCGAAGCCCCCGACCTCGAAAATGGCAAGACGGTGTTTTATGCAGGCGGTTGCGCCAGTTGCCATGCCGCACCCGGCGCAACGGGTGATGCCAAGCTGGTGCTGGCCGGTGGACTGGCGCTGGAAAGCCCCTTCGGCACCTTCCATGCCCCCAATATTTCGCCGGATGTGACGGCTGGCATTGGTGGCTGGACCATCAGCGACTTCGGCAATGCGATGAAGCGTGGCGTGGGGCGTGAGGGTGAACACCTCTATCCGTCCTTTCCCTACGGTTCCTATGCGCGCATTAAGGATCAGGACATCGCCGATCTCTTCGGCTTCCTGAAGACCCTGCCGGCCAGCAGCAATGTCGCACCGGGGCATGACCTGCCGTTCCCGTTCAACATCCGGCTGGCAGTCGGCGGCTGGAAGCTGCTCTATTTTACCGATGCGCCGCGTGTCGAGCTGACCGGCGCCAGCGTTCAGGTTCTGCGCGGGCAATATCTGGTCGAGGGGCCGGGCCATTGCGGCGAATGTCATACGCCGCGCGATGCGCTGGGCGGTTTCAAGGCAGGCCAATGGCTGGCCGGTGGACCGAACCCGGACGGACCGGGCACCATCCCCGATATTACCCCCGGCTCGAAGAGCATAGGGGCGTGGAGCGCGGATGAAATCGTCGCCTATCTCGAAACCGGCTTCACGCCCGATTTTGATTCGGTCGGCGGTTCCATGGTGTCCGTCCAGCAGAACATGGCCCACCTGAGCGGCGACGACCGCGCTGCCATCGCCGCCTATCTCAAGGCCATTCCCGCGAAGTGAGGGGGCTAACGCCCCTTACGACGCCTTGCGGTAGGCGGTGGGGCAATGCTCGTTGGCGAACTGGGCAAAGTAATCGCTGGCCTCGTCCGTCATGGCGCCGAGAGCGACGAGCATTTCACGGGCAAAGCTGATGGGCGCCATGCCGGAGGCGGTGACGAGATGGCCGTCGCGCACGGCAAAAGGCACGTCCAGATAGCTGGAATGCCCGTGGTAGTGTTCACTTGCCGACAGGAAAGCCTTGGAGTTGCTGGTATGGGTCACGCCACGCAGAATGCCGGTGCGGGCAATGGCCAGGGTTCCGGCGCAGATGCCGCCAATCGCGCGACTGGCGCGGCGGAAGGCAAGAACGGCGGGGCCGAGGTCCGGTGCGGCGGCTGTTTCCCAGATCATGCCGCCGATAATCGCAAGGCCATCGATATCCTCCGGCGTCAAAGTCTCGAGCGCCATGTCGGTGGTGACGCGCAGACCGCCCATCGACGTGACAGGCGTGCCGCCCGGCGACACCGTCAGGATCTCGACGCCGAGATAGCCGCGCGCCGCTGCCATCAGCGGCCCCGCCTCCCAGTCTGCAAAACTGTCGGTCAAGAGTACAGCAAGTTTCGGCATGTCATCCTCCCAGATTTTAAATGGCATATAGGTCGCGGCTTTCCTCAGGCAATAGCCTGAAGAAAGCGCATTCCGGTCACGGGGCGCGGCGTGAAGTCCATGTGTTCGTAGAAGCGGTGGGCGGCAAAATTGCCGGTGGCGGCACTGACCGAAAGGAAGTCGCAGCCGGCATTCAAGGCATTGCTGCGCGCGCAATCGACGAGATGCTGGCCGATCCCGCTGCCGCGATGCCCGTCCTCCACGAAGAGGTGATGCAGGTCCATGCCGCGCTTGCCCTGCTCGGCGCGGTACATCGGAACCAGAATGGCGTAACCGATCAGGCCCTCATCGGCTTCGGCCACCAGTGCGGAAATCCACGGGTGCGGTCCGAAAAGGTCGCGCTCCAGCCGCTCGGGGGTGGTTTCGGCGGCATCGCCATGGTGCGCGGCAAGCGCGGCGATCATGATGGCGAGCCGGGGCAGGTCCGCCGGACGCGGCGCGCGGATGGTCACCACCGGCGGGCGGGGCAGGGTTGCGGCGGTATCTTCGGTCATTGCATTGCATCCTTCGATCTGCCGTCAGGATGCTTGATACAACAAAGCCGCCTGACGGCGGCTTGTTGACAAAGTGATCTGTCGAGCCGCCCGTTACCGGTAGGCCCAAAAATACGTGCAGGAGATGAGTGCGCGTGCGTTGATCATGGCGCGAGTGTTGCGCCGGAAATTTCCGTCTGTCAAGCGGCTATTCAATGTTCGCCGTGGCAAAGCCCGTGATCCGTCAACGAGCGGATGACCTTGCATTCGCCGAGCGGGTGGTGCCCGTCGCAGGCGGAGACCATGCGCGCCAGTTCCTCTTCCAGCCGCGTCAGCCGGGCGATGCGGGCCCGCACATCGGCCAGATGTTCCGCCGCGATGCGATCGACATCCGCACAGGGCCGTTCGGGATGGGCGGAAAGCGTGATGAGTTCGCGGATCGCCTCGATGGACAGGCCAAGGTCGCGGGCATGGCGAATGAACCCCAGCCGTTCGAGATCGGCAGGTTCATAGCGCCGCTGGTTGCCTTCGCTGCGGTCGGGAGCCGCCATCAGGCCGGTTTGTTCGTAATAGCGTATGGTGGGAACCTTGACGCCGGTACGTCGGGAAAGATCGCCGATGGAGAACATGATGGGGTACCTATAGTTTCTGGAGCTATAGATAATCCGCTTGCCGGCGCATTTCAACCGGACAAAAAAGAGGGCGCCGCCTAAGCGCCGCCCGAGCTTCAGGGGAACGTGAACGCGATGCGCAACCAGAACGCAACAATCACTCCCGAAGCGCGGGCCTCGGGCAGGTTCCGTCAGTGATATTCGTCCGTGGAGGAGACTGCAAATTCGAGGTAGCGGTCGAGAACGCCGCCGTTCGGGCCGCCCGCTGCTTCGTCGGCTGCATTGCTGGCGCCTTTGGCGCTTCTGCGCTCGCGCTCGACTGTCCACAGGGCGTTGGCCAGGGACGGAGAGATGGGCGTGTGACTGACGTTCAGTGTGTTGCGGCCAGAAACAGCCGCTTCATCCACTTCCGCACTCACGGATTCGCGGCGCGTGTAATAGGCGGGGCCTGAATAACCGTAACCGCCTGAGCCGACATCGATCTTCATGGCAAGCCACTCCAGTTCAAGGGCGCATCGGAGCGGTTTGGGCGAGAAGGTCTCTTGGCGGCGCTCCGGTGCCAGTTCATTTTCGGTTGCGCGAAGCGCTCTACCGATGCGTTAAGGGATTGTTAACCTTTGAAGCTTGCGCGAGGCTTGCGTTCCTCGCGAAACGCCCCCGCAAACGGGGCCTGACGGCACAGGAATGAACAAGCAGGTCTGGTGCGACCGGAAGCGACGCAGACCATGACCACCAAGCTTTGTGCGAAGCTTGCGGCGTGCGCTGGTTGGCCTAGAGAAGGAAGTCGGACGCGACCAGCTTGCTGTCGGCGTTCAGCACAAGCACGAAATCGCTTCGTCCATCACCGTTGACATCACCCTGCACGAGATAGCCGAAACCGTAGTGCTCGCCGCGAATCTCGCCCGCCGTCTTCGAAAATGAATCCGTGCCGATGAAGGTGAAGCTCTGGTGGCCGGTGAGCGTCGTATTGGCGTCAATGGCAGAGAAATCCAGCCTGTCGCCGTCTTTGTGGCTGAAATCGAAGATCAGATCGGTCGAGAACGGGTTGGTGCCCAAAGCGCTGACGGATTTGAAAACGAAGACATCCTGGCCCGTGCCGCCGAAAAGATAGTCGATTCCCGCGCCTCCCTCGATACGGTCATTGCCTGCGCCGCCGTTGAGAATGTCGTTGCCGGCGCCGCCATAGAGTTTGTCGTTGCCGCCACCGCCACCGCCGTTCAGCACGTCGTTACCACCATTGCCGTGGATCGTATCGGCCCATGCGCCGCCGGTGATCTTGTCCGTCACCGTGTTGCCGCCCTGGTAGTCGAGGCGCTCGATATGGACGATCCTGGTGCCATCGGACAGCGTCTGGACGGTATCTGGCTGGGCAATCGACAGGGTTACGGGACCTGTTGCGTCGAAGCGGTTGAGCACCAGAAGGTCAATCTCTGCGCCGCCATCGATGTGGTCGTTCCCGTCACCGGCGCTGACGAAGATGGTGTCTTTGCCGCTGTCACCGTAGATCCGGTCGTTGCCCGCGCCGCCGATCAGCCGGTCGTTACCGTCAAGGCCGTAGAGAACGTCGTTGCCGCCAAGACCCTTGATTGTGTCGTTGCCGGGCGTTCCCCGGATCGTGTCGCCGTGAGCCGTGCCCGTCAGGCTCGGAAGCGGCTTCGCCACCGGCTGGAAGGTGACGACGAGCGAGGCGGTCGATGTCTCGATGCCATCCGTCGCGGTGTAGGAGATGGTGACTTTGCTCGGCGTGTGGCCGTCATCGGTTCCGGTGGCGTGAATGGAGAGCGTGCCGTCCTTGTTGATCGTCACCGTACCCTTGCCCGAGGTGACGACGGCGGACTTGAGTTGGAGCTTCAGCCCGTCATAGGCCTTGTCATTGGCAAGCACGCTAACCCGGGCCGTTGCGTCATGCCTGACGGTCGCAACGTCGCCGATCAGGGCGGGTGCCTTGTGCTGGGTTACGGTGTCATTGCTGCCGAAATCGATGCCAGCCTTCTGGAATGCGGCAATCTGGGCCGCGCTCAGCACGAGCTTGTTCGTTGCAATATCGACCACATCGATGCCCGCCGCACCGAGTGCCGCAATCTGTGCGGTTGAAAATGCCTTGACGACGGAAGCGGCGAGCTTCACCGAAATCGTATCGACACCGGCGGCGTGCAGGGCTGCGCCATGCGCCCTTGTCAGCGCCAGCGCTTCCGCGGCGGTCAGTGCCACTGTCACCCTGGCGGAGGCCGCGAAATCGAGATCGAGGCGCGTGTAGAAATCGGCCTGACCGAGGGAGAGGGTGAGTGCGCTGACACCGTTGCCGATCACGCCATCGGCGCCATCGAAGAAGGCATCCAGAAATTTCGTACCGCTGGTTTCGGCAGGGCCGAGATAATAGCGGTAGTCCGAGGGCCACCACTCGCCGGCCCCCCAGGCCGTCCAGCCCAGAAACACATCGGCGTTGTCGGCCATGTATTTCAGAAATTTCGTATATTCGCTGGCATTGGCACCCGTAGCCGACACGCCGAATTCACCGACGAAAATGTCGTAGCCGTGGTCACGGGCCCATTCAGTCACGCCCTTCAGCACGATTGCGCCGAGGCCCTTAACCGCATCGGGCGAACTGCCGGAGCGGGCCGCGTCGAGATACTGGTGAACCTCGAAGGCGAAGTTCCCCTTTGGATCGAAGAAGCTCTCATAGGCGGCGAGTGCATCGGCATAGTCGGGATCGTTGAACGCTTCTGCGCTCGACCAGTGGATGGTCGGGACAAGCAACTTGTTGTCTGCTCCGGTCGCGCGGATCGCGTTGGTCGCGGCCTGAACGAGCCGCATCCATGAGGCCGCGTCAATGTCGTGCGGCTCGTTCATCAGGCCGAACCAGACGTTCGAACTGTCCTTGAATTCCTCGGCAAGCTGCGTCCAGACATTGCTGAAGGCTGCAATTTCCGCAGGCGTGCCGGTTGTCGCGGCCTGTCCATAATAGGCGGCATAATTGTGCAGATCGAGGATCAGCGTCTGACCATTGGCGGCGGCGTTGGCCACGGCCTCCCGAAGAAGCTGGAGGTAATCCGCATCGAGCGGGCCATTGGCGGTGGGTTGCAGGCGCTCCCAACTGAATGGCAGGCGAATGGTGTTGGCGCCCGCCTCGGCCCAGTAGTTATAGCTTGCCGCGCCGTTCGCGACGTAGTCCGTCCACAGGGTGCCGCCAATGCCGCCGTTGAATTCCAGCCCGGCCAGGTTGACGCCGCTGTATTGGATTGTCATCGAAACGCTGTCTCACGCTATGCCTTGCAGATATAGCCCTTTATAGTTAGTGGCCGGCAAAACGCAATTAGGGATTTGTTGACGTTTGACGCCATCTATTTGTTTAAAAAAGATTTTTTGGCAATCAGGTGTCCCATTTCGGAACAGGTCGAGCGCAGCGTGCCAAAACGGGACGCCCCACCGGAATGGCTGCGATCGCCCATGGCGACAGGTGGTGGGTCTGTCCTAGAGGGTGAAAGGTGATAGCGGCGGTGGGCGCATGGGCCGCTGCACCGGCAGCCGGGCAATGCCGAAATGCCGACGGATTTCCTCGGCGATGGTGTTTTCCACGGCATCGCGTTCGCTCGGGGAGAGGACTTTGAGACTGTTCTCCGTGTGGCCGAGTTTCTGCAACCGGGCACGGCGAATCTTTTCCGGCGTCGGTGCCTCCCGCCAGCGGTTCAGCGATACCCGCAGCTTCTCCATGGCGTGTTCCGGCTGGCTTTCCATCAGGCGGACGAGGCGCATGATCTCCGCAAGCGAGGGTTCTCCATCACGGCCTTCAGCCGCTTTCAGCATGGAAAGGGTCTCGGTCAGCGCATCAACGCAGACATCCGTGGTCGAGCGTTCGCCTTCGCTGGCGGAATCCGGAGTGCCGTCGGTCATCAAAAGCTCCTCATTGCAAGCCCGGCAAAAGGGGGTGGTCCTTTGCAGCGGGGCAGGCGTGAATCGAGTGTCGGAAACAACGGAACGGAGCGTTTGCGATACGAAAACAACAGGCGCTCCGGACGCATGACAAAACCACGAAGCCAATATGACAGTCGCGGACTGTGCGAAGCTTGCGTCTTCTGCCGGCTTTTGAGCGGTTGCCAATTTTCGGATTGAACGGGCTGATGAAGGGCAGGGGTGGCGCTCCCCCCCTGCATCCGATGCATTCGATCAGGCCTTGCCGGCCACTTTCAGCGCATAGGCATATTCGAAGGCGACTTCCTCCAGCCGCTGGAAGCGGCCCGACTTGCCGCCATGGCCGGCGGCCATGTTGGTCTTGAGCAGAACCGGCTGGCCGCTGGTGGAGTGGTCGCGCAGCTTCGCCACCCACTTGGCCGGCTCCCAGTAGGTCACGCGGGGGTCGGTAAGGCCGGCGAGCGCCAGGATCGTTGGGTATGGCTTCGCTCCCACATTGTCATAGGGGGAATAGGCGGCGATCCAGCCATATTCCTCTTCCGAATCGATCGGATTTCCCCATTCCGGCCATTCCGGCGGGGTCAGCGGCAGCGTGTCGTCCAGCATGGTGTTCAGCACATCCACGAAGGGCACGGCGGCGATGATCCCCGCGAACTTTTCCGGAGCCATGTTGGCAATGGCCCCCATCAGCATGCCGCCCGCCGAACCGCCTTCCGCGACGATGCGGTCATAGGCACTGTAGCCCTTGGCCACGAGGTGATCGGCGGCGGCGATGAAATCGCGGAACGTATTGGCCTTGTGCGCCATCTTGCCGTTTTCATACCAGGCAAAGCCCTTATCCTTGCCACCGCGAATATGGGCGATGGCATAGACAAAACCGCGATCGACCAGCGATAGGCACGACGTACTGAAACCGGCGGGAATGGTGATGCCGTAGGCGCCGTAACCGTAAAGCAGGCAGGGCGCGGACCCATCGAGTGGTGTGCCCTTGCGGTAGAGCAGGGAGACCGGCACCAGTTCACCGTCATGCGCCGGTGCGAAGACGCGTTCGGTGACATAGTCGTCCGGATTGTGGCCGGAGGGCACTTCCTGCGTCTTGAGCAGCGTGCGCTCGCGCGTTGCCATGTTGTAGTCATAGAGCTGCGAGGGCGTCGTCATCGAGGAATAGCTGAAGCGGATGACGTCGGTGTCATATTCCGCAGCGCCGGAAAGGCCGAGCGAATAGGCCTGTTCGTCGAAGGCGATGGCATGTTCCTCGCCGGTCTTGCGGTCGCGGATGACAATGCGCGGCAGGCCCTCCAGCCGCTCCAGCCACACGAGATGGCGAGCATAGGCCATGTGCGAAAGAATGAGCCGGCCCGGTACATGCGGTACGACTTCGCGCCAGTTTGCCTTGCCCGGTGCGGTGACCGGCGCCTGCATGATCTTGAAGTCCTTGGCGCCGCCCTCATTGGTGAGGATATAGAAGACGCCGCCGCCCTCCGTCATCGAATATTCAACGCCTTCCTCGCGCTCGGCCACCAGAAGCGGCTCGGCGTCGAGATGCTGCGTGGAGAGAATGCGGTATTCCGATGTCTCGTGGTCATGGATGTCGATGAAGATGAAATCGTCCAGCATGGAACCGCCGACTCCCATGAAGAAGCCGGGGTCCTTCTCCTCGTAGACCAGCCGGTCAGCGGATTGCGGCTGGCCGATCATATGGTGGAACACCTTGGAAGGACGGTGGTTCTCGTCCTGCAGCGTGTAGAAATAGCTCTTGCCATCCGGCGCGAAGACACCGCCGCCGCCGGTGTTCTCGACATGGTCGTCAAGGTCGGTGGCGGTTGCGAGATCACGCACCTTCAGGGTGAAATATTCCGAACCCTTGTCATCATAGCCCCAGATGCCCAACCGGTGATCGCTGGAGTGGGAGAGGCCGGCAAGCCGGAAATAGTCCTTGCCCTCAGCCTCCGCATCGCCGTTGAGCAGAACGGTGCGGTTGCCGCCCTCGCGGTCCTCGCGGAAGTAATGCGGCTGTTCGCCGCCGGTCACGAACAGCGAACCATAGGCAAACGGACCGTCCTTCATGGGAATGGAACTGTCATCCTGCTTGATACGGCCCTTCATCTCCTCGAACAGCGCCTCGCGCAGCGCCGCCGTATCGGCCATGGCGGCATCGACATAGGCATTCTCGGCCTCCAGAACGGTGCGGATTTCCGGATCGAGCAGGCTGGTGTCGTGGAACACGGCCTGCCAGTTGTCGGCCCTGAGCCAGGCGTAATCGTCTGTGCGGGTCATGCCGTGGCGGGTGTCGCTGACCGGCTTCTTCGGCGTGACGGGAGCGGCGGGAAGGGGGCCGAAGGCGGTAAGGGAAGGGGTGGGCAAGGCGAAGACTCCACGAATTATGCGATGTTCAAGAGATAGGCGGGGCAGGCGGCCGCTGCAAGCGCCAGGGCGCAGAAGGAATGCGTTGGCGGTTTGAAGATACACGCTGCGGTGGGTGGAGGCGGTCAACGCTACCAGATAAATTGCCGCTGCTTCGGGGGTGGCGAACGAGGATGACAATGCGAAGAGTGTTTGCACTTTGCCTTTGCGGGCTTTGCCTGTCGGCGCTTGCCGCCGGTGCTGCCGATCAGCGGGCGCTGAACAGCCTCAAGGAACTCGATTTCGAGGAGCGGCAGGAACAGCGCTGCGATCTTGAGGCGATGGAGCAGATTGCCCGCAACAAGGCGGGGTACCGGCCCGACAAGGTGATCGCCTATACCTTTGCCGATCCCGACGTGAAGGGTGACCGCATGACGGCAACCGGCGCGGCCTTTCGCAGCAAGGGCGAATGGTATCGGCTGAATTACGATTGCCGCACCGGGCCGGAACACCTGACGATCAAGTCCTTCGATTATCATATCGGCGCGATGGTTCCGAAATCGGAATGGGCAACGCACTATCTCGCAGCGGATTGAAGCCATTTCAACGATGTGTTGCCGGTAAAGCGGAGCTGGGCATTTGTGGCCGGTCGCCGCCGTGATATGCGAAGGGAATGACAATCCTTCCGTGTCCAGTCTATCTTTTTAGAAGCGCTGATTTTGCCCCGTCCGGTGATACTGTGGTCAGCGTTGCGCCCCAGGACATCGTCGTTGCGGTTTACGGCGGAGGGGGCGTGTTTGGTGTCGGTGGTCTGTCGTCCTCGTTCGGCGGTGCCGCGGTCTTCAGGAACGATGCCTCGGGGGAGTGCTTCATTGGCGTATGGGGCGCCCGTAACGCCGCGAGGTTCCGTCGCGAGCTTCAGGCCTCCATGCCGATTACCGTTATCAAGGAAGCGCCAGATGCCCGGCTGACCTTTCGGGGAGCGGAGAAGCGGCGTCCCGAAAGGCCATTGTGCGGATAACGGGAAGCCGGGTGGACACCGGAAAATCTTGCCAGATCGCTACCCCGGCAGTTTCGGCCTGTGTTTTTCCTCCAGCAGCAGTTCATCGATCACCGTCATGACGATGAGCGACACCGGCAGCGCCAGCATGGCGCCGGCGGCACCCCACATCCATGTCCAGAACAGGATGGCGAGGAAGATGAGGAAGGGGTTGATTTCCAGCCGCTTGCCCATCACCGAAGGCACGATCAGATTTTCCGCCACCATGTGGATGCAGAAGAAGGCGAGCGCCGGCAACAGTGCCGGGATCATCGCGTCATAGGTGAGGAAACCCGCCAGCGCCAATGACAGCGTGATGATGGCAAAGCCGAGAAACGGCACGAAAGACGACAGAAACGCGAGGAAGCCCCACAGCAGCGGCATGGAAAAGCCGGCGGCAAAGGCAATGACCGCCACCGTAATGCCGATGCCGCCATAGATAAGGCAGGCGGTGGCGAAGTAATAGCCGAGCACTTCCTCCACCGCATTCAGCACGCGGATCGCAGTCAGCCGTTTTTCACGCTGTCGGAACATCATGATGATGCCCTGACGAAGTTCCAGCCGTCCGGCCAGGAACAGCGCCAGCGCCGCGAAGAAAATCAGTGTCTGAATGAGGAATGGCACGATGTTCGAGCGGGCGACGGCAATCACGCTGCCGGCATTGTCGATGATGCTTTCCACCGAAACTTTGCCGCTAAAGGTCTGCGGCGTGAAGTTCAGCCATTTGTAATGCTTGAGGATGGGCACGACGCGGTCGCGCGTCTGCGAGATGAGGGAAGGGGCCTGATCTGCGAGGTTGCCGAGCGGTTCGATGAGCGCGTTGACGGTGAGGAAGGACACGACGAAGAACGCCGCCGAGAGAATAAGGCCGCTGACGATGGGCGGAATGCCCGAACGGCTGATCCGGGCTGCCGCACGGCTGAGAATGAGGCCGACCACGATGGCGAAGGTGACGGGCATAAGGATGATCGACAGCGTTTCGATGACGCCGAAGAGAACGATCACGAACAGGCCGATGACCGACCACGCCGTGGCGAATTGCAGACCGTCGCGCCGCGGCTTGTCCGTTGCCGCTTCCACTGTGTCGCCAATGCGTTCATCCATGCGCCTGTCCCCGGATTTGCGCAGACCATAACACGAAACGCCCCGGTTGGTTCCGGGGCGTGACGGTTATCAACAAGCGCCTTCGGGGATCAGGCCGCGAGCTTGATGCCGATGCCGAAGGGATCGGTCAAAGACCAGACGCCGTTTTCCTGCGTGGCCTTCACCTCAAGCCGTTCGGCGGCGGCAAGGGCGGCGTCGAGGCTCGCCTTATCGTTGAAGGTGAGCGTATAGTCCTGCAGGCCGCTCATGCCCTTTTCGCGCGGGGCGGCACGGTTCGAGTTCCAGATATTGGCGGCGACATGGTGGTGGTAGGAGCCGGTCGCGTAGAAATGGGCGCCGGGATAGGCCGCCATCTGCTTCAGGCCGAGAACGTCCTTGTAAAAGGTATCGGCTGCCGCGATGTTGCTGACTTGCAGATGGATGTGGCCAAGGCCGGTGCCCTCAGCCATGCCGCCCCAGCGTTCATCCGGGGCACTGTCGTAAAGCGCCTGAAGATCGAGCCGGTCGGTGGCCATCTCGACGGTGCCATCGGGATGGTAGTTCCATTCCATCGGCGTGCGGTCGCGATAGATCTCGATGCCGTTGCCCTCGGGATCGGAAAGGTAGATGGCTTCGGACACGAGGTGATCGGAGGCGCCGTCGAGAACGACGCCGTTATGGGCTGCGTGGCGCAGCCAGCGGGCGAGTTCCAATCGGCTCGGCACGAGGAAAGCATTGTGAAACAGGCCGGTACTGGCGCGCGGTGCCCGACGCAGGCCCTTGTCGGTGGTGATGTGCAGGAAAGGACGTTCGCCGGCACCCAGCAGCACGCCGGAGGCGCTCTTTTCGAACTGCTTGAGGCCGAGCATGGACTGGTAGAAGCTGGAAACCTTGTCCAGATCGGCAACCGCAAGGTGTGCCTGCCCGACAAAGGCCGGGCGGGTGAGGGCGAAGGAGGTCGCGGGTTCGGTCATGCTGTTGGCTCCTGCGGTGGCACGGGTGGCGAGAACGCCCCCTGCCGAAAGGGCGAGGAAAGCACGCCTTTGGATCGGCTTCATCGGGCGGCCTCAAACGTTGTTTGTTGCGTTGAATATGGCCTTATTCGGTCGTTCACAAAAGATTGCCTTTGCTTGATTTATCGTCAACAAAACAGCGACGGACGCCTCTCTCGAATTGATCTTGATCAATGCGGACCGGTGAGGAAAGATGACAAATGTAATCGCAATCAAGGAGGCGCTGTCGAGTGCCTTGGGAAAAGGAGTCCAGCGATGTACAAGAAAATTATCGTTCCGGTTGATGTCGGCGCTCTTGAAAAGGGCGAGAAGATTCTGGCCAAGGCGACCGCTTTGCTCGATGCCGGCGGGGAAATCGTTCTCCTCAACATTCTTGAGGATATGCCCGGCTATCTCGCCATCGACCTGCCGGTCGATCTGATGGAGAACGCCCTGAACGAAAACAAGGCCAAGCTGGTTCAGATGAAGGAAAAGCTCGGCGTTGCCGCCAAGGTTGAAATTCGCTCGGGCGCTGCTGCCCGCGAAATTCTCGCCGCCGCGCAGGAACACGAAGCCGACCTCATCATCGTTGCCTCGCATACGCCGGATATCAGCAATTACTTCATCGGCGCGACCGCCGACCGCGTGGTGCGCCACGCCAAGTGCTCGGTCCTCGTTGATCGCTGAACAACCGGTCGGCGGCCGTTACATCGCGTGATTGCCGCCACACCGAAAACAACAATCGGATCGCCCGCCGGCCACCGGCCGGAGGGCGAAGCCGGACAGGAGAGGAAGCAGCCATGACCGCCAATCCCTATGAAGACATCCTGCGCACGCGCCAGCGGGAACTCTATCGCCGCCTGCACAAGATCGAGGCCGACTTCGAGCAGCCGCGCAACCCCGATGACGATGACCGCGCTGCTGAACGCAGCAATGACGAGGTTCTGGACGAACTGGGGCAGGTTGGCCAGGAAGAGTTGAAGGCCATCGATGCCGCGCTCGACCGCATTGCCAACGGCACTTTCGGCACCTGCACCCGCTGCGGCCAGCCGATTGCCAAAGAGCGGCTGGATGCCGTGCCCTATGCGCCGCTGTGCCAGGAATGCGTGGCGGAACTGCGCGCCGGCGCCTGAGCCGGTTATGACAAGGTTTCTGTTCCGGAACGGGGGGTAGTTCGCGCCGCAAGGCTGCGATCTATGTTTCCGGAATGTGTGGACGGCGAAAGCAGGGCCCGCCTTGCTTTCGCCGTTTGTCGTTTGCACCTTGCGTTCCTCAGGCTGTCATGGACCTGCTGCGGGCAACGTGGCATGATTGCATATGGCTGCGACGAACGGAGAGCGGGCGTGGACAGCATCAATGTGAAATGGACCTATGACCGCCATGAGATCCTCGCCGATGGCATTGTCCATGGCGTGGGCATCGTGCTGGCATTGATCGGCGTGACCGCACTGATCTTTTATGCCACGGTCTGGGCCAGCGCCGGTGAAATCGCCGCCGCCTGGGTCTATGGCATCGGGCTGGTCCTCTGCCTGTCCATTTCCTTCAGCTACAATATCTGGCCGGTCTCGCGGGTGAAGTGGTGGCTGCGCCGGCTCGATCATTCCGCCATCTTCATCCTGATTGCCGCGACCTACACCCCCTTCCTGCAACGGGGAAGCGACGAGCCGCTGATCGCCTTCATGCTGGTCGCCATCTGGCTCGCCGCCATCGGCGGCATCGTGCTGAAATGCGTCTTTCCGGGCCGTTATGACCGTCTCGCCATCCTGCTTTATCTCGGCATGGGTTGGAGCGGCGTTCTGGTGGCACCGCCGCTTTCGGGCATCCTGCCGCCGGTCACACTCTGCCTCATCGTCATCGGCGGCATCATCTATTCCGTCGGCGTGATCTTTCATGTCTGGGAAAGGCTGCGTTTCCAGAACGCCATCTGGCACGGCTTTGTCGTGACTGCCGCTGCCGTCCACTATTCCGCCGTGATGACGGCGATTGCGGCATGATCCCGGCCGATGGGCCCGCTTCTTCGCGCCGTCAGTTCGGCTTGACGACGACTACGGTGTAGCGGCAGGGCACGTCGCCCCGGTTTTCATAGAGGCAATCGGCGGGTGCGCCAAGCGCCAGGCAATCGCCCGCCGCAAGCGTGTGGACGATTGCGCCCTCGTGAAAGGTCAGTTCGCCCGCAAGCACCCAGATCATCTGCCGCACGAAGGTGAAGTTGTCGGCGCCATAGGCGACCCGGGCTCCGGCGGGCAGGTCGATGGCCACGATATCGAGCGGCATGTCGGACGGTGGCGAGATCGGTTCGCGGCGAAAGCCGGTTTCGGGGTCGACCCAGACGGGCCGCCCCTCGGCGCGCGAAACACGCCCGCTACGGCCTTCGGCCCGCGCCATCAACGTGGAAATGCTGATGGAAAAGGCTGCGCACAGGCGCCCGAGCAGCGCCGCGGTCGGGCTGCTTTCACCGCGCTCCACCTTGTGGATCATGGCGCGTGACACCCCCGCCCGTCCGGAAAGATCGGTCAGCGACCAGCCGCGCGTCTCCCGCTCGGCGCGGATGCGCTCCCCTAGACAGCGATCCAGATCATCTGATAAAGTGGACATATTGAAAATATAGTGGACATTCCGTCATGGATCAAGCCGTTCCCGTTCGCCCGGCCACGCTGGCCGACCTGCCCGCCATTCTCGCTATTTACAACGACGCCGTGCTGAACACGACGGCCATATGGAACGAGACGCCGGTCGATCTCGACAATCGCCGCGCCTGGTTCGAGGGCCGGATGGCGCGCAACCATCCCGTTCTGGTGGCGGAGCGGGATGGCGAGGTGATCGGCTATGCATCCTACGGCGATTGGCGGGCCTTCGAGGGCTTTCGCCACACGATGGAGCATTCCGTTTACGTGCGCAGCGACCGCAAGGGCAGGGGCACGGGGAGTGCACTGATGGAGGGGCTGATTGCTGCGGCCGCCGAGCGCGGCGTCCATGTGCTGATCGGTTGCATCGAGGCGGAAAACGCCGCCTCGATCCGTCTGCATGACAAGCTGGGCTTCCGCCTTGTCGGGCGCTTCAGCGAGGTCGGTCAGAAGTTCGGTCGCTGGCTGGATCTTGCCTGCATGGAACTGCGCCTGCCCGTGGAAACGTGATCCGGCTCAGGCCTGCGGTTCGAAATCGAGCGCGTGGCCGTTGATGCAGAAGCGCAGGCCCGTCGGTGGCGGGCCATCCGGAAAGACATGGCCGAGATGGGCATCGCAGGCCGCGCAGCGCACCTCGGTGCGAACCATGCCGTGTGATTCGTCGCGGTGAACGGCAATCGCCTCGCGCGAGACCGGCTCGAAGTAGCTTGGCCAGCCGCAACCGGCATCAAACTTGGTATCCGAGTAGAAGAGCGGCGCCTCACAGCAAACACAGCGATAGAGGCCGGTTTCGCTCGTGTTCCAGTAGGGCCCCGTAAACGGCCGCTCCGTGCCCTGCTTGCGGGTGATTCGGTATTGCTCGGGCGTGAGCCGGTCGCGCCATTCTTCGTCCGTTTTGGTGATTTTCGGTGCGCCTATGTCGCTCATTGTCAATCTCCCTGGCTCAGATTGCCGTGACAGTATGTCACGCTGGCCTGCACGGCATGAATTTGCCCATGAAATAGTGCGCCTGCCGGCACCATACAATAGTCGCCCCCGGATACCCGGCACTTTCGCTTCCGGCGAATTTATTTGGAAATTGTATGACTTATTCGATTTATTGGAGTGAATTGTCGTGCAGGTTGATTCTCTCCGGGGTTTATTGTTTCCCGGCTGAAAGATGCTGCTTCTGACCTCTGTGTGCCTGTTATGTTCAATGTAAAATATAGCTATAAAGCGTGACTAGACTGTCTAAACTGCAAATTTCAATTGGATTTTGTCGACAATCCTGATATTGCCTTGGAACTGAAATTGGAGGATTGAAATTCCTTTCAACATTTCGCACGTATTTCGATGTTTCTGCCTGTTGGGGAAGAAGCGGGTGCGCGGAATGAACTGGATGGTCGCCAATCTCAGGGCAATCGAGAGCGCCACCTGTCCCGAAATCTAGGGGTGGACTGACGGATCGCTCACTCCGGTCTTGGCCGGGTGATGGAGCGTGGCCGCTTGAAGTTGCCTGCCTTTGGCGTCAAAGCGTTTTGGCGTCATGGATGGTTTCTAAAGGAGACAGAAATGACAGACTCTGCATTTGAACACGCGCCGGATCTCTTGGTTGAGCTGACGGCTGATATTGTTGCTGCCTATGTCAGCAATCATGTCGTGCCGGTGAGCGAGCTTCCCGGTCTTATTGCCGATATCCATGCGGCGCTCAACGTGACCGCGGCGCCTGCACCGGTTGTGGTGGCTGCCGAAAAGCAGAAGCCGGCTGTGGCTGTGCGCAAGTCGGTTCAGGATGACCAGATCATTTGCCTGGAATGCGGCGGCGCCTTCAAGTCGCTCAAGCGCCACCTGATGACGCATCATACGCTGAGCCCGGAAGAATATCGTGAAAAGTGGGACCTTCCGGTTGATTACCCGATGGTTGCTCCGGCCTATGCGGAAGCCCGTTCGCGCCTTGCGAAGGAAATGGGCCTCGGCCAGCGTCGTCGTCGCGAAAAGTAAGGGATCGTCGCCAGCGCGCGACCCGATCCTGCATGCCACAGAAAAAGCCCTGCCGCCTTGCGCGCAGGGCTTTTTCTTTGCCGTAGCGGAAAACGGCCGCTGCGGCCGGCTGCCCCCGCCTTTAATACGGCGCCACGAAAGGAGGAAAATAGTCCTAAAAATTTATCCAAAAATGACGAATCCTTGTGAATTTCAACGATGAATTGCAGAAGATTGATTTTCATTGCTCCCCTCTTCGCATAGTGAGTTAAGAAATAATTCCTATTTCGGAGGGTGACATGCCGCTAGATACGGACGACACAAGCCTGAACGGACGGAAGACAGGTGCGACGGGCGCCGGTAGACCGTGCGTGACCCCGGTGCGCAACGCGTGCCGCCTCGTGCAAATGCTGACGGGTGAGATGGCGATGATCGCCGGTGATCGTGCACCGCTTCGCCGCAACCGCCGGCGCACGCTTTGTCACACACGCCAGATCGCGATGTATGTGTGCCATGTGGCCTTGCAGATTCCGCAAGGCGATGTCGGCGCCGCCTTCGGCAAGGATCGCTCGACGGTGGGCTATGCCTGCGCCGTGGTCGAGGATCGCCGCGACGACGAGGCTTTCGATGCCTTCGTCGCCGCAATGGAGCGCATTGCCCGCGAGGTCATTCTGGGCGAGGGGGGTAGCAATGGCTAAGTGCGTGCCGGCGAGTTTCACACCCGCGCAAGCCCGGCAACTGGCGCGATTGCTTCGTCCCGCCGCCGGGGGCACCATCGTGGCAAAGGGCGGGGCCGAGCAGGCATTGCTGGACAGGGCGGTGGCCGCGGGTCTGGTCGCCCGCTGCGACGCGGGGTGGAAAGCCCGGCCGGAGGCGCGATCCTTCCTGCGACGGCTGTTTGTTGCGGATGGCGAGACGGCATTTGCCGTGCAGCATGCAGACCGTGAAGCCGTGCTGCTGCCGGAAACGGGCGTGAAGGTGAGCCGCAATCTCGACGAATCGCCGCTGTCGCATCTTGCGCGTTTGCGTGGCCGTGAAGGCACCGCCTTCCTGCCGGCGGAGGCGGTGGCCGCAGGCGAGCGGTTGCATGCCGATTTCACCCGCGGGCAGATGCAACCGCGTGTCACCGCCTCATGGGAGCCGCGGCTGTCCACCCGCTCGAAGGGCAGCGCCGGCGGACAGGCCGATCTCAGCGACGCAGCGCTCGGCGCCCGCGCCCGGTTTAGCCGGGCCGTCGATGCCATGGGGCCGGAACTTTCCGGCGTCGCGCTGGATGTCTGCTGCTTTTACAAGGGGCTGGAAACAGTGGAGCGGGAGCGGCAATGGCCGGCGCGTTCGGCGAAACTGATGCTGCGGGCAGCGCTGATGACGTTGTCCCGCCACTACAGGCCGCCGCCGGTCAGGCCGAAATTACGGCACTGGGAGGCCAATCTTGACCTCTCCGACAGGCAAGGCACTTAGGCGGTGAGCGCCCTGGCGCCTTCTTCACGGATGCGGTTGACCATGGAGCGCAGGCCGTTGGCGCGCTGGGCGGAGAGATGTTCGACAAGGCCGATGCGCTTGAAGAGATCGAGCGCATCCGTTCTGGCGATCTCCGAGGCATGGAGACCGGAATAGGCGGTCAGCACGATGGCCACCAGACCGCGCACGATGTGGGCGTCGGAATCGCCCCGGAACGTCATGACGGGATCAGCGCCTTCACCCCTTTCGGAAACGAGCCAGACCTGACTGGCGCAGCCCTGCACCTTGTTTTCGGCGGTCTTTTCGCTGTCTGGCAGATCCGGCACCTGTTTGCCCAGCTCGATCACGTAGCGGTAGCGGTCTTCCCATTCCTCGAGATAGCTGAAATCGTCGATGATCTGGTCGAGGGAAGACATGGAACCGGCTCCGCCTAGCATATCGCCTAAAGCTGTGCAGCGGCCTTGCGCTCACGACAGGCGACAAAACAAAAACTAAAAGCGTGGAAAGCGAACCTGGATGATCGCGACGCGCCTTGGGGTGATGCTTTTCTATAAACAACACACGGTCCGAATTGAACCCGCTTTTACGACAAAAAAAGGCGCTGCGAAGGGGGATCTCCTTGCAGCGCCAAGTTTTCAGGGCAGGCATATCGATGGCATCACGGATGCCACCGTTTCGCACGCGCGGTCCGGCAAGCCGGTGGCGCAGCAAAACTCGTAATTCGATTGGAATGGTACTCCGCGGTCGCTGGGTTCAGCGAACGGGTTTGGCGTGGGGAACGGGAACGACCGTAACTGCGCCGGTGGTGAGGGTGTCTTCCGCCTGCGGGTCGGTGGCTGCCGTCTCCTGCGGCGCCTCCTGATCGGCGAGATGGCGGTCTATGATCTGATAGGCAACCTTGGCGCCCTCGCGGGCCCGATGTTGCAGGGCAACGAAGGTTTCGGAACCTTTCTCGCAGACATCGGGCTTTTCCGTGCAGAGCGAGCTGATATAGCGGTAGGCCTCGCTCGCCGCGCCGAAGGCTTCGGATACCTCGACACCCGGCTTTCCGCTTGTCTCGCCATCCGGCTGGCTGCTGAGGAACGACAGCGCGACAAGCGTCATCGTCGTCCAGAAACTGCCTTTGATCAGGAACCACATCGTCGTTCACCCTGCCTGTTTGTCCGGTTTCGGCTTGTTGTTTGTCCCGTCGCTTCTCTTTGGAAGCGTTCGGGCCGCCTTTCCGGTTTGTTGAGGAGAAGATAGCGGCGGGATGCGAATTCCCGATTGAAAAAACGGACCGCCTTTGCCTCAAACTTACGTAAAATTTGAATGATCGGCCTTAAAGGCGCATTTGAGGCGTATTTTAGCGATTGGCATTAAGCATAATTACGGCGATGCCCCAAGCTTTCAGGGGATTTCGCCCGCACCCCGGCCCCAATCGTTAACAGATCGATGAAAAGCAATATAAATCCGCTGCTTACCCCCTGTTAACCACGTTGGTCAAAGCGACGCAAAAGACGGTTGGTGTGGTATCTTGGTAGCGCATGGAGGGCCGCTCTTATTCTTTCCTTAAGCGCCCGGGGCCTATGGTCGGGGGGACGAAACAAGAACCGTAATTCACAGGTTTGGGTGTGCGCGTATTGAAAGACATGGCCGAAAAGGCAGCGCTGGTTCTGGCAGGAGCAATGGCTCCGCGTGCCGGCGAACGCGAATCGGTGCCGGGCGAAGTGCTTCGCCGGACGGCCTATGCGCGTGTACTGTTTATGGCCTGCGCTGCTATTGCCGTCGCCGCTCCCGTCCTTCTGGTGATGCCGCTGGGTATTGCTGTGGCGCTTCCCGCCGGTGTGACCCTTGCGTTTTGCATTCTGCTTCTCGGCGTTACCGCCGGCCTGCTGCGCTTTGCAGCGGAAGACAAGGTGGAGAAGGCCGAGATCGCTGCCGAACCGCGCGACCCCTATGCGCTGTGCGCCGGGGTGGTGCTTCGCCTTGATCCGCAGGGCGTGGCGCTTTCGCTGAGCGGCCGCGACCGGGCGGATTTCGCAACCTATTTAAATGAACCCGTCGGTCGCTCGCTGGTCGAACAGGTCCATGTGTCCGACCGGCTTGGCCTTGCCTCGGCTCTCGACCGTCTGCGCGAGGGTGCGACGGTGGCGGATGTCGAGTTCCGTCTGGAACGCCGCGCCGGCCATGCCGCCGAGCTTCCCTATCTCCATGCCCGCGCCAGCCTGACCGCTGAAACCGGCGAGGACGGCGAACTGACCGGGGTCTTCTGCCAGCTTAACGATATCGGCGCTGAAATGGCGCTGCGCAATGCCGCAAGACTGGCCCAGTCCGATGCGGAAAACGCCAATGAGGCGAAGTCGCGCTTCCTTGCAGCCGTCAGCCATGAGCTGCGCACGCCGCTCAACGCCATTCTCGGCTTTTCCGACATTCTGATCGGTGAATATTTCGGCAAGCTGGAAAACGACCGTCAGCGGGAATATGTGGCGCTCATCCGTCAGTCCGGCGGTCATCTTCTCTCGGTCGTCAACACCATGCTCGACATGTCGAAGATCGAGGCCGGGCGCTACGAACTCATTCTGGATCACTTTGTCGTCGCCGATGTCGTCAATGCCTGCGAGGCGATGCTATCGTTGCAGGCGAGGGAAAAAGGCGTGACGCTGACCGCCCGCGTGCAGCGCGACCTCGGCGAAGCCGTGGCCGATCAGCGCGCCATCCAGCAGATCCTCATCAATCTCGTCGGCAACGCCATCAAGTTCACCGGCGCGGGCGGGGTCGTCTCCATGGATGCCGTTGCCGACGCCGGCTGGCTGAAGATCTCCATCAGCGATACCGGCATCGGCATGGCACCGGATATGCTCGCCAATATCGGCCAGCCTTTCCTGCAGGCGCAGAGCGATCTGGCCCGCCGTTACGAGGGCACGGGTCTCGGTCTGTCGCTGGTCAAGGGGCTGGTAGCGCTGCACGGCGGCACCTTCGCCATCGAAAGCCGCCAGGGCGAGGGCACGATGGTAACGATCATGGTGCCGATGGATGGTTCGGGGATTTCCGAACCCGATCTTGCCGATGAACACCAGCCTGTGGAATTCCCGCCCCGCCTGAAGAACGGCCATGTACGTGCCGCAAAGTCCTGGGACGATGACGTCTATGAAAACGCCAAAGCGCAAAGCGCCTGAGAAGAAGTCGGCCCGCCAGAGCGCCGGCCCGGCCTTCGGCGTCGGGGCGGCGGCTCTCGGCGTGGTCGCCGCGCGGCCGGGGCTCAGCGGCGGCGTTCTGGTCTTTACCATCGTCTTTGGCATGATTTCCGCCAACGCCCTGTGGTATCAGCCGGGCGGCCATCCTTCCCCCCTGCTGCGCACGCGCGATGCCGGCGACCAGCATCTGCTGTTCGGCTTCCAGCGCAACGATGAGCCCGCGAACGTCACCACCTTCCGCATCGAGCGTCCGGAACCGGCCGTCACCAACAGCACTGGTAATGCTCCCGGTGGCGTGGCCGATGTGGTGAAAAGCGCGACATCCGATCTTGTGCGCGGTGTGCAGGAGGAACTCACCCGCCTCAACCATTATCAGGGCGCAGCCGATGGTCTGGCCGGACCGCGCACCGCAGCCGCTATTCTCGCCTATCAGAAGGCCGCGGGCCTGCGGGAGACCGGCGAGGCTTCCGACACGCTGCTGGCCGCGCTGAAGGCGGCGAGGACGCCGGTGCCGCAGGCCCCGGCGGCTGTCGTCGCACCGAAGGTGGAGGAAAAGCCGGTAGCGGCAAAGCAGCCGGCACCGAAGCCCGTGGCCGTGCCGCCCGCCCGCCCGACGGTTCTGCCGGCGAAGGCCCAGGCACCCGATCCGGTGGCGGACGCCATCCGCAAGGCCGAGAAGATGACGCCGCCGGCCTCCATCCCGAACGTGACGACACCCGATGTCGCGACACCGGTGAGGTTGCAGGCCACATCCTCGAAGGCCGATACCAACCTGGTGATGAAGATCCAGCGGGGTCTTTCGAAGTTCGCCTACAGCAACGTGCCCGTCGACGGCGTTGCCGGCGCTTCCACGCGCGATGCGATCCGCAACTTCGAAAAGGCCTACCGCCTGCCCGAAACCGGAGCGCCAAACGAGCGCGTGCTGAAAAAGCTCAAGGAAATCGGCGCGCTTTAACCTGCCGCTTTCGCCTGCCGGCAAAAGCCGCTATCCCTTGGGCATGAGAGTCAAATCCGGTCTGTTCGTTTCCGCCCTTGTGCGCCGCGCCTTTGCGCTTGGCGGCTTTGCCGCCATCGAGAAAAAGGGAGCGGAGGAGGCGGGGGCGATCTTCGTGCGGGTCTTGGCCCGCGACGGACGGGTCAGCCTTTACGCGCCCGCGCCGCAATCGATTGCCGTCGAGCAGGAAGAGGCGATGACGGACGACCGGCTGTTCGAATGCAGGCTGAAGGATGCAGAAGCGGATGAAGCCTCCGCCTTTCTCGAACGCGAGAAGCGCTTCGACCCCGACCTGTGGATCGTCGACCTCGAACTGGAAGCAATCGGCGATTTTCTGCCGCTGGCCGCGGACTAGAGCATTTCCGGTGAATACCGGTTCACCGGAAATGCTCTATCTCTTTGTTTTAACGCATTGTCCTAGCGTCAAATCCGATCCGGATTTGACTGGAAATGCTCTAAGCCTTCCGGCCCTGATTGCGCCGTTCCACGGAAATGGACCGCAGGGCTTTCTCCGGCTGGCGTGCATCGGTGAAAGTGTAGCGGTCGGCCCGGCGCCAGGCCTCCACCCGTTCGCCGCACTGGGCCGGGTCGAGCGTGGCGATGAGCCGGTCGGCGCGGGTTTCCACGCCATCCTTTTCACCGAGATGCGGGTAGAGCCGCTCCAGAATGAAGGCGCTGTCGGGCGTGGTCATGCCGGTGCCGATGAGCGTCGTCGCAAGCTGCTTGCCGGAGATATCCAGCATGATGCGTTCGGCAAGCCAGCGGCTTGCGGAGAGCGCATCCGCCAGCGCCGTGCAGAAATGGCTGGTGTCGCGCACGCGGGCAAAGCGGATGAGCAACGCCTCCTGCAATGTGGAAAGCGTGCGCAGGCCGAGCCGGTCATCGTCTGGCCGGTTGAGGTGACGCACGAGATTCCGCAGGTCGCCGCGCAGGCGTTCTTCGTTCTCGCGGCGCAGGTCGGCGGGCGTGGCGGGAGGGGGCGGCGGCGGCGTTTCCGGCAGCGGTGCGCGCTTTTCGCCAGTCGGCTTGACGTGGCGCAGGGAGACCAGCGTATCGATGATGGTCGGTGACAGGTCTTCCCGGCGCACGATGGCGCGGGCATGGGCCTCGCCCTGGGTGCGGGCGATGAACATCAGCATTTCATCGGTAAGGCAGGGCGAACCGATCAGAAACGGGGCGGCAACGCCGATGGGCTGGCTGGCGATGAACAGCGCGACCGGTTCGGGCACGTTGGGGTTCTGGGAAAGGGCGGCGACGGCCTGCCGGCGAGCTTCTTCGGTGGAAGCATCGAAGAGCGGGCGGAACAGTTCGGCGAACTGTCGCAACTCGGAGCGCGAGGGATGGGCGAGCGTCTCGAAGTTCGTCACGGTTGCCATCAGCACCACGTCCTTCCTCCGCAAGGGCTGGGGTTTTTCAAGATCTCGGAAACGATCGGGCACGGAAACACCTGTCATGACGCAGCACCAGTTTGGGACAGGATAGTTCGAATTTGTTAGCGCGGTGTTAACTATGAAGGTGTTTCTATGGCTTAACGCCGAAGCGATATGGCGTTATGTATATGACATTGGCCGGATTTGATGGCCCGGATACCGCCCCGAAGGAGCGGTCATCGTGGCCGCCGGGCAGCCCGGAAGGCGATATGATACTGAGTTGAATGCCTGAACGGCGCCATGGCGGGCAAAGAGCCCCTATCCGTCCCTGCAACGAGGATTGGAGACCGCATGGCTGAGATCGTTCATATGGCAGAAAGACGCGGACGTGGTCCTGCGCCGCCGAGGGCAGGGACGCCCTGTGAAGCCAAAATCCTGTTTTTTACCGGCGTTCGCTACGAGCGGCTTGATGGTGATACGCCCGCTACCAAAAGCCCGGTGGCGAAGAAGGGCCGTTCAACCCGCGCCGGCAAGCGTTGACACCGCCGCGCATTGTGGTCTGACGGCTCAACGCGGCGTGAATGCGTCACAACGGGCGCTTTTGAGGAAGTCGAGCGCCTCCGGCTCAAGGCTTGCGTGCGGTGCGAGCGATCGCAGCACGACATAGCCCTCGTTTCCTGCTGTTTCCACCAGAATGACCCGCTCCATCAGCCCCGGATCGGCCTTGCGCAAGCGCGCGGCCTGGGCCGGCGTGGCGAGGATGGCAGCCAGCCCGCCGTTTTCGATGGACCGGTCGCTGAGACTGAAGACTTCGTTCGCGGCCTTGTCGAACACCGCGAAAGACCAGAAGGCCGGATCTCCCGAAGCGGTAACGACACGCGGTGACGCCGTGACGTCATAGGCGCAGACCGACGCCTGAACGAAGGGATCGTCGGGCGCGAGCGGCCCTGCGGCACCACTCTTGCCAAGCGGATGAAAGCTTCCGGCGGGCCCCAGCGCCAGAACCCGCGAATAGGCATCCCGACCGGTGAACTCAGGTAACGCGAAGACGATGATGAGGTGGAGGAGGGCGGCCCCGATCAACCCCGTAAGAATGGCATGGGCGAGCCTAAGCATGGTCGCACCCCAGTTTGGTCAACTCCGGCATCGGAATGTCGGAAACACCGGTGCTGCTGGCGACCGGCGTATCGAAAAGCGTGAAGACCAGCGTGAAGCGCCCGGCGGAGGGCAGGGCCAGCCAGTTGCTCGGCCGGGCGCGGGCTGACGCTTCGATGGCGAAGGAGCCATCCATCTCGCGCAGGATCGTCCGTGAGTTGAGACCCGCCGGCCGGTCTGGCGCGGCGTTGGCCGGCCGGGTGTAGAGCGTCCAGAACCGGGCGGCGGGGGCAAGGCCGGTGAGCCGATAGGCGCAGGCGGCATCGAGCGGGGCGTCGGTGGCATCGGTGCGGGCGGTGAAGGTCAGCCCCTCGGCGCTGGCGTAAAGCAGGCGCCCATCACGGGCGCGGTGGGCGCGGGCGTAAGGATCGGCCTTCACCGTCTGTGCCAGCGGAAAGGCTTCCCACGGCCCGATGCGGATGGCGGCAAGCCCGGTCGTCGCATCGAGCGCAGCGAGAACCGACCAGATGCCGCCGGCAAAGGCGATGACCAGCGTGATGGCGACCATGAACGGGGTTTTCAGCACGGCACGCGCCTCCAGATGTCGCCGCGGCGATGTCCCCTCCAAGGGCCGGGCTCCTGCATTGCCGTCCCTTCCTTCTTCCCCTCATCCCGCTGCCGTGACCCTCTCCCCGCCGGGGAGAAGGATGAAAACAGCGTCCGCTCAACCCGTTTGCGACCGAACGGCGCTGGCAGACGTACAGCCGGCTTGCCATGGCCGATGGTGGAGAGGAGCGCGCGCCACCAGATTTCGCCGGGGTGATCGCCCTGGACCGGGACGGTCTCTGCATTGCACCTTCTCCCCGAGGGGAGAAGGTCGCGGCAGCGGGATGAGGGGGCGGCGGCAAGTGCCAGCCTTCCAAATCCCGCGCGACCGAACGGTGCTGGCAGACGTACAACCGGATCGTCATGGCCGATGGTGGGCAGGAAAGCGTTTCCGCTCATTGCGATGGCGCTCCCGACGCGGGCAAGACGAGCGCCGGGGCCGCCTTCAGGCGGGCGGCGACATCGCGCAGCAGCACGGTCGCTTCGCGAGACAGCGAGCGGGGCCGTTGCAGCGGCGGCAGCGCATCGCCTTCGCCCGGCTTCTTCTCGGCGCTGGCGGAAGGGCGCGAACCGTTGGGAAGCGGATTTTCGATGCCGGGGATCGGGCGAAGCTCGATGCCCTGATGGGCGTAATCCATCAGCCGCTTGTAGGTCTGGGCCGGCAGCGATCCGCCGGTGATGTTGTTGGTGGAGGTGTAGTCGTCGTTTCCAAACCAGACGGCGGCAGTGTAATTGCCGGTAAAGCCGATATACCACGCGTCGCGATAGGCCTGCGTCGTGCCCGTCTTGCCACCGGAGACGATGCCGTTGTCAAGCGCCGCGCGCCGTGCCGTGCCGTTGACCGGAATGTTGACCAGCATGCGGTTCATGGACGAGACGGCCTTCTCAGAAAGCACCCGTTCGGCAGGCGGTTCGTCACGCTCGAAATCGTAGAGCACATTGCCATCGTAATCGACGATCTGCTGGATGCCGTGGCGGCGCGATTGCAGTCCGCCCGCCGGGAACACCGCATAGGCCGTCGCCTGATCGAGCACGGTGACTTCCGTCGTGCCGAGCGGAATGGTCTTGTCGGTGCGAAGCGGGGTTTCCACGCCCATCGCCCTGGCCATTTCCACGATACGGTCTGTGCCGAGTTCATCGCGGGCAAGCTTCACGGGAATGGTATTGATGGATTTGGCGATGGCGGTCATCAGCGTGACCTTGCCGGAATAGGAGCGGCCGTAATTCTGCGGCGACCAGCCGCGCCAGGTGACAGGCCCGTCGGTGATTACCGTTTCCGGCGTCATGCCCTTTTCCATCGCGGCAGCGTAGGTATAGACCTTGAAGGAAGAGCCGGGCTGGCGAAGGGCGCGGGTGGCGCGGTTGAACTGGCTTTCGCCGTAATCGCGCCCGCCGACCATGGCGCGCACCGGACCGCCATTTTCGATCATGACGATGGCACCCTGCGAGACTTTCGAGGCCGGGCCGAACTCCCGCAACGTGCCTTCCACGGCCAGTTCTGCTGCGTGCTGGAGACCTGCATCGAGCGTGGTGCGCACAACGAGGGTGTGCTGCGGGAAGCGGTTGGCGATCCGCACCGTTTCATCGAAGGCCCAGTCGAGGAAGAAATCAGGCGCTTCCGCCGTGGCGCGATCGACCGGGGTGGCCGGGTTGCGTCGCGCGGCAATGACCTGCCCCTCCGTCATCAGCCCGGACTGCACGAGGTTGGATAAAACGACGTTGGCGCGCGCGCGCGCCGCCGGCAGGTTCACATGCGGGGCATATTTGGCGGGCGCCTTGAAGAGGCCGGCGAGCATGGCCGATTCGGACAGCGACACATCCGTCAGCTTCTTGCCGAAATAGAACTGCGCCGCCGCCGCCGCGCCAAACGTGCCGCCGCCCATATAGGCGCGGTCGAGATAGAGCGACAGGATCTCCTTCTTCGACAGGTTGGCTTCGAGCCAAAGCGCCAGAAAGGCTTCCTTGATCTTGCGCTCCAGCGAACGCTCGTTGGACAGGAACAGGTTCTTGGCAAGCTGCTGCGTGAGTGTGGAGCCGCCCTGCACGACGCCACCGGCCTTGGCGTTTTCGCTCATGGCGCGGGCAAGGCCGACGAGATCGATACCGAAATGATCGAAGAAACGACGGTCTTCGGTGGCCAGCACCGCCTTGACGAAATGGTCCGGCAACTCATCCACGGGAATGGAATCCTCGTGGATGATGCCGCGATGGCCAAGGACGCTGCCATAGCGATCCAGAAAGGTCACGGCGAAATCGGCACGGTTTTTCCAGTCGCCCGTGGTGGCCTCAAAGGCGGGCATGGCGAGCGCCAGAAGCACCACCGAACCGGCTGTGCCAAGCGTCATCGCCTCGCCGGCAAGTTCGAAGAGGAACTTCCTGAAGCCGCGAACGCGGAAGCGGCGGAAGAAGATGGTGATGTCTTCCCAGATCTCGCCGGCGCGAAAACCGAGGTTCCACAGCGTCGAATCGAGCCAGGCATCCAGCTTCAGCAGCAGATGGCGTCGGCGGCGCGGGCGATTTTCGGGGGTCTTCTTTTCGCTCACTGAATAAGAAAATCCTTGAAACCTGTGACGGTTTACCGCTTTTGACGACGACAACGCCAATTCGGCGGAAGATGATGGATATGTGCCGAAGAAACAAGGAGCCTTTTTGGTGAAGGCTGCAATATTCGACGGCCCGGAGCAGACGATGAACGACAAACCATTCTGGAAGCTGAAGTCGCTCGACGAAATGAGCAATACGGAATGGGAAAGCCTGTGCGATGGCTGCGGCCTCTGTTGTCTCAACAAGCTGGAGGACTGGGACACCGGCGAGGTGGCCTTTACCTCCGTGCGCTGTCGGTTGATGGACGGCGACACCTGTCGCTGCATGGATTACCCCAACCGGCAGGCAACCGTGCCGGACTGCATCCAGCTTTCGCCGGAGGAAGTGCGGACCATCGCCTGGCTGCCGCCAAGCTGCGCCTATCGCCTCGTGCGCGATGGCGAAGACCTTTACTGGTGGCATCCCCTGATCTCCGGCGATCCCGAAACCGTGCATCAGGCCGGCATTTCCGCCAAGGGCCGCACGGTGAGCGAGTTGGAGGTCGATGTGGACGATTTCGAGGACTATCTCGTGGAATGGCCGCTGACGGTGAGCGATGAGGCACCGGACGCGCCGCCGAAGTGAGCGACGAAAGGGGCCGTGCGCGATTGTCGCAAGGTCTGCCCTTGACCTTCCCATGGTGGGAAGCCTTACATTAGCCGTGAAGAGGATTGTTTCATGGCTGATGTGCTTGAAAATACTGCGCCGAAGAGCGGCCCGACCTTTACGCTGCCCGTTGAGGGCATGAGCTGCGCGTCGTGCGTGCGCCGTGTGGAGCTTGCCGCCGGCAAGGTGGCGGGCGTTTCCGCACCCGTCGCCAATTTCGCCACCGGTCGCCTGACGGTGACGCCCGGTGCGGGATTTGAGGCGGAAAAGCTGGCCGAGGCCGTGCGCAAGGCCGGTTATGACGTTCCGGAGGCCGGTTTCGATCTCGACATCGAGGATATGAGTTGCGCCTCCTGCGTTTCGCGGGTGGAAAAAGCCTTGATGAAGGTGCCGGCGGTGACGGCGGCGAGCGTAAACCTTGCCACCGGCAAGGCGCATGTGACGGCGCTGGGCGGCGAGGCGACCTTGGCCGCAGCGCTTTCGGCGGTGAAGGCGGCGGGCTATGGCGCCCATGCCGTGAAGGCCGGTTCGAACGGCGGCGAGGACCGCCGCGCCGATGAAATGCGGCTTCTCAAGCGCGACGTGATCGTGGCGGCGGTGCTGACGCTGCCGCTCTTCGTGCTGGAAATGGGCGGGCATATCTGGCCGCCCTTCCACCACTGGCTGATGGATATCATACCGACCGAGACGCTCTACTATCTCTATTTCGTGCTGGCTACGGCGGTGCTGTTCGGGCCGGGAAAGCGATTCTTCGTCAAGGGTTTCCAGACGCTGGCTCATGGCGCGCCTGACATGAATGCACTGGTGGCGCTGGGCTCCGGCGCGGCCTGGCTTTATTCCGTCATCACCACCTTCTGGCCGACGCTTCTGCCGGAGGGCGCGCGCTACGTCTATTACGAGGCGGCGACCGTGATCGTAACGCTGATCCTGACCGGGCGGCTGTTGGAGGCCCGTGCCAAGGGGCAGGCGGGTGACGCCATCCGCAAGCTGGCGGCGATGCAGGTGAAGGACGCCCGCGTGGAGCGCGACGGCGCGGCCATCGATGTTCCGGTGGAAGACGTGGTGCCCGGCGATATCGTGGTGATGCGCCCCGGTGAGCGGGTGCCGGTGGATGGTACGGTGATTGACGGCACATCCTATGTGGACGAGGCGATGATCTCCGGCGAGCCGGTGCCGGTGAAGAAGGTGGCGGGTGATGCGGTGACCGGCGGCACGGTGAACGGGGCGGGCAGCCTGCGGTTCAAGGTGACGCGCGTCGGCGCGGACACGATGCTGGCCGGTATCATCCGCATGGTGGAAGAAGCGCAGGGCTCGAAACTGCCGATCCAGGCGCTGGTGGACAAAATTACCGCCCGCTTCGTGCCGGTGGTGATGGCGGTGGCGGCGCTGACGCTTGCCGTGTGGCTTATCTTCGGGCCCGAACCGGCGCTGGCCCATGCGCTCGTCAGCGCGGTGGCTGTGCTGATCATCGCCTGCCCCTGTGCCATGGGACTGGCGACGCCCGCCGCCATCATGGTGGCAACGGGCCGGGCGGCAGAGGCGGGCGTTCTGTTCCGTCGTGGCGAGGCGTTGCAGACCCTTTCCGATGCGACGCTGATCGTGCTGGACAAGACCGGCACGGTGACGGAAGGCCGCCCGGAACTGACCGACCTGACGGTCGCCGAGGGTTTCGACGAGGCTGAGGTTCTGGCGCTGGCGGCGGCGGTGGAGGAACGTTCCGAGCACCCGGTGGGGGCGGCCATCGTCAAGGCGGCGAAGGCGAAAGGGCTGGCGCTGCCGGCGGTTGAGCGCTTCCGTTCCGTGACCGGCTACGGCATTTCGGCCGAGGCCGCCGGGCGGAAAATCGAAATCGGCGCCGCGCGTTATATGGAAAAGCTGAATCTCTCCGTCAGCGCCTTCGCGGCGGAGGCTGAAAGGCTTGCGGGCGAGGGCAAGACGCCGCTTTATGTGGCGATCGATGGCGCTCTGGCGGCGGCTGTTGCCGTGGCGGACCCGGTGAAGCCGGGGAGCCGCGCGTCGATTGCGGCGCTGAAGGCGCTCGGGCTTTCGGTGGCCATGGTGACCGGCGACAATGCCCGCACGGCGGACGCGATTGCCCGGCAGGTTGGCATTGGCCGGGTGGTGGCCGATGTTCTGCCCGAAGGCAAGGTGAAGGCGATCCGTGCCTTCCGCGATGAGGGTGAGGTGGTGGCCTTTGTTGGCGACGGCATCAACGACGCACCGGCACTGGCCGAGGCGACGGTGGGGCTTGCCATCGGCACCGGCACAGGGGTCGCCATCGAAAGTGCCGAGGTGGTGCTGGCGAACGGCGACTTGATGGGTGCGGTTCATGCTATTGAAATGAGCCGGGCGGCGCTGGCCAATATTCGCCAGAACCTGTTCTGGGCGTTTGGCTATAACATCATCCTGATTCCCGTGGCGGCGGGCGCGCTCTGGCCCTTCTTCGGGATCTCGCTGTCGCCGATGATCGGGGCGGCGGCGATGGGGCTTTCCAGCGTGTTCGTGCTGGGCAATGCGCTGCGGCTGAAGCGGGTGAAACTTTCCGGACGGCAGGAGGCAGGACGATGAACATCGGCGAGGCGGCCGAAGCCTCCGGCGTTTCGGCCAAGATGATCCGTTACTACGAAGAAATCGGGCTGATCCCGAAGGCGGAGCGCACGGCCAGCAATTACCGTACCTATGGCCCGGCGGCGGTGCATTCGCTGCGCTTCATTCGCCGGGCCCGCGAACTGGGCTTCTCGCTGGAGGAGACGGCGACGCTCCTGAAGCTCTGGGCCGACAAGAGCCGGACCAGCGCCGCCGTGAAGCAGGTGGCGGCGCAGCATGTGGCCGAACTGGAGCGCAAGATTGCCGGCCTTCAGGACATGCGTGCCACGCTGACCCACCTGATGCACTGCTGCGAGGGCAACGAACGGCCCGATTGCCCCATTCTCAACGATCTGGCGGGCGCCGCGCCCGTCTGCCATTCCCACGACCCATGAAAGGAAACGAACCATGACTGCGATTTTTACCGTGCCGGACATGACCTGCGGCCATTGCGAAAAGACCGTGCGCGCAGCACTCGCCAAGGAATTGCCCGATGCCGAAGTGGGCATCGACCTTGCCGCCCACCAGGTGACGGTGGAAGGGGACAGCGCGAAGGCCGAAGAGGCCATTCGCGAGGCCGGTTTTTCGCCCGAACCTGTCGCAAGCTGAGGGCTTGCATTTTGCATCCTCTCAATACATATATAAAACAATATGTATTGAGAGGAGCTTTCGATGGCCAAGGACTATATTGAAATCACCCGCGAAATTTCTGCCGGCATGCGCGAAATGCGCAAGGACATGCCCGAGGTGATGCAGGGCTTTTCCGCCCTGGCGGGGGCTGCGACGAAGGACAATGCCCTCTCCAAGAAGGTCAAGGAATTCGTGGCGCTCGGCATCGGCATTTCCACCCGCTGCGATGGCTGCATCGGCTTCCACACCAAGGCGCTGATCGATCTGGGCGCGACCAAGGAAGAGTTCGAGGAAGTGCTGGCCATGGCCATCTATATGGGCGGTGGTCCTTCGGTGATGTATGCCGCCAATGCCATGCTGGCCTGGGAGCAGTTCTCCGCCAAGACGGAGTAAATAGGAATAAATGCACAACTAAGGAAAATAGTCATTGACACCGTGACGGTGCTTTGATAGGTTTTGTGCATCGTCGGAGAGTTGCGCCTGAGGGCGCGGCGCTGGCGGGAGAGTTTCAGGGTCCGGTTCGCCGGGCCTTTTTCATTTCGGGTTTCGAGGTCGTTTTCGCGGGGTGCGGAGGCGGCCTTTTTCTTTGGCGGGTGAGCGGGATGGACGAGAGCGGATTTACGTCGGGGTTGTTCGGTCTTTGGCCGGACCGCCCGGTCTATGGCGTGCCATTGCCGGAAGAGCAGGTGCTTTCGCCGGAAATCAAGGCGGCGGGACTGCCGGACGAGGGTGAGCTTCGGCTTTTGCTGAACGACATGACCCAGGAAATGCGCGGCCAGTTCGATGCCTTTCGCACGCTGCGGGAAGCGTCCTCACCGCTGATGGCCGGGGAGGCGGACGAGGCGGCGGGCAAGCTGGCGCGCGCCGACCTGAAGGCTGCCGCCGATGCCATGTCGCTGATCGTGCGGACACTGGAAAAGATCGACACGCTGCAACGCCAGATGGCCCGCGACCGGCGCGACGCCGAAGACCGCAATGCCGAGCCGCAAGGTTACGATGACGCCAAACGCCATTTCCTCGACCTCATTGAACGCCGCGCGCAAGAGCGCGCGCGCCTATTGTTCGCCGACTGGCTGCGCGACGGCGCTGGAGCTTCTGCTGGGGCCGGGACGGGTGAGAGCGGTTGAGGTTGTGAGGGGGGCGGCGAGGGTGAATCTTGCCGAAATCCCCCTCATCCGACCCTTCGGGCCACCTTCTCCCCGAGGGCAGAAGGAGGAACCGGAAACGTTTTGCCAGGCAACGGCGGCTCCCCTTGCGGACAAGACCGATGCAGGCAGGGGTATCGCTGAACCCTTCGATTTCACACCGCACCTGCTGGCCGACTGGGCCTTTCAGGGCCGCGCTTCGCAACAGCCGCCGCCGGGTGACTGGCGGACCTGGCTGATGATGGGCGGGCGCGGCTCCGGCAAGACGCGGGCGGGCGCTGAATGGGTGCAGGCGCTGGTCAAGGCCGCCGGGCCTCGATCCGACCTGCGCATTGCGCTGGTGGCCGAAACGCTGGGCGATGCGCGTGAGGTGATGATCGACGGCGTGTCCGGCATCTGCCGGGTGTCGCGGGGCATGGTGCCCGAATTCGAGGTGACGCGGCGCAGGCTGGTGTGGCCGAACGGGGCGATGGCGCAGATCTTCTCCTCCGAAGACCCCGAAAGCCTGCGCGGGCCGCAGTTCCACTATGCCTGGTGCGACGAACTGGCGAAGTGGCGGCACGCCGAAGAGACCTTCGACATGCTGCAATTCGGTCTGCGGTTGGGGGCCGATCCCCGCCAGATCGTGACGACGACGCCGCGCCCGGTGCCGATCCTGAAACGGCTGATGGCCGATCCGGGCACGCGGCTGACACGGATGAAGACCGACGAGAACAGCGCCAACCTCGCCCCCGGCTTTCTCGCCGCGCTGGCCGACCGCTACGGCGGTTCGCGGCTGGGGCGGCAGGAACTCGACGGCGAGTTGATGGAAGACCGCGAGGATGCGCTGTGGCAGCGCGCGCGGCTGGAAGCGCTGACCGTGCGCTTTCCCGGCACGCTGGCGCGCATCGTCGTCGGCGTCGATCCGCCGAGCGGGTCGGGGGCGACGTCCTGCTGCGGCATCGTCGTGGCGGGGATCGAGGAAACGGGCCGCGCTGTGGTGCTGGGTGACTGTTCCGTCGAGGGCATGAGCCCCGCGGGCTGGGCGCGGGCCGTGGCCGCCGCCTGTCGCCGCTTCGGGGCAGACCGGGTGGTGGCGGAAATCAACCAGGGCGGCGACATGGTGGCCTCGGTGCTGGCGAGTGTCGATGCCACGCTGCCGGTGACGACGGTGAGGGCAACGCGCGGCAAGTTTCTGCGCGCCGAGCCGGTCGCCGCCCTCTACGAGCAGGGGCGGGTGGTGCATGCCGGGCGGTTCCCGGCGCTTGAAGACCAGATGTGTGACTTCGGCCCCGATGGTCTTTCGGGCGGACGTTCGCCCGACCGGCTGGATGCGCTGGTGTGGGCACTGACGGCGCTGATGCTGGACCGGGCGGGCGAACCGCGGGTGCGGGGCGTTTGACACCGCCGCGACCAACAGTCTTGAAAGGAAAGAGAATGATGAACCGGCGTTTCTTTTTCGATACGGTGCGTGCACGGCTGTTCCATGGAAGGCTCAGGGCCGGGCAGATCGAGGGCATGAATGCCATTCTCGACCGGTTCGAGGAGACTATGCCCGAGGGCGATGACCGGTGGTTGGCCTATATGCTGGCGACCGCCTTTCACGAGACGGCGGAGACGATGCAGCCGGTGCGCGAGACGCTGGCGCCGAACGATGCCCGCGCTATTGCCCTTCTCGACGCGGCCTTTGCCGCGGGGCGGCTGAAGGGGGTGCGGACGCCCTACTGGCGGGTGGACGCGGAGGGCAAAAGCTGGCTGGGGCGCGGCTTCGTTCAACTCACCCACCGGCGGAACTATGCCGCGATGGCCAAGGTGACGGGGATCGACCTCGTAGCACAGCCAGAGCGGGCGATGGGGCTTGACGTGGCCGTGACCATTCTGTTTCGCGGCATGATCGACGGACACTTTACGGGCCGGAAGCTCGCCGATTTCTTCGCCGGCGACCGCGAAGACTGGACCGGCGCGCGCCGCATCATCAACGGAACCGACCGGGCGGCGCTGGTGGCGGGCTATGCCAAAACCTTTTACGCCGCCATCAGCTATACATGACCGCAGATCCCCCTCATCCGCCTGCCGGCACCTTCTCCCCGCGGGGAGAAGGGAACAAGCCGCGATGCTTCTGTTTACAGGGAAATTTCCGGTTCACAGCGTTCCGCGCCGCTTGAGGAGGATGACGGCCAGTGCGGCGACCAGAAGCCCGTAGAGCGCGCCGCCGAGCGGCCAGTCCCATTCCACACCGGGGCCGGTGAAGAAGCTGTCGTAATAATCGATCGTTGCGCCCCAAACGAGGCCGGCGATGGTGGCGATGACGATGAGGATGAACGGGCGGCGGGTGACAAGAAAGGCAAGCGGACCGATGACGGCAAGGGCTGGGGCGGCCACCACCGAATAGAACAGGAAGCCCTGAACCGCGACGCTGCCGGCTTCTTCGATGAGGATCGAGAAGAGTTCGGCGCGATCTGCGCCCTCGGTGAGCATATCGGAGATCAGCGGCATGGCTTCATCCGCGCTTGAGGCAAGGCCGAACAGCACGCCGACGATGACGGCCGGCAGGATGAGGCCGAAGAAGACGGTCGAGACGATGCGTGACAAGGCGGGGCTCCCTTTCGCGGGCAACCTAACCGTAGTGACGGAAAAGGGAAAGGCGGTTTGCATTCGGCGCGATTGAGACAGGAACGCTGCCATGCTATGCGGGCTTTCATTGATTGAAAGGAGTTCCGCGTGATCCGTCACATCGTATTCTTCACCGTGCCGCGCGAAAATCTCGAAGCTGCGCGCAAGGGTCTTTCGATCCTCACCGGTATTCCGCATGCCAAGGTTCTGGAGATTGGCGAGAACGTCAAGACCGACCAGTGGGACCGCGAGGTCGACATCATCGTTTATGGCGAGTTCGAGGACGAAGCGGCACTCGCCGCCTACAAGGCGCATCCCGATTACCAGACATCGACCGCAACGGTGAAGCCGCTGCGCGAAACCCGCATTGCCGCTGATTTCGATTCCGGCCGGGCGGTGAAGACGCCCATCCGCTGACGTGCCGTCCTTCGGGCGCGCGTTGCCAAACGAAGGACGAAACCGATGAGATTGCCGATCCGCCTGCCCTGGCGCACGCCTGCGCCCGCCGCAACTGAAACCGAAACCAAGACCGTCGCGCCCCTCGCGGCGGTTTTTTCGTCTCAAGGGGCGGGCTGGTCGAACCGGCCCTATGCCGGGCTGGCCCGCGATGGCTATCTGCGCAACCCGGTAGGGTACCGCGCCGTGCGGCTGGTGGCGGAGACGGCGGCCAGCGTGCCGCTTCTGCTTTACGGTGAGGACGGCGAGCTTTCGGACCATGGGGCCCTTGCATTGATGCGCCGCCCGAACGGGCGCATGGCGGGCGCGGAATTCTTCGAGGCGCTTTACGCCCAGCTTTCGATGGCCGGGAACGTCTATATCGAGCCGGTGGTGATTGCCGGGCAATTGCGCGAACTCTACCTGCTCCGGCCCGACCGGATGCGGGTGATCGAAGGTAGCGATGGCTGGCCGGCGGCCTATGAATATCGCGCCGGCACCGTGATGCGCCGCTTCGCCATTGAGGGGGAGGGGCCGCGCCTGCTGCACCTCAAGACCTTCCATCCGCTGGAAGACCACACCGGCTATGCGCCCCTTTCGGCGGCACAGGCGGCCCTTGACCTGCACAATGCGGCGGCGACCTGGAACAAGGCGCTGCTCGACAATTCCGCACGGCCCTCCGGTGCGCTGGTCTATCAGCCGAAGGAGGGCGGCAATCTTTCGCCCGCCCAGTATGACCGGCTGAAGCAGGAATTGGAGGAGGGCTATTCCGGCGCCGTCAGGGCCGGGCGTCCGCTGCTCCTGGAAGGGGGGCTCGACTGGAAGGCCATGGCGCTTTCACCCCGCGACATGGATTTCATCGAGGCGAAGAATGGCGCGGCGCGCGACATTGCGCTGGCGCTCGGCGTGCCGCCGATGCTGATGGGCGTGCCCGGTGACAACACCTATGCCAATTATCAGGAGGCCAACCGCGCCTTCTGGCGGCTGACCGTTCTGCCGCTGATCGGCCGGGTGATGGCCGCGCTCTCGCCCTGGCTTTCGGAAGCCTATGGCGAGGCGCTGAGGCTCGAGCCCGATCTCGATCAGGTTTCCGGCCTTGCCGCCGAGCGCTCGGAATTGTGGCGCCGGCTTGAGGGCGCAAGTTTCCTGAGCGATGCGGAAAAGCGCGAGGCTGTGGGCTACGCACCGGAAAAATGAACGGTTTCAAGGGGTAGGGGAGGACGGCGGAATCGTTTTTCGACCTTCGCGATTCAATCTGCGAGGACGATGAATCGGCGTCTCAAGTTGCGGATTCATTCTGTGAGGAGAAGCCGCCAAGCGATTCTTCCGACTCGTCTTTCCGGCACTTTTAAAGTGCTGCCTAAGCCGTGCCCCTGCCGGGTGGAGCGGCTCCTTACCAGCCATCGTCTTAACGGAACATTACCCATGACGGACTTCATTCAGGAGCCCGGCCTCACCGCATTGCGCCTTGCCGGCGCGGTGGCGGGGGCCGCGGTCTCGCTCGTCTATCTTCTGCCGAAAAGCCGTCGGGAGGCGGCGACCCGCTTTGTGACCGGGCTTGCCTGCGGCCTGATCTTCGGTCCCTCGGCGGGGCTATGGATCGCCCGGCAGGCGGGGCTGGCGGACGCGCTTTCCGCCCACGAGCTGCTTTTGACCGGATCGGCGGCGGCCAGCCTTTCGGCCTGGTGGGTGCTGGGCGCGCTGGTGCGTTTGGCCGGTCGCTATGGCGGGCCGAAGGATCTCTGATTTCTCGAACAGTGGAGACATGCCGATGCACGCACCAAGGCGGGCAAACCCTTTCACGCACAAATTCGCGAGCCTTTCGCTTTCCACCCTGTCCGGCGACGGCAGCTTTTCCGGCTATGCCAGCCTGTTTGGGGAGGTGGATCTGGCCAAGGATCGCATCGAGCGCGGCGCCTTTGCCGCAAGCCTTGCCGGGCGCGGGGCCGAAGGGGTGCGGATGCTTTACCAGCACGACCCCAACGAACCGATCGGCGCGTGGACAACCATCCGCGAGGACATGAAGGGGCTTTATGTCGAGGGGCGGCTTTCGCCCGGCGTGGCCCGCGCCCGTGAGGTGCACGCGCTGATGAAGACCGGCGCGCTGGACGGGCTTTCCATCGGTTTCCGCACCGTGCGCGCCAAACGCGATGCGAAGAGCGGCGTGCGCCGCATTCTCGAAGCCGACCTCTGGGAAATCTCGGTCGTGACCTTTCCGATGCTGCCATCGGCCCGGGTCTCGAACGTGAAGAATGCGCGGTTTTACCGCGACAAGGAAACGGAACTCGTCCGCACGCTGAGGCGGGCGGCCCGCACCATGATCATGACAACCTTCAAGGGATGATGCCGATGACCATCGACACTGAGAAAGCCGCTCCGGAAACCAAGGCCGTGCCCGAAACGGTGGCCTCCGCCTTCGACGAATTCATGGAGGCCTTCGAGGCCTTCCGTGAAGTCAACGACCAGCGCCTTACCGATATGGAGCGCAAGCTTTCGCCCGATGCGCTGACCACCGAGAAGATGGAGCGCATCAACCGCGCCGTGGACGAGCAGAAGAAGCTGCTGGACCAGCTCGTGCTGAAAAAGGCGCGCCCGGCGCTGGGCTCCGGCAGCGGTGCGGCGGAGCCTTCCGAACACAAGGCGGCGTTCGACAGCTATGTGCGCCGGGGCGACGAAGCGAACCTGCGCGACCTGGAGGCCAAGGCCTATTCCGGCGCGACGGGCGGGGATGGCGGTTATCTCGTGCCGCCCGAAACGGATACGGAAGTGGGCCGGCGTCTGGCGGCGATTTCGCCGATCCGTTCGCTGGCAACGGTTCGTCAGGTCTCCGGGGCGGTGCTGAAGAAGCCGTTTGCGCCATCCGGCCTGACCGCCGGCTGGGTGGGCGAGACGGCGGCGCGACCGCAGACCAACACGCCGCAGCTTGCCGAGCTTTCCTTCCCCACCATGGAGCTTTACGCCATGCCGGCGGCAACGCAGGCGCTGCTTGACGATGCCGCCGTCGATATCGAAAGCTGGATTGCCGGCGAGGTCGAAACGGTGTTCGCCGCGCAGGAAGGCGCCGCCTTCATTACTGGCGACGGCGTGACTGCGCCGAAGGGCTTTCTCACCGAAGCCAAGGTGGCGGACGCAAGCTGGAGCTGGGGTGCGCTCGGCACGATCTCGACCGGGCAGGCGGGCGGCTTCAAGGCGTCGGGTCCTTCCGACACGCTGATCGACACGATCTATGCGCTGAAGGCCGGCCATCGCCAGAACGCCTCCTTCGTGATGAACCGCAAGACCCAGAGCGCCATCCGCAAGTTCAAGGATGCCGACGGCAACTATCTGTGGCTGCCGCCGGCCGGCCCCGGCCAGCCGGCTTCGCTGATGGGGTTCCCCGTGGCCGAGGCCGAGGAGATGCCGGACATTGCGGCGGACGCCCATGCCATTGCGTTCGGTGATTTCCGTGCCGGCTACCTCGTGGTTGACCGGGTTGGGCTGCGTATTCTGCGCGATCCCTATTCCGCCAAGCCCTACGTGCTGTTCTACACCACCCGCCGGGTTGGCGGCGGCGTGCAGAACTTCGAGGCGATCAAGCTCATCAAATTCGCAGCCTGACAGCAGGCCGCCGCGCCTTCTCCCCGCTGGGGAGAAGGCAAACAGGCCTCGTGGCTGGGGCCGAGGTGCTTTCAGGAGTTTTCCATGACCTATGCGACGATCATTCCACCCGCCGCGGAACCGCTGACGCTTTCCGAGGCGAAGGCGCATCTGAGACTGGACGGTGCCGAAGAGGATGCGCTGCTTACCTCGCTGATTGCGACGGCGCGTGCGCATCTGGAGGCTGAAACGGGCTTGAGCCTCATCGAACGGACGCTGCGGCTTTACCGCGACGACTGGCCGGGCGACGGGGTGCTGAACCTCGACCACGGACCGGTGAAGGCGGTTTCGTCCGTCACCGTTTATGACGAGGCCGGTGATCCCGCCATGGTGCCGCTGACCGGGCACAGGCTGGACGGGGTGGCGCGACCCGCGCGGCTGTGGCTGGCGCAGCGGCCCGCACCGGGTGCGGCGCTGAACGGGATCGATGTCGATTTCGTGGCAGGCTACGGTGCAAGCGGCGCGGATGTGCCGGAGGTGCTGAAGCGGGCCATGCTGACGCATGTGGCGCTGATGTTTGCCTTTCGCGGTGCTGTCGTCGCCGAAAACCAGCCGGCGGGTGTACCGGATGGCTATGAGCGGCTGATTGCGCCCTTCCGTCTCAGGAGGCTTTGATGCCGCTCGTCTTTTTCGACCCCGGCCAGATGACGGCGCGGCTCGAGCTTCAACGTCCGGTTTCCTCCCCGGATGGCCAGGGCGGGGCGGCGGTTTCGTTCGAGACCATCGCCTCGCTCTGGGCCCGCATCGAGCCGATGGGCCACACGCTGACGGAGGAGGCTTCCCAGCGCGGTGTGATGCTGACGCACCGCATATGGATCGCCCACCGTAGCGCGATGGAGGCGGGAATGCGTTTCATGAAGGGGGTGCGGGTGTTTGCCATCCGCGCCGTTCACGACCCGGACGAGACGCGGCGCTATCTGGTCTGCCATTGCGAGGAGGAAGGCGCATGAGCGCGGCCAATACGCTTTTGAAGGCGATCCACGCCCGGCTTTCCGGCGATGGCGATCTCGTGACCATGACCGGCGGGCGGGTGATGCTCGACCGGTTGGCCGACCGCACGCCGCTACCGCTGATTGCGCTTGGCCAGATGGAAACCCGCGATGCCTCCACCTCTACGGAAGCGGGAGCGGAACACCTGTTTTCGCTCGACGTCTGGTCAGACGCCGAGGGGCGGCGCGAGGCGGAGGCGATTGCCGACCGGCTTCACGGGCTGCTCGACGATGCGGCGCTGACGCTGGAGGGCGCAACGCTGGTGAGCCTGTTTCATCTGAAGACCCGCACGCGGCGCGAGGCAAAGAGCGGGCGTTTCGTGGCGGAGCTTTCGTTCCGCGCCGTGACCGAGTGAGCGCGCCTGTCCACAATCCCTGAAAGGATCAATCCATGACTGCCCAGAAAGGCAAGGATCTGCTTTTGAAAATCCATGACGGCACGGCCTATGTGACCGTGGCGGGACTGCGCTCCAAGCGCCTGTCGTTCAATGCCGAAACGGTGGATGTGACCGATGCCGAGAGCGCCGGGCGCTGGCGGGAACTGCTGGGCGGTGCGGGCGTGCAGCGCGCCGGACTTTCGGGCACCGGCATCTTCAAGGATGCGGCCTCCGATGCACGGCTCCGTTCAGCCTTCTTTGCCGGCGACATCCTTTCCTGCCAGATCGTCATTCCCGACTTCGGCACGGTGACCGGGCCGTTTCAGATTTCCGCGCTCGAGTATTCCGGCCAGCACAATGGTGAGGTCCAGTTCGAGGTGGCGCTGGAATCGGCTGGCGCCTTGAGTTTCGGAGCGCTGTGATGGCCGGGCGGGCAAACAGGCGGCGCGGCGAGGTGGAGGCGGTGCTGGGCGGACAACGGCGCATTCTGTGTCTGACCCTCGGCGCGCTGGCGGAACTCGAAACGGCCTTTGCTGTCGATGACCTTGCCAGCCTTGGCGCACGCTTTGCCAGCGGGCGGCTGAAGGCGCGCGATCTCATCCGCATCATCGGCGCGGGGCTGCGCGGCGGCGGCAATGCCTTTTCCGACGAGGAGGTCGCGGCGCTCGACATCGAGGGCGGCGTGGCCGGGGCGGCACGGATCGTTTCCGACCTGCTGACGGCGGCCTTTACCGCCGAGGGAGAGGCTTCGCCAAACCCCTAGATGCCGCAGCGGGCGCGTCAAGGCCCTTTCCCTGGGCCGAGGCGCTGCATGCCGGGCTTTGCCTGTTGCGGCTGCCGCCGGCAGCATTCTGGGCGATGACACCGCGCGAGTTCCACGCGGCGACGGGCGGGCTCAAACCGCGCGCCGCCGCACCAGCGCGGAGCGATCTCGTCGCGCTGATGCGTGCCTTTCCCGACCACAAGGACTGAGCGATGGTGAACGAGGATTATCTGACCGCCGATGGCGGCGTGGATGCGCTGGGCGATACGATTTCCGATCTGGAGGGGCGATCGCGTGCTTTCGGATCGGCGCTGACGGCGGCACTGAAAGGGGCGGCCATCGATGGCAAGGGACTGGACAGCGTACTGCAGACGCTGGGCAACCGGCTTTCCGCCATCGCGCTGAATGCCGGGCTGAAACCGCTGGAAACGTTGGTGTCGGGCGGGATTTCCGGTACCGTTTCGGGGCTCGGCTCGTTGTTTGCCTTTGCCGATGGTGGTGTGCCGGGTCGGGTGGTGCCCTTCGCCGATGGCGGTGTCGTTTCCGCCCCCTCCTATTTTCCGATGGGAGGGGACATGGGCCTGATGGGCGAGGCGGGCGCGGAGGCGATCCTGCCGCTGAAACGCGGGGCCGATGGGGCCCTCGGTGTGGCGGCGGGAGCGGGTCAGGGTACGCAGATCGTCTTCAACGTGACGACGCAGGACGCGCAGAGCTTCCAGAAAACCGAAGGGCAGATTGCCGCCATGCTGGCGCGCACCGCCGGGCGCGGACGGCGGCAATTGTGAACGCGTGTTTCCCCCTCATCCGCCTGCCTGCACGTTCTCCCCGAGGGGAGAAAGAGGATACGGCGCGCGATTGACGAGAAAAGGATGATGTGATGACGACGGGGTTTCACGAAGTGCGGTTCCCGCTGCGGTTGGCGCTCGGCGTTTCCGGCGGGCCGGTACGGCGAACGGAGATCGTCAACCTTTCCAACGGGCGGGAAACGCGCAACAGCCGCTGGGCGCATTCGCGCCGCGCCTATGATGTGGGATCGGGCCTGCGCTCGGTGGCCGATCTCTATGAGGTGCTGGAATTCTTCGAGGCGCGGCAGGGCCAGCTTTACGGTTTCCGTTTTCGCGATCCGATCGACCATGCCTCCGCGCCGCCGGAAGGGGCGATTTCGCCGCTCGACCAGCGGATCGGCACGGGTGACGGTGTGGTGGCGACCTTCCAGCTTGTGAAGCGTTATGGCGATGCCGGGGCCTCCTACGAGCGCACGATCCTGAAGCCGGTTGCGGGGTCCGTGCGGGTGGCGGTGGGCGGTGACGAGAAGGCGGCGGGTGCTTTTTCCTGCGACAGCGAAACCGGCGTCGTGACGTTTGCCGCGGGGCATGTTCCGCCCGCAGGCGCGGCGGTGACGGCAGGCTTTTCCTTCGATGTCCCGGTGCGTTTCGATACCGGGCGGATCGACGTCAACCTCTCGGCCTTCCGGGCCGGGCGCATTCCCGCCATTCCACTGATGGAGATCTTGCCATGAGGACGATCCCCGGACCTCTCGCCGCGCATCTCGACGGCGGGGTGACGACGCTGTGCCATTGCTGGCGACTGACCCGGCGCGATGGCGTGGTAATGGGCTTTACCGATCATGACCGGCGCCTGACTTTTGCCGGTACTGATTTTCTCGCAGCCAGCGGCTTTGCCGCCAGCGAACGCGAGGAGGAGGCGGGGCTTTCCGCCGCGACCAGTGAGGTGGCAGGCGGCTTTTCCAGCGAGGCCATCCGTGAGGCGGATCTGGCCGCCGGTCTTTATGACGGCGCGCGGGTGGAGCTTTTCCTCGTCAACTGGGCAGATCCTTCGCAGCGTCTGCTGTTGAAGGTGGAGGATGTGGGTGAGGTGACGCGGGCGGGCGGTGAATTCCGCGCCGAGTTGCGGGCGCTTTCGCACCGGCTCTCCCAGCCGCAGGGCCGGGTCTACGCGCGCCGTTGCGATGCTGTGGTGGGCGATGCGCGCTGTGGCATTGCGCTGGCCGGTTTTCAGGCAACGGGCACGGTGACGGCGGTGACGGATGAAAGCCGCTTGCGCGTGAGCGGGCTTTCCGGCTTCGCGGCGGGCTTTTTCCGCCATGGGCGGCTGGCGTTTACCGATGGTGCGCTGGCCGGGACCGTGGCCGATATCGATGGGCAGGACGGCGCGGCACTGAGCCTGTGGCTGCCGCTTTCCCCATTACCTGCGGTGGGGGACCGGGTGACGGTGACGGCAGGCTGTGATGGCAGCTTCGCCACCTGCCGGACGAAGTTTTCCAACAGCGCCAGGTTTCGCGGCTTCCCGCATATGCCGGGTGCTGACTTCGCCTATTCCTACGCCGACGGCGACACCGTGCATGACGGCGGGGTACTGTTCGAATGAGCGTGCGCGAGGAGGTTCTGGCCATCGCGACGCGCTGGATCGGCACGCCCTATCGGCATCAGGGCGCCCGCGAGGGTGTGGGCTGCGATTGCCTCGGTCTGGTACGTGGCATCTGGCGGGAGATTTATGGCGCGGAGCCGGAGCTGGTGCCGCCCTACGCACCCGATTGGGCCGAGCGTTCGGGCGAGGAACGACTGATGCGGGCGGCGGAGCGACATTTCGGGCCGGCTGTGACAATGAGCGATGCGCTGCCGGGCGACCTTTTGCTGTTTCGCTGGCGGCAGGGCTTTGCCGCCAAGCATGCCGGTATTCTGGCCGGTTCCGACACCTTCATTCACGCCTATGAGCAGGCGGCGGTGGTGCGTTCGCCGCTGACGCCGGGCTGGGCCCGGCGCATTGCCGCCATTCATCGTTTTCCGGAGAGGTGAGGCCATGGCAACCCTTCTGTTTCAGGCGGCGGGTGCCGCGATTGGCGGCATTTTCGGGCCGGTGGGCGCGGCCCTTGGAAGGGCAGCGGGCGCGCTGGCCGGCAACCTGATCGATACGAACCTGATCGGCGGCACGACGACCGTGCGCGGCAGCCGGCTTTCCACGGCACGGCTGGCCGGTGCCGACGAGGGGGCGGTGATACCGCGCGTTTACGGCACGCTCCGCATCGGTGGCACGCTGATCTGGGCGACGCGCTTCGAGGAAGAGGTCAACTCCACCCGAACCGGCGGCAAGGCGGGTGGAAGCCGCGTGGAGAATTACCGCTATTACGCCAATCTCGCGGTGGCGCTGTGCGAGGGCCCGGTGGCGGCGATCCGCCGCGTGTGGGCCGACGGGCGGGAACTTGACCTGACCGGTATCGAGATGCGCTTTCATCGCGGCACCGAAACGCAGCAGCCTGATCCGCTGATCGAGGCGAAGCAGGGGGAGGGCAATACTCCGGCCTATCGCGGGCTTGCCTATGTCGTGTTCGAGCATCTGCCGCTCGACGGCTTCGGTAACCGCATTCCCGTCCTCCAGTTCGAGGTGATCCGCCCGGTGGGAGAACTGGAGAAGGACATCCGCTCGGTGGTGGTCATTCCCGGCGCAACCGAAGCGGGCTACGCGACGGTGCAGGTGAGCGAGCGAACCGGCGACGGCGCGCTTACCATTTTGAACCGGCATGTGACGGCCGCCCCGACCGATTGGCAGGCCTCGCTCGATGAGTTACAGGCGCTTTGCCCCAACCTCGAAAGCGTGGCGCTCGTCGTTTCCTGGTTCGGGACCGATCTGAGGGCGGGGGAATGTCGGATCGTGCCGGGTGTCGAACAGGGGACACGAACCGGTGAAAGCCTGAACTGGCAGGTGGCGGGCCTGAACCGCGCTGCCGCACACCTCGTCAGCCGGAACCATGGCGGTCCGGCCTATGGCTCGACCCCTTCCGATCGCAGCGTGATGCAGGCGATTGCCGACCTCAAGGCGCGCGGACTGAAGGTGCTGCTCTACCCCTTTTTGATGATGGACATTCCCGCCGACAACAGCCTGCCGGACCCCTATGGCGGTGCTCGGCAGGCGGCTTATCCCTGGCGCGGGCGGATCACCGCTTCGCCCGGAGGTGCGCCGGTGAATGCGGAAATCGAAGCCTTTTGCGGGAGCGCGCAGTCTGACGACTTTACGGTCGCGGGCGGCCTTCCCGTCTATGCCGGGGCGGACCAGGGCTACCGGCGGCTGGTGCTGCATTACGCGAGGCTCGCGGCGCTCTCGGGCGGGGTGGACGGGTTCATCATCGGCTCGGAACTGCGCGGACTCACGATATTGCGCGATGCGGCGGGCAATTTTCCCTTTGTCACGGCGCTGATGCGGCTCGCAGAGGATGTGCGCGGCGTGCTCGGCCCGGCCACGGCGCTGACCTATGGCGCCGACTGGAGCGAGTATTTCGGGCATCATCCCGATGACGGTTCGGGCGATGTGATCTTCCACCTCGATCCCCTGTGGGCGCATCCCGACATCGACGCGGTGGGGATCGACAACTACATGCCGCTCTCCGACTGGCGGGACGGCGATCTGGCGGCGGTGAACCCCGACGGTTTCCGGCTTTGCGATGACGGTGCCGCCATGCGGGCGCAGGTGACAGCGGGCGAGGGGTTTGACTGGTTCTATGCCAGTGCTGAAGACCGCACGGCACGGGTCCGCACGCCGATCACCGACGGGCTTGCGGGTAAGGACTGGGTGTTCCGCTACAAGGATCTGGTGAACTGGCGAGACAAGCCGCATTTCAACCGAATAGGCGGCGTGGAGCAATCGACGCCAACGGCATGGGTGCCGGGCTCGAAGCCGATCTGGTTCACCGAACTCGGCTGCCCGGCCATCGACAAGGGCGCGAACCAGCCAAACGTGTTCGTCGATCCGAAATCCGCCGAAAGCGAGGTGCCGTATTTTTCGAGCGGTGCGCGAGCCGATAGCCAGCAGCGGCGGTTTCTGGAGGCGCATCTGGAGCACTGGCGGGCGAATGGACCGGTCGATCCGCGGAACATCTTCCTTTGGGCATGGGACGCGCGGCCTTATCCAGCCTTTCCGGCGGAAACGGGGGTGTGGTCGGACGGTGAGAACTGGCGCACCGGCCACTGGCTGAACGGGCGGCTGGGCACGGCGACACTGGCGGATGCCATCGCCGCCATTCTGGCCGACCACGGCATCGACGATTTCGATGTGAGCGGCGTTTCCGGCGATCTCGGCGGCTACGTGCAGGGCGATGTGGCTTCTGCGCGCGACCTGATCGAGCCGCTGATGGCGGCGTTCCAGATCGAAATGCGGGAGGATGGCGCGACGCAGGTGTTCCGTTCGCAAGGTGCGGCAAGCCTTGATCCGGTGACTGTCACCGTGCTGGCCGAGGACAAGGATGAACCGCTGTGGCGGGAAACACGCGGCCATGACAGCGATGTTCCATCTGGCACGGTCCTGACCTTCGCCGATGCCGACAATGCCTATGAGGTGGCGAGTGCACGGTCCCGCCGGGTGGCGGGAACCAGCGCAAGGCTTCTGAACGACAGCCTGCCGGCGGCGATGAACCGCGACACGGCGCTGGCGGCAAGCGAGGCGCGATTGCGCGCCGCCCATCTGGGACGCCGGACGGTGACCTTTGCACTGCCGCCGCAGGACGCCCGGCTTACGGTTGGCGATGTCGTGCGTCTGGTGCCAGGGCCGGCAGGCCGGTTCCGGGTGATGCGGATCGAGGAAGGCGTGTTACGGCGCTTCGAGGCGCTGGAAATTGCGCCCGGCGGCGCTGGCGTACCTTCGACGCCTGCCGTCCGTCCGGTTTCGGGTACAGCGGTGGCGAGTGGTTTTGCGCCATTGCTGCGTTTCATGGATTTGCCGCTCTATGACGAAGGGGACGCGACGTCGTTTGCCAGAGTGGCGGCGTTGGCCCGGCCCTGGCGGCGGATGGCAATTTCGGCCGCGACGGGGTCTGAAGCCTATGGGTTGCGGGTGCGGCTGGAACGACCGGCCCGAACGGGCGATCTGGTGAAAGCGCTTTCGCCGGGCGTGAGCGGGCGTTTCGACCGCGCCCATGCCGTGACGGTGCGGTTGAGCTACGGCGCGCTTTCCTCCGTGGGCGAACGGGTCGTTCTGAATGGCGCCAACCGTATGGCGGTGCTTTCGAACAATGGCGAGTGGGAGGTTCTGGCTTTCGCGACGGCGGATGAGATCGCTGCCGGATGCTGGCGGTTGACCGGCCTGCTGCGCGGGCTGGCCGGGACCGAGGATGCCATGGCGGCGGGCGCTGCCGCTGGCAATGCCGCCGTGCTGCTGGACGAGGCGGTGCGGCCGCTTGGCCTTTCCGCGGGCGAGGCCGGGCTTTCCCTGAGCTGGATTGCCGAAGCGGCTGGCGCTGCCGGCGGCATGGCAGGGCCCATTTCCTTTGCCGGCGGGCTGCGGGCGCAGACCCCGCTTGCCCCGGTGCATGGGCGGGCACGACGCATGGGCGATGGTAACATCGTGCTGACCTGGATGCGGCGGGGGCGGATCGATGCCGATAGCTGGCAGGCGGCGGACATTCCCATGGACGAGGAAAGCCTCGGCTTTCGTATCGAGATCCTGACGGCGGGGGGCACGGTTCTGCGGCGCATCGATACGGTGGTGGCGGAAATGACCTACGCGGCTGCGCAGGAGGCCGCCGATTTTGGCAGCGCGCAGGCCGCGCTGAGACTGCGGATACGCCAGAAGGGGCGGTTGGTCGGCCTGGGCTTGCCGTTCGAGGCAAGCGTTGCGGTGATGTGACAATCAAAGAAGGGTGATCGTAATGAAGAACTGGTATCAATCGAAGACCGTATGGGGCGCGCTGGTGGTGATCCTTTCGGCGCTGCTGCGCGCGGCGGGCTATGAATTCGGCGAGGCAGAGGCGGCGCAATTGACGGATGCGGCATCGACTATCGCCACCGCCATCGGCGGCCTGCTGGCGCTTTACGGGCGGTTGACGGCAAAGTTGCCGATTTCGCAAAAGTGAACGGTTTTTGCGGTGCAAAAAATGCGCCGCGCTGCCATTCATTTGCCATTCAGCCGTAGTGAGTTACATACTGTGTCATAGTAATTCACGATGGAAATCGAGTTATGGCGTCTCCCCTGATCATCGCGGCTTTGGCGGCGGGCCTGTCCGGCTTCTCCTCGGCAGATGGTTTGCCGCGTGCCGAAGTGTATCTGGTGGCCGGCGATTGCCGGGCGGCTGCCAGCAAGGCCGTGGCGCAGACGGGTGGCGAACTGCTGTCCGCGCAACCGGCCTCCGATGGGCAGAGCTGCGTCATCACCGTGCTCGTGCAGGGCAACGGCAGCGAACGCCCGCGCAAGGTGACGGTAAAGCTGCCCATGTAGCGCCCGGCGTGGCCGAACGCCGGGTCGCGGGCGCAAAACGCGGTAAAGCCGAAAACACAAGCAAGAAGAGGGCGCCCGAAAAGCCGACAACGGTGACGGGCCTTGCGAAGGGGACGAAATGCGCATTCTGGTCGTCGAGGATGATGTAAACCTCAACCGGCAGCTCGCCGATGCTCTGAAGGAATCAGGCTATGTCGTCGATCAGGCCTATGACGGTGAGGAAGGCCACTATCTCGGCGATACCGAGCCTTACGACGCCGTGATCCTCGATATTGGCCTGCCGGTGATGGACGGGATTACCGTGGTGGAAAAGTGGCGCTCTGCCGGAAAGGCGATGCCGGTTCTGATCCTGACCGCCCGTGACCGCTGGAGCGACAAGGTGGCGGGCATCGATGCCGGAGCTGACGACTATGTGACCAAGCCCTTCCATGTCGAGGAAGTGATGGCCCGCATTCGCGCGCTGATCCGCCGCGCGGCCGGCCATGCCTCCTCCGAAATCGTCTGCGGTCCGGTACGTCTCGATACGAAAAGCTCCAAGGCGACCGTCAACGGCGTGGCGCTGAAACTGACCTCGCACGAATTCCGCCTGCTATCCTATCTCATGCACCACATGGGGCAGGTGGTGTCCCGCACCGAACTGGTCGAGCATATGTACGATCAGGATTTCGACCGGGATTCCAACACGATCGAAGTCTTTGTCGGACGCCTGCGCAAGAAGCTCGGCGTCGACCTGATCGAGACGGTCCGCGGACTGGGCTATCGCATGCAGGAACAGTAATGATGGCCGCATTTGCTGGCATGGGCATGGGACGGGCAGGCCGATGACGGGTGTGGTGAAAAGCCGGACGCCCTCGCTGACCTTGCGCGTGCTTTTGCTGGCAACGCTGTGGTCTGCGCTGGCTCTTGTTGGCATTTCTTTCGCCATTTCAAAACTTTACAGAGAGTCGACCGAGCGCGGCTTCAACGATATCCTGCGCGCTCAGCTCTACAACGTCATCAATGCCATCTCCATCAACGACCAGCAGGCCATTGCAGGCACGCCGCAGCTCGGCGATCTGCGCTTCTCGCAGCCGGGAAGCGGCTGGTACTGGGTGGTGGAGCCGCTCGGCAACTTCCAGACACCGGCGCTCGTTTCCTCGTCCATCGGCGTTTCCGGACTGCCTGTGCCGAGCCTGCTGGACGTACCCTTCGACCGCCGCTACGAGCGCTTCTATGCGCTGTCCGACGGTAGCGGCAACCGGGTGCAGGTGGCGGAAACCGAAGTCGTGCTCGATGGCGATGGCCGGGCGGCGCGCTTTCGCGTGACCGGCAATCTGGCCGTGGTCGAGGAGCAGATCGCCGATTTCTCCCGCAGTCTTCATGTAGCGCTCGCGGTTTTCGGCTTCGGCAGCCTTCTGCTCAACGGTCTTGCCATTCTTTATGGCCTCAAGCCGCTCGACCGCGCCCGCGCAGCATTGGGCAAGGTGCGCAATGGCGAAGCGGAGCGGTTGGAAGGTGATTTCCCGGGGGAAATCCAGCCTCTGGCCAATGAGATGAATGCCTTGATTGACAGCAACCGCCGCCTTGTTGAGCGCGCGCGTATGCAGGTCGGTAATCTCGCCCATTCGCTCAAGACGCCGATTGCCGTGCTTCTCAACGAATCGAACCTGATCGAAAAGCAGCAGGCCGATGTGGTACGCGCGCAAGCCGAAGCCATGCAGGCGCAGGTGCAATCCTACCTGCATCGCGCCCGCATCGCCGCGCAGCGCGAATCGGTTCTGGCCCGCACGGAAGTGGAGCATGTGCTGGAGCGGCTCGTGCGCGTCATGCGCCGGCTGAACCCGGACACGGAGTTCGAGCTTTCGATTGCCGAACCGGGGCTGACGCTGGCGATGGAACAGCAGGACGTCGAGGAAGTGGTGGGCAATCTTCTGGAGAACGCCGCCCGTTATGCACAGACGCACGTGATTGTGAAAGCGGTCGCCATCGAGGCCGAGCGGCCCGAGGAACCGGGCAAGCGCCTGTGGATCGAGCTTTCCGTGGAAGATGACGGGCCGGGCCTCGATTCGGAACAGGCGCAGAAAGCGCTGAAACGCGGCGCGCGGCTGGACGAAAGCAAGCCCGGAACGGGGCTCGGTCTTTCCATCGTGCGAGAGATTTCCGGCGAGTATCATGGCTCCCTGACGCTTTCGCGCGGCGAGAGCGGTGGCTTGAGGGCGCTTCTTCTTCTTCCGGCTGTGGTGAAAGAACCTGCGTGATGACTGGAAAAACGTGAGAAAACGTGAAAAACAGTTACATCGCACCGCACACGGCGTGGGGTGCGGCCCTTTTCGTCATACGGATTGTAAGATGGCCTCTTCGCTTGCTCGTGTCATCCTTTTGCCGTGCCTCGTTGCGGTTGTTGTCAGCGGTTGCGCCACACGGGGGACCACGACAGGTGGCGGGATGTTGACCGGCGGTCGCGGCTCGGGTTCTTCTGCCTTTTTGAGCGCGCTTCAGGGTGGCATCGTGGCGCGTAGCGGCCTCACGCTGAGTGGCAGCGATGGTCAGCGGGCGCTGGAAGCTGAATATCAGGCCCTGGAAGCCGCACCCGGCGGTCAGCCCGTGGCCTGGGAAGGCCGTGGCGCCAAGGGCAGCGTCGTTGCCGCCGCGCCCTATCAGGTCGGCGCGCAGAACTGCCGGCAGTACCGCCACACGCTGGACGCCGCCGGCAAGCAGGCCACCGTTCGTGGGGCAGCTTGTCGCAACCCGGACGGAACCTGGACGCCGTTGACATAAGTCAAGGCCAGGGCCAGTTTGACCTCGCATAGACATGACGAAACAGAAATCCCCGGCAGGAGGGTCGGGGAGGCTGCTTGGGCCTGCGGCCTAACGCCTCAATTTCGCGTCATCTCCGGTTTGGCAGTTGGAATACGTCACCGGCTAACGTAATGGGCCTTTATGCTGTTCTGGATCATCGTCGCTATTTTGACCGCCGCCGTTGCCGTTTTTCTGCTTGCGCCGCTGATGCGGCCGGGCCGGGAAGGCGATGCCGCGCGCACTGGTGAGGCCGCCGTCTACAAGGACCAGTTGAAGGAAATCGACCGCGATCTGGCCGGAGGGCTGATCGGCGAGGCCGAGGCGGAGAACGCCCGCGTCGAGATCGGTCGTCGCCTGATTGCCGTTTCGGCGACGGGTGTTGGCGATGGCCGGGCTGCGTCGGCTGCGACCCTGCGCAAGATTGCGGCAGGCGTCGTGATCGTCGTTCTGCCTGTAACGGGGCTCTGTCTTTACTTGCTGACCGGCAGTCCGGGCACGCCGGACCAGCCGCTGGCGGCACGTCTGGAAAATCCCGGCAACAATCTCGATCTTCTGGTCGCCAAGGCCGAACGGCATCTGGCGGAAAACCCGAATGACGGCAAGGGCTGGGACATTCTTGCGCCGATCTATTTCCGTGGGGGGCGTCTGGGCGATGCGGAACTCGCCTATCGCAATGCAATCCGCTTTTTGGGCGTGAGCGCCGAACGCGCGACCGGGCTTGGCGAAACGATCATGGCCGGCAATCAGGGCATCGTGACCGAGGACGCTCGCCTTGCCTTCGAAGAGGCTGCGCGCCTTGATCCGAAGAACCCGCGTCCGGGTTTTTATCTGGCGCTGGCGCTGGAACAGGCCGGGCGTCGCGACGAGGCGAAGGCTGCTTTCGAGACGCTAGAGAAAAATTCACCTGCGGACGCGCCCTGGCTGCCGCTTCTGCGCGAACACATCGCCAAGAACAGCGGTGACGCGCCGCCGGTAGCGAGCGCGCCGGGCAACCCGACCGAGGCGGACGTGAAGGCCGCCGCCGGCATGGCTGCCGGCGACCGGCAGGAAATGATCCGTGGCATGGTGGCGAACCTCGACGCCAGGCTGAAGGAAGACCCGAACAATTTCGAAGGCTGGATGCGCCTTGTCCGCTCCTATGCGGTTCTCGGTGAAAAGGACAAGGCCGCGGCCGCGCTCAAGGTCGCATTGACCACCTTCCCGGTAGATGGGACTGAGGGGAAGCAGCTCGTGGCGATGGCCAAAGAGGCGGGCCTCGATGTGGAAGGAGCGTTGAAATGACACGCAAGCAGAAGCGCTTGGCCGTAATCGCGGGGGGAATGAGCTTCGTTCTCGCCGCCGTTCTTCTCATCATGTTCGCTTTCGGCCAGTCGGTTGCCTATTTCTACATGCCGGGCGACATTGCCAAGGCGAACCTGTCGCCCGGAACGCGTATCCGTCTCGGTGGTCTGGTGGCCGAGGGCTCGGTAGTGCGCGGCGAGGGCTCTACGGTCGCCTTCAAGGTGACGGACGGCAACACCGAAATCCCGGTTTCCTACACCGGCATTTTGCCCGACCTCTTCCGCGAGGGACAGGGTGTGGTGACCGAGGGACGCTTCGCCGAAGGCGGGCCGCAATTCACCGCCGACACCGTTCTGGCCAAGCATGACGAGAACTACATGCCGAAGGAAGTGGCAGATCGCCTGAAGGAACAGGGCCTCTGGCAGCATGCCGAGGAGGGCAAGCCATGATCGTCGAAATCGGTCACTATGCGTTGGTTCTGGCCCTTGCCGTGGCGTTGATCAATTCGGTGCTGCCAGTGATCGGTGCAAGGCGCAACGACGCCGGCATGATGGAGCTGGCGACGACCGGCGCTTACGCCCTTTTCGTGCTGGTCATGCTGTCCTTCCTGTCGCTGGTCTGGTCCTACGAGGCTTCGGACTTCTCCGTGAAGAACGTTTGGGAAAACTCGCATTCGGCCATGCCGGCGATTTTCCGCTTCTCGGCGGTCTGGGGCAATCACGAGGGCTCTATGATGCTATGGCTGCTCATCCTGACCTTCTTTTCCGCGCTGGTAGCCTTTTTCGGGCGGAACCTGCCGGAAACGCTGAAGGCCAATGCGCTGGCCGTGCAATCATGGATGGGCGTGGCTTTCACGCTGTTCATTCTTCTGACCTCGAACCCCTTCATTCGTCTCAGCCCGGTTCCCGCCGAGGGCGAAGATCTCAACCCGATCCTGCAGGATGTGGGCCTCGCCATTCATCCGCCGCTGCTTTATCTCGGCTATGTCGGGTTTTCGGTGAGCTTTTCCTTCGCTGTCGCGGCTCTGCTCGACGGGCGGCTGGATGCGGCATGGGCACGCTGGGTGCGCCCGTGGACGCTGGCGGCCTGGACGTTCCTGACGGCGGGGATCGCCATGGGCTCCTACTGGGCCTATTACGAACTCGGCTGGGGCGGCTGGTGGTTCTGGGATCCGGTGGAAAACGCCTCGCTGATGCCGTGGCTGGCAGGAACCGCGCTCCTGCACTCCGCGCTGGTGATGGAAAAGCGTGAGGCGCTGAAGATCTGGACGGTGCTTCTGTCCATCGTCACTTTCTCGCTTTCGCTGCTCGGCACTTTCCTCGTGCGCTCGGGCGTGTTGACCTCGGTTCACAGTTTCGCCACCGACCCGACCCGCGGTGTTTTCATTCTCGGCATTCTGATGCTGTTCATTGGCGGCGCCTTCGCGCTGTTTGCCTGGCGCGCGCCGCTGCTGAAAGCCGGCGGCCTGTTTGCGCCGATTTCGCGCGAGGGGGCGCTCGTCCTCAACAACCTCATCCTGACGGTTTCGACCGGTTCGGTGCTGATCGGAACGCTCTATCCGCTGGTGCTGGAAACGCTGACGGGCGAGAAGATTTCGGTTGGCGCGCCCTTCTTCAACCTGACCTTCGGCCTGCTGATGGTGCCGCTGCTGATCGCCGTGCCCTTCGGTCCGCTATTGGCGTGGAAGCGCGGCGACCTGCTGGGTGCGCTGCAACGGCTTTATGTCGTGGCCGGTCTTGCCTTGGTGGCGGGCCTCGTCTTCTTCTATGCGAAGAATGGCGGTCCTGTTTTGGCGGTGCTTGGGCTTGCTGCCGGCTTCTTCCTGGTCTTCGGCGCGCTCGCCGATCTCTGGTACCGCGCGGGCTTTGGCAAGGTTTCGGCCTCCACCGGCTGGAAGCGCCTGACCGGGCTGCCGCGCTCGGCCTTCGGTACGGCGTTCGGCCATGCGGGGCTTGGCATCACCGTGCTGGGGATCGTTGCGGTCACCACCTTCGAAACGGAAAACGTCGTGGAAATGACGCAGGGTCAGACGGTTCAGGCCGGCGGCTTCGCGGTGAAGTTCGACGGCATGCGCGCGACGAAGGGCCCGAACTTTACCGAGGAGCAGGGCCATTTCTCCATCAGCCGCGACGGTGTGCAGGTGGCTGATACCTGGTCGTCCAAACGCCTTTATACCGCGCGTCGCATGCCGACGACGGAAGCCGGTATTGTCAGCTTCGGAACCAGCCAGCTTTACATTTCGCTGGGTGATCCCATGTCGAATGGCGGCATCGTCGTGCGTATCTGGTGGAAACCCTATGTGCTGCTGATCTGGGGCGGCGCGCTGGTGATGATGGCGGGCGGTTTCGTCTCATTGAGTGACCGGCGTCTGCGCGTCGGCGCACCGACGCGGCGCGCCAAGCCAGTGAAAGCGCATGCCGTGGAGGCTGCCGAATGATCCGCGCGCTCTTTCTTGCCCTCTGCCTGCTGTTGACGGCCTCGCCGGTGCTGGCCGTCAATCCGGACGAGGTTCTGTCCGATCCGGTGCTGGAGGCGCGCGCGCGCGGGCTTTCCGCCAATCTACGCTGCATGGTTTGCCAGAACCAGTCGATTGATGATTCCAACGCCGAACTGGCCCGCGACCTGCGCGTTCTGGTTCGTGAACGGATCGTCAAGGGCGATACGGACGAGCAGGTCATCGACTACGTGGTTTCGCGCTATGGCGAATTCGTGCTGCTGAATCCGCGCCTGAGTGCACGCACCCTTATTCTGTGGGGGGCGCCTGCGGTCCTGTTCGTATTCGGTCTCGGCGTTCTGGTTTTCTATGCGCGCCGACGTCCGTCGGTGGCGGGAGCGGTGCCGCTGAGCGACACGGAAAAGGCGGAGCTTGATCGACTTCTCAGTCGTGACAAGACGGATGAAGGCTGATTGCCAACCTTACGAATAATTCATCCGGCGGACACTTCGCTGTAAGGTGACACCACCTATATCTTCACCATCCACCGCTTCCCGCCCATGGGCGGCCGCAGTCAAGTGAAGAAAGAAGGTAAGTTCGCCATGCTCACCCGCAAGAATGGTTCTATCTCGCCCAAGACGATCCTGAAAAGCTCCGCTGTTGCCGGGCTTGCCGCTGTCATGCTGGTATCCGGTCTGCCGGCCGGCATCACGCTCTCTGAGGCCGCGCCTGTCAAGGTCAACGCGCCGCAGGTGGCAAGCTTCGCCAATGTGGTCGATGCTGTTTCTCCCGCCGTCGTTTCCGTACGCGTCCAGTCCAATGTTCAGACTGCCTCTGATGACAGCGGCCCGTCCTTCGGCTTCGGCGGTCGCGGCTTTGACAGCTTGCCCGAAGATCATCCCCTGAAGCGGTTCTTCCGTGAATTCGGCGGTCCCGGCATGGGTGGTCCGGATGGCAAGGACCGTCCGCGCGACCGCGCCGACCGCCCGCATGGCAAGGGGCCGCTGCGTCCGACGTCGCAGGGGTCGGGCTTCTTCATCTCCGAAGACGGTTACCTCGTGACCAACAACCACGTTGTTGCCGACGGCGCAGCCTACACCGTCGTGCTGAACGACGGCACCGAGCTTGACGCCAAGCTGGTGGGCAAGGACAGCCGCACCGACCTCGCCGTGCTGAAGGTCGATGCCAACCGCAAGTTCACCTATGTGCAATTTGCCGATGACAGCAAGGTGCGCGTCGGTGACTGGGTGGTGGCCGTCGGTAACCCCTTCGGTCTGGGCGGCACGGTGACGGCGGGTATCGTTTCGGCCCGTGGCCGCGATATCGGTGCCGGCCCTTATGACGACTTCATTCAGGTGGATGCGGCGGTGAACCGCGGCAATTCCGGCGGCCCGACCTTCAATCTCGAAGGCGAAGTGGTGGGCATCAACACCGCCATCTTCTCTCCGGGCGGCGGCGGCAATGTCGGTATCGCCTTCGCCATTCCCGCCAACACAGCCAAGGATGTGGTGGCCTCGCTGATCAAGAGCGGCAAGATCGAACGCGGCTGGCTTGGCGTTCAGATCCAGCCCGTGACGAAGGATATCGCCGAATCGCTTGGTCTGGCAGAAGCCTCCGGTGCGCTGGTCGTGTCTCCGACCGAGAACTCGCCGGGTGAAAAGGCGGGCATGAAGCAGGGCGATATCGTGACCGCCGTCAATGGTGACACGGTGAAGGACGCCCGTGATCTGGCCCGCAAGATCGCCTCCTACTCGCCGGGCACCGATGTCGATGTCTCCATCTGGCGCGGCGGTAAGGCCCAGACGCTGAAGGTGAAGCTTGGCGAACTGCCGGTGGACAAGACCGCGGCCGCCAGCGGTGATGAAGGTTCAAGCGAGCAGGCGCCTGCTGCCGCCCAGCAGGAAATCGGCAAGCTCGGCGTGAGCGTCGTGCCGTCTTCTGATGGCAAGGGTCTCGATATCGTCGATGTCGATCCGGACTCCGAAGCCGCAGCCCGCGGCCTCAAGGCCGGTGAGAAGATCAGCGCGATCAACAACATGCCTGTGAAGAGCGCTGAAGAGGCTGCCAAGCTGGTCGAAGCTGCTCGCAAGGACGGTCGTGGCAAGGCGCTGTTCCAGATCGAAAGCGATCAGGGCAGCCGGTTCGTGGCCGTTCCCATCAACCAGGGCTGAGCCCCAATCAACCAGCCCGTGCCGGGGTCTAGCCCCGGCACATCCATTTCAAGGGAGAGGACGATGACGGAGACGACTACACCGCATCCGGTTCCGGACGATCCCGGTTGCACGGCAAGCGCCGGCAACGCTATTGTCTCCCACATGAAGATTCTGGTTATCGAAGACGATCTCGACGCGGCTTCCTACATGGTGAAGGCGTTCAAGGAGGCCGGCATTACCGCCGATCACGCAAGCGACGGCGAAAGCGGTCTCTTCATGGGATCGGAAAACACCTATGACGCCATGGTGATCGACCGCATGTTGCCGCGCCGCGATGGCCTTTCGGTGATCGGCGAGCTGCGCAAGCGCGGCATCAATACGCCGGTGCTCATCCTCTCCGCGCTGGGGCAGGTCGATGACCGGGTAACGGGGTTGAGGGCCGGTGGCGATGATTATCTGCCGAAACCCTATGCCTTCAGCGAGCTTCTGGCCCGCATCGAGGTTCTGGCCCGCCGCAAGGGTACGCCGGAACAGGACATGGCGTACCGCGTCGGCGATCTCGAACTCGACCGGCTTTCCCACGAAGTGCGACGCGCCGGCAAGGAAATCCTGTTGCAGCCGCGCGAATATCGCCTGCTGGAATATCTGATGAAGAATGCCGGGCAGGTGGTGACGCGGACCATGCTGCTCGAAAATGTCTGGGATTACCATTTCGATCCCCAGACCAATGTCATCGACGTGCATGTCTCGCGACTGCGCTCGAAGATCGAGAAGGATTTCGACCGCCCGTTGCTGAAGACCATTCGCGGCGCCGGATACATGATCAAGGATGACGGTTGAGCCGTCTTTTCTGCTCGGGAACGACCGTGACGACCAACCTTCGCCTTCTCTTCAAATCGACGGCGGTGCGCCTTTCGGCGGTCTATATTCTGCTGTTTGCGCTCTGCGCCTCGTTTCTCGTCTTCTATGTGACGGCGCTTTCCGAACGTCTGCTGACCCAGCAGACCCGCGACGCGTTGCAGCAGGAAATGGCGGACGTGCAGCGTGCCTATAACCTCAACGGCATGAACGGCCTGTTGCGCAGCATGGAACGCCGCTCCCGCCAGCCCGGCGCCGGGCTCTACATCATCGCCAACCCTTCCGGGGAGATTCTGGCGGGCAACGTGGCTGACATTCAACCGGGGGTGATCGACAAGGAAGGCTGGACGCAGCGCCCCTTCCGCTACGACCGCTATAACGATGCGGAGGGTGCCCGCCCGCACCTCGCCATGGGTCATGTCTTCTTCCTCGATAACGGGCTGCGCATCGTCATCGGCCGCGACCTCGGCGATCCCGACCGCTTCCGGGCGCTGGTGCGTCGGGCGTTGATGGTGGCGCTGGCGATCATGGGCGGCGGGGCGGTAATCATCTGGTTCTTCATCGGCCGCAATGCGCTGAAGCGCATCGACCGCATGTCGGCCGCCTCCAAGAAGATCATGGGTGGTGATCTTTCCGAGCGTCTGCCGGTGACAGGCTCGGGCGACGAGTTCGACCGGCTGTCCGGCTCGCTCAACGCCATGCTCGGCCGTATCGAAAAGCTGAACGAGGGGCTGCGGCAGGTGTCCGACAATATCGCCCATGACCTGAAGACACCGCTGACCCGCCTGCGCAACAAGGCCGCCGATGCGCTGGCCGAACGCGACGGCGACGAACGGCGTGTGGCGTTGGAAGGCATCATCGCCGAATCCGATCAGTTGATCCGCACCTTCAATGCGCTGCTGATGATCTCGCGCGTCGAGGCTGGCTCGATTGCCGCCGAGATGCAGGAGGTTGATGTGTCGGCCATCGCCGCCGATAGCGCCGAGCTTTACGAACCGGTGGCTGACGAGGCCGGGTTGACGCTCGAGGCCGATATCGCCCCCGGCCTGATGGTGAAGGGCAATCGCGAACTGATCGGCCAGGCGCTGACCAACCTGCTCGACAATGCCATCAAATACGCCGAGAGCAGCGAAGGCCCTGCGAAAATCCGCGTGACGCTGGCGCGAGAGGGTACAAGGACAGTGCTTTCGGTGGCCGATAACGGGCCGGGCGTGCCGGAAGACCGCCGTGACGATGTGACAAAGCGTTTCGTGCGCCTGGATGACAGCCGCTCGAAGCCTGGTACTGGCCTCGGCCTTTCGCTGGTGGCGGCGGTGATGGAACTGCATGGCGGCAAGCTGGAACTGACGGCGACCGATCCGAAGGCTCTGGCGCCCGGTTTGACGGTCCGCATGGTCTTTCCCTGAACAATCGCCTAAATTGTTTCTCGGAAAACGGCAAAAGAGAGGGAATCACCCTCCGGATGCCGGATGCGGGAGGAAAATGTGACGGATCAGGTGAAAATCACGGGCAAATGGCTTCGGGATGTGCGCGAAGGCGTCATCAAGCCGATGAGCCAGACGGAAACGCGCAATGTGACCGCCGTGCTGAAGGAGGCGGCCCAGCGCGAGCCGGAGGTGGCGGCGCTGATGGCCGAAGATGGCCCGCTACGCGCCTTCGTCATCACCGCGCTGACGCTTTCGCCCTATCTGCGGGATGTAACCGCTGTCGACCCCAAAGCGCTGGCGCTTGCCCTGTCGATGCCTATCGAGACGCTTGTTGACGACGGTATCCGGCAGGCGCGCGAAAGCTGGCGTCCGGTGGAGGGCGGTACAGCACCTTCCGAGAGCGAGGTCATGTCGCGTCTTCGTATCGCCAAGCGTCGCGTTTCCTATGCGGTAGCGCTGGCCGATCTCGGTCGCATTTTCGGCGCGCGGGAGACGACTCGCTCGCTCAGCCTTCTGGCCGATGCCACTGTTGCGTCCGCCATCGACCACCTTCTGTTGACCGGACATGAGGCCGGCAAGGTAACGCTCAAGAACCCTGCAGCACCATCCGAGGGATCGGGCGTCGTCGTGCTTGGCATGGGCAAGCTCGGCGCCTATGAACTGAACTACTCGTCTGATATCGATATCGTCGTCTTCTTTGAACCGATGGCCGGTATCCTGCCCGACCCGGATGATGGCACCGAAGTGCTGGGCCGCATGATGCGCCGCCTTGTTCGTATCATGCAGGACCGCACCGGCGATGGTTATGTTTTCCGGTCGGATCTGCGCCTGCGTCCCGATCCGGGCTCGACCCCGCTCGCCATTCCGGTGGAGGCGGCGTTGCTTTATTACGAAGGCCGTGGCCAGAACTGGGAGCGCGCCGCCTTTATCAAGGCGCGACCGATTGCCGGTGATCTCAAGGCCGGCGAACATTTCCTCAGGGAACTCACCCCCTTCATCTTCCGCAAGTATCTCGACTATGCGGCCATCGCCGACATTCATTCGATCAAGCGGCAGATCCACGCGCACAAGGGGCATGGCACGATTGCCGTGAAGGGCCACAATGTGAAGCTCGGACGCGGTGGCATTCGCGAGATCGAGTTCTTCGCCCAGACCCAGCAACTGATCGCCGGCGGGCGCATGCCGCCGCTGCGTGTGCGACCGACGGAAGCGGCGCTTGCCGAGCTTGCCAAGGCGGGCTGGATTGATGCCGACACCCGCGACGAACTGACTCGCTGCTACTGGTTCCTGCGTGATGTGGAGCACCGCATCCAGATGGTGCGTGATGAGCAGACCCATATCCTGCCGGATACCGAAAGCGAATTGAAGCGCATTGCCTACATGCTGGGCTTTGCCGATACGGCAGGCTTCTCCCGCAAGCTGGAAGAGACGCTCAAAACGGTGGAAAATCGCTATGCCAATCTCTTCGAGCAGGAAAGCAAGCTTTCCGCCGGGGAGGGCAATCTGGTGTTTACCGGCCAGAAGGACGATCCGGGCACGCTTGAAACCCTCAAACGCCTCGGCTTCAAGCGGCCGGAGGATATGTCACGGGTCATCCGCACCTGGCACAACGGCCGTTACCGTGCCACCCGCTCGGTGGAAGCGCGCGAACGGCTGACGGAACTGACACCCGAACTGCTGCGGGTGTTCGGTGAAAGCCGGCAGGCGGACGACGCGCTGCTGCGCTTCGACAGTTTCCTGGCCGGCCTGCCCGCGGGCATCCAGCTTTTCTCCCTGCTCGGCAACAATCCGGCCCTGCTGGCGCTTCTGGTGAACATCATGTCGGCGGCCCCGCGGCTGGCCGATACCATCGCCAAGCGCCCGCACGTGTTCGATGGCATGCTCGATCCCGGCCTGATGGCAGAACTGCCGACGCGCGACTATCTGGCCGGGCGTCTGGCGGCCTTTCTCGGCGGTGCGCCGCATTATGAGGAGGTGCTGGACCGCCTGCGCATCTTTGCCGCCGAACAGCGTTTCCTCATCGGTATTCGCCTGCTGACCGGTTCGATCGGCGGCGGGGTGGCGGCGCGGGCCTTCACCCATCTTGCCGATCTTGTGATCGGCACGGCCTTCGATGCTGTGGTGAGGGAGATGCGCGAGAGCCATGGCGATTTTCCCGGCGGTCGAGTGGCTGTGGTCGGCATGGGCAAGCTCGGCAGTTTCGAACTGACGGCTGGCTCCGATGTCGATCTCATCCTGCTCTATGATTACGATGACACGGCAGCGGAATCGACCGGGCCGAAGCCGCTGGACGCCGTGCGCTATTTCACCCGCATTACGCAGCGGTTGATTGCGGCCCTTTCGGCGCCGACAGCGGAGGGCATTCTCTACGAGGTCGACATGCGGCTTCGCCCCTCCGGCAACAAGGGGCCGGTTGCGACCCGCATCAACGCTTTCACCAAGTACCAGCGTGAGGAAGCCTGGACCTGGGAACATATGGCGCTGACACGCGCCCGCATTGTGTGCGGTGATGAAGACCTCAAGCAGCAGGCCGAAGCGGTGATTGCCGAAATTCTTGCGACCCCGCGTGACCGCGCAAAGGTGGCGGCGGATGTCGCCGAAATGCGTGGTCTGATCGACAAGGAAAAGCCGCCGCGCGATATCTGGGATTTCAAGCTTGTTCCCGGCGGTCTGATTGATATCGAGTTCATCGCCCAATATCTGGCGCTGACCGGTGATCGGATGGCGGGTCGCGGGGCAAGCACCGCCGAGGCGCTGAAATCTCTTGGCGAGGGACGGCTGGGACCGGAGGAAATGGAAACCTGCCTTGGCGCGCTGACGCTTTACGGCGAGCTGTCCCAGATTATCCGGCTGTGCATCGATGGCCCCTTCGAGCCCAAGGATGCACCGGCGGGGCTGGTCGATCTCATCTGCACGGCGGCGGACGTTCCGACCCTGAAAATGCTGGAGGCCGATCTCTCCCGGATGTCGAAGGCTGTCCGCCGCATTTTCCAGGCGACGGTGAAATAGTCAGGCAGCCGTCTGGATGCACTCGCCTTCGGGGCAGGGGATCGAGATCGTGACCACGGTTCCCCGCCCTTCGCGCGAGCGGATTTTCATCGTGCCCTCGTGCAGCGTCACCAGCGACCGCGAGATGGCCAGTCCAAGACCGGAGCCGCCATAGCTTTTCGCATACTGGCTCTGCACCTGTTCGAAGGGCTGGCCGATCTTGCTCAGGGCCTTGGCAGGAATGCCGATACCGGTATCGGCAATGGTGAGGCGCATGACGCCATCGCCCTTGCGGGCGCGGAGTGCGATCCGCCCGCCGCGATCCGTAAACTTCACGGAGTTCGACAGAAGGTTAAGCAGGATCTGCTTCATGGCGCGCCGATCCGCGAACATCGACAGACCCTCGGCGATGCGCTGTTCGACGCGGATCTGCTTTTCCTCGGCGGAAACGGCGGTCAGTCGCAGTGTTTCGTCGATCAGCGGCTCGAGATCGATGACCTCGCTGCGGATCTTCATGTGACCGGCCTCGATCTTCGACATGTCGAGAATGTCGTTGATGACGTTGAGCAGGTGAATGCCGCTGTCATGGATATCGCGGGCGTACTCCGAATATTTCGCCGAGCCCACCGGACCGAACATCTGGTTCAGCAGGATTTCCGAGAAGCCGAGAATGGCGTTGAGCGGCGTGCGCAGCTCATGGCTCATATTGGCCAGGAATTCCGATTTCGCACGGTTCGCCGCCTCGGCGCGATCCTTTTCCGCGAGGTAATTGGTGTTGGCGACGGAAAGCTCTTCCTTCTGCTTTTCAAGCTTCGCCTGCGAGGCCGAAAGGTCGCTGATGGTGGCGATCAGGCGGCGTTCGGATTCGCGCAGGCGCTCCTGATGACGCTTGAGCTGCGTGATGTCGGTGCCGACCGAAACCCGACCACCATCGCGGGTGCGGCGCTCGTTGATCTGCAGCCAACGCTCGTCGGCCAACTGCACTTCCGTCGTGCGCGAGGAATCGCTGCGGTCCGGTCCGGCCACGCGGCGCTCGATGATCGGTCGCGTCGAGGCCGCCTGAACGGCAGAGCGTTCGGTTCCCGGCACCAGCACGTTGTCCGGCAAGCCGTAGGCCTGCTGGAAATGTGCGTTGCACATGACCAGACGATCATTCTTGTCCCACAACACGAAGGCTTCGGACGTACATTCGATGGCGTCCGCCAGCCGTTGGTCGGCCTCGGCGTAGCGCTGGGCCAGCCGGTGCTGCTCGGTGACATCCATGGCGATGCCGATGACGTGGGTGCGGCCGTTCTGGGAATGGATGATCTGGGCGCGGGCCCGCATCCAAACATAATGGCCGGTGGCATGGCGCATGCGAAAGACCTGATCAATCTGCCGGTCCTTGCCACGACGGATGGAGCGTGCCAGCGCATAGAGATTGCCATCGCCCGGGTGCATCAACCGTGCCGCATCGGCAAAGGACAGTACCCGGTCCGAGGGCTGGAGTCCCAGCATTTCATACATGGAATGCGACCAGACCAGCCGGCGGTTGGCGAGATCGAAATCCCAAAGCCCGCAGCGGCCGCGCGAGAGCGCCGTTTCCACCCGCATGTTCGATTCCAGAAACACCTCGTCGGCTTCCCGCGCCCGCTTCACCTGCGTGTAATAGGCGTAGAGAATGACCAGCAGGATGGAGGAAATGCCGGCAAACAACGTTCCATCCAGTGCGACTTCGCTGCGCCAGAAGGCTTCGACCGGCGCGAGGGACCGCGCCGTCAGCAGAAGACCGCCCTCGGTGCCGACGGGGCTGATAACCGCGTAATGTTCGACGCCGGAAAGGCGGGTGCGCATGACGCCGGACTGGCTTTGCGAAACGGCAACCTCCGGCAGCAGGCCGGCAATGGGAGCGCCGATAAAGACACGGCCCGCAGATGTGCTGGCGAACACTGTGCCGTTCGGCCCGATGGCCAGCACGAGACTGCCTTCACCCAGCCGTTTTTCGGGCAGATAGGTCGCCAGACGCGCTTCCGCTGCGGCGCTGTCACCCGACTGGAACAGTTTCGTCTCGCCGGCAAAGGCGGCTTCGGCGGCCGAAGCCGTCAGCGCAACGGATTGCCGGGACGCGGCCTCCATGCGCTCGTGCTCTGATATGATGCCGAAGACGCGTGCCAGCGCGACTACGCTGAGAAAAGCGACGATCAGAACAGGAATCGCCCGCTTGAGAATGATTTCTGCCCGTGGATGGGTGTTGACCGCTGCCTCGTCCAGCGGCAACGACAAGCCACGCAGGTCCATCGCCCATCGGTCGATGCCTGGAAATTTGACACGCAGCCATCCATCGGCTGCGGTTGCCCGCCGCACGTCCGCCATTGTCCCGCCTTTGAACCCTCGTGATATTCGAAGCACCGCCCGCCCGAATCTAACCTAATGAATCAAAGGCGATTCGTGTTGTCCATACAGGTTTGGTGAACAAAATCTTAAGTGCCTCATTCGAATCGATAATTTTTCTCCGTCCCTCGCAAGTGACGGGAATCCGAAGGAAAAGTTTAATCGCGACCGGCTAGTGTGGCGTCGGTTTCAAGGGTGACGGGGAAGAAAAGTGAGCTGTTTGTCTGTACTGCGTGCAGGTCTTGCGGGTGTGATGGGGATCGGCCTGGCGGGTGCGCCGATCCTTGCCGGTGGCAATGCCGTGGCGGCAGAAGCCCGTCGCCCGCCGATCTACAAGAAGATTACCAAGGACCAGGCCGAGGAGGCCGACCAGTTCGCGTTGAACAACGCCATCGCGACGGTCTTCCATGAGGCTGGCCACATGCTGATTTCCGAATTTTCGCTGCCGGTGCTGGGGCGCGAGGAGGATGCGGCGGATTCGCTTGCCGTCATGCTGCTGCTTGAGGGCGAGGATGAAGACCTGAACAGCATCGTCGAGGATTTCGCCAATGTCTGGTTCCTGACCGCCGGTCTGGAGGAGAGCCGGGAGGAGGATCTGGCCGTCTGGGATTCGCACGGCCTGAGCGAACAGCGCGCCTATAACGTCGTGTGCTTCATGCTCGGCAAGGATGAAAAACGCTTCAAGGACTTCGCCGAATCCATCGATTTTCCCGCCTATCGCCGCGAGCAGTGCAAGGGTGAGTATCAGGAACTCGTGGCAAGCTGGGGCAGGCTTCTCGCCCCGCACGAGGCCGACAAGAACGATACGGTCGATTTCACCATCCGTTATCAGCCGACGAACGACCGCAAGCTTGCCTATTTCCGCGACATGGCGGAGGAAAACGAGGTGCTGGAAACGGTGGCCGCCGCCTTTACCGGTGTCTTCAAGCTGAAGGATGGTATCAAGCTTACGGCCCGCGCCTGCGGAGAACCGAATGCCTATTGGGACAGCGAAGCCCGCGAAATGACGCTTTGCTACGAAGACCTGCAACAGAGCGCCCAGCTCGATGCGCAATGGTATATCGACAATCCCGATGAGGGTGACGACGAGGAATAGGCCTGCCGATCGCTTCCTTGAAATGAATAAGGGGGCCTTGGCCCCCTTTTCTCGCTTATGCTTTCAGCATGCGTTCGACAATGTCGGCGACATCGGCGGAAAGTTGCTTTGCGCCTGTGATCTTACCAAGGGCTGCCTTGGCGGCTTCGGCACGGACGGGCTCCAGCGAGCGCCAGGAGCGCATGGCCGTCAGAAGCCGTGCGGCAAGCTGCGGGTTGCGCGGATCGATGGCGAGGATCTGCTCAGCCAGAAGCCGGTAGCCGGCGCCGTCCACGCGGTTAAAGCCCGTGGGGTTGGCGAAGGCGAAGGTGCCGACCAGTGCCCGGACCCGGTTGGGGTTCTGGGCGTTGAAGCGTGCGTCCTTCATCAGCGCCTCGACGCGAGCCAGAGCGGCCTCGCCCGGAATGGTTGCCTGAATGGAAAACCACTTGTCGAGTACCAGCGGATTGGTGTCGAAGCGGGTGGCGAAGGCGGCAAGTGCCGCCAGCGTCTCATCGGCGTCGGGGAAGCGATGAGCGAGGACGGTCAGCGCATGCGCCAGTTCCGTCATGTTGTCGGCTTCGGCAAAGGCTTCGGCAGCCCGCGCCGGGCTTTCTTCGGCATGGGCGAGATAGGTGAGCGCGACATTGCGCAGCGCCCGCTTGCCCGCACCCGTTGCATCGGGTGAGAAGGCGCCCGTAGGGGCCAGTTCCTTGTAAAGCCGTTCGAACGTGGCAAAGCCTTTTTCGGCCACGGCCTTCAGCACGGCCTCGCGCCCAGCGTGGATGGCGTCCGGGTCGTTATTGCCGCCGAGTTCGCGGGCAATATCGGCTTCGCTTGCCAGCGAAAGGGCCTGGGCGCGGAAGGCGGGCTCCAGCTTGTCGTTGGCCAGCGTTTCGATGAGCGCGGAAACGAGCGCCGGGTCGACCGTGATGGCCTTGCCGTCGCGCGCATCGCTGGCGGCCTTGGTCAGCACCGGCAATGCCAAATCCGAAAGGGCTTGCCAGCGGGCGAAGAGATCGCTGTCGTGGCGGGCGATATGGGCGAGATCGGCGCCGCTCTGGTCGAAGGACAGGTTGATCGGCGCGGAGAAGCCGCGGTTGAGCGACAGGACCGGGCGGTCGGGCACCTCGGTAAAGGTGAAGGTCTGGCTGCGTTCGGTCAGGTGCAGCACGTCGCCGGTTACTTCGCCGCCGGAGACGGCAGCGGGGACAATCTCGCCGCCATTCTCGCCGATCAGCGCGAATTTCAGCGGAATGTGCATCGGTTGCTTGGCGCTCTGGCCAGGCGTTGCCGGCACCATCTGCTCCAGCGACAGGGTGAAGGCTTTCGCTGCCGCATCATAGGCCGTGGAAACGGTGACGAGCGGCGTACCGGCCTGACTGTACCACAGCTTGAACTGCGCAAGATCGCGGCCGGATGCGTCCTCAAAGCTCTTGACGAAATCCTCCACGGTGGCTGCTTCGCCGTCATGACGCTCAAAATAGAGGTCCATGCCCTTGCGGAAGCCGTCAGAACCCAGAAGCGTCGCGATCATGCGCGTCACTTCCGAACCCTTTTCATAGACGGTCGTCGTATAGAAGTTATTGATTTCGCGATACGTTTCCGGGCGAACCGGATGGGCGAGCGGACCGGAATCCTCGGCGAACTGCTCGGCCTTCAGATGGCGAACTTCGGCGATGCGCTTGACGGCTCGCGAGCGCTGGTCGGCGGAGAACTCGTGGTCGCGGTAGACCGTCAGACCTTCCTTGAGGCAAAGCTGGAACCAGTCGCGGCAGGTGATGCGGTTGCCGGTCCAGTTGTGGAAATATTCATGCGCGATGATCGCCTCGATATTGGCGTAGTCGGCATCGGTGGCGGTTTCCGGGTCGGCCAGAACGTATTTGTCGTTGAAGACGTTGAGACCCTTGTTCTCCATCGCCCCCATGTTGAAGTCGGAGACGGCGACGATCTGGAAGATGTTGAGATCGTATTCGCGGCCGAAGCGCTCCTCATCCCACTTCATCGAGCGCTTGAGCGCATCCATGGCATAGGCCGCACGCGGCTCATTGCCGTGTTCGACATAGATTTTAAGCGCGACTTCGTTGCCGCTCATCGTCGTGAAGGTATCCTCCACCACGCCCAGATCACCGGCGACCAGCGCGAAGAGATAGGACGGCTTCGGATGCGGATCGAACCATGCGGCGAAGTGACGGCCTTCATCGTAATTGCCGCCGCCGAGGAAATTGCCGTTCGAAAGAAGCAGCGGATTGCCGGCCTTTTCCGCGATGATCGTGATGGTGAACGGCGACAGCACGTCCGGGCGATCCGGGAAGTAGGTGATACGGCGGAAGCCTTCCGCCTCGCACTGGGTGCAATAGACGCCATTGGTGCGATAGAGCCCCATGAGCTGCGTGTTGCTCTCGGGGTCGATGATCGTGACGACCGTAACTTCGAAGGGCGATTCTTCCGGCAGATCGCGGATTTCCAGCCGGTCAGCCGTGACGGTGTAGCGGCTCGCCTCGGCCTCGGCCTGATCGATCAGGAGGCTGGACAGCGAAAGTTCGTCGCCATCGAGGACCAGCGGCACATCCGCCGCCACGCCCGGACGGCGGTGGAAGATCAACCGCGCCTCGACCTTGGTGGAGCGCGGGTCGAGCTCGAAGGTCAGATCGGTACGTTCGAGAACGAAATCGGCCGGGCTGTAATCTGCCAGGCGAATGACCTGACCCGTGTCTGTGCGCATGGTAATTCCTGAAAATCCTGCTGGTGGCCTGCGGGTTCACCGGACACGGGCGAGCCTTTTTACGGCCAGTTCCCGCACCTATGGGTGTGGAATGTGGCACGAAATCCTGAAGGATTACTAAAATTTTCACGATAGAACCGGCGGGATCACTGACAGTTTATTGCTCTCACAACAAGGTTTCATTGATTCATCAGGCGAATTGAACCTTTGCTTGCCATATTTCAGTTATTGTTGGATCGTACCAATGTCGCAGTAAGCGCGATCCGCTCCAGCCGGGAATTCCCATGCCCCCCATGCCTGCCAGCCCGATCCGGGGCATTCTGTTGAAGGTCGCCTCCGTCTGCCTTTTCGTCTGCATGCAGACCTTCATCAAAATGGCGGGAACGGAGGTCATGCCGGGGCAGGTGACGTTTTATCGTTCTGCCTTTGCGCTGGTACCGATCATCGCCTATCTCGCGGTGCGCCGCCAGTTGCACGGAGCGTTCTACACGGCCAATCCCGTCGGTCACTTCAAGCGCGGCTTTCTCGGCATTCTGGCTATGGGGCTCGGCTTTTATGGACTGCTGCATCTGCCGATGCCGGATGCGATCGCCATGGGCTATGCGTCGCCGCTGCTTGCGGTCATATTTGCGGCGGTCATCCTCAAGGAAACGGTGCGCGCCTATCGCTGGACGGCGGTCGTTGTCGGGCTTGTCGGGGTGCTGATCATCTCCTGGCCTAATCTCAGCCTGTTTCGCACCGGCGGTTTTGCGTCGGAACAGGCGGTCGGGGCGATCGCGGTTCTTTTATCGGCGGCACTTGCCGCACTGGCCATGATTCAGGTTCGCCAGCTTGTCGCGACGGAAAAGACGCCGACCATCGTACTCTATTTCTCGATCACCGCATCGGTTCTTTCGCTGGTCACGCTTCCCTTCGGCTGGCCGGCGCTGCCGCTCGAGGTCACGGGTCTGCTGGCGGCTGCCGGCTTCTGCGGCGGCGTGGCGCAAATCCTTCTGACGGAAAGCTATCGGCATGCCGATGTCTCGACCATCGCGCCCTTCGAATACACTTCGATCCTTCTGGGCATCGGCATTGCCTATGTTCTGTTCAACGATATCCCGACCGCCTCCATGTTGGTCGGAACGGCCATCGTTGTCGGGGCCGGCATTTTCATCATCTATCGCGAACATCGGCTTGGGTTGGAACGGCGCGCCGCGCGCAAGGCGAACCCAACGCATCCGGCCTGAACGGCGCAGGCGTCAGGCCAGGCCCATCTTGCTGGCGAGCGAGAGCAGGTCGGCCCACGCCTGCGGCTTGGCGCGGGGCGCCTTCATCAGTTCCGAAGGGTGGAGGCTGGCCAGCGCCGGCACAACCAAACCGCCAAACGTCAAATCCCGCCACTGGCCGCGCAACTGGTGAATGTTGCCGTTGGCGCCGAAGAATGTGCGGGCGGTGAGATTGCCGAGCAAAAGCAGGGCCCGCGGGTTCGCCAGTTCCACCTGACGCTCGATGAAGGGGCGACAGATGTCGATTTCATGCGGCAGCGGCGCGCGGTTGCCGGGGGTTCGCCAGGGAATGAGCGTGGTCGCCAGCACCGCCTCGCGCTTCAGACCGATGGCGCCGATCATTCGCTCCAGCAGCAGGCCGGGCGGGCCGGAAAAGGCGCTGCCCTCGCGCTCGTCGTCCTGCTCGGGCAGGGGGCCGACGATCATCAGGCCGGACTCGGTGCCGCCGCTGGCGAAGATGGTCGAAAGCGCAGAGTGGCGCAGATTGCAGCCGTTGAAGGCAATGAGGCGTTCGCATAGTTCTTCCAGTGAGTGGGCCTGAGCGGCCACCTCACGCGCCATCGCCACGGCCTCGATATTGGGCACCGTGACATTACCGCTCTGGATGGCCGGTGCGGCCGGTGCCGGAATGGCGGCGGCGGTGCGCTCGGTTCTCGTCGGGGCCTGCCGGGCAGGAGAAGTCGCCTGCTGCGCCGCGCGCGTTTCGGCAAAGGTGGCGAAACTATCGACGGCTTCGTCCTCGACAAGCCAATGCACGCCCGCATCCGCATAGAAATGCAGAAGCGCGGCCAGTTCCGGCGCGTCGAGGTGAGTGGCTTCGATCATGCGCCTATCCTATCGGGGAAAGGCCCACAGCAAAAGGCCAAAGCATCAGGGGCGTTCGGCGGTCCACCGTTCGATTTCATCGCTTTCGCCGATCAGCGCCAGACCGTGGGCGATGGAGAGCAATTCACCGCCGGTTTCGATCCGGCCTTCATCAAATCGCCGCGTGAAGATGGAACGCACGGCGGGCACGAAGGAGGTGCCGCCGGTGAGGAACACCTTGTCGATGGCGGATGCCGGTGTGTTGGTCTTTTCCAGCACTTCGTCCAGCGCTCCCTCGATCTTGGCGAGATCATCGGCGATCCAGGTTTCGAAATCGGCCCGGCGCACGGTACGGCGACCGGCGGACCCGAGCGGTGCAAAGTTGAATTCTGCCTCTTCCGCCGAAGACAGCGCCATCTTGGTGGCCGAGATCGCCTGATAGAGTGGGTAGCCTTCGTCATGCTCGACCAAATCGATGAAGAGTTCGAGCTTTTCCGGCTCCAGTGCCTGCCGCACCAGCGATTTCAGGTCGGTGAATTCGCGGCTGGTCTTGAAGATCGAAAGCTGGTTCCAGCGGCCGAAATTCACGTAATAGCCGGAGGGCACGTCCAGCACCTTGCCGAAACTCTTGAACTGCGACCCCTTTCCGATTTCCGGTGAAACGATGTTGTCGATCATGCGGAAGTCGAAATGATCGCCGGCGACGCCGACACCGGAATGGCCGATGGGGGTGGCCGAAAGCACGCCGCCCTTCGTTTCGAAACGGATGAGCGAATAGTCGGTCGTACCGCCGCCGAAGTCGGCAACCAGAACATTGGCATCGCTTTTCAGCGTGCGGGCGAAGTAATAGGCAGCCGCCACGGGCTCATAGACATAGTGGATGTCGGAGAAGCCGAGCCGGGTCAGCGCCTTGTCGTAGCGCTCCAGCGCCAGCGCCTCGTTCGGGTTGGCGCCGGCGAAGCGCACGGGGCGACCGGCGACCAGCGTGCCGAGATCGTCCGGCCATTGATCGCGCGCATAGGCCTTCAGGCGGCGGATGAATACCTCCATCAGATCCTCGAACTCGTGCCGGCGGGCAAACACCAGGGTGCCCTGAAACAGCGCGCTCGCCGCAAAGGTTTTGATTGACTGCAGGAAGCGGCAATCGCCGGGATTGTCGATGAACTGGCGGATGGCCGCCTGACCGGCCTCGACTTTCAGCGCGGAAGCGCCGAGATCGGCGTCCTTCATGAAGGATAGCGCGGTGCGCATGCTATCCGTTTCGCCGGCGCTGCTGCTGAAATGCATGGAATGCGTCTGGCGGTCGCTGTCCGCCATCGCGATCACCGTATTGGTCGTGCCGAAATCCAGCCCAAGCGCGCGCGCCATCGCCTCATCTCCAGTCTTGAAAGTGTGCATGAAGCGGAGCGGCGTTACCGCAACGCAAAACGGGCGCCGCAGGAGCGCCCGTTGACAGGGAGGGGGTGAATGGCATGGCGGGCAGGGGATTGCAACCCCTGTGCCGATACGCTTGCCGATTTCCTGAACGGGAAATCAGAACGATTTTGCTGCGCCGCCATCGACACGCATCATCGTGCCGGTGATGTAGCCGGCCTGCTGCGAGCAGAGGAAAGCGGCGGCAGCGGCAAACTCCTCGACCGTGCCGAGACGCCCCGCCGGAATGGTGGCGATGGAGGCCGTGCGGATCTCCTCGAGGCTCGCGCCGAGCCGCTTGGCATTAGCGCCGTCCAGTTCCTCGATCCGGTCGGTCAGAATGCGTCCGGGCAGGATCAGGTTGGCGGTCACGCCTGTGCTGGCGATTTCGGTGGCCAGCGTCTTGTTCCAGCCGACAAGGGCGGCGCGCAGCGTGTTGGACAGCGCGAGGTTCGGGATTGGCTCGATGACGCCGGAAGAAGCGACGGTGACGATGCGGCCCCAGCCCTGTTCCTTGAGCGCGGGCAGGAAGGCGTTGGTGAGCGCGATGACGCTGACCACCATCGACTGGAAATAGGTTTCCAGCCGCTCGACCTTCATGTCCTCGGTCGTTCCGGGAACCGGTCCACCGGTGTTGTTGATCAGAATGTCGAGACCGCCCAGCTTGTCCTTGACGGCTTCCTGCATGGCGATACCGAAATCGGGGTCGGCGAGGTCGCTCCAAACCCAGTCGGCCTTGCCTTTGCCGCGGGCGTTGATCGCATCGCAATGGGCGGCCAGCTTGTCCCCGCTGCGGCCCGTGAGAAGGACGTTGACGCCTTCAGCGGCCAGTGCGGCGGCAATGCCCGCGCCAAGCCCGCGCGACGACGCCAGAACCAGCGCCCGCCTGCCGGAAATATTGAAGTCCATGGGAGTTCCTCCTGCTCTGAATTCTCTGTTGCCATGAGGGCATGGCATGTGCCCACACCGTACCGGGCACCTTAGCCGGGGGCGGCACGCGGCTGCTATTACCGTTCCTCATGACCCTTATAGAAAAAATCCACATTGCCGGACAACTCTGGTTCTCGACTTTCTGCTTCTCTTCAGGAATAGAGAGTGTGGGATTTTGGCGGCTTGCCAAGGCAACCGGGGATGGAAAGGACCGTGGCGATGGAAGAGATCGAACGCGAGAGCATGGAATTCGACGTGGTAATCGTGGGAGCGGGGCCGGCTGGCCTTTCCGCCGCGATCCGCCTGAAACAGGTAAACCCGGAGCTTTCCGTCGTCGTTCTGGAAAAGGGCTCGGAAGTCGGCGCGCATATCCTCTCCGGCGCGGTCGTTGATCCGATCGGCATCGATGCGCTGCTGCCTGACTGGCGTTCCGATGAGGCGCACCCCTTCAAGACCGAGGTGACGGAGGATCATTTCCTCTTCCTCACCAAGGAAAAGGCGCTCCGTCTGCCGAACGCCTTTATGCCGCCGCTTCTGAACAATCACGGCAACTATATCGTTTCGCTTGGCAATGTCTGTCGCTGGCTGGCGACGAAGGCGGAAGAACTCGGCGTCGATATCTATCCGGGCTTTGCCGCCGCCGAACTGATATATGACGACAATGGTGCGGTCACCGGCGTCATCACCGGAGACATGGGCATCGAGAAGAACGGCGAACCCGGCCCGAACTTCACGCCCGGCATGGCGCTTCTCGGCAAATATGTGCTGATCGGCGAAGGCGTGCGTGGCTCGCTCGCCAAGCAGCTCATTGCCAAGTACAAGCTTTCCGATGGCCGCGAGCCGCAGAAGTTTGGCATTGGCATCAAGGAGCTCTGGCAGGTCAAGCCGGAACACCACAAGCAAGGTCTGGTGCGCCACTCCTTCGGCTGGCCGCTCGACATGCAGACCGGTGGTGGTTCCTTCCTGTACCATCTGGAAGACAACCTCGTCGCCGTCGGCTTCGTCGTTCACCTGAACTACAAGAACCCCTACCTCTATCCCTTCGAGGAATTCCAGCGCTTCAAGACACATCCGGAAATCCGCGGCACCTTCGAAGGCGCCAAGCGTATTTCCTACGGCGCCCGCGCCATCACCGAAGGTGGTTACCAGTCGGTGCCGAAGCTGACCTTCCCGGGCGGCGCGCTGATCGGCTGTTCCGCCGGCTTCGTCAATGTGCCGCGCATCAAGGGCAGCCACAATGCCGTTCTGTCCGGCAAGCTTGCGGCTGAAAAGATTGCTGCCGCCATTGCCGCCGGACGCGCCCACGACGAGGTCGTTGAGATCGAGAACGAATGGCGCGATGGCCCGATCGGTGCCGACCTCAAGCCGGTGCGCAACGTCAAGCCGCTGTGGTCGAAGTTCGGCCTCGCGCTCGGGATCGCGCTGGGTGGTCTCGATATGTGGACGAACTCGCTGTTCGGCTTCTCCTTCTTCGGCACGGTCAGCCACGGCAAGACCGATGCGGAAAGCCTGGAGCCGGCCGCGCTGCACACCCCCATCGACTATCCGAAGCCCGATGGCGTGTTGACCTTCGATCGCCTGTCCTCGGTGTTCCTGTCGAACACCAACCACGAGGAAGATCAGCCGGTTCACCTCAAGGTCAAGGATTTGACGCTGCAGAAGGCCTCCGAGCTTGGCACCTTCGCCGGTCCCTCGACGCGCTATTGCCCGGCGGGCGTCTATGAATGGGTCGATAAGGATGGCGAGATGACCTATGTCATCAACAGCCAGAACTGCGTCCACTGCAAGACCTGCGACATCAAGGACCCCAACCAGAATATCAACTGGGTGCCGCCGCAGGGTGGTGAGGGTCCGGTCTACCCGAATATGTGATGAACTGACGTCTTGAGTGTTGCCGCCTCCCGTGAAACCATGGTGGGGCGGTGCTCTCCTGTGGGCGAGGCCGCAAGGTTTATGTGCGCGGGAGTAAATGATGGAAACGCAGCAACTTCATCGTGGCCGGCTGTTCGATCACATTCAGCTTGTGGTGCGTGATCTGAAGGCCAGCCAGTCCTTCTACACCGCCGTTCTTGATGTGCTTGGCATTCCCCTCGGTGGCGCGGAAGAAAGCTATTTCTGGGCCGATGAACTCTTTGTGACCTCGGTCGATAGCCCGGCGGCTCTCGGTGTATTGACGGGGCGTCACCATCTGGCGTTTCAGGCGAAGGACCGGGCCACGGTCGATGCCTTCTATCAGGCCGCCCTTGCCCATGGCGGCAGCGATAACGGTGCGCCCGGTGAGCGCCCCTATCACCCCGGCTATTACGCCGCTTTCGTGCTCGACCCCGACGGCAACAATATAGAAGCAGTCTATCATGGTGAGGCGCGCCGAAGCGCGCCTTCGGTGGTGATCGACTTCTAGGTCATGCTTAACGCGCCTTGACTTTGCCGCTGTCCTTCTTCTCCAGCATGACGGAAAGCGCAAACACGCCAAGCCCGATCACCGAAAGGATGGCGCCGACATAACCGGTGGCGGCATAGCCGAAGCCCCAGGTAATGACGAGGCCGCCGAGCCAGGCACCGAGTGCGTTGGCCATGTTGAAGGCCGAGTGGGTGGAGGCGGCGGCAAGTGTCTGCGCATCGCCAGCGACATCCATCAACCGCGTCTGCACAGCGGGGCAGGCGGCAAAGCCGCAGCCGGTGAAGAACACGCCGAGGCAGAGCAGCCATGGGTTTGAGGCCGTCAGCGAAAAGCCTGTCATGACCACAACATTGAAGGCGAGCATGCCGAAGATCGTGCCCTTGAGCGAAATATCGGCCAGCCGCGAGCCGACGATATTGCCGACATTCATGCCGATGCCGAAGAGCGCCAGCACCACCGACACCATGGAAACCGAAAGGCCGGCGACATCCGTCGTCGTCTTGGCGATATAGCTGAAAATGGCGAACATGCCGCCAAAGCCAGAGGCGGCGACGGCCAGCGCCAGCCACACCTGCACTCGCCCGAAGGCGCCGAGTTCGCGGCGAATGCTGGCACCCTCGCGAACGGTATCACGCGGCTGGAACCACCAGAGCAGCGCGACGGTGGTCGCGCCGATCGCCCCCACCAGCAGGAAGGCTGCGCGCCAGCTCAGCAATTGCCCGAGGAAGGTGGCAATGGGCGTGCCGATCAGCGTGGCGATGGTCAGGCCGAGCATGACCCGACCGACGGCGCGGGCGCGGCGATGGGCCGGCACCAGATTGGCGGCCACAAGTGCTGCAACGCCGAAATAGGCACCGTGTGGCAGGCCGGTGAGAAAACGCAGGATGGTGAAACTGATGAAATCCGGAGCGAGCGCCGAAAGAATGTTGCCCACGGCAAACACCGCCATGAGGCCGAGCAGCAGCGTGCGGCGTCTCAGCCGGGCCGAAAGTACGGCGATGATCGGCGCGCCGACGACGACACCGAGCGCATAGGCGGTGATGACATAGCCCGCCGCCGGAATGGAAACGCCATAGGTGGCGGCAACGTCGGGCAGCAGGCCCATGATGACGAATTCGCCGGTGCCGATGCCGAACCCGCCAACGGCCAGCGCAAGCTGGATCAGCAGGATGGCGGCAGGCGAAAGTTCGGTGGCAGTCGAAGGCGCTTGCGCCGTCTGGGCAAGTTCGGCCTCATCGGCCACGGCAATCTTGGTCACGGGTCGCTCCGTTCATTCAACGATTGCCTGTCCGTCCGGTCCGGGAGGAAGACACGGGAAGCATCGTCGGCATTCTGGATGTGCCGCCAGGGCGGCGTGGATCGGGATGCGCTCGGATCAAAGCCAGACACGGTCACTGGTGTCGGCGATCCTGAGTAGTCGGCAGGTTATCTGACAATTCGCAAGTTCCGTCCAGTGCTTTGTTCAGCGTGGAGTGAGCGCCGAGACCAGAGCCCGAAGTCCTTTCGTCAGGCGCTTATCCCGACGCATGACGAGGCCAAGCGAACGGGTGAGACGCGGCGAGAGCGGGCAATGGCCGAGATCGGGCAAGCTGTCGGCATCCGTCAGCGCCAGCGCGGGAACGATGGCCCAGCCGAGACCGGCAGCGACAAGTCGCTTGATCGCCTCGACACTGCCCAGTTCCATCACCGGCTTGGGCGTCAGGCCGGCATCGGCAAACCATTGCTCCACGATGCGCCGTGTCGCACCGCCCTCATAGAACAGGAGCGGCTTTTCCGCCAGAAGCGCAGCGGTTATTGCAGTGGGGCCGGGTGCGTCGCGGGCCGGGAAAAGCGCTACCAACTCGTCGTCTGTTACCGGCATGGTTTCGAAACTGCGATGGGTGACGGGCAGCGTCAGAAGACCAGCATCGAGTTCGTTCGCCTCGATCATCCGGACGAGATCGGGCGTGTTGCCGGTCTCCACCGCAATGTCCAGTCCGGGCATCTCCTCCTTTAACCGGCGAAGAACGGGCGGCAGCAGGTAAATGCAGGCCGTTGCGCCCGTGCCGATGCGGATGCGGCCCACCGTCCCGCTCTGGTGCGGGGCAAGAGCCTCCAATGCCCGGTTCATTTCCTCCTGAATGCGCCGCACATGGATCAAAAGATCGCTGCCCGCCGGCGTCGGCAACATGCGTCGCCCCACGCGTTCGACAAGCCTGAGGCCGAGCCGTCGTTCGAGCTGGCGAAGCTGGAGGCTGACAGCCGGCTGCGTGACGCCGGCCCGGTCGGCGGCAGCGGAAAAGCTGCCGAGTTCGATCACGTCGGCAAAGGTCTGGAGTTGATCGAAGCTGAGGCCCTTGATCACGGCTTGCCTTATGGTTTGCATAAAAGCGATAATATTTCTTTTTAGTTCCGCCGGGTTCAGGAAGGCAACGAGAATTTGTCTGCGAAAGGTTGTCCCATGTCGAATGAAACGCCACTCATCCTGCGCGATGGCCGCGAGGAGGATGTGCCCGCCATCGCCGCCATCTACGCCGACGCTGTGACCAACGGCACGGCCTCCTTCGAGCTGACGGCCCCCGATGTGGCGGAAATGGCAGCCCGCCGCGCAACGCTGCTCAAGGGCGGCTATCCCTATATTGTCGCGGAGCGCGATGGCACGGTTCTGGGTTACGCCTATGCGGGTGCCTATCGCCCGCGCCCCGCCTATGGCGCGACGGTGGAGAACTCGATCTATGTCAGCCCGGCGGCAAAGGGGCAGGGCATCGGCAAGGCGTTGCTGGCCCGGTTGATCGTGGAGGCGGAGGCTCGCGGCTTCCGCCAGATGATCGCCGTGATCGGTGATTCGGAAAATCACGCCTCACGGGCGCTGCATGCCAGCCTCGGCTTCGAACTCACCGGCGTCCTGCGTTCGGTGGGCTGGAAACATGGCCGCTGGCTCGACAGCGTTCTGATGCAGCGTTCCCTGGGCGAAGGCGACAGCACACCGCGCTGACAGGAAAAAGCCGCAACCTTTGTCACACCGAAACGTTATAGTGTGGTTTGCAGAGGTTCAGGCGGCGAGGTTCATGAGGTTCAAGGCATTTTTCAACCGCGATGGCGGAACGTTCCGCACCGCGGATATGGACGCGTTTACTGCTCTTGCCATCGCGGCGTTCGAGGGCGCCGGTCATGCCATTGCCGTCCAGGTGGTCGGCGGCAATGAAATCGAACCCGCGATGCGGGCTGCTGCCGAAACCGGCGGGATTGACGGGATCATCGCCGGTGGTGGCGATGGAACCATCTCGACGGCGGCGGGCCTTGCCTGGCGCCACGGCCTCGTGCTTGGCGTTGTGCCGGCCGGCACCATGAACCTGTTTGCCCGTTCACTGGCCCTACCGCTCGACCCGGCAGCAACGCTTGCTGCGCTGGCAACGGGGGAGGTGCGGGCAGTGGATATTGCCAGCGCCAACGGTCGCCCCTTCGTGCACCAGTTTTCAGCCGGGCTTCACGCGCGCATGGTGCGCCTGCGCAATCGCATGGATTATGCCTCGCGGCTCGGCAAGATCAGGGCCAGCACCCGCGCTGCCCTCGGCGTCATCCTCAATCCGCCCGCCTTCGATGTGGAGTTCACTCTTGGGGGAGAGAGCGGTGAGCGCCATGTCTCGGCGGTCTCCGTGTCCAACAATGCCTTCGGCGTCAATCCTTTCCTCGTGCCGGACGATGTGGCCGGCGGGCGTCTGGGCTTTTATATCGCCGAGGCCCTGCCGCCGGCAGGCGTGCTGCGCCTTGCCGTCGATATTCTGCGAGGCCGCCTGAAGGAGAACGCTGCCGTTACCTTCTCCGACACGCCGGAGGTGGATCTGCATTTCCCCCGTGCCCCGCGCACGGCGCGCTGTGTCATTGACGGCGAACTGGTTCCCATGCCGCGCGACGTGCATCTGCAGATCCACGCCGGAGAATTGAACGTTATCGTGCCCGCCAGTCAGGCGGCGTGATTTTTTTGATGGAAGCCATAAAAATGAACGCATCCTAACCGACCGTTCGGCTGGCGTTCATTTTATATGACTTAAAGAATGACGCAATTATCTGCCGTCCACGCAAGGAGATTGTCATGGCGCGCTACATTTACGGTACGTCTTACGGCGACACGATCTATCAGAACAGCTACAGCGATGTCGCGATCTATTCCTATGGCGGAAACGACAAGATCTATCTGAACCTCGTCGGTGCCTATGGCGGCGGCAATTATGTCGACGCCGGCATCGGCAATGACTACGTCAAGAACTGGTTCGAGGGCGGTAACGAGATCGACCTCAACGACGGTGACGACACCTATATCGCGTTCGGTTTCTCCAAAGTGTCCTATGACGTAGTCTATGGCGGTTACGGCAACGACAAGATCGACGTCTCGACCTATCGCAGCCAGTATTACGGCGAGCAGGGCGACGACCAGTTCTTTTCCGTCGGCTTCCGCAACTATTTCAACGGGGGCTCCGGCCGGGACCTCATCAGCTATGCGACGCAGGACACTGATGCCGACCTGCGCGGGAGCGGTGTCAAGATCGATCTTGGCGCCGGTTATGCCCAGACCTATGGCAACACCGTTCGCGAAACGCTGGTGAGCATCGAAGATGCCGTGGGAACGGGCGTTGGTGACGATATCTATGGCTCGTCTGCGGCCAACAGTCTGTGGGGCGGTAAGGGCTCTGACCTCGTTGACGGCATGGCCGGCAATGACAAGGTTTATGGCGGTGCGGGTAACGACTTCCTCTACGGCAATTCCGGCAACGACGATCTCTATGGCGATGATGGCAATGACAAGCTTTGGGGTGGTTCGGGCGATGACGACCTTTGGGGTGGCGTTGGTAACGATACGCTGAATGGCGGTACGGGTAGCGACTACCTCTACGGTGGCACCGGCGCGGACTATTTTGTGTTCACGTCGATTGCCGATTCCCGCGGTTCCGCCCGCGATACGATCTTCGATTTCAACCGCGCTTCGGGCGATTACATCGACCTTCGCACGATCGATGCCGACACGACCTGGGCCGGCAATCAGGCCTTCGATTTCATCGGCAAGGGTGCCTTCAGCGGTACCGCAGGCGAACTGCGTTACAGCAGTGGTGTCCTGTCCGGTGATGTGAACGGCGATGGCGTGTCGGATTTCCAGATCAATCTGAAGAATGTTTCGGTGCTTTACGGCAGCGATATCCTGCTCTGATCCGAGCTGTCTTGCGACATTAAAAAAGCCCGGCCTCCCATGGAGCGCCGGGCTTTTTTCATATGCGTGGTGCCGCCATCAAAGGCGGGGCAGATAGGTGCCGTAATCGAAATCCGAGACCGTGCGCATGAAGGTCAGGGCTTCCTTGCGCTTGGTGTCGGCAAAGAGTTTGGCATAGGCGGCGCCGAAAATTTCGGCCATGTCGGCGGACTCCGCAAAGGCCTCGACGGCGGTCAGGAAGTCATGCGTCAGACGCTGGCTTTTCGGCGCCTCCGTGCCGGGTTCGGTCGCCGGGCCGGGATCGAGCGTTGCTTCCAGCCCCTTCAGCATGCCACCGAGAATGGCGGCCAGCAGCAGATAGGGATTGGCGTCGGCACCGGCCACACGGTGTTCGACGCGGGCCGCCGGGCCGTCCTTTTCCGGAATGCGGACGGAGGTACCGCGGTGGCCGTAACCCCAGTCGATATCGGTGGGTGCAAACGAACCGGGCTGGAAACGGCGGTAGGAATTGGCAAAGGGCGCGAATATAAGCTGAGCTGCGCGCATGGTTTGCAGCAGGCCGGCGGTCACGGATTTCAGCTTCACCGGATCGCCACCCTTGGCGTCCAGCACGTTATGGCCGTTTTTGTCGATGATGCTGGCATGAACATGCAGGCCGGAGCCCGCCTGACCGGTGTAGGGCTTGGCCATGCAGGTGGCGCGCAGCCCGTGTTTCTCGGCGGCCTTGGCGGCAATCCGCTTCAGCATCAGGCAATCATCGGCGGCGGCCAGCGCATCCGCGCGGTGCAGCAGGTTGATCTCGAACTGGCCGGGGCCGAATTCGGCGGTCGTCGCATCGGCGGGCAGGCCCTGCGCGGCGCAATAGGCGCGAACCGTATCAAGATAAGGCGTCAACGCATCGACGGCGTCCATGTCGTAAAGCTGGAAGCCGTTCGGCTGGCCGCGGAAAGTCAGGCCCTTAGGCGGCATGGGCTTGCCGGTGTCGCGCCAGTCCTTGTCGTCATAGACGTAAAATTCCAGTTCCGTTGCCACCACCGGCGTCAGGCCCAGCGCATCGAAACGCTTCAGCACACCGGCCAGAATCCCGCGCGGATCGCAGAAATGCGCTTCGCCGGCAAGCGTGTGCATGGAGGCCAGCACCTGTTTCGAGCCCGGAGCGGCCCAGGGCATCGGCGCAACCGTGCGCGCATCGGGCAGGATCTGCCCGTCGGGATCACCGAGCGTCAGCGAAATGCCGGTGAGGTCGTCATTGTCATCGCCCCAGATATCGAGCGACTGGGTGGAGGCCGGAAGCCGCACCGCGCCGGACCACACCTTCTTCTCCGCGTCGAGAGGCAACCGCTTGCCGCGCAGTCGCCCGTTCATATCGGCAATCAGGATTTCGAAACAGGCGGTCGGTTCGGCGGCGTCAAGGCCTGCCGGGGTCTTGTCAGCGGTCATGAAAAGCTTCCGGTGGGTGGCCGGACCGCAAGCATTCGCCCCAAGGGTGTCTCTTGCCAAATCCGCGCCTTAAGGTCATGTTCGTAACGCAAAAAACACCGCCTTTCAATCAGGGCGGGGCCAAGGTTCCTAGTCCAGAGATCATCATGTCCATTTCCAATCTTGCCGCAATCGATGCCGCCCACCACATCCATCCTTTCTCCGATATGAAGGCGCTCAATGCCAAGGGCACGCGCATCATCACGCGCGGCGAGGGAAGCCACATCTTCGATTCCACCGGCAAGAAGTATCTCGACGGTTTCGCCGGCCTGTGGTGCGTCAACATCGGTTACGGCCGTCCGGAAATTGCCGATGCCGTTCAACGGCAGATGAATGAACTGGCCTATTACAACGCCTTCTTTGGCACCTCGACGCCGTCAGCCACGCTTCTGGCCGAAAAGATCGCCAGCCATACCGAGGGCCATCTGAACCACGTTTTCTTCACCAATTCCGGCTCGGAGGCGACCGACACCTGGTTCCGCATGGCGCGCGTCTACTGGCAGGCCAAGGGCCAGCCGGAAAAGAAGATCGTGATTGCCCGTCGCAACGGCTATCATGGCTCTACCGTTGCCGGCGCCTCGCTCGGCGGCATGAAGCACATGCACCAGCAGGCGGGTTCCGAAATCGCGGGCATTGCCCATATCGGTCAGCCCTACTGGTATGCCGAGGGTGGCGAACTGACGCCGCATGAATTCGGCCTCAAGGCAGCGAAGGAGCTGGAAGACAAGATCGCCGAACTCGGTGCCGACAAGGTTGCCGCCTTCGTGGCCGAGCCTATTCAGGGTGCCGGCGGCGTCATCGTGCCGCCGGACAGCTACTGGCCGGAAATCCAGCGTATCTGCACCGAAAACGACATCCTGCTCGTGGCCGATGAAGTCATCTGCGGCTTCGGGCGTCTCGGCCAGTGGTTCGGCCACCAGCATTTCAAGGTGAAGCCCGATCTCGCTCCGGTCGCCAAGGGCCTGTCGTCCGGCTATCTGCCTATCGGTGCCGTGCTGATTTCGGATCGCGTTGCCGATGTGATGATCAACGAGGTCGGCGATTTCTTCCACGGCTTCACCTATTCCGGCCATCCGGTTTCGGCGGCCGCCGCGCTCGAAAACCTGCGCATCATCGAGGATGAGAAGCTGGTCGAGCGTGTGCGCGACGATATCGGCCCCTATTTCACCAAGGCCTGGAAGAGCCTTGAGGATCACGATCTCGTTGGCAATGTGGAGAATGTCGGCCTGATGGGCGCCGTCCAGATGGCCGCCGACAAGAAGACGCGCCAGCGCTTCACCAAGGCCGACGATCTCGGCTCCTATGTCCGTAATGTCTGCCTCGACAACGGCCTCGTGCTGCGCGCCACCGGCGACCGCATGCTCGCTTCGCCGCCGCTCGTCATCACCGAAGAAGAGGTGGACTTCATGGTCAAGGTCACCCGGCTCGGCCTCGATGCGGCATGGAAGGTGCGCGAGGATTATGCCTGAGCACGAACACCATTATGCCGTGAAGGTGATATGGACCGGCAATAAGGGGCAGGGCACGGCCAACTACCGTGCCTATGCCCGTGATCATCTCATAGCGCAGGACGGCAAGCCGGATATTCCCGGCTCCGCCGATCCGGCCTTCCGGGGCGATCCTGCCCGCTGGAACCCGGAAGACCTGCTGGTCGCCTCGCTCTCGGCTTGCCACAAGCTCTGGTATCTGCACTTTTGCGCCGTCAGCGGCGTTGTGGTCGAGGCCTATGAGGACCATGCCGAAGGCGTGATGGAAACCGACACCGATGGTGGTGGCCGCTTTACAAGCGTCACGCTGAAACCGGTCGTGACGATTTCCGCTGGTGATGCCGACAAGGCGCTGGCGCTTCACCACGATGCCCACGAAAAATGCTTCATCGCTTGTTCGGTGAATTTTCCGGTTGGCTGTGAGGCGAGGGTGGTCGTTCAGCCGTGAGATGAAGCCGCTGCCATGGCCTTGTCCACATCGTGGCGGGCTATGAAGTAGGACGCACGGGGGACCGGATCATGCAGATATTGGCCCGGCCCGAGCATCTTGCGATTGTTGAGTGCATAGGTATCGAGCAGGTCAAAATCGACGGGTTCAATTATCGCTTGCCAACCGGGCTGTCGTAAGGACCATCCCTTTTCGTGGTGAGCCAGGAGTTTGTCACGGCAGCAATAACCGTGACAATCGAACGCGATCGTTCCGTTCGTGACATAGATGTGGTTGCCGGAGTAACCATCGGCCGGCAGTATCCGTTCGGCAAAGGCACCCTTTAGCGGCGGTTCCCTCAAGAATGTGCCGGCCAGAATGTGACAGGCGCCAAAACCGAAGAAGATCCTGTCCGGGAGTGCCCAACGCCTTACGGGGTCCTTTTTGATTCCGGGTTTCAGCACATACATCGTCTTGTATCCTGAAAGGCCGGTGCGTTGATCTCTGGCACCGGCCCACGCCGGGGATTACTGGAACGCCGTCTCGTAAAAACTTCTGAGCTTGCGGGAGTGCAGCGCTTCTGTCGGCATGCTGGCCAGCAACTGGATGGCTCGGATGCCGATTTGCAGGTGTTGGCTGACCTGCGTGCGATAGAAGGCGGTCGCCATGCCCGGCAGTTTCAGTTCCCCGTGCAGCGGCTTGTCGGAAACACAGAGCAGGGTGCCATAGGGAACACGGAAGCGGAAACCGTTGGCGGCGATGGTGGCCGATTCCATATCGAGCGCGACGGCGCGCGATTGCGACAGCCGCTTCACAGGGCCTGCCTGATCGCGCAGTTCCCAGTTACGGTTATCGATGGTGGCGACGGTGCCGGTGCGCATGATGCGCTTCAGGTCAAAGCCCGAGAGCCCGGTCACTTCGGCCACGGCTCCTTCCAGCGCAAGCTGCACTTCCGAAAGTGCGGGGATTGGAATCCATACCGGCAGGTCATCATCAAGAACGTGATCCTCGCGCACATAGGCGTGGGCAAGCACGTAATCGCCGAGCCTCTGGCTGTTTCGCAGTCCGGCGCAGTGGCCGAGCATCAGCCAGGCATGCGGGCGCAGAACGGCGATGTGGTCGGTGATCGTCTTGGCGTTGGACGGGCCGACGCCGATATTGACCATGGTGATGCCGCCATGGCCCTTTTTCTTGATGTGATAGGCCGGCATCTGCGGCAGGCGCACTGGCTGGGCGGCGGTCGGCGCGGTCTGTCCGGCTTCGGTAATGATGTTGCCCGGCTCCACGAAGGCGGTGTAGCCGTTGCCGCCCTCGGCCATCTGCTGTCGGGCCCAGGCGCAGAACTCGTCCATATAGAACTGGTAGTTGGTGAAGAGCACGAAGTTCTGGAAATGCTCCGCCGCCGTCGCGGTGTAGTGCGAAAGCCTCGCCAGCGAATAGTCGATGCGTTGCGCGGTAAAGGGCGCAAGCGGTGCCGGTTCGCCGGACACCTGATCATATTCGCCATTGGCGATGAGGTCGTCCGTCGTATTCAGGTCCGGCGTGTCGAACAGGTCGCGCAATGGCACATCGGCCAGCGCAGTGGAGGCGGAGGCCTCGACATGCGCGCCTTCGCCAAAAGCGAAGTGCAGCGGAATGGGCGTCGTCGATTCGGACACGGTGACCGGCACACCATGATTCTTCATCAACAGGCCGAGCTGGGTCTTGAGATAGTGGCGGAACAGCTTCGGACGGGTGATTGTCGTGGTGTAAACGCCCGGTGAGGTGACGTGGCCGTAAGACAGGCGCGAATCGGCCAGCCCGAAACTCGTGGTCTCAATGGAAACCTGCGGGTAGAACGCCCGGAAGCGACCGCGTACCGACCCGCCCTTGGCGAGCTCGCCGAAGCCGGCTTTCAAAAAGGCCGTGTTGCGGTCGTAAAGCTCCGTCAGGGCATCGACGGCCTTGACCGGATCATCGAAAACCTGCGGCGGCGCGGGTTCGGGGCTGATGAAGGAGAGCGGCGGATGAGTCTGGATTCGTTTGTTCATGAGGCATTATAAATTGAAGACAATGACAGGCAAGCGGGGCCTTTTCTGCCGGGCTTCAATTTTTCGGGTGCCGAAAAGGCGTGCGGCTCACAGCGCGTAGATGCAGCTCGGGCTGGCCTTGTGCAGGCAGGTAATGTCCGTGCCAAGATGGACACGGCGGTTGTCGATGCCGTTGCGGGCCACAAGCTCGGCAAACAGAAGGGCGAAGATCACCATGGTCAGGGTGAAGATCGTCAGGCGTCGTGTGGATTGTGTCATGGCGTGCCCTCTTTTCGTCTGTTGTCGGACACTGTTTTGCCACGTCCCGGCTGAACCATGTCTGAGACCACGGTTCAGCCGGCATTCACAAGGGTTAACGGTCTGAGTATCGCCAGTGAAATCCGGTCAGGATTTCACATCACAAAACAAAACATCAGAGGCGCGTCCAGTTCTGCGACTTGCAGAACACGGAAAGAACGCATCCTTTCATCTTCAGCGTATTGCCGGAAACGCTGCCGGAACCGCTATAGGTCTTGTCTTCCTTGGGGTCGGTGATCGAGCCGCTGTAGTCGGTGCCGGAGCCGGCCAGCTTGCCGATCTGCTTGCCGGCATGGGCGCCAGTCTTGAGTGTGATGCAGAAGCCGCCGCTGCAAGGCGCAATCGCCGCCGTTTCGCCGCTCGCCGTTTTCCAGTTGCCCTCAATGGGCTCGCCCGCCAGGGCGGGCATGGCGAAGCCGAAGAGAAGGGCCGCAGCCAGAATATGTTTCATGTGTCCGTTTCCTCCCAAAAGGAGAGCGTCCCGCGGCTCCTCCCGGCAGGACATCCCTCGTTGATTCCCTTTGCTGCCCGTCTCAGGCAGTGAAACCATCCTGCCAAAAATTCCGTGCACGTAAAAGTCAATTTTTCGCCGTGACGAAAAACAGCCGGCACACGCGGAAAACAGGTGAGAGGAGGGGCGAGAAAACGCGGTTCGCTTTCCTATGGTGAAAAAAGCGTTGCAACGCGAGCGTGAAGCTTTCGTAAAATTCGAGGCTAATTCCTTGGCGTTACGGCATTCCGATGCTTAACGAAAATCCAATTTAACCAAGCGTTTGGGTTTCGTTTGCCCGCTATTAATCAAGCATTTTAGCGCAATTTTGAATCGTCTTTGAGATAGTGAACTCAACAAACGGACAGGAAACAACCTGCCGCTTCCAAGGCGCCGAACAGACCGGAAAACCGGCAAGGCAGCCTGGATGAGCCCGCTAAGGGGCAGGCCGACGAAGAGAATAGAAACAGGGTTTAAGGGATCAAACCAATGGCACGCTTTGATGTTCAGAATGCTGGAATGGCCACCATGGGTGGCGAAGCCCTCGCCGATGTCTTCTGCGAAATGGGCCTGATGTACGCAACGGGTCGCGGCTGCGAAGTCGATCTGGTTGCTGCCCACAAGTGGCTCAACATTGCCGCGATCAAGGGTTCCGACCACGCCGCCGAACTGCGCGCGGAACTGGCGCGCACGATGACCAAGGCCGATCTGGCCGCAGCGCTGCGCGCCGCCCGCGAATGGATGACGATGCACTGATTTGAATTTGTGAGGGGAGCGTGCGCGGCCCCGCCTTCAAGAAAAGCCCGGCAAGGGCCCAAAAGCAAGGCGGGGCCGCAGCACCACTCATCGGGAGTTAACGCCTGCGAGGGGATCGGGCGGCGACCACGCCACCCGCTTGAAAAGAACCGTGATCGGCAGATACAAGGCCGACGCGGTTCTTTCGCGTTTCAGAGTGTTTTCAACACCTCCGGCAAGGTGTCTTCGAGCAGCGTCATATCCGCCTCCGTCCCGGTGGAAATGCGGATGCAGCGGTTGAGCGGTGCTACGCCCGGCATGCGGATGAATACACTTTTTTCGCCCAGCCTGTTGACGATGGCGCGGGCATACTCTCCATCGCGCCCGCAATCGACAGCCACGAAATTGGTGGCTGACGGCAGCGGCTCGAAGCCATTCGTCCGGGCAATGGCGCCGATGCGCTGGCGCGAAGCCTCGATCTTGCCAAGGACCGACGCGAGATAGGCCTGATCCTTCAGCGCGGCCAGTGCGGCAGCGACGGAAATGCGCGCCATGCCGAAATGGTTGCGGATCTTGTCGAAGGCCTTGATCGTTTCCGGCGCGCCGATGGCATAGCCGACGCGCGCGCCCGCCAATCCGTAGGCTTTGGAGAAGGTGCGGGTGCGGATGACATTCGGCCGGTCGATCAGGCTGGCAATGGCAGGAGCCGTGCCTTCCGGCGCACATTCTATATAGGCCTCATCGAGAACGAGGAGCGAACCCTCCGGCACGGCTTTCGCGAACGCCTCAACCTCGGCAGCACTTCGCCAGCTTCCCATGGGATTATCGGGATTGGCGAAATAAACGAGCGGCGCATTTTCGCGCTTTGTCGCCTCCAGCAATGCCGTCGGGTTTTCCCGGTCGTTCTCGTAGGGCACGGTCACGAGCCGACCGCCGAAGCCGGCGACGTGGTAATTGAAGGTCGGATAACCGCCAAACGAGTTGACGACAGGTGCACCGGGCTCGATCACCATCCGCACGATCAGGCCGAGAAGGCTGTCGACACCTTCACCCACGGCAATGTTCTCGGGCTTGCAGCCGAGATGTGCAGCAAGGGCCTCTTTCAGCTCGAAATTCTCGGGGTCGGCATATTTCCACGTCTCGAGTGCGGCTCGGCCGATGGCCTCGATGACGGAAGGGGCGGGGCCGAAGCCGCTTTCATTGGCGCCAATGCGGGCGCGGATGGGTGAACCCGTCTGGCGCTCGATGGCTTCGGGGCCGACGAAGGGAACGGTTGAGGGAAGGGAGGCAATCAGCGGCGTGAAGCGGGAAAAGGCGGGCATGTCTGGTGTCCGGAATGCGATGTGGCGGAAAGGCCGTCACAATAGGCAAAGGCGGTGCCGTGGCAAGGCCTGCCGGCCCGATTGCCGGGCAACCGGAAAACATATTCCGCAGGAAGGGACGCGGCGAGCATGGCATGCTCGCCGAAAGGTTCAGCTTTCGAAGCTCAGTCTTCGCACATGGTGCAGGAATTCGGGGTCGATCAGCATGTTGAAGCCGACGGTGACGATTTCACCCTCACGCTTGCTCATGGTGCAGCCGATCTCGTCGCGAATGCCGAGAATCTCCAGAAAGAAATGCGTAGGCAGTTCCACCTTCGGGCTCACTTCAAGCAGGGCGCCATATTGCGAAATCCGGCGGATCACGCAACGCACCGAGTTGGAAATGCTCAGGCGATGGCCAACGAATACAATCTTACCGGGTCGGTCGATCGTAAACTTTTCGTAAAGTTCCTCTGGCGGCGCCTTGCCGTTATCTTGCACTCTTATCTGTATTGGCATGGCACCCTCCCGTGCCTTGTCTTGAACGGTTCCAGAATAGCGCAGCTTCCTTCTACAGAGGTGAATCGGTGCATTAAAATGCGAGCGAAATGCGCAAATAGGCCGCAGTTGATGAAAGAATGGCCGGGCAGGCTTGTGCCGGACTGGAGCCTTGAAACAGCCCTCATCTCATACTATCTAGCGCCTTGGTTGAGGCGCCGGCCGCTCGCAAGCGACAGCTTTGGTGAAGTCCTCCTTTGATCTTTCAGACTCCATCAGCGCATGCGGACGGAGGCAATGCGAGCCCCCCATCGAACGTCATGCTTCACGTTGAGGAGTATTGCCATGACCATGGCCCTAACGACGATTGACGACTTCAAGGCTCAGGCAAAGCGGTTGCGCCGCGCCATGGCCGATCAGGGCGCCGAGATCGCCCATTCTGCCGCGCTCGAACTGGTGGCGAAAAGCCACGGCGAACGCGACTGGAACACGCTTGCGGCCCTTGCCCGGCGCGACGACAAGGGCGGGCTGTCCCTTGCCATTGACCAGAAGGTGCGCGGCACCTATCTGGGCCAACCCTACGAAGGCCGTATCGTCTCGCTGACGAAGCTGCCGACCGGTGGGCTCTATCGAATCGCGGTGCAGTTCGACCGCCCGGTTGATGTCGTCACCTTCGAAAGCTTTTCCGCTTTCCGCAGCCGTGTGACTGCGGTGATCGACACGACGGGCGTTTCGCCCCGCAGCACATCGAATGGGCAGCCGCAGATGACCGTTCAGCCTGCGGTCTGAAACCCGACCAGCCGGTGCTTCTGGCCCGGCTGGTCACTTCTTATAGGGAGTGCCTGATTTTCAGCGTGGCCCCTCGGCCACCACCTTCAGGTCCGGCCGCTTGCATTCAAGGCCAAGGCGGTGCAACGCCGACCGGTGTTGCTCGCGGCAGGCTTCAATGAAGGCCGGACCGCAAAACGATGTGCTCTGCAGGGTCAGCGCCACGATGCAGAAGCCGCCGCCGCCGCGCAGAGTGACGGTTACCAGCGTCGCGCCGAGCGGCCTTTCCCTGTCCATCACGGTTTCGATGAAGACGATTCGCTGGTTGTCCTGAATGTCGATGAACCGGCGTTCAATACTGATATGGGCATCGCTCTTCGTATCACCGCTGATCACGTCGCAATCACCAGGACGGAAGGCCATACGGTCCATCCGGGCGGGGCCGTCCTGCGAAAGGCCGCACCAGCGCGCCCTGCTTTCGTCGCTTGCCCAAGCAGCAAAGACCCGCGACGGGTGAACGCTGTAGTGATGCTCGAAACTCAAGGTTTCGTGGATGGTTTCGCGCCCGCTGCCGTTCATCGATTCCCTTATTCCTGTTCGCGCCGAAGATTGCGCATTTTGCCGAAGCCTGTCCAGTTGACGCTTGCCCGTGCCGGGTTTACCCCTGCCTCGCTTGAAATTCAGTGGAAAAGCGGAGACGAAGATGACGGACAGGCTGGTCATTGTTGGCGCGGGGCAGGCGGCATTTGCATTGGCCGCAAAGCTGAGAGCGCTGAAGGACGAGCGTCCGATCACCATGATCGGCGACGAGCCCGTGCCGCCCTATCAGCGTCCACCGCTTTCCAAGAAATACCTGCTCGGCGAAATGAGCTTCGAGCGCCTGACCTATCGCCCCGATGCGTGGTTCGGAGAAAACGGCGTGGACCTCCGCCTGTCCACAAGCGTCATCAAGATCGACCGCGGGGCAAAGACGGTGGCGCTGAGCGACGGCTCGGCCCTCGATTACGGCACTCTGGTTCTGGCAACGGGCGCGACCCCGCGTAAACTGCCGGCGGAAGTCGGCGGGGCGCTCGAAGGGGTGTTCGAAGTGCGCAACAAGGCCGATGCCGATCGTCTGGCTGGCGAAATGCAGGCCGGCCGCCATCTTCTGGTGGTCGGCGGCGGCTATATCGGCCTTGAGGCGGCGGCGGTTGCCCGCAAGCTCGGGCTTGAGGTCGTCCTCATCGAGGCCGCCGACCGTATCCTGCGCCGTGTCGCCGCCACCGAAACGGCGGATGCCATGCGCGCCATTCATGAGGGCCACGGCGTCTCGATTCGCGAAAAGACCGGTCTTGTGAACCTTATCGGCGAAAATGGCCGCGTGGTCGCCGCCGACCTTACAGACGGTTCGCGTGTCAGGGCGGATTTCGTTGTGGTGGGCATCGGCGTGACCGCCAATGATGCGCTGGCGAAGGATGCGGGTCTCGATGTGGCTGGAGGCGTCGTTGTCGACGAACTCGGCCGCACCAGCGATGATTCGATCTATGCGGCTGGCGATTGCGCCGTTTTTCCCTATCGCGGTCAGCCGACTCGCCTCGAATCAGTTCAAAACGCGGTTGATCAGGCCGAAGCCATTGCTGCCGTGCTGGCCGGTGAGCCCAGGCCCTACGTGCCGCAGCCGTGGTTCTGGTCCGATCAGTACGACGTGAAACTCCAGATCGCGGGCTATAATGCCGGCTACAGCGAAACGCTGGTGCGTCCCGGCAGCCGCCATGGCGCGCTGTCCATCTGGTATTTCCGCGCCGGCGACCTCATCGCCGTCGATGCCATCAACGACGCCAAGGCCTATGTCGCAGGCAAGAAGATGCTGGAAAACGGCATTACGCCGCCAAAAGAATCACTTGCCGATTCGTCTTTCGACCTGAAGCAGCTTCTCGCCTAGCGCCTGTTCGCGAAACCTTCACCCGCCCGGCGCCGGATCAAACCGGTGTTCGAGGACAAGGTTATGCAGCGCCGGTAACGTCGGGCTGTGTTTCGAATCAATTTTAGGGATTGTTTGATGGCGGAGAGGATGGGATTCGAACCCACGATACGCTTTTGACGTATACTCCCTTAGCAGGGGAGCGCCTTCGACCACTCGGCCACCTCTCCGGTGCGGCCTGATTATGTGAGTTTGCGTTGACGATCAAGCGTAAATTCGGCGGGGGAGCGCTTTTCCGGAATTTCCGCGCGCAATTGAACATGTGTCAGCCGGCAATGGTGCGCGCCGGGACTGCCGTTGCTGGTGGTGGGTCTTCGCACCTGCGTGGAAGGATTGTGTAGTCTTCGGCATGTCCGGGAAACGGCGTCCTACATGGGAAGGGGCTGGAGGAAAATGCCCCAGGTCATGTTGCGGCGCACAAGGTTTGCCTTTGTCAAGTTATTGTCACAAAAGGATTTTTAAGCACTCGTTAATAAGTTGCGCGCCTGTCGTCTTTTTGTGCTGAATCTGCAACAGTGGAAACGGAAGCGCTGTCGCGGAATGTGGGAAGCGAGCGATTTGGGATTGCGCCTTGTCTGCGCATTCGTATGTTCATCCCCAGAAGCGAGGCGGTGGATCGTCCAACTTCTACAAAAAACCTTTTGGGGATGGGGCAGGGAATGCTGTCCTTCAGCTAAGAACCCAACCCTTTGTGAAACTTGACTGGAGGTCAACAATGAACATCAAGAGCCTTCTCATCGGCTCCGTGGCTGCTCTCGCAGCCGTTTCCGGCGCTCAGGCTGCAGACGCTATCGTCGCTGCTGAACCGGAAGCTGTGGAATACGTTCGCGTTTGCGACGCTTTCGGCACCGGCTTCTTCTACATCCCGGGCACGGAAACCTGCCTCAAGCTCGGCGGTTATGTCCGCGTTCAGTTGAACGTTGGCAACACTTCCGACAGCGCTCTCACGGGTATCACTTCGTCGAACCCGTCTGACTACGACATCTTCGCTCGCGGTCGCCTTAACGTCGATGCGCGCAACGACACCGAACTCGGTACGCTGACGAGCTTCTTCCAGCTTCGCGGCAATTCTTCTGAAGGCTCGCCGGACGTCGGCAATTCCTTCACGCTTGAGCAGGCCTATATCGACTTGGCTGGCGTTCGCGTTGGTAAGTTCTACAGCTGGTGGGACGACGGCATTGCCGGTGAAACCGACACGCTCGGCACCGACACGCTGTTCGCTTCGGCTCGCTACGTTTACTCGGCTGACGCTTTCTCGGTCGGTCTTTCGGTTGACGAGCTGACCTTCACGACTCGCGATGCCAACGTTGGCGTTGCTGGTATGGTTTCTGGTGCTTTTGGGCCGGTCAAGGCAACTGTTATCGGCGGCTATGACACCGACAACGAAGCCGGTGCCGTCCGTGGTATCGTTACGGCTGAAGTTGGTCCGGGTAGCCTCGAGCTGGCTGGTATCTACGCAACCGATCCGAACGCTTACTACCGCTTCTCTGAATGGACCGTCGCAGGTGCGTACTCGTTCAAGGCAACGGACAAGCTGACGATCACCCCGGCTGCTCAGTACTTCGGCAACGTCGGCTTCGGTACGGCTGACGCTTGGCGCGTTGGTCTGACGACCGAGTACAAGATCGTTTCGGGCCTCACGGCTCTTGCTACTGTCAACTACACCGATGTTGATGGCGGCGACAGCGCAACGGCTGGCTTCCTGCGTCTGCAGCGTAACTTCTAATTCGATTTGATCGGATTGCGGAAAGCCCGGCTAATGCCGGGCTTTTTTGCGTTTTGGTTCCGTGATTCTTGATGAAGCGAGTCCTTTGTAGTTTCCAGGCATGGCTGCAATTGAGCCGGCGTTGGGTTTGAAACATTCGCCGAGCGATACGAGGCGTCGTGTCGAATCTCAAATTCATCGCGAAATGACACAGGCATTTCGCTGCGGGATCGCCTAGGTAAAGTGCAGGCGGGCGCTAAGCGCTTTGAATTCCTTAATGAAATCTATATATTTGCCCTCTCTGCGACAGAAATGTGTCTCTAATGCAACAGGTATTGATGATGACACCCTGGAAGGTGACGAAATGCGCTTTCCAGCATTGCGGATAAAACGCCTGCCTGTATCTTGAGACTCATGAAGCGAGGCGGTGGATCGTCCGTCTTCAGAGTGGCGGGTTCAACGGGATCATCCCAAGGGGTCCGTTGAACCTTTGTGAAACTTGACTGGAGGTCAACAATGAACATCAAGAGCCTTCTCATCGGCTCCGCGGCTGCTCTGGCCGCTGTTTCTGGCGCTCAGGCTGCAGACGCTATCGTCGCTGCTGAGCCGGAAGCTGTGGAATACGTCCGCGTTTGCGACGCTTTCGGCACTGGCTTCTTCTACATCCCGGGCACGGAAACCTGCCTGAAGCTCTCTGGTTATGTCCGCGTTCAGTTGGACATCGGTGAAGGCGCTTCGGTTCACTCTGACTACGACATCTTTGCTCGCGGTCGCCTGAATGTTGACGCTCGTAACGACACCGAACTTGGCACGCTGACGAGCTTCTTCCAGCTTCGTGGCAACGCTTCTGAAGGTGCTCCGGACGTCGGTAACTCCTTCACCCTCGAACAGGCTTACATCGATCTGGCCGGCGTTCGCGTTGGTAAGTTCTACAGCTGGTGGGATGACGATCTCCTCGGCGAAACCGACGAACTGTCCACCAACTCGCTGTTCGCTTCGGCTCGTTACGTCTACTCGACCGACGCTTTCACGGCTGGTCTCTCGGTTGACGAACTGCCTACGACCCGTGACGCAAACGTTGGCGTTGCTGGCTACCTCGCTGGCGCCTTCGGCCCGGTCAAGGCTAACCTGGTTGGCTCCTACGACACCGACGCGGAAGAATTCGCCGTTCGCGGTATCGTTTCTGCCGAAGTTGGCCCGGGTACTCTTGAACTCGCAGCTGCTTACGCTTCCGGCGACAACGCTTACTATGCAGTGTCTGAGTGGACCGTTGCTGCCGACTACGCCTTCAAGGCTACTGACAAGCTCACGATCACCCCGGCTGCCCAGTACTTCTGGGATTACAACCTGGTGTCCGGCAACGACGCTTGGAAGGTTGGTCTGACGGCTGAGTACCAGATCGTTTCCGGTCTGACGGCTCTTGCTACGGTCAACTACATCGACGAAGATGCCACCGACGGTTCTACCTCTGGCTTCCTGCGTCTGCAGCGCAACTTCTAATTCGATCTGATCGAATTGTGGAAAGCCCGGCCTTGGCCGGGCTTTTCTGCGTTCTGGCGTCTTTAACACTGGCGACTTCGCAAAGCGTAGGCACCTTGAACGGGCGTTTGGGGAGAGGAGGCGGAGTCACGCGCCAAGGCTTGGCGCTACGGGTTCGGACTTCAACGCCCGAAACGCAGGTCTTTCTCGATATCGGCGGTCTGGCCGAGACGGACCTTGTAGACCTGATAGTTTTCCATCACGCGCTGGACATAGTTGCGCGTTTCCTGAAAAGGAATGCGCTCGATCCAGTCCACGACCTCGTCAATCGGCTTACCTCGCGGGTCGCCATAACGGGACAGCCAGTCCGGAACACGGCCTGGGCCGGCATTGTAGGCGATGAAGGTCAGGATGTAGGAGCCATTGAAGGCATCGATCTGTTCGCCGAGATAATGCGCGCCGATCGTTGCGTTATAGCCGGGATCGGTTGTCAGTCTGGCTGGCACATAGGTGATGCCGTGGCGGGCCGCCACCATCTTGGCCGTGCCAGGCAGGATCTGGAGCAGTCCCTGCGCGTTGGCCGAGGAAACCGCAGCCGGATTGAAGGCGCTTTCCTGCCGCGCAATGGAATAGGCAAGAGCCTTGCCGGAGCCGGCAATATTGGCGGAAGCGGGAATCACCCCGACTGGGAAGGCGAGCGCGGGCACATCGATACCGCGGCCATAGGCAACCTTGCCAATCTGCAGCGAAAGCTGGTGGTTGCCGGTGCGTTCAGCCTGGGATGCGAGGATCGCCAGTTCGCCGGGGCTGGTGAGTTCCGCAGCAAGGCTGTGATAAAGCAGCACGGCTCGGTTGGCATGACCCGCCGCGGTCAGGCGCTCGATGGCGCGAACGGCTTCACGATTGTTGAAGCGGGCCCGGTCGTCCGGCGTGACAGTGGGATAGGCGATGGTGAGCTTTGACCGCTTCAAGTGCGCACCGGCCAGTTGACCGTAAAACGTACTCGAATGCTGGGCGGCCTTGGCATAAAACTCGTCGGCCTGTCCCTTTGCGCCGGCGTCGGCGGCTCGGCCGAGCCAATACCACGCCCGCGATGCCGAAAGCGGGCGGGCGGATGCGGCAAGGATTCGGCGGAAGTGTGTTGCCGCCAGTTCCGGTTTTTGCAGTGCGCGTAATGCATACCAGCCGGCATGGAACTCCGCCTCGGCCACATCGACGGCGCTGGCCGCCGAATGATTGGCGGCGATGTCGTAGGCCGCCTGGAATTTTCCGGCATCGAGAAGCCCGCGGCTGATGATCCGCTCCTCAATCCACCATTCGGCGGGGTTGACGAGGGCGGCCTTGTCGCGCGGGGCCTGCTTCAGCAGCCCGGCCGCGGCTTCAAACTTGTCCTGTTGTTGCAGGCGCTTGATGCGGGCGAAGAGGAGGCCCGGGTCATCCTTCCAGCGCGCATCGACAGCGGCGATCAGGCTGTCGGCCTTGGGCGAACGTTGGATGACCGCAGCACGGGCGGCATGAAGTGATTGCGCCTTGCCGAGAACGCCGAAGCGCTTCGCCTGTCCGGCCTGCCCGAGATAGAGCAGATAGTCCATCCGCGCCTTGTGCGCTTCGGGGGAGAGGAGGCTCGGGAAAGCATTCAGGATGAGGTCTTCGCCGGCGACATCCAGTCGGTTGGTCGTCCAGAACCGCGCCAGCATGCGAGCGGCATCGGCTTGCTTGCCGCTCTCGGAAAGCGCCCGGGCCAGAACAGCGGCGCCTTCGGCTGTTTCGGGCGGGTCGTCCCGAAGCTGAGCCAGCACCGTGGCGGCAGCAGCGTTTTCACGATAGAGCGCCTGTTCGAGATAGCGTCTGAGATTGGACAGGCCGGGCCAGCCCTGAAGCTCCTGCCGCGCCTCGATGATCTCGCGGGCGGGCACCTGCGACTGGCCGGAAACGGCGATGGCCCAGGTCAGGATATGCCGGTCGAGCGTATTGGCATCCATCGCGTCGCGAATGGCGAGCGCCTGCAGCGCCTGCCGGGCGGCAAGCGCATCAAGAGCAGTCTTGAGTTGCGGGTTGACGATGGCGGATGTCACCATGGGGCGGGGGATGGCCCCGGTGATATTGCCCCGGTCAGGCAAGGCTTCGGCCCTTTCGACGGGCGCGGGGGAACCAACGCTGGCCGAAGCGCTCAGCGCGGTGCCGGTGCTGGCAAGAAGCGCACCCGTAACGATGATGCCCGCAACGCGGTCACGCATGGCTCAACCCGTATCCGTTCCTTATCATTCCATTAACGGAGCTTATCGTTAACAGAATGCTACCAAAAGGCTGAAAATTCCGGCCTTTCTGTGATTTAGCACTGGCTTGGCGCTGGCTCATCGCTTGAAGCATAAGACGACGCGTTTTAAGGTGCGCCAGTTTTAACGCCGAATGCGGTCGAGACCTTCACGTCCCGACCAAGGAGTCTCGCATGTTCAAGGGATCCATTCCCGCCCTGATTACTCCGTTCACCGAAACGGGCGCCGTCGATGAGGATGCTTTCGTCAGCCATGTTGAATGGCAGATCGCCGAAGGCAGCCACGGCCTCGTTCCTGTCGGTACGACGGGTGAATCGCCGACGCTTTCGCATGACGAGCACAAGCGCGTCATCGAATTGTGCGTCGAGGCGGCGAAGAAACGGGTTCCGGTCATCGCGGGCGCTGGCTCCAACAACACGGTGGAAGCGATCGATCTCGCCCTTCATGCTGAAAAGGCAGGGGCGGATGCGCTGCTTGTGGTGACGCCCTATTACAACAAGCCGACCCAGAAGGGTCTTTACGCGCATTTCGCGGCAATTGCCGAATCCACGACGCTGCCCATCGTGATCTATAATATTCCGCCGCGCTCGGTGGTGGATATGTCGCCGGAAACGATGGGCGCGCTGGCCAAGGCTTACAAGAACATTGTCGGCGTCAAGGATGCCACGGGCAAGATCGAGCGCGTTTCCGACCAGCGCATCACCTGCGGCAAGGACTTCATCCAGCTTTCGGGCGAGGATGGTACGGCGCTGGGACACTATGCCCATGGCGGCGTCGGCTGCATTTCGGTCACGGCCAATGTCGCGCCGCGCCTCTGTGCGGAGTTCCAGAACGCACTGGCGGCGGGTGATTATGCCAAGGCGCTGGACTATCAGGATCGCCTGATGCCGCTGCACAAGGCGATCTTCCTGGAGCCCGGCGTCTGTGGCGCGAAATACGGCTTGGCCCGTATCGGTCGCAAGATCGAACGCACGGTGCGTTCGCCGCTCATCACGGCGCTGGAATCGGCAACGGAAAGCGCGATGGATGCCGCACTTATCCATGCGGGCCTGCTGAACTGAGGCTTCACGCGGGGCCAAACCGCACTATATAAGAGAAAAGTTGTGCCTTCCCGCATCAGGGAAGGCGCTGTTATGAAACGGAAATGATCATGGCCCCCAAAGGCAGTCAGCGTGTCGTCAAGAAGATCGTGGCGGAAAACCGCAAGGCGCGCTTCAACTATGAAATCGTCGATACCTACGAGGCTGGCCTCGTGCTCATGGGCACGGAAGTCAAGTCCCTGCGCGAGGGCAAGGCCAATATTGCCGAATCCTACGCCTCGGATGAGGACGGCGAACTCTGGCTGATCAATTCCTATCTGCCGGAATACCTGCAGGCCAACCGCTTCAATCATGAACCGCGCCGCCGGCGCAAGCTGTTGATGTCGAAGCGCGAAATCAATCGCCTGCGCGTCGCCATCAGCCGCGAGGGCATGACGCTTATCCCGCTGAAGATCTATTTCAACGATCAGGGCCGGGCCAAGATGGAACTCGCGCTCGGCAAGGGCAAGAAGTTGCACGACAAGCGCGAGACCGAAAAGGCTCGCGACTGGAACCGCGAAAAATCCCGCCTCCTGAAGAGCAGGGGGTGAGGAGCGGTCGGACCGCAGGTCCGGGCAATCGATCCAGTGAATCGATTGCAGCGACGAACGCCCGGAGCGCAAGCGAAGGGCCGGCAGAGCGGTCGGACCGCAGGTCCGGGCAATCGATCCAGTGAATCGATTGCAGCGACGAACGCCCGGAGCGCAAGCGAAGGGCCGGCAGAGCGGTCGGACCGCAGGTCCGGGCAATCGATCCAGTGAATCGATTGCAGCGACGAACGCCCGGAGCGCAAGCGAAGGGCCGGCAGAGCGGTCGGAGTGCAGGTTCGGGCAATCGATCCAGTGAATCGATTGCAGCGACGAACGCCCGGAGCGCAAGCGAAGGGCCGGCAGAGCGGTCGGACCGCAGGTTCGGGCAATCGATCCAGTGAATCGATTGCAGCGACGAACGCCCGGAGCACAAGCGAAGGGCCGGCAGAGCGGTCGGACCGCAGGTCCGGGCAATCGATCCAGTGAATCGATTGCAGCGACGAACGCCCGGAGCACAAGCGAAGGGCCGGCAGAGCGGTCGGAGTGCAGGTTCGGGCAATCGATCCAGTGAATCGATTGCAGCGACGAACGCCCGGAGCACAAGCGAAGGGCCGGCAGAGCGGTCGGAGTGCAAGGTCTAGGGGCCATCAGAAGGAAACAAAATGTCGAAACTGAAGATCACCGCCGGCGCCTATTCCTTCATCGCCAAGATGGAGGAGGAGCGCGCTCCGGAAACGTGCCGTGCTTTCCGGCGCTTCCTGCCGTTTTCCAATCAGGTCATCCATTCGCGCTGGAGTGGTGAGGCGGTCTGGGTGCCGCTTGGTGAATTCGATTTCGGCGTCGGCTTCGAGAACCACACCTGCCATCCGTCGCGCGGGGATATTCTGCTTTACCCCGGCGGCCACAGCGAAACCGAACTGCTCTTCGCCTATGGTTCCTCCTCCTTCGCCTCCAAGATGGGCGCGCTGGCCGGCAATCATTTCCTCACCGTCATCGACGGCATCGAAAGCCTTGAGGCCATGGGTAAGACGGTGCTGTGGAAGGGCGCGCAACCGGTGATTTTCGAAGCACTGGATTGATCGTCGAGTCCGCAACGTCATCTTGCCGGTCCGCTGTCTTTCGCATAAATTGGTGACGGGTCTATGTGGCTCGGTACGCACCGCCGTGCCAACCTTTGAGACGGGCAGCCATGTGTCACGGCACCGACCGGCGGCAGCATTGCTTGTCCGCAACCGGCACATTCATATGAACGATATTTCTGATCACGGCGTCCGCTTCGGACGCATAGCGCCGATGATTCCTGTCAAGCACATCGGCAAGGCGCATGACTTCTACACAACCATTCTGGGTTTCCGAAAGGTATTCGAGAATGGCTCGCCAGTTGGCTTCATGATCCTTAAACGCGATGCGGGGGAGTTGCACCTGACCTTGCAGCCCGACCATAAGGCGGCCCGTTTCAATATTGCGCATCTGATGGTTAATAATGCCGACATGCTTTACGCGGCCTGTGAACGGCACGGCGTGCGTATCATCAAGCGCCTTCAGGATAAGGATTACGGTCTCAGGGCTTTCGTCTTCGAAGATCCCGACGGCAATCGGATCGATGTTGGTCATTCGATCTGAACGGTCCGGTCTTTTCCAGCCCTCTCTTCACGGGAGGGCTGGCAGTATTGCTCTGGCACCCGTCTCAGCCTCAATCGTCAGCCGGCTCCACTGCCCGCACCGGGCGCTCGGAGGCATCGCGGCCGATCTCGGCCTTGAGGGACGAGAGGTCGATGAAGTGGTCGGCCTGGCGGCGTAGGTCGTCGGCGATCATCGGCGGCTGGGTGGCCATGGTGGAGACGACCGAGACCTTGCGGCCCTTGCGCTGAAGCGCTTCCACCAGCGTCGTGAAATCGCCGTCGCCGGAAAAGATCACGAGATGATCGACGGTTTCCGACTGTTCCATCGCGTCGATGGCCAGTTCGATGTCCATGTTGCCCTTGATCTTGCGGCGGCCCATGCTGTCGGTGAATTCCTTCGCCGGCTTGGTCACCACCTTGTAGCCGTTATAGTCCAGCCAGTCGATCAGCGGGCGGATGGAGGAATATTCCTGATCCTCGATAAGCGCCGTATAATAGTAGGCGCGCAAAAGATAGCCGCGCTTCTGGAAGGCTTTCAGAAGCTTGCGATAATCAATGTCGAAGCCGAGGCTCTTGGACGCTGCGTAAAGATTGGCGCCATCAATGAACAGCGCGATTTTTTCCCTGGGGTCGAACATGGCATTTTATCCTTATTATTTGAAATGACGAAACTTCGGAAAGGGTAGGTCATTCGAAAATGGCGACAGTTCTCCTCCAAGCCTGTCCTGATTGGCGGATTTAGGGCAGTTCCGCGCTCTTTCCAAGCATGCACAGGTTGATAAGAAAAATAATCCCATTTTTGGGGTTTTTGGCGGGGCGATGGCAAGGAAGCAAGGAAAAACTTGAATTCGCCGCGTTTTGAATGTATCGGCCTCAGTTAATTCCAGGAAATTCAGACCGCAAAGGACTGGCTATGGCCCGCGTCACCGTTGAAGATTGCATTGACAAAGTCGATAACCGTTTCGAGCTGGTGCTGCTCGCCGGTCATCGCGCCCGCCAGATCTCCCAGGGTGCGCCGATCACCATTGATCGCGACAACGACAAGAACCCGGTGGTTGCCCTTCGCGAGATCGCCGATGAGACCCTGTCGCCTGACGATCTCAAGGAAGACCTGATCCACTCGCTGCAGAAGCATGTGGAAGTGGATGAGCCGGAACACGATCCGTCGAGCCTCATTTCCGCCGGCGGCGTTGCCGTGGCGAGCGACAGTGAGGAAGACGAGCTGCCGGAAACGCTCACCTTCGACCAGATGTCCGAAGAAGAGCTTCTGGCCGGCATCGAAGGTCTGGTTCCGCCGGAAAAGAGCGACGACTACTGATTTTCGTGGATTGCCCCGAAACAACGTATTTCGGGGCGATTTCGCCCTTCTGGCCCGGAATGTGACCAGAGGCGCCAAGTCTTGCCTGGAATCTCGCCAAATTCTTCTTTCATAAGCGATTTTCGGCTTGCCAGCCTCTATTCGTGGCGGCACTTTGCAAGGTGACATGATTTGATGTGCGTCAGCCTTTCGCTGGCGCCCTTTTTCTTTGCGGAGAGCCCCAGGGAATGATGCGGCAATACGAACTCGTCGAGCGGGTTCAGAAATACAAGCCAGATGCGAATGAAGCCCTTCTGAACAAAGCCTATGTCTATGCCATGCAGAAGCATGGTCAGCAGAAACGGGCCAGCGGCGATCCCTATATTTCGCATCCGCTTGAAGTTGCCGCCATCCTCACCGAACTGCACATGGACGAATCGACCATCGCGGTCGCGCTTCTTCACGACACCATCGAGGATACGACGGCCACCCGCGCCGAGATCGATGAACTGTTCGGCGAGGAAATCGGTCGGCTGGTCGAGGGCCTCACCAAGATCAAGAAGCTCGATCTCGTGTCGAAAAAGGCCAAGCAGGCGGAAAACCTGCGCAAGCTGCTGCTCGCCATTTCCGACGACGTGCGCGTGCTGCTGGTCAAGCTGGCCGACCGCCTGCATAACATGCGCACCATGGAACATATGCCGGCCGACAAGCGCGCCCGCATTTCCGAGGAAACCATGGATATCTATGCGCCGCTCGCCGGCCGCATGGGTATGCAGGACATGCGCGAGGAACTGGAGGAATTGTCCTTCCAGCACCTCAACCCGGATGCCTACCAGACGGTAACCAACCGCCTGCGCGAGCTTTCCGAGCGCAATGAAGGTCTGATCCACAAGATCGAGGATGAGCTGCGCGATCTTCTGGTTGCCAACGGCCTGCTGGGCACCGAGGTCAAGGGTCGCCAGAAGAAGGCTTATTCGGTCTTCCGCAAGATGCAGTCGAAGTCGCTCTCCTTCGAACAGCTTTCGGATGTCTACGGTTTCCGCATTCTAGTGAACAGGCTGGAAGAGTGTTATCGCGCGCTCGGCATCGTTCACACCCGCTGGCGCGTGGTGCCGGGCCGGTTCAAGGATTACATCTCCACACCGAAGCAGAACGACTATCGTTCGCTGCACACCACCATCGTCGGCCCCTCGCGCCAGCGTATTGAACTGCAGATTCGCACCTTCCAGATGCACGAAATCGCCGAATTCGGCATTGCGGCGCATACGCTCTACAAGGATGGTGAAAACACCGGCGGCGGTGATGATGTGCTGTCCCGCGAATCCAATGCCTATTCCTGGCTGCGCCACACCATCGAGGCGCTGGCCGATGGCGACAATGCCGAGGAGTTTCTGGAGCACACCAAGCTCGAACTGTTCCAGGATCAGGTCTTCTGCTTCACGCCCAAGGGCAAGCTGATTGCCTTGCCGCGTGGCGCAACACCCATCGATTTCGCCTATGCAGTGCACACCAATGTCGGTGATACCTGCGTCGGCGCCAAGATCAACGGCCGCATGATGCCGCTGGTCACGCGGCTTGCCAATGGCGACGAGGTGGAGATCATCCGCTCCGGCGTACAGGTGCCGCCGGCTGCCTGGGAAGAGATCGTCGTCACCGGCAAGGCGCGCGCCGCCATCCGCCGCGCCACGCGTCTGGCCATCCGCAAGCAGTATTCGGGGCTTGGCCACCGCATTCTGGAACGTACATTCGAGCGCACCGGCAAGGTTTTCTCGCGCGATGCGCTGAAGCCGGTGCTGCACCGGCTGGGCCACAAGGAAGTGGAGGACGCCGTTGCCGCCGTGGGTCGCGGTGAACTCTCCTCGCTCGATGTGCTGCGCGCCGTCTATCCTGATTTCAAGGATGAACGCGTCACTGTGAAGCAGTCGAGCGACGACGGCTGGTTCAACGTTCGCTCGGCTTCGGGCATGGTGTTCCGCATTCCCGACAAGGGCAAGACGGGTGAGGGCAAGGCGGGCGAAACCATTGCTGCGCCGACAGAGGAAGGGCCGGACGGTCCCGAACCCGTGCCGATCCGCGGTCTGTCCGCCAGTGTGCAGGTGCAGTTCGCGCCTTCCGGTGCTGTGCCCGGCGATCGCATCATCGGCATCGTTGAAAAGGAAAACATCATCACCATCTATCCGATCCAGGCGGCTGCGCTCCAGAAGTTCGATAACGAACCCGAACGCTGGATCGACGTGCGCTGGGATCTGGACGGTGGAAACAAGGCCCGCTTTTCCGCCCGCATCCTGATCAACGCGATCAATGAGCCCGGTGCGCTGGCCGTCATCTCGCGGATCATTGCCGATCTCGATGTCAACATCCGCACGCTTTCCATGGTGCGGGTGGCCACCGACTTCACGGAGATGGCGGTGGACGTGGAGGTCTGGGATCTACGCCAGCTCGGCCAGCTCATTTCGCGGCTGAAGGAGCAGGATTGCGTTTCGACGATCAAGCGGGTTTACGACTGACGGCCTGCCATCAGGCCCAAAGGAGAATGGCATGATCATCGGTATCGGCAGCGATCTCATCGATATCCGCCGCGTGGAGCAATCGCTGGAGCGGTTCGGCGAGCGCTTCGTCAAGCGCTGCTTCACCGACATCGAACAGGCGAAATCCGAGCGCCGCAAGAACCGTGCGGCCTCCTACGCCAAGCGCTTTGCCGCCAAGGAAGCCTGCTCCAAGGCGCTGGGAACGGGTCTTGCGAACGGCGTATTCTGGAAGGACATGGGCGTCGTCAACCTGCCCGGTGGTAAGCCCACCATGCTGCTGACCGGCGGTGCTGCGGAAAAACTGGCAGAGCTGATGCCGGCCGGTCATGAGGCTTTCATTCACCTGACGATCACCGATGAGCATCCTTATGCTCAGGCTTTCGTGATCATAGAGGCGCGTCCGCTTGCCGCGGAGCCAGTGAAGGGCTAGAGAAGTCCGGAAAACGCCGCTACCGTTGCGTCCGGCGGGCGCACGGCGCTCCAGGCGCCAGAATTGAGAAATGGAAGACCCCGTGTCCGATAAAACCGAACCGAAGCAAACCGCGTTATGGGAGAACATCAAGGTCGTCATTCAGGCGCTCTTGCTGGCCATGGTTATCCGCACGGTCTTCTTCCAGCCGTTCACCATCCCTTCGGGTTCGATGATGCCGACGCTGCTGGTCGGCGATTATCTCTTCGTCAACAAGTTCTCCTACGGCTATTCCAAATATTCGCTGCCCTTCTCGCCGAACCTGTTCACGGGCCGCATCTTCGCCTCCGAGCCGTCGCGCGGCGATATCGTCGTTTTCCGCCTGCCGTCCAACACCAGCATCGACTACATCAAGCGCGTCGTCGGCCTGCCGGGAGATCGTATCCAGGTGACCAATGGTGTGCTGTTTATCAATGGCAAGCCGGTTCCGAAGGTCGAGGACGGTAGGTTCACCTCCGATTACGGCCAGGAGCCGGGCTCAGACATTCCGGTCTACCGCGAGACGATGGACAACGGCGTGACCTATGACACGCTCGACCAGTCGCCGGTTTCGCTCGGTGACAACACCCGCGAGTTCATCGTGCCGGAAGGCCATTACTTCATGATGGGTGATAACCGCGACAACTCGCTCGACAGCCGCTTCACCGTCGGTTTCGTGCCGGCCGAGAACCTGATCGGCAAGGCAAGCGTTATCTTCTTCTCGCTGGGCAATGACACCTCGTTCCGCGAAGTCTGGAAATGGCCGACCAACATGCGGTGGGACCGCCTGTTCAAGAGCGTCCAATGAGCAAGAAGAAGTCCTTCCTGACGGAAAACCGCGACCGTCTCGAGACGGCGATCGGTCACAGGTTCACCGACTGGGGGCGTGTCGAACGGGCGCTCACCCATTCCAGTGCGCTGAACGGTCGTGAAGGCAATTATGAGCGGCTTGAATTTCTGGGTGACCGGGTGCTGGGCCTGTGTGTCGCTGAACTTCTGTTCCGCAGCTATCGGGCGGCGAGCGAAGGCGAGCTTTCGGTGCGCCTCAACCAGCTTGTGAGTGCCCAGACTTGTGCCGCCGTTTCGGATGAGATGGAGTTGCATCTTTTCATCCGCACCGGTGCGGATGTGCAGAAACTGACCGGCAAGCGCATGATGAATGTGCGCGCTGACGTGGTGGAAAGCCTGATTGCAGCCATCTATCTCGATGGTGGCCTTGAGGCTGCGCGCAAATTCATCCAGCGCTACTGGGAAAAGCGTGCGATCGGTTCTGCCGAATTGCGCCGCGATGCCAAGACCGAGTTGCAGGAATGGGCGCACGCGAAATTCGCGGTGACGCCGAGCTATCGCATTGACGACCGCTCCGGTCCGGATCACGATCCCCGTTTCACCGTGACGGTGGAAGTGCAGGGGGTCGGGCCGGAAACCGGTTCCGACCGATCCCGCCGCGCCGCCGAGCAGGTCGCGGCCACACGTATGCTGGAGCGCGAAGGCGTCTGGCAAAAACAGAATTCCGACGAGTGAAGGTAATATGACCGGACAGGAAGAGGATTTCACCGCCGAGAGCGGTGCAGACGACGCATCGCCGGTGGAGGCAGGGCCGACCCATTCGGGTTTCGTGGCGCTGATCGGCCCGACGAATGCGGGCAAGTCGACGCTGCTCAACCGTCTGGTGGGCGCGAAGGTTTCCATCGTCAGCCACAAGGTGCAGACGACACGGGCCGTGGTGCGCGGTATCGCCATCCACAACAACGCCCAGATCGTGTTCATGGATACGCCCGGCATCTTCAAGCCGCGTCGCAGGCTTGATCGCGCCATGGTCACGTCGGCCTGGGGCGGGGCAAAGGACGCCGATTTCGTCATGCTGCTGATCGACAGCGAGCGCGGATTGCGCGGCGATGCCGAGGCCATTCTGGAAGGCCTGAAAGAGGTTCACCAGCCGAAGATCCTCGTCCTGAACAAAATCGACCGCGTGCAGCACGAGCAATTGCTGAAGCTTGCTTCCGATGCCAATGCCGCAGTGCCCTTCGAACGCACGTTCATGGTTTCGGCCACTACCGGCTCCGGCTGTGACGATCTGATGGACTATCTCGCCACGACGCTGCCGGAAGGTCCGTGGTACTACCCGGAAGATCAGATCTCCGACCTGCCGATGCGCCAGCTCGCCGCCGAAATCACGCGTGAGAAGCTGTTCCTGCGTCTGCATCAGGAACTTCCCTATTCCTCGCATGTCGAGACGGAAAAGTGGGAAGAGCGCAAGGACGGTTCGGTTCGTATCGAACAGGTCATCTATGTCCAGCGCGACAGCCAGAAGAAGATCGCGCTCGGCAAGAATGGCGAGACCATCAAGGCGATCTCCACGGCCTCCCGCAAGGAGTTGTCAGAAATCCTTGAGCAGCCGGTGCATCTCTTCCTCTTCGTGAAGGTGCGCGAGAACTGGGGCGACGACCCCGAGCGCTTCCGCGAAATGGGCCTCGAATTCCCCCGGGAATGACAGGACGGGGCGGATGCGGTAAGTTCGAATCGAACTTCCGGAGCGTGTGACCCTATGGAATGGCAGGATGAGGCAATCGTGCTCGGCGTGCGCCGGCATGGCGAGACGAGTGTCGTCGCCGAGCTGATGACACGTCGGCATGGTCGCCATATGGGCCTTGTCCGTTCCGGGCGCTCGCGCGCCATGCAGCCGGTGTTGCAACCCGGCAATGCCGTCGATGCCACCTGGCGGGCGCGGCTTTCCGAACATCTTGGCGATTTCCGCTTGGAGCCGACGCATCTGCGCGCCGCCGGTCTGATGGAAAAGGCGCTCTCCGTTTATGGCGTGCAGGCGCTTGCCGCCCTGCTGCGGCTGTTGCCGGAGCGCGATCCACATCCCCATCTCTATGAGGCGCTTGGCGTCGTTCTCGATCACCTCACCGAGCCGGCGGTGGCGGGTGAATTGTTCGTGCGCTTCGAACTGGCTGTCCTCAACGATCTCGGTTTCGGGCTGGACCTCACCGAATGTGCCGCGACCGGCAGGCGGGATGATCTGGTCTATGTCTCGCCGAAATCGGGTCGCGCCGTTTGCCGGGCGGCGGGCGAACCCTATGCGCCACGGCTTCTGGCATTGCCGGATTTCCTGAACGGCGCCCAGAGTGATGTCCGTCCCGCCACGGGGGCGGCGCTTTCGGATGCCTTCCGCCTCACGGGGTTCTTCCTCACCCGGAACGTTTACGAGCCGCGCGGGGCAACCGGCGGCTCGGTGAGGGACAGTTTCATTCAGGCGGTGCTGAAGGGCTGTGATGCCGCCGGGGCGTCTGCCGCGGCGGAATAGTCACGCCGTCCGGGGCGTGAGCCGCGCGACACCTGTTTCACGGATTGGCAGATGGACGAGCCCTGCGGCGATGCCGAGCAGAACGCCGAACCACCACACCAGATCGTAGGAGCCGAGGCGGTCATAGAGCACGCCGCCCATGTAGACGCCGAGGAACGAGCCAACCTGATGTGAGAGGAAGACGAGGCCGCCAAGCAGGCCGAGATGGCGCGTTCCGAACATGATGGCGACCAGCGCATTGGTCGGCGGTACCGTCGAGAGCCAAAGGATACCCATCACGGCGGAGAAGATCACAACTGAGACCGGGTTCTGTGGCAGAAGCAGGAAGGCCGTGACGGCGATGGAGCGACCGAAGTAGATGTAGGCCAGAATCCAGCGCTTGGAATAGCGCTGGCCGAGATAGCCGGCACCCAGCGAACCGATGATGTTGAAGAAACCGATCAGCGCCATCGCGATCACCGGCCAGGGTGCCAGCATGCCGAGATCATTGAGATAGGCCGGGAAATGCGCGGTGATGAAGGCCACCTGAAAGCCGCAGACGAAAAAGCCCATGGTGAGCAGGACATAACTCTTGTGACCATAGGCCTCCACCAGCGCCTGACGGGCGGTCTGGTCGCTGTGGGCGGTCTTCTGGGAACCGGATTGCGCATTGCCGCGCAGCGGCCAGGCGAGCGCAGGAATGAGCAGCGTCATGAAGCCGATCCACACCAGACCGTCCGACCAGCCGACTTCGGCAATCAGCGCCTGCGAGATCGGTGCGAACAGGAACATGCCGGCAGAGCCTGCGGCAGTGCCGATGCCGAAGGCAAAAGAGCGCTGCTCAGGCGTCACATTGCGCGCGAAGGCCGAGAGGATGATGCCGAAGGAGCCTGCCGCGACGCCAAGCCCGACCAGCACGCCGCCGCCGGCATAAAGCGTGGTGGGTGAATGGCCGAGCGCCATCAGCGTCAGGCCCGCGGCATAGAACAGGCCGGACATGACGAGGACGCGGCCCGTGCCGTATTTATCGGCCACCGCACCGAACAGCGGTTGCCCGAGCCCCCACGCCAGGTTCTGGATGGCCATGGCCAGCCCGAAGGTGGCGCGGTCCCAGCCGGTATCGGTCAGCAGCGGGATCTGGAAGAAACCCATGGCCGAGCGCGGCCCGATGGACAGGATGGCAATCAGCGAGCCGCTGATGATGATCAGCCAGGGCAGGGACGGGCGCTGGGCGGGCGACATGGGGGATCCTCCAATTTTAGAAAAGCATTACCGGCGGAGACCCATTCCGGAAAGCGATTTTTCCTGATCGACCCGTCAACGGGTTTGATGAGTGCGGTGGTGCGCGATGATGTGGCCGAGCGCCATGGCAAGGGCCAGAGCGAGCGCGATCTGGAATGCCCTGTCGTAATTGCCCCACCAGCCATAGGTATCGACGGCGAAGAGTACGGCGACATAGGCGCCGGCCTGCCAGCCGCAGACGATGAGGCCGGTCAGAAGGCCGATGGAGCGGGTGCCGTAGAGTCTGTCTGCTCCCGCTACGGCAAGCGGCAGGGCGGCGAGCCAGACAAAGCCGGCCACGGACGCTGCGCCAAGCACGATGACCGGCGTAAGCGGAAGCCACAGCAGGGCGGCAAGGGCTGCCGCACGCAAGAGGAAGACGAGGCTCAACCGCCTGAAAGGCGCTCCGGTTGCTGTCAGTGCAGTTCCCGCCACGTTGAACAGGTTGAGCAGAAGCAACGCCGCCACGATGATCTCAACGTGAAGGCCGTGGTCGGACAGGGTCACGCCGAGTGTCGCGGTGACAAGGCCGGTCTGAAAGCCGCTGCTTACTGCGCCGGCCAGAAGGACCGCCAGAGAGAGGCCTCGCCCCTTGATCCAGTTCGGGGCAGGCGCAGGCCTCTGAGGTGACGGCAGAAACAGGGCGAGCGGCATGATGAATGCCACGGCGGCGGCCAGCACCAGCAACGTCGTCCGCGCACCGGTCCCGATCAGCAAACCCTGTATGGCGGGCGTGAAGACCAGCGCCGCGAGCGCGGCAGCAGCAGTGACGATGGCGAAGGTCCAGCGCGTCTGGCAACCGGATAGGGCCGAAAAAATGACCGGGAAGGTCGTGCCGCCGAGACCGATGCCCGCGAGAACGCCGCCGCCGAGAATGACGGTGGTTGATGTTGATGCTGTGGCAAGCAAGGTCAGCCCCAGCGCATAAAGGAACGCTGAAGGGGCAACCACCAGCTTTGCGTGGCCGCGATCGGCAAGAAGTCCGGCGAGGACCGCGGACAACCCCCAGACGAGAAGCTGGGTGTTCTGCATGACGGCAAAACTTTCCCGCTCGATGCCGACGGTCATGAGATAGGGCGGCAGAAGATAGGGCATCGCCGCGCGTGGCGCGTAGGCCAGAAGAAGCGTCAACGCTCCGGCTGTCACCGCAAGGGGTTTGCCGCCCATGATCCCGTTCGCTTCTCCGCCTTCAGATTGGCCTGGATGTCTCCCCATTTACCGTTGCTTGAATGCCCAGCCCTCCGGCCGGGGTTCCAGCACGGTCACGCTATCGCCCCGTTTCAGCACGCCCTCACCGCGCGGCACGGCATTCCAGCCGAACAACGGGCCGGGCACGCGCCGGTCGGCAGACATGCGGATACGGCCCATGGCCTTCATCGGGCTGGCACCTTCGCGCGATCCGGTCTGCTGGTCCTGCGTGGTCATGATGCAGCGGGCGCAGGGCTTGACGAGATCGAAACGGATGCCGCCGATCTCAAGGGCTGCCCAATGGTCTTCAGCAAAGGCTTCCGCACCATCGATGACGATGTTGGGGCGAAAGCGGTCCATGCCCACCGGGGCCTCGCCATGCGCGGCCATATCGGCGTTGAGTGCTGCCAGCGACGCGGTGTTGGTGATCAGGATCTGGAAGCCATCGGCAAAGGTCACCGGCGTTTCATCGCCCGCCCATTCGCGGCTGGCCGTGCGCCTTGCATCACCGTCAAAGAAGACGAGGATGGCGTCGCGACCAAGCCAAGAAGACAGCGTGGCATTGGTTGCGGTATCGGCCAGCGCAGCGTTGACGATGTTCTTCCACACCGCCACATCCTTGCGGGCCGTAAAGCCGGAAAGCGGCGCTTCATGCCGGGCCGGGCCCATTGCCAGATGCAGCACATCGCCCGCGACACGCGCTTCCACCTTCGCCAGCGCCGGCAGTTCGCGCTGCGTGATGAAATGGCCAGAGGGATCGGCCACCATGAAGCGACGGTCACCGGTGAGGCCGAAAGCATCCACCGGGCTCTCATCCAGTGCGATGCCGCGCCCGCTTTTGAGCGGGTAGATCGAGAGGCTTGAGACCTGCATGGGCGTGCCCTTTATCCTGTCAGATTTCGTCGAGAAACTGCTCGTAAATTGTCACGAGCCGCGCGTGCCGTTCCTTTGCCATAGCCTGTCCGGCGGCGGTTTTGAACCCCTCGGCCAGCGTGAACAGCTTGGCCGGGAAATGGTCGATGGCAAAGGCGCGGTCATCGAGCGGGCGGTCCTTCGCCAGCGGATCGGCGGCATCGTAAAGGGAGGAGCCCATGCGCCCGGCGGTGTAGAAGCAGCGCGCCGCGCCCACCGCGCCGATGGCGTCCAGCCGGTCGGCATCCTGGAGGATCTTTGCCTCCAGCGTTTCCGGTTCGCGGCCGGCCGAAAAACTGTGGGTGAGGATGGCGTGGTAAACGCCGGCGCAATCCACGCCCCGCCAGCCAAGCTGATCGAGAACCATGGCCGCCTTGTCGGCGGCAAGGCGCGAGGCTTCAGCCCTGAGCGGCGAATTCTTCTCAACCGCCACGCAATCATGCAACAGAACGGCAGCAGCCAGTATCAGCCTATTGCCGCCCTCCAGTTCATGGATGCGCAACGCATTGCGAAAGACGCGGGCGATGTGGGCAAGGTCGTGCGAGCCATCCGTGGTGCCGTCGAGATGCGGCAGCAGGGTTTTCGCAAGATCGGCATAGGGTGCGAAACGGGCGGCATCTGCGGTGTGGGACATTGGATTTTCCTTCCTGCACCGGACGACTTTAGCGGCGCGGGCGGATTCGGGCAAACGAATATCGGCGCGAATGGACCTTGCAAACCGTCACAAAACTTTCTAAATCAATGCGACCGGCCTTTGCCGGTTTTCTTTGGGCTTACTTATACTCAATATGAGTATAAGTGCTGGGATCGCGGGGAGCGGTCCGGAAGGAGACGGAAATGGCTGGTCATTCGGCAATGCGCGCCGCAGGTGGCGCAGGTCTTTCGGCGGCGGAGCGTTTCGGCATTCTGCCGCGTCCCGATCTTGCCTTCACGCCGGCGGTGGCAAAGGAAACGGCGCCGCTTTACGAGCGGGTGAAACATTTTATTCCGGAGATCGAATGGCCGGTCTATGCGCCCTATGTTCATGCCATCAACCGGCTGAAGAAGAAACGCAACGCTGTCATCCTCGCCCATAACTACCAGACACCGGATATCTTCCACTGCGTGTCGGATATCGTTGGCGATTCGCTTCAGCTTGCCCGCGATGCTACCAGGGTCGAGGCCGAGATCATCATCCAGTGCGGTGTGCACTTCATGGCTGAAACCTCGAAGCTGCTGAACCCGGAAAAGACCATCCTGATCCCGGATAGCCGGGCCGGCTGCTCGTTGTCGGAATCGATCACGGGTGCGGATGTGCGCGAGTTGAAACGCCGTTATCCCGGCGTACCGGTGGTGACGTATGTGAATACCTCCGCCGATGTGAAGGCCGAAACGGATATCTGCTGCACCTCGGCCAATGCCGTGGATGTGGTGGAGAGCCTGGAATCCGATACGGTCCTGTGCATTCCCGACGAATATTTGGCGATGAACGTCGCGCGTCGCACCAACAAGAAGATCCTGACCTGGGCCGGTCACTGCGAAGTGCATGAGCGCTTCACGGCGGACGAACTGCTGGCCTACCGCGAGGCCGATCCGACCATCGAGATTGTCGCCCATCCCGAATGCCACCCGAGCGTGCTCGATGTGTCGGACTATTTCGGTTCGACCGCCGGCATGATCAACTACGTCAAGACGAAGAAGCCGGCCCGCGTGCTGCTCGTCACGGAATGCTCCATGGCCTCCAACATCCAGTCGGAGGTCGAGGGCGTCGATTTCGTCAAGCCGTGCAATCTCTGTCCGCACATGAAGCGCATCACGCTGCCGAAAATCCTCGATAGCCTGTTGTTCATGACGGAAGAGGTGACGGTTGACCCGGCGATTGCGGACCGTGCGCGGCTTGCGGTCGAACGCATGATCAATCTCAAGGCCTGATAGGCTCGAGTGAAGGGACCCGCGCGTTCGGGGAGGATGGCATGGCATATTCAAACAGAGTGGCGACCCCGCAAAGCCTTGGCGGCATTGATGATGTCGTGATTGTCGGCGGCGGGCTTGCCGGGCTTTTCTGCGCGCTCAGGCTCAGCCCGATGCCGGTGACCGTGCTGGCGGCCGCCCCCATCGGGCAGGGCGCTTCGTCCGCCTGGGCGCAGGGCGGCATTGCCGCCGCCATGAGCGAGGGCGATACGTTTGGCAAGCATCTGGCCGATACGCTGGCCGCCGGTGCCGGTATCGTCGATCCGAAGATCGCCATGCTGACGATTTCCGAAGGGCCGGACCGCATCCGCGATCTCCTGACCTATGGCGTGCCCTTCGACCGCGATCTGGAAGGTCATCTCGTGCTGTCGCGGGAAGCGGCCCATTCCGAACGCCGTATCGTGCGCGTCAAGGGCGACATGGCCGGCCGCGCCATCATGGAGGCACTGATTGCCGCCGTGCGCAACACGCCGACCATTCGCGTCATGGAAGGCTATGTGGTGGAAGACCTCGTGCGCGAGGGCAAGGTGGTGACGGGCGTCATTGCCAGGCCCGATGCCGGCCAGTCCAAGACGCGTATCGTCTTTCCTGCCCGTTCCGTGGTGCTGTGCTCGGGCGGCATCGGCCATCTTTATGCGGTCACCACCAACCCGGCGGAAGCCAAGGGGCAGGGGCTTGGCATGGCGGCGCGTGCCGGTGCGGTTATTGCCGATCCTGAGTTCGTGCAGTTCCACCCGACCGCCATCGATATCGGTCGCGATCCCGCCCCGCTTGCCACCGAGGCATTGCGCGGCGACGGTGCGACACTCATCAACACCGCTGGCGAACGTTTCATGACCGCGATCCATGCGGATGCGGAACTGGCCCCGCGCGATATCGTCGCCCGCGGCGTCTTTGCCGAAGTCAAGGCCGGGCGCGGCGCGTTTCTCGATTGCCGTAAGGCCGTCGGGAAACACTTCCCCGAAGCCTTTCCCACGGTCTATGCCTCCTGCATGGCGGCGGGAATCGATCCGGTCACGCAACCGATTCCCGTGGTTCCGGCTGTGCACTATCACATGGGCGGGCTGATGGTGGATGCGGATGGCCGCACCTCGCTCGATGGCCTGTGGGCGGCAGGAGAAGTGGCCTCGACCGGTCTGCACGGTGCCAATCGTCTGGCCTCGAATTCACTTCTGGAGGCCGTTGTCTTTGCCGCCCGCATTGCCGACAGCATCAAGGGCCTCATTCCCCAGAACGGTCTTCGCGCCTGGCCGAAGAATGCTGACGAAAATGATGAACTGGTGACGCTGGAAGACAGCCACGAACTGAAGCAGCTTCGCAAGGTCATGAGCAACGATGTCGGCGTGATCCGCGATGCGGCAAGCCTCAAGCACGCGCTGCGCGAAATCCGTCGGCTGGAGCACGAAAACCCGCGCCTGCGCTTCATGAACATCGTTGCCGCCGCCAAGCTCATCGCCGTTGCCGCCCATGACCGGCTCGAAAGCCGGGGCGGGCATTTCCGCACCGATTATCCCGAACCGCAGGAGGCGCTGCGCCGTCGCACCTTCCTGACGCTTTCGCAGGCGGAAAAGCGCGCGGCGGAAATCGCGGCGATCTGACGGGGTCGCCGCAATGAACTCAGGAGAGGATTGACCGATGACTGTCACACCGCTGCGTCCGACGCTGCTTGCGATCATGGTGGAGGATCAGGTGCGCGCCGCCCTTCAGGAAGATCTGGGCCGGGCCGGTGATGTCACCACCTACGCCACCATCGCCCCGTCACTGATGGCTGAGGCGCGGGTGAACACCCGCCAGGAGGGCGTTGTCGCCGGCGTCGAACTTGCCCGCACGGCCTTCCGGCTGGTCGATCCCTCTGTGGTCTTTACGGCGCATGTGGAAGATGGCGACCGCGTGAAGCCGGGCGATGCACTGATGACCGTGAGCGGCCCGGCCCGCTCGGTGCTTTCAGCCGAGCGGGTGGCGCTGAACTTCCTCATGCACCTTTCCGGCATCGCCACGCTGACGGCGCGTTACGCGGCAGAGATCGCTCACACGCCGGCCAAGGTGACTTGCACGCGCAAGACGCTGCCGGGCCTGCGCGCTCTGGCGAAATATGCCGTGCGTCTCGGCGGTGCTTCCAACCATCGCTACGGGCTGGACGATGCCGTGCTCATCAAGGACAACCACATTGCCGTTTCGGGTGGGGTCGCCAGCGCCATAGAAGCAGCGCGCGCCTATTGCGGCCACCTCGTCAAGATCGAGGTGGAGGTGGATGGTCTCGACCAGATGCGCGAGGCGCTGACCGCTGCGCCGGACGTGATTCTGCTCGACAATATGGGCCCGGAGCGCCTGCGCGAGGCCGTCGAGATCAACCGTCTTGCTGCCGGCCTTTCGCCGGAAGCCTATCGGAGCGCGCCGAACCGGGTGAAGCTGGAAGCCTCCGGCAATGTGGATTTGACAACGATCAAGGCCATTGCCGAAAGCGGGATCGACTACATCTCGACGTCGAAGATCACCATGGCAGCGCCGACCCTTGATGTCGGTCTGGATGTCGTCACGCAGTGATGCAATTTTTGGCTGCGCATGCGTAAAATATGGAATATTAGCACATAAAATAGTCATAACGAATAAATGACTAGTTTATATGCAATTTTGTCTTGCATGCGCGGTCTAACCTGTCTTGAATGGTTCCCATCAGATCAAACAATCCGACAGGGGGATTTCAGACAATGTTGAAGCGCAGAACCTTTACGGGCATGGTTGCGGCGGCGGTCATGGGGATTGCCGGTGGTCTTTTCGTCACGGCTGCCCCGGCGCGCGCCGAAACGGCGATCAAGTTCACGCTCGACTGGAAATTCGAAGGCCCGGCTGCCGGCTTCCTGCTGGCGCTCGACAAGGGCTACTTCAAGGCCGAGGGCCTTGATGTGACCATCGACAGCGGCAACGGTTCGGTTGAAGCCATTCCGCGTGTCGCCACCGGAGCCTATCAGATGGGTTTCGGCGACATCAACTCGGTCATCCAGTTCCTCGACAAGGACCCGAGCCAGAAGGTCAAGGCGGTGATGATGGTGTATGAGCGCCCGACCTTCGCGGTTGTCGGTCGCAAGTCGCTCGGCATCACCACCGATCCGAAGTCGCTGGAAGGCAAGAAGCTCGGTGCGCCGCCGCCGGATGGCGCGTTCGCCCAGTGGAAGGCCTTCAAGCAGGTCGCCGGTATCGATGACAGCAAGATCACCATCGAATCCATCGGCTTCCCGGTGCGCGAACCGATGCTGGCCAAGGGCGATGTCGATGCTGTGTTCGGCTTCTCCTTCTCGGTCGTTCTGAACCTCAAGAAGCAGGGCATCAAGGACGAGGATATCTCCACCATCCTGATGGCCGAGCATGGCCTGAACCTCTACGGCAACTCGGTTCTGGTGAACACGGACTTCGCCGAAAAGAACCCGGAGGCCGTCAAGGGCTTCGTGAAGGCGCTCGCCAAGGGCTTTGCCGATGCCGTCGCCGACACCAAGGCCGGTGCCGAAGCTGTTCTCAAGCGCAACGAAACGCTGAATGCCGGCGTTGAGGAAGAGCGCCTGAAGATGGCCATTGCCCAGAACATCAAGACGCCCTACGTCGTTGAAAACGGCTTCGGCGGCGTCGATCCGGCCCGTCTGGCGGCATCGCTGGAAACCCTGAAGATCTCCATGGGTCTCAAGGGTAATGTCGCGGCAGATCGCGTCTTCGACGCAAGCTACCTGCCGCCCAAGGCGGAGCGGATGCTTCCCTGATCCATTGACGGACCGAGCCCCGGCTATAACCGGGGCTTTTCTCAAGGGCGAAGGCCGCAGGATGCGGCCGCTGTTTCAGGGAGAACTGCCTGTGGCAAACCTGGTTTCCATTGAAAATGTCGATATGCGCTATGGCGGCGCGGCGGGCACGCTGGCGGTGTCCGGCCTCAACCTGACTGTCGCGAAGGGCGAGTTTGCTGCCGTCGTCGGTCCGTCGGGTTGCGGCAAGTCCACGCTGATGAAACTCGTCACCGGCCTGCACATTCCCCAGAAGGGCAATGTCATCGTGGCTGAAAAGCAGGTCACGGAACCCGTCTCCATCGTTGGTATGGCGTTCCAGAACCCGACCATGCTGCCCTGGCGCACCACGCTCGAAAACATCCTCCTGCCGCTTGAAATCGTGGAGAAGCACCGCAAGCGCCTGCGCACCCACAAGAAGGAATATATCGAAAAGGCCGAGCGCCTGCTTGAGATCGTCGGTCTCAAGGGCTTCGGCTCGAAATTCCCATGGCAGCTTTCGGGTGGCATGCAGCAGCGCGCCAATCTTTGCCGCGCGCTCATCCATGAGCCGGAACTCCTAATGCTGGACGAGCCCTTCGGCGCGCTCGATGCCTTCACCCGCGAGGAATTGTGGTGCGTCATTCGTGACCTGCATGCGGCGCAGGGCGTGACGATCATCCTCGTCACCCACGATCTGCGTGAAGCCGTGTTCCTGGCCGACAAGATTTTCGTCATGTCCTCGCGTCCGGGCCGGGTTCTGGCCGAGCATCAGGTGCCGTTCGCCCGTCCGCGGGACATCAACCTCACCTACGACACCGCCTTCAACGACATGGTGCACAAGTTGCACGCCGAAATCGCCAATGCGAGGGTTGCCGCATGACCGTCTTCGTCGAACCCGTCGATCCAGATATCCTCGCTCGCGTCGAGGAAAACGACCGCCGCATTGCCGAGGCGTTGGCCGGCAAGCGTCCGCTGGTCGAACGCATCAACTGGGTGCGGGCCGCACCCGTGCTCTACACGCTGGCGCTCTTCGCCTTCTGGGAACTGTTCGTTCTGGCACTTGATATGCCGGAAACCATCCTGCCGTCGCCGATGAAGGTGTTCCAGGCGATTGGCGAATACTGGTCGCCGATCTGGAAGAACTCCCTTCAGACACTCTATACCACCACCTTCGGCTTCATCATCGCCGTCATCGCCGGCCTGTTGCTCGGTCTCTTCATAGGTTGGTCGAAGACGATCTATGCGGGGCTTTATCCGCTGATGATCGGCTTCAACGCTATCCCGAAGGTTGCGCTCGTGCCGATCCTCGTGATCTGGTTCGGCATCGGCACCATTCCGGCGGTGCTGACGGCCTTCCTCATCTCCTTCTTCCCCATCGTCGTGAACGTTGCCACCGGTCTCGCCACCATCGAGCCGGAAACGGAAGATGTGCTGCGTGCGTTGGGTGCCAAGAAGATGGATATCATGCTGAAGGTCGGCATTCCGCGTTCCATGCCCTATTTCTTCGGTTCGCTGAAGATCGCGATCACGCTCGCCTTCGTCGGCTCCGTGGTGTCGGAAACGGTCGCCTCGAATTACGGCCTTGGCAACATGATGAGTTCGGCCCAGAGCCAGTTCAACGTGCCGCTGGTGTTCGCCGGCCTACTCATGCTCGCCATCGAAGGCATCGCCATGTATGCGCTCATGGCCTGGCTCGAACGTCGCATGACCGGCTGGGCGCATCGCTCCACCATGGGGCAGTAAGCTTTTCCCATCACGATGAAAGCAGGGCGGTGTCCTTCGGGGCGCCGCCTTTTTCGTGTTGCGGTCATCGCGGGAAAGGTAAACGAACACTTAAATCTGATTCGTGGGAAAATTTCACACGTAAATATTACCCGTGATTCCTGCTCTTTGACGGGGGCGGGAAGGCGGCCTAGCGTGTTCTTGCCGCGGTTCATGTGGCACGGCGTTCGATGAAGCGAAACGCCGGTTCCGGTTTGGGCCGATCTGCCTTCTGCCCCTCTGGATGTGTTTTCGCCAGCGTACTGCGTTTCCTAAAACACCTTGAAAACAGGGAGCCCTGTATGACCAGCGTCACATCGCTTTCCGGATACAGTTACAGCGCAAGCTACAAGTCCAGCCTCGACAAGAACGGTGATGGTGTCGTTTCCGCCGATGAACTGGCGTCCAGCCAGACCTCTTCCGGCAGCAGCACATCGACCGCCGCATCGGCGTCGTCCAGTTCGTCAATCCTGTCGACTGGCGAGGTCGCCGGCACCTCAGCCCTCGACAGGCTGTCTACGCTCATCAATTCCATCCTGATGCAGATGACGAGCGGCGAAAGCCAGCCGCAACCCGAGGATAAGGGCGACTTCTTCACCAGCCTTGATGCCGATGGCGATGGGGTGCTGACGGAAGCCGAATTCGCTACCGGCAAGCCGGAGGAGGTGAGCGACGACCAATCCGCTTCCCTCTTCACCAGGCTGGATGCCGACGGTGACGGTTCGGTGAGTACGGAAGAGTTCGCCGCCATGCGTCCGCAGGGGCCGCCGCCTCCGCCGCCCTCTGGTGATGCCGCCACCGGCGATGGCAGCGAAACGAGCCTGACGGATCTTCTCGAACAATTGAAGAGCGTCATATCCAACTATCTGGAAAACCTCGATGATACCGGGGAAGAACAGACGGTTCTGCTGACAGCCTGAAGCCGATCCATCCGGTGCTCATCACGCTCCGGCCCGGATGGGAAAGCCTTTGCCGCACAGGCGTCAGCCCGCGCCGCTCCCTTCGGGGGGCGGCGCTTTCCATTCGGGGTCAGCGTGCGCCGAGCTTCAGGCCCGGCGCGGAGCGTTCCTCGAGAATCTGGCGGCGGAAACGGAAGAGGGCAGCGGGCCGCCCGCCGGTTGCCGCCGTCGCTTCGCCGGTCGGTTCCACCAGTTCGGCGCCTTCCACCAGCCGGCGGAAATTTTGTTTGTGCAGGTGGCGGCCGGAAATGGCTTCCACGGTGGCCTGCAACTCGGTGAGGGTGAAATCCGGTGGCATCAGCTCGAAGATGACCGGGCGATATTTGATCTTGGCGCGCAGCCTCGCCAGCGCGGTAGCGGCGATCCGGCGATGGTCGAACCGCATGGCGATGCCGAGCGGTGCTGCAAGGCCGGTGGCCTCGGCCCGCCCGTCCGCCACCGCTTCCTCGACCAGTCCGGCCTCATAAAGCAACTCATAGCGCTCCAGCGCCCTTTCCTCGTCAAAGGGCAGGTCCGCGCCGCCAAATGCGAGCTTGAGCCGCAGGCGTCGCGCCGCCACCTCGCCGGCGGGGGCGCTTTCCACCCACTGTTGAAGGGCGGGCAGCAGCAAACGGTCTATCAGCGCCGGGCGCCCGCCGCGCCAGTCCTCCCACGGCAGAAAGCCATACCAGTCGCGCCAGTGCGCGCCACTCGCCTCCAGCCTGGCAGCGCCATCGCGGTCGGTGCGGGTCAGCGCCAGATAGCCGACGGAAACGAGGTGCGGCCCTTTTTCGCCGGGAATGCGCTGCCGTCCCCGGTCGCCGAAGGTGTAAAGCTGTTCGATATAGCCGAGGCCGAGTGCGGTTTGCCGCTCGACGGTATCGCGCAGCGACATCTCCATGGTGCGGTGAACCGTGGGATCAAACGGACCGTAGGGCAACCCCTCGGGCTCGTCCGGTGTTTCGCGCACGACGAGAATGCGCGGCGTGTGATCCGCCACGGCAACGATGGCCGCATTGAGGCCGATCTCGACGGAGGTCGGGCGATCACCCATGCGCGTCTGTGCCAGCATCGAGCGGTAGCACGAAAGGCGCATCGCCATCGGCATCCACACCTCGGCCGATCAGCTTGACGGCGGCGGTCAGTCGCCCGCCGCGCTGAAGCAGCGCATCTCCGAGCGCAACAATCCGCTGGTTGGGTGAGGCGTGCGGCGAGGCCTTGCGCAGCCGAAGCGCCAGTTCCTTTTCGTCCGTCTCCGGCGCAATGGCCAGCGCGGCAATCAGCGCCGCTGCCGGGGAGCGCGATACACCCATCCAGCAATGGATGAGGAGCGGCGTCTCCCGGTTCCACGCGCGGGCAAAGCCGATCAGCTTTTCCACCTGCGCTTCCTGCGGGCCGACCATGGTGCCGGCCGTGGAGCAGCCGATATCGTGCATACGCAGAACGAGGTGGCGTTCAGCCGCAATTACGCCCGGCCGGTGAAAGTCATGGCCGTCCGAAAGCAGTGTCACCATGTCCCGTGCGCGGTGGCGAACGGCCATTTCGGCGATGCGCGCCAGCGGGGAAACGACGATGAAGCTCATGAATCAACTCCTGCACGTTCCGTTTCAAGTGCATGGAAACGTTCCAGAAAAAGCCTCTGCGCTTCCTTTGCGGGCAGGGGCGCCATGGGCAATGTATCGCGGGTGAAGCCGCGCGGCACACCGAAAAGCCTGCGTGCTTCCTCCACCGTGAAGCCGGCGAGTTCAGTTGCTTCGAAGAAAGCGGAGACGGTATCTGCCTTTTTGATTCGATCCTTTAAGGCTCTGTCCGGATGGGCTGGCAGGCCAAAACGCAGATGGATGGCCGCCTCCAGCCGCTTTTCCACGACCTTGTAGCCGCCACCGACCACGGCCTTGAAGGGCGAGATCATGTCGCCGATCACATATTCCGGCGCATCATGCAGCAGCGCCATCTGGCATTCCAGCGGTGTGGCCTTGCCCAGCCGGCGGAAAATGTCCTCAACGAGCAGGCTGTGCTGCGCGACGGAAAAGGGGTGATCGCCAAACGTCTGGCCGTTCCAGCGTGAAACGCGGGCGAGGCCATGGGCAATATCGGAGATTTCGACATCGAGCGGCGAGGGGTCGAGCAGGTCAAGCCGCCTGCCGGAAATCATCCGCTGCCACGCACGCACCACCTTGTCGGCCATCGTCAGGTCTCGGCGTCGGCGCTGTCGGGAAAGGCCAGGCCGCTCCAGGCGGGCAAGGTTAGCGTTACCGGCACATCGCCGGCCAGAACGAGCGTGCCGGAGGCGATGGCTTCACCGGCCCGGTCGATCCGCACGATGGCGAGCGCCTGCGGGCCGATAACGGTGCCGAGCGTACCGATGGGCTTGCCGCCAGCCGTCAGTTCCGTCCCGGTGGGCGGAAGAGGGGCCGCAGCGGAAACGATGACGGGACGCTTGCGCGCAGTGCCGCGATGCTTCATGCGCGAGACGACTTCCTGACCGATGAAGCAGCCCTTGCGGAAGCCGACGCCCTCGTTCATGTCCATGAGCACGTCATGCGGGAAGGCATCCTGCAAGGCGTAATCGAAGCCTGACATGACGATACCATGGGCGATGCGCTGGGCGCGATAGGCGCTTTCCGGGCCGTCGCCATGGTGGCCGGGCTTGCGCAGCACGCGCACGCCAGCGGTCAGGAACCGGCCATCAACCACAGCGCCGTCAACCTCGCCTTCATCCCAGAACACGGTGACGCCTTCCGGCGGAAGGGCTTCGATTGTCACGGCAGCGCGCAGTTTGTAGAGGCCCAGTCGTTTCACAAAGGCCTCGGCGTTGGCGCCGTCGATATCGACGAGGAAATCCTCGCCATCGCGCCAGATCAGGAAATCGAAGAGGATTTTTCCCTGCGGCGTGAGAAGGGCCGAAGGCCGCGCAGCATCGGCCAGCGTGGCGACATCGGTGGTAATCAGGCCCTGCAGAAAATCGGCGCAGTCCTTGCCGGAAACGCGGACCAATCGGCGACTACCGAGAAAGGCTGCGGGCATATCGGTCTTCCTCAAAGCTTCGGCTGAGGCCGGCGTCAGTCGCCTGCCGTCAGGAATTTCCAGCGTCCATCGGGCGTCAGGCCGATCTGGAAGAAATTATAGCTTCCATAATCCTGCATGCCCATCAGGTCGCCTGCCGTGACGATGCGCAGCAGTTCCACCTTTTCGGGTGCGCTGAGGGACTGGATGTTCTTCTCCGCGAAATACGGCCAGACAAAGACCTCGTCCGGCTCGCCGGGATTGACATGGGCATAGCCCGCCGTAACCAGGTCGAGAATGATGGCGAGGATTTCGAGCCCGTCAGCATCGCCGGAAATCGATTTCAGCGCCTCGATCGGGTCGTCATTGGCCTCTGCAGCAGGGATCTGTGTCCGCTTGTCGCCGGTGCCGATCAGGGCGCGCAACCGCTCGGGGTCGCCTGAAACGGCGGCCTCGATGATTTGCTCGCGCATTTTGCGAACAGGCTCGGGCAGCTTGGAAGCGTCATGCGAATAGATGATATTGGCCGGCAGTTCGTCCTTCTTGACGTCGCCGGTGCCGGTATTGCCCTTGCCGGGGAGGCTGTTGGCGCCATCGAGTTCCAGCCCCGGCGGGTTGCCGGCTGCCTGACCGGGCGTCACGGGATCGCCGCCGATCGTCTTCAGTTCAGAGAGCGCGAGAGCCGGACCGGCCGCCAGAACAAGGACACCGGCGGCAAGAAACGCAGCCCTCAAACGGCCCGTAAGGGCAGAGGCAGGCACATTCGGCATAAGGGTATTCCGGGCTTTACTGGATAATACGCTGTGGCGAGAATTCTCCCGCCAACATGCGTTCGCGCAGGCTTTCGAGGATGGCTTCGACGCCTTCCTCACCATGAATGCGGATGCTTTCGCGCATCGCGAGCGCAAAGGCTGCATCGGCAATGATTTCCGGTTCGATTCCATCTGCCATGCCATCAGCCCAAGCCTCGTTCTGGTATTCCAGCGCAGCCTGCATCTTCTCATGAACAATCATGTCGTCAATGTCGTTGCGGCGTGCTTCCATTACTCGGCCCTCAGGTAATTCACTCATCTCTTACCCATCCGTTAACAAGATTACCAGCCTTTTCCGGAAACGACACGCGCCCCTCGCAAAAGAGGTTAACAAAGCCTTAATTTCCGAAGCGGCCTGTTATTTCTGCAACAAGTGTTGCCGCTTCGGCACGGTAACGCGCTTCCATGGCAAGGGCTGCGGGGGTACAGGCGGTGTGCACGGCGGCAAAGGCCCGGTACCCACGGTTAAATGCGGCGGTCATGCGAGCCCGGCGTGCCGGTTCGCGGGCGGTGTCGGCATCCAGAATGGACTGCATGTCCGTTCGCCAGGCTTCATCCTTGGCCCCGCACAGCGGGCGCAGATAGGAAAGCGCACCGACGATTTCCGCAAACCGGGCCAACTGTGCGTCATAGGGCGCTTCGATATCCTCTGCTGCCGGTGGCGACACGGGTGTTGCAGAGGCGCGGCCCTGCGACTGGGCGGGCGCGGCAATGAGGGCGGCCGCGAGAAGGAGAGGCAGCGCGCGCACCATCATCCTTGCCCGTTCAGGAAAGCATTCAGCCGTTCGGCGCATTCCAGCACGCTGGCGGGCACGGGCAGGCTGCGGATTTCCGCCGGGGTGAACCAACCGGCCTCGCCGGCATCATCCGCGGCCACAGCCTCCTGGTCGGGTGTCGCATCGATCAGGAACACCGACAGAAAGAAATGCGTGCGCCGTTCCGGCGCGTCGTTTTCCCCCTTCAGGTCATAGGTGGCGAACAGGCGTGGATTTTCGGCCTGAATGCCCGTTTCCTCGTGAAATTCGCGCAGGGCCGTCTGTTCCGGGGTCTCGCCCGGTTCGGCGCGACCGCCCGGAAAGGCGTAGAGATCGGCGGCGGGCGGGTTCAGCCGGCGAATGAGCAGCAGTTTGCCGTCACGGACGAGAATGGCGGAGGAGGCAGGTTGCGGGTGTAACGACATCAGAATCCACAATTGGTTTACCGGTGCAAAATGCCCTTGCATTGGTTCCCCTGTCCAGTAACAACCGGGGAGGAACAGGGGAAATCCATTATGCTGAAAACCTACGCCGTTTTTGCCGTGGCAGCCCTGGGCGAAATTGGCGGCTGCTTCGCCTTCTGGGCGGTATGGCGTATGGGAAAGTCCATCTGGTGGGTCGCACCGGGTATGGTGGCGCTGGCGATCTTCGCCTATGCGTTGACACTGGTGGAAAGCGATGCGGCGGGCCGCGCCTATGCGGCCTATGGCGGCATCTATGTCGCCGCATCGTTGCTCTGGTTGCAGTTCGTGGAGGGCCAGACGCCAGACCGGTTCGACGTGATGGGTGGTCTCGTCTGTCTTGCGGGCACAGCCATCATCCTGTTTTCGCCGCGCGGTTAGGGCTGGCCATGTGTGGACGCTTTGCGCTTACCGAAAAACCGGATGCCGTTGCCGAAACCTTCGGTCTTGCCGAGCTTGAAGGCTTTCCGCCGCGCTACAATATCGCGCCCTCCCAGCCCATTTTGATTGTTGCCGATGGCGAAGCACCGGCGCGCGGTTCGAACGAAACGGGCCGCAAGGCGCTTCTGGTGCGCTGGGGCTTCGTGCCCGGCTGGGTCAAGGACCCGCGCGAGTTCGCCATGCTGATCAACGCCCGTGCCGAAACGGCAGCGGAAAAGCCATCCTTTCGCGCCGCCATGCGTCATCGCCGCATCCTCGTCCCGGCCAGTGGCTTCTATGAATGGCACCGGAGCCGCGGCAAGGGCGAAAAGGGCGAACCCTTCTGGCTGAGGCCCCGGACAGGCGGCCCCGTCGCTTTCGCCGGGTTGATGGAAACCTGGGCCTCACCGGATGGATCGGAGTTCGATTCGGCGGCTATCGTCACCACGGCGGCCAACGCTGAACTGAAGGCCATTCACGACCGCATGCCGGTCGTCATCCAGCCGGAAGACTTCACCCGCTGGCTGGACTGCCGCACGCAGGAACCGCGGGATGTGGCGGACCTGATGCGACCGGCACCGGACGGGTTCTTCGAAGCGGTTCCCGTCTCCGACAAGGTGAACCGCGTGGCCAATACCGGGCCGGACCTCATCGAGCGCGTGGAACGGGAGGCACCGAAAAAGCCGAAGTCCGGCGGCAATGGTCAGCTTTCCTTTTTCTGAAGCGATCCCGGCAAAAGAAAACCCCGCGCGGAAAACCGGCGCGGGGTTTTGAAAACCGGCATTTTTGAAAGTGAAGGGCCTCAGGCGGCCTTCTTCGCCTTCGCGTCACTGACCGAACGCTTCAGCATCAGAGCGGCTGCGACAACAGCCTTGAGTGCGAGCGGCTGGTAGCTGGGGGCAACGGCCTTGTCTTCGGCAGCCGTGCGAACGGTTTCGTTGGTCTGGGTCATTGAGTGCTTCCTTAGTCTTAGTTCTTTGGTTTGTTGCGGAAGCCTATCGCCCTCAATCGTGACAAAACGGAGGCGGAAAAACACTAAAATCGGTTCGCATAACGGGAGTAAAAGAAAGCTCTCCCGGCAGGATTGCCTGCGGGAAAACCATCTGTCGCATCAGGAAAACCGGGGTGCGCTCAAAGCGAGCGATCCATGTCGTTCTCGCCGGCCTGCGGGGCCTCGTCATGGTCGAGTTCGACGGTCAGCGTGCCGTACTTCTTGTGCCACGAGCGGGCAGAGAAGGGCAGGAAGACGAGGTAGGCGAGAACCGTGACGACCAGCACCTGCCACGTATAACTCATCAGCAGGGCCACATAGAGCACGACGGCCAGCAGCCCGGGCAAAACCAGATCGCGGCGAATACGGCTGCCGGACTTGCCGGACCACACCGGCAGGCGACTGATAAGCAGGAAGCCGATCAGCACGGTGTAGGCGGCGGCGGCATAGCCGAAGGTCGCCGTTTGCGGCACACCGAGGAAGCCGAGATAAACCGGCAGCATCACCAGCATCGCCCCCATGGGGGCGGGCACGCCGACGAAATAGGCGGATTGCCAGGGCGCCTTGATGTCTCGGTCCGCCATCACGTTGAACCGGGCAAGGCGCAGCGACGCGGCAATGGCATAGATGAGGGCGGCGATCCAGCCAAGCGAATGGGCCTGATCGAGCATGAAGATATAAACGACGAGGGCAGGGGCGACGCCGAAATTGATGATGTCGGCAAGCGAATCCATTTGGACGCCGAACTTCGATGTAGCCTTGAGCAGGCGGGCGACGCGTCCATCGATGCCGTCGAGGAAGGCGGCCAGCAGCACCATGCCAACCGCCAGTTCGTAGCGGCCTTCGAAGGCGAGGCGGATACCCGTCAGGCCGGCGCAGATTGCCAGCACGGTAATCATGTTGGGAATGATCAGACGCAACGGAATTTCGCGCAGGCGCGGGCCACGCGCACCGTCATCCGCGCCGTTGCCATTGTGCTCCTTGGACGTCACCGGGCTTTCCATGGGTCAGCTCCGGCGGCTGATGACCGGGCCCTTGGCCGAGCCGAACTCGGCAATCACCGTCTCGCCGGCAATAGCCGTCTGGCCCACGGACACGCGCGGCTGTGCACCGGCGGGCAGGTAGACGTCAAGGCGCGAACCGAAGCGGATAAGCCCGAAACGTTCGCCAGCGTCGAGTGGCTCGCTCGGATGCACCCAGCAGACGATACGCCGTGCCACGAGACCGGCAATCTGCACGACGCCCACCTTGCCGTGGCGGCTGTCGATGACGACGCTGTTGCGTTCGTTGTCGGTCGAGGCCTTGTCCAGCTCGGCATTGAGGAAAAGGCCATCCTTGTGCTGAACGGAGGTGACGCTGCCGCGAACCGGCGCGCGGTTCACATGGCAGTTGAACACGTTCATGAACACGGAAATGCGCAGCAGCGGTTCGGAACCGAGATCGAGTTCGGCCGGCGGCACCATGAGTTGTACGGCGGAAACGCGGCCGTCGGCCGGCGAGATCACGAGATCGTCGTCCTGCGGCGTGGCGCGCTGCGGATCACGAAAGAAATAGGCGCACCAGAGCGTCAGGACGATGCCGACCCAGAACAGCGGTTCGGCGATCCAGCCAATGACGAAAGAACCGACGAAGAACGCCGCAATGAAGGGGTATCCCTCCTTGTGCACGGGCACCAGCGTATTCTTCACACTGTCGATCAGGCTCATCGATGTCTCCTTCGGTTCGTCCGTTGGAATGTCTGACTATAGAAAAAGCAGCGCGCGGGCAATGGATCATCCCGCCGCGTCCCCGGAAACGGCGTCATCACGTCGCGGGCGGCAGGCGCATGATAATACCCATGTCGTCGCTTTCGCGCACCTGACGCAGGTGTTCCTCGGCCAGTGTTGCCTCACGCTGGCGGTTCCACATGGAGGCGTAGAGGCCGTTCTGCTCCAGCAGCGCATGATGCGTGCCGCGTTCGGCGATGGTGCCATCTTTCACCACGATGATCTCGTCGGCATTGATGACCGTCGACAGGCGGTGAGCGATGACGAGCGTCGTTCGGTTCTTCGAAACCACGTCGAGCGCGGCCTGAATTTCCCGCTCGGTCGTGGTGTCGAGTGCGGATGTCGCTTCATCGAGAATCAGGATGGGTGGGGCCTTGAGGATCGTGCGGGCAATGGCCACGCGCTGCTTTTCCCCGCCGGAGAGCTTCAGGCCGCGTTCGCCCACGGCGGTCTTGAAACCGTCCGGCAGATTGCGGATGAAGGTGCCGATCTGCGCGATCTCGGCGGCCGCCTCCACATCGCGGTCGGTGGCGTCGAGGCGACCGTAGCGGATGTTATAGGCGATGGTGTCGTTGAACAGCACCGTATCCTGCGGCACCATGCCGATGGCATTGCGCAGCGACTTCTGCGTCACATCGCGAATGTTCTGGCCATCGATGAGGATTTCACCCTGCTGGACGTCGTAGAACCGGTAGAGCAGCCGGGAAATGGTCGACTTGCCCGCTCCTGACGGGCCGACCACAGCCACCGTCTTGCCTGCCGGCACTTCGAAGCTGAGACCCTTGAGGATAGGCCGGTTGGCATCATAGGCGAAATGAACGTTCCTGAAGGTGATGGAGCCGTTGGCAATCGCGAGATCCTGCGCGCCTTCGGCATCCTTCACCTCGGCATCGACTTCCAGAAGGTCGAACATCTGCTCTATATCCGTCAGGCCCTGACGGATTTCGCGGTAGACGAAGCCGATGAAGTTGAGCGGCATGGAAAGCTGCATCAGAAGCGCGTTGACGAAGACGAAGTCGCCGATCGTCTGTTCGCCGCGCTGCACGGCCAGACCGGACATGACCATCATGACCGCCATGCCGATGCCGAAAATCACTGCCTGGCCGAAGTTCAGCCAGCCGAGCGAAGTCCAGATGCGGGTCGCCGAGATTTCATAGCGCGCCATCGCATCGTCAAAGCGGCGGGCTTCCATCTCCTCATTGCCGAAATACTTCACCGTTTCGTAGTTCAGCAGCGAATCGATGGCCTTGGTGTTGGCCTCGGTGTCGCTGGTGTTCATGTCGCGGCGGATGGAGATACGCCAGTCGCTGGCCTTGACCGTGAACCAGAGATAGAGGCCAACGGTGACGGCCGTGACGAAAAGATAGGAGAAGCCGTAGGCCCACCAGAAGATGACCGCCGTCAGCGCGAATTCGAGCAGCGTCGGCACCGTGTTGAGAATGGTGAAGCGGACGATGGTTTCGATACCCTTGGTGCCGCGCTCGATGATACGCGAAAGCCCACCGGTCTTGCGCTCCAGATGGAAGCGCAGCGAAAGCCGGTGCATGTGCACGAAGGTCTTGTAGGCAAGCTGGCGCACCGCATGCTGCCCGACGCTGGCAAACAGCGCGTCGCGCAACTGGTTTAGGCCCGCCTGCACGATGCGCACGAGATTATAGGCGATGATAAGCGCGACCGCGCCAAGCAGGAAGGCCGGTAGCAGACCGACCGCGTCCATCTTGCCGTTCAGCGCATCCGTGCTCCACTTGAAGAAGTAGGGGACGGCCAGAAGCACGAACTTGGCAACGATGAGATAAAACGTTGCCCAGACGACCCGCCGCTTCAGATCGGAACGTCCGTGCGGCCACATGTAGGGCCACAGATTGACGAGCGTGCCAAGCGGATTGCCCTCATCGGCAGAAACGGTCTTCTTCTTGTCGGTCATGGACATTCTTCAAGCGGAGGGAAACGGAAAGACGGCGGCTCTTCGCTGAACCGCCGTCGAGATTATTACATAGGAAGAGCAATGCTTTATTGCAACGGTTCGCCGGACATCCGCTTGCGATGCAGTTCCTCGGCATTCGGCAGGGCATCCTTCGGCACGGTGAACACCTGACCGGGCTCGATCAGGTCCGGATTGTTGATTTCCCCGCGGTTGGCGAGATAAATCGTGGTGTAGCGCACGCCCTGGCCGTAAACCCGGCGGGAAATCTGCCACAGCGTATCGCCCCGGCGGATGATGACCGCGTTGTCTGAGGGCGTCAGTGGCGCCTGAGACAGGGTTTTCGGATCGGTTGCGGGGGCCGGCGTTCCGATAGCGGGTGCCGTAACCGTACCCATCACACCCGCAAGGCTGTCGATTGTCTTCGCAAGGCTGGCGGCATCCTTGGGAAGGGCGGCAAGGGCGGCCAGTGCCTTGCCGGCTGTTGCGGCGGCTTCGGCGCCCTGCGTCTTGACGGTATCGGAGGCGCCGACATCCGGTACGAAATCACCCAGAGCCTTGAGCGCGAACTCCGTGGCGGAACGGGCAGCCGCCAGTTCCTCCTTGCCCGGTACCTTGCCATCGGCAAACAGGGATTTCAGCAGCGCATAGGCCTTGGTCACGTTGGCGCGCAGGGTTGCCAGTGCCTTGGTGTCAGGCGTTTCTACTGTCTCGGCAGGTGCCGGAGCGGCATCGCCAGCGATGGCGGATACCTGATTGCCCTCGGGCCTGTTGAACGGCACCGAAACCTTCATGGCCACATTGCCCTTTTCATCGAGCATCTCGACCACGATGAGGTGGTCGCCGGGTGCAAGCGGCACGGTTCCATCCACGACGAAATGGCCGGAGGGATCGACGGTGACTTCGCCGATCCGGTTATTGCCGGCAAAGGCGCGGATCGTCGCACCGGCATTGGCCGAGCCGGCGACGAAGATGCGATCGTTCTCGATCTCGACGGCGCTGACCCGCACGGGTGCCGTCGCCGCCGGCGTGGTGACCTCCGGTGCGGTTCCCGCGGGCGGCGTTCCAGCCGGCGTCGGTGTTGTTGTCTGGGGGGCGGAACTGGCCGGTGCGGCGGCAGCAGTGTCGGCGGGCTTGGCCACGTCTCCGCCCTGAGCGGAGGGAATGGTCAGCAGGCGGCTTGCCTGCCCGGGGGTGGAAATCATTGCCAGAAGCTGGCCGTCCTTGTCCTTCGGAACGGACACGGTCGCGACTTCGCCGGAAAGGGTTACCGAGCCATCGGCACCGGCGGCACGCAGCGCAAGCTGGTGATCGCCCGGCGGCAACGGATTGTCGAGGACCGCTGCGAACTCGCCACCGGGGCCGGTCACGGACCTAGTCAGCACCGTTTCACCGCTGACGATCTCGATCGTCACGCCCGGGGCTGCGCGTCCGGCAATCACGGTCGAGCCATCGGGTTCGACGCGCAGCACGTCAAACGAGGGAAGCGCACTGACCGGAGCGGTGTCCGGCGCCTTGGCGGTCTCCGTTTTCGGAGCCTCGGGTTCGCTCTTGAAGGCGAAGGGGAAAAGTTCCTTCGCCTTGCCGATGACGGCTGCTGCGGCTGTGGGATCGGCGGGCAGGCCCTTCAGCCATTCGATGGCCTTCACGGCATCGTCGCGCATCTTCTGGGCATTGGCCCGCAGATCGCCACCAATGCCTTCCGGCAGGTCGATGGCCGCGAGATCGGTCAACGCCGTTTCGGCCTTCTGGCGCGCGGCGGTGAACTCTTCCGCCGTCGGCAGGCGCCCCTTGTCGAACAGGGCGGCCAGCGATGCGACCGCCTCGTTGGCGCCGCCGCCGATCCGGTCCATCTTCTCAAGGGTGGCGGTCGCCTTTTCCTTGAGCTGGGCCACGGCCTGCGGTGCTGCCTCCGCGGCCTTTTCCGTCGCCTGCTTCACGGTCTCGGTGGCCTTGTCGGCGGCCTGCTGCAAACTGTCCTTGTTGCCCGAGAGTTGTGGAAGCACCACGAAGAGCATCAGAAGCGTCGCGATGGCGAGCACGATGAGAGCCAAAAGGGCGGCGCGGTTCTTCATTTCCTACAATCTCCGGCAATGCTCCAGAATTGCTATCGATTTTACGCCCCTTTCACAAGCGAAACGGCAGCGATCCGCCGTGTATGGGCCAGTTTTTTCACGCATTTCCTTGACGCGGTTCCAGCGCCGTTGTTCCCTTGGGCCATGAGTGAAAACAGTTCTTCGATTCGAACCATCTGCGTTTATTGCGGTTCCCAGCCCGGACGATCGCCTGCCTTTGTCGAGGCGGGGCGTCAACTGGGTGCCTCCATCGCCGCCCATGGCCTGCGTCTCGTCTATGGCGGCGGCACCAAGGGCATCATGGGTGCCGTTGCCAGCGGCGTGCTGTCTTCCGGCGGTCAAGTGACGGGGATCATTCCAGAATTTCTTGTCGATATGGAAGCAACGCGCCATTCCCTCGGCCAGCTCGATGAGCTTGTCATCACCGAGAACATGCATGAGCGCAAGCATATGATGTTCGAGCGTGCAGACGCCTTCGTTACGCTGCCGGGCGGTATCGGCACGCTGGAGGAGATTGTCGAAATCATGACCTGGGCCCAGCTTGGCCGTCATGAAAAGCCGATGGTCTTTGCCAATATCGAGGGTTTCTGGAACCCGATGCTCGATTTGATCGACCACATGCGTGATCAGGGTTTCATCCACCGTGCCAATCTGGTGCGGCCCATGGTCATTGATCGGGTCGAGGACATCGTTCCTGCCATTCTCGACCGCGCCGCCGAACGCGACGACAAGGCCGGCGAAGAAGCGATCATCTCGCGTCTTTGAGAATGGCTAGGTCCCGCGCGCCGGGCCTCAGGACCTGGCGCGCATCATCATCGACCAGCTATAGACGATCAGTGCCGCCCAGATGAAGGCGAAGGCGGAGAGCTTCAGCGGGTTCATCGGTTCGTTGAAGGCGAAGACCGCCACGAGAAACAGCAGGCTTGGCGTGATGTACTGCATGATCGCGATGGTCGAAAGCCGCAGCAGCTTGGCGCCATTGGCATAGAGCATCAGCGGAATGGCGGTGGCGATACCCGCCGAACCCAGAAGCACGGAATCGAGCGTTACCCCTTGCATGAAATGTCCCTGACCGGTGGCGGCAAGCCAGAGGATGTAGCCCAGCGCAAAGGGCGAGAGGAGCGCCACCTCCAGAAAGAAGCCCTGATTGGCTCCGATGGGCAGAGCCTTGCGCAGGAAGGCATAGGCTCCCCAGGACAGCGTCAGGATAAGGCCGATCCATGGCAGCGCACCGGTGGCGTAGGTCATGATCGCCACGCCGATGGCGGCAAGCCCGAGGGCGGCGATCTGTGCCGGGGCCAGCTTTTCTTTCAGGAGAACCGCACCGAGAAAAATCGAAAACAGCGGATTGATGAAATAGCCGAGCGCGGCGTCCAGCGTGCGGCCGATGCTGATCGCCCAGACATAGACGCCCCAGTTGATGCTGACGAGCGATGCCGTGATGAAGGCCATGCCAAGCATCCGCGGCGAACGCATTGCCAGCTTCAGTTCGCCAAGCTGACCGAGCGCGGCCAGAATGATGCCGGCAATCGGCACTGACCAGAATACCCGATGTGAGATCACCTCGAACGGCGAGAGATGGCCGAGCGCTTTCAGGTAGAAAGGCAAGGCGCCCCACAGAAGATAGGCCGCAGCCGCCAGCATGAAGCCCTTGCGGCTGTCTTCGTTCTTGGGTGCGGCGAGCGCCATGCGGGACTCCATCGACAGCGCCGGACGCCGAGTGGCGGGCGAAAACGAGCTGCCTTGTCTTGAAATTTCAGGCGAAATCCCCCGGCTCTCCGGGAAACGGAAAAGATCAGCTTCCCGAATACCTGAACCGGGAGGCCAGCGCCAATTCATTTCTGTGAACCATGCATCAGGCGAAATGAAGTTCCGCCTGCGCCTGAAGCATGTCGCGCAAAAGTGTTCAGCGGTTTTGCGGTAACGACATGCGATAACACAAAGAGTTAAAGCGTCAGGAGCGAATCTGAAAGATCGCGACACGCTTTAATTATTCGGCAGGGCCTGCCAGACCCCGGTTCTTCATCAGCTTGTAAAGAATGGAATCGTAAAGCGCCTGGAAGGAGGCATCGATGATGTTTTCCGAAACGCCGACCGTCGTCCAGCGGCGACCATCATCGTCCCCGGATTCGATCAGGACGCGGGTCACGGCCCCGGTGCCGCCATTGAGGATACGCACCTTGTAGTCTGTGAGTTCGAGATCGGCGATCTCCTGCTGATAGCAGCCGAAATCCTTGCGCAGCGCAAGGTCGAGCGCGTTGACCGGGCCGTCGCCTTCCGCCACCGAAAGGATGGTCTTGCCCTCGATCTCGAGCTTCACCACGGCTTCCGAAACGGTCTTCAACTGGCCAAGCGCATCGAAGCGACGCTCCACCATCACACTGAAACCATCGACCCGGAAGAAATCCGGAATGGTGCCGAAGGTGCGCCGCGCCAGAAGTTCGAAGCTCGCATCCGCGCCCTCATAGGCATAGCCTTCCGACTCGCGTTCCTTGACGGTCGAGATCAGCCGGTCGAGACGCGGATCGTCCTTGGCGACCTCGATGCCGCGCCGCTTCAGCGCGTTGAGGAAATTGGATTTGCCGCCCTGATCCGACACCATGACATTGCGGAAATTGCCGACAGATTCCGGCGTCACATGCTCATAGGTGCGCGGGTCCTTCATCAGTGCCGATGCGTGAATACCGGCCTTGGTGGCGAAGGCGGACGCGCCGACATAGGGAGACTGGTGGTAGGGCGCCCGGTTCAGGATCTCGTCGAAGGCATGCGAAAGTTCCGTCAGGCCCGCCAGCTTTTCCGCTGTCACGCCGGTTTCGAACCGCGACGTGTAGACCTCCTTCAGCGCCAGCGTCGGGATGAGCGTCACCAGATTGGCATTGCCGCAGCGCTCGCCGATGCCGTTCAGCGTGCCCTGAATCTGGCGCGCGCCGGCCTCGATGGCGGCCAGCGAATTGGCGACGGCCTGCCCGGTGTCGTTATGCGCATGGATGCCGAGCGATGTTCCCGGAACGCCGGAGGCGATGACCCTGGAAACGATATGCGCCACTTCCGAAGGCTGAGAACCGCCATTGGTATCGCACAGCACCACCCAGCGCGCGCCGGCTTCATAGGCGGTTTTCACACAGGCAAGGGCGTAGTCCGGATTGGCCTTGTAACCGTCAAAGAAGTGCTCGCAGTCGATCATCGCCTGCTTGCCACTTTTCAGGATGACCGCCACGCTGTCGGATATGGCGGCGAGGTTTTCCGGAAGCGTCGTGCCGAGCGCGACCTTCACATGGTAATCCCAGCTCTTCGCCACCAGACAGAGCGCATCGCCGGACGACTGGATGAGGCTTGCAAGCCCCGGATCGTTGGAGGCGGAAACGCCCGGTCGCCGCGTCATGCCGAAAGCGACGAAGCCTGCCTTCTTCGTGCGCTTCTTCTCAAAGAAGGCGGTGTCCGTCGGGTTCGCGCCGGGATAGCCGCCCTCGACATAATCGATGCCGAACTCGTCCAGCATAGCGGCGATCGCGATCTTGTCATCGACGGAAAAGTCGATGCCGGGTGTCTGCTGCCCATCGCGCAGCGTGGTGTCGAACAGGTAGATGCGTTCGCGTGTCATGGTTTCCTCCCGGACGGTTCCCGCCGCCCTTATTCTTTTCGTGTTCAGGCCTTGCCGGCAAAACGGTCGGTTGCGCGGATCAATCGGTCGAGAATGCCGGGTTCGGCCAGCGAATGGCCCGCACCCTCGACAATGTTGATCTCTGACGCGGCCCAGGCCTTGTGAAGCTGCCAGGCGTAGCGCAGCGGGCAGGGCATGTCGTAGCGACCATGAACGATGACGCCCGGAATATGGGCGATCTTCGTCGCGTCGTGCAGCAATTGCTGGTCCTCAAGCCATGCGCCGTTGATGAAATAGTGGTTCTCGATGCGCGCGAAGGCGAGCGCGTAGTCGTCTTCCTCGAAATGGGCGGCATAATCCGGGTTCGGTAGAAGCGTCACCGTCTCGCCCTCCCAGATGCTCCAGGCCTTGGCGCATTCCATCTGCTTCGCGCGGTCATCACCCGTCAGCCGCCGGTGATAGGCGGCCATCATGTCGTGGCGCTCTTCGGGCGGAATGGGCGCGATGAAGCGTTCCCACTTGTCCGGGAACATTTCCGAGACGCCGTGCTGGTAGAACCAGTCGAGTTCCGGCTTGGTGCAGGTGTAGATGCCGCGCAGCACGATTTCCGTCACGCGCACGGGATGGGTCTCGCAATAGGCGAGCGCCAGCGTCGAACCCCAGGAGCCGCCGAACACCAGCCATTTTGCGATGCCGAATTTTTCGCGCAGCCGCTCGATATCGGCCACGAGATGCCAGGTCGTATTGGCTTCGAGATGAGCGTGCGGCGTGGATTTTCCGCAACCGCGTTGGTCGAACAGAACCACATCGTAAAGTGCCGGATCGAACACGCGGCGCTGGCTGGGATTGGTGCCGCCGCCTGGACCGCCATGCAGGAAAACGGCGGGCTTGGCACCCGGTGTGCCCACCCGCTCCCAATAGATGGTGTGGCCGTCGCCCACATCGAGAAAGCCGGTCTCGTAGGGTTCGATCTCCGGGTAAAGCGTGCGCAACTCAGTCATGGGAAAATACCTCCGGCGGCCAGTGGGCCGTCTCGTGGTCGGGGTGTTGGTAGGAAACGACCTTGCTCTCATCCACGCTTTGTGTGGCCTTCGGCTTGTCGAAAAGACGGTCGATCCAGGGCAGGGCGCGGTCGTGGTTCACCTGAACCTGCGGTTCGAGGGCAGCCGGATGGTCAAAGGCGCCGATGGTGATTTCGAGCCCGTTCGGATGCTCATAGGCGAGCGGCGTGCCGCATTTGTGACAGAAGCCACGACGGATCTGTGCCGATGAACTAAACCAGTGCGGCGTCCCCCGCGTCCACTGGAAATCGCCCGGATAGACCGTCACGAGCGGGGCGAAGAAATTGCCGGTGGCCTTCTGGCACATGCGACAGTGGCAGATGCTCGGCCGCCCGAGCTTCGTGCCGTGAAAACGGATGGCGCCACACTGGCAGCCGCCGGAAAATTCCCCTTCGTGCATGCACTCCCCCTCAGAGATAAACGTAGGTCAGGACGCCGAGAACGATGACGACGGCAATGACGCCCTTGGCGATCAGGCTGTAGAGCAGCCATTTCGGCATCTGCAATTCAGGCTTCTTGTCGGTCATGGCATGTCTTTCGCCGGCCAGGTGTCGGTGTCGTGGTCAGGATGCTGAAAGGAAACGATATCGGGCAGGAACGGTGCGGCCTCGACATCGTCCAGCGTGTGATGCTCGGGCAATGCGTGCAGCGCATCGACAAACGGCAGCTTGCCCTCGACGCCATATTGCACGACGGGTGGCAGTGCCGCCGGATCGTCGAAGGCTCCGGCCGCGATGGCAATGCCATCGGGGGCTTCATAGGTCAGCGGCGTGCCGCAGTTTTCGCAAAAACCGCGCAGCACGAAATTGGACGAGCGGAAATGCTTCGGCGTCCCCCGCGTCCATTCCAGCGCCGCGCCGCGCGTGGAAACGAGCGGGGCATAATAGGCCCCGAACGCCTTCTGGCACATGCGGCAGTGGCAGATGGAACTGTCCGCCAGCACCCCCGTCACGCGAAACCGCACCGCCCCGCACTGGCACCCGCCGGAATGGCTTGTCACCGCTTCAGCTCCCACGTCGTCACGCGCTCGCCGGTCTCCTTGTCCTTGCCGTCCTTGAGGCTGACGCCGTCGGCAGCCAGTTCGTCGCGCAGGCGGTCGGCCTCGGCGAAGTTCTTGGCCTTGAGGAAGGCGAGGCGTTCGGCGACTTTGGCGTCGATGGCTGCGCTCTCCCCGGCATCCACCGCCACTTTTTCGGGCAGAAGCCCCATCAGCGCCGCACTCGCCGCAAAGACCGGCAGCTTCGACGGATCGGCATTGGCCACCTGCGCCAGTTGATGCAGCGCCTGCACTGCCGCAACCGTGTTGAGGTCGTCGCAAAGCGCATCGAGAACGCTGGCATCCGGCGCCACGTCGGCCCTGTCGGCGGCCGGCCACTTGGCCAACAGCCGCTCGGCCTCCTCCAGCCGTTTCACCGAGAAGTCGATGGGTTCGCGATAATGCGTCATCAGCATGGCAAGGCGCAGAACCGGCCCTGGCCAGGCGCGCCCGGCAAAGGTTTCCGTCTCCAGCAGTTCGTGAATGGTGACGAAATTTCCGTCCGATTTCGACATCTTGCGGCCCTCCACCTGCACGAAACCGTTGTGCAGCCAGTAGTTCGCCATGACATGCGTGCCGTGGGCGCAACGGGATTGCGCGATCTCGTTTTCATGGTGGGGAAAGATCAGGTCCAGCCCGCCGCCGTGGATGTCGAAAACCTCGCCGAGATAACGCTGGCTCATGGCCGAGCATTCGATGTGCCAGCCCGGACGCCCGCGTCCCCATGGCGATGGCCAGCCGGGTTCGTTCTCGTCGGAAAGCTTCCACAGCACGAAATCGGCCGGGTGTTTCTTGTGGCGCTCGACCGCGATGCGGGCGCCGGCCTGCTGCTCGTCCAGCGGACGCTTGGAAAGCTGGCCATAATCGGCCATCGACTTCGTATCGAACAGCACTTCGCCAGACGCGACATAGGCGTGGCCCTTGGCGATCAACGTTTCGATGATGGCAATCATTTGCGCGATGTTGTCGGTGGCGCGCGGCTCGACGGTCGGCGGTTCGCATCCGAGCGCGGCCACATCCGAATGATACTGCGCCGCCGTCTTCTCCGTCACCCGCGCGATGGCGTCGTTGAGCGGCAGATCGGGATAGTCACGAAGCGCCCGCGCATTGATCTTGTCGTCAACGTCGGTGATGTTGCGGGCATAGGTGACGTGGCTTGCGCCATAGACATGCTTCAAAAGCCGGAACAGCACATCGAAGACGATGACCGGGCGCGCATTGCCGATATGGGCGAAATCATAAACCGTCGGGCCGCAGACATACATGCGGACATTCTTCGGGTCGAGCGGCGTAAACTCGCTCTTTTCGCGCGTCAGTGTGTTGTAAAGTTTGAGCTTTTCGCCCATCCTCGATCTCCGTTCATGCACCTCCGGCCTCGGCCGGGGCGTTTTCATCCGGAGTTTGTGAAAGGACGAGAACGGCCAGGCCAGCGAACCGCTAGCGAATAATGATCCCGCAAATAATGCAGAGTGCCGTTTTCATGCTGCCCTTATGGCGCGCGCCGAGGGTTTGGTCAAGGCCACCCCGCGCGCAAGAATGTCGCGCAGGGGTGGTGCCTGACGAATTTTTATTCCGGCGCGCGGAAGCTCTTGAACGCCTTTTCGCGTACCACGTAGAGCTTGCCGGTTTCCGTCTGGGCAGGCGCAACGAGCGGTGCGATGACGGCGGCGACTTCGCGCGGGTGCGGAATGCTTTCAGGGTCTTCGCCGGGGGCAGCCTTGGCGCGCATCTGCGTGCGGGTCACGCCCGGATCGACCGCCAGAACCTTGACGTTGGAGAGGTTCTCGATTTCGGCAGCCCAGGTGCGCACCAGCGCTTCCACTGCGGCCTTGGAGGCGGAATAGGCGCCCCAGAACGGGCGGCAGCGATGCGCAGCGCCGGAGGAGAGGACCACGGCCCGGCCGGCGTCCGATAGTTTCAGCAGCGGTTCGACCGAACGGATCATCCGCCAGGTGGAGACCACGTTGATGCGCATGACCTTTTCGAAATCCTTGGGATCGATATGGCCGATGGGCGAGATGGTGCCGAGAATGCCGGCATTGGCGACGAGAATATCGAGCTTGCCCCAACGCTCGAAGATCGAGGCGCCGAGCCGGTCAATGGCATCCATGTCGTCGAGATCGAAGGGAACGAGTGTCGCGGGCTGGCCGCCCGCTGTCTGAATGGCGTCGTCCAGATCCTCAAGTCCGCCAACAGTGCGGGCGCAGGCGATGACATGCGCACCGGCCTTGGCCAGTTCGAGAGCGGTGAAATAGCCGATGCCACGCGAGGCGCCGGTCACGACCGCGATGCGGCCCGTCAGGTCGAGGCTCATGAAATCCTCCCGAGAAATTCGTTGAATTGAGTGTTGCGCCTCCTAGCCAGCAGAAGCGTGCTTGTCCTTGATCAAGGACAAGTCCGGGGCCAATGCGGACAACCCGCCGGCCCCGGTGAAATCAGCCGTTCGAAGCCAGCAGCGAAATCTTGTTGCCGGTCTTCTCGCTTTCCTTGTCGAGCAGGCGGGTTGGATATTCGCCGGTGAAATAGTGATCGGTGAACTGCGGATTGGCCGCATCGCGATCCTTGCCGCCCACGGCGCGGTAAAGCCCGTTGATCGACAGGAACTCGAGCGAATCGGCACCGATATATTTGCCCATCGCTTCCAGCGTCGAATACTGGTTGGCAAGCAGCTTGTGGGCGTCGGGCGTATCGATGCCGTAGAAATCCGGATAGAAGATCATCGGGCTTGCCACGCGGATATGGACTTCCTTGGCGCCGGCGTCGCGGATCATCTGCACGATCTTGAGCGAGGTCGTGCCGCGCACGATGGAATCATCCACCAGCACGACGCGCTTGCCTTCAATCACCGCGCGGTTGGCCGAATGCTTCAGCTTCACACCGAAAGCACGAATCTGCTGTGTCGGTTCGATGAAGGTGCGTCCGACATAATGGTTGCGGATGATGCCGTATTCGAACGGAATGCCGCTGGCCTGAGCGTAGCCGAGCGCCGCCGGCGTGCCGCCATCCGGCACGGGCACGACCACGTCTGCCTCAACCGGGGCTTCCTTGGCAAGATTGATACCCATGTTCTTGCGCGCCACATAGACGCTACGGCCGCCGACCAGCGAGTCCGGGCGGGCGAAATAGACATATTCGAACAGGCACAGCCGTTCCGGCTTCTGGTTGCCGGCCTTGCGGGCATCGATGGAGATCGACCCGTCCGGCTGGATTTCGCAGATGATGACTTCGCCGTTTTCCACGTCGCGGACGAATTTCGCGCCGATGATATCAAGCGCGCAGGTCTCGGAGGCGAAGATCGGCTTGCCGTCCAGCTCGCCCATGACCAGCGGACGGATGCCCGTGGGATCGCGTGCTGCGATCAGCTTGGTGCGGGTGATGGCCAGCATGGAATAGCCGCCCTCCATCTGCCGGATCGCGTCGATGAAGCGGTCGGCGGTGGAGGTGTAGCGCGAGCGGGCGATGAGGTGCAGCACGACCTCGGTATCCGAAGTCGACTGACAGATGGCGCCGCCGGCGATGAGCTGGCGGCGAAGCGTCAGCCCGTTGGTAAAGTTGCCGTTATGGGCAATGGCTATGCCGCCGACTTCCAGTTCCGCAAACAGCGGCTGCACGTTGCGCAGCGCCACCTCGCCGGTGGTGGAATAGCGCACATGGCCGATGGCGATGTTGCCGGGCAGTTTCGCCAGCGTCACCGGATCGGTGTAATGGTCGCCGACCAGACCCATGCGGCGTTCCGAATGGAAGCGCTGGCCATCGAAGGAGACGATGCCCGCCGCTTCCTGTCCGCGATGCTGGAGGGCGTGCAGGCCGAGCGCCGTCAGCGTCGCTGCATCCGGGTGCCCGAGAATGCCGAAGACGCCGCATTCTTCGTGCAGCGTATCGCCGTCGATATCGAATTCGTGGTCAAGCGATGAAAACGCATTCATGGCAGGGTACCTTCGCGCGCTCGCAGAGGAGCAGCCGGGGTTGAGAGCTTCGGTTTAAAAAATCTGGAAGCCCGGAATGGCGTCCGGGCTTCAAGGGTGTCAAATCGTATGTCGTGCCGGCCTTTTCAAGGCTTCGGGGCGGTGCCCGCAGGGGCTTCATCTGCCGGGGCGGCCTGCTGGTCGGCACCGTCCTGAGCGCTGCCATGCATGCGTTCCTTCACCCAGGGCTCGATATCGGTCGGCAACACGGCCTCAAAGCGGGCGACCAGCGTATCGAGGAAGGGCTTGGACTTGGCTTCCTTGATCCAGACCGGGCTCTGGTCCGCGCCGACCAGCCAGTTCCAGAAGGCAACGGCAACGACCAGCAGCAGCACGCCGCGCGCCACGCCGAACAGGAAGCCGAGCGTGCGGTCGAGCGCGCCGATGCTGCTGTCGATGATGAAATCGGCAATGCGCGAGGTGATGAAGGAAATGACGATCAGGGCGACGATGAAGACGATGCCGATCGAACCGGCAAGAGCGATCTTTGCATCGCTCGTGTATTTCGCCATGAAGGGCTGGACCAACGGGTGCAGATACCAGGCGGCGGCGACCGACCCGATCCAGCTTGCAATCGACAGAACTTCTCTGGAAAAACCGCGCACCATCGCGAGAACCGCGGAAAAGAGCACGACGCCGAGAACTACACCGTCGAAAATCGTAATGGGCATCTATCGAAACTCCGTGGAGGACAGCGGACAACCACTGCCGGCGGCGGCAATTCGCGATCCTCTTACACCAGCGTTTCGCCGGGGGAAAGGATCAAGTCTCGTCTTCGGTGCGCTGCAAACGGTTTTTCGATCCCGCAATCAGCGCCACCAGATCCGGCAGGCTGCCGATCTCCTTCAGCCGCGTCGGCAAACCCTTGGGTTTCTCGACGGAAGCTTCCGGCAGAACGGCGGCGGAAAAGCCAAGCTTGTCCGCTTCCTTCAGTCTCTGGGCAGTGTGGGCCACAGGCCGCACAGCCCCCGAAAGGCTGATTTCGCCGAAATAGACGCAATCGGCGGGTAGGGCAAGACCAGCCAGCGACGAAACCAGTGCCGAGGCCACGGCAAGGTCGGCCGCCGGTTCAGAAATGCGATAACCGCCGGCAATGTTTAGATAGACGTCGTGTTGCCCGAGCCGCACGCCGCAATGGGCTTCCAGCACGGCAAGGATCATGGCGAGCCGCGAGCTGTCCCAGCCGACGATGGCCCGGCGCGGCGTGCCGAGCGAGGTGGGGGCAACCAGCGCCTGCACCTCGACCAGAACAGGCCGTGTGCCCTCGACCCCGGCAAAGACAGCCGCGCCCGGTGATTTCTCGTTGCGTTCGGAGAGGAAAAGGGCTGAAGGGTTGGTGACTTCGCGCAGACCCGAGCCGCCCATCTCGAACACACCGATCTCGTCGGTCGGGCCGAAACGGTTCTTCACCGTGCGCAGGATGCGGTAATGGTGGCCGCGGTCGCCCTCGAAATAAAGCACGGCGTCGACCATATGCTCCACGACGCGGGGGCCGGCAATCTGCCCGTCCTTGGTGACGTGGCCGACCAGAACCATGGCCGTGCCCGTCTGCTTGGCAAAACGGATGAGCGCCTGAACGCCGGTGCGGACCTGCGTGACGGTGCCCGGCGCCGATTCGGCCATATCGCTCCACAGCGTCTGGATGGAATCGATAATGACGAGATCGGGTCGCTTGCCTTCGGCAAGCGTCGCCAGAATGTCTTCGACATGGGTTTCGGCGGCAAGTGCCACGGATGTATCCGCGGCCCCAAGCCTCTGGGCGCGCAAGCGAACCTGCGCCACCGCCTCTTCGCCCGAGACATAGATGATGCGATGGCCTCGCCGCGAAAGGGCCGCCGCCGCCTGCATGAGAAGGGTGGACTTGCCGATGCCGGGATCGCCGCCGATCAGCACCGCCGAACCACGCACGAAGCCGCCGCCGGTCGCCCGGTCAAGCTCAGAAATGCCGGTCTCGATGCGCGGCGCTTCCTCGATATCGCCTGAAAGCGACGTGAGCGCCACCGGCCGGCCCTTCTTGGCCACGCGTCCCGGTCCGCCGCCGATGCCGCCCGTCGGGTCTTCCTCGACGATGGTGTTCCATTCGCCGCAGCCTTCGCACTTGCCCACCCAGCGGTTATGCACCGCGCCGCAGGCCTGACAGATGAATTGGGTGCGGGCTTTGGCCATCAAGGTTCACTTTCTCGTCTCGTTCAGACCGACATAAATGAGAACAAAACGAGAATCAAGTGAGGAATCATTCGGCCTCCAGCACCAGTCTTTCATATCGCAGACCCATGGAGGTGAGGAGTTCATAGCCGATTGTACCGGCGGAGCGAGCAACCTCATCCAGTGGCACGTTGCGACCGAAGAGTTCGATATAGTCGCCCGCACGCACGGCATTGACGGGTATGTCGGTGACGTCGAAGATCGTCAGGTCCATGGTCACACGGCCCGCCACTGGCGCCTTGTAGCCGTTGACGAAGCCAAAAGCACCGCCATGCCCCATTTCGCGCAGCGGAATGCCGGAGCCTGAGAGCGAGCGCTGGTAGCCATCGGCATAGCCGACGGCAGCAATCGCCAGCCGGCTGGCGCGCTTCAACTGCCAGGTGCCGCCATAGCTCACCGTCTGGCCTTCACCCGCTTCGCGGATCATCACGATGCGCGCTTCCGCCGTTGCGACCGGTCGCATGGGGTTCGGCGCATCGTTGACGGCCTCACCGCCATAAAGGGCGATGCCGGGGCGCGTGAGGTCGAAGTGGTATTCGGGACCGAGAAAGATGCCGGCCGAGGCCGAAAGCGATGATTCGACACCTTCATAAGCGGCTGCAACCTTTTGAAACGACTCAAGCTGCACCCGGTTCATGGCGGCCGACGGCGTGTCGCCGCAGGCCAGATGCGAGAGTACCAGCACCGGATCGAAGCTCGCCGGGCGGCAGGGATCGTCGGCGAGATAAAGCGCATCCTCCACGGTGAGCCCGAGCCGGTTGAAGCCGGTATCGACCTGCAAGGCGCAGGGATGTTCGCCGCCTTGCGCGCACACAGCCGTCCAGTGGGAAAGCTGTTCTTCCGAGGCGAGAACCGGCACGAGATCGGAGCCGATGATGTCGGCTTCCTGCCCCGGCCACACGCCGGAAAGCACGAAAATGCGGGCTTGCGGTACGTAAGGACGTAGAGTCACCCCTTCGGAAACGGTGGCGACGAAGAAATCCCGCGAACCGGCCCGGTAGAAGGTCTGGCCGGCATCCTCGATGCCGAGGCCATAGGCATCGGCCTTCACCACAGCGGCGGCGCGCGCCTTGCCAGAGCGCTTCGCCATGTCGCGCCAGTTATCGGCCATCGCGCCGAGATCGACAGTCAGCCTGAGCGGCGCATGGTCGAAACTCGAGGCGAGAGCAAAATCGTCTTCGGAAAGCGTATCGTCGAAATCGGTCATGGGGCACCCGGCGGGAGAATGGTCACCGGCAAGATTATCACTTTTGTTCAAGACCGGCAGGTGAAACTGCTTTATCTTTCTCACCATGCACAGTGTATCGCAGGAACAGGCCACCAGCGCCATGCCCACGGACCGGGTCGAGCGGACGCGCTTCTGGCGCGACAGCCGCTTCCTCGGCATGGAATGCATGACGGCGACCTTCATCACCCACGAGTTTTCCCCCCATTCCCACGATACCTTTTCCATCGGTGCCATCGAGGCCGGATGCCAGGTGGCGATGATCCGCGGCGAGCGGGCCTTTACCGGCCCCGGCGCGCTCTATCTCATCAATCCCGGCGAGACCCATGACGGCCAGCCGGGGGCGGAGGAGGGCTATCGCTACCGCATGATCTATCCCGACATGCAGGTCCTGACCGACATTCTCGAGGAAACGACGGGCCGCGCCTTTCAGGGTACGCCGAGTTTCGGCCGCCAGCTTCTCACCGACCCGCAACTGGCAACCGCCTTCAACCGGGCGCACACCCGGCTTGAGGATGGTACGAGTGCGCTGGAAAGTGAGGAGAGCCTGTATTCTGTGCTGGCCGCGATGTTCGCCCGCCACGGCAGCAGCATCGTCGTGCCGCGCGACTATCGTGAGCCGGACGGCGTGCGCCGCGCTCGCGACTACATCGCCAGCCATTTCGATGCGGAGATCGGGCTGGAGGAACTGGCACGGACCTCTGGTCTGAGCCGCGCCCATCTCATCCGCGCCTTCCGCAAGCACTATTTCATCACCCCGCATGCCTATCAGACGGACCTGCGCATTCGTCATGCCCGCCGCCTGCTTCGTGCCGGCGGCACGCCCTCCGATGTGGCGCTGGCCTGCGGCTTTGCCGATCAGGCGCATCTGACCCGACACTTCAAGGCGCGCACCGGCCTGACGCCGGCAAAATATCGCGCCGCCTGATCACTTTCCTACAAGATGCCGATGTGCTGGCAGGCTAGCCTCGCACAAACAGGTGGAATCATCCTCTGAAAAGGCAGGAATAGAGGTTTGAAATGACAGCGAATAACAGCGTGGCCGGTTCTGTCGCGGAAGATGGCTTCGTGGCTGGTATCCGTGCGGCCTTGCCGCTCATCGTAGCGGTGGCGCCGGTCGGTCTGGTGTTCGGCGCCGTCTCCGCCGGCAAGGGACTTTCGGCGCTGGAAGCCACGCTGATGAGCGCGCTCGTCTTTGCCGGCGGCTCGCAATTCGTCGCGATGGATATATGGACGCATCCGGCAAGCTGGGCGGGCATCGGGTTTGCGGCGCTTCTCGTCAATGTGCGCCATGTGCTGCTCTCGGCCTCGATCGGCCCGAAGATGGGGGCTTTTTCCGGCCCGCAGAAATATGCCTCCATGCTGTTCCTCGCCGACGAAATCTGGGCGCTGGCGGAAATGAAGGCACGCGGCGCGCGGCTGACCCCGGCATGGTTCGCCGGCATCGTCGTACCCTTCTATGCGGCCTGGGTGTTGTCCTCGCTGCTCGGCGCCATGGCTGGAGCCTTCATGGGCGATCCTGCCTTGCTCGGCCTCGATTTCGCCTTTCCGGCGGTCTTCATCGTGCTCATCATGAATTTCTGGCAGGGCAAACGCACCGGCGCAGTCTTGCTGGCGAGCGCGATTGCGGCGGTTGCGGTGAAGTCTCTCTTCGGCGGCGCGTGGTACATCGCCGCCGGTGCACTGGCGGGACTTGCGGTCGCCGCCTTTGCCGGCGCGCGGGAGGAGAAGGTGCGATGACCCTCGACCTTTCGACCCTGCTCGCCATCCTCGCCATGGCGGTGGCCACCATTTTCACCCGCATCAGCGGTCTGGTCCTCATTCAAAGAGTGAAGCTTTCCGATCGTGCTCGTCAGGCACTGGAAGCTATTCCGCCCGCTGTACTGATGGCCGTCGTGGCCCCCACGGCGTTGATGACCGGTATGGCCGAAACCATCGCCTGCGTCGTCACCGCGCTCGCCGCCCTTCGCCTGCCGCTGCTCGCCGCGACCGCAGTGGGTGTTGCCTGCGTTGCGCTTCTGAGAGCCATCGGGCTTTAGGCGGCGGTTGTCTCCGCCATGAACCGGGCGCGAAACTCCGTTGGGCTGATGCCCAGCTTGCGGCGGAAGTGGTGGCGCAGCGTGTGGGCCGAACCGAAGCCGACGGCCTGCGCAATGTCTTCCATCTGACCGGCCCCGTGGCAGAGCAGCCGTTTTGCCTCGGAAACCCGCTCCGCCACCAGCCATTCGCCGGGCGTTGTGCCGGTCGCCTCCGAAAAGCGGCGCAGGAAAGTGCGGTCGCTCATGCGGGCCATCCGCGCCATGTCGGCAATCGTCCAGAGACGGGAAAGATCACCCCGCACGGCATCGAGCAGCGGGGCGATTTCCGTGCCTTCCCGAAGCGCCACGGGACGCTCCAGAAATTGCGCCTGTCCGCCGGATCGATGCGCGGGCATGACCAGCCGTCGGGCCACCGAATTGGCCGCCGCCGCACCAAAATCCTGCCGCACGATTTCGATGAGAAGATCGATGCCGGCGGCACTTCCCGCCGCTGTATGGATCCGGTCGTGAGCGCGATAGAGGGAGGCCTCGTCCACCTCGATCTCCGGATGCTGCGCCCTGAGGGATTCGGCGTAGCGCCAATGGGTGGTGGCAATACCGCCATCGAGTAGGCCGGTCGCGGCCAGAACGAAGGCGCCTGAACAGAGCGAAACCAGCCGGGCGCCGCGCCCGTGGGCGGCTCGAAGTGCCGCGCGTAAGGCGTCCGGCACCGGCACGCCGACACCCTTCCAGCCGGGGGCGGCGATGATGTCGGCGCGCTCCAGCAAATCCATGCCGCCATCGGCCAGCACCGTCAGACCGCCCGCCGCCCGCAAGGGGCCGTCCTCGATGGCGGCGCTGGCAAAGCGATACCAGCCCGGCCTCATTTCCGGGCGCGACAGGCCGAAGATCTCGGAGACAATGCCGAATTCGAAGGTGCAAAGCCCATCATAGACGAGGGCGACGACGAGGGGGCCCATGAGGGAGCCTGTGAGGGGCGCGTGGATATCTGTCATGATCTTTACGCTTATTGTCAATCGCGCCAGTTTTCAAGGCAGGGGTTTCGGGCGATCTTCTCCTGACGCAACCGGAGAACCTGACATGACCACTGCCGTGACCGCCATTCCCGCCGCGCCGAGCGAACGGGCGCGCGAACACTTTGCCGCCGAGTTCACCTTCGAAACCGATTGCTGGGACGTGCATGACGCGCTTTCGAAGGGCGCGGATTTCGTGCTGCTCGACGTGCGCGGCCCGGCGCTTTATGCGCGCGGCCATGTGCCGGGCGCCATCAGCCTGCCGCATGGCAAGATCACCCGTAACCGCGTGTCGGAATGGTCGGAGGATACGCTGTTCGTGACCTATTGTGCCGGTCCGCATTGCAACGGTGCGGCGCGTGGGGCACTGCGGTTGGCTGAACTCGGTCGCCCGGTGAAGATCATGGCGGGCGGCATCACCGGCTGGCTGGACGAGGAGTTCGCGCTGAAGCCCGGCCAGGAACCGTGAGTCTCATTCTTCGATGCGCATTTCCAGTGCCTCGATTTCACGATCGGAGAAGACTTCGATCCCGTGTGCACGCAGAAGGGTGGCGGTGACGCCCGCGCCCGGATGCCTGACACCGGAAAAGGAACCGTCATAGATCAGGCCACTGCCGCAGGAGGGACTGCCGTCGATCAGCAGCGCGAAGCGACACGCATGCTGGCGAGCCAGATCAAGCGCGATGCGTGCGCCTTCGATGAACTGCGCGGACACGTCAGCACCGGTCGTGTCGATGACCTTCGCGGCGCCATTCAGCACCGCCGCTCCGTTTGCACCCTCCGCGATTTCGGCGGGTGGTCGCGGAATGGCAAAGCCGGCCATCACTTCGGGGCAGACGGAGACGACGCGGCCCTCCGCCTGCCAGCGATCCAGGGCAGGGTGTGACAGCGGCTTGCCGGCGCCATTGTAACGCACCGGTTGGCCGAGCAGGCACGCGCTGACCAGAATTTTCGCTTTCGCCGTCATGGCACTCCTCGCGTTATGCGTGTTTTCGAGCACGGTTGTTTAGGCCAATCTTAACCACGGTACTTTAAAAAGGGAGCAGTTTCGAACCCGACGCCGCATGAAGCCGCCTCTTTTTCGCTGCCGCCATCGCCATGACGGAGAGGAGGCTCGGAGGACATGCGATGACTGAACTGCCGCCGCTTCGTAGTGCCGCCCTTGCGCTCATGCAGCAGAATATGGCCGTTCAGGCCACGCAACTGGCCAAAAACGGCCCCGCTGATGCCATTCTCTCCGCGCTCGATGACCGCGAAGGTAAAGTTGGCATGAGCGCCCGGCCCGGACAGATCGAGGCTGCCCTTTCCGAATCCATCTTCAGCGTCAACCACAAGGACGTGACCAAGATGAAGCTCGATCTCATCGAGCGCAGGGGCGAGGAGCTTGGCGTCGATATGCATGCCTATGAGAGCGCGCAGGATTATGCGGCGGCGATGCGCAGGGTTGTGAAAGAAATTCTTCGCAAGCCCAATGGCGAAATGGCGCTGAAAGCGATCGAGCGCAAGCTCAACCTCGACGATCTCGGCCTCAGCATCAAGGATGTCATCAACGCAGCCTCCGACCCGGACGGCGACGGCGGTGACAAGGTCGAAAAGGCACTGGCCGAATATTACGGGATTAAAGAGGACAAGCCCGGCGAAGAAGGCAAGGCACCGCTCCTGGTGCAGACTGACGAGGCGGGTCTGTACGGCCTCGCGCTAGCCTGACCCGCCGCAGGAAGAAGCGCGCGTGGCGCTCCTCAATGCTCCTCGTACTGGATGAACGACGGATCGGCGAGATCGGCGAAGCGGGTGAATTCGGCCTGGAAGGCCAGCTTCACCGTGCCGGTCGGCCCGTGACGCTGCTTGGCGATGATGACGTCCGCCGTACCCTTGACCTTCTCGAAGGTGGCTTCCCATTCCGCATATTTCGGATCGTCGGGGTCACGCGGCTCCTGGTTCTTCACGTAGTATTCCTCGCGGAACACGAAGAGCACCACGTCGGCGTCCTGCTCGATAGAACCCGATTCGCGAAGGTCGGAGAGCTGCGGGCGCTTGTCGTCGCGGCTTTCCACCTGACGCGAGAGCTGGGAAAGCGCGACGATCGGAACGTTGAGTTCCTTGCCCAGCGCCTTCAGGCCGGTGGTGATTTCGGTGACTTCCTGAACGCGGTTTTCGCCCGCCTTCTTGGAACCGGTCATAAGCTGAACGTAGTCGACCACCAGAACGTCAAGGCCGCGTTGACGCTTGAGGCGACGGGCGCGGGCGGCCAACTGGGCGATGGAGATGCCACCGGTCTGGTCAATATAGAGCGGCACCTTCTGCATCATCTGCGAGCAGGCGACCAGCTTCTCGAAATCGGCTTCGGTGATGTCACCGCGGCGGATCTTGGACGAGGAGACTTCCGTCTGCTCGGAAATGATACGGGTGGCGAGCTGTTCGGACGACATTTCGAGCGAGTAGAAGCCGACGACGCCGCCGTTCTTCGCCTTCACCGAACCGTCCGGCAGATATTCCGGGTCATAGGAGGCGGCGATATTATAGGCGATGTTGGTGGCAAGCGAGGTCTTACCCATGCCCGGACGTCCGGCAAGAATGATCAAGTCCGACCGCTGCAAGCCGCCCATCTTGTTGTCGAGCGACTGGATGCCGGTGGAAATGCCCGAGAGATGGCCATCGCGCTCGAAGGCGGCGCCGGCCATGTCGATGGCGAGCGCCACCGCATCGTTGAACGACTGGAAGCCGCCGTCGTAACGACCGGTTTCCGCCAGTTCGAACAGGCGGCGTTCCGTATCCTCGATCTGCGTCTGCGGCGGCATGTCGAGCGGCGCGTCATAGGCGATGTTCACCATGTCTTCGCCGATGGTGATCAGCGCGCGGCGCAGCGCCAGATCGTAGATGGCGCGGCCGAAGTCCTCGGCATTGATGATGGTCACGGCCTGGGCGGCGAGACGCGCGAGATACTGCGCCACGGTGAGTTCGCCCACCTTCTGGTCGGCGGGCAGAAAGGTCTTGAGCGTGATCGTGTTGGCGATCTTGCCCATGCGGATGATGTCGCCGGCGACTTCGAAAATCTTCCGGTGCAGCGGCTCATAGAAGTGAACCGGCTTCAGGAAGTCGGAAACGCGGTAAAAGGCGTCGTTGTTGACGAGCATGGCGCCGAGCAGTGCCTGCTCGGCCTCGATATTGTTCGGCGCTTCGCGCTGGAAGCCCTCGGCTCCCCGTGCGGGGTCGGTGAGTTTGCGTGCCGCGTCGTTCATGGTTCCGTCCCGTTACGATCCAGAGATATTAACCCTTAAGGTCTGACGAACCTATGGCCGCAGACCCCGTCCACAGCGATTCACAGGCTCTGCGAAAATATCTTTCGCGCCTGTTGACGGCGAATCGCAGCGAACGCCCATTCTACAAAAAGAAAACGCCCGGCGAACCGGGCGTTTCCGAAAATCCCGCGAAGGGACGCCTGATTAAGCGTCTTCTTCTTCGTCCAGAGCGTCCGGATCGAAGAAGTTTTCCGGCTTCAGGGCGTCTTCGTCAACACCGTAGATAGCGTCGACAGACGTCAGGTCTTCACCCTTCGACTGGCGCTCGGCTTCTTCGGCCGAACGGGCAACGTTCAGCTCGACAGCGATTTCGACTTCGGCGTGCAGGTGGATGGTCACCTTGTGGATGCCGATGGCCTTGATCGGGTGGTTCAGTTCGACCTGGTTGCGGGCAACGTTGAAGCCTTCGGCAGCGAGGATTTCCGAAACGTCACGGGCAGCAACGGAGCCGTACATCTGGCCGGTTTCGCCGGCAGCGCGCACGACGATGAAGGACTTGCCGTCGAGCTTCTCAGCAACGGCCTGGGCTTCGGACTTGCGTTCCAGGTTGCGGGCTTCAAGAACCGTGCGTTCGGCGTCGAAGCGCTTCTTGTTGGCTTCGTTGGCGCGCAGTGCCTTGCCGAGCGGCAGCAGGTAGTTACGGGCGTAGCCGTCGCGAACCTTGACGGTTTCGCCCATCTGGCCGAGCTTGGCGATGCGTTCCAGGAGAATAACGTCCATGGGAGTTTCCTTTCGTTTGTTCGATTGTCTCAGGATTCGGTGGTATTTCCGGCCCTGACCGGGGTCAGGGCGAAGGCGCGCCGCGTATCGGAAAGGCCGATCGCGAGAATGATGAGAGCCGGCAGCACAAGCACTGACGACAGATAGGCGAGCACCAGCAGCGGCGTGCGGAAGTCCTTGCCGCGCGTGCGAAAGTGAAGCGAGGCGAAGCCGGCGATCAGGAAACCCGCGCCGAACGCACCGGTCACGGTCGCGCCGACCATGGCGGGAACGCCACCGAGGAAGGTCATAGCCACACCGCCCAGCATGATGAAGATGGCGTTGCGGTGCATGCGCAGCGAAGACGGCATGTCCTCGCGCGGGCGAACGCCGCGACCGGACTGGGATACGACGCGCGTCGCGAAATAATAGGCGGCAAACAGCATGATGAGCCACATGCCGGCCTGCATCATGGGCAAGGTGATGAGCAGCGTCTTCCGGGTGCTGAGCAGAACGGCAGGGTCGAGCAGCATCCCGTTCGGCTGGTCGGCAAAGGTCTTCGCCATGGCCTCGACAAGGCGTTCGATGAACTCAGGGCCGAAGCCGATCATCGCGCCGAGAATGATGACGGCCGCCGTGACCAGAGCGCACAGATGCAGCAGGATGTCGGGCAGGGGATACCAGGCCAACTGATCGTCCGGGCCGCCGACTTCGGACGCCGGGCGCGCAAGGTTCGCAAGATGGCTGATCCAGCAGGCCGGAACGGTGGTGAAGATGCCCATGGTCAGCGCGAACATCGGCGAAATCAGAATGCTGCCGACGACCGCGGCAACGCCAACGGCAACGAGCGCTGCACGCAGGCCCCAGCCGAGGCCGGCAATCAGCACGGGCATGGCGGATGCGGCATAAAGAACGAAGGAGAGGGACGAGCGGACGCCTGCGCCGTAGCCCAGAAGGGCGGCGGTCACGCCGGCGAGAAGGCCGGTCAGCAGCACTGTCCTGTTCAGTCCGTTCACGTTCGCTGTCCTGCATCTTGGCAGTTAGGGGCGTTTCCGGCCGTCGGGCCGCGCCTCAACATGGGCTTTACGGGGTTGTCCCCGGGGTTCCGATCCGCGCCCAACGCGGAAGGGATGCAAGGCCGCCCGAAGGCGACCTTGCCAATCACATCAGGACATCACGTAGGGCAGCAGGCCGAGGAAGCGGGCGCGCTTGATGGCCTGAGCCAGTTCGCGCTGCTTCTTCTGCGAAACAGCCGTGATGCGGGAAGGAACGATCTTGCCGCGCTCGGAAATGTAGCGCTGCAGAAGACGGATGTCCTTGTAGTCGATCTTCGGTGCGTTGGCGCCGGAGAAGGGGCAGGTCTTGCGACGGCGGTGGAACGGGCGACGAACCGGTGCGGAGGAAACTTCAGCCATTGTCTTTAACTCCTCTTGTCAGTTCAGGCGCGGTCTTCGCGCGGACGGCGCGGACCACGGTCTTCACGGGGACCGCGATCTTCGCGCGGGCCACGGTCAGGACGGTCGCCGTCGCGACGCGGGCGGTCGTCACGGTCGCGCTTCTGAAGCATGGCCGACTGGCCTTCTTCGTGAGCTTCGACAGAAACGGTCAGGTAGCGCAGGACGTCTTCGTTGATGCGCTGCTGGCGCTCAAGTTCGAAGATGGCTGCAGCCGGTGCATCGAGGTCGAGCAGGGCGTAGTGAGCCTTGCGGTTCTTCTTGATGCGGTAGGTCAGGGACTTGAGGCCCCAGTTCTCGATACGGCCAACCTTGCCGCCGAAGGATTCGACGACGCCCTTGTACTGTTCGATGAGCGCATCGACCTGCTGGGCGGACATGTCCTGCCGAGCAAGGAAAACGTGTTCGTAGAGAGCCATTACAGCTTGCCTTTCTTGCGTTGAAATACCGGACTGTCCGGTATTCGTTCGCGCAACCCGATAACGGCGCCAAGCCTCAACGACTGCTCCTGGGGCTTTGAAGGCCCGGCAAGAAAAGCGTTTGGTCCGAGACGGTCGAGAGCGGAGACACGGGAGGCCGGACCCTTTTGGCCCTGCGGTCAGCTTTCTCGCGAAAGCGAAACCGGCCCTCCGTTCAGCCACCAGCCGGATGACCGGATGTTGCGAACAGCGCGCTTATACGCATTTTCCGCGCAAAGGCAAGGGCGAACCGGCAATAATCAGGCGCTTTGCGGCCGCTTGAACGACTGCACGAAGGTCGTGAGTTGCGAAGCGGGCGTGGCCGCATCGTGAATCATCAGCGAACCGATGGCCGGATTATAGGTAAAGGCATATTCCTCAGCCTGCGCCATGGCGCCGGTAAATTCGATCCGCAGGCTGTCGCTGTCATTTCCAAAGGAAAGGGTGACGACATTGCCATCGCGTTCGAGCCACGCATCGGCGATGTTGTAGCGCGCGGTGCCGGTTTCGGAGAAGGCGTGGATTTCGATGGCGGCATTGGTGGAAAGCGTGTCCTGCCCATCGCCTATGGCGTAATAGTAATTGGAGGCCCACTGGCCCTGGTTGTCGATGATGACGGTGTCGTCACCCTTGCCGCCGGAAACGGCATGGATCGTTCCCTTCGCGCTGAGATTGATGTGGTCGTTTCCATCGCCGCCATTGAGGACGAGCACGCTGCCCGTATCCACCCGGATCATGTCGTGCCCGTCTCCACCGTCAATTACAAACGCATTGTAGCGGGCGGTGATCACCATCGCATCATCGCCATTGCCGCCGGACACGCTTTTGACGGTGGCATCGCTCGAAAGCAGGATCGTGTCGTTCCCTTCGCCGCCGGAAACATTGCTGATACCCTCCCAGTAGGGGGCGAGGGAGGTTTCGCTCCCGCCCTCGGCGACGGCATTGATATAGTCGTCGCCGCCACCCGCCGCGATCTCCGTCACCTTTGAAGCATTCATCCGGATTGTATCGTTGCCATCGCCGGTCTGGGCGCTGGCCGTACTGTCGCCGCCGGTGGCGGCGATAGTCAGCAGCGTGTTGCCCTTGGCATCCATGATGAGCTTGATGATCGAGGCGACGAGCGCACCGGTGTCATTGGCCGAACTGACCTGCAAACTGCCGTTGGCGGTATAGGTGCGCTTCCCATCCGACTGGACGGCGCGTGCATGTTCCAGCAGTTGCAGCGCATGCTTGCCCGAAACGCTGACGGCTGACGCAGATGTGATGTCGATCATGTTACAATCCCGGAAAGATCGAAATTATTTACAATCTTTCCGGGAACTGTGATTTTTTCAGGTTGATAAAAACTTAACACAGCAACCCTGAGTGTTGCCTGTCATTTCTACCCCTCAGATCGTCAGCGGGTGTTCGCGGTGGATCTTGGCGATCCCGGCGAGAACTTCCGCCGAGAGCGTGATGTCGGCCGCCCCTATATCGGTCTTCAACTGTTCCATCGTCGTGGCGCCGATGATGGTGGAGGTGTTGAACGGACGCGTCAGGCAGAAGGCGAGCGCCATCTGTGTGAGGTCGAGGCCGTGCTGTTTCGCCAGCGCTGCGTAGAGCGCCACCGCCGGCTCCTGCAGCGGTTGCAGGCGTCCGCCGAGATCGCCGTTGATCGTCGCGCGCGAACCGGTCGGCTTGGCACCGTTCAGATACTTGCCGGACAGAATACCGGCAGCAAGCGGCGAGTAGGGCAGAAGGCCGACATCCTCATGGTGGGCGACTTCGGCGAGGTCGAGATCGAAGGTGCGGTAAAGGAGGTTGTATTCGTTCTGGATGGAGGCAACGCGCGGCAGGCCCTTCTCTTCGGAAAGACGCAAATATTGCAGCGTGCCCCAGGCGCTTTCGTTCGACAGGCCGATATGGCGGATCTTGCCGGCCTTCACCGCTTCACCAAGCGTCGTCAGCACGATTTCGATATCGAGCTTGGCCTTTTCCTTGTCCTGCTTGAAGGCGTCGAAGTTCCACGAATTGCGGAAGTGATAGGTGCCGCGGTTCGGCCAGTGAACCTGGTAAAGGTCGATATAATCGGTCTGGAGGCGCTTCAGGCTGGCATCGAGCGCCTCGCGAATGCCTTCCGGGTCCATCGGGCGACCGTCGCGGATATAGGCGCGGCCCGGACCGGCGACCTTGGAGGCCAGAATGACCTCGCTGCGGTTGTTGCGGGCTTTGAACCAGTTGCCGATGATGCTTTCCGTGTCGCCGTAGGTTTCGAGCGAAAGCGGCGTTGTCGGGTAGAGTTCGGCGGTATCGAAGAAGTTGACGCCGTTTGCCAGCGAATAGTCCATCTGTTCGAAGGCTTCCGCCTCGGTGTTCTGGGTACCCCAGGTCATCGTGCCCAGGCAGATTTCGGACACGGAAAGGCCGGTGCGGCCAAGAGGGTGATATTTCATAGGGAAAGGCTCCGGGGGAAAGCAGAGGGTTTTGCAGTGCCGCAAACTTAATGCGGAATCGGCTGGGCGCAAGCACGGTTGCTCCAAATTTATCGTGGGGCGAAAAATGCCTGTTTCCCAAGCTTCTTGCCGCCTTAGCCGGCCTTTCTATTGACTTGGCGTCCGAGAATGTGAATGGAAAGAAAAAATTAACGGGAAGGGACGTACCCCAATGAGCGTGGCATTCACATTTCCTGGGCAGGGCAGTCAGGCCGTCGGTATGGGCCGCGATCTGGCCGACAACTTCGCGGAAGCGCGGGCCGTATTCGACGAAGTGGACGAGGCGCTTGGTGAAAAGCTCTCGGACACGATGTGGAACGGACCGGAGGACAAGCTGACGCTGACGGCCAATGCCCAGCCGGCGCTGATGGCCGTTTCGATCGCGACGATGCGCGTGCTGGAAGCCCGTGGCCTCGACCTCAAGGAAAAGGTGTCGTTCGTCGCCGGTCACTCCCTCGGCGAGTATTCCGCGCTCTGCGCCGCCGGCACATTCTCGCTGGCCGATACGGCCCGCCTGCTGCGCATTCGCGGCAATGCCATGCAGGCCGCCGTTCCGGTGGGTCAGGGCGCCATGGCAGCGATCATCGGGCTTGAGGCCGACGTTGTCGAAGCCATCTGCATGGAAGCTTCCGCGCTCGGCGTCGCCCAGATCGCCAATGACAATGGCGGCGGTCAGCTCGTGATCTCCGGCTCGAAGGCCGCGATCGAAAAGGCCGCGGCCCTCGCTTCCGAAAAGGGTGCCAAGCGCGCGCTGATGCTGCCGGTCTCCGCTCCCTTCCACTCCGCCCTGATGGGGCCGGCTGCCGAAGCCATGGCCGAGGCGCTGGCCAAGGTTGCCGCGAGGAACCCGGTCGTTCCGGTGGTTGCCAATGTGCGTGCCGCTCCGGTCAGCGATGCGCAGACCATCGTCAAGCTTCTGATCGAGCAGGTGACGGGCCGCGTGCGCTGGCGCGAAACCGTCGAATGGTTCGGCGAAAACGGCGTGAACACGCTTTATGAAGTCGGCACCGGCAAGGTGCTGACCGGCCTTGCCAAACGCATCGACAAGCGCGTCGCCGGCGTTGCCGTCAACACGGCCGCCGATATCGATGCGGCGCTCGCAGCGCTCAACGGCTGAACCCGAATTTAATAAAGAAGGAACAGGACAATGTTCGATTTGACCGGCCGCAAGGCACTGGTAACGGGTGCAACCGGCGGCATCGGCGAGGAAATTGCCCGTGCGCTGCACGCCCGCGGCGCAACCGTCGGCCTGCATGGCACGCGCAAGGAAAAGCTTGAGGCGCTGGCCGCCGAACTGGGCGAGCGCGCCTTCATTTTTCCCGCGAACCTTTCAGATCGTGATGAGGTCAAGGCGCTTGGCCAGAAGGCCGAAGCCGAAATGGGCGGTGTCGACATTCTCGTCAACAATGCCGGCATCACCCGAGACGGCCTTTTCGTCCGCATGAGCGACGAGGACTGGGATGCGGTGATCGAGGTCAACCTGACGGCGGTGTTTCGCCTGACGCGTGAACTGACGCACGCCATGATGAAGCGTCGCTATGGTCGCATCATCAACATCACCTCGGTGGTCGGTGTGACCGGCAATCCCGGTCAGGCCAACTACTGCGCCTCCAAGGCCGGTATGATCGGCTTCTCGAAGTCGCTGGCACAGGAAATCGCCAGCCGCAACGTCACCGTCAACTGTGTCGCGCCCGGCTTCATCGAATCGGCCATGACCGGCAAGCTGAACGACAAGCAGAAAGACGGCATTCTCGGCTCCATTCCGATGAAGCGCATGGGCACCGGTGCGGAGATCGCATCCGCAGTGCTCTATCTCGCCTCCTCGGAAGCGAGCTATGTCACCGGCCAGACGCTGCACGTCAACGGCGGCATGGCGATGATCTGATTGGTTGAAGGGCGTTTGAGCTGTGTTCAACCGCCCTTCGCCAGTGTTCAGGGCGATTTTCAGGCTTTGCGCCGGGCTTAAACCATGTTAAGCGGGCCGAGACTGAGATCAGTCGCCCCTGAAAAAGAGGGAGGGTACGCCTCGCCGGCGGTCCCGTTCTTGCAGCGGGGTTGAGCGGGGGATACCTGTGGAAAGGACGACTGTTCTTTTCTCGGTTCAACCAGGGTCCGGGGCGACTGTTCGTCTCCCGGGGAATGAAGTTAACGGTCGAGGAAACCGACATGAGCGATATCGCAGAACGCGTTAAGAAAATTGTTATTGACCATCTTGGTGTGGACGCCGACAAGGTTGTCGAAGGCGCAAGCTTTATCGACGATCTGGGTGCGGATTCGCTCGACACCGTCGAACTGGTCATGGCCTTCGAAGAAGAGTTCGGCGTTGAAATCCCGGACGACGCCGCTGACTCGATCCTCACGGTCGGCGACGCCGTGAAGTTCATCGAAAAGGCTCAGGCCTGATTCCCATCAGGCTCGTTTTCGAGTGTGAACCGGCGGGCGGCCCAGGCTGCTTCGCCGCGTTCCTCGAAACATTGTCATCACGTTGAAAACTCAGCCTGCCTGTCCGTTTGTGAAAGCCGTCCGGCGTGCTGATATGTCAAGTTCTCTGTAACGCGCGGTGGCGCGAGGCAGAGCAATAGCCAAGAAAAATTTCGGGAGGTCGCGGACGATGAGACGTGTCGTTATCACCGGTATAGGCATGGTATCCCCGCTTGGGGCCGGTGCCGAAATTACCTGGTCCCGTTTGCTGGCAGGGGGCAACGCCGCCCGCCGCGTTACCGAATTCGAAGTCGATGACCTTCCCGCCAAGATCGCCTGCCGTCTGCCCTTCGGCGACGGAACGGACGGCACCTTCAATGCCGACCAGTGGGTTGACCCCAAGGAGCAGCGCAAGGTCGATCCCTTCATCGTTTACGGTATGGCCGCTGCCGACATGGCGCTGGCCGATGCCGACTGGCACCCGAAGACGGATGAGGACCAGATCGCCACGGGTGTGATGATCGGTTCGGGTATCGGCGGTCTGGAAGGTATTGTCGATGCCGGTTACACGCTGCGCGACAAGGGGCCTCGCCGCATCTCGCCCTTCTTCATTCCGGGGCGTCTGATCAATCTCGTTTCCGGTCAGGTTTCGATCCGCCACAAGCTGCGCGGTCCGAACCATGCCGTCGTTACCGCCTGTTCGACCGGCGCGCACGCCATTGGCGATGCCAGCCGCCTGATCGCGCTCGGCGATGCCGATGTCATGGTCGCCGGCGGTGCGGAATCGCCGATCTGCCGCATTTCGCTGGCCGGTTTTGCCGCCTGCAAGGCGCTCTCTACCCAGCACAACGACAATCCGCAGATGGCATCGCGTCCCTATGACCGTGATCGCGACGGTTTCGTCATGGGCGAAGGTGCTGGCATCGTCGTTCTCGAAGAACTTGAGCACGCCAAGGCGCGCGGCGCCAAGATTTATGCCGAAGTGGTCGGTTACGGCCTGTCCGGCGATGCGCACCACATCACCGCTCCGAGCGAAGATGGCGATGGCGCCTATCGTTGTATGGCCATGGCGCTGAAGCGCGCGGGCCTCGCACCGTCCGATGTCGACTACGTCAACGCACACGGCACATCCACCATGGCTGACACGATCGAACTCGGAGCCGTCGAACGCCTCGTGGGCGATTCGGCCTCCCGCCTGTCGATGTCGTCCACCAAGTCGGCCATCGGTCACCTGCTGGGGGCTGCCGGCGCCGTGGAAGCAATTTTTGCGACGCTGGCCATCCGTGACAACATCGTGCCGCCCACACTGAATCTCGACAATCCCGATGTCGATACCAAAATCGATCTCGTGCCCCATGTTGCCCGCAAGCGGGAAGTCAATGTTGCGGTGTCGAACTCCTTCGGCTTCGGTGGCACCAATGCTTCGGTTGTCATGAAGCGCTACGAAGGCTGAGAGCCCGATCGTGCCGGTCGGGACTCCGGCCGGCATTCGCATGCCCGGCTTCTCCGGAACGACGGTTTCGTCCTCGACTAGTTTTCGCCGCATTGCTCCAGCATTTCGTTGAGCTTGCCCAAAGGAAAAGATTCGCCGGTGAACGAAACAGATGATCTGAACAGCAATGAGCCGGTCCGCGAGCCATCGCGCGCGCCAAAGGGACCGATCATTCCGAAATCGCCCAATGAAGCGCTGCGCCCGGAGAAAGTTCCGGAGCCTCCCAAGCGTTCGCGCAAGGCCCGCAGTCAGTTCGTTGTCTTTCTGAATTTCGTGATGACGATGATCGTTCTCGGTGCGGGCGTTGCCGTTGGCGTGTTCTTCTATGTGAACAAGGCCTTCCGTGAACCGGGGCCGCTTGCCGTTACCACCCACGTCATCGTCCGTCCGGGGGCAGGCACTGCCGAGATCGCGGCCAATCTGGAGCGCAACGGTGCGATCAGTGATGCGCGCATCTTTCAGTACATGTCGAAGATCTATCTCGGCGACCGCACGGTGAAGGCTGGCGAATATGAGGTGAAGGCCGGTGCTTCAATGCAGGACATCGTCGATCTCCTCGAATCCGGCAAGTCTATCCTCTATTCGATCACCTTCCCGGAAGGTCTGACCGTGGCGCAGATTTTCCGCCGCCTCTCGGACGATCCGGTGCTGGAAGGTGAGTTGCCCAAGGCTATCCCGGCGGAGGGGTCGCTCAGCCCCGATACCTACAAGTTCTCGCGCGGTACGAAACGGGAAGACATTATCAGCCAGATGCGGGCTCAGCACGACAGGCTGCTTGATCAGATCTGGCTGCGTCGTGATCCCGAACTGCCGCTGAAGACGAAGGAGGAGTTGGTCACGCTCGCTTCCATCGTGGAGAAGGAAACCGGCAAGGCCGACGAACGCGCCCATGTCGCTTCGGTGTTCTACAACCGTCTGGCCAAGGGCATGCGCCTCCAGTCCGATCCGACCGTTCTCTACGGCATTTTCGGCGGCGAGGGGCGTCCCTCCGACCGACCGATCTACCAGTCGGATCTCGACAAGGATACGCCTTACAACACCTACAAGATCAAGGGGCTGCCGCCGGGGCCGATTGCAAATCCGGGCCGCGATGCGTTGGAAGCCACGGCGCTTCCGTGGAAGACCAAGGATCTTTATTTCGTGGCCGATGGCACCGGCGGACACGTTTTTGCTACGACGCTTGACGAGCACAATGCCAATGTCCGGCGCTGGCGCAAGCTCCAGGCGGATCAGGCGGCGACACCCGCCGAGACGCCGAAAACGCCGTAACAGACCAGAACACGCATTCGCGCCGGGGCGGTGGAAAACCATCGCCCCGGTCTTTTCAATGGAAAGGAACCCTGATGGCTCTGCGCTCGATGACCGGCTTTGCACGCAGTGAAGGCGAAAGCGGCCGCTACCGCTTTTCCTGGGAACTGCGCGCCGTCAACGGCAAGGGACTGGACCTGCGCCTGCGCCTGCCGCAGGGGCTGGAGCGCATCGAGGCCGATCTTCGCAGGCTCGCCAGTTCCGCGCTGAACCGCGGCAACATTCAGGCCGGGCTGACGCTTGCCGTGGCGGAAAACCGCATCGAAGCCGTGGTAAACCATGATGCGCTCAACGCGGTTCTGGCACTCAAGGCCGAACTTGGCGCAACCGTCGATCCCGCACCGCTGCGCTTCGACAGCCTGCTCGGCATTCGCGGCCTCATCGATTTCCGCGAAGCCGAGGACGAACCGGAAGCCGTCGCCGTGCGCGATGCCGCCGTACTCGACGCCTTCCAGGCGGCGCTTGATGGCTTGAATGCCATGCGCGAGCGCGAAGGGGCCGCTCTTGGCGATGTGCTGAACAGCCAGATCGATCAGATCACTGGCATTGCTGATCGCATCGAGGCCGATCCGTCGCGCCACCCGGCGGAGATCGCCAGGCGCATCGCAACGCAGGTGGGCCAGCTTTTGGAAGCCAGTTCTTCGTTTGATCAGGACAGGTTGCATGCCGAAGCGGCCCTTCTCGCCACCCGCGCCGATATTCGCGAGGAACTGGACCGGTTGCGTGCCCATTGTTCCGCCGTGCGCGAGTTGCTGGCTGCTGGCGGGCCCGTCGGTCGCAAGCTCGATTTTCTTGCACAGGAATTTAACCGGGAATCGAATACGATCTGCTCGAAGTCGACTGCGGTCGCCGTGACGTCGGCGGGCATCGAACTGAAGGTCGTGATCGACCAGTTCCGGGAACAGGTTCAAAATCTGGAGTAACCGATGACTACGGCCAAGAAGCCGCTCACCAAGATCACCCGCCGCGGCCTCATGCTGGTCATTTCCTCGCCTTCGGGTGCCGGGAAATCGACCATTTCCCGCGCGCTGATGGAAGCCGACCCGTCGCTCGGCATGTCGGTGAGCGTCACCACCCGCCAGCGGCGCCCAAGCGAGATCGCTGGCCGTCACTACCACTTCATTTCGGTGCGCGAGTTCGAGCGCCTGCGCGATAGTGACGCGCTGCTGGAATGGGCCGAGGTTCACGGCAATTTCTACGGGACGCCTCGTGAACCGGTGGAAATTGCCATGGCCGAAGGCCGCGACATGCTGTTCGACATCGATTGGCAGGGTGCCCGCCAGTTGCAGGAAAAGATGGCCGCGGATGTCGTTTCCATCTTCGTGCTGCCTCCGACCATGACCGAACTGCAATCGCGCCTCCACCGCCGCGCAGAGGACACGGAAGAGGTGATCCGTACCCGCCTGCTCAATTCCCGGTCGGAAATTGAACACTGGCGCGAGTACGATTACATCATCGTCAACGAAGACCTCGATACCGCCTTCGATTCGGTTCAGTCCATCGTCAAGGCCGAACGCCTGCGCCGCGACCGTCGCCACGGTCTGTTTGACTTCGTGCGTGTGCTGTTGGAGGAAGAGCCGAAGCTTTGAGGCCGCAGACAACCGCACAACAAAAAGGCGCCCCGCAACGGGCGCCTTTTTGTTGTGGCCGCAGGGGACTCGGAATCAGAACACGCGCTGTTTTGCCTTGGCAACCGAGAAGCCATGCCCCTGGCCATTGGTGCAGGTCATGCCGGTGGTTTCCGAAGTACAGGTGAAGGCGCCAAGCGTGATGGACTTGCCGTAATCCAGCGTGAAAGCGTCCGGCGAAACGACCGCATCGCCCACACAGCCGACATATCCCTTGCCCTGCGCATCGACGGAGAAAGAAGAGCCCCATTCCAGTTCACAATCCGCTGGCGGCTTGCGGAAGGTCTTCGTCAGTTCGAGCAGATCGCATCGTGCGCCCGCAAACTCCCCGGTCGCGACCATGCACGCGATGTTGCCAGTTGGCGAGCGGAAGAAGAGCATGTCATCCGCCAGCGCGGAAGAGGCGGGTATAAGGGCGCAGGCAAGAACCAAACGGCTCAGTGTCATGGCGATGTCCTCGATAACGGAAACTACAAGCAGTTGGCCAGCCGCACGAACTCCTCCACCGAGAGCGTTTCCGCCCGTCGGGTCGGGTCGATGCCGGCCTTGGCCAACAGGGCCTCGCCGCCCAGTGACTTCACGCTCTGGCGCAGCATCTTGCGGCGCTGGCCGAAGGCGGCCTCGGTGATGCGTTCGAGCTTTTTCACGTCGCAGGGCAGGGGATTGTCGCGCGGTATGAGGTGCACCACGGATGAGGTCACCTTCGGCGGTGGAGTGAACGCCTGCGGCGGCACGTCGAAGGCCATATGCGCCTGTGTGCGCCAGCCGGCAAGAACGCCGAGGCGGCCATAATGATCGTCTTCCTCGTCGGCAACGATCCTGAGGCCAACCTCGCGCTGGAACATCAGCGTCAGCGATTCCCAGTAGGGCGGCCACATCGGGGGCAGAAGCCAGTTGATGAGCAGTTGCGTGCCGACATTATAGGGCAGGTTGGCAATGATCTTGACCTTGCCGCCATTTGCCTCGGCAAGAGTGGCGAAATCCACCTTCAGCGCATCGCCCTCGATGACTTCGAGGCGACCCGGATAGTGATCTGAAATCTCGGCGAGCGCCGGCAGGCAGCGGCTGTCGCGCTCGATGACGATGAGTTTTTTCACGCCGAGCGACAGGATCGCACGTGTGAGCCCACCCGGGCCGGGGCCGACCTCGATGACGGTGGCGCCTTCCAGTGACCCGGCGGTGCGGGCAATCTTCTGCGTCAGATTAAGGTCGAGCAGGAAGTTCTGGCCAAGCGCCTTGCGGGCATCGAGACCGTGGGTGGCAATGACCTCCCGAAGTGGCGGGAGGTCGTCGATAGCGGCCATCAGTTTGTCTTTCCGGCGTGTCCGGCAAGCTCGCTGGCGAGCTTCAGGGCGGTCACGAGGCTCGTTTCACGGGCCACGCCCTGACCGGCCAGACCGAAAGCCGTGCCGTGGTCGGGCGAGGTGCGGATGAAGGGCAGGCCGAGCGTAACGTTGACGGTATCGTCGAAACCGAGTGCCTTGGCCGGGATCAGGGCCTGATCGTGATACATGCAGATGGCAAGATCATAGCGGGCGCGGGCATCGTCATGGAACATCGTATCGGCCGGCAACGGCCCGAAGGCGTCGATGCCTTCGGCGCGCAGGCGGCTTACGGCCGGTGCGATAATATCCTCATCTTCATGGCCAATGGCGCCGCCTTCACCGGCATGCGGATTAAGACCGGCAACTGCCAGACGCGGCGACGCCATGCCGAAACGTTCACGCAGATCCTTTGCGGCAATGCGGCACGTTTCAAAGATCAGGTTTTCGCTGAGCCGCGACGCCACATCCTTCAGCGGAATGTGGATCGTGACCGGAACGGCCCGCAGCTTCGGTCCGGCCAGCATCATCACCGGCATGTCGCGCTTGCCGGTGGCGCGGGCTGCGAGTTCGGCGAGGAATTCCGTGTGGCCCGGAAACTTGAAGCCTGCCTCATAGAGTACGGACTTGGCGATAGGATTGGTGACGACGGCACTGGCCTTGCCGGAGGTTGCGAGTTCCACGGCCTTTTCGATGGAGGCGATCGTTCCGCCGGCGGTGCCGACATGAGGCTGACCTGCGACCACGTCGATCCCGGCGGATACGGGCAGGACCGGCAGAGCCGTCGCAAACACGGAGGCGGCCGCTTCCGGCGTCGACGTCTTCAGCGGCACATCAAGGTCGAGCAATCTGGCCCGGATCGCCAGAACATCGGGATCACCGACGTAGATGAATGGCGCAAGTCCGTATTCCTCCCGCTTCACCCAGGCGACCAGCGCCAAATCCGGGCCAATGCCCGCAGGGTCTCCCTGGGTCAGGGCGAGAGGAAGCTGGCTCGAAACGGCATTCGGCATGGGGCGATCCTTGGGCGTGCTCAGCGATAGGTGATCTGCGTCTTGGCACGCAGCTCATCGAGGAATTTCTTTTCGTTCGGATTGGCTTCCGATTGCTTGCCGGCATTGGCAAGGTCTTCGGCACGGAACACGATTTCAGCGGCGAGATCGTCATTCACCTGACGCTGGCTGCAGATGGCGAGGAACTCGGCGCCCTTTTCGGTGATGAGTACGCCTGTCGTCTGGCCCTTGGCAGCTTCCACCAGCGGCTTCCATTCTTCAGGGACCTGCTGCACCATCATGCGGCCAAGATCGCGCACGGTCACATCGTGGTAGCCCTTGGCAAACTGCTTGCCCTGGGCGCAGCCCGGATAGGCGGCGCGGGCTGCCTCGGCCTCGGCCTTGCGCTTGGGCGCGATGGCCTTCTTGGCGGCTGGCACGACGAAGATGATCTGCTGGAAAATGTATTCGGTGGTCACGGGCTTCTTGCCCGCTTCCGCCATGCGCTTGACGATATCCTGATTGGACAGCTTGCCAGCGCTGCCATATTTCGCGTTCAGCAGGCGAGGCCAGCTCATCTGCACGGCAATGAAGGCCTTGAAATGTTCCGGCCCGACGCCAGCCTGATTCAGAATTTGCGAAAGCTGTTCCGGCGATAGCTTGTTGCCGGCGGCAAAACGGGCGAAGGACTTGTCCACATCGTCCTGGCTGACAGATGCGCCGACGCGGGCAATTTCCTGCCGCTTCAGCGTTTCGTCCACGAGCTGCTCGCGCGCCATCTTGCGATCGGCCTTCTGGCGCTGCAACTTCAGGAAAGCCATGCGACGGGACACATCGTTATTGGTGATGGCGGTGCGGCCGACGATGACTTCCACAGTGGAACTCGACTGCGCATTTGCCGGCGTCGCGGCCAGAAGCGCAACGGGCACGGCCGCAGCAGATAATGAAGATGCGACGACACCCGCCATCAGGGCGCGCAAAGCCTTTTTCGCAACAGCCATCGGCATTTCCTTTCCCTCGCGGGGTCTAGCGCCCGCGTATTCCTCTTGCGTCGCCGGTTTGCCGGGGAACAGTCGGGAAGCGTTCCGGACGTGCCTGATCGATTCCGCTCATACTGTCCCGGCCTCCGCAACCCGGAGACTGTTTTGTATAATACGCCCGTCCAGTTGCACAATCCTTGCGGCGAAACAAAGGCTCCGCCGCAGGCAAGGGCGCCAGCGCCTTATTCGGTGAACGTATCGAACGTATCGGCGCCAAGATCCACATCGCCCAGCGTGCGGAAACTCAACCGGGCACCGATTGACCAGTCGTTCGCCTTTTCGTTGCTGACATCGCGCGTATCCGAGAAGGCCATCGAGAAGATCATGCACTCGTCAGTGTAGCTGAAGCCCAGACCGCGCCGGGTGAGAACATCGGCATTGATATCCCAGGTCACGGCACCAAAGACCGACCAGTTGTCGTTCAGGCGAATGGACGTGCTGTTCTGGATGATGTCGTTGTCGTTCTTGTCGCCATACTCCGGCTGCGCGTTGATACGCGTATAGGTAAGGCTGGTCTGCAGCGCACGCGCGGTGTAGGCGATCGTGGTATCGCCGCGGTTAATGTCGTAATCGTCCTTGTCGACCCGCACACTGCCGCTCAGCGAAATGCCGTTCGGCATGTCGAGGCCGGCCATCGCCACATAGTCGGACACGCTGTCTTCGAGACCGGAGTTAGCCCCGGCATTGACGAGATCGTCGGTGGCAAACGAGTTCAAACCGGCAATCTGGTAGGACTGGCCGGCAATGGCCTTCAGCGTGAAGCCGTTGTCCAGAGAACCGGTATAGCGGAAACCGACATTGGCGCGCGTGCCGCCTTCGATACGGTCGTAGCCCGAGAACTTGTCACGGTCAAAGAGGTTGGTTGCGTCGAAAACGAAACTCTGAGCGTCTTCATTCGGAAGACCGCCGGCATTGCCTTCATCCGGACGCGCGAAAATCTGCGCGATCGGCTCAAAGATATGACTGCCATAGCCGGTCGCAACGAGAAGCGGGTAGCGCGCCTCAAGCCCTGCCGTCAGCATGTAGCGCGTGGCAAAATCGTCCTTCTCGAACGAACCAGTGTAACCAACCGGCGCATTGACATCGAGGCCGTGCAGATCGCCGCGTGCCGCAAGGATCGGTGTGAAAAGAAGGCCTTGGGGCGTCGCATAGGTACGCTTCCATTCGACTTCGCTGGTCAGGCGGGCATTGACGCCCGAAAGGCCACGATAGCCATTCTTGCTCAGCGCCGCGTTGATATCCGCGTCCGTGCGCGAAATATTCGTAAAGTTGACATTGGCGGAGAGTTCGCCGCCCGCCACGGCTTCTGGCGCCACGTAGTGATAATCGATGACCGGCGCAGCAATCGCCTGCTGCTTTTCGGCCGTGTTCTTCGTGTCGGCATCCTGCACGTCGAAGTAATAGCCGCGTACATCGACATAGTTTCGCTTGCCGATACCCGTCAGGTAGGCTTGGTTGGTGTGAACCGTCTGGTTCAGGTCCTTGAGATCGTAGGTACGGGCGAAGTTATTGTCGCTCTGCACCATCGCATCCCAGCCAAAGGCCCAGCGGGGATTGATATGGAAATCGGCCTTTGACGCAGCAAGGACGCGGACATCTTTTTCAGAGTCGCTGGTATTGGCCGTGAACTGATCGCTGTTCAACTGGCTGATGCCGGCCACGCGGAAGGTGTGCTCACCCATGTCGAAGCGCTGGCGCACCTCGCCTTCCAGCAGGGCACCCTGCGTCGAATAGCCGGTGACGGTGAACGTCGCATCGGCCGTATTCGAAAAGGCCCAGTAATAGGGGATCGACGCACCGAAGCCGAGATTTTCGGTCATGCTCATGCGCGGGAACAGGAAGCCGGACTTGCGCTTCACCGTCTGATCGGGAACTTCCAGAACAGGCACGAAGGCGATCGGCACGCCGAACACTTCGATTCGCGCCTTTTCAAGGCGAATTGTCTGTTCCTTGCCGTTCTGGATGACGCGCTCGGCCTTGACTTGCCACAGAGGTGCCCGTTGTGGGTTTTCTGCGCAGGGCAGGCAGGCGGTATACGTGCCGTTGTTCAGCACCATCGTGTCGGCATCGATCCGTTCACCGCTTTCAGCGGCGAAACGGGTGTTATCCGTGGTTTCGACGCGCAGGCTGTTGAGAAAGCCAGCGGCGAAATTGTCAGTCACGTCAAGATTTTCGGCGTAAACGCGATTGCCGTCGGGTTCGACCATTTCGATATGACCGCTCGCGGACACGCGCCCGGTCTTCTGGTTGTAATCGACCCGCTGGGCGACCATACGGTAGCCATTGTAATGAATCTGGACGGCACCGGTCGCGGTTACGATTTCCGCGTCGCGGTTATATACGACTTCGTCGGCCGACAGCAGCAGCTTCTCGCCGGATTTAACATCCTGAGCGAGTGCGGCGCCTGAAGCGACCAGAAGATAGGAGCACAGGGCCGCCCCGGACATGAGGCGAGCCATACGCATGCTGATACTCTTGCGGTCTTTTGCCGCCACTAGCCGTCCTCCTGATGAAGCAGAATCGTCGCGCCGAGGGCAGTCGCCACGATCACCGGAATCCAGACCGCGACGACCGGGGGCACGACACCACTGCTCCCGAATGCTTTGACAAGCACCGTCACGACATAAAGCACGAAGCCGGAGAGTATTCCACCCAGAATCACCGAGCGGGATTGGTTCATCCGACTGAATTTTAAAGAAACAGTCGCCGCGATCATCGTCATGGCGACGAGCAGGAAGGGCAGTGACAACAGCGAATGGAACTGCGTCTCGAGCGCTCTCGTGGGAATGCCATAGCTGCGGGCGATCTCGATTCGCCTCGAAATCTCATAAAAAGCAACGCTTTCCGGTTGGGCCAGCCGCTCTTCCATATATTCGGGCTTGAGATTTGTCGGAAGCTTGAGTTCCTCGAGATGCTGCGGGATTTCACCCGGTCGCGTTTCGTTGACATCCTTAAGAAGCCAGTAACCATTTTCCAACTTAGCCGAGGCCGCATCCTGTCTCAGAATGATATTTCCGGCCTTGTCGAAGTGGAAAAGGGCGACATCCACCATCAGCGTGCCGCCTTCGAGAGTCGTCTTGGCACCGATAATGACGTCGTCATTCTTGGTGATCTGGCGAATCCACGGCAGGAAGGCCGCCCGGCTTGAATCGGTTTTGCGCCACCCGTTTTCCAGCGTGAGTGCCTGTCGCTGACCCCAGGCCGAGAGCGGGTTCAGCACGAGAACGGTCGCGAGACCGACAAGGAATGCGCCGGTCAGGAATGGCGTCATGAATTGCCAGACCGAGATGCCCGCTGCGCGCGTCACGACGAGTTCGTATTTGCGGTTTAGGGCAATCAGCACGGTCATGCCGACGAACAGCACGATGAACGGCACGGTCTGGATGATGAGTTGCGGAACGCGCAGACCGGTCAGATAGACGGCGCCCAGAACCGAATAGCCGTCTAGTTCGGAGAAGCGACGAGCGGTTTCACTGAAGTCAGCGAGGAAGACAATGCCGGTTACGCCCAGCAGGAACCACATTGTGGTCAAGGTGTAGCGTCGGAAAAAATAGCGCCCAAGGATGGAAGTCATCATGCCGCGCCACCGTTTGAATTGCGCCGGAACGGCAGGCGTGCTTCGACCTTTCGCCAGGCTGCCATCAGACGATCACGCACAAAGGCGGGCAAATGCGGCTTCCGGCCGGTGATTATAAAGGCGGCTGCGGTGCTGCCGGCCATCAGCGGCACGGCATAGACGAACACGGCCATATGCGGCTGAGATTCGGTTGCGTTGGCGGCCGAGAAGGAGAGCCAACGCAGCAGGAAAGCGAGAACCAGGGACGAAATCAGCGGATGAATACGGGCTTCACGATGCGACCGTGCGTCACCGGCGATAGCGAAGGCGATCAGGCCGTAAACGAAGGGAAACAACCATTCGGAAAGGCGCTTGTGCAGTTCCGCAGCATGCGCGCCGGGCCATTGCTTGTAACTCTTGTCTTCCGGGTCCGGGCTCAACAGGAACGCTAGCGAGCGTTGGCTGGCCGGCTGAAGCTTGACACCATCCGATTTCGTCATGTCCGAGAGGTCGAAGCCGTAGGAATCGAAACGGATGATCGAGATCTTGCCATCCGGCGTTTTGCGGTGAACTTCGCCATCCTTCATGGTCAGCGACGTTCCGTTGGCATCGACGGCGCCTTCGCGGGCATAATAGACAAGGTCGAACGCCGGATCGCGCTGATCGACGATGAAGATGCCGCGCAGAATGCGGCCGGAATGACGCTCGGAAATTTCCACCATCAATCCGTCCTGAATGGACCGGAAGTTCTTCTCCTCGATGACGGACGACAGCAGATCGGCATAGGCGGCCGCCACCATGGTGCGAGCTGCACCACGAACCTGTGGTTCCACGAAGTTCGAGACGGTGAAGGAAAAGACGCTCATCAGCGCCGCGAAGAACAGGACAGGCTTCAGCAGTGTGCTGCGCGGGGCTGCGGCTGCATCGATGACCGCCAGTTCCGAATCGTTATTCATCGCCGTCAGCGTCTGCGCAATGCCGATAACGACGGCAAACGGCAACACGATGGGAATGATGGTCGGCAGGATAAGCGTCGCCAGCGTCATGAACGAGCCGATCGACTGGCCAGAATCAGTAACGAGGTTGATGCGCCCGAGAACCTGAATCGTCCAGATGATCGCCAGCACGGGCAGCAGCGCTGCCAGTGTCATCTGGGCAATCCTTCTGAGGATGTAGGTTTCGATGAGCTTCATCCGGTCTCCGGTTAAAGATGCGTAAATTTTGCGACTATCTAAGCGGTTCGCAGGCGATTGGCGACACCACCTCCTTCATAAAAATGTGTCTGACCGCTTTTTTCCGGCGAGCGTGTTTTTCGGATGACGCTTTCGCGCCATGGTCTCTGGCCTTGAAAAATGGCAGGGAAGAGCCGACAAGAAGGAAAGATGCGGGCGCACCAACCGGTTCGCCGCCGCCTTGCCGGTCTTTTCCGGCGTTTTTCGATCTGGAGTGACCATGTCCGTGACTTTCGATATTTCCTTCGCCGAGGCTGCAGAGATCAATGGCGGTGTGGCCGTCCTGTTGAAAACCGCAGGCGATGGCCTGCCGGCAGGGGCCGCGATTGCCGATCCGGAGGGTGTCGTCGCGAAGGCTGCGACCGTCGCGGCCTACAAGGTCAAGGCCTACGCCACGCTCGATATTCTCGCGCCGCAGGGCTCGAAAGCCGACAGGCTGGCGGTCGTGGGTCTTGGTCCGGTCGCCAAGATCAAGGCCGAAACCTTCCTGAGCGCCGGCGGTGCCAGCGTCCCGGTGTTGAAGGGCGCCAAGGCCGTTACCGTCTTTCTCGATGCGCCCGACGTGGCAGTCAGCGGTGAGAACGCTGCCGATTTCGCCCTCGGCATGCTTCTGCGCGCCTATGCCTTCGACAGTTTCAAGACGAAGGCCGGCAAGAATGCCAAGAGCGGTGAGCGCGACGATGCGGATGAAAAAGAGCCGGAAAGCGTGCGGGTAACAATCGTGACCGCCGCGGCAAAATCCGCGAAGGCGGCCTTTGCCGAACGTCAGGCGATTGCCGGCGGCGTGCTGCTGGCGCGCGAACTCGTCAACCTGCCGCCGAACGTTCTCGGCCCCGTGGAATTTGCCGACAAGGCCAAAGCGCTGGAGGCGGTGGGCGCCAAGGTCGAGATTTTGACGGAAAAGGAGCTGACGGATATCGGCATGGGCGCCTTGCTCGGCGTGGCGCAGGGCTCCGTGCGCCCGGCGCGCGTCGCCGTGATCCGTTGGGATGGCGGTCAAAAGGATGAAGCGCCACTGGCCTTCATCGGCAAGGGCGTCGTGTTCGACACCGGAGGGATCTCGCTCAAGCCGGGCGCCGGCATGGAGGACATGAAGGGCGACATGGGCGGGGCTGCGGCCGTGACCGGCCTCATGCATGTTCTTGCGGCCCGCAAGGCGAAGGTAAACGCCATCGGCCTTATCGGCCTTGTGGAAAACATGCCCGACGGCAACGCCCAGCGCCCCGGTGATATCGTGACCTCGCTCTCCGGCCAGACCATCGAGATCGTCAATACCGATGCCGAAGGTCGCCTCGTGCTCTGCGACGTGCTCTGGTATGCCAAGGAGACCTTCAACCCGAAGCTTATGATCGATCTCGCCACGCTGACGGGGGCGATCGGCGTGGCGCTCGGCAAGCATCATGCCGGCCTGTTTTCCAATGACGACACGCTGTCATCGAACCTGACCGAATCGGGTCTGGCGACCGGCGAAAAGCTGTGGCGTCTGCCGCTCGGCCCGGAATACGACCGCATCATCGATAGCCGTTTCGCCGATATGAAGAACAGTGGCGGCCGTTATGCCGGCTCCATCACGGCGGCGCAGTTCCTGCAGCGTTTCGTGGGTGACACGCCCTGGGCACATCTCGACATCGCCATGACGGCAATGGACTCGCTCAAGACCGAAATCAGCCAGAGCTGGGCGTCGGGCTTCGGCGTGCGCCTGCTGGATGAGTTCGTCCGCGCCCACCACGAATCCTGAGTTCGCTCGTGACCGAAGTCCTCTTCTATCATCTGACGGAATCAAAGCTTGATGAGGCGCTGCCGGCGCTGATCGAGAAAAGCCTTGAGCGCAAATGGCGGGTCGCCGTGGAATTCACGGACCCCGACCTGCGTGACGAACTCGATATCCATCTGTGGACTTATCGTGACGATGCCTTCCTGCCGCACGGTACGGACGACGGTGAGGAGCCCGAGCGCCAGCCGGTGTTGCTCACGGTTCTCAAGGAAAACATCAACAAGGCCAATATCCGCTTCTTCGTCAACGGCGCCACGCCAGGCTCGCTGGAAGGCTACGACCGCGGCATTCTCATGTTCGACGGCTATAATCCGGAGGAGGTGGAGGCCGCGCGCGGCGAGTGGAAGCGCCTGAAGGCCGAGGGCCACGCACTGACCTACTGGCAGCAGACGCCGGAACGTCGCTGGGTGAAGAAGGCCTGAGGGTGAATGGGGGCGGCGTTGCCCCCGCCGCCTCTCAATCCGCGCTGGCGACCAGCAGCGGTTCCGTCCTGGTCGAGCCATGCACCGGCTTCAGCGTTACGATCTTGTAGCCTTCCGCCTTCATCTGGGCGAGCAGGGCAGGCAGCATGGTTGCCGTGCGGGCGTGAATATCGTGCATAAGAACGATGCCGCCATTGTGCTTGCGTAGCGCGGCCAGCGTCCGGGTCGCAACCTCCGCTGGCGAAGAGCGGAAGTAATCCTTCGAATCGACATCAACGTCGACGATGGCCGCGCCCTTGGCGGCAAGCGCGCTGCGCAGGCGGCGGCTGTCGGAGAGATAGGGGAAGCGGAAGATGCCGGGCGTTTCACCGGTTGCCTTGGCCACGGCCTTTTCACCGCGGGCAATATCGGCCATGGCCGCATCAAAGCCGATGGCGGCGAGGTTTTTGTGATCGAAGGTGTGGGTGCCGATGGTGTGGCCGCGATCGGCCACCTCGCGGGCAATCTTCGGATAGGTTGCGGCCATCTGGCCAACCATCAGGAAGGTTGCCTTGACCCGGTACTGGTCCAGTGCAGCGAGAATGCGCTCGGTCTTGCCGGGCACCGGGCCATCATCGAAGGTGAGCGCCACTTCCTTGGCGCGCAGCCTGATGGGTTGGCCGGGCGTGACGGTCACCGTGCGGCCGGCAAAGCCTGCCGGATTTCCCGGACGCATCCACGCCGCCGGCGAGAGTGGTACAGGGTCGTCGGCATCCTTCGGCTTGGACAGCGAAGGCGAGGGGACGAAGGAAGTCTTGAGCGAGGACGAACCTTCGATCTCGCGCTTGCCTGCGCAACCGGCAAGAAGAAGGCTGCTGGCGATGACAGCGGTAAAAATTCTCGAAAACATGATGCAGAAAACCGGCGGGAGGACTGAATGCCGCCGACTTTCTGCGATTATGGTTAATGCTTGGTTTATGGTGGGTGAAAAGTGTTAACCCGCCATGGCCTCTTCATATTCGGCGGAAAGTTCCAGCCATTGCTCTTCGGCCTGTGAAAGCCTGGCGGCGGTCTCTCCCCGCTGCTTGGCCTTCTCGGCGGCCTTGGCAGGGTTCTTTTCGTAGAGCTTCGGGTCTGCAAGTTCCGCATCAAGCGCCTGAATCAAAGTCTCCAGTTTCTTCGTCAGGGACTCGATTTCGTTGATCTTTTTCTTGAGCGGGGCAAGCGACGCGCGCTTGTCGGCGGCGGCCTTGCGCTGGTCCGCCTTTGAAACGGTTTCCTCGCCCGAAGCCTTGGCGGAAGCGTCCTTCGACTTGCCGCTCTGCACGATCAGGGCGCGATAATCCTCCAAGTCGCCGTCGAAACTCGTCACCGTACCGCCGTTGACGAGCCACAGCCGATCCACCGTCGCCTCGATCAGGTGGCGGTCGTGCGAGATGAGAATGACCGCGCCGGAATAGTCGTTCAGCGCCGTGATCAGCGCCTTGCGGCTGTCGATGTCGAGGTGGTTGGTCGGCTCGTCGAGGATGAGCAGGTTCGGATTGTCGAACACCGCAAGGCCCATCAGCAGACGGGCCTTTTCGCCACCGGAAAGATCCTTGGCGGGCGTATCCATCTTTTCGGTCGCCAGACCCATCTGCGCCACACGGGCGCGCACCTTGGCTTCCGGCTGTTCAGGCATCAGCCTGCGCACATGCTCGACCGCGGATTGTTCCGGCATCAGATCATCAAGCTGGTGCTGGGCGAAGAAGCCGATCTTGAGGTGCGGGGCAAGCTTCATCGCCCCGCTTTCAAGCTCAAGCCGTCCGGCGATCAGCTTGGCGAAGGTGGACTTGCCGTTGCCGTTCGAACCGAGCAGGGCGATACGGTCATCGGTATCGATCCGCATGTTCAGGCGCTTGAGGATCGGTGCGCCGGGCGTATAGCCCACGGCACCGCTTTCGATGGCGATGATCGGCGAGGCGGCCTTGCGCTCGGGCTCGGGAAAGATGATCGGCGCGACATTGTCCTCGATGACGGCCGCCACCGTGCCCATGCGCTCCAGCGCCTTGATGCGGCTTTGCGCCTGCCGGGCCTTGGTGGCCTTGGCACGGAAGCGGTCGATGAAGCTCTGTAGGTGCTTGCGCGCCGCATCGTTCTTCACCTTGGCCTTCATTTGAAGCTCGTCGGCCTCGGCCTTCTGGCGCTCGAACTGGTCGTAGGGGCCGCGATAGAAGGTAAGCTTCTTCTGGTCGAGATGGACGATAGAGTTGACCGCTTCGTTCAGGAGGTCGCGGTCGTGGCTGATGATAATGACGGTGTGCGGATAACGCTTCACATAGTCTTCCAGCCAGATCGTGCCTTCCAGGTCGAGATAGTTGGTCGGTTCGTCGAGCAAGAGCAGGTCCGGTTCGGAAAACAGCACGGAGGCCAGCGCCACGCGCATGCGCCAGCCGCCGGAAAAGGAGGAGGCCGGGCGCTTCTGCGCTTCATGGTCGAAGCCGAGACCGGAAAGGATGGCGGCAGCGCGCGCTTCCGCCGAGTGCGCGCCAATATCGGCGAGCCGTGTCTGGATTTCAGCTATGCGGTGTGGATCGGTGGCGGTGTCCGCCTCCGCCATCAGGCTGGCGCGTTCCTTGTCGGCGGCCAGGACGATATCGATCAGCGCGTCTTCGGTGCCCGGTGCTTCCTGCGCCACCTGGCCGATGCGGGCGTTCTTCGGGATCGAGATGATTCCTGCCTCCGGTGAAAGCTCGCCGGTGATCGCCTTGAACAGCGTCGATTTGCCGGCGCCGTTGCGCCCGACAAAGCCGGCCTTGGCACCTTCGGGCAGCGCAAGGTTGGCGTTTTCGATGAGGAGGCGTCCAGCAATGCGGACGGTGAGGCCGGAAATCGTGATCATGCCAGCCTTTTGGCCGAGTTTCGGCCTTGAAGCAAGATGGCAGGGAGCGGCAGACAAGCTCCGCACCATGATGCGCGTGCAAACAGGAGAACAGGGGCATGATCGTCCCGCAAGCGAAGACACGGAAACCCATGAGCCGTTTCAGCCAGCATCTTCTGACCTTTGCCAAGGTCCTCGCATCGCAGGCCATCGTCTTCGCGGGTTTCCTGTTGTTCTACAAGCTGGGCGGACGGCTGCCGCTCGGCGTGCCGATGCTGCTTCTCATGCAGGGCGCGCTGGCCGCGATCATTGGCCGGTTGCTCGGCCTGTGGTCGTTCTGGATGCCGATCCAGCTTATTCTGCCGCTCGCCATCGTTTATAACGAGATCGTTCCCGGCTGGGCCTACGCCGCGGCCTTCATCGCCTCGGCGCTGGTCTTCTGGAACGGGACCGCCGAGCAGGTGCCGTTCTACATGAGCAACCGCCGTACCTTTGCGGCACTAAGTGGGTTGCTGGAAGAAACGAAGGCGACGCGGGCGGTCGATCTCGGCAGCGGCCTGAGCGGTGTCGTCACTTTTCTGGCCCGCAGGCATTCCTTGAGCCTGATCGATGGCGTGGAAACCGCACCGCTTCTGGTCGCAACCTCCAAGCTTCGGGTGTTCTTCAGCCGCCTGGCAAATGCCCGCATCCTTTATCGCAGCCTGTGGGATGTCGATCTCGCGGGCTATGATCTGGTCTATTGTTTCCTCTCGCCGGTGCCGATGCCACGCCTTTATGAAAAGGCGAAGGCCGAGATGCGGCCTGGCACGCTTCTCGTGTCCAACAGTTTCGCGGTGCCGGGCGTGGCGCCCGAGCGGGTGATCTCCGTCGATGACGGCCGCCGGACGCAGCTCTATCTCTACCGGATGTAACCGGCGGCCTCAGCCCCACTGCGCGCCGTCGGTGCGCTGGAAGTAGACGAGATCAAGAAGAAGCGACGGTTTGCCCAGCGCCGTCAGGATCGCATGGGCCTGTCCGCGATGGTGGGTCTGGTGGTTGAAGACATGGGCCAGTACCCGGTCACGTCTCTGAATGACGGGGGTGGGCGAAGTGATCGGTGTATATTCGACAAGGGCGGAAAGAGCATCATTATCCAGTGCACCCAGCCAGTCGATGATGCGGGCGTCCTCTGTCTCACGCGCTGCGCGCAACTCGGCAAAGGTGTCGAACAGGATTTCGTCCAGTGCCCTGGGGGCAGGGCCGGTGCCGGTCAGTCTTTTCATCCAGGCCCGGTCACCAACCAGAATATGGTTCAGCGTGCGGTGAAGCGAACCGAAGAAGGCGCCCTTGTCGGCCCTGAATTCCGCATCGCTCAAGGTGGCGCAGGCATCGTAAAGCCGCTGGTTGGCCCAGCGATTGTAGTCGGCGAACATGCGGTAATGGTGCAGCACGATAGGTTCTCCCGGTGTCGATCGATTGTCCTGCGGGCATCCTATCAACCGATCGACGTTGTGGGGCTGATGGCATTCATGAATTTTGCTGATTTGATTTTGTGGGATAGCCACGCTCCAATGGCGTGACATCGACAAGGAGTCCCGATGACCCGCATTCTCTATTCACTTTGTGGCAGCGATGAAAGTCGCCGCTTTTCGCCCCATGTCTGGAAGGTCATTATGGCTTTGGCCCATAAGGGGCTGGATTTCAGGGAAAGCCCGACACCCTTCACTGGAATTCCCACGCTGGAGGACGGTATTTCGAAGACGGTGCCGATCCTGCGCGACGGCGAACGGGTCGTTTCCGATAGTTTCGTCATCGCCCGCTATCTCGAGGAGGTCTATCCGGATCGCCCCTCGCTGTTTGAAGGGCCGGGCGGTGAAACCATGGCACGCTTCATCGAGGGATGGTCGCAAACGCAGATCCATCCGGCGGTGACGGCCATCTCGATCAAGAAGATTTACGACATGCTTGGCGAGGCGGATCAGGTCTATTTCCGCCGCACCCGCGAGGCTTTTCTGGGCAAGACGCTGGAAGAAATGGATGCGGGTGTCGAGGCCGCGATCGAGGCTTTCCCGTCAAAGCTCCAGCCGCTTCGCCACATGCTGCGCTTTCAGCCCTTTATGGGCGGTGACGGGCCGCTTTTTGCGGATTACATCCTGTTCGGCGCGCTGCAATGGCTGCGGGTCGTGACCGGAAGCGTACCCTTCTTCCCCGATGATCCCGCTGCCGACTGGTTTGAACGCATGCTCGATCTGCATGGCGGTGTCGGGCGAAGTGTGACGACGGCGTGAAATTGCCGGAAGCCCCTTGTTTTCCGGTGGGATGGCGGGTAATTAGCGCCCAACTTCCCACCGAAAGGACTGATTGACATGGCGATTGAACGCACCTTTTCGATGATCAAGCCGGATGCCACCAAGCGCAACCTGACCGGCGCCATCACCAAGGTTTTCGAAGAAAACGGCCTGCGCGTCGTTGCTTCCAAGCGCGTCTGGATGAGCAAGCGCGAAGCCGAAGGCTTCTACGCCGTTCACAAGGAACGCCCCTTCTTCGGCGAACTGGTTGAATCCATGACCGCTGGCCCGACCATCGTTCAGGTTCTGGAAGGCGAAGGCGCCATCCTCAAGAATCGCGAAATCATGGGCGCAACCAACCCGGCCCAGGCCGCTGAAGGCACCATCCGCAAGCAGTTCGCGCTGTCCATCGGCGAAAACTCCGTTCACGGTTCGGACGCTCCGGAAACCGCTGCCCAGGAAATCGCCTACTGGTTCGCCGAAACCGAAATCGTCGGCTGAATCAGTCTCTGAGGCTTGCGCCTCAAGAGATTGAAACGAATCCCGAAACCGGAGCGGAAACGCTCCGGTTTTTTGTGGCCAGCGCACGGGCCTTGAAGTGCGCACGCAATGCCCTATCTAGCAAATCAGAGGACGACCTCTCCTGATATTTCCAGCCGGGACGACCCGGATTCAGGAGTACATCATGCCTTGGGTCTATCTTCTTCTCGCCGGTCTTCTCGAAGTCATATGGGCTTATGCGATGAAACAGTCGCAGGGGTTTACCCGGCTCGTGCCCACCGCCATCATGGTCGTGACGATGATCGGCAGCTTCAGCCTGCTGTCCCTTTCGTTAAAAAGCCTGCCGCTCGGAACGGCCTACACGATCTGGACCGGGATTGGCGCGATCGGCGCATTCGTCGTCGGTGTTGCCGTTCTCGGCGAGGCGTTCAACCTGCAACGTGCGATTGCCGCAGCTTTGATTGTCAGCGGCCTGGTTATGATGAAGTTTTCGACAGTCTGACGGGTGACGGACTATGAGGCGCCGGTGTCATCCCATCGGTTGCGCTCGGTGTCGTCGCTGTCCTTGGCGGCAACCCATGTGCCTTCGCCAGCCGCTGCATGTTCCTTCTTCCAGAACGGCGCGTCGGTCTTGAGGTAGTCCATCACGAAATTCGCGGCCTCGAAGGCGGCCTTGCGGTGGCTGGCGGCGGCGATGACGAGAACGATGTTGCCGCCGGCGGGAATGACGCCGTGCCGGTGGATGACGGTAAGGGCAAGCAGCGGGAAACGGGCGGCGGCATCGCCGGCGATGCGTTGCAGCGCCTTTTCCGCCATGCCCGGATAGTGTTCCAGTTCCAGCGCGGTGAGCCGCCCGCCTTCATCGCGGCACAGGCCGGTGAAGGAAACGATGGCGCCAGCGGCGGGCGTCGCGAGCCGCAAAGCCTCATACGCGCCAGCGGCGTCGAAATCTTCGGGCTGGACGCGGGTGGTGATCGTCGTCATGGTTCAGCCGCCCGTCATCGGCGGGAAGAGGCCGATCTCGCGGGCGCCGGCAATCGGCTCATCATGCTCCACCAGTTCCTCGTTGATCGCCGCGCGGATCACCTTTGGCACTTCGAAGGCTGCGGCGTATTCCTCGCCGAGCGTGGACAGGTGTGCGATGAGGTCGCCGATGGAGGCGACCGTCTCTGGCAACTCGCGTTCCTCTCCGGCCTTGCCGATTCGCTCGCGAATCCAGGCGAAATAGACGAGCCGCACCCGCATTATTCTTCCACGATATGCTTGAGACCGGCGCGGAAATAGTCATAGCCGGTATACATGGTCAGCGCGGCGGCGATCCACAGCATCGTGATGCCGATTTCCACGGTGTAGGGCAGTACGGTTTCGCCAGCGGGGCCCGCCAGCAGGAAGGCGATGGCGACCATCTGGATGGTCGTCTTCCACTTGGCGATGCGCGTCACCGGTACCGACACCTTCAGCGCCGCGAGATATTCGCGCAGGCCGGAGACGAGGATTTCCCGGCAGAGGATGATAATGGCGGCCCACAGCGACCAACCGGCAATCGTGCCGTCCGCGGCCATCAGAAGCAGCACGGAGGCGACCAGCAGCTTGTCGGCGATGGGATCGAGCATGCGGCCGATATTCGATGTCTGGTTCCAGATACGGGCGAGGTAACCGTCCAGAAAATCGGTGATCGAGGCGATCACGAAGATCCACAGCGCCGTCCAGCGGGCAAAATCGGTGCTGGCGAGCTTGCCTTCCACGAAGAAGCACAGAACAATCAGCGGCACGGCGAGAATGCGGCCGTAGGTGAGCAGATTCGGGATGCTGTAAGCGCGGGATGCCATGATGTGCTCTATTCTCTCTGGGCCGGTAGGATGCATTGAACGGGCGGGGCGATCAAGCTGTAGTCATGTCTCGGAAATATGGAGGCATTACGGATTTTTCAAACCCTATCAGCACCATTGTCGTTGAAGTGATTGTATATCTGACGTGCGACAGTTTCTGAAATGCCTTCGACGGCCATGAGGTCGCCAAGCGCGGCGCGCGAAACGGCTTTTGCCGTGCCGAAATGTTGGAGCAGCGCCCGCTTGCGCGACGGGCCGATACCGCCGATCTCGTCCAGCGGGTTCTTGATCATTTCCTTCTTGCGGCGTGCCCGGTGCGAGCCGATGGCGAAGCGATGCGCCTCGTCGCGCAGGCGCTGGATGAAGTAGAGCACGGGGTCGCGCGGTGGCAGCGAGAAATCCGGACGGCCGGCGGCAAAGAAGCGCTCACGCCCCGCCTCGCGGTCGGCACCCTTGGCCACGCCGATGGCCGTCACCGCCTCGGTGATGCCGAGATCGGCGAGAATGGCGCGCACGGCGGTCATCTGGCCCTGACCGCCGTCGATCAGGATCACATCCGGCCAGGCGGGGAAGCCTTCTTCCTCCACCGGCGGCTGGGTGCGGTCGGGAACACCTTCCTCCTTGATCAGTCGTTGGAAGCGCCGGGTCATCACTTCGCGCATCATGCCGAAGTCATCGCCGGGGGTGATGTCGGTCGAGCGGATGTTGAACTTGCGGTACTGGTTCTTGACGAAGCCTTCCGGCCCGGCGACCACCATGCCACCGACGGCATTCGTGCCCATGATGTGGGAGTTGTCGTAGATCTCGATACGGCGTGGCACATGGGGCAGGGCAAAGGTTTCGGCAAAGCCCTTCAGCAATCGTTCCTGTGAGGCGGTTTCGGCCAGCCGCCGCCCATGCGCCTCGCGGGCATTGGCTTCGACATGGCCGACGATGTCTTTCTTCTCGCCGCGCTGGGGAATGAGGATGTGAACCTTGTGGCCGCTCTTTTCCGAAAGGGCGAGCGCGAGCAGTTCGCGCTCCTCCACCTCCTGCGAAAGCAGGATCTGGCGGGGCACCGGCTTGTCGTCATAGAACTGCGCGAGGAAGGCGCCCAACACCTCGCCCTCGGCGAGCGAGGGATCGGCCTTGGGGAAATAGGCGCGGTTGCCCCAGTTCTGGCCGGTACGGAAGAAGAAGACCTGGATGCAGGTGAGCCCGCCTTCGTGATGAATGGCGAAGACGTCCGCCTCCTCAATGCCGACCGGATTGATGCCCTGATGGCTCTGGACGTGGGAGAGGGCGGCCAGTCGATCGCGGAACACGGCGGCGCGTTCGAAATCGAGGTCTTCGGCCGCGGCGTTCATCGATTTCGCCATCTCCTCCTTCACCTTATGGCTTTTGCCGGAAAGGAAGTCCTTCGCCTCGGTCACGAGATCCGCATAGTCTGCCTTGGAAATCTCGTGGGTACAGGGTGCGGCACAGCGCTTGATCTGGTGCAGCAGGCAGGGGCGGGTGCGGGTTTCGAACACCGAATCGGTGCAGGTGCGGATGAGGAAGGCGCGTTGCAGCGAATTGATGGTGCGGCCCACGGCACCGGCAGAGGCGAAGGGACCGAAATACTCACCCTTGCGGGCGCGGGCGCCGCGATGCTTGTAGATCGCTGGCGCATCGGTATCGCCGGTGATGAGGATATAGGGAAACGACTTGTCGTCGCGCAGAAGCACGTTGAAGCGCGGACGCAACCGCTTGATGAGGTTGGCTTCCAGCAGCAGCGCTTCGGTTTCCGTGCGGGTGGTCACGAATTCCATATGCGCGGTTTCCCGCACCATGCGCGACAGCCGGTTGGAATGGACACGGCCCTGCGCGTAATTGCTGACGCGCTTCTTCAGCGAGCGCGCCTTGCCGACATAAAGCACATCGCCCGCCGCGTTCATCATGCGATAAACTCCGGGCGCATTCGGCAGGTGTTTGACGAATTCAGCGATGAGATCAGCACCGATCAGGCCGGCCTCGTTCTTCCAGCCTTCGTTCCAGTCGAAATCGGCCGAAAGCACGGACGCGACCGATTCGGTCACGCCGAGATCGTCGTCGTCCTCGTCCTTTTCGTCATAAAGGATGCCCCCGTCGGGGACCTTGCCTGAAGTCATTCCGAAATTCCTGCCACGTCGGGCGTTTCCCAGGCCAGATGCTGGCCGCCATCGAGCGCAATCATCTGGCCGGTGATGGAAGGCGTGTCATAGAGAAAACGAAGGGTGCGTGCAAACTCCTCAAGCGCCGGACCCCGTTTCAGAAGGACACCATCGACCTGCGCCTGAAAATCAGCCGGGTCCTGCCGCTCGCTCTTCATTGTCGGACCGGGGCCGATGGCATTGACCCGGATGCGCGGCGCAAGCGCCTGCGCCAGCGTCTGTGTCGCGGTCCATAGTGCGGCCTTGGAGAGCGTATAGGAATAAAAGCGCGGATTGAGCGCCCAGACCCGCTGGTCGATGATGTTGACGATCAGGCCGTGGCGGTCTTCAGGCAGCGCGGCGGCGAAGGCGGCGGCGAGAATCGACGGTGCCCGCACATGGACAGCGAAATGGGCATCGAAGCTTTCCGCATCGAATGCGGTCGCCTCATCGTTGCGGAACGTCGAGGCATTGTTAACGAGAAGGTCGATCGGGCCGACGAGATCGGTCGCACGGGCGATCAGGCTGGAGGTTTCTTGGTGATTCCGGAGGTCGGCGGCAACGGCTGCGGCCCGGTAACCGGCTTGGTTGAGCGTACCGGCCAGTTCTTGCGCTTCGTCAAGCGAGCCGTTGGCGTGGATGGCAACGGCGAAGCCTTGCGAGGTCAAACCTTCGACGATAGCCTTTCCGATACGCCTTGCGCCGCCTGTCACCAGTGCTGCAGCCTGTCTATCTCTCGACAAATTCTTGACCCTTCCCACCGCGTTACATCGTGCACAGGATATAATTCCTGAATCCCAGGATGGAATAGGGGAAGCCTCCAGTTGTCATGAAATTTTATACAGGAGATAGATTTGAATTTAATTTAGTAAATACAGGTGCGTTTATGGGTTGTTGTTTAATTAATACATTGTTATGGTTAATAAATACCCTGTGGCGGTGTAGCAACATCCATATTTGAACACGACTGCGCCACAATGAAATCATAATTTGGCTCTTTCATTTCCTCAATTTTAGTCAAAATACAAACTCGGAACGGACGGGATTTCCCGCCAGATTAGACGCATTGCTTGCATGTTCTGTGTAGCGAGCCTTGCGGACCGAAAAGGAGAAGACAATGCGTACCATTCTTGCAACCCTTCTGGCCTCGACCATTGCTGTCGCCGCATTCTCGGGCGCCCATGCTGCTGACGCCATCGACCAGGTTCCGGAAGCGCCGATCGCAAACGACCCGATCTCGGCCCCGAAGGGCAACTGGGAAGGTGCCTATGGCGGCGCTGCTGCCACCTACGAAATGGGCCGCTTCGGCAACAACAAGGACTACAATGCCCGCGCCTTCGGCGGTTCGGTCTACGGCGGTTACAACCTGCAGAGCGGCCAGATCGTCTACGGTCCGGAAGCTGACATCGGTTACTCCGGCAAGGACGGCAAGACCTACAGCGGCACAGCCAAAGGTTCGCAGGGCGTCAACGGCTCCATCCGTGGCCGCGTCGGTTACGACCTGAACCCGGTTCTGCTCTACGGCACTGCCGGTCTCGCAGCCTCGAACAATGAAGTGAAGGACGCGACGACCTCTGACAGCCGCACGGCTCTGGGCTATACCGTCGGTGCCGGTGTTGAAGGCTTCGTGACCGACAAGATCACCGCCCGCGTCGAGTACCGTTACTCCGACTATCAGGCCAAGAACTTCGACCTGGCTTCCGGCCGCAAGAAGGTTGACCTCGACGAACATTCCGTCAAGGTCGGCGTCGGCTACAAGTTCTGATCCTGAGTTCCATTCAGGTACGCAGGAGCCGGGCGAGAGCCCGGCTTTTGTGTTTCTGGGAACCTCGTTTGCAAAAAAAAGCCCGGATCGCTCCGGGCTTTCGCAGGTCAGGCCTTCGGCTTCAGTTCCTCCCAGTCGGCGAACCTTTCCTTGAAAGCATCCAGCCAGCCGAGCAGGGTCGGATGTTCTGCCTCCCACTGGCCTTCGAAGCGGATCAGCAGATAGCCAAGGGCTGCGGCAAACGCGAAGTCGCCGGCGGTCAGGCTTTCACCGAAGGCTGGCGGATTGCGTTCGAGCAGGGCAAGCGCGCGCTTCGCCTTCGTCCACTGCTTGTCGATCCAGCCCTGATAGACCTTGTCGGCCGGGCGGGTCCGGTATTCGTACTGGATGGCCAGAAGGCAATCGGCAAGCCCGTCGCCCAGCGCTTCCAGAACGTCGGTCTTCAAGGCAGCCTCGGCATCCTTCGGATAGAGCTTGCCGCCCGACATGCGGTCGAGATGGCGGTTGATCGCCACGCTGTCGTAAACGGACCGGCCATCGTCCAGCAGAAGCGTCGGAATCTTGCCGAGCGGATTGTTGTCGACCAGCACGGCCGGGCTATCGGCGGTCACGACCGTCTCCGCTTCGAAGGTTATCCCGGCATAGCGGGCCGCCATGCGCACCTTGGCGGAGTAGGGCGAGGCGGAGGACTGGAGCAGTTTCATGGGAGGCGATCCTTATCTGGCGGCGGGAATGGTAACGGTATCGATACGGCAGGCCTGACGGTCGACTTCGCCGCAGGCACGGAACTGTAAATCCTTGGTCATGCAGATGCGGACTTCCTCCAGCCGGCGACCGTCGCAGGTCACGGCGATTCCGGCAGGCGAGAGGCCGGGATTGGCGGCGATGAAGGCGGCCTCGATATCCCTGGGCGAATCGTTCTGCATGCGCCGCCCGTCGGCATAGGCCTTTGGCATCTGAAGTCGGTTCCACGCGGCGGCCAGAACGGCGAAATACTCTTTCTGCGACAGGCCCGAACAGGTGCCGTGCTTGCGCCACTGGTGGCCGATCAGCCCCATCGAGGGCATGAATGTCGCGAGATCGCGACCGATGGACGACGGCACGCGTTCCGGTTCGCTACTCTCACAAAATTGCGGATAGCCACTTTCGTTTTGCGGCCACAGGCCATGCACCACGAAACCACGCGGCGTGTCCTTCACACATTGCGGGTCGCCATCGCGCGTCTGCCCGCTCTGGCAGAATGTGGGAGACCAGGATAGCGAGAGAACGTAGAAATCGAAGCCGGTGCCGCGCGGCACGGCGCCTGACGGCTTCGGCGCGGTGGGGGCGTTGCTCTGCGGCGTGGTTTGCGCGGTTCCGACAGGAGCCGCCGGGGGTGCGTCCCGATCCGGATTGCCGCGGTCCTGAAGATAGATTCCGAACGCCAGCGCGGTCAAAATCAACAGCGGCAATGATTTCCTGAGCGTTACGGGCAAGGCGAATGTCCTTTCACGACCAAAGGCGGCACTCCAACGGCTTTTGCATCACGGCGTCCGGGGAAGATACAGCGCTCGTACCATTCCAAAGCGTTGATTTGAAGCAAGCGTTGACGTTTTCGTGCAAGGCCGTGCAGTTGAAATCTCTGTGATCCGCCGGGTAAGCTGTCATTCAGGCTTGAAAACGGTTCGCGAGCCCGAAAGGGAAGGAAAGCGTAAGCGGAATGGCATTCAGGAAATACCTCTGGCTTGTGGTCGGCCTGGCAACGATCGGCTTTTCCGTCTGGCTTCTCTATCATGAGCTGCGCGACCTATCACTTGTCGATCTGAAGGAGGGTTTCGCGGCCATTCCGCTCAAGGGCTGGTTGCTTTCGGGCGCAAGCACCGTCGTCGCTTATGCGGCTCTCGCCGGTTATGACCATATCGCGCTGCTGCACCTGAAACGGAAGGTGCACTGGTTGTTCATCACGGTCTGCTCGTTCACCACCTACGCGCTGTCGCACAATGTCGGGGCGTCGGTTGTCTCAGGCGCGGTGGTGCGCTACCGGGCCTATACGTCAAGCGGCCTTTCGGTGGCGGAAGTGGGAGTGCTGGTCGCGCTTTGCTCCGGCACCTTTGCGCTCGGTGTGGTCTTTCTGGCGGGGCTCGTTCTGCTTGTCGAGCCGGATATTCTCGTGCGCTTTGCCGATGTGCTGCCGATGGAGCTTTCCTGGGCGTCGGGCATCGTCTTGCTTGGCGCCGTGGTAATCTATGTCGTTGGCAGTTTCCTGAAGCTCAGGCCGTTCCGTATCGGGCCGGTTTCCGTGGTCTATCCGCGGCCATCCATCGTCGCGCGGCAACTCGTCATCGGCCCGCTGGAACTCATCGGGGCTGCCGGCATCATTTATTTCGCGCTGCCGGAAGCGGGCAATCCGGGCTTCGTCGTCGTGCTCGGTATCTTCCTCGTGTCCTTTTCCGCCGCCCTCAAATCCCATGCGCCCGGTGGTCTGGGGGTTCTGGAACTTGTCTTCATCATGGGGTTGCCCGAAATGGACCCGGCCAGCGTCGTCGTGGCGCTGCTGGTCTTCCGGCTGTTCTACCTCATCGTGCCGTTCATCGGCGCGCTCGTCATCATCCTGCTGTTCGAACGCGCCCGGTTTATGGAAAAAACGGAAGAATAGGGCGGTTCAGTCCTCGCCGCGCAGCCAGAAGGCGCGATGCGAGGCGAAGCGGTCCTGCGCCAGCTTTTCCCTGAGCACCGGCAGAAGCGCATGCAACTCGTCCTTCAGCGTATAGGGCGGGTTGACGATGATGAGGCCCGAACCTGTCAATCCGGTCGTTTCGCGGTCGGAGCGCACGAGAAGCTCGGCACAGAGCATTTTCGGTATTTCCAGCGCCTGAAGCGCCTCATGGAACTCGCGGATCGGGGCGCCTTTCTTGATGGGGTACCACAGGCAGAAGCTGCCGCCGGAAAAGCGGCGATAACCCTTGGCGAACCCGTCCACCAGCCGCTCATATTCGCCCTCGATCTCGAAGGGCGGATCGACCAGCACGATCCCGCGTTTTTCCTTGGGCGGCAGGTGCGCATTGAGCGACAGCCAGCCATCGAGTTCCGTCACGCGGACCTGATAATCGCCCTCAAACTGGCGGGCAAGGCGGCGGCAGTCGTCCGGGTGCAGTTCCATGGCCGAAAGCCGGTCCTGCGGGCGCATGAGAATGCGGGCAAGCTTCGGCGAGCCGGGATAGTAGCGAATGCCGCCTTCCGGGTTCAGGCTGCGCACGGCATCGAAATAGGGTGCGAGGAGTGCTGCGGCCTTTTCCGGCAGTTCGGCATCAATCAGCCGGCCGATGCCATCCACCCATTCGCCGGTCTTCTGCGCCTCCTCGGAGGTGAGGTCGTAAAGCCCGATACCGGCATGGGTGTCGAGAATGCGGAACGCCTTGTCCTTGTTCTGCATATAGCGGATGAGAAGCGCCAGCACCGCGTGTTTCAGCACGTCGGCAAAGTTGCCTGCATGGTAGATGTGCCGGTAATTCATTGGAATGTCGCCCCGCGAAAACTTTTGACCATGGGCAAATCGCCCTTCTGGCCGCTTGTCAAATGGCTTATACAAAACCAATGACAGTTGCGACCCCGATCATCCCCAAATCTACCATCGCCCATACGGTTTGCCCGCATGATTGTCCCTCCGCCTGCGCGCTGGAGGTTGATCTTGACGCGGAAGGTCGCGCCGGGCGGTTTCGCGGCTCCAGTGCCAACACCTACACGGCCGGCGTCATCTGCGCCAAGGTGGCACGCTACACCGAACGCCTCTACAGCCCCGACCGGCTGCTGACGCCGAAGCGTCGCAAGGGTGCCAAGGGAGCGGGCGACTGGCAAGAGGTTTCCTGGGAAGCCGCGCTGGACGAAGTGGCGGAAGCCTTCGTAAAGGCGGAGGCCGCGCATGGGTCGGAAGCGGTCTGGCCCTATTTCTATGCCGGCACGATGGGGCAGGTGCAGCGCGACTCGATCGAACGTCTGCGCCATGCCAAGCGCTATTCCGGGTTTATGGGCACGATCTGCACCAATATGGCGTGGTCCGGTTATGTGCTGGGCACCGGCGCGTTGCGAGGTCCGGACCCGCGCGAGATTGCCAAATCGGATTGTGTCGTGCTGTGGGGCACGAATGCGGTGGCGACGCAGGTCAATGTGATGACGCATGCCATGCGTGCGCGCAAGGATCGCGGCGCGAAGATCGTCGTCATCGACATCTACGACAATCCGACGATGAAGCAGGCCGACCTGCCGCTGGTACTGAAACCCGGCACGGATGCCGCGCTCGCCTGTGCAGCCATGCACATCGCTTTCCGCGACGGTTACGCCGACCGGGATTATATGGCGAAATTCGCTGACGATCCGGCGGGGCTGGAAGCGCATCTGAAGACGAAGACGCCGGAATGGGCCGCGGCCATCACCGGTCTTTCGGTGGAGGAGATCGAGACCTTCGCCCGTCTTGTCGGCGAAACGAAGAAGACCTTTTTCCGTCTCGGCTACGGCTTCACCCGCCAGCGCAACGGCACGGTGGCCATGCATGCGGCGCTGTCGCTGGCGACGGTGCTCGGCTCGTGGCAATATGAAGGTGGCGGCGCTTTCCACAATAACGGCGAAATCTTCCGCTTCGACAAGGCGGCGTTGATGGGTACGGCCTACGCCGATCCGGATATCCGTATGCTCGACCAGTCGCAGATCGGGCGGGTCCTGACCGGCGATGCCGAGGCGTTGCGCCACCGCGGCCCGGTCACGGCGCTTTTGATCCAGAACACCAACCCGATGAACATCGCGCCGGAGCAAAGGATGGTGAAGCGCGGCTTTGCCCGTAACGATCTTTTCGTGGCCGTGCATGAGCAGTTCATGACCGACACGGCGGCGATGGCCGATATCGTCCTGCCCGCCACCATGTTCGTGGAACATGACGATCTCTATCGCGGCGGCGGGCACAGCCATATTCTCATCGGCCCGAAGATCGTCGAGCCGCCGCCGACCGTGCGCACCAATCTCTTCGTCATCGAGGAACTGGCCAAACGCCTCGGCGTCGATCACATGCCGGGCTTCGGACGGACGGAGAAGGAGCACATTGCCGAGCTTCTGGGTCCCTCCGGCACCACGCTGGAGCGCATTACCGAGGAGCATTGGCTGGATTGCCAACCGCCCTTTGAGGATGCGCATTATCTGAAGGGTTTCGGTCACAAGGACGGGAAATTCCATTTCCGGCCCGACTGGATCAATGGCGTGACACCCAACCGCCCGCCGAAGAGCGTTGGCCTGCTGGGCCCCGTCGCGACCTTGCCGGCCTTTCCCGATCATGTCGAAACCATCGAGGTGGCCGATGCGACGCATCCCTTCCGGCTGGCGACATCGCCGGCCCGCAATTTCCTGAATTCCAGCTTTGCCGAGACGAAGACTTCGCGGCAGAAGGAGGGCAGGCCGGAAGTGATGGTGAACCCGAAGGATGCGGAGGCTCTCGGCGTCGTCCACGGCGATATCGTGCGCATCGGCAATCCGCGTGGCGATCTGCGCATTCATGCCAGTGTGACCGAGAGCGTGCGCCCCGGCGTTCTCATCGCCGAAGGGCTTTGGCCCAACACGGCGCATCTGGATGGCGAAGGCATCAACATATTGACCGGCGCGGACCCGGTTGCGCCCCATGGCGGTGCAGCGGTTCACGACAACAGGGTCTGGCTTCAAAAGGCGGAATGACATGAGCGACAAGACCAGCGGCATCACCCTGACCGGGCGCGAGCCTCTTTCGCAGGGCTTCATCACCCTGGAGCGGTTGACGGTCGAGCAGACCGTGCCGGACGGGCGCACCGTCACGCTTCAGCGCGAGGTGCACGATCACGGCCATGGCGCTGCCATCCTGCTTTATGATGCCGCCCGCCGGGTCGTCGTTCTCGTGCGCCAGTTCCGGGCCGGTGTTTTTGCCGCAGGCGAACCGCCGTTCCTGCTGGAAGTGCCGGCCGGGCTTCTCGAGGGCGATCATCCCGAAGAGGCGATCCGCCGCGAGGCGATCGAGGAAACGGGCTTCTTCGTCGAACAGGCGCATTACCTGTTCGACGCCTTTGCCAGTCCCGGCACGCTGACGGAGAAGATCGCCTTCTTCTTCGCCTTCGTCAGCGCCACCGACCGCGTGACGGATGGCGGTGGACTGGACGACGAACATGAGTTCATCGAGGTGGTGGAGCTGCCGCTGGACGAAGCCTTTGCCATGATCCGCAGCGGTGGTATCCGCGATTTGAAGACCGTGACGCTCCTGCAATGGGCCATGCTCAACCGCGCGGCGCTGGATGAGTGCACCGTTCCGGTGTGAGGTGCCGGGTGGCGCGACTCAGAACGAGCCGCGAATGCCGATATTGATGGTGGCTGCGGAGAAGTTGCCGCCAGCCGTGTCCTTATAAAGCGTGGAGGAACTGTTCGTGGTGTCGCGAACGGTGCTATCCCCACGCTTGAAGGCGGTGTATTCATAGGCACCTTCAAGATAAACGGCAGCGCGTGGCGCGATGTTGTAGTCGATGCCGGCCTTGGCGGCGAAGCTTGGTGCCGCGCTGAATTTGTCCACAAAGGTCAGATCGCGCAGCCAATGGTCGTCTGTTGCCTTGGCGTTGATCATTGCGCCGGCCTGAAGCGCTCCGTTGAAGGTGAAATCCCCCATCCTGTGCTCATTGGCGAGCGTGGCATAGACGACCGGTATCTGCTGGCGATAGGTGATGCCCTTGGTGCCCGCTGGTACGGTGAAGGCTGTGTCACGAAAGCCGCCGACACTGTAAATCCCCGAACCGCCATAGGCGGTCCACTGGACATCGGTGTAGCGGGCGCCGATGCCGAAATCGATCCGGTCGAGTTCGTCCTCGAAAATGGAACGGGTGACTTCGAGACTGCCCGCGACATAGTGGTCGAGTTCCGTACCGTTGTGGACCGAACGATGGCTCCAGTCGCTGTCGCCATTGCTGCTGGTATAGGGGTAGATCCAGTCGTAATCGACCATATGGCCGTTACCCTTGAACCCGGTTCGGGCCTCGCCCCGTAGCCGCCAGTCGGGCGTAATGTCGATGTTCAGGGAGCCGCGCAGCATGGCCACGCCCTTCGATGCCCACTGCAATTCGCTGTTCTTCCAGCGACCATCATAGACATATTCCTTGGCGTAGAGATTGGCCAGGCCCGCATCGAGCGATGCTGTCGCGCCATCGAAAGCCGAGGCGGGCGTGGCGATGCCGAAAAGGAAAAGGGCGGCAAGAGCGCGGGTATGGGTCAAGGAATCATTCCGATATGAGTGTTTCTCTCAACTTCGGATTTTATGGTAAACAAATGGTTGCAGAACAGCCTGAGTGCGTCGTTTGCGTGCCGCGGCGCGGACGCAAGAGGTCACAATTCTGTGAAGCCCATCTCAGACGCTGACGATGGTCTGAAGTGCATCGGCGGCGCGGGCAGATGTAAACATCGCCTTGCCACCCTCCATGCGCACCTTGCCTTCCGCAAAAAGCTTCAGTGCTTCCGGATAGACCCGGTGTTCCACGGTCAGGATGCGGGCGGCGAGCGTTTCCGCCGTGTCGTCGGTCAGAACCGGCACGGCGGCCTGGGCGATGATCGGGCCTTCATCCATGCCTTCGGTGACGAAATGCACGGTGCAGCCGGCAATCCGCATACCGGCATCAATGGCGCGCTGATGCGTGTGCAGGCCGGCAAAGAGCGGCAGAAGGGCAGGGTGGATGTTGATGATCCGCCCCTCATAGGCGCGGATGAACTCGGCACTCAGCAGGCGCATGTAGCCGGCAAGGCAGATGATATCCGGTGACAGCCGCGCGAGTTCGGCGAGGATCGCCGCCTCATGCTCGGTCTTGCCGGCGTAATCCTTGCGGACATGCGCGAAGGTGGGAATGCGGAGCGTGTCGGCCTTGACCAGTCCGCCCGCATCCGCCTTGTCGGAGATGACGCCGACGATCTCGGCCGGAAAGTCAGGATGCGCCGCCGCCTTGGCGAGCGCCATCATGTTCGATCCGCCGCCGGAGATGAGGACGGCAACCCGCTTGCGCGCCGCGCCGCTCATAGGTCAAGCGTGCCCTTGTAGACGACGCCCGGTGCCTCTTCGCCGCGCGTGATCATGCGGCCGAGCGAAATGACCTTCTCCCCGCCAGCTTCAAGGGCGGCCGTCACGGCGCGTTCGGCCTCGGCCGGAACGACGATGATCATGCCCACGCCGCAATTGAAGGTGCGCAGCATTTCCTTCGGCTCCACGCCGCCCGTCTTGGCGAGCCACGAGAAGACCGGCGGAACGGCAATCGCCGAAAGGTCGATCTCTGCAGCGAGATGCTTCGGCAGGACGCGCGGAATGTTTTCCGGGAAGCCGCCGCCGGTGATGTGGGCAAGCGCCTTGATGCTGCCCGTCTCGCGAATGGCTTTCAGGATCGGTTTGACGTAGATGCGGGTCGGCGTCAGCAGAGCCTCACCCAGCGTCTTGCCATCGGCAAACGGGGCAGGGGCATCCCAGGCAAGGCCGGAGAGGCTGACGATCTTGCGCACCAGCGAATAGCCGTTCGAGTGCACGCCCGACGAAGTGAGGCCGATTATGACATCGCCTTCGGCAATGTCGCCGGCCGGCAGCAGCGCGCCGCGCTCGGCCGCACCCACGGCAAAGCCCGCGAGGTCGTAGTCGCCGCCCTGATACATGCCGGGCATTTCGGCGGTCTCGCCGCCGATCAGCGCGCAACCTGCCTCACGGCAGCCAGCGGCGATGCCGGAAACGATCTCCGCGCCCTGATCCGGGTCGAGCTTGCCGGTGGCGAAATAGTCGAGGAAGAAGAGCGGTTCGGCACCCTGCACCACGAGGTCGTTGACGCACATGGCAACGAGGTCGATGCCGACCGTCGAATGGAAGTTGGCGTCGATGGCGATCTTCAGCTTGGTGCCGACGCCATCGTTTGCGGCCACGAGGACCGGGTCCTTGAAGCCTGCGGCCTTCAGGTCGAAGAGGCCGCCGAAACCGCCGATCTCGCCATCGGCGCCGGGGCGGCGCGTCGAGCGCACGGCGGGCTTGATCTTCTCCACGAGAAGATTGCCGGCGTCGATATCCACGCCTGCGTCGCTATAGGTGAGGCCGTTCTTGCCCGGCTTGGTCATGGGGCTCTCCGCTCTTGAATAGGGGTCCACGGGGCTTTTCCGAGGCAATTCGCACGGGCGGGGGCGATATGCAAGGGCAATGCTCGCAATGCCGGGCTTTTTTCACCGCTGTACAAGCACGAGTCGCCGCCGGTCCTTGACCCGCTTCACCCCTGCGCCCTATCTCTGGGAACATTGCCTCGGGAAGGACCGGAGAATGACAAGATCCATCGACAGCGCCAGCCTGAAGCGTCAGGCTCTGTTCTGGGGCTTTGCCCTCGTGCTTTTCATCGCCTTTCTCATGGTGTTCAGTTCCATCCTCCTGCCCTTCGTAGCGGGCATGGCGCTTGCCTATTTTCTCGATCCGGTGGCAGACCGGCTGGAGCGCATCGGCCTGTCGCGCATGTGGGCGACGGTGGTCATCCTGATTGCCTTCGTCATTGTCTTCGTTCTGGCGCTCGTTATCATCGTTCCGGTGCTGGCCGGCCAGGCATCGGAGTTCATAGCCCGCCTGCCGGGCTATGTCTCCCAGCTCCAGACGCTGATTGCCTCGTCCGGAAACGGCATATTGCCGGATTGGGTGGGTGAGCAGATCGCCGCAATCAAGGAGAATTTTTCCAAATATCTCGCCGAAGGCGCCGGTTTCCTCGGCACGCTGTTCGGGCAGATCTGGAATTCCGGCAAGGCGCTTGTGGATATCCTCTCGCTCTTCGTACTGACGCCGGTGGTTGCCTTCTATCTGCTGCTCGACTGGGATCGTATGGTCGCCAAGGTCGATAGCTGGATTCCCCGCGATCATGTGCGGACGGTGCGCAACATTGCCGGCGAAATGGATAGCGCCATTTCCGGCTTCGTGCGCGGGCAAGGCTCGCTGTGCATCATTCTCGCACTCTATTACGGCATCGGCCTTTCGTTGGCGGGGCTGAATTTCGGCCTGCTGATCGGCCTTTTCTCCGGTGCCGTCAGCTTCATTCCCTACATCGGCTCGATCCTCGGTCTCGTGCTGGCGGTCGGCGTGGCGCTGGTGCAGTTCTGGCCGGATTATCCGATGGTGGCGCTGGTGCTGGCCATTTTCTTCTCCGGCCAGTTCATCGAGGGAAACATTCTTCAGCCGAAACTGGTGGGCAACAGCGTTGGCCTGCACCCGGTCTGGCTCATGTTCGCTCTGGTCGCCTTCGGCGCGCTCTTCGGCTTCGTGGGGCTGATGGTGGCGGTGCCGGCCGCCGCGGTGGTCGGCGTGCTCGTGCGCTTCGCGCTCGGGCGCTATCTTGACAGCGACCTCTATCACGGCCATGCCGCGCTTGCGCAGAAGGATGGCCCGGATGCCTCCGGACCGTATAGCTGAGTTGACTGTTTCAATAGCGATGAGTGACGAAAAGAAAGCCCATATGAAGCGCCCTGCGGCGGAGCAACTGCCACTGGCCTTTGCTCATGATCCGGCAACGGGCCGGGATGATCTGCTGATCTCCGATCCGCTGACGGCAGCGGTGTCGATCGTTGACGCTTGGCCGCACTGGCCCTCTCCCGTGGTGGTTCTGACCGGGCCCGCCGGGTCTGGCAAGTCACACCTTGCCGCCATCTGGCGGGAAAAGAGCGGTGCCGCGGTCATCAGGCCGGCCACGGCAAGCGATGCGGCGGCCATGGCGGCGCAAGGCCCTGTCCTGTTCGAGGATGCCGACCGCGCCGGTTTCGACGATACGGAACTCTTCCACGTCATCAACAGCGTGCGCCAGCACGGCACAAGCCTCCTGATGACGGCGCGGCTCTGGCCGATGGGCTGGAACGTGGCATTGCCGGACCTGAAATCGCGTCTCAAGGCGGCGACCGTTGTGGAAATCGGGGAACCTGACGAGGATCTGCTCGGCCAGATCATAATCAAGCTCTTCGCCGACCGTCAGCTTGCCATCGACGAGAAGGTGGTGGCCTATATCGTGCGGCGCATGGAACGCTCGCTGGCGGCCGCCAACGATATCGTCGACCGGCTGGATCTTCTGGCGCTTTCGCGCGGCACGCGCATCACCCGCGCGCTGGCGGCGGAGGTTCTGGAACGAAGGGAGGAGGCCTCCGGGGCAGATTGACTGTCATGTTTCCATCGCAAACCTGCTATAGTCCGAGATGGTTAAGTTTGGAGGACATGCGATGGATTCGGTACAGCAGGGCGTGGATACGGTTGAAACGGAGGCGGCCAAGACCGTCGAGGATCTGCTGAACAGCCCGGAACGCTTTATCAACCGGGAGTTTTCCTGGTTGCAGTTCAATCGCCGCGTCCTTGAAGAAACGCTGAACACAGCGCATCCACTTCTGGAGCGCGTGCGCTTTCTCTCCATTTCGGCCACCAACCTCGATGAATTCTTCATGGTGCGAGTCGCCGGCCTTGAAGGTCAGGTGCGTCAGGGTGTGACGATGAAGAGCCCTGACGGCAAGACGCCTGCCGAGCAGCTCGACGATATCCTCAAGGAAATCGACAATCTGCAGATGGAGCAGCAGGCGTCGTTTGCCGTCCTCCAGCAATATCTGTCCCGTGAAGGCATCCTCATCGTGCGCCCGGCGGCACTCTCGCCTGAAGATCGCACCTGGCTGGAAAACGAGTTCGAGGAATCGATCTTCCCGGTTCTGACGCCGCTTTCCATCGATCCTGCGCATCCGTTCCCCTTCATTCCCAATCTCGGCTTCTCGCTTGGTCTGCAGCTCAAGAGCCGCAAGACACAGGAGCCGATGACGGGTCTTCTGCGCCTGCCGACGACGCTTGCCCGCTTCGTGCGTCTGCCCGATCACGAGGGCACGATCCGCTACATGACGCTGGAAGATGTGGTAGGCCTGTTCATTCACCGGCTTTATCCCGGCTATGAAGTCACCGGCTTCGGCACGTTCCGCATCATTCGCGATAGCGATATCGAAGTGGAAGAAGAAGCCGAAGATCTGGTGCGGGTGTTCGAGACGGCGCTGAAGCGCCGCCGTCGTGGCTCGGTGATCCGCATCGAGGCGGATTCGGAAATGCCGCCGGCGCTGCGCCAGTTCGTGGTGCACGAGCTTGGTGTGCCGGAAAACCGCGTTGCGGTTTTGCCGGGTCTGCTGGCGCTCAACACGCTTTCTGAAATTACCAGGGCACCGCGCGACGATCTGAAATTCGAGGCCTACAATGCCCGATTTCCCGAACGCGTCCGCGAACACGCCGGCGACTGCTTCGCTGCCATCCGCGAAAAGGATATGGTGGTTCACCACCCCTATGAAAGCTTTGACATCGTCGTCCAGTTTCTTCTCCAGGCTGCGCGCGACCCTGACGTTCTGGCGATAAAGCAGACGCTCTACCGCACTTCCAATGACAGCCCCATCGTGCGTGCGCTGATCGATGCCGCCGATGCCGGCAAATCGGTGACGGCGCTGGTGGAGTTGAAGGCGCGCTTTGACGAAGAAGCCAACATCCGCTGGGCGCGTGACCTCGAGCGTGCGGGCGTACAGGTAGTTTTCGGCTTTATCGAACTCAAGACGCACGCCAAGATGTCGATGGTCGTGCGCCGGGAAGACGGAAAGCTGCGCACCTATTGCCACCTCGGTACCGGCAACTATCACCCCATCACGGCGAAGATTTACACCGACCTGTCCTTCTTCACCTGCAACCCCAAGATCGGCCACGACATGGCCAATGTCTTCAACTTTATCACCGGCTATTCCGAGCCGGCGGAAAGCATGAAGCTGGCCATCTCGCCCTATACGCTGCGCCCGCGCATTCTCCGCCACATCGAGGAGGAAATTGCCCATGCCAAGGCCGGCCGTCCGGCGGCGATCTGGATGAAGATGAACTCGCTGGTCGATCCCGACATTATCGATGCGCTCTATCGCGCCTCGATTGCGGGTGTGGATATTGATCTCGTCGTGCGCGGCATCTGCTGCCTGCGACCGCAGGTGCCTGGCCTTTCGGAACGTATCCGCGTCAAATCCATCGTCGGGCGCTTCCTTGAACACAGCCGCATCTTCTGCTTCGGCAACGGCTACGGCCTGCCCTCCGACAAGGCGCTCGTCTATATCGGCTCTGCCGACATGATGCCGCGCAACCTCGACCGTCGCGTCGAAACGTTGGTGCCGCTGCTCAATCCGACTGTGCATGAGCAGGTTCTCTCGCAGATCATGCTGGGCAACCTGATTGACAACCAGCAGAGCTACGAGATACTTGCCGACGGAACGTCCAGGCGCATGGAGGTGCGCAAGGGCGAGGAACCGTTCAATGCGCAGCATTATTTCATGACCAATCCGAGCCTGTCGGGGCGTGGTGAGGCTTTGAAATCCAGTGCGCCGAAGCTCATCGCCGGCGTCTTGTCCGGCCGCAAGAACTGAACTGGATTTGCATGGTCTTGAGTGAAGCGCAGGGGCGGCTGCCTGGCATTGCCCCTGTTTCCGTTATCGATATCGGATCGAATTCAGTCCGTCTCGTGATATACGAGGGCCTGACGCGCGCGCCGGCCGTGCTCTTCAACGAGAAGGTCATGTGCGGGCTTGGCAAGGGGCTGGCAACGACCGGCAGCATGGATGCGGAAGCCGTATCCCGCGCCCTTTCGGCCCTTGTGCGTTTCCGCGCACTGTCCACGCAGGCCAAAGCCGGTTCGCTTTATGTGCTGGCAACGGCCGCCGCCCGTGAAGCGCAGAACGGCCCCTCCTTCATCCATCAGGCCGAAACCATCCTCGGGGCGAAGATCCGCCTGCTGTCCGGTGAAGAGGAGGCGCGCTATTCCGCCTTCGGCATTCTCTCCGGTTTCCATGCCCCGGATGGGATTGCCGGTGATCTGGGCGGCGGCTCGCTGGAACTGATCGATATTCGCGGCAACAGTTTTTCCACCGGCATCACGCTGCCGCTCGGCGGTATCCGGCTTTCGGAACAGAGTGAGGGATCGCTGCCCAAGGCGCGCAATTTCGCCCGCAAGCATATCCGTGCTCATCGGTTCCTGGAGGACGGGCAGGGACGCACCTTCTATGCCGTCGGCGGCACCTGGCGTAACATCGCCAAGCTGCACATGGAAATGACCAAGTATCCGCTGCACATGATGCAGGGTTATGAACTGGATTTCGATACGACCCGCCTGTTCCTCGAGGACATTATCGGCAATCGCAACAGCAAGGATCCATCCTGGGCGTCGATTTCCAAGAGCAGGCGCCAGCTTTTACCCTTTGGCGCGATTGCCATGGCCGAAGTTCTGGATGCGATGCGTCCGGCCCGCGTCGCGTTCTCTGCGCAGGGCGTGCGCGAGGGCTATCTCTACACGTTGCTTTCGGAAGCCGAACAGGAGAGCGACCCGCTGATTGCCGCTGCCGACGAACTGGCCATCCTGCGCGCCCGTTCGCCCGAGCATGCCCGCGAACTGGCTGACTGGTCGGGCCGCATGATGCCCTTCTTCGACATTCGCGAAACGGCGGAAGAAGAGCGCTATCGTCAGGCCGCCTGCCTGCTGGCCGATATTAGCTGGCGCGCCCATCCAGATTATCGTGGCCTTCAGGCGCTCAACATTATCGCGCATTCCTCCTTCATCGGCATCACTCATCCCGGCCGCGCCTTCATCGCGCTGGCCAATTACTATCGGTATGAGGGTCTGGCCGATGACGGCGCAACGGGGCCGCTGGCGGCGATCGCCTCGCCGCGTCTCATCGAGCGCGCCAAGCTTCTGGGCGGTCTCCTGCGTGTGGTCTACCTGTTCTCGGCTTCGATGCCGGGCGTGATCGACGCGCTGACCTTCCGCCGTTCCTCCGCACCGGACGTGGATCTGGAATTCGTCGTGCCCGGCGCCTGCCGCGCCTTTGCCGGTGAACGGCTCGATGGTCGCCTGCAACAGCTTGGCCGCTTGACGGGCAAGCGGCTCGCCTTCCGTTACGAGTAAAGACCTTCCCGCAGAGCTTTAAAAGAGGATCATCGTCCTGAACGATGATCCTCTTTCATATTCTCAGGCCGGGACGCTTTTATCCGCCAACGCGCTGAAATCGACTGTCCGGTTTCGCCCGCTCGACTTGGCGTGGTAAAGCGCCTGATCGGCATGGTGGATGAGGCGCTGATAGTCCGGATGGCCGTCATAGGTGGCAACACCGATGCTGACGGTCACGGCAATCGGCGGCTGGTCCGTCAGTTCGATCGGTAAGCGTTCGATTTCCTTGCGGATACGCTCGGCGAGCAGGCCCGCCGTGTAGGCGTCGAATTCGGCACAAACAATCAGGAACTCTTCGCCGCCGTAGCGGAACAGAAAGTCGCCGCTGCCGGTCATGCGGTTCAGCGTTTGGGCCACCTGTTGCAGCGTGCGATCGCCCGTGTCGTGGCCGAAGCGGTCATTGATGGTCTTGAAGTGGTCGATATCGAGCAGAAGAACAGAGAAAACAATGCCCTTGGAGCGCGCAAGGTTGATTTCACGTCCGAGAATGCTCGGCAGGAAGCGCCGGTTCAGGAGATGCGTCAGGGCATCGCTGCCGGATTCCATCCGGACCATATGGTCGAAGAGGGCATCGAGCAGGTGTCTTGCCTGTTCAACCTCGGTCATCACCAACCGTGTCGTGCGGCGAACGCTGCCAATGTCCGCCTGGGAGAGGGCAGTCTCGATCTCCGGCAGGTGCCGCTGATCGATCGTTTCGAGACAGTGGCGGATGGCGTCGAGTTCCGAAGGGCCGGTGAAAATAGCCGGTGCCTTGTGCCGGAGCCAAAGGCCGAAGGGTGACTGGCTGATGGGGGAAAGCGGAACGTCGATGCCGCCGATCATCACATCCTGCAACAGACGGCTCGACCAGTCGGAAAGCGCGGTGCGCTGATACTCGCGCTCAAGCGACATATTCATCGTCGCCGCATAGTTGCGGTAGGCTTCGTCGGTGCGGGTGGCTGAATCGTGCGACGAGGCATATTGCGCCGACATGATTTCCATGGCGACATCGATTAGCCCCATTGCCAGAATGGCGGACTCGAAGCGCGCCCGGTAACGGCTCGGCTGCAGCAGGATCGCCTCCAGCACCACTTCCTTCATGTGGCGGCTGGCACGCAGCACCAGCTCGATCGGAATGGCAAGGCGCGCATGTACGACACCGATATGCCGTTGTTCGGCCAGCAGGGCAGGCACATCGGACACATCGAGGCGGGTGAAAAGGTTCGTGATCCAGCGTTTGAACGAACTGTGGAGCCGGGCATCGACCGCCTCATGGGTCACGAAGGCGCCGGCCTTGTCGTCTTCAAGCAGGGTGCGGTAAAAGCGATCCGCGAAATCCGCCGCTCTCTGTTCCACCAGAACCGCCAGAAGAGCGGCCGCATCCGGCGAAACGTTTCTCAAAAGATGCTTCCACTGTTGTTCCATATGCCAATCGACCTGCATGGGACGTAACACGGATACAATCCAAAACCGTCATGGCGTTCGGATGCCCTCATTCATGCAGTGCCCCACTATTCCCCGGAGAATGTGAAGCTTTGCTGAATGGCATGACCCATCGTTCAGTTCCCGCTTAAATTCTAAAGTTTACCGTAAACGCCATGCCTCGGCCTTGTAAAGGGCCTGTACTCAATCCTGCCCGGTTTCGAGTGCAATGGTGGCGAAACTTGCGAGCCAGTGCTCTCCCATATAATCGCCGCCGCCAATGGTTGCGGGCAGGGCGGCTTCAAGGTGACGCGCGGCGGCCGCAAGCATGACTGGGCGGCGCAGGTCATCCTCGGAAAGGGCGAGTGCCAGCGACCGCCAGCACCAGGCGCGGCTGAGGTTCAGCCCGTCCAGATGCGCGATCTTGCCGTCGCTGCGATCCGAAACCACAGCCGGCGTAAAGACCGGGGCGGGCAGGGCATCGGCAAGGCGCGGCAGGAAGCGGTCGAACCACGACTGAAAGGCCATCTGAGGCAGAAGACGACGCATGCACTCCGCCTCGATCAGTGCCGGTGACAGGAAGTCGTCGCCCGAGGGTTCACCCCAGGCAGGGCAATCCGCATCGGCGCCGTACCAGCGCAACGCCGTTTCGCGCAGCAGCTCCAGCAGGGCGTTATCGCCGGCGGCTTCGGCATAATCGGCGGCAAGGCGCAGTGCAAAGGCGGTGTTGAAATGGGTGCCGACGCGCACCGGGTAGGTGGCTAGCGGCAGGAAATCATGAAAGCGCTGGATGAAGATCGCTGTCAGCGGTTGCAGGCTGTCGGCCCATGGTGTTCCGGGCAGAAACCGCAATTCGGCGGCAAGCTTCAGCAACCAGCCCCATCCATAGGGTCGCTCATAGCCGCGCGCGGTGGGGTTCGCGAGATAGGCGCATTCACCGGCAACCTTTTCCGGCACCAGTTGCGTATCGAAGAGCGCGCGTATCGTTGGTGCGGTTTCCATGTCCGGAAAACGGCGCAAAAGCCGCGCCAGCATCCAATAGGCATGAACGCAGGAGTGCCAGTCGTAACTGCCGTAGAAAACCGGATGCAGTTCAGCCGGCGTGCGCGCATCCGCCGGACCGGCCAGAACGTGGCCTGGCTTGTTGGGATATTCGCGCCGGACATGGCCAAGCGCGATCCGGCTGAAGCCGGTCGCGATGTCCTGCGTCAGACCGGGCAGATCGCGCATGGCCGTCTCAGAACTCGACGGCTTCGACCTTGCGACCAACGAAGCGCAGGCCGATTTCGCCGGAAATCAGTTTCAGCGCCTTGTTGCCGAAGAGATCGCGACGCCAGCCATGCAGGGCCGCCACTTCGGCATCTGCACCCTGGGCGGCGATCTTGTCGAGGTCGTCGCTGGAGGCGATGACCTTGGCGGCCACGCCTTCCTTTTCGGCGGTGAGCCGCAGCAGCACCTTGAGCAGTTCGGTGGCGGCCTGTGCGCCTTCAGGAGCATGGCTCTGCTTGGCGGGCTGGGGCATTTCGGTCTTCGGTAAGGCAAGGGCGGCATTGACAGCGCCAACGATGGCGGCCCCGGCGGAAGAGCGCTCCCAACCCTTCGGAATGGTGCGCAGGCGCGACAGAGCCTCGGCATCGCGCGGTTGCTGCTGGGCGATTTCGAACAGCGCGTCGTCCTTCAGCACGCGCGAACGCGGCACATTGCGGCTGCGGGCCTCACGCTCGCGCCAGGCGGCGATGGAGCGCAGGACGGCCAGTTCCGGCGGCTTGCGAAGACGCGACTTGAGGCGCAGCCAGGCGTCGTCCGGATGAATGTCGTAGGTCTCGCGGCTTTCGAGGATCGCCATCTCCTCGGTCAGCCACAGGGCGCGACCATCGCGCTCCAGCTTGCCCTTGAGCGACAGATAGACGTCGCGCAGATGCGTCACGTCGGCCAGCGCATAGTCGAGTTGCTTCTCGGAAAGCGGCCGGCGGCTCCAGTCGGTGAAGCGCGAGGACTTGTCGAGCTGAACGCCGGTGATCTTGCCGACGAGCTGGTCGTAGGACACCGAATCGCCGAAGCCGCAGACCATGGCCGCGACCTGCGTATCGAAGATCGGGTGCGGAATGAGGCCGCCGAGATGGAAGATGATTTCGATATCCTGCCGGGCGGCGTGGAACACCTTCACCACATTGCTGTCGGCCATCAGGTCGAAGAAAGGCTTCAGGCTAAGGCCATCCGCGAGCGGGTCGATCAGCACCTCCAGATCGGGGCTTGCAATCTGGATCAGACAGAGTTCCGGCCAGAAGGTCGTTTCGCGCAGGAATTCGGTGTCGACGGTGACGAATGCGGATGTGGCAAGCGCGCGGCACGCTTCTTCGAGCTGGGCAGTCGTTTCAATCATTTCGCTGAACTGGCTTTACTTGAAGGAAAGGGATCATTCTTCCTTCCCCTTTGAGGGCGGGTTGTCAACATATGCAGGCCGCGAAAACGGCCTGTCATCGCGATTCCTTGTCATCTTCCGCCGGGGCAGCCAGACGGCTGAACCATGCGGATGTGCGCAGCAGCGCCCGGAAACGTTGCCGCCGTTCGCCCGCTGGCACGCCGGGTCGGGCCATCATGCGCCGTATCGTATAGGCCGTGAAGCCGGTCTGGATGACCGCCGTGTAGATGAAGAAGGAGCGGGGGCCGAAAATGTCGAGCAGCACGGAAGCAAACAGCGGTCCCGCCGTCGCCCCCATCGACCAGTAGAACAGGAGGCCCGCCGAAACGAGTGCATGCTGGCCTTCCTTGGCGAAATCGTTGCCATGGGCCGAACAGAGCGAATAAAGCGGCAGAGCGAAAGCGCCGAACAGGAAAATGCCGACAATGTTCAGCCACGCATCCGTGCCGGCGAAGAAGGCAAGAAACAGGCTGGTTGCCGCCGCACCAATGGTGGTGACGAGGATGACCAGCCGCCGATCGAGACGATCCGAATAGAGGCCGAGCGGATATTGCAGCACGACACCGCCGACGATGCCCGCGCTCATGAAATTGGCGATGCCGGTGACGGACATGCCGATTTCGCTGGCATAGATCGGCCCGAGATTGCGGAACGAGGCCATGGAAAGCCCGACGCAGACGACGCCGACCACGGCGAGCGGTGAGATGTTCCACACCGTCTTCAGTTCGAAGCGGATTGCCTCCGGTACAGAGGGGGAGGAGCGGTCGGCCAGCGCAATCGGCACGATGGACAGCGTGATGGCAATGCAGATCAGGCTGAAGATCGTCGGTCCCTCGACGCCCGCCGCCGGCACCAGATATTGCACGGCCGTGACGGAGAAGAGGTCCACCAGACGATAGACGGAGAGGGTCCGCGCCCGGTTGGAATTCGTCACCATCGAATTGATCCAGCTCTCGATGGCGGCAAACAGGCTTGCCACGCAGATTCCGATGACGAAGCGCATGGCGAACCAGAAGGGCGGCTCGATGATGAGCGACATGGCAAGCGAGGCCGCCGCCGTGATGGCCGCCATCGCGGCGAAGGTACGGATGTGGCCGATGGCGCGCAGGATGCGCGCCACATAGATGCAGCCGATGGCAAAACCGATGGAATAACCGGCGCCAATCGCGCCGATCACCGAGGGGCTGAAGCCTTCGGCCCCGCCGCGCAGCGCGATATAGGTGCCCTGCAACCCGTTGCCGCCGATCAGGATGCCGGCAGTGGCGAGAAGCGGGATGAGCGGTCGGATGGAACTCATGCCGGGGACTTTCCGTGCGGGTGGAATCAGGCGGCGAAATGGTCTGTACCGATTTGATAGCCAAGGCCTGCCCGCAAAGACAGCCCAAAAAGGTCGGTGGACACCATGCGGCTTGACAAAGCGGCGTGTCCGTGCGCTTTTCCGCCCGGTTTTACCGCTGCGCCGCCGGCTTTTTCGGCCTGGCCCGCGCGCCCTTTTAAAGTCCGGGATTGATTGAGATGCATCGTTACCGCAGCCACACCTGTGCCGCCCTGAGCAAGTCCGAAGTGGGCGCCACCGTCCGTCTTTCGGGCTGGGTCCATCGCGTTCGCGACCATGGCGGTGTCCTGTTCATCGACCTTCGCGACCATTACGGCATCACCCAGGTCGTCGCCGATCCGGATAGCCCGGCCTTCAAGGTGGCCGAGACGGTTCGCGGCGAATGGGTCGTGCGCATCGACGGTCTCGTCAAGGCGCGTGCGCCGGAAACCATCAACGCCAACATGGCGACCGGCGAGATCGAACTTTACGCGCAGGAGATCGAAGTGCTCTCCGCCGCCAAGGAATTGCCGCTGCCGGTGTTCGGCGAGCCGGATTACCCGGAAGACGTGCGCCTCAAGTACCGCTTCCTCGACCTGCGCCGCGAAACGCTTCACCGCAACATCGTCAAGCGCACGCAGATCATCTCCGCCATGCGCAACGGGATGGCCGAGGCAGGCTTCGCCGAATATACGACGCCGATCCTGACCGCTTCCTCGCCGGAAGGCGCACGAGACTTCCTCGTGCCGAGCCGCATTCATCCCGGCCAGTTCTTCGCCCTGCCGCAGGCCCCGCAGCAGTACAAGCAGCTTCTGATGGTGGCCGGTTTCGACCGCTACTTCCAGATCGCGCCGTGCTTCCGCGATGAAGACCCGCGCGCCGACCGTCTGCCGGGTGAGTTCTACCAGCTCGACGTGGAAATGAGCTTCGTGACCCAGGAAGACATCTGGGGCACCATGGAGCCGATGATGACGTCGGTCTTCGAACAGTTTGCCGAAGGCAAGCCGGTGACGAAGCAGTGGCCGCGCATTCCCTATGACGAAGCCATCCGCAAGTATGGCTCCGACAAGCCGGACCTGCGCAACCCCATCGTCATGGAAGCCGTGACCGAGCATTTCGCCGGTTCGGGCTTCAAGGTGTTCGCCGGCATGATCGCCTCGAACCCGAAGGTCGAGATCTGGGCCATTCCGGCCAAGACCGGCGGCAGCCGCGCCTTCTGCGACCGCATGAACGCCTGGGCGCAGTCGCAGGGCCAGCCGGGCCTCGGCTACATCTTCTGGAAGGAAGAAGAGGGCAAGGTGGCCGGTTCCGGCCCGCTCGCCAAGAACATCGGCGAAGAGCGCACCGCAGCGATTGCCGCTCAGCTTGGCCTCGAAGCCGGCGATGCCTGCTTCTTCGTGGCCGGTGAGCCTTCGAAGTTCTACAAGTTTGCCGGTGAAGCCCGCAACCGCGCCGCCGACGAACTGAACCTCATCGACCGTGACCGCTTCGAATGCTGCTGGATCGTCGATTTCCCGTTCTACGAATGGAACGAGGACGAGAAGAAGGTCGACTTCGCCCACAACCCCTTCTCGATGCCGCAGGGCGGTCTTGAAGCACTCCAGACGCAGGACCCGCTGTCGCTGAAGGCCTACCAGTATGACGCGGTCTGCAACGGCTTCGAAATCGCTTCGGGCTCGATCCGTAACCAGTCGCCGGAAACCATGGTGGCCGCCTTTGAAAAGGTGGGCCTGAGCCAGCAGGATGTGGAAGAGCGCTTCGGCGGTCTCTACCGCGCCTTCCAGTATGGCGCGCCGCCGCACGGCGGTTGCGCGTTCGGTATCGACCGCGTGGTCATGCTGCTCGTCGGCGCCAAGAACCTGCGCGAAATCTCGCTGTTCCCGATGAACCAGCAGGCGCAGGACCTTCTGATGAACGCCCCGGCGCCGGCCTCGCCGACCCAGCTTCGCGAACTCGCGCTGCGTGTCGTGCTGGACCCGAAGAAGACCAACTGAGGTTTACACCTCCCGGAATACGAAACGGCGGCCCTTCGGCCGCCGTTTCTGTTTATTCCGGATCTTCGTTGGCGGTCACGGTTGTGTCCGAGCCGTTGAGGATTTCAAGCGGCGCCGAGACGATCTGAAGCACCGGCACCGGCTTTTCCGGCGCATATTCGATGTTCAGGTTCTGCGGGTTGCCGATGAAGGTCTGGATGGCGTTGGTGATGTTGTTTTCCGGGTCCTTGATGCCGTACTGCGCCAGAAGCAGCGGCACCATGGCCTTGGCGGCATCGCCCGCCTGCTTGCCGGAAATGCCCTGCGACTTGCCGGCATAATCCAGCGCCCGCTTGGTGAAGCCGTCATCCTCGAAGGTCAGGCTGAGATCGGCGACATTGATCTGCTGGGCAATACCGAACAGCGCAAGCTGACCGGCCTGTGCCTGTGCCGCATCGTCGCCACCGGCATTCTTCAGCGTCTCGCTCGTCTGCTTGATCGAACCGTAAAGCTGCTCCGTCATGCCGGTGAGGCCGAGATAGAGACTGAGTGTACCGAGCTTGTCGGCGGTCAGCGTGACTTCATCGAGGGTGATCTGCCCGTCCTGCGCCAGCCACGAGCCGGTGACGGCGAGTTCACCGCGCAGGGAACTCATGCCGAAATCGGTGAGCCAGGCGGCATCCGCCGGTTCCGGCGTGATGGCCACGGCGGTGGCATAGGTTTCGAAGGCCACGCCCGGGCCGTCTTCGGCCGGTGTCATGGAGGATTCGACGGAGCCGATGGAAAGATACTGTTTACCGTTGGTCGTGACCGTGATCGGGCCGACATTGGCCTTCTCGTAATAGGACAGGGATTTCAGCCCCGGCGCCTTGGGATCGGCCGGTACGACGAGGCCGCTGATCGAGATCGCCCCGATCGCCAGTTCCGTGCCTTCGTTCATCGTCTTGACAGAGGGCGTCGTGACTTCGCCGATCACATAGCCGCCATCGGCCTCTTCCTTGACATCGGTCAGGCTGACATCGCTGAGGGTGAAGGAATGGTCGGGGCCGCCTGCCTTGTCGGGAGCGGTGAAGGTGACGTTTTTCAGCACGACATTGTTGCCGCTGACATTGGTCTCGGCGGCGGAAATCTTCAGGCCGCCGTTTTCGGCCTGCACGGCGTTGATCTTTGCCAGCAGCGCCTGCCCGTCAAGGGCCAGCGCCGGCAATGGCAGGAGCGCGGTGGAAACAAGACCGGCGGCCAGGAGCGCGCGGACAGGGCGGAAAGTGGCGTTCGAAGCCATGCAAAAACCTCGGCGGTTCGAATTGGACGGGCGCAAATCAGTAGCGACAAAGCGATAAGATTTGATTGCGGCAAATCTTAAGCTTTGCACATGTTGGTCGTCCACAGCCCATTTTCCCGGCTTTCTTGCGGGGCAAGCCTTTTGGCGCTAGTCAGGGACTTATGGGCAAAAATCTTGTGCCGCCCGGCGGCGATTCGGACAATGGCGGACATATCCAGGCGGTCGATCTGAAGGCAGCGCTGGAAGAGCGTTACCTCGCCTATGCCCTTTCCACGATCATGCACCGCGCCCTGCCGGATGTGCGGGACGGCCTGAAGCCGGTTCACCGCCGCATCGTCTATGCGATGAGCGAGATGGGCCTGCGATCCAACACCGCCTTCCGCAAATGTGCGAAGATCGTCGGTGAGGTGATGGGTAACTACCATCCGCACGGCGACCAGTCGATTTACGATGCGCTGGTGCGTCTGGCACAGGATTTTGCCGTGCGCTATCCGCTCGTCAACGGGCAGGGCAACTTCGGCAATATCGATGGCGACAGCGCCGCTGCCATGCGTTACACCGAATCCAAGATGACGCCGGTGGCCGAACTGCTGCTCGACGGCATCGCCGAGGACGCAGTCGATTTTCGTGACACTTACGACGAATCGAATTCGGAACCGATCGTTCTGCCCGGCGCCTTCCCGAACCTTCTGGCGAACGGTTCCTCGGGCATCGCCGTCGGCATGGCAACGTCCATTCCGCCGCACAACGCGCATGAACTGTGCGACGCGGCACTTCACCTGATCAAGCATCCGGATGCTTCGATCGAAAAGCTGGTCGAGTTCATTCCCGGTCCGGATTTCCCGACGGGCGGTATCATCATCGATGGCCGCGAGCAGATGATCGAGGCCTATAAGACGGGTCGCGGTGGTTTCCGCGTGCGCGCCAAGTGGGAGATCGAGGATTTGGGCCGTGGCGGCTACCAGATCGTCGTCACCGAAATTCCCTATCAGGTGCAGAAGTCGCGGCTGATCGAAAAGATTGCGGAACTGCTGATCGCCAAGCGCCTGCCGCTGCTCGAAGACATTCGCGACGAATCGGCTGAGGATGTACGCGTCGTGCTGGTGCCGAAAAGCCGCACCGTCGATGCGACGCTTCTGATGGAATCGATGTTCAAGCTGACCGAGCTTGAAAGCCGCTTCCCGCTCAACCTCAATGTGTTGTCCGGCGGTCGTGTGCCCAAGGTCATGGCGCTGAACGAAGTGCTTCTGGAATGGCTCGATCACCGCAAGGACGTGCTGATCCGCCGTTCGAAGTTCCGGCTGGCTGCCATCGAGCGCCGTCTGGAAATTCTCGGCGGCCTGCTGATTGCCTATCTCAACCTTGATGAGGTGATCCGCATCATCCGCGAGGAGGATGAGCCGAAGCCGGTGCTGATGGCGCGGTTCACGCTGACTGACAATCAGGCCGAAGCCATCCTCAACATGCGGCTGCGCAGCTTGCGCAAGCTGGAAGAATTCGAAATCCGCACCGAATTCGACAACTTGACCAAGGAAAAAGCCGACATCGAGACGCTGCTCGCTTCACCGGACAAGCAGTGGCAGACCGTTGCCTGGCAGATCGGCGAGGTCCGCAAGGCCTATGCCAAGGCCACGGAACTCGGCCGCCGCCGCACGCAGTTCGCCGAAGCGCCGGACGCCGATGACGAAGCGATCCTGCAGGCGATGATCGAGAAGGAACCGGTGACGGTTGTCATCTCCGAAAAGGGCTGGATACGCGCGCTCAAAGGCCATATCGCTGATGTCTCCGGGCTGACCTTCAAGGAAGGTGACGCGCTGAGGCTCGCTTTCCCCGCGCAGACCACCGACAAGCTTATTCTCCTTACCACTGGCGGCAAGGCCTATACACTCGGCGCCGACAAGCTGCCGGGCGGGCGCGGCCATGGCGAGCCGATCCGCATTATGGTGGATATGGAGAACGATCAGGACGTGCTGACGGCCTTCGTGCATGACGCATCGCGCAAGCTGATCGTTGCGTCCACCGCAGGCAATGGCTTCATCGTTGCGGAAAGCGACATGGCCGCCAATACCCGCAAGGGCAAGCAGGTGATGAATGTCGCCATGCCGGACGAGGCGCGTCTGGTCGTGCCAGTTTCGGGCGATCATGTTGCCGTGGTCGGCGAGAACCGCAAGATGGTCGTCTTCCCGCTGGATCAGATTCCGGAAATGGCGCGCGGCAAGGGCGTTCGCCTCCAGCGCTACAAGGATGGCGGCATTTCCGACCTGAAATGCTTCGCCATTGCCGATGGCCTGACCTGGGAAGATACGGCCGGCCGCAAGTTCGTCAAATCGAAAGATGAACTGATCGAATGGCTGGGCGACCGCGCCTCTGCCGGCCGCACCGTGCCGAAGGGCTTCCCGCGCTCGGGCAAATTTTCCGGCTGAATCGATCTCTGAGATAAGTGAACTAAATGCCGGAAAGGAATAGCCCTTCCGGCATTGTTGATTCAGTGAGTGAGGGGAACGCAGAAATCCCGAAAGAAGCGCGTGGCGCCTTCCTCATCAATCTCGCCGGCTGCGACAGCGAGAACGAAGGTGTAGAGGTGGGCTTCGTCGGCATCAATTTCGTAGCCGTTTTCCATCAGAAAGACAGCCGAAGCGACGATGGCAATTCGCTTGTTGCCATCGATGAACGCATGGTTGCGTGCAAATCCGAAGAGATAGGCTGCAGCCAGTTCCATCAGATCATCACAGCCATGAGCGGCTCTGTTGACCGGACGAGCGAGGGCCGTTCCAGAATGCCGGCATCTCTGAGGCCATAGGCACCGCCAAAACGTTCGATCTGCATTTCGTGCAGTCGCTCGATGACTGCACGGTGCAGAAAAATCGGTGTGCTCATTCTGCAAGCTTCTTCAGCGCGGTCTTGTACTTGTCCATGAAGCGCTCGGCGTGCTGAAGCTGGCGGGAGAAATCTTCGTCCGCGGCGCGGATCGACCATTCGCCGGCAGTGCTTTCCGAGATTTCCAGACTGTCGCCCGCTTTCAGGCCAAGCTTGTTCAGCACCTCCTTCGGAATGATGATGCCTTCGGAATTGCCGATCTTGCGGATCGTGACGATCATGACCGTGCCCCGTTTTAATGTTGTAACGAGGTTACAACATGGGCTCGATTGCCCTGCAATTACAGGATATCAGCCGTCCGTTTCCGGATCGTAGAGCGCCCAGCCCTCCGGCTTCAGGTGTTCCTGCGGCTGGAAGCGGGTCTTGTAATGCATCTTCTTCGAGCCTTTGACCCAGTAGCCGAGATAGACATAAGGCAGGCCGAGAGCTGCAGAACGGCGGATATGTTCGAGGATCATGAAGGTGCCGAAGGAGCGCTTCGGCAGATCGGGATCGTAGAAGGAATAGACCATCGACAGCCCGTCACTCATGAAATCGGTCAGCGCCACGCCGATGAGTTGGCCGCTCGGGCGCCTTTCGATGCCGGAGCCTTCGTGCCGCAGGCGGTACTCGATGAGGTTCGTGTTGACGTGGGTGTCCTCCACCATCACCGCGAAATCGAGTGCCGTCATGTCGGACATGCCGCCCTGCTGGTGGCGGCTGTCGAGATAGCGGCGAAACAGCGAGAACTGCTCGGCGGACGGCGTCGGCGGCAGAACGGTGGCGATGATGTCGGCATTGGCGGCCAGCACGCGCTGGAACGAGCCATCCGCCCGGAACTGATCCGCAAGAATGCGGACGGAAACGCAGGCGCGGCAGCTTTCGCAGGCGGGGCGGTAGGCAATGTTCTGGGAGCGGCGGAACCCGCCCTGCGTCAGAAGATCGTTCATCTCGCTGGCGCGTGGACCGGAAAGGTGGGTAAAGACCTTGCGCTCCACCTCTCCCGGCAAATAGGGGCACGTTGCCGGTGCGGTGAGATAAAACTGCGGTGAGCGTGTGGTCTGTGTGTTCATTCTGTCGGGCTTGCCCTGAATGCGCTCCTTCAATGATGGAAGCATGTCTGAAGAATGGAAAACGTCAAGCCACACTTTTCTGCGGCCTGACGTTGTGAAGCATTATTGCCGTTCGCGGCACTTCAAGAGTGCGAAAAGCCCGCTTAAAGGGTCCGGATGGCAGCGGTTCCCACCAAGAGGTCGTGAATGAGTCGCGACCGGTCGGTGAAAAGACCGGCGAGAAGAATGAGCGGCGTCAGCACCGAATTGAGCACCCAGAACAGGATGAGGTGGATCATGGCGGTGAAGAAGTCGATCTTGCGTCCATCCACTCTCACCAGCATGACGCCCATCATGCGCATGCCGGGGCTGGCCTGCGAGGCGCCGCCGATCGAGAATCCGAAATAGAGCGCCGCGACGATGAGGCCAAGGCCGGGGAAGAGATACCAGGCGAGGCCAAGCGTGGGGATGCCCAGCAGGAACAGGACGATGGCCGCTGGAATGATCAGGATGGCGATCAGCACATAATCCACGCAGAACGCAATGACGCGCCTGATGAGCGTGCCGGAATAGGCACGCCAGTCTTCAGGGGCGGCATAACGGGAAACAGTATCGAGCGACATTTGACCCTCCGGCGAAAATACTGGCGAAGATATGGGGATTTCCGCCGGAAAAACAATGGAGGTCTATTCAGGCCTTGCCGGCCAGCTTGCGGGCGACATCGACAGCGAAATAGGTGAGGATGCCATCGCAACCGGCGCGCTTGAAACAGAGCAGCGTTTCCATTGCCACCCGATCGCCGTCAATCCAGCCATTGGCGGCGGCGGCCTTGATCATCGAATACTCGCCGGAAACCTGATAGGCGAAGGTCGGAAGCCCGAAGGTCTCCTTCAAGCGCCAACAGATATCGAGATAGGGCAGGCCGGGCTTGACCATCAGCATGTCGGCCCCTTCCTCCACGTCAAGGGCCGCATCGCGCACGGCTTCGGTGCCGTTGGCAGGGTCGATATAATAGCTCTTCTTGTCGCCCTTCAGCAGGCCGCCGGTCGAAATCGCCTCGCGATAAGGGCCGTAGCAGCCGGAAGCGAACTTCGTTGCATAGGCCATGATGCCGACATTCTGGAAGCCGGCAGCGTCCAGCCCCTTGCGGATCGCGCCGATGCGCCCATCCATCATCTCCGACGGGGCGATGATGTCGGAGCCGGCCTCGGCCTGAAGGATGGCGGCCTGAACCACCTGATCGACGGTTTCGTCGTTGACGATCTCGTCGCCACGCAGAATGCCGTCGTGGCCGTGACTGGTGAAGGGGTCGAGCGCCACATCGGTGATGATACCGATGTTCGGCACGGCTTTCTTGATGGCGCGTGTGGCCGCATTGATGAGGTTGTTGGCCTCAAGCGCATTGGAGCCGGTTTCGTCACGCAGTTCCATCTCGATGTTCGGGAAGGTGGCGATGGCCGGAATACCGAGATCGGCGGCCTCACGCACGGCCTCTACGGCGACATCCACGCTCATGCGGTTGACGCCGGGCATGGCCGGGATCGGTTCACAGATGCCCGTGCCGGGAACGAGAAAGATCGGCCAGATCAGGTCATCGGCGGTCAGGCGGTTTTCCTGCACCAGCCGGCGCGTCCAGTCGGCCTTGCGGTTGCGCCGCATGCGGCGGTGGCCGGTAATCTCGTCGACCAGATGTGTCTTGTCCTGCATGGTTTGGCGTCCCTTGCTGCCGTCAGATTGTCTTTTGCTGATTATCACTAAGCCCCCGACCGGAAAACCGCCTATTTCCACCCGCAAGTGGGGTGTTTTGGCGCAGGTTGGGGAAGGTTGGGCGACCATCTGGCGGGTGAGGGCGCTTGCCCCTATCCTTCGCCTATGGAAACCGATTCGAACGGCACCCCTAGAAATACACTGACCGAGACCCTGTTCGTGGTGTTCCTGCGAATGGTGGCGGTGGCGTGCTTCTGGTTCGGCCTGCAATATTGGGCGATGCTGGTGGGCTATGCCGGTGACGGCGTGGCGCGCTTCGATCTGTTGGCGCCGGCCTGGCGTGCGGCCTGCGTTTCGCTGGCTGTCGTTTTTCCTGTCGCGGCCCTGGGCCTGTGGCTCGCCGTTTCCTGGGGACCTGTCATCTGGATCTGTGCCGCGCTGGGGCAGGTGCTGATGTATACGGTGTGGAAAGATATCTTCGGCAGCAACATTCTGGTGCCGGCCATGCATGCGCTGATCCTCACCGTTTACGCGCTTTTCCGCATCGCGCTCTTCCTGGAGCGGCGCGAAAAGGCCAGCCGGGTAAGTTCCGGTTTACCCTGATTGATGCGGGGGCGCTGGTAAGGGCCTGTTAAGGCTGCGTTTTAAGTAGAATTTTATGGGTATTCGATAGGGTCTCACTCAAGGCGGGAACAAAAGAAACACCGCCACCAAAACAGTGAGGCAGTCATGATCAACACCAAGTCCAAGCCGCAGTCGCAGCCCGTCAACGAAGAGCAGGAAGAAGCCCTGCGCTCGCTCTATCTCGAATCGCTGCATCTGGTGGAACGTCTCCATCGCCGCCTTCTCGACGTCATCAAGGACGAGTTCGACCGTCAGGGTCGTTCGGACGTCAATGCCGTTCAGGCCCTTCTCCTGTTCAATATCGGCAATTCCGAACTGACCGCCGGCGAGCTGCGTTCGCGTGGTTTCTATCTGGGTTCGAACGTTTCCTATAACGTCAAGAAGCTGGTCGACCTCGGTTTCATCAACCACAAGCGTTCGCGGATCGATCGCCGCTCGGTTCGCATCAGCCTGACCGAAAAAGGCCAGGAAATCGCCGAAACGGTTGCCAAGCTCTATGAACGCCATGTCGGCTCAATCCAGAAGGTCGGCGGTATCGGCGAGAACGAGTTCTCGGAAATGAACAAGCTGCTTCAGCGCCTCGACCGCTTCTGGAACGATACCATCGCTTATCGCATGTAATTGCGGCAGCGGCCGCAAGAGCAAAAGCAAAAAACGCGGCACGCTTTCTCCCGGGGGAAACGAAAACCGGACACGTCCTGACGGGCGTGTCCGGTTTCCTTGCGTTCACGCGCGGTTGAACGGCGCGCAAGGCCACGCGACACGAATTGGCCATATTGATATGTGACCGCAATTGCAGGGAAAAGGGCTGAAGAGACGGGTTTTTCGAAGCCCGGTGGCGGTTGCGTATTGAACTCGGTGCGCCACAATGCTTAAGCCTTTCCAAAGATGAGCGGACCACGCTGCGGCTTTGTTAACGATGATCGATCATGATCTGCGTTCAGCCCGGCAGTGACCGGCCCGAAGTGCGTGAAGTGAACGAGATGGTGCGATAGATGTCAGATAAGACCGCAATGGATGTATTTTCTCGCCGCGCTGTGTTGCGTTCGGCCCTTTCGGCGGGCGCTGCGGCTCTGGCAGTGCCGGCCTTTGCCCAGTCGGCCATGGACGATGTCATCAACGCCCCGCGCCGTGGTAACTGGGACGATCAGTTCGACGCCAAGGTGTCTCGCGCAACCGTCAACGTCACGTCCAACAATCCGATCCTCGGCCCCGGCTCGGCGCAAAACGTTCAACTGGCGATGTCGCAATATCAGATGATCGTTTCGAACGGCGGCTGGCCGCAGGTGCCGGAAACGGCGAAACCTCTCCAGCTCGGCGCCGTCGATTCCTCCGTGCAGGCGCTGCGTCAGCGCCTGATGATCTCGGGCGACCTGCCGCGCGATGCCGGCATGTCCAATTCCTTCGATTCCTACGTCGATGGTGCCGTGAAGCGCTTCCAGGCCCGCCACGGCTTGCCGTCGGATGGCGTCATGGGTGAATACACGATGAAGGCGATCAACGTTCCGGCCACGACGCGCCTGACGCAGCTCCAGACCAATCTGGTGCGCCTGCAATCCATGTCAGGCGATCTTGGCCCGCGTTTCGTCACCGTGAATGTGCCCGCCGCCATGGTCGAGGCCGTGGAAGGTGGCCGTGTGGTGATGCGCAACACTGCCGTTGTCGGTCGCATCAGCCGCCCGACCCACCTCATCAACTCCAAGATTTATGAGGTCATCCTCAATCCCTACTGGACCGCGCCGCGCTCGATTGTCGAAAAGGACATCGTGCCGCTGATGCGCAAGGACCCGACTTATCTTGAAAAGAACAACATCCGCCTGATCGATGGGCAGGGTAGCGAAGTCAGCCCGTCCAGCGTCGACTGGAACGCGCCGAAGGCGCCGAACCTGATGTTCCGTCAGGACCCCGGCAAGATCAACGCCATGTCGTCGACCAAGATCAACTTCCATAACCCGAACAACGAATACATGCACGACACGCCCTCGCAGGGTCTGTTCAACAAGCTCATGCGCTTCGAGTCCTCGGGCTGTGTGCGTGTGCAGAACGTGCGTGACCTCGTGCTGTGGATTCTCAAGGACACGCCCGGCTGGGATCGCCAGCGCGTGGAGCAGGTGATCGCCAGCCGGCAGAACACCCCGATCAAGTTGCAGCAGGAAGTGCCGGTCTATTTCGTCTACATCACGGCCTGGTCGGCCAAGGATGGCGTCGTGCAGTTCCGCGACGATATCTACGAGAAGGACGGCGATCAGCAGCTTGCACTCCAGACGACGACCGGTGTCGAGCCTGCCGCCAGCGACGACGACCTGCTTCCGCGCAACTGATCCTCTGTCCTGATCCGCAATACCACCGGCCGCGTAATGTTCGCGGCCGGTTTGCTTTTCCGCCGCTGCCCGGTTTCAAGCGCGAATAGCGCGACAACGCGGGGTAAAATGCGTGTTGCATATTGCTCTTGGCGGGGCAGGCGGATAATACCCCTTCGCATCCGTTTGTCGCAGGAGCCTTGCCATGTCGAACCTCGAAGCCTTCTTCAATCGCCCGCTCGCAGAGACCGATCCGGACATCTTCGGTGCCATTGGCAAGGAGCTCGGTCGCCAGCGTCACGAGATCGAGCTGATCGCCTCCGAAAACATCGTTTCCCGCGCCGTTCTCGAGGCTCAGGGCTCGATCATGACCAACAAATATGCCGAGGGCTATCCGGGCAAGCGCTACTACGGTGGCTGCCAGTTCGTCGATATCGCCGAAGAACTCGCCATCGAACGCGCCAAGAAGCTGTTCGGCGTCAACTTCGCCAACGTTCAGCCGAACTCCGGTTCGCAGATGAACCAGGCCGTGTTCCTCGCGCTTCTGCAGCCAGGCGACACGTTCATGGGTCTTGATTTGAACTCGGGGGGCCACCTGACCCACGGTTCGCCGGTCAACATGTCCGGCAAGTGGTTCAACGTCGTGTCTTACGGCGTGCGTGAGGAAGACCACCTCCTCGACATGGACGACATCGCCGAGAAGGCCCGCAAGAACAAGCCGAAGCTGATCGTTGCCGGTGGCACTGCCTATTCCCGCATCTGGGACTGGAAGCGCTTCCGCGAGATCGCCGATGAAGTCGGTGCCTATCTCATGGTCGATATGGCCCACATTGCCGGCCTCGTTGCCGGTGGCCAGCATCCGTCGCCGTTCCCGCATTGCCACGTTGCCACCACGACGACCCACAAGTCCCTGCGCGGCCCGCGCGGCGGCATGATCCTGACCAATGACGAGGATCTGGCGAAGAAGTTCAACTCCGCCGTGTTCCCCGGCCTGCAGGGCGGTCCGCTGATGCACGTCATCGCTGCCAAGGCTGTGGCGTTCCACGAAGCGCTCCAGCCGGAATTCCAGGACTATGCCGCGCAGATCGTCAAGAACGCCAAGGCACTGGCCGAAACGCTGGTCGAAGGCGGTCTGGACATCGTGTCCGGTGGCACCGACAACCACCTGATGCTGGTCGACTTGCGCAAGAAGAACGCTACCGGCAAGCGCGCCGAGGCAGCCCTTGGTCGCGCCTACATCACTTGCAACAAGAACGGCATTCCCTTCGATCCGGAAAAGCCCTTCGTGACCTCCGGCGTCCGTCTCGGCACGCCGGCGGGCACGACGCGCGGCTTCAAGGAAGCCGAGTTCCGGGAAATCGGCAAGCTGATCGTGGAAGTGCTCGACGGTTTGAAGGTCGCCAATTCCGACGAGGGCAATGCCGCCGTCGAGGCTGCCGTCCGCTCCAAGGTGGAGGCCCTGACGGGTCGCTTCCCGATGTACGGCTACCAGGCTTAAGGGCTCGCCATGCGCTGCCCCTTCTGCGGTTCGGAAGACACCCAGGTGAAGGATTCGCGCCCGGCGGAGGATGGCACGTCCATCCGCCGCCGGCGTATCTGCCCGGATTGCGGCGGCCGCTTCACCACCTTCGAACGTGTCCAGCTTCGCGAACTCATGGTCGTGAAGAAGTCGGGCCGCAAGGTGCCCTTCGACCGCAACAAGCTGGTAAAGTCGTTTCAGGTGGCGCTACGCAAGCGGCCAATTGACAGCGACCGCATCGAGCGGGCCGTCTCCGGCATTGCCCGTCGCCTCGAAAGCTCCGGGGAAACGGAAATCTCTTCCGAAGAGATTGGCCTGCAGGTGCTCGAAGCCCTCAAGAGCCTCGATGACGTCGCCTTTGTGCGCTACGCATCGGTTTACCGCGATTTCTCGCATGCCGAAGATTTCGAGAAGGTGATCGAGGAAATCAACGCCAAGATCGCCCGTGATCCCGGCTTGGGTGGCTGAACCATGACGGCGGCGCAAGACCGGCTCTTCATGGAAGAAGCCATCCGCATTTCGCGCCGAAACAAGGGCCAGACGGCTTCCAACCCCTGCGTGGGCTGCGTCATCGTGGGGGATGGTGAGATCGTCGGGCGCGGCGTGACCGCCCGCCTCGGGCGTCCCCATGCCGAACCGCAGGCGCTGGCCGATGCGGGTGAAAAGGCGAGGGGAGCGACCGTTTATGTCACGCTCGAACCCTGTTCCCATTTCGGCAAGACCCCGCCCTGTGCAAATGCGCTGGTTGCGGCGGGCGTGGCGCGTGTCGTCGTTGCGCTGACCGATCCCGATCCACGGGTCTCCGGGCGCGGCCTTGGCATTCTGGCGGAGGCCGGCATTGCGGTGGAAAGCGGCGTGATGGAAGAGGAGGCGCGGCGGATGCTGGCGCCTTATCTCACCCGCCAGACGAAGAAGCGCAGTCATGTGACTCTGAAACTTGCCGTTTCCGCCGATGGCATGATCGGCGTGAAGGGGGGCGGACAGGTGGCGATCACCGGTCCGGAAGCCCGCGACGAGGTGCACCGCCTGCGGGCCGAAAGCGATGCGATCCTTGTCGGCATCGGCACGGCGATTGCCGATGATCCCGAACTGACCGTGCGTCTGCCTGGTATGGAAGACCGCTCGCCGCTGCGCATCGTGTTGGATCGCGACCTGCGTCTGCCGTTGACGTCGAAGCTTGTGCAGACCGCCACGGCGGTGCCGGTCATCGCTGTCGGTTCATCCTCGCCGCTCCTCCGTGGTGCTGGTTATGACGAACGCCGCAAGGCGCTTGAGGCTTCCGGTGTCGAGGTCATGGAAGCCGGATCGCTGGCAGATCTTCTGACCCAACTGGGCGAACGCGGTATTAACGGCCTGATGGTCGAGGGCGGTGCGGCGGTGGCCGATGCTTTCCTCAAGGCTGGGCTGGTCGATGCAATCGCGCTTTACGAAGGGCCGGGCGAGATCGGGTCCGAAGGCATTGCATCGCCGTTGACGCGCGCCCATATCGGACCGGAATTCAGATTTATGGGCGAAAGCCGTTTCGGCCCGGATCGCCGTTTCGATTACGAGAGGATTGACTGATGTTTACCGGGATTGTCACCGATGTCGGAACCGTTGAAAGCATTACGCCGCTGAACGAGGGCATTCGCCTGCGTGTGGCGACCGCCTACGACCCGGCCACCATCGCCATCGGCGCCTCCATCGCCCATGCGGGCACCTGCCTGACGGTCACGACGTTGCCTGCCGAAGGCGATAATTCCCGCTGGTACGAAGTCGAGGCCTGGGAAGAGGCGCTGCGCCTGACGACCATCGCCGGCTGGGCGCCCGGCACCCGCATCAATCTCGAGCGCGCCCTTAAGGTCGGCGACGAACTTGGCGGCCATATCGTTTCCGGCCATGTCGATGGCACGGCGGAAATCCTGTCGATCACCCCGGAAGGGGACGCCCAGCGCTTCCGCCTGCGCGCACCGGATGAATTCGCGAAGTTCGTGGCCCCCAAAGGTTCGGTCACGCTCGACGGCACCTCGCTGACGGTGAATGCCGTGGATGGATCGACCTTCGATGTCCTCATAATCAGTCATACTCTGGCGGTCACCACCTGGGGCGAGCGCAAGGCGGGCGACAAGGTGAATTTCGAGGTGGACACGATGGCGCGCTATGCCGCGCGACTGGCCGAGTTCGGCTGAACGCTCCGTTCAAACCCGCAAAAGCGTGAATTTGCTTGCCAGCAGGGGCCAGCCGTGGTTAGACGCGTCAATCCTGTAAGTACGTTATTCCCTATCCCGGCCCCATGGCCGCCGAACCTGTTGGAAAACCGCGATGTCTGCTCCTGCTCCGCACCTCCTCATCGTTGAGGCCCGCTTCTACGACGATATTTCCGATGCCCTGCTCGATGGCGCGAAGTCCGCGCTCGATGCCGCCGGCGCGAGCTACGACGTCGTGACCGTTCCCGGCGCGCTGGAAATTCCCGCCGCCATCGCCATGGCGCTGGATGGCATGGATTCCGGCACGGTTGCCTATGATGGCTTTGTGGCGCTCGGCATGGTTATTCGCGGCGAAACCTATCACTTCGACATCGTTTCGAACGAATCCGCCCGCGCTCTCATGGATATCGCCGTCAGCGAATCGCTGCCGCTCGGCAATGGCATCCTGACCGTCGAGAACGAGGCACAGGCTTGGGCCCGTGCCCGCAAGACCGAGCTGGACAAGGGCGGTTTCGCCGCTCGCGCAGCGTTGACCATGATCGAACTCAAAGACAAGCTGGGCGGCTGACCATGACGCAGGACGACACCGGTCACCCGGTCAAACCCGCCAACCAGCGCGGTGCGGCACGCCTCGCCGCCGTGCAGGCCCTTTATCAGATGGATATTGGCGGCACAGGCGTTCTGGAAGTCGTGGCCGAATACGAGGCTTTCCGTCTCGGGCAGGAAGTCGATGGCGAAACCTATCTGAAGGCGGATGCCGCCTGGTTTCGCTCCATCGTCGCCGGCGTGGTGCGCGACCAGACGAAAATCGATCCGCTGATCAAGTCCGCGCTGCAGGACGACTGGGCGCTGTCGCGCCTCGATAGCACGGTGCGCGCCATCCTGCGTGCCGGTACCTTCGAGATTCTGGAGCGCAAGGACGTGCCGGTCCCGGTGATCGTCACTGAATATGTCGAAATCGCCCGCGCGTTCTTCGCGGAAGACGAGCCGAAGCTCGTCAATGCCGTTCTCGACCGGATCGCCAAGCAGATGCGCGGAGACATGCGCAAGTAAAGGGACGGGGACGGGCGCATGGATGCGATGAAGGGCGGCACTGTGCCGGGTCTCGAAGGGCAGATGCGCTCGGCCAGACGCAATGTCGCGCTGCTGGCGGCGGCTCAGGCCATTCTTGGTTCTGCCGCGCCGATGTCCTTCTCCGCCGGTGCGCTTGTCGGCTATGAATTGCTGGGCGACGACAAGTCGCTGGCAACCGCGCCGTTGACCGGCTTCAACGTCGGCGTGGCGCTCGGTGCAATTGTTGTGGCCACGGCCTCGCGCTTTCTCGGCCGCAAAGCCTCGTTCATGATCGGGGCGCTACTGGCCGGCGCCGGTGGCCTTGTCGCAGCACTGGCCTTGTTTCGCTCCGATTTCTGGTTCTTCGCCGCCGGGCTGATGCTGATTGGCCTTTCCGGCGGATTCACCCAGAAGATCCGCTTTGCCGCCGCCGATGCCTCGCCCTCCTTCTACAAGGGCAAGGCGATCTCATGGATTCTTGCGGGTGGTATCGTTTCGGCGGTGCTCGGGCCGCAGCTTGCCATCTGGGCCAAGGATTATTTCGCGCCGGTCACCTTCGCCGGTACCTTCATGGCGCTGGTTCCGCTCGCGGTGGCGGCCATTCTGGTGCTGTCTTTCCTGCGCCTGCCACAGAAGGCTGTCGGGCACGATCAAACCGACGAGCCGCCGCGCCCGCTGAGAGAAATCGTGCTGACGCAGCGCTTCCTCACCGGCCTCGTCTGTGGCATCGGCTCCTATGCACTGATGACCTTCATGATGACCGGCGCACCGCTTGCCATGGTCATCGGCTGCGGTATGCCGTCGGAAATGGCGACGCTCGGCATCCAGTGGCACGTTATCGCCATGTTCGGGCCAAGCTTCTTCACCGGCATGCTGATTGCCCGCTACGGCGCGGAAAAGGTGGTGGCGCTCGGCCTCGTCATCCTCATGGCCTGCGCTGTCGTGGCCCATGCCGGCGTTGAACTCTGGAATTTCTGGGCAGCCCTCATCCTGCTCGGCATCGGCTGGAATTTCGGCTTTATCGGCTCCACGGCCATCGTTGCCGCAAGCTATCGCCCGCATGAAGCCGATAAGGTGCAGGGCTTCAACGATATCGTGCTGTTCGGCACGGTGGCGCTGTCCTCCTTTTCCTCCGGCCGGGTGTTCACGGCCTATGGCTGGAACGTCATGAATCTCGTGATCTGGCCCGTCACTCTCCTTTGCCTCGTGCTGATTCTCGCGGAAATTCGCGCAGCCCGTTTGCGCGCCGCAGCATCGCGCTGATTTTTCAAACGTTTAAGCGTTGATTTTTCTCATTCCGCATTGCGGCGGAATGTCCTCTTTGCCTACACCTTTAGGCGTAGGGCTTGACGCCCCGCGCCAACGAGACGCACTCTCCGTTCATAAATGGAGCGGGCACCTGAACGATCGGCGCAATGCCGGTCGGGTTCCCGCCCCCAAGGAGGAAATCATGGGGAGGCAGAGCGTATGAGTGTTGTCTACGGGGTTATTCTGTGTGGCTTGCTTGCGATCGTCTACGCCATCTGGGCGACGCGGTCGGTGCTGGCGGCGGATCAGGGCTCAGCCCGCATGCGCGAGATCGCGGGCTTTATCCGCGAGGGTGCGACAGCCTATCTGACGCGCCAGTATCTGAGCATCGCCGTGGTGGGCCTGGTGGTGTTCGCCGGGTGCTGGTGGCTGCTCTCGGCGACGGCCGCCTTCGGTTTCCTCATCGGTGCCGTTCTTTCGGGGCTCGCCGGCTTCATCGGTATGCATGTCTCGGTGCGTGCCAATGTGCGCACCGCGCAGGCGGCCTCCGTCAGCCTGTCCGCCGGTCTCGATATCGCCTTCAAATCGGGTGCCATCACCGGCCTTCTGGTGGCTGGGCTCGCGCTCCTTGGCGTTTCCGGTTACTTCCTGCTGCTGACGCAGGGGCTTGGCCATGAAAGCGGTTCGCGCGAGGTCATCGACGCGCTGGTTTCGCTCGGCTTCGGTGCTTCGCTCATTTCCATTTTCGCCCGCCTCGGCGGCGGCATCTTCACCAAGGGCGCTGATGTTGGCGGTGACCTCGTTGGCAAGGTGGAGGCTGGCATTCCCGAAGACGATCCGCGCAATCCCGCCACCATCGCCGATAATGTGGGCGACAATGTCGGCGATTGCGCCGGCATGGCGGCCGATCTCTTCGAAACCTATGCCGTCTCGGTTGTTGCGACCATGGTTCTGGCGGCGATCTTCTTTGCCGGCACGACGGTCCTGGGCGATGCGATGATCTATCCGCTCGCCATCTGCGGCGCCTGCGTGGTGACCTCCATCATCGGTTCCTTCTTCGTGAAGCTCGGCGTCAATGGCTCGATCATGGGCGCGCTCTACCGTGGCCTGATCGTCACCGGCTTGCTGTCCATCGTGGGGCTCGGGCTTGCCACCAGTCTCACCATCGGCTGGGGTGAAGTCGGCACGGTGGATGGGCTGGTGATTACCGGCGCCAACCTGTTCATCTGCGGGCTGATCGGTCTGGTGGTGACGGCGCTGATCGTTGTGATTACCGAATATTACACCGGCACCAACAAGCGTCCGGTCAACTCCATCGCCCAGGCATCCGTCACCGGTCATGGTACCAATGTCATTCAGGGCCTTGCCGTGTCGCTGGAATCGACGGCGCTGCCAGCGCTCGTCATCGTCGGCGGCATCATCGCCACGTACCAGTTCGCCGGCCTGTTCGGCACGGGCATTGCCGTGACCGCCATGCTCGGCCTTGCTGGCATGATCGTGGCGCTCGATGCCTTCGGGCCCGTGACCGACAATGCCGGCGGCATTGCCGAAATGTCGGGCATGGCACCGGACGTTCGCAAGGCAACCGATGCGCTGGACGCGGTGGGCAACACCACCAAGGCTGTGACCAAGGGGTATGCCATTGGCTCCGCCGGCCTCGGCGCGCTGGTTCTCTTTGCGGCCTATGCCAACGACCTGAAATATTTCATCGCCAACAGCGACAAGTATCCCTATTTCGCCGGCATAGGCGAAGTCTCCTTCAACCTTTCGAACCCCTATGTGGTGGCCGGGCTGATCTTCGGCGGCCTCATTCCCTACCTCTTCGGCGGCATCGCCATGACGGCGGTGGGGCGCGCGGGCAGCGCGGTGGTCGAGGAAGTGCGCCGCCAGTTCCGCGAAAAGCCCGGCATCATGGCCGGCACGGACAAGCCGGATTATAGCCGCGCCGTCGACATGCTGACCAAGGCGGCCATTCGCGAAATGATCGTGCCGTCGCTTCTGCCGGTTCTGGCACCGCTGGTCGTCTATTTCGGCGTGCTCGTGATTTCCGGCTCGAAGGCCTCGGCCTTCGCAGCCCTCGGCGCCTCGCTGCTCGGTGTCATCGTCAACGGTATCTTCGTGGCCATTTCCATGACGTCTGGCGGCGGCGCCTGGGATAACGCCAAGAAGAGCTTCGAGGATGGCTTTGTCGACAAGGACGGCACTCGCCACATGAAGGGCTCGGAGGCGCACAAGGCATCGGTCACGGGCGATACGGTCGGTGATCCCTACAAGGATACCGCCGGCCCCGCCGTCAATCCGGCAATCAAGATCACCAACATCGTGGCGCTTCTGCTTCTGGCCGTTCTGGCCTGAGGCATGGTCCCTGAAAACGAAAAACCCCGCTTCTTTCGAGGCGGGGTTTTTTGATGGAAAGGCAGGGCCGTATCAGTTGGAATTGGCGCCCAGCATCTGGCGGACCATGTAATTGTTGTTGCCGCCGCCGCCGACACCGGACATGAGCTGCTGCAGGAAGGTGAGATCCTTGCCGCCCGTAGGGGTCGTGCGCGAGATCATGTCGAAAACCTTGCCATCCTGAAGGGTGTAGTTGGCGCGGCGTTCCACGACGCCATCCTTGTTCAGGTAGATCGCCAGAATGCTCTGTTCGACAAGCTTCGGCTTCTGGAAAGCCATGGAGCGGGTGCGCTTCTGGGAGATGTAATAGAGCACTTCATTATCGAAGGTTGCCGTGGAAGACGGCGTGCCGAGCGTCAGCAGCGCCTGCTCGCGGCTGGCGCCAACGGGTACCAGATCCAGCGCTTCCTGATCGACCACATAGCCATTGTGCATCACCTCGGCCGTCGTGCAGCCGGAAAGCGCGGCGACGCCGGAAAGCGCGGCAATGATAAGGACGGTCTTGCCGCCGAATTTCCTGTCAGGCTTCGAATACCGCATTGTCAACGACATCTCTCCAAGGTTCAGAACATGCCTTGCGGCCTGCCTCTGCCATGCGCATATCATTATGGCCTTTCCGGGGAAAGTCTCCGGATTGGACCGCGAACTGACACCGCAAGCGAAGAAATGCCCGGTTCCCGACGGCAAAGGCCAGGGTGCAAGGCATGGGCCGGCTAAACAGCATTGCAATTCGCGCATGCTTCGGTAAACCAGCTTTCGCATTCATGCAACACGGGTTAGCGCGGGGCGGAGACTATTCGCGCCCGCTTTTCGGAAATTTCGATGATCTTTGGACTGTTTTCCAGGCGAAACCACAACGGCAAAATCCTTGAGAGGCAGTATGAGGCGCTGACCACGGCTGCCCGCCAGCCCTCCTTCTATTCGGAGATGGGCGTGCCGGATACCGTCATGGGCCGTCTCGAAATGATTTCGCTGGTGATGATCCTGTTTTTCCGCCGCACTCGCTTTTCCGGTGCCAGCGGCCAGGAACTGGCGCAGGAGATCATTGACGCCTTCTTTCAGGATATCGATCACTCCATCCGCGAACTGGGCGTTGGCGATCCTTCCGTGCCCAAGCGCATGAAGAAGCTGGCCAGCCGTTACTACGGACGGCTGGAGGCCTATGCCGCCGCGCTTGATGCAGGAGACAGCGAAGCATTGGCCACCGCACTTCGTCGCAATATCCATCCCGAGGTTGACAATGCCCCGCCCATGACGGCATTGGCCGGCTGGGCCATGCTGGCCGAACGTCATCTGGCCACGGTTTCCGAGGATGACGTGGCAGCGGGCCGCGTGATGTTGCCCCTGGCGGATGCCGGCAAGAGAGAGGCAGACTGAGATGACGAAATCGAACAAGGACGATGTCCCCTTTTCCTATCCCGTGAAAGTTGGTCATATTTCCGCCAATCCGGTCGAGGTTCATGTCGAGGCTGACGTGGAGGAGCGCGCTGGCCTTGCTCGTCTCTGGAACATTCTCGAGGTCAAATCGCTGAAGGCGACCATGACGGTGTCGCGGTGGAAGCGGGATGGCGTTCGCGTCAAGGGACACGTCTCGGCGGTGATCGCGCAGGCCTGTGTCGTGACGCTCGATCCGGTCGAGGCCGCCATTGAGGAAGACTTCGAGCAGATCTTCGTGCCTGAAGGCTCCAAGCTGGCGCGGATGATGACCGGCGACAGCGGCGAAATGGTGCTCGATCCCGAAGGTCCGGACCTGCCGGAGAGTTTTGCAGGCGATTCGATTGATGCCGGCGAGACCGTTGCGGAATGTGTGGCGCTGGCAATCGACCCTTATCCCCGCAAGCCGGAAGCCGAATTTGCCGCCCATATCGAAGATGATGGGGAAAAGGACCGCAAACCTTCGCCTTTCGCGGTTTTGAAGGATTGGAAAAAGGACTAAGAGGGCTTCGCCGGACCACATTGAAGTTGTCAGGGGCTTCGAACCGGGTATTTTGAGCCCAAAACACCGCCAGCGGGCGGTTGGGAAGGAAACTAAGGCGTGATCAAGATTTCACTCGACGTCATGGGAGGCGACTTCGGGCCGGAAGTTGTCATACCCGGTGCTGCCAAGGCGTTGGAGCGCCACCCTGAGGTGATGTTCGTTCTCTACGGGCAGCAGGAGAAGTGCGAACCGTTTCTGGATCGCTTTCCGAAGCTGAAGGCTCGAAGCGAGTTTCATCACTGCGATGTCGCCATCGGCATGGACGAAAAGCCAAGCCAGGCGCTTCGCCGCGGTCGCAACGTCTCCTCCATGTGGCTGGCGATCGACGCAGTGAAGGAAGGCAAGGCCGACGTTGCCGTTTCCGCCGGTAATACCGGCGCGCTCATGGCCATGGCCATGTTCTGTCTGCGCATGATGCCGAATATCGAGCGCCCTGCCATCGCCGGTATCTGGCCGACGGCGCGCGGCGAAAGCATCGTTCTCGATATCGGTGCGACCATCGGCGCGGATGCCCGCCAGCTTCTCGATTTCGCGCTGATGGGCGGTGCGATGGCGCGTGCGCTGTTCGATATCGAAGCCCCGACCGTCGGCCTGCTCAATGTCGGCGCCGAAGAGGTCAAGGGCAATGAAGAGGTCAAGGAAGCCGGGCGCCTGCTACGCGAGGCGAACCTTCCGAGCCTCACCTACTACGGCTTTGTCGAAGGCGATGATCTCGGCAAGGGTACCGTCGATGTGGTCGTGACCGAAGGCTTTACCGGCAATATCGCGCTCAAGGCGGCCGAAGGCACGGCCCGCCAGATGGCCGCCTTCCTGAAGATGGCCATGTCGCGCACGCTGATGGCGAAGATCGGCTATCTCTTTGCGCGAGGCGCCTTCCGCATGCTGCGCGAAAAGCTCGATCCGCGCAAATCCAATGGCGGGGTTTTCCTCGGCCTGAACGGCATTGTCATCAAGAGCCACGGCGGCACCGATGCCGAAGGCTATGCGGCGGCGATTGACGTTGCCTATGACATGGTGAAGAACGGTCTGACCAAAAAGATCGAAAACGATTTGAAAATCTATCATGCAGGGCAGCAGCCCCCGGCCGGTCCGGAAGCGGCATGAACAAGGGGGCAGGAAAACCTATGATTCGTTCTGTCGTGCGCGGTTTCGGGGCCGCTCTTCCGAAGCGTGTGGTGACGAATAGCGAACTGGAGAAGACCGTCGAGACGACCGACGAGTGGATCGTTCAGCGCACCGGCATCACCCAGCGTTACATTGCCGCACCGGAGGAAACCTCCGCTTCGCTGGGTGCCGATGCCGCCCGCGCGGCGCTCGAGAATGCCGGCCTGACACCCGCGGACATCGATGTCATCATCGTTGCCACCTCGACGCCGGACAACACGTTCCCTGCAACCGCTGTGAACATCCAGAACCGTCTGGGCATGACGCACGGCTTTGCCTTCGACATGCAGGCCGTGTGCACGGGCTTCGTCTATGCTGTCACCACTGCCGACAGTTTCATCCGTTCGGGTCAGGCCCGGCGCGTGCTGGTCATCGGCACGGAAACCTTCTCCCGCATTCTCGACTGGAACGATCGCACCACCTGCGTGCTCTTCGGCGACGGTGCGGGCGCCATCGTGCTGGAAGCTCAGGAAGGCGAGGGCACCGTTGCCGATCGCGGTGTGCTGGCGACAAGCCTGCGCTCCGACGGTTCGCACAAGGAAAAGCTCTATGTCGACGGTGGCCCGTCCACGACGGGCACGGTCGGCCACCTGCGCATGGAAGGCCGCGAGGTTTTCAAGCACGCGGTGGGCATGATTACCGATGTGATCATCGATGCCTTCGACAAGACCGGGCTGACGCCGGACGACCTCGACTGGCTGGTGCCGCATCAGGCCAATCGCCGGATTATCGAAGGGTCCGCCAAGAAGCTTGCCATTCCGCTGGAGAAGGTCGTCATCACCGTCGATCTGCATGGCAACACCTCGGCCGCCTCCATTCCGCTGGCACTGGCGGTTGCCGCTTCAGACGGGCGCATCAAGAAGGGCGACCTCGTCATGCTGGAAGCGATGGGCGGGGGCTTCACCTGGGGCGCGGTTCTCTTGCGCTGGTGAGCGGCCATTGACGAAGGTCTGTTGCGTCAAGTGCTTGTAAACGCTTGACCGATGGGGGGAAGGACAATAGTCTCTCCACGCTTCGTTGCTTGTGCGCCACGGCGGATGGCGCGCTCTCGAAGCGCTTGCATGCGGATGCTGCCCGTTTTCTGATCATGAATGATCGAAGCGGGGCAATTCGTGGGGACGAGGTTTCAAACGGGGCGGAAAACCATGGCCGGAAAGACCGTAACACGTGCTGATCTCGCAGAATCCGTTTTCCGTAAGGTCGGATTATCGCGAACGGAATCGGCGGAACTGGTCGAAACCGTGATTGACGAGATTTGTAACGCCATCGTGCGGGGCGAAACGGTCAAGCTCTCTTCCTTCGCGACCTTTCAGGTTCGTAGCAAGAACGAGCGTATCGGCCGTAACCCGAAGACGGGTGAGGAAGTGCCGATTTCGCCGCGGCGGGTTATGACCTTCAAGGCGTCGAATGTGCTGAAGCAGCGCATTCTCAAGTCGCACTTGGCGCGCAAGGCTAAGCTGAAGGCAACCACCACCGCTGCCGTATCCTGATTTTCGGCAGATGGCTGCGGCGGTCGGGCCAGGGCCTTGCGGATACCTCAGCTTTTGCTTGAACTCACTCCATCAGTGAATTGAAATACGAAGCGTTCGCTCGTTGATTCGGGCGGATCGACAACGCATTAGAGCAGAGCGGTTCCTGACAGGACCGCGCCGGAAAGACAAGGCTGGAGCCGCAGGGAATGGACGTTGACAAAAGCCCTGATGCGTTTCGCACCATCAGTGAGGTGGCGGACGATCTCGATCTGCCGCAGCACGTCCTGCGCTTCTGGGAAACGCGTTTTCCGCAGATCCGGCCGATGAAGCGTGGCGGTGGCCGCCGCTATTACCGTCCGGACGATGTGGAACTGCTGAAGGGCATCCGCCACCTTCTTTACGATCATGGCTACACCATCAAGGGTGTTCAGAAGCTTCTGAAAACCAACGGCAACCGTTTCGTGGTCGCTATTGCCAATGGTGATGTGGCCGCGATGGATGCGCTCGTAGCTTCGGCGCAAACGGAAAAGAGCGCGGAACCACGCGTCGTCCATCCCGACGAGGATCAGATCGTCGGGCGCCCCAAAGCCAAGCCAAGCGGTCGCTTTTTTGGCTTCGGCGGCGGCGATGACGACATGCCCGAAGTCTCGATCGGGAAGGGCGGTTCCGTGGGCAAGGAAGACCGTGCCCTTCTGCAGGAAGCACTCTACGATCTTCTGGAATGCAAGCGCCTGCTCGATCAGGTGCGTTGACCGCCGCCCTGCGGATTTCAACAGCGGTTAACGGAACCTCTCACCGTTCCGCGCGTTTCTCCTTCAACATCAAGTTCTTGAAGGAGGGCATCTTGAACAATCGCAACGGTCTTTACCTCATCATTGGCGTTCTCATTGCCGCAGTTGTGGGCCTCGGGGCCTATGCCTATCGCGAGGAAACGAAGCCGGAGGGCATCGAAATGAAGATCGGGCCTGACGGTGTGAAGATCGAAAAGAACTGATCGTAACTGTGAGGCAGGGGGCGGGCTTTTAAGCGGTCCCCTGTTTTGCCCGTTTGCCAACTGGCATGCGGAAAACGTTCCTGAAAATTCCGGTTGGCGGACTTTTCCGCTTGCGCAGTCTGGGCCATGCGGCTATGGAGTGCGTGCTTCTTATGAAGCGGGTCGGAGCGTAGCGCAGCCCGGTAGCGCACTTGACTGGGGGTCAAGGGGTCGTGGGTTCGTTATACGGGACCGTCGATGTGTTCACGACCGAGACTAAAAACTATGACGGAATGTAGCGCAGCCCGGTAGCGCACTTGACTGGGGGTCAAGGGGTCGTGGGTTCGAATCCCGCCATTCCGAGGTTTTTCAAAAGGTTACCTCATTTGGTAATCGACTTCTTAGGCGCCAGCTAGTTAACTGCTAGTTGGCGCCTTTGCTTTTCTGGACACCATCTGAACATCTGAACAGTCAGTCGTGGCACTTTATGCCGACTCATCCGCCGGCTAGGCGGATTCCTTTCAGAAGACTAGGCCGAGGAGCGGAGCCCAACTTCGCAGCGGACGAGGCCTTGTCGTCAAAATGAATTTAAGAAGCCGGCCGATAGGCCGTCATTTCCGGCGAAGCCGGCTTTGGACCCCGACCGAAGGAAGGGGCTTTGAGCGCCCGATTGATCGATATTGCCAGTCCGTCACTCTGGTCGCTCATCATCATAGGAACCGGCGACAAAGTTGGCGCGGATGCCCCAGCCTTCCGTCCCACTTGGCGCGAGAAAAATCACCCCCCGCTTGCCGTAGTGGCGGACGAGTTTTTCAACGCTTGCGATCCCGGCTGCCCCCTTCTCGATCATGTAGATCGTGCGTGGACTGATGCCGGAATCCTCCGCCACCTCGGCCTGAGTTTGACCAAGGACAAGTCGAGCGACAGCAAGCATTCGTGATGGCGGCCTCATGCCGCCTTGGTGTCATCAAAAGCCCCGGTTCGCAAACAAATGTTGACAATAGCGATCGACTCGCGAAAAGTAGCGATAGATTCGCTAATAAAAGCGACAGAACCGCTAATTTTTCGTGGCTCGTGGAAGCCGCGAATCAACATGAGAGGGCAATCCCATGAAGTTCGCCTATTTGAGCGCAGAAGATGCACAGAGACTGTCCGCCGATTTGCGCTCGGTTGAGGCTGGGATTACCCACACACTGTCACTCCACACCGCTCCCATCCTCGAAGCCCATCAGATGTATTCACGCAGGACGGCCTGCCTCTCCGGATACGTCTTTGGACATCCATCTCTGGGAGACAGTCGTGAAATCATGACCAGTCAGCTCATGTACATGGACACGGAGGTCGGCATCGCCCGTACGATCAACCGTTGGTACCGCCTGGGGCGTCCGGCCGAAACTGGAAAAGCATGAAGCCGGGCCGAAAGCGGCCACGACTTCGCACCAATGCTTGACTAGGATTCAAATAGGTGTCCCGTGACAGATAAACTGCCACCACAAGATCGCCACTTCCTACGCCGGCAGCAGGCAGCAATCGCCGGATTGCATTTGCCGACCGCCGAGGAGCTGCTCCTAGGGATGGCCTTCTTCCGCGAAGACTTGGCCGAAGACATCCGCGAATATTCCGAACGTCTGTCGGGTCTACTTAAAAAGCGGAAGCGGACTAGGCTTGCGCTCCTCGCCGCTGGCCTGGATGAGCTAGCATTGCATCCCAGTAGCGACGCCGTGCTTGCGGTGGAGGCTGCTCTCGATCTCATCGATGATGCCCAAGGATTGCCGTTCGATGAGTGCCGCCTGCGATGCAGATTCTACCGGGCGTTCTTCGGGGATGGCCAAGCGACGGCGTTGATCGCCGGAGAGATCGCCCATCTAGCTTCTGAGAAGCTCACTGCTGCGGAGAGTCTCCACCTGCTGTGGCGTTCGCTCAGTTGGGCAGCACAATCCCGTGCACTCCACGCGCGGCAACGAGCAGGTGTTTCTAGTGAAAGATCCGCAGAGTGGTTCGAGATGGAAGTGCGGACCTACGAGGCGCATTTCAAAAATGCGATCACTTCAAAAATGGTCGATGGGTCTGAACCCAAGGATTCAGGTGATGCCGGCCTTTCAATCCCGACCTGGGAAGAAGAGCCCTTAGAGCACCAGACGCGACCGACTAACGGTGTCGTCGTTATCAACGGCGTCGGTAATGATACGACGGCCGAAGGGAAGCGAGTAGCCAAGGAATTCGAAAAGTTCAAACAGCGTGAGTTGCCTTTGCCCGGCATGCCTCAATTGACCGAAGTTCGTGCGCGGCTGATCGCGGAATTTCCCTATGCAGTGACGGTTATTGACAATGTGCTGGAGGGCCTTGATGGCCGGGCCAATCTCTACCTGAGACCAATGATCCTGCTTGGTGCGCCTGGAAGCGGCAAGACTGAGTTTGCCAAACGATTGAGTAAGGAACTCGGCGCGCCCTTTGAAGTCATATCTTGTGGCGGCCTGAGCGATAGCGCCATCGGCGGGACCGCCCGGAGGTGGTCATCGGGCGAACCAAGCCTCGCGATCATGGCCGTGCGTCGCCACCGGTGCGCCGGACCGATTCTAATTCTCGACGAGATCGATAAGATCGGCACCAGTCGCAACAATGGTAATGTGCACGACGTGTTGATCGGCCTGTACGAACCGGTGACATCGCGCTGCTGGCATGATCCCTACATTCAGGCTCCATGCGATCTGTCGCACGTGTCCTGGCTGATGACCGCGAACTCGATTGAGCCGATCCCGAGAGCCTTGCGCGACAGGTGCCGAATCCTTCGCTTTCCCACCCCGGGAGCCGATCAATTGCCGACGCTCGCCTCGCGTATCCTGGAGCGGTTGTACATCGATGCGGGTTACGATCCGCGCTGGGCCAAGCCACTCGAAGGATTCGAATTGGACGCCTTGGCGAAGGTCTGGACCGGTGGCTCGATCCGAAGGTTGGAACGGGTTGTCGAGGGATTGCGGAAGGCCCGCGAGCAAGCAAGGCGGCAACAATGAGTTTCCGAAAGGCCGCAAGCGTCTGACATGCGGCGCATGTTAGAATTGCCCACATTCTTTGTTGCGAATGGTGTCCACTTCAAGCGAAGTTGGCCACTTCGCGTCCAGCTCTGCCCACTCTATAGCGAGGTGATTGGAGATTGGTATGTCAAAAGGGGGAAAAAGCGATGCGAACAAAACCAGCGATAGTCGAGTAAGGAATTCGGTGCCTGACGCCGAGACGTTTGGCGAAGCTCTGTCAGAGGTAGGATTCGTACCGGCCAATGTCGGGCCAAAGACTGTGTCTCAAGGGAAATACAGGGAGACACTCAAAAGGCGGGCTCTTAAGAAGTCAGGCGAGTAGAATTTCGGCGACCAACCTCCTCAGCCTGCGATAGTGGTTCGGAAGCTACGGCGATGATGGAGGTGTATGGTGACTGGCAAGCTATCAGGAGAGAATAGGCGAAAACTCTTGCGAAACTTGGCTCTTTCCACTCAAACAGTGGTCGCATGTGGCCATGCGATGCGGGTGACGGTGGCTGATATGCTTCAAGATTTTGAGAACATCCGCGCCGTGTCGGCGTCGGATCCACAAGCACTGCGTCTTTGTGAGGCTCTTGAACGAGCCATAGAAGACAACACCGTGCAAAACCGCCAGGTTTTTCAGATACTGGGCCTTAATATCGTGTAGGGAGGTCGTCGCCTGCACCCAGGGTTCCGATCGAATGTTAGCATGCTTGGCCTGTTGGCCGCCGTTGGTCTTGAAACGGGTCCGGCCGATGAGGCCAAGCGTGATACCTCGCTCTCCGATGCCTACTCAACAACGACAGGGCAGACGAATCATCGTCGTTCGTGCCATGCAGACTACTCAGATTGCATATGAACGGTAATGAGAAACATAAATGCCTTTGACCCTGGCTCAGCTTGAGCGCCATCTTTTCAGCGCAGCAGACATTCTCCGCGGTAAAATGGACGCGTCGGAGTTCAAAGAATACATCTTCGGGATGCTGTTTCTGAAGAGGTGTTCCGACGTCTTCGAGCAGGCAAGGTTGGAAGTTATCGAGAAGCGCGTGTCCAGTGGCGTTTCGCCAGAGCGCGCTGCGCAGGACGCTGAAAGCAAGGTCTGGTACGGACGTAGCGGAACCTTTTGGGTTCCACCGCAGTCCAGATTCGAATTCTTGGTCAACGAAGCTCATGAAAACATTGGCGACACGCTGAATAAGGCCCTAGGTGGCATAGAGTCCGAGAACATCGCGCTCGAAGGAGTCCTTGACCATATCGATTTCACCCGGAAAGTCGGCCAGAGCAAAATCAGTGATTTAAAACTCCGTCAGTTGATCACGCATTTTGGCCAGATTCGTCTTCGTAACGAAGACTTCGAGTTCCCGGATCTGCTCGGGGCGGCATACGAATATCTCATCGGAGACTTTGCGGATTCGGCCGGAAAGAAGGGTGGCGAATTCTACACGCCGCGTTCCGTGGTGCGCATGATGGTTCGGCTCCTTAAGCCCTCGCTCGAACATGACATCTATGATCCGTGCTGTGGTTCCGGAGGGATGCTGATTGCCGCCAAGGAATACATCGACGAGCATGGTCAGGACGGACGTAAGGCCAACCTCTTTGGCCAAGAAAATGCCGGCACCGTCTGGTCCATCGCCAAGATGAACATGCTGCTGCACGGGATCAACAGCGCTGATCTTCGCAACGAAGATACCTTGGGTGAGCCTCAGCACGTTGAGAATGGTGAGCTCCTCCGGTTCGATCGAATCCTGACGAATCCCCCCTTTTCCATCACATGGGGCACGAAGGACAAGGACCGTTCCGGCAAGCCAATCTGGCAGCCGAAGTTTAGGGAACGCTTCTTTCACGAGGTGCCTCTGGGCTCTAAGAAGGCCGATCTCATGTTCTTGCAGCACATGCTTCACGTCACCCGGGACGGCGGCATGATCGCAACCGTCATGCCGCACGGAGTGCTGTTCCGCGGCGGGGATGAAGGCAAGATCCGGCAGAAGATCATCGAGGACGATCAGATCGAAGCGGTCATCGGCCTTGGTCCGCATCTCTTTTATGGCACAGGTATTCCGGCTTGCATCATTGTCCTGCGCCAACGGGTCCACAACGGAGCCAACCTTGTCTCGGGCAAACCCAAGGAACGGCAGGGCAATGTGCTCTTCATCAACGCTGACCGCGAGTATTTCGAGGGACGCGCGCAGAACCACCTACTACCCGAGCATATCGAGAAGATCGTCACCACTTTCGAGGAGTATCGCGACGTACCCGGCTTCTCCGCCATCGTGGACATCAAGACCCTGAAAGAGAACGACTGGAACTTGAACATCCGTCGCTACGCCGACAACGCACCAGCGCCGGAACCACAAGATGTGCGCGCCCATCTTGTTGGCGGCATCCCCAACGCCGAAGTCGAGGCAAAGGTAGGCCTTTTCGCCTCTCATGGCTTGGATCCTATGGATCTGCTCACCATCCGCGATGACCATTATCTCGATTTCGCGCAAGGTCTCGACACCAAGGTCGGCCTGAAGCCCGCTGTCGAAACCAATTCGGGATTACGGGCCAGGGAGGCCGAGGTAAAGAACAGCTTCAACGCCTGGTGGGGTGCCCATCAGGCGAATATCCTGGCTCTCGCCAAAGTGAATGATCCGGCGGGGCTGATCGCGCTGCGCGACGAACTCCTGTCCAGCTTCCCGGAGACGCTCGAGAGCCTCGGTACGCTGGACCCGTTCACCGTGCGCGGGATCATCGCGCAATTCTGGAACCAGTCGAGGTTCGACTTTCTCACCCTCATGGCGCGCGACACTACAGGTGTGATTGATGCCTGGCGCACCTCGATCGTCACGGCGCTGGAGGACAAGGGGAACAAGGACAGCCCGCTGGATCACAAGCTGGTAACCTTCCTGATGGGCAGCTTCGTGGCCGAGATTGCCGAGCTTGAAGGACGCAAGGCCGAATTGGACGCGCAGATCAAGGCTGCCACCGCCACGCCCGAGGAAGGCGAGGAGGACGAGGACAACACCGATCCGGTTGACGAGGCCCAGATCAAGCGGTGGAAGAAAGACCTGACCGAGGTCAATAAAGCCCTCAAGGCCAAGCACGCCCAGTTCACCGACGAGATCAACAGGTCGGTTGACGGACTGACGCCCGAGGAAGCCGGCGAACTCCTCCTAAAGATCCTGCATGACGACATGGAGAAGATTCTTACCCGCTACATTGCGGCACAGCGCGGGCAGATCGTGGCGACCTTCGAGAACTGGTGGGACAAGTATCGCGTGACCTTGACCCAGATCGAGCTCGCGCGGGCGCAGGCGACCGAAAAGCTGACCGGGTTCCTGAAGGGGTTGGGGTATGTCTGAACCAGCTTTTAAGAGAGTCGAACTCGTGGATATTGCTGAACGTACCAGCAACAGCTTCGTTGATGGGCCGTTTGGATCAAGCTTGAAGTCCAACGAGTACACAGAAGCAGGCATTCGGCTAATTCAGCTCCAAAACATCGGCATCAACGAATGGAATGACGACAACAAGAAATTTATCTCCGAGCAGAAATTCCTCTCGCTTCAGCGGCATGGCGCAGTGCCAGGTGACATAGCCATTGCAAAAATGGCCGACCCAGTTGCGAGGGCATGCATAGTGCCTGAAGCCAGCAAGCAGTTCGTGGTGGTGGCGGATTGCATCCGTCTACGACCGGACACGACCAAGTTCGTCCCCTCATTTGTTGTAAAGGCAATCAATAGCCCCTACACCCGACAAGAGGCGGAGAAGAAAGCAATTGGTTCGACACGCATTCGGATCAATCTCTCGACGCTGAAAACCGTGGGATGCCTCATTCCACCTTTTGATCATCAATCCAAAATCGCCGAAATTCTCGACACGCTAGATGCGGCGATCCGGGGCACCCAGGCGGTGATAGCCAAGTTGAAGGCATCAAAGCACGGGCTGCTGCATGACCTGCTGACTCGCGGCATCGACGTGAGAGGAAATCTCCGTCCTCGCTACCCCGACGCACCCCATCTCTACAAGGAAACCCCACTGGGGTGGCTACCAATGGAATGGGATGTTCTGGAAATACAGGACCTGCTTGCCGCAGTTGATCCGGCGATGCGCTCAGGACCGTTTGGCAGTGCTCTTCTGAAGGAGGAGCTTGTCAGTCATGGCATCCCATTTCTCGGTATTGACAACGTCCATGTCGAGAGGTTCGACCGAGACTACAAACGCTTCGTGACGCGCGCAAAGTTCCTCGATCTTCACCGATATGCCGTCCGACCGGATGATCTGATGATCACCATCATGGGCACCGTAGGACGTTGCTGTTTGGTGCCAAAGGATATCGGTGACGCACTGTCTTCCAAGCATACTTGGGCGATCTCGTTGGATAGCGACAAATACTCTCCCTACCTTGCAATGTTACAAGTCAATTATTCAGACTGGGTTCTTCGCCACTTCTCGAAGGATCAACAGGGGGGCACTATGTCGGCTATCAGGTCAGATACCATTCGCTCGACACGATTGCCTGTTCCGCCAAGGGAAGAGCAAACCGCCATTGAGTCGATAGTCTTGGAGTTATCCGAACGACTGCGGGAGGAAGAAGCAATTCTAGCCAAGTACCGCCTTCAGAAATCCGGTCTCATGAATGACCTGCTCACAGGGCGCGTCTCTGTCACTCCGCTTTTGTAACCGGAAGATCTGCCCATGGCTCACGAATACATCGATGTCGAAAAGCCGTTCATTGACCAATGTGTTGCCATGGGCTGGCAGGCGCAGACCGGCAACAAGGATGACGCGGGCCTGACCGGACGCACGAGCTTCAAGCAAGTCATTCAAGAGACGAACCTGCGCGAGCGACTGCGCACCATCAACCCCGGCCCGGATGGTCAGCCCTGGCTCGACGATACTCGCCTCTCCGAGGCAGTCAGTGCGCTGACGCGCCACGGCCAGCGCGGGTTCATGGAGGCGAACCAGGCGGTGACGGACCTGCTCCTTAAAGGGCTGACAGTCGAGGGTCTGCCCGGTTGGAACGGCGGGCGCGGCCAAACGATCCGCTATATCGACTGGTCCAACCCAACGGCTAACACCTTCACCATTGCCAACCAGTTCCGCGTCGATTGCCCGCCTGGCCATGATGTGGGCAAGGGCTTCATCATCCCCGACATAGTGATGCTGGTGAACGGCATCCCGCTGGTCGTGGTAGAGGCCAAGAGCCCCGGCATCCCCGAGCCCCTGGCTGAGGCGGTCAAGCAGTTGCGGCGCTACCACAATGCCCGGAAGGCCGCGCTTGAGGTCGAGGAGAATGAGGGCGCCCCCGCGCTCTTCGCGTCGGTCCAGCTATTGATCGCCACCAGTTTCGATGAGGCCCGTGTGGGCTGCATCGGCGCAGGGCTGGAACATTACGGACAGTGGAAGACGGTCGTCGGGCCCGATGGCACAGGATCCGAGGTCGTTGTGGCGTCAAATTTGGGAAAAAACGCGCTTTCGGAGCAGGAACGCCTTGTCGCCGGCGTGCTACGCCCTGCGCATCTGCTGGATCTCCTGAGGCACTTCTTGCTGTTCATGCAGGTCGGCGGGCAAATTATCAAGACAGTGTGCCGATACCAGCAATACCGTGCCGTGAACCGTGCTGTCGAGCGGCTGCGGACGGGCAAGACACGATTGCAGGATGGCGAATACGACCGCCGAGGCGGCATCGTGTGGCACACCCAAGGCTCGGGCAAGAGCCTCACCATGGTGTTCATGATCCGCAAGATGCGCACGAACCTCGAACTACGGAAGTTCAAGGTGATCGTGGTCACCGACCGACGCGACCTACAACGGCAGTTGTCGGAAACGGCGGCGCTCTCGGGGGATGTGGTCGAGTTGGCGACAGACGCGGGAGCGCTTAGGAAATTGGCGCGGCGCAAGGGGCCAGGCCTGGTCTTTGCCACGATCCAGAAGTATCGGACGGACGAGGATGTGCCCGAGGTTACAAGGGGACCCGCCTTCGAGGTGCTCAACGAAGATGAAACGATCCTTGTCGTGGTTGATGAGGCTCACCGCACGCAAGCAGGTGATCTGCACGCAAACCTGCTGGCTGCCCTGCCAAACTGCGCTCGGATCGGCTTCACCGGCACACCCATCATCATGGGTGAGAAGAAGCGCACAACTCAAATCTTCGGTGATTTCATTGACAGGTACACCATCAAGGAAGCGGAGGCGGACGGCGCCACGGTGCCAGTTCTTTACGAGGGGCGCACGGCAGAAGGTGCGGTAAAGGATGGCGCTACGCTCGACGATCTTTTTGAGGACATGTTCCAAGAGCGTAGCGAGGAAGAACTGGAGGCGATCCGCAAGAAGTACGCGACCAAAGGCAACATCCTCGAAGCGCCCGCAATGATTGCCGAAAAGGCACGCGATATGCTTCGACATTACGTGACCAACATCTTGCCGAACGGGTACAAGGCTCAGGTGGTAGCCTATAGCCGGACTGCCGTCGTGCGGTACCATGCGGCTTTTCTCGAAGCACTCGACGAATTGCTGGCCGAAGCCACAGCGCTCTCCGATCAAGAGAAGGCCTTGGATGACGAGGCGCTTTGTACAAAACCGCCCCGGCTTCAAGCTCTCGTGCAGGCTTGGCGTTACCGCGAAACTCTGGCGCGGATCGAGTTCGCCGCCGTCATGTCCGGAGGCAATAACGATGATGCCGGTTGGAAGCAATGGACTGATGGAAGCATGCAGGAGGTGCGGATAAAGCGCTTCAAGAAGCCGCTGCTCCACGCTGATCCTTCCAAAACGGATCCCTTGGCATTCCTTATTGTGAAATCAATGCTGCTGACCGGGTTCGACGCCCCAATAGAGGGGGTGATGTATCTTGACCGCTCAATCCGGGAGGCCGAGCTTTTGCAGGCAATCGCCCGCGTGAACCGGACTGGCCATGGAAAGACCTGCGGCATCGTCGTCGATTACTTCGGCGTTGCCCACCATCTGAAGGCAGCTCTCGCGGCCTATTCCGATGAAGACGTCGATGGTGCTCTTGTCAGTCTGAATGACCAGATACCCATTCTTCGAGATCGCCATATTCGTGTGGTGGACATCTTCCGACGTGCGGGTCTTGATGATCTAGCGGACGATGAAATATGTCTGAATGTCCTCGCAACCGAAAAGGCGCGCGCCGAGTTTTCTGTGAAACTGAAGGATTTCTTGAAGTCGCTGGAGATCGTTCTCCCCAGGCCTGAAGGCTTGCCTTTTGTTAAGGACGCGAAACGACTTGCCTATATCTATGCACGGGCGAGAAACCGATATCGGGATCTTGTGCCAATCGGATCCGACGTCGGGGCAAAAGTACGGAAGCTCATTGATGACCACGTGATCTCGCTAGGGATCAATCCAAAGATTCCGCCCGTCCAGTTGACGGATGCTGAATTCGAGCACCAAGTTGGCCAGGCATCCGGCAGTCGTGCGAAGGCTTCCGAAATGGAACATGCTATCCGTTCTCATATTAGGAAAAATCTCGAGACAGACCCTGTCCGCTTCAAGCGAATGTCTGAACGACTTAACCAGATCCTTCGTAGCCTGGGACAACAGTGGGAGGAAATAGTCCAACAACTGCAAACGATCATCGATGAATTGCGCTCAGGCAGTAACCCTGACAATGATGATCCATCGGACATCCCTGCCATTTACCTTCCGTTTCTTCGGACCGCGCTGGACGCTTTTGCCAGAGACCAGAATATTTCGGAGGCTGAGCTCCAAGCAATCCACCGGATGACTATCGAAGTTGTGGATCGAGTTATCGAAGAAATCCGCGCAAATCGGTCAATTTGGAACTCGTTCAAGATGGCCGATCAAGAGAATCTGCGCTCGGAGATATTCGAGATCATATTCGACAAACACCTGCCTGGCGTTGGAGTTGACGACGCTGAAGGCCTTGCAGATCAAATTCTGCAGCAGGCCAAGGCCAACGATGACATCCTCCGGAGCGTCTGATGCCATTGCTTCCGCTTTCACCTGTTCGAACCGGAGGGAAGTTAGCCCGTTCGTCGGGTGATACGCTGGAAATCGATGGGTTGATCTTCGAAGTTCACCGAAGCGACAGGCGCAAGACACTGCAGATTACAGTAGAACGGTCCGGAGAGCTCTCGATTACTGCTCCCACTGGAGTGCCGGAGTGGGACTTGGCGTCTTTCGTTGAAGAAAAGCTGCTATGGATCCACACCAAAATCGAAGAGAAAGCGCGGCTGCAAAAACGCGCTCCGATCAAGGAATTTGTGAATGGTGAGGGCTTCCTGTATCTCGGCAAGAGTCACCGCCTCCGGCTAGTCGAGAACCAGCTCGTCGATCTTTGTTTGAAGAATGGCCGCTTCTGCCTCAGGGCCTCCTCAGCTCACCGCGCTAGAGATGTCTTCATCGCATGGTACACAAGGCGTGCTCTGAAATGGTTCTCGCAACAGGTCGCTGAACACGCCAACCGGATGGGTGTCCAAGTAAGCGAAGTTAAGGTTCAAGATCTCGGCTTCAGGTGGGGATCGTTCAGCGCCGACGGGAGGGTTTCGTTTCACTGGAAAGCGATCTTGTTGCCTCCACGGATTGCGCAATACGTGATGATTCATGAGCTTGCTCATGCGCACCACCCGGACCATTCGGCTAGTTTCTGGACTAAGGTCGAGCAACACCTGCCCGATTGGCGAACTCGGAAATCCTGGCTGGCGGAAAACGGAGTTCAAGTTGAAGGACTGTAAGCTCCGCATGCGGACCATCCGAATCGGTGCGGGTACCCGAGGGCACGTCCTCCATCCGCAGATAATAGCCAAGGCGAATTCAATACGCGGCTCTGTTAAATTATTGCGATCAGCAGGGATAAAGTCGCTCGGAAGTCAGGTCCTAGGTCACCATCCAAAAAAACTCGATGCAATTGATTCGGTTGCGATTGCGTTGAACGCTTCACTCAGCGATAGCTTTGTAACTCAACCTACAGAAGTGATTCCTGATCAAATCTGCAGTCGAGGTTGCTGCTTTAGTGAAGCTTTCGGGTAAATGGACGGGAGCCTGCGGGCCAAACTGCATGAGTTTAATTTTGACACCGATCTCGCACGGAGATCTCTGCCATGGAAATAGATGGGAAGTTGATGACCTCGATCTTCTTGTCGAACGCGTCGCCCGTGTGGCGATGGGGCAGTACCGCCATGTTTCCAGGATACTCGATGGCTTGAACGTAGCTGCCCCGAAAGGATCGAAAGTTCACGCAGAGAATGCCATCCAGAAGATGCAAGTCGCGAAGAACGGGGATCCGTGGCAACGCGATGGATGGATCTTTCAAATCATATCGTGGATCGCCGCAAGCCAGCAGAAGGCGGGGAAGGCCATTTTGAAGCCGCCACACATTTTCCATGCGCACAAAGGATTCGACGGTATTCAGCTTGAAATTACTGATGATGGCCAATCGGTGATCGCACTCATCATATTCGAAGACAAGGCGACCGATAACCCAAGAAGCACCATTCGGGAGGATGTATGGCCAGGAATCGTCAGTATGGAGGCTGGCGAAAGGGTCGCTGAACTCACGCACGAGGCGGCCGGTCTCTTGGAAGCGCAGCAACACGTCTATCCCGGCATGGATATTGACGGCGCAGTCGATCGGATTCTCTGGCAGGAAGCGCGTCGATATCGCGTCAGTATCACTACGGGCAATACGCACAAGACAGAGAACGCTCGCGCAGGCCTTTTTGCAGACTATGACACGACTGCGGCTGGAGACACGCTTCGTCGACAAGCAGAGACAATGCATTTCGACGACTTAAGGGCCTGGATGGCCGGCTTCGCTGCCAAAGTGATCATCAAGCTGGAAGAGTTGGGGAATGTTTGATCCAATCACATCCGCAATCATTGCCTCGGCGCCTGCATTGTCAGGTCTCGACCTTGATGACCTTCCCAAGAGATTGACACAGGCCTTCTCTGAAATCGTCGCCGCTCGTATCGAGCTTCGGGGCCGGAAGCGGGACGAGCCGGCGGAAGCGCTTTTACAAACAATTCGCGAGATGCAGCGGCTTGCGTCGGCCCACGAGAGCTACGTCGCCCTATTGCCAGATCGCGATAACAGATCTGCGGCAGCTTTCGTCGCCGCGTCTGCACATCAGGTCTGCCTTTTAGGAACCTACAAGCCTGATGGTTACGTGTCGTACCTAGATGGTGCCAGCCTCTCCGCAGAGGTGTGCGCGAGCTTGCTGTTCCTGATTGCAGAGGCGCATGCGGACGCTGCAGAGTGCGCTAAGCGGATATCAGCACCTACGGATCCTGAACGTGCTGTGGAGGCGGCGCTGTTAAACGCAATCCGGTGGCTTTGCCTAGGTCGTGTGCATCTGGTCGCTGCGATCACGGTTCCGGAGCTTCCGATCTACGCCGAGTCCAGCGATACAGCCGTCAGTGCGCTCTATCTCGAACTTCTCAGGGGTATCAAGAATCTTGCTCTGCGTATCCAACGCAGAACGGATCTACCCTTGGAGGTGGGCGGTATCGAACCCTCGGCGAACTTCTTCAACCGTGTAAAGCAGCTCAGCATCGGGCAGCTTGATGACATCTTCGGGACCGGCGATCCGGTCTTCAGCCTTTTCCCTGGGCCACTGCATCTTGCGAACCTTCTCCTCGCCGTTGATCGCGACCTCGTCGGTTCCGCTCTGAGCCGCATTCCGACCCCCGATCAAGTCCCCGACCAGGACTGGTGGCGAATCGTAAAGCGCATGTCCGGGGGGCGACCTTTCTTGTGGCGTAACCACATGGCCGCGATCGATAGCGGCTATCTCAATAAGGGTGTCTCTGCTGCAATCAGCTTTCCGACGGGAGGCGGAAAGTCGACGCTGTCTGAGTTGAAGATCGCCACGGCGCTGTTGCGAGAAGAGAAGGTCATGTTTCTGGCGCCAACACACGCGCTCGTGGATCAGACTGCTAGATCGCTGCAAAAAACCTTCAAGACTTTCGATTTCGAAATTTTTGGTGACGTCGCCGACGACAGTTCGGATGAGTTGATCGAGCTGCCGGAAGCTATTGTCACGACACCGGAGCGATGCCTTATGCTGCTCACCACACAGCCCGAAGCCTTTAAGGATCTTGGGCTCGTGGTATTCGATGAGTGTCATCTTCTCCACCCCCGCGACGTCGAGAAGAGCCGACGCAGCGTTGATGCCATGCTGGCGCTATTGAACCTGTCGCTCGTTGCGCCGAATGCTGACTTGCTTCTCCTCTCGGCTATGATGAAAAACACGGACGAGATCGCAAACTGGGTTGGCGACCTGACGGGTCGGAACTGTCTTGCTCTTAATCTTGCGTGGAAACCTACCCGTCAAGTCCGTGGCACCGTCGTATATGCCGCCCGGCGAATCAATGAGCTCAACGAGGCGCTGACTGAAGCCCGCGGAAAATATCCGAACAAGGACGCTCCCAAAGCGGTCACTGACACCCTGACGGCGCGGCCCTTCGGTTTCTTCGGCTTGCTGCAGACATGGGCTACTCAAGACCGAAGAGACTATGCGTTGCTCCCCCTTCTATCAGAGGAGCATGCCTTATCAACGGGAACGACGAAGCGGAAGACGTGGTATCTCACGCCGAATGGAAATCACACGAGTGCCGTTATTGCTGCGGCCGCAGCGGAAGCGGATTTGAAGACACTTGTGTTCGTCCAGTCCGTAGTGTTTGCCGAATCCGCCGTGAAGGAATTTAGGGCTTTGGACAGTCGCGATCCGGTAACGCTGAACGAAGCGGAGCTGGATCTTTACCGGATCGCTTCGGAAGAGATGGGTGGTGCAGGATTCTGCTACATCAGCGTCGATGAACATGGGAAGTATTCCGGCGGCGCCGCCGGGCACCATTCTCTGCTGCTTCGCGAGGAGCGTCTGCTGCACGAGTCCCTGTTCAGGCGCGCAGACGGTATCAAGGTTCTATTTGCAACCTCCACTCTCGCCCAGGGCATGAACCTACCCAGCGAGCTGGTGATCATAGCTGGTGATAGTCGTTTTGACCCCGAGAAGGAGAAGATGGCTCAACTAGAGGCACATGAATTGCTGAATGCCGCTGGACGCGCTGGCAGGGCGGGGGAGAATTCTCAGGGTATGGTCTTGGTAGTACCTAGCAAGGTCGTGGAATTTGACGAGGAAAAAGGCCTTATCAACGCCCATTGGATGACGCTGCAGTCGATTTTTTCACAAAGCGATCAATGCCTCGAAATCGATGATCCCACCACGGTACTTCTCGACCGCATTCAGGCGGGAACTTGGGGCGACGCCATGTCGACCTACTTCGTGAGCAGGCTTCCACCCGCGGATGAAGATGGCAGCGACGGCACGCTTCGGAGTGTACTCAATAAATCGCTCGCGGCCTTCAAGGCGCGTCAACGTGGAGACGAGCAATGGATGGAGGATCGGATCAGCGCGGTTTTCTCAGCGCGAAACCAGATCCCGGTCGCTGCAGAGGATGGGTGGTTGGACAGGGTTTCTGGTTTGACAGGTGTAGGAATCGAATCCTTGCGCCAGATCGCCGCCGCCTTCGAGCCGGTCGAGACATTCGAATCGACTGACGCGGCTATCGCAACGCTGTTGAAATGGTTGATGGCTGACCCCAGAAGATTGTTCGAGGTCATGCGCCCGGAGAACGTGGATGACTTCTTCGGTGTCGCCTTCGGCAAGCTCAGCATTGAAGAGAAGGCTGGGTACGCTTTACCGATAATATGGGACTGCCTTGACGCCTGGATGAGCGGTGCTCCGCTGAAGGACATCGAAGCGAAATACCCCAACGGGGATTCTGGTCGTTGCAAGCATGCACGGCACTTCGTTCTTCGAATGGTTCCAGATTTGGCGTTCTTCGCAGGACTGCCAGCCCGTCTTTCTGCCGCACGCCACAGTGACAAAGGCGACGAGGAAGCCTTGTCGATCGTGCTCAGCACGCTAGGAGCAGCGGTTCGTGAAGGATGCGATAGTCCGGAGGCATTAGCGGTACGAATAACATCGGCCCGTCGAACGACTTCACGGGTCGCCGCGCGCGCTGAGTTCGACCTACTCAAGGCGTACTTCCCGGCAGGATCCTGGAACGAGACCTTTGAGAAGACGCAAGAGCGCGCTCGCAATGCCAAGCTTATTCGGGCGTTCGTAGTGCCGTAGCCAATGCCGATTACTTCGCGAAGGATTGAGCCGCTTTTAGAATGGCAATAGCATCGCGATATTCATCAGTGGAGATCCAGTCCGGGCTGCCCCTTTCGATGATGGTGAAAATCTCGTCGTCCGCGGCCGTCCTTATGCCGTTGAGGACATTGTTCAGAAAGTAGTTTTCGTGTCCGTCGGCCTGGCACAACATGGCTCTAGCGACAGCCTCTGGGCTGGGCTTGACGTTTTCCGGAACCGTGGCTGTCGCGAGCACCAGGTCAAAATCTGCCGAAGCGCCGTCCTCTGTTACAGGCCACGGAATATTCAATGATCCATCGCTTCCGACAACCGCTAGAGACTTCGTACCCATCTTCTTGAAGTGTGCCCGCCATGATTCCGCAAAGCCCGCGCTCGACGCGCCCTCTCGGAACAGGACTCCGACGCTGCCCCAAGTTGAGCCTATTACTCCCCGCTTGGCTTTCGGAGCTTCGGCTTTCCAGAGGGCGGAAGCCTCGGCGACAAGATCGTCAATCGTTACAACTTCGCGTCGGCACGGTACAAGCAACCCTGTACCCGGAGGACCATCTGATCGCAGCACCATGGTGAACGTGTTGGATCGGCTTGAGGATATACGTCCATAGTCAATGGGAACCAAAACCGGAACTGCCTTAGAGACATCCAGCCTATGATCTCGCCAGTCCTTCCGCCCCTCTGTTTTGTCGTCCCAGAGAAGCGAGCCGATGATCAAGATGCCGCATTTCATACCAAACTCCGACCAGTCGATCCGTCTCGCTGCTTCTCAACATGGTCCACTAGGATGACCTCGGCCCTAATACCGGATCGCCGTCGAAGACCGTAACGCCTCTCTCACCGGTACTCTCCCGCGTTGGCCGACCATTTAGTATCGCAAAGCGCGGCGCAAGTTTGGTGGCCCACCTCGGGCGGTGTGATGCGGTGACGCGCGAATGCGTCGCTAATTTGTCGGAACAAACCTTCTCCGTGTCAACTCCGTCTTCAGCCGCTTTATCTCTTCGCGTAGCTGCTGGTTCTCATCGTCAATAGTTACAATCTTGATGGCTGCAACTTTGTTTCGCCGAGTCAGATCTGCGACCTGATCTTCGAGGTGTGCTATGAGCTGGAAGGGATCCGCGGGATCCGGCTCATCGATAGCCGTCTTCTTCGGTGCAGAGAAATCGTCTGAATGCGGTGAAGAAGTGTTACCTGCTCGCGGCGTTTTCAGCCTCTTCTGCGCGTCGATTGCTTCACCAACTGCCTTCCTCACTGCCGGATATGCGCAGGCATCGTGGCCAATCAGTGTTCGTGATCGTGCCGCCTCCGCCGCCACGGCGCTGTAGGAAATTCGGACTGCTCGCCCCTTGGAAATTTTGTTCTTCAGCCTTACGAGAGCGGCCAAGAGCTCATTCTCGACCGAAGATTTCACCGTTGCTTGGGCAGTGTCAGTTTGCGTCATGAATTGGCCACCTCCCGCATTTCCGCAAAACACTTCGTGCTTGTGCGGCGCGAGACGCGGCGACTGCCGCCGTTCTAAGATCTCCGATTTCTTCGTTCGCGCGCCGGACGTGTTCATTGAAGCGGTATTCTTCCTCCCAATAGGGAGTGTGGTAGCCGTTGATGACACCGTTCTGGCAGACCGAACAGTTCTTTTTTGTTCGGTAGGCACGAAGCGGCCTAGTCGCATTCTTGTCGAAGTATCCGAGAAAGTCGTAGTGACACATCGCGTGGTCGGGTCGAAAAAGGCAATCGAGGTAGTCCGACGTGAAGATCATAATGCCCTCTACGGACAGGGCGTTGGCCAATGCCGATAAGCGCCTCTCGTAAGTGTCCAAGCCGTCGAGTAGTTTGCGGATCACGGTTTCGCGGGCGTCAATCACATCGGCGAGCTTTCCGCCAAGTGGAAGTTTGCCGTATACCCGGTCCAACATGATCTTTGCGGCCTCTCGGGTCGCCACATCATCGATCAGCTTCAGCATCGTTGCATCATTGCCAGTGTAGGCTTCGTCCGTGATGTAAGCCGAAGCGTGACCGTAGTGCTCCTGTATCGCCGGGAGCGCGCGTGGATTGATGCGGACGATATCCTGACAAAAGGTCTTCCGAAATTGATGCGATGTCACGTTCCAATCAACGAATTCCTCGGGAACCTCGACCTGCTTCATAAAACGCTTCAAGTTGCTAGCTTGTCGATCTGTCAAAGGCTTCATGTGGGCCGGTGCGGAATGGGGTAGCCCTCCGCCCTTGCCTAAAGACATAACAAGGTAATCACACTGAAATCTGTCCCGCCAAGGCAGGAATAATTTGTCGAGAATGAGGATCCCTCGAGCGGCAATAGGCAAGAACTGTGTTCCTGCGGGCCTAACCCCTAGTAGCCATTCGAAGGGCGTCCCTTGATCATCTCTTTCGCCTTTGAAAATGTGACTTGAAAGATAGAAAAGATCGTAGAGCCCCGACCTGGAGGCTCTTTGGATTAAACAAGCTGGCCAGCCGTTGGGCTGACGAGGCTCGGCCTTCGCATGTAGCGCCTCGCTGATGCGAATTCCTGTAATCGCTTGAACGGAACCCAGACCGGCAGCTTCCAAGTGTTCGATTAGATCTCTTAGTTGACTGGTCGGTCCGCGTGTCGCGTCTGACGGCAATGCATCTCCCTTTCGACGTGCCACTGTCGGTAGGAGGGGCGGTCTCCATTGATAGGTCAATTGCCCACAAGAATCAAAACGGACATTAAGAAGAGCAGCGTCGACGAACTCGCCGTAGTTGTGACCAGTGTACTTGCGACGACTGTCCATAACTCGAAAATATTCGTCCTGGGCGAACAGAATGTCTTTACTGTAGACATCTATCCAATTCAAAGCGGCCTGCATCAATGGGTTGAAAACCTCATCCGGAATTCGAGGGATCCATCCATCGGAGCTGATGGCTAAGCTTTCAGCCAAGGAAGTGACACTTTGGCCTCTGAATGGATGAGCAGGCAGACGGAGCTCAGGGAAGCTCTCAAATTCTTGAGAGAGCTCGAATATGTCCACCAATACACGAAGCCGCACGAATAGCTTCGAGACACTGATTTCGTCGCGATCATTTTCAAACTCCAGGTCGGAATCTTGCTCCTCTTCCTCTCCGTCGCCTTCAATCCCAGTGGGGCCAGCTTCAAGCAAATCAGATTTATACCAGTCTGCGATTTCAGGTGTGAGGTCAGCAAACGTCCAAACGGCGTTTCTGTACATCCAGGTAACGAGATCGAGCAACCTCCTCGCTTTCTGCCTGAAGACCGTGCGTGTCGCCCTACTCTTCGCGAGGAGAGGATAGCGCATCGCCCCAACAAAACGGCGAGCAGAATCGATCAACGCTTTACACCGCGGATCCTGTAGCTCATCGGTCGAAAAGCCTTTAAACCAGTTGATCTGCAGCGACTTCCCGCCTCCCAAGGAGTTATCCTCGTACCACCAGGAATCAAACCAGAAGGAATGAGGTGTAACTTTTGTGACGAGAAGAACTGTATCTGGTTTCAGATGGTTTGCACTCGGCTCGAGGCGGCGACCTTTTCGTGAGGACACGGCGTTTACCTATTCGATCGATGGCACAGGAGGAAGCTCGATCGCACGAGCCTCCTGGAGAATCTCCACGGGGATAACTAGAAGCCAGAAGTCCAACAGCGCCCGATACTCTGCATCCCATTCTAGCGTCCATCTAGCGCCATTCATCGTCGCTCGCGCCTCCTCGAAGCGCGCGTGCATTTGGAGGAGCCTCCCCGCATTCGTCGGCGTTGGAAATAGAACTGCCCTTGGGCAACTGAAGCATTTCCCATAAGCTGAACAGAGCGCGCCCTTGCGTTGACCCCTAACTGGAGAATTCATCGCATCCAGGCAGTCGATTCCTGGCGTTGCGGCGCGATAGAGCCCCACGCTTGCTCCTGCGTTTCGTGGATCGATGCGGCCGCCTGACGTGATAAACCGCTCGCGTTCATTGATCAGATGAGCCAGATTCTCTTGCCGCTCCCTTGCAGCCTGGTAGGTTTGATAGTGATCCTGCGTTGTCTGGATCGAAACATGGTCCAGCAGGATTTGTTGCACCTTTATATCACCGGCCGACATCATCGCCGCTACATCCGCGCCGATAGTTCGTAGATCATTGAGACGAAAGTCTGGGATCCCGTGAGTTTTCAGATATCTCTCGAGCGCCATACCAAGGCTCCCCGTTATTTCATTTCTTTCGTTGAAAAAGCCTCCGGGTTCCTCTCCAGTCTTCCGGGCTGCTATAAGCAACGTGTCGGTGTATGCGCTGCTGACGTGTTGGCGAAGAGCTTCGGAAAACTGCTCGACGGTAGTCACGATTGAGTCCAAACAAAACGGGTCGTCAGGATCAATCGGAAAGGAACGTCGTTGATGGCGCCCCGCTCGGGGCTTGACCCCAATCACGAACAGTCGTGCGTCGCCAAGAATCCCGTGACCACGCTTTATGTTAGATCGTCTGAGTGTCACGAGACTTATCTCGTTGAAACATGTCATAAGACCAATCATCACAATGAACGGGATAAGCGTCTGTACCGTGAAGTGAATTTCCTCAATGATCGCTCCCGTGTCTCCATAAGGCTGACGCAGCGACCTCGCGAGGCCTTTCATGGACTTCCGAAAAGAGCCGCTGAGACGATTGATTTCGAACGCTTGGGCGGCTGCCTTGAGCCGTACGTCATGATCGTGGAACGGTGTGAGGGACGTAGTCCTATAGAGATCTGGAACTCGTATCGACGGAGAACTGATAATCCTTGAGGTCCGCTCAAATCGGCGTCTCACATCTTCTATCGATGATTTGCAAGCCTTCCGCAGGTTCGCCACATCAGTGATCGATAGCGAACGTGTGCTTGGAGGAGATCTTCGCTTTTCCGCCCATCGTTCGCGAAATCCGAGCGTCTGAGAAATTTTCGCCTTGGTAGCTTCAGAGCGCTGGCAATACTTTATGAACCGAATGAACGCGCGATATCGGTTGTTCTTAGTATTCGTGCTGAGCTTCAAGCTAGAGCCAATGTGCTTGTCTCCGTCCAGCCAATCGCCGTAACCGCGGGTAATGGTGTTCGTGAGATCTAAGAGCTTGAAAACACGGACGCCAAAGGCGTCCTCGTAAGCTTCCAGGAAATCGATGAACTGTTCTAATGTCCCTGCAAGCTTATTTCGGGAGGTTTCAGCTAATTCTGTGGCTTCTGCGTCGAAGAAAAGGCAGAAAGCGCTGGTGAGCTCCGGCCTCTTCGTTGCAAATTTGGAGAAATCGACGGTGTGGTTTTTCTGTCCAGGCTTGCCCCGAAAGACAACCTCCGTAACACTCTCATAAAGACGCTCTTCGACCTTCGCACCGCGATCAAGGCGTCTTTTGAAATTCACCGCTATGGATGGACGTTTTGTCATGCCGGCTGAGCACTGCCAATCGTGTCGATCAGGCCGTAGAACCTCATCAAATCATCGGACAGCGTCTCTTCGATACGGTCCAACCATCTCAAATAGCTGCGCAGAGTTGTCAAAACGCTTTCATGGCGAAGGCGAACCTGCACGGCTTTCCAAGGCTCTTGTTTGCCCGACCGCGCGCAATCCTGGTACGTCAGCATCGCGAACGTGTGCCGTAAATCGTGAAATGTATGGTCTGCGACGATGTCCGTTGTAACAACGTTTTTGCCGGATGCGGAAAGCACGGGATTTCCTGCCTCATCGAGCAAGTACTTATCAACGCTGCTACACATTCCTGCAGCAATGCACGCGCTCGTAAAACGTCGAGAAAGTGTATCTGCAGTCATCGGATTTCCGGCATCGGTATAATTCGACCGCAGATCGCTGACGAACAAATTTTGTGTCTGCTCAAATTTGCCTCTTACCCTCTGAGCGCGGTCAATTACTGACTTCCGCTCCCCTTTTATGTATTTCAAGAGCTGATCGACAAGAAAGGAAGGAAGATAGACAAGGCCGGGCTTCAAACCTTTTGTTTTGGTGATGCGCAGGGAGATCAACTTTGAAGGTTGCTGTGGATCGACATGGCGCTCAAGGTTAAGGATCTGCTGTACGGTGAGTTAGCAGACCTCGTCGATCCGCATTCCCGTAATTAGCGACGTCTCGCTTGCCAGTCGGTCGCGCCGAGCGTCTTGGTTGTCTTCCTCTGGTGCCGGACCCAGACACTCGAATATCTTCATCCAACTACCGTTCAGGATAGGATGAATCTTGTCGGCGGCATCCACGTCTCTCGGGAGCCATGCGTATGGGGAGTCGGGATCAGATCTCAGGATGCCATCCCGGAATCCCCCTTGTGACGTCAGCTCAATTAGCGATACCGACGATGGCAGCCCCCGAAAAATGCGATGTTTGTGATAGCGCACGGCTGTGCCATGCCGACGATACGCCGTTGCTACTTTGAATTTTTGTCGCGTCTTTATCGAGATGCCGCCGACGAAACACGACCCGTAATCCTCTAGGTCGGTGAGTGTTACGTCGCCTTCGTCGAGCTCGACGGCGATCAGGAAAACTTTGTACTGATATAGATCGTCAGCATACGCGTTCTGCGTATTCAGCCACGATTTACCAGCTCGGCGCTTTCTGTGTGCCGGCTTTAACGTGAACTCATTCATATGGCTTAGGGGATTGAAGTCGCTATCAAGCAGAACCTTGACACCCGGCACGATACGAGGATGCACCCCTCTTTGTCCCTTGAGACAGTTCCAGTCAGAGACGTCGTCGACACGCAAGCACTGCACGCTAGTCATAGGCCTTCTTCCTGCTGACCTGATGGGGAGGCGTTTCGGAGGCCGAACCTATGACGTAGATCGGATGATGCCGTACATCATCAGCGAAACGCCAACCCTAACCAAACTCTGGTCTTCTATGAGATACCAAACACTGGTGGGGCGTACAGTCACTATAAATTGCTGTATAGATATAGTTTAAGCAAAATTTTATATTAACAAGGATTCGATATGACTGAGCTCTGCTAGAGTAAATCTATGATAGGTCATTGTATGGAAGGATTGATGTCCGTTGTCAACATTACGCGAATCCTTGAGCCGATCCTGATGAATCCTATGGAATTGTATCTGCTGGCCTCGTGTACTCGTGCGCGAAAACAGGTTGCCGCGACGATACTTTCACAGCGGCTTCTAGCGCGTGAGTGGTCGGCTAGCGGAAAGCGAATTGTGGCACTCCCTGCTGAGGCGGGCTGATCGGAGAGGTTCAGGCATGGAGGCAGCTCGGTAAGCAGCCGACCGGCCATAAGCCGCCTGGCAGTGGCCCTTATTTTTGAGCTGGATGTGGCCGGCCAACCTCGGAACATTTCCTTATCGGTTTTCTGCACACAGCGCGGCTCCGCCGCACTCTGCTTAGAATACCAAAGGCAGTTCACCCTTTTGGGCCACCCTATCGTGGCCTGCGCTGATGCCAACAGACCGGTGATCTCCAGCCTGTCACCGACGAGTTCATGCCTCATGGGCCAGCGAACGACATCAGGTCGCTATATTTTCGTTAGGGCGATCACCCAGCTCTGTAGCCAACCAGGACGCTCACGAAAGCATGTAGCCATGCGCAGTGAACACTTCGAGCCCATATAAGGTTCGAATCCCGCCGCTCCGACCATTTCTTCAATCACTTAGCCCCCATGCAGTGATTGATCTTCCCGGCCTGGAGCCGATTTTCCCGTCAGATTGAACGGCACATGTTTCGCAGCGCTCGCGCGCGTTCTTCCACGCGATAGGGATATTGGGTGGTCTCAGGCCGACTTGAGGCCGTGGCTACTGGCCTGTTCGCGCTGGTGGCGCCGTTCCAGTGCCACGCAGCCCCAGATGACGCCGATCAGGATGTAGAAGTGGCGCCAGTGATCGGTGTCGATGACGTTGCCGATCAGCGCATGGCCGAAATAGGTGATCCAGGCGATCATCAGGAATGGCTGCCAGGGGCGGTCCCGCAGAAGAAAGCGGAAGCCCGAGAACAGCGTGGTGACTGTCATGCCAATCCAGCTCACGAAGCCGATCCAGCCATAGGTGGTCAGCGACTTCAGCCAGGTATTGTGCTCGTCCTCGGGAAAGATGGTGGAAAACACCAGTGGGCCGATACCGAGCGGCTTTTCCATGGCCATCAGGAAGCCGATCTTATGGCGTTCGAAACGTCCGAGGTGGCCGCCATCATAGTCCTGCACCAGCTTGGTGCGGCTCGACAGCAGTTGGGAAACCTGTTCCGATTGCAACGCGATCACAAGGGCCGCGACGATCATGACCACGGCGGCCAGAGACAGCACGATGATCTTCACGCGAAAAGCGCCGCTTCGCTCCTTCAGCAGCATGATGAAGACCAGCATGACCGAAGCAAAGGCGAACATCGCCCAGGCCGCGCGCGAGAACGACAGGAAGATGCCAAGCACGAGAATGAGCAGACCAATGCTTCTGAGCGGCGCTGCGGACAGCTTTTGTGTCAGCAGTCCGTGCATCAGGTAGAGGGCCGGGGCGACGAGAAAGGGGCCGAAGACGTTCGAATCCTGAAAGGCCCCCTTGGCGCGGTCGAAACGGGTGAAGGCCTCTGCCCCCGGAAAGGCGTGGAAATAGCCGAGAATGCCGAGAAGTGAGGTGAGGATGGCCGCAGCCACCCAGGCCTGAAACATCAGCCTGAGACGCGTATGCCGGTCCTCGATGACTGCCGAATAGAAGACGGCGCTCAGTGCCAGAAAGATCGAGACGGCAATATAGATCAGGCCGCCGCCGAAATTGGTTTTCATCACCGTTAGCGACAGCAGACCGCCGGCATTGAAGACCAGCAGGAAGGCGAGAAGGCCACCGGTGGTGCGGCTGATTTTCAGGCCCATCAGGAACCAGATGGCCACCTGCGCCACCATCAGCACTTCATATGGGGCGGGTTCCGAGATCACGAAACCGGACAGGAAGACGCCAAACGCCAGAACGCCCGAGCCGATCAGCCGCATGGCGGCGATCGGGGCGTTGAAGCCGTCGCGCCGGAGGGAGCCGGCGCTATGGGAGGCGAGCATGGTCAATAGGCGTTTTCCGTCTTGAGCAGCCGGATCGGCGTGAGGAACAGGATCTTCAGATCGAACAGCAGCGACCAGTTCTCGATGTAGTAGAGATCGAAGGCCGTGCGGAAACGGATCTTGTCGCTGTTGTCGACCTCACCGCGCCAACCGTTGATCTGCGCCCAACCGGTTACACCGGGCTTGACGCGATGGCGAGCGAAATAACCCTCGGCCACATCGGCGAATTTCAGGTCGCCGGACTGGGCGGAAATGGCGTGCGGGCGCGGGCCGACCAGCGAAAGCTCGCCGCGCAGCACGTTGAAAAGCTGCGGCAATTCATCGATGGAGGTCTTGCGGATGAAGCGGCCAACCGGGGTTACGCGCGGATCACCTTTGGTCACGGCCTGCTTGGCAGTCGGATCGCAAAGGTCGGTATACATCGAGCGGAACTTGAAGACGTTGATGACTTCGTTGTTGAAGCCATGGCGCTTCTGCATGAAGAAGACCGGCCCCTTTGAATTCCTCTTGATGGCGATGGCGGTGCCGATGAAAACCGGCCACAGCAGCATCAGGGCGACGACGCTGAAGAAGATGTCGAACACCCGCTTTGCGACCGAATCCCAGTCGCGGATCGGTTTGTCGAAGATATCGAGCATCGGCACGGCGCCGATGTGCGAATAGGAGCGCGGACGGAAGCGCAGGCGGTTTGCATGGGCGGCAAGGCGGATATCCACCGGCAGCACCCAGAGCTTGCGAATCAGATCCATGATACGGCCTTCTGCCGAAAGGGGCAGGGCAACGATCAGCATATCGATGCGGGCAAGACGGGCGAACTCGACCAGTTCGGACACGGTGCCGAGCTTCGGATAGCCAGCCACGATATTGGGCGAGCGGTCGGAGTTACGGTCATCGAAGATGCCGCAGATGCGGATGTCGTTGTCAGGCTGCTGTTCCAGGGCGCGGATGAGATCCTTTGCGCCCTGGCCGCCGCCGACGACGACGGCACGGCGCTCCATCAGGCCGTTGCGGCCCCAATGGCGCACGCCGATGGCGAAGAGGAAGCGTTCAACGACGAGGAAAAAGCCCGCGCCGCCGAGCCAGAAGCCGAGATGTTCGGCGTCGTAGACGGCGAGCTTGCCGGTCAGATGGAAGAGCCCGGCCAGAACCGCAGAGCTGACAGCCCATGCGGCAGCAATGCGCTTGAGGTTGACGCTGGGCGCCCGGAGGGCGGAAATCTGGTAAAGATCGAGCGCCTGCAAGGCAATGACCGTGAGGCCGGCGCCGAAGATCAGGAGCAAGGTTCGCAGCAGGAAATCCACCGCACCGGCATAACCGACGACAGCGCCGGCGGCGAGGCCGATAGCCAGCAACGAGGTGAACTCGAAAAGGCGGAACTGGCCGATCACGATGTTCGGCGTGCGGCTTTGTTCGCTGAATTGTTGCGCGATGCGCCGCGCGAGCGGATTGAGCGTGGTTGCCTCACCGGGTGTCGATTCCGCGCCCGCAGGCGATGCGCCACCCTCGGTCAGCTTGCGTTTCAGGGCTTCGACGTCGAACTGTTCGTTTTTTTCGATCTGGTTCATGGCTCTTCTCGTTCTCCCTTGAGAAAAGCCTTAGCAGCCAGATGCTAAAAAACGTTTAGCCGCCCGGCTGCTCGGCCAGCGCTTCCCGGTACAGGTCGATCATGCTGCCAGCCATGACGGATGTTGAGAAATTGGTGCGCAGCGTTTCCTCGGAAGGCATGATGCTGGTTTTCCAGTCGGGTTCTGTCAGCGCTCGCGCCATCGCAGCGGCAAGCGCATCGGGATCGCCGGGTTCGACCAGCGCCTGACTGTCGGCGCCCAGCATTTCCGGAATGCCGCCAACATGCGAGGCGATGACGGCCTTGCCGGCCGCAAGGGCTTCCAGCACGATATAGGGCAGGCTTTCGTTGCGCGAGGGTACGACGACGATGTCCGTCAGGGCGAAAGCCTCCCGGGCAGGCATGGCCGGGAGGAGCGTGACGCGGTTCCCCAGGCCGATGAGCCCGATCCGGTGGGCATATTCATCACGCTGCGGACCGTTGCCGATGACAAGACCGGTCAGCGGACGACCGACGATGCGCTCGGCGCGTAGAAACGCCTCGATGAACACATCGGGGCCCTTCAGATCGCGCAGATTGCCGATATAGAGCAGATCGACGCCTTCCGGCCCCTTTGGAACCCGAATGAACTCGGCCTCGCTGATACCGTTATAGATGCGTCGCCACTTGGCGCGCGGTTCTCCGACCTTGGAGAAGTAAGTGTTCTTCTCATAGTCGCAGACGAAGACCAGCCTGTCGGTGAAACGCTCCATGAAGCGTTCCGCGCGCAGGATGATCTGCCCCTTGAGGCTGGCGCGACGGAAATGGAGACTGCCGCCATGCGGCGAATAGAGGCGGGCGACGCGATACCTGTTAACCCGCAGAAATGAGCCGATGATGCGGGCGATGACGCCACCCTTGGCGCCATGGCCATGCAGAACATCCGGCTGCAAGCTCTTGATATGATTGTAGGCCTTTTTCAAGGCCACGATGTCCGACGGCTTGATCGATCGCTCGATAGGCGTGCGGATGAGGCCGAGCGCGAGCTTTGGCTCCAACTCGGCCAGAAGTTTCTGCTCGTGTTCGCCGTCCGTTTTGGTGTCGCACAGCACACCGACCTGATGGCCTGCCGCCACATGCTCATCGACCAGGTCGCGAACATGGCGGAACACACCACCTGCCGGGGCACGCAAACAGTGCAGGATGCGGAGCGGCTTTTCTTCTGTCATCGATCAGAACAGACGTTCGCGGACATAGATCGTATCACCGGCCAGAATGGGGTCCGAAATGGTGACTCGACCAGTCATGATCTCGCCGTTGATCTTGCGGGTAATATCCACGTCGCGCTGGTTGGCGCGCGGCGAATAGCCACCGGCAATCGCAATGGCGTTCTGTACGGTCATGCCTGCGACATAGGAGTATTGGCCGGGCTGGCCGACTTCGCCCATCACGAAGACGGAACGATAGCGGTCCACCTCGATCGTCACGTCGGGATCGCGCAGATAACCCTGCTGCAATTTCTGGGCGATAGCCTTTTCAAGCTCCGGCAGGGTGCGTCCGCGTGCCGGCACCTGACCGACGAGCGGAAAGGAAATGTAGCCCGCCTGATCGACCATGTAGGTGTTGGTAAGGCCGGTCTGTTCGAAGACGGTGATGCGCAGGCGGTCGCCGCTGTCCAGCCGGTAGGGCTGGATGGTTGCTTCCTGGAAGGCCTTGGGAGCGGGCTGGTAATGCGTGCAGCCGGAAAGCCCGGCGGCGGCAAGCGCAAGCCCGATCATCAGGGCATGTTTCGGCTCGGCGAAACGTGACAGGACGGACGACATACGCATCATGCTCCAGACAAGAGGACTGTGTGAAGCCGTTATCGATCCGTTAGGGTTAACGGGCAGTAAATGGTCGCGGAAATAGTGTGTCGCGCTGCCGATCCGGACAATCGGGCAGGGGCCAGCCAACCATTAACGCTTGAGTTACCATGATCCTTTACGCTCCGGGCATGTAAGCGTTGTTTTGGAGTCTGGCATGTATGGCGTAACCAGAAACAATCAGGATGTGGACATTGACCTTGTCCAGCTTTTCCGCGCCATCTGGCAGAGAAAGCGAACCGTCCTCACCATCACGGCCATTGCCGCCGGGCTTGCCTTTGTCGGCGCAAGTTCTATCGACAAGCAATATAAAAGCGAAACGCGGCTTCTGATCGAGCCGCGGGCTCTCGCCACCGAGACGGCGCAGGGTGGACAGAACCCGCCCGACGAACTGGCCGTTTCCTCCCAGGTGCAACTCCTGCAATCGACCGACCTCATCAAGCAGGTGGCGCGTGAACTGAAACTGTTTGAACTCGATGAGTTCGATGGCGGCGGCTCCGGTGGCCTGTTGTCCCTGTTCGGTCTTGGCAGCGGCGACCAGGAACTGGCGCCGGAAGAGCGCTCCCTGAAAGCGTTCCGCGAGCGATTGACCGTCTATCAGGCCGAAGGCTCCCGGGTCGTTGCCATCGAATTCGCCTCGCGTGATCCGAAGCTTTCCGCCGCCGTCGCCAACAAGATCGCCGGGGTCTATCTGTCGATCCAGAGCGGTGCCAAGCTCGATACAAGCAGTGAGACTGCCCGCTGGCTGGAACCGGAGATTGCCAATCTGCGCGACAAGGTGCGCGAAGCGGAGAAGAAGGTGGCCGATTACCGGTCGTCTTCCGGCCTGTTGCAGACGAGTGAAACCCAGACCTTCGCCACCCAGCAACTCAGCGATATCTCCGCCGAAGCCGTGCGCGTGCGCGGCGAGCGCGCCACTGCCGAAGCGCGCGCCGAAAATGTGCGCGCCGCGCTGGCCGCCGGTCGGGAAACCGATACGCTGGGCGATATCGTCGCCTCGCCGGTCATCCAGCGTCTGAAGGAGCAGGAAACCACTATCCGTTCCCAGATCGCCGACCTCTCGACGTCGATGCTCGAAGGTCATCCGCGTCTGAAGGCGCTGCGTGGCCAGTTGGCCGGCGTCCGCGATCAGATCCAGTCGGAAACGCGGCGGGTTCTGGCAAGCCTCGAGAACGAGGCGAATGTCATGCGGCTGCGCGAAAAGCAGCTTACCCAGCAACTCAACACGCTGAAGGCCGAATCGGCCCGTGCCGGGGAGAGCGAAGTGGGTCTGAAAGCGCTGGAGCGTGAGGCCGCAGCCCAGCGCCAGCTTCTCGAAACCTACCTGTCCCGCTATCGTGAAGCCGCCTCTCGTATGGACCCGAATGCCGCGCCGGCCGATGCCCGCATCATTTCGAGCGCCGTTGAACCGCGGGAGCCGTCCTTCCCGAAGGTCATTCCGATCACCATCGTCGCCGCTCTGGCCGGCTTCATTCTGGCGTCCGTCTTCGTGATGCTGACCGAGCTTTTCTCCGGTCGTGCGCTGCGTCCGGTTGAAGATCTGGAAGAAGAGGACAGCGCGCTCGTACCTGCCGTGGCCGTTGCCCGCAGGCAGGCAGCCCGTGTCGAGGGACCCGTGAGCCTGCTCACGGCAACCGATGCGGACGAGAATACCGGGATTGAACAGGCGGAGCCGTCGGGCGCCGAAGCCTATTCGCTGACTGCCATCGCCGCCGCCATCGCATCCGGTCCCTATGCCGGCCTGCCCATCGTTGCCGTTTCGCCTGATGGCGATAGCGGGTCCACCCTGACCGTGGAAATGGCGCGCCATCTCGCTTCAGGCGGTCTGCGCGTGCTGATCATGGACCTGACGGGTTCCGGTGTGCCGACGGCGCTGGCGACTGAAAGCGCCGACCTGCCCGGCCTGACCGACCTTCTGGCGGGTAAGGTGGCTTTCGGTGACATCATTCACCCCGACATGCATTCGCGCGCTCATATCGTGCCGCAGGGCATGGCGGATATGCGCACGGCGCTGCGCTCGATCGAACGCCTGCCGATGATCCTTGCCGCCCTGACGGAAGCCTATGAGCGGGTGATCGTCGAGTGCGGCCCGGTGGGCGGTGCGGATATCGCCAAACTTTTGCGCGGGCGGAAGGCAGCGTTGCTCATTGCCATGCCGGAAATCGATGAAGAGCGACTGACCGAAACGGTTGCTGACTTCGGGGATGCGGGCTTTGAGGACGTGCTGCTGCTGGCTGGCCCTGTGCCGAGCCAGCCCGAAGCCGGCGGTCGTCAGGCCGCCTGATCGTCCTCCCGGCTGTCTTGCGCCGGGGCCTGCCGGCCGGCTCTCAGGCGTTGAATGGCGTCATAGAGCCGGCGGTGCCTCTTGATGAAGGCCTTGGCCTTGATCCGTGTAAACTCCACCGTCCGGGCAACGTGGCCGATCGTGTTGACGGGGATGACGAGATCGTGGAGTGTGGTGTCCGCCGAGCACCAGCTCAGCTTGTAAGGCTGTTCTCCAACGCCGAAATCGAAGAGCGCATAGCCCTCATTCACGCATTGCTCGATCATCAGCCAGAACAGGAACTCGCCAGGGCTGGTATCGGCTGCATGGGTTTCATCGATGGAACCAAACTGACACAGGGCATGGTCGCCATTGAGCGAGAGTCCGGCAATCGCTGCAATGTGGCCTTCATGCGCTCCCTTGAGGCGCAGCGCATGTAACTTGAGCGGCGCGTGGCGCATGTCGGTCTGTGCGCGTACCAGTCCGTGGAAAAAGGCCTTCGTTTCCGCATCCCGAAACACATCCGGCAGGCCGAGAGCCGCGAAACGTAGCGCCTTCTGCCGGAAAAACAGATCGAGGATATCCGCCTTTTCGCCGGGCGTTTCTGCTACGACATGCTCATAGCCGCCAAGTGCTTCCAGGCGACGCTGCTGGTTGCGGAACTTCTTGCGGCGACGCTTGGCGTTGAGCTGCTTGATGGTTGCTTCCATGGAACCGAGCAGCGGAAGCTGGAAGCTGCGGTTGTGGTTCTCCACCGCGCCAATGACCGCAAACGGATTGACCGTGCCGCGCCAGGCAAGCGGCAGGTTGCGAAGCGCCAGAAGGTCGGCGCGACCGGACAGAAGCTGCGCGACGGTTTCCGCAAAGGCCTTGCCATCGGCAATTGCATCGCCACGGCGGAAAGCGGCTGAAATCAGTCCCGTGTTGAGGTTGCTGAAATCGTCTGCCACGAAGCGCGCGACCCGCACGCCTTGGCTTCTGTGAATATCGAGTGGCAGCAGGAACAGCGTGCGGCCGGCGCGTTCACCGCGCAGGATGGCCAGTGGACGGCCTTTGGCCTTGACCCAGCTTTGGCACCAGTCCCAGCCATGGTGCAACGAATTCAGCGGATCTCGCTCCAGCAGGCGCCATTCGCCGACCAGCGGCTCCATGGTTTCGAACAGTTCAAGCGTCAGGCGGTTCGTCGCGTCGATGACACTGGCGTCAGGCCGCGGTCGCGAGACCGGCAGCATGGCCTCCGCACGCACGGCTTCACGGATTCGCTCGATGGGTTCCTTGAGGGCAAGCACGCCTTTTCTCCCAAAATGTTTGTTGGGGAGACCTTACGCGGCGAGGGCGTAACGGGAAGTTTAAGGCGAGGTTTGTACGTCCGGCGATTGAAATCGCAGTAAATCGCCGGTCAGCGCATTCATTCAAATGCGAGTGAATGCCTATCGTACCCGCTTCGGGCCGGCCATCCATTTGATGATGAGCATGGCCGGTAGCACCCAGAGCAGGCCGCTGAGCAGGAAATAGAGCAGGTTCACCCAAACCGGCGTTTCCGCCAGCAGGGCAGAGGCGACCGCAACGGCAACCAGCGCATAGACAACCACCAGCACGATGATGAGGATCGTACCGATGAAGGAGCGGAGCCGTTGCGGAAACACCATGGTCTGGTCCTCAGGCCGATAGCATGAGGTCGAGGTTCTGGACAGCGGCACCCGATGCGCCCTTGCCGAGATTGTCGAGCAGAGCGACAAGGTTGACATGCGCGCCGCCCTTCTGGCCGAACACGAAGAGCTTCATCGTGTCCTTGCCGGCCAGTTCCTCGGCATCAATCCGCGGCAGGGCAGCAGCACCTTCCAGCGACACCACCTCGACAATCGACTGACCGGCGTAGTGGGTGGTGAGCGCTGCATGGATTGTCTCCAGCGAAGCGCCCTCGGCCAGACCGGCCAGATGCAGCGGAACCTGCACGATCATGCCCTGCGGAAAGCGGCCGACGGACGGTGCAAAGAGCGGTGCCCCCGTGAGCTTACCATAGGTGGTCATTTCCGGAATGTGCTTGTGCTTCAGCGTCAGCCCATAAAGGAAATGGTTCACGGACAGGGCTTCCGGATGGTTCGGATCTTCCATCTGGGCGATCAACTGCTTGCCGCCGCCGGTATAGCCGGAGACGGCGTTCACGGACACCGGATAGGCGTCCGGCAGAAGACCGGCCTCGCGCAACGGACGGATGAGGGCGATGGCGCCGGTTGGGTAGCAGCCGGGATTGGCAACAAAGCGGGCCGAACGGATTCTGTCCGCCTGCGCCTTGTCCATTTCGGCAAAGCCGTAGGCCCATTCCGGATCGACGCGATAAGCGGTCGAAGTGTCGATCACCCGCACCTTGTTGTTGCCGGACACCATCTTCACTGCCTCACGGGACGCTTCGTCCGGCAGGCAGAGAATGGCGACGTCAGCCGTGTTCAGCAGGTCTTCGCGAAGGGCGGCGTTGCGCCGCTCGGCTTCGGGGATCGAAAGCAGTTCCACATCGCGGCGGTCGGCCATGCGGGTGCGGATTTGCAGCCCCGTCGTGCCGTGTTCGCCATCGATGAAGATCTTCGCTTTCATGATCGTACTGCCTTTTCAAAAGGTTGGGGGTCTTTCCGGAATCAGTTTGCCATGGACCTGATTCAAATTCTTAAAGGCGTTCGAGCAACCGCCCGGAACGCAGGCCAAGCATATACATCGCAACGGTTGCCCCGGCAATGGCGGTGAGGTCGGCGTGGTCATAGGCCGGCGCCACTTCCACGATGTCCGAACCGCGCACGTCGAGCGCCGACAGGCCGGCGAGCACTGACAGGACCTTGGCGCTGGAAGGCCCGCCTGCAACCGGCGTGCCCGTGCCCGGCGCATAGGCCGGATCGAGGCAGTCGATATCGAAGGTGAGATAGGCCGGAGCATCGCCAACGTGATCGAGGATCGTCTTGGCGATATCGGCAGCGCTCATTTCCTCGACCTCGTAGCCATAGAGGATGCGGATACCGAAATCCTGCGGTGCATGGGTGCGGATACCGATCTGGATGGAGCGGGCCGGATCGATTACCCCATCGCGCACGGCCCGACCGACGAAGGAACCGTGGTCGATGCGCTTGCCGTCATCGTCCCAGGTATCCTGATGCGCGTCGAACTGGACAAGCGCCAGCGGCCCGTGTTTGGCGGCATGCGCCTTCAGCAACGGCCAGGTGACGAAATGGTCGCCACCCATCGTCAGCAGATACGGCACGCTTTTCAGGATCTTCGCGGCTTCGCGCTCGATGGTCGCGGGTGTTTTCTGGTGGTTGCCATAGTCAAGGAGGCAATCGCCGTAATCGATGGTCGGCATGGTGGCGAAGATATCGCGATGGAAGGGATATTGCGGGTCGTTGTCGAAAATGGCCGAAGCCCGCCGGATCGCCTGCGGCCCGAAGCGCGCGCCCGGCCTGTTCGAGGTGGCGGCATCGAAGGGAATGCCCCAGACCACGGTTTCCGCACCCTTCAGCGTCTTGGTGTAACGCCGGCGCATGAAGGACAGGACGCCCGCATGGGTGGGGTCAGACGCAGCCGAGGTCAGCGACGTGGTGGTAATGGCGTGGTCGATGGTCTTGTTGGCCATAAGGGCTTCCCCGGAAAAATCTGGAGGCAAGGTGGAGCGGTGCCGCTGAAATTGCAATTGCACGAACGAAAAAAGGCGGAGCCGAAGCCCCGCCTTTCCAGAATTCCCGTAGGAAGCGATTAGCGCTTCGAGAACTGGAAGCTGCGGCGGGCCTTGGCCTTGCCGTACTTCTTACGTTCAACGACGCGGCTGTCGCGGGTCAGGAAGCCACCCTTCTTCAGAACGGAGCGCAGGCCCGGTTCGAAGTAGGTGAGGGCCTTGGAGATGCCGTGACGAACGGCACCGGCCTGACCGGAAAGACCACCACCGGCAACGGTGGCGATGACGTCGAACTGACCCGTGCGGGCAGCGGCCATGATCGGCTGCTGAAGGATCATCTGCAGCACCGGACGGGCGAAATAGGCCGAGAAGTCCTTGCCGTTGATGATGATCTTGCCGGAGCCAGCCTTGACCCATACGCGGGCGACAGCGTTCTTGCGCTTGCCGGTGGCGTAGGAACGGCCAAGGGAATCGACCTTGCGGACGTGGGCAGGAGCAGCTTCGGCCTGAGCCGGAGCGAGGTCCTTGAGGGAAGAAAGGTCAGCCATGCTCAGGCGCTCCGTACGTTCTTCTTGTTCAGCGAGGCGACGTCGAGAGCGACCGGCTGCTGGGCTTCATGGGGATGGTTGGAACCGGCGTAAACGCGGAGGTTCTTCATCTGGCGACGACCGAGCGGACCACGCGGGATCATGCGCTCGACAGCCTTCTCGAGAACGCGCTCCGGGAAGCGGCCTTCGATGATGGCGCGAGCCGTGCGTTCCTTGATGCCGCCCGGATAACCGGTGTGCCAGTAGTACTTCTTGTCGGTGTACTTGCGGCCGGTCAGGACAACCTTCTCGGCGTTGATGACGATAACATTGTCGCCGTCGTCAACGTGGGGGGTGTAGGTGGCCTTGTGCTTGCCGCGCAGGTACGTGGCAATGATGGTGGCGAGGCGACCAACAACGAGGCCTTCGGCGTCGATGATGATCCACTTCTTTTCCACTTCGGCAGGCTTCTGAACGAAGGTACCCATAGTGTTCAACTCTCTTTAGTTGTGACCCGTAAGCCGCAAGCGGCGTCAGGCGTTTCTTGATAGCTTGGTACGGGCATTTCGCCCGACATGAAGACGGATTTCAGCAATCCGCACATTCGAGGCGGCTTATAGCGGTGGCTTTGAAGGCGGTCAAGGATAGTGCTTTGGGGTTGTGTGAAAATAGAATAGTGAAAACAACAAATTAGAAGTGTGGTTTTATTTTACCACATAAAATATACGGTTTTTTGCAATGAATCACAGCACCAGATAGATCGGAGAGACATAGAGCAGGGTGGAACCGTCCTCGGACCAGCCCGTACTGACGCTGAGGGCGTAAGGCATCCAGTCTGTCAGCATGGCCAGCAATCCGCGCGCCCTGAACGGATGACCCTGTGTCTTGATCGGCCATGAGGCCTGAACGCTGAGCGTTTGATCGAGGGAAGAGCGGCTTGGATTGCCGCTATTGGCAGTGACCGATGATCGAAAGCCCTGGGCTTCCAGCCACTCGCTCGCCTTCGAACTGTCGCCATAGCTGGCCAGAAGGCGGAACATGCAAACCTCGGCTTCGTCAAGGTTGCCGATCCTTGTCCAGTCCATTTGCTTCAGTCCTTCGCTGGATGGCGATGCTCCGGGCTGGAGGCATGAGGTTGGATCGGGAAAATCGTGCATGGCAAGGCGCAGCGATACATCCGGTCCAGACGTCATTGCGGTCCTGAAGGCTGGTGTTCCGGCATCGGCCTCGAAGAGGAAGCCATAAACGGCCATTCGGCCAAGATGAAGAGTTCCCGCGGCGGTGGAATAGGCCGGAAACGCCAGAAATGCGTAGCCGATGAGGCGGAAGGCTGATCTCATCCTATGTTTGGCCGGTTCAACACGCTGCGAGGCAGTGCGCCATGTGCCTGCCTTGCGGCCAACCAGTTGCCAGTAAAGATAACCGCTCGAAACCATGACGAGGACTTTAGGCAGGACGGAAAGCGCGGCCACGCCTCTGTAAGGCAGAATCATCGGATTGCTGACAATCCCGGCGAGTGTCCAGCCGGCGAGGTAGGGGCTTTTGCTCGCAACGCCTTTCCACTCCATCAGGGCGGCGAAGGCGACAAGTACGATCAATGCCAGCAGCATCCAGCCGATCTGGAAAACCAGCATTCCGGCGCTGCCTGCGAAGGCGGAGACGAGATATTGCGAAAGACCGGCGTCCGGGCGCATACCGCTCGTGCCCGCGACGAACTGAGCAGTGAAATCAACCAGATTGGTACCGTAACGCTGGAGAATGATGCAGGCGACCGCACTGCCCAGCACGACCAACATTCGGTTGAGAAAGGCGACGGCGCGCCTTGAGAATATTGCATCGTTGTTCATATGGTGGAACTGTTCAGCCAGAGAGGTTGCCCATCAAGGCACGGCGACCGGTTGCGTACCCGCGTGACGAGTTTGGGAGGAATGACCATGGCCGAAATCGTATCGCTGCACAAGGAAGAGGCGGGCGGCATCGTGCTGTCCGTGCAGGAGGAGGGCGTTCTGCGCCTGACGCTGAACAATCCGCCGGCCAATGCACTGTCGATTGCGCTGATGGAGGCGCTGATGGTGGAGTTGGACCGGGCCGGTTCGAACAAGTCCGTGCGCGTGGTGGTGATCGCGGCGGCCGGCAAGCTGTTTTCTGCCGGGCACGATCTTAAGGAAATGACCGCTCACCGGATCGATAAGGATGGCGGGCGCGCCTTCTTCGAAAAGACCATGCGGCTCTGCGCCGACCTCATGCTGAAGATCACCCACCTGCCGAAGCCGGTGATCGCCGAAATCAACGGTCTGGCGACGGCGGCGGGCTGCCAGCTCGTGGCAAGTTGCGACCTGGCGATCTGCACGGATACATCGACCTTCTGCACGCCGGGCGTCAATATCGGTCTGTTCTGCTCCACGCCGATGGTTGCCGTTACCCGCGCCGCCCACCGCAAACAGGCGATGGAAATGTTGCTGACCGGCGAGACCATCGACGCCTCGACGGCCAAGGATTTCGGCCTCGTCAACCGCATCGTGCCGAAGGAATATCTGACGCAGGTGGTGATGAAATATGCCGCCACCATCGCCGCGAAATCGCCGCTCACGCTGAAGATCGGCAAGGAAGCTTTCTATCGCCAGATCGAAATGCCGCTGGAAGAAGCCTATGACTATGCCGCCCAGGTCATGGTCGAGAACATGCTGAACATCGATGCCGAGGAAGGCATCTGCGCCTTTCTTGAAAAGCGTCATGCAGAATGGAAAGGTGAGGTATGAGTTTCGACCGGCGGGTTTCACTTATCACCCTCGGTGTGGCCAATGTCGAGGCGAGTGCGGCTTTCTATGAAAAGCTCGGCTGGACGCGCTCGTCAGCTTCGCAGGGCCAGATCGTTTTCATCAAGCTGAAGGGGCTGGCGCTCGCACTGTTCCCGCGCCACGAACTGGCGAAGGATGCCGGTGTCGCGGATACGGCGCCGGGCTTTTCCGGCGTTACGCTCGCGCACAATCTGGAGAGTCCGGAGGCTGTGGATGCGGCCTTCGCATTGGCACTCTCGGCTGGCGCCAGGCGCATCAAGACACCGGAAAAGGTGTTCTGGGGCGGCTATTCCGGCTATTTCGCCGATCCGGATGGGCACTTGTGGGAACTGGCCCATAACCCGTTTTCACCGCTCGATGAAAACGGCCACATGATCCTGCCGGATTGAAGCTGCTCAGAGCTTGAGATTGCGCGGCACGACACGCATCGGCCATGGATCGTCCGGCTCGGGCAGACGTTCGCAGCGCAGCACCGGGCAGCGGTCGTTGTCCTTCGAGGGTACATAGGCGCGCTCGGCATATTCATCGATGCTGCACTGGCCGGAACTGCGCACATAGCGGTCATAGAGCGTCAGGCCCGCCTTGTTCTTCGACGGATAGCGCAGCACGGCTGCCCCTTCGTTGCGCAGCGCGTTGCGAATGCTTTCGCAGGCCATGCCGGGCGTGTTGTAGCGCGAAATTGCCAGAGCCGGCGACGCCGCAGCAACAGCGACAAGCGCGATCAGGATTTTTTTCATGATGGTCTCCCTTTCATGGGTTCAAGGGTAAGGTATGGTTCGAAAGCGTAACTGCAAGGAGGAGCCATCCATGAATCATGACCACTATGACGACGATTACATTCTGGGCATTCTGAAAGCGGTCAAGGTCATCGCGCTGGTCGGGGCGTCCCCGGACCCGTCGCGCCCGTCCAACTCCGTGATGCAATACCTTCAGGAGCGGGGATACAAGGTGATTCCGGTGAATCCGGGGCAGGCGGGCAAGGCCATCAATGGTGCGACCGTTGTCGCGTCGCTCGCCGAAATCGATGAGCCCGTGGATATGGTCGAGGTGTTTCGTGCGTCCGATTACCTGCCGAAGGTGGTGGAGGAAGCGCTGGCCCTGCGGCACACGCCGAAGGTCATCTGGTCACAGCTTGGTGTGCGCGACGATTCCGCCGCAGCGCTTGCCGAACAGGCCGGCGTAAAAGTGGTCATGAACCGCTGCCCCGCTATCGAAATCCCGAGGCTTATGGGCGGTCCGGCCCATTAATCAGGCGCGGTCGAGCAGGTGGGGAGTGGCGCGCATGGCGTTGAGTTCCTGTGCGTTGGCGCAGAACTCATCGAGATGCGCGGCGGCGCTTCCGTCCGTCAGATGATTGCGGCACTGTCCCTTGTTGGGGCAACCGGCGCAGCGTTCCGCCATCTCCGCAAATTCCGGCTCCGCTGCTGCCTCCACCGGGTCGATGTTGAGCGCGTGCATCATGCGGATCATTTCGCTGCAGGCGGAAGGATCGCTCTCGGCCATGGCCACCAGACTGGCGCGGGAAATGCCGTGCCGCCCGGCAATCGCATCGAGCGAGCAGATATCGAGAACAGCGAGGATTTCGGCGCCCCAGCTTTCCTGGCAGCGGGCCGTCCACCATTCGCGGACATGCGGCATGATCGCACTTGCAGAGGGTTCGGGGTAGTCAGGCATGGCGGCTCTCCGGGATAACGACGGAATTTGGAGTGTCATCCCCAACGAGTGCATTGATTACGATCAAACTTTTCCGTTTAACATCATGCCGGCGTCGCATCTGCGGTTAACATTTCCGTGAGGCGCGCTATGATCGCGCCGACCCGGAGGTATCCGGTGTAGCATTCAAAGACGAACACGGCCCGGTTGTCCGCCCTGAGCGGGAACGCCGGCGCAAGGGAGGATTATAATGACCGAACAGAAGCCCGGCTTCGCAACCCTGTCCATTCATGCCGGCGCAGCCCCGGACCCGACGACGGGTGCGCGTGTCACGCCGATTTACCAGACGGCATCCTATGTGTTCAACGATGCCGATCATGCGGCGGCACTTTTCGGGCTTCGCCAGTTCGGCAATATCTATACCCGCATCATGAACCCCACCCAGGCGGTGCTGGAGGAACGCGTCGCGGCGCTGGAAGGCGGTACGGCAGCCCTCGCGGTGGCTTCTGGCCATGCCGCGCAGATGCTCATCTTCCACACGATCATGCGTCCCGGCGATAATTTCGTTGCGGCCAAGCGCCTTTACGGCGGCTCGATCAACCAGTTCGGCCACGCCTTCAAGAGCTTCGGTTGGGAAGTTCGCTTCACCGATACCAGCGATCTCGCCGCCATCGAAGCGGCCATCGACGACAAGACGCGCGCCGTCTTCATTGAAAGCCTCGCCAACCCCGGCGGCACCTTCGTCGACATTCAGGCGATAGCCGAAGTGGCCCACAAGCATGGCCTGCCGCTGATCGTCGACAATACCATGGCATCGCCCTATCTCGTGCGGCCCATCGAGCACGGCGCCGATATCGTGGTGCATTCGCTGACCAAGTTCCTCGGTGGCCATGGCAATTCCATGGGCGGCATCATCATCGATGGCGGCACGTTCGACTGGTCGGCTTCCGGCAAGTATCCGATGCTTTCCGAACCGCGCCCGGAATATTCCGGCATTGTGTTGCATCAGGCTTTCGGCAGCTTCGCCTTTGCCATTGCCTGCCGCGTGCTTGGCCTGCGCGATCTCGGCCCGGCCATCTCGCCCTTCAACGCCTTCATGATCCAGACCGGCATCGAGACGCTGCCGCTGCGCATGCAGCGTCATTGCGACAACGCGCTGGCCGTGGCACGCTGGCTGAAGACCAATGACAAGGTGGCCTGGGTGAACTATGCCGGTCTTGAGGACGACCCGAACCATGCGCTCCAGCAGCGTTATTCGCCGAAGGGCGCCGGTGCTGTCTTCACCTTCGGCATCAAGGGCGGGCTGGAAGCCGGCAAGACCTTCGTGCAGGGCCTGAAACTGCTCTCGCACCTCGCCAATATCGGTGACACGCGCTCGCTCGTCATTCATCCGGCCTCCACGACGCATGCGCAGCTCTCGCCGGAACAGCAGATCGCTGCCGGCGCCGGGCCGGATGTGGTTCGCCTGTCCATCGGTATCGAGGATGTCGCCGACATCATCGCCGATCTCGAACAGTCTCTCGCCAACGTCTAACCAACAGGGAACAGGTGCATGGAAACGACCATTGCCTTCGACATCGACGGTATCGAACCCGAACTGGGCGAGCCCGCGGAGGGTCGGCTGATTTCCGGTGCGCCTGTTTTCCGCACCTGGAACCTTGAGGAAGACGACGAGGACGGTCTTTACGCCGGTATATGGGAGGCGACGCCCGGCAAGTGGCGTGTCTCCTATACGGAATGGGAATATTTCCATGTCCTGTCCGGCCATTCGATTCTGACCGAAGACGGCGGCGAGCCGTTGCATCTGAAGGCCGGCAGCCGCCTTGTCGTGCGGCCGGGCTTCAAGGGCACCTGGGAGGTGATCGAAACCACCCGCAAGGATTACGTTATCCGCCTTTGAAGCGGATAACTCAACCGCGCAGGACAATCGCCAGCAGCGGCGCGGCCAACACATTGACGAGGCCGACCAGGACCATGACGAGACCGGCGATCGAGCCTTCCTCGACGCCGATCTGACTGGCGCGGGCAACGCCTGCGCCATGCGCGCCCATGCCGAACAGGGCGCCGCGTGCCAGCGCCGTGTGGACTGGCAGGACCTTCAGCAGAATATCCCCGACAGCCGCCCCGGTGACGCCGGTCACGACGACGAAAAGCGCCGTCAGATCCGGAACCCCGCCGATATCGCCTGAAATCGTCATGGCGAAGGGCGTCGAAATCGAGCGCGGCAGCAGGCTGAGGCGCAGCACGTCGTTGAGATCGAAGAGCCGCGCCATGCCATAGGCGCAGACGATGGCTGTCAGCGAACCCGCGGCGACGCCGAAGGTCAGAACCGGCCAGACGCGGCGGATGAGGTCGCGCTGTTCGTAGATCGGAATGGCGAAGGCGACCGTTGCCGGGCCAAGCATCAGCATCAGCCAGTGTGTCGAGCGGATATAGTCGGCATAGCCCGTATGCAGCGACAGAGCGACGGCGATCAGTGCAGCAGGCGTGACGAGCAGCGGCGAGGTCCAGGTACGAGGAAAGCGCCGATAGATGCGCTTTGCCAGCATGTAGAAGGCGACAGTGAGCGCCGACCAGAAGACGGTTTGAAACAGTGGGTCATTCGGCAGCATGGAGCGGGCTCCTTCCATGGCGCAACATCATCCGGTAGCCGAAATCGACGGCCAGCGCCGTGACAAACATGACGGCGGCGGTGCCGAGAATGATGACGGCAAGAACCTTGAGGCCCGTCAGGCCGATAAATTCGCGGTGATCCATGACGGCCAGAACCGCCGGAACGAAGAACAGCAGCAGTTCGGCGATGAACCAGCGGGCGCCGCGCCGCATGGAGACGAGCCGGAGCTTGCGGCTGGCCAGCAGCGCCAGAACGAGGAACAGGCCGATGACGCCACCCGGCACAGGCAAGTGCAGGGCGGAGGCGACGAGGTTGCCAGCCAGCCAGAACAGCACGATCAGCCCGATCTGCCCGAACATGCTGCGATGCATGAAGTGGCGAATGGCAAGATGGATACGGTGAAGCGGGGCGGTCCGGTTGGTCATGGCGCTATCGGGGGTGGGGTGGATCTGGGTTTCCTTATACGCCGCATTGCGCTATGAAGAAAACGAATTGAATTCATATAAGTCAGTCCTGATTGGAATAGTATGGAACTGCGAACGCTAAGGGCCTTTGTGGAGGTGGTGCGTCGGGGCGGCTTTTCCGAGGCGGCCAAGACCGTGTTCACCACGCAATCAGCGGTGAGCAAGGCGGTGCGCCAGCTCGAAGATGAGCTTGGCCTTACGCTGCTCGACCGCATCGGCCATCGTTCGGCGCTGACGGCAGCGGGCGAGATCGTCTACCGCCGTGCGCTCGCCATGCTGGCCGAGCGCGATGACCTTCTGGCAGAACTGGAAGAGTTTCGCGGGTTGAAGCGCGGGCGGCTCAGGCTCGGTCTGCCGCCTATTGGCTCGGATGCGCTTTTTGCACCGCTTTTTGCCATCTACCGCAGCCGCTATCCCGGCATCGAGATACAGCTCGTCGAACACGGCTCCAAACGGCTGGAGGAACTGGTGCGTGATGGTGAGGTCGATCTTGGCGGGTCGCTTCTGCCGGTGTCGGACGCATTCGACTGGCAGGAGGTGCAGTTGGAGCCGATCCATGTGCTTTTGCCGGAGGATCATCCGCTGGCCGGTGAGGAGGAAATTCCGCTGCAGCGCTTGAAGGACATGGCCTTCATCCTCTTCGATGCCGGGTTTGCGCTGAACCCGATCATTCTCGATGCTTGCCAGAGCCGGGGCTTCGAGCCGCAGGTGGCAGCACGCTCCAGCCAGATCAACTTCATCGTGGAACTCGTGGCGGCTGGCCTTGGCGTCGGCTTCCTGCCGCGTCTCATCGCGCGTCAAAGGGTCCATGCCGGGGTCGTACACCGCCCGGTCATCGAACCGGGCATGAACTGGCATATGGCTTTCGTCTGGCGGCGCGGTGCCTATCTGCCCCACGCCGCCCGCGCCTGGCTGGAACTGGCGGCGGAGGTTTTCCAGAAGAAGGATGGCGTTACCAGCTAAGGTCCAGCCGCTCCAGTCCGTGGAAGTGATAGACATCCTTCACCCGTGGCGTTTCCCGGATCCTCAGGCCGGGCAGGCGGGCGAAGAGAAGCGGCAGCACGACATTCAGTTCGAGCCGCGCCAGCGGTGCGCCGATGCAGAAATGAATGCCAGCACCGAAGGAGAGGTTCGCCGCCTCGTTACGCTCGGGCTTGAAGGTCAACGGATCGGGAAACACCGTCGGATCGAGATTGGCGGCGGCGAGAATCATGCCGATCTTGTCGCCCCGTTTGAAGGAAACACCGTCGATCTCGGCGTCTTCGAGGCACCAGCGGTCGAAAATGTGGACCGGCGCGCAAATGCGCAGGGTTTCCTCCACGGTGCGCTCTGTCGTTGCCGCATCGCGAAAGAGATCGGCGGGATCGAGCCCGCTTTCGAGGATGAGGCGGACGGAATTGCCGATCTGGTGCACCGTTGCCTCGTGCCCGGCATTGAGCAGCACGATCACGGTCGAGACCAGCTCGTCGTCGCTCAGGTGCTGGCCACGATGTTCGGTGTGGATCATGTGGGAGAGGAGGTCGTCACGGGGCGCGGCCCGCCGTTCGCCGATCACGCTACGCACATAGGCGGCAAACTCCGTGGCCGCGCGCTCGGCGGCGTCCTCGTCGGCCCGGCTGCGCTTGAACATGTACATGCCGACATAGTCGTGCGACCATTTCAGGAGTTGTGGCCCCATTTCCTCGGGAATGCCGACCATGCGGGCGATCATCGTCACGGGGATGATGTCCGCAAAACTGGAAAGAAGCTCCGTTTCACCGTCCTGTTCGAAGCCGTCGATCAGCCGGTTTGTGAGCGCGGCGATTTCGGGACGCATGTGTTCTATCTGGCGGGAGACGAAGGCGCGGTTGATGAGAGTTCGAAGCCGCGTGTGTTCCGGTGGTTCCAGTTCCAGTAGCGACCAGGATTCGGCCGCATCGAAATTTTCGAGGTGGGGCAGGGGTCGTGGCAGGTCGAGTTCTTCACGGCTTGCCGCATGCAGGATTTGCCGCCCGAATCGCCGGTCACGCAACAACGCGTTGACGTGACCGTAACCGGTCACGAACCACATGCGCTGTTCTTCCCAGTAAAAGGTGGGACACAGGGCGTGAAGCGCGGCATAGGCCGCGTTCGGGTTTGTGTAGAAGTCCGGATCGCGCGCGTTAAGGCGAACGCGACGGGTCTCCGGGTCGAGGCTGAGGAAAGGCGTGATCGTCTGCATGGAGCATGCTTACCCTGAAACGATGCCGGACGGAACGGCCCGCTTCAACCGCGACCGATGAGGCCCATGTGGTGCAATGCCGCGACCTGTCGGTCGGTGCTGTCACCGATGGCGGCTTCGTCCTCCAGCGAAACGATGGCAACGCCATCCTCGCAATCGAGACCGATCCGGTCACGGCCGGCCCGTTTGGCGGCATAAAGCGCCCTGTCAGAAGCGTCGATCAGGGTAAAGAGGTCTGTGCCGCTCGATGCCAACGCAATTCCGGCGCTGACTGATACCGTAATGTCCGTCCTGGAGACCGGGATCGGCGTGTGTCGCAATGCTTCACGGATACGGCTGGTCACTTCGACGGCATCCGCTGCCGATGAGGCCCGAAGTGCGCAGGCGAACTCTTCGCCACCCAGGCGCCCGACAACGCCGCGCCCGGCCATGACCGCGTCGGTGATGCGGGCAAAGGTGACCAGTACGGCATCCCCGCTCTGATGGCCATGGGCATCGTTGATGCGCTTGAAATGGTCGAGATCGAGATGGATGAGCGCCATCAGTGGCTGCCCCGGCATCGACTTTGCGTTCAATGTGTCGAAGGCGTGTTCAAAGCCTCGGCGGTTGAAAAGGCCGGTCAGAGGATCGGTTGCCGCCAGGTGCATCAGGCGATCCTCGTTATCGAGCATCATCAATCTTGTGCCGAGAACGAGCATGCCCACCACGCAGAGCGCAGCCACCCCGGCCAGCGCGGGGGCGTAGGGGATATCATCGAGCGTTACCGGCTTGTGAATGACGACCAGGGCAATCATCGTCACCGACAGCATGGTCTGCAGAAAGAACAGAGCGGCAAGTCCGCCGCGCGTTTTCGACAGGAACCCACCACGTTGCAGGAGCACGACGCCCGTCAGGCCGTGCCCGACCGCCGCGGCGACGTGATACAGCGCGACACGCGCATAGAGAAACTCGCGGATCTCGGGAAACAGCATTCCCCCTGTCCAGATGAAGGCCGGAATGAAGATCGAGAAGGAAACCGGACGAGAATCGAGCGTCAGAACGCCGGCCATCAACAGGCCGATGCCGAAGGTGGCCGAGGTGTTCGCAACCTGGATCGAGATGAAGTCGGGAATATGTCCGCGCATGGCTACGCCTGCGAGGCCAAGAGCATGCAGGCCGGAACCGATGCACCAGAACAGGAGGGTCGGTGAACGGCGGAGGAACATCCAGATGCAGAAGAGCATCGCTGAAAGCGAGGCGGCTTCCAGCGACCAGATCAGCAATCCTGTCTTGACGTCGATCACGATGGTTTCCGCTTGAGGGGGTTCGGCTGAAATTGCACGCTTGCATTTGATGATGTGTTAACAGACGGACCAGAACCGCACCTGCGCCCGCACTCAGGAGGGGCGTCGACACGAAAAATCCGAAGGGGCGGTCATTTGGTGGTATCCCGTTAACGCTGCCATCACTCTATCGTGTGCGAAGCTGTAGCCATGTGGCTTTTGCATGACACGCCGTCTTGAAGTGCGGGGCGGTCACACTCTATGTATGGAGTCCACGATATTCGAAATGATTCCCGATGCGGTAGCCTGTGCGGGATTATGGAACGAAGGACCGATATGCGAAATCCAGTTGATACCGCTCTGGCTTTGGTGCCCATGGTTGTCGAGCAGACGAACCGCGGTGAGCGCTCCTACGACATTTTCTCGCGCCTCCTGAAGGAGCGCATCATCTTCCTCACCGGTCCGGTCGAGGATCAGATGGCGACCCTCGTTTGCGCCCAGCTTCTCTTCCTTGAGGCCGAAAACCCGAAGAAGGAAATCGCGCTCTACATCAATTCGCCGGGTGGTGTCGTCACCGCCGGCATGGCTATCTACGATACGATGCAGTTCATCAAGCCGGCCGTCTCGACGCTTTGTATCGGTCAGGCCGCGTCGATGGGCTCGCTCCTGCTTGCCGCCGGCGAGAAGGGCATGCGTTTTGCAACGCCGAACGCCCGCATCATGGTTCATCAGCCGTCGGGCGGTTTCCAGGGTCAGGCATCCGATATCGAGCGCCACGCCCGCGACATCATCAAGATGAAGCGTCGCCTGAACGAAGTCTACGTGAAGCATTGCGGCCGGACCTACGAAGAAGTCGAGGCGACTCTGGACCGCGACCACTTCATGGATGGTGAAGAAGCGCTCTCCTGGGGCGTGATCGACAAGGTCCTGACGTCGCGTGTCGAGATGGAAGGCGCGTCGGAAGCCTGATCGTCACCGTTTTGCATCGGTCCCTCACTGTCATGTGCAAAAGAGGGGCTTCAAACAGATGCGGAACGGGATAATACTGTTTGACGCCGTTAATGCTATGTTGGGCTTTGCCGGCATAGCATCCCGGATCAAGGGGATGTCGTTGCAGCCGGAGAAAACCGCTCCGGTCAGTACCCCGGAAGCGATGCCCTCACGGAACGATGGGTTTCGTGCGGGCAAGGACGGCAGGAAAGTGTCTGCGGCCGGCGACAGCGGGTCGCAGCGTGCTGGAAGGAAAGTGATATGAGCAAGGTCAGCGGCAGCAACGGCGGCGACTCGAAGAACACCCTCTATTGTTCATTCTGCGGCAAAAGCCAGCACGAAGTCCGGAAGCTGATTGCCGGGCCGACCGTGTTCATCTGCGATGAATGCGTCGAATTGTGCATGGACATCATCCGCGAGGAGAACAAATCCTCCATGGTGAAGTCCCGTGACGGCGTTCCCACGCCGCAGGATATCATCAAGATTCTGGACGAATATGTCATCGGCCAGAAGCAGGCGAAGAAGATTCTCTCCGTCGCCGTGCACAACCATTACAAGCGCCTGTCGCACTCCTCGAAGGGTGGCGAAGTCGAACTTGCGAAGTCGAACATCATGCTGGTCGGTCCGACCGGTTGCGGCAAGACCTATCTCGCCCAGACGCTCGCCCGCATCATCGACGTGCCGTTCACGATGGCTGACGCGACGACGCTGACCGAAGCCGGCTATGTCGGTGAAGACGTCGAAAACATCATTCTGAAGCTTCTGCAGTCCGCCGACTACAATGTCGAGCGCGCCCAGCGCGGCATCGTCTACATCGACGAAGTCGACAAGATCTCGCGCAAGTCCGACAATCCGTCGATCACGCGCGATGTGTCGGGTGAGGGCGTACAGCAGGCGCTTCTGAAGATCATGGAAGGCACCGTCGCTTCCGTGCCGCCGCAGGGTGGCCGCAAGCATCCGCAGCAGGAATTCCTGCAGGTGGATACGACGAACATCCTGTTCATCTGCGGCGGCGCATTTGCCGGCCTCGACAAGGTTATCTCCGCCCGCTCGGAAAAGACCTCGATCGGCTTTGGCGCCAAGGTGGCAGCGCCCGATGAGCGTCGCGTCGGCCACATCCTGCGTGATCTCGAGCCGGAAGATCTGGTGAAGTTCGGCCTTATTCCGGAATTCATCGGTCGTCTGCCGGTCATCGCGACGCTGGAAGATCTCGATGAGGATGCGCTGATCCAGATCCTGTCCGAGCCGAAGAATGCGCTCGTCAAGCAGTACCAGCGCCTGTTCGAGATGGAAGATGTCGAACTGACCTTCCACGAGGACGCCTTGCGCGAGATTGCCCGCCGGGCGATCATCCGCAAGACCGGTGCGCGCGGCCTGCGGTCGATCATGGAGAAGATCCTGCTCGATACCATGTTCGAGCTTCCGACGCTGGAAGGCGTGCGCGAAGTGGTCATTTCCGACGATGTGGTCAAGGGCAACGCCCGTCCGCTTTACATCTACGCGGACCGTGCCGAAGAAAAGGCCAACGCTTCGGCGTGATGAAGAATTCGGGCAGGGGCGACCATTGTGTCGCCCCACCTGCGGCGCTCCCCTTGCGAGTGACCGGTGCGAGTTGCGCGTGTTCTGGCGCATCGCCGGCTAAAGCCGCTGCCTTGACGGGCACTCTGTTTTCTCGCGTAATCTCCCGTATCGTGTTCGTATCGCGTATGACGCAAGCTCGGCTCATGTCTTTTGTGGCAGGCTTGAAAACCGCGTTGCGGCACTCCACTTTGATGAGTGGAAACGAAATGCGCCAAGGACTTGGGCCACTCCCCGGCTCAGGTTCAAGGCAGGCAGGTCCCGGCAAACGGGACGTTGGAAAGGAAATATCATGACGAATGTTACGTCTGCGGATGCCGGCCTTGATCTCTACCCGGTTCTACCGCTTCGCGACATCGTGGTCTTCCCGCATATGATCGTTCCGCTCTTCGTCGGGCGTGAGAAGTCGATCCGCGCTCTGGAAGAAGTCATGGGGTCCGACAGGCAGATCATGCTCGCCACGCAGACCAATGCGAGCGATGACGACCCGACCCCGGATGCCATCTACAAGGTTGGCACGGTCGCGAATGTGCTTCAGCTCCTCAAGCTGCCTGACGGCACCGTCAAGGTGCTCGTGGAAGGCAAGGCGCGTGCGAAGATCGGTGCCTACAGCGAGCGTGAGGAATTCTACGAAGCCACCGCCGAAGTGCTGGACGAGCCCGAGGAAGATCCGGTCGAGATCGAAGCCTTGTCGCGCTCGACGGTGTCGGAGTTCGAGAACTATGTGAAGCTGAACAAGAAGATTTCTCCGGAAGTCGTCAGCGTCACCGGCCAGATTGACGATGCCTCCAAGCTCGCCGATACGATTGCCTCGCATCTCTCCATCAAGATCACCGAAAAGCAGGAAATGCTTGAGACGGTGAGCGTGAAGGGCCGGCTTGAAAAGGCGCTCGGCTTCATGGAAGGCGAGATTTCGGTTCTGCAGGTGGAAAAGCGTATCCGCTCGCGCGTCAAGCGCCAGATGGAAAAGACCCAGCGCGAATACTACCTCAACGAACAGATGAAGGCGATTCAGAAGGAACTCGGTGACGGCGAGGATGGCCGTGACGAGATGGCCGAACTGGAAGACCGCATCTCCAAGACCAAGCTTTCCAAGGAAGCCAAGGAAAAGGCCGATGCCGAGCTGAAGAAGCTGCGCCAGATGAGCCCGATGTCGGCGGAAGCCACCGTCGTGCGCAACTATCTGGACTGGTTGCTGGGCCTGCCCTGGGGCAAGAAGTCGAAGATCAAGAGCAATCTGATCCATGCCGAAAAAATCCTCGACGAGGACCATTTCGGTCTCGACAAGGTCAAGGAACGCATCGTCGAGTATCTCGCCGTTCAGGCGCGTGCCACGAAGATCAAGGGGCCGATCCTGTGCCTCGTCGGCCCGCCCGGCGTCGGCAAGACCTCGCTCGCCCGCTCGATTGCCAAGGCGACCGGTCGTGAATACGTCCGCATGGCGCTCGGTGGCGTGCGTGACGAGGCGGAAATCCGCGGTCACCGCCGCACCTATATCGGCTCGATGCCCGGCAAGGTCATCCAGTCGATGAAGAAGGCGAAGAAGGCCAACCCGCTCTTCTTGCTCGATGAAATCGACAAGATGGGCATGGACTTCCGCGGCGACCCGTCATCGGCCCTGCTCGAGGTGCTCGATCCGGAACAGAACGCAACCTTCATGGACCATTATCTGGAGGTGGAATACGACCTGTCCGACGTGATGTTCATCACCACGGCGAACACGCTCAACATTCCGGCTCCGCTGATGGACCGCATGGAGATCATCCGCATCGCCGGTTACACGGAAGACGAAAAGCGCGAAATCGCTCGTCGTCATCTGCTGCCCAAGGCGATCAAGGAACATGCGCTGCGTGCCGGCGAGTTCTCGGTGTCGGATGACGCGCTGATGGCTGTCATCCAGCGTTACACCCGTGAGGCCGGTGTCCGCTCCTTCGAGCGTGAGCTGATGAAGCTCGCCCGCAAGGCGGTCACGGAAATCCTGCGCGGCAAGGTGAAGTCGGTGGAAGTGACGGCAGAGAACATCGAGGATTATCTCGGCGTTCCGCGTTACCGCCACGGTGAGGCCGAGCGCGAGGATCAGGTCGGTGTCGTAACCGGTCTGGCCTGGACGGAAGTGGGCGGCGAATTGCTGACCATCGAAGGCGTGCAGATGCCGGGCAAGGGCCGGATGACCGTCACGGGTAACCTGAAGGATGTGATGAAGGAATCGATTTCGGCAGCGGCGTCCTACGTCCGCTCGCGCGCCGTCGATTTCGGCATCGAGCCGCCGCGCTTCGACACGTCGGACATTCACGTTCACGTTCCCGAGGGGGCGACCCCGAAGGATGGTCCGTCCGCCGGTGTTGCCATGGCCACTGCCATCGTTTCGATCATGACCGGTATTCCGGTTTCGAAGGATGTGGCAATGACGGGTGAGATCACCCTGCGCGGTCGGGTTCTGCCGATTGGTGGCCTGAAGGAAAAGCTCCTGGCGGCGCTTCGCGGTGGTATCAAGAAGGTGCTCATTCCGGAGGAAAACGCCAAGGATCTGGCAGAGATCCCTGACAACGTGAAAAACGGTCTGGAAATCGTGCCGGTTTCGCGCATGGGCGAAGTGCTTGCACATGCGCTGCTGCGCAAGCCCGAACCTATCGAGTGGGATCCTGCCACGGCGGCCCGTACCGTGCCGGCGGTGGAGAGCACTGAAGACGGTCAGCCCGGATTGGCCCACTGAAACGGCGCGGTATTTCTGCGACTTTTTCTAAAAATGTGTGAAAAAGGCCGGCGTTTACGCCGGCCTTTGTGTGAAAAAAGCCTAAGACCCCTTGTTTTCTGGCATTTCCAAGCGCTTTTGAAGTTGCAGCGGGCAGGCGGATTCGTATTCTGCCCCGCGACTTCAATCCGAGTCGTTTCATACCGATAGAAAGGGGTGGAAACATGAACAAGAACGAGCTGGTCGCCGCAGTTGCCGAGAAGGCTGGCCTGACCAAGGCCGATGCGGCCTCTGCCGTCGACGCCGTTTTCGAAACGGTTCAGGGCGAACTGAAGAGCGGCGGCGACATTCGCCTGGCCGGCTTCGGTAGCTTTACCGTTTCGCGCCGTGAAGCCACCACGGGCCGCAATCCTTCGACCGGCGCAGCCGTTGACATTCCGGCGCGCAACGTGCCGAAGTTCACGCCCGGCAAGGGCCTGAAGGATGCCGTCAACAGCTAATGGTCCGGACACCCTTCGGGTGTCCGCATGGCTGAATCTCGAGAGCCCGGCCACCCAGCCGGGCTTTTCTTTGTCATCCCCCTGTCACGCAGTTCCCGCAAAACCCTCCGGTCACGAATTGCGAAATTGGAGGTTTCATGTCATCCCGTCTTTCCCGCGCCGCGCTCACTTTGGCCCTGCTGTCCTCAACCGGTGCCGCCATGGCTGCCGAACCGGTGTTCAACCGTGTCGCCGCCTTCCCGGTGGCGGGTAACCTGGCGGCAGAAAAGGATGCGAAATCGCCCACTTCCGCGGAAATTGTCACGGCGTCCAAGGATGGCAAGGTTCTGATCTATTCCGACAGCCCGCTGGGTGCCATCGGTTTCGTCGATATCGCCGATGCCAAGGCGCCGAAGCCGCTCGGCGCCCTCATCTTCAAGGGCGAGCCGACGTCCGTTGCCGTTGCCGGCACCAAGGTTCTGGCCGCCGTCAACACGTCCGAGAGCAAGGCCAAGCCGTCCGGCTTCCTCGCTACCGTCGATCTTGCCACGCAGAAGGTCGAGAACCAGTGCGACCTTGGTGGTCAGCCCGATTCGGTTGCCGTTGCCAAGGATGAGAGCTTCGCGGCGGTCGCCATCGAGAACGAGCGCGACGAAGAGGTGAACGACGGTGCGCTGCCGCAGATGCCTGCCGGCTATCTCGTCATCCTGCCGCTGAAAAACGGCGTTGCCGATTGCGCCGGTCTGAAGAAGGTCGATGTGACCGGCCTGGCAGAGATTGCGCCGGAAGATCCGGAGCCTGAATTCGTGTCCATCAACGAAGCCGGCGAGATCGCGCTGACACTTCAGGAAAACAATCACGTCATCATCATCGACGGCAAGACTGCCAAGGTGACTGGCCACTTCTCCGCGGGCAGCGTCGATCTGACGGGCATCGACACCAAGACAGACGGCAAGCTCGACTTCTCCGGCAAGCAGGAAAAGCGCCTGCGCGAGCCGGACAGCATCAAGTGGCTGGGCAATGACCGTCTGGTCGTCGCCAACGAAGGTGACTGGAAGGGCGGCGCACGCGGCTTCACCATCTTCTCCAAGGACGGCAAGGTTCTCTACGAGAATGGCGCGGAGTTAACATGCCGTCTCGCCCGCATGGGTCACTATCCTGAAAAGCGTTCCAAGGCCAAAGGCATCGAGCCGGAAGGCCTCGAAGTCGCGACCTTTGGCGGTCAGCGCTACATCTTCGTCCTCGCCGAGCGCGCTTCCGTCGTTGGCGTTTACAAGGACACCGGCGCCGAGCCGCAGCTTATGCAGATCCTGCCGTCGGGCATCTCGCCCGAAGGTGCCGTTGCCATTCCCGGTCGCAATCTTCTCGCCACCGCCAACGAGCTTGATCTCGGGAAGGATGGCGGTGCGCGCTCACATGTGATGCTTTACGAACTGGCGGCCGGTGAAGCTGCCTATCCGACGCTGGTTTCCAAAGACAAGGACGGCCAGATCATCGGCTGGGGCGCGCTTGGTGCCCTGACCGGCGATCCGGAAAAGGCAGGCCAGCTCTTTGCCGCGTCCGACAGCGTCTATTCCATGCAGCCGTCGATCTTCAAGATCGACGCCACGAAGAAGCCGGCCGAGATTGTCGATGCCATCCGCATCACGCGTGAGGGGCAGCCTGCGCAGAAGCTCGATATCGAAGGCCTGACGACTGACGGCAAGGGTGGCTTCTGGCTGGCATCGGAAGGCGATGCCGCCAAGCTTGTTCCGCATGCGCTCTATCAGGTCGACGCCAAGGGCGCGATCAAGAAAGAGATCGGCCTGCCCGCCGAACTTCTGGCTGGCGAAACCCGCTTCGGTTTCGAAGGCATTGCCCGCATCGGTGAAGGCGATGACGAGACGCTGTGGATGGCCGTCCAGCGCGAATGGAAGGACGATCCCAAGGGTACGGTGAAGCTCGTGTCCTACACGCCGAAGACCAAGGAATGGGCCGCCGTGCGCTATCCGCTCGACAAGGCCGAAGAGGGCTGGGTCGGGCTTTCGGAACTCGCGGTCAAGGGTGACAGCCTCTACGTTCTCGAGCGTGACAACCAGATCGGCGACAAGGCGAAGATCAAGAAGCTCTATCGCGTTGCCCTCTCCGAATTGAAGGGTGCGAAGATCGGCACCGAATTGCCGCTCGTCAAGAAGCAGGAGGTGCATGACTTCCTGCCGGAACTGAAGGCCGGCAACGGCTATGTGGTCGACAAGATCGAGGGCTTTGCCTTCGACGCTGCCGGCAAGGCCTTCGCGGTAACCGACAATGACGGTGTGGACGACAGCTCCGGCGAAACCTTCTTCTTCCCGGTGGAACTGAAGACCACGAACTGAGCTTTATGACAAAACACGTCACCGCCCGTAACCCAGTTGCGGGCGGTGTTGTTTTTGAGGAGGATATCGGTGTCGCGAACGGGAAGGGACCGATGCCACAAGTGAGATTGAAGAGATTGCCGGGCGCCTATGCCGTTTCCCGCCTGGCCAGTGCGACGCCTTTGCCAGAATGGGCGGATGGACCGGGTTTCGTCAGCATATCCCGCACGGAAGATGAGCTTTCGATCGTATGCCTTGAAACGCGCGTGCCGGTCGACATCGCAACAAGTGAGGGTGGATGGGTTTGTTTCAAGTTTCAGGGGCCGTTCGCCTTCGATGAAACGGGCATCCTGTCATCCGTGTTGCGGCCGCTTTCGGAAAACGGGATCGGTATCTTTGCCGTGTCTACCTTCGAGACCGACTATCTGCTGATAAAGGCGGAGAACGCGGCGCGCGGAGTAGAACTGCTGGCCTCTGCGGGGCACATCCTGCTTTAGCGCCGTCTTTTCTGTGCATGGTCGCCAACACGGCCATGCAATTGCACTCTTCTCGACTAGAGTGCGAATCGATGACCGCTTTTCGCTTTATCCACGCCGCCGACCTGCATCTCGGCAGTCCCTTTCAGGGGCTGGCGCTGAAGGATGCGGCCCTTGCCGCTCGCTTTGCCGAGGCAAGCCGAGAAGCCTTTGCGGCTCTCGTGACCCGCGCCATCGAGGAGAAGGTCGATTTCCTGATCGTTGCCGGCGATGTCTATGACGGTGACTGGAAGGACAATTCCATTGGCCTGTTCTTCAACCGCGAGGTGGCCCGTCTTGGCCGCTCGGATATCCCGGTCTTTCTCATCAAGGGCAATCACGACGCCGAAAGCGTCATTACAAAAACGATCACCTTGCCGGAAAATGTGCGCGAATTTCCGGTTAACAAGCCCGGTACGTTCAGGCTGGAGCGCCTCAAGGTGGCGCTGCACGGACAGGGCTTTGCCGAACGTTCCGCCCGCGAAAATCTCGCCCTCAACTATCCGAAGCCGGAACAGGGCTGGTTCAATATCGGCCTGCTGCACACATCGTTGACGGGCCGCGAGCCGCACGCACCCTATGCGCCCTGTTCTGTGGAGGATCTGCGCTCGCGCGGTTACGATTACTGGGCGCTCGGTCATGTCCATGAGTTCGAAGTGGTGGCTGAGGACCCGCTGGTGATTTTCCCCGGCAATATTCAGGGCCGTTCCGTGCGCGAGCAGGGGGCAAAGGGTGCCGTCCTCGTCAGCGTCGAGGACCACCGCATCCGCCATGAGCGCATCGTACTCGACCGCGCCCGCTTCCACGAAATTACCGTCACCGTCGCGCCGGAGGATGATCTGGTGGCGCTGGCAAACCGTGTCGCTGTTGCCGCCGATCCCTTGGCGAAATCGGCGGAAGGCCGTGTCGTGGCGTTGAGGCTTCGGCTTTCCGGCGAAACGCCGCTGGCCCGCGATTTCATGGCACGCGCCGCCGATATGCGTGACGAGATGCAGGCAGCCCTTCACAGGGCCGGCGAGGATGTCTGGCTGGAAAAGCTCGACCTTCGCCTCACCCTGCCGAGAAAACCGGTTCCTGCGGAAGGCATGGCCGATCTTGAGGCGCTCTTGCCAGATGGCGGCTGGAGCCCGGCGATGATCGAAGAGGCCGATGCCCGCATCCGCGAGATCGCCGCCAAGCTGCCCGGCGGCGTTGGTGCCGGAGATCTGCCGCTCGGTGCCGATGTGACCGAACTTCTGGCCGAGGCGCGGGCGCTGCTTCTGTCGCGCAGCGGGGGAAGCATCTGATGCGTTTTGCCCGGATCAACCTTCTGCGCTATGGCGCGCTGACCGATACCGCGCTGACTTTCCGGCCGGATGCCGCTCTGCATGTGGTCTATGGGCCGAACGAGGCCGGCAAGAGTTCGGCGCTTTCGGCCTTTTCCGATCTGCTGTTCGGCTTTCCGGATCGCACGGATCAGGGCTTCTTCCACGATGCGAAGGATTTGCGCATCGGTGCCGAACTCACCGGGCGCGATGGCCGCAGCCTCGCGTTTCGCCGCCGCAAGGGGCGAAAGAATACGCTTCTGGCCGATGACGACAAGGAGGCTGCGCTCTCCGATGACGCCCTCATTCCCTTTCTCGGCGGTCTTGACCGGCAAGTGTTCGAACGCGCTTTCGGACTGAACTCCGACAGGTTGCGCAAGGGCGCCGACGAAATGCTGGAAGCGGGCGGCGAAATCGGCAGCCTGCTGTTTTCGGCAGCTTCGGGCATGATGGGGCTGACGAAGTTGCGCCGGTCGCTGGAAGAGGATGCGGATGCCGTCTACGCCCCGCGCCGCGCTTCGAACCGCAGCTTTTATCAGGCGCTCGACCGCCATGAGGAGGCCCGGCGCGCCGAACGTGACAGCGAATTGAAATCCGCCGACTGGAAACGCCTTGTCGGTGCGATTACGAGCGCCGAATCCGATCTGGAGACACTCCGCAAGGCGCGCGAGGGCACCCGCCGGGAACTGGAGCGCCTGCGCACCCTGGACAAGCTTGCGCCGCTGATTACCGAAATCGATGGCGAGATCGCCGCACTTCAGCCCTTTGACGATCTGGCAGCGCTGCCTGCGGGCTTTGCCCAGGCGCTGGCGGACGCGATGGACAAGGCCCGTTTGGCCGCCGCGGCAGAAGAGAGGGCGGCGGCGAATCTGGTGGACCTGAAAACCGCGCTGGCGGCACTTTTCGTGGATGAGGCATTGTTGCGGGAGACGGCCGCGGTGACGGCACGCTTTTCGGAAATGGGTGCCTACCAGCAGACGAGCCGTGACCTCCCGCGCATCACGGCCGAGGCTGACGGGTTCGATCAGGATCTCGTTCAGATGGGCCGACGTCTTGGACTGGGGAAGGATGTCGATCCCGCCAACGTCCAGCCGCCCGAAGCCGCGCTTGCGCGCCTGCGCAAGCTTCTGGATGAGAGCAAGGCGCTGGAAAGCGAGCGGGCCAGCGATGCCCGCCGGCTGGCCGAAGAACGCGATTATCTGCGTTCGCAGACGAAGAAGGACGCTGGCGCCCTTGTGGATACCGGCCCGCTTTCCGAGCGCCTGAGCGCCTGCCGCCCGGAACTCTCAGATCTCGCCCGCATCGAAAGCCTTTCGGTGCAGCGTGACCGTCTGGCCGAAACGCTGATGGAAAGCACAGCAAGGCTGCGTCCGGACGTGCGCGATCTGAATGCACTTGCTGCTGCGCCCTTGCCGGATGAGGCGACCATCATGCGTCACCGTGACAGGTTGGCGGCACTGGATGGCGAATTGCGCGATGTTGGCAAGACGCTGGCGCAGGTCGAAGCCGAACTCGCGGAGCTTGCACAGCAACGTCTGGCGCTGGAAAACGGCGCCGAAATCGTCACCCGCGAGGATATTGCCGCCGCCCGCAATGCCCGTGATGCGGCGCTCGCCGATCTCCGCCGAGGCGGCGCTGCGCCCGATCTGGAGCGGCAGGTGGGCGCAGCCGATGATCTTGCCGATCGCGCGTTGACCGACGCCGACCGGGTTTCCCGTCATATGAGCCTTCGCTTGCGGACACAGGAATTGCAGGCCACGCAGGAGCGCGCCGCCCTGCGGCATGAGGTGCTGACGGTGCGGCTTGCTGCTGAAAAGGACGAATACCGCGCGCTGTTTGCCGAATGCGGCGTCGCGCCTCTCGCCCCCGAGGCCATGCTGGAATGGCGCCGCGAGGTGGAGCGCCTGCTGAAGGAACGCATCCGTTTGCAGGCGCTGGAGGATGAACGCGAAGCGCTGAAGCGCCGGGAGGGCGCCCTTCGCTCTGTTCTGGAAGACATGGCCGCCACACTTGGTCTGATGGATTGCGACGGCCTGCTGCTTTCCGTGCTGCATCGCGAATTGGAGCAGAAGGTTGCGGCCCTGTCTGAACGCTTTCTCAAGGCCCGTGCGCGGGAAGATGAACTCCGCACGACCGAACAGCGGATCGAAACGCTTGAGGCCCGCGCGGCGGAGATGGATGCGCGTCTTGCTGCCTTCCGGACCCGCTTTGCCGAAGCCTGCCTTGCCATCGGTCTAGATGAACATGCGGAACCGGTTGTGGCAGAAACGGCGCTCGACCTCTGGCGCGAGGTGCCGGGCCTTATCAGCGAACGCGATAACCGCCGCCGCCGTGTAACCGGGATGCGCCGCGATCTCGCGACTTTCGAGGCGAGTGTGAGCACACTGGTGGATGCGCTGGCACCCGACCTAAAGCGCCTTTCCGCCGATGCGGCGATCACCCTGTTGCAGGAACGCGCCGGGGAGACCAAGGCGGCCGGCGAGCGGCAGAGGGACCTGCGGCAAGCGCTGGCAACGGCGGAGGCTGCCGGTGAAGGCGCCCGTCAGGCCGTGGCGGAGGCCAGCGAACGTCTGGCCATGCTGATGCCGGATGGCGGCGATGCCGGTGCTATTGCCGCGCGGCTTCAGGAGCGGGAGCGGCTGCGCCAGCGTCTGGCCGAATCGCGGGGCCGCCTTGCCCTTCAGGTGGAAGGGCGGGCCGAGGCAGATATCCGTTCGGCACTGGAAGGGTTCGACCGGGTGGCCGCGGGCCTCGATATCGAGCGACTGGAAGCAGAGGACAGCGCAGCCCTGGAGCGGTTCGCCGACATCAACGTGCGCCTTGCCGACTTGCGCCGCGAGCGTGAGGCGCTGGAAAAGGGTGTGGGGGCCGAACGCGCCGCGCTTGAGCGGCTGTCTGCCGAAGTGGAGGCGAAGGACCTTGCCCGGCAATGGGTGGTGCTGAAGCTCGCCGCCGGTCTGCTCAACGCCACCATGGACGGTTACCGCGAGAAGCAGGCCGACCCGGTGATGCGCCGGGCCGGCGATCTGTTTTCCGAAATCACCGGTGGCCGGTTCCGCCGTCTGGTGCAGCTTTACGACGAGAATGATGCGTTGCAACTGCTGGCCGAACGCGCGGGCGGCGAACAGGTACCGCTCACCGGGCTTAGCGAAGGCACGGGCGACCAGCTTTATCTAGCCCTCAGGCTAGCCTTTATCGAGGATTTTGCCCGACGTAATGAGCCGGTGCCGCTGATTGCCGACGACATTTTCCAGACCTTCGATGAGGAGCGCACCGCTGCCGGACTGTTGACCCTGGCCGATACCGGCAAGGCCTTCCAGACCATCCTCTTCACCCATCAGAAGAGTGTGGCAGACGCGGCCAAGCGCCTTCTGGGCGAAAGGGCGGATGTGATCGGTTTCGGTGCGGTTTGACGCATCCTTAGACCAATAGGCAAGCGCGTCACGAAGCGCTAGGCTTCTCCCGTTCTTTCGCTCCACCCCGCCGGAGCGGAGGGGCAGGGAGGAATACGCATGCGCATTGCCATACTGTCTGACATCCACGCTAACCGCGAGGCCTTCGAGGCATGCCTTGATGCCGCCGGAGCGGCGGGTGCGGAACGCTTCGTTCTGCTCGGCGATATCGTCGGCTACGGCCCCGATCCCGCCTGGTGTGTCGAGAAATCACGTGAACTGGTCGCCGCCGGGGCAGTCTGTCTTCGCGGCAACCATGACGATGCCGCCGCCGGTGGCGCGGTTTCGCTGAACGGCACGGCCCGCGCTGCCATCGAGTGGACAAAAGAGCGGCTGGATGCCGACCAGACCGCCTTTCTGGCCGGACTTCCGCTGACGGTGGAAGACGAGGACCGGCTTTATGTTCACGCGGATGGAAGCAGTCCGGCTCGCTGGCATTACGTTACGGATTGCGAGAGTGCGGCGCTGCATTTCAACGCCACGCAGAAGCGCGTGAGCTTCTGCGGTCATGTCCATCAGCCAGCCCTTTACAGCCGGTTGGCGCAGGGTCACGTAACGGCATTCACGCCGTCGTCCGCAGGGCCGATCCCGCTTTTGCCGCAGCGCCGCTGGCTGGCGGTGATGGGTGCGGTCGGCCAACCGCGCGACCGAAACCCGGCGGCGGCCTTCGGCCTTTACGACGATACGCGCAAGGAACTGCGCTATATGCGCGCCGCCTACGACATGGAGGCGACGGCGGCAAAGATCAGGGCGGCGGGCTTGCCTGAAAGCCTCGCGGCCCGCCTGTTGACGGGGAGGTGAACATGGCAAGGGCAAAACTCAATCCGGGTGACGTGATCGATGGTTTCACGCTGGTGGAAATGGCGCACAGGGGGGGCATGGCCCGGCTGTGGCGGGTGACGCATCCCGATCACGATTTTCCGATGCTGATGAAGACGCCTGAACTGGGCGAGGGGGCTGACCCGGCGACCATCGTCGGCTTCGAAATGGAACAGATGATTCTGCCCCGTCTTTCCGGTCCGCATGTACCGCGCTTCGTGGCGAACGGCGATTTCGCCGTGCAGCCCTATGTCGTTTTCGAGGAACTGCCGGGCAAATCACTTTATCCGCGTCTGGAAAGCCTGCCGCTTTCGCCTGAACAGGTTGCCGATCTCGGCGCACGGATTGCCACCGCACTGGTCAGCCTGCATCACCAGAAGGTGGTACATCTCGACATCAAGCCGTCCAATGTCATGTTCCGCGAATCGGGCGAGGCGGTGCTAATCGACTACGGTCTGGCGCGTCATCTGGAATTGCCGGACCTGATGGATGAGGAATTCCGGCTGCCCTATGGCACGGCTCCCTATATGGCGCCCGAACAGATCCTTGGCCACCGCAGCGATTTTCGCTCGGATATCTTCGCGCTCGGTGCGCTGATGTATTTCTTCGTGACCGGCAAGCGTCCGTTCGGTGATCCGCAGCGGCTCAAAGGCCTGAAGCGGCGTCTGTGGCGTGATCCATACCCGCCGCGGGCCCTGAATCCGATGATTCCCGCCGCCCTTCAGGAGGTGATTCTCCGCTGTCTGGAAATCAACCCGGCCCGGCGTTATCCGACGGCGGCGCAACTCGCCATGGACCTGCAGAACCTTTCCGGCGTCGTCCTGACGCCGCGTGCGACGAAGCTGAAGCGCGATTCGTTCAGTGTGGTGCTGAAGCGCCGCTTCAACCCCGATCCCATGGACATGGTGAAGCCGGAAAAAGCAACCGAACAGCTTTTCGATGCGCCGATCATCGCGGTGGCCATCGATCTCAACGGTTCGACACCCGAATTGCTGGAGAAACTGCGCACCGTCGTTGGCAAGACGCTGGATACGACCCCCAATGCCCGTGTCGCCTGCCTCAACGTGTTGAAAGTGAATCGTCTGACGCTGGATAGCGCGCTGGATGAGGAGGGGCGTAACAAACACGTGCGAAAACTGGTGGAACTGAAGAACTGGGCTTCAGCCCTCGATATGCCGCCGGGTGGTGTGACCTTCCACGTTCTGGAAGCTGTGTCTCCAGCGCAGGCCATCCTGAATTATGCCCGCGAGAATCATGTCGATCACATCGTCATGGGTGCGCGGGCGGAAGCGGCGATGCGCTCGCTGCTCGGCAGCGTTTCCGGAGAGGTGGCGGCCCACGCCCCGTGTACGGTGACGGTCGTGCGCAACCGGGCTTGGCCTGAGGCGGAGTGAAAGCGTCGGACGGCGCTTGACAGGGACGGGCAAAGGGGAGTGCATAACGCTTCCCGCAAGGACCATTCAGGACCCCATTCCATGTTCGAAAAGCTTCAGGCTCCGCCGCCCGACAAGATTCTCTCGCTGATCTCCGCCTATGCGGAGGACAAGCGCCCCAATAAGATCGACCTCGGCGTCGGTGTCTATCGAGATGAAACCGGTGCCACGCCGGTTCTCGAATCAGTGCGCGAGGCGGAACGCCGTCTGCTCGCAACGCAGAAGACCAAATCCTATTTCGGCATGGGCGGTGATCCCGCGTTCTGCCGGGCCATCGTGCCGCTGATCTTCGGGACGGAGGCACCCGCCGCGCGCATCCGCGCGCTCCAGACGCCCGGCGGCTCGGGTGCACTGTCGATTCTCATGGGCTTTGCTGCCAAGCTCACGAAGCGTATCCATATTCCAGATCCGAGTTGGGGCAACCACGCCGCGATTGCCAAGCATTCCGGCCTTGAAATTCTGCGCTATCCCTATTTCGATGCGGCCACCAGCCGGGTCAACTTCGAGGCGATGAAGGCTGCGCTGGAAAAGGCCGAGGCCGGCGATCTCGTGCTGTTGCACGGCTGCTGCCATAACCCGACGGGGGCTGATCTCAGCCGCGACGAATGGAGCGAACTGGCCGGCCTGCTCATCGAGAAAAGACTGCTGGCACTGGTTGACCTTGCCTATCAGGGGTTCGGTGACGGGTTGGACGAGGACGCCTGGGCGGTGCGCCATCTGGCGGGACGTCTGCCGGAAATGCTGGTTGCGTCCTCCTGCTCGAAGAATTTCGGCATTTATCGCGACCGCACCGGTGCCGCCTTCGTGCTGGGCAAGACGTCGGAAGACGCGGCTGTCGCCGAGGCACAGGTGATGATGGAAGCCCGCACCGGCTATTCCATGCCACCGGACCACGGTGCTGCCGTCGTCCGCATCATTCTGGAGGATGAAGCCCTCTACGCCCAGTGGCGGGTGGAACTGGAAACCATGCGCAGCCGTATCGCCGACCTGCGCCGGGGGCTGGCCGAATCGTTTCGCCGCCGCACGAATTCCGCAGCCTATGACTTCCTGACGGAAAGCCGCGGCATGTTCTCGCTGATTGGTGTCACGGAAGATGAGGCGAAGCGCCTGCGCAGTGAATTCGGCATCTATCTCGTCGATGACGGGCGAATCAACATCGCTGGCCTGAAAGAAGACCAGATCGACACCTTCGTGGAAGCGGTCGTCACGGTGAAAGGTTGAACACAGGGCCGGCGGAGCAATCCGCCGGCTTTGCGGCCCGCTTTGTTTTCAGATGAAAATTTCAAGGAAATGGTGGGCGATGAGGGATTCGAACCCCCGACTTCTTCGATGTGAACGAAGCACTCTACCGCTGAGTTAATCGCCCATTCCTGTAATGACAGCCCGAACCATGATGAATGGTGGGCGATGAGAGACTCGAACTCCCGACATCCTCGGTGTAAACGAGGCGCTCTACCAACTGAGCTAATCGCCCTTCGCGCTTCATGCGAGCCGTGAGGTTCGCCGCGTCGGTGGCGGTCATCTAGGCGGAACGGCGAAAAACCGCAAGAGGGATTTCTGCTTTTTTCCGGAAATTTGAAGTCATGGGCCAAGGCGAATAAAATGTTGCCTGTGGAAAACATTAAATTCGGAGACGCCGGGAAGGGACCGAAGGCGCATTTGCGGGGCTTTTCCGAGTGCTGTCATGTCGCTGACAGCCACGTGCTGCCGTCTTTGGTATTTTTTGTCGCTGAAAGTCGCTTGACACCTCCGACTGAACCCCTTAGTTAGCCGCTCATCGAACGGCGAGGCCGCTTCGACGGAGCGCCCCGGCGCTTCCGATCAAGAAAAGTGCGGGTGTAGCTCAGTCGGTTAGAGTGCCGGCCTGTCACGCCGGAGGTCGCGGGTTCGAGCCCCGTCACTCGCGCCATTTCTTGAACCGGTCTCGTACGTGACGATAAAATGCGCGGGTGTAGCTCAGTCGGTTAGAGTGCCGGCCTGTCACGCCGGAGGTCGCGGGTTCGAGCCCCGTCACTCGCGCCATTTCTTCTTCCATCGAGAATGTTGAAATGCCCTCGCGAACGCGCTTCGCCTGATTCCGTCTTCATGTTTCATTTCGGGCCGGAAGCTGCTTTTTCGCGCCTGCTTCATTTTTCGGCCTACTGTTTCTTGTGATTCATTTTATTGGGAAATTGTGCGTAGCGGCATGGAATGTGTGTTTAATCAAGACTCTCGAATGTGGCGCTGCTACACTGACCACCGTCAATTGGTCGAAAAGGCGCCACAATCACTTGCGCGCCGACGCGGCCTGCGCTAACCACGGCTCGTTGCAACACGTTTTTTCGGCTTGTCGGTTCGACTAATCCGACCGAGGTGCCGCCCGGCGCCATGCGCAAGCAGGGATGAAAAAGATGACTGAATTGCTCAGTTCCTACATTCCGATCGCTATTTTCATCGGTATTGCCCTTGTTATCGGTTTGGCGCTGCTCATTGCGCCCTTCGCGGTGGCATTCAAGGCACCTGATGCGGAAAAGCTTTCGGCCTACGAGTGCGGTTTCAATGCGTTTGATGACGCCCGCATGAAATTCGATATCCGCTTCTATCTGGTCTCGATTCTCTTCATCATCTTCGACCTCGAAGTGGCTTTCCTGTTCCCTTGGGCGGTATCGTTCGGCGAACTGGGCTGGTTCGGCTTCTGGTCCATGATGGTGTTCCTCGGTGTTCTGACCATCGGCTTTATCTATGAATGGAAGAAGGGGGCTCTCGAATGGGAGTGAGCCAGGGCAATACGACGCTCGTTGCGCCGCAACCGAAGGGCATCATCGATCCGAACACGGGCAAGCCCGTCGGTTCGGACGACGCCTTCTTCGGCGAGATCAACAACGAGCTGGCCGACAAGGGCTTCCTTGTGACCTCGACCGACGAGCTGATCACCTGGGCCCGTACCGGCTCGCTGATGTGGATGCAGTTCGGTCTGGCCTGCTGCGCCGTTGAGGGCCTGATGCAGGCGTCCGGTCCGCGTTACGACATGGAGCGCTTCGGTGTTGCCCCGCGTGCCTCGCCGCGCCAGTCGGACGTGATGATCGTTGCCGGCACGCTGACGAACAAGATGGCGCCCGCGCTTCGCAAGCTCTACGACCAGATGCCCGAACCGCGCTATGTGATCTCGATGGGTTCCTGCGCCAATGGCGGCGGCTACTACCACTATTCCTATTCGGTGGTGCGTGGCTGCGACCGCGTGGTTCCGGTGGATATCTACGTTCCGGGCTGTCCTCCCACGGCCGAGGCGCTGCTTTACGGCGTGCTTCTGTTGCAGAAGAAAATCCGCCGTACCGGCACGATCGAGCGCTAAGGCGAGGGGAGAACGGCAATGAGTGAAGCTCTCAACGAACTTTCCTCCTATATCGGCGAAGTCGCCGGAAAGCTCATCACGGGTTCGGAAATCCGTTACGGCGAACTGACCCTGACGACAGAGGTCGGCAAGCTGGTCGAACTGATCACCTTCCTGCGCGAGGACGTGCAGTGCGGTTTCGTCAGTTTCATCGATCTGTGCGGTGTCGATTATCCGCAGCGGGCTGACCGTTTCGATGTCGTCTACCATCTGATGTCTCCGCGTCAGAACCTGCGCGTGCGCGTCAAGATCACGACCGACGAGGCAACGCCTGTTCCCTCGATCATCGGCATCTTCCCGGGCGCAGGCTGGTTCGAGCGTGAAGCTTGGGACATGTACGGCATTCTGTTCTCCGGTCATCCGGACCTGCGCCGTATTCTGACCGACTACGGTTTCGAAGGCCATCCGCTGCGCAAGGACTTCCCCGTCACGGGCTTCGTCGAGGTTCGTTATGATGACATTGCCAAGCGTGTGGTCTATGAGCCGGTCGAACTGAAGCAGGAATTCCGCAGTTTCGATTTCCTGTCGCCATGGGAAGGCACCGAATACGTGCTGCCGGGCGATGAAAAGGCAGCGGGGTGAGGGGCATGCTTTCCTTTACCTGCCGTCCCGTAATTTGCTAAAGCGCGGAGCGCGTCGCGATGACAGAACATAACGTCCGCAATTTCACCATCAACTTCGGCCCGGAACACCCGTCCGCGCACGGCGTTCTGCGTCTCGTGCTCGAACTGGACGGTGAAATCGTCGAGCGCGTCGATCCGCATATCGGCTTGCTGCATCGTGGCACCGAAAAGCTGATCGAATCGAAGACCTATCTCCAGGCTGTTCCGTATTTCGACCGTCTCGACTACGTCGCGCCGATGAACCAGGAGCATGCCTATGCGCTGGCCGTCGAAAAGCTGATCGGCGTCGAAATCCCGAAGCGTGGCCAGTTGATCCGCGTTCTCTATTCCGAAATCGGCCGTATCCTGTCGCACATCATGAACGTGACGACGCAGGCCATGGACGTCGGTGCCATGACGCCGCCGGTCTGGGGTTTCGAGGAACGCGAAAAGCTGATGGTGTTCTATGAGCGCGCCTGCGGCGCTCGCATGCACTCGGCCTATTTCCGTCCGGGCGGCGTCCATCAGGATCTGCCTGCGGAACTCGTGGAAGATATCGGCAACTGGTGCGACCCGTTCATCAAGGTTCTGAACGACATCGAAAGTCTGCTGACCGACAACCGCATCTACAAGCAGCGTAACGTCGATATCGGCGTCGTGAAGCTGGAAGATGCCTGGGCGCACGGTTTCTCAGGTGTGATGGTGCGCGGTTCGGGCGCTGCCTGGGATCTGCGTCGTTCGCAGCCCTACGAGTGCTATTCGGAACTCGATTTCGATATTCCGATCGGCAAGAACGGCGACTGCTACGACCGTTATCTGATCCGCATGCAGGAAATGCGCGAATCGGTGAAGATCATGAAGCAGTGCGTGGAGCGCTTGCTCGGCAAAGAACGCGTCGGTCCCGTCTCCTCGCTCGATGGCAAGATCGTGCCGCCGAAGCGTGGCGAGATGAAGCGTTCGATGGAAGCGCTCATCCACCATTTCAAGCTCTACACCGAAGGCTATCACGTCCCCGCTGGCGAAGTTTACGCCGCTGTGGAGGCACCGAAGGGCGAGTTCGGCGTCTATCTCGTGTCGGACGGCTCCAACAAGCCGTATCGCTGCAAGATCCGCGCGCCGGGCTTCGTGCACCTTCAGGCCATGGAGTTCATGTCGAAGGGCCATCTGCTCGCCGACGTGACGGCCGTGCTTGGCTCGCTCGATATCGTGTTCGGCGAGGTCGACCGCTGATGCTAAGTGCCGCTGCCCACGGGATGAACCGCCTTCACTGTCCTGCCGCCGCGCGGGCGTTGAAGGGAGGTATTCTCCAGGCAACCGGCGTTGAATGTGAATTGTCCAGTCGGAAAGACCGGCGGACCTTGGCTGTATCCCTGATGTATGCAGCGGGTCGTCCGTTTCAAGATAAGGCGTGAGGAAGAATGTCCGTTCGTCGATTAGCCGAAGAGAATGTCCAGCCCGCGAGCTTCGCTTTCAATGCGGAGAATGTTGCCTGGGCTCAGGCCACCATCAAGAAGTATCCGGAAGGCCGTCAGCAGTCGGCTGTCATTCCGCTTCTGATGCGGGCACAGGAACAGGAAGGCTGGGTTTCCCGCGCCGCCATCGAAGCCATCGCCGACATGCTCGGCATGGCCTACATTCGTGTGCTGGAAGTCGCGACCTTCTACACCCAGTTCCAGATCAAGCCGATCGGCACGCGCGCGCATGTTCAGGTCTGTGGCACCACGCCTTGCATGCTGCGTGGTTCCGAAGACCTGATCAACGTCTGCAAGAAGAAGATCCATCACGATCCGCTGACGCCGAATGCGTCCGGCACTCTGTCGTGGGAAGAGGTCGAATGTCAGGGCGCTTGCGTCAACGCTCCCATGGTGATCATCTTCAAGGATGCCTATGAGGACCTGACGCCGGAGCGTCTCGAGGAAATCATCGATACGTTCGAAGCCGGCAAGGGAGCCGAGGTCCCGACCGGTCCGCAGAACGGTCGTCATTTCTGCGCACCGGAAGGTGGTATCCTCACGTTGTTGGACGGCGATGCCGCTCCCGTGTCTGGCGCCAAGGGTGACGACAAGCCTTCGTTGAGCGACCCGAACCGTCCGGCTGCCATCGAGAAGCCGGCAACGCCGGACGACCTCGAACTGATCGCCGGTATCGGTCCGAAGATCGCCGCGACACTGAATGAACTCGGCATTTTCAGCTTTGCCCAGATCGCCGCGTTTACGCCGGCTCAGGTCGAGTGGGTGGATGCCTATGTCAGCTTCCCCGGTCGCATTGCCCGCGACGAGTGGATCAAGCAGGCCGATGCGCTGGCGCGCGGCGGCGAAGAAGAATATGTCCGTGTTTTCGGCAAGAAGCCGCGGTGAGGAGGTAAGGTATGTTGAAGGATCAGGATCGCATCTTTACCAATATTTATGGCCTCAAGGACAAGTCGCTGAAGGGCGCCATGGCCCGTGGCCATTGGGACGGCACGAAGCAGATCATCGAAAAGGGCCGGGACTGGATCATTGACGAGATGAAGGCCTCCGGTCTTCGAGGTCGCGGTGGCGCAGGCTTCCCGACCGGCATGAAGTGGTCCTTCATGCCCAAGCAGAATGACGGTCGTCCGCACTATCTCGTCGTTAATGCCGACGAATCCGAGCCCGGCACCTGCAAGGACCGCGAAATTCTGCGCCACGATCCGCATACGCTGATCGAAGGCTGCGTGATCGCCGGTTTCGCCATGGGGGCCCACACGGCCTACATCTATGTTCGCGGCGAATATATGCGCGAACGTGAAGCGCTTCAGGCTGCCATCGACGAGTGCTACGACGCTGGCCTGCTGGGCAAGAACAACAAGAACGGCCACGATTTCGATATCTACGTTCACCACGGCGCAGGTGCCTATATCTGCGGCGAGGAAACGGCGCTGATCGAAAGCCTTGAGGGCAAGAAGGGCCAGCCCCGCCTCAAGCCGCCGTTCCCGGCCAATATGGGTCTCTACGGTTGCCCGACCACGGTCAACAACGTCGAATCGATTGCCGTTGCCCCGACCATCCTGCGTCGCGGTGCGTCGTGGTTTGCCGGTATCGGCCGTCCGAACAATGTCGGCACCAAACTGTTCATGGTGTCCGGTCACGTCAACAAGCCCTGCACATTTGAGGATGCGCTCGGCCTGACGTTCAAGGAACTGATCGACTACCACTGCGGCGGTATTCGCGGCGGTTGGGATAATCTGCTGGCTGTCATCCCCGGTGGTGCTTCATGCCCCATCGTCAAGGGTGAAGACATGCAGAACGCCATCATGGACTTCGACGGCATGCGTGACGTCAAATCGTCCTTCGGCACCGGCGGCATGATCGTCATGGACAAGTCCACCGACGTCATCAAGGCCATCTGGCGCATCGCAGCCTTCTTCAAGCATGAAAGCTGCGGCCAGTGCACGCCTTGCCGCGAAGGCACGGGCTGGATGATGCGCGTTCTCGAACGCATGGTCACCGGCCACGCCCAGAAGCGTGAAATCGACATGCTGTTTTCGGTGACGAAGCAGATCGAAGGGCACACGATCTGTGCGCTTGGCGACGCCGCGGCCTGGCCGGTTCAGGCGCTCATTCGCAATTTCCGCCCGGAAATCGAAAAGCGCATCGACCAGTATACGCACAAGTCGACGTCGGAAGGCGCCGTTCTCGAAGCGGCAGAATAAGGCGGTCCGGCTGCGGCGCAGAAGGATGCGCCCGGCCGTGACGGCTTGAAAGAAATTGAAGACTGAAGGTGGACGATGGCAAAGCTGAAAGTTGACGGTGTAGAGATCGAAGTCCCCGACCATTTCACGCTGCTTCAGGCGTGTGAGGCGGCGGGTGCCGAAGTTCCGCGCTTTTGTTTTCACGAGCGTCTCTCGGTGGCGGGCAACTGCCGCATGTGCCTGATCGAGGTAAAGGGCGGCCCGCCGAAGCCGGCAGCCTCCTGCGCCATGGGCGTGCGCGATGTGCGCGGCGGCCCGAACGGCGAGCCGGCGGAAGTCTTCACGAAGACGCCGATGGTCAAGAAGGCCCGTGAAGGCGTCATGGAATTCCTGCTCATCAACCACCCGCTGGATTGCCCGATCTGCGACCAGGGTGGTGAATGCGACCTGCAGGACCAGGCTATGGCCTATGGGATCGCTGGTACGCGTTATGCTGAAAACAAGCGGGCCGTTGAAGACAAGTATATCGGCCCGCTCGTCAACACCGTGATGAACCGCTGCATTCACTGCACGCGTTGCGTCCGCTTCACGACGGAAGTCGCTGGTATCTCCGAACTCGGCCTGATCGGTCGCGGTGAGGATGCCGAGATCACCACCTATCTCGAGCAGGCCATGACTTCGGAGCTTCAGGGCAACGTCGTTGACCTCTGCCCGGTCGGTGCACTGACCTCCAAGCCCTTCGCCTTCACCGCACGTCCGTGGGAACTGAACAAGACGGAAAGCATCGACGTGATGGACGCCGTCGGTTCTGCGATCCGCGTCGACACCCGTGGCCGTGAAGTGATGCGCGTCATGCCGCGCGTCAACGAAGCGATCAACGAAGAGTGGATTTCCGATAAGACCCGCTTCATCTGGGATGGTCTGCGCACGCAACGCCTCGACCGCCCTTATGTCCGTGTCAACGGACGTCTTCAGCCGGCAAGCTGGGCGGAAGCCTTCTCGGCCATCCGCAACGCCGTGACCGGGGTCAGCGGTTCGAAGATCGGCGCCATTGCCGGCGATCTCGCTTCCGTTGAGGAAATGTTCGCGCTGAAGTCGCTGCTCGCCTCGCTCGGTTCGACGAATGTCGACTGTCGCCAGGACGGGACGGCGCTCGATCCGTCGAATGGCCGCGCTTCCTACCTCTTCAATGCCACCATCGAAGGTATCGAACAGGCCGACGCGCTCCTCATCGTGGGTTCCAATCCGCGCCTTGAGGCCGCTGTTCTCAACGCCCGTATCCGCAAGCGGTTCCGCCGCGGCGGCTTCCCGATCGGCGTGATCGGCGAAGGTGGTGAACTGCGCTACGAATATGACTATCTCGGCGCCGGCACTGATACGCTGACCGATCTTATCAACGGCAACGGTGCCTTCCTCGAAAAATTGAAGGCAGCCTCCAAGCCGCTCATCATCATCGGTCAGGGCGCGCTTGCCCGCCCGGATGGCGCTGCGGTGCTCGCGGGTGTTGCCAAACTGGCAAACGATGTTGGTGCTGTTTCGGCCGAATGGAACGGTTTCTCCGTGCTCCACACGGCAGCGTCGCGCGTCGGCGGTCTCGATCTCGGTTTCGTGCCGGGTGACAAGTCGGTCAACGCCGCTTCCATCGTCGCTTCCTCCGAGGTTCTCTTCCTGCTTGGCGCGGACGAAATCGATCTGTCGAAGAAGGCTGCGGCATTCACCGTTTATATCGGCAGCCACGGTGATGCCGGGGCGCATGCCGCCGACGTCATCCTTCCGGGTGCGACCTACACCGAAAAGTCGGGCATCTGGGTCAACACCGAAGGCCGCGTCCAGCAGGGCAACCGTGCTGGCTTCGCACCGGGCGATGCCCGCGAAGACTGGGCGATCCTGCGTGCGCTGTCCGATGCGCTCGGCCACAAGCTGCCGTTCGACTCGCTCGGCGCGCTGCGGGGCAAGCTGTTCGCAGCTTATCCGCACTTTGCTGCACTTGACGAAATCGCCGCGGGCGATGTCGGCGACGTGGTGAAGCTGGGTGGCGCGCTAGGCCTTCTGGACCGCGCTGCCTTTGCATCGTCCGTCAAGGACTTCTATCTGACGAACCCGATTGCGCGCGCTTCTGCCGTCATGGCGGAGTGCTCGGCTTTGGCACGTAACAACTTCAAGGCCGCCGCAGAGTAAGGGCAGGGGACCATGGACACTTTCTTTTCGACTTACCTCTGGCCGGTTCTGGTCATGGTCGTTCAGTCGCTGCTGCTGATGGTGGCGCTGCTGATCTACATCGCCTATGTCCTGCTGTTCGACCGCAAGATCTGGGCGGCGGTGCAGATGCGCCGCGGTCCGAACGTTGTCGGTCCCTGGGGTCTCTTCCAGTCTTTCGCCGACCTTCTGAAGTTCGTGCTGAAGGAGCCGGTCATTCCGGCAGGCGCCAACAAGGGCGTGTTTCTGCTGGCGCCGCTCGTCGCAGTGACACTGGCGCTCGCAACCTGGGCAGTTATTCCGCTCGCGGATGGCTGGGTGATCGCCAACATCAACGTCGGCATCCTCTACGTCTTCGCGATCTCGTCGCTTGAAGTGTACGGCATCATCATGGGTGGCTGGGCTTCGAACTCGAAGTATCCGTTCCTCGGCGCGCTTCGTTCGGCGGCGCAGATGGTGTCCTATGAAGTCTCGATCGGCTTCGTCATCGTCACCGTTCTGCTGACGGTCGGTTCGCTGAACCTGACGGATATCGTCTATGCCCAGAAGGATGGTCTTGGAACGATGATCGGTCTGCCGAACACCTTCCTCGACTGGAACTGGCTCGCCCTGTTCCCGATGTTCATCATCTTCTTCATTTCTGCGCTGGCTGAAACCAACCGTCCGCCCTTCGACCTTCCGGAAGCGGAATCGGAACTGGTGGCCGGCTTCATGGTGGAATATGGCTCCACGCCCTACATGATGTTCATGCTCGGTGAATATGCGGCCATCGTGCTGATGTGTTCGCTCACGACGATCCTGTTCCTCGGTGGCTGGTTGCCTCCGGTTGATATCGCCATCCTGAACTGGGTGCCGGGTATCATCTGGTTCATCCTGAAGGCGACCATGGTCTTCTTCATGTTCGGTCTGGTGAAGGCTTTCGTGCCGCGCTACCGCTATGACCAACTCATGCGCCTCGGCTGGAAGGTGTTCCTGCCGCTGTCGCTCGCCATGGTCGTCATCGTTGCATTCGTTCTCAAACTGACGGGGTGGGCATAATGGCCAGTCTCTCCCAGGCAATCAATTCGCTGTTCCTGAAGGAATTCGTCTCGGCCATCGGTCTGACGGTGAGCTACTTCTTCCGCCCGAAGGCAACGGTGAACTATCCCTTCGAAAAGGGGCCGGTTAGCCCGCGCTTCCGCGGCGAGCATGCGCTTCGCCGTTATCCGAACGGCGAGGAACGCTGCATCGCCTGCAAGCTGTGCGAGGCCATCTGTCCCGCTCAGGCCATTACCATCGAAGCCGGTCCGCGCCGCAATGACGGCACCCGCCGCACGGTGCGCTACGACATCGACATGGTGAAGTGCATCTATTGCGGTTTCTGCCAGGAAGCTTGCCCGGTCGATGCCATCGTGGAAGGTCCGAACTTCGAGTTCGCAACCGAGACCCGCGAGGAGCTTTACTACGACAAGGCGCGGCTTCTGGAGAATGGCGACCGCTGGGAGCGCGAAATTGCGCGCAACCTCGCGCTCGACGCACCGTATCGCTGATTGCTGCATGAGAGACCGCGTGGGAAAGACGTTCCGCGCGGAAAGGAAAACAGGGGGCGCGGCTTCGACTGGACCGCGCATTACCCCGAAGGGCAGGGAACCCGCCCGAGGGAAGACGAAAAGGCACCAACATGGGTCTGCAGGCTCTTTTTTTCTATATCTTCGCCTTTGTCGCGGTGGCGTCGGCGCTGATGGTGATTTCCGCGAAGAACCCGGTTCATTCCGTGCTGTTCCTCATCTTGACCTTCTTTAACGCCGCCGGCCTGTTCCTTCTGACGGGTGCAGAGTTCCTGGCGATGATCCTGCTGGTCGTCTATGTCGGCGCTGTGGCGGTTCTCTTCCTCTTCGTCGTCATGATGCTGGACGTTGATTTCGCTGAGTTGCGGTCGGGCGTTCTGAAATACGCGCCGGTCGGCTTCCTGGTCGGTGTCATTCTGGCTGTCGAACTGGTCGTCTTCGTCGGCGGCAACATCATTTCACCGGAAGCGGGCAAGGCAATCACCATGCCGATCCCGGCTCTGACGGAACGCACCAACACGGCCGCTCTCGGCGACGTGCTTTATTCCAACTACATTTACTTCTTCCAGTTGTCCGGCCTCGTGCTGCTGGTGGCCATGATCGGCGCAATCGTGCTGACGCTTCGCCACCGGACCCATGTGCGTCGTCAGGACATTGCAACCCAGGTTGCCCGGTCGCCGGAGACTGCCATCGAGGTGGTCAAGGTCAAGCCCGGTCAGGGCATCTGAGGCACAGAGCGAGGTCAAGGAACCACCACTATGGAAATCGGTCTCTCCCATTATCTGACGGTCGCCGCCGTTCTGTTCACGCTCGGTGTCTTCGGTATCTTCCTGAACCGCAAGAACGTCATCGTCATTCTGATGTCGGTCGAACTCATCCTGCTTTCAGTGAACCTCAACATGGTCGCTTTCTCGCACTTCCTGAACGACCTCGTCGGTCAGGTGTTCGCGCTGTTCATTCTGACCGTCGCTGCGGCTGAAGCCGCCATCGGTCTGGCGATCCTCGTCGTCTTCTATCGCAACCGCGGCTCGATTGCCGTGGAAGACGTCAACATGATGAAGGGCTGAGGCGGTCATGATCTACAAGCTTATCGTCTTTCTTCCGCTTCTCGGTGCGATTATCGCCGGCCTGTTCGGTAACCGGATTGGCGCGAAGGCATCGGAATACGTAACGTCGGGCCTTATGATCATCGTCGCGATCCTGTCCTGGGTCGTGTTCGTGAATGTCGGCTTCGGCGCCCATGAAGGCGAAGGGGTGATCAAGGTCACCGTGCTGCGCTGGATCCAGGTGGGCGGCATTGACGTCGAGTGGGCGTTGCGTGTCGATACCCTGACCGCCGTCATGCTCGTTGTGGTCAACTCCGTGTCGACGCTGGTGCATCTCTACTCCATCGGCTACATGCACCACGATCCGCACCGTCCGCGGTTCTTCTCCTACCTCTCGCTCTTCACCTTCGCCATGCTCATGCTGGTGACGTCGGACAACATCGTGCAGATGTTCTTCGGCTGGGAAGGCGTTGGTCTGGCGTCGTACCTGCTGATCGGTTTCTGGTTCAAGAAGCCGTCTGCAACGGCAGCCTCGATGAAGGCCTTCATCGTCAACCGCGTCGGCGACTTCGGCTTTCTGCTCGGCATCGGCACGGTCTTCGTTCTGTTCGGTTCGCTGAACTACGAAACGATCTTTGCCGCAGCGCGCACCTATCTCGAGGGCGACAACGCCAATCAGGTTGTCATCAACCTCTTCGGCATGACGCTGGATCGTTCGCATGCCGTGACCGCCGCCTGCATCCTTCTGTTCATCGGCGCGATGGGTAAGTCGGCGCAGTTCCTGCTGCACACCTGGCTTCCGGATGCCATGGAAGGCCCGACCCCGGTCTCGGCGCTCATTCACGCTGCAACCATGGTCACCGCCGGTGTCTTTCTCGTCGCCCGCATGTCGCCGCTGTTCGAACTGTCGCATGATGCACTGACCGTCGTCACCATCATCGGCGGCATCACAGCCTTCTTCGCCGCGACCGTCGGTCTGGTGCAGAACGACATCAAGCGTGTTATTGCCTATTCGACCTGTTCGCAGCTCGGCTATATGTTCGTTGCGCTCGGCGTCGGTGCTTATGGTGCTGCCGTTTTCCACCTCTTCACGCACGCCTTCTTCAAGGCACTTCTGTTCCTTGGAGCGGGTTCCGTGATCCACGCCGTCGATGGCGAGCAGGACATGCGGCACATGGGTGGACTGCGCAAGCACATCCCGATCACCTTCTGGGTGATGACCATCGGCACGATTGCCCTGACCGGCGTCGGCATCCCCGGCACCCTGATCGGCACCGCCGGCTTCTTCTCCAAGGATGCCATCATTGAATCGGCCTTTGCGGCCCATGGTGGCGCTGCCCGCTTTGCCTTCGTGCTTCTGGTGATTGCCGCTCTGTTCACGAGCTTCTATTCCTGGCGTCTGGCCTTCCTCACATTCTTCGGCAAGCCGCGTGCTTCCGCTGACGTGATGCACCACGTCCATGAATCGCCGCCGATCATGACCATCCCCTTCCTGCCGCTCGCCCTTGGTGCGCTGTTTGCAGGCGTGATGTTCCATGGTGCCTTCATCGGTGAAGCCTATGAGGAATTTTGGAAGGGCGCGCTTTTCACGGGTGCTGAAAACCACATCCTGCATGCGATGCACGAGGTGCCGCTGTGGGTGAAGTGGAGCCCGTTTGCGGCCATGCTGATCGGTTTCGTCACCGCCTGGTATTTCTACATCGCTTCACCGGAAACCCCGAAGAAGCTCGCGGAAAGCTTCCGTCCGCTCTACCTGTTCCTGCTGAACAAGTGGTACTTCGACGAACTGTACGACGTCCTGTTCGTTCGCTCGGCCAAGGCGCTCGGCAAATTCCTCTGGAAGAAGGGTGACGTCGCCGTGATCGATACCTACGGTCCGAACGGTGTTGCTGCCCGGGTTGTCGATGTGACCAACCGCGTCGTTCGTCTGCAGACCGGTTATCTTTATCATTATGCGTTCGCGATGCTGATCGGTGTCGCCGCGCTCGTTACCTGGATGATGCTTGGGGGTGCGAAGTAAATGACCGATTGGCCCATTCTCTCAACGGTCACGTTCCTGCCGATCGTCGGTGTGGCGCTGCTGCTTTTCACCCGTGAAGACGGTGCGTTTGGTCGCCGCAACATCCTGAATGTTGCCCTGCTGACCACTGTCTTTACCTTCCTCGTGTCGCTCTTCGTCTGGATCGGTTTCGACAATTCGAATGCCGGCTTCCAGATGGTGGAAAAGCACGACTGGCTCGGTACGGGGATCGCCTATCACGTCGGTGTCGATGGCATTTCGATGCTCTTCGTCATTCTCACGACGTTCCTGATGCCCTTCTGCGTGCTGGCAAGCTGGAACGCCATTGAAAAGCGTATCAAGGAATACATGATCGCCTTCCTCATCATGGAAACCATGATGATCGGCGTCTTCGTGGCGCTTGATACTGTATTGTTCTATGTCTTCTTCGAAGCAACCCTCATCCCGATGTTCATCATCATCGGCGTGTGGGGCGGCAAGGATCGCGTCTACGCCAGCTACAAGTTCTTCCTCTACACGCTGCTCGGTTCGGTGCTGATGATGCTCGCCATCATGGCCATGTACTGGCAGGCCGGTACGACGGACGTGCCGACGCTGATGAAGTATTCGTTCCCGGCTGGCCTTCAGACCTGGTTGTGGCTTGCCTTCTTCGCTTCTTTCGCGGTGAAGATGCCGATGTGGCCGGTTCACACCTGGCTTCCGGATGCTCACGTTCAGGCGCCGACGGCAGGCTCGGTCATTCTGGCCGGCGTCATGCTGAAGCTCGGCGGTTACGGCTTCCTGCGCTTCTCGCTTCCGATGTTCCCGCTGGCGTCTGACCTTTTCGCGCCCTTCGTGTTCACGCTGTCGGTCATCGCCATCGTCTACACCTCGCTGGTGGCGCTGATGCAGGACGACATTAAGAAGCTGATTGCCTATTCGTCCATCGCCCATATGGGTTACGTGACCATGGGCATCTTCGCGGCCAACACGCAGGGCGTTCAGGGCGCCATCTTCCAGATGCTGTCGCACGGTATCGTGTCGGGTGCGTTGTTCCTGTGTGTGGGTGTCGTCTACGACCGTCTCCACACCCGCGAGATTTCTGCCTATGGCGGGCTCGTGAATAACATGCCGAAATATGCGGTGGCCCTCATGGTCTTCACCATGGCCAATGTCGGCCTTCCGGGCACGTCGGGCTTCATTGGTGAATTCCTGACGATCATCGGTGTGTTCCGCGTAAACACCTGGGTTGCGCTCTTTGCCGCCACAGGCGTCATTCTCTCGGCCTCCTACGCGCTTTGGCTCTATCGCCGGGTGATCTTCGGTGCGCTGGAGAAAGACAGCCTCAAGGCGCTGCTCGACCTCTCCGGCCGGGAAAAGCTGATCCTTTATCCGCTGCTTGCGCTCACCATCTTCTTCGGTGTCTATCCGGCTCCGGTATTCGATGCGACGGCGGCCTCGGTGGATCTGCTTCTCAACAACTACGAAGCGGCCCTCAAGACCGCTAGCCAAGTGGCGCTTTCGCTGAATTGACGACAGGACGTGATCATGACCGTTGAAACTCTTCTCGCAAGCCTCCACCTTGCCGTTCCCGAACTGATCCTGGCCGTCGGCGCGCTCGTGCTTCTGATGATCGGCGTCTTCAATGGCGACAAGTCTGCACCGACGGTGACGGGCCTTGCCGTGGCGCTGCTCATCGCTTCCGGCCTGTGGTTGCTGATTGCCTCGCCGGAAGGCGAGGCCTTTGGCGGTGCCTATCTTGCCGACCCCTTCGCGCGTTTCATGAAGGTGCTGGCCCTCATCGGCTCCATCGTTGCGATGATCATGACGGTCGGAAACGCCCGTTCGGAACATCTCGATCGCTTCGAATATCCGGTGCTCCTGCTTCTCGCGACCCTCGGCATTTTGCTGATGATCTCGGCGAACGACATGATCTCGCTTTACATGTCGCTCGAACTGCAGTCGCTGGCGCTCTACGTCATCGCGGCCATCAACCGCGACAGCCTGCGTTCGACGGAAGCCGGCCTCAAGTACTTCGTGCTGGGTGCGCTTTCCTCGGGTATGCTGCTTTATGGCATGTCGCTGGTCTACGGCTTTACGGGCAACACCGGCTTCGATGAAATCGCCAAGGTTCTGGCAGGCGAAACCCGCTCGCTTGGCGTAGTGATCGGTCTCGTCTTCGTGCTGACCGGTCTTTGCTTCAAGATTTCGGCCGTGCCGTTCCATATGTGGACGCCGGACGTCTATGAAGGTGCCCCGACGCCGGTCACGGCCTTCCTCGCCGCCGCTCCGAAGGTCGGTGCGATGGCGATCCTCGTCCGGGTCGTGTCCGATGCCTTCCAGCCGGTGATTGCCGACTGGCAGCAGATCATCGTCTTCATCTCGCTCGCGTCCATGCTGCTCGGCTCCTTCGCGGCCATCGGTCAGAAGAATATCAAGCGCCTGATGGCCTATTCCTCCATCGGTCACATGGGCTATGCGCTGGTCGGTCTTGCTGCCGGCAACCAGTCGGGCGTGTCGGGCGTCATCATCTACATGACGGTCTATATGGTCATGACGCTTGGCACCTTTGCCTGCATCATTGCCATGCGCCGCAAGGAAGGTGAAACGGTTGAAGGGATCGATGATCTCGCCGGCCTGTCGCAGACCAACCCGTTCATGGCGGTTGCGTTGACGGCGCTGATGTTCTCGCTGGCCGGTATCCCGCCGCTGGCAGGCTTCTTCGGTAAGTACTTCGTCTTCCTGGCAGCCATCGAAGCCAAGCTCTATGCGCTTGCCATCATCGGTATCCTGTCCTCGGTTGTTGGTGCCTACTACTACCTGCGCGTCGTGAAGGTGATGTGGTTCGACGAGCCGAAGGGTGAATTCGACCGCGTTTCGACAGAACTGCGTCTGGTCTTCGGCCTGTCGGGTCTGTTCGTCCTGGCCTACCTGTTCTTCGGTGGTCCGGTCGGTACCGCGGCTGAAGCAGCGGCCAAGTCGTTCTTTTGAGCGGGTCGAACAAGGTGGGGCGGAAGTCGATGTCTGACTTCCGCCACGAACCCCTCGATGAGGTTGGCTCCACCAACGAAGAGTGTCTTGCCCGTGCGCGGGCGGGGCAGGGCGGCGATCTCTGGATCACCGCCGCTCGCCAGATCGGCGGGCGTGCCCGGCGTGGACGGACCTGGGTGTCCGAGCGCGGAAATCTCTACGCTTCTCTTTTGCTGATTGATCCCGCACCGATGCAGCGGCTGGGCTCCTTGCCGCTGGCGGTTGCCGTTGCGTTGCACGGTGCTGTTCGTCGTGTTCTGCCGTTCGGCGCGCCGCCGCTCGAGGTGAAATGGCCGAACGATCTGTTGATTGGCCGCAAGAAGATGAGCGGCATTCTTATCGAAGGCGAGTTCCTGCCTGATGGCCGGCATGCGGTGGTCGTGGGTATCGGCGTCAATGTGCACTTCAAGCCGGATAATCCGCTTTATCCCGTTACCTGCCTTTTGGACGAGGGTGCAACGGTTTTCCCTGAGGAACTGTTCGCGCATCTGTTTGAAGCCATGGTAGACGTGCTAAACATATGGAATGAAGGCCTCGGCACGGCTGAAGTGACGGCGCTCTGGCGCGAGATGGCGTGCGGCATTGGCGAGGCGATTACCGTTAACCTCTCGGATCGCGTCCTGCGAGGCCGTTTTGCCGGGATCGATGATCAGGGGCTTCTGCTGCTGGAAACGGAAGACGGCCGTCGGGAAACGATTTCCGCCGGTGACGTCTTCTTTGGATGATTGGAAATGTGACTGCAATGGCGAAACAAGAAGAACTGGTGTTCCTGCCGCTGGGCGGCGTTGGCGAGATCGGCATGAATCTCGCACTCTATGGTTACGGGACGCCGGGCAAACGCCAATGGATCATGGTCGATTGTGGTGTGACCTTCGCCGGGCCGGATCTGCCGGGTGCGGATCTGGTGTTGCCGGATATCCGCTTTCTGGCGGAGGAGCGCAAGAACCTCAAGGGTATCATCATCACCCACGCCCATGAGGACCATTACGGCGCGCTGAACGATCTGTGGCCGGGCCTCAACGTGCCGGTTTATGCAAGTGCCTTCACCGCGGGCCTGCTGGAGGCCAAGCGCAATTACGAGGGAAGCCGCGCCGAAATTCCGGTGACGCCCTTCAAGGCCGGCGACCGTATCAAGGTCGGGCCTTTCGATATCGAGGCCATCGGTGTCAATCATTCCATTCCAGAACCCATGTCGCTGGTCATTCGCACGCCGCTTGGCAATGTGGTTCACACCGGTGACTGGAAGATCGACCTCGAACCCACGCTTGGACCGCTGACGGATGAGAAGCGCTTCCGCGAAGTGGGTGATGAAGGTGTGCTGGCGCTGCTGTGCGACAGCACGAATTCCATGCGCGAAGGCGTTTCGCCCTCCGAGCGTGAGGTGTCGGAAGGCCTGCGTGAGGTGATCGAGAAGGCGGAAGGCCGCGTTGCGATCACAACCTTCTCTTCCAATGTCGGGCGTATTCGCTCGATTGCCGAGGCGGCGGAAGCAGCGGGCCGTGAGGTGCTGCTGCTCGGTTCCTCGCTGAAGCGTGTCGTGGCGGTCGCCTCCGAACTCGGCATGATGGACGGTCTGAAGCCCTTCATTGCCGAGGACGAGTACGGCTACATTCCACGGGATAAGGTCGTGGTGATCCTGACCGGCAGCCAGGGCGAGCCGAGGGCGGCTCTGGCCAAGCTGGCGCGCGACGAGATGCGCAACGTGGCGCTGACGACAGGCGACACGGTGGTCTTTTCCTCCCGCGCTATTCCCGGCAACGAGAAAGCCATTCTTGACATCAAGAACGGCCTGATCGAGCAGGGCGTGAAGGTGGTGACCGACGCCGATGCGCTGGTGCATGTCTCCGGCCATCCGCGCCGTAGCGAGCTCGTGCAGATGTATGAATGGGTGCGCCCGCAGATCCTCGTGCCGGTGCATGGTGAAGCCGCGCATTTGACGGCGCAGAAGGAGCTGGGGTTGAGCGCCGGTATCGCCGAGGTGCCGCGCGTGCGCAACGGTGACGTGCTTCGCCTTGCGCCAGGTCCGGCGGAAGTGATCGATCAGGCCCATTGCGGCCGCATCTATCGCGACGGCAAGCTCATTGGTGATTTCGATGAAATGGGCATCGGCGAACGCCGCAAGCTTGCTTATGTCGGTCATGTCGCCATCAATGTCGTTCTCGACGAGCGCTTCGATTTCCGCGATGACCCGATCGTCGTTCTGAATGGCTTGCCGGCCTATGACGACGAGGGCGAGGATATGGACGATACGGTCTATGACTGCGTTCTCGGCGCCATCGAGAGTATTCCGCGCGCACGCCGCAAGGACCTCGACATGCTGCGGGAGGCCGTTCGCCGCGCCGTCCGCGCCACGGTGAACAATGCCTGGGGCAAGAAGCCGCTCGTGACGGTTTTCGTGACCAAAGTCTGAGAAGACACCGGCTCGCCCACAGGTATAGGAAGGGCCGAGCGAAACGAAAGTCTGAAGGAGCTTGTCATGCTTGGACGTGTGAACCATGTGGCCATCGCCGTGCCGGATCTCGCAGCCGCGACCGCAGCCTACAATACGACGCTTGGTGCGAAGGTGACCGCGCCGCAGGCCCTGCCGGAACATGGTGTGACCGTTGTTTTCGTAGAGCTTCCGAACACGAAGATCGAGTTGCTGGAGCCGCTCGGTGAGGGCTCGCCGATTGCCGCTTTCCTTGCGAAGAACGCATCCGGCGGCATTCACCATATTTGCTACGAGGTCGAAGACATCATTGCCGCCCGCGATGAACTTAAAAAAAATGGCGCTCGCGTGCTGGGTGATGGCGAACCGAAGATTGGCGCGCACAACAAGCCGGTTCTCTTCCTGCATCCGAAAGACTTCTTCGGCACGCTGATCGAATTGGAACAGGTCTGAGGCATTTCGTTATTCAGCCAGCATCACAGGGCTGCTTTCCCTTAGGGAGGGCGGCCTTTTCATTTGCCTGTCACGATCTGCCGATAAAGAAGGCGCCAGAAGAATGCGGCGTCCGCCGCTGGAACGGTTGAGAAAACAAAAAAAAACAAGGCCGAGAGGGCCTTGTTTTCAAGTATCGCGTGATCCCTTTCCGTTGCCGGGGCTGCGTGTAAACGCGCCTAAGATCTAATCCTCCCAAGACTTGACCGCGAAGTTTGGCAGAAAATTTAAGCTCTCTGCCTTTTTTGTAAGCTAACGCTACCGTAGTCTCGGGCACTTGTCACTGGAATTTTTTGCAAAAATGCTACAGTCGAACAAAAAATTCATATTGACAAAAATGTCGCAACATTGTGGCTCGCTTCTGCGCCAGCCTTGCGACAGTTTTTCGCCCGTAAGGGTTATTCGTGTGCCGCTGAATAAGTCGGACGCAGGTGTTGCCTAATTTTTGATCGTGTTACATCGCCGGTGGAGAGGCCGTTCGGGCGCCGCGAACGTGCATGTGGGCAATGGTCGACGGCCTAGCGGCTTCGGGTTTCCTTCTGTGGCCGAAACGTTTATGAACGCTTCCATAATCGTTCTTGGCTGCCCGATTCCCGCTCGCCTGCGCGGAATGACAGGGCACAAAACTGGAAACTCCCATGCGCCTGTCTCGTTTCTTCCTGCCCATTCTGAAGGAAAACCCCAAGGAAGCGGAAATCGTCTCGCACCGTCTGATGCTGCGCGCCGGCATGATCCGTCAGCAGTCCCAGGGCATCTATTCCTGGCTGCCGCTTGGCAAGCGCGTACTCGACAAGGTGTGCGCGATTGTGCGTGAGGAGCAGAACCGTGCCGGCGCCCAGGAAATCCTGATGCCGACGCTGCAGACCGCCGAACTCTGGCAGGAAAGCGGCCGCTATAACGACTACGGCGAGGAGATGCTGCGCATCACCGACCGCAACAAGCGCGCCATGCTCTACGGCCCGACCAACGAGGAAATGGTGACGGACATTTTCCGTTCCTACGTCAAGAGCTACAAGGACCTGCCGCTCAACCTTTACCACATCCAGTGGAAGTTCCGTGACGAGCGCCGTCCGCGCTTCGGCACCATGCGTTCGCGCGAGTTCCTGATGAAGGATGCCTATTCCTTCGATCTGACGAAGGAAGACGCGATCCACTCCTACAACAAGATGTTCACGGCCTATCTGCGCACCTTCGATCGTCTCGGCCTGCGCGCCATTCCGATGCGTGCCGATACCGGCCCCATCGGTGGCAATCACAGCCATGAATTCATCATTCTGGCAGAGACGGGCGAGTCCGAAGTGTTCTGCCATCGCGATTTCGTGAACTTTGACATTCCCGCCGAAACCACTGATTTCGACAGCGTCGATGCCCTGCAATCGATTTTCGACAAGTGGACGTCGCTCTATGCCGCGACGTCTGAAATGCACGATGAGGCCGCGTTCGACGCCATTCCGGACGGAGATCGTCTCTCTGCCCGTGGCATCGAAGTCGGTCACATCTTCTATTTCGGCACCAAATACTCTGCGCCGATGGGCGCCAAGGTGCAGGGACCGGATGGCAAGGAACACGAAGTCCAGATGGGGTCCTATGGCATCGGGCCGTCGCGCCTTGTTCCGGCCATCATCGAAGCCTCTCATGACGAGAACGGAATCATCTGGCCGGAATCGGTGGCGCCCTTCGATGTGGTGGTTATTAACATGAAGGTGGGCGACGCGGCCGTCGATGCGGCGAGCAGCCAGATTTACGAGGCGCTTTCCAACGCCGGCAAGGATGTTCTCTACGACGACCGTGACGAGCGTGCCGGTGCGAAATTCGCGACCGCTGACCTGATCGGCGTGCCGTGGCAGGTGATCGCGGGGCCGCGCGGTATTGCCAATGGCGAGGTCGAACTGAAGAACCGCCGGACGGGCGAACGGGTGACGTTGTCCGTCGAGGCTGCGATCAACAGGCTCGCTGGCTAAGGAAGGGTGTGAAGGCATGACGGAAGCGGATGCGGGCGCTGCGGCGGCGACGGATAAGACGAGGGCGGCGCGCCCCTTTTCCGCCTTCGAACGCATGGTGGCCTGGCGTTATCTGAGGGCGCGCCGCAAGGAAGCGTTCATTTCCGTCATCGCCGGATTCTCCTTTGCGGGCATCATGCTCGGTGTGGCAACGCTCATCATCGTGATGGCGGTGATGAACGGATTTCGCACCGAACTGATCTCGCGCATTCTCGGCATCAACGGGCACATCATCCTCCAGCCCATCGACTCCCCCCTGTCCGATTATCCGGAACTCGCCAAGAAGATTTCCGCTGTGCCCGGTGTCACCATGGCCATTCCCATGGTCGAGGGCCAGGTCTTCGCCTCGGGCAAAGTGGGCGCGGGCACCGGCGCCATTGTGCGCGGTGTGCGGGCCGATGATCTGCTGAAGCTCAAGGAAGTGGCAGAAAACGTCAAGGCCGGAGATTTACTCGGCTACGCCGCGGGCGATGGTATCCTGATCGGTACACGAATGGCGAACGCTTTGGGTGTGTCCGCCGGCGACCAGATTTCGCTTCTGGCACCCGAAGGCGACGTGACGCCGATGGGCACCAATCCTCGTATCAAGAGCTACCGCATTTCCGGCGTCTTCGAGGTCGGCATGTCGGAGTATGATTCCGGTATCATTTTCATGCCGCTGGAAGAATCCCAGCTTTATTTCAATGCGGACGGTATCGTTCAGCAGATCGAGATTTTCGTCACCCATCCCGATCTGGTCGATGACACGCGCGAGGCCATCGAGCAGGCAGCGGGGCGGCAGATTTATCTGACCGACTGGCGACAGCGAAACCAGACGTTCTTTTCCGCCTTGCAGGTGGAACGCAATGTGATGTTCATGATCCTGACGCTCATCGTGCTGGTGGCTGCGCTCAACATCATTTCCGGCCTCATCATGCTGGTGAAGGACAAGAGTAGCGACATTGCCATTCTGCGCACCATGGGTGCCACATCCGGCGCGATCATGCGCATATTCTTCATGACGGGCGCCGCGATCGGCACCGTTGGCACGTTCGCCGGATTTGTGCTGGGTGTCATCGTCTGTCTTAATGTCGAAAGAATCCGCCAGTTCTTCACCTGGCTTTCCGGCACGGTCATCTTCGACCCCGAGCTTTATTTCCTCAGCCAGTTACCGGCTGAAATGAATGTGAGCGAAACGGTTTCCGTGATCGTCATGGCGCTGACGCTCTCCTTCTTCGCCACCATCTTTCCGGCCTGGCGCGCCTCGCGCCTCGATCCGGTTCAAGCCCTGCGTTACGAATAGAAGCCGAGTTGCCGATGACCTCCGTTCCAGCGCTGAAACTTACCGGGATCGATCGCCATTACGGCGAGGGTGAAACGAAGCTCTCCATTCTGACCGAGGCCGATTTCACGCTCTCGAGCGGTGAGATGGTGGCGCTCGTTGCGCCCTCGGGAACCGGTAAGTCCACGCTTTTGCACATCGCGGGTCTGCTGGAGCATCCGGATGCGGGCGAGGTCTATTTGAACGGCGTTGCCTGTGGCCATCTTGCCGATGAGCGCCGAACCGCGATCCGACGCACGGATATCGGTTTCGTCTACCAGTTCCATCACCTGCTGCCGGAGTTTACCGCGCTCGAGAACGTTATGATGCCGCAACTCATTGCCGGTCTGACACGCAAGGAAGCGGCGGAGCGGGCGGCGGCCTTGCTGGATTACATGCGGGTCGGGCACCGGGCCGATCATCGGCCGGGTGAACTTTCGGGCGGCGAACAGCAGCGCGTCGCCATTGCGCGCGCGGTGGCCAATGCGCCGCTGTTGTTGCTGGCGGACGAACCAACCGGCAACCTTGATCCCCAGACGGCGCACTATGTTTTCGATGCGCTCGAGGCGCTGGTTCGCCAGTCTGGCCTGGGGGCAATGATTGCGACCCATAACCACGAGCTTGCCGCGCGCATGGATCGCCGCGTGACGATCTCAGGCGGCCAGATCGTCGAACTCTGAATTCCCTACATCGTTATGCGCTGTTCGCCGCCACAAGCGGCGAATGCACGCGGCTGTGCTGCGCGCAGAGAAAATTCTGTTGACAATGAAACATAACGGGAACAAAATGAAAACATAAGAGAACAGGAGATCGAAATGACTGACCTTCTTCGTGACGTAGCTGCTTTTGCCTCGATTCTCACCTTCATTGCTAGCGTGTCGGTTATCGCGCTTTCCATCTGATCGTGAGCCCGCTTGCTCTGGACAGTTTCGCCTTGAGCTGGAAAGCTGGGGAGCGAGTCCCGAGGGAGCGGTGTTTTCCTTGCGGAGGTCTTGCCGAAGGTTGAAAGACAGGGACTGAAGACGCGTTCGGCGGCTTCGTTCGAGGGTGGAGAGTTCGATGGCTGATCTTGGCAAGGCGCAAACTGACGCAAGACTGGAGAGCCCTGAATTCGTCCACTTGCGGCTGCATTCGGCCTATTCTCTCCTCGAAGGGGCGTTGCCCCTGAAAAAGGTTCTCGGCAAGGCGGTTGCCGATAGCCAGCCTGCCATCGCCATCACCGATACCAACAACCTCTTCGTTGCCCTTGAGTTCGCCCAAAAGGCCGTTGATGATGGCTTGCAGCCGATCATCGGCTGCCAACTTTCCATTGATATGGAGGATGAAGGTGCGGAGCGTCGTTCTGGCGGACAAGGGTTGGTCAAACTTCCGGCTATCGTGCTTCTGGCCGCCACGGCTGCGGGTTATGAGCGGCTGACAAGTCTGGTCAGCAGCGCCTATCTTGAGGGGGAGGGCGGTGGTCTCGTCAAGATTACGGCGACATGGCTGCGTGATGGCGACAATGACGGTCTGATCGCCCTGACCGGAGCGCTGAACGGTCCGGTGGACATGGCCTTCAAGGAAGGACATGCGTCCCTTGCCGAAAGTCGGCTTCTGTTTCTGAAAGAGATGTTCGGGGACCGGCTTTATGTCGAGTTGCAGCGCCACGGGCGCTACGATCGGCGTCACGAGGCCCGAATGGTGGCGCTGGCCTATGATCACGATCTGCCGCTTGTCGCGACAAACGAGGCGTTCTTCCCGTCGCGTGGCGATTACGAAGCGCATGACGCTTTGATGGCGGTGGCGCATAATGCCATCGTTTCCGACGATACGCGCTTTCGCCTGACGCCAGATCACTATCTGAAAAGCCGCAAGGAGATGGCGGAACTCTTCGCCGATCTGCCGGAGGCGCTGGAAAATACGGTCGAGATTGCACGCCGCTGTTCCTTCATCCTTAAGACCCGCAAACCGATCCTGCCGCGGTTCACAGGCGGGACCGGTGACTCGGAGGCCGCTGAGCAGGCCGAGTCCGACGAGTTGAAGCGACAGGCCTGGGAAGGGCTGGAGGAGCGTATCCGCACACTCGGCATTGCGCCTGGCTACGAGGAAAAGGAATATCGCGACCGGCTCGAATTCGAACTGATGATCATCGAGCGGATGAAGTTTCCGGGCTACTTCCTCATCGTGGCAGACTTCATCAAATGGGCAAAGAGCCAGGATATTCCCGTGGGGCCGGGACGTGGTTCGGGTGCGGGTTCGCTGGTCGCCTATGCGTTGACGATTACCGACGTCGATCCGCTGCGTTTCTCGCTGCTGTTCGAACGCTTCCTCAACCCGGAACGCGTGTCGATGCCCGACTTCGATATCGACTTCTGTCAGGATCGCCGTGAAGAAGTGATCCGCTATGTGCAGCGGAAATACGGTCGCGAACAGGTGGCGCAGATCATCACCTTTGGTTCGTTGCAGGCGCGTGCCGCTCTGCGTGACGTGGGTCGCGTTCTGGAAATGCCCTATGGCCAGGTCGACAAGATCTGCAAGCTCGTGCCGAACAATCCGGCAAACCCGACGCCGCTCTCCAAAGCCATTGAGGAAGAGCCCAGGCTTCAGGAGGAGGCTGAGAAGGAGCCTGTCGTCGCACGCTTGCTCGATATAGCCCAGAAGATCGAGGGTCTTTATCGCCACGCTTCAACGCATGCGGCCGGTATTGTGATCGGGGATCGCCCGCTTTCCCAGTTGGTGCCTATGTATCGAGACCCGCGTTCGGACATGCCGGTCACGCAGTTCAACATGAAGTGGGTGGAGCAGGCCGGGCTGGTGAAGTTCGACTTCCTCGGACTGAAGACACTGACCGTGTTGAAGACCGCGGTGGATTTCATCGCGCGCCGTGGCATTGAGGTCAATCTCGCGGCCATTCCGCTTGATGACAAGAAGACTTACGAAATGCTGTCACGCGGCGAAACGGTCGGTGTGTTCCAGGTTGAAAGTGCTGGTATGCGCAAGGCACTGATCGGCATGCGGCCTGACTGTATCGAGGACATCATTGCGCTCGTGGCGCTTTATCGTCCTGGTCCGATGGAAAACATCCCAGTCTATAACGCCCGCAAGCACGGCGAGGAGGAAATAGAATCGATCCATCCGAAGATCGACTACCTTCTGAAGGAAACGCAGGGCGTTATCGTCTATCAGGAACAGGTGATGCAGATCGCCCAGGTTCTCTCTGGCTATTCGCTCGGCGAAGCTGACCTTCTGCGCCGCGCCATGGGCAAGAAGATCAAGGAGGAAATGGATAAGCAGCGCGAGCGCTTCGTCGACGGCGCGATGAAGAACGGCGTTTCGAAGAACCAGGCGGATGTTATCTTCGACCTGCTCGCCAAATTCGCCAATTACGGCTTCAACAAGTCACATGCCGCTGCTTACGCTATCGTCTCCTACCAGACGGCCTATCTGAAGGCGCATTATCCTGTCGAGTTTCTGGCGGCGACCATGACGCTCGATATGGCCAATACCGAGAAGCTGAACGATTTTCGGCAGGATGCGCAACGGCTGGGGATCGAGATCGTGCCACCGTCCGTCCAGAGTTCGTTCCGGCATTTCGAACCCGGCGAGAACAGAATTTTCTACGCACTTGCCGCGGTGAAGGGTGTGGGTGAATCAGCGGTGGAACACATTGTGACAGTCCGCGGCGAAAAGCCCTTCGCCAGCATTGAGGATTTCTGCCAGCGTATCGATCCGAAGCAGGTCAACCGACGCGTTCTCGAAAGCATGATGTATGCCGGTGCGTTCGATTGCTTCGGGCGCGATCGTGCCGAAATGGTCGGCGGCCTTGATCGCATTCTGGGCTTTGCGCAACGCGCGCAGGAAAACCGCGTCAGCGGTCAGTCCGACATGTTCGGCATGGGCGGTGGTGGTCAGGCAGGGCCGGAGGCCATCGTGCTGCCTTCCTTCACGCCTTGGCTGCCTTCGGAGAAACTGATGCGTGAATTCGCAGTGCTCGGTTTCTACCTTTCAGCCCATCCGCTCGATTCCTACCGGAATATTCTGGCCAAGATGCGCGTACAGACCTTTGCCGATTTTTCGGCTGCTGTGAAGCATGGCGCGACGGCAGGCCGGCTTGCCGGGACGGTGACATCGAAACAGGAGCGCAAGACGCGCACCGGCAACAAGATGGGTATCGTGACCTTCTCGGATTCATCGGGACAGTATGAAGCCATCTTGTTTTCGGAAGCTCTGAACCAGTATCGGGACCTGCTTGAGCCCGGTCAGTCACTGGTTATCACGGTGGCTGCAGACGAGCGTCCGGAAGGGATTGGCCTTCGCATCCAGACGGCGCAGTCGCTGGAAGAGAAGTCGGTTCAGATGCAGAAGGAACTTCGCGTCTACGCTCGCGACAGCAGCCCGCTCAAGGCTGTCGAAAAGCATTTGGGTGCGAAGGGCGATGGCGTTGTGTCCTTCATCCTGATCAAGGATGAAGGCCGGTGCGAGATTGAGGTCGGCCTGCCGGGCCGTTACCGGATTTCGCCGGAAATTGCCGCGGCGCTCAGGGCGTCGCCCGGTGTGCTGGATGTGGAGCTGGTATGATGCCTTCGTCCGGTGTCTGAGAGCATCGAGTGAACCGACTGAATCGACTCCCCTTTTCGGTACCGCAAACGGCTGCGAAACGAGGACGGAGGATGAGGGCGCCGATCAGTCCGATGGCGCCCTTCAACGTCGTTTGCAGGAATATGAAATTCAAAGACTTATCAATGTTGTAAAGCCATCGCATGAATCAATTTGGTAATGCGGCTTTAGCTCTTTCGGCCCGCCGCGTCCGGCTTGGTCAGCGTTATGAAGTCGGTTCCCAGCCCAGTTTCCGGCGAAATGCCATTGTCGGTGATGGTGATTGACGAACCCTTACCGAGCAGGCTTTCGATGCGTTCGCGCAGACTGGTCGGAATGTCGATCCGGTCGAGGGTATGGTCTGCGGCTTCCGTGTCCGTCGTGTCGGCTCGCTGGGTGATGCCGAGCCTTTTCATCGTGGCGTCGGGCAAGCGGTTCTCCAGCGTCATCGCGGTCCAGTCTGCCGAGCCGGTTTGGGCGTCTGCCTCGGTCGCGATGAAGAAATGTGTGCCGAGTTCCTTCTCCGGTTCACGAATGCTGACCGGGCCTTCGAAAAGCGGTTTGAAGTTCTGGCGCACGAAAAGCTGGCCGTTCGGGAAGCCGGTCTTGCCGGCGGCGCCGTAAAGCGCCTGCAGGAACGTCGGTTCCAGCACGACCTTGCTCGCCGGTAGATCGTGTGCCAGCCGGAATTCGGCAATGGCGCGCATGGTGGCTTGTCCGGCATGGCCATCCGGTACACCCGTATCGAAGCCAAGCTGATTGAGGAGGGCCTGCATGTCGAGAATGCGCTCGCGATCACCGCGCCGGGTAATGAGAATGCGGATCGGCTCTGCCGGCTCTCTTGGGACAGTAACTGAGGTCTGCGGCAATGCTGTTGTCTCGTTCATGGCGACCTCAACCGCTCGTTCGCCGGGCAGAGGTCGGGTAGAGCGCAGCGGCGTATCGGTCAGAAGCAGCATGTCGGGTTGAGCGGGCCGGGGCTTGAACAGGTTGCCATGGCTGATGCGCACGGGGATGACCGGTGCGTCGGAAACCACGACGTGAACGCCACGGGCCGTCATGCCGTAAAGTTCGCGGGCGAATTTGGCCGGCAGGCGGATACAGCCATGGGATGCCGGATAATTCGGCACGCGGCCTTCGTGCAAGGCGATGCCTGACCAGGTCAGCCTCTGCATGAACGGCATCGGCGCGCTCGAATAGAGGTTGGATTCGTGATACTTGCGCTTCTCCAGAATGGAGAACACGCCGGTCGGCGTGGAATGCCCGGCCTTGCCGGTTGAGACGCGGGTGGTGGCAATCTCTGCCCCGTCACGATAGACGGCCAGCGATTGCTGCGCCTTCGAGACGACGATCTGGAGAATACCGTCGTCTTCTGCCAGGGCGAGCGACGAAAAGGCCACGCCCGGCAGAAGAGCCAGACAGAATACGAGACGCGAAACCATACGAAACTGTCCCTACGCAATACAATGGAAGCCAGCTTAGCCATGAAAGTTTAAGGAAGATTTTCGCAGTTTCGCACACTCAGCGCCGTGGTTTATTATTCCCGAACGTGTAGCCGGTTTCGATGGCCTTGTTACCGAATTTGCTGCGTAGAAGGTCCATCGCCCCCTCCGCCATAGCGCGACGGGTGGCTTGTTCGTCCACCAGATCGGGCGGGTCGGCCCGTACCGGATCGGTCAGATCGCTGACGCCGATACCGATCAGCCGGAAGGCGTCCACACCGGTTTCCTTTTCCAGAAGCGTAACGCCGGTGCGGAAAATGCGATCAGCAAGCTGGGTAGGGTCTTCGAGGCGGCGATTGCGGGTGCGCTGGCGAAAATCACCGGTCTTGAGCTTGAGCACGACAGTATGGCCCGCCACACCGGTCTTCTTCAGCCGGGCGGCGACCTTTTCGCTGAGCGCGCGCAGCACGCGGACGAGGTCGTCATGGCTCGAAACATCGTCATCGAAGGTCGTTTCGGCGGAAACGCTGCGGGCCTCCTCGTCTGGTTCCACGCGCCGTTCGTCCTTTCCGCGCGCCAGACGGTAGAGACGCTGGCCAAGCGTGCCGTAGCGGCGCATCAGATCGCCTTCCTCCATCGTCTGGAGTTGGCCGATAGTGCGGATGCCATCGGCTTCAAGTTGGGCGGCAAAGGCCTTGCCCACGCCCCAGATTGCGGAGACCGGGCGCGGCGCGAGAAAGGACAACGCCTCCGCTTCTCCGATGACAGCAAAACCGCGGGGCTTCTTCAGGTCGGAAGCGATCTTGGCGAGAAATTTGCAATAGGACAGTCCGACCGAAACAGAGATGCCAACCTCCGCCTCGACACGCCTGGCGAAACGCGCCAACACCCTTGCGGGCGGCTCATGGTGCAGCAATTCCGTTCCGGACAGGTCGAGAAAGGCCTCATCGATGGACAGCGGCTGCACGAGTGGCGTGAGATCCTGCATCATGGCGCGCACCTGCCGGCCAACGCGGGCATATTTTTCCATATCGGGCTTGATGACCACGGCGTCCGGGCAGGCCTCCAGCGCCTTGAACATCGGCATGGCAGAACGCACGCCGTGAATCCGAGCGATATAACAGCAGGTGGAGACCACGCCACGCTTGCCGCCGCCGATGATGAGCGGTTTATCGGCCAGTGTGGGATCGTCACGCTTTTCCACGGAGGCGTAGAAGGCGTCGCAATCGATATGCGCAATGGCCAGTCGATCGAGCTCGTCGTGGTAGACCAGACGCGGACTGCCGCAGTGACTGCAGCGCTTTCGCTCTGTCGATTGCCGGGTCAGGCAATCCCGGCAGAAGCCGGGCTGGGAGGGGATGCTTGTGCTCATGGCCCGCCGGAACATAAGTTGAACATTGCCACCTTATGTTGGCCGTTCAAAGCCCGCAAGGTGGGCGAGGTGAATATGCACGCCTCGCGTCACTCAGGGCCTCGGTGCGAAGTGGCTTTCGATCAGCCGCGCCGCGCCCTGCCAGTCGCAGAACCGGGCGAGATCATCCGGTGCGCGCGGCGCATGGCGGTGGATCGGCGATTCGGGCAGCATGTGCAAAAGCAGGCTCTGCGGTACATGGTCCGCGACGGATTGAAGGTTGCGCACCATGTCATCAGCAAAGACAAGCGGCAGCGGGCGGGCGTTGTGCAGCCGTTCGACAACAGGTCCCTTGGGGCTTTCGGTGGCAATCAGCGGATAGGGCAAGTCGAACCGGTCGAGCAGGCGCCGCCGCTGGGCGCTGTAGCGCGGCGGCATCGCCGTGAGAAAGACGATATCCGCCTGCCTCGAGAGGGCTGTCAGAATGCCCGTCGCCGCCGTGAAGGGTACCTGCCAGATCTCCTGTTCCTCGAAGAAGCGGAGAATGATGGCGGTAACGTCTGCTTCGGGCAGCGGTTCACCGGTTGCCGTTGAGACGATGTTTCCGAACAGGCGAAATGAGCGGGGCAGGAGAGCAAGTTCACGACTGGCGAGATAGGCCTCGAAAGGCGCGATGAACTGCAGGACGACATCATCGACATCGAACACGGCAAGCGGTCTGTCACCAAGGTGAATATGGGCGATCAGGTCATCGTCTGCCATACGCTTCAGAACTGCCCGGAATCGAGACCGCCACCGCACAGGCGTTGCCAGGCTTCCACCACGGCTTCCGGAGCAATGCCATTGGCCGTTGCGAACCGCAGAAGATCGGGTTCGTTGCCCATGATGAAGTCGAGAACACCCCCCAGAAAGCCGGGGTCCCGCGCCGCACCGGCGACCTGGGTCATTTGAAGGCCGGAGAGTGCCAGAAAACGCGACAGGAGATCCGGCTCTTCGGAAAGCCATGCGAGCGCCGTCAGGGCGATGACTTCAGAGTCAGCGCCGGCCGGACTGGGTTTTTTGAAGTTACCGATCATGTGCTTGCCGGAATTACCGTTTTCGAAACCAAATGAATGTACTGTCTGCCCGTGGGGACGCGCGATGCTGCGCGAGTGAAGGACATCAGGTATGCCCAAGCAGGTTTTGATTGTAGAGGACAACGAGCTTAATATGAAGCTCTTTCGCGACCTCATCGAGGCATCGGGCTACCGCACGATCCAGACCCGTAATGGCATGGAAGCCCTTGATCTTGCACGTAAACACCGTCCCGATCTCATTCTCATGGATATTCAGCTTCCCGAGGTTTCCGGCCTTGAGGTGACGAAATGGCTGAAAGAAGACGACGAACTTCACGTGATCCCCGTCATTGCCGTCACCGCCTTTGCGATGAAAGGCGATGAGGAGCGTATCCGGCAGGGCGGTTGCGAGGCCTATGTCTCAAAGCCCATATCCGTTCCGAAATTCATCGAAACGATCAAGACTTATCTCGGAGACGCATGATGAGCGTCAAGGCAGGACCATGACGGCACGAATTCTGGTCGTAGACGACATTCCCGCAAACGTGAAACTGCTCGAAGCGAGGCTTCTGGCAGAATATTTCGACGTCCTGACGGCCGAGAACGGCTATCAGGCGCTTGAAATCTGCGAATCGACGCAGGTCGATGTCGTGCTGCTCGATATCATGATGCCCGGCATTGATGGCTTCGAGGTCTGCGAGCGGTTGAAGGCCAATCCGCGCACCATGCATATTCCTGTCGTTATGGTGACGGCGCTCGATCAGCCGTCGGACCGCGTGCGCGGCCTGAAAGCCGGCGCCGACGATTTCCTGACCAAGCCCGTCAACGACCTGCAGCTCATATCGCGTGTGAAGAGCCTCATGCGTCTCAAGACGCTAAGCGACGAATTACGCATCCGTGCCGAAACCGCCCGCAAGATGGGCGGTGACGACCTGCTGAAGGCCGCTGACGAACGGCTGGAGGAGGTTGCACAGGTTCTGCTCGTCGATGGTCGCGGTACCTCCCAGGAACGTATCATCAAGACGTTGAAGCCGGTCGCCAATGTCATGGCGATGTCCGATCCGCAGGCGGCGCTGTTCGAGGCGGCTGAAACGAATTTCGACCTCGTGATCGTCAACTCGAATTTCGAGGATTACGATCCCCTGCGTCTGTGTTCACAGCTTCGCTCACTTGAACGCACCCGGTTCATTCCCATTCTGCTCGTCACGGAACAGGGCAACGACGATATCATCGTGCGTTCGCTCGATCTGGGCGTGAACGATTATATCTCCCGTCCTGTCGATCCCAATGAACTGATTGCGCGCTGCCTGACGCAGATCAAGCGCAAGCGCTACAATGATCGCCTGCGCGCCAGCCTCGAGCAGACGATCGAACTTGCCGTAACGGACCCGCTGACGGGCTTGAATAACCGCCGCTACCTTGACAACCACATCAAGACGCTGTTTGCGCGGGCTGCGGCACGCGGAAGGGCGCTTTCAGTGTGCATCGTCGATATCGACCGGTTCAAGAGCATCAACGACACCTATGGCCACGATGCCGGCGATGAGGTGTTGAAGCAGTTTGCCGGCCGCATTCGCGCTGCCGTGCGCGGCGCGGATTTGGCCTGCCGCTTCGGTGGCGAGGAGTTTGTTGTCGTCATGCCGGATACCGATGCTCGCTCGGCCGTGGCCATTGCGGAGCGGTTGCGCATGAGCATCGAAGGCGAAGCATTTATTCTGCGGGGCAGAGAGCAGCGCTTGACCATTACTGCGTCTCTCGGCATTGCCTCTATTGCAGCGGACGTGTGCACGCCGGAGCAACTCTTCAAGCAGGCTGATCTGGCACTCTATGAAGCGAAGAATCGTGGGCGCAATATGGTTGTCGCCGCCGCGGCTTGACAATCGCCATTGTGAGAATCGGGTTTTCGGCAGAATCCAACCTTACCGGCGTCTGAAAACCCGATTTCTGGCAGTTTCATCTGTGGATAAGGGGGCATTCTATCCAGAACTCGCTAAAATAGCGCAAATTTCTGACAAATGACGCTCGTGCGGGAAAAGTCAGTTTTCCGGGCACGTAAATCAATCCTTAAAAGTCACCCTCGATATATTGGCACGTATAGTTCGTGCTGCCCTGTTTTAACGCAGGGTGTATCAAGTTGAAAAAGCGTTGACTTTTCCGGAATTTTTATCGGCAGAGGTTTGTAAACTATTGAAATTGCCTGATCTGGCGAATCTCGCGGCGCAAAAAATCATGATATACTTTTAATAGTACAAATTTAAAACAGAACTATACTTAGAATTAAAAGAGGAACTCTAGTCGCAGCGACAGAAACGTGCCCCGATTTTAACCATGGGCGATGATTAATTTTCTCGAACGTTAAGAAAATGTTGATTTCTTTTTTGAAATGCGCGACTTTCTAGTCACACAACGTCTCGCAAAGGCGAGGTGTTCCAGTTACCCCATGATGCTCAGGTCCGCCGCATCTCCTGGGTCGTGGGGCTGGTCGACTGGTTCGCAGATTTTACCTGGTTCCTCGTGCCGGGTTGCGCACTGGTCGACCCCTTATCAAGCGCCGCGCCCTCCGGGTTGCGGCGCTTTTTCTTTGCCGTGTTTTCGGACGGAGCCCGTGCCCGGCAGACAAAGCCCGGCAGACGCAGACAAAGCAAAGGGCGCGGCCCGGAGGCACACGCCCTTGGCGAATGTCCGAAGATCAAGGGTTACTTGATCTTGGTTTCCTTGAACTCGACGTGCTTCTTGACGACCGGATCATACTTCGTCTTGGTCATCTTGTCGGTCATGGTACGGCTGTTCTTGGTCGTCACGTAGAAGAAACCCGTGTCGGCCGTCGAGAGCAGCTTGATCTTGATGGTCGTTGCTTTCGCCATGGTCGTTCTGCCTTTAGCTAAAAATGAAGCCGTGGACGGCGTGTTGCCCACGGCGAAATCTGGCCGGAAACTACAAATCGCGCCCGAAAAGTCAAGTCTGTTTTGGTCGGAAAAGCAAACGACCCAAGGAAACCAGCACATAGAGGGCGAAAAACCCGGCAATTGCCCAGGCAAATCCATGATTGCCGCTCACATCCATGGCGGCGCCGATTCCCTGCGGGCCGCCGACCGTGCCCACCGCATAGCAGAAGACGAAGGCTGCATTGGCGTTGGCGAGATCAGAACCCTTCAGGCGCGATCCCAGATGCGTCAGGCCGATCGTATAGAGGCCGGAGACGCTGCCGCCCCAGAACAGCAGGATGATGGCCATCAGCACCCAGCTCACGCTCAGGAGCGGCAGACAGAGTGCACCGATAAGGCCGACCACGGCCATGGCCGCCAGAAGCGGCCTGCGGTCACGCATGCGGTCGGAAATCATGCCAAGCGGGATCTGGAAAACCATGTTGCCGACGCCCATGACGGTGAGCAACAGCGCGGCCTGCGTTTCCGTGAAACCTTCGCGGGTGGCGTAGATGGGAAAGAGCGACAGCCCGCCGGCCTCCACCGCGCCGAACACGAAGGCGGCGACAGTGGCAGTCGGCACGAGCAGGATATAGCGCAGAAAGTGATGTTCGGAGCCTTCTCCGAGATCGGGGCTTTCATTGCGGGCAAGGAAGATCGGGATCGCGGCGCAAAGGATGGCGCCGCCGGCGATCAGGAAGGGCAGGATGCCATCGCTGCCGGTCACTGAAAAGATCAGCGGTCCCATGGCGAAGCCGATGGACAGTACGGTTGCATAGATGCCGAGCACCAGTCCGCGCCGCGACGGTGGGGCGGCGGCGTTGATCCAGAATTCGGAGAGCACGAAGAGCGTGGTGATCGCACCGTGGAAGAACAGGCGCAACGGGAACCAGTACCAGAAGTTTTCCGCGTAATAGAAGCCCATGCCGCTGGCCGTGGCGATGACGACGGCCCACAACATTGTGGTCGCCACACCGAAGCGATGGGCAAACCAGGTGGTCATGGGCGCAGCAATCATGGCCGCAACGCCGGCCATGGCAGAGTTCAGTCCGATCAGCGTCGAGGAAATGCCGCGTTTTTCCAGAATGATGGACAGGAGCGGCAGTCCGAGGCCGATGGCGATGCCGACGGCGGTGATGGCCGAGATGGCGGCCGCAAGGGAAGGCCAGTGGATGCTGTCCACATGGCCGTCATCATCAGGCGTTTTCGCCTCATTCATCGCCTGAAATCCTCACAGGATGATGCGCATGGCACGACCGTGGAGCGTGCGATAGAAGGGAACCGGGTCCGGAAGGGAAAGTGTCGGGCGCGTGGTCAGAAGCGTTCTCACGTCCATGAGTACGGAACGGGTGATCATCGGGATGTTGAGACTGGGATCGCCCTCGATGTCAAGCCAACGAACGTCGTGCAGTTCGTCCGAATCCCTCGCCATGGCGGGATCGACCGCCGCCTCATCGGTGAATGCGACGAAAAACCGCGTATCGTAGCGCCGCACGCGGCCGGGCGGCGTGACAGCGCGCACGGCAAAGCGCAGGCAGGAAAGATCGGGGGCTACGCCGGATGGGACAAGGCCCGTTTCCTCTGTAAGCTCGCGCAGGGCAGCCAGCGCCATGGCGCGCGCCCGGGCAGCCGAGAGCCCAGAGGGCGGTCCGACCCTGAGCTTCTCAAGAACAACCGGGTGGAGATCGGTGGAAAAGGGCAGGGCGTGATCGCCGGGGTCACAGCGTCCACCGGGAAAGACGTAGGCCTCCGGCATGAACACATGGCGGCTGGAGCGTTTGCCCATCAGTACGCGCCAGCGCTCGGCGGAACGGTCGATCAGTACGATGGCTGCCGCATCCCGTGGCCGCAGGTAAGCGCTCCTGCCGCCGGCATCCGTTTCATTGGTATCGATGGTGTCTTTGCCCTGCAAACCTGCCCCCCTTTGCAGTTGCCGTCGTCAGCGCCGTCCGCGCGGTGGCCTTGTGCCGGGCCGCTTCGGGCCGCCGCGACGGGTGGCCTTGTGAAAAGAGCGCATGGCCGGCGGCATCTTGCGTCCCTCGCTCAGCATTTCAAAACGCAGCGCGCCGGCCAAGGGCAACGCCTCGGCCAGCTTCACCTCGACGCTGTCGCCCAGCCGGTAACCGAGACCGGTTTTTTCACCGGTCAGGGCCTGATGGGCCTCGTCATAGATGAAATAGTCCATGCCAAGTGTCGATACCGGCACGAAGCCGTCCGCACCGTATTCCGGCAGGGCTACAAAGAGTCCTGCCTTCGTAACGCCGGATACGCGCCCCTGGAAGCTCTCACCGATCCGGCCCGCCAGATGGTGGGCAACCAGGCGGTTCACCGTATCGCGCTCCGCCGCCATGGCGCGGCGCTCGAAGGTGGAAATTTCGGCAGCGATGTCGTCCAGCGACGATTCCTCGTCCGGCGTGATGCCGCCTTCGCCAAGCCCCAGCGAACCCACCAGCGCCCGATGCACGATGAGGTCGGCATAGCGGCGGATCGGCGAGGTGAAGTGGGCGTATTTCATGAGGTTGAGGCCGAAGTGGCCGATATTCTCCGGGCTGTAGACCGCCTGGCTCTGCGAGCGCAGCACCATTTCGTTGACCATGGTCTGGTGCGGCGTGCCCTCGGCCTTCGCAAGGATGCCGTTGAACGAGTTGGAGCGCACCTGACCGCCCTTGGCCATCGAAATGCCGAGCGTGGCCAGAAACTCGCGCAGTGTTTCCTGCTTGGCCAGTGAAGGCGCGTCGTGCACACGGTAGATCAGCGGCTGGCGCTTCTTCTCCAGCGTTTCGGCGGCGCAGACATTCGCCTGGATCATCATCTCTTCGATAAGCTTGTGCGCATCGAGCCGCTCCGGCACGAAAACCCGATCGACGGTGCCGTCCGGCTTCAGCAGGATCTTGCGCTCCGGCATATCGAGCTCAAGCGGCTGGCGACGGTCACGGCCCGCCTTCATGATGGCATAGGCGGCCCATAGCGGCTTCAGGATGGATGTGAGCAGCGGGCCCGTCTTGTCATCGGGATTGCCGTCGATGGCTGCCTGCGCCTGATTATAGGAGAGCTTGGCGGCACTCTTCATCATCACGCGATGGAAGGTGTGGCTCGCCTTGCGGCCTTCCTTCGAAAACACCATCCGCACCGCCATCGCCGGACGGTCTTCGCCCTCGCGCAACGAGCAGAGGTCGTTGGAAATGCGCTCCGGCAACATCGGCACGACGCGATCCGGGAAATAGACGGAGTTGCCGCGCTTCAGCGCCTCACGGTCGAGCGGCGAGCCCGGCCGGATGTACCAGGAGACATCGGCAATGGCGACGGTCACGATCACGCCGCCCGGATTGTCGGGCGAGGGATCGGGCTCGGCATAAACGGCGTCGTCATGGTCTTTGGCGTCAGCCGGGTCTATCGTCACGAGCGGAACGTGGCGCCAGTCCTCGCGGTTCTTCATCGGGGCCGGTTCGGCCGCCGCCGCCGCATCCATCACGGGCTGCGGGAAGATGTAGGGAATGCCGTGATCGTGAATGGCGATCATCGAGATCGCCTTTTCCGAATCGACCGAACCGATGACGTTCAGCACCTTGGCGCGGGCCAGCCCGTAGCGCCCGCCACGGGTCACTTCCACCGAAACGAGATCGCCGCTCTTGGCATTGCCGGTGAAATCCGGGTCGATGGCCATTTCCTCGCCACGCCGGTCGATGGGGATGAGGCGACCGGCACCGCCCGGCATCGGTCGGAAGACACCAAGCGAGGCATTGCGGTTCTTGTCGATGATCTTGATGACGCGGGCCGTGTAGGCCGGGCCGACACGATCCTTCGACGGGAATATTTTGGCGACGATACGATCGCCGAGGCCGGCGGTTGGGGCCTTGGTACGGTCGCCGCGATTGGTGGATGACTGACGGATCAGCACGGCGGGGGCAACGCCGTTTTCTTCCGACCATTCCGCCGGGCGGCCGATGAGTTCGCCGTCCTTGTCGCGGGTGGTCACGTCGAGGACGGTGACGGGCGGCAGCGCGCCGGGGCGGATCAACGACTTGCGGCTCTTTTGCAGCAGGCCTTCACTTTCGAGATCGCGCAGCAGATCTTTCAGTTCGACGCGGGTATCTCCCTTCAGGCCGAACGCCTTGGAAATCTCGCGTTTGGAGGCCTGTTCCGGGTGGTCGGCGATGAAGCGCAGAAGCACTTCGCGCGGCGGCACGACGCCGTGAACGATTTCGTCCTTGCCAGCGGACATGTCGGAGCCCGCGCGGCCTTTGCGACCGGCCTTGTGATCGGTGCGGTGAAAAGGGTCGCGCGGTAGCTTGCTCACTGGTCGGTCTTCTTCTTTGCTGTGGCGGCCTTGGGTTTGGCCGGTGCCTTCGCCTTGGCGGCTGCCTTGGGCTTGGCGGCCTTCTTGGCCTCACCATCCGCGCTGGCCGCCTTCTTGGCAGGGGCTTTCTTGGCCGCTTTGGCCGGTGCGGCCTTGCCGCTCTTTTCGGTAATCAGCGCCAGCGCTTCCTCGACGGTCACACTCTGCGGGTCCTTGCCGCGTGGCAGAGTGGCGTTGACCTTGCCCCAGTTGACATAGGGGCCGTAACGCCCGTCGCGCACGGTGATCGCGCCGCCGGAGGGGTGTTCGCCCAGTTCCTTGAGCGCAGCGGCAGCCGTGCGGCCACGGCCTGGCCCCTTGGATTGCTTTTCGGCAAGAACAGTTACGGCGCGATTGAGGCCGATAGTGAACACATCCTCGACCGATTCCAGATTGGCATAGGTACCGTCATGCAGGATGAACGGCCCGTAGCGTCCGATGCCGGCTGAAATTGCCTTGCCCGTTTCCGGATGTTGACCGATGTCGCGCGGCAGCGAAATCAGCGCCATCGCCTTTTCGTAGTCGATATCCTCGACCTTCCAGCCGCGCGGCAGCGACGAGCGTTTGGCTTCCTTGCCGTCGCCGCGCTGCACGTAAGGACCGAAGCGGCCGGAGCGCAGGGTAATTTCCTCCCCGGTCATGGGGTCGGTGCCGAGCGCCTTCGGCTCGGTGCCAATGGCTTCAGCTTCCGCACCGCCCTCGTTGGAAAGCTGGCGGGTGTAATTGCATTCGGGATAGTTCGAGCAGCCGACGAAGGCGCCGTACTTGCCGAGCTTGAGCGAAAGCTGGCCTGTGCCGCAGACCTGACAGACGCGCGGATCGGACCCGTCCTCACGCTTGGGGAAGACGAGCGGTGCCAGCGCATCGTTCAGCGCATCGAGCACGTTGGTGACGCGCAGTTCCTTGGTGTCTTCGATCTGCTGGAAGAAGTTCTGCCAGAATTCCCGCAGCACCTGCTTCCAGTCGAGTTCGCCGGCGGAAATCTTGTCGAGCTTTTCCTCGAGGTCGGCTGTGAAATCGTATTCCACGTACTTCGTGAAGAAGTTCTCGAGGAAGGACGTCACAAGCCGGCCTTTGGTCTGCGGCATCAGCTTGCGCTTGTCGATGGTCACGTAGTCGCGGTCGCGCAGCGTGGCGAGCGTTGCAGCATAGGTCGAAGGACGACCGATGCCGAGTTCTTCCATCTTCTTGATGAGCGAAGCTTCCGAATAACGCGGCGGCGGCTCGGTGAAGTGCTGGGCAGCGTCGATCTTCTGCTTGGCCAGCGCTTCGGCCTGGTTGATCTGCGGCAGGCGTGCGCCGTCCTCGTTGTCATCGCCCTGTTCACCGTCTTCCTTGGCGTCGGTATAGGCGGCAATGAAGCCGTCGAAGCGGATGACGGAGCCAACGGCGCGCAGGCCTGCTTTTTCGCCCTTGTTGTCGGCGAGGATCTCGACCGTGGTGCGCTCGATCTCGGCGGACGCCATCTGGCTGGCGATGCCGCGCTTCCAGATGATGTCGTAAAGACGATACTGATCCGCATCGAGGAACCGCTTCACCTGATCCGGCGTGCGGTTGAAGTCGGTCGGGCGGATGGCTTCGTGGGCTTCCTGCGCGTTCTTTGCCTTGGTGGAGTAGAGGCGCGGCTTTTCCGGCAGATAGCGGTTGCCGAACTGCTCGCCGATGGCCAGGCGAGCCGCATCGATCGCTTCCGGCGCCATCTGCACGCCATCGGTACGCATGTAGGTGATGAGACCGACCGTCTCGCCGCCGATATCGAAGCCTTCATAAAGCTTCTGGGCGATCTGCATGGTGCGCGAGGCCGAGAAACTGAGCTTGGACGAGGCGGCCTGTTGCAGCGTCGAGGTGGTGAAGGGCGGCGAAGGGTTCCGCTTGACCGGCTTGGCCTCGACCGTATCGACCACATAACTCGCACCGTCCAGCAGCGCCTTGATACGGTTGGCGTCGGTGCCGTTGGCAATGGAGTTGCGCTGAAGCTTCTTGCCATCGGCACTGACCAGACGGGCTTCGAACTCGTCGCCGCGCGGCGTTTTCAGCAGGGCGGCAATCGTCCAGTATTCTTCCGACACGAAACGCTCGATCTCGCCTTCGCGGTCGCAGACCAGGCGAAGCGCGACCGACTGCACACGACCGGCCGAACGGGCGCCGGGCAGCTTGCGCCACAGAACCGGCGAAAGATTGAAGCCGACAAGATAGTCGAGGGCGCGACGGGCCAGATAGGCATCCACCAGCGGCTCGTCGATATCACGCGGGTTGGCCATGGCATCGAGCACGGCCTTCTTGGTAATGGCGTTGAAGACGACGCGCTTCACCGGCTTGTCGCCAATGACCCGTCTTTTCTTCAAGACATCGAGCACATGCCAGGAAATCGCCTCACCTTCGCGATCCGGGTCGGTTGCGAGAAACAGGGCGTCGGACGATTTCACCGCGTCGGCAATGTCCTTGATTCGCTTCTGCGAGGCGCTGTCGACCTCCCAGACCATCTCGAAATCCTGGTCCGGAAGAACCGAGCCGTCCTTGGCGGGCAGGTCGCGCACATGGCCGAAAGACGCCAGCACCTTATAGCCCGGACCGAGATACTTGTTGATTGTCTTGGCCTTGGCAGGCGATTCTACCACTACGACGTTCATGCGTGCTTCTCTAAGGATACGGAACCGGGAGGGCGGACTGCATTCGATATGGCCGCGGGGTTGTAGCCGTGACAGTCCTCCGAAATGGACAGGGATTCGCTTGCGGTCAAGTGTTTTCCATTATTTTCCCATTCTCTAAACCTAACACAACCAAAAAGAGCGTCATTGTAGATTGCAATTGGTAGTATTTTCGCTATGCTTTTTATGTCGAGTAAAAGGGTGGCTGTTGTGCTGCCTGCGAGCATACGGGCGAGAATTGACCATGGTTTCGAAGAAGACGGACACCGGTACGGACAAGCAATCGGTGCGCGAAAACATTGCCTATATCCGCCAGATGCTCGGCGAATTGCGGCAGGTTGCGCGCGCCGAGGGCGCTGACATGCTCTGCTATCTCATCGAAATGGCCTATGAGGAGGCTGGCGATATCCAGTCAGGCCGTCGCGGCCTGTCAATCGCTCATGGACAGCGAAACAAGACCCCCGGCGTGTCGCTGTAAGCGACCGGCCAGATCGAGTTCCAGAAGAATGAGATAGACCGCCTGAGCGGCCAGTCCGGTGTGGCGGATGATGTCATCGGTCTCCACCGGCGAAGCGCCGAGCGAATCGATTACGCGGGCGCGGTCGCTGTCATCGGGCGGGGCGCTACCGGGTCGCGTCGTTTCGTACTCCGGCTCCTCGGCGCGCGTCACGCTGAACAGGTCACGCCGCGTCAGCGGTGCCAGCGCTTCCAGAATATCACCCGCTTCCGTGGTCAGGATGGCGCCGTCCTTGATGAGCCCGTTTGTGCCCTGACATCTCAGATCAAGCGGCGAGCCGGGCACAGCGAAGACCAGCCGTCCGAAATCGCCCGCCAGTCGTGCCGTGATCAACGAGCCCGAACGTTTGGCGGCTTCGACAATGACGACACCGAGCGCGATGCCTGCAATCAACCGGTTGCGGCGGGGAAAATCGCGCGCGCGGGGTTCCCAGCCGAAGGGCATTTCCGAAACGGCCAGACCGTCACCATTCCAGATTTCATCGAGCAGTCCGTAATTTTCCGGCGGGTAGGGCTTGTCGAGGCCACCGGCCAGAGCCGCAATGGTGCCGGTTGAAAGGCTGGCCCGGTGGGCGGCGGCGTCGATGCCGCGGGCAAGACCGGAAACGATGGTGTAGCCCGCCCGTCCGCAGTCGCGCGCCAGCATGGCGGCGAATTTCGCGCCATGGATGGAGGCATTGCGCGAGCCGACAATGCCGATGGCCGGTGGTGCGGTGACTTTCGTATTGCCGCGAACGGCAAGAAGCGGCGGAGCGCCATCAATCTGGCGCAGCGCATCGGGGAAATCCGGTTCGCCGATGCCAACGAACCGCGCACCGAAACGTGTGGCGATTTCGATTTCGCGCTCCGCTTCCTCACGGCTTGCCACCCGGACCTGACGGGATGAACCGCCCCGGCGTGAAAGTTCGGGCAGCATGTCGAGCGCGGTTTCGGCAGAGCCGAAATGGTTGATCAGATCGCGGAAGGTAACGGGGCCGACATTGTCGGAACGGATCAGCCTCAGCCAGGCGATGCGTTGGCGGTCGGTCAGCGCTATGCCCTTGCGATGCGCGCCGACCGTTTCCATCCTACCCCTTCTGACCGATCTTGCTCTCGGTCCCGGCCAGAAGCCGCTTGATGTTGTCCTTGTGCTTCACCCACGAGATGACCGTCATGATGGCCATGGTCAGAGCGAAGGCATTGTCCCCCAGTATCCACAATACAACCGGAATAACAAGGGTCGCAACCAGAGCGGATAGGGACGAGTATTTCGTCAGCTTGGCACAGCCGATCCACACGACAGCGAAGGCCAGCACCGTCCACGGCTGCACGCCCAGAAGCACGCCGATGTAGGTCGCCACACCCTTGCCACCCTTGAACCCCAGCCAGACCGGGAAGAGATGGCCGAGAAAGGCGAAGAAACCGGCAATCAACCCTGCCTCGAAGCCCCAGACATAGCGGGCGATGACAACCGCCGCCGTTGCCTTCAGGGCATCCAGAACCAGCGTTGCGGCGGCCAGTTTCTTGTTGCCGGTGCGCAGCACATTGGTCGCACCGATATTGCCGGAGCCGATCTTGCGAACGTCGCCCAGACCCGCGGCGCGCGTCAGGATGAGGCCGAAGGGAATGGTGCCGAGCAGATAGCCCAGCACCGCCGCAAGCGCTGCGGTTCCGGCAGAAATGGTCCATGCGTCGAAAGCGCCCATGGGATGCCTCGTCCGTTAGAGGGTGAAGACCGGCTTGCCGCCGACATAGGTCGCCACCGCACGGCCACTGAAACGGGCATCCTCGAACGGCGTGTTCTTGGAGCGCGAGGTCAGCGCATCGCGGGCAACGAGCCACGGTTCGTCGAGGTCGATCAGGGTAATATCGGCCTTTGCGCCCGGCTTCAGGGTACCGGCATCGAGGCCGAAGATCTGTGCGGGGCGGGTGGACATGGCATCGATCAACCGCATCAGCGACACATGGCCGGCATGATGCAGGCGAAGCGCTGCCGAAAGCAGGGTTTCAAGGCCGATAGCCCCTTCTTCCGCTTCCGGGAAGGGCAGGCGCTTGGTGTCCACATCCTGCGGATCGTGCGACGACACGATGATATCGATCTCGCCGCGGTTCAACGCCTCGACCATGGCGAAGCGGTCGTCTTCGGCCCTGAGCGGCGGCGCGAGCTTGAAGAAGGTGCGATATTCGCCGATGTCGTTCTCGTTGAGCGTGAGGTTATTGATCGAGACGCCCGATGTGACCCTGGCGCCGCGTTCGCGGGCGACCTTCACGGCCTCGGCCGATTCGGGCACAGAAATGAGGGCAGCATGATATTTGCCACCGGTCAGCGCCGCGATGCGCAGGTCGCGCTCCAGCGGAATGAGTTCGGCTTCCTTCGGAATGCCCGAAAGGCCGAGCCAGCTTGCGAACAGGCCCTCGTTCATGGCGCCGTTGCCGAGATACTTGTCGCGCGGGGCAAGCGAAATGACGGCGCCCAGTTCACGCGCGTAGCTCATCACCCGGCGCAGCACGAGCGAATCGCTGAGCGGCTTGCGACCGTTGTCGAAGGCGACGGCACCGGCCTGTGACAGAAGGCCGATCTCGGTCATCTCGACGCCGGCCAATCCCTTGGTCAGCGCCGCTGCCGGATGCACATTGACGATGGCCTGATCGCGCGCCGTCTTACGCACGAACTCGACCAGCGCTATGTCATCGATCACCGGGTCGGTGTCGGGCATCATGATGAAAGAGGTGACGCCGCCGGCGGCGGCTGCACGCGCGGCGGAGGCGATGGTCTCACGGTGCTCAGCGCCGGGTTCGCCGACATGCACGCGCGCATCGACCAGACCGGGTGTTGCCACGAGGCCCTTGCAGTCCCTGACGGCCGCGCCTTCGGGAGCGCCCTGATTGAGTGCGGAGGCACCGGCCTCTGCAATCACGCCGTCCTTGATAACGATCGAACCGGTTTCATCCAGGTTGCGGGAGGGATCGACGATCCGGACATTCTTGAGAATGGTGACGCCGCTCATGCGCGTTCTCCATTGTTCTGCGAAAGAAGAAGGGCTTCCATCACGGCCATGCGTACCGCCACGCCCATTTCCACCTGTCGTTCGATGACGCTCTGCGGACCATCGGCGACTTCCGAGGCGATTTCCACGCCGCGGTTCATCGGGCCGGGATGCATGACGAGCGCGCCGTCCTTGGCAGCCTTCAGCTTTTCGGCGTCGAGCCCATAATAGTGGAAGTATTCGCGCACCGAAGGCACGAAGGAGCCGGACATGCGCTCGCGCTGGAGGCGCAGCATCATGACGACATCCGCATCCTTCAGGCCTTCCTTCATGTCGTGATACACTTCCACGCTCATGTCGCGGATGCCGGATGGCAGGAGCGTCGGCGGGGCGACGACCCTGACCCGCGCACCCATGGCGTTGAGCAGGATGATGTTGGAGCGGGCAACGCGCGAGTGCAATACATCGCCGCAGATGGCGACCGTGATGCCCGACAGCGTGCCAAGCGCGCGGCGGATGGTCAGCGCATCGAGCAGCGCCTGCGTCGGATGTTCATGCTGGCCATCGCCGGCATTGACGACGGAGCAGGACACCTTTTGTGCGAGAAGCGCGGCGGCCCCGCCGGACGCGTGGCGAACGACCAGCACATCCGGGCGCATGGCGTTCAGCGTCATGGCGGTATCGATGAGCGTTTCGCCCTTTTTGACCGATGAATTGCCGACCGACATGTTCATCACGTCCGCGCCGAGGCGTTTGCCTGCGAGTTCGAAGGATGATTGTGTGCGGGTTGAAGCCTCGAAGAACAGGTTGATCTGCGTGAGGCCCCGCAGCGTGGAGGTTTTCTTCTCCCGCTGCCGGCTTATCTTGACGGCTTCGTCAGCCTTGTCGAGAAGGAAGGTAATGTCCTCTTGAGTGAGGCCCTTGATGCCAAGCAGATGGCGGTGGGGAAAAAAGACCATATGACGGCCCTCCTGAGTGGTCCGCCTCTCTTAATCAGGGACGTGGACAAGGGCAAGTAATATGCTGTTAAGAGTTTGGTGCGGTCCCCTGCATTTTCGTGCTAGACGGGCTAAGACGCAGGAATGACCAATATGACCCGGACTGAAGACAAACTGGCCGATCTCAACCAGCCTCCGCTGTGGTCCGGCATCAATGCCTACCGCTCCGATCCGCTGATTGTCGATCTGACCAGCAGCCTTAACCGCAGTGTTCGCGATGAACTGGACACGCTTGGCCGCTATGTGACTTCGCATGAGGCGCAGGAACTGGCGCGCATGGCCAATGAAAGCGCCCCGAAGCTCAGAACCCACGGGCCACGCGGCGAGCGGGTCGATCAGGTGGAATTCCATCCCGCCTGGCATGCGCTGATGCGCCGCTCCATGGCGTCTGGCCTGCATTCATCGGCCTGGGAGAACAACACCGAATCGCGCGGGCGCGAGCATCTCGGCCGGGCCGCTCGCTTTTACCTCACCGCCCAGCTTGAATGCGGCCACCTTTGCCCGCTCACCATGACCAGCGCCTCCGTGGCCGCGATCATGGCGTCGAACCCGGTGCAGAAGGACTGGACGCCGCGCATCCTTGCGCGCAAATACGACAGCACCAACCGCCCGGCGCAAACCAAGAGCGCTGTGACCATCGGTATGGGCATGACGGAAAAGCAGGGTGGCACCGATGTGCGCGCCAACCGCACCGCTGCCGAACGGGTGGGTGAGGGCATCTATCGCCTGTCCGGTCACAAGTGGTTCCTGTCCGCGCCGATGAGCGACGCCTTCGTGATGTTGGCCCAGACCCGGGAAGGCATGGGCGCCTTCCTCGTGCCACGCCTTCTCGAAGACGGTTCTTCGAACGGTCTGCGTCTGCAGCGCCTCAAGGACAAGCTCGGTAACCGGTCCAATGCGTCGGCTGAAGTCGAGTTTTCCGATGCCTTCGGCTATCTGCTCGGCAAACCGGATGCGGGGATCGCCACCATCCTCGACATGGTGACGCTGACGCGGCTTGACTGTTCTCTGGCGTCTGCCGGCATCATGCGTGCTTCGCTGGCCGAAGCCGTGCACCACGCGCGCGGCCGCAGCGTCTTCGGCAAAATGCTGGTGGCGCAGCCGATCATGACCCGCGTTCTCGCCGATATGGCGCTCGACGTTGCCGCCGCCACGGTTCTTTCGTTCCGGTTGGCGTCGGCCTTCGACAAGGCCCGTATCAGCGCCGAGGACGCGGCCTATGCCCGCCTGATGACGCCGATCGTCAAATACTGGACAACGAAGATTGCGCCGGCCCTGATCTATGAGGCGATGGAGGTGATTGGTGGCTCCGGCTATATCGAGGAGCGCCCGATTGCCCGCCATTACCGGGAAGCACCGGTGAACGCGATCTGGGAAGGCTCCGGTAACGTCATGGCGCTGGATGTGCTGCGCGTTCTCGGGCGTGGAAAGGAACTGTTCGAGACGGTGTTTGCCGGTCTGGAACGCGATCTCGGTTCCGCCGGGCGCAAGACGGTGGACGTGCTGCGCGCCGCCATGGCGCTGTGCGAGCGCGACGAGGGGGCGGCCCGCCTTCTGGTCGAACAGATCGCGCTGGCTGCCGCCGCTGCCGAACTCTACCGACTGGGAGCCGGGCGCATTGCCGATGCCTTCATCGAAACCCGCCTTGCAGGCGGCTGGCGCTCCACTTACGGCATGCTCGATAGCCGCTTCGACGCTGCCTATATCGTTGACCTGCTTTATCCGCCAGCCAACTGACATAGAGCAACGCGTCGCCCGAAGGCTGACGTTGAGTCAATTCTGATCCGAAAGACCCGCTTGCAGCCATGCAGGCGGGTCTTTCGTTATCCACATCTGCCGCCCCGCCGTTAACCATAGCGACCGGTTTCCGTTGCGGCAGGCGGGTTAACCGGGCATCTTGGCGTTAATGAATTGTTAACCATCACCCGACTGGACCCGGACATGCATGAAACGCTGTCGCATCGGGCGCCGTTGATCATCATGACGATGTTCTTCGCGGCGCTGGCCATGAACATCGCCGTACCGGCCTTCGTGCTGGCGGCGATGGGCCTGATACGTTGGGTGATTCTGAGAGGCGGCGAGGGGCCGTTCCTCACAGGGAGGACCGCATGAAGTGGTTTCTTTTCCTTTGGGCCGGGCCGGTGGCGCTGCTCTTTGGCTGGTATTTCCTGTCGCTGAACGACATGAGCTTCGGCATCTTCATGCTGACCCGCGAGGCGCATGATCTGGTCTTTCGGATTTACGGCAATATTCTCGGCATCGATCCCGCGCTGTTGCCGCCCATGGTGCTGCGCGCCATTGCGGTGGACTCGCTGTTCGTTGTGGCGCTTGTCGCCTTTCGTCGCCGTAAGAAGATTGCAGCATGGTGGCGGGCGCGTCAGGCACTCCCTGCCGTCGAACCGGTGCCGACCTCGATCAACGACAATCTGCCGATTGCTCCCGAACGCGTCCTGACGCGTTAATCCTGCCTCTGTATGGCCGTCAGCCGGTCCAGTGCGCCTTGCAGAATGAAGCTGGCGGCAGCGGAATCGATCCGCTCCTTGCGCTGGGCCCGCGAAACGTCCATTTCGAGAAGGGCTCGTTCGGCGGCGACAGTGGAAAGCCGCTCGTCCCAGTAGACGAAGGGAAGCTCGGTTTTTTCCGACATCGAGCGCACGAAGGCGCGCGTTGCCTGAACGCGAGGCCCGGCCGATCCGTCCATGTTCATGGGCAGGCCGATCACGAAACCCGCGACTTTTTCCTTTTCCGCAAAGGCCAGCAGAAGCTCGGCGTCCTTGGTGAATTTCACCCGCTTGAGCACAGGTCGCGGCGTTGCGAAACGCCGCGAAAGGTCCGACATCGCCAGCCCGATGGTCTTGGTGCCCAGGTCGAGCCCGGCGATAGCCTGGCCTGGCTTCAGAAACGCGGCCAGTTCCTCGATGGTCAGCGTTGCCATCGGCGGTTCAACGCTTGCGCAGGAATTCGGTGCGAAGCACCAGGCCCTTGATCGCGTCGTGGCGGCAATCCACCTCTTCCGGATTTTCGGTCAGGCGGATCGACTTGATGACCGTGCCCTGCTTGAGTGTGGTCGAGGTGCCCTTGACCTTGAGGTCCTTGATAAGCGTTACGGAATCGCCATCGGCCAGAACATTCCCGGCCGCGTCACGTGCTTCCGATGCCTTGGCGGCTTCGGCAGCCACTTCGGACGCCGGGCGCCACTCGCCGCTCACTTCGTCGTAAACATAATCGTCGTCGGCCATGGTCAGCCTCCTTTTGCGCTCTGTGCGGTTGTCTGGCGCGTCCTATGTCATATATTCCGCGAGAATCCAAAGGGAGAGACCCATGAAAATCACCTGGCTCGGCCATTCCGCCTTCCGTATCGAGACCGCGCAGTCGAAAATCCTCATCGATCCCTTCCTGACGGGCAATCCCGGTTTCGCCGGCCTGGACCTGAAAGACGCGACCGCTGGCGTCACCCATATCCTGCTCACCCATGGCCATGGCGATCATGTCGGTGATGCCATCGGTCTTGCGAAGGAAAGCGGCGCGACCGTGCTGGCCAATGCCGATCTGGCGGCCTGGATCGGCACCAAGGGTGTCAGCAAGCTGGAAATGGGCAATACTGGCGGCACCGTCCATTTCGGCGATTTCACCGTGACCTTCACCAATGCGCTGCATTCCTCGGCGCAGATCACCGAAGACGGCGTGTCACATGCGCTCGGCAATGCCAACGGCCTGATGCTGCATGTGGAAAACGGCCCGTCGGTTCTGCACATGGGCGACACCGATATTTTCTCTGACATGGCGCTGCTCAACGAGTTGCACCAGCCGGATATCGGGATCGTTCCGATCGGCGATCGTTTCACCATGGGCGGTGCCGTGGCCGCACTCGCCTGCCAGCGCTACTTCAATTTTGCTACGGCAATTCCCTGCCATTATGGCTCCTTCCCGATTATCGATGCCACGCCAGAGAAATTCGTGGCCGGCATGGAAGGGGCGAAGACGAAGGTAGCAACCCCGAAGGCAGGCGAGACGCTTTCCTTCTGATACCCGTTGCACGGCGCGGGCATGGACATTATAGCGGGTAGGAAACGTCCCATCCGGAGAATGCCATGTCCGTCGATCTCGCCACCGTGAAGCGCGTTGCGCGCCTTGCCCGCCTTGCCGTTACCGAAGAGGAGGCCGAGCGCATGACCGGCGAGCTCAATGGCATCCTCGGCTTTGTCGAGCAACTCTCGGAGGTTGATGTCGAGGGCGTAGAGCCCATGACCTCTGTGACTCCCATGCAGATGAAGAAGCGCGCCGATATCGTGAACGACGGCGACAAGGCAGACGATATCGTCGCCAACGCCCCACTGACCGACCGGGATTACTTCCTCGTCCCCAAGGTCGTTGAATAAACCGCCTTCGTCTTGCCCGCGTCCCTGATTTCGAAAGCCGTCCACCCATGACCGAACTCACCAGCCTGACCATTGCCGAAGCCCGCGACAAGCTGAAAGCGAAGGCATTTTCCGCCCTCGAACTGACCGAGGCCTATATCGCAGCGATTGACGGTGCGAACGAGAAGATTAACGCCTATGTGGCCGTGACGCCGGACAAGGCGCGCGACATGGCCAAGGCATCCGACGCCCGCATTGCCGCCGGCAAGGCCGGTGCGCTGGAAGGCATTCCGCTCGGCGTCAAGGATCTTTTCGCGACTGAAGGCGTCCATACGCAGGCTTGCAGCCATGTTCTCGACGGCTTCAAGCCGAAATATGAGTCGACCGTTACCCAAAACCTGTGGAACGACGGCGCTGTCATGCTCGGCAAGCTGAACATGGACGAATTCGCCATGGGGTCGTCCAACGAAACATCCTATTACGGCAACGTCATCAACCCATGGCGCGAGACGGGTTCCGACCGCGCGCTCGTGCCGGGTGGTTCCTCCGGCGGTTCTGCTGCGGCCGTTGCCGCGCATCTGTGCGCCGGCGCCACCGCTACCGATACGGGCGGTTCCATCCGCCAGCCCGCCGCCTTCACCGGCACGGTTGGCATTAAGCCCACCTATGGCCGCTGCTCGCGCTGGGGCATCGTCTCCTACGCCTCATCGCTCGATCAGGCAGGCCCGATTGCCCGCGACGTGCGCGATGCCGCCATCCTGCTGAAGTCCATGGCCTCGGTTGACGCCAAGGATACGACCTCGGTCGATCTGCCGGTGCCGGACTACGAGGCGGCTATCGGCCAGTCGCTCAAGGGATTGAAGATCGGCATTCCGCGGGAATACCGCGTCGAAGGCATGCCGGAAGAGATCGAGAAGATGTGGAACCAGGGCATCGCCTGGCTGAAGGCAGCCGGTGCCGAGATTGTCGACATTTCCTTGCCGCACACCAAATATGCGCTGCCAGCCTATTACATTGTTGCTCCGGCGGAAGCCTCGTCCAACCTTGCCCGCTATGACGGCGTTCGTTACGGTCTGCGTGTCGATGGCAAGGACATTGCCGATATGTATGAAAAAACCCGCGCCGCCGGCTTCGGTACGGAAGTCAAACGCCGCATTCTGATCGGCACCTACGTGTTGTCGGCCGGTTACTATGACGCCTATTACCTGAAAGCCCAGAAGGTGCGCACGCTCATCAAGCGCGACTTCGAAAACGTCTTCCATGATGGCGTCGATGCCATTCTGGCGCCGATCACGCCGTCGTCGGCCTTCGCAATAGGCGACGAGGAACTGGCTGCCGATCCGGTCAAGATGTACCTGCAGGACGTGTTCACCATCACCGTCAACATGGCCGGCCTGCCGGGCCTCTCCGTTCCGGCCGGTCTGGACAGCAAGGGCCTGCCGCTCGGCCTCCAGCTCATCGGCAAACCGTTCGAAGAGGAAACATTGTTCAAGACGGCCTATGCCATTGAACAGGCGGCGGGTAAGTTCACGCCGGCCAAGTGGTGGTAACTATACGATTTTGAATGAGAAACGGCGCCCATCGGGCGCCGTTTCCATTTTAGCGGTTGTCCGGCTGGGCCCGAACCAGTTCGAGGCCGCGCGAGGTGATGCGGTAGGGCTTGCCGCCGGATGAGGCGATTGCCCGCTTCCGCTTCAACTTGCGGAAGGTGATGAGTTCGAGCTGGCTGAAAATCCAGCCCTCTCGCGTATGCAGAAGAAGTCGCTCGATCTTGCGGTCTTCGTTGCGGATGAGTTCGATACTGCCGCCCTGGGCAAGCAGGTGGAGAATGCGCTGTTCGGCGCTGGAGATGTCCATGGTTGTAAGTCCGGATAGCATCCTGAGGACGCGTGAAAACGTATCCGATGCCGCATTCGGCATCAGGCTCGATTTCAAAAGGGCCCGGCGCGCAAGCGAACTTGCGGGCAGGGCCTTTACCGGGACTCCGACAGACTGAACATTCACACTCCTATGTGCATCCCGAAAATAGGGAGGCGATGCCGTCGGGTCAAGGCGACGTTTTGAAGCGCTTTACCTCAGTCGTAGTTATTGCTGGCAGAATCGTAAGGCGGGTGTTTAAATTCGCCAACACAAGCCGGGGGTGCAATGATCACAATCCGCAGTGCGCGACAGGACGAAGCCGCGTCTCTTGCCGAAATCGGGCTGAAGGCCTGGGAATCGGCAATGAGTATGATCGAAGACAGTTCCGTGTTGCGGGAGGCGGCGGAAGCGGCATTTCTAAGCTTTACGAGCCACCACTGGCTGACGATCAGTGTTATCGAAGAGGACGGTATTATTGCCGGCTGGGCCGCTCGTGAGCGGCTGGACGAGACGATCACTGATTTCTGGATCGATCCGCTCTGGCAAAGCCGGGGGCTTGGCACGGCGCTCCTCTCCTCGCTTGAGGCCGATATTCGCCATCAGGGCTTTGATACGGCAAGGCTGGAAACCCACGCGAGAAACGGGGCTGTCGCCTTCTTTGAGAAGCATGGCTACACGATTCACTGGCTTACCGTCGCCTATTCACCGAAGCTCGATCGCGATGTCGAGACGGTCGGGCTTTCGAAACAGCTCGATGACGGCGGAGATGCGGATCTATATGGCGCAACGGGCTTGCTGAACTGACGACACCGCACGGCCTGCCCAAAAAAAGAGCCCAAGAACTGGTTTTTTGGGCGACAGGGCGTGCGACGAGACGATATAAATCATCGGCGCTGTTGTGGAATGGTGTCTGTTGACCATTGAGGAGTGGATTTTGGTTTCGGCGATATCGAGTGAACTGACAAGATTGGTGAACTACATCTCGAAGTTTGATGAGCAGCACCAGATCGCCTTTAATCATACGACCATCTCGGTCAATGTGTCCGGCCTGACGGATGCCAACATGAAAAACTCGGCGCTTCTGGCGCTTCTGGCCTGGGAAAATACGACCGGCCTGAGTTTCGGCATCACCACATCGAGAAACGCCGATATCATCATCGATGATACGGATCCCTCCGGCGCCTATGGCGGCCCGTCCTGGGATACGACGACCTTCGAGGCTGTGCAATCGACGGTGAACGTTCCTCGCAACTGGATGAATGTCGAAAGCGATGTGAATGCCCGTTGGGGTGTGGGCAGCTACGGGTTATTCACCTTCATCCATGAGATCGGCCACGCGCTTGGTCTCAACCATAGCGGTCCCTATGATGGCACGGGCTCCTATGCCGATGATGCGATCTTCAGGATCGATACGCAGCAATATACTGTGATGTCGTATTTCGAGCAGAGCAGCTATGCGGTCAACCGCGCCACCGATCTCAATCCGGTTTCGCCGATGATTGGCGATATCGAGGCGATCAAGCTCCTTTACGGCGTGCTTCCCGTCAATGCGGGCAATACGCGTTACGGTAAGGGCGAAACCGTTTACCTCGGCATTTCCGACTTGTCGGATTTTCCCGACACGGCTTACACGATCCGCGACACGGGCGGCACGGATACGATCGACTTTTCCAATGCCCAGCACGGCAACAGGATCGACCTGCGGCCCGGTTATTTCTCGGATATAAACGGCAATGTCGGCAATGTGACGATTTCCCGTGACACGGTCATCGAGAATGCCTTCGGGGGACGGTTTGTAGATACGATCACCGGAAACAACGCCAACAACACGTTGCGAGGAAATGCCGGCAACGACAAACTTGAGGGCGGCGCCGGCAACGACACTCTCAACGGCGGCGCAGACAATGACACGCTTTTCGGACAGAACGGTAACGATTCCCTGTTTGGCGAGACCGGGAATGACAAGCTTTATGGTCAGGCCGGCATCGACAGACTGACCGGCGGAGCGGGGAAGGACACCTTCTACTTCCGTGCCTACTCTGATTCCGGAGATATAAAGTCAAAGGCCGACATCATTCTCGATTTCTCGGTGGCGCAAGGGGATCGAATTGATGTGACCGCGCTTGATGCGAACGTCAGAACGGCGACCAACGACGCGTTTATCTATCGGTCGTCGGGACAGTTCACCGGCAGGGCCGGTGAACTGCGCGTCGAAAAGCTGGCCTCGGACACCTATATCTACTGCGACAATGACGGGGACAGGGTGGCTGAATTCGTCATGCGGCTGGATGATCCGATTTCGCTCAACAAAGCCTGCTTCCTGTTGTGAGCGACTGAGCCGGACCGAGCGTTTGATGACGTTCACGGGTGTCATCAAACCTTGCAAGCCGGCGGCAATTGCTCTACCTCAGCAGGACATCCCTTCTAGTTGAGACAAGAGCATACCATGACCCTCGTTGACGTTCGCACCCCCGACCCGAAACGCTTCATTCCCGGCGCCACAGGCGATTGGGAAGTCGTTATCGGCATGGAGGTTCACGCGCAGGTCACCAGCAATTCCAAGCTGTTTTCCGGCGCGTCGACCCTGTTCGGCAATGCGCCGAATGCGAATGTGTCGCTGGTCGATGCCGCCATGCCGGGCATGTTGCCGGTCATCAACGAGGAATGCGTGAAGCAGGCCGTGCGCACCGGTCTGGGCCTGAAGGCCCAGATCAACAAGCGCTCGATCTTCGACCGCAAGAATTACTTCTATCCCGACCTGCCGCAGGGCTACCAGATCTCGCAGTTCAAGGACCCGATCGTCGGCGAGGGCACGATCATCATTTCGCTCGGCCCGGATCGTCAGGGTAATTTCGAGGACATCGAGATCGGCATCGAACGTCTGCATCTGGAGCAGGACGCCGGCAAGTCCATGCACGACCAGCATCCGACCATGTCCTTCGTGGACCTGAACCGTTCGGGCGTTGCGCTGATGGAAATCGTCTCCAAGCCGGACATGCGCTCGTCAGACGAGGCCAAGGCCTATCTCACCAAGCTGCGCTCCATCGTGCGCTATCTCGGCACCTGCGATGGCAACATGGACGAAGGTTCCATGCGCGCCGATGTCAACGTGTCGGTGCGCCGTCCGGGTGGCGAATTCGGCACGCGCTGCGAAATCAAGAACGTCAACTCCATCCGCTTCGTTGGAATGGCCATCGAATATGAAGCCCGCCGCCAGATCGCTATTCTGGAGGATGGCGGCGAGATCGATCAGGAAACCCGTCTCTATGATCCTGGCAAGGGCGAGACGCGCTCGATGCGCTCCAAGGAAGATGCGCATGATTATCGCTACTTCCCCGATCCGGATTTGCTGCCGCTTGAATTCGATGACGCTTTCATTGAAGCCCTGAAAGCCGATCTTCCGGAACTGCCCGATGACAAGAAGGCCCGTCTGGTCGAAAGCCTTGGCCTGTCGGTCTACGACGCCTCGGTTCTCGTTTCGGAAAAGGCGATTGCCGATTATTTCGAGGCTGTGGCCGAAGGCCGCGATGCCAAGACGGCGGCCAACTGGGTCATCAACGACCTCATGGGGGCTTTGAACAAGGCCGGCAAAGCCATTGAAGAGACTCCGGTTTCCCCCGCCCAGCTCGGTGGCATTATCGATCTCATCAAGGACGGAACCATTTCCGGCAAGATCGCCAAGGATCTGTTCGAAATTGTCTGGAACGAGGGTGGCGATCCGGCCGAACTGGTCGAAAGCCGCGGCATGAAGCAGGTGACCGATACCGGTGCCATCGAAAAGGCCGTGGACGATATCATTGCCGCCAACCCGGACCAGGTCGCCAAGGTCAAGGCCAAGCCGACGCTGGCCGGCTGGTTCGTTGGCCAGGTGATGAAAGCCACCGGTGGCAAGGCCAATCCTCAGGCCGTTCAGGCGCTGGTCAAGGCCAAGCTCGGCATCGAAGACGAGTAAGAGGCACGCAATGTTTTTTGTCCGCACGGCAGCCAGAAGCGACTTGGAAAAAGTGCGTGCATTGCTTGCCGATGCCTTCCACGCCACCTATGACGGTTTTTACGGCGTCGCCAAGGTCAACGAACTGATTGAGGGATGGAACTCCAGTGCCGCCCTCGAGCGTCGTTTCGATGAAAAGGGGGCCGAGTTTCTCGTGGCCGACGACGGCAAGCGCATCGGCGGTGTCGCCTATGCGCGCCGACGCGACAGTCGGCCTGAGACCGTTGTGCTCTACCAGCTTTTCGTGCATCCCAATCTGCACAGGCAGGGCATCGGTCGCGATCTCTTTGCCGAGTTGGAGACCTGCTTTCCCGGTGCGGACACCATGGAACTGGAAGTCGAGCCGAAGAGCGAGCAGGCAATCTCGTTCTATTTTGCCCACGGCTTCGAGCCGGCCGAAGAAATCACGGTCGAAAGCGGCCCTGCCAAGGGGATCACGTTCCTGGTGATGCGCAAGACGCTCGAGACCTTCTGAGGCAACGATGATCGATGAACTGTTGATTCGTGTCGCGCGGGAAGAGGATATTCCGGCTCTGGTGGCGATCTACGCAGCCGATGAATTCGGTCATGGCGACAGCACCGATCCCGCATTCTTACCCATCTATCAGGCCGCCTTTACCGCCATCGCTGCTTCCACGGCGGAAACGCTTTACGCCGCGGAAATCGGTGGCGTTATCGTCGGCACGTTTCAGACGCTTGCGACCGTAACGCTGACCGGGCGGGGCACGCTCTCGATGATCGTTGAAGCCGTCCAGACCCATCCCGATTATCGCGGCAAGGGGATTGGCGCAAAGATGATGGCCTTCTGCATAGAGGATGCACGTAAGCGCGGGGCGCAGATCATCCAACTGACGTCGAACGCTTCGCGCACCGATGCACACCGTTTCTACGAACGGCTCGGCTTCATCAAATCGCATGCCGGCTTCAAGATGAAACTGGCGTGAATTGAGCCCCGGATTCCCCTTTGGAATCACTGGACAACGGGCCGGCGAGGCGGCATAAGCAAATGGAAACATTCGCGTTGCGCGACCGCGTTGCGCCTTCGAGGACGAGATATGGCAAGGCTTCTTTTGCAGATTTTTACCTGGTGGAATGGCCAGACCATCGGCACGCGCTTTTTCACCTGGCGCAAGGGCACCAAGGTGGGTGAAGATGAGTTTGGCAACGTCTACTATGAAGGCCCGAAGACCACCTGGGGCGAGCCGCGTCGCTGGGTGATCTATAATGGTTACGCCGAAGCCACCGCGATTCCGCCCGGGTGGCACGGCTGGATGCACTATCGCACCAACACGCCGCCCTCCAAGGAAAACTATGTGGCACGCGACTGGCAGAAGCCGCACCGTGCCAACCCGACCGGTGGTCCGAACGCCTACCGTCCGGCAGGCTCGCTTGCCGTTTCGGGTGAGCGTCCGCGCGTGACCGGCGACTACGACGCCTGGACGCCCGGCAACTAATCCTTGCCATATTTGTCGGATAGACAAAAAAGAATGGCCGCCGGTAACGGCGGCCTTTGATTATCGAGACGAGGGCAGGGATGACCGCATTTTCCGGACGAACGGCGAAGCATACGGCTGGCGCTCTTGCTCTGTCTCTTCTCTGTGCCCTGACTTCGGTCTTACCTGCCAGCGCCGAACGGCTGACCAATCCCGTCGCCGTCTTTGCCGGGATCGACAAGATCACCGGGCGCATTACATCCTTCGACGTCTATATCGATGAGACCGTGCAGTTTGGCGCGCTGCAGGTGACGCCGAAGGTTTGCTATTCACGTGATGACAGCGAAGCCCAGCGGATCGATGCCTTCGTGGAAGTCGATGAAATCACTCTCGACCGCAAAATCCGCCGCATTTTCACCGGCTGGATGTTTGCCGACAGTCCCGGCCTCAACGCCGTGGAACACCCGATCTATGACGTGTGGCTGACCGGTTGCAAGCAGAAGTCCGACGTGCCCGCACCCGCGCCGTCGAACTGATCACCAGAGCATTTCCAGCAAAAGTGTGAAGCGGTTTTGCGTTCGGAAAAGCGCCAGATCGCTCAAAAATCGAGATGCGGAGAGGTCATGGCCTCTTCCAGCAGAACCAGATACGCCTCCTTGGGAATATCGATTGCGCCGAACGTATTGAGATGTTCGGTGGTGAACTGCGTGTCCAGCAGCGTGAAGCCGCGTTCCCGCAAGTGCTCGACAAGTGCCACGAGGCAAACCTTGGAGGCGTTGGTGCGGCGCGAGAACATGCTTTCGCCGAAAAAGGCCGAGCCGAGCGAAACGCCGTAAAGCCCACCCACCAATTCATCGCCCTCATAGGCCTCGACGCTGTGGGCATGGCCGTAGCGGTGGAGCGCGCAATAGAGTTCGTAGATCGTGCTGTTGATCCACGTACTCGGGCGCTCGGGCGTCGCTTCGGCACAAGCGCGCATGACCGCCGGAAAATCATGGTCGAAACGGATGTCGAAGGGACGTTTACGAATGAACTTCGCGAGGCTGTGGGAGACGTGGAAACCGTCATCAAGAGGCAGGATGCCCCGCAGTTCGGGAGAGACCCAGAAGATTTCCGGGTCGTCCGCCGATTCCGCCATCGGAAACAGGCCGATGGAATAGGCGCGCAGCAGGATTTCCGGGGTCAGTTCCTCCCGCCCGCTGCGCCGCCTCGCCATGGTCAGGCGTGATCGCCGGCCAGATAATGCTCCAGCCAGTGAATGTCGTAATCGCCGGCCTGGATATCCGCGTTCTTCACGAGGTCCTGGAACAGCGGCAGCGTGGTCTTGATGCCATCCACGACGAACTCGTCGAGAACACGCGACAGGCGCTTCAGGCACTCTTCACGGGTCCGGCCATGCACGATCAGCTTGCCGATGAGGCTGTCGTAATAGGGCGGGATGCGATAGCCCTGATAGGCACCGGAGTCGACGCGCACGCCAAGGCCGCCCGGCGTGTGCCAGGTCTTGATCGTGCCCGGTGAGGGGACGAAGGTGCGCGGGTCTTCTGCATTGATGCGGCACTCGATGGCATGGCCGTTGAAGACCACATCCTTCTGTTCCACCGAAATCCCCTTGCCGGAAGCGATGTTGATCTGTTCATAGACCAGATCGATGCCGGTGATGGCTTCCGTGACCGGATGTTCTACCTGAAGACGGGTGTTCATTTCGATGAAATAAAACTCGCCGTTTTCGTAGAGGAACTCGATGGTGCCAGCACCGCGATACTTCAGCTTGCGCATGGCAGCAGAGCAGACTTCGCCGATCTTCAGACGCTGTTCTTGCGTCAGAGCCGGAGAATTGGCTTCTTCCCAAACCTTCTGGTGGCGGCGCTGCAGCGAGCAGTCGCGTTCACCGAGATGGATGGCGTTGCCTTCACCGTCGCCCAGCACCTGGATTTCGATGTGGCGCGGCTTCTCGAGGTACTTTTCCATGTAGACGGCGTCGTTGCCGAAGGCGGCTGCCGCTTCGGAACGGGCCGTAGACACGGCTTCATCGAGATCGGCCTCGGTGCGGGCCACCTTCATGCCGCGGCCACCGCCGCCGGCGGTGGCCTTGATGAGAACCGGGAAGCCGATTCCACGGGCAATCTCCATGGCGTTTTCCGGGCGGACTTCGCCATCCGAACCCGGAACGACCGGGATACCCAATTCGACAGCCGTCTGCTTGGCGGTGATCTTGTCACCCATCAGGCGGATATGTTCTGCGGTCGGGCCGATGAAGGTAATGCCATGGGCATCGAGAATATCCGCGAACTTGGCATTTTCCGAGAGAAAGCCATAGCCCGGATGGACTGCATCGGCGCCTGTGATTTCACAGGCGGCGACAATCTGGTGAATGTTGAGGTAGCTGTCACGCGATGGCGGCGGGCCGATGCAGACGCTTTCGTCGGCGAGGCGCACATGCATGGCGTCGGCGTCGGCTGTCGAATGGACGGCAACCGTCGCAATACCCAGTTCCTTGCAGGCGCGCAACACGCGCAGCGCGATTTCGCCGCGGTTGGCTATGAGGACTTTCGAGACCATTGGCATACCGCCTTACTCGATGATGACGAGCGGTTCGCCGAACTCGACCGGCTGGGCGTTCGCGACGAGGATAGCGGTAACCTTGCCCGAGCGCGGGGCCGGGATCTGGTTCATGGTCTTCATGGCTTCCACGATCAGAAGCGTCTGGCCTTCCTTCACCTGTGCGCCGATTTCAACGAAGTCGCGCGCGCCCGGCGCCGGGGCGAGATAGGCTGTACCGACCATCGGAGAGGTCACGGCATTCGGGTTGTCCTTGGCAGCGACCGGGGCAGGCGCAGCAGCGGGAGCCGGAGCAGCGGCTGCCACGGGCGCGGCCGGAGCCGGTGCGTAAACCGGGGCAGCGGCCTGAATGACGGTGGTGTTGCGGGACACGCGAATGCGCAGGTCGTCCTGTTCCACTTCGATTTCGGAAAGATCGGTATCGCGCAGGATATTTGCGAGGTCGCGGATCAGCGACTGATCGATGCCGGATTTCTTGTCAGCCATGAAATTCTCCCTGTTGTCTTATTATCCCGTAATGGAATGGAGCGCTGAAAGCGCAAGCGTATAGCTCGCAGGTCCGAAACCGCAGATCATGCCCTTGGCAGCGGGCGCGATCATCGACCGGTGACGGAATTCCTCGCGAGCGTGGATGTTGGAAATATGCACTTCCACCACCGGCACCGAAATGGCGCGGATGGCATCGTGAAGCGCAATTGAAGTGTGGGTATAGGCACCGGCATTGATGGCGACACCGATGGCCTTGTCATTGGCCTCGTGCAGCCAGTCGACAAGAACGCCTTCGTGATTGGATTGCCGGAAGTCGATTTCGAATCCGAGTTCGCGACCCGCCGCGATACAATCCGCCTCGATGTCCTTCAGGGTTTTGCCGCCATAAATGCCCGGCTCGCGCTTGCCCAACATATTGAGATTCGGGCCGTTCAGCACGAAGACTGTCTTCATCATCTGCTGTTCCGTTTCAATTCAGCGAACACCTATAGACCTCAAGGCCGCCAAGGGGAAGCCCCCAGCGACCGGGCACAATCTGTCCACAGAAGATGTATTCAATCGATCTAATCCCGCGCTCAGCAGGTCGCCTTGCCGCAACTGCGGATATTGGCGATCTTCTGGTCGAAGGCCTCGATACCATAGGCACCCGGCAGGGTTTCATCACCGATAATATAGGCCGGCGTGCCGTTGAAACCGAGTTTCATCGCCAGTTCATGGGTCTCGGCCTGGGCTTGCGTGTTCGGGCTATCCTTCATGGTCTGGCGCAGCTTTGCCTCGTCCACACCGAGCGCCACGGCGGCATCAATGGCCTTGGCTTCATTGGTGCGGCTGCGCGAGCCCATGAGGGCGAGGAAGAAGGCGCCGTACTTGTCCGGTGAAACCTTGCGCACGGCATCGGACACCCGGTGGGCGGCATCGGAATCAGGGCCGAGGATCGGCCACTCCTTCAGCACAAAGCGGACATTCTTATCCTTTGCCAGAATCTCGTTCATCGTGCCGAGACCCTGTTTGCAGTAGCCGCAATTGTAATCGTAGAACTCAACGATCGTGACGTCGCCCTTCGGATTGCCAAGCACCAGATCGTTCGGCGACTGGAAGAGGGCGCTACGGCTTTCATCCAGCACGGACTTGGCCTGCTGGGCGCGCATGTCCGTGACCTTCTTCTCCAGCGCATCCTGCACTTCGAGCATGATCTCGGGGTTCTCGATGAGATATTGCTTCACGACGGCGCCGATTTCCTTCTTTTCGGCATCGGTGAATGCCTGGGCCGGCAGGGCAGGCAGAAGAAGCGCCGTTGCCAGAAGCGGCGCAACGGCAACGCGGGTGATTTTTCTCATGAGTCTTCCGATCTCTGTCCGAATCCAGTGTGCGGCAAATCTAGTGCAGTTGCGAGAACGGCGGAACGGCAAAAAAACACTATTCCCCAAGGTCTCTCCATTGTGAAGACCGCGATAATGCGGCAATTGTCGGGCGAAATTCGCCCAGCGGCGCAGCCTTTTGCAGCGTGCGCCGTTTTTCAGTCTCGTCAGGAGAATTCCGTGATCAAGCCTTCCCTTCGTTCCGCTGTCGAACCCTTCCACGCCATGGATGTGTTGGCGGAGGCTACCAAAGCGCGGCAGGCGGGTCGCCCCGTGATTTCGCTTGCCGTGGGCCAGCCCTCTGCACCGGCACCAACGGCAGCACGCGAAGCCGCAAGGGCGGCTCTCATCGACGGGCGAATCGGCTACACGGATGCGCTTGGCCTGCCGGATCTGCGCAAGGCGATCGCTGACCACTATGCCCGCCGCCATGGCGTCGACATCGACCCCGCGCGTATCGCGGTTACAACGGGTTCGTCAGCAGGGTTCAATCTGGCCTTTCTCGGTCTCTTCGATGCAGGCGATCAGGTGGCGATTGCGCGTCCAGGCTATCCCGCCTATCGGGCCATTCTCGGCGCGCTCGGTCTGACGGTGATCGAGATCGAGGTGAATGAGGCCACCGGTTTTACCCTGACGCCTGAGAGCCTCGAAGCAGCCGAGCGAGACAGCGGCAAGCCGATCAAGGGTGTGCTGCTGGCAAGCCCGGCCAACCCGACCGGCACCGTGACGGGCAGGTTGCGTCTCAAGGCGCTGGCGGATTGGTGCGCGGCGCGCAACGCGGCCTTTATCTCGGACGAAATCTATCACGGCCTGACCTTCTCCGGCGAGGAGACGAGCGCGCTGGAATTGACCGACGATGTCATCGTCATCAATTCCTTCTCCAAATATTATTGCATGACCGGTTGGCGCATTGGTTGGATGGTGCTGCCTGAAAACCTCGTGCGCCCGCTCGAATGCCTGGCGCAGAGCCTTTATATTTCCGCGCCGGAACTGTCGCAGATTGCCGCGATTGCCGCGCTTGGGGCCGGCGAGGAACTGGATATCTACCGCCAGACCTACGCCGCCAATCGCGAGTTCCTGATCCGCCGCCTGCCGGAAATCGGCCTGCCTCTGCTTTCACCCATGGATGGCGCCTTCTACGCCTATGCAGATGTAAGCGCTTACACCAACGATTCCATGTCGTTTGCCAAGCGAATGCTGGCCGAGATTTCGGTGGCGGCAACGCCGGGCCTCGACTTCGATCCGCTGGAAGGTAACCGGGCACTGCGCCTTTCCTATGCCGGTTCTCAAGCCGAAATCGTGGAGGCCGTCAACCGCATGGAAGGCTGGCTGAAACGCTGATAAGAGTCCGTAATCAACGGATTGGGCGTTTTTCCGGAATCAGTTTGGCAGGCTCTTGAATCAGTTTGTGAAGGAGAAGCGGTGTCGCGCAAAGGTCTTTTGGCAGTGTGGGTTCTTTCGGTCGCGGGTACCGTGACGGCGATCCGCTGGAACACTGCGCATTATACGGCGGATGCGTCTTCACCTTTCCTGACGGCGGCGATGGTCGCGGCCCTGCTGGCCTGTCTCGTGCTGACCTTTCTCGTCATCGTTTGCGTGATGGCGGAACTCACCGTCCACTTCATAGGCACAGCCTGGCTTACGCGTCTGACCGGCACGCCTTTTGCCGCCTTGCTCTGGGACGAGTTACGGCCTGATCGCCAGCGCAGGCGCTGATCTTCCCTGAAACGAAAACGGCCGCCCCGAAAGGCGGCCGTTTCTCATTCTATTTCCTGAGCCTCAGAGGAAGCCGCGGCGTTGCCACCAGCCAGCCTTCTTGGGCTTGTTCGGATCGTCACCGTCTTCGCCTTCGGGGCGGTTCGAAACGACGACCGGCGCGGAGGAAGCAATGTTCTCGCCGCGATTGCCGCGTGACGCTTTCGTCTCTTCCACCGGGGCTTCCGGCGCGGCCACTTCGGCGGGCGCAATCTCGGTTACGCCTTCGGCGGCAGCTTCTGCTGCTACGTCGGGAGCGGCTTCTTCGAGACTGGCCTCAATTGCAGCTTCAGCGACCGTTTCGATGATCGGTTCCTCGACCGGCGAAGCAACGACCTTGGCCTTGCGGCTGCGGCGAGCCTTCGGCGCGGGCACCTCGGAGGTCGCGGACTCGACCGCTTCCTGCGCGGTTTCCGGCTCGGCAGCAACGTCTGCAACGGTCTCGACGATTTCGGCTTCCGTCACGGCGACGACTTCGACAACATCTGCGCCGTCTTCATCACCTGCGGTCTCGCCATCCTCGCCTTCGGCATCGCCGGAGGCTTCCGAGGTTGCATCGCCCTCTTCGCCGAAGCGATTGCGACGACCACCGCGCTTGCCACGACGGCGGCGCTTGCGCTTCTGGTTCTCGTCCTTTTCGGCTGCGACGGCATCGGTTTCGCCAACGGCGTCACCAGAGGTTTCATCGGCGTCGCCCTCTTCGGCGTCGTCGTCATCCTCTTCATCGTCTTCGCCGCGGGCTGTGTCCTGTGCCTCACCATTCGGCTGACCGTTGCGGTTGCGACGACGGCGACGACGCTTGCGCTTGCGACCCTGCTGATCGTCACCGGCGGCGGCTTCCTCGCTCGAGGCGCGGGCTGTTGCCGCCGGAACGGTAGCTTCGTCCTCTTCCTCGTCGATTTCCTCGGGGACGTATTCGTCCTCTTCCTCAATGATCGTGATGGACTGCAGCAGGCTTTCGATCTTCACCGGGTTTTCGACCGGTTCACCCTTGTCGATGGCGAAATGTTGCGAACCGATGCCATCGTCCGTCTCGATCAGGATCGAGACACCGAAGCGGTTCTCATAATCGACAATGGTCGAACGCTTGTGGTTGAGCAGGTAAAGCGCGGTTTCCGGCGTTGAGCGCACGAGAATATCGTGTGTCGTGTTCTTGAGCAGATATTCCTCGATGCCGCGCAGCACGTGCAGCGCCACGGAGGACTGCGAACGGACATGGCCCGTGCCGCCGCAATGCGAGCAGATCTGTGTGGTGGATTCGAGAACCGAAGCGCGAATGCGCTGTCGCGACATTTCCAGAAGGCCGAAATGCGAGATGCGGCCGACCTGGATGCGGGCGCGATCGTTCTTCAGGCAATCCTTCAGTTTCTTCTCGACGGAGCGGTTGTTGCGCTTCTCCTCCATGTCGATGAAGTCGATGACGATGAGGCCAGCAAGGTCGCGCAGGCGAAGCTGGCGGGCCACTTCTTCCGCTGCTTCCAGGTTCGTCTGGAGGGCGGTGTCCTCGATGGAGTGTTCGCGCGTCGAACGACCGGAGTTCACGTCGATCGCGACGAGCGCTTCCGTCTGGTTGATGATGAGATAGCCACCGGACTTCAGCGTCACCTGCGGCTGCAGCATGCGGTCAAGCTGCGCCTCGATGCCGGAGCGCGAGAAGATCGGGTGAATGTCGCGGTAGGGCTGCACCACCTTGGCGTGGCTCGGCATCAGCATCTTCATGAAGTCTTTCGCTTCACGATAGCCTTCCTCACCGGCAACGATAACTTCGCTGATGTCCTTGTTGTACAGATCGCGGATCGAGCGCTTGATCAGCGAGCCTTCCTCGTAAACGAGGCAGGGGGCGGTGGAGTTCAGCGTCAGCGTGCGGACGTTTTCCCACAGGCGCATCAGATATTCGAAGTCGCGCTTGATTTCGACCTTGGTGCGATTGGCACCGGCGGTGCGCAGGATGACGCCCATGCCGAGCGGTACATCCAGGCTGCGGGCCACTTCCTTGAGGCGCTTGCGGTCCTGAGGATTGGTAATCTTGCGGGAAATGCCGCCACCACGCGCCGTGTTCGGCATCAGAACGGAGTAACGGCCAGCGAGCGACAGATAGGTCGTGAGGGCTGCGCCCTTGTTGCCGCGTTCTTCCTTCGCAACCTGAACCAGAAGGATCTGGCGACGCTTGATGACTTCCTGAATGCGATACTGCTTGCGCGGCTTGCGGGCGACACGATCGGGAACTTCTTCCATCGCGTCTTCGGCACCGACGGATTCAATCACTTCCTTTTCGTGATGATTGTCATCGTCGTCATCATCGTCGCTGCCGCGACCACGGCCAAGATCGGCTTCTTCGGATATGGTGTCCGCATCGACTTCGGCAGCCATGACGCCGCCATCGCTCTCGTCGTCGGAACCTTCGGCAGCCTCGGCGACCGGTGCATCGGCGTCGGCCTTCTTGGCACGGGCGCGGCTGCGGCGCGGCTTCTTCGGCTTGGCCGGCGCTTCTTCGGTGGCCTCCACGAGGGTTGCCTCTTCGGAGTTCAGTTCAACGCCGTCCTCGATGGAAACAGGGGCGTCATCCTCCTTGATTTCGATCACGCCGGCTTCGACGCTGTCATCCTCGTCACGTTCGTCGCGATCCGCCCGGCGATGTTCTTCGGCCTCGGCCCGAAGCAGGGCCTGACGGTCGGCAAGCGGGATCTGGTAATAGTCGGGATGGATTTCCGAAAACGCCAGAAAGCCGTGGCGATTGCCGCCATAATCCACGAACGCGGCCTGGAGCGAGGGTTCGACCCGCGTCACCTTGGCCAGATAGATATTTCCGCGAAGTTGCTTCTTATGCTGGGATTCGAAATCGAATTCTTCTATCCGATTGCCGCGCACGACGACGACGCGCGTCTCCTCCTCGTGGGAGGCGTCGATAAGCATTTTATCTGCCATTGAAATTCAGCTCCTCGGCAGGAGGAAACGACGACGGGCCGACCGCTGGAAGCGGGAGGCCCGTGAAGAACGTTTTCTGTCATGCCGGATAATGTGTGTCTCGCGGGCCGGGGGGGCGTCGGGAGCGGAAACGCAGCGGGCCGGATGGTAACCATCCAGTCATTCGCTGTTTCTGAACAAGTCCGCTTCGCCAACATCCAAGACCAAACGAGAAGTCGATTAACTTAGGCCCGTGGGGCCCGATGAAATGCTCCGTAGGGAGCGATGGCGGTTGTCCGCCTTCATTTTTTCCGGCCACCGCCGGCTTGCGATCGTGTTTCCGGTCAAAGTCTGTTGACGTCGGATGAGGGGTCGGGAGTTCGGCGCCAATTCCTCGTTTCGTTGGCAGCCTGCCGTATCCTCTATCCCGTCGGCACTTTAACCTTACCTCGCCTTTTATGTTTTATCCTCATGAAGTGCAAGGGAAAAGCCGATCTGCCATATTATTGATTGAATTGCGGACATTAAGAGAATCGCGGCATTGCACGGCTTCGGCAGGCGGATTCGGGACGGTTTATTAGAAAAATATCGCGATCGATGCTTTGCCGGCTCAATTTTTGGTTCAGGCACGCGCTTTTCACCGTTGCAGATGGAAAGGTTGGGAATGCGAAAAAAATCGCTCGATGGCAAGGCAAGCGTCCCAAGGTGCGTCTCTGTCTCTGGTCGGCATTGGCGATTCGCAGCCTGTGTGGCGGTGGCGCTTGGCACGGTCCTGGTGATTGGTGCCGAAGGGGTTCGGGCACAGCGCGGTGCGGAACTCGTGGCCTCGGCGGCGCGCATGCTGGGCGACCGGGTGAAGACCCGCGTCGTCTTTGAATTCGACCGCGAATTTTCCTTTTCGACGCACTACGTCACCCAGCCGGACCGCATCGTCATCGACCTCCCGGCCACCCGGTTTTCGCTCGATCCTGCGAGCCTCAAGGGCGTCGGACTTTTTCAGGGCGTTCGTTATGGCGCGATGGATGCCGACACAGCCCGCATTGTCCTGACCGGCATCAAACCGGTTCGACTGGCTTCCGCGACGGTGATGAAGAACGAGGACGGCAAGGGATACCGTCTGGTGCTGGAAGCCGAGGCCACGGATGAGAAGGCCTTCCGCGAACTGGTTGCCAAACAGAGCTGGAGCCGGCCGCAGGACGAAAACCCGGCCGAAAATGCCTCCTTTTCCGCATTGATGGATACGGTGAAGCCCTCGACGGGGGAGTTCATCATCGCCGTGGACGCCGGCCATGGCGGCATCGACGCCGGTGCGACCGGAGCGACGACGGCGACCGCCGAAAAGGAAATCACGCTCGCAGCCGCCAGGGAACTGGTGGAGCGGCTGAACCGCGAAACCGGCGTCCGCGCTTTCCTGACCCGCGAAAACGACGAGTTCCTGTCGCTTTCCGAACGCGTCAATCTCGCCCGTAAAGGGCAGGCCAATCTCTTCGTTTCGCTGCATGCCGACATGCTCAAGCAGAAAGACATTCGCGGTGCCACCGTCTACACGATCTCCGACAAGTCGTCAGACCGCATGGCCGCCGATCTCGCCCAACGCGAAAACTTCTCCGACGAACTCGCCGGCCTCAGCCTGCCGGACGGTCCCTCCGACGTGGCCGACATTCTTCTCGATCTGACGCGGCGCGAAACGCAGGCCTTTTCCATCGAGATGGCGCGTTCGGTCGTGTCGTCCTTCGAAGGGCAGGTGGGGCTTATCAATAACCCGCACCGCTTTGCCGGCTTCCGCGTTCTGCAGGCCCACGACATTCCCTCCGTGTTGCTGGAACTGGGCTTTCTCTCCAATCCGGAAGACGAAAAACTGCTTCTGGATGCCGAGTGGAGAAAAAAGGTGGCGGATCTCCTTACTGTCGCAATTGCGCGCTATCGCAAGACCGCAGTCGCCGGTGGCGGCTGAGGTTACGTTACGTATCCGGCGGGCCCGGAAAATTGGGGACAGCGTGTCAGGTGGGGCGCTTTGAGTCCTATTTTGCCCACATTCACAATGTTGGAAGGGTAACCTTCTTTCAAAGCAAGGCGCTTCGGATTCGACTTTGGGCCTCCGCTCCGGCATATGGCTTGCCAACGGGGACGTGACGTGCAAAACGCCGCAAAACGCGGTATGGGATGAGACGCGCCGGTCAAGGCGGGGAAACGGTAGCACTGCATGATCAGATTGATTGGATACTTCTTCGGGCTGGCCAGCGTTCTGTTTCTGGGCGCCGCCGCCGCAGTCGCCATTTATCTGGCCGGCGTGATGCGCGACCTGCCTGACTACGCGGTTTTGAGCGCCTATGCACCGCCGGTAACGACCCGCGTTCACGCCGGTAACGGCGAATTGATGGCTGAATATGCCAAGGAAAAGCGTCTCTTCCTGCCGATCCAGGCCATTCCGGATCGCGTCAAGGCCGCCTTCATCGCCGCTGAAGACAAGAACTTCTACACTCATCCGGGCGTCGATCCCTATGGTCTGGCCCGTGCCGTCGTCAATAACGTCCAGAACATCGGCTCCGATCGCCGTCCCGAGGGCGCATCCACCATCACCCAGCAGGTGGCCAAGAACTTTCTTCTGACCGCCGACCAGACAATGTCGCGCAAGGTGAAGGAAGCGATCCTCTCCTTCCGCATCGAGAAGGCCTATTCGAAGGACAAGATCCTCGAACTCTACCTCAACGAAATCTTCTTCGGCCAGAACGCCTACGGCATTGCCAGCGCCGCACTCACTTACTTCAACAAGTCGGTGACCGAACTGACCATTGCCGAAACCGCTTACCTCGCCGGTCTGCCCAAGGGCCCGAACAACTATCATCCGTTCCGCAAGACCGATGCGGCCATCGCTCGCCGCAACTATGTTATCGATCGCATGGCAGAGGACGGCTACATCACGGTTGACGAGGCAACGGATGCCAAGAAGCAGGATCTCGGCGTCAACATGCGTCGCGGTGGTGCCTATCTCGTGGCCTCCGATTACTTCGCTGAAGAAGTGCGTCGCCAGATCATCGACCGTTATGGTGAAAAGGCGCTCTATGAAGGCGGCCTTTCTGTCCGCACGTCGCTCGATCCACGCATTCAGGTCGCGGCGCGCAAGGTTCTGCAGAATGGTCTTGTCGATTATGATGAGCGCCGTGGTTTCCACGGCCCCGTGGCCCGTCTCGACGGCGTGAAGGAATGGGGTGAGGCACTGGCCGAAATTCCGGCCTTGCGCGACGTGCCCGAGTGGCAACTCGCGACCGTTCTCGACGCGACGCCTGAGGGCGTGCAGATCGGATTGCAGCCATCCCGCGATGGCAGTGGCCGTGTCGTCGCCGAACGCCTTACGGGAACCATTGCGCCTGACGCCATGCGCTGGGCTTTCCGCTCGGCAACCGGTGCCTTCAAGAGTGCGAAGTCGCCCGACGGCGTTCTGTCGCGCGGTGATGTCATCTATGTCGAACAGATCGGTGGTAAGACCTCGCGCCAGTGGCGTCTGCGCCAGCCGCCCAAGGTGCAGGGCGGCCTTGTCGCCATGGACCCGCATACCGGTCGCGTTCTTGCCATTGCCGGTGGCTTTTCTTACGCACAGTCGGAATTCAACCGCGCCACGCAGGCCATGCGCCAGCCCGGCTCCTCCTTCAAGCCTTTCGTTTATGCGGCAGCACTCGATAATGGTTACACGCCCGCGTCGGTCATCATGGACGCACCGATCGAGATCGTCTCGGGTGGCAAGGTGTGGAAGCCGGAAAACTACGGTGGCGGTTCGGCCGGTCCTTCGACGCTGCGTCTTGGCATCGAGAAGTCGCGCAACCTGATGACGGTGCGTCTGGCCGATGATATGGGCATGAGCCTCGTTGCCGAATATGCGGAGCGCTTCGGCATCTATGACAAGATGCTGCCGGTGTTGGCCATGTCGCTCGGTTCGGGCGAAACCACGGTGATGCGGATGGTTTCGGCCTATGCCGTTCTCGCCAATGGCGGCAAGCAGATCAAGCCTACGCTCATCGACCGGATTCAGGACCGCTACGGCAAGACCATCTTCCGCCACGAGGAGCGCACCTGCGAGGGCTGCAACGCGCCGAGCTGGAGCGGTCAGGACGAGCCGCAGATCAACGATACGCGTGAACAGGTGCTTGATCCGATGACCGCCTACCAGATCACCTCGATGATGGAGGGCGTGGTCAAGCGCGGCACCGCCGCTGGCAAGGTTAACCTCGACCGCGACGTGGCCGGTAAAACCGGTACGACCAACGATGAAAAGGACGCCTGGTTCGTCGGTTATACGCCGGATCTCGTCGCCGGCCTCTACATCGGCTACGACACGCCGACGCCGCTCGGTCGTGGGGGTACTGGTGGTGCGCTTTCGGCGCCGCTGTTCAACGACTTCATGCAGGAGGCCGTCAAGGGGACGCCGCCGTCGAAGTTCATCGTGCCGGAAGGGATGGTCATGATCCCGGTGAACCGCAAGACCGGTATGCAGGCTTCGCAGGGTGATCCCGACATGATCATGGAAGCCTTCAAGCCCGGCACCGGCCCGGCCGACAGCTTCTCGGTCATTGGCATGGAGGGCACGATGGCGCCGGAGGAAATCCTCCGCACTTCGCCGCAGGCCCAACAGGCGGTTCAATCCGGCTCCGGCGGTCTCTTCTGAGCAACGTCGCTCACCTTTCTTGACGATCGATCCAGCCGCCACGGTCATACCGTGGCGGTTTTCGTTTGCGTCATGAAACGTCGATCTTTCTGAAAACTGCCTGTCACATGCGGCAGATAAGTCCCGCGGGTCCCCTTCAATCGGATGTGAGGAACCCCCGATGTTCAAACGCGCTATTTTGACCTCTGTCGCGCTCGCCACGCTCAGCCTTCCGGCTTTCGCTGACGAACAGGTCTTCCCGTCGAAGCTTGCCGGCCATGTCTATCTGCCGGCCCTGTCACTTGTCGCCCCGCCGGCCGATGCGCCACGCGATGCGTGGATTTCCGGCAAGTTCACCGGCAAGGCCCGAAACGACAAGCCGATGACCGTGCCGGGTGATGTCGGCAAGGCCTATGGCGGTCATCTGACGGGCATTTCGCTGCCGTTTATTGGTCAGCCGATGCAGGGCATGTCTGGTTTCGCCATGAACCGCGCCGAAGATGGTAGCGTCTTCACGCTGACGGATAATGGCTACGGTTCCAAGCTGAACAGCCCGGATGCCATGCTGTTCTTCCATCGCATGAAGCCCGATTTCGCCGCGGGCAAGATCGATCGCGCCGAGACCGTTTTCCTGCGCGATCCCGACCGCAAGGTGCCGTTCCGCATTGCCTATGAAGGCACAGACAGCCGTTATCTCACGGGTGCGGATTTCGACCCGGAAAGCATTCAGTATCTCAACGGCGAAATCTGGATCGGTGACGAGTTCGGTCCCTATATCATTCGGGCAAAGACCGATGGCCGTATCGTGGCCGTCTATCCGACCCTGCTGGACGGCAAGGCCCTGACCGGTCCGGATACGCCCGGCACCGTTGTGCCGGCCGTCGCTGGCAAGGATTTCCGCGTGCAGCGTTCCGGCGGCTATGAGGGCATGGCGCTTCAGCCGGGAACCAACCTGCTCTGGGGCATGCTGGAAAAGCCGCTTCTCGGCGAGGATGGCAAGCCGGAAGGCGATTTCCTGCGCGTAATCACGTTCGACACCGGCAAGGCCGAATGGACCGGCAAGAGCTTCAAGTTCAAGCTGGCTGAAGGCGCCGCCGCCATCGGTGATTTCAACTTCATCGACGATACGCGCGCGCTGGTGATCGAGCGCGACAACGGCGAGGGTGATGCCAGCCTGGCTTGTGCAGCGGACGCCCAGGACAAGTCCGTCTGCTATCCGGTTCCGGCAAAGGTCAAGCACGTCGTTCTGGTCGATACATCCAGGATCGACGCGGACGGCTTCATTCACCGCATCGGCCACATCGATCTGATGGACATGAACGATCCGGACGGCAAGGCGTTGAAGGCCGTGACCGGTCGCGAGCCGAACGGTAAACTTTCCTTCCCCTTCTTCACGATTGAAGATGTGATGCGCGTTGATAATACCCACATCATGATCGCCAACGACAACAACCTGCCGTTTTCCGGCGGGCGGGAAATCGGCAAGGCCGCCAACAACGAGTTCATCCTGCTCGAAGTCGGCGATTTCCTGAACGCAAAGTGATGGGCGTTCGGCCGTCTTGATGGAACTGTGGGCGCGGGCGGGGGTTTACATCCTCGCCCGTCGCTTTTATGCACGGGACGTTTTCCGACGACAGGAAGAATGGAACCATGCGAGCTGAAATCGTAAACGTAACCGACGAAATCAAGCAGGCCATAAGCCTGCTGAGGAGGCATCTTTGACTGGGATCAGGCGGTAAGACGACTGGACTGGTTGAATAACAAGGCAGAGGACCCGAACCTCTGGAACAATGCCACCGAAGCCCAGAAGCTGATGCGCGAGCGCCAGCAATTGGAGGAATCGATCTCCGGTGTGCGCTTGCTCGAACAGCAGTTGAACGACAATGTCGAGCTGATCGAGATGGGCGAGGAAGAGGGTGATGCCGATGTCGTCACCGATGCCGAAAGCGCCCTGAAGGCGCTGCGCGCCGAGGCGAACCGCCGTCAGGTGGAAGCCATGCTCTCGGGCGAGGCCGATTCCAACGACACCTATGTCGAAGTGCATTCGGGTGCGGGCGGCACGGAAAGCCAGGACTGGGCGAACATGCTTCTGCGCATGTACACCCGCTGGGCAGAGCGTGCCGGCTTCAAGGTCGAACTGCTCGAAGTGAATGACGGTGAAGAAGCCGGTATCAAGTCCGCGACGATCCTCGTCAAGGGCCACAATGCTTACGGCTGGATGAAGACCGAATCGGGTGTGCATCGTCTCGTGCGTATTTCGCCATACGATTCGAACGCGCGGCGGCACACTTCGTTCTCATCCATCTGGGTTTATCCGGTGGTCGATGATTCGATCCAGATCGATATCAACGAAAGCGATTGCCGCATCGATACCTATCGGTCTTCGGGTGCCGGTGGCCAGCACGTCAACACCACCGACTCGGCCGTGCGTATCACGCATATTCCGACCGGCATTGTCGTGGCCTGCCAGCAGGAACGCTCGCAGCACAAGAACCGCGCCAAGGCGTGGGACATGTTGCGCGCCCGTATGTACGAAGCCGAATTGAAGAAGCGCGAGGAGGCCGCCAACGCCGAAGCCGCGTCGAAGACGGATATCGGCTGGGGTCACCAGATCCGCTCCTACGTTCTTCAGCCCTACCAGCTCGTCAAGGACTTGCGCACGGGCGTTGAAAGCACGGCGCCCGGTGATGTTCTGGATGGTGACCTGAACCCGTTCATGGAAGCGGCACTCGCCCACCGTATCAGCGGCAAGGCAGACGCAGCCGTCGCCGACCTCGATTGAGTTTGGACGTTCCGAAAAGATAAAAGCCCGGCCCTCGCGCCGGGCTTTTTGCGTGGCCGCGGTTGTGCCGTCACATCGTCAAAAGTGCGACGCTGGACTGGCTGACCAACTCGCCGATAACGAAAACCATGACCGCCGCGAATATCGTGCCCGGCCAGTTGAACTGCGCGCGCCGACGGAAAAAGATCACTTCGGCAAAAATCAGCCACAGGATTGCGACGCCAAGCGCGCCGACGGCCCATACGTCGCCACGGCCGGCCAGAACGAGGCTGGGTGAGGTGACAAGCGCGTAGGGTGCCGTAATGTAGCATTGTTGTGCAAACGGCAGTCTGAGCGTGTCACGGTTGATGCTGCCGGGCGTAAAGAGGTCGTAGATGATCGCGCCGGTGATCGGGAAGAAAGTGAAGATCACCATGCGAAACAGCAGCAACGCCATCAGGCTGTCGGTGATTGCTTTGCCCATGCGCGAACCGGAGATGGCGGCGGCTTCCTGCGGCGTGAACGGTACGAGCAGCGCGCCGATGGCCAGCGAAACAAGCAGGAACAGTGCCGGCCGCATCGCGTTGGCAAATGCGTCTTTTTCGTCCTTACCGCTTTCGATGGCTACATAGTCCATCATCCGACCGGGGTTGATGACCACCTTGATGATGGTGAGCGGGTAGAACAGAACCCACAACATGAGTTCATAGGCGAATTGTTCGATCGCCCGCGTCGCATTGAGAAAGTCCATGCCGCCACCCTGTTGCCCGTGCCGCGCTACCTCATGCCTCAGTTTGTCGCGCGCTCGACGCGGATTTCGCCGAGATCGTCGATCAGGACGGTCCAGGTCTCCGGTTCGCGCTGGCCGGGGTCCGTCTTGAGAAAGACACTGGCGAAAAGGCCCGGCTGAGTCGTGATGCCGCTCGAGCTTTCCGGACGTATGTCGGTCACGTAAGGCCTGAGCGCCGAAAGTTCTTCCAGTTCAACACTCTCCACCAGGGCGAGGCCGGCTTCGGTCACGGCAACCTGCTGGAGGTAGACCTTGGCCGTGCGGTCGGGCTGGCGAATGGCCACCAGCTTGTAATAGCCCTTGCGTGGCTGGCTGTCTTGCGAGACGTCGCCGGGCGAATCCTCCCAGAAGCCGCTGCTTGTCGCAAAGATCGCCTCGACCGGTACGCTGCCGACATCCGCTGCGTGTACCGGCAGAGTGAGCATTGTGAGGCTTGCTGCCAGAAATGCGGATGTGGTGCGCGGCATCGGCGTCTCCAGGGGCGAATCAGGTTGCGAACTGTTCCGCGAGAATGCGGTCAGACCAGGAACGATTGGGGTCGGACAGGATACGCGCCGTCGTATCGCGCGACTGCTCGATGCGAACCTTCATGACCGACTTGACTTCGGTGTGATCGGCAACGGCGTTGACAGGGCGCTTGCCAGGCTCGAGGATCTGGATGTCCACCACTGCGGTTTCGGGCAGCAATGCGCCGCGCCAGCGACGCGGACGGAAAGCGCTGACCGGCGTCATCGCCAGCAGTGGCGATTCCAGTGGCAGGATGGGTCCGTGGGCGGAAAGATTATAGGCAGTCGAACCAACCGGGGTCGCAACCATCAGGCCGTCGCAGATCAGTTCCTCAAGCCGCACGGTGCCGTCCACCTCGACCCGCAACTTGGCGGCCTGATAGGACTGACGAAACAGTGAGACTTCGTTGATGGCAAGCGCCGAGCGCAAAATGCCCTCGCCGTCCTCCGTAATCATCCGCAGCGGATGGAACTTGTTTTCCACAGAAGCGGTGATGCGTTCGATGAGATCGCTTGTGCGGTATTCGTTCATCAGAAAACCGACGGAACCGCGGTTCATGCCGTAAACGCTCTGGCCGCTGTTCATCGTCTCGTGCAACGTCTGTAGCATGAAGCCGTCGCCGCCAAGTACGACGATGACATCGGCCTCATAAAACGGGGCATCGCCATAAAGACGGACCAGTTCCTCACGCGCTTCCTGTGCTTCCGGCACGGCGGACGCCACGAACGAAATGGTCTGGAACGGCTGGGGCATGCCTATGATCCTGCAAACTGAATGGGTCGGTTATAGGCGAAAGAGGTGAAGTCTCAAGCCGTTTTACTCATATAGGGTTCGGCTGCGTCATTTGAACGACGCAACCCGCCCGCCAATTTTCCCTTTACACAGCGGCAGAATATGCTACTTGCCAACCGCAGTGCCCTTGTAGCTCAGTTGGTAGAGCACCTGATTTGTAATCAGGGGGTCGCGGGTTCGAACCCTGCCGGGGGCACCATAAATTTCCAACAAAGTCAGTGTAGGAACTGCGCAGGCGATTTGGTCGCGCTGTGTTCAGACTTGACGTTTTTCAGTTGAATTATTGGCATAACCGGCTGCGTCTTGATTTCGATCAAAGTTGACCGGCAGCGAATTCTCCTATGATTGGGGCAACCACCAAACAGGAGGAAACATGTCCAATACCCCGCACACCCTCGGTGAAGAATTCCCCGGCCAGCTCGAAGCCATCCATGCCCTCAAGGTTTCGGATACGCGCTTTGCCAAGGTGCTGGAGGAATATGACGATGTGAACGACCAGATTCACCGGTCTGAAACGCGCGTCGATATGCTCTCGGAAGAAGCCGAGAGTGCTCTTCGTCGCCGTCGTCTCTCGCTCAAGGATACGATTGCCCAGGCGCTTGCCGCCGCGAAGTGATCGGATTTCCGGTACATTGAAGAGCAACGCGGGTCGTCTCCGCGTTGCTTTTTTGTTTTCGGTCTTCAGTCGTCCTCGCTGTCGAGGCGGACGGCCGTCTGGATTTCCTCCAGGAGATCGGGCAGGGCGCTTTGTACGCGGTTCCAGCTCGGCATGAAGGGCGTTGCGTCCGGCTGATCGAGGAAGACGTTGCCGGCCTCCAGAACGTTTGCCGCGAAAAGCTCCACAGCCTGTTCCTCGCGGTGCCGGTCGGTCGTCAGGCCGTTCATGCGCGAATCATTGTGATAGATTTCCACCAGGTCGAGTGCCGTGCGGTAATAAGTAGCCTTCAGCGAGCGCAGCGACTCCTGGCTGAACACCACGCCATCGGTCGCAAGCTTGCGAAAAAGTGCCTTGGCGATATCGGTCGACATACGCGAGAGGCCGGTCGAGGCATCGTCGGGCGAAAGCGGCTGGTGCTTATGGTCGTAGGTGTCTGCAATGTCCACCTGGCAGATCGACTGGTTGGAATAGTTCCGCCACAGTTCCGAAAGCACGCCGATTTCCAGCCCCCAGTCGGAGGGGATGCGCAGATCCGCCAGCACATGCGCGCGCATCGCAAATTCACCCGCCAGTGGATAGCGGAAGGCCTTGAGATAATCGATGTAGGGATGGTGACCGTAGACGCGTTCCAGACTGAGCAGGAGCGGCGTGACCAACAGGCGCGAGACGCGCCCGTTCAGCGTGCGCCGGGCAACGCGCGGATAGTAACCCTTGGAGAACAGGAAGCGGAAATCCGGATGCGTGACCGGATAAACGAGGCGGGCGAGCATTTCGCGGGAATAGGTAGTGATATCGCAATCGTGCAGGGCGACCACGCCGGAATTGCGCGCGCCCAGTACATAGCCGATGCAGAACCACACATTGCGGCCCTTTCCCGGCTGATCGGGTGAGAGGCTGGCGGCCTTCAGCTTTTCATCCACGGCGCGTAACCGGGGTCCGTCATTCCAGAGGATGCTGTGGCGGTGGGGCAGGCGGGAGAAATAGTCCTTGGCGTGCCGATACTGGTCCCTATCGGCCTGGTCGAGCCCGATCACGATGTGTGAAAGATAGGGAACGCGGCTCAACTCACCGATGATATTTTCCAGCGCCGGTGCCTCCAGTTCGGAAAATAACGACGGTAGAATGAGCGTGATGGGTCGCGTCTGGGCGAAATGGGCGAGTTCTCGCTCGGTTTCGGCAATCGGCCTTTCCCTGAGATTGTGAAGGGTGGCCACGACGCCGTTCTGGTGGAAATCCGCCATGCAAATCGTCCTTTCGTCTTCGCGCCGCAGCGCTGCCTGAATTGCTCCATTTGGAAAATCGGCCCGGTGTGGGCCTGCGAGTTTGTGTCGGTGTTAAAGCGTGCCCGCATCGATGCAGGAAAGGCAGAGAAGAACAACTTCGTTCCAGCCTGCCGGGCCGACCTGCATGGAACGCAGGATGGCACCATTCCGTTCCCGCTCGGTAACGGGCAGGGGTGTGTGGTGCGGGTTGGCAATGATGATACCGCGATCCGCAGCCTCCAGCATTTCCAGATCGTTCGGCGCATCGCCAAGCGCGATGGTGAAAACGGGTTCGCCACGTGATGCTGCCAACGCCGTTGCGACACGGGTCATGGCCTTGGCCTTCGTCGAACCCTGCGGCATGATGGTGAAAAAGCGTCCGCCCTGAACGGCTGTGAAACCGCTTTCCGCAAGCAGGGCCAAGAAGTCGCATCTTTCTTCTTCGGTTCCCGACCACAGGCCGGGCTCGGAAAAGCGTCTCTGCCGCGCAAGGCCTGCTTTGTTAAGCGGCAGGCCGGTTTCGTGGGCGACAGCTTCAACGCTCCAGTCGCCGAAGCCGGCAAAGCGACCCGACAGGGAAGCGGGCAGGGAGGCAAGGGTCTGCCTGATTCGCGCGTAAACCGGCGCGCCGTCATCCGAATCATCTCCGAACCGGACGATGCCCGCCCCATTCTCCACGATCATCGGCGTGTCGAGCCCGAGTGCATCGGCAATCGGCCGCATTTCTGCTTCCGTTTTTGACGAGGCGAGGATGATCGGGATTGACCGCGCTCGCAACGCACCTATGGCAGGCAGCGCCGCATCGAATCGATAGGTCTTGTGGTCGAGCAGCGTTCCGTCGAGATCTGTGAAGACGGCAATCATGCCGTCACTTTGTCAGATGAAGTTTTGCCGCGTAAAGCGAAATGGCGCAGGCGTTGGACACGTTCAGCGATTTGATGGCGCCAGGCATATCCAGCCGGGCAAGCGCGCTCACCGTTTCGCGGGTCTTCTGGCGCAGTCCCTTGCCTTCGGATCCCAGTACAAGCGCGATCCTGTCGCCTTTGAAGGTGGTCTCGAGTGGCTGCGGCCCCTCCGAATCAAGGCCGATGGAATAGAAGCCGAGCTTGTGCAGTTCGTTCAGCGTGTCCGCCAGATTGCCGGCCTGAATGTAGGGAATGAGTTCCAGAGCGCCGGAGGCGGACTTGGCGAGAACGCCGGATTCGGTCGGGCTGTGGCGTTGGGTCGTAATGACGGCGCCAGCGTCGAAGGCAACGGCCGAACGCATGATAGCGCCAACATTGTGCGGATCGGTGACCTGATCGAGCACCAGAAGCAGCGGGCTGTCCTTCAGCGCATCGAGGCGACGGACGGGCAGTGGCCGGGTTTCCAGCATCACGCCCTGATGGATGGCGTCAGGCCCGAGAACCTTGTCGATATCCTGCGGCGACACCATCTCCACGGGAAAGCCGATATCCGCGCCTTCCTCGATCCCGAGCCGCGCAAGCGCATTGCGCGTTACCGAAAGTTTCACCAGCTTGCGGGCGGGATTATCCAGCGCCGCGCGCACGGTATGCAGCCCGTAGAGCAAGACCTGATCCGGCTGAAGCTGCGGCGGCTTGAAATTCGCGTCACGCGACGATTTCGCCCACTTTCCCTGCTGTGGAGTGGGGATTTCTCCCCGCTCGCGCTTGGAATCGCGGACGGCGCGGCGCAGCGTCGCATAGTGGGTATCACGGGCGGAACGGTCGTTATCGTTATCTTTGCTCATGGGCCTCTTATAGCCAGTCCCACGGGCGGGGCATAGGCCCGGCCCGGAATAGCTCTGGCTGTGGACGAAATATTTTTCACGAATTTTGTGAAATCGGCGTGTTGACATCGCGCTACAGGGCCGTCATATAGCCGCCCAGATCACGAGGCACTTCAAACGCTTCGGGGTCGCAAGGATGTCGATCCGGTCGGATACTGGAGGGATGCCCGAGTGGTTAAAGGGGACGGACTGTAAATCCGTTGGCTCAGCCTACGTTGGTTCAAATCCAACTCCCTCCACCATCCGTCATCGGATCGATCATACCCCCGCGGGTATAGCTCAATGGTAGAGCAGCAGCCTTCCAAGCTGAATACGCGGGTTCGATTCCCGCTACCCGCTCCATCTTCAAAGATCAGCTTCGGACTTCGGCACCATCAACGTGGTGTGCATATCGCGTCCGCGTAATTGTTCGCGGGAAAACACGCTCCAGCGATCTTCGGCATCGGCGGCTTTCACAACGGCCTCGGACGCGAGGAGGCAGACATTCGCCGGTCGGGTTGCCGCCTCGATGCGCGCTGCAACATTCACCGGGTCGCCGATCACCGTGAATTCCCGCCTGCCTTCATTGCCGATGACGCCGCAGAAAACCGCGCCACAGTGAATGCCGACGCCCACGGAGTAGCGTTCCGCTTCGGGCCGCTCTTCCTGCTGTTCGGCAATCATGCGCACGATATCAAGGCCGCATTGCAGGCTGCGGCCTGCATCCGTGTCGCTCGTGTCGGGAACACCGAAGAGAACCAGGGCGCCATCGCCTATGAACTTGTCGATCATGCCGCCGTTGCGCTGTGCCGCGGCCTGAACGACCGTGCGGAAGGAGGCGATTATCTCCGAGACGGCGAAGGGGTCGAGTTGTTCAGCCATATGGGTCGAATCGCGCATGTCGACAAAGAGGATCGCGACCGTCTGCCGGCGGCCTTTTGCCTGCGCGTCACCCGATGTCACCAGCGGCACGATTTCCGCCGGCAGGAAACGCACAAGCGCCGCCTTCGATAATGTTTCGGACTCGACCCGCATCAGCAGCGACCGGCTACGCCGCATGATGGAAACCGTCGCCCCGCCGATCGCCAGAATCAGCAGGAGGCGCGTCACGGTGGGCGCAATGCCTGCGAGATGTTCCGGTTCAGCGGTAGCTGTCGTGAGGCCGTTCGCCGGTGGCTCGGGTGAAATCAGAATGACCACCAGAAGCGCGACGATGAAAAGCAGCGTGGAGGTGAGCTGAATGCCCGGACGGTAGCGCATCGCGCCGGTTGCGAGCAACACCGGTATCGTCCAGGCGGTCGGGGTCGCGAATACCCAGATGCCGGACAAGCCGCTGAACTGGAGCGATAGATAGCAGATGGCCGCCACCATGACCGCATCGAAAAGGGCCAGAAGATATTGCGCCCAAGCCCCGTAGCGGTCTTTGGCGATGAGGATCAGTGTCGTCACACCGCTGACCAGCAACATGGCCAGCAGCAGGAGGCTCTGGATGCGGATGCCGCCGTTGTGGTCCGGTCCTGAGGACAGGAAGCGCACAATATGCGGGATGGCCATGACGAGGGCCGCATAAATGCGCAGCCGCGCCAAAGTGCTTTCGGCGTCGATTTCAGCAGTCCGCAGCGCTGCGCCCAATGCCGTTTCGTTCGCGTGCGGTTGTGCCATGAAATCCCTTTTTCGAACCGATGCGCCGGAACGATCCTATCCCGAAGCGCAGCAAACCGGCAATTCGCTGGCGTGCTTCCTGCCGTCGCAGGAGCGGTGATTTCTCTCGGGCGGTGCGGGTGTCACAAAATCCTCGCATACCGGGTGTTAAGGGCAAACGCCCGTCACGCGCTTTAAGGCTTGCGCATTGCTTGCGAAAGCCTTAAAGGGCCAGACCAAACCGGTTCGCCGGGTCAACCACCTTACGGATCATAGGAAAAGTATTCATATGGCAAAGAGCAAGTTTGAGCGGACGAAGCCGCACGTTAACATTGGTACGATCGGGCACGTTGACCACGGCAAGACGTCGCTGACGGCAGCGATCACGAAGTTCTTCGGCGAGTTCAAGGCATACGACCAGATCGATGCCGCTCCGGAAGAAAAGGCCCGTGGTATCACGATTTCGACGGCTCACGTTGAGTATGAGACGCCGAACCGTCACTACGCCCACGTTGACTGCCCCGGCCACGCCGACTACGTCAAGAACATGATCACCGGTGCTGCGCAGATGGACGGCGCGATCCTGGTTTGCTCGGCTGCTGACGGCCCGATGCCGCAGACCCGCGAGCACATCCTGCTCGCCCGTCAGGTTGGCGTTCCGGCCATCGTGGTGTTCCTGAACAAGGTCGACCAGGTTGACGATCCGGAACTTCTGGAACTCGTCGAACTCGAAGTTCGCGAACTTCTGTCGTCCTACGACTTCCCGGGCGACGATATCCCGATCATCAAGGGCTCGGCTCTTGCTGCTCTGGAAGATTCGGACAAGAAGATCGGCGAAGACGCCATCCGTGAGCTGATGGCCGCGGTTGACGCCTACATCCCGACGCCTGAGCGTCCGATCGACCAGCCGTTCCTGATGCCGATCGAAGACGTGTTCTCGATCTCGGGCCGTGGTACGGTTGTGACCGGCCGCGTTGAGCGCGGTATCGTCAAGGTTGGTGAAGAAGTCGAAATCGTCGGCATTCGTCCGACGTCGAAGACGACGGTGACCGGCGTTGAAATGTTCCGCAAGCTGCTCGATCAGGGCCAGGCTGGCGACAACATCGGTGCACTGGTTCGCGGTGTTACCCGTGATGGCGTCGAGCGTGGTCAGATCCTGTGCAAGCCGGGCTCTGTCAAGCCGCACAAGAAGTTCATGGCCGAAGCCTACATCCTGACGAAGGAAGAAGGCGGCCGTCATACGCCGTTCTTCACGAACTATCGTCCGCAGTTCTACTTCCGCACGACGGACGTGACGGGCATCGTGTCGCTTCCGGAAGGCACGGAAATGGTCATGCCGGGCGACAACGTGACGGTTGCCGTTGAGCTGATCGTTCCGATCGCCATGGAAGAAAAGCTGCGCTTCGCTATCCGCGAAGGCGGCCGTACCGTCGGCGCCGGCATCGTCGCCTCCATCATCGAGTAATCGCTGATCGGGCGAAGCCAAAAGGCTTCGCTCACAGACGGTTCGTCCTGTGATTGGAAAAGGCCCCATCAGAAATGGTGGGGCCTTTTCTTTTGGGGCGCGGCGTTCATTAAAAAACCCCGCGGAATGCGGGGTTGTTAAAGGGCAGGGGCGCGACTGGCGCTGAGTTACAGTGCAAGTGCGCGGTGGCCGGGATGGCGCGCGTTGCTCAGGCCGTGTCGGATGACCGGCGGCAACAGCCGCTCTTGTCGCGAATGCGCCCCGTCACGCAGCCGTAGATCTCGACATTGGCGCCTTCTTCGATATCGACGTCACCCGCAACGATACCGCGCAGCACGACCCGCGCACCCTTCTGGACGCGAAGATAGCCGCCGACGAGGCCACGAATGAAAAACGTTGCGCCGGGCCGCACGGTGGCTCCGACATCAATCTGCCCGCCAAGCTCCACCGTATCCCGCACAATCAATGGGCCTGCGATTCTTCCGTTCAAAACGTCCATACCAACATTCCCCTTATTTATTTTTCGATAACCATAGTAGCGCGCTTTCCGGGTTTGCCAAGCGTTTCGAATCGAGCCGGTCAAATCGTCACACTGCTGGGTTAATGTCAGTGACTGCGGGAAAAGTGCGGGGACGATGAAAAAACTGACAAATCGGTCTTGCCAACGGCGGTAAGCCGCCGTAAAGGAGCGCCATGTTCGCAAACGAGTGGTGCAAACTGCTTCGTCAACGCGATAGGGGTATAGCTCAGTTGGTAGAGCGGCGGTCTCCAAAACCGCAGGTCGGGGGTTCGAGCCCCTCTGCCCCTGCCATTTCATCGCGGTAACTCGCTGACGGGTGGCCATGAAAAGCGAAGCGCCCTCTTGTGTAAAACAGAATCGGCGTTTATGTAGGGTTAAACAGACACGCGGTGCGTGGGGCTGAGTTAGTCAGCTTTACGCGCCGTAATGGCGTGGGCGGTCAATGGCATCCAAGATAAATCCATTTGCGTTTCTGCAGCAGGTTCGCTCCGAGACGGCAAAAGTGACGTGGCCCTCGCGCCGCGAGACTGTGATCTCTACTGCCATGGTTCTGTTCATGGTTGTTCTGGCGGCATTGTTCTTCTTTGCTGCTGACCAGCTTATCGGCTGGCTGATCAGCCTCGTCCTCAGTGTTGGCAAGTAATTGGGTGGAATGAACATGGCCGCGCGCTGGTATATCGTCCACGCTTACTCCAATTTTGAAAAGAAGGTGGCTGAGTCCATCGAGGAGAAGGCGAGGCAGAAGGGTCTCGAGCATCTGTTCGAGAAGATCCTGGTTCCGACCGAGAAGGTCGTGGAAGTGCGACGCGGCCGTAAGGTCGATTCAGAGCGCAAGTTCTTCCCGGGCTATGTTCTCGTTCGTGCGCAGTTGACGGATGAGGTCTACCACCTCATCAAGAACACGCCGAAGGTCACCGGTTTCCTGGGGTCCGACAATAAGCCGGTTCCGATCCCCGACAGCGAGGCGGACCGTATTCTCGGTCAGGTTCAGGCTGGCGTCGAACGTCCGAAGTCTTCCGTGTCCTTCGAGATCGGTGAGCAGGTTCGCGTTTCCGACGGTCCGTTCGCCTCGTTTAACGGCACTGTTCAGGATGTGGATGAAGAGCGTTCGCGCCTGAAGGTCGAAGTATCCATTTTTGGCCGTGCTACGCCGGTCGAACTCGAATACGGTCAGGTCGAAAAGATCTGACCGGAAGGGGCGTTGCCCCGACCGCGTGGGAGCAAGGTGGCCTCAGCCAGGTCATGCGAGCGAACCACGCAACCGCAGCCGCCGGGTTCCCCCGGCAATTCATGGGCCGGTCTTCCGGTCCGTTTACGAAAGGCAGAGAGAAATGGCTAAGAAAGTTGCAGGCCAGCTCAAGCTGCAGGTGAAGGCAGGATCGGCAAACCCGTCCCCGCCTATCGGTCCTGCGCTCGGTCAGCGTGGCATTAACATCATGGAATTCTGCAAGGCGTTCAATGCCGCTACGCAGGAAATGGAAAAGGGTATGCCGATCCCGGTCGTCATCACCTACTACCAGGACAAGTCCTTCACGTTCGCGATGAAGAAGCCCCCGGTCACTTACTTCCTGAAGAAGGAAGCAAAGATCCAGAGCGGCTCCAAGACTCCTGGCAAGGGCGCCAAGGCCGGCTCGATCACCCGTGATCAGGTTCGCGCTATCGCCGAAGCCAAGATGAAGGATCTGAACGCGGCTGACGTCGAAGGCGCAATGGCAATGGTTGAGGGCTCCGCCCGCTCCATGGGCCTGGAAGTGGTGGGTTGATCATGGCCAAGCTTGCAAAGCGTATTCAGAAGATCCGCGAAGGCATCGACGCCGAGAAGTTCTACGGCCTCTCTGAGGCTGTGACCCTCGTCAAGGAACGTGCTGTCGCCAAGTTCGACGAAACCATCGAAGTCGCCATGAACCTCGGCGTTGATCCGCGTCACGCTGACCAGATGGTTCGCGGCGTTGTCAACCTGCCGAACGGCACGGGCCGTGACGTTCGCGTCGCCGTCTTCGCTCGTGGCGCCAAGGCTGACGAAGCCAAGGCTGCCGGTGCAGACATCGTCGGTGCGGAAGACCTGCTCGAAATCGTTCAGGGCGGCAAGATCGATTTCGATCGTTGCATCGCGACCCCGGACATGATGCCGCTCGTCGGCCGTCTCGGTAAGGTTCTCGGCCCGCGCGGCCTGATGCCGAACCCGAAGGTGGGCACCGTGACCATGGACGTCACCGGCGCTGTCAAGGCTTCCAAGGGTGGCGCTGTCGAGTTCCGCGTCGAGAAGGCTGGTATCATCCATGCTGGTATCGGCAAGGCCTCGTTCGATGCCAAGGCTCTCGAAGAGAACATTCGTGCATTTGCCGATGCCGTCGTCAAGGCGAAGCCGGCTGGCGCGAAGGGCAACTACGTCAAGCGCGTAGCCATCTCTTCCACGCAGGGCCCGGGCGTCAAGATCGACCCGGCCACGATCAACGCTGCTTGATCGCCTGAATTCAGGGGCCTTTTTAAGGCTTCTTCAAAGCATTCCCGGCCTCACAAGGGCCGGGAGTAAATCCGGGTAAAACCGGATTTCCTGTCCGAGATTGCAGGTGGTTAGACCTTAATCAGTTTGCCTGCATGAGACGGGTAAGATCCAGATTTCGATGCTCAGGCATCCCAATCGGTTCGAGCCTTGTGAGCCTTGTGCCTAACGTCGGATGACGTGAGCGCGAGGGGGCAGGATCCTCAAGCGTCGCTCGGGGTCCTCTTTTCGAAGATGGCCCCTTGAGGCAAAGGCAAACCCGACAGGGGGGTGGTTACCTTCCTGTCTACTGGAGACAGACAGTGGAAAGAGCGGAAAAACGCGAATTCGTCACGGAACTGAACGAAGTCTTCAAGGCTTCCGGTTCGGTTGTCGTGGCCCACTATGCCGGTGTCACCGTTGCGCAGATGAACGATTTCCGTTCGAAGATGCGTACCGCTGGCGGCACCGTCAAGGTCGCGAAGAACCGCCTGGCCAAGATCGCTCTTCAGGGCACGGAAGCCGAGGGTATGTCGGACCTTTTCAAGGGTCAGACGCTCATTGCCTACAGCAATGATCCCATTACGGCTCCGAAGATCGTCATGGAATTCGCCAAGACCAACGACAAGATCGTGGTTCTCGGCGGCGCCATGGGATCGACCACGTTGAACGCAGAAGCAGTCAAGTCGCTTGCGACCCTGCCTTCGCTCGACGAGCTGCGTGCAAAGCTGCTGGGCCTTCTCGTTGCCCCGGCTACACGCATCGCTACGGTCACCGCAGCACCGGCAAGCCAGCTTGCCCGCGTGTTTGCGGCCTATGCCAAGAAGGACGAAGCCGCTTAAGGCGGTTTTTCGCTGTTGAAATCAAACCGGTTCGAACCGATATAGTAAGGAACTAAGACAATGGCTGATCTCGCAAAGATCGTTGAAGAACTCTCCACCCTGACCGTTCTGGAAGCTGCTGAGCTGTCCAAGCTTCTCGAAGAAGCTTGGGGCGTTTCCGCCGCTGCTCCGGTCGCCGTGGCTGCTGTTGCTGGTGGCGGCGCTGCTGCTCCGGCTGAAGAAGAAAAGACCGAATTCGACGTCGTTCTCGTTGACGCTGGCGCCAACAAGATCAACGTCATCAAGGAAGTCCGCGCTATCACGGGTCTCGGCCTGAAGGAAGCCAAGGACCTCGTCGAAGGCGCTCCGAAGGCTGTCAAGGAAGCTGTTTCCAAGGCTGAAGCTGCTGACCTCAAGAAGAAGCTTGAAGACGCCGGCGCAAAGGTTGACGTCAAGTAATGACGTTACCGGGGAAGGGCGCAAGCCCTTCCCCAATTCCATTTCTGTCAACTTATTACCCAAGAGCCACCTGAAAGCGGCTTTTGGGTAATGGGTTCTCAAGAGGATGGTTCTGATTCGGTGTCCCCGGCAATCCGGCCGGCCACACCGCGGATGAACGAGATTGAGGACCCATGACTTGACGGAGCCGACTGGCCAGCGGCCTCCGTCTGTTGCAGGCCCGGATGCAAACTTTTGAAGGAGCGACGATGGCTCAGACCCTTTCGTTCAACGGTCGCAGGCGCGTACGCAAGTTTTTTGGAAAAATCCCCGAAGTCGCGGAAATGCCGAACCTCATCGAGGTTCAGAAGGCTTCCTATGATCAGTTTCTGATGGTCGAGGAGCCGAAGGGCGGTCGTCCTGACGAAGGACTGCAGTCAGTCTTCAAGTCCGTCTTCCCGATCACCGATTTTTCTGGCGCCTCGATGCTCGAATTCGTGTCCTACGAATTCGATCCGCCGAAGTTCGACGTGGATGAATGCCGCCAGCGCGATCTCACCTATGCGGCCCCGCTCAAGGTGACGCTGCGCCTCATCGTGTTTGATATCGATGAGGATACGGGCGCGAAGTCCATCAAGGACATCAAGGAACAGTCCGTTTACATGGGCGATATGCCCCTGATGACGATGAACGGTACCTTTATCGTGAACGGCACTGAGCGCGTGATCGTTTCGCAGATGCACCGTTCGCCGGGCGTTTTCTTCGACCACGACAAGGGCAAAAGCCATTCTTCGGGCAAGCTGCTGTTCGCGGCTCGCGTCATCCCGTATCGTGGTTCCTGGCTCGATATCGAATTCGACGCCAAGGACATCGTGTTCGCCCGTATCGACCGTCGCCGCAAGATTCCGGTGACTTCGCTGCTGATGGCGCTGGGCATGGACGGCGAGGAAATCCTCTCGACCTTCTACACCAAGTCGACCTACGAGCGTGACGGCGAAGGCTGGCGCGTTCCGTTCAATCCGCAGACCCTCAAGGGCACCAAGATCGTCGCCGACCTGATCGACGCCGACACGGGTGAAGTTGTCATCGAAGCCGGCAAGAAGCTGACCCCGCGTCTGCTCCGCCAGCTTCAGGACAAGGGCCTCAAGGCTCTGAAGGCGACCAACGACGAACTTTACGGCAACTATCTCGCCGAGGACATCGTCAACTACTCGACGGGTGAAATCTACCTCGAGGCCGGCGACGAAATCGACGAGAAGACGCTCCCGATTATCCTGTCGAACGGCTTCACGGAAATTCCGGTTCTCGGCATCGACCACGTCAATGTCGGCGCCTACATCCGCAATACGCTGTCCGCCGACAAGAACGAGAACCGACAGGACGCCCTGTTCGACATCTATCGCGTCATGCGTCCGGGTGAACCGCCGACCATGGAATCGGCGGAAGCCATGTTCCAGTCGCTGTTCTTCGATGCCGAGCGTTACGACCTCTCGGCCGTTGGTCGCGTCAAGATGAACATGCGTCTCGATCTGGATTGCCCGGATACGGTTCGCGTTCTGCGCAAGGACGACATTCTGGCTGTGGTCAAGATGCTCGTCGAACTGCGCGACGGCAAGGGTGAGATCGACGACATCGACAACCTCGGCAACCGCCGAGTGCGTTCGGTCGGCGAACTCATGGAGAACCAGTATCGTCTGGGTCTGCTGCGCATGGAACGCGCCATCAAGGAGCGTATGTCGTCGATCGAGATCGACACGGTCATGCCGCAGGATCTCATCAACGCCAAGCCGGCTGCGGCTGCGGTTCGCGAATTCTTCGGCTCCTCGCAGCTTTCGCAGTTCATGGACCAGGTGAACCCGCTTTCGGAAATCACCCACAAGCGCCGTCTTTCGGCTCTTGGTCCGGGTGGTCTGACGCGCGAGCGCGCCGGCTTTGAAGTCCGCGACGTGCATCCGACCCACTATGGCCGTATCTGCCCGATTGAAACGCCGGAAGGTCCGAACATCGGTCTGATCAACTCGCTGGCCACATTTGCCCGTGTGAACAAGTACGGTTTCATTGAATCGCCGTACCGCAAGATCATCGACGGCAAGGTGACGAACGACGTGCTCTACCTCTCCGCCATGGAAGAGGCCAAGTACTACGTTGCCCAGGCAAATGCCGAAATGACGCCGGAAGGCGAATTCGTTGAAGAATTCGTCGTTTGCCGTCACGCCGGTGAAGTGATGCTGGCTCCGCGCGACACCATCAACCTGATGGACGTTTCGCCGAAGCAGCTCGTGTCCGTCGCGGCCGCGCTCATTCCGTTCCTTGAGAACGATGACGCCAACCGCGCACTCATGGGCTCGAACATGCAGCGTCAGGCCGTGCCGCTTCTGCGTGCCGAGGCGCCGTTTGTCGGCACCGGCATGGAGCCGGTCGTCGCCCGTGACTCCGGCGCTGCCATCGCGGCTCGTCGCGGCGGCGTCGTCGACCAGGTCGATGCGACGCGTATCGTTATCCGCGCCACCGAAGATCTCGATCCGTCGAAGTCGGGCGTCGATATCTACCGCCTGATGAAGTTCCAGCGTTCAAACCAGAACACCTGCGTCAACCAGCGCCCGCTGGTGAACGTCGGTGACATCCTGAACAAGGGTGACATCATTGCCGATGGTCCGTCGACGGATCTGGGCGATCTGGCGCTCGGCCGCAACGCGCTCGTCGCGTTCATGCCGTGGAACGGCTACAACTACGAAGACTCCATCCTTCTGTCCGAGCGTATCGTGGCCGAAGACGTCTTCACCTCGATCCACATCGAGGAGTTCGAAGTCAACGCCCGTGACACGAAGCTTGGTCCGGAAGAAATCACGCGCGACATTCCGAACGTTTCGGAAGAAGCGCTGAAGAACCTCGACGAAGCCGGCATTGTTTATATCGGCGCCGAAGTTCAGCCGGGCGACATCCTCGTCGGCAAGATCACGCCGAAGGGTGAAAGCCCGATGACGCCGGAAGAAAAGCTTCTGCGCGCCATCTTCGGCGAAAAGGCATCCGACGTTCGCGATACCTCCATGCGTATGCCTCCGGGCACGTTCGGCACGATTGTCGAAGTCCGCGTGTTCAACCGTCACGGCGTCGAAAAAGACGAGCGTGCGATGGCGATCGAGCGCGAGGAAATCGAGCGTCTGGCCAAGGACCGCGACGACGAGCAGGCCATTCTCGACCGTAACGTTTACAGCCGTCTCATGGACATGCTGCGCGGCCAGGTCGCTGTGGCCGGTCCGAAGAGCTTCAAGAAGGGCACCGAACTTTCGAACGCCGTCGTCTCCGAATATCCCCGCTCGCAGTGGTGGATGTTCGCTGTTGAAGACGAGAAGGTTCAGGGCGAGATCGAAGCACTCCGCGGTCAGTACGACCAGTCGAAGTCGCGCCTTGAACAGCGCTTCATGGACAAGGTCGAGAAGGTTCAGCGCGGCGACGAAATGCCTCCGGGCGTCATGAAGATGGTCAAGGTCTTCGTCGCTGTGAAGCGCAAGATCCAGCCGGGCGACAAGATGGCCGGCCGTCACGGGAACAAGGGCGTGGTTTCGCGTATCCTGCCGATCGAGGACATGCCGTTCCTCGAAGACGGCACCCATGCCGATATCGTGCTTAACCCGCTCGGCGTGCCTTCGCGCATGAACGTCGGCCAGATTCTTGAGACGCACCTTGCCTGGGCTTGCGCCGGCATGGGTCGCAAGATCGGCCAGCTTCTCGAAGACTACAAGAAGTCGAACGACATCACGGACCTGAAGAAGGAACTGACGGAAGTCTACGCCTCCGAGGCGAAGGACGAAGTCGCCCACTTCGACGATGCGTCGCTGGTGAAGCTCGCCGAAGAGGCAAAGCGCGGTGTATCTATCGCCACGCCGGTCTTTGATGGCGCGCATGAGCCGGATATCGCTTCGCTGCTGGAACGCGCGGGCCTGCATCCGTCGGGTCAGTCGGTCCTCTACGATGGCCGTACCGGCGAACCCTTCGACCGCAAGGTCACGATGGGCTATATGTACATGATCAAGCTCAACCACCTGGTTGACGACAAGATCCATGCACGCTCCATCGGTCCGTACTCGCTCGTCACGCAGCAGCCGTTGGGCGGTAAGGCCCAGTTCGGCGGTCAGCGCTTCGGGGAAATGGAAGTCTGGGCGCTGGAAGCTTACGGCGCAGCCTACACGCTGCAGGAAATGCTCACCGTGAAGTCGGACGACGTCGCGGGCCGTACCAAGGTGTACGAAGCCATTGTTCGTGGCGACGACACCTTCGAGGCAGGCATTCCCGAAAGCTTCAACGTTCTCGTCAAGGAAATGCGCTCGCTGGGCCTGTCGGTCGAGCTGGAGAATTCCAAGGCCGACGAAGCTTCCACGGCTGGCGAACTGCCTGACGCGGCGGAATAACAAAACGAAAAGGCGCGCGCCCGTTTCGGCGCGCGCTTCACCCGTCAAAGGCAGGGGCGACGGTCCCGGTTCGATGGCGGGAAGTTTCGCCGCAATTTGCGGTTACATCCGTTTTAGAGCGCCGGTCTGGCTCCCGGGTATCAGCCGGACCAGAGCGCCAATCTCGGGCCATTGGCCCTTAAGGAGACAGGCATGAACCAAGAGGTCATGAATCTTTTCAACCCGCAGGTGCCGGCACAGCACTTCGATTCCATCCGGATTTCGATTGCCTCTCCGGAGAAGATTCTTTCCTGGTCTTACGGCGAGATCAAGAAGCCGGAGACGATCAACTATCGCACCTTCAAGCCGGAGCGCGACGGTCTGTTCTGCGCTCGCATCTTCGGCCCGATCAAGGACTACGAATGCTTGTGCGGTAAGTACAAGCGCATGAAGTACAAGGGCATTATCTGCGAAAAGTGCGGCGTTGAAGTGACGCTGTCGCGCGTTCGCCGCGAGCGCATGGGCCATATCGAACTGGCCGCGCCCGTTGCCCACATCTGGTTCCTGAAGTCGCTTCCCTCGCGTATCTCGACGCTGCTCGACATGACGCTGAAGGATGTCGAACGCGTTCTCTATTTCGAGAACTACATCGTGACCGAGCCGGGCCTGACCGCGCTCAAGGAAAACCAGCTTCTTTCCGAAGAAGAATACATGATTGCCGTCGATGAATATGGTGAAGACCAGTTCACGGCGATGATTGGCGCTGAAGCCATCTACGAAATGCTTGCCTCGATGAACCTCGAGCGCATTGCCGGCGAACTGCGCACGGATCTGGCGGAAACGACGTCTGATCTGAAGCAGAAGAAGCTGATGAAGCGTCTGAAGATCGTCGAGAATTTCATCGAGTCCGGCAACCGTCCGGAATGGATGATCATGAAGGTCGTGCCGGTGATCCCGCCGGACCTGCGCCCGCTGGTTCCGCTTGATGGTGGCCGCTTCGCGACGTCGGACCTGAACGATCTCTATCGCCGCGTCATCAACCGTAACAACCGTCTGAAGCGCCTCATCGAGCTTCGCGCGCCGGGTATCATCATCCGTAACGAGAAGCGCATGCTTCAGGAATCGGTTGATGCGCTGTTCGATAACGGCCGCCGTGGCCGCGTCATCACCGGCGCCAACAAGCGTCCGCTGAAGTCGCTGTCCGACATGCTCAAGGGCAAGCAGGGCCGCTTCCGCCAGAACCTGCTCGGCAAGCGCGTCGACTATTCTGGCCGTTCGGTTATCGTGACGGGTCCGGAACTGAAGCTGCACCAGTGCGGTCTGCCGAAGAAGATGGCGCTCGAACTCTTCAAGCCCTTCATCTACGCCCGCCTCGACGCCAAGGGATATTCCTCGACCGTCAAGCAGGCCAAGAAGCTGGTCGAAAAGGAGAAGCCGGAAGTCTGGGATATCCTCGACGAGGTCATCCGCGAGCATCCGGTTCTTCTGAACCGCGCACCGACACTGCACCGTCTGGGCATCCAGGCCTTCGAACCCACGCTGGTTGAAGGCAAGGCCATCCAGCTTCATCCGCTCGTCTGCACGGCCTTCAACGCCGACTTCGACGGCGACCAGATGGCTGTTCACGTTCCGCTCTCGCTGGAAGCCCAGCTTGAAGCGCGCGTGCTGATGATGTCGACCAACAACATCCTGCACCCGGCAAACGGCGCGCCGATCATCGTGCCTTCGCAGGACATGGTTCTCGGCCTCTACTATCTCTCGATCGTGAACCAGAATGAACCGGGTGAAGGCATGGCCTTCTCTGACATGGGCGAACTGCATCACGCACTTGAGAACAAGGTCGTGACGCTGCACGCCAAGATCCGTGGTCGCTTCAAGTCGGTTGACGAACAGGGCAACGCCTATTCGAAGATCTATGAAACGACACCCGGTCGCATGATCATTGGCGAGCTTCTCCCGAAGAATGGCAAGATCACCTTCGACATCTGCAATCAGGAAATGACCAAGAAGAACATCTCCAAGATGATCGACACGGTCTATCGCCACTGCGGCCAGAAAGAGACGGTCATTTTCTGCGACCGCATCATGTCGCTCGGCTTCAAGCATGCCTGCAGCGCCGGCATTTCGTTCGGCAAGGACGACATGATCATTCCGGACACCAAGGCAAAGATCGTCGGTGATACCGAGTCGCTGGTGAAGGAATACGAACAGCAGTACAACGACGGTCTGATCACCCAGGGTGAGAAGTACAACAAGGTCGTTGATGCCTGGGGCAAGGCCACCGAAAAGGTTGCCGAAGAAATGATGGCGCGCATTAAGGCTGTGGAATTCGATCCGGCAACGGGTCGCCAGAAGCCGATGAACTCCATCTACATGATGTCCCACTCGGGCGCCCGCGGTTCGCCGAACCAGATGCGTCAGCTTGGCGGCATGCGCGGCCTCATGGCCAAGCCGTCGGGTGAAATCATCGAGACGCCGATCATCTCGAACTTCAAGGAAGGCCTGACCGTGAACGAGTACTTCAACTCGTCGCACGGTGCCCGTAAGGGTCTGGCCGACACCGCTCTGAAGACGGCAAACTCGGGCTACCTGACCCGTCGTCTCGTCGACGTTGCGCAGGATTGCATCGTCACGCATGTCGACTGCGGCACGGACACCGGCCTCACCATGACCGCCATCGTCGATGCCGGTCAGGTCGTGGCTTCGCTCGGCGCCCGTATCCTCGGCCGCACGGCGCTTGACGACATCGACAACCCGGTTACCGGCGAGAACCTCGTCAAGGCCGGTACGATGATCCTCGAGCCCGATGTCATCGAGATCGAAAAGGCCGGCATCCAGTCCGTCCGCATTCGTTCGGCGCTGACCTGCGAAATCCAGACGGGCGTCTGCGGCGTCTGCTACGGTCGTGACCTTGCACGCGGTACGCCGGTCAACATGGGCGAGGCCGTCGGCGTTATCGCCGCACAGTCGATCGGTGAACCGGGCACGCAGCTCACCATGCGTACCTTCCACCTTGGCGGTACGGCTAACGTGGTCGACCAGTCGTTCCTCGAAGCTTCGTATGAAGGTACGGTCGCGATCAAGAACCGTAACCTCATCCGGAATTCGGAAGGCGTTCTGGTGGCTATGGGTCGTAACATGGCCGTCACCATTCTGGACGAACGCGGCGTTGAGCGTTCCTCGCAGCGCGTGGCCTACGGCTCCAAGATCTTCGTCGATGACGGCGACAAGGTGAAGCGCGGCCAGCGTCTGGCCGAGTGGGACCCCTACACCCGTCCGATGATGACGGAAGTGGAAGGTACCGTTCACTTCGAAGACGTGGTCGATGGTCTCTCGGTTCTGGAATCCACCGACGAATCCACGGGTATCACCAAGCGTCAGGTTATCGACTGGCGTTCGACCCCGCGCGGTTCGGACCTGAAGCCGGCCATCGTCATCAAGGACGCTTCCGGTGCTGTTGCCAAGCTTTCCCGTGGTGGTGAAGCCCGCTTCCAGCTCTCGGTCGAGGCCATTCTCTCGGTTGAGCCGGGCCAGAAGGTCAGCCAGGGTGATGTGCTTGCACGTTCGCCGCTGGAAAGCGCCAAGACCAAGGACATCACCGGTGGTCTGCCGCGCGTTGCCGAGCTCTTCGAAGCGCGTCGTCCGAAGGATCACGCTGTCATCGCCGAAATCGATGGCACGATCCGTCTGGGCCGCGACTACAAGAACAAGCGCCGCGTCATCATCGAGCCGGCGGAAGACGGTGTCGAGCCGGTCGAGTACCTGATCCCGAAGGGCAAGCCCTTCCACCTTCAGGAAGGCGACTATATCGAAAAGGGTGAGTACATCCTCGACGGTAACCCGGCACCGCACGACATTCTGGCGATCAAGGGCGTGGAAGCACTCGCTTCCTACCTCGTGAACGAAATCCAGGAAGTCTACCGTCTGCAGGGCGTGGTCATCAACGACAAGCACATCGAGGTGATTGTTCGTCAGATGCTCCAGAAGGTCGAAGTCACCGATGCCGGCGACAGCCATTACATCGTTGGCGACAACGTCGACCGTATCGAGCTGGACGATCTGAACGAGCGTCTGATCGAGGAAGGCAAGAAGCCGGCTTACGGCGATCCGGTCCTCCTCGGCATCACCAAGGCGTCGCTCCAGACCCCGTCCTTCATTTCGGCCGCATCCTTCCAGGAAACGACCAAGGTGCTGACGGAAGCCGCGATTGCCGGCAAGACCGACACGCTGCAGGGCCTGAAGGAAAACGTTATCGTCGGTCGCCTGATCCCGGCCGGTACGGGTGGCACGATGACCCAGATCCGCCGTATCGCAACGGCTCGCGACGAGATGATTCTCGACGAGCGCCGCAAGTCGACCGGTGCTTCGGTCGCCACACCCATGCTGCAGGAGCTTTCCGGCGGCGATGCGGTTCCGGCTGGCGAATAAGCCTTTTCGGACAAACGAACGAAAGCCCGGCCTTACCGCCGGGCTTTTTTTTGCGTTTATGGCGTGAAGCGGTGGACGTGATGCCGGACAAAATTGCCGAAGTTCACTCGAAATCCCGCAAAATGAGTAATTTGCGCTTTTATAAATCGCCAAAGACATAAAGTCGCAGGGGTATTCATTGAAAAAATCAATTTATAGGGTCGCGTATTGATCTGGCGCAATGGGATTGTCTTCAACGGTTCTAAGTTGAGTTCGTAACGAGAGTTCAACGAACGGAGGCCGTTATGAAATCTCTCCTCACCACCATGGCTGGACTACTGATTGCAGGTGTGGCGACTGCCGCTTTTGCGGCGGACCCAACACTTGCCGACTTGCGTAAGTCGGCTCTGGAACTCTTCAAGCCGCTGCCCTCGACGGTACCGGCCGTGAAGAACAACCCCATTACCGCAGAAAAGATTGCACTTGGCAAAGCGCTGTTCTTCGATCCGCGCATGTCGGCGTCGGGTGTTTTCTCCTGCTATTCCTGCCATAACCTGACGACCGGCGGGGATGACAATCTGGAAACCTCGATCGGCCACGGCTGGCAGAAGGGGCCGCGTAACGCCCCGACTGTTTTCAATGCTGTGTTCAACGTCGCTCAGTTCTGGGACGGGCGTGCTGACGACCTGAAGGCGCAGGCGAAGGGGCCGGTTCAGGCCGGTGTTGAAATGGCCAATACGCCCGTCAACGTGGTCGCAACGCTGAAATCGATGCCGCAATATGTCACCTGGTTCAAGGCTGCCTTTCCCGGTGAAGCTGATCCAGTGACGTTCGACAACTTCGCCAAGGCCATCGAAGCTTTTGAGGCAACGCTGGTAACACCGGCACCGTTTGATGCCTTCCTGAATGGCGATGATGCCGCCCTGTCCAAGGAAGCGCAGGCCGGTCTGAACCTGTTCATCGATAAGGGCTGCGCCTCCTGCCATAACGGCGTGAATGTTGGCGGCGAGGGCTATTATCCGTTCGGTCTGGTGGAAAAACCCGGCGCGGATGTGCTTCCTGAAGGTGACAAGGGTCGCTTCGCTGTAACGGCGACAGCAGACGATTCCTACGTCTTCCGGGCGGGTCCGCTGCGGAACATCGCGCTGACGGCTCCCTACTTCCACTCCGGCAAGGTCTGGGATCTGAAGCAGGCGGTCGAAGTCATGGCTCAGTCACAGCTTGGTGAGAAGGTTACGGATGACGAAGCCACCAAGATTGTTGCCTTCCTCGATTCACTGACCGGCAAGGCACCTGAAATCGCGCTGCCCGTCCTGCCGCCGGAAACCGCTTCGACGCCGCGCCCCACCGGTCAGGTCAACAAGTAAGAAACGTGCCTCAAACGCACCTCGCGGTGACACTCCCCTAAGTCGCCGGGCGAGGACGGTTTCCCCCAACCCGTCGAATGGCAATTTCGCAAGCCGCCCGGGTAACCGGGCGGCTTTATCGTTGGTTCAGGAGTGGTCGGTCATGGGATTGGCAAGCCTGGCACTGACATACCGTGCCCGCCCGGCGCGCTTGGCTTCGTAAAGGAACGCATCCGCTTCTTTCATCGTCGCTTCCAGCGAGCGGCTCTTGTCGTGCTCTGCAACGCCGATGCTGACGGTGATGCCGAGCGGATGATCGGCAACAGTCGCGCATTGCGCCTTGACCGTTGCGCCGATGGTGTCCGCCATGGCTTCGGCTGCCATCAACGGGCAGGCGGGCAGAAAAACGGCGAATTCCTCGCCGCCTAGTCGTCCGACGATGCCTTGACCGGCCAATGCCACGGAAACTGCGCTTGCGATCGCCTTCAGCGCTTCGTCTCCGATATCGTGGCCGTGAGTGTCGTTGATCGCCTTGAAGTGATCGGCATCCACCATCAGAAAGGCGCCGCCGCGGGGCAGGGCGGCTCGGACCAAATCGAGGAAGTAACCGCGCGACAGAAGCCCGGTCAGCCGATCGAACTTCACATGATTATTCACCTGATCGACCGTCGCGGTCATCATGTAGAGCATGTAAAGAACGATGAATGAAAGCGGTGGCGCGATGATGAGCGGAATGGCGGTCGCAAGCGCGAGGGCGAAATAAAGGGGCGGACCGCCGATCCCGAAAACAACATGAAGGCTGACATACACGACCGCGAGCGGAACTGCGATCGTGAAGAGGGTGCAGAGCAGGGTCAACAGTACGACCTGCCGCACCGAATGTACCCTCATCAGGCCGAGAAGCTGAATGACTGATTCCTTCATGCCTCGCAGCCTAAGGGCTTCCGGTTAAGAAAGCCGGATCAGATTGCTTCACCGGCTCAACCGAACCGAATGATCGACACTTCGCCCTGCAATGCCCCTTGATAGGCGGAGGCATGCGGCTCTTCTTCCGGCGTGCCCATGAGGACGCCGATCTGGTCGAGATCGGCCTCGAGGAAACCTTCCTCGGACAACGCGTTGAGTGCCTCGCGAACAGCGGCGTCTTCATCGGGCGCTGACATCAGGATATGCAGGTCCACGCCTTCGGACCCTTCGGATTCATAACCCTTGGCGATGATGATGAACACCATCGGGCCATCATTGGCATTGTCATTGTCGGCTTCGGTGATCATCTGGAAATCCTGCTGTTAACATATTCGAGGGAATCGAACCGGGCCGGCCGTTGCGCTTCCTTGCCCGATTCTTTAGTTTGGTTTTGTGAAAAGCCCAAATCTTTCTTGCTGACACCTTGGAAATGGTAGTGAATAGACCGGCAGGGGCCGTATATGGGGTGTGCCGGGGCGCTCGGGGCATAATATTGGCCTGCGGACTTGACGCGCGGGCGGTAAAACAGTAAACGCCGCACATCAAAATCCGACTGAGGCCATGGCTTTTCAGGACCGCGCGTCAGTGCAATTGCCTCAGACTGGATTTTCGCACGTGGAAATACGAATGCCATACGCATGACGTAGACGATACGTCCTCTACGTCCTCTGTTTTTATGGTCCTTCCGCAAAAAAAAGAGCGGCAGGGCCATATTTTGCGCATGAGAAAATAGGCGTGTGGCAACGGATGGCGGCCAAGGCTGTCATTCCGTGAAGGATTTGCCGGAAACGGCGAAAAGTGGGGCCCGAAAGGGTATTGTGACAAGATTTTGCAAGGGATGGTTATATGCCTACCGTAAACCAGCTTATCCGTAAGCCGCGCCAGGCGCAGGTAAAGCGCAATAAGGTTCCTGCTCTGCAGGAAAATCCGCAGAAGCGTGGCGTTTGCACGCGCGTTTACACGACGACCCCGAAGAAGCCGAACTCGGCTCTGCGTAAGGTTGCCAAGATCCGTCTGACCAATGGCTTCGAAGTCATCGGCTACATTCCGGGTGAAGGCCACAACCTGCAGGAACACTCCGTGGTCATGATCCGCGGCGGCCGCGTCAAGGACTTGCCGGGCGTTCGCTACCACATCATCCGCGGCGTTCTCGATACCCAGGGTGTCAAGAACCGTAAGCAGCGTCGTTCGAAGTATGGTGCAAAGCGTCCGAAGTAATTCGGCCTGAATCCTTTCCGGCGCCGCGCGAGGTTCTCCGCGTGATAAGGTGCCAATAACGTATGAGAGACAAAGAATATGTCCCGTCGCCATAGTGCAGAAAAGCGTGAGATCAATCCGGACCCGAAGTTCGGCGATCTGATCGTCACGAAGTTCATGAATGCCATCATGCTCCACGGCAAGAAGTCCGTCGCCGAAACCATCGTTTACGGCGCCTTCGATGCTGTTCAGACCAAGACGAAGCAGGAACCCCTGGGCGTCTTCCATCAGGCTCTCGAGAACGTCGCCCCCCACGTCGAAGTTCGTTCTCGCCGCGTTGGTGGCGCCACCTATCAGGTTCCGGTCGACGTCCGTCCGGAGCGCCGTCAGGCTCTCGCCATCCGTTGGCTGATTGCCGCCGCTCGCAAGCGCAACGAAACGACGATGGTCGAGCGTCTCAGCGGTGAGCTGATGGATGCCGCCAACAACCGTGGTTCCGCTGTCAAAAAGCGCGAAGACACGCACAAGATGGCTGACGCGAACCGCGCGTTCTCGCACTATCGCTGGTAATCCAACGATCTCGAAAGGCAGTCCATTCCATGGCTCGCGAATATAAAATCGAAGACTACCGCAATTTCGGTATCATGGCGCACATCGACGCCGGCAAGACGACGACGACTGAGCGCATCCTGTACTACACGGGTAAGTCGCACAAGATCGGCGAAGTTCATGACGGCGCTGCGACCATGGACTGGATGGAACAGGAGCAGGAACGCGGCATCACCATCACGTCCGCTGCGACGACGACCTTCTGGAAGGGTCGCGATGGCCAGATGCGCCGCTTCAACATCATCGACACCCCCGGCCACGTTGACTTCACCATCGAAGTTGAACGCTCGCTGCGCGTGCTCGACGGTGCTGTCGCTCTTCTCGACGCTAACGCCGGTGTTGAGCCGCAGACGGAAACCGTCTGGCGTCAGGCTGACAAGTACAACGTTCCGCGCATGATCTTCTGCAACAAGATGGACAAGACCGGCGCGGACTTCTACCGCTCGGTGGAGATGATCAAGACGCGCCTTGGCGCGACGGCCGTCGTCTGCCAGCTTCCGATCGGCGCAGAAACCGAGTTCAAGGGTGTTGTCGACCTCATCGAGATGAACGCTCTGGTGTGGCGCGATGAGTCCCTCGGCGCTGCCTGGGATATCGTTGAAATCCCGGCTGATCTGAAGGAGCGGGCTGAAGAGTGGCGCGAGCGCCTGATCGAGACCGTTGTCGAGATCGACGAAGAAGCCATGGAAGCCTACCTCGAAGGCAACTACCCGGACAACGACAAGATCCGTGCCCTGATCCGTCGCGGCACGATCGACGTAAAGTTCTTCCCGATGTTCTGCGGCTCTGCCTTCAAGAACAAGGGCGTCCAGCCGCTTCTCGACGCTGTTGTGGAATACCTGCCGTCGCCGGCAGACATTCCGGCCATCAAGGGCATTGACGTCAAGACGGAAGCAGAAATCGAGCGTCACGCTGACGACAACGAGCCGCTTTCGATGCTGGCGTTCAAGATCATGAACGACCCCTTCGTCGGTTCGCTGACCTTCTGCCGCATCTACTCGGGCAAGCTCGAGAAGGGCATGGGCGTCATGAACACTGTCAAGGAAAAGCGCGAACGCGTCGGCCGCATGCTGCAGATGCACTCCAACTCGCGTGAAGACATCGAAGAAGCCTTTGCTGGCGACATCGTTGCTCTTGCAGGCCTCAAGGAAACCACCACGGGCGACACGCTTTGCGATCCCCTGAAGCCGGTTATCCTCGAGCGCATGGAGTTCCCGGAACCGGTGATCCAGATCGCGATCGAGCCGAAGTCCAAGGGCGACCAGGAAAAGATGGGCCTCGCGCTCAATCGTCTGGCTGCTGAAGACCCGTCCTTCCGCGTCAAGTCCGACGAAGAATCCGGCCAGACGATTATCGCAGGTATGGGCGAACTTCACCTCGACATTCTCGTCGACCGTATGCGTCGCGAGTTCAAGGTTGAAGCCACCGTTGGCGCTCCGCAGGTTGCTTATCGTGAAACCATCACGAAGAAGCACGAGGAAGACTACACCCACAAGAAGCAGTCGGGTGGTACCGGTCAGTTCGCACGCGTCAAGCTCGTGTTCGAACCGAACCCGGAAGGCGACGATTTCGTCTTCGAATCCAAGATCGTCGGCGGTGCTGTTCCGAAGGAATACATCCCGGGCGTTCAGAAGGGTATCGAAAGCGTTCTGTCGTCTGGTCCGCTCGCAGGGTTCCCGATGCTCGGCGTGAAGGCCACGCTCATCGATGGTGCCTTCCACGATGTCGACTCGTCGGTTCTCGCCTTCGAAATCGCTTCGCGTGCCTGCTTCCGTGAAGCAGCCAAGAAGGCCGGCGCTCAGCTCCTCGAGCCGATGATGAAGGTTGAAGTCGTGACGCCGGAAGACTATGTCGGCGACGTCATCGGCGACCTGAACTCCCGCCGTGGTCAGATCCAGGGCCAGGAAAGCCGCGGTATCGCGGTTGTCATCAACGCCCATGTTCCGCTTGCGAACATGTTCAAGTACGTCGATAACCTGCGCTCCATGTCGCAGGGTCGCGCGCAGTACTCGATGGTGTTCGACCACTACTCACCGGTGCCGACCAACGTCGCCGCTGAAATCCAGGCCAAGTACTCCGGTCAGAAGTGACCGGAGCCCACCTGGGCTTCAAGATAAACACATTTGGCAATTACCCCCGCAAGGGGACAGATTGGAGAGCCGATAATGGCAAAGAGCAAGTTTGAGCGGACGAAGCCGCACGTTAACATTGGTACGATCGGGCACGTTGACCACGGCAAGACGTCGCTGACGGCAGCGATCACGAAGTTCTTCGGCGAGTTCAAGGCATACGACCAGATCGATGCCGCTCCGGAAGAAAAGGCCCGTGGTATCACGATTTCGACGGCTCACGTTGAGTATGAGACGCCGAACCGTCACTACGCCCACGTTGACTGCCCCGGCCACGCCGACTACGTCAAGAACATGATCACCGGTGCTGCGCAGATGGACGGCGCGATCCTGGTTTGCTCGGCTGCTGACGGCCCGATGCCGCAGACCCGCGAGCACATCCTGCTCGCCCGTCAGGTTGGCGTTCCGGCCATCGTGGTGTTCCTGAACAAGGTCGACCAGGTTGACGATCCGGAACTTCTGGAACTCGTCGAACTCGAAGTTCGCGAACTTCTGTCGTCCTACGACTTCCCGGGCGACGATATCCCGATCATCAAGGGCTCGGCTCTTGCTGCTCTGGAAGATTCGGACAAGAAGATCGGCGAAGACGCCATCCGTGAGCTGATGGCCGCGGTTGACGCCTACATCCCGACGCCTGAGCGTCCGATCGACCAGCCGTTCCTGATGCCGATCGAAGACGTGTTCTCGATCTCGGGCCGTGGTACGGTTGTGACCGGCCGCGTTGAGCGCGGTATCGTCAAGGTTGGTGAAGAAGTCGAAATCGTCGGCATTCGTCCGACGTCGAAGACGACGGTGACCGGCGTTGAAATGTTCCGCAAGCTGCTCGATCAGGGCCAGGCTGGCGACAACATCGGTGCACTGGTTCGCGGTGTTACCCGTGATGGCGTCGAGCGTGGTCAGATCCTGTGCAAGCCGGGCTCTGTCAAGCCGCACAAGAAGTTCATGGCCGAAGCCTACATCCTGACGAAGGAAGAAGGCGGCCGTCATACGCCGTTCTTCACGAACTATCGTCCGCAGTTCTACTTCCGCACGACGGACGTGACGGGCATCGTGTCGCTTCCGGAAGGCACGGAAATGGTCATGCCGGGCGACAACGTGACGGTTGCCGTTGAGCTGATCGTTCCGATCGCCATGGAAGAAAAGCTGCGCTTCGCTATCCGCGAAGGCGGCCGTACCGTCGGCGCAGGCATCGTCGCCTCCATCATCGAGTAATCGATGATCGGGCGAAGCCAAAAGGCTTCGCCTTCTTTCTCATCGAGTCTCTGACTCGGGTTGGGAACGGCGTTTTCAAGCGCCGTTCCCGGATAAATTTGTTGGTCGAAGCATGCGGTTTGCTCGTATGCCTCTCGAATTGGCGGTAACACGAAAAAATCGTGTTGCCGTAGGCGTTCGGTCATTGCATCGGACGCCGATTCCGTATATTTGGCGGGTCGTTTTACAGATACCGGCAGGGAACTGATTTGTTTCCTGTGATCTTTGAAGCTGTAGCACCCGGATAACGAATGACGAACCGCCTCGTTCGAGGTGTTCGCCTAACAAGAACAAGGACAAGTCGAATGAACGGCCAGAATATCCGCATCCGCCTCAAGGCGTTTGATCACCGGATTCTTGACGCCTCCACGCGGGAAATCGTTTCGACGGCCAAGCGCACGGGTGCTTCGGTCCGCGGTCCGGTGCCGCTGCCCACGCGCATCGAGAAGTTTACCGTCAACCGCTCGCCCCACGTGGACAAGAAGAGCCGCGAACAGTTCGAAATGCGCACCCACAAGCGTCTTCTCGACATCGTTGATCCGACCCCGCAGACCGTCGATGCTCTTATGAAGCTGGATCTGGCTGCTGGTGTTGACGTCGAAATCAAGCTTTAAGGCTGTTTACCTTGCGTCTGCGGGCGCGAGGCGATGGCTGCTGCTTGATGGTAAGTAGTCCGGCTCAGGCCGAAACAACAAGGAAGGTACGTGGGGCACTCCCAGCGTCTTCCAGAAACAGGAGACCGGAAAGCCGGATGGCTTGACGGGAACTCTTCAACAAAGAGGCATGCGGGGATTTATCCCGGCAAGGACTCCCAAAAGGAACGAACCATGCGTTCAGGTGTGATTGCACAGAAAGTAGGGATGACCCGCGTCTATAACGACGCTGGTGAGCACATCCCGGTAACAGTTTTGCGGCTGGACAACGTTCAGGTTGTCGCTCAGCGCACCGTCGAAAAGAATGGCTATACGGCCGTTCAGGTTGGTGCCGGTGCTGCCAAGGTCAAGAACACGTCGAAGGCCGAGCGTGGCCATTTCGCCGTTGCCCAGGTCGAGCCGAAGGCCAAGCTGGTCGAATTTCGCGTTTCCGAAGATAACCTCATCGACGTTGGCGCCGAGCTGACGGCTGCTCACTTCGTCGCTGGCCAGTTGGTCGATGTGACGGGTACGACGATCGGTAAGGGTTTTGCCGGTGCCATGAAGCGCCATAACTTTGGTGGTCTTCGCGCCACGCACGGCGTTTCCGTGTCTCACCGCTCGCATGGTTCGACCGGTTCCAACCAGGATCCGGGCCGCGTCTGGAAGGGCAAGCGCATGGCTGGTCACATGGGTCAGACCCGCGTCACCACCCAGAACCTCGAAGTCGTCTCTACCGACGAGGACCGTGGTCTCATTCTCGTCAAGGGCGCTGTCCCCGGCTCCAAGGGTGCCTGGATTGTTGTTCGTGACGCCGTCAAGGTCGCTGCTCCGGAAAGCGCTCCGCGCCCGGCCGGCCTGCGCGCAGCATCGAAGTAAGGGAGCCGAAAAATGGATCTCACCGTCAAAACGCTTGAGGGGAAGGACGCCGGCACCATTTCGCTGTCGGACGCCGTTTTCGGTCTCGAACCCCGTGAAGACATTATTGCCCGCGTCGTTCGTTGGCAGCTCGCCAAGAAGCAGCAGGGCACCCACAAGACCAAGGGTCGCGCTGAAGTTTCCCGTACCGGTTCCAAGATGTACAAGCAGAAGGGTACGGGTCGCGCTCGTCACCATTCGGCTCGTGCTCCGCAGTTCCGCGGCGGTGGTAAGGCTCACGGCCCGGTTGTTCGCAGCCACGCTTTCGACCTTCCGAAGAAGGTTCGCGCGCTCGGCCTGCGCCACGCCCTTTCTGCAAAGCTTCGTGCTGAAAACCTGATCATCGTTGACGATCTGGCTGCAGTCGAAGCCAAGACCAAGCTGCTCGCGGGCAATCTCGAGACGCTCGGCCTCACCAACGCGCTGATCATCGGCGGTGCTGAAGTTGACACCAACTTCGCGCTTGCTGCCAAGAACATCCCGAATGTCGATGTTCTGCCTGTTCAGGGCATCAACGTTTACGACATTCTGCGCCGTGGCACCCTGGTGCTCTCCAAGGCTGCGGTTGAAGCTCTGGAGGAGCGGTTCAAATGACTGATCTTCGCCACTACGACGTGATCGTCTCTCCGTCGATCACTGAAAAGTCCACGCTGGTGTCTGAACAGAACCAGGTCGTGTTCAACGTCGCCAAGGGCGCTTCCAAGCCGGAAATCAAGGCTGCTGTCGAAGCTCTCTTCGGTGTCAAGGTCAAGGCCGTCAACACGCTCGTCCGCAAGGGCAAGATCAAGCGTTTCCGCGGTTTCGCCGGCAAGCAGAAGGACGTCAAGAAGGCCGTCGTGACGCTCGCCGAAGGCCAGTCGATCGATATCTCCACCGGTCTTTGACGGCTAGCCTGAAGGGAATAGAAAAATGGCATTGAAAAGCTTCAATCCGACGACCCCGAGCCAGCGCCAGCTCGTCATTGTCGACCGTTCGGGTCTGTACAAGGGCAAGCCTGTCAAGGCGCTGACCGAAGGTCTCTCCAAGAGCGGTGGCCGTAACAACTACGGTCGCATCACTGCTCGCTTCATCGGTGGTGGTCACAAGCGCACCTACCGTCTTGTCGATTTCAAGCGTCGCAAGTTTGAAGTCGAAGGCACGGTTGAGCGTCTGGAGTACGACCCGAACCGCACCGCCTTCATCGCTCTCGTGACCTACACGGACGGCGAACAGGCCTACATCCTGGCTCCGCAGCGTCTTGCTGCTGGCGACAAGGTCATCTCCTCGGAGAAGGCTGTTGACGTCAAGCCGGGCAACACCATGCCGCTGCAGTACATCCCGGTTGGCTCCATCGTTCACAACGTTGAACTGAAGCCGGCCAAGGGTGGTCAGATCGCTCGTTCGGCAGGCACCTATGTCCAGCTCGTCGGCCGTGATGCCGGCATGGCCATTCTTCGCCTCAACTCGGGTGAACAGCGCCTTGTGCACGGTTCGTGCCTCGCCACGATCGGCGCGGTTTCGAATGCCGATCACGCTAACATCAACGACGGCAAGGCCGGACGCACCCGCTGGCGCGGCAAGACCCCGCATAACCGCGGTGTCGTCATGAACCCGGTCGACCACCCGCACGGTGGTGGTGAAGGCCGTACCTCCGGTGGTCGCCACCCGGTTTCCCCGTGGGGTAAGCCCACCAAGGGCAAGCGGACTCGCTCGAACAAGTCGACCGACAAGTTCATCATGCGCTCGCGCCACCTGAAGAAGAAGTAAGAGAGGTAGTCAGAAATGGCTCGTTCAGTATGGAAAGGCCCGTTTGTTGACGGATATCTTCTCACGAAGGCTGAGAAGGTGCGCGAAGGCGGGCGTAGTGAGGTCATCAAGATCTGGAGCCGTCGCTCCACGATCCTGCCGCAGTTCGTCGGTCTGACGTTCGGCGTCTATAATGGCTCCAAGCACGTTCCGGTCAGCGTCAACGAAGACATGGTCGGTCACAAGTTCGGCGAATTCGCTCCCACCCGTACCTATTACGGTCACGGCGCGGACAAGAAGGCGAAGAGGAAGTAATCATGGGCAAGGCAAAAACCGAACGCCGGCTCAACGACAACGAAGCACAGGCAGTCGCCCGCACGCTTCGCGTCAGCCCGCAGAAGCTCAACTTGGTTGCCGCGCTCATCCGCGGCATGAAGGTTGAACGCGCTCTCGCCGAGCTGGAATTCTCGCGCAAGCGTATCGCCGGCACGGTCAAGAAGACCCTGGAATCGGCCATCGCCAACGCAGAAAACAACCATGACCTCGACGTCGACAGCCTGATCGTCGCCGAGGCCTACGTTGGCAAGTCCATTGTCATGAAGCGTTTCCATGCTCGTGGCCGTGGTCGCGCCTCGCGTGTCGAGAAGCCCTTCGCGCACCTGACGATCGTCGTCCGCGAAGTTCAGGAAAAAGGGGAGGCTGCATAATGGGCCAGAAAATTAATCCGATCGGTTTCCGTCTCGGCATTAACCGCACCTGGGACAGCCGTTGGTTCGCGGATAACGCGGAATACGGCCAGCTTCTTCATGAAGACCTGAAGATCCGCGCTTTCGTTCAGAAGGAACTGAAGCAGGCTGGTATCGCCAAGGTGGTCATCGAGCGTCCGCACAAGAAGTGCCGCGTCACGATCCACTCGGCTCGCCCGGGTCTCATCATCGGCAAGAAGGGCGCCGACATCGAAAAGCTTCGCAAGAAGCTGGCCGAAATGACGTCCTCGGAAACGCACCTCAACATCGTTGAAGTGCGCAAGCCGGAAACCGATGCCACGCTGGTCGCGCAGTCGATCGCCCAGCAGCTCGAGCGTCGCGTGGCTTTCCGCCGTGCGATGAAGCGTGCCGTTCAGTCGGCCATGCGTCTCGGCGCCGAAGGCATCAAGATCACCTGCGGTGGTCGTCTTGGCGGCGCTGAAATCGCTCGTACCGAATGGTACCGCGAAGGTCGCGTTCCGCTGCATACGCTGCGTGCGGACATCGACTATGGTACGGCTGAAGCCGAAACCGCTTACGGTATCTGCGGCATCAAGGTCTGGGTCTTCAAGGGTGAAATCCTTGAACACGATCCGATGGCTTCTGAACGTCGCGCTCTCGAAGGCGATGCGTCCGGCTCCAACAATCGTGAACGTGGCGAACGTCGCCGCGAGAACGCGTAATTGACGCTGGCGAAAGATAAGCTCGGAGAAGTAAGAAAATGTTGCAGCCAAAGCGTACAAAGTATCGCAAGCAGTTCAAGGGTCGCATCAAGGGTGTGGCCAAGGGCGGCTTCGACCTCGCCTTCGGTGAATTCGGTCTGAAGGCTCAGGAACCCAACCGCGTCAACGCACGTGAGATCGAAGCGGCCCGCCGCGCGATCACGCGTTACATGAAGCGTGCAGGCCGCGTCTGGATCCGCGTATTCCCCGACGTTCCGGTCACGGCCAAGCCGACCGAAGTGCGTATGGGTAAGGGCAAGGGTTCGGTCGAATACTGGGCTTGCAAGGTCAAGCCCGGCCGTATGATGTTCGAGATCGACGGTGTGAGCGAGGAAATCGCCCGTGAGGCTCTGCGCCTCGGCGCTGCCAAGCTCTCGGTCAAGACGCGCTTCGTTCAGCGCATCGCAGAGTAAGGGAAAGAGCCAATGAAAGCCGCAGACGTTCGCGCACTGAGCGCAGACCAGCTGAAGGAAGAGCTCGCCAAGCTGAAGAAGGAGCAGTTCAACCTGCGCTTCCAGAAGGCCACCGGCCAGCTCGAAAAGACCTCGCGGATTACCGAAGTTCGCAAGGACATCGCCCGCATCAAGACCATTGCCCGCCAGAAGGCGGCCGAAGCTAAGGCCTGAGGACCAATACGATGCCGAAAAGAATTCTGCAGGGTGTCGTCGTAAGCGACAAGAATGAAAAGACTGTCGTGGTCCGCGTTGAGCGTCGTTTCGCTCACCCGCTGCTTCAGAAGACCGTTCGCCGGTCGAAGAAGTACAAGGCCCATGACGAAAACAACCAGTACAAGGTTGGTGATGTCGTTTCCATCCAGGAATGCGCGCCGATCTCCAAGGACAAGCGCTGGACGGTTATTGCCGCCCAGGCCTGATCATACGGAATTTCCGTAAATGCCCGGTCCCGGATGTCTGAAAAGGCGTCCGGGATTGTGCGTTGAGAAGATAGGGCGGTTGGGAAGTGTAAGAATCTTCCGGCGGGCCTTGTACTTTTTGGAAATATCTATATGAAGCACGCGACTGGAGCGGAAGGAAGTCTGGAATCAGGCCTCCTAACGCTTCCATGCTGTTCCAATTCCGTGAAGACGTTATGAACAGTGTGAAACTGGACCTTAGTCAATAAGCCGGGATAGGGGGTTCTGAACCCAACCAGCCTGGTAACAACAAGAAGGCGACCTGACATGATTCAGATGCAAACAAACCTCGACGTGGCGGATAATTCCGGCGCACGTCGTGTCATGTGCATCAAGGTGCTGGGCGGCTCCAAGCGCAAGTACGCTTCGATTGGCGACATCATTGTCGTTTCGATCAAGGAAGCCATCCCGCGCGGCCGCGTTAAGAAGGGCGACGTGATGAAGGCTGTGGTCGTTCGCACGGCCAAGGACATCCGTCGTGCGGATGGCAGCGTTATCCGTTTCGATAACAATGCAGCCGTTCTTATCGACAACAAGAAAGAGCCGATCGGCACCCGTATCTTCGGACCGGTTCCGCGCGAACTTCGCGCCAAGAACCACATGAAGATCATCTCGCTGGCTCCGGAAGTGCTGTAAGGAGCTATAGCGATGCAAAAGATCCGTAAAGGCGACAAGGTCGTCGTAATCACCGGCAAGGATAAGGGCCGTCAGGGCGAAGTCCTGCAGGTTCTCCCGAAGGAAGATCGCGCGGTTGTCCGTGGCGTCAACGTTGTCAAGCGCCACCAGCGCCAGACGCAGACGCAGGAAGCCGGCATCATTGCCAAGGAAGCCTCTGTCCATCTTTCCAACCTTGCAATCGTCGACAAGGACGGCAAGCCGACCCGCGTCGGTTTCCAGGTTGTAGACGGCAAGAAGGTCCGCGTGGCCAAGCGCTCGGGAGAAGTGATCGATGGCTGAGGTAAAGTACGAGGCGCGGCTTAAGAAGGAATACGTTTCGCGTATTCGTGCCAAGCTGCAGGAAACCTATTCGTACAGCAACGAGATGCAGATCCCGAAGCTGACGAAGATTGTTATCAACATGGGTGTGGGCGAAGCTACGGCTGACTCCAAGAAGCCGACAGTTGCTGCTGCCGACCTGGCTGCTATCGCCGGTCAGAAGCCTGTCATCACCCGTGCACGCAATTCCATCGCAGGCTTCAAGGTCCGCGAAGGTATGCCGATCGGCGCCAAGGTGACGCTGCGCGGCGCTCGCATGTATGAATTCCTGGATCGTCTGGTCAACATCGCGCTTCCGCGCGTTCGCGACTTCCGCGGTCTCAATCCCAAGAGCTTTGACGGCCGTGGCAACTTCGCCATGGGGATTAAGGAGCACATTGTGTTCCCTGAGATCAACTACGACAAGGTTGATCAGATGTGGGGCATGGACATCATCGTTTGCACGACGGCAACGAACGACGACGAAGCTCGGACTCTTCTGAAAGAGTTCAACTTCCCGTTCCGCACGTAACCGTAACGACGAGCGTAGAAGAGGAACTTCAATATGGCGAAAACAAGCGCAGTTGAAAAGAACAAGCGCCGCCGCAAGACCGTCGCCGCACAGGCTGGCAAGCGTGCCAAGCTCAAGGCGATCATCATGGATCAGTCCCTGCCGATCGAAGATCGGTTCAAGGCTACCCTGAAGCTGGCAGAACTGCCGCGCGATGGCTCCAAGACCCGCATCCGCAATCGTTGCGAAGTGACGGGCCGTCCGCGTGCATACTATCGCAAGCTCAAGATGTCGCGTATCGCGCTTCGTGAGCTGGGCAACTTCGGCAAGGTGCCGGGCGTTGTGAAGTCGAGCTGGTAAGGAGACGGGAACATGACCATGACTGATCCGTTGGGCGATATGCTCACCCGTATCCGCAATGGCGCCGCTCGTCGCAAGTCGACGGTGTCCACGCCGGCCTCAAAGCTCCGCGCCCGCGTTCTCGATGTGCTGCAGGCCGAGGGTTATATCCGCGGTTACAGCGAAATCGATTCGGGCAACGGCAAGGCCGAGCTGCAGATCGAACTGAAGTACTACGAAGGCGCGTCTGTGATCCGTGAGATCGGCCGCGTCTCCAAGCCGGGCCGCCGAGTTTATGTCTCGGTCAAGTCCATTCCGCAGGTCGCGAACGGTCTCGGTATCACCATCCTTTCGACTCCGAAGGGTGTGATGGCCGATCACCAGGCTCGTGAACAGAATGTTGGCGGTGAGGTTCTCTGCTCGGTCTTCTAAGATCGGACAGAGGAACTCCATAACGAACAGACAGGATAAAAACATGTCTCGTATCGGTAAAAAGCCCGTTCAGGTTCCCGCTGGTGTGACGGCCTCTGTCGAAGGACAGACGGTCACGGCCAAGGGTCCGAAGGGCGAACTTTTCTTCGTCGCAAATGACGAAATCGCGCTCGCGCTGGAAGATAATGCTGTCTCGGTCACCCCGGTGAACCAGACGAAGGATGCTCGTTCGAAGTGGGGCATGTCCCGCACGATGATCGAGAACATCTTCAAGGGCGTTAAGGACGGTTTCGAGCGCAAGCTTGAAATCAACGGCGTTGGTTACCGTGCCGCCATGCAGGGCAAGAACCTGCAGCTCGCGCTCGGTTTCAGCCACGACGTGGTCTACGAACCGCCGCAGGGCATCACCATTGCTGTGCCGAAGCCGACGGAAATCGTCGTTACCGGCATCAACAAGCAGCAGGTTGGCCAGGTTGCGGCCGAAATTCGCGAATTCCGCGGCCCCGAACCCTACAAGGGCAAGGGCGTCAAGTATGCGGAAGAGCGGATCGTCCGCAAGGAAGGCAAGAAGAAGTAAGGATCACGCGAAATGGCTAGCAGGAAAGAAGTACTTTCGAAGCGCGCGAGCCGCGTGCGCCGCCAGATCAAGGCGGTCGCAAACGGCCGTCCGCGCCTGTCGGTTCATCGCTCGTCGAAGAACATCTACGCTCAGATCATTGATGACGTCGCCGGCCGCACACTTGCTGCCGCTTCGACGCTCGATCAGGGTCTGCGCTCGGAGCTGAAGACCGGCGCCGACACCTCTGCCGCCGCCGCCGTTGGCAAGCTCGTCGCCGAGCGTGCCGTGGCTGCCGGTGTCAAGGATGTCGTGTTCGACCGCGGCGCCTTCATCTATCATGGTCGCGTCAAGGCACTCGCCGAAGCCGCCCGTGAAGGTGGTCTGAGCTTCTAAGCTTTATGAAGGCCGCTTGGCGGTTTTCTTAAAACTTTGGTTGAAAATGTCGGCCCGGACTGATATCCGGGCCGTCGTCTTGGGTGAACAACCCATGATCAGACCGCACGTTCCCCGGAGACGGCGAGCGGGGCGGTTATTATTGTGTCCGCCGATTGCACCCGGAAAAGAAAAAGGAAGAGGACAATGGCACAGAAGGAAAGGGCTCCGCGCGAAGATCGCGGTAGCCGTGAAGAACGCGACAGCGAGTTCGTTGACAAGCTGGTCGCAATTAACCGCGTCGCCAAGGTGGTGAAGGGTGGTCGTCGTTTTGGTTTCGCCGCGCTCGTCGTCGTTGGCGACCAGAAGGGCCGCGTTGGCTTCGGCCATGGCAAGGCACGTGAAGTGCCGGAAGCCATCCGCAAGGCAACTGAAGCTGCCAAGCGCGACCTGATCTTCGTTCCGCTTCGCGATGGCCGCACGCTGCATCATGATGTCAACGGCCGTCACGGCGCTGGCAAGGTTCTGCTCCGCGCTGCCAAGGCCGGTACCGGTATCATCGCCGGTGGCCCGATGCGCGCTGTGTTCGAAACGCTCGGCGTCAATGACGTCGTCGCCAAGTCGACCGGCTCGTCCAACCCGTACAACATGGTTCGCGCCACGTTCGATGCTCTGAAGCACCAGGTCCATCCCAAGGACATCGCTGCTCAGCGCGGCATCAAGTACGCCACCCTTCAGGCTCGTCGCGCTGACGCCGGCGTTGCTTCCGAAGAATAATAGGAGGCAGGGATGACCAAGAAGACGATCACTGTCGAACAGATCGGTAGCCCGATTCGCCGTCCGAACGTTCAGCGCCAGACGCTGATCGGCCTCGGCCTCAACAAGATGCACCGTACCCGTACGCTGGAAGACACGCCTGCCGTTCGCGGCATGATTCGTGCCGTTCAGCATCTCGTTCGCGTCGTCGACGAGAAGTGACACGGAGGAACATGTCATGAAACTGAATGAAATCAAGGACAACGAAGGCGCTTCCAAGGACCGCATCCGCGTTGGTCGCGGTATCGGCTCTGGCAAGGGCAAGACCGGCGGTCGCGGCGTGAAGGGGCAGAAGGCTCGTTCGGGCGTCGCAGTCAATGGCTTCGAAGGCGGTCAGATGCCCATCTACCGTCGCCTGCCGAAGCGCGGCTTCAACAACATCTTCGCTTCGGAGTATGTCGTTGTCGCTCTCGGTCGCATCCAGACGGCAATCGAAGCCGGTAAGCTGGACGCCACGAAGACGATCGACGCTGCTGCCCTCAAGGCTGCTGGTGTGATCCGTCGCGTCAAGGACGGTGTTCGCGTTCTTTCGGACGGCGAACTGAAGTCGAAGGTCTCGATCGAAGTTGCCGGCGCCTCCAAGGCCGCCGTCGAGAAGATCGAAAAGGCCGGCGGCTCCATCAAGCTGCTCGAAGCCGCTGCTGCTGCAGAATAATTGTCGATACGAACCGCCCGGTACTTCACACCGGGCGGTTTTTCTCCCATATGGGAAGCCTCACGTCCTCGTCGGCGAGGGCATCGCGGATTTTGCCTTTTGAGGTGAGCCGCATATCGTGAAGGGTGGGGCGTCTGCGTTTTTCGCGATTTGCCTTATCCCCTCTGAAAACAGAATATTGCTTCCGGACTAGGCCGGCCTTATCGCGCCGCCGGAATGGGACAGGCGGAGAATCGCATGGCGTCAGCAGCGGAACAGTTGGCCTCGAACCTGAATTTTGCCACCTTCGCGAAAGCTGAGGATCTCAAGAAGCGCCTTTGGTTTACCCTGGCCGCTCTCCTCGTTTACCGTCTTGGCACGCATATTCCCCTGCCGGGCCTGAACCCTGAGGCTTTTGCCCAGGCCTTCAAGTCGCAGGCGGGCGGTATTCTTGGTCTTTTCAATATGTTTGCCGGCGGCGCCGTTGAGCGCATGGCGATTTTCGCCCTCGGCATCATGCCCTACATTTCGGCTTCCATCATCGTTCAGCTCATGACCTCGGTCGTTCCTTCGCTGGAATCGCTGAAGAAGGAAGGCGAGGCGGGTCGCAAGATCATCAATCAGTACACCCGCTATGGCACGGTGATTCTCGGTACGCTGCAAGCCTACGGCATCGCTGTCGGTCTTGAGAGCGGCAATGGTCTCGTGAACGACCCCGGCCTGTTTTTCCGTCTTTCGACGGTTTTGACGTTGCTTGGCGGCACCATGTTCCTGATGTGGCTCGGTGAGCAGATCACGTCGCGCGGTATTGGCAACGGTATTTCGCTCATCATCTATGCCGGTATTGCCGCCGGTCTTCCGAAGGCGCTGGCCGGTACACTCGAACTCGGTCGCACGGGCGCTTTGTCCACGCCGCTCATCCTGACGGTTCTGGTCGTCGCCATTGTTGTGATCGCGCTTATCGTGTTCGTCGAACGTGCGCAGCGCCGTCTGGTGATCCAGTACCCCAAGCGCCAGGTGGGCAACCGTATGTTCCAGGGCGACACCTCGCACCTGCCGCTCAAGCTGAACACGGCTGGCGTCATTCCCGCGATCTTCGCTTCGTCGCTGCTGCTTTTGCCGGCGACGGCGGCTGGCTTCGCAAACAGCAGTGAACTCCCCGCGTGGGTCACGACGATCATTTCGTCGCTCGGCCACGGTCAGCCGCTGTTCATGGCGTTTTATGCCGCGCTGATTGCCTTCTTCGCTTTCTTCTATACGGCCATCGTCTTCAACCCGAAGGATACGGCCGACAATCTGAAGAAGCATGGCGGCTTTATTCCCGGTATCCGTCCGGGCGAGCGTACCGCGCAATATATCGACTACGTGCTGACCCGTATCACGGTCATCGGTGCGATCTATCTCGTTTTTGTCTGTATCCTGCCTGAAATCCTTGTGGCGCGCACGGGCGTTCCTCTGGCTCTCGGTGGTACTTCGCTTCTGATCATGGTGAGCGTCACCCTGGATACGGTCGCGCAGATCCAGGGGCATCTGATTGCCCAGCAGTATGAAGGCCTGATCAAGAAGTCCAAGCTGCGTGGAGGGAAGAGGGGACGATGAGACTGATTCTTTTGGGGCCTCCGGGCGCCGGCAAAGGGACGCAGGCGCAACGCATTGTCGAGCGCCATGGCATCCCCCAGCTTTCGACCGGTGATATGTTGCGTGCTGCGATTGCCGCTCAGACGGAGATCGGGAAGAAGGCCAAGGCGGTGATGGATGCGGGCAAGCTCGTGTCTGACGATATCGTCATCGGTATCGTTGCTGACCGGATCGAGCAGCCGGACTGCGCCAAGGGGTTCATCCTTGATGGTTTCCCGCGCACGCTCGTTCAGGCAGATGCCACGGACGTTATGTTGAAGGCCAAGGGACTCGATATTTCCGCTGTTGTGGAAATCGTCGTGGACGACGATATTCTGGCTGACCGAATCGCCGGTCGTTATACCTGTGCCCAGTGTGGCGCCGGTTATCACGACACGAATCTGAAGCCGAAGGTGGAAGGTGTGTGCGATCGTTGCGGTTCGACTCACTTCAAGCGCCGGCCGGATGACAATCGCGAGACGGTCGTCGCGCGTTTGCAAACATACTACAAGGAAACGTCGCCGCTCGTTGGCTACTACTACGCCAAGGGCATGCTTCAGACGGTGGACGGCATGGCCGACATCGATGAAGTAACCGACGCCATCGAAGCCATTCTGGCCAAGGTGTAACGGGCTGGCGCTTCGGCGCCCGTTCGGCCGGTTTATGCCGGTATTCAAGAATCTTAAGCGGGCCCGTTGCTTTTTCGCCCTGATTCCGCTAAAGACCGCGCCAACTCGTTATCTGCAAGCGATCGGCGCGGATGTCCCAAAACAGAGATATCCGGGTTCGGTCGTTTTGTTGCGAACGAATTCGATTTAAAAACCCGGCGGCCTGACGGTCGTCAGAACAGAAGCACCTTTTGCTGCAAGGCAACCGGAAGCAAGGAGAACAGGCGTGGCACGTATCGCTGGCGTCAATATCCCGACTGCGAAGCGCGTTGTGATCGCACTTCGCTATATCCACGGGATCGGTCCGAAATTCGCACAGGAAATCATCGAGAAGGTTGGTATTCCTTCCGATAAGCGCGTTCATCAGCTTACCGATGCTGAAGTTCTCGCAATCCGCGAAACCATTGACCGCGATTACCAGGTTGAAGGCGACCTGCGTCGCGAGACCTCTATGAACATCAAGCGTCTGATGGATCTGGGCTGCTACCGCGGTCTGCGTCATCGTCGCGGTCTGCCGGTGCGTGGTCAGCGTACCCACACGAACGCCCGCACCCGCAAGGGTCCGGCCAAGGCGATCGCCGGCAAGAAGAAGTAATTTCCGGTTTTCGGAAGTTCACAAAGAGGCTGGTTCATTCCGGCCTCTTTGATCGTTTTCAGGATGTTGTTTCTGGAGCGAGTCGAGTTTGGCGGACCGTCCGGTCCGCCGTGGTAATGGAATTGGTGAGGGACCCTTCGGTCGTTCACCGGTGTAGCCGCTGGTATTACGGCGGTGAAGAGATCTGTGAAAGGTAAGACTATGGCCAAGGAAGCCACCCGCGTTCGCCGTCGCGAACGTAAGAACATCACGTCCGGCGTTGCTCACGTCAACTCCTCGTTCAACAACACGATGATCACGATCACCGATGCTCAGGGCAACGCGATCGCCTGGTCGTCTGCTGGTGCCAAGGGCTTCAAGGGCTCGCGCAAGTCCACGCCGTTCGCGGCGCAGATTGCTGCCGAAGACTGCGCCAAGAAGGCTCAGGAACACGGCATGAAGTCGCTTGAGGTTGAAGTCTGCGGTCCGGGTTCGGGTCGTGAGTCGGCTCTGCGCGCGCTCCAGGCTGCCGGTTTCCTCATCACGTCCATCCGCGACGTGACGCCGATCCCGCACAATGGTTGCCGTCCGCGCAAGAAGCGCCGCGTCTAATCCTTTCCCTGTTCAACGCCTGCGAGCGTTGCCTGTCCGGAATGGGACAAGGGCGCTCCTCCGGGCGCTTCGCATGACAGCCGTCACGATTGGATGGTGCGGCAATTGGAAGGTAAAGCGACATGATTCAGAAAAACTGGCAGGAACTCATCAAGCCGAGCAAGGTGGAATTCACCTCTTCGGGCCGTACGAAGGCAACGCTTGTTGCCGAGCCGCTGGAACGCGGCTTTGGTCTGACGCTTGGCAACGCGCTTCGTCGCGTTCTGCTGTCCTCCCTGCGCGGTGCGGCTGTGACCGCCGTGCAGATCGACGGCGTACTGCATGAATTTTCCTCCATCCCCGGCGTTCGCGAGGATGTGACGGACATCGTGCTCAACATCAAGGAAATCGCCATCAAGATGGATGGCGACGATCCGAAGCGCATGGTCGTTCGCAAGCAGGGCCCTGGCCCGGTCTATGCGGGTGACATCCAGACGGTTGGCGACATTGAAATCCTCAACCCGAACCATGTGATCTGCACGCTCGATGAGGGCGCCGAGATCCGCATGGAATTCACGGTCAATAACGGCAAGGGTTATGTCCCGGCGGAGCGTAATCGCGCCGAAGACGCCCCCATCGGTCTGATACCGGTCGATAGCCTTTATTCGCCGATCAAGAAGGTGTCCTACAAGGTGGAAAACACCCGCGAAGGACAGGTTCTTGACTATGACAAGCTGACGATGACCATCGAAACTGATGGTTCCGTCACGGGTGAAGATGCCGTCGCTTTCGCAGCGCGCATCCTTCAGGACCAGCTCTCCGTGTTCGTCAACTTCGACGAGCCGCAGAAGGAAGCCGAAGAGGAAGCCGTTACCGAACTGGCATTCAATCCTGCGCTTCTCAAGAAGGTGGACGAACTGGAACTTTCCGTCCGTTCGGCCAACTGCCTCAAGAACGACAACATCGTCTATATCGGCGACCTTATTCAGAAGACCGAAGCAGAAATGCTCCGCACTCCGAATTTCGGCCGCAAGTCGCTCAACGAAATCAAGGAAGTTCTCGCTTCCATGGGCCTGCATCTCGGCATGGAAGTGCCCGCGTGGCCGCCTGAGAACATCGAAGATCTCGCGAAGCGCTACGAAGACCAGTATTAACCGTTAAAGACGCAGGGAAGCCTGCACTCATAAGGAGCCAAGCTCATGCGCCACCAGAATTCCGGCCGTAAGCTCAACCGTACCGCCAGCCACCGTAAGGCGATGTTCGCCAACATGGCTGCCTCGCTCATCACCCATGAGCAGATCGTGACCACCCTGCCGAAGGCTAAGGACCTGCGTCCGATCGTCGAGAAGCTCGTGACCCTCGGCAAGCGCGGCGACCTGCACGCTCGTCGTCAGGCCATCGCGCAGATCAAGGACGAAGCTGCCGTTCGCAAGCTGTTCGACGCGATCGCAACCCGTTATGCCACCCGCAACGGCGGCTACCTTCGCATCATGAAGGCTGGCTTCCGTCACGGTGACAACGCTGCCGTTGCTGTCATCGAGTTTGTCGAGCGCGACGTCAACGCCAAGGGCGCTGCCGACAAGGCTCGCGTTGCTGCTGAGGCCGAGGCTGCCGAAGCCGCCTGATCCTTCGGGTCAATTAAATAGAAAGGCCGGATGGGAAACCATCCGGCCTTTTTGCGTTGGGGGGATATCGTCAAAAAATGTTTCAGGCCGTCCGGCCACGGGCAACGCGCCGTGCGGCCATGATCCGAGGGCGCACGAGGCGATAGCCGAGCAGCAGAACGGATACGCCGATATAGAAAGCCGGTTCAGCGGTAACGACCTTGAGCGACAGCGCATAATGCAGCACGGCGACGATGAGGATGGGATAGACCAGCTTGTGCAACCGGTTCCAGCGGCTCCCGAGCCGGCGGATTGACCAGCGGTTTGAGGTGAGCGCCAACGGTATGAGCATCACGAGGCCGGCCATGCCAAGCGTGATGTAGGGCCGCTTCACGATATCGGTGATGATGGTCGAGAACATCAGGCCGCGGTCGAGCGTCAGATAGACAGCGAAATGGGCAAGCACGTAATAGAATGCGAGCAGCCCAAGCGCCCGCCGGTAGGCGATGAGGTTCACACCGGCGAGATCGCGTAGCGGCGTCACTGCCAATCCAAGGCATACGAAGCGCAGCGCCCAGAGCCCGAGCATGTGCTCGAAGATCCGGACAGGATCGCCCGGGATCTGGCCCGTTGCGCCCTGATAAAAGCCCCAAAGGCCGGGTATCATCCCGGCAGCGTAGAGCGCCCAGATTGAAGCCTCCCGGGCGCGCGGTGAAAGCTTGGGCAGGGCCATCAATAGAACTTTCTGAGGTCCATGCCGGCATAAAGACCGGCGACTTGTTCGGCATAGCCGTTGAAGGGCAGGGTGGGCCGCTGTTCGGAACCGCCGAAGAAGGACCCGCCGCCGATGCGCCGTTCGGTCGCCTGGCTCCATCGCGGATGATCGACCTCCGGGTTCACATTGGCGTAGAAGCCGTATTCGCTGGGCTGCAGCGTGTTCCAGCTATTCGGGGGCTGCTTGTCGGTCAGCGTGATCTTCACAATCGACTTGATGCCCTTGAAGCCGTATTTCCATGGCACGACGAGCCGGATCGGCGCACCGTTCTGGTTTTTCAACGTTTCCCCGTAAAGGCCCACGGCGAGCAGCGTCAGGGGGTGGCGGGCCTCGTCCAGCCTCAGCCCCTCGACATAGGGCCAGGGCATCGGCTGGAAATAGCCTTTCTGTCCTGGCATTTCCTCTGGCCGCACGATGGTCTCGAAGGCAACGTATTTCGCCGAGCCAAGAGGCTCCACCTTATCGAGCAGGGCGGACAGCGGAAACCCGTCCCACGGAATGACCATCGACCAGGCCTCGACACAGCGCATGCGGTAGATGCGTTCTTCCAGCGGAATATCCGCGATCAGCTTGTCGAGATCGAAGGTCTGTGGCTTTGCCACCATGCCGCCCACCTCAAGCGTCCACGGGCGCGGCTTGAATTTGCCGGCGTTGGTGGCCGGGTCGCCCTTGTTGGTGCCGAATTCGTAGAAATTATTATAGGAGGTGACTGTGTCCTTGAGCGTCTGCGGCTCGGTGGTGCCATAGGGGCCGGGCTTGACGGTGAGCTTTTCGGCATAGGCCGGCAGCGCTGGCAGGAGGGCGGCGCCACCGGCCGCGGCCATGAAGCTTCGCCGGTTGAGATAGGCGCTCTTTGGCGTGATTTCCGAGGAGGGGATACGCGGCGGACGATAGGCGGACATTTCGATCTCCCGTAGAGAAGCGGTTTCCCTTCGCTATACGTAGCGCGAAGCCAATTTGTTTCACAGGTTATTCGCCGCCCACGATTTTGTGAACGTCTTTGCAGCCCGCACCGGATGTGCGAGAGTTTCGCAGGCCTTTGCGGGCCGTACCGGATTGGCCCGTCCTGATAGTGACACCTTGAGCCGATTGCGGTAGGAACCCTGCAAACAAGGGGTTTCGCGCCGCCTCTGGAGGAGTGCAGGCGTCCAAGCCAGATACGATCGAGGAAAACACCATGCCTGTCTATCGTTCGAGAACCACCACCCACGGCCGCAACATGGCCGGTGCGCGCGGCCTTTGGCGCGCGACCGGTATGAAGGACGGTGATTTCGGAAAGCCGATCATCGCCGTCGTCAACTCCTTCACGCAGTTCGTGCCGGGTCATGTGCACCTCAAGGATCTTGGCCAGCTCGTTGCCCGCGAAATCGAGGCAGCCGGTGGCGTGGCCAAGGAGTTTAACACCATCGCGGTGGATGATGGTATCGCCATGGGGCATGATGGCATGCTCTATTCGCTGCCTTCGCGCGAGCTGATTGCCGATAGCGTGGAATACATGGTCAACGCCCATTGCGCCGACGCCATGGTCTGCATTTCCAATTGCGACAAGATCACGCCCGGCATGCTGATGGCGTCGCTGCGCCTCAACATTCCGTCTATCTTCGTGTCCGGTGGCCCGATGGAGGCCGGCAAGGTCGTTCTGCACGGCAAGAAGCACGCGTTGGATCTGGTCGATGCAATGGTCGCAGCCGCTGATGACAAGGTGTCGGATGCGGATGTCGCGGCAATCGAGCGCGCCGCCTGTCCGACCTGCGGTTCCTGCTCGGGCATGTTCACGGCCAATTCCATGAACTGCCTCACGGAAGCGCTCGGCCTGTCGCTGCCCGGCAACGGTTCGACGCTTGCCACCCATGCTGACCGCCGTCGCCTTTTCGTCGAGGCCGGTCACCTGATCGTTGATATCGCGCGTCGGTACTACGAGCAGGACGACGCCACGGTTCTGCCGCGTGAGATTGCCAACAAGGCGGCCTTCGAAAACGCCATGGCGCTGGATATCGCGATGGGCGGCTCCACCAACACGGTTCTACACATTCTTGCCGCGGCTCATGAGGCTGGCGTCGATTTCACCATGGACGATATCGACCGCCTGTCGCGCAAGGTGCCTTGCCTGTCGAAGGTCGCGCCGGCGAAGAGCGATGTGCACATGGAAGACGTCCATCGCGCCGGTGGCATCATGCGTATTCTGGGCGAACTGGAGCGTGGCGGTCTGCTGAATCGCGATTGCTACACGGTTCATGCCCCCACGCTGGGCGATGCCATCGACCGCTGGGACATTACCCGCACCAATCTCGAAAGCGTTCGCACCTTCTTCAAGGCCGCGCCCGGCGGTGTGCCGACGCAGGTTGCCTTCAGCCAGGAATCCCGCTGGGAAGAACTGGATACGGATGGCGTTGAGGGCATCATCCGCTCGGTGGAAACGCCGTTCTCCAAGGATGGCGGCCTCGCCGTTCTCAAGGGCAATATCGCGCTGGACGGCTGCATTGTTAAGACCGCTGGCGTGGATGAAAGCATCCTGAAGTTCACTGGTCCGGCGAAGGTCTATGAAAGTCAGGACGCCGCGGTGAAGGCGATCCTTTCCAACGAAGTGGTGGCCGGCGATGTCGTCGTCATCCGTTATGAAGGGCCGAAGGGTGGGCCGGGCATGCAGGAAATGCTTTACCCGACCAGCTATCTGAAGTCGAAGGGTCTGGGCAAGGCCTGCGCGCTCATCACCGATGGCCGCTTCTCCGGCGGCACTTCCGGCCTTTCGATCGGCCATGCCTCGCCGGAAGCGGCGAATGGCGGCGCCATTGGTCTGGTGCGCGAAGGCGACACGATCGAGATCGACATCCCGAACCGTACCATCAACCTTGCGGTCTCGGCGGAAGAACTGGTGAAGCGCCGCGTTGAGCAGGACGCTGCGGGCTGGAAGCCGGCGCATCCGCGCAAGCGCAACGTGACGCTGGCGCTCAAGGCCTACGCTGCCTTTGCCTCAAGCGCTGATAAGGGCGCCGTTCGTATCCTGCCGGAATAATGGCACGATTTTCATGAGAAAAGGGGCGGGCGACCGCCCCTTTGTCGTTCAGGCTTCCGACAATCCGGCTGCTCTTGCCTTCTTGGCCAGTCCGGCTTTGAAACGCTCCCAACTCACCACGGCCCGGCCAATGCGGCCGCGTCCGATCACGTCGACTTCATCGCGGGCGACCACGTCCCAGATCACCTTGCGGCCCTCAATGGAAGCGACGGTGGCTTCGACGGTCACGCTCTGGCCGGGCAGGGTGGCTGCTTCATGGGTGACATCGATCAGCACGCCGAGGCAGCCTTCGCCTGCCTCCAGCGCCGGTTTGAGCGAAAGGATGCAGGCCCACTCCATAAGCCCGACCATATAGCCGGTGGCGAAGACCTCGGGGATATCCTGGAACTCGGCGCTTTCCGGATAGAGGAACGGCACGGTCTTTTCGCGCGTGACGGTAAAGCTGTGGCTGGTGCGGTCGCCGATGGAGAGGATGGGGCGCATGGGTTTCCTCCGTGGTTTTCCCGAAGGAAACCTTACGAAGAGTTCATGCGCTTGCAATGGGGACTTCCACTCTTCAGCCTCAATCCCTATCTAGGTGGCAAGGGTGAAACCTGCGGAATCGTTGGGGAAACGCGGCGGGGTTCAAGGCGATTGAGGTCAACTGTCAGAATTTTGCATCGTGCCGTGTCCTGTTTGTGGCGCGACCCGGCAAAATCATCGAACGTGAAAAGGCATTTTCCATGCAGCCCATGATCAAACGCGTGTCGCTTCTGGCATTGGCGCTCGTGCTGTCCCAGCCTCCCGGCGCTTTCGCGCAGGAGCGGCGCGTGCCGGAAAGCCGGGCGGATGTGCAGGCGAGTTTCGCGCCGCTGGTGAAGAAGACCGCCGGCGCCGTCGTCAACGTCTATGCCGAAAAGCAGGTACAGAAGCGCGTTTCCACGGGCGATCCCTTCTTCGACCAGTTTTTCAGCCAACGCCTGCCCAACCGCACGGAAAAGCAGTCGTCTCTCGGCTCGGGCGTGATCGTCTCGGACGGCGGTCTGGTCGTGACCAACAACCACGTCATCGAAGGCGCTGACGACATCAAGGTGGCGCTGGCCGATGGTCGCGAGTTCAAAAGCACCGTGCTTCTGAAGGATGAGCGGCTCGATCTCGCCGTGCTGAAGATCGAGGCCAAGGAGAAGTTCCCATCGCTTTCACTCGGCGATTCGGATGCGCTGGAAGTCGGCGATCTCGTGCTCGCCATCGGCAACCCGTTCGGCGTCGGCCAAACGGTGACGAGTGGCATCGTCTCGGCGCTTGCGCGTAATCAGGTGGCGCAGGGTGATTTCGGCTTCTTCATCCAGACGGATGCCGCCATCAATCCCGGCAATTCCGGCGGCGCGCTAACCAATATGAATGGCGAATTGATCGGCATCAACACCGCGATCTTCACGCGCGGCGGCGGGTCGAATGGCGTCGGCTTCGCCATTCCGGCCAATCTGGTGAAAGTGTTCCTTGCGACGGCCGAAAACGGTGCCAAGAGCTTCGAGCGGCCCTATATCGGCGCCGGCTTCGAACCCGTCACGTCCGATGTGGCGGAAGCGCTGGGGTTGGACCGGGTGCGCGGTGCCTTGGTCGTCAAGGTCGTGCCCGGTGGGCCGGCGGCGGCGGCAGGCCTCAAGGCCGGCGAAATCGTGACCGCCGTCAACGGCATCCCTGTCGAACATCCTGATGCACTCGGCTATCGCCTGACGACGGCGGGACTCGGCGGCGCGGCGCGGTTGACCGTCATCGAGGGTGGTAAGGAACGGGAACTGACGCTGAAGCTCGACACCGCCCCGGAAACGGTGCCGCGCGACGAGACGGAAATTCAGGGCCGCACGCCGTTCACTGGCACGCGTGTCGCCAATCTTTCGCCGCGTCTAGCGGGTGAGATCCGGTTGCCGGCGGAAAAGACCGGTGTCGTCGTTACCGCGCTGAAGAACGGTTCGCCCGCCGCGCGCCTCGGTTTTCAGCCACGGGATATCATCGTCTCGATCAACGGAACGGCGATTGCCTCGGTAAAGACCCTCCAGGCCGCGCTGGAGGATGATCCGGGCTTCTGGCGCATTGAAATCGAGCGGGACGGACAGCGGCTGACGCAGTTTTTCCGTTGAGAAAGCCGCCGGAAAAGCAGACAGTCCCGGAGAAAGGTGCCGCCGCCTGAGATAACGGGCGGGGCAGGAGGGTGCATGAGCGATCTGTTTTCCACTCAGGAGCCGGCGGCCATGGCCGACAAGCGGCCTTTGGCGGAGCGCCTGCGCCCGAAAAATCTCGGCGAAGTCTCCGGCCAGGCGCATCTGACCGGGCCGGACGGTGCGCTGACGCGGATGATCGAATCGGGTTCGCTCGGTTCGATGATCTTCTGGGGCCCGCCCGGCACCGGCAAGACCACTGTGGCCCGGCTTCTGGCAGGCGAATCAAACCTCGCCTTCGAGCAGATTTCGGCAATCTTCTCCGGCGTGGCCGATCTCAAGAAAGTGTTCGAGACGGCTCGGGCCCGGCGCATGTCCGGGCGCCAGACCCTTCTATTCGTGGATGAGATCCATCGCTTCAACCGCGCCCAGCAGGACAGTTTCTTGCCGGTGATGGAAGACGGTACCGTCATTCTGGTCGGTGCCACCACCGAAAACCCGTCCTTCGAACTGAACGCCGCTCTTTTGTCGCGGGCGCGGGTTTTGACCTTTCAGGCCCACGACGAGGCGAGCCTTTCGGAACTGCTGGAGCGCGCTGAACAGGCCGAAGGCAAGCCGTTGCCGCTGGATGCAGATGCGCGCCTCTCGCTGGTGCGTATGGCCGATGGCGATGGCCGCGCCGCGCTGACGCTGGCCGAGGAGGTGTGGCGTGCCGCCCGCGCCAACGAGGTCTTCGATACGGACGCGCTGGTGCGGGTCGTGCAGCGCCGCGCACCCGTCTATGACAAGGGACAGGACGGCCACTACAACCTCATCTCAGCGCTGCACAAGTCCGTGCGCGGCTCCGATCCAGACGCGGCGCTTTACTATCTCTGCCGCATGTTCGATGCCGGGGAAGATCCGCTCTATCTCGGGCGGCGGCTTGTACGCATGGCGGTGGAAGACATCGGCCTTGCCGATCCGCAGGCGCTGGTCATCACCAATGCCGCCAAGGATGCCTATGACTATCTCGGCTCGCCGGAAGGTGAACTGGCGTTGGCCCAAGCCTGCGTCTATCTTGCGACCGCACCGAAATCGAACGGGGTCTATGTGGCCTATAAGGCGGCGATGCGGGCAGCGAAGGAAAACGGCTCGCTTCTGCCGCCCAAGCACATTCTGAACGCCCCGACCAAGCTGATGAAGACCGAAGGCTATGGCGACGGCTACCGCTACGACCACGACGAGCCCGACGCCTTTTCCGGTCAGGACTATTTCCCGGAAAAGATGGGCCGGCGCACCTTCTACGACCCGCCGGAACGCGGCTTCGAACGCGAAATCCGCAAGCGCCTCGACTGGTGGGACAAGCTCAGGCGTGAGCGTAACCGGACTTGACGTGGCTCAGGTCGAGCGGCGGTTCTCTTCGTCCAGACGCACCGTAAGCGCATACGTCGTGCGGCAGGTCGGCACCGGCACGCCGGCCATGCGACCGAGTTCGATGACCATGCCGAGAACCGGCACGATTTCCAACGGCCGTCCAGCCAGAAGATCCTGAAGCATCGAGGTTCGCACATCCGGGATCGCGCGTGAATCCTCCAGCCGCTGATCGACATCGATGGTGAGAGGAACGCCGAAGGCTTCGGCAACGGCCTTCACCTCCCGCATGATATCTCCCATGGTCGCAACAATGGCGGGGTCGGACAGAAGCGGCGCCATGGTCGCCCGCGTCAGTGCGCTTACGGGGTTGAACGCCGCATTGTTCATCAGCTTCGTCCAGATTTCAGCGCGGATTGCGGTTGTTGCCTCGCCGACGAGGCCGCAGCGGTTGAGAAGAGCGGCGACCGCCTGCGTGTCGGCGCTGGCAGAGCCATCCGGTTCGCCCAGAATCAAGCGCTTCTTGTGGTAGAGATGGATCGTGCCGGGTTCCACCACCTCGCCGCCCTGATAGGCAACGCAGCCGATTACCCGTTCGGGTCCAATGAGCCGCCAGAGGGCGCCGCCGGGGTCAAGGGCTTCCAATTGGGTACCTGCGCGCACCGGGTCGGGATCGCCGTGGAAATACCACCAGGGAATACCGTTCAGGATCATCACCACCCGCGTCTCCGGCTTGAGAAGCGTGGCGATACCCTCTGCCGCTGCCGCAAGCTGATGGCCCTTGAGCCCGGTGATGACGAGATCCTGGGGCCCGAGTTCGCGCGGATCGTCGGTGGCCGCCAGCCGGTGAACCTCGGGCTCGTCGACGCCGTCCTCGATGATCGTCAGGCCGTTTTCGCGCATACGGGCGAGATGTACTCCGCGCGCAACGGCGCTGACTTCGGCTTGACCGGCAAGGCCGCTCGAGAATTTGGCGGCAATGGCGCCGCCCAGTGCCCCCGCGCCGTAAATACAGATTTTGCGGAAGGTCATGGCGGTAATCCCCTGTCGACAAACGAATCGCCGGAAGAGTGCCATGCGGCAGGCTTGCGCGTCTTGTCCGAAAAGCATCGGTTCCGTGGGAGGGAACCATTTTCGCGTCCGTCGCGTTGCCTCTACAGGCTCGGACTTATCCGATGCAGACCGGGAGACACATCATGAGCACGAATCTTTTCATTGGCGTCATGGTTGGCCTGATGGTCAATGCCGTTATTTTCGGCATCGGCGTCATTCCTATTTTGGCCATACCTGCACTCGCCGATAACGCCAAATACCTCATTCCAGCCTGGGTGGTCGTGACCTTCGCACTCACGCCCTTCATCTCGCTTGCCATCACACCGCGCCTGCGTCTCAGAACCTGGCGCGCTCGTGGCATGAAGGGCGATATGATTAGCGGTTGAGGGCTTCGCCCGAAAGCAAAAAGCCCCGAAGGTTTCCCTCCGGGGCTTTTTCATATCGTCCAGCAGGCGATTATGAACAACCGCTCGTGCTTCCGCAGGTGTCGCACTTCTCGCAGGTGCCGTTGCGCACCATGGTGAAGTTCTGGCACTCAGAGCACATATTGCCCGTGTAACCCTGCATCAGTGCGCGGTTACGGCGTTCGGCCTCGATGCGCTTGGCTTCCGTCTTGGCGGCGGCAGCGTCTGCGGCAGCCTTGTCGGAGAACAACGCCGTGCGTTCCTGCGCGGCTTCGTCCACCACCACTTCGTTCAGATCTTCGGCGATCTCCTCGGCCAGTTCCTTGGCGCGCTCTTCATAATCGCGCTTGAAGGAGACGACTTCGGAGGTCGAGATGGCGAGCGTCGGTTCGATCTTGCGGGCGGCATTGCCCGAGAAGGCCGTGACGCTGCTGAAGCCCGATGCCTTGGCGGGAGCGGCGGTCGCCGAACCCTTGGCTTCGGAGGCCGAAGCCCGGTCGCCGCCGGATACCAGCGTCGGCTTGTAACCGCGCGTCCAGCCGGTGGAAACGAGGTTGGTCTTGCCTTCCTGAATGCCCTTGCCGAGCGCGGTGTTCGAGAAGTCCGACGTATCCACATGGGCCAGATCGTGACGGCCGAGATAGGAAACGGCGAGTTCGCGGAACACGTAGTCGAGGATCGACGTTGCGTTCTTGATGGCATCATTGCCGATGACAATACCGGCCGGTTCGAACTTGGTGAAGGTGAAGGCCTCCACATATTCTTCCAGCGGTACGCCATATTGCAGACCGAGCGAGATGGCGATGGCGAAGTTGTTCATCATGGCGCGGAAGGCAGCGCCTTCCTTGTGCATGTCGATGAAGATTTCGCCGAGGCGACCGTCACCGAATTCGCCGGTACGCAGATAGACCTTGTGACCGCCGACGGCTGCCTTCTGGGTGTAGCCCTGACGGCGGTTCGGCAGCTTTTCACGTTCGCGGACGACGCGCTCCACGACGCGTTCGATGATCCGTTCCGTCACCGTTACGGCCTGGGCGGCAACCGGCTGCAGGACGAATTCTTCCAGCGCGTCCTCGTCGTCCTCATCCTCGATCAGCGAAGAATTGAGCGGCTGCGAGAGCTTGGAACCATCGCGGTAAAGCGCGTTGGCTTTGAGCGCCAGTTTCCACGACAGCATGTAGGCTGCGCCGCAATCCTCGACGGTCGCCTCGTTCGGCATGTTGATCGTCTTGGAAATAGCGCCCGAGATGAACGGCTGAGCCGCTGCCATCATGCGGATATGGCTATCGACCGAGAGGTAACGCTTGCCGATCTTGCCGCAGGGATTGGCGCAATCGAACACGGCCAGATGCTCGTTCTTGAGGAACGGAGCGCCTTCCAGCGTCATCGCACCGCAGACGTGAACGTTTGCGGCCTCGATGTCCTTCTTCGAGAAACCGAGATGGTCCAGCAGGTTGAAGGTGACGTCGGAAAGCTGTTCGTCGGAAACTTTCAGCGTGTCCTTCAGGAAGTCGGCGCCGAGCGTCCACTGGTTGAACACGAACTTGATGTCGAAGGCGCTCTTCAGGGCGCTGTTGACGGCTTCGATCTTCTCATCCGTGAAGCCCTTGGCCTTGAGCGAGGCGGGATTGACGCCCGGCGCCTGGTTCAGGTTGCCATGGCCGACGGCATAGGCCTCGATCTCGGCAATCTGGCTTTCGGAATAACCGAGCGAACGCAGGGCTTCGGGAACCGCGCGGTTGATGATCTTGAAATAGCCGCCGCCGGCCAGCTTCTTGAACTTCACCAGTGCAAAGTCGGGTTCGATGCCGGTCGTGTCGCAGTCCATGACGAGGCCGATCGTGCCGGTGGGGGCAATCACGGTTGTCTGGGCGTTGCGGTAGCCATATTTTTCGCCGAGTTCCAGCGCCAGATCCCAGGCGATGACAGCATGGGTGATGAGGTCCGGGTCCGAGCAATCCTTGTGAATGAGCGGTACCGGGTTGACCGAAAGGCCTTCATAGCCGGCAGCTTCGCCGCGGGCGGCGCGGGCATGGTTGCGAATGACGCGCAGCATGTGATCGCGGTTCGGGGCAAATTCCGGGAACGGACCGAGTTCCGAGGCGATCTCGGCCGAGGTCGCATAGGAAATGCCGGTCATGATTGCCGTCAGCGCGCCGGCAATGGCGCGGCCCTCGTCGGAATCGTAGGGAATGCCCGAGGACATCAGAAGGCCGCCGATATTGGCATAACCGAGGCCAAGCGTGCGGTACTTGTAGGAAAGTTCGGCGATCTGGCGTGATGGGAACTGTGCCATCATCACCGATATCTCGAGAACGACGGTCCACAGGCGGACGGCGTGTTCGTAATCGCCGATATTGATGCGCTTGGTGGCGGCATCCTTGAACTGAAGCAGGTTCAGCGAGGCAAGGTTGCAGGCCGTGTCATCGAGGAACATATATTCCGAGCACGGGTTCGATGCGCGGATCGGGCCAGCAGCCGGGCAGGTGTGCCAGTCGTTCATCGTGGTGTTGAAGTGCAGGCCCGGATCGGCAGATGCCCATGCAGCATGGGAAATCTTTTCCCAGAGGTCGCGGGCCTTCAGCGTCTTCACGGTCTTGCCGTCCTTGCGGGCGGTCAGGTTCCAGTCGCCATCGGTTTCCACAGCGCGCAGGAAGTCGTCCTTCAACGAAACGGAGTTGTTGGAGTTCTGGCCGGAAACGGTCAGGTAGGCTTCCGAATCCCAGTCCGTGTCATAGGTCTTGAACTCGATATCCTTGTAGCCCTGCTGGGCGAACTGGATGACGCGCTTGACGTAGTTTTCCGGAACCTGATCTTTCTTGGCGGCGCGGATTTCGCGCTTGAGGGCCGGGTTCTTCGACGGGTCGAAGCAATCACCATTATCGGCTTCGCAGTTCACGCAGGCCTTGAGAATGGCCTTGAGGTGCCTGGCAACGATCTTGGAGCCGGTGACGAGGGCAGCAACCTTCTGCTCTTCCTTCACCTTCCAGTCGATATAGGCTTCGATATCCGGATGGTCGATGTCGACGACGACCATCTTGGCGGCGCGGCGCGTGGTGCCGCCCGACTTGATGGCGCCCGCGGCACGGTCACCGATCTTGAGGAAGCTCATCAGGCCTGACGAACGGCCGCCGCCGGACAGCTTTTCGCCTTCGCCGCGCAGGTAGGAGAAGTTCGAGCCGGTGCCGGAACCGTATTTGAACAGGCGGGCTTCACGCACCCACAGGTCCATGATGCCGCCTTCGTTGACGAGATCGTCGCCGACGGACTGGATGAAGCAGGCATGCGGCTGCGGATGCTCATAGGCCGAGGAAGACTGCACGAGCTGGCCGGAGAAGGGGTCGACATAGAAATGGCCCTGACCGGGACCATCGATGCCATAGGCCCAGTGCAGGCCGGTGTTGAACCATTGCGGGGAATTCGGGGCAACGCGCTGGGTGGCCAGCATATAGGCGAGTTCATCACGGAAGGTCAGCGCATCGTCTTCCGAGGAGAAATAGCCACCCTTCCAGCCCCAGTAGGTCCAGGTACCGGCCAGACGGTCGAAGACCTGGCGGGCATCGGTTTCCGAACCGATACGTTCGTTCTCGGGCAGCTCGGCAAGGGCGGCCTCATCAGCCACGGAGCGCCACAGGAAGGACGGAACGCTGTTTTCCTCAACCCGCTTCAGACGTGCGGGAACACCGGCCTTGCGGAAATACTTCTGCGCCAGAATATCGGTCGCGACCTGGCTGAACTGGGTCGGTACGTCGATATCGGCCAGACGGAACACGATGGAGCCATCGGGGTTCTTGATTTCGCTGGTTGCCTTGCGGAATTCGATTTCCGCATAGGCAGACTGGCCTGGTTTGGTGAAACGGCGTTCGATGCGCATGTTGCCCTTCCTTTGTTTTGTTCGCGCCTCTTTTCGGAGCGCAACAAATCCCCGCGGCTGTTCAGCTTGTCCAAGCAGCCGTTCTCATTGTCATTCAGGTGACGGATGGTCACCCATTATGTTGGGGTGTTAGTGGCTGCAAGCACTAAATATAGTGTTCGCAGAAGATTTTTACCAGTCCCCGATTTGTCTCGTGGCCTCGGTGAAAAAAGGGCGCAAAAGCTCGTTTCCGCGCCATCGGAAATGGCGGCGAAAAGGCTCATGCGTCAGTTTTCATGAGAGGGACCGGCCTCGTTACTTCCGGGTCCCATCGCCGCCGCAACGGGCTCCATTAAGTTCAAAACCGCTCATGTGGTCAAGAATTTGTTCATCATGAGGGGTGCAGCACAAGATGTAGTGGATAATGCCGCGTATTTGGGGATAACTCCAAGAGTATCGAAAATTCAGAGGGTTGCGCCGTTGTCCTTATGCGTCTTGGCCGCTTGGCGGGGACCGATCCGATTTTTCGGTCACAATATATGACCCCTCCGTGACACGAATGTCACGCTGCACCTCACGTTAGGTCTGTTTTGTGAATTTGTGAATATATATTTGTTTTTCAGTATCTTGAGTAAAAATTGGGTCGGTGAGGGGTGGCCGGGTGTTCCGTTACGGCACACTCGGGTGATTCGCAGCAGGACCAACGAAAAAGGCCGGAGCATAATGGCTCCGGCCTTTCTGTTTCGATGGGGGGCTCAGGTTAGTCGCGAACCTTGGCGATCGGTTCCTGATAGGCGAAGCCCATGTCCCAAGGGAAATAGATCCAGGTGTCCTGGCTCACTTCGGTCACGAAAGTATCGACGGTCGGTACGCCCTTGGGCTTCGCGTAGACACAGGCGAAATGTGCTTTCGGCATCATGGCGCGCACTTCCTTGGCCGTTTTGCCGGTGTCGGTCAGGTCGTCCACCACGAGAACGCCTTCGCCGCCGTTGGCCAGAAGCGGATCGGAAATCGGCTTCAGCAGGCTGGTTTCGCCCTGATTGAGGTAATCGTGATAGGAGGCGATGCACACCGTATCGATCATGCGGATGTTCAGTTCGCGCGATATGATGGCTGCCGGTACGAGGCCGCCGCGGGTGATGCAGACGATGGCCTTGAAATCCTGGCCGAGCCCTGCGAGCCGCCAGGCAAGGGCGCGGGCGTCGCGATGGAATTGGTCCCAGGAAACGGGAAAGGCTTTATCGGGTAGCGACATACGGGTGAACTCCGGGTAACGGAAATTGAATTCTGATGGGCAGCGCTTTTAACGCATTTCCCGCAAAGGTGTGAAACGGTTTTGTGGGCAGATTGGCGACAAACCCATGCTTTTCGCCAGAAAAGGCAGGGGCGGCCCGAGAGGCCGCCCCTGATTTTCCGTGAAATGCCGTTCAGCGCGAAAGCAGGGTCAGCGCCGTCATGGATTCGAGCAACGTGCGCGTCACGCCACCAAACAGCATTTCCCGCCAGCGGGAATGGCCGTAGGCCCCCATGACCAGCAGGTCGATACTGGCATCGGCCAACCGGTTCTCTATGGCCGCCGATGCGTCGAGATCGGTGGCGCTGTGGGTGGAAAGGACAGCGTTGATGCCGTGGCGGGCGAGCGTCGCGGCAATTTCCGCACCGGCCGTTTCCGGCGATTGAGTCGGGGTTTCCGGTGGATTGACAGAGAAAATCTCGACGAAGTCCGCAGCCTTCAGGAAGGGCAGTGCATCGAAGGTGGCACGCGCCGCCTCACGCGAACCGTTCCAGGCCAGAAGCACGCGGCGGATCGGCTTCGGTTCCGTCATGATCTGCGGCACGAGCAGCACGGGACGGCCGCTGTCGAACAGGAAGCCTTCGATATCGGCACGGCTTTCCGAGAGAAGCGAACCATCACCCTGGGCGGCGATGATAAGATCGGCAGAGCGGGCGCTGTCCACCACCGAGGCCGATGAAAATCCGACAGATGAAACGATGTTGCGCCATTCATAGGTGCACACGCTCTGGCTGGTCTTATGGGTGAAAATCTCTTCAATCGCGGCAGTCTCGGCCCGTGCCGCCTCCTGCAAGGCTTCGATGGCAACGGGGTCCGGAATTTCCATTGGCGCCACCATGGGCACCGAGGAGAGGTTTTCGAGGTGCATGCCGGTGACATGGCCCGAAAACGTCTCCGCAAGGGAGATCGCGAAATCACTGATCAACGCGGCATTGGCCTGTCTGTCGAGCACCGCGAGAATAGTCTTGTAAGCCATCATGGACTCCTTTGCGAAACGCAACTTTTATACGCTGCTTCTCACCTGCGCGACGGGTGCATCACCGCCGGGGCAATGCGCTTTTCCGCCTGCGGGCTTCGCCTGACAGAATGAGAGTGCTGCCGTAGCAAACGCCCTTCCTTGACCTCGGTCAAGCGCATGATGGTCCTCGTTCTAAAGACTGAGGCCGAATCGATGCGTCAGGCGGGCGAGGATTCTTTTTCCGCCCGAATGGCCTCGAGCATGGCCCGCACATCCTCTGCAGCCGCCGCCATTGCAGCTTCGTCGCGGGCGCGCACGATGAGTTCCGTGGTGAAACCGCCACCGCCGAAGCGGGGATAAGAGCCTATGCTCGTTTCCGGATGCGCCTTCTGGATAGCACCGAGCCGAAGTCCGATTTCACCCTCGCCATAGGGGCTGATAATGGCCACCGACAGCATCTTGCGGCCATGGGCAAGCGTCGGCAGTACGTGATCGAGCATCGCTTCGAACACCTGCGGCACGCCGGCCATGACATGCACATTGCCGATCCTGAAGCCGGGTGCCGTCGAAACCGGGTTGGGAATGTGTTCCGCCCCTTGTGGCATACGCGCCATGCGCTGGCGGGTTTCGGTAAACTCCATGCCGCGCCGCTCGTACATGGCGGCCAGCAGTTCCATCGCCTTCCCGTCGTGAACGCAGGGCAGGCCGAAGGCTTTCGAGACGGCATCGGCGGTGATGTCGTCATGCGTCGGGCCGATGCCGCCGGAGGTCAGGACATAGGTGTAGCGCGCGCGCAGCGCATTCAGCGCGGCAACGATCTCGTCTTCCTCATCCGGCACAATGCGAACTTCCTTGAGATCAATGCCGCAGAGCGTCAGCATATGGGCGGCATGCCCGATATTCTTGTCGCGTGTGCGGCCAGAGAGCAGTTCGTCGCCAATCGCCAGCATGGCAGCGGTTACGGTTCCTGTAGCGTCCATGGCATTTCTTCCTTCCATTCGGCGAGCGAAACTAGAGCATTTTCAGCAAAAGTGTGAGCGGTTTTGCGTCCGGAGAAGATGGAAAACCGATCCTGTTACGTAACAAGGTGGCAGGAGGATTTGCGAGTTCAAAAAATGAATAAAGATATTTTTTCGTTCCATTTTAATGAACAGTCAGTTCGCGTCTGGCTGGCTGTGCGGATGATCATTCGAGGCCTAAGTTGCTTTTAACGAACGCAACGGAGATGCGGCATGGTATTCAACCTCATCCGTCGGATAGCGGCGAAATTGCAGTCCCAACAGGTTCACGAACAGCAAAAGGAAACGAAGAAAATGGCCAAGGTCCTGGTTCTCTACTACTCTTCTTACGGTCACATTGAGCAGATGGCTTATGCCGTCGCTGAAGGCGCCAAGGCCGAAGGCGCCGAAGTTGTCGTCAAGCGCGTCCCGGAAACGGTTCCGGAAGATGTCGCCAAGGGCGCGCACTTCAAGCTCGATCAGGCCGCCCCGGTTGCCACTGTCGACGAACTGGCCGAATACGATGCCATCATCGTTGGTGCCGGCACCCGCTTCGGCACGGTCGCCTCGCAGATGCGCGCTTTCTGGGATCAGACCGGAGGCGTCTGGTTCAATGGCAAGCTGATCGGCAAGGTCGGTTCGGTCTTCACCTCCTCCGGCACGCAGCATGGCGGCCAGGAATCGACGCTTCTCGGCTTTATCCCGACCTTCCTGCACCACGGCATGGTCGTTGCCGGTCTTCCCTATTCCTTCCAGGGCCAGATGGGCGTTGAAGAAGTCAAGGGCGGCTCGCCCTACGGCGCATCCACCATTGCCGGCGCTGACGGCTCCCGCCAGCCTTCTGCCGTCGAACTTGAAGGCGCGAAGTTCCAAGGCGCCACGGTTGCCAAGCTGGCCGCCAAGCTTTCGGCCTGATCTCTGTCAAGCCTCTGAATTGAAAGGGCGCGATCCGCAAGGGTCGCGCCCTTCTCTTTGAAATAACGGCAACACACAAAACCCGGCATGCGAAACAGCCCCCTTGACGTTTCAGGCCAAGTTGTTGAGAAGAAGCGCGCGCGGACGTGGCGAAACTGGTAGACGCAAGAGACTTAAAATCTCGCTGTTTCGTTGATATTATTGATGTTTTATAGCAAATCGCCATCTTGTTTTAGTATGAAATGCGATGGAACGAAACAGGATTTGCAAAGCGTTTAAGGGTTCTTTTCGGCATCTAAAGCGGTGACGACCTAGGCCATCTTTATCGATGGCCCCCTTGTTGTTACCTCGCGTTCGCCAAGTCTCCGCCAAGGGCTGCCGTGTCAGTGGTTTTGCTAAAAAGCGAAGGTGCCAAGACGGGGACGGTACAGTATCGATACGGTGGCCTAGCGCCTTCATCCCGGACGTTCAGCTCTTCCAAAGTGTCGCCCGCAAGCTGCTGTTTGATAAGGTTACGGCTTGCTGCACATATTTGCTTGGCGAAGGTGGTGGCCTTGCGCCAACACTACTCTTCTTCAATCCGATCCCTCATCTTCGATGACCACTTCCTCGACTAGGGCTGCCGCCTTGCCCTTCTTCTTTCCGGTCTTCTTCTTTCCTCCATCCGGATCCGAGACGTCAGCAACAAATTCACACCTTCGATCGACGCCCATTCTCTTCAAGGTCTTCATAGCGCGGGCGAGACTAAGCCTTGAAAAAAGGGGAAAATTTTCAGATAGATGCTTGGCGTCTTTGTGTGTAATTACAGCGTAGCGCACCAAAATATTTCCAGCCTCGACGGCCTTGATTAGTGAATCCGTCTTCTCAACTGTGAACAAACCCTTCAACAGAATGCGCAGGCGTTCGACACTCAAAGGGTCATCACGCAGGGTCTCAACCGAGTTCACTCCCTGATTGAAGAGGTGGCTAAGTTCTTTCGAACTAGTCGATATTTTCACATGGACAAAAACCGCCTTATCATCCTCTAGAGAAATTAAGTCGGAGGGTTCAATCTGCTTCTGGCCCGGGGGAGCAATGTTCTTCTTATCGAGATTGCCGTAGCCAAGGCCTGCCCCTTCAACAGCGATATTGTATGCGTCTTCTCTTCCGTGATTATAGTCGGGAAGGTCCGGCGTAGCCTGCAATAGTGGATCGAGGTATTTATTCAGGCGTTCGACCAATGTCGCGTCGAACTTATACCACACGCCCTCGTCTAGATGGTAAATCGCCGGGTCTCCGTCGAGTTTCGTGTCAAACACGAGACATCTATATATTGAGAATGGCTTTACTTGGTTTTCATCGTCATCTAGGGCTACCAATCGGTATCGCTCGAGCGATGCTACGTCTATGTCGTTCAGTTCGACTTTCGAGTTTTCCAGATATTCGTAGTAACGACCTATGAAGATATCTTCATACACTTTGCCGGCGCCAGCGCCCGAAAGAGTGAATTGTGATATCCTGCTGTAGTCTACGATCTCAGGAATGGTCAGGGTGACGTCATTGCTCGTTGCATGAATGCTCGAAATGAGTTTATTGTTGAGAGATGCTATCGTTGTAGGATCTCGAACCGGTTCAATATTACGAATATCGGGAAATATTTTCTCATAATCATTGGATGCGTAGAGTTCGAGCAACTTCTCGCAAAGTTCCGGAAGCTTGTTGGACGCTCGCTTCGTACTCAGGCGCAAATTGCTCGTACCTGTCGGGTGTTTGAAGAGGTCCTCCAGTTCTGGCTTGACCTTTCCCGTCAAGCTTCTGAGGATAGAACTATCTTGGTCAAAGTCGAACAATGTTAGATCCGACTCATTCGGAAGTTGCGTCCGGCGCCGTCTAGAAGCGCCCGGTTCTAGGGTATCCGTACTCTTTAGCTTCTCACGGTCGATGGAATTGAGTGTGACGCGTAATCCAAAGTCATAGACATAGGCGTCGTTTCGAAGATTGTGCTGAACATGGCCAAAGCAAAGCGCGAAATGGTGATTTTTTACAGGCAGAATTATTATTGCGCCCTTGCTTACCTGAGGGAGTTTACCGCCTACTTGAAAGTAGCTTTTCCACCATGGCTCGCTTTCCTTGGTGTCCAACACAAATAACGTTGCGCCCTGAGGCAGATTTTTTGCTTTGAAGGTGCCAGAAAGCTTGTGCCCATCAACGTGGAAATTCGTTTCATTTACCCCGTCGCGAAGTAAGAAAACCGTGAAGTTTCGCGCCTTGTCTGTCATTGCCAACCTATTGGAGCACACCGGAACTTATTATGCATCAATAGGTAGAGTAGTCAAAGAAAAATTCCCCGATCGTCCTACTAGCCTTCTCCGCTTCGTTCATGATGACCTGCTATCAATACCCGTTCGAAATGCTGCCATCGTCGATTCATTGACGTAAAGCATTCACAATAAGAGTGGCCACCGTCAGCAAAGACGGTCATTGGTTCGACTCCGATGACGTGGCAGCTCGGCACACCGAAGGTGTGTCGATGGTTGCCGGGAACAATTTCCGCTTGGCCCAGTAAGATGCCCGACCCTGCCAGTCCGTTTCCGGCCCCATAACGGACTGGCAACTTGGAGCCAAAACCGTTCGTTCAGGCTGCGTTCGCGAATTCCCGACAGACGCTATTCTCACTGCTGCCGACTAGATGTTGTCTTCATTTGTCTCGATCGCACGGATGACCTTTATAGCCATCTGAGAAAACGTGTGGTCGGCGGTCACGCGCCGCAACCTGCCGAGATCGCTGCGGTCGCCGAGCTTTGCAATCACGCCAAAGGCGAAATGCAGATCTCGATCAAGACTGCACACTCGATGGTACGATGTCGGTGGCACGCCCTTATCAATCAACTTGCGGCTGACCGCGAGCAGGTCGGCCGGAAACACATCGAGCAGGTTGAGGGCGGGATAGTTGGGCGGTCGCTCCGCCACGTAACTTTCCGTGAGCGGCTCGTTGATCTCTGCGAGGCCGCCGATGACGCATTGCGGGGGTAGTGAGTGTAATTGCTCCCACACCACGCGAGCCTGCTCCCTGTCTGCGTTGCGACCGGACTCGGCCGCATAGACCAGTGTTCTGATCAGAGCCATGCATTGTTGTGCTTCGTTCTCGGGTTCTACAACCGGGAGCGGCGCAGCGTGTCGTGCGAGGAAGCGAACCGCCAGGACGAAAGCAGCCATCTCATCCTCGCTCATCGGGTTCGTCTGGGACGGAAGGCGCGCCAGATTCGAGAACAATGGAACGTCTGATAGATCTTCGTATTCTGCGATCCTTTGTGCCAAGTACCTCACGCTCATGGAATCGTTGATCCCATCAGCTTGAAAGGCGCGGCGATGGAGCAGACGCTGGGTCTCCTCTGGCAGCGCGTATATTTCCTCGGCATAGATCCAATCGAATGGGTGATCGAACATCCGCCTGTAGACGCTGAGGGCTTGCTCGCGGATATCGACGCTGTCCGCTTCCCCAATCACAGCAGCGATCTCGTCATGTATGGCAGCGCGTTGCCCTTCGCCTTCGTCGTCGAGCGCCCCGAGTATCTTGAGGGCGTCGATCACACTCGAATTCAACGCCCAGTTCGAGGCATGAATCTCGAGGACGTTGATCGCCTCGATGAGGCCAGATTTCGCCGTCTCCTCAGCATCGCGGACCAACCCGACAATGTGGAGCAGCTCCAGCCGAACATGGTACGGCTCATATCTCCACCGCGTGCGCAATATCTCGGTAAGCTCACGCGTGAATCGCGTGATGTCCTCCTTGCCAAACAGCTCATGGCGTTGCCTAAGAACGAACAGGATCTCGCCGGACGTCAAGCCGACAAGGGACCGCATAGCGATCCCCGCTGGGCGATTGCCGATGATATGAGTGAACCTCGTTTCGTCAGCCTGCGTCGCGGCGAGCGTGAAGTTGTGGCGCAGTCCGAAGCCATAATAGGCCAATGCGAAAGCTTCACTGCGCAAGGCAACGTTGCCTTCACGAGCAGCCTCGGCAAGCCGTGACCGTTCCTCGACCAGTTTTGCATCCATTGTCCGGCACAAAACCAAGTATTCCTCGATGCCTGTGCCCTTGGCCGCGCGAATGCCCAAGGCCTGAAAGCGGGCCCGAATCGTCGCCGCGGGCTCGATACGCCCATCCCATTCGAGGCGATTGAAGGCATCACCATCGGTCAAGACGAGCTTGGACTGCGCGATCTCGCTGAGAAGACTGGCGTGACTGGATTCGAGAATGGCCAAGGCTGTCACGGCCGCCACCGGACCGAGTTCACCGTCCGCTGCATCGACAATAATGTGCGCGTCCGTGATTTCCTCCAGCACCGCACGGCAGGCCGGCTCCGTGTCGAGAGCGGCGATGATGTCGCGGGCCAGCGGACGAAAGAGCGGCGTGCCAAGCTGGACGCCAAATTTCGCGGGATCGGTCTGCGCAAATTTTGCCAGTTCTTGGGCAGCGCACGTACTCTGAAAGATTTCGTGACTGAAGGATACCCTGCCGCCTCGAGTTTCCAAAACGCCGGCACGCAGAATTGCCTCGCAATCGTCGAAAGTCAGGTGCTGTGCCAGCATGAACTCATCGAAGGCAGTCTCCGATAGCGAATAGGCCATTTTGTGGGTTAGGCGCGCCGCGAGCCGTCGAAGGCCAAGAGAACCCGAACGCGCATGTGGGCCCAGTCGCTTCCGGATGAATTGATCGACGAGTTCAAGGCGCGTAACGTTTGACCGCAGCTCATTGCCGATTTCACCCACGATGCGCGCCTCAAACCCGCTCCGCACGCCGCGCAGTACTTCACGCGCCGCGGAGGTTAAGGTGCCGCGTCCCCGTTCGGCTATACGTGCCTTCAATGTTTCCGACGGTTTCCCGACGTTGACGTTGCTCAGGCCGGCCAGACCGTCTGGAAGGGGCTCCTGACTCGTAACGACAACCCTCGCCTCATATCGCCTCGCCAGAGCCTTGAGTCCTCGCAATGCTTGGCGCGCATTGTCAGCCGAAAGCTCGTTCAAGCCGTCGAAGATCAGGACGACCGGTAGCCCCAATTGCGTCGCCCGCCGCAGGAATCGCGGATCGTGGGAGTCTACGAGCAGCGAAATCTCGCGCTGAACCGCCTCCGCCCACGAGCCCGAAAACAGCTTCGCCGAAACGAAGAGGCATATGGCGCCGGTCGATGTGAGCTGAAGTCCCAGCCATTTTGCCATGAGGCTCTTGCCACACCCGGATGGTCCCCACAAGAAGCTGCCAGCCTGCTCATTGATGGCAGCGATCAGAGCCCCTGCCTGCTGGTCATCTTCCGGGATCCATAGATCGGCATCGGGCTGATATTCTACAGCAAACGCCTGCCGATAGCGTTCGGCCCACTCGTTAAGCGCCCAGGAGCCTTCGGTTGCCAGTGCGGTGTCCAGCGAAGTTGCGGTCAACTTCAAGGACTGCGCAAAGTCTTGCCAGGTCTCCAGTGACCACGGATTACATCCTGTCGCCCCCAACGCAGCCAAGACCTCGGCACTAGACCCGATCCGAACCTTGAAGTCGCCGGCAGTGATGGTTGACCCCTCAGGTAGATTGCCGGTCATCGCGACGAACCCATCCGGGTAGAAATTGCCGATGGACGCTGCCTGAGCCATGGCATCACGCAGACGGTTCTTGGCGTCGAGCGCCTGCTGATAGGGGTTGCGGAACGGCGTCCACTCGCCGGACGGCGACAGACGCTCCCACGCGCCATTGATCTCGCCGCGAACCGGAAGCTTGGTGGCTTTTGCTTCGACAAGTGCGACGGCATTCTCCATCGCCACGACGAAGTCGATCTGTCGACCTTTGAGCAGAAAATTGCACATGACAACGGCCGGAGTGGCACCTCGCGCCAGATGGTCGACGAGGGCGCGCAGGAAGACACGTTCCGAGTCATGTTCCAGCGGTTCCCCGCAGAAAATCATCATTTGGCGTGTTTGGTTCATATTGTGAATTCTACAGCTTTAGCACTGAAAAGCACTGCTCAATGCAGTTCATCATTACCACAGTTTGCCCGGCGGTTTGGGTAGCGATACATGTGCTCGTTGATCCGCGCAGCAACCTCGTCGTCACCTCCAGAAAGCCAAGACACCTTCCTAAACGAGCTATTACAGCGCAGCCCATTGATAGAACTTCGTGAATGACGCATTTGATGACGTGCATATTTGATTGGAGAATTGGCGTGACAGAAGGTGTTAATCTGAACAATGTTAGCGCAGCTTCCGAAAGGTTATTTCGGCTTTATCAGGCGCACTCCACGTCACCGAATCGCGACACATTGTTTTCTCTCCTAGAGGCGGCACACAGTCTCAATGATCGGCTGAAAGTTGGAGCGGCCGCTGATTTTTTTGACGTCCCGGAGTTTACGGCGCTCAAGTGCCTTCGCAATTACTTCCATCATCAACAGGAACTACAGCACGTCGTCCGACTGATTCCGATCGGCAGCTACCCTATAACGACTGATCTAATGATATTGTGCCTCGTCCCTCGCGACGACGTAATCACAGCGATAGAGATGACAAAGCGATATCAGGAGGAGACGCGGCAGGCCTGCCATGAGATGTTTCATTGGTATGCTTCGGTGGTAAACATCAATCCCGCTCTGTGCAACTTTGTCGTCGCTGCCTATGAGCGCCTGCGAGATCGAGGCGTTCCTCTGGTCGGAGAGGCCGTTGAGGAATTCGAAGCCAGCTATGTCTACGAATCTGAGAACAACCTCTCCCACGTTGTTAACGGACGGCTCGCTACATTGGCTGGCAGTATCGACAAGCTCCTGACCGAGATCATGAGTTCCACATGATACTGGCCAAAGCCAGCCGTCGAGCGAACGCGCGGTGTTGGTGCGGAAGAGAAAATCGTATCAGGCCTAAGGCGGCCGGCAAATCGGAGATAAGCAGCGGCTTTGCCCGGTCCTGTCGCCAAGCTAGTTGTGCCTCCAGATCAACGCAGCGCAACTCGTCTTCAATCCGAAACGGTCCTGCCCTTGAAGGCGCTGACGATGCGGGCCTCTTTTTCGACGTGGCGTGTGTAATGTTCACCCATTCTTTCCGATGAATCGCCCAGAGCCGCAGCCACATCGCTCGCCGTTGCTCCGGAGCGGCGCAAAGACGCGGCGTAGGTGACCCTTAGGCCGTGCAGCGTTGTTCCCGCCCCAATCTTGCCTTCGGCTTCAAGGGTGCGGAGAAAGTGGCTAACTTCGGTCTGCATCTGGGATTCCTTGTCCCAGGGCCTTCCGTCTATGCGTGTCGAAATTTTCAGGGCCGTCTTGTCGAGTGTTTCGAGGTGCTCCTGGATTTCCTTTGTCGCCGGGATCCAGAGCGCCTCGTTGTTCTTTTTCGCGATGGTCCGAAAGCACTTCCCGAAGTTCGGGTCATCCTGATACTCATGCCAGCCGAGTGCTGCGATCGTTTGGCCACGGAAGCCGGCGTATCTGGCCAACAATAGGACTGTCTTGAGGTGTTCAGGGGCCGCGGCCAAGGCCGCCGCAAGCTCCGGCTGGGTCCATTCCCGGTTTGCGTTCTTGTCGGCCTTGTGCAGCTTGTCCATGCCGAGCGCAGGGTTAAGGCGCATCTTACGCCGCTTCACAGCCTGAGAGAATGCAGAGGAGAGGGCTGCGATCATATGGTCGGCGAAGCGTGCTGATCGTTCGATAGCGCATTTATCACGGGTGTCGTAGAGATCCGCCTGGGTGATGTCGTCGGCGGCGTAATCGAATTCCCGCTCCAGCCAGAGGAACGCCTTCTCGTACTCGCGCTTGGTGGACTCGGCGAGCGATTTATATTTCGGGCACTCGGTGCGATACCATGTGATGATTTCGCCAAGCGAACCCGTTGGCCATTGCTTCGACTTTGTGTGTTTTCGGCGCGCGGCATTGTAAGCTGCCATGAACTCCGTCGTGGAGAGATGCTTGACGAGATCCGCTTTGGTGCCGTCGAAACAGCGCACCAAGGACTGACCTGTCGCGCGATCGTAAACGTAAAATTTGCCTCGCGACTTGGTGATGTTAAGGCCGTGCAGCTTGACTTTGACCATTTCCGAGCCTGTCCCCGAATTTGCGCTTGGGTGTCGATTTTACATTGGGGTCCATGGATGCCAACCAGCTATCGAGCCGGTCGCGCAGATAGCGTTCGCCGCGCGTTGAATCTGTAAATCTGATTGGGCGAACCGGGCATGACCGCTTGAACAGATCAACGCCGATCCCGCAGTAAGCGGCTGCCGTTTGCATATCCATGGCGGCGGGCCAGTAAGGAAGTTTGTCATAATTACTCATCAGCTTTCTCCGCCGACGGGGTGTTGTGTCACTTCCTCGCACATCGCTACAGCGCGCCGCGCTTGCCATTGACGAAGGATGTTTCGCTTCGGCGTGACGAGTTGGAGGTGGTCGGGTCTGTATCGCAGTCATCGGGCGTTCCCACCGGTGCCTTGATCGAGCGGGGCAGCAACGCCAATGGCGAGTTCGTCAAGTTTGCTGACGGCACGATGATTTGTTGGGTTGTTAGCCTAACCATCAAGTCGTCCGGAGACTCGGAGACTCGGCGACCGGCGTCAAGTCGGTGACCTGGCCCTATCCTGCCGCGTTTTTGACGACACCCTTTACCGGGCACGTCATCCGATCAAGCGTGCCGGGCGATCGCAGCAAGGTCTCGGTCAACACCTCCGGCGCCACAGTGGCAACCCTCTATTACCACGAGGAGGGCGGTACTGCCTCGACTGTCAACACAACGGCAATCGCAATCGGGAGATGGTTCTGATGAACATTACCCTCGCACCCCAACGCCGCGACGATGCCGTTACCATCGAGAAGGCGGGCGACATCCTCACCATCAATGGCGAGCCGTTCGACTTCTCGACGCTTCCGGATGGCGCGACCATTCCTGCGGATGTCGTGCCGTGCGAATGGATCATCGGGCCTGTCCATCGCAATGCCGGCACGCTTGAGCTGACCGTCATTCTGCCGCTCGGCCCCAATCCTCCGATCGAGGCGGCGTTTCCGGCTCCGATCATCAATCCTCCCGACGGCGTGATTGCGCTGCCCGGCACACAGGAGGCCGCCCATGTGGACGCCTGATCCTTCCGACATCATCACCGCCGCGCAAAAGGCCGAGGCCGGAATGCGCGGGATGAAAGATGCCGTCAACGCTGAACGGACCCGCCGCATTACGGTCGGAAAGGTGATCGACGGCGTGCATGTCACCGGGACGGACGAAGATGCCCGCAACCTGACAAGCCTCGCCATGGGCGCGCAGCTGCGGCTTGGCATGGGTGACATGACCACTCTCACGACCTATCGCGATGGCGATAATGTCGATCACCAGCTTACACCTTCCCAGATCGTGGCGATCTGGCAGGCCTCGGCGGGCTACGTGTCCGCCCTCTATGCGGCGAGCTGGTCCCTCAAGGCCATGACGCCGATCCCCGCTGATTTCGCTGACGACAGCTACTGGCCCGCGAATTCCTAAGACGCATCCCGCGCACTTTCCTTGCTCACAATCTGGTCCATCCAAAGGAGACATCAATGGTCGACCTGTCCTATCTGCATGGCGTAACGCTGAACGAAAGCGCGGATACGCCTTCGCTTCTGCGTGTCAAAAAGCACGGCATTACCTTCATCAACGGCACGGCCCCGAACGCCGACCCCGCGGCATTTCCGCTGAACTATCCGACCTTCGTCACCTCCGTGTCGGCTGCTGCGGCGCTCGGCTCGGCTGGCACGCTTCTTGAGGATGTGACGACCGTCCTGAATGAAGGCGGCACCTGGGTAATCGTCAACCGCGTCGAGCACAGCGATACCGCCGCCACGCTCGAGGCGAACCTGATCGGCGATCCTGTGGCGCGTACCGGCCTTTATGCGGCGTTGCGCGCCAAGGCGATCACGGGTTATCAGCCGCGTGTGATCATCACCGCTGGCAATACCGGCACGTGGATCGAGGGCGGTGTGGTGTCCGTCTCGCTCTCTGCTGAAGGTGCTGAGCTGACAGAAGCGCCGGTCGTGACAGCGACGGGTGGCGGCAATGATCCCGGCAAGGTGCTGCCGGCGCTGGTGGCGGTCATGGGCGAGGGGGTGAATGCCGGCAAGGTCACCGGGGTTACCGTGGTCAGCGCCGGCGAGAAGCTGTCCGAACCTCCGGTGCTCACCTTCACGGGTGGCGGCACTGATGCGGGGAAGGTGCTTCCGGCGGCGACGGCGAATGTCGGCGATGTGGCCAATGCCTTCATCTCCGCTCTCAATGTGATCACAGCCAAGATCCGTGCCCGCGCCTATGTTTCCGGCCCCAATACGACCAATGCCGAAGCCGTGCGTTGGCGCGGCACGCTGAACGGCGGTCGCATCCTGCCGATCGACCCGAAGACGATCAAGAATGTCGCCGGTGTCCCGGTCGTCAAGCCTGTCGTTGCGGTCTTCGCCGGCATCCGCTCGCGTGTCGTCGCCTCGGCGGAAGGGGTTTCCGGGTCGGTCTCCAACAAGATCATCCGGACCATCGACGGTGTCGCCCGCACGATCACCTATCCGGATGACAGCAACTATCTGAACGACAACCAGGTCGCGACGATCATCAATGAGCGTGGGGGCTTCCGGACCTGGGGAAGTCGCCTCGCGACCGATGATCAGCTGTGGCAGTTCGACAGCGTTCGCGCCACGGCCGACATGGTCAACGAAGCGCTTGAAGATCTCTATTTCGAATACGTGGACCGCAGGTTCACGAAGGCGAACCTGAAGATGATGATCGAGGACGGCAATGCCGCGTTGCGTGTCTTCGCGAAGAACGAAGACATTCTCGGCGGCCGCGTCTGGTTGTCGTCGGTCAATGAGCCGACGCTGATGGCGAACGGCAAGATCTTCCTCGATGTCGAGTTCGAGCCGGTCGGCCTGATGGAGCAGATCGGCATCACCACGCACCGGAACATTCTCTATTACCGCCTGCTCCTCGACGAGGTTCAGGGCGCCATCGAAACCGGCCCGCTCTCGATCGCGGCCTAAGGAGACCTAATCCATGGCAGAAAAAACACTCCCGCATTACATCCTGCGCGATTGCATGCTCTGGGCCGACCGCGAAAGCAAGCTCGGTCAGATCGGCGATATCACCCCGCCTGTGCCTGAAGCCAAGCGCGAGGATGTTCGCAACGGCGGCATGATCAAGGCCCGCAAGGTCCATCTCGGTTATGAGGCGCTGGAATTTTCCTTCAAGATGCCGGGCCTTGATCCCCAGGTCCTGCTTCTGTTCGGCCTGAAGCCCGGAACCGAGAAGCCGTTCATGATCACGGGGGCGACGGTCGACGAAGACGGCACCACCCACAGTGCCGTCATGAGCCTGCGCGGCAAGCTCTACAAGCCCGATCCCGGCAGCTGGAAGGGTGGCGATCTCGCCGAGAACGACTACGCCTGTGACGTCAATTACTACAAGCTCGAAATCGACGGCGAACCCATCTACGAGATGGACGATTTCGACTTCAAGGTCGGCGGTGTCTCCCAGTACGGCGACATTCGCAACGCGCTGCTGCTGTAACCGCGCGCCATCCTCCCGTTCCCTTCCTTCCAACTCGGCCCGCTCTTTGCGGGCCTCTCCAATTTTTTGAGGACAACATGACCGACACTGATTCCGTATCCGTCACCCTGAAAAAGCCGATCGAGTACGATGGCAAGACCTATGCCGATCTGACCTTCCGCGAGGCGGAGGTCGGCGACTTCATGGTTGCCGAGACCTTCAAGGGCGAATTCTCGCAGAACGTCGCCGTTCTCGCCGCGATCTCCGGCCTGCCGCTTCCCGCCTTCCGCAAGATCAAGGGCAGCGATTTCCAGCGCATTCTCAAGGTCACGAAGCCGCTTCTGGGAAACGACGAAGCGACTGGCGACTGATCGCGGCGACAGTCGCCCACCTCCTGCATACGCCGCTCGATGTCATCGAGCGGTGGTCACCTGAAAAGCTGCTCGCCTATTTCGAGACAGCGCTCGAAATCCGAAAAGCCATGAGGGACTGAACATGGGTACTCTGCAAAGCATGCTGCGCGTGTCGCTGCTCGATGATGTGAGCGGTAAGGCCCGCCATATCACGCGCGCGCTCGACGGGCTGCGTGCCCAGCAGATGAGCACGTTCGCGCCGATGCGCAGTCTAATCGGCCAGACCATCGCGCTTGGCGCCGGTTATCTCGGCGGCAAAAGCGCGATGTCCGCGACGGCGGGGGCTGCGATCGAATTCGAGACGGCCTTTGCCGATGTCAAGAAAGTGGTCGAGGCGACCGATGAGCAGTTCGAGAACATGCGCCGGGGTATCCGGGCCATGTCCGGTGAGATCCCGATGGCCTCGACCGAGATTGCGGCACTCTTCGCCGCAGCCGGGGAGGCCGGGATCGCGACGGAAGATCTGCGCGCCTTTTCCGAAATGGCCGCCCGCGTCGGGATTGCCTTCGATATGACGGCGGAACAGGCTGGTGGCAGCCTCGCCAGCCTGAAAACCCAGCTCAATCTCTCGGTTTCCGAAACGGCACTGTTTGCCGATGCAATCAACCACCTGTCGAACAACATGGCATCCTCGGCCAAGGATGTGACCGAGTTCATGTTGCGCGTTGGCTCTTTCGGTGAAATGGGCGGCTTTGCCAAGGAAGAGCTTGCGGCCATGGGGAGCGCCATGATCGCGGCCGGTTCCGATGCCAGCACCGCAGGCACCGCAATGCTGAACGTCATCCGCTCGCTGACGAAGGGCGGCTTTGCAAAGAAATCCCAGCAGGATGCAGCGAAGGCGCTCGGCCTGCATCTGCCGAGCATTGCCAAGGATATGCAGAAGGACGCCAAGGGCACGTTGCGCAAGGTCCTGATGTCCGTCGCGGCAATGCCGAAAGAAAATCAGGTTGCGCTTCTGTCCGAGTTCTTCGGAGACGAGGCGCGTGCCTTCATGCCGCTGGTCGGCAATATCAAGCTTCTCGACCAGGCGCTCGCCAGTGTCGCTGATCGCACCCAATATGCAGGGTCGGCCTTCCGCGAATATGTCGAGCGCGCGAATACGACACAGAACGTTCTCGATCTTCTGCGCAACAAGTTCTCGAACAAGTTCGCGGAGATGGGTGATGCAATGTTGCCAAGCATTCGCGAGGGCGCGATCGCGATTGGCGAGGTGCTGGATTCGCTTGGTGAACGCGCGAGCGTCTTCGACAGGTTACGGTTCGGATTGCAGGGCTTCCTGAAAGGCTTCGGCTATGATGGCGGCATCAAGGAAATGGTCCACGATATCGCCGATCTGCTTCTTGGTCCGGCCTCCGGCGATGCGGCAGACAAGATCGGCCGTACATTCATGCAGGCCAAGGAATGGGGCGCCTCCATCCGCTCCCTGTCCGACGCTATCCGAGAAAGCCCGATCACCCAGTTCATGGCCGAACTCGCCCCTTACGGCTTCAAGCTCTTCCTCTGGGGAACCGGGATCGCGTTCCTGGCAACGACGGTCCGCAAACTCGCCGGCGCTGTGATGTTGCTGTCCGGGGCCTCGACGTTGATCGGCGTTCTGAAAACGCTCGGGAAGATCGGCGCCATCGCTTCAGGAGGCAAAGGGCTGGGAGCCGCTGCGGCCGGTGCTGCCGGTGTCGTAGCCGGTACGGCCGGGAAAGGGCAGGGGCGAAGTGGCGGTGGCCCCGGCTTGACGAAGATGCTCATGGGGCCGCTCGGAATGGCGAGCCTGGTCAGCGATATTCCTGACGAAAAGGAAGGCCTCAAGGCATTCTTCGACGCATCGGCGGCGCGATCTGAGAACTGGAATGCGTGGCTGGAGAAAAGTGTCGGCTCGCCAAGCTCATGGCTCGGGCTGAACAAGGAAGGTGAGGCGCCTTTCTGGAAGCGGTTCCTTCTCGGACAGGCTGCCGATTCCGGTTTCAATTTTCGGGAACACGCGGGGATCGATACGCAACAGTCCCAGAGGCCGACGGTGGACGTCGAGACTTTGCGGGCTGCGGTGCAACCGTCAGGACCGCAGGATGTCCGCGTGACCAACCCTCAGGCCCCCAATGTGACGGTGCATGCGCCGATCACGATTACCGGGGTCACGGATCCCAGAGCCGCAGCCGATGCGGCGCTCGCACAACTGGGTGCGCAGGTGAAAAATGCTGCCGAGAGCAGCTTCAGCGACTGAGGTATTCGAAATGGCTGGTAATACGTCAATGATGCTCGGCGGCTTTGCCTTCGAGGCGCTCGGCTTTGGCTATCAGGGGGTCAAGCGTAGGCTTCAGACCCCCTGGGTCGATGTTCCCGTCGGCCAGATCCTCAACCAGCAGCAATGGACCGGGCCGACCTCGGATGAAGTGACGATTTCCGGGGTGCTTTTCCCGGAAGAATTCGGCGGGCAATCGCAGCTTGACGGGATTGCAGCGGCCGCCGGCGCCGGGGTCCCCATGATGCTTGTCAGCGGTTCGGAAGCTGAAGGGATCATACAGGGGCTGTTCACGGTCCAGTCGATCGATGAGGACAAGTCATTGCATGATGCGCGTGGCAGCGCCCGTCGCAACGCCTACACGATCACGCTGAAGCGTGCGGCGGATGATGTTTCGTCTGCCGCAAGTAGTTCCGCATCCCGCGCGATCGACGCGCTGACCAGCCTGTTCGGGTGATCCCATGGCCGACACCTATGTGACGAAACAGGGCGAAACAGTCGATCTTGTTTGCCTTGCCTATTATGGCCGCACGGCCGAGGTGACCGAACGCGTTCTCGCCGCTAACCCGGGCCTTGCCGCTCTCGGCATTATCCTGCCGATCGGAACCGAGATCATCATGCCCGATGCCCCGGCAAAGACCGACGGCACCAGCCTTGTCAGTTTGTGGGGGTAATCATGCGGCCTGCTATTCAAGTGACAGTGGACGGAACCCCTGTCGCCGGTGCCTTTTATGAACGGCTGGTGTCGCTCTCGGTGACCGACAAGGATGGGCTGAAATCCGACACGGTCGATATCGAGCTGAATGACGGGCCGCCGGCGTTCCTCGCCATTCCGCCCACGGGTGCGATCATCACGGTGAAGGTCGGTTACGGGAACACGCTGGTTTCCCTCGGCGACTTCACGGTCGATAAGGTCAAACTGAAATGCATGCCGTACCGCATGACGATTTCCGGCAAGGCAGCCGATCTGCGCAGTGGCAAGCTCAAGGAACGGCAGGAACGATCGTGGGACAACCGGACCCTCGGTGATATCGTCGGTGACATTGCCAAGGAAAGCAATCTTACGCCCGCGCTCGATCCCGGCCTTGCCAGTTACCGTTATGATTGGATCGCCCAGCAGGACGAAACCAACCTGCATTTCCTGCGGCGCCTGGCCGAACGGCACAACGGGCTTTCTCAATCAAGCAGGGCCGTCTTCTGTTCTCGAAAGCCGGATCAGGTCTTTCGGCCAGCGGTGCCTCGCTCGGCACAATCGTGGTGACACCCGAAATTGCCAAGATTGACTCGATCAATGTCGAGATCGCCGACCGCACGAAGTACAGCAAGGTCGTCGCCTACTATCAGGACCAGAAGAAAGCCGAGCGGATCGAGATCGAGGCGGACGGCGATGCTGACGGTGACAGCGTTTTCCGCATTCCGGATACGTTCGCCTCGCCAGCTGAAGCTGACAAGGCGGCCCAGGCCAAGGCCAAGAGCCTCAAGCGCGGCGAGGGGACGGCATCTGTCACTGTGATCGGCGATCCCAGCCTCTGCGCCGGTGCCCCCCTGTTATTCAGCCGCATCCGGCCTGGTGTCGACGGTGTGCCCTATGTCATCGACACCGCCACCCACAAATATTCGAAGACCGAAGGCTATACGACAGACATTTCCGCCAAGCTTTACGATGGGAAGTCGGCCACGGAAACGGACGAGGACGGCGGGTCCGGTTCTGGGAATTCCGGCTCTTCGACGAAAACCTCCGAGGCCGGCAAGGTGGCGCCCAATGCCGCATCGGGAACGCCGGCCACGCCCACATCATTCCTTGCGCCGCGCCGCTATGGCCGGACCGATGAAAACTGACATGCCCGGCTCATAGGTCCGGCCGAATTCACAATCACACACTGGAGAAAGACATGACCACTGTCGCTGACTATCAGCGCCGGCTGGCGGAACTCGGCTATGATCCGGGTCCTGCCGACGGCATTCGTGGCCGCAAGACGATTGCGGCCGTCAAGCGGTATCAGGCCGCCATGCACCTGACCACCGACGGCATTGTTGGCCCGGCCACGCTGCGTGCGCTGTTCGGCGGGGCGGTGACGCTGGCCGATGCCTCGCCGGATGCCACGCCCTGGCTCGATCTCGCCCTGCGCAAAAAGGGCCAGCATGAAAAGCTGGATAATGCCGCGCTTCGCACCTTCCTCAAATCGGGCGGCGGCACGGTCGGCGATCCGGCCAAGGTGCCGTGGTGCGGCGATTTCGTGGAAACCTGCATTGCCCTGACGCTGCCCGAAGAGGCGCTTCCGACCAATCCTTATGCAGCGATCAACTGGCTCGGTTTTGGGCGCGAGGTCAGCCCACGCAAGGGGGCGATCCTGATTTTCTGGCGCGGCTCGCCGGATGGTTGGCAAGGCCACATCGGCTTTTACGGCGGTGAGGATGCCACGCATTACCACGTCCTCGGCGGCAACCAGGCTGACAGCATTACCATCAGCCGCATCGCCAAAAACCGGCTGCGCAAGGGCGGCTCGCGCTGGCCGCTGACGGCGCTGGAGACCGGCGCCGGTGCCTTCATCACCGACGGCTCGCACCTCATCGAGACCACCAACGAGGCTTGAGCCTCATACCCTCCTGAAAGGACTGACGACATGAAACGCCTTGCGATCATCGCAGCGGCGGCGCTTGCGCTTGCCTCCTGCTCGACCACCTCGACCGCGTCGATCGACGCGGCGCTCCAGAAGAACCTGCCAATGGCCTGCGCAGGACTGACCGCTGCCCACGCGGCCTTCACCGTCTTCGTTGACGCGGGCAAGGTCAAGGAAAAGACGGCGCAAACAGCGGCGGCTGCCTATGCCGGCGTGCGCGTCGTCTGCGCGGACCCGGCTCATGCCACCACCGCGACGGCGCTGGTTTCCGTTGTTCGGGCCTATGCCGTCGTTTCCGCCGCGCTTTCCGAAGCGCGTGCGGCGAGCCGCTGAAGGGGAGCGCCATGAACTGGATTTTCCTTCAGCAGCTCCTGCGCATTGCGCTCAACTTCGTCGCCGGCACGCTGGTCAGCCGCGGCCTCCTCGATGAGGCGTCCTCGACGATCGTGACGGGTGCCGCACTCTCGCTTGCATCGTGGGTCTGGTGGATCTGGACCACCCGCCCGGAAATGTCGTGGGACAGCGTCCAACAGGGGCTGCGGCATTTCTTCCAGATCGTCGCGGGACTTCTGGTCGGTTCCGGGTTGATGACCTCGGAAATGGCGGACACGGCCTCCGGTGCGCTGCTCTCGCTGGCTTCGGTCTTCTGGTGGCTCTTCTGGGCCAGAAAGGCAACGGCGCGCTGATGTCTGAAAAGTACGAGTCCTTCGCCGCGTTTATCGATGCGTGGACGTGGGGCATCGGATCGGCCTTCGTCGCTGCCTTTTTCGGGCGGATGTCCTGGGTGGTGGGGCAGGTTCGCAAGGGGCATCGCCGCTTCTGGAGCCTGCACCTCCTCTGGGAGCTGCCGATCATGTTTGCCATGGTCATCATCGGCGATGCGATCTCGGCCGCCATGGGGTTTCGACAGCCGGTTTCCGCCGGCGTCGTGACGGCCCTCGCTTACCTCGGACCTCGCGGTGTCGAGGTCCTGTTCATGAAGTGGTTCGACCGCCGCCTCGAGAAAACGTGAGGCGAGGGCAGGGCCGGCCTCAGGGTCAGGTCCTGCCTGCTGGTGTCAGATACTGCGCCGGGAGGTGCTCATGACAATACCAATGGGGTCGGGCGGTGACGGGTCGAGAAAACCCGAAGCCGCCCCACTGCTTACAGCCCGGATGTTCGCAATAGTGTAAGCGGTGTCTCAATCACATGTTGACATGATAATTTACACGTTTCGCTGATTGTCATCTCGACGGAAGGGCAATTTCTCCGGCGGTGGATTCAGTCCGCTCATATAGCGTTCAGACTTGACCTGGCTCGGGCTCGTTGCGAGCAAGGCATCGAACCAATGTAAAATTGGGGTCGGTCTTAGTAAGAACGTCTAGGCAGGCACCACCCGTAATAAATCGATAGTGTACCGCCTCGCGACTTTGATCGCGGTAGGTCCTGTTGACAAAGTCTACGGTGAGCAGGCTTGATCGCCCCATTGTGATGCCTGAGACAACGAGGATAACGGATGATAGTGGGCGATTGCTGCGTTTTCGCAATCGAAAGCAAGATTGCCGATGCGGTGGAAAGCCTTTCCCAATTGGCGTTGGGTTCTTTTGTCATCCATGTTGGTGGACGAGCGTTCGGAGTCAGGGAGCCTGACGCATCCATGCTTGGATGCTCTTTCAATGAAGTGGAACATAGGTTGCAGCGGCGGGGAACGCATCAGTTTCCTATGCTGGCCGATGTTACGGCCGCCGACGTGGCTGCAGCCTACCTTGATGCTATCTATCGCGATAATCCGCGAACGGATTACTTCGGACTTTCACAGCACCAGTTCGCCGATGCTTTACAATCGAGCGGGTCGATATGGGCTCCGGATGGGGACGAGGCTTTTGATGACGGAAGCCACATCTTGCAGTTCGACGTAGGGAGCCGCGTGCGCATCGTCGCATTCTTGAATACAGAATCACCTGACGATTTATCTGGCACGATTAGCGAAGAATGGATGGACGCCGATCTCTTCTACGCCATTGTTTCTGGTTGGAAGACACTATTCGCAATAGAGCGAGCAAGTAGGTTGAAAGCCAAAAGCCGCTCGCTCGCCTGACGTTGATCCCTGGATTCCCAAATCAACCGGAACATGATTCAACGCTGCTTTTTGGAGACACTTCTATCCAGGAAATGCTGGATCGCGGCCATCATGCCATTGATGTCTGGAGCCGGGAGTTCATCCTCGCACGCGACAATTACGCCAGAAAAAATGAATTGTTGAAATGAGTGTTGAGTTTCAGCAAGTTTTAAGCCAATTTTCCATCTCGCACTGAGCTATCTATAACTATTCAAGATGCTGTCAGGCCGAGGTTTTCTCGGTGGGGGCGGGTTGCTTCGAAACGCGAAAGCGAACCAGATGAAAACCAACAGTTAAACCATAAATGTAATATCATCCATAAAGGTATTTATTCATTCTATTGATGTCAAATAGAATGTCTTCAAATAATTTATTCACTTCTTCCGCTGAATTTTTTTTAATTTTATAGCTTAAATCAAATGGCCTTTTTATAGACCATTTTCTTGTCAATTTGAATATTCCATCGATATCTCCAAATAAAATTGGTACATCTGATGATTTTGAATTTAATTCTTCGTATTTATATGCAACTATCCATAAAGACGCATTTGGATTTATTATCCCAAATGTAGCAAGACGAATATTCGCTTCGTCACGCATGTCAGCAAAGTCGTACCTATAACCATGATCACTTCTTCCAAAGTATGATCTTGGATTCGGGTGCTGACAAAGCCCCCAGCTCATCAATACAGGCTTTATTCTATTTAGAAACTCTTTGTTTGCTGATTCAGTTTTATTTATTTTTTTCATTATTTTGCTCTCAATAAAGGGGTCATCAGGACTAGAATCTCCTCCTGCTTGTCCGCCTCAAGTTGCCGTTCCAGCTGCCGTGCCTAGAACAGGGTCGTCGATCAGCCATGGACATGATCTTCCACGGCTGATCGACGAGCCTGTTCCACGCGCGACAGCATTGATCGACGATGTCGTCGTAGTCCTTGAAGACGCGGTTCGACAACCAGTTGTCTCTCATGAATTGCCACACATTCTCGACCGGGTTCAATTCCGGAGACCGCGGCGGCAGGAACATCAAGGTGATGTTGTCCGGCACTTTCAGCTTCGGTGTGACGTGCCATCCGGCCTGGTCGAGAATGAGCACTGCGTGCGCGCCGGGATCGACAGCGTTGCTGATTTCGGCAAGGTGTTCCTGCATCGCCTCGGTGTCGCAATAGGGAAGGACGAGGCCAGCTCCTTTGCCCTTTTTCGGGCAGATCGCGCCGAAGATATAAGTCCACATGGTGCGCTGGTCGTGCGGGGCCGACGGTCGGGTTCCTCGGCGTGCCCAACGGCGCGTGATCTTGTTCTTTTGCCCTATTCTGGCTTCGTCGGCCCACCAGATTTCGATGTCCGTGTCGGGCGTACATTTCGCTCTGATCTCTGCCAGCGCGGCGGGGAAATCTTTTTAAAAACCTCACCCTCCAATTCGTTCTGGGCGTATGGCGCGGGCGCGCGGTAAGCTTGGCAAAGCCGAGTGCCTTAAGCTCTCGCCCAACCGTCGTCTCGTCGACAGAGACCCGGAATTCCTGGAACAGCCACTGCACGAGGTCCTTACGTCGCCAGCGGACCACGCCGTGGATGGCGGGGATCGGGCCGCTCTCCACGATCTTTGCCAGCGCTTGACGTTGCTCGTCGTTTAGTTTGGCCCGGCTGCCCGGTGCTTTTGTGTTGATCAATCCAACGGGGCCCGTTCATTGAAGCGCAAGACCCAGTCGCGGACGATCTGAACCGTCACCCCGCCGATCTTCGATGCATACTGCCGGGAGCCGCCGTCATAAATAGAGGCCAGCGCCAACAAACGGCGGACCTGGGCGGCATCCTTTGCCTTCTTCGCCAGCCTCCGTAGCGTTGTTCCATCGTAATCGACGCGCAACGATATCGCTTTTGTCATGCCAAACCTCCGTTTGGCATAATGAGTCAGAATTCTACCGATTTGGGAATCCCGTCACGAGTCGCAATTATTGCTCGTTGGTATCAATCACATGTTGACATGATAACTTACGCGTTTCGCTGATTGTCATCTCGACGGAAGGGCAATTTCTCCGGCGGTGGATTCAGTCCGCTCATATAGCGTTCAGACTTGACCTGGCTCGGGCTCGTTGCGAGCAAAGCATCGAACCAATGTAAAATTGGGGTCGGTCTTAGTAAGAACGTCTAGGCAGGCACCACCCGTAACAAATCGATAGTGTACCGCCTCGCGACTTTGATCGCGGTAGAAGTCGGATTGCGAGAGAAGGAAGCGACTATTTTCCACACGATAAGCAAAATGGTAGGGCTTAACACCGACGCACTCGATGCCACACTCTTCGGTGGAAAGTAAAAGCTCGTCCAGTACACGCACAACGTCTACATCGCTAAAGCGAATTTTTAACAAATCGTCGCCAATTGGCAGAGAGAAATATGCAGATAGAGGATTCCCGTTGCCTCCAAAATAGCTGTGGCGGAGCTCATAAAGCTCCATTCCGGTGCAATGGAAGTTTTGCAAAACGTCAAATGGTGTGTAGCGCGTCGTCATTATGCTCCCCAGCTTGAGACGCAACTATATTTGTCTCCATCCGGTTTTCCAATTAGGCGCATGTCGCGCTGAAGGATAGTTCCACGGCAGGAGTTCATCGATCCCGCTCTGCTTGTGACCGTTGATAAAGGCAGTGAATGTGGCGGACAGGTCAGCATAGCACGGGCAGCCCAGGAAATGCCGGGGGTCAATTCCCCCGAAGGCGGGCCTCAGTTTAGCGACCAGTCCTGTCCGACAGCACTCAATCGATAACCGTCACACTCCAGCCTCGCGAGGCGAAGCCTGTTGGCCGTCATCAGGCCGACGTGAAGCTTCATTCGACTATATCAAGCTGGCGAAGATATTCTTCACCGCTAATGGTCGTCCATCCATCTCTTGGGAACCGCTGATCTTCTACACGGTTAAGCGAGAAGTAGGCTCCAAAGAAGTCACATTCGGCGTCAAGTAAGGCAACTCTCTTTTTTAAATCAATACCGCTTTCAGAAAGTTGACATTCAAGTGCCTCTTCCCTTTCCGAATTCATCAGGAAGGGTATCCGTAGAAATCCGACACAAATATCGAGAACAGGATAGTTTCGTTCGGAGCAAATGCCGACACTCACTTTTTGCAAATCCCACAGGCCACTCCGCAGAAAGCCAGATACAGGAGTATCGATCATTGGAAAGTCGTTGCGCATCCGAACATAATGGCTGAAGTTGGTCATCCTTCCGTTATGTCTACCTAAAGGCGAAAGTTTGAATGCACTCAACCCGTAAGGTGGTTCTGGCTGGAAAGATAATTCCAGACCGCCAGGGTAGATCCAATACAGCGGTAGTGGCTCGTCATACGCTTTCGTTATCCACCCTTTCGGCGGCCCCTGCGTCTCTGCGATTTGTAATAACGGCGTACCGAACTTTAGGAAATCAATCTGCGCTGAACCCAAACTCTCTTTTAGAGAGACAGTTATTATTTGTTTAGACATGCATACTCTTCGATCGGTAGCGAGAAAATTTCCCATGTCGCTTGAGGTTACATGATGTCTCTTATTGGCAGAATCACCAACTTGTCATATCTGGTATCGGCCCGTTGCGGTCATAACCCGAAAGACTTAGACGTCCTTCATGCAATATGAAAAGTTGAAAGCAGACACACCGATGATCCTCAAGCTGTTGAAAATTGCGCTTTTCATTTTGCCTTTAGCTTGGATCACGTTTCTAACATGGATTTTGAGGCTTTTCTCTCTGCAAGTGTCGTATTCGCTTTTACGGCGTGAACATTACGAGTTGGCCAATCGGCCGTTAGGTGCGGTGGTTGGAAATCAAGTGTTTGAGGCGTACGAATATATGGCGACGGCGCAACGCGACTATTTGATGGCGCTGCTAACGTTGCTTATGTCGGGTATTCTGCCCGCTCTCGTCGTGTATTTCTCAATCGCTGCCTATAAGGTTTTTAGAAAGCCGCGCCGCTCATAAAGGTTGTCGGCCCGAAGCGTACGAAAAAGCTATACGCCTTTCTGATTTGACGGCCCACGCCGCTCCGGCCTTCGTTGTTCTTTGATTGGGTCATGTGGTCTAACTTCAATTGTCTCTGTGTGACTGTAAATTTTGCCAATATCGGTCGTGATTTCAATGTGACAAGAGGCGATGTTAGCCCCCACCATCGAGAAGACAATCGTTGCATCGGAAAGCCATCCTTCAGGCATCTTGTTCGCGGTCATCATCCTAAGCACTGTACGCCAGTAATACGACGAAGTTGGGGTGAACTCCGCGTACGGAGGCTCTGTTACCCCTTCACGAAGTTGGAATTTCAGATCGTGTGAACCGTGAACGGCGATTTGTGCGAATTGACCAACCGCCCAGTAGCCGTTGATATCGTTGTACCTGCTGACGAAGTTATTTAGCACGTCCCGGCAAATCCCTTTGAACTGTCGCCTTCTGGCCATGCCGATCCAATCTCCACCGTTTCATGCCACAACCACCATCAGAATGTCACGAATGCCCGTAATCGCAGCATATCCGGGTCCGGCACAAACCTGATTATTTTATAAAGGCCCGATCCAAGCACCGGCTACTTTCTACAAGGTGGACAAGCGAGATCATTTATTCAAGCACTCAAAAGCTTGCGTGCATGTGCCGTTGCCTGGTCGAGGCAGATGCGGCTCTTCCCTTGCTCCAGTTCATGTCTATACCTAGCCAGTGAAAAGCAAGAGAATTCGGAAACAGTCATCTTTGTCGTTCGCGGAACTTCGAATTCAACAACGAAGTTGTCGTCCACCAACACCGTATAAAGGTCCTCACCTTGTTCCGGGATATGCCTCAAAATCTGAAAAATAAAACCGCGCACACCGTGTTCAGACATGAGGGCGACCAACTCGGCATCGCTCATCTCTCGGTCTGGCTGCAAAACGTAGGTGCTATACCTATCATTGAGGCGCTGCGGTGACATATCATTCCCTCGGTGTAGCGAAGAAATAGCAGCATTAAGTCCGCCATGACAACGACGAGTTTTTCAACACTATCGGCCCATTGCGGTCATCCGGTCACGTCTAATGTCAATGCCGTTTCCGTCTACCAAATTAGTAGTTGGCGCTTTGCCGCCTCAGAATCAGCTCGAAGCATCTGGATCATATGCTCGATACGAGAGGCCTGTTTTTCCTGCCATTCAATTTTTCGATTGAATCCAGTAATGTTTTCAAGTTGCTTCAGTGCCATCGCGGTATCTCCAGTTAAGATTCGGCAGAACGCGATGGCTTCTTTTACGTGCGTGTTTTTCGATTTCATCGAATTCAATGTCTCGGCGGCTCCATCAAGGGTCGCTACTTTCTGTAGAAACGGAAGAGCTTGCTTCGAGAGCGATTTCGAGATGTCAGCAACCAAGTTTGGCCGGTCAGACTCCCAGCCGTCAATCCCGGTGGGATCGGTCATGCGGAAGCCGAAGGTAAAGTGTATGTGTTCCGCAGGAACGCAGAGCGGCTGGAAGAAAAAGTGCATGTAGAACGACGTTTTGCTATGGCTTGAGCCGTCGAAAGCGATCCCACGCAGTATAGGAATTGTCGGTTCGGCTAGTATGAGTGCTCCCTTTACATGGTAACCAGGCAGGCGATCTAAAAGTTTAATGCCTAGCGCGGAAACATAATTCTTTCGCATCGATGCTCTCATTGCCTTGGATGAGCGACTATAAAATACGGTATCAAACATTCAAGCGAAGGTGCTTACGGCGCTCCGGTGGCATGTCCGCTAATGGCGCTTCGTTGCCGTTAATGCTGCAGCGGTAGCCCTCGAACCGCGTACCGCGCTTGGTCAATCTGGGTTTAAAACACCGCTCTCTTTTCTCGCCCGTTGCCATTCCTCCCAGCAATTTTCGGGATCGATATCAAGGTAACCTCGCGCCTCATCCACCTTTTGGGCAACATCGCGTGGCATGGCAATCGCTTCGCAGTTATCGCGAATGTCGAGGACCTCGGCCTCCGACAAAGGCTCTCCCTTGTCCCGTTCACGGTTGATAAGCACCGCGATCAAGCTGGGAACCGGGTAGATAATGAGATCTTCATCATCGCTCATTGGATCATCCATGATGCCGTCCTGCCTATGAGTGTTTCGGAGCATACTCGCCTGGGATCGGAGGAGTGCCCCACGGCCCTTTGTCATAGCCGGTTTCTATTTGGTCCATAATTCGCTGGACTGCAGCCTGCAGTTCATATTGCATGGATTCATAGCGTTCAATTACACCAGGTCGTTGCCAGAATGATGGATTAAAACCGCATTCGAAATGATTGTAATAAATGATTTTCGATCCGATGACGGCTACGACCCACATCTTTCCGTAGCCTTGCAGTTCCCATTCTGCCGGCGGCAGTTTGATCGCATCCCACAGAAACCGTTGTTTGAACGACATCCGCATCCAGCCATCGTTGATCAGATCCCAAACGTTCTCTTCAGGAAACGACATTCCTATAATCCTAGGCCCTGTTGACAAAGTCTCGACTGGATAGTCTTGATCGTGCTGTTCGAATTGAGGCACTAGGGTAACAGATGATAGTTGGCGACTGCCGCATTTTCGCAATGCTGAGCGGTAAGCCGATAAGCGGCTGCAGATGGCTGAAAATGAGACCCTGCTCCATGTCATTCGTCACCCGGCCTCACCGCACGTTCAGCAGATCTGAAGAGACTATCGACCCATTCGCGAGCGCCCAAACGTAAGGCCGTCTCATCTAACCTCTTACGAATCTCTACCGCTGGCAGACCATGAGCCACGCCTCCTGGAACGTTGTGAAACACGTCAGCAAGCACTTGGGCTTTCCGTAAAGTTTCCGCCGCGCGGATTTCGATTAACGCGAATGAGAGTGCTTTGAGAACAATTCTGTATTGCGGCTCCATCATGTCAGCCTTCCGGTTTCAGAGGCCAGAGTTCGCGACAACGTCTTAAGCAGTCCGGCGCTGCCTTTTTCAAAAGATATGGCAGAGACCTTGTCGAAGATGACCTCGATCATCACGTCACGGAACGATATGATGAAAAAACGCGGCTTAAGTGCCCTCCATCTCTGCGTCTCTTCTCCCCCGATCACCTCGCAAAACGCCCATGGCTGGACCGGGTATCGAAATTTGTCCAGTGCATCTACATTTTCAGGCGTCAGGCGAAAGTCGATGACATCCTTGAATTTCACCACAGCATTTCCAGGGCTATCTTGATAAGAGGCCTGATAGCATACGAATACGTCCTCACCATCGGACCAAAAAACCGGATTGGCAACCGTGCCGATTTCGGGAAAATTCTCTTTGGGTTTGGTAATTTCCACCATGCTGGAATCTCTTATGAAATGAATTAGGCCGTGAACTCATAAATTGATTAGACGCGGAAGAAGCCCCAGCCATCGGCTCGACCTTGGTACGTTTGCGCCAAGGCGTGTAACCGCTCCTCGTTGCGGGTTATGTTTTCGCAGTTTGGGATCATGTCTTTGGATGCCGTAACGTCCCATGGATCTTCTTCGCGTTTGACCTCCTCGACGAGGGTGGAGAATCCTTCTCGTTTTGCGGCTTGGGCGAAAGCGTCAGCCGAGGCCTGGTCAGGGAACACATGAGAGAAGTCGATGGGGCGAGACGGACCAAGATCGCTGCCGTTGGCTTCCATGTCCCGCAGGATCGCAGCGTTTTCATCGAACAACGACATCAGCACCTCAGATTACGAACCCGGCGAAATTACACTGCCGAGAAGGATTTCCAAGCGCTTCATTATCTGATTCACGGGCGCATGAGCCGATATGATCTGACTCGACTTCGAGTGGGACTTGATCGAACCACTTCTACCCAACAAGCCCCGGGTGCGCCGCGCGTTGATGATCGTCGCGTGTTAAATGGCATCTTTTGGGTTCTGCGATCTGGAGCCCCTTGGCGATACATCCCTGAACGATACGGGCCTTACCCGCATGGTGTAGGAGAAGGCAATGACAGCTTCAATTTCGTCGCAGGAAGCACTGCGATGGGATAGAGCGCTTCAGCTCAGATTTCCACTTCGGGCAAACTGAAGTCTTCGGGCACATTGTCCTCTCGGGTAATTCCACGGCAGGAGACCCTCAATCTGATTCTGCTTATGGCCATTGACGATGGCGGTGAGCGTAGAGGTCAGATACGCAAACGGGTCGACGGCGTTGAGCTTGCAGTCTCGATCAGCGAGGCAATGCTCGCCCAGTTCACCTTTACAATATTCGCGGCTTTGATGGGCACAGTAACTGTAGCCGTTTGCAGGCTTCGCGATTTGATCGTATCAACAACCTCACGTAGGTGGGTTGGATAGTTGGGAGTCATCATGACAGGGCCAGACAATGATCTTTGCTCGCTCGATGACTGGCTTCTTAAACAAGGGATTGAGCAGGCAGAGCGCGGAATTTCGATTGAAGACGAGCTTATTCCGGGGGCGGTCGAGCGGTTGGGAATGCCTTATGTCTATCTTTACGCTACGGTTATTTTCGACGGGGAAGTCGCCAATGGCGGTCTTCCTCAGTTCTTCGAAAACTCATCCGGCGCTTTGGCTCCTATTGTTCGGGATGCGTTGCGGGCAATGGAAGTGCTCCACTACGCGACCATCATGACGCAACTTATCAACGCTTTTGGGCCGGAATACCCTCGCAATCAGTGGGTTCGAGTCGATAAGATAAACTCAGACACTTCTATCCAGGAAATGCTGGATCGCGGCTATCATGCCATTGATGTCTGGAGCCGGGAGTTCATCCTCGCACGCGACAATTACGCCAGAAAAAATGAATTATTGAAATGAGTAAACCGCGCCAAGTATATTATGAAGATACGTTATTCTATATTATTTAATTCTTTTCTTATGTCGTTATCGAGCGAATATAATTCTATGACTATTCCACCAACACCAGGAATTGGAAAAACGGTTATTCCATATCCGTCCTTGATTAATTTTGGAATTAGTTCATCCAAGATATCATCTAAATCTATTTCTCTAGCTTCGAAGCCTTCCCAATCCCCAATTGCAGATAGTTCTGCGTAAATCTTTTCTGGCCAAATCGGGAAAACAATAGTGCCATCGTCATCAATTTGGCGAAGACCCCATCCGTCAGACCAAAGACTCCATACAGACCTACGGTCGGCTGCAACTTTTATAAAGTGGGAGTACCTATCTGGTGCGCTAAGAGACATAACAGATTTAATTTTATATTCATTTATTCTCACATCTTCATCCTTATTATTTAAGGAACCAGTCATCGAGCGAGCCAAGATCATTGTATGCCGCTGCCATGATTGCTCCTAACTATCTTGAACTTTCGGCGTGAGGATCGCAATCGGCCTGAGCTGACTTTGGTCAGGGGCTCAGGTCACCCAGAATTCATGGACCTTAGTCCACCACCGGAGAGTTTCCGGCCGCAGCCATCGAAGAAAATCGTCGGAGCAAGTTCTGCGATGCAAGTTGCCATTCTGCAAGTCTTCGAGGAGACCTACTGTAGCCGCGTCTTTGACATACGGGTCACCCTTCACAACCCAGCGTTCGATAACATCAAAGACTGCTTCAAATCGATGCGTATTACCTGTTTCTAGATCGGCAATAAGATACCTAGCAAGCTCTGACAGTGCCAGGTAAAGTGGCAACGCATCGCTAGATCGATACTCGCGCTGAAATGTTTCCCACTTTTCCCTAAACGACGGGTCGACCCGTAAAAGCGGCTCAAACATGTTCGAGCGATCAAACTCGAAGGAAGGCGCGTTGACGTTATTTTCAGACATGCAGCTTTTTTATGCTCTTCTGATGCCGCGTTGCAAGGTTGATGGTCAAATGCTCCCCGGCTTGTGCTTGGCCGGTCCCATGGGGGATGGGTTTAGGTCACTTCTGAACGAAACTCCTCGATGGTTGTGAGCGGTATTCACTCAGCAGCACTAAGCATACCCGGGAACTCGGGCTTAAAGTCTGGCAGGGTCGCAGCATGTGGTTTGAGCAAGAGCTGTTTAGAGCCTTCCCCGAGATCCTCGAAACTGTGCGGGGATCATTTCACCGCCCCTGAGGGCAGCGCTCGCCATGTCCGATTCAGACCGAAGAACGACCCACTGCGCGGGAGGGCGTCTGGAGCTGATGCGGAAGGCTATGGGGGGAGGCAGCGCCTGGATTGAACGTCGCCCGACAAGGGCAGAGCATGACGAGCTTCTTCAATAAAGGAGCCTGATCATGAATAGATTCTTCAACTAAAGAGAGTGTGGTAACTGTCAACCCACATGCTGCGGCCCATTCGTTTGTTGAAGTTCGCTTTCAGCCTTCTAAATGTCTGTCCAAGAACATTCTTTGACGTCTCAGGGGTGAACGTGGGCGGCAATCAGATTTCTTTCATTTGAAACGCTGAACTGCCATTGCCTTGATAACGAGGCACGTTTAGGCTCTTCCAAGTCTGATGGCGCAGGCCTTGCCCCGTCATATACCCTCGCATTATTGATGATGAACAATGAAATCGCGACCGAGCTGAGTGCCGACTATGAGGCGGCGTTTATCTACCCGTTTTCGACGCACTATTGGCGAAGCAGGCGGGGGAAAACGCATTGGATATGGCAAGAGGGATGGCAAGACAGCATAGCCGGGCCAATTTGGAATATCGTAAAAGAAGGCGGTTGCGCCTATGTTTATGATCGCGTTGACGGATATTTCGCTGAGGTCAGCGATCCTGAAACTTTGTATGCCTTTCTCATGCAGAAACACCAAGGCTTGAGGGCGGGGATAAGCGGGTTTGTCCCGCGGTCCCGGAACGAAGAGATCGACCTTGCATCAATGCATCGATTTGCAACCGAAATTGGTACAGTTGTAGAAAAAGCAATCGAAATCGAGCGAAATCGATGGGCTATAAAGCATGCCCGCGATTGATTTATGGGCGGTTCAATCTGTGCCACGTTGCCCCAAAATTCTTCTATTTGCAAACAGATACGGAGCCGTTCAATGGCGTGGACACCTCTCACACGGTGTCACCATGATAGGAGCCGCGTGCGTTACGCAAGCGACTTGACGGATCGAGACTGGATGATCTGCGCCTTAACGTCGTCCGGCCGTTGCCGGTCAACCTCACGTCTCGACTTCCTGGTGGTGAGAACCTCAAATGTACTCTCCATGGAGAAACTCCCGTTGCTCGTCCATGGAAATGGCGATCACAGATTGGCGCGGCGAGGACAACGTGGGAACGCAACACAGGTCACCTTCTAAGCAGGTGGTCGGAGGTTCAGTTTGGATGTCGCAGCAAAGGCCATTCCAAGATCTTTGTAACAAGGGGCCGGGGTGCGTTATTTTAGGGATTTGCGTAGCGCCTTCATCGGCGCGGAACCGACAATGAACAAGATTTGCAAAGCGCTTAAGAAAAGTTGCAAATCACCCCCTTGACGTTTCAATCTAAGTCACTGAAAAGCAAGGCGCGCGGACGTGGCGAAACTGGTAGACGCAAGAGACTTAAAATCTTTCGGAGCAATCCGTGCGGGTTCGAGCCCCGCCGTCCGCACCATTATCTGTCAAGGCTATCGAATAGACCCCTGTAACGGGAATCACGGCTTATCGTTGGTCGAGCATGGTACGGATCGAATAGAAAAGCTGCGCGTCGACCGCGTTTTTCGGATCGCACTGTTTGACGCCGATGATCACCTTCGTGATGGTGCCGACCGGGAACTTCGGAGCGAGTTGTAACGGTGTGTCCCGCGCATAGTTCCTGCCCGGGTAGGATGCCCAGTTCTGGTAGAAGATTGCGACTTCCTTATCGTTGGCATTGGTAAAGATGGCCACGATGCAGACATCGTCGCGGTCTTCGGGATCGCGGTTGTTCAAACCGAGACGGATCGTCAGCCCGTTGGTTGCCGGGAATACCTGCACGGCAAAACTATACTGCTGGTCGCGCTTCCAGTCCCAGTTTTCCGTGATGACCGGGCACATGCCGGCGTCCGGCGTCATGCAATGTTCGATCGGGCGTATCCGCCAGACGAAATCCTTCCAGCCATACTGATCGGGAATGGGAGCCTGATCGCTTGTCAGCAGGCCGATCGCGAGTGAAAGATCTTTGAGAAATGAAGCCATGGTGCTTTGTGACGCAAGATGTCTGCTGCTGGCAAGCGGTCGGTTTCACCGGAGAGGACGAATTCCGGGTGTTTGTCACGAGGGACAGTTTGATCGGGGCGCAGGTCCTTGTCCTAGGGGGCGGTCTGGTCGAGCTTTACGAAGTGAAAGCCCTTTTTCTTGAGAGTGCGAATCCCCTCGGCAACGCCTTCGCCAGCCGGTCTTTCCGGATGGTTGATATGGGCGATCACAACATCGCCGTCGCGGGCCGCAGCGATGCGGCCCGCCGCAGCGCGTGCTGTTGCCGAGGCGCCCTGATCGCCGTTCAGGGAAAATCCTGCGATGCGGTAGCCGAGTCCTTCGATGGCCGTCATGGCGGAGGTGGTATAGAGCGCGGTTGCGCCGCGAAACCAGTGAGGCCGGGGCAGGCCGGATTTCTCTATCCAGACCGCGCCCTGTTCCACTTCCTTGAGGACGGCGTCCAGAGAGCCGGCGGCCGGAATGCCGTAGATCGTGTCGGGCCGGTCAACGGCCGGCACATGATTGAGGCCATGGTTTTCCACCTGGAACAGGTCCGGATGGCTCTTCAGCACGGCAATAGCATCCGCGTTGCGGCGCAACCAGCGACCGGTGACGAAAAGCGTTGCCGGGATCTGTTCGTTGACCAAAAGGTCCAGGATGCGCCGGTCGACATCGCCCGAGCAGGCATCGAAGGTCAGAGCCACCTGTGGTGTCATGCCACCCTTGGGAACGTGGAGCGCGGGCTCGAGGAGCCGCTCCCCGCCCGTTGCGGTTTTCGGGAGGGGCGCAGCATCGGTCGCGGCAAAGGCTCGGGGGCCCGTGAAGGCACAGAACAGGCAGGCGCAGAGGGTTCGGCGAGACAACCGCATGGCTAAGGGTCCGGTGGCAGGTGAGGCGGGGCAGGTGACGGCTGCTTGTTCTCCCGCAGCCGGCCGAAATTATGGCGAACGTGGATTTCCCGCGCCTTGCCGTAACGTCAACCGAAACCGGGAATATTGAAGGTTGTCCCTGTGGTCCATACCAGCCAGGCCAATCCGCCGAAATAGATCACGGTCAGGCCTATCAATCCGTAGCCACCCGCCACCAGCAGGCCGTCGCGCTGGGAAATGCCGCTGGACAAGAGAAGGATGGCAACGCCCGGCAGCGTGTTCGAGAACGGAATGAAGCTGAGCGGCATCATGAGAAGCGCGCCGGCAAAGGTCAACGTCAGACCGTTCAGCCGGTTGGCGACGGTGCCGGCCGTCAGATAGGAGAGGCGGGGCTTCAGAAACCGGTCGAGTTTGCGCAGAAACGTGACGCCGCGATTGAGGACCGGTACGAGCTTTGCCGTGTCCAGTTCGCGGTTGGCCACGAAATCCGGCAGCCATGGCAGCCGATTGATGGTGATCGCGATGGCGATCAGCACGATCCCGGCGCCGAACACGGTGGACACTCCCGGAATGGATACCGGAAATAGAAAGGGCAGGGACAGGAGCGCGCAGAGCAGCAGGAGCCCCTGTTCACCGATCATGGTCATCAGGTCACGCAGCGTGATGCGGTCGGTCTTGATATCGTTGAGGATGCCTTCCAGGACTTCGCTCGTCTTGCGGGAAGTATCCTGAAACTGGATATTCTGCGACATCGGATTTATCCTTTCGCGGCCATGGACCCGTTGCGGGTCACGCGCGCCAGAAGGTCGGCAGCAGCAGGACCAGAACGGATAGCACTTCAAGACGGCCCAGCAGCATGATGAACGACAGAAGGTAGAAGGCCGGATCGTTCATTGCCGAGAAATTGCCGGCCGGTCCAATGACATTTCCGACACCGGGACCGACATTGGCGAGTGACGTGATGACGGCAGAAAGAGAAGTGGCGATATCGTAGCCCAGCGCGCCCATGGCAAGGCTGCCCAGCGCCCAGATAAGGATATACGCGCAGAAGAAGACGAGAACGGATTTCTGTGTCTCGGCATCGACGGTGGCGCGGCCATAGCGCACGGAATAGACGGCGTCGGGGTAGAGCAGCTTCTTCAATCCGACATGCATCACTTCGAAGATGATGACGAATCGATAGGCCTTGATGCCACCCGCCGTTGAGCCCGAGCAACCGCCGACGAAGGTTGCGATGAAAGCCGCGACCACCACGAACGGTCCCCAAAGGGTATAATCTTCACTGGCAAAGCCGGTTGTGGAAAAGATCGAGGCGAAGTTGAAAAAGGAATGCGCCAGCGCCTTGGAGAAATCCACGCCGTTCTTGAAATGATTGTAGAGAGCCGTCAGCACGGAAAACGCGCTGACATAGCCGAGGAAGACGAGAATCTGCGGGTCGCGCAACGTATCCATGCGTCGGCGCACGGCGAAGAGAATGAGGATCGAGAACGGCAGGCTGCCGAGGATCATGAAGAAGGTCGCGCTCCACAAAAGCACGCGGTTGTCGCCGAAATAGCCGAAGGACGCGTCGTGGGTCGAGAAGCCGCCGGTGGAGATCGTCGCCATGGCGTGGTTGATGGCGTCGAACCGGGACATGCCGCCGATGTCGTAGACGATGGCGCAGGCAACGGTGATGCCGACATAGATGCCGATGAAGGCGCGCGTGAACGAGGCAAGGCGAGCAAAGGGGCGGTCGTTGGTGCTGTCGGAGGATTCCATCTTGAAGAAGGACATGCCACCGACCCGCAGGAACGGCAGCAGGAAAAGGCCGAGCGCAACGATCCCGACGCCCCCCATCCAGTGCAGCAACGAACGCCACAGCAACAGCCCCTTCGGCATGTGGTCGAGACCGGAGATGCTGGTCGAACCCGTCGTCGTGACAGCGGAAACGGCTTCGAAGATCGCCTGACCGAAGGTGAGGCCGATATTCGAGAAATACATGGGAAGTGCCCCGGCGATGGAAAACACCAGCCACAGCACGTTGACGAGAATGAAGCCGAACCGTTTGCTGAATGCGGGCGGCGTGCCTCGCGTTGCCGTCGCCGTCAGAAGCGAAAGACCGCCGGTCAGGAAGGCGCTGACCGCGAAAATTTTCCAGTGGGGATCGCGGTAGTAGAGATCGACAAGGGCGGGAACGAGCATGGCTGTTGCAAGATACATGCCGCTGACAGCGGCGACATGAAATGCGGACCGGAGAAGATTGGCGTTCAAGGAAAATCATGTCCCGTTTGGCCGCTCACGGCGGAGCCCGGAAAGGCCCGGAAACGCCGGATGCGGAATTGCTCTTCCCGTTGCGGGCACAAACGACCTTTGTTTCCGCACCTGCTTATGGCAATACCCATTGCAGTCGTGAATTTCAATGGACCCTGGTGACGTGGACAGACGAGACGTTGAGAATGCCGCAGAGGCCGTGCGCGAGATTTTCCCGGAAACGCCGCTGCAATTGAACGACCACCTGAGCCGCCGTTACAGTGCGAATGTGTGGTTGAAGCGCGAGGATCTGACGCCGGTTCGCTCCTACAAGCTGCGCGGTGCCTTCAACTTCATGCGCAAGGCAATTGCGACGGGTGAAGGCGGACAGACGTTCATCTGCGCCTCCGCCGGTAACCACGCGCAGGGCTTTGCCTTTGCCTGCCGTCATTTCGAAGTGCCGGGCATCGTGTTCATGCCGGTCACCACGCCGCAGCAGAAGATCGACAAGACCCGCATGTTCGGGGGCGAATACATCACCATCCGCCTGTTCGGCGATATTTTCGACCAGTGCTATGCCGCTGCCCGCGAGCATGTCGAGGTGATCGGTGGCGTCATGGTGCCGCCGTTCGACGATCCCGACATTATTGAGGGGCAGGCGACGGTGGCCGCCGAAATCACGGCGGAACTGCCCGAAGGCGTAACACCGGATCTGGTCATTCTGCCGGTGGGCGGGGGCGGTCTTTCCGCCGGCGTGACCGGCTATTTTGCGGGGCGGCTACCCGCGTCCGCCTTCGTTTTCGCTGAACCCGCGGGCGCACCCAGCCTGAAAACCAGTCTCGAGCGCGGCGAAATCGTCACCTTGCCCAAGGTCGATAACTTCGTGGATGGTGCGGCCGTCGCCCGGATCGGCGATCTCAACTTCGAAGCGCTCAAGGGCTTTTCCGCCGATCAGGTGCAACTCGTTCCGGAAAACGCCATCTGCGTGACGATGATCGACATGCTCAATGTCGAAGGCGTCGTGCTGGAGCCGGCCGGCGCGCTTTCCATCGCCACGCTGGCGCAACTGGACCCCGCGGAAATCGCCGGCAAGACCGTCGTCTGCGTTGTTTCCGGGGGCAATTTCGATTTCGAGCGCCTGCCGGACGTCAAGGAAAGGGCCATGCGTTATGCCGGGCTGAAGAAATACTTCATCCTGCGGCTTGCCCAGCGCCCGGGTGCGCTGCGTGACTTCCTGAACCTGCTCGGCCCCGACGACGATATCGCCCGTTTCGAATATCTGAAGAAGAGCGCCCGCAATTTTGGCTCGATCCTGATCGGCATCGAAACAAGGGATTCGGCAAGTTTCGCAACGCTGACGGAACGCTTCGACAAGGCCGGCATCGGCTTCGAGGATATCACTGAAAACGAAATCCTCGCCAATCTCATCATCTGAGCGGCCGGTGCCGCACGCAGGAAGGAAATAACATGGCCTCGTTCATCTCGAAAATCCTCTCGGCTTTCGGCGGCAATGCCGCACCGGCTGCACCGAAGGAGGTGGAGCCACGCGAATATGACGGTTGCCGCATCTTCGCGACGCCGATTCGCGAGGGATCGCAGTTCCGTCTGGCCGGACGCATCGAGAAGTCATTCGATGGTCAGCTTCGGGTGCGGAACTTCATTCGCGCCGATGTTTTCACGAACGAAGCCGATGCGGTCGAGTTCACCTTCCGTAAGGGGGAGCAGATCCTGCAGCAGAGCCGGGGCGGTATTTTTGCGGATGGCGCAGAAAACGGCAGTGTGTGAGTGCTGCCTAAAGAAGTAACAGTCGAATTATCATATTTCATTAAGTTGACGTCGGTAGCGTGAGGTCGTCTTCCTGCGGAGTATGACGGTTTCTAGATGCGATTGGCGGCCAAGAGCTTTTATGCAACGATGTTTCTTGCGGCGCTGGTAACGGCGCCCTCTGTCGGTCGTGCGGCAGAGGTAGAGGGATTGAGCCAACTGGCGCATCGTCTGGATGTCGTATGGGTTCTTGTTTCCGCAGCACTGGTGCTGATGATGCAGGTCGGTTTCCTGCTTCTTGAAGCCGGTATGGTGCGTTCGCGCAATTCCATCAACGTGGCGCAGAAAAACGTCCTTGATTTCGTCTTCGGCGTCGTCGTATTCGCCGCCATCGGCTTCATGTTCGCCTTCGGCTCGTCCGGTTTTCTGCCTGTGGGCATCGATCGGGATATGTTCTTCCTGTCCAGCCTCGATCCCTGGCAGGCGACCTTCTTCGTTTTTCAGGTCATGTTCTGCGGCACAGCCGCGACCATCGTTTCCGGTGCCGTTGCCGAGCGCATGGGGCTGACGGCCTATGTCGTGGGAACCGTAGCGCTCTCCGCGTTCATCTACCCTGTTTTCGCCCACTGGGCCTGGGGCGGTGCGCTGGGCCCCAATCAGGGCGCGTGGCTCGCCAATCTCGGCTTTGTCGATTTCGCCGGTTCGAGCGTGGTTCACGCTACGGGGGGCTGGATTTCTCTTGCCGCCTGCCTGGTGATCGGCCCGCGCGTTGGGCGCTTCGATGAATATGGACGGCCCGTTCGCATCGCCGGCCACAATCCTGTCCTTTCGATGGCCGGCGGCATGTTGCTGTTCTTCGGCTGGATGGGTTTCAACGGCGGCTCGACACTGGCCGTCTCCTCCAATATCGGACAGATCATTCTCAACACGGTTTTGGCGGGTGCCGTCGGCACCTGCACGGGCTATGGGATCGGCTATTGGCAGGACCGGGTGGTTCTGCCGGAAAAGACGCTTTGCGGCATGCTGGGCGGGCTCGTGGCCGTGACGGCCGGCTGCCATCTCGTTGATGGCGCAAGTGCCGCTCTCATAGGCCTGGTCGGTGCAGCCGTTTCGCTCTGGGGCAACCATCTTCTGGAAACGCGTTTCCGTGTCGATGATGCGGTCGGCGCGGTTGGCGTGCACGCCTTTGCCGGTGTTGCGGGGACGCTCGGCCTTGCGCTGCTCGCGCCCGCCGAACTGTTGCCTGCCGGCGGCAAGCTGGCGCAATTGCAGGTTCAGGCGCTCGGTGTCGGCGTCAATTTCGTGTGGTGCTTCGGTCTCGGCTTCATCTTCTTCTATGGTCTCAACCGGTTCATGAAAATCCGTGTGTCTGCGGAGGCAGAGGATGTCGGCCTCAACGTTGCCGAACATGCATCGCGCATGGGCGTCGGTCATGTGGAAGAGGCGATCAGCGGCCTTCTGAACGGCACGGTCGATCTTTCGAAGCGCCTGCCGGTCGTGTCCGGCGACGAAGCGGAAAAGCTTACCGGCCTGTTCAACCGCCTGATGGATACGATTGAGGACGAGGAGCGTCAGAAGAGTCGGCTTCAGGCCATGTCCCGGGATATGGAGGAGGCGGAGCGCGTGACTGCGCTCGCCAACGCCACCTTTGAAGCCATCGTGATTCACAAGGATGGCCTCATCCTGGACTGCAACCGCCAACTGGAGCGCCTGACCGGCTTGCCGAGTGAGCGGATCATTGGCTCGCACTTCTCCGACTATCTGACGGAAGAGTCCCGTGAGAAAGTATTCTCCGTTATGGATGACGACCGGGTGACGGGCTATGAGATCGAGATCTGCCTGCCAGACGGCCGCCGCGTGCCGGTCGAGGCAAGGGGGCGGGACATCATGTTTCGTGGCGAAAAGGTGCGTGTCGGCTGTCTCGTCGATCTGACGGAGCGCAAGGAGGCCGAAAGCCGCATCCGTCATCTCGCCCAGCACGATCCGTTGACCGGCTTGCCGAACCGGGGCCTTTTCAACGAGCGACTGGCCAGGGCGACCGGTCCCATGGAGGGACACCGCAGCACGGCACTCATCCTGATCGATCTCGATCACTTCAAGGATATCAACGATATTCACGGCCATTTGGCCGGCGACGCCGTCATTCGCGAGGCAGCCCGTCGCCTTCACGGTCTCATTGGCCGGCAGGATGCCGCTGCCCGGCTTGGTGGTGACGAGTTCGCCATCATCCTCAACAACGTCGTGTTCGAAAATCAGCTTGAGGATTTTTGCCGTCGGATCGTTACCGCCTTCGCCGAACCCTTCGATATCGGCTTCGGGGAGAAGGTGTCCGGCAGTGTCAGCGTGGGCGGTGCCCTTTGCCCGCTTCACGCGACAGATCCGGAAGATCTGTTCGCCTGTGCTGACGTCGCCCTCTATCAGTCCAAGAATTCCGGCCGCAATACCTGGCATGTCTTCCGTCCCGGCATGAATGCGGAGGTGGAACGCCGCCGTGAGATCGAGGTGGAACTGAAGCTGGCGCTGGATCGCCACGAGTTCGAACTGTACCTTCAGCCGCGCATCGACCCCGCAACGGGTTCGGTTTCCAGCCATGAGGCGCTGATCCGCTGGCACAACCCGACGCGGGGCTTCGTCAATCCGGGCGATTTCATTCCCGTCGCCGAAGCCTCCGGCACCATCATTCCGATTGGCGAATGGGTGTTCCGGGAGGCTTGCCGGCTTCTGTCCACCGAACTGCCCGGTCAGCGCGTCAGCGTCAATGTCAGCCCTGTCCAGTTCCGCCACCCCGGCTTTCTGGAAGCTCTGGGGGAGATCGTCCACCGCAGCGGCGTTCATCCGGGCCAGATCGAGCTTGAGATCACGGAAAGCGTGCTGATCGATGACGACCGCCGCGCGCAGCAGATCCTCAAGAGCCTGAAGCGTATGGGCTTTGGCGTGGCACTTGATGACTTCGGTACCGGCTATTCATCCCTCAGCTATCTCAGCCGCTATCCCTTCGACACGATCAAGCTCGACCGCCGCTTTGTCGCCAATCTTGGTGTCGTCAACAGCGCCGAAGTTATCGTGCGCAGCATCATAGACCTCGGCCGCGGCCTGGGCATGAAGGTGGTGGCCGAAGGGGTCGAAACGATCGACGAGGCCGTGTTCCTGTCGGCCAACGGTTGCAACGAATTGCAGGGCTTCCTGTTCGGGCGTCCGCAGCCGCTCTCGCAGGTGCAGCGGTGGTGTGATCCGATGCTCATGTCCGAAATGCGCCGCCGCCTGCTGCAAGCCGATGCCGACCGGGCCGCTCTTGCCAATCTCTTCCGCCGCGCGGAGGCAGACAACCCGATGCTACCCAGCGCTGCTTCGGCGTGATAGGATTCGAACTTCAATAATCCCGACGGGTTGGCGCCTTGGTGCGTGACGGCCATCGCCCTGTCGTTCCGGAATGAGCGCATTTGCCGTTTTTCAATCTCTTTCTTTTCGTTGTGGAGGCCGTGTTCTACTTCACGGTCATGATGGCATTCCTGCATTTCCGCAGGCGGCTGGGGCTTGGCGTCTTCCTAACGGCGCTCGGTGTCATGCACTTTCTCGAAACCTATCTGGCGGCCGTCTTCTATGTCGAGTTGCCGTTCGGCACGGTTTCTCCCGGCTCATCGATCCTGTTTGCTGGCAAGCTGATGCTGATCCTGCTCCTCTACATCAAGGAGGATGCGGAGACGGTCCGCCAGCCGATCTACGGTTTGTTCCTCGGCAACCTCATGACTGTGGCAATTGGCCTTTTGTTGCAGTTTCATGCGGCTGACGGCGCCGGACCGGTCGAGGACGCTGCGTTCATCAAGGAAATGGGCTGGTTGATGCTCTGGGGCACGACGCTGCTCTATCTCGATTCCGTCGGGATCATCCTACTGTACGAGAGGCTGGGCCGGTTCATGCCGCGTTGCGTAGCGCCGCGCTTCCTGCTGTCCGGTATAGTACTGCTGACCTTCGACCAGATCGCCTTCTTCGGCGCACTCCACGCCTTCTTCGATGTGCCATTCTCGGCCTTCTGGAGTGGATGGATCGGCAAGATGGCGGCTGTCATGATTTATTCGGCGATTTATGTCCTGTACCGCCATATGCGCAGCGCCGGCGAGCCCTACGCGACGGCACGCCCGCTTGCCGATGTTTTCGGTGATCTCACCTTTCGCGAACGATACGAGGACTTGCTGGCCCGTTCCGGCCGCGACACGCTGACGGGCGTCTTTGACCGCGCACGCATGGAAATCGACGCGCCGGAAATGATTCGCGAAAGTCTGCAATCCGGAAAGGCCATCAGCACGATCATCCTCGATGTCGATCATTTCAAGTCGGTGAATGACCGGTTCGGGCATCTGCAGGGCGATGAAGTGCTGAAGGCGCTGGCCGATCTCTTGCGCAATTCCATCCGTGAAGAAGATCGGCTCTATCGATTCGGCGGCGAGGAGTTCGTCGTCATGCTGTCGGGCCTGGATCATCTGCGGGCGATGGAACGGGCTGAACTTCTGCGTCGTCTGGTGGCGGCGACGCTTTCGACACCCGACCGGGTTCCAGTCACCATCAGTTGTGGCGTTGCCACCGGCCCGGAAGATGGTGTGAACTTCGCCGAACTTATCTCGACCGCCGACGGGCGGCTCTACACCGCCAAGGGTGAGGGGCGAAACTGCGTGCGCGGCCAGTCGGTTGGACCGGCGGCGGACGACTGAGCGCCCGCCGGGCTTTCAAGCGATGGATCAATTGTCCTTCATGGCCACCGCGATGGCGGCGGCCAGTCTGGCATTGTTCTGCACCAGCGCTATATTCGTCTTCAGGCTGCGGCCATGGGTGAGGTGGAAGATCGCATCGAGAAGGAAGGGCGTGACAGCCTTGCCCGCCACTTCCTCGCGCTCGGCATTGGCAAGCGCCCGGCCGATGTAGATTTCCATTTCCTCGCGGGGAATTTCGTGCTCCTCCGGCACCGGATTGGCGATCAGAACGCCGCCATCCAACCCGAGTTGTTCCCGCACTCTCTGGAAATTGGCGATGGCTTCCGGGCTATCCAGAACCAGCGGGCTGGGCAGGCCCGACGAGCGCGACCAGAACGCAGGGAACTCATCGCTGCCATAGGTGACAACCGGCACGCCATGGGTTTCCAGAACCTCGAGCGTCTTGGGAATGTCGAGGATCGCCTTGGCGCCGGCGCAGACGACAGCCACATTGCTGCGGGCCAGTTCCTCGAGATCGGCGGAAATATCGAAGCTTTCCTCCGCGCCGCGATGCACGCCGCCGATGCCGCCGGTCGCGAACACCTTGATGCCAGCGCGGGCGGCGGCAATCATCGTTGCCGCCACGGTGGTGGCGCCGGTGCGGCGTTCTGCAATGGCGAAGGCGAGGTCGGCGCGCGAGAGCTTCATGGCGCCCTCGGTCTGTGCCAGACTGCGTAATTCCGCCTCTTCAAGCCCGATATGCAGGCTGCCGTTGATGACAGCGATCGTGGCAGGGACGGCGCCCTGGGAGCGAATGATGTTCTCGACGCTCATCGCCATGTCCAGATTGCCCGGATAAGGCATGCCATGGGTGATGATCGTCGATTCAAGCGCAACAAGAGGTGCGCCGCGGCTCTTGGCGGCAGCAACTTCCTTGGAATAGTGGATCGGCAAAAGGGGCGAAATGGCTCGGGTCATGGGTCACTGTTTCCGCTGCGTGGCGTAGGAGCATGTCATGCCAGATGCCGGGCCTGAGCGACAAGCCCGACCATCGTTTCAAGTCGTTCCCGGTTGACCTCGGGCGCAACGGCATGGGAGGAGGAAAGTGTAAGCGCCGCAAGGGCCACGCCGCGTTTTAAGGCTTCGGCCAGCGGCAGGTCCTCCAGCAGGCCCGAAAGCGTGCCGGCTGCGAGTGCATCGCCGGCGCCGGTGACATCCACCAACCGTTCAGCCGGTGCTGGAGCAAGGGTAAAGGCGCCGCTCCCGTCGAAGGCAATGATCGGCTTGGCACCGCGGGTGACAACGCCGCTCCGGAGGCCGGCGTCACGTAGCAGCGCGGGCCATGCCTCGGCGCTGTCGGGCATTTCACCGCACAGCGCATAGGCTTCGGCTTCATTCATGAAAATATGGCTGAACAGCGGGAGCGAACCCTTGAGCCGCGCGACCTTGGCCGGCGAAATTGCAATGGCGGCAAGCGATTTGCCGAGATCCCGCGCCTGAGCGGCGATGGCAGCGATCGTCAGTTCCGGCAGGTTGGCGTCGCAGAGCAGCCAGTCGGCAGCGGCGATGGCTTCGCGCACGGCGCGCACTCTGAGGCGGCGGGGCGAGAACGCCTGGTAAAGCTCCATATCCGCCAGCGCGACGACAAGGTTGCCATCGTGGGACAGGATGGCCGTATAGCTCGGTGTCTGCCGGTCGAGAAAGACGAAAGGTTGGTCATCGACGTTGCAGGCCGCCGCGGCATCAGCCACGGCTTCACCATCGGCATCGCCGCCGCGCGGCGAAATCATACGCACGGGTATGCCGAGAAGGCCAAGATTGCGCGCGGCATTGAAGCCGCCACCACCGGGCTCGACCATGAAATGGCCCGGATTACTCGCACCCGGCACGGTCTCGCCGAAAATGCGCCCGCGACGGTCAATATGGGCGCCCCCGAGCACCAGGACGCGGTGTGTGTCGTTCATCGGAACCATCTGTTTCTCCGCCTCCGACGATTCGGCATGTCGCATTGCTACCAGTTTCTCCACAGCCTAACATCATGGTGAAAACGAAAAAAGAACATTCGTCACTTTTTTCATTGTTTTCATAGGGTTGGTCTGGGCTTGCAAAACTGGAACAAAAAGTGTACAAAATCCCGGCTGGCGGATTGATTGCCTGCGCGCCCTCAATAACCTAAAGGTGGGAAAATGGCACAGAATTCTTTGCGGCTTGTAGAGGACAAAGCGGTGGATAAAAGCAAGGCATTGGAAGCGGCACTTTCCCAGATCGAGCGCGCCTTCGGCAAGGGGTCGATCATGAAGCTCGGCTCCAACGAAAATATCGTGGAGATCGAGACGGTTTCGACCGGTTCGCTCGGCCTCGACATCGCGCTTGGCATTGGTGGACTTCCCAAGGGGCGCATCGTCGAAATCTATGGTCCTGAAAGCTCGGGCAAGACGACGCTGGCGTTGCATACGATTGCAGAGGCCCAGAAGAAGGGCGGCATCTGCGCCTTCGTCGATGCCGAACACGCGCTCGACCCGATCTATGCGCGCAAGCTGGGAGTCGATCTGCACAATCTTCTGATTTCCCAGCCGGATACGGGTGAGCAGGCCCTTGAGATCACGGATACGCTGGTGCGTTCGGGTGCTGTTGACGTTCTCGTCGTCGATTCCGTTGCCGCCCTGACGCCGCGCGCTGAAATCGAAGGTGAAATGGGCGAGAGCCTGCCGGGTCTTCAGGCCCGTCTGATGAGCCAGGCGCTGCGCAAGCTGACGGCCTCGATCTCCAAGTCCAACACCATGGTCATCTTCATCAACCAGATCCGCATGAAGATCGGTATCAGCTACGGCTCGCCGGAAGTGACGACTGGCGGTAACGCTTTGAAATTCTACGCTTCGGTGCGTCTTGACATTCGTCGCATCGGCTCGATCAAGGAGCGTGAGGAAGTCACGGGCAACCAGACCCGCGTCAAGGTCGTCAAGAACAAGATGGCTCCGCCCTTCAAGCAGGTCGAGTTCGACATCATGTATGGCGAGGGTGTTTCCAAGGTCGGTGAACTGATCGATCTGGGCGTCAAGGCAGGGCTTGTCGACAAATCCGGGGCCTGGTTCTCGTATAACAGCCAACGGCTGGGGCAAGGGCGTGAAAACTCCAAGCAGTTCCTGCGCGATCATCCGGAACTCATGAACGAGATCGAGTTGTCGCTGCGCCAGAACGCCGGCCTTATTGCCGACCGCTTCTTGGAAAATGGTGGGCCCGATCCCGACGATGTCGATGACGCTGCCGGCCTCTGAGACTGATCGTCGCCGATAGACACGATTTACAGGCAAACCGACCGCATATCCCGCCGATATGCGGTCGGTTTTTCTTTGCGCGGCTGGACAGGGCAAAGCCCCGGAGATAAAAGCCTTGGGTTTTCTATATTATGGCTGCCTATGGCGGCGAATGAAGGGCGTAGCATGAGCGGTGTGAACGAGATCCGGTCGACCTTCCTCGACTATTTCAAGAAGAACGGACACGAGGTCGTTTCCTCCAGTCCTCTGGTGCCGCGCAATGACCCGACGCTCATGTTCACCAATGCGGGCATGGTGCAGTTCAAGAACGTCTTCACCGGGCTTGAGCAGCGACCCTATTCCACGGCGGCTTCGGCGCAGAAATGCGTTCGCGCCGGCGGCAAGCATAACGACCTCGATAATGTCGGCTATACCGCCCGCCACCACACCTTCTTTGAAATGCTCGGCAACTTCTCGTTCGGTGACTATTTCAAGGAGCAGGCCATCGAGCTTGCATGGAATCTGATCACCAGGGAATTCGGGATTGATGCCAAGCGCCTCCTGGTCACGGTCTACCACACCGATGACGAAGCCTTTGGCCTGTGGAAGAAGATCGCCGGCTTCTCCGATGACCGCATCATCCGCATTCCGACCAGCGACAATTTCTGGGCGATGGGCGATACCGGTCCCTGCGGCCCGTGCTCGGAAATTTTCTATGACCACGGTGACCACATCTGGGGTGGTCCGCCCGGCTCACCGGATGAGGATGGCGATCGCTTCATTGAAATCTGGAACCTCGTCTTCATGCAATATGAGCAGGTGACGAAGGAAGAGCGCGTCAACCTGCCGCGTCCCTCGATCGACACCGGCATGGGGTTGGAGCGTGTTGCTGCCCTGCTGCAGGGCAAGCATGACAACTACGATATCGACCTGTTCCGCGCTCTGATTGCGGCTTCGGTCGAGGCAACGGGTGTCCCGGCCGAGGGCGAACGCCGCGCCAGCCATCGCGTCATCGCTGACCATCTGCGTTCTTCAGCCTTCCTGATTGCCGATGGCGTGCTGCCGTCGAACGAAGGCCGCGGTTATGTCCTGCGCCGCATCATGCGCCGCGCCATGCGTCACGCCGAACTGCTCGGTTCGCGTGATCCGCTGTTGTGGAAGCTCCTGCCGACGCTGATCCAGCAGATGGGCCGCGCCTATCCGGAACTGGTGCGCGCCGAAGCGTTGATCACAGAGACGTTGAAGCTTGAGGAAACCCGGTTCCGCAAGACGCTGGATCGCGGTCTTTCGCTGCTCAACGACGCCACTGCCAACCTGTCGAAGGGCGATAGCCTCGATGGCGAGACGGCTTTCAAGCTTTACGACACTTACGGTTTCCCGCTCGACCTGACGCAGGACGCGTTGCGCGCTCGCGGCATTGGCGTCGATATTTCGAGCTTTACCGATGCCATGGAGCGCCAGAAGGCCGAGGCGCGTTCGCATTGGGCCGGCTCTGGCGAGAAAGCGACTGAAACCATCTGGTTCGAGCTCAAGGAGAAGCTCGGTGCCACCGAATTTCTGGGCTATGACACCGAAGCCGCTGAAGGCGTCATTCAGGCGCTCGTCAAGGATGGTGCATCGGTCGATGCGGTGTCCGGGGGTGACGAAGTTCAGATCGTCGTCAACCAGACGCCGTTCTATGGTGAGTCCGGCGGTCAGACCGGCGATACCGGTGTTATCGAGACCGACACCGCCCGGCTGGAGGTGACGGACACACAAAAGAAGGGTGAAGGCCTTTTCGTTCACCGCGCAACGGTTACCAAGGGCACGCTGAAGGTGGGCGAAGCTGTCGCGTTGACGGTCGATCACGGTCGCCGCTTCCGTCTGCGGTCCAACCATTCGGCGACCCATCTTTTGCACGAGGCGCTGCGTAGTATTCTCGGCACCCATGTCGCCCAGAAAGGCTCTCTGGTCGCGCCCGAGCGCCTGCGTTTCGACGTGTCGCATCCGAAGCCGATGACGGCGGAAGAACTGAAGCAGGTCGAGGAAATGGCGAATGCCATCGTGCTCCAGAACGCGCCGGTCACGACGCGCCTGATGAGCGTTGATGATGCGATTGCCGAGGGCGCCATGGCGCTCTTCGGTGAAAAGTATGGCGATGAGGTTCGCGTCGTATCGATGGGCACGGCCATTGAGGGCCCGAAGGCCGGAAAGCCTTATTCGATCGAGCTTTGCGGCGGTACGCATGTGCGCGCCACCGGTGAAATCGGCATGATCCGCGTGCTGGGCGAAAGCGCCGTCGGCGCCGGCGTTCGCCGCGTCGAGGCCGTGACAGGTGAAGGCGCGCTGGCCTATCTCGCCGAGCAGGATGAGCGCGTCAAGGCGCTGGCCGGTGCGCTCAAGGTGCAGCCGACCGACGTGCTTACGCGCGTTGAGGCGCTGCTGGACGAGCGCAAGAAACTCGAGAAGGAGCTGGCCGACGCCAAGCGCAAGCTGGCGATGGGTGGCGGTGCTGGCGATTCTGCCAGCGAAGTTCGCGATCTCGGCGGCGTTCGCTTCCTCGGTCGTGTCGTTACCGGCGTCGAACCCCGCGACCTCAAGGGCATGGCCGATGAAGCCAAGGCATCGCTCGGTTCGGGCATCGTCGTGCTGGTTGGCGTCTCCGACGACGGCAAGGCAAGCGCGGTCGTAGCGGTGACGGCGGACCTGACGAACAAGGCAAGTGCTGTTGATCTCGTGCGCGTGGCGTCTGCCGCGCTCGGCGGTAAGGGCGGCGGTGGCCGACCAGATATGGCGCAGGCTGGCGGTCCGGACGGCGAGAAGGCTGCCGAAGCCATTGAAGCTGTTGCGGCTTCGATAGCCGGCTAAGTGAATCTATCGGGAGCTTGAAAAGGGCCGGTGAACCGAGGTTCACCGGCCCTTTTTGCATCAGCGGACCACCTGGCTGCGGCGCGTTCGGGCCATCGCTTTGGCCGTGTCCACATCCCTCGTGAAGGAAACGCGAGGCTCGTGAATCTCGTGGGTTTCGAGAAGGCGTCGTAACTCTGGTGCGGCACCTGCGATATAGATTGTGATACCGCTGCGCTCGGCCTTGTTCACCAGCCCCTCAATGACGTTGGCGCCGGTGGAATCCATCAGTGAAATGCCGGAGCAGTCGAGAACGAAGTTCCGATAGCGGGCGGCTATGCGGTCGAGAACCGAGCCGACAGTGGCCGCCGCACCGAAGAAAAAGGCGCCGTTGATGTGATAGACGACCATGTCGCGGTCCGTGTTGTCGAGCGGTGCTTCCTCACCCTCCGCATCCTCGATGTCGACGCGGATGGTTTTGCTCATGCGATCGATGAAGAGGACCGCGCCGAGCGCGAAGCCGACAATGATGCCCTCTGTCAGGTCGCGGAAGATCACGAGCAGGAAGGTGACGACCAGCACCACCGCCTCGCCGCGGCTGCCCTTGAGCAGAGTGGCAATCGCCGGCCTTTCGATCATATTCCATGAAACGATAGCCAGTACCCCGGCGAGGGCGGCGAGCGGAATATAGCTGGCAAGCGGCGCAGCAACCAACATGAAGAGCAGTAGAAAAACCGCATGCAACATGCCGGCGACGGGGCTGGTGCCGCCGGCGCGCACATTGGTGGCGGTGCGGGCGATGGTGCCCGTGACGCAGATACCCCCGAAAATGGCCGAACCCATATTGGCAATACCCTGGCCGATCAGTTCCATGCTGGAGCGGTGGCGCCGTCCGGTCATGCCGTCGGCGACGACGGCCGACAGCAGGGATTCGATGGCGCCGAGCAGGGTGAAGGCGACCGCATCCGGAAAGACGGCGATTAGCTTGTCTATTGAGAAAACGGGCAGGGCGGGCGAGGGCAGGCTGCTTGGAATGCCGCCGAAGCGGCTGCCGACGGTGGCGACTGGCAACGACAGAATGGCGGCGAAGACGGAGGCCGCGCAGACCGCGATGAGAAGGCTCGGCCAGTTCGGCCGGTATTGCTTGACGAGTGCAATGATGAGGATGGTGATGAGCGCGATGCCGAAGGAAGGCAGGTTGAAGGTGCCCGATGCACTTGCCAGCGCCTCCAGTTTCTCGACCAGCGGTCCCGGTTCCTTGCCCGGTAATGTCAGGCCGAACAGTTCGGAAAGCTGGCTGGCGAAAATGATCACGGCAATGCCGGCAGTGAAGCCGACCGTGACGGGATAGGGAATGAACTTTATGTACTTGCCGAGGCGGAGATAGCCTGCGGCGACCAGCAACAGGCCGGAGATAAAGACCGCAAGAATCAATCCATCGATGCCGTGCCGGGCGACAGTGGCCCAGACCAGGACGATGAATGCGCCCGCTGGCCCGCCGATCTGGTGACGGCTGCCGCCAAACAGCGATACGAGGAATCCGCCGACAATGGCCGTATAGAGCCCCCGGTCCGGGCCGACGCCCGAGGCAATCGCAATCGCCATCGAAAGTGGCAGTGCGACGATAGCAACCGTCAGCCCCGCCACAGCATCGGCTTTCAGGCGGGAGGCGTCGTATCCTTCCCGGAAGACGGAAACAAGCTTCGGCAAAAGCACGTCGATCATGTGCATGCCCTTCGTATTGCGACTGGCCCGGCCCCGATAGGCCGTGCCCTTTTTATAATGCGGAAGATTACGCTCTATTGCATAACGAGTCGTGCATTTGGCGCAATGGTTCGATCATCGATATGTCAAAAGGTCACGGCTTCATGGCCGCCGCTGCGGCATTGTCCAGATCGGCCGCGCGCAGAAGGGCAGGACGGCTCTTGAGGCGGTCCCAGTAGGACAGGAAGGCGGGCTTCTTCTCCAGCGTGCCGAATTGCAGGCCGAACTGGATCTGCGAGCCGACATAGACATCGGCAGCGGTGAAGCGATCACCGGCGATGTAAGCGGTTGTACTCACAGCCACTTCAAGGGCATTCATCACGTCGTTGAAAGTACCGTAACCCACTGCACGCGACCTTTCCTCCGGTGGTTCGCAATTGAAAGTGCGATTGGTGATCGCGGCTTCGAGGGGACCGGCGGTGAAGAAAAGCCAGCGATAATAGGCCGCTCGCTCCGTGTTCATGCGCGGCGCGAGGCCGGCCGAGGAAAAGGTATCGCCGAGATAGGCGCAGATGGCGGCGGTCTCGCTCACCACGGCGTTGCCATGAACGAGAACGGGAACCTTGCCCATGGGGTTGAGCGCCAGAAGGGCGGCGCTCTTCATCGGCGCGCCCCAAGCCAGCATTTCCACCCGATAGGGTTGCCCAATTTCTTCCAGCATCCAGCGCGCAATGCGGCCGCGCGACATGGGGTTACTGTAGAGTAGCAGTTCCTGCATTTTTCCCTCCCGAGTGTTCTTTTTATGTTCTAAGAGGTGGCTCGCGAAGTTGCAAGCGCCCAAACGAAAACCGCCCGCGATTTGCATCGCGGGCGGCTATCATTTTCGATCAGGAATCGAGCCTCAGGCAGCCATGGCCTTCTGGAGGTTTTCGTCGATCTTGTCGAGGAAGGCGGTCGTGGACAGCCACGGCTGATCGGGGCCGATCAGGAGCGCCAGATCCTTGGTCATGAAGCCGGATTCGACGGTATCGACGCAGACGCTTTCCAGCGTCGTGGCGAACTTGGCGAGTTCCGCATTGTCGTCCAGCTTGGCGCGGTGGGCGAGGCCACGCGTCCAGGCGAAGATCGAGGCGATCGAGTTGGTCGAGGTTTCCTGACCCTTCTGGTGCTGACGGTAGTGACGCGTCACCGTGCCGTGGGCAGCTTCGGCTTCCACCGTGCGGCCATCGGGCGAAAGCAGAACAGAGGTCATCAGGCCGAGCGAACCGAAGCCCTGGGCAACGGTATCCGACTGCACGTCGCCGTCGTAGTTCTTGCAGGCCCAGACGTAACCGCCGGACCACTTCAGGGCGGAGGCGACCATGTCGTCGATCAGGCGGTGTTCGTAGACAATGCCGATCTCATCGAACTTGGCCTTGAATTCGGTCTGGTAGACTTCTTCGAAGATGTCCTTGAAGCGGCCGTCATAGGCCTTCAGGATGGTGTTCTTCGTGGACAGGTAGACCGGCCACTTGCGCATCAGGCCGTACATCATGGAGGCACGGGCGAATTCGCGGATGGATTCGTCGAGGTTGTACATGGCCATGGCCACGCCGGCACCCGGAGCCTTGTAGACTTCCTTTTCGATCACCGCGCCGTCTTCACCGACGAACTTGATCGACAGGGTGCCCTTGCCGGGGAACTTGAAATCGGTTGCCTTGTACTGGTCGCCAAAGGCGTGACGGCCGACGACGATCGGCTTGGTCCAGCCCGGTACCAGACGCGGAACGTTCTTGCAGATGATCGGCTCGCGGAAGATAACGCCACCGAGGATGTTGCGGATCGTGCCGTTCGGCGACTTCCACATTTCCTTCAGGTTGAATTCCTTCACGCGGGCTTCGTCCGGCGTGATCGTGGCGCACTTGATGCCGACGCCGTGCTTCTTGATGGCGTTGGCTGCATCGACCGTGACCTGGTCGTTCGTGGCATCGCGGTTCTCGACGGAGAGGTCGTAATATTCGATGTCAAGGTCGAGATAAGGCAGGATCAGCTTGTCCTTGATGAGCTGCCAGATAATGCGGGTCATTTCGTCGCCGTCGAGATCGACGACCGGGTTTGCAACCTTGATCTTTGCCATGAAGTCCTCACCGTAATGAACCGGAACGGAGGTGTTCCGTGCCTTTGAAATAAAGTCCCGTGCGCCTATAGCACCGGGAAATCGTATCGCAAAGCGTTGAACCCTTTTTTGGCCCTCTTTTTGCGAGAATCAGCCATGAAAAAGCGCCTTGAGGTTTCCGATTGCCAAACGCCGATCTGCGGATATTGTGCGCGAAGCAAAATGCCTTTCAGGAGTCGATTTCCCATGCGCTTGGCCTTTTCTCTCTTCGCGGCCGGTTTCGTCGCGCTTGCTGCGCCGGTTGCCGCGCAAAGCCCGGATCCGGTCGCGCCGGTCAAGGAAGTGATGGATGTCACTGTGACCAACTGGTCTGATTCCGTCGAGGAGTGGAAGGGCATTTTCGAAGGTGATCGGCTGAACCGGCTTTACACCAAAGAATTGGTGGAGCTTTACAAGAAGGCCTCTGAAAAGGCCGCGAAGATCTTCGAAAGCGAGGAGCCCGTCGATCCCTTCGATTACGACGTGGTCACGAATTCTCAGGATGGCTGCCCGTTGCAGGATGTGAAGATCGCGCTGGCCGGCGAGAAGGATGGCGTGTCCGATGTCGCGGTCAGCTTCCGGCTGTGGGCCTGCGAGGACAATGCCGACACCAAGAACCTCGTTTCGGAGGTTCATTTCGATGTGGTGCAGGAGGACGGCAAGGCCGTGATCCGCGACATTCACCACGTCGCTGACGGTGAGCGTGATTCCGTTGTCGAAGAGCTGAAGGCCATCATCGCCCAGGAGGAGTGAGGCTTTTGCGGCTCCTTGCTTGATTTTTGCGGCTGATCTTGTCAGGGAACGGCGAAGAGCAGAAAGAGGCAAGTGGCATGGCAGGAACGAACAGCGAGCTTGAACTTCTCCGCGAGGGGCCGGTCATCGTGCTCGTGGAGCCGCAGCTCGGCGAAAATATCGGCATGGTGGCCCGTGCCATGGCCAATTTCGGTCTCTCGGAACTCAGGCTGGTGAATCCGCGTGATGGCTGGCCGAACGAAAAGGCACGCGCCGCCGCTTCCAAGGCCGATCATGTGATCGATGCAACGCGGGTATTCGATACGCTGGAAGAAGCGATCGCCGATCTCAACTTCGTTTATGCCACGACGGCGCGGCTGCGCGACGGGTTCAAGCGTGTGGCCTCGCCGGTCGAGGCAACTGCGGCGCTGCGGACCCGTTTCAAGGCCGGCGAGGTGACGGGCATCCTGTTTGGCCGCGAGCGCTGGGGGCTTTCCAACGAGGAAGTGGCGCTTGCCGATGAGATCGTGACCTTTCCGGTGAACCCGGCCTTCGCCTCGCTCAACATCGCTCAGGCCGTGCTTTTAATGTCCTATGAGTGGATGAAATCCGGCATGGAAGATGTGACGGCGACGCTGTTTCAGGCACCAGACCAGACGCCTGCCACCAAGGAGCAGCTTTTTGGCATGGTCGAGCAGTTGGAAGAGGCACTCGATTCGCGCGGTTATTTTCGCCCCGCCGGAAAAAAGCCGAAAATGTTGGACAACCTCAAGGCTGTTCTTTCCCGGCCCGCCTTCAGCGAGCAGGAGATCAGCGTGCTGCGCGGGGTAATTTCCTCGCTGGACCGTTTTTCCCGCAAGCATCCGCGTGGCAAGTCCGGGCCTTTCGCGGAAGCCCCCATCGAGGATAGCGAACATGACGGCGGCGACGTCTCCCGCAACGAACAGGACTGACCTGAAGCCCGTTCTCGTTTTCGATTCCGGCATTGGCGGCCTCACGGTGCTGCGCGAGGCGCGCGTGCTGATGCCAGAACGTGGCTTCATTTACGTAGCGGACGACGCTGGCTTCCCTTACGGAGGCTGGGAAGAGGGCGCGCTTCAGGAGCGGATCATCGCGCTTTTTGTCCGGCTTCTGGCCGAGTATGAGCCGGAACTTTGCATCATCGCCTGCAACACTGCCTTCACGCTGGCGGGCGCAGCACTCCGGGAAGCCTTTCCGGCCATGACCTTCGTCGGTACGGTTCCGGCCATCAAGCCGGCGGCGGAGCGCACCCGCTCGGGCCTCGTTTCGGTTCTCGCCACGCCAGGCACAGTCAAACGCGCTTATACCCGCGATCTTATCCAGTCGTTTGCCAGTCAGTGCCATGTCCGTCTTGTCGGCTCGGAAAACCTCGCCCGCATGGCGGAAGCCTATATTCGCGGCGAGCCGGTTTCGGAGGAGGCGGTGAAGTCGGAAATCCTGCCGTGCTTTATCGAGAAGGAGGGGCGGCGCACGGATATCGTCGTGCTGGCCTGCACGCATTATCCGTTCATGGCCAATCTTTTCCGCAAATATGCGCCCTGGCCGGTGGATTGGCTCGACCCGGCGGAAGCCATTGCTCGGCAGGCGCGGCGTCTCGTGCCCTTCGTGCGCGATGCGTTCCAGCACCCCGAGGATCAGGATTTCGCGGTCTTCACCTCCGGCAATCCCGATTTCGCCACGCGCCGATTGATGCAGGGTTTCGGGCTAAGAGCCTAACGCAGTCATAGCGCCAACGATATATCGATATATCAATATTTTTCATGCCGACTGAAACAGGATTGGCTGTTTGTTGCGCGCAAGGGGGATTAGCTTTGATCTCTGTCCGTCGCGGAGAATGAAATGAGTCTGCCCCATATTCTGCTTGCCCTCGTCAATGTCGTGCTTTGGGGCTTCAATTTTGTCGTGATCAAACTGGGCGTCAGCGACGTACCGCCGCTGTTCCTGTCGTCCATGCGCTACGTTTTTTCGTCGCTGCCGTTTATCCTGTTTTTCCGCAAGCCGGATGTGCCGTGGAAGACGATCATTCTCTTCGGCATGACGATCGGTTTCGGCCAGTTCGCACTGTTGTTCCCGGCCCTCAAGCTTGGCCTGCCGGCAGGACTTGCTTCGCTGGTGCTGCAGGTCCAGGCGTTTTTCACCATGGTTCTCGCGGCGGTTCTTCTCGGCGAAAAGGCGGGACCAGCCCGCATCTTTGGTGCCGCCGTCGCTTTTGGCGGGCTGGGGGTTATCGCCATTGATCGAATGCACGCCGCAACTGCCTTCGTGCCGCTTTTGATGTGTGTCGGTGCTGCACTCTCCTGGGCGGCGGCCAACATCGTCAACCGGGGTGTCAGCAAGGTCGATCCCATCGCCTTCATCGTCTGGACGAGCCTCGTGCCCATCGTGCCGCTGTTTGCCCTGTCCTGGATCGTGGAGGGGCCGGAGGCGATCTGGGCTGCGGCATCGTCGCCATCGCCTGCTGCCATAGGCTCGATTGCCTATCTGGTGTTCGGTGCGACTTTGATCGGTGCGAGCATCTGGAGCTTCCTGATGGCGCGCTATCCGGCTGCCGTCGTTGCACCGTTTTCGCTTCTTGTTCCTGTCGTCGGCATGGCGAGTGCGGCCATTGTGTTCCATGAGCGCGTTTCGGGGATCGAGACTGTCGGTGCGGCCCTGATCGCGCTCGGGCTGATCCTGAATGTGTTTGGCGGCCGCATCATGACGGCGCTTTGGGCGAAATGATCTGTGAATTCCCGTCAAGCATGGGTGAGGGAAGCCGATTTCCTGATAAAACCCCGCTTTACCGCTGCCCGTAGCCTATACTCTTTCAGCGAAGCGATTCCCGCTTCGGGCACATGCGGTGACTTTCACGGGGAGTGGTACGCAATTGCAGGTCGGAATCGACATGGGAACGGTCTCGGGCGGCCAGCAGGCACGTCTCGATATCGAGGAGCTTCTGGCAACCCGCCTTCTCGTGCAGGGTAATTCCGGCTCGGGCAAGTCGCATCTCCTGCGCCGTCTGCTGGAGCAATCGGCGGAGTGGGTGCAGCAGGTCATCATCGATCCCGAAGGCGATTTCGTCACGCTGGCCGATAAATACGGTCATCTCGTCGTCGATGGCGAGCGCACGGAAGCCGAACTGGTGGGGATCGCCAACCGTATTCGCCAGCATCGCGTATCTTGCGTTCTGACGTTGGAAGGGCTGGAGGTCGAGGACCAGATGCGCGCCGCCGGTGCCTTCCTCAACGGTCTTTTTGACGCCGACCGCGAGTATTGGTTCCCGGTTCTGGTGGTGGTGGATGAGGCGCAGATGTTCGCGCCCGCGGCTGCCGGCGACGTGTCCGACGAGGCCCGCAAGGTTTCGCTCGCCGCCATGACCAATCTGATGTGCCGTGGCCGCAAGCGCGGGCTGGCCGGGGTTATCGCCACCCAGCGCCTCGCGAAACTCGCCAAGAACGTGGCGGCCGAAGCCTCAAACTTCCTCATGGGGCGTACCTTCCTCGATATCGATATGGCGCGCGCCGCCGATCTGCTCGGTCTCGACCGGCGGCAGGCGGAAATGTTCCGCGACCTGAAGCGCGGCAATTTCGTTGCGCTCGGCCCGGCCTTGTCGCGCCGTCCCTTGCCGATTTCCATCGGCCCGGTGGAAACCTCGGCGCGTTCCTCCAGCCCAAAGCTGATGCCGCTGCCGGAAACCCGCGAGGACGTGGAAGATCTGATCTTCACGCCGGACCCGGAAGAGTTTACCCGCCCGTTGACGCCGCGCCGCATCACGCCCGCGCCGCGCCCGACCATCGATATTCTCGCCGAACTGTCCCGCGCCACGCCGGTGGCAACGGCACCGCAGCCGGAAACATCACGTTCGCCCGCCCAGCCCGAGCTTACGCCGGAGGAGCGAGAAGCGCGGCTTTCCACGGTTCTCTCTGAAATCATCGACGACCCGCAGGCCGCGTTCCGCACGGATTCCGTACTCTATCAGGACTTTCTGGTGCGCGCCCGCATGCGCCGCCTGCCGGGGCCGCCCTTGTCGCTCTCTGAATTCCGCCGTCGCGTGGCGATCGCCCGCTCGGGTGTGGATGAGGAGACATCCGCCAGCGAAGGCTGGCAGACCGCACTTGATCTCTCCCGCCGCGTGTCCGACGATTTACAGGGTGTTTTCCTGCTGCTGGCCAAGGCGGCGTTGCGTAAGGAGCCCTGTCCGTCCGACGCGCGCATCGCGCGCGCTTACGGCACCCATTCCGCCCGCCGCGCGCGCCGCCTGATCGGCTATTTCGAGGAGCAGGGGTTGGCGGTGGCCCATACCGATTTCACGGGTAAGCGCATCGTCGCCTTCCCCGATCTCGATGCCGAGACCGCTCCGGGCAATGCCGATGGGCCGGACGAAGAAACTGTCGCCACCGACGCGGCGGAATGAAGCGCCGTAAACCATGCTGCATCTGCGGCCTATCAAGGGTTGAGCGTCCGTGCTAAGGCGTGGGCAACCGTTTCGCTCCGGCCTTGGCCTGAGAGCCGTCCGGGGCCCAAACAGAAGGACGCGCATGATGCAGCAACTGAGTGAAGAGGGCCGTCAGCGCCTGAGCGAGATCGCCAACCGTCACGGGGTCAGCTTCGATGCCGTGCAGCACCTGCTGATGGCCGTCATGGCCGGGCAGGGCAATCAGGCCCAGTTCAATCACCCTGATCTCGGCGGCATGGGCCAATGGTCGCTCGGTGGCATGACCATGGTCGGCGATATGTTCAACAACAGCCTGAAGGCGCGTGTCGATGCTCTCTGCACCGAGCTTTCCAACCTGGTGCGCTCCACAAGCGGGCTGATGCAGGCCTCAAGCTCGTTCCAGTCGCAGTCGCAGGGCGGCGGCTATGGCAACCAGCAGAGCTGGAACAATGGCGGCGGCACCAGCCTGTTCGTGCCGGGCTCGATGTCCTCCGGCAACTGGTGGCCGCAGGATCTCGGCTTTCCCGCCTCCACCGGCGCGCAGAACAATCTGCGCTACGCCTTCTTCCCGGCTACGCGCCGTCTCGCCATCGACCTCGGCGGCAGTGTGACGGTCTACGATACCGGCGATCACAGCATTGGTGGCTTTTCACAACAGCAGGGCGGCGATCAGAGCCTGACCTTCACCTCGCAATATGGTCTGGTGCGCGTGGCCGACCTGCCGATCGTCTTCGGCATCAATACGCCGCCGCCGCCGCCGGTGCAGGCCACCCCGGTCTACGAGCCCCCGGCTCCGGTTGCTCCTGTCTATGAGCCGCCGGTCTATGAACCGCCAGCCCCGGTCGCGCCCGCCTATGAGCCGCCGGTTGCAGCCTATGCGCCGGAACCCGTATTCGTTCCCGCACCCGCTCCGTTTGTCGAAGCGCCGGTTCACTCGCCCGTCATGCCTGCCGCGCCGGTCGTTTCCACGGACGACGTTTTCGACAAGATCGAGCGCATGGCCGCCCTTCACGCCAAGGGTATCCTGACGGATGACGAATTCCAGACGAAAAAAGCCGAGCTTCTCGCCCGGCTTTGATCCGCATGTGGTGACGGTGGGGCTCAGCCCACCGTCTTCTCTTCCCACACCTTCACCAGTTCGATAATCGTCTTCACCGAAACCTCCATGTCCTGAACGCTCACCCATTCCAGTGGCGAGTGATAGGCATGGCCGCCGGTGTAGATGTTCGGGCAGGGCAGGCCCATGAAGGAGAGGCGCGAGCCATCCGTACCGCCGCGAATGCTGTGGCGTTCGGGCGCAAGGCCAACCCGGCTTACGGCTTCGACAAGGTTGTCCACCACCTCCGGATATTGATCGAGCACCACCTTCATGTTGCGATATTGCTCCTTCACCGTGAAGGTGAGCGATGAGCGCGGGTAAAGCGCGATCACATCGTCGGCAATGTCCTTCAGCAGTGCTTCCTTTTCCTTCAGGCCCTCCTCCGTGAAATCACGGATGATGAAGGTGAGTTTCGCGCTTTCCATCGCGCCGGTCACGCCGACGGGATGGATGAAGCCCGTCTTGCCTTCGGTCGTTTCCGGTGAAAGCTCTTTCGGTAGCCGGCTAATAATATCGCCGGCGATCTTGATGGCGTTCTCCATCCTGTCCTTGGCGTAGCCGGGGTGCATGGCCACACCGGTGATGTCGATCACCACGCCATCGGCAGAAAAAGTCTCGTCTTCGATCTCGCCAACCCGACCGCCATCCATCGTATAACCGAAGGCCGCGCCGAGCTTTTCCAGGTCCACCTTGTCAGCGCCGCGGCCGATTTCCTCGTCGGTGGTGAAGAGGATCTTGATGGTGCCGTGTTTGATCGAGGGGTCGGCAAGAATCGTCGCCGCCGCCGTCATGATCTCCGCGACACCGGCCTTGTCGTCGGCGCCGAGAAGCGTCGTTCCGTCGGTGGTAACGATGTCATGGCCGATCTGGTCCTTGAGGTCCGGATGCTCTGTCACACGGATCACCCGCGACGGATCGCCGACAAGCTGGATATCGCCGCCCTGATAGTTTCTGACGATCTGAGGCCTGACATTCTTGCCGGTGAAATCCGGTGCCGTATCCATGTGGGAGCAAAAGCAAATGACGGGCACCGGCTTGTCGACATTGGCCGGGATTGTCGCATAGACATTGCCATGCTCATCGAGATGGGCATCGGTGAGACCGAGCGCCTGCAACTCCTTCTCCAGAACCCGCCCGAGATTCTTCTGCTTTTCGGTGGAAGGTTGGGCGGAGGAGGAAGCGTCCGACTGGGTGTCGATGACGACATAGCGAAGCAGGCGGTCGAGAACAGTGGCGGTCATAGCTTTATCCGATTCACTTGCGGGGAGAGTAAGCTATACCGCGACCGGCGTTAGGCGTGAATGGGAGGCGAGGTTCATTTCATGCTCGCCTCGCCGGATGTCACTTGATCTCGTGAAGGACCGGGAAGTCATAGGAAGAGTAATAGCTCCCGTTGAAGAAGACATTTCTCTCAGCGTCGATCTGGCTCTTGAGGGCCTTGGCGTCGCTATACGGCAGGAAGCCCTGCGCTCCCCCCACGACGATGGGATAGTTATCATTGCCCGGACGTTTCTCGCCTACATAAATGTCAATGCCGGGCGCTTCGCTTTTCATCTTTTCTGCCGCGGCAATGGCCGCATCGCTGCTGGTATAAGAGCCCACAACGACACGATAACGCGGTTCGGGTGCGACGCCGAAGATATAGCCGAGGCCGCTGGTTGTCGCGGTTGTACCGGCCGAAGGGTCGTCATCGTCATCGTCATCGGCATAGGCACTCGAGATGAACAGGCCCGCAGTGTTCTGGTTCAACCTCTCTGTCAGGTCGACCACAGGAGCATTTGCAAGCCATGGTGTAAGGACGGCGGGAGCCGACACGCCGATGGCGAACAGCTTGAGTTTGACTGTTTCATCCACAACCGCCGCGACGATCGCGCCGAGGATAATCAGAAGCGGTGCATGAACCAGAAGCAAGACCTTAACCGCGCCGGCTTCCTCCGGAAACCCGTTGTCAAGCAAGGCTGCTATCACACTCTGGTCAAAGCCGAGAAGCTTTGATGCAGCAGCGGCAAAGCCGCCTAGCGCGCCTATCGTAATCCGGGCGGGTAGGGTCAGTGTGCTGGTGGTATGCGGTGAGGGGTTAGCATCAATGATTGGAGCCATTTTCCACCTATTGTTGTTTTAAAAAAAAATACAACCAAATGGTGTTTCGTCAAGCGATTTCGCGCGTTGACAAGGTGCCGCCAATCTAATATTGACCCGCCAACGCCGGACGGAAACGCCCGGTGTTTCACTGACATGTCCCGTGGCTTCTCCGTTCGCTTTACGTGAGAAACCTGTCAGAGCCCGATAGGGTTCAGAGGAGGGCGTGTTTCCTGGCTGGGTTGCGAAAGTGATCCGGCGCCTTTTTATTTGAGGAAATACGATGAGCAAGCGTTCTTCGTCCAAGTACAAAATTGACCGCCGCATGGGCGAAAACATCTGGGGCCGTCCGAAGTCCCCGGTGAACCGTCGCGAATACGGCCCGGGCCAGCACGGCCAGCGTCGCAAGGGCAAGCTGTCCGACTTCGGTGTTCAGCTCCGCGCCAAGCAGAAGCTCAAGGGCTACTACGGTGACCTGCGTGAAAAGCAGTTCCGCGCCACCTATGAAGAGGCTGACCGTCGTAAGGGCGATACCTCCGAAAACTTGATCGGCCTGCTCGAGTCGCGTCTGGACGCCATCGTCTACCGCGCCAAGTTCGTTCCGACGGTCTTCGCTGCCCGCCAGTTCGTCAACCATGGCCACGTTACGGTCAACGGCGTCCGCGTCAACATCGGTTCCTACCGCTGCAAGGCCGGCGACGTGATCGAAGTTCGTCAGAAGTCGAAGCAACTCGTAACCGTTCTCGAATCGGTTGCTCTCGCTGAACGCGACGTTCCGGACTACATCGAAGTTGACCACAACAAGATGGTTGCGACCTTCGCCCGCGTGCCGACCCTGTCCGACGTGCCTTATGCCGTCGTGATGGAACCGCATCTGGTCGTCGAATACTATTCGCGCTAATCCCTCGGGATATGGTTTCGAAAGCCGCCCTTCGGGGCGGCTTTTTTGTTATGGAGAACAGGGGCAAGAAACGAGTCGCGCCATGGATATGCAGGCAATTGTCGATCAGGTTTATTCCGAACTGACGCCGCGCATCGGCGAAGGCAAGGTGGCGGATTACATTCCCGAGCTTGCCAAGGTGCCGCCGAACCAGCTCGGCATTGCGGTGGCCACCGTCAGCGGCGAGCTTTATGTCGCCGGCGATGCGGCGACACCCTTCTCTATCCAGAGTATTTCCAAGGTTTTCATGCTGACGCTGGCGCTCGGCAAAGTGGGCGAGGGCATCTGGAAGCGGGTGGGTCGCGAGCCCTCCGGCTCTGCTTTCAACTCCATCGTCCAGCTTGAGCATGAGAGCGGCATTCCGCGTAATCCCTTCATCAATGCCGGTGCTATTGCGGTGGCCGATGTGGTTCTGGCCGGCCACCAGCCGAAGGAAGCCATTGGCGAGTTGCTGCGCTTCATTCGCTACGTTGCCGACGACGAGACGATCTCCATTGACAACACGGTGGCGAAATCCGAGACGGCGACGGGCTATCGCAATTTCGCACTTGCCAATTTCATGCGCTCTTTCGGCAATCTCGATCACCCGGTGGAGCAGGTCCTCGGTGTCTATTTCCATCAATGCGCGCTGTCCATGACCTGCCGGCAACTGGCCCGCGCCGGGCTTTACCTTGCCAATCGCGGCGTCAATCCGCTGACCGGCCATTCCGTGGTATCGCCGAAGCGGGCGCGGCGCATCAATGCGCTGATGCTCACCTGCGGCCACTATGATGGCTCGGGTGATTTTGCCTATCATGTCGGCCTGCCGGGCAAGAGCGGTGTCGGCGGCGGCATCATGGCGATTGCGCCGGGTGACGCGGCGATTGCCGTGTGGTCGCCAGGGCTGAACAAGGTCGGCAATTCCGCGCTTGGTTCGGCCGCGCTGGAGCTGATCGCCCAGAAAACCGGCTGGTCCGTCTTCGGCTCTTGATCTTGCCGGGCGAGAAGGGCATTGCGTAACACAAAGCAGGAGGCCACGCTTTTGAACGTTTTGACCGAACCGGACGAAATGATGCCCGAGGCAAATGACGGCGCGGCCGCTCATCCCCTCTTTGCCGAAGCGCCGCGCTCGGTTTCCTTCAACAAGCTGCGCAAACGCCTGCTGCGGCAGGTGCGGCAGGCCATAGAGGATTTCTCCATGCTGAAGGGCCAGAAGCGCTGGCTGGTTGCCCTTTCCGGCGGCAAGGACAGTTACGGCCTTCTCGCCCTGCTGCTCGATCTCAAATGGCGAGGGCTTCTGCCGGTCGATCTCATTGCCTGCAATCTGGATCAGGGCCAGCCGAACTTCCCCAAGTATATCCTGCCGGAATACCTCACCTCCATCGGTGTTCCCCACCGCATCGAGTATCGTGATACCTATTCCATCGTGAAGGAGAAGATGCCGGAGGGCGCGACCTACTGCTCACTCTGTTCGCGGCTTCGGCGCGGTAATCTCTACCGCATTGCGAGAGAAGAAGGCTGTGATGCACTGGTGCTCGGCCATCATCGCGAAGATATTCTCGAAACCTTCTTCATGAACCTTTTCCATGGTGGCCGACTGGCGGCAATGCCGGCAAAACTCCTGAACGACGAAGGCGATCTGACCGTGCTCAGACCGCTTGCCTATGCGGCGGAAGACGATCTGGCGAAGTTCGCCGAGGCCATGCGCTTTCCGATCATTCCCTGTGACCTCTGTGGTTCGCAGGACGGGCTTCAGCGCAATGCGATGAAGGACATGCTGGCGGAGATGGAACGGCGCATGCCCGGCCGCAAGGAGCGCATGTTGCGGGCGCTTGGCCATGTGAACCCCTCGCACCTGCTCGATCCCGCCCTGTTCGATTTCGCCGGAATTTCCACCACACCGAAGGACGAATGACCATGGCTGCCAGCATCGACGTCGAAGCCCTTGCGAACCTGCTGCGGGACGCGGCAAAGGCCGAAATCCTGCCGCGCTTTCGCCGGCTGGGCGATGGCGATATCCGCGCCAAGTCCGAGGCCAGCGATCTGGTGACGGAAGCCGATGAAGCCGCCGAGCGCATGATCAAGGCCGGGGTGGCACGTCTTGCGCCGGGCAGTCTATTCGTCGGTGAAGAATCGGTGGCCGCCGACCCTGCGTTGCTCTCGCGTCTGGCCGATGCGGAAAAGGCAGTGGTGGTCGATCCCGTCGATGGCACCTATAACTTCGCCTCCGGCATTGGTGCTTTCGGTGTCATGGCTGCCGTGGTGGAAAAAGGCGAAACCGTTGCCGCCATCATCCACGACCCGCTGGGCGATGACTGGCTGATCGCGGAAAAGGGGGCCGGCGCCTTCTTGAAGCGCCCGGATGGCTCATCCCAGCGCCTGAAGGTGGCGGATCCCGTGCCGCTTGCCCAGATGATCGGCATGGCCTCCACCGGCTTTCTGCCGGCCGACAGAAAGCCTGAAATCCTCAGCAACCTTGCCAAGGTGCGTTATGCCATGAGCTACCGCTGTGCGGCGGTGGAATACCGTGCCTTCGTCGGCGGCTTCGCGCACTATCTGATGTATAACAAGCTGATGCCGTGGGACCATCTGCCCGGCGTCCTGATTGCCCAGGAGGCCGGGGCCTACGCAGCCCGCTTCGATGGTTCCGCCTACCGTCCGCACCACACTGCCGGCGGGCTGCTGGTGACACCCGACCGCGAAAGCTGGGAAACGCTGCGTCGGGAAGTCTTCACGATCTGACGAAAAAGGGGCGCATCGAGCGCCCCTTTTTTGTTCAGTGCCGTTGGTTGTGCGGCTGGAAGAGTTTTCCCTTTTCTGCAATCATTACAAAGACGAAGCCGACCAGTGAGACGGCGAAGAAGCCGGCGATCAGCGGTAGTGCCGTACCATCGAAAGCTTGCCCGATCAGCGCACCGATGGATGCACCGCCAACCGTGCTGAGGAAGCCGAGGACGGAGGAGGCCGTGCCCGCCACATGGCCGAGCGGCTCCATGGCCAGCGAGTTGAAATTTGCGCCGATCCAGCCGAACATGAACATCGAAATCGCGAAGAGACAGATGAACAACGGGAACGGCATGGGGCGTGGCCCCAGCATCTCGATCATCAACCAGACGAAGTTGATGGCGAGAAACGCTACGAGTGCGCCATGCGACAGCCGCCGCATGCCGACCCGCCCCACCATGCGTGCATTGATGAAGGACGAGAACGACATGAACAGCGCCACGCTGCCAAAGGCGACCGGCATAAGCTTTCCAAGGTCATAGACCTGCGTATAGATCTGCTGTGCTGAATTGATAAAACCGAACAGCGCGCCGAAGATGAAGGTGCTGGCCAGCGTGTAGTTCAACGCAATGCGATCCGTCAGCACGATCTTGAAGCCTGTGGCGATAGACTTCACCGTAAAAGGCCGGATGTCGGCCGGGGACAGGGTTTCCGGCAGGCGCATATAGGTCCAGGATCCGATGCCAAGGCCCGCGACGGCCATGAACACGAAGATGGTGTGCCAGTCGGCAAACAGAAGAATGGTCTGGCCAATGCCCGGTGCGATGACCGGCACGATCATGAACACCATCATGATCAGCGACATGGCTTCGGCCATTTGCCGCCCGCCATAGATGTCACGCACGATGGACACGGTCACGACACGCATCGACGCCGCACCGAGCCCCTGAACGAACCTGAGGACGAGCAGGGCAGTAAACGACGGCACGAAGGCGCAGAAGATCGCGGCGGCAATGTAGATCGACAAGCCGGCGAGCAGGGGAATGCGGCGGCCGAACCGGTCGGCGAGCGGCCCGTAAACGAGCTGCGCCAGACCGAAGCCGATGAGATAGGCGGAAACGATATACTGACGGTGGTTCTCGTTTTCCACGCCAAGCGTCGCACCGATCTGTTGCAGACCGGGCAGCATGATATCGATGGCAAGGGCATTCAGCGCCATCAGCATCGCGATCATCGCGATGAATTCGGCTCTGCCCATGCGTCCAAGCCGGGAGGCGTTTTCGGGAGAATGGTTCACGGAAATAATCTCTTAAACACGAGAAGGCGTTGCTGTGACGCAACGCCTCTCAAAAGCAAAAAATATGGACGAGCGCCGAAAAGGCGCACTGTCTTCTCAGGCTGCGCGAACCGCGATGCCCTGTTCTTCGAACTGGGTCTGAAGTTCGCCGTTCTGGAACATCTCGCGCACGATGTCGCAGCCGCCGATGAACTCACCCTTGATGTAAAGCTGCGGAATGGTCGGCCAGTTGGAATAGTCTTTGATGCCCTGACGGATGTCACCATCGGCGAGCACGTTGATGCCCTTGTAGGGAACGCCAAGATAATCGAGAATCTGGACGACCTGACCGGAGAAGCCGCACTGCGGGAACTGCGGCGTGCCCTTCATGAACAGGACAACGTCGTTGGTCTTGATCTCGTTGGCGATGAAGTCGAGGATAGCGGTCATGGAAAACACTCTCTGCCTTTGCGGTTTCAAGGACCGCACGGGTTGAAACATGCGCGATTGCGGATTCAATCGACAAATTGTCCCGCAATAGCCTCTGCCCGATAATTAGCACTGAATTCGGCAATTACCAGATGTCAGCTTTCGCGTAATGCGAATTTAGCGGCTGCGTTGCTTGGAGCGTGTACTGGCACTGCGCCGACGGCTCACCTGCTTGCGGGCCGGTTTGCGAACCGCTTTCTTTTCCGGCTTGCCGAGTGCCGCATCGATGATCGAACCGAGAAGGTCGCCGCTGGCGGCCTTCCGGGTGCGACGCTTGGTGCGCTTCGTGGTCGTTGAACGCGTCTTCTTCAGAATTTCGGAGACGGCACTCTTGACGACGCCAGATACCAGATCCTCGATCACACCAGCCATTCGCTTGCCTTCTTACTCGGGTGCGGAGGTCTGCAACGCCAGTGCGTGCAGAACGCCACCCATATTGCCGCGGAGAGCCTCATAGACCATCTGGTGCTGCTGTACGCGGCTCTTGCCCCGGAAGGCTTCGGCCACGACTTCTGCGGCATAGTGGTCACCATCGCCGGCAAGGTCGCGGATGACCACCTTGGCCCCGGGAATTCCGGATTTGATCATGTCTTCGATTTCGCCGGGCTTCATGGGCATGGTCGTTCCTCCTTCATTGCGAGGAACGCGACGATCAAAGCTTGCCGCGTTCCATGAAGTCAGGGAACCACGATTCATGGGCCGAACGCAATTCCTCAATTGAAACAGGACGTGCATCCCCAAGCACGACGCTGTTACCGCCGGTGCGGCCGATGAAGGGCGTGAAGACGCCGGCATCCTTCGCGCGCGCCTGAACGGCGTCGAGGTTTTCTTCCTTGATCGTCACGACATAACGGCCCTGATCTTCACCAAAGAAGGTCGCGATCGGGCTTTCACCGTTGAGCTGCGAGATCTTCGCGCCGATACCCGATGCAATCGCCATTTCGGCAACGGCAAGGCCGAGGCCGCCCGACGAGCAATCGTGAACGGCAGTCGCAAGGCCGTCCTGAATGAGCGCGCGTACGAATTCGCCGGTCTTCTTCTCATGCTCCAGATCGACATGCGGGGCAGGGCCTTCGACGCGGCCGAGTACATCGCGCAGATAGACCGACTGGCCGAGATGCGAACCCCAGTTGGCCGGCGCGCCGGCAAGCAGGATGGCTTCGCCCTGTGCCGCAAAGCGGATGCGCGCCATTTTCGACCAGTCCGAGAGAAGGCCGACGCCGCCGATGGTGGGTGTGGGCAGGATGGCCTGACCGTTGGTCTCGTTATAAAGCGACACGTTGCCCGAAACGATCGGGAAATCGAGCGCGCGGCAGGCTTCGCCGATGCCCTTGATGGCGAAGACGAGCTGACCCATGATTTCCGGGCGCTCGGGATTGCCGAAGTTGAGGTTGTCGGTGGCCGCCAGCGGCAGGGCGCCCGTGGCCGTGATGTTGCGCCAGCATTCGGCAACGGCCTGCTTGCCGCCTTCGAACGGATCGGCCTCGACATAGCGCGGCGTCACGTCGGAGGAGAAGGCGAGCGCCTTCTTCGGATGCGTCTCGACGCGCACGACACCGGCGTCACCGCCCGGAAGCTGGAGCGAATTGCCCTGGATGAGCGTGTCATACTGCTCGTAAACCCAGCGGCGCGAAGAGTTATTGGCGGAGCCGACGAGCTTCAGCAGACCCTCGGAGACATCGCCTGCCGGAATGGAGGCGAGGTCTAGGTCCGCTGCCGGCTTCGGCTCGATCCACGGGCGATCATATTCCGGGGCCTGATCACCCAGATCCTTGATCGGCAGGTTGGCGACTTCGACGCCCTGATGGATGACGCGGAAGCGCAGATCGTCGGTGGTCTTACCGACGATGGCGAAATCGAGGCCCCACTTGACGAAGATCGCCTTGGCTTCCTCTTCCTTTTCCGGCTTCAGCACCATGAGCATGCGCTCCTGGCTTTCGGACAGCATCATTTCATAGGCCGTCATGCGCTCTTCGCGCACCGGCACCTGATCGAGGATAAGCTCGATGCCGAGGTCGCCCTTGGCGCCCATTTCCACAGCCGAGCAGGTGAGGCCGGCAGCGCCCATGTCCTGAATGGCGATGACCGCGCCGGTCTTCATCAGTTCGAGGCAGGCTTCCAGCAGGCACTTTTCGGTGAAGGGGTCGCCGACCTGAACGGTGGGGCGCTTTTCTTCGATAGATTCGTCGAATTCGGCGGACGCCATGGTTGCGCCGCCAACACCATCACGGCCGGTCTTCGCACCGAGATAGACGACCGGCAGGCCAACGCCCTTGGCTTCCGACAGGAAGATGGAATCGGCCCTTGCCAGACCGGCGGCAAAGGCGTTGACGAGGATGTTGCCGTTATAGCGGGCGTCGAATTCCACTTCGCCGCCCACCGTCGGAACGCCGAAGGAATTGCCATAGCCGCCGACCCCGGCAACGACGCCGGCAACGAGGTGACGGGTGCGCGGATGGTCCGGCGCGCCGAAGCGCAGCGCGTTCATCGCAGCAATCGGGCGGGCGCCCATGGTGAACACGTCACGCAGAATGCCGCCAACGCCGGTCGCTGCACCCTGATAGGGCTCGATATAGGACGGGTGGTTGTGGCTTTCCATCTTGAAGACGACAGTCTCGCCATCGCCGATATCGACCACACCGGCATTCTCGCCCGGACCCTGAATGACGACCTTGCCGGTGGTCGGCAGAGTCTTCAGCCACTTCTTCGAGGACTTGTAGGAGCAATGCTCGTTCCACATGGCCGAGAAGATGCCAAGTTCGGTGAAGCTCGGCACGCGACCGATGAGATCCAGAATGCGCTGATATTCATCCGGCTTCAGGCCATGAGCGGCGACGAGTTCCGGGGTGATCTGGATATCGTTGGGGATGGTCATGGGGCGATGAAGTCCGTGAGCGCAGGGGATTGGTTTGGCGCCCTCTTTAACCCATGTCATCCGTAAGCGCGACAGGAAAATGTGTTCTCACGCCAAGCTGTCACAGCCCGTTGCGCCGTGATCCAGCAGGCGGCGTAGAATGGTCAGTCCTTCCGTCACATCGACCTGTGTGGCTGGGTTGGAAAAGCCGATGCGAACCCGATGGTAGACCCGGTCCGTGCGGGCGGCCTTGAACTCGTCCTCGTCATCCACCAGCACGCCTTCGCTGAGCGCTGCGGCCCTGAATGTGCTGGAAAGCCAGGGGTCGGGCAGGTGCAGCCACAGGAACGGCGTGTTGGAATGCGATTCGAAATCGAGCCCGGCGAGGATATTGCGGGCGATCGCCTCGCGAGCGCCGATTTCCGCCAGGCAGCGGTGGCGAATGGCGGCAGCATCGCCGCTCAACACCAGTCGCGCTGCCAGTTCGGCAAGCAGGAAGGGTTGTCCGCCGCTCAGCATTTTGTGAGCGATGCGCACACGCGGCGCGAAATGCGCCGGGCAGGCGACCCAGCCGCCGCGAACGCCCGCCGCCACCGATTTCGACAGCCCACCGACCACGAAGGTGAGATCGGGCGCAAAGGCGGCGATGGGCGGCAGATCGTCATCCCGCATGCCGCCATAGAGAATGTCCTCGATGATCCAGACATTGTAACGGCGGGCAATCTCGGCAATGGCCCGCCGCCTTTCGATCGACAGGGTAATGCAGGTGGGGTTTTGCGCGGACGGCATCAGGAAGACCAGTTTCGGATGCTGCTGGGCGCAAACCTTTTCGAACTCTTCGGGAATGATGCCCTGTCCATCGATTTCCGTCAGCGCAACGCGACGGCCAACCAGCGATGCACTGCGGCTGATATGGGAATAGGTGAGGTTCTCGAACACGATCTTGTCGCCCGGCGCGGTCATGGCCGTGATGACGCTCATGATGCCGGCATGCGCGCCAAGTGTCGTGACGACGCTTTCAGGCGAGGGCGCCCAACTGCCCTGCGCCAGCCATGAAGCGCCGGCCCTGCACCAGTGATCAGGAAAGACATTGGTGTAGTTGACGAGCCCGAGCGGATTGTCGCGGGCGATCTCCGTCAGATGCCGTTCCAGAATAGTGTCCTGACCAATATTCGGGGCACCGGTCGTGTCAAAACGGTAGTGATCGGCCGGCGGCGGTGCGATGGGGCGGGTTCCGGCCAGTGTTGCCACCACCGGGTCATGCACGGCGGTGGCCGCTGGCGTCTTGCGGTCGTTGACATAGGTGCCGCGACCGACCTCGCCGCTCACCAGCCCGCGTTCGTGAACGGCGGCATAAGCCCTGCTGATTGTGCCGATGGTCACGCCAAGATCATAGGCGATGTTCCGCTGCGGCGGCAATTTGGCGCCGGCGGGCAGGGTACCATCGCCGATCGCCGCTTCGATCGCGTCTGCAAGGCGAAGATAAAACGGGCCATTGCCCTCGGAAATGTTCGGGAGCCAATTTGTCATGGGGACAATTTGTAAATTGCATCCCTTGTTTTGTCAATGATAGTGACAATTACAGGTTCAATTACAGCAAATCGGTGTGGACATGCGCAAGCTCGATCAATATCTCTCGACAATTGATACAATGTACCCGGACGAGTATGCGCGGGAACATTATTTCCGCGATTCCGGTGATATGCTGGACCCGCAGCCGCTGGTCTATGCCCACAATGGCAGCCTGTTTTCAAGGATGGTGGCCGCGGTCCGTGGCTGGCATGCGAAGCGTCGCGGCCGCGCGGTGCTGCGCGAACTGACGGATTTCGAACTGGACGATATTGGCGTGACGCCCTTCGAGGCTTGTCGCGAGGTGCGCAAGTCGCGCTTCTTCGATTGAGGCGCTGACAAACCGGGCTTTGCGTCACCCCGATTTTTGCATTTTGCCGGTCTTCCCCGTCCGGCTTCACCCGCCCAGCCAGTCCCAACCGGCTGTGGCGGGCTTTTTACGCCGTGCTCAGGAGCGGCAACCGCTGCCGCCGGTCGCCCAGCGGCTGACATCGGCGTTGATACGGGCAGCAGAAGCGTCGTTCAGGAGCGGCCCGTAGGTCGCGACGCGGGCGGGATTGCCTTCGGCCTCGACAACGAGGAGCGGACGGGCTTCCGGGCTGTGGGCCGGCACGACCAGAATACGCGGGCGACCGGAGAAGGAGTTGAGCTCCGGTGCCAGCTTGTAGGAGCGGAAGGCAGCATCGCCCGACTTGAACCAGCAGGCATTCGCGCCGAGCGCCACGCGTTCCATGGTCGGCAGGGCGGCGCGCCCGGGCGCGACGGGCGCGAGCGCACGCTTCGACTGGCAGCCGGAAACGATGACGGCAGCGGCGCAAACCACGGCGGAGGCAAGAAGCGAGGTGCGGGCAAGGCGCATGGGGACGTGTCCAGAACAGGAGGGGAGTGGGTATCGCCTGGCGAATAGGGCGAATGGGCTGCTTTCAACACGAAATTGCAGCGAAAACGCGGCGCGCTCTCGCTGCAATGGGCTTGAAAGCGCCTGAAATCAGGCGGCGATGACGTCGAGGGCCGAAGCGAAGATGCCACGGCCATCATTGCCGCCATGGGCGGCTTCAATCAGGTTTTCCGGGTGCGGCATCATGCCGAGAACGTTGCCCTTCTCGTTGATGACGCCGGCGATGTCGTTGATCGAACCGTTCGGGTTGGTGCCTTCGGTATAGCGGAACACCACCTGGCCGTTGCCTTCGATGCGGGCCAGCGTCTCGGAATCCGCGAAGAAGTTACCGTCATGATGGGCAACCGGGCAACGGATGATCTGACCTTCGGCATAGGCGCGGGTGAAATCCGTCGAGGCATTGGCAACCGACAGCTTGATTTCGCGGCATACGAAACGCAGCGAGGCATTGCGCATCAGCGCGCCGGGCAGAAGGCCGGCTTCAAGCAGGATCTGGAAACCGTTGCACACGCCCAGAACCTTGACGCCCTTTTCAGCGGCCTTCTTGACGGCCTGCATCACCGGCATGCGGGCGGCAATCGCGCCACAGCGCAGATAGTCGCCATAGGAGAAGCCGCCGGGAATGACGATGAGATCGACATCGGGCAGTTCCGTTTCGGTCTGCCAGACGGTCACGGGCGCCTGACCGGAAATCTTGGTCAGCGCCGCGATCATGTCACGGTCGCGGTTAAGACCCGGAAGCTGTACGACAGCGGATTTCATGGCGGCTTTCCTTGGGTGTCAGAGGATGGCGATCGAGTAGTTCTCGATGACGGTGTTGGCGAGAAGCTTTTCGCACATCGCCTTCAGGTCGGCTTCGGCCTTGGCCTTGTCCGCACTGTCCAGTTCCAGGTCGAAGACCTTGCCCTGACGGACATGGCCGACGCCTTCGAAGCCGAGAGCGCCGAGCGCGCCCTCGATTGCCTTGCCCTGAGGGTCGAGAACGCCATTCTTGAGCGTTACGGTGACGCGTGCCTTGATCACAGTCTTTCCAAGCCTCTTCGCTTACTTGACGAGAACCGGGCCCGTACCGCGGACCGGTTCGTTTTCATTGATGATGCCGAGGCGACGGGCCACTTCCGAATAGGCTTCGAGAAGGCCGCCCAGATCGCGGCGGAACAGATCCTTGTCCATCTTCTTGTGGGTTTCGATATCCCACAGACGGCAGCTATCCGGCGAAATTTCGTCGGCCAGGATGATGCGCATCATGTCGCCTTCGAACAGGCGGCCACATTCGATCTTGAAATCGACGAGCTGGATGCCGACGCCGAGGAACAGGCCCGACAGGAAGTCGTTGACGCGAATGGCCAGCGCCATCATATCATCCAGCTCGGCGGGGTTTGCCCAGCCAAAGGCGGTGATGTGCTCTTCCGAAACCATCGGATCGTTAAGCGCGTCGGACTTGTAATAGAATTCGATGATCGAGCGCGGCAGAACGACGCCTTCCTCGATCCCGAGACGTTCGGACAGCGAGCCGGCGGCAACATTGCGAACCACGATCTCGAGCGGAATCATTTCCACTTCGCGGATGAGCTGCTCGCGCATGTTCAGCCGGCGGATGAAGTGGGTGGGGATACCGATCTTGTTCAGATGCGTGAACAGATATTCGGAGATGCGGTTGTTCAGCACACCCTTGCCATCGATGACGGCGTGCTTTTTCTTGTTGAATGCGGTCGCATCGTCCTTGAAGAACTGGATCAGCGTGCCCGGCTCGGGACCTTCGTAAAGGATCTTGGCCTTACCTTCGTAAATGCGGCGGCGACGGTTCATATCGTTCGTTCTCATGGTTGGCGCTGGCCGTGGCCGCGCAGATAGAAAATATTTGCGGTCCCCATATCGGAAAAGAATGGATTTCACAATCACTCTGTCCCGGTATGGCCTTCCTGTATGCGAATTCTAGCCTCCTGCATTCGGGAATCGTTCACCTATACCCTACACCGAATCTCAAAAAATTCCCGCTATCAATCCAATCACGGTCCGCTTGAGACGGCCGGTAACAACGGAAAAACGGGGACGACATAATGCAGGCTTTGAAACTTCGGGCCAACGCCCATGAAACCGCTTACGCTCTCGATGAGAAGCAGCACTTCCTTGCTAATGCCCGCCGCAACAAGCGCCTTGGCCAGTGGGCGGGCGAAGTGCTCGGCAAGCCGGACGTCGATGCCTATGCCGACGCGGTGGTCCTGAGCGGCCTTGAGCGCCAGAATGGCGAATTCGCCCATATCCGTCGCGATTTCGATAGCGCTGGCGTCGTCGTCACCGACGAGGACATTCATTCCAGGATGAGCAACATGCTGCGCGATGTATTGCTGGAAATGCGCAACGTCTGATTGGACGCGTTGATCTTTCCTGCCGGATATATATTTCGGGCCCCTGTGGACTTACAGTTCGCGGGGGCTTTGCCGTTCTTTCTGCGGTGGTTTGTCCTGCCTTTGAAATTGAGCCGATAATAGCCAAACTTCGCATTGCACTTTGAGCGTGCTTTTGATTAATGGTGGCTCAGAAATTGGAAACCGACCGTACCAGGGAGACGCCGGATGAGTGGTTTGAGCGATCGCGAGAAGGCCTTTGAAAACAAGTTCGCCCACGATCAGGAGCTGAAGTTCAAGGCGGAAGCCCGCCGCAACAAGCTTCTCGGTCTCTGGGCTGCCGGACTGATGGGCAAGGACGACGCCGAAGCCTACGCCAAGGACGTGGTGGTGGCTGATCTCGCCGAAGCCGGTGATGAGGATGTGTTCCGTAAACTGCGCACTGATCTCGATGCCGCCGGCGTCCAGATTTCCGACGAAGAGCTGCGCACCAAGATGGTCGATCTCCTCGGAGAAGCCATCGATCAGATCACCAACGCCTGACCCGTCGGTTCGATCTCACGTCATGAAAGGCCGTGCGCTCTGCGCGCGGCCTTTTTGCCGTCTTGCGCAGTGTCAATCACGGTCCACATTGCGCCAGCCGCCGCTGTCAACGAAGGCCTCAACCTGCGAGGCAGGCATCGGTCGTGCCAGCGCATAGCCCTGCAGCGCATCGCATCCGAGATCGCGAAGGATACGGATATGGTCTGCCGTTTCCACGCCCTCGGCCACGACACGGATGTTGAGAGACCGGCCGATATCGATGATTGAGCCGACAAGCTTGCGCTGCTCCTGCGAATTGGAGAGCGGCGTGATGAGTTCACGATCGATCTTCAGCGTTGCAGGCGCAAGCCTGACCAGGCTGACGATGGATGCGTGGCCGGAGCCGAAATCGTCGATCTCGATATCTATGCCCTGTTGGCGGAGGTTCTTGAGGTTTTCCGCGACCGTTGCATCGAAATTGTCGAGGAATATCGATTCCAGAAGCTCGAAGGAAACGGTCCCCGGCTTGATGCCGAGTTCGCGGACGCTTCGGTATAGATGGGGATCGTGAAGCCGTCGGGCAGAGACGTTGACTGAAATCTTCGGCACAGCAATCCCCATCGCTTGCCAGCGGCGGAAATCGATCAGTCCTTTCTCGAGAATCTGTGCGTCGATGTCGGCCACGGCATCCAGATCCTCGGCGATGGGCAGGAACCTGTCTGGTGTCAGGATACCCCGTTCCGGGTGCTGCCAGCGGGCCAGTGTTTCCGCGCCGCAAATGTCCAGCGTGCGCGCGTCGAACTGGAGTTGGTAGTAGGGAACGAATTCACTTTGTTCCAGCGCGCGAAGAATTTCGTCGGAAACCTTCTTGGCATTGACGATCTCGTGCTGCATGCCCGACGAGAAGACCTCGAAACGGTTTCGCCCGAGATTTTTGGCCCGGTAAAGGGCGATGTCAGCATTTTGCAGCAATTGCCGTGCATCGAGCGAGGCATCCTCCCGGCTGGCAATGCCGATGCTGGCGCCGATCCGGCACTGGTTGCCGTCGATGGAAATCGGCTTGCGCAATTCGCTGATAATGCGGTCGGCCAGCGAGACGAGGTGATGTTGCGGTCCTTTGGACCGGGCGATGATGACGAACTCGTCGCCGCCGATGCGCGCGAGGAAGTCTTCCGCACGGGCACAGCGCGCCAGAACCGCAGCGGCATGCCTGAGCATTGCATCGCCAACACTGTGGCCCTGCGTATCATTGATCTGCTTGAAGCGGTCGAGGTCGATATGGAGAATAGACAGGTTGGCGCCGTCAACCTCGCCATGAAGGACACGGTCGAGGTAGCGTCGGTTCGGCAGCCCCGTCAGATGGTCGTGAAGGGCATTGTGCTCAATGCTCGCACGTGCGGCTTCAAGTGCGACATTTCTGGCTTCGGCGAGATCGCGGGCCTGCCGCAACTGCTTTTGCAGTTCGACATCCTCGGAAACGTCCCAATCGGCACCGATGACCTTGCGATGGCCGGTGCCAGGCTCAATGAACGGCAGTGAGCGAGAGCGAATATAAGCAATCGTGCCATCCTCACGGATGACGCGGAACTCGTCGGAATGCGGCACGAGATTTTCGAGATGGTAGTCCATCTTTGCAAGAACCCGGGCCTTGTCGTCCGGATGCAGCATGTTTTCCCAGAGTGAGCCGACAGGGACCTGGGTATTCTGCGGCAGGCCGTAGATCGCATACATGCGCTCGTCCCAGTGGCTCAAGCCCGTCGTGAGGTTGGCCTCGAACACGCCGATCCGTGATATGTCCAGGGCCAGCCGCAGGCGCTGCGCCTGGGCGGTCATATTGTCTTCCCAGTCCTGACGGCTGGTGACGTCGGCATCGGTGCCCGTGGCGCGGACGGGGTTGCCGTTCTCGTCCCATTCCACGCACATGCCACGGCATTCGATCCAGATCCAGTTGCCGTTCTTGTGGCGGATGCGATAGCGGAACACGGCATAATCCGGATCGCCCCGGTTTTGGCGCTCGATGGCGTGGAGCGTCCGCTCGCGGTCGTCGGGATGTATCTGGTTGACCCATTCATCGTTGTTGTGAACGAGTTCGTCCGGTGAGGAAAAGCCGCGAATATTAAGCCAGAGATCGGAGAATTCGAAAATGCCGGTCTTGAAGTTATGGTCCCATACGCCCAGCTTCGATGCCGTCAACGCATATTGGGCACGCTGCTCCTTCGCCGCCAGCGCCGCCTCGCGGACGGCCTGTGCATCGAGCGGTGCGATCTGCATTACGAGCAGTGGCGTGCCGTCGTATTCGTAGGGGGTGAAGCCAGCGAGACCGACGCGCAACCGGCCTTCGGCGTTGGGGAAGCGTAGCTCGATCGTAACCGGACCGGCCTGCTCGCCCCGCGAAAGGTCGGAAAACAGGGAGGCCAGTTTGGTAAGGTCGGCTTCGGCGACGATTTCGCCAAGCGCCCGGCTCCCGGTCTGGGGCGCCTGCCCACCCCATTGCGTCTCGAAGAGCGCATTGGTTGCGACGATCCTGCCATCCATCGCCAAAGCGGCGGCGGCAAAGGGAAGCGGCGCAAGCATGATCATCAGCGCATTGCGCTTGTCGTCACCCATACTTGCCCCGGACGGCTGTCCGCTCACGAAAGTGGAGGTCGTGCGCAACCCGAATTCCTTGCCTCGTATCAGTTTCGGCGCCTGATTTCATTCGCGTTCGACCGGCATCATGCCATCGCTCCCTGCTTGATGGGAAGAATGAGTGATACAAATACAGCAATGAAGTTTAATTACGCTTAAGCCGCAATTTTCCCCCGTTTCGACTTTCGCAGCAGGCACTATTCAGCAGGACAGCGTCTTTCGTGTGAAGAAAATCCCCGAAAGGTGACATTCCGCTTGGGCGCGGGAAACGGCAGGCGTCCTCAATGAACCTTAGGCGGTTGTAGCCGGCTCAGGAATTCGGCGAAGACCATCGTGCCTTCCGGCCAGGGACCATGGCCCGAATCGACATTGATATGCCCGGATTCGCCGGCATCGATGAGCAAGGAACCCCAACTTTGCGTCAGCCGTTCTGCCGTCTCGAAGGCGCAATAGGGATCGTTGCGGCTGGCGATGGTGACCGCCGGGAAGGGCAGGCGTGTCAGCGGGTAAGGGCCGAAGGAGGTCAGTCCTTCGGGAACGCGGGCCGCATCCTCGATATCCGGCGGGGCGACCAGGAAGGCACCGGCCACTTTGGCGCCCAGCTTGGGCAGGGCGTGCAGCACGCTCGCAATCCCGAGCGAATGGGCGACAAAGACCACGGGGCGGGTCGCCACAGAAACCTCGCGCACGATGCGGGCCGTCCAGTGCTCCAGAACGGGGTTGTTCCAGTCGGCCTGTTCGACGCGGCGTGCGGTCGAAAGCCGCTGTTCCCAGCGGGTCTGCCAGTGTCCATCGCCGGAGGAGCCATAACCGGGAACGATGAGGATGTCCGTTTCCGCGACTTTCATGGGAATGCCCCTGCTATTTTCAAAACGTCGGAATGAAAAGGGCGGCCTGCGCCGCCCTCTCCGGATCAGACCTCGCCGAAGACGCGGCGGAAGATCGTGTCCACATGCTTGGTGTGGTAGCCGAGGTCGAACTTCTCGCGAATATCGGCTTCAGGAAGCGCGGCGCGCACTTCCGGATCGGCCAGCAGTTCTTCAAGGAAGTCCTTGCCCTGTTCCCACACCTTCATGGCGTTGCGCTGTACGAGGCGATAGGCATCCTCGCGGGAAACGCCGGCCTGGGTCAGCGCCAGCAGCACGCGCTGGGAATGCACGAGGCCGCGGAACTTGTTCATGTTCTTCAACATGTTTTCCGGATAGACGAGCAGCTTGTCGATAACGCCAGTGAGGCGGGCCAGCGCGAAGTCTAGCGTGATGGTCGCATCCGGGCCGATCATGCGTTCCACGGAGGAGTGCGAGATATCGCGCTCATGCCACAGCGCCACGTTTTCCATGGCCGGGAAGGCGTAGGAACGTACCATGCGGGCGAGACCCGTCAGGTTTTCGGTCAGAACCGGATTGCGCTTGTGCGGCATGGCCGACGAACCCTTCTGGCCCGGCGAGAAATACTCTTCCGCTTCCAGAACTTCCGTGCGTTGCAGGTGGCGAACTTCAATGGCCAGACGCTCGACCGAAGAGGCGATGACACCGAGCGTGGCAAAGAACATGGCATGACGGTCGCGCGGGATAACCTGCGTTGAAACCGGCTCCGGCTTCAGGCCCATGGCGGCGGCAACATGCTCTTCCACGCGCGGGTCGATGTTGGCGAAGGTACCGACGGCGCCGGAGATGGCGCAGGTGGCGATTTCCTCGCGGGCGGCGATCAGGCGCGTCCTGCAGCGGTCGAACTCAGCATAGGCGAGCGCCAGCTTGACGCCAAAGGTTGTCGGCTCGGCATGAATACCGTGCGAGCGGCCGATGGTGACGGTATCCTTGTGCTCGAAGGCGCGGCGCTTCAGTGCGGCCAGCAGCTTGTCGAGGTCGGCCAGCAGAATGTCGGAAGCGCGGGTCAACTGCACATTGAGGCACGTGTCGAGCACGTCGGAGGAGGTCATGCCCTGATGAACGAAACGGCTGTCCGGGCCGACGAATTCGGCCAGATGCGTCAGGAAGGCGATGACGTCATGCTTGGTGACGGCCTCGATCTCGTCGATGCGGGCCGTGTCGAACTGTGCAGCGGAACCCTTCTCGCGGATCGTATCGGCAGCGGATTGCGGAATGACGCCGATCGCAGCCAGCGCGTCGCAGGCGTGGGACTCGATTTCGAACCAGATGCGGAACCGGGTTTCGGGCGACCAGATGGCGACCATTTCGGGCCGGGAATAACGGGGGATCATGGGCTGGTCCTTCTCAAGCGGAAAACATGAGGCCGCTTTAGCAAATGCCGCCTGCAATCTCAACGGATGCGACGCGCCATTATCGCACTGGTCGTGATGAGAAGCAGAAATCCGAGCGGCATGAAGAGCCTGAGCCCGATGACGGCGAACTGATAGACCGCCGAGGCCGACGTGAAGACAAGCTGATAGACCCAGATGCGGCTCAGGAAGGGCGCATGCCACTGGGCGTAGAACGACCTGTACTGAAGGGCAAAGAGAGCGGCTGTGACGCCGATGGTGCCAATGGCGAGCCACAATAGCCAGGCGGCAAACCGCGTTTCCGGGCGTCGTCCGGCGGCGCAGAAGCGGGCGAAGGGCAGGGCGATAACCCAGCCGAACAACCCGCCCGCGAAATAGAGGCCGAGAATATCGAGATCGGCGGAGAGCCAGAGCCTGTCCCGCGCATAAAGCGACGTCGCGGCGGAAAGCGCCATGAGGACGCCCCACAGAGGTCCGCCGGCCAGGACACTGCCGGTCGAGGGGAGACTTTCCTTGAGCCGTGCCCTCAACGGCATGGGGCGTCTCAGCCCCGGCCTGCTTCGGCGGCTTGACGCAGCGCCGAAACGGTGGAGCGGTAGGCATCGACACCTTCGCCCTTGAAGACGGCGGAACCGGCCACCAGTACGTTTGCACCCGCTGCCGTGCACAGCGGTGCAGTTTCGACGGTCACGCCGCCATCGACTTCGAGTGCGATGGGACGGTCGCCGATCAAGGCGCGGGCCTGCGCGATCTTTTCGATCTGTGAATGGATGAACTTCTGGCCGCCAAAGCCCGGATTGACGCTCATGATGAGGATGAGGTCGATGTCGCCGATGACCTGCTCGATGGCAGAAAGCGGCGTGGCCGGGTTCAGCGAAACGCCGGCCTTCTTGCCAAGCGCGCGGATGGTCTGCAGCGATCGGTGCAGATGCGGACCGGCTTCGGCATGAACGGTGATGTAGTCGCAACCGGCCTTGGCGAAGGCTTCGAGATAGGGATCGGCCGGAGCGATCATCAGGTGGCAATCGAACACCGCCTTGGTGTAGGGCCGTAACGATTGGATGATGGCGGGACCGAAGGAAATGTTGGGAACGAAATGGCCGTCCATGACATCCAGGTGAATCCAGTCCGCGCCGGCCTCGGCCACGTCGCGTACCTCGTCTCCCAGACGGGCGAAGTTCGAGGCGAGAATGGAGGGGGCGATCAGGATCGGGGAGGCGGTCATGGCAGGTCTCTCTCATCGGCCCGTCGGCTGTGGACATACGGGCTTTGCGCGTTTCGCGCTCCTTTACCACCCGTCCGACGGGCAAACAACCGCGCGCGGACGTTTATCGCATGGCATCCACGGGGGTGAACAGTCCGTTCCTCCACGCCATCAGCATATAGGGATTATGATGCTGCATACCCTTGCCGAACGCGAACGGACCGAGAATTGTTTCGAAGTTGCCATCGGCAAGGGTGGCCGCGACCGGCTTGCCGTTCCTGGCCGCGGCATCGATAGCGCTGGCGGCAATCGTTGCGGCGGCATAGGCGGGCAGCACATAACCCTCGGCGATAACGCCGTCCTTCGCCAGCGCCGCGATGACGGGCTTGGCTGTGTCCGGTTTTTCTGGTGGCAGGACCGCAAGAACGCCAGCCGCGAGCGGTACGGACTGGTCCGCCGCATTCAGCGCCTCGCCACCCAGCAGCGTCAGCGGAATGTTTTCCGCCGCCGCATCGCGGGCGATGATTGCCGCATCGCTGCGGTCGCCGGCAAACAGCACATGCGTCGCATTGGCCTTCTGGAGACGCCGCACCAGCGCGATCTGGTTGTCGAGACCGGGGCGGAACGTGTCGGCGAATTGCGGCTTCAGCCCCTTGTCCTCGACACCGGTTCGCACGGCCTCCGTCAGTTCGCGGGCCGGCAGCGTGCCGTCATCGACAATGGCGAAGGCCGCCCCCTGCCAGCTCTCGGAGATGACCGAAATCAGCTTGTCGGCCTCGTCGTTGAAACGCGGCGCGAGGCTGACGATGGGCCAGCCTTCCTTTGCGACATCTTCGAACAGGATCTTGGAGCGGACCGAAACGGAAATGGCGGGAATGCCTGCGCTCTTCAACGAGCCGCCCCCGGTCTCCAGGCTTTCCGCACACAGAAAGCCGACAGCGGCCGCAGCCTTGGCCGCGATAATGGCAGCGGCCACCTTGTCGCCACTGCCAGTCTCGCAGCTTTCCGGGATGCGGACCGCCGTCAGCTTCTTTTCTGCTGCAAGCTTTTCGGCGCCGGCAAAAATCTGGCTGCCAAGGGCTGCAAACGGGCCGGACGTGGGAGCGACCACGGCTAGCGTTGCCGCACCTGCCGGAAGGAGCGACGCGACAAAGGCAATAGCGGCAAGCGGAACGACAGAACGAGACATGAAAGACCAGCGGTTGATGTTGGTACTCATCTTATCCAAGCCGCCGGACGGTTGGAAGGCTTTCCGCTTCCTGCCGGAAAAATGATCTCCGTTAGGTGAGTTGGTAATCCTTCCCGTCTAGTCTTTGCATTTCCCGGCGATGGACGCCGGCTTCAGGACGAAAGCATGACCGACGCCGAGATGATTGACCCCGCCCTTTATCGCAACGCCATGAGCCGTTATGCGGGCCATGTGCAGATCGTAACGACGACGGACGGCCAGGAGCGCCGCGGCGTGACGGTTACGGCGGCCTGCTCGGTATCCGACAGTCCGGCAACCGTTCTGGTCTGCGTCAATGCCACCAACGCATCCAACGCGATCTTCGAGAAAAGCGGGCGTTTCGCGCTGAATTCGCTCGCCGGCCATCATCGCCCGCTTGCCGAAGCCTTTGCGGGCATCGGCAAGCTGCCGGTGGAGGAGCGGTTCGCCAGGGCACAATGGCTTTCACTCGTAACCGGCGCCCCCGTACTCTCCGATGCGCTGGCCTCCTTCGATTGCACCTTGATCGAGGCGAAGGTGGTGGCCACCCACATGATCCTGATCGGCAAGGTCGAGGCGCTGCATCTCGGTCCGCTGTCTCCGGCGCTGATCTATTTCGAGCGCAGCTTCAAGGAACTCTGACCTATGGACCGGGCAGAGATCGAGGAGATGTTCCAGTCGCTCGGTCCCGTTACCATCCGCCGCATGTTCGGCGGAAAGGGGATTTATTGCGACGGGCGCATTCTGGCGCTGGAAGTGGGTGGCGAAATTCTGCTCAAGGCGGATATGCAAAGCGCGTCGCACTTCGATCAGGCCGGTGCGCGGCAATGGACCTATACCCGCAAGGATGGACGTTCCGCCGCCATGCCCTACTGGTCCGTTCCGGACGAGGCATGGGACGACCCGGATGTGATGGCGAAATGGGTGCGCCTCGCCTTCGAGGCGGCGCTCAGGGCCGTTTGACCGGTCAGAGGTGCCGGACGGCGCTTTTCACGAATTCGGAGAGATTTTCGGGCAGCGCATCGAGCGCGAACCATTCGAGCCCGTCATGCTTGCTCGGCTCCATGATGCGGGCTTCGCCGGAAAAGTCTTCCGTAACGTAAAGCAGCGAAAACCAGTGGTGCCGGATGCCGGGAAATATCTGCTCATCGACACAGAGGAGGCGTAGCGCTCCGACGGTCAGGCCGGTTTCCTCCGCCGTCTCGCGACGGGCGGCGTCCTCGGCCTTTTCCATGAAATCGACCTTGCCGCCCGGAATATTCCAGAACCCGGCTTCGGGCTCCTTGAGGCGGCGGCAAAGCAGAATTTTCCCGTCACGGTGAAGGACGAGACCCACACCGACACCGGGAAAATCGAGGCCAGGAAGGCCCATCAGCTTTTCGCGTTTGCGACGATCAGCATGAAGGCCGGGATGTCGTCGCCGAAGCCGACCGGCGTCGGGCCATCGTCGTGGTCACGGTGGCGGCGGCGCTGCTGTTCGCGGTGATCATCATTCGCCGGGTACTGGCGGGCCGGGCGGGCCTCCTCGCGGGGCTTGCGGTCCGTCTTGCGCTCTGCCTTCACACTCGTGCTCCTTGCTTCTGCCTCGATGGGTTCCTGTACCGGAGCGGGGACAAAAGCCACCGTTTCCGCCGTCGGAGCAGAGCTCCGGTCACGCTTGCGATCCCGATCCCGATCGCGCTCACGTCCACGGCCACCCTTGCGGTTGCCGCGATCGCTTTCGCTTGCTTCGGATTCGGCAGGTAGTGCGGCGAGATCGCCGTTCTGCCATTCGATCGATTGGCCTATCAGCTTCTCGATGGCATCGAGATGCTTGGAATCGCGGCGCGTGACGATGGTAAAGGCGCGACCGGAGCGACCGGCGCGGCCCGTGCGGCCGATGCGGTGAACATAGTCCTCCGCATGGATCGGCACATCGAAGTTGAAGACGTGGCTCACGTCCGGAATGTCGAGGCCGCGGGCAGCCACGTCGGACGCCACCAGAAGCTGGAGGTGGCCGTCCTTGAAGTTCTGCAGCATGGTCGTGCGCGAGCGCTGGTCCATGTCACCGTGCAGCGCGCCGGCGGAAAAGCCGTGACGGTCTAGCGAACGGAAGAGGTCGGCCACATCCTTCTTGCGGTTGCAGAAGATGATAGCGTTCTTCAGGTCGTCCTGCACCTTGATGAGATCGCGAAGAACCGCGCGCTTCTCGTAATCCTTGCCGTTGGAAGCGACCAGACGCTGCGTCACGGTCTTGGCCGTCGAAGACGGCGGCGCCACTTCGACGCGGACCGGGTTCTGCAGGAAGCGGTCGGCCAGCTTCTGGATTTCCGGCGGCATGGTGGCCGAGAAGAACAGGGTCTGGCGCGTGAACGGAATGATCTTGGCGATGCGCTCGATATCGGGAATGAAGCCCATGTCCAGCATGCGGTCGGCTTCATCGATGACGAGAATATCGACGCCGGTCATCAGAAGCTTGCCGCGTTCGCAATGGTCGAGCAGGCGGCCGGGGGTGGCGATCAACACGTCCGCGCCGCGCTCCAGCTTGCGGTCCTGCTCATCGAAGGACACGCCGCCGATCAACAGCGAAATGTTGAGACGGTGATTCTTGCCGTATTTCTCGAAGTTTTCCGCGACCTGAGCAGCAAGTTCGCGCGTCGGCTCCAGAATGAGCGTGCGCGGCATGCGCGCACGGGCGCGGCCCGCTTCGAGAAGAGTCAGCATCGGCAGCACGAAGGAGGCGGTCTTGCCAGTTCCAGTCTGGGCGATCCCCAGAATGTCGCGGCGCTGGAGAGCCGGCGGAATGGCGCCCGCCTGGATCGGTGTAGGAATGGTGTAGCCGGCGTCGGTAACGGCGGAGAGGACTTTCTGGCTCAGTCCAAGATCAGCAAATGTCGTCAAAGGGGAAACTGCTTCCGTTCCGGTTCTCTCGAACTCTGGTGAAGGTGCATGACAATGCAGCGGCCAATAGTCCTAAAATGCCGGAAAGTCAAGAAAACCGGGCGAAAGACCGTGATAAAATACCGTATCGGGTCGCGAGCGGGCCTTAACGCATGTAGCTGGTCAGCTTTGCACCAGCCGCGACGAAGCGCATCGGGTCAAGAGCCGTGCCGTCGCGGCGCACTTCGTAGTGAAGGTGCGGGCCGGTGGAGCGGCCGGTATTGCCGGCCTCGCCGATCTTCTGGCCAAGTGAAATCGTGTCGCCTTCGGAGACGGAAATGCGGGAAAGATGCCCATAACGGCTGGTCAGGCCCTGTCCGTGATCGATTTCGACCATATTGCCGTAACCGCCGGAGTAGCCCGCAGTGATGACGCGACCGGCCCCGCTGGAACGCACCGGCGCACCGACATCCGAGCGGAAGTCAATGCCGGCGTGAAGGGCTGGACGGTTGAAAAACGGATCGAGCCTCGTGCCGAAACCGGAGGTGATCTCGCGGCCCGGCGCCGGATTGCCATAGGGCAGCTTGCGGGCGGTATCGCGCACCGATTCGAGGTGGGAGAGCGCCGAATCAAGCTGGTCCAGGGAAACGTTGAAAGCTTCGGGACTGTCCGGCGCGATGAACGGGCCACCCATGGCCGTGTTGTTCGATGCGACGTGCTGCGTATCGGGCACGCTGACCCCGGTCCCCCGAAGGATATGCGCAATCGCCTCCGCCTGGCCGCTGGCGTCCTTGGCGAGGCCCTGGATGTGGGCAAGCTGTTCGACCTCGATGCTTTTCAGCGAGCGGGTCACGGTGCTGAAAACCCTGTCGGCGCGTTCAGACACGCTCTCCTGTGTTGGGGCATAAGCCAGCATGCCGGGCGTGCTGGCCGGGGCAGCGGCGGTTTTTTTCGGTTCGCCGGCAAGAAGCGCTTCAAGCGCCTTCAGGCTGTCGGCCTTGGGGGCGAGGGAGGCCTGCTTGCCGAACGCGGTCGGCTTGACCGTTGGCGTGGGGACGGATCCGGTGGTCACTCCGCTGTCGTCGGCCTTGTCGAGCAGGCTGCCGATCTTGCCCTGCCGCAGCGATAGCGCCATCTGCTGTTCGAGAAGCTTTTCAACCTTCTCCTCCACCACCTGCTGGTCAAGCAACTGCCGCGACGTCACGCGATCAAGCTGCGAACGCAGGGCGGAGATACGGTCTTCGTAGTCATGCTGGATGCGCGCCTGCCGTGCCATCGTTGCACCAATCAGGTCGTCTCGCAGAACGAGATAGGAGGTTGCCGCGAGGTAGCCCAGCGAAAACAGTCCGGCAACTGCAATGCCTGTCACGGCCATCCAGGGGCGAATGGCCATGTGGCGAACCTTGTCGCCACTGGCCAGAATCAGAACGTGCTGTTGCGACCGCTCTCCGAAAACCCGGCCATGCGCTTTTCTGGTCACGACATACACTCCCGCCGACTCTCATGTCAGGGGGAATTACACATTTTTAAGGTTAATATTTCCTTGACAGCAGTGTGTTTCCGGTTGGCCTCGCAACGCTTTCATCCCAGAATTCGGGCTGCCTCCAGCACCTCCTGCGCGTGCCCCTTGACCTTCACCTTCGGCCAGACCTGCGCGATTTTTCCGTCGCGGCCAACGAGAATGGTCGTGCGCTCGACGCCCATATATTTGCGGCCATACATGCTTTTTTCCGTCCACACGCCATAGGCGGATAGCACGCTCTTGTCCTCATCGGCAGCAAGGATGACGCCGAGATTGTGCTTCTTGCAGAATTTGTCATGGCTGGCGGCGCTATCTGGCGACAGGCCGATGACAACGGTATCGGCTTTATCGAATTCGGAAAGCAGCGCGGTGAAATCGATCGCCTCCACCGTGCACCCGCTCGTATCATCCTTTGGGTAGAAATAGAGGACGACCTTCCGGCCCTGGAATTCTTCCAGCGAGACGGTGCCGCCGCCATCACGCGGAAGGGTGAAGAGGGGCGCTGCGGCGCCAAGGATCAATTCGCTCATGTCAGTTCCTTCATTCGGTTTGAATCAGTGCTGGAGTGTTCGCATCTTCTTATACGCCGGAAGAGACGCCCGGTTCAGTTTCCGTTCAAGCCATCTGCAATTTCTGCGTCTTTGGCTGGGCGGTGGTCGATTGGTTGTCTGCCACAGGATAGGAGTGGAGGACGCGCAATCCCCGGTGCGGTGGCCTGCGTCATTGCGACCGCCGGGCTGTCGCATTTTTTTCAGCCTCGTCCATTATATTCCCGTATTTACGGTTTAGATTCGGTTGGGTTTTTTGGCGGGAAGACCAGATACAGAGTGCAGAAACGATGCTGCTTAGTGAATTATACCGCTTTGAAAACAAAATGTTGGCGCCACAGGCAGGGTAAGGCCGCAAGTGGCCTTCGAGAGAGGATGCAGCAGGGAATCGATGGCGGAAATTCGAGGCGACAAGGTGGTCTTCAGCAAGCGGGACGTTGCTGCGCTGGATGATATGCCATCCAGCAAGGCGGAGGAGATGCTTGTCGTCCATTGCCCGCCGCCGCGTCGTCGCCGGGGTTTGGTCGTCAAGGCGCTTGCCGTTTTTCTTTTTCTCATCTGTGCGGGTGTTGGCGGGCTTGTCGCTGCCATCGAGGGTGGGTTTCTCGACCGGGAACTGGCGTGGCGGGCCGAAGCGGCGCTGAATGACGCGCTGGATGGCGTGTTCGAAGCCAAGGTGGGCGGTGCGGCCCTGCGCTTTTCCAAGCACATGGCGCTTGCCATCGAGGCGCGGGACGTTGAAGTGACGGAAACCGCCAGCGGCAAGCATGTCACCCACACCCAGTCCATCCGTCTGGTGATCGATCCGTTCGCGCTCTTGACGGGCCGGTTGAAGATCGGCGGCCTTGAGGCCGAGGGCGTCGATATCGATACCGCGCTGCTGCAGACAGAAGGCGGCGATATCGCAGCGCTTCGGGTCGATGCCACGCCGAAGGTTCTGGAGGCCGTTTTCACGCGCCTGGATGCCGCAGTCCGGTTTCTGGATCGTGGCCAGGCGGGTGATCTCGCCCTGTCCGACCTGAAAATGCAGTTTCCTGGAAGAGGAAAGCCATTTACCGTCGAGGTCAACGATCTTCTGATGGCGCGACAAGCGGATGGCGTTCTCACGCTGTCCGGCGTGGCGACCTATGGCGGCGATGACGTTGCTTTTTCGGTCGATGCCGAATCACAGAACGGGCGTGTGGCCGAACTGCGCGCCAAGGTCGAAGGCCTCGATCTAGGCGGCCTGACAATCCGCAGGCTTGCGGATGGCTCCATTCATGACGGCCTTGAAACTGAAGTGGGTGCCATTTTTGCGGCCCGGCGCGCCACACCGGACGCTCCGCCACAGTTGAACGTCACGCTGACCGCCACGCCCGGCCTTCTTCACATGGATGATGCCGCTCAGGAGTTCAGCGGCGCCAACTTCGATCTTGCCTATGATTTCACCAAGGATTCGGTGGAGTTTATGCCGTCCCGAATGGTCTTTGGCCGCACCGTGCTGCCATTCACCGGCGCGGTCGTGGATCGAAACCGGATCGATCCTGCTGCCGGAGCGGGCTTTGCCCTCGATTTCCTCTTCAGCGGGGCGATTGCGGGCGCTACGGAAGCCCAGCCGTTGACCTTCGATGCCACCGTGACAGGTATCTTCGATCCGGCGCTGAGCGAATTGCGCGCCGACCGGCTGCTGGTCACGAGTTCGCAGGGCAATATGGGCGGTTCCTTTGTCATCCGCTTCAAGCCGGGCCTTTCTCCCGAAATCAGCTTTGGTGGGCAGGTACCGGAAATGGCGGGTAGCGCGGTAAAGCAGCTCTGGCCGTTCTGGATGGCCCGAAAGCCGCGCGAATGGGCGGTCGCCAATCTCGATGGTGGCCGGGTTCGCAATGGCACGATCTCCGTCTTCATTCCGGCGGGGCGCATGCGCTTTCCGCCCATTCCGGTGGAACTGAACGAAAATGAGCTCCACATCACCTTTGACGTGGAGCACATGCGGCTTGACTTGCCGCCCGATGTGCCGCCGCTGCGCGAACTGGACGGTCATGTGGATATTCACGGCGCGCGGACGGAAGTTGTCGCGACGAAGGGCACATCCTATTTCGGCTCCGGCCGTTCTGTAACGCTCGAAGGCGGGCGCTTCGTGATCGCTGATGCCTACAGGAAGCCGTTGACGGCGGACCTGACGCTTGCGCTTGCGGGCGATGCCGCGGCGGTGCTGGAGCTTTCCAGCTTCAAACCAATGAACAGCCTGAAGAATACGGATTTCCGTCCGGAGGATTTTGCCGGTCCCGTGAAGGCAAGTGTTTCGGCCCGTTTTGGCCTGCTCGCCAGCCAGAACCCGCCGCCGCCGGACTGGAGCGCACGCATTGACCTGCAAACGGTCGATCTGCACCGCCCGATTGCCAACCGGCGGATTGCCGGCGCGCAGGGTGTCGTCAGCGTCACACCGCAGGCGCTTACGGTTGATGCAAAGGCGAAGGTCGACGATGCGCCGGTCGAAATCGCTTATACGCAACCTTTGGGTGGTTCCGATGTGAAGCCGTCGCTTACCGCACGCGGGCGTCTGGAGAAGGCCGACTGGCTGAAACTCGCGCCGCAACTGGATGAGCTTGTGAGCGGCCCGCTCAGCTTCGAACTCTCCCGCGCCGATGACAAGAAGCAGACGGTCAAGATCGATCTGGGCGCCTCCAATGTGTCTCTGCCGTGGATAGGCTGGGCGAAAGGGGTTGGCGTTCCGGCCAAAGCGAGCTTCGACCTGATGGAAAACGGTGAGGAGGATCTGATCCGTAACCTGCAGCTTGTCGGCGACGGTTTTGGCGCGAATGGCAGCCTGACCTTCAACAAGGGCGGGCTCGTCATTGCCGAACTGTCCCGGGTGCTGCTTTCACCGGGCGATGATTTCGGCGTCACCCTGCGCTCGGGACGGGGTGGTCTCGAACTGGCCATCAACGGCAAGCGCCTCGATGCCCGTCACCTTATCCGCAAGCTCAAGACGGAATATGAAGGCGACAAGGGGGCTGCCGGTGCGGCGAAGGGCGCGGCCTTTATAGCGACCGTCAACCTGGACAATCTCGCGGGCTTCAACGACGAAGTACTGACCAGCGTCACGGCACGCTACGCCACGAAGGGCGGCGCCGCCAACGCCGTGGATTTCCGCGGCGTAACCGAAAGCGGTCAGGCCATCGTCAGCCAGATGCTGAAGGACAACCGCAATACGGTCTCGATCACCAGCGGCGATGCCGGCGCACTGGCGCGCTTCATCGATCTCTACAAGAACATGAGCGGCGGTCTTCTGAACCTTCGCATGGCCGCGCTGGATGCCGAATCCTGGAGCGGGTCCATCGACCTCAGAAGCTTCCGTCTGCTGAACGAGCAGCGTCTGCAATCCATCGTCAACACGCCCGCCGGACAAAACGGCCAGAGCCTCAAAAGCGCGCTGAAAAAAGATATCGACGTGAGTTCGGCGAGCTTCCAGCGCGCCTTTGCCCGCATCATTACCCGGAACGGCGTGTTGCTGGCAGAAAACGGCGTGGTGCGCGGCGATCAGGTCGGAGCGACGTTTCAGGGGACGGTGCGCGACCGGCGCGGTAACATGGACCTGACCGGCACGTTCATGCCCGCCTACGGTCTCAACCGGCTGTTCGCGGAACTGCCGATCATCGGCTCCATTCTCGGCAATGGCAGCGACCGTGGCCTGATCGGCATCACCTTCAAGATGTCGGGAACGTTCACCCGCCCGAATATCATCGTCAATCCGCTGTCGATCATCGCGCCGGGCGTGTTCCGGCAGATTTTCGAGTATTGATCAGCCGGTCAGGCGATCTCGATGGTTTCGAGATGCGCTCGGATGGCCGCGGCCAGATTCTGACGGTGAAAACCCCGATAGAACTCGGTTTCGTCCTCATCCATGGCGCGGCGAATGGGCAGCAGGTCTTCGAAGCCAAGACCCTCCAGCGCTTCCGGTGCGCTCTCGCGCAGAACCCGTCGGTCGGTCCTCGCCACACGGGCCACCAGTTCATCGAAATAGGCGATGTTGCGGTCGATGGCCTCCGGCGTCGTGGTGCGTCCATGGGCAGGCACGACCACAGTCGCGCCGAGCGCCTTCAACCGCGCGAGCGAGGCGCGCAGGAGCCGCAGGCTTTCCTGCGTGTCATCCCAGACGCAAGGCACAGGGTCTTCCACCGCATCAACCGCCAGCAGCGTGGAAATCTCCGGTATCCATACGGCGAGATGATCCGGTGTGTGTCCCGGCGTATGAAGGAGATGGAGCGTCAGATCACCGCCGTTCAGCGTCATTTCGCCGTTAAATGTGATCGAGGGAGCGACGATCTCGGTTTCGGCGAAGCGTGTTTCCTCGGCGGCTTTGGTGGCAAGCGTGGCGGCAGCGTCAGGATCGTTCAGGCGTTCGAGCGCGCTGGCATGGGCGATGATCGGGGCCGCACCCGCAATCGCCGCATTGCCCCAGAAGTGGTCCCAATCCATATGGGAGTTGATGACGATCAAAGGGCGGTCATGGGCCGATGCTCCGAGCTTTTCCAGCGCTTCGCGGCAAAGTGCCGGCGTGCTCAACGTATCGATCAGCGCGTTGAAACGCTGGGTGCGCACGAACATGGCATCGACCTCGTTGCCGTGACGCAGGATGCTGATGCGCGAATCGACGCCCTCGAAGCTGCAGATTTCCACATGACCGGACATGAATGTCGTTTCCTTATGGCGTGAGGTGAGCCGACTTTGCCTGTCCGGCACACCACGTCAACAGCGGATACGAAAAAGGCCGGGGGATGCCCGGCCTTTCGGAATACTGGTCCAACTCGCCCGGTCAGACAGGGCGGACGAGAATGTGCTTCTTCTTGCCGAGCGACAGCTTGATGACGCCATCGGCGGTCACATCTGCGGTGCCGAGCGTCTGGCGCTCGTCGGAAACGCTCTTGTCGTTTACCTTCACCGCTCCGCCCTTCACATGGCGGCGGGCTTCACCATTCGATTCGGCCAGACCGGCACGCACGAAGAGAGCGAGAACGCCGACGCCTGCCTCAAGCTCGGCGGTCGGAACCTCGATGGAGGGCAGGTTATCGGCCAGCGCGCCTTCCTCGAAGGTCTTGCGCGCCGTTTCGGCAGCCTCTTCCGCTGCGGTGCGACCGTGCAGCATGGCAGTGATCTCGGTGGCGAGGATCTTCTTCACCTCGTTGATTTCCGAGCCGCCCAGCGCTGAAAGCCGGGCAATCTCGTCCATCGGCAGCGTGGTGTAGAGCTTCAGGAAGCGTGAAACGTCAGCGTCTTCCGTGTTGCGCCAGTACTGCCAGAAATCATAGGCCGAGAGCATGTCCGGGTTCAGCCAGACGGCGCCGTTCACCGACTTGCCCATCTTGGCACCGGAGGAGGTTGTCAGAAGCGGCGATGTCAGCGCGTAGAGCTGCTTGGTGCCCATGCGGTGACCAAGGTCGATGCCGTTGACGATATTGCCCCACTGGTCCGAACCGCCCATCTGCAGGCGGCAGTCATAGCGCTTGGCCAGTTCTACGAAGTCGTAGGCCTGTAGGATCATGTAGTTGAATTCGAGGAAGGACAGCGACTGTTCGCGGTCGAGGCGCGTCTTCACGCTGTCGAAGGACAGCATGCGGTTGACCGAGAAGTGACGGCCCACATCGCGCAGGAATTCGAGGTAGTTCAGCGGGCGCAGCCACTCGGCATTGTTGATCATCAGCGCCGGAGCCGTTGCCTGATCGTAATCGAGGTAGTTGGAGAACACGCGCTTGATGGAGGCGATGTTGTCCTCGATCATGTCGACGGTCATCAGCTTGCGCGCCTCTTCCTTGAAGGAAGGATCGCCAACCATACCGGTGCCGCCACCCATGAGCGAAATCGGCTGGTGGCCGGTCTTCTGCATCCAGTGCAGCATCATGATCTGGATCAGGCCGCCCGCATGCAGCGAAGGTGCGGTCGGATCGAAGCCGATATAGGCCGTCACGGTTTCCTTGGCGAAGAGTTCATCGAGACCAGCCTCGTCGGAGATCTGGTGAATGAAGCCGCGTTCGTCGAGCGTGCGGAGGAAATCGGATTTGAACCTGGACATGACCTGTTTCTCTGAAAAAGGGTTTGGTGCGGTCGCGCTCTAGCATTGTTCCGGCGCATAATCACCCCAAAAGTGATTCCGGAGAGCGCCATGAGCAAGATGAAAACGGCAATCGGCCTGATGAGCGGCACCTCCATGGATGGCATCGACCTCGCTCTGGTCCGAACCGACGGTGCCGATCGCGTCGAGCGCGGCCCGAGCCATTACGTTCCCTATGACGATGGCCTGCGCGCCCGCTGGAAACGCGCGCTGGTCACGGCAAAGGCCATCACCGAACGCCACCAGCGGCCCGAAGATCTGGCCGATGCCGAGCGCATTCTGACGCTGGCCCATGCCGCCGCCGTAAAATCCTTCCTGCACCGCATCGGCAGGGAGCCGGCGGAGATCGACGTCATCGGCTTCCACGGCCAGACGGTGCTGCACCGGCCCGATGAGGCTCTGACGGTTCAGATCGGCGACGGGCCGTTGCTGGCGGACGAAACCGGCATCGATGTGGTCTATGACATGCGGGCCAACGATATGGTGCATGGCGGGCAGGGCGCGCCGCTTATTCCCGTTTATCACGCAGCTCTGGCCGCCAACCTGCCGGCGGGATTGGAACGGCCTGCTGTCTTCGTCAATATCGGCGGTATTTCCAACCTGACCTATACCGGGCAAGCCGGTCGCCCGGCGGAACTTGCGGCCTTCGATAGTGGTCCTGGGAACATGCTGATCGACCAATGGATCGAAGCGCATACCGGCAAGGCCTATGACAAGGGCGGGCAGATGGCCGCGCGCGGCAAGGTTATTCCGGCCCTTGCCGAACGCTATCTCGCCAGTCCCTTCTTCTCCGCGAATATCCGCCGTTCGCTGGATCGCGGTGACTTTCTGCCGCCGCAAAAAGGCGCGGTATCGCTGGAAGATGGTGCCCGCACGCTCGCCCACGTCACGGCGGCAGCGATCCTCAAATCCGCAACCTATCTGCCGGAGACCGCAAAAACGTGGATCGTCTGCGGTGGCGGGCGTCTTAACCCGGTCATCATGGCGGAGTTTGCCGCCCTCGCCGAAAAGCACGGCGCGAAGGTGATCGCAGCGGAGGATGCGGGTTTTAACGGCGGATCGATGGAGGCGGAAGCCTGGGCCTATATTGCCGTGCGCTCGCTGGCGGCATTGCCGCTGACCTTTCCGGGCACAACCGGCGTGAGGCAGCCGGTGACGGGTGGAGTGTTGGCGGCGTCAGGCCCGGCATACAAGTGATGGATGCGGATGCTATCGGCTGAGACGCGCGAGTACGCGTGGAAGTTCCAAAACTAGCAGAATGGTTCCTACGACGATGCAGAGGATGAGTGGAATGGCCCAGAGCGCGTGAAGGGCTGTGTCGGGGCGTAATAGAGCCATGAGCACGAATGGCGTGGCTAACGTCAGCAGGTAGAAATTCAGCATGAGTTGGAGCAGGCGCATTTGCCATTCAGTGCCCCCACAGTACCATCCATATTCGAAGTGACATCCGTGAATATCTATAACGCCGGCGATGGATGAAGCCGTGAACGAGGCAATTGTTACCGCCCACCACAAACCCGCGAGACTCAGGAAGATAGTGCGGACGGTGCCCATGCCGAGGTCTCTCCGAAATGAAAAAAAAGGGCGCCGGTCGGGCGCCCTTTAAAACTGTCAGCGAATGCGCTTGGCCGCGGGTTCCGGCACCAGTTCGCCGTTCAGGCGGCGGTCGAGGTAGTCCTCGCATTCGCCCATCAGCGTATCCACCTGACCGTTGAAGAAGTGGTTGGCGCCCGGCAGGGTGCGGTGGGTGATGAGGATGCCCTTCTGCGTCTGCAGCTTGTCGACCAGCCCCTGAACATCCTTCTCCGGTGCCACCTTGTCGCTGTCGCCGTGGATGATGAGGCCGGACGACGGGCAGGGGGCGAGGAAGGAGAAGTCGTAGATGTTCGGCTGCGGCGCAATCGACATGAAGCCTTCGATTTCCGGACGGCGCATCAGGAGCTGCATACCGATCCACGCGCCGAAGGAATAGCCGGCAACCCAGCAGCTCTTGGAATCGGGATGCAGCGACTGCACCCAGTCGAGTGCGGAGGCGGCATCTGACAACTCACCCGCTCCATGGTCGAATTCGCCCTGGCTGCGGCCGATGCTGCGGAAGTTGAAACGCAGCGTCGTGAACCCGCGCTTCTGGAACATGTAGAAGAGCTGGTAGACGATCTGGTTGTTCATCGTGCCGCCGAACTGCGGATGCGGGTGCAGGATGATGGCGATCGGGGCGCTTTTTTCCTTCGAGGGCTGGTAGCGGCCTTCGAGACGGCCGGCAGGGCCGTTGAAAATGACTTCGGGCATCGTTACTCCGGTATCGGTTTCGCTTCTGAAAAGACGGAAGTCGCAGTCAGGTGACTTGACTCAGGAAATCATCTTTTCTAAAACGCAGTTTAGAACCGTTCAAAAATCTCGTGGCGGAAACGCCGTAGGATTTGTGGTGTTCATATGCTAAGCCGCCCTGAAATTTCAACAAAAATGCACGCCTTCGTGCGAGGGACTGTCTGAATGGCCATCGGCCCGCGTGTCTATATGGATTGGAACGCGACTGCGCCGCTTCTCAATGAAGCGCGCACGGCTGTTCTTGCCGGTCTGGACATGATGAATCCCTCCTCCGTCCATGGCGAAGGCCGCGCCGCACGGGCGGCGCTCGAAAAGGCCCGTCGGCAGGTGGCGGCACTCACCGGTGCCGAGCCCGCGCATGTAGTGTTCACATCCGGCGCAACGGAAGCGGCGAATACCGTTCTCAGCCCTGACTATCGCATGGGCCGCCGCCCGGTGGGCATCGGGCATCTCTATGTCTCGGCCGTCGAGCATCCGGCGATCCGCGAGGGCGGGCGTTTTGCAGCCGGCCAGATCAGCGAAATTCCCGTAACGCATCAGGGCGTTGTCGATATCGACGCGCTCAAGGCGCTGCTGGCCTCGCACAATGACGCTTCCGGCATGCCTCTGGTCGCGATCATGGCGGTCAATAACGAGACGGGCGTGATCCAGCCAGTGGCGGCAGCGGCAGCGCTGGTGCATGCCCGCGGCGGACTTCTCGTTGTCGATGCCGTGCAGGCGGCAGGTCGCATTCCCCTCGACATTGGCGTGCTCGGGGCCGACTTTCTGATTGTCTCGTCGCACAAGATCGGTGGCCCGAAGGGTGTCGGCGCGTTCGTTTCTCGCGGTGAGGTGTTGATGCCTGCACCGTTGGTGCGCGGCGGCGGTCAGGAAAAAGGTCACCGCTCCGGCACGGAAAACCTCGCCGCGATCCTGGGCTTTGGCGCGGCGGCGGCGGTGGCGCAGGCGGAGCTTGAGGACCGCATGGCGCGCATTGGCGCGCTCCGTGACCGGCTCGAGGCGGGCCTGCGGGCTTCAGCGGCGGATGTCATCATTCACGGTGCGGACGTGCCGCGCGTTGCCAACACCTGCTTTTTCAGTCTGCCGGGCCTGAAATCCGAAACCGGCCAGATTGCATTCGATCTGGAAGGCGTGGCCGTTTCAGCCGGTTCGGCCTGCTCTTCCGGCAAGGTGGGCGAAAGCCATGTGCTGGCTGCCATGGGCTGTGATCCAAAGCTTGGGGCGTTGCGTCTTTCGCTTGGAGCCTCGTCGACCGAGGCCGATGTGGAGCGGGTCGTGGCGGCTTTTGTGAAGATTGCCGGTCGCCGCAAGGCGACAGAAGCGGCGTGAACAGGACGATCCCGGATTTTCCGTGGTTTTCCTGAGGGAAACGGGTGCAAATGGCCGGATTCCGCACTAGATAAAGGCGGAGATCCGCATTTGGGAGTTTGTCAGGGAAAAGGGGAGACCGGTTTTCCCGACAAGACAAACGAAAACAGAAAGGCTTGAGACTGGCTGGTTCAGAATGAACCCGATGGCCTCAAGGAAATGACATGCTCCCGGATTGCACATCCGGGAATTCGACAAGCCACCGGGCCTTTGATCCCGGCGAGATTGGAGACTGAAATGGTTGCCGTCCAGGAGACGATCGATCAGGTCAAGCAGATTGACCTCGATCAGTACAAATACGGTTTCGAGACCGAAATCGAGGTGGACAAGGCCCCGAAGGGCCTGAGCGAAGAGATCGTCCGCTTCATTTCCGCCAAGAAGCAGGAGCCGGAATGGATGCTGGAATGGCGTCTTGACGCCTACCGCCGCTGGCTGACGATGGAAGAGCCCACCTGGGCGCGCGTTGAGTATCCGAAGATCGACTTCAACGACATCTATTACTATGCCGCACCGAAGAACGTGACCGGCCCGCAGAGCATCGATGATGTCGATCCCGAACTGCTGAAGACCTACGAGAAGCTCGGCATTCCGCTGCGCGAGCAGGAAATCCTCGCCGGCGTGCAGACCTCCAAGATCGCCATCGATGCCGTTTTTGATTCGGTCTCGGTTGTCACCACCTTCAAGGAAGAGCTGAAGAAGGCCGGCGTCATCTTCATGTCGATCTCCGAAGCCGTGCGCGAGCATCCGGACCTCGTGAAGAAATATCTCGGCTCCGTCGTGCCTCCGACCGACAACTACTATGCGACGCTGAACTGCGCGGTCTTCACCGACGGTTCCTTCGTCTACGTGCCGAAGGGCGTGCGCTGCCCGATGGAACTGTCGACCTATTTCCGTATCAACGAGAAGAACACCGGCCAGTTCGAGCGCACGCTGATCGTCTGCGAGGAAGGGGCTTACGTCTCCTATCTCGAAGGCTGCACCGCGCCGCAGCGCGATGAAAACCAGCTTCACGCCGCCGTCGTCGAACTTGTTGCGCTTGATGATGCCGAGATCAAGTATTCCACGGTCCAGAACTGGTATCCGGGCGATATGGATGGCAAGGGCGGCATCTACAACTTCGTGACCAAGCGCGGCGATTGCCGGGGCAAGAACTCGAAGATTTCGTGGACGCAGGTGGAAACCGGTTCGGCCATCACCTGGAAATACCCGTCCTGCATCCTGCGCGGCGATGGTTCGCGCGGCGAGTTCTATTCGATCGCCGTTTCGAATGGCCATCAGCAGATCGACTCGGGCACCAAGATGATCCATCTCGGCAAGAACACGTCGAGCCGAATCATCTCGAAGGGCATTTCTGCCGGCAAGTCGAACAACACCTATCGCGGTCAGGTCTCGGCCCACCGCAAGGCGACGAATGCCCGCAACTTCACCCAGTGCGACAGCCTGCTGATCGGCGATACCTGCGGCGCGCATACCGTGCCCTATATCGAGGCGAAGAACTCGACCTGCCAGTTCGAGCACGAAGCGACGACCTCCAAGATTTCCGAGGACCAGCTTTTCTACTGCCTCCAGCGCGGCATTCCCGAAGAGGCGGCCATCGCCCTCATCGTCAACGGCTTCGTCAAGGAAGTCATTCAGGAACTGCCGATGGAATTTGCCGTGGAAGCCCAGAAGTTGATCGGCATCTCGCTGGAAGGCTCCGTGGGCTGACCGCCCGTAACCCGATTGAACCGGTGCGCGCGGCCCTTTCGCGCGCCTGATCTCCGTTACATCCGAGAAGGATATCGAAATGCTTGAAATCATCGACCTGCACGCCAAGATCGCCGACACCGAGACGGAAATCATCCGTGGCCTGAACCTCACCGTGAAGGCCGGTGAAGTCGCTGCCATCATGGGCCCGAACGGCTCGGGCAAGTCGACGCTCTCCTACATCCTGTCGGGCCGCGAAGACTATGAAGTGACCTCGGGTGACATTCGCTACAACGGCGAAAGCATTCTGGAACTGGACGCTTCCGAGCGCGCCGCCAAGGGTATCTTCCTCGCGTTCCAGTACCCGGTCGAAATTCCGGGCGTGGCCACCATGCAGTTCCTCAAGGTGGCGATGAACGAGCAGCGAAAGGCGCGCGGCGAAGCCGAATTGACGACGCCGGAATTCATCCGCACCGTCAAGGAAGGTGCTGCCAAGCTCAAGATCGACCCGGATATGCTCAAGCGCCCGCTCAACGTCGGCTTCTCCGGCGGTGAGAAGAAGCGCGCCGAAATCCTGCAGATGGCGCTGCTGGAGCCGAAGCTCTGCATCCTCGACGAAACCGACTCGGGTCTCGATATCGATGCGCTCAAGATCGTTTCCGATGGCGTTAACGCACTGCGTTCGCCGGATCGCGCCTTCGTGGTCATCACCCACTATCAGCGCCTTCTGGAACACATCGTGCCGGATACCGTTCACGTTCTCTACAAGGGCCAGATCATCCGCACCGGGGACAAGGACCTGGCGCTGGAACTGGAAGCCAACGGCTATGCCGACGTCATCGGCGAAGCAGCCGAATAAGGCGGGGATCAGCGATGACCATTCAGAGCAACACACGCCAGACCGCCGCCGAAACGGCGCTGGTCGAGGCTTATACGACCCAGCTTTCAGACCTGCCCGGCGATCCGGATGTGCTGACGCTGCGTGACCGCCTGCTGGACGATCTGAAGACCGCCGGTCTGCCGACACGCCGTATCGAAAGCTGGCATTACACCGACCTCAAGACGCTGTTGAAGGACATTCCGCCCTTCGATGCGACGAAGGGTGCCAAGGCGCTTTCGCCGTTCGTCACCGGTGCCACGGTCCTTTCCGTGTTGCAGGGCAAAGCGAATGAAACACGTCAGGACGCGTTCACCGCCACTCGCTACAGCGAAAGCCTGACCGATGGCTCTGCCGCCGCCCGCCTCGACGCGGTTGCCGCGGACGATGCCATCGGCCGCATCAACGCCGCTTTCGTGCGGGACGGATTCACGCTCGACATTCCGGCGGATGCCGAGATCGAAGCGCCCATCGAAATCCAGTCGATCCACACAGGTGGTCAGGTTCACACCCGCTTCCCGGTCACGATTGGCGCGGGCGCCAAGGTCACGATCATCGAGCGCCATCAAGCCGGCGCAGGCGATGCGGCTTTTGTTTCGTCCGTCAGCGATGTGGTGATTGGCGCCGGCGCGGATGTAACGTGGATCGTGCTGCAGCAGCAGGGCGTTGCCGATACGTTTCTCGGCCAGATCCGTGTTGATCTCGGGGCCGATGCCAAGCTGAAGCTCTTCGACGTCAATGCTGGCGGCAAGCTGGTGCGTCAGGAACTGCGCATCGATACCAGCGGCGAGGGGGCAGAACTGACGCTGCGTGGCGTCAACCTCATCGGCGGCGAGCAGCACAACGACGTGACGCTGGTGCTGGGCCATAACGTGCCGAACACTTCGTCCACGGATGTGTTCCGTTACGTTCTGTTCGATCGCGGTCGCGGCGTTTTCCAGGGCATGATCCGCGTTGCGCCGGATGCGCAGAAGACGGATGCCAAGATGGCATGCAACACGCTTCTGCTGTCCGACGATGCGGATTTCGCAGCCAAGCCGGAACTGGAAATCTTCGCCGATGACGTGGTCTGCGGCCACGGTGCGACGGTTGCCGATATCGACGACAACCACCTCTATTACCTGCGTGCTCGTGGGATTCCGGAAAACAAGGCCCGCGCCATGCTCGTCAACGCTTTCGTCGCCGAAGTCGTGGAAGAGCTTGAGGACGAGCCGCTTGTCGAGGCGCTGGAAGAGGTGATTTCCGGCTGGCTGGAGAAGCACGCCTGAGGGAGAAGGGCAGGTTCGGCCTGCCACGCAAGCTTCCTTCGTCACCCGGTAAACCCGTCGGTGACGAAGGGCCAGATCGATGCGCGTGGATGAACGGGTTCGAATGGTCGAAACCATCGGCTCCGGTCTTTTGAAAGGACGGCCAAGCATGGCCTATGATGTTGAAGCGATCCGCCGCGATTTCCCCATTCTCTCGCGGGAAGTCTATGGCAAGCCGCTGGTCTATCTGGACAACGGCGCCTCGGCGCAGAAGCCGCAGGCGGTGATCGATGCGGTTTCTCACGCCTATTCCCATGAATACGCCAATGTCCATCGCGGTCTGCATTACCTCTCCAACAAGGCGACGGAGGCCTTCGAGGCGAGCCGCGAAAGCGTGCGCCGTTTCCTGAATGCCGGTTCGGTTGATGAGATCGTCTTTACGAAGTCCTCGACCGAAGCGATCAACACAGTCGCTTATGGCTGGGCCATGGACAATATCGGCGAGGGCGACGAGATCGTCCTCTCGATCATGGAGCACCATTCCAATATCGTGCCCTGGCACTTCCTGCGCGAGCGCAAGGGCGCAAAGATCGTCTGGGTTCCGGTGGATGAGGATGGCGCTTTTCATCTCGAAGATTTCGAGAAATGCTTGACGGAGCGCACCAAGCTTGTCGCGATCACCCATATGTCGAACGCGCTCGGCACTGTCGTTCCGGTGAAGGATGTGACCCGCATTGCCCATGAGCGCGGCATTCCAGTGCTGATCGATGGGTCGCAGGGTGCGGTTCACATGCCGGTCGATGTGCAGGATATCGGTTGCGACTGGTATGCGATCACCGGCCATAAGCTCTATGGTCCTTCGGGCATCGGCGTTCTCTATGGCCGTATGGACCGGCTGCGTGAAATGCGGCCCTTCATGGGCGGCGGCGAAATGATTGCCGACGTTTCCGAAGATGCGGTGACCTATGCCGAACCGCCGCACCGCTTCGAGGCCGGCACGCCACCGATCGTGCAGGCGATTGGTCTCGGCGTGGCGCTGGATTACATGGAAAAGGTCGGTCGCGCTGCAATTGCCGAACATGAGGCAGGGCTTGCCGCCTACGCCGCCGAACAGCTTCGCTCGGTCAATTCGCTGCGCATCATTGGCAACGCGCCGGGCAAGGGTTCCATTTTCTCGTTCGAACTGGCGGGTATCCACGCCCACGACGTTTCGACTGTCATCGATCGGCGCGGCATTGCCGTTCGCGCGGGCACCCATTGCGCCCAGCCGCTGTTGAAGCGCTTCGGTGTCACTTCCACCTGCCGTGCCTCCTTCGGGCTTTACAATACCCGTGCCGAGGTTGACGCTCTGGTCGAGGCGCTGGATTACGCACGGAAGTTCTTTGCTTGATGACGATTATCAAGTTTACTAAATCTGGGGATGCGCGAAGCGCTGTTCTCCGGGACGAGTTGAGGAAAGTTCGATGAGCACTGAAACCAAGCCGGCCGAAGAGGTCGTGGACGTTCGCGAAGGCATCGTGCACTCCGCCATTCCGGCGGCTGAAATCGCACGCCTGTCCGACGATATCGTCAGCGCGCTGAAGACGGTCTACGATCCGGAAATTCCCGCCGATGTCTTCGAACTCGGTCTGATCTACAAGATCGATATCGAGGATGATCGCATGGTGAAGATCGCCATGACGCTGACCGCACCGGGCTGCCCGGTGGCTGGTGAAATGCCGGGCTGGGTGGAAAATGCCGTTGGCGCCGTCGAAGGCGTTTCCGGCGTTCAGGTCGCCATGACCTTTGATCCGCCGTGGACGCCGGATCGCATGTCGGAAGAGGCGCGTGTGGCTGTCGGCTGGTATTGATCCTGCCGCGCCTCCCACTTACCTTAGCGGGATGGCGAAAAGTGTGTGCGGTTTTCGCCTGAAATTCCGCTCGGGCTTTTTAATGTCGGACACCGGGCCTTTAACCCGGCAGACAAGGAGAAAAAAGATGGCTTTTGCTGTCATGACCATGACCGATGCGGCGGCAAACCGCGTCAAATCCATCGTCGCCAATTCCGGCCCCGATGCACGCGGCGTTCGTGTTGGCATCAAAAAGGGCGGTTGTGCGGGCATGGAGTACACCATCGACCTGGTGACAGACCCGAATGCGAAAGACGATCATGTCGTCCATGACGGCGCGGAGGTCTGGATCGATCCGGCAGCGGTGCTTTACCTTCTGGGCACGCAGATGGATTTCGAGGTCACAACACTGCGCTCCGGCTTCACCTTCCACAATCCCAACCAGACATCGGCCTGCGGCTGTGGCGAATCGGTGGAACTCAAGGCCGCCGATCTCGCCGAACTCGCCCGTCAACGGGAACTGGCCGGCGACGCACGCTGAACCGCACCCGCTTCACCACGATTTATGCGGCCGTCCCCAGGGGCGGCCTTTTATTTTGCGACGCCATCTCCCAGATGCCGCAATAAATTCGGAATTATTTCCTTTCGCAGTATATTTTTCTTTACGAAATGGAGTGCGCAGACTATTTTGCGGTCATGGATGATATAGACCGCAAAATAGCCAGTCTCCTGGCTGAAGACGCCCGCCGCTCACTTGCCGATATCGGCAGTGTTGTCGATCTGTCGCCCTCCGCCGTCAACGAGCGCATTCGGCGGCTGACGGCATCGGGCGCGATCAAGCGCTTTACCGTCGATGCCGATCCCGCAGCCTTTGGACGGGAGGTTTTGGCTTTCATTTTCGTGGGGCTGAATTACAAGGCCGGAGAAGGGGACTTCAAGGCTTTCATCGCCACCTGCCCCTGCGTGATGGACTGTCATCACGTTACGGGAGTTTGGTCCTATCTTCTCAAGATCCGGGTCGCGTCGCTGGCTGAAGTCGAGGGCTTTCTCCAGCATTTGAAAGAGCGGCGCTTTCTGGCACGCAGCGAAACCATGCTGGCGCTTTCGACCATTACGGAAAAACCCTTCACGCCGGTCTGACGGCACTCGGGAGATCATCATGTCGCTTTTTCTTTTCGCCAAAGGCGTTCTGCTCGGGCTGGCCATCGCCGCTCCGCTCGGTCCTATCGGCATGTTGTGTATCAACCGCACGCTGGAACGCGGTTTTCTGGCCGGCGTGGCGGGTGGGCTTGGTACGGCGCTGGCCGATGGGCTCTATGCCCTCATGGCGGCCATGGGTTTTTCCATCTTCGCTGCGGTGCTTGACAGGGTATCGATGCCGCTGGCCCTGCTCGGCGGGCTTTTCCTGCTCTGGCTCGGCTGGAAATCGTTTACGCCGAAACCACCTGCCGTAGCGGCAACCGCCGGCGCACGCGATCTCATCGGTACGACCATCGCCACTTTCGCACTCACCATGACCAACCCGGCCACCATCCTGTCCTTTGCCGCGATCTTCGCCGGGCTGGGGCTGGCGCAGGCCGATGGTGCGGGCAAGTTTCTCGTCGTGGCCGGTGTTTTCGCAGGCTCGATGTTGTGGTGGGCGATCCTGAGCGGGGGCGTGGCGCTGGCTCGCAAGCGCCTGCCGGAGAGCTTTGCGCTGTGGGCCTCGCGTATCGCCGGTGTTGTCCTCATCGGTTTCGGCATCGCGGCTATTGCGAGTAGCGTTTACCATCTTGTCGCATAGCTTGCGTGTCCGGCTGTCATTGCCTTGTTTGCGCTACGGCCGATTGGTAGTTTGGCCGGTGAAGCTCAAGGACATGATGTCCGGCCGGATCGGCTCCGGCAACGTGTGAAAGATGCAAAATGGCTGTGGTGAAGCTCGACGGCGCCAAAACGGGCGTGAACATGGCGCTCCTTACCGCGGGCGGTCTGCTGGATTTCGATGCGTTCAAGGCGTCCTCCGTCGGGCTGAAACTTTACGATGACGCTCGCAACTACGCATTTTTCGCAGGCACCGGTCTTCATTACAGCGTTGCCAACGGCAATATCAATCGCGTAACGACGGGCACGATCACCGCTTTCTCTCTGGTTGCGAGCAGCGTGACCCGCATCGATATAAGCGGGTTCAGTGTATCCGCGGCTTCGGCGTTCGATCTGATCCGCGCGGGAAAAGACCAGAGCTTCATCAGTCTTCTTCTTGCCGGCAATGACACGATCACCGGCACATCCTTTGCAGATACGATTCTCGGCGGTGCTGGCAACGACAAGCTTTTCGGCGGCGCGGGAAACGACGTGCTCGACGGCGGAGCCGGCGCTGACCGCATTTACGGTGGCGAAGGCAATGACACCATTGTTGGTGGCGCTGATAACGATACTCTGTACGGCGAGGCAGGCCACGATACGATCAGGGCCGGAACCGGCAACGACATAGCCTATGGCGGCGAAGGCAACGATACGATCTATGGCGGCGATGGCAATGACAGCCTCTATGGGGAGGCCGGCGACGACAGATTGTATGGCGACGCCGGTAACGACACGCTGCGCGGTGCGACGGGCAATGACAAGCTCTATGGTGGTGCCGGAGACGACACGCTTTTTGGCGAGGCGGGTAACGACACGCTGGATGGCGGTGCCGGTAACGACAAGCTCTATGGCGGCGAAGGTGTCGACGTTCTTCGCGGCGGTACCGGCAACGACATCCTCTATGGTGAAGCGGGAAATGACACGCTGCATGGCGATGACGGTGCCGACCGTCTTTATGGCGGCGAAGGCAATGACCGTCTTTATGGCGGTGCCGGCAATGACGTGCTTTATGGCGAAAACGGCAACGACACGCTGAACGGCGGCGCCGGTGCGGATCAACTTTACGGCGGTGGCGGTCGGGATACGTTCGTCTTCACATCCGTGACAGACTCGACGCCGCAGGCACGCGATACGATCTACGGCTTTGCGGCAGATGAGCGGATCGATCTTCGCGGCATCGATGCCGACACCACGGCCGCCAACGATCAGGCCTTCACCTTTATCGGAAGCCGTGCCTTTTCCGGCCATGCTGGCGAATTGCGGGCGGTGACGATGACGAACGCAAGCGGCACCTTCATCTACGCGGATACCGATGGCGACAGGGTTGCCGATTTCGTCGTCCGCCTCGACGTACCTATTGCTCTGACAGCAGGGCATTTCCTGCTCTAAGGTGTGCTGAGGGGCGGCTTGCACCGCCCCTCCGTTTTTTACTCGGCAGCCTCGCCATAGGCATCCACCGGCGGGCAGGTGCATACGAGGTTGCGGTCGCCATAGACGTTGTCGATGCGGTTGACCGGCGACCAGTACTTGTCGATGCGGAAGGCGCCGGGCGGGAAGCAGGCCTGTTCGCGGCTATAGGGGCGATCCCACTCGCCAACGAGGTCTTCCACCGTGTGCGGCGCATTCTTCAGCGGATTGTTGTCCTTGTCAGCGCGGCCTTCCTCGATGTCGCGGGCCTCTTCCCGGATCGCCAGCATGGCGTCGCAGAAGCGGTCGAGTTCGGCCTTGGTTTCCGACTCGGTCGGCTCGATCATCAGCGTGCCGGCCACCGGCCAGCTCATGGTCGGCGCGTGGAACCCGCAATCGACAAGCCGCTTGGCGATATCGTCCACGGTCACATGGGCGCTCTCGGCCAGCGGGCGTGTGTCGAGAATGCACTCATGCGCAACGCGGCCGGTCTTCGACTTGTAGAGCACGTCGTAAGCGCCCTTCAGCCGTGCCGCGATATAGTTGGCGTTGAGGATCGCGACCTTGGTCGCCTGCGTCAGGCCTTCGCCGCCCATCATCAACACATAGGACCAAGAGATCGGCAGGATCGAGGGCGAGCCGAACGGCGCTGCCGAAACCGCGCCCGGCTTGCCATCGGTGGCCGGATGGCCGGGCAGGTGGGGGGCGAGGTGCGCCTTGACGCCGATCGGACCCATACCGGGACCGCCGCCGCCATGCGGAATGCAGAAGGTCTTGTGCAGGTTGAGGTGCGAAACGTCGGAGCCGATATCGCCGGGGCGGGCAAGGCCGACCATGGCGTTCATGTTGGCGCCGTCGAGATAGACCTGACCGCCATGGGCGTGGGTGATCTCGCAGATTTCGCGTACCGTTTCCTCGAACACGCCATGCGTCGAGGGATAGGTGATCATGCAGCAGGACAGGTCGGCGGCATGCTGTTCGGCCTTGGCGCGGAAATCCGCCACGTCGATATCGCCGTTTTCCAGAGCCTTGACCGGCACGACCTTCATGCCAGCCATCTGCGCCGATGCCGGGTTGGTGCCGTGCGCAGAGGTGGGGATGAGGCAGACGGTGCGGTGCCCTTCACCGCGGGCGATGTGGTAGTTGCGGATCGTCAGCAGGCCCGCATATTCGCCCTGCGCGCCGGAATTCGGCTGCATGGAGAAGGCGTCATAGCCGGTGATCGTGCAGAGCTTTTCCGTCAGGTCGACGATCATCTCGCGATAGCCAGCCGCCTGATCGGCGGGAACGAACGGATGAATATCCGAGAATTCCGGCCAGGTGATCGGCAGCATTTCCGCCGTGGCGTTCAGCTTCATGGTGCACGAGCCGAGCGGGATCATCGAGCGGTCGAGCGCCAGATCGCGGTCCGACAGACGGCGGATGTAGCGCGTCATCTCGCTTTCGGCCCGGTTCATGTGAAAAATCGGGTGCGTCAGATATTCGCTGGTGCGCAGCAATTCCGTCGGCAGGCGATAATCCGGCTCGAACTCGGCGACCTCGAAATTCCCGCCAAAGGCCCGCCACACGGCTTCAACCGCCGCCGGGCGCGTGCGCTCGTCAAGGCTGATGCCGATCTTCGTCGCGCCCACCTTACGCAGGTTCACGCCTTCGGCGACAGCCGCGCGCAGGATGAGACCCTGCATGTGGCCGGCCTCGACGGTGATCGTGTCGAAGAAGGTGTCGGACTCGATGGTATAACCCAGCTTTTCGAGACCCTTTGCCGTCAGCACAGCCTTCTGGTGCACCTGCTGGGCGATGGCCTTGAGACCCTTCGGCCCGTGGAACACGGCATACATCGAGGCCATGACGGCGAGCAGAACCTGCGCAGTGCAGATGTTTGACGTCGCTTTTTCGCGGCGGATATGCTGTTCGCGCGTCTGGAGTGACAGACGATAGGCACGATTGCCGCGGCTATCCACCGAAACGCCGACGAGACGGCCCGGCATGGAGCGCTTGATGGCGTCCTTCACGGCCATATAGGCGGCGTGCGGCCCACCATAACCCACCGGCACGCCGAAGCGCTGGGTGGAGCCGATGGCGATATCCGCGCCCATGTCGCCGGGCGATTTCAGGAGCGTCAGAGCCAGCGGATCGGCGGATATGGCGGCAAGCGCACCGGTCTGGTGCAGGCGGGCGATGAGGCCGGTGAAATCACGGATCGCGCCATGCGTACCCGGATACTGGAACAGCGCACCGAATACGTCGACCGGATCGAGATCGGTGAAGGGATTGCCGACGATGACCTTCCAGCCGAGCGGCTCGGCACGGGTCTCGATCAGCGCGATCACCTGCGGATGGCACTCGCTGTCTACGAAAAAGGCATTGGCCTTGGATTTCGCGCTGCGCTGGCAAAGGGCCATGGCTTCCGCCGCGGCGGTCGCTTCGTCGAGCAGCGAGGCATTGGCCACGTCGAGGCCGGTCAGGTCGGTAATCATCGTCTGGAAGTTCAGGAGCGCTTCAAGGCGGCCCTGCGAGATTTCCGGTTGGTAGGGCGTGTAGGCCGTGTACCAGGCCGGATTTTCCAGGATATTGCGCTGGATGACCGGCGGCGTGATCGTGCCGTAATAGCCCTGACCGATGAGCGAGACGAGAACTTTGTTCTTGTTGGCCGTCTCGCGCAGCTTGTCGAGCGCCTCGCGCTCCGTCATCGGCTCGCCGAAGGCCAGCGGAACCTGCTGGCGGATGGAGGCGGGCACGGTGTCGTTGATCATCGCATCGAGCGAGGGATAACCGATGACCTTCAGCATCGCTTCCATTTCCGCCGGTGACGGGCCGATATGGCGTCGGTTGGCGAAATCGTAGGGCTGATAGTCCGTGAAGTGAAATTCCGTGGACGTGGTCATCAGGCAATCAGGTCCTTGTAGGCAGCTTCGTCCAGCAGGCCTTCGATATCGGCCACGTTGGCAAGCTTCAGCTTGAAGAACCAGCCGGCGCCCTGCGGATCGGAGTTGACCAGCGACGGATCGTCAACGATGGCCTGGTTGATTTCGACCACTTCGCCCGCCAGTGGACAATAGACGTCGGAAGCCGCCTTGACGCTTTCGACGGTCGCGGCTTCGGCGTTCTTTTCGAAGGTTGAGCCTTCTTCCGGCAGTTCCACGAACACGAGGTCGCCGAGCTGCTCGGCAGCGTGCTGGGTAATGCCAACGGTGGCGACATCGCCCTCAAGCTTCAGCCATTCGTGTTCTTCAGTGAATTTCAGCATGGGTTCTCTCCGGAATTGAAGCAATGTTCAGCGTTTGTAGGTGGGCGTGACGAAGGGAAGGGTCGCGACCGTCATGGGCAGGAACTTGCCGCGGACCTCGGCATAAACAACGGTTCCGGTGGCGGCATAGGCTGTGGGCAGATAGCCCATGGCCACCGGACCTTCGACCGACGGGCCGAAGCCGCCGGACGTGACCTCACCGATCAGGGTCTTGCCCTCGGCATCGGCAAACAGTTTCGAATGACCACGCACCGGGGCCTTGCCATCGGCCTTGAGGCCGACGCGACGGCGTGACGCACCGCCATCGAGCTGCGTGAGGATCACATCGGCACCGGGGAAACCGCCTTGGCGGGCACCGCCGGTGCGCCGCGCTTTCTGCATGGCCCATTCCAGCGCCGCCTCGACCGGCGTCGTCGCGGTGTCGATGTCGTTGCCATAGAGGCAGAGGCCGGCTTCGAGGCGCAGCGAATCGCGCGCGCCAAGGCCGATCGGCTCGACTTCGTCCATGGCGAGCAACGCTTCGGCGAGTTCGGCGGCCTTCTCGGCGGGAACGGAAATTTCGTAGCCATCCTCACCCGAATAGCCGGTGCGTGAGACGATGCAATCGGCACCGAGGATCGTCAGGGCGCGGGCATCCATGAACTTCATGTCGGCCACTTCGGGCGCGAGACGGGCCAGTGCCGCTTCCGCCTTCGGGCCCTGAAGCGCCAGCAGGCCACGATCGAAATGGGCAGTGACATCGCAGGTGGCGGCTAGATGCGCCTGCATATGGGCAAGGTCGGCTTCCTTGCAGGCGGCGTTGACCACGACGTAGAAATGGTCGCCCATGTTGACGATCATCAGGTCGTCCAGAATGCCGCCGGCTTCGTTGGTGAAGAGCGCATAGCGCTGGCGACCGGGCTTAACGGCCAGTACATCGACCGGAACGAGGCTTTCGAGCGCAAGGGCCGCATCGTCATTGTTGCCGGATTTGGCACGGACGATGACTTGCCCCATGTGGGACACGTCGAACAGGCCGGCACTCGCGCGGGTCTGGAGATGTTCCTTCAGCACGCCGGCGGGATATTGCACCGGCATGTCATAGCCAGCGAAAGGCACCATGCGCGCGCCGAGCGAAATGTGAAGGGCATGAAGGGGAGTGGTTTTCAGGTCTGCCGTTTCGGTCAAGAACGCCTCCAGGGTTGCGCGTTTTATCGCGCTGGCTCGCAACAGTCGCATGCAGGATCGTGCATCCGGATTTCGAGCCCCCTCTGTCCTTGTCGCCTGAGATTGTTATCCCTTCGGCGAGCCGGTCCTTGAAAGACAGGCTACTCTCCAGAGTCGTATGACCGTCTGCTGGTCCTTTTGCCTGAGAGTTTCCGGGGCGGTTGCTCCTTCGGCACCGGAGGCGAACTCCGGCTTCTCCCAACAGACTGTGTCGCCATTATCCGGCTGCGGGGTGGGTTGGCAAGAGGCAAAGTGCGCGTGCGCGCTTTTCCCCAGCGGTGGCGGCTTCACGGCATGCGGGAAGGAAGCGAAATGATCTCGCCATCGACGGCAAAACGACCATAGCCGCGATGGTGGATTGTCCTGCGTCCGTCGGCATCCGCCGAGCGCCAGCCGGCGACGGCTTCGAGGACGAAGAGGTTGAAGCGGTTCACCAATGCTGTATCGATCACCTTGCACTCGATGTTGACGAAGCACTCGTCAAGCAGCGGCGGTGCCACGATCTTCGCGGGCAGCGGCGTCAGGCCGAAACGCTCGAACTTGTCGACATCAGCACCGGAGCAATTACCGATCCCGACCACGGATCGCGCCATCGCTACATCGGGAATCGCGATCACGCATTCGCGGCTTCGTTTCAGTCCTTTGAAACTGTAGTCGCCGGAGGAAACGAGGCAGGCAAGCATGGGCGGCGTGAATTCCACCATCATGTGCCAGGAGAGCGTCATGACATTCGGCTTGCCGCGATATCGGGTCGTGAGCAGAACGACCGGGCCCGGCTCGATATATTTGTACACCTCGGAAAGGGGCATGGCCTGAAGCATGGCGTTTCCTCCGAAAACGCCATCAACATACATTCAAAGCAGCAGAAAGTCCTTCGGCTGCGGCAGGGGCGGCAGGTTTTTCTCGCCCAGCGCCTCGCGAATGGACAGACCGGCTATATCGGCCATGGCGGCCAGCGGCAGGTCGTTTTCCTCCGTGCCGAACGGATCTTCCAGTTCGTCACCCAGGGCATCCAGCCCGAAAAAGGTGTAGGCGACCAGTGCCGCCGCAATCGGCGTGGACCAAGACAGGAGGTCGGCGAAGCCGAAGGGCAGGAGGAAGCAAAAAATATAGGCCGTGCGATGAAGCAGCAGCGAATAGCCGAAAGGCACCGGCGTCAGCAGGATGCGTTCGCAAGCGACCTGCGTATGGGCAAGCTGGGTGATCGTGTTGTCGATCATCTGGAAGGAAATATCGCTGATAAGCCCCTTGCGCATGGCGTCGGCCAGCAGGGAGGAGACTTCCTCCAGAATGGCCGCTGGCGGGTTGCGGCTGATCTCGTAGCGGGCAAGCAGCGCACCGGACAACATCGGCAACGCCTTGTTTTCCGCGCTCGGGCGCAGATGCGGCACCATGGCCTGAATATGCGTCATGACCAGGCGGAGAACCCGTTCGCGGATGCGCTCGCCTTCCTCCGTGCCCGACAGCACCATCGTCTGGCGAATGATGACGCGGCTGACATGGATCATGTCACCCCACTGCTTGCGTGCCTCCCACCAGCGGTCGTAACAGGCATTATTACGGAAGCTGAGGAAGATCGACAGGGCGATGCCGAGCAGGGTGAACGGGCCGGAACTGTTGTAGAAAGGCAGGAAGGCCGGCGCGACATGGTGAATGTAGACGATGGCCGCAGACATCACCGCCACCGCCAGCAATTGCGGCCAGATTTTCCGGATCATCGTGCCGCGCCGGATGAAGAACAGTTTAAGCAGGGTCGGGCGGGGATGGACGATCATTGGATGTTGTCTCTTGGGAAATATAATTTCCTATAGGCGAAGTTGGCGGCCCACTCAAGGCCGCAGACGCAGAATGGGGCAGGGGCTACCTGCCGCAAGCGGCGTTGCATTTGGTGGGCGTATAATCAGGCAATCGGAACGCGCGAGGATTTTCATCTGGGACGAGTCCTGCTTCGGTGCCGGTGTTGCAAACAGCCGGCCATCCGCATCCGTTTCCAGCCGGGCGCGCAGGTAATCCTGCCGATGGTCGTTGGCGGACAGATCTGTCGCGGCAAGGACGGTTGCGGCCCGCCTGACGGGCGGAAGACCGGCGCGCTGGCGAATGAGCGGTTCGAGAAACAGCAGCGAGCAGACCAGCGTCGAAACCGGATTGCCGGGCAGACCCAGTACCTGCATGGCGCCAAGCCGCCCGACCATGAGCGGCTTGCCGGGCCGCATGGCGATCCGCCAAAAATCCAGCGTCATGCCGATATCCGTCAGCACAGGCTGGACGAGATCATGATCGCCGACCGAAGCGCCACCGAGTGTTACGAGGAGATCGGCCTTCGCATCGATGGCTCTTTGGATTGCGGCGGCAATATCGGCTTTCGTATCGCGGGCGATACCGAGATCGAGCACGTCTGCACCAGCGGCTTTCGCGAAGGCAGCGGTTCCATAGAGGCTGGAGGCGACGATCTGGTCAGAGCCCCGCGCTTCGCCGGGATGCACGAGTTCATCGCCCGTGGCGAGGATGGCGACCAATGGCTTTCGGCGGATGGAGAGCGTCGCGTGATCCATGGCGGCGGCGAGCGTCAGCCGCGCATAGTCCATAACCATGCCGGCTTTCAGAACGGTTTCGCCCGCGGTAAAATCCTGCCCCTTGCGGCGAATATGCCGAGCGGGCGCGGCTGTCTCGGTCACGCGGATGCGGTCTTCGCCCAGCCGTTCGGTATCTTCCTGAATGACGATCGCGTCAGCACCTGCGGGCACGGGCGCGCCGGTAAAGATGCGCACGGCCTGACCTCTCCCAAGTACGCCCGGCCATGCCGCACCGGCGGCGGAAACGCCGACCACGGCAAGCGCTGCGCCTTCGGTGGCGTCTTCGGCGCGAACGGCGTAGCCATCCATGGCGGAGGCGTCGAAGGGCGGCTGGGTCAATCGGGCGACGAGGTCTTCGGCAATAACACGGCCATCGGCTTCCCTAAGGGAAAGGGTTTCGAAGTCCGTTACGGGACGCCCGTGTTCCAGAATACGGGCCAACGCCTCATCGACGGGAACCAGAGCCATTCTAAAAGCCCTCACGGCGGTAGTCACCGGATTTGCCGCCGCTCTTGGCGACCAGGCGAACGCCGCCGATTTCCATGCCTTTCTCGATGGCCTTGGCCATGTCGTAGATCGTCAGGCAGGTCACGGTGACGGCTGTCAGCGCTTCCATCTCGACACCGGTGCGGCCCGTCAGCTTCACCGTGGCCGATACGCGCAGACCGGGCAGGGCGGCGTCCTCGGCAATCTCTACCGATACCTTGCTGAGCGCCAGCGGATGGCAGAGCGGAATGAGATCGGCGGTCTTTTTGGCGGCCATGATCCCGGCAAGCCGGGCGGTGCCGATGACATCGCCTTTCTTGGCGTCACCAGCGAGGATGGCCGCCAGCGTCTCCGGCTGCATCCGCACATGGCCTTCGGCGGTGGCCTCGCGCACGGTTTCGGCCTTGCCGCCCACATCCACCATGTTCGCCTCGCCGGAGGCGTTGAGATGGGTGAGATCGCCGGCCGCGCCCATCAGGCTGCGACCGTGCCGTTCAGCAGCAGTTCGGTGGCCGCCGTCACATCGTCCTTGCGCATCAGGCTTTCGCCGACGAGGAAGGTGGAAACGCCGGCCTTCTTGAGCCGTTCGCAATCGGCAAAGGTGAATATCCCGCTTTCGCCAACCAGAAGCCGATCGGAAGGTACCATGGCCGCCAGCCGTTCGCTGTTGGCGATATCGACTTCGAAGGTGCGCAGATTGCGGTTGTTGACGCCGATCAGCGGTGAGGCGAGCTTGAGCGCCCGCTCGGTCTCTTCCTCATCATGCACTTCCACCAGAACATCCATGCCGAGCGCAAAGGCTTCGTCCTCAAGGCGCTTTGCATCGTCGTCAGACAGCGAGGCCATGATGATAAGGATGCAATCAGCCCCCCAGGCGCGGGCTTCGTTCACCTGATAGGTCTCGAACAGGAAATCCTTGCGCAGCGCGGGAAGTGAGCAGGCTGCACGGGCCGCCGTCAGGAATTCGGGCGCGCCCTGAAAACTTGGTTTGTCGGTCAGCACCGAAAGGCAGGCTGCGCCTCCGGCCTCGTAGGCCTTTGCGAGCGCCGGCGGGTCGAAATCCGGTCGGATGAGGCCCTTGGAAGGGCTCGCCTTCTTGATTTCCGCGATGAGGCCGAATTTTCCGGCCGCCTTCTTCGCCTGCAGCGCCTTGAGAAAGCCACGCGGCGCGCTCTGTTCTGCAATGAGAGCCTTCAGTTCGGCGAGTGGCACGGCGCTCTTGGCGGCGGCGATTTCTTCGCGCTTATAGGCTTCGATCTTCTTGAGAATATCGGTCATCAGGCTTTGTCCTGAACATCGTTGGAAACGGCGACGAGCCGGTCGAGCGCCGCGGCGGCATTGCCGCTTTCGAGCGATTCAGTCGCGAGCTTCATACCCTTGGCAATCGTTTCTGCCTTGCCGGCAATGACCAGAGAGGCCGCGGCATTGGCGAGCGAAATGTCACGATAGGCATTCCTCGCGCCAGCCAGAACAGCACGCAGCGCCTCCGCATTGGCTTTCCCGTCGCCGCCCTTGAGATCGGCGAGCGTAACGGTCGGCAGGCCGAAATCGGCCGGTGTGAGCTGGAAGGAGCGGATATTGCCGTCTTCCAGCGCCGTTACTTCGGTCGAGCCGGTGGTGGCGATTTCATCCATGCCCTGACCGTGAACGACCCAGACGGTTTCGGAGCCGAGATCGCGCAGCACCTCGGCAATCGGCTGGCACCACGCGGGCGCATAGACGCCGAGAAGCTGGCGTTTGGCGCCCGCCGGGTTGGAAAGAGGGCCAAGGATGTTGAAGATCGTGCGTGTGCCAAGTTCGACACGCGACGGGCCAACATGGCGCATGGCGGAGTGATGGAGTTGCGCAAACATGAAGCCGATACCGGCATCCGCAATGCAGCGTCCGATGTCCGTCGGGCCGATTTCCAGATTGACGCCGAGCGCTGACAGCGCATCCGCCGCACCCGATTTCGACGACAGGGCACGGTTGCCATGTTTGGCGACCTTCACTCCAGCACCCGCGGTAATCAGCGCCGCCAGCGTCGAGATGTTGTAGGTGCCCGTGCCGTCGCCGCCCGTGCCGACGATATCGATCACGTCGTCGGGGGCATCGACGCGCAGCATCTTGGCGCGCATGGTTTCCACCGCACCGACAATTTCCGGCACGGTTTCGCCGCGCACGCGCAACGCCATCAGGAAGCCGCCGATCTGCGAGGGCGTCGCCTCGCCGGACATGAGAATATCGAAGGCAGCACGAGCCTCTTCCCGCGTCAGCGGTTCACGGTTGGCGACCTTGGCGATGAACGGCTTCAGCTCAGCCATGGCGGCCTCTCCTTATCTCAGAACCATCGCCTGTTCGGCGAGTGTACGGTTGATCGTCACGCCGTAGTCGGTCTGCAGGCGGTTGACCATCTGGTCCAGAATATCGTCGCCTGCAGCCTTGGCAACGGCGGAGATTTGCTGGTCCTGATTGTCGAGCGCGTCAAAGGACGGTTGGTCGGACACGTCGGTGACGACGAGAAGAATGCGGCTCTGCTTGTCAGCGCCTTCGGCCTCGGCCACGACGCCAAGCGGACCGGAGAAGGCCGCCGCGATGCCGTTCGGGCCAAGAATGGCATCGTCGCCAAGGCGGCGAACGCCGGACTTGGTTTCGACGGCAATGCCGAGTTCTTCGGCGATGGCCGCGATCTTCTCACCCTTCTCGATGCGGTCCTTGAGCGAAGCGGCCAGCGCTGCCAGCGTCTGACGCTGCTGGTCGGCCGTCCAGTCGGCGACGACGTCCTCGCGGGCTTCGTCCAGCGTGCGGTCGCGCGACGGTGTGATGTTCTTGACCTCGAACCAGACATAACCGGTCTGACCGAGATTGATGGCCAGCGCTTCCTGGCCGATTTCGGTCTTGAACACTTCCGATACCAGCGTGGGAGCCGGCGGCAGGGTCTTCACCTCGTCGCCCTTTTCATTCTTGCCGGTGGCGTCGATCGCATTGATCGTGACGACCTTCAGCTTGAGCTGCTGGGCTGCATCTTCAAGCGAGGAGCCGCCGCCCCGCAGGTCTTCATAGCGGTCGTGAATGCTCTGGATTTCCTCGGCCGCTGCTGCTTCGGCGAGATCCTTGCGGATTTCTGCTTTGGTCTCCTCCAGGGAGCGCGAACTTTCCGGACGAATGTTGGAGACACGCACGATGACGGGGCCGAACGCACCTTCGATGACCGGTGTCGTGCCGCCGTCCTTCTTCACGGCAAAGGCGGCTTCGGCAATTTTCTTGTCGGGCATGTTGGCGAGAGTGAAATCGCCGAGCAGCACGTCGGTGGCAGTCTTGCCCTGATCGCTGACGAGGCTGTCGAAGGTCGAATCGCCCTTCTTCAGTTCGATTGCGGCAGCCTCTGCCATTTCCTTGCTCGGGAAAGTGAGCTGCTCAATCGTGCGCGTTTCCGGCTTGCGATAGCTGTCCTTGCGCTTGTCGAACTCGGCCTTGATGGCGTCTTCCGAAATCGCGCCGACATCGGCGATATCGGCCGGTTCGAGCTTCAGATAGGAGAAGCTGCGATATTCCGGCGCGCGATAGCGGCTCTTGCGACCTTCAAAGAAGGTCGAGAGCACGTCGTCGGCTGGCGCCTTCACGGGCGAGATATTGGCATAGCTCAAGATGAGGTAGTCAATGCTGCGGGCTTCGTCGCGGTAGTGCTTCAGCGCATCGGCCAGAACCTGCGGCGGCGTGAAGCCGTCCGAGACGGCGTCGACGATCTGGCTGCGAACGGCAACCTTGGAACGTTCGAGAATGTAGTCGTTCTCGCTCAGTCCAGCATTGCGCAGGCGTTGCGTGAAGAGGGTGCGATCGAACTGGCCGTTGACGGCCTTGAAGGACGGATCTTCGGCAATCAGCGCAGCAAGGCGATCCTTGGAAAGGCCAAGCTTCATCTTCTCCGAAAGCTGATCGAGTGCGGCACCCGCTGCCAATTGTGCGTAGACCTGCTGGTCTATCCCGAAGGCGCGGGCCTGTTCGGCGGAAATCCGCATGCCGAACTGACGCGAAAGATCGCCGATCTGGCGTTGATAGGCGAGCTGGAATTCCTTGACGCTCACGTCCTGGTCGCCGACAGTCACCACTGCGTCGCTCTTGCCCGAAACGAGCGAGCTGGAAACGCCCCAAATGCCGAAGGACAGCACCAGAAGCATGAGGAGCAGTTTGGAAACGAAGGTCTGGGAGGCCTTTCGCATGGTATCGAGCATCGGAACGCAAACCTCTTGGCTGAACGGTTCGCCTCTGCCGGGCGATACCATTCCTGAAAACAAGATCGCTCCTTAGAACAATCTGCCACGGAATTGAAGGCATTTTGAGCCAAATGCCACTGGCTTCCGCATTGTTTGATCGAAACGCACAGTATGGCAGCGCCACGCAATGCCAGCGGTCTTGCATAGCCCGGCGAAAACGGGCACACCCGAAACAATCTCAAGGAGGAGCGGGCCATGTCCAGCCAGAAATCGCTTGCCAGTCCCCGGGCGCTCGATCACCTCGTCCTGCCGGTTGGTTCACTGGCCGCCGCGCGTGCCCGTCTGGGGTCGCTCGGGTTTACCGTCGCGCCGGATGCGCTTCACCCGTTCGGCACCGAAAACGCCTGCATCTTTTTCAAGGACGGCACCTATCTGGAGCCGCTGGGCGTCGCCTCCCGCGAAGCATGCGAGGCGCATGCGGTGGCCGGAAACGTGTTCGTGGCGCGCGACCGGGCCTTCCGGTTTCGCTGTGGGGAGGACGGTCTGTCGGCGATCGTTTTGAAATCCGGTGATGCGGTGGCCGATCATGAGCGGTTTCGCAAGGCCGGACTTTCGGGCGGCGAACCTTTGGAGTTTTCGCGGCCCTTCACGCTTGCCGACGGCACAAGTGCGGAGGCGAGTTTTCGTCTGGCTTTTGCAGCCGATCTGCGCGCACCCGACTTCTTTCTCTTTTGTTGCGAGCGCACCCGCGAGCGACCGGCCCTTGCCGATGACCTCCTGAACCACGCCAACGGTGTCATCGGCCTGTCGCGTGTGGTTCTGGTGGAGGAAAACCCGTCGGACTTCCAGTATCTTCTGGAAGAGACGTTGCAGCAGCGCGATGTAACGGCCCATTCCTTCGGCGTTGATCTCGATGCCGGCAACGTCGTGATCTCGGCGCTGACGCCGGCGGGCTTCGAGGCGTGGTTCGGGCACGGCACTGCCGAGGGGCGAGGCTTGCGCGGCGCAGCCGTCGTTTTCCGGGTCGGCAAGCTGGAGACGGTTGAAGCGTTGCTTCGCCGCAACGATATATCCTATGAACACCGCCATCACAGAATCCTGGTTCGGCCTGCGCCCGGTCAGGGCGTCGTCTTCGCATTCGAGGAGTAGAAAATGACACTTTCCCCTAACAGCACGGTCATCGCCGGTAGCGGCGAGGGCGCCGTTTCCTTCTCGAATACGGGCAAGCTTTCGCTCATCGCCGGCCCTTGCCAGATGGAAAGCCGTGACCACGCCTTCATGATCGCCGGCAGACTGTCGGAAATCTGCAAATCGCTCGGCATCGGCCTCGTCTACAAGTCTTCCTACGACAAGGCGAACCGCACTTCGCTAAGCGCGGAGCGCGGTATCGGGCTGGAAACGGCGATGGAAGTCTTCGCCGATCTCAAGAAGGAATTCGGCTTCCCGGTGCTGACCGACGTTCACACCGAGGAACATTGCGCGCTGGTCGCCCCGGTGGTGGACGTGCTTCAGATCCCGGCTTTCCTCTGCCGCCAGACTGATCTTCTGATCGCCGCCGCAAAGACAGGCCGGGCCATCAACATCAAGAAGGGCCAGTTCCTCGCTCCCTGGGACATGAAGAACGTGCTGGCCAAGGTCGTCAACAGCGGCAATCCGAATGTAATGGCCTGCGAACGCGGCGCATCCTTTGGCTACAATACCCTCGTTTCAGACATGCGCTCGCTCCCGATCATGGCTCAGACCGGTGCGCCGGTCATCTTCGATGCCACCCATTCCGTGCAGCAGCCGGGCGGGCAGGGCGGCTCCTCCGGTGGCCAGCGCGAATTCGTCGAAACGTTGGCGCGGGCGGCGGTTGCCGTGGGTGTCGCCGGCGTCTTTATTGAAACGCATGAAGACCCGGACAACGCACCGTCCGACGGTCCGAACATGGTTCAGATCGACAATCTGCAACCGCTTCTCGAAAAGCTTCTTGCTTTCGATGCCATTTCGAAGGGGCTTTGAAGTATAGCCGCCGGCACAAATAACAATCGGCTGTTTTACAATCGATTTTAGACCGTCCGGCGGCTTCCCATGCCATTGAAATTTCGTGTCCATCGGGTAAGACAAGGCCGGAACTGACCGATCATCCGGCGTGCAGGCATTACGGAGCCCGCATTCCAAGTCCCGAGGAGACGACATGACCGCAATCACCGACATCATTGCCCGCGAAATTCTCGACAGCCGCGGCAATCCGACTGTTGAAGTCGATGTAATTCTGGAAGACGGCGCATTCGGCCGTGCCGCCGTTCCGTCGGGTGCCTCCACGGGTGCTCACGAAGCCGTCGAACTGCGTGATGGTGGCAGCCGCTACCTCGGCAAGGGCGTCGAGAAGGCCGTCGAAGCCGTCAACGGCGAAATCTTCGATGCCATCGGCGGTCACGATGCCGAAGACCAGATCCTGATCGACAAGCTGATGATCGATCTCGATGGCACGCCGAACAAGGCCCGTCTCGGTGCCAACGCCATTCTCGGCGTTTCGCTGGCTGTCGCCAAGGCTGCTGCCGAATCCGCCGGTCTGCCGCTTTACCGCTATGTCGGCGGCCCGAACGCCCGTCTTCTGCCCGTTCCGATGATGAACATCATCAACGGCGGTGTGCACGCCGACAATCCGATCGATTTCCAGGAATTCATGATCATGCCGGTTGGCGCGGAAAACATCCGCGAAGCCGTTCGTGCTGGCGCCGAAGTGTTCCACACGCTGAAGAAGCAGCTTCATGCCAAGGGTCTGGCAACGTCGGTGGGTGATGAAGGCGGCTTTGCACCGAACCTCGAAAGCGCTCCGGCAGCTCTCGACTTCATCATGTCGGCTATCGAAAAGGCCGGTTACAAGCCGGGCGAAGACATGTTCATCGCGCTCGATTGCGCCGCCACCGAATTCTTCAAGGACGGCAAGTACGTCTACGAAGGCGAAGGTGTGACCCGCACCCCGGAAGAGCAGGCGGCCTACCTTGCCGAACTGTGCGCCAAGTACCCGATCATCTCGGTTGAAGACGGCATGTCCGAAGACGACTGGGAAGGCTGGAAGTTCGTAACCGACAAGATCGGTTCCAAGGTCCAGCTCGTCGGTGACGATCTGTTCGTGACCAACTCCAAGCGCCTGCGTCAGGGCATCGAGAAGGGCGTCGCCAACTCGATCCTCGTCAAGGTCAACCAGATCGGTTCACTGTCGGAAACGCTCGACGCCGTGGAAACCGCCCACAAGGCTCGTTATACCGCTGTCATGTCGCACCGTTCGGGTGAAACCGAAGACTCGACGATTGCCGATCTCGCGGTTGCCACCAACTGCGGCCAGATCAAGACCGGCTCGCTGGCCCGTTCGGATCGGCTTGCCAAGTACAACCAGCTCATCCGCATCGAAGAGCAGCTCGGCGTTCAGGCTTCCTACGCCGGTCGTTCGATCCTCAAGGGCTGATTTCAGTCATTCAGGAAATCTCGGAGCCCGCGCTGTTACCGGCGCGGGCTTTTTGTTGCCTTAGGCCCGGTGCCGGGCAATCTCGCTGATGGCATGTTCGGCGAGCCCCCGAAGATCCGATTCGGACGCGCCGTCGCGCGCCTGCACAGACATGCCCTGAACCATAGCGCCGACGAAGCGGGCGAGGGCGGTAGCATCCGTTTCGGGCCGGATCTGACCATCCCTCACGCCCTGCTCGATGCGACTGCGAAGCAGCGTCAGCGTTGCATTTCGCAAGTTGGATACCTGCCGGGCCACGACTTCGTTTTCCACGGCACACGTCAGAACGGCCGTCGAGACCATGCAGCCACGCGGTTGGTCCGCGCGGGTGAAATCCCGCGTGGCCTCCCGCAGCACCCGTGCCAGCGCGACGACGGCATGGCTTTCCTCTGTCAGCGCCCGCACGGTTGCCGCCCCTTCGTGATCGCCATACCACGTCAGCGCTTCCGCATAGAGCGCAGCCTTGGAACCGAAGGCGGCGTAAAGGCTCTGTGGCGTAATGCCCATCGCCAGCGTCAGATCCACGATGGAGGCGCCCTCATAACCCAGTTGCCAGAAAATGTTGGTTGCCCTGGCAAGCGCCTCGTTCCGGTCGAAGGCACGGGGGCGGCCACGGGGGCGGGGAGCTGCTTCAATATTATTCACAATGATCGCTCTGGAAGTATTGGTGTACTTGGTTTATTCGGGAGTGGTCATTGTGATTATAGGGAGTTGCCAGCGATGAGTCTTGCCAATAATGCGCGCTCAGGGCGTCTGAATGCTGTGATCGATGCCGCTCTGGCGGAAAAGCGGATTGTCGGCGCGGTGGTGCTGGTGGCGGAACGAGGCGAGCCTGTTTATGCCCGTGCCGCTGGTCTGGCCGATCGCGAGGTCGGGATTGCGATGCGCGAGGATGCAATCTTCCGGCTGGCTTCGATTACCAAGCCGATCGTTTCGGCGGCGACGATGCGGCTTGTCGATAATGGGGTTTTGTCACTGGATCAGCCTGTCACGCGGTGGCTGCCGGATTTTCGCCCGCGACTGACCGATGGCTCCGGGCCGGTGATCACGATCCGGCAGCTTCTCACCCACACGTCCGGGCTCGGGTATCGCTTCCTGAAGCCAGCATTCGATGCCTATCACGCGCTCGATATCTCCGATGGCATGGATCAGCCCGGGCTTTCGCTGACGGAAAATCTGGCTCGTCTCGCGGCAGCACCTCTGGCTTTCGCGCCAGGAGAAGGGTGGCTTTATTCGCTCGGCCTCGATGTTCTTGGCGGCGTGCTGGAACAGGCGACCGGTTTGGCCCTGCCTGAACTTGTAAGGACCCTCGTGATCGCTCCGCTTCAACTTGCCGATACCGGCTTTACCGTGGCCGATCCCGCGCGGTTGGTCACGCCCTATGCCAATGCAGATCCAGAGCCGGTGCGCATGACGGAAGGCATGGCTGTGTCGCTGGGGGACACTGCGGCGATTTTTGCGCCCGGGCGCATTCTTGATGCCGCCTCCTACCCATCCGGTGGTGCCGGCATGGCGGGAACGGCCGGCGACGTTCTGCGCTTCCTTGAGGTGATCCGCACCGGTGGCGCCCCGATCCTTGCGCCGGAAACCGTCACGATGATGATGGCGACCCATGTGGGGGCCGGTGCGCAGACGCAGGGGCCGGGATGGGGGTTCGGCTATGGTTGGGCGGTGCTGGTTGATCCCGTCATCGCGGCGACACCACAGGCGGCAGGTACCCTGCAATGGGGTGGGGCCTATGGACATACCTGGTTTGTGGATCGGGTAAACGGGCTTTCCGTGGTGGTGCTGACGAACACCGCTTTCGAGGGCATGGCGGGGGCATTGAAGACCCAGATTCGCAATGCCGTTTACAATTGACGAGGTTCGACGATCGATACGCTGCCGTTTGGCAAGGCGGCAGCCGTCGGGCACTGGTTTTGTAGCGCGATAATTCTGGAAGCGTTCGAACAGGGGAAACGGACGGTTAATCAATCCTCGTTAGTTTGAACGAAATTGTATTGCGTTTCAGGGCATCGCCGCATGTGGACGAAGCATCATAGGCAGAGAAAATTCGGACGTCTTGTCGTTCCGGCTATCGCCGCCGCCTTTCTTTCTTATTTCGGCTATCATTCCGTCCACGGGGGCTATGGTCTCGAGGCGACGAAGGAGTTCGAGCGCCAGCGCATCGCCCGTTCCGCTGAACTGGCCAGTCTGACTTCCAAGCGCAAGGCGCTGGAACTGCAGGTGGAATTGCTTTCCGATGGTTCGCTTGAGCATGACATTCTGGATGAGAAGGCGCGCTATCAGCTCAATGTTTCGCGCGCTGACGAGATTGTCATTTTCAATTCATATTTCCATTAACTGAAAATCGGTTAATTGTAATTTTTTCTTATATTTCAATATTTTATGTGAAATATAAGTTATGCATTTATGGCATTGCCGAACTGTTTTTTCTTGCTATGTTATGCTTCGATGGAATTCACGCAAAAAATGTTGAGGGAGGGTTGAATGGCGCCGAGAAAATCCGCGTCCGCTTCCGGTCGCAAGTCCACCAAGGTGGGCGGCAAGGAATTCACTGTTGGCGCTATCGCTGACTTCACCAAGGAAGACGATGTCTCCGCCTATCGCGAGATGCTGCTCATTCGCCGCTTCGAGGAAAAGGCCGGCCAGCTTTATGGCATGGGCTTCATCGGCGGCTTCTGTCACCTTTATATCGGCCAGGAAGCAGTCGTCGTCGGCATGCAGCTTGCGCTGAAGGAAGGCGATCAGGTCATCACCGGTTATCGCGACCACGGCCACATGCTGGCCGCCGGTATGAACGCCCGCGGCGTCATGGCCGAGTTGACTGGTCGTCGTGGCGGCCTTTCCAAGGGGAAGGGTGGCTCGATGCACATGTTCTCCAAGGAAAAACAGTTTTACGGTGGTCACGGCATCGTCGGTGCGCAGGTTTCGCTCGGTACGGGCCTTGCCTTTGCCAACCGCTACCGCGGCAACGACAACGTGTCGCTCGCCTATTTCGGCGACGGCGCTGCCAACCAGGGTCAGGTCTACGAGAGCTTCAATATGGCGGCTCTCTGGAAGCTTCCGGTGATCTACATCATTGAAAACAACCGCTACGCTATGGGTACCGCTGTTTCGCGCGCGTCCGCACAGACCGATTTCTCGCAGCGCGGTCTCTCCTTCAACATTCCGGGCATTCAGGTCGACGGCATGGATGTGCGTGCCGTCAAGGCGGCTGCGGATGAGGCGACGGCCTGGTGCCGCGCCGGCAAGGGACCGATCATTCTTGAAATGCTGACCTACCGCTATCGCGGCCACTCCATGTCGGACCCGGCCAAGTACCGTTCGAAGGACGAAGTGCAGAAGATGCGCTCCGAGCATGACCCGATCGAACAGGTCAAGGCACGCCTGATCGAAAAGGGCTGGGCCACCGAGGAAGAGCTGAAGCAGATCGACAAGGACGTCCGTGACATCGTCGCCGACAGTGCCGATTTTGCTCAGGCCGATCCGGAGCCGGATGCATCCGAGCTCTACACCGACATTCTGGCCTGATCCGGGGAGGAGACAACATGACCGTAGAAATTCTCATGCCTGCCCTCTCTCCGACCATGGAAGAGGGCAACCTCGCCAAGTGGCTCAAGAAGGAAGGCGACAAGATCGTTGCCGGCGATGTAATTGCTGAAATCGAAACCGACAAGGCGACGATGGAAGTCGAGGCTGTTGATGAAGGCGTTCTCGGCAAGATTCTTGTCGCCGCTGGTACGCAGAACGTCAAGGTGAACACGCCGATTGCCGTGCTGTTGCAGGATGGCGAGAACGCGTCCGATATCGCTGCTCCGAAGGCTGCCGAAGCCGCTCCGGCACCGGTGGCTGTCGCAGCACCCGCCGCTGCACCGGTTCCGGTCGCTCCGAAGGCTGAAGTTCTGGCCGATCCGGCCATTCCTGCCGGCACGGAATTCGTCACGCAGACGGTGCGCGAAGCGCTTCGCGACGCCATGGCCGAAGAAATGCGCCGCGACGATAACGTTTTCGTCATGGGCGAGGAAGTCGCTGAATATCAGGGCGCCTACAAGGTCACGCAGGGTCTGCTGCAGGAATTCGGTTCCCGCCGCGTGGTCGATACGCCGATCACCGAACACGGCTTTGCCGGTATCGGCGTCGGTGCGGCCTTCACCGGCCTGCGTCCGATCGTCGAGTTCATGACCTTCAACTTTGCCATGCAGGCGATAGACCACATCATCAACTCTGCCGCCAAGACGCTTTACATGTCCGGTGGCCAGATGGGGGCGCCGATCGTGTTCCGTGGCCCGAACGGTGCAGCTGCTCGCGTCGGTGCCCAGCACTCGCAGTGCTATGCGGCGTGGTACAGCCAGATTCCGGGCCTCAAGGTCGTCATGCCCTATACGGCTGCCGACTATAAGGGTCTGCTCAAGGCGGCTATTCGCGATCCGAACCCGGTCATCTTCCTCGAAAGCGAAATCCTCTACGGCCAGACCTTCGAGGTTCCGAAGCTTGATGATTTCGTCCTGCCCATCGGCAAGGCTCGCATTCATCGTTCTGGCAAGGATGTTACCGTTGTTTCCTTTGGCATCGGCATGTCCTATGCCACGAAGGCGGTGGCAGAGCTTGAGAAGGACGGCATTGACGTCGAACTGATCGATCTGCGCACCATCCGTCCGATGGACCTTCCGGCGGTCATCGAATCGGTCAAGAAGACCGGGCGCCTCGTCACTGTCGAGGAAGGGTTCCCGCAGTCGTCTGTCGGCACTGAAATCGCCACCCGCGTCATGCAGGAAGCGTTCGATTATCTCGATGCGCCGATCATGACGATTGCCGGCAAGGACGTTCCGATGCCCTATGCCGCCAATCTCGAAAAACTGGCGCTGCCGACCGTGGCCGAAATTGTCGAGGCGGTGAAAACCGTCTGCTACAAGTAAGGGAGGGCTTTCCATGCCCATCAACATTACGATGCCGGCCCTGTCTCCCACGATGGAGGAAGGCAATCTGGCCAAGTGGCTTGTCAAGGAAGGCGACAAGATCGCGCCCGGCGATGTGATTGCCGAGATCGAGACCGACAAGGCGACCATGGAAGTGGAAGCTGTAGACGAAGGCACGGTTGCCAAACTCGTCGTTCCCGCCGGTACGGCTGGCGTGAAGGTCAATGCGTTGATCGCCGTTCTCGCCGCTGATGGTGAGGATGTGGCTGCCGCCGCGTCCGGCGAAGCGCCGAAGGCCGCGCCCGCTGCGGCTCCGGCCAAGGCGGAAGCGCCGGCCGCCGTTGCGGCTGCGTCGGCGCCTGTCGTCGCCTCTGCGGCTCCCGTCGTTTCCAAAGGCGAACGCGTTTTCGCCTCGCCGTTGGCACGTCGTCTCGCGAAGGAAGCGGGCGTCGAGCTTTCGGCGGTTGCCGGGTCCGGTCCGCATGGCCGCGTGGTCAAGGCCGATGTCGAGAAGGCTGTCGCCGGCGGCGTTACGCCCAAGGCCGCGGTTTCTGCTGCTGCCACTTCCACCGTCACTGCACCGGCACCTGCGCCGGTTGCAACGGGCCTGTCCGACGAAGCCGTGCTGAAGCTGTTCGAACAGGGTACCTACGAGCTTCTGCCGCATGATGGCATGCGCCGTGTCATCGCTTCGCGCCTGACCGAATCGCATCAGACGATCCCGTCCTACTTCCTGTCCATCGACGCCGAACTCGATGCTCTCAATGCACTGCGCATCGAGATCAACAAGGGTGCGCCGATGCGCAAGACCGAACACGGTGATGCACCGGTGTTCAAGCTTTCGGTCAACGATTTCATCATCAAGGCGCTGGCGCTGGCGCTCAGGGATGTGCCGCTGGCCAATGCCTCGTGGACGTCTTCGGCCCGTGTGCTGCACAAGCATTCGGATGTCGGGGTCGCGGTTGCTATCCCCGATGGCCTGATCACGCCGATTATCCGCAAGGCCGAAATCAAGCCGCTCTCAGTCATCTCTACCGAGATGAAGGACCTCGGCCGCCGCGCCCGCGACAAGAAGCTGAAGCCGGAAGAGTTCCAGGGTGGCACGTCCGCCGTGTCCAACCTGGGCATGTTCGGCGTCTCCAACTTCACCTCGATCATCAACCCGCCGCATGCGTCCATCGTGTCCATTGGCGCGGGCATTGAGAAGCCGGTCGTCAAGAACGGCGAAATCAAGGTGGCGACGGTGATGACGGCAACCTTCGCCTTCGATCATCGCGTGATCGACGGTGCGCTCGGCGCAGAACTCGCGTCTGCCTTCAAGCGTTACCTCGAAAAGCCGATGAGCATGCTGGTATAAGGCCGGGCGGTGATGACGAAAACCGTCCTCTGCTATGGCGACAGTCTGACCTGGGGCTTCGATGCCGAGGGGCAGGCCCGCCATGCCCATGAGGATCGCTGGCCGAGTGTCCTGCAAAAGGCGCTCGGTACCGGTGTCAACGTGGTTGCCGAAGGTCTGAATGGCCGCACCACCGCCTATGACGATCATCTGTCTGCAGCGGATCGCAACGGGGTGCGGCTTCTGCCGTCCGTTCTGCACAGCCACGCACCGCTCGATCTCGTGGTTGTGATGCTCGGTACCAATGACCTGAAACGCGGGCTCGGCGGGTCCGCCATGCACGCGGTGCGCGGCATGGAGCGTCTCGTGCAGATCGTGCGCCACCATCCATGGCCGTTTGGTGAGGAAGAGGGGCCGGAAATCCTGCTCGTTTCCCCGCCGAAGATTTGCGAAACGGCCAATCCGGTGTTTGCGGCGATGTATCAGGGCGCGGTGGAGGAATCGGCCATGCTTGGCCCGCTTTATGGCGATCTCGCCGACGATATGGGGTGCGGCTTTTTTGACGCGGCCTCGGTCAGTGTGACGACGCCGGTCGACGGCGTGCATATGGATGCAGAGAATACGCGGGCGCTCGGGCGTGGCCTGGAGCCCATCGTGAGAATGATGCTCGGCCTTTGAGGCCATCATGCGCCGTGGGGATGCTCCGCGCGGCGTGAAAAAGATTTCACGGAAAGAGGGTCGGGCGCATCCCGACCTCTGTTCCCGCGGGGTGGATCCTGAACGTGGTCCGCATCCCGACCTGAAGGAGATGAGGCATTATGGCCGATAACACCTACGACGTCATCATCATCGGTTCTGGCCCAGGCGGCTATGTGACGGCGATCCGCTCGGCTCAACTCGGGTTGAAGACGGCGATCATCGAGCGCGAGCATCTGGGCGGTATCTGCCTGAACTGGGGCTGCATTCCCACCAAGGCGCTGTTGCGCTCGGCGGAAATCCTCGATCACGCCAACCACGCCAAGAGCTACGGCCTGACGCTGGAAGGCAAGATGACGGCGGATGTGAAGGATGTGGTGGCCCGTTCGCGCGGCGTTTCCGCACGCCTCAACGGCGGTGTCGCCTTCCTGATGAAGAAGAACAAGATCGACGTGATCTGGGGTGAGGCCAAGCTCTCCAAGCCCGGCGAGGTGATTGTCGGCAAGTCGACGAAGCCGGTCGTGCAGCCGCAGAACCCGGTTCCGAAGGGTGTGCTGGGCGAGGGTACCTACAAGGCCAAGCACATCATCGTCGCAACCGGTGCGCGTCCGCGCGCACTGCCGGGCATCGAGCCGGATGGCAAGCTGATCTGGACCTACTTCGAGGCGATGAAGCCGGACTTCATGCCGAAGTCTCTGGTCGTCATGGGCTCGGGTGCCATCGGCATCGAATTTGCCTCCTTCTATCGCTCCATGGGCGTGGATGTGACGGTCGTCGAACTGATGGACAACATCATGCCCGTCGAAGATGCCGAAATCTCCGGCATTGCCCGCAAGGCGCTGGAAAAGCGCGGCCTCAAGATCATCACCGGCGCCAAGGTGTCGAAGGTTGAGAAGGGGGCTGACTCGATCACCGCCCATGTCGAAACCAAGGACGGCAAGGTGCAGCAGATCACCGCGGACCGTCTGATCTCGGCCGTCGGCGTGCAGGGCAATATCGAAAACCTCGGCCTTGAAGCGCTGGGCATCAAGACGGATCGCGGCTGCATCGTCATCGACGGTTACGGCAAGACCAACGTTCCCGGCATCTACGCCATCGGTGACGTCGCCGGCCCGCCAATGCTGGCCCACAAGGCCGAGCATGAGGGCGTGATCTGCGTCGAGAAGATCGCAGGCCTGCCGCATGTGCATCCGATGGATAAGGGCAAGATTCCGGGCTGCACCTATTGCAACCCGCAGGTTGCCTCTGTTGGTCTGACCGAAGCCAAGGCGAAGGCCGAAGGCCGCGAAATCCGCGTCGGCCGCTACTCCTTCGGCGCCAACGGCAAGGCGATCGCGCTCGGCGAGGACAATGGTCTCGTCAAGACGATCTTCGATGCGAAGACCGGTGAGCTTCTCGGCGCCCACATGGTCGGCGCGGAAGTGACCGAACTCATCCAGGGCTTTGTCATCGCCATGAACCTCGAAACGACCGAGGAAGAACTCATGCACACGATCTTCCCGCACCCGACGCTTTCCGAAATGATGAAGGAAAGCGTGCTGGACGCTTATGGCCGTGTACTGAACGCCTAAATTGCGAAGGCTCCGTCTGGCGGTGGCGCCACGCGGAGCCTATATTGCAGCGCAGGGCAAATTCGGGGTGCTGTAATGGATACAATTCAGATTGGCTGGATTTCCGCGATCATCATCGGTGGTCTTGCGGGTTGGCTGGCCGGCAGGTTCATGCAGACCCGGTTCGGCATTTTCATGAATGTCGTTCTCGGTATTGTCGGTTCGGCAGTCGCAACGACGCTGCTGCGACAGTTCAACATCGTTCCGGCAGACAGCCGCGTGGCCTATTTCGTAACAGGTTTCCTTGGTGCGTCGCTTCTGATATTCGTCGCCCGCATCGTCAGGCGATGAAAGCAGCTTCCGTCTCTTGGCGGTAAAGGCAGGTTTAAGATGGTCACTATTCTCGACAGAACCGCAGGCCCGGACCCCAAGCGCGTCCGCCACCCGGAGAAGGCGCATCGTCCGGATACGGAAGTGATGCGCAAGCCGGAGTGGATCCGTGTCAAGGCGCCGACCTCCAAGGGCTATGCCGAAACCCGCGAGATCGTCCGCACCAACAAGCTGGTGACGGTGTGCGAGGAAGCCGGTTGTCCGAATATCGGCGGCTGCTGGGAACAGAAGCACGCGACCTTCATGATCATGGGTGAAATCTGCACCCGCGCCTGCGCCTTCTGCAACGTCGCAACCGGCAAGCCGAACCCGCTCGACCTCGAAGAGCCGCAGAACGTGGCGAATGCCGTCAAGCAGATGGGCCTTAACCACGTCGTTATCACCTCGGTGGACCGCGACGATCTGGAAGATGGCGGCGCCGAACATTTCGAAAAGGTGATCTGGGCGATCCGCGCGGCCTCGCCGACGACGACCATCGAAATCCTGACGCCGGACTTCCTGAAGAAGCCAGGGGCGCTGGAGCGGGTTGTTGCGGCCAAGCCCGACGTTTTCAACCACAATCTCGAAACCGTGCCGGGTAATTACCTGACTGTGCGTCCGGGCGCGCGCTACTTCCACTCCATCCGCCTTCTGCAGCGCGTGAAGGAACTCGACCCGACCATGTTCACCAAGTCCGGTATCATGGTGGGGTTGGGCGAAGAGCGCAACGAAGTGCTCCAGCTCATGGACGACCTGCGCACCGCCGACGTCGATTTCATCACCATCGGCCAGTATCTCCAGCCGACACGCAAGCACCACAAGGTGGAAGCCTTCGTGACGCCGGAAGAATTCAAGTCTTACGAGACGATCGCTTACACCAAGGGCTTCCTCATGGTCGCCTCCAGCCCGCTCACCCGCTCTTCGCACCACGCCGGCGATGATTTCGCCAAGCTGAAGGCTGCGCGCGAGGCGAAGCAGGCGGCGGCTCAGTAAGGCGCACTTTGCCTGAGCGATTGGCCGGAGGGCCGCCATGAAAATGGTATCACTGACGCAAGGCGCGGATTTGCTTGCAGGCTCCAGCCGCGTCAGTGTCATAGGCTGTTCCGGTGGTGGCAAATCGACCCTGTCGCAAGTGCTCGCGCATCGGCTGAACGCCGCCTATCTTTGCATGGATCGAGAATTCTTCTGGTTGCCCGGCTGGGTGGTGCGCCCGCGCGATGAGCAGCGTGCGTTGATGGCCGAGGCGGTGAAGCAGGAACGCTGGATCATGGACGGCACCAACCCCTCCGGCTTCGATATACGCTTGCCACGCAGCGACATGGTGATCTGGGTGCGAATGCCTCGCCTTCTGTGCCTGATGGGTGTGCTTAGCCGCTGGTGGACCTATCGCGGGCAGACGCGGCCGGAAATGGCGCCGGGGTGCCCGGAAAAGATCGATGCCGATTTCGTTCGCTATATCTGGAATTTCGAGAAGCGCCACGCGCCGCTCATCATCGACAATATCAACGCTTACGGGCGCGATATCCCCGTTCTCGAACTGAAAAGCAGGCGCGACATGCGCCGCCTTCTTGATCTTCTCCAGGCTTCGTCCTAATCCCGCTTCATGCCCCAGTTCGAAACCCGTCGACCCGTTCCGCATACGCCAGAGCAGATGTTCGATCTCGTTGCCGATATCGAGCGATATCCTCAGTTCCTGCCGTTATGCGAGGCGCTGATGATCCGTTCGCGCAAGGAGCGGGATGGCAAGGTGCTTCTGGTTGCCGATATGACCATCGGCTACAAGGCGATCCGCGAGACCTTTACGACGCAGGTTCTGCTGAACCGGGCGACGCTGACCATCGACGTGAAATATATCGACGGACCGTTCCGCTATCTCGACAATCGCTGGCGGTTCGAGGCCGCGGGCGAGGGCGGTTGCGACGTGCATTTCTTCATCGACTACGAATTCAAGAGCAAGTTGCTCGGTTCGATCATGGGGGCAATGTTCGAGCGGGCCTTCCGCATGTTTGCAGAGGCCTTTGAAGCGCGGGCGGTAAAAATCTATTCGCCCGATGGACCCGTGTGAACGAGATCGAGCAGCATTTCGAGTGCCGTTTTCACGGTCGCCAGCCGAATACGCTCGCGGCCAAGATCGCCGTATCGCATTTCCTGATGGATGACGATATCCGCCGTTGAGATTGCCGCAATGTGAACGAGCCCGACCGGCTTTTCCGCCGACCCACCGCCTGGCCCGGCGATGCCTGTGACGGCCACGGCGAGCCGGGTGCCGGCTGTATGCAGCGCACCGGTCGCCATTTCGATGACCGTTTCCCGCGAGACGGCACCAACGCGGGCAAGCGTCTCGGCCTTGACGCCGATCATCTGCTGCTTGGCCGTGTTGGAATAGGTCACGAAGCCGCGATCCACGACGGCAGACGAGCCGGCGATTTCCGTCAGCGCTCCGGCAATCAGGCCGCCAGTGCAGGACTCGGCGGTGGCAACCGTCAGGCCACGAGCGGTGAAGTCGCGGATGATGCGAGCGGCCAGCGCCTCGATATCGGCTGGAAAGAGGCTCATTCCATGCCTCCGAAAACGACGGTGGCCGTTGCAATGGCGGCAATGCCTTCGCGGCGACCGATAAAGCCGATTTTTTCGTTGGTCGTTGCCTTGACCGAGCAGCGGTCAACGGAAATGGCAAGGATTTCGGCGAGCTTCTCGCGCATTTCCTGACGGCGTGGTCCGATCTTCGGCGCTTCCGCAATCAGCGACACATCGGCGTTCATGATGGTGCCGCCGTGTTCACGCACCAGCTTTGCCGCATGTTCAAGGAAGATACGCGAGGCCGCGCCCTTCCACTGCGGATCGGATGGTGGGAAATGATCGCCGATATCGCCAAGGCCCTTGGTGGCGAGCAGCGCGTCCGTCAGGGCATGGAGCGCCACGTCGGCGTCCGAATGGCCATGCAGCTTCTGGTCATGCGGAATGAAGATGCCGCACAGCGTCACGCCGTCGCCGGGTTCGAGCTGGTGAACATCGTAACCGTTCCCCGTGCGCACATCGGGCAGGGCTGTGCGGGAAAGCTTTTCGTCGGCCATTTCGATGTCCCTCCGGAGGGTCAGTTTGATGTTATCCACAGACCCTTCCGATAGCGTCACAGGCAGGCCCGCCCATTCGGCAATCGAGGCGTCGTCGGTAAAATGGGTGAGGCCGGAGGTCGCCGCCTTTTCGTGGGCTTCCAGGATCGGCTGAAGTTGAAAGCTCTGCGGCGTTTGTGCGGCAAACAGCCCGTCGCGCGATACGGTCTCTGCCACGAGGCCGCCTTCGCCACGCTTCAGCGTATCGGTCACGGGCATGGCCGGCAATACAGCCACCGCGCCCGCCGCGAGCTTTTCAGCAATGCGATCGAGCAGCGGCGTATCGAAAAACGGGCGCACCGCGTCATGGATCATGACATGCGACAGCCCCTTCTCGGACAAGGCTTTCAGACCATTGAGAACCGATTGCTGGCGCGTTGCGCCGCCGGTCACGATCGTGACATCCGGATGCGTTTGCGTAGCCGCCAGCGCCCCTTCGAAATAGGCCGTATCATCGGCGTGAATCACGCAGACGATGGTCTCGGCCCGTCCCCAGGCAGCGAAGCGGTCAAGTGTGTGGCTGATGACCGGCCTGCCGCCGATGCGGCGGTATTGCTTCGGCCCTTCCGCCGAGCTTCCCGCCCGCTCGCCGCGTCCGGCGGCAACGATAACGATCCCGATTCTGAGGGCATTATCCCTAGGCATATCCACGGCTGGCTCCTGAAGGCTGCATATTTCCCTATGCTCTAGCCTCAGAACTATCGCTTTTCCAGCATATGCCCGAAATTTACCACTCACCCTTAAAAGGACTTGGCAAAGTCAATGCGCTTGTCTAAAAATAGTGCAAATGCATTCCTTGCTTGAAAGATAGCCATTTGTCCGTTCAGGATTTATCCACGTCATTTTGCATCGGAAACGTCGCCATTCGCAACCGCGTAGTGCTGGCGCCGATGTCTGGTGTCACGGATTTGCCGTTTCGCCAGCTTGCATGGCGTTTCGGGGCGGGGCTTGTCGTGACCGAAATGGTGGCAAGTCGAGAGCTGGTTGGCAACCGCAATGAGTCCTGGGCGCGTCTCAAGGGCGCGGGGCTTCGTCCGCATATGGTGCAGCTTGCCGGTCGCGATCCCCATTACATGGCCGAAGCCGCGCGAATCGCTGCCGGCCATGGCGCGGAGATCATCGACATCAACATGGGCTGTCCCGCCAGGAAGGTCACGAGCGGCGCGTGTGGCTCGGCACTGATGCGCGAGCCCGACCATGCACTGAAAATCGTCGAATCAGTTGTTGCTGCATCGCCTGTGCCGGTGACGTTGAAGATGCGCCTCGGCTGGGACGAGAATTCCCTCAATGCACCCTACCTTGCCAGTCGGGCGGAACAGGCTGGCGTTCAGGCCGTCATCGTTCACGGGCGAACCCGCATGCAGTTTTACGAGGGCAGGGCCGATTGGGATGCGATCCGCGCCGTGCGCGAGGTGGTCTCCGTGCCGCTCATTGCCAATGGCGATGTGGAGAGTGCCGAAGATTGCGCCGACATTCTGGCACGTTCGGGCGCGGATGCCGTCATGCTGGGCCGGGCCTGTCAGGGACGCCCATGGCATGCGGGGGGGCTCGCGGGGCATGCCGCGCCAGTGCAGGACCATATCCCGGCTCTGGCCACCGAGCATTATGACGCGATGCTGGAATTTTACGGCGAAGGCCCCGGTCTGCGCCATGCCCGCAAGCATCTCGGCTGGTACCTCGACCGCGCCAGTGCGCCCGTAACCGGCGAAACGCGCGCCGCCGTGATGACATCCAGAGATCCTGCCGAGGTCCGTGCCCTGATGACCGCCGCCCTTTCGGCAGGTGTGAATGGCGAATCGATGAAAGAAGCCGCATGACCAAAGATCCCGCCCATACGGGCCAGTCGCTCGCCATGGCCGTTCTGAACTCGGTTCAGAACCCGGTCATTCTCGTTGATTCGACCGGTCACATCGCCTTTGCGAACTGGGAGGCCGAGGCGTTTTTCGGGGCCAGCGCGGCGCATCTTGCCCGTTACCGCATTTCCACCTTCATTCCCTTCGGTTCACCGCTGCTTTCGCTCATCGATCAGGTGCGCGAGCGCCGTGCACCGGTCAACGAATACCGGGTCGATCTGTCGTCGCCGCGTCTGGGGCAGGACAAGCTGGTGGATCTCTACGTCGCCCCGGTCGTGTCCGAACCCGGTTCGGTCGTCGTCGTCTTCCAGGAACGCTCCATGGCCGACAAGATCGACCGGCAGTTGACGCACCGCGCCGCCGCCCGTTCCGTGACCGGTCTGGCCTCGATGCTGGCGCACGAGATCAAGAACCCGTTGTCCGGCATTCGTGGCGCGGCCCAGCTTCTCGAAAGCTCGGTACCGGATGACGACCGGGCGCTGACCCGCCTCATCTGCGACGAAACTGACCGGATCGTCTCGCTGGTGGACCGGATGGAAGTCTTCTCCGACGAACGTCCGGTGGATCGCGCGCCGGTCAACATCCATTCGGTTCTCGATCATGTGAAGGCGGTCGCGCAGGCCGGCTTTGCCCGCAACATCAAGATCACCGAGAATTACGACCCATCGCTGCCGCCCATCCACGCCAATCGTGACCAGATGATTCAGGTTTTCCTTAATCTGGTGAAGAATGCAGCGGAGGCGGTGGGTGACGCGCCGGATGGCGAAATCCAGTTGACCACGGCCTATCGTCCGGGCATGCGCCTTTCGGTTGCCGGTTCGCGCGAGAAGATTTCGCTGCCGCTGGAGTTTTGCGTGCATGATAACGGGCCGGGAGTTCCCTCCGACCTTTTGCCGCATCTCTTCGACCCCTTCATCACGACCAAGACCAACGGGTCCGGCCTTGGCCTGGCCCTCGTTGCCAAGATCATCGGCGGCCATGGCGGCATCATCGAATGCGACAGCCAGAGCCGTCGAACGACGTTCCGGGTTCTCATGCCGGTTTCCAGAGAAATCGCGCCCGAAAACGTCATCGCCACCAGCGAGACAGGAAGCACTCGATGACCGCTACCATTCTTGTCGCAGATGACGACGCCGCCATCCGCACCGTTCTCAACCAGGCGCTGTCACGTGCCGGCTATGAGGTGCGCATCACCTCCAATGCTGCAACGCTGTGGCGCTGGATTGCCGCCGGCGAGGGCGATCTGGTCGTCACCGACGTGGTGATGCCGGACGAGAACGCCTTCGATCTTCTGCCGCGCATCAAGAAGGCGAGGCCGGATTTGCCGGTGCTGGTGATGAGCGCGCAGAATACGTTCATGACAGCCATCAAGGCCTCGGAAAAGGGCGCTTACGACTACCTGCCGAAGCCCTTCGACTTGACCGAACTGATCGCCATCATTGGCCGTGCTCTGGCGGAACCGAAGCGCAAGCCGGCCCGTCTCGATGACGACATGCAGGATGGCATGCCGCTGGTTGGCCGTTCGGCTGCTATGCAGGAAATCTACCGCGTTCTGGCCCGCCTGATGCAGACAGACCTGACGCTGATGATTACCGGTGAAAGCGGCACCGGCAAGGAACTCGTGGCCCGCGCCCTGCACGACTACGGCAAACGCCGCAACGGCCCGTTCGTGGCCATCAACATGGCTGCCATTCCGCGCGACCTCATCGAATCTGAACTGTTCGGCCATGAAAAGGGCGCCTTCACCGGCGCGCAAAGCCGCTCCACTGGTCGTTTTGAACAGGCGGAAGGCGGCACGCTGTTCCTCGATGAAATCGGCGATATGCCGATGGATGCCCAGACCCGCCTTCTGCGCGTGTTGCAGCAGGGTGAATATACCACGGTTGGCGGGCGCACGCCCATCCGCACCGATGTCCGCATCGTCGCCGCGACCAACAAGGACCTGAAGCATTCGATCAATCAAGGCCTTTTCCGCGAAGACCTCTACTACCGACTGAATGTCGTGCCGCTGCGCCTGCCGCCGCTGCGCGACCGCGCGGAGGATATTCCTGATCTCGTTCGTCACTTCATCCAGCAGGGCGAGAAGGAAGGGCTCGGCACCAAGCGCTTCGATGTCGAGGCGCTGGAAATGATGAAGGCCTATGCCTGGCCGGGCAATGTGCGCGAGCTTGAAAATCTTGTGCGCCGCCTGATGGCGCTTTACCCGCAGGATGTCATCACGCGCGAGATCATCGAGCAGGAACTGCGCTCCGACGTACCGGACAGTCCCATTGAAAAGGGCGGTGTCCGTTCGGGTACCATGACCATCGCCCAGGCGGTAGAGGAGAACATGCGCGCCTACTTCGCCTCTTTCGGCGATCAGTTGCCGCCGCCCGGTCTTTATGACCGTGTTCTCACCGAGATGGAATATCCACTCATTCTCGCTGCGCTTACGGCCACGCGCGGCAACCAGATCAAGGCCGCCGATTTGCTCGGCCTGAACCGCAATACGCTGCGCAAGAAGATCCGCGAACTCGGCGTCTCTGTGTACCGCTCTTCCCGTAGCGCTTGACAAGCGCCGACGGGCCGTTGCATTTTCGCCACAATGCGTTGTTTAAACGACACGGGCTGCCTGATTCACGACATGTGAATGAAGCAGGCCGCAGGCGGTTGCCGCTCAGGCGCTGGCGATGTGACGGTTTATCGGCCTGAATGGATGGGTCGGAGGCGGTCGAGAACAGAATTGGTTGCGCCGCCTCCGATGCTTCGAGGTTTGGGCGGGTGGCGCAAGCGGGGGATTTGCGGGCATGATGACCGGCACGGTTGAGCCGATCGCGGAAAACGGACCGGAAGGTTCGCTGGTCCAGGATCGACGTTCCGCATTTTCGCTTCCGGGCCTGGTGCTGGCCGCTGGGGCGCTGATCTGTGCCATGCTCAGCCTGTTTGTGCTGCTGGGATACACACCGATCTCTCCGACGACGAATGTCGTCATCGCCTCGGCCATTTTGAATTCCCTGTTCGTGCTGGGCCTGATTTATCAGGTGGTGCGTGAGGTTGCGCGACTGGTGAAGGCGCGTTCGCGCGGGCGGGCTGCTGCCGGTCTCCATGTCCGCATCGTCGGTCTGTTTTCCATCGTTGCGATTGCCCCGGCCATCATTATCGCCATTTTCGCCTCCATCACCCTGTCGGCCGGTCTGGATCGCTGGTTCTCGATCCGCACCCAGTCCATCGTCCAGTCCTCCATGAATGTGGCGCAGGCCTATATGATGGAGAATGCGAGCTATCTGCAGGGGCAGACGATCTCCATGTCCAACGATCTGGAGCGCAGCCGCTCGCTGTTCTATCTTGATCGCACGGGCTTTACGGATTTGATGACACGTCAGGCGCGCGGGCGCGGCCTGCTGGGCGCCTTCCTCGTTCGTGACGATGGCTCGACGATCATCGCCGCCGATATCAAGATGGACAAGCCACTGCCGGAAATCCCGAAGAACGCGCTGGAATCTTCTGCGGCTGGTCAGCCAACGCTCATTCCGCCGGGGGTTACCAACCTTGTCGGCGCCATTATCAAGATCGATACGATCCCCGGCGCCTTTCTCTATACCATCCGGGCGGTCGATCCGAAGGTGATGGCCGCAATGCGGCTGATGGAAGAAAATACCGTCGAATACAAGAATATGGAGGCAGGACGCACCTCCCTCCAGGTGGCCTTTGCCGTGCTTTATCTCGGCTTTGCTCTGATCGTTCTGCTTGCTGCCATCTGGGCCGCCATCGCCGTGGCCGACCGGATCGTGCGGCCCATCCGGCTTCTGATTGCCGCAGCCGACAGCGTGGCCTCGGGTAATCTCGATGTCGTCGTGCCCGTGCGCGCGGTCGATGGTGACGTTGGCAGCCTGTCGCGCACCTTCAACAAGATGATTTCGGAAATCCGCAGTCAGCAGAATGAAATTCTGGTGGCAAAGGACGAAGTGGACGACCGTCGCCGCTTCATCGAAGCGGTGCTTTCGGGCGTGACTGCCGCCGTGATCGGCGTGGAGGCGGACGGGCGCATCTCCATCGTCAATCCCTCTGCCGAATTCTTCCTCGGCCTGCCCGCGGAGAAGCTCGTCGGTGCACCGCTGGCGGAGATTGCCGGCGAACTGGATCAGGTGCTGAACGAGGCGGCATCGCGTTCCCGCAGCGATTTTCGTAAACAGATCAATATGATGCGCAACGGCGTCGAGCGCACGCTTTCCGTGCAGGTCACGCGTGAAGAGGCCCATGGCGAGGCAGAGTCGCATGTGCTGACTCTGGACGATATCACCGATCTCGTGATTGCCCAGCGCTCGACCGCCTGGGCGGATGTCGCCCGCCGCATCGCCCACGAAATCAAGAACCCGCTGACGCCAATCCAGCTTTCCGCCGAGCGCCTGAAGCGTCGTTTCGGCAAGATGGTGCCGGATGAGGATCGCAAGGTTTTCGACCAGTGCACGGACACCATCGTTCGGCAGGTGGGCGATATCGGTCGCATGGTCGACGAATTCTCCTCCTTCGCCCGCATGCCGAAGCCGGTGAAGGAATGCGCGGATCTGCGCGATATCATTCGTGACGCTGTTTTTCTTCGGGAAATGGGCACCGCCCACATCACCTTCACCAAGGATTTGGGCGATGCCCGGCTCGAAGGCCTCTTCGACGCCCGCATGCTGTCGCAAGCGTTCGGAAATCTCATCAAGAATGCTGTCGAAGCCATCGAAGCCTTACCCACGGACGAGCGTCCGGAAGAGGGCAAGGTGATGGCGCGTGCTGTGTTCGATCCGCAGAACGACCGGTTCGTGGTCGATATCATCGACAACGGCCGTGGCCTGCCGACGGAAAACCGGCATCGAATCCTGGAACCCTACATCACGATGCGCGAGAAGGGCACGGGCCTTGGCCTCGCCATCGTCAAGAAAATCATCGAAGAACATGGCGGAATCCTCGAGCTGCATGATGCGCCGGCTGATTTCGACCATGGAAGAGGCGCCATGATCCGGGTGCTGTTGCCGCGCCCGGCGGCGGTGGAAGTCTCTTCCAGCGAGCATGACAAGGAAGTTGCGCATGGCGTCTGATATTCTGGTTGTTGATGACGAAGCGGACATCCGGGACATCGTTTCCGGCATTCTGTCCGATGAGGGGCATGAGACGCGCACGGCCCACGATGCCGACAGTGCACTGGCGGCCATTTCCGACCGCGTGCCCCGATTGATTTTCCTCGACATCTGGATGCAGGGCAGCCGCCTCGACGGGCTGGCACTGCTGGATGAGGTGCGCAACCGCCACCCGGATCTGCCGGTGGTCATGATTTCAGGCCACGGCAACATCGAAACGGCCGTTTCCGCCATCAAGCGCGGCGCATTCGACTTCATCGAAAAACCTTTCAAGGCCGACCGGCTGATCCTGATTGCGGAGCGGGCGCTTGAAAACTCCAAGCTGAAGCGCGAAGTCTCCGAGCTCAAGAAGCGGGCTGGCGATACCGGCGAACTGATCGGCACGTCTGTCGCCGTCTCGCAGCTTCGCCAGGTCATCGACAAGGTGGCGCCGACCAACAGTCGCGTCATGATCCTCGGTCCCTCGGGTTCGGGCAAGGAAACGGTTGCCCGCCTCATTCACAAGAAGTCGTCGCGCGCGGGCGGCCCCTTTGTGGCGTTGAATGCGGCCGCCATCACGCCTGACCGCATGGAAATGGCGCTGTTCGGCACGGAAGGAACGCCCGGTCAACCGCGCCGCATCGGCGCTCTGGAAGAGGCGCATCGCGGCATTCTCTATCTCGATGAAATCGGTGAAATGCCGCGCGAGACCCAGAACAAGATCCTGCGCGTGCTGGTCGATCAGCAGTTCGAACGCGTGGGGGGCTCCAAGCGGGTGAAAGTGGATGTGCGCATCATTTCCTCCACCGCCTACAACCTGGAAGGCCTGATTGCCGGCGGTACGTTCCGTGAAGACCTGTACCACCGTCTTGCGGTGGTGCCGGTGCGGGTGCCGCCGCTGGCCGAGCGCCGCGAGGACATTCCCTTCCTAATCGATCTCTTCATGCGCCAGGTGGCGGAACAGGCCGGTATTCGCCCGCGCAAGATTGCCGACGATGCGCTGGCCGTTTTGCAGGCCAATGACTGGCCGGGTAATATCCGCCAGCTTCGCAATAATATCGAACGCCTGCTCATTCTGGCGCGTGGCGATGGCCCGGATACGCCGATCAGCGCAGACATGCTGCCGACCGATCTCGGTGACATGCTGCCCAAGGTTTCCGCCCACAATGATTATCACATCATGACCTTGCCCTTGCGCGAGGCGCGTGAAATGTTCGAACGCGACTACCTGATCGCCCAGATCAATCGCTTCGGGGGCAACATCTCCCGCACGGCGGAATTCGTCGGGATGGAACGTTCGGCCTTGCACCGCAAGCTGAAATCTCTCGGCGTCTGATTTGGGTCTGGTGTCGCGGGGGGAAGCAAAAGCATGAAGATCATCATCTGCGGAGCCGGCCAGGTCGGTTATGGTATTGCCGAACGTCTGGCGCAGGAGGACAATGATGTGTCGGTTATCGACACCTCGGCCTCTCTGGTCTCGGCTATTTCCGACAAGCTGGATGTGCGCGGCTATGTTGGCCATGGCGCCCATCCCGATGTGCTGGCGCGTGCTGGCGCCGAGCAGGCCGACATGATCATCGCGGTGACGCTTTACGACGAGATCAACATCACCGCCTGCCAGGTGGCGCACTCGCTGTTTAACGTGCCGCTGAAGATCGCCCGCATTCGTGCCCAGCAATATCTCCAGCCGGAATATTCCGACCTGTTCAGCCGGGAGCACCTGCCGATCGATGTGGCGATTTCGCCGGAAATCGAGGTGGGCAAGATGGTGCTGCGCCGCATTTCCTTCCCCGGCGCGGAGGATGTGTTCCGTTTTGCAGACGATGCGATCTCGATGATCGCCATCGAGTGCATGGCGGATTGCCCGGTGGTCAATACGCCGCTGAAGCAACTGTCGCAGCTCTTTCCCGATCTGGTCGCCACCGTTGCCGGCGTTTACCGTAACGGCAAGCTGGTGATTGCCGATTCCGGCGAACAGCTTGATGTCGGCGATCTCGCCTATGTCATCTGCCAGCGAGAACATGTGCGCCGCACACTCGGGCTTTTCGGTCATGACGAGCAGGCGGCCAGCCGCATCGTGATCGCCGGTGGCGGCAATATCGGTCAGTATGTGGCCCGCAATATCGAACTTCTGCAGCCGAAGACGCGCGTGAAGATCATCGAGTGTGAACGTCCTCGCGCCGTGGCCCTTTCGGAAGAACTGAACCACACGATCGTTCTCAACGGTTCCGCGCTTGATCAGGCCATGCTGAACCAGGCCGATATTGCTGACACCGAACTGATGGTGTCGCTGACCAACAGCGACCAGATCAACATTCTCTCGTCGGTCATGGCCAAGCAGAGCGGTTGCAAAAGCGCACTGGCGCTTATCAATAACACCGCATTGCAGGAGATGGTGGAAACACTCGGGATCGATGCCTACATCAATCCGCGCGCGGTCACGATTTCGCGCGTTCTCCAGCATATTCGCAAGGGGCGCATCCGCTCGGTCTATGCTGTGCAGCAGGGCGCGGGCGAAGTGATCGAGGCGGAAGCACTGGAAACGTCGCCGTTGGTCGGCAAGCCCATCCGTGATCTCGACCTGCCGGAAGGAGTGCGCATAGGCGCCGTCTACCGGGCCGGAACGGTTCTTCGTCCGGATGGCGACTTCCGGGTAAAGGCCAGGGATCGGGTTGTTTTGCTCGCCACAGCGGCTGCGGTGCGCCATGTGGAACAGCTATTCCGTGTGTCGATTCAGTACTTCTGACGCCTTTTCGCGGGGGCGTACCGCTCGGGCCGTTTTCGTCGTTGCGGAAAAGCGACTGATTTGATACCACAATCCGGGATCATGGGACGAGGAATTCCCAAAAATCTACAAACAATAAGAGTTGTTATAAACACCGGCCATTTTGCCGGCAAAAAAGAAAGAAGCGGCGCCATGGCGGAACGTTCTCAGAATTTGCAGGATCTTTTTCTTAATACTGTTCGCAAGCAAAAGATTTCGCTCACTATTTTCCTCATCAACGGCGTCAAGCTGACGGGCGTTGTTACGTCCTTCGACAATTTCTGCGTTCTGTTGCGCCGGGATGGACACTCTCAGCTTGTTTACAAGCACGCGATCTCGACCATCATGCCGGGCCAGCCGATGCAGATGTTCGAGAGCGAAGAACAGTCCTCGTGAAAGGCATAGACGTAAGTCATGCGTGAACCCACAGGCGGATCGATCGTTCCGGACGAGCCAAAACGGCGGGACGACAATCGCGCCGTTGTCATCGTTCCCGTTTTGAAGCAGGGGCGCAACAAGCCGGCTGCCTCCGCTTCAACCGAGCCCTTGCCGCCCACGCGCTCCAGCGAGAGCCGCCTGGAGGAAGCCAAGGGGCTTGCGCTCGCCATCGATCTCGAAATCGTCGAAGGTCTGATCGTGGCCGTCAACGATCCGCGTCCGGCGACCCTGATGGGTACCGGCAAGATCGAGGAAGTCACGCGCATTCTCGATGAGAAGGATGCGGGGCTGGTGATCGTTGATCACCCGCTGACGCCGGTGCAGCAGCGCAATCTCGAGCGGGCCTGGAACGCCAAGGTCATCGACCGCACGGGCCTCATTCTTGAAATCTTCGGTCGCCGCGCCTCCACCAAGGAAGGCACGCTTCAGGTCGAACTGGCGCATCTGAATTACCAGAAGGGTCGGCTGGTTCGTAGCTGGACCCACCTTGAACGCCAGCGCGGTGGTGCGGGCTTTATGGGTGGTCCGGGTGAAACCCAGATCGAAGCCGACCGCCGCCTCCTTCAGGAGCGCATCGTGCGCCTGGAGCGCGAGCTGGAGCAGGTGGTGCGGACCCGTCAGCTTCATCGCGCCAAGCGCCGCAAGGTGCCGCATCCGATCGTCGCGCTGGTAGGTTACACCAACGCCGGTAAATCAACGCTTTTCAACCGTATTACCGGTGCGGGTGTGCTGGCCGAGGACATGCTGTTTGCCACGCTCGATCCAACGTTGCGCCGCATGAAGCTGCCGCATGGCCGTACCGTGATTCTCTCGGATACGGTGGGTTTCATCTCCGACCTGCCGACCCATCTGGTTGCCGCCTTCCGCGCCACGCTGGAAGAGGTGCTGGAAGCCGATCTGGTTTTGCATGTGCGCGATATGTCAGACCCCGACAATGCCGCGCAGGCGGCGGATGTGCTGCGAATTCTTGCCGACCTTGGCATTGAGGGCAAGGAGGCCGACGAGCGCATTCTGGAAGTCTGGAACAAGATGGACCGGCTCGATCCGGAAAGCCATGACGCCATTGTCGGCAAGGCGGCAGGCCGCAAGAACGTCATGGCGGTTTCGGCGCTTTCTGGCGAAGGTGTGCCGGAGCTTCTCGAGGAAATCGCTACGCGTCTGTCCGGTGTTCTGACCGAGGTGACAGTGGTTCTGCCGCCGGGAAAGCTCGGGCTTCTGTCCTGGGTCTATGATGCCACGATCGTCGATGGCCGCGAGGACATGGAAGACGGTTCCGTCAGTCTCGATTTGCGGCTTTCGGGCGAACAGGCAACTGAGCTGGAGCGCAAACTCGGGATTGGCGCCAAGCCGGAAAAGGAAGACTGGGAGCGGTGAAAGCGAGGGCGCAGGTTTATGCCTGCGCACGCAACCTTCTCGTCTCACCTTACGGATTCATCCGTTTTTGCTGCCTGCCACAACGCTTCCATGTCATCCAGCGTCGCATCCTCCAGCGAGACGCCCCTTTCGTTCAGCTTTTTCTCGATATAGCCGAAACGCCGGCGAAACTTCGTATTGGTGCCGCGGAGCGCGTCCTCCGGGTTCGTCTTCACATGCCGGCCGACATTGGCGACGGCGAAGATCAGATCACCGAGTTCATCGGAAATATGGGCCTTGTGGCCGCTGGCGAGTGCTGCGCGAAATTCCGCAATTTCTTCCTCTATCTTATCGAGGATCGGTTCGGGATCGGCCCAGTCGAAGCCCACCTTGGCGGCCTGTTCCTGAAGTTTCAGCGCTTCCATGAGGGCTGGGAAGGCACGGGGCACAGAGCCGAGATGACCGGCCTTGAAGGTCTCTTCACCGCCCAGCCGCGCCCGGCGCTCAGCGCGTTCGGCCTTTTCCTGCTTCTTGATCTCGTCCCACTGAACCTTCACCTTGTCCGGTGTGTCGGCATCGGAGCGGGCGAAGACGTGCGGATGGCGACGGATCATCTTGCGCGTCACAGCCTCGACGACATCGCCAAAGGAGAACTGGCCTTCCTCCTCCGCCATGCGGGCGTGGAAGACGACCTGCAACAAAAGGTCGCCCAGCTCCTCGCAGAGATCGCCCATATCGTTGCGCTCGATGGCATCAGCGACTTCGTAGGCTTCTTCGATCGTATAGGGCTTGATTGTCGCATAATTCTGCTCGATATCCCAGGGGCAGCCGGTTTCAGGGTCGCGCAAGCGCGCCATGATTTCGATCAGGCGCGCAATATCCCTCGACGGTTCCATCGTGGTCTTCTTTCGTCAGTTCAGCGGAATGGCGTTGTCGTCCTTGGTGGACTGGTACGTGTCCGAAAGGCTCGCATAGGTCGCGTTGATACGCTCCCATTGCGCCTGCATCTTTGCCTTTTCCGGTTCGTCGGCAACCTCCACGAGATCGGCCAGCGCAAAGGCATTCCAGAAGGCGTTCTTGCGGCGATATCCGCCCGGTTCCAGCCCGAACACTTCCTTGAGAATCTTCAGGTCGTGGGGAATGGCGAAGGCGTCGCGGCTGTCCTCATGGCTGAAGAAATAATAGAAGTTGTCGAAACCGGCCCAAGTGATGGCCGACATGCACATGGTGCAGGGTTCGTGCGTGGAAAGAAAGATCAGGTCCTTCGTGTCCGGCTTTTCGCCCAGTTCGTAGAAGCGCTTCAGCGTGTGCACTTCACCGTGCCAGAGCGGGTTTTCCAGTTCGTTGTTGGTCTCGGCGATGACCAGCGAGAGGTCTGACTTACGAAGAATGGCGGCACCGAACACCTTGTTGCCGAGCGCGACGCCCTTTGCTGTAAGCGGCAGGATGTCCTTCTCGATAACATCGAGCAGGCGGGCGGCGGTCTTGGTATCGGCCATGGGATTCCCTTGTTCCGGAACGGGCTTTCTTGAGCCGCACAACACGACCAAATTCTCGGCCTGTCAACGTCACTTTCGGCGCAACGCACATTGCCGATAAGGCGTCATGGAGAGATTTTTTCTCATTGGGGGCAAATCGAGAAAAGAAATACCCTCTTCCTTGCGCGGGCGGATTTCCTTACCTTCATAAATGGCTCCTTTGCCGCGATATTCCGCGAAACTGCGCTATCCCTAATGCACGGACCTTTTTCATGGCCACAAGCGACGAGAAGCTGTCGAGTTTCCCCGCCTTTTTCAAGGTCGCGGGCGAGCGTGTTGCCGTGTTCGGAAATGGCGAAGAAGCCCATGCCAAGAGCCGCTTGCTGAACAACACGCAGGCCCGCATCGTGGCGTTTGCTGATGAGCCGGAGCCCGCCTATGCCGGATTCCTCGCCGAACATCGCATCAAGCGCATCGATGATCTGTCGTTGCGACATGATCTCTCGGGCTTTCGCCTCGTTTTTGCCGCTACCGGCGACGAAAGCGTCGACCGGCTGATTGTGGCGGCAGCGCGTTCTGTTCGGGTGCCGGCCAATGCCGTCGACCAGCCGGATGTGTGTGACTTCTATACGCCCGCACTTGTGTCCCGCGCGCCGGTTGCGGTTGCGATCGGAACGGAAGGGGCTGGCCCCGTTCTGGCGCAGATGATCCGCTTGGCTGTCGATCGCCTTCTGCCGGCCTCGCTCGGGCGTCTGGCACGCCTTGCCGTCGATTATCGGCATGCGGTCGAACATCGGCTGCCGCGCGGGGCTGCGCGGCGCAGCTTCTGGCAGAACTTCTTTTCCGGCCCGGTAGCGGAAGCCGTCGAGGCTGGCGATCTAGTCAAGGCGCGTGCCGAAACTGTGCGCCTTTTGAGCGCCGATCACATTCAGCCAGGTCGCGTGTTTCTCGTCGGTGCGGGGCCGGGTGCGGAAGACCTTCTGACGCTGCGCGCCCACCGCCTGCTGATGCAGGCCGATGCCATCGTTTACGATGCGCTGGTGCCGCAGACGCTGGTCGATATGGGGCGTCGTGATGCGGAACGCTTCCCGGTCGGCAAGCGCAAGGGTTGCCATTCGAAGACGCAGGACGAAATCAATCGTCTGCTCGTGACCCTGGGTCGCGAGGGCAAGCGGGTGGTGCGCCTCAAGTCTGGCGATCCGCTGGTCTATGGCCGCGCTGCCGAGGAGATGGACGCGCTGCGGCAGGCCGGCATCGGCTATGAAGTCGTGCCGGGTATCACCTCTGCCTTTGCCGCCGCCGCCGATTTCGAGCTGCCGCTGACGGTGCGGGGCGTTGCCTCGTCGCTCATCTTCACCACCGGTCACGATCTCGCTGGCGATGTGTTGCCGGACTGGGCAAGCCTTGCTATTTCCGGCGCGACCGTTGCCGTCTATATGGGGTCGACCGTTGCTTCTTCCGTCGCGGAACGGCTGATGCAGGTCGGTCTGGCCCCGGAAACGCCGGTTGCCGTGGTGGAAAACGCCAGCCGCGCCAGCCGTCGCCTGTTGCATGGCACACTGAAGGACCTACCTGATCTTGCCAGCCGTGACGATCTTTCCGGTCCTGTGATGGTCATCATCGGTGAAGCCGTCGCTGGCGCCCGCTTTACCCATTCCGAAAATCTTGCCGCGAAACCCGTTGTCGCGGCCACTCTTGTGGAGACCGACCAATGACAGCCAAAGTCCTGACGGCCAACCGCCTGACAGATGGCATAGCCGTGTGGCTCGATGCTGCGGGAAACTGGTCGGAAAATCTCCAGCAGGCGCTGGTGGCGCGCCACGAAGAGGCCGTTGCATCGCTCGAAGCCATCGGCAAGCGCGATTTCGCCGCAAACCGTGTTGTGGATGTGGCGGTTGTTGATATTGAGGAAATCGACGGCAAGCTGTGGCCGATCCGCATGCGCGAACGCATCCGCGCCGCCGGGCCGACGATTGCCTACGCGCCCGGCTTCAACGCCGCCGACCCTGAATTCATTGCCCCCTGAGGATAGCCATGTATCGTTACGATGAGTTCGACCGCGACTTCGTTCTGGCGCGCGTCGATGAATTTAGGGATCAGGTCACGCGCCGCTTGTCGGGCGAACTGGCCGAGGATGCGTTCAAGCCGCTGCGGTTGATGAACGGGGTCTATTTGCAGCTTCACGCCTACATGCTGCGCGTCGCCATTCCCTATGGCACGCTGAATGCCGGTCAGCTTCGTATGCTGGCGCATATCGCCCGCCGCTACGACAGGGGCTATGGCCATTTCACGACCCGTCAGAACATCCAGTTCAACTGGCCGGCACTGGCCGATTGCCCGGATATTCTGGCCGAGCTTGCCACCGTCGAAATGCACGCTATCCAGACCTCTGGCAACTGCATCCGCAATGTGACGTCCGACCAGTTCGCCGGCGCTGCTGCCGATGAAGTCGCCGATCCGCGTCCGTATGCGGAAATCTTGCGGCAATGGTCGACGGTTCATCCGGAATTCTCCTTCCTGCCGCGCAAGTTCAAGATCGCCATCACCGGCGCCGAGCAGGACCGCGCGGCCATCCAGTTCCACGACATCGGTCTTCACCTGAAGAAGAACGACAAGGGCGAGCTTGGGTTTGGTTTCTATATCGGTGGCGGGCAGGGGCGCACACCCTTCGTGGCCAAGAAGATCGCCGACTTCGTGCCCGAAGCCGATCTCCTGACCTACACGACCGCAGTTCTGCGCGTTTACAATCTCCATGGTCGCCGCGACAACAAGTACAAGGCGCGTATCAAGATCCTCGTTCATGAAACGGGTGTCGAGGAACTGACGCAGCAGATCGAAGCAGAATTCGCGGCACTCAAAGGTGGGGAGCTCAGCCTGCCGCAGGCCGATATCGACGCCATCGCAGCCTATTTCGCGCCGCCGGCCCTTGGCGAGCGTCCTGAAGGCTGGGAAAGCCTGGCGCGCTGGAAAAAGGCAGACGAAGGCTTTGCCCGCTGGGTGGACCGTAACGTTCATCCGCACAAGAACCCCGACTATGCCTCTGTCACCATCTCGCTCAAGCCGATCGGCGGCATTCCCGGTGATGCGACGGATGTTCAGATGGACGCCGTCGCCGCAATTGCCGAGGAATATGCCTTTGACGAAATTCGTGTGACGCACGAACAGAACCTCGTTCTACCGCATGTGGCGCTTGCCGATCTGGAGCCGGTTTATCGCGCGCTTCAGGCCGTCGGGCTCGCCACTGCCAATGCCGGTTTCATCACGGATATCATTGCCTGTCCGGGGCTGGACTATTGTGCGCTCGCCAATGCGCGCTCCATTCCGCTGGCGCAGGAAATTTCGGAACGCTTCGGCTCGGTCGCGCGGCAGGCCGAAATCGGCGATCTGAAGATCAAGATTTCCGGCTGCATCAATGCCTGTGGACACCACCATGCCGGCCATATCGGCCTTCTTGGTGTGGAAAAGAAGGGAACCGAGCTATACCAGATCACGCTGGGCGGTTCGGCGGACGAACATAGCTCCATCGGCGAAATCATCGGTCGCGGCTTCGAGCCGGAGAAGGTGACGGACGCCGTGGAGAAGATCGTCGATACCTATCTCGGCCTGCGGCTGACGGATGCGGAAACCTTCCTGGAAGCCTATCGCCGCGTTGGCCCGAAGCCCTTCAAGGAAGCACTCTACGGCGGCTCGCCGGCGGAAGCGGCATAAGGAAAAGACCATGACCCGCATTTGGACCGACAAGACCGGTTTTGCCGAAAACGACCCTTACGTGATCGAAACCGAGGAGCGGAAGGCGGGCGAGGGCGAAGTGGCCGTGCTCGATCTCGCGACTTTCCTGACCCATGCGGCGGAAAGCAACGAAGGCGGTCTCGCCGTCGCTCTGAAGCCGGCCGACGATGTCCGGGCTCTGGAGCCCTATATCGATCGCATCGCGCTCGCCGCCGTCACCTTTCCGGCCTTCAACGATGGGCGTGGTTTCAGCCAGGCGGCGCTGCTGCGCCAGCGGCTGGGCTTTGCCGGCGATCTGCGCGCAGTGGGCGATGTTCTGCTCGACCAGATCCCGCACATGCTACGCAGTGGTTTCTCCAGCCTCGCCATCACCAATCCGGTCGCCATTGCCCGGCTGGAAGCCGGCAAGATGCCGGGCATTGCCCAGCATTACCAGCCTTCTGTGAAACCGGAAGCAGGCGGCGCAGGCTATAGCTGGCGGCGTCGCAGTTAAGGTCTGAAACATACGAAAACTTATATGTTTTTTTCGTGGCATTGATGAAGATCAAGGGCGCGGCGGGGACATTCAGCTACAAACGACCTGCTTATGCGACAGTCATGCCTGTCATATGGGACAGGATTGTTGACCTTCGAAGACCGCTTTTGTATGGCTTTGCCATCTTGCAGCGGCTTTCCGTGACAATGCGCCTGCCGTAGCCATATTCATGCAACATGAGCCGCCCGGAAGGCGGTGGAAAGCCAAGACGAACAGGACCGGACATCCATGAATGCTCCCGCCAAGACCGAAGAATTCGCCACCAATCTACCCGCCGGTGTTTATGCCGAGACGGTGCTGAGCGTGACGCATTATACCGACCGCCTGTTCCGTTTCACCATGACGCGGCCTGCCGGCTTCCGCTTCCGCTCGGGCGAATTTGCGATGATTGGCCTCGTGGTGGATGAAAAGCCGCTCTATCGCGCCTATTCGATTGCAAGTCCCTCCTGGGCCGAGGAACTGGAGTTCTTCTCCATCAAGGTGCCGGACGGTCCGTTGACCCAGCATCTTCAGAAGATCAAGCCGGGTGACAAGGTGCTGATGCGCAAGAAGCCGACGGGTACGCTGGTGCTGGACGCGCTTACCCCCGGCAAACGCCTCTATATGTTCTCGACCGGTACGGGCATCGCGCCCTTCGCAAGCCTGATCCGCGATCCGGAAACCTATGAGAAGTTCGAGGAAGTCATCCTTACGCATACCTGCCGCGAAGTCGCAGAGTTGCAGTATGGCTTTGATCTGATCAACGAGATCAAGGCCGACGAGATGCTGAGCGAGATCGTCGGCGGCAAGCTGAAGCACTATGCGACGGTGACGCGTGAGGACTACCCCTTCAAGGGACGCATCACCGACCTCATCGAAAGCGGCAAGATGTTCACCGATCTTGGCGTGCCGCCGCTCAATCCGGAAACCGACCGCGGCATGCTCTGCGGCTCGATGGCGATGATCAAGGACACTGCCGCTCTGCTTGAAAAGGCCGGCCTGACCGAAGGCGCCAACAACAACCCTGCCGAATTCGTGATCGAACGCGCTTTCGTGGGGTGAGTGCTTGAATCGATGGATTTGAGTTGAGGGGCGGCCATGGCCGCCCTTTGTCGTTTCAACGTTGCGCCTTCTTCCACTTGGTCACCAGTCGCTCCCGCTTGAGGCGGGACAGGCGCTGGAGCCAGAAAATGCCGTCAAGCTGATCGATCTCGTGCTGGATGCAGACGGCGTGGAAACCATCGGCCGTTTCCTCGTGAACCGTGCCGTCGAGATCCTGATAACGCAGCCGGACCGATGTCGGTCGCTCCACTTCCTCCACCGCACCGGGCATGGAAACGCTGCCCTCGTTGTGAATGATGGAGGCCTTGGAGGATTCGAGAATTTCCGGGTTCACATAGACCCGCACTCCATCCTCCTTCGATAACTCCAGCACGAAGATCCTTGCATCGACGCCGATATGCGCAGCAGTGATGCCGACGCCAGGGGCGGCGCGCATGGTTTCCGCGAGATCGTCTGCAAGGGTGCGGAGGTCCGCGTCGAACGCGCTGACGGGCGCGCAGACCTTGAAGAGACCGGGGTTGGGATAGCGAAGAATGGTGCGGATGGTCATGGCGTCTCACCTCTCTGGTCCCGGTTTCCTGCCGCATTTTTCCGCGTTGCACAAGCCGATGGGAACGGAACCGCCGCCTTTGTCAGTTTCTCGCTATCCAGTTGTTGACAATGTGCTTTTTGACGCCATTCTCCACACGTCCGCGTCAGGCGGGCGCGCGGCGCAATGGACGAAAACGGGGAGGGCGGCTGATGACGGAAACCGCGAAGGAAGCCGATCGCTCACCCGCTGCCGGTCTTGAGGACATCTATACCGAAGATGGCTCGGTCCGTCAGGACTTTCTGGCGCTCGTTGGCGCCGCCATTGCCGACAGGGACGTGCTGTTCCTTCGGCAAAAGGTCGCCAAGCTGCACGAATCGGAACTCGGCGACCTTCTGGAAGCGCTGGTGCCGGAGCAGCGCCTGGCGCTCGTTCACCTGCTGGGCGATGATTTCGACCTGACAGCGCTGACTGAGGTCGATGAGGCGATCCGCCTTGAAATCGTCGATCAGCTTTCCAATGCCCAGATCGCCGCCGCTATCGGCGACCTCGATTCGGACGATGCCGTTTACATTCTCGAAGACCTCGACCACGAGGACCGGGAAGACATTCTGGCGCAATTGCCGTTCACCGAACGGGTGCGTCTACGCCGCGCGCTGGACTATCCTGAAAGTTCGGCTGGCCGCCGTATGCAGTCGGAATTCGTCGCTGTGCCGCCGTTCTGGACGGTGGGCCAGACGATCGACTACATGCGTGAGGATGACGGTCTGCCGGAGCGCTTCACCCAGATATTCGTCATCGACCCCACTTTCAAACTACTCGGCTCGGTCGATCTCGACCGCATTCTGCGCGCCAAGCGGCAGGTGCGCATCGAAGACATCATGCACGAGACGACCCACTCCATTGCTGCTGACATGGACCAGGAAGAGGCGGCTCAGATCTTCGAGCAATACGACCTTCTCTCCGCCGCCGTGGTCGACGAGAATGATCGTCTCGTCGGTGTGCTGACCATTGACGATGTGGTCGACGTCATCACGGAAGAAGCGGACGAGGATATCCGCCGCCTCGCCGGCGTGGGCGACGAAGAACTGTCGGACAGCGCCGTTTCCACCGCGCGATCGCGCGTGCCGTGGCTTCTGGTCAATCTCGTGACGGCGTTCTGTTCCGCCAGCATTATCGGCCTCTTCGACGCGTCCATCGAGAAGATGATCGCACTGGCCGTACTGATGCCCATCGTCGCCTCCATGGGCGGCAATGCCGGCACCCAGACCATGACGGTGACGGTGCGTGCTCTGGCCACCAAGGACCTCGATATCTACAACGCCGCCCGCATTGTGCGTAGGGAGGCCGGCGTTGGCCTGATGAACGGTTTCGTCTTCGCCATCCTGCTGGGCATCGTGGCCGCCTTCTGGTTCGGCAATCCACAACTCGGCGGTGTCATCGGCACGGCGATGATCATCAACATGATGGCAGCAGCGCTGGGCGGTATTCTTGTGCCTCTCCTGCTCGATAAGCTGAATGCCGACCCGGCTATCGCATCCTCCGTGTTCGTGACGATGATTACCGATTGCGTCGGCTTTTTCGCCTTTCTCGGTCTCGCAACCTGGTGGTTCGGCATTCAATGACACGACTTCGATGACATGGCGCCTGCGGTGAATTGACTGTTACGTAAAGGTCAATGTATCATTCATCTGTCGTAAATGGATGTGGGGCGGCAAGCCCCCAACTCAAGACGCCGCCATTGTCCGCGTTGCGGGCAGGAAGGCTGGCCGGGATGAAGAGATGGTCGTGCACAAATTCTACAGCATCAGCGAACTGACCAAGGAGTTCGGGGTTTCCACCCGCACGCTTCGTTTCTATGAGGATGAAGGGTTGATACATCCGGAGCGCCGAGGCCGCACACGGCTTTATCGCGCTGCTGACCGCCGGTTGCTGATGGAAATTCTGCGTGGTCGCCGTATCGGCTTCACAGTGGCGGAAATCCGCGAGATCGTGCAGGTCTACAAGTCACCGCCCGGTGAGGTGGGCCAGCTTAAGCTGCTGATGAAGAAAGTCGATGAACGTCGGGCGGAATTGCGACAAAAACGCAAGGATATAGATGAAACACTGGCCGAACTCGACAATGTGGAAGAAGCCTGCCTGACCCGCATGGCTGAAATTGGTGTCGGCACCTAACCTAGAGCATTTCCAGTCAAATCCGGATCGGATTTGACGCCAGGACAATGCGTTGAAACAAAGAGATAGAGCATTTCCGGTGAACTGGTATTCACCGGAAATGCTCTAAAGCCAGCGCGGCGTGCGGCGGCAATAGCGTTCGAATTCGGCACCGAAACGGGCGAGGAGATGCATTTCCTCGCGGCGGATGGAAATCATCGTCATCACCATAACCGTGACGATGGCCGCGATGAAGAACCAGGCGTCAGAAGTCACCAGACCACATCCCACCAGCGTCATGATATAGCCTAGATAGATCGGGTTGCGCGTAAACCGGAACGGACCACGTGTGATGAGGTGCCGGGCCGGACGGTTTGGCAGAATGGCCGTATCACCACCGCGCATGGTGAATGCCGCCCACACTTCGACAAAGATCGCAAACGCGACCAACGTGGCGCCGATGACTTCGGAAGCAAAACTGCCGGACATGGCAAGTGGTGCGATTTGACGAAGGATAAACCCGGCGATAAGCGCAATCGCAAAGTGGACCGGTGGCCACGGGAAGTTTTGCGGTTTAATATGATAGGCATCAACAGCGATATTCATTGCCGTCTCCACATCACTCGGCAGTAGATGAACATGATTCGGCGATTGCGCCAATCCGTTCATCTTCATTCGGATTGATTTTGCCTTCCAGGAAGGGCGTCAGCAGGTCCTGCTCGGCCAGTTTGTCCAGCGTGCAACCGCAAAAGCGTGTGCAGAAGGCAGCCTCATTTGCACCCTGCGTGCAGGAAATCTGGCAGGAGCCGAGGTAGGATTGTACCGGGTCCGGCTTCGGCGCGGGATAAATGAGGGAGGCGATATAGACGAGTGCGATCAGGACCGGCTGATGCACGAGATAGAACAGCAGGCTGTGGCGACCGGCCAGCATCAGCAGGTGCGGCATGCGGCGCCATTTCGCCATTGTCTCCAGAAAACCGGAGCGGATGCTGAGCCGGGCGGCGGCAATGCCGATGAGAACGGGCGCAATCCAGGGCAGGAGCGGCACATAATCATTGGAGCGCTGCGGTGTTTCCGCAAGCCCGAGCCAAAGCAGCCAGAAACCGTCGAAGGCGGGCGAACGCAGATAGAGCGGCGCGGCGATGGCGGCTGCCGCTGCGGCCAGCGTAACGATGACCGGCAGGCGCAGGAAGGCAAGGCCGATGAGGCTGGAAGCGGCGATAGCGTGCAGGATGCCGAAATAGATCGCCGCACCCGGAAAGGCGAAGGACGTAACGGCTGTAATCGCCAGCGCCGACGCTGCCACCATGCCCAGTCGCTTGCCGAACGAGCGCCAGCGCACGCCGTGAAAATGGGCGAGCACCAGGCTGAAACCGACGAGGAAGAGAAAGGACGACGCAATGCCGCGCGCGTAGAGCTTCCAGAGGCCTTGCGTTGCTGTGCCCGGCTCAAGGTAGCCGAAGAATTCGAGATCCCAGGTAAAGTGGTAGGAGGCCATGGCGAGAAGCGCCAGACCGCGGGCCGCGTCCGGCAGGGGAATACGTCGTGGCGAGGCCTGTATTTCCGTACCGCTCATCCGTTGCTTCCCCGCTTTGCCGCCTGCATTTTCACATCCGGATTGAGCGGTGTCGCTTTCGAGGCATCGCCCGGTGTGTTTGGGTGCCCTTTCAAATGCCCTGAACCGCGGCAATTTCAAGGCAGTATCGTGCTGAGCCAGTCATAGCTGTTGATAAGTCGGGCCGCTCAATCGAGGAGTGCCAGACGCGCCCGGGAAAAGAATTGTCGTCGGATCAGCACCACGATGATGAAGACGGTGCTTGCCATGAACATGACGGGGCCGATGAACCAGCCGAGATAACCGATGGACAGGAAGATCGCCCGGAGGCCGGCATTGAAGTGGCCGGCGGCGATGATGTTCATCTGCACCACACGCTCCACCCGGCGTTGTGTCGCCTCTATATCGACTTCGGCATCCTTCGTCATTGGCAGGCCGCCGAACAGGATGGTGCAATAGTTGAACAGCCGATAAGACCAGCCAAACTTGAAGAAGGAATAGCCGAACAACGCCGTCAGCCCCACCACCTTCAGTTCGAAGGCACCGCGTCCGGCATAGGTCACGAAGGACAGATCCTTGAACACCGCCTCCACCTGCTGTGTTGCGCCCAGAAGCGCAAAACAGCCGCCGATGGCGAATATGGAGGTTGAAGCGAAAAAGGCCGTGCCATTCTGAAGCCCGGCGAGAATCTGCGTGTCGATCATCCGCAGATCGCGTTTCAGCGCGTTCGTCATCCATTCGCGCCGCTTTTCAATCATCGCCTGCGTCAGACTGGTGCGCTTGAGGATACGCTTTCCCGATGTCATCCAGGAAAAAGCGGTCCAGAGCAGGAAGAACAGGGCGAGGGCGATGAAATCGAGCGTGGTCATGAATATCCCATGGCGAACGTTCAAAAGGTATGCCGCAGACGCTTCGATCCGGCAAGGGCGCAGGTGTGTCAATATTTTGGACCAAAATAGGGCGCTGTGCCATTCCATCAGTGCAACGATATGTAACGCGTAAGCCGTTGATTTATTGTGAAGTCATGTTTGTAGTGCATAGCTGGAGGGTAAATATGGTCACAGTTCCGCCATTTTTGGCTGTTGCCACCGTCACGAAATTTTAATAGATGAGTGTCCAAGACGTCGCCAATGCGGACGTCCTGTTCCGAATCTGGAGTGATCATGGAAGACACCGTGCAGAAGTCTTGCTGGGGCGTAACCGCTCGCGCCCTCTTCGCAATTGTCGGCCTCATGGCCATTGCGTTCCTTTTCGGCGGCATCTGAATTTCGCGCAGGCAAGATTGCATTCGGTGGCGCAGGCCCATTCAGGGCCGCGCCATTTTCTTTTCGAGGACACGCGGCGTCTAGGGCTTTCAGCTCTGGCGTATTTGGGGCAGTATCTCGCGGATCAACGCCTGATCCGGATGCCCGAGCCGCCATGTTCCTTTCCGTTTTCGATGTTTTCAAGATCGGCATAGGCCCTTCGAGTTCCCACACGATGGGACCAATGACGGCGGCCAACCGCTTTCTCGACGATCTCTTGCAGACCGGTGCTGCGAAAAATGCGCGGCGTTTGAGCATCAGTCTCCACGGTTCGCTGGCCTATACTGGCATCGGTCATGGCACTGGCAGGGCGGTCATTCTTGGCCTGACGGGCGAGCGTGCCGAAACGGTCGATCCGGATACCATGGAGCTGAAGCTTGCCGAGGTTGCGGGTAATTGCCATGTCCACCCGCCCGGTCATGGCGCTTATGCCTTCGATCCCGCCATTGATCTGGTCTTTGACAGGGCAGTCGCCTTGCCCGGCCACGCGAACGGCATGATCTTCCGCGCTCATGATGGCGCGGGCGAGACGGCCCTAAGGCGGGTCTATTATTCCATCGGCGGCGGCTTCGTGCTGACCGAAGACGAACTGGAGGCATGGCGCGCGAAAGGCGGCAGGGCGTCGGCGACCGATGTGCCCTATCCCTTCGCCAATGCGCGTGAAATGCTGGCCATGGCAACGGCATCCGGCCAGAGCATTGCCGCCATGAAGCGGGCCAATGAGGAATGCCGCGTGGCTGCCGACATGCTTGACACCCGCCTGGACGCAATCTGGAGCGCGATGACGGGCTGTATCGACAGGGGCCTGAGGCAAGGCGGCATCATGCCGGGCGGGCTAAAGGTACGTCGCCGCGCCCGTGACATGCTCGAGCGGCTGGACGCGGAATGGCGCAACAATCGTCCCAATCCCCTGCTCGCGAACGATTGGCTGAGTGTCTACGCCATGGCCGTCAACGAGGAAAATGCTGCGGGTGGCCGGGTCGTCACCGCGCCGACCAATGGGGCGGCCGGCGTCATACCGGCGACGCTGCGGTTTTTTCTGCGCTTCAATACGGAGGCAGGCGAACGCGAGGTGCGCGACTTTCTGCTGACCGCCGCAGCGATCGGCGGTATCATCAAGCACAATGCGTCCATATCTGGCGCTGAAGTCGGTTGTCAGGGCGAGGTTGGTTCAGCAGCGGCAATGGCGGCCGCCGGGCTCGCAGCCGTTCTTGGCGGTACGCCGGCGCAGGTCGAAAACGCCGCAGAGATCGCGCTGGAACATCATCTTGGCATGACCTGCGATCCCGTCGGCGGCCTTGTTCAGGTGCCCTGTATCGAACGCAATGCGATGGGTGCGGTCAAGGCCGTGACCGCTGCCTCGCTGGCGCTGAAGGGTGACGGGTCGCATTTCGTACCGCTCGATGCCTGCATCGAGACGATGCGGCAAACCGGGCTCGACATGAGCGAGCGCTACAAGGAGACGTCGACGGGCGGTCTTGCGGTCAACGTCGTGGAATGCTGAGCCTACCCCCTGTGGAGCAGCGTAGCGACGGCCTTGACCAGCGCGGAGAAAAGGATTTCAAAAAGCCCATGACGCTTCACATGATCAAGCTATGCGTCGGGGCGGAGAGCGTCACCGATCTCAAGGAATGGGTCGCCGACCGTGCGCTGACGGCCATGGCCGCCGGGCTTGAGCCCCACAGCCGCCACCGCACCCGGATGATGCCGAAACGCGGCGAAGAAATTCTCGACGGCGGCTCGCTTTACTGGGTGATCAAGGGGCAGGTGGCAGCGCGCCAGCAAATCCTCGGGCTGCAGGCGGTGCAGGGCGCGGATGGCATTTCCTATTGCGATATCGTGCTGGCACCGAATGTGATCGAAACCGCACCGCAGCCGAAGCGCCCCTTTCAGGGCTGGCGTTACTACAAGGCCGAGGATGTGCCGCGCGATATCGGCACGCAGACGGGCGAGGCAGAGATTCCGGAATCCCTGCGGCGCGAGCTTGCCGAACTCGGCCTGCTGTAAGGCCTCAGATCAGCGCAGACGTAGATGAACCGGGCGACGGCCACCCTGAATGGAAACGTGAAGATGGACGTTCACCTCAGGCTGGCCGCTGCGCCATGCGCGTGCCCCATGACTGACGAGCAGCGCAACGAGATCCTTCGTGCGGGCCTTCGGCTTCATGAGCCCGAATTCCGCAATCCGCAGCGCCGCTTCATGCAGCGGATGGAGGGAAAAGCTGCCCTGGGGGCGGGCCTTGCCCGGAACGCTTTCGTTGTTTGCCATTGCAAGCCTCGTTTACGCAATACAGATCGAGGATACCGGATGCGTCGCCCTGTAATGGACGGGAGACGCATTGAAATCTTGGCTGGGGTGCCCGGACATGGCACCCCGACATCGCATTACTGGAGGGACGCCCAGCAGTTGATGCCCTTCTTTTTAAGTTCGTTGCAGGCGTTCACGGCTGCTTTCTGATCGCCGAACCCACCGAAACGGGCGCGGTAGATTTGCGAACCGTTGGCGTTGAAAGCGACTGTGAACGGCGTCGCAGCACGCAGAACCGGGCCACCCTTGTCCTTTGCGTTCTGCAGCAGGTCCATGGCGGCGCCCTTGTCCGGAGCCGCGCCAATCTGGATGACCCAGCCTGTGTCGGAACCTGCGGCGGAAAGCTTGGTGGAAGCCGTCGTCGTGCGGTCAACATCGGGAATTTCGGCTTTCGGCGTAACGCCGGGAAGCTGTGCAGGCGGACGGGGCGGTGCGAGTGCGGCGGCGACCGGGCCGGAAACTTTGATCTGTGCCTGACTGAGTTGGGCGACGTAGGCCGACTTCGCATCACTATCAGCAGAGTAGCGATTTTCCGGAACCGGAGCGGTCGCAGGCAGAGCGGGTGCGGTCGATGCCGCAACCTTCGCCAGAGAAGGCGCTGCGGCAACCGACGTTGCAGCCGGACGCGAAGGCTCTTCCGCAACCGGCGAGGCCGGACGGATAGCGGCGATTTGATCGCTCTCCCTGACAGGGCCACGCGTTGCCTGAGGCATGTAGGTCGCGACAAGATTGCGCATCTGCTGATCGCGCGCACCGCCGCTCTTGCCGCCCATGACGACACCGACGATCGAGCGGCCATCCGCCTGGGCGGAGGTCACGAGATTGAAGCCCGCCGCACGGGTATAGCCCGTCTTGATGCCATCAACGCCACGGACATTGCCGAGAAGGCGATTGTGGTTGCCGATGACCTGCTTGCCGAATGTGAAGCTGCGGGTGGAAAAATAACCGTAATACTGGGGGAAGTGCTGACGGAGAGCGAGGCCGAGACGAGCCTGATCGCGCGCCGTGGTCATCTGCGCGGTGTTCGGCAGGCCGTTGGCGTTGCGATAGGTGGTGCGCGTCATGCCGAGCGCATGCGCCTTGTTGGTCATCATCTGTGCGAAACGGGCCTCGGAGCCGCCGATCAGCTCACCAAGCGCAGTAGCCATATCGTTGGCGGAGCGCGTCACAAGCGCCAGAATGGCCTGCTCAACGGTCACCGCGCCACCGGGACGAACCCCAAGCTTGGAAGGAGGCTCAGAGGCTGCGTGCTGCGACACCGGCACCGGCGACGTCAGCGAAATCCGCTTGGCTTCCAGCGCCTCGAATGTCAGGTACAAGGTCATCATCTTCGTGAGTGATGCCGGATAGCGAAGGCTATCGGCGTCTTCACTGTAAAGAACCTTGCCGGAACGGGCATCGACGACGATGCCGGCATATTTCGGATCGGCACTGGCGGGAGATGCAGTCGCCGAAATCGCGAGAAATGCCGCCGTCGCCATTCCTGCAATCTTGGTGACAACCGCATGGAAACGCTTGCCGGCGGATTCGCTCGAAGCTGCCTTGAACACCACTTTACTCATTTACTGTTGCTTACTCTTCCAACCGAACCACCATCGGCCGTTCCACACACTTTAGGACAATTGGCGTTACCAAGAGGTTTATGATGAAGAAAAGCTTGCGATGGTGTTGGGCTTTTTAGCGATCCTGCGCAGGCGACTCGGATCGTAGCAGCCGGGCTTCGATATAGGCGCGAACGGCGTCGTCCACGGCTCGCCATTCAGGCAGCAGCGTGCTGGAAAACCGGTAGAGCACGGTCAGGTCGCGCCCCGCGAAAATGTCCCTCTGGCAATCGGCATTGGTGGCCGAATGCTGGTCCTCCGGCAGGATGCAGCGCACCGCATAATCGGGTTGGCCATCACGCTTTCCCGTGATCATGACCTCGCCGGCATAGCCGCTATCCCTGCGCAGATGATGCAGCGTGAGGCCGCCCTCAAGCGGCTTTTCCTCGCCTTCGAAGAGATCCTTATAGATAGGCTCAAGTCGCCCGGACATGTCGCGTGACATGGTGCTTTGACCAAGCTGGATGAAGATGAGTTGCCCCGAGCGCGAGAGATCATTGAACCGATGGCTCGTTTCCGGGCTGTATCCGGCCATTTCGGGCCAGGCCAGATAGAGATCGATCCGGTCGGTTGCGCCGTGGGTGCGCGCTTGCGGCAAGCGGATGGTGTTTGCAGCCAGCGCCAGCCTGTCAGGGCCGATGGTTATGTCAAAGGTGTCTGTGCTGGTCGTGTGCCCGGCAAGCGCAATCGTGCCCCCAAGCCAGCGGCCAATCACATTGATGGCAATAACAAGCAGGAGGAACAGAACCACGGTGACGATGATGATCCGCAATGTGCGGATGGAGAGCAGAGGTGTTTCCTGAATCGGATTGGTTGTCATGCTCATGCCTGTCCCGCGCTTAAAGTCGTCTTCGGGCGCGTCATGCACCCGATTCCTATTGGAATGACGACCTTGACGTTTCATCAACATGGTTAATGATGTGTGAATGCAAGTCGCAGGCAAGAAAAAAGCCGGCTCCCGGGGACACGGAAGAGCCAGCTTTCCCAACGCATGGCCCTTGAGAAGCCGATGCGGGCATTATCGGGCGGCGCGGATCAGGGCTTGACGCTACCCACGGCAGTGGCGCGGCCATCCTGGATCTTGACCCAGCGGCCCGGATCGTCGTTCGACTGGCGTTTGAGGAAGGTGTATTCCGTCTCCGACCACAGCGAGACCTTGTTGCGCATATTATCGAGAACGAACTCACCGCGGTCTGTGCGCACAGTCAAAACGGCGTGACCGTCTCCATTTGGCTGAAGAACGACGGTAATCAGCAGGTCGCTCGGCGAGAAGCCGCGCTCGATCAAGCGCTTGCGTTTCTCCAGAACGTAATCCTCGCAGTCACCCGCCGTTGTCGGATAGGCCCAGCGCTCCTCGACGCCGTAGATTTCCTGATCCGTCATAGGCTGAATTTCGGTGTTCACGGTGTAATTGACATCAAGAATGGTGCGCCAGCGTTGCTCGGTCAATGTCAGCGGGCCGGCGTCAGTAGATGTCGGGCGGCACTCCACCGCATTTTTTTTGCAGAACTCATAGTGGCCAATTGGCGGGTTTGCGGCACCGGTAATGCGCATGATCGGCGGCAGTGCGTATGCGGCTTGCGGCAGAAGGGATGCCATGCAGGCAATCAGGCCTGCTCCCATCAGGGCTGCTTTGTTGTTCATTTGTCGTCTCCCCTTTTGTTGGGAAGACAATGCCACGACTGATTTTACATCACGCAAAATACCGAAGTATAATTAAGTACAAATAATTCAAAAACAAGAATAAAACAAATAATAAATTTGAACGTAAATTGAGTTGTTGTTTCCGCGAATTTGAAGCTAATGCCCTTAAAATTGGAGATAAATACCGTTGGTGATCGTGCAACCCCATGGATTGAAAGCGTTCTTCGGCCGTCTGGGCCTGCACAGAGAACCGTGTTTTCTAACGGGATACAGTGCTGTTCGGCACGGTGGAGCGCTGTTTTCATGTGACTGACGGCCACGAAACAGGGCGTTGCACGCTGTTTGGCGATGGTGAAAAACATGCGCGCTCGACAAAAAAAGGCGCTGTTCGCCTGCTTTATATCAGGTCCAGCCGGAGCTTTCGCGCACGTGACGGAATGCTTTGGCGCACGTGGAAGGCAAGGCCACGATCAACGGAATAGTTCAATGGTTCATTGGACCATCGAACACAGCAAGGAAACAAGTCCGGAAAGGGTCAGAGGAATTCAGCCAGAGACTCGCGCGTCTGAACGGAGCTGAATTCCATGGCGATACCATCGGCAAAGTGCCGCACAACACGCGCGCGCAAGCTGCCGAGACGGACCGGAGTGCCGATGGGCAGGCGACCGTCCATGTCGACGGCTGCGCCGGACAAGGAAAGGTCTATGAGGCGGCAGGCAATCTTGCGGCCGTCCTCAAGGGTGATTTCCGTCAAGGTGCGGCGTGGCGTCAGTCGGTCGTGACGACGATCTTCCGGCAGGCCAAGTTCGTGGCGGTTCGCGATCCAGGTGAGCTGGGCGGCAAGCTTATCGCGCTTCCGTTCCGTTGCCACGATCGACATGATGAAGGAATTGCGGTCGGGCAGGGATAGCGTTTTTCCTTCGAGGCGCCCAATATGATCGATGTAGGCGATAACGCGGTCACCAATCTTCGGAAGCCTGGGCGCGGCGATAACGACGTCACCCGGCGACATGTCAACTGCGGAGCAATCGTGTTCCGAACGATCGGCAAGCATCATCCGCCCCGGAAGATTCACCGACACACGGTGAAAAATCTCCCTGATTTCCGGTCGCTTTGCAAAGACGGCACGGGCGGATGTATGTGCGAGCATCGGAAATTGTTTCCCAGCAGATGACGGGCTGCAGAGTAGCGTTGTAACTGTTAAGAAGCAGTTTCCGGTTTGCGATCAACAATTTCGCATTTCGATACGGGTGCGAGGCTTTATGCGGCGTTCGTTCCTCAAAACGCTGCGGACGGCTTCCATGGATCGTTGCGGCCCGTGGTCGGGTTACTGCCTTTCAGCGGACGGCTGCGCTCCATGTAGAGATAGCGTAGCGTCTCTGCGGACAGCGGGTTTCCTTCGCCAGGCTGAGACACAAGCGCTCCCATCACGCGATCGCACAACCCTTCCGTCGAGCGGATCGGCAGGAGAATCATTTCAAATCGCGATGTCTCACCATCATGGAAGAAGCCAAGCAGGTTCATCAGGGCAGGGCTTTTGTGAAGTATGACACCTTGGGCAATCTCGATGGGGTTGCTGGCGGGGCCACCTGCCCACAGGTCGTGGAAGGAATGTCCGCGCATTTCGCGCCCGAAAAGCGCACACATCCGCGTGCCAACCAGACGAAACAGCAGATCGCCCTCCGGCGTTGCTTCAAGCATGAAGAGATCGGGCAGCGCCAGTCGTATGGCCGCCGGCTCGATCTGGCTGCGCAAGGGCGAATCTGCTTCGCCCCGCAGAGCATCCCAATAGGCATAAATGTCGCGACAGGTCATACGCTGATACATGTGAACACCCGTTTTTCATTTCGGCCTCGTGCCGATTGTGCAGAATGAAGCAGCGAAAAGCGTGCCAAATGTCAGTGGCCCGCCGGGCGTTCGAATATTAAGGTTAAGGAATGGTTTACGTTGCGCAGCAGGGTCGGCCGTGGCATAGGGTGGTCATCTCTTCGAAGGCCTTGCCTTCAGCACATCAACTACAGCGAAACCTTCGGTTCTCGCAGGCGCCGTCCGGTTTCATCCGGACGGCCTTTTTTTTGGAAATCGGGCCGGTGGGTCGCGTGATGCTAAACAGGAGTTTGCGGCCATGACGAGTGAACCTCCGGTTTTTTCAGCAAGTTCTGATGGACAGCCGCCGCGCCGGGAGCCGGTCTTCAACTTCCCGCCTGCGATCACTGTATCGATCCTTATTCTCGTCGCGCTCTTTCTCATGCAGGATTACCTGTTGTCGGATAATGCCAGCGAGGCCTTCATCGTCAGCCTTGCCTTCAGCCCGGTGCGCTATGTCTATCCGTTGGCAGAGCAGAATCTGGAATGGTTGTGGACACCGGTAACCTACTCGCTTCTGCATGGCGGTTGGGAACATCTGGTGTTCAACGGCCTTTGGCTGGCTGCTTTTGGCACACCTGTGGTGCGCCGAATCGGGACAGGTCGGTACGTGATGTTCTGGATATCCTCGTCCATTGCGGCCGCGGCGCTGCATGCGGCGCTGAACTGGGGCGACCCCACACTTCTGGTCGGTGCCTCCGGTGTGATTTCCGCCTTGATGGGGGCAGCCTGCCGCTTTGCATTTCCGGCCTCCGGCGGTGCCTATAATGCGCGCTTCGGCCATCTTTATCCGCGCCAGCCCTACGCCGTCATTTTCAGAAACCGCACGGTTGCGATCTTCGTGTTGATCTGGCTGTTCGGTAATCTTGTTGTCGGTCTGGGCATTCCGCTTTTTGGCGATATCGGGGGCGTGATCGCCTGGGACGCGCATCTTGGCGGCTTTGCCTTTGGCTTCCTTTGCTTTGGTCTGTTCGACCCGCAACCGCGTCGGGCAACCTGACCTAGCGCGCGAAGGCTTCCTGAAGCCGCTTCAGTTCGCCGATGCGTAACTGCGCTTCCTGATAGCCGCGCTCGATGGTTTCGGCGGCACGGTGGAATTCCGAAAGACCGATATCGCTGACGCGCGGTTGCAGCGCCAGATCGGGCGGATCGCCAGCCAGGCGCGCGCGCGAAATACGATCCTGAATGATGTTGTAGGATTGAACCATCACGCCGGGCAGGCCCAGCCGGTCGCGACGGGCTTCCTTACGCTGCTCGTCCGTATCGGGAATAGCGGCTGTGTGCTTGATCACGGCAGAACGGCCGTAGGAATCGTAATGCAGGTTCACCGCAGCGACGAGTAGTTGTTCATGGGCCCTGCAAACGCTGACCGGCACAGGATTGACAAGCGCACCATCGACCAGCGTGCGGTTGTTGCAGTGAACCGGCTCGAAAATGCCGGGCAGGGCATAGGAGGCGCGCAGCGCCGTAATCAGCGAACCGGACTCGATCCAGACTTCGTGACCCGTGTTGAGCTCGGTCGCCACAGCAACGAAGCGACGGTCGAGATCCTCGATATTCAGCTCTTGCAGGTGTTCCTGCATGCGGCGCGTCAGTCGCATGCCTCCAAGAAGACCACCGCCGCCGATAGTAAGGTCCAGCAGACCCGCAATGCGGCGCATCGTCAGCGAGCGGGCGAAATCTTCCAGTTCATTGAGTTTGCCGGCCAGATAGCAACCGCCAACCAGAGCGCCGATCGATGTGCCCGCGATCATACCGACTTCGATGCCGGCTTCATCCAGCGCGCGCAGAACGCCGATATGTGCCCATCCGCGGGCAGCGCCACCACCCAGTGCGAGTGCAATCGGCGTCTTGCGCGGTGGCGGTACAATCACAGGTAGGTCCGGGCCAGACACACCCGGCCCGCGCTCTCCACTGGCAGGCGGTGTACTGGGACGATGACGTGGCCAGTTCAACAACATGATTGCGCTCCTCCAAGCGGCAAATGCCGTTTCCGCTTGATAGTATAGCGCAGACTTGGGTTGACAATCAGTTTATCGCGTCTGTTTGTCCGCAGCAGGCGTACCGGAACGAAACGTCTCCTGTCAGGATGCTGAATAGATCGTATCAGGATCAAAATGACGGTGATCGTCGGTGATATCCAGATTGGCCTTGCCGTCTTCGAGTTGAACGGTCCGATAGAAGCATGAGCGCCGCCCGGTGTGGCATGTTGCATCGTGGCCGGCAACGCTGACCTTCAGCCACACGGCATCCTGATCGCAATCCGTGCGGATCTCGGTCACGGTCTGGAGATTGCCGGAGGTCTCGCCCTTCTTCCACAGCTTGCCACGCGAGCGGCTGTAATAGTGGGCGACCCCGGTTTCGATGGTCAGCGCCAGCGCCTCGGCATTCATGTGGGCCACCATCAGCAACTGGCCGTCCCGTGCATCCGTTACCACGGCTGTCACAAGACCGTGTGCGTCAAACTTCGGCGTGAAGGAACCGGCCCCCTCGAGTTCGCTTTTCGATGCGGAGGGGGAAGCAAAGGTGATGGTCATGTCAGTCTCGCGGGAAGGCGGCTAGTGTCAACGCAGGCCGCGCAAGGTCATCATGAACCGCGCCTGTTCGGCGGGATCGGTCTTGTAAACACCGGTGAAGCTGGTGGTCAGGGTGGTCGAGCCCTGCTTCTGTACGCCGCGCATGGCCATGCACAGATGTTCGGCCTCAATGATGACCGCAACGCCCTTGGGCTTGAGGTTCGTCTCGATAGCGTCGGCAATCTGTGCCGTCATGGTTTCCTGCGTTTGCAACCGGCGACCGAAAACTTCCACGATGCGGGCGATCTTCGAAAGGCCGAGAACTCGACCGTCCGGCTTGTAGGCGACGTGCGCCTTGCCGATGATCGGTACCATATGATGTTCGCAATGGGAGAAGAAGGGAATGTCTCGCACGAGAACCATGTCATCGTAGCCGCCCACTTCCTCAAAAGTGCGCCCGAGCGCCTCCGCAGGATCGGCCTTGTAGCCGGCGAACAATTCGCGATAGGCATCCACCACGCGCTTCGGCGTGTCGAGAAGTCCTTCACGCGTCGGGTCGTCACCGGCCCAGCGGAGCAGGACACGGACAGCCTCTTCTGCTTCCTCACGCGTCGGGTTTTGCGAATGGGCGGCAAGGCTTTTCAGGTTTTTCACGACGGCATCCATATTCAGTCTCCGCTCCGTTCGGCAGGCGCGCTTGCACCATCACTCGACCGGTTACTACGCCGGGTATCTGGCCCCGGATCACACAATTTTCAAGGCATTCCATTTCAATTTGCAAAGCGTTGCCGGAAGCTTTGCTTTCCTAGCGTGAAAGTTCCATATCATGTAGAAGAACACGAAGAAACCCGTCGCGGATGTGACGGACTGTTTCCCGAATGCGGGGAAAACGGGACCAATTACGGCATGGACGACATTTATAACGCAAAGATTCTCGAGTTTGCCGGCAATCTGCCGCTGACGGGCGTTCTGCCTGATGCCGAGGGCAGCGCTGAACGGCAATCGAAGCTTTGTGGTTCACGCATTCGCGTTCACCTGAAACTGGACGGTGACACCATTTCGGGATTTTCGCATGAGGTGAAAGCCTGTGCACTCGGCCAGGCCTCGGCCTCGATCCTGGCCCGGCATGTGGTCGGCGCCAGCATCGCGGAAATCGCTGCGGCGCGTGACGCCATGCTCGCCATGCTGAAGGAGGACGGCGAGGGACCGGAAGGCCGCTTCGAGGATATGCGATTCCTCAAGCCGGTGCGCGACTACAAGGCCCGCCACGCCTCCACCATGCTGACCTTCGAGGCAACGCTTGGCGCCATTGCCGACATCGCGGCAAAGCAGACCGTCAGCGGGGTCTGAACGCATGTGTTCATCCTGCGGCGAGCCGCATCAGCAGCGCCCGCAAAGCCGCTCGCGCAACTGGCAGGGGCCGTTCCGCAAGTCGCCGGCCCGGCTCATTGGTATGGGTTTCATCCGCGCCTACCAACTCACGCTCTCCAGCCTCATCGGCAACCATTGCCGCCACATGCCGACCTGCTCGGAATATGGTTATGAGGCTATTGCCCGCCACGGCCTTTGGGCGGGTGGCTTTCTCACCCTTTTCAGGGTCGGACGCTGCGGTCCGGGCGGCACCTGGGGGTTCGATCCAGTGCCGGAGGTGTTGCCTGCCGATTTCGTCTGGTGGAAGCCGTGGCGCTACTGGCGGGCAGGACGCCATCACGACAGCGCCAGTTAAGCTTTCATTAGTAATATTGAGGAAAGTCGCAGAAAAGAGTGCCGGATGTCTCATTCTGACCATCAAGGCACGCAAAAGAGCCGGACTACGGCAGGCAGATTCGGGAGTTGCGATCATGGCATCAGGCAGGAGAACAGTGCGGCATATGGGCTTGGCGATGACGGTTTGCGCCGCCGCCATCACCGTGTCGTCGGTTGCCGGTGCCGCATCGTCCTGGGCCATGCTGGATGCGAAAACGGGCCGCATCATCGGCGAGGATGAGGGCCAGCGCCTGCATCCGCCGGCATCGCTTGCCAAGATGATGACCGTCTACCTGACCTTCGAGGCGCTCAAGAGCGGCAAGATCAGTTGGGCGACCCGCGTTCCGATCTCGAAGAATGCGGCCGCCAAGATTCCCATGAAGCTCGGCGTGAAACCCGGCGACACGATCAGCGTGCGCGAGGCTGTGGACAGCATGATCGTGCTCTCCGCCAACGATGTGGCGACCGCGATGGGCGAATTCCTGTCAGGATCGGAGGCGCAATTCGCACGCGTTATGACCCAGCGAGCCCGCAAGATCGGCATGAAGGACACGGTGTTCGCCAATCCCTCCGGCCTGACCGATCGCACCCAGCAGGTCACGACGGCTCGGGACATGACGGTTCTGGGGCTGGCGCTGCGACGCGACTATCCACGCGAATATGCGCTGTTTTCGCAGCCCTCCTTCAGCTTTCGCGGCAGGAGCTATCGCGGCCACAACAACCTCATGTACCGCTATAACGGTGTCGACGGCATCAAGACCGGTTACACCTCGGTTTCCGGCTACAATCTCGTGTCGTCGCTGAATGCGGATGGCAAGCAACTCGTCGGCGCGGTTCTTGGTGGCAAGACAGCCCGCAAGCGCGACGAATTGATGGCATCGCTGCTCACCCGTTTTTCGACAGGCGGCACAGCAACTGCATCCGTAGCACCCGTCCAGAAAGCCGCACCGGCACCGGTTCCGGCCCCTGTGGCCGTCGCTGAAACCGGCAAGACGTCATTGCGCACCGGACTTGCGCCTGTGCCGAACGATCGCCCGGCGGCGTTTGCTGCCGTGACGCCATCGGTCGCGCCTTCGCTGGCCCATGCGGAAATCGTGGAGCAGGGTGATGGCGGCGAAGTAGTCGCCTCGACGGGCGGTGTCTGGCGCATTCAGGTCGGTTCGCTTCCGGATCGCGCGTCGGCCACGCAGTTGCAAACCAAGGCTTCGAACGCATTGCGGGCCTCCGGGCTTTCGGCTCAGAGTGCCGTCGAAGTGTTCAAGGGCGACGTCAGCACCTTCTACCGGGTGCGTTTCTCAGGTTTTGACAGCGGCAAGAGCGCTGAAAGCGCCTGTGCCCAGATGAAGCGCCAGAGCATCGATTGCTTCGTCGTGGCGGACCGCTGAGCCGCCGCCTCGCTTTACTCGCGCCCTGAAAAGAATTATCAAACCGCCTGTTCGGGCAGCCCTCTGATTTGCGCTGCCTTCAAAGACCACCCGCATTGGTTGGCGGGACTGGATAGGAGAAAACAATGACCGAAGTTTCCCTCAAATTTCCCGATGGTTCTGTTCGCGCCTTTCCCGCCGGTGCAACCGGCAAGGATGTGGCCGAGTCCATCTCGAAGTCGTTGGCCAAGAAGGCTGTTGCCGTTACGCTGAATGGCGATCTGGCCGATCTTTCCTCGCCCGTGACCGACGGCGCTTCTATCGAAATCGTCACCCGCACTGATCCGCGCGCGCTGGAACTCATCCGCCACGACGCCGCGCACGTTATGGCCGAGGCCGTGCAGGAGCTTTGGCCCGGCACGCAGGTCACGATCGGCCCGGTGATCGAAAACGGTTTCTATTACGATTTCGCCCGCGAAACCCCGTTCACGCCCGATGATCTGCCGAAGATCGAAGCGAAGATGAAGGAAATCATCGCACGCAACGCGCCGTTTACGCGCGAAGTGTGGTCGCGTAAGAAGGCCAAGGAGGTGTTCGCGGCCAAGGGGGAGGCCTACAAGGTCGAACTCGTTGATGCGATCCCGGAAGGGCAGGATCTCAAGATCTATCATCAGGGCGAATGGTTCGACCTTTGCCGTGGTCCGCATATGGCTTCCACCGGCCAGATCGGCACCGCCTTCAAGCTGATGAAGGTGGCCGGCGCCTACTGGCGTGGCGATTCCAACAATGCCATGCTGACGCGTATCTACGGCACCGCCTGGGCTACCCAGGAGGAACTGGACCGCTATCTGCACATTCTCGCCGAAGCTGAGAAGCGCGATCACCGCCGCCTTGGCCGCGAAATGGACCTGTTCCATTTCCAGGAAGAAGGCCCGGGCGTCGTGTTCTGGCATGGCAAGGGCTGGCGCATGTTCCAGGCGCTCACGGCCTATATGCGCCGTCGTCTGGCCGGCGACTATGAAGAGGTCAACGCGCCGCAGGTGCTCGATGCCTCGCTGTGGGAAACCTCGGGTCACTGGGGCTGGTATCAGGAAAACATGTTTGCGGTGAAGTCGGCCTATGCTTTCACGCACCCGGAAGACAAGGAAGCGGACAACCGCGTCTTTGCGCTCAAGCCGATGAACTGCCCCGGCCACGTGCAGATTTTCAAGCACGGCCTGAAGTCCTATCGCGAACTGCCGATCCGCCTCGCGGAATTCGGTACGGTTCACCGCTACGAGGCTTCCGGTGCCCTGCACGGGTTGATGCGCGTGCGCGGCTTCACGCAGGATGACGCCCATATCTTCTGCACCGACGAGCAGATGGCCGCCGAATGCCTGAAGATCAACGACCTCATCCTGTCGGTCTACGAAGATTTCGGCTTCCAGGAAATCGTCGTCAAGCTCTCGACCCGCCCGGACAAGCGCGTCGGTTCCGACGATCTGTGGGATCGTGCCGAAAGCGTGATGACGGACGTTCTCAAGACCATTGAGGACGAATCGCAAGGCCGTATCAAGACGGGCATTCTGCCGGGCGAGGGTGCGTTCTACGGTCCGAAGTTTGAGTACACGCTGAAGGACGCGATTGGCCGTGACTGGCAGTGCGGCACGACGCAGGTCGATTTCAACCTGCCGGAACGCTTTGGTGCTTTCTACATCGACCAGAACTCCGAAAAGACCCAGCCGGTCATGATCCACCGCGCCATTTGCGGCTCGATGGAGCGTTTCCTCGGCATTCTGATCGAGAACTTTGCCGGTCATCTGCCGCTTTGGATCGCGCCGACGCAAGTAGTCGTGGCAACGATCACCTCGGAAGCCGACGCCTATGGGCAGGAGGTGGCGGATGCGCTGCGCGATGCCGGTCTTCACGTCGAAACCGACTTCCGCAACGAGAAGATCAACTACAAGGTCCGTGAGCACTCGGTTACCAAGGTGCCGGTCATCATCGTTTGCGGTCGCAAGGAAGCCGAAGAGCGGTCAGTCAACATCCGTCGCCTCGGTTCGCAGGAACAGACCTCAATGTCCCTCGATGAGGCCGTTTCCAGCCTGACTTGGGAAGCGACCCCGCCGGATCTGAAGCGCAAGGCCGAAGCCCGCAAGGCCAAGGGCTGAAAACCAGAAGAAAAGCCCCGGAAGTGATGCTTCCGGGGCTTTTCGCTTGAAGAACGCAGCGGATCAGAAGTCCTGAGAGATTGTCTCGTCCTGCTTTTTCAGTTCGTGCTTGTCCAGAACCAGTTCCACATCCATGTTCCGGCCGGATTCCACCGTAAAGCTGCGCTGGTAGATCTTTTCCTTGTTGCGGGCCACGGCGACATATTCGCCTTCGGCCAGAATGAGGATCGGAAAGGCCGACACGCTTTCACTGACCGTATCGCCGGCGGCAGTCATGATCGACCAGGCGGTATCGGCAATGGCTTCGCCGCCATCCTCCGAAACGAGTTTAAGCGCCACCTGCGCTGCACGGTGCTGGATCGTCGCTTCCGTCAGCTTGCCGGCCTCGATCTGGATATTGGCACGCACGACCGCGTTCACATTGCCGTATTCCGAAACGACGTGGTAGGTGCCGGCATTGAGCCGCACGATCATGTTCGGCCGCACGTTGGCAACCACAAGGCCGCGTTCGCCATCATCCTGCACATCCGAGGAGTAGACGGAGAAGCTCATTTTTTCCGGCGGAATACGCAGGTCGTTTCCGGCCACGCCATTCAGGACCACGCCACCCGCATCCAGCACCAGCACCTGTTTGTCCGGAGAGCCGGAGGCCGGGACGGTCAGCTTCTTGGTGGCGCCTGCGCGGCCAAAGGCGACGTTCACGTAGTAATCGCCCGGCATGAGCTGAAAGCCGGCGGAACCGCCTTCGGCGCTTGCCAGAAGCGGCAGCTTGCCGTCATCGCCGGGAGAAGGGCTGAAAACGCGCCAGACAAGACCTTCCTGCACGGGTTCACCGTCGCTCGTCAGCCGTGCCTCCATGAAGACTTCGCGCACATTCGTGGTGGCGGAGCCGAGTGCGGGATCCACAAAAGCGTTGACCTTGGGCGTCTTGATGGTCGAATCGAGGTTCTTGAATGTGGAAAACGGTTCCTGCGCCATAAGCGGCGCGGCGGCGGCAGACGACAGGGCGCAGACGAGAGCTGCGCGGCAGAGAACGGAATGCGGGGTCATATCGTCGGGCCGGTTGACTTCTTTTGAGTTGATGTTCACTTCAAGACCAATGCGGTGGCAATTTCAAGACCACCACCCGCCGGAAACGAGTCTCGCCATGTCTGAAAACCAGAACCTCATCGAATATCTCAAGAACCGCCGCTCCACACCGCCCGCCATGATGACCACGCCAGGCCCCGACCGCCAGGAGATCGAAGATCTTTTGGCATTGGCAAGCCGGGTGCCGGACCACGGCAAGCTCGCCCCCTGGCGATTTGTCGTCTATTCCCGTGAGGCTCGCGAGCGCATCAGCGATGCGCTGGTGGAACTGGTCAAGGCTGACCGGCCGGATGCGTCAGACGAATTGCTGGCGCTGGAGCGCAACCGCCTTCTGCTTGCGCCTGCGGTCATCGGCGTCTTTTCAACCGCAGCCCCGCACGCAAAGATCCCGGAATGGGAACAGGTGCTGTCTGCAGGTGCGGTCTGCTACAATCTGACACTCGCCGCCAATGCCCGCGGCTACGCCGCCAACTGGCTTACGCAGTGGTTCGCCTATGACGCGCGCGCTTATGCGCTCATTGGCCTTCAGCCGGGCGAGAAGGTTGCCGGCTTCATTCATATTGGTACACAGGCGACGCATCCGGGTGATCGCGCCCGCCCGGTTGTCTCCGAAATCACGAGCTGGATCGACGCCTGATGTTCTACGAAACCGAGAAGAACGATCATGGCCTGCCGCATGATCCCTTCAATGCCATTATCGCGCCGCGTCCGATCGGCTGGATCGGCACGAAGGGCAGGGATGGATCGCTCAATCTCGCGCCCTATTCCTTCTTCAATGCGCTTTCCTATCGACCCAAGCTGGTGATGTTCGCTTCCACCAACCCAAAGGACAGCTTGCGTAACTGCGAGGAAACCGGTGTCTTCACCGCAAGCCTCGTCAGTCGCGATCTCGTAGAGGCGATGAACGTGACGTCAGCCCCGGCCCCTTACGGTATGGACGAGTTCAAGCTGTCCGGCCTGACGCCTGTGACCGGCCGGATGGTGGACGCGCCCTACGTGGGGGAAGCCAAGGCGGTCCTGGAGTGCAGGGTGACGCAGATCCTGCGTCCGCTCGATCTTGCCGGGCAGGAGACCACCTCAACCATCGTCTTCGGTCAGGTTGTCGGCATTCACATCGATGATACGACGCTGAAGGACGGTTTGCTCGATATGGGTATCGCCCGCGCCATCGGGAGGCTCGGCTACATGGACTATGCCGACGCTTCGGGAGATGTCTTTACGCTTCAGCGCCCATTGGTGCTGTGACCTGCGAACACACGGTTGGCGATGGCGGCTTCGGTGACCGTCGCCACCAGCTTGCCGGCGAATCCATCGGCGCGATCCTTTCGGCAGGCTGCTTCGAACGCCATTTCCGTCAGGCCCGGTTCCAAAGCTGCAATGGCAGCAAGGCCAGCCACCGCCGCTGAAAGCACGGTCAGGCCGCGCGCCTGACGAATCGGCTCGGCATCAAGACTCGGCAACGACAATGCCGCGCGCAGCCCATGACCTGGACCGCCAATTCCGATGAGCCGGGTTGATCTGGCCTTGAGATCACCCGGCATCGGAACGCTTTGTGGATGTTCGCCCGCAAGCGCGATGATCGATGCAGCGCCAACGGGCCTCCCCGCCATCGCCTCCGCCACCGAGAGCAGCACGTCGACTTTCTGAATGTCGGTGCCGTCACATGGCCCCTCAAGCAGGATACCGCCCAGACCGGCGTCGGTGGCCCGCTGGAGGGTTGCGATCAGCGATTCGTCTCGTGCACCAAGGCGCAGAAAAACACTTCTGCGCCGTGCTTCCGGCAGGTTGGATACGGACTGAAGTGCGCAGGGCGCGATGACAAGCCGATCCGCCGTAGCAGGGTCATCTGCCCAAGCGCCTGTTTCAGCCAGCAGCCAGCTTCGGGGGAAGGGGAATGTCGGTTTGGTCATATAAATCAGCGGGTATGGCAGGGTTAATGGATATGGTGAACCAATCATAAACTTTTCGACGCTAGCTTGAAACCAAGCGCAGACGGAATCTCACCCACCGTCTGGCCGGTGAGGTTTCCCGTGATCGTGCAGGCATTTCTTCGATGGGCGGAAGGGGCGAAAGCCGCAGACAGAGCCAAGGCTGCCAATGCGCTCGGCCGGGCTTACCTACAGTCCACGTTGCAGGGCGAGCAGCGCAAGGCCGCTGGCATTGCCATCACCCATCTTCTGGATGATCCGTCGCCAGCCGTTCGGCTGGCTCTGGCGGAGGCGCTCGCCTTCGATGCCTATTCGCCGCGCTCCATCATCCTTTCACTGGCCGACGATCAGCCCGAGATTGCCGCGACCGTGTTGGCGGTGTCGCCGGTTCTCCTGGAGGCGGACCTGATCGACCTCGTCGGGCGTGGCAATGCGTGCAGCCGGGCCGCGATTGCGGCACGCCATGGCCTGACAGCGCCTGTTGCAGCGGCCGTGGCCGAGGTTGCCGAGCCGGAGGTCATTTCCGTCCTTCTCGAAAACCCGACGGCGCGGATCGGGCGTATCAGCCTGCGCCGCCTTGCCGAACGGTTTGGTGGTATTGCCGAAATTCGCTCCGTTTTGCTTGATCGTGAAGATCTTCCGGCTGACGCGCGGCACGTCCTGGCAACCGAGTTGGCCAATGTGCTGGCCGATCTCGATCTCGTTCGTAACCTGATCGGTGGTCTGCGGGTTCGACGGTTGACCCGGGAAGCGTCCGAGATGGCGGCCGTTGTCATTGCCGGTGCCGCACCGCGTGAAGAGTTACCTGAACTTGTGGAACACATGCGCGTCGGCGGTAAGCTTACGCCAGCCTTCCTCATGCAGTCGCTTTGCATGGGGCGCATCGAATTTTTTGCCGAATCGATCTGCAATCTTTCCGGTCTGGAAGAACGGCGTGTGCGGGCCATCCTGGCCACGGGCCGAATGCATGCCGTGCGCGCCCTGTTCGAATCGGTCGGCCTGGCGCGTGATATCAGTGTGCTTTTCGTTGAGGCCGTCATGCTTTGGCGGGAGGCCAGCCATGCCGACGATATTATTGGCGAAGGCGAAATTGCCGGCGCTCTTGTCGAGCGGTTCCGTGACCGGGTTGATGCTCATTCCGCAGCTTCCGGGCTTCTCGACATCATCGAAAAGATCGGAATCAACCGGCAGCGCCGGCTGGCGCGCGACTATGTCGGCAGCGTCGTTCTCGAGGCTGCCTGAAACACTTCCGGTTCAGTTTTTCCGGAAAGCGCTGACAACCCAGCTATAGCCATCCGCGACGAAGCGAACCGGCTTGTTTGCAAGTGTCTTCACACCATCGCTGCTGGGCAGCATGGAGCGCGCGGTATCGATAGCGCGCGTCGTGAGGCTGACCTGCGCCGGTGTCGCAACCGGCTCGATCTTCGGGGGCTCCACCGACGGCGCTTCCGGAGTGGCTGGCTTTTGCGCAACGGTTTCCGCTGGCATCTGGCAGGCGGCCATCAGCACCGGATAGTTGCTGCGATTGGCATAGAGGCTCAACTGCTCCTCAGAGGCGGCTTCGCACAGTGCGATGCTTGGCCAGCGCTTTTCAGGGGTCGCGACATAGTGACACCCTGCGCCCGCGTCGTTGCAGCCCATGATAGTCATGATGATGATTGCAGCCTGCATCGGCCTTTTCCTTGCCAAACCGGATGACGTATCCGGTAGAGCACCGAATTGAAGCGGAAAGAAGACTCCAGAGCAAGACAAAACCAGATCCGCTGACCGGGCTTACTTTGGTTCCGGATCGATTTTGCCGGGCAGAATAATCACCGGCGTATCTTCATCCTTCACTTCGCGCAGCCACTCGCGCCAGATGGCGACCAGAAGCGCCATCAGGACCGGCCCAATGAAGAGGCCAAGGAAACCCATGGTTTTCACACCGCCGACCAGACCGAAAAAGGTCGGCAGGAAAGGCAGCTTGATGGGGCCGCCAACGAGGCGGGGACGCAGCGTCTTGTCGACGATGAACAGTTCGATCGTGCCCCAGGCAAACAGTGCAAGGCCGTGAACCGGTTGACCATTGGCCACCAGATAGGTGGAAACAAGGGTGAAGGAAAGCGGAGCGCCCCCCGGAATGAGTGCCATGACGCCGGTGATGACACCGAAGGTGACGGGTGAGGGCACGCCGGCGATCCAGTAGGCCACACCAAGAACGATGCCTTCGCCGATGGCGATCAGCGTCATGCCGGTGACGGTCGAACTGATGGTGGCTGGTACGACGCGCGAAATGCGTTCCCAGCGGCTCGGCAGAATGCGCTCGCCGATCAGGTCGATCTGTGCAACGAAGGCTGCGCCGTCCTTGTAGACGAAGAACAGGGCGATGAGCATGAACAAAAGGGTCAGGAGCAGATGGAACGCACCGCCCCCGGCGGCCATGACGGCGCGATAGATGTTGCCAATATTGGCGCCGCTGACGAGCTGGATAAGTTCGCCGATCGCGCCCGGCGCGGCGATATACTTGTTCCACTGTTGCGTCAGCCACTCACCGATGCCGGGAATGGCTGTGATCCACTGAGGAACCTCGGCGCCGACGCGATTGGCCTCAAGCGTCCAGCTGAACCAGACCTTCAGTTCATCGAAGGCATAGGTCACGGCTGCGAGAATGGGTACGATAATGAAGAACAGGATCGCCAGCAGCGCCAGCGTGGCCGCAACCTTGGTGTTTCCGTTCGTCAGGCGCACGATATCGCGATAGATCGGCCAGCTTGCGAAGCCGATGACAAGAGCGGCGAGAACAGGAACGAGAAAGCCGTTGAAGAAGTAGACACCGGCGGCCGCAATAAGCAGAAGCAGCCATCGGGCGGCCGTGATCGGTGGAATGATCGGCATGCGGATGGAGGATGCGGGGCCAAGCCAGCGGGACTGAGCTTTTTCTTTCGGGGGGCGCTGAGTGTTCAAGGGATATCGGCTTTTCTTCGTTCGCGGATTTACGGACACCATCTATGGGGCATCAGTGTAACGCTTGCAAGAAAAGCGGGGCCTTTTTGAGGTCACTGCGACAATCAGATATCGAGGTTCTCGGCGAAGGCCGCCCGTTCCTGAATGAAACGGAAGCGGGCATCGGCTTTGGTCCCCATCAGGTTTTCGACAGCATCGCGCGTTCCCTCGAAATCCACCGTGTCGATTGCGACCCGCAGCAGCGTGCGGCGTGATGGGTCCATGGTGGTTTCCTTGAGCTGGGCCGGCAGCATTTCACCCAAACCTTTGAAACGGCTGATCTCGATCTTGCCGCGCCCCTTGAACTCGGTCTCCATCAATTCCATCCGGTGGGCATCATCGCGCGCATAGGCGCTCTTCTGCCCCTGCGTGATCTTGTAGAGTGGCGGCACGGCGAGATAGAGATGGCTTCCGCGGATAAGCTCAGGCATCTCCTGATAGAAGAAGGTGATGAGAAGCGAGGCAATGTGCGCGCCATCGACGTCGGCATCGGTCATGATGATGATGCGCTCGTAGCGCAGGTCTTCCTCACGATATTTTGAGCGCGTGCCACAGCCGAGCGCCTGAATGAGATCTGCGATCTGTTGGTTTCCGACCAGCTTGTCACGCCCGGCACTCGCCACATTGAGGATCTTGCCGCGCAGGGGCAGGATGGCCTGATTGGCGCGGTTGCGCGCCTGCTTGGCCGAACCGCCTGCCGAATCACCTTCCACGAGGAAAAGTTCCGCGCCTTCGGAGGTGTTCTGGGAGCAATCCGCCAGCTTGCCGGGAAGACGAAGCTTGCGCACCGCCGTCTTGCGGTTGACTTCCTTTTCCTTGCGGCGACGCAGGCGTTCTTCCGAACGCTCGATCACCCAATCGAGAAGTTTCGCCGCTTCTGCCGGATTGCCGGTCAGGTAATGGTCGAAGGGATCGCGCAGGGCGTTCTCGACAATGCGCTGGGCTTCCACGGTCGCCAGCCGGTCCTTCGTCTGGCCGACGAATTCCGGCTCGCGGATGAAGACCGACAGCATGCCGATAGCGGAAATCATCACGTCATCGGTTGTGAGCTGGGCGGCCCGCTTGTTTTGCGTCATCTCCGCGTAGCTCTTCAGGCCCTTGAGGAGCGCCATGCGCAGGCCAGCCTCATGCGTGCCGCCTTCGGGTGTCGGGATGGTGTTGCAATAGGAATGAACTTCCTGATCGCCGCCCCACCAGGCCACGGCCCATTCGACAGCGCCGTGGCCGCCGGTCTTTTCCGTGCGTCCGGCAAAAATTTCGCGGGTAACGGTGTAGTCCTTGCCGATGGAGGCCGCGAGATAGTCCTTCAGGCCATCCGGGAAATGGAAGACGGCCTTTTCGGGAATTTCGCCTCCTGCCGGCAGGATCGTGGGATCGCAACCCCAGCGGATTTCCACGCCGCCGAACAGATAGGCCTTTGACCGTGCCATGCGGAACAGCCGCGCCGGATCGAATTTGGCGTGCGGCCCGAAGATCTGCGGATCGGGATGGAAGCGAACCCGCGTGCCGCGGCGGTTATGCACATCCCCCAGTTCCTCAAGGCCTGCGAGCGGAATGCCGCGCGAAAAGCGCTGGCGATAAAGCTTCTTGCCGCGCGCCACCTCGACTTCCAGCAGATCGGACAGCGCATTGACGACGGACACGCCCACGCCATGCAGACCGCCAGAGGTCTCATAGGCCTTGCCATCGAACTTGCCGCCGGCATGCAGCTTGGTCATGATCACTTCAAGCGTCGACTTGCCGGGCACCTGCGGGTGGTTTTCCACCGGAATGCCGCGCCCGTTATCAGTGACGGTTAGGAACCCCTCGGCGTCGAGGTAGACCTCGATGAAATTGGCGTGGCCGGCGACAGCCTCGTCCATCGAGTTGTCGATGACTTCCGCGAAGAGGTGGTGCAGCGCCTTCTCATCCGTACCGCCGATATACATGCCCGGACGCATGCGCACGGGTTCCAGACCTTCCAGAACACGGATGGCCGAGGCGTCGTAAGCCTCTGCCGACGAAGTCGTGGGGGCGGGGCGGGCCGACGCAGGAGCCTGCACACGGGCCGGTTCGGCAGGTGCGGCTGGCTTCGCCGGCTGGTCGGGAAGGGCCATGCTGGAGAAGAGGTCGTTGCTGTTATCGCTCATCGGATCGTCTTGTCTCGTGCTTCTTTTGTTCTGGCATAGATGCTTGCGCAGCCGAATCATAGCGATTTTGCCAGAAAGAACCGCGCGGTGCATGTCATGGAAAGGCCGCTGTTCCCGCGCAAAACGCCGCAAATGCCGGGCAACGGGTTAAATCCTGCTGTCAGGATTGCTTTGCCAAACGCCGAATGGCAAGGCTCGCAGGGACTTTTGAAGCCGATGGAACGATGCATGTCCACAGTTCATTTCGCAAGAGCCACGATTCTGGGCCTTTTCGCCGCACTTGCCGTTGGTGTCGCGCAGGCGCAGGAGGGCCCCTTGAAGCCTTTCAAGGACGACCTCTTCTCCCCTATTGTCATTGACAGCCGGGACAATGGCGATTTCGAACGGGTGGATTACCAGGAATTGCGCGATATCAACGCCCGCGATGAGGAGCCCGAAAGGCGGGTGAAACGCCGCTATATCGATCTCGGCGTTCGCAAGGCCGAAGCGCTTGAAACCTGGAACCTGCCAACCGGTCCGCTCGAGCTTGGACGCGCCGGCCCGATGGCGAACAGTGCCTTTTCTGTAATCTTCATCCACGGCCGCGATGGAGACCGGCGTCTGGCCATGAACGACTACCGCTTCGGTGGAAATTTCAACCGGTTGAAGAACCTGGCGGTTCTGAATGGCGGTACATTCTACGCACCGAGCGTGAAGACCTTCGATACCGCCGGCGCTGCTACGATCTCGGCACTGATTGCGGAAATCACGGTGCGTTCGCCGGGGCGGCCCGTCATTCTTGCCTGCGCATCCATGGGCAGTTTTCTCTGCTGGGGCATCAGCCGTGATGCTGGCGTGGTTTCGAAGCTGAAGGGCATGGCGATCCTCGGCGGTGCCACCGATCCCGACTATCCGAAGAGTGCCGCCTACAAAGCGAGGCTGCCGGTGTGGTTCACCCATGGCGGCAATGACAAGACCTACAAGGCGGAGGACCAGATCGCGCTTTACGATAAACTACATGGGGCAGGGCAGCCGGTTCGCTTCACGCTTTTCGAAACCGGATCGCATGGAACGCCGGTGCGAATGACCGATTGGCGCGCCGTTCTCAACTGGATCTTGACCAAAAAATAGGAAAGACAAGCAAAATGAGCGGCATTTTTACGCAGCAACGTCAAAAAAACGTCATGTGTGGTGAGTTTGCAGTTTTATTTTGCTAGGCTTTGCGCATAGAAAGATTGATCCCCTATTTCCTGTCTTCGTGGCTGGGGACGAAGAGGGGGCAAGAAGCCGAGGGTCGCATCAGATGACAGCCGGGGTCCGGACTTTACTGATCCTTTGCCGGAAACCGGGCGATGCTGTGGCGAGACTTACCAAATTCCATCGAAGGCCGCCGTCCGGGCGGTCGAAAGCTTTCAATGCAACTCAGCCTTTGCCGGGCGAGGCAGCGAAAGCTGCGATAAGACAAGGACTGGATAATCCATGACCCCGAATGTTCGTCCGCTGGTGGCGGGAAACTGGAAAATGAACGGTACGCGCGAAGCGCTCGACCAGATCAAGGCGATTGCGGAAGGCGTGAACATTCCGCTGTCCGACAAGGTCGATACGCTGATCTGCCCGCCCGCCACGCTGCTTTATGTTGCAACCGCTCTGGCCGAGGATAGCCCGCTGGAAATCGGTGGCCAGGATTGCCATCAAAATGTCAGTGGCGCGCACACCGGTGACATTTCGGCGGAAATGATTGCCGATGTCTTCGGTTCTTATGTCATCGTGGGCCATTCCGAGCGCCGGACGGATTACGCTGAGACCGACCATCTGGTGCGTGCCAAGGCGGAAGCGGCCCATGCAGCGGAGCTGATTGCCATCATCTGCATTGGCGAAACTGCCGAGGAGCGCCAGGCCGGCCAGACGCTGGATGTGCTGAAGCGTCAGTTGTCCGGCTCGGTTCCGCATGAGGCGAAGGCGACCAACACCGTGATCGCCTATGAACCCGTCTGGGCCATCGGCACGGGCGTGACGCCGACAACGGAGGACGTCAAGGTTGCCCACGCCTTCATGCGCGAGGAACTGGTTCGTCACCTCGGTGAAGAGGGCAAGACCATGCGCATTCTCTATGGCGGTTCGGTCAAGCCCAACAACGCCAAAGAATTGATGGCGGTCGACAATGTCGACGGCGCGCTGATCGGCGGTGCGAGCTTGAAAGCCACCGATTTCCTCGCCATCTATGGCGTCTATGAGGATTTGCTAGCGTAAAGCGCTTTTTCCCCGTTAGGGGAAAAAGCCGCACACAGGCACAAACTGGCCCTAAAACGCTTAAGGGTCTTGGAATGGCGGTTCGCCTCATGTAAAGAGCCGCCAACCCATTTCGATTTCACCCGCGTTTTCTGCGGGGCAGGACAGGCTGCAAATGCAAAACGTACTGATCGTCATCCACCTCCTGATCGTCATCGCGCTGGTCGGCATCGTGCTTATCCAGCGTTCTGAAGGCGGCGGCCTCGGCATCGGTGGCGGTTCCGGCTTCATGTCGGCCCGCGGCACGGCCAATGCGCTGACCCGCACGACCGCTATATTGGCAACGCTGTTCTTCGTGACGTCGCTTGGTTTAGGCCTTCTGGCGCGCTATGAAGCCAAGCCGACCGATGTTCTCGACCGTATTCCGGCCACCCAGGGCTCCGGCGCTGGCATTCTTGATTCGCTCGGCCCGGCAGGGCAGGCACCGGCAGCCCCCGCGGCTCCGGCTGCACCCGCTCCGGCCAACAATTCGGGCGTTCCGACCGGTAACTGACCGGTCTGAAGACTTCATCCGCCGGCAGGTTCCGCCTGCCGGTTTTCTTATGTCCAGCTTTTCCCCAACTTGAATCCCGAAACGTGAATTTTTGGGCTGGCGGAATCGTTTTTAAAAAGGTATCCGGTGAATCCCATGGCGCGATATGTATTCATCACTGGCGGCGTGGTTTCTTCACTCGGAAAAGGAATTGCGGCCGCGGCTCTCGGAGCGTTGTTGCAGGCCCGTGGTTATCGGGTGCGGCTGCGCAAACTCGACCCCTATCTGAACGTCGATCCCGGCACCATGAGCCCGACACAACACGGCGAAGTGTTCGTGACGGATGACGGTGCCGAGACGGACCTCGATCTTGGCCACTACGAACGCTTCACCGGGCGTTCGGCAACCAAGACCGACAACATCACCACCGGGCGGATTTACAAGAACATCATAGACAAGGAACGTCGCGGCGACTATCTCGGCGCAACGGTTCAGGTGATCCCGCACGTTACCAACGAAATCAAGGACTTCGTGATCGAAGGCAATGACGAATACGACTTCGTCATCTGCGAGATCGGCGGCACGGTCGGCGATATCGAGGCCATGCCGTTCATGGAAGCGATCCGTCAGCTCGGCAACGATCTGCCGCGTGGCTCTGCTATCTATGTTCACCTCACGCTGATGCCCTATATTCCGGCCGCCGGCGAACTCAAGACCAAGCCGACGCAGCATTCCGTGAAGGAGTTGCAGGCGCTCGGCATCCATCCCGATATTCTTCTGGTGCGCGCGGACCGGGAAATCCCCGAGGCCGAACGCCGCAAGCTCTCGCTGTTCTGCAATGTCCGTCCGTCCGCCGTCATTCAGGCGCTTGACGTGGCGAACATCTACGATGTGCCGATGGCCTATCACAAGGAAGGTCTGGACGAGGAAGTTCTCTCGGCCTTCGGTATTGAGCCTGCCCCGCAGCCGCGCCTCGACGCCTGGGAAGATGTGGCAAGCCGCATCCGCACCCCGGAAGGCGAAGTCACGATTGCCATCGTCGGCAAGTACACCGGCCTGAAGGATGCCTACAAATCGCTGATCGAGGCGCTTTATCACGGTGGCATCGCCAACCGGGTCAAGGTGCGTCTGGAGTGGATCGAGTCGGAAATCTTCGAAAAGGAAGATCCGGCTCCGTGGCTTGAGAAGGTTCACGGCATTCTCGTTCCCGGTGGCTTCGGCGAACGGGGCGCGCAGGGCAAGATCAACGCAGCCCGCTTTGCCCGCGAACGCAAGGTGCCGTATTTCGGCATCTGCTTCGGCATGCAGATGGCCGTGATCGAAGCGGCTCGTAATCTGGCCGGCATTGAAGACGCATCCTCGACTGAGTTCGGCCCGACCGGTGAGCCGGTCGTTGGTCTGATGACCGAATGGGTCAAGGGCAATCAGCTTGAGAAGCGCAATGCTTCGGGCGATCTCGGCGGCACGATGCGTCTCGGCGCCTACAAGGCGGCGCTGAAGCGCGGCACGAAAATCGCCGGTATCTACGGCAACACCGAGATTTCCGAGCGTCACCGTCACCGCTACGAGGTCAACGCCGATTATCAGGGTCGCCTCGAAAGCTGCGGTCTGGTGTTCTCCGGCATGTCGCCGGATGGGCTCCTGCCGGAAACGGTGGAATACCCGGATCATCCGTGGTTCATCGGCGTCCAGTATCATCCGGAGCTGAAGAGCCGCCCGCTCGATCCGCATCCGCTGTTCGCCAGCTTCATCGGTGCTGCACTGGACCAGAGCCGTCTGGTCTGAGGCGCGATTGATTGCCAATTCCGAAAGCCGCCCGCGACAGTCATCGCGGGCGGCTTTCGTTTACATAAGACGATCTTTTTTCTTCCGTTTACGTCAACGTTGATTTATCGTGCCAACGGTTGCCGGTTGGTGAGGAGGACCGACCAGCGGCCGTCTATGGAGGAGGAAAGATGATCATTCTCGTTGGATATACGAGCATCGAGGGGCAGACGCGCAAGATTGCCTCGGCGATTGCAGAACAGATCGAGGCGCGGGGCCATCGCGCCGTGCTGTTCGATGTCGCCACCATGGCGGAGTATTCGCTGGAGCGCCCTGAAGCGGCCATCCTGTGTGCACCCGTTCATGGCGGACGTTACCCCGCGCCGTTCTTTGATTTCGTGCGCCGCGAGCATGACTGGCTGAACAGCGTGCCCTCGGCCTTCGTTTCGGTGTCGCTGATGATTGCCAGCGAGTATTCCGAGGAGCAGGACGAGGCCCGCCACTTTGCCGATCTGCTGGTGGCGGAGACCGGTTGGGCGCCGCGCGATATTGCCCATGTGGCCGGTGCGTTGCGCTTTGCCGAATACGACTTCTTCAAGCGCTGGATGGTGCGCCGTATCGCGGCCAAGGCGCCGGCGGAAGAAGGTGTTTCGGCCAAGGCCGACCGCGAATTCACCGACTGGTCGCAGGTGGCTGGCTTCGTGGATGGATGGCTGCAAAGGGCGCTGGCTTACGAACCATGATCGTGCCGTCTGGACAATGCCGCCAGCCGGTTTAAGACTGACGGCATGTTGAACATTCTTCTTGTCGCCTTGGGCGGAGCCGTCGGCTCCGTCTGCCGCTATCTCACAGGTCTGGCCGCCCTCCGGCTCATCGGTTCCGGTTTCCCGTGGGGTACGCTGACGGTCAATATCGTCGGCTCCTTCGCGATCGGTTGTTTGGCGGAAGCGATCATCAGAGGCGCGTCCGCACCCATTGATCTGCGCCTGTTGCTCATCACCGGTTTTCTCGGCGGCTTCACCACTTTCTCGGCCTTTTCGCTGGATGTCTGGGTACTTTATGAAAAGGGTGCCGTAACGGAGGCCTTGCTTTACCTAGCGTCAAGCGTCGTGATTTCGCTGCTGGCGACCGGGGCAGGGCTCATCACGGTACGCGCCGTTCTCTGAAAAGGTCGAAACGCCTTTCCTCCGGCGCGAAAAGCCGGTAAACGGACGCCTCCAAGTGACAAGGACAAGGCATCCAATGGCGGGCATCGAACATATCCCGGTCGAGGCGGACGAAGCGGGCATGCGGCTCGACCGCTGGTTCAAGATCCACTATCCCGGCCTCGGCTTCGGGCAGTTGCAGAAACTGCTGCGCTCCGGCCAGGTGCGCGTGGATGGCGGCCGCGTCAAGACCGATGCGCGCGTGCAGCCCGGTCAGGTGGTGCGTGTCCCACCCATGGAGGTGGATGCCAAGGCACCAAAGACCGGCCCGATCGCCAGCAAGGATCTGAAACATTCCGGTGATGCCGAACTGCTGGCCCGCATGCTGCTGCATGAGGACGACAAGGTGTTCGTGCTGAATAAACCGGCCGGTCTGGCCGTGCAGGGTGGCTCGGGCGTTGCTCGCCACATCGACAAGATGCTGGAGGCCTGGACGAGCCCGAAGGGCGAAAAGCCTCGCCTCGTGCACAGGCTCGACCGCGACACCTCCGGTGTTCTCGTCATCGCCCGCACACGTGGCGCAGCACAGAAGCTGACAGCCGCCTTCCGCGAACGCGACACCAAGAAGACCTATTGGGCTCTGGTCAAGGGCGTACCGCGCAAGCACGATGACAAGATTTCCACCTGGCTCGTCAAGGAGCAGACGGAAGACGGCGACCGTATGCGTATCGCCAAGCATGGCGAGGATGGTGCTGACCACGCCGTCTCCTACTACCGGGTACTTGAGACGGCGGCGCAGAGCCTGGCCTGGCTGGAGATGGAGCCCTACACCGGCCGCACCCACCAGCTTCGTGTCCACGCGCTCCATATCGGCCACCCGATTATCGGCGATCCCAAATATTTCATCGACGATCCGAACTGGGACTTCCCCGGCGGCATCCAGAAACGCCTGCACCTGCACGCCCGTCACATCGATATTCCGCACCCGAACGGTGGTCGACTGCGCGTCACGGCACCGCTGCCGCCGCACATGGTCCAGAGTTGGAACCTGCTCGGCTTTGATCAGGACAATGCGAGGGCAGAAGACGAATGAAGCTCGTCCTCTTTGATTGTGACGGTACGCTGGTCGAAAGCGCCGCGCTCATTCATGCGGTGATGGAGCAGACTTTCGAGCATTTCGGCCATGCTCGTCCGTCCATGGCGCTGACGAAGTCGATCATCGGTCTGACGCTTGATATCGCCATCGCGCGGATGCAGGGCAAAGAGCATTCCGACGACGAAGCCGTGCAGATGATGGCTTATTACAAGTCCATCTTCATGGGCGTGCGTGCCAAGGCGCAATATCCCGAACCGCTCTTCGACGGCATTGCCGATCTGATTGCGCGCCTTGCGACCCGCGACGATGTGTTGATCGGCGCCGTCACCGGAAAGTCCCGCCGCGGTCTGGAAGGCATTCTCGAAACCCACGGCCTTCGCTCGCACTTCATCGTGTCACGAACGGCGGATGATTGTCCCTCCAAACCGCATCCGGCCATGGTTACGGAATGCTGCGATGAAACCGGCATGACACCGGCGCAGACGGTTGTCATCGGCGATGCGATCTATGACATGCAGATGGCGAAAGCCGCTGGCGCAAAGGCGCTCGGCGTTTCCTGGGGCTACGGCCCCGTGGAAGACCTGCTGAAGGCCGGCGCCGATCACATCGCCCATCACCCTGCCGATCTCTACGATATGATTTTCTGACGGAGGCCAAGCCATGCGCGATTTCCTGAACGAAATAGCCGAACACACCGATGACCTGCTGAGCCATCCCGACCCGACCCGGCGCGCGCAGATCCAGATGAAGCGCCCGTTGCCGAAGCGGTTCTACAAGGATGTGACCGTTTCGGGCGATGCGGAGGTGGGCTTCTCCATTCTGCTCGATGGCAAACCGGTAAAGACGCCGGCCCGCAATACGCTGACGCTGCCGACCGAGGCACTGGCAGCGTTGGTGGCCAACGAGTGGCAGGCGCAGGACAAGGAAGTCGATCCTGGCAAGATGCCGATCACCCGCATCGTCAACACCGCGCTGGATGGCATCGCAACGGACACGCAATCCGTTCTTGAAGACATCCTGCGTTTCTCCTCCAGCGATCTCGTCTGCTACCGGGCCGATGCGCCGGAGGAACTGGTCGCGCGGCAGGCGGAAGGCTGGGACTCGGTTCTGGATTGGGCAGCGAACACACTCGGTGCGCGTTTCGAGGCCGTGGAAGGCATCATTCACCGGGAACAGCCGCGTGAGGCCATTGCCGCGTTCGGGATTACGTTACGGAAGTATCAGTCGGCGCTGGAACTCGCCTGCCTGCATACCATCACCACGCTGACCGGTTCGGCGCTTCTGGCGCTGGCCTTCGCTGAAGGTGAACTTGCCGCCGAAGAGGCATGGCAACGCGCCCATATTGATGAGGACTGGACCATCGAGCAGTGGGGCGAGGATGAAGAAGCTTCCATCCGTCGCGCCTGGCGCAAGGCAGAAATGCTGGCAGCGGCATCGACATTTACAGCCCTTAAGACGTAACGCTTTCCTAACCATAGAGGTGGATCATGCTCCCAAGAGGAGCCTTATTCACCGATGTTCAGGAAAGCCGTATCCGCCCTGTTGCTTTTGCTTGCCGTGACCAGCCTTTCGGCTTTCCGCATGCCGGCGGCCGGAAACCGTGGGGACGCGATGCTTTACGATGTGCGCGGTGCTTTCGTGACGGTCGGCGAGGGGATTTCGCCCTCTCTTGCCCGCGATGTGGAGCAGCGCATAAAAAGTTCCGTTCAGGCCACCATACGCAAGGAACCCTTGCCCCGCGTCGTCGTCTCCGTGCGGGTTGATTCGATTACCCAGACACCCTTCTTCTTCGGCCAACGTCACCGGGCACGGTTTACGGTCAAAGCTGCATCCGTTGCCAATGGAACTGTCATTGCTATTGGCGTCTATTCGGCAAGCTCCGCCAACGGCTGGGCCTTGTCAGAAAAGATCGCCCGCATTGCCGCCAAGGCTCTGTCGCTCGATCCGCCGGGTGGCATGTCGGTGACGATGGCGCTGGAAGCTGCCCTTCAGCCCTGATCGAGGCTTTTCGCCCGCCGGCACAACCGTTCCATCGTTTCGAGAAATGCAGAGCGGTCACGTTGTGAAAACGCGGCATTGTAGCCCTTGCTTTCACCGGTTTCGCGCAGATGGGCTGAAAGGTCACGCATGGCCGTAGCCATGCCGATATTCGTCTGGTCGAAGACGCGGCCCGTTGGCCCCGTGACCAGCGCGCCGGTAGCCACGCAGCGTCCGGCCAGCGGCACATCTGCCGTCACCACCACGTCGCCCGTACCGGCCCGCTCGGCGATCCAGTCATCGGCAGCATCGAACCCGGCAGAAACGATAACATTCGTCACCATCGGATCGCGGGAGGGGCGAAGGCCGGAATTGGCGACGAACGTCACCTTCAGACCATGCCGCTCAGCAACCCTCAGAATCTCCGCTTTCACCGGGCAGGCGTCCGCATCCACATAGATCATCGTCATTCCCCTGACATGCTTGCAGGGGAATTACCCTGTCCAGGCTCAGGCGGCAATGCCACGCCGGGCGTCAACGTTCTCCTGACGATGCAGGGCGTACATCAGATCGCTCCAGCCGGAATGGTTGAAGGCCGAAACGGCAGCCGCGTCGATGGCCTCGAGAACCGTTGCGGCCAGCGGCGAAAGGGTTTCGTGCCGGTCACGGCTCGCCGCATTCAGCACGCGGGCGATATAAGCGATGTCGTCCGCTGTGATGCCCGCGCCGGGCTTGCGGTTTTCCGCATAGGCGCCCTGTTTGCTCTGAAGCGCGTGACGCACCTGATCGAGCGCAAAGGCAATCAGGCTTTCCGGCACACCCGGCGCGTGGTCGATAAGGGCGAGGACGAGCGCCAGTTCCTCCTGCGAGCCAATCAACCCAGCGGTGGCGAACAGGCGCTGCACCAATCCGGCCTTGGCATCGTCAAGCTGGCCATGGGGTGCCAACCGATTCAGTACGAAATCGGCAATCACCTCGGCGAAATAGGCTGGCCATTCAGCGCACTTTTCGCGACAGGAATTGTTGATGGCCAGAAGCGAAACGATATCCGTTTCGCATTGCACGCCACGGGGCAGGGCAATCCTGCGCAGAATGGCAATATCCTGCAGGGTCAGAAGGTTTTTACCGGCGATAACACATGCCGGGTACGAAAAGCGAAACTCGCTCATCCTGTTCTCCGTTTCATCATGAAACCTGGAGACAGACCCTAATCGTCAGACATTGAAATTGAGACAAGCGACGCAGTTAAGCAGCGGTTTCGGCCATCGCACGCATTTTATTTTCTTTCGCCCGCACCTGTTCACGCCAGATGATGAACAGGCCGGACGCAACGATGATGGCAATGCCGAGCCATTTTCCGGGATTTGGGAAATCGGAAAACAGCACATAGCCGAGTACGGTCGCGGAAATGATTTCGAAATACTGGAACGGCGCCAGCAGGGAAAGCGAGGCCATGCGGAACGCCCGGACGACGAAGAGATGCAGGAAACCGGACATGGAGCCGAGCAGCACCAGAAGGCCAAGCTCGAGACCGCCTTGTGGTAGGGACGGCGCAAAATCGGCGTGACTGACCGTGTTGCCGGCCAGGAGAGCAACGCCCATGAACAGCGTTCCGCCTGCACCGGCCCAGGTTTGCATGACGAGTGGCGAATCCGATTCTCCGATGGCGCGGTTCATGAACAGGTAGAGACTGAACAGGAAGGCGCAGGCGACGGGGAGAAGGGCCGTCCAGCCGAAGATCTCCCAGCTTGGCTGGATCACGATCAACGCGCCGCCAAAGCCGATAACGATGGCTGCCCAGCGCCGCCAGCCAACCTTTTCCCCTAGAAAGAAGGCAGACATGGCCGTCAGCATGAACGGCTCGACGAAATAGATCGCGAAAACATCTGCAAGCGGCATGTATTTGACGGCGGTGAAGAACATCAGGCTCGCTGCCGCATGCAGCGCGCCGCGCAGCAGGTTCATGCCCGGTCGGTTCGCACTGAATGCCGACCGGCCTGAGAGGAAGATCAGGAGCGGCAGGCAGCAGACAAACTGGAACAGGAATCGGTAGAGCGTTACCTGAGCAGGCGCCATGCCACCATGAACGGCAAGAACCTTGGCTATGGCATCCATGCCCGGAAGAAGCAGCATGCAGGCAGCCATGATAGCCATGCCCCGGAAGGGGTTTTCGGCATTTTTTTCTGTCATGGCGCTTACTCGTCCCGCACGGTGGGGCCGAAAATTTCCTCGAACGACTGGCGGATCAGCACATCCACATCCGACATCATGACCGGCAGGCCGAGATCGACAAGGCTTGTGACCCCATAGGCGCTGATACCGCAGGGAACGATACCGCCGAAATGGGAAAGGTCGGGTTCGACGTTCAGCGAGAAGCCGTGGAACGTCACCCAGCGCTTCAGACGAATGCCGATGGCTGCCACCTTGTCCTCAGCCGTCGAGCCATCAGGCAGCGGCGGCCGCTCCGGACGACGCACCCACACGCCGACGCGATCCTCGCGCCTTTCCCCACGCACATTCATTTTCGCCAGTGTGCGGATGACGACTTCCTCAATGGCCGAGACATAGGCGCGCACATCCTGCCGGCGACGCTTCAGATCGAGCAGCACATAGCCGACCCGCTGGCCGGGGCCGTGATAGGTGTATTCGCCGCCGCGCCCGGCATCGTAAACAGGAAACCGGTCCGGTTGCAGTAGGTCATGGGCGTCGGCGCTGGTGCCGGCGGTATAGAGCGGCGGATGTTCGAGCAGCCACACAAGTTCGTCCGCCTTGCCCTCTGCAATCGCCACCGCCCGCGCTTCCATTTCGACAAGCGCTTGCGGGTAGGGCACCAGATCGTCGGAAATGCGCCAACGCACCGGTGGCGAACCTTCGGTCGGCAGCATGGAAATGTCGATATCTGTGCGAAGCATGGCGAAAATTCCTGGAAGAACGCACCGTCGAGATTCTTTTTTGAGCGGGATTCGCGGTGCGGAGGCCCCTTATACAGCCTGTGTTGGCAAAAAACAGGCATATCCCCAACGACGAAAAACTATTCTGTTATGCGCAAACCCTTATGGCGCAAGGCATTGCGCGGCATTGCAAAATTATCTTCAAAAAATCTTCGCACACGCTCTTGTGCGCCCAAAAAGCTTTTGCTACATGCACCTCCGTCGCCGCAAGACGACGCCTACCACGATGCGGTCGTGGCGGAATTGGTAGACGCGCAGCGTTGAGGTCGCTGTGGGGCAACCCGTGGAAGTTCGAGTCTTCTCGACCGCACCAAAAAAAGAACCCGGCTTCGGCCGGGTTTTTTGTTTTGTGGACAAAGGGTTGGAAGTTGAACTGGTCCAGTAAATTGGGGCCATTGAACCAACTCAGCGCCGGACGCCGGAACTAAACACCTAGACTCAAGGGCTGACTTCGCAAGGTTCCAGCGCTCAACTTGGTGGATGTTAGCATCACGTGTATTGGCTTCCCAACTGGACACCTCGAAAAACCTACCGCTTTTGCGGTTTTCGTGATTCCATCCTGCTTGGGCGATCCGCTTGAGACGCTGAATGCCATCTCCCTTGGCCGGTGTTCGAGAAGCCGTTGTCAAAGGCGCTGATGTTCAAGATCCAGGTGTTGCAGACGCTCTATAATCTCTCCGACGACTAGGCGACGTTCGTCATCCAGGATCGGCTTTCGTTTATGCGGCTCCTCGGGCTCGGCCTCTCCGACAAGGTTCAAGATGCCAAGACGATCTGGCTGTTTCGCGGAAGCCTAGTGCGGGCCGGTGCCATCAACAATCTGTTCGCCCGCTTCGGCAAGCATCGCGACGATCGTCCGGGCTCCCAGGCAGCACAACAGCCAGGAAGAGAAGAAAGCGATCAAAGCCGGTGAGGTTCCAGAGGCTTGGAAAGACAATCCCGCCAAGCTCGCGCAGAAGGATCACGATGCGCGCTGGACGGTGAAGTATTCCAAGGCGAAGCAGCCGACGGAAACGCCGATGTCAACACCAACGAAGACCCGTGACATCGCCATTCCGATGTTCGGTTACAAAAATCACGCAGGCATTGACCGAGCACATGGCTTCATCCGGGGATGGACGGTGACGAGTGCGCGCGCCCATGAAGGTGCGCAGCTCAGGAACGTTGTCGCCAAGGACAATACCGCCTCGACGGTCTGGGCCGACAGCGCCTACCGATCCAAGACCAACGAGGAATGGCTGAAAGACAATGGCCTGAAGTCGGGCATCCACCAGCGAAAGACGAAGAGCAAACCCATGCCGGAAGCAATGTCGCGGGCAAACGGGCGGCGATCAAAAATCAAATCTGCCATTGAGCATGTCTTTGCGAGGCAGAAGGACAAAATGAACTCTTCATCAGGACGATCAGTATCGGCAGAGCCAAGCTGAATTTCGGCATGGCGAATATCGCCTATAACATGCTTCGCTACGTCTTCACGAAGAAAAGCGAGCCACCGCATGACCATAGGTCGCCCCCGAGGGGCAACAACACCACCAAAACACGCCGGAACTCGCAGGCAAAAGCCGCAAACAGCAATCAAGCCGTACCGAAAATCACAAAATCAGCGGTAATCCGAGGTCTCCAAATGGTTCAGAATGGCCACGATCTCGGACTGACTGCAGCCGAGCTCCGTGAGGACTTTCCGTCCGGCCCCTGCGGATCTCATCCGCCGGCAGACGGTCGATCCCGGCATTACACCAGCGCTTGAACATGACCGACATGGTGTCGACACTGCTACGTAGCCTGTGGCGACTGACTAGATGCAGGTGCCTTCAGCTTCAGCCGGTATCGTCAAGGTGTCGCGGCTTGTTAGCTATCAGGTGATCGCCGCCGCAATGGCGTCCGCGACGAGACGCGACCCTTTGGAGCTAAGGTGGTAACCGTCGTTGGACAAGAAATCTGGTGGGTTGGTTTGAGACCAAATGATTTCGTTGATGTTCAGTAAATGAAACCCAATTTCATCCTTGGCCTTTTCAATTTCAGCATTGTATTTTCTTACAGATTCAATGAGGTTTTTCCCATTCGATTTGAGAAAACCTTCGTAAGGTTCTACTATATTTATAAATAGTATATTCGTTATTCCGATATTATGTTTGACAAAATTATTAATTTTTCGAATTTCATCGCCAAATGTTCTAAGCGGTGTGTATGCACTTTGTTCGGCTGGCCGTTCGAGATATCTTCGATATTTTGAGGCAATGCCGATAAGGCGCTCTTTACCCTCGGCTCCAGCTACATGGCCAACATGAAGCAAGTCATCAATCTTGAAGACACGGGGAGCACAATCTACAATTCCGACGTGCATAATAAGCTGCCGCGCGTCGAAAAATTCGGCCTTGTTCAGGTCAACCAAAAATTGCCGGGCTTGCGTAATTGTGCGACCGGCCTGTACGTAAGGTATTAGATTGTATGCCTCTGGGCGCGCCCTCAGGGTTGCCTGTAACTGCGCAGGATATGAATTGTGAAAATCCATACCCTCCTCAGCCCTAGGCAATCCCAGACTATCGCATATCAATATGATATTTTCTTTATTTTCCATTGTGAAAAATTTTCTAAAATCATTTGTGTAATCATTCTGTAATTTTTCTTCTGCTTTCGATGTTAATTTTGATTTTTCTCTGCAAAAATCTATTGCTGAACGGAACTTCATAACAGCGCCGTCGATTGAGTTTGTCAGGAAATCGTCTTCCGCTTCAGATATATATATATTTAATTTGTTTTTTATAAATTTCTTTTCGAGGAAATCCACCTGCGAATCGATAGAACTGTGCAAACTTGATATTTTTTTCATCAGTGCGATATCAAGAATATCAATATCATTTTTTTTGATAATGTATCTTGATAATCGGCGGGCAATACCCAGGGATTCTGGAAATTTTTCGAAAGAAAATGCAAGTATACTTATGGATTCTTTTTCATTTTTTTCCAATGACAGGATGTCATCGATCTTAATATATATATTTGCCCTCAGGACAACGCCACTGGCATCCATAATCTTCAATGCGTTGTGCCAGGAAAATGGAATATCGCATGTCTTGTTGAGCAACTCTATCAGGCGGAGGGCAGCATCTATCGCTGCTGGTGCGTTGCCTAGTTCAAGAGCGGTGGACATGTTCAAGACCAGCTTCTCTCGGGTTGCAGCTGCGTCCCTTTCCGCTACCCAGTCAAGGAGCGCTTTTGCATCATTATTGTCAGGGTAACAGGCACAAAAAGATTGCAGGGCTTTATATGAAGACTCGTACTCCGATGCCTTTACCAGGCGCCTTACCAGCCGCCGCAAAGGTCCAATCGATTCCGGGAACTTTGCAATAGCGGCTTTAAGAATAGAATTTGCTTCTTCGTGTTTTCCGTATTTTACTAATAAGTCATCTATATGATAAATTTCATTAAGTTTTATTTTTCCTGAACCAACTATTGAATCATAAAATTGTGATGTATTATTTTTATTCGAAATTATTTCTTCGTATACGTTTATTAATATTTCATTTTCCGTAATATTTTCTTTCATTTCTTTGAATTCCAATTTTATATTGTTTTTTCGTCACACGAAAATAGTACATTAGCGCACAATTGCAAAAGCAAAAAGGGCTGACGTATCATAGTCCCGCCAACTCCTTTGACCTGTTTTCATGACGTTCAACCCTATCAATAACCCAAATTGATCGGTTTTGTTTTTGGGCAGCAGTTTGATCGTTTACGTATACGACTCGAGAACCAACGTTGGACGCGCTCGGAAAATGATGCCCTTGTTTTTTGCCACAGCGGCAGCAGCCCGGAGGCAATGATAAAGGCCACGCCGGTGATCATCGGCACATCGACGCCATCCCCGAAAGTCAGGTATCCGAGCAGGATGCCCCAGAGCATCTGCCTGTATTGCGTCGGACCGATATAGGCTGCGGGTGCGCGTTGGGTAGCGATCATAAGCAAAAAACATTGGCGAAGGCCGCAAGAAGCCCGTAGCCGGCCGGCGTCATTGCGACGCCGCAAATGACGAGGACACCAAATACATTGGAACCATAGAGCGCGGCACGGCTCTCACCGGGGTCGGCGGCACGCATGCCGGGCAGCACCGATCACGGTCACCAGCGCCGCCACGTGGACCGGCCCCCAGTTCCCTGAAGCTCGGTCTCAGCACCACGAGTACGCCAACAAAGCCGATCACGACCGCTGCCTATCGCTTCCCCCCACCTTTTCCCGAAGCACGATCGCCGAAAGAATGGTGACGAAAGAAGGCAGCAGGAAGATGAGTGCGAAGGCCTCGGCCATAGGTAGAAGCATGAAGGCCGTTACGCTGACGGCGGTGCCGATGCCTGTCGTGACAAAGCGTAGCAACCACAACCGGCGCTCGCTCGTTTCGAACACCGCCGTCCAGCGATCACCACGCTTGAGCATGAAGGGAACGGCGTAAAGGCCAAAAATAGAGCCTAGGAAAGCTGACTCATAGGGCGAGAGGCCATCTTCGATCAATTTCACGCTGGCATCACTGAGCGAATAAATAAGAAATGCCGCAAAGGCCGTCAGAATGCCTTTGATCGCCTGGAGGAAATGAACAGGGCGATGAAGCCCTGTCGGACTCAGTTCAGTTTGTTGTGCTCGCTGCTCTTTTCGGCTGCAATCTGTCGGAAGGCATTCGCCAGCACTTCCGGCGTTTGCGCGCCGCTGATGGCATATTTGCCATCGATGATGAAAAAGGGCACGCCCGCGACACCCATGCTTTGGGCAGCGGCTATGGCCTGCTCAACGGTGTCCTTGTCAGCATCCGAGCCAAGCAGTGCGGTGATGACGCGGCTATCCATGCCGCATTCCCCGGCTATCTCGGAGAGAACCGCACGGCTGCCGATATTGCGGCCTTCCTCGAAATTCGCCTTGAACAGCGCGGAAACCACGGCATCCTGCACATCTGGCCCCTCTACGCCCGCCCAGACAATAAGGCGGTGGGCATCGAGCGTGTTGGGGCCGATCTTGATGGCCTCGAAATCATAGGCGATGCCGACTTCGCGCCCAAGAGCTTTGAGATTTTCGTGGATCCGCACGACGTTGTCTGCACCGCCCAGCTTTTCGGCCAGTTCCCTTTGATGATCGACCCCTTCGGGGGGATAATCCGGATTGAGCTGGTAGGGTTGCCAGAAAACTTCCGTTGAAATGCTGTCCTGAACTTCGGCGATGGCGAGTTCAAGGCGCGCCTTGCCCAGATAGCACCACGGGCAAACGACATCGGATACGATGTCGATTCGAATGGACGTCATTGTACACCTCGTTGTGTGGTGGCGTTTATTGCGCCCGCTTGTCCCACCAGACCGGAAGTTGGTAGCCGTAAAGCGGCACTTTGTCCGGATGTTCGATATGGGCCCGTCGGGCAACCCATTGCTCACCGATATGATAGAGCGGCACGACGTAGTTTCCAGCCATAAGCAGCCGGTCATAGGCCCTCACAGCGGCTTGGAAATCCTCCTGCGAACGCACATTCAGAACCGTCGAAATCATCCGGTCGAGGTCCGGATCCGAGGTGCCGGCGAAATTGTCGCTGCCGCTGCGGTCCCGCGACGTGCTTGCCCAACGCCCCTCCTGTTCCACGCCTGGCGAAAGCGAGGAGGTGAAGGCCTTGATGATCACATCATAATCGAAGGCGATTGTCCGGCTCTGGTACTGCGAATCGTCGACGGTGCGAATGGACACGGCAATTCCGAGCGGTTGCAGTGAACGCTGCCAGGCTATTGCAAGCTTTTCCTGGTCCGGCGTCTGCGTCATCACCTCGAAGCTTAATTGCTTGCCCGAGGTATCAACCATCTTGCCGTCACGAATGGCGTAGCCGCCCTGCTTGAACAGATCGACTGCCTTGCGAAGCTGGTTACGGTCGCGGCCGGAGCCATCGCTGACCGGCAGACGGAACGAACCATCAAGAAGAGCCGGCGAAATCTTGTCCTTGGCGGCGCCAAGGAGTTCCAGTTCGCGCTTGCTTGCCGGCTTGCCAAAGCTCGAAAGTTCGGAATTCTGCCAGAAGCTCTGGGTGCGCGTATAGGCGCCTTCATAGAGATTACGGTTAGCCCACTCGAAATCGAAGGCGGTGGACAAAGCCTCGCGCACCTTCACGTTCGTGAACTGGCCACGCCGCGTATTGAAAACGAAACCGAGCATACCGGAGGGCAGAGCAGGCTTGAAGACTTCCTTCACGGCTTCGCCGGAAGAAACCGCAGGAAAATCATAGGCGCGCGCCCAGTGAACCGGGTCGCCATCGGCGTAGATATCGACAGCCCCCTTCTTGAAGGCCTCGAACAACGTCGCGTCCTGCAGAAAATACTCGACGGCAATCTCGTCGTAATTGTCGAAGCCAACCTTGGAAGGCAAATCCTTGCCCCAGTAATTGGGATCACGCGCATAAACGATGCTCTCACCCGGCTTGACCGTCTTGACCTTGTACGGCCCCGAGCCCATCAGCGGTGTCAGTGTCGATTGGTCGAACGTATCCACAGACGTCGCGTGTTTCGGCAGGATTGGTACGTTGAGGCCGAGAATGAGAGGTGTCTCGCGGTCTGCCTTTTCGTTGAAGGTGAAACGCACGCCAAGTTCGCTCACCTTCTCCATTCTGGCCACCGAATCAAGCCGCTTGCTGAACGGCACACGACCCTTGTCCCGCAGCACCTCGAAGCTGAAGATCACGTCATCGGCCGTGACCGGCTGGCCATCCGCCCACCGGGCCTTGGGGTTGAGGTTGAACTGGATGAAAGTGCGGTCGTCATCCCACTCAACCGTTTCCGCCAGAAGGCCGTAGAGAGAAAAGGCCTCGTCGCGCGAGCGCTGCATGAGCGTTTCCACGACAAGATTGCCGAACTGCGGGTCCCACATGCCGCGTGCCGTGGTGCGCATGCTTTTCAGAATGAAGGGGTTGAGATTGTCGAAAGTGCCGACAACGCCATAGGCAATCCGTCCACCCTTTTTTACATCGGGGTTCACATAGGGAAAGTGCTTGAAATCCGCCGGCAGCGCCGGTTCCCCATGCATGGCGATGCCGTGAACGGGTTGGGCGACGGAAAAGCCCGACATGAGCGTAAAGGCCAGGCAGGCGATCAGACGGCGCATTCCATATCTCTCCGCGCGGGGGGGGTAGGCGATTCGGTTGAGGCTAACATAAGGTGGCCTTATGCCAATATTTTCTTGAGCCACCTGTCTTGGGCGAACCAAAAAGACCAAAGTAAAGCTGGATATTGCTTTTGCGCCCGTGTAACAGGTGTGCGGAAAGCGGGGGGTCATGCAATCGCCTCATTTGCCAAGCAGGTGACGAGCAAGCAACCCCGACCAAGAGAGCCGCGCCAGCGGCTTCGGGAGCGGATTTCAGGAGACGGAAACGTTATGACGTTCATGCCAGCGAAAACCATGCGGACGGCGATGTCCGCGCTTGTTCTTTCATCGGCTGCCTTTGCAGCGCCCGCCGCCATGGCCCAGGACGCTGCCTCGGCACAGCAGGGCGGCACGCCGCCGCTCGGCTGGTACAAGACCTGCGCCAAGCAGGAAGACAGCGATGTCTGTGTGACGCAGAACGTCGTTCTGGCGCAGAACGGCCAGCTCATCACTGCCGTTGGCCTGATCAATGTCGAGGGCAAGGTCAATCGCAAGATCCTGCAGGTCTCCGTTCCCTCCGCGCGCCTTATCCAGCCCGGCATCCTGATGCAGATCGATGGTGGCAAGGGCCAGAAGCTCGATTATGCCGTCTGCTTGCCCGATAAGTGCACCGCTGAACTGCCGCTGACGGATGCCGTGATCGCCAGCCTGAAAAAGGGCAACGAAGTCGTCTTCACCTCGATCAACTTCCGTCGTGCGCCGAACCCAATCAAGATTGCCCTGACCGGCTTCTCCGGTGCTCTCGATGGCGCGCCGATCTCGCAGTCAGAACTGGCCGAAAGCCAGCGCAACCTGCAGGACAGCATGCAGAAGAAGGCTGAAGAGGCCCGCAAGAAGCTCGAAGACGCCCAGAAGGCCGCCAAGACCCCGTAACCCGTTACGGACTGGCGTCTGTTCGTTTCACCCCCCCGGTTTCAGGACCGGGGGTTTTGTTTTTTAAGCTATGCGCATTCACAGGCGGTGGCACAGGACACGGTCATCTGGATCGACGTCGGTGGTATGCGTCCACTGGAAAGAACACCCTTTCGCTGCCCAGCCAGGTGTCAACAAAAAGGGCGCCGCTGATCTGCGTTAAACGACCGTTTGGATGCGGGCGGACATCTTTCCGTTACCTTGACGGCGTTCAAGGCTGCATTGTTCTCCAATGCGTCGATCACACCCGATGCCGAACCTCCGAACCCTATCTCGCACGACGCGAAGTTGCGCGGGGTCAGCGAGATGAAAGGTCACTGTCTGAAGAATCAGATTGGCAGCGCTTTTGTTGAACTGTTGTAAAACTTCCGAGGCAGAGCCCGGCACAGGCCGAGCGTTATGCGATGGCAACGCATCGCGCGTCGGCAAGAAAACAAACTAAGTGCTTGATTTTTTGGTGAGCGCGCAGGGATTCGAACCCTGGACCTACTGATTAAAAGTCAGTTGCTCTACCGGCTGAGCTACGCGCTCCCGTGGGGTGGAAGCCACCCGTCGAAAGTGCGCGGAACATAGGCAGGAGCTTTTGAGCGGTCAACTGAAAAATAGCAGGTTTAACGTCTTTCCTGCGGTTTCCGGTCGCGGATGCGAAAAGGTGATTGGCATTTGCGGCTTTCGGGCGTTAGGAAGGCGCGAATTTCTGAGGTTCCGGAGCGTTTCACATCATGATCGCCGATATTTCATTCCTGAGCGCGCTGGTGGCCGGGGCCTTGTCCTTTCTGTCTCCCTGCGTTCTCCCCCTCGTGCCGCCCTATCTCTGCTATATGGCTGGCATTTCGCTGGACCAGTTTCGCGGCGAAGCCAATGAAGCAGTGGCTGCGGGCCGGACGCGAAGCGCGGTGCTTCTGACGGCCTTTCTGTTCACGCTTGGGTTTGCGACCGTGTTCGTCGCGCTCGGGGCAGGGGCATCCACCATTGGCGGGCTCTTGCGGCAGCATATCGATCTTCTGGCGAAGATCGGTGGCCTCATTATCATCATCATGGGCCTGAACTTCCTCGGGCTCTTCCGGATCGGTTTTCTGGCGCGCGAGGCGCGGTTCCAGGGCGGTGGACGACCGGCGACGCTATCGGGCGCCTATATCATGGGGCTGGCCTTTGCTTTCGGCTGGACGCCCTGCATCGGTCCGGTCCTCGGCGCGATTCTCGGTGTTGCCGCCTCGCGCGATACGGTCGGCGGCGGCGCGCTGCTGCTGGCAGTCTATTCGCTTGGTCTTGCCGTTCCGTTCTGGATTGCCGCCGGTTTCTCCGGCGCGTTCATGCGGTTTCTATCCCGCTTCCGCAAGCACCTGGGCGTCGTGGAAAAGGTGATGGGCTTCCTGCTTGTGTTCACGGGGCTTGCCTTCATCTTCGGATTCGTCAGCGATGCCGCAATCTGGTTCCAGCAGACCTTCCCCATCTTGATGCAGATCGGCTAAGGCGGAGCGCCTACACGAATCGGGAGCGGCGGCATGGCTGACATCATCGGGATGCTCATTCCCTTTTTCGGTCTGATTGCCGTCGGCTACTGTGCAGCGCTCTATTTTCGTCAGCCCGTCGAAGCGCTGGGGTGGCTGAACATCTATGTCATTTATGCGGCGATGCCAGCACTCCTCTTCAAGCTGATGTCGCGGGCGCCCTTTGCCGACATCGCCCGGTTCGATTTTATCCTGCTCGATGTACTCGGCACCTATCTCGCGTTCACGCTGATCTTTGCCGTGGCAAGGCTTTGGCGCCGGAAGACGACGCCCGAAGCAACGATGCAGGCTTTCGCAGGTTCTTATGGCAACATCGGCTTCATGGGGCCCGGCCTATCGCTGCTGGCCTTCGGGGAAAAGGCGGCAATCCCCGTCGCGTTGATCGTATGCTTCGAAAACGCCACGCATTTCACGGTTATTCCGTCGCTGATGGCTTTTGCCAAGGGGGATCGCCGCTCAGTTATCCAGCTTGGTGTCGATATCGGCCGCAAGGTGTTAAGCCATCCCTTCGTGGTCGGCGCGCTGACAGGGCTTGCCGCAGCCTTGCTGGAATGGAACCAGCCCAGACCGCTCGTGCAGTTCGTCGATGCATTGGCATCCTCCGCAGCGCCCGTCGCGCTCTTTTCCATCGGCGTGACGCTGGCGTTGAAACCGATGACCCGTGTGCCTGGCGATATTCTCGCCATCGTGCCGGTCAAACTCGTGCTGCAACCGCTGGCGGTCTATGCGGTTCTGACGCTGTTCGGCAACTTCGATCCCGTATGGGTCCACACGGCGGTTCTCGTGGCGGCATTGCCCACTGCTGCAAGCGTTCAGGTCATGGGCCAGCATTATGGCGTGTGGCAGGAGAAGGCCTCGGTGACCATTCTGGTCACCACTGCCTGCTCGGTCTTCACTCTCTCGGCGTTTCTCTACGCGATCCGGGCTGGCTGGCTGTGAACCGGGCGGTCAGCGGCGGCTGACTGCATCTTTCAGAATCCGGGGCAGGGCCCGCAGCCCTCTACCGGGTTCTACCCCCTCGCGCATCAGCAGATTGCGCAGCGGCGCAAAGCCGGAGATGAGATGCAGGCCGGCAGCACGCACCATCTGCACCGGCAGGAAGCCAGAAAGCAGCGAACGGTTGAGCAAATCGACGCTGTAGGTGCGGCTCAGCACATCCATGCGGCGACGGCGGTCGAAGCGGTCCCCGGCATCGGCGGGAACCGGCCGCTCGCGCACAGTGCCGAGAATTTCCGTCAGCGTTATGATATCGCGCAGAGAAAGGTTAAGACCCTGGGCACCGATGGGCGGGAAGGCGTGTGCCGCCTCGCCGATGAGAGCGATCCGCCCTTTGCCGAACCTGTCGGCGACGAGGCTCGACAGGGGCCAGGTCTGGACGCCATCTTCCACCGTCACCTTGCCGAGCATGGATTGCATGCGGGCCTCGATCTTTTCGCCAAGCGCCTCGGGCGGAAGCGCCAGCACGCGCTCAGCCTCTTCCGGGCGAACGACCCAAACAAGGCTTGACCGATTGCCCGGCAGCGGCACCTGCGTGAACGGCCCGGTTTCCGTGTGGAATTCGGTGGAGGTGTTGCCGTGGGGCAGGGAGTGGGCGAAATTTAACACTACCGCCGTTTGCGGATAGGCCCAGGTGCGGATGCCAATCCCCGCCGCCTCACGCATGCGGGATTTACGCCCGTCGGCGCCTATGACGAAATCAGCGTCAACCGTTTCGTCATCCGATAGGGAAAGGGTGATGCAATCTGACGAGAGAGCGACATTTTCCACAGCTGACGGGAACAGGGTGATGTTGGGTTCCGCGACCACGGCATCCAGCAATGCACCGAGCAGGGAACGATTGGCAAAATTGTAGCCGAAGGCTGGAATGCCGATGTCCGACGAGCGGAAGCGTGCAGCCGGCGCGCGGATGAGCCGCGTAGTGCCATCGATGATCTGCATGGTGGAAAGGGCCGCCGCATCCGGCGAAACGCGCTCCCACAGACCAAGGCGCTCCATGAAGCGCACGGATTGGTCCATCAGCGCCGTGGTGCGGTGGTCGGTCTTGTCCGGTTCGGGGGCGATCAGCGCAACCGAACGTCCGGCGCGCCCCATCGCAAGCGCCGCGATGAAGCCCGCAAGCCCGCCACCCACAACCGCCGTTTCGAACCTTGCCATTTCACGCTCCGAAGCAATTCAATCAGATATAACTTATGCCGCCCGCATACGGATTTCCATGCGGCATTCGGGCCCGTCGCACTTTTCCGTCTTTCGCTCCATGTGAAAACTCGGCGAATGCCGCTTTCCTCCTGTCGTCATTTCAGTCTAGAAGCGAAATGACGAGGCATTGTCCAGAGGGCGGCGGGCATGAAGATCTTCAATTACAAGCGGGTTCCCTACGCGGAGATGCGGGCATTTTCGGTCCACATCCTCACAGCCTCCGGCTCGTTTCTGGCCTTTCTCGGCGTTCTCGCCGCTGCCGAACGCGATTTCGTTTCCATGTTCTGGTGGCTGGCCGCCGCCCTCTTCGTGGATGGCATCGATGGCCCGATTGCGCGGCGCGTGCGGGTCAAGGAAGTGCTGCCGAACTGGTCGGGCGACACGCTCGACAACATCATCGATTACGTCACCTACGTTCTCCTGCCGGCCTTCGCGCTTTATCAAAGCGGCATGATCGGCGAGCCGTGGTCGTTTCTGGCAGGCGGTGCCATCGTCGTGTCCAGCGCCATTTATTATGCCGATATGGGCATGAAGACCGACGAATATTTCTTTTCCGGCTTTCCCGTTGTCTGGAACATGGTGATCTTCACGCTCTTCGTCGTGGACGCGGGCATGATGGCGGCAAGCCTCGTGGTCGCCTTCTCGGTTATCCTCACTTTCCTGCCCATCCACTTCCTGCATCCGGTGCGCGTCAAGCGCCTGCGCGGGCTGAACCTAACCGTCTTCTTCATTTGGGCAGGCCTTGGCGCCTATGCGCTCATCGTCGGCTTCCAGACTCCGTTCTGGTTGAAGGTTGGCATCACGGCAAGTGGTCTGTACCTATACTGGATCGGCGCAGTCCTTCAACTTTTTCCGGGACTTGGCCGAAAGTAACCATCCCGCGAAACAAGCTATGCATGCTGTGTGTGGCTAAAAAAAAGGCTTGCATAAGTTTTATCCGGGTGGTCAATATTTGGACGTGTAACCGACGTGTGAATTCCGCCGCCGAGGAACGGGCCTGCAAGAGCCCGCCGGGTGCCGGTCGAGGGGAAAAGAGACAGTATGACAGAAGCGGCCATTGTCCCGCTGTTGTCCGTTCGAAAACTGACGAAGCTTTTCGGCACTTTCGCTGCAAACAACGGCATTGATCTTGAAATCATGCCGGGCGAAATTCATGCGCTTCTTGGTGAAAACGGCGCCGGCAAATCCACGCTCGTGAAAATGCTCTTCGGGGTTCTCAGCCCAACCTCGGGCGAAATTGTGTGGAATGGCGCGCCGGTTTCGATCAGTTCCCCGGGCGAAGCGCGCAAGCTCGGGATCGGCATGGTGTTCCAGCACTTTTCGCTGTTCGAAGCCTTGACGGTGGCCGAAAATATCGCGCTTTCGCTCGATGACGATGTGCCGCTGTCCAAGGTGGCTGAAGAGGCAGCCGCCCTGTCCCGGCAATATGGCCTGCCGCTGGATCCATCCGCCCATGTCGCGGACCTTTCGGTCGGCGAACGCCAGCGCATCGAAATCGTCCGGGCACTGCTCCAGAACCCGCGTCTGATCATTCTCGACGAACCGACGTCGGTGCTGACGCCGCAGGAGGCCGACAAGCTTTTCGAAACGCTGGAAAAGCTTCGCGCCGAAGGCCGGTCAGTTCTCTATATCAGCCACAGGCTGGAAGAAGTGCAGCGCATCTGTGACCGGGCAACGGTGCTGCGCCATGGCAAGGTGACAGGCGCCTGCGATCCTAAAAGCGAGACACCGGCTTCGCTGGCCCGCATGATGGTGGGCGCCGACGTGGCCAGCGTCGAGCGCGACCAGAGCATTGCCCCCGGTGCGGTGAAGCTTGAAACACGCAATCTCACGGTTGCGGCGCGCACCCCGTTTGCCGTGTCGCTGAAAGGCATTTCGTTTTCAGTGCGTGCCGGGGAGGTGCTGGCCATTGCCGGGGTTGCCGGCAACGGGCAGGGGGAGTTGTTCGATGCGCTTTCAGGTGAATTTCCCCAGACCGACGCCAATGCCGTCCTGCTGAACGGCACCCCGGCCGGCACGCTTGGCATCAACCGCCGCCGCCTTTTGGGTGCAAGTTTCGTTCCGGAAGAGCGCCATGGCCACGCTGCCGTTCCGGCCCTTTGTCTGTCGGAAAACCTGCTTCTTGCGCGCAGCCAGTCGGACCGTTCCGCATTCCTGAGTGGCGGTCCCCTGGGACTCATCCGGCAGGGTATCCTTGCTCTGGCAACCAAGCGTATCAGCGAGGAAATGGACGTTCGCAAGGCGAGTATCGATCCGCCGGCCGGTTCGCTTTCAGGCGGCAACCTGCAGAAATTCATCGTTGGCCGTGAACTCGACCGGCAGCCTTCCGTCATGATTGTCAATCAGCCGACCTGGGGCGTGGATGCCGGTGCGGCCAGCCGTATCCGGCAGGCGCTGGTGGACCTTGCGCGCAGCGGCTCAGCCGTTGTCGTCATCAGCCAGGATCTGGACGAAATCTTCGAAGTGGCAAGCCAGATCGCGGTCATTTCCGAAGGGCGGCTGTCCGCGCCCTATCCGGCCGGTGAAATGACGATGGAAAAGATTGGTTTGCTGATGGGCGGCATGCACGACAGCAGCAATCAGCCGGAGGCAGCGCATGCGCATTGAGCTTGAAAAACGGCCTCGAGCATCGAAGCTGCACGCCCTGTTGTCGCCGCTTCTGGCACTGGCGCTGACCGTGTTTTTCGGTGGCCTGATGTTCATGGCGCTTGGCAAGGACCCGCTGAGCGCGCTCTACAGCTTCTTCATCGAACCGTTGCTCGACATCTGGTCGCTGCACGAACTGGCCATCAAGGCGGCTCCGCTGATCCTGATCGGTGTGGGGCTCTCGGTCTGTTATCGCTCGAACAATTGGAACATCGGCGCTGAAGGCCAGTTCACGGTCGGTGCGATCTTCGGCTCCATTCTGCCCATCGTCTTTGCCGGGTGGCAGACGCCGCTCACTTTGCCGATGATGCTCATCCTTGGCGCCTTCGGCGGTGCGCTTTATGCCGGGATTCCGGCGCTGCTCAAGGCACACTTCAATACCAACGAGATTTTGACCAGCCTGATGCTGGTCTATGTCGCACAGCTTTTTCTCGATTGGCTGGCGCGCGGCCTGTGGAAAGACCCGAAGGGCTTCAACTTTCCGCAGTCTGTCACCTTCTCGGATGCCGCCACGCTGGGGCCGATGTTCGAATCCGGCCGCGCGCACTGGGCTTTCGCCTTTGCCCTTATTGCCGCCGTCCTGACGTGGATCATGATGCGCTTCACCATGAAGGGGTTTCAGGTCACGGTTCTCGGGCAGTCCGAACGGGCAGGGCGCTTCGCAGGCTTTTCGTCGCGCCGCATGATCTGGTTCTCAATGCTGTTCTCCGGTGCGCTGGCAGGGCTCGCCGGTATTTCGGAAGTGGCTGGATCCATCGGCCATATTCAGCCGATCATTTCCCCCGGTTACGGCTTCACCGCCATCATCGTCGCCTTTCTCGGGCGCCTCAACCCCCTCGGCGCGATCGCATCCGGCCTGGTTCTGGCGCTGACCTATCTGGGGGGAGAGGCCGCTCAGCTTTCAATCGGTGTATCGGACAAGGTCACCCGAGTGTTCCAGGGCTTGCTGCTCTTTTTCGTGCTGTCCTGCGATACGCTCATTCTCTACAAGGTCAGGCTCGTTCTTGCGGGCGGCAAATCGGAAGGGAAGGCCTGACATGATCTTCGAAGCCATTCTTCTGACGATCATCACGGCTTCAACACCGTTGGTCATCGCCTCGCTCGGCGAGTTGGTGACGGAACGCGCAGGCGTTCTCAATCTCGGCGTCGAGGGCATGATGATCATGGGGGCCGTCGGTGCTTTCGTCATGGCGCAGGTCACGGGTTCACCCTACATCGGCGTGATCGCCGGCATCGTCTCTGGTGCCGTGTTTTCTCTGCTGTTCGGCTTCCTGACGCTGACGCTGGTGGCAAATCAGGTGGCGACCGGTCTGGCATTGACGATTCTCGGCCTTGGCGCCTCGGGCATGCTGGGCGAAAGCTTCGTCGGCATTCCCGGTATCAAACTGCCGGCGATTTCCATTCCGCTTCTTTCGGAGATACCTTTCATCGGGCCAATCTTCTTCAAGCAGGATATCGTCTTCTATCTGTCCATCGCTCTGGTGATCGGTATCAACTGGTTCCTGTTCAAGACCCGCGCCGGCCTGAAAATGCGCGCCATCGGTGACAGCCACGGCTCTGCCCATGCGCTTGGCATCAACGTCATTCGCACACGCTATCTCGCAGTCATGTTCGGTGGCGCCTGTGCCGGTCTTGCAGGCGCGCAGCTTTCGCTGATCTACACCCCGCAATGGGTGGAGAACATGTCGGCCGGCCGCGGCTGGATTGCGCTGGCTCTTGTCGTCTTCGCGTCCTGGCGGCCTTGGCGTGTTCTCATCGGCGGTTACCTGTTCGGTGCCGTCGGCATCGCCCAGCTTCACGCGCAGATTATCGGACAGGAATTCGGGATCGCGATCCCCGCCCAGTTTCTGTCGATGTTGCCCTATGTCGCGACGGTCGTGGTTCTTGTCCTCATCTCGCAGAATCGGCGCACAACGCTGATCAATACACCTGCATCGCTCGGCAAACCGTTCGTACCGGACCGCTGAGTTGCCACCAACTTCGGAAACATCAACCAAAGAGGTTACCATGAAAAAGCTTCTTCTTTCCTTTGCCGCCAGTGCAGCGGTTCTGGTCAGCGCTGCCGTTACGGCAGAGGCCGCCGACAAGACCAAGGTGTGCTTCATCTATGTCGGTTCCAGAACCGATGGTGGCTGGACCCAGGCCCACGAGCTTGGCCGTCAGGAACTCGAAAAGGCGCTCGGCGACAAGATCGAAGCCCCGTTCCTTGAAAATGTTCCGGAAGGTCCGGATGCCGAGCGCGCTATCGAGCGCATGGCCCGTTCCGGGTGCAGCCTCGTGTTCACCACCTCCTTCGGTTTCATGGATGCGACGCTCAAGGTTGCGCAGAAATTCCCGAAGGTGAAGTTCGAGCACGCTACCGGCTATAAGACCGCCGAAAACGTCTCCACCTACAACTCGCGCTTCTATGAAGGCCGCTTCATCAACGGTCAGATCGCCGGCGCGATCTCCAAGAAGGGCGTTGGCGGCTATATCGCTTCCTTCCCGATCCCGGAAGTCGTCGCTGGTATCAACGCCTTCGTGACCGGTGCCCGTACAGTCAACCCGGACTTCAAGTTGAAGGTCGTATGGGCCAATACGTGGTTCGACCCCGGCAAGGAAGCCGACGCCGCCAAGGCTCTGATCGACCAGGGCGTCGATATCCTGACGCAGCACACCGACACGACCGCACCGATGCAGGTTGCAGCCGAGCGTGGCGTCCAGGCCTTCGGTCAGGCCTCCGACATGATCAAGGCCGGTCCGAAGACGCAGCTTTCGGCTATTGTCGACACCTGGGGCCCGTACTACATCAAGCGCACCAAGGCGCTGCTAGACGGCACCTGGAAGTCTGAACAGAGCTTCGACGGCCTCAAGGACGGTATCCTGACCATGGCGCCCTACACCAACATGCCTGACGACGTGAAGGCCAAGGCCGAAGCAACCGAAGCCAAGATCAAGTCCGGCGAGATCGCTCCCTTCACCGGCCCGATCAACAAGCAGGACGGCACCGCCTGGCTGAAGGCCGGCGAGAAGGCTGATGATGGCACGATTCTCGGCATGAACTTCTATGTCGAAGGCGTCGAAGACAAGCTGCCGCAGTAAGCGTCAGAAAAACAACCGCTGATTAAGGCCCGTATCGTTAGATCGATGCGGGCCTTAATTTTCTTGGCATTTTTCCCAATAAAGAACGGGTTATTATTGACAGGCAAAATTTTAACCGATTAACGCCATTGCACGCTATTCTTGTCCTGCATTGTCATAATTCGGGACATCACGGAAGTGCGCAGGCCAACACTGGAAGCAACGCTGAAAGGGCGGCAAGCCACGACCAACCATGCTCGCGTCGTAGAGCAGCTTGGAAGAGACATTGTTTCCGGCCGGTTCGATACCGGCGCCCTTTTGCCCGGCGATGCGGAACTGGCCCAGCGGTTTCACGTCTCCCGCACGGTTCTCCGTGAAGCTCTGAAGACGCTGGACGCGAAGGGGCTGATCAGCCCGCGTGTGCGCGTCGGGACAAGCATCCGTGCCCGCGCGGAATGGAACCATTTCGATCCGGAAGTGCTGCTCTGGTATATCGAAACCGGGATCGATGCCCGTCTTCTGACCCAGTTGAGCGTGGTGCGCCTGGCTTTTGAGCCGGTAGCTGCTGGCCTCGCCGCACACAACGCCACCGCCACGCAGATCGCGGCCATCGATCGGGACATTACCACCCTGTTGTCAGGTGCCCAGACGGCAGAAGATGCGGTCGGGCTGATGCTTTCCATTCATACAGCCGTGACCGAAGCCTCTGCCAACGTCTTCCTCCAGTCGTCGCGTGCGTTGTTGAAAGCGGCGCTTATCGGCCATTTCCGCTATGATCCCACCTTCTCCGAGCAGGTCTGCAGCAAGGCCGGTGACAGCTACCGTGCGCTCGTTACCGCGCTGATGGAGCGCAATAATGATTCTGCGTCGTCGGCCATGGCCTCGGTCGTGCGTGCAGCGGGTGTCCCTGCCTGAAACCTTCAACGTACCGCCTTTGAGCCAGCGTCCCCTGCTGCTATGAAGAGGCAGAGAGTCGCGGCCGCTTCGCGGAGAAGACGGTCAAGGTTTAGAAGGCAGGGAAGGGCATTTTTCATGGAACGCAGTTGTCTGGCAGTCATTCTCGCCGCTGGTGACAGTACGCGGATGAAATCCGGCTTCTCAAAAGTTCTGCATCCGGTTGCCGGCCTGCCGATGATTGCGCATGTCGTGCGCGCCGTGGGTGCTGCCGGCGTGCGGAATGCAGCGTTGGTCATCGGCCGTGATGCCGACACGGTGACGCAGGCCGCTGCCGCCGAAGGCGTGCCGGTCGAAGCCTTCTTCCAGGAGAAGCGTTTGGGTACCGGCCACGCCGTTCTGACGGCCCGCGAAGCCATTGCGGCCGGATACGACGATGTGATCGTCGTCTACGGCGATGTGCCACTGATTACGCCTGAACCGCTCATTGAGGCCCGCCGGGCTCTAGCGGCCGGTAATGACGTCGCGGTCATCGGTTTTTACACGGACGAACCGACCGGATATGGTCGCCTTCTAACGAAAGATGCGCAGCTTGTTGCCATTCGTGAGGAAAAGGATGCGACCGAAGCCGAGCGCGCGGTTAAATGGTGCAACAGTGGCATCATGGCCATCAACGGACACAAGGCGCTCGATTTCCTGGAACGTATCGGCAACAACAATGCCAAGGGCGAATATTACTTGACGGACGTCGTGGAAATCGCGCGTGCCGCAGGCGGCCACACCGTCATCATCGCGGCCTCTGAAGAGGAAACAACCGGCTGCAATACCCGCGTCGAACTCGCCGTGCTTGAAAGCCTGTGGCAGAAGCGCAAGCGCCGCGATGTCATGCTGTCGGGTGTCACAATGATCGCGCCGGAAACGGTGTTTCTCTCGTACGATACGGTGATCGGTCAGGATGCGTTGATCGAACCCAACGTTGTCTTCGGGCCGGGCGTGACGGTGGAAAGCGGCGCGATTATTCATGCCTTCTCGCATCTGGAAGGCGCGCATGTCGAAGCTGGCGCCACCGTCGGTCCCTTTGCCCGGCTTCGCCCCGGCGCGCATCTGGCTGAAGGCGCCAAGGTCGGTAATTTCTGTGAGGTGAAAAAAGCCGAGATCGGCAAAGGCGCCAAGGTCAATCATCTGACCTATATCGGCGACGCGTTCATTGGCGCGGATGCCAATATAGGAGCAGGTACCATTACCTGCAATTACGATGGCGTGAACAAGCATGTGACCCGTATCGGTGAGCGCGCCTTCATCGGCTCCAACACTTCGCTGGTTGCACCTGTCTCGGTCGGTGACGATGCGATGGTCGCTTCGGGCAGTGTCATTACTGCCGATGTTCCGGCGGAAGCGCTGGCGCTAGGCCGCGCACGGCAGGAAATGAAGCCGGGCAGAGCGGTCACCATCCGCGAACGAAATCTCGCGATCAAGTCCGCGAAGAAAAAAGGGTAGCCCCTACGTTACGCGCCGAAACCGAAAGTGACCGGCGTGGCAATTGCGCTTTGATGCCCACGCGCTAAAGCAGTTCGAGTGAAGGCTGCGTGGGCCTGTAACCAGAGATATATGGAAGATCAGCATGTGCGGCATTATTGGAATCGTAGGTAGTGAACCGGTCGCCGGTCGTCTCGTCGATGCACTGAAGCGTCTGGAATATCGTGGCTATGATTCGGCCGGTGTTGCGACCATCGACCATGGCGTGCTGGATCGCCGCCGCGCCGAGGGCAAGCTGGTCAATCTGGAGCACAAGCTGGCCGGCGATCCGCTGCCCGGCACGACAGGTATCGCCCACACCCGCTGGGCCACGCATGGTGTTCCCAACGAGACCAATGCCCACCCGCATTTCGTCGATGGCGTTGCCGTCGTCCATAACGGCATCATCGAGAATTTCTCGGAAATTCGCGAGGAATTGCTGGCCGATGGCGCGACCTTCGCCAGCCAGACCGACACGGAGGTCGTTGCCCAGCTTTTGGCAAAATATACCCGCGAGGGCTTGTCTCATCGCGATGCCATGCTGAAAATGCTGAATCGCGTCACTGGCGCCTATGCGCTGGTGGTGATGTTTCAGGACGATCCGGACACGATCATGGGGGCACTGTTCGGCCCGCCGCTGGCGATCGGCTGGGGCAAGGGTGAAATGTTCATCGGCTCGGATGCCATTGCGCTCGCGCCTTTCACCAATGAGATCACCTATCTGCTCGATGGCGATTGCGCGATCCTGACGAAGACCGGCGCCGAGATCATCGATCATGCTGGCAAGCCGGTTTCCCGTCAGCGCCAGATTACCCAGGCCGCCGCTTTCATGGTGGACAAGGGTAACCACCGCCACTTCATGGAAAAGGAAATCCACGAACAGCCGGAAATCATTTCCCACGCGCTGAGCCACTACGTCGATTTCACGACCAACAAGGTGACACCCCAGCCCGGCATCGATTTTGCCGCTGTGCGCAGCCTTGCCATTTCCGCCTGCGGCACTGCCTATCTCGCCGGCCTGACCGGCAAATATTGGTTCGAGCGCTACGCACGGCTACCCGTCGAAATCGATGTCGCCTCGGAGTTCCGTTATCGGGAAATGCCGCTTTCGCCGGATCAGGCCGCACTCTTCATTTCCCAGTCGGGCGAAACCGCTGATACGCTTGCCTCGCTGCGTTATTGCAAAGCCGAAGGCCTGAAGATCGGTGCCGTCGTCAACGTCAGGGAATCGACGATTGCGCGCGAGTCGGATGCGGTGTTCCCGATCCTCGCCGGTCCGGAGATCGGCGTTGCCTCGACCAAGGCCTTCACCTGCCAGTTGGCTGTGCTGGCAGCTCTTTCCGTGGCGGCCGGTCGTGCCCGTGGTACCGTGTCAGAAGCCGAGGAAGTCGCGCTCGTCAAGTCGCTGATCGAAATGCCGCGCATCATGAACCGCGTACTCAACGCCGTTCAGCCGCAGATCGAAAACCTGGCGCGTGATCTTTCGCGCTACAAGGACGTGCTCTATCTCGGTCGCGGCACCAGCTATCCGCTGGCGCTGGAAGGCGCGCTGAAGCTCAAGGAAATCTCCTATATCCACGCAGAAGGCTACGCAGCCGGCGAGCTGAAGCACGGCCCGATCGCCCTTATCGATGAAAACATGCCGGTGATCGTCATTGCCCCGCATGACCGCTTCTTCGAGAAAACAATCTCGAACATGCAGGAAGTGGCCGCGCGTGGCGGCAAGATCATCTTCATCACCGATGAGAAGGGCGCCGCGGCCTCCAAGCTCGCGACCATGGCAACCATCGTGCTGCCGAATGTCGATGAGATTATTGCACCGATGGTCTTCGCCTTGCCGATCCAGTTGCTCGCCTATCACACGGCCGTCTTCATGGGTACTGATGTGGATCAGCCGCGCAACCTCGCGAAGTCGGTAACGGTGGAATGATCATCCGCCACGAGAGGGCCGGTGACGAAGCGGCCATCGAGGCCGTGACCATCGCCGCCTTCACCGGGCACCCCTATAGCGATGGGTCCGAACCCCGGATCATTCGCGACCTGAGGCAGGCGGGCGCTCTTGCCCTGTCTCTGGTCTGCGAGGAAGGCAGCGACATCATCGGGCATGTCGCCATTTCTCCCGTGCTCATCAATGGCGTCGATTGCGGCTGGTTCGGTCTCGGTCCCATCTCCGTCTTGCCGGATTTCCAGCGTGCGGGCATCGGCTCGGCCCTGATGAAGGCGACCATTGCCTGGATGCAGGATCGCGACGCTGGCGGTTGTGTCCTCGTGGGCGACGCCGCCTATTATAGCCGCTTCGGTTTTGCAGCGCGGGAAGCGCTTGTTCTGCCTGATGTTCCCCCGGTATTTTTCCTCGCTCTGCCCTTGTCGGATCACGGTCGCTCCGGCATTGTTGCCTTCCATCCGGCGTTTCACGGCAAGGATGACGGCAAGGCATGAGCGACAATCCGGACAAGATTTCCTTCGCCACGCGACTGCGCAACAGCTTCCTGACGGGGCTGATCATCTGCGCGCCGCTGGTCATCACCTCCTGGCTGATCTGGACCTTCATCCACTGGGCTGATAGCTGGGTGAAGCCCTACATTCCGCTGCACTACAATCCGGAAGAATATCTGCAGTTCGCCATTCCCGGCCTGGGTCTGCTGATTGCGGTCACTTTCATCACGCTGATCGGCCTGCTCGGTTCGAACCTTATCGGCCAATGGGTCGTGACCTTCACCGAATCGGTGCTGAACCGCACGCCGCTGGTGCGGCCAATCTACAAAGGCGTGAAGCAGATTTTCGAAACGGTACTGAAGGAAAATTCCAGCTCTTACCGCAAGGTCGGGCTGATCGAGTTTCCCGGTCCCGGCACCTATGCCATGGTTTTCATTGCGGATGAGGCCAAGGGCGAACTGGCTGTACGCTTCAACGAACTGGGGCAGGAGATGGTCGCCGTCTTCCTGCCACCCACGCCAGTCCCGACCGCCGGCTTCCTGCTGTTCGTGCCGAAGGACAAGATCATTCCTCTCGACATGACCCCGGAAGATGCTGCCAAGCTCCTGCTTTCCGGCGGCCTCGTAACGCCCGATTTCAAGGAACGGGCAGAGCCCGCCGCCTGACGGCTTCAACCGGCGCGCAGGAAGCGGATCGCTTCATCGCGGCGGTAGAGATAGAGCAGGGTGCGCAACGCCTCTCCACGCTCACCCTGAAGCTCGGGATCGCGTTCGATCACATAGGCCGCATCCTTTCGGGCAATCTCCAGCAAATCGCCATGCGCTTCCAGACTAGCGATCCGGAACCCTGGCGTGCCAGACTGGCGGGTGCCGAGCAATTCGCCTTCACCCCGAAGCCGCAGATCCTCCTCCGCAATCAGGAATCCGTCTTCGCTCTCCCGCAGGATATTCAGTCGCGCCTTGCCGTTCTCCGACAACGGCCCCTTGTAGAGCAGGATGCAGGAGGAGGCGCCATCGCCGCGCCCCACACGCCCTCGCAACTGGTGAAGCTGGGCAAGCCCGAACCGCTCGGCATGCTCGATAACCATGATCGTCGCATCCGGCACGTCGACTCCAACCTCGACCACGGTCGTCGCCACCAGCAGCCGCGTCTCGCCATCCTTGAAAGCGCTCATCGCGGCTTCCTTGTCCGCGACGCTCATGCGCCCGTGGATGAGCCCGGCCTTGTTGCCGAAAAATTGCCGCAGCACGGCATGGCGTTCCTCGACAGAGGTTAAATCACTTTCTTCGGATTCCTCCACAAGTGGGCATATCCAATAGGCTTTCTTGCCTTCTTTAACCGCTTTCTCAAGTCTGTGGACGATCTCGTCCAGCCTATCGGAGGGCACGGTCACGGTCTGGATGGGCTTGCGGCCCGCCGGCTTCTCGGTGAGCTTGGAAACGTCCATGTCGCCGAAGGCTGCCAGCACCAGCGTGCGGGGAATGGGGGTCGCGGTCATCACCAGCATATGCGGCACAAAGCCCTTGGCCGTCAGGCGCAGACGCTGGTGAACGCCGAAACGATGCTGCTCGTCCACAACTGCCAGCATCAGGTCGGCATAGGTCACGCCATCCTGAAACAGCGCATGCGTCCCGACAATGATCTGCGCTTCGCCCGAGGCGATCCGCGCGAGCGCCGCATTTTTCTCGCTCGCCCTCATCTTTCCCGTAAGCAGTTCGACGGAAATATCTGTTTTTTCTAGGAAACGGGATATGGTAGAAAAATGCTGCCGGGCGAGAATTTCAGTCGGTGCCATCAGCACAGCCTGACCGCCCGCCTCGACGGCAGCCGCCATGGCCAGCACCGCCACCAGCGTCTTGCCGGAACCGACGTCGCCCTGAATGAGCCGCAGCATGCGCTCTTCGCTCGCCATATCCTTCAGAATATCCGCCACCGCATTCCTCTGGCTTTCGGTCGGCGAGAACGGCAGGTTGGCGAGGATCTTTTCCGCCAGCCTGCCGCTGGCGCGCACCGGACGGCCCTTGGCACGGCGAACATTGCGGCGCACCAGCGCCAGCGATACCTGACCGGCCAGAAACTCGTCATAGGCCAGCCGGCGGCGGGCCGGTGCCTGCGGGTCCATGTCGGCGGCATCGCGCGGATCGTGCATGCGGCGGAAGGCATCGCTGACGGTGGAGAACCCTTGCTTGCGGACAAGCGCCTCGTCCAGCCATTCGGGAAACTCCGGAAGGCGGGTAACGGCGGCATCCACGGCGCGGCGCAGCACCTTGCCCGAAAGACCCGCCGTCAGCGGATAGACCGGCTCCACCACGGGCAGGTGATCCGCCTCGCTAACCTTGACCATGTAGTCCGGGTGAACCATGGAAGCGCGGCCGTTGAACCAGTCGACCTTGCCGCTCACCATCACGTCCTCATCGATGGGGAGCGCCTTTTCCAGCCAGTCCCCTTTCACATGAAAGAAGGTCAGCGCCAGTTCGCCGGTACCATCCTGAAGGAAGACCCGATAGGGTGCCGAGCGGTTGCCGCGCGGCGGCGGCTGGTGACGGTCCACCCGGGCAGCGATGGTAACGACGGTACCCTCTGGCGCAAAGGCGATCTCCGGGCGGGTACGCCGGTCGATGAGCGAATGCGGCGGCAGGAAAAGCAGATCCACCACGCGTGCATCCTCGCCTTCCTCATGACCAGTCAGCTTGGCCAGCAGCACGGCGAGCTTAGGCCCGACGCCAGGAAGCGAGGTGACCGAGGCAAACAGGGGGTCGAGAAGGGCTGGACGCATGACTGGGATGGAACTCTCGTAAAAGCGGGTGCCGCGAACGGCTGACAGGGGCGAAATTAAGGGTTATAGAAGCGCGCATCAACAGCGCATGTCGCCGAAACCACGTTGCATTTTCAGCGGCCGTTTGCGCGAGACATCGAAGCCCGAAGGTAAGACCATGACCGGATTGACCCGCACCAGCGCCGATCTCGATGAACGCCGCCGCCGCATTCTTTATCGCTGCTGGCACCGCGGCATTCGCGAAATGGACCTTATTCTCGGTCAGTTCGCCGAAAAGGAAATCGCCAGCTTCGATGAAACGGAACTGGATGCGCTCGAGCATGTGATGCGGGAGGAAGATCAGGACCTGATTAGCTGGATCAACGGTTCGCGCCCAGTACCGGACCATATGAATACACCGATGTTCCAGCGCATCGCCGCCACCCGCCCGGATTTCGATCCGGTCACAATGGAAAATATCGGCGCGAAGTGATGATTTCCGGATTTGACGCCAAGCGGATCAGCGCATCGCAGGAAGCGCTGACGGTGGGGCATGTGCCCGCCGGTATGGACCCATTCCTGCTGGCAGAGCTGGCGCGTGAGGGCCAACCTGTCGCCTATCTGATTTCCGATGGCCAGCGTCTGGCCGATCTTCAGCAGATGCTGTCCTTCGCTGCTCCCGAAATTCCTGTGCTGACACTACCGGCCTGGGATTGCCTGCCCTACGACCGCGTTTCACCGAGCGCCGATACTTCGGCGCGCCGCCTGTCAGCGCTCGCCGGTCTCGCCCAGCACGCCAGGAAGCCGCATGCGGCCATCGTTATCGTGACGGTCAACGCGATGCTGCAAAAGGTGGCGCCGCGCGAGGTGATTGAGGCCTCCGGCTTTTCGGCGCGGCCCGGCAGCCAGATCCGCATGGAAGACATTGCCGCCAAGCTGGAAAAGAACGGCTTCGACCGTGTGCCGGCCGTGCGCGAAGTGGGTGAATTCGCCGTGCGCGGCGGCATTCTTGATGTTTTCGTGCCGGGGGCGGAAGAACCGGTGCGGCTCGATTTCTTCGGCGATACGCTGGAGAGTATTCGCGCATTCGATCCGGCCAGCCAGCGCACGACGGGGCAGGTGCGATCGCTCGACCTAAATCCCATGAGCGAGGTAACGTTGACGCCGGATGCGATCAGCCGTTTCCGCAAAAACTATCTCAGCATGTTCGGCGCGGCGACCCGCGACGACGCGCTTTATGTCGCCGTGTCCGATGGCCGCCGCTACGCCGGCATGGAACACTGGCTGCCGCTCTTCCACGAAAATCTGGAAACGGTGTTCGATTATCTCGAAGGCTTCCGCATCGTCACCGACCACACGGCGCGCGAGGCCGCTGCCGAACGTGCGCGGCTGGTGCAGGATTATTATCAGGCCCGCCACGAAAACATGACGCCCGGCAAGGGACATGGCGGCACGCAGGGCGCGCCCTATAAGCCGGTTCCACCGGGGCAGCTTTATCTCAGCGCTGAACAATTCGGCCGCCTTCTCGATGAACGCAAGGCGATCCGCCTGACCCCGTTCAACGAGGTGGAAACCGGTGCGACCCGCGTTATCGAACTTGACGCCCATGCTGGTCCACGCTTTGCGCCGATGGCAAACGAGGCGGGCGAGGGTGAGCGGGTCAACGTCTTCGACGTGGCCGTCAAACACATCGCGGACAAGCGCGCCAAGGGCTCGAAGGTCCTGATCACCGGCTGGTCTGACGGTTCGCTTGACCGTCTGCTGCAGGTGTTGAACGAACACGGTCTTGAAAAGATCAAGCCCGTCGCGTCCTGGAAAGAGCTTTCGAAGCTTGGCAAGGGCGAGGCGGGCTCGGCGGTCCTGAGCATCGAGAACGGCTTCGAGACCGGTGATCTCGTCGTGGTCGGCGAGCAGGATATTCTCGGCGACCGCATGGTGCGCCGCACGAAGAAGCGCAAGCGTGCCGCCGATTTCATTGCGGAAGTGGCAGGCCTTGATGAAGGCTCCATTGTCGTTCACGCCGAACACGGCATCGGTCGTTTCGTCGGCCTGCAGACCATTCAGGTGGCGGGTGCTGAACATGCCTGCCTCGAGCTGCGCTATGCCGATGATGCCAAGCTGTTCCTGCCGGTCGAAAACATCGATCTGCTTTCCCGCTACGGCTCGGAATCCTCCGACGCGCAACTCGACAAGCTGGGCGGCGGCGCCTGGCAGATGCGCAAGGCCAAGCTCAAGAAACGCCTGCTGGATATGGCCGGCGGTCTCATCAAGGTCGCGGCCGCCCGTCTTGTGCGTCATGCGCCGGTGCTTTCGACCACGGAAGGCCTTTACGACGAGTTCGCCGCCCGCTTCCCCTATGAGGAAACCGAGGACCAGATGGCAGCGATCGAGGCGGTGCGCGAAGATCTCGCCGCCGGTCGGCCGATGGACCGTCTGGTGTGCGGCGATGTCGGTTTTGGCAAGACGGAAGTGGCGCTGCGCGCCGCCTTCGCCGCCGCCATGAACGGTGTGCAGGTGGCGGTGGTCGTGCCGACCACGCTGCTCGCCCGCCAGCATTTCAAGACCTTCTCAGAACGCTTCCGTGGCCTGCCCATTCGTGTCGAGCAGGCGTCACGCCTCGTCGGCGCCAAGGAACTGGCGCAGGTGAAGAAGAACGCTGCCGAGGGCAAGGCCGATATCGTCGTGGGCACCCACGCGTTGCTGGGGCAGGGCGTGAACTTCGCCAATCTCGGCCTTCTCATCATCGATGAGGAGCAGCATTTCGGCGTGAAGCACAAGGAGCGTCTGAAAGAGCTGAAGTCGGACGTCCACGTCCTGACGCTTTCAGCGACCCCCATTCCGCGCACGCTGCAGCTTGCCATGACCGGAGTGCGCGAACTCTCGCTCATAACCACGCCACCGGTGGACCGCATGGCGGTCAGAACCTTCATCTCGCCCTTCGATCCGCTGGTCATCCGCGAAACACTGATGCGCGAGCATTATCGCGGCGGCCAGAGCTTCTATGTCTGCCCGCGTCTGGCCGACCTTGCCGACATCAAGGCGTTCCTCGAATCAGACGTGCCGGAGCTGAAAGTCGCCATCGCGCACGGGCAGATGGCGGCAGGAGAGTTGGAAGACATCATGAACGCCTTCTACGAGGGCAAATATGACGTGCTTCTGTCGACCACTATCGTCGAATCCGGCCTCGATGTGCCTTCGGCCAATACGCTGATCGTGCACCGCGCCGATATGTTCGGCCTGGCGCAGCTTTACCAGATCCGTGGTCGCGTCGGTCGTTCCAAGGTACGCGCCTTCGCGCTCTTCACGCTACCGGTCAACAAGGTGCTGACATCCGGTGCCGACCGTCGTCTCAAGGTGCTGCAATCGCTGGATACGCTGGGCGCGGGCTTCCAGCTTGCCAGTCACGACCTCGATATTCGCGGTGCCGGCAATCTGCTGGGCGAGGAACAATCGGGTCACATCAAGGAAGTTGGCTTCGAGCTTTACCAGCAGATGCTGGAGGAAGCCGTGGCGGAAGTGCGCGGCGACGAAGATGTGGCAGAACGCGGGTGGTCGCCGCAAATTTCGGTCGGTACCTCGGTCATGATCCCGGAAAACTACGTGCCGGATCTGCATCTGCGCATGGGTCTCTACCGTCGACTGGGTGAGATCACCGAACTCAAGGAAATCGATGCCTTCGGCGCCGAAATGATCGACCGCTTTGGCCCGATGCCGCTCGAGCTTCTGCATCTCTTGAAGGTGGTCTACATCAAATCGCTCTGCCGTGTCGCCAATGTCGAAAAGCTGGAGGCTGGCCCGAAGGGGGTCGTCATCCAGTTCCGCAACAAGGAATTCCCCAATCCGGCCGGCCTTGTCGGCTACATTGCCAAGCAGGGTTCGCTGGCAAAGATCAGGCCCGATCACAGCGTTTACCTCAACCGCGACCTGCCCACCCCCGAAAAGCGCCTCGGCGGTGCGGCGGTGGTCATGACGCAACTGGCGGAACTCGTGAAGCAGGGGGGATAAAATTCCCCCCTGGCTTTGGGGTCAAACGGGCGCTCACTCGTGCCGAAGCGCCTCGATGGGGTTCAACTGCGCTGCCCGCCGTGCCGGGAAGTACCCGAAAACCATGCCGATCGCCGCCGAAAAAGCGAAGGCGATGAAGATGATCGACGGACTGGTGACGAAAGGGACACCCATCAGGCTGGTGCCAAGGAAGGCGAGACCAAGACCCAGCAGGATGCCGGTGACGCCGCCGAGCAGTGATAACGTTACGGCCTCAACGAGAAACTGCATCAACACCTGTCCCTCCAGTGCGCCGATGGCAAGACGGATACCGATCTCGCGGGTGCGTTCCGTTACCGAAACCAGCATGATGTTCATGATGCCAATACCGCCCACAAGCAGGCTGACGGCAGCGACAGCACCGAGAAGGCCAGTCAGAAGTGTCGTCGTGCCGGTCATCGTTGCGGCGATCTGCGTCATGTCGTTGACGGAGAAATCATCTTCCCGGCCGGCTTGAATCTTGCGACGCTCGCGCAGCAGGTTTTCCACGTCCGTCTGGACTTTGGACGTCGAGACACCGTCCTTGGCGGAAAGTGAAATCGAGGAAATGTCGGTCGACCCACCGATACGGCGCTGAAATACCTTCAGCGGCATGACGATGGTATCGTCCTGATCGCTGCCCATCCCCGACTCACCCTTCACCGCCAGAAGGCCGATCACCGGACAGGAGATGGAACCGATGCGGATCTGCTGACCGATGGGATCACTCGAGCCGAACAACTCGCGCTTGACCGTCTGACCGATCACGCAGGCGGCCTGTCCGCCCCGTTCCTCGCCGGGCAAGAAGTCACGGCCAGCCGTCAAGTCCCAGTCCTGGGCGATGAAAAAATCATTGGTCGCGCCGGTTACCGATGTTGAATGGTTCTGGCCACCATAGATCGCCGTTGTGGTGCTGCGGTTGGACGGCGAGACGGCGCGCAACCCGGCAATCTGTGTCCTGATGGCCTCCACGTCACGATCGGTAAACGCCCGCGCGCTCGTGCTGGCGCGTCCGGGGCCGAATTGGCCGGGCCGGACGAAAAGCATGTTGGTGCCGAGCTTGGAAAGTTCGGATTTCACCTGCGCAGTCGTGCCGTTGCCGATGGTGACCATGGCAATGACCGCCGCAACGCCGATAACGATGCCAAGCACGGTAAGGAAGGAACGCAGCATATTGCGTCGGATGGCGCGCAGCGCGAGCTTCAGTGTCTCAAGAAACATGCGTTGCCTCCCGTTCGGGATTGGGCCTGTCAGATTCGATCTTGCCGTCTACGAAACGCACGATGCGCTTGGCATATTCGGCAATGTCATTCTCGTGCGTTACCATGATCACGGTAATGCCCTGATCCCGGTTGAGGCCGGTAATCAGTTCCATGATTTCGATACTGGTCTTTGTATCCAGATTCCCCGTCGGTTCATCCGCCAGAAGGACGGCGGGTTGCGTGACGATGGCTCGCGCGATCGCCACGCGCTGCTGCTGGCCGCCGGAAAGTTGCTGCGTCGTGTGGCTTTCACGCCCCGCCAGACCGACGCGTGCCAGTGCCTCGCTTGCGAGTTGTCGCCGCAGACCGGCCTCGACACCGCGATAGACGAGGGGAAGCTCCACGTTCTCGATGGCGGAGGTTCGGGCAAGCAGGTTAAAGCCCTGAAACACGAACCCCAGCATATGCCGCCGCAACATCGTCAGTTGCGCACGGTCGAAGCCGCTGGTTGCCACCCCCTGAAACAGGTATTCGCCCGCGCTCGGAACGTCGAGACAGCCGATGATGTTCATCGATGTCGACTTGCCGGAGCCGGATGGCCCCATGATGGCGACAAATTCGTGCTGCCGGATCATCAGATCGACCCCATCCAGCGCACGGATTTCGGCTTCGCCCGAGCCGTAGATCTTGGAAACCTTGCGAAATTCAATCAACGGAGGATTGGCCATGGCACGTCCTCCTAGTTGGAAACCGTCGCGGCATCCGTGACGATTTCGTCACCTTCCTTGATCTCTCCGGAGAGCAGAACGGTGGTGCGCCCATCTGTCGGCCCTGTCTTGACCTGAACCGAAACGGGCACCTTGTCTCGCATCACCCACAGCGTCCGCCCCTGCGAGGATGTCGTCTGCGTTGGTCGGCTTGCACCCGGCGGACGCGGCGGGCGAAACATGCGACTGAGGCTGAATCCAGACGATTTCGCCGCCGTGGCGGGGGGCGAATAGCGCAGGGCGGCATTGGGAATGAGCAGTGCATCATCCACGGACTGAACGGTAATATCCGCTGTCGCCGTCATGCCGGGCCGCAAAAGGAGGTCCGCATTGTCCACGGTCAGGATGGCCTTGTAGGTCACCACATTCGACGTGGTTTCGGACGCAAAGCGCACGGTTTCGATGCTCGCCGGAAAGCTCTTTTCCGGATAGGCATCGACATTGAAAGCAGCCTTCTGGCCTTCTTCCACCTGCCCGACATCGGCTTCGTCAACGGCCACCTGCAACTCCATCTTGCGCAGGTCGCCGGCAATGGTGAATAGCACGGGGGCGGAGAGGGAGGAGGCCACGGTCTGGCCCGGATCAGCGGCGCGCGTCAGCACGACGCCGTCGATGGGCGATACGATCCTGGCCTTGCCGAGGTTCACCTCTGCCAGTTTCAGATCGGCTTCGGACGACAGGACACTTGCCTCGTTGATCTGCTTGGCCGCCGCCGCCGCGTCATAGGCATATTGCGCGGAATCAAGCTCCTGCTGGCTGGAAACGCGGCTATCGACCAGACTTGTGAGCCGGTCAAGCTTGGTCTTGGCCGCATTGAGTTCGGCATCGGCCTTCACCACGTTGGCATGTGCGGAAGCCAGTTTGGCGCGGGCGCTTTGCAGATCCGCCTGCAACTTGTTGGTATCGAGTTCGGCCAGAATGTCGCCTGCCTTCACCACGCTGTTATAGGTGACGTTGACGCTGCGGATGGTGCCGGAAAGCTCCGACGACACATCCACCTGATCGGTCGGTTGAACTGAGCCGGTGGCGGTGACGATGACGTTCAGATCACCTCGGGTCAGCGGCATGGTGGTGTAGCTGTAACGGGGCGAGGAATCACCGGAGAGCCACAGGTACCCTCCGCCAGCCAGTCCGAGAGCGAGCAGGGATGCGACGATATACTTCCGGCGCCGGGCTCCCTTGGAAGCGCCACTGGCCGCCGCCAGAATAGCCCCCATATCGGGTGTGGTCTGCCGTGCTGTGTCGCCCGTCTTCCCGCTCAACTCGTTCATCGCTCCACCTCTTTCTGCATGCGACCATGTCACCTCATGGCGTGGTGACACAACCTTGAACGGCATTGAAGTGAATAGTTGGTAATCTTGGCCTGAATGGCGCGGATCGGCCACAATCGCGACAATTGGTCCTTGAAAGCCAAAACGCCCGCTAACGCGGGCGTCTGCTCAGGGCAGGGAAATGGGAAATCCCGCCAAATATCGCCGGGATTTCCCGCTGAGACCATCAGTGTGTGGATCCACGGAAGGCAAGTGTTGATTATCTGCATTCATCACCTTTTGTAAAGTGTGACAGTTTGATAAATCCAACAATTTCCCATGACGTATCGCAGATATCCCCTCGACCACCACGTTATGAAAGACCGCCCCATATTTGAGTAGCGCCAGACGTTGTCTTGCGAATCTGGATCTCAATGACCATGGCGCTGCCGAGGGCCCTCAGTAGCAACGCCCCACCAATTTCGTTTGATACCCCCACGGGTACCCCCTTTTTCGCGGCTTAACCGGAACAAGATGGGACTAAAAAGCGCAGAAAACCCTTAGTATTCAAGCGATTTGGAACGATGCGGGATGATGTGAAACGGGCTGGTGGCGGAAGAGGTGGGATTCGAACCCACGGTAGACTCGCGCCTACGCCGGTTTTCAAGACCGGTGCCTTAAACCGCTCGGCCACTCTTCCGATTGCCGCCTTATGGCGCAAAGCTCGCCTCATTGGCAAGAGTGTCGCCCGATTTCTGCGCGAATTAATCACAACGCGTGGGAGACGCTCGCCAGTGTGACGACGGACAGGGACGCATGTTTTGCAATTCGTTAACCATAATACATTGAATTTTAAAGGTATTGATTAGCGCCTCCCATTTTTGCCATCATCTGATATGAATTGTGGAGTTGTCGATCTCTCGCTGGCGTGAAGCGCGGGGTGAGGAGCGGGCCGGTGTCGTTTGTGTTGTGTTGACCGGTCATGACAGGATGTGGGGCAGGATGAGCAAGATCAAGGCGGGACATAAACTGGCGAAGGGCTTTTCGTGGATCGTCCTTCCCGTGGTTTGTCTAAGCATGGCGTCCTGCGCGACGACCCAGAAGATGGAACCTAAAAAGCAGCAGGCACGCAGCAAGGAATATTTTTCCGAGAAGGAATATGGCGTCAAAGCCAGTCCGCGCGTTGCTGACGGCAAGAACATTCCCAAGGGTGGTGGCCGCTACATGCTTGGCCAGCCCTATCAGGTGAAGGGCCAAACCTACGTTCCCAGGGAAGAGCAGGGCTACAACAAGTCGGGCCTTGCTTCGTGGTATGGATCGGCGTTCCATGGTCGCCTCACCGCCAATGGTGAAGTCTACGACCAGTTGCACCTTTCCGCCGCGCATCCAACCTTCCCGCTGCCGAGCTACGCCCGCGTCACCAATCTCGACACCGGTTCCTCGGTTGTCGTGCGCGTGAATGACCGCGGTCCCTATCATCCCGGTCGTATCATCGACGTCTCGAACAAGGCCGCAGAACTTCTGGACTTTCAGCGCACGGGCACGGGGCGCGTCAATGTGCAATATGTGGGCCGCGCACCGCTCGATGGTCACGACATGCCATATCTGATGGCGTCCTACGTTCGCAAGGGCGATCGCCTGCCGTCGATTGCGCCCGAAGGCCAGATTGCTACCGGCGTCATGGTCGCTTCGAACGACCGCATGGGATCGTCGTCGTCGTCCACGCGCCGCACACAGTCCTATCAAACCTCAGGTTCCATGCAGACGAGCCTGTCCGGCTCGACGCCAAGCGGTGGTAATTCACGTCCGTCCGCCTTCGCCATGATGTCGGCATCCACGGCCGCTGCAGAAGCGGCATCGCAGAATGCGGCTGCTAAACACGCGGCGGCGGCACCGCTTCCGGCCTCGCGTCCGATGGCAAGTGTCGCTCCCGCCGCCACGCGCGCCGTTCCGCCGGCGCCGACAACGCCGCGCGCTGCACCTGCACCGGTTCCCGTTGCAGCCGCCGCACCCGTCATGCAGGTTGTGCCGCGGGCACCCGCCGCTGCCAAGCCCGTCATTGCACACCAGCAGGCACCGATGACGGCTGCGTCTCCGTCCAAACCGAATGTGGCGCTGGTTTGGACCACCGGGGCCGCCCCGATCAGTCGCTGACATCTCCGGCTTGAGGAAGGGGCTTGCATGAAGACCCGGCAAGCACTTTTTCTGGTATGGGCCGTATGTGCGGCTTTGACCGCTCATCCCACAGGGGCCGAGAGCAATCCTGTTCTGCTGGCGGATGTGAGAGCGCCGCGTGTTCTGATGGTCGAGGAAGCCACGGGCACCGTTTTGCTCTCCCGCAAGCCTGAGGAGCCCTTCGCGCCAGGCTCCATTGCCAAGATGATGACGGTGGAAACCATCCTTGACGCACTGTCAAAGGGCGAGATCGACATCAACAAGGCTTTACCGGTTACGGAGTTCGCATGGCGCACCGGCGGCGCTCCTTCCCGCACGACCACCATGTTCGCAGCCCTGCGCAGCAACATCTCCGTGCGGGATTTGTTGACCGGTGTCGTTGTTCAAAACGCCAATGATGGCTGCATCATTCTGGCGGAGGGGCTTTCGGGCACAGAACAGGCTTTCACCGAGCGAATGAACGAGCGCGCGAAAGCGCTCGGCCTGACGGGATCGCGCTTCGGCAACTCCACCGGTCTGCCGCCTGCCGAAAGCCGCATGACAGTGTCGGACATGATTCGCCTCGGACGGCACGTGCTGACAGCCTATCCCGACACGTTCGCGCTTTACGCACAGGCGGATTTCGAATGGAACCGGATAAGGCAGCGCAACAAGAATCCGCTTCTTGGGGTTGTGACGGGCGTGGACGGGTTCGCGGCCGGGTTTGCCGAAGAGGCGGGCTTCAGCCTTATGACGACGGCAGTACGGGGTGAAACGCGGCTTTATCTTGCTATGAGCGGGCTTACCACCGAAAAGGAGCGACAGGATGAAGCGGCCCGTCTCATCGAGTGGGGGTTCAACGGCTTCACCTCGCTGACGATCTATGTCGCCGGCAGTGGGGTTGGGCAGGCCACTGTCTATGGCGGCACTGTGAAGCAGGTATCACTCGCGCCCCAGGCGGATGTACGGGTCTACGCGCCGACCGCCGATCTCGGCCGTCTTTCGGCGCAGATCGCCTATCGGGGGCCGCTTCGCGCGCCTTTTGACAAGGGGCAGGAAGTCGGTCGCATCAGGATCATGATCGGCGATGCCATTCTTCAGGAAGCGCCGGTCTACACCGCCGAGGCCGTCGAAGCGGGAAGCCTCGTCAGCCGGGCGAAAGATGCGCTCTGGTCACTGCTTTTCTCGTGGCTTTAAAAGCCTATGTTTCATTGGCCGCTTCATTGCTCTATGAAATGCGCTGGGCGGTAGCACCGCATGGGATTCCCGGACTGACAGGAAAGCGTCTTGGCTGAAAACAGAGGTTTGTTCATCAGTTTCGAAGGTGGGGAAGGGGCTGGCAAGTCCACGCAGATCCGCCATCTCGCCGATAAACTGACGCGGCGCGGCTTCGACGTTCTGGTGACGCGCGAACCCGGCGGCTCTCCAGGTGCGGAAGCTGTCCGCCATGTACTTCTTTCCGGTACTGTGGAAGGGTTCGGCACTGGCATGGAAGCCCTGCTCTTTGCCGCCGCGCGCAATGACCATGTTCGCGAAGTCATCAGACCCGCGCTGGATCGTGGCACCATCGTCCTGTGCGACCGTTTCATGGATTCCTCGCGCGTCTATCAGGGCGGTTCGGGAAATCTCAGTGCCGATTTCCTGACACGGCTCGAGCGGGTCGCGATTGACGATACACCGCCGGATCTCACGATCATTCTCGATATTCCGGCCGCCGCCGGTCTGGCCCGCGCCCGAATGCGGGCGGAGGCAACGGGAGCAAGCGGCGAGCCGGATCGCTACGAGAAGGAAACGATCGCCGTGCACGAAGCGCGCCGGCAGGGCTTTCTCGATATTGCCCGCCGCGAGCCAAACCGCTGCAAGGTGATCGACGCAACCCGGGATGAGACGGCCATCGCCGTTGACATCATGACGGTTGTAGCACCACGCCTCGCCGAAATTGCGCCGGCCGGCGGCGAAACGGAAGGCACGGTATGAGCGGCGAGCGCCATGACGTTCTCGACGGGGCCATCCACCCATCGGAAAACACGCGGCTTTTCGGCCATGCCGAGGCGCAGGCCTTTCTGGCGCAATCCTATCGGTCCGGCAAAGGCCACCACGCCATCCTGATCGAAGGCCCGGAAGGGATCGGCAAGGCAACGCTTGCCTTCCGCTTTGCCAACCATGTCCTTTCCCACCCCGACCCGGCCACCGCACCGGAAACAATTGCCGATCCCGATCCGCAATCCGTCATAAGCCGGCAGATTTCATCCGGCGCCTCACACAACCTGCTGCACCTGACCCGCCCCGTTGATGAAAAGACCGGTCGGGTGAAGGCGGCGATCACGGTGGACGAGGTGCGCCGGGCAGGGCACTTCTTTGCCCAGACCTCCGGCACCGGCAACTGGCGCATCGTCATCATCGACCCCGCCGACGACCTTAACCGCAATGCCGCAAACGCCATTCTCAAGATACTCGAGGAACCGCCGAAACGGGCCATGTTCCTTGTGCTTAGCCACGCACCAGGCCGCCTTCTGGCAACCATCCGCTCGCGCTGTCTGCCGCTGAGGCTTGAGGCGCTCGGCACCGGCGATCTGAAGAAGGCACTTGCGGCGCTCAGGCTCGATCCCGGTGCAAACGCTGAAGCGCTTCTCGAAAAGGCGGAGGGCAGCGTTTCGGAAGCGGTCAAGCTCATCAATTATGGCGGCATGGATATCGCCGAGGCTCTCTCCGGTGTGCTGGAGGCTTCCGGTCCATCCGCCCGCAAGGCCATGCACAAGTTGGCGGATGTGCTGTCCTCCAAGGATAACGATGTCATCCACGGCTTCTTCACCGGGCATCTGGAACACACGGTGATGCAGCGGGCGAGGGCGCTGGCGCTTTCCGGCAATCTCGACGCCGCCGACCGGCAGGCTCGCCTCGCCGCCGACATTCAGGAGCGGCTGCGTGTGTCGCAAGCCTATAATCTCGATAAAAAGCAGACGATCATTTCACTTCTGGAAGATGTGAAGGCCCTGGGCTGACAGGCGGCCCGTAAATCGGCTTTTGCGGTAAACTTGCTGTTCCACTCCCCGCCCAGTTGGAGTAAGAGCGGCGTGTTGAAAGATACATCGGATGAAGCCCGCCATGACAGACACGTCCCCGTTCTACATCACCACCGCGATTGCCTATCCCAATGGCAAGCCCCACATCGGCCATGCGTATGAAATGATCGCAACCGATGCCATGGCGCGCTTCCAGCGGCTGGATGGTCGTCCGGTGTTTTTCCTGACGGGCACGGATGAGCACGGCCAGAAGATGCAGCAGACGGCCCGCGCCGAAGGCGTGACGCCGCAGGAACTCGCCAAGCGCAATTCCGACGCTTTCGAGGATATGGCGAAACTCCTGAACATCTCCAATGACGACTTCATCCGCACCACGCAGGAGCGTCACCACAAGACGGTTCAGGAAGTCTGGCGCCGCATGGCCGCCAATGGCGATATCTACAAGGACAGCTATTCCGGCTGGTATTCTGTGCGCGACGAAGCCTTCTATCAGGAAGGCGAAACCGAACTGCGCGCCGATGGCGTGCGCTACGGACCGCAGGGGACGCCGGTGGAATGGGTGGAAGAGGAGAGCTATTTTTTCCGTCTTTCCGCCTATGAAGACCGCCTGCTGAAGCTTTACGAGGACCAGCCCGATTTCATTGGCCCGACCGAGCGCCGCAATGAAATCCTCTCCTTCGTCAAGGGTGGGCTGAAAGATCTGTCGGTCTCGCGCACCACCTTCGACTGGGGCATCAAGGTGCCGGACGATCCGGCGCACGTGATGTATGTGTGGGTCGATGCGCTGACCAACTACATCACCGCCACCGGCTATGTGGAAGACGTCAACGGGCCGTTGGCCAAGTTCTGGCCCGCCAATGTCCATATCATCGGCAAGGACATCATCCGCTTCCACGCCGTTTACTGGCCCGCGTTCCTGATGAGCGCCGGCCTGCCGCTGCCCAGGCGCGTCTTCGCCCATGGCTTCCTGCTCAACAAGGGCGAGAAGATGTCGAAGTCGCTCGGCAATGTTGTCGATCCCGTCAATCTGGTGAACCATTTCGGTCTCGATCAGGTACGGTACTTCTTCCTGCGTGAGGTCTCCTTTGGCCAGGACGGTTCATACAGCGAAGAGGGCATCGCCACCCGCATCAACGCCGACCTCGCCAATGGCATCGGTAACCTCGCCAGCCGCTCGCTGTCGATGATCGTCAAGAACTGCGACGGTCAGATCCCGACGCCGGGTGAATTGACCGACGCGGACAAGTCGATGCTCGCCTCGGTCGATAGCTTGCTCGCCGTATGCCGTGAGGAGTTCGCGACGCAGCAGATCCACAAGGCTGTGGCCGCAATCATCGCCGTCGTCTCGGAGACCGACCGCTATTTCGCCGGCCAGGAACCCTGGGCGCTGAAGAAGACCGACCCGGCGCGCATGGCCACCGTTCTTTACGTGACGGCGGAAGTCGTGCGTCAGATTGCCGTTCTCACGCAGCCGATCATGCCGGCAAGCGCTGCCAAGCTTCTCGATCTCGTGGCGGCACCGGCCGACAAGCGCGACTTCGCGGCGCTGGGCGAGGCGGGTCGTCTTGCTCCGGGCACACCGCTTTCCGCCCCCACGCCGGTCTTCCCGCGTTATGTGGCGCCGGAAGCGTAAGGACCGTTTCCATGTTGATCGATACGCATTGCCATCTGGATTTTGCTGACTTCGAGGCGGAGCGCGACGAAATCGTCGCCCGCGCCATGCAGGCTGGCGTCGGTCAGATGGTGACGATCTCCACCCGCGTGCGCAAACTCGACACGCTGCTGGCGATTACCGAAAAATATTCGAACATCTTCTGTTCGGTCGGCACCCATCCGAACAATGCCAATGAGGAACTCGACATTACCGCCGACGACCTTGTTGCACTGACGGAAAAGCATGACAAAATCGTCGCCATCGGCGAGGCCGGGCTCGACTATTTCTATGATACGCAAACGCCGCAAGATCAGAAGACCGGGCTTTTGTGTCATATCGACGCCGCGCGCCGCACGCAGCTTCCGCTCGTCATCCACAGCCGCGCGGCGGATGAGGACATGGCGGCGATCCTGCGGGACGAAACGGGGAAGGGGGCCTTCCCTTTCATCCTGCACTGCTTCTCTTCTGGCCAGGCTCTGGCGGATACTGGCGTCGAACTTGGCGGTTACGTCTCTTTCTCCGGTATTCTAACGTTCCCGAAGTCGACGGAACTGCGGGACATCGCGGCCACCGTACCGCTGGATCGGCTCTTGGTTGAAACCGATGCACCCTATCTGGCGCCGAAGCGCTGGCGCGGCAAACGTAACGAACCGTCCTACGTCGTCAACACGGCAGAAGTTCTGGCGGAGGTGAAAGGCGTCTCTTACGAGGAGATGGCCAGAATCACCACGGAAAATGCCTTCCGCGTGTTCTCCCGCATGCCGAAAGTCACGGTATGACTGACGAGCAGAAGACATGGCAGCGACGCTTCACGGTGCTCGGCTGCGGGTCTTCTCCCGGTGTGCCACGCATCAACGGGGATTGGGGAGCCTGCGATCCATCCAACCCGCGCAACCGCCGTCGCCGGGCATCGTTGCTGGTCGAACAGATTGCGCCTGATGGCGGCAGGACGACGGTCGTGATCGATACCGGCCCGGACTTCCGCGAGCAGATGATTTCAGCCGGTGTGCAGCATATCGATGCGGTTCTCTATACCCACGCCCATGCCGACCATCTGCATGGTCTGGACGATCTGCGCGGCTATTTCGTCATGCAACACAGCCGTATTCCGATCCACGCAGATGCCTTTACCATGGATCGCATCCGCAGCGGCTTCGGATATTGCCTTGAAACGCCGCCCGGCAGCGGCTATCCGCCCATTGTCAGACCGGAAATCATCGAAACGCCAGACAGCCTGATCACCATAGAAGGTGCTGGCGGACCGATCACCTTTCTGCCGCTTCTGCAAAAGCACGGCGACATACACTCGCTCGGCTTTCGCGTCGGCAATGTAGCCTATTGTAGTGACGTGTCCGCTTACCCGGACGAAACCGTGCCCAAACTCGCGGGTCTCGATATTCTGGTGATCGACGCTTTGCAATATCGCCGCCATCCCAGCCATTTTTCGCTGGAAGAAGCGCTGGAATGGATCGACAGGCTGAAGCCACGCCACGCCGTGTTGACGCACATGCACACTCCGCTGGATTACGAAACTGTCATGGGCGAAACACCAGCCCATGTGGAACCAGCCTATGACGGACTGGTGTTCACGGCAGACGTGACAGGTCAGTCCTCGCGGTAATCAAGGCAAGGTTTTACCCCGTCATACCCGCCCATGATAATGTGAACGAGGTCTGGCTCAAAACGAGTGCGCAGGCGACGCCGATCAAGGTTCTGTCGCCTGAGAGCCCTGTATCGTCGTCGCTTATGAAGGCCGACACCAGGCTCGCCCCTCGTCTCCCATCTCGTTATGTTCCATAATCTATCTTATGCGATATTTGTATCTAGCCGCAAAGTTAGAAATCTCCTGCTTCTGCGAAGTTGGAATGTCACACTTCCCGGCTCCGAGCGATGCCCAGTGGATTATGCAGACCGCGGGCGGTCGATGCCACCTGGTCGACCATAGCTCAGGCTCCGCCGGCCCCGGCTTTTTCCTGGAGAATGAATTGATCGAGCGTCATATGGTCGAGAACGGCTGACATAGCGTCGCGCACCTCGGTCATCGAGAGCCGCACGGCACAGGTGTCGGGATCGGCGCAGTCTTCACAGGCTTCGAACGCCGTTCGGCTGGCACAGCGGATCGGTGCCAACGGACCATCCAGCGTACGAACAATCTGTCCGATATAGATATCGGATGCCGGTTTGGACAAGGCGTACCCGCCGCCCGGGCCTTTCTTTGAACGCAACATGCCACCATTGCGCAATTCAAGCAGGATCGTGTCGAGAAATTTCTTCGGGATGTTGTTGCGCGTGGCAATTTCATTCACGAACGCTGTTTCGCCCGGCGCAAGCTGCGCGAGGTCTGCCATAGCCTTGAGGCCGTATTTGCCTTTTTTTGTCAGCATTGGCGGGTCAACTTTCGCAGTTTGGCCGATACACCGGTCGTCAGAAACGTATTCAGGACGACCAATGCCCTAATACCATTGATTTAGTCAGTCAATGGACGCAGCACAATTGATTCCGCGAAGTTTTTCAAAGTAACTTATGCCGTGGCGCAGCACCGAACGACCATTTCAGAGGATTGTGATCGCCGCCGCGACGACTGCGAAAGAGGCAGCGACAGCGCACCAACGAACAATGTCCTGAAACGAAGTCCGGATATCGGTTGTCTGAGTTGCCCGCCGGGGCACAATGGTCTTTTCAAAGGCAAGTGACATAGAAAGCTTCCTTTCTCAAAGAACAGGGAACATACCGAAGAAATGGATATCGCCCTGCTCCGTTGGCGCGTTATCTTCCTTGTCCAAAGCCCTGCTTGCGCCAACAGTGCGAAAAAGACCGAACAGGTCGAACGAGAACAGGCTGAAACCACTCATCATGCGCACGATCCTCCTTCATTTCGCCCTCAGGCTTCATGTCGTTGATTTTCGCCGGTAGCGCCCTCTCAGTCAATATTTTCCATAAAATCACTATTCTAATTTCCACCGTCGACGCACAAAGTGAATCCAACTTGTTGCGGCGACTGAGTATCAACATCCGGCAGCCATAAAAGTTCCCCTTTCGGTCGCTTGGCATTCGCCCACCGATCAGCCAGAACACGATGGTGGATTCGAACGGCGGAGCCGGGACATGGACAGAAAGTCAGTCGTTATACTGGGTGGCGGCCCCGCCGGGTTGGCTGCAGCAGAAGTGCTTGGCGCGTCCTCACAGTTTTCCGTGACTGTGTATGAGGCCATGCCGACGATCGGAAGAAAATTCCTTCTGGCGGGTAAATCCGGGCTGAACATCACACACTCCGAGCCATACGCCCTGTTTGCCGAACGCTTCGGCACGGCCTCTCCCATGCTCCGCCCTGCCCTTGATGCCTTCGGGCCGGAGGATGTGCGCACATGGGCCAAGGGCCTCGGCATCGAGACCTTCGTGGGCACGTCCGGACGGGTATTCCCGACCGCGATGAAGGCCTCACCTCTGCTTCGGGCCTGGCGTGCACGCCTGGAGGCTTTGGGGGTAAACATCCTCACTCGCCATCGCTTTACCGGTTTCTCCGGCCGTAGCGCGTTGCTCGAGACACCGGATGGGACGTTGCGGATCGAAGCGGATGCCTTCCTGCTGGCTTTCGGCGGCGCGAGTTGGCCCCGCCTCGGCTCCGATGCGGCGTGGGTTCCGGGCTTGCAGGCACATGGCGTCGAGATTGCCTTCTTCCGCCCGGCAAATTGCGGCTTTGAACGGGTCTGGAGCAAACCGTTTCTCGAACGGTTTGCCGGTGAACCGTTAAAGGCGGTTGCGGCGACCTCCGCGGCTGGACGCATGCAGGGCGAATTCGTCATCACTCGCCACGGCGTTGAAGGAAGCCTGATCTACGCCCATGCCGCCTGTCTGCGCGATGCCATCGAACGCGAAGGGACAGCCGTACTGACGCTCGATTTGGCGCCAGACCGCGACCTTGCCCGCCTCACCCGCGATCTGGCGCGACAGGATACCAAGGTCAGTTTTTCCAATCGTCTGCGCAAGTCCACTGGACTACAGGGCGTCAAAGCGGCGCTTATTCGCGAATGTGAGCCGGAAGCATCGCGGCTTTCGCCGGAGGCGCTGGCGGCGCGAATAAAAGCCCTGCCCCTGCGACTGGACCGCCCTCGCCCTATCGAGGAAGCCATTTCCTGCGCAGGCGGCATTCGGGCCGAGGCCATCGACGAACGCTTTATGATCAAGCCCCTGCCCGGTGTCTTCGCGGCGGGCGAAATGCTGGATTGGGAAGCGCCAACCGGCGGTTATCTGCTCACCGCCTGCCTCGCCACGGGCCGCGCAGCCGCACGGGGCATCGAGGACTGGCTCACTCGCTCTTGATCGCGCGACCGGTCGCCACCGGCGCCATCAGGAAGGTGAGGCCAATGAACGGTAGCAGCACCAGAAACGCCCAGTCTATGCCGGCATGTTCGGCAACCGAGCCCAAGAGGGGCGGCACACCCAGCGTAGCGATCAGCATGGTCATGGCCAGCGCCGCGAGATTATCGGCCTGCCCCCTGCCCGGCAGCGATAGCGCCGTCGAGAAAGCGAGCGGTGCGATCAGCGCCACGCCCCCACCTGTAAGCGCCAGAGCGAACGCCGCACTTGTGTACCCGCCGGCATTCACCACCCAGACAATGCCGATGGCGGTGGCAAGTGCTGAACCGCGCACGATGGCAGGCGGTGAGAAGCGGCCGCGCAGATGGTCGCCAATCAGCCGCGTGAACCCCATGCCGATGGTGAAGGCGGCATAGAGCAGCCCCGCAATGGCAGGATCGGGAGCGATACGCTCGCGAATAAGGAACATGCCCCAATCGTAGATCGCGCCTTCGGAAATGGCGACACCGAAAATCATCAGGCAGATCAGCAGGATTGCCCGGTTTGGCACCACGAAAATACCGCGTCGGCGCTCTGGCTCGCCCGCCTCCGGCTCAGGCTTCGGTGTGATGGCAAGAACCAGAAATGCCGCCATCAGCATGCTCCCGCCGATGAAGCCGAGGTGATAGAGGGGCGTGAAGCCGAGTGCCGCCACCCAGCCGGAAAAGGTGGAGCCGACGAGAAGTCCGATGGACCAGAAGCCGTGGCTCCGCGCCATGACACGCTTGCCGGTGGTGCGCTCGGTTTGGCTGATAATCATGTTGGCGGAAACGTCGAGAATGGTGCGCAGAAAGGCGAAGGCGACGAAACAAAGGATGAAGCCGTAAAGCGGCATGACCGGGAAAAGCGGCTCCACGAAAGCGAGCAGGCCAAGCATCAGCGCTGCGGCGCGGCGTGGCGTCAACCGTTCCACGACGCGACTGGCCAGCGGCAACGCCAGAAATGTACCGACCGGCATGCCGAGCAACGCCAGCCCCAGCACTGCCTTGTCGATACCAAGTTCCACCTGAATGGCTGGCATGCGCGTGAACAGCGAAATGAACAGGATCGAATTGCAAAACAGCAGCAAAGCGGATGGCGCAAGCGCAGCCATGGGAGGCTCCGGAAACGAAGCGGGCAAGACCCGAACGGTTTGAAGAAGGTGTCCACTGCCATTCGCACGCCGTCTGCAACGTTGCAAGCGATTTGGAGGCAAGACAGCCGCGCGAAATTATCCTCTCACGCGGCTGTGATCCGGCTCAGACGGGCGGAATTACCGGGCGTCGATATCACCCTTTTCCCAGGCCTCGATGGTCTCGGCATAGAAATCGGCAAAGCGGTCTTCGGCAATGGCCTTGCGGATGCCCTGCATCAGTTCCTGATAATAGGACAGGTTGTTCCACGACAGGAGCATGCCACCCAGCGCTTCGTTGGAACGCACGAGATGGTGCAGATAGGCGCGGGAATAATCGCGTGCCGCCGGGCAGGACGATTCCTCATCGAGCGGCCGCATATCCTCGGCGTGGCGGGCGTTGCGAATGTTTACCTTGCCGCGCCGGGTAAACGCGAGGCCATGGCGACCGGACCGGGTGGGCATGACACAGTCGAACATATCGATACCGCGCGCCACCGATTTCAGCATATCGTCCGGCGTGCCGACGCCCATCAGATAGCGTGGCTTCTCGTTCGGCAGAACCGGCAGCGTGGTGTCGAGCATATCGAGCATCACGTTCTGTGGCTCACCCACCGCCAAGCCGCCCACGGCATAGCCCTTGAGATCGAGCTGCTTCAGCCCTTCCGCCGAGCGAATGCGCAGCGCCGGAATATCACCGCCCTGCACGATGCCGAACATGGCCTTGCCCGGCTGCTCGCCGAAGGCAACGCGGCAGCGTTCGGCCCAGCGCAGCGACATTTCCATGGCACGCTCGATTTCCTTCGGCTCTGCAGGCAGCGCCACGCATTCATCGAGTTGCATCTGGATATCGCTGTCCAGCAGCCCCTGAATTTCGATGGAGCGCTCCGGTGACATATGGTGCAACGAACCGTCGATGTGGCTTTTGAAGGTCACGCCCTTCTCGTCCAGCTTGCGCAGGCCCGACAGCGACATGACCTGAAAACCACCGGAATCCGTAAGAATAGGGTGCGGCCAGCGGATCAGTTCATGCAGGCCGCCGAGGCGGGCAACCCGCTCCGGGCCGGGGCGCAGCATGAGATGGTAAGTATTGCCGAGAATGATATCGGCCCCGCCCTCCCGCACTTGATCGAGATACATGGCCTTGACCGTGCCGACCGTGCCGACCGGCATGAAAGCGGGCGTGCGGATGCTGCCGCGCGGCATGGTGATCTCACCAAGACGCGCCTTCCCGCTCGTGGCCTTGAGGGTGAAGGTGAATTGCTCGCTCATTCAGATCTTCCGGGTCAAAAGGCTGGAATCGCCATAGGAATAAAAACGGTAACCGGTTTCGATGGCATGCGCATAGGCACGCCGCATCGTATCGAGACCGGCAAAGGCCGAGACCAGCATGAACAGCGTGGATTTCGGCAGGTGAAAGTTGGTCATCAGCAGGTCCACGGCACGGAACCGGTAACCGGGTGTGATGAAGATATCGGTCGAACCACTCCAAGGCTGGACGACGCCCTCCGGTGTGGTGGCGCTCTCCAGCAAACGAAGCGACGTCGTGCCGACGGAAACGATACGCCCGCCCCTTGCCAGCACCGCATTCAGCGCCGCTGCGGTTTCCGCGCTCACATGGCCGATCTCGTGGTGCATGTGGTGGTCGTCGGTGTCGTCAGCCTTGACCGGAAGGAAGGTCCCTGCCCCAACGTGAAGCGTCACGAAATGCCGGGAAATGCCGGCGGCGTCGAGCTTCTCGAACAGTTCGGGCGTGAAATGCAGACCGGCAGTGGGCGCGGCGACTGCCCCATTCTCCCGCGCGTAAATCGTCTGGTAGTCGGTGCGGTCGCGCTCGTCCTCGGCCCGCTTGGCGGCAATATAGGGCGGCAGCGGAATATGGCCGATGGTGGCAATCGCCGCATCGAGTTCCGGCCCGGAAAGGTCGAAGGTCAGCGCGACTTCTCCCGCTTCGCGCTTTTCCGTCACCTGTGCCTCGATTTCGGCCGAGCCATCGGCGGAGGCGAAACGAATGCGGTCACCTTCCTTGATGCGTTTACCGGGCTTTGCGAAAGCATGCCAGCAATCGGCGGCGACGCGCATGTGCAGGGTGGCGGAAACCGGTGTTTCCTGCGCACCCGGGCGAAGACGCACGCCTTCGAACTGCGCGGGAATGACCCGTGTATCGTTGAACACCAACGCATCGCCGGGCTTGAGGAACGACGGCAGGTCATACACCCGGTGATCGGAGAGTTCCGGTGCCGCATCCGGTGTAACGACGAGCAGCCGCGCGCTATCACGCGGGCTTGCGGGCCTCAGCGCAACGTTCTCCTCCGGCAGGTCGAAATCGAAAAGCTCTATACGCATCAGAAACCTGTTCAGAATACCCGGATCATCACAGCGCCGGCGATGAGGAGGACGGCCCCCGCCATTCGACCGACCCCGATTTCACGCACGGCGACACCGAGAAACCCCGTCCGGTCGATCAGGATGCCGGCCAGCAATTGCCCGGTCACGGCAAACGCCATCACGGCAGCGGCGCCAATACGCGGTGTCAGCAACACGGCAGTCGTAACATAGACGGCACCCAGGCAGCCGCCGGCAAAATAAAGCCAGGGTGTCGGCGCGGACCAATCGAGGGAACGCCCCTCGCCCCGGATAAGCAAGACGGAAATGAGGCCGAGCACAACCGCTCCGGCAAAGAAGGAAATACCGGCAGCAACCGTAGGCGCACCGCCCAGCATCCGACTGAGTTGCGTGTTGATAGGTGCCTGAATGGCGATGCAAGCACCGGCAACAATGCCAAGAATAGCCCAGAGTGCAACGATCATTGCCGTTCTCCTTCCACGAAAATGCCGCCGGCGGGTTTCCACGCCGGCGGCAAAGGATTAGCCAGCCAATCAGACGTCGGCAGCGACGCGCAGGGTGACGATCGAGTCGGGATCGCGCACGGGCTCACCGCGCTTGATCTGGTCAATCACTTCCATGCCTTCGATGACCTGGCCCCAGACGCTGTACTGCTTGTTCAGCCACGGTGCATCCGTGAAGCAGATGAAGAACTGCGAGTTGGCCGAGTTCGGGTTCTGCGAACGGGCCATGGAGCAGGTACCGCGCACATGCGAGGTTGCCGAGAATTCGGCCTTCAGGTCCGGCTTGTCGGAACCACCCATGCCGGCGCGCGACGGGTTGAAATCCGCACCGCCCTGCTTGCCGAACTTCACGTCGCCCGTCTGGGCCATGAAGTCTTCAATGACGCGATGGAACACAACACCATCATAGGCCTTCTCGCGGGCGAGTTCCTTGATGCGCTCGACGTGGCCGGGGGCCACCTGCGGCAGAAGCGCGATGACGACCTTACCCTTGGTCGTTTCCAGAATGATCGTGTTTTCCGGGTCCTTGATCTCGGCCATGGCCAGTCCTCTCCTTGGGTTATCCGTTTTTGAATGGAATGCGCGGGCCGTGAGACCCGCGCGAAATATTACTTGCCGACAGTGACCTTGATCATCTTGTCGGGGTTCGTCACCGAACCGCTGCCCGGCGCGCCACGCTTGATCTTGTCCACGGCTTCCATTCCGGAAACGACCTTACCGACAACGGTGTACTGGCCGTTCAGGAAGCTGCCCTGATCGAACATAATGAAGAACTGCGAATTGGCGGAGTTCGGGTCCTGCGAGCGGGCCATGCCCACCGTACCGCGTTCGAACGGCGTCTTGGAAAACTCAGCCGGCAGGTCCGGCTTGTCCGAACCGCCCATGCCAGCGCGACGAGCGTCGAAATTCTTGCCCATATTGCCATATTCGACATCGCCCGTCTGGGCCATGAAGCCATCAATGACGCGATGGAAGGCGACGTTGTCATACTGGCCAGCCGTGGCAAGTTCCTTCAGGCGCTCGACATGCTTCGGAGCGATCTTCGGCAGAAGCTCGATCACCACCGGCCCGTCCTTGAGCTGGATGGTCAGGAAGTCGTCGGCAGCAAATGCCGTCGTGAAGGCCGAAAGCGTGAGCGCTCCGGCAAGAGCGAAACCGAGAAGCTTCATCCGTGTCTCCATGAGTGGCCGCTTAGCGGCCGAGTTTCCGTCTTAGGGCGTCCCGCACAACTTTCGGAACGAAAGCGCTGACATCGCCACCCATGGAGGCGATCTGACGCACCAATGTGGCAGTAATGGGCTGCGATTCCGGGATCGCCGGCAAAAATACCGTTTGCAGCATCGGCGCAAGCTTCTGGTTCAGCCCGGCCATCTGCATTTCGTAATCGAGATCCGTTCCGTTACGCAGGCCGCGAATGACGAGCGAGGCGCCATGTTCGCGCGCAGCGTCGACCAAAAGATTGCCGAACGATACGACCTCGATATCCGCCAGACGATTGGGCAGAACCTCGCCAAGTGAAAGACGGATGAGATCGGCCCGCTCCTCGAAGCTGAACATCGGCGCCTTGCCCGGGTGAATGCCAATGGCCACCACCACGCGCGAGGCGACATTCAGCGCCTGCACGAGAATATCCAGATGGCCGTTCGTCATCGGATCAAAGGAACCGGGGTAAAAGGCTGTCGTCATCGCTTCCAAACCGTTTTTCGCCTTTTGTCACGGAAGACGCCGGATCGCAAGCAAAAGCACGTTCCCGCCAGCGTCTGCCCCTCTCGCTTGAATGAAAGATGAACGGGTCATTCAAGACCGTTTCAGACGCAATGCTGTTTATTGCCATTCATGAACGGAGCCTTCGGGCCACCGCAAGCTGAAATGGAGTGCATGATGCTGGTTCTTCTTGTTTTGATTACGATTTTCGTCGCTGTTGCGCTGGATTTCGTCCTCTTCCTGTTCGACGGCAATATCTGGGATGCCGAACTTGAGGGGAAATCTGAACGCCAGATGAACAAGGCATTCAAGGATGCTTCAGGCGCGATGGCCTAAAACCAAATTCACGATATGGGGAACCGAACACACGGTTTCCGCATTTAGGTTTCTGAAAGGGAATGAAGATGTCCTCCAAGGGCAATTTGAGCGCGCCGAACGCCATCACCGTCATCAACTTTGTATGGATGACCGTTGTGACCGGGATGCTGACGGCAACCGCAGTTCTTTATGACAACAGTAACGATAAAGCCGATGGCTTCACCGCTACTAAGCCTTCGGTAACCGCCGCACGGTATTACGACTACAACCGGATGGGATACAGCAGCCAGCAATAAGCAGGCAAACGTTCCCTGAAGCGGCATAACGCAGAAAGGGAATGGACATGTTTACCACGTTGACTGTACTGACCGCCCTCATCTCCGTGATGTTTGTCGGTTCCATCGTCTCCAGCATCACTGCGCTCCGCGAGGAAGCGAAGGAGATGGATGAGATGACACGCCGCTCGCAGGCGTTCTGATCAAGGCTACATAACCGGCGTGGACCTCCAGTCCGCCGGTCTCGAATAAAGCCGGATGGTTCCCTGCCATCCGGCTTTTTCGTGTTTGCCATTCAGCAACACCACCACATACCGCGGCTGACAGAAAGAAAAAGCGGCCCGAATGACCGGGCCGCTTTTCAAGGTTTATCGATAATCCGCCGCTATTACAGGGCGTCATCCTCGGATAAGCCACCAGCTTCCGAAGAAGCTTCGGTGATCGCGTCGTCCTCGCCGCTTTCCTCGTCGCCTTCCGGCTCGCTGATCCGCTCGACGGAAACGACCTTTTCATCGGCAGCCGTGGAGAAGATCGTCACGCCCTTCGTGGCGCGGCTGGCAATGCGGATGCCCGCCACCGGCACGCGAATAAGCTGACCGCCATCCGACACCAGCATGATCTGGTCGCCATCCTCAATCGGGAAGGCTGCAACAAGTTCGCCGATCTCCGCCGTCTTTGACGTATCGGTGGCACGGATACCCTTGCCGCCGCGACCCGAAGTACGGAAATCGTAGGACGACGAGCGCTTGCCGAAGCCCTTGACCGAAACCGTCAGCACGAATTGTTCGCGGGCCTTCAGTTCCAGATAACGCTCTTCGGAAAGCTCGCCACCTTCGGTCACCTCTTCGCCAACCAGCGCGATTTCCTCTTCCTCCGCGTCGCTCAGGCGACGGTCGGCGGCAGCACGCTTCAGATAGGCAGCGCGCTCCCACGGTTCGGCATCGACATGGCCAAGAATGGTCATCGAGATCAGGCGGTCGCCCTCTGCCATCGAAATACCGCGAACGCCGATGGAATTGCGACCAGCGAAGACGCGTACCTCATCCACGGGGAAGCGGATCGCCTGACCGAGCGCCGTCGTCAGAAGAACGTCGTCGCGGTCTGTACAGGTCTCGACGGAGAGGATTTCGTCACCCTCCTCCTCAAGCTTCATGGCGATCTTGCCGTTGCGGTTCACCTGCACAAAATCGCTAAGCTTGTTCCTGCGCACGGTGCCGCGCGTCGTGGAGAACATCACGTCGAGGTTATCCCAGGTCGTTTCGTCCTCGGGCAGCGGCATGATGGTGGTGATCCGCTCGCCGGCCTCCAGCGGAAGCTGGTTGATGAGCGCCTTGCCACGCGATTGCGGCGTGCCGATCGGCAGACGCCAGACCTTTTCCTTGTAAACGATACCGCGCGAGGAGAAGAACAGCACCGGCGTATGCGTGTTGGCCACGAAAAGCCGCGTCGCGAAATCCTCGTCCTTCATCGCCATGCCGGAGCGGCCCTTGCCGCCACGGCGCTGGGCGCGATAGGTGGCGAGCGGCACGCGCTTGATATAGCCGGCATGAGAAACGGTCACGACCATGTCCTCACGGGCAATCAGGTCCTCATCGTCCATATCCGGACCGCCTTCGACGATCTCGGTACGGCGCGGTGTGCCGAACTCGTCGCGCACGGCGCGCATCTCATCCTTCACGATGGTCATGATGCGCAGACGCGACGACAGGATTTCGAGGTAATCCTTGATTTCGTCGCCGATCTTGTTCAGTTCGTCGCCGATTTCATCGCGGCCGAGCGCCGTCAGGCGAGCCAGACGCAATTCGAGAATGGCACGGGCCTGCTCTTCCGAGAGGTTGTAGGTACCGTCCTCGTTCAGCTTGTGGCGTGGATCATCGATCAGCAGGATCAGCGATTCCACATCGGCGGCCGGCCAGCGGCGCGTCATGAGTTCTTCGCGCGCAGTAGATGGGTCGGGCGCCTGACGGATGACGCGGATCACCTCATCGATATTGGCAACGGCGATAGCGAGACCAACCAAGACGTGGGCACGGTCACGCGCCTTGCGCAGCAGGTACTTCGTGCGCCGGCTGATGACGTCTTCGCGGAACGCCACGAAGGCACGCAGCATGTCGAGCAGCGTCATCTGCTCCGGCTTGCCGCCGTTCAGCGCCACCATGTTGCAGCCAAAAGATGTCTGCAGCGGCGTGTAGCGGTAAAGCTGGTTCAGGATGACTTCGGCATTGGCGTCGCGCTTCAGTTCGATGACGACACGATAGCCTTCGCGGTCAGACTCGTCGCGCAGGTCGGAAATGCCTTCGATGCGCTTCTCGCGCACCAGTTCGGCAATCTTCTCGATCATCGTCGCCTTGTTCACCTGATAGGGAATTTCGGTGATGATGATCTGTTCGCGATCGCCACGCATCGGTTCGACACGGGCACAGCCACGCATGATGACGGAACCGCGGCCCGTTTCATAGGCCGAACGGATACCAGAGCGGCCAAGCACCAACGCGCCTGTCGGGAAATCCGGCCCCGGAATGATCTGCATCAGTTCCGGCAGTTCGATAGCCGGATTGTCGATCAGTGCGATACAGCCGTCGATGACTTCGGAGAGGTTGTGCGGCGGAATATTCGTCGCCATGCCCACGGCGATGCCGCCGGCGCCATTCACGAGAAGGTTCGGGAACTTCGCGGGAATGACGACGGGCTCGTTGAGTGAGCCGTCATAGTTGTCGCGAAAATCGACCGTGTCCTTGTCGAGATCGTCGAGCAGCGAATGCGCGGCTTTTTCCAGGCGGCATTCCGTGTATCGTTCAGCCGCAGGTGGATCGCCGTCGATGGAGCCGAAGTTGCCCTGCCCGTCGATGAGCGGCAGGCGCAAGGACCAGTCCTGCGCCATGCGCGCGAGTGCGTCATAGATCGCGGCATTGCCGTGCGGGTGAAACTTACCCATCACGTCACCGGTCACACGGGCGCATTTCACGTATTTCTTGTTCCAGTCGATGCCGAGTTCCGACATGCCGAAAAGAATACGGCGATGCACGGGCTTGAGGCCGTCGCGCACATCGGGAAGCGCGCGCGACACGATCACGCTCATGGCGTAATCGAGATAGGAGCGCTGCATCTCCTCGATGATGGAAACAGGTTCGATACCAGGCGGGAGCTTCCCGCCGCCGGAGGTCGTTTGTTCAGTCAAGACGGATCACGATCTTTTCTAGAATCACTGTGCTTTTTATAGCCGAAAGAATGAGGCCGTGCCAATTTGGTAGCCCGTTTTGAACAGGTTTTGCAGGCATTTCGCAGGCTTTGAACCGTTTTGACGTCAAACTCTTCTCAAGACCCATCCTCTCGCATACCATTCCCCGGCAAAAGCCCGAATGGAGCCGCAATGTCCGCCACTGATATGCTGATCAATGCCCTGACAACGCTGCTGGTTACCATCGACCCGCCCGGCCTGGCACCCATCTTCATCGGCCTCACCCACGGCATGACACGGCTTCAGCGCAAGCAGGTGGCGCTCCGCGGCTCCCTGATCGCTTTCTTCATTCTGGCGGCCTTCGCCATCACCGGCTCGGGCATTCTGAGCCTGCTCGGCATTTCAATGGGCGCTTTCCGGATCGCTGGCGGCCTGCTGCTCTTCTGGATCTCCTTTGAAATGATTTTCGAGAAGCGTCAGGAGCGGAAGGAGAAGACCTCCGAAGCGGCTATCACCAAAGACCACCTGCATAATATCGCCGTGTTCCCGCTGGCCCTGCCCCTGATTGCCGGCCCCGGCGCAATTTCTGCCACCATTCTACTCGCCGGTTCCATGCCGAGTGCCTGGGAGCGAACACAGCTCATTCTCGTTATCGCCTTCGTTCTGGCGCTGATGTTCGCGGTTCTGGTCATTGCCGAACGTCTGGACCGCTTCCTCGGTGTCACAGGTCGCGCCATCCTCACCCGCCTGCTGGGCGTCCTTCTTGCCGCCCTCTCCGTCCAGTTCGTAGTGGATGGCATCAAAGCTGCCTTCGCCTGAAACGAAAGAACCGCTCCGGCCCAAGGGCGCGGAACGGTTCGCACGTCTTGATAGGGGCCAAAACCCCAAATCCATACGCAGTCAGCGGTGAATCAGAACGGGATATCGTCATCCATGTCGCGCGGGAAGCTGCCGCCGCCCTGATTGCCGCCGGATGCCGCTCCGCCACCACGTTGCGGAGCCGAACGACCGCCACCGCTGGGAGCGCCGCCACCACTGCCATAATCGTCATAACCACCGAACGAGCCACCGCCTGAGCTGCCGCCGAAATCGCCCCCACGGCCACCGCCCCCGCCGCCTTCGCCACGACCGTCGAGCATCGTCAGGGTCGAGTTGAAGCCCTGCAGCACGACTTCCGTCGAGTAACGGTCATTGCCGTCCTTGTCCTGCCACTTGCGGGTCTGGAGCGCACCTTCGATATAGAGCTTGGCGCCCTTCTTCACATACTGCTCGACGACCTTGCACAGGCCTTCGTTGAAGACGACGACATTGTGCCATTCCGTCTTTTCGCGGCGCTCGCCGCTGGCGCGGTCGCGCCAGGTTTCCGAGGTGGCAATGCGCAGGTTGGCGATCGGCGCGCCAGACTGCGTGCGCCGGATCTCCGGGTCCGCCCCGACATTCCCGACCAGAATGACCTTGTTGACGCTGCCTGCCATATCTCTCACCTTTCCCGCAGCCGTCGCGGACCCGGATAAACCGGATGCCGTCAAACAGGCCGAAACAAAACAGAACCGTCTCATACGGTTCAAAAATCGCGTTACTCTAAACCATCGCGCAGAGCGGGTATGCCCTGCCTTTCGATCATCCACAAAGAATTCGTTCTTTTTTTGTTCTATAAATTCTCTATGATCCTGTCAAGCGAATCGAAAAGCGAATGAACGAGCCTCGACACCGGGGTATCGATGATTACATAAGGGCGATCCAACGGCGCCGGGTGATTGAGCGATGACTGAACTGAAGACGATTTCCATCCGCGGTGCACGCGAACACAATCTCAAGGGTATCGATCTCGATCTGCCGCGTAACAAGCTCATCGTCATGACGGGCCTCTCCGGTTCAGGCAAGTCCTCGCTCGCCTTCGATACGATCTATGCCGAGGGCCAGCGCCGCTACGTCGAAAGTCTTTCGGCCTATGCGCGCCAGTTCCTGGAAATGATGCAGAAGCCGGATGTCGACCTCATCGAAGGTCTGTCGCCGGCCATTTCCATCGAACAGAAGACGACCTCGAAGAACCCACGCTCGACGGTCGGCACCGTCACCGAAATCTACGACTACATGCGTCTTCTGTTCGCGCGTGCCGGTGTGCCCTATTCTCCGGCGACCGGCCTTCCCATCGAAAGCCAGACGGTGAGCCAGATGGTCGACCGAATTCTGGCGATGGAGGAAGGAACACGCCTTTATATCCTCGCGCCCATCGTGCGCGGTCGCAAGGGCGAATATAAAAAGGAACTCGCCGAACTGATGAAGAAGGGCTTCCAGCGCGTCAAGGTGGACGGGCAGTTCTACGAAATCGCCGACGCGCCGGTTCTCGACAAGAAGTACAAGCACGACATTGACGTGGTTGTGGACCGCATGGTGGTACGCACGGATGCCGGTGCGCGTCTGGCCGATAGTCTCGAAACCTGCCTGCGTCTGGCCGATGGTCTCGCCGTTGCCGAATTTGCTGACAAGCCCCTGCCACCTGAGGAAACGTCCGCTGGCGGTTCGGCCAACAAGTCGCTCAACGAGACCCATGAGCGGGTTCTGTTTTCGGAAAAATTCGCCTGCCCGGTATCAGGGTTCACGATTCCGGAAATCGAGCCGCGTCTCTTTTCCTTCAACAATCCATCGGGTGCCTGCCCCACCTGTGACGGTCTTGGCAGCCAGCAGAAAATAGACCCTGACCTGATCGTGCCGGAGCCAGAGCGCACGCTGAAGGATGGTGCGATTGCACCTTGGGCGAAATCCACTTCGCCCTACTACAACCAGACTCTCGAAGCGCTCGGCAAGGTTTTTGGTTTCAAGCTGTCAAGCCGCTGGTCAGCGCTGTCGAAGGAGGCGCAGGACGCCATTCTCCACGGCACCGAGGACAAGATCGAGTTCCAGTATGCCGACGGTGCGCGCTCCTACAAGACGGTCAAGAATTTCGAGGGTATCATTCCGAACCTCGAACGCCGCTGGAAGGAAACCGACAGCGCCTGGGCGCGGGAGGAAATCGAGCGTTTCATGTCGTCAGCCCCCTGCCCTGCGTGTAACGGCTTCCGCCTGAAGCCGGAAGCGCTGGCCGTGAAGGTCAACGGCCTGCATATCGGCGAAGTCACGGGCATGTCGATCCGCGTTGCACGCGACTGGTTCGAAGCGCTGCCAGCCAGACTGACAGCCAAGCAGAACGAGATTGCCGCACGCATCTTCAAGGAAATCCGTGAACGCCTGCGCTTCCTCAACGATGTCGGCCTCGAATATCTCTCGCTATCGCGCAATTCCGGTACGCTCTCGGGCGGCGAAAGCCAGCGCATCCGCCTCGCCTCGCAGATCGGTTCGGGACTGACCGGCGTTCTCTATGTTCTGGATGAACCCTCCATCGGCCTTCATCAGCGCGACAATGCCCGCCTGCTGGAAACGCTCAAGCATCTGCGCGATATCGGCAACACGGTGATCGTGGTGGAGCATGACGAGGACGCGATCCTGACCGCCGATTACGTGGTCGATATCGGCCCGGCCGCCGGGGTTCACGGCGGTCAGGTGATTGCCAGCGGCACGCCTGCGGATGTGATGGCCAATCCGAAATCGCTCACCGGCAAATATCTGTCGGGCGAAATGGGCGTGCCTGTCCCCGCCCAGCGCCGCAAGCCGACCAAGGGCAAGGAACTCAAGGTCATCGGTGCGCGCGGCAACAATCTGAAGAATGTCACGGCAGCCGTGCCGCTTGGCCTGTTTACGGCCGTCACCGGCGTTTCCGGCGGCGGCAAGTCCACCTTCCTCATCGAAACGCTCTACAAGTCGGCGGCGCGGCGCGTTATGGGCGCGCGTGAAATTCCGGCCGAACACGACCGCATCGACGGCTTCGAACATATCGACAAGGTGATCGATATCGACCAGTCGCCCATCGGTCGCACGCCACGCTCCAACCCGGCCACCTACACCGGTGCCTTCACACCGATCCGCGACTGGTTCTCCGGTCTGCCGGAAGCCAAGGCGCGCGGCTATCAGCCGGGCCGCTTTTCGTTCAACGTCAAGGGCGGCCGTTGCGAGGCCTGCCAGGGCGATGGCGTCATCAAGATCGAGATGCACTTCCTTCCGGATGTCTACGTCACCTGCGATGTCTGCCACGGCAAGCGCTATAACCGAGAAACCCTGGACGTGACATTCAAGGGCAAGTCGATTGCCGACGTACTCGACATGACGGTTGAGGAAGGCGTTGACTTCTTTGCCGCTGTGCCGGCGGTACGCGACAAGCTGCAGGCGCTTCAGGACGTCGGCCTCGGCTATATCAAGGTTGGCCAGCAGGCAAACACGTTGTCGGGCGGGGAGGCACAGCGCGTCAAGCTGGCCAAGGAGCTGTCCAAGCGCTCAACGGGCCGCACCCTTTACATCCTCGATGAGCCGACCACCGGCCTGCACTTCCACGATGTCGCCAAGCTTCTGGAAATGCTGCACGAACTGGTCAATCAAGGCAATTCCGTCGTGGTCATCGAACACAATCTCGAAGTGATCAAGACCGCCGACTGGGTGATCGACATCGGCCCTGAAGGCGGCGATGGCGGCGGCGAGATCGTTGTGACCGGTACGCCGGAAAAGGTGGCGGAAGAGCCGCGTTCGCATACCGGACGCTTCCTCAAGGAATTGCTGGTACGCCATCCGCCAAAGCGCGAAGCTGCCGCGGAATAGTCACGGAAAGGGTCGCATCATGAGCACATCCGGCGTCATTCGCACCGGTATCGGCGGCTGGACCTTCGATCCCTGGGAGGGGCACTTTTACCCGGCCACCCTGCCGAAGAAGCGCCAGCTCGAATTCGCCAGCCGTGAATTGAAGGTCATCGAAGTCAACGGCACCTATTACGGTTCGCAGAAGCCGGAAACCTTTGCGAAATGGGCATCGGAAGTGCCGGATGGTTTCGTCTTCTCACTCAAGGCCAGCCGCTTCGCCACCAACAAGAAAGTGCTGGCGGAGGCCGGTGAGTCCGTCGACCGATTTCTCGGCCAAGGGCTGACCGAACTCGGCGATCATCTCGGCCCCATCCTTTGGCAATTCATGCCGACGAAAAAGTTTGAGCCCGACGATTTTGCCGCCTTTCTGGCACTTTTGCCGGAGAAACGCGACGGGCTTGCGCTTCGCCACGCCATCGAGGTGCGCCACCCTTCCTTCATGGTGCCGGAATTTGCCGCACTCGCCCGCAAGCACGGCGTTGCCATCGTTTATGCCCACCACGCGGATTATCCGGAGATCGCTGATGTAACCGGTGATTTCGTCTATGCTCGCCTTCAGAAAGGCTCAGACGAGATCGAAACCTGCTATGCGCCCGACGCCCTCAATGGCTGGGCCGAGCGGTTGACGTCGTGGGCCAGCGGCGGCGAACCTGGCGACTTGCCCAGGATCGATCCCGGCCACGCGCCGGATGTCAAGCCACGCGACGTCTATGCCTTCTTCATCACTGAGGGCAAGATAAACGCACCGAACGGCGCACGCGAACTCCAGAAACGTGTCGGCTGACGGCTCAGGCCGGCAGATGGATGGCAGCCAGAAGGTCTTCTGCCGTCAATCCTCGCCCTGCACGGTTTCCCGCTTCGCCATGAATCCAGACGGCGGCCGCCGCCGCCTCGAAAACCGGCATGCCCTGCGCCAGTAGCCCGCCGGCAATACCGGCCAGAACATCGCCAGAACCGGCGGTGGCGAGATATGGCGGCGCATTGGCATTGATGGCCGCCTGTCCATCCGGCCCGGCAATCACCGTATCCGCGCCCTTGTAGATGATAGCGGCATTTGCCCTGCGTGCGGCGGCGCGTGCCTTATCGACTTTGCTCATCACGCCATCGGCTGCAATATCGGGAAACAGTCGCGCGAACTCACCCTCATGTGGCGTCAGCACCAGACGCGGTTCACCCTTCGCAAAGGCGGAACACAGCAAATCAGGCTCCCCGGCGAAAGAGGTTATCCCGTCGGCATCAAGCACAAGCGGGCGGTCACTCAGCGTCAGCACGAAACCCCGTGCCCGTTCCCCCACACCAAAGCCCGGACCAAGCACAAAGGCCGTGAGACGCGGATCTTTCACCCATTGCCGGAGCCCGGCGAGATCATCGACTTCCTTCAGCATGACGGCCGTCAGATGCGCGGCATTGGCAGTAAGGGCGGCATGCGGTGCGGCGATTGTCACAAGCCCCGCCCCGACCTTCAGCCCCGCCATGGCGGAAAGTCGCGCCGCCCCCGTCGCCGTCGCACCGCCGGAGAACACGCCGAGGTGACCGCGCCGGAACTTGTGGCTCTCGGCATCAACGCGTGGCAGCGAACTCTCCCAGAGCGCCGGCCCGTTCTCGAACAGCTTCTCTGCTTGCGCTTCGACAAGACGCATGGGAATGCCGATATCGAAAATCTCCAGTACGCCGCACAAGGCGCGGCCGGGTAAAAGCAGATGGCCAGGCTTTGGTGCCATGAAGGTTACGGTGTGCGTCGCCTGAAAGGCAGCCCCCAGCACCCGGCCGGTACGACCACACAGACCGCTTGGCAAATCTGCGGCAATCACCGGCAGTTCCAGGGTGCGAACTTTCGCGATGATCACTGCAACGCTATCAGAAACGGCCCGGTCCAACCCCGCGCCAAACAGCCCGTCGATTATGACATCGCCCTTAAGAGGATCGTAATCCGTCAGTGGCTCGCCCCTCAACGGGCAATCTGCACAGGCGCGCGCCGCATCGCCTTTGAGATCGGTCTGTTCGCCGAGATGAAAGAGAACGACCGTCGCCCCGCTTTCCTCAAGAGCCCGCGCCGCCACATAGCCATCGCCACCATTGTTGCCGGGACCGGCCAGAACCACGAAACGCAGCGCTTGCGGATGATGGCGGAGTGCGGCCGCCGCAACGGCCCAGCCGGCCTTGATCATCAAGCCGTAGCTGTCGATTCCCGTCGCTGCCGCCGCCCGGTCAACGGCTGCCATAGCGTCTGGGGTCAGAATGGAGGAGGCCTCTTTTTTGGTCATGAACCCATTCAATCGAAAAGCGCGCGCAATGACAATACGTTTAAAAATTCGGCATTTATGCTCTCATATTAATCATTTGCCCAATTTACATACCTGCAACGCGCGATATAGTAGGCGAAGTTTGCTGCGTGTTTGCGCACACGTCCGATGGTGCCGATGAAGTGCCGGAGGGCACTCTCTCCAAAAGAGAGAATTCCACTCGAAAAGGTGGGTGTTTTGCGGGGTGCGGCAAATTAGCGGTGCACTTTCCGCAATTGCGAACTGAATTGGCACGGGTTGTGCATTAATTTAGGCCAAGCGGGCCAAAATCCGCTCAAATGGGAGAAGCGGAGAGAAATTTCCTCATGAAAAAGATCGAAGCGATCATTAAACCCTTCAAGCTGGACGAAGTGAAGGAAGCCCTTCAGGAAGTTGGCCTGCAGGGTATCACTGTCACCGAAGCCAAGGGCTTTGGCCGACAGAAGGGTCACACCGAACTCTATCGCGGCGCTGAATACGTCGTGGATTTCCTGCCGAAGGTGAAGGTTGAAGTCGTGCTTGCAGACGAGAACGTCGAAGCCGTCATTGACGCGATCCGCAACGCCGCCCAGACCGGCCGCATCGGCGACGGCAAGATTTTCGTCTCCAACGTGGAAGAGGTTATCCGAATCCGCACCGGGGAGACGGGCGTAGACGCCATCTGATTTATAAAACATTCGGCGGGCGGACTGTTGTGCCGCCGCCGGATGAAAAGACTCGTCATCTCACTCAAGGGAAACGTTTATGACGACCGCAAATGATATCCTGAAACAGATCAAGGACAACGACGTCAAGTTCGTGGACCTGCGCTTTACCGATCCGAAGGGCAAGCTGCAGCATGTGACCATGGACGTGACCTGCGTCGACGAAGACATGTTCGCTGACGGCGTCATGTTCGACGGCTCCTCGATCGCTGGCTGGAAGGCCATCAACGAATCCGACATGGTGCTGATGCCGGACCCGGCGACGGTCCACATGGACCCGTTCTTCGCCCAGTCCACCATGGTCATCGTCTGCGACATTCTCGACCCGATCTCGGGCGAAGCCTACAATCGCGACCCGCGCGGCACAGCCAAGAAGGCTGAAGCCTACCTCAAGGCGTCGGGTATCGGCGATACCGTTTTCGTCGGTCCGGAACCGGAATTCTTCGTGTTCGACGACGTGAAGTACAAGGCTGATCCGTACAACACGGGCTTCAAGCTGGACTCCACGGAACTGCCGTCCAACGACGACACCGATTATGAAACCGGCAACCTTGGCCACCGTCCGCGTGTCAAGGGCGGCTATTTCCCGGTGCCCCCGATCGACAGCCTGCAGGACATGCGCTCCGAAATGCTGACGGTTCTCGGCGAAATGGGTGTCGTTGTTGAAAAGCACCACCACGAAGTGGCCTCTGCCCAGCACGAACTGGGTGTGAAGTTCGACACGCTGGTTCGCAATGCCGACAAGATGCAGATCTACAAGTACGTCGTGCATCAGGTCGCCAATGCCTATGGCAAGACGGCTACCTTCATGCCGAAGCCGGTTTTCGGCGACAACGGTTCGGGCATGCACGTTCACCAGTCGATCTGGAAGGACGGCAAGCCGACCTTCGCCGGCGACGAATATGCCGGTCTTTCGGAGTCCTGCCTGTATTACATCGGCGGCATCATCAAGCATGCGAAGGCTATCAACGCTTTCACCAACCCGACGACGAACTCCTACAAGCGTCTCGTCCCGGGCTATGAAGCACCGGTTCTGCTCGCCTATTCCGCCCGCAACCGTTCGGCCTCCTGCCGCATTCCGTTCGGCTCGAACCCGAAGGCCAAGCGCGTCGAAGTTCGTTTCCCCGACCCGGCGCAGAACCCCTATCTCGGCTTCGCCGCGATGCTGATGGCTGGTCTCGACGGCATCAAGAACAAGATCCATCCCGGCAAGGCCATGGACAAGGATCTGTACGATCTGCCGCCGAAGGAACTCAAGAAGATCCCGACGGTTTGCGGCAGCCTGCGCGAAGCGCTGGAAAGCCTCGACAAGGATCGGAAGTTCCTCACCGCCGGCGGTGTGTTCGATGACGACCAGATCGACGCCTTCATCGAACTCAAGATGGCCGAAACGATGCGTTACGAAACGACGCCGCATCCGGTTGAGTACGATATGTACTACTCCTGCTAATCGCAGGTTCGGTCCCGGTGCCGCCGGGGCCCCTTCTTCCTTGGAAAACCAGCAAACCCTGTTTGCTGGTTTTTCTTTTTGGGCGCACTGTGCAGGTCCGAACCATTTCTCTCGCATCGGTGCCCGCATGTCCGCCTCCACACCCGCAGCCCCCCGCACCATCGACTGGGTGATCTTCCTGCTCGTACCCTTCTTCTTTTCGAGCAATCTCATTTTCGGGCGCGGCGTTATCGGTGATATCGCCCCCTTCATCACGGCCTTCATTCGCTGGGCAGGCTCCACGCTCATCATGCTGCCGGTTCTTTATGCGCAGCGGCGGGTCTGCATTGCGTTCGTGCGAGACAACACCCTGCTATGGCTTGTTCTCGGCTTTCTCGGCATGGGCATCTGTGGCGGCTTCGTCTACTGGTCGCTGACGGAAACAACCGCTTCGAACGCGACCCTGATCTACACGACATCGACACTCTTCATCATCCTTTTCCAGTGGCTGTTTCAGGCGCGGGGCATCACTCTGCGGGAAGGTGTGGGCATGGCCATCGCCTTTATCGGTGTCGTCGCCATCGTTCTGAAGGGCGATCCGCAGGCGCTGCTGCATTTCCATTTCAATCTCGGCGATTTCGGCATTCTGGGCGCGGCGATCGCCTTTGCGATCTATTCCCTGCTATTGCGCAGAAAGGCGGTCGCCGTCATGCCGCCCATCGCTCTGTTCGGTCTGATCGCCTTTTCCGGCTCCATCATTCTGGCGCCACCGGCCGCCTATGAGTTGATGACGGGTGGTGCCGTACCGGATTCCGGCATGGACTGGCTGAAGATCGGCGGTATCATTCTCTTTGCCTCGCTGGCGGCCTTCTATTGCTTCCAGCATGCCGTCCGCGTTTTCGGCCCAGCCACCGCCGGCGTCACGCTCTACATGATGCCACCCGTCTCGATCGTCATGGCCGTAGTGTTCCTCGGAGAGCGTTTTGAGGCTTATCATCTCGCCGGCATTCTTCTCGTCACAGGTGGCGTTGTTCTTGCCACCGCGCCGCTCGCCTTCTGGCAGCGTCTCCGACGTGTGACAAATATGTGACTAGGGGACGCCCTACCCCTTGATGTCCGCGGTCGGCATTCCCACGTCTGGATACGAAAGGATGCTCGCGCCATGAAACAACGCATAGCCAAATTCAATATCGGAGAAGTGGTCCGCCACAAGAACTTCCCTTTCCGAGGCGTGGTGTTCGATGTGGATGCAGAATTCGCCAATTCGGAAGAGTGGTGGAATGCCATCCCAGCGGAAATCCGACCGGATAAGGACCAACCCTTCTACCATCTGCTCGCGGAAAACGACGAGTCGGAATATGTCGCTTATGTTTCAGAACAAAATCTGGAACACGATGACAGCGACGAACCACTGCGGAACCCCAATGTAGCCCGGCTGTTCGAACCGGCTTCGGTCGGTCGCCTCCGCCCCAAATCCGTCTTCGCCAATTGAAGTCCGGCATTTAAGACAATCTGGCCTCCCGGCGTTCGGGGGGCCTTTTGTTTCAGGGGGATTTCTTCCGCAGGGTTTCGAGCAGGATACGCGCGCCTGCCTCGCCCGCCGGCACCTCCGGCGTCAATCGTCTCTGGACGAGATCGAACCCCTCGATCATCGCCTGCCGTTGCAGAGTGTCGACAGAAAGCCGTTCCGCCCAGCGCGTCAGGCTGCCAGCACGCAACGTGTGATCGATATATTCAGGCACGACGCAATAATCGGCAATCAGGTTCGGTAAGGCAGCGGTCCAGACCTTGATACGTGAGGCCAGCAGCTTGATGATCCAGTCCGTCTGGTACACCGAAACACTCGGCACGCCTGCAAGGGCCAGTTCGAGGATAACGGTACCGGATGCAGCAATGGCCGCATCGGATTGGGAAAACGCCCGCCACTTGCCTTCATCCCCGACGATCACCTCCGGCTTCACCGGCCATCCGGCAATGACCTCCCGCACCAGTGCCTCCCGGCGCGGCACGGTCGGCAGAACGAAGCGCAGCGCGCCGTTACGCGCCAGAAGCTCCCGCATCGCATCCCCCATGATCGGCAACAGCTTGCGGATCTCGAAGGCGCGCGAGCCGGGCAGCAACATGATCGTGCGCTGGGCCCCGACAGGCTCACAGCCCCGCGCGACACGCGCATGCCGCACGGCAAGCAGCGACGGGTCGCTGGCCAGCCGGTGGCCGATAAAGGTCGTGGGCGGGCCACCGAGCCCGCGCATCACCTCCGGCTCGAAGGGCAGGACGGCGAGAACATGATCGACATAGGTGAGCATGGCCTGAGCCCGGTATTCCTTCCAGGCCCACACGCTTGGGCAGACATATTTCACCACCGGCAGGTTGGGCAGAGCCTTGCGCACCCGCTTGGCAACGCGATGGGTGAAATCAGGACTGTCGATAATCAGAAGCGCATCAGGCCGCGCCGCGATGATCGCCTTTGCAGTCTGGCGAATGAGCGAAATCATCCGCGGCAAGCGCGCCATAACCTGGGTGAAGCCCATGATAGAGAGTTCGGAATAATCGAAGAGAGAGACAAGCCCCTCCGCCTCCAGCGCCTCGCCGCCAACGCCAACCAATTCGACCGGGCCACCATACTGCCGCTTGAGCGCGGCAATCAGATCACCGCCCAGAAGATCGCCTGAGACTTCGCCGGCCACAACCGCGATCTTAAGCAACCGTTCCATCAGCCTAACCCTCCCGGCAAGGCGCGATCAACACCAACAACAAACAAGCCGGCAGCATCGGCGGCACCCACCACCGCATCGCGCTCCAGCACAAGTGCCCGCCCGGCCTCGACAGCAATTCCAGCCAGCCCGGCGTTGCGGGCATTTTCGATGGTCGAGAGCCCAATGGTAGGCAGATCCGCGCGCATATCCTGCTGCGGTTTGCACAATTTGACCAGAACACCGCGACGGCGCGCGGAAATCCGCCCTTCACGGCGCAACTCGGCGACGCGTTCAAGCATGCGGTCTGTGCCCTCGGCACCTTCCAACGCCACGACGCGCCCGCCAACTGCAACGGCACCCTGCCCTATATCGAGACGCCCCAGCGCCTCGGCCGCCTCCATGCCAGCCTTCAGATCGCGCAGGTCATCGTTCGAGGGGCGCAGAGCGGCAAGGGGGCCGACACTAGCAAGCAGGCCAGGAACGATTTCATGCGCGCCCACAACCCGCAGCCCCTCTCCCTCCAGAAGACCGATCACCATGCGCAGTACAGCATCATCGCCGCCAGCGATAAGGCGGCGGATTATGGAAGGCAATTTCAGAAGAGAGGAAAGGGTGAGCCGCAATTGCTGGAGTTCTGGGCGTTTACGAACGCTTCCGGACAACACGACACGGGTCAAATTTTTCGCGCGCTTGACGGAGGCGAGCTTGGCTACGTCGCCAATCGAAACCACAACATGTTCGAAACCGGCCCAATCCAGATCAGACTCACCGGAAAGACAAACGATGAACGGGTCCTCCCCGGCGGCGCGTGCGGCTTCCGCAACATAAAGGGGCAGTTTGCCGCCCCCCGCTATGATCATCAGGCGCCCGCGCCCGCTACCGGCGCCGCCCGACACGTCAGTTCTTGCCGCGTGCCGGCGCGCAGATCGCGCGGTCACTTTCCGTCCCGATGAAATCGAGAATTTCGAGCACCTCGGGGCAATCCGCATATTCGTCGCGGATGGCGGTAGCATTGGCGCGAACAGCGCCCTCGCCTTCGAATATCTGCTTATAGGCGCGACGAACCCGGTGGATCGTTTCGCGTGAGATTCCCGAGCGAGACATCCCAACGACATTAAGCCCGCTCAAGGTGCCGGGATTGCCGTTCAACATCCCATAAGGAATGACATCGTTCGGCACGCCTGCCAGACCACCGACGAACGCATGGCGACCAATACGGCTGAACTGGTGAACGGCAGAACCACCGCCGAGAATGGCATGGTCATCGACACGGACATGGCCAGCCAGCATCACATTGTTGGACAGGATAATACCGTTTCCGAGAATGCAGTCATGGGCAACATGCGAATTCGCGAGGAACAGGTTGTTGTTTCCAACAATCGTCTTGCCACCGCCGTCAGAGCTTCCGGCGTTCATCGTCACGCCCTCGCGAATCGTGCAGTGGGACCCGACATCAAGCGTCGTTTCCGATCCGTCGTGGCGGATGGCCTGCGGCGGCCCGCCGATTACGGCCATAGGAAAAATAACAGTCCCTTCGCCGATTACGGTCTTACCCTCGACGCAGGCATTATTGAGAAGCTGAACGCCATCTTTGAGCACGACTTTGGGGCCGACATGGCAGAATGGTCCGATGACGACATTCTCGCCGATGATCGCTCCATCCTCCACCAAAGACAGTGGATGAACACGGGCAGAAGCGGGAAACGCACTCATTCCCCACCCTGACGAATCATAGCGCTATAATCGGCCTCTGCCACCAGAACGCCATCGACCTTGGCATCGCAGTGAAATTTCCAGATGTTGCCCCGCTGCTTGACCTTAGCAACATGAAACTCGACCCGGTCACCCGGAACAACAGGCTTGCGGAAGCGTGCATTGTCGATGGTCATGAAATAGACGAGGTTGCCGCTCTGGCCGCTGACGCGGGCGCAGATCGCCCCGGCCGTCTGCGCCATGCCCTCGATCAGCAAAACGCCCGGCATGATCGGCGCGCCAGGAAAATGCCCCATGAACTGAGGCTCGTTCGCAGTCACGTTCTTGATACCGATTGCGGAATTGTCACCATCAATTTCGATGATCCGATCCACGAGAAGAAACGGATAACGATGCGGCAGAAGCTTCATGATTTCGAGGATGTCCGCCGTTTCCAGCGTCGCTTTCGTCTCTTCAGTCATTCTTCGCCCCTTTCTTCGTCGTACGCTCATCCGAACGGGCCATCTGTTCAGCCCATTCGCGCAACACATCCTTCATCGGTCGCGCCGGAACGCCGCCATACACCTGACCGGGCGGAATGCTCGCTACGACACCACTCATGGCAGCAATCTGCACACCATCGCCGATATTAATATGACCATTGACGCCCGCCGCACCGCCGATCATCACGCCATTGCCAATCTTTGTCGAACCGGCAATGCCGACCTTGCTGACGATGCCGCAATGCCGACCGATATGAACGTTGTGTCCGATCTGAACCTGGTTATCGATCTTCGTGCCTTCGCCAATCACAGTGTCATCCATTGCGCCACGATCGATGGTCGTGTTCGCACCGATCTCGACATTATCCTGAATGATGACGCGGCCGATCTGCACCAGTTTCAACATGCCACGAGGACCGGGCGCATAGCCGAAACCGTCCTGGCCGATGCGGGCACCGTTGTGGATAATCACGTTGTTGCCGATATAGGCGGAAAGCACGCTGGCACCTGCGGCAATCGAACAATGACGGCCGATCTTCACATGGGCACCAATGACCGCGCCCGCGCCGATGATGGACCCTGTACCGATCTCGGCACCCGCGCCCACCACCGCAAGGGGTTCAACAGTCACGTCGGCCTCAAGGCGCGCCGTCAGATCGATGAATGCCGACGGATGGATTCCGGAATGGCCTGACACAATCAGAGCAGGCCGCATCGCTGTCGGATGCAGAAGCGCACCGGCTTCGGCAAATGACTTCTGCGGATTGTCGCTCAGGAGAACGGCAACGCCTTCAGGAACCAGCGATCTGAAAGCAGAGGTGCAAAATATGGCAGACGCCTGACACGTCTCGAGGTCCTGCCGATTCTTGCGGGAAGAGATATAGCAGATATCCCCCTTCTTCGACCGCGCCGCAGGCGCGATCGAATGAATGACAACATCGCCATGTTTGGGATCAACAAGCTCCACCCCAAGTTTCTCGACCATAGCCGAAAGGGAAATGCCCGGATGGGGTGGATAGAATTCGTTACGCGTCATCAGCAGAGCTCCAGAACGAGTTCAGACAACAGTTCTGGATTGAAAAATCAGAACTGGTTGGCAATGCTGAAACGGAAATTCTGCGTCTTGTCGTAATCTTCCTTCATCACAGGAACAGCGTAGTCGAAGCGCAGCGGACCGAACGGCGACGCCCAGGTCACACCCACACCAAGCGACGCACGAAGTTTGGCCGATGTCGTCGAATGGCCTTCACCGCCCGTATCGACTTCGTTACCGAACAGCGTACCGGCGTCAGCGAACAGAGCGCCACGCAGACCGAAGTCCTGCGGAATACCTGGCATCGGGAACGTCGTCTCGGCAGAAGCCGTGATATAGCTCGTACCGCCGAGCGCATCGCCATTGTTCATGCGCGGGCCGATACCGCCATTTTCAAAGCCACGAATCTGCTTGCCGCCGATCATGAACTGATCGAAGACCTTAAGGTCACCGCTCGTCGGCATGACATGGCCAGCCTGAACGGTCAGCGAGCCGATCAGGTCCGCTTCGTCAGACAGGGTGTAATAGGCACGCGCCTTGGCCGAAATCTTGTAGAAGTCGGAGTCGCCACCAAGACCGGCGAATTCTTGCGTCAACTGCGCCTGAATGCCTTCATGTGGTGCCGTCTGGCTGTCCAGCGTGTTGTAATTCAGCTTGTTTGCAACGGACGACTGAACCCAGTCATTACCAACCAGATCGCGATAAGGCGACGAAAGGTTGGCCTTGTCTGAATTGAAGCCAGGCGAACCAACCTTGTTGCCGTTGACGTCCTCATCCCAGTTACCAGTCGCGTCATACTTCATCTGCTTGTAGGTGTAGCTGAAGGTCGTCGACAGGTCCTCTGTGATCGGCGCGGTTACGCGCAACGTACCACCGGTTTCCTCGTAATCGTAGAAGTCTTCGCTCGAGCTGGACGAACGGAACAGGTCGAAACCCGCTGCCAAACGATAGCCGAGGAAATAGGGCTCGGTGAACGACAGATTGAAGCTGCGGGCATTATCCGTGCCGCCGCCGGCGGCAAGACGAATATACTGGCCGCGACCCAGGAAGTTCTTTTCTTCAACGGACGCCTCAAGAAGGATGCTGTCGCTACCGGCAGAGTAACCGGCGCCAACGCCGAATGCACCAGTGGACTGGTCCTTCACATCAACGACGATCACAACGCGATCCGGCGAACTGCCGGGTGCCGTGGAAACATTAACGCTTTCGAAGTAACCGAGCGCCTCCAGACGGCGCTTGGCGCGCGTAATCATCGTCTGGTTGAAGGCATCGCCTTCAGCCAGATCGAACTCGCGGCGAATGACGTAGTCGCGAGTACGCGTGTTACCACGAATTTCGATACGCTCGACGTAAGCACGCTCACCCTGATCAACGATGTAGGAGACACCGACCGTGTTGGAGCTGAAATCACGATTGCCGCGCGGCGTCACGCGAGCGAAGGGGTAACCTTCCGCGGCGACACGCGTGGAAATGGCTTCCATCGTCTTCTGGACATCGCGAGCATTATAGGTCGAACCCTCATGGGTCCGCACGAGCCCCTGGAGCTCGTTCGCATCGACACCGGAAACCGTCGATTCAACACCGACCGCACCAAAATTGTAACGAGGACCTTCCTCGACTGTGTAGGTCAGGGTGTACTCGTTGGTGTTCGCATCAAAGGTCGCATCGCCCGAAACGATGCGGAAATCCGGATAGCCATGATTGTAGTAGAACTGACGCAGCGTCTCTTCATCAGCGCGCATCTTGGCTTCGCTGTAAATGTCGCGGCGAGTCAGGAACGACAGGAAGTTGGACTTCTTGGTCGAGATCACCGACGCAAGACGACCATCGCTATAAGCATTGTTACCGACAAACTCGATCTTGCCGATCTTCGTTCGATCACCTTCATTGACCACGAAAGCCAAATTCACGCGACCATTGGCGACAGCAAAGGTCTCCGTGGTCACCTGAACGTCGTTGCGGCCAATGGCTGCATAGGCTTCCTTGATGCGAGCAATGTCGGAGTCGATCTGGCTTTGGCTGTAAGGGGCCAGCGCCTGCGTCTGCACGACAGCCTGAAGCTTTTCGTCTTTGAGTTTGCGGTTGCCGTTGAACACGACCTGATTGACGAGCTGGTTCTCATTGACGCTGACGACCAGCGAGCCGCCGGAAACCGAAATGCGAACATCCGAGAAATAACCGGTGGCGTAGAGACGCTTTACGGACTCGTCGATATCGGCATTGGAAAAGGTCTTGCCCGGCTGGATCGTGATGTTTGCCCGCACCGCTTCGGCACCGACCCGAGCGGCACCCTTGACGTCAATCCTCTTGACGACAGCAGCCTCAGCATAACCTGCAGACACAAGCAGGACAGCACCCGCACCCGAAGCAGCGACACCGGCAGAAATTGCAACCGCCGATACAGCGTTCAAAAATTTTGAACCAGCCTTCATTTCACATCTTACCTTTTTTCGCCGTTCCGGAGCAGGTTTAACCGACTCCAGCTACGTGAGCCGTTTTAACCGCTTTTACTCTACAAGCAAGCGGCAACGTTAAATTCCATTTACTTCGTGCCCGGGCGTGGCCCAATCGCCACGCCGAATTTTCGGTTAAGGTAAACAGAAGCTTACCTTGGACGCAAGCCGTCGTCAGCCGATCAATGCGGCAATATCGTTCCATGTTGCGAAAACCATCAGGGACAGCACCATGGCCAGCCCAATGCGGAACGCAATTTCCTGTGCACCGGCCCCGAGCGGGCGGCCCCGCACCGCCTCAATGGCGTAAAACACGAGGTGCCCCCCGTCCAGAACTGGCACAGGCATGAGATTCAACAAGCCGATGGAGACCGAAAGCACCGCCGCAAGCTGGATGACGGCCGCAAGGCCCAGAGTCGCCATCTGCCCCGAAGCCTGCGCAACGCGTACAGGGCCGCCGAGTTGATCGGGCTTCATCTTACCAGTCACGAGATTACCGATGTAATGAAATGTGCCTGTGACAATATTGCTGGTTTCCGTCACACCTTCGACCAGCGCCTGCCCAACCCCCATCTTCTCGACGCGGAAATTGCCGGCCGCCTGAGTGGTCACGATGCCAATCAACCCGACCTCGACCTTGTTGCCGAAAGGATCGTCGATCACGGTCGCGCGCGGAACCATCGGCAGTGCCTGCGTCACCCCGTCGCGGCGAATCGTCACGATAATCGACGTGGCCGGGCGGATGCTAACGTAGCGGCGCACGTCATCGAAGGTCTTCACGATCGTGTCATCCAGTGAAACCAGCACATCACCGGGCTTCACGCCGGCCTCCTCGGCAGCAGATCCGGCCTTCACTTCCGCCACGACAGGATCGGAAACCGGCTTGCCATAGAGTGCGAAAAGCGAGGTAAAGATCAGGATCGCCAGCAGGAAATTGGCAATGGGGCCGGCTGCGACAGTTGCCGCCCGCTTCCACAACTTGGCACCGGAAAGCGTGTGGGCTTTCTCTTCCTCCGTCAGTCCGGCAAGTGCATCCTGTCCGGGACGGCTTGAGGCGTCCTCATCGCCCCAGAATTTCACATAGCCGCCAAGCGGAATGGCGCTCAGCTTCCAGCGTGTACCCTGACGATCGGTAAAACCGACGATCTCGGGACCAAAGCCGATGGAGAACGCGGTGGCGCGAATGCCACACCAGCGGCCGATGAGATAATGGCCCATTTCATGGACGAAGACGAGCAGGGTCAGGACGAAGAGGAACGGAACAATGTAGCCCGTAATCAAACCGATAATTGCCATGCATATCTCCTGTCCATCATGTCGGAGCGGGTCTGCTGCCTGTCAGAACAAAAGCAGACATCATCTTCTGACAACCGAACCTGTCGCTCCCTAGAGCCCAAGCAGGGCACCGCCGTCAAGCGCGAATGAACCTCCCGCCGACAAAGCGCGGACCGCCATCAGAAGAAAGGCGGCGAAACAGGCAACGACAAGGCCGTCCACTCGGTCCATCACGCCGCCATGACCGGGAATGAGGTGGCTCGAATCCTTAAAGCCGAAACGGCGCTTGATAAAGGATTCGAACAGGTCTCCCGCCTGACTGGCGACCGAAAGCACGAACGCCGCCGGCACGATCCATATGGGGGAGGCATCCGTCATTGACAAGGCAACGGCAGAACCGGCCATCACGGCCGAAATCGTGCCGCCGATAGCACCCGACCAGGTCTTGCCGGGCGATATCTTCGGCGCGAGTTTCGGACCGCCGATGGTGCGTCCCACGAAATAGGCAAGAATATCCGTTGCCCAGACCAATGCGAACACAAAAAGCATGGCCGCAAAGCCGGTCGGATCGTCACCCCGCACCGCTGCAAGAGCGATGCCCGAAAGCCCGGCGTAAAAAAGACCAGCAGGCAGCCAGACTTTCGCCTCCTGCGATACGATGGCAACGAGAAAGGCGACAAGCAGGAAGAAACCGAGAAGAATGACGGCAACGCCAGTCCAGCCCGCGAGAATCACAAGCGCAAGAACACCCGTCATAAGCCAGCCCAGCAAACGCTCGTGGCTCACCAGTCGGGAGATCGTCGACCATTCATAATAGACGAGCAGAGTGATGGCGGCGGACAGCAACCGGAACGCAAAGCCGCCGAACCAGGTGGCGACCAGCACCACGGCTGCCATCACGATACCCGAAACAATCCGCAGCCTGAGTTCCTCGGACATCACGACCCCACCGCCGCCTGCGCAGTAGAAAGGCCACCGAAGCGCCGTTCGCGCATCGCGAATTTCTCGAGCGCCGCGCAGAACATGGCACGGTCGAAGTCCGGCCAATGGTCGCTTACGAACATCAGTTCGGAATAGGCGGCCTGCCACAAGAGAAAGTTCGAAAGCCGCTCTTCGCCGCTGGTACGGATGATGAGGTCCGGATCGGGAATCCCCACCGTATCAAGGCGACTATCGATCAGACCGGGCGTAATGTCCTCACAACGCAGATGGCCATCAGCCACATCGCGGGCGATGGACACCATGGCACGGGCCATCTCGTCGCGCGAACCGTAGTTGAAGGCGATGACCAGTGTCAGACCTGTATTGTTTCGGGTGGTCTCCTCGGCCTCGATCAGAAGCGGCAGAAGATCGCTGCGCAGATTGTTCCGCTCGCCGATCACGCGAATCCGCACATTGTCGCGATGAAGTTCGGACAAATCCCTGCGAATGAAGAGCTTCAGAAGTCCGAGAAGATCACGAACCTCCGTCTCGGGCCGACGCCAGTTTTCTGAAGAGAAGGCAAAAAGCGTCAGATAGCCGACACCGAAATCGCTTGCAGCGCGCACGATCTCACGGACGACTTCCATGCCCTTGCGATGACCGGCGGTCCGCGTCATGCCGTGAGACTGGGCCCAACGCCCGTTCCCGTCCATGATGATGGCAACATGCTTTGGTAACGAGGACCGTTCGGGTTGTGCCATGGTTCTTCCAGCGTAGGTAACAGATACGTTCCAGACGAACGTAGTATTGAAGAATAGGAAAACTAGCCGACTCTCGACAGTGCCGCCACCGTTCTTTCACGGCGAGAAGCCTTGCGCCGGAAAAATTTAAAAAGGGAATTTGGCGTTCAGCATTTCGAGAACCGACTGACGTCCGGAGAACACCGGAGCATGGGCGGCAAAAGCATCGCCGGTCGGGGCCGACCGGCGACCATGCAGGCTCACACCTGCATGATTTCCTTTTCCTTCACGACGAGGAGCCTATCGATCTCGGTGATCGTGTCGTCCGTCATCTTCTGGACCTTGTCCGACAGAGCGCGGCTTTCGTCCTGCCCGATATCGCCATCCTTCTCAGCCTTCTTGAGGTTTTCCATACCGTCACGGCGAACGTGGCGAATGGCAACCTTGGCCTTCTCGGCGTAATCGTGAGCCACCTTCACCAGCGAACGACGACGTTCCTCGTTCAGTTCCGGCAGCGGAATACGCAGCGTCTGGCCATCCATGATCGGGTTCAGGCCGAGATGCGATTCGCGGATCGCGCGATCGACAGCGTTCACCATCGAACGATCCCAGATCGAGACGGACAGCATGCGTGGCTCGGGCACGGTGATGTTGGCCACCTGGTTCAACGGCACGCGCGAACCATAGGCGTCCACCGAGATGGGATCGAGAATGTTGGCGGAAGCACGCCCGGTGCGCAGCGAGGCAATGTCGCCCGTAAACGCGTTGATGGCACCGTCCATGCGGCGCTTCAGTTCCTTCAGATCAGTTGCATCGCTCATGATTGAACTCCCGTCATATGTATCGCGTGGCGGTATGGTGTTCCGCCGTCAATTGTCCGTAACGATTGTCTTGCGGCCGCCGCCAGTGAGAATCTCCGGGAAACCGTTCTTCTCGTGGATCGAGAAAACGATGATCGGAATGGAGTTTTCCCGCGCCAGCGCTACGGCAGCAACATCCATCACCGCAAGGCCCTTTTCCAGCACTTCGGAATGGGTAAGCTGGTCGAAACGCGTCGCATCCGGCACCTTCTTGGGGTCTGCCGAATAGATGCCATCCACCTGCGTACCCTTGAAGATCGCTTCGGCGCCCATTTCGGCCGCGCGAAGTGCCGCAGCGGAGTCGGTGGTGAAGAAAGGGTTGCCGGTGCCGCCTGCGAAGATAACCACACGCCCGAGCGAAAGGTGATAGAGCGTCGCACGCTGCGAGAAGCTCTCACAGATCTCCGGCATAGCGATCGCCGACAGGACCACCGTCTCGATATTGAGTTTGCGCAACGAAGTTGCCAGCGCCAGCGCATTGATGACGGTGGCGAGCATGCCCATGTGATCGCCGGTCACGCGGTCGCCGCCCTTGGAGGCAACGGCCACACCACGGAAAATGTTACCGCCGCCGACGACGACACCAACCTCGACCCCCATCGCGCGCGCTGCGGCGATATCGCCCGCGATCCGGTCTGCGACGGCGACATCGATACCGAAGCCCTGGCTGCCCATGAGGGCTTCTCCGGAGGCCTTGAGAAGAACACGCTTATAGATGGGCTTTGCGGTCATATCGGAATCCTCTCGTGCGGTTTGAAAGCCGGATACACGAAGGGCACCGCGTTGTCACGCGATGCCCTGGATTTTTCAACGGTCGTGCGACCGAAAGGCTTAGGCCTTGCCGGCTGCGGCAGCCACTTCGGCCGCGAAGTCGGTTTCTTCCTTCTCGACGCCTTCACCGAGCAGAAGACGGGCGATCGCCGTCACTTCGATGGCCGCACCGGCTTCCTTTTCGGCAGCCTTGACGGCTTCCGCAACGGTCAGGTCCGGGTTAACGACGAAGGCCTGCGACAGCAGTGCGACTTCTTCGTAGAACTTGCGCATGCGGCCTTCGACCATTTTTTCGATGATGTTGTCCGGCTTGCCGGAGGCGCGCGACTGCTCGATGAACACGGCGCGTTCACGCTCGGCGACAGCCTGATCGACCTCTTCCGGACGGACGGCGAGCGGTGCGGTTGCAGCAACGTGCATGGCGATCTGGCGACCGATGGAAGACAGAACGGCCTTGTCGCCGACAGACTTCAGGGCAACGAGAACGCCGAGCTTGCCGATGCCTTCGCCGGCAGCGTTGTGCACGTAGGTTGCGACAACGCCATGCTCGACTTCGAGCGCAGCGGAACGACGCAGCGTCATGTTTTCGCCGATCGTGGCGATTGCGTCCTTGATCGAGTCGGTGACCGACTTGCCGGTTGCCGGGTAGGTGGCGGCACCAACGGCTTCAACGGTGCCATCGGTGGACAGAGCGACCTGGGCAACGCCACGGACGATGTCCTGGAAGGCGTCGTTGCGGGCAACGAAGTCGGTTTCGGAATTGATTTCGACCAGAACGGCCTTGTGGCCGAGCGTGGCAACGCCGATCAGGCCTTCGGCAGCCGTGCGGCCCGACTTCTTGTCGGCCTTGGCGATGCCCTTGGCGCGCAGCCAATCGATGGCAGCTTCGATGTCGCCGTTGGTTTCGGCCAGCGCCTTCTTGCAATCCATCATGCCTGCGCCGCTCTTTTCGCGCAGCTCCTTAACCAGTGCAGCAGTGATTTCTGCCATTGTCTTGCCTCTCGTGTTGTCGATCCAGCGCAGCGTCGGGCTTTTAAACAAGCGCCACGCCCTCAATCTGGGGAAGGGAATGTACCCTGAAATGTAACAGCGTGATGAATGGGTCATCATGCGATGCCAAAGCCGCCTGCGCGGCACGACGGGTACTTGAATGCGAAAGGCCGCCGGCACAGAAAAAGTGTCCGGCGGCCTGTCGAATAGACGAACGGGGGATGCGGTCTATTCGGACCGCATCGGCCTCATTCTCAGGCGCCAGCTTCGCCTTCGAGAGCCGGCTCGATCGGAGCTTCCGAGGAAGCGCCGATGTCACGGCCCGAAGCGCCCTGCTGACGGGCGATACCGTCGATAGCAGCGCGGGCGATCAGATCGCTGTAGAGAGCGATGGCGCGCGATGCGTCGTCGTTGCCGGGGATCGGGAAATCGATCGGGTCCGGATCGCAGTTGGAGTCGATGATCGCGACGACCGGAATGCCAAGGCGCTTGGCTTCTTCGATCGCGATCTTTTCCTTGTTGGTGTCAATGATGAAGATCAGGTCCGGAACGCCGCCCATGTCGCGGATACCGCCGAGAGCCTTGTCAAGCTTCTCGCGTTCGCGCTCAAGGTTCAGACGCTCCTTCTTGGAGTAGCCCTGAGCTTCGCCAGCCAGGATTTCATCGAGCTTGCGCAGGCGCTGGATCGAGTTGGAAATCGTCTTCCAGTTCGTCAGCATGCCGCCGAGCCAGCGCGAGTTGACGTAGTACTGGGCCGAACGCTTGGCAGCGTCAGCAATGATTTCCGAAGCCTGACGCTTCGTGCCGACGAACAGCACGCGACCGCCACGGGCAACGGTGTCAGACACCTGCTGCAGGGCGCGCGACAGAAGCGGAACGCTCTGTGCGAGGTCGATGATGTGGATGTTGTTACGTTCGCCGAAGATGTACGGCTTCATCTTCGGGTTCCAGCGGTGCGTCTGGTGGCCGAAGTGAACGCCTGCTTCGAGAAGCTGGCGCAAGCTGAAATCGGGCAATGCCATGCCTTTGATCCTTTTCCGGTTGAACCCTCGCAAGGCAATCAGCGCCGCGTTTGCGGCGCCACCGGCGGAATGGACCGGATTTCTCCCGGTTCATCCCAAACCCTGCGTGTGGAATGGTGGTGGCCATACAGGCCCCGCCCCGCGATTGCAAGGGCAAAAACGGCAAAAAAGCCCGCAAAAGCCTCGATTACGGCGCTTTCACCTGTTCACAGGTCTCTTCCGGCAGGAGTTCCAGCTTCGACAATTTGCCCGCCAGCGAAAAATCACCGTAGTCCATCACGAGATCACGACTGACGCCATTGTCATAGAGCTTGAAGGACAGGCGGTAGGCCGGTTCCGAATCGCCCCCTGCCCCTTCATTGAAGTAGGATGCCGTCACCGGCCACCAGGGCTTCGCGGAAAGCGCTGCGGCGGCCTTGCCATCCGAATCGGCGCCGTTATCGGCATCCGTCTTCGGCTTTCCGATGATCGTCGTCACCAGAAGGCTCTTGTCGCCATCCTCCGAACCGTCGAACACGCGCGTATCGAACAGCGCCTTGCCGCCAAGCGCATTGGCGATCACTTCCTGCATGTGCATGGTCGGGAAAACGCTCTCAGGCAGTTCCACGCTTCTGGCGTTGTCGTCGTCCAGCGTAACGGTCACGCCACCGGGCTTGATCGTTGCCTCGCCCTTGACCTGCTTGTCCAGCGTTTCGTCGGTAAAGGACTGGTTGTCGAAGCGAAAAACGCCGGTCTTCGCATCCTCGAACGAGGTCAGACGCTGGTCGCTCATGCGCACTTCGTCGCCAGTATTGATGCGGGTCGCAAAGCGGAAGCGGGTCGTGTAGCCCTTGCAGGCAGCGCCGGTGAATTCATAGACCATACGACCGTAAATCGCGTCGATGCCGGAGCGTTCCGAAGCCTGTTTCAGTTCGAGATCATAGATGGCTCGATGCGCCTGAAGCGGCGGCACGGGGCCATCCTGCGCCGTGGCGTCAGAAGCCGCCATCGCCATCATCGCCGCAGCGAAAAGTTTCCTGCGTGTCATCACCGTCTCCCGCCGGGTCGCTATTGCCGCTGCCCCTCGTCATAAATAGGTTATGGACGCGGACGACAACGAGCTCTCCTGCGTGAATGCAGGATTCTTGTGGTCTTATCAACAAAAGCGGGAGAGTAAAACGTGAATACCATCGAAAGCCGGCTCGAAGAACTTGGGATTGTCCTGCCCGTGGCAGCGGCTCCCGCCGCCAATTATGTTTCCTATGTACTGACCGGCAATCTTCTTCACCTGTCCGGGCAATTGCCGATGGAAAACGGCAAGCTTGCCGTGACCGGCCTTGTCGGCAGGGATGTGGACGTGCCCGGCGCCCGTCGAGCCGCCGAACTCTGCGCCATCAACCTTCTGGCCCAGGCACAGGCTGCCATCGGCGATCTCACCCGCATCAAGCGTGTGGTCAAGATTCAGGGCTTCGTCGCGTCTACGCCGGAATTCACCGAGCAGCACCTTGTCATCAATGGCGCGTCCGATCTTCTCGTCGCCGTTCTCGGTGATGCCGGCCGCCACGCCCGCGCCGCTGTCGGCATGGCCGCACTGCCGCTCAATGCCGCCGTCGAGATCGACGCCATCATGGAAATCGCCTGATGTCCCGCATCGACTGGTTGACTGCCCAACCCATCGCCCATCGTGGTTTTCATGACATGAACCACGCCATCTGGGAGAACACGCTGGCCGCCTTTCAGCGCGCTGTGGATGCCGGCTTCGCGATCGAATGCGACGTGCACATCGTCGCCGATGGCAGCGTCGTCGTGTTCCACGACGACACGCTGGACCGGCTCTGCGGCATTCCCGGCGACGTAAGGGCCCGCACAGCGGCCGAACTGGGCCTCCTCACGATCGGCGGCACCGCCGAGCGCATACCGACGCTGAAACAACTCCTGAAGCTTGTCGATGGTAAGGTACCGCTCGTCATAGAACTGAAGGGGCGTGAAGGCGACGATGACGGCTTTGCCGAAACCGTGCTGGACGACCTTGAGGGCTACAAGGGCCATGTGGCGCTGATGAGCTTCGACCACTGGGCACTCAGGGATCTGAAAATTGCCGGCGCGCCCTACCCGCTTGGTCTTACCGCCGAAGGCGACCAGCCGGAAGCGTTCTTCAAACATGACGAAGCGATGCAACTCGGTCTGGACTTCATCTCCTATCATTACGGTCACTTGCCGAATGCCTTCATCACCGCTCAGCGGCAACAGGGCATTCCGGTGATTACCTGGACAGTGCGGGACGAGGCGGCGCGCGAACACACCTTCAGGAACGCCGACCAGATGACCTTCGAGGGTTTCGATCCCCGCCAGAGCCCGGCACTTACAGCATGACGACATTGCGGCTGGAGAAATCCTTCGCGAACATTGCCCCGGAAAGCTGGAACCGGCTTTCCGGGGCCTCGCGCCATGCACCCGGCCCCTACAACCCGTTCCTCAGCCATGCCTACCTCTCGGCACTGGAGGAATCCGGATCGGCCACGGCGCGAACGGGTTGGCTCGGCCAGCACCTTCTTCTGGAAGAAGGTGGCACGCTGATTGGCGCCGTACCCTGCTATCTGAAAAGCCACAGCCGCGGCGAATATGTCTTCGATCAGGGCTGGGCCGATGCTTTCGAACGTGCCGGCGGGCGCTATTATCCCAAGCTTCAGGCCAGCATTCCCTTTACGCCCGCAACGGGAGCCCGCCTGCTTTACCTTACGGAAGACGGGGCATCGGCAACCCGCGCGGCGTTGGCTGCCGGTCTGCGCTCGGCCTCCGACCAACTCGACGTGTCGTCGGCCCACGTTACTTTTCTGCCGGAAGACGAGCTGCCGTCCTTCCTCAAGGAAGGTTATCTGCACCGGCTGGATGTTCAGTTCCATTTTGAGAACCGGGGCTATGTCAACCACGACGAATTTCTCGAAACGCTGGCCTCCCGCAAACGCAAGACGTTGCGCAAAGAACGGCGTGCGGCGCTGGAAAACGGCATCACCATCGACTGGCTCACCGGCAAGGACCTGACCGAGGACATCTGGGACCAGTTCTTCGCTTTCTATATGGATACCGGCAGCCGCAAATGGGGTAAGCCCTATCTGACCCGCGCCTTCTATTCTCTCATCAGCGAGCGCATGGCTGATGACATTCTGCTGGTGATGGCGAAACGGGAGGGGCGCTACATTGCAGGTGCGATCAATTTCATCGGCTCGGATGCACTCTACGGCCGTCACTGGGGTTGCATCGAGGACCACCCTTACCTGCATTTCGAGGTCTGCTACCATCAGGCCATCGATTTCGCACTGGAGCGAAAGTTGGCACGCGTCGAGGCCGGCGCACAGGGCGAACACAAGCTGGCACGCGGTTACATGCCGAGCCTCACCCACTCTGCCCACTATATAGCGCATCCCGGCCTGCGTCGCGCCGTCTCCGACTATCTGGAAGCCGAGCGCGCGGATGTGGAGGCGACAGGCGGTTACCTCGCCGAACACGGCCCGTTCCGCAAGCCGAACGAGGCCGCTGAGACGGAGTGACCGCGGCTACGATCTCTTTTCGCGGAAAATAGGCCTCACACGGTTTTCATGACGCGCTGCGATGCTCTAAACACGTGGCATTGAATATAAGGAGATTCCCTGATGAGCACGGTCTATGATCCCGAAAACATTTTCGCGAAGATCCTGAAGGGCGACATTCCCTCGCACGCTGTCTATGAGGACGAGAACACCTATGCCTTCATGGATGTGATGCCGCAGGCGCCCGGCCATGTTCTCGTCGTTCCGAAAACGCCCTCGCGCAACCTGCTCGATGCCGACCCGGCTACGCTTGCCACGCTCATTCCGGTGGTGCAGAAGATCGCTCGCGCAGCCAAGGAAGCCTTTGAAGCCGACGGCATATTCATCACCCAGTTCAACGAACCCGCCGCTGGCCAGACGGTGTTCCACCTGCATTTCCACATCATTCCGCGCAATGAAGGTGCCGACTTGAAGTCACATTCCGGCAAGATGGAAGACGCAGCCGTTCTGGCTGCCAACGCCCAGAAGATCCGCACTGTTCTGGCCGCCAAAGCCTGAAAATCAGCGGTTAAAGCCAGTGCAGTGCAGCGGCGATCAAACCGACTGATACACCTATGCCGAAGAAAATCCGCTGGCCGGAAAGAATATAGACGGCAAAGCCGGCCAGTGCCGCGCCTGCCCGCATCCAGGCCGGCAATTCGGCCAGCGTTCCGGTCGGGTTCAGCACGAGGCGGGCGATAACGGCGGCGACAAGCGCAGTCGCAACCGCCCTCACCCACAACATCGCCTCGGAATCCTCGCGCAGCCGGTTGCCGGCGAGAACGCCGAGCCAGCGCCACACATCCGTTGCCAGAACGCCGGCCACAAGGATGAAAACATAGGACCAGAGATCGCCGTTCATGACCGGGCCTCCCTGCGCTTCCGCCGCCAGCGGTCGGCGAGATAGACCGCCGTCCCGCCGCCGATACCGGCGTAGAAAATGTCGAACTGCGGCGCAAACGGCGTGACCGCCGGGCCGAGCACAAGCCCGGTGATGAACGCGATCCGGGTCAGAACATCCCGCGCCGAACCCCACATCGACAGCAGGAAATAGACCGGCGTCATGAATGCCAGCACCGCCGAGAGGATGGGCGGAAACGCAGACAATATGCCATAGCCGAAGGCGACGATCACCGTGTTGATCGCTGTCAGCGGCACGGCAAAGCCGGTAAACCAGGTGAGCCGATATTCCCGTGGCACATCGCGCACATGGCGCAGTGCAAACACCCAGGAGGTGATCGCCACGAAATGCGAAACAAGCAGCAGCTTCCACAGCGGCGTGCGTTCGGTTCGCATTTCCGGCACCAGCGCCGCCAGCATCGGCATGAAACGGATGGATGAAAACGTCACGGCCAGAAAAGCGGCGGCGATGTTCAGGCCGGTATGCATGGCGCCGGTCAGGATGATCTGCGCCGGCAGCGCCCACATGCCTGCGGTCATCAGCACAGCGTGGCCGCGCGTCAGCCCGGATTCGAGCGCGAGTGCTGCGAAGCCGGCGCAGGATCCCATAAGGATGAGCGCCGGGAGAGAGACAATGCCTCTCATTCCCTGCAGGAACCAGTAAAGGGCTGGCGATGATGTTTGGCTGGGCATTGCGGCGGGTCTGACTTCACATGGGCAAAAAAGAGCCGGGCCTCTCGGCCCGGCGCAGGATCATTTCGATCCACCTTACTTCTTCGGTACCTTCGGCACCGCACTTCGCCGCTTCAGAGGTTCGACCGAATCGACCACTTCCGCGACAGGTGCATCGTCATCGTCGCCATCATCATCGTTGGAAGGCGTTTCGGCCTTCCCCTTGCGAGGCTTGCCCTTGGCGCGGGCGTCGATTTCCTCGGCTTCGATGACCTCCGCCTCCGGCTTCGGCTTCACCGGCACCGTCTCCGGCAGGCATTCGAGGTTGAGAACCTCCTTGCCGTCTTCGCCGGTCACCGTCGTCACACGAACGACGCCGCCCTTCTTGAGCTTGCCGAACAGAATCTCGTTGGCGAGCGGCTTCTTGATGTATTCCTGAATGACGCGGCCAAGCGGACGCGCACCCATCTTGTCATCATAGCCGCGCACCGAGAGCCAGGCGATCGCTTCCGGCGACAAGTCGAAGGTGACATTGCGCTCGGAAAGCTGCGTCTCAAGCTGCATGACGAACTTCTGCACCACGCGATGGATCGTCTCCGGCGCCAGCGGCGCAAACGGAATGATCGCATCGAGACGATTGCGGAATTCCGGCGTGAACAGGCGGGTGATCGCCTCCTCGTCCTCGCCGGTGCGCTTGGAAGAACCGAAGCCGATGGCGGCCTTGGCCATTTCCGATGCGCCGGCATTGGTCGTCATGATCAGGATGACGTTACGGAAATCGACCTTCTTGCCGTTGTGATCGGTCAACTGGCCGTTATCCATCACCTGCAGCAGGATGTTGTAGATATCCGGATGCGCCTTCTCGATTTCATCGAGCAACACCACGCAATGCGGATGCTGATCGACGCCATCGGTCAGAAGACCGCCCTGGTCGAAGCCGACATAGCCGGGAGGTGCACCGAGCAGACGTGAAACGGTATGCCGTTCCATATATTCCGACATGTCGAAGCGCAGCATCTGCACACCGAGTGAAGCGGCAAGCTGCTTGGCGACTTCCGTCTTGCCGACGCCGGTCGGGCCGGAAAACACGTAAGAGCCGATCGGCTTGTTCGGTTCGCGAAGACCGGCGCGCGCCAGCTTGATGGCAGTCGACAGCGCCTCGATGGCGACGTCCTGACCATAAACTACCGTGCGCAGTTCCTTTTCAAGGTTGGCGAGAACCATCTCGTCATCCTTGGAAACTGTCTTCGGCGGAATGCGCGCCATCGTCGCCACCGTGGCCTCGATCTCGCGTTCGGTAATCAGCTTACGGCGTTTGGAGGCTGGCAACAGCATCTGCGCCGCACCGGTCTCGTCGATCACGTCGATGGCCTTGTCCGGCAGCTTGCGATCCGAGATATAGCGGGCCGAAAGCTCGACAGCGGCCTTGATCGCCTCGTTCGAGTATTTCAGATGGTGATAATCCTCGAAATAGGGCTTGAGGCCCTTCATGATCTCGATGGCATCATCAATGGATGGCTCGTTGACATCGATCTTCTGGAAACGACGCACCAGCGCCCGGTCCTTTTCGAAGAACTGGCGATATTCCTTGTAGGTGGTCGAACCGATGCAGCGAATCGCCCCCGAAGACAGCGCCGGCTTCAGGAGGTTGGAGGCATCCATAGCGCCGCCCGACGTTGCACCCGCGCCAATAACGGTGTGAATCTCATCGATGAACAGCACGGCACCCGGATACTCTTCCAGTTCCTTGACCACCTGCTTCAGGCGTTCCTCGAAATCGCCGCGATAGCGTGTACCGGCCAAAAGCGTGCCCATGTCGAGCGAGAAGATCGTGTCATTCTTCAGCGCGTCCGGCACCTTGCCTTCAACGATCCGCTTGGCAAGACCTTCGGCAATCGCCGTCTTGCCGACGCCGGGATCGCCCACATAGAGCGGATTGTTCTTGGAACGGCGGCAAAGCACCTGAATGGTGCGGTTCACCTCGTCATGGCGACCGATCAGCGGGTCGATCTTGCCGACCTTGGCCTTCTCGTTGAGATTGACGCAATAGGCCTTGAGCGCCTCCTGCGGCTTCTTCTGACCGCTCTCATCATCGTGACGCGGCTGCTTGTTCTCGGATTCGCTCTCCTCGGAGCCCTTCGGCGCGCGGGTCTGGGAAGAACCCGGACGCTTGCCGATACCATGCGAGATGAAGTTGACGGCATCGTAGCGCGTCATTTCCTGCTCCTGCAGGAAATAGGCGGCATGGCTCTCGCGCTCGGCGAAGATGGCGACGAGGACATTCGCCCCGGTTACTTCCTCACGGCCAGAGGATTGCACATGGATGACGGCGCGCTGAATGACGCGCTGGAAGCCAGATGTCGGCTTCGAGTCCTCGTCATAACCGGTCACAAGATTGGAGAGTTCGCTGTCGACATATTCGGTGACGATCTTGCGAAGTGTGTCGAGATTGACGTTGCACGCACCCATGACGGCAGCGGCATCCGCGTCATCGATCAACGCCAGAAGCAGATGCTCCAGCGTTGCGTATTCGTGGTGGCGTTCATTGGCATAGGTCAGAGCCTGATGAAGCGCTTTTTCCAGACTGGGCGAGAAAGTTGGCACGTTCAGTTCCTCACTTCTTTTCCATGACACATTGCAGCGGATGCTGGTGCTGCCTTGCGAAGTCCATCACCTGGGAAACCTTCGTTTCGGCAACTTCGTATGTGTAGATTCCGCATTCGCCCACGCCGTGGTTATGCACATGAAGCATGATGCGGGTCGCTGCTTCACGATCCTTCTGGAAAAACCGTTCCAGAATGTGGATTACGAATTCCATCGGCGTGTAGTCGTCGTTCAGAAGAAGAACGCGATACAGATTGGGTTTCTTGGTTTTCGGCTTGGTGCGCGTGATAACCGACGTGCTACGACCCGGGCCGTTGCCGTCACCGTCTTTTTCGTTCTGCATCACGACCGGCCTGGCGATCATTGTCATTTCAATCCTTGAGTGCCCCGCATGACACGGGTAAGCCCTGCATATCTGCGCAGGAACGACTAATGTAATCAATCGCCCGCAGATTTTAAGCCCCCTTTAACCTCTGCGCCGCGATTTCGATGCGAGAGACCATTCTGCGCAAATCAGGCTTGCCTGTAGGTTACGGGAGTTTTCCGGCGGGAACCAACAAAAAACCGGCCCTGAGCGCACTCAGGCCGGTTTCGATTTTCTGTAAAAGAGCCGAATTCGGGAAACAGTGTTCACCCGAAGGCCTGTCGCGACATCAAAGATCCTCGGCGAGGATCGCCATCGACAGATTGTAGGAGAGGTCGCCATCCTCGTCATCGCGGAAGATGACGCCGATGAATTCGTCGCCGACATAGACTTCAGCCGAATCGTCCTTGCGCGGACGGGCCTTGACGGTGATCTGCGGGTTCAGCGTGCGCTTCAGATAGGCGTCCAGTTTCTTGAGTTCGTCGGGCTTCATCTTGGGTCTCCATGAGAAATCTAGCACCTTGCACGGCGATGGCCGCCCGGCCGGCCACAGGACCGAAGCCGGATGCCGCCGCGCCCGTGCAAACGCAATCTTGTCGGGCGGCGCAAATCACCGCCCCGGCCCGGTGCTTGTGACATGGGGAAAGCGGCGGTGTAAAGGCAAGCCCGCTCCCATCGAAAAAAAAGCCCGGCATTCCACCGGGCTTCTTCTCAAAATGACAAATCGACCACGCCTCAGTCGGCCGCGATCACCTGATCCATGACACGGGCAGGCTCGGCACACCCGGCCTCCCCCACCACGCGGGCCGGAACACCGGCCACCGTGGTGCAGGCCGGAACCGGCTTCAGCACTACCGAACCGGCCGCAACGCGCGAGCAGGCGCCAACCGTGATATTCCCAAGGATCTTGGCGCCGGCGCCAATCAGCACGCCGTTGCCGATCTTCGGATGGCGATCCGAATCGTCCTTGCCCGTACCGCCAAGTGTCACGCCATGCAGGATGGACACATTGTCACCGATCACAGCGGTCTCACCCACGACAAGGCCCGTCGCGTGGTCGAGGAAGATGCCCTTGCCGACGCGGGCGGCCGGGTTGATGTCCGTCTGGAACACACCGGATGCCCGGCTCTGAAGATAAAGCGCGAAATCTCGGCGACCGTTATTCCACAGCCAATGGGCCAGCCTGTGCGTCTGGATCGCATGGAATCCCTTGAAATACAGCACGGGCTCCAGGAAGCGCGTGCAGGCTGGGTCGCGGTCATAGACAGCCTGAATATCGACGCGCAAAACCGCACTCCATTCCGGCCAGTCTTCCAGCATGGACTGGAAGGCCTGCCGCAGCAGCGCTGCCGGCACGTCGCGGTGATGGAGACGTTCGCAGATACGGAAAATAACGCACTCTTCCAGCGACCGATGATTGAGCACAGTCGTGTAGAGAAACGCGGCGAGCAGCGGATCGTTCTCGCTTGCCGCTTGCGCCTCTTGCCGCAAACTATCCCAGATCGGGTCGATGGCCTTGATCTGGTCGTCGGCGCGCAGTTCCGTTATTGCGACCATAGACGGTCTCCTCTTTTCCAAGTGTGCGGCATTATATAGGAAAAGCAGGGTAAAACACAAACGGAGGCGGCAATAAATGACCAGAACGCAGGATTTCGCGGAAGGCAAGCTCGTAGCGGCGTGCGATGGGGGCATCGGCACGCTGACTTTCCATAACGAGCCGCGCAAGAATGCGATTACCGCCGCCATGTGGCGGGCCATTCCGCGCGCCCTGCATTTCCTGACGGTTGAGGCCGGAGCCCGCGCCATCATCCTCGCTGGCGCAGGCGGGCAGGATTTTTCGGCGGGGGCGGATATCTCCGAATTTGAGACCGTGCGCAAGGATGCAGAAACCGCCCGCGCCTATGAGCTGGAAAACAGCGCGGCCTTCCGCGCCATCCGTTCCGCCCGCGTGCCCACCATCGCCGCCATCCGTGGCATCTGCTATGGCGGCGGCTTCGGCGTCGCGGCGGCCTGTGACATGCGCCTTGCGGACGAAACCGCACGTTTCGCCATTCCCGCCGCCCGCCTCGGCCTCGCCTACCCGGCAGATGCGGTGCAGGACATATTGCTGGCGCTTGGCAATCAGACGACCCGAAAGCTGCTCTATACCGGTCTCCCGATGACCGCCCGTGAACTGACACCGTCCGGCTTCCTGCTGCATATCGCCGAAGATGTCGCGGGGCTCGAAAAGGAAGTCTTCACCGTCGCCGGAGCAATCGCCGCCAATGCGCCGATCTCGCTGGCCGCCTCGAAGCTGGCGATCCGCGCCGTGACTGAAAACGACAACGTGCTGATGAGCGAGGCCGAAGTGCTGGGCGCCTCGACCTTCGAGAGTGCCGATTATGCCGAAGGCCGCGCCGCATTCGCCGAGCGCCGCAAGCCCGTCTTCAAGGGTGCCTGATCCCCGTCTTCAATTCGAAAGGCCGGCGTAAAAATCCACGACGCCGGCCTTGAAGACCTTGTCGCCGGTAGCCAGCATGTGATCCCGGTTGGGAATGTCGAGCACCGTACCGTTCGGCATCAGCACCGCCAGTTCCTCGCCCGAACCGGCAATATCGTCCTTGCTACCCACGGCCACCAGCGCCGGGACCTCGATCTTTGCGATGTCCTCGCGGCTCACCAGATCGCGCGACGTCGATATGCAAGCGGCCAACGCAAAGCGGTCGCTTTTCGTCTGTTCGGCAAAGGCACGGAACATGCGACCGCGCGCATGCGTCACATCGGCCAGGGACGGTGCAAGCAGCGCCTCGGCAATCGGATCCCAGTCACCCACCCCGTCACACATGCCGATGCCGAGACCACCGAACACCAGCGAAAACACCCGTTCCGGATCGGACAGGGCGAGGAACGCCGAAATGCGCGCGCCCATCGAATAGCCCATGACGTGAGCAGCAGGAATACCCAGATGGTCCAGCAACGCCACCGCATCGCTGGCCATCATCTCGGGGTGATAGACCGCCGGATCGTGCGGCTTGTCGCTGGCGCCATGACCGCGATTGTCGAGCGCAATCACGCGGTAGCCGGCATCGCCGAGCGTCTTCAGCCATCCGGTATGAACCCAGTTGACGGTGGCAGACGAGGCGAAACCGTGGATGAGCAGCACCGGCGGGCCGGACGGATCGCCCTCATCGAAATAGGCGAGCGTCAATCCGTCATTTTGAAAGCTGTTGAAGGCGGGGGGATTGAGATTCATCAATGCAGTCCTTTTTGCCGCGGACCATAAACGCTTTCACGGTTCGGGGCCAAGCGGGAAGCTTTGCGATAATCGCAAATTCCCGTCGAAACGGCCCTACACATTTACGGCGAAGGAGGCTAAACAAAACCCTCAGGACATCATCACCTTGCGGAGACCAGAATGGCAGGCCACAGCATTCCCCATTTCCAGAACGACGGCGGGCATCGCGTGATCGAGATCGGCGTGAAGGAATTCATGTGCACGGGCGCTTCCGTTCCCTATGACCATCCGCACATCTTCATCGATATGGGCGACGAGAACGAGAAGGTCTGTTCCTACTGTTCGACGCTCTATCGCTATAACCCGGCCCTGAAGGCGGAAGAAACTGTTCCGCCGGGCTGCACCTTCCTTTTCGACGCCGCCTGATCCAGATCGTGCTATGCAAGGTGTCGCGGCATCCAGGGCGGGCCGCGTCACAGAACAGGCAAGACCTATGGCCGTTGAACACGCCATCATTTCAGGTGCCGGCGTTGCCGGTTTGAGCGCCGCCCTTTCCCTCGCCCAATCCGGCATCCGTTGCGACGTCTACGAAAAGGCACCGCAGTTGCTCGAAGTGGGCGCAGGCCTGCAGATTGCTCCCAATGCATCGCGCATTCTCTCGACGCTCGGCGTGCTGGCCGACATTGAAGCCGTGTGGAACGAACCGGAGCGGATCGACCTTCTGTCCGGCACATCGCTGAAGCGTCTGGCAAGCGTTCCGGTCGGTGCCTATGCCCGCACCCGCTGGGGGGCACCTTATGGCGTTCTTCACCGGGCAACCTTGCAGCAGGCCCTTCTCTCTGCAGTTTTGCGCGAACCGCTTTGCACCTTGCACCTCGGTACGACCGTCGATCCGGTCGCCGAGGCCCTGCCCGGCGGCAGCAAGCCGGAACTCGTGATCGGCGCGGACGGCGTGTGGTCGCGGATGCGCTCCGTCATCCCCTCCTGCCCCATTCCCGCCTTCTCCGGCAACATCGCCTGGCGCTTTACCGTGCCCGGTGGCGATGCTCCGTCCTTCCTCGATCTGTCCGCCGTCTCGGCTTTTCTCGGTCCGGACGCCCATATCGTCGCCTACCCGCTTTCGGAAATCGGCGGCTTCAACGTGGTGGCGATTACCGCCGGCAACTCGCCGGGCGAAACATGGGATGCCGCCCCCGGCGATATCCGCCTCGATCTTCTGATGCGGCGTTTCGCGGGATGGAGCCCGGAGATCCGCAAAATGCTGGAGGCCGCGCACGAACCGCGCTTCTGGCCGCTCTATCAGGCGAGCGACGGTTACTGGCACAACGGCGTCGATACGGTGCTGATTGGGGACGCTGCACACGCCATGATGCCGTTCGCAGCCCAGGGCGCGGCCATGGCCATCGAAGATGCTTTCGAGCTAGCGCAGGCCGTGCGCGGTCCGGTAACGGTTCCGGACGCCTTGAAGGCATTCGAAGCAAAGCGCAAGCCGCGCATTGCGCGCGCCCGCAATCAGGCAGCATTCAACCGCTTCGCCTATCATGCTACCGGCCCGGTTCGCATTGCCCGCGATATCGTCCTGTCGATGCGGTCTCCGCAATCGCTCGGCCAGAGCTTCGACTGGCTCTTCGGCTACCGCGCGGCCTGAAAAAGAGAGGCCGGGAAAGGGCCGCTACTGTGCGGCCCTTTTATACGCTCAGAGCGCCTTCACCGCAGCAAAGCCGCGCTCGAGATCCTTCTGCAGATCCTCGACATTCTCAAGTCCGATCTGGAGGCGGATGACCGGCCCCTCGGTCGGGGCCGTGGCGACCGTGCGATCGGCAAGGTTGACCGGCACGGCAAGGCTTTCATAACCGCCCCAGGAGTAGCCGAGACCAAACAGACCAAGGGCGTTCAGGAAGGCATGGGCATGCGGTTTGAAATCTTCAGGCTTTTCCGCCTTCAACACGAAGGAGAACACGCCGCTCGAACCCTTGAAATCCCGCTTCCAGATCGCGTTGCCCGGAAAACTCGGCAAGGCCGGATGCAGAACCCGCGCCACGTCGTCATGGCTTTCCAGCCATCGGGCAATCGAAAGCGCGCTCTTCTGGTGATGCTCAAGCCTCACGCCCATGGTACGCAGCCCACGCAGCACGAGATAGGAGTCCTCCGCTGCGCCGCAAAGGCCCATATTGGTGTTCATTTCCTCAAGCGCCGCCCAGTGCGCCGCATTGGCGGACACCGTTCCCATCAGAATGTCGGAATGGCCGGCAGGATATTTTGTGGCGGCGTGGATGGAAACGTCGACCCCGTGATCGAGCGGACGGAAATAGAGCGGCGTCGCCCAGGTATTGTCCATCGTCACGACCGCGCCCTGCTGGCGCGCAACAGCCGAAATCGCGCCTACATCCTGCATTTCCATCGTATTCGAGCCCGGCGCTTCGAGATGAACGAGCCGCGTGTTCGGCCTCATCAGTGCCGCAATCCCTGCCCCGATCGTCGGCTCGTAATATTCGACAGTCACCCCCATGCGCTTCAGCACCGTGTTGCAGAAACGGCGCGTGGGCCAGTAGACGGAATCCACAACCAATGCGTGATCGCCCGGCGACAGGAAAGTCAGGAACGGCACGGTCACCGCAGCAAGCCCCGAGGACAGAATGAGGGTGCCAGCCGAACCTTCCAACTCGTTCAACGCCGCACACAGTGCGTCGGTCGTCGGCGTGCCATGCGTGCCGTAGGTGTATTTCTGGTTCCCTGTCGCCATCGTCTCGCAATCGGGGAATAGCACCGTCGAAGCGCGCACGATGGGTGGATTCACGAAACCGTGAAACCCGGAAGGGTCGGAACCGAGATGAGCCAGGCGCGTATCCGTTCCGGCGCCATCGAGCAGGGCGTGTTTGTCCGTCATGATGAATGTCAAACCTTTGAGACTATGACCGTTTGGATCATGTTGTGAGACGCGCCGCCGCCTGGGTCAAGCCCCTCGGTGTACCCGAAGGTACAGCCTGAGAACGGATCGAATAATAATCATTGGCTGCACGAATTCCAGATTTTTGCCCAATTTTTCACCGATGATTTTTATTTTTCCAAGTCGGTCAGGCAATTTGAAACTCCAACACTTGACCATCCAGTAAATTACGAATGAGATAGCTATTGTTCGCGCCGGGAGGGCTGCGGGCCGACCGCAATCGCTTTGGATGCAGGGGAGCGGTCGTATTTAAGAACAAAACAATAGATAAAGGTTGGGAAAAATGAAGAAGACGCTTCTTTCCGCAGCGATTGGCGCAGCAGCACTTGGCGCGATGGCGCCTGCCGCTTCCGCTGCCACGCTGGATACCGTCAAGTCGAAGGGCTTCCTTCAGTGCGTCGTCAACTCCGGTCTCGCTGGCTTCGCTCAGCCTGATGCCGCCGGCAACTGGAACGGCTTCGACGTCGATTACTGCCGTGCCGTTGCCGCTGCCGTTTTCGGTGACGCAACCAAGGTGAAGTTCACCCCCACAACCGCCCAGACCCGCTTCCCGGCTCTGCAGTCTGGCGAAGGCGATGTGCTGTTCCGTAACACGACCTGGACCATCAGCCGCGATACGGCTCTCGGCTTCAACTTCCGCGCCGTCAACTACTATGACGGTCAGGGCTTCATGGTCTCCAAGAAGCTGAACGTTAAGTCGGCTCTGGAACTGTCCGGCGCTGCCGTCTGCGTTCAGTCGGGCACCACGACCGAACTGAACCTTGCCGACTACTTCAAGGCCAACAACCTGCAGTACAATCCGGTCGTCTTCGAAAAGGTCGAAGAAGTGAACGCCGCCTACGCCGCCGGTCGTTGCGACGTCTACACGACCGACCAGTCGGGCCTGTATTCCATCCGCCTCGGCCTGGCGAACCCGGACGAGCATGTCGTTCTGCCGGAAATCATCTCCAAGGAGCCGCTCGGCCCGGCCGTCCGTCAGGGCGACGACCAGTGGTTCGACATCGTATCCTGGACGCACTACGCACTCGTTCAGGCTGAAGAGTTCGGCATCACCAAGGCCAACATCGACGAGATCAAGGGTTCCACGACCAACCCGGACATCAAGCGTTTCCTCGGCATCGAGAAGGACTCCAAGATCGGTACCGACCTCGGTCTGACCAACGACTGGGCCTACAACATCATCAAGGCCGTCGGTAACTACAGCGAAGTCTTCGAACGCAACATCGGCGAAGGCAGCCCGCTGAAGATCCAGCGCGGCATCAACGCCCTGTGGTCGAAGGGTGGTCTTCAGTACGCACCGCCGGTTCGCTAATAGCGCCTTATGGAGCAAGGCGGCATGATGCCGCCTTGCACTCCGCCTCATAAGAACAACAAAGAGCGGCTCATGCCGCCACATGGGGAAATGGCAAAATATGACAGAAAGCGCTAAAAATGCGCCGTCGAACGGACGAACGTTCGGTTCGCTGGTCTACGATCCCAAAGTTCGATCAATCTTCTTCCAGTTACTTACCGCCACCGTTTTCATCATTCTCGTCTGGATGATTGCCCATAACGTGGCCTCCAATCTGGCCCGGAGCAACACGGCATCGGGTTTCGGCTTCCTGAACAGCCGCGCCGGCTTCGACATCGGCGATTCCCTCGTTCCCTACACGGCTGACTCGAGCTATGGACGGGCAATTTTCGTTGGTTTCCTCAATACGATCATGATCGCCTTCGTCGGCATCATCACCGCAACGATTGTCGGTTTTCTGATTGGTATTGGCCGCCTCTCGCATAACTGGCTGATTGCCAAGATCTGCACGGTTTATGTGGAAATCTTCCGCAACATTCCGCCGCTGCTGGTCATCTTCTTCCTGTACAAGGGCGTTCTGAGCGCGTTGCCGAACGTGCGCGATTCCCTCGAAATTCCCGGTGTTCACGTCTTCCTCAACAATCGTGGCCTCGTTTTCCCGAAGCCCATCTGGGGTAACGGTGCGGAGTTCGTGGCGCTCGCGCTGGTGCTCGCCATTGTCGCAACGATCATCCTTGCCAAATGGGCAACCAAGCGGCAGATGGCGACGGGCCAGCCATTCCCGACCTTCAAGGCCGGGCTGGCTCTCATCGTCGGGCTGCCGCTGATCGTTTTTGCGGTTCTCGGTGCGCCGATCAGCTTCGACATTCCCCAGGCCGGGCGCTTCAACCTGACGGGTGGTGCGACCGTTCTGCCGGAATTCTTCTCGCTCTACGTCGCCCTGTCGCTCTATACCGGTTCGTTCATCGCCGAGATCATCCGGGCAGGCATTCGGGGCGTGGCCAAGGGCCAGACCGAAGCGGCCACCGCGCTGGGCATCCAGCCCTCCACCACAACCCGCCTCGTGGTCGTGCCGCAGGCCATGCGCATCATCATTCCGCCGCTGACCAGCCAATATCTCAACCTGACGAAGAACTCGTCACTGGGTATCGCCGTCGGCTTCCCCGATCTGGTCGCCACCGGCGGCACGACCCTGAACCAGACCGGTCAGGCCGTTGAGGTGGTTGCGATCTGGATGGTCGTGTATCTGTCCATCAGCGTCGCCTCATCGATGTTCATGAACTGGTTCAACGCCAAGATGGCATTGGTGGAAAGGTAAGGTCATGAGCACGAATTCACCCGCTTTCGTTCGTGATCAGATGATCACAGCCGCCCCTCCGCCGACAAGCGACACCAGCACGGCGGCTTGGGTCAGGAAGAACCTTTTCGCGAGCCCGAAGGACGCCATTCTATCGCTGATTGGCCTTGCCCTGCTCGCCATGATTATTCCCGGCCTGCTGAACTGGCTGTTCGTGCAGGCCTCCTGGATCGGATCAGACCGGTCCGTCTGCGCCACCGTCGCCCAGGGCGGCGCTCAGCCGGATGGCTGGAGTGGCGCCTGCTGGGCCTTCGTCGGCGACCGCTTCCAGCAGTTCATTTTCGGCCGTTATCCGCTCGAAGAGCGCTGGCGACCGATTCTGGTCGGCATCATGTTGATTGCTCTGCTGATCCCGATCCTCATCCCCAAGGCACCGCGTAAAGGTCTCAACGCGCTTCTTCTGTTCGTTGCCTTCCCGATCGTCGCCTTCTTCCTGCTAAGTGGCGACTATTTCGGCCTTGCGCATGTCGAAACCCCGCTCTGGGGTGGCCTCATGGTCACGCTCATCCTGTCTTTCGTCGGGATTGCCGTTTCGCTGCCGCTGGGAATTGTCTTGGCACTCGGTCGCCGATCGAACATGCCGGTCGTGAAGACGCTCTGCATCGTCTTCATCGAGATGATCCGCGGCGTGCCGCTGATTACGGTTCTTTTCATGGCGAATGTGATGCTGCCGCTCTTTCTGCCCACCGGCTGGACGATCGATAACTTCCTGCGCGCCCTGGTCGGCGTAGCCCTCTTCGCCTCCGCCTATATGGCCGAAGTGATCCGCGGCGGTCTGCAGGCCATTCCGAAGGGCCAGTTCGAAGGCGCCGATTCGCTCGGTCTCAGCTATTGGCAGAAGATCCGCCTGGTCGTCATGCCGCAGGCCATCAAGCTGGTCATTCCCGGCATCGTGAACACTTTCATCGGCCTGTTCAAGGATACCTCGCTGGTCTCGATTATCGGTATGTTCGACCTTCTGGGTATCGTCCAGCTCAACTTCCGCGATCCGAGCTGGATTACGCCCGTAACGCCGATCACCGGCCTGATATTCGCAGGCTTCATTTTCTGGATTTTCTGCTTCGGCATGTCGCGCTATTCCGGTTTCATGGAGCGCCATCTCGACACCGGGCACAAACGATAAAGTAAGGGGAAAAACATGGCAGAAGTCCAACCCGCTAACCTGACCGTCTCATCTACGGATGTCGCTGTCGAAATCATTGGCATGAACAAGTGGTACGGCGAGTTCCACGTTCTCCGCGACATCAACCTGAAGGTCATGCGCGGCGAGCGCATCGTCATCGCCGGCCCGTCCGGCTCCGGCAAGTCGACCATGATCCGTTGCATCAACCGCCTGGAAGAACACCAGTCGGGCAACATCTTCGTAGAAGGCACGGAACTGACGAACGATCTCAAGAAGATCGATGAAGTGCGACGGGAAGTCGGCATGGTGTTCCAGCACTTCAATCTCTTCCCGCACCTCACCATTCTGGAAAACTGCACGCTGGCGCCCATCTGGGTCCGCAAGATGCCGAAGAAGGAAGCCGAAGAAATCGCGATGCACTATCTCAAGCGCGTCAAGATTCCGGAGCAGGCAAACAAGTATCCGGGCCAGCTTTCCGGCGGCCAGCAGCAGCGCGTGGCCATTGCCCGCTCCCTGTGCATGAAGCCGAAGATCATGCTCTTCGACGAACCGACCTCGGCGCTCGACCCGGAAATGGTGAAGGAAGTTCTGGACACGATGGTCAGCCTTGCCGAAGAAGGCATGACCATGCTGTGCGTTACCCATGAAATGGGTTTCGCCCGTCAGGTCGCCAACCGCGTCATCTTCATGGACCAGGGCCAGATCGTCGAACAGAACTCACCGGCCGAATTCTTCGACAATCCGCAGCATGAGCGCACCCGGCTGTTCCTCAGTCAGATCCTGCACTGATTACCGGTCGAATAACTTGGGACACGGGGCGCGCAAGCCCCGTTCTTCAGGTTGCGGACAAACCCGTCGTTTCTTTCGACGGGTTTTTCTTTGTCGAAATACAGGCCTAAGTCGTTCTTCCGTGATGTTCCGGGCGATAACGCAGGTATGAAGCCGTTGAGCATGCCGTCCGGCACATCGGCTCGACAAGCAATGCTGTCATTGTCTGGGAAGAAGCCAGAAAGCCGCTATTCTCATCAGGCAAGCCCCGTCAGCAAAACGTGACTTTCGGCAGCATTCAGACAAAGAAAAACCCGTCGAAAAAATCAACGGGTTTTTCAGGGATATAAGCCCGGCCAGAGGCCGGGCTCTCAATGGATTGGCAGATGCCAATCAGCGTTTGTCGATGCCAACGTAGTCGCGCTTGGGCGCGCCCGTGTAAAGCTGACGCGGACGACCGATACGCTGCTGCGGATCTTCGATCATTTCCTTCCACTGGGCGATCCAGCCCACCGTGCGGGCGAGTGCGAACAGCACGGTAAACATCGCGGTGGGGAAGCCCAACGCGCGCAGCGTGATGCCGGAGTAGAAGTCGACGTTCGGGTAGAGCTTCTTCTCGACGAAATACTCGTCGGAAAGGGCGATGCGCTCGAGTTCGAGGGCAACCTGCATCAACGGGTCGTTGCCGTGGCCGGTGGCTTCGAGAACTTCATACATGGTCTTCTGCATGATCTTCGCGCGCGGGTCATAGCTCTTGTACACGCGGTGACCGAAGCCCATGAGACGGAACGGATCGTTCTTGTCCTTCGCCTTTGCGATGTATTCCGGAATACGATCGACGGTGCCGATTTCTTCCAGCATGTTCAGGCAGGCTTCGTTGGCGCCACCGTGGGCAGGGCCCCAGAGGCAGGCGATACCGGCGGCAATGCAGGCAAACGGGTTTGCGCCCGACGAGCCGGCGAGACGAACGGTCGATGTCGAAGCGTTCTGCTCATGGTCGGCATGCAGAATGAAAATACGGTCCATGGCGCGGGCCAGAACCGGATTTACCACGTACTCTTCGCAGGGAACAGCGAAGCACATGCGCAGGAAGTTGGCGGCGTAATCGAGATCGTTCTTCGGATAAACGAAGGGCTGACCGACGTGGTACTTGTAGGTCATCGCCGCGATCGTCGGCATCTTGGCGATCAGGCGCATCGAAGCGACCATGCGCTGATGCTCGTCGGTAATGTCGGTGGAATCGTGATAGAACGCAGCCAGTGCGCCAACGGTGCCGACCATGACCGCCATCGGGTGGGCATCACGACGGTAGCCGGAGAAGAACTTCATCATCTGCTCATGAACCATCGTGTGGTTCGTGACGCGCGCATCGAAATCCTTCTTCTGTGCGGCGGTGGGGAGTTCGCCGTAAAGGAGAAGGTAGCAGGTTTCGAGGAAGTCGCCCTTTTCGGCGAGCTGTTCGATCGGGTAACCGCGGTGAAGCAGCATGCCGATATCGCCGTCGATGTAGGTGATCTTGGATTCGCACGATGCCGTGGAGGTGAAACCCGGGTCGTAAGTGAAGGCGCCGGTGTGCTTGTAAAGTGTCGCGATATCGATCACGTCCGGACCGATGGTGCCGTGGCGAACGGCGAAATCGACCGTCGTTTCGCCCAATGTCAGAGTGGATTTATCCGTCATGCTGATCCTCCAAGTGCGATTACGGCACATTTAAGGCGCCGCAGGTTAAGCGTCCGTGACCTTAGCTATATGATCGTAAGCCTTATGCCAACCTAGCCAAAGGGCAAATGTCCCCGTTGTTTTAGGGTAAACAGTGTCTTAGCTGGTTGAGTGAGAAATAGCCTAGCGATGCTTTCGGACGGGAACGAACCACCCGGGACATTCCTTGTCCTCTGTGCGGCTCTGGGACATATTGCTCTTTTGCAATCCTGACGGCAAGCTTGAAACGGGGTGACGAACCGACAATTTCATCATGATAAATGGATCGTGTACGGCTCCGGAGAGGCGATGCCCAAACTGGCAAATGACAAGGATTTCCTTGGGGTCCATGCAGGCGACGGTGTGCGCCCGGCGCTCCTCGCGCCAATGGAAGGTAGCTTCGTCACGCGCGTGGCCACAGAGTCAGCGTCCGTCGACAAGCCTGCCGGTGTATTTCGAATGGCCGGAATGCGTCAGCGATTCGCGACCCTTGTCGAGATCGAACTCGCGCACGGCGCAGCCTTCCTGTTCGCGCCGGTCTGCCTTGGCCTCGGCGCCGTCCTTTGGTTTACCGCCGAGCATGATCCATCGCCGGCTTTTTATCGGGTACTCCTGTTCATTGGCTGCGTTTTCAGCCTGTTGTTCAGGCACAGGATACCCGCACTCGGCATCCCGGCTGCCGCCTTGGCGCTGGTGGCCGCAGGTATGTGGCTCGCTGAGAACGAGACAGCGCGCAAGGCAACCGTTCTTCTCGACAGTCCCGTAACCGTCAATCTGACAGGCAGGGTTGTTTCCCGCGAGGCTGTGGCCGGCGGCGGTTTCCGCTATATCGTCGATGTCACTGAAACAGCCAACCCCGTCCTTAAACGCCCACCTCGCCGGGCGGCGCTGATTGCGCGCGCAAGCCATGTCACGCTGGCCGATGGGCAGGGAATTGCCGGCCGCGCCCGCCTCTCACCACCATCCGGGCCGGCGATGCCGGGGCTGACAGATTTCGCTTTTTCCAGCTATTTTCAGGAAATCGGCGCTATCGGCTTCTTTTACGGGGCTCCACGGCCTACCGCTCTCGACCCGTTGCGGCAAGATTTTCAAACCGGGGTCCGCGCGTGGATCAGCCATCTTCGCAGCGTCATCGGCGAACGTATCCGAAGCATCATACCCGGTGATGCCGGCGCCTTCGCGACGGCCATGGTCACGGACGAACGACGCGCCATGACCAGAGAGACTGCGGAGGCGCTCAGACTGTCCGGCCTAGCCCACATCATCGCCATTTCCGGGCTCAACATGGCTCTGTCCGCCGGCATTTTCTTCGTCGGCTTGCGCATGGTGCTCAGCCTTAGTCAGGCAATCGCACAATCCATTGCCGTCAAGAAGTTGGCGGCCCTGGGGGCGCTGGCGGGTGTTACAGCCTACTATCTTCTGTCTGGTTCGGCCGTTTCCGCCGAACGCGCCTGGTTGATGATGTCGATCATGCTCATCGCCGTACTGATCGGCAGGCCGTCAATCAGTATGCGTAACGTCGCGCTTTCAGCCCTTGTCATTCTCGTTCTTTCGCCTTCGGATGTCATGGGCGCCAGCTTCCAGATGTCATTTGCAGCCACCGCCGCACTCGTTTCCGGCTACGCACTGTTCAAGGACACGAACCGGGAAGACGAGAAAACTACCGTATGGCCGGTAGCGCCATTCCTGTTGAAAGGATGGCAATTTGTTTGGGGCATCGCCATGACCTCCATCATAGGCGGCGTTTCAACCGCCATATTCTCCATCGCGCATTTTCAGCAACTAGCCATTTGGGGGTTGCCAGCCAATCTTGCCGCCATGCCGATCGTGTCGTTTGTCGTCATGCCTGCCGGCCTGCTCGCCATGCTGCTGATGCCATTCGGTCTGGATACATGGCCGCTGCAGATCATGGGCCTCGGCCTCGGCCTTGTGATCGATATTGCGACAGAAATTTCGTCCTGGGGCGGCGAAGGCGGTGCCGGGCTATTGCCACCGCATGCTTTCCCTCTCATCGTCACAGGCTTTCTCGTTCTGACACTCCTGAAAACCCGGTTGCGGCTGGCCGGTGCCTTCATCATCGCAGCAACGCTCGTCACGGCGACCATCATGCCAAGCAGGCAGAAGCCTGCGATCTTGATTGCCGAAAGCGGCGACCTCATCGGTCTTATTGGAGCCCGCGGCATCGCAACCAACCGCGAACGACCACCATCCTTCATCTTTTCCCAATGGCAGCGTGCACTGGCGATCCAGGCTCACCTGAAACCGGCCATGATACGCGGCACACCGACCGCAACCTCCCAGGGCAAAAACCATCCTCCGGTGCTCGATACCGCCGAAACACAGGCGGTGCAGACTGCGATGACACTCTCCTACGCCCGCAGCGAACAGAACCGTTTCACCTGTCAAGACAAGGCGTGGTGCGTTGCACGATACCGGCGTGGCCCGAACGATGAGGTGAGGCTCGCTTATGCAGGCGATGCGGCCTATATCGGCGCCGCCTGCCAGATTGCCGATATAATCGTCACGCCTGTACGCTTGCGACAATCCCGCTGCCCGATAGAGATGCAGGAACACACAATATCCGGCCAGCAGGCCAAGTCCAAATCGGAGGGCGTCAAATCACGCACCCCGTCCACACCTCGCCTCATCACGGCCGCTACAATGAGCCGAAGCGGGGCAATCGCCATCCGCCTGGAGACGGAGGGTCAGACACAAATTGAAACGGCCCGTAACAAGGTTGTCCGCCCATGGACACGCCACAGGCTTTACGATTGGCGCCGCGATCGCTTTGTAGATGACGCAGCCGATAGCGCACCATCGCAAATCAATGATACCGACGAATAAGGCCGACAAGCTTGCCCTGAACTTTTACCCGATCGGCAGCAAAAATCCGCGTCTCATAGGCAGGGTTGGCGGCTTCGAGAGCAATGGAGGCCCCCTTGCGGCGGAAGCGTTTCAAGGTCGCTTCTTCATCATCAACCAGCGCCACAACAATGTCACCCGGGCTTGCATGACTGATGTTGCGAATAATCACCGTATCGCCATCGAAAATTCCGGCTTCGATCATCGAATCCCCCTTCACCTCAAGCGCATAGTGCTCACCAGTGCCCAGCATGTCGGCTGGAATGGAAATTTCATGCGTGTTGTGCTGGATCGCCGTAATCGGCACACCGGCGGCAATGCGGCCCATCACCGGAATGGAAACCACTTCATTCTCGTTCGATGTCGCCTGGGGTGGCGCTACTGGCTGCGGCTTGCCGAGGCTTCCCTCGATCACGCTGGGCGAGAAACCGCGCCGAGGTTGTTGCGGCGGCGAATAAGCCTCCGGCAGCTTGATGACTTCCAAAGCTCGAGCGCGATTGGGCAGGCGGCGAATAAACCCGCGTTCCTCGAGCGCCGTAATCAGGCGATGAATACCGGATTTGGACGCAAGGTCCAACGCATCCTTCATCTCGTCAAAAGAGGGCGGCACACCGGATTCCTTCATCCGTTCGTGAATGAAGAGTAGCAATTCCTGCTGCTTGCGCGTGAGCATCGGTCCCCCAAAAGAATCTTGAAACAAATACAGAACGGACACTATATGTTCGACTTGTGTTCCGCAAGGTCATTTTTTAAGTGGTAAAGTCGTGGAGGCATGCAGGCTGATCTGCATTGAGAGTGGCCCGGCTGCGGCGGTATCGATACGGGATACCGCGCACCCTTTTGACGGTCGCCGGTCATTTTCCCGCCTCGCGCCACAGGACGAGCGCTACCGACGCGGTTGAACCGATGAATCAAACATTCACCAGTGTTATGAAATGGATGCGTTATATAAATTTGCGCAGGTGAATGGCGTGCGTAATCTGGCTGCGTTGAATACAACGCTCCAGAGGGAAAATCATAATGTCGTTCAAGATCGCGGCTATTGCCGCCAACCTGCTCTTTGCGGCCGTCGTGGCCGCTTCGCCGGCTCAGGCCGAGACGCTCAAGCTGAAGATTGCCACCGAAGGCGCCTACCCGCCCTTCAACGCCGTGGATGCCTCCGGCCAGTTGATCGGCTTCGACGTCGATATCGCCAAGGCACTCTGCGCCGAGATGAAGGCTGAATGCGAACTCGTGGCGCAGGAATGGGACGGCATCATTCCCGGCCTTCTCGCCAAGAAGTACGATGTCATCATCGCTTCGATGTTCATCACCGAAGAACGCAAGGAAAAGGTCGCCTTCACCAAGCCCTATTACAAGGCTGCCATGACCTACGTCATGAAGAAGGGTGCCGATGCATCCGTACTCGACAAGCCGGATCTCGGCGGAAAATCCATCGGTGTTCAATCCGGCACCACGCAGGCCAGCTATGTCGAGGCTGCCCACGCCAAAGCGGATCTGAAGCAGTATCCGACCCAGGACGAGGTAAACCTCGATCTTGCCGGCGGCCGCCTCGACATGCAGGTCGGTGATCTCGTGCCGATGCTGGAATGGACCGAAAAGACCAAGGACGGCGCCTGCTGCCAGCTCGTCGGCAAGCCGATCACCGATCCGAGATATGTCGGCGAAGGCGTTGGCATGGCCATCCGTAAGGAAGATGCCGCTCTTCAGGGCAAGTTGAATGCCGCCCTCGACGCCATCGTCGCCAACGGCGTCTACAAGTCGATCAACGACAAGTATTTCTCGCTCGATATCTACAAGATGCAGTAATCGCATTCGTCTACGGGCGGCGCCGCGGCGCCGCCCGCTACCATGCCTCGACCTCCATGACGGGCCACCTCCATGACATCACACACCCTTGTGCTCGGCGCGGGCATCGTCGGCGTCAGCGTGGCGCTGCATTTGCAGGAGCGCGGCGAGACCGTCACACTGATCGACCGACATGCGCCCGGTGAAGGCGCAAGCTTCGGCAATGCAGGTCTGATCGAACGGTGCAGCGTCATCCCCTACGCCATTCCGCGGGACTGGCGCTCACTTTTCGCCCATGCCTCGAATCGCTATGCGGCTGTTCATTATGAGCCGTCCTTCCTGCCCAAAATCGCTCCATGGCTTTTCAGCTACTGGAAGTCGTCGCGCGCCGACCGCTTGATGAAGATCGCTGGCGACCTCCTGCCGCTGCTGGAAGCCTGCCTGAGCGAACATGAACGGCTGGTGGATGCCGCAGGACTTGGCCATCTCCTCAAGCGCGATGGCTGGGTGGAAGTCATTCGCAGTCCTCAAGGGCTGGACGATGCCAACCGCCGCGTCGCGACCCTGGGTATGACCTACGGATTGAAGGCCGACCTGCTGGACCGTTCAGCCCTTCAGCGCCTTGAGCCTGCGCTGAAGGCGGCCGCCCTTGGCGCCATCCACTGGCGCGATCCCTTTACTGTATCCGATCCCGGCGCTTTGACCAAAGGATACGCCGCCCTTTTCGAACGGCGCGGCGGTACGATCCTGCGGGAAGCGGTGACGTCTGCGGCCCCAGCGGGCGGGGGCTGGCGCGTTACGACAGAACAAAGCCACCAAGAAGCCGAACGCATCGTGGTGGCGCTTGGCGCACATTCCAATGACCTGCTTGCACCGTTTGGCCTTCGGGTGCCGCTTGTGGCCAAACGTGGCCATCATCTTCACTATCGTCACATCGCGGGCACAACGCTCAACCACGCCGTACTGGATGAAGAGATCGGTTATGTGCTGGCGCCGATGGCCGCTGGCATCCGGCTGACAACGGGTATCGAACTGGCTCCGCCGGACGCGCCGGCGAACCGCGTCCAGATCGATCGCTGCGAGATCCGTGCGCGTGAACTGTTCCCGCTGGGCGAACCGGTGGAAGCCGAGCCATGGCTCGGCCTGCGCCCGGCCATGCCGGATATGAAGCCGGTAATAGGCGAAGCACCGGGTCATCGCGGCCTGTGGCTTGCCTTCGGCCACGCCCATCACGGGCTCACGCTGGGTCCGGCCACCGGCCGCTTGCTTGCCGAAATGATGACCGGTGACGAGCCCTTTGCCGATCCCCGTCCTTTCGACATCCGCCGCTTTCTCTGATAAAGCCAACGCCGGCTTCATCAGGCGGACGGCATGCGCAACGAACGGTTTTTGAGAGATCTCGACTGGAACCTCATCTTCATTTTTCAGGTTATCGTCGAGGCTGGAGGCATAACCGCAGCGGCAGAGCGTCTGCTTCGCACTCAACCAAGCGTGTCCAACGCACTTGGCCGGCTTGAGGCATCGGTGGGCCACCGGTTGATTCATCGCGCCAGAGGCACCTTTCGCCTTACGGAATACGGCCAACTCTTCCATGAGGAAACCCTGCGCATCGTGCGGGGCGTCGAACGGATCGCCCGGATGGCTGGCGATTCGGCCGAACCAAACCGCTACCTGCGCCTTCTCCTCGCCAATCAGATTGACAGCTCCCTGTTCGACCATGCGCTGGCTGTGTTTCATACGCGCCATCCGGGCGTGAAAATAGAGATAGAGGTCGCGCCATCGGGGCTAGTCGTCGAGCGTGTGCGCGGCGGCGAGGTCGCCATCGGCATCTGCATTCTTAACCGCGCCCTGCCCGATCTTGCATGCCGATATCTGGGCTCTACGCGCATGGGGTTCTATTGTGGAAAGCGCCACCCGCTTTTCGGACGTGAAGGGCTCACGCTCGATGACCTCGACGCCCACAACTACATCTCATTTGAAAGCGATCATCTGGAAGCCGGGCTGGATGCCGTCGCACGTGTCGGGATTGGCAATCGCTTCCGCGACAACCGCATTGCCAGCTCCGCCAATGACGAGGAAATCCTGCGCCTGATCGAGGCGGGCATAGGCTTCGGCCCGCTCAACGCCTCGATGGGCACACTCTACGCTGAAGCCGGCCGCCTCTGGCCGCTGCCGCCCTACGACGACCTCCCGACAGTCCGCAACTATCTGCTGACCAATCCGACACAACTCCTCACTCGCGAGGACGTAACGTTTATCGAAATACTGGAGAGCCTGCGCGAACAGGACTCGGACTAAACAGAAACCGGCCAAAGCATGCCGCGAAAAAGTAATCTGCGCCAACCTGCGCAAGATCAATGCCCCCAAGCGCTGGCCGCAAATATAACAAGTCGAAATGAGTTTTAGGCACCCAATAGGTGATCGCGGAAGGACGCTGGCGACCCCTGAAGGACTCGAACCTTCGACAACCTGCTTAGAAGGCAGGTGCTCTATCCAGCTGAGCTAAGGGGCCAAGGTAACCAAGCGGGGGATTTGGCCGCCCCGCTAAGAAAAAGCCGAAAAAGCAGGCCGCTTAATGCGTCCAAGGCTGTGTGCGGGTAAAACGGAAATTGTCCGTGTAGGAAAGGCTCTTCGGAGTCGTTTCCTTGGGCAGGATAACGCGATACTCGATGCCCTTGCGCTTGGCGTACTCTTCCGCCTGCTCCTGAGATTCGAAATTAAGCTTCACCTGCTGCAGCATGTCGCTGGAAGACGTGTAGCCGAACACCGGATCAACCTTGCGCGGCGCGGACTGGTCGAATTCCAGAACCCAGAGATTGGTCTTAGCCTTGCCGGATTGCATGGCTGTCTTGGCGGGTCTGTAGATCTTGGCGGACATGCTTGCTCCGTATTTACCCAAACGGGCGAACCTCGCCCCTGCGATTTCGCTGCCTCTCCTGGCGCAAACACTTTTCATCGACGTGGTCGGAGTGGAGAGATTCGAACTCCCGACCCTCTGGTCCCAAACCAGCGCTTCGAACGGCTATACAACGACATCAGACGTTTGAGAACCCCGGTTGATCCCCGTTCGTTCCCGATGAATTACGTTTTTCCGGTGGCGGTACGTTGGCGGTAAATCACCACCGGAACAATTGCTGAATGGACCGACTCCGACCTGAAGTCAAGCCGCCTTGTTCCGGTCATGGCGAGTCGTCGATCCAACCTTCGGCTTTTTCGCGAATGTCTGGTGAACGGCGGAATATTCGCCTGGTATGACGTGCTTGTAGACCTTGCGGATGATCGCTGGAGTCGTGGAGACGTAGTCGGCAACATCCTCTACCGAAACCCCGTGCTGAAGTAGCCACGTTACGCAGGTATGCTTGAGCGTGTGACGATTGACCTCGGCGGCTCGCTCCTCGCTGAGAACGTCGTTCTTTAGCGTGTAGAAGCCCTTGCGGCAGTCGACAGGCTTGCCTTGATACTCGACTAGGTAGGTCGTCGGTTTCACTTTTCCGCATCCTTTATGCCAGCGCCGCATCAGCCTCAGGAGGCGTTCAGGGATGGCGATCGGCTCGGCGCGCTTGTTGTGTGGAACCAGCTCTCCGATGGCTGCGCGGTAGAAGATGCCATTGTCCAGATCGATCCACGGACGACCCGGTTCCTTCACATAGGATGCAGCCTGAATTCGCTCGGCGCGGGTTCCTGTCAGCGCGGCCACCAGGATGAACTTTCCGATATGGTCAGCTACGCGATGTGTCGGCTTGCCGTTGAAGGTGTGCCGCTTGCGCATTGCCCCCTTATAGAGAGCGACAACCTCATCCAGAGTGAAGTAGTGCAGACGGCTGCCCTGAGGCTCCGGTATCGCATAGTTCAGTTCGTCATCGTACTTCTTGACCTTCCCCTCCTTGGCGCAGAAATTCACGATGGCGCGCAGCAAGATCAGTTCGTTTCGCACGACGGACGGTTTACGATCCTTCTGGTACTCCTTCGATGTCTTCCGCTTGATCTCAGAGACGAACTTTTCGCCCCAAAACACCGACAACCGATCGATCTGATCGAGATGCTCCTTGCGGCGCGCTTTGGACATCTTCGCGATGTCGTCCTCCTGCTCCTGCAGGTAATACAGCAACAAGTCGCCGATCTTGACCTCGGAAGCCAGCAGCCCGTCGGTAATTTCGACCTTGGAGTATCGCTCCACGTTATATTCGTGGAGCTTCAGCAGCGCTTCTTCCCTCGCTACTTTAGATCCCTCAGCCGTCGTGAAAGAGCATCCCGTCGCAACTTGCTTGCTTCCGTGCTTGATGAACCAAGTGCCTTTGTGCGTGAGGCGGCCGGCTTTGTCGTAGCGGGGCTTTCGCTCGAGGATGTGGGGTTCTTCGACTTCTCTCGGCATTCTTCCAGCCACTCCTTTATCATCGTTCTCGTCACGTACATGTTCTTGTCGTTCGGCCTCAGGACAGCGAGCTGCCCACGCGATATGGCCCCGCGCAGCGTCTTCACGGTGATGTTCGGACTGGGCGCTCCCGGGATGTCCTTGCCGACATAGAGCTGCCCACCCAATTCCGGCAGGCACACGACCTCGAACAAGGTCAGCGGCTCATCCGGATGTGGATCCCGAACCTTCCGAGCTGGAACCAACGACTCGGGGTCCAGCGCCCGGCGGATATCGTCGAGTGCGGCCAAGGCATCCTCCTGGTCGCGCACCTGACGATCCACGAGAGCCTCGAACTCCGCCAGCACCCTGTTGACCTCGCGGTCGAGCTTGGAAATGAAGGCACCGTCGGGATCGCCAGGTCCGTCGTCCTCGGTCAGGCCGCGTGATGCCAGGTAGCGATCCCAGTCTTCCAACTGCTCTTCCGTCTCGCGCTGCTGATGCTCGCGCTCGAACAGATATTCCTGCTCATTCCGATCGGCGGCCTGCAGGCGGTCGATCCATGGCTTCAGGTCGATGATGTTATCGCTCACGGACATCTCCGTTCCATTCTGTCATTCAATCCGGCAACCTATTGTCGGCGCCTTAACGCTGGACTGACGGTTGCGGTGAATCCTTTGTGAACCCCCCCTTAACCGAACGCGGGGTTTGAGTCCGGGGGATTTCTGATGTCAGCGTTCTCTCCACCTGTCCGGAGGATCCGACGGCACGAGATCGTCGATATCCGGATCGTAGCGAAACCAGCCGTCCTCGAAGCCGAAGAGTTCCTCTCCGGCATCCTCGATGGGCTTCGGCCTTTGGAAGTATCCCTCGCTATTCTCATAAGCATGGCGGTCGCAAGCCGTGAAGAAGTATCCGCCCCGGTTCCAGACACGCCCCGGGCGACCGCAATGTTCGCAGGTGTGGAAGCTGTGGGCCTCCGCCAGGGCTACGATGCGGCGCACGCTTTCGTTCATCTCCAAGGTGATGCCGGAATCGATGTCATAGTACACACGCAGCCCGGCGAACTTCTCTTTCACCTGGCGCAAGGAGAATTCAACATCAGGCGGCAGCAGCTCGTCCAGCGATGAGAACATGCGATCGAGGATGTCGACCCAGCCGCACTCGCACTCGAAACCGAATCCCTTGCGAATCAGGGTCGGGTGCTTGCGCTGCAGGTCTTTGTATGCGGCGATCGTGACCTCATAGTCTTCCATCGTCACCTCCTACATCGCCAACGCGAGCTGGAGGGACTTGCCACGGTCGCGCACGGCTGCCGTCACTACGTCGCCCGAGATCTCCCCCTTATCAGCCAGCTCCCCCGCCAGGCGTTCGATGACGTCACGATAGCGCTCCACGATCTGGCTGGCGCGAAGAAGCTGCTCGTGCAGGATTGAATCGACCTCGGGTTCGAGACGGTGACGGCGCAGCGACATGTCCGCCCCATAGCCGTCCGACATCAAGCTAGCGCCGAAGCCGGCGACCGCGAGCATGTGCAGGGCGGCATCGGTGGCCTGCTGCAAGTCATGCGCGGCGCCGTCGCAGTGATCTCCGATGAGCAGCGTCTCGGCCGCCACGGATCCGAGATAGATCGCGATCTCGTTCTTCCACCAGGCCTTGCTCTTGCGCTCTCCGACCTTCCCGGAGAACTGGGCGTATCCAGCCGCCTGCTTCGCGACGTTGGCGAAAACCTGCTTGTGGACGACGATGTTCTTGAGATCGCGGTGACCCAGAGCAATGCCCACTACCGCGTGACCGAGTTCATGAATGGCCGTCTCTAGACGCTGCTCGCGCGTCAACTGATGCATTTCCGGCATCGAGGCGGAGACGTGCTCCACGCTGACCGGAACCTGCTTGCGGCGGGCCATACGGCGGGCATCGCGGGCTACGCGCTCCAGATCGGCACCGGAGAAGCCCTCCGCGCGCGCAACGACCGAAGACACGTCGATGGAGGACTGCAGATGGTACTGTAAGATGGCAGCGCGCGCGGCAGCGTCCGGCAGCTCGATAGCGATGTGGCGATCGAGACGACCCGGACGAAGCAACGCAGCGTCGATGTTGCCGGGATGGTTGGTCGCTCCGATGACGATAACTCCGGGACGATCGATTGCGCCGTCGAGGCATTCGAGAAGGCCGTTAACGACACCACGATTCCAATCATCGTACGAGGCCTTTCCGAGCGAACCGCGCTGCGGAAAGTTATCGATTTCATCGATCAGGATGATGGCCGGGGCGTGCTCGCGAGCTTCTTTGAAAGCGTCACGCATCGCGCGCAGCAGGCTTCCCTGGTGACCGTCACGTGTGCCGAGCCAAGTCGAATAGCTGCCAACGACAAGGTGCGCGCCAAGGCTTTTCGCAAGCGCACGGGCGAACGTGGTCTTTCCGCAGCCGGGCGGGCCGGACAGGAGCAGGCCGGAATCTACGTCATCCCACGAGATGATGCTTGCATCGTAATCTTCGATGTCGCGCTTCAGCTCCAGACCCCATTCCTTCGCGGAGCCATAGCCGTGGAGATCCTCCAGACGCGGGCCATCCTCCGTCTTCTGCGCTACGACGGCAACCGTTTCCGTCTTCTGCCCCGGGATAGCGCGCATACGCTGCAGAACGTTCTTCACGCCGCGGCCGGTTACACGCAGCACGGCACGAACGTCCGCAGGCAGCGCCATGATCTCAGCAGCCTCCGCAATCGTGACGTCGGTTTCTGTCGCTTCCTTGATCGCGCGCTGGACGAGCTTGAGATCCAGCTCCTTGATGTCGATGACCGCATCCGCGATGGCGGACGTGCGGGACCCAAGGACAGCATCGACATCACTGCGGCGGCAGATCAAAACCGAGCGGTAATTTGCTAAGACCACGGTCGACCAGGAATCCTTCTTGTTCGGAATGGACTTGCCGTTGACCTGCCGCTCCGTGACCTCGAAGACATCCGCGCGGAAGTCGTTGCGGCGATTGAAGTCGTAGTCGCCTTCCTCAACGGCCTGCTTGGCCGATGCCTTTAGAACGCCGTACGCCTCACCCTGCCAGTAGCTCGCGCCCTCGTCATCCGGTAAGACGACAACGAGCACGAAGGCGCGGCCGCCCAGGTACGGACGGAGCGCGCGCTGCAGATGCAGTTCTGCGATGTGGCGGTCGATGGATTTCGTTTCGTCGGACATGTGTTCACCCACGTTTGTTGATGGAAAAGCGGTTCGGTGGGTTGATGAGATTCAGTTGCGGCATTCGTCACAGATCGCGAAGACGCGACCGGGGTGGATCTGAGCGCGGTGGCTGCCGCACTCGGAGCAGACATTCCAGGACATGGAGGAATATCCCTCGCACATCTTCAAGGCGCGCCAGTTCTGCTCCACTCCGACCGAATTCTTGTCGAAGTCGACGGACAGCCAGCCTCCAGGATTAGCGGAGATATTCGTGAAGACGATGCCGCCGAACTGCTTGCGCGCCTTTTCGAGCAGATCCTGCGCCATCGCGCGCCAGCCTTTAGGGAGAAGGTCGAGATCGATGGTCATTCGTCGGTCTCCTTCATAACGGGAAGATAGAAATTCCAGTCGGCGATGGCATCCTCGATCAAGCGCTTCCGGCGCTTGGACAACCCATCGTGCCGATAACGGAAGTGCGAGATCAGCCAGCCCGGCGCGCGCTCCTCGAACCCGGTGAACTCGATGTCGTAAAGGAAGCCTTTTTCGTGAAGCGCGGCGAGCATCCGTTCGATGAACGGTTCCATTTCAGGCCTGACAAGAATGCGGTCGGCAGCAGGAACGGCATCTTCGTATCGGGCGAAGAGCGCATCACGCAATGCGTTGTAAGACATCACTTCATCCCTTTCGTCAGTTCCCGGAACGTCGACGGCGTGAACCGAACGTCCGGCATATCGACACCCACGTCGCGCGATCTCCCGATGCCAGGCAGCGCGCCGTGGGCATGGCCGTAGAAATGGTAGCCACCATCGCTTTCCCACTGCCAGGACCGCTGGGCGTAGTGCGCGAGGACGAGTTTGTGGCCCTCGTCATCGGTAAAGATGAATCCTTCGGGACGCTTGTCCCACGGCAGACCGGCGATCGTGGGGTGCAGTTCCCCATTGCGGAGGTCATGGTTGCCAATACACAGGCGCTTACGGCCATTGAGGCGGGAGAAGATCCAGCGAATCTTGTCGGCCTTCTCGTTCAGACTGAAGGCGAAGTCGCCGAGGTGATAAACGATGTCCTCCTTTCCGACGACGAGGTTCCACTGCCGGATCAGGTGCTCGTCGTGCGCTTCGATCGACGCGAACGGGCGGTTCGAGAGCTGCAGAATGTTGTCGTGAAGGAAGTGGGTGTCGGAGGTGTAGAACTTGCGGACGAAGGACATATGGGAACTCCAAAAACATAGACACAGAAGAGCGGCCGCCTCGTGGGCGGTGTCAGGCTATTCGGGCTATGAGGAGTTCCGTGGTCATTGTTGACGTCGCTTTCGTTATCCGGGCTAGTGTCTAGCAGGACCCGGAGAGGTTGTGAGCCCCTCATGTATCGGATCCTGCGGAAGTGGTAAAGGGGTTTTTAACGGATATATCCGTTATACTTAAGCTGCGACCCGTAGGTGCTTCCGTTCGAGCTTCGCACTCTCGATCTGCCCCGGTGTGTATCCTGTCTTTTCGCCGTAGGTGACGATCCAGTCGGCAGCGTCCGAGGGAGTCATGAGTCTAAGGTCGAGAAAGGCCTCTTCGGCGCCGAACTGAACTGCCCACGCACCAGTCCGTCGATAGACACCGGGGCAACAATCCAAGCATCGGATGTGGGCCGTATCCAACGGCCGGAAGGCTTCTACGATTTTTTCCTTGCTCCAGAACAGATGCACATGGGCGATATTGAAAAGGCCGTTGAACGTCTCTCGGTGGTCGCCGATCAGGTCGCGTTCGGATGCGAATGAGGAGACTTTGGCGACGAGAGATGCCAGGTCTCGCTCGAAGATCTCGAGATGCTTTTCGTAGGTCAACGCGACGAAGACGAAGGACTGACGACTTCTGGCTTTGGTCATGCGATGTACTCTACGGTTTCGATGATTTCGCGGTGTCGCATGAGAAGGCTTCGAACGGTCAGTTCCATCATCGGAGCTGTAACCTCCTTGCTCGCGAGGAAGCCGTTGCCATTCCATTCGATACGCAGCGTCTTTGTCTCTCCCATGGAGAGCAGATGCGCCTCCTGGAGCTTGTCGATGACCTCCCTCTGGATCCACCGATCGGTGCGAATCTCGTCGTCGAACTCGACCCGGATGACAGATGCGTCGTAGAAATCGACGCCGTTATCTGAGATCGGCTTCGCGGGCGGCGCCAGGAAGTCTTCAGGTGGCTCAGGTTGGACCGGCTTCGCCACAGGCTCCTGTCCCGGGCGATAGTGGATGCCCGTCGGCTCCTTCCAATCGGTCAGCCACTTCGTGAACGCCGCGCCGACTCCCTCGCTGGCAAGCGTGTCGAGGATCTGGCGGCCAGTCAGGAGTCCGAGCAGACCCACCAGGATGTCGGGATCCTCCTTCGCAAGGGACATCGTCGCCGCCCAGCGCTGGGCCATCAGAACGATGCTGACCTTCATCCTGCCGGCCGCCTGAGCAAGCAGATCGTCATTCGGTGTCTCGGTCACATGATCCAGCCCCGCCTTCTCGAACATCTTGCAGATGCGCGCCCGGTCGAGCGACACCACGGTCGGCTTTTGTTCTTCTGCCAGATGCTTCCTAGCGCGGCCGACAGAGAAGACGATGGATTCCACAGGGCGCCCGCGGGTGGCAGCGCGGTTCAGTTCGTAGATTGCGGTGAAGCGGTGAACCTTTGCCTCGGTTGACCCATCGTCGGCACCAAACATGTCGTCCATCGCGGGCTTCAGGCAATCATTCTCGAAATGCCCCCAGTGGAACTTGCCCTTCTTGGAGACATAGCCCAGCTCGTCCGCGAGCTCTTCCGGCTTGTAGAGGGTTGGATGCTGCTCATCGAGGCCGGCGAGGTAGGCAAGCTTCGGATACAGGCGAGCCGAATACTTGCAGCGGAACCGGGCGAACGCGGCGACTTCGAGATGGGCGTATTGAGTGGCGGCCAGGATGACCTTGCGGACTGAAGGATGCATGCGGTAGCCGATAATGCGCTCTCCAGACGGGAGCGTAATATCTTCGCACGCGAGAAGCTGGATCCTGTTCGACGCGCGGCGGGTGCCGTCCATCTCGGTGAAATCGTATGAGACGTAGGTCTTGTTGATCGCGTCGATGTATTCCCGGATCCGATCAGACCGAGGAGTGTCCAGGAACGCCATGGCATCGGCGAAAGGCACAGAGTGTTCCGATGTGGCCGCGATCTCGATCCTGGCCGATGCCATAAGGTATTCGTACAGAGCGTGGCTCTTCGCGGACATCGCCTCTGCAGGTGTGGCGCCCTCGGTCTCGCCGACGTAGCGAATGCTCCGGATCATGACCAGCGGCCGCTCGACGCGAGGATCCTCTTTCTCTGCGCGGTTCTTGTCGAGGACGGCAGACAGGTCTCCCTGGACACCTGTTCGGTCGGCTCCAGTGATCGAACGTTGTGTCGTCGGCCGACGGCGAAATGAATTGCGCATGTGATGTCCTCCTGTCCTCTACAAACAGGATTTGTCGGCCGGCGGAATGGAGCAAGATGTTTATGTCGGGCTTTGTCAAAATTCCGACAGAGACGGCCGGGAGAGCGTTAGTAACGTTCGTGTCGGTGAACGCCGATTTTTCGACACTAATGACAAGTTCCGACATAGACAGGCTGTTTCGATGACAAGTTCCGACACTAACAAGTTGACGAAGCTAGGCGCAGACTAGCCTGAACGGATGTCGAACTCCCGGATATTCTATATAGATTCTACAGGGGCTTCGCAGAGGCCGTTTTCGAAGGGGATTTGGAAGGGAATCTGCTCTTCGGCTGGTGAGACTTTTAGTCTCGCGTGGGCGCTACGCTACCGCTCCGCTCGACCAGCTCCGCAGGTCCCTTACCAGGACTGTGCCACCCGGCTTTGTGACTTGCAACGCCCCGCCCGATCTTTCTCGTAGTGCAGGTTAGTGCGGACAGGAGGGTGGGATGCCGAGAATTGCAGATCCGAGCAACGAGATGGGTCGCCGCAGAACAGAGGCGTATCGCGAAGCGCAGGCAGCTATGGGCAAGGAAGGGACGAAGGGCCGCCCCGAAGCGTCGCACGTCGACCGGGCGTTGGCGGCAGCCGTGGCGGTCTACTACGGCCTTGGCGAGCCGTCTCCGGAGATGCAGGGCATCATCCGCCTCGCCAAGGATGTCCTGAAGCGTCAGGGCTTCGACACGCGCGAGGCGAAGCTGAAGATCCAGTCCAGGGTTCTCCTTCGCACCGATCTGCATCAGCTCCGCTCAATCCCCCGTTCCGGATCGTCGGAGGCGCCTGCAGGAGCGTCACTATGACCAGTCTCGATTCCCCATCGTCCTCCCATTACTTCGCAGTTGAGAATCAGGAATCTGCGGGTTTCGGTAGTGACGGCCCGACCACAACGGCCGTCAAGATCCGTCCCTTGCCGAGGCTGAAGTTCCGCACGCCGACGCACCACCCACGTCGCAATGCGATAAAGGCCGCCCTGGAGGCGTTGAAGATCGTGGCAGATCGTGATGCGGACTACGCCCGCGCACAGAACGGCGAAGGATTCAGCAAGTCCGATTCCAGCCACGGTCATATGCTGAGCGAGACGACCATCGAGGATGCCCTGCATGACGACCGCCTTGCCGAACGAATCCTCGTGATGGCTGCGCGATACAGACGACAAGTGCTGCGGCTCAAACTGATGGATCTTCTTTGACGGCCTTGCGACCGGCGATGGCGAAGCACATCATCATCTTGAACAGTTCATGTTTGTATCTCCTTCGACTTGGCCGGGCACCAAGCTCGGCCATTTTTCGTTGCGCCTGCCTCCGCCGGCGACAATCATCGTTGCAGGAGGACGACAGCATGATCATCGAGAAATTTCCGGAATACGCGGCCGCACCCCGCCGTGCAGCACCATTCACGAGCACTGGGAAGGTCTGGGAGATGGACATCCTCGCCCGGGTCTTCTCTGCCCTTGGCCCGTCCAGTCTGATCGTTTCCGATGGCCTTTCATTTCTCGTCGATCGGCTAGTGCGCAGTGAGCGCCATGAAGGATTCGTCAGAGTCTCCGATGTCGATGATGACCACGGTGACGTCACCATTGCCGACTATCTGCCGGATGATCTCCAGGATGGGTGCCGCCAGCTTGCAGTAGCCATTTCCGAGGATCAGTGTCGGTCTGTGCAGGAATCTCGAATCCTTGATGCGGCAGCCGACCATGCATCGCGCGTGTGCCGCGAGATCTGCCGACTATCCTGACTACATTTTTTACAGAGGATTCACTTGCGGTCCTGTATCACAGAGAAAACCGCAAAGGATCCGCAGATGCGCTTTGTCGAACTTTTCGCCGGAATCGGCGGCCTTGGTCTAGGACTGGAACAAGCGGGCCTGCAGATGCTGACGGGCTACGAGAAATGGGACAAGGCCATCGACGTTTGGGCTTGGAACAACAAATCCAAAGCGTTTCAGATTGATCTAGGCGATGTCGCCGCAGCCTCGCTGCACATCATGGGAGCCTCGCCGCAGGTGATCGTCGGCGGCCCGCCGTGCCAGGATTACTCCGAGGCTGGGAAAGGCGTACTCGGCAAAAACGCCGCGATGACCCAGGCTTTTGCAATGATCATTGCTGTAGTTCGTCCGCAATGGTTCATCTTTGAAAACACCCGCAGAGCTCCACTCTCCCTGAACTATCGACAAGCCCGGGCGATCTGGAAGCGCGCTGGGTATGGGCTTACGGAGATACTGCTCGACGCATCGTATTACGGCACGCCACAAACCAGAAAGCGGTACTTTTGCATTGGCCGGCTCGGTGAGGTGGACGGCTTCCTGGACTCTGCGATCATTGACGCAGCGTCGAAGAACCAGGTTCCCGTTCGTTCGATCCTCGATCCGGATCGCTTTCCCGACGACGCAGAGCTGATCCGACGCGGTGGATATTTCGTCAGGCCCTACACTGGCGGGAAAGGCGTTCATCGTCTCGACAGGCCAGCACCGACAATCATCAGGTCGTCGACGGGAAAGCCCAATAAGGCCTATCGCACAAACCCGCACCCGACTGATCACATGACATACGACAAAGCCTTCCAGCTCAAAGAGCACCAGGCCATGCGGATTCAGGGCTTCCCCGCCGACTTTGACATGGGCGGATATCGCCTTCGACGGAAGGGTAAGGAATATGCAAAGCGTGACATCATGCAGATGATCGCGAATGCCGTGCCTCCGCCTTTGGCCGAAAAGATCGGTGAAGTCATCCTCGCCCGGGCAGAGGGCAGATCCATTCCGGCTCTCGATGAAGGATTCGAGAAGTTCCTACTCGAGAAGTTTCCGCCGAAGGATGGCTCGGAGAAGATTTCGGCCAACATCTCGAACATAAAATCCCGAGTGAACCGCGCCCGTCGGCTGCTGCACGGCCGAACATACCAGGACATCGCGCTCGAGCTTGCCGAACTGGAAGACACTGCCGACTTCGCCACGCTCGATGTCCGCGCCAAGAGCGATCTCCGCGCTGCGCTGCGCCTCTACCACGAATACATGTCGTCCCGTCATCCGTCGAAATACGCCCGTAAGATCCTGAAGAAGGGCGAGAAGCCCAAGCCGGTCATGCCGGACTTCGGTCGCCGACCACGCGCTGCCGATGCCTTGCCGACGGACGCTGCACCATCCGGGATCTCCGCCACGCCCATGCCGTCGAAGCTGGGCAGACGACCTGCGCCGCAGACCCCGGACGACGAGCCGATAGATTCTTACATCGACGAAGGCCTGGACATGGATCCTCGCCACGAGCCGGACATGGTTGTGACTGACCGCGACCGACTGGACTGCGACGAATAAAACGCTTGGTACTTTCAGCCGACCGACTCACCATTCCCTTTCAGGGGATGGGAGACCTCGGGAATGGCAACCAAGCACAAGCGTCGGAAGGGCAAGAACGCCGCGGTGACATCAGTCGCCGAGGACAAGCTCGACCTTGGCACGATCCAGACCCGCTCGAGGCTCTCGCCTGACCCTCTGCTTTCTCCGACGCTCGAGCCGCACCGCGCGCAAGCCGGCCTCGAAATCCGCGCTGCCCTCGAAGAAGGTGTCGGCGCTCAAGGGCTGGACATCGTCCGTATCGGCATGGGCGGTGGCGCATCGTCCGGACACCACGAGCGCATCCCCCTGCAGCGCAACATCGATCGCCGCATGTGGCTTTCCGCCTGGCACCGCAACGCGGCCGCCAGGGGCATTCACACCGTCTTCGCCGAGGAATTCGCCGAAGGCCACTCCATCCGCCAGATCGCGCAGCGCCACGTCCTGAGCCGCTACAAGGTCACAGACCTCGTGAACGACGGCCTCGATCTCTACGCCGATCAGCGCGGATTCCGGCAGTGGCAGAACCATCCACGAATTTCGGTCTACGAGAACGAATCCTTCGTCCCTCCGGAGTCCGATCAGCCCATCTACGCGATGCCGCCTAAGGCCGCGTTGATACACCGAAACTTTGCCTGAGAACAAAACAAGAATTTGGAGGAGAATCTTGGAAGAAATCAACAAAATCAAATCGCCCTTGGTCGGCTCGACACCGATCTCGTCGGAGACGTTCGAGAGCGCAATGGCCTGGTGGCGCAAGGATATGGAAGACAGGGCCATTGCCTCGGTCTTGGACAACGCCTCCAAAGAGCCGACGGATACCACGCGTCTGTCGCAGAGCTACTTCAAGCGGAATGATCGGATCCATCGCCGCGCCAACATCCTGCACAAGCGCGCCGCCACCAGGCACCTGACCAACAAGGCCTGAGCAGGAGGAATCGGAGACGGCGCCGCTGCGCGCGCTGCTCGCCGAGACCGACGATCTTGTCAAGAAGCGCAGGATCCAGCGCGAGATCGACGGATATCGAATTCTGAGCGTCCAGCGGCCGGTCCCGGGACTTCGGCAAAAAGCTCAAGACGCTGCCGACCGCCAACCGCGCGCTCCGCCGGAAGATGAAGCACGATGCCCGCCGTGGCATGAAGCACGCAGATATCGTCGGGGCCTATGGTCGGCTCGCCCTGCATGTCCCGGAAGCCGATGCCTTCAACAAGGCGCTGGCCGGCCGCCATGAGCTGGGTCTCAGCAAGGATGTCCAGTTCGCCGCAACGGCAGCACTCGTCGCCGAGGAAGCGACAGAAAGGGAGGCAGCACGAAGTTCCTCGACAAAGCATTCAACAAGTTCGTCACTTGGTTTGATCCGGAGGAGTCAGAACAGGAAGCATCTGCGGCTTCTGCAATCTCGATGCCACCCCTGACGCAATCCCTGTCGCGCAGACTGGATCGACAGCAGAACTGCCGTGGCCTCGAAACCTGGGAGCCACGGCCCGATCCCTTCGATCCCGAGCAGACGATCGAGGTCTACATCCCGGCGCTGGAAGAGATGTCGCAGAGCGATCTTGAGAGGGTCGTTTCGAAATACGTCAGCGGTGTTTTCGAAGGCAAAGAGCCGACCATCGAGACAGAGCGCGTCAGGTACGCCGTCTACCGCCTCGGGGCGTTCAGATCGTCAAGAGACGGCTTTGTCGTCCGGGATTTTGACAGTCTGATCAGGGACATCAACGCCATCATTGAGTCTTGCGAAGTTCTGGCAGGATTTGTGGAGCTTGAACACAAGCGTCGCATGGATTCCGGGGAGCGCGAGGCTTTCATGAAATTCGTCGATTCTTATCAGCTTCTCGTCAGCAAGGCGGGGCAGACCTACGTCTCGGCGACCGCTCAGGACAGCCTGCACCATCCAGATGGAAACTGGAGGCTCGCACCCTCGTCGCTGCCGTGCTGGCAGGATCTGGCAGAAATGGAGGCGGCATGATCAAGCTCAATCTTCTTAATGCCCCGACACCTGTTCTCTGGATCGGTCTCTTCATCACCTTCAACGGGGTGCTTGCAGCCCTGAATGCCATCACCTGGTCGCTGCTCTGGCTGGTCAGTCTCGAATCCGCCTGGACCGCCACCGTCATGCTGACAGCATCCCTGCTGTTCATCGAATTCCATTTCGCCCGCAGGATCGTCTTCGACCTGCAGATCGCCCGGATGGTCGCACGGACGGCTCGAGACATTTCGAAAGCCGTAGCCAGGAAGAATGCCGAGGCCGGAAAGGAGGACGCATGATCGACGACCTAAAATTCGGGATGGCTAATCTCGATCTCATGACATCGACCACGATGACTGCGACACAATCGAAAGAACCGCCTGGTGTCCTTCCTTCTACGCACCCGAGATCCCCGCGCAGCGTGGCGTGTCGGTCATGTCGTTATCGCAACTGGGTATCCTCGCTCCGGACATCATCGGCAGCACCCCACTCGACTTGAGCTTCAGGGATCATGCCCTGCGGAATCTGAAGGAGCTACGCGACTACGACCGAGCCGTCTTCGATGCGGAATGCTGGAAGCGCGGCATCGATCCCGACGAGATCTTCGGGAAGGAGGATACATGATTGGTCATCCACGCAACGGCATCGTTCCACTCGTCATCCCGGACGATCGACCGCCTCCACCGTCGCCTTCTCCTGCGTCAGCAGGAGGGAGCGTATCCGGACATGCCCGCGACAGGGCCATCGAAGCCGCAATCCGACTGATCGCCGCTGCCTGGCGCAGGGATGGCGAAATGCTCCCCCTGGATGAGCGGCCACGCTTCTCGATCCCGTGCCGCCCGGACTACGACGATGACACCGTGCTGCTGGATTTTCTGAAGTCGGTGCCGACCGCCAGCGGCTGCATCAGGCGTTAAAATGATCCCGCAGCGCCTTCAGCCTCGCCACCATCTCGTCGGCGGTCAACGGCACCGGAGCTGATGGCCCCCGCACCTTGATCGTCTTCGGAGGACGCTCCGGCTTCGGTGCGGCAACGACTTCCTTCTCGTGCTGCCTCCGCGCCTTCTGACGCGCCTGCTCGAACCTGTTCTGATCCGGCAGCTTCGTTGTCGTCGGCTGCGGTGCCTTCGGCTTCCTCGGGCTGTCTCCGAAGATGCGGCCGAGCATGAAATAGACAGTTCTGGGATTCCATTCGGCTCCGGCGGCGGTCTTGATGCCTTCCTTGTTCAGCAGTCGGGAGACATCGGCCGGCTTGCGGAATCCCGCCCGCGCGTATCCTCGGACCTTCTCCGTCAGCGTCGTCGCCATCTTCTCGGCAGCCGCCTCCGTCAGGCCGAGATGCGCGCGATCCTCCTCTCGGATCTTGGGAGCGATCTTGCCGTAGTCGGATTCCGTGGACATGGGCGCGCGGTCACGCTTTTGCGCTCCCCGTTGCATCGATCTGACCTTTGACTTGCTTCCCATCCCCTGCCCCGCTGAGTTGCTCGCCGCAGATTATGCGCGCCCGGCTTGTTGTCAACGATGCCGATATCCATTGCGCCGGCGGAATCCAGGACAAATCATTATGTAGTCAATCAAACGGGAGGAGATTGATACATGGCCACAAAAATCGACAAGCTGGCGGCGACCGCAACATCCATCAGGGAGGGCTTCTTGGCCCTAGCAGCCGCAGTAGGTTCCGGATCAGAACTTCCAAAAATCATGGATGTATCCGTGAACCTTTATCTCAACATCTGCAGACTTGAACACGACCTCCGCGAAGCCTCCACCCCATCCTCCGAAGACACCCCCGGGGGTGCTGCTGGAAAATTGCCGGGAGGGGGGTCTGGAAATTTTGACCGGGAGGGGGGTCTAAAAAATCCGGACGCGCCCTTCACGCCTGCGCCACACGTCTCCTGTGTGTAGGTCGCAGGCAAGATCGACAACGTCTTTGACTACAAGATTGAGTACGACGACCACCAGTTCTTCGCGGCGGTGACCGTGCCGGTGAAGGCGTTCTTCTACAGCGATCGGGATGCAGTCTATCGGGATCTGGCTCAATCGGTGGCGGTCGCGACCACTGTCGCCCCGAACAGCGATCTCTATTGCTCCGGCAAGAGGTTCAGGGACGACGACAAGGGCGAAGTCGTCTGGGACATCCTCGAACAGGCGGAAAAGATCGAAGGCCTCCCGGAGTTCAAGCATGCCTACGGCCTCTGGCAGCAGCGTGCCGAAGCCTATAACCGAGCCGAGGATGTCTACACGAAGGCAGCCTGACCCTTCACGAACATCTCCATGAATCCGACAAGCCGGGGCATCGTCTCCGGCTTTCGTCATTAATGACCTGACATCACCATTCATGTCGCGCGCCACGCATGCGAACGCACATACACGCACGCGCATTTAAATTAATAGGCGCGGGCGGGAGTGCGGGTCTGCGCTCCCCTACAGGATCGTGGGCGGCGGCGCTGGCCTGCTGCGGGTCTGCGGTCGTGGGTGGGTAGGCGCCGGTGGGCTGGTGCGTGTCCGGACACGTTCACTAGACGGCTCCGACGATCGCCGATCGCGACGGTCAACTGTCGTGAAGTATAACTGAATAAATGTAAAGATTGATTTCCTGCCACTTATCTTTCTTTGTCAACATTTAACGGATATATCCGTCATTGCTGTCGAACGGTGCCGATGCATCCATTCCAGCAAGCCCCGGTTCCGCCGGTGGGAATTCCGACATCTGCAGGAAAGGCATATTTCGCCGTCATCCTCTTGCTTTGTCAGCATATTTTCCTTTCCTGTCTTTCGCCGCGTCATCGAAACCCATGACGCGCCGCCGGCGGCATCGACAGATCGCCGGCCATCGTGGGCGGTGTTGCAATAGCCAACGATTGAAAAAATTTGTTACCATTTCTTGGATTTGATTGGCTTAAATAATTCGCAATTTGCGAATTAGCGTTTTTCTTCATTTTTATTATTGAACGTCATTCGGAGTGATGACAGCATAATCTCATCGGAAGCGCAGAGACACTCTCAATAGCCAAACGGCTGCACTCTCCGACGGCGGCGACAACCAAGCCACATGCCAACCCTGGCCCCGGGGACACGGGCAAAAGCGAATGCAGCGCCTCGGCACTGAGCTCTTTGAAAATCGAATAGGCAGTTTCCCGAACACGACCCGCAGGATGCGGTGAACACGGCCTTAGGCCGCGCAGGAAGCTCAAGAACAGGGACAGGCGGCTAACCCCCAAGCACCATCGGCATCGATGGTGCTTGGGGGTTAGCCGCCCCCTCCGGGAGAACCGGAGGTCACGCTCATCAGGGAGAAATCAAATGAGCACAAAGACAAAGAAAGCAAAGTCCATTCTTCTCACCGACATCGTCGCCATCGGCACCCGTGTCGGCGAGGTGAACGGTCGCGCTACAACGCATACAGCGTCAGCGCGCGAAATTTACGGCATGACTGCTGCGCTTGAAGAGCTGCGCACGAAGACGCTGCTGCCGAAAGTCAGCGCGGTCGGCATGAGAGTAGAGCTGACGACCGAAGGACCTTGGGCCAGCTCCTACCAATACGCGGTCACCGGCGGTCACGCCGTGTTCGTGTACACGAAAAAGGGCTGGGCGCTCGCTAGCTACGAAAAAGTCGGCGTGTATCCGAAATCCAAGCGCCGCGTGCAAGTGCATGTTTCGGAAGTGCAGGCCGAAGAAATCCGTCGCCGGTCGACGGCGTGGCTCGTCATCGACAAGCCGAGACCTGCGTCGACATGCACACCAACGCCCGTAGTCAAGCTTGTTGACTGGGAGGCCCACGCGGCCGCCGCCTGATGCCCCACCTTATCCCCTCCGTCGACACCGGCGGAGAGGATACCGGGCGGCATCGCCCCCTCCGGGAGAACCGGAGGTCACGCTCATCACCAAAAACAGGGAGAAATTAAATGAGCAAAACAGTTTACATCGCCCGTAACGGGCAGATCCTCGCCGCGCTCGCCGACGACGATTTCGGCGTCTTCGACGTGCCACGACCGACCACGCGTTACGAGGACGTGCCGTTGGAGGCATGGGAGCGAGACGGAAAAATCGCTTTCGGCGAGTATGTCGGCAGCGTCCTCGGCGGCGGCGACTGGGAGTACAACGGCAGCTCGTCGTGCTGGTCTGCTGACCCGGATGTCGGCATGACCGTCGCGGTCTATGAGAGCCGTGTCACCGGCTTCACCGGTGACGAACTCGACGCACTCGTCGAGCATCGGGACACGGTCTTCCACGGCTACCTCGAGTTTGTTGACCAAGGCACGCGGTATAGCAATGCCGTCGTCGAACTCGCGGACCTCGCCGAGGTCTGCCCATCGTCGAAAATTGACAAACTTCGCATCGCCGTCGGCGACCTGCTCGACGAGAGCCGAGAATACAACGACCCGGTCTCAGATATTGTGTACGCGCTGCGCGAGACGGACTGGGACTATGACCGCTCGGTCGGCGAGCTCATCCGTCGCATGCCGGAGGTTGCATGATGACCGCCGCCGACCGCAAGTCTTGCTTCCGCAAGTTGTCGTCAGGGCATGACCTCGACGACCTCGCCCGGCTCCTCGGATACACGCAGTCAACGCTGCGCACCTGGATCAACCCGGCTCATCCACGCGCACCGTCCGAGGAAGCTCTCAGGCGGCTCCGGAAGGCCGTCATCTCCGAACTAACGGACAAAATTCGTGGACTAGGACTTGATGTCATTCCTCTCCGATATTCGGCGGGGGAACGGAATGGCAACATTGTCAACAATGCTGCCTGATGCCCAGCCCTGACCCCTGCCGGCCGGCAGGGGTCATAGATCGGCATCGATCCACCGGACAGATCCGGTGTCAACAACATGGGAGAAACGAAATGAACGCATACATTGCATCCGATCGTCGCTGGGGCATTGTCGACACTGTCAACGGCGATGTCCTGCATCGTAGGTTGACAATCGCCGAGGCCGCGCACGAGCTGCTCACGTCCGACGGCTATCGATATGAAATCCGCGAAGACGAAGGCGCCGGGCTGCGTCTCTTCTGGGGGCGCAACAGTCTCGAAAAGACTGTTTTCTGGGGACTCGCGGAAGCCGATGTTTTCGAGCAGGTCGTCCTCTCGGACGATACTTGGCACGGAAACTCGGCTATCGAGGAAGCAGAAATGTCGGACTGGTGGAAATTCTCACCGGTGTCGAGCGGCTCGGTTTACGGCTACGATGAACGCAGCGGCGGCGACGAAGCCGCCGTTTATGCCGACGCTCTCAACGAGCAATTCGGAACCGCGGACACCACCCGACATATCCATGCCCAGCAGCTTTCAGAACTGGACGCACTGGAACTCGATCTCGATCAACGCGGCGACGACAGCGTCGTCAACATCAATGACGAGCTTCTGCGGATGGGCAAGCTCGCCGCCTGATGCCCCATTTTATCGCCCCCGGACGTTCGCGCCGGAGGCGATAGCTAGCGGCATCGCTCCACCGGATCTGTCCGGTGTCAACAATCCAAAAACGAGGGAGAACGACCATGAACACGATCAAGAAAGTGTACCTGACCGACGACGAGGACATCCTGGCGACATGCGCAACCGGTGTCATGAGACCGCAACTGCGAGTTCATCCACCGTTCGGGATGACGTACTACGACCTCACCGCCGTCGAGCGCAGCGTCCTATGGGCTTTCGAGCGGTTCCTGCAGAGCGGCAAGCTGGAGCATATGACCGGCACCTGGATGTTTCGCGGCATCTACCCTGAGCTTTTCAGCGCGGACTAGCGGAATCCCGAACTCGTCAGCTTCCGGCCCTTCGTCGCCGACCACGGATACGACGACTACGACGATCTGCTATTCAGTGACAGCGCGCTGGAGGTCGGCTGGGCACATTTCGTCCACATCCCGGCCCCCGACCGCAATCGCCGCCTGATGCCTCACCCTGCCCCCTGTCGGCTACGCGCTGCATCGTCGGCCAGCCCCGGTCACGAACTAATCGATCCCAAAGCCCCCGCGAGGTAGCCCCTCCGGGGGCTTTTTCGTTTCCGGGGCACGCTGCCACCTCGACGTCGAATCCACGAATTCCGCCGGCGCTTGACACATCCGGCCACGAACATCATCTTTTCAGTATTCGCACAAATAGCGCCCCAATGCCGCCCCCGGCTCGGGGCGTTTGCGTTTCCGGTTGCAGACACCCCTTGATCTCTCGTTTCCCGGATCGCCGCCGTCTGGCCTCGTCCTCCCCCTTGTGCCGGCGGCGGCACCCATTCACCTGCTTTCTGCAGGCTGCTGCGCAGCGCCCCACGCCTCCGATCCTCCCCGATCGTCGAGGCTGGGGAATGCATCATGTCAGCGAAGGCCTGATAGTGGCGCATGCAGCGCATCTGCCATCGGACTGGCACTCGGCTCAGGTCGGTGTCGCAGACGCTCTGAACGCGCCGTTTCCGACGCCTCACGAGGCCAATCGAAGACGGTCGGCATCAGAACACACATAGATTCTTCGCGGCTCTTCAAAGCATCACGGACGCGGACGACCGAGCGTGCAAAACTTCTGGACTTTTTCATAAGGGGGCCGCCGCCACTTTTGGTGTCCTCCAGCCCTTCTTTCACGGAGGATTCCATGACGAATGAAAGTCGGAAAAAACCGACCAAATCGCCCTCAATGTAAGCTGATGTCCATGAAACTGGAGATCGCCTCGGAATTGGGGCGATCGGGATAAGCGTCAGACTTGACCAGTAGACTTGGACTTAGTCGCTCACCATGACTGCCTTCGAACTTCGAAAGGAAGTTGTCCAGGTTGGGGCCATTGGCGATCGCATCCCGATACCGTCCGTCGTGGGCGCCCACCACAGCTATGTAGTCGCCCGCGAAATAGTCGGGCTGTATGTCGATACTTGGTAGCGCGCCGAGCGCAGTCCATTTCAAGGCCATCGCACTTTCTTGCGTTAAACTCTCGCTCCCGCGGAGCGTAGAAAATCAGCACGGTGCTGGGTCAATGCGTCCGCGGGGCCGTCCACAAGAAGCGACATGCCTCTCGTCGTCGGGCAAGCTTTCAAGATTTAGAGGGTGACGACCCGGAAATAGCCGTCGATGCAGGTACAACCTCTGAGACGGTTCCCATTTCGGTCGGCGTGGGTAGCTTCGAGATGCTGACGAGAGCTTTCTTCTGCAGTGTTGTGGTGAACGCCTCTCCCTTGGCAACCTTGTCCTGCGCGCCCGCGGCATCGAAGAGCTCTTTCGTGTGATCGAGTACAGCCTTGATATCGGCATCAGTCAGGGTGGCCACCTTCAGAGCTCGCAATGCTGCGGGGTGAACAGGACGCGATTCATTCAGCTTCCAGGCCAACTGCATCATGATGTGGTAGCGGAGGTTGTTCCGATACTCCGAGGCGATGTTGGCGCGTTCCTTCCGGAAATAGGAGTCGACGGCGAAGTAGAGTGCCGTACATACCTCGTAAATCTTTAGATCGATTGTGTCGGAAAATAGCGCCTGATATTCGTCGTCGACCTTCATAATCGTTGTGGGGCGTGCACGGGCATCGTGAGGTCGCTCCAAGCCGATCGCAATGACGGCCTGCGCCAATCGTTCGATGCCGATAATCTTGTCCGCAGGCTTGCCCTTGTTTCGCCAGTAGTCTTTGCGCCGGTCGTAGAATATCCCGAGCTGAAGCAGGTAATCCTCGATCTTGCGTTGGAATGGCTCCGTCGCACGCAGCGATGCCGGCTTAATGCCCGTCTGCGAATTGGTCGCCTTAATCACCCGGTCGCGACGCGCCTCGTCGTCGATCTCAAGCACGCGGACCTGGACGGAGCGTTTCTTGGCATCGGTGCCCCCACCGGAGAAGAAGCGGTGGATCTCGTGCGAGGTCTGCAAACCATTTACCACCAGCGGGTTCTTAATGGTGAGCTTGTTGTCCTGGGACTGAGCCTCCTCGGCGAGGATCGTAACACCGTTGTTCAGCCACCAGAAATCAGCCTCGTCCTCGATGCCCTGCAGCGTTAAAGCGATCTCCTTGTTGACCGAAGCGCTGCTCTGGTAATCGCGGACATTGAACTCGAAGAGAGCGTCAATAATCTGCCCGTCATCCGTGATGAATTCGTAGTAGTCCCTGAGATTCGACAGCAGAACATAGCCCTTGCCATGCGAGATGACAGACTTCACGAACGGAAGCTGCTTGACCAGCACGTTCTGCTTCTGCGCTTCCTCGTAGATCCTTTTCGCGCCCCAGAGCTCAACATGACACGTCGATTTCGGGAAGCGATCTTCGATTGCTTTGACTAATCCCGGGACCATGGCATCGACTTTGCCGTTGCCGGCCGTTGCTAGGGTGGCATATATGACGTGGACGTTGACAGTGGGAAACTGAGCGGCGAGATCCCCCAAACCATCGCGATACTTCTCGAAAATCTCTAGGACCTCGCTGTTGTACAGCGTTGCTAGTTTCGCGGTATCGGCATCGAGCCTGATCAACTCCGGGACAGAGGCCAACAGCTTCGCCATGGCGGTCTCTGAGAAGCCGCCTTCGATTTTTGACTGGATGATGAATAGATCGACCACCACTGGCGACTTGAACGTATCCATCTCGGTGTCGATCGCGATGAGCGAGCGGTTTACGAAAAAATACACGCTGTCGATGCCGCCGTCATTTTTCCCATCGACCACACCCTTATCGATGTCGTCGAATGTCAGCGCGAACTTCTTTAGAACGGTTTCGGCGCAGAAGTACTCGAACGCGTCGGCATCGTTGAGATTGGCACCGTAGCGGACCTTATTTTTGTTCAGGATGCTTTTAATTAATACGTCGTCGCTCATGGTCACTCGCACAAGTTCGGTTGGCGGCGAGACAATAGTCGGCGTGACCGTTTCGACGCAACAGCGGGCGAGACGAAAAATCACATCACACCTCGACGATCAGACCAGGATTGAACTGGAGGATTTCACAAGATCCCCAACTCGCATGCTCAAGGAATCCCCGTGATCGATCGGCGACCTTTTTGTCTTTTGCGCTGCCGCTGCACATCATCCTCTCACAACACGGGAGGACGATATGAACAAGGACAAGACATTTCCGTGGTGGAATCCACTGACGTGGGTCGACCTGATCCTCAAGGCGGTCGGAGCCATCTTCCGCAGCATCCTCGAATTCTTCGGGATGCTGGCGCCACCGAGAACCGACCAGCACGAGAACATCCAGCTCGCCGACGTCGAAGCGGAGAAGAAAACCGCCGAGGAGCAGCGGGCCGCCGTCGACCATCTCGATCGCCACATGACACCTGCACAGATAGTCTACGCATATTGCAGGGCGACCGAGGATGAACGGAGACTGATGAATCTTGAGAAGCTCACCCCGGAGCAGCAGGACTGGCTGATGCGCTTGTCCGACGCGCAGCTTGTCATGCTTGGTGAATCAGGAGAAGCCGCCTGCGGTCGCAGCGTCGAAGCCTTGAAGCTTATGGTCAGCAAGTCGAAGCTGAGAGTTCCTGAGGCTGAGGCGGCTCCGGTGATACTGCCGATCCAGATGGATTTGGTCATGACGGAAGAGCAGAAGCGTAAGCGCTGTTTTCAGGCCACGGCTTTGAGTTCGTGCTTTGCGGCATAGCCCCAAGCAGGTCAATGACGAGGACGGCAGACGAGCTTCCGGATGACCTGAACGCGCCGAAAGCAATGGTGCTTTCGCGTGAGGCGGAGAATGCCCGCCTGCGGCAGATCATCAAGGAATTACAGCGTCACCGCTTTGGTCGATGGGCGGAGACGCTTCCCGAGGACCTGCTTCTGCTTGGGCTTGAAGACGCCGAACAGATCGAGGCCGCCGGGCTGGAAGAGAAGGAACAGGGCTCGACTGCTCTGCGCCAGGCGCAGGTCGCTAGAGCACGTCCATTGAACGCGGAATCGCTTTGAGGATTCCCTTGGCCGCGGAATTCTGATTCCATCCCCCCGATTGGTGATTTGGTCGGAGGCACTATGACCCGGGCT